>Ga0213878_10000001_pt1 | contig 1680496 bp, 1389 predicted proteins | sample VelepicoBEBS_R02_FD_161053 | JGI IMG/M metagenome (GOLD analysis project Ga0213878, IMG submission 161053) | Vellozia epidendroides bulk soil microbial communities from rupestrian grasslands, the National Park of Serra do Cipo, Brazil - BS_R02 | ecosystem: Environmental > Terrestrial > Soil... | reverse complement strand
ACTATCGAGGATTTTTCTCCAGAGCCATTCCTGTTGAAGGATCTGCCCAAACGCAAGTACCTGTAAATCCTGTATGGCCGAACACCGCACCCGTTGCATAACGTGAAGGATAAGGATCCGTACGACTAGCATTATTCTTTTCTGTTTTATCAAATCCAAGTCCACGGCGACTAATATTACTAGCATAACCAGTGAATAAGTCTACCGTTTCTGGTTTGAAATATTGCTTACCGTTGAAGGTTCCTTTATTCAGGAGCATTTGAAAAATCACACCTAAATCATGCGCATCAGAAAATAGTCCTGCATGGCCGGCTACACCGCCAAACATAGCAGCGGTAGGGTCGTGCACATCACCACGAAGTAGTTGTCTTCTATAGGTAAATTCATTTTCTGTAGGCACAATCTGCGACAGCGGGAAACGATCTCTTGGCAGAAAGCCCGTAGTTTCCAGTCCTAACGGCGTATAGAAAGTTTCCTGTACATATTCATTCAATGGTTTGCCAGACAGTTGCTCTACAATGCGTCCCAGGAAAAGGAAATCCAAATCGCTGTAAACATAGCCCTGTGCAGGCGTCAGTTTACTATCGAGGATTTTTCTCCAGAGGGTATCCTTGTAGGTGTCCATCAAGTAAAGCCCTTCCGCAACACGTGTATTGAAACCTGTACTAGGAACGTTGTGAAAGATAGTGCTGTCCGGCACTCCGGCAGCATTCACGAGTTCTTTGTAGAACGGAATATAAGGTACCAATCCTGCTTGATGCAAGAGGATATCCCGCACTTTCAGCTTTGCTTTATCTGAACCTTGTGTAAAAGGTAAATATGTACCTAAGGTTTCGTCCAACTGTAATCGGCCTTCATCATAGAGTTTCATGATGGAAATCGTAGTAGCACAAACTTTCGTAACAGAGGCCAGATCATAGATAGATTTAGGCATCACCGGTTCACGACGGTTATATTCGTAATGGCCGTATACTCTGTTGAAAATTACTTTTCCATTTTTTACTGCCAGTACTTCACAGCCAGGCGCTGCACCATGCCCAATCATTTCATTGGCATAAGCATCTATTTTCAGGAGGGTCTGTGCATTCAGGCCTTCTGATTCAGGAGTAGCCATTGGCAATGTAGTGTACTGATTTAATTTATAAGTGACACCTGACCCTGATGGATAAGACGGACACACCGTTACAGGCAGCTTACCTTCTGGCGCTAATTTGCCGAAAAGGATATCAGCAGCCACTTTCTGCGTAGTGCTGTCGTCTTCATATGCAGCGAGAATATGTGGTGCTTCGCAGAAATATTGAATCGCATATGGATTACCAAATACCACGGTAGCAGATGGTAACTCCTGTTGCAATTGGCGGATAATCAGGCGTTGTGCAAGCGACAATCCGAAATTATTTGCCGGACGACGACTATAGTTATGCACACTGATAATTACCGCTTTATAATCTCTGTGAATCCTAGAAACAATAGGTGCAATCTGCTCCACGCTCTGACGACCAGTGAAAATAAATGCATCTGTACCTGGTTTCGCCGCTTTTACTGCATCAATGAAAGCATTGTTGGAATCCGCTCCTACTGCTACTACCGCAATTTTTTGTTGCGTTACGGCTGGAGAGAATGGAATCAACTTATCATCATTGCTCAATAATGTGATGGCTTTTTCAGCAATTTTTCTACGCAGAGAATCAGTAGAAGCGTTAATGTCTTCCGTGATATTACGGGTATCAATTACCTGTGGTTTATTCAGGCCCAGTGCGTATTTAGCGCGGAGTACACGTTTCACGCGTTCGTCCACTTCGCTTTGCGTAATCAGTCCTTTTTTAATGCCTTTGCGAATAGCGTCTATGCTACCTTTTGCAGTGGAAGGAAGGATCATCAGGTCGTTGCCCGCGAGGAGCGACTGCAGCGATTCCTGGCCATTGGTATAAAATTTCGCGATGCCTTTCATTTCCAGTGCATCCGTGATCGTTAATCCTTTGAAGCCCAGTTCTTCTCGCAGCAGTTTAGTGACTGCTTTGTGGGAAATAGAAGTAGGCGTATTAGGTTTATTATCGATGGCAGGAATGTAGAGATGACCGATCATGATAGACTGCACACCGGCTGCAATAGCGGCGCGGAAAGGATACAGCTCTAGCGAATCCAACTGTTGCCGTGTTTTGTTGATGGTAGGCAAGTCCAAGTGAGAATCCACATTGGTATCTCCATGCCCAGGGAAATGTTTCGCGTTGGCCATGATTCCGTTGTCCTGCATACCCTTTATGGTGGCTACTCCCAGACGGGCAACCTGGTATTTATCTTCTCCGTAGGAGCGATCATTGATAACCGGGTTATTCGGGTTATTATTCACATCCATATCGGGCGCATAGTCGACATGTATGCCGATGCGTCTGCACTGTTCTGCCAGGACTTTTCCATATGCATAAGCCAGTGCGGTATCTCTGGTAGCACCGAGCATCATATTTCTAGGCAGAGAGATCACGCTGTCTAGTCGCATGCCAAGGCCCCATTCTCCATCAATGGATACGAGCAGTGGCACTTTGGAAATAGATTGATAATAGTTAGTAAGGTTGGCTTCTCGGATGGGTCCACCCTGAAAGAAGATGACGCCACCTACTTTATTTTCCTGTATGTCTTTCACTACGGCGTTGACATGGTCTTGGCCCAGATTGGAGTGGGCGCGGATCACGATCAACTGTGCGATTCTTTCATCAGGTGTAAGCGAATTAAAAACGCTATCTGCCCATGCGGAGGCAGGGTCCTGTATTTGAATGGCATGTTCCGTTTTCTTTTTGTTTTTCTTTTTCGTGGGTGCGGAGAGCGGTACAGGCACCGCGCTCGCAGTCAACACCAGGCCTGTTAGTCCAGCAACCAGTAATTGTTTCATCATGTCATAAACTTACAAATTCTGGAGAACTAAATCCAGTGGCAATCAACTAATTATTAATAATAATTATATGATTTTGTCGAATAGGAAGTTTCTTATTAAATTTAAGATATACCATTGAAGATATTTTATAGATTTCACTGCGAAATTGAAATGTGTTTAGTATTCTTTGAAAAATTTTTAAATTTTTTAATCAATTGTATTTTTAATTACCAATACATTCAATTGTTTGTTATATTTGCACTCTTGCGAGTTTAGTAAGTAAGATTAATTTAAACATGGTCAATCTCATTTTATTTGGCCCTCCCGGTAGCGGCAAGGGTACACAAAGTGCTAAGATTATTGAAAAATACGGGCTGCTTCACCTGTCTACTGGCGATTTACTTCGTTATGAGATTGGTAACAAGACTCCTTTAGGTCTGGAAGCGCAGAAGTTCATGGACCAGGGTTTACTGGTACCTGATGAAGTAGTAATTGGTATGATCAGTTCTAAGCTGGATGCCAATCCCGAAGCCCGCGGATTTATCTTTGATGGCTTTCCTCGTACTACAGCTCAGGCAGAAGCGCTGGACAAATTGCTGTCCCTGAAGAAAACAGCGATCTCCGTAGTGCTTTCCCTGGAAGTACCGGAAGAAGAGTTAATTAAACGTCTGCTCAACCGTGGTCTTACTTCCGGTCGTAGCGACGATGCTTCAGAAGATGTAGTGAAAGCTCGCATTGTAGAATATCATAATAAAACTGCCCCTGTAGCAGACCATTACGCTAAATTTGGCAAGTTTAAGAAGATCAAAGGCGACGGTACCGTTGAAGAGATCTTCGATTTATTGTCAAAAGAAATCGACGAACTGCTGGGGGAGAAGGTATAGACCCGCACGGGTAAAGGCTTTCAACAACTTATATACAACGCAAAGATTGTTGGTATGCGGCATTTAGCACCTAGAAATGTGCTATTTACGTAAACTTCACGATCTTTGCGTTTTATTTTGTGGCGGTATCAAGGGATACTGCCTTTTAAAATCAAGGTCAAAAGTGGAAAAAGCGAACTTCGTAGATTATATCCGTGTATTTTGTAAGTCAGGTAAAGGCGGCGCCGGTAGCATGCACTTCATGCGTACCAAATTCAATGCGCAAGCAGGTCCCGACGGTGGTGATGGTGGCCGAGGAGGTCATATCATCCTCCGCGGAAACCAGCAGCTATGGACCTTACTCCACCTTCGCTGGCACAAAATGCTGATAGCCGAAAATGGAGAAAATGGTAGCGGCGATAACTGTACCGGACGTTTCGGAGAGGATATCATCATCGAAGTACCGCTGGGAACTGTGGCCCGCGATGAAGAAACCGGCGAAGTAGAAGCCGAAATCCTCCACGATGGCCAGGAATTAATCTGGCTCCCTGGAGGTCAGGGTGGTAAAGGAAATGCTTACTTTAAATCCGCTACCAACCAAACCCCTGAATATGCCCAACCAGGTATGCAAGGTATCGAAGGCTGGAAAGTCGTAGAACTGAAAGTACTGGCGGACGTAGGACTCGTAGGATTCCCGAATGCTGGAAAATCTACCCTCCTTTCAGCCATTACTGCTGCAAAACCTAAAGTGGCAGACTACGCGTTTACTACCCTTACACCACAACTGGGCATGGTGGACTATCGCGATAACAAATCATTCTGTATCGCCGACCTGCCAGGTATCATCGAAGGCGCACACGAAGGGAAAGGCCTCGGCCACCGCTTCTTACGCCATATCGAAAGAAACTCTGTACTACTATTCCTCATTCCTGCAGACAGTGCCGATCACCGCAAAGAATTCGAGGTGCTCGTCAGTGAACTGGAACAATATAATCCTGAATTGCTCGACAAACAGTTCCTCCTGGCCATCAGCAAAAGCGATATGCTGGACGATGAACTGAAAGATGCTATCTCTGCCGAATTACCGGAAGAAGTACCGCATGTTTTCATTTCCTCCGTTACGAACCAGGGCCTGACTGAACTGAAAGACATTCTCTGGAGTGCCCTGTCGGATGCCAACAAAATGGAAAGTCCTAACCAGACCGATGCCGAATAACTGTTGCAGACAACGAGGATCATAAAACTAATCCTGTAAAGTTTTATATTCCCCCGTATCATGAGAACTTACTTCCTGATGGCAGCCCTATTGCCAGCATTCTATGCCTGCCATTCGCCCGCCGTTTCCAAGAAGAACAGGCCGGTACAAATCGATACTATGGAACTGGTAGCCCCACCCGATAACATGGCTACCAGGGTCGCTTCCAATGAAGTGTCTGTTGCTAAAACAGATAGCACTACGTATATCCGTTTCGGTAGCTCATACCTATCGCTCGACTGGCTGGAACCCACGCCAGGTATGAATGATTTCGAATTGCATCCGGATACCATTTATCTCACCCTCCAGCATCCACATACCCTGGAAGGCCAGATGTTAACAATTACCTCCACCGGAAATGCACGCCTGAACGTAGCACAGCGTTATGAGACTACTGCTATCCTCACCTTCAAACAGGTGCATGTGCTTAAACATTGGAAACATTATATTTCTGATTGGGAAGCATTGAAACCGGAAGCAGATAACTTTTTCATCTGTAAAAAATATTCCGCAGAACAAAGACGCAGCTTCCCTCCTAGCACGATCGAAGAGCTAAAGGATTACGTTTATCACCATCTTGGAAAGGAGGCTTCTGCTGGCATTATGGGAATAACCAATATCGCGGATATTCCTACTAAAGTGGTGATCTCCCGGTACTACTTGAAAATTACAGGTTTGTTGCAACATAGTTCGGAGAACATCAACAAACTATTGATCATTGATGTGCCCATTAAACAATAACAGATTTTATATTTACTGAAAATATATATCCTTATGACTCGTATGCTCTGCATATTCGCCATTAGCTTCCTCCTCCTGCAAGCTTGTAAAACAGGCAATAATGGCACTACGGAAGAAACAAAGAAATCAACCTCAGATACTGCTGGTGCTTATGCACTGGTAGGCTCTTACAAAGGTGATTTTGGCGGCGCTCCTATTTTTATCACGATCAATTTCTCCAATGGTAAACAGGCGGCCGGATATAATGTCCATAAAGGTTTACGCAGAAATATCAAGGGAGATATTGCACATGATGGTTCCAACTGGGTACTCACCCTCACCGAACCAGGTGATAACCCTTATGACGGCAAGTTTACCATTACCTTCAATGCGGATGCTAGCAATGGTAGCGGTACCTGGACCCCCAACAACGCTAAAGCCACTTCTGAAAAGAAATTCCAACTGGAAAAATTCAATTCCCGTGCAGCCTATGAAATGGGTGCGAATTCACAATATCCGTTCCTTGGCTACTTCAGCGCTTATGAAAACGCCGGTTCTATTAGCTTTGAAGAAGATGGTACTGTAAAAATGACTTACTATCCGAAAGTAAATGATAGTACCCTCGCACAACAAGCCATTGAAGTAACTGGTAGCTGGTCCAATAATCCGCAACAACCGAAACTGGTGACCGTAAACTGGAAAACCAATAGCGGCTGGTCCCATAAGTCATCTCTATTCAACATTGAAATGGAAAAATCTGAAGGCAGCGATGAGTCTTATCTCTCTGCTATTGTATGCGATAGTCTCAGATTTGTTCCTGGCCCATAGTGAAGACGACAAAGAAAATATTATCCATTATTGCGGTAGGATTAATACTGTATAGCACTTGGCTAATGATACTGCTCAGTGTGCCCTACTTGGCGCTGGAGAGATATACTAATTTTCTCAAAACCAAGCAGTTGGCCTGGCATGTAATGGAATGGCGATTGAGCTTTTACATACATGTATTTGTCAGTACTGCAGTATTGATTACTGGTTTATTGCAGTTCAGCAGTTATCTCCTTAAAAAATATCCGCGACTGCACCGGAATATAGGTAAAACATATGCCTTCGTGGTAACCTTTATCAGTGGCCCTACTGGCCTGGTGATGGCTTTTTATGCCAATGGAGGTCTTTATGCGAGAATAAGTTTTGTAATACTTTCCGTACTCTGGATAGTCGTTACCGTTATAGGGTGGCGTAAGGCGCTGCAACGCCAATGGGAAGAACATTCCAACTGGATGCTGCGCAGTTATGCATTGACCTTATCTGCGGTAACACTCCGATTCTATGCTTACGTATTGGGATTAATGCATATGCCGCTACGACCTGTAGCGGCATATGTCCTTATTTCGTGGCTCAGTTGGACGCTGAACCTTTTTGTTGTTGAATGTTATATCCGCTGGAAAACCCGTGGCAATCAACTTTTAGCGCAACGCTAAAGGCTCATTTGCTTTATGTACAAAGTGACCATCTGCTGAGATGGAATAAAAATCCTTCTTGATTTCTGTACTAGATTTTTCTTTGTTCTCGTTGAAAGGTGTTTTGGTAACATCTTTCTCGTACTCCATTTTGTAAGCAGTAACGGTAATTTCACCGTTCGCATTCACCACTCCTACTTTATAAGGATCTTCATCCAATTGCTGTCCGGCAATCATCAGTTTGTCTATCAACTTACCAGAAGGCGCATAGCTCGCCAGGAAGTAATAAGGCCAGTTATAACCTTCTATCTCTTTATCATTTACAGCGTAGCAAACGGTTCTGAAAGTAGAATCACTTTTAATGAGACCCACATAATAGAAGGCGCTACCCGTTTCTCTTTCAAACTTGGCATTTCTCATTTCAGACACATACTTTTCAAAATCGTAAGGGATATCTTTAAACTCCTGTTTGGTAGCGTATGATTTATCCAATGTAAGCGGGAAATTCACTTGTTTGAATCCTCTGTAATACATTGTCCACTGCAGCTTTTCAGGATCTCCATGGCCACTGAGCGCTTCTTTCACGCTAGTGGTAAAGCGATAACTATTCTTCCTCAGATTGGCGAGATCTTTATCTTTCATGATGTTATCCAAATTCGTATAGCCAAACTCTATAGCAGAAACCAAGTAGTACATTCCCTTCTCTTCATTGTTATCAAGTGAGTATGCACAAGCTTTGTTATAGAGTAGTTTATGCAGTGGCGTATAGTTCAACTGTTCAGCCATATCAAAGGACTGGATGGCTTCTTTGTATTTTCCGCCGTCTAGCAGGGCATTTCCAAGCTCATAGTAAGCTTTGGCTTGCGGCTGTTTTAGAATAGAAGATTTGAACAAAGGAATACTCTGTCCTGCTTTCTTTTTATTACGATAAAGGTCCAGTGCTTCTAGGAATTCCTTTTCAGCATTCTTGTCTTTTGTTGTGGTTCCGGTAGCAGCGGCATGTACGGAGTCAATGTTGTACATGGAGTTTTCTGTAAGCCGGAACGATGATCCCTGGTTTCCCGCACCACCACAGGCAGATAACAGGCCAGCCAGTACAAACAAAGGCATAAAGCGCATAGTCAATAGGATTTGAAAAATAAAGATACAGAAGTATCCTCAGCAAAAATTTGAATTTTCTATATGGAAATTTTATTCCCTTGCATCTAATTAAAGTAAGTTTTCCCTTTCTATCCACTGACGAAAAACTAGCTCCTTATGAATCAACTACATTATCAGCAATTTACGCACGAAGATGCCTTTATCGTAAGAAGCAATCTCGCTTCTAAATATGATGCTATCGGTACATTAGTTAAGTACTTTGCCATCATCACCGCGGTAGGATTTGCCCTGTTGTTGATCCGGGTAAACACAGTTCCCCCTATTTACTTCTTTTCCGCTATGACACTAGCTTTCGTAGGATTCCTGTTATACTTTTGGTTTCATACGATCACGCACCTACGAAAAGATTTACGGGCTCGACAAAAAGCCGAATTTACCGCTAAAGTATTAGACAAGATAAGTTCAAGCGAGTTAGGTATGATGTCTCATTATCTTGTAGTAGATAATAATGTATTTGGTATCACGAGAGTAGATGTTACACCCGAAATTTTTGATCAGATAGAAACCTTTTGTGTACTGAAACTGACTGTATCCCGTCATTCGGGCACATTCCTGGAATGTGAAGTAAAAGAAGACTAGTGGAGCCAACCATGGGACTCGAACCCACGACCTGCGATTTACGAAACCGCTGCTCTACCAACTAAGCTAGATTGGCTGATCATTGCTGTTTTATACAATTTAAATAAAAAATACGGCAGTGCAAATGCACTGCCGTAAATCGTCGGTTTCGGGGTTGCGAATGCTATAGGGCTTTCAGTAGGTCTGGTGAAAACAACATGGCTGTACAAAGACAATTCTTGTATCCATGCGCCACCAGTATAGGATAATTCACACAGCTTTTACAAGCTCCCCAAAATTGAGGATCCTGCGTTATTTCGGTATAGGTTACCGGCTCAAAACCCAACCTGCTGTTCAGTTTCATCACGGCAAGACCGGTGGTAATACTGAATATTTTTGCCTGTGGATAAAGCAGCCGGCTTAATTCAAAGATTTTTTGTTTAATGGCAGACGCCACCTTCAACCGACGGAACGCCGGCACTACAATCAGGCCGCTGTTCGATACAAATTGATTGTTCTCCCAGGTCTGTATGTACGAAAATCCGGCCCATATGCCTGATTTCGTGAAGGCGATCACGGCCTTTCCTTCCAGCATTTTTTTCTTGATATCTGCCGGGTCCCGTCGGGATATACCTGTTCCACGTGCCCTGGCTGAAGATTCCATCTCTTCGCAGATAGGAATGGCAAAGTCTACGTCTAAGGCTGTTGCCAACCGGACGACAATCTCCTCGTCTTCTTCCGGTGTTGTTGATTTAAGTGCCGGTGTATCGTGCATTGCACAGACCGGCACTTCATATTGGTTCATCATGGCTTTACTTTTCATCTATGCCAGCAATTGATAATTATCTGGCCAATAACACTGAGTATTAGAACTACCGCTACAACCACATATACCGCTTTTGACTTAGGAGCTGGTGGCTTTGGATGTACATGCATATAGTTTATTTTCCCCTGATATGCCAAACGCTGTTCCAACTGTGCCCAAAAGATGATCGAAAATTCATGAAAACCAATAGTACAAAGGGTTACGTGTCTCCCGAAATAAAAAATCCAGGGAAGAAACCTCCCTGGATGTATATCATTTTAGTAATGTATTTTCAGAAACTGAAGGGTAATTACAGCAGACCACCCAGCATACCGCCAGCAGCACTTTTCATTTCTGCTTCCCATGAATTCTCAGCAGCTTTCAGCGCACGGTTCAATGCAGTGATCAGCAAATCTTCCATTTCTTCTTTCTTTTCAGGTACCAACAGTTCGGCAGCCACATCGATGCTCTTCACCTGACGATTACCGTCTACAGTAACTTTCACCGCTCCATTGCCAGCCTCGCCTTCCAGGGTAACGTTAGCCAGGCGCTCTTTACCTTCTTTCATTTTTTGCTGGATCTGCGTCAGCTTACCAAATAAATCAAACATATTTTGCTATTTTAAGGCCGTAAAGATAAGGTATTAACTATTCCGTATCTTCCCACACTCTTTTAGACATCGGTAAAAATGGAAACTAAAGTATGTATCATCGGCGCCGGCCCTGGTGGCGCTTGTGCGGCACTTCAACTGGCTCAACTAGGTATTCCTTCAATAGTCGTGGATAAAGCAGTTTTTCCCAGGGATAAAGTATGTGGCGATGGGCTCAGTGGTAAAGTACTTACAATCCTCGAACGCATCGATAAAGGAATGGGCGAACGCCTCCAACAAGCTGTATTTAAATTAGACAGTTGGGGCGTCACCTTCGTAGCCCCTAACCGTATCGGGATGGATATCCCCTACCGTCAGGACTATCAGCAAAATAAAACAGATCCTAGGGGATTCGTTTGCAAACGCATCGACTTCGATAACTTCCTGGTGGACGAAATGAAACGCCGCCCGGAAATTCAACTCTTTGAAGGTACCAGCATCGATAAATATCAACTGGAAAAAGATGGTTACCTGCTCTCCAATAACGACGGCAGTTTCCAGGTAAAAGCCCAACTGGTCATCGTGGCCAATGGCGCCCACTCCTCTTTCACCAAAGAAGTTGCCGGCATCAAAATGGAGCCGGAACACTATATGGCAGGCATTCGCGCTTATTATAAAGGCGTGAAAAATTTGCATAACGATGGCTTCATTGAACTGCACTTCCTGAAAAATATGTTGCCCGGTTATTTCTGGGTATTCCCGCTCCCCAACGGCGAAGCCAATGTGGGCGTAGGTATGCTGAGTAATACTGTCCGCAATAAGAAAGTCAATCTGAAGAAAATGATGCTGGATACATTGGCGAACGATCCTGTGATGAAGGAACGTTTTGCCGATGCCGAACTCGTTGGAAACATCGATGGATACGGCCTTCCGCTGGGAAGCAAAAAGCGTAAACTACATGGCGATCGATATATGCTAGTGGGTGATGCAGGGTTTCTCATCGATCCTTTTACGGGCGAAGGAATCGGCAATGCGCTGTACACCGGCAGAATCGCGGCGCAGAAAGCGGCTGCCGCCATCCAGGCCAATGATTTTTCAGCAACCTTCCTCAGTGCTTATGATGAAGATGTTTATCGCATCCTAGGCCCTGAGTTCCAGGTAAGTACTAAACTGCAAAAACTGGTCAAATATCCGTGGCTGTTTAACTGGCTTATGAAATTGGGCTCCAGAAACAAACAGTTGAAAGAGCTTATGACTTGTATGTTCCATGAGGTGGATCTCAGGAAAAAGCTGGGCCATCCTATGTTCTATGTGAAATTGTTGTTTAACAGATAGTAATATCCGGTGAATAAGTGAATTAGCCAGCAGTCGACACCCGGCTGCTGGCACTTTTTATATTTTTATCCCTATGCGTAGCTTCCAACAACTGGCAGTCATCTGCCTGCTGATGTTTATTACCCCCATCGCGCTCCTAGCGCAAAACAAAAAAGTATTTACTGGTCCTGCCCCGGATTGGCTGGTTCCTCACACCATCGACACTACGCAGAAACCTGATGCTAAAAATATCAGAGATGGCGCCTATCTGGTCTTACAGGAAGATCAAAAAAATGTGGAAAAACATGTGGCTTACGAACATATCATCCGACAAATTGTTTCTGAAACCGGTATCCAGAACGGATCTGAGATTTCTGTCGACTTTGATCCTTCTTACGAAAAACTAGTATTTCATCATATTATTGTTCGGAGAGACGGCAAGTCCATTAACCAATTGCAATCCGCTGCGCCTAAATTGCTGCAACAAGAACAAGAGCTGTCGCGATTCATCTATAGTGGTACATATACCGCCTATTACATTCTGGAAGATATTCGCAAAGGCGACCAGATCGACTATGCTTACTCCATCGAAGGTCGTAACCCTGTCTTCCCCGATAAAATAGATCAAACTACCTATTTATTAACATTTGAGCCGATTGTCAATTATTACAGATCCTTGCTGATAAGTCCTTCTCGTCATCTGCAAATGAAATCATTTTACCAGGCCGCCCTTCCTAAAACCAAGGCCTGGAAAGATTATACCTGCTATGAGTGGACCAGTGTGCCGCAACTGCAGCCAGAAACGCGGGACTTTCTCCCCTCCTGGTATACCTGGTACCCGAAAGTACAACTGAATGAATACGGTAACTGGCGCGAGGTAGCGCAATGGGGCCTGCAAATTAATACCCTGGCCGCTCCCGGACCTGGTGTCTCCCGGAAAATAGATCAGTTAAAACAACTCACTAACGGCAACAAAGAACAATACCTCCTACAGGCGCTCCGCTTCGTACAAGACGATATACGCTATATGGGCATTGAACTAGGAGAAAATTCTCATAAACCCAATAGTCCTGAAAAGGTGCTACAGCAGCGGTTTGGCGATTGCAAAGACAAATCCCTCCTACTTTGCGAATTACTCCGTGCTGCCGATATACCCGCCAGCATGGCTTATGTGAGCACAGACCTGAAAGGGAAAATCGCAGATCTCCTGCCTTCTCCTTTTGCATTCAATCATGTGATTGTGGCCGTATCGCTGCATAATAAAACTTATTGGCTGGACCCTACCGCCACCATGCAACGTGGTCCACTAGAGCAATTCTGCGAACCAGACTACCAGTTGGCGCTGATTATACACGATTCTACTACCCAATTAACCCCCATCATTCAAAAAACGCGCGGTAAAATAGTAGTAAAGGAAATATTCACCCTGCCGAATTTGAACCAGAGAGCGGGCGAGCTGAAAGTAGAAACCACCTGCTATCGCGAAGAAGCGGATAACCTGCGCAACAACCTGTCGGCGGAAAGTCAGCAGGATAAGGATAAAACTTACCTGGAATACTACCGCAAACTCTATGGCAACATGTCCATTAAGGACTCCATGCGGGTATCCGACAATGCAGACAGTAATATCATGCGGGTATTTGAGCATTATGAAATGGAGAATATCTGGAAGCACGATAGTATCTCCGGCAAGCTGCAATTCACGTCCATAGCGCAGTTTATCAACGACGCACTGCCAGATGTCAAAGAGGGCAGAACGGTGCCGTTACGCTTGAACTATCCATATGATCTGGATTATACCATTGTTATCCACACCCCTGGCGAATGGCCGTTAAACATGGATCCGCTGGATATTGCCACCAATAGTTATCGGATGCAGTTTATCCCAGAAAAGAATGGCAATGAAATCCGCTTACACTATATATTGCAAACACTGAAAGACCATGTGCCTGTGGCCGAAATTCCGCAATACATAAAGGATTCCCGCAATTTCACTGATTATGCCAATATGAATTTTAAAGCGCGTTCCGATTCCCAACAGGACCCGGCCAACCAATCAAATTGGTTGACTATTTTCTTGGCATTTATATTCGCGGGGCTGGTTACGTTCCTTGCTATAGCAGCTTATAAGAGGAGTTTTCCGAATGTGGAAGCGCAGGAACCGCCGATAGCTATTGGAGGTGGGCTCGCTATTCTGGCGATCGCCCTGGTATTCTCTCCACTCACGGATATGACTATGATTATTCGTTCAGGCATTTTTCGTTATGATACCTGGGTGGATACACCGTTGAAAACCGCTGTCAGTAATGTTACGGCCATTCAATTACTGATGGTGGCTGAGCTGTTTCTGAATATATTCTTCCTGGGATATTCCGTTTTGTTGGCGGTATTATTTTTTAACCGGAGAGACACGTTTCCGTTAGCCCTCGCCACCTACTACATTTTAATGGCGTTGTATCTCTATGCCGATCACCACCTGGAAAAGGTATTATTCAAAGAAAAGGCGCTACCGGCCTTATTCAGTGCGGATTCCATGTTATGGCCAATAGTAAAAATGGCTATATGGATACCGTATTTGAATATATCCGATCGCGCCAGAGCGACATTTATCATTCCATACCCGGCCAGCCGGGCATCCGATTAAATGGTTTCGGAGTCGAAGATGATGACCTTTTCCCAGAGGTGTTTGCAGGTATCCACGAAATTGAGATGCACCGGGTGCGTCTGGTAAATATCGTGCATAGCTTCATCTTTGAAAACGCACAACAGGCAATAACTGTAGCTTTTATCGATCACCGGACGGTTGGTGGCCGCCGGTTTGCCTATATTGAAAACAGCAATTTCTTCAATCGCCGCCAAGCTACTAACACCTGCTTCAAAGCGTTTGATATCTTCTTGGCTAAGGTCCGGCTTCAGATAGAAATTGACTACGTGTACAAATTTTGGTTCGTTTGGCTTCATATGTGGATCTTTTTGGCCAATAAAAATAAAAGATCCTTACTGGTCTTGCAAGATGTATCTACGAACGGTAGACACATTTACGATATACACCAACACTAGAATCAGCACTGTACCGATGATAGTACCAATACCAGGCAGCGGATTCACCACCATATCATGTTTTGCCAACAGTCCTGCTGCGAAATATTGCAGGATGGTTACCAACACTAAAGACAATATGCCAATAATAAAGTAGAGCGGCACGAATTGTTTCAGGAGATACCGCTGCAATTGTCGGGGAGCTGTACCCAATGTAACGAGCAACTGGATTTCCTTTCTGCAAGAAGCAATCACCAACTGTATGAACATACTGAACACCAGCAGCGCAAAGAGTAACAATATAAGTCCAAAGAAACCGATCACCGAAACGATGGTTTGTACGATCACCCTGGTTTTGCTGAACTTCAGTTTATCCTGGTTGGCCGTATAGCCGTTATCGTCTAGAAATTTCACCAGTGCGGGGTTAGAGGGGTCTGCTGTCTTAATAACGATCCTACTGGTAGCCGCCGTAGTAGTACCCGCATACTTTTCATTTGCCCAGTTCATAAAGGTGGCTGGTACAAGGAAAGAAGAGATACGATCCGAGAAGCCAACAATATGGCCTGTATAGGTTTCTGAGACTAGATTATTAGAGATCACCACCTGCAAAGGCAGCGCTTTCACTGTTTCCTGTGAGATCTGGGGGAGATTCTGGCTCAAAGAGAAACCGAAGTTATACAGATTTAGGAAGTCGTTTGGCAGGATGATCGGAATAGTGCGGTCGCCGGGATTCCATTTCCAATCGTCTTCTTTCACATCAATAAAGCTATCTGGCACTGCTTCGAAGAACATATCTGTTGCGAAATGTAGTTCTCCTGGGGCCTGTGCCACCACCTTAAACTGGCTGGAAGTGATTAACCCTACCGCCTGTACGAAAGGCTGTTTACGGACGTTTTCGATGTCTGTGGGCGAGAAAACGGATTTTTCCGGTTGTCCCATCATACTGTTGGTCACCTTTTTATTGATGACGAGGAAATCCGCTGTTTCATTCTGATTTTTATCGCTGTAGAGTAACTGATTGAAGTCCGTATTCGCCTGTAGTGCGATAAGAATAAGCACCATGGCTATTCCCAGGCCAATGGAGGCCATGAAAAACCGGCCTTTGCCTACACCGGTACGGATTATTTTTCTTAAGAGAGCAAAAAACGATTGCATGAAAAAGTCGCATTAAAGCTGGTACAGCACATCATAATCGAAATGCTGATCGTGATCCAGGTCTGTTAAAATAAATCCGGCGTTGCGGGTTTTACATTCCTCTGCGATGAGCGCAGCAGCCCTGCTGGTATTATCTTCATCCAGGTGGCTGAAAGGTTCGTCCATGAACAGCCATTCAAAAGGCTGCACGAGGGCTCTTATAATGGCAATACGCTGACGTTCGCCATAGGACAGCGTTTTGCTGCTTTGGTTCAGTACATGGGTCACATTCAACCTAGCCGCCATTTCCTGGACTTTCTCCACCGTGCAATATGGTTGTGAGTTCATCACTCTTTTCAATTCAATATTTTCCAGGGCGGTCAGTTGTTCAAACAGGCGCAGGTCCTGGAAAATCACGCTGATTTTCTGTTGGCGCAGGGAAGCGGTTTCGTTGCGATTGTAGCCAGACCAGGGTTTCCCATCAATGAGTACACTCCCAGTATAATCGTATCGGATATGATAGAGGTAGTGTACCAATGTGGTTTTACCTGTACCAGACGGCGCTTTGATCTTTACAAAGCTGCCGGGGTTAAATTGAATATTTTCATTCCAGATACCGGATTTTCGCTGGAGGATCTTATCCTTCAGCGGAACCGGGAGGAGATGATCGAGCTGAATTTGCATGTAGCTAAGATAAGGTTTTCGTAACGCCTATAAAAGATAAACGCCGCTAGGTAGCGGCGTTTATCTAAATATTTGAAAGAAACAGGGAACGACTTATCTAATCGTCGCTGAATCAGCAGGGATTGCGTTGTAGAGGGCATCTTCAGCAGCTTTATCAGCAGCTTCTTGTTTAGCTCTCTGTGCTTTTTTGGCTTGTGCCAGTTTAGCTGCTTCTGTACCAAATTCCGCCAGTTGAACAAGGCTGTTCTTATCCTGGTCTTTGAAGTTCAGTACGATTTCGCCGGTTTGTACATCGCCGCTCACTTTCTTAGCAGAGAAAGTTACGTCTTTGAACAGGTTCTGTGCTTTGATCAGCAGAGGTCTGTCGTCTTCGTCCGCTTTATCCGTAGGAATGGTTTTAGCCATTTTAGCCAGGTCTACATAACCAGCCAGCATATTTCCTTTTGCTTTACCAGCAACGCCTTCAGGCAGTTTGATTTGACCTTTACCAGCCAGGTATTGTTCCAGCAGCACGGAGTCGGAGCCCAGGGTAACGGATTTCTCCGTGAGAGACATTGCAGGGAAGGAAGCTGCCAGTTCAGGAACAGCCAGTACATATTTATCGCCTTGTTTAACCAGGGTACCGGCAAACAGTGGAGAGCTCATTACTTTATTGAAAGCATCTTTGTTAGCTACTTTCATGTTGAAGATCCATTTAGCATTTGGCTTTTCGATGGTATCTCCTTCGAAGTAAGGGTTAGGTTTTCTTTCGATTTGGAAATCGGAAGCAACGTACACCAACTGGCCGTCGAAAGCGTTCAGCAGATCGTCCATAGTGAGGCCGGAGCGTTGGGACAGCATCATGTTTACCAGACCGTCGGTACCAGTAGATTTGATGATTTCACCTACCATGTGGAAATCGAAAGCATAGGAAACAAAGCCAGTGACATTATCACTTGGGTATTTTTCCAGCATGCTCATATCAATTTCTTTGGTGCCATATTTTTTGAAGATGGCCAGCATTTCTTTACCCATGTAGCTGTTGGTATTCACCAGGATCTTGCCTTTTTCGAAATTGGCAGTAGCGGTGCAGAAAGAGCCTTCCATCAGTTTTTTGAAGTTGCCAGGAAGTGCAGTGGTACCATTCATACCGCTGTTTAAAACAGCTTGGGTATTGAAGAAGAAGCCCATATCAGCGCTTTCTTTCAGGAGTTTTTTGAATGGCTCCAGGGTACCAGCAGTTTCGCTCTCTTTCATGTGATAGAGGTGATCAGCGGTAGAAACCAGTGCAGCGGCCGATTCCGGCATATCAGTAGTTACAGCAGCAACTGGGCTTACAACAGCAGCAGCGGCTGCAGCGGTATCCACATTGTTGTCTTCGTCTGCTGGTTTATCCAAACCAGGGAGGTCATTGAGTCTGTTGGTATTCAGATTTCTCAGATAGATAACAGACTTATTGTTCCAGGTGAAGACACCACGACTATCAGCGTCGTAGGTATATTTGAAGTCCTTACCTGTTTTCAGGTCGTAACTTTTCAGGTTTGCTTTCAGGAAAGCTTCGAATTTCGCAGCATCTTGGAGGGAGCCGGTAGCTTCGATATAGGCGTTTTTGTCGTCTCCGAAAACTACGCTTACGAAGAAGTTGCTGGTCATATCGATGCCAGAGTTTTTGGCATCTTTCCAGGCTTTCGCCATATTATCAGCAGTATCTTTGGATTGTGCAGCCTCGATTAGCTTATCCATGGTCATGCCATTGGTAATCAGTTTCTGGCTAATTTGCTTGGCATTCAGTTCCAGTACCAATCCAGCTTCTTTGGGGATGTATTTGCTCTCCTCAGGAACTTTTGAACAGGCAGACAACATTACCGCGGCGATACCAGCGGTTAACAACAATTTGGAAATCGTCCTTTTCATAAAATGATTAAAATATATAAAATAATAATACACAGGCTAGAACCAGGATGTAAAGCGGAAAAGCGGTTAGGTTTTTCTGGCGGCACAAATCTTCTGGGACTACTAACTTTATTCCCACTATCGTGGTATTTCGTGGCTTCAAAAGTACGTATATTTTTGTAGCATATATGTCTAATTTTTCCCTGTCGCCAACAATAATTTCTTTACCGATATAGTTAATACCTTTGTTACAGCTATGAAAATTATCATTAAAACCATTGAAAAACCGTTATGTTTTTAATCTTACTTCAATACATCCGTCCTGTAGCGGCTGTTGAGCACTTCATGGAGGCGCATAATGCGTTCCTTCAAAAGCACTATGAGTCAGGGAAATTCATCCTTTCCGGCAGACGAAAGCCTAAGTCAGGAGCACTGATACTATGTAAGGCATCCAGCCGAAAAGAGGTAGAAGAGATCATGAAAGAGGATCCGTTGGAAAAGTTCCAGCTTGCGCTTGTTGAGATCATTGAGTTTGAGCCAACGACCTATGCGGCTATCCAGGAAAAATAGACTGAACTTATCCAGATATGTCATCTGTTCGGCCAACTTTCCAGTTTTTCTTCCCTGATCTGATTGCTACTGCATAAAGTAAATGACTTTAGTGAGCCATTTGCTAGTGTCCTTTTCATTGCCCTGGTAGGTTACGTACATTTCAATCATGGGCGGTATTATCTTCTTTCCCTTTGCAACGGCGAACGCATGTAATGCTACATGGGCATTGGCGATTTTATTATAAGGGCCGTAATAGTCCACATAAAACGCTTTGGCAGCCGGTAGTTTTATTATTTCTATACCATTTCTGAGTGCACTACCTTCCGGTACCGGAACGGCAGCGGCCATGTCTGTCTGGTGTTTGACGGTATCCCATGTGTAGTAAAGTCCGCAGGGAACGCCTGGCTGCAATTTAGCGGCCTGAGCCGCTGCGTATATTTCTTGGAGATTTGTTTGGTAGAAAGACGTGATGCTCTTTTGCGGAATAGTTTTTCGGATAGCGGCGAAGGTGGTAGCCGGATAGTTCATTTCTTTCACTGTTTCGTTCACCCCACTGGGCGTACCAGGGCCCTTTTTATCGGCCTCAGCCATACTCTTCAGGTTTAGCAGGCCTTTTTGGTAGTCCTCTTCGATGGCGCCTTTCATTAACCAACTCATTAGGTTTTGGGGGCGGTTGTAATGGGCATCGAAGCCCCATACCACCTTGGTTTTTTCCGCAGCTTCTGAAAGATTGAAGTAGACATCCGCTTCAGAGCGGAAAGGCTTCATGAAGATTAGTTTTTGCTGAATGAGCTTATATGGTTGAAGGGAGAGATGTTGGAGCTGTCCCTCCCCTATTTTTTTCCCTTTCCAGGCGTAAACAGCGCCCACTGTACCATCTTCGCCTGTGATGGTATAAGTGGTAGTGGAATCCATTTGTTTCCAGGTATTCCACTGGCTGAACCGTTCGAATTTGACAATATCATTCCATACAATGCTGGAGGGAGCATTGATTTCTATGGTAGCTTCCACATGCATCCGGGTTGGAGCGATGAAAACCAGTACAAGGAACAAAAAAAACAGTATTCCTATAATCCAGGCGAGTACTTTCAAAGCTTTCATAACTGCAAGGGGTTGATTACTATAAATATAGTATTTTTTATCTAGTCACCCTACAGCGTGGTTGGCATAGCGTTAGAAAGGTTAGTGCTTGTCTGGCCCGTGTTTCTCTTTATAATTTTGATCGGCTTCCTTCGCTTTTTCAAAATCGAGAATCACCGAGTTGATACAATAGCGCAGGCCTGTTGGCGGTGGGCCATCATCAAAAACGTGTCCGAGGTGGGCTTTACAACGACCGCAGAGTACTTCTGTACGGTGCATTCCGTGTGTATTGTCCGGCTGATAGATGACACTTGTTTTGCTGATCGGTTGGAAGAAACTAGGCCATCCGCAACTGCTTTCAAATTTGGCATCTGAAACAAACAGTGGGTTACCGCAAGCAGCGCAATAATAGGTTCCTTTTTCTTTACTGTTCCAGTATTTTCCTGTAAATGCCCATTCAGTACCTTTTTCCCGCGCAATATTGTACACATCCTGCGGTAAAATTTTCTTCCATTCCTCGTCTGTCAGGTTAACTTTCCCGCTATCTGTGCGGGAATAAACAGCTGACTTTTTTTTTCCGTCTTCCATTGAGTTCTTTTTTGCGCCGTTTTGTGAGTAACTACAGTTGGTCACCGTTAATGAGATTATCAAAAATATCAGATTTCGCAGCTTCATAACTGTCTCATTGATGTATTAACGACTGATTAACACTAAAGTTGATAGTTTTTGGATCTATTGGCCAATCCTAATATTAAATTTCCTCGTATAAAATTACGTATGAACCGTGGGAATGGATTGTTAAAACCTGCAAATCAGCCGCATATTTCACAAAAAGTACCCCTCCTTCTATAAAATACGCTGATAATCACCTATGAGCAACTGGTTATAAATTGTTAACTTAGCGGCAAAAGGCTAGTAAGTGGCGGATATCATCAATTTATTACCAGACAATATAGCGAATCAGATAGCTGCAGGAGAAGTAATCCAGCGACCGGCATCAGCGGTGAAAGAACTTCTCGAAAATGCAGTGGACGCAGGCGCGACAGAAATTCACCTTATCATAAAAGATGCAGGGAAAGAGTTAGTACAGGTAATCGATAACGGTGGCGGTATGAGCGAAACCGACGCCAGGATGTGCTTCGAACGCCATGCTACCTCTAAAATCCAAACCATCGAAGACCTCTTCTCCATCCGTACCATGGGTTTCCGCGGTGAAGCACTCGCTTCCATCGCTGCCGTTGCCCAGGTAGAACTTAAAACCCGGAAAAGAGGAGCTGATATAGGCACATATATAGAAATCGATAATAGCTCCGTAAGGACGCAGGAACCCTGCCAAACCGCAGAAGGCACCAGCATCGCCATGAAGAACCTCTTCTTCAATGTGCCCGCCCGCCGCAATTTCCTGAAAAGCAATGCAGCCGAAATGCGCCATATCGTGGATGAATTCATCCGCGTGGCCATGGCATACCCGCAACTGCAATTCACCCTTACCAGCAATAACCAACAACTCTTTCACCTCGATAAAGGCTCCCTGAAACAACGTATCATAGCCATCCTCGGCCAGCACTACAATGCCCGCCTGGTAAACGTGAAAGAAAGTACAGACTATATGAACGTCTACGGTTTCGTTGGAAAACCGGAAACCGCTAAAAAAACCCGCGGGGACCAGTTCTTCTTCGTTAATAACCGCTTCATCAAAAGCCATTACCTCCACCACGCAGTAATGAACGCTTTTGCGGATATTATCCCGGCAGACAGCTTCCCGCTATACGTACTCTTCATCGATGTAAACCCTGAACACGTGGATATCAACGTCCACCCTACCAAACAGGAAATTAAATTCGATGATGAAAAAGTAATGTACGCCTTCGTACAGGCTGCTGTAAAACACGCCCTGGCCCAATTCAGTGTTACACCTACACTGGACTTCGACCTGGACCCAAGCATTCAGCAACTAGACGCTGTCAGCAAACCTTTTACGGAACAACAAAAAACGGAATCTACCCATTCCCCGCTCTATAAATCCTTTACACAGGCGCACCAAGCCCATTTAATCGACAGATCCAACAGTAACCTGAAAAACTGGAAAGATCTTTACGATAAACCAGCGGCCCCTCAAACGGAAAGCTACGCTATGAGTGCCTACGCTGATACCGATGATGATGACACAGAACAGGAAACCAGTACTGCTGTGACTTATCAGAGTGCTCAGCCAGCCTCTACTGCCTCCGCTATTGATGAACGCTGGCAGGATAGTACCAACGCACAAAAAGTACCCGTTCAGGTACATCAACAATATATCCTCTCCCAGATCAAATCCGGATTTATCCTGATTGATCAACATGCAGCGCACGAACGCATCCTGTACGAACGCTATCAGCGCGCCCTCCAGGAAGCGCCAGTGGCCACTCAGCAAAGCCTTTTCCCACAAACATTACAGCTCCCTCCTGCGGATGCTGCAATTGTGTCGGAAATGCTCCCTGATCTCCAGGCCCTGGGTTATGACCTGGAACCATTCGGCAATCATACATTCGTGGTAAGAGGAACACCTGCTGATATCCAGACAGGTAACGATCAAGCAACCATTGAAGGGCTGCTGGAACAATTCAAAAACTTCTCACAGGAACTGAAAGTAAACAGACGGGAACACCTGATCCGCTCTATGGCTAGAAATAATGCCATCCCTTGTGGAAAAGTGCTCTCCGCCCGTGAAATGCAGAATATTATCGATGAACTGTTTGCTTGTACCATGCCTAATGTGGCGCCAGGCGGCAAGTTCACCTTCATCTCTTTCAAACTGACGGACCTCGCCAGAATGTTCGAAAGAAATCAGTAATCTTTTTTTCATGCAAAGGCGCAAAGAGATCTTTACCTCTTTGCGCCTTTGCTATTTATACCCACTCAAATCTGCTTCAAGGCTAAGTATACCTCCCAAAATTTGCGGTATTGTTCCTGGTAGTGCTCAGCATACTGCATATCGGGAACAAATACCTGCTCCTGCCCCTCTTTTGACATTTCCAGTTCCATTCCCATCACCTGTGCTGCTAGTCGGATCGCTCCTAGCGCAGAGGCGTCTGTGGTGTCTTCTAGGGTGAGCGTCTTCCCAAATATGTCGGCCATTAACTGAATCCAGCCAGGCGATTTAGCAAAACCACCACTCACAGATATCTTATGAATAGGGCCTGCTGTCTCCTCCAAAGCGGCTGCAATACTCTTAACGGCAAAGCATATACTCTCCATTACTGCCCTTGTGAAATGCACTTGCCCATGTGCTGGCCTTATTCCAATGAAAGCGGCACTGGCATTACTATCCCAGATAGGCGCCCGTTCTCCGAGCAAATAAGGCAGGCACAATAACTGCTGCGGCCCCAATGCGAGTGCTTCCTGGATCATAGTTTCCATGGGGACTGAAAGTTGTAAAAAGTCCTTTAACAGCCATTGCAACAATACCCCGCCATTGTTACTAGCGCCGCCGGTGATGTAAATGTCGTCTGTCAGTAAATAAGTAAATAATCGTTGTTGATGGTCAGACATGGCTTTGGGAACCGCCATGCGTACAGCCCCGCTTGTACCGATAGTGAGCGTGGCATGCCCCGGTGCAATGGCATTGCTCCCCAATTGTGCCAAGCAACCGTCGCTGGCGCCAATGACAAAAGGTGTATCTGCCGGTATGCCCATTTCTGCAGCTATTGCTGGCTTTAATCCACGGATGATATAATTGGCCGGAACCGGCTGCGGTAGCCTATCTGCGGTGATGCCTGCCGTTGCCAGTGCGGGGGCATACCAAGTATGTTTTCGGATATCAAAAAGGCCCATGGCGGAAGCAATGGAATGATCTACCAGCGGCTGGCCAAACAACTCCTGGATGATATATTCTTTAATCCCCATGAAACAGTGAGCCTCCTCGAATATTTCCGGCTGTTCCTCCCGTAGCCACATCAACTTGCATAAAGGGGACATGGCATGTATAGGCGTACCCGTATGTTCGTAAATCTCCTTTCCTAGTGCGGATGCCCGCAGCGCTTCCGCCTGGGAATGACTGCGATTATCCGCCCAGATGATAAGGGGCGTCAGCGGTTTTCCTTGGCCATCCACTGCGAGCAAACTATGCATGGCACTGCTGAAACATACCGCGGCGGGGGCTTGTTGTCTCTCTAAAACTATCTGACGGATACCATCCTTCACAGCCTGTAATATAACAGCAGGGTCCTGCTCACTATATCCAGACTGCGGATGTTGGGTAGTATATGCCTGTTGAAATCCATTTTTCATGGTGCCGTCTATTCCCAGCGAAATCGATTTAGTACTGCTGGTACCGATATCAGAACCGATAAAATATGCTGTGGTATCGTTCATAAAAAAACCTTCCGTTTTACACATTTAATTTATAGATTTAAAACCCGTGATCCATATATAAAGTCTAAAATTTCCACGCAAATGGCTTTTGAAATCAAAAAAACAGCTAAGGTCTACGATGTGTGTATTGTTGGTTCCGGCGCGGGTGGCGGTATGGCAGCCAAAATACTATCTGAGGCTGGCCTGAAAATCGCTCTCCTGGAAGCTGGTCCAAAATATGATCCTGCAGACCCAGAACAAGCTACTCAACTAAAATGGCCCTATGAATCTCCCCGAAGAGGCGCCAATACTACCCGTCCCTTCGGCGACTTCGATGCCGCCTATGGTGGATGGCAAATAGATGGCGAACCCTACACGAAGAAAAAAGGTACGGAGTTCGACTGGTTCAGATCCCGCATGCTTGGCGGTCGAACTAACCACTGGGGACGCATTTCACTGCGCTTTGGTCCACGCGACTTCAAACACAAAACCTATGATGGGCTTGGTGACGACTGGCCTCTCAGTTATGAAGACGTTGCGCCTTACTACGATCGTGTAGATAAAATGATCGGCGTATTTGGTACAAAGGAAAACCTTCCTAATGAACCAGATGGTTATTTTCTCCCTCCTCCTAAACCTAGGCTCCATGAACTGATGATTAAGAAAGCCGCTGGTAATCTCGGTATCCCCGTTATTCCTGCCCGTCTTTCTATCCTCACTAGATCTGTCAACAAAGATCGCAGCCCTTGCTTCTATTGTAGTCAATGTAGCAGAGGATGTACCGTTTATGGCGACTTCTCCTCCTCTTCCGTACTGGTGAAACCAGCCATGAAGAGTGGTCATGTCGACCTATATACCAACGCTATGGCCAGGGAAGTGTTGACAGATAGCAGTGGTAAAGCGACCGGCGTACTCTATGTGGATAAAACAGATCTGCAAGAATATTCTGTTAATGCGAAAGTAGTAGTACTCGCCGCTAGTGCCTGCGAATCCGCGAGGCTCCTGCTGAACTCCAAATCCGCTAAATTCCCTAACGGCCTGGCCAATGGCAGCGGCGTGGTGGGTAAATATCTACACGATTCCACTGGAGCTTCTCGCAGCGCATTTCTACCGCAACTGATGGAACGTAAACGTTATAATGAAGATGGCGTTGGCGGTATGCACCTCTATGTTCCTTGGTGGGGCGATAATAAAAAATTGGACTTCCCTCGCGGCTATCACATTGAATTTGGTGGCGGTATGAACATGCCCGGATATGGCTTTGGTTTCGGTATGGAACGCATGAACGGCAAATACCCTGGTAAAGATGGAAAAATGAAACAGGCAGGTGGTTATGGGGCATCTCTCAAAGATGATTACCGTCGCTTCTACGGCGCCCAAGTTGGATTTGCAGGTCGTGGTGAATGTATTGCCCGCGAAGAAAACTACTGCGAAATCGATCCGAACGTAGTGGATAAATACGGTATTCCAGTATTGCGCTTCAACTACACCTGGACAGACCATGAAATCAAGCAGGCCAAGCATATGCAGGATACTTTCGAACAGATTATCCATGAAATGGGCGGCGTTGCCAATGGCGAAAAACCAGGTGCAGAAACCATGTACGGACTAGAAAATCCAGGTCGTATCATACATGAAGTAGGCACCACACGTATGGGTGACAATCCTAACAAATCAGTACTGAATAAATTCAACCAAGCACACGAGTGTAAAAATCTTTTCGTTGTAGATGGTGGCGCTTTCGTTTCCCAGGCGGACAAAAACCCTACCTGGACCATTCTGGCCCTCTCTCTGCGCGCATCAGAGTACATTGTGGATCAATTGAAAAAACAAAACATCTAAAACAATTCCGATATGGATAGAAGAAAATCCCTTAAAGCCATCGCGCTGGGAACTTTATCTGTAAGTGCCTTACTATCTTCTACCGGTTGTGACGACAAGAAAACAGGAAGCGACAAGGATGCTGGAAAAAGCAAAACCCCGGGTTATGGCCGTACTGCAGATGAAGTAAAACGGGATGCCAAACTAAATGCAGAGCCCTTCTTCACGCCTGCAGAAATGAAAACTATCACCATCCTGGCTGATATTATTATTCCTGCCGATGAACACTCTGGTAGTGCTACCGATGCTGGCGTGCCGGCGTTCATCGAGTTCATGGTGAAAGATAAGCCGGACATGCAGTTGCCCATGCGAGGCGGTTTACGCTGGATAGATGTACAGGCTGCAAAAAGATTCAATACCTCTTTCGCGGAAGCCAGCCAGGAGCAACGCATTCAGATCGTTGACGATATCGCATATCCTGAAAAAGCCAAACCAGAGCTGAGTCAGGGGGTGGCTTTCTTCAACCTGATGCGCAATCTTACTGCCACTGGATTTTTCACCAGCAAAATAGGTATCAAAGATCTCGATTATAAAGGCAACACTCCTAACGAATGGAACGGTGTTCCAGACGATGTACTGCAGCATTATGGACTGGCCTATGATGAAAAAACCCTGGCAGAATGCCTGAAAATAGAAGATAGAGGCAAGTTAATGACCTGGGACTAATCAATTTGTTGGGTTGCTATTATTTATTTCTTAAAAAACTATTCATTCTATGTCAGAAAAAAAGAATGAGGGGAATAATGTTTCCCGTAGATCATTTCTCCGGAACGGTGCACTGGCCGCGGCGGGATTCATGATCGTTCCACGTCATGTTTTAGGAAGAGGATTTGTTGCCCCGAGCGATAAACTCCGTGTTGCCGGCGTTGGTGTTGGCGGTAAAGGTCTTGGTGATATTAGAAGCTTTGCAGAAGGACGTGCAGATATTGCCTTCCTCTGCGATGTGGATAAACGTCGTGCAGCAGATGCTGTAAAACAATTCCCGAAAGCCAAATTCTATACGGACTTCAGGGAGATGTTTGAAAAAGAGCATAAAAATTTCGATGCTGTTTCTGTATCGACACCTGATCATCAGCATGCCGTAGCCGCAATGGGCGCCATGCAGTTGGGCAAACACGTATACGTACAGAAACCGCTCACCCACGATATTTATGAAGCCCGCAAACTGACGGAAGCCGCTAAAAAATATAAAGTAGTCACCCAAATGGGTAACCAGGGCGCTTCTGGCGATGGCGTGCGCCAACTGATGGAATGGTACAATGCCGGTTTGATCGGAGATGTACACACCGTCTACGTTTGGACCGACCGTCCAGTATGGCCACAAGGTATTGCATGGCCTCAAACCAATGCTCAAATTCCTGCTGATCTCGACTGGGATCTCTGGCTGGGAACTGCGCCTAAAAAGAATTTCGTAGATAATCTCGTTCCTTTCAACTGGAGAGGATGGTGGGATTACGGTACCGGCGCCCTCGGTGACATGGGTTGTCACCTGATAGAACCACCATTCCGCGTACTGGGATTGGGTTATCCATCCTCCGTAGAAGCCAGTGTTGGTAGCGTATACGTAGGTGAATTCAAGCGTGGCTATTTCCCTGAAAGCTGCCCTCCTTCTTCACATGTTATCATGAAATTCCCTGTTAAAGGTGGTAAAGAAGTGACCATGCATTGGATGGATGGCGGTATACAGCCAGAACGTCCGGAAGAACTGGGACCGAATGAAATGATGGGAGATGGCGGTAACGGCGTAATATTCATCGGTACAAAAGGGAAAATGATGTGTGGCACTTATGGTATGAACCCTACATTACTGCCTACTTCTCGCAATAAGGAGGTAAATGTAGCGCAAACAATTGCACGCGTGCCGGAAGGACACTATAAGCAATGGGTAAACGCTGCATTGGCAGGATATAACAGTAAAGAAGCGAAAGCCCTCAGTTCTCCATTTGATATTGCGGGTCCGCTCACAGAGAGTATTCTCATGGGTAACCTGGCTATCAGAAGTTACGATCTCCGCGAGTCTAAACAGGATGGCAAAGGCTTTAACTATCCTGGCCGTAATATCAAACTGCTTTGGGATGGACCTAATATGAAGATCACCAATTTCGATGCGGCCAATCAGTTCGTGAAACGAACCTACCGTGATGGCTGGACACTCGGTGCATAAATAATTAGTCTTTTTTATAAAGCAAAAGGATTGACGTCTGCGACGTCAATCCTTTTGCTTTTTTTGTGGCCCCTGCCCGCCGGCAAGGGCCACAGGCATTCATTTAACTGCGACTAGTAATTAGGGTTCTGTGCCAGTTTAAGATTCTTTCTTACTTCTGCTGCCGGAATAGGCGCGAAGTAGTTTTGCACATTAAACTGTCTGTTCTGCATGGTGAATACAGTATACTTGAATGGATGACCAGCCACAAAGGAACCACGTACATCTATTGCCTTCGCAGGGTCGCTCAGTGCAGCAGGCGCGAGTTTCCATCTTCTCAGGTCAAAGTAGCGGTGTTCTTCAAAGGCCAGTTCATACCTTCTTTCATATCTGTATACATTCCATAAAGTAGCATCTGTCAACGATGTTGCGGGCATGCCTGCACGGGTACGCACCAGGTTGATCAAAGTTTGTGCGCCAGGATAATCTCCTAAAATCATGGATGCTTCGGCCTTGTTCAGCAGTATTTCCGCATAACGGAACCAGATCCAGCTCTGGTCACCATTCAGGAACTGTGCATCCAGCGTGATGTCCATGAATTTACGCATGTAATAACCAGAGAAAGTTCCGTTCCAGTTCTCGATAGTACTATTACGGGTATCCAATCCCCAAACGCTATCCTTTCCATCAGCCGTTTCATATTTTCCCGTTTGGATCACGCCAATAGGATCGGTTTTCTTTCCGTCATCTGGGCGCATTTTCCATTTGGCGCCATCAAACAATATAGTGGCATAAAAACGCGGATCACGGCCTACATAAGGCTGTGCGGCCTGTGTTGCATTAGACCAGCTAAAATCGGTGCCATCTGCCATTTCATAGCCAGATACGAAGTTTTCGATGGGTACGTTGCCACCCCAGTTATGATAACCATTAGGACCGTTGTATAGATCATGTCTGGTACCCAGGAGTGATTTATCATACAGTTTTACGAAAATCATCTCACTGTTGCCTTTATCTGTAAATACGCGGCCATAGTTATCCGATGGACTGGCACTTGGTTGATAAAGATTAAATAACCCGGAATTGATAACGCTATCGGATGCTGCCTTCGACTTTGTAGCAAAATCCACGGACAGGTCGGTGGTATTGCATACAATGGAATCATTCGGATTGCCGGTTGGTTTGTATAGATCGCTGGCTGCATACAGCAAGATCCTTGATTTCAGAGCAAAAGCTGCATATTTGGTCACCCTACCTTTTTGATCAACTGCATCGTATTTAGCAGGCAGATATTTTACAGCACTATCGCACTGATCGGAAATATACCTGACGCAGGTAGTGAATCCTGCCCTGGAAACGTTCAGAAAATCGCTGTTTTCTCCGGTCAGGTTGAAGGTGTAAGTAATGAGCGGAACACCTCCAAAATGTTTCACCAACATTTGATAATACCAAGCGCGCATGAAAAATACTTCTCCTTTCATACGAGCCACTACATCTGGATTTAGACCATTTACGCTACCAATTTTCTCCATGAACATATTACAGTTCCGGATGGCTTTATAATTAGGCGCCCAGCGGGCAAAATCATTTAACGCTCCCATATCATCGGGGGTTATATTTCCTTGCACTACACGAGAAGTGCTATAGTCATGGATGAATCGTGTCTCATCGACCATAGAACTCAACATTACCTCATTAAAACCAGGGCGCATCTGTGCATACAGATCATTTACAAAAGCCTGGATCAAGCCCTGATCCCGCCAAACATCACTTTCCTGGAACTCTGTCAGTGGCTTCTTCTCCAGGAAATCTTTATTACAGGAGACAGCCGATGCCACCGCCATCAACCCGCATATATATCCGAATATTTTCAGTTTTCTCATGGTTCAAATAATTAGAAGGTTACGTTTAATCCCACATTGTAGATTTTGGTTTGTGGGTAATACTGGCCGCTTCCTTGTGGCGCCTCTGGATCGAAAATTTTCACTTTGTCAATTGTCAGCAGGTTTTGGCCAGACACGTATACACGCAAATTCTGTATGCCCACTCTTTTGCAAAGGGTGGTAGGAACATTGTAGCCCAAATCCAGTGTTTTCAAACGTGCATAGTCGGTATTCCAGAACCAGAAAGTATTTTGACGACCTACCCAGTACTCACGGTCACGGTCGTACGCTCTTGGCCAGTTGGCGTTGGTATTGGTTGGGGTCCATCTGTCTTTTACAATGGCTTCAGGGAAGTTTCCGATCAGACCAGATTCTGTGCGGATATACTGGCTAGCGCCGGTAGCACCTTGCCACAGCATAGTGAAATCGAAATTCTTGTACTTAGCAGTGAGCGTCAGTCCATAAATCATGGTCGGATATTGTGTTCTGTCGATTCGAATTTTGTCCAGATCATCAATTTTTTTATCGCCGTTAATATCTGCAAAGATGATATCTCCCGGACGTGCTCCATCCACATGTGGTGATTTATCTATTTCATCCTGTGAATGATAAATACCTACTGCTTTGTAGTATAAAGGAGCATCTATTTGGTGACCGGTATACTGTTGCCATACTGGCACATTGGGAGATTCTGCCCAGTACAGTATTTTGTTTTTAGCCCTGGTAACAGTACCAATTATTTCGTAGTGGAATTTCTTGATATCGTTTTTGTGAGACATCACCAACTCAAAGCCTTGGTTACGGACCACGCCAATGTTTTCATCTGGCAGAGTCAGACCAGTATAATCTGGAACGGCCGCATTACGTGGAATGAGGATGTTAGAGCGTTTGGAATAGAAGTAATCTGCTTCCAGCGATAATTTTTCTTTAAACAGTTTTGTTTCTATACCCACGTTATAGTTATTGGCCACCTCCCAGGTAATATTTGGATTGGGCGTACGCACCTGGTAAAGTGTTTTATTCAGATCGTTCCCAAACATAACACCAGAGCTGGTAAATCCATATGTGGTAAGGTATTGGAAGGGAGGTACGTTGTCGTTACCCATCTGGCCCCAAGATCCACGGATTTTGAAGTAATCCATGAATGATATGTTGCGTTTCCAGAAGCTTTCATTAGAAAGTACCCATCCGGCAGAGGCACCTGGGAAGAAGCCCATTCGGCGGCCTGCAGGGAAGTTTTGGGTACCATCAAAACGGAAGTTGAAATCGAAGAGATAAGTTTCACGCATGTTATAAGACAAACGTCCGAAGTAATTGCGGCGCGCATACTCATATCCGGTACCACCATTATCTTTTTGTTTGTCGCCACCGGCAAACATTTGATCCAGTTTATCACTCACAAAGAATTTCCTGTAAGCGCTTAAGAAGTCTCCTTTGATGGTATTTTGTTCAACCGCAACAAAGGCGCTTACATAGTGTTTGCCGAAGGTGCGTGTATAATTTAACTTCAGGTTCACTGTAGAGCTTCTGGCGGTTGTAAAGCTCTCATTGAGCTCAGGAGCAGAAACCCCTCTGGAGCCAGGAATCAGTTTATGGTCTGTACTGTTAGGATCAAGTGTATATAGTGTCCATGGTTTTACAAATGATTTATAGAAGTCGAAATTCTGATCGTAAGCGTAGCTTCCGTCTACAAACATACCTTGTACCCAGGGGATGTTCACCACTGCGGCGAAGGTTCCGTTTAATACGTAATTCTTATCGCTCGTATATCCGATCGCGTTAGTTCCGGTTACAACAGGGTTATCACCATATTCAATATCCGGACCAGGCAAGCCATTAGGCCAGATAGCATTCTCCGTAGGGCGACCACGCATTAATGCTCTGAAGATAGAACCTGCACTGCGTGGAGGGAAATTACGGTCTTCCAACCTTCCTGCCAGATCAAATCTCAAGCGGATATAATCATTCACCACCGCATCCAGGTTGGCTCTTACGTTCTGTTGTTTGTAATTGGTAGCACTGCTTTTGTAGATACCATCCTGGAATAATGATCCTGCTGATACGAAGTAAGTCATTTTATCTGTTCCACCGGAGAGGGAGATATCATGTCTGTTTTGCAGGGAAATTTTCTTGATGGCAGCATCATACCAATTTGTATTTGGGTGCAGCCAAGGGTCTGAACCATCTCCGAATTTTTTAATGTCGTCCGCAGAATAGCGAATAGGATCGCCACCATAGCTCAGAATTTCATTTACGATCTGTGCATAAGTAGGCGCATCGGCCATTTTAGGCAAACGAGTAGGCGTTACAAAAGATTGGTTGTAACCATAGCTTACAGTAGGTTTACCGCCTTTACCTCTTTTAGTGGTAACGAGGATTACTCCATTTGCAGCACGACTACCATAAATCGCTGCAGCAGCATCTTTCAGAATGGAAACGCTTTCGATATCATTTGGATTCATGCGTTCAAAACCATCCCTTGGAAAACCGTCTATTACTACTAGTGGCTTACTGTTTCCCAGCGTACTACGTCCGCGGATAAAAATCTGTGAGCCATCATATCCAGGCTCACCACTTTGGTTAACGGCGATAATACCTGGAATACGCCCGACCAATGAGTTCGAGATGTTGACGTTGGGCGACTGTTGTAATTCAGTACCTTTTACCATAGATACAGCACCTGTCTTGGTAACTTTTTTCTGGGTACCATAACCTACTACTACGTATTCATCCAAGGTTTTCTGATTTTCCTTCATGACTACGCTGATGGCGGTCGTCTTTCCATCGAAGACTTGTTCTATCGGATCATAACCGATGAACTGAAATACCAACACGGCATCTTTCTTAACATCGTTGAGCGTGAAGTTTCCTTTCTCATCTGTTGTAGCGCCTCTTTGTGTGCCTTTCAGCAACACTGTCACGCCTGGCAACGGACTTCCGTGGACATCCTTCACTTTTCCCTTAATGCTAGAATTAGGCTGCTGCCATGGAGAAATAGGCAACGCAGCAGAGCTTTCCGGTTGCAGAACCGAGCCCAGAAGGCATAGCAAGAGCAGTGCCTTCACATAACGTGGAACCATAAATTTTTAATTTTGGGTGATAAAACTCTAGTCGATGAACGGGCTTTCTTTATCTACAGATACGGCAAATTCATCTGCCTTAAGTTATCAACAATCATCTTAATTATTTTCTAAAAATAAGCGTAGGAAAAACACTTTTGTTTAATTTTTTCCCCTTAAAAAATATGAAATAGAATTTTACTACTTTAACAGTTGTGAATGTGCCGATAGCTGCTTAAACAGATCTTGTACAAGTCAAAAATTCGTAGTCCTTATTTATACCAATAACAGGAAAAACAGCAAACCTGCTGCAGTTCCTTATTGGGCGTAAAATTTTAACTGTTTTTTGCATAATTTCAAGGAAACAACGTTATTAAGATATCCTAACCATATTCAGCCATGAGAAAGGGTCGCCTTTTGGGAACCATAGGCCTCTGCGCTTTTCTGCTCATTTCCTGCAGTAAGGAAATGAGTACGGAGAACGACAGCCCTTCCAGTAGCTGCAGTTATGCACCCTACACACAAGGCTCCTCCTTCACCTATCTCAATGTAAATCAATCTAATGATAGCACTTCCTATACCCTTACCGTCAACGGAGATACCACTATTAACGGTAACGTATATAGGAAAATAGGAGATGATAAAGTTTTCATGTGCTCCGGATGCGCCAATGGCATCTATACACAAATAGCGTCCATACTTAGTTTTGAAGGATATACTGCGTCAGATCTGCGCCTCACCTACCTAAATGATTTCCTACCTGTTGGTAGCTCCTGGACAGATACCATTGCTGCCACCAATAACGGCGCCACCAGCACCGCTGTATTACAGTATACCATTATGGGCAAAGGAGGAAATCGCATGGTTAACGGTAAAGGATATACGGATGTGATCACCATACAAACAGATGCTTCTGCTACTGTCATGAATACCATCCTCCCACTAGGAACCATTTCTACCAGTTATTATGCAAAAGGAGTTGGCCTGATAGAAACGGATCAGGCCCAAGACACCACAAAACTCGTTGGGTTTACTATTAAATGAACATCGCCGCAATAGCGGCGACGTTTCGTTAGTATTCTGTATAAATCATAGTCAACAATCGCTCTATTGCCTTCCGGACACTCGTAGCTTTATCCCGGTTATTATTCACCAATACGCTGAACACCAGTGTTTTATTCTTCTTCGTAACCAAGTAACCACTCAAACAAACACTCCCCGTTAAAGTACCTGTTTTCGCATGCACAAACTGCTCTTTGTAATAATTCTTCAAAGTGCCTTTTCCTCCAGTTGGAAAGATTTCAAACAGTCGTGATGTGGGATACTCTTTATATAACTGCGTCAACACAGTTACAAAATCCCTCGGTGTAAAGAGGTTATATCGCGAAAGTCCAGAACCATCCTCCCATTGCGGACTTTGAGGCAACGTACTCAATGCATTTTCCTGCATATATCGGATCACTCTCCCACTATTGATGCTATCCCACATCAGCGATGAACACATCATCAATATTTGTTCTGCAAAGAAATTATCACTGCGATGCATCATCGGTGTAAACAGTGAATCCACTGGTATACTACGCAACAGTTTGTACTTGCCCGATGGAGCTGCCATAGCTACGCCTATCGGACGATGCAATGTATCTTCCAGTCGCTCGCGCAAATCCTGGATAGACCCAGTGATAAAAGGCACTTCTGTCTTACTGAAACTATTGTCTTTCTTATTGAATTTCAGGTAGAAATAATTATTTCTCTCCTCTCTGTCTGTAGATACTTCTTTACTAGTATCATCTGGCTGTACGGCCATATTATACAGATCAGGGATCATGATGCTGGTATCTTTATGGTGATATAGGCGAACTACATTTCCATACATTGGCCACTCGTTCAGCTCCGGTTGATAGTCATCGGCATAATCACTCCAAGACCATCCTGGCCCATAACGCTTGTTGGCATTACCACTGCTAACAATATAAATCTGCTTCTTCGTTTTTTGCAGTAAAGTCAGCAAGGGTTGATAAGTATAATCCGGATGTAGGAAAGACGGATCTGCAGTGCCTTTTAGGAAGATGGCCGTATCATTTTCAAAATAGCGAACAGCCGGCAGGGAATCTCCTAAGAGTTTCAATCCTGTGTAGAGAGAGAATATTTTGGTGTTGGATGCGGGCGTAAAAAATTTATCGTCCTGGTATTGATACCAGTATTTTCCGGTAGCAGGTTCATATAGGGAGACACCAACATGCGCGTCCTTCAGTGGTGCACTATTCAGCAGTTGGGTGCTAGCCCATTTGGAGATATTCGCCTGTTGCGCTTTTCCCGCGATAGCAGTTAAAGTCAACAGCAAAGCCATGGTAAAATTCCTCATGGCCGGAAAATACGAATAATAAAGATGGCGATGCCGGGAATTTGTGTGTCCTTATAACAAACCCCGGCATCGTCCGTCTAAACTAACCAATATATTTGGTTATGCCGGGTTTGGCATATGGATAGAATCCATCAGCATCAGGCAGTACCGGCGGTTGTGCATCGAAGGCATAAGTCTTCGGATGTATATCCAGTCCGGATTCCAGCGCTTTGTCCCAATGGATTATTTGTCCTGAGTAAGTAGACAAACGACCGATGATCGCTGAAAGCGTTGCCTGTGCGCCGTGGAGGGCATCAGAGAATTTATATTTCCCTGCCGCAATCGCTGCAAACAGCTCATCATGTTCGGTTTGATAAGGATTGTTTTCCTTCTTACGATCAAACTGATACAATACTTTTCCTTTAGCGTCCACGATCTTACCGGCACCACAGTAGATACGGCCTTTGGTACCCACAATTTCCTCATCTACCTTGCTGGCTGCATCTTTCCAGTGACGACACTGACTGTTCATCACTACGCCATCGGAGTAACGATATTCTACACTATGATGGTCGAAGATTTCACCGTATTCTTTTCCGGTACGAATAGCGCGGCCGCCCATACCATAGGCAGTTACAGGGGTATCGCCTTTAAACCAGTTACCGACGTCAATATTGTGGATATGTTGTTCTACGATATGATCTCCGCAAAGCCAGTTGAAGTAGTACCAGTTGCGCATCTGGTATTCCATTTCGGTGTATTCAGGTTTACGTGGTTTTACCCAAAGCGCGCCCTGGTTCCACCATACTTGCATGGAGAGGATATCTCCAATCATACCATCTTTCAGACGTTTGTATAATTCGAGGTAGGAGTTCTGGTATCTGCGTTGCAGTCCTACTACTACGTTGAGTTTCTTGGTGTTAGCTACAGCAGCGGCATCCAATACCCTTTTAATACCTGCGGGATCAGTTGCTACTGGTTTTTCCATGAAGATGTGCTTCCCTTGTTTTACCGCCTCTTCAAAATGGATCGGACGGAAGCCGGGAGGAGTAGCCAGGATCACTACATCTGCCAATGCGATGGCTTCTTTGTAGGCATCAAATCCGATGAATTTGTTTTTCTCTGGAACGTTTACCCTGCTGGCTTTATCGCCCAGGGCTTCTTTGATGTTATTATAACTGTCTGAAAGCCTGTCGGGGAAGGCATCTGCCATCGCTACGAGTTGTACATTTTCTTTGGTGCTGAGGGCTTGTGTAGCAGCACCAGTACCTCGGCCACCACAGCCGATGAGTGCTATCTTGATCACATCACCTTTGGCTTCAAAAGAGGTTGCCTTAGACAGAATAGGCATGGCAAGCAGGCTGCCGGCGATTAAAGAGGACTGCTTTACAAAATCGCGGCGACCCTGAACGTGGAATTGACTTTTTTCAGTGTCCATAAAACTTATTTTTTTGGAAAGTGAGTACTAACGGGAACCAACATATTTATCAATCGTATCTGCGAAAAATTTCTCTGCTTCTTCTTTGGTAGGCTGCTTAACGGGACGGACTAAACGAAAACCTACAAATGGGGCATCAGCATTCCACCAAAAACTTTTGGGGATCTGCGGATCTCTACGGTTCCACACCGGATCGGATTTTAAACGGGCCGCTGAACGCAACAACGGAGCCTCGTCTTCATAACTTCCCCCTTTCAACAGTCTGGGAGTCTTAGCAGTAGGCACTTTCCAGGGATTAGTCTCCTCTGCGTTTGCAACCCCATTCTCATCATATTGATCCATCGTCCATTCTTCCACATTGCCCAGCATATCATATAATCCCCAAGCATTGGGCTTCAACTGCGCTACTTTATGATATTTATCTTCACTGTTATTTTTAAACCATGCATATTCCTTTAGCTTGGAGGCATCATTGCCAAACGGATAAGCAGTTGTCGAACCAGCACGACAAGCATACTCCCATTCTGCTGCAGTAGGCAGCCTGTAGAAAACGCCTGTTTTGTTATACAACCAACGACAATACATCAATGCACCATACTGACTCATACTATTAGCAGGATAACCACCAGACTTGCCCATTCCTAAAGTAAGGTCAATATATGGGGGCGTAGGACGGGTCATACCATCCGGAAGCGGCGTTTTATCTTTTTCTTTATCCGCATACAAATCATATTCATCAAAAGTGACTTCTGTAGCACCCATATAGAAGTCGTCGATTTTTACCTTTTTGGCTGGGCCTTCATCTGCCTTCCTACCCTTCTCATTTTGAGGACTTCCCAGGGTAAAAGCGCCGCCTTTGATCGGTACCATCTTAAATCGTATATCTGTTCCCGGTATCTGCTGCTCATAGGCAGCAAATGCGCTATCTTTCTGAGCAAACGCCGACTGGCAAAGCATTCCGCCCGCTAATAAGGTCACGTAAAACTTGTTCATCTGTATCGATTGGGTAATGTATTCTGGTAAGATAAAAAATGAACGCTTGGAAACAAATATTTTGTGATGAACGAAAAAAATAGCCATTTCTTTATTTTTTTTCGTTTTGCTAGTATTTCCTTTTAAAACCATTTAAATTTAAGGGTGTCCTTTTTACTTTTAATCCAAGCGTTATGAAAAGACGAAAATTTCTGCAGCAAGGAGCTCTTGCCAGCTTGTCCGCGCTCACTTTAGGCGGACTGTCAACCACCGCGAGTGCCGCACCTCATGAAAAAAAACCGGCCGGTCAACCCTTCAATATGCTCTATGCACCACATGATGGCTCCTTCAAAAACAGCGCCGGCGACAACTTCCTCGATCAGATCAAATACATGTACGATCAGGGTTTCCGCGCTATTGAAGACAATGGCATGCTAGGCCGCGATACCGCTATGCAGGAAAAAATCGGTAGCCTCCTCGCACAGAAAAATATGACCATGGGCGTATTTGTAGTTGACACCGGCAATAACTGGAAAACTTCACTCGCTTCTGGCAAACAGGAATTCAAGGATGCTTTTATCAAAACCTGCAAGCAAAGCGTGGAAACCGCGAAAAGAGTGAATGCGAAATGGGCAACAGTAGTTCCAGGATTTTATGACCGCAGTTTGCCGATGGGTATACAAACCGCTAATGTACTGGACGCACTGCGCAGAGGTGCGGAAATCTTTGAACCGCATGGTTTGGTAATGGTACTAGAGCCACTCAGCGACACGCCAGATCTCTTCTTACGTACTGCAGAACAGACTTTCGAAATATGTAAGGCCGTCAACAGCCCTTCCGTTAAAATTCTGTACGATATCTATCACATGCAACGCAATACAGGCCACCTTATCCCAACAATCGATATGTGCTGGGACGAAATTGCGTATGTCCAAATAGGTGATAACCCTGGCCGTAAAGAACCAGGCACAGGAGAAATTAATTATAAAAACATTTTCAAACATCTGCATCAAAAAGGCTACAAAGGTGTGCTGGGGATGGAACATGGCAATTCCATCAAAGGCGCAGAAGGAGAAGCGGCGTTGATAAAAGCTTATAGAGATGCCGACAATTTTCTGTAATTTAAATACTGGAAAGTCGGTTTGGGGAGATGGCCAACCATCTAACCAAACCGGCTGTCTCACCAAAACAATTCCTAATTCCGTTATTTAAATTACTTCCTATGGGTTTCATTGTCCGCGTATTACTCAGTGCTGTTGCCGCTATGTTTACGGCATACCTGTTAAAGCCAGCCGTTAGGGTGGAGAATTTCACAACGGCCCTAATCCTTGCGCTGGTACTTGCCATACTGAATGCCATTGTTAAACCACTGCTGGTAATACTCACTTTGCCAGTAACTATTATCACACTAGGACTGTTCCTGTTTGTTATCAACGCTATTATCATTTTGCTGGCGGCCAAGCTGGTGCCTGGATTCCGTGTAGACGGCTTCTGGTGGGCACTGCTCTTCAGTATCATTATGGCCATCATTAACTCCGTGCTGAGCGGACTGGCGGGCAGCAACTAGGTCATCCTTCTAAATCTTACCGTGCATGTATTTTGACAGATCCAGCATCAGCAAGGATCAGTTATTGTCTTTTTACCAGGCATTAGTATATCCGCGACTGGTAGAAGAGAAGATGCTGTTATTGCTGCGACAAGGAAAAATTAGCAAGTGGTTTTCTGGCATAGGCCAAGAGGCTATCTCCACCGGAGCCACGCTGGCCATGGATTCCGATGAATGGATACTCCCCCTTCACAGAAACCTGGGTGTTTTCACGACCCGACAAATGCCACTGGAGAAACTTTTACAACAATGGCAAGGCCAGGAAGCTGGCTATAGCAAAGGCCGCGAGCGCTCCTTCCATTTTGGAAGCAGGCCCCACTTCATTTGCGGGATGATCTCCCATCTAGGGCCACAGTTGTCCATTGCCGATGGCATCGCCCTCGCACATAAACTGAAAAAAGAGAACAAAGCCACCCTCACCTTTACTGGAGAAGGCGGTACCAGCGAAGGAGAATTCCATGAGGCGCTGAATGTGGCCGCAGTATGGGATTTGCCGGTCATCTTCCTAGTGGAAAACAACGGATATGCCCTCAGCACACCAGTTTCCGAGCAATACCGCTGCCATTCCCTCGTGGAAAAGGCCATTGGCTACGGCATGGAGGGCGTACAAGTAGATGGCAATAACCTACTGGAAGTCTACCAAACCGTCAAAACCGCCCGAGAATACGCCATCTCACACCAGAAACCCGTACTAATCGAGGCCCTCACCTTCCGCATGCGCGGACATGAAGAGGCCAGCGGCACCAAATACGTTCCTAAGGAACTCTTTGAAGAATGGGCCCAGAAAGATCCCGTGGCTCAATTTGAGCAATTCCTCCACCAAGAAGGTATATTGACCGAAGCAGCACAACAACAACTGAAGGATACCCTCAAACATCGTATAGAGGAAGAAGTGGCCAACGGCCTGGTTTCCAAGCCCCGCAAACCTGATACCGCAGCGGAATTGCAGGATATATTCGCTCCTGCTCCGACGCCACAATACCCTATCGGCAAAACGACCGAAAAACGCTTTATAGACGCCATTTCCGATGGCTTACGGCAATCATTGGAAGAATTCCCGCAACTCGTACTTATGGGGCAGGATATCGCCACTTATGGCGGCGCTTTCAAGATTACGGAAGGACTGCTGGAGAAATTCGGGGCTTCCCGCGTGCGCAACACACCCCTCTGTGAGAGCGCTATTCTCGGCGCCGCATTAGGCCTGTCCCTGGAAGGGTTCAAAAGCATGGTGGAAATGCAGTTTGCCGATTTTGTCAGTTGTGGATTCAACCAAATTGTGAATAACTTGGCCAAAATCCACTACAGATGGGGGCAAAATGCGGATGTAGTCATCAGAATGCCTACAGGTGCAGGTGTTGGCGCAGGTCCTTTCCATTCCCAGAGCAATGAAGCCTGGTTTACACATGTACCCGGACTCAAAGTGGTATACCCCTCTTCTCCAGAAGATGCCAAAGGCTTGCTGAATGCGGCTATCGCCGATCCAAATCCAGTGATGTTCTTTGAGCACAAAGCCCTCTACCGCAGCGTGAGCGGCATGGTGCCAGATGAATATTATACGACGGAAATCGGGAAAGCCCGCCTGATACAGGCTGGAGAAGACATTACAATTATTACTTATGGAGCTGGCGTTCACTGGGCCCGAGAATACGCCGCAGACCATCAAGAGATAAGTATCGGTATCCTGGATCTCCGAACCCTCATTCCGCTGGATTATCCCGCCATCCAACAGGCGGTTTCCTCCACCGGAAAGGTACTGGTACTGCATGAAGATACCCTCACCGGCGGATTTGGGGCGGAAATTGCTGCCTGGATAGGCGAACACTGCTTCCATCTGCTAGACGCCCCTGTCATACGGTGCGGAAGTCTGGATACACCTGTCCCGTTTGCCATAGACCTGGAAAAAAATTTCCTGGCCAAATCTAGGCTGGATACACATATCCGACAATTATTAAGCTGGTAGAAAAAAACGGGATTGGGAATTTGGGTGTAATGTTCTAATTTGCATCCGGAAATAATAAACACATTTTACCATGTTCAATCTTTTAGACGTAGTACACACGACCAACTTCTACAAAGTAGGCGATAGCATTGGTCACTTTCTGGCACCGACAGCAATTGTTGTTTTTGGTTTGATGTTCCTGTATGCATGGGTAAAATACGCTAAAGCGTAATAGTCAATCCGTTTTTTCACATCGCATTATAATCAAAAAGGCTTCCTGGAATCAGGAAGCCTTTTTATTTGAAATATAGATCTTGCTTTGTGGTGGCTATTATCCTTTAGCCAGTAATTTTTCGAGCAGGGCTTTCAGCTCTGGAGTAGACGGACGTGGTGCATCGATGGTAACAATCTTACCGTCTTTGTCAAATACCATGAAACGAGGAATACCATTGATACCATAGAATTTGGTCACTTCGCTCCATCCGCTCACGAACATCTGTACGCCTTTCATTTCCTTATCTTTCACGAACTCTTTCCATTTCTCTTTATCCTTGGCTTCATCTACAGAGCACCCCACAAAGGTGACTGCTTTGCCTTCCATCTCTTCTTCCAGTTTCTGTAGAAACGGCAGTTCTGCTTTGCAAGGGCCACACCAGGTTGCCCAAACATCCACTACTACAATTTTTCCTTTCAGGTCATTGAAGCTCACTTGCTTACCTTCTGGGGTTTCACCAGAGAAGTTATAACCAGCTTCACCTGCCGCAAACTTGCGGATAGATTTTTCATAATCTGTGTAACGTTTCTTTTCCAGGTCTGTTACCAGGTATTTCTGATAAGGGCCAATTGCTTCTGTCAGTGCTTCAAAGGTTTTGTAGCCAGCCAGGGAATTGGTGATGAAGAGAGCTTTTACATGTTCATTGCAGAAACCATTCACACCTTGCGCATATCTTTCCTTTGGATCGATCTTAGCCCCTGGATTTGCACTCATGAGGTATCTGAAGGTATTGTACATAGAAATATAATGTCCTATGTTACCCAGTTTCATTACATTCTCATCACACAGTTTTTGATCCTTAATGATGGTGTTATAGAAAGCAGGATACTGTTCTTTCTTTGGATGAACAGCATGAGGCATCAGCAGGAAACGCATCGCAGCAAGTTCCACATCCACATCCATGGCCTGTTTCATCAGGTTCGCGAAGTTTTTGTTTGGAGAAACAAATTGCTTTTTGAAAGCCTGAATTTTAGGCAGTGTAGCTTCCAGCGTTGGGAAATACGAATAATAAGTGGTAGAATCGAACTTGCTAGGAGGTCCGGTAACTGGTGCTGCTACCTTATCCCACTGCTGTAACAGCTTGTTTTCCGCAGAACCGGCCTGCTGTTCGAAGCTATTTCCGTCCAGTTTCATTTTCAACTGATCGCCGGATTTTACATAGATACGTGTACCCAGATCTTTTGGAGAAAGCGCGAGGTAGTAAAAGCCTTCTACTGGCTTGGTCAGTGCAAATGCGAATGCATGATCTGCATTTACTTCAGAGGTAGCGATTTCTTTGGTAACACCTTCTTCCACTGCCATGAGGGCGATTTTGGTTGCTTTTTCATTGGCAGTTGTTCCTTGGATAATGGTGAGCGTAGGAACAGGGCCGGGGCCTGCTGCTGCACGGGCTGTAGTGAATGCCATGCACAGGGCTACCGGCAGCATGCTGCTGGTTAGTCTTTTCATTCTAATGGTGGTTTTGGTTTTTGTGATTTATGGGCATAAATATAATAAAGCCTGGCAAATGTCAGGCTACATTGTGTCAAACGGCTGATAATCATTACCAGATAGCTATTCCGGCTTTACATACTGATGGTAATAGTGTTGTACATAATGGAGATTTTCCTCATCAAAACAAACGAGCATGACTTCTTGTACACTGCTTTCTTTTTCCAACCAAGCGGTGATGGTTTCCAGGGCTATTTTCGCGGCTTCGTCTTTTGGAAAATGATAGATCCCTGTAGAGATATTGGGAAATGCTATAGTATGCAGATCATTGCTAGCAGCAAGTTCTAACGAATTTCGATAACAATTGGCGAGTAGTTCACGTTCGTTATTTTGCCCACCTCTCCATACTGGACCAACAGTATGAATGACATGTTTGGCTGGCAGTCTCCCCCCGGTCGTTATAACCGCCTCTCCTGTTTTACATCCTCCTTGTCGGGCAACAATGGCGCGGCAGTCCTCCAGTATGGCAGGGCCACCAGCGCGATGTATAGCGCCATCCACCCCACCACCGCCCATGAGGGAACTATTGGCGGCGTTTACAATAGCATCTGCCTCTATTTTGGTGATGTCTCCCTTAACAACTGTTATCTTTTTCATGGCGCTTTATTTACTTCTAACGTACACCAATTTACCTGATTTCTTACCGCCTTCCCGCAGGTCAATTTCAAAGTTGGGAAAGCTCTGAATCAATTGAATCAGCTTATTGAAGCCATAGTTACGGGAATCGAAGTCGGGCTGTTTTTTCAACAGTAAATTTCCCAGTTCGCCCAGGTAAGCCCAGCCATCTTCATCCGCGATATCATTGATACTGGTGGTCAGCAGGGTAATCAATTCTTTATCTGCCTTGCTAATGCCTTTGTTTTTTTCTTTGGATGTTCTGGTTTTGCCTTCGGCAGACGACTTCTTCTCTTTCACCGCCAATATTTCTAGGTAAATGAATTTGTCGCATGCGGAAATAAAGGCTCCTGGCGTCTTCCGCTCACCCATCCCGATAACGTACATGCCGGCTTCGCGAAGCCTGGTAGCCAGTCGGGTGAAATCGCTATCACTGGAAACCAGACAGAATCCATCCACACGACCTGTGTATAGGATATCCATGGCGTCAATAATCATGGCGCTGTCGGTGGCATTTTTGCCGCTAGTATAACTGTATTGTTGAATAGGCGTGATAGCATAATCGAGCAATACGCCCTTCCACCCTACTACTGTGGGTTTGGTCCAGTCGCCATAAATTCTTTTGAAAGTGGGATTACCATATTTGGCTACTTCTTCCAGCATCCCTTTCACATTATGGTAGGGAATATTATCGGCATCAATGAGAACTGCCAATCTGAGGTCTTTATCTTTGGTGGTATCCATATTTGGGTATTAAAAACAAAACGTGTTGATTACTACCGTTTTCCTGGTTGTAACCAACACGTTCAGATATGTTATGAACAAATAATTATTTCAGGTAGGAACGGATCATCCAGGCGATTTTCTCATGGTTTCTCATGAGGCCAGTTACGAAATCGCTGGAGCCTTGATCTTTATATTTAACATCAAATTCCTCGATCAGGTTGCGGAGGTTTCTGATGATGGTTTCATGGTCAGCTAACAGGCTTTGCAACTGCTTTTTCGGATCGTTGGTATATTCCTCTTCAAGGAGGTGCGTCAAAGACAGCGCATCCACCATACGACCCAGGGCATAGTGACCAATCGCACGGATTCTTTCCGCTACTTCATCGCTGTACTCTTCCAGCTCTTCGTATTGTTCTTCAAAAAACACATGCAATTCCTTAAAGCTAGGGCCTTCAATATTCCAGTGACAGTTACGCGTTTTTGCATATAACACCATTTCATCTGCCAGCACCTTATTCAATTCCAAAGCCACCTGTTGCGCGTGTTCAGGTAGTATGCCAGTATTTACTTTCATATCATTGAATTTTTTTGGTTACTATAAATTTAATGAATCCCGGAATAAGGAAACATGAGATTTGTCACTATTTAACAGCCGGTTAATATTAACAGTGTAATGTCGCTTTTGTTCGCGATTCCGGGGGCTCAAATACCTTACTAAAATTGTACCATTGTTGTAATTTTGCGGCATGGACCAATCGACAGGAAGAATCTACAATCTACAGTTTATACTACTGTGTATAAGTAATGCCCTTTTCTCCGCCAGCTTCAACATGATGATACCGGAATTGCCGGCATACCTCACAAAACTCGGAGGTGAAGATTACAAAGGTTATATCATTGGTGTGTTTACCCTCATGGCAGGTTTATCCCGCCCTTTCAGCGGCAAACTAACAGATACCATTGGGCGTGTACCCGTGATGATATTCGGTTCTTTGATATGTGTGGTTTGTAGCCTAATGTATCCCTTAGTGAGCTCTGTTGCGGCGTTCCTGTTACTGCGCTTCTTTCATGGTTTCTCTACTGGTTTTAAGCCTACCGGTACTTCCGCTTATGTTTCCGACTTAGTACCTGCCAATCGTCGTGGTGAGGCAATGGGAATGATTGGGATGGCCTCTATCATTGGGATGGCAATAGGTCCTGCGATTGGAGGTTGGGTGGCAGTTAGATGGAATATCAACGTGATGTTCCAGCTCTCTGCGGCGTTTGCATTGTTGTCTGTGGCTATTCTTACGGGCGCGATGAAGGAAACCCTTCCGAATAAGCAACCATTCAGTCTTTCACTGCTACGCATACACCGAAATGAAATCTTTGAGCCATTAGTATGGGGTCCTGTTATTGTCACCTTCCTGACGTTCTTCAGTTATGGCGCTATTTTGACGGTTATTCCTGATTACAGTACTTACTTGGGGATTGCTAATAAGGGATTGTTCTTCACCTTCTATACTGCCAGCTCTATGGGTATTCGTTTCCTGGCAGGCAAGGTGTCTGATAAATACGGGCGTATTCCTATTTTGAAGGTCTCGTCCTTGATTATGGCGGTATCCATGCTGATGTTGGCTTTCGCTACCAAATCATACATATTGCTCACAGCGGCTGTATTCTATGGTATGGCCACCGGATTGAACTCTCCAGCAGTTACCGCCTGGACGGTAGATCTCAGCAATCCGCTGTTTAAAGGCCGGGCATTAGCGAGCATGTACATTGCGATGGAGGCAGGTATTGGCCTGGGCGCATGGCTATCTGCCTTAATCTATCATAATCATTCAGAAAGATTCCCGATGACTTTCTTCGTACTGGCGGGTATAACGTCAGTGGCTATACTTTATCTGTCTTTCTTCCATGTTCCAAGAAACTTTGAAGAACAGATGGCTCGCCGGCAGGCTGCCGAAGCAGCCCGCCATTGATATTAATTGTCTTCAGGTTCCGGAAGACTATCCGCTTCCGGAGCCTTTTGCACATATATTTCAGGCAATTTCTTTTTACTGTCTACTCCCAGCTTGCGCATTCTCTCCGCCCTACTTACCAGGTTACCATTACCACTAGTGAGTTTTTTCATTGCCTCTTCATAGGCATCCCTACTACGTCCCATGAGGGCGCCTACAGCTTCCAGATCAGACACAAAGCCAACGAATTTATCATACAGTGCACCACCTTGACGTACAATTTCTTGTGCGTTACGATTCTGCTTATCCAGCTTCCACATGTTCTCAATAACGCGCAGCGTAGCCAGCAGAGAAGGTACGCTCACCAGGATAATCCTTTTACGAAAAGCAAAGTCGTATAGGTCTTCATCCGGCTGCATAATAGCCAGTGCATATGCGGGTTCTATAGGAATGAAGAGCATCACGAAATCCGTGGTATTGTTGTAAAGGGAATGATAGGCTTTTGCACTGAGTTCATTCACATGGTTCTTCACTGATTGCAGATGCGCTTTGAGAGCTTGTTGTCGGGAAAAATCATCTTCCGCACTACAATATTGCTCATATGCTTTCAGGGATACTTTTGAGTCGATGACCACACGTCTGTCTTCCGGCAGATGTAACACTAGATCGGGCCTGCGGAGCTGCCCTTCCTCATCATAGCGACTATCCTGCGTGAAATAATGGATACCTTTTTCTAGGCCAGATGCTTCCAATACTTTTTCCAGGATGATCTCACCCCAGTTCCCTTGTTTCTTGGTATCTGCCTTTAGCGCATTGGTAAGGTTATTGGCTTCTTTACTGAGGGTCTGGTTCAGGAGCAGCAATCGTTGTAGTTCAGAGCGCAATTCTGTGCGCTGCGTGGTTTCCGCCACCAGCGATTGTTGTACGCTACTACGAAAGTTGTCGATCTTTTCCGACAAGGGTTTCAACAGATCATCCAATTTGGACTGGTTCTGTTCCATAAAGCTACCAGAAATACGTTGTAGCAACTGGTGCGCCATGCTCTCAAACTCGTGCCTGGCGTCATTTTGCTGTTGGATCATGCGCTGGCGCTCGTCCGACAACTGTAATTGCAGGTATTTATTCTGCTCCAGCAATCGGCCCATATCTCCTTTTTGCAACGCATATTCTTCGTTTAACCGTTCCAGTTGGTCTTGTGCATCTTGCAGTTGCGCCTGTTTGTCGGTAATGTTTTTTTCAAAATATAATTGCTGGGCCTCCAATTGTACCGCCCTGTCTTGCAATTGCTGGTGACGGGCTTCCAATATCTGCTGCTGATTTCGAGCAGCAAACAACAGATACAAAAGAACGAGAACAACAATTCCTGCAGCTATTAAAGGTACTAGCATGACAATCTTCCTCCTGTTACAAATTTCTTTTTTCGCTGCGCATTGTAATTGCGTATCAACGATGTTTCTTTATAAATCCTATCTCTTCACGGGAATCATTCTCCCAACTAATCATTTCCTCGAGGAACTTTTCTACAAATCGTATAATGAAAGCTTTGTCTATTTCTTCCGGTTCAACAGTTTCCAAGGTGGCATTTTTCGGTCCATCCTGTGTAATACCATCAATAAATGGATAGGCTACCCATGTAACAATCTGCCCGTTACGTGATTGTGAGAAAGACAACAATCCCCCTTTCTTCATTTTCTGAATCACTGAACTGGGATTCTTTTCCACGATACCACTAGCAGAATAGTTGAACATGATATAAACAGATTCCATGTTCTGCCAGGCCTCATTTATATCCACGACCCAGTCGAACATAGGGAACCGGGCTGCTATTTCTTTTAAAGTATTGAATGCCGTCTCCCTGGTGATGGTATGCCAGTGGTTTCTTCTCTCTTCTATTCTAAAAAATACCTGTGCCAGTTCCTGGCCCAGTTTCTCAATGTTATCCATGGTATTTTTTTAGACTGAAGTTAAACTAATAAAGGCATTCCGTCGACGACAGAATGCCTTTATTCCTGTTATACGTAATCTGATTAGAGTCTTTCGTAAAGCTTGCGCAGACGTTCAGCGGTCATGATCGTCTTCCAGTCTTTACCCAGTGCATTTTCCCACAGTGGAGCCATACCCAGGGATACATTGATCATAATATCGAATTGTTCGTCTGTCAGGCCTTTGGTGATACCCTGAGGGATAGTGATGTTGTGTTTTTTCACCATTCTCTTGAATTTCTCCACACCTTCAGGATAGAATTCTTCCAGTTTGTCGAACACGATACAGTTACCGATACCATGTTTGGTACCCAACAGGTAAGCCAGACCGTAACTCACCGCGTGCGCTACACCCACCTGGCTGTAAGCGATACTCATACCGCCTGCATAGGAAGCCATCATCAGTTTTTCATCTGCATCATCATCCCACTGGTCTTTATCCAGGAAAATTTCTTCACACAGCTCCTGTGCCTTTTCGCCATAAGATTGGCTGAAAGCATTCAGGTAAGTACCCGTTAATGATTCTACGCAGTGGATAAAGCAATCCATTGCGGTATAAAAACGCTGGTTAGGTTCCACTGTTTTAGTCAGGGAAGGATCCAGCACGATTTGATCAAATGGAGTGAAGTCAGAGTTCATACCCAGTTTGCGGGTAGGGCCTGTCAGTACGCAAGTGCGACTAACTTCCGCACCAGTACCAGAGATAGTAGGAATACCTACTTTGTATACGCCTGGCAGTTTAACGAGATCCCATCCTTGGTAATCCGCAGAGGAACCTGGGTTGGTCATCATCAAGGCCACAGCTTTCGCCATATCCATCACAGAACCGCCACCAATACCGATGATACCGGATACTTGACCGAATTCCGCTTTCAGTTCATCACGAATTTGGTCAACATATTTGGTTTTAGGCTCGTCAGTTACATCAATCACCACAATTTTATCCTTACCGCGCAAAGGAACGCGGGATAAAAAATCTTTTTTATCCTGGAAATACATGTCCACGAAGAAAATCATGGGAGCATCGCCATTACGCTTAGGGGCCAGGATTTCGTCTAACTGGTCGAAACACCCGTTACCGTAAACCACATAGTCCACCATTTTAAAATTCCTGAATTTCATATATGCGTATTAGTTAGTTAATTATAAAAGTTTTGCAGCTTTTTCCAGGTCTTCCGGGGTGTCAATTTCCACACCCATATATTCTGTTACCACCATTTTCATCGGGATACCATTTTCCAGGTACCGGAGGCATTCAATTTTTTCGGCCAGTTCCAACGGTGTTGGTTCCAGTTTGGTAAATGCCATCAATGTTTCCTTACGGAAAGCATAGATACCAATATGTTCGTAGTAAACAGATGTAATGTCTTTAGCGCGGGGATAAGGAATAACGCTGCGAGAGAAGAATAAAGCATTGGAATTTTTGTCTACCGCTACTTTCACATAGTTCGGATCTTCGATAGACTTTTGATCTGTAAGTACTTGCATGAGAGAGGCTACTTGTACTTTCTTTCCTTCTTCGCCTTCAAATACTTTCAGGAGTTTTTCGAGGGGTTCTCTTTGGGTGAAGGGTTCGTCTCCCTGCACATTCACAACAATCTCATAATCCAGCAGTTCCATTGCTTCCGCGATACGATCGGTACCACATTCATGCTCTCTTTTGCTCATCACTGCTTTACCGCCGTTGCCCACGATTTCTTGGAAAATGATATCGCTGTCTGTCACCACCATTACCTCATCAAATACGCCAGTTTTTACAGTGGATTCATAAGTGCGGAGGATAACAGATTTTTCGCCCAGTTTAGCCATCATTTTGCCCGGAAAACGGGTAGCGCCATAACGGGCAGGTATCAACGCTATTTTCTTCATGCCGATATATTTAAGTGTAAAGGCGTAACCGGGCAGCATCGCTACCCGGGTTACGCCTTTACCAGTATTTACAATGCGCTTTTAATTGCATTCACCATTTTCTCAGCTCTTTCCTTGATCTCAGCTTCAGACCAAGAGAGGTTGATTGGTGTAGAGATATTCCTGCTGATGATAGCATCGGAAGCAGGGAATTCTTTTGTTTTATAGATTTCCATTGCTTGTTTCAGTCCTGGTGCAAATGGCGTCAGCACTTTACCTTGTTTGAAATGATCCCACTGACGAATATAGTGCCAGTTGTTATCATAATAGTAGAATGCTGCGAGACCAGCGGCTTTCATAGCTGCTGCCGCTTTGCGTGCCTGTTCTGCTTCTGGCAGGAAGAAAGACAGGAAGGTAGCGCTATCACCTGCTGGATCTGGCAAACGACGGAAAGTCACGCCAGGGATGGTAGACAGTGCATCTTTGAAAATCTTCTTAGTGCTACGTTGGATTTCCAGGAACTTGTCGATCTTACGGATCTGTGCCAAGCCCACAGCAGCGTGCAGTTCAGAGATACGATAGTTATAACCGATAAACGGATGTTGTTCCAGACCGCGATCGTTGCCGATGTGATCATGTCCGTGGTCAGTGTAACCATCACATTTGATGTACACATCTTTATTATTCGTAACGATACCGCCGCCTTCAGCGCAAGTAATCGTTTTTACAAAGTCGAAGGAATACGTACCCGCATCACCGATAGTACCCAGCGCTTTGCCTTTATAAGTAGCGCCGAACGATTGACACGCGTCTTCCAGTAAAATCAGGTTATGCTTTTTACAGATCGCCATGAGCGCGTCCATATCGGCCATAGCACCGCACATATGTACAGGCATTACCACTTTGGTACGCGGGGTAATGGCAGCTTCAACGGCTTTAGGGTCGAGGGTGAGGGTATCATCCACATCTACCAATACCGGAGTTGCACCAACGGAGAATACAGATTCAAAGCTGGCTACGAAAGTGAAAGTAGGCATAATGACTTCATCGCCGGCACCCAGGCCCAGAGCGGCCATTGCGGTGGTCAGTGCGGCAGTGCCACTGGAGGCTAACTGTGCATACTGTACGTTCAGTCTTTTACACATTTCTGCTTCCAGTTCTTTCGCTTTCCAGATACCTTTACGAGGACCATCAAACCCGTATCTCATCATGATACCGGTGTCCATTATGTCATTTATTTCTTTCCTTTCCTCGGGTCCAAATAGTTCAAATCCGGGCATAAGCTGTTGATTTTAAAAATATAATTGAAATATGGTTGTTAATTGGTGCAGCAAAGTTACTATAATCAGGCTTCCCCTTCACCGATATTTCTGTTTAACTTTTGCTAAAAATTTAACATGCGTTCCCTTTTGGGACTGACCAATTTAATATAAAAAGCAGTGAATACGTAGGTGTATCGCAGTTATCGTTAACATTACGTTTGCAAAACCTGTGATAAAAGTCCCATATATCTGTCCTATCTTTGGACCCTCCTAACGGAGCATAATACCAAAATTCTACCCCATAACCTCTGATCAACCGGCCTAATTTTATCCTCTTCCTGCTGAAAAACAAGTATTGATTTTAACTAACTCCTGTTTAAGACCCGGTATCTATTTCACTTAATAACTTTTATCAACTGGTTATGACCGGGAAATTTTTAAGTATTGTTTGCTTAGCTGTTATCACTTTTTGGAGCTGTACAAAACAGAACGATGTTCAACCCATCGCCCCAACTCCCCCAACACCTACTGCTGTGGACACCACTTCAGTACCTGAAAATCACGTGGACCGTAAAGCCTTGCTGACACTCGTTAATGGATTAAGAAGTCGCGGTTGCAATTGCGGCGGCGTACAAATGCCACCTGTAGGCCCACTCACTTGGAATGGACTGCTGGAAAAAGCAGCTTACCTACACAGTAAGGATATGGCTTTAAACAATTATTTCGATCATAATGCGCCTAATGGCAGCACTCCCGGCATGCGCTTGGATGCAGCCGGATATCGCTGGAATACATACGGTGAAAATATTGCTACCGGCAATATGGATGAACAGGCAGTCGTGTTAGGTTGGTTAAATAGCCCTAGTCATTGTAAAAACATGATGACCGCCGGCTATACGGAGATTGGCGTAGGACGATATGATAAAGACTGGACAATGGAATTGGGCCATCGTAATGGCGGACAATAAGTATCACGGTTCTTTTTCTTTCTTGCGCCACATACGCCAGAAAAAATAAATTAAAGCCGCCAGGGAAATGATCAACCAGGGATAAAAGAAAAGCATTCTGCCGGGAGTAGATTCTTCCGGTACGCCAAAACCAAGATATAAACCCAGAAAAACATTGATCATCATCCAGAAGAATCCAACCACCACTGTGCGCATGATTTTGATGAAATACTTCAGCAGGTCCATGTCGAACGGTGGTTTATCCGGATCCAGACCATTACCCGATTCGGGCTCACTTGGCTGCTGCGTTGGTTCTTCTTGCTTTTCGTCGTTCATAGTACAAAGTTATGGGATTAATAGCTTGGCAAGTGCGGCGCTGTCTCCTTTAAAGACATTAAAATCTACTGTTGTTCGTATACCGTTTACCCTACCCATGTCACTGTGTTGCCAGAATAACCAGCTTCGACTAGAAGAAGGCTTTTCTTTCTGGTAATAGTGCGCTATCCACAATGGATACTTATCAAATTCATCGCCCAAATACGTTTCGTAGAAATGTATGTTGGTATAGATGATTGGCTTCACCTTATACGCTTTTTCCATCTCTTCAAGCCATATCCTGGCCGTGCTGCGGATCACCGCAGCCGGCTGGTTATTGGAGGTTTCTATATCCAATACCGGCGGTAAATCGCCCGACTGCAAATCGACTATGTTCTGAAAGTTGATGGCTTGTTTAAGTGGATCGCGGGTGGCATAGAAAAAATGGTAAGCGCCCCGGATTAGTCCCGCTCTCCCTGCTCTGTCCCAATTCTGCTTAAAGGAAGCATCCTGACGGGTAATCCCCTCCGTAGCCTTTATAAAGGCAAAGGATATACGAATATTATCAACCTTCATCTGGCGTACAGCCGTCCAGTTGATATCCTTTTGAAATTTCGATACATCAATGCCATGAATCCTGTAATTAACCGGCATATCAATTCCGAATTCATCATATCGTACGAACTTAATTTTTTCTTCCCTGGTTTTCCACCAATACCAGCCTGCCACGACTAGTATCACCAGTATTATTCGAATCCAGAAGCTTTTCACTTTAATTTCAGTTAGTTGCAGGTAATTTGGGTAATTGCTGACAGCGTTAATTTTATAGCAATTATAGGCTATAATTTGATTAAAGACAGTACTTTTACAAAGGTCAAGTGAATATTTATGCCCGATTTTAACCTGAATGATAGCCTCAACCTCTTTTCCAAGTTCACTTTCCGCCGCGCTTTAAACGCCGGAAAAGTACTGGGATCTTATTTCGTCAGCAAATGGACTGGAAAACCTGTTCAATGGGGATATCCTATTTCAATATCTTTCGAACCTACCACTTCCTGTAACCTGCGCTGCCCGGAATGTCCGAGCGGTCTCAGAGCCTTTACGCGCCCTACAGGCATGCTACAGCAGGATTTCTTCAAGCAAACCATTGACGAAATTCATAAAGAACTGCTGTACCTGATCTTCTATTTCCAGGGAGAACCATATCTCAATCCAGGTTTCCTTGACATGGTCAAGTATGCTTCTGAGAAAGGTATCTATACCGCTACTTCCACCAATGCACACTATCTCACAGATGCCAATGCTAAAAAAACGGTGGAAAGTGGACTGGATCGCCTGATTATCTCCATCGATGGTACTACCCAAGACGTATATACGCAGTATCGCGTGGGGGGCCATCTGGATAAAGTTATCCAGGGCGCCAAGAATATCGTGAAATGGAAAAAGGAACTGAACTCAAAAAAACCTTTTGTCTTCTTCCAATTCCTGGTGGTAAAACCCAATGAACACCAGATTGAGGATATCAAACAACTGGCAAAGGAAATCGGTGTAGACCAGGTACGTTTCAAAACAGCCCAGGTATACGACTATGAAGAAGGGAACCGCCTCATTCCTACGATCGACAAATACTCCCGCTACCATCGCAACGAAGATGGCACCTATAGCATCAAAAACAAACTCAGTAACCACTGTTGGCGCCTCTGGCACTCTCCTGTTGTTACCTGGGATGGCCTCGTAGTGCCGTGCTGCTTTGATAAAGACGCACAACACCGCCTAGGCAACCTGAAAAAAGAATCTTTCAAGGCTTTATGGCATAATAAAGAGTATATCCACTTCCGTAGTGAGATCCTGGAGTCAAGAAAGAATATTGATATCTGTGCTAACTGTAGCGAGGGTACGAAAGTCTGGGGATAACCTTATATAACATTGACATTCAAAGGACTGTATCAATACTAGTGACCAAATTTGAAATCGATGCCTTCGGCATCGATTTTTTTGTTCCGCGCTTCGCGCGGTAGGCTGGCGCCAGATTTTTGTTTCAGCCGTATTTATTCAAATTCAGGTTCGTTATCTTTCTTTTCTTTACGACTCTTAGCAAACTTATTAAACAGTTTGATGCCCAGTTGTACGCCAAAGAATTCCAGGGCGGTGATTAAGGCTCCCGTAGCAAAGTTCTTGAACTTACCACTTTCCCATGCAAATTTGGCTACTTTACCTGCCGCACTAATCATACTGGTATGTTTTCCACTACCTGGAATAATGGAATTCAGGGCCATTCTTTTATAGTTGTCCCGGAAGTGATCTACGCGCTCCAGCAGCACATCTTCCAGATCTACGGAACGTTTCTGCAGCCGGGCTATCTCTTGCTCCAGTGCATCAAAACCATGTATTTTCTTTTTCTTGGCCATGCCGTGCGTCGTTATGGGTGTTCTATGGCTTCATCATCAGGAACGTATGCATCATCCGCTGGCGTTACCGCCTGACTTCTTTCCTTTTTCTCTTTCACTTTTACGGCTTCCCGCTCTTCAATTTCATCAATCAGTACAGTAATGAGCAGCCTGGATAGTGGTCTTTCGATCAGTTGTCTTCGAAAGAATATGATGACAACAAAAAATACAATAAATAATCCGGAGGCACAGGTGAACCCTAAGGTAAAACTGCCAGATTTTTCACCAATCCAAAATGCGACCAACATTCCCAGGAACACAATGACAAAAAAGAACAGCAGGAAAGCCATTAGTACCGAGAAAAATAATCCCAGTGCTTTTGATAGCTTTCCCGCTGCCTGGAGCTTCAGAAGATCCAGCCTCGTTTCGAGGTAATCTTTGGCAACTTTCCCTGTTTGTTTAAAGTAATCGCTGAAATTTTCTTCCATGCAGTTTTATTTAATCAAATAGAGTTAAGCCAGCTCATTCTCGAGGGCATCTTCGAAATGGTCCCTCTTTTTCTTCCATTTATCTTTCAGCTTGTCGGCTTGATATTTCATTTTTTCCACCAGTTCATCCTTTTTATCGGAATTGAGGAAATAACCAACTGCTACACCTACAGCAGCACCAACAATAAATGATACCACAGCTTTTGAACTTCTACTCATAACAAAGTTTTTTTAAAGATTAGAAAATTATCATTTGAGCATTAGTAGCTAATGGCTCACAAACATTATTCCAAGAACAAGCAGTATAGAAATTTGTTTACGATTTACAATAAGGTAACCTCCTGCTACACTTTGAAAGTAGCTCAAATTTTACGAAATTAAATTATGAGTTATATTGATAATGCCCGACTGAAACAGATAGGATTTATCCTGCTGATCTTGTTCCTGGCCATACTTTTGTTTACTAACCTGTATACTTACTTTCCCGGATTTTTGGGAGCTATTACCTTTTATATTCTTTGTCGTAGATGGATGATCCAGCTTGTAGAGCGGTATCATTGGAATAAGAGTTTGGCTGCATCGCTGTTATTGCTTTTTACCTTTCTCATCATTTTAGTGCCTGTGGGCGCATTGGTTAACATGCTGAGTTCCAGGGTAGTTTATGCTATTTCGAACTCGGCTAATCTAATTCAGCAAGCTAAAATGCTGAACGACAGGCTCTCCGAAGAGTTGGGCTTTACCCTTATCACGGATGCACGACTTCAAAAATTGCAGGAGTCGATCACCACCTTCCTCCCCGGATTCCTGGGCGCTACTTTCAATACGCTGACCACCATCGCCATCATGTATTTTATCTTGTTTTTTATGCTGGTGAAATTACGGGAGATGGAAGCCGCTCTGTATGAATATATTCCACTGAAAGACGAAAATGTGGACCTCCTGGGTAAGGAATTCAACAAACTGGTCATAGCCAATGCCGTGGGAATCCCGCTGATCGCTATTATCCAGGGGATTGTGTCCCTGATCGGTTATTTAATTTTTGGTGTTTCTCAGCCGTTTTTCTGGTTTATTGTTACCTGTTTTACAGCGATGTTGCCTGTGATAGGCGCCGCGGCGGTATATGTACCACTAGGCGTGTATATTTTATCTACTGGCAACACTTTCCAGGGATTGGCAGTGTTGATCTATGGCTTTGTTGTCGTTGGTACTTCCGACAACATCGCCCGATTCCTACTAGCTAAACAAATCGCGGATGTACATCCATTGATTACCATTTTCGGTGTGCTGATAGGCGTTTCCTTGTTTGGCTTTATAGGCCTGATTTTCGGTCCACTCCTCATTTCTATGTTTATCCTGTTATTGCAGATCTATTCCAATGAATACCTGGTTAAAAAACGGGAGGCACCTATCGTTCCAAAGCGACTATCAATGAAATCCAAGAAAGATCAACAATAAATATTAGCGATAGTAATTATTCTCTTGAATATAGGAAATCACATTGTCTGGCACCATAAAACGAACGGATTTACCTTCTTTAATCCATTTGCGTATATCCGTTGCTGATATATCCAACATGGGGGCGTCCAGTACTTCTAGGCGTGCGCCGTAGGTTTCTTTTATTTCATGGCCCGGCCTGCGATAAACATAAATGGGATAATGCCGAACGATATGTTCATAATTTTTCCAGCGAGGGAGATTTTGGAAGCTATCGCTTCCCATGATGATACAAAACTCCTGGGTAGGGAATTTTTCACCCAGGTAGGCCAGGGTATCCACTGTAAAGGAAGGTCGAGGCAATGAAAATTCTATATTGCTGGCTCGCAACCTTTGTTCATCTTTAATTGCCAGTTCCACTAGGTGAAATCTGTCGTGCTCATTTAACAGCGTGGAGGAAGGTTTAAGCGGATTTTGTGGAGACACCACCAGCCAAACCTTGTCCAAGTCAGTATTGTACGCAACGTAATTGGCAATTATCAAATGCCCCGTGTGTATAGGATTAAAAGACCCAAAATACAAGCCTATCTTCATGATTCATCTATAAATTTGCCATCGGCATCTCAATAATGCGTGTAAAAATAGGCATTTCCTGCAATCCTGCTTAGTCCAGCGGCTTAAAGTGTTCAAATATCTGTCCGCAAGACTTACAATAATGGATAGCCCGACAAAGCGTAGAACCAAAGGGGGCCCGCAGATAAGTGTCTGTACTTCCGCAGTGAGGGCAGGGTACAGCTACAAATAATTCTTCACTCACGCCATTCAGGACCTTTCGAGGAGGGGCGATTCCAAAGGCGCTTAATTTTTCTTTTGCTTCCGGGGAGATGCGGTTGCTCTCCCATGCAATATGTTTATCCACAATAACAGTAACGGATATATGAAGATCCGCTTCCAGCTTTTCACGAATATTCCTTTGAATATAGGTAACAGCGGGGCAAGCGGCAAATGTGGGAATCATGTGTACCTCTGCCCCGTTGTCCGTCATCGTAACGGAAGTGATCATACCCAGTTCCAACACGTTTAATACGGGGATTTCCGGGTCCATCACTTGTTCGAGTGACTTATAAACATCTTCTATAGTAATCTTACTCACCATGTCGGTTTTCTTTGCTTCTTAACTGACAGCTATTACCAGTTGGCATCTACGTCTAGGTTAAACACCTCTCCCATTTCTTTCAGCAACGGCGCAAGATAGGCAGTATGTTTCCCCTGACGTCCGCCGTAGCCTGGTGTGAGCCCTGCCATATCAGGTAGATTCAAGGAGGATTTTACCAATACAGGATAAATACTCTCCAACCAACGAGTATAGAGTTCCTTTTCACCTGGATAAACTTTCTCTGCGATTAGGATATCTTCATAGTCTTTGCTAGGCTCAAAGATGCCTGCTGCCAGGCCAATAATTTCATTCAGGGCTGTCTGCATCCTGTCGTAGCTTTCTTCTCCACCTTTGCCCAGTTGCATTACCCAAGCATTAGCATGAAGGGTATGGTATTTCAGTTCTCCTTTCACTTTTTTGCTGAGGTGTTGGAGTGGTTCAAAGCTGCTGTCTTGCAGACTTTCATACCTAATCGCCTCTGCATGGTCGAAGAGAAAATGCCGCATCAGGCTGAAATCATAGCCAGCATTAGGTAATTCTACCAAGTGGCTACATTTGAAATCCTTTTCAGCACGGCAGAAAGCGAACATATCGGCAGATTGTCCGATGAGTTGCTTTTCTTCCATGATATTATACAACGCCCATGCATGACCGATTTTATCCTGGGCCATACTGGAAAATGCAATATCTTCTTCCATTACCGGACCTAATCCGGTCCATTCAGAATTACGATGACCTAAAATCAGTTCATCGTCCGCCATTTTCGTGAGGAGGTCTGTAAGTGCTTTATTTAACATGGTTGGTAGTGCCTTTGGATTGTTTGAATTTGTTGATTTTCTCCATCACTTTAAAGCCGCTGGCATCGCGATATGTCTTTTCCATATTGGTGGCAAACATATCTTCATCTTCTGAATCAAAAGCCAGGATATCAGCGCTTCTTACCACCCATAGGTTAACGCATTTTTTCCGTCGGCCAAATTGTTCTTTCGCAAAGATCAGGGCCATCTGAGGGTCTGGTGCGTGTACACAGCCTACATGTTCGTGGTGAGCGCCTCTTTTCTCTTGGTGAAAAACTTCATACACATTCCAGTTTTCTCCTGCTTCTACCTTTATTACTGCCGTAGGATCACCTAGTTTTAATCTGTTTACACGTGGATCTAATGACATGATTGGTTCTTGGTGTTGATGTATAAAAAATTAAGCTACAGGCATTGCATGCTTTTCCGTTGGTTGCATAAGGGCTTTACGTACCCATCTGCCATGTTCTTCTGCCCATTTACGTACTTGCAGACGCTCTTGATTGCAAGGGCCGCCGCCATTGATAACGCGGAAAAACTCATCCCAGTCTGGATCGCTGTACTCCCAGCGTCCTGTTTCCTCATTTTTATGCAATGCCGGATCAGGTAATGTCATATCCAGTTCCCAAATTTTAGGAACATAGGTATCCAGGAATTGATTACGCATATCATCATTGCTGGCCATTTTCACTTTCCATTCCATCAGCTTTTCACTGTGCAGTGAGGCTTTATCCGGAGGGCCAAAGAAATGCATAATTGGTTTCCACCAACGATTGAGGGCATCTTGCAACATGGCTTTCTGATCAGGTGTTCCTGTGGCCAGTTCAATAAATGCATCCTGTCCTTGTTTTAAATGGAAACTCTCTTCGTAGCAGATACGTTCCAAGGCCCTGCAATAAGGACCATAGGACCCTTTGGAGTTGGCTACCTGGTTCACAATAGCAGCCGCGTCTATCAGGAAACCAATGACAGTAACATCCGCCCATGTTTTGGCTGGATAATTAAATACATTGGAATATTTAGATTTTCCGCTGAGTAAGTCATTGATCATTTCTTCCCGGGTTTTGCCCAGGGTTTCAGCGGCATTATACAGCAACTGACCATGACCTATTTCATCCTGAACTTTAGCGATAAGTGCCAGCTTACGTTTGAAGCCTGGCGCCCGGGTGATCCATGTGCCTTCGGGTAATGCGCCAATGATTTCAGAATGAGCGTGTTGTTCAATTAAACGGATGAGCTGTCTGCGATATTCGGTAGGCATCCAATCGCCAGGTTCTATCTTTTCTCCCCTTGCGATACGTTCTTCGAATGCAGCCAGTTTTTCCGGCTCATCATGGACCTTTTCTTCCCTCAACTGTTTGTTGTTGGGTTCATCAAAAATATATCCTCCGCCGTACATAGTGCGATTGTTTTGGTCGAATCGTAAATTACGGAAAAAAGCGCGGTTTCGGTCGAAACGGATTGTTAAAAACCCTAATTTTATCTGGGTGTATTATCTATGCTATCGCTCTCTGTAATACTATGCTGGGTGCTACTTTTTCCATCTAAAATGGGGGAACGACCACACACTGCTAACCGTACTTCTCGTACAGTTGTGCAGTTGGATTTTCATTTCCAGGAGCAGCCTTATACCCAAAATTCAGATACACTGTATTATTCCTCCTATCGTCATTTGAAATGGGATGATTTTCAGGGTACTCCATCTCCCAATGGCCCCAGTGCAGCAGTGTCATATACTAGTTTTGCCTATGAGGGTAGCAGTAGATTATATAAAGATACCCTGCATATTACGCTGCTGTTACAGGTGTTTTTTGTTAAAAGTGCCAGTTGGGTAAGACCCGGTTATCAAACGGAATATGGCCTTGCACATGAACAACTGCATTTTGATATTACCCGGTTGGTAGTGGAACGCTTTAAACAACGATTAAAACAAACCGCATTGAACCGGGACGATTATGATAGTGTTATACAATATCAATACCTCGAAGCGTTTAAAGAAATGAACAGGTTTCAATATGCCTTCGACCGTGATACACATAGCGGAATGAATGCCGCCGCACAGGCAAAATGGAGAGATAAAGTAACAATGGGCCTCAAAAACAACGGTAACTTACCTGAAGAACTGGGGAATGATATTAACAGGATTCCTTTCAGACAAAATTAAACGTTGAGGTTTTTTTATCGTTTAACCTGTTACGTTAGCTGTAAACCAAATTTCATGCTTAAATTGTACATATGCAATCAAAATCTATGTGGCGGATGTTGACCGCCTTTACCCTAATGCCCCTCCTGTTTGCCGCCTGCAAAAAGGATATGGCCCGCAACAATGGTACTACTCCCGGTACTGGTGTAGTCTCCAGCAATGACAGTATATACGACGTCTTTAAAGATATTTACCTCTGGACAGACGCTGTTCCAGACTCCGCTACTTTCAAACCAGATAGCTACTCCACTCCATTTACGATGTTTGACTCCCTGAAAGGCTTCAAAAAGAACGCCAACGGAGCCAATCTTGATAAGTACAGTTTCCTGGATAATGGTACTGTAGCACAGGTACTTTCCGGACATGCGGGTGATTTGGGTTTCCAAGTGGGATTCCAAACTGCCACTGAACTGCGTGTAGTATACGTATATCCAGGTTCTCCGGCTGATCTTGCAGGGGTGAAACGCGGCTGGAAAGTGACTTCCATCAATGGCACTTCCAGTTTCCAATATGGTAACCAAGCTACCTATACGCTGCTGGATAACGCCTTCGGTGCTGCATCTGCTAATTTTGTTTTCACCAAAACAGATGGCACAAGCCAAACCAGCACCATCACTGCGGCACAATACAATTTGAATCCAATCCTTTATAATAACATCTTTACCCTCAACGGTACGAAGGTGGGTTATATCGTTTTCAACTCTTTCGTTGCCCTGAATGTAGTACAGTCCCAGTTCGATAATATCTTCCAGAGCTTTGCCGCTGCTGGTGTATCCAACGTGATCATCGACCTCCGTTATAATGGCGGTGGTGAAGTGGCCACTACAGAATACCTGGCCAATAAATTGGCTCCAGCCTCTGTGACGAATAAACTGATGTACTCTACTCTGTTCAATGCAAATGTTACTGCTGGTAAATTTGGTTGGCTCTTCTCTTCTATGAAAGCTCTCCCGGATTATCCACAGTACAACTGGACTGATATCTTCTATTCTGAAGCCACTACTTATGCTAAAACTAATTTTGGTACTACCGGTTCACAGAATATCACCAAGCTGTCTTTCATTGTTACTGGCAATACTGCTTCTGCTAGTGAATTACTGTACAATGTACTGCTGCCGTCCATGACTCCTCGTCTGGTGGGTCGTACTACTTATGGTAAACCAGTTGGATTTATCGCAGTACGTATAGGCGTTAATGATATGTATTGCATCAACATGCAATCCCTCAACTCTGCCGGCAACGGAAGTTACTTTAATGGCCTCACGCCGGATGTAAACGTGCAGGATGATTATACCAATGATTGGGGTAGTTTCTCTGATCCAATGTTGCGAGCAGCCCTCACGGATCAGGGTATCCCTGCCAGCGCACTGGGTCGTATCGCTTATGCGGAAAGCCTGAGAACTGCTGAAATCCCAACCTTCTTTACCAAGGCCAACCAGTTTAAAGGCATGGTAACCCATTACAGCAAACGATAAAAATAACCTTATAAAAAGAGCGGCGGCGCCTGGTGATGTACCAAGCGCCGCTGCTTATTTTTTATGAAAATTGGCTTATTTCTGCCAATTTTGATCTAATTCACGCACTACATCGAGTATAGTCTTCACTGAACGGAAATAAAAACTGTGGTTAATCCGATCATACTCATCTGTTACTTTATGGTAATCCGGATGGTCTTCTACTCCAAAATAGATAAAAGGAATTTTCGCTTCGTAGAAAGGTAATTGATCACTTTGAGGAATCCAGTTGTCGTGCCCAGCATCAGGTGCATCATGCCCAATGATCAGTTTTACGCTGCTGGCAGCAGCTACTTTTTCCACATAGGGTTTTAGCGCTGGCTCTACTCCCGGTCCACAGGCATATAGCTCATTCTTATCATTATGGGCAATCATGTCCATATTAAGGTTCATGAAGATATTCTCTCTTGAAATAGGCGGATGCTCTACAAAATCTTTTGCACCCAATAGTCCCATTTCTTCCGCATCTGTAGCGAGGAAGATCAGGGTATGTTTGGGCGGATGTGCCTTGAAATACTTGGCAATAGCCAAGAGGCCACCAATTCCGGAGGCATTATCATCTGCACCGTTGTAGATGCTGTCGGTAGCGGGGGCTTCGTGTCTCCCTATACCTAAATGATCATAATGAGCGGAAATCACAATTGCCTGAGGAAGCTGCCCTGGAATATATCCATACAGGTTGGTTCCCATGATGTTACGTTCTCCTACCTTGAAGTAGAAAGGATATTCATAACTGTCATGAAAAGCGGAAATCCCGATTTCCTTGAATCTGTCAAGTATGTAGAACTGGGCTTTGCGACTTCCTGGAGTACCGGTTTTACGGCCAGCATAGGAGTCAGCAGAAAGGGTACGTATATCTTTCATTAAATGGGTGGAATCCACCTGAGCTATCGCCGGGGCGGTTAGCAACACCCTTGCACAGAGTAACAGCCATTTCATAGCACGAAACATTTCTTGCAATGTACATGATTATTACGCTGTGCAGCTATTTATTTGAGGACCTGAAAAGCAATTAAACTGAAGACATAAGCCAGGCCGGTCATATAAACCAATTGGAACAATGGGAATTTCCAGGATTTGGTTTCTCTCCTGACAATGGCCATGGTACTCATACATTGCATCGCAAATGCATAGAACAACATCAGCGCAATGCCCGTTGCAAATGTATATACAGGTGTACCATCTGCCCGCTTGGCTGCTGCCATCTTTTCCCGTAGAGTGGCGTTATTATCATTTGGATTCTCTCCTACGCTATACAATGTAGCCATTGTTCCTACAAACACTTCACGGGCAGCAAAAGAAGTAATCAATGCGATGCCCACTTTCCAATCAAAGCCCAACGGCGCAATGGCCGGCTCAATGGAATGTCCGAGGATACCTGCGTAGGAATTGGATAATTTTTCTGATTGGAACTGGTGATTCAAACTGTCGGCCTGTGGCGACTCCTTCGGCACCGCTGCCATCAACTGTTCATACTTTTGATGGATAGGTTGCATTCTCTTTGTTGGGCCATAAGAAGCCAGGAACCAGAGAATAACAGATATCACCACAATCACTTTACCCGCATCAGTAATGAAGATCTTAGATTTTTCCAACATGGTGATACCCACGTTCTTCCAACGGGGAGCCCGATAAACAGGCAATTCCATGATGAAATAGCTTTTCTCTTTGATCCGTACAAACAGTTTCATTACCGCTGCTATCAGGATAGCCATGAAGAAGCCAAGGAGATATAATCCCATCATCGCCAATCCTTGCAATCCCAAAATGCCGAATATGCGCTTATCTGGTATCACCAAGGCAATCATTACCGTATAAATAGGCAACCTCGCCGAACAACTCATCAACGGCGTTACCAAAATAGTGATCAGTCTTTCTTTTTTGTTTTCGATAGTTCTGGTGGCCATGATCGCAGGCACCGCACAGGCTACGCCACTAATAAGGGGCATCACAGATTTACCGTTCAGTCCCACTTGACGCATCAATCTATCTGTGAGGAAGCTAATACGCGCCATGTAGCCGCTGTCTTCCAATATCGTGATTAACCCGAAAAGGATGGCAATCTGCGGAACGAATACCGCAAATCCACTGACACCCGCTAGGATACCATTTATGAATACATCCGTTATTTGATTGTTTGGCAGCACGCTTGTCAGCCAGCCGCTCATTTGGCCAAATCCAGCTTCGATCCAGTCCATCGGATACTTTGCCAGCCAGAATATACTCTGGAATAGCAGGAACATCACCACCAACAAAATCACATATCCCCAGAAACGGTGCAGGAGCAGGTCGTCGATTTTTTCTGAGCGGAGCTGCTTTTGCAAAGGATCAGCTTCTACCACTGTAGATTTCATGATATGCTTAATGCGGGCATATCGTTGCATGATCTCTTCCGCTTGCACTTTGGTTTTGTTGAATTGATTGGTTTGTAGTGCATTTTTGATGGCCAGTTTTTGACCACCATTGAGGAAGTTCAACTCATCGCTGTTTACTGCCACATGGAGTGCAGCATAATCACTTCTGGAGTTAGTATATTTTTTTACTTCTTCGATTGATTCTTTAGCCAGGCCGATATTGTTGATAAAATCACGGGCAGGAACTGCATGATTGCCTTTGGAAGACTGCTCGATGAGTTTTTTCAACTCTGTTACCCCTTTATTCTTACGCGGGTTGATGGCCACCACGGGCACTCCCAACTCTCTTTCCAGTCCATCCAGATCGATTTCCACGCCTTTTTTGCGGGCAATATCCATCATGGTAAGGGCAATAATCACCGGCATTTTCAGGTCGATGATCTGAGAACAGAAGAGGAGATTACGTTTCAGGTTGGAGGCATCGGCAACAATAATCACCAGGTCAGGGGCTTCGGTAGCATTTACATTGATGAGGACATCATAAGTCACGTATTCATCGGCGCTTTTCGGGTACAGACTATAAGTACCTGGTAAATCAATGACATTGGCAGCAAGTCCGGGAGCAATATTTGCATGACCCGTCTTTTTGTCAACCGTCACGCCCGGAAAGTTACTAACCTTCTGGTTCAGACCTGTGAGAACATTGAAAAGGGAGCTTTTTCCACTATTCGGATTTCCTACCAGCGCGATGTTTAATGATGCCTGCATTCCTTACCTATCCTGTTGTTTAGATTTTTGGCAATTGCCGAATGCGCAAAGTTAAACATTAATAAGGAGGGGTAATGATCAAATCGGGAAAAAAGCAGGAAGGCGTAAAAAAGAAAGAGGGTCGTAGTATATACCACAACCCTCATACGTATCATATTGGTTTATTGTAAATTATCCTTTCATTTGCATGGTAAAAACACCCAATAGGTTAGAGAAACCATCTACAATTACTCTCTTTTTTTCACAAATCCTTTTGTTTTCTGTAGCTGGCACCTCTGGTTCGGAAAAACTGCTATGGTAATGATAGTTTTTTTCCAGGGAATCTTTATCGGATGAAGGTGTTGTACTATCATTGGAATCATCTTTTGATTTTTCCTTGTCTTCCTTCACACCTTCTGGGGTAACGATCACTTTTGTGTTTCCGTTATCTGAATCCCAATCATTATTGTCATAGAAATCTTCGCCTACATATCGGTGGCCGTTGATGAATCTATGGGAGAAAGTGCGTCTCACGTCATTATCCATCTCCAGGTTTTTACCTTTTGGTACTCTCAGTACAACAATAACGCGTTGTACACGGTATTTCGCATCTGGGGCGAGGCCAAATCCATGAGGGATCAGGAGTACAGAGTCTTGCTGTTGCAGGTTGAAGAGAATTTCCTTCGCATTGTTGGTGGCAGCGTCCATATTGCGGCCTTTGGCATAGCGAATCACTTGTACTGCAAAGCTATCGTTAGTACTTTGTTCTACACGTAAGCGGATATCATTGATAACAGTGGTATCGCTAGTGATACGCAGGTCTTCGTCGAAGATGCCAAATTCGAAGTCGCGATCATCATTGTAGGCATAGTCGCTTGGTGCTACTTTCACCGTCAAGGTATTTCCTTTCGGCTGTGAGAGTGCGAAGGTTTCTTTTATAGTGGCGCTTCTGCGACCTTCATGGACCAGGCTGTTGGCCAGCAATCCGGCTGCGATCAGACCTATTATCCAGAGGAATCCCAGGGTTGGCGCTACAAAGCGAACGGATTGTTTGGAACCGGTAGCTTTACGGACGATGAAGATAATCAGTGCCAGTACTGGAATACCAATCAGTAAGCCGGTGCTTAACCAGAAGAGTATTACCTGGATACTAGAAGAAAAAATCAGGTGTTGGAGCGGAACGATGGCCGCGGAAGAAACGATGAGTGCAATGCCTACAACAACTAAGCAGAACAACATTACTACCGAAAAGAATATGAAGAAGCTTTTGGTAACAAAAACGATCACTTTACCCAGGCCTCGTGTCAGGCTAAGGAAAAATCGTTCAATATCGTTACCTATTTGCCTTCCGCGGCCTTGAGAAAAATTTCGGATATCATTTCCGGCTTTGTTGAACTGATTTTTAACATTGTGCATTTCTTCTTGCACAGTGGCTTTGATATTATTCAGGTCGACCTTCTCTCCTCTCATTTCCAGCTTTTCAGCGGAAGTTTCCGCATATGGAGCAGAGATCCATAATACGATGTACACCACTGCCATGGCTCCGAAAGAACCCAGGATAGCCAGTACGAAGATGATACGGAAGATTACCGGATCCAGGTTAAAGTAGGCACCCAGACCACCGCAAACGCCACTCAGCACTTTGTTTTCCGGATCGCGGTAAAAACGCTTACGCGGGCGCTGGTCCGTATTATATGTAGCTCCAGCGGTTTGCTGTTGCTGATCTTTAGGCGCGTCTTCATCGAACTGTTCTGGAGTGCCCATAGAATGCTTTACCGTTTCCACGTCGTCGTCGGTAATGCAATGTGCACCAGCTTTCAGCTTATCCTGAAACAATTCAGCAATACGGGATTCTATGTCCAATACGATTTCATCCCCACCTTCCTCTTTCGCGAAATAACGCTTCAGACTGTCCAGGTACTGACGAAGCACCTCGTAGGCACTATCCTCGATGGGGATAAGTCTGCCGGACAAGTTTATGTTAATAATCTTTTTCATTTCGTTTTTGGGTTTAGGCTTTAGGTAAAAGGTTGATTAAATGGTACTTGTATCTTGTGTTAACTGGTGCACGGCATTCGCCAGTTCATTCCAGGTTGTCTCCAGTTCCTTATAGAATTGTTCTCCTTTATCGGTCATGGAGAAATATTTACGAGGAGGTCCGGAACTGCTTTCTACCCAGCGGTATGTTAGAAGTTCCGCATTTTTCAATCTTGTCAATAAAGGATAAAGTGTGCCCTCCAAGATATCCAATTTAGCCTCTTTCATCTTTTCAATGATATCAGAAGGGTAAGCTTCTCCTTGCTTGATTATGGACAAGATGCAGAACTCCAGCACTCCTTTCCTCATCTGCGATTGTGTGTTATCTATGTTCATGGCAAGTGAGCTTTTGGTGATCTATTATTTTTAAAAGTTGGTCTAGCTATTTCAACCTTAGGACACAAAGATAGGAACTTTATACTACTATGCAATACACAATACCATAGAAAGCAAAATAACTTGCTTTAAAAGTTACCTATCCATACAGCCCAAAAGCATATCCATCAAGGGAATTGTCAAACACATTATTGTATTTACTAATTTAATTAATTGGGATGAGCGGTAAAATGATAGGGATGAAATACAGTCTATTCGCTTTAACATTTTTTTAATTATGCTGATTTATAATTTGTCATTCTCCTCATTTACTTTTGTAACAACGGTTTAACACATGAAGAAAGCGATCGGCATATTCCTGCTGGCACTCCTGGTGTCTCAGTTCCTCCCTATCAAGGAGGTCGGAAAGCTGCTGTTCAATAATCAGATTGTGGAAGAACATCCGATAGATGCAGGACATGATCATGTGAAGATGGCGAAAGAATTAAAATTCTGTAGTATCACTGATGATCTGTTAGGGTGGCATCTCGCTAAAGAATTAAAAGTAACCCGTTTTCATTCCAACGAAAATATACCTAGTAGTCCTTCTCAGGAAATACACTGTCCCCCTCCCAATGGCTTCATGGCCTAATACATAGTTCACTGTACGCTATCAGTACAGTATTATTTTCATTCTATTTTCTATTTAACGCTTTTTTGTCGCTACGCGCGCAGGCTCTGCTGTATTCATATATCTGTATGTGTATACTAGGATGGTCTTGTCGTACTCTGTAGCTCATTGTTTCTGTTGGTATTACTTCCACGGTTGCCGCATGCTATGCTGCTATCCGAGAGTGTCATTCCTACAATGAAAAATCTATTGCCATGAACAAACAGACTTCCATTTTCTCCAATATAAAAGGCGACCTGTCTGCAGGTCTTGTAGTTTTCCTCATTGCAGTGCCGTTGTGTTTAGGTATTGCCCTGGCCTCCGGCGCCCCGCTGTTTTCCGGCATGATAGCCGGCATTGTAGGCGGTCTGGTTATTGGATTCCTCAGTGGCTCACAGTTGAGTGTCAGCGGCCCAGCCGCCGGTCTTACCGCTGTAGTATTGAGTGCTATCACCAAACTGGGAGGATTCGATATTTTCTTGCTCAGTGTAGTCATTGCCGGTGCCATCCAACTGGTATTCGGCCTGATCAAAGCAGGAACAGTAGCGAATTATTTCCCTTCGAATGTGATTACCGGGATGCTAACAGCCATTGGGATTATCATTATCATGAAACAATTGCCGTATGCATTCGGGTATGATAAAAGCAGTGACAATGTCTATGAATTCATAGATGCAGAAAATACTTTGCTCGCAGCTATTAACCATATCAGCTTAGGGGCTACCATTATAACCGTCATATCTATTCTTATTATTCTGTATTGGAGCAAAGTACCCAAAGTCAGTATTGTGCCGGCGCCACTGGTGGCTGTAATTGCAGGTATCCTGCTAAATATGGCTTTCTCAGGCAGCGCCGTGCTGGCTCTGGGGGAAAATCATCTGGTGAGATTGCCAGTGCCACAGGGATTCAACGACTTTCTAGGTCAGTTTACCCTCCCGAATTTTGCGGCTATTACGAATAAGGAAGTCTGGATTACTGCCATCACAGTAGCGATTGTGGCATCTATAGAAACTCTATTGAACGTAGAAGCAACAGACAAATTGGATCCTTTGAAACGCTACACCTCTCCTAACAGAGAATTAAAAGCGCAAGGGATTGGGAATATCGTTAGCGGTTTGATTGGAGGTTTACCTATTACTTCTGTGATCGTTCGTTCCAGTGCCAATATCAATGCCGGCGGCCGTACTAAGCTTGCCAGTATGGCACATGGTGCGCTCTTACTGGTGTGTACCGCACTGATCGCGCCTTTTCTGAACATGATACCACTGGCTACTCTAGCAGCAGTACTGTTGGTAACCGGTTATAAACTTTGCAAGATCTCCATCTTCAAGGAAATGTTCAAGAACGGTAAATATCAATGGGTACCTTTCGTGGTAACAGTTGTGGCCATCGTTTTCACAGATCTCCTGATCGGTATTGCTTTGGGAATGGCGGTTAGCGTACTGGCTATCCTCCGTGGTAATATGAAAAGTTCCTACTTCTTCAAAAAAGAGAAATACCAACATGGCGATAGTATCCGACTGGAACTGGCGCAGGAAGTTTCCTTCCTGAACAAAGCCAGCATTCTGCTGACACTGGACCACCTGCCATCCAATACCACCGTTATCATAGATGCTACTAAAACAGCCTATATCGATTTCGATGTATTACAGACGATTAGGGAATTTAAGGAGATAAAAGCCCCTCAGAAAAATATGCAAGTAGTGCTCACCGGATTCAAGGAGGTCTATAATATTCAGAACTCTCCCAACCTGACGGCCGAGCAACAATCAAAATTAACTAACGGACATGTACATACGATCGCGTCCGGAAATCATAATGACCTGCTAAAAGAGTTACAACTCAATTAAGATGCATAATGATGATAAGGAGAAACCCCACGGAAACCATGCCCTTTTCATCAGCGATTATTAACACATAAAAATGAAAAAAATGAAAACACTTGATAAAATAGCACAATCGAATATTACACCAAGACAAGCTCTGGAACTCCTCAAAGCTGGCAATATCCGCTTTGTGGAAAACTTACGTATCAATCGCAATCTCCTGCAGATGGTGAATGATACCTCCAACGGACAATGGCCCATGGCGGCCATTGTTAGCTGCATGGATTCCCGTACATCGGCGGAGTTGATCTTTGATCAGGGGCTCGGAGATGTGTTTAGTATTCGTTTGGCCGGCAACGTTATATCTGAAAATGTACTGGGTAGCTTAGAATATGCCTGCAAGGTAGCCGGATCCAAATTCATAGTGGTGCTAGGACACAGCAAATGCGGCGCAATCAAAGGCGCCTGCGACGCAGTAGAATTGGGCAATCTCACTGCTCTTCTGAGTAAAATTGCACCTGCTGTATTTGCAGAAAAAACGATTACGGAAAATCGGAGCTCAGATAATCATGCTTTTGTAGAAGCTGTTTCAAAAATACACGTGGAACGCTCTGTACAAACGATTATGGAACAAAGTGTTATCCTGCGAGATATGATTCTCAAAGGGGAAATAGGCATCATCGGTGCATCCTACGATGTGGAAACCGGCGTTGTCGCTTTCATGGACCATACATTGGTACTGGAAGGAATAATGGAAAGCGCGCCTGCAGTAGCGGTATAATCCCGGCGCCTTTTATATCAACAGGGAATGTCTGTGTTCAATAAAAGGAGGCGTTGATAACCGTCTCGAAACAATCTTTTTAGGGGTGATTGTGTAGAGCGGTTATTAACAGCCTCCTACTTTTTATATGCGGGACAGTCGCACTGCAGCCTGTTCCAGCGTTTCTTTCTTTTTCGCAAAACAAAAACGCACTACATGGTCGTCTTTCCCATTCTCATAAAAAGCAGAAACGGGAATGGATGCCACACCAAACTCTTTGGTAATGCGGGTTGCAAACGCTTTATCTCCTTCATCCGAAATACGATCATATTTCATCAATTGGAAATAACTGCCTTTGCTGGCAAGTGGGGTAAACCTGGTATCACGCATCAGTTCCAGGAAGTAATCTCTTTTCTCCTGGTAAAAGGCCGGCAGCTCCAAGTAATGGGAAGGTGTTGCCAGGAATCTAGCCAATCCATGCTGCATGGGCGTATTCACTGAAAAGCAGAGATACTGATGTACTTTCCGATATTCCTGCATCAGGTGCTTGGGAGCGATACAATATCCCATCTTCCAGCCGGTATTGTGAAATACTTTTCCAAAGGAAAAAGTTACGAAGCTATTCCTGAAAATATTCGGATAGCGCAATATGCTGAGATGCTGTGCACCATCATACACCAGGTGTTCATACACTTCGTCAGATAATACCAGCAAATCAAATTCCGCTACCAGTTTTTCCAATTCAAGGATATCTTCTGCTTGCAGAATGCTACCGGTAGGATTATGCGGTGTATTAATCATGATCATGCGGGTGCGCGGCGTGATTTTGCTGCGTACCTCCTGCCAGTTGATACGATAGTCAGGGAAAGACAAGGGTATCAGTACTGGCTTTCCGCCATTGACAAGTACATTCGGAATATAACTATCGTAAGCCGGTTCAAAGATGATCACTTCATCACCAGGATGGATATACGCTGCAATCGCAGTATAGATCGCATAGGTTCCGCCTGGAGTAATAGTGATCTCCGTTTCCGGATCTACTTGTGGTCCGTAAAGGGCCGCTACTTTTTCCGCGATGGCAGTGCGCAATGCAGGTAATCCCGGCATGGGAGCATACTGGTTATACCCTTGTTGCATGGCCTCATTTACCATTGCTTTCAGTTCATCACTGCAGTCGAAATCAGGGAAGCCCTGCGACAAGTTGATGGCCTTATGTTCAGCCGCCAGGGCTGACATGACGGAGAATATCGTAGTGCCGACGTTAGGCAGTTTGGACATGACAATCGCTTAAAGATACTTTTCGCCTTTGTTTCTTTTGATTTCCGCTACATAATCCTTGATTTGTTGTTCATGATCTTTTTTCGCGATCAGCAACACATCAGGCGTATCAATCACAATCATTTCATCCAGCCCTTGTAACAGCACGAGTTTATCGTTAGGAGCCTTAACCATACATTTAGTAGCATCGATAACGACTACATTCTTTCCTTGTACGGCGTTTCCTAGATAGTCTTTCTCGATATTTTCATAGGCAGATGCCCAGGTACCCAGGTCGCTCCAGCCAAAATTGGAAGGAATCACATATACGTTGTCCGCTTTTTCCATAATTCCATAATCGATGGAAATATTGGTGCATTGCGGATATACCTTTTCAATGGCTTCTTTTTCCTCTGGTGTGTTCAATGCTGGAGTAGCAGCAACGAACAGTTCATCTGTTTCCGGAAGATATTTTTTAAATGCCGCTAGAATTGTTTGTACGTTCCATACAAAGATACCTGCATTCCAAAGGAAATCTCCGCTCTGGATAAAGGTTTTAGCCAGTTCCAGGTTAGGTTTTTCCGTGAACGTTTTCACTTGGTAGATATTATCTGCCACGTGTTGCGGTTCAAACTGAATATATCCATATCCTGTATCAGGACGAGTAGGTTTGATGCCCAATGTGAGGAGTGCACTATGTTTTTGTACAAACAGCAGCGCATTCAAACAAGCATTCGTAAATGCGGTGCTATCCATGATCAGGTGATCTGCAGGCGCACAGATAATATTTGCTTTGGGATCCTGTTTATTAATTTTATGGGAGATGTATGCCACACAGGGTGCAGTATTCTTACGGGATGGTTCGCTGACGATATTATCGAAAGGAAGTTCCGGTAGTTGTTCTGCCACTTTTCCAGCATACTGGTGATGTGTAACTACAAAAATGTTATTCTTAGGTATAAACTGGGAAAAACGTTCATAGGTCCACTGGAGCAACGTTTTGCCTGTATTCAAGATATCCAGAAACTGTTTTGGATTATCCGTCCGGCTATGAGGCCAGAAACGGCTTCCAATGCCGCCGGCCATAATTGCCACATAAAAGTGGTTGTTTAGTTGTGTCATCGCTATATAATTCCTTCTCTGATTAAATCATGTAAATGAATAATGCCCGCATATTTGTTATCATCCATTACGAGCAATTGCGTGATATCATGTTTGCGCATCATTTCCAGTGCATTGATAGCGAGCTCATCCTGTTGGATATTTTTGGGATGAAGCGACATGATATCTTTTGCAGTCACGGTTTCCGGCGCTACATTCTTTTCTAGCATACGACGCAGGTCACCATCCGTGATGATACCTTGTAGCGCGCCATTTTCATCCAGTACGGCCGTAACTCCCAACATTTTGGAAGATATTTCCACTATCACATCTCTCAATGAGCTACTTAACAACACTTTAGGTGCCTGATGTAGTTTACTGAGATCCTGTACTTTCAGATATAATTTTTTCCCTAATGCACCACCTGGGTGGAATTTGGCAAAATCTGCTGCTGTAAAGCCATGCCATTCAATTAGGCATACTGCCAGGGCGTCTCCCATCGCTAATTGAGCGGTGGTGCTGGTGGTTGGCGCTAGGTTATTAGGGCAAGCCTCTTGGGAAACAGTGGTATTCAGGATATAATCTGCTTCCACTGCCAGGAAAGAGGTAGTATTACCCACCATGGCCACCAAAATATTTCCAAAATTTTTTACAAGAGGAACCAATACTTTAATCTCCGAAGAGGTACCGCTTTTGGAGATGCACATCACGATATCTTCCTGCCGGATCATCCCCAGATCGCCATGGATGGCGTCTGCAGCGTGCATAAATAAGGCAGGAGTCCCTGTAGAGTTAAGGGTAGCAACTATTTTTTGAGCGATGATGGCACTTTTACCAATGCCCGTTACGACTAGTCGCCCTTCACATCTGGCAATGAGTTCCACCACTTTCTCAAAATCTGCATTTATAAACTGTTGCAAATCATTGATAGCCGACGCCTCCATTGCAATTGTTCGCTTGGCAACTTGTCCTATATCGATCGTTAGATTCTTTTTCATGACTATTTACAAATTTATCAATTTTTAGCCAGCAAGGGAACTATACTGAATTAATATTGCCTGTCCGCACTTTTTTAAGTAACTTCGTGTCCCCTAAAAAACATATAAACTAAATTTGTCATTTGTTAGTTCTTTAGAGTTTACCGTATTAAAATGAAATGCAATGGCTGTTGTTAAGGAAAGTTTGATGGATGCATTACGCGAACATTTCGGGTTCGATTCCTTTAAAGGAAATCAGGAAATCATAATAAAAAGCATCCTGTCAGGTAAAGATACATTTGTGATCATGCCAACTGGTGGAGGTAAATCACTATGTTACCAATTACCAGCATTGATGAGCCCAGGATGTGCGCTCATCGTATCACCACTTATCGCTTTAATGAAAAACCAGGTAGACCTGGTTCGTGGTTATAGCAGTAAAGATAATGTTGCTCACTTCCTCAATTCTACCCTTTCAAAAGCGCAAATTAAAAAAGTGCGCACTGACCTGCTTTCCGGTAAAACGAAGATGCTGTACGTAGCACCTGAAACGCTTACCAAACAGGAAAATCTGGATTTCTTCAAAGAACTGGAAATCTCCTTTATTGCGGTGGATGAAGCGCACTGTATTTCTGAATGGGGTCATGATTTCAGACCGGAATACCGTCGTCTGAAGGAAATGATTGAGCAAATCAGTAACAACCTGCCTATCATCGCGCTCACCGCTACTGCTACGCCTAAAGTACAGAGCGACATTGTGAAAAACTTGGGATTAAATAATCCTAATATTTTCATCTCGTCTTTCAACCGTCCAAATCTGTATTATGAAATCAGACAAAAACGTAAGAAAGACCTGACTATCAAAGAAATAGTAAAATATATCCATCAGCATAAAGGAAAGAGTGGTATTATCTATACCCTCAACCGTAAAACGACCGAAGAATTGGCCGATATGCTGGTGGCCAACAATATTAAGGCTGTTGCTTACCATGCCGGCCTCGATCCTGCTACCAGAGCGCAACGCCAAGATATGTTCCTCCATGAAGATGTGGAAGTAATTGTGGCTACCATTGCTTTTGGTATGGGTATCGACAAACCAGATGTTCGTTTTGTGATCCACTATAATATTCCGAAAAGCCTGGAAAACTACTACCAGGAAACAGGAAGAGCGGGCCGCGATGGACTCGAAGGAAACTGTATTTGCTTCTATTCTCATAAGGATGTGCAGAAACTGGAACATCTCATGCGCGATAAACCGCTTAGCGAACGCGAAATGGGTGCCCAACTGATTAATGAAACGGTAGCCTACGCAGAAAGTGCCGTTTGCCGCCGGAAAGTGATCCTTCACTATTTCGGAGAAAACTACGAAGTAGAAGACTGTGGCCAGTGTGATAACTGTCGCAATCCAAAAGAGAAAATCGAAGTAAAAAACCGCGTGGTGATTGCGCTGAAAACCATCCGCGCATTGGAAGAACGCTTCGGCTCCGAGTACGTAGTGAATATCATCACCGGAAAAACCAGTCCACAAATAGCCACCTATCGCCACGACCAACTGGAAGTATTCGGCGAAGGCAAGGAATTTGACGCACATTTCTGGAACTCCCTCCTGCGCCAAATGATGCTGGAAGGATTGATAGAGAAAGATATCGAAGAATATGGCCTCCTGAAAGTAACCGAAAAAGGCACCAAATTCCTCAAAAAACCATACTCCATCATGGTGGCACTCAACCATCAATTTGATGAAGAACCTGGAGAGGATGAGGAAGAAGCTATTGCAGCACAGGTTTCCGCAGATCCTGTACTCTTCGAACTGTTGAAAGAACTGCGTAAAAAAGTATCTAAAGAAAGAAACTTGCCTCCATTCGTTATCTTCCTGGAAACTTCCCTGGAAGATATGGCAACTCAATATCCTACCACTGTACAGGAACTGGAAAAAATCCAGGGTGTGAGCAAGGGTAAGGCGGTACGCTACGGTAAACAATTCGTAGACGTCATCTCCAAATTTGTGGAAGAAAACGATATCACCAAACCGGATGATTTCGTGATGAAAAGCGTGGTGAATAAAAGCGGTCTGAAAGTTTTCATTATCCAGAATATCGATAAGAAAATTCCGCTGGAAACCATTGCTAAAAACAAAGAACTGACCATCGCCAAACTGCTGGATGAAATGGAAACAATCGTTGCCAGCGGTACTAAATTGAACGTGGATTATTGCCTTGATGAAGAACTGGACGATTACGCCCAAGACGAGATCATGGAATACTTCAAAGGCTGTGAAACTTCCAGTCTGGCCCTCGCCCGCGAGGAGCTGATCGATAGCGATTATACACTGGAACAGTTAAAACTGATGAGAATTAAATTCCTGGTGGTATACGGTAACTAATCCGCCCGGAGAGACACAACAAAGTGAATGTTTGCACGCAGAAATTTATCATGAGTATCACAAGAATTAAGGAAATCATTGCTCCTGCTAGGGAGAAAGTAGTAGCTCACCCATTATATAGCGAATTACAAACACTAGACGACGTACGCATCTTCATGCAATATCATGTGTATGCTGTCTGGGATTTTATGTCTTTGCTGAAAGGATTACAACAACAGCTTACCTGCGTTGATGTACCCTGGATTCCAAAGGGTAATGCAGCTACACGTTATTTGATCAATGAAATTGTTACCGGCGAAGAGAGTGATGTGGATGCTGCCGGTAATCGTTGTTCTCATTTTGAGTTATATGAAAGTGCCATGGAACAGGCTGGTGCAGATACCAGCGCTATCCGTAGCCTCATTCAAGCAGCAGTGAATGGGATGCCTATACAGGATGCCATTGCTGCTGCGGCACTGCCTGAAGGCGTGAAAGGGTTCCTCCGTTTCACCTTTGAGGTAATAGCCTCTGCAAAGCCACATGTGATGGCGGCCGTATTTACTTTCGGTAGAGAAGATTTGATCCCGGATATGTTCTATGCACTCGTGAAAGACCTGGATCAGAAATTCCCTGGAAAGCTGACTACTTTCATCTATTATTTAGAAAGACATATCGAAGTAGACGGCGATCACCACAGTCAACTCGCTATGCAAATGGTGCAAGAGCTCTGTGGTAATGATGAAGGCAAATGGAACGAAGCGGCTCAATATGCCCAACAGTCGCTGGTTTGGAGACATCAGCTCTGGTCTGCTATCCTCGATGAAAAAAAAATTTTATAAAAACTTGAATAAAAATTTTGCAGATTCAAAATAAGTTGTACTTTTGCAATCCCATCACACGAGACGGGGCAACAAAAAAGATGGTGCGGTAGCTCAGTCGGTAGAGCAAAGGACTGAAAATCCTTGTGTCGGCGGTTCGATCCCGCCTCACACCACAGAAAAAAGGTCATCAAATTGATGACCTTTTTTTGTGCCCATAACTGTCGTACCAGTTGATATGCTAACAAGCTGACCGCTATCATTTTACCCACACAGCAACACAACCGAATTGTTGTCTCTCAAAATTATTATACCATCTGGGAGTGTGCGAACGACCAACTGGTAACGCTTACCAAGGAAGCATGGGATAAGATAATGAAAGATAAATAGTGACAGTTTTTTCAACTTCACCATATATCAAAAGCAATTATTTAACAGGCAACAACTATCCGGTTGATATAGTAACATATATCAACAGAGAGACACGTATCTCCCGAAATATTACATATACCCTATTCTCCGCTCTTTTAAAATCGCTTTAATCAACTGACTAATTTCATCCGCACGCTGTTTCAATCGGACGCTGGAACCTCGAACCAGCGTATTGTTTACATGAATCACACCCCGTTGTACCATAGCAGCCAAAGTGGCTATCATCTCATCAGTAATTATTCTTTTATCTTGATAATTACTGCTCACCACAATGTAGTGCACTTCAAACTGACTCCGGTTCAATCGGTGGATAATCGGACCGATATGATGCGGCCCATAATCATACAACACCAGATTTAATACCAGGCAACATTCAGCACGTTCGTGCATGGCTATAAACCTAAGCAGCTCTGGTAAGTAATCTAAGGTCGATAAACGGCTGTTATTCACATTCAGAATAGCAAACCTTTGCGACCCAAATTTGGGTACAGTTATAGGCCCCTTAAACGGGAAAAAACTAGATCGCTCAAATACCCTGTGCGCCGTATCATAAACACCGCCATTGGGTATGCTCACGAACACAATTAACTTGTGCAGGTTAACAAACATGACTTTCTGGGTTAGGTTGGGTTAAAATTGCTTATCTATCGCAATTAAAAGATTGATATGGTTCAGTTTGTTTATCAGATGTTAACATACTCATTCTTTCCAATAGACTTTCCTAAATTTTCCCCGTCTATGGCTATTCCAGCCTAAATTCTGATAATAAAATATTAGAATATCCGGTATTCTTAGCTTTTATTTGTAAATAATACGCTTAATCCGCCCGTTAGAAAAATGAACCGCATGAAAAAATTAACAGCACTATTTCTGCTGCTATATTCCACGGCCACCTATGCGCAACAACAACTGATCAGAATCAGCACCGCACATACCAACCTGGTATATACCACCAATCAGCAAGGCCGACTAATCCAGAAATACCTGGGAGAAAAATTGCAACCTGAAAATGCTGACACCTTGAACAAATCTTCCCAAGAAGCCTACGTTACAGCGGGCATGGAAAGTCTACTGGAACCGGCCATCCGCATCGTTCACAACGATGGCAACCCTTCCCTGGAACTGAAATACGTTTCTCATCAGGTCAGCAAAAAAGATAATAATATCACCGCTACCGATATCGTATTGAAAGATCCCGTATACCCGGTAAACGTTATACTCCACTTTGAAAGCTATTACAATGAAGACGTCATCAAAGCATGGAGCGAAATAAAACATAGCGAAAAACAAGCGGTACGACTCACAGACTACTCTTCTTCCATGCTGCATTTTAATGCTGATAAGTATTATCTGACACAGTTCCACGGCGATTGGGCGTCTGAAGTGAAAATGGAAGAACAACCGCTGACCGCCGGTATGAAAATACTCGACAGCAAACTGGGCACCAGAGCCAATATGTACCAATCTCCTATGTTCCTGCTGGGACTGAACAATCCTATAGCAGAGAATACAGGAGGCGTACTCGCTGGAACCCTCGCCTGGACAGGTAATTTCCGTTTCGCATTTGAAGTGGATCAATTGAATGCACTCCATATCAACGCAGGTATTAACCCATATGCCAGCGATTACCTGCTACAGCCGAATGAGGTATTTACCACACCTGCATTCATCTTTACCTGGTCTGCTAATGGTAAAGGCCAGGCTAGCCGCAATCTCCATCATTGGGCCGTGAATTACGGTATCCTGGATGGACACTCCCCTCGCCTTACACTCCTCAATAACTGGGAAGCTACTGGCTTTGACTTCAATGAAAAACGCCTGTCGGAACTCTTCGGCGGCGCTGCTAAATTGGGTGTGGATATGTTCCTCCTCGATGATGGCTGGTTCGCAAATAAATACCCTCGAAATGGAGATAATGCAGGGCTGGGCGACTGGGAACCTAACAAAGACAAGCTCCCACAAGGCCTTGGATACCTGGTGAAAGAAGCGGAAAAACAAGGCGTGAAATTCGGTATATGGCTGGAACCTGAAATGGTAAACCCGAAAAGTGAATTGTACGCCAAACACCCTGAATGGATACTGAAACTGCCAAATCGTAGCGAAAACTACTTCAGAAACCAACTGGTACTGGACCTCACCAATCCTGCCGTACAAGATTTTGTATATGGTATTGTGGATAAAACATTATCTGAAAACCCAGGTATCGCTTATATCAAATGGGACTGCAATCGCATGCTCACCAATACTTACAGTCCTTATCTGAAAGAGAAACAATCTCACCTGTTTATCGATTATGTACGTAGCTTCTATAAAGTAATGGACAGGGTGAGAAGCAAATATCCTCATCTGCCGATAATGCTTTGCAGTGGTGGCGGTGGTCGTACAGACTATGGCGCCATGAAGTATTTCACTGAATTCTGGCCAAGTGATAACACCGACGGACTAGAAAGAATCTTTATCCAATACGGTTACAGCCACTTCTTCCCTTCTATTACGATGTCTGCACACATTACCAACTGGGGTAAACAATCCCTGAAATTCCGTACAGACGTGGCAATGATGGGTAAACTAGGATATGATATCAAAGTGGATGCATTTACCGATAAAGAACTGCAATTCAGTCACGATGCAGTTGCTACGTATAATCGTTTACGTGATATCATCTGGTATGGCGACCTGTACAGGGTTATTTCTCCATATGAGGAAGATAGAGCAGTGTTTCAATACGTATCCGCAGATAAACAGAAAGCGGTGGTATTCAACTACATGATGAACGTAAGAAGGAAGGAAATTTTCTCCAACGTAAAACTAGAAGGATTAGACCCTGCTAAACAATATACTGTGAAAGAAATCAACCTCTTCCCTGGTACTACTTCTAGCCTGAAATTGAATCAGACATATAGTGGTGATTACCTGATGAAAGTAGGTCTGAACCTGGTTCCAAGAGCAGTGTCGCTCACTAGTAATATATTGGAAATAACTGCACAATAACAGTTCAAATGTCTCCTACCTGTCGTCCCTGCCCGCTGGGCAGGGACGACGAAAAATAAAGCAAGGAATTGACGTCTGCGACGTCAATTCCTTGCTTTATTTTTTGATACAGGCTATTTTGAATTTTATAATGTTATATGCAATGTAGCATTATCATTTATCGTATATGCTTTTACGTTAGTATCTGTAGTAACTGTCACTACAAGTTTACCAGCACTTTTTCTATTTACCACCAGATCAAATTTTTTACCAAAAGCATGCATGTTTTTAATTGCCATGCGATTCCATTTTACTGGGAGTCGTGGTGTACAATCAAAACTATTTAATCCTGTAGGACGCATACCAAACATCCCTTCTGTAAAAATACGGCAATAGAGTCCGCTTTCAGCAGAAAGGTGGCGTTGATTCCCTTCTGGATAAGCTTCTACCGGATAAGGTACATGTTCTCCAAGGAGTCGACGGTTAGAATAGTATTCCAAGAATTTCATGGCTTTCTCTGTTTCTCCAGCAGCCAGTACGCCACGAAGCGCATAGAGTGTGGATCTGTCCCAGAAGGTACGATCGCCGGACTGAGAGGCCACGCCATCTTCTGTCCATAGTTTTGGTGAAAATAAAGCATCAATAGTGCCTTCTTTTCTGTCCATTATACCGGTGACCAAAGGAGTTGCAATCCATGCACGAAGGACCGTATTCTCCGCATAATAACGATAGGTATTATATCCTTCAATCGTAGCGCCAAAATATTTATCGATATTCTTTTTCAGCACAGCAGCCCTGGATTTATAATCCGCCAATTGTTTAGCAGGAATGTGCAACTGTTGGCCTAGCATCGCAGCAGAGCAAAGCGCATCGTAGTAAAGCGAGCTAGTATTGAGATTTGCTTTACCTGCCGGGAATCTGCCTTCCAGTTCATCGCTGTTTGAAAAGACTACGCCGTCCTGGTTGATATTTTTTTGAAGGTATTCCAGGCACCATTCAATGAGTGGCCACAGCACACGAGCCGAATCCGCGTCTCCCTGGGCCATAGCAAATCTACTCGCGCCATATGCAATCATGGCCATATCGCCTCTATCGCGGGCTCCATGCCAGTTACTATCCCCTTCTGCAACGATAGAACTAGGAATAGCGTTGTACGCAGGGTTCATATAAGACGCAAACCAACGATAGCTGTTCATCCCTGATTTCAATGCGATCGTATCTCCCAGGAATCCAAAGAACGGGTTCACATATTCCGCCTGATCATTTGCCCAGATGGCCGCGTAATAACGTAATCCGCCAGGGCCATGCATATAACCACCTTTAGTAAGATAGATGCTTTCAGTAGCGCGCAGTTTGGCGAAGTGGAAAGCCGTATTCAACAAGGTATCTGGCGTTTCCAATTGCATCAGGTCTTCAATACCCGTAATCCTGTTGCGGCGCGATATTTCTTCCATAGCAAGATCCGCCATTACTGGCTGTTCTTGTTTTCGTATAGCCTGATACGTTATATACAATATGGTGGAATCTCCTGGTTGTAATTGCTTTACACCGGAACCGGAAGTATTCATTACAAAATGCAGCGGTCCGTCGGAAGTCTTTTCAGGAGAAGGATTTCTATATAGTTGCATTCCTTCCATTTCAACCGTAGCTGCTGTTTTACGGTTGTTTATAAACACCATTTTTTCCACCAACAGTGGTTTATCCACAGAGGGGAAAAAGGAATGTTTCAGTAGCATACTACCATCTTTATCAGTGAAAGTACTTACCAAGGTAGTGATACCATCATGCGTGATATATTGTACTTTCTCTGGGCTAGATTTGGAGGGTGCACCCGCTATTATATCTTCTCTCCAGGGTTTATTATTGATGAAAATACGTGGTAGGTCCTTATCTCCGATGGTATACATCATGGAGGCATGGGTATTATTGGGAATTAGTCGGAAAGTTGGGAAGACAAGGGTCCTGTTGAGCACACTGGCTCCACTGGTATCTACGCCATATCTCAACCAGATGGCCGACTTCAGACCAGCCATTTCAATATGATCTTCATGTGGAATCCGGTTGTCTATCGTCCATCGGATGCTGCCTGGGCTATTGATAGCCCATCTGTTGGAGTTTTCTGCTGTTGGTAACGTTTGTGCATATACGTAATTATGCAGTAATAAGGCACAAAAAAACAGCCGCGTCTGTAATTTCATAACTATAGAATTTTTGAAGGGAAGCAAATTATACGATCCTTCTCAGAAATTATAATATTTGGGATAAGTTTTAGATGAAACCATTATAAACCAAGGGTTTCGTATCTTCACAACAGCTAAATCAGGCTACCGTGCATCAGCTTTACACCTTTCTTTACGGAATAGACTGGCATCCATATATGAAGTTAGGGAGCACCCTCCTGGTGACGCTAACGCTGGTGGGTGTTGTATTTACCATTTTGCTGGAAAACAGGAATCCGGTAAAAGCTATCGCTTATATTCTCCTATTGGTTTTCGTACCTATCCTTGGTTTAATTATCTACTACTACCTTGGGCGTGATTTCCGTAAACAACGTCGGTTTACGCTGAAAGGCAGCAGGGATGAGATATTGTTTGAAAACTACATGCAATCGCAGCGGGCAGAATTAAAGCAAATGCAGTTGGACCTACGATTATCGCACGGGCAGAAACAGGAGTTATCCGCCATGCTGCTGAATTCCAGGCAATCCATACTCACCCGCAATAATGAGGTAAAAGTATTAGTGAATGGAGAAGAGAAATTCCCTGAAGTATTCAACGCCCTCAGAGACGCCAAACATCATATCCACATAGAATACTACATCATCACGGATGATGATATTGGCCGGGAATTATTGCAGATCTTACTAGAGAAACTGCAACAGGGTGTACAAGTACGATTCATCTACGATGACCTTGGCAGTAATCATATTCATAAGATCCCGAAAATACTAAAGGAACACGGTGCAGAGGTATATGTATTTTCACCGGTATTGATCAATTTCTACCTGAATGCCAACTATCGTAACCACAGAAAAATCATAGTTGTAGATGGGCTAATAGGATTTGCTGGCGGTATAAATTTGGATGATCGATATCTGAATAACGGTAAGCATAAATTGTTCTGGAGAGACACGCATCTCAAAATTACTGGCGATGCTGTAAACATCCTACAGTTGCAGTTTCTGATGAGTTATCGTTATGTCAGTAAAAAGGTTTTTCGCTTTGAATATCCCTATTTTCAGCGCGCTCAATTACGTGGTACTTGTTATACAGATATTATAGCCAGTGCGCCGGATTCAGACTGGCCGATGTCCATGAATTGCATTGTAATGGCCATCAATTTGGCGCAGCATAGGATCAGGATTACCAATCCTTATTTTATTCCTACAGATCAGATATTAACAGCCTTACAGTTGGCTGCACTCTCAGGCAAAGAAGTAGAGTTGCTGCTGCCGTATAAAGGGGATTCCTTTATTGTGCAACATGCTGCCTTATCATATATGAAACCCTTGCTGGAAGCGGGTGTTAAGGTATATTTTTATACCCGTGGTTTTATACATGCCAAGACGATGGTGATAGATGATAATCTTTCTTGGATTAGTTCTGTCAACCTGGATAACCGCAGTTTTTATCTCAATTGCGAGATTGCTGCCATGGTATATGATGAAGCCGTAGCTGCCAGTCTGAACCGTGTTTTTGATGAAGATTTATTGTATTCATCTCCGGTTCAGGAAACGCGCTGGAATAGAAGGAATCCTTTGAAACGCTTTATGGATAGCGCCTGTAGGTTGTTGGCGCCATTACTATAATCAATTATTAGTACTTTTCTTCTTCAAATTCATCATTATCTTCAATTAGGTCATCGTTGGTTTCTTCTAGATCTTCATGTCTGTCGCCGCCAATGCTATAGATATTATTTTCTTCATCTTCACTACCTACCCTTTCCTCTTCATCATCCAGATCAGAGCCGGGAATATCCAGGTCATCTCCTACTTTATCCTGTTTCCAGTTTTCTTCTTGTTCATCGCTTTTTGACGGGTTTTTACCGCGTTTGGATGGTAGTTCACTATTATGTCTGAAAGACCTGGTAATATCGTCCATATCGAGGTCTACTTCATTTTCCCTGTTGCTGCCACTCATGATATCTTCATTGGAAGGATAAGCAGGATATCCTGGGAATTCCTCTTCTTTTTTCTTCTTTCCCTTGGGATTATCATCTTGTTTGGGGGGATTCGTTTTCTTAGCCATATCCTTGTTTTTTAAGGAATTTACAAAAAATCTACGGTAGTTGATATTGCTATATCAAACATTAACAATGATCTGGAAACGTTTGTTTACCATCCGCTATGGTGGCTATTGTGGGGGAATTTTAATGTTTTCGGCCGGTGAGTGTAAGTTGCAGGGAAATGCCTGTGGAGACCAGTTTTACCTGGCCTGCTCCTACTCCAGTAATGGGGATTTTTACATAAGGTTGTACGCCAAGTATGAGTCTGTTACCTACTGGCTGTTGATAGAGTATACCTGCATTGAGTACAGCGAAATAATTCCTGTTTTGATTGCGGATTTCTACGGTTTTATCTGTGCCGTATTCATAATCATAATAATATTTTTCTTTCAGCATGAAATAGCTGCTGCTGCCCAATAATGCCGCAATGCTATGCTTATTGTTTTTCACAAAAGCATAGTTAATATTCAATGGTATATCTAATACATCACAATTGGCATTCACTTTTGTGATTTCATCGTTAGGATCGTAATAGTTGCTTTTATACTCCGTTCCTGCTGCATCATAGATTTTCTTATTGTAAACAGCGCCAGCGGTAATAAACCAACGCGGTTTAAAATAATAATGTAAGATGACACCTGCATTAAAGCCAATAGCACTATATCGAAAAGAAGCAGTGGTATTAAAATCAGGACCGGCAGTTATGCCAACGAATAATTTAGGACGAAATTTTCTCTTGGCATAAGTTACTGAAGTGTCTTTTAATGAATCGGATGTAATATTTGATTTTACAGGCATTACAGCGGATTCATTAATTTTCGTGTATTCGTTTACGTTATATGAATTTATGGCAGCAATTTCTACATTATCATGGTTGAAATCGTTCGTATAGGTAGTCTGTTTTGTATTGTTAGTGATAGTTGTTTTTTGCGTGGAGGTGATTGCTGAATGTAATGGTGTACTGATAGTATTTTTGGGAGATGACAGTCGCTCTGACCCATGATTTTCATGCTGGGAAATAGTTGGAGAGACCTTATCCACATGCTGATTACTACTAGTTACCGTATTTTCCGCAGCTTGATTGGAAGCGGTTTTCAGTGGTTGTTGGTTTTCATTTCTGGGTAGTAGGAACAATAAGCTAATGAGTATCGCGGACAGTGGCAGAATCCACCACCACAGTGGTCTTTTTCTGTCCTTGTCTTTATTCAGCAGGTTTTCCATTTGTTTCCAGGCGTCCTGGTCAAATGGAAAATCAGCTTCCTGCAGCTTTTTACGGATACTATTTTCGAAGTTATCGTTCATTGTTAAATGCGGTAATATCTGCGTCTTTGTTATCCCTGGAAGTGGGATTGAGTTGTAATATTTTCTCTTTCAGTATTTTTTTTGCTTTGAATAAATTGGATTTGGAAGTACCTTCTGAAATGCCCAGCATGGCTGCGATTTCCTGGTGTTGATACCCGTCCATGACATATAGATTAAATACTGTTTTATATGATGGCGGTAATGTTTGTATCATTTGCAACAGTTCATTATAGCTTAGTTTCTCTACAACGCTATCGTCTATACCTATTTCATGTACAGGAGATATTTCTTCTGTGAAAGCGATTTGTTTCCGTTTCCTTAGGCTATCAATGGCGGTGTTGACTATTATTTTCGCGATCCAAGATTTAAATGCTCTGCTGGTATCGTATGTATGAATATGCTGGAATATTTTCAGGAAGGCATCATTTAATATTTCCACTGCTGATTCCTTGTTATGTGCATATCGCATGGCGATACTCATTGCATAGCCGAAAAATTTCCGGTACAATGCTTCCTGACTGCTACGATTTTTTTTGCAGCAACCAGTAATGAGTTCTTGTAGGTCTAAATCGTGCACTTAATGGATACCCGTTTCCGGTCAGTTATATTCGAGCTTTTTGTATAGGTAAATACGACAACTCCTGGCTGAAGGTTGTCTACTCCGGAAAAAAATAAAAAGCTTTCCAAATTCGCATTTTTAGCCCTTTTAAGCCCGCACACCCTCTTTTGAACACAAGTACTCAACACAGAAACGATCTTTGAAATTTACCCCATTTCTGAAGGTCGATTTTGGGCAATTTTGCCCCATTTTTTTTAAAAATGGCATAAAAAAAGGCAACCTTTTCAGGTTGCCTTTTTAAATATTGGGAGGGCGGATTATCTGCCCATATATACCATCAAGATTTGTACATCACTTGGATTCACCCCGCTGATTCGGCTGGCTTGTCCTAATGTACGTGGACGGATTTTATTAAATTTCTGTTTGGCTTCTGCGGAGAGGGAAACCAGTTTACTATAATCGAAGCTATCTGGAATAATCAGGTCTTCGAGTTGACTCATTTTTTGAACGAGTTCATTTTCTTTTTCGATGTACACATCATATTTCACTTGGATTTCTGCTTGTTCCAATGTTTCATTATCGAAGCCTTCGAGTGCTTTAGCAATTTTAGGTACTTCATTTTTCATGGAGAAGATATCCAGTCCTGGGCGCAGGAGAATCTGATGTGCTTTTTGTTTCTGAGTTAATGGAGCAGAGGATTTCGCATTTAACAGATCGCTGATTTCAGCAGGTTCGATAGAGAGGTCTTTCAGAATTGACTTAATCTTTTCCACTCCATCTTTTTTCTGTTGCACTCTGGTCATTCTTTCTTCGGAGGCCAGGCCCATTTTGTAGCTTCTTTCTGTGAGTCGGAGGTCCGCATTATCCTGACGGAGCAGGGTACGGAATTCGGCTCTAGAAGTAAACATACGATAAGGTTCTTCTGTCCCTTTATTAATCAAATCATCGATGAGTACACCGATGTAGGCTTCACTTCTTTTCAGTACAAAAGGATCTTGTTCGGTTGCTTTCAGGTGTGCGTTGATACCGGCCATGAGTCCTTGGCATGCAGCTTCTTCATATCCGGTGGTACCGTTTATTTGACCCGCGAAGAAGAGGTTTTGTACATGTTTAGTTTCCAGGGAGAATTGCAACTGGGTAGGTGGGAAATAATCATACTCGATCGCATATCCTGGACGGAACATGCGGCAATTTTCAAATCCTGGTACCATGCGCAGTGCTTTCATCTGTACATCTTCCGGCAGAGAAGTGGAGAATCCATTTACATAGATTTCCACAGTATCCCAACCCTCAGGTTCAACGAAGAGTTGGTGTCTTTCTCTTTCAGCAAAGCGGTTGATTTTATCCTCAATACTTGGGCAGTAACGAGGTCCGGTTCCTTGGATTCTACCTTGGAACATAGGAGACCTGTCGAATCCTGTACGGAGTATTTCATGAACGGCTTCGCTGGTATAAGTGATCCAGCAACTACGTTGTTGAGCGGGTTGAATTCTAGGTATATCCAGGTAAGAGAATCCCACGATTTCGTCGTCACCTTTTTGTTCTTCCATTTTGGAATAATCGAGGCTACGACCATCTATTCTTGGAGGGGTACCTGTTTTCAAACGGTCGCTCTCAAAACCGAGCTCCACCAATTGTTCAGTGATACCAGTGGCTGCTTTTTCAGCTACGCGTCCACCGCCGAATTGTTTTTCTCCGATGTGGATCACTCCATTGAGGAAAGTACCATTGGTGAGTACTACCGCTTTCGCCTGGATTTCATGTCCGAGTCCGGTGATCACACCATGACATCTGCCATCTTTAACAAGGAGCCCTTTCACCATATCCTGGTAGAAGTCTACATTTGGAGTTTTCTCCAGTGCTTCTCTCCATTTAGCGGCGAAGAGCATGCGGTCGTTCTGTGTTCTCGGACTCCACATAGCAGGTCCTTTGGAACGGTTCAGCATACGGAACTGGATCATGGATTGGTCCGTAATAATACCGGAGTACCCACCCAATGCATCAATTTCGCGCACGATCTGACCTTTAGCTATACCACCCATAGCAGGGTTACAGCTCATTTGGGCAATCGTCTGCATGTTCATGGTAACCAGCAGCACCTTAGAGCCCATATTGGCAGCAGCGGCAGCAGCTTCGCATCCCGCGTGCCCTGCACCTACAACTATTATATCGTATGAAGGAAACATATTAAAATTGAAAGTGCAAAATTACATAGAAGTAGGGAGAATGTTTTCATAAAGTGTAATGTTCCACGTGGAACATTCATTTTCTACTTTGCAATGATAATTCTCTGAGTTCGGTGTTTTTGCAGTCGAGCCATTCCCCATTTATTTGTTTCTTGGTCTATTATAAAATGCGCTGTTCGCTATCCATACATTCCCCAATAAACAGGTTAAAGGAAGATCGTTTTAAGAGGTATCCAGCCAAAGGCATTGTTACTTGATGGCAGATAACTTCCAGGATTAAGATATTGGGAGACAGCCAGTCATCGGGCTGCATTGGGTAAACTATTTAATGTGCTTGTTGATAATTTCAGAAAGCGCTGCATTCACCAACTGTAAACAACCGAGTTAGGTGGAAGGCGAATGGATCAGCATAAATACCCCAATGCCTTCTTTTCTCCCCTACACCCTTATGAGGCTTTTCTTGATAGTTACCTACTTCTCCTCCTATTTTGGGCTACTCAGAAATTCTCCTCCATTCACCAACATTAAAGAACTGAGTTACTAGAAGGCAAAGGGATCACATAAATACCATCAATGCCCTCTCTATTCTCGCCGCCCCTTATGGGCCATTTCTTTATAGTTACCTACTTTCACTTTCCTCCTTTGGGCTACTCAGCAATTCACCCTCATTACCAACATCAAACACCTGTGTTGGCTAGAAGGCAAACGGACTTTAACCAATTACCTTACCCAGAATGACTAGCCGAAGCGCATATCAATTCATAGAAGATTTAGTTCTGAATGATACATTTGTACTTAAGGAGGTATTTCTGATACCCGTTTGAAAAGGAGGTATTCAATGATTACGGATGGAAAAATTGATGCGGTTTCACCAAAAACGGTATCTCCGCCCTAACGATTGTCCCATGAGATATAGGACACTTTATACCTCTAAATGAAGATTCTTTTATACTTAAGAAGTGGCAAGCGATTTAAGTTGTGTCTTTGCTTTTTTGTGTCTAAGTTCCATGGCTTTTTCAAAATAGTACCTGGCCCATCGCATAGATTTACTCGCACCTTCACCATATTTATAGCACAGTCCAAGATTGTATAAGGCTCTAGTATCATTCTTCTTGGCGGCCTTCTTATACCAATAAACTGCTTTGGTCATGTTCTGCGGAGTGCCGTTCCCATAAAATAAGGCATATCCCAGGTTACGTTGGGCATCACTAATTCCTGCCTTTGCGGCCTTTTTATACCAATAAAGCATTTTTGGGTAGTCTTGGTTTACTACTTCGCCAATGGAATAGAAGACGCCAATATTATATTGGGCGTCTGGATGTTTCAATTTTGCAGCTTCCAAATACCATTCAAATGCTAACGCAAGATTTTTAGGAGTACCACGCCCAAAATCATAGCACGTACCTGTATAAAACATTGCCCGTATGTGCCCCTTTTGAGCAGACTCCAGCCAAAGTGTAAATACTTTCTTCCATGGAATAAATTTAGATCTGGCGTTTCCATAAGATAATTCATATCCAAGCTCGAATGCTGATCTTGCTGCTTATGATACCTTGGCGTGCATTTTCTAAAGTGGGATAAAGGTTAATAGTTGACACGGGGCGAATCCTTAATAAATTAATATTAAATCAAAATAAAGGAAAAATAGCTATAAGTAAATTTAATCCGCGATCGGAATAGGTATTGTTTTTAGACGAAGGACGTAGATGCTAATAATGTGTATAAACATCTTACCAGGTTAGGGATTACATGGTTTGGAACCACAACTACTTTTACTGGACAATTGGAGATAGAAATGAAAATTGAATTTTATGGTGATGAACCAGAAAATATTGATCAAACAGATTCAACATCATAACCGTAAATAGCAATACGTTCCTTATGAAAATTCAACACATGATCTCGCTAAGAAAATTGTTTACCAGAGAAACAAGGTCTTTTAAAAGAAACCACCTTTGACGTATTGGATCCAATTGACTTCCTTTCCAAAAAGAGGGTAACAGCTTCCTTTCATTAGAAAATAAGCGTTTTTAGGCGATTATAGCCCTTCTACCCTCTTTTGAACACAAGTGCTCAGCCCGGAAACGATCGTTGAAATTTACCCCATTTCTGAAGGTCGATTTTGACCTCTTTTGACCATTTTTTCTTCAAAACTGAGATAAACTGTTCAATATTTTCTTTTAGGATGGGAAAGCTCCTAAAAACAAAAAAGAGGACGATTGTCCTCTTTTATATAAAATGTTCCACGTGGAACATAATGGTATAGTCCGTTAAAATTGTTCCACGTGAAACATTTACTTTCCGAAGTACAGCTTAAGGTTCTCTTCTTCCTTTTCTCTCATCAATGCTTCTTCTTTCTTAGTTTTATCTTTATAACCACAGAGATGTAATGCACCATGAAAAATAACACGATGAAGCTCGCGTTCTACTGACACTCCGAATTGTGTTGCATTGTCTTTTACTCTATCCAGACTCACATAAATCTCTCCCTCGGTAACATCTGGATCTTCAGACATTTCAAAAGTAACAATATCGGTATAGGTATCATGATTCAGGAATTGCTGATTAATCTCCAGGAGATAATCATCTGTACAGAAGATATAATGAAGACCTGATAAACCTTGTCCTTCTCTTTTAAATAAATCAGTTAAAAATTTCTTTAGTGCAGTTCTGTTCTTCAGTCCAAGACTAACCTCATGGGCTGTAAATTGTATTGCCATAACCCTCTATTAAATTCATGTAAAAGTAAAGTGAAAAATTGTGACTCCTAATGTTTCTTTTTGCATATTGGGACTTCAGGGGTAACTTTGTCGTATCGTCCAATGCAAATATCCCCATATGCCGAAACAAAGTTTAAACGGACCAATTAGTAGATAATGAAAAATGGCATTATTAAATTGTCCTCACTTGCTACAGGTAAAAGTGCAGTGATAATAGAATTTGAAAAAGATGATCTTCATATTAAACTGATGGAAATGGGTTGTGTGCCCGGTGAAACAGTTAAGATTGAAAAGGTCGCACCACTCGGAGATCCGATTTCTATCATGGTAGCTGGTTATAACTTGTCGCTCCGAAAAACTGAAGCTGATCATATTTGGGTAGAGGAAATTTAATCCTCTACCTTTTTTTTCTCACTAATCTCCTACTTTGATTGGTTCCCCTATATTATCCCAGTTGATTCCTGCCTTCTAAAAATCGCCATCAAATAAAGCCTACTTCATGCTCCATGCCAAGCAACTATGTTTGATCTACCAGGTAGATCAAAAAAAAAATTTAATTTTCGACTCTGGCAGAAAAATTTGGAGCAAGAATAGAGAAAAAGAAAATTTTTTGAAAAAATAGCCCTGAGATATGAGCATAGTCAGGATTTGATGGCACTTACCAACATTTACATGTAGGAAAACCTAAAAATTGTGGTCATGTCTTTCCTAAACCACTTTCTTTCCACATACACATTCAATATCCTCCGAAATATTTCTGAAAAATATTGACGACTACTGGAATGCTATCAGCTCTCACGAAAAAAATTGAAAATTAAAGCTGGACGTCTCCCTAATTCACCTCCTTCTCCACATACTACACTAAAAATATTCTGAAAATCCTTGACTACAATGCGTTTATTCACAAATACATGAAGAAATATTGAAAATTTCAGCGCATGTCTCACCAATTCACCTCCTTTTCCACATACTACACTGGAAATATTCTGAAAATCCTTAACTACAGTGCATTTATTCACAATTAATTAAAGAAAATTTGAAAATTCTAGTCAATATCTCTTGATTTCACTTCATTGTCCACATTCTTCAATGAAAATTTTTATAAAATCAGTGAAAATCCTTGACTGCAGTGCGTTTATCCACAATTAAGCGAAGAAAATTTGAAAATTCAAGTCGATATCGCTTGATTTCACTTCATTGTCCACATTCTTCAATGAAAATTTTTATAAAATCAGTGAAAATCCTTGACTGTTGGGAATTTATCCACAATTAAGCGAAGAAAAATTAAAAATTTAAGGCAGTGTCTCTCTAATCCACTACATTATCCACAAAATGGCCTAAAAAAATTTTAAAAAATCAGCTAGAATCCTTGACTAGAAGGGGCTTATCCACAATTACGCAAAGAGAAATTGAAAATTTAACTGGAGCACTCTCTAATTCACTTCGTTATCCACACTTATGTCAATAGAACAGTAAAAAATATGCTGAAAACCTTACTGAACAAGGCTTTATTCACATTTATGTTGAACAAATAATGAAAATCAAAAAAAAATTTCAAAATCAGGGGTATTTTCCACATTCTTTGTGGAAATCTATTGAAAATATCGCCAAAATCATCTATTAGTGGGGGTTTATACACATTTGGAGTCTGAAAAAACAAAAAATTTTGAAAAATAGCTTGTTTTAATTACAATATCCACATTTCTTGTGAAAAAGGAGAGAAAATCATCTTCCTATTATAAAATTCAGGCGGTTTATTCACATTTTGAGAGAAAAAAAACAAAAAAAAATTTTGAAAATGGGATATATGTCCACTTTTTCCACATTTTATGTCGAAAACTGATTCAAAACTCCCACAGAACATATATCGAGAAGGGTTTTCCACAAAAATCTTCCCACCCAAGTTAATTTCTGCTCTAATTTCAATGGATCCCACGAGTCGGTTGAGGATACAATAATCCAAATTTTTCAAGGGTAACCACAGACTCAAAGTATATATTTAATTCTCCAGCCACTAGTTAAATCGACCTACTTCATCTCTCCTTCGTTGACCTGAACTACTTTTAAATATTCAATTCTCAGCGCACTCACTAAGCGCTGAGAATTGCACCGATCTTGACAATCATTCACGAAATAGTGATGAGAATACCTATTCAATTCTCAGCGCCTTCCCAAAGTCCTGAGAATTGAATGAAAAAATCATATCCCAGGTAATTCCTAGTTACACTTTATTCTCAGCGTACAAGTAGGGCGCTGAGAATTGCATAAAAATTTAAAACCTGCACTTACTACAGGACTTAAAAATTTATTTAATTCTCACGGCCTTCATTTTTCATTTTCACTATCATTTTCATAGACAGAGAATTTAGTCTTGATAACTATTTAAGAGTAATCCACAGATATCCACATCGCTGTGAATAACAACATTTCTAGCGAAGCGACTGACAATGAAATATTTATGAAAACCTAAGGGGTATGCCGAGAAAATATGGAATATTAAAACCTCAGCCGCCTTTCTCAGAACGCGACGAGAATGCGGAGAACGTACTAATTCATGTATAGGATCAAAATGATCATAAAATTCGCATTCTCACAGCACTAATAGTGCGTTGAGAATTCAATAAAATATATTTTTCTGCGCATACCCAAGGGGCAAAATGAATATTCAATTCTCAGCGCCTTCATTTTTTGATTTTAACTCACAATCCAGCATGCATTGTGAACAACTATGTGCAGATGTATAGTTTGATGTGAAGTGCCTGGGGAAACAAAAAGTATAATTTTTAAGTTAAGGGGCTATAACTTATTGATTTTTAATAAATTTTTGCATCAAAAAAAGAAGTCCGTGTAATGTGATTACACGGACTTCAAAAAATGTGAATTATGTTGATAACTGTCTTACAATCCTGCTGCCGCACTAATTGCTAACATTCTTTCAATAGGTTTTAATGCTGCCACTCGTAATGACTCTTCCATTGTGATCTCCGGTTGTTCATATTCCATACACAGGTAAAGTTTTTCCAATGTGTTCAGTTTCATATGTGGACAATCATTACAAGCACAAGCATTGTTTGGTGGAGCAGGTATGAAAGTTTTTGCCGGATTCTCTTTTTGCATCTGGTGCAAAATACCCGTTTCCGTAACTACGATGTATTCTTCCGCACTATCACGTTGTGTGAATTTCAGGAGTGCAGTAGTAGATCCAATGTAGTCCGCCACTTCCAAAACAGCCGGTTCACACTCTGGATGCGCCACTATCTTGGCTTTCGGGTGACGAACCTTCAATTTCATGATTTTTTCCAGGGAAAATATCTCATGTACCATACAGGCTCCGTTCCAGAGAACCATGTCTCTACCCGTTTTTTTGATCAAATAAGCGCCTAAATTCCTGTCGGGGGCAAAAATGATCGGCTGATCCTTGGGAACGCTTTCGATGATTTTCTCGGCATTTGAAGACGTACAGATGATATCAGAAAGTGCCTTGATACCGGCAGAACAGTTGATGTATGAAATCACGATATGATCCGGATATTTGTCTCTAAACTTCTTAAACAGCTCTGGTGGCGCACTATCGGCCAAAGAACAACCAGCTTTCAGGTCTGGTAACAGCACTTTTTTCTGTGGACTCAGAATTTTTGCGGTCTCAGCCATAAAGTGCACACCAGCAAAAACGATAATGTCCGCATCTGTTTTGGCAGCCTGTTGAGAAAGCCCCAGACTGTCCCCAATATAATCCGCGATATCCTGAATGTCCGGCTCCTGGTAATAGTGGGCGAGCACAATTGCGTTTTTGCGTTTTTTCAAATCTTCAATTGCGGCAAACAAATCCAAAGCGGGATCCACCGATATATCCAAAAATCCGTTGTGTTGCAAATTTTTTTTTGCGGTGGCTAAATCTATAATCATGACTATATATCTATTTAAATATTTAAAAAGAAAAGCCCACTACTATTAGGGCTGTGAATATGTGGAAATTAAATTTTTGAGCTTGATACAAATGTAGTTGTTATTCCTTTTGTCTTCATTATCCACATCAAAATTAACATCCTATTTCCGCTTCTGTATTGGATTTTAGTGATTTCATCCACATACGTGGATATCGTAAGACGTGAAAATCTTTTTCCTGTTCACAGTATTAGGAAAATGTTAAAAGCTGCTGTTAACAATCCACAATCCACATAAAAATTTTCTAAGGGAAACTTTTGGCATAAAAACAAAATTAGTTTTACCTGTGGACAAAGGCACCTTTTCCCACCTTATTTTACGTTTTACAGGGGTTTTTACACATCAATTGTGGAAAAAAATCACCCCCGAATGAAAAAGCGCCAAAAATGATGCAAGGCTTGTTTTGCACTATTTTATTCACAAATACCTGTGAATTGCGTTATCCACTTTTTCAGAAATGTGAATAAAGCCAACAGATGCGTGATAGAGGCATACTGCGAAAATACCACGCCAATTCTGCGTTTTAAAACACTAATCTGCTGAAAAAAAATGAGTTGGAAAAATGGAGATATTGTGGAAAACCTGTGAATGATACCCAGTACATAAAAGTGTTAGAAAGGCCTCAAACCCAGTACAGTAAAGGGTTTGAAGGTAAAAAATACTCTTTTGCAGTTACAGTTATTTTATTCTATTTTTGCTATCCTTAAAAATGTAGACTATATAATATATGTCAGTAATTCAGAAAATCAGGGACAAGTACGCCGTTGTCATCGTTGTTGTGATTTGCGTGGCTATTGTCAGTTTCCTGCTGCAGGATGCCTTTTTTGGCAGAAACTCCCTTACCCGTCGTTCCACAAGTGTGGGTAAAGTAAATGGTGAATCGCTGGAATATGCCGATTACCAACGTCGTATTACGGATTTTGAAAACAACTACCGTCAGAGAATGGGTGGTAATGCTAATCTGAGTGAAGAAGATCGTCAGAGCATCCGTGAGAAAGTATGGAATGATTTTCTGTCTGAAGAAATATTAAAAGGTCAATACGACAAACTGGGTATCGCTGTAACCGATCCAGAAGTGGTAGACCAATTTACTGGTAAAAATCCTAACCCAATCGTAGTTCAACAGTTTGGTCGTAATGGTCAGTTGAATACCGCTGAAATGGTGAAGATCATCAGCCAAGGTAATACCAACCCTAACATCCGTGAAGCGCTGCACCAAATGCAAGCACAGATCAGAGAATATCAAACCCAACAGAAATATGTAACCCTGGTAAGACAAGGTATATATTATCCAAAATGGTTAGCAAAACAACAACAAGAAGATAATAGCCAATCTGCTACTGTATCTTATGTTAATGTTCCTTATGCTTCAATCTCTGATTCTGCTGTTAAAGTAACCGATGCTGAACTGCAACGTTATATTAATGATCACAGCAAACTGTTCCAAGTAGAAGAATCTCGCAAAATTGAATACGTATCTTTCGATGCTATTCCTTCTGCAACTGATACCGCTGCTGCCCTGCATCAGTTGTTGTCACTGAAACAAGAACTGGATACAGTAAGTGCAAAAGATATCGCCGGTTTCATCAACCGTAATTCCGATAGCAAATTCTATGATGGCTTTATCTCTAAAAGTGAAGCTAAAATGCCAATGAGAGATTCTATCGTGGATCTGCCAGTTGGTGGCGTTTTCGGACCATATTATGATAACCACCTGATTTCCTTCGCGAAAATGGTGGAGCGTAAAACTATGGCTGACAGCGTTAAAGTTCGCCACATCCTGATCGCTGCAAATCCTCAGGAAGGTGTTACCGATTCTATCGCGAAAGGTCGTGCAGATAGTATCCTGGCTGCAATCAAAGGTGGCGCAAGCTTCTCTGATATGGTGGCTAAATTCTCTGATGATCAGGGTAGCAAACAAACCAATGGCGAATACGATCTGACGCCATCTAGCCAGTTCGTTCCTGAATTCAAAGATTTCGCATTCTCCGGTTCTAAAGGTGAATACAAAGTAGTTAAAACACAGTTTGGCTACCATGTAATGCAGATCATGGATCAGAAAAACATCGGTTCCGCTATTAAAGTAGCTTACCTGGCTAAACCAGTTGAAGCTAGTAAAGAAACTAATAACACCGCATACTCTGCTGCAAGCGACTTCGCTTCAAAAACTCGTAGCTCCGCTGCTTTCCAGAAAAATATTCAGGAAGGTAAACTGGTGAAAAAAATTGCTGATAACGTACGTCCTATGGACTTCGTTATTCCAGGTCTGGGTGCGTCCCGTGAACTGGTACGTTGGGCTTACGATGCTAAAAAAGGTGATGTAAGCACTGTATTCACGATGGATGATAAATACGTAGTAGCGGTGCTCACTAGCGTTCGTGAAGAAGGTACTGCTCCACTGGAAGATGTAAGACAACTGGTTGAATCTGAAGTGAAAAAACAGAAGAAAGCTGACCAAATCATCGCTAAACTGGGTACTCCAGCTTCCCTGGACGCTGCTGCAAAAGCAAGTTCTCAACCAGTGTTGAAAGCAGAAGGTGTTTCTTTCGCCACTCCTTTCATCCCAGCTCTTGGTTTCGAACCACGCGTTGCAGGTGCTTCTTTCAACAAAAATTGGGGTACCAAAGCAGTTTCTGCTCCAATTGAAGGTAACGCAGGTGTTTATGTAATCAAAGTTGATGCATATCAACCTTCTGCACAACCAGCACAAGATATTGCTCAAATGCAGGCCGCTTATGAACAAAGCGTGATCTCTATGCTGAACAGCCAGATGTCTTCCATCCTGAAGAAACTCAGCGATGTGAAAGATACTCGTGGTAAACACTTCTAATTAGTACATTTTTACTGACATAAGGCAAACGCCTCCGCTACCCTGCGGAGGCGTTTTTGTGTTTATATGGTGACAAATATCGTCCGCTGTTATTCGTAAATTTGTAGTCTAAATGTGGATAAAATGGACGAAATCATCAATAAAGTAGCACAGAGTGGACTGGAAACAATAGACCTGGAGCAGTTTTATCCCCAGGGTGAAATTGTTGTTTTTGACTTGAAACCCTTCCTTTTCATGGAAATGATCCTGAAAGAAAAGGATTTCAGAGCCGCTTTGCAGTCGCATGACTGGGAGCAATACCGTGATAAAAATGTGGGTATCCTTTGTAGTGTGGATACTGTGATTCCTTTATGGGCATATATGTTGGTAATGACTTACCTGCAGCCAGTAGCGGCTTATGCAGCGGCTGGAGATGCCGACTTTATTTATAAGACACTGTATCTCCACAACCTGGGACAGTTGGATACTGCCACTTTTGTGGATAAGCGTATTGTTATTAAAGGCTGTGGCGATAAACGCGTTAGCGAAGTGGCTTATGCAGAAATTACCCGTCTGCTCCGCCCTGTAGTGAAGAGTTTAATGTATGGAGAACCTTGTTCTACTGTTCCTATTTATAAAAACAAGGGTTAAAACCAGCCTCGTTTTCTGAAAAGCCAGATCATAAACACGAGTAGTATTCCCATTGCTCCCAATGTGAGGTAATACCCATTTTCAGATTTAAGCTCGGGCATATTCTGAAAGTTCATACCGTATATACCAGCAATCAATGTAAGTGGCGCCATCAGCGTAGTTACTACGGCCAACACTTTCATGATTTCATTCAGTTTCAGATTGAGCTGGGTATGATACATTTCTTGTAAGTTCAAAACGGTATCTCGATAGGTTTCCGCTAGTTCTGTACATTGGATGATGTGGTCAAAGACATCTTTGTAGTATTTGGTATCTCTATCTTCTAGTAGATCGCTTTCACTTTTCAGGAAGCCATTTACAAGATCCCGAACAGGTGAAATTGCACGTTTGAAGATTAATAATTCCCTTTTCAGAAAATTTATACGGGCGAGTGTTTTGGTAGTGGGCTGATGTTGGACAAGATCTTCCATCAGCTCAATCCGCTCTCCCAGCTTATCCAGCACCACGAAGTAATTATCCACAATAATGTCAATAAGTGCATAACAGAGATAATCCGTCATGCCGCTACGAAGGCGGGAAGTAGCGATGCGCAGCTTTTCGCGAATAGGATCAAATAGATCTCTGGTGGGATCATCCTGGAAAGAGATCACAAAATTTTTTCCCAGTAGAATGCTTACCTGTTCTTGTTCTATGGTGGAAGTTTCACTATTAAAATACATCATGGGCAATAGGCAGAACAAATGTTCTCCTATTTCATCCATTTTTGCACGCTGTCCTACACTGAGAATATCTTCTTCCAACAGTGGATGAATCATAAAGCAGGAGGAAATTGCATGAATATCGTCCTTGCGAATTCCATCCACGTTAATCCAGGTAATATTGGAAGATTCGAGATAGGGAAAAACATCCTGTACTTTGGTGAGTTCCCTTTCTTCTAATGAAGACGGGCTGTAATTGAATATGGTGATTTTACTGCAATCCGCCGGTGGCCGCATGGCTGTACCAATGGCAGGATTAAAATTCATTAATCGTTGTTTCCTTATTTTGAAAGGGTTTAGCACATCCAACACTTGCGGAATTGGCAATATTTTCTTGTTAGCCATATTCTGAATTACATTTTTTAGTAGTGACATCCAAATTCCGCGACTAAATTAAAGATTTTGTTTTGTTGAAAAGTTGAAGCAAAGAAACAATCAAAAAAGAGGGAAGCATAGAAAATAAATTGCTCCCCTTAATCCCATAGGGTATGTGGAGTAATAATGTGTAAAAAAAGCCCTGCTTTTTGGTCTAGCAGGGCTTGTAGATTAGAATTTAGGGAGACTAATGTCTGGGTGCTGACCGGTTGCTGGGCGCTCGAAGATATCTCCTGCCTGTGCGTTTGCCGGTTTAAAGCCGCTGTTCCACAGATAGAACCAGCCATTTTCAGCGCCACCGCCAAAATCCAGGCGATCTTTCGCTCTTGCAGTGGCATCATTGGTGAATTTAGCTTTAGTTAGTTCAATCCATTCGCCGGTATTGGTTTTTATCCAATGGTTGCCGAAATATCCTTTACGGCCCAGATGTCCGTTGCTGAAAGAGAAGTTTTCCAGGAAGGAATAAAGATGGCCCATATATTTTCCGTCTTTAGGCGCGCGGAAGCTGGCAATCAGTTTCCATTCATGATGCTCTGGGACGTAGAAATAAGCAGTATAGGTAGTGGTATTTCCTTCTGGTACGCTGTGCATGAGGAAGCGATAGGTTTCTCCTGGTTTCCAGTTATACACCCAGTGGCTATGTCCGCCGGTACCTTCACCGCCGAAGCCGCTGGCCTCCACACTATCACCTTTTGCGAGCAATACTACTTGGTCTTCATATTTAACTTTATCGCGGGATTGTGGCTCCCCTCCTGCATCCCAAACAGAGAAAATAATTCTTCTTTCTGTGGGTGAGTTTACTTGCATACCAAAATAACCTCTGTGAAATCCACAAGACATAAAGTAAGTCCCTATTTTATCTTCTCCAGTTGGTACTTTAATTTCTCCGTAAAAGTATTCAGGATTTTTTCCTTCAGGAACAGGATAGTTTAGGTGAACAGAAGCCGCTCTGCGCCAAGGTTTCGGATTGAATTGAATATCTTTCACAGCGGAACCTTCGAGGTTCACGGACTGCACGTCTCCATAAACTTCTCCTTTCTTTTCTACCCCTTTCAAACTAACACAATAGAATCCTGGAGATTTTATTTTCGTTTCTAGCGCTGGTATTTTCGTATATACGTTTGCGTTAATACTGATTGTTCTTTCTATACCATTCAGTGTAACGGTCACTTTACTCGGCGCGTCTGATTTGGCTGTCAACGCTACTTTCAGGTTACCAGGAGTAGCTACATGGAAATAGAAGTTGACCGTATTGGCATTGTCGGTCCACTTTACAACACCGTTACGTTGACTAATTTGAACATTTTCTTCTTCTGGATCGGCGTAGGCGGTGAATCCGGGGAGGTCCGCCTGTGGCGTTTGTGCAAAAATGCGGGGAGTGGCAGTTGAGAGCAACAATGCCAATAGTAACCATTTCTTTTTCATTGTTCTTTTGATTGATTGTGAACAAATAAAGCAGCTAGAATTGCTAAATGCAATTTCATTCATCAAAAATTACAATGGAATGAGAATGATGTTATTAGGCTTTCTGTTTCTTCTTATATTTTATCTGCACCGTAGCAACGCCAGTACTCATCATTCCCAGTCTTTTAGCCGCTTTTTTAGATACATCGATCATACGGTTTTTTGTGAAAGGTCCTCTGTCGTTGATTCTCACCTTTACGGAGCGTCCGTTGGCGATATTCACCACTTTCACGCGAGTGCCGAAAGGCAGACTAGGATGGGCGGCGGTCAGGTTGTTCTGGCGAAAAGTTTCACCACTGGCCGTTTTCTTACCATCGAAGGAATCAGCATAGAAGGAAGCCTTTCCTGTTTGGGTAATTTGTCTGCTGCAGGCAGAACAAAGCAGTAATAATGAGGCAATTACTGCAATGGAAGATTGCTTTTTCAATGTAGACATGCTGCAAGATGGAGGTTTAGGTCCTGATAAAAATAGCGCAAAAAAAATAATAATGCCTGGGATAATCGTCTGTACCTGAACAAAGGTGATTTTTCGGCGTTTTGCAAGTGAACAGCAATCATCGTTTTAAAATGTATCATTATGGCAAAACTAGTAGCTGATCAGATAGTGGAAATGCTGGCAGAAGCTGGCGTGAAAAGGATTTATGCAGTAACAGGCGATAGTTTAAATCATATTAGCGATGCCGTCAGGCGGGATGGACGTATACAGTGGGTACATGTGCGGCATGAAGAGGCAGGCGCTTATGCCGCAGCAGCAGATGCACAGTTGTTGGGCATTGGTTGTTGCGCCGGAAGTAGTGGTCCAGGGCATGTACACTTGGTGAATGGATTGTATGATGCGCATCGTTCAGGCGCTCCCGTAATCGCCTTGGCTTCCACTTGCGAAACCACTGAATTTGGGAGTAATTATTTCCAAGAAACCAATACCATCAAGCTGTTTGACGATTGCAGTTGCTATAACCAAGTAGCTGCTACCGCTGCGCAAGCGCCTCGTATGTTGCAGGCAGCCCTGCAACATGCTGTGAGCCGAAAAGGGGTGGCAGTATTAGGAATTCCGGGAGACGTGGCCGCCTCTGGCGCTAGTGAAATACTCACTGCTACGAGAGTGTACCAGCCACAGCCGATAGTCCGTCCATCTGATAAAGAACTGCATGCATTGGCTGCTTTACTACAAGGAGCGGAAAGAATTGCCATTTATTGTGGCTTAGGAGCGGCTATGGCACATGATGAAGTAGTTGCCTTGTCTCATCTGTTAAAAGCGCCTGTATCCTATTCTTTTAGGGCAAAAATGGGCATACAATACGATAATCCCAACGAAGTAGGTATGACGGGATTGTTGGGAATTGCATCGGCATATAAGAGCATGCATGAAGCAGATGTGGTTTTATTGCTGGGAACAGATTTCCCCTATACGCCGTTTATTCCGGAGGATAAGAAGTTGGTGCAGATTGATATTCAACCAGAGCGATTAGGGCGCAGGGCTAACATGGAAATGGGCCTCTGCGGAGATATCCGTGATACCCTCGTGGCACTGTTGCCGTTATTAGAAGAAAAAAGGGGAAGGGATTTCCTGGATACTATGCTAGCCTTTCACCAGGAAGTAGATAAAAAACTGCAAACCTATGTAGAAGATCAGGGTAAAGAAGAGGCTATCTCACCGGAATATATCGCTAGTATCATCAATAAAGTGGCGGCAGATGACGCCATCTTTACCGTGGATACCGGCATGACGAATGTATGGGCGGCCCGTTACCTGCAGGGTACCGGAAAAAGAGTGTTACTGGGTTCCTTTAATCATGGATCCATGGCCAATGCGCTGCCACAATCAATCGGCGCAGCATTCGCTTATCCTGGAAGAGAAGTATTCGCCCTATGCGGTGATGGAGGATTAACCATGACACTCGGCGATCTAATGACGATCCGGCAATACAATCTGCCCGTGAAAGTAATGGTGTTTAACAACAGGTCATTGGGCATGGTAAAGCTGGAAATGGAAGTGGCTGGATTGCCCGATTGGCAGACAGATATGCATAATCCAGATTTTGCAGCGGTGGCCGCAGCAATGGGATTCATGACATTCACATTGAAAGAACCTGACGATGCATTTTCTGTGTTGGCCGCTGCGGTGGATACTAACGGACCTGTACTAGTGAATATCTTTACCAATCCTAGTTCGCTGGCCATGCCACCGAAAATTGAACTCAGTCAGATGAAAGGCTTCGCTTTGTGGATGGGAAAACTAATTTTAGGCGGCCGCTATGAAGATGTATTTGAAGCGGTTAAATCCAATTATAAACATCTGAAAGATGTGCTGTAAATAACAGGCGGTATCAAAAAAAAATAACAAAAATTGCGTGACGTCACAGACGTCACGCAATTTTCTTACAGGCAGAAGATTTCATTTCTTTAGAACGGATATCCAATCGCGATATTCAGTATCAGGTTTTTCTTTCTCCAGTCAGGATCTCCGAAGTTGATTTGATTGATCACCCAACGTTCATTTTCCGGCAAGTAAGGAACACGCAGTGGGAATGCCAGATCAAAACGAACCACCACAATAGAGGCATCTATGCGTAGACCCACCCCTGCTCCTACTGCAATATCCTTCAGGAAAGAATTCACCTTAAATTCACCACCTGGTTTTTCCGGATCTGGCCTGGATAGCCAAACGTTTCCTGCATCTACAAAGGCTGCGAAATTGAAAACACTGGCGATGTGAAGTCGTACTTCGGTGTTTAATTCTAGTTTGATATCTCCGGCTTCATTCGCTAGTAATGAAGTAGTATCTACTGCTTTGTTATGATAAGAACCTGGTCCGAGGGTACGCGCCCGGAATGCCCTGATACTACTGCTACCTCCCGTGAAATATTGTTTCACAAAAGGCATGGAATTGCTAGCACCAGTCACACTATTGCCATAAGGGAAACCAAAGCCCATGTACAACCTGTTTACCCATTGCTTGCCCTTTCCAAGCTGCCAGTAGTGGCGGCCTTCGAGGGTTATTCTCTCGTATTGTGCGAATGGGTTACCGAATATATTTCGGGTCGTGTCTCCCTTTTTCGGCACTATTAATCCCGCCAGGTTACCAGATACATCCAGATTGCCACTCAGATAAAAACTATGCGTTCTGGCTGGATTCAGGTTATTGTAAGTAATCGTATAGTTACCTCCCAGGATAAACTGCTTGGAAATAGCTGCTCGTTGACTCGGATCATTTTTGAGAATACTATCATACGCAGCCGTGGTCTTTGTTGGCAGTACATAAGTTACTGCAATCGGCGCGAAGGCGTGGCTGAGATTTTTAGTGCGCTGCCACAAGTATTGTAACTGCACCGTATAGGCGTTCAGGTTATACAAATCAGATCGACTGTACAGTTCGTAATTTAAGCTAACACGTGTACGCGGTACATAAGGTGTACGCGGGTTAATACCGAATGGTGTCCAGAAACGAGGAATCGTTACTGCCACCTCGGCCCCTAATGAATAGGAATTAGAGCCACCAGCATTGTTGCCTGTTTGCCATTCCATACCGCCTGTAAGCCCGACCTCTAAGAGATCTGCGGCATGCAGCCAGTTACGGTTTTTAGCAGTAATTTTTATTTGAGAACCCACAAATCCATTTGATTTGGAGGTACCACGTAATTCCGATTGTAAAGAACGACGCTGATAAGGTGTCAGGTATAAGCGGGCATCTAGCCAGCCACTATCCGCAGCGAAATAGTTGCCATAAGTATTCTGAAACCCAGCCCTGGAGGAATCTCTGTGGAAAGATTGGGTTGTGTCTCCCCCTGGTCTATTACTATTATTCCTGTTTCTTCGGCTGGTATCCGTAGTAAATCTTGGTACACCATCCGGCTGATTAGGATTGCCACCATCGAAGTTATGCAGAGATGTATCCCGTACCACCCTGAATTGCCCTTTAATAAATTTGAAAGTACCCAGGTTAATCAGACGGTGCAAGGTGATATTGTGGGAACTGAGTCGGTATAAACTATCAGGCCGCAAGAACACAGATTTATCGAATACCAGCGGACGGAATCTTTTCGCGGGATCGACAATATATATTCCTTTGTAGTTGACAGGCGTACCCTTGGTGGTAGTAGAATCATCCAGGGAGTAATCCGGATAGAGGATAATATCCCGCATCCTATAAGGGCGCATCGCCACTGCTGGCGTGTTTTCCTTCACTTTCACATACATGTTCACTTTACCGTTCTGGTTGCTATCTGCTTGTACGATGATGTAGTCTGGTGTAAAGTAATAGTATCCGTGTTCTTTTAAAACAGCGTGTATACGTTCCCGTTCAGCTTTGATGGAATCTAATGAATATGGCTTGCCCGGTATCAGTGAGCTTTCTTCTGTAGTGGCAGCGATGGCTTTACCAATAGCAGAGCTGTCTGTAAGGAACTTTACAAAGTTAATCGTGTAGCGGTGTCTGGGTGTAGCTGTATACTTTATTTTCGCCTTTTTACTTCCCTTATTAATTACTTCTGAAGTTACATCTGCCTGGAAATAGCCATTATCTACCAGGTATTGTTCCAATACATTGGAGGTATAATCTGGTTTCGCCTGACTCAACAATACTGGTGGTTCTCCCCATTTTTTACGGAGGAGATAATTAAGCCCTTTGCCTTTAGGCTTGGGTTCATGGCCCAAATTGTATAACCACAACTTAATTGGCATTCCCAGGAAACGCTTGTTCCTAATGGGCCGTATTCTTTTGGTCATACCTTCGGAAAGAGAGGCGTAATCTTTCGGTTTCCTCTTTTTCTTCCAGACTACTTCGCTGCCAGTATACAATCGGTCTCCTTCCGGCACAGAGCGTGTTGTGCTACAGGAGCTGATTACAAGGTATACCATGCAACAGCAGAACCAGGTGATGATATGACTATTTATCCGATGCATTCTTATTGTTACTCTTCTTTTGGGAATTTGTACGTAGTTTCTTCTGCTCTGTTTTTGTTTTGGAGCGCTGGAATATCTCTCTAAACTCTTCATAATCCACCACCAGCATAAATGCGATGCCTGTTTCTACCAACTGTCCTTCAATGACTGACTGATTATCATTCCGCTGGTATACTCTTACCCTGTAACGGCCGTCTTTGGTGAGTTTGTAGTCAACAGAAATATCTCCTATCAATGAACTGGCATTCTGTGTATTGCCAGTGAGCATAATATTTGATCCAACGGAAACGGTTAAACGATTATTGAACAGGTTCTTGGAAGCGCCGATGTTCAAATTGGTTTGTTCCTGTGCAGAGCCGGTGGAATAATCTTCCCTGCTCTGTAGGTCGAAATTCAGATCTACCCCTTTGATAAGATTGCCGGCCAGATTATTTAGTTGTTGAGAAAGGATCTTACTTACACTATTCCGAGCGGCCTGACCAATGCCACCACCGCTATTATCCAACGTACTGGTAGGATCATCCGGAATGAAGGTATTCAACACCAGTAAGCCCATTACTTGCTTATTCAGTTCAGACGGCACCTGGTTGATCTGTTTGATACGATTGTATGGCGCACCATTGAAATCATTTCTTTCCCGCTCTGGCATGTCCAGTTGGAAGCTGATATCAGGCTTTTTCAGGTTGCCTTTGATCATCAGGTATACTTCAAAAGGTATCCGTTGTTTATAGCGATTTTTGTCTTCCTGACTCATATTTCCCAACTGATCTTGTACCAGGTCTATCGCTGGTGCATTCACCGTGTATTTGGCGGTGATGTTCAAATCAGCGTCCATGGCGTCTCCGCTGAAGGAAATATAACTGCCTTTCTGAATATCAAAGGAGCGTTTGATGAGCTGGTTGAGCGACAACTCATACTTACCTTCTTCAATTTCATAACGGCCAGTCAAACTCATCTTACTGCTTGGATCCAGTGTGGCTTGGATATTGGCAGTACCTTTCGCCTGTACGTAATCTCCATTCTGACTGTCGATTACAATTTTGATGGTGGATGCAGGTGTAACCGCTATGTTACCGGAAAAATTAATGCCTCTCAAACGAGGATTACCATATTTCAGGGAATCTTTTTTCGCTAACAGCGCGGAGTCTATTGGATTGCTCATATCCACAAATTCCACTACTCCTTCCCTATCCGCGAGGCCGGGTTCGTCATGCGGAAGGATAACCGTGATATTGGATTTATCCCGCAACGTTACATTTGCATCTATACGAGGAAGATCCAGTGTGCCGCGGATTTTGATCTTACTATCTACGTATGCTGGACCATACAGCCATTGGGTGTTATTTTGCTGAGGGCCCAGTGCCATAAAGTTATCTGCATTTACATCCAGGTTGAAGAAGAAACGGGAGTAATCACGTGTATTAATGCGGCCTGTCATCACCATTTCATCATTGAGACTATCGGCAATCACCACGTTATTGAATTGAATGCCTTTATCATCCATGATGATCGTTTCATCCGGCAGATGCAGGTTGTTACCGAGAAGAGATACCACACCACCTGCCTGGGAGAAATGCATTTCCCCTATCACTTTCGGCGCTGCTGTGGTTCCTGTGATATCAAAGATACCAGACGCGGTTCCGTACATATTGTGCATACTTCCGAAAGTAAACGGCTCCACTGTTTTCATACTCAGCTTCTCAATGGCAACGTGCGCCTGTAATGTAGAATCGTATGTGCCTGTAAGCGTGACATTATTATCAGGGCCTGAAAGTGCCGCATCCAGTTTATATTCATTGGGAACAGGATTGTTGACTTGTGCCGTCAATGTGCCCACAGGCGCATTCTTGACGGTCAGACTATCAATCCGCAGTTTCGCATCGATAATTGGGGAGGTATTCCAGTTACGTACATTAGCATCTGCATTCAGCAAACCATTTGCCAGTAGCGTATCTGAAGACAGCATGGCTGTTATCGTAGAGAGCTGGAAGTCTTGTATTTTCAATAATACCGCTGGTGTTGCGGAAGTATCCTGTTGTGTTACGAGATGAATGGATTGATGGCCCTGTGATAGCCGGATATTGGCAGAATCAGGGAAATGATTTTTCAATCGTAACATATTGTCTCTATCTACCGCCCATTGTTGGTAATTCAACAATAGTCCGGGCTTAATAGACAGTTTCATGATGTTATCAGGGAGAAAGTCTACATAGCCGCCCAGTTGATATTTCGGCTTATTTCGAATATCATGCAGTACCAAATCAAAATTCACTAAACCAGTATCCGCACGCGCTGTCAGCATGGTTTGATGCAGCGGAAACGTTGGATGGGCCAGATGTGCCAATGAAGCTTTTGCCTGGAGGGCAGTATCAAGAATCGCAACATTGATAGCTAGACTGTCTACCTGGAGGGAATCGTAATTGATTTTAGGAGCATGCGCTTGGAATGTCAGCAGGCTGCTATCGCTGTTGAGGCGGCCGCTAAATACCAAAGGCTCATCTATCCGTAAGGTAGGCGCCAAGTCATGCAGACTCCTCGGCCATACGAGGGAGCCGGACCATGCCAATGACTGACCCGCAGGAGGAATGATCAGTTTCGCAGTATCCATTGGCTGTAGCGGTTTTGCCATTATCATGGAGAACGCAGCGCCAATTTTGGTGTAATCGAATTGTCCCCAGGAATTGATAACACCCATCGGTGTTTTGAGATCGATATATTGTTGATCTGTGTGTTTCGCGATGAGGGCTACGGTATCCAGCGGGATGATATTGTCTGCCGTTTGGATTTTCCATTGCGTGAGAAAAGCGTTTCCTTCTATTCGCTGTGGGTCGATGCTGGTAAATTCCGCATGCACATTGCCCATCAGGGTAAGTGGCTTGGTATACCAGTGAGTAGTATATAGATCCGCTTTCGCGATTTCCATATCCGTATGGAAGTTTTGGAGACCTGTATCAGATAAGGCTCCTTCCACTTGGAAAGTAGCAGTGATACTGGTGTCTGCACTTTCCCCATGGGCGCGGAAAACGCCTTTATTGATATCACCGGCAACAGAGATATCGTGGTATGTATAGCCCTTATAGTAAGCGTCGCTAAGTTGTGCTGTGGCGCGGGCAATCATGCCTTTTAACGTATATCCCTGACCGGTAGCACTCATGCTGCCATTAACCCAACCGTAAGTTGTGTCTAGCAGGAGTTTGCCCATATGGATATGCATGTAAGGAATGTTGATATTGTAGGAGCTGCGCAGACTATCGGTAATGTTGATAAGTCGAGCTTTTATATCTGCGTTCGCATAGTCGCTTCTTAACTGAACATTAGTGTTCATATCCTTCATACCGCCAGAGAAGGAGCCTGTAATCTGGAATTTCTCTGGAATACGTGGCGTATCTGGTAGCGTGCCGGCGGGTAACCAAGCGCGGAGGGGTTTGTTGCCAGATTGGATATAAAGTCCGGTTAGGTTGACGTTCAGTTTATCAGGATTCGCTGCATGGTTGACCTGGCCATTGCTCATCTTGATCAGATTGCCAATGTGGTCATTTACGTACAGGTCCCTAATATTCAGCAGGCCAAGATTTCCTTTTAATATAGCCGATAACGTTAGCTCTTTATCCCATAGCGGATTGAAGTATTTGTTTTTTCGAGCATCCGGTACAAATCCCAGCCATTCGCCCAGGGCCACGGTAATAGAGTCCAGATTGGCATCTAGCCCGATTTTATCCAGGTCTTTACTGGCATCTGCCCAGGAGGGCACGGTAACGGTTATGTCTTTTCGGAGTGTACTTTTATTGGTTTGTACCAGGAAGTTGTTCAGGGAAAGGCTTTGTGGTGTAAATACCACATCCATATTGGCCTTTTTGATCGTAAACCCTGACCAATCGTGGAGCGTCATTGATTTCAGTGCCGCGCTGATAGTATCTGGAGAATATTTCACATTGGCAATATGCGTATTGATATTGCTGAGGAAAAGGTGATTATAGTCCGGATTAGGGCCAGCGGCCTTTGGCGGTGGAGCGCCGTTGTCATAACGAACAGCGAGCCTGTCCAGGTGAACCTGTGTAGCCGCTACCGTCCAGGTATTGGGCGTGGTATCTGGAGGAGGAGGCGTTTTATCCTTGCCTGGCATGAGTGCAACTACACCGCCTGTATACTGCACTTTTAAGTCTCCCACCTGGATATGGGTGGAATCCTGGTCCAGGCTGGAGTTCAGTAATGTTAGTTTACCAATTGTCCAGGCGGTGGAAATGCCGATCGCGTCGCTGCTAAAAAGGAAGCTACTATTGTTGATAGTGAGTTTTTTCAGCAGGAGGTGTAGTGAAACGGCATTGGTATCTTTCGGTTCAGGAGGGGGCGCTGCAGCGGCCACTTTCGACGGATTATAGTATTGCCGGAAGTAACCTTTGAGGCCATCCACGTCAATTCCTCTGAAGGAGTACACACCATCCTCAACGAGGAGGTCATCCGGATCGAGGTGAATTTCTTTCCAGGTGAGTACGGCATCCATTCCTCCTGGGAGGTCTTCGTATCTAATGCGGAATTGCTTCAGCGAAATATCTTTCAGCAGGTACTGTAAGGTGGTACCAGTGGATGTGTTGAGGGTATCCTTTTTGGGTCCTGGTTTTACGAAAGCATCAATGGCGAACTGGTAGTTGAACGTAGAATCGTTCAGGCGATAAGCGTTTACCAGTACCGAATCCCATTCCAGCTTATCAATTTTCAGATCATTGCTAAGTAGGGAAAGGAGATTATAGTGCACCTTCAGTGTACCTGAATAAAATAGGGGCTGATTGGTGGTATCTGCCACGTATACGTCTTTGAGTTCGAGATATTGCCATCCTCTGGCGCGGAGATAACCTATTTTAATACGGGTATTCAGTTTCTTTTGCAGATAGGACTCGCCTTGTTGGCGGATATAGTTCTGTACTCCGTCTATCTGGAGCAATAGCAGCAACATAACGGGCAACAGCAGCACCGCTACAATAATCCATAAAAGCCATTTCCACCAGGGGCGGCCGCGATTTTCTCCGGTTTCTTCTGGTTCTGTCACGTGAGTTTTCGGGTATATAAATTACAGAATTAAAACGCGCCAGGGCGTTTATTAGTTTACTCTAAAAACGGGATTGTATCCGAACACTAGTGGGCGTTACAAAATTCGTACCTGGGCACAGGGTTATGACGCTGTGCAAGGATACGTTAAATACGGTAACGGGCATACTTTTTTTTGCGGAGAAGGGGCAAAAAGTCAGACAGATGGCTTATTTCGCTGATTAAAACGACGTATATACCAGAGTAGTTTATCCTTTTTTTCTTTATCAGACCGGAACTCTTCCAGTAGTTGTTCGTCTTGGGGTAGGATGTATTTTCGGAGGTTATAGGCGGATAACTCGAATATTTCGCCGGTAAGAATGTTAATAACTTTTATGAGCTGCACCGGAGTGCGGAGGGCCGCAACGGTCATATCAGCAGAGTTGTAATAATTGCGGGAAGATTGCAAACCTTGTTGCCGATAGATGCAGTAATACCCGGTTTCGAGGATTTTATTCAGGCCATTGTCCCGCACATAGATATTAATGCCATCGCAGTAGCCCCAGTAATCCTTTACCTTATGCTCCCCGCTGCCATCTCGGAGGACCAGCTCGTTTTTGCTGGCCAGGAGATACATCTGTGCGGCATTGCTGCGGTCTTTAATGGCCAGGTCCCCATCTTCTGAGGGGTTATTGGTCTGGAAATCCCTAAAGGTCTTGTAGAGGCCTCTTTTAAAGGTTTGGGCGTAGATGATCAGGTCGTTTGGGTTGACATCGTTGCTTTTCTCCTGGGCGCTTGCACCTAGAGAAAGCAATACGATACACAATAAACACAGCTTTTTCATCATGATCTAAAGTAATCCAGTGCTGGGGTATTGAAAAGTGGAAATAGCTGAATAGGCGGATTTTTTCTACTGAAACAGGAATTATATCTGTAGGGGGAGATTTGGGGAGATATAAAGTAAAAGGCCGGGTAAAGACCCGGCCCGACTGAAGGTTACAACAAAATCTAAACCTGCTTATGAGAAAAGTTAAATATGATTAAGACGGGCAAGAGATCTGGGATCTCTGCTGGTTACAGGGCCATGGCCTGTAACGAATGGTCTTTGCTTTCCAGTTGGGAAGTGCCCATAAGGAATTCATCCACTTTCCTCGCACACTCGCGTCCTTCGCTTATGGCCCATACCACCAGTGATTGACCGCGGCGCATATCGCCGGCAGCGAACACTTTAGGAATGGATGTCAGGTATGTCTTTTCAGAAGCTTTTACATTGCCTCTTTCGTCTTTTTCAACTTCCAGTTGATCTAGCATACCGCTGTGCTGTGGGTGTACAAAGCCCATCGCTAGGAGTGCTAATTCGCATGGAATATCTCTTTCTGAACCTGGAACTTCGGTGAATTTTGCCGGGCGGCCATCCGCACCAAGAGACCATTGCAAGTCTACAAGGCGGAGTGCTTTCAGGTTGCCGTTATCGTCACCAATAAATGCTTTGGTAGCGATAGCCCATTGGCGGTTGGCGCCCTCTTCGTGAGAAGAGGAGGTTTTGAGCACCATTGGATAAGTAGGCCAAGGCATGTAATCCGTACGTTCACCTGGAGGTTTTGGCAGCAGTTCCAGTTGCGTAATGCTCACTGCGCCATGACGATTGCTGGTGCCCACACAGTCGGACCCCGTGTCTCCCCCACCTATAACTACTACATTTTTACCGGTTGCCAAAATATCCTGGCCTTCCACTGCTCTGCCAGCAACGCGTTTATTCTGTTGCTTGAGGAAGTCCATCGCAAAATGTACGCCCTTCAATTCTCTGCCAGGGATGTTTAAATCACGTGGAATGGTGGAACCACCTGCCAGTACTACTGCGTTGAATTCTCTCAACAGATCATTGGCACTAACGTCAACGCCTATATTAGTATTGCATTGGAAGACAACACCTTCTTCTTCCATCAGTTTCACTCTACGTTCTATCACCCATTTTTCCAATTTGAAGTCAGGAATGCCGTAGCGGAGTAATCCTCCGGGAGCATCGTCTCTTTCAAACACGGTTACCTGGTGACCGGCATAGTTCAACTGTGCAGCAGCGGCCATTCCAGCAGGACCGGAACCTACCACTGCAACTTTTTTACCAGTGCGCACTCTTGGGGTCTTGGCTTGTACCAACCCTTTATCGAAGGCCACTTCAATAATATGTCTTTCAATTTCTTCAATAGCTACGGGTGGCTGATTGATACCGAGTACACAAGCGCTTTCGCAAGGTGCAGGGCAGATACGGCCGGTAAATTCCGGAAAGTTATTGGTAGAAGTGAGAATGTCATATGCATCCTGCCAATCCTGACGATAAACGGCATCGTTGAATTCAGGAATGACATTTCCCAGCGGGCATCCGCTGTGACAGAAGGGCACGCCGCAGTTCATGCAGCGAGCAGCCTGCTGGTTCAATTTATTTTCAGGGTAGCGTTCTACAAACTCGTTATAATGCTTCACCCTTTCCCGTGGATCTGATTTCCCCGGCATTTCGCGTGTAAATTCCAGGAATCCTGTAGGTTTACCCATGTTGATAATGCATGTTAATTGTTACTGATACTATCTGCCTACTTTCTGACTGATTGATTTACCTGCTTTCAAAGCTGCCTTGTATTCTTTAGGGAATACTTTCACAAAGTGACGTAGCTGATTTTCCCAGTCTTTCAGGATAAATTTCGCCACGGAACTGTTCGTGTAGGCGTGATGTTTAGTAATCAAGTCTTGCAGTGCAGCTACATCTTCCTGATCCAGTGGATCGAGGTCGATCATATCGCGATTGCAATGGTTGGCAAAATTTCCTTTCACATCGTAGACAAAAGCGATACCACCGCTCATACCGGCACCGAAGTTGCGACCGGTTTCACCCAGTATCACCGCGCGTCCGCCGGTCATGTATTCACATCCGTGATCGCCCACTCCTTCTACTACAACGGTAGCGCCGGAGTTACGAACGCAGAAGCGTTCCCCTGCTTTACCGCGGATATAGGCGTCTCCGGAAGTAGCGCCATAGAAACAAACGTTTCCGGCGATGATGTTGTCTTCTGCTTTGAAGCCCGCTTCTGCCTGCGGATAGAGGATCAGCTTAGATCCAGACAATCCTTTACCGAAGTAGTCATTTGCTTCCCCTTCGAGTTCCAATGTCAGACCTTTGGTGGTAAATGCGCCAAAGCTCTGACCTGCGGAACCAACGAATTTGAAGTGAAGGGTATCTTCAGGAAGACCTTCGCTCTTGTAGCGTTTTGAGATTTCGTTTGATAAAATGGTACCGATAGTACGGTCAGTATTTTTAACATTGAACTGTTGGAATACACGGGTTTTCTTTTCCAGTGCAGGTTGTGCCGCTTTCAGCAACTGCCAATCCAGCACTTCCCTGATACCATGATCTTGTTCTTCCTGTTTGTAGAGGCCTGTTTCAGCAGCAGCCGGTTCTTTATACAGGATTGGAGACAGATCCAGTTTAGTTGTTTTCCAGTTGGTGATATCTTCACGCAGTTGCAGGGTATCTACCTGTCCAACCATTTCATTTACGGTACGGAAGCCCAGTTCGGCCATGATTTCACGCAGTTCTTCTACCAGGTAGTTGAATAGGTTTACTACGTGCTGAGGATCTCCAGTAAAGCGTTTGCGCAGTTCTGGATCTTGTGTAGCCACGCCTACAGGGCAAGTGTTCACATGGCATTTACGCATCATGATACAGCCTTCTACCACCAGTGCAGCAGTAGCCACACCCCATTCTTCTGCACCCAGGAGCGTTGCGATAGCGATATCGCGGCCGGTTTTCAACTGACCATCTGTTTGTAATACCACGCGACTGCGGAGTTTATTACGAACGAGTGTTTGATGAGACTCAGCAAGACCTAATTCCCAAGGCAGACCAGCATGTTTAATGGAGCTGATAGGTGATGCACCGGTACCGCCATCGAATCCGGATACCAATACTACATCTGCTTTCGCTTTGGCCACACCCGCAGCGATGGTACCTACACCTGCTTTGGATACCAGTTTCACACTGATACGGGCAGCGCGGTTTGCATTTTTCAGATCAAAGATGAGCTGAGCCAGATCCTCGATAGAATAGATATCGTGGTGAGGTGGTGGGGAGATCAGCCCTACGCCTGGAGTGGAGTGTCTTACTTTCGCAATCCAGTCGTCCACTTTATGTCCTGGCAGTTGACCGCCTTCCCCAGGTTTTGCACCTTGGGCCATTTTAATTTGCAGTTCATCTGCATTGGTCAGGTAGTAGCTAGTCACCCCGAAACGGGCGCTGGCCACCTGTTTGATAGCAGAGCGCATAGAGTCGCCGTTAGGGAGCTGCTCATAACGGATCTCATCTTCCCCACCCTCGCCGGTATTGCTTTTTGCACCGATGCGGTTCATTGCAATAGCCAGTGTGGAGTGTGCTTCGTGAGAGATAGAGCCAAAGCTCATAGCGCCTGTAGCGAAACGCTTCAGGATATCCGTTGCCGGTTCTACTTCCTCAATGGAGATAGACGGACGGGTACGCCTAAACGAAAACATACTGCGGAGTGTACATGCTTTTTCGCTTTGGTCGTTTACTGCTTTGGAATATTTTTTAAACGTGCTATAATCGCCCATACGGGTAGCCAATTGCAGCAGGTGAATGGTATTTGGATTGAAGAGGTGGAATTCGCCTTTGCGTTTCCATTGATAAACGCCTCCTTCTGTCAGACGCTGTACTGGTGTTTCTTTACGACCGTAACCCATCCAGTGTTTAGCCAGCGTTTCCCGTGCGATATCATCCACTGTCAGGCCCTGGATACGGGATACAGCACCGGTGAAGTATTTATCTACCACAGACTGACTGATACCCAGAATTTCGAAGATCTGTGCACCTTGGTACGACTGCAATGTAGAGATTCCCATTTTGGAGAATACTTTCAACAGGCCGTCGCAAACAGCTTTGATATAATTCTTTTTCAGTTTATCCACATCCTGATCTGTATCCAGCTTACCGCCGATTTTCATATCGCGGATAGTGCTGAGTGCCAGGTAAGGATTGACGGCAGTAGCGCCAAAGCCCAACAGGCAAGCAAAATGATGTACTTCCCATACATCGCCGGCTTCAACGATCAGTCCCACCTGGCCACGATACCCTTTACGGATCAAGTGGTGGTGTACTGCCGAAGCAGCCAATACAGAAGGAATAGCGGCGTGTTCAGAGTCAATAGCACGGTCAGAGAGGATAATTACCTCGAAACCATCTTCCACTGCATCCACTGCATAGCGGCATAATCTGGCCAAACCTTTCTCCAGGGAACCTGGTTTGCCATCCGCTTTGAAATAGGTTTGCAGGGTTTTAGCCTGGAATAAACCTGTATCTATGCTACGGATTTTTTCCAACTCATGGTTGTTGAGAATCGGATGGCGCAATGCCACACCATGGCAATGCAATGGATTCTCATCCAGCAGGTTACCGTTATTTCCCACATAAGTAGCCAGCGACATTACCAGTCTTTCCCTGATAGGATCAATAGGCGGATTGGTTACTTGTGCAAACAGTTGTTTGAAATAGTTGCAGAGATGCTGCGGCTGGTTACTGAGAACAGCCAGTGGCGCATCTGTACCCATGGACCCTACAGGCTCCTTACCATCGATGGCCATTGGCGCAATAATGGTGCTGAGATCTTCCGTAGTATATCCAAAAGCACGCTGGTATTTGAATATCTGCTCATGTTCCAGATGCGAAAAAGTAACGCGTGGTTCAGGCAGTTCTTCCAGACGGATTTTATATTTATTCAGCCATTCGCCATAAGGTTGCTGGGAGCAGATTTGCTGCTTCAGTTCCTCATCGCCGATGATGCGGCCCTGGTCCATGTCCACGATGAACATTTTACCTGGTTGCAGGCGGCCTTTTTCTTTGATATTTTTTGGATCGATTGGTAATACACCAGCTTCAGAAGCCATGATTACACGATCGTCCTTGGTTACAACGAAGCGGCTTGGACGCAGACCGTTACGATCCAGCGTAGCGCCGATAATTTTACCATCGGTGAAAGAAATAGAAGCCGGACCATCCCATGGTTCCATCAGGGAAGCATGATATTCGTAGAATGCTTTCTTGACAGGGTCCATGTCTTCATTACCATCCCACGCCTCCGGTACCAGCATCATCATTACATGTGGCAGGCTACGGCCGGTGAGGGTCAGCAGTTCGATCACGTTATCCAGGCTGGCGGAGTCTGACTGGCCTTCTTCTACGATAGGCAGTAGCATTTCCATTTCTTCCTGGGAGAAATATTTAGACACAAAGTCTCTTTCTCCTGCGCGCAACCAGTTGAGGTTACCTTTCAGGGTATTGATCTCACCATTGTGAGCGATATACCTGTAAGGGTGCGCTAGGCGCCAGCTAGGGAAAGTATTGGTCGCAAAGCGAGAGTGGATGAGGGCGAAGGCAGATACCATCTTCTCATCAGAAAGGTCTGTATAATAATGACGTACCTGGTAGGTGGTCAACTGACCTTTATATACAATCGTTTTATACGAGAGTGAAGCAATATAGAACAGTGCTTTATCCTTAGGAACAGTATTACGCACTGTTTTGGAAATATAATTACGCAATACAAAAAGTTTGCGTTCAAAAATTTCCGGATCACTGATATGATAAGGACAGGCAATAAATACTTGTTCGATTTCTGGTTCTACAGAAAGCGCACTTTCTCCGATGCCATCCGGACGTACCGGTACTTTACGATACCCCAGGATTTCCAGGCCCAGTTTTTCGGCACTGCGCTGAAGGATTTCGCGGCATTCTTCACGCCAACGGGGTTCTTTAGGGAAGAAGACCATTCCCACACCGTACTTTCCAAATTCAGGCAGACGAATTCCTTGTTTCAGACACTCATCGTACAGAAATTCATGCGGCATTTGAAACAGAATACCGGCACCATCTCCAGTGTTTTGCTCACATCCGCAAGCACCGCGGTGTTCCATGTTTTCCAACATGGTCAGCGCATCACTTATAATCTGGTGGGATTTACGCCCTTTGATATGAGCGGTAAAACCTGTTCCGCAGGCATCATGTTCAAATTCAGGGCGGTATAAACCATGCGTTTGTCTCACTTCGTCCATTTAGTTTAGATTTTATTCTTAGGCACACTTTTCCCAGGTGACTTGCGCCGTGGGTGATGGTGTACGATATTTCTCGGGAACGGTTTAAAGATACTAATAGAATGCCGTATTTTTTATACAAATTATTGTTATAGGCATAAAATTTAGAAAAATTGAAAATTGATCGCCGTTTGATTTGATTTTTTTGAAAAAAGAATGCGGTGCCGGCTCCAGGCCCAGGTGAAAAAGAATTTATCCACATGAGAAGATTAGAAGAGATTGCCTGTGCTCGTTTTGGAGGGGAATTTATTGGAAGGAGTGAGCATTGGGGCAGAATATAGGTACGTGGAGCGGGAAAGCTATTGATATGGAAACCGGTGCATTTATTTTCTAAACGCACCGGTAATAATATATCTCTATTCGAAATCAAACCTGGTTTTAACACCAGGACTGATGCGCATAGGATTGCTGGACAGGCTTTCATTCTGGAGCCTGTCCAGTGCTGTTACTACATAAGTATACCTTCTCCCCTTTACATAAGAAACATCGATGAACATTGGATCTGATGTTTGCTGTACGATGGCGATGATTTTCGTAGGGTCGGTTAGGTTAATGGCTTGATTCTCTTCGAATCGATACAATACATACTGGGTGGTATGTTGTAGGGTATCGCCGTCAGACCAGCGGATTTCCAGTCCGGTGCTGCGTTCTATCGCATCATTGAAATAAGGAGCGTCTGGCGCAGTGTCCGGCAGCCAGGACATGGTAGGTCTGAGCGCAGGGTATTTATACAGGTGATTGCGCAAGGTGTCCTCTATTCCCAGTGGATTGCCCATGAATGATTTAGCACTGTAGAAGAAACTTCCCTGTACAGTATTGAGTGTACGGGCTTCTTCTATCTGACGTGGAACCTCATTCGGATTTTTCCAGATGGCATTGCTATTGATTTTATAAACACCATGACCAATATAAACATCACGGCCATAGCCATGTTGACTCCACCAGTTGAGCAGGATTTCATAAGCTACCAGTCGGTGACCTCTTTCCCAATACAGTTGTGGGGTTACGTAGTCAATCCAACCATTTTTGAGCCATTTCACCACATCCGCGTAGAGGTCATCGTAATTGGACATGCCACCGCGTGTATAGGATCCTTCCGGATCACGGTCGCGGTTACGCCAAACACCGAAAGGACTGATACCAAACTTTACATAAGGCTTTTCCGCTTTGATGGCTTTACTCAACATATTGATGATAGCATCGACATTAGCACGGCGCCAATCATCTTTGTTCATATTGCCGCCATACATCCGGTAAGAGTTGTTATCCGGGAACTCCTTGCCTGGCACGCGATATGGATAAAAATAATCGTCGAAGTGAATCGCGTCGACATCATATCGCTTTACTACATCTTTAATAATGGAAGTGACATAATCCCGTACTTCTGGAATGCCTGGATCAAAATATTTCTTACCGTCGTAAGTGAGGAACCACTGCGGTTTCTGACGAGTGATATGTGTGGCGGATACACTGCTACGGCTAACGTTGAAGACTGCACGATATGGATTAAACCAGGCATGAAACTCCATACCTCGTTTATGTGCTTCTTCAATCATAAATGCCAGCGGATCATAGTAAGGAGAAGGCGCTTGCCCCTGCGTACCTGTAAGATACTCTGACCATGGCTCGTATGGCGACAAATAGAACGCATCGGCAGCAGGTCTTACCTGCACCACGATGGCATTCATGCCGTTACGCTGCGCTTCATTGATGATGGAAATGAATTCCTGTTTTTGTTGATCTGTGCTCAATCCTCTCCTGGAAGGCCAATCAATATTCTCCACCGTTGCTACCCAAACGGCTCTCATTTCCCTCTTGGGCGGTAATTGTGCCCAAGCCTGGTGCATAAAAACTAACCAGCAAATTACGCCAGCGATAAATTGCTTCAACATCTGCCTTACTTTAATCCATAAAATGCGAAAATAGCAAAACGTATGGGACCCGTACTTAATTATTTGATTATTAGTTTAAATACTGTTAAATCCGCTATTCTTTCCGGTTCATTTTTACCCCAAATTCGGGTGCTTCATAGTTCTTTGGTAAGTGGTCTGATGGAATGGTAGAATGATTGCCATCACGGTGTGCATAATAATGCGGCGACATAATCTCCACGCCTGCCTTATTGAATTCATCCTGGATATGTTGATGCAAATCAGAATAAATCTGACCCATGCTTTCAGGGTGATGGGTGTAAGCATTGATTTCATACGCTACAGCGAAATCATTAAGGCTGGTTTGCAGGACAAAGGGTTTGTTGTCTTCCGAAACACCTGCTGTTTTTTTCGCTGCATTTATCAACAATTCATGCACCGTAGTCCATGGTACATCATAGCCAATGGTGATAGTTGTATGCAGTACCAGTCCGAGTTCCTGGCTGGAAGTAGAATAATTGATCGTATGTCCATTGAGGATGCTGGCGTTTGGAACGGTGATTTCTTCGTTATGAACCGTGCGTAAACGTGTGACCAGCAATGTTTTTTCGATCACTTCTCCCGCAATATCTCCTAGCCTGATTTTATCGCCGATTTTAAACGGTCGCATATAAGTGATCACAAAACCCGCTATGATATTGGATATGGCGGAGGAAGATCCCAATGAAAACAAAATCCCTAAGAATACCGATACGCCCTGGAATATTTTGGAATCCGATCCAGGTAGATATGGGAAGATGACCACAAACATGAATGCATAGAGTAAAAATTTTATACCGCTGGCTGTTGGCTGTGCCCAATCGGCATAGAATCCTCTAATGACAAGGTTTCCGGTGGCCACTTCTTTGGAGAGGTAATTGACAAGTTTCACGAGATATCTTACCACGATGTAGATGACCAGTATCGTTAATAATTTCGGGAGATACGATACCACGCCCATAATCATGGCCTTCAGCGGTGTGAGGGTCCAGGTAATTAGTGTTTCTGCAATGCCTTTTGTCCAGGGGAAGATGCTGAAAACCACTGGCAGCGTGATGTACAAAACCAGCAAGATCACGATAATGCGGATCACCTTTAGCACATTGAAAGTAACGTGAAGTTGTTTTTCCGGGTTGAATACAGCATAACCTTTCACTTTCATGCCACGGAAATAACGATCTTTTCGTTGCAGGATACGCAATCTGATTCTTCTAAATAGCCGATTGATCAAGTATACGATGCCTGCAAATACTATTACTATTAGCAACAGTAGTGCGATCCTTATGAACAAGGATTTCCAGCTATTTTCTTCTTTATATTTTGCAACAGCAGTATCGATTTGGGAGATGTAATGTTTGGCGATCTGCGATTTGTCCTGTTCGAGCCAAAGGGCGTCGTCGCTGGTGATAGTAAACAAAATCATTTCGCCGTAGGTAACGTCGAGGTTATTTTCATTGGGCACCATTCTGATGGAATCGGCTACGAACAAGGGATCATCGCCCAGGTGTTGTATTTTATGCTCGATATTGGCCGCTCTTTCACTCGGCGACAATGGGCCGATCTTATTATAAATGTAAAACAGCGTATCCTCGAATGGTTTGACAGGAATGGCGGAGGAAATAGCTTTCAGTTCCCGGATTCGCTGGATTTGCCGTACTTTTTTTAGGGAATCGGCCTGTTCAAAGGCAGATAATCGACTTAACAGTTCCTTTTTGCGCGCATCATTGCCCGCTTTCAGGCTGGTGATTTCATTGATGAGCGCCAGTTTCTCCAGGGAATCCGCTCTCATGAGCGAATCTGTTTCCCGCAGTACAGATGTAGTGATTACCAATTGAGAATCAACGGCGGCAGATTTGGCGGTACGTGTAGAGTCTTGCAGGGCAAGGGCATTACTCGTTGTAGTTATCCACAAAAGGAAGGTAAAAACAGAACATAACAATCTCATTCCCTATACTTTAAATAATAAAGTACGGAAAAAAACTGAAGGATGATTGTAATGCGGGAAATTTATAAAGGCAGATGCGGTTACACTTTTCTGCCGAGGTATTGAGAATAGTCGGGCAGGATCACCTCATAATCCTGGTGCATCAGTGGTGATGTCAATAGGAAATCTGCCGTAGAGCGATTGTTCGCGATAGGGATATTCCATACCACGCCTAAACGGAGGAGGGCTTTGATATCCGGATCATGAGGTAGGGCTTCCATTGGGTCCCAGAAGAAGATAATTACATCCAGGGCGCCTTCCGCTACCAGGGCTCCGATTTGTTGGTCGCCGCCGAGAGGGCCGCTCAACAATTTGCGAACAGATACGTCCAAGGCTTCTTCAATCAGCTTGCCCGTTGTGCCGGTGGCGTACAGCTCATGCCGACTCAAGACAGTCTTGTTGTAGGTGGCCCATTCTATCAATTCGGCTTTTTTGTGGTCGTGAGCAATTAACGCAATGCGTTTGCGTGCTTTTAGCATTTTTACTGTTTGCATAGTACAAAAGTAATATAGGATGTGGAATAAATAAATGTTGATTTTATTTAATATTTGTGAAAGCTGGGTGGATATGGGATTCACTGACAGTTGGGTTGCAGCCAGGGCCGACTCATTGGTTTTTCCTATAATGGTATTGTAAAATTCGATTGTAAAAGAGGGGCTTTGGGGTCAGAATCTCCCCTAAAAATGTTACCTTTGCTCGGTAAAAATGGATAAAATGATTAAAACAGGCAATCCCATTATCAGCATATACACGGAAATGACTCCTAACCCGGAAACAATGAAGTTTGTTGCCAACAAACTCCTGTATCCTGGTAAGAGTATTGATTTCCCGGATGAAGCCAGTGCTAAACCATCTCCGCTTGCAGTGGAACTGTTCAGTTTCCCATTCATCAGAGGTGTGTTTATTATGGCTAATTTTATCACGCTTACCAAAACCAGTGAAACAGACTGGAATGATATTATCCCTACCGTTAAAGCCTTCCTGAAGGAATATCTGGAGGATAATCGTCCTGTTGTGAATGAGGAAGAAGTTGTTGTTACTAAGGCTATGGCCAGCAACACAGTGAGCGCGGATGACAGCGATGTGGTAAAACGTATTAAGGAACTGTTGGAAAACTATGTTAAACCAGCCGTAGAAATGGATGGCGGTGCTATCCAGTTCAAAGATTATCACGACGGTACGGTGAAACTGATGTTACAGGGTTCCTGCTCAGGCTGCCCATCTTCAATGATCACGCTGAAAGCCGGTATCGAAGGCATGATGAAACGTATGATCCCTGAGGTGAAAGAAGTAGTGGCAGAAGCAGAATAAGCCATAGTTGAGTGAATGATAGTGTTAAATGAAAGCACAGTCTTAGTGGCTGTGCTTTTTTATTTGTGACCAAAAAGCAATGAAAAAAATGAAAGGACTACTCGCCTGGATTTGTCTTGCCGCGGCCCTGCCAACTGCCGCCCAGCAGAAAAAGAAAACAGACAGTACTGTTGCCGTAATTACCTACGGCTTTGTAAACAACGGAAAACCTTCTACTGGTGAAGGCTTTAAAATGGTGGTGGATCATCAACAGGTACACCTGATTCCCGGCGGCAAAGCCCAGAAGGAACAACAATACCTGGATTACAAAGACAACAATACCCTCCAAGTACTGACCCTTCCCAACGGTGAGGTATACACGCTGAAAAAACCTTTCGGCGAACATCCACAGCCTGAGTTACTCCCCGATACGGCTACCATTCTCGGTATCCCTTGCAAAAAGGCCAAACTTTTCGTTCGTTCCAATACCATTGAGGTATGGTATACGGATGCCCTCAAATTGAAAGGTACGCCTATGCTCAGCTACGCTCCTGCTCTCGGGCTCGTACTGCGCGTAGTGCGCAATGGCAACAGCGAAACCATTGCCCGCAAAATCGAATACCGCAAAGTAACATCCCAGGAACTAGCATGGCCTTCCAACTTCGGCCAGCAAGTAGACGATGCTGCTTACATGCGTGCGGTGATCGACAGTCGTTATACTACCCTACCTATTTTCCAGTCGGAACAAATCAGTTGGGGCAATAATACCCCTAACCCGGAAGGTGATCAGGCGGATAAAACCTACCACTTTGCTGGTGGAACCATCATTCTCAAAAAGGTGAAACTGCCTGCTGTTAAAAAAGGCGAAACCCTCTTTGCTGACCTGGTACAGTATTCTAACGGCGATGCCTATGACCGTACCGGCTCCGTATTCGTTATTCCAACTAGCACCGATACCACTTTCCTGGATGGCCTGAAAAAAGGCGTAGGTGCATTACCGTTATATCACGCCAGAAATGGTAAAAAATACCAGGGAATGGTAGCAACAGAGCATTATCTGCCTCTTCTGGAAGTAATGCGGTTTTTCACACCTTTTGGGGTGCGTCAGTTTAATAACCAAGTGAAAATCAAGGGTTACAACTGGGCCGACTCCGTTATCTACAAGCAAGATATCACCGAACTGAAAAGTGCCCTTCAGGGAGAAGTTTGGATTGGTGTATATCTCGGCAACTACGATAAAGGTGGCCATAAAGTGAGCCTGTCTTTCAAATATTATCCAGGTGATGATGAAGATGAGGCGAATACCGGTCGTAACTGGGCGATGCCTATTTTCAACACTACCAATGTAATGGAGATGGCGGGACAGGAATATGCTACATTATTTGATCAGGACTCCCTGACCGTAACCGTAAATATTCCGGAAGGCGTGAAAAATCTGCAACTGCGCTACCTGACTACCGGCCATGGTGGCTGGGGCGGCGGCGATGAGTTCAACCCTAAGCAGAATGAGATTTTTGTGGATAACCAAAGCGTTTATCACTTTATCCCGTGGCGTACGGATTGTGCCACTTATCGCTATTCTAACCCTGCTTCCGGTAATTTTGGAAACGGGCTTTCTTCTTCAGATCTGAGCAGATCTAACTGGTGCCCAGGAACCTTAAGTGCTCCGGTGTTCATCAATCTGCCTGATATGAAGCCAGGTAAGCATACCTTCAAAATTGCTATTCCCCAGGGCAAACCAGCCGGTACTAGCCAGAGTTTCTGGAATGTATCAGGTACCCTGATTGGTGAAAAATAAATAACCGCCGGAAGCCGTAATCGCTACGGCTTCCGGATTTTCGTTTTAATTTCACCCCATGAACGAAATATACCAGGGCCTACTGAATGGGTATCACGAAATGACGAGATGGGAGTTGGTGGCTGTAATTTTTGGCGTTATATCCGTCATCTTCCAGAAGAAAAATAATATCCTTGTTTACCCTACAGGGCTTGTCAGCACTGGTATTTACGTTTACCTTCTCTCCCACGAACATTTCAAATTATATGCAGAAGCCACCTTGAATGCTTATTATTTCATTATGAGCGTTTATGGTTGGATTTACTGGGCACGTCGTAGAGGGCAGTCGCATGAGCATGTGAAGATTACGCACACTACTTCCCGGGAAATCTGGACTGCTATTGGAATAGCGGTTGTAGGTTGGGGAATTTTCTTCTTCCTGTTGCATACTTTCTCCGATTCTCCTACTCCCGCATGGGATTCCTTTGTTTCTGCCACCGCTTGCGCGGGTATGTGGTTACTGGCTAAACGTAAGGTGGAAAACTGGATATTATTGAACATTTCCAACCTGGTGGCGATTCCATTGTTGTTTTATAAGCATCTGTATCTCACGTCATTACTGACGATCTTTTTATTTATCATTGCCATATTTGGATATTTTAGCTGGCGCGACGAGGTTCTGGCAAATGAAAGCGCTCCATCATGAAAAAAGTAGTTGTTATAGGTCCTGAGTCTACAGGAAAAAGTACGCTGAGTGAAATGCTGGCCCGGAGATTTCATACCACCTGGACACCGGAATATGCCCGCGAGTACATTGCCCAATTGGATAGGCCGTACGTACAAGAAGACCTGCTAAGCATAGCCGAAGGGCAATTGGCGCTGGAAAAACAGTATGCGGCTACCGCCAATAACTTATTGGTCTGCGATACCGATTTGTATGTGATTAAGGTGTGGAGTGAACATAAATATGGCGACTGCGACCATCAAATCCTTCAAATGATTGCAGCACAGGAATGTGACCTGTATCTCCTTACCAACATCGACTTGCCTTGGGAGGAAGATCCTCAACGGGAGTACCCCGAGCCTGAAATGCGCCAGTATTTCTATAATATTTACCGTGATATCGCCATGCAATCAGGCGTTCCATTTGTGGATATACACGGCAGTTATGAGCAGCGCGAAGCGCATGCAGTAGCGGCAGTGGAGCAGCTATTACAAGGCGCTCCTATTTCTGACTTGTAACCAGTTCCGCGATATCAGGGTCCGCAGCAATATTGCGCATCTGGATGAGGATTTTTCGTTGCCTGTATGCAGTAATGCGCGCAGGTGGATTCACGGTATATTTTACAGGATTTGGAAGCGCAGCGGTAATCATGGCCGCTTCCTCTCTGTTGAGTTGAGCGGCGCTTTTATTATAATAAGCCTGGGCGGCAGATTCAAATCCAAAGAGACCTTCTCCGGTTTCCGCCACATTCAGATATACTTCCAGGATGCGTTGTTTCCCCCATATTTTTTCAATCATGAAGGTAAAATAGACTTCCAACCCCTTCCTGACCCAGCTTCTACCCTGCCAAAGAAATACATTCTTGGCTACTTGCTGACTGATTGTACTGGCCCCACGAATTTTTTTGCTGGTAGCATTATGTTTCATGGCTTTTTCGATCGATTTATAATCGAAGCCATCATGATCTGTGAAAAGCTGGTCTTCACTGGCTATCACCGCCAACTTGGCGTGCTGAGAAATGTCGTTATAAGACACCCAGGTTTTATGAAGTTTTTTATCGGTTCCCCAGAGGCTGAACCAACTGGAGATCTGTGTGATGGTAATGGGCGGATTCACCCATTTCAGGATAATGATATATACGAAATGGGCAATAAATAAGACCAGTAGCACACGTTTCAATCTCCTCCACATTCTCGGAACAATTCCTTTAAGCTTCATCCAAGTAGGTTTAGAAAAATCGGCCGGAAAGTTAGTAAGATAAATTGACATGCATTTTCGTTAAATTTGAATATGCTTTTACATGTACATCCGGATAACCCAAATCCCCGCAATATCAAGACGATTATCGAATGTTTGAAAGATGGCGGTGTGATTATTTACCCTACAGATACTGTGTATGGGTTAGGGTGTGATATTACCCAGCAGAAAGCGATAGAGCGTGTAGCGCGCATTAAGCAGATAGATCCGAAGAAAGCCAATTTCTCCTTTATCTGTTATGATCTTAGCCATCTCTCCGATTATGCGAAAAGTGTGGATACGCCTATTTTCCGTATGTTGAAGAAGGCGCTTCCGGGGCCATATACTTTCATTTTTAACGCCAGTAAAATGGTACCCAAGTTGTTGAAAACAAAAAAAGACACGGTGGGTATAAGGGTTCCTGACAATAATATTTGTCGGACGATCGTAAACGAGTTGGGCAATCCTATCATGAGTACTACGCTGCCCATAGAATATAACGTAGAAGAGTATACTGATCCAGAAGTGATCTATGAAAAATTCGGTAAGCAAGTAGATATAGTGGTAGATGGCGGTCCCGGTGGTATTGGATTTTCCACGGTGGTGGATTGTACCGGCGATGTACCTGAACTGATACGTGAAGGTATTGGCAGCTTTGAAGCGATCTCCTAAAACATTGATACCAAGCAAAGTGGACGTTGTCAATTTCTTTTGGTTGACATCGTCAAAAAAATAAAAAAGACATAAAAAAATCCCGCCACGAAGGCGGGATCTTTTTTTATGGGAAATATCTTACTCTAACAAAGCCAGTACAGACCTTATTTAATTCCCAATTTCTTTGCAACGTCAGCAGGTAAAGCTTTTTTGTTTACCATGTAGCTAGTGGTTTTATACTGGAAGTAAGGCAGGGAAGCGTAGAAGTAACCCTGACCGAAGTTTTCAGTACCCCAAGAGTTTTTAACACGGAAGTATTTTTTACCGTTCTGGTCTTTCACCATACCTACGATGTGCATACCGTGGTCGTCCTGAGTTTCGTAGTTATCGAAAGCATGTTGGCGCACTTCAGCAGTGATAGTTTTCTCCTGAACAGGTTGCAGGAATGCATTTTTCTTTTCTTCGGCAGACATATCAGACCAATCTTTATCAGGAACGATCGCCAGACCTTCTTTAAAGTTGAAGCCTTTTTCGCTTACGTCAGCAGCCCATGCAATGGTATAACCGTTCATGATAGCGTTTTCAGCGATGTTGGTGAAATCGTTCATGTCTACGTTATATGCTTTTTCCCAGTTCCAGTTGTCTGGTACTTCCAGTACAAATGGTGCGTTGTATGGGTGGTGAGTGAAGGAAGTGATCAGTACATAATCATCAGCATTCAGTCCCAGTTCTTTAGCGAAAGACTGCGGCGTATAGGATTTACCGTTATAGTCGAATTTAGCAGGAGCATCGCCCATGTAAGCATTCAGGATGCCGTCAAAAGCTTTTTTCCATTCAGGATTGATGGTACCATTGGAGTTACCTACTTTGGTTACCAAGCCTTCCAGCAGACTTTCCATTTCTGCGTGGTTGTATGATTTCTGGCGGTTGCCATCGTATACGCTCTGAGGAACCAGACCATATTCACGGAGGCAGAGGATATCATCAGGGAATCCGCCACCTTCGCCGAAGTTGGCTTTAGCGTGCATTCTTACAAAGTTGTCCGCTTTTAAAGGGTACATTTTACGCACTACGAACATTTCGCTCAAGTTCAGGCCTTTTCCTTTGCCATTGCGGAGCAGTTCGGATTCCAGGAAAGACATGCCGGAGAAAGACCAGCAAGTACCGGTACGGCCTTGGTTCTGAACATCAAAGGCGTCCATGTTCTTAATAGTGGTGAATTGGTATTTGCTGCCCTCTATGTTGGTGGCGGTTTGCGCAAATGCCGCTGTACTGCAGAAAACAGCAGCACATATGAGCCATTTCTTCATCATATAATATTGACTGAATTTTTTATCAAAGGACCAAATATAAGGGAAACAGCCCTTTCAAAAAGCTAAAAGTTTGATGAGCGGGTTACTGCTCAGGTCTCTCTGCTGCGTGTAAAACGAGGTCTTTTTCGAATTGTTCACGGGTGATTTTCCATTCCCAGAGAGCCTCATCATCCTTGTTTTTCATGGCTCCAGCGAATGACATTCCAATTTTCTGTAATATTTTAACAGAGGCATTATATTCCTCTTCAGTATGGGCAATTACACTTTTTACATATGAATGACCAAAGGCAAAATTGATCAGGGCTTGGGCCATTTCGGTTCCCAGGCCTTGTTCCCTGTGTTCGGGACTGATTTCATAGGCAATTTCCACAATGCCATTGGCATCGGGTTTTCCTTTGAAACCACCTGCTCCTATCAGTTCTCTTTTTTCTTGGTGGATGACCATGTAGAAAAACCAGCCCAATAAGGTAGGGTCATTTCGTAGCTTATCATAGGTAACAAGAATTACTTCTGGGTATTCAATCCAGTTTTCTGAGATGCTAATACCCAGATGGTTTGCCAATACATCACTACCTTGAAGGAACAGTTCAAAGTGTTGTAGTGTGCACGGCAACAATTGCAGGTGCTTTGTCAAGATCATGTCGATAACGAGTCAAAAACTTTTGGGAATATTTATATTCAGGTTTTGGGATTCAATAAGTCGAGCAGGTAGCCGGATGTGCATCATCCGGCTGCCTGAACATATAATGGGCCACAGTATATCTTAGTTAGTGCGCTTCCAGCCAGTTATTACCAATACCCATTTCTGCTTCTACAGGAACGGCCAATGGCAAGGCATTACGCATGCAATCAAGAATTACAGGTTTTATTATTTCTATTTCGGAACGATGTGCGTCAAAGACAAGCTCGTCATGTACTTGCAGGATCATCCTGGATTTAAATCCATTTTCTTTAAAGGCTTTGTGAATGGATATCATGGCCAGCTTGATCATGTCTGCGGCAGTACCCTGGATCGGCATGTTGATCGCATTTCGTTCTGCAAAACCTCTTACTACTGCGTTGGATGAATTAATATCCTTCAGCCAGCGTTTTCGCCCCAAGATCGTTTCTACATAGCCTTTTTTCTGTGCAGATTTCACCTGGTCTTCCATGTATTGCTTAATGGCAGGATATTGAGAGAAGTAGTTGTCTATCAACGTCTTGGCTTCAGACCTGCTGATGCCCAGATTTTCTGACAATCCGAACGCACTTACTCCATAAATAATACCAAAGTTCACACTCTTCGCATTTCGGCGCATATCAGATGTCACTTCTGTCAGTGGCACATTATACACTTTTGCCGCAGTAGCCGCGTGAATGTCGGTACCAGAACGGAATGCTTCCATCATCTGTTCATCCTTACTGATCGCAGCGATGATACGCAGTTCTATCTGGGAGTAGTCGGCAGACAGTAACTGGAATTCCTCATTGCGTGGAATGAACGCCTTACGGATTTCACGACCTCTGTCTGTACGAATAGGTATATTCTGCAGATTTGGATTATTGGAAGACAAACGACCGGTCACCGCAACTGCCTGATTATAAGAAGTGTGGATACGGTTGGTGCGTTTATTCAGTAATAACGGTAACGAGTCTACGTAGGTGGATTTCAGTTTGCTCAATTCGCGGAAGATGAGGATATCTTCTACGATTTTATGTTTAGAAGACAGCTTTTGCAGCACCTCTTCCCCAGTAGCATATTGTCCTGTCCTCGTTTTTTTGGCTTTTGGATCCAGTTGCAGTTTTTCGAAGAGTATTTCGCCGAGTTGTTTGGGAGACGCCAGCTTAAATCGTTCGCCAGCTTGCTCATAAACACTTTCTTCGGCTCTTCTGATTTCTGTTTCCAGTTCGCGGGAATAATCAGCCAGTGCTTTGGTATCAATGGCAATACCTTCGTATTCCATATCTGTTAGCACTTTAGTCAGTGGGTTTTCCACATCGAAGAAAACTTTTTCCACTTGTTTGGTGGGCAACATAGGCGCGAAGACCTCTTTCAATTGCAAGGTCACATCTGCATCTTCCGCTGCGTAATCGGATACCTTTTCTACTTCCACATCGCGCATGCTGAGTTGATTTTTCCCTTTGCCGATCAATGTTTCAATAGAGACAGGTTCATAACCAAGGTATTGCGCAGCCAGGTAATCCATACTGCGTCTGCCTTCTGGCTCCACCAGGTAATGGGCTAGCATGGTATCAAACACGAGCCCTTTTATTTCAAAGCCATACCATTTGAGAATGATCATATCATATTTGAGGTTCTGACCTACAAAAAGGATAGATTCATTTTCAAACAAAGGCTTGAATTCATTCAGTATGCTGATCACCGCATCCCGATCTGCCGGCATCGGTATATAATAAGCCTCTCCTTTTTTCCAAGAGAAGCTCATACCAACGATATCCGCTTCATTAGGGTCTTTGCCGGTAGTTTCTGTATCGAAAGCTAATTCCTTTTGTTGGAGCAGGTCTTTGATGAGTGCTGCTCTTTTCTCAGGGGTATCGATCAGGTGGTATTGGTGCGGGGTATTATTGATATTTTTTTCTGGAGCGATGAAGCTACCGCCGATGCCTTCTTCTGAAGGAGCTGCAGTTGGCGCTTCTGCTGTAGCGGTTACATTACCGAAGAGGTCTGTCTGCACGGCAGAAGGTCTTGCTGGTGCTTCTTGGTTGGCGCCAGTAGAAGCGAAGTTATCGCCCAGAATACGCTTGCCCAATGTTTTAAACTCCAACTCCGTGAAGATATCCGTGAGTACATCGCGTTTATATTCTTTCAGGCAGAAGTCTTCTTCATGGAAAGCCACTGGCACGTCAGTGATGATGGTAGCCAATTGTTTGGATAACAAGGCGTTCTCTTTACCTGCTTTGATCTTCTCTCCCATTTTTCCACCGATGGCATCTGCATTTTCCAACACATTTTCCAGTGTTTCATATTGTGCCAGCAGCTTCATAGCGGTTTTCTCCCCTACGCCTGCGATACCAGGAATATTATCCACCGCATCACCCATTAAGCCAAGGATATCAATTACTTGGGACACACTTTTGATCTGCCATTTGTCGCAAACCTCTTTAGGGCCCATGATTTCTTCCTTGCTACCCATGTATGGCGGCTTATAGATAAAGATATTATCCCGAACCAGTTGACCGTAGTCTTTATCTGGCGTTACCATATACACGGTGTAACCAGCATCCGCAGCCTGCCAGGCGAGGGTACCGATCACATCATCTGCCTCATAACCATCTACTTCCAGCAAAGGAATGTTAAATCCTTCCAGGATGCGGCGGATATCAGGAAGTGCATCCAGGAGATCTTCCGGTGCATCTTCACGATTGGCTTTATAGTCGGTGAATGTGGTATGTCTTTCCGTGGGGGCATGCGTATCGAAAGCAACGGCCAGGTGAGTTGGTTTTTCTTTATTGATGAGATCCAGTAATGTTGTAGTGAATCCGAACTGCGCATTGGTATTACGCCCGGTGCTGGTCATGCGCGGATTTCTAATCAGGGCGTAATAAGCCCTGTAGATCAATGCCATAGCATCCAGTAAAAATAGTTTCTTTTGCATCGCTAAACCTACGAGTATTAATTTGAATGTACAAAATTAAGGGATGCCTGTCAGTATTCCTTTGAGAGAATATCTGAGGGGAAAAATTACATTTGTTACTTGAAATTACAGATATGAAAAAGATATATCATCTTTCCACCTGCGGAACCTGCAAGAAGATCTTGGAAGAAACACAGGCATCAGCACGAGGCTTTGTATTACAAGATATAAAAAAGGAAAAAATTACAGCAGATCAGTTAAAAGAAATGAAAGATTTGGCGGGTAGTTATGAGGCATTATTTAGCAGACGTTCCCAGAAGTACCGTCCAATGGGGCTTCACGAAAAGCAGTTGACAGAAAAAGAATATCATGATCTCATTCTGGAAGAATATTCCTTCTTGAAACGTCCCGTAGCTATTGTAGATGGGAAAATCTACATCGGTGCTGATGTGAAAAATATTTAGCCAAAGGACTCCGTGTCTGCGGTAGCAAAACTCTCCTATTTGTCGTCCCTGCCCGCCGGGCAGGGACGACAAATAGATCAAAAAACAGAAACTGTTATTGGAGAGATTTGATAAAATCTTGCACCACCGCTTTATATCGTGTCATATCTTGTTCGTGTTGGAAAGACTTGAAAGGAAAGGCAGCAGCCTCTTTCAGCGCATGTTCCAGGCTAAATTCTTCCTGAGATAAAGAGTAAAAGAAACCTTTCTCCATGAGGAATTCGCCCAGATAAACTTGCTCCGATTGTCCTGGAGTAGGAACCAAAATCGCCTTTTTATTCAGCTTCACTAGATCCATCAAGGTAGTATAGCCAGAACGGCTCAATACCATATCAGACGCCAGCATCGCATCATTTAAATCAGTGGCATTCAAATGATTCACTTGGGTTACGCCTGGCGCTATTTCTTCTGACTGCGGAGTGCCAGGTTTTCCACTGACAATCAATGCAGTAATAGATAAATTTTTGATTTGGGAGATGACCATTTGCTCCAGGTTGGAGCGTTGTGGTTCAGGCCCAGAGATCAGCACCAGCAGATCATATTTTTTCTTTACGTCTTCCTTGGGCTCAAATCGGCTAAGGCAACCGAGGTAAGTAGTATGTGGCGGTAATATAGCCGGATGCGCGAGCTCTCCGGAAAGATTATTATCGCCAGTAAAATCTGGTATCCAGCAGGCGCTGTATTTCTTGATGAAATTGTAGTTGATTTTCATCAATGTACGTTCAATCCAACCCCCGAATGGCGTCTTAATCAGCAATTGATGCGTGATGAAAACAGTAGGGATAGATTTATGGTACAGCCCGAATCGGTTATCGGAAATAACTGCATCAATGCCATGCTCTTTCACCATCTTTTTCAACCATTTCTGTTCATTCTTAACAGCCCAATAAATTTTAGGAATCTGTTGAATAATTTTCAAGCCGAAAAACTTCCCTTTTTGCGCATATTGAATACGATATCCAGGCAGCGGAAAGATAGTGATATCAGGGAATTCCTGTTGTAAAAGAGCAGCATGTTTGCCTTCAGCAGCAATAAAAACTTTACATCCTGCGTTTAGCATTTCATGGATCAGAGGAATATCCCTGGTGGCATGTCCAAGGCCCCAATCCAACGGCACGACAAGAATTTTTCTGGGAGACAGGATTGTGGACAAATAATTAAATTTTTTTTGCGAATTTAGCTTAAATTACAAATGGACATTGTTAAGAAAAGGTAAACTCTGAGGCAGGAATTATTTAAAGCATAAGTATATAATCATCAGTATGAATAAGATAAAATGGGTGGTAATTGTTCTTCTTTGTGGAAGTCTGGCTATGGAAGGATGCAAGGTATTTAAGAAAAACGATTGCGGATGTCCCACCATGAACAAAAAAAGAATGCATTAATACCCACGTTCCTACGGCACAAAAGCATTAGCCTTATCTTTATCCCATGAATACCTGACCAAACAATATTTTCGGGGAATTACAATCATTTTTCATGAAACCTGTAGATAGAGATTTATTGATCCTGCTACATGAAGATAAGTACACAGAGCAGCAAATTCAATCTGCCGTTAGACAGATCAGTGAGATGTTGACGTTAATTGAGACTATGGATTATCTGTGTGCTGTAGTAGAAGTAGCCAACTGTAACAGAAGTAAAGTTTATAACAAACGTTCCGTGCTGGAGAAAGCAATCTCCCGCAAGGCGCATAAACCATTCGAATTCATTATTCATAAGAACTAATAGCAGTTGAGTCCCCACTCTTCTGTGTGTATATGTTGTGCCCATATTTTAGCGTTTTGCTTTGATTCTTAATTAAAATTCTTGTTGTACGTTTGCCATCATTAAATCCTATTAACTGATGGCTGATTTTTCGCACTTGCAGGATTTTCTGCACCCTGTTTCCAAAGCTTTGCTGAATGATGATCTGGAGTATGATGCATTCCAGGTTGGTGGCATTATTGACGCATATGAAGCCAATCATATTCCCGATATTGATGCCGCAGATATCATCCTGCTGGGAGTAGGCGAAGAAAGAGGCAGCGATTCCAATAGAACAGGCACCAACGGCCCTGATATGATTCGCCGGGAATTATACCGTCTTTACAACTGGCATCGGGATATTAAATTGGCAGATGTGGGAAACCTTCGCTCCGGCGCATTCCTCGCTGATGCATATGCTGCCATGAAAACCGTTTTGGCAGAAGTATTACAGTCCAATAAAACCGTTATCATCCTCGGTGGATCTCATGATCTCACTTATGCACAATACAAAGCATATGCTTCTCAACAACTCATCATTGAAGCCACTGTGGCGGATGCGTTGATTGACCTGAAAGAAGATTCCAATATTCGCAGTGAACGTTTCCTCATGGATATGCTCACAGAACAACCTAATTACCTCCGTCATTATAATCACCTGGGCTTCCAAAGCTATTTCGTACATCCAAGAATGTTAGAAACGCTGGATAAACTGCGGTTCGATTGCTACCGTTTAGGAAGAATACGGGAGAATATGGAAGAAGCAGAACCAGTGTTACGTCATTCCGATATGTTTAGCCTGGATATCAATATCATCCGCCATACAGACGCTCCTGCCAACCACCTCTCTCCTAACGGTTTCAGCGGAGAAGAAGGTTGCCTGCTGGCGCGATATGCGGGCATGAGTAGTCGCTTAAGCAGCTTCGGTATTTATGGTTATCGTCCTGAGAAAGATAAGGAAAACCTGACTGCACGCCAGATTTCACAAATGATCTGGTATTTTATGGATGGTAGGGCCATCAAAAACAAAGAAGCATTATTGGAACATCGTGATTCCTTCTGGGAATTTCATATAGCCTTTTCCGATATAGATACCGTGTTCCTGAAAAGCAAAAAAACAGGACGCTGGTGGATGCAATTACCAGACAGTGAGTTTGTACCATGTGCATACAACGACTATCTGTTGGCCAGCAACAATGAAATACCAGAGCGCTGGTTGCGCCACCAGGAAAGGTTTTAGCAGGAATCCGAATGAATATTATTGAAAGGGACCGCCGCATAACGCGGCGGTACTAATTGCAGGTGTAGGTGTTATATGCTTCAGCCGTTTAGAGCCGTACTAAATCTCGTATTCGCGATACAACTCCGACAACCGCTCTTTCAGGAAAGCAGCTTTGTTATCAGTAGAAATCATATCGTCGTCTAGGCCTTGCATGGTGCTTTTGTGTAGCTTCTCCACGCGTTCGTCTATCTTTTTGAAATACGCATCTTTTTTCTCTTCCCAACTAACTTGTTCAGACTGGAACTTGCCGATGGCAGTAGCATCCAGGTGAGCGTTTAATTGCTGTACCGTTGCGGAAAGGGTGCTATCGAGCGCCCGGTAATACATGGAGGCACAGTTATACATGTTGTTGCTTTTGGCAAGGCATTGCTGGTACCTGGCTTCGATAATATCGAGCGGGTTTGCCTGCTGCTGGGCGTACGATGTAGCACACCCGAAAATGGCGAGTATAGGGTCAGGTTTCGCATAGGATATCTATCTATGCGACAAAAATATGATTATATGCCGAAAAATACTAATTCGAAACAAAGACTTAATGTCGGGCTCCCACGGAACCGCTGCAGGTTTCTCCTGGAGGCAGGCCGTTGATCCATACCCGAAGTGCTTCTATACGTTGGGTGGTCAGTTCGGTGAGGTAATTGGCTTTACACACGGGAAACATGCTGCCATAGTTTTTGGCTGGCTCTGGATACATGGCTTTTACCTGGGCATCCCGGAATTGTATCCACAGTCTTTGTGCATCGCGGAGATTGGTAGTGAAGGTCTTATTCGCTGAATAGTCTTTCATGATATTTTGGTAGATATCATTCAACTGTTTATCAGCCGTTTTATAAGCTTCGTTGGCTTGTTTATTCATCTCTGCCTGTGTCTGTGCAATACCTTTGCTGGTGGCAGCGAACAGCAACAGGCAGATGATGATGTATTTCATTATTAACCAGATTAGATCACTACCAGTTCATAAAAATCTGCAGGCGACATATACTGTTTCGCCAGATGTTGCAGTTCTTCGGCAGTGATGGTTTTAATGACGTTGATGTTGTTATAGAAGTAATTTTCGTCCAGATCATTGAGGATCAAGTTTTTCCAGCGTTGGATAATCTGGAATGCGCCATCCAGATCGCCGAGAATGGAACCGATCATGTAGTTACGTACAAGGTCCAGTTCTTCTTGTGGAATCACTACGTTTTGCAGTTGTTCCAGTTCCTTGTACACCTCTGCGATGGTAGCTTCGCATACGTCGCGTCCGGCTTCGGTTTGGATGTTAATGGCACTTACCTGGCGGAAGTTATACAGTTGGGAATAGATACCGTAAGTATAACCTTTTTCCTCCCTGATATTACTCATCAGCCTGGAACCGAAATAGCCGCCGAAAATGGTATTCAGCACCAGCATCTTCGGAAAATCAGGATGGTAGCGGTTAGGGAAAGGTCTTGCTATACGAACAGCTCCCTGTACACCATTCTCATCATTAAAAATTCTGAATTTCTTTTCTTCTGCTGGCTGAATAGGCAGGTCCAGTCGTAGAATTTTGGATTCGCCATTCCATTTAGAGCTACCGAAATATTTATTCAGCAGTTCGATCATATTTTCCGGAAGATGACCAGCAACAAAGATTTTACAGTTGTTGTAGGTGTAGTGTTTCTTGTAGAAACCTTCCAGGACTTCTCTTTGCAAGGCATCATATCCCATCATGGAGCTCACACGGCCGTAAGGATGGAACTCACCAAACAGGTACTGATCGATGAAGCGATTGGCCACAAAATCGCATTTCTGGAGGTTTACAGCCAGTTTTTGCTTCTGATTTTGCTTGTAGATGTTAAGCTCCTCTTCAGGGAATACAGGGTCTAAAATGACCTCCTGCATCACAGGAAGCAGTACATCCGTATGCTTGGTGAGGCAATGCAGCGTGTAAGTAGCGTTTTCATGGTAAGTATTACGGTTCAGATAGGCGCCATAATACTCAATGCTTTCGTTTATCTCGAGGGCTGTATGCTTGCTGGTACCGGTTTTCATTAGGAAATTGGTCGCCTGCGCTTCCATACTCTGACTTTCATACCAGGTACCAGCAGGGAACACCATTTCCAACTGAAGCGTATCCTGTTCGTCGGATTTAACCACGTAAACAGGAATACCGTTATCGAGGGTGAATTTTTCGTAAGGCTTAAGACTTATATCAAACTCCACAGCATCTTTAATCGCAGGAGGAATACTTCTGTTCATCGTCTAATGTTTTGGCCGATGGGTAGCAGCATGGCTACACATCATCAGTTTTCAGCGTAATAATAAATTGTGTTGGAGTTCTTTTCGTCAAACAGCACCTGGGCTTCGCGATGAATTTCTTCAGTCGTAACGTTTTCGTAGTTACTGAATTCTTTATTCATCAGTTCTGCATCGCCGAGGAGTTCGTAGAAGGCCAGGTTATTGGCGCGATTGAGCAGGCTCATATCTTCAAATGCCAACAAGCTTTCGACACGATTTTTAACTTTTTGGAGTTCTCTTTCCGGAATGATCTCCTGTTTCAGCTTCTCCAGTTCTACTTGGATGGCTTTTTCAGCATCTTTCATTTTCACTCCTTTCACCAGTTTGCCTTCAATAGTCAGCAATCCGGCATCTAGGCTGCCAAAGTGATAACATTCGATATTGGAGAAGAGTTTTTTCTCTTTTACCAGTACCTGGTGCAGACGGGAAGCGCCACCACCGCCGAGAATATCAGAGATAAGATCTGCGGCATAATAGCGTTTGTCTGAACGCGCCTGCATATGGTAGCATTTATACAATGCATCCAGCGGTACATTGGCTTTTATTTCCAGCACATGTGGTGCAGATTGTTCGGGTTCCTGCGGTAAGTTACGATTGTATTTTTCACCTGAAGGAATATCCCCAAACCATTTCTCTGCCAGCGCTTTCACCTGTTCTGTGGTTACATTACCACCAACAGACAAGATCGCATTGATAGGACGATAATATTTAAAGAAGAATGCTTTTACATCTTCCAGTTTGGCGTCTTCAATGTGAGAGAGTTCCTTGCCGATAGTCATCCAGCGGTAAGGGTGCGCTTGATAAGCCAGGGCGCGCATTTTATGCCATACATCGCCGTAAGGTTTGTTGATGTAGTGCTCTTTGAACTCTTCACAAACCACTTTCCGTTGTACATCCAAACTCTTCTCTGTGAAGGCCAGCGACAACATACGGTCGCTTTCCAGCCAGAAGGCCGTTTCGATGTTTTCTGCGGGTAGTGTGATATAGTAGTTCGTAAGATCGCTGGTGGTGTAGGCGTTGTTTTCACCGCCCGCCATTTGCAGCGGCTCATCATATTCAGGAATATTGACAGAGCCACCAAACATCAAATGTTCGAAGAGGTGTGCAAAGCCTGTCTGTTCCGGATTTTCATCTCTCGCTCCTACATCGTAAAGTACATTCAGGACCGCCATCGGAGTGGTATGATCCTCATGTACTATTACACGGAGCCCGTTCGCTAAGGTGAATTTATTGTAATGAATCATATGCCTGTTTGATAGTTGAGGGTAAAAGTAAAGATAATCCCTTATATGGAACTATGGGTCAATCTATTCTAGAAAGAGCTCTTTTTTGTTGTAGTTGATGGTTACAGTGAAATGTTTCCATACCTCGTAGCCAATAGCGCCAGCAATTTCCACAAATACGCCTACGTCGTCCACGTCCTTGGAATAGCTAATAGGCACGCTGTTCACAGTTCTGCCGGCCATTTGCAATTGTGGTATACTACTGTTGATGTAATATAGCACTTTTGCCATATCCTGCACTTTATCTGTGTTGATGGTGGGCAAGATGGTATTTAGTTTATACTTTTCCACAAAAGGCCAGTTAAACAGTAGCCCATAATCACCGCCAGTGGTAACGTGGTAATTCCCCATCAGGGCAGTACCATTCGGCAATTTAATGGATGCTTCTACAACCGGTGTGGTGTAATTGAGCTGAAAATGTATCAACTGCCCGGCTGTATTCACTTTTGTTTTGCCATTCGGAAATAACATCAACTGCTGATTTTTGTAATCAATCCTGATGATATATGTCCTCATCAACGCCACCCCGATAACGCCATCAATACTGGTTTTTTCATTGCCCAGATCTCGTAAGTCTTCCAGGTAGGCATTGACATAAGGCATTCGTATGTCCTTGATATACAGTGCGTTTATTGTCACGACAGGCACCTGTATCATGCCGTTGTTAACACCGCTCATGAACGCCTGTCGATTGCTTGGCATTTTGAGTCTTTCGGCAGTGCGTGTATTCATTACCGTTACCTCTGCTCCACTGTCGAAAATAAAATGTAACGTATCACTGCTACCGGATAAGGTAACAGGGAAAACGATATGGTTATTGACCAAGGTGAACGGGATTACGCTCACTGGCTTGGTGTTATCTGGTTCCGCTGATGTGTTCTTGCGCTGTGCGCTTGCATTTGTACAGGCAGCGGCAATCACAATGAGTATCCAATAGATTCGCCACATGCCACAAATAACGTTAAAGAATACTTTTTATTGGTAATTTTTTAATGGAAAGATCCTTATCCCTGCGAATAAGTATCACTGCCCTGGTACCAATACTTTTCAACATCTCACGGAAAACCTGGAGATTTGGCCCCATGTTGTTATTGATTGCAAGAATAATATCCCCCTTTTTGAAGCCTGCTTTTTCAGCAGGAGATCCTTTGATGACATCCGTTACTTCTACTTGACCATCAATGAGATAGATAATCAATCCGGTATAGGAATAATCGAATATATCCCTGAAATGGGTATTAGGTAAAAGGTAAATTTCTTTTTTCGGATAATTGAGAACGAGGTTGAACCTACGCAGGAGATCATTCCCAATCATACCTCCCAGGTATGGATAGGAAGTAACGCCGTAAGTGTCGTCAAATAGGTAAGTGGGCACATTACGGAAAATATAGTTGCCTACTTTAAACTCCTGAATAGTGGTCAGGTTCATCTGCATACGACCTCCCAAGCCCTGGGCTTCTGTTTGGATGATTTTCCTCCGACGCTTTTTATCAGCCATTATGGCGCTGTCGTTTACAAATTGATTGGAAAGCAACAAGCACATACCTGCACCTGTATCGAAAAAGAATCGGTTACTGGTGTTGGTTTTGCCATTACGCACCGGTGCAGCAATAATTGGGATGGTAGTCAAAGAAGGGCGCAGCGTCATGCCACCTCTTGGATAGAGATATTTGCCAGGAGAATAGATGCCTATCTCCTCCAGATCATAATCTACGGTAACGATATAACGACTTAGTAACCCATACCCGATGATACCGTCTACTTGTAGTCCATAAACCTGGCTAATTAATTCATAATCATTAATATGGAAGTCAAGACTATCCACCACTAATCCAGGAAGGATCAGGGTTTGATCCATCGCAAAGGATACTAATTTGGTGCCTGCCAGTCCTTTGACGGTTCTGTCGGATGGGACGAGATGAAGTCCGAGTCTGACTGCTGTAGCAGTGTCTAGGGAGATGCCGGCACTCCCGGTGTCAAGGATAAACTGTAGGGTATCTGGGTGTCCTTTAAGTACAGCCTGAATCACCACAACGCCTCCATAATATTGCTTGAATTTGAATTTCGTCAGCAGAATGGAATTGGGAATGCTGTCTTGATCTAGTCTTTCAGTGGCATAAGGGATTTCAGCGCGGGATGTACTTGCGTTGGCTTGCTGGTAACAACATGATGCTGCCAGGAGCAGCACGATGCATAACAGAAATGGTTTTACCATGTTGGGGAAGATGTGGGTATCGTATTTATCTAAATTTAACATTTAAAACCTTTCGTATAAAATATTTTTGTTCTAACGGCCAATTATATGGTTGAAAGATTCCTGCGCATTATATATAACCAATTACACTACCTTTGTTTCGGTTTAGCCGTCAACTTTTAAGGAAAGTACAATGGAACTACAGGAGTTATATAAGAAGGCGCAGCAATTTGAATTTCTGACTGCAGAAGAAGGAGTATTTTTATTTGAAAATGCACCATTGGCAGAACTGATGCAGATTGCCAATGAATTGCGCAAGCAGCAGGTACCACATGGTAAAGTTACCTGGCAGATAGACAGGAACGTGAACACTACCAACGTGTGCACGGCCAACTGCAAGTTTTGTAATTTCTACCGTATCCCGGGACATGCAGAAGCATATATCACTGATATTGAAGAGTATAAACGCAAAATTGATGAAACCCTGAAATATGGTGGCGATCAGTTATTGCTGCAAGGAGGTCATCACCCTGAATTGGGCTTGTCTTTCTATGTCGATCTTTTCAAGCAGTTGAAGCAACTGTATCCTGAATTACGTTTACACACACTCGGGCCCCCTGAAGTGGCACATATCACCAAACTGGAAAAGAGTACCCACATTGAAGTGCTGAGAGCACTGAAAGAAGCTGGTATGGATAGTTTGCCAGGTGCAGGTGCTGAAATATTGAATGATCGTGTACGTCGACTGATTTCCAAAGGCAAATGTGGTGCACAGGAATGGTTGGATGTAATGCGTGCAGCACATAAGCTGAACATTGCTTCTTCTGCCACTATGATGTTTGGTCACGTAGAAACTGTACTGGAGCGCTTTGAGCACTTGGTGGATATTCGTCAGGTACAAAGTGAAAAACCAGAAGGACATTACGGTTTCACTGCGTTCATTCCTTGGACATTCCAGGATGTAGATACGCTGCTGGCCCGTATCCGTGGTGTGCATAACATGACTACCGCAGAAGAATATATCCGTATGATTGCTATGAGTCGTATCATGCTGCCTAATATCAAAAATATTCAGGCTTCCTGGTTGACAGTAGGTAAACAAGTAGCGCAACTGTGTTTGCATGCAGGTGCAAATGACTTCGGATCTATCATGATTGAAGAAAACGTAGTTAGTGCAGCAGGAGCTCCTCATCGCTTTACTTACCGCTCTATGCAGGAAGCGATCCGTGAAGCAGGTTTCGAACCGCAATTACGCACACAACTATACGAATTCAGAGATATCCCAGCAAGCATAGAGGAGCAGGTTATCAACTACTAACAAAACAAGTTGTTTTTAATATTTCTAGGAGGCATTTTCGCAACGAAAATGTCTCCTTTTTTATTGTATTAATATTATTCTAATGTGTTCAGTAGCAATACGTTAACAAACCTAAAAAGAATGTTAAAACAAGGTGTTGCATGTTACATATTGCCTCTTGGTACGTCTAACAATAAACGTATTCAAAAACCAAAGGAGGGTATATGAAAAAGCTGGGATTTTTAATAGCTGCGCTGGCGATACTTACTGCAACGGCATGTACCAGTACAAAGGTGACTTCTTCATGGAGGGCTAATGGTGCACATCAGTTGCAAAAAGATCAGAAAATATTGGTGTTTGCCATGGTTCCTCAAAAGGATATGGCGCTCCGTAGCCAGATGGAAAATTATACGGTTTCTGAACTGAGACGGAAAGGATATAATGCTTCGTCAGCCCTGCAGGAATTTGGTCCACAGGAGTTTGGCAAAATGGGAGAAAAACAGGTAGTCGGCAAACTGCGTAGCAGTGGTGCAAACCAGGTGTTGACTATTGTAATGCTGGATAAAGCAAGGCAAAGACAATATGTGCCTAGTGCGGCATATTACCCATATGGCCCTTATGGTTTCTGGCCATATTACTCCTGGTGGTATGGCAGTCAGCCTGGATATTATTCAGTAAATACGAAGTACCAATGGGAAGGTAACCTGTACGATCTGCAGAGCGGACAGTTACTGTATTCCGTTCAGTCCAAATCATTTGATCCTCCTACCACCACAAGGATGGCTGTGCTTTATGCACAACAGGTAGTGAAGGATATGACCAGACAGCAGTTACTGGCCAATAACTAAATTAGTTCAGGTGCAAAGGTAAAGGCGGGACCCATTATGGGTTCCCGCTTTTTTTATTAGTTTAGCCTCTTTTATTCCTTTTCCCGGCTATGATAGAGATTCCAGTTAGTGATAAATTAATTCTCAAACAACTGCAACCAGCAGATGCACCGCATGTATACCAGCAACTGGATATCTCCCGCAAGCAATTGCGCCGGTTTCTTCCTTGGGTGGATTACAATACAAATGAAGAACATAGTCTCCGCTTCATAGAAATGATGATGCGTAAAACAGAAGAGCAAGAAGCCCTTGCATTAGGCATCTGGTATGAAAACAAATTCTGCGGGGTGATAGACTTACATAATTGGGATCACCTGGTACAGAAAGCAGAGATTGGCTATTGGGTTGGTGCAGCATTCCAAGGCAAAGGCATCGCAACCGCTGCTTCGAAAGCATTGATCAGTTATGCGTTCCAGCGTCTCCATATACATAAAATTGAAATACGCTTCGTTCTTCAAAATGAACAGAGTGGGCGTATTCCCATTAAATTAGGCTTCTGTAGAGAAGGCGTTTTGCGCGACAGCGCCAAACTACATGGCCAGTTTGTGGACATGGTAGTGATGGGCATACTGAAAGAAGATTGGCACTTCTAGCCTTTTTCCGCTGCTCTCACTCTGCTGTTTTTCTTGCCATAACTATAGTAGATCACCATTCCTATAGCCATCCAGATGATTAAACGCAGCCAGGTGTCTAATGGCAACGACACCATCATGGCCATGCAGGAAATAATACCCAGAATAGGCACTAATGGCACTAGTGGCGTGCGGAAAGCACGAGGCGCATCCGGCATGGTATAACGCATGATCCATACGCCTGCGCATACCATCACAAACGCCAATAAGGTTCCAATACTGGTCATCTCTCCTACTACCTTTAATGGCACAAAGGCTGCAAAGACGCTTATGAAGATGCAAAACAGGATATTGGACTTCCAAGGTGTACGAAAACGTGGATGTATTTCAGAGAAAATCTTTGGTAGCAAGCCATCTTTCGACATGGCATAAAAGACGCGACTTTGTCCCAGTAAATCCACCAGGATAACGGAAGTATAACCTACTATAATTGCAAGCAGAATAGCCTGTCCTAGCCAGGTATAAGGCGTATGTGCAATAGCAATAGCCACTGGTGCGCCACTGTCTTTAAACTCTTTATATGGGGCCAGTCCAGTCATCACATGCGCAAACAGGATAAACAGCACTGTACAAATAGCCAGCGATCCCAAGATGCCAATGGGCATATTTCTGCGCGGATTTTTAGTTTCTTGGGCGGCTGTGCTGATAATATCAAATCCAAGGAATACGAAGAATACAATGCCCGCTCCACGGAAGATCCCAGAAACGCCAAAATCACCGAATTTGCCGGTATTTGCGGGGATATAAGGCACTAAGTTGGCGGGTTGAATATATTTCCAGCCCAGCGCAATGAAAACTAATACTACTCCTACTTTAAGCGATACCACAATCGCATTCCAGATCGCGGAACCTTTGGTACCACGAATCAAAATCAATGACATCAGCACTACCACCAATGCAGCCGGCAGGTTGAGAATGCCGCTCATAGTTTCGCCGGTATGAGAGGTGAAAGTCTCAAAAGGAGAATGTAGCCATCGTTCTGGCAGGTAGATATTGTAATTAGAGAGGAATTTCACCAAGTAGTTGGACCAACTAATGGAAACAGTGGCAGCACCTACAGAAAATTCCAGCACCAGATCCCACCCTATTATCCAGGCAAACAGTTCGCCCATCGTAGTATAGGCGTAAGTATAAGCACTACCAGCCACCGGTATCATGGAGGCAAATTCCGCATAACATAGTCCGGCAAATGCACAGCCAATGGCAGCTACTACGAAAGACAGTGTTACCGCCGGACCGGCATGATTAGCAGAAGCAATCCCTGTCAGCGAGAAAAGACCGGCGCCAATAATAACGCCCAATCCCAGCATGGTCAACTGGAAAGCGTTCAGGGTACGTTTCAGTGTCCTGGAGCTTTCATCCGCTGATTCCGCGAGTAGCCATGATAATGGTTTCTTGTAGTATTGTTTCATTACTCTACTATTTTTGTGGACTAAATGCCGGCAAAGGTAAGCGGGGGAAGATAACAATCAAAATAAAACATCCGTTTGAAGGGAAGGTTCAAACGGATGTCATTGATATTTAGCAATATAGAAGTTGTAGGAAGACTAGATATCGCAGAGATGAACGGCTTTATCCAGGGAGGCTAATTTATCCGGTTGGCTAGGGATAAACTCTTGAGCCACATACCCTTTGAAGCCAGTATCATAGATAGCGCGCATGATAGCAGGGTAAAAGAGTTCTTGGCTGTCGTCAATTTCATGTCTGCCGGGAACGCCGCCTGTATGATAATGCGCGATGTACTGGTGGTTATCACGGATGGTACGAATTACATCCCCTTCCATGATCTGCATATGGTAGATATCGTAGAGTAGTTTGAAGTTTTCTGAGCCCAGTGTTTTGCAGAGTTCCACGCCCCATGTGGTGTGATCGCATTGGTAATCGTGGTGGTCTACTTTACTGTTCAGCAGCTCCATCACGAGGGTTACTTTTTTCTTTTCTGCATATCCAAGGAGGCGACGCAAGCCTTTGGCGCAGTTTTCAATACCTTGTTGCGCATCCAGGCCGTTGCGGTTACCAGAGAAGCAGATGAGGTTTTTGAAGCCTGCTTTGGCAGTGGCGTCTATATAGTCTTTGAAGTAGGCTTCCAGTTTATCGTGGTAATCCGGGTTGTTGAAACCACGGGTGATACCCCACTCCTTCCCATTACTGGCCACCATGGCGCAAGTAAGGTCATTCTTCTTCAGGATGTCAAAGTCTTGTGGATTCACCAAGTCAATGGAGGTGATACCGATTTTCTTTGCGGCTTTGCAGAGATCATCCAGTGGGATGGGATAGCACCAGGCGCAAACGGAGTGGTTGATTTTTCCTTTCAGTTTGTCTTCCATAACGTTTTCGTGTGCCGATACTCTGTTTGCCAATCCTGATAAAGCAGTAGAGGCTACCGCCATGGTAGCGACTTTCTTTATCATATCGCGGCGTGAGTTTTTCTGAGGCATATTAAGTGTTTATAATACCATTAAATGTAGGGCAAATAAATTGTAATTGCAAACCAGTAGGGACCTGTGGTAATGGAACAATACTTATTCTTAACTTTGTTGTAACAATTGCCTGATTTGGTAAGTTATTTGTTTAAGTAAAGAAAAGCGGAGGTGGAATATGGATAAAAGATATACTCCCAATTTGTGGCTCTGTGTATTTCTGGATCTGGTGGGATGCGCCAGTTATGCCATCCCTGTATTAGGCGAAGTAAGTGACGTTGTTTGGGCCCCTATCGCAGCATTTATTTTCTATCGAATGTTTGGTGGTACTTTAGGCTCCTTCGGTAGCGTATTTACTTTTATAGAAGAGTTGTTCCCCGGAACAGATATTATACCCTCGTTTACATTAGCGTGGGTAATTAGGCGGGTATTTGCCCCCCAGCCAAAAGGCGCCGTTTCCAGGTAATCACATCCTCATTGAAACATAAAGGCAGCAAGGATTTTGTCCTTGCTGCCTTTATTATTGTAGCAATAATGAAGTCTATTAGAATCCACCTGGCCTGAACCCGCCACCACCACCGCCGCCTCTGTACATGCGCATGCCGCGATCCATTCCTTGTCTGTCGCCGCGATTATTGGAGCTAGGGAAGCGGTTCAAGAAATAAGTAAAGCTGACCATGAAGTATTGTTGCAGTACATTGGACCTCGTGTCTTTGATATAGTTATCAGTAACGGTTCTGGCAACGGAAGCGTATTGTCTTAACAGATCAAAGCCATACAATTTAATCAGTCCTTGTTTCTTGGGGAATACGTATTTAGCGATGTTGGCATTCCACAAGGTGGAAGCGATATTATTACCCGCAGAGAGCCCACTGCTGGCGATGTAATTCACGTCTGACCCAATCATAAATCCTTTAGGCAGCGTTACATTGACATCTGCATTCAAGGAGTAATTTAAATAATTGGCATTGGAAGATGTAGTCAGTGTATAACGGACAATGTTATACGAAATACTTCCGCCTGCAGAGAGATCCAGCCAATCCTTCAACATATAGTTTAGATTGGCATTTTCTGCCAGATTAATTGTATTGCTGAAGTTTTTCTGCATATTATTCAGCGAGACATCCCGGTTATATGCAATGCTGGTTCCAAAATTCATGTTCTGGCCTGGCGTTTTGGATAATGGAATGGAATTGTGCATCATACCACTGATGCTGTAATATCCATTCACGTTTACTGGCATACTAATCGTTTTACCGGTAGTGGAATCATAGATGTTTGCATTGATAATTTTATTGCTACCGAAGTTGGAATTCAACATCAGGAACATACTACGGAAAGTCTGGTAGTTAGAGGTGTTATAGCGTACATTGATGCTATTGTTATAGGACGGCTTCAGGTTGGGATTACCCAGTTGTACGAACAATGCATTGCTGTTGTCCGGAACTGGTTGCAATTGTTGTACCGTAGGCTGTGTGGTCATACCGGTATAACTAAATTTCAACCTTCTGGTTTTAGAAAACATATAGTTGAAAGTCGCATTAGGCGCGAAGTTCATGGTATGTTGTGTAATGGTGCTGTCTTTTCCTGTTCTGAAAGAATAAATATTATTATCCAGGTTATTGAACATGAAATTGACCCCTACAGCATAATCGTACTTCAGTTTCACCGTACGAATAGCGAGTCCTGTTTGCTGATTGATTGTGTGGTTATCAAAAATATTACTCAATGAATCGTTCCGGTGATTATATTCCGACTTGGCCGGATCGAAGTCATATGTAAAGCGTTTTGCATTGCTGGTAAACTTTGTAAAACCATAATTAAACACTAGGTACCTGTCTTTGAAAATAGGTTCTGTATAGGTAAGCGCAGCGCCGAAGTTTCGGCTGTCGCTATTGTTTGTATTCATCTGGTTATAGGATGAATCCTTCCTGATAGCATTATTAAAGAAGGTGGTGGTAGAAATGACGGTACCGGTCTGATTAGAGGTGTTATCGTTATAAGTCAGGTTCAGACTGATGGTACGACCTTTCTTTTTGAAGCGCCTATTGTACAACAGGCCTCCGCCGAAAGAAGAAGTATTGCCTTGCCCGTCGTTGTAGGTAGCACCTTTGTTGATGGTATCCTTGTTGTTGCTGCCAAGCGTGGAATAAATATTGTAAGAATTCGTGTTGGCATTGGTGACGGACAAAGAAGGCGTGAAAGTAATAGCATTGAAAGAGTCTATAGTATATTCCATGCGCACATTGAACCGGTTATTAGCATTTTCAGTGTTCGATGCTGCATTGGTATATTGGAAGTTAGAGTAGTTTGGTTGAATGTTTTGTTGAGTTGTATTCTGTAATACACTGACAGTGTTGTCATTAAAGAAGTAACTGCCATTCAACATCAGTTTACTCGAATAATTTTGACTGAAGTTGGCTCCTGCGTTCCAGCTTTTGGTAATACCTGGAGCAACAGAGGTACTGGCGCCGCTACCCATCCGCATTATACTTGGTCCTCCTCCACGACTGAAGCTCATTTGGTTTTGCGCCGTAAATCCGAGGTTATTCACATTATTACCACCGCCGATAATAGACATTTGTTGATTATCACGGAAGCGGTTGATATTAAAGTTCACGCCGTAACGATCGTCTGTTCCATAGCCCGCCATAGCGCGGCCAAACACGCCTTTCTTTTTATCTTTTTTGATAACGATGTTGATGGCTTTCTCTGTTTGTCCGTCGTCGATTTGAGTAAATTCAGCCTGATCGGATTTCTTATCGATCACCTGAACTTTGTCGATGATAGCAGATGGAAGGTTTTTGGTAGCCAGTTTAGGGTCAGTGCCGAAGAATGGTTTACCATCTACCAATACTTTGGTAACGGTTTGGCCTTGTGCAGTGATGCCGCCATCTTTGTCGACCACTACGCCAGGTAATTTTTTCAGGAGGTCTTCAACAACGGAATTAGGTCTTGTTTTAAAGGCGTCGGCATTGAATTCCAGGGTGTCTTTTTTCACCACCACAGGTGGTTTTTCTTCGAGGATTTCTACGCCTTTGAGATCCACTCCTTTGTGTTCCATGGCGAGATTGCCGAGGCTGATCTGCTTATTTTCTGCAGATATCGTAATTGGTTTATAGACCGATTTATACCCCATAAAGCTGAGGAATAATCGGTAGGAACCATCTGCGATACCGTTGATTTCGAAGTTTCCTTTATTATCAGAAACAGCGGTACTGGCTACAGAAGAATCTCTTGCGTGTAGTAATACAACAGTTGCAGCGGGTAATGCTTCTTTGGTTGTATGGTCGGTTAGTTGGCCTTTGATCTTTCCTAGTGACGACTGAGCCTGGGCGTTAACAACGCCCAAACCCAGTGTCAGTAAGATTATTAGAATTCTCTTCATAATAGGAATTAGCGGAAAAATGTAAGATACTTCTGTTTCTAGTTCTGTTGTTGCCGCTTACGTAATTTTTCCATTTCTACTCTTCTCAGGTCCCGGAGTTGCTCCTGTGTTACTTTCTGAGCATCTGCGGGGAGAGTGAGGTCAGTGTCTGTTACAGGTTTCAGTGTTACTTTTTGTGCCGTAAACGAGCGATTACTGCCTTCTGCAGCGAGGATTACCGCGTTACTGTCGGGCAGTAATCCGTTAATAGGTGAATAAGCAAAAGGTAGTTCAGTGGTGTACCAGATGGTGTAAGTATCCTCTTTCAGCTTTACAGTTGCTTTTTTACAGGTGTATCCTGCAATTTTTTTGGTTTTATCTCCAGTCTGGACGTTGGAGGCGATTATGAAGTCCTCCTCAGTAAAATACGTTTTTCGGTCGTCTCCGGATGTTGAAAACACATTTTGATATTTCTTATGTTGCAAATCCACCAATTGATTGCCCATCCCGCCTCTGAAACCGCCGCCTTGGCCGGGGCCTCCAGGGCGTCGTTGGCCGGTGGAGTCGCCGCGTTGGCCATTCCTTCTACCGCCAAAACCGCCCCCGAAGTTGCCGTTTCCGCCAAAATCAGGACGATCTGTAGTCAATTTGCCCATGCCATTATTAAAAGTGAAATGTTGCTGTAGGGTAATTACATCTGGAATATCAGCGCTATTGTCATTATTTCCATTGCCGCCTTGGAATCGGGCCATCCTTTCACGATCAACACGCTGGGTCACCTCATAATCGATTATACCCGATTGCTGCGCAAACAGGGCGGATGAAAATGGCAGGAATGCTGCTGCCAGTACCAGTCGGGATAGTAGATTCATAAATGGTTGTTTTTATATGCAAAAATCTTCATTCGAACCATTATTGAGCGTTAAATACCATTATTTACTGTTAATTATTGTTAAGGTTTTGGTCGCTTTCCCGGCGGATTGGATAGTTTTGTCAAAGTTCAAAATCTACTCATGCGTCAGCGTATTAGAATTACTCTTACCCTCATGATAATTTGTATACTTGGAATTTTTCTATTCCAGGGATACTGGTTATACAATTCCTATCGATTTAACGAAGACCAGTTCAGTCGCGAAATAAGTGATGCGTTGCGCAGTGCTACATTCTTTCAAAGATATTCAGACGCTCGCCGATACATAAGGTACTATGTAAAGGACCAAGATTCTTTAAAAAAACCTATAAAAGGTTATGTGATGATGATGGAAGAGCTGGGCACTCCAAAGGATAATCGCCCGCCTGGAGCTCCTCCTGCCCGAATTGTAAAAGTCAAACCGATGGCCAGACAGGAAGGAGATATCATCTCCTCACCGTCACGCCTAAACGGAGATACCATGGCCCGCCAGATTTCAGAAATCATTATCACCAATCATAACAGAGATAGTGATAGTGCCGTTCTGGCAAGGGTGGACTCTGCATTTAAATCAGAGCTTAACAGCAGACAGATTACAACTAGGTATAAACTCGATACCTTTCACATGAACTTCAGCGGTCTTGAAAGAGGGAGTTTCAAAGACAGCATCCGTCGTAGAATGCCTAATAGAACCAGGAAGGTTCCTGTTAAAGAAGGTAGTAACTTGTTTGTGCAAGCAACTTTTGAATCGCCACTTCAGTTTGTTATCCAGAAGATGCTCTGGACATTGATTGCTTCTTTAGTGCTAATGATACTTACAGTGCTTTCTTTCGTTTATATGCTTCGCACAATTTTAAAACAAAAGAGATTATCTGAAGTTAAAAATGACTTCATCAACAACATGACACATGAGCTGAAAACACCTATTGCTACTGTGTCTGCGGCTGTTGAAGCCTTACAACATTTCAACGCGTTGAACGATCCGGAAAAGACCGCTCGTTATCTCAATACATCAAAACAAGAACTGCAACGATTATCTGATCTCGTGGAAAAAGTATTGCACATCGCTACGGAAGAAAAAGAAGAGATCGAATTATTTCGAGAAGAAACCGATCTAAATGAAATTATAGATAACATATTATCCAATCATCAGCTTAAATCCAATTCGTTACAGTTACGATATGACAACAATCTAAAAAGGGAAACTGTTTACTTGGATAAAACACATATTGCAAATGCCATCAACAACCTAGTGGATAATGCCATTAAATATTCCGGAGAAAAGCCTTATGTTCATATCCAGGTATGGGAAGAAAAAGGGATGTTGAAGATTCGCGTGAAAGACAATGGAATCGGCATTCCCCGCTCTTATCAAGAAAGTATTTTCGACAAATTTTTTAGGGTGCCAACAGGAAATTTACACAAAGTAAAAGGCTTTGGTCTTGGCCTTAGTTATGTCCGAAAAATTGTGGAGTTACATGGTGGCACAATTGCTGTACATAGCGAACCCGACAAAGGCAGTGAGTTTGTGATTACCATTCCGGCAACTAAATCTGCAATAAAATAATTTTAGCGCAATTTTGATTCAACCTAGATTATGGCAAAAGTATTACTGATAGAAGATGAATCGCAACTCGGTGAGATTGTAAAAGACAGTCTTGAAATGAGAGGTTTCCACATGTTATATGCTTCCGATGGAAAAGAAGGCCTGCAGTTGTTTCAGCAGGAACGTCCAGATGTGGTAGTCCTAGATATTATGATGCCCAATATGGACGGCTTTACGGTGACTACAGAGATCAGGAAACTGGATAAATATACTCCTATCATCTTCCTTACTGCAAAATCGCAGACAGCAGATGTAGTGAAAGGATTTGAATTGGGAGGAAATGATTATCTGAAGAAACCTTTCAGCATGGATGAGTTGATTGTTCGTATCAAGGCGCTGCTCAAGCGTTTTGATGATCAGCCGCCCCGCAATTTGGAAGAAGGCGCTGTAACAATCGGACAGTATATGTTCAATTATGCAAAGCAGACGCTCACCCGCAATAGCAACACCGAATTCCTCTCCCATCGTGAAGCGGAAATTTTAAAACGCTTGTATGATAACCGGAATGAAGTGATGGAGAGAAAGACTGTACTGCTGGACCTTTGGGGAGATGATAACTTCTTCAATGCACGCAGTATGGACGTGTTTATTACCAAACTGAGGAGATATCTGAAAGATGATAGTCGCATTCAGATTGTTAATATCAGAGGGGTGGGTTATAAGCTGATATTCTAGCCTGTTTAGGCACTCATGATAGCGGTCATTTCCGGGTTTACTTCGAAATCAATACAAACCCGGGTGCCGCCAGGAGCATTGTTTTCATCTGTTAGGTCTTCGATTTCAAGATTGCATTTGGAGTTGAAAGAGCTGCGATAAAGTTCAATCCTTTCCATACATATTTCCATTCCTTTGGACTGATGGGCGCCTGCTTTCAGGTCCACATTACAGCGCAATGCAGCCAGGTTTCTGCCTATACCATTATCTTCCACTTCGCAGCGGAGCATATTATCTTGTGGGATACTCCAGCGCACTTGCAGGTGTTTATCTCCATCTTTTGCCATGAGACCGTGCCATATGGCGTTTTCCAGGAAAGGCTGTACCAGCATGCCCGGCAGCAGGGTGTTGTCTGGGTCAATAGCAGGATCGATGGAGAAGTTATAGTCGAATGCCTCGCTGGTGCGGAGTCGTTCTAGTTTGAGATAATATTCGAGGATTTCCATTTCTTCTTTCAGGCTGATGAGACTGCGGCTGGAATGCATGAGCACCATCCGCAGCAATCGGGCAAATCCTGAAATATATTCCTTGGCGCGGGTATTTTCTCCCGTTACCACGGCACTGTGGATGCCATTGAGGCAATTGAACACAAAATGTGGGTTTATCTGCGATTTTAGGGACACCAGTTTCATTTGTGCCAACTGTTGCCGGAGCAAAGAAACTTCGGTGGAGAGGAAAGTATTCCTGCGCTCGAAGGCCTCAGCACGGGACAAAGCGATCTTCAGTTCCCGGCGGCTGCGGAGGAAAAGAACGATAAATACAGCCATTCCGGCTGAAAGTAGTACTAGTAGCAGGGTGTAAAGCTCGACAGACATACAGCGAATTACGATTGAAAATATACGACTTTTAGCCTGTTTTATCACTTTGCGGAAGATGCGCTAAACACTTATCTTTGTTGTTTATGGAACAGTTAGTACAGCAAATAGCGGCCCACAAGGAAGAAATATTGGCCTTTACGCCAGCCAACGCCGCGGATCTGGAGCAATACCGCATCAAATTTCTGGGTACCAAAGGTATCGTCAAAGCCCTTTTTGGGGAAATGAAGCAGGTGCCCAACGACCGTAAGAAAGAATTTGGACAGATATTAAACGAGTTTAAACAACTGGCAGAATCCAGGTATGAGCAATTCAGCGAGCTGAAAGATGCTGTTGGTGCCGATACCGAGGATATCGACTATACTTTGCCGGCTGCCCCTCACAGGTTGGGTACCCGTCATCCTATTAGCCTAGTAAGAAATAAAATCATCCAGATCTTCGAAAGACTGGGCTTTACCATTGCGGAAGGTCCGGAAATCGAAGACGATTGGCATAACTTCACCGCGCTGAACTTGCCGGAAAACCATCCTGCCCGTGATATGCAGGATACTTTCTTCATCAGTAAGAATCCAGACTGGCTCCTGAGAACGCAGACTTCCTCCGCACAAGTACGTGTGATGGAAGAAGGAAAATTGCCTATTCGTATTATCAGCCCAGGCCGTGTGTACAGAAATGAAACCATTTCAGCCCGTGCACACTGCTTCTTCCACCAGGTGGAAGGTCTCTATATCGACGAAAACGTGTCTTTCGCAGACCTGAAACAAACACTCTATCACTTTGTGAAAGAAATGTTTGGTGAGAATACCGCCATTCGCTTCCGTCCATCTTACTTCCCATTCACAGAGCCAAGCGCAGAAATGGATATTTCCTGCTTTATCTGTGGTGGTACCGGCTGTAATGTTTGTAAACATACTGGCTGGGTAGAAATCCTCGGTTGCGGAATGGTGCACCCTAAAGTGCTCGCCAATTGCGGTATTGATCCGGAAAAATATACAGGCTTTGCCTTCGGTATGGGGATTGAACGTATCACCATGCTCAAATACCAGATTAAAGACCTCCGTTTGTTCTCAGAAAACGATACCCGTTTCCTGGAACAGTTTCAGGGGACAGTATAAAGCAATTCCCATATGATTCAAACCATCGCAGTATGCGGCGCCGGTACCATGGGCGCCGGAATTGCACAGGTAGCCGCTAACAGCGGATTTGCTACTATCTTATTTGACATCGCTCCAGCGATGTTGGACAGGGCCAAAGCTCAAATTGAAAAGAGCCTGGCCCTGGCTGTTGATAAGGGAAGACTGAGCGCGGAAGACAAAGAAAAAACGTTGAAAAATCTTCGATATACAAATAATATCGAAGACTGTATCGCAGATGTCATCATTGAAGCCATCGTGGAGAAACCGGAAGCTAAATCTTCCTTGTTCAACCAACTGGCCGAATTCAATCACACCGATACCATCTTCGCGACGAACACCTCTTCCCTTTCTGTATCAACAATTGCTGCTTCAGTGGCAGTAAATCCATCCAGGGTAGTAGGGATGCACTTTTTCAATCCTGCCCATGCGATGAAACTGGTTGAAGTAGTATCCGGCTCGCAGACGTCTGAAATAGCGGCCAACACTATATTTGCGCTTGCCAAACAAATGGGTAAAACCCCGGTAAACGTTAAAGATTCTCCTGGTTTTATTGTGAATCGTGTGGCCAGACATTATTACCTGGAAGCCATGACAATTGCAGAAGATGGATTGGCAGATTTCAGTGCCATTGATAATTTGCTGGAAGCAGCAGGTTTCAGAATGGGGCCTTTCGCATTGATGGATCTTATCGGGAATGATATTAATCTAGCGGTATCACAGTCGCTCTATGATGCTTTTCAACATGCGCCGCGTTTTAAGCCTAACCGACTGCAAGAACAACGAGTAAAAGAAGGGAAACTTGGCCGGAAAACAGGACTCGGTTTCTATCGCTACGAGTAATATCCTACAAACTGCCTATTTTTGGGCCTCCTATATTGTATAAAAGAATTTCTTCTCATGATTTTAGTAACCGGCGGAACTGGTCTTTTAGGTAGTCATCTTATTCGTTCATTGGTGGAGGCAGGCAAACCTGTGCGTGCAATTTACCGCAAGGAACCGGCTGCGCAACTGGAGGATATCCGCCACAAAATTGAATGGGTACAAGGTGATATCTTGGATGTAGTTGGCCTGGAAGAAGTGATGGAAGGCATTAAGCAGGTGTATCATTGTGCGGGTATGGTATCTTTTGCACCTGGCAATAATAGCCTGAGAAAAGTGAATGTAGAAGGCACTGCCAATGTAGTGAATATTGCACTGGATGCAGGTGTGGAAAAACTCGTGCATGTCAGTTCCGTAGCTGCCCTTGGAAGAGCCAAAGACGGTGAACATATCAGCGAAGAGAGTGAATGGGTGCCTAGCAAGCATAATTCCCAATATGCAGTGAGTAAGTTTGATGGTGAGCTGGAAGTATGGAGAGGTATAGCAGAAGGGCTACCGGCTGCTATTGTAAACCCTTCCATTATTCTTGGTAGCGGTTTCTGGGAAGATGGTTCCAGCGCAATTTTCAAGAATGTTTATAAAGAATTCCCTTACTATACCAGAGGCGTTAATGGGTTTGTAGATGTCAGAGATGTAGCCAAAGCGATGATCATGCTGATGGATGCACCGGTGTCTGGCCAACGTTTTATCCTTTCTGCCGATAACTGGAGCTACAAGGACCTGTTTACTTCCATGGCTAATGCTTTACATCGTAAACCGCCTGTAAAAGAAGCGACTCCGTTTATGACGGGGTTGGTATGGCGAGTAGAGAGACTAAAGCAGATGTTTGGAGGCAAGTCTCCCCTTATCACCAAAGAAACAGCACATACGGCACAGTTGAAGGTCTATTATGACAACAGTAAAATTCAGCAATTCCTGCCGGAATTCCATTTCCGTTCCTTGGAGACGACCATTGCGGAAACCTGTCAGGATTACCTGAGAGACCACTCATCGCAGCAGTAGAGTGCCGATAGCGGCTGCAATTACATTGGAAGTATATTCATCCAGGTCGTTTCTGACCCATATTCTTGGCATTTTGCCGGGGATAACAGCCGCTATATCCTTCTTCCCTTTTCTGAATACGTAACAGATATTTTCGTAGGAATTTACCTTCCCGAAGTAATTATTTGCGGAGACACGGATACTCTCCCCTTCCGTGCGCAATATACCAGCAGGTTTATTGTCATTTAAGTCCATGTACGCAGACGGTTTCAATATCAATTCCCAACGTTTTAAGGGGGCATTTTTGGTGTCTGAGAACAGGGCGTACCAGAATATCGCCTTATCAGATTCTCGGTCCAAATAGTCCGGTAAATCGCGGTTGAGGAAGGCGATATGAGAGATCTCCATTGCTTGTACCGCTATACGGGTACCTTTTCCGGAGATGGTGAAGTTGAATGCATTTTTAGGGGCGGTGATATTTCCGGTGATGCGTTCATCTACCCCATTTTTGCGGGAGGAGGTGTTATAGGGACCGTAAGTGATGGTTTTGGCGGTAAACCAGCCGTCGTCTATGGTGATATGCCACAGGTTAACAGAGTCGTACAGATCGTCGTGGGGAGTGCGTTGGGCACTGGCTACAGCGCTTATTAACAGCAGCCAGGCAGCGAGGAGATATCTCATAAAACACTTTTAAAAACAAAGGGGGCTGACCTAAAGGTAATGCAACACAATCGTAATATCTGTTGGATTATCTTTTGCCAGCCCCGAATGTAATATATTTTATGGCTGAGATCAGGAGAGATGTTTAATCTTTTCCCAGATTTCAGGGATACGTTTGATCCATGCCAGTTCTTTCTTTTTATAGCGGGCATCTTCAGCAGGAGTACCGAAGTATACTTTGCCACCTTCCAGGGAGCTTGGAACGCCACTTTGTGCAAGTACTATTGCGTTCTTACCGATCACTAGATCTTTAGAAACGCCTACTTGACCCCAGAGGATTACATTGTCTTCGATCAGTGCTTTACCACCGATACCTACCTGTGCAGCAAAGAGACAGTTCTTACCCACAACGGTACCATGACCGATATGGATCATGTTATCGAATTTAGTACCACGACCGATGATGGTATCGCCACTCACGCCTTTGTCGATGGTGCAACCGGCTCCTATTTCCACATCATCTTCGATGATAACCCTTCCACAGCTTTCCAGTTTATCGTACATCACTTCTCTATCTGCTCTTTTCTTGAAGTAAAAAGCATCCGCACCGATGATAGTACCTGCATGGATGATAACATTATCACCGATAACAGAGTGGTCGTAGATGGTTACATTTGGATGGATAAGACAGTTGCGACCAATACGCACATGATTGCCAATGAATACGTTAGGCTGAATAACAGTGCCTTCACCTATCACAGCGGTATCACTGATTGCTTTAGTGGCAGGTTCAAAAGGGCGGAAATGTTTTACGAGTTTTACATAGGCACTGAAAGGATCGTTCAGTACAAGTAAAGCCTTCCCATCCGGGCATTCAACTTTCTTGTTGATGATGATAATGGTTGCTGCGGAATTCAGACTGGCAGCATAGTATTTTTCAAAGTCTACAAAGGAGATATCTCCAGGAGTAACCTTATGTATTTCGTTGATGCCGGTGGCCATCAACTGGGTGTTGCCAACCAGCTCTGCGCCTATCAGTGATGCGATTTCCGTTACGGCAACAGGTGCTTCGAACTTCATATGATCTGAGTTATGGAATTATAATAAAGTGGAACAAAGGTAGTAAATCAGTATGTGTAAAGATGATTTTCTGAGAGGAAGTTGATGATGTTTTCAAAGATGCATTCTGTTGTTATCCACAATTATTTTAGTAGTGTGAATAAAATTTTTTGTAAAATTTTTCTTTTGTCATGAAATTCTTTTTAATATTGTGTAGGGAATTTTGTTTCCCTGTACTTACTAACCCATTCACATAATAAGAAAGTCTGATTGTATACACGGTCAGACTTTTTTTATTGCCTCTGAAATCCGCTACAGCACTACGTTTCATCAGATCACATTTTTCACTGCATATAAAAGTGGTTACACTTTGCCTCCTGATTTCATCCAGAAAGGTGATTGAGCTTTCGGACATCACAAAAGCCGGGAAGCCCGATTTTTTAAAATTGGATTAAAAAATCGGGCTTATCCGGCAGCATTTATAGTCAGGATTAAATAGCGCTGCTAAATAATTGGGTGGCGGGTAATTTTCGCCATAATCTCGCATCAAAAGCCATACAGATATTTCTTATAAACGTTCTGCCGGCAGGTGTTACAGCTACTTTATCTGGTATTACGGAAACGAGTCCGTCATGTTCGAGTTCCTGTAGTCTGTCTATTCCTTCAATCACTGCATCACACTGTGTATCCGCCTTGCGCCAGCTTGTTTCAAAGTTGCACATTAGGTCGTGGATATGTTTTCTGATGAGGAGGTCTTCGTTGGTGAGAATATGCCCTCTTGTAACTGGAAACTCTCCTTTGTTTACTTTTTCCTGGTAAGCAGTAGTACTCTTTTCATTTTGTGCATATGCATACCAGTTATCGCCGATTGAAGATGCACCTAATCCCACCAAGAGGGTTGTGTGCAACACAGTATAACCCATGAAGTTACGGTGCAATATGCCAGCGTTCCATGCGGTGTACAATTCGTCTCCCGGTAGGGCAAAATGGTCCATACCAATCTCCGTATACCCCGCTGCTGTGAATAATTCCCTTCCTTTCTCATACAATCTTCTTTTCTCCGCATCCTTAGGAAGGTCCGCTTCATCATACTTGCGTTGACCTACACCTTTCACCCAAGGAACATGTGCATAACTATAGAAAGAAATCCTATCCGGACGCAGTTGCATTACTTTTTCAATGGTATCCGTTACACTCTCTATGGTTTGCAGTGGCAAGCCATAAATCAAATCAAAATTGATAGAAGTAAAACCTGTTTCACGGGCATGCTTCATTACAGTTTCCACTGTTTCAAAGGGTTGTATACGATTGATGATCTCTTGTACTTTCGGATCGAAGTCTTGTATACCTAAGCTCACTCTTCTGAAGCCAAATTGATATAACAGCTCCAGGTGCTCCCTGGTAGTATTGTTTGGATGGCCTTCAAAGCTGAGTGCAGCATCTGGCATTAGCTCCGCAGTGTCGAAAATTCCTTTCAGCAACTGCCCCAGGTTGGTGGCACTGAAAAAGGTAGGAGTACCACCACCCAGATGTAATTCCCGGATACGCGGTTTGCCACCAAAGACATCGGTATACAGTTTCCATTCTTTCAGCAGCGTAGCGATATAAGGCTCTTCTACCTGATGATTGATGGTGATATGTTTGTTACAGCCGCAGTAAGTGCAAAGCTTCTCACAGAAAGGCAAATGGATATATAAACTCATACCTTCCTTTTCATTGGACTCGTCAAAAGATTTTTTTAGCAGAGCCTTCCATTGATCGAGGTGAAAAGTAGTTTCGTCCCAGTAAGGAACGGTAGGATAACTGGTATATCGTGGTGCTGCCACATTATATTTCTGTAGTAGACTCATGGTGGTTATGGTTTATGACAGTGTATGTAGGTCCTGTCTGGCGTACTGCTGAGGATTGGACTGATATAAGGTATGCCGAGATTCATCCCGCGCATGATCAACAGAATACCCATGACTGCAATCATGTAGGGAACTGCTTTTCTAATTTTATTCCGGACAGGAATACTAAGCAGATGTCCGAACCATGCTGCAGCAGTCATGGCAGGGAGCGTGCCGGCGCCAAATGCTGTCATGAATAGCATCCCTTTTTCTACAGTGCCCGTAGATGTAGCGCCGGCAATTCCCATATATACCAACCCGCAGGGCAACAAACCATTCAAGATTCCGATGGCATACAGTGTACGAAAACGCTGTGCTGCCAATAGGCGGCCCAATTCCGCCTTTATTTTACCTGTAATTACTCCCGGCATGGTTACACGTACCTTGTTGCTGCCCGCAATAAAATTGAGCAATACGGCGGCCAATAGGAGTAATCCCATGGTGACAGACAACCGTTGTTGAAAGCCCGCCATTACCACCTGTTTTCCCATCCATCCAAACAATCCTCCTAGTAATGCGTAGGTGCTAATTCTGCCGGCGTTGTACAACAGTATTCCTGCCATTTTACGACCGCCTTCCAGGTGTCTGACTGGTAAGGTGAGGGCAATAGGCCCACACATTCCCACGCAGTGAAAACTGCCTGCAAAGCCGATTAAAAAAGCAGTGAGTGTAAACATGTCGTTAGTTGATATGTAATACCTGTTCTTGGTAATAAGGTTTGTTATTCATTTCCCAACGGATTTTCACTCGGTAATTGCCACGAATGAATTTCTCTCTTCCAACTGTTTGATTACCAGATCCATCTGGTTGAAGTGGTACTTCGAAATCTTTTTTGGAATCAGAAGGTCTGTAGAAGCTAACGGTACCGCTAAAGTTTTGTCCGATCAATTCATGCGGCATAGCGATGTTAACTGCTTCTTCCGGTTGGGTAACTTTCACGGGGGCAGACAATGCTTCTGCATTGTTTCTGCCGTCAATCACTTGTTGGTATTTCAGTTCGTCGCTGTAATAATCCGGTGTTACCATGTCTATTTTGGTACCTATACTCTTGGTCACCAGGGTAAGAATCCCGGCGGCGAAGATGACGAATACGAGTATGATTTTATGTCCCCAGTTCATGATAAATAATTGAAATTGTGTACGATAACTGCTACTCCATTGGACCTGAGAAGGTGGTATTGAAAGTAGCGATCTTTACATTTTGCTGATATAATCCGATACTGACTTTAGACTTTCTACCATTAACAGCCCCTCTTGGCAGCACGATGAAGAATGTCCCCTCTCCTTGCCCTTCTGCTTTCACGGTGATATCTGTTTTGCCTATCATTTCGATGACGCCAGGTTTATTTTCCAGTTTCAGTTGCAGCGGAATACTACCAGTGGTTTTATTGATCAGGATGATGCGGTACAAGTTGGAGATACTGTCTGTTCCTCTTTCTTGGTAGAGCATACCTGCTGTTCTAATCACGGTGCCTGTAACTGGTTTTCGGCTAGACAACATGAACGTGATGACGCCGAGAATAATTACCAGCAGGGTAGTGTAAATTTTCAGTCTGGGTGTAAACCTGAGTTTTTCTTTGTTGGCGATACCATTTTCAGAAGCATAACGGATAAGCCCACGAGGACGCCCGATTTTCTCCATCATAAAATCGCATGCATCGATACAGGCGGTACAATTCACACATTCCAATTGAGTACCGTTCCGTATATCTATCCCCGTGGGACATACCTTCACACACTGATTACAGTCTATACAATCTCCGTCCGCATGGTTTCCGCTTTTACGGTATTTTTCGCGTGGTTCCCCTCTGTTGTAGTCATATGCTACCAGTACAGAGTTTTTATCCAGCAATACGCCTTGTAAACGGCCATAAGGGCAAATAATGGTACATACCTGTTCCCGCATGAAGGCATAAACGCCATAGAACACGCCAGAGAAAATCAGGATGGCGATAAAGCCGCCCATATGTGCCGTTAATGGTTCCGTTATTATTTTTTCCAGTTCCTTCGCGCCGATGATATAGGCGAGGAATATATTCGCAATAAGGAAAGACAACCCATAAAACAAGACATGTTTGGCTGTTTTACGGAGGATCTTATTCATGGTCCAAGGAGCGTTGGCAAGCATTTGTTGTGCCGCAGCATCTCCTTCAATCCAATATTCTATTCTGCGGAACAACATCTCCATGAAGATGGTCTGTGGGCAAGCCCATCCGCAGAAAAGGCGGCCGAAAGCCATTGTAAACAGTACAATGAAGAGAATGAATGCCAACATGGCCAATCCGAAGATGAAGAAGTCCTGTGGCCAGAAAATGGCGCCAAAGAGAATAAACTTACCCTCTAGCACATTCAACATAAACAAGGGCCTGCCATTTATGGAAATAAACGGCAGGCTAAAAAATGCAATGAAATAGAAAATGCTGAGAATAGTGCGGATATTATAGAAACGGCCTTTGGGCTGTTTAGCGAATATCCACTTGCGTTTTCCTTGTTTATCAACTGTGGCTATATGATCTCTAAATGTCGTACTGTCTTCCATCTGCTATTCTTTTTCGCCTTGAGGTGCTTTTGGATTAGGAGGATTACTATTATGTATGGATTTGATGAAACTTGCCAGGAGTGCTATTTGTCTTGGTGAAAAATCTTCTTGCCATGCTTTCATCCCTTTATCAGGCACGCCGTATTTGATGGTTTTAAACACATCGCCGATTTTTCCACCGTGCAGCCAGTAATCATCTGTCAGGTTCGGCCCTACGACACCTTGTCCTTGTGGACCGTGGCAAGGGGCGCAGTTGCTGATAAACAGTTTCTGTCCGCCTGCGATTTCATCTGGGGCGGTCAGTTCCTTCACGTTTGTCTCATTCACGTTATTGGCCGCATTCTTCATGTATTCAGCTTTGGCGGCAGCGGCTTTTTCCTCTGCCATGGCCAGTTCCTGTACTTGTGTAGGAGCAGTGCCGGATACATAACCTCTCCAGAGGTATACTACGGCAAAGGTTATACTGAAATAGAAGCCCCATTTCCACCATGGAGGAGTAGGATTGTTCAGCTCACGGATACCATCGTAGTCGTGACCCATATCTTCCTCTTCTTCAGAGGCAGCATCCACGGTTTTGGTATTATTGAGTTTTTCGAGCCAGTTAATACGTGGTTTTCCTGGAACAGTCGCTTTTGCTGCTTTGCGTTTACGTTTGATGCCTACCAGGATTTTCAGGGTAATCAGCAAGCTGATGATCACCAGGATTTCCAGGAAGATAACGGATACCAGTACCCAGAGAGATGTTTTTGATAGAAGGCCGTTGGTGGCTGTATCCACCAGGGCATCTGCTGCGGATGCTTTGCCGGCGCTCAGCATAGACAGTAAAATAATTCCTGTTGTGATGACAGCCTTTCCGGCATCCTTTTTCATTCTTTCCCTGTAGATTTCCATTGCCCCCATAACAGCATTGCCTAGTACAGCGATGGCGATCAGCAAACCAACGCATACAGTTACCAATACTAGGGCAACAGGGTCTGAAAGTTCTGACGGTTGTGGCTTTCCGTCGGCCATGGCAGGTACGCTGATTAGCGTACCTGCTCCGAATATGATGAGTGATCTGATGTTCATAGATGTTATTTTTCTTCTTGGTCCAGTGGTATACGACTTACATGATCTATCATCCGCTTATCAGTACTGAATGCCAGCCAGGCAGCCACTACAAAGAATATAGAGAATATCAACAGGGATGCAAGCGGATAAATACTAATCCCGGCGATTGACTGCAGATAGTTGATGAATTTCATGATCAGATGTTTTTAAAAGTCAGTTTTTTCTGTTGTTACCACTGGTTTAGGGGCGGATTTGATATCTTTTCCCATGCGTTGCAGATATGCAATCAGTGCCACGATTTCTCTGTCTTTTCCGATAGGCAGCTTATCTTTTTTCAGATTAGCAACGATTTTATCGGCTTGTTCTTCGAGGTCTGCGTTGGCTTTTACTTCATATCCGTCTGGATAAGGAACACCGAGCTTACGCATTACACTGATCATCGCTGGTGTTTTAGCTTTGTCTATCCTGTCTTCAAACAACCAAGGATAAGAAGGCATGATAGAACCAGGCGACATGGAACTTGGATCGAACATGTGGTTAAAGTGCCAGGAGTCTGGATATTTACCACCGATTTTTGCCAAATCCGGACCGGTACGTTTGGAACCCCATTGGAATGGATGGTCATATACAAACTCACCTGCTTTAGAGTATTCGCCATAACGAGCTACTTCGTCGCGGAATGGGCGGATCATCTGAGAGTGGCAGGTATAGCAGCCTTCTCTCAGATAGATATCTCGACCATGTAATTCTAATGGAGTGTAGGGTTTTACACTAGTGATAGTTGGAATATTACTTTTCACAAGGAAGGTTGGTACCATTTCCAGCATACCGCCTACACCTACCACGATCAAACTGAATACAACGAGCTGAATAGGTCTCTGCTCAATCCAGTTATGCCAGTGGCTTTTGCCGTGAGTGGTGATCACTTTAGGCAGTGGTGCAGCTTCTGCTGCTTCATTGGCAACAAATTTACCTTTGCGGATAGTTTTATAAAGGTTGACCATCGCCAATATCAGACCGCTCACGTAAAGGAGTCCGCCTACTGCACGCAGTGCGTACATTGGAACGATGGCAGTCACTGTTTCCAGGAATTGATATTTCAGTGTACCTTCTTCTGTAAATTGTTTCCACATCATGCTCTGGGTAAATGCAGCCCAGTACAATGGAATCACATAGAAGATAATACCGAGGGTACCGATCCAGAAGTGAAAATTCGCCCATTTGCGGCTATACAGTTCGGTAGAGAATAATCTTGGAATCAGCCAGTAGAGGATACCAAATGTGAGGAATCCGTTCCAGCCGAGGGCACCTACGTGTACGTGTGCAATGGTCCAGTCGGTATAGTGACTGATAGCGTTCACGTTTTTCAAGGAGAGCATTGGTCCTTCGAATGTAGCCATACCGTAGCAAGTGAGGGCCACCACGAAGAATTTCAGAATGGCGTCTTCCCTAACTCTATCCCATGCGCCACGCAGGGTCAGCAAACCATTCAGCATACCACCCCATGATGGAGCAATCAGCATAATGGAGAATACAGTACCGAGAGACTGTGCCCATTCAGGCAATGCAGTATACAGCAGGTGGTGAGGACCTGCCCAGATATATATAAAGATCAGTGACCAGAAGTGAATGATAGACCAACGGTAAGAATATACAGGTCTGTTCGCTGCTTTAGGAACGAAGTAGTACATCAATCCGAGATATGGAGTGGTCAGGAAGAATGCTACCGCATTGTGACCATACCACCACTGTACCAGGGCGTCTTGTACGCCAGCATACCAAGAGTAGCTTTTGAAGAGAGACAGTGGAAACTCAAAGGAGTTAATGATATGCAGCATCGCAATGGCTACCCAGGTACCGATATAGAACCAGATTGCTACGTAGAGATGCGCTTCTCTCCTTTTAAGAATTGTTCCCAGCATATTGGCACCGAATACTACCCAAACGAGGGTAATCGCGATGTCAAATGGCCATTCCAGTTCGGCGTATTCCTTACCGGTAGTATAGCCTAGGAACAATGTGAGTGCTCCTCCTGCGATGATGGCTTGCCATCCCCAGAAATGAATTTTACTCAGCAAATCGCTGAACATTCTCGCTTTACAGAGCCGTTGCAGGGAATAATAAACTCCCATAAAAATACCGTTACCAACAAAGGCGAAAATCACCGCGTTGGTATGTACAGGTCGGAGACGACCGAAAGTAATGGGCGCAAATCCCCCGTTAAGATAAGGAAGAACCAGTTCTGTAGCGGCATACAGACCAGCCAGCATGCCAATTAACCCCCAGAAAACACAGGCGTAAGCAAACCATTTGACCGTTCGGTTGTCGTAGTAGAATTTTTCTAGTGACATAAGTATTGATGGATTGAAGTGCGGAATTACGTTTAGTCTTTACTGTTATCTACTTTATCTTCGAATAACATGCGGTGTGCAGGGGAAAAATCATCTTCAAACTGCCCATGTTTTACCGACCAGATAAAAGCGGCTAAGAATCCGAGTGCAACTGTAAGACTAGCTCCTAGCAAGAGTATGATGACGCCCATAGCAATGGTATTGTTAGTTTTCTGTAGCTTCAAAGCAGCAAGGGATACCCGTTGCCCCGCAAACGTTTAGTTTGCGGGGCCCATTTCAATACGGGCATTAATACTAGTGCTTTGAGGTTGTTACTATGTATTTGTTTCGTGTCGTATACAAAGGTAAGATCAGTCTCTTCGGGGTACTATGACTTTACGCAGTCTCAAACATGATTTTTGTCAGGGATTGCGGCGGCCGCACTCGCAGCGAGTTTCCGACCGCTCAGTTCACTCATGCTATAAGTGAGTAAAATAATGCTGATAGAACTTGCTGGCATCAGTATCGCCGCAATTAAAGGGGATAATAGGCCCTGCACCGCGAAATACAAACCGGTAATATTATATACCAGCGACATGATGAAGCTGATAATAACGATATGTCGGTTAGATTTGCACAGGCGAATAAAGTCTGGCAACAGTTTCAACTGTTCCGCTTCAATAATACCATCGCTGGCAGGTGTGAAGTTGTTGGTACTTTCTGCAACGGAGATACCGGTATCGCTCTGCTTCAGTGCGCCGGCATCATTCAAACCGTCGCCAATCATTAATACTTTCTCTCCTTTTTGTTGCAGGTTGATAATATAATCCAGTTTATCTGCTGGTTTTTGCTCAAATCGCAGGGTGGCACTGGCGCCCATGAGTATACGTAAACTACTGGCTTCTCGAGTGTTATCTCCGGAAAGCACAGATAAATCATAGTGATTGCGTACATGCTCCAACATGCCCCGAATGCCCGGGCGATAACCATTTCGGATGGTGAATAATCCTGCTGGTTTTTCATTGAAGGATACAAACACGATGCTTCCATCCTGTTCTGTTTTCTGCTGAATTCCTACGAATTCGGCACTTCCCATGCGGATGAACAAGTCGTCTACCCAACCACAGATACCTTTCCCCGTGAATTCTCTGAAATCACGAACAGCATAATTATTGGCAACGCCACAATAGTTGCTGATAGCGGTACTCAGCGGATGTAAGGACTGTGCGGCCAGACTACCGATTTTCATTTCCTGGGTAGGTGTCAACGTATCACCGAAGAAACGTACTTCTGTACCTGCTTTGCCAGTGAGGGTACCGGTTTTATCGAATACGATATGTGATGTATTGGCTAGATTCTCAATTGATTGCGCATTTCTCAGGTATAATTTATGACGAGAGAGAATGCGGAGAATATGACCGTTGGTAAAGGAAGACGCCAGCAAAAGTGCACACGGGCATGCAATAATCAGGATGGCAGTAACGGAAGGCCATATACGAGATGGATCTTTTACAGCCCATACAGCGGCGGTTACTACTGCGATCAATAATACTACCCAGGTGAAATACTGGGATAGCAAGTGTACAAAGGAAACATTCGCTTTGCGATTGTCGGAATCCTTGAGTTCATCGCGGTTCCAGAGGCTGGTGAGGTAGCTTTGCGCTACCTCTTTGATGGTGAGAATTTCAATATTCCCACCTACTTGTCTGCCTCCAGCGTATACTATTTCTCCAACGGATTTCTTTACCGGCGCAGCTTCACCAGTTACAAAGCTGTAGTCGATTAAAGCGGAACCGCGGGAAATAATACCGTCTGCCGGAATCAGCTCCTGATGATGAATCAACAGGGTGTCATTCGTTTTGATATCCGGCAATGGTGTAGGTACTTCTTTGCCGTCTTTTATAACGCTGACGGCTATGGGAAAATAGGACGTGTAGTCGCGGTCAAAGGAAAGCCCCTGGTAGGTTTTATCCTGAAGGACTCTTCCGATGAGCATAAAGAAAACAATGCCGGTCATAGAGTCAAAATATCCGGAATGGCCCATGGCTACTTCAGCCAGACTACGGATAAAAGTGACTAATATAGCCAGCACTATAGGCACGTCAATATTGAGAAAACCATGTTTTAATCCACTCCATGCAGATTTGTAGAAAGCCTGTGCACTAAAGAAGAATACAGGCAATGCTAGCACCAGGTTCATGTATTGGAACGTCCGGTTCATGGATGCTTCGGAGTAGTTATCTCCCGTAAAATATTCCGGGAAACTCAACAACATAATATTACCGAAGCAGAACCCGGCCACCCCCAATTGGTAAATCAGTCTGCGTTGTACGCGAGGTTTCTTCGCCTTCATATCATTCAGGCTGATATAAGGCTCATAACCAATAGCAGTGAGCACTTCGGCAATACGGCGTAGCGATGTCTCCCTATTATTATAAATAATTTTCGCTTCTTTCCTGGTAAAGTTGACGGTTACACGTTGTACGCCATTTTCCAGTTTATGAAGGTTTTCCAGCAGCCACAGGCAAGAGCTACAGTGGATTTGCGGGAGGTAAAGAGTAATATGTACTTGGTCCTCATCACTGAATTGAATGAGATGTTGTTGGATCTTTTCATCATCGAGGAAGGCGAATTTATCTTGCCTTACTGCAATACGCTGATTGATACCTGGCTTGGCATTCAGGTCGTAATATTCGCATAAATTGTGCTGGTTAAGCAGTTCGTATACGAGCTTACATCCTGGGCAGCAGAAGGATTTATCTGCCATAACAATCGGATGATCGTTACAATCTTCCCCGCAATGGAAGCAGGCTACATGTGTGTGCGTATTGATATTGGGCATTAGTCGATGCTTGAGGTGTTATTTAATTCATCCTGCTGAACGATGATAGTACCTGGTTTAGTGACGGCCGGGTACAGAATATTTTGTTCGATATAAAGCCATTGCTGCACCAGTTGCTCTAACATATAGAGGTCGCTGATACAGAGTTTATATGAGCTGCTCCATGTTTGCTGAATTTGGTAATTAGCACTTACCTGACGGAGCTTGTGTAGCAGCAGGGTGATTTTCTGGAATGCTTGTCTGATACTTTCGTAGGTGGTTGGTTGTATGCATTTACATTTTTCTTCGAGCAGACATTTTTCACGAATTACAGGATACAGGATGGTGGCTTCTTTGCGGATAACCTGGGAAATTTCGGCGTGCAGCCGGGAGAACAGGAGCTGCTGTATAGTTGCTGATCCTGACACCTTGCTATCGTCCTGGAGTTCCAGGTTGAAATAGGTCATGATTTGATCTGCCGTCTGCTCAATGGGGGTATGAAATTTATGTACCACCACGTCGCATAGGGTAGTCGGGCTGAGTTCATGAAAATTTATAATGGCAAATGCATGCATCAGTTCGGGCAAATTTTTGATAGTACAAATTTACCCGTACCCCGTTGGGGATACAATGACATGTATCAAGGCAAAAACTGATTTTTATCAGGAACTAGTCGTGCAGATTTGCTGTTCTGATAATTTCAGGTACGTCGAGGAGGCGAATTTTCTTTCCGTCTAATTCGATCATACCGTCTTTTTTGAATTCAGACAGCAGTCGGATAGCCGACTCGGTGGCGGTGCCCACGAGGTTGGCGATTTCTTCTCTGGAGAGGCGAACGTTGAGGGTGCTACCATCTTCTTCCAGGCCGTAGGTTTCACGGATGAAGAGTAATGTTTCCGCCAGTCGTTCCCTTACAGGTTTTTGGGCGAGATGTGTGATTTTTAGTTCTGCTTTGCGCAATTCGCTGGAGAGAATGCGCATCATTTCGAAAGAAAGGGACGCATCTTTCTGAAGTATGCTCAGGAAGAGGTCTTTCGGGATAAAGCAGATAGAGGAATCCTCCAATGCAGTAGCAGTGGCGGTATAGCGTTCATTACTGAGCAGGGCTTTGTAACCCATAATATCACCTGCTTTGACGAGGCGTACGATTTGCTCGCGGCCATCGTCGCCACTGTGCGACAGCTTAATTTTACCATCGTTGATGCAGAATACTCCGAATGGGTAGGCACCTTCGTGGAAAATCACCTGTCCTTTCTTGTAGGCAGAACACACTTTTGCTGCATCAATCTGTTCAAGATTGTTGTGGTCCGCCTTACAAAAGATAGATGAGAAACGGTCTTTGCAGTTCTGACAAGCAGGATTATTAGGTATACTCATAATGAATTATGCAAAAGTACTAATTTACGGCTCCTTAACCAAAGTAAAAGCAGCAGTGGGGTTCAATTATTATATAATTTATAAGCCATATGAGGTGTTGACAAGATTTACACCTGAAGGTAATAAAGCTTGCCTAGCCGATTTCTTTAAAGTACCTTCAGATGTATACCCAGTAGGACGTCTGGATTATGATAGTGAGGGATTATTGCTGCTGACTAATGATAAAGCATTGAATCACCGCATTTTATCTCCGAAATATCAACATGAAAGAGAATATTGGGTGCAAGTGGATGGTGCTGTAACGGAAGAGGCCGTTAAGCAATTGGAACAGGGAGTGCAGATTAATGTGGATGGAAAAATGTACCAGACAAGGCATTGCCGGGCATACCTTTTTGAGGGAGAGCCGGAACTGCCGCCCCGCAACCCTCCTATCCGATTTCGAAAAAGTATTCCGGCCCCATGGATTCGTATGGTTTTACATGAAGGGAAGAACAGACAGGTACGGAAAATGACGGCAGCCGTAGGTTTTCCTACGTTGAGGCTTGTCCGTTATCGTATGGAAGGACTGACAGTAGCGGGAATGCAACCGGGAGACATGATTTCCCTGAGCCGCACAGAGGTTTACCGGAAGCTGAAGCTGGCCTAAGCGCTATTATGCTTTTGGCTTTCTGGTCTTATTTAACTAGGTTTGTTGCCTACAAATTTCTATTATGCTGAAATCAATGACTGGCTTCGGAAGGGCGGAGAGCACGAGAGGCGAAACAACAATTGTTGTAGAGATTAAATCGCTCAATGGAAAGCAGTTTGAGGTGAATTTGAAATTTTCTCCTTTGCTGAAACCCTATGAATTTGACATCCGCTCCCAAATGCAACAGGCGCTCCAGCGTGGTACGTTGGATGCTACTGTCAACGTTCGTCAGAATGGTGCAACAAGACCTGTTGTCATCAATACAGACCTTGCAAAGTATTATTACCAGTCTATCACCATGCTGGCCAATCAGCTAGAACTCCCACAGGGCGATATGCTGAATATCCTCATGAAACTGCCGGAAGTAGTTACTCCTGCTACCGAACAGATCACAGAAGAGGAATGGCGAGATGTGGAAGAGGTATTACAGGCTGCCCTGCAAGACCTGGACATGCATCGTCAGAATGAAGGCGTAATGCTGGAGTCAGACCTGGTACAGCGAATAGAAAATATCGAAACTTACATGCTCAAAGTAAAAGAGCTGGACCCTCTCCGCAAGGATAAGATCCGTCAGCGCCTGGAAGGCCTCCTGGCAGAACATGTAGGTAAAGAAAACGTAGACAGCAACAGGCTGGAACAGGAACTGATCTTCTATCTGGAAAAACTGGATATCTCTGAAGAACTGACCCGTCTGGAAAATCACTGCCGCTACTTTAAAGAAATCCTGAGAGAAGCAGATCCTGCGAAAGGTAAGAAACTGGGATTTGTATTGCAGGAAGTGGGTAGAGAAATCAATACTACCGGTTCTAAAGCCAACGACGCTGGTATCCAACAGTGGGTAGTACTGATGAAAGATGAGTTGGAGAAAGCAAAAGAACAAGTATTAAACGTTTTATAGCAAGGCGAATACCTTTATGAAGAGATTTCTCCTGGTAACTGCAGGCCTATTTATGCTGGCTGCTGCCTGCAAACCGCCCAAACTGGACGTCTATGAAAAAAACCTGGAAGTCCCTGGGCATGACTGGTCCTATGATTACAAGCCATCTTTTGAAGTAAAACTGGAACCTGAAGATACAGCCTGGCTGTATAACATATATGTGAATGTACGTCACTCGGCCGCCTACCCTTACAGCAACCTTTGGGTGCTGATAGGTACGCAATATCCGGGCGACAGTCTCCCGACCAGTCAACGCGTTGAGCTGCCACTGGCGGAGCCCTCTGGTAAGTGGTTGGGCACTGGTCTCGATGATATTTATGAACATCGCGTGCCTATCCAACAACATGCTATTTTCAGCAAACCAGGGGTCTATAAAATCTCTTTTGAACAAAACATGCGGCAAAATCCGCTCCCCAATGTGATGAATGTCGGTCTGCGGATTGAAAAAGCCGGCAAACGGCCTTCATGAAAAAGTTTATAAGTTACATCAGGCAGGAAGGGAAATCTGTTTCCTTCCTCTATTTCCTGGTATTGGCCTATACTGTGGCTGCACTGATCTGGTGGGGCATATTACTGCTTCGTCAGAGCCACCAGATCACTACCTTCGAACGCCAGAACCTTACCCTACGGATAGATAGTCTGGCCAAACCCGTAGAACATCAACTGGAACTGCAACGCATAGAGAAGGATGAACAAATGCGTACCTTCAAATACCTCGGCGAAGGCCTTACCTTTCTCGGTATTATCTTAGTAGGCGCGCTTTTCGTGTATAGGGCCATCTGGAAATACATGAAGTTGAGCCGGCAACAGCAAAACTTCATGATGGCAGTGACCCATGAACTGAAATCTCCTATTGCTGCGGCCAAGCTAAACTTGGAGACTATCCGAAAACACAAGCTGGACGAAGAAAAGCAACACCGATTGATAGATAACACCATCCGAGAAACGAATCGCCTGGACCAGTTATGTAATAATATCCTGTTGGCTGCCCAATTGGAAACGCATCGATACCAACTTTTTAAGGAGCCACTGAATATTTCGCAGCTCCTAGAGGCAGATATCAAAGAAATTGGCGGACGAATTGGCACTCACGGCATTCAGGCAAGCATTTTGCCAGGGGTATGGATGGAAGGTGATAAACTGATGCTGCATATCGTACTCAGTAACCTGGTGGAAAATGCTGCCAAATATGCACCCCGCAATACCGCTATTTTTATAAAGCTGTTTGAATCTAACAACCAGTTGAAATTGCAGGTTATTGATGAAGGACCTGGTATACCTGATGAAGAAAAAGTAAGAATCTTCCAGAAGTTTTACCGAGTAGGAAATGAAAACACCCGCAAAGCCAAAGGCTCCGGGCTGGGCCTCTTCCTTACTGCAAAAATTGTAGAGCAACACAACGGTTATATTCGGGTAAAGGATAATACACCTACCGGCGCATGCTTTGAAATAACCTGGACAGAATATTCCGTTCAAACTGCGTAAATTTAAACAGGATTAAAGGCAGCCTTTTAATCCATCATTTGACTTACAATCAAATATTAACACATGAAGGAAGCTACAAAAGCATCAATACTACTGGTGGAAGATGAAGAAAATCTCCAGGAGGCGCTGAAGCTGAACCTGGAGCTGGAAGGATATGAAGTAACTGCTGTTGACAATGGTACTGCCGCCCTGAAAGCAGTGAAGAATGAATATTTCGACCTTATCATACTCGATATCATGCTCCCAGAAATGGACGGTATCGCGGTGTGTGAGAATATACGCATACAAAACAATGAAGTGCCTATCCTCTTCCTGAGTGCTAAAAACAGTAGCGCAGATAGAGTGCTGGGGCTAAAGAAAGGTGGGGACGATTATATGACCAAGCCTTTCAACCTCGAAGAACTCTTGCTCCGTGTGGAAAAGCTGATTGTGAAAAACAAGAAGATCCAGGATAAAGACAGCGTTCCTAATGTGTATAAATTCGGTAATAATACCATCGATTTTGCGGCGCAGGAATGCATCGGAAAAGATGGCAAACATTATGAACTGAGTAAGAAAGAAGCCATGTTGCTGAAATTGCTCATCGAAAACAAAGGAGAAGTTGTTACCCGCGAAAAAATTCTACAAGTAGTTTGGGGCTATAACGTATATCCTACCACAAGAACCATCGATAACTTCATCCTGAATTTTAGAAAATATTTTGAGGAAGACAGCCGGAACTCGAAATACTTCCATTCCGTTCGTGGTGTGGGTTATAAGTTCACTGAAGTATAAATTGTTTAACGTGCCTTGCAGCGCGCTCGTTGCAAGGCACGTATATTTCGTCTCCCTAGCCAGATTTCCTTTAAATTTCACCGCTTTCCTGTCAATTTCCGCCTAGTATAAATTGCCCCTTTCACTTCGCCTGCTTTTGCCCGATATTTAAGTATTGTGGCGCCTATTTTCTTAATGAATCTGGATCTTGCAGCAGCATGGCCGTACTGGGTAATCTTCTTGTTCTGCCTTTTGATGTTGCTGTTTTTCTTCTACTTCCGGGAGAAGAAAATTCGTCGCGCATCTGAAAAGGAACTACACCATAAACAGGCCATGTTGAACCTGGAAATACATGCTTTCCAGGCCCAGTTGGACCCGCATTTTATTTTCAACAGCCTCAACGCCATTCACCATTATATCCTTACTACCAGTACAGATATGGCCTCGCTATACCTCACTCGTTTTTCCAGACTGATGCGCCTAATGATGGGTAATTTCAACAAGGAATGGGTCACGTTACAGGAAGATCTCGAAGCCCTGGAACTCTATCTACAACTAGAACAGCTCCGATTCGACAAACAATTCGATTATGAATTATCCCTAGATCCAAATGTAGAGCCCTACCAAACACTTATTCCTCCCCTCATTATTCAACCTTATGTGCAATATGCTATCTGGCGGCGATTACTGCTAAGGCCGGAAAAAAGCGGAGGTAAACTGATCATTAATATTGGTCGGGAAGACGAGAGACTCTTTATCCGGCTGGAAGATAATGGCGCACCGTGTTCACCCTTGTTGGATGATACCGGGGAAAGACTAGCCAATGGAATTGATATCGCCTCTGAACGTCTTTACCTGCTCAGTGAACGCTATCATATGGAGGCCCAGATATCGGCCCAACAAATACTGGACAAGACTTCCCTCCCCTGTGGAAACTGTCTCATCATTAGCATGGTACATACTTCTTCCCGACAAGCGCTCATCAGTTGATTCTTTGGAGGGATGAGAAAAATAACGTAATTTTTCATCCTTAAAAGGCTAAGAACAGCCTTGAGAGCACATAAACCCATATATCAACTATTTCTATATCCATGCGCGCCATCATTGTGGACGACGAGAAGCACAGCAGGGATGTTCTTCGCATACTTTTAGAGAATAACTGTCCGGATATAACGGTCATGGCTACCTGTAATAACGGAGAAGCCGCTCTAGAAGCAATTGCCCTCTATGACCCCCAGTTGTTGTTCCTCGATGTTGAAATGCCGGGCCTGGACGGATTCCAGGTGTTGGAGGCTACAAAAAGAGGCTCCTTTGCTGTTATCTTTACAACAGCATATGATCATTATGCAGTGCAAGCAATCCGTCACAGTGCGCTAGATTATCTCCTCAAACCCATCGATGTACACGAGCTCAAGGAGGCTGTAATCAAGGCCAAACTACGCCAAGGGCAATCCGTTACCAAGAAAGTAGATAACCTGGTAGAAATGCTGCAACAGCATATAAAGCAGGCGGAGAGACTCGCTTTACCCACATCGGAAGGTCTTCGCATGCTCATCGTGAATGATATCCTCTATTGCGAATCCAATGGCGCCAATACCAATATCCACCTGCGCTCACAGGAAAAGCCCTTTCAGGCAGCCCGTACATTAAAAGAAATGGAAGTATTGTTGGAAGATAAAGCCTTCTTCCGCGTGCATAATTGTTTCCTCGTGAACCTCTCCTACATGGATAAGTACATTAAAGGCGATGGTGGCGAAATCATTATGTGCGACGGACAAAGTGTTCCCGTATCCCGCCAGAAAAAGCAGGATTTCCTTTTACGAATCGAAAAAATGTAATTACAGTGATTTTATTCCAGCGCAGATTATCCAGCCGTTCTTACCGTCTGTCAGCTCTACTTTGCAATACTCTTTGGTGGCATCCAGGATTTTTACTTTCATCCCTTCATGCAGCTCAAACAGATCTTTACTAGTATCGTCTGGAGCGGATTTCACCTTGATGGTGTCTGTCAATACAATACCGTTATTATGATTGTTGGCAATCATGTAGGTATCGACAGACATGAGCAAATAGAGCATAAAAAGTACACCCAGCAAGTAATTGGCCCCAGTGAGGTATTTGTTACGATATCCAGGAATGAGGAAATTAACAATGATGCCAGCGATCAGTAGCCACAAGAATAATACAGCACCAATAGCCCAACCGTTGGAAGAATGCATGTGCTGTAATTTCAGCCACCATTGCTGAAAGAACACCAGCGGTAATTCTCCGGTGTAACCTGTCACTTTCTGATTCGCCAACGCCAGATTATGTTTGATAGCCGGATCTGCCGGAGATAGTTGAAGCGCTTTTTCATAACTATATACCGCCATACCTGTTTTGCCCGCTTTGTACCAGGCATTCCCAGCATTTAAAAAGAGTTCGCGCTGGCTGTAGCCGGCATCAATCAGTTGCTGGTAAGAGGCCGCGGCTTCCGTGAATTTACTTTGGCGATAGAGATTATTGGCGTCGTCAAAACGTTGTTGTGGGTTTACTTCCTGTGCAGATACGTGAGCGGCACTCGCTATCAGGAATAGTCCCATAGCCAGGAATAACGATTTGATCATTCTGAATTGCAACATTTGCCTGTTGTTAAATTAGTTTTTCAATGCATCTTCCAGGTTCGAAATGATGCTAACTGCTTTCTCATAAGTGCCCTGCATGCGGCGATTATCCTGGCCTGGCGCGTAGAGTGCTACTTCACAGTTATCAATCAGTTCAAAGAGTTCAGATGTATTGCTGCCGTTAATGCTGCGGGCAGCGAGTTTCTCCTGAATCAGTTGTTTGCTAAGATCGGCAAAAGGAATCTTCAGCTTATGGCTCAGGTAGCCCCAAACAGCACGGGAGGTTTCTTCGTAGAATGCTTTGTCTTTTCCTTCTTTGAGATAACGGGCCGCCAGCTCCAGGCGTTTGAGCGCCACTTTATTGGCATAACGGTGTTTGAGAAGGGCCGCATTGGTGGTGTTGTAATCTTTGCGACGTTTGTAGAAAGCCATTCCTGCAAATGCCAGTACCGGCAGGAGCAGCAGGGCATAGAAAATCGGACTGGTGATAAACCAGGTTTGTTTTTTCACCCATGGCAAAATACCAGATTCAATACCCGTCAATTCATTTCTACCTACACTGAAATCTTGTTTTTCGGATTTCACTTTCTTGCCTTGTGAGATAGCAATCGTGAATGGTGCAGATTTCACTGTCTTATAGGTATTCGCTACTGGATCGAAGTAAGAGAATTCCACCGGTGGAATCACGTGGTCGCCGGCTTCTGTAGGCATCAGTACGAATTCGAAGGTACGACTGCCAGACAGCGGATTGCTGTTTTTCTCAATATTGTCGGTTACTTTAGGATCGTATTTTTCGAAGCCGGTAGGTACCTCCACTTTAGGCGCGTTCAGCAGGTTTACGTTGCCTTGTCCGCTGATGGTTACTTTCAGGGTAAGCGCATCATCGGTGCTGAGTTTGGTTTTATCTACTACCGCATCCATAGTGAACTTACCAACTGCTCCGTTAAAGCTTGCTGGGCGGCCTTCAGCAGGCAATGGCTTCACAGTAATTTTTACCGGATTACATTGCGTTTTGTAAGGCACATCTTCATATTCCACATCCGCGCGATTGAAAATATCGTCGAAGAATGGATCTTTAAAAGCAGGATCATTGAAGAAATCCTCAAAAGGATCTCTGCCCCCTTTGTTGCGTTTATTCTGCACGATTTTAACCAGCCTTACCTGGTTGTCTACTTCCACTGGCTCCAGTTCCAGGGTTCCGGACTGTAGCGGGAACAACAACGTTTTACGGATGGTGAATACCTTAAATGGTACGCCATTGACCGTTTCTTCGGTTGCCTGTGGCGGGTTTGGTAGCTCTATGTCTTTCGCAGAAAATCCTTTGAAAGCTGGAACTTTTGTAACGCTGGAGTTTGTTGGGAGGCGTGTATAGAGTTTATACGTTGCCGTTAGTTGATCGCCTTCATAGAGGTTGGTTTTATCTACCTCTACTTTAACGAATATATTCTTGCGTAATTTCTCGTTAATGTTTTCTCCTTTGCGAAGAATGCCGTCAACAGCCTCATCTCCTCCCCTGGTGCGAGGAGCATAGGGGCCCGTACCTTGCTGTTGCTGTTGTTGCAATTGCTGCATTTGTTGCTGCATCTGCTGCTGGGTCTGACTATTTCCTTTCTTCACCTCCACCAATACAGGATTGGATTTCACGAGGTTGCCATTTACCCTTGCTTGGGCAGCAGGAATCGTAAAACTACCGGCACGTTTAGGCCGCAGCGCAAATAGTACGGCGTAGTATTCGGACCGGCGTCCGTTCATGATAGATTGGCCTCTCTGTTCAAAAGGACCTTGCACGATATCAAAGTCTTTCAAATCAGGGAGTGTAAGACCGGTTATATTCACGCCATTTTCCAGCATGAACTGGATTTGAAATGATTCATCCACAGCAACGGTGTTGCTACTCACAGTTGTAGTAAAACGGAAATCCTGTGCGAATGCGCAGTTCACCACCCCTACTAAAAGCAGTAAGGAGAAAATACACTTTCTTATACTAAATCTAACCATCATAATTACGTCAACAAATTTAACCAAACCCGCCAGGGATGCGGTAGACGCGCCGTTAAAAGTTAGTTAAAAAATTATGAATATATGTTGTTAAATATCTCCTAAAACCGGTCGTAGGAGTATATCTTCGACAACCGTTTGTTTGGCCAGCGAGAAGGCTGTCCATACGATGGAGGCGATATCTTCAGGAGGTATCATTCTGTCTGGAGGTGCATCAAAGCCATCCCAAGAAGCGGTGAGTGTAGCACCAGGGCTAATACTAGTAACTCTCACGCCATAAGGTTTCATTTCTTCCCGCAAATTACGGCTAAAACCCAGCAATGCGTGTTTGGTAATGCTGTAAGAGCCGCCATTAGCGTAGGCTTTATGACTGGCAACGGAGCACAGATTAAAAATATGTCCGTTACGTTTAGTGATCATATCGGGTAATAATGATCTGGTGAGATGGTAAGCACTATAAACATTCACCGCCATCAACTGTTCGAGGAGGCCGTCTGGCTCTTCATTGAGGGAGCCGGGAGTAAAGATGCCCGCATTATTGACCAGTATATCAACCGAAGAAAAAGTGGATTTTATCTTTTCCGCAAAAGCCAATACTTGGCTTTTATCTCCCATATCTACCTGTTCAGCGAGTACCGTAACAGCGGCATTTTGTGCCTGTATACTCGCTTTGGCAGCCTGTAATGCGGCTTCCTGACGAGCGCATATGGCCACATTAAATCCTTCGCGGGCCAGCCTTTCCGCTATAGCCTTTCCAATGCCTTTACTGGCGCCGGTGATTACTGCATTCATGATTAAGTCCTATGTTAAGCTGTTAAAATAGTGAAAATTGTATTTCGTAACTTTGCGCGATCATGAAATATAAACATCTTTTCTTTGACCTGGACCATACACTCTGGGACTTTGAAACAAACGAACAGGAGACACTGCTGGAACTTTATGAGCAGCATGATTTGAAACGTAGAGGGGTGCCAACATTTCAGGAATTTTCCGACTCCTACGTAGGACACAACGAAAGACTGTGGGATAGATTCAGAAAGGGGTTCATTACACGCAACGATCTTCGCTACAAAAGATTTCGTCTCACTTTATTGGACTTCAAAATTGGCGATGAACAGTTGAATCTGGCTTTATCTGACCAATTCCTCGAGATTCTACCAGGGAAGAAGAGATTATTCCCGCATACGATAGAAACGCTGGATTATCTGGCGGCTAAAAACTATCCTATGCATATGATTACCAATGGATTCGAAGCTACACAGCTACTTAAAATGCAGAATTCAGGAATAGATAAATATTTTACACATATTATCACTTCTGAGATGGCGGGTAGTCTGAAGCCTTACCGGGAAATCTTTGATTTTGCTATGGCAAAGGCGGGTACATCCGCGGCAGAGAGTATCATGGTGGGAGACGCGATGGAATTGGATATCAAGGGGGCTCATGCAGTGGGGATGGATCAGATTTATTTTAATCCAGCCAAACCGCCGGTGGACTTTACCCCTACCTACACGATTAATAATCTCGCTGAGATACAAAATATCTTGTAAAAAAAAATCTCATACTTGTAGCCCTGCCCAGCGGCCAGGGGCGACGAAAAATAAGAAAGGGAAATGACGCGACGTCATTTCCCTTTCTTTATTTTTTGAGACAGCTTGTTCTTATGATTTAGCTGTAGCTTTTTTCGCGGTTCTCAGCGTAGCTGTTTTGGAAGGCTGTTTGCAGCAGCTTTTTGCTTTATTTCCTTCATGGCAAGAAGCGGCGTCTTTGCAGTTAGCCATGTCTTTACAATCAGCTTTGTCTTTGCATTCAGCTTTCTGTTCAGTTTTAGCGGCTGGTTTTGCGGCAGCGGCTTTGGTTTTGTCTTGTGCGAAAGCGGTTCCGGCAATGAATAATGCTGCTACAGCGAATGTGAATAATTTCTTCATAGCGAGGTAAATTCTTGAGTTAAGAAAGGGATTTAGATTTTTGCTATTACAGTTTGAGCACCTTTGACTACCTGTTCCAGTTGAACGGTAACCTCGGTTCCTAAAGGTAAGTAAAGATCTACACGGGAGCCAAATTTAATAAAGCCCATTTCCTCATTTTGAGATACTTGCATACCTGGTTTCAGGTAATTCACAATACGACGTGCCAATGCGCCTGCAATCTGGCGAACGAGGATATCTGTTTTGCCGTTTCCGATCACCACACTATGTCTTTCATTCTCAGTAGAAGATTTAGGGTGCCATGCTACCAGGTATTTACCAGCATGATATTGGGAGAGCTTTACTTCCCCGCTGATAGGGTTTCTGTTAACATGCACGTTTGCAGGACTCATAAAGATAGATACCTGTAAACGTTTATCTTTAAAGTATTCAGGCTCATATACTTCTTCAATCACTACCACTTTACCATCGCAAGGGGAAATCACAAGATTTCCACCTTCGGTGTTTTTCCTTGCAGGAACACGGAAGAAAGAAACGATGAACAGGAAAAACACTACTGAGATGGCCAGGAGGCTCCAAGTGAGCGCTGGAGAGTCAAACCAGTAGGAAACTGCCCCGTTTATAACCAGCAGTACCAAGAATACAAGGGAAATGGTCGCAAATCCTTCACGATGGATCTTCATTGTCTTTTTTTATTTGTTTGTCTGTTTATTTGATTAATCGCAATGCAAAGTTAGTTCAATTCAAAAATTTCAGCATACGAAATTATGATTACAGCATAAATGTCTGGACATAAATCCAGGCAAAAGGTGCTGCCAGCAGCATAGAGTCGAATCTGTCCAGGAAGCCGCCATGACCGGGCATAATAGTACCGGAATCTTTAACGCCCGCCATGCGCTTAAGTTTGGACTCGATGAGATCGCCAACGGTGCCGAATATGGCCGCGATACCTGCTAAAGCCAGCCAGTGCTGCAGCGATAAATACCCAGCGCCCCAGAAATGGCCATAAATGCCGGCGGTGGCTACCGCGAGGATCATACCGCCGAGGGTGCCTTCAATTGTTTTTTTAGGGGAGATAGCTGGCGCGAAGGGCGTCCGGCCAATCAGAGAGCCTACGATGTAGGCCATCGTATCATTGATCCAGATGAAAATGATCAACAATAGTGGAATCAGCCATCCAGGGGCAGTGCCCACTTGATCTGGCGTATAATGGATGTTTTCCGCCTTCAGACGGATGTTTACGAGGAGACTGAAAGGAATGGTCACATATAACAGGCCCAATGCGGAATAGCCGATGTTTTTCAACGAGAAGTCCTTACTAAAAAGAATTTCTCCCAGGGGAAGCACCATCAAAAAGATGATCGCTGCCCACCAGCCGATAAATCCGGATGAAATACCGGCAAACATAAATGTGTTCCCGGTAAAGGCCAACATGATAGCACAACTAGCTACAGTGGTGCCAGTACGGTGTACATTGGTTATATTACCATAGTCAGGATCGATCTGACGGATTAGCTTAAAATATTCCTGCAGGGCGAAGAAATTCACCAGGAAAAACAACAGGAAGAATGTAAATGGACTCCACAGGATACCTCCCAGCATAACTGCCACAAATACCAAAGCTGACGCAGTGCGGGTAAAAAATGTCTTCATTTTTAAAAATTGCAGTTAGATAAATTTATGCCGCAAAAGTCTGCAAAAATAGGTGCAAATGCCAATCGGGATGCCTTATTCATGATCTTCTTCGTCATTTTCTTCTTCGTCCAGTTCATATGGATCGCCTAGGGGCTGGTTATTGTGTTGTGTAACCAGGTTTTGGGCGGTATCGGCTTGGGCCTCAGGAACATACAGCTCTACCTGACCAGGTATGGTGAAGGTATAGGAAGATGATTGCCTGTTGAGGATGACTGCATCTATCCCATTCTCCTGTAACATACCCTTAACAATTTCTGTTTCGTAAGGACGATCGCTCGAAAAAACTTTAACCCAGCCTTTTTCCATATAACAAGATTTTAGATCCTTAAGGTACTATTTTTTCTATTGCTTAATCGTCTTCCTCCTCCTCTGAAACCGGCGGATCTACCTGTATTGGCTCTGGAGAGCGTTTTATCAGCGCCCAGAACAATCCAACGGTAACGACTAAACTAAAAGCGGCGTAGTACCAAGGAAGGAAATCATCTTTAGAAGGATCAGTATGCGTCATGCCGTGCTGGAACAGGTAGAAGCTGATTACCAGCATTCCGTTATTGATGGTGTGTGCAAGTATGGTGAGCCAGAGATTACCAGTAATCAGGTAGATAGCTCCCAGGATGAATCCCAGCGCGATTCTTGGTGCAAATCCCATGATTTCAAAATGCACCGCACTGAAGATGATAGCTGTGAAGATGACACTCATCCAGCGCATACGGGTCATATTGATGAGAATGCGTTGCAGTACGCCTCGGAAAAAGACTTCTTCCGTTATAGCAGGAACGATCGCCATTAATAGCAGGTTTGCACAAAGGTCCAACATGGTAGGCATACGGAGTAACGCTTTTGTAAGCATTTCCGCTTTGGCCTGCATTTCACGGGCAGATGCCGGAACGTTCCATGATTGGTTCCATTCTGCGAGGGCTCCTACAAAAGGCAGTGCACACATAAAGAGAACGATCGTCAGGATCACCTGCATCCAAGAGGGCTTAGTAGCAAGGCCCATATATTGGGTGGGATAAGGCTGCCACAGATGGGCGAAAACCGCTGCTGGTACGAGGAATGTAACTACGGAATAAGAGAACTGTATGATGCGTTGTGGCCAGATCAGGGCGGGATTGGTAAGAATCCCTTCCTGGATGCCAATAAACGTATAGCCGGTAAGTTTAGGGATTAAAACGCCCATCAATAAAAGGTATACGGCCAGAAAGCCTACGTAGAAACCAATAATGGTTATGAACTGTAGGATGGGTGGATGCTGCTTCAGGTAGCCCCTCATAACTAAATACTGTATTAAAATGCGTAAATTTACTGCGTGAAATTAAGCATTGCAGCAACAGTAAAACAAACAACTATGCTGCATTTATCAAAAATATATAAGTTAATATAATAATAACTAGTGCCAAAATGGCCGTGGTCCTAAATTTATGGTGAAGATCGGAAATATAGAACTGGGAGAATTTCCCCTTTTGCTGGCGCCCATGGAAGATGTGAGCGATCCGCCATTTCGTGCAGTCTGCAAGGATAGCGGGGCTGACCTGATGTACACGGAGTTTATTTCTTCTGAGGGATTAATTCGTGATGCTATCAAGAGCCGTCAAAAGCTGGATATATTCGACTATGAGCGTCCTATAGGGATTCAGATATTTGGGGGAGACGAGGAACCACTGGCGATGGCAGCTCAAATTGTGGAGGCTACCAATCCCGATTTGCTGGATATCAACTTTGGCTGCCCAGTGAAAAAGGTGGCATGTAAAGGTGCTGGCGCAGGGATTTTGAAAGACATTCCTAAGATGGTTAAACTGACAGCCGCGGTAGTAAAAGCTACCAAACTGCCGGTTACTATTAAAACACGTTTGGGCTGGGATGATAATACGAAGAATATTGAAGAGGTAGCGGAACGCCTGCAAGATGTAGGGATCAAAGCCCTCACCATCCACGGACGTACCCGCACACAGATGTATAAAGGCAGCGCCGACTGGACACTCATCGGGAAAGTGAAGAATAACCCACGAATTAATATTCCTATCTTTGGTAACGGTGACATATGTACGCCGGAGCAAGCTATTGCAGCCCGCGCTAAATACGGTGTTGACGGTATCATGATAGGCCGTGCTGCTATCGGTTATCCTTGGATTTTCCGTGAGATAAAGCATTTTATGCAAACCGGCGAACATTTAGCTCTGCCAACTGTTTTGGAAAGAGTGCAGGTGTGCCGTAAGCATCTACACCAATCTGTAGCCTGGAAAGGTGATATAGTTGGTATCCTCGAAATGCGCCGCCATTACGCTAATTACCTCAAAGGGTTACCGCATGTCAAAGAATTCAGACAACAATTAGTAACTTTAAAGACATTAGCGGAAATAGAAGAAGTACTAGACGCGATCGTGATTCAATATAAAGATCATATTTTCGAAAGGACAGCTCCCCAATTGGCCGAAAACAACTATCTGCCGGCCACAGATGATATGGCCGGATGCAACGTTTACGGATAAACGATAACCCCGGAAATACAATAAATAAAAAATTACTTTCACATGACCACAATTAAAAATCTGAGAAACGAAGTCTGGAAAGACTTACAGATTAAAAACAAATCTGCCCTGCGTAAAAAATACGCTGTTTCAAACATGGGGAGAGTGATCAGCTATCATGAAAGTACGGAAGATGGTAAGCTCCTCACGGGATCTACCGTGGAAGGCTATACGGTTTTAAACGTTAAACCTGCCGACAGCTACCAGTCACTCTACCTGCACAGAGAGGTCGCAAAACTCTTTGTGAAAAGACCTGGCCGGGCACACAGGTATGTGATCCACCTCGATTATGACAAGAAAAATAACAAAGCCAATAACCTGAGATGGGCCACCAAAGAAGAAATGGAACACCATCAACAGAACAGTCCGGCTAAAAAAGCATATAAAGAAAAACAACGTAATAGGCTGAAAGGCCTCAAGCTCAATGTGAGCAAAGTGAAGAATATCAAACGCCTGCTGAATAAACCTGGTAAAAAAACCATGAAACAGATAGCTGAACAGTTTGATATCAGTGAAATGCAGTTATATCGTATTAAAAGCGGCGAAAACTGGTCGCATGTAACACTGGATTAATGCCTGGTTTGCCAGGAATGATCTATATATGATGTTGTCTGACAAAGGCCGTACATTCGTGTATGGCCTTTGTTGCGTTTACTGGCTGTTCCCTATATCTCCCCTCTTACCATCTCGCCCAATATCCTCCGATAATGCGCCGACTCCTGTAATACTGGCTCATAGCCCATTACAATCACCTGTTTTCGTGCCCGCGACAACGTTACCAATAACTTCCGATCTACCTCTATAGCCGCATCTTCCCAACAAAACTGCCCCAAACACTGAAGCGTCTGCACTTGTGCGGCATGATATACGGCCAAAGAGACAATAATGATATCATTCTCGGAGCCCTGGAAGCGCTCTACCGTATCTATATTAATACCCTGTAAATCCTTATCGTCCGCGATCATTTCCCGTATCAGGCTGATCTGTGTACGCCACGGCGTTACTACTCCTACCGTATCTTTTGTGAAGTCCTTGCCATAACGATTTCGTAGGTAACGCAGTAAATCGGCTACCCTGGCGGCTTCTGTAGTATTCATCTTAGACGTGGGCTCATACGGGCTGGGGATAAAGACCTTCCGGCCCAAGGATAGTAATCTGTCCCAACCATCTCTACTATAGCTACTGGCATCGAAATTTTCCTGTTGCTCCCGCCGTCCGGAAGATAACTGTCCGGCGTAGTAAGGATTGACGAGGCTGGCAATGCTGTCGTGCATACGGAAATGGGTATTCAACATGCCCCAGGAGCTATGCCATTTCTGGTTTTTACATTGCTGCATCAACCTTTCGAAGATAGAAGACCGTAAATCAGCAATGCCCAACTGCTGTAATTCTGCACTGCGTGTAGCGCAGAAAAAGCTTTCCTGGGCTACAACTGGCGGCAATTGATTCTGATCGCCAATCAGGATGAACTTCCGGAAAGGCATTAGCAGTCCTAATAATTGTGGTTCTGTGAGTTGGGATGCTTCGTCTGTGATCAATACATCCGGCGGAATGCCCATCATCATCAGTAAATCCAGGCGGGTAGCCATGGTGGCTACGGTGCCCACAAATACCCGATGGCTGGTAATAAACTGCCTGGCCTCCTCTAAGGAGCCGTTTAGGCAGTAATCCCGCAGCGTTACCGCTGAAGGGGTATTTCTGCCACCCATGCGCAGATATGGAATCTTACGGGCATCCAGCTTCAATGAGATTTCTTCTACCGCCTTATTGGTAAAGGCAACAATGATAACATGGTTGCTGCGTTGTACCAGTTCAGCAGTAATGGTAGTGAGCAAGGCAGACGTTTTGCCCGTTCCGGGAGGTCCCTGTAACAAGTAGAAATCCTCTGCTGCTACGGCATCCCGTACGATTTGTTCCTGGTTACTGTTGAACATTGTGGGAACAGGGATCTCCAGTTCTTTAATACGAGGTGTTCTGAGTCCTAACAATAATTCCGCTTTGTTGCGATATTGCGGCGCCAGCATATAGAACAGCGAAGCCGCTGCTATCCAGTAGTTCGATTCAAATATATCGTGCTCGATGATCCATTCTTCGTATTGACGGAAGAAATCCAAGGTCATCTGGCGGTTGTTCAGTGAGAATATGAGATAGTCTTTTCCCAGTTCATCAATGCGGCCTTTCAGCAGTTGTTGCTGGAGAGGCGCCAGTTCTGTGCCTGTACGCGGATAAATAATGGCCGTATCCCCTACCCTGAAATTATGACTCACGGGAAGGACTATATCAAAAATGACGGAACTGCTGGTGGTATCAAACTCCCGGAACTGCAATCCGGGGATAATATTGAACCTGGAGGCCTTTTCGTCTTCCTGTTGCAACCATAAAGCCGCAAATCCATCCGCGTCATCTTCCCGGTGAACCTCAGAGAACATACCGCATTTAGCCTGTAAATACTCTCGTAGCAAGAAGGATAGAAACTCCTTGTAATAGGTTTTGAGCGTATCTGGAGCGGATGTCCAGGCGCGTTCAAAGGCCATGAAAGGCTCCACGCTAAAAGGCGGAAGGCCAATAGCTGCCGTGCTGTTGATGTCCGACAGGATCTCGTATTCTCCGGATGCCAATCGTAATAACATGGCCACTACTTCATTTCGCAGTTGTAGCAAGGCATTTTCGGAAGCATGGGTACTACTGACGTTGCGCAGTGGTTGCGATTCCGCAGCAGAATATAAAATAGCGGAGCTACCCTTCCGGTGACGCCCGAAGGCAGACCGTAGTAAGAGGTTATAGCCCACCACCTGCATTTCATGATTCTTCCAGGTATTGAATTCCGGCGCTTTACCGCTTTTCAACTCGAAGATCTCTTTCCTATTGGGATCTGTTGCATCTTCCGCCATGATATCCAGACGTCCCTGGATGCCATAGCTGGAAGAAAAGAAAGTAGGTTCTATCTGTACCGGTTTATCTTGTAGCTCTTTTACGGTCTGGTGAAGGTTTCCCCAGTGTGATTGCCGGATATCGCGGAACATTTCATTAATCTTATCCCGACCATAGGCGGCAGCCTGTAGAACATTGTCCGCCACTGCCTCTTTGAAAGAGGTTTTAAAGTCTATTTCCCGATTACGAAGCATTTCATCCAGCAGCGCATTCACGAGGTTTCCGCGGAATGCAGCAGGGCTGGAAGGTTGCGGCACCAGTTTCTTTACCAGGTATAGTAATTTGTTGGAGCCTTTATGATTGAAGCATTCGGCTAGGTCGCTGATATCGATGAGTAGATCGGGTTCCAGCACGAACTGACTTTCAGCGGTAGTGGTATAGATGAGTGGTGTCTCCCCATCAGCATCCGTCTCTGTTTCCTGTCGACAATGCATCACATGGATAGAATCATATGGACGTAACTGACCATGTAAAGTCATGACAGTAGCCGATTCTAGACCTTCTAACGACAACTGGAAATCGCCTTGTTCGTCATTTCTCACCATCAGCACGCAGGAGTATTTGCCCTGGCGGCCTGTTGCCAGTGGCCCCACTGCTGTGACCATACATTTCAAGGAGTCTATACTTGCAGGTCGCTGCCGAACATTGCGAGCGAGCGTTTTATCGCCTGTTTCGTAGTAGGTTTCCGAGAGGTGCAGGGGAATGACGTCTTCATAAAACCAGGAAACTGCCTCTGCCAGCGCCTTTATACACAAGCTGTGTTCTTCCGGCTGTAAGGGAAAAAGAGAGCGTGTAGCCCTGGTAGTTAGTATGCGAAGGGTCGTTAGTTGTTGCTGAATATCCGGGGGGATGACTTCTTTATCGAAGTAGAATTGCATGCGCGCGAACAGGTTTCCGAAAGAGCGATGTTCTTCGCGGGTAAGGTCGCGGAAGAGGCTTTCGAGAATCAGTTTATAAGCTCTGATTTTATCCGCTGGCAGCGGGGTATTCGCTGCTTCGGTTATGCGGGCGTAGAACGCCGCTGCTTTTTGGGTTGCGCGCATTCCTGCAAGATAATGCAATGCCGTACTTTTTGCATCAATGGAGCAATTGTTTTACCTTTCGAATGATTTATAATGTAAACTTTTTTTATGTCTGCCAAAAAGATAGCCATTATAGGTGGTGGAAATCTGGGAACGGCCATTGCCCAGGGATTGATGAAGAGTGGATTTTCAAAGGCCGCCGATATCACCATCACCAAACGTAATACAGATACCCTAGCATCCTTGAAGCATGCGGGTGTACAAGTGGAAAAAGATAACGCCAAAGCCATACGTGGCGCGGAAGTAGTCATTGTAGCGCTGAAGCCTTACAATGTGCGCGAAGTATTGCAGGAGTTCAGCGGAGAATTCCGTCCGGATCAAATCCTGATCAGTGTAGTTACCGGCGTTAGTATAGATGACCTGGAGCGTATTGTACCAGGCATGGCAGTGGTGAGAGCAATGCCCAATACGGCCATAGCCATCCAGGAATCCATGACCTGTCTTTGTTTTAAGAATGCCTCCGAAGAGCAAACCCGTTTTGTAACGGAGATGTTCAACCAACTGGGATCTGCAGTTAGCATAGATGAAAAGCTGATGGATGCTGCTACTGTATTGGGCGCCTGTGGCATTGCCTATGCGCTACGCTTCATTCGTGCTAATATCCAGGGAGGTATTGAAATTGGATTTGATGCACGTACTGCCAGTCTGATCGCTGCCCAAACAGTGAAAGGGGCGGCGGAACTACTGATACGTGAGAATCGTCATCCTGAAGAGGAAATAGATAAAGTAACTACCCCTAAAGGCTGTACCATTGCCGGTTTGAACGAAATGGAGCACCAGGGATTCAGTTCTTCCCTTATAAAAGGTATTACCGCTTCTTATAATAAGATTGTGAAGGGTTAATCCTTCCTAGGATAATCAAAAAACAGGAAAGTTTTTTTTGCGCGATCGAAATCGGACCAGGTTTCGATATCTGCCTGTATGGCGAATACGCCAGCAGTGGGAACATTGTCTATCCGGATTTCTTCTGTGAGATAGTTTGCAAAGTCAGTGATACCGGGGTTATGGGCGTAGATCGCCACTGTGTTGAAGTCATCATCGATTTTGGTGATTACTTTGAGGAAAGTGGAAGCATAGCAGAGATATAATTCCTCTTCCATGAGGATAGCCTGTTTTGGGTATTTCCACATGTCTGCCATGAGTTTGGCGGTAGTCCGCGTACGTTTGGCTGGACTTGAAATGATCAGTTCTGGCACTACCCCTTTGTTCATGAGGCGTTCTGCCATTTCCGGCGCATTTTGTTTACCTCTTTTGTTGAGAGGCCGATCAAAATCGTCCGTATTGGGATCATTCCAACTGGATTTTGCATGTCGGATAAGCAGCAATGTTTTCATGGGCTGAAAACGGATTGTTTACGAATCGAAAATAAGGATTTTAAAGAAAGTTAATAGGATCAAGGGAAATAGGAATCGCTCTCTTTTGATTTAAGATAAAATTAACATCAGAACAGAGAAAAGGTTGATAAATAGCGCCTTGCAAGTGCATTAAAGCAGAAAAGCTCCCAATGGGGAGCTTTTCCTGTAATATGATAAAACAGCCGGAGCTATTAGTAACCTCTTTCGTTTTTACCTTCCATGTAGTTCATGAAGGCTTTGTTTACCACGCGGTTGCCGCCTGGAGTAGGATAATTTCCGGTGAAGTACCAGTCGCCCAGGTTATTCGGACAAGCTTCGTGCAGACTTTCGATGGATTGGTAGATCACTTCGATTTCAGCGTTGATGCCTTGTGGAGTAAGGATTTGAGCGATTTTAGCAGAGATTTCCGCTGGGGTGAAAGGTTCATACACTTTTTTCACCACGTTCTGTGCATGGAGCGTATTGGTACGTTCCAATTCTTTACACAGGCCGTATGCTTCTTGGAGGATATGTTCTTTACCTTGTTCTTTCAGCAGGGCGATAGCAGCCTGGAATGCCACGAAATCTCCCATTTTACTCATATCGATACCATAGCAGTCAGGATATCTGATTTGTGGTGCAGAAGAAACGATGATAATGCGTTTTGGTCCGAGGCGGTCCAGCATTTTAACGATACTTTCCTTCAGCGTTGTACCACGAACGATAGAGTCATCGATTACCACCAATGAGTCTATGCCTGGTCTAACAGTACCGTAGGTGATATCGTACACGTGCTGCACCATTTCATTACGGCTAGAATCTTCCGTGATGAAAGTTCTCATTTTCACATCCTTGATCGCGATTTTATCGATACGGATGCGGCGGTTCACCATTTCTGTGAGTTTCTCCGGATCGACTTCATTACCCCAGGAAAGGATTCTTTCCACTTTGATTTTGTTGAGATAGTCTTCCAGACCTTTCAGGAGGCCATAGAAGGCTACTTCAGCCGTGTTAGGGATGAAGGAGAAGATAGTGTTACGGAGATCGTTGTCAATCGCCTTCAGTACGGTTCCGGAGAGGTTGCGACCGAGGGCAGTACGTTCTTTATAGATTTTCTCGTCGTTACCTCTGGAGAAGTAGATTCTTTCGAAGCTGCAGGCTTTACGTTCTTTTGGTTCGAGGATTTGCTCGATTGCGTATTCGCCATTTGCTTTCACGATGAGCGCATTACCTGGCATCAGTTCCAGTACTTCATTTTCGCCAACGTTGAAAGTGGTACGGATAGCTGCTCTTTCAGAAGCTGCTACGATCACATCATCGTTGATATAGTAGTAAGAAGGACGGATACCGTTTGGATCGCGGATCACGAAAGCATCGCCAGTACCGATAAGGCCAGCGGCGTGATAACCGCCATCGAACATAGAGAACGCTTGTTGCAGGATATTTTTGATGTTGAGGCCATTGCGGCGCACCTCATCTTCTTTGCAGATAAAGTGGTGAACAGTTTCCAGCATTGCAGCGAGGTCACTGTTTTTGTATACTTCGCCTGGGTTTACGTCTAGGAATTTGAAGAGTTCATCTGCGTTTACCAGGTTGAAGTTACCTGCCATAGCGAGGTTGCGGGCAGGGATGGTATTATATCTGACAAAGGGGTGGCAGAGTTCCACATTATTTTTTCCTTGGGTTGCGTAGCGGAGGTGTCCCAGCAGCAGTTCTCCAAGGAATTTGGTATGCCCTTTCATCAGTCCCGGATATTTGGTGATCTCGGGTTGATATTTTTCGATTTCCTGAATTTCGTCCCTTATTTTGCTGAAGACGTCGCCAATTGCCTGTGGGGCGGAGCTACGTACACGGTGCATAAAAGGAACGCCTGGTTCAGTATCTAATTTTACCGCAGCTACACCAGCGCCATCCTGGCCCCTGTTGTGCTGCTTTTCCATGAGCAGATAAAGTTTGTTCAGCCCATAAAAAACAGTTCCATATTTCTGTTGGTAATACGAGAACGGTTTTCTCAATCTAATAAATGCCAGTCCGCATTCATGCTTGATCGCATCACTCATGCCTGAAAATTGAAGATGCAAAGTTACGGCAAATAAAATTAACCCGCGTCATGTGAGCGTAACACGGGGATGGATACAAATGAAAAGCGGCACAGATCAACTCTGTGCCGCTTTTCGAATACGTTAAAGTTTGGAACTATTTTTTGGCTAACTGTCCCATCCATTGGCTGATATGGGTACAGGTTTTATATTCCGGATCTACGTTTACGTAGAAAGTAGGTATTTTTTCTGTGAGCCATTTATTGATGGCTTCGGCCTGTTTGATCATCAGGGTGCGCTGTTGGATACGAGCGTAATCGTCTGTCAGGTTTTCCCTGTGAGGTTGTGTACGTGTTTTCAGGTAAACGAGGCGTACAGCGGTATGGCCTTCGGCATCGATAAACTGGGTTGGTTTGGTAATACTGCCTGGTTTCAGGGTATCCAGCATCATTACGATTTCCTTTTCGGCAGGGTCATCCAATTGATCGATAGTGAGCAGGGTACCTTCACCTGTTTTGGATTGCAGCATACCGCCGGTGAATTTCGCGGATGGTTCGTCGCTATAGTCACTTACAGCTTGCGCGAAAGTGGTTTTATTGGCGATAATTTGACTGCGAACAGAGTCCAGTTTTTCTGTGGCTTTGGCCAGGTCAGATTTGGTAACTGCAGCTCTGATGAGGATATGTTGAACGGTAATGTTATCTCCCTGACGTTTGATCATCTGGATGATATGATAACCGTGTGCAGACTTGATTGGGTTGGAGATTTCTCCTTCTTTCAGACGGAAAGCTGCCGCCATAAAGTCTGGGTCCCAGGTATTTTTATCATTACGGTTCATCGGATAGATACCTTTATTATCTTTTACGCCTGGGTCTTCAGAGTAGAGGATGGCCAGGGATCCGAAGTCAGCTTCTTTATTCAGTACGCGTTTTTTGAACTCCAGGAGGCGATCGATGGCGTATTGGTCCATTTCGCGGGTCGCTTTTGGAGTGATAACGATCTGTCCTATTTCCAGTTCGGATTCATAGAATTTGAGACTGTCTTTAGGGATAGCGTCGAAATATCTTTTCACTTCAGAAGGTGTTACTTTCACCTGTTCTATGACTTTATTGCGCATAGCGGTGGCGAGTAAGTTTTCTTTGATGGGCGTACGGAATCTTTCGCGGAGTTGGTATACGGAGTAGCCGGTAACTTCTTTCATTTTCTCCTTGCTACCGTACATCTGTTCGAAATATCGGATACGGTTTTCCATTTGGCCTTCGATATCGGCATCGCTCACTGGGAGGGAGTCGCGTTCGGCCTGGAGTACCATTACTTTTTGGGATATGAGCATTTCCAGCGTTTTGCAGGGGGCATCTGCGGCGAGATGGCCATCTGGGGAATTGCGTTCCTGATCGGCCAGGGCGCCTTCCATATCAGACTTCAGGATAATTTTATCCCCTACAATACCTATAATTTTATCTGCTACAAGTTTATGCTGTGCAGAGGCTGCTTGCCCAAGCGTCAGTGTAATAACAGATAAGGCCAGAAGTTTCTTCATAAAAAAGTCGTAAAGTTCAAAAATAACCAAATAAAAGTCAGACCACTACTAAATTTCGACGGATTTAACAAAAGTTTAGATTAGCCCGGGAAAAAGGATGACAGGATCAAAAAAAATGCAGCGAAGGGATACTCCGCTGCATTTAAGCATATTAGGATGAGCTCTTATAAAGTTCTCTTCACTTCTACTTCTTCGAAACCTTCCACGATATCGCCTGGGCGGAGGTCGTTGTAATTACGGATACTTAGACCGCACTCCATGTTGGCGGCTACTTCTTTCACGTCATCTTTATAACGTTTCAGGGAACCGAGGTCTCCGGTGTATACTACGATACCGTCGCGAACGAGGTTTACGCGGGTGTTTCTTGCTAACTTGCCATCGAGTACGAAGCAACCAGCCACTGTAACCTTGTCGAATTTGTAGGTTTCGCGTACTTCGACGTTGCACACCACTTTCTTTTCGATTTTTGGTTCCAGCATCCCTTCCATGGCGCTCTTAATTTCTTCGATAGCGTCATAGATGATGGAGTAGTTACGGATCTCGATGTTTTCTTTCTCAGCGAGTTTAGCAGCCTGGGCGGAAGGACGAACCTGGAACCCGAGGATGATCGCGTCAGATGCGGTAGCGAGGAGTACGTCGGATTCGGTAATCTGACCCACTGCTTTGTGTACGATACTAACAACGATCTCTTCTGTAGAAAGTTTCTGGAGGGAATCGGACAGCGCTTCCACGGAACCGTCAAAGTCGGCTTTGAGGATGAGGTTGAGCTGTTTAAAGTTACCCAGTGCCAGACGGCGACCGATTTCATCGAGGGTGATATGTTTCTTGGTACGGATACCTTGTTCGCGAACGATCTGAGCTCTGCGGTTAGCCACTTCTTTTGCTTCAGATTCGTTTTCGTACATTTTGAATTTCTCACCTGCCTGAGGAGCGCCGTTCAGACCCAGTACCTGTACAGGCATGGATGGGCCGGCTTCTTCCATTTTCTGGCCACGTTCGTTGAACATTGCTTTGATCTTACCGTAGTAAGAACCGGATACGATGGTATCACCTTGACGGAGCGTACCGTTTTGTACCAGGAGGGAAGCAACGTAACCACGACCTTTATCCAGGGAAGCTTCCACGATAGAACCGGAGCCTTCGCGATTAGGGTTGGCTTTCAGTTCCAGCAGTTCTGCTTCCAGGAGGAGTTTCTCCAGGAGAACGTCGATGTTCAGACCGCTTTTAGCGGATATTTCCTGGCTTTGATATTTACCGCCCCAGTCTTCTACCAGGAGGTTCATACCAGCCAATTGTTCTTTAATTTTTTCAGGATTTGCTCCGTCTTTATCCACTTTGTTGATAGCGAATACCATTGGGAGTCCTGCTGCCTGAGAGTGGGAGATTGCTTCCTTAGTCTGAGGCATGATTGCATCATCCGCAGCGATTACGATTACCGCGATATCGGCGGCTTTCGCACCACGGGCACGCATCGCAGTAAATGCTTCGTGACCTGGGGTATCGAGGAAGGTGATTTTTTTACCACCGCTGGTAGTTACCTGATAAGCACCGATGTGCTGGGTAATACCGCCGGCTTCACCCGCCACAACGTTTGCGTTACGGATATAGTCGAGCAATGAAGTTTTACCGTGGTCAACGTGACCCATGATAGTTACGATAGGAGCGCGTGGTTCCAGGTCTTCTGGAGCGTCTGCGATTTCCTCTTCTTCATTTTCTTCAACTGCATCAAGGCCAATGAATTCCACTTCGTAACCAAATTCGCCTGAAACGAGTTCGATAACTTCCGCATCGAGGCGTTGGTTGATGGAAACCATGATACCGAGGCCCATACATTTAGAGATAACTTCGGCGAAGCTAACATCCATCAGGTTGGCCAGTTCGCTCACGGAGATGAACTCGGTTACCTGGAGTTTACTATTTTCTGCGCCTTCATTTGCTCTAATGTTGGCTCTTTCCTCGCGTTTTTCACGGCGGTGTTTAGCCTTCATTTTGTTGCCACCTCTGCCACCAGACAGTTTGGCCATTGTTTCCTTGATTTTATTCTGGATTTCGTTTTTATCGATTTCCTTTTCTTCAGGAGTACGGTTGTCTGGGCCGCGGTTACCAGCCCCATGACGGTTAAATCTGTCTTGGCCTGGACGGTTAAAGTTGCCGCCGCCTTGTCTGTTTTGGTTAGGGCCGTGGCCGCCTGGGCGATTTCCGCCGTGTTGGCCGCCTTGACGGTTACCACCGTGTTGACCACCTTGTCCACCTTGACGGTTTTGGCCTTGTTGGCCTTGGCCACCACCTTGGCGGTTGTGTTGGTTACGGTTATCTCCGTGTTGGCCTTGACCGCCACCTTGGCGATTGCCGTGTTGACCGCCGCCACCATGTTGGCCGCCTTGGCGGTTTTGATGTTGGCCGCCGCGATCGTGATGAGGGCGATCGTGGTGTGGGCGTTCGCCGGAACCTTCTTTGCGTTGTTCGCCATCTTTGAAATCGCGCGGCTGGATAGGTTCAGGTTTCTTTTCAACGATGATGCGCTTACGTTTCCGTTTTTCGTCGCGATCTCTGTTGAAGTTAGATTTATTGTTATCTCTTCTGTCAGATTGCACTGGCAGTTCGATTTTACCGATTACTTTAGGGCCGGTTAATTTCTCGGCCTGGATATTTTCGATAACGGCGCCGGCTTGTTCCTCATTTTGAGTTTGTTGAGCTGCGGGAGCCTGGATGTTATCGTTGGATTTAGCATCCTCCTTAACAGGTTGTTTAACGGGGATGGCTGTATCCTTAATTGCTGCAGCCGGTTTTGCCTCTTGTAATACTTCTTCCACTTTGTTAACTACAGGTTTATCTTCAACCGGTGCGGCTTTTTCCGTTTTATCTGTCGTATCGGTTTTTTCTGTTTTAGCTGATTTCTCAGGTTGAGCTGGAGCAGAAGGCGCTTCAGGCGCTTTAGCTGCTGGTTGCTCAGGTTTGGTTACTACAGGCGGAGTAACTTTTTCAGGGGCGGCGGGAGCTTGTGGTTTTTCCACTGGAGCTACAGGAGCCTCTGGTTTTTTCTCTGCTGCAGGAGGTGCCGGAGCCGGTTGTTCTTTCGGCTGTTCGGCGGGAGTTACCGGAGCTTCTGGTTTAGGCTGTTCTTTAGGAGGAGCAGGTTTTTTACCAGCACGGTTAACGGCATCGAGATCAATAGTAGTGATGACGCGAGGGCCGTTAATTTTAGGCGCTTCGGTTTTAACCACTTCCGGTTCGGCAGGCGGTGGCGCCTGAGTTTTAGGAGCTTCCGCCACAGGGGGAGGTGGTGCAACGGGAGGTTCTATTTTTTCTTTTTCCTTGGCCGGAGGGTTTACAGGCGCTGTAGCCTGAGGTGCCGCGGCAGGAGTTTCCTTGGCGGGTTCAGGTTTAGGTTCTGCTTTAGGAGCTTCTGCTACTGGAGCAGAAATCTCTTTTTCTTCTTTAGAAGTGTTCTTTTTAGCCGCAGCTTCCGCTTCCTCTTTTTCTTTCTCCTTCTCTTTCTTCTTCGTATCTAACACGCTTCCTTTAGGCAGGGCAATTTGGTCGCTTTTGCGTTTATTGGCCTTATCCTGTTGGAATTCCGACTGCAGCGCTTGGTACATAACAGCCGTGAGGCGGGCATTTGGCGAACCAAAGCCACCCATGTCGAAGCCTTTATTGGAAAGATAGTCTATGAGGGTTTCTTTACCAATATTAAACTCTTTGGCTGCGGCAAGCAATCGTGGTGTGTTGTTTGTTGTTTCAGGCATATCGTATTTCGGGCCTCCCCTGTTTCCCGTTTCTTCTAAACGGGTTGTTTTTTTACGTTTAAACAATAACTCGAAAAATCCAATTCCCCTTCTAATAAGCCCTTTACCTGGGAAGGGTTCTGGCTGGGCTTTATTCTTTGTCAAACTCTTCCTGCAATATTCTTCTTATATCCTGCACTGTCTCTTCTTCCAGATCAGAACGGCGAACCAGTTCTTCTGTTGTCAGCTCCAATACGCTGCGGGCAGTATCACAACCTATGCGCTTCAGTTCATCTATGATCCATTCTTCGATTTCGTCGGAGAATTCTTCCAGATCGATATCAAATTCGGCTTGTTCCTGTTGTTCATCACGGAACACATCGATTTCGTATCCGGTGAGTTCGCAGGCGAGTTTAATATTTACGCCTTTTTTACCGATAGCGAGGGATACTTGATCCGGAGCGAGGTAAACGGAGGCATATTTATTTTCGTTATCAACTTCCATTCGGCTGATTCTTGCAGGTGTTAACGAGCGTTGAATCAGCAGTTGGATATTAGCTGTAAAGTTAATGATATCGATATTTTCGTTTCTCAGTTCACGAACGATACCATGGATACGGCTACCTTTCATACCCACGCAGGCGCCAACCGGGTCGATGCGGTCGTCATAAGATTCTACTGCTACTTTGGCTCTTTCACCAGGTTCGCGAACGATTTTCTTAATAACGATGAGGCCATCAAAGATCTCAGGGACTTCAATTTCGAGCAATTTAGCCAGGAAGGATGGATGTGTACGGGAAAGAATGATGAGTGGGGCATTATTCTTCATTTCCACTTTTTTCACCACCGCTCTAACGTTTTCCCCTTTCTTGAAATAATCAGTGGGGATTTGTTCGGCTTTTGGCAAAATTAATTCATTCCCTTCATCATCAAGCAATAAAACTTCTTTTTTCCAAACCTGGTATACTTCGCCGGTTACAATTTCACCAGCTTTATCAGCATATTTCTTTACGAGAATATTCTTTTTGAGGTCGCCGATGCGGGCAGACAGCGTTTGTTTTGCTGCGAGGATTGCGCGGCGTCCGAAGTCTAGAATTTCCACTTCTTCGTAGAGGTCTTCCCCGATTTCCAGGTCTTTTTCAATGCCAATTGCTTCAGAATAAGCGATTTGTGCATTTTCGTCCTCCACTTCACCGTCTGCTACAACCAGGCGGCGGCGTAATATTTCAAGGTCTCCTTTTTCGGTATTTACAATGACGTCAAAGTTCTCATCAGAGCCATACTTTTTCCTCAGCAACGTTTTGAAAACATCTTCCAAAACCTTCATCAACGTTGGGCGGTCAATGTTTTCCGCCTCCTTAAACTCGCTGAATGACTCAATCAGGTTAATACTAGCCATGTTTATTTATTATATTTTAAAACACGATGCACACTTTCGTATGCTTGATTTCAACAAATTTTATGTCGGTTGATTTTTTCTCTTTTTTCTTACCAAACACCTCTTCGATCGTTATTCCTTCCTCTGTAACCGTTTGCAGCGTACCTTCTTTACTGCTGCCATCCAGCAGGGTTACTTCCACTTTACGGCCAATATTTTTCAAATATTGTCTGTGCAGTTTGAGTGGCTCTTCCAGACCAGGAGAAGAAACTTCCAGTGAAAAGTCGTTATCAGGAAATATTGCGGCTTCTTCCAGCAATGGGTAGAGGGCGCGGTTAAAAGATACCAGTTTATCCACTGGTACGCCTTTATCTCCGTCTAAAAAGAGCTTTACATTATTAGTGGGCTTAATTCTGATTTCAACCAGAAAATTATCGGGATCGTTAGCCAGCAAGCCTTCTGCTAGTTCCCGGATAGCTGTTATCACGTGTTCGTTTGCCATACAAAAAGCGCGAAGGGGCCGATATCTCGTCCCCTTCGTTTGAATCATTTTTCCTACGCAAAATTAGGATTTTATTTTCATTGTACCACTATTTATTTTATTTAACTATTAATTTCCCAGGGAGATAAGGCTCCTTTATTTTTATATTGTCATTAATCGCCATTTGTAGTGTCTGTTAGAAGTTAAAGAAACCTTAAAATGACAATATAAAATGGAGGTTGGAGTAGATTATCTGCTACCTTTGTCCATTATGCTGAAGACATTATTATATTTAATTCTTGCCTGGTTTCTGTATAAGCTGATATTTGATTTCATCATTCCGGTTTACAGATCTACCAAGGTAGTGCGGAAACAGATGGCGGATATGCAGGAGCATATGCGTCAGCAATATGAGCAGCAACAAGGCTCACAGCAGGGAAACAGTCCGGCACAAGAGCCACCGGCTTCCCGACCAGCCCCAAAAGTAGACAAGGGCGACTACATCGATTTTGAAGAGATTAAATAAAAAACCTCACGGAGCCCGTGAGGTTTTCTTTTTTATACGGCCATCGGCCTGAAAATATCCAGAATCGTTTTAGGTGGTAATAGGTGGATGGTATGTAATCCCACTTTCTTCGCTGCCTCAATATTAGGAAGGGTATCATCTATAAACACCGTCTCTCCTGCTTTCAATCCATTTTCCTGTAATACTACTTCGTAAATTTCCGTACCCGGCTTACGTAAGCCCATTTCATGGGAATAGTATGCCTTATCGAAAAACGCCGCGAGGGAAGGAATTCCCCTGGTTTCCATCAATATTTGATTGAATCTTTCAAGGTGAATAGCGTTGGTATTACTGAGTAGATACAGGTTATATTGTTGCCTTAACTGCTGTAAGAGTTGGAGTCTTTGCAACGGGAAATCCAGCAGCATCGCGCACCAGGCGTCTATAATCTGTTGATCTGTCACGCCTGCTGGTAGGTGTTTGTGCATTTCTTGGAGGAATTCTTCCGTAGAAATATGCCCTGTTTCCAGGTTGTCGAACAGGTGTGAACCCTTGAACTGACTGTATAATTCATGGAAATTAGCCACTCCCAATGCTACAAAAGCATCATTCGTTTTTTGATAATCGATATTCAGAATTACCCCGCCGAGGTCAAAAATGATATTTTTTATTCCCTGCATATAGTCTCCTTTACTGCAAAGAAAGCGGATTTTCTTAAAGTGTAGGCGTTTGAGTTATACCATACAAAATATTTTTAGGTTAATTGAATAAAATAATTAATTTTGCCCTCCCCTCGAAAGAAGGGGATTTGCGTTCTTCGGAACAGCTCCTATAGCTCAGTTGGTTAGAGCACCTGACTCATAATCAGGGGGTCACAGGATCATGCCCTGTTGGGAGCACCCTACTAGAAAGGCTTTTAGCGCGATGACGCTGAAAGCCTTTTTTAATGTACCTAACAATGTACATAACAGATTGTTTTTAGGTATAATAATTTAGTAATCATACTATTAGATTAACAAGAGCTCTTCCCAAGGAGCGGCATGAGGATGCTCTGTTGCCAAAAAAGCAATGGTGAGTATCCCCAAACCATTTTTTAATTCAAAGGGTAACTCTTCTAACATGATACCTTCAACAATAGCAGCTCTTTTATGGAGGTAGATAACATCTTCGGTATTAATATACAATAAGCTGTATAGCAGTGCAAGCTGAACACGTTCTGTATTTGTTGCCTTTTCCTCGTCAATTTGCGCTAAAAGTTGTTGTACATATGTTGCGCCCAAATTTCTCCAGTGAGAAAAATGTTGCTGTTGGCCAGTATAAACAACAGTATATGCTAATTTCAATAAGCAAATACTTTCAGCCAAAGTGGAGCAGGTAGTCCTTTCCTTAAGTAACTGGAGTATAAATGCCATTGTTTCTTCAATACAGTTATCCACCAAATTAAGGTTTATACAGGCAGTTTGAACTTTTGTCATTGTAATGACTACCATTGCCAAATCTGATAATTCTTCCTGGCTTAAATCAGTTGCTTTCAATCGTGGATTTTTCCCATCCAGCAACTTCATTTTTATTTCATCAGTAAGGAATACTAGGCATTCCTGGTGGCAAATATTTCTTAAACGGTGTGTTTGGAAGTTCACACTTTTATAACGCTTGAGAAAAAAAACAAGCTTTCCGAGTGATCCATTCGCCAGCGTAAAGGACTTATCTTCTGCATAAATCACTTCCCGGTATATTACGTCATCGATACCCTGTAATAAATCGTCTGTATTAACTTCCAATAGTTGGTGCTGCGCCATCCATTCTATTGCCCAACCTATACCAGCCCTACCACTTGCATAATTAATACCTCTAATCTCCGTAAGTTGTTCAGCGACACTATCCAATAATATTTCTGCATTTTTTTCAATATGCGTGGAAGGGTAGCATTTCTGGACCAAATGATAAACGAGTACCATACCCATATTTCCTTTATACAGGCCATAATCGGCGATAGGTTTCACTTCCCGTTCCAGTAATTCCAGTATAGCATCTACAAAATCTGTTTTAACTGTTTCCATCAGATTAATGATTTACAATGTGATTAATAACTGGCTGTTTCGTCCAATTCCATGTTTTTATATACTCCTGCAATTCCGGCTTCCTCATATTGCAGATTTTGAGGTATTCCAGCATGAACTGTATGCGTATCTCTTCGTTTTCAAATGTTGAATTCTGACCTCTTTTATGATGTAGATGATACCCCGGACCATCCAGCCGCTTATATCTATACCCCAGAATAGTCAATCTTTTAATTCGCTCTTTATCGTCCGGGCCCCAACTGCTTATATATTCATTCTCCATTCCAGCGGCTATATATGCTTCTCTTTTTAGAAAGATGACCCCGCCAACAGCCCTTTTTATTCCAGATGTTTGCTTTCCATTGTTGTAAAGGAAAAGTTGGTGGTCCAGGAGCTTGGAGAACATATTGCGAAACAACATATCAGAGCTTAGAAATTCTCCATTATATGGTAAAATGCAATCTGCTTCGTTGGATCGTATACTCTCAACAGCAGCTATAATTTGTTTCGTATCGAGTACAATATCAGCATCATAGAGAGATATAACTTGCGTTTTCGCTTTCTTGATAAGGATGTTATGATATCGGGTCCTGTGAAATACGGGATTATGATCTTCTATGAAAGTATACTCGCAATTGCCTGGCAGGTTCCAGTCTGATAATTGGCTGGTAGCATCCGCTTCCAGTATACTTATGTTGGTGTCAAAATACTTATTGAGCCAGGTAACTACGGATTTAAGATTTCCTTTTCTATCATCGGAGTCCATGCGTACTGCTAACAGAAACGTGACATCTCGAAGATCTATGCGATGCTGTTTTTTTTCCTCTACTAACTGTGCAATGAGATCTACCATCATATACCCACAACGATTTTTGTCCAGCAGCTCGAGCCCTTCATCATAGTAGGGTGGATATAACAGGTAATTTTCTTTGCAGAAAAAGGCGCCGGGGAAATTTTTTCTGATACCGGCATAGTGTAGTATTTTAAAATTCTCCCAGGCAGCAAGATCGTATTGGGGCCATGCAAAATCCAGTTCTTTTACAATAGCAGTAGAATGACCAGATAGCCATGCATTCCATAATACAGCCCACATGTCTGCACACCAGGCCTGTATTCCTTCATAGGTATTTCTAGGCTGATTGGTATTAATAAAATGCTGTTCTGCCTTCTTTGCGAAATCATCGGTGAGTAAAGCGTATAATGCTTCTGCATCTTGTTCTACTTTATTCCAGAACTCATACGATGTATTCTTCAACAGATATTGTGCACCACCTGTATGTGGATCATTTTTTCTTACGATATCTTCATCTATCCCTATTACATCACACATCCTGGATACCATTTCAGCCCCTGCTGTTTTTTCAATGTAGGATACATCCAGGTAAGCACGCGTGTCAGATACATACCAGCAGTTGTCCTGCAACATTTCTTCAAATGCCGGCATTTCTCTAAAAACAATATCTGAATCATGATAGAAAATCGGGACGTCTGACAGTTCGGGGTGTGCGGCAAAATGTTGTTTAATTAAGTGAGGCCGAATAGAGGATACATATCTATTAGCCATCCGATTATCGGGGTAGCAATAAAATGTGGCTCTTTTGTTTTCTTCTATTAATATCCTGAACTCTTCACGCAGTCCGCGTTTGGGATGATATCCTATCAGAACATGAATCTGTTCCGGCGCAATACCTTTTTGCGAGAAATTTAATAACTGTAATTCCAGTTGCCAGAGAAAGAAATAATCATCAGGCTGTGCGGAAAGAAATATCATACTCATATTTACTATTATGATGCAGATTAAGGTATCAGATTCTTCTTGTTATTGGTAAACTTCTCCCAGATACTTATTTTTCCTGTCTCTACTCGTAGTGTTACCAGTTTATTCAATACAGCATTGGCTGTCGGTATATCTTTTGGTGGTAGCGAGACATATAATATTTGGGTATTGTTGGAAGTCTCCATTTTGGCAGCCTCGATAGTGACGTTTATTTGTTTTGTCATTCCATTATCGGTAGCAGCAGGTTGTAACTGTGCTGATACTGGAAAAATGAATGGCTTCATTTGTGGCTGTTTCAATATGAGTTCCAGTGAGTAATTATCTGGTTCGGTAGCAGCATGTTGATGTGGTCTGACTTCTACCGTTGTATAATAGACAACTGGTAATTTCCTTGTAGAGAGGCCCCAGATTCCTGCTATTACAAGCAAAATAATAAAGGTATTTCCCCACATGACATGCTTCCGTGGAGGCTTATCCAGCATCTCAGTTACCTCCTGGCTTCTTAGCTCATACATTGGAAGATTTTTCTCTATAGGCATGACAACAGGTTTAATTTCCTAACTCAAGTTGATTTTTGACCAGTTCATAATAATAGTTTCGTTTAGCCACCAATGTGTCATGGTTACCGGTTTCTACGATTTGACCATCATTTAATACGATGATCTGGTCTGCATTTCTGACTGTACTTAATCGATGTGCAACAATTACGACTGTTTTATCTTTAAAGAATTCATTCAACTGTTTGACGATGATACTTTCATTATTGGCATCCAGGCTGCTGGTGGCCTCATCGAAAAAAAGATAACTGGGGTTTTTATAAACAGATCGGGCGATAAAAATACGCTGGCGTTGGCCGCCACTTATGCCAATACCATTGTTACCAATTTTGGTAGTGTAACCCAGTGGAAGACCTTCTATAAATGGTTGTATATTGGCTACGCTTGCTGCGTGCTGCATACGTGCATGATCCACGGGTTTACCATCTAGGGCGATATTACGGGCAATTGTATCGGAGAAAATGTACCCATCTTGCATGACAGTACCGCATTGCTCGCGCCATTGCTCAGATGGGGTTTGAGAGAGTGGAATATCATTGATCGTTATACTGCCTTCTACCGGCTGGTAGAAGTTCAACAATAATTTCATCAGTGTACTTTTTCCACTTCCACTGGCGCCTACAATGGCGGTAATCTTTCCTTCAGGAATCTCCATGTTTATGTTTTTTAATACAAATGGAGAATTGGGTCCCTCATACTGAAAGCTAACATCTTTTAAAATGATACTGCCTTTAACAGCGGCTGCTTGTGGGATAGATGAAGCTTCATTCAGCAGGTGACTATCTTCCTGTGGTTGGTTTTGTATTTCCTGGATGCGGTCCATACTGAGTCGGGCATCCTGTGATGCTTTGACAAATGAAACGAGTTGTTCCAGCGGACTATTTGTTTGTCCGATAATGTAGGAAATGCTCAACAATACACCGAGGGAGAGTTCCCCATTCACCACAGCAGTAGCTGCGATATAGGAGATCAGGATATTTTTCAGATGGGAAAGAAAGAAGAACCCTGTTTTTTGATATTGTTCCAGTGCCAGGCTTTGGATATTCAGTTTAAATAGCTTTACCTGGAGGTGTTCCCATTCCCATCGGTTTACTTTCTCACTGCCATATAATTTGATTTCCTGCATACCAGAAATCATCTCATATAATTTGTCCTGATTATCCTTATTCTGAGCAAACCGTTTATAGTCAAGTTGTCGCCGTTTATTTTGGAAGATAAATATCCAGGCAACGGCGGCCATACTCATCAGGAGGAACAGCATTAATAGTTTGATATCGTAAAAACCTAGAACTGCGGTAAATACAATAATATTAATCAGGGAAAAAAGAGATTGAAGGGTAGTTCCTGTCAGGAACGATTCAATACGATGATGATCATTTATTCGTTGTGAAATATCACCTATTGCTCTTGTATCAAAATATCGGATGGGTAGTTGTAATAATTTAGATAGGAAATCGGATATAATGCTAAGACTGATACGTAAGTTAACATGCAGTAACAACCAGCTTTGTATCATATCGATAGCGGTACTACCGAGAAAAAGAAAGAGTTGAGATAAAAATATCAGGTAGATAATGCCTGTATTTCTATTCGATACCCCATCATCTACAAGGATTTGCGTTAGAAATGGTAAAACCAACGATATAGCGCTGGTACCCAACATACCAATCAGGAGCTGAGTGAGGTATTTTTTATGAGGTTTCAGGTAGTTAAAAAGAAAGAGGAATCCTTTCTTATTTGATTTAACTTCCTTATTGGTATAGAATTCGGGAGTAGGTTCCATCAATAAAGCCGTTCCCTTCTGATCTCCACTGCTGATCCAGCTTTTCAGGAAATTGCCTTTATCCAAGGTAACAATGCCATGTGCCGGATCAGCGATAATGTAAGACGTATTTTCGGAAGTGCTCTTTGAAAAAAAATATTTGTTCTGTTTAACCTTGTCTAAGACGACGAAGTGATTCTGGTTCCAGTGTAATATACATGGTAACGGAAAGTCATCTGCCAGCTTTTCTGGCGTAGCTCTTACCATTATGGTCTGGAAGCCTATTTTTTCAGCAGCTTCGCTGAGACTTAGCAGACTTACTCCCTCACGATTCAGGAATGATATCTGCCTTAAATATTCCAGGTCATACTCCTTACCATGATACGCGGCAACCATTTTTAAACAGCTTGGCGCACAGTCCATTGAATCATGTTGTATGGTACAACTTATCTTCCCCATTTCAAAACTCGTTATTAAGACAATATCAGGAAATATATTTTAGAAAAAGTATGCGGAATGGCTCTAAGCGGCCACCTCCTGCCCCTTGGTAATGAGATGGGCAGGGAACTGTTTATAGTAACTATCCAGATAATCTGTTAATGTCCCATATGCTTCGGGATTCAATTCGGCTACTATCGTTGAAAGCCTCTGTAAAAGCAGGTACTGAATAGAAATAGCCAATCTGTCAAATTCAGGGCAGTCAATGAATGCAGCGATGAATGCAGATGGCGCATCATTATAAGCTGCCAGCATTTTCCATGCACCTACTAATGAAGGAGTGGAACATGCACTGAGGTCTACTTTATCAACAAGTGCGCTGATTATTTTACGCTGAGTACTAGCATCGATATATAGCAATTCTTTAATAACCTTATCAGAATACCATTTAATACTATGTGCCCACCCCACAGGATTATCCTTGAACATTATTTCCATGTTCTGCTGAAATCCTTCATTCTGCCTGTTACAGCAAACAAAGTTTAGCAGATGAGTGGCTGTGCTGATAGCATTTGTAAAATCTCCGCCTTTCATGTAAACCTTGTAGAGGTTGAGTGTTTGTTCCAGCTTTGCTTTCCCGGCTGCAATAAATCCGTGTTGGTAAAAGCTGTCAAGTACCTCCAAACTGGTTTTCATATGTGCTGTAGCGGCACTATAGTCCCTGGAAGCATATGCATGAAAGGCTTTCGTAGGATATTCGAGAATACCGATTCCCATTTTCCCTACTTCGCCTATCTCCAGCGGATAGGTGGCAACATAGTCTAGCCAGTATTGAGATAACTGTAAATCTTTTCCTCTGGCAGCATCCAGACATTTCTCATATTGTACAAAATGGAAGCGCATATCCATCATTTCCTGAGGAGTAGCATATGATCTACAGTATTCCATTACCTCATGAAAGATGTGGGGAGTGCTGTGAATCCGCTTGTCGCCTGGAATTTCAACTTCCATTAGGTGCTTAACTTTGTGCAGGGTATCTTTTATAGCTATCATTTTCAACTGGTTTTTTGTAACACATCAAAAATATTTTTCCCGTCTTTATTGGCTAGATACTCCAATACCAGTCTATCTTCAATGTTGTGTTTGAATGAAGGGCAGGCGATTTCCTTGCTATACCATTGTTTGGGACAACCTCCTCCACATACAGGGAATAGTTTGCAGGAGGGACAAAAGGAGATACCTGTTTTAATATCGGTATTCCAGTTACGGGTAATGGCGTCCTTGTTGTAAGTTTCTTCTGGGAACGCTACATTACCGATGCGATAATTATCATTTTCGAATCTAGGTGTATAGGGGAATTCATAACAAGGATAAATATTGCCATAAGCATCATATACTTCTGAGTCATCCTTTACCACCATGCAAGGAGCATAATAGCGGCCAGGAACGAATTTATTATGCTTAAACCCTTTTTCCATGGCATACATCATCCAGTCTATTTCCTGTATGGCGAAGGAATCTTTATCCAATCCATCGTCTGTTCCGGATGTTTTATCTCCCCAGTTAACGATAGGAACAAAGTCAAGTTTTACCTTTTTCTTGTGAAAACCATGTTCCGCAAGCATATCAATCAGGTCATTGATATATGCCTCATTGGTTTTGTCAATATTCATTCGGAGCACAATACCCACGTCATGCGTATCATATTCCGGTGTATTGATGGCGTCTAGTATATTACTGAAGATAATATCAAATGTACTTTCTCCTGTTTTGGTTATTCTTCTTTTATCATGGGATATGGCTGTACCATCCAACGTAATCTGAAAGTCAGTTATCTTACATTCAGTTACCAGTTTAAGAAAAACATTTTTCTTGAAACTTAATCCGTTGGTGATCATATTAGCATAATAGGTAATTCCCTTTTCAGCGGCTTTTTCAATCAATTGCTTACTGGTACTTACAATTTGATTGTAGGCCATTAACGGTTCTCCACCATACCATTGAACAGAAATAGATTCATATTTACCACTGATCATTTTGTTATCAATGCGATGGAGGACTTTCTGTATTACATCATCTGCGATAGTATGCTTACTGTGTTGCTGCCCGCAATAATGGCAACCCAACTGGCAGTTGGCGGTTGGTTGGATGGTAATGTTAAGATCTTTTTCCGCCTTCACCATATGGACATTCTGTTGGAGAAGTACATCAAACTCATCTTCTTGAGAGGGTACGATAACACCTAAATGCATAAGATCTATCATTTGTTGATGATCTATATCATGAAAATGTCCTTCTTTAAGGGCTCTCAGCATACTGTCTTTCATTCTCAGCACCATACCTGATCGTGTGGCATATACAATGCGATGAGAATTATCGGATTCTACTTCTCCTTCGTCAATAATATCGGTAATTATCAGGTAATTGGATAAACGATAATTCATATCCGGGTATTTTTGGATGAATAAAAAGGTCAACCACTACGATGTGTAATGGTTGACCAGGCAAAGATTAATACCAGCCACAGCTGAAAGTACCGTTGCAAGAGCAGCCTCCTTTAGTGGTAGCTACTACAGCACCACCTCTTAAAGAGTTTGCCATATCTTTATTCACAAAATCGATGTTGTTTGCTTGTTCATTGTTGTTTTCTGCTTCCTGGTTAACTTTTTTCAGGGCTGCGATTAATTTTTCGTTTTTCATTTTTTAACAATTGTGAATTTTTAGGAATGTGCAACAGTTTTACGTTATGATGCTATTATTGAACGCTATGGAATGTCCATAGGACAACCAACACAGCAATTTGCTATGGCCACTTGCGAAGCGCTATGTTAATATTTTTAGTTACTGATTAGTGCGTTTCTTTTCTTCCTCGATACCAGTTGAGCGTTGACGTTGTTCTTTTGCGGTTTTACTTTTCCATCGGTAAGTAACAGACAATCTGACATTACGATCGTCGTAATAGTTGTTAATACTGATTGGTAGAAATTTATTTACGGACCTGACTTTGTTAGTGGCTAAAATGTCGTTTCCATTGAGCGCTAGCAATAGTCTGTTTTTAAGTAGTTGTAATTTTATTCCCGCACTTAGATTTTGGGTTGGCTGGGAAACTGAAAAATCCACCTGCTGCCGGTACTGATAAGTATATCTGACTTCCGCGAGGAGGGTCCGGTGCTTATTCAGTATAAAGCTGTTATTAGTTTCTGCATAAAAGGAGAGATTATCATACTGTATAGATTCCCCTCCATAGTAAGATGTGATGAAAGTGCTATAGTAACCATGTATCTGGTTGGTAGACTCCCACCATTTAGTCAATTTTAAGGAGGCGCTAACCATTACTCCCACATTACGTGATTCCCCTATGTTGTCAATTTTAAAGTAGCGTACTTGTGAAACGGTGTCAAAGTATGCTGCTTGTGCTGATATATTGCTTACATGTTGATAATACGCACCGAAAGTATATTTAGAATGCAGCATGTAGTTTAGTTCCACATTACTGCTGTAAGATGGTTGTAGAAAAGGATTACCTTCCGAATAGCTTTTAGGGGTAGTATACCAACGAAATGGGTCTAGCTGCGTGTATCCTGGCCGATCTATTCGTCTGCTATAATTTATGTTTACCTGATTTGCTTCATTGAAGCTGTACTGCGCATAGGCCGTAGGAAACAGATTGAAATAGTTATTCTTGTTTTGTTGAGCAAGCTTAATGGAGGTAGCATTTGTTTGGGTAAACTCTCCCCTCAATCCAGCTTGTAGCGAAATCTTACCGAACTCTTTTTCACCACTTGCATATAAAGCCTGTACTTGTTCCTTATACACAAATTGGTTTGATTTGTCTTTATCTTCCACATATGCATCGGCTATTTTGTAGGCTTGTATATTCTCACTTTCATTTTTGGCTGTTGTTACTTTTCCTCCGAAGGTCAGATTAGCCCATTTTGTTGGCCAATCTAAGTCCAGCCGGGAAGAGAAGATATCAATCTTTAAGTCTGCGTTGGTTCTTGGCTGTTCATAGAAGCCGGTCGGCTGCTGATTGTCAAAAAAATTATTGGTAATGGCATTGCGTTCTTTGCTGGTCCCAATTCCAAAATAGTTTACATCTGCATTCAGCTTTCTTCCTGATGAATCTATTTTCCATTCATAGTTCAGGTTAATCGTATTCAAGTGAGCTAGGCGATGGCTATATGCGGAAGTTGCTGATGTGGAGTCCAATCCTATATGATCGTTACCCCGATAAAACAGCACCATGTTATTCTCGCGGATATCAGGCTTCGTTTGTCCTCCGGTATATTGTATGCCGATAACAGCCCTCTTACTTAACTCGTAATCCATTCCAGCAGTATAGAGCAGGCTGTTACTATAGTCTCTGCGGGTGGAGCTTTCCTTCCGCGCAAGACCAGGATAATCGCTGGAAATATTTTCATCAGCGCTTCTGGACCCTTTGGCATAGTTTACATTACCATATATGTTCCATCTATCATACCCATAATTGATATTACCACCACCTGAAAACCTGGCATAGCTTTGTTGTTCATAAGCAGTTCTAACACTCCCTTGTACTCCTTGCTGGTGGCGCTTTTTCATTTTAATATTGATAATGCCGGAATTGCCTGCTGCATCATATTTGGCTGGAGGTGTTGTTATGATCTCTATTTGAGCTATTTCATCAGCAGAAAAAGATCTGAGATAATTCATCAAGTCTTCTCCTGAAAGTTGTACCAATTTATCATTGATCATTACCTGCACACTACTTTTCCCAATTAAAGCAATGCTTCCATTTCCAACAGTTACACCCGGCGTCTTTTTCAGCGTTTCCCATGCATCGCTACCAGCGGCACTAATACTGTTTTCAACATTGAATACTAGTCTGTCTATTTTTTGTGTAATTAATGGTTTGTTGCCGTTGACCGTAATTCCCTGTAAAGTTTTTGCTCCATCTGCCAATGTTACCAGCAATGGTTTGGTTGATTTAGACAACTGCTCATTGAAGACAATCGTCGTATCTTTATAACCATAGGCAGCTATTTTAATATACCATGTATTTAGCAAAGGTGCTTCCAGTTGGAATTTACCTGCAGTATCTGTTTGTAATTGCAACATGGGAGGTTGTGCTGATGTTTGGTATACTAATATAAAGGCATTTATTATTGGATATTGTTTGGTATCCTGTACCTTCCCAACAATCTTGTTTTGAGCATGGATCGTACTACAAATAAAGATGAAGAAAAGAATAGCGACAATTTTGTTCATGCTCTCTTTTTTGAACTAGTGGACATACAGGATAACAAATCACATCAGTAGATGTGGTGTCTTACATATGCTGATAATACAAGAGGTACCTCAATTGCTGTGCAATTGACATTATTATACAGTGCTTGTAAAACGTAGATAGAACAAGGGATACAGATTTACGTGTGCCTTCTGATAGTCACATGTACCTAATAACCTTTGATTAAAATAATAAGACAAATAGGGAGTTATCAAAATTATAAACTCTATTAAGAGCATTTAATTTAGATACACGGGTTAAAATGCTATGAACATTTTATGGAATTATCAAATAGTTTTTTCATCGCTCTTGAAAGTATTGGTTGAAGTTGAGGTAATACGGATTCTTTCAATAGTTAACACTTGCAAGAAAATACTTTTTCTTTAAAAAAACAACTATCTAAAAAATATTTTTCTAAAGAACTTGTGTCATGATAAATTAAGTGGAAATTCGATATCTAATTTCGAAAGGTTTTAGAGGGATGACGCTGAATTGCTTTTTTAATTTGCAAACATGTTTTATTTAATAAGTCATCCAATCAATAACTGAATACACCTCCGTATGATTAAATACACCACCGGAAACCTTCTCCACGCCCCCACAGAAGCATTAGTAAACGCCGTTAACACCGTTGGGGTGATGGGTAAAGGAATTGCTCTTCAATTCAAAGAAACATTTCCAGAGAATTTTAAACAGTATAAAAAAGCGTGTGATGATAAATTATTAGACGTTGGCCAAAGCCTTGTTGTACCCATATCTGGAAGCAATAACGTTAAATGGATTATCAACTTCCCTACAAAGAAACATTGGCGAAATCCTTCAAAAATGGAATACGTTACCACCGGCCTAGATGATCTGGTGAAGGTGATTGAACACCACAAAATTAAATCCATCGCCTTGCCTGCATTAGGTTGCGGACTAGGTGGCCTGAACTGGGAACAGGTGAAAGCAAGTATCGAAGATAAGTTGGGACATTTGCAGGATGTAGAGATTGTTGTCTACCTACCTATCTGATGTTTATTTTATCGCATTCGCTACCATTATCATCACATTACTCACATTGTGAAATACCACTGGCATCACTAGTGATCCGCTTTTAACCCTGATCCATGCATACACTAACCCACTGAACAATAACCAAAGCTGCCATAACTGAACTGAATGCTAAAATGATGGGTCAGGGAAAAACTGTGGCCAAGTGCAAAGAGAATGGATACTATCCACAAGACAATGAAATGCAATATAAACAGCCAGGATAATTTTATATCAGGACAAGGAAGTATCAATATTGCAGGAAGCAATGATAATAATCACGAAAAGATGGTGCTTGAAAAGTCCATGGGGAAATAGATTTAAATTGAAATTTCTAGGGGTTATATTATAAAATTTCGATAGGTAAATCCCATTGCAACGTAAAGTCTTTACACCTGACAAATCTATCCTTTCTGGTATGCACCTCCATTATTTTATTCGATCAATTATCGACCGGACTTGATGCTGGATACTTTTTGCAAACTGTCGGCCTCCCATCAAGGGCTGCTAACTTATCTGGATTCCTATTACTTGATTTACCCACCTAAATGGTTGCATGACAAGAAAAAAAGCCTTAGTTTTATCCCTAACCGGATAGAAATCCGATCGCTGGAAATTTGTAGCACTGCCATTTGTCAACTAAAAGCATATATAACGAACGAAGCCTGTTACTGCAGGCATCCAGAGGGAACCGAGAAGCATTTACTGAATTATATTCCTTCCACCTGGATGCTGTAACGCAGTACATCCATCTATTTACCAGGTCCCAGGATGAAACAGATGAAATCATCCAGGATGTTTTTGTACGTATCTGGGAACAACGAGAAAAACTCGCAGAAATCACTTCTTTTCAATCCTATATCGCTAAATCTGCCAGAAACAGACTGCTGGATCAAATCCGCCATCAACAGGTAAGAAAGGCTGCTATCGTGGATCTGCAACAAAGGGAATTGGATGCGGAAACCCCGGAGGATATTTGGAACTATCGCTACATCTATGAAAAAGTACAACGACAAATAGCTGCATTACCTACCCAATGTCAGCACGTTTTCCGCCTCAGCGTGGAAAAAGGATTGAGCCTTGATGAAATAGCTGCGGAACTGCAGATCTCAAAGTCTGGTGTCAAAAACCAATTGTATAAAGCCCAAAAGCTTGTACGCCAATGTTTTGAAGAGAAAGATACCATCGCTTTCATGGTTTTTCTCCTCTCCCTCCCCTCTTTTTATTCCATCTAAAAAAAATTTTTTTTCAGACGTGTCTTTTTGATTTCCTGAAACGTCCTTTAAGCAGGACACTTATTCCCGTTTATGACTAAGGAACAATTAGACACCTTTTTGAAAGACTATGCCGCTGGTAATTACTCTCAGCAGGAATACCAGGCATTCCGCCACTGGATGGCTTCTGCCTCCGCAGCGGAACAACTGGAAGTACTGGATAAGTATGGTGAACAATTGTCTGATGTCCCAGGAATTCCCTCCATGGACTTACGTCGTATAGCCATGATTGAACGTGCCCTCGATGATGCGGATCTGGAAAAAAAGGACTCTTCCGCCCGTATAGTTGTCTTTCGGAAATGGTGGGCGGCCGCTGCTATTCTTATTTTGATTGGTGCAGGAACAGCCCTGCTGCTGCATAAAGGGAAAGCAAAATCCGTGGAAATCGCTCACAAGGTAGATATGCCTCCCGGAAAAGACGGGGCTATACTCACTCTTGGAGATGGTTCCAGAGTGGTACTGGATAGTCTGGGTAACGGTATCGTAGCACATCAAAATGGTTCCAGTGTGGTATTGGATAGCGGTAAAATCGGCTATGCGTTGGCGAATGCGAATGAGAACAGGGAGCCACAGTTTAATATCTTGTCTACTCCAGTAGGTCGTCAGTTTAAGGTGGTACTGCCAGATGGAACAAACGTATGGCTGAACGCACAAAGCACTGTGAAATATCCCACCTTTTTTAAAGGAGACGATCGCATTGTAGAGGTGACAGGGGAAGTGTATATGGAAGTTGCACCGGATGAAAAGCATCCGTTTAAAGTGAACATCAAACGTGCAGATAAACACGCAGCCCTGGTAGAAGTACTGGGTACACATTTTAATATTAATGCGTATCCAGATGAAAGCACTTGCCGGATCACTTTAGTACAAGGTGCTGTGATGGTATCTGCTGCTGATAATGCAAAGAAAGAAATATTAAAGCCCGACCAACAGGCTTCTATATCCGAAACACAACAAATTAGTATTCAATATGCTAATACCGAAAGTGTGACGGCTTGGAAAAATGGTTACTTCGATTTTGAAGATAACGATCTACCAACGCTTACACGTCAATTAACACGGTGGTATGGCGTCGAAACCAAAATCACAGAAAAAGTATCAGAAACAAGGGTAGGCGGTAAAATTAGCAGAAACCTGATGTTGGCCGATATGATCAAAGTGCTGAATCAGGCGGGTGTACGTTGCCGCATAGAAGACTATAATAAATTAGTATTCGTCCCTTAGTCTGCCCTATTCTATTATTTGAGTCAGTTGTTTAGTTATGAAGATGTAAGTAGCATAAAATCTAGGTCAGCCAAAATGAGTGCCTGTTGCCATACAAGCTATGGGGGAAATAGTGTCACTTCACTAATTATTTAATTTTTAAACAGTAAATACGGAACAGACAGTCATGAAAAACCGGAAGTGTTAGGACCACTCCCGGTGAACGTTTGAATGAAGTCTGGTCGAATGAAACCAATTTTTTAAACAACCAATTAAAACAATCAAACTAATGCAATTTATGCAAAAAAATGCTAATTGTAGTTGGTATGCTATGCCCGGAAACGTAGTGCCGGTCGACTCGCACCACGGGGCCGAAACCTGTGGGAATGCAGAGGGCGCGGTATTGGTAAATCGGCATATCCCGGCTAAGGGTATGGGTACCGGACTAAGAAAACTGCTGATTACCATGAAACTGACAGCGTTATTTATCCTAGTATCCATTATGCAGGTAGCGGCGGAAGTAAAGGCTCAGAATATTACTTTCAGTGCCCAAAAAGTTAGTCTGCACAAGGTATTTGCTGCTATCGAAAAGCAGACAGGATATTTGGTTTTTTATAAAAAGGATGTTTTACAGCGTTCCCATGAGGTGTCTGTAAATGCGAAAGATCTGCCATTGAGTACATTCATGGAAGAGGTGTTGAAAGATCAGCCTATTGACTATGAGATGTTGTCTAAAACCATCATTCTAACTGTCAAAAATGAAAAAGAGACCACTGTAGGGAATACTGTTCAACAACAGACTCCTCGTACAGGTAAAGTAACCGACAAAAAAGGTACGCCGTTGATAGGTGTATCTGTACAGGTGAAAGGCATGTCTCGTGGTGTGATCACTGGCGCAGATGGTCACTTTTCCGTCACAGCAGGGAACAATGATATCCTGGTGTTTAATTTCATCGGATTTAAGCCTCATGAACTGACAGTAGGAGATAAAACAGCCTTCAATATAGTAATGGAGGAAAATGTTTCTGGTCTGAACGAGGTAATCGTAACAGGTTACCAAAGTGTGGCAAAGAAACTGTTTACCGGTTCTGCTACCAATATCACCGGTGCAGACGTAAAACAGGACGGTGTGCTGGATGTAAGCCGCATGCTGGAAGGTAAAGTAGCCGGTGTATCCGTACAGAACGTATCTGGTACTTTCGGTGCTGCTCCTAAAATTCGTGTAAGAGGCGCTACCTCTATCTCTGGTGAAAACAAGCCACTGTGGGTAATTGATAACGTAGTACTGGAAGATATCGTGAATATTACCAATGATCAGCTTTCCAGCGGTGATGCATTGACCCTCATTGGTTCCTCCGTTGCAGGTATCAATGCGGATGATATTGAAACCTTCACTATCCTGAAAGATGCGGCGGCTACTGCACAATACGGTGCCCGTGCGATGAACGGTGTAGTCGTAATTACCACCAAGAAAGGTCGTGCAGGTAATACCACTGTCAACTACAATGGTAACTTCTCCACCTTCCTCAAACCTGATTACAGCAATTTCAATATCATGAATTCTGCTGATCAGATGTCTGTTTATGCAGAGATGTACCGTAAAGGGAATTTAACATCTTCCATCGCTAACGGTAATAACGGTGGCGTATATGCGAAAATGTACCAGATGTTGAAACAATATGATGAGACATCCGGTAAATTTGGCCTCGAAAATACCCCTGAAGCAAGGACTGCTTTCCTCCAGCGCTATGCAAAAGCAAATACTGACTGGTTTGGTCTGCTCTTCAGAAACTCTTTTGTACAGGAACATTCCCTGAGTATTTCCTCTGGTACAGAAAAAGCACAGCATTATTTCTCTCTGGGATATTACAATGATAATGGTTGGTCTATCGCTGATCGCGTGAGCAGATATACAGCTAACCTGAATGGACAGTACAACCTGACCAATCGCCTGACTGCCAAAGTAATTGTTAACGGATCTATCAGACAGCAACGCGCTCCTGGTACTCAAGGAAGATCCAGCAACGTAGTGGAAGGCGTTTATACGAGAGATTTTGATATCAACCCTTACAGCTATGCGCTGAACACCAGCCGTACCATGACTGCCTATGATGAAAATGGTAACCTGGAATATTTCAATCGCAACTACGCTCCTTTCAATATCATCAATGAGCTGAAAAATAACGCGATCAACCTGGACATGTTGGATACAAAAATCCAGGGTGAACTAGGTTACAAGATCTCGAAAGACTTCAACTTCAGAACTATTGGTGCTATCCGTTTCGTAAAAACCACCCGTGAGAATTTAATCAATGAAAATTCTAACATGGCGCTGGCTTATAGATATGCTCCAAACTCAACTGTAGCGGGTATCAACCAATTCCTGTACTTAGATCCAGACCATCCAGAAATTACAGTAAAAGTTCCTGTATTACCACAAGGAGGATTCTATAACAGAAATGATGATAAGCTGACGAACTATTATGTGCGTAACCAGCTCGAGTTCCACCGTGATATCAACGAGAAACACAGTGTGAACGCGTTCCTCGGTCAGGAGATCAAGTATACTGATCGTCAGAACAGCTATGCAAATGGTTATGGTTATCAATACGATAAAGGTGGTACTCCATTCACAGATTATCGCATTATCAAAATGTTGCTGGAAGGCGGATATAACTACTATGGTATGAACCAGCAGTACGACAGATATGCTTCCTTCTTCGGTAACGTAAGCTATGGATATGACAACAAATATGTATTCCAGGGAACACTGCGTTACGATGGATCCAACAGAATGGGTCAATCCAGAACAGCGCGCTGGCTGCCTACCTGGACAGTAAGTGCTGCCTGGAACCTCGACCAGGAAGAATTCCTGAAATACATGGATCATCTCAGCTTCCTGAAACTGCGTGCATCTTACGGTCTGACTGCAAGTATCGGTAGTGCTACCAACTCTAGTGTGGTGTTCCTGAACAACTCTACGATCCGTCCAAGATTGTCAGAGGTAGAACCAAGAATTGTAATCGATCACCTGGAAAATGGAGAGCTGACCTGGGAAAAACAATATGAAGCCAACGTGGGTGTGGATGCCGGTTTCTGGGGCGATAAATTGAGTGTTTCTGCGGATGTATACCAACGTAATGGTTTTGATCTGGTAAGTGCACTGCGTACATCCGGTATTGGTGGTGAAGACACCAAACAGGCCAATTATGCAGACATGAAATCCTATGGCGCGGAAGTTACTGTTGGTGGCAGAATTATTAAAACCAAAACTTTCAACTGGTCTACCAACCTGACTTTCGGTTATAATAAGAATAAAATCACCAACCTGAAAAGCAAACCACGTATCTATGACCTGATCGTTCCAGAAGGCGGTGCTTCTGAGGGGCAGTCAGTTCGCGGACTGTATTCCATCAACTTCAAGGGCCTGGATCCTATTGGTAAACCATGGTTTATAGATGAAAATGGCCAGGTGTCCAACGGAGTGTATGTTCAAAGTACCAACAAGAATTACCTGACCTATGAAGGTTCTGTGGATCCTATTGTTACCGGTGGATGGAATAACACATTCAACTACAAAAACTTCACCCTGAATTTCTTCTTCTCTTACCAGGCAGGAAACAAAATCAGGTTGAATAATGCATTCCGACTGACTTATTCCGATGTAGATGCAATGCCTAAAGAATTCCTGGACAGATGGACATTACCAATGGATCAAACCCAGACGAATGTTCCATCCATTGCAGACTACCTCACTCGTAGTACTGTGGGTTCTGTTTATCCTTATACCGTTTATAACTATACCTCTCAACGTGTGGCAGATGGTAGCTTCGTTCGTCTGAAACAATTGTCCCTGGCCTATAACCTGCCAGTACGCGTTGCAAAGCTGATCCGCGCCAATAACATGTCTGTGAAGCTGCAGGGTAATAACATCTGGCTGGTTTACGCAGATAAGAAACTGAAAGGTCAGGATCCTGAGTTCTTTACCTCTGGAGGTGTGGCACTCCCTGTTCCTCGACAATTCACGTTCACTTTAAAGGTTGGATTCTAAATGTGTCTATTATGAAAAAAAGATATTTATATATAGCTGCTGTAGCACTTTTAGCCGGCACTGGCTGCAGTAAGTACCTGGAGCAGGCTCCCGACCAGCGGGCAACGCTGAATACGCCGGAAAAGGTATCAGAATTATTGGTGACAGCTTATCCTGCCGCCACCTATAACACATTTGCAGAAGCGATGTCTGATAATCCCATCGATCTGGGTATTACTGGTATACAAGATCCAAAAAATGCGGACGCATATTTCTGGAAAGACATCACCTCCACCGCCCAGGATGGACCAAACTATTATTGGAATGCCTGCTACTCTGCCATCGCATCGGCCAACCAGGCCCTGGAAGTCTGCAATAATGCAGCTAATCCAGCAGCTTACGCCGGACAGAAAGGAGAGGCATTGGTAGCCAGAGCTTACTCCCACTTTATGCTGGTGTGCCTGTATGCGAAAGCATATGATCCGGCTACAGCAGCCCAGGATCAGGGTATTCCTTATGTAACCAGTCCTGAGAAAGTTGTTATTAAACAGTATGATCGTAAAACTGTAGCATACGTTTATGAGATGATCGAAAAGGATCTGAAAGAAGGTATTCCTTTACTGAATGATAAATATGCTGTTCCTGCATATCACTTCACCAGGAAAGCTGCGCATGCTTTCGCATCCCGTTTTTACCTCTGGAAACGCGATTACGATAAAGTAATAGAAGAAGCCAACCTTGCATTTCCATCGAATGACTTTGCAGCGAATGTAAGACCATGGCTGAACTATCAAGGTGGTAGCGTTACCACTACAGACTTACAGAACTTCTATACCAACGCTACGAATCCGGGCAATCTGCTGTTGGGCGAAGCGGTATCTAGCTATGGCGTCTACTATGCCAGATATCAATACGCTATGTCTCAGAACAGATGTGTACAGATTATCAGTCCATTTGGAAACCAATGGAATGCGCTCAAAGTATACAGCTACAGCCAAACCTTCTATTTCGTGATGAAATATCTTCCTTATTTCAAACGTACCAGCATCAATGCCAATACCGGTGTTTATTATACCATGATGCCGTTACTAACGACAGAAGAAACATTGCTGAACAGAGCAGAAGCAGCTATCAATAAAGAACAATATAGCGCTGCACTGGATGATATCAATACGTTGATTAAAGCACGTATCACAAACTATAATACGACTACTCACCTGATTACAGATACCCGTATTATGAACTATTATGCTTCCCGCACTACAGATAGAAAGGAGGCTTACCGGTTTGCATTATTGGATGTAAAACGTGCGGAGTTTGTGACGGAAGGTATGAGATGGATGGATATCCTTCGTCTGAAAATGCCTGTGACACATACTACTATCAGAGGCGAAGTATTTGAACTGGCTGCGGACGACAAACGTAAACTGTTACAATTGCCGGAAGAAGTTACCTTATCCGGTGTACCTCTTAACCCTCGTTAATCTCCTGTAATTATGAAAAAATATTTCTTTTTAATAATAGCATCTGCTGCAGTTACACTGGGTGCATGTAAAAAATCAGAAGACGACCTGAACAAACCATTGGTTGGCCTGGGTGGTGATACCTGGACAAAAACTCCTTTGGATAACTGGTTGTATAACACCTTCACCAAACCATATAACCTGGAAGTAAAGTACAGATGGGATGGTTCAGAGGTTGATCCTTCCAAAACACTGGTGCCGCCGGATACAGCAAGAATACGTCCACTCATGGAAGTGGTTAACTCTGGCTGGATTTCACCATACATTGCGGAAAAAAATGCCAACTTCATCAAATTGTATTCCCCTAAACAGTACCTACTGGTAGGTAGTGTGGAATACAATACCGGTGGTACTGTAAAACTCGGTGAGGCAGAAGGTGGCTTCAGGGTTACACTGTATAATGTGAATAACTTCTCAAAAGCCAGTCGTTCTAACGTACAAGGTGTATTGAAGACCATTCACCACGAGTTTACACATATCCTGCATCAGACAATTATCTATCCAAAGGATTTTCCATTACTGACAGGTGGTAACTATACCGCTGACTGGAACAACCAACCACTGGCAGATGCTTATTCATATGGTTTCATTACCCAGTACTCCCGTGCAGCTCCTGAAGAAGATTTCGCTGAAATGACTTCTGTGATGCTTACCCTGGGACGTGGTGGTTATGAAGCAATATTAAAACAATCCGGTGTGAACGTAGCGATGATCCGTAAGAAGGAAGCTATCGTTGTTAGTTATTTCAAACAAAGCTGGGGCATTGATTTCACTGGCTTACAGACAAAAGTTCAGCAGGATCTTAATAGCTACTCTAATCCTCCGGTGTTTAACCAGATTGGATTCGGCAAGGCCTTTACATCCATTACCCTCAGTCCTGCTCTCGTTGGTGGACAGTCCGACAAATTCAACACGGCATGGGATGCGGCCAAAGCTGCTATTCTGAAAGTGAGTGCTGCTTCACAATACACATTGGAATCCATTAACGTGGTGTTCAATGCTGCCAATACCGTACAGTTGAAGTTTAACTTCCGTGCTGCTGCTGGTTCCAGTGCAGGTACCTTGTATACCGGTACATTCACTTATGATAATGTGGCTAGCACTTCTGCGGAAACCTACACATTAGCATACAACAGTGCTGATGCGAACGGGAATGTTATCGCGGCAGCCGCTAAACCACTGACAGACTTCTTTATCGGTGCGTTCAAGACTAAATACTTCTATGCTGCTGATGCGAAAGTAGAGTTCGGCGGATTGGTGAAAGCAGATGATGCTACCACATTCACATTTGGAACCTTAAATCTGTAATGAACATCATGAAAAAATTTGCTTTATATACACTGCTGGCAATCGCTGCGATCGCCTGTAAAAAATCTTCCGATCCTTTTATGGAGGACCCGGATAAAAGACTGATCCAGCGCCTGGGTGAGAATATGCAGTTACTCACCAGCTCCCAATATGGCTGGAAAGCGACCATCTATCCAAAAGGAGGAAAAGGATTCTATTATTATTTCAAGTTTAATAATGACAATTCAGTGGATATGCTGGGTGATTTCAATACCACTACTGCTACCACTGTTAAAACCTCTACTTTCCGCCTGAAAGCATTGCAATGGCCCACACTGATATTCGATACCTATGGCTATATCCATCTGCCGAGTGATCCGGCGCCAGGTGTTAGCGGAGGTACTGCGGGTGCAGGCCTGCAATCCGACTACCAGTTCATGATGGATAAAATGGTAGGTGATACTTTTTATTTAATCGGTATGGATAAGGGAAACCTTATGACCATGGTCAAAATGACTGCTGCTGAACAACAAGATGTTCTCGCCGGAAAAATTGCTGACCGTATGGCCGATATCACGCCATTCGTTGCGGCAAATCAGTTCCCGTACATCACTTTCAAAGATGGCACCAAAGCAGACGCTGCTATCAATATCAGTACCCGCAGAATAAGACTCGGCTATGCAGCAGATGCCAATACCGCTGTTAGCAAAAACAGAGGATTCGCTTATACTCCTTATGGTATTATCCTGGACTCTGCGTTTGTTTATAATGGTTTCTCTATTCGCGAGCTGATCTGGGATGCCACCAAAAAAAGCTACTATGCTAAAAATGGAAGTGAGATACTCTATTTGCAGAATGGTAGCACGCCGGTAGTTCCACTGAAATTGGTATATGGCCCTGGTAAAGATTATACAGCCATTGAGTATAATGCTAGTGCCCTGAAAGGTACGCTGGGTACCGACTTTGACCCATTGTACACACAGTGTCTCAATACGTTAAAAACAAATGGTTATAATCTGACCCTCATCCGTATGATTCAAAATGTGGACCTTTCTTATACACTGCGCTTTACCTTTAACAACGGTACGACCTCCTATAACGCAGACGTATACTACAAAACGTCCAAAAACGCAGACGGATCTACGAAGTTTATATTCGATGGTGCAAACGGTAATGCCACTAGCTTCCTGGCTCCAGGTTTTGCCGGTGTGCGCAACTACTTTGAGTCCAATGCATTCAATATTTCCTGGGTAGCTAATACTATCCCTGGTTCTACTTTGATTCTCGGTGCATTTGTAAAATCTACCGATGCCACACAGTTCTTCTACGGAGTTGTTGGTAACTAACAAAAGAGAGTAGCATCTAAATATAAAGAAGGTCTTCCTGGCAACAGGAAGACCTTCTTTCATTTATGCGTTTCTTTTATTATCTTATCTGTAAAATTCCACCGTATGAAATATTACGCTGCCTTATTATTGCTGTTAGCTTGTAACCCCTCTCCCAACCCAGTAGACACCATGAAGCAGGAATTGATGGCTATCTACCGAAATGATCAACTATACAGAGAAGAACTAACGAAGTCATCCACAAACTGGCATCTCTGGAAAAAACAAGATAGCTTGGATGCCATCAATCTCAAACGAGTGATAGTCATCCTTGATTCCATGGGGAATCCTGGCCGTAAACGCTACGGTGATACCGCCTCACAGACTTGCTTCCTCGTTATCCAACATGCAGATTCCGCTGCACAGGAAAAATATTTACCCCTGTTTGAACAGGCGGCAAAAACAGGAAACCTGGAATGGAAAACAGTTGTTAAGATGATAGATCGCTTGCAATTGGCAAAATCAGGTACACAACGCTATGGGACACAATATTCCCCCATCAAAGACCCCAAAACAGGCTACAATACTGATAAATACCAACTATCCCCCATTGAAGATGAGATCAATGTAGATAAACGTCGGCAGGAAGTAGGCCTTCCTCCTCTTGCAATAGATGCTAAAAGATTTGGTGTGGACTACAAAGGCCCTGCCGATAGTGCCCGCCTACATTAAAGTGGATAAGCGTAAGTTTCCGCTACCCATTCAAAGGCATCTCCCACTTTACGTACATGACCTACTCCAGGCCATGGCAGGTGATATGCAAAAACGGCTGCGCCGGACTCGGCTAAACGCTTCAATACCTTTTTTCGTGTAGCCGCTGCTTGATGTAAATCCGTGTCGCCATTGAATCCCCAGTCAGGGTGTGCGAACAGTAATACATCGGAGTGAATAAGGTCTGCAATGTGCACGATCTCCTGACCGCCAGAGGAAATATGCGTGAGGGTATGCCCAGGAGTATGACCTGGTGCAATTTCCAGACGGATACAATCAAACAATGTTTGACCATCTTCGAAAAGCTGCAGTTTAGGCTTAATAGTGCGGAAAGTCTTCTGTGTGGCTAACGTGAAGGTGTGCAGCAGGGCTTTGTCTTCAAAGGTGGATTTGGAAAAATCTTGCGCAGGCGCCATCCAAAACTCATGTTCTATCCGGGAGAGATAAACGGTGGCGTTGGGGAAATTCAACTGTCCATCTGCGGTTATCAATCCGCCCACATGGTCCGGGTGTCCATGGGAAATAACGATAGCATCGATGGCTTCTGGCTGTATGCCGGCATCCGCAAGCGATTGCAGCAACCATCCTGAGTTTTTACCAAAGGCAGGTCCCACACCCGTGTCTACCAAAATCACTTTATCTTTCTTCTTCACTACCAGCATGTTTATGGCCAGGTCTACGTGATCTGTAGGACGGAAGTTTTTCTTCAGCAAATCATCTACCTGTTTGCGGGGAACGCCTGGCGCAAAATTAGGCTGCACCTTATCCATATGGACAAATCCATCTGTAACGGTGAAGAGCTCCAAATCGCCCAGTGTAAAACGGTGAAAAGGCCGATTGTTGAAGTCTTTCTTTTCAGTTACGGAGGCTAACAGCTTGGTCAATGGAAGTGCTGTACCAACTCCTGCCAAAATCATGTTTCTGATTAATGATCTTCTATTCATCTGTTTTGTACAATTTGTGACCAAAGGTATCTGACCCTATTATGATTGACAAGTAGGTACCAAAAAGTACCCTACTTACTAAAAAGTAACTATTATTGAAAATCAATATAAAAGGCCCCCCTGAAAACAGGAAGGCCGTTTCCCTATTTATAAATCCACGTTAATAACCTGATTGGAATAGGCAATAACCATTTGCACTACTTGGCAACTGTCGGCGGCAATACTTGACCCCTGTGGATCAAACCTGGAAATGGGCGACAAAAAGGAATAACCGGAAACCTCCAAGGGCATTGGCTTTCCATTCACCTTCACCTGCTGTAAGGCATTAAATCCATGCAGGATCAGTTTTACATAGTGAAATTTGCTGTCCAGATTTCCTGTTTTTTCTTCCAGGGTAATTTTGCGGGCGGTTGGCTGATAAGTAATACGACGTTGGTAAAATGTACCTTTTTCATAATCAAAGCTCTCTCCGTCATCTTCATAATACACAAATGAGTGATCGTCATCACCCTTGTACACATGAAGGGACAGGGTATCAGTGGGTTGCTCCGATGTACTTTGTACAAGGGATTGCATAGGGATGATACTGCTGCCTTTGACATAAACCGGTAGCGCCTTGGTGCTCAAAGCAGTTATATATTCCTGGCCACCAGACCGAATGGTATCGTTATACAAATCATACCATTTGCCAGCGGGAAAATATATACTGCCAAAGGAGGAGGTGCTCTCGAACGGTGCTACTAGAAAGGCATCTCCAAAAAGATATTCATTTTGAAAACGGGTATCATAAATTTTATTGTCGAAGGTATTATCGATGGCTAAAGTGCGCATGACAGGGAGACCGCTAACAGTAGCTTCATACATTTTGCTGTAGATATATGGCAGCAGGTGATAACGTAGGTTGATATAATTTCGGGAGATTTCCAACGCTTCTTCACCGAAAGCCCATGGCTCGGCTGATTTCGTGTTCACCTGCGTATGATTCCTGAAATAAGGAATAAATGCACCAATCTGCATCCAACGGGTATACAGACTTACAGATGGATTACCCGTAAATCCGCCTACATCCATTCCTGCAAAAGCAAAACCACTGACACCCAAGCTATTCAGCAACCGTATTCCCAATAACATATGATCTTCTTCTGCGCGGTTATCGCCCGTCCAGATGGCGCTATAACGCTGCGATCCAGCATAGGCAGCACGGGTAAGTAAGAAAGGTCGTTTTTTCAGCTCCTCTCTTGCGCCTTCATAAGAGGCCCTGGCCATTTCCAGCCCATACACATTATGCGCCTGTAAGTGCGACACGGGATTGCCTTCAAAATTGAACAGCACATTATCAGGCATTTTCTGCCCCCAGGTGGCTATTTCATTCATATCATTCCAGATGCCGGTCACACCGTTACGGATATACGATTTGATTTCTTTTTTCCACCAATCACGTCCGCGGATACTCGTGAAATCAGGGAAATGACACCATCCTGGCCAAACCTGCCCAGTGTAATATTGTCCGTCACTGTATTTGATGAAAATATCTTCCTGTTTGCCACTTTCGTAAGCAGCATAACCTTGTTCTACTTTAATTCCCGGGTCCACGATGACGGTTAGATGCAGTCCCATGGCCCGTAGTTTATCTGCCATCCCTTTGGGATCTGGGAATCGCTCTTTATTCCAAGTGAATAGTTTGTACGCATCCATGTAGTGGATGTCTAGGGTGATGCCATCGGCGGGTATTTTCTTTTCTCGGAGTGTTTGTGCAATCCGCATGACTTCTGTTTCGGGATAATAGCTATACCTATTTTGCTGGTATCCCAGGCTCCATTGAGGCGGCAGCGGCGTTCTGCCAGTGAGCGCAGTATAGGAAGAGATGATGTCTGCCAATCGGGTATGATAAATGAAATAGTAATTCATCTCTCCACCCCTGGCGCCAAAGGAAGAAAAACGATTATTACTCGCGCCAAAATTGAATTCTGTGCGGAAGGTATTGTCCAGGAAGATGCCGTAATTCAGATGGTGATGAATCCCAATATAGAAGGGAATCGTAGCGTAAATTGGATCGCTGTTGACGGCATATCCAAATATATCGGAATTCCAATTCGTATAGGCTTCCCCTTTACGATCCAGATTACCGGTTTTTTCTCCAAGACCAATAAATCGCTCTTGCTCCTGCATTTTCTTGTAGGTGGTCACATTTTCCTGTACCCAGGAAGTGGTGAGCCCTGGCTCATCTTCATTGATCACTTCGCCGGAAAGCGTTAGGAAATGGATAGCAAATGGTGATTTATGAATGACAACCTGTAGCGAGTCCGTAAGGATTTTGAGAGACACGTTGTCCTCGGTGATGCTCGCTTTCACCTTTTGTGGCGTAGCGGTAACGGCGTAAGAAAAATCCCGGGGAAGTAGCTGTTTATCCATGCGTACACGAATAACTGCCGCGCTGTATACCGTAACATGGGCATACGCATTATCGAGCATGATGTCAACAGAAGATCCGTTGATAGTAGCCTTTTTGATATTCCCCGCAGTGCGGACGGGCTGTTGTGCGGCCGCTTGCAGACTGGCCAATAAGAGCAAGCCTACGGCAATATGCCTGCAATGACGCAGCATTTTAGCGGTATACATGAGCAAAATATTATGGGAAGAAAAAACAGCTACCGACATCGTGGAAACTGTCGGTAGCTGCGAGGATATTAGTATCCTGGGTTTTGGGTTAAGTTTTTATTTACTGCCAGATCGCGGGTAGGAATCGGGAAGAGCAGGTATTTTGGATCATCCTTTGACTTCAACTGCCATGGATCAAGGAACTTACCGAAACGGATCAGATCCTGTCTGCGCCAGCCTTCCCAATACAATTCGCGGCCTCTTTCATCCAGGAGTCCCTGTAAGTCGATGCCTGCTACAGCAGAGGCGCCACGTTGTACACGGATGGTATTAACAATTGCCAGTGCGCCTGGTGCATTACCTATTCTCAGCATGGCCTCCGCCTGCATCAGCAATACATCCGCATAACGGAAGAATACATAATCATTGCTGGCATCGTTACCATCTTTTGCACTAGCGGATGTCATGAAATCAGGAGGATATTTAATAACACGAATACCTGTTACTTCTAGGTTGTTGCCGGTTTCTTTGAGTTGTACATCTGGAGTGAAAGCCAGCGGATTGCCTTTTCTGTCTTTCAGTGCTGTACCATTTTGATCGTACTGCTGGCCGATCAGGAAGCCTACGCGTAAACCGGAAATATTGGTAACCCCTTGATAAGCGGTCCCCTTGCGGATATCGGTGTTTTCAAATTTGTTGTAGAAATCTGAAAGCGTCGCGAAGCCATTCCAGCCGCTAGGATTTTGGTTATAGTGTAAGGTGAATTTCCAACGGGCATAGGTAGCGTTACCACTGCGTGCTGTACTCAGGTTCGGACCATTCTGCTGCGTGAAAATGTTCTCTGTAGATTTAATATCGTTATCGTAGGAGAAATTATCGAAGTAGTTATTAGCAAGACTATATCCTCCCGGTCCACTGATGATATCATTTGCATAGGAAAGTACCTGTTGCATATCACCAGGGGCGAAAGTGGGACTTTGTCTGTTCAGGAATGCGCCTTTATTGAGATAGCATTTCATGAGCAGGAATCTGGCCGCATCTTTATTGGCTACATAGGCTGGAGTGGCAGGTCTGTCGCCCAAATCAGGCATGATCGCTTTCAACTCCGCGATGATGTAATCCATCGCTTCTTGCGTTTTCATGACTCTGGGTGCATTCAGTAGGGTATCCTGCGGATTTCTGAACGGAACTTGTCCCCAGAGATCCACTGTGGTGTACATAGACAATGCCCGGAGAAAGCGTGCTTGCGCAATCTGCGATGCATTAGGGCGGAAGTTCAGCACATTGGTAGCTGCAAACTGCAATTGAAGCAAACTGGTAAAAGTATTTTGTACATGCGCATGATCTGGTGTCCAGCTATGTTCATGTAATGCGCGCCATACGCCATTATCGTCCCAGTCGCCGGCGCGGGTAGGACCTACTGCCTCGTCAGTGGTCATCACAGACATGCCCCAACTATTGGAGAAGTCCTGGTAAGGCATCTGCAATCCGTCGTAGGCATTTTGCAGCAATGATTTGGCGGTGATAACGGAATCTGCTTGTCCCTTGGTGAGGGAAGAGCCCAGTTCCTCTTTGAGGGAGCAAGCGGTGAAACTCATACTGATGGCCACCGCAGCAAAAGCAGTTCGGATGATATGTTTAGTCATGGTGTTTTCTTTTTAGGTGAATGGTTGATTACAGGGAGAAAGTAAGACCGAACATTACACTTCTGGCAGTTGGATACGGTGAGTATTCAATTCCGAAAGATGTAACGCCATTCACGTTTTTATCTGTGTTAACCTCTGGATCGAAGCCGGTATATTTCGTCAGTACAAACAGGTTCTGACCGGTAACTGATAAGGTGGTATTTTTTAACACCCTACCGATATTGCCGATAGAATAGCTGAGGGTAAGGTTATCTAGTTTCAAGAAGTTACCGTTTTCGAGATAGCGGGAAGACACAGTAATAGGATTGGCCAGTGCTTCGCCGTTGCCCAGTAATGCTTTGGCAATATTCCTGGAACCCAGGTTACCAATTGGCAGTACGGTGTTGGCGGTATTATTGTAGATCTGGAATCCGAATGCACCATGTGAGCTAACACCCAGTGTGAATTTTTTGTATTGCACCTGTGTATTTATACCCAGCAAGGTTTTGGGGTTCGGGTTGGTGAGGTAATAGAAAGAACCGTCTCCTCCATTATAAATCGCCTGGCCTTGTGCATCGAAGCCTTGGAACTGACGTACGTAGAATGTGTTCAACGCATAGCCATTCGCCAGTCGCTGAGAAGTAGCGCCGGATACACCTTGACCACTGATGGCACCTGTGAGTACTGGAGGGCCATCATAGTTTTTCAGTTCATTGTGCATGAAGGCGGCATTCACGCCTACACTCCAGAGCAGATCTTTATGTCTGATGATATCCCCGCGCAGAGAGAGTTCCAAGCCTTTATTGATCACGTTACCTGGCATATTGATCCAATAACTGGAGGCTGGTGCAGGCATGATGGCCGGGAAGCTAAACAACAGGTTGGTGGTATTTTTATAGAAATAATCCACTGTACCAGTAATACGATCCTGCAAGACACCGAAGTCTAACCCCACGTTAAACTGTTTGGAAGTTTCCCATTTCAGTTTGGAGTTGGCCACATTTACCAGTGCGGATTTGTTGTTAGACAGCAGCGCATATTGTTCCTGTGCAGATCCGGATGGGAATTCCTGGTTTCCGGTTCCACCCCAGCCAGCGCGGATGGCCAGTGTCTGGAATAGGTGGTTATCTTTCAAGAAAGCTTCGTTATGAATATTCCATTTAGCCGCGAAAGAGGGGAAGGTACCATAGCGGGCATCTGCCCCGAATTTACTGGAACCGTCTCTTCTTAAGGTCGCATTCAGCAGGTATCTATCCATGAAGTTCATTTCTACTCTGCCAAATACTGATTGTAATTTGCCGGTAGGGTTACGGAAGGAACTGATATTGGTATTTGTTTGTGCAGGCGTTTGAAATTGGTCTGTATAGTTGATAGCGTAAGTACCGAATCCTTTTGCACCAATGGATACACCAGCGTAACCAAACTGCTGATACTCATAACCTACCATTGCTTTCAGATTGAAGGCGCTAGTCAACTGTTTCTGATATGTCAGGGTGGAGTTGAAGAGTTGCGTATTCAGTTCTGTAGTGCCATAATAGGCCTGGCCTTGGTTCATAATACCAGCAAGGTTGATGAAGGATGCGATTTGTGTTCTGCGTTCCCCTACCTGGTGATTCACACTGTACATTGTTCTCAATTCCAGGTCTTTGGTGATTTTCAGGTACGGAGACACACTGGCAAGGATATACGTAATATTAGCGTTGTCGTTGTAAGCATCAGACATCGCCCTTGGATTCACGGAGCCGCCTTCTCCCAGCAGATAGTAAGAGCCATCTTTGTTGAAAATAGGCATGGTGGGGTTCCATTGCAGCGCCATACCGACCAGACTTCCTGTAAACCCTGCATCATTACTGATGGGGGCCAACTGTTCCTGTGTCTGAGCGGCCATAATGTTATAGTCTATGCCCAGGATATGATTATCCAGGAAAGTGTTTTGCCCGTTGAGGGTGGCGGTATATTTCTTCAGACCAGTATTGCGAATAATACCTTGTTGATCCATATAGCCGAAGGATGCACGGTAACGACCCGTTTCATTGCCGCCGCTGATCGCAACGCCTATGTTTTGGGTAATACCGGTACGCAGTATAGAGCCCATCCCATCTGAGCTTGAGCCATAGTCGCCGCTATTGAGGTTGTACTGTTTCAGAGCAGTACGATACTCATCGGCATTCAATACTTGGAGTTTCTTCATGATGTTGCTGAAGCCAGCGGAATAGTTTACGTCCAGACGGGCTACACCAGGCGTTCCTTTTTTGGTGTTGATCATGATCACGCCATTGGAACCGCGAGAACCATAGATAGCGGTGGCAGACGCATCTTTCAATACGTCCATAGAAGCCACATCATTGGAGTTGATAAAGTTCAGCGGGTTGGCATCTGGGGTTTGTCCCAGGCCGGCAGCATTGATGCTTGGGCGGGCTACACGACCATCTAATGGTACTCCATCTATAACATAAAGGGGCGAGTTACCTGAACGTACGGAAGAAAGGCCGCGAATACGTACCGTGGTGGCTGCACCAGGAGCGCCACTGTTGTTGACTACCATCAGACCAGATACTTTACCCTGGATGAGTTGATCCGGTGCAGTGGTAATACCTTTGTTAAATTCTGCTGATTTGATGGAGGCTACTGAACCGGTAAGATCTTTCTTACGGGTAGTACCATAACCCACTACCACTACATCTGAGAGCGTGGAGCTTTCGGATTGAAGACCTATGGCCAATGAGTTTTTGCCAGCAATACTTATTTCCAGGGTTTTGTATCCTATGAATGAAATAACTAAAGTGGCATTGGCGGGTACTGATGATAACGTAAATGAGCCATCCGGCTGGGTGGCAGTCCCGGATTTTGTGCCTTTGACAGCCACAGTTGCGCCGGGAATTGGGGCGCCTTTATCATCTGTCACCTTGCCGGTAAAACTTTTGTTCTGGGCAAAGACAATGCTGTTTATCAACAGCACCAGCACGGCAGCGATGAGGCAGCGCAGGAGTCGTGTTTTGGTCATAAAATGGAATTTTGATTCAGTAATGAAACATGTACTGTTACGTGGATTTTATGAAACGTTTGAATTAAAGATTTTCAGGAGGACATACGCTACCTGAAAGACAACAAGTGATCTTTCTGATTACGTGGATTTATATTTTCTTAAATCGAAAAATGGAATTTTAACGTGGTGAATAAATATTGGCTCGGTAGTACTTCTTTAGCTTTTGGTTGTCAAATTTTTCAATTCATCAAAATAATGCATCTGATTTCAGGCTAACAATTTATCAAGACGAAATATAGAAAAAATTGACCCCGTTTATAATATATTTTCTATTAAATAATTGATAATCAGATTTATACAAACAAATATTTATTTTGAAAATATCGATGCTATCCGCAGGTTTTATAGTCTTTTATAAGGCTTTAATGGTCATAATCCGGTCTTCAAAGTCTTCATTTGGCACCAATGATCGTTTTTTGATTTTGGTTTTATAGGCGTAAATAGTATTCACAGAATACTCTAAAATTTGGGCTATCTGATCGTTGTCTGTAATACCAATCCTGATCAATGCAAAGATGCGTAAATCCGTGTTCATGAGTTCATTTTCCTTCAACTGAATTTGGTTGTCTTTGTCAAATAGTTTGTTGAATTCGTCAACAAAGTGTGGAAAGATCCGCAGGAACACGCGATCGAAGTTACTATACAACTCTTCTCTCTCCTGGCGTACATTAATGGAATTGATGAGGAAACGGAAGTCGGCGGCATTCCTACTTTCGGAAAGTTTCTGTTCCAAGTTCTGTTTGATCTTCTCAATCTTGCTGATATAATTCGCATTGATGTTGAAAAAGTACCCGATATATTCTTCCTTGATTTTATTGGCTTCTTCCAATTGACTGTTGGCTTCCTGTTGTTTGAGATGAGCCGCTGTGATGGCCAACTGGGCCTGTTTAACTTTCCTGATCTGCCGGAATACAATGATGGTCATGGCTACCAAGGCCAGGAACAACAAAGTGACGATGACGGCGTAAATCAACAACGACTTATTCCGCTGTTCTGCAGTATTGATTCTTTCTTCTTCGATGATAGGCAGGATATTGCTCACCGTTACTTTCCTTTGACGGGCGCCGTAAAAGGTAGCTTCGGTTATAGCGCGCTCTATATAACGCGAAGCATTTTTAATATCCCCTTTCTCAAATAAATAGGTGGCTAAATTGTAGGCGGCCAGGGTCTCTTTGGTGGAGGTGCGTATATCCGCGATGGCGGAACGGGCCATCAGACTGATAGCGGTATCCCGTTGATGGATTTTCATATACATCGAACCCAAACTACACGCGGCCACTGCTATCTGGCGCTCGCTGATATTCGGGGCGTCTAAATTAGGGAACACGGCTAATGCACCGAGGATATTCCCATTTTTATACAACTGCTCCGCCCGATGAAATCGATATTCGAAAGCAGTGGAGTCCATCAGGTGCAGGGCAGAATCCATATAGGCGATACCGTTACGGGTATACTCCGGTGCAAAAAACTGATCTTGGTTATATTCCGCCATATCGGAATAAAACCGGCTTTTCATGAGAAAGAAAGGGATGCGTATATGATCGGGCATGCCAGCCACATCTAGGTTGTTAATATAGGCGGCTGTTTCGGTAAACATACCTGAGGATAGCAGTATAAATCCCAGTTTCACCCTGGCATTGACAATCCTGACAGGGTCATGGAGCTGCTCCCCTATCTGTTGCATGGCTTTGCCATAGATATATGCTGAATCGAAATTGAAAACCTTGTAAGCCTCGTATAGTTGTTGGTAAATATCATAGGTTAATTCCCGACTACTGGAGGATGCCAGCAAATGCCTTATACTGTCGATCTTATGAATCTTGACGGTATCAAAGGAAGCTGCCTGTTCGATAGTTCGGTTCAATACCTGGAGAATACTGTCCTGATAAGACTGCTCTCTGGCATCGGCAACAAGTGAAATCCATAAAAAGAACAAACAACCAAATATTCGCCTCATACAAGTTGGTCAATATTTTTTCCGGATGATGAGGTCTAATTTAAGGTAAATTTTATTGTTTCTTCAGCGTATAATTGAGATTGCTGGGAATAGCTTTTTGGTCCACATCAAGCATGCGGAGTTCATCTTCACTGATCTTCTGAAAGTAACGCTGGAGGTTTTTATCCTTGTCGGGATTAAGTGTAATAATGACGGCATTGGGATCGCTGGCACTACCTTTCGTAACGATATAAATTCCTTCTGAATTAAACTCCTGATCTCCTTTATTATTCAGCCCTTGATAGGTTTCTGTCATTTTAAAATGATGCACAATACTATCTGGAGAGGTAATGGTAAGTTGAGTGAGAATGCCGCCGCAATCGGCACAAGGCAATGTACCTGAATAAGTGATGAATTTTTCGGTGCTAACGGTATTGTCTGCTCCTGCTTTTTTCTTTGCGGACTGGTTACAGGAATAAAAGATTGTGATCAGCAATGCCGCTGTTACCAGTGTAAGCTGTTTCATATAAAGAGGTTTTACACTAGTAACAGTTACGGCGATAGCTTGTTCTATGGAATGACTTCAAAAACAAAAAACTGACTTTCTTCCGCAGAAGAAAAGTTATTGTCTGCTACAAATACCAGGCTTGGATGGCCGTTTGGCAGTATAGGGCCAAATGTAACCCCTTCGATATTGTCGATATAAGTGTGCAGCGACTCAAAATTGTATAACAGCTTCTTGTTTGCTGGCGTATAATTTTTATTGTTTACGAGAGACACGATACCACTCACGTCCGTTGCTCCTCGCAGGTCGGTGACGTATAACTTAATGGTACAGTCTTTCACACCTGTTGAAAACGATCTTTCCAGGACCAGTAATTTATCTGTTCCGAGGTACATAATATCAGCAATTCCATTGATACGGAAGCTGTCTGGAGAAACAGGTGGATAAGCCACCGGATCTAATGTGTAAGCGTATTGGGCTACAGGTTTCCGTGTCTTCACATCAAATTTTAAGATACGGGTTACCGCATCTGTGGTATGCACATCAGCTCTTGGACCGTCTTCGTAGCGAGGCTCTTCCAGACTAACATACATCGATTGATTGTCTTGGGAGAAGGCCAGGCCTTCGAAGCCCGCGTTCCTCCTCGGACCGTTTGACGTGGCCTGCATATAAAATGCCGGCGGAATAGCAAAAGTATCTATGTACTTCCCATCCGGGTGCATGAGGGTCAGACTTGGATTCGCCAACACTGTGTCTCTCTTATTCACAATCCGCTCTCCTTCGCTACTCCAAACCATGAATCCGTATTTGGAATTATAACGCAGCGCTTCTGGATCTGGCGTCCTGGCAGGGTCCTGGTGCTTGTTAGGATATACTTGCCCATTAGCCTGACGCATCGCTGTTACCGCTGTCATGCGTACACTATCAAACGATTGGCCGTTGAAATACAGTTTGGCCGTGTAGAAGCGGGCCGGATTGATATCCGAACGATCATCACAAATCATGTAATATTCATTCTTTGCCGGATTGTAATCGATGCCGGAGAGACCGCCAGTAGTGGTGCCTTCAAAAGGCATATTGAAAGGAATTACCTGTTTGCCGATAAGGCGCAGTTGACTAATGCTATGATCCGCCACTACAGCCGCTTTTCGGGATGTGCTGCAACTAGCAAACGTACCTGCCACTGCCGCTAAAAAAAGCCATTTGTATTTCATGAGGGGCAAGTTAAAGGAATCGCTATGAACCACAAAAAGTGAAGTGATGACGCTGGTCACTTTGTGCAGGGATATTCATCCTGTTCTTTTTGTTCATTCTCACCACTCCTCTGCCTGTTCATTAATAGGGACGTACATTTGATTACACGGTATTCCAATCATACTTATGTTTATAAGTAATATGGCAACTACGGGATTTTAGGTACAGGGCTGCTTCTATCTGATAGAAGCAGCCTTTTTTAATGCTTTACCCAAATCCTTATATCAAGCATTTAATCAGATAAGTTGCCAGAAAGAGGTGATTTTGTTCATTTTGATAGGTCGCTGTTCATTTTGTTCATTTTGAAACCCCATATAAATATATGATTGGGCTTATTTAAATTTACAAGCATTGACAGAAGTCTTTTGTAATATTTTTGACCATCTATGAGAAACGATAAAGAGGGCGGTTTCCTCCACCCTCTTTTGTTATTGACTAAAAGATTTGTCCCAATCTTTCCATACTGCTTCGTACCCTTGTTGCTGCAACATGGCAGCTATCTCTCCAGCACTTCTCTCATCCGATATTTCAAACTGCTCCAACGATTGACGATCTACCACATACCCTCCAGGATTGGTTTTGCTACCAGCGCTCATCGCAGTTACGCCCAGCTTAACCAGATGGTTACGGAAGCGTTCCTCTTCCCTCGTGGATATACTCAGTTCTATTTCTTGACTGAATAAACGATAAGCACAAATTAGTTGTACCAATTCCCGATTATTCATTTCTACTTTAGGTGGTAGTCCGCCACTGAATGGCCGGAGTCTTGGAAAAGAGATACTGTAGCGGGTTTTCCAGTAAGTGCGCTGGAGGTAATCGAGGTGTAGCGCTGTGAAGAAACTGTCTGTTCGCCAGTCTTCAAGACCGATAAGTACACCCAATCCCATTTTATGAATACCGGCTTTGCCCAGACGGTCTGGTGTCTCCAAACGATAATTAAAATTCGATTTCTTTCCTTTCGGATGATGCAGTTTATAATCCGCTTGGTGATAGGTTTCTTGGTAAACCAACACGGCGTGGAGTCCCAGCGGGATCAATGCTTTATAGTCTTCCTCTTCCATAGGCTGCACTTCCATCGATATGTTGGAGAAGTGCGGTTGCAGGATGGGCAATATCTTTTTGAAATAGTCTAGTCCTACATACTGTTGTGCTTCGCCGGTTACCAAGAGGATATGTTCGAAGCCCATGGCCTTGATGGCCTCCGTTTCCTGGAGGATTTCAGCGGCTGAAAGCGTCCGTCGGGCGATTTTGTTATGAAGACTAAACCCGCAATAGGTGCAGATATTCTGACATTCATTGGACAGGTACATCGGAATGTACAACTGCATTGTATTTCCGAAGCGCTGTAAGGTAAGCTGCTGGCTGATATGGGCCATCTGTTCCAAGTAAGGAGCCGCCGCAGGAGAAATCAGGGCCGCAAAATCATCCAGGGTCCGGCGATGGGCTGCCAACGCGCGTTCCACATCTGTGGTGGTTTTGCTGTAGATCGCAGCTTTCACCTGGTCCCAGTCATATTGACTGAATATATTCGTGAACATAATAGCTGGATTTTAGAGTTCATCAAGAAAGGCTGTCAGCGGACTGGAAGCTTGCGCTTGCCGATGTGTAGTGGCCAATCCCGATTCAAATGCTTGTCGCCCTGCTATTACCGCCTGTTTGAAAGCGCGCGCCATTCCTATCGGGTCTGCGGCTACGGCAATAGCTGTATTGACGAGTACCGCATCTGCGCCCATTTCCATGGCCTGTGCGGCGTGAGAGGGTGCGCCAATGCCCGCATCGATAATCACCGGTACATTACTTTGTGCAATGATAATTTCCAGGAAATCATAGGTTTTAAGTCCTTTATTACTGCCGATAGGGGCGCCTAAAGGCATGACAGCAGCGGTTCCTACATCTTCCAATCGCTTACAGAGCACAGGATCGGCGTGTACATATGGCAGTACAATAAAACCTAGTTTTACCAGTTCTTCCGCAGCAGCGAGCGTTTCCACCGGATCAGGCAGTAGATAGCGCGGGTCTGGATGTATTTCCAGTTTTACCCAGTTTGTTTCGAGGGCTTCTCTGGCTAACTGTGCCGCATATACGGCTTCTTTGGCAGTCCGCACCCCTGAAGTATTCGGCAGCAAATTGAATTGTGGATGATGTAGGTGAGAGAGAATGTCGTCTCCCTTATCATACATATCTACTCGCTTCAGCGCCACTGTTACCAGTTCTGAACCACTTTCCAACAGTGCTGCTTCCATCAGTGTAGCAGCAGAAAATTTGCCTGTGCCGGTAAACAGACGGGAATGAAAAGTTTTGCCGGCTATAACTAATGGCTGCATACGAAATCGTTGTTTAATGATTGATAGAGATGATTAACCAGGTTGGCTTTGTCGGTGGCGCCTGTAATCAGGCCGCTGACCGCGATGCCATGTACTTCTGCCGCTATCAAGGCGGTTATATCCGCTGCTAAAATGCCCCCGATGGCTATAACTGGAATGGATATACGCTGTTGATGTAATACTTCCATGATGCGGATATATCCCTCCAAACCCAGTATGGGACTCAGTTTTTCTTTAGTGGTTGTAAACCGGTATGGGCCGAGTCCTACGTAATCTGCCCCATCCTTGTAATGCTGGATGATATGTTCCGGCAAATTGGAGGTGCCACCAACAATGAGTTGCTTGCCTACTATTGCTCGAGCAGCCGCCACAGACATATCATTCAACCCTACATGTACCCCGTCTGCGCCTGCTTGGAGAGCAATTTCAGGGTAGTCGTTGATGATTAGTGTCGCATTGAAATCTGCCGTGATTTTTCTGGCAGCCGTTGCTATTGGCAATATGTCTTTGGGAGTACTGTTTTTGATGCGCAATTGTATCCAGGTACAGCCGGCATCGCAGGCTGCGCGGATGTTTTCCAGGTGCTGTGTGGAACTGTTTCCCTGTGATATATAATGTAATTTGTTAATCATGTTGATGAATTTTGTGAAACCCCAGTAGTGATGGATTACTGTTGAGTAATTTTTCCGTGTATGCTTTGCCGTTAGCGCATGCTTCCAAAAGTGAAGATCCTTTTGCCAGATTCGCCGTGATAGCGGCGGATAATACGCATCCAGAGCCATGTTTTTGGGAGACGCGAGTCGCTGTGGGCGGGATGAGCTGTGGCTCCGGTGCGAACAACGTATCGTACCCGGTAATGGAAGGATGGTGCCCTCCCTTCAGCAGTACGGGACAATATTTCGCCAGGATGTCTGCCGCAGATTCTCCAGAACCCTCTCCAGTAAGGCGTGTAGCCTCATCGTAGTTGGGCGTGAGCAAGTGCAGCATGGGTAGTAATTCCTGCCAGGTGTTCCAATGTATTTGACCATGAAAAGTAAATCCTGCTGTAGCTTTCAATACTGGGTCTAGGATGATTCGGAGCCCTGGACGCAACTGCTGTAGCTGGTTTACAAGTGATAACAGTGTGAAAGCATCTTGTACAATACCGATCTTGCAATAGTCCACTGGATATGTTTGCAGCAAAGGTTTTAGCTGCGCTGTTATCAGGTCCAGTGGCGTCCATGCTGATGAAATAAAGGTAGCGCCTGTTTGTACAGTAACCGCAGTGCAAACGCCTAAACCGTAAACACCCAACTGTTCAAAGGTTTTAATATCGGCCAGCAAACCAGCGCCCCCACTGGGGTCTAGCCCTGCGATGCTTAAAACATAAGGCCTATCGGACTGTAAAGCTTCATTTCTTGTTTTCATTTTCCATCTTTTTCTCCACGCCCAGTTGCCACTGTTGTTGTAGTTGTTGCAGTTTGTTCAACGCTTGGTTTGGATGCTGCCAGATGTAGCCCAGTACGGCTGCGCCGCTGAAATTCCATCCTGGCAACAGGTCGATATTTCGTTCGTGGATTCCTCCTAATGCAATCAACCGCGAATATTTTACAGCAGGCGCGATGCCCATAAAACGGCCATCATAGTCTGTTTTAGAGATACTGTTGAAAACAGGACTTAGCAATAGGTAGTTGAAAATGCCGTCTAGGGAGGCTATTTCAGAGAGCGTATGTACGCCCGTACTGCTATGTGGATGATTAGACACCCATTTCTGCAATTGCGCAGGCAAAAGCATTTCCCTGTTTTCGCGGCTCCAGTGGACCCCTCCTAGTCGGAACGACTTGTACAGCCAGCAGTTATCACGGATAATGATCTGTCGGTAGAATTGTGCATCCATTTTTTCCAACAGTGCTGTGTACTGCTGTGCTGTCCAGTCTGGTTTTCGGAGTACCACCTTGTGTGCGCCCGCTTGAAGCAGGTCTTTAATAATCTCTATTTCCCCTTTTACAGGGTGTGGAGCGGTGAATACCCATATCATGGATTTGGATTTGAAGCTGCATATATTTCCGCGCCTTCTTCGATGAAACGTTCGGATTGTTTCTTCATCCCTTCCTGCAGTGCATCTTGGTTGTCGAGTCCTTGTTGCTGTGCGTAGTCGCGGACTTCCTGTGTAATTTTCATTGAACAGAAATGAGGACCGCACATAGAGCAGAAGTGTGCAATTTTAGCGCCTTCCGCAGGGAGTGTTTCATCGTGATAAGAGCGGGCCGTTTCGGGATCTAGGGAAAGATTGAATTGATCTTCCCAGCGGAACTCAAAGCGGGCCTTGCTCAGGGCATTATCGCGCACCTGCGCGCCAGGATGGCCTTTGGCCAGATCCGCAGCGTGTGCAGCGATTTTATAAGTAATAACCCCTTGTCTTACATCCTCTTTATTTGGTAGTCCTAAGTGCTCTTTGGGTGTTACGTAACAGAGCATCGCGCAGCCATACCAGCCGATCATGGCCGCACCAATACCAGAAGTGATATGATCATATCCCGGTGCGATATCTGTTGTTAAAGGGCCGAGTGTATAGAAAGGCGCTTCATCACAGTATTCGAGCTGTTTGTCCATGTTTTCTTTGATGAGGTGCATTGGTACGTGGCCGGGGCCTTCAATCATTACTTGCACATCGTGTAGCCATGCCCGTTTGGTGAGTTCTCCTAATGTTTCCAGCTCGGCGAACTGAGCGGCATCGTTTGCATCCGCGATGCTACCGGGGCGGAGACCATCGCCCAAGGAAAAGGCCACATCATACGCTTTCATGATTTCACATATTTCATCAAAGTGCGTATAGAGGAAGTTTTCTTGGTGATGGGCGAGACACCATTTCGCCATGATAGAACCGCCTCTTGAAACGATGCCAGTAGTGCGTTTGGCGGTGAGCGGTACATATCGGAGGAGCACGCCTGCATGGATGGTGAAATAGTCCACTCCTTGTTCTGCTTGCTCAATCAGCGTATCGCGGAAGATTTCCCAAGTCAGGGCTTCCGCTTTACCATTTACTTTTTCCAGTGCCTGGTAGATAGGAACGGTACCGATCGGAACAGGAGAATTACGGATAATCCATTCGCGGGTAGCATGAATGTTTTTACCGGTGCTGAGGTCCATGATCGTATCAGCGCCCCATCTGCAAGCCCATACTGCTTTCTCCACCTCTTCCGCGATGCTCGAAGTGACCGCGCTATTACCAATATTGGCGTTTATTTTCACGAGGAAATTGCGACCTATAATCATGGGTTCACTTTCCGGGTGATTGATATTAGAAGGAATGATAGCGCGACCAGCGGCTACTTCTTCTCTTACAAATTCAGGCGTGATGTATTTGATAGGCGTTCTTGCGCCGAAATTTTGTCCAGGGTGTTGTTGTAGTTGTTCTGCTGAAAGTGTTTCCAGCAGTTGGTTTTCGCGGATAGCGATGTATTCCATTTCAGGCGTGATAATACCCTGTTTGGCATAATGTAATTGCGATACATTTTTGCCTGGTAGTGCTTTGCGGGGTTTGATATCGTGGGTCATGCCTGGCAGCTCTGTATTTTTCAGGCTATTGGCGTAGGTGCTGGAATTGCCGGGTAACACGAGGGTATCGTTTCTATCGGCTATCCATTGTTCTCGGAGGCGTGGGATGCCGTGATTGACATCTATTTCAATGGAAGTGTCTGTATAAGGGCCACTCGTGTCATACACCACTACAGGTGCGTTGGGAGTGGATAAATCTTTACTGTTATGCTGACGGGTATCTGTCAGGTTTATTTTTCTCATGGCTACTTTCACCGGGTGGATATTTCCGGGAACGTAGATTTTTTCAGAAGCAGGAAATGGCGTGCGACTCACGGGCGCCTGTTGGTGTTGCATGTTAAATGATTTTTTAGAGAATAGGATTCCTGTCCGTTAGCTATAACGGAAACGGGCATACGAAAACAAGTCGATAAAATTATCCTCCTTGCGTGGCGCGGATAATGGTGACATTATCAGCGGCGGCGAGGGTTTGCTGGTCCCAGTTAGTTTTCGGGACGACCTGGCTGTTGATAGCAACAGCGATGCCTTTGTGGCTAGAAAGTTGAATAAACTGTAAGAGTGCAGCGATCGTAGTTCCTGGCTGCACCGCATAAAGTTTATTGTTTACAAGGACTTCCATTGATGACTGGAATTAATTGGTGAACAATAAACTTTAAGGATGTGGAAGATGAGGAAGTTTCAGTTTACTTTTCCCTACGGCAGTATGAACTGCTTCAGGTACTGAGGGTATCATCTCAGCTTATACTTGCGCATAAACACCCCTAAAGTGATTGTAAATGTAGGAATTATTTTCTGAAATGCTAACTTTAGAAACATTAATATTGAGTTGGTAATTCTGACAACAATTGTATTTTTATTCCATGGTAAAAGGATATCTGAAAGGAATGCTGGTTTTGCTGACGGGAGTATGTGTAGCTTGTGGTGGCAGGAAGAGCAGTAAAGAAGAATCTGTACATGACAGCAGTTTGATAAGTATTGCTGACAGCAGTAATGCCATTGTTGTGGACAGCATTACCGCTGTTGCAGATACGCTGCATGTGGATGCAGCCAAGCTCATAGGAAAGTGGATTCAGCCCGTAGCGGGCCTGGACAAGGAAATGCAGGGTTTTCATTTAAGAAAGAACGGCATGGCAGCTTCCATTAATATGTACACATTGGTGTATGAAAAATGGCAACTGATGCATGACACCTTATTGTTATGGAATCATTCCGAAGGTGTCAGAGATACTTCTACTGTTGTGGATACTACCGTGATAAAAGAACTTACAGATACCACACTTGTATTATTCCCTGTAAAAGCAGCGGAGGGTTATACAGAAAAGTACCGCCGCCTTAAATAATACATTACTAACGCTTCACTAGTTATCAATTATATATCTGCCATAATCCTATCAGGCAGCCAACAACGGCAAAGAAAATACCGGCTGTAGCCAGTTGCATATCTTCAATATTCTTTCGGCCGATGTAGAGAGAGGTGAATCCTACTACAAGGGCTATTGCAGCCATAATTACGGCGTTTAATGGTGTTTTCGTAATGAAAGCAAATGCCGCTGACAATACGCCAATTACCAATGAGCCGATACAGGCTGTTTTCGTTAACGTTGTTGAGTGTTGCATATACGATGGTATTTAAAGTTGAGGTGAACTTTGTTGCTGTTTTTCCCAAGGCACTTCTAATAACGGTCCCACTTGATCATATCGCGATTCCTGGTATTCATCCAGGCCATAATGCAGTGCAGTAGTATCTTTTACTTTCACGAATGTGCCGAATATCCGATCCCATAAGGAAAAGATATTCGCGTAATTCGAATCTGTTTCTGGTTGGAAGGTACTATGATGTACTTTATGCATATCCGGAGATACGAGTACCCAGCTCATTGTATCATCTATCCATGCGGGGATTTTAATATTAGCATGGGTGAACTGGGACATGAATACGGAAACTGTCTGATAGAGCATTACCATCCAGAAAGGTACGCCAGCCACTAGTACGCCCAGCAGCAGGGCGGCTATACGAAATAGATTTTCCACTGGGTGATGACGTAATGCGGTGGTAGCATCTATTTCCTTATCGATATGATGAATTTTATGAAACTGCCACATCCAAGCTGTTTTATGTTGGATGAGGTGTACGAGGTAAGCGCCGATTAAATCGAGCAGCATCACCGCCAATAGGGCATGTAGCCATAAAGGCAACGATACCAGGTATAACAGTCCAAAATGATGTTCGCCTGTCCAAATAGAGGCCTTCAGAATAGCAAATGCAAATATGGTATTCAGTACAACGGTAGTAAGGGTAAAGAATAGATTGGTGCCCGCATGGCGCACCTTATTGCCTTTAAAGGAGAACCGAGGAATAATACCTTCCAGGACCCATAACAATAGGAGTGCTCCCAGCATAATCGCCAGTCGATAGGGTGTTGGAATATGTTCGAAAAAAGAAACCATTATGAATATATATAGGTTCTGATTACCAGCTTATTCGGCCAACAACAAACAGCAAATACATCACGGTGGGATATGGAGCTTACAAGTAGGTGATAACGGCAGGTCCCTTCATTTCATAGTAACAATCGTTTATGCGCCACCGTTATTTGAGGCTGATGAATTTTATCCGGCGATAATGAATCTTTCAACGAGACTGATGCGTAACTTTTCCGACTAAAAATTACGACTATTTGGGGAATAAAAAAGCGTTGTTTTCCGCTACAGACAAAGAAAAAAGCAACCTCTTTGGGAGAGATTGCTTTATGTATTATCATTATGCATCAAGCAAAAACTTTTTAGCAAAGTTTTATACTTAGTGTAGGCATATTAGTTATTCAGCATGAGTGGCATTACCAGCATCAGGAGGTCTTCATTTTCTTCTTTTTCGGAAGGTTTCAGAATACCTGCTTTGGTAGCGGTAGCCAGTTCGATGTTGATTTCGTCGCCTTCAGCGGCGCCGAGCATTTCGATGAGGAATTTCGCGTTGAAAGCGATCTGCATATCATCACCGGAGTACTGGCAGCTCATACGTTCGTTACCTTCAAAGGAGAAGTCCACATCTTGTGCAGAGAGTTGCAATTCGCTGCCGGTGATATTGAGGGCCACCTGGTTGGTAGATTTGTTAGCGAATACACCCACGCGTTTGAGGGCGTTTTGGAAATCGCTCTTCACCAAGGTAAGGCGGTAAGGATTATCTTTTGGAATTACCACTTTATAGTCCGGGAAACGGGCATCGATGAGGCGACAGATCATCTGCGCGCCTTCGTGCTGTACGAAGAAGTGGTTTTGGCTGTAAGACACTTTGATTTGGGAATCATTGTCTGGCAGCAAAGATTTCAGGAGGTTCAGCGGTTTTTTAGGCACGATGAAGGAGTCCGCCTGAGGGCAAGCCACATCTGTTCTCACGTATTTTACCAGACGGTGCGCGTCTGTGGCAACGAAAGTCAGGCTGGTAGGAGCCAGTTCGAAGAATACGCCGGTCATAGCAGGACGGAGATCGTCGTTGCTGACAGCGAACAGTGTTTTATTGATAGCGGTTACCAGGCCGGTAGCGGTCATGGTAAAAGAAGTGGTTTCGTCGGCAGCAGGTTCTTTCGGGAAATTCTCCGGATTTTCACCCATTACCTTGTACTTACCGTTGTCGGAAGTGATTTCCACTGCATAGGAGTTCAGATCGATGTGGAAAGTCAGGGGCTGATCCGGCAGGTTCTTCAGGGAATCCATCAGAATTTTGGCAGGGATACATACCCTTCCGCTTTCTTTCGCTTCCACCTCCAGCTTCACCCGCATAACAGTTTCCAGGTCTGTGGCAACTACTGTCAGTTCGTTTTTGTCAATCAGGAACAGGAAGTCCTCCAGTATAGGCAATACTGTGTTGGAATTGATAACACCGCTGATCTGTTGTAATTGTTTAAGTAAAGTAGAGGAAGAAACAATAAATTTCATGATCTTATTAAGTTTGCTTGTTATTCATTGCACCCATGTCAACAAGGTTATGCCCTGTCTGTTCACATGATACCTGAATAAAAGGTGTAAATGTACAGGAAACAAAGATAGAAAGTTTTGTCAATCAGCCTAATTTCATCACATCTTATACACTACAATATCCCCGTTTTTTCACAGATCCTGTTCGAGTTTCTCACATTAACCTAAAATATAATATTGAATGTTTTGGGGTAAAAAGGCTATTGTTTTAGATGAATCGTTGTTTTTTGTATCTAAAATTGGATAATGTGAAAAGAACTAATTGTTTCTTTTAAATTATATACAAATGGGTTACTTTTGCCGCGCAAAAAACTTCCAAAACCAACAAAAAAAGCAGGTTATGAAACTTTCTCATTTAGCCGAAACACTGATTGGATCCGAAATCATCAAGCTCGCAGCTGAAATTAAGGAGAAACAGGCCAAGGGCGATAAGATCTATAACTTTACGATCGGCGACTTTGATCCGAAGGTTTTTCCTATTCCAGTTGAGTTTGAACAGGAGATCATAACTGCTTACAAGGAACACCTGACCAACTACCCTCCTGCAGATGGTATCTTAGAATTAAGAAAGGCGGTAGGTGATTTTATTGGCGCACGTGAAGGTCTTTCCTACGACCCTGCTAAAGAAATCGTGATTTCTTGCGGTGGCCGTCCTATTATCTACGCTACCTTCAGAACGATTGTAGATCGCGGTGAAAAGATAATCTACGCAACCCCATCCTGGAACAACAACCACTATACCCACTTCCTGGAAGCGGAACACGTGGTATTGCAAACAACTCCGGAGAATTTCTTCATGCCTACAGCGGCTGAACTGAAACCGCTGCTGAAAGGGGCTACCCTCCTGGCGCTCTGCTCTCCGCAGAACCCTACCGGTACCGCTTTTGGTAAAAAACAGCTAGAAGAAATCTGTGACCTGGTACTGGAAGAAAACAAATCCCGTGGCGCTGATCAGAAACCACTCTACGTGATGTTTGACCAGATGTACTGGGTACTGACCTTCGGTAACACAGAACACCATAACCCGGTGTCTCTCCGTCCGGCAATGAAAGATTATACCATCTTCATCGATGGTATGAGTAAAGCCTTTGCTGCTACCGGCGTTCGCGTTGGTTGGGCACTCGGTCCTGCTCACGTTATCGGTAAAATGAAGGCGATCCTCTCCCACGTGGGCGCATGGAGCCCAATGGCAGAACAAAAAGCCGCTGCCCGCTACCTGGTGCAAACGGAAAATGTGGATAAATACCTGAAACATTTCAAAGCGGAAATCGAAGAACGCCTTGTTAAAATCTATGAAGGCTTCGATAAGCTGAAGAAAGCCGGCCATAAAGTAGACGCTATCGCTCCGCAAGCTGCTATCTACCTGACTATCAAAATTGACCTGGTAGGTAAACAAACTGCTGATGGTAAGACACTGGCCGATCAAGCTGCCGTTACCTCTTATATCCTCGATGAGGCTAAAATGGGTCTGGTTCCATTCTACGCTTTCGGTGGCGATAAACACTCTCCTTGGTACCGCCTCAGCGTTGGTACTTGCGTGAAAGAGGAAATCCCTGCCATGTTAGAAAAACTGGAAGCTGCCCTCGTTAAACTGAAATAGTGCAATTTTAATAGTTTAGAAAAGACGTCCGCCCTCTACCGGCGGGCGTTTTTTTATGCTCCGAAAAACCCGTGTCTCCCTAAATCTGACCTTTTGACTTTTAAATTCGAAAAGTTAAATCCTTGTTAAAGGCACATTTCTCTTTACTTATTAAAAAAATCTATCTAATTTTGACCTTGAAACTAAAAAAGTCAGAAAGTTAATGCAAGCAGATAACAAGGACGATATGCGGGATAAGATCCTCGAGGCGGCTTTAAAGCGCTTTACACAATATGGTGCCAGCAAAACCACCATGAACGAGATCGCCGAAGACCTTCGTTGCTCGAAAGCATCCCTTTACTATTATTTTCCGGATAAGAACGGGATGCACCAGGCAGTATTGCAGAAAATTGGTGAAACCTATTTCCAGGAAATGGAAATGGAAGCCAGAAACGCAACATCTGCCACCAAGGCATTATTTAAACTGGTGGAAATCCGCCGCAGCTTTATTTCCCGATTCTGTAGGCTGGAACTGTTCAAACTATTGAACGATTGCAGTACCACCGTTCAGGAATTGATGGTAGCCGCTAAGAAAAGAGAAATGGAAATCCATGCTGCTATCATTCAACATGGCGTGAATACAGGCGAATTTAAAGTGGAAGATGTACACAAAACAGCCGTGTTACTCACACAGGCCATGATGGGACTCCGCTTTACCGTTCCTGACGTTGTTCACAAAAACAACGATATAGATGTGGCGCTCTTTGAACGTGTCATAGAACAACAAAAAGCATTATTGGAAGTATTTATAAAAGGTATTAAAGCATAAACGGAGGTCATGGTCGTGAGAGAAAGGATAATGGATACAGCCCAGAAAATGTTCAGATCCTACGGTGTTAAAGGTGTTACCATGTTTGATATTGCCCGCGACTGCGGCATATCCAAGAAAACACTTTATGAACATTTTCAGGATAAACAGGAACTAATCAGTGAAGCATTAAGAGAATTACTCAACGATCATGTCCGTTTTGCTGAAAAAAATAATTCAGAAGCTGCGGATGCCATCGAAGAACTGATAAAACAAATGCAGTTTATTCGTACCAAAGCCAGGACATTGAATCCTGTAATGCTTTTTGAAATCGAAAAATATCATCCGGATACATGGAAAGAAGTGGAGCTGTTCCGAAATGATTGTATCCTGTACGGCATAAAAGAAAATTTAAAACGCGGCATGTCTGAAGGACTTTACCGCAAAAATCTGGATATAGATATCGTAGCACGAATGCGCCAACTACAGCTCGAAGCTGCTTTTGACCCAATTCACTACCCGGCTGACCAATATGAAATGAACAAAGTGATGGATGAAGTCACCACACATTTTATACTGGGAGTGGCAACACTTCAAGGACACCAACTTGCATATCAGTATCTACAAATCAAAGAAGAAGTATAATCTACCAACACGGCTAATCTAATCTAAACAGTATGAAGCGATTAAAGTTGTCGCTTATCCTCCTGCTGGGGATAGGTGTATCTCATTGCTATGCTCAGGCACCACTGACTCTTCAGGAAGCCTTGAAATTTGCAATCAACAATAACCAAGGCCTCGCCAGAACAAAAATGGATGAGGAAATGGGCAAATTCAAAACGGCAGAAGTTCGTGCGCAAGCACTCCCACAAGTCAATGGCTCCGGTAATTATACTGATAACCTACAGTTGCAGAAATCTATTCTGCCAGGTGATAAATTAGGTATGCCTGGTCAGAACCTTATAATGTCTTTTGGTGTAAAATACGGAGCAGCCATCGGTGCGGAACTGAACCAACAGATATACAACCAGTCTGTAATGACAGGCCTGAAAGCTGCAAAAGCAGGTGAACAATATTATTCACTCCAGACACAACAGTCTACCGAAGACTTGATCTACAACGTGTCTCAACTATATTACCAGTTACTCATCACACAGGAAAATATCAAAAGCATTGATAGCAATATCCTGAAATTGACACAATTGGTGACTACTACCAAATCACAATTCGAAAGCGGCTTAGCTAAGAAAATCGATTTAGATAGGATTAAGGTGAACCTGACTAACTATCAGACGCAACGCATTCAACTCGCGAATCAGTTTGGTATGCAAACCAATAACCTGAAACGTGTTATGGGTATGCCATTGGAATCTGACTTCAGTATTCCAGTTGCTTCTCTGAAAGATATTGAAGCCACTGCTGCCAACATCCTGCAATCTGATGATGTGAACCTGGAAGAGAGAACAGAACTGAAAATACTCAGAAAACAAGAAGAGCTGCAACAGTACCAGAAAAAAGCCTACCAAGCTGAAAACTACCCTACCCTCTCGGCCTTCGGTCGCTACTACTATAACGGTATGAGTAACCAATGGGCTTTTGCAAAAGGGATGGAAAATAGTACGCTCTGGTATGGTTCTTCTGCCATCGGCCTCAGTCTGAAAATACCCATCTTCGATGGCTTCGGACGCCGCGCGAAAGTAAGCCAGGCAAACGTTTCCCTGCGTCAGTTACATGTGACTACAGAAGAAACCAAACTGGCTCTGAATACACAATATCAGAATGCCAAACTGACGATGCGCACGAATATCAATGCGATCCAGGCACAAAAGGAAAATATGAATTTGGCGAATGAAGTATACTACTCTACCCAGAATAACTATCGCCTTGGACTAGCCGGCCTGACTGATCTGCTGAATGCAGAAACGTCGCTGACCGATGCTCAGAACTCCTACAACTCGGCACTGCTGCAATATAAACTGGCAGAACTGGAGATTATCAAGAGTAAAGGCAATCTCAAATCTCTTCTAAACTAAACGTATAAACGAATTTACCTGCTGAAAAGCAAGAAATAAACACAAACTATTTGCAGATGAAAAAAGTAATTATCTGGGGACTGGTAGCAGTTGGTGGAGTAGTACTGATCTTGTGGAAACTCAACTCAAATAAAAAGGCGAACGAGGCTAAAATCGCATTCGTAAAAGAAAGCAATATTGGTGATGTACCTGTATTGGTGCAGAAAGTATCCCGCAATGATTTCGCACAAGGATTCCTGGCCAACGGTAACTTCACTCCTATCCGTGAGTTGACTTACCTGGCGGAAACTTCCGGACGTATCACCAAACTGCTTGTGGATGAAGGCAGCATCGTGAAACAAGGACAAGCAATCGCATACGTGGATGGTGAAATCCTCAATACTGACCTGGCATCTGCCAAAGCTAACCTCAGCCAACTGAAAGTGGATAAAGAAAGATATGAGTCTGCTTTCCAAACTGGTGGCGTTACCCAGAAACAAGTGGATGATGCACGTCTGCAATATGATGTGGCTAAAACCCGCTATGAAGCTGCTAGTCGCCGTGTGAGTGATACTTACGTGAAAGCGCCTATCTCTGGTGTGATCAATAAAAAATATATCGAACAAGGCGCTTATCTCTCACCAGGTAACAAAATGTTTGACATCGTGGATGTGAGCCGACTGAAACTGGCGGTATCTGTGCCTGAATCACAAGTGGTTGCGCTGGCGAAAGGACAAAAAGTAGAAGTGACTTCTACTGTATTCCCTGAAACAAAATATACGGCTGTCATCACTTTCATCGCTGCAAAAGGTGATAACTCCCTGAACTACCCTGTAGAAATGGAAGTAACCAATGTAAGCGGTAAAGAACTGAAAGCGGGTATGTATGGTACTGCGCACTTCACTTCTCCAGAAACTGACAAAACGATTTTCATTGCCCGTACGGCGTTTGTTGGTGGTGTAAACAGTAATGAAATCTATGTACTGGAAAATAATATCGCTAAAAAACGCAAAGTAGTTGCTGGCCGCATTATCGGCGACCAAGTAGAAATACGGGAAGGCCTAAACGAAGGTGAAACTGTTATCACCAGCGGTCAGATCAACCTGACAGACGGTGCTAAAGTTACCGTGCAACAGGCTGCGAAATAATCAGGAGACAGATCAAACTTTTGCAACATGAAGATTACTGAAGTATCGATAAAACGACCCACAATTGTGGTGGTGGTATTTACCATCCTCACCTTACTGGGCGTGATGAGCTATAAATCACTGAACTATGAGCTGTTGCCCAAGTTCAGCTCCCCGATCGTAACCATTTCGACGGTATATCCGGGCGCCTCTCCAAATGAGGTAGAAAGTACCATCACGAAAAAAATTGAAGATGCGGTTGCATCCATGGAAAAGATTAAGAAAATTACCTCTAAATCTTCTGAAAGTCTTTCCATCATTACAGTAGAACTGAACAACGACGCGAACGTAGACCTCGCGTTGCAGGATGCACAACGTAAGGTGAACGCGATTCTGGCGGACCTGCCAGGAGATGCGAAACCACCTTCCCTGAACAAGTTCTCCCTGGACGATTTACCTATCATGACTTTATCCGCCACTGCTAAAATGGATGATAAAGCTTTCTATGACCTGATGGATAAAAAAATCCAGCCAATTCTCTCCCGTCTGCCAGGTGTAGCACAGGTATCATTGATTGGTGGTGCTGAACGTGAAATCCAGGTGAACGTAGATCCTAAGAAGTTACAGGCTTTTGGTATGTCTATCGGCGAACTGCGCCAACTGATTACTAATGCGAACCTGGACTTCCCTACTGGTAAAGTAAAAACTGCCGACCAACAGATCCTGATCCGTTTGGCCGGTAAATATAAAAACGTTGCGCAACTGAATAGCCTGGTAATCAAAACCACTGACGACGGTACACAGGTGCGCCTGGGTGATGTGGCAGATGTACAGGATGCGCAAAAAGATGCAGAACGTATTGCCCGTGTAGACGGTGTAAACGCGATCGCGCTGCAAGTGCAGAAACAAACCGATGCCAATGCGGTAACCGTTTCTGAAGAAATGAAAAAATCGATCGATAAGATCCAGAAAGAATATGCAGCGAATAGCCTGCAAATCCTGGTGGCGAACGACTCTTCCGATTTTACCCTGGAATCTGCCGACTCCGTGATCCATGACTTGATCCTGGCGGTAATCCTCGTAGCGATCGTAATGCTGTTGTTCTTACACAGTGTGCGTAGTGCATTGTTCGTAATGATTTCTATCCCGGCGTCATTGATTGCTACTTTCATCGGTATGAAGTTGATGGGCTTCTCGCTCAACTTGATGTCCCTGCTGGGTTTATCCCTGGTAGTAGGTATCCTGGTGGATGATGCGATTGTGGTATTGGAAAATATCTACCGTCACATGGAGATGGGTAAGAACCGTGTTCGTGCTGCCTTTGACGGTGTAAAAGAGATAGGCTTCACCGTTACTTCCATTACCTTGGTAATTGTGGTGGTGTTCCTGCCGATCTCTTTAACGAATGAACTGGTATCGAAGATCCTTCGTGAGTTCTGCGTGGTGGTAATGATATCTACCATGTTGAGTTTGCTGTCGTCCTTCATGATTGTACCGTTGCTGTCTTCTCGCTTTGGTAAACTGGAGCATATTACTGGTAAGAATGCATTCGAGAAATTCATTCTCTGGTTCGAAAAACAACTGCAGAAATTTACGGATTGGATGACAGGCATCCTGCGCTGGGCGCTCAATCACAAACGTTGGACGATTGGATTCGCCGTAGCCCTGTTGTTTGCTTCTTTCACCTTGATTGGTAAAGGTTACATCGGTGGTGAGTTTATTCCTACAGGAGACCGTGGTCAGTTTATCGTGATGCTGGAAATGCCGAAAGATGCATCTGTACAGCAAACGAACCTGATCACCCGTCAGGCGGAACAAATCCTGAAAGGCAAGAAAGAAATCACCAGGTTGATTACTACCGTAGGTCAGACTTCCGAAGATGGCTTTGGTAATGCGCAGTCTACTGCCTATAAATCAGAGATCACGGTAATGATGGTGCCTGCTGAAGAGCGTAAAGACGCATCAGATATCTATGCCGCTAAGATTAAAAAGGAACTGAAAGAAAAACTGAACGGTGTAAAAGTAAAAACTACGAATGTAAGTATTCTCGGTACGGCTGAACGTGCACCAGTAGAACTGATTGTAATGGGTTCTGAAATGGACAGTGTAATGGCGTTCGCAAAAATTGCCATGGATACGCTGAAAACCATTCCTGGCGCCAGTGAGGTGAAACTCTCTGTTGAAGAAGGAAACCCAGAAATCAACGTACAAGTAGACCGCGATAAAATGGCTGCCCTCGGCCTCACATTGGACAACGTAGGTGGTACCATGCAAACTGCATTCAGTGGTACTGCGGACGATTCCAAAGTGAAATTCCGTCAGGGTGACTATGAATATGATATCAACATTCGCTTCGATGATTTCAACAGAAAAAATCTGGACGATGTTGCTAACATTCAGTTCATAAATAAAAAAGGACAACTCATAAAATTATCGCAATTTGCAACAGTAACAGAAGGCTCTGGACCAAGCCACTTGGAGCGCAGAGATAAAAATACTTCTGTATCTGTACAATCGCAGGTAATGGGACGCCCATCCGGTACTGTAACCCAGGAGTTTCAAGCTAAACTTGACAAAATGAAGAAACCTGCCGGCATTAGCTACGTATTTGGTGGTGATGCTGAGAATCAGGGAGACTCCTTCGGAACATTGGGCGCTGCATTGCTGATTTCCATCGTAATGGTATACCTGATCATGGTGGCCTTGTACGATAACTATATTTATCCATTTGTAGTATTATTCTCCATTCCACTGGCGATCATCGGGGCATTGCTCGCATTGGCGCTGACAAATAATACGCTGAATATCTTCACCCTCTTGGGTATGATCATGCTGATTGGTCTGGTAGCGAAGAATGCGATCATCCTGGTCGATTTTACCAACCAGATGAAAGAACAGGGACAAAGTACTTACCAAGCCTTGATTCATGCGAATAACGCGCGTTTACGTCCAATTCTCATGACTACCATCGCGATGGTGATTGGTATGCTGCCTATCGCATTTGCAACAGGTGGTGTGGCCTCTACCAAGAACGGTCTGGCCTTTGTAATCATCGGTGGTCTGATCAGTTCTATGTTCCTGACGCTGATTGTGGTACCTGTGGTATATATGATTGTGGATATGGGTATGGCGAAACTCGGTATGGGCCGCCTTTCCAAGAAACGTTATATCCGTCAGCGCATGGTAGCTTCTTATGAAGAAGTGCCGCTGGATGAGATCCATGTAAACTAAGAAAGATTACATCTCAACATATTTAAAGATCGTTACTAACAGTGTAACAGTTGTAGGTTTAGGTAATGGCCGGAATAATCTTATTCCGGCTTTCTTTTTTTTGTTATTTTCTTGCTAGGAGCAGCATGTGTGAGTCGGGGAATGGAATCGTTTCTAACTGGCCGTTTTCCAACTGTCGGAATAACTGTACTTTCCCTTCCAGCCTGTTTTTTACAATCCATTCGTTGCGGTAAGGATGTGAGAGATTATCTAATCTGAACCCTGCTTCTTCCAAGTGCGTTTTCCAGTCTTCAAAGTTCCAGAAACAGAAGGTTTCATGCATTTCACTGTACCAGTTATCGTGGTAATCTTTCGTGAATAGGAATTCGCAAGCATCCTGCATAGAGAGTTGACAGTAAGTATTTCCATCTATTTCTACCCAGGTATGTGGCAGCACATAACCTTCGTGTTGGCGGAAGTCTTTTGCAAACTGCTGGAAAAGTGCTTTGGTAGAGAGTTTCGCGAGCCAGGATGCCAGTATATGCGTATCCGTAGTATCAGGTTTAGGGAGACGACTGTCGCCATCCGCGTCATTGAGCCATAGAAGTACCGTTTCGTGTCTATTCGCAGGACCTGTTACATCCCTGTTGATCCATACGCCGCCAGGTTGTAATTCATTATAACGGTGATGTATAAACGCCTTCAGATCCTCTATGCTGCCATAGGAAGCAATTTCATGGGTAAGTGAAGAGGTATGTATCGTATGCATGGCGCCGGGTTCAAATACGGTGCCGGATACGGCATTCTTCTGTGCAAAGAATACAGAAGGATTGGAGAACTCCCCATTGTGGCGGCGTTGCAAGCAGATATCATACAGATGGCGAGATACTTCAATGCCGTAGAAGTCGCACTCATGGAGGCGATCATCTTCACAAGCAATCTTCATCCAGGAACCGGCAGCACAGCCGATATCGCCAATATTTCCAGGGATAATGTAAGGCGCCGTTTCTCGGTATTTGAGGGCGGCTATATCGTCCATTTGTTTCACGTACTCGGTGTAGTCGCGGGTAGCGGTGAGATCTCCATCTGAGCCAATGATGGGATCTTTCAGTATCTGCCGAACCTTGTCTCCCAAACCATATAACGACCAAATTTTATACGCGGCAGGATGCATTTCATTCAAGATGGCCGTATCTGTTTTCCAGTCTCCTGCCTGCGAGATCATTTTCACGATATCCCAAGGCATCACAGCGGTTTGCTGTTGCAGTTGCTCATCCCATTCCGCGGAGAGAATGCGGAAGCCCAATGCACTGTACATCTTCCGAACCTCTGTAGAACATACTACCAGCGTATTTTCCGGCGTCAGGGTGTGCATGCCTTCACTAGCGTGCCGGATGGTTTTTAACGTATAGCCGGTGAAGTTAGGAATCACTCCTGCATCATCGATCCCATAGATATGTACCGGAACGTCCAGGTAGTTGCTGAACTCCTGGATAATCATGGCTCTTAGGTAGAATGGGATGGGATTCCTTTTGGTGCCGCCATGGTTGGCGGAAGTAACGGCGAAAATAATGCCTTCGATATGGCCTTCTCTCCTACTGTTGACAAGCCCGTTGAGGTATTTGAACTGGAAGTCGGTCAGTAGGTGATGGCGTCCTGGAATTAATAAGTACATGGCAGGAAGCGGTTAGTCAGGATTGCAATATAAGGAAGAGATAGGTTATTGGGAAGACAGCCATTGCACTATGCCTCAGTGTGCTTACCAGGGCGGGTTTTTAACAAAATATTTTATAACCGGATCGTCTTTTTGTGTGTTAAGGAATAATATTCTAACCGCTAACCCTAGTGCCCGTTAATTAACCATTACAAAGATTAAATGTATTCACTATGAAAACGCTCTGTTTATCCGAGATGATGTTATTGGCTATGTTAGGTACCCATGCAATGCCTGCCAAACCAACTATCAGCCGTCAAGAAGATGGCATTTTATCCGCTATGATGTCAAGAAAAGTTTCAGGCTTTGTAAGAGTACGATTTTATTATTCTGTGGACGCCGGCGCAAAAATGGGCGTTTGCATGGTAAAACCTGTTATTCCACCTGTTGTAACAATTAAACATCAAGATGGAAGTACAGAAACATCTGCAATTGCTTGTCCCTCCAGCATTTCAGGGGCTGTATATGTGAGTGAAGGAGATACCGTATCGGCGTGTTTTATAACGGATACAAGGAATTGTTCACTTGTTTATATCATCACTGAAGATGAAATTGCTACCGGCCAGGTTGTTATCAGTTACATTCCCACTTTAAATTAGAAAGCCGGCCTTATCAAGGCCGACTTCCATCATTATTTCACCTTATAATTTTGCATTTTTTCTTACCTCATCGAAAGTGATCTGTTGTGTCAGATGACCATTTTCGAATACTGTTACCAGATGATCCGGTAGCTCAGGTTGTTCGTCTTGGTGGAGGGTAGTGAATTTCCCATCTTGCAATACCAGCTTGAGTTTACCGGCTTTGGATTTCTTGAATGAAGTACGCAGGTTTCCTTCTTTATCCATTTCCACAGGTGTTTTCTGCACCGCTATGTGTTGGCCGTTCACTTGTGCGAAAGAGCATTTCAGTGCAAACTCTTGTGTGTCGCGGTTTACGCGTTGGAGCAGTGCGCCGCCCATTCCCAGTACGAGGTTTTCAGCGCTGATACCTGCTTCCTCTAAGGCTGCGAATATAGGCGGAATAGCGCTGTAGCTAATGCCATCGCCTTGGATCACGCGCACTTGCGGCGGGAGAACTTTATATCCTTTTTCATTGGTGGTATAACCAAATTTGTCCATAAGGATTTGGAAGACACGGAGTAATGTTTTCACAGGGTCTCCGCTGTCGGGGCGGATCACCAAGGTGCCTTGGCGGTTCAGGATTTGTTCTTTCAGTTCAGTTCCCCAATACTCTTCGCAGGCGCGGAAGATATTGTAGGAGTCAGAAACGCAAGCAATGGTGCCGGTTGGGAAGGTATTGAGTACATGTTTGAAAATTTCTAGTTCACCTTCTTCGCCGAGTAGGGTAACAATGCTATGCTCAGTAGCGGGGATGGAAAGGCCGGGGGCAGTTTTTGCCTGGTAATATTTTTTGGCGAGGGTAGAACCTGCGATAGTGTCGCTGCCGGAGAAGTTGACCAGATGTGCGCTACCACCGATGCCTGCACTTTCAACAGAGCTGGCGCCGCGGAACCCGAAATCATTCAGCACGAAATCAATTCCTCCTAAAGCCGCTTCGCTGGCAGTTTTATCATAATAGTATTGCACTACTTTTCTAATTTCCCTGGAAAGCGTTGCTACGGTGCAAGGATACCAAACCTGCATTAGGAGGGTTTCCAGGAAGTTGGTCAGCCAGAAACATTCAGGATCAGTGTTTTCTATCGTCATCAGTACATTTCGTACAGGCACCACTGTGCCTTCTGGGACGGCTTTGATGCGCACTGGCAGTTTTCCGCCGTGTTTTTCGATGATATATTCAAACCTGGATCTATCGAAGACATCGGGTCTCCCGAAAACTTCCTGCAGCTCTGCCGCAGCATCGTCCAGCTTTTCTTTTGTGATCACTACTCCTTCCAGGTATTCTTTCAGGAAATACTGCAAGCCATAGAAAACAGTTTCGTCAAATTTACCGCCCCTGCTCTCCAGGTAAGAGTAAATAAATTGAGTGCCAGGGAGATATAATTTATGGTGAGAGTATTTGTATGCGTCAGCGAGGAGGACAAGATTCTCTTTAGTCATGATTCTTCAGTTTAAGCGTTGGTCGTAAATTTTTCCAGGAGGATTTGCAGTAATGGGATATGTGTGTCTGTGATGGTACCGGCGGCGATCATTTGCGGTATATCCGTTACCGTTACCCATTTCAGTGCTTCCAAATCGTCTCCGGGAGCGGCTTCGCCATAAATCAGATCTGTAGCGAAGAGGGTGGTAATGATCTTATTCGTTTCGGATTGGTAGCGCCAGTCGTTCATCCTGCGAGAGCAGACATACTCCATTGGGGTGGTTTCAAACTGACCACATTCCTCCTGCAATTCCCGTTTGGCGGCTATTTCGAAGGATTCATCTGTTGGATCTGAAAATCCTCCTGGGAGTCGCCAGGCTTTTTCATTTGGTTTTATTCCTAACAGCAGTTCCTGTTTATTGTTTCTGAAAACCGCGATGTCGACTGTCGCATAAACTGAGGGGAACAGGCTGTACGTGTTATATATAATCCCAGAGCGGAATTCCGCGGTATCGAATACTTTATCGGAGATTTCTTCCCGCATGGCCGTAGCGTTATAATCTTTCACTGGTGGTAGCGCAATGGTTTTATATTTCCCGCTGTAGGTACCAATAAAGCTATCTCTGCTGCCATAGAGCACAAATGATTCATGTGGGAAGTTGGTACGGAGTAGATCGTCCAATTTTGCGGACCATACCTCATCGTATTTCTGATCGCTGAGGGGGAGTACTATAATTTCCGGGAACAGTTGTTTGATCATGCGTTCGCGGGTGTAGTAGTCCAGTGGGTTTTTGCGGCTGCCTTTCACAGGGCTGACGCCGAGTAGTATGAGAACTCTGTTGTGGTTCTCTTTTACCTGCCGGATGATTTCCAGGTGTCCTTCATGCAGGACGGGCGTCTGGAACCGGGCTATAATAACTCCTGTGGGCTTTTGTACTTGCATCTTCGAGCTATTTTGCGTAATTGTTACACAAATATAAACAGGTATTTTAATCTACCAAAATAATTTTTGTAAAAAATACACAAAATAGCTTTTCGATTATATTTCGAAGGCCATTCCGTCTTTTTTCAATTGGAAATATTTCTCTTCATTGAAGCTGAAGAGTTTTGCTGGGCGGCCTTGCGACACTTGTTTTTGTTTTTCGTTATGTGCGATGAGGATACCCAGGTGATTGATTTTTTTCTGGAAGTTGCGGCGATCGATGGGCCGGTCCAGTAGTGTTTCGTAGAGTTTTTCCAGATCGGCGATCGGGAATTTTTTATCGAGTAGTTCGAAGCCGATAGGCTCGTACCTGATTTTATTGCGGAGGCGTTTTACGGCCAGGTCGATGATAGTAGCGTGATCGAAAGCGAGGTCCGGTAGTTCTTTAATATTGAACCAGGTAGCGTCTTCGGCGTCGGAGCTGGCGGCCAGCTTATAATTGGTAGGATTTACCAGTCCGAAATAGGCGATAGATACTACACGACCGCGGGGATCGCGGTTAGGCATACCGAAAGTATAGAGTTGTTCCAGGTAGTTGATATTTACGCCTGCTTCTGTGAGCAGTTCCCTGGTAACGGCATTTTCGAGGTTCTCTTCATCGCGTACGAATCCGCCGGGCAGCGCCCAGCTATGCAGGAAAGGTTCGATGGTGCGCTTAATCAGCAGTACCACGATCCCTTCTTTGGGGATATATCCAAAAACAACCGCATCTACGGTAAGTTTTATTTGCTGTTTGATAGGCAATTTTAAACCGGATTATTTAGATTGAATATAATGATCAATTTGAGCAGTTCCCTTGTGTAAATTCACGAACAGTGGATTTTTGGCCGGATCAAAAACGATGATCGTATTGGATTGCCATACATCCTGGGGTGCAGGGAGTTCGATCATAACTTCCTGTTTGTTGGTACGTTCGAACAGGAGGCTGTCTTTCCCCGCCATATGTGGCTTAAAGCCTTGTTGTTCGAGGTAGTCAGTGATTTGTTTTTTCAGTGCGAGGACTGAGTCGGTCAGCGGGCCTGGAGCAGGCTTGCTTTCCCGGTATACATAGCTTTTTTCAGTGATCACATCGTAGCTGGATCTGTCTGCGGTTTTTTCACGCTGAGGGTTGCAAGCGAGCAACAGGCTGGTGGCCAGGGCCAGAAACGATAATAATTTTCCCATATCTTTTTTATTGATGTTCGTAGCAATCATAATTTCGTTGGCGGTAGATTTTACCATCCCGAAACTCAATGATACTGCAAATAAACGCTTTCATTACCTGTCCGCGACGAAATTTTCCAGCATCCACTCCTATTTCACCTGTCCATTTGGCTTCCACCACTAGTGTATTACCGTTTTCAATCGCCTTGAGCACACTATAGTGCTGCGACTTGAGAATCAACCTGGTAGTAGCCATGCTTTCCAAGATGATATCGAAATTCCTTTGTTTAATATCATTCGACATCTGGTTAGGATATTCTGTTTGAATGATATTAGGATGAAAGATTCCGGCGAATTCAGCAGCATCCACTGAAAAGTTCTCCAGTAGCTGAAAGTATCGGTATACTACCGCCAGTTTTTCGTCCATTGAGGATGTTGATTACGAATTACAAATTACGCATTACGGGGCAGTAAACCATTTTGCTGCTCCAGTAACGAATTGCGAATTTATAAAATTCGTTTCTATATCAACATCAGCTTTTATTATTTGGCGACAGCTGTCAATGAGTCTGGTGTGGCACTGAAGGCCAGTTTTTGGAGATTATCCGTTTTATCGATCAGATCATACACTACTCTCATGACGGTGAGTGTGCCTTCATAGTTGATTTTTTCCGCTACATCTTCTGGTTGGTGAAAGTCTTCTCGATCGGTACAGAAAAAGAGAACAGGAATATTTTTTCTATAGAAGGAACTATGATCAGCGGGGCCGGTGCCACTGGCATTGTACACTACTTTGGTATCTTTTACAACGCTGGTAAGAAGTTGCGCCCAAGAAGGACTGGTGCCTACGCCAGCAATTTGCAGGCCATGTGCGGGATTGAGGCGCCCAATCATATCGAGGTTAATCATGTAGTTGACAGTAGCCAAATCTACAGGACTGTTGGCTACCAAGTATTTAGAGCCGCTCAGACCTTGTTCGTTTCCAGAGAAAGCCACAAACAGGTAGTTATTATGACGCAGTTTGGAAGCTTTCAGTTGGCGGGCAATTTCCAACATAGCAGCGATGCCGCTGGCGTTATCATTTGCCCCATGGTATAAAACATGCCCTTTGGTAAGACCATTATTGTCCTCGCCAAAGCCCAAGTGATCGTAATGTGCACCGATGATAATGGTTTGTTCTGCTTTATTATCGATATAGCCGATCACGTTAATGCCTGTACGTTTTACTGGTTGCAGTTCTGCATGTAACTGAATGAGGAAGCTATTGGCGTTATCGTCGTCCAGGATTTTGCTGATGTCTTTATTTACCCAAATGGCAGGAATAGCCGCAGCCGCTGATTGTACGAGCCAGCTATTCACCAGTTCCAGGGATTCGCCGCCATTGTAAAAGATCACCGCAGTAGCGCCGGATTGTGCGGCAGTAGCGGTTTCTTTACGATATAGTTCCAACCGGGATTTGTATTTCGTGGTATCTACTTCTGTCACGTTGATCAACCAGATGTTGTCTGGTTCATTGGCTTGTGGCAGCACCTCTCCTTTGGCTGATTTAGCTGCGGAGAATGGCAATGGCAAATAATGGAGGCCAACTGTTAGTTGTTTGTGGTTCAACTCAAAATTGCAGGTGGAAGCAGGTTCCAGGCCTTCTTTCACTGTAAACGTTTGCAGGAATTCCGCTGTCCCCTTTGGTAACAGCCCTATTTGTTGCATCTGTTCGCTAATGTACTCCGCAGCCAGTTTTTCGCCGGGAGCGCCTGTACGACGTCCTTCCAGCTTGTCACTGCTGAGATAAGCAATGTGCATTTGCAGGTTTGTCAGGGTTTTGCGGTCCGTTTTTCTCTGCGCATTTACAAACAAGGTAGAAACTACCATTGGTAACAGCCAGGTTATCTTTTTCACAGCAAACTGTTTTGGGTGTGGGGCAAAATTACGAATTACCCTGCACCTACAAGGAAATTCGTGGGACATCTTTTTTACTATTCGATTGTATATTAGCTATTTATAATATAACCCTTTGGTCTGGGAATCGTCATTCGTCGGAAAGTGATTATCGTTAGTATATGGCAAAACGTTATTTTTGCCGCGTTTTAAAAATAAAGTATGAAAAACACGCCTTTTACAGAAAAACACATTGCGCTGGGTGCAAAAATGGCTCCATTCGCAGGTTACAACATGCCAATATCCTATACAGGGATCAACGATGAACATCAGGCCGTACGCACCAATGCAGGAGTTTTTGATGTGAGCCACATGGGCGAGTTTATGTTAAAAGGTGAGCATGCACTGGATCTCATTCAGCGTGTTACCTCCAACGATGCTTCCAAACTGACTGCCGGTAAAGCGCAGTATAGCTGCCTGCCAAACAATGAAGGCGGTATCGTAGACGATTTGCTGGTGTATTGCATTGAGCCAAACAATGTATATATGCTGGTGGTGAATGCAAGCAATATTGAAAAAGACTGGAACTGGATCAGTCAGTTCAATACCAACAATGTGGAAATGCACAACATTTCCGACAAAACCTGTCTCCTCGCTATTCAGGGCCCGAATGCTACCAGCATGCTACAGCCACTGACTGCTGTAGACCTGGTAAACCTGAAATATTACACTTTCGAAAAAGGTGAATTTGCAGGTGTTCCGAATGTAGTGATCAGTGCAACTGGTTATACCGGAGCGGGTGGTATCGAAATATATTTTGAAGATAAAGACGGTGCAGCGGAAAAAATCTGGGATGCATTGTTCTCTCTGGGTAAAGGTCTGAAACCAATTGGTTTGGGCGCTCGCGATACGCTCCGCCTGGAAATGGGCTTCTGCCTGTACGGTAACGATATCGACGATCGTACTTCTCCAATGGAAGCTGGTCTGGGTTGGATTACCAAGTTTACAAAGGATTTCCCTTCCCGCGCTATCTTTGAAGCACAGAAAGCGAATGGTGTAGAACAGAAATTGGTAGGTTTTGAAATGGTAGACAAGGGCATTCCGCGTCACGACTATGAAATCAAGGATGCAGCCGGAAACGTTATCGGCCGCGTTACCTCTGGTACACAGTCGCCAAGCATGCAGAAAGCTATCGGTCTTGGCTATGTGAAAACTCCTTTTGCTGCACTGGACAGTGAAATCTTCATCGCTGTAAGAGATAAACAACTGAAAGCGAAAGTGGTGAAAGTGCCATTTCTGGGATAAGTAAAATAATCTACCGGAGATTTAGATATGAATAGCCGGTTAAAGTTATTAATTTCGGTACCTGGAATTCCGGGTACCGGAATTTTTTAATTATACCATATCTATCTATGCCCACTATTCATTTGACAACCGTTATCCATGCCCCGTTGGAACGCGTTTTTGATTTAAGTCGCAGTATAACACTCCATAAGAAAAGTATGGAGCATACAAAGGAGGAGCCTATAAAAGGGAGAACCACCGGACTTATTATAAAAGGGGAATCCGTTACTTGGCAAGCCAAGCATCTCGGAAAATTAAGGCAATTGACTACCAAAATCACTGCCATGGATATGAATCAACACTTCTGTGATGAAATGGAAGCGGGCGATTTCACTTTCCTGAAACATGACCATTACTTTAAAGAGATTGGCAATGGCACTGTGATGATTGATATGATGGAATTCGGTACGCCTTATGGCTGGATAGGCCGAATGGTAGAGCGTTTTTACCTGGTGAAGTATATGACGAAGCTACTATGCCATCGCAATGATACTATTAAGGAATATGCAGAAACTGACAAGTGGCGGGTGATCCTTGATTAAAGCAAAAAGCAACTGAATGACAGAAAGCAACAAACCAAGCCTGGAAGTATGTTTATCTCCGGCTTTGCTGCATCTTTATGATGTAAAAAACAGCATCGTAGTAATTATTGACGTACTACGTGCTACTTCCACCATCTGCACCGCCCTTTATAATGGTGCGAACAAAGTTATCCCGGTAGCTACCGTGGAAGAATGTGTGAATATTGGCCGCGCGATCGGGGGCATCACTGCCGGCGAACGCGATGGCAAAGTGGCCGAAGGCCTCGTACACGGAAATTCACCATTCGAATATCCCCGCGATTTTATCGAAGGGCAAACATTGGTGCTGACTACCACCAATGGTACCAAATTACTGCATATGGCCAAAGATGCCATCCAGATTGTAACAGGATCTTTCCCTAACATCAGCGCAGTATGCGATTACCTCATTGCTCAGGGCCAACCTGTTATCCTCGGATGCGCTGCCTGGAAAGACCGGGTAAATATGGAAGATACCCTCTTCGCCGGCGCCGTGGTAAACCGAATTAAAGCCCATTTCAATGTGGACTGCGACTCCGCTATTGCAGCCGAGTCTCTCTACAATACTGCAAAAGACGATATTTATTCCTTCATGCATCAGGCCTCCCACTATAAAAGACTGGCGAAATACGGCTTGGAGAAAGATATTCACTACTGCCTCACGCCAGATGGTGCAAATGTGCTCCCCATTTTCAAAAATGGTGAACTGGTAACAGCAGCAATTCCTGCTTTATAACATTAAATTTTTCACGCCTAATAGAAACCCGGGCCTCTCCTGTAGGGGCCCGGGATTTTTATTGCTATCCGACTACTGATAACCAGTCGTTTTAAAATGCTTTTTTTTACTTATTTTTAAAGAAAAGATGTGTTCTCGGCAAGTCGGCTGAAGTCTTTTTCAAAAGAGATTTTCTGCTTACTTTTGTGGATTGCCTTTTTACCAGCTGCCGAATCTTTTTTTCTTATTTTAACCCTTTGGCTGGTAAAATAAAAGGAGGCAACAACAGATAGTATGTCGCTACCCCATTTGCTAAAATATGTTTACAATAACGGCACTGATGAAGTGATCCGCAGGGGGAAGCGTATATTTTCTACCGGGGGTGTTGAATTGATTGAGGCAGACCCGGTACTAAAATCAGCGACCTTCCGCGTGAAAAGCGACACGCATGCCAACTACTATCGGGTATCTATCAATAAATATGGCGATACCAACGGCATGTCCATCCGATGCCAATGCCCTTATAATTTAGGGGATATCTGCCGGCATGAAGCGGCTGCACTCTTTCAGTTGCAAGAGATGCTGGACAAAAATCAGTTTGAAAGCTTTGATACTCAATTTGATCAGCAACATACGCTGGTGAAAATGAAGTCAATCGACCTCAAAATCATTAAACTCCTTACCTCTGGCTCCATCTTCGCCACAGCAGAGGAATTAGCCAAAGGAAAACCGGCCAAAATCATCAGCGCAAAAGATGAAAAAGTGGAAGCCGTCCTCAAAGTAGACGGTCAGGAATTTCCACTCATCATTCAACGCAACGAGGAACGCTTTTTCGATACCCATTGCACCTGCGATGAAACCGAACATGCCCTCTGCGTCCATAAAACGGCCCTCTTCCTGCAACTACTGCAGAAAAACGGACCTTTCTATTTCGATACGCTCCGTAACTGGGACAAAGAGAAAAATAAACTCCTCTCCCTCTACGGCTACTCCCTCACCGACGACCTGGAAGGTAAATTCGCATTTACCTATACAGATGGGAAACCATTCCTCCGCGTACTGGACAACAGTATCAAACGCGTAGATGGCAGCGCTATCGGTCGGCAACAAGCCGTCACGCCACCACCACCTGCCGATGAAACCATCACGGTTACACAGCGATTGGCAGCGGTGTTCAATGCAAACGAAACCCTCTATCCCTACTTCAGACTGGATCTCGTCAGCGGGGAGGTAAACGATGAGCAAACCGCCTTCGTTTCTCTCGCTAGCAAATTAGATCTGACAAAGTATGTGGATTTCTATCAATACAAGGAGAAAGACCGCGATCTGATCGCACCGGTCAGAAAACTCCAGAATTCTGAAGTCAGCAAATTCCTCAGCAAAAACTCACCGTTTGCAGGTATCTGGGAAAATATTACGCACGAAAACGCGGAAGAACTACCCACCGAAACGAAAGAGTTGATGCTGGAATACCTGCATCCGAAATTAGCCAAACTATTCCCGCAACTGGCTGAGCAAGGATTGCTCTTCCTGCTCCCCAACCGTCAGGCTTTTAAAACCAAAAACCTGGTGGCATTACAATTGGGCGCAGAACGACTGAAACTCATCATTAAAACACATACGGGGAATACCCATGTGGAAGTGGAATGCTTCGTTTCCATCGAAGGAGAAGAAGTGAATGTGTCCACCAACGCCTGGGACAGTCCTCTCCTTTTCCTGCACAAGAACGTGGTATACATGTTCGAAAATCCACAAGATTCCCTCCATGTGGAACTGTTCAGGCAAAATGGAAAACTGCGCATTCCTAACAAAGAATGGCCAGTATACCTGAAAGATTATCTCCTGCCTATGAGCAGGCAATATGATATCCAGTTTGATAACGGACTGCTTTCTGAAGTACGGGATCTCAGACCGGACAATCATGTATACCTGAAAGAAATGGGTGAAACCTTCATTATCCAGCCTGGATTCTCTTATCGCGGGCAGGAAGTGGAGTGGAATGATGATGCTAAAATCACCGTCCAGGAAGGGAATAAGGTCATTGTAATACATCGTCATAAGGAAGCGGAAGAAGAGTTCGTGGCTAAACTGCGTACCCTTCATACCAACTTCTCCCAAAATGATAACCAGAACTATTTCTATCTCCGTGCGAAAGAAGCACTGAAGAACAACTGGTTCTTCCTCTTCTTTGATGCACTGAAAGAAATGGATGTACGGGTATTCGGTTTCGATAACCTGCGCAACTTTAAATTTAGTTCTCATAAACCGGTTACCAATCTTCAAATCAGTTCGGGTATCGACTGGTTTGACGCACAGATTGAAGTGGTATATGGCGATCAGAAAGTGAGCATCAAGGATATCAAATCCGCACTGGCTAATAAACAGAACTATGTACAACTGGCAGATGGCTCACTAGGCTTACTGCCGGAAGAATGGTTACGTAAATACTCCCTGCTCTTTAAAGTGGGTGAGGAAAAAGATAAAGGTCTTAAACTCAGTAAATATAACTTCAGTGTAATCGATGAGCTCTATGAGTTTATTGATGATGAAGCCGTGGTAATTGAACTGGAACAGAAACGTAAAAAGCTGTTGCAGTTTGATGAAATCCGCAATATTGCCCTGCCGGAAAACCTCAACGCCAAATTACGTCCATACCAGGAAAGTGGCTTCCAATGGCTGAACTACCTGGACGAAATTAAATGGGGCGGTATCCTGGCAGATGATATGGGTCTTGGTAAAACTATTCAGGCCCTCACATTTATCCAGTATTATAAAAATAGGCATGGACAGTGTATGACCCTCGTGGTTTGCCCTACCACTCTTATTTACAACTGGGAAAATGAAATTCGCAAGTTCACACCAGAAATGACGCATCATATTCACCATGGACCAGCCCGACTCAAAAGCAGTGAGGAACTGGCCAAGTATGATGTGATCATTACCACTTACGGCACCCTCCGCAGCGATATTCAGTTGCTGATGAAACTAGAATTCGATTATGTAGTACTGGATGAGTCTCAGGCTATTAAGAATCCACAGTCTAAAGTAACCAAAGCTGCACAACTGTTGCATACCAAGAACCGCCTGGCATTGAGTGGTACGCCTATGCAGAATAATACGTTCGATATTTATGCACAGATGAACTTCCTAAATCCAGGTATGTTGGGTAGTGTGGACTTCTTCCGAAATGAATTCGCTACGCCGATAGATAAGTTCCAGGATGAAGAAAGAAAAGATCATCTGCGTAAGCTGATATATCCATTCATACTACGTCGTACGAAGGAACAAGTAGCGAAGGAGTTGCCAGAAAAAATCGAAACGGTTATTTTCTGCGAAATGGATGCGGAACAACGGCATATTTATGATGCCTACCGTAATAGTTATCGCTCTAAAATCCTCGGTGTTATTGAAGATCAGGGTATGGAACGCAGCCAGTTGACCATTCTCCAGGGTCTGATGAAACTCCGTCAGATATGTGATAGTCCTGCTATCTTGAATGATACCGAACAATATCCAAATCACTCTGTGAAGTTGCATGAACTCACGCGTGAGATTTCCGAGAATATCGGTAATCACAAAGTATTGGTGTTCTCACAATTCCTAGGAATGTTGGGACTGATCAAAGAGAGATTGCAGCACATGAAAATTCCGTTTGAATACTTCGATGGAAGTACTTCTACAATGGATCGTGAAAAGGCTATTCAAAACTTCCAGAACAATGATGATTGCAGGGTATTCCTGATTTCATTGAAAGCCGGTGGTGTGGGTCTTAACCTCACTGCAGCGGATTATGTATACATCGTAGATCCATGGTGGAATCCGGCTGTAGAACAACAGGCGATCGACCGTACACACCGTATCGGACAAACGAAAAATATCTTTGCATACCGCATGATCTGTAAGGATACGGTAGAAGAAAAAATCCTACAATTACAAGAGAGAAAGAAATCGCTTGTAAAAGAAATCATCGCAGATGATAGCGGATTTGTGAAGAAACTGACCAAAGAAGATGTACTGTATCTCTTCAGTTAATCAATAATACGCACCTGATAATTTTGTAATACACTACAAGGAAAGTTGAATTGCATTTAATGCATAATCAACTTTCCTTGTTTTTTTATGCCTATATGGCCCTTTCATTTTCTGCATGTACCCTACCATTTCTGCATGGTTTTCTCCTATACCCCTCCCCGTTATTTCTCTCTGAAATAAATATATCTAATTGACTATTAATTAATTGAGTGGTTTTTCTGACCTGCTTACCAAGTTGTGGCATTCCGCTGGCATGTGTAGTAGAACAAAAACGAATATTACCATGTTACCTGATTCAAAGATCTCCCGGTTAATAGGCTTTCAGATTGAAGGGCTTACTGTTGCAATGGAGCAGCATAACGGGAGAGGGAAGATCAGCAAAGTGATACACTCCTTTGCAGATTATACCGGACAGATGATTCGCCACGGACAAACGGAGGAAGTAAGGCGATGTTTCACCATGGCAGCAGTACTGTATCATAATGGCAGCGCCGTCCTTAAAAATGCGATCGAGAGCGTATATGTGTATGCGTTATCGCCCTTGATCCAAAGCAATGTGAGAGAGCTGCTTCCAGCCACACTGCGCCAGATCCGTACCCATCAACTGCAAACAACCGGAGTATAAATCTTAAAAATAAAAAACGACATGTTACTCACCACTTTGCTACTGATTGCCGGATTGGTCTGTTTTGTACTATTCTTTAAATCTGTAGACTATTTCGAAAACATTTAGCCTGCTTAACTCTAACCAATATGACAGCACTCTTTGTCTTATCCATACTGGTATTCTTTTACATGATATATGTACTGCTGAAGCCGGAAAAATTCTAACTAAAAGATGAATACAGAAATATTAGGCGTGATCGCCACCTATGGACTAACATTACTACTTGCCTGGCCACTCGCGAGATATTTTGTCAAGGTTTTCAGAGGAGACAAGGTATGGTCTGATTTTATGTCGCCGCTGGAAAGACTCTTCTTCAAATTTTCCGGTATCAATCCGAAGGAAGAAATGGATTGGAAGCAGCATATGAAAGCGCTGCTGACGATTAACCTGGTATGGTTTGTCTATGCCTTCTTCGCTTTGTTCTTCCAGGATAAATTGCCACTCAATCCGGATGGAAACCCTGGACAGTCGGCAGATCTGGCCTTCAACTCTGCCATCAGCTTCCTGGTAAACTGTAACCTACAGCACTATTCCGGCGAAACCGGTGTTACTTATTTCACACAGCTCTTTGTACTGGCCTTCTTGCAGTTTGTAAGTGCGGCAACAGGTATTGCAGCGCTCATCGTTGTGTTTAAAGCATTTAAAGAGAAAACAGTTACTAAACTGGGTAACTTCTGGGAAATCTTCCTGAAAACCACTACCCGTATTCTGTTGCCATTCAGTTTGCTGATAGCGATCATACTGATCTTCAATGGTACACCTGCTAGTTTTGCCGGCAAAGCCAGTGTGGTAACATTACAAGGCGATACTATGAATGTTTCCCGCGGTCCTGCTGCCGGATTCATTGCCATCAAACACTTGGGAACCAACGGTGGTGGATGGTTTGGCGCCAACTCTGCGCATCCATTTGAGAATCCGAACTATGTCGGCTATATCACAGAAATGGTGGCACAAGTAGTGATTCCTATTGCGATGGTATTTGCCCTAGGTATGTTCATCCAACGGAGAAAATTCGCCAATGTCATTTTTGGTATCATGACTATTGGTATGATATGCCTATTGATACCTACGATGCAGGCAGAAATGAGCGGAAACCCTGCCCTAGCTCATATGGGCGTACAACAACTAACGGGGTCCATGGAAGGTAAAGAGGTCCGATTTGGGCCTGCAGGAACGGGTTACTGGAGTACGGTGACAACGATCATTTCCACTGGTTCTATCTGCGGATTCCATGATAGTATGATGCCAATGACTGGCTTGATGCAGTTACTCGGTATGATGCTGAACTGCCTCTATGGCGGATGTGGCGTAGGTATTCTTAACTATTACATCTATGTGATTATCGCGGTATTCATTTCAGGATTGATGGTAGGCCGTACACCGGAATTCATGGGACATAAACTCGAGGCGCGAGAAGTGAAGATTGCCGCCCTGATTACCTTGTTGTCTCCCTTCCTCATTCTTGCCGGTACAGCCATTGCCTGCTTTGTATTAGTACATTATCCAAATGCAGATTGGGCGATGAAACCGAGCGCCTGGTTGAACAATCCTGGTTATCATGGGTTTTCTGAAATGCTGTATGAGATGACATCTTCCAACGCAAATAACGGTTCTGGTTTTGAAGGGCTTGGAGATGGTAATGTGTTCTGGAATGTCAGCACTGGTTTTGTATTGATTTTAGGTAGATATCTACCAATTATAGGACCGGTTGCAATTGCTGGTATTATGGGCTCTAAGAAGTATATCCCTGAATCTGCGGGTACCCTGCGTACGGATTCTATTACTTTTGGAGGGATGACATTTGCAGTGATTGTGATATTAACCGCGTTGTCTTACTTCCCTGCGCTGGCGCTGGGCCCTATTGCAGAGTATTTTTCGCTGTATAAATAATTACCAATAAGATAATTCGAGATGAATAAAGATAATAAACTGTTTCCGAAAGAGCAGGTACTGGAAAGTCTGAAGCAATCTTTCGTGAAACTGAATCCAAAGCTGATGATTAAGAACCCGGTAATGTTTACCGTGGAACTCGGCACTGCGGTAATGCTTATTGTGGCCTTATACGCCCTATTTACTAAAAATACAGACCAGGGTAGCGCTGGTTATAACCTGGCCGTTTTCCTGGTGCTGTTCCTGACGGTGCTGTTTGCCAACTTCGCGGAAGCTATTGCCGAAGCGAGAGGTAAAGCACAAGCAGAGAGCTTGCGCAAAACCAGGGAAGAAACACCCGCTAAAAAAGTAGAACTGATTGGGGAAATCTTCACCAACGAAATCAAAATAGTATCCTCTTCCCAACTGCGTAAAGGAGATATATTTGTTTGTGATCCGGGAGACATCATTCCGGCGGACGGAGAGATTGTTCAAGGGCTCGCCAGTATCGACGAGTCTGCGATTACGGGGGAAAGCGCTCCCGTAATTCGGGAAGCAGGTGGGGATAAATCTAGCGTGGTAGGCGGTACAAAAGTACTTTCTGATCATATCAAAGTACGTGTGACCACCGAACCTGGTGAATCCTTCCTGGATAAGATGATTGCCCTGGTAGAAGGGGCTAGTCGTCAGAAAACGCCGAATGAAATTGCGCTGACGATATTGCTGGCAAGTTTCACCCTGGTATTCATTATCGTTTGTGTAACCCTCAAGCCTTTCGCTGATTATGCGAACACACCGATTACGATAGCAGCATTCATCTCCCTATTCGTCTGCCTGATACCTACGACCATCGGTGGATTGTTATCCGCTATCGGTATTGCGGGTATGGACAGGGCCCTGCGTGCAAATGTGATTACTAAATCTGGTAAAGCAGTAGAAACAGCCGGAGACATCGATGTGCTCTTGCTGGATAAAACGGGTACCATTACTATTGGTAATCGTAAGGCGACTAACTTTTACCCTGTTAATGGCTCCAATGTAGATGATTTTGTGAAGCTGTGCGCCATCAGTTCCCTCTCCGATGAAACCCCAGAAGGTAAGTCTATCGTGGAATTGGCCGGAAGAGATATCGTTTCCAAACTGGATACTACTGGCGGCATGCTGGTGAAATTTACCGCCGAAACCCGTAGTAGCGGTATTGACCTACCAGATGGTAATAAAATCCGCAAAGGTGCGTACGACGCTATCAAAAACCTGGCAGAAAGAGCCGGAAACCCTTTCCCAGTGGAAACTACCACTCGCGTAGAAGCGATCTCCAAAGATGGCGGTACTCCCCTGGTAGTAGCATTGAATGGGAAAGTACAAGGCGTAATAGAGCTGCAAGACATTATCAAACCTGGTATCAGCGAGCGTTTCGACCGTCTGCGTAGGATGGGTGTAAAAACAGTGATGGTAACGGGAGATAACCCCCTGACTGCAAAATATATCGCCACTAAGGCCGGCGTGGACGACTTCATCGCCGAAGCCAAACCGGAAGATAAAATGACTTATATCCGCCGCGAGCAACAGGAAGGCCGCCTCGTAGCCATGATGGGAGACGGTACCAACGATGCCCCTGCCCTCGCCCAAGCGGATGTGGGAGTAGCAATGAATAGTGGTACACAAGCCGCCAAAGAAGCCGGTAACATGGTGGACCTAGACAACGACCCTACTAAACTGATTGAGATCGTAGAAATCGGTAAACAGTTGCTGATGACACGTGGTACACTTACTACCTTCTCCATCGCCAACGACGTAGCCAAATATTTCGCGATAGTACCTGCCTTGTTTGTGGCATCAATTCCAGCATTACAAGGTATTAATATCATGAAACTACATAGCCCTGAAACGGCTATTCTCAGTGCGGTTATCTTCAATGCGATTATTATCCCCATGTTGATTCCACTGGCACTGCGCGGAGTAGCCTATAAGCCAATAGGAGCCAGTGCATTATTGCGCAGAAACCTATTGATATACGGTGTAGGTGGCGTGATCGCTCCATTCATCGGTATTAAGATTATCGATATGCTGATAGCCCTGTTTATGTAAGCTGATTAAATTAAAAAGAAAGTCATGAAAAAATATCTCTTGCCCTCTATAAAACTGACTATCCTGCTCGTAGTATTACTGGGTGGTCTTTATCCCCTGCTGCTGGCAGGTATCGCGAAACTGGCTCCTGGTAAAGGAGATGGTGTAACGGTGATGCATAATGGAAAAGTAGTTGGATTTGAACAGATAGGGCAGAAATTTACACAGGATAAATATTTCTGGAGCCGCCCGTCAGCAGTGGATTACAACGCTGCCGGCTCCGGAGGTTCCAATAAATCCGCCAACAACCCAGACTACTTAAAAGTAGTGCAGGAACGTATAGATACTTTCCTGGTGCACAACCCAGACGTTAAAAAATCAGAGATCCCTGCGGAACTGGTAACCGCGTCTGCCAGCGGCCTTGATCCACATCTTTCTCCAGTTGCCGCTTATATCCAGGTAGCACGTATAGCGAAAGCTAGGGGCATTCCTGCGGATAAGCTGAAACAACTGATTGCCGATAATACCAAAGCGCCTGTTTTGGGCATGTTTGGAACTCCTACCGTAAACGTACTGAAACTCAATGTAGCACTGGACGAATTGAAATAATCGACGAACTGAACTGACTCTATATGAAAAAAGCCTTAATGGTTGCAGGCATCTTGTCTGCGACACTGAACCTGTATGCTCAAGACTCTACTAAAAACGTACAAAATGACAAAGGAAACCTCACCTTTTCCGGATATGCAGAAGCTTATTACAGCTATAATACTGGCCAACCATCCAACCATATGGCTCCAGGATTTCTGTATAACTTCAACAGGCATAACGAACTAAATGTAAACCTGGCCATGGTGAAAGCCAATTATACCAGTAGTCGTGTACACGCCAACGTGGGTATCATGGGAGGTACTTATACCCAACATAACATGGCCGCAGAGCCAGAAGCATTGCGTTACCTCTATGAAGCCAATGTAGGCGTACGTTTTGGAAAAGTCTGGGTGGATGCTGGCATCATGCCCTCCCATATCGGTTTTGAAAGCGCTATCGGGAAAGACTGCTACACGCTTACCCGCAGTATCATGGCGGAGAATACGCCTTACTTTGAGGCCGGCGCCAAAGTTACCTGGGCGCCCAATGATAAATGGTCCTTTGCTGCCATGTACTTGAATGGATGGCAACGTATCAAAAGATTGGATGGTAATCAGACACCCAATTTTGGTACGCAGATTACTTTTAAACCCAACGCGCGTATCCTCTTAAACTGGAGTACTTATATCGGAAATGATTTTCCGGATAGTACCCGTAAAATGAGATACTTTAACGACCTTTACGGTACCTTTAATATCACATATAAATTGAGTTTTATTGCAGGCTGTGACTATGGTTTGCAACAAAAAGAAAAAGGCTCTGGTGATTACTCCGCTTGGTATTCTCCCATCGTTGTGGCCAAGTATGCATTCACAGAACGCTTTGCTATGGCCGGTCGAGTGGAATACTACAATGACAAAGACGGTGTAATCATCGCTACTAATACCCCGAATGGATTTAAAACCAGCGGCTTTTCGTTAAACGCAGACTTCACTCCTGTCAACAATATAATGTTTCGCCTGGAAGGCAGACTATTTGATGGCAGAGACAAAACTTTCCTGAAAAAGGATACTCCTACCAGCACCAACGGCGCTATTACCGCCTCGCTGGCAGTATGGTTTTAATAAATCATCATGACAGATAAAGAACAATCGGTCGAGCACTTCCTGCAGTTGGCCAATAAGTCGGGCAGAGGTCAGTTTAAAATCTACATCGGTATGAGCGCCGGCGTAGGTAAAAGCTACCGCATGCTGCAGGAAGCGCATTCCATGCTCAGGAATAATGTCAATGTACAGATAGGTTATATCGAAACCCATGGCCGTAAAGAAACCCAAGCGCTCGTAGAAGGACTACCTGTTATTCCTCGCAAGCAAGTGTTTTATAAAGGCAAGCTACTGGAAGAAATGGACCTCAATGCCATCCTGCTGCTATCGCCAGATTGGGTGATTGTGGATGAGCTGGCACATACAAATATTCCTGGTTCCAAGAATGAAAAACGTTGGCAGGATGTATTGGAAATTCTCCAGGCAGGGATCAATGTCATCTCTGCGGTGAATATCCAACACATTGAGAGTATTAACCAGGAGGTGAAGTCCATCACTGGTGTAGAAGTGCAGGAACGTATACCCGACAGCGTGCTACAAATGGCCAATGAAGTCGTAAACATTGACCTCACGGCAGATGAATTGATTACCCGTCTGAAAGAAGGGAAAATATATGACCAGTCGAAGGTAGAAACGGCCATGCGCAATTTCTTCCAAGCTGAAAAAATTCTCCAACTGCGAGAGCTTGCTCTCAAAGAAGTAACTACTCAGGTAGAGCGAAAGGTAGAAACGGAAATCCCGCGCAGCCAGCAGATGCGCCATGAAACTTTTCTTGCCTGTATCTCTTCCAATGATGTGGTAGCCAGAAAGGTGATCAGAAAGACCGCCCGACTGGCTGCCTACTATCATGCCGACTGGTACGTAGTTTATGTGCAGACACCACAGGAAAGTTCAGATAAAATCGCCCTGGCCTCCCAACGACACCTCATTAATAACCTCAAACTGGCTACAGAACTTGGAGCGGAAGTAATACAGGAACATAGTGCCAATATTTCAACAGCTATCATTAACATTGCATTAGATAAACACGTGACAACAGTATGTATCGGGAAACCGCATATCAGTTTGTTCCGTATCATTCTACGCACAAACATGTTTAATCAACTGTTGAAAACACTTTCTTCCAATGATATAGACCTCATTATACTGTCATGAGTAACATTAGGCTGAAAACGAAGATCACCCTGGGGGTACTTTTCTTATATATCATGCTGCTCGTCGTCAGCGTGCTGGGATACTACTATCTGAGCCGCCTAAACGAAAAAGCAAAGATCATCCTCAAAGATAACTATGAGTCTGTCGAATATGCGAAAAACATGCTGGTGGCCCTCGAAGAACTTCCCCAGCACCGCGATTCCGCCATTAAACTCTTTAATACCAGTCTGCATAGACAACAAGCCAATGTTACTGAACAAGGTGAGATGATTGCTACCACCGCAGTGGCAAAGACTTTCAGTAAGGTAGCCCAGGATTCCACCTACTCCCCTGCAGATATCGCCGCAATCAAAAAGAATGTGTATATCATCATGGACCTAAATATGCAGGCCATTGTGGGGAAAAATGAAAAAGTAAAATCTGCTGCGGATCAAGCGTTACTATATATTGCCATTATCAGCGGGGTGTGTTTTCTTGTAGGACTCACCTTTGTGTATAACTTCCCGGGATACATTGCCAACCCTATCCACGAGCTGACAGAAGGTATTAAAGGCATTGCGAACAAACAGTATAGTAAGCGATTGCACTTCAAATCTGGAGACGAATTTGGGGAGCTGGCCACTGCGTTCAATACCATGGCCCAGCGACTGGATGAATATGAGCACAGTAATATTGCGCGCATCACGTTTGAAAAACAACGTGCAGAGGCAATTATTAGTAGTTTGAAAGATGCCACTATCGGATTTGATACCCGCAATACTATTCTCTTTGCGAATACCCAAGCATTGCAGTTGCTGAATATGCCGGAAAAAGACCTGGTAGGGCATCCGGCAGAAGAGGCTGGCAAATATAATGATCTGCTGAAATACCTGGTAAACAACCAGGAAAATACGCCACTTAAAATTGTATTGGATGGTAAGGAATCCTTTTTTACAAGAGAAGTAGCGGATATCAAACATGAAAAAGAACGTATAGGCTATGTCGTTATATTGAAGAATATTACTGCATTCAAAGAGCAGGATATCGCCAAAACGCATTTCATCGCTACTATATCCCATGAACTGAAAACGCCGCTCGCATCTTCAGACTTCAGTTTGAAGTTGTTGGAGGATGAGCGTGTGGGCCAGTTGTCTACGGAGCAGAAAGAGCTGGTGGATAGTCTTAAACAAGATAACCGCCGAATGATTAAGATCGTCAGTGAGCTGCTGGATCTTTCGCAGGTAGAAAGTGGCAACATTCAGTTGCAACCGCAGCCGGTGGCTGCCCGACAGGTAGTAGGATATGCCTTAGATACCGTTCAGAAACAGGCTGCCCAGCGGGAAATAACCATTGCATCCTCTGTTTCTGAGAACCTGCCTTCCGTATTGGCGGATGTGGAAAAAACAGCCTGGGTACTGGTGAATTTACTCACCAATGCCATACGGTATTCCAAGCCTAAATCCCAGATAGACTTACAGGTAACAGCAGCAGAAGGAAACGTATTGCTATTCTCCGTAAGAGATCACGGGAAAGGGATTCCAGCAGCTTTTACAGACCGGATATTTGAGCGCTTTTTCCAAGTGCCAGGCGTTAGAAGTGCCAAAGGCAGCGGACTTGGCCTTGCGATCTCAAAGGAATTTATTGAAGCGCAGGGAGGCCATATTGGCGTTACCAGTGAAGAAGGAAAAGGCAGTACTTTCTACTTTACATTACCGATAGCCTGATTGGCAGCCATTTTCAACGCTGGAAGGAATGCATGCCAAGCCTGCATCAAATTCCCGATTCGATGGGGAATGGTGGCCAGGTTTTCCCGTGCCTGCGCATCGTGCTCAACAGACAAACAAAGCTCCATGGCTTCTTTGAATTGCAGCAAAGTAAACAAGGTTTTCAGTTGATGGGACAACATAAACACCTGTTCCCAGTTTTGTTGCTGTACATTTTGCTGCAATTCCTCCAGTTTATTGGGGAATTCTACCAGCATGTCATGATAGAGGCCTAATATTTCCTGGTCATCCAGGCCTACTTTGTCGCGGAGATAGTCGCTATCCGGGCCGGCAGGACTCATCTCCTGCACTGGCGCAGCAGATACCATGGGGGCCGGCACCCAGGAACCGGTAGCTTTAAGGATCTTGGTATACAATTCTTCTTGTTCGTATGGTTTGGAGATATAATCATTCATGCCTGTTTCCAGACATCTTTCTTTTTCACCTTTTAATGCGGAGGCGGTCATAGCGATAATAGGCGTAGTGATACCGTTTTTACGTATCAGTCGGGTGGCCTCATAGCCATCCATTCCCGGCATCTGAATATCCATCAGAATGCAATCGTATTTCTGGAACAACAGAAGTTCTACGGCTACACGGCCGTTTTCCACCATATGTACCCTAGCGCCTCCTTTATTGAGGGCGTGCCATGCTACTTTCTGGTTGATAAGGTTATCTTCCACGACCAGGATCGATTTGCCCAGCAGTGGTTTTCCTTTTAGTATATGGGGAGACAACTGTTCCAGCTCTGGAGAGAGGCTATTATCATAAAGGAATGGTTGTACCACGCGGAAACAAGACCCTTTGCCCGGGGTGCTGTCCAGCGTGATAGTGCCGTGCTGCATTTCCACGAGCTCCTTGCAGATGGCTAGTCCTAGGCCCGTTCCGCCGAAAGATCGGTTATTGTCAGCATGCGTCTGTGTGAAGCTCTCGAATACAAACTGCTGTTTTTCCGGGGCAATTCCAATACCCGTATCCGTTACCTCATAAACTAATCTTACACTTTGCTCATCCGCATCCAATGCGGATACATATACATTCACACTACCCCTGGCTGTAAACTTAATGGCATTTTCCACGAGGTTGACCAAGACCTGTAAGAGGCGGATTTTATCTCCGATCAAGCATTTCGGAATATTTTCGTCTATAACAGTGATAAAGTCCAGCTTTTTCTCATGCGCCTGGTGTTTCAGGGGATATAGGGCTTTTTCAATTTCTTCACGGAGAATAAAAGGTTTCTCCTCCAGTTTGAGCTTTCCCGCCTTTATTTTAGAGAAATCGAGGATTTCATTAATGATAACCAGGAGATTGGACGCAGAAGTTTGGATGGCATTTACAAATTCCATCTGGTTTTCTTGTAAGCGGGTATCCTGCATCAGGAGCCTGGTCATACCTAGGATACCGTTCATGGGAGTACGGATTTCATGGCTCATATTGGCCAGGAAGGTTTCCTGGGCCCTTTTGGCTTCTTCGGCTAATCGTTGGGTTTTAACGAGTTCCTTGATATAGTTTTTTCTTTCCGTTACATCGTTTGCCGTACAGCAGATGCCAATCATCTCATCATAGGCATTGCGCAACGGGAATTTAGTAATGTAATAATGTGCCTGCTGACCGTCTATTTCGAGGGTATCGTCCATAGAAGCAGGATTTCCAGTACTGATAACTTCCGCATCCAGTGGCGCATAGCGACTTACCCAGGGATAGGTGAGGTCTGCATCTACCAAACCAATGATTTCTTCTTTTCGTATACCCATTACGTCCAGGAAGCGCCTGTTGGTAAGGATATATCGGCCAGACATGTCTTTAATAAACATCATGGCGGGGGTAAAGTCGATCACCGCTTCCAGTCTTTCCCGGATGTATTCTGGAGAATAGTCGGTTTCCTTGCTGCTATACAGATCTCGTACGATGCATTGGAATTCGCTTACCCGGCCGTCATCGTCCCTGATGGGGGATGCCAACTGTTCTACGAATTTCCTTTCACCGCTGCGGGTAATGATTTCAAACTGAGTGGAAGAGTAATCCACGTAGCCTTTCATCTGTTCCACATAAAAGTGTTGTAGTTGTTCGTAGGTCTTTTTATCTAGGAACATGGAGTAATGCTTGCCAACCACTTCATTCGCCGTGTAGCCGGTGATATCTTCTACCGCATCATTCACGAAGGTAAAATACCCTTCTGGTGTGGAAGTATATAAAACAGGACCGGCTTGTTGGGCCAAGCGCTTATATGATTGGGCATTTTTGTGCATGCGGTTGGCCCTTTCCTTCAATCGGCGTAGGTGCCAAGAGATATGCCTCGCTTCCACAAATAGGAATACGATGGCCAGGAAAACGGCAAACAAGATAAATAAGAAGCTATAACCGGTATAGCTCAGATCCTTTTGAATATAGATATGTAATTGTTCGCGTGGGATGCTTTTATTCAGGAGCAGTGCAGCGGCTGCCTGCGTTCTCTGACGGATATTCCAGGCATAAAAGAGAAGTACGCACAGTATCAGTCCGATAGTAACGAAAAGCCAAATAACGCTATTAACAATTTTTTTCATTACAATGAATGTTCAAAAACTCTTAAAAATACTACGACAGTAAATTGTCAGCGTTGGCAGGGGTTAAGTCCCGAAAGACAGATTTTATTTCAAATTAAGGATTATTTATACCATTTTGCCTGTTCATTTTGTTCATTTTGCACAAGCAAAGCAAAGGAGTAGCATGGAAAGAATATGATTATCAATATGAGTTTTTATGTAACTTCCGTCTCCGGAGTGAGTAATTTAGGGGTTGTTTTTGCAATATTTTAACCAATAGTTTTATAATCATTCCATTAAATTTGCCTAATATTCTTTTTCTTAAGTATTAAGATTTTTATGAAAAAAATAATTTTTACCCTTGGGCTCATAGCCGCTTCATTAGGAGTTTTCGCACAGGATGGTGGTTCACCGATGAATAAAGCGATGAATTCTGTTACCCATTCCAGGGATTTCCTGATGATTCAGGTGGCTTATGATGGCTGGGCCGGATCTCCAGACAGCGTGAAAACCGGTTTCAACAGGGGCTTTAATATTGCATTCATGTATGATATGCCTTTTAAGAAATCTAAGTTCAGTATTGCTCCGGGTCTGGGTATCAGCACCAGTGGCGTTATGCTGAAAGATCATACCATGGATGTAGCTGGCCGTGTAAACACCAGTGACGTTACTTTCCCTTACACTACTGCAAACAAAAGATATAAAGTAGCTACTACTTATGTGGAAATTCCTATTGAGTTGAGATATCGTTCCGTACCGGACAATGCCAACAAGGGTTTCAAAGCTGCTATCGGTGTGAAAGTAGGCGCATTGCTGGATGCTCACACCAAAGCGAAATTCACAGGTCCTAACGGCGCTAAAACTACCGACAAGGAAAGAAACAATCAGTTCTTCAACCCTTGGCGTTTTTCGGCTACTGCCCGCGTAGGTTATGGTAACTTTGGCGTATTTGCCAGCTACTCCCTGAATCCATTGCTGAAAAACAGCGATAAATACGATATCAGATCTTACCAGATCGGTATTGCCCTGAGTGGTCTTTAATACCAATAAACGAATATAGAAAAACGCGTCCTGCTTTGGCGGGACGCGTTTTTTATTGCATTGTAGAAAGGGAATTATTTTCCAGTAAATGCCGGTTGGCGTTTTTCCAGGAAAGCCTTCACTCCTTCTGTATTATCGTCTGAATTACCTGCAATTTCCTGGCAATAGGCTTCGTATTCCAGCACCTCATCCAGGCCTTCTGTCATGCCTTTGGTAAGCATTTTCTTCATGAGGGCAATTGCTTTCGTAGGGGCATTCGCGTAATACTTCGCCTCTTCTGCCACTGCCTCATCCAGCGCGGAGGCTGGAACTACCTTATTTACCAGGCCCATTTTCAGGGCTTCTTCTGCACTAACTTTGGTGGCTTTGGTAGCCAGTTCAAAGGCCCGGTGATAACCTACCGTTCTTGGCAGGAAGTAAGATGACCCAGAATCCAGCACCAGCGCGATGTTGATAAAGATCTCTATCATACTGGCGGTTTCGCTGGCAATAATGATATCGCAAGCCAGGGCGAGGGAACATCCAGCGCCGGCAGCTACCCCATTCAGTTTGCAGATGACAGGTTTGGGCATATTCCTGATAGCACGAATAATTGGATTATACCGTTTATGCAGGGATTCGCTCAAATTCCGTTTACCCCCCTCCATGGCTGCTTTAAGATCCTGCCCGCTACTGAAGGCCTTTCCAGCACCTGTCAGTACTACCACCCTAACGGTAGCATCTCGTTCTACTTTCTTTAATGCGTCCTGCAGTTCATAACTGAGAGGATCATTGAATGCATTGTATACTTCCGGTCGGTTCAGGGTGATGGTAGCAATACCATCCTTGATGTCAAGCGTTAAAGCAGTCATGGAGTTTATTTTGGTGTAAATGAATGAATATTAAAGGGTTTCTTTCAGCCAGTTGAAAAACTCACGTTGCCATACAATGGCATTCTGTGGTTTCAGTACCCAGTGGTTTTCTTCTGGGAAATACAGCAACTTGCTCTTGATACCTTTCAGTTGTGCCAACTGGAAGGCTTGCAACCCTTGCTCGATAGGTACGCGGAAGTCGATGCCGCCCTGGATGATAAGAATAGGCGTGTTCCATTTGTTGGCGTACTCACTTGGGTTGAAGTGTTTATAAGTATCGGCATTGGCTTTATCCCAATATGCGCCGATGTCCCAATTAGCGAACCAGAGTTCTTCGGTGGTGCCGTACCAGCTTTTCAGATCAAAAAGGCCATCATGTGCAATGAAGGTTTTGAATCTGTTTTCGTGTACGCCTGCCAGCATGTACACAGAGTACCCGCCATAGCTGGCGCCTACAGCTCCCAGCCTGCTCTTGTCTACATAACTTTCTTTACTCACATCATCAATAGCGCTCAGATAATCGCGGATCGGCTGTCCTCCCCAATCTTTACTAATCGATGCATTCCACTCTACACCATGGCCTGGCATACCACGACGGTTAGGCGCTACTACAATGTAACCCTGTGCCGCCATCAGTTGGAAGTTCCAGCGGTAAGAATAGAACTGGCTCAGTGCCGATTGTGGTCCGCCCTGGCAGTACAGTAAAGTTGGATATTTCTTAGCAGGATCGAAATCTGGTGGATAGATCACCCAGGCCAGCATTTCTTTGTTATCAGTGGTTTTGATCCATCTTTTCTCCACTTTGCTCATACCGATCTTATCGTAGGTAGCTTTATTCACCGTGGTAAGCGGTTGTACGCCGCCTTTGGTCAGATCTACGGTAAACACTTCCGCTGCGTGGTTCATATCAGTACGGGTAACCACCATGGTGTTGCCTGTTTGCGCTACCATATCATTGATATCGAAATCGCCGCTGGTAACCTGACGGATATGTTTTTCATTAGTGGCAGCGATATCTTTCTGCAAAGATATTTCCAACAGTTGCTCGGTTCCTTTAATTACCGCGAGGAAATAGATTTTTTTGCCATCATTGCTAAAGCGCGCGGAGGAAACAGTGCCATCCCAACCTTTGGTCAGGTTGGTTTTAACGCCTGTTGCACGATTCAGAACAATGATATCATTTTTATCTGCTTCGAAGCCATCATGCGCCATGCTCAGCCACAGCAACTGTTTGCCATCAGGGCTAAAAGACGGTGTAATATCGTAGCCCATCATGCCTTCAGAAAGATTGGTTGTCTTCCCAGAAGCAATATTATACTCGTAAACATCGGTATTGGTACTTATGGCATAAGCTTTACCGAATTTCTTTTTACATACGTATACGATGCTTTTTCCGTCTGCACTCCAAATCATATCTTCTGCACCGCCGGAAGGCATTTGTGGGCAATCGTAAGGCTCTTCTGCCATGATATCCACAGGGGCGCCTACTTTACCATCTTCATAAGTGGCAAAGAATACGTGGGAGAAGTTACCATCTTCCCAAGCATCCCAGTGACGGTAGTTCAGGTTATCATAGATCTGAACGTTGGATTTAGGAAGGTCAGTGTAGAAGTCATGACCGGATACTTTTTTGACTTTCACCTCTTTGGAAAAGAGGATATATTTTCCATCCGGGGAGACACGGATATTCTGCATGCCACCTTCTACATTGGTCTTCTGAACGGGGTTTGATCCGTCGGCGTTCATTTCCCACCACTGTCCCTTTAGGGAATATCCGATTTTGTTGCCTGGGAGCAGCGCCACATCACCTTCTGCACCAATCGTATTGGTGAGTTGTTTGGCCTCGCCGCCGACAAGCGGAATAGAGAAAAGATTTTTCTCACTTTTATTTTCTGAAAGTTTTACTTGGGAAACGCTATAGATAACGGATTTGCCATCTGCAGTCACTGTTTCTCCACTCACTCTACCTAGCTGCCATAGCAGCTCTGGCGTCATCTTTTCCTGGGCTGATGCTGCCATAGTTGTAAATAATAGTCCTGTCAGTAAAATTGGTTTATACATGTTCTGAAAGGTTGTTTAGAATCGTATAAATGTAACGATAAATGCTGGTCTAGGATTCATAATTAATAAGATTAACTTTGATCTCCTCAAGTTGGATATTAAAAATTGGTTGGCTATGTATAGATGTTATTGGTTACTAGTACTGATAATTACAGGAAATTTATTGCCCAAAACGGGCGCTGCGCAAACTTTTTCGACCGCATTCAAACCCTTTACCGGTACGCCTCGGAGCTATGTTTGCAAACGTACTTTCGATAGTATTCGTATAGACGGGCATCTGGATGAAGATTCTTGGAAAGCGGCAACTTGGTCTTCAGATTTTACGGATATTGAAGGGAGTCGAATGCCCGCACCGAATTACCGTACACGTATTAAATTATTATGGGACGAAAAGTATTTATACATTGCTGCCTGGTTGCAGGAGCCACATGTATGGGCTACACTGAAAGATCACGACGCGATTATATTTCATGATAATGATTTTGAAGTATTCATAGATCCAGACGGGGATTCTCATCAATACTTTGAGTTGGAAATCAATGCCCTCAATACTGTTATGGATCTGTTTATGAACAAGCCATATCGTAATGGAGGCCAGGCCATGCTTAACTGGGACACAAAAGGATTATTAACTGCTGTAAGTGTAAACGGAACACTGAATAATCCAAATGATATTGATTCTTCTTGGACAGTAGAAATGGCTATTCCATTCAGTGCGCTGCGTTATTTCGGAGAGAAAGAACGTCCAGCAGATGGCAACACCTGGCGTATCAACTTTTCCCGCGTAGAATGGGATACTGATATCCGTGACGGGAAATATGTGAAACGCGGAAACCCAGAGCATAACTGGGTTTGGAGCGCTCAGGATATTATCAACATGCATGCTCCTGAAAGATGGGGATATCTGCAGTTCTCCGAACAAAAAGCAAATGCAGGTACAGTGGCATTCAAAATGCCGGCAGAAGAAGAGATCAAACAACAATTATGGCTGGCATATTATGCGCAGCAGGAATATCGCTTTAAAAACGGACGCTATGCTAGTGCTGCGGCCCAGTTGAAACTGGCCGCGGGCAAGTATCCGCTGCAAATAGAAGGCATCAGCGGACAATTCACCGCCACTATAAAAGTGCCATCCTTGCAGAAATCCATCAGCATTAATCAAGAAGGAAAAATCTGGTCAGATAAATTATAACGGTAATGAATAAACGTCATTTTATCAAAACACTTGGACTGGCAGGAGTAGCTATGGCTGCACCTAAATTACCAGCGAGTGCTGAAGAGAAATCCGCGTCTATCCTTGAACGCAGGGGTGTTTCGCACAGGGTATGGATTAATCCGGATCATAAAGAAAAATATGAGGATCTGGTAAAGAAGTATGCCGGTTATAAGAAAGCAGGTATTGCAGATATCATGTTTGAAGCCGATAGCGAACAGCATTTCAAAGCGGCCAAAGCTAATGGTATCAAGGCACATCGCTGGATATGGACGATGAACAGAGGCGAAAAAGACCTGTTGGAAAGTCATCCGGAATGGTATGCACAAAACCGTAAAGGTGAATCCTGCGCTACTCACCCTCCTTATGTGGGCTATTATCGCTGGCTTTGCCCTAGTAAACCAGAAGTGGTAAATTACCTGAAATCCCAGGTAGAACAGAGCTTACAAAAGGATTATGTAGATGGCATTCACCTAGATTACGTGCGTTTCTGCGATGTAATTCTACCGGTAAACCTCTGGAGCCACTATAGTATAGATCAGTCAAAAGAATTACCGGAATATGATTTCTGCTACTGCGATACCTGTAGGAAAAACTATAAAGATAAATATGGCGTAGATCCGATGGATATTGAGCATCCGGATCAAAGTCCTTCTTGGCGTAAATATCGTTACGACCGTATTACGAATGTGGTGAATAACCTCGCACAGGTAGCCAAACAACATAAGAAAGCAATTTCCGCAGCGGTGTTCCCAACACCTGAAATTGCAAAACGGATTGTACGTCAAGACTGGACCAACTGGCCACTCACAGCAGTATGCCCTATGATTTATCATGGCTTCTACCGGGAGAAAATCGTCTGGATTGGTGATGCAGTAGCGGAAGGTGTGAAGGGCCTGCATGGCGCATTCCCACTATACGCCGGACTGTACATGCCCGACTTTAATAAGAACTACGATGATTTCAGGGAAGCAGTGAGACTGGCGATCGATAACGGTGCGGCAGGTGTATCCATTTTTGGAGAAGTGACGCCAGAAGTACTGAAAGTATTGGCGGAATCGTAAACGAAATGTTCCTACCCCACCGGGCAGAATCGACGATAAAATAAAAAAACCGGAAGTGATGTCACTTCCGGTTTTTTTTATAAAGCCTGTTCGCTTAAATATATTAGAACTTGTTGAAAGGTCTGTCTGCAACAGCTTTCCCGAAGTTTGCATTTGGCGTTTTACCCATAGTGATTTCCAGCGTACCACCTTTTACTACATCATTGTGCATGATATAGCTTTTCGTATATGGTTTACCGTTAAGTTTCACACTTTGAATATAGATATTCTCAGGGCTATTGTTAATGGTTTGTACCGTGAATTTTTTGCCGTCTTTTAGGGAGATAGCAGCTTTGGTGAACAGCGGACTACCAAAAACATACATGCCATTAGCAGGGTTTACGGGGTAGAAGCCCAATGAGCTGAACACGTACCAAGAAGACATCGCGCCACAATCTTCGTTACCAGCAAGACCTTCTGGTTTATCGAAGTAGAAATCTTTCATCACCTGTCTTACTTTCTCGGCAGTTTTCCACTGATCGCCGGCATAAGCATACATATACGTCACGTGATGGCTAGGCTCATTACCATGCGCATACATACCAATCAGGCCGGAGATATCGCTGGAGGCTTCTGCGCCCATATCGCCTTTGGCCGTGAAGAGGCTATCCAGTTTGCGGGAGAATGCAGCATCGCCGCCCATGAGGTGAACGAGTCCTTCCACATCTTGTGGTACCAGCCAAGTATATTGCCAGCCGTTACCTTCTGTGAAGTCGCCTTTCTCGTGGATAGAGTTGAATGGATCGTAAGGTGTTTTCCAGCTACCATCACTCATACGAGGGCGTACGAATTTAATAGTGCTGTCGAAATAGTTTTTATAGTAGCCTGCGCGTTTTTTATAGTATTCGAAATCTTCGGTTTTGCCGAGTTTCTTTGCCATAGCAGCGATACACCAGTCGTCGATGGCATATTCCATTGCTTTGGAAACAGATTCGTATTCTTTATCTGCAGGGATATATCCTCTTTCCTTTACATATTTTACACCCAGGTCATCGCGAGTAGAAGAGGCTTTCATAGCTTCAAAAGCTTCTTCGGCGCTGAAGCCTTTATAACCTTTGAGGTACGCATCCACGATCATTGGCACGGAATGATAACCCACCATACAGTTGGTTTCGCTTCCTACTAGTGGCCAGATAGGCAATTTGCCTTGTTGTTTGTAGATGGTCAGCAAAGAGTTAATGAAGCTGTTCACTTTTTCCGGATGGAGAATAGTGCTCAGCGGGCCCCAAGAGCGGTAAATATCCCAGTTGGAAAATACGGTATAGTTATCGAATCCTGGATTGGCGTATACTTTTTTATCAGTACCACGATAAGCGCCATTATGATCGTTGAAAAGGATCGGAGCAATCATCGTGTGATAGAGGGCAGTATAGAAAGTACGACGAACAGCCGGATCTGTGGTCTCGATGTCTACGCGGGAAAGTTCTTTATCCCATTTGGCATTGGCATTATTTACCACTTTCGCGAAATCCCATCCTGGCATTTCCGCAGTGATATTGGCCAATGCATTTTCGCTGCTAACAGGAGAAATACCTACTTTCAGCATTACCTGTCCTGGTGATTTAGCAAAGCTCATCACCGCTTTAGCGCCAACGGCTTTTACTTCGTTGCCGCTTACTTTTTTATCTCCGTCGAAGAAGGAAACATCTTTTAAAGGAACGTTACTTTTGATAGTAAACCATAGGCGCTGATCAACGGCCCATCCTTTGGAGTAGCGGTATCCGACGAGGGTATAGTCGTCTACCTTCTGAAAATAAGACTCTACGGCAGCATCCCAGCCAATACCTTCTTTCAGGTCCACGATGATGTTGGCCTGTTGATTTTGTGGGAAGGTATAACGATGCAGGGCTACACGTTCAGTAGCAGTCAGTTCAACATCTGTATTGTAATCGTCCAGGTGAACGGAGTAGTAGCCTGGTCTTACTTTTTCTTTTTGATGCGAGTAGTGGGAGCCGTATCCGGAAGTTGGATTTTCCTGTGTACCACGATTGGTGCGTACATTGCCGGTATAAGGCATGACGAGCACATCTCCGAGGTCGCCGATACCGGTTCCACTCAGGTGCATCTGTGAAAATCCAATCACCACGCTATCTGAATAGTGATAACCAGAGCACCAATCCCAACCCTTTACGATATTGGTAGGACCTACCTGTACGGCGCCAAAAGGTACGCTGGCACCTACAAATACGTGTCCGTGGCCTCCAGAGCCGATGTATGGATCAACGGCTGCTAGCGCTTTACTTTCTTTGAATGTGTTGGCAGCTGTCGGTTTATTCTGTGCGCCTGCCTGAATGCCGCAACATACCATCGCAGTGAGTGCGAGGGTGCGACCTATCTTGAATCCCGGTAACATAAACAAAACCTTTAAACCAGCAAGATACGTCACTATGTTATATGAAATTTGCTAAATTTTATACGTGCGTTAGCTCTTGGAACCCAGAATCCACCGAGGTTGCAGCGGATTTTGTGAGGGAAAGAAATTGTTTGGTAAGAATTTCGTATACAATCATCAGGTATAAAACCAAGCAGGGTAAGGCTTTCAGCGCATATGGAACTGCCAGATTTTTTCTGAACCATGGTGTGAGCAAATCCGAGTGAGAGAAACTGACCAGTAGAATGGCAAAAAACAGAAATATATTTTTCCACCTGGCAGGAGTCTGAATCACATACCAGATACAGATTGCCGGAACTGCAATGATGTAGGTAGGCGACTCAGAGCTACTGCTAAATAATACAGGGAAAAGTAGAACAGAGCATAGGATATAAAAACGGTAATTAATATCTCTTCGATAACGGAGCATTAAATATTGTGCAGCAAACAGGATGGTGCCCGGTATCAGTACCGCCAGATCGCTCAAATTAGGCAAACGTAATACCCGCTTGATAAATCCACCTGCGGAAATATCCTGGAAACTAGCTAGGTCTGACTGGTTTTTAGCATTTTTATGCACCAGGGCTGTGAGCCATTCCTGGTAAGAATTTACAACGTAAGAAGGGGAAGATATCACCATCGGCAGTACGAAGAGAAGGCCTGTCCACAGGAAAAGACCTGTAATGAAGCGCTTCGGGTGACTGCTAAAAAAGAAAAAAGCCAGGCCCACAATACCATATACTTTGGTAAGGGTTCCTAATATAATACAAAGGGTAGCGAGATAATCTTTCCCTTTGATGGTAAAGGCAAATGTCAGCAGGAGTAAAGCCAGAATGAACTGATTGAGTTGAAACCAGCCGCTGGCACCCAATAATTCCTGGCTGCAAAGGAGCAAAATGATATTCTGTTGTACGCGTTGCAGTGGTAATTGTCTGATCCCGTAGAAAATAGCGCCTGCCCCAGCGAGCGACCATAACAATGCTCCAATCTTTATCGGCAGCACGGCAAATGGCGCAATCAAAATACTGAAAACCGGACCATACAGGTTTACATCAAAGTATTCGGCAGGGTATTCAATATACAGTGGTTGCTGATGGATTAGGTGGAAAAATACCTGTCGGAAGATGAGGAAATTATTATACTGACCTCGAGAAATTTCTGTGATGGCGCCCAAAAAAGCAAATCCAAACCAAAGAAGAGCTATTAACCAATCTTTCTCTCCAAGAAAAGTCAACACATTCCTTTTTGCACGCATGACAGTTAAGTTGTATATAAAAATGAAACTACAGTACGGAATCTAGGTACAACTTAATGACGCATGACACGTGTCTCACCCTCTACTTCTTCCTCAGTAAAATTTTAATCATTGTGGGAAAACCAGTCGCGAGAACGCTGATTGAGAATAGTGATAGCTAAAAATGTAATGATAATCATTACAATACATATTGCAGAAATGGCAGCTAAAATCATAGAAAAAACATTTAGACATAACAATCCATCTACAAGATATAGCATATAGCTGGAATATTTATCTAATTTCACTGCCATAAACCAACCGTTAAAAAAAGACATCGTGAAAAAAATGATCCTGTACACAGGCATATTGTTATGCCTGGTGCACAACGTGCGTGCACAAAATGCTAAGGAATTTCTCCAATCATTTGAGACAGTCACCCGCAATAAAAGCGTGGAACAAGCCAAAGCACTTCTCTCCCCTGCGTTTCATGTTGGCTTCTACCCTGCTCCCTATGCATACGGAATGTTGGACAAAGCCTTTCGGAAAGACAGTCTCCAGAAACTGGTATTGAAAAAAGAAGAAACACTGCCTTCGGGAAAAAGGCTGTTGGTGAAGTATTACAACGAAGGACAAAAACCTTTCGAGACTTGGCTGTACCTCGACAGCGCCAATAAGCTCACTAAGGTGCAGTACTATGATGTATTGGCAGGCGTGGATCTGGAGAAGCCATCTGTATTGGCGGCAGTAATTCCGTTTACATTCCGTCGTGGTCAGATTATCATTACGCTTACCTTGAATGATAACCCCAAGCCGCTGAAATTGCTCTTTGATACTGGTGCAGACGGTATGGGGCTGAAAAAAAGTGTGGCGGATGAATTGGGCATTACCGCTTCCAGGAAGCAAAACGCCAGTGTGGTTGGCGCTTCTGCACAGATAGGCATTGCCAGCGGCATTACTATGCGTCTCGATACATTAACAATTCCCAACAATAACAGCGCTATTTTCCCTCAATTTGACGCGGAGCTCGACGGACTTTTCGGTGCTAATTTCCTGCGTAACTACATCACAGCCATCGACTTCGACAAACAAGTAATTCGCCTGTATACCATCGGAAAGTTTAATTATCCTGCCGAAGCGGCACTGCTGCCATTGGATTATTCCCGCGGTGTACCGGGCATTCAGAGCAAAGTGACATTGAATAATGGGAAGGTATTAGATGGTGAATTCCATTTCGATACAGGGGCAGGTTATCCGATGATCCTCTTTGGCCCTTCTGTACATAGGCATCAACTGGAAGAAAATTTCGCAGTGGAGTCTCAAAGTACCACTACCAGTATGGGACATTCTTCACCTGTTGTGAACGGCGTATTTACAGGCGTTGAAGTGGGGAAATGGCAACTGGGCAGCTTTACAGGCACCATGCAGCAATATCGGGAAGGTGATGAGAAATGGTCGCCAAGTGGAGATGGAAGCTTTGGTATTGAATTGATTAACCGCTTTAATTGGATCATCAACTTGGCAGATCATCAGTTTGCTGCAATTCCTAATAACAATTTTTCCATGCCAGCTAATTTTTGGATGAAGCATGTTGAATGGGGATTTGTAAATGGAAAGATGATCGTTAAAAGATTCATGCAAGGTTCAAGTGCGGCGGATAGTGGGATTTCCGAAAATGATGAAGTCATGAGCATTAACGGTGTGAAAGCGGAAGTATTCCAGGATATCGCCAATATTAAGAAATACCAAGAATTATGGAAAAATCAGGAGCTGAAAGTGGAAGTGAATAAATTCGGGAAACCCTGGAAAATAGATATTCCTTAATTCGTAAATTCAGGTCATGAGAAAAAAGGAGAACCCACGCATGACCTTTAAAGAAAGGCTGGCAGCATTACGTAATCTGCCAGCCTTTTTCCGTATGGTATGGCAAACCAGTAAGGGATTGACTATTGCCAATATCATCCTTCGTATAGCTCAGTCGGCGATGCCATTATCGCTCCTGTATATTGGAAAATTAATCATCGATCAAGTAGTTCATTTAAGCAAATCCCCTGAACATCACGATACTACGTTACTCTGGAAACTCGTGGCCTTGGAATTCGGATTGGCAGTTATTTCAGATGCTTTGGGTCGCGCTATCTCGCTGATGGATAGTTTGCTCGGAGATCTTTTTGCCAATCATACTTCCGTGAGAATCATGGAACATGCGGCCTCGCTGGATCTAGACCAGTTTGAAGATTCTGAGTTTTATGATAAGTTGGAGCGTGCGCGTCAACAGACAGTTGGAAGAACGGTGTTGTTATCGCAGGTACTGAGCCAGGTACAAGACTTGATTACCATGGGTTTCCTGGCGGCAGGTCTGATTGTATTTAATCCCTGGTTGATTTTACTGCTGTTGGTAGCGGTGATACCCGCATTCCTCAATGAATCCCGTTACAATGATAAATACTATCGGCTTACTTGGGGGCAAACCTCCGACAGGCGGGAGTTGGATTATATCCGATACTTGGGTGCCAGCGATGAAACTGCTAAAGAAGTAAAGGTATTTGACCTTTCGGGGTTTTTGATTCGTCGCTTTAAAGTGATCTCTGATAAATTCTATCGGGATAAAAAGGACATGGAAGTAAGCCATGCTGGCTGGGGAACATTCTTTGCACTCTTGGGTAGCGCAGGCTATTATGCAGCGTATATTATCATTATCCTGCGTACCATTAACGGTACATTGACTATCGGTGACCTGACTTTCCTGGCTGGATCTTTCCGTCAGTTGCGTACTACGTTTCAGGGAATATTGATTCGTTTTTCCAGTGTGACGCAGGGAGCCGTATACTTGAAAGATTTGTTTGATTTCTTTGAGATAAAGAGTCGGATGGTACGCCCAGTGCAACCATTGCCATTTCCGCGTCCTATTAAGGAAGGGTTCATATTTGAGGATGTGGGTTTTCGGTACCAGGAGGCGGAAAAATGGGCTATCCGGCATTTGAATTTCACATTGCATGCCGGTGAAAAGCTGGCGTTGGTGGGTGAAAATGGTGCAGGGAAAACCACGTTAGTAAAGTTGTTAAGTCGGCTATATGATCCTGTGGAAGGTCGTATTCTCTTGGATGGACATGATTTACGTGATTATGATATCAATGATCTTCGTTTAAACGTTGGCGTTATATTCCAGGATTTCCAGCGTTACCAGATGACGGTGTCGCAGAATATTGCTGTCGGTAACATCCGACATGCAGATAACCAGCAAATGATTGACGAAGCAGCGCATCAGAGTCTTGCTTGGCCATTGATAGAGAAAATGCCTAATGGATATCAGCAGATGTTGGGGCGTCGGTTTAACCATGGTATAGAGTTGAGTGGAGGAGAATGGCAGAAAATTGCGCTTGCGCGCGCATATATGAAAGACGCGCAGTTGTTGATACTGGACGAGCCTACCTCCGCATTGGATGCGCGTGCAGAATACAATGTATTCCTACATTTTGCAGAGCTCACTCGTGGAAAGACGGCGGTGTTAATATCTCATCGGTTTTCTACGGTGCGTATGGCGAATAGAATATTAGTATTGGATAAAGGAGAATTATTAGAGATAGGTAGTCATGATGAATTATTGGAGAAGAATGGCCGGTATGCGGAACTATTTCATTTGCAAGCCGCTGGTTATCAATGATAGTAAGGAGGAGCAGCTTCAGGGGGATGAAGTCTGCTCCTAATCTCACTGATAAACACCCCGAAGTGTACCCGGGGAGACGTCATCCCGCGCTTGCCTTGCAGGACAACAAATATTTTTATCGGACGTATATCCGACAGGGTTATAACAGCATATCTAAAAGGTTTGTTGAGTTTTAAGGCCACCAAACTTGATATGGTATTGGTTTTAAGTTTTCAATAAATACTGTACTGAGCGGAAGACGGGACTCGAACCCGCTACCTACAGCTTGGGAAGCTGTCGCTCTACCAGGTGAGCTACTTCCGCTTTTGTGATAATAAAGATAGTATTTCCTGCTTAAAGTTTAATTACTAACGTTATTATATCAACGTGAGTTGCCAAGAAACCACAAATTTATCGTTCATACAGGCAAATTTTTTACTGAACGGATAGCTATCTAGTGGCATTAAAACGAAAAGGGCTTGAATTTATTTTAGGCAAACACTACGATACACAGTAGTAGCTGCAATTATAGCGGAATGTTGTCTCCCTAAAAATCAGTTGTCTTATGTAACAATTGTTACCATTCTTCGGGATGGTATGCGATACCTTTGTTACATATAAACCGGATGATATGAGGATGAACAATATATTACGAAACTGGAATTTTATGCGGATACTCCGTTTGGTGGTGGGTCTCTTTGTGTTGATACAAGGTATATCCAGTGGGGATTGGCTATTCATAACAATGGGAGGATTATTCACCTTGCTACCAGTGCTGAATGCAGGATGCTGTGCAGGGGGAAGTTGTAGTGTGCCTAATAGGGGTTGTAGTACGGAGAGATAAAGATTTTGTGAGGATGAAGAACAAGGCCTTAGCATTATTGCTAAGGCCTTGCTGATTTTTGATCAGTTCAATAAGGTTTATTTTTTTCAAAAAGCGAAGTATATTTTGCTTTTGATGCGTATTTGTGTGTTTTTACTTAAATTTATAGGTAAAAGCGAAGTATAATGCGTAATACAATCCTGATTTTGGGTGAGAAACTTCGACAGCGAAGAGAGTTATTAGGATTAATTCAACCAGAGCTGGCAATGCTTTCTGGAGTGAGCACTCGAACTATTCAATTAATAGAACAAGGGAAAGGCAATCCTTCTTTAATTACGCTTCTTCGACTTGCGGAACAATTGGGATTGCAAATAGATTTTAAATTAAAAGAACCTTTATATTCTGAATAATGAGAAGAGCCCGGGTATATTATAACAATCACTTTGCAGGTATTCTCGCAGAAGCGAAAGGAAAGTATTATTTTACGTATGATGCAGCATACCTATCATCTCCTGATAGTCTCCCCATCAGCCTAACATTGCCATTAAGAGAGGCCCCATTTGAAAGCAGTATATTATTTCCTGCATTTGTGAATCTACTAAGTGAGGGTGCGAATAAAGCCTTACAAACACGCTTACTAAAAATAGATGAAAATGATTACTTCGGACTTCTATTGGCAACTGGAGAAGGAGATCATATTGGCCCAATTAAAATAAAGGAAGATGATGAAGCAACAAGTGATTGAAGTATGCCCTTCTACATTGCATCCTGGGTTTACAACGTATAGCCCAATTGCACAGGCTACCCTATTTGGAAATAGAGGTAGAAAGGTATCACATATACTACCATTTGGTTCTCCAGGATTGAATGCCAAGCTTAATAAGGCTTATAACGATAAAAGAAAGTATATCAGTATAAGTGGTGTACAGGAGAAGTATAGTATACTTCAGGAAGTTAATAATTTGTTGCTCACGGATAAGGGTGGTACGCATATTCTGAAACCTATCCCTACTGAGCGTTTTGAGCGCATTAGTGATTTGCCAGCCAACGAACATGTAAGTATGCAGATCGCCAAACAGGTATTTGGTGTTAGAACGGCGGAATGTGGAATGATTTTTTTTAATGATGGTTCTCCTGGCTATATAACGCGGCGTTTTGATTACAAACCTAATAGTGAAGAGAAATATCAGTTGGAAGATTTTGCTACGCTTTTGCGTAAAAGTCCAGAGTTGGAAGGGAATAGCTTTAAGTATAATGCATCCTACTTGGATATTGCAACAACGATTCGACAATATGCTGCCGCTGCTCCTGTTGTCTTGGTAGATTTTTTTCGATTGCTTATTGTAAATTATCTTATCGCTAATGGCAATGCTCATTTGAAGAACTTTTCTTTAATAGAATCAGCTCAAGGAGATTTCGTCCTGTCACCAGCTTACGACCTATTATGTACCAAACTTCATATTGATGATAATCATCTGGCATTACATGGGGGGCTTTACGAGGGAGATTATGAAGAAGAAACCTACTATAATATTGGAACTTATACTGGGACCTCATTTATGGTTTTTGCAGAAAAAGCTGGGATCTCATTGCCATTCGCTAATCAGATTATACGTATGGCTCTGCAGAAAACACCTGAAACGATACAACTCATACAACGAAGCTTTCTCAGTGCCGAGGCAAAAGCAAAATATATTCAGATAATTCACGAACGCCAGAGATTATTGGGTTTGTAGCTATATAGAAGAGTTATTGGATCATTAGAGATTGATGCAGGAAGCATAAAAAAAGGTCCGCAATAATGCGGACCGGTCTTGATAAGCTCCCCCTGATGCACATTTATTAAACTCTTTGTTTAAAAGTCTGCAAAAACTCAGTAACCTCAGTACTGACCTCAAATACACGCATTCCACAGCACAGTAAGGCTTTTTTGAAATCATAATGTGGCTCTCATTTATACTTCCCCTAATTGAATTAAAACAATTATAAAATTTATATTATTATAATGTATCATTCAACAAGTAGAATTCAAGAATTAGAATAGAAGGAATATAATTAATTGATTATCAATGTCATATGATTTTATGAAATCACGTGATAGAATCTAAAAAGTTGGTAAAAAATTATCATGGAAATAAGCCTTGGCGACCACTTCCTCCAATACCATAAAAGGTTTGAACGTTAGCATATAGATCAATATCATCAGGTAAATCTATATTTTCCATGATAATAAATTGGCCTATATCCTTAAGAGAAGCCAAATGCTTGAAAAAATGACTGGCGACATTCGCCTCCTTCAATTCAATTTCATCCTCTGTAAGTGCTTCGCTTGTGTTAATAGCGTCCCTGTAGGTAAGTAAAGGAGAATCCAAAATAAGGAATCCAGGGTGTGGCAGGTTCTTGTTATTACAGTAAAGCATTATAGCCACCTTAAAGGCCGCATGGGTGATTGCCCGGACACCTTTACCGTTGGCTGTTCTGACCTTACCATCAATTATTATATCATAAGTCTGCTGATCATAACTAACGACACAGTCACCCGGAAAATTCCATGCTTTCAGCACAGATTGTATAACCTTACAAAATTCAAAAATGATGCTTTCCGGCAGTTTTGAGGAAAGCTCTTCCTTTTTTGGAGCCTTCAGACTCTTAAAATGCTGTATTTTATCTGTATAATCTTTCCTTTGCCTGATCATGTTGAGTGCGTAGCTCAAGTTGTCTCTTGTAGTAAGTAAAGTATTAAGAGACTGCTGACTACTACTGATCTCGGGGGCATACTGAGCAATTTCTAGTTCAACCTCACTGAGGTTTCTTTGCAAATCGGTTAACTGTACTGCTTCATAATGTAGTTTATCGCTAATATCCCCAATGGTCAATATAAGATCTTGTTTTTTTAACTTGATTCTGCTTATTTCCTGCAGTGCAGCCTGTCTTAATAACATTGTGTCAGGCTCCTTCAATTTTTGATCTTCTGGCTGAGCACCACATACTTCACACGCTCTCTGCTCCAAGCCTATTAGAAAACTTGCTTCTTCAAAGGATTCGAGTCTGTCAATATCCGAATTATAAGAGGCTTCCAAAACACTAAATCTTTGCAGGTGCAGCTCCATTTCTTCTATACGCTGAGCCTTTTTGGGAATTTCGTTTGAAAGTAACGACTTGCTTTCTACAAGCGTCTGAATAGAATTATTAATAATATCAAACGTTGCCTGTGTTGCTTTAAGGGAAGCAGTTACCTTTTCAAATTGCTCTTCCAAACCATCTGTATTATCATATAGAAGCCTTAGCTGATCATCGATATCATTAACTAGATCTGTCAGCATATCAATTTTAGACGTTTTGGAGGCTGTAAACGTTTTACGATCCGGTGCTTTAACTATATGAGAATCATCTTGGCCTGTAAGTATAAAATGAAATGCTCTTTTTTCGCTTGTATCAGTGTTTGAATCTCCCGATAAAACAGGAGAATTTTTCTCATCAAATATTTTACCCTCCATAGCCAAAGACACCTTTATTAACTGGCGGATAGTAAAACTATTTTTTTGAAGAGTACCCTTTTTTGCAACAATTTTTTTGTCTTTTATTCCCAAGTAATCCAAGAAATATGAAGATATATTTTCGCCCTCCTGATGTTTAGCCGCAAGAGTCTTGATTAAATTGCTCTCAACCTCGCTAGTTACAATACCTTCATAAAGTTCAAAATCACCTCCTTCTAAAGATCGAGAAACTGTAAATACACCTTCTCCGTTCAATTCAAAGCTCATCCAGCATCTCGTATAACCTACTTTTTCATTAATTGCGGGCAAAAGATCTCTCCCCCCAAACATAAAGTCGATTGCCTTTATAATAAACGATTTTCCAGTATTTGATGCTCCATATATTATATCAACATTTCCATTAAACTTCACGTCCGCAATCGGCTTGCTCTGCCCAGTAAATGCAACTTGAAGGATGATAATACGCTTATCTTTCATAATGGTATATGAGGTCAGTTATCAATATTATAAAATTCCAATTCCCACCTATTAATCTTTTGATTAATAAGTTTTTCGATAGATGCATCGTCTACATTGCCGATGTTTTCAGCAAGCCATTGCGCCCTTTCTTTTAATTGAACATTATACTTAGACTTCAGTAATCTAATAAATGGCAATGCTTCTTCAGAGGCTTGAAAATAGAATCCACTGGGGAGAGCTATGAGATTAATCAACCCCAACCGCCTCATCATCGCGGTACCTTGTTCAATAACTTCTCTTCTGACTAACAACTCACCACCGCGATGAGGTAGATTAACATGAAGGCTAGTTGGGCCACCCATATCTTGTGTATGTACCACAAGATGATCCATAAGAACCAAGGCAGAAAGGCTCAGTAATTTTGGATAATACGCATTCAAAATAATAGTCGCTCTTACACCTGTCTCAAGCGTACTGTTGAACAAAACTGGTTGTTGAAGCTCTATTATTTTTTCCATTTCAATTTCGGTTTGTGAAGATTAGCATGTTGATGGCAAATTCCCTGCCTAACGACTACTTTAGCATGTTTGGCTAGTACCCCTGTTACCGATATATTGGCGGCTTGTTGCATTACTTTGTCTACTCTCGCCAAGGCATCACTATGCGCTTCATTACATACATCAATAACGCCGTAATATACATCATCCTCTATGCCGGATATAATTTCCAAACTCGTATTATCGCGAAAATGGCTTTTAAACGATTCTGCTGCATAAAATCGTTCTCTCTGCAGAGACAAATGGCCCATGTGATCTGGATATTGTATTATATCCTGAGGTTCGTTAAAATTTTGGGATTCCCGCTCACTATAGGCCGCTAATAGCTGATTAACATAACCAGTTTCGTTTTCTTGTATTTCGTCTGGAGGAACAACAGTTGGTGCCGGTCCGGGATCTTGATTAAACCATTTGTCTAAAACCGGTTGAATGGAATCTCCCTTTAAAATATCGTGAACTGCAATACTGGTAATATTAGAAAAATCGTACCCTTCAATAAATGACTTTAACTCCTCTGACAATGGCACCTTTGTTCCCTCAATAATCGTTTCCAAACAGTACTTATCCCAATCTCTGACGAGCGCACTTTTAAAATCCTGAGGCTTCAAAAGTAAGTCTTCCAGATTCCGATTCACTCCACGGGGAACCACGAAGTAATACTTTTCTGGTGCAGTAAATTTTCCTTGCTGAGCGTAATATAAAATTTTGCCAATCTCACTAACTGCCAGGCTAGTGACAAGCTTCTTCGCATACTGTTTACATTGATAATTATGCCAAGGACCACTATGATACTCTTTGGTCAGAAAGCCTACAACATCTCGACCAGCATCACCTGGGCCAGAAAACTTTTGAGAACGTACATACTTGCTTTTCTGTTGATCAACCCAGTCAAGCACAAATTTCTCCAAATCATCATCTGTTAAGGATAGAATTAATCTTTCATACTGTGCTGGGGCAGGCATATTGATAATTAAGGTTAAAATTGAGTACGATTAATAGGTATATGCTAGTTTCAACTATATAAATATAAGAAAACTCGACCACATTGAAACTGAATACTATAGGAAAATATTTACAGGTTGCTAGACAGTGGTAACATCTATTTGTGTTGCTTGCCTATCTTCTTCTTTGCTACAGTAACTATCGGAGTGACAATAAGCGCGGTGTCCACACCGATAAGGCTTGCAATCGTAACAAGCTCCTTGATTGAAAACAGTTCTGGAGCCTGCATTTTTTTTAGAAACTGATAATAATGCAATCCTAGATCGGCTGCAAGAACTGATTTTGGAATAATGTCAACAATTTCCGCAAGACTATTGATGCTACCTGCTTCAAAAAGTAATCTCACCGTATTATATCGTTTATCCTTTGTCATTACAGGCAAGGTAAAGACAATGACGATGTATTAAATAAAATACTTATTTCATTAAATGAAAAATTTAATATTTTAAAGATTTTAATTAAATTTGGAAATAACTTTTTAATATGCTTACTGGATAGATTCAGACATTAAACTTTCCATTCAAAATACTAGCTTTGCGGTCACCTAAGTTATTGATCGCATTGTATCGTTCTTAATCCTGTCGAGTTTTGCGGCCCCGGGATAAGACAGCGATGCTCATGCAAAAAAGCGTGGGCTCGCTTGTTAGTACCCGGGGCCGCAACTCGACGGGGCAACAAGTAGAGCTCCATGCTTTTTTGCTTTTATGCAACCCAGTTCCGCTGCTCTCCTTATAGAATACTTCACCCCCAAATACTTTAGGAACATATGATCACTTTCTGGATGTCGAACGAAGCCACTGAAATTTTTGAAATTAAGATTCCCTTAAACGCGGTTGCTACTTATGAATAGCGACTACCTGCATTCCAAAAATGCCTCAACAAAGACAGATCCGTTTTGGAAAGGAACTGAATTTCTACTGGGTTTTATAGTGGGTGTTACAATTTGTCTAATCATGGCTCTCGGGTTTTGTATACAGATTATTGTCACTCAGGATGCTTTAATCCACAATCTACTTTTGAGATTTTCGAAATAATCCTCAGCTAATATGACCAAACTTGATAACAAGATTAGCATGGAAGTCCTTAAAGCAGCAGTAAAACAAGCCGTAACTCATACTGAAATACGAATCAGAAATGAAATGGAGGAACGGGTAATGTTGTATAAAAGACTGTCGATATTCCTCATCATTGTATTGGCACTTGTAACTATTAGTTCGCTGTTACTAATGGCGATGTTTATCTATTACGGCGCTGTCAGCCCAACACATCCTATAAATGGTTTTAATATTTTATCAACAATATGAAATGCGAAAGTTTCATGTAAACATAGGTGCATACTGATCGAAAAAATGTCTTCAACAATTTTCACGCATAAAAAATACAATATGGGAACATCTATCAAATTCAAAGTACTTGTGGTATACACAGATAAATTCGGCATTTCCCGAAGTATATACCCAATCATTGAGGCTCCTAATGAAGTTGAGGCAAGGAGAATTGCAGCAGCTCAATATCCCAATGCAAGTATCAGAACGGTTACCAAGGCATAATTAATCATGCTCTTAACGTTATGGAAGAATCAGATCAATCAACTATTAACCTTGTAATTACTGGTTATGCTTTCGCGATCACCATGGGTATAATAGGCATCAGCATTACTCTATAAAAATTTCAACTTCAAAAAATAGTTATGGCAATCAGAAAAAGCAAAGAAGAAAATTTCATTGTTCATGGAAAACTACCTGATTTGATGCAGAGAATTGAGAACGCATTATCAGCAGGTGGGTTTACCCAAATCAAAGTAAACCCCATTCTGAATCAGTTAACGGGAGATTATAAAAAATTCACTGTCTACGGTGAAATTATGATCACCCTACAGGAAGAAGGAGAGAAGGTGAAGGTTCACGCAAAGTCTGTGGCTAATGCTGACAATATTTTTGCACTATTCAGCAGTCCCAATCAAAAAATACTTAACCAGTTCAAAAATAATCTTTATTAAGAGGAGGGCTGTCCAATTGACGGCCCTTTTAATTTTCAGCCGTTCTATACCTCAACATACACATATAATGCACCTAAAAATGATTCTTTCACCTATTTCCTCACCTCAAATTAGCTTTCCAGGCTTCTTTATGGAACAATTAAAATAAGCTGGAAAAGCCGCTCAGAATTAATAAACCTGCCCATTTCTCACCAAAAAACAACAAAACAGCCTGCCCTTGAGGGTTTACGATAGTGTCTTGTAATTAATCTTATCAAGTTAAAAATTCTTTGGATTTTTTTTAGAAAACCTCTACAAATAATTAAAAATCGCAATGTCAATATCTGATACACTTAAAAAAATGAAAATCAATAACTTGAAAATCATTCTATCTGAAATAACTTTTTTCGGCTCGTAACTGCATCTTATTAACTCAAAATCAATTAGTTCCGAGTTACCGAGGCATGCTTTTGAATATATTTTGCCATAATTTTGCGTAAAACAAACACAAATGATTCAGAAGAATAATTCGCAATGCGCTCCTACTAAAAAGCATGAACCAAACATTAGGATGGCCCGTGTACATCTAGAGAGAGCAAATCTGCATTTGCAGTTCATGTATTACCACTTTTTCGGCGGAGATGCTAATAATGAAAATATTAACCTCCTAATGAAAATACTACAACACATCATACATGGTCGATATGAAGAGATAATATTAAAAGTTAGAAGTGGTAAAATCGCTGAATGTACTGGCAAGGAAATGCTGACTCTTGACAAGAACGCCAGACTATCTGAATACACAACAGGGAGTAAAGGCGATCTCAATATCAGGTTCAGGCCCAATGGGCTCTTTGCTGACCGATATGTAAAACTATAATTATACTAACACTATACTTTTTTAATGCTAAGAGAACATCTTACTATGGTAGCACCAGCTGCATATCCTGACGAAATCAGGTGTAGCCCATTCCAATTACGGAAATGGATACTCTTGAAAAGTTTATCACATACTGGAAAGGCGCCGGCGTACCTATAAGCCATACAGAAGCCCAGCTCCTCTTCGAACTCCTTAACACACTCGCGCAAATAGAATACAAAGCTAACGCGGTTAAATAATCCCATTTTAAAATTGAGCGGCTCAATTTAAGGGAGATTTATTTTCTAAAATATAACGAAATAACATAATGTCTAAAACACTATTACACGTTTCTGATACTAAGCTGGATAAGGCTTGGTTTCAACTCGACTATCAGAAGGATAAATTGCTACAACATTGCACAGAACAAAAAATCGTGGACTATGAATTCAACGATCTGCCTATCACATGCCTCTTGCCTAAAATTTACAGCAAAGCATATGATACGATACTTATTACACGCTGGGATCGACTATTTCTATATAGAAAGGAAGGGATGGCATTTATTCGCAAACTTATAAGATTGGGCATAAAGATAAATGCCATTCAGCAAAGGGTAGATTTCAATACTGAAAGCTTTCCTCCGTCAAGCCTAAGTATGTATTTTATTCAAAGTGATGGATATGTACGCACTGAGCGAGAGCGATTTGGTGGCGAATACCTTAAAAACACCAGGCTTTCTTAACGCTAACATCTTTTTAATTTTCAGTAAACTTTTTTCATGAAGAATGCAATTTTATATACACGCGTATCAACTGATGATCAGGCTGCATACGGATTTAGCCTCGATCACCAAAAAGAAACACTGACAAAATATTGTCAAATAAAAAACATTACCATCCTCAAACATTATCAAGAAGACTATTCAGCAAAGGATTTCAACCGACCAGAGTGGAAAAAAATGACTGAATACATCAAGCACCATAAGAAAGAAGTAGACTACATATTGTTTACACGCTGGGATCGGTTTACAAGAAACATCGATGATTCATTCTCCGTCATCAATCAGTTTAAAAAACAAGGGATTCTACTGGACGCTGTTGAGCAGCCATTGGATTTATCAAATCCCGAAAATTACCTATTACTTACTGTCTATATTACCAGCGGCTATATTGAACGTGAAAAAATTAAAAAAAGAACCAAAGATGCCATGAGAATCATGCGCAAGCAGGGAAAATGGGCTGGTACTGCGCCTCTCGGTTATAAATATCACAGAGAAGATGCACGCACATCATCATTAACTATCAATGATGAGAAAGCAGATTTTATTCGTGATGCCTTCAAAATGTACAGTACAGGACTGTATTCTATTCCAGAGGTGCAAAAAACTGTCACAAAAAAACATGCTTGGAAAAGACCTCTATCTAAACAAGCATTTATTAATATTCTCAAAAACAAGGTTTACGCTGGATATGTGAAGATTGAAGCTACTGCTGATGAAGAGGCACATTATGCCAGAGGACAACATCCTGCCATTATTCAAGAAAAGTTGTTTGACGATGTGCAGAAACTACTTAAAGGCAGGAAACGAACTAAAAATATCAGGCAGCAGGACCAACGGCATCCCTTACGTGGCTTTATGAGATGCCCTACCTGCAAGAAAAATATGACCTCAAGCGCCGTAAAAAATAGACGATTTGTATATTATCAATGCCAGGAAGGGCACCACCGGTATAACGCGCTTGGAGCTAATGAAAAATTTGAAAATTTACTGATTGACACCTTCTCTGTTGATGATCATATAATAACCTGCTACCAACAAATACTTGAAAACACATTTGATAAAAACGGTAATGATGTGAAAAAGCAGATTAAAACAATCTCAAAACAAATCGAAGATTGTAAAAGAAAGCTGGACAGCAAAGAGGATGATTATGTAAATGACCGCATTCTTGCAGAGGCCTATAATAGTGTTCGCAGAAAACTTACTGACCTAATCGACAACCTCACAGCAGATAAAGCTGCTTTGGAATCAGACTTAAACGCAGAATTCAAAACGTATCTGTCAAAAAGCACAGTACTACTGAAAGATTTGGCACAGTGGTATATAAAAGCCGATGTTGAAGTAAAACGGCGAATACTGAATGTAATACTGGATGATAAACTGACTTTTGAAAATGATTGTTATCAAACCCCAAAGTATACACCAGCTGTTGATGTCCTCCTCAGGATTAATAAGGATTTACAGGCAAAGAAAAACGGTTCAGGAAAAAATCCTGAACCGTTGTCTAGTAGTGCTCCCCCTGCTGGACTTGAACCAGCGACCCTCTGATTAACAGTCAGATGCTCTAACCAACTGAGCTAAGGAGGAATTTGTATAACTCCCAGGAAATCTGCCGTTTGGAGAATTCCGGGTCGCAAATGTAATAAATGTATTTACAATTCAAAGAAAATTTTTTTAACTCCCTAAAAAAATATGTTGCTCCTTTAAGGTATTCAGCATCGTTTCCACCAGGCGTTGGTAGTATCTTCCAGAGCCTAGATCGGTCATTTTTAAAGTCTGGCCTGACCAGAAAGGCGATTGGGCATTGGTCCCTTCCAGTAGGTTAAGAATCATCATCTGTTGGGCATATTCTCTTTTTGCTTTCGGCCTGTAGGGATCTTTTACGCCAGTGACGACAAGTAATGCCACCGAAAGATAATCTGGCAATGGTTTCGGGGAGTAAGTTTTATTTGGAAGCGTGTCCAATTGTGGAGTAATGAGCAATGCGGCATCATGTGGATGCATGTTTAATGCTTTTTGAATATTTTCAGTGGTACAATCTTCCATACCTCCAAGGTGTACAATGGTGGATGCAAATTTCCCCCCTTTTAGTTGTTTATCGAGGGCATACTTTATATCCAGGGCTATCTTCCGACTAGACATCGGCCCGGAAGAGATAATCAACAAATGATGCAGTTGGCGGGGAACAGTATTTTCTAGTGTGGTAATAGTAGCCAATTCTTCAATATTACTTCTTTGCGCAAATGCAGTACAGAGGCTCATAGTAAGCCACAGGGTAACCATTATATATTTCATCGTTATAGGAATATTCCGCGAAAGGTAAATAAAATTCAATTAGTCCAGAACGATGGTCTGTTGAGGATCGTCCGTAAAAACGAAACCTTGCCCAAATCCATCTGGGTTGATAAGGTTTCTGTTTTGCCTGTTGGATTCATAAATTTTTTTACCGAGATAAATAGCTCTTTGTAATAAGAAGTTTTCACTGAGTTGCCCAGGAGGAATAGGCAGATACTCGCGCTGGTCCTGGGTTCTGAGATGGCCGTTATGAAGAATAGAGAGAGACAGCCATTTCTCGTGATTCTTTCTGTACAAGAGGTATTGATCGCCGGATTTCTCATAGCTACCGCAATACATCCTGCGGATAGGTGTTTTCAGCAACTCTTTTCCATCATAGTTTAGTAGGGCTGGATCTACCTGTACTTTCTCAAAATTATTGTTATCCTGTAGGTAAATAATTTCAGGAATATCCTCAGTGCAGATAAACAGTTGCTTGAAATTTTTCTCTGCAAGGCCACCACTGATGCGCATTTTATCATCATGTCGGATGGCTTGAAGGAAAGCTTCATCACGGATCACCACTTTTTCGCGACCGAGTGCGAGAAGCCGTTGTTTGAAGTCTTTATCTTCATAGCCATATTCCTTCACCCGTTCGTCATATCCCCGCAGTGTGTAGAAGTCGTCTCTATACACACATATTCTTCCTTGCACATCCCATCTCTTCTTTTCCGGACCAATAGGAGGTGGCATCATAAAAACTTGATTGTTGTGGGTATACTGTTCATTCACATATGCCGCAAATCCTTTCCCGGCGAAGTTATCTGCATCCATCCCACAGAGTATGTCTCCCTGGGCCAGCCGAAAAGCCATATTTTTTGAATGACTCATCTGGAAATATTCCGGACTGATAGTATGATAATATTTCAGGATACCTTTTTCCAGATATTTTCCCAATGTGGAAAACACCCATTCATGCATATCGTCTGAAGAATTATAGTTGAGCAGCACGAATTCTATATTACCATAGTCAAGGTTATCCGCTATGTTCTGGGGAAGTGTGATCTTGAGATGTTCCGTACGGTTCATGCAGACCGTACAAAAAGAAATGCGGTACGACATTTTAACAAACTTTAATGGAACAGAGGGTTTTAACTATAACACAATTTAAGCTATTTGGTTTGAAGCGCCTTATAGGGCAACAGGCCGAGCAATACTCCGGCAATCAACCCGCTGATATGAGCCGCATTGCCCACATTCGGCATGACCAAGCCCAATAGCAGGGATAATCCTACAAAGGCTATCAGAATTACCCAATAAGGAGCTCTTGTGTCCTTTGGAATTGCCTTACGCAGCAACATGCCTGCAATGACGCCGAAAAGCCCAAAAATTGCCCCGGAAGCGCCCATTTGAATACTGGATTTGTCCCAGAACATAGATACAACTGCTGCTATTACGCCAGTGATCAGATAGAAAAGAATGAACTTCTTCGGACCAATCAGTTTTTCCAGCATGACGCCCGCAATGCCCAATGCCATCATGTTATACAGGATATGCAGTCCATTGGAATGAATGAAAATAGCGGTGAAAATGCGCCAGTATTGTCCATCCATTACATAGGGGTAATACATGGCGCCATAATCCAGCAAGGTGCTGGCTGGGGCGGAGGAAATCGGTACTCCCATTAAAATCATTATCAGGTAAATAGCCAGATTGATGTTAATCATAATGGCACTTCCTGGATACTCTCCCTTTGGATTTAGAAAATGCAGGATTTGTCCCAGCATGTCCTGTGAAAACGGTTTACCTGAAAGATATTGGTTTAAGGCTTTTTCGTCGAATGGCTTGGCAAGGACTATCCAGATAAAGATAGCAGCGCCTATGCCAAAACTCAAGCTTATCCACATCAGGGATTCGCTGCTACTACTGTGTGTGGTGGCAGGTTTCAAAAGAATAGGTGTGCCATGTAAATCAGGATATTTTTTCTTGATGGCCCGAAGATAATAATCGGCATATTCAGATGTAGGCTCTCGTTCAAATGTATGTCCCATCTGGGAAAACTCCCGCTGGAGGAATGCAGGAGCAAGGGCTTTATGCTTTCGAAATGCCATTTCATTAATGGAATCAGATGATTCATTGCTGGTGCTGGTCATATATTGAAGGCAATACCATACTTGAGGTGTCCCTGCGGTATCGGATGGTTTGTCGTATAATGGGAATGTGATATAGGTACTAAAATTCAGCGTAGACTCATATCGACCGCCACTGGTATAAGTCATATGATAAACGCCCACATGGGAAAGGTCTGGCACATAGGTCCCAACATTGTAATTGCGGTTATACTGTTTACTGTTGATCTGTCCTGGAAATTTTACCTGTATCTCCTGGTAGGATATATTTTCAAGATACTGCTGAAAGAGAAGCGTAGGGATTAAGCACATCAATGCGGCAACAAACATCAGCCAGAGCGATGACTTATCCTTAAACTGAATCGTTTTAAACCGTGGACGAAAAAGTAACACAAGAGTTACCGCCAATAATATTGGCAATACAGTTGTAATGACATCATGTTTAAGTGGCAATACACGTAACCGGATATCCAGTAACCATCGCAAGAAGGAATAACCCAGGATGAATGCTAATCCGGTTAATAGAACCGGTAAAATAATGAGTTGGAATTTCTTTTGATAAGTGCTTGTTGACATATGGGTTACACGTGTCTCACAAATATAACTACTGGACAGACTCTTGCAACTGTCAACAATAGAATTATAGGGTAAAAATGAACTTTCCCTTTTTTAAATCGTTTTACTGCGACAATATAACAATCGAAAAAAATCGCCCAGATCTGATATTGTTTTAAACCATCTTTCTATGCATCTTTATCGCATCCCCAGACTATATTGCCCATATGCCACCTGGGCAGACCAGGCATTAACTACTAAAATTGCCGTCCATACACAAGCATGGCTCCGAAAATTTGAACTCTTGCACAATGAGGAGCAGTTTGATTTTTATGAAAAACACCATTTTGCAGCCCTTATTGTAAGCAGTTATCCAAATGCTTCTGAAAAAGCGTTGGAAACCTGGTGTGATCTTAATGCCCTTTTATTTCTAGTAGACGATCATATGGATGAAACCACCACTTTCAATTCTCCAGAAGAAATGCTGCTGTTAGAAGGGAAATTCATGGAAGTCTTACATAAAGGGACCTATAACGGAACGCAGAAAACATTATGTGCGTTCAATGATTTCTGGCAAAGAGCAAGGGAAATCAGTACGGTGGAATGGCAGCAAACTTTTGTCCAGAATATCAGGGATATGTTTGCTGGAAGTCTCTGGCAGTTGAAGCATATTCTACACGCCAAAAAGCCGGCGCTTCGCGATTACCAGTTGCTTCGGCAATACCTAGGTGCTGCTCATCTGGCCACTGATTGCTTGACCATGATGGGGGATGTAAACCTACCAGAGGAGATTACTTCCTCTGTGCTTTATGCAAGATTGACGGGGCATTGTCGTAATGCGATTTGCTATAGCAATGACCTGTTTTCTTTATCCAAGGAAATGAGTCGTTCTACGGCGGGAGCTGCATTTAACTTAGTATCCGTGCTTAGCAACGCTTGGAGTCTCTCTATGGAGGCGGCTATCAGCGAGGCGGTGAGGGTGCATAATGAAGAAGTGCATCAGTTCGAACTATTATCGGCGGTGTTACTTTCTCGGTACCCAGCTTATAACAAGGCTATTCGTAAATATTTGGAGGGGCTGCAATACCTGATGACAGGGAATATCCATTGGTCAACGAAATTGACGGCAAGGTATCCGCATATTTATGAGGGGAATTAGGGATTATGGGATCAACTGCCAGATGTCAATCTTGAATACCTCTTTGATGGCTCTGAGGTAGGATATTTGGCAGTTGTCAGCTTCCAGTAACACATTAAAAAATGTGACAGCATCACCTCCAAATGCGGTTATTTCTTCCTTTTTGCGGTCAATATATTTCTTGCGTTTTCCAGCTAGAGCTGGATCATCCAGTTTTAAGATCCTGACCAGGTTCTTAGCTTCAGTATCATTCAGATTTGCGACTACATAATCTCCATCATAATAGATAATCCTATCTTCTAAAGCAGGATCAGTAGGATGAAGCACAGGTTGATAATCTCCCCATTTTTCACTTTTTTCTTTATTCCATTGAGTTTTTACTAAGAACCAATTGTTGTAGTTATCTGCGATAGTATTCTTGAGTGTTGGGTTGAAATGCTCAATATCACTTGCATCTGTTCTGCTGATAAACTCATCAGTATAGGCGCAATAACATTTTTGTTCCTTATAAAGGATATCGGCTATCTTCTTATTATTCGCAGAGTTATTGATCTTATACGTCAGGTTCTTGCTAAGAATAAGGCTATTGGGGTCTTTGGTTGCTCGCCGCATTAGAAATTATATTGATTGCCGAGATGGTTTAATTCTAATAATAATGCTTTCTTTTTCTGGATGTCAGTTTCCTGAGACATTTTTTGTTTCAGGGCTAGATAATCTCTATAGGCCTTTTGCCCGGCTTCGTTATAATAGTTTACCTGGAAATCATTTTTGAGAATATCATTTGGATCATCTCCGATGGGAGATTGTCCGTTTCGTACCGCAACATTTCCATCTTCATCAAAATAGAGGATGAATCTTTCATATGGCTGGAAAGCCGCTGCTATGAATGGAGAGTGTGTAGCTACGATTAATTGTGCTTCAGGAGCCAGGCGTTCGTAATGTGAGATCAATTCTACCTGAATATCTGGGAATAAGGAGCGTTCAGGCTCGTCTACTAGAATGATGGCATCCTTGGTATTGAGCTGATGCAAAGGGAAAAATGAGAGTAACAGCCCTTTTGTTCCTGTACTCAATTTCGAAATCGGGATGACATTCCTGCCGAATTTAGGTTTGATCGGAACTGGATATTCTGTATCTATAATATCGACCTCCAGGTTCAATCGTTCTAAAATTGGGTTAAAGTTTTTGGCAAAATCGATGAGGGGATTGGGGTTCGATTTTAACCACTCTTGAAGTTCTGCTGGGGTCATGGAGCCTTTGCTGATTAGCTCTGACGCCATTTGAGTAATTTTTTTCCTGTATTTCAAAATATCGTCAAGTAGTGAACTCCAGACATGTAGGTCCTGGCTCTCAGAGAATTCAAACATGTAGTGTTGGTGATCCCCTGAAGATTGAAGCCATTCTTGATTATTTTGTGGCAAATTATGGAGTAAGTCGGATGGATTTTGATCAAAGACACGAATGGATGCATCGTTAATGGAGTCTGAGCCAAGATAAACCAACTTGATAAATCTGCTGAAGTAATCCTCGATAAAACTTTTTCCATTGCTCTCAGAGGATATTTTTCCATTGAAAATTGCCTCTTTTTTATTTACTATAATTGGTCCGCTCTCATGCTCATATTCAACGCTTCCAGTTAATGGATATTTAGATGATGATGGTGGGTATCTGCGTAATGTTTTATTACTATTTATATCTATGCCTGTATAATAGAGGAGAAATAAGTTTTCCTGCAGCAAGTCCAATATCGTCGTCTTCCCTGTAGCGCTCTGCCCAATAATACAAACCCGTTTCAATGGCTGGCCTGCCAGCTCATGTCCTTCTGGATAAGTAAAATTCAGTGTCAGATCCTTCAGGTGTTTATGCGACTCAATATGGAGTTTTTTAACTTTCATAAGTTGTCCTTGATAGATGCTTTATGAAAAAGCTGTTGGATGGATATGTGAGTTATGAAGATAGTAAAAACAAGAAAGCCTGCCAACATATGTTAGCAGGCTTTTTTCCTTCGCTCCCCCTGCTGGACTTGAACCAGCGACCCTCTGATTAACAGTCAGATGCTCTAACCAACTGAGCTAAGGAGGAATTTTTCCCGTACCGTTTGTGCGATTTGGGATTGCAAAAATAGGCAAATTTTCATTTCTGCAAAATCTTATTTCAGTTTTTTTGAAAAAATTTGGAAGTATGCCTGGAAACTGCCTGCCATAGCCAGTTTTAAAAAATAATTTAATATGCTTCGACCAGGTACCTTTCTTCTAAAACCCCAGCGCGAGTCGCTTTTCTCACAAATGGCAAGTCCAGCTTACTCACCCAGAATTGTGGAAATTTTTGAATAATATGATATCGGGAGATGATAGCCAATCCTTCGGCATTGGTATAATACAGCCCCGGACCACACAGCGTGTCACATGCGCTGACAGGCGCTTTGGCGTAAAATTCCAGCGAATAGGAATGTGCCTTGTACATCCGAATAGGCTTTCCTGGCTGTTGTTTGTTGGCCAATGCTGCCACTGTTGTGCCGCTCTGGTACTGCATCATATCAGGATATAGTACCGTATTCAGATATAAATTCAGTAAAATACTGATAGCTATAGAACGATAAAATACCGCCTGACGCGTTGTTTTACCCATCCAATAATGGAGCAGGATATACAACAGAATCAATGCCCCGGCAGGAATCAGCCAAAGGAGATGCATGGCTGGCTTGTATAATAAGTCTATTACTACTCCCAAAACCGCTACCAGTATAATGATGGTATACTGTGTTACCCGGAAAAATTTCAACCCTTTTTCTGTTTCCAGTGATAAAATATATCGGGCTGTCAGTATGGCGAAAAATGGAAATACGATATTTAGATAATGCGGCAACTGAAACCTAGACAAAGAAAACAAGAGGAACGTAGCCAGGGCACCACAAATACACTGAAAGTCCTTCTCTGATTTAAAGCGCCGGAAAAATTGAATTACCGCTGCATACAACATCACTGACCAAGGCAGAAAGGCCCATAAAACAGTGTGAAAGAAAAAGAAGGGATCCCCAGAACCCTTGATAGGCCCCGTGTTCATAAAACGCCCAAATTGGCTGTCCCAGAAGAAAAATTGTAGTCCGGATACTGCGTGTCTCCCAAAAACTAATTTCTCTGGATGCATATCAAATTGCTGATACAGGGCATATAATTCTGGAGTGATAAACAAAAATGTCAATACAATCGCTACCAACCAACGCCAATGCAGTAACTCCATCCAATTACGGGTGAATATCACCTGCCCTCCTATGGCGGCTCCTATGGGCACAATCGCGAAAATCCCTTTGGTCATGATGGCACACGCCGTGAATATGGCCCCTGGTAGTACCTGTCGACGATGAAAATGATATACAGCCGCGATGATAAGTCCCGTTAAATACGGCTCTGCCCTTACATCATTGTTGGAAAGCACTAGATGCTCGGCTGTCAACAGTATGCAAACGCTCCACCGGGCTACATCTTCACCGTAAAGGTCTCGGGCAAAACGATAAGTATACCATGCGCCCATCAACAGGAACAATATGGCAGGTAACTTATACGACCAAGTATGTATACCGAAAATCTGGAAACTGAGTGCAGTCACCCAAAAGGGGAAATGAGGTTTATCCAGCCAATCATGGCCTTCCAAGAAGAGATTCAGGTAATCGTGCCGAAGCACCATGTTTTTTGAAATGACGGCATATAAAGCAGCGTCGGGCTCCAGCAGGGGAACAAATAAGGCACTAAACTGCAGCAATATCAACATCACGATGATCCATCGCCATACTTGCCGCTCGGAGACGTTGGCAGGTCGGAAATTAGTTGTAGGCATGATGAAAAATTACTTTTCTATCGCCATACCATCAACAGTTACCTGTACACTTAACAGAATGATAACTGCCTTACCATAGCCACCCACTCTTTTCCATTCCCAGGAAATAACCGTCTTCACGCTGCTCGACAGGATACGTTTTCAGGAAATACCCCTCTCCACTTACATTACGCCCGTTTTTAATACTAAAACGATAACGGTGTAACGGACAAACAACATTCCCCGCATTGTCGATAAAACCATCGGCCATGATACCACTGGCATGAGGACATTTATACGCAAAAGCAAAAAGCTGCCCGCCAAATAATGTGCAGCACAGCTTTTTGCCATTTACTTCCAATATTTTTATATCCGATTCTGTAACAGGTAAACTGAATTCATCCAGTTTATACCATGTGTATTGTTTGGACATTAATAGAAGAATTCTGTTTTATACGGATAACGTTCACGATATAACTGTGCTACTTTATCCATAATGGTTTTGCGCAGTTCTTCGATATTTCTCCTTTCAATGGCAGCAATAAACACGGTATTACCATTGGTTTTGGTATCCCAACCTGTCTTCAGTTGACGGAGTATATCTTGCTTGATCTCCTCATCCAGCCATTCATCAAAGGTGTTGGCTTCATAGAGATCCATTTTGTTAAAGATCAGGATGGTGGGCTTTTCGAAGGCTTTCAGTTCTTGCAAAGTGCGGTTTACCACTTCGATCTGCTCTTCATATTGCGGATGGGAAATATCCACTACATGCAGCAGAATATCGCTTTCGCGCACCTCATCCAATGTGGATTTGAAGCTCTCTACCAGGTGATGCGGCAGTTTACGGATAAACCCTACGGTATCACTGAGGAGGAAAGGCGTTTGTTCGAAAACTACTTTCCTAGTGGTGGTATCCAAGGTGGCGAAGAGTTTGTTTTCAGCAAATACCTCACTTTTGCTAAGCATATTCATGATGGTACTTTTACCCACGTTGGTATAACCAACCAGGGCTACACGAATAAACTCCCCTCTCTCCTTCCGTTGTGTCAGCGCCTGTTTGTCTATTTCAGCCAAACGTTTACGCAACAACGAAATTTTGTCCTTTACGATACGACGGTCCGTTTCAATTTCGGTTTCCCCCGGACCCCTACTACCAATACCACCTCCTTGACGCTCCAAGTGGCTCCACATACCACGCAGTCGAGGCAGAATGTACTGGTACTGAGCCAGTTCTACCTGCACCTTCGCCTGCGCAGTACGGGCGCGACGGGCAAAAATATCCAGGATCAGGTCACTACGGTCAATTACCTTGACCTTCAGCACCTTCTCAATATTCGATATCTGTGAACCGGTCAGTTCATCGTCAAATATGACCAGGTCTATATTTCTGCCAGCTATAAACTGATGTATTTCTTCCAGCTTTCCTTTCCCTACAAAGGTGGCCCTGTCGGGATGTGCTAGTCTTTGAGTAAAACGTTTTACAGTCTGAGCTCCCGCCGTTTCGGCAAGAAATACCAGCTCGTCCAGGAACTCTTGTACCTGGCGCTCGTTCTGGTCTTTCGTGATTACACCTACAATCACGGCCCGTTCTTCCTGTTTTACTACTTGTTTTTTCTCAATCAAAGTATTTCTGAATTTGTCCGCAAAATTAATGAGAAAAAGCGGATTTCAGGTTATTACCAGATACGTACGCGGAGACTATCAGGTCTGTACATACGGTCGCCTGGCTTCAGTCCATACACATCATAGAATGCATCTAAATCGCTGAAAGGTCCGTTTACGCGGAATTTAGCCGGAGAATGCACGTCTACCAATACTCTTCTGGCAAGGTCCTCTTTTTTAGTATGACTCAGCCAACCCAGGGAATAACCAAGGAAATAGCGCTCAGATGGTGTTAAACCAGCGATTTTCTCGTTCTTTTTGAACTGTTCGGATTTCTGGAAGGCATCCCATCCCAGGAGAATACCGCCCAAATCAGCAATATTTTCACCCAGTGTGGCCTTTCCGTTGATGTGCAGGCTGTCTACCACCACATAACCATCAAACTGCTGCACCATTACGGCAGCACGCTTATTGAATTTTTCTTCGTCTTCTTTTGTCCACCAGCTTTTCAAGTTACCTTCTGCATCAAACTGACGACCTTCATCATCGAATCCATGCGTGATTTCATGACCAATAGTGGAAGCGCCAGCATAACCATATACCAAAGCATCATCCAACTCTTCATCACGTTTACCCGGCACCGTGAAGATGCCCGCAGGCAAAACGATTTCATTATTGCTTGGGTTATAGTACGCATTGTAAGTCTGTGGTGTCATATCCCACTCGGTACGATCTACTGGTTTGCCCAACTTGTTGATTTCGTGATTATGCCACCAGATTTGTGCTTGGAGACTGTTATCAAAGTAGCTCTGTGCTTTGATATCCATTGCGGAGAAATCCTTCCATTTATCTGGATAACCTACTTTCTTAGTGATTTTAGACAGCTTGTAGAGGGCTTTCTCTTTGGTGCTGTCGCTCATCCAGGCGAGGTGCTGAATACGTACTTTCAGGGCGCCACGAATATCTTCTACGAGATTTTCATATCTCTTTTTAGCATTGGCATTGAAATATTCTTTTACGAATAACTGGCCTAAAGCCTCTCCCATAGCGGATTCCTCAGCATCCAATACGCGTTTCCAACGTACTTGTTGCTTTTCCTGACCACGCATCAGCTTACCGTAAAAGGCAAAGTCTGCACTGCTGATGGTATCGCTGAGATAGGCTGCTGCACTATTAATCACTTGCCATTTGAGGTAATTTTTCCAAGTCTCCAATTTCTCAGATTTCAACGCATTGCTAAGGGCAGTATAGAATTCAGGCTGACCTACGATAATGGTATCCGCGAATTTGGCGATACCCTGGTGCTGCAAATAAATGGCCCAGTCGATGTTTGGCGCCATCTGCGTCAGTTTGCTAACTGCCATCTTGTTATAGTTGGCGTTAGGATCGCGAAGGGCTTCTAGTTTACGGCTGTTTTTAGCCAAGATGGTTTCCAAATTCAGGATGTCTGTGGCTGCTGCATCGGCTGCGGCGGTAGACATTCCTGTAAATTGCAGCATTTTGGAGATATGCCCAGGATAGGCAGCGCGTACTTTAGCAGTACGGTCGTCTGTGTTGAAATAATAATCCCTGTTGGGCAGTCCCAGACCTCCTTGCCAGAAGGTAACAGCCATTACCTCACTGTTTTTGGCATCTTGTGCTACACCAATGCCACAAAGTACATTCGCGAAATTGGACAACTGTGCACTCACTTGTGCCAATTGTTGCAGATTGGTGATGGCGTCAATCGCTTTCAGTTGACCTTCAATTGGTTTGATACCGTCGGCATTCAATTTGGCGGAGTCCATACCAGATTGCCAAAAGGCCGCAATCTTCTTTGAAATAGGGTCCTGCGGGTTAGCCACTGCTTTCTCATTAATGGTGCGCAGACGGTTATATAATTCTTCTTTTACGAGATTACCGATTCCCCAAGAGCTATATTCCGGTGGAATTGGATTCCCTTTGATCCAGCCACCATTGGCATAGTCAAAGAAATCATGTCGGGGGTCAACAGTAGTATCCCTGTGGGCTGCAAGCGGGTCTTCGGAGGAGGATTTTTCGGCCGAAGTAAGGCCCTGATTACATGCCATAAAAAAAGCCAGCGCGGAAATTCCCATTCCGGCTAAGACATATCTTTTCATAAGCAGAAAAATAGTTTGATATTGAAGGTACAACTTTTGACCATTGGCCTTTATCCGCTCATGGAGAATTGTTTACTTTGGTCACATGAAATTGTATTTTGTAGAAGCAATTCCATTATGATAAACAACTTAAAACAAGGGCGCATCTTATCCATCGACGCCTTTCGGGGTATCACTATCCTCGTCATGATCTTCGTCAATAATGTGGCTGGCGTCAGCGGAATCCCGCACTGGATGGAGCATGCCCATGCAGATGAAGATGCTATGACCTTCGTGGATGTAGTATTCCCCGCTTTCCTTTTCATTGTAGGTATGTCTATCCCCTTTGCGATCAATAGCCGATTAGCAAAGGGCGATTCCTTCTGGCAACTGCAATGGCATATCATCTGGCGTACACTAGGCCTATTGGTATTGGGCCTTTTCATGGTGAATACTAGCCGACTCAATCCAGCCGCTACCGGCATGCCGATGGCACTCTGGTCCCTCCTTTTTTATATAGCAGTTATCCTTACTTGGAATGTTTATCGCTTCAAACAAGCCTGGATTGCCTGGTGCTTCAAGGGTTTAGGTATAGCACTGCTATTATACCTCGGATGGATTTACAGGGGAGGAAAAGCTGGAGATCACTATTTAGAGCCGCAGTGGTGGGGTATCCTGGGCCTTATCGGGTGGGCGTATCTCTATGCCTGCATCATCTATCAACTGGTGAAAGGTGTTTCCGGAGGAATTTTCTTGATGATTGCGGTATGTATTGCCTATTATGCCATTTCTCAACAAGCGTTTATACGTGACAGTGAATACGACTGGATCGGCGGTCAGGCAGGTAATGCTATCCATACGGCGATTGTGCTCTGTGGATTATTATTGTCGCTGTTTTATTTTGATGAAGACCTCGATCTGAGAGGAAGTAAACTGATATCCAGGGTGAGCGGATTTTTTATTATTCTGTCGATAACAAGCGCTTGCCTCCGCCCACAGTACAAGATTTCAAAAATCAATGCAACGCCCAGTTGGGCCCTTAATAGTGCCGCTATCTGTGTGGTGGTGTTCTCTATACTCTATTACATCATCGATGTAAAACAAATTAACAAATGGACAACATTTTTCAGACCAGCAGGGTCTAATCCTTTACTGACCTATATTCTACCCAATATCGTCTATTTCTTGCTGATATACTTAGGTATCCAATTGCCTGCAATGCTCGATCAAGGTGTAACAGGAATACTATGGAGTGCTTGCTATGCAATATTGATGTTGTTCCTCGTGAAGGGCCTCAATAAACTACATATACGCCTGCAATTATAACCGGTTAAAAACAAAATTTTTGGAAGGCTTTACCTATCAAAGGGTAAAGCCTTCATTCGTTTGTGACCCTATTAAAAAATTTTTTGTAACAAGATCCCTGTTTCATTCGTTTACGTATGTAATAAGGACAGAATGCAGTAACCGAAGTATTAATACAATTGATTATCCCAAACTAACTCCCATGAAAAAAATCGCAATTATATTCACAACTGTAGGCGCATTTTTGGCTATCTTAGCGCAGTATGCCGATTCCAATGACTGGGCATGGTCATCACTATTTCACACACTTGGCTTCATCGGATACATTTTTATCATCAGCGGACTGGCTTATCTGTCCATGTGGTATATCCATGAACTTTCAAGAGATGAGAAGAACAGGATCAGGCATTATTACCACCAGCAAAAACAGAAGGAAGCCTAATTCGCACAGCGATAACCCAATATGCATACAGCAAATTTTACATTAAAGTTCGAATATAAAGGACACCCACATATACTGGAAGTACGTACCTCCGAACTCCCTTTTAAAACGGTTTATAAAGTAGATATAGAAGAACAGGAAATCACCTTCGAACCCGATGAAGAAGGTTATGTACGCGCTGTATCCAGCAAACCTTTACACGACTCCCCCAAACAGGTAGACGTGAACCTACTGCATAAAGTAGCAGAGCTGATTATCTCACATGTGAATAAGTAATTTATTTCTTGACAGGAGTGTCGGGTTCTCCCTTAGCTTCATCACGGATACCGCTAGAATCCCAGCCCTCGCCCTCATCCAGCCAGGTTTTGATCTTATCGGAAGCAATCAGTTTTTCCATTTCTTCAATACGCTCTTTCAGCGCGCTGATAAACTCTTTCTTATCATCGCGGGTAGCAGAAAGGCTTTTAAGACTTTTCTCATCCTGACGAAGAAACGTTCTGGCCGCACGATGACTATGATAAGCACGAACTCCCAGCATCTCCAGGGCATCCGCACCCAGTCGCAGAGAGGTATCCACCGTTTCCCTGTAGATATGCAGTACGCCCAGATCCATCAACTCAAACGCGTCTTCATTATCCTTGGCACGTACCAACATCTGTAGATTGGGAAAATATTTTTTTACTATTCTTACTACCGATGTGGTCTTCTCATAATCATCCATGGCAATAATCAGCACCTTCGCGGTGGCCGCTCCGGCCGCTACCAATAGGTCATAGCGAGAAGCATCACCGTAATATACCTTGATACCTAGGTTGTGCAATGCGTCCACTCGGTCTGAGTCCATATCCAGGATGGTGGCCTTGATGCCATTTGCGCGCAGAAAACGACCAGTAATGCTACCAAAACGACCAAAACCAGCAATGATAACCGGATTATGTTGGTCTTCTATATCATCGGCATTGCGTGTAGACTTCTCCGTTATAGTGAACCTAGGTTGAACCAGTTTTTCATACAGCAGCATGAGCAAAGGTGTCATGGCCATACTGATGGCTACCACTGCGGTGAGCATACCAGTGGTATGTTTGTCGAGAATATTGGATTGGGCAGAAAAGGATAATAATACAAATGCAAATTCTCCAATATCACAGAGTGCGAAAGAAAACAACAAATTCTGATCTGTACTTAACTTGAACACCTTACCTAATCCTAGTAGAATGAGGGCTTTGATCGCCATCAATCCTAATACCAGCCCGAATATGGTCCAGGGCTGTTCCATAATCAGTGCAAAGTCGATGGAGGCGCCAACTGCAATGAAGAAAAGCCCCAGCAGTAAACCTTTGAACGGTTCAATATCGCTTTCCAGTTCATGACGATATTCACTATTCGCCAATACTACCCCGCCCAGAAACGCGCCAAGAGCGGAACTGAGACCTACCAGGTTCATCAGTACAGCAATGGCTACTACCATCAACAAAGCAGTGGCGGTGAATAATTCCCGGACACGCGTGCGAGCAATGATATGCATGATGGGCCTTACCAAATATCGTCCAGCAACGATGATGGCTATCACTGCTCCCAGTACTACGAGCGTTTGTCCCCAAGCTGGCAGGTTATCTCGCAACGAATGCCCAGTATTATCCGTAGCGACGGCATTTGCCGCCAACAACGGAAAGATGGCCAACATAGGGATAACCGCAATATCCTGGAAAAGCAATACGGCAAAGGAGCTTTGTCCGGCTGCCGTGGGCATCCACCCCTTTTCGTTGAGCGTTTGTAGCACTATTGCGGTGGAGGATAACGACATAATCATACCTATGGCGAAAGCAGCGCTTAGTGGTACTTTCAATAGCAATGCGGCACCAGCAATAGCGGCGGTACTCAACACTACCTGTAAGCCTCCAAGCCCGAGTATGGCGGATCGGAGGCGCCACAGCAAGGCGGGCTCCAGCTCCATCCCAATCAGGAATAACATCATTACCACCCCAAATTCCGCGAAGTGCATGATGTCTTCCCCTTCTTTTCCTATAAAACCAGCTACTGAAGGCCCAATGATAACACCGGCGAGCAGATAGCCCAGCACTGCGCCCAATCCCATTTTCTTTGCCAATGGTACAAATAGAATGGCCGATGCCAAGTATACCATCGCCTGAAAAAGTAACGAATGCTGATCCATATTATGCGTTTTGAATAGGTTCCTGTATAAGTTCGTTGAGATCCTGAATACTGTTGAGGGTATTCACATCAAAATCCGGCGATTTTAATTTTTCTAATACCGACTTCAATCGCTGTACTTCCGCCAGGATATCGGATTTATCCATACGATGTACGCCGTAAATGACATATGGAGAAACATAATGCATATTACAGAGTATCGCCGTTTGCGTGAATGGGAGTAAAAACTGCTGCAAGGGGTATCCGTGTCTCCCGCCTTTCCTATACTCTAACTCCCGACTACCAGCAGAAATAATATTGGACATATATTTCCCTTTTAACGCATTACCGGTATGTCCGTATGCCCACCCATGTTCCAGTACCAGGTCCTGCCACTGGCGAACAATGGCTGGGGCGTTGTACCAATACATCGGATGCTGCATCAGGATGATATCATGCTTGGAAAGTAATTCTTGCTCACGCGCTACATTCACGTCCAGATCTGGATAACGTTCATACAGATCGTTGAAAGTGATGCCAGGCATGCTTTTAATCATGGGAACCAGATGGGCATGCATCCTGGATTTCTCCAGGGCTGGGTGTGCAAAATTGATGAGTACACGGGCCATACGAGGCGAAAATTTTGAATTTATATCTCAGAATATTCTTGCAACAATTTACGGTATTGGTTGAGTATTCTGGATTTGGAGATCATCCCCAACAGTTTTTTATCCTTTACTACTGGCAGGTGCCAAGCATTCACAGCATCAAATTTCTTAATCACCACTTCAATATTATCATCGATGTCTACCACGACAGGCGGCGCTTTCATGAGTTGCCGCACATTCATGGTATCATACAGATCAGGATTAAACATGATAGGTCTGATATTATCCAATGCAATGAGTCCTTCAAAATTCCCTTTGTCATTGACTACCGCGATATTGCTACTGTCGCCCACCTTGATGAGGTCAATTAGTTGTCGCAGTGGCGCATTTTTAGAAATGGCTTGTATATCTGTTTCTAGGATATCTTCCATTCTAATGAGTGACAAAATGTTTTTATCGTGGGCGCGGGTGAATACTTTTCCTTCTTCGGCCAGTGCTTTGAGTTCCGGCGATATAGGTGAAAACCATTTGCCGATCAGGTAAGATACTGTGGCCACTATCATCAACGGAATAAATAGATCATATCCGGAGCTGGACTCTGCAATGAGGAAAATCGCGGTCAGCGGGGCATACATCACACCGCTCATTACACCGGCCATACCTACCAGTACAAGATTAGTAACCGGAACATCTATAAAGCCGAGCTGCCCACAGAGTAGTGCAAAGAAATATCCCAGGAATCCGCCTGCAAACAGGGATGGTGCGAAATTACCACCATTACCGCCACTTTGGATGGTGATGGCGCTGGCAAATGCTTTAAAGAGACATATAACCCCCGTGAAGATCAGCAACATTTGGCTTTGAGCGGGGATATAGCGAAAGAAACTGTTCTGTAAAATCGTTTCTCCGTGTCCGTTAGCCAGGGCTTTCACGTCAGTATAACCTTCGCCGAATAGTGGTGGCATGGCTACGCAAAGTATAGAAACGATTATTCCCCCAAGGATAGCCCTGCGAATAGCACTCCATTTCAGTCCATGGAAAAAATGTTCTACTTTTTGTGAAACGACTACATAATAACGGGCATAAAAGCCGCACAATAAACTCAATAGGATATAAAAAGGTACATTATGGTAGTTAAAAGCAGAGCGGGATTGAAAGTGAAATAATACATCCTCCTGCATAATGATTTTAGAGAGTAAGCTACCGCAGACGGCAGCCACTATCAACGGCATAAAGTCCGAAAATACAACGCCAGTGAGCAAAATCTCAAACGCGAACATCATGCCGGCAATGGGCGCATTAAATGCAGATGCAATACCCGCAGTGGCGCCAGCCGCTAACAACAGGGTTCGTTCCTTATAGGGCAGATGATAATTCCTGGCATAATTGGAGCCCAGCGCGGCTCCTGTTACGGCAATGGGACTTTCCAATCCCGCTGAACCTCCCAATCCCACAGTAATAGCGCTCTGTAATACCTGGGAATACATTTTTACGGGTGGAATCAAACTGGAGTTCTGTGCGATCTCATGGAGAATAGCAGGAATCCCTTTGCGAGACTGCCCTTTAAAAAACACTACTACAATGATAGTGGTCAAAACTATACCCAGAAAGGGAAAGATCGCGTAGAAAAATACCTGTGTATTGAAATGAACTTTATTTGTAATAACATAGTGGATATAGTGGACCAGCATTTTCAGCACAACGCCCGCCATACCTGCACCACATCCTACGAGTATACCTGAAAGAAGCAAAAACTGATTCCTGGAAAGCTTGCTATGCAGCCAATGAATGACGATCTCATAACTTCTGGCTTTCTTTAAACTGTACGTCTCAAAATCCCGCTTGAATTTAAAAAAGCCGTGATATTTCCGGAGATGGTTAAACTGACTCATACCGCAAATTTAGGCATCAGAGCTCAATGAGGGCATAAACTTTATCATTCATATATGGGCCGCCGGGATGATTAGCGGTATAATCTAGGTTGATCCAGTACTCGCCTTTTAGCTCGTGGTAGTATATTTCTTTAATCGGCGGCTTCGGAAAAAACAGGATAATGACCTGTTTGGCGACCTCAAACTCCTCTTTATTACCACAATACAATTCCGGGTAAGCATGCCCTTTGATGAGTACAATCCTGGTTCTAGCCCCGATTGACTGCAAACAGGAAGTCATCAGGAGGGAATGGTCATCACAGTCACCGCCCAGTCCGTTTTGAATGGTTTCCTGTGGCGTGGCGAAATATTCATCCCTTCTGGAGTCTAGTACATATTTGAAATGGCTGTTGATATACCGGAAAAGTGACAAAAAACGCACGATTTTGCCATATTTGAAGAAATAGGCATCATAATAATCGAGACTATGTTGAACGGAAAAATTGCGGACAATGGAATCATTGTAGTTAATCTTTTCTCTCAACCCGCGAACGGTTTTATCGCGGTAGCTCTCTACCCTTCTAGGGTACAAACTGAGGATATCCAGTTGTTTGCTGTCTTTTGCGCCCCAGTTGCCTTGTACCATCCCTTTATAGTCGCCGACCACGTTTTTGAGCGAATACCCTTCTACAGATCGATTTATGAACAGCGCACCACATACCAGGAGGAATGCGGGTACAATCAAGGGGCGGAAAATCCACCTGAGTAAGAATACGATGGCCAGACTGATAAGAGCGGCTACGATCAAGTCCACATGTAGGCCACCAGCCACAATGGGTGGTAAGAACCTGTTAATCACCGGGGCCAATATGCTAATGGTTAGCAAGCCCAGGAGATTGAATAGTAGGTGCTGAGAAAAAGAATATTTGCTTTCGTCAATTGCCATCTATGTTGCAAGAAAGCAAAAATCTATCAGAATTTGCGTGCAAAATTCAGCGCTTCATGCTTAAAGGACGTGTTTGCTTTAATGCTATCTATTTGTGATTGAGTATCTGCGATTTTACCGGACATATTTAATTGTGTGTACAATTTCTTCAGCAGGTTTAGATTTCGCAGTGCAATGACCTTAAAATCCAATTTTTGCGCGGTTTCAACAGCATTTTCAGCGGTACGGAGTGCGCGCATGAGGTCTTGCTCTTTATAATAGTAATCGGCAGAAATCATTTTCTGCAAAGATTCTACGTATTTACTAGCAAAGTAATTAGCCGAATAGTTTTTCAGCACTTTATCTGTGTGGCGACAGAGTCTTTCTGCTTTTTCCATATCTCCGAGTCTGGCCAAAGCATGTGTTTGCCAACAGAGTAACTGGAGCCGGAAGGAGTCTGTTTTGCGGTGCACCAATGACGGGTAGGTATCGAATATCTGGCGAGTAAACTGCAGCAGATGATCAAAATCTTCCAGTAAAGAGAGGGCATAGCCCATATTGCGGATAACGATTTCCTGGGGAATGCTGGTGGAACAAACTTGTTTACTGGCGGCGGCTTGGAGGTAATGCGGATAATTATATATTTTTTGCAATACCTGTTCGTCTACGATGCCAAATTTCATACGCTCATAAATAAACAGGAGGATTTCATGAGGAGTGACCCACAGTTCATCTTCCAGTTCTTCTGGTGCATATATTTTCTTAATTGCCAGTAGGTGCGCTTCACATTCTTCTGCTTCCAGTTGGAGCAGGGAAATGGTGAAGAGCATACTGCGTATTTTCAGTTTATCTTCCTTGGTATCAGCCAATGGTAATAGTGCCCATAGTACTTTTTTCTTCCGGAAGTGGATAAACTCGTCGTTAATAAAGGTGCTGATCGGGTTCTTTTTAAAGAAGCCAGCAGGGAAAATGGATCTCAGTTCCATTTGATCGTTACCATCCAGTTGATAATGGAGAACGAGATATTCCAGGAGATGCGATTTTTCTATCAAAGACAGTGGCAGATGCAGCATCTTCAGGATGCCATCTGTTTGTTTGTGATTGATCGCGAAGCGCAGTAACCATTTGAACACACCTACCCTATATGGGGAAGATGGCAGGTAAGATGCGATTTCCTGTAATACCGGTTCGTTTACTTGCTGACTCGTTTTCTGGAGGTAATGCATCGCCACAAAGTATTCCAGGAGGAATACGTGTGCAAAGCGCACTTTCACATGATACATAATTTCCTGGCTAAGATTTTCTTCTACGAGGATGTTATCCGCGAGGAGTTCCTTGTATGCCGGGAACAGTTCTGAGTTTTGGTCCAGCAGTTCCAGTTTTTCCACATACATACCATTTCTTCCCAAATCTAGGAGGGAGAGCAGGCGTTGTATAATTTTGATTTTAAAGGTGCTGGTAGGTGAAATGAATACTTTATTCTGTACAAATCTGGAAATGATTTCATACAGACTTAAATTCTCATCTACAAAAGAGGTTTTTGGGTCAGGGTTCAACTGACAGAATAATTGTAGATAGTATGGATGTCTAAGTTTCTGAAGGAATGTTTCAGAGAACTGGTTAATAATATCTATCGGGTAATCGTGTCGTTCAAGAACGGTTTTGATTTCCTGGTCGTTGAGTTGTTTAACGTTGATATTGGTTTCTTCATCCATTTCGGAGCCAACGTACCAGTAGCGGCGGAAAGCCGCATAGTCATTCGGGCGCTGAAACAGTTCATTCCAGGTACTACTTCTGATAGAGAGGATGACTTTAATCCAAGGGAATTGATCGTTGGAGTAAATAAAGTCTTCCAATTTGGAATATATCAGTCGTAATTTTTCTGCAGAGACGGCTATTTCATCGAAGCCGTCTATTATTAATATAAGACGCGAGCCCCTCTTTTCGAATTCGGATGCAAAGTATTCGCGGAAATTTTCCCCGTTGCCGTGGTTGAGTTGATTATCCAACCAGGTGGAGAGGGAGAATCCTTTCAGGAGGAGACTTCCAGCGGCATGAGCATGTATAAACCAGCAAACGTCTTCTCCGAATTTCGCTTGTTTATTATGCCAGAAATGGTCTGCCAGATGGACCAGGGAGATGCTTTTCCCCCATCCTGAAGGGGCAATCAATGCAGTAGCGGTATAATTGCTTTCCAGGAATTTCTCAATATGATTAATGATGTACTGTCGCTTGACCGTATTCTGGAAATTAATACCAGAGCGGTTTTGCAGTGTCAACATCGTATAATGCGATACTGCAGAAGCTTTGGTTCTGAGTTCCGCCCATTTAGCTTCTTTCACTCCTCCGTTTACAGCGGCGGCCTGTGGATTATTTAGCATATAATGATGCTGCTGGAATGCCTCCCAGTCTTTATAATCACAGTATTGGGCCAGTGTATTTAAGGTGAATCGAGAGAAGCTGTGTTGGGCCACAGCAAAGCCAAACACTCTTTTAAGAGTGGTTTCACTGATTAATTGAGTTGTCTTTTCCAGTATGGACTGGCCGAGATGTTTACATTCTCCTGGCGACATGACTTCTACCCCAAATTTCTGCAAAACTTCCTTTTGCAAGGTTAGAATAAAGTCATAGGATATATCTATCATAGGGGACAATAATGGATTATGGAATTTCGGTACAAAAGTTAATTACGTAGATATCAAACATTTAGATTTTGAGAAAGTTAAAATAAAGTTGAGAGGGATAGTCATGGAAAAATGTTATGTATGTGTAATTGAATAATATGTCATCAAAACAACTACCCAAACTTGGGTAGTGTAGGTGTTAAGCTATTGTATTTCAATATAATAACATATAATTTAATCTAGTTAACTCAATGGCTGCGATAGGAATTCAGTGAGGCTGATTTTTACTTAACTATTTGAAAAAAATATTTTAAAAAGATGTCAGCCCCTGCCCTAAAATGAATAAGACGACTCCCGAATTAATAAAAATGAACAAAATGAACAGACTGAACAGAAAATGAACAAGCTGAACAGTTTTAAATTAATGAACAAAAAGACATATACATAAACCCAGAGAGACTTATACTTTCGCATAACGGATTGTCAAAATATATTCTTAGGCAGAAGGAATCCCAATTCAACCAGAATCCTAAGGCCCGTCATCATTATTCTTAACCGCTGCCTTCCCAAGAGTTTATTGTGTCAATAAACAAAGACTTCTTATTATCCAAATACTGATGCTATGCATTCAAAAGCTACTCCTACTAGCCCTTTTAGTGCTTCCTTTGTTATCCTGAGAGCCCGGGATGGATCACTTCCTAAACCGAGGAAAAGCCCCCGATTTGTTAACTGGTGGAAATGCATTATTTCCGCCTTAATCCTTATTGCATGCTATGGCACTAACGTGAACGCACAAACGTATTATCAGCGAGTATATGCTAACTCGCAAGCAAATGCTGCGGCGCTAACATGTCTTGCCTGCGGTGTTACGAATCCTCAATTTGCAGTGGATGCTCCACCCGCAGGATTGAGCACTGCATCTACTCTTCGCTCGGATGTGGGACTGCTGTCATTCGTATATCAGGATCTCATCTTCCCCGCTCCTATTCCTGTGACGCAAGGCGTGATCCTGAAAATAGGAACAGGTAATGTGGTCAGTGTTACATTGGCTACCATTACTGCCCAACCCATGAGCGGAGGCACAAATGTGGGATCTGCTACCAGTCTCAACTCCGCGCTGGCAACCTTATTAGTCAGCAATTCCGCAAGTGAAATATATGTTCCTGCACCAGGAGGCTCCGGCACCTACGATCGTGTACGCGTGCAAATTGGCGGCCTCGCAACTGTTGCTACTACGCTGCAGATTTATGCAGCCTATTATAACATACCTGCAACTACCTCACTTGCTTGTGATCAACCTATTGATGCTTATGGTGGCCCTAAAAGCTTTATCAATATTGCTAGCTTGGTGAATCTCGGAACAGTGGACAATCCTGGGAATGCAATAGATGGTGATACTACTACCTTCGCCACATTGAGTACCTTGGCTGGCGTGGCCGGTTATACCCGCCTGGATGCGGTATTCCCTGGCTTATCCAAAACTGGTGACTCCGTACGCATTATATTAGGTGATGCAAACGGTATCCTTTCTGGAACCGTATTGTCAAACGTCACATTTTTAACTTATAATGGCAATACAGTTGTTGATAGTATCCCCGGTAACAGCAATGTATTAAACCTAGGCCTTTTGTCAGGGCCAGGTTCCAAATCATATGTGACCTTCGCTTCGTCGGGGCCATTCGATCATGTAGAAGTCCGAGAAGGATCTATCGCCAACGTGATAAGTAACCTTAACGTATATGAGATTCGGAGATATATTCCGAGTCCAACCGTATCTGGATCAGCAGCTAACCTGTCTACCTGTCTGAATACCCCAGCTACTTTCTCCGTTCAAAATCCAGATGCTACCCTGAAATATACCTGGTTTAATGGTACAGGTGGAGTCGTCCAAGGACCCGCGTCTACCTCTACCTATTCTCCTCCGGTAAACGTTGCCGGTAGCTTCAATTATTCAGTTACCGCCAGCAGAACCCTTTGTACAACCAGCTCTCAACCAACACCTCTTAACTTATTGGTGAAAGCTTATACCACCGCTGCAGACATAAACTTCCCAGATACAGCCTATAGTTGTATGGGAGACACCGTGCGGATTACGCCGTATTCCACCACGATGAATAAACCTGTCTTCAGTTGGTGGCAAGATGCCGCCAAAACAACGCCTATTACAAATGGGCTGGTTGTTGCTGGGACTAAATTCCTGGTTGATCCTACTACAGGTAAACTGACCATTATCGGATTACCTGCCGGCACCAATCATTATTATGTAAGTGCATCTGATTCTACGCATTGCGATAACCTCGCCAATACGCTGAAACAAGTAACTGTGCTTACCACTACGAAGGCGCCAGTTCCAACACTGGGCGCATCCACTGTATATGGTAGCGTAAACCAACCAGTAACTTTGCTGGCAACCCCTCCAGGTGGTGGTACGGTTTACTGGTATTCAGATACGACACTTGCTCCTATTGGAACCGGTGATACCCTGACAGTAGGCGGATTCTCCACTCCAAGTACACATATATATTACGCTGCTGTAAGACTCAGCGCCAGCGGAGCCTGTGAATCTTACCGCGTAGCTGATACCGTAATTATTCTGCCTCCTGTAAATACTGCTTGTAACGCTCCCTCCAGTACAACCACTGGTACTACACTGGGTTGCGTACTCTGTAGCGTTACAAATCCAAATAATGCAATAGATACTACTGCAAGTACCTTCAGTACATTAAATATACCTGTCGGACTGTTAGGAGGAAGCGTCTATCAACAAGTGATCTTCCCAACACTGGGTGCCCCAACAGATAGCCTGAGACTTACCTTCGGCTACAATGGCTCTTTAGCCAATGTGGGTCTCCTTGGAGGTGTTGAAATTACTGTTGCCAATGGTACTAATGTAATCGCAAGAGATACCCTCTCCAAACTGGTAACATTGAACCTGCTCAGTAATCCTTCTCAGTTTACAGTGACAATACCAACAGGCGCCGCTTATAATACGGTGCAGGTAAGACTCACAGGTGTAGCTAACCTGCTCAATCACATCAACTTCTATGGTGTAAGAGCCGTCGCGCCTAATCCTACTTTTACTAATAGTAGTACCTGCGTAGGTTCAAGAGATACTATTACTGCAAGTGGCCTGGGTGCAAATACACTTAAATGGTATACAGATTCTACTACTTCTGTTACCGCTGGTACTGGTACTCCATTTATTACGCCAGTACTGACAACTCCAGGTCTGATCACTTATTATGCACAAGTGACTGCCGCTGATGGATGTCCAAATCCTGACAGAATACCAGTACAAGTAAATGTGGTAAATACGCCAGCTTCTCCAGTTGTCCCAGGTACAATTGTGGTAAATACAGGACAAACTGCAAGCCTTACTGCTGCTCCAGTTGCTGGTGTTACCGTTAACTGGTACACTGATTCTATCACTGCTACGCCTGTCGGTTCTGGATCGCCTGTTGTGGTTGGTCCGTTCAATACGCCAGGTACTTATAAATATTGGGCATCTGCATCTGCTAATGGTGCTACTTGTTCTTCTGGTCGTGTGCCTGTGACCATTGTGGTAACTGGTCCTGTAGTGCCTCCTACAGCTTGTAACTATGCTACCAGCCAGGTATCAGGTACTACCTTAGGTTGTATCCTCTGCTCTGTGCAGAATCCAACCTTCTCTGTAGATAGCTCTACTACTAATTATACTACCCTGGCAATGCCAGTAGGTCTGCTGGGTGGTTCTATCTATCAACAACTGATCTTCCCGAATACAGGAAGTGCTACTGATAGTATCCAAGTAACTTTGGGTTCTTCTGTAAACCTGGCGGATGTAAGTCTGCTAGCTGGTACAGTACTGACTGTTTACAATGGCACTACACGGGTATCTGCAGATACACTTAATAACTTGGTAAACTTACGTCTGCTCAATAATGGTCAGCAGATTGTTGCTACCATCCCAACAGGTGCGCCATACGATCGCGTGGAAGTGCGTCTGACAGGTCTGGCTAATCTGATTACATCTATTAATATCTATGGTGCTAGGGTCTTATATCCAAACCCAACCATCAATACGCCAAATGATACCGTATGTGTGAATAACCCAGCAACGCTGACTGTAACCCCTGTTGCGGGTACTAGCGTGCATTGGTATGCTGATTCTACCAGCACTACCGTACTGAGTTCCAGCAATACATATACTACAGATACGTTGAGAACACCAGGTACTGTTACTTACTGGCTGGCTGTTTACGGTGGCCCGCAGAATTGCGAAAACCCTACCAGGATTCCAGTAAAAGTCTATGTAAGACAGCAAGGTGCACCAAGTGATATCAACTTGGCCGATACCACCACCGCTTGTACTACTGGTAATGCAGTACTGGCTCCAACAGCTAATCCAGCATCTGGTATCATCAATCCTGTGTTCAGTTGGTATTTCGATGCTGCTAAAACACAACCAATCACGAATGCTACCGTTAGTGGAGTAACCTATAATATTGATTCAACAGGTAAACTGACCATCACCGGACTGGCAGCAGGTACACACACATATTATGTAGCTATCGCTGGTAGCAACCGTTGTCAGAATGTTGCTGGCAACCTGAAACCGGCAGTAGTCAATGTAGTGACGGTGCCAGCGCCTCCAGTAGTGCCAGGTACAATCGTAGTTAACACTGGTCAAACTGCAACCCTTACTGCAACCCCAGTTCCAGGTGCTACCATCAATTGGTATACAGATTCTACTGGAAATAATTTGGTGGGCTCCGGTGCATCAGTAGTAGTAGGTCCATTTAATACGCCAGGAACTTACACTTACTATGCAGGAGTATCCCTCCCTGGTGGTTGTAAATCCAGACTGGTGGCTGTTTCAGTAGTGGTGGCTGGTCCTGTTGCACCTCCAACAGCTTGTAACTATGCTACTAGCCAGGTATCAGGTACTACATTAGGTTGTATCCTCTGCTCTGTGCAGAATCCAACCTTCTCTGTGGATAGTTCTACTACCAACTATACTACCCTAACGATGCCAGTAGGACTCCTGGGTGGCTCTATCTATCAACAGTTGATCTTCCCGAATGCGGGAAGCGCAACTGATAGTATCAGAGTTACATTAGGTTCTTCTGTAAACCTTGCAGATGTAAGTTTGCTGGCAGGTACAGTACTGACGGTATACAATGGTACTACAAAAGTATCCGCAGATACCCTCTCTAACCTAGCTACATTGCGTCTGCTCAACAATGGTCAGCAGATCGTCGCAACTATCCCTACAGGCGGAACCTACGATCGCGTAGAAGTGCGCATGACAGGTTTGGCTAATCTGATTAATTCAATTAACATATATGGTGCGAGGATTATGTATCCAAACCCAACCATCAATACACCGAATGATACAGTTTGTGCTTATACAAAAGCTACGTTGACTGTAACGCCGGTGGCTGGAACCGGAGTGCACTGGTATGCTGATTCTACCAGCACCACCGTACTGAGTTCCAATAGCACATATATCACTGATACCTTGAAAGTACCAGGCACTATTACTTATTGGGTAGCTGTATTCGGCGGTCCGCAGAATTGCGAAAACCCTTACAGGATACCTGTAAAGGTGGTAGTATTGTCTACTCCAATTGTGGTAGCGGATAGCACTAATCCATCAACCATTTGTGTCAGCAATCTGCCAGCTACATTGAAAGTGGTGGCTCAACCAGGCGTTACTTATACCTGGTATGGTGCATCAGGTAATGTGTTGTTGGCAAATAGCAATGTATACACTACTTCAAATACAATGGCTGTAGGCCAGTATACCTTCTATGTACAAGGCAACAACGCAAATGGCTGTAGTAACGCTAACGCACGTACGCCAATCAAGCTGAACGTCATCAGCAGTGCAATGCCGTCCGATATTAATATCGATACGGTGCAGAATATATGTTTGGGAGACACGGTTCGTCTTGTACCGACAAGCACCACTATTACAAATCCTGTGTTCCTCTGGTATGCAGACCAGCAGAAAACAACACCAATCACAACCGGTGTTAATCCGACTACTGGTGTGCTGACCATTCCGAACCTGGCCACAGGTACATATAATTACTATGTAAGCGTAAGCAGCAATGGCAACTGTGCTAACGCAGCAGGTAATCTGAAACATGTGACTGTAAACATTGGTAGAAAAGCAACTGCGGCAGACATACAGGTAACAGGTAATACTACTACTTGTGTGAATTCTACTACTACACTTACAGCCAGCAGTACAACTGTTACCAATCCAACATTTAAATGGTATCGCGATGCTGGCTTGACACAGTTCATTAGAAGCACAAGTACCTTCGTTACAGATACCCTGACAGCCACCACTACCTACTACGTAACCGTACAAGGTGTGAATGCATGTGAAAATGCTCCTGGCGCAGCGAAACCTGTAACGGTAACTGTAAACAACAGCTTTATAACTCCTACTGTAACAGGCGCCGCTATCTGCTCCGGTCAAACAGCAGTAGTGAAAGTGCTTAATCCAGATCCAACAGTTACTTATAACTGGTATAACTCTCCAAGTCTCAGCCTGTTCCTTGCAGCAGCCGATTCCTTCAAAACAGGTCCGCTCACAGGAGATACTACGCTGTATCTACAAGCAAGCAGAGGTGGTTGTACTTCAACATTCGTTGCAGCAACTATTACGGTGAATAGTGTAGCAAACCCAGTTGTGGATGCGAATCAGCCAGTATGTGCAGGCAGCGGAGGTACACTTGTTGTCAAATCGCCTGTAAGCGGTGTGGTGTACAGATGGTTTAATGTACCAACTGGCGGTACTGCACTGAATACAGATGCTGGTACTACCTTCAGCACCGGACCACTGACAACATCTACTATCTTCTATGTGCAAGCAGTTGGTACCGCAGGATGTACAGGTACTTCCGGTCGTGTGCCGGTAACAGCAGTGATCACCGCATTACCAAATGCGCCAACCCTGGTAACAAATAACCAGACTATCTGTGCAGGCGGTAACGTAACGTTTACCATTGCAAATCCAGATCCATCGCTGACTTACCACTGGTTCACGGCTGCAGTCAACGGTACAGAAGTGCCAGCGACTACTCCAACTACATTGACTGTAAATAATGTGACTGCAACTACTACTTACTATGTAAGTGCTGTAAATGCAGCAGGATGTAGCAACACAGGCAGCAGAACAGCCGCTACTGTGAATGTAAATCCTGCACCAACAGCGCCAGTAGTCACCATACCAAATGAAGTGGTATGTCTGAACAACAGCGCAACCTTCCAGGTAACCAATCCTGATCCAGCATTGACCTACATTTGGTATAATGCAACCACAGACAGCGTGGGAACAGGTGCATCGTTCACTACGCCGGTACTGACTACAACTACTAATTACTATGTAGTAGCTAAGAACAACACCGGTTGCTTTAGCCTGGCACATACAAATGTCAGCGCAACCGTTACCAATTCAATAGCCACACCATCAGTAGGTGCAAATCAGAACCTCTGTCTGGGTCAAACCTTGACACTCAGCGTGAATAATCCAGTAGCAGGTATTGTTTATCACTGGTACACTACTGCCACCGGCGGTACACCAATAGCTACCGGTTCAACGGTAACCTTCAATGGGGTAACTACCAATACAACCTACTATGTAGATGCAAGCGCTACTTCCGGTAACTGTACAAGTTCTACAAGAGCATCGGTAGCAGTAACTGTTAGCAATGTTCCAGGAACTCCTGCAGTGGCGAATGCTACACCAACTACTTGCCTCAACAGCATGATAACGTTGGCGGTACAAAATGCAGATCCAACGCTGACCTACAACTGGTACACCGTGCAAACGGGCGGTACACCAGTAGCTACCGGTGCAAGCGTGAACGTAGGACCAATCACTACAAACACGAACTACTATGTAGCTGCTGTCAATGCAAGTGGTTGTGCTAGCGCTCAACGTACACTGGTGAGTGTAACAGCGAGCACCGCTCCTGCAGCGCCTCAAGTATCCGGAAATGGTCAGGCGCAATGCCCAGGATCGTCTTATATCCTGACAGCTACCTCCACTACGCCAGGTGCATCTTTCGCATGGTACACAACGGCAACAGGTGGTACGCCAATCAGTCAGACATCCATATTCACTACTCCGGCTATCAACCAGAATACTACCTACTATGTAGAAGCATCTATCAACGGTGGCTGTGTAAGCGCAACCAGAACAGCAGTTCCGATTACAGTACTGTCAGCACTGACAGCACCAGTTGTAACAGTAACCAACAAAACTGCTACTAGCATTACGTTTACATGGGTCGCAGTGCCAGGTGCAACACAGTATGCCGTATCTGTAGGTGACTCTACACACTTCGTAGCTCCTAGCAGCGGTGCAAATGGACTCTCTCATACCGTTACTAACCTGCAACCAAACCAGAATGTAACGATCTATGTGAAAGCCATCGGTGTAGGTACCTGTCAAAATAGTCTGCTCACCGCCGTGACAGATAAGACAACTAATCCGAATGGTAACAATTGCTATGTACCAAACCTCTTCAGTCCAAACGGTGATGGTATCAATGATATCGAGTATGTATACGGTACGGCTATCGCACAGCTCGAATTCAGAATCTACAATCAGTGGGGACAACTGGTATTCGAATCCAGAGACCAGCGTCAAGGATGGGATGGTACCATGAATGGTGTGAAACAACCAGTGGGAGTTTATGTGTACATCTTAAAAGCAACCATGCAGGATGGTACAGTAGTTACGAAGAAAGGTAACGTAACTCTGATGAGATAACCATAATTCGGATAACCCGTAATCTATAATCAGCCGGGATACTGACAAACACAGTATCCCGGCCATCTTGAACAATAAAAAATGTTCCTATGAAGAGGATTTTTATAATTGCAATACTTTTATGGAGCAGTTTGTTGCCCCGTTTATCTGTTGCACAGGTAGACCCACACTTCTCTCAGTACTATGCTTACCCACTGTGGCTAAACCCGGCCCTGACAGGTATCCTTGATGGGGATTATCGCATCAGCGCCGATTATAGGAACCAATGGGCTAATTATGGTAAACCATTTTCCACAGCAGGGGTATCCATTGACGCTGCAACGGATAAGAATATTGGCGTAGGCGCCAATGTGCTGAATATGTCTGCCGGTGATGCCGGATACAACTACCTCAATGCAATGGCCAGCGTTTCCTATAGTGGTGTGAAATTTGGTAAAACCAAAACCAGTCAACTGGTATTTGGTATCCAGGCCGGCTTATTGAACAGAAGAGTAGATCCTGCTAAATTCCAGACGGGAAGCCAGTTCAATCCAACCATTGGTTTCGATCCCAGTATTGCCAATGGAGAGAACGTTACCAAAACATCCGCCTCTGCTTTCGATGCAAATGCCGGTGTGGTATTCTTTGATGGTAACCCCAATCATAAACTCAATCCTTTTGTAGGGTTTTCGGCAGCGCACCTGACACAACCGAAAGATCCATTTGCAGCGCAAGGAATGGATAGAACACTGCCCGTTAGATGGTTATTCCATGGAGGAACCAAAATTATCTTGAGTGATCAAGTAAGTCTGACTCCTACAGGATTATATATGCACCAGGGAAATGCAGAAGAAACAGTGCTCGGTGTATATGCACAAATGGCCGTTAATCCAGAATTTGATTTCCTTGTAGGCGGCAACTATCGATTCAATGATGCTGCCATACCTTTTGTTGGTTTCCACTTTAAAAACTTTGTACTGGGCCTCAGCTATGATGCTAATACATCTAATATGAGAAGATTGGTTAATGGGAGTCAAAGCTTTGAAGTATCACTTTCTTTCATCAGCAGAAAGAAACGACTGTTGAACCAGGATTACTTTATCTGTCCAAGATTATAATCAACAACTTGGAGCCATAGCGCGGAAAAACTATAACGAAATAGATCCTCATGAAAAAATTTATAACCTGTGTGCTGCTTGTTTTTACGGGGCTGTTTGATTCTACATACGCACAATATGTTTATGACTATAAACATACCGCTGATGTATACTATAATGCAAAGGACTACTACTCTGCAGCACAGTACTACAATAAAGCCCTGGGCACATTTAAGATAAAGTCAGAACAAGTATTACCCTATACTGTTGCTGGCGCCGCACCCCCAAGCGGAAAAATGAAAGATTACCAACAGGTGGTAGCCCGCCTGGCGGAGTCGTACCGACTGTATAACGATTTCGGCAACGCCGAAACCTGGTATACCCAATTAGTTGGGTTTAATAATCCCCAATTTCCACAGGCAAGATTCTGGTACGGCGAATGTCTGCGTGCTAATGGTAAATACGCAGAAGCCCTGGAACAATTTAACAAATTCAAACAGTCATACACTGCCGCTGACGATATTTCTACCCGCGTAAACCTGGAAATCCAAACCTGCGAATTTGCTTTAGATGAAGAGAAAAAGCAACCTAAATACACCATCGTAAAATTATCCGGGAATGTAAATGAAGGAGGCGCCAACTACGCCCCTGTCATGATGGATCCTAATACCCTGATGTTTACTTCCTCTAGGCCGGAAACCCCGCCAGTGCCAGTAAATACCAATACCCCGGAGAAAAAGAAGCAAGAAAGAAAAGGAACCCCATATGTAAATACACTATATACTGCCACAGGGGCAGGTAGTGATTTTGCAAACTCCCAAAAATTGACGATCACTAACCCGCCAAAGGGTTATGATCAAGGAGTTTCCACCATTTCTCCAGATGGTAGAACCATGTATCTCACCCGCTGGACTGTTAAAAATGGGGTTAAACAAACTGCCATCTGTATCAGTACCAAACAGAATGGTAGTTGGTCAGAGCCGCAGCCATTGGGCGCTAATGTAAATGTGGAGGGCTATAACTCCATGCAGCCTTTCATTACGGCAGATGGTAAATATCTCTTGTTCGCATCCAATCGCCCTGGCGGTATGGGTAAAAACGATATCTGGTATTGCGTTATGTCTAATGGTGTCCCTGGAAGTGCCCGGAACATGGGAACGACCATTAATACAAAAGATGAAGAACAAGCTCCTTTCTACGACCAGGAAAAAAATCTACTGATATTTAGTACCAACGGACGTGTAGGATTTGGAGGACTGGATTTCTTCCAGAGTGAAGGCGATTTTGGTAGCTGGTCAGTGCCTAAGAATATGGGTAAACCCTTGAACTCTGCAAAGGATGATATCTATTACACCGCTGCTGATAATGCACATCCATTCGCAGCCGGTTTCCTTAGCTCAGACAGAGAATCTGTTTGCTGCCTGGAAATATTCGCGGTGAAACGTATCCGTAAAATGGTGACCGGTCTGATCACTGACTGTGATACACACCAACCGCTGGAAGGTGTTACTGTTACATTGTTGGATACTGTCCGTGAGAGACAAGTAGGTAAAATTATACTAGATGCATCCGGCAGATATTCCTTTGATATCGATCCAAGCAAACCATACAAACTCGTTGCTGAAAAAGATAACTACTTCACTAAATCATTACGCTTCCGCACAGATGGAATGGATAATTCTGATGAAATGCAGAACCCGTCATTATGCCTGACGCATTATGAATTAGAGAAACCAATCGTTCTGAATAATATCTACTACGACTTTGGTAAAGCTACCTTAAGACCAGAGTCTAAAGTGGTACTGGATACTGTAGTGGATATGTTGAACGAAAATCCGAAACTCACGATAGAAATGAGTGCCCATACGGATAGTGTAGGTTCTGATAAGTTCAATAATAAACTGTCTCAGGCCCGTGCACAATCCTGCGTGGATTACCTGATTAGCAGAGGTGTTTCCTCATCAAGACTGACTGCGAAAGGTTATGGTAAATCCAGACCGATTGCGCCGAATTCCTTGCCTAATCACAAGGATAATCCGGAAGGTCGTCAGAAGAATAGGAGAACAGAATTTAAAGTGTTGAAAAGACAGATGAACGTACCTGCTACAGGTTATCAACATGAATGATAAAGAGATTGATTATACCCCATCCATATCCATGAACAACAACAGATCAGTGAATCGCCCACGCATAAGCGTGGGCGATTGTTTTTGATTCATCACACTTTTAACGTCCTATCACCTTGTGAGGTAAATAGTTCATCACTGTTTAAATTAACCAGATATTAAGAAGCTAATTAGTTCTTTTTGCCTATAGTACCGATAGCCAGGGTGTCTTTTTTATCGCCGGTTAAAACTTTCAGGTGAGCAGCGTATTTCAGAACATCAGCATAACGGAAAGCAGTATCTTTCTGACCAGCAGGAGTAGTTACCTTAATGGTTTTTACATTCTGGAAGATATTGATATTCATAGCAGCACCAGTTCCTTTGATGTTATCGCCGCTGATAGCAGCCAGGGTATCAGTTCCAGGTTGAGCTGGAGTACCGCCAATCACGTAGATGTATTGTTTTGCATCTTTGGTAGACTTGCTCAGTTTGATGCTCAGGTTAATAGAGCTATCTCTGTTTTCAGTCATGGTAACAGTTGCATTTGTTGCTGCAGCATCAGCGCCAACACCTTTCAGTGCATAGGATTCAGTACGTGGAGCAGGTCCGTCGTTGTTGTCGTCTTTTTTACAAGCAGTGAAAGTTACAGCCATAGCAGTAGCCATCATAACTCCCGCTGTGAGAGCACGTTTCTTTGAAATTGACATGATTTCAGATTTAATTGAAGGTTGTTAGAATGAATTTTCCGTTATAATAAAATTGCAATAGGTTTTCAGCGCTTACTGATTTGTTAAACGAGTATGTATTTTAAAAGTTACACAGGTGTTATGGAAATATTAAGAACGTGAATTTTATTTACTGCTGAAATGCTTTGTAGTATTGAGTTTAGCGAGATATAAATTTTTATAGAAAAACTTTTATAACGCTGTTGTAAATAAAGGTTAGTTGTCCAGATAAAAAATATTTATGCGTTACTGTAACTTTTCCGCAGGTAATTTCTTTCTATTGGGTACTGATTTTTTTAGCAATGTCCTAATGCTGAGATCATATTTTCGTATAGTCATTGACGATATAGTTAAGATTGATTTTTAGGGAGACACGATATTTCCGGGCGGAATGCCTCCGCTGGGGGTAAAATCGGGCTAAATAATAACTATGGCTGTTTTATTGGAGATATATTACCTTTGCCGGGTTTTGTATTTTACTTTAATCTAATTAAACCAGTAACTAAAAATAGTATGTCTCTCACAGTAGTAGGTACTATGGCGTTCGACGAGATCGAAACTCCATTTGGGAAATCAGGCAAAATCATCGGTGGTTCCGCCACTTTCATCGCTTGGGCTGCTTCTAACTTTGTAAGCCCAATCAATCAGGTATCCGTTATCGGAGGAGACTTCCCTCAGTCCGAAATCGATGCCCTCAAAGCAAAAGGTGTGGCCATGGATGGTGTACAGGTTAAGAAAGATGAAAAAACTTTCTACTGGTCCGGTAAGTACCATATGGATATGAATACCCGCGATAGCCTGGTTACAGATTTGAATGTACTCGCTGATTTTCAGCCGGTTATACCAGAAAGTTATCAAGGTAGTGAGTTCCTGATTCTCGGTAACCTCACTCCACAAGTACAGATGAGCGTGCTGGATCAGTTGAAAGAAAAACCTAAACTGATCGTAATGGATACCATGAACTTCTGGATGGAAGTAGCGATGGATGATCTGTTGAAAGTGCTGAAAAGAGTAGATGTCCTGATGGTAAATGACGGTGAAGCACGTCAGCTCAGCGGTGAATACTCCCTGGTGAAAGCTGCCCGCAAAATCCTGACCATGGGCCCTCGTTACCTGATTATCAAGAAAGGTGAGCACGGTGCCCTCCTCTTCCACGAAAATCACGTATTCTTCGCCCCTGCAATGCCACTGGAAGACGTTTATGACCCAACCGGTGCTGGTGATACCTTTGCAGGTGGTTTTATCGGCTATCTCGCTAAAACAAAAGATATTTCTTTTGAAAATATGAAAACAGCCATCATCGTAGGTTCTGCAATGGCTTCTTTCTGCGTAGAGAAATTTGGTACTGAACGTATCAGAGCCGTTTCTAAAGACGAAATTCACGCTCGTATCAACCAGTTCGTACAACTGGTGAACTTCGATATCGACCTGGTTTAATCCTCGTGTCGAATCAGATACCGTTTCAATAAAAACAAAGCCCGGCGCTATTAGCACCGGGCTTTGTTTTTATTGATGTATAGTAATTATTTAAAAATGTTATTCAGTACAGAAGCCAGACGCAGACCACCTTTCAGCAGTTGTGTATTCAGGTCTTCAATGAATACATAATTATAACGATAGCTCAATTTAGAATCCGCTTTCGTATAGCCGTAGATTTTATCTGCCAGCAGATGAGATTCAAACATCCAGTCTGCAATACTGCCCGCCTGGTAAGATTTTACTTGCGGAGCAGGTGCAATATCCAGTGCTTTTGTATATTCTGTATAGCTAAGTTGTTGGAAATCAATTAATTGCTCGTCCCAAACCCGATGAAGGTTAGATGGATTATTAAACCAGGTCAGTGTAACCTTGTTACCTCCCTGATCCTCGTCTCTACCCACATGCAAAGGCTGGTGCATATCTCCCATCATATGAATGAGGAAAGACAATGCAAATACTTGCTGCTCTTTAGAGAGGGAACGGTTTTTCAAATCCTTGATCATGGCATTCGTCTCAGTATAAAGATTCTCGCCAGTGGCAGCCTTCAGCAGACTATCAAACTCGGCTCTTTCAATACCAGCAGGGAAATCCAGGTAATGCCATTTGTTGGTATGGTCATACTTGTGGGTGGTGTCTGACTTAATGAAGTCAGGCCAGTTAGCCACCATGGCCATACTAGTACGACCAAGAATAGCTTCTACCGCTTTGCGCGCTTGCGGTGTCAGATGGTTGTATGCAATTTCAGCAACAATACGATGCCCGTTCGGGCCCCAGGCAAAGCTGGCAATAGGTAAAAGGAAACCCAATATCAGGGCAAAAATTAATTTCTTTCTCATACAGTTTATGTCCTCGTTGAAAGACAAAGTAAAGACCTTTTTAACACTTTTGTCAGTACTTCTTTAGTATTTTTACATACTGCTCAATTATCATTTTGTTATGCCTTTTAAGATACAAGCTCCCTATGCTCCCGCTGGTGATCAGCCGGAAGCAATCAGACAATTAACGGAAGGTCTCAATACGGGTGAACAATATCAAACCCTTCTCGGTGTGACAGGTTCGGGTAAAACGTTTACAGTGGCCAATGTCATCCAAGAAGTACAAAGGCCCACATTGGTGCTGACCCACAATAAAACGCTGGTGGCCCAGCTCTATGGCGAGTTACGCCAGTTTTTCCCGGATAATGCGGTGGAGTATTTCGTATCCTATTACGATTACTACCAACCAGAAGCATACATGCCGGTAAGCGATACCTATATAGAAAAGGATCTGGCCATCAATGAGGAATTGGATAAACTCCGCCTGAAAGCCACTTCCAACCTGCTCTCCGGACGTCGCGATATCATTGTGGTGGCTTCTGTTTCCTGTATCTATGGTATGGGTAACCCAACAGATTATGAAAATGGGATTATTCGTATTCACCAGGGAATGACCATTAGTCGCAATACGTTTCTACATGGACTTGTAAACTCCCTCTATTCCCGCACTACGGGCGATTTTAACCGTGGTAACTTCCGGGTGCAGGGCGATACAGTTGATATTAACCTGCCATATGTGGATTATGGCTATAGAATAACTTTCTTCGGAGATGAAATTGAAGAGATAGAAAGCTTCGATGTGCAAAACGGTAAAAGAATCGCGAAGATTGAGAATGCAGCCATCTTCCCGGCCAACCTTTACCTCGCGCCAAAAGATATGATGCAACAGATCATCTATGAAATACAGGATGAACTGAAGGCACAAGTAGAATATTTTAAAGCCAACGGTAAACTCATAGAAGCACAACGTTTATCAGAAAGAGTCAATTACGATGTGGAAATGATTCGCGAATTGGGCTACTGTAGCGGAATTGAGAACTATTCCCGATTCCTCGACAGGCGTAATCCAGGCGCCAGACCATTCTGCTTGTTGGACTACTTCCCGAAAGATTTCCTCCTGGTAATCGATGAAAGCCACGTTACTATTCCGCAAATCGGTGGTATGTACGGAGGCGATAGATCCCGTAAACTGAACCTGGTGGAATATGGCTTCCGATTGCCGTCTGCATTGGATAACCGTCCACTGAACTTCTACGAGTTCGAAAACCTGGTGAATCAGGCGATTTTCGTGAGTGCTACCCCTGGTGAATATGAACTGAAGAAAACAGAAGGGGTCGTAGTAGAACAGGTAGTACGTCCTACTGGCCTGCTGGAGCCACCTATTGAAGTAAGACCAAGTGTCAATCAAGTAGATGATCTCCTAGATGAAATCGATAAGAGAGTGCAGAAAGGCGACCGTGTACTCGTTACTACGCTGACGAAACGTATGGCGGAGGAAATGGACAAATACCTGCAACGTATCAATGTAAAATCAAGATATATCCACTCTGAAGTGGATACCCTCGAACGTATTGAGATTCTCCGGGATCTACGTTTGGGTAATATAGATGTGCTAGTGGGTGTAAACCTGCTGAGAGAGGGACTTGACCTGCCGGAAGTGTCCTTGGTGGCCATCCTGGACGCTGATAAAGAAGGCTTCCTGCGTGATGAGCGTTCGCTGACACAGACAGCAGGACGTGCCGCAAGGAACGTAGACGGTCTGGTGATCTTCTATGCGGATAAGATGACCGATAGCATGCAGAAAACCATTGACGAAACAGATCGTCGGCGCGAAAAGCAGATGGCATATAATATTGAGCATGGTATCACGCCAAGGACTGTACGAAAAAGCAAGGAACAAATCCTTGGCCAGACGTCCGTATTGGAGATCAAGAACTTCGATGAGAATTCGCCATATGCGGTGCATGATGAAGTAACCTTGGTGGCCGAAGCAGCCATGGAAATGGCTAAATCCTCTGCCGCTGCGGTGAAGACCATCCCTCAAATGGAAAAAGCTATTTCGAAAGTGAAAAAGGATATGGAAAAAGCAGCCCGCGACCTGGATTTCATGGAAGCAGCCCGACTAAGAGACCAAATGTTTGCCATGGAAAGAGAATTACAGGAAATGAAGGCATAATTCACTTTTTTGATCCTTCGACTGTATATTTTTAATAATTCAATGCCTATATCATATATGTAATTTATTATTATATGATATAGGCATTTCTATTTCCCTTTATAATTTATTAGATATGTAATCTTTTTATTAGTAATTATTTAATATGACTTTTTTTCAAACGTAGTAGCAACTGTAACTGGATTATTTGAAATTTGTTTAGCCTCTTATTAATTTGTTATAACTTATTGATTTATAATTTAGTGAGACACGTGTCTCTCGATATTTCCATCTCTTTTCTATGCTAAACAATAAATAATATTATTATTAATTATTATATAATTGAATCTGCCCCAAATTTTAGCCGTCTTTTTCAAATTATTCTATTTTTAGGCTCTTCTATTTGACACTTTGAATTAGAAATATACTTTTATTTAAGAAATTTAAAATTCAAGTGCTATGAAGAAAAACAATTTCCAAGACTACCTACCGTTTATTTTTCTGGCAGTAGTGGCCACAATCGGAATTTTTATTCCTGCCCTCCCCTCTTATGCAGACGCCAGTAAATATAATGTGGGCGATATCGCCTGGATTCTGGTGGCTTCCTCCCTGGTTTTTCTGATGACCCCAGGTCTGTCCTTTTTCTATGGAGGCATGGTAAACCGGAAGAATGTTATTTCTACAATGGTACAAAGCTTTATTGCTACCGGGTTAATTAGTGTAGTCTGGGTAGTTGTTGGATTTAGTCTGGCATTCGGTGACTCCCATGCTGGCCTGATTGGTGACCCCTCCACCTTTTTTATGTTTAATCATGTAGGCAGCGGCGCCCCTTGGAGCCTGGCCCCTACCATCCCATTGCTATTGTTTGCCCTCTTCCAAATGAAGTTCGCTATTATTACTCCTGCACTTGTTGTAGGAGCTGTGGCAGGAAGAATTCGATTTACTTCCTATGTGCTGTTCATGGTGTTATTTAGCTTGCTCGTATATGCACCCATCGCACACTGGACATGGCATCCTAACGGTATCCTCTTCAACCTCGGCGTACTAGACTTCGCAGGAGGTACTGTCGTACATATCTCTGCTGGTTGTGCTGCCCTCGCGGGTGCCCTCGTGCTGAAGCGCAGAAAAGACCACCTTGAAAATAAAGAACTCCAGCCAGCCAATATTCCATTTGTATTGTTAGGTACTGGACTGCTCTGGTTTGGATGGTTCGGTTTCAACGCAGGTTCTGCGTTGGGCGCCAACCAACTGGCAGCAACAGCTTTCGCTACTACAAATACCGCTACTGCCGCAGCAGGACTTTCCTGGGTTTTCTTTGATGTCGTTCGTGGTCGTAAACCATCTGCACTGGGCTTCTGTATCGGAGCTGTTGTAGGACTGGTGGCCATCACCCCTGCAGCAGGTTATGTTGCTATCCCACAAAGTATTTTCATCGGATTTGCAGCGGCGATCGTTTCTAATATGATGGTACATTGGAAATCTAAAACCAGCATTGACGATACACTGGATGTATTCCCTTGTCATGGTGTAGGCGGTATGGTAGGGATGTTGCTGACTGGCATATTCGCGACCAAAGCCATTAACAGTGGCGGTAACAACGGCTGGCTGTATGGCAACTTTGAGTTGTTTAAACACCAAGTACTGGGATTATTACTGGTGGTGAGCTATAGCTTCACGGTGTCCTATGGTATCTTTAAACTCATCAACCTGATTCACCCACTCCGCGTAAGCGATGATGAAGAATCACTTGGTCTCGATACCACACAGCACAATGAAAGCTATCACCCTGCATTGATGACGGTAGATGATGCCGGTGCGCTGAAAGAAAACGAATTAGTACATCAATGAAACGTACCTGCTATCATAGCAAATGAATTTAAATTCCTAGAACCCGATATTTATCAATTTTATTAGAACGTATTCGTTTATGCGATAACGTTAGAAGAATCTGGAATGGATAGTTAACGCAGGAAGCCTTCAAGGTGGAACTGCCATGATAGGCTTGGTTAGCTATCCGTTCCTTCTATTATCAATATGCACGTTACTTTCAATACCTGTATGACGATGTAGCTTATTTCACACTTGCAATAAAGTACGCACGCATCCCCAAAACAACACAGAAAAGGCAGCATTTCATTCTTACCATTTTATCAACCAAATCAAAAGTAAATGAAACGAATGCTATTCACCTTATTCGCGACAGGCAGCTTATTGTCTGCCTATTCTCAAACTACTACTGATACTACATCCGTTCCAGCATTTAAGCTTTCCGGCTCAGCGGATGTATACTACAAGTACAACCTGAATGGTAACAACACGGATAATAAAACCAGCTTCACCAATTCTCACAATTCTTTTGAGCTGGGAATGGTTTCCCTCAAAGTAGAACACGGATTTAAAAAAGGAAGTATAGTGGCTGATCTGGGGTTCGGCAAACGTGCGGGAGAATTCTCTTACAACGATGCCCCTGGCTCCTCTAATGGTTTAGCGATGGCAATCAAACAACTGTTTGTCTCCTATCAACTAACTGATAAAATCAAACTAACAATGGGAAGTTATGCTACCCATATAGGTTATGAATTGGTGGATGCCTATCTCAATCGGAACTACAGTATGAGTTATATGTTTAGCTATGGGCCGTTTTTTCATACAGGTGTAAAAGCGGATGTGGCGTTGTCTTCTTCTCTAAGTGCGATGGTTGGCATATTTAATCCGACAGATTTGAAGTCTGCTTCTCTCAATGGACATAAGTATATAGGCGCGCAGTTGGGATTTGCGCCTGCAGCAGTGCCAATAAAACTATACTTGAATTACTTGGAAGGGAAAGATACCAGCAATGTCCAGCATCATCAAGTAGACGTAGTTGCTACCTATCAGTTTACAAAAAGATTTGGACTAGGATATAATGGTACTTACAGCACTTATATGAATGCTAAGCCGAAAGGGGAATCGGATGCTAATGCCAACTGGTGGGGTTCTGCGCTATATGTCAATGCGGATTTTTCAGATAAATTGGGGCTTACACTTCGGGGTGAATATTTTAGTGATAAAGATGGTGTGAAAGTATTTGCGGGTCGCCCTGTTGGTGGTAATATTGTAGCTGGAACATTGTCGTTTAATTACAAGTCAGGAAACCTAACATTAATTCCTGAATTCAGATTGGATAAGTCTTCTGTGGATTTATTCAATAAACAAGACGGTGCGCCGACAACCGTAACTGCGAATGTTTTGTTTGCGGCTGTTTATCATTTTTAGTGCTTACTTTCTTTTGAAAATATATACCCTGCAGGTACAACCGTGCCTGTAGGGCTTTTGTTTATTATCGCTGATACACATCTTCTTAACAATTATTATCTTGCTAAAAATTAATACGAAACATGTTACAGTCCTCCACGTTGAAGTTCCTCCGTGCACTCAAACAACACAACGACAAGCCTTGGTTTGATGAGCATCGCGAAGAATACCTGGCAGCAAAGACAGACTTTGAAACGATGGTCCAGCAGATTATTGATGGACTACAGAAACAGGATCCATCCATGAGTGGGCTACAGGTCAAAGACTGCGTGTTCAGAATTTATAAGGATGTTCGCTTTTCGAAGGATAAGACACCTTACAAAACGAATATGGCTGCCTCCTTCCAGGCAGGTGGAAAGAAGTCGCCATTAGCGGGCTACTATTTTCATCTGGAGCCAGGAGGGCATAGTATGGCCGGCGGCGGTCTATGGATGCCCGCTGCACCGGAACTAAAAAAAGTACGTCAGGAAATAGATTATAATTTCGAGGAATTCGAAAGTATAATCTCCAATAAGGAATTCATCAAGCATTTCGGGAAAATAGAAGGGGAATCCCTCAAAACGGCACCTCAGGGCTACCAACCAGATAATCCTGCCATAGCTTATCTGAAGCTTAAAAGTCTGGTGGTATCACATGCTGTGTCGGATGAGGCGGTTGTTCAACCCGCTACGGTAAGAGATATTTTAAAATCTTTCTCCCTGATGCAGCCATTGCTGCAATTTATTAACCGGGCAATGGACTAGTTTCCTGCCCGGTTTACCGGCTTTTAAGTTTTTCACTGTTCCTTTCGGCTCAAAAGTCGGTAAACCGGTAAAGTTTTTAGTTTTTGTGAATCAGAAACTCAAAAGGACGCGCCTTCCTGTTCTTCAAAAGGTTTTCCTTATCAGAACGCGTATGCGCAAATTTCTGATTATAAACGTTTGCTACTTCGATAATTGGAATAATGCCATCCAATGTATCCTGCTGATCAACAATATTCATGATCCGGGATACTTGGGAGGAGAAATTGGTACTCCACTCTTCGGTAAACTTGTGCATCAACAAAAGCTCGCGATTGGTGTTGGTTTTCATAGGACTTAAGGGTGTTTTTCTGTTAGATAATAGCGAAAAAACATCACACTCTCTCTCTAAAATCGGACAACTCTAAATCAGTTTAGCTGGCATAGGATTATTAATTCCAAAATTCAATTTTATCCAGCAGAAATCAATACTACTTCCGTGTAATTTTTACATGTTATGTGTTATCCTTCTGTAAAATTGCATAAAAAAAAGCAAGCGATAATACGCTTGCTTTTAATGTTTTATAGATGATATTTCGTATATCCGTATACGGTATTCTGATACATGACATTAGATATTAAGGTCAGGGTATCGAACGGACCCATATTATAACCAGTTTTTAGCTAACAGGTACTCTGCAATCTGTACCGCGTTGGTAGCAGCACCTTTACGCAGGTTATCCGCTACTATCCACATGTTCACGGTTTTCGGCTGGGTTTCATCGCGGCGGATACGACCTACAAATACCTCATCTTTATCGTGGGCATCTTTCGGCATTGGATATTCTGCTTTCGCAGGATTATCCACTACAATCACACCAGGCGTTTTTGCCAGCAGGGAACGGATATCGCTCAATTCGTATTCCTTATCAAATTCGATGTTTACCGCTTCACTATGACCGCCCATTACTGGAATTCGTACGGTGGTTGCCGTTACAAGGATATGGTCATCTCCCATAATCTTCTTCGTCTCGTTTACCATCTTCATTTCCTCTTTCGTATAGCCGTTATCGAGAAATACGTCGATCTGCGGAATAACGTTGAGGTCAATTGGATATGCATAAGCCATTTCTCCCTGGATACCTTGTCTTTCGTTCATTAACTGGGTAACAGCTTTTACACCGGTACCGGTTACAGACTGGTAGGTAGAAACAACTACTCTTTTGATTTTGTATTGTTCATGCAGCGGTTTCAGTACCAACACCATCTGAATAGTAGAACAGTTAGGGTTGGCAATGATTTTATCTTCAGGAGTCAATGCATCACCATTTACTTCTGGAACTACTAGTTTTTTGGTAGGGTCCATTCTCCATGCGCTGGAGTTGTCAATAACAGTGATACCTGCCGCTGCAAATTTAGGAGCCCATTCCAGGGAAGTGCTACCACCAGCAGAGAAGATCGCTACATTTGGCTTCATGGCAATTGCCGTTTCTGCATTAACCACCTTATAGCTCTTGCCCTTAAATGTTACTTCCTTACCTACTGACTTCTCAGAAGCCACTGGAATCAATTCTGTGACAGGAAAATTCCTCTCTGTCAACACCTGTAACATTTTTGAGCCTACCAGTCCGGTAGCTCCTACTACGGCAACTTTCATTTTATTTTACATTTTAAAATTTAGGAAGTCAAAATTAATATATCGGCCTCTCTTTTCATAATCTCTAGCCGCTTTTATTCTGACATTAACATCCACTAAAGGAATTCATGGTAAATGACAGGTAAATTCATGTCCCTTTAAATATTTTTATCATGTTATCTGCCATTGTTTGTGGGGCCATGTCACTGGCCATTCCCCGACCCGTATCTGACACCATATTGCCTGCTATTCATGATGTTATTTTTCATGAAATTATGGCCAAACCTTCTCCAGTTAAGGGATTGCCGGCTGTGGAGTACATTGAATTGTACAACCGTAATCCTGCGCCCGTATTACTAAAAAACTGTATACTAGCGGTGAATAAACGAGAAGTAACGCTTCCAAATATTGTTCTTCCACCTGCAGGCATATTACTGTTGTGCAATAGCTCCGCAATAGACAGCTTTATTGCGCCACTAATTGCAGGCATTGATAAATGGCCTTCCATCCCCGATGATACCGGGCTGCTGGTGCTTTATAGCAGCAGCCGAAAGGTATTGCATGCCGTGAATTATAATAAATCCTGGTATGGCCGGGCAGATCGTGCTAATGGTGGATATAGCCTGGAAATGATAAATACCGCTATTCCATGTGTAGGTAAATCCAATTGGTGCGCTAGCACCGCTATAGCAGGTGGTACGCCAGGCCTTGTCAATGCTGTTGCCAGCGATTGGGATGATAAAGCCCAACCGGATCTCTTATTTTCCGGTGTTCTTGATAAAAATACGCTCTTACTCACTTTTGCCCAGTCAATCGACAGTGTAGCAGCCGCAGATATAGCCCGATTTAAACTAATAGATCAGACCTCCGGCCAAACATTCCTGCCGGTATCAGTGATAGTGCCGCCGCCATTATTTAATACCGTTCGGCTTCAGATGGGGCAGCCGTTGGAACCAGGTCATCATTATTCCATCCTGGCAGCAGGGATCCACAACTGCCAGGGCCTGGAAAGTAACTACCGATCTCTTGAAACGGGATGGCCCGATTTGCCTGTTGCGGGAGGAGTTGTGATTAGCGAGATACTATTCCATCCCCCTGCCACCTATCCCTCCTTTATAGAGGTCAGGAATCTTTCTACGACACCCATTGATTTGAAATCGCTACGGCTTCAAAATTTGCGGGCAGATGGGCGTGTGGACGCGCCCAAACCCCTCAGCACGGATAGCCGCCTGCTATTGCCAGGGCATTGTGTCGCCCTAACCAACGATCCACAACGCCTATGTAGCCGCTACATATGCCGGGACCCCACCAGCTTGCAGGAAACAACCCTACCCACTACCTATGTCGGGGAAGGTACCTTACGCTTATTACGTACAGATTCGCTACTGCTGGATGAAATCAGCTATAATGAAAACTGGCATTTCCCCCTTTTAACCGACAGCGAAGGGGCTTCACTGGAACGAATTACATTTGGGCACCCTGCCACCGGGGCGGCCGATTGGGAATCGACCGCCGGGACTTACGGGTATGCTACTCCTGGATGGATACCGGAGCAACAAACCGATAGCGATGCAGTTATTTTTCAGAATTTAACACCTGTTTTTACCCCGGAAAATAACGCCGGAATCAGCTTGGCGAAATGTAATTATAACCTGGGGAACCAGCAATGGGTTGGAAATGCATGGATATATGATGTAACAGGGAGGCCTATACGTACTTTGGCAAGGAATATGCTTCTGTCGGGCAAGGGTTTTCTGACTTGGGATGGATATGATGAAAAAAAAGTACTTTTGCCGGCAGGTGTTTATATATTTTTAATCGAAATATTTAGCCTCAAAGGCCATACCCGGCGCTGGAAGCAGCCTGTGGTTTTGGCAAAAACCTTGAATTGAACCGGCCTTCTGACAATTAGCGCTTTTGATGGTAAATTTTGTCAGCAGGCATTCTATTAATAATTATTTATATTTGCGCTTCCTAAAAATTTGAACATGCAGTACAGAGAAATTGTTGCAGTAACCGGATTGGGCGGTTTGTTTCAGTTAGTAGCCAGCAAACAAGATGGCGCCATCGTTAGGTCACTGGAAGATAAAAGCACTAGGTTTGTGTCTTCCCGCGTGCATAATTTTACTCCACTGGAAAGTATTGAAGTTTTTACCACCGGCGAAAACGTAAACCTGGCAGAAGTTTTCAAAGCCATGGATGAAAAAGCTGCAGCCTTCCCTCCACTAGATGGAAAAGCTGATAACAATACTATTAAAGCCTATTTCAAGAATGTATACCCTGAATTCGACGAAGAAAGAGTATACGTGAGCGATATGAAGAAAATGGTTAAATGGTTTGGCATTCTCAAATCAAATGACCTGTTGAAATTTGAGGAAATACTGGCTCAGGAAAATGGAGAAGAAGAAGCTGCGGAAGAAGTAGCTGCTGCTCCTGCTCCGGAGAAAAAGAAAAAAGCTGCTGCTGCAGAAGCTCCAGCCGCTGAAACTGAAGCAGAAGAAAAACCTAAAAAGCCTCGCGCTAAGAAAGCTGCGAAAGCGGAAGAAGGTGAAGAAGCTGCAGAAGAAAAACCAAAAAAAGCTGCTAAAGCTAAAAAAGAAGAAGCTGCTGAAGGTGAAGAACCTAAAAAAGCCGCTAAACCTCGCAAAAAGAAAACCGAAGAGTAATCTCCGGGATTTTAACATAACAATTATTCCAGGCCGCCTTTGGGAAGCCTGGAATTTTTTATTTTAGTAAGATGAAGAACTTAAGCGCAGATATAAAAAAACTCCCCCGCCAATTTCTCCCGGAGGATTTCCAGGTAACTACCTGGGATACATTGCAGCCCTATTTTGAAGCACTGCAACAAAGACCCATCAATAACGTACAGGAACTGGAAAAATGGCTCCACGACATCAGTGAATTGGAAGCCGTTATCAGTGAAGATGCCTGCTGGCGCCAGATCCGCATGACCTGCGATACAACGGATAAATCCCTCGAAGAAGCATTCGCCTACTTCTGTATGGAAATCCAACCCAAATTGCAGCCATACGCTGATGCCCTCAACAGGAAATTCCTGGAAAATCCACATGTAAAAGAACTGGACCAGGATCTGTATAAAACGTATATCCGTAACGTTGATAAGCAGATTAAACTCTTCCGCGAAGAGAATATCCCTCTCCAAGCTGAGTTGAGCGTGATGGCACAACAATACGGCGCTATCTCCGGTAAACAAACAATTACTGTCAACGGTCAGGAATATACCCTGCAACAAGCGGCAAAATTCCTCCAGAACAGCGACCGCGCCCTAAGAGAAGAAGTATATACACATACCGGCAATCGCCGATTGGAAGATCGCGAGGCGCTCGATAAACTGTACTCCGAACTCATTTCAAAACGCGACCAAGTCGCTAAGAATGCAGGTTTCGAGAATTACCGCGATTATAAATTCGTTGAATTAGGAAGATTCGACTACACGAAAGAAGACTGCTTCCAGTTTCATGAAGCGGTGAAAACACATATCGTTCCGCTGGTGAAAGATATCCTGGAAAAACAACGCCAGAAACTGGAATTGGATAAACTCCGTCCATGGGATACAGAAGCGGAGCCTGTAGGTGTAAAACCACTGGAACCATTCCACACCGGGGAAGAACTAGTGGATAAAGCGATAAAAACTTTCGATGAACTGGGACCTTTCTTTGGTAACTGTCTCCGCGTGATGAAACAAATGCAGCGCCTGGACCTGGAAAGCCGTAAAGGGAAAGCCCCTGGTGGTTATAACTGTCCACTCGCTGAAACTGGCGTGCCTTTCATCTTTATGAATGCTGCCGGCCAAATGAGAGATCTGACCACGATGGTACATGAAGGTGGACACGCCGTACATTCCTTCCTTAGCCATAAACTGGCTTTGAGTGCCTTTAAGGAATATCCAATGGAAATTGCGGAAGTGGCCAGCATGAGTATGGAACTCTTTACCATGGACCATTGGCATATTTTCTTCGACAACGAAGAAGAACTACGCCGGGCAAAACAGCAACAACTGGAGAGATCTATCACCATCTTCCCATGGATTGCTACTATTGATAAGTTCCAACATTGGATCTACGAAAATCCACAACATACCGCGGAACAACGTACTGCCAAATGGAATGAAATCCAGGAAGAATTCTCCCCTGCTGTGGTTAACTGGGCCGGTCTGGAGGAATTCCGCGCGACCGCTTGGCAACGTCAACTGCATCTCTTTGAAGTACCGTTCTATTATATCGAATATGGTATCGCTCAATTAGGCGCTATTGGTATGTGGAAACAGTATAAAGAAAACCCGCAGCAAGCACTAGACAACTACGTACAGGCGTTGAGTTTAGGTAACACCAAAACTCTACCGGAACTGTATAAGGCTGCTGGTCTTAAATTCGATTTCTCCCCGGCTTATGTGAAAGAATTGGCCGACTTCCTAAAAGTAGAAATGGATAAAATCGGTTAAAAGAAAATGAAACATAGGCTGCACAAGCCCAAAACAAAAAAAATGCGCCTGATGGCGCATTTTTTTATGAATAAATAGGTCCTATTGTTCTATTTGAAAAGGTGGTTATTTGCAAGATTTACAAACCCCGCTTACAACCACTTCCACATTATTAGCGGCAAAGCCTTTAGGCAACTGAATTTCCGGAATATTGGTGTCATCCAGGCAGATCGTGTTACCACAAGCCTCACATTTAAAATGGACGTGATGATCGTGGTGATGATGTTCCGTACATTCTGATTTACATACCGCATATCTTACGGATGTATCTGTAGTAGGGATTCTATGGATGATACCTTTATCCAGGAATGTTTGCAGGGTCCGATAAACGGTAACCCGGTCAAACGATTTGCCTGCCAGCTTCTCAAAATCACTATGTTCAAGGGCGCCATTACTCTTCATGAACAGCTCCAGGATTTTAGTCCTTGTTTCTGTCACACTCAGCTTGCTATCTTTCAGTAAGGCAGCGATCCGTTCTGTTATTTGTTGCTTGTTGCCCATGATTAAAAATCTTTATTCTCCCATTAATCGGTCAATGTCTGCAATGAGCTTGTAAACATCTTTCTCTTTGGTACCTTCATACAGACCTCTGATTTGTCCTTGTTTATCCACCAGGGCAAACCACTGGGTATGTACAAAGTCTTCGTCGCCACTAGGAGTGCCGTCATCTACCAGGTAGCCCTGACGCGCCAGGCGATATAAATCTTTCTTATCTCCTGTCAGAAACCACCAGTTTTTATCATCTGCACCATGTTTGGCGGCATAGGCTTTCAATACAGGCACGCTGTCGTGCTCCGGATCTACGGTATGCGACAGAATGAGAAAATTCGGATTATCCTTGTATTTCGCGTATACCTTTTCCATGTTGGCATTCATTTTTGGGCAGATACCGGTACAAGTAGTGAAAAAGTATTCCGATACATAAATTTTTCCTTTAACATCTTCCTGGGTTCTCGTTTTCCCCGTCTGATCCGTAAAAGAAAAGCCTGGAACAGTATGACCGGGAGCGCCCAAAATAGGCAGTTTTTCCACTCCTAAGAATGTACCTCTCTCCCCTTTAATCACATATCCGGCATATCCTAGAAATGCCACACTCAATACCACAAAGAATATTATAAGTCCTTTTGTTTTACCTGACATAGCCGTTACTTCTAAAGTTTAGTTCAATATGCAAAGGTAGCACATAGTTGAGAGATGCCCAGCACCTCTTACCATCTACCCCCCTTTTTAACAAAATCTGAAAAAAAATATCCCATAATTTTGCAACGTTGTTGCAAAATTACATAGTTTTGTCCGGCTGAAATAATTAAATATGCTGGAACGATTGATATCCAGGCTCAACCTGGATGCCCTGGGCATAGGAGCTTCGCTGCTGTGTGCGGTACATTGTGCCCTCCTGCCGCTATTGATAACGGTTATTCCCCTGCTGGGAACCAGTTTGACGGGCCATGGCCTGGGAGAATACATGCTGCTGGGAACTTCCTTTGTAATTGGATGTATTGCCCTGGGCAGAGGGTATTATTATCGTCACCGGCACTTATTACCATTGGTGCTATTTTCCTTGGGCTTTGCACTCCTCATGGCCGGGCATTTTATACCCGCTATACACGACTGGGAGCTGCTGATCATCGCCATAGGGGCGATGGCTATTATTGCTGCGCATTGGCTGAATATCCGCCATTGTAGGAATTGTACTGTGCATAAACCTTCCAATACCGCCAACTAAAAAGTCTTACATATGAAAAAGTTACCAGTAACGGTGCTGAGTGGATTTCTCGGCGCAGGGAAAACTACTGTCCTTAACCATGTGCTGCATAACCGCGAAAACCTACGTGTGGCGGTCATCGTCAACGATATGAGCGAAGTCAATATCGATGCACAATTAGTGAAAAATGAACAGGTACTTCATAAAACGGAGGAGAAGTTAGTGGAGCTCAGCAACGGTTGTATCTGTTGCACCCTGCGCGAAGATCTACTTAAAGAAGTAGAGAAACTCGCGGCGGAAAACCGGTTCGATTACCTGCTGATAGAATCTACCGGCATTTCTGAACCCATTCCGGTGGCACAAACTTTCTGTTACCAGGATGAAGCCAATGGTATTGACTTGAGTGCAATCAGTCAGTTAGATACCATGGTGACAGTGGTAGATGCCAGACATTTCCTGAAAGATTACAATAGCACGGAATTGTTGATGGATAAGGGTTTGACAGGGGAAGACGACATGCGCACTATCGTCAATTTGCTCACTGATCAGGTGGAATGTGCAGATGTTATTCTGTTGAATAAATGTGACCTCGTTGAAAAAGGGCAGTTAGGAGTCCTGAAATCAATGCTGCGCAAGCTGAATAGCAATGCAAAAATTATAGAAACAGTGTTCGGAAAGGTTCCATTGAAAGAAATTCTCCACACTGGACTTTTTGATTTTGAGACCACCTCCCAAAGTGCCGGCTGGCAGGCAGAACTGGAATCAGAGCATGTGCCGGAAACAGAAGAATACGGCATTTCTTCATTTGTTTTTCGGAGTCGCCTCCCCTTTCACCCAGAACGTTTTTGGAATTATATCAATGAAGAATGGCCAGGAAACGTCATTCGGAGTAAAGGACTTTTCTGGCTGGCATCCCGCCCAGAAGTGGCGGTGAACTGGAGTCAGGCCGGAGGCGCTGTACGCGCGGAAAAAGCAGGTTACTGGTGGTGTGCTATTCCCAGGAATCGTTGGCAAGTAGATCAGGAAACGGTGGATATGATCACAACTCGATGGGATGACCGCTTCGCTGATAGATATAATGAATTGGTCATCATTGGTCAGTTTTTAGACGAGAAGAAAATTGTTTCGGAGCTAAATAACTGTCTCTGTAATGAGCGGGAAGTGGCGCTGTACCTACAGGGATCGACTTTTAAAGATCCTTTTTTGTTCGATTGATTTAGGTTGGTCTAAAAAATAATTGAAGCAAATTTAAATCTGTAATATAGTTTTGTGAAAAATTAGCTTCGGAAGTCTAAACATTTGTTACTATCCAATACCCTGTTTTCAAACATGAATAATATGATCTGAAGATGAAACGATTTTTTACTGTTCTGTATTTACAATGTATGGCTTTAGTCGCCTGGAGCCAACAATCGACAATTAAAGGAAAAGTTACCGCCGATGGTAAACCCTTACAATTCGCTACTGTGGCTATTCCTGCACTACATATCGGTACAGTGACGGATGCGGCAGGAAGTTTTGCCCTGGTAGTGAAACCAGGAACGCATGAAATAACGATTTCTATGATGGGCTACCAGAGCCGATCTATGAAACATACCATTAAGGAGTCTGTACATACGCTGGGGGAAATTGCCCTGGCAGAAGACTTGTCTAAATTAAATGAAATAGTGGTAACGGGCGTTTCTAGGAATACGGCGGTACGCCGAAATCCTGTACCCATAGCGGTTTTGGGCCGTAAGGAAATGAATATGCAGGTAAGTAGCAACCTGGTAGATGCCATTGTGAAAGGTGTTCCGGGCATCAGCGCGGTGACTACCGGACCTAATATTTCCAAACCCTTTATTCGCGGACTGGGTTACAATCGTGTACTCACCTTGTTCGATGGCCTTCGCCAAGAAGGACAACAATGGGGCGATGAACACGGCATCGAAATAGATCAGTATGGCGTATCCCGCGCAGAGGTGGTGAAAGGCCCTGCAAGTCTTACCTATGGCTCCGATGCACTCGCTGGCGTTATTAATATCATCCCCGATATTCCTACAGGTCCGCAGGGAAAATTGAAAGGAAATTTCCTCACGGATTACCAAACGAATAACGGGTTAATTGGTAGTTCACTGGGATTGAGTTTAACGCAAAACGATTGGAAATACGCCTTGCGCGGCTCTATGCGTACTGCGCATAATTACCGCAATCCGGTAGACGGATATGTATACGGTACTGCATTTCGGGAATACAATCTCTCTGGTCTCGCTCATCTGAATAAAAAATGGGGATCTGCACAGTTTGGGGCTACCTTATACGATAACACACAGGAAATTCCCGACGGTAGTCGCGATTCCCTCACGCGGAAATTTACCCGCCAGGTATTAGAAGGCGATGAAGATGATATCCGTGATCGGCCTATCGTACCCGTGTCGGCCCTAAAAACTTATACGATTAATCCACTTCATCAGCATATTCAGCATTACAGGCTGTACAACAGAAGCATGCTGCATTTGGGTGGCGGTGAACTGACCGGTACTATTGGCTTTCAACAAAGTATAAGAAGAGAATATAACCATCCTATTTATCCCTCACAGCCAGGGCTATACGTAGTTTTGAATACCTTAAACTATGACCTGCGTTATAATCTGCCTGCATTGGCTGGAATCGAAACCGCTGTTGGTGTTAACGGAATGTACCAGGTGAATAAAAGCAAGGATGCTACTGCTTTCCCAATCCCCGACTACAAACTGTTTGACATCGGTGGATTCTTTTTTGCCCGGAAATCGTTCGGAAAACTGGATTTATCTGGAGGACTGCGTTATGATACGCGACATATCCGTTGGAATGATTTCTATGTGGCCACCAATACGCATACCGGGATGGATTATCACGCCCTGGATACAACTGGTGCCAATCTCCAGTTTCCGGCGTTCCGTCACAATTATACAGGCGTTTCCGGAAGTCTTGGGCTGACTTATAATATCAGTGAACGGGTGCTGCTGAAAGGGAATGTCGCCAGAGGCTACCGTGCGCCGAATATTACTGAAATTGGCTCCAATGGCTTAGATCCGGGAGCGCATATCGTTTACCTGGGCAACAGGAGTTTCAAACCTGAATTCAGTTTGCAGGAAGATGTAGGATTCCTAGCGTATCTGCCGGATATGGATATCAGCGTAGAATTATTCAACAATAATATCCAGAATTATATCTATCAGGCAAGGCTATACGATGAATCAGGCAATCCGGTCGTAATTGTGCCTGGGAACGTTACCTATAGTTATCAACAGTCAAAGGCCCGCTTGTATGGCGCAGAAGCTTCGTTGAACCTGCATCCCCGTAGGTGGTCATGGTTTAATTGGAATAACAGTATCGCCTATACGGAAGGTCTGAATAAGAATAATGCATTGATAGACAGATATGGGGAGACGGCCCGTTATCTACCTTTTATACCGCCCATGCATATACGTTCTGATATCAAGCTGAGCGCAACGGGTACCTGGAAATGTTTCAGTAAGTCCTTCGTTCGGGGCGGTGTGGATATTTATGCGGCACAATCGCACTTCTATGGTGTGGATGATACCGAAACCTATACGGCCGGTTATACGCTGGTGAATGCTGGCGCGGGTACCACCATTGTTAACAAGCGCTCCAAGCCTTTGTTTGAGCTTTTGGTACAGGCAGATAACCTGTTCGACAAAGCGTACCAGGCTAGTATGAATCGATTGAAGTACTTTGAGTATTACAGTGCATCACCCAACGGACGTTTGGGGATCTACAATATGGGGAGGAATGTGAGTATGAAAGTGATTGTACCTTTTTAATCAGAGATTGAACCCTATCTTTATACCCAGTTGTAGGCTTGGGAGTATGCTAACCAGGTGTCCATCATTTTCGTTGATGGTGTTATTATCTCCTTGATGGAAAGTAACATATTGGTATACTTTTCCGCGTATTCCCAGGCCTACGAAGGGATCCAGAATGAGTTTATCCTTGCGGAACTGTCGCCCCAACAGTATTTGCAATGCGTACACCTCTTTATGGCCTGTATTGGTAAACTGCACATTATTAAATGTAACATCTTCATGTGGATAGAAGACCTTCTTAAAGAGCAGTACAGGTTCGAAATAAGTGCCTGTGGCGCTGCTGCTCACCTCCCGGCCAAATGGATAGAAGCGGATTCCTGCTCTAAATCCGAGGCCCCTTCCGTCTACAAACTGTTCTGTGCTGATATCTGGTTTTTTCTGTCCGAAGTCGATTTTCTTGGCCAGTAAGTAGTCTGGGTAATCTGTATATATACCGCTAATACCCAGTTCAATGCTGATTTTCTCAGAGATTTCCTGCTCCAAATACACATCCAGCTCATTGATGAGTGTAGCTGGGTTTACCTTGATATAGGTATTTCTATGAAAGGATTTTTGATCCTGGGCATAGGAAACAGCCATGCAGCACAACATCAGCCAGGATATCAGCAGGGTCTTTTTCATAAACAGTTGAAGGGTTAGAGAGGAAGTGTTTCGCTTCCTTTTATTTTTTCAATAATCGTTCCACAATTACCGGGAACCATTGATGTTCTAGCACCTGTATCTTTTTAGCTAAGGTTTCCGGAGTGTCTTCTGGAGTGATGAGGCAACGTTCCTGTAGGATCGGTGCGCCGTCGTCATATTTCTCGTTCACATAGTGGATGGTGATACCGCTTTCTGTTTCTTTGGCGGCGATCACTGCTTCATGTACAAAGTGGCCGTACATGCCTTTTCCACCATATTTCGGAAGAAGAGCCGGATGAATGTTGATAATCTTGTCGGGGAATGCCAGGACGAGGTTCGCAGGGATTTTCCAGAGGAAACCCGCCAGCACGATCAGGTCAATGTTATTTTCCCTGAGCAGATTCACGTAGGCATCGCCACGAAAGAATTCTTCTTTATCGATCAAAACAGAGGGGATTCCTTCTTTCTCCGCAATCTGGAGCACGCCGGCGCCAGGCTTATTACAAACGATCAAGGTTACTTTCCCATCTGAAGAGTTGCGCAGGTGGTCTATAATTTTTTGTGCGTTACTACCTGCACCTGAAGCGAATATGGCGATATTTTTCAATGTCTGCTGTATTTGAAATCAGGTGCAAAAGTACCTATTTAATAAACTCGCCGCAACCGGAATATGTTTTATCTCCTACCTGTAGTTGTACAGTATTGGGCCGCATATATCCGCTCATATCATCGGCACAGGTGGTGCTACGAATGGTTACGGTGATTTCTTTTGTTTTATAGATTTTAAGTGTATCCAGGTTGGTAGTGGGGTTCGGGAGACTCGTGCTAATGCTGTCACCAGCCTTCAGTTTAAATAGGATTTTCTTTTTATCGATGTCGAGTGTCCAGAAAGGCTCATTGCCGGAGGCAAAGAAATTGATGCCGGAGGCTTTTTTGCCGGAGAGGAGTACGCGTCTGTCGCCGCCTTCTACAGGTTTCAGTTCATAATTGGAGGCGAGGACCCCTTCAATGCGTTTGCCGGATCTGTCGAGCAGAATGAGTTTCCCTTCCGCGGCGAGGAAGGAAGAACTGTCATTTTTTCTTTCCAGCATGACAATTGAGTCGTTAATAGCCCTCCAGGTGCCTGTTTCCACCGTGGCGATATTATTTCCCCTGCCTTGATAGGAGACGAGGTCTTGGTAGGTATGATCGTCGTAAAGAGAAATCTGGTAATCTTTCCCTGGGCAGTCCGCACATGGTAAGGTACCTTGGTAGGTACCGGTGATGTGCGTAACAGAAACGGAAAGGGTATTATGGGTATGCAGGGAATCCTGCGTTTGATGGGCGGATTGGTTATTGCAGGCTGCCAGGCCGGTCAAAAGGGCGAAGAACAGTACTTTTCTGAGCATGGGTAGTTTTTTAAGGGTGTTACTGAACATTATGGTCAGATGGCAGGTTATTAAAAGTAAATTTACGGTACCTGACCGAAAAATAGACGGCGTAGCATATATATAATATTATATAGTTGGTCAGGATATAGGGGCTTGTTATAGAAATCCAATCACCATATATTATAGTTATAACAGCCTGAAACCTCATGCCATATTACGTATGAGTGGGGTAGAATGTAGAGAGAAGAATCCCCTTAATATAATATCAGATGTGCCTTAACAGGAGTAGCGAGTAGGGAAAAATAGCCAGCAGTAAGACTTTAATAATTACGTTAGCTCGGAAAATAGGGAAAAATTGGGATTATTTACGGTAATAAATTTTTTTAATTGTTGGTAAATTGTCAACATTCTGTCTTATTTTTGCGAGCACTTTTAAGAAACTTTAGGTCAAATCTAAACTATATAGGCTGTGTATCGTCGTGTTTCCATTCTTTTGCGCAAGCATTTTGTGAGTGTGCTTATTCTATGCGCTAGTATAGTAATTCCGTTTTCTTCCGTTAAAGCTGCGGATCCAAACGCTGGTAAAGCACTCTTCCAACAAAATTGCGCCTCTTGTCACAATGTTCACAAACGTGTGACTGGTCCTGCACTTAAAGACGTTGAAAGCAGATGGGCAGATAAGAAATTACTGCACCAATGGATTCGCAACTCTGCGTCTGTTCTGGCTTCTGGTGATAAATACGCCAACCAGCTCTTCAATGACTACAACAAGACAGCGATGACCGCTTTCCCTGCATTGTCAGAGGCGGAAATCGACAATATCTTGGCGTACATTAAAGATGAAGGAAGTAAAGAGACTCAACCCAAAGGTGGTGAGCCAGCTCCTGCAGGTGGTGCTGAAAAAGGAAGCGATAATAGCCTCCTCTTCGGTATTATTACCCTGATCCTGGCTGTTGTTGCCTTGATCTTGATGCAGATCAACAGTAACCTGAACAAGTTAGCAGGTGACAAAGAAGGCGTAGCTACTCCTGAACCAGTTCCTTTCTACAAAAACAAAGCTTACATCGCGCTGGGTATCCTGGTGTTGTTCATGGTAGGTGGTTACTTCACCATTAACGGTGCTATTAACCTGGGTCGTCAAAAAGACTACATGCCTGAGCAGCCAATCTTCTACAGCCACAAGGTGCATGCTGGTATCAACCAGATCAACTGCTTGTACTGCCATGCTGGTGCTGAGAAATCCAAACACGCGATGATTCCTTCTGAGAACATCTGTATGAACTGCCACAAGGCAATCAACTCTTACAGTGGTCCTGAGCTGTTTACAGCAGAAGGTAAAAAAGTTGATGGAACTGCAGAAATCCACAAATTATACGATTACGTTGGCTGGGACCCTGAGGCGGCTAAATACACCAAACCAGGTCGTCCAATTGAATGGACTAAAATCCACAATCTGCCTGACCATGTTTACTTCAACCACTCCCAACACGTGGTGGCTGGTAAACAACAGTGCCAGACCTGCCACGGTGCTATCACTGAAATGGACGAAGTACATCAGTTTGCTGACCTGTCAATGGGTTGGTGCATTAACTGTCACCGTACTACTAAAGTTCAGTTCGCTGACAACAACTACTACAGCATCTTCGAAAAACTCCACCAGGATATTAAAGATAAGAAGATCGATAGCGTAACCGTTGAAATGGTTGGTGGTACTGAATGTCAAAAATGTCACTACTAGGAAGGATTTAGAGATTTTTTATCTCGAATCAGAAGATTATCAAATTTTATAAACGTAACTCGTTAATATAACATGGAGCAAAAAAAGTATTGGAAAGGCTTGGAGGAGTTGCACAATACCGATGCGCATCAGGAGATTGTGAAGAACGAATTCAGTGAAGAACTGCCGTTTGAGAGTGAGGGCCTGTTGAATGCTAAAACCCCGCGCAGGGACTTCCTGAAGTACCTGGGGTTCACCACTGCTGCTGCTACTATTGCCGCTAGCTGTGAAACACCGATCAAAAAAGCTATACCTTATGTGAACAAACCAGAAGAAATCACTCCTGGTGTAGCTAACTACTATGCTTCTTCTTACACAATTGATGGTGAGTACCTCCCACTGCTGGTTAAAACCCGCGAAGGTCGTCCTATCAAAATCGAAGGAAATACATCTTCTACCATCACCCAAGGTGCTACCACTGCGAAAGCACAAGGTGCTGTACTGAGCCTGTATGATACAGCTCGTCTGCGCTTCCCTACTATCGGTGGTAACGAAACTACTTGGGCTGAACTGGATAAACAAGTAACTGCAGCCCTCGGTGGCGCTCCTGTTGTAGTTCTCAGCTCTACCCTGCTGAGCCCTACCACTAAAAAAGTAATCGGTGAGTTCCTGGCGAAATATCCAGGTTCCCGTCACGTAGTTTACGATGCAGTTTCTTACGCTGGTATCCTGGGTGCAAACGAAGCTTCTTACGGTAAAAGAGTAATCCCTAGCTACCATTTCGAAAATGCGAAAACGGTAGTGAGCTTGGGTGCTGATTTCCTGGGAACTTGGTTAAACCCTGCTGAATACGCAAAACAATTCTCTGCTACCCGTAAGATCAATGCTAAGAATCCTGAAATGTCCAAACATTTCGCATTCGAAAGCATTATGAGCCTGACCGGCGCTAACGCAGATGAAAGATATACACACAAACCATCAGAAGCTGGTGCTGTTGCCCTGGCCCTGTTGGCGGCTGTAGGTGGTAGCGTAACCGCTCCTACCCTGGATCCTAAAGTTGCTGAAGGCATTAAGAAAGCCGCAGCTTCCCTGAAAGCCAATGCTGGTAAAGCACTGGTTGTTTCTGGTTCCAACGACGTAAACGTACAGATCATCGTTAACGCGATCAACAATGCAATCGGCGCTAACGGTACTACCATCGACCTCGCTAACCCTAGCAACTACCGTCAAGGTAACGATGCGGATATGGCGAAACTGGTAAGCGACATGAACGCAGGCGCCATTGGCACCCTGATCGTTTATGGCGCTAACCCTGCTTACGATTACGTTGATGCAGCTAAATTCACCGAAGGTCTGAAGAAAGTAAAAACTACTATCTCCTTCAACGACCGCGTAGATGAAACTACCGAACTCTGCAAATTCGCTGCTCCTGATCATCACTTCCTGGAAAGCTGGAACGATGCGGAAGCTAGAACCGGTTATTTCAGCTTTGTTCAGCCTACTATCAGCCCGCTGTTCAAAACACGTGCTGCACAGGATTCCTTCCTGACTTGGACTGGCAACACCACTCCTTGGGTAGATTACCTGAAAGCTGCTTGGGTTGCTAAACTCGGTGGCATTGAAGCTTGGGATAAAGCCCTGCAAGACGGTATCGTAGAACCAGCTACTGCTCCAGCAATGGGCGGTGCTTCCTTCTCTGGTAATGTTGCCGACGCTGCTGGTAAAATCAACAGCGCGAAAAAAGGTGGTAAACTGGAACTCGTACTGTACGAAAAAGTTGCTATCGGTAACGGTAGACTAGCGAACAACCCATGGTTACAGGAAATGCCGGACCCAATCACCCGCGCAACCTGGGATAACTACGCTTGTATCTCCAATACACTCGCTAAAACCTTCTCTACTCAGTTGGGTGATGATTACGAAATCCACACTGAAAAGAAAGTTCTGAAAATAAAAGCAAACGGTAAAGAAGTGGTATTGCCACTGCTGATCGTTCCTGGTATCCACCCAGAAGTAATTGCCATCGCTGTTGGTTACGGCCGTAGCGAAAAAACAGGTAAAGCTGCTGGCGGTATCGGTAAAAACGCTTACATCTTCTCCAGCTTCAACGGTACTACTGTTGACTACTTCGCTCCTGAAGCAACAGTAGAAGCTACAGGCGCAAACTACCCTGTTGCACTGACCCAAACGCACAACAGCTACGAAGGTCGTCCTATCATCAAGGAAACCACACTGGAAGAATTCAAACAGAATCCTAAAGAAGTAAATAAAGACAGGGAAGAACTGCTGAAATTCGGTAAGGATTTCCGTAAAGACGCTACCCTGTACGGTAACTTTAGCTACCCTGGTATCAAATGGGGTATGTCCATCGACCTGAACACTTGCTTCGGTTGCGGTGCATGTACGATCGCTTGTCAGGCAGAAAACAACGTTTCTGTTGTAGGTAAAGAAGAAGTGGCGAAAGCGCACGAAATGCACTGGATCCGCATCGACCGTTACTTCAGCGGTGATGAAAATAATCCGGAAGTAGTGTTCCAACCAATGCTGTGTCAGCATTGCGATAACGCTCCTTGCGAAAACGTTTGCCCTGTAGGTGCAACCAACCATAGCTCTGAAGGTATTAACCAGATGGCTTACAACCGTTGTATCGGTACCCGTTATTGCGCTAACAACTGTCCTTATAAAGTTCGTCGCCTCAACTGGAGAGACTGGAACGGTGCGGACAGCTTCGAAAATAACCTGTACGATGTAGCTGATATGAACGATAACCTGACCCGCATGGTACTGAACCCAGATGTAGTGGTTCGTAGCCGTGGTGTGATGGAAAAATGTTCTTTCTGCGTACAACGTCTGCAGGATGCTAAACTGACTGCTAAGAAAGCCGGCCGTCCAATGAAAGATGGTGAAGCTAAAACTGCATGTCAGCAGGCTTGCGCTGCCGATGCAATCGTATTCGGTAACGTTAACGATAAAGAAAGCGCTATCTACAAGATCCGTAACGAGGAACAGACAGAGAGAATGTACTATGTGCTGGAAGAAACCCACACATTACCTTCTATCAACTACCTGGCTAAGATCAGAAACAAGGACGCAGCTCCTAAAGCAGAAAAAGAATCTGCTCACAAGGAAGAAGCGCACCACGCGTAAGATCTTGACGGGAAATCGTTAAGAGAAAAAGATAAGAAAGTTACAGAATCTGAGATCATAACAAAAGACAAGGGCTAGTAGCTAGAAGCTAGCAGCTAAAAGCTTATAGAATATGCATTTAAAATACGAATCCACACTGAGAGAACCTTTAGTAGACGGGGTTAAGGATTATCACCAGGTAACGGAAGATATCATTAGTCCCATCGAGGCTAAGCCTGGAAAATTGTGGTATGTAGGCTTTTTTATATCACTTGCACTGTTGGGCTTCGGCGCATTTTCAGTGTTTTGGCAGATCTACTTCGGGGTCGGTGTATGGAATCTGAATAAAACCATCGGTTGGGGTTGGGATATCACCAACTTCGTATGGTGGGTAGGTATCGGTCACGCCGGTACCCTGATTTCCGCGATCCTCTTGCTGTTCCGTCAGGGATGGCGTACTGGGGTAAACCGTGCAGCAGAAGCGATGACCATCTTCGCGGTAATGTGTGCCGGCCAGTTCCCAATCATTCACATGGGTCGTGTATGGATGGCGTTCTTCATCCTGCCTTATCCTAACACCCGCGGTCCGGTATGGGTTAACTTTAACTCCCCGCTCCTCTGGGACGTATTCGCGATCTCCACTTACTTCACCGTTTCCCTGTTGTTCTGGTACTCTGGTCTGTTGCCAGATTTCGCTACCATCCGCGACAGAGCTAAAACGAAACTGCGTAAGTTATTATATGGTGTAGCTTCTTTCGGCTGGACTGGTTCTACCAAACACTGGCAACGTCATGAAGCACTGTCACTGGTACTGGCGGGTTTATCTACTCCACTGGTACTCTCCGTACACACCATCGTATCTTTTGACTTCGCGACATCTGTAATCCCTGGTTGGCATACTACCATCTTCCCTCCTTACTTCGTGGCGGGTGCGATCTTCTCCGGATTCGCGATGGTAAATACACTGCTGATCATTACTCGTAAAATTCTGAACCTGGAAGAATACATTACCGTTGGACACATGGAAGCCATGAACAAGGTAATCGTACTGACCGGTTCCGTAGTAGGTTGTGCTTACCTGACCGAGCTGTTCATGGCTTGGTACGGTGCTAACCCATATGAGTTCGATACATTCTTCAAATACCGTGCAGCAGGTCCTCTGGGCTGGTCTTACTGGATCATGATGACATGTAACGTAATCTCTCCGCAGATATTCTGGTTCCGCAAAATGAGAAGAAGCGTAGCTGTGACATTCTTCATGTCCATCATCGTTAACATCGGTATGTGGTTCGAGCGTTTCGTAATTATCTGTACTTCTCTGTATCGTGACTACCTCCCATCCAGTTGGTCTTACTATCGTCCATCCTGGCCAGAAGTTGGTTTCTACATGGGTACCTTCGGTCTGTTCTTCACTTGCTATTTCCTGTTCGCTAAATACTTCCCAGTAATCGCGGTAGCTGAGATCAAGTCTATTCTGAAAACTTCCGGTGAGAACTTTAAAGAGAAAATGGAAGTGTACGAAGAACAACCAGATGAGAAATTTGCTCACGACGTAGCGCACGCACACTAATAGACGAAACAGAATTAATTAATTGGACTTTGAATTTTTAAATATATGGCTGTTAAAAATTTTGTTGTAGGGTTGTTTGACGATGAGGCAGTGTTGTTCCCGGCGGTAAAGAAAGTACGTACAGCTGGTTACAAATTACACGATGTGTACACTCCTTTCCCTATCCATGGTCTTGACCATGCGATGGGCCTGAGAGAAACCAGCCTGCACACAGCCGGTTTTATTTACGGTATTACCGGTACTACTACGGCATTATCTTTCATGAGCTGGGTATTTAATGTGGATTGGCCGCTGAACATCGGTGGTAAACCTCATTTCCCGTTACCAGCTTTCATTCCTATCACTTTTGAGTTAACAGTACTCTTTGCTGCGGTAGGTATGGTGATGACTTTCTGCTACCTGTGCCAGTTAATGCCAGGCGTTAAGAAGCACATCTTCCACCAAAGACAAACGGATGATAAGTTTGTAATGGTGATCGAACTGACTGATAAAACCAATGCACAAGAAGTGAAAAACTTCCTTCAGGCAAATGGTGCTCACGATATCGAAGAGCAACAGGCAGAAGCCGGATGGTGGTTCGGCAGATTCGATAAGGATGACGAACCTTATCTCCGTAAGGTTAAAACGGTAAACGCGTAATTAAAAACAGCAAAAATCGACAGTGGTAGCTGCTACTGTGAAAACAATAACAGCTACCAGTTAAATAAATTCTGATGAAAAGGACTTCCAACATATTGATTGTAGCCGCATTGGCAACTGGAGCTTTCCTGACAGCATGTAACAGAGGGGAAAACAACAGAAAGCCAGGCAGGATTTATATGCCAGACATGTATGAATCCCGTGCGTATGAATTTTACAGTGCTCGTTTGTCAGGTTTGAAACCAGTGGAAGGAACAGTAAAAAGAGGTGAAGTATTACCATACCACCTGAAAGAATCAGATACTGCTCTGGCTAATCTGGTAAAAAATCCGCTGACTATCACAGCAGCAGATCTGCATGAAGGTGAACGCTTATTCAACATTTACTGCGGTATTTGCCACGGTACTGCTATGGATGGTAACGGCCCACTGTATAAAGGTGGTAACGGTCCTTACCCTGCAGCACCAGCTAACCTGGCATCCGGTCCTAAAGCAGCTTACTCCGAAGGTCGTCTCTTCCATGTGATGACTTACGGTTACAACGCAATGGGTAGCTACGCCAGCCAACTGGACAGAGAACAGCGCTGGAAGATAGCAGCTTATATCAAAAGCAAGAACGCTCCATCCACTGCACCAGCAGTTGCTGCAGCCGCTCCTGCTAAAGATAGCGCAGCCGCTAAATAAGAATGAGAGTTAAACTGAATTTCAAACAAGTATTTTAATATACGATAATGAAAGACCAATTTGTAGTTCCAGCAAGATTAAAAAAGACCAGCTTCGTTTTGATGGGCGTGGGCTTGCTGACTTTATTGATCGGATTATTTGCGTTCAAAAATGAGAACGCGACACGTTTCTGGGCAGGCCTGTTGCAAAATAGCAGCTTCTTTTTGCTGATTACATTAGCCAGCACCTTCTTTATTGCTGCTACAACCCTGGCACATGGTGGTTGGCAGATTGCATTCCGCCGTGTTCCTGAAGCGATCTCCATGGCAGTTCCTGTTCTTGCAGGAATCCTGTTCCTGGTAGTGATGATCCTGGTTTTTGGTGGTAAAGATGATATCTACCACTGGGTAAACCTCCATCACGTTCACGAGGATCCGGTTCTTACCTGGAAAGCACCTTTCCTGAACAAATCATTCTTCACCATCGCTACCGTTCTGACACTGGGTCTGTGGATTTTCTTTACCATCAAACTCCGTAACATGTCTAAGGAAGAAGATGGTTGGGATCTGAAACCTGAAACCGGTAAAAAAATCATTTGGAGAAATACTGTAGTAGCAGGTGGATTCCTGGCAATATTTACCCTCAGCGTTGGTTCTACCACTCCTTGGATGTGGTTGATGAGCATCGATGCACATTGGTTCTCTACCATGTATTCCTGGTATACTTTCGCTAGCACCTGGGTTTCTGGCCTCGCGCTGATTTCCCTGTTCGTGGTTTACCTGAAAAAAAATGGTTACCTGCCTTACGTAACTGAAGAACATCTGCATGACCTCGGTAAATTCTTGTTTGCATTCAGCATCTTCTGGACTTACCTCTGGTTCTCTCAATATATGCTGATCTGGTACGCTAACATGCCGGAAGAAACCGCTTACTTCCAACCACGTGTTTGGGGTCAATGGCGTCCAATCTTCTTCCTGAACCTGCTGATCAATTTTATCACTCCGTTACTGTTCCTGATGAAAAGGGATACAAAACGTAACTATACCGCTGTCGTATTCATTGCCATCGTTATCATCGCGGGTCACTGGCTCGATTTCTGGCAAATGGTTTACCCAGGTACTGTTAAAGAATTACAGTTCCCTTGGTACGAAATGGGCTTAGGTCTCGGTTTTGTTGGGCTGATTATTTATTTGGTATCCATTAATCTGACTAAAGCAGCACTGGTTCCGAAAAATCACCCTTACCTGAAAGAGAGTATTATTCACCACACCTAATCAGGTGCGAAAGGAGATCAGATAAAAGAAAAGCATTAGATAACTTAATTATTTCATATAGCAATGTCAGGATTTTTAGCAGTCTTAGTTGTTGTTCTCATATTCATAGTCATCTTCCAGATTGCGAAGGCGAGCGAATATGTGTCCATATTGAAGGGAGAAAAGAAAGCGCGCCAGCAAAGTAACCGTATCAATGGTTTTCTGCTGATAGCATTCCTGGTGCTGGGGCTTATAGGAGTGTACTACTGTAACGATTTGCTGAAAGGGAAAATCCTGGGCGAATCTGCCTCCGATCAGGGCGAAGGCGTAGATAAATTGATCTACGTTACCCTGCTCATCACCGGTGTCGTGTTTGTAATTACACAGATTCTTCTGTTCTATTTTGCATTCAAATACCAGGAAAAAGAAGGCCGTGAGGCATTTTATTTCCCGCATAGTAATAAACTCGAAGTTATTTGGACAGTTATCCCGGCTATTGCCCTGACTATCCTCGTAGCTTTCGGTCTGAAACACTGGTTCCAGTTGACTTCCGACGCTCCTGCTGATGCAGTGATCGTTGAAATTACTGGTAAACAGTTTAACTGGCTGATCCGTTACCCAGGTAAAGATGGCCAGCTCGGTCGCCGCAGCTTTCAACTGATTGATCCTGCTGCTTCCAATGAGCTGGGTGTTGACTGGAACGATCCGCTGAGTAAAGACGACTTCCAGGCGACTGAAGTACACCTGGTAGTAGGTAAACCAGTAAAATTTGTAATCGGTTCCCGCGATGTTATCCACGACGTTGGTCTGCCTCAGTTCCGCCTGAAAATGGATGCGGTTCCTGGTATTCCAACCACACTCTGGTTCACTCCTAAATTCACTACTAAACAAATGAAGGAGAAAACTGGCAACCCTGATTTCACTTACGAAATCTCTTGCGATCAGATGTGCGGTTCCGGTCACTACTCCATGAGAGGCGTTATCGTGGTAGAAACACAGGAAGAATATAATGCATGGGTAGCTAAACAGCCTACTCAATACAGCCTGGCTCACCCAGCAGCAGCGCCTGCTGAAGCACCTAAGGCTGATAGTGCACAAAAAACTGTGGCTGCCAATACCAAGTAAGCCTTAATTTTGTGAAGAAGAAATATTGACGGAGTCCAATTAATAACATAAAAAAATAAAACCAACACACGAAGAAACTTCCCGGGTGTTAGTTTATAAATAAACCGAACCGATTATGAGTAACGAAGCAACATTGCACAGTCAACAGGAGGTTATGCACGGCGCGGCGGCACATGGTCACCATGATCATGGGCACCATCATGAAAGTTTCATTTCTAAGTATGTTTTCAGCTTAGACCATAAAATGATTGCCAAACAATTCCTGATCACAGGTATTGTATGGGCTATCATTGGCGCCTTCTTCTCTGTACTGTTCCGTTTGCAACTCGGATATCCCGATGCTACCTTCCCTTGGCTGGAAAGCATCCTTGGCCACTGGGCAAAAGGTGGTCGTATCACCCCTGAAGCATATTACGCTCTGGTTACCATGCACGGTACCATCCTCGTATTCTTCGTATTAACTGCCGGTCTGTCCGGTACCTTCTCGAACTTGCTTATTCCGCTGCAAGTAGGTGCCCGCGACATGGCGTCCCCTTTCATGAACTGCCTCTCCTACTGGTTCTTCTTCTTGGCGAGCCTGGTAATGATGGCTTCCCTGTTTGTTCAAACAGGTCCTGCTTCTGGTGGTTGGACAATGTACCCTCCACTGAGTGCACTGGGTGATGCTTCTATCGGTTCTAAAATGGGTGTGGACTTGTGGCTCACTTCTATGGCGCTGTTCGTTGTGTCTCAGTTGCTGGGTGGTCTGAACTACATCTCTACTATCCTCAACATGCGTGCTAAAGGTATGAGCATGACCAAAATGCCACTGACAATCTGGTCATTCTTCTTTACCGCTGTATTGGGCGTACTGTCTTTCCCTGTTCTGCTGTCAGGTTTCATCCTGCTGCTCATGGATCGTCACGCTGGTACTAGCTTCTACCTGTCTGATATCTTCATCGCTGGTAAAGCACTGGCTAACGAAGGTGGTAGCGCAATCCTCTATCAACACTTATTCTGGTTCCTCGGTCACCCTGAGGTATATATCATTATCCTTCCTGCAATGGGTATGGTATCTGAAGTACTGGCGGTTAGCTCTCGCAAACCTATCTTCGGTTACCTCGCAATGGTGGGCTCTCTGTTCGCTATCTGTATCCTGGCCTTCCTCGTATGGGCACACCATATGTTCGTGACTGGTCTGAACCCATTCCTTGGTGCGTTCTTCGTACTGTTAACACTCCTGATCGCGGTACCTTCCGCTATTAAAGTGTTCAACTGGCTGACCACCATCTGGAAAGGTAATATCCACTTTACGCCTGCTTCCCTGTTCTCCATCGGTTTCGTGAGCACTTTCATCTCCGGTGGTCTGACTGGTATCTGGCTGGGTAACTCTTCTATCGATATTCACCTGCACGATACTTACTTCGTAATCGCTCACTTCCACATTGTAATGGGTGTGTCTGCATTCTTTGGTATGTTCGCCGGTATTTACCACTGGTTCCCTAAAATGTATGGCCGCTTCATGAACAATACTCTGGGTTATATCCACTTCTGGATCACCCTGGTAGGTGCTTATTGCATCTTCTGGCCTATGCACTACGAAGGTATGGCGGGTATGCCTAGAAGATATTTCGACTACTCTACCTGGACTTCTTTCAACCAGTTCAGTGGTCTGAACCAATTCATCAGCTTCGTAGTAATCATTGTATTCGCGGTTCAGTTGCTGTTTGTGTTCAACTTCTTCTACAGCATCTTCAAAGGTAGAAAAATGACTACCCAGAACCCATGGAAAGCAACTACCCTGGAATGGACTACTCCAATTCACGGTATTCACGGTAACTGGCCTGGCGAAATTCCAGAAGTTCACCGTTGGGCTTATGACTACAGTAAAGACGGTAGAGACTTCATTCCTCAAACCGAACCTCTCGGTCCAAACGAATCAGGTCACTAACAATAATATTTCAAGCGCCGGCAGGTATTTATTTGCCTGCCGGAACTTGATTAACTGTGATGTTTGTAAATTTGTCCTGAGCTAATTTTCAGGATGTGGTTAGAAATAAAATGTTGCAAGAAAACTCCATAAAATTGTCGACATCGTATGCAGTAGCAAGCAAGGTGAAAGATTACTCTCAGTTAATGAAGTTTAATCTCACCTTCATGGTGGTGTTCTCCTCTGTGGTGGCTTATCTGCTGGTGCCTGGAGTGGAGTTTAACATTGTAAAAGTTCTTTTATTATTTGCTGGTGGATTGCTGGTTTCCGGATCAGCCAATACCATCAACCAGATATGGGAAAAGGAAACAGACAAGCTGATGGCACGCACTGCCGTACGTCCGCTGCCAGCAGGTCGGATGACCGATGCTGAAGCGATCGCACTGGCCGTGATCACAGGTGTTGCTGGTGTCCTGATTATGGGATACTGCTTTAACTGGTTAAGTGCTGGATTAAGCCTCTTGTCGCTGGTATTGTATGCTTTTGTATACACTCCCTGGAAGAAATGGAATTCACTGGCCGTATTGGTAGGTGCTATTCCGGGTGCAATGCCCCTGCTGATTGGCTGGGCCGCAGGCGCCAATAATCTTGCAGAAGGCGGCTGGTCTTTGTTTGCTATCCAATTCCTTTGGCAATTCCCGCATTTCTGGGCTATCGCCTGGATTGCGTTTAAAGACTATGCCAAGGCCGGTTTCAAATTATTACCTGCCAACGGTGAACCCAATAGATTCACCGCATTGCAGGCAGTGCTATATACACTGTTAATTATTCCAGCAGGCGTAGCGCCTTATCTGCTGCACATTACAGGACGGATTTCCGCCATCGTTGCCATATTAGCTGGGTTATTCTTCTTATACAGAGCAGTAAACCTGTACCGTAAGAATGATATTCCTGCTGCAAGGAAACTGATGTTCGGGTCCTATATTTACCTGACAATCGTTCAGCTTGCACAGCTGCTGGATAAATATTAATCTGAAACAGGAGGAAGTGATGCAAACAATGAGCATACAACGTAAAAAAATACATCCGCACAAATATTCCCTTTGGATTGCCATGGGTAGTATTACCATGATGTTCATCGGATTCACCAGTGCATACGTTGTGAAGAGATCGCAGGCCAACTGGCTTGCATTTGAACTGCCACATATTTTCTGGCTCTCTACTGCTGTTATCTTACTCAGTAGCCTGACCATACACCTGGCTTTAAAGCAATTTAAAGAAAGGAACATGCAACGCTACAAACAGTTGATAACCCTGACGGCTATCCTGGGTGTAGTATTTGCAGCTTGTCAATGGATCGGATTCACACAATTGAGATCCGAAGGATTACCGCTCTCCGGACCGGTTTCCGCATCCTTTATTTATGTTATCGTAGGTGTGCACATGTTGCACGTGCTCGGTGGAGTAGTTGCCTTACTGGTAATGTTCTTCAGAGCTTACAGAACACGTATTCGTACCTACAGCGCAGTACCTATTGAAGTGGCCGCAACTTACTGGCATTTCGTAGATATCCTGTGGATTTACCTGTTAGTATTTTTAAGTATCGCGAGATAAACTTTGTAAAATTTTATAAAATAAACAATGGATACAGCAGTTACAGCGAAGAAAAAATGGTGGGCCGGAGGTTATTCTCCTTTTAATGTGAACTATGGCAAGTTGATGATGTGGTACTTCCTGATATCAGATGCGTTCACTTTCGGCGCATTGTTGATTTCATATGGTACCATCCGGTTTTCCAGCACATCCTGGCCTGATCCGAATGAGGTATTTAGGTCTTTCCCAGGTATGGGACATGCAAACCTCCCGCTGATGTTTGTGAGCTTGATGACCTTCATCCTCATCATGAGTTCTGTAACAATGGTACTGGCTGTACACGCTGGTCACCACAGAGATAAAAAAGCAGTTGCTAAATGGATGATCTTCACCATCATTGGTGGTATCGCCTTCCTTAGCTGCCAAGCTTGGGAGTGGACACACCTGTATCATGAAGGTGCTTGGTGGGGCCGCAACCCATTCGTTAACGTAGATGGTACCGCAGCTACTACTAACTTTACCAACTTCTTCTTCACCATCACCGGTTTCCACGGTCTGCACGTAACTTCTGGTGTGATCATCAACATCATCATCCTGATCAACGTACTGAAAGGTACTTACGAACACAGAGGTCACTATGAAATGGTTGAAAAAGTAGGTCTGTACTGGCACTTTGTAGATCTGGTTTGGGTATTCGTATTCACCTGCTTCTACCTGCTCTAATAGTAGCGCCTTTACAAGGTTTATTGATTAACTGGAATCTGATTATAGAATTATTTTAATAGAAAATAGAAATGGAACATACACAGTCTGCTGAAGTGCTTGAACCGGTTCACCACGATTCGTCTACCAGTGTTATCTGGCAAACGTTCTGGATTCTGCTGGCTATTACGGTTGGTGAAGTAGGTCTGGCTTTCTTACACCTGGAATATGGTTTTATGCCAAGAATGTTCTTGAACGGTATCTTCATCATCCTGACACTCTTCAAAGCATTTTATATCGTTGCTCGTTTCATGCACCTGGGTTCTGAAATCAGAAACCTGATAATGACCGTCCTCATGCCGCTGCTGCTGTTTGTATGGTTCATTATTGCGTTCCTCTACGAAGGTCACTCCTGGAAAAATCTGAGAAAAGATCTCGCTCCAGGTACTAAAGTAGAAGCTCCTAAAGTGCCAAACGCTGAACACGAGCCTCACCACTAATTAATTGACTTTTTAAATTATAGGATCATCTCACGCAGGGCTTTATTAGGAGTAATGTTGGCGATTTTGGTGCCATTGGCGGGTTATCTAATTGTAGATCACTACGGTAAAGATGCTGTACCTATCCCACGCTATTACAGTCCCGAAAGAGTAGATACTGTTGTGAATAACGGGAAAGTCTCTTATGATACGGTTTACCATACCATAAGAGACTTCCAGATGACCAACCAACTTGGTGAAAAGGTCAGCCTGAAGAACATGGAAGGTAAGATCCTAGTCGTTGACTTCTTCTTCACTTCCTGCCCAAGCATCTGCCCTACCCTCACCAAGAATCTTAGAATGCTGCAAAGCGCATACACTAAAAATGATACGCTCCTGCAGATTCTTTCCTTCTCTGTAGATCCTGTTAGGGATACCGTAGACAAACTGCGTAAATACGCATACGACTATAAAGTAAATCCCGATAACTGGTGGCTGCTGACCGGTGATAAAAAAGAAATTTACGATCTCGCCAGACACGAATTCTTCGTTTCTGTTACAGAAGGAGATGGCGGTCCGGATGATTTCGTACACACCGAGAAGATTGTGCTCATCGATAAAAACAGGCATATCCGCGGATACTACAACGGTCTCGATTCAAATGATATCAAAAGATTGGCGACCGATGTATCCATCCTCAATCTGGCTAAAGAAAAGAAAAGACCTTCTTTCGCCAAATTCCTGAAGGGACTGTTCTCCGGAAAATAATATTACTCTTATATGTAAGGTGAATAGAGAAAGGTTGTTCACCTTTCTTTGTTCACCTTTCACTTTGTAGAAATATCATGGATCTGAAAAATAAGAATCTTAATGTCCCGATAACAATTATCTCAATTGTTATCCCTGTATTGGTAGCCATCCTCTTTTATATGCCTAAACCAGAGCTTCATCCTGGTTTTGATATCAGAATTTTGCCGCTGTTTCATGCGATTCTGAATTCGGCTACTGCAGTACTGTTGGTTGCGAGTCTCTACTTCATTAAAAACGGTCAACAAAAGGCCCATAAAACGGCTAATTTGATCGCTGTAGTACTCTCCGTGATCTTCTTGCTCTCTTATGTTACTTATCACGCGTTGGCGCCTGAAACGCGCTTCGGAGATATTAACCATGATGGTATCGTGGATGCTGCTGAAAAAGCTGCGGTAGGTGGTATCAGATATGTATACTATTTCCTATTGCTGACGCATATCGTATTGGCTGCGATCATTGTGCCATTCGTATTGTTTACGCTGCTGCGTGCATTCCAGCATAATTTTGAAAAGCATAAGAAGATTGCCAGAATCACTTGGCCAATCTGGCTCTATGTAGCTGTTACCGGGGTTATCGTATATATCATGATCTCTCCGTATTACCACTAACTTATCTATTTGTAAAATAATCTGTTAAGCAGGCCTCACCAGGTCTGCTTTTTTTATTGGGAGACCGCCAGTTCTCGAACCTATTTCTTTACTCAAAATTTCGCTCGGAAGTCTTAATTTTACAGGACCAAATGAATGACAGATGAAGAAACTGTGTTATATAACTTTGATAGGATGGATGCTTACAATCAGCAATCAGTTGATGGCACAGTGTTCCCTGTGTACCAAAACGGCACAGCAACTCGGTGAAGGCCCTGCTAAAGGTCTCAACAACGGTATCCTGATGCTGGCACTTACTCCTCTTGCCATTATAGGATTTCTCGCTTTCCGCTGGTGGAAAAGCAATCAAGAAGCTTAAAATAAAGAATATACGGCAGGAGAAGCTCCTGCCGTAACTGTTTTCTGATTGGTTTTTTGCCTGTAATTAGGCTTCTTCCACTCTCAGTTCAAAAGCTGGACAATCTACCCGCAGATCCGCAGGTTTCAGCGTTGCTTTCATTGTACTGCAATAATGACCTTTCTTTAAGGTATAGGCCTGGCAATTGAAACACATGTGTTGTGTGGTGGTCACCTCTTGCTGATTCAACTGATAAATCAACTGCATCAGTTGTTCCAGTAATGCTCCTTGCTCTTTCACCGGCAGCAGCTCTACGCTGTCTTGCAACGGTTGTGCAAATCGCTCTACCTTTTTTGCTACTGCTTTCCCTTCTTTCACCAGTTGTAAACTGTGACTACGCGTGTCAGTCAAGCTGGCCTTTCTAACAAGATACTTCTTCTGCTCCAGTGATTTTACTGCATCACTGATAGTAGCTTTCGTCATGTTAAAATAGGAAGCCAGCGAAGTTACTGTTCGCTTTTCCTCCGGGTAGTGCAGTAAATAGGTAAGAACCTGAATCTGAATCGGACTCAAACCATACTGTGTGGCCTCTTGCCAGAGAAGCACTCTAAACGCTTCTGATAAACGCTCCAAAGCGGCTACGACTTTGCTCGATGTATTGTCGGCCTGTTGCTCGGGGCTGAATGTGGATACTTTCCCCATGATAAATTCGTGCTGTCCTTAATAGTTGACGGGGCAAGGTACAATAATAAAGCATGGGTGTAAATAGCATATTAGTGACATGCCAATATTCGTGACAGCTTGATAAGTATTTTTCTTACACTATGGAGTAGGTGCAGAAGGATACGCCCAAAGGGCCAGACTCAATGTAACCGCTTTAAACCAAGCAGCTCCGATTTTCCCTACCAGCGCGGGTTCCAGACTACTGATAGCTATTGCTTCTGTCCCAAATCGTATGACAGGATATCCCATTATTGTTAAATACCGCAATAATTCGGGTTGTAAGGAATGCAATGCAATGGAATTTTCATCTGTCTGCCGCTCTACTTCTTGCCAATTCTGGCTACCCGGGCGGTTACAGAGCTGTTGCAACCAGGCACTAAAGTGTGAGTTCCGGAACGCGGCTTCACTACTTACATCGAAAAAAGATGATAAATAACCATCCGATCGAATATAGTCGTACCAACGCTGTAAAATCACCCTATGGGATGATTTTAGTACTGGAGCAGCAATATGCAAGAGTTTTTCATCTTCCTGCGTAAATAATAACATTCTCTTTAATAATACCAATTCCTGTAAGCTAATTGCCGGAACAGCGGGTCTGTTTTGTTCCGAATGCAGGTCCGAATGGTCCATGATCGTCTAAGTTTTGGGCTCTCGTTTGCTTAAGAATTACAATATATGATAAGGCTTCCTAACGGGGAAAATTTTCACAATGTATTAACAAGAAAATAGACACATATTAAAATCATTTGAGATTCTGCATAGAACAATATAGCTTTGATTTATACGTATAAATCCATGAAGAACGGCTTCTATTCCCTGAATGCATATCGTACTCCTGTTGTTCCGCCCGAATGGCTTCGCCCAAAGGAGGAAACAAATAATACCCAAGCGCCTCCATTAATCAGGCTAAGCTTGGTAGCGGTCTTATCTGCTATTTTGGGAATGAGCCTCGCTTGGGGAATAAGTTATTGCATACCCGTGCTGGCCAACCTCCTCTTCCTGGGACGTGTCGCCACCACCTTCCCAGACCTAGATAACAGTGGATTGGGTATCTTCCTGATCATTATCCCCGTGGTAGGTGCTGCCAGTTGGCTACTTGCCCGAAAAAAGATCAATGCGGCCTCCCCTATCGGATTATCCGTTGCGGCTGCAACCGGTGCTCCTGTTGGTATGGATGGTATTATCTCATTGGGAAATATCACTATAGTAAAATACCTGGCGCAAATTTTCAAATTAACTGCGACTGAAGGGGAAATATTGGCGATTTCAGGAATAGCGGGCGCTTTTACCTGGTGTTTTGGGGCGCCTGTGGCGGCATTGCTACTGACCATTGAATTATTCTTGTCTGAGCTCACAGCGGTAACACTCATTCCTTTGATACTCGCTATTGGCGTGGCTACTATAGCACAGCTATTTTTGAACCCGTTCAGCTATGATTTTACCGTGTCTAACAGTAATGAATATACGCTAATATGGTTATACGCTATTACTGGTGTTGTCACAGGATTACTAGCTGCGATGTATCGTAAATTATACCTTTGGCTGAATAATCGCTTCCGCCAAACTAATGGTACACGTGTGTGGTGGTTCCTGTTATGTGCAGCTATCGCTGGTGTGGCGATATATGTTTATCCGGAGACAGCCGGTCCGGGTAACAATTTCCTCCTACCCTTACTGCATGGTACTGTTACCTTTCGGGTAATTCTTGTGATGGGAGTTATTAGGTTACTGGTAAGTGTGGTGTATAATGGCGGCCTCAATACAGGAACTACTATCACCAATACATTATTGATAGGCGCTGGATGGGGAATGCTCATCGGTTTTATCTTCCAGCTATGTTTTCCAAAGTTGCATGTCAGTCCTTCTATGGTGGCATTGGTAGGCATGCTGGCGATGTTTACGGCCAGTACCAGGGCCATTATTACAGCGCTCATACTAGCTGTTGAAATCAGCAGAGATATACGGGTATTACCCTTTGTGATAGCCGCTTGTTTTACTGCCTATGCAGTAACTTATCTGCTATCTGCGAAAAAAGTTAAACAGTTGGAAATCGCTGCTAGATAGGATTTCCAACTGTAGTATATTATTCTCCGCCACCTACAAATTTGAGTCCTGCAATGGAGGCAATCAATGTTACCAAGAAAAATATTCTCCAGAGTACAGCAGGTTCTTTAAAAAAGATCATACCTGCAATTGCAGTTCCAGCAGCGCCGATGCCCGTCCATACAGCGTAGGAGGTACCTATTGGTAGCCCGCCATTAATCGCTTTATTCAGGAAAAAGAAGCTGAGTGATATACAAACGAAAAAACTCACAGAAGGCCAGAGCTTTGTAAAGTTTTCCGAGAACTTCAATGATACAGTAAACCCGACCTCAAACAGTCCTCCAATGAATAGGAATAACCAAGCCATAATAAAACCAGATTTTAATTAATGAAAATATCAATACAGAAATAAAAAGAGAAAGGAATGGGCATAGAACGCCCGTCAGCCTAAGATTAGAGGCCGTAGTTGAATACCGCGTAAGCGATTAATATGCCGAAACGAATGGTTCGCATGGCGCAAAGGTAAGCATTTTTTTATACCTCGGGTATTTACAGTATTCTGCGCAAGGCTTCCCTCCTGCTCAATGCCGCCAAGAGATGGGCATCTGCAAATTTTTGTACCGCTTGCGGATTCACTTTTGAATACTCCCGCAAAGCCCAGCCTATGGCCTTTTGAATGAAGAATTCTTTGGAGTCTATATGTTCCAATATATATCGGAACAATACTTTTTCATCTGTATCTTTCTTCCAGCCGTTTTGATAGATAATAGCACTGCGTTGCAACCACATATCTGCATCATTTACCCAACTGTCGGTAATGGCAGGTCGTAATGCCGGAAACTTTCGGAACCATGGCCCAGCAAGCCCACTCACCGTATTATCTACCGTATCCCACCATGATTTGGTGCATATCATGAATTCAAATAATCCAATATGCTCCTCCTGGAATTGTTTATGCATCGCTTGCATAATATCCATCGCTGCATATTGATATTCTCTTTCTGGTAATTCCCATAATTCACGGACCATTTCCGACATTTCTGATATCGGCGGAACGCCATGCTGTGCTTTAATGGCACGCTGTATGCGTCTTCTAAGCGGCGCTTTAAGACCAAAGTACTCAAACTGATCCCGCATGTATTTTTTCATGCCTGCAGCTTCTTGCTTGTTGGCCGCATTCTTGAATGCAGTGGTGATCAGTTGGATATATTCCATGATATTAGCTTTTGGAGCGTATATAACGGTAAAGGTTAAACGAAGAATCTGATAGATGTGAGGATATTTCCTGTTGCAATTCTTTCTTGCTGATATCCTTCATACGTCTGTGTTGAATCAGTTGCCAGGCTTTTTCTGCCAGCAATAAGGCATGGCGCTGCTGATAGTGTTGTACTTGTTGATGATGAGCGCCGATGGCTGTTGTCAGCTCCTCTACACCGGTGAATTGCGTAGCTACCGTTTTTATAACGGGTATCTCCCATCCCTCCCGTTGACGCGTATGCGCAAGTATGCGCAGGTTACGCACAAATTCATCTGCATTCGCACGATCTGATTTATTCACCACAAAGATGTCTGCAATCTCCATTAGACCGGCTTTCATCGTCTGAATTTCATCGCCCGCTTCTGGTACTACCACTACAATAGTAGTATCTGCAATACCTGCAATTTCTACTTCACTTTGTCCTACACCTACTGTTTCTATGAATACGTAATCGAAGCCCCCTGCTTTAATGAGGTCTGTCACTTCAATGATCTTCGGACTGAGGCCGCCCAATGCACCACGACTAGCCATCGAACGAATGAATACATTCGGATTATTGAAATGCTGACTCATACGGATTCTATCGCCCAGTAAAGCCCCGAAATTAAACGGAGAGGAAGGATCCACCGCAATGATGGCCACTTTTTTCTGCAGCAATAACAGGTGTTGTATCAGGGCATTAACCAGGGTACTTTTCCCGGCCCCTGGAGGGCCGGTAATTCCAATGACTTTTGTATGATTGGATGCAGGTAAATTTTCCAGCAGTGATTCATAACCGGTGGCCTCATTTTCAACGAGTGAAATACATCTTGCCAGCGACTTTATATCGCCCTGTAATAGTCCGGATAGATACTGCTGATACATTTGAATAGTAACTGATTTGACTACAAAAATAGGGAGTATACTGTTCTAATCAATCAGTAAACGGTAAATGCTCAGATACTCTTTCGCTGCCTTCTCCCAGCTAAAGCTGTCGGCATGTTTGATGATTGCTTCCGGGTTGCCGTTGGTGTGGAAATCGGACAGCCCATTTTCAAATACAGTTTGCATGGCCTTTGGGTCGAATGAATCGAAGTAATAAGCATACTTGCCTCCTATTTCCGGCAAACTGGTATGTGTGGAAAGGAACACTGGTTTCCCGAAATGCATCGCTTCAATAACAGGAATACCAAATCCTTCTGCGATAGATGGAAAAGCAAACGTAGTACAGTTTTTTAGGTACCAATATTTATCTTCATCGCGTACTGGTCCAAGAATTTTTACGCGGTCTGTAACGCCATATAGCTGCGCTTCTTGCTTGATTTTTTCTGCATAAGCTTCATTGATATTTCCTGCAATCAGCAGTTCCATATCATTGTTGGCCAACAAGCAAGGAAGTACGTGAAAATTCTTTTTAGGCAATATTGTCCCGATGGTGAAAATGAACTGTTTTGTAGGTTTATAATTGGGCTGATCAAATCCAGGAAATTCCGACACATTCGCGCCGTTATAAATAACCCGAATTGGTTTGCCATTTGTGTTCAGATGTTTTTCCACATCCTGTTTCACGTATTCTGAAATGGTGGTAATAAAAGCACTTGAATCAATAGCATCTTGCACACACTTCAACATCTTCTGACGTTTTGCCGGTGTTTTGTTTTCGTACAGAAAATTTAGGTCGTGAATGGTCAGTATGCGACTCGTGTTTTTGTTAGCAGGTGCATACGCAGAGCTCTGATAGGCCGTATGCCATATATCGTAAGGCTTACGATATGGCATATAGACTTTATGCCAGGATTTTTGCTCCAGGTATTTGGCGCCAGGGCCGAAGTCTGGTTGCTGCTTAGCCGGTACAAAAAAAGTTAATTCTTCTGATGGTAATAGTTGTGCGAGCATGGCTTTCCCGAGTTGTAAACAGTAAGTATACAGACCGGTATTAGGATATTTCATTCTTTCGCAGTCAAAGACGTAGCGTGTCATTGTGTAATAGTTGTAGCGCTATATGTTTTCTGAAATAAATTTTACTCGCATTGCTGTTGGCAGTGGATTTCTCCTGGATTGGAGTCCCTGGTTGCCCGGTTTTTCCCTGCAAAGGTTCATTATTTCCCTGATCTTTAGCCAGGGTCTGCAGTTCAAATATTGTTATCATGCCTTGCTCCGCAACCTATCGGTCCCTGTTCTTTCGGCTCAAGTGTATCCCTGATGAAGTGGATGATATCATGTGCCAAATGCCAATAGAAAGGATGGCATCTCCCAGTTTTACAGCGATTAGTATATAAAAACTTTTACAATATAAACAGATATTGGCAATCAATTATATAAATTCCCTATAGTTATGTGAAATATGCCGGACCTGCGGCCTAAATATTCTCTATATTTTATAACTTGTTGCTATGACGAACTTTATTCCCATATTTCCGCTAGGGGCTGTAGCTTATCCGGGTGAACAATTGAACCTACATATTTTTGAACCCAGATTTAAGCAACTGGTAGCAGAGTGTGTGGCCGAGGGGAAGTTATTCGGAATTCCAGCGGTAGTAGACAAGAATATCATGGAATATGGCACCCTGGTGAAGATAGAAAAGGTGGAAAAACTCTATGATAATGGAGAAATGGACGTTATTACCAGGGGAGACAGCGTGTTCCGGGTACTGGAACTCATCCATCAAATTCCGGAAAAGCTGTATTCTGGGGCTATCGTAAGTTACCCAGTCAATAATATGACCGTCAATAATAAGTTACTGGAAGAAGTCATTCATGGGATTCGAGAATTGCATTCCATTCTCCAGGTACATAAATCTTTCAAAAAACCAGAAAATGAACTCCTCTCCTACGACCTTGCACATCATGCAGGTCTTTCATTATCAGAGGAATACGAAATGTTGCATTTGTTCTATGAGGTACAGCGACTAGAATACCTAAAACGGCATTTGCATAAAGTAATTCCTATGATGGCCGAGATGGAGCGCTTGAAAGAAAGGGTAAAACTCAATGGTCATTTCCGAAATTTATCGGCCGGCGACTTGTGATGTTTTTTTTCAAGATGATGATCTGATAAGGATTTGGGAAGATAAAATTGCCAACTTTAACGAGGTTTTAACAGGCCGTATTTTGGTTTTTTTTGCTTCACGCCTTAAAAATTAGATATTTGCAGACCCAGAATTTTTCTGATAAACGGGTTTAAAAACAATTCTGTAACTCAATGCATCGGACAAAAGTCAGCATTCTTTGTTTCTTCGGATCATTCCTTTTGATAGCAAATAATGCATTAGCACAGGACAATTCACCATATTCCCGTTACGGATTGGGTGATTTGAATAACAACCAGAATATTGTCAACCGTGGTATGGGGGGCGTTTCACAAGCGTATAATGATCCGCAGTCTGTGAATTTCATCAACCCTGCCAGTTATTCCAATTTACTATTAACATCCTTTGATATTGCTGTTGAAGGTGGTGCCCGTAGTATTCGCGACGGTGGCAGCTCCTTCAGTTCTGGCTTTGGTACCCTCTCTTATTTGCAGTTGGGTGTACCTATCAAAAAGAAATGGGGTCTGAATATTGGTCTCCGTCCTGTAACGAGGGTTTCCTATAATATTCAACAACCCGTTAACCAGACTTTCTTCGATACCCTGAAACTGCCCCTGCAGAACAGATACGAAGGAAGTGGTGGCCTTTACCAGATATATGCTGGTACAGGTGTTGGTATTGGTGCATTTAGCATTGGGGTAAATGTGGGTTATCTGTTCGGTAATCTCCAGAATACTACTTCAATTGTTTACCCAAGCCCTAATATCTTCGCTTCCCGTCATATGAACAGAATTAGCTACAGCAGCTTTTTCTATAAGGTGGGTGTCCAGTACAAAGCGAAGCTCAGTAAAGATATGGACCTGACCTTTGGTGCTACGGGAAGTGCCTCTCAGAGCATGAATGCCAAACAGGTGGCCTTGTCTGAAACTACCATGTACGATGCTACCAATAACGATTTCACCAATGTGGATACTGTAAAATATGTACAGGGTGAAAGAGGAAAAGTAATTTATCCAGGTGAGTTTGGTGGTGGTATTCTCCTCCGTAAACTGGATAAATGGCAAGTAGGTGCAGATTTCACCACTACCAACTGGGGATCTGATTATAAATCTTACGGTGTAAAAGATACCGCTGTTCAGAATTCCTGGAAAGCCTCTATTGGTGGCCAGTTTGTTCCAAATCTCACTGCACTCAGCGGTTATTGGAACCGAGTTGCTTACCGATTGGGAGCTTATTACGGACGTGATTATGTTCATCTGAATAATGTCAGCATGCCGATTATGGGCTTTACCCTCGGTGCTGGTCTGCCTGTACGTCGTATGGCTTACAGTAATCAGTACAGTATGCTGAACCTGGCTTTTGAAGTTGCTCACCGTGGTAACTCTCAAAGCATTATCCAGGAAAACGTTTACCGGATGTCTATTGGCTTTACCCTCAGCGACAGATGGTTTATCAAGCGTAAATACGATTAACAGCTTCCAAACTGTTATCCACATAATTGAACAGAAATGCAGTATATGTTTAGGGAGATAAAATCTTTTTATCTTCGCCTGGCATTCACTGCATTTCTTTTTTAGTATACCATGATAAGAAGGATTATTATATTTTTCCTGATAGCCATTTATGCCAGCAGTTGTGAAAACGATATGCAGGCGGTGATGGCATTTGATTCCAAAAAGGCTGCTGTTGAAAATGGAACGGATATCGTTACCATATTCAGCCAGAACGGACGGGTAAGCGCCAAATTAACCGCTCCTGAGATGGAAAGAAGCCTCGACAGACCGAACTATGTCGAGTTTAAAAAGGGACTGAAAGTCCTCATGTACGATACCACCCTCCAACTCACTACCACCCTCACCGCCAAACACGGTAAATACATGGAGGAAGAAGGATATGTATATCTTACAGATTCTGTGGTGCTTATTACCAATAAAGGAGAGCGATTGGATGGTAACGAATTGAATTACGATCCTCATCGGCATATATTCTATTCTACTAAGGAAGTATTTATCAATACGCCTACCTCCCAATTACACGGTTGGGGTTTGGAGGCGAATGAGGATTTCTCTGTGAAGAAAATTTTGAAGGTAAGTGGTCCCATTACGATGGAAGACAGTACCTCCATGGCAGAGGATACCACGGTGCATGCCGTTCCTTCTGCTACCGCAACACCGCAGCCGTTGCCACCGATAAAGCCCGCAGCACCAACAGCGCCAGCGGTCACCACTCCTTCACCGGTACCAACCGGTATGCAGAGCGCTCCTCCTGCGCCTGCTCCTGTGCTGCCAGCAAATATGCAGCGTCAGAAAATAAAGCCGCTGAAAGATAGCACCAACAAGTAATTAGCTAAATGGCATAAACGAAAGAATCCCACCTCTGCAGGTGGGATTCTTTCGCTTTAACCTATTTTTTAACCTAAAATTTGATTATTATTTGGCAATAACTATGCCAGTATATCATTTTTTTAATATTTATTTGAGAATTCTCATTTTAAAAAAATAATACGTGTTCCTTCGTAATATTCTAAATCTGACTGGATTTTATTATATTCGATTTATTGCAATCAATAACAACGGAACTATGGATTTGATCAACTGGCAGGATTTTGAAAAAGTAGAGATGAGAGTAGGTACCATTCTGGAAGCAAACGACTTTCCAGGAGCCCGTAACCCAGCTTACCAATTAGTAATTGATTTCGGACCCGAAATAGGTATCCGTAAATCCAGCGCCCAGATCACCGTTCTCTATGACAAAGAAGCACTAATCGGTAAACAGGTGATCGCCGTTGTGAACTTTCCACGTAAACAGATTGCCACCTTCATGTCCGAGTGCCTGGTATTGGGTGCTGTGGGCCCAAACAAATCTGTTACACTCCTCCAACCCGGCCTTCCCGTAGAAAACGGTTTAAGAATAGGATAAAATTATAATACCAACTAATCAAGTGCGTAGAGTATATTGATTATGATGTTTATATAGATATAAACATTTGTAAATTCTTTTTTCCTATAATATTATATTTTTTATAATACGAATAGATATTTACCATATCCTGATGTTTACGAACTAAATTCTAACGTTCACGGAAATGGGAAACCATGAGCAAATTTCGCGATATATCTTTGTTCTAGGTTTTTCATAGGATATGGTTAAAATTATTACAAGGGCGGTATTCTTACCACCCTTTTTTTATTCCCTTTCCAGCCATATTAGCACTTGTCTTCCTATAATTCATTGATTATTAATCTTCTATACAAATAAACATTATATTTAAATTATAATAAAGTGTTTTTCTGGGCTATACGTTTATTGTCGTTTTTTTGACGTTCCCCGGTTAAAATGCATCGTTCACAAAAATCACCTACGCCCATATGGAAAAAACGGCCATCTTTGGTGTAGGTTTTTCAATAAAGATATGGTTAAAATTTTTCGGGGCTGTAGTCTTGCAGCCCCGTTTCTATTTTAGGACTTTCTGATTTTTTCATAAAAAAAGCCCGAACCTTAGGTTCGGGCTTTTGCTTTTTAGCTTACGCTGTAATTATTTATTGAAGCCTGCTGGGAATGGTTTGTTCAACAGGTTATTGTAGATGAATCGGTAGGATTCGCTATTGGAATGTACATTTTTAGGTGCACCCCATCCATGACGCTCACCAGGGTACAGCATAAATTCGAAATGCTTGTTCTGGTTTTCCATCGCGTCAATCAACTGGATACAGTTCTGCATGTGTACGTTATCATCCATTGTACCGTGGGTGATACGGATAAGACCACGATATTTATTCACATATGGCATCACCGCAGTGATTTTATAGCCTTCTGGATTTTCTGCTGGGGTATCCATGTAGCGCTCTGTGTAATGGCTATCGTACAGGTGCCAGTCGGTAACCGCGAAATTAGCCATACCGTAATTGAAAACATCTGCACCATAAGTCAAGGCCATACAAGTCATGTAACCACCGAAGCTACCCCCCGTCATACATACTTTACCGGTATCCGTCCATGGTTGGGAACGCAGCCACAGGGTAGCATCCATATAATCTTCAATTTCATGGATACCAAGATTGCGGTGGATGTAATTCATACCAGTTTTACCCAGATGTCCGCTGGCGCGGTTATCAATGGCTACCTGAATTACACCTTCCTGTGCCCACCATTGTTGTACAGGGGTATATTTCCAGGTATCATATACGGTACCTGCATTCGGACCACCGTAAATGCTGATGAGAATAGGATATTTTTTACCCGGCTGCATATGCAGTGGCATGGTGATGGTCATTGGTAATTCCAGTCCATCGCGGGTTTTGTAATATTTCAGCTCTGTTTTGGCGACATTATATTTATCGAAATCAGCCCCTTTGCTGTCGCCAAGCTCGCGGATAACTTTACCATTGTTATCTACTAAGGCCATTTTAGAAGGAGTAGATAAGTTGCTGTAGGTGGTGATAAAGTATTTACCACCTGGCGCCATGCTGATAATATTGTTGTAGTTACCGGCAGTAAGGCGGGTTAAAGCACCTGTTTTCAGACTCACTTTGTACAGATCAAAGCGAGTGGAGGCTTCTTTACGGGCAGTGAAATAGATAACCTGGTTTTTCTGATCGATTTCCAGTACTTCTTTCACGGTCCAGTTGCCATTGGTCAACTGCTTTTTCAAAGAGCCGTCCATGTTATGCAGATATAACTGTGACCAGCCGGTTTTATCGCTCTGCAAGAGGAAGCCTTGTGTGCCGATAAAAGGTACGTCTACAAACCAATTAATCCATGTCTTCTGTTTCTCATCATATACTTCTTTCTTAGCGCCTGACTGTGGATTAATGCTGTAGATTTTCAGATTATCCTGGCTGCGTGGCATCCATTGAATCCAAAGGTTTTTGCTATCGGCAGTCCAGAATGGAGTACCAAAGTATTGGTCATCATTTTCGTTGAAGTCGGCCCATACCGTGTTTCCACCTTCTACAGGCACTACGCCCAATTTTACCGCAGGATTTGGATCGCCAGCTTTTGGATAACGGGTGTTTTCCAGATAACCATGCTGTCCTTTCTCGCTATAGATAGGGAATACAGGCACTTTGGTATCGTCGAAGTGCATGTAGGCGATGTTCTTACTGTCTGGACTCCACCAGAATGCGCGGTAGTGTGTAGGGCGACCAAGAATTTCCTCGTAATACACCCAAGATGCCCAGCCATTATAGATTACGTCTGTACCATCGTGGGTATAGCGGATTTCTTTTTTAGTGGTGATCTCTATACTATATAAATCATTATTACGTGTAAATGCGACATATTTCCCATCAGGAGATAATGTTGGATTTTTTTCTTCCTCAGGGGTGCTGGTCAGTTGAATTTCCTTGCCATCATTGCCTGTATAGAAGATATCCTTATTGTGGATATCCACATGCGGACCGCCAACTGGCGCCGTGTAAATAGTGGCATTGCCAGTACGTACATCAATGCTGTAGGCTTGTTTGTCGCGGATCTCTATGTAATGATCGGCATCCGCCCAGCCTCTTACTGCTGGCAGTGGAACAGTGATACCGGTAGTTTTTCCATTGAATGCCTGTTCAAAAGTAATGTCTTGCTTTTCCTGGGCTTTCAACTGTGGAACGGCGAGCCAAAGAAGGGCTGCGCCTGTAAGACAGGTTGGTTTTAATCCAAGTACAATTCTCATAATTAGTTAATATGTCTTTTGCCGTTTAGGTGCGTTGTTGGCACGGACGAAAATAAGCATTCAGGCACATAAGCCGGGTATAAAATTCCATGAGCGGAGGCCGTGGATACCGCTAAAAGGAGATTTTCCACCATCCATCCGGTTAAACGCTTCATGTGGAAAGAACTTCCAGAATTCGCAGTCACCTGACTTACTTTTATTTCGGTTTTCATAGGATATGGTCAAAAAGTAAGGGGCTGTAGTCTTACAGCCCTTTCCTATTGCCCTAAACTTCGTTTCCTTGTTCCTTCTGGATTATTGAATTAAATTTGCACTCCAATTGAATCACATGACACAATTATCAGAGCAAGAGATTATACGCCGGGAAAAATTGCAGGAGCTGCAGAAACTGGGCATAGACCCGTATCCAGCGGCCGAATATCCGGTAAATAATACTTCCGTAAACATTAAAACAAACTATTCGGAAGAAACCAAGGAGCAATTCCAGGACGTTTGCCTGGCAGGTAGAATCATGAGTGTGCGTGACATGGGTAAGGCGGCTTTTGTAGAATTACAGGACGCTGCTGGAAGAATCCAGTTATATGTACGCCGGGATGATATTTGCCCTGGAGAAGACAAGACCCTCTATGATGTTGTGTTCAAGAAGCTGGTTGACATTGGCGATTTCGTTGGTGTGAAAGGATATGCCTTTGTTACCAAAACCGGTGCAACTTCTGTTCACGTAAGTGAACTGGCTATTCTGGCAAAAGCACTGCGTCCATTACCGATTGTAAAGGAAAAAGAAGGCGAAACCTTCGATGCCGTTACCGATCCTGAATTCAAATACCGTCAACGTTACGCGGATCTGATCATCAACCCTGATGTGAAGAACGTTTTCATGAAACGTACTAAGATCATGCAAACGATCCGCGATTTCTATAATAACCTGGGATATCTGGAAGTGGAGACACCTATCCTCCAGCCAATTCCTGGTGGCGCAGCAGCGCGTCCGTTCATTACGCATCATAATGCGCTGGATATGCCGCTGTACCTGCGTATCGCGAATGAACTGTACCTGAAACGCCTCATCGTAGGTGGTTTTGAAGGGGTATACGAATTTGCAAAAGACTTCCGTAACGAAGGGATGGACCGTACCCATAACCCTGAATTCACCGTTATGGAAATGTACGCCGCTTACAAAGACTACGAATGGATGATGACCACCACCGAAACTCTCCTGGAAAAAGTAGCGATCGCATTACACGGTACTACACAGGTGCAAGTAGGTGAAAAAGTGATCGACTTCAAAGCGCCTTTCCGCCGTGTGACCATGTATGAAGCCATTAAGGAACATACCGGTTTCGATATCTCCGATATGGATGAAACACAACTGAGAGATGTGTGCAAACAACTGGAGATCCACGTAGATCCTAAAATTGGAAAAGGTAAACTGATCGATGAAATCTTTGGTGAAAAATGTGAAGGACACTACATCCAACCTACCTTCATCACTGATTATCCAGTAGAAATGAGCCCATTGACCAAAAAACATCGTAGCAAAGCCGGACTGGTAGAGCGTTTCGAGCTGATGGTGAACGGTAAAGAAATCGCCAACGCTTATAGCGAGCTGAATGATCCAATCGATCAACGCGAACGTTTCGAAGATCAGGTGAAACTGATGGAACGTGGTGATGACGAGGCCATGTATATCGATTATGATTTCCTCCGCGCACTGGAATATGGTATGCCGCCAACCTCTGGTATCGGTATCGGTATCGATAGACTGACCATGCTGATGACCAATCAGCCGTCTATCCAGGACGTACTGTTCTTCCCGCAGATGAAGCCGGAAAAAATGGATTAACATAAAATAACATAAATAAGAAAGCTGACTAGTAGTAACTGGTCAGCTTTTTGCTTTATAGGACCGGAACATTTTAGCGAATACTTCGTTAACTTAAGAAGTAACCTAAATAATGCCTTTATGAAAACAATTCTCGTTCCTACGGATTTTTCAGACATTGCTTTCAATGCAGCTACTTATGCAATTGACATGGCCCATGCAATGGGGGTTGAAAGAGTCGTGCTGTACCATGCCTACGAACTGATTGTACCCATCCCGGATGTGCCCACAGCAGTACCAATGGTAAATGCAGATGACTTGCGGGTATCCAGTTTAGAGGGATTGGATAAAATGAAAAAGGATTTGCAGCCAATGGCCGGCGATAAGGTAACATTGCTTTCCAGGGCCGATAATACCCTACTAGCCGCCACCATCAATGATGTATGTAAAGAAGAGGAAGTGGATTTGATCATTATGGGCATCACTGGCGGAAGTAAATTGGAAGAAATACTCGTAGGCTCCAATACCATCGATGTGGTGAAACACACTACTACGCCGGTTTTGATTATTCCAGCGGTAGCCAGGTTCAAGCCCATTGAAAAGATTGTATTTGCCTGCGATATGCGCCATGTAGTAGATACAACACCTGTAGGCCTGTTGAAAAAGCTGTTAAACACTTTTCACGCTGAGTTACATGTGATTAACATCGACCATGAAAGCAAGCATTTCACGCCAGATACACCTTTCGAGACACTGATGTTAGATACATTGCTGGAAGGGTATAACCCGATATATCATTTCCTGGATAATACAAATATCGTAGCGGGCATTGTAGACTTTGCAGAGGCCAATCATGCGGATCTGATATTAACTATACCTAAGAAGCATGGCCTTTTTGAGAGTATTTTCAAAAGAAGCAGCACGAGTAAGCTGGCCTTTAAAACACATGTTCCCTTGCTGACAATACACGAATAATTTTTATACATTTGATTCATTATTAGTAATCATCATAACTACTATGCTTAAACGATCACTGTTAGTACTGCTGGGCGTATTTTGCCTGCATACCAGTCAAGCTCAGCTTTTGAATAAACTGAAAAAGTTGAACCAGTCAAAAACCACGACTACAACTACTAATCCCCTTTCCAGTATTACTGAAACCGATGCTGCTTCCGCTATTAAAGAAGCGTTGGCAAACGGTGTGAGCGCTGGTATCCAGAAACTGAATAAAACAGATGGATTTTTTGGTAGTGAGCTATACAAAATGCTGCTGCCGGACGATGCGGTGAAAATCGGTAACACGCTGCGTCAGTTGGGTATGGGTAAACTGGTGGATAATGCTATCCTCCAGATCAACCGTTCCGCTGAAAAAGCAATGGGTTTTGCTGCGCCAATCTTTGTTGACGCTATCAAACAAATGACATTGACAGATGCATTGAACCTGGTAAAAGGTGGTAATACTTCTGCTACAGAGTATTTCAAAAGCAAGACTACAGACAAGCTGAAAGCAGCTTTTGCGCCAGTGATCAAAGGTTCCCTGGATAGCACTATGGCTACCAAATATTACGGTGATCTGATCACTTCTTATAACAAACTCCCGACTACCTTCAACAAGGTAAATCCAGATCTGCAGGACTTTGTGACTACCAGAGCGGTAAATGCACTGTTTGACCAGATTGGTAAGGAAGAAATGAATATCCGTGCTAATCCTGTAGCGCGTACTACGGATATCCTGAAGAAAGTATTCGGTGCGAAATAATTTCATCACCCGCTTTTCGTGCGGGAACACCAAAGCTTAAATCTACTGACAAAAAAATAAGGAAAAGGGGTGACGTCGCAGACGTCACCCCTTTTCCTTATTTTTTGATATTGTTACATGTTTCCAGAAAGCAGTACCTGCCACGCTTCTTGCACTTTCTCCGCAGCCAACAACTGCTGTGCATAGCGATGCAGTTCCTTCTCCATTTCATCCGGTGTAATGCTATAATACTGAATGATTTGCTTCAGGTGGTCATCATTGAACGCTGGATCTATAACCGGCATTTCATGTACATTCCCCAATTGCCCCAGGTTATTACCTGTAAGAATATTGCTGTTTCGGATAGATAACGGTAATGCATCTACGCCGATCCCTAATTTCATATTAGGTTTTGCTACTTCAAAAACAGCATCTCCGGAAGCACGGCAATAGAAATCGCCTCCCATACGGGCTACGAGATCTATTTTATGTGGGTCAATTTTTCCTCTTTCATTCAGGATGTTATCGTTGATATGGATCATTACGGGTTCACAGATAACCAGGTTACCGGCGCCTCCCTCCTGCCCTGTAGCAATTACTTCTCTCACGATGCACTCCATCTGTACCGGGCTTTCCTTTACCCTAAAGGGTTTTACCAATTCTGAAGGAAGCGCTGTAAAGCCGGCTTTCTCAAATTCATTGATGCCAGCAGGATATTCACAACTGGCTAAAGAAGTTTGTTGTACCATGGCGTAGTTGACCACGTTTATCACCACTTCTTTGTTGAGCAGAATATTTTCCAGTGTATGCTTCACCGTATTATCTCTTACGCGTCTGGCGGGAGAAAAGATAATGGTAGGTGGATTACTGCCAAAGATGTTGAAAAAGCTAAAAGGCGACAGGTTTGGGTTGCCGTCTTTATCTATGGTGCTGGCAAAGCAAATAGGCCGTGGCGCAATGGCCCCCAGCAGCAAGGCATGCAGCTCATTTGTTTTAATAGATGATGGAACTACCTGCATGACTATTGGGCTTTTTTCTTTAAGGCCAGAATGGAAAAGTCGCTGTCTTCTTGCACGATGGTATTTTTCAGCGTACCCAGACCGGCAATCTCCATTTCCACTACATCTCCTGGTTGCAGCCATTGTTCTTGGTAATCTGGGTTGTTCAGTTTACCGGTGCCGTTTAGTTCCAGGAAACATCCTGTACCTACAGTACCGCTACCGATGACATCTCCAGGAAGAATATTGGCGCCATAAGCGCAGCGTTCCAGTATTTCCGCGAATGTCCAGTCCATATCTCCCATATTACCTTCACTCACTTGGATGCCATTCACTTTACAAGTCATTTTCAGGTTATAGTTTTTGCCGGTATGACCTGGTTTGGCAGGGATGAGGAATGATTCCAGCTCGTCCGGAGTTACCAGCATAGGGCCAATAACAGTGCTGAAATCCTTACCCTTGGCTGGTCCCAGGTTGAGCTTCATTTCCTCCATTTGGAGGGTACGGGCACTCATATCATTCATAATCATAAAACCGCCAATGTATTCATCTGCTTCTTCCGCCGTGATATTACGACCTGCTTTACATACTACAATGGCTGCTTCCAGTTCGAAATCCAGTTTATTGAAATGATCCGGCATGCAGGATATTTCGCCAGGACCCTGGATAGCATTGTGATTGGTAAAATAGAAGATAGGATATTCATCAAATTCTGGAATCATATCCACCTTACGGTTACGTCTTGCGGCAGCTACGTGCTGACGGAATGCATACCCATCGCGGCAGGAAGTCGGGAATGGAACAGGTGCAAGGATTTGCACATTGTTATAAGGAATACCAAATGCGGAGCCTACTTTTTTACCAGCTTTCAGTTGTGCATCGGCATGTAATGCAATATCGATGACGTCTTCCCAAGCCATGAGAAACATCTGCATGCTATTGGGCAGATCCGGATGAAGATCCTGTGTGTTGTATAATAATCCATCCACCAAGATGGCCAACTGGTCAGTCTCTTCTCTTAAATACGTAACGAGTTTCATGATAATGTGGTAGTTCTGGTTGTACGATATGAATGGTCAAATATAAGAAAAGTCGCTATGGAGCTTTAGCCGCCGGAATATTTTTTATAAATTCAATGTAGGGGAAGAAATCGTGCGGCACGTCATTCATAATAGACCAAATCGTATATGCTTAACAGATTGTTGATGATCCTGTGTTTGATGCCATTTTTGCTGAAGGCGCAGGTCCGAACGGACAGCCTGCCGGAACAGTTAATCCGTCGGCATGCTAGTCCATTTTTAAAACATGTATTACAGTATCCAGACTCTTTTCGCTATCAACTGATCTATACACAGATCGACAGGGATGAAAACAACCAACCACATTTTAAAAACTATTATTTCAACGTTAGTGCGGATACCTATTTCAACCCAGCCAGTACGGTGAAGCTGCCGATTGCCCTGTTAGCATTGGAAAAGCTCAATGATCTGAAGGTCCAGGGCCTTAATCGGAATACCCCGATGTTGACAGACAGTACCTCTGAAGGACAAGTAACCGTGCATACAGATTCGAGTGCTGCCAACGGACTGCCTTCCATTGCGCATTACATCAAGGAAGTATTCTTGGTAAGTGATAATGATGCTTATAATCGTTTATACGAGTTCGTTGGTCAACAGCGGGTGAATGAGCGTTTATGGGAGATGGGATACCCTCAGACCCGCATTGTTCGCCGATTTATGCCGCTGAGTGAAGAGGGCAATCGGCATACGCCGGCTATACGTTTTGTAGAAAACGGGAAAACCATCTATTCCCAGCCACCAGCCTATAGCACACTTACCTTTGATTATAGTAAGCAAATAGGCATTGGGCAAGGATACCTGGATAAAGATGATCACCTCGTGCCACGTCCGATGGACTTCACCAAGCATAATAATTTTCCATTGGAAGATTTGCAGCAAGTACTACAGTCGGTGATTTTTCCAGGGTCTATGCCGGTATCGAAAAGATTTCGTCTCACGAAAGATGATTATAAATTTCTTTATCAATATATGTCGGAATACCCCTCTGAGTCCCGATATCCGAAATATGATACTGCAGAGTTCTTCAATAGCAACACTAAATTTTTCTTTTTTAAAGATGGCCATCGAAACATACCTGGCAACATACGTGTATTCAATAAAACGGGATGGTCTTACGGGTTTCTAACGGATGCTACCTATATCGTAGACTTTAAAAATAAGGTAGAGTTTTTACTAACGGGAACCATATACGTTAATAGTGATGGCATATTGAATGACAATAAGTATGAATATGAAGAAGTAGGATATCCATTTTTTCGTGAAATAGGTGAGACATTTTATCAATATGAATTGCAGCGGAAGCGAGTAAATACACCAGATTTGAATGACTTCAGAATAAATTATTCTCAGTAAATTTGCACGCATTTTTGAATGACCTATTCTGTCGGTATTCAGATGCCCGTTACCCAAATTCGTATTGATACATAGTTTAGATAGGTTTTATTCATTTCCCGTAATTAACTAAAAACTGGGGAGTCATGAAGTTTGAAAAGATTAAGAACAAAGGACAGGCAAGATTATTTGAGAGCCAGTATCTAGAGATGCTAACAAAGACGCATCCTCTGGTGATCTGGGGTATGTATTTGCCAATTATCGGCTATATGTTGTACTATAGCCATGACACGCTGGGATTCACCATTGGAACAGTTGCGTTGGTATTTTTTGGGGCCATGTTTTTCTGGTCCTTCTTTGAGTATATCATGCATCGGTTTATTTTTCACTTTGCCAGTGATAGTCAGAAAGTGCAGCGATTTATTTATGTAATGCATGGTAATCACCATGAATATCCGCGCGACAAACAGCGTTTATTCATGCCGCCAGTTCCTAGTCTGATACTGGCTTCCGTGATATTTGGTTCACAGTATATTTTCCTGCGTCAATGGACATTTATGTTCTTCCCAGGTTTTTTACTGGGATACCTGATTTATGGCAGCATGCATTATGCTATTCACGCCTGGAATCCACCGTTTAAATTTATGAAGCCATTATGGCGTAATCACCACCTACATCACTATAAGAGTGAGGATAAAGGATTTGGGGTAAGTTCTTCCATTTGGGATGTGGTATTCGGCACCTTCTTCGATTTAGACAAAGAGAAGGAAGATAAAGAGAAAGTAAAAGAACTGATGTTCAACAAATAAGTACAAAAAAACCGGTTGAAATTTCAACCGGTTTTTTTATGCAATATCATTACCATTTTTCTTCATCATCGTCTGCCTGTTGTTGGCGGAAAGAGGCCCTGGAAGCAATCTTTTGCAGTTGTCTCTCTATAATCAATCCTGCAATCGCCGGATAAGGCTCTATTTCCAGTTTGGCGGCCTCCTGGATGATCTGTTGTACCTTTTTCTCTGATACATCTATCCGGTACAAAAGAAAAACGAATTGTTGGAAGTCCTTGCTAATTATTTGTTTCAGTCTTTTTGCCAACTGTTGCTGCAGTTCATCATAACTCACCTGATCGGGTATACGCAGTTCGAACGTCTGGTTTGCCCATTGAGTGGTTTCCTGTAAATATTTGACTGGCAGCGACATATACTATTTCATTTGTTTGATCTTGTAGCTCGCGTTGGTTATAATCTTAACGGGAACGTCTATATCCTTTTTAAAACCTTTGGCTCTATTGGCTTTGTATTTATAGGAGCCATTTAGTTCCATGTTTTGCACACAGATATTTGGTAATCCGGAGCTACGGTTAATCAGGTACTGAGATTGTGTGCTACCACCGATTTCTGCGGTAGCTTTAATATCATCGTCCAAGGTCAGCATCTGCACTTTATCTGTTTTGATTTTTGCAGTACCACCTACTTTTGCGGTTTGTGCATCCCAGGTTTGCAGGTTCCAGTAAAGATCCACGGAGCCAACCAATCCGCCGCGCATAGGTACGTTTTCTTCCCACTGCGTACCGGTTTTAATACCATGTGCAGGATACATTACCAGCAGTTGTTCCAACCAGCTACGGAAAGCATCGGTACCAAACTGGTCTTTCATGAGCTTTTTATAGGCTGCCTGTTCATCCTTTTTCAGGTTGGTGAAAGCAGATTCGGCACTGTCCAGCAGATCGTCCAGACCATCGATTTTAGTGATGATGCCGGTAGACGTCAATTCCACCGTGAAAGGTTTTTTCAGAATTTGTTTAAGACCGGCTTGGAAAGGTTCTGTAGATTCAGGGCCTTTCGCATCTACGGCGATATTGGTATTTTTCGCGTTGAAATTGAATTTCAGATCCTTGTAATAGAAGCTCAGCACCGCTTTACCAGGATTAACATCTTTCACATCAATAATAATGACGTTGTTATAGTCGCGGGTTGTGCGCTGTTGTGCGCCGTTAATAGTCATATAGGTTTCCGAGCGACTCTTCTGTTCCAGTTCAAATTGTTCTCCTTTGTTGAAGGTATAATGAAGATCAACGTATTCCTGTGCTTGAACCTGTGTGGCCGCTGTGACCATAGTAAGGGCTATTCCGAGTATTCTTTTCATTACGACTTATATTTTATCAAACGTATTTTTCAATTACACCAAGACCGAACAAAGCGAAATCATATTTTGCCGGATCGTCTGGATCGAGTTTCTTCAGCGCGTGGGTCAATGCCACAGCCGTTTTCCAATCGGCTTTAGGTCCTGAAATAATTCCCAGCCTGGTGGCTACCCTACTCACGTGTACGTCCATAGGGCATACCAGTTGAGATGGGGAGATATGGTTCCACAGTCCAAAATCCACGCCATTTTCATCCTGGCGAACCATCCACCGAAGGTACATATTCAAGCGTTTGCAAGCACTGTTGCGGGCTGGTGTAGAAATATGTTTCCGTGTTCTTTCCGGATGTTCCAACGCAAAAAACACTTTATGAAAACCCAGCAGACCTTTCTCTACATTCTCATCCTCTTCCGACATATGGCTGCTGAAGGCGAATTCCAGGGACGTGACATTGGTATAATAATGCTGTAGGAATTCAACAAAATACAGCAGATCCAAGCCATTGAAGGTCCGATGTACAAATGACATCAGTTTCATTCTTTCGCGTGGCTGATGGTTCCGGATATAGTCGTACGGACTATTATCCATCATCTTCATCAGTTCTCGGCATTTGTTGATGATAGTTGTTCTATTACCCCAGGCGAGGATGGCAGCGAAAAGGCCGGCTATCTCTATATCTTGCAATTTGCTGAAGCTGTGCGGGATAATAATCGGATCATTCTTGATAAAATCGGGATGATCATACTGAGCTGCTTTTGCATCCAGGAAATCGCGTAACTGCTCGATCTTCATAATACGATATCGTGTGTATCAACAGTCATACCGCATGCATACAAGCGTGTATGCGTGTAAGTATGCGGTATGCAAACTGAGGATATGGTTTTACTGCAATTTGATAGCGGTAAAGATAGCAGTTACCGGCCATCTTTGTATTAGCCGATGGCTTTTTTCAGGTCTTCCACCAGGTCGTCGGCATCTTCGATACCAACACTGAGGCGAATCAGGCTATCGGCGAGGCCATTTTTAATTCTTTCTTCTCTTGGAATGGAGGCATGCGTCATAGTAGCAGGGTGTCCGATCAGGGATTCCACGCCGCCCAGGGATTCTGCCAGGGAGAAAAGATGTGTATTGCTGAGTACACGGTTTGCAGATTCCAGGCTGTCGTCTTTCAGTGTAAAGGACATCATACCACCGAAACCTCTCATTTGTGTTTTGGCAATATCGTGGTTAGGATGATCTGTAAATCCAGCCCAGTATACCTTATCCACTTTTGGATGGTTCCGGAGATAGTTGGCAATAATGGCTCCGTTTTCGCAGTGGCGTTGCATACGTACATGCAAGGTTTTGATCCCTCTTAGTACGAGGAAGCAATCCTGTGGGCCCGGAACGCCACCTGTACTGTTCTGAATAAAGTACAACTGTTGGGCCAGTGCCTCATTTTTCACAATGACCGCGCCATGCACCACATCGCTGTGGCCACCTAGGTACTTGGTTGCAGAATGTACCACGATATCGGCTCCCAGGTCCAGTGGATTCTGGAGGTAAGGAGACGCGAAAGTATTATCTACCGCCAGCAGCACTTCATTCTTCCTTGCTATTTGCGCAGCAGCATGAATATCAATGATATTGAGTAATGGATTGGTAGGTGTTTCAATCCAGATCATTTTCGTTTTAGGCGTGATATGCGACTCGATGTTCCGGGCATCCTGCATGGGGATGAACGTGAATTTCAGACCATATTTGGCGAATACCTTGGTAAAGATGCGGTAAGTACCTCCATACAAGTCGTTCGTAGCGATAATTTCATCACCAGGATTGAGGAGTTTGAGTACGGCATCGGTTGCGGCGAGGCCACTGCCAAAGCAAATGCCATGCGTACCGTTTTCGATAGCGGCGAGGGCATTTTGGAGGGCGTCTCGTGTTGGGTTTTGGGTACGGGCGTATTCGTACCCTTTATGTTGTCCGGGGGCGGACTGTACGTAAGTAGATGTCTGGAAAATGGGGGTCATGATGGCCCCGGTAGACGGGTCGGGAGCTACACCTGCGTGTATGAGTTTGGTACCCAGCTTCATGTCTTAAATATTTTATAATGAACAATTTCTGGTAGTAACCAAATATACATTGTTTAGGGAAAGAATGCGGAAACAAATAGGGGCAGAAAACGAGGAAAACAGGGTTTAACAGTTGTCCATTTTAGCTAATATTAGAATATTATCGTATTATTTATTACGCTTACGAACAATTTTCTAGCGTTCACCAAAACGGGAGTAACGGCAAGGATTAAACGAATTAAATTTGTTTTAGGTTTTTCATAGGATATGGTTAAAATTTTTAAGGCGGTATTCCTACCGCCTTTCTTTATTTCAATTATTTTGATTTTTTAGGCGTCGCATCAGACCATTTGATAGGCAGGTTTACGCTTACTCTATCCCAGGCGATGATCAGGTTAGCACCTGGATCTGCTTTTTCAAAAACCATGGTAAAGGCTTCCACTGATGTATTGAGTGACAGTACCGGCAGGGTGGTTCTCACCACATCTTTAGCAGGATCATATTTGAAAGCACCCCAGATATCTGTTTCCCGATTGATGATGATAGTCCAGTTTTTCTCTGTAGGGATCGCATACATGGTATATCGACCTTTTGGAACGGATTTACCAGCAATGATTACAGGGTGGAAGAATTCGATTTCAGTAGCTTCGTTGGCTCCTAGTCGCCAAATTTTACCATACTCCTCCAGGTTGCCGAATATTTCGCGGCCTTTGGTTTGAGGACGGCTGTAGATGACTCTGGCGATCAGTGGTCCGGCCGACTCACCTTTCACTTTTACAACGTAAGGGTACATTACAGGGTAATAGGCCATGTCCATAGGGCTGGCATCTAGCGGCGGTAATTTTTTATCCTGAGCGCCAGCATTTAAACAGAATATGCCCATCATAAAGGCAACTATCATTGCTTTTTTCATCTTCCGGAAAGTATTTTTTCTTGATATGGAAATTCGGCCCCAAACCTAGCCTTTTTTGGGCAATCCAAAAAGGTGGAGGGGTTATATTAACAGCACTTTTAAAGGTCTTTTAATGCATCCAGACTTTTCACATAGGCTTCCAATTCTGGGAAGAATTCCTGGTAGCAAGATTTCAGGGCATCATAGTGTTCCATGAAGGTCGCAAAAATGACTTCGCCCGGGGTATCCAGGTATTGCGCTCTGCGGCTTACTCCACGAATGGCGCTAGAAATGCCATCGGTTGTACGGTAATTATACAGCCAGTCAAACTCCCGCATGTATTTGAACATTTGGAGGAATCTTGCGGGGAGGGTATCTCCTTTACTTTCAATGACCTGATAAACGTAACGGGTAAACGAATACAGCGATTCATCCGTAAAGCGTTCCGGGTCTGTGGCCAGGAAATGATCGAAGATTAAATCCGTGAATACACCACTGTAAAGTCTGGCTGAAGCTCGGAAGTACGTTTTAGCCCTGGTGGTTACCGGATGCGAATCGGTGAAAGTATCGATAGCACGGTGAACCAGGATACCTTTCCTCACGCCTTCTTCCTGTTGTTCCAGTTGCTTCCTCCCTTTAACAAAGTCGGCAATGAGGTTGCCGGTTATCAAGTCGGGATTGCGGAAAGACAGGTATGCATGGCCAGATGGTTCATAATGAAGCAGTAGGTGATTGTTACAACAAATGTAATTCATCACGCTCATCTCCCCAATTCCATCCTATTTAACAGTCTTTTAACTTTCACTGATGCAACATTTTTCCATTGGCACCAACTAACAGTGTATCAAAGTTCTTACTGGCAGGGGTTTATAGGAAATTAAACAGAAGTGACAACAAGTATCCTATTACTGGTACAAAAAAGTGCCATCAGTAAATATTGGCTTGACCACTCGCCCCTTCCCGTCGTAGTTTTGAGTCATCAAACAAAAAGTACACAAACAAATTAATCTCAAAACCAATTCAAAATTCAAAGCCATGAAAAAGCTCTTATTTGTCGTAGTTGCTGCCCTGACCCTGTCTGCTTCTAGCGTATATGCTAGCACTTATGAAACTGCTGTAAGCAACAAATTGAAAGTGTCATTCAGAGATGCGTTCGCGAATGTTAAAGATGTTAAATGGTATACCGACGATAACAAAACATTCACTGCCAAATTCACCCTGAATAATACAACTGTTAGCGCCTACTTTGATGCAGAAGGTCAGTTACTGGTTACTTCCCGTGTGATTGAAGCAGAAAGCCTGCCTTTAGCAGTAGTAAACAGACTGGTTAAAAAATATCCTGGTAACAAAATCAACACTGTTGTAGAATACGAATCAGCAGGTGGCACCGTATACATGATCATGCTCGAAGGTGATAAAACCTGGATTAAAGTGAAAGCAGATGAAACTGGTAATATTGAGTTGAAAGAACGTCTGCAGAAAGCCTAATTGGTAGTTGGTTACCGATAAAACGTCCCATAGCACCATCACCAGCAAATTTATCTTAACTTTGCCCCCTGTTAAGGCTTTATTAGCCAGGCTGTTAATGTATAAATGATTAAATGACATGAATAAGGGACCTGTTTCTCAATTTATCCAGCACCATTACCGTCACTTTAATGCTGCTGCATTAGTGGATGCTGCCAAAGGATACGAAACGCATTTGCTGGAAGGTGGTAAAATGATGGTGACCTTGGCTGGTGCCATGAGTACGGCTGAATTGGGCATCTCCTTCGCGGAAATGATCCGCCAGGGTAAAGTAGATATCATTTCTTGTACTGGTGCAAACCTGGAAGAAGATATCATGAACCTGGTAGCTCATACCCACTACAAACGTGTACCTAACTACCGCGACCTGAGCCCACAGGAAGAATGGGAGCTGCTGGAGCAAGGCTTCAACCGCGTAACCGATACCTGCATTCCTGAAGAAGAGGCTTTCCGCCGCATTCAGCAACATATCCATAAGATCTGGAAAGACGCGGAAGAAAAAGGCGAACGCTATTTCCCGCATGAATTCATGTACAAACTGCTCCTGAGCGGTGTGATGAAAGAGCACTACGAGATCGATCCTAAAAATAGCTGGATGCTCGCTGCTGCTGAGAAAAATATTCCAATCATCGTTCCAGGATGGGAAGACAGTACAATGGGTAACATCTTCGCTTCCTACTGCATCAAAGGTGATCTGAAAACTTCTACCATGAAATCTGGTATCGAGTATATGATCTTCCTGTCTGAATGGTATCGCCAAAACTCCGGTGGAAAAGGCGTTGGCTTCTTCCAAATCGGTGGTGGTATCGCAGGGGACTTCCCTATCTGCGTGGTTCCTATGATGTACCAAGACCTGGAATGGACAGATGTTCCTTTCTGGAGCTACTTCTGCCAGATCTCTGATTCTACTACTTCGTATGGTTCCTACTCCGGTGCCGTTCCAAACGAAAAAATCACCTGGGGTAAACTGGATATTCACACTCCTAAGTTTATCGTGGAATCAGATGCTACTATCGTAGCCCCACTGATGTTCGCGTATATTCTTGGCTGGTAGTCAATAACAGATATTAGGGAAAAAGTCGTAACGCTCTGCGTCACGACTTTTTTTTATGCTTTAAATATTGAAGATTCCTTTTATGGCGAGGCTTAACAATTAGTTCGGGAGCATTTACAAAAATAAATCCGCTGCAATACCATCGGCAAAAAGTCGGCCTGCAGGGGTTAAGCGCAATGTAGTACCATGCTGCTCCATCCATCCTTTTACAAGATAACGTTGACTTTGTACCGTCAACTGTTTAGCCAGGTCAACGCCAAAGCGCTCTTCCACCCAGCCAAGATCACAGCCTGCTTTGGTACGCAGTGAAGTCATGATATACTCGTTGAATTGCATCTCCACAGATAATGTTTCCAGCTCAAATGGAATCTTGCCCGCACTAATACTTTTTATGTACAACGCATTATTGGCCACATTCCATTGGCGAGAGTGTCTGTTGAAGGAATGGGCAGACGGTCCCAAACCTAGATAAGACAAGCCTTTCCAGTAACTGCTGTTATGTTGACTATGCCATCCCGGTAAGGCAAAATTTGAAATTTCATAGTGCTCATATCCCGCTGCTTCCATCCAGGTCATCAACATTTCAAAATGTCGGGCTGCCCTTTCTGGATCTACCGCTTCCATTTTCTTCTTACGGATAAATGAATCCAATGCAGTTCCTGGTTCAACTGTCAATGCATAGCAAGAAAGATGAGGAATGCCTAGGGAGATGGCCAGTTCCACGTTTTCCTTCCATCCCTCATCAGAGAGGCCGGGGCCTCCATAAATCAGATCAATAGTAATATTGTTGAATCCTGCCGCCTTAGCCTGGATGATGCACTCTTTCGCCTGTGTACTGTTATGGGCACGGTTCATCCATTGCAAGTCTGGCTCATGGAATGACTGCACACCTATGCTCAGTCGATTGATACCCAGGGATTTCAGTTCCTGGAGTTTTTCCATGCTCAGGTCATCCGGATTGGCTTCCAGGGTAATTTCCGCATCGGGCGCGATGTTGAAATGCTCCCGGAGTTTATCCAAGATTGCCTGTAGCTCTTCTTTGGAGAGCAAACTGGGGGTGCCACCGCCAAAATAGACGGTGTGTATGGTATCGTTTCCTAAATAGTCCTGTCGCAAGGTGATTTCCTGCAGAATACTCTTCACCATGGCCTCTTTCTGCGACAAAGAGGTGGAGAAGTGAAAATTGCAGTAGTAACAAGCCTGTTTGCAGAACGGAATATGTATATAAATGCCGGACATGAATGCTGCGCTTATCCTTAATGGCTATCAGCCAACTATGGAGTATTTTAATATCTTTGCAAACATCAAAATTACGATGCAATTTTGTTTTGTGAACAGGATGCTTTTATTTGCCATTCTTTCAAATCATTGAAAAATCATTTCCTGGTGCGCCACTGGTTATTGCTACTCTTTACAATCTGTTATCTGCCGTTGATGGCCCAAAATGCAGACTCTGCCCATACGGCGGCGCCTGCCAAACCTGTAACCCGCACTGCTGCGGATACTACCCGGCCGAAGCCTAGAGTGGCTAAGGCTCGTATAGATTCCAATGCTCGGAAAGCGGCAGTAAGAAGAGATACAGTTGCTGTAAAGCGGGATACCGCCCGTGTGGCGCCAGTAATAGCTGCGGCACCTGTGGATACTACCAAAAAGGCAACAGACAGTGTTGTGGTGGCGGCTCCGCCCAAACCCAAGCCCGTGTCTTCCTATGATATATACATGAAAAAACTGGCGGTAGAGAATATTTTCCTGCAACCAGGGAAGCCAACTTACAGGGATGTGAATCTTCTGCGTCCTTTCCGAAACCTGGACTGGATGGTGTATTTAATAGCAGGTATCGTATTATTGGTGAGCATTATCCGACTGGCTTACCAGAAATATTTCCATGACTTATTCAGGGCTTTCTTGAATCCTACCTTAAGTCAGCGTCAGTTGAAGGATCAGTTATCTCAGTCCCCTTTTCCGAATTTCTTGTTCAATGCATTCTTTATTATTTCCCTGGGCATGTACCTATACCTGGTGTTGTATCGTAAGCAGGTATTCCCGCAAGCAGAGCCATGGATGCTGATTCCGGGCCTGATTGCCCTGGTGGCATTAGTGTATGGAACCAAGTATGTAGTATTGCGTTTCTGTGGTTGGTTATTTGGTAATGCGGATCTTGCTGATGCTTATATTTTTATTCTCTACTTGATTAACAAGATTTTAGGAGTGTTGCTGGTGCCGTTCTTGGTAATTTTAGCATTCTGTAGTGCGGAAATTGCCCAAACCTTCCTTTATATTTCAATATTTTTCATTATATTACTTGTTATTTACCGGTATATTAGGTCTTATTCCCTAGTAAAGCAGTATCTATCCTTCAGCAAATTGCATTTTTTTCTTTACCTTTGCGCATTCGAAGTAGCGCCGGTTTTGATATTAACCAAGGTGCTGCTGAATATCTGGTTAACTGGTAATCCCTGATTACCGCCTATTGTTAACACAAGAGCAAAATAAAGTATGATTAAAGGCGGGCCAAAAAAAGATTTGCAAGGTAAACAAGTTCAGTCAATCCTAATTTCTCAACCTAAGCCTGAAACAGAAAAGTCTCCTTATTTCGATCTGGCTAAAAAGTTCAATGTTAAGCTGGACTTTTTCCCGTTCATTCGAGTAGAAGGGTTACCTGCAAAGGAATTCAGGAAGCAGAAAATTGACATTCTGAATTACACAGCCGTAATTTTTACCAGTAGAAATGCTGTTGATCACTTTTTCCGTATTTGTGAGGAGATGAAAGTTAAGGTCTCTCAGGATTGTAAGTATTTCTGTATCACGGAAGCAGTCGCACTCTATCTACAGAAGTTTATTCTGTACCGCAAGCGTAAGGTATTTTACGGTGCCGACGGCTCTACGAAAGGAGTACTGGAAGTGATGAACAAGCATAAGGATAATGAGAAATTCCTGTTTCCAAGTGCAGACAGTCAGAAGAAGGACATTGAAGAATGGTTGAAAACAAACAAGTGCGAGTATGCAACAGCAACCCTTTACAGAACCGTTTCTAACGATGTGAAAGAGTTACTGTCAAACAACACGTACGACATGATCGTTTTCTTTAGTCCTTATGGCGTAAAATCCTTGTTTGAAAATGTGCCGGAGTTTGAACAGAATGGTACCAAGATTGGTGCATTCGGTCCTACTACTTCTGCCGCGGTTGAAGAATCTGGATTAAGACTGGATGTAAAAGCACCTGCACCACAGGCGCCGAGCATGGTAGCAGCATTAGAACAATATCTTGCTACATCGAACAAAAAGTAAGCGTACATCGCTTAAAATAACTGACTGGGACAGCTTTAAGGCTGTCCCTTTTTATTTGATGCAATGTGAGCGCAGTAGGCTGAAAAAATAATGCAGCATATTTCTAGAAAATAAATTTCTTTGCATCACTAACTGTCTATTCCAATTCAAATCCAATATCCTCTTATGAATAAGCTCATCGGCGAAACCAGCCCTTATTTGTTACAGCACGCGCATAACCCGGTAGAATGGTATCCTTGGGGGCCTGAAGCCCTGAATAAGGCTGTCCAGGAAAACAAGCCGATACTGGTAAGTATTGGTTATGCCGCTTGTCACTGGTGTCATGTGATGGAAAGAGAGAGCTTTGAAGATCATGATACCGCGCGTATCATGAACGAACATTTCGTGAATATCAAAATAGATAGAGAAGAGCGGCCAGACCTGGATCATATCTACATGGATGCCGTGCAGGCCATGACTGGCGCCGGCGGTTGGCCCCTGAATGTGTTCCTGACGCCAGATAGGAAGCCGTTTTACGGCGGAACCTACTTCCCTCCTGTTAAAGCCTACAACCGGCCTTCCTGGAAAGATGTATTACATTCTATATCCGATGCCTTTACCAACAAACGAGAAGAGATAGATGCGCAGGCCGATAATTTGACCCAGCACCTGGAACAGGCCAGCCAGTTTGGTATTCAAGGTGGATTAGATTTGAAATTGCCGGTGGAAGAGTTGTTTACCAAGGCACAGGCGGATACCATTTGTGAGAATATTTTAAAGCAGGCAGATACCATCTGGGGTGGATTTGGTCGTGCCCCTAAATTCCCGCAGACCTTCACGATATCTTGGTTGTTGCGGTACCATCACTATACGAAGCATGAGAAAGCGCTGGAACAGGCGTTATTGTCACTGGATAAAATGCTACAAGGCGGAATTTATGATCAGTTGGGAGGTGGTTTTGCCAGATATTCCACGGATGAAAAATGGCTAGCTCCTCATTTTGAGAAGATGCTATATGATAATGCTTTGTTGATAGATGTATTATGTGATGCTTACCAGATTACAAAAAATGAGATATACGCCAATACCATCAGAGAGACCTTGGAATTTATTTCTCGGGAGATGACATCTGCTGAGGGCGGCTTTTATGCCGCATTAGATGCGGATTCGGAAGGTGTTGAAGGGAAGTTTTACACTTGGAGTTTGGATGAAATCATGCAGGTGTTGGGAGATCAGGCCGAAGTGTTTTGTGCATTTTATGATGTAAGCGAGCATGGGAATTGGGAGGAGACGAATATTCTCTGGATACAGCAGCCACTAGAACAATTTGCAGCAGCACGTGGATATAATGCCGCTGAATTGGGCGCTACATTGAAAGATTGTAGAGAAAAGCTGCTGGCAGTAAGGGCAGGAAGAGTACGTCCGGGACTGGATGATAAGATTCTGTTGGGATGGAATGCCTTGATGGCGCATGCATATTGCCGGGCCTATGCTGTATTGGGAGAAGAGAGCTATCGGGAAGCGGCTATACGGAATATTAAATTTTGTATGCACCAATTCCGCATAAAAGAGGGCGCTCCTGCGTTTTATCATACCTGGAAGGATGGAGCGGCGAAGTATCCGGCATTTTTGGATGACTATGCTTATCTGATCAGGGCTTTGATAGCTTTGGCGGAGATAACCGGTGATCTGGAACACTTTTATGCGGCTAGGGAGCTGACAACCTTTGTGATGGCCCGTTTTACAGACGATAGTGGGAAATATTATTATTATACGATAGATGATCAGAAAGACGTTATAGTCAGAAAGAAGGAAGTTTACGATGGTGCAACCCCCAGTGGCAATGGAATAATGATTCAGAACCTTTGGGCACTTTCTATTGTTTTCGGAGATAAACAGTTGGCGGATAAAGCGATAGGAGCCGTTTCGGGTTTGGCACAAACCGCGGTAAGATACCCCACTTCTTTTGGCGTATGGGCGTCCCAGTTATTACAGTTTGTGGAGGGGACGGCAGAAATTGCCGTAGTAGGTAAAGATTATCAGGAGAGAATGGCGGATGCGGGAAAATGGTTTATTCCGTATCGGGTGTTGCTAGGAGCAGAAAAAAATGTGAAGGATATCCCCCTGTTGACAGACAGGTACCAAGAAAATGACACATTGGTTTACTTATGCAAAGATTATCATTGTATTAAGCCAGTCTTTTATATAAGTGAAATTATTAATTTAATTTAATAATTATGTAACTTGCATCCCGTAAGGGGCGTGATGAATTCGGTAAATGTTGATACGAGCATATAATAAAATGTTAAAAAATACGTTTAAATTAGTTACCGGGTCGCTGCATAGGGAATTGAAAAAGTTGGATAAAAAGTAACTACGGATTAAAATTAATTATTACATTTGCTATCTTTCATATAAACAAAGCGGGTGAATTTGAGATTTGTGTTCCCTTGTATGCTGGCAAAAAACACCTGGCTGGTTAATAGAAAAACATATTCTGATGAAAGCTACCCTTATGAAGCTTAACTATTTAAGAGGTCTGTTGGCAGTTTTGCTGGTTACCCTGCTTGCCAGCTGTGGTGGTAGTAAAACCCCCAAGAACGCACAAGGGCAACTGATTGGCGTGAGTCCAAGGCCTAAGTATTATCCCCCTGTACCCTATGGAATGGTGTATGTACCACCTGGAACCTTCCACATGGGACCAAGTGACGAAGATGTAAACTATGCGTTTACAGCACGTAACAAGTCTATTTCTATTTCCGGCTTCTATATGGATGCTACGGAAATTACGAATAACGAGTATCGTCAGTTCGTTGATTGGGTGCGCGACTCTATCGCACACATTCTGCTTGGTCATGTGAAACAGGAAGACGGTCAGGACATCATTGACTGGAAACAGAAAATCAACTGGAAAGATAAAGGCACCATTGAAAAATTGGATGCCATGGTATACTCCGAAGCGGATCGTTTGTACGGCCGTAAGGATATCGATGTGGGAAAACTGATTTACCATCAGGAAACTTTCAACTGGGATAAAGCCAAGCTGAGAGAGAATACCGGTAAACCACGTTCTACCTTTATCGTGAAAAAAGACGTACCTATCTATCCAGATACCCTCTGCTGGATCAGGGACTTCTCTTATGCCTACAACGAGCCAATGACTCGTATGTATTTCTGGCACCCTGCATTCGATAATTATCCGGTAGTAGGTGTAAACTGGCATCAAGCAACTGCTTTCTGCGAATGGAGAAGTAAGTTCTGGGAGGACTATCGTAACTCTAAGAAATTATTCACAGAAGATAAATTCCAATTGCCATCTGAAGCGCAGTGGGAATATGCTGCCCGCGGTGGTAGAGAACAAACTCCTTACCCTTGGGGTGGTTACTATATCCGCAACAAAAAAGGATGTCTGTTGGCTAACTTCAAACCTGGTCGCGGTAACTATCCTGAAGACGGCGGTTTCTACACAGTACGTGCAGATGCCTACTGGCCTAACGACTACGGTCTGTATTGCATGGCCGGTAACGTTGCGGAGTGGACAGCAGATATCTACTATGAAAATGCTTATTCCTTTACCTCTGACATGAACCCTTATTTAAGAATGGATGTTCCAGATGATGCACCGCTGAAAATGAAGCGTAAGGCCATCAGAGGGGGCTCCTGGAAAGATATCGGATTTTTCCTCCAGACTGGTACAAGGACATATGAATATCAGGATAGTGCGAAGTCTTATGTAGGTTTCAGATGTACTATTGCTCTGAGCCGCAGAATGAAAGGTAAGCACTAAAGAAAACTAGCTGGAATTAATATAAAACAAGATAACCTTTTATATTATGTACACTATCCGCAAATCGTTGAGAATTAACTATTCCATACAGAAATTTAACACTAATCACTTTAACCAGATTAAATTTTAACCTATGGCTATGAATCCTAAAAAAGCTAGTTGGCTGAACTTTTTCGTATGTATTGCAGCTTCTGTTGTAATTATTGGTGCCCTCTTTAAAATCCAACACTGGCAAGGCGCTGATATTGCTCTGATCGTGGGTCTGAGCACAGAAGCATTGATCTTCTTAGTTTATGCTTTCGTTCCGGATTCTGGTGGTTCCCACGCTGAAGGTGGCGTAGTTGCGGTTGCTGGCAGCCCTGCAGTTGCAGGCCTGGACAAAATGCTCCAGGAAGCTGACATCACCCCTGCTAACCTGCAGCGCTTGAGTGAAAACTTCCAGAAACTGGGTACTACAGTTGATAAAATGAGAGATATCAGTGATGTAGTTGCTGCTACCGGCGATTACACTGCTAAAACTCGCGAAGCTGCCGCTGCTATCGGGAATGTGGCTAATGCTTACACAACTGCTGCTTCTGCTGTTTCTTCCTTCAACAGCGCTTCTGAGTCTACTAAAGAATTCCATGTTCAGATGCAAGGTATGACCAAAAACCTGGCTTCTCTGAATGCTATCTATGAACTGGAACTCCAGGATACTAACAACCACCTCAAAGCAATGAACAAATTCTACAGCAACCTGCAGAATACTTCAGCGGCTATGAGCAACAGCATCGAAGATGCTAAGAAAACACAGGAACAAATTACACTGCTGGCTAAAAACCTCAGCAACCTGAATACCGTTTACGGTAACATGCTGAGCGCTATGCACAGTGCGAGATAAGGTTTTGCTAATAGTTTCGATAACAATCAATTTTTAAATCTGAAAACAAACTATGGCACTACCTAAAGATCCTCGGCAGAAGATGATCAACATCATGTACTTGGTCTTGACGGCCATGCTGGCGTTGAACGTATCTGCTGAAATATTGAACGCATTTAGTATCGTTAACAACTCTATCAATACTTCAAACAGTTCCCTCACCGAGAAAAACAATGTGGTGTATGATCAGTTTACGAAGCAAATGGAGAAAGATGCTGCCAAAGTAGGCCCGTACAAGGAAAAAGCCGAAAAGGTAAAAGCTGCATCTAAAGAAGCCTTCGATTACATCGAAGGCCTGAAAAAAACTATCATCACTGAAGCCGGTGGTCTGGATGAAGCTGGTGATATCAAAGGTAAAAGTGATCTCGATGCGGCTACCCGCGTAATGGAGAACAACAAAAAAGGTCCTGAACTGGAAGGCAAACTGAAAGCACTCCGTACGCAGCTCCTGAGCTTCGTTTCTCCTAACGATAAAGCAAGTTTCGAGAAAACACTACCTCTGAAAATTGAAATAGGCAAATCCAGCGGTCATGGTGGAGAATCTCCAAAAAACTGGACAACCTATCACTTCAATATGGTGCCTGTGGTTGCTGCGGTAACTATCCTCAGCAAATTCCAGAACGATATCAAAAACTCCGAATCTGCTATCATCGATAACCTGTTCAAACAGATCAGTGAGAAAGATTTCAAATTCGACAAAATCAGACCTTTCGTTTCTCTGAATTCCAAAAACCTGATGGAAGGACAGGAGCTGACTGCTCAAATCGCAGTAGGCGCCTACAGTTCTACTGTAAACCCTGCTATCACTGTTAATGGTCAAACCATTGAAGCAAAAGATGGTCTGGGTACATATAAAATCACAGCAAACGGTATAGGTGAAAAATCTATCTCTGGTACCGTTACACTGCCTGCTCCAGATGGTGGTCAGCCACAGCAGTTCCAATTCAGCGAGACCTATAATGTAGGCGCTTCTGCGACTTCTATCTCTGCTGATAAAATGAACGTACTGTACATCGGCGTACAAAACCCAATTTCTATCTCCGCATCAGGCGTACCTGCTGAAGCTGTTTCCGCATCTATCTCTGGTGGCGGTAGCATCACTAAAAAAGGTGCCGGTAACTACGTTGTAAACGTATCAGCTACTGGTAAAGCAGTTATCAATGTGGTGGCAAATATGAATGGTAAAACCATGTCTCTGGGCCAGAAGGAATTCCGCGTAAAACGCGTTCCAGATCCTAGCCTGCAGGTAGGTACTTATAAAGGTGGTAGCGTAAAAGCTGCTGAATTCAGAAATCAGCAAGGTCTCCGCGCTGTATTGGAAGACTTCGAATTCGAAGGCGTAAAATACGATGTAGTGAGCTACCGCGTTGGTATCGAATCAAGAGGTAAAGAATACCAAGAAGGTGATGCTTCATCCCCTTACTTCCCTTCTAACCTCACTGGATCTATACATGCCCTGCGTCCAGGTGATATCGTTCATATTGAGAACGTGAAAGTAAAAGGCCCAGACGGAGTTGTTCGTTCTATGCCTAGCACTATGTATAAATTAAACTAACGGATTATTAATTGCTGAAATATGCGAGCAGTAATGTTAAACAGAATTGGTTGGTGCACAATGTTGCTGGTAATGCTGGCAACTGCTGCTGAAGCGCAACGCCGCGGTGGTACTACACGCCGCAGAACAGCGACTCAGCGCAATGCTCAACAGGACCCCAACGCACCGGTGGTAAATCCTGCAACAGGTAATGCTGTTGCCACTCCTCCTCCGGCAGCTCCGCCTACAACGGCCGCCGCTGCCCCAGTAGATACGCCGCGCAAATCGCTCCGTATTGATGGTGTGGTAGAAAGGAACCTCGCCAGAGAACGTGTTCCTATTGTCTATGACTACATCCGTGAGGATGACAGATTCTGGGAAAAACGCGTTTGGCAGATCATCGATGTGAGGGAAAAAATCAACCTGCCCTTCCAATACAATGTGGAAGATGAAGCCGGTACTAACCAGCTGTTCATCAACATCCTGCTCAACGCAATTAAGAATAAGGAAGTAGAAGCTTTTAGTCCTATCGACGACCGCTTCACTACCATTATGCCTTACGATGAAATTCAAAAGAAAGTTTCTGGTGAAGAAAAACAGGTGCGTTCTATCGACCCTGTTACCGGTGAAGAAAAACTGGTAACCACCCGCGACGACTTCGATCCTTCAACGATTAGGCAATATAAAATCAAAGAAGTTTGGGTATTCGATAAAGAAGCTTCTGCCCTGAAAGTGCGCATACTCGGTATCGCTCCGCTCATGGCTCGTATGAACGATGATGGTTCTTACCGCGCTTCTATCCCGCTGTTCTGGGTATACTATCCTGATCTGCGTCCTATACTGGCTAAATATGATGTGTATAACCAAAATAACGACGCATCTACTATCAGTTGGGAAGACCTCTTCGAAATGCGCTTCTTCGGTAGCTATATTGTGAAAGAAAACAATACCTACAACCGCGAGATCAAAGACTACATCAAAGATGGTGTAATGCGTCTCCTGGAAGGCCAGGCTATCAAAGACCGTATCTTCAACAAAGAACAGGATCTCTGGCAATATTAATCAGCTACATCTAACCTGATCATACAGAAAAGGCAATCAGTTCAAACTGATTGCCTTTTCTTTTATAGCTTTGTTGAAAATTGACTGTCCAATGCCCCTCGTTAATTCCCAGCAGTTGTTGCAACAGCTTAAAGACCAGGTGGAAGAAGTCCGTCTAAAGGCGGTATCTCGCTTCAATGGCAAGTCAGACCAAGTGCTACTCCAATCCCCGGAACCCGGTCGTTGGAGTGCTATTCAATGCCTGGAACACCTGAACACTTTCGGAACCTATTACCTGCCTACTTTGGGCCATGCCATTGAACAGGCTGTTATTAAAGGTTCCCGCCATAATCCGACTTTCCGCAGTGGCATGCTCGGTGGCTGGTTTACTAGGCTGATGGCGCCCGCCTCCAATGGATTCCCTGCTTCCAAAATGCAGGCGCCGAAGGCCCACAGACCCGCGTCTCAACTAGATATAAATAAAGTCCTAGAGGAATTTATACGTCAACAAGAAGAAATGGAAAGCTTGCTGGTAGCAGCTTCCCGTATAGATCTGGAAAAAGTGAAAGTACCTATTACCCTCTCCAAATGGATTCGGATTTCGGTAGGTGATACTTTCGGCTTTCTTATTGCGCATATCAGAAGGCATATACTCCAGGCGGAAAGGGCCATTGCGGTCGTGGAAACCGCACATGTAACTACCTAAGCCTTGGCCTCTCCACTCCCATGGAAATGCTCCCAAACGAGCTTAGCTTTGGCTGCCCCTAGTTCCTGCGTAAGATCTTCCAGGGAGAGGAGCTTTACTTTATTCACAGAACGGTGGGCTTTTAACAGTTGAGTGGCTGTTGTCTCCCCTATCCCCTTTATACTCTCCAGCTCATTCTTAAATGTGCCTTTAGAACGCTTATTACGATGGAAAGTGATACCAAAACGGTGTACCTCATCACGAACACGACGAATCAATTTCAAACTTTCACTGTTGAAAGGCAGTTTTATACTTTGTGAGTCGCCAGGGAAGAATATTTCCTCTTCATTTTTAGCGAGCCCTACTACCGTCATACTGCCAATCAGATTCAATTCCCGTATACTTTCCATGGCAGAACCCAACTGCCCCTTACCACCATCGATAATCACCAGTTGGGGTAATGGCTGTCCCTCGGCCAATAAACGACTATAACGGCGGTAAACCACTTCTTTCATGGAAGCGAAGTCATTAATACCTTCTACCGTTTTGATATTGAAATGTCTGTAATCTTTTTTGGAAGCAATGCCATCCTTAAATACCACACAAGCGGATACAGGATAAGCCCCTTGGAAGTTCGAGTTATCAAAGCATTCGATATGCTCTGGTAATGCTGGTAACTCCAGATCGGCCTGCAACTGATAGAGGACTTGCTTTCTCTCCATATCGCTCTTACCTTCCAGGTGGAGGATTTTCTTACGGTATAAGTCTTCTTTGAAGTAATTCACATTCTTCTCAGAAAGCTCCAGCAGTTTCTTTTTATCACCACTTTTCGGAACGGTAATCGTGACGTTGCTTTCTGGGTATTCTATGGGTATAGGAACAACTATCTCATTATTAATACTTTTGAAAACATCTCTCAGGTAAGCAATGGCGTAAGTCAGTACTTCCTCCTCTCCTTCTTCCAGCTTTTTCTCCAGGGTAACCGTTTTGGTATCGGCAATGGTACCATTCAAAATGCGGAGGTAATTCACGTATGCGTGGTTGCCTTCGCTGATAATGGAGAATACATCCATATTACCCAATCGGGTATTTACAATGGTGGATTTGGCAGAATAAGCACGCAGACTTTCAATCTTCTTCCGCATGATTTCCGCTTTTTCGAATTCCATACCGGTGGCATATTCCATCATCTCCTCTTTAAAAAGGTTGATAACCGGGGAGAGATTGCCTTTCAAGATATTCTTCACCTGTTGCAAGTTTGAGCGGTAATCTTCTTCTGTTTGAAGACCTTCGCAGGGACCTTTACAGTTGCCCAGGTGATATTCCAGACATACCTTGAATTTACCTTTTCGTATATTCTGCTCCGTTAGGTTGAGGTTGCAGGTCCGAAGTGGGATATTGTATTTGATCACCTCCAGGATTTCCCGCACTCTTCCTACAGAGGTAAACGGCCCAAGGTACTCGCTACCGTCTTTTACCACGTTCCTGGTAAGGAATACGCGAGGAAAGGGTTCATGTTTGATGACAATGTAAGGGTAGGTTTTGTCATCCTTTAAGTTGATGTTGTATTTCGGCTGGAATTGCTTGATGAGCGAGTTTTCCAGGAGAAAAGCATCTTGTTCCGAATCCACGATGGTGAATTCGATATGATTAATTTGTTCAACGAGTTTCCTCGTTTTGTAGTTATCATGATTTTTGACAAAGTAGGAACTGACTCTTTTGCGGAGACTTTTCGCCTTACCCACATACAAGAGTGTACCTTGTTTGTCATAGTATTTATAAATACCCGCTTCTACCGGAATAGTATGAGAGATGCTCTGAAATTCTGCCCCAGTCATAGTTATAGCTGATTTTTAGCAATTGGTTTTACGGTTATTTCCAGTTCTTTCGGGGAAAGGAAAGCAAATTTCTGATAGGTATTAATCATGACGGATTTGCCTCGCTGATAAACCAGGTGCTGACGGTATTCATACACCATGTTGGAGGTATAAGAATGAACAGATATCTGCTGTATAATCCCGTTTTTATCCAGATCCATGGTGATTTCTTCCGGATTGGTTTGCTGTCCTCTCGATTTATAGATGACTGATTTTCTTCCGGAGAATGGGTCTGTTAGGCTGGTAGTATCGTATTCATCCCGCAGGGATGGTTTGTTCAGGTCAACGTCCGCGAAAGGCTTCATGAGGTGTTGTATCACTGCCGTATCGCTACTGTTAAAGGTGTTTTTTTCACTTTTACCGTTGAGTAATACTGTCTTTTCCATGTCGATGCCTGCTTGGGAGATTTGTTTTTCTTCCGATTTAAAATAGCCTGGCAGATTGATGAATTTATCCTGTGAAGATGTTTTCGTTTTGTCTGTCTGGATATTGCAGGCGCTGATGCCAATCAATAACGCAAATATGATGATGGAAGGGTGGTTCTTCATACTGCAAAATTACTACTTAAAAGGGCATAAAAAATGCGCCGTGAAAACGGCGCATCGATGCATGAGCAAATCTGTCGAGAGCACTAAAAATATGAATATCAGTCAGTTTGACTGAGAAAAATTAAGTTCGGTGATTGTTAAACGTCAGTAGGCATGCAAATGTTACAAGGTTTTCTAAAAAAGGATGATTTAATTATCTAGTACCATGTAATACTGGCCTGTACTGGGATTTAACAAAATAGGCTGTCACAAATTTATGCGACAGCCTCTAATTATTTAGATTTTTTACGAATTATTACACCAATAAATCACCAGACATTTCTGTCGGAATTGGTAATCCCATGAAATGCAAGATAGTAGGGGCTATATCGCCTAACTTACCATCTTTCACTTTTCCTTGGAAATCATTATTTATGATGAAGAACGGTACAAGGTTCAAAGTATGGGCGGTATTTGGAGAGCCATCACCATTCACCATGTAATCCGCATTTCCATGATCCGCAGTGAGGAAAACGGTATAATCATTGGCGAGTGCAGCACTCACTACTTTTTCGACACATTTATCCACCGTTTCAACTGCTTTTACTGCTGCTGAGAACACACCGGTATGACCTACCATGTCTGCATTGGCAAAATTCAACGCAATAAAATCAGCAGATTTGCTTTCGATCTCAGGAACGATTGCCGCTGTAACTTCATAGGCGCTCATTTCTGGTTGTAGGTCGTAAGTAGCTACTTTTGGAGAAGGAACCATGAGTCTTTTTTCTCCATCGAATTCTTTTTCGCGACCACCAGAGAAGAAGAAGGACACATGTGGATACTTCTCTGTCTCGGCTATACGAATCTGTTTCAGACCATTGTTAAATATCACCTCACCCAGTGTCATGTTGAGGTTATCATTTTCGAAGATGACATGTACATTTTTGAATGTTTTGTCGTACTCCGTCATGGTAGTATAGTAGAGAGACAACGGTTTCATGCCGAATTCAGGAAATTCTTGCTGAGAGAGCACCTGCGTGATTTCGCGGCAGCGATCCGTACGGAAATTGAAGCAGAGTACAGCATCGTCCTCCTGGATGGTAGCCAGCGGCTGACCTTCAGTATCGGTTACGATCACAGGTTTAATGAATTCATCTGTTACGCCTTCCGCATAAGAAGCTTTGATGGCTGCAATCGGATCTTTGGTAGTAGTACCAATACCGTTTACCAGTGCATCATAGGCCAGCTTAACACGTTCCCAGCGTTTATCTCGGTCCATAGCGTAGTAACGACCAGTGATAGAGGCAATTTTACCGCCGGAAGTTTGCAGATGTGCTGCTAAATCTTCGATGAAACCCAGTCCGCTTTTAGGATCGGTATCCCGACCATCGGTGAAGGCATGGATAAATAATTTGGAGACACCGTTCTGGCTGGCCAATGAAGCCAATGCTTTCAGGTGAGTGATGTGGGAGTGTACGCCGCCATCGCTCACAAGTCCTATCAGGTGTAATGCTTTATCGTTATTTTTTGCGTGTGCGAAAGTGTCCAGGAGTACTTGGTTCTTAGCCAGTTCGCCATCGCGAACAGCCACGTTAATACGTTGTAATTCCTGATAAACAATACGGCCTGCGCCAATATTGAGGTGACCAACCTCAGAGTTACCCATCTGTCCGTCCGGAAGACCTACCTGTTCTCCGCAGGTCACGAGGTTGCTGTGTGGGTATTTGTTGTATAGGCTGCTTACAAAGGGTGTGTTTGCTTGTGCAATGGCATCTGCAGAAGGTACTTTCCCTTCTCCCCATCCATCCATAATTACCAGAATGGCTCTTTTCTTTTCCATATCCAATCCTTATTAAGGGTTATTTTTTAATTGTTCCGGGGGGTGAAAGTACTCATAAAGCTGTGAAATACTTTCTAAATATTTTGCTTGCAATGAGGTTTACAGGAATTTAACATGTTGCAATGCTTAGAAGCTGGCTCTGACGTGGTCTAAATGTCATTTATACATTAATTTTTACATGGATATTAACTAGATCATATAGCTTACGTATTCATTGCTACTACTATGATGGGATTTTGTTGAATTACAGTGCCTTTGGCATGCTTTTCGCTTTTAATTTGTGTTAGAAAAATCACATTTTTAATTAAATAACTGACAATGAAAAAGCTTTTGATTGTGCTGGGGATATTGTTGGGGGGAGTTATTTCAGCATTTACGCTGTCGGCAAGCTCATACGAAGTTACGGTTGCTGGGCCATTTGAAGATGTTGTAGGAGCTATCAAGCAGGGAGATGTGAACGGCTTATCCCGATACATGGATACCAATGTGGAAATTAACATTTCCGGTAAATCCAGTTCCTATAGCAAGGCTCAGGCTGAAATTATTCTGAAGGATTTCTTCGCAAAGAACCAAGTAAAATCATTTGAACTGGTGCACCAAGGTGGTGAGGGTTCCCGCTTTGGTATTGGCAATCTGTCTACATCAGGTGGCAACTACCGGTTGTCTTTTTTCCTTCAGAAGAAAGGCGCCAGCATGGTCTTAAATGAGCTTCGTTTCGAAAACAAGTAAAAGTGTACTACATAAATTAGTTGAAAAACCCCGGTGCCCCGCATTTTATTGCGGGGCACTTTTTATTTTTGCGCAGCTCTAGGAGCAATCCAAACACAACGCTTATGTTAGACCAGACCGCATTAAATGCATTTATCCGTAGTGCATTAGCAGAAGATATAGGATCAGGAGATCATTCCACACTAGCGAGCATTCCCGCCGATACTAGGGGGAGCGCTGTATTGAAGATAAAAGAAGACGGCATACTAGCAGGTATGGAAGTAGCGGAAGCTATTTTCAAATGGCTGGATATGTTCACCGTTTTCAAAGCATTTAAGCAAGATGGCGAGGCCATGAAAGCAGGTGAAGCAGCTTTTGAAGTAACGGCTGCTGTGCATAGCCTGTTGATGGGAGAAAGACTGGTGCTAAACTGTATGCAACGCATGAGTGGTATTGCCACCCTCACCCATCAGTATACAGAGAAATTGAAAGGTTATCATACCCGTATCCTGGATACGCGTAAAACCACTCCTAACTTCCGTATGCTGGAAAAAGAAGCAGTACGCATTGGTGGTGGTGTAAATCACAGAATGGGACTGTACGATATGATTATGTTGAAGGATAATCATATTGACTTCTCCGGGGGCATTACGGCCGCTGTAAATAAAACAGTTACCTACCTGAAAGAAAATCGACTATCACTGAAAATAGAGGTAGAAACACGTACCTTGGAGGATGTTCGGGAAGCACTGGCTACAGGTCATGTGGATCGGATCATGCTGGATAACTTTAGCCCGGATAATATTGTAGAGGCTTTGAGAATCATCAACGGTAAAGTGGAAACAGAAGCTTCTGGCGGTATCAACCTCGATACCCTGGTAGACTATGCTAAAACCGGAGTGGATTTCATCTCCGTAGGCGCTATTATACACCATGCTGTGAGCCTGGATCTCAGCCTGAAGGCGATTATTCTTTAAACTGCTGTTTTGAAAAAGATTTTATTTATAATAAACCGCAAAGCTGGCACCAATAGGGATAAACGATTGGGTGGCGCCATCGGTAGGTATTTTCCTGCGGATCGATACCAGGTGGAAATTACGCACCTGGCATATCTTGGCCATGGTAAAGACTTAGCCCTTGAAGCCGTGAAAAATGGCGTGGATACTGTAGTAGCAGTAGGTGGCGATGGTTCTATCAATGAAATTGCGCAAGGCCTTGTAGGGAGTAATACTGCCCTGGCCATAATACCATTGGGTAGCGGTAATGGTCTTGCTCGCGCGCTCAAAATCCCGCTGGATGTGAATAAGGCCATGGAGCTGATTGTGGCGGATCGCCAGCAGCCTATGGATGTGGGTTATGCGAATGAACATCTCTTCCTTAGTAATGCGGGTGTTGGCTTTGATGCTTTGGTGGCAGATGAATTCCGACATACAACTAAGAGGGGCCTGTATGGCTATGCGAAACTAGTCATGCAACGTTTTAGTAGCTATAAACCGGAAGCTTATTCCATTAGCATCGACGGGCAAAAGCTGGAAGAAAACGCATTTCTGCTGACAGTAGCCAATGGCAACCAATTCGGCTACGAATTCAAACTGGCACCTAAAGCAAGCGTATTTGACGGATTACTGGATGTCTGCATAATGCCACCGGTTAATTTCCTGCAACTCATTCCCGTTAGTCTTTATTCTCTTTTGGGAAAAATTGATAAAACACGCTATCTTAAACATTATACAGGAAAATCGGTTACCATTTCGGGCAATAGCCTGCAGTATCTTCAGGTAGATGGAGATGCCGTTCCGCTGACAGCAGGTGCTGTACAGTTGCGGGTGCAGGAAAAAGCGATTAGGGTAATTGTCAGTCAATAACTTATAAATGTTGGGAAGATGTCAAAAAAGAAAGCAAACAACAGTGGAATAGTATATTCAACAGATCCCAATTTCTCCTTTGAGCCGGAGCACCAGGAAGAACAAGAAACCCTCGCTCCTGCTATGCAGCAGCTCCGCGTAAAGCTGGATACCAAACAACGTGCGGGTAAAGTAGTGACAGTGGTGGATGGATTTGTTGGAAAAGAAGAAGACCTGGAAAAGCTGGGTAAAGAATTAAAAACAAAATGTGGTACCGGTGGTAGTGTGAAAGATGGTATTATCCTCATTCAGGGAGATTACCGGGAGAAGGTGCTGAAATGGTTACAAGATTGGGGTTATAAGAAATCCAAATAAAAAAAGGGGCTGATGAAAATCGGCCCCTTTTTACTTATTGCCTTTTAACAAATTATCTATTTACCAGTTTCATTCCGCCTTCCGTATAACGGTCGCCGGCTACCTGGTTTGCTTTGAGGATATTATCAATGGATGTCAGATCCTGTGCAGTGAGTTGTACATCTACTGCGGCTCCATTCTCTTGCAGGTATTTCCTGCGTTTGGTGCCTGGGATAGGGATGATATCTTTTCCCTGTGCCAGCAACCAAGCGAGTGAGAGCTGTGCCATTGTGATGTTTTTGTCTTTCGCAAATGCGGTAAGCGCTTCTACTGTTTGCAGGTTCTGTTCAAAGTTGCTACCCTGGAATCTTGGCAGGCCTTTTCTGAAATCGCCTTCGCTCAACTGGTCTGTGTTAGTGAGAGTGCCCGTACTCAAACCACGGCCCAGTGGACTATAGGCTACCAGGGAAATGCCCAATTCTCTGGTGGTATCCAGAATCGCTCCTTCTACATCGCGGGTAAAGAGAGAGTATTCGGACTGCAAAGCCGCTATCGGGTGAACTTTATATGCTTTTCTTAAAGAGTCAGCGCTAGCTTCTGAAAGACCGAGGTGACGTACTTTCCCTGCTTTTACTAGGTCGGCCATGGCGCCAACCATTTCTTCTACTGGTACGTTGTCGGGTATTCGGTGAGCGTAATAGAGATCGATTACATCTACGCCTAAACGTTTCAAACTCGCGTCACAGGCTTGTTTCAGGTATTCTGGACGTCCGTCGAAATAGTATGATTTATCTTCATTCCATCTGAAACCAAATTTGGTAGCGATAAATACTTTATCTCTTTTGGTTTTAAGTACTTTGGAGATGAGTTCTTCATTGGCGCCATTGGCGTACATATCAGCGGTATCCCAGAAATTGATACCCAGGTCCAGGGCCATTTCGAGGGTGGCCAGCGATTCCTGTTCATTAAAATCCTGTCCACTGCCGTAGGCGAATGACATTCCCATACAACCGAGTCCTATAGCGGATATTGAAGCGTCTGTATTTCCGAGTTTTCTGTACTGCATAATCTTGAGGTTTTTGTGATGACAAAATTAAATGCAGGTACGGGGAATCAGATTGTAGTATACAAAGTATTAATTGTGATTTTCAAAGAAATCAATGTGAACGGTATGCGAGTGGCGATTGACTGCAATGATTACGGAAGAAATGGGTAAAGTTTCCAGGATCTTCAAACCCAAGACACCAGGCTATTTCCGCTATCTGCCAATCTGTATGAATGAGGAGCAGCTTGGCTTCCAGCAGGATGCGTTGGCGAATATGCTCGCTGATGGTGCGGCCGGTACTGTGTTTTACACAAGCATTCAGATGATTGGGATGGGTATTCAACAGCGCAGCAAATTCTTTTGCTGTTTTTAATGATATCTGCTGGTTGGGATATTCAATAGGGAATTGTTTTTCCAGTTTATCCGTAAAGCGCTGAGAAAGCTGTTGTGCGGCTGTTTGTACGCGACTTGGCGTAAGATCTTGCGCTACTCGTCGGCCTTCTAGCAGCAGGAGCTTCAGGTATATAAGTATAGCTTCCTGTTTAAAGGCGGAATTTTCATGATATTCCCGCTGTAGTTGACGGAAGATAGACGACAGATAATCTGCCTGCGTATTGGTTAACTTATATACAGGTTGTACGCCCACTTGCAGCAAAGGATACTGGAGTAATTCCTGTTCTTGCTGCTCGAAAAGTTCTTTTGTAAACAAGCAGTAATGGCCTGCCTGATCATCCGATGTAGATTCCCAATTTTTAACCTGTTCTGGATGGAGAAAGACAATAGTAGGCCCGTCAATGTTATGTGCGGTACCATTGATGGTGTAGATGCCTTTACCACGGGTAATGAGCGTGATTTTATAGTAGTCGCATCTACTTGTTCCGACCTCCTGCTTGACTGGTTTCTCTTCCCTGGAAAAGGCAGCAAAGCTACTTTTTGTGGGTGCTTTAGGTTGCCATTCGCGATGGGTAAATAAGGAGAAATTGTCGTGTGAATCTACTGTTTGAGTAGCGCGGATTTCACTTGCGCGGGTTATTTTTTTGGGAGACATGGATCAAATTTACTGCTTCTTCTCCACAAAAAAATACTAGGGGTTGTTATGAAATAAAAAAACGACTACGCTGAAAGGCTTGTTGCTGCTGTGTTTTGGGATAAATGCAATTGTGTTGCATTTTTATTTTTGATAATTTTAGAAAGATTTCACAATTTGTTAACGCCTTTATCAACCAAAATCTTGTTATCGTCATTGCCTTTGATGAGCTTACGGCGCCTGAGTTTGCGCCGAAGTAATGAACAAGAACACAAGACTAACAACTTATAAAAAAGGAACGTTTTTTTAAACGTTCCTTTTCTTTTTATCCGAGTATAAATTCAATTTCTCCGAATCCGAATTCCTTTAATCCATCACCGGTATCCATGACGAGTAATCCAGACGGCAGGATGTCTTTTATAGTGCCTTCAAAGATGCTCTCGTCGCTGCGATTACGATATGGAGCAGGGACGTTCATACGGAAGAGTTTGGATTTATATTCCTGTAGGAATTGGTCGTAATGGGCGGGTGTCAGTTGTTGGATGCGTTTATCCAGGAATTGACATAATTCTTTGGCCAGAGAGGGGCCATCCCAGGTTTTGCCGGTAATCTGGCGCAGCGATACTGCATTTTTAAGTTCCTCCGGGAATTTGCCTTGGTTTAGGTTGATACCAATCCCTATGATGGCATACTGCCATATAGTACCCCGGATTACATTTTCAATGAGAATACCGCCTGCCTTTCTGTCACGCCAATAAATATCATTTGGCCATTTTATAGCGGTTTCATCGCCAGCATGGGAAGAGAAGAAATCGTGGGCTCCCAGGGCCACTGCAATACTCAGCATAAACTGCCTGGAAAGTGGTAAGGTAGCAGGTTGCAGGGCGATGGTCAGGGCGCTGATATCCCCTGGGGCTGCCAGCCATTTTTTACCCCTGGTTCCTTTACCTGCTGTCTGGTTGCCGGTGAACCAAGCTGTACCGGATGTCACATCCCCGGAATTCACCTGTGCCATGGCATAGTTATTGGTGCTGTCAACTTTTTCCAGGATATAAAACGGGTGTCCTATCACTTGAATCCTTTTTAGTCTGTTTTAGGCCGGAAAAGTAGTTCATTTTTATTGTTTTCTTAACATAATAGGAGGCCCCGGGGTTATATTCTCAAGCTTATATTAATGCTTGTTTAGTAACTTTGACAATTAAAGATTATTTTTAACAAAAACGAGATTTATTGGCACCCTTAACCGTTCTGAGCACGAGGAAAAAAGCGCAGACGCGCTTAACCAGAGAAAGTGAAATTTTTACCACCATCATTAAGGCCATCCAGGAAAAGAAGGGGGAAAATATCGTATCCCTGGACCTGCGCCAGATTCCTGAAGCAGTGGCCGATTTCTTTATATTATGTGAAGCAAATTCCAACACACAGGTACGAGCCATAGCTGATTTTGTAGCCGATGAGGTCCACAAAATTGTGGGTGAGGATCCTTACAAACATGAAGGGTTCACCGCCCAGCAGTGGATTCTTGTAGATTATGTGAATGTAGTTGTGCACGTTTTCCAACCTGAAACAAGGAAGTTCTATAATCTGGAAGAAATGTGGAGTGATGCTGACAGAATGGAGCACTACGACAATTAAACAAAACAGCCCGTTTCGTATTATAATTAATAAATTCTGATAGCAATAAACATCCGTTAAGGAGCGAAAGATTATGGAAAAAGGAGGCAATAACTTCAACAGGGGTTCAGAAAAATCGCCTAAAAAAGGACCTAAGTTCACGATATACTGGGTATATGCCTTTATCGGTATAGCCCTGCTTGCCATGAACTTACTCGATTTCGGTTCCCATCCCAAAGAAATCAGCTTCCAGGAATTCCAGGTGAAATACCTGAAACCTGGAGACGTTGACCAGTTGGTTGTAGTAAACAAGAAATATGTAGAAGTCTACATCAAGAAAGACAAACTCAAAGAAGCTCAATTCAACGATGTAAATAAAAGCAGATTTGGTGCTGATAATCCCGGCCCACATTACCGTTTTACCATCGGTAGTGAAGAAAGCTTCAAAAAAGATATGGATAAAGCCCAGGAGGGCGTAACACCGGAAAGCCAGGTAAAGATCAAGTACGAGGACAGAACCAGTTGGTTTGAGCCGGTATTCCAGTTATTGCTGCCATTGATCCTGATTATCGGGCTTTGGGTACTGCTGATGCGTAAGGTGGGTGGTCCTGCCGGCGGAAGCGGCGGCCCGGGCGGTATCTTCAACATCGGTAAATCTAAGGCTACTCTCTTCGATAAAGGCACTCGTGTAAATATCACTTTCAATGATGTTGCCGGTCTGGACGAAGCGAAAGTGGAAGTAATGGAAATCGTTGACTTCCTGAAAAATCCAAAAAAATACACCTCTTTGGGGGGTAAAATACCGAAAGGTGCTCTTCTGGTAGGCCCTCCGGGTACTGGTAAAACCCTCCTGGCGAAAGCAATGGCAGGTGAAGCCCAGGTTCCTTTCTTCTCTATGTCTGGTTCCGACTTTGTGGAACTGTTCGTAGGGGTGGGTGCTAGTCGTGTACGTGACCTGTTCAAACAAGCCCGTGAAAAAGCACCATGTATCATCTTCATCGATGAGATTGATGCGATCGGTCGTGCTAGAGGTAAAAACGTAATGATGAGTAATGACGAGCGCGAAAACACCCTGAACCAGTTGCTGGTAGAAATGGATGGTTTCGGTACCGATAGCGGTATCATTATCCTCGCTGCTACCAACCGTCCGGATGTACTGGATACAGCCCTGCTGCGCCCAGGACGTTTCGACCGTCAGATCTCTATCGATAAACCAGACTTGGCAGGAAGAGAACAGATCTTCCAAGTACACTTGAAGCCTATCAAAACTTCTCCAAACCTGGATATCAAGAAATTGGCTTCCATGACTCCTGGTTTTGCCGGCGCCGATATCGCTAACGTTTGTAACGAAGCGGCCCTCATCGCTGCACGTAAAGGCAAAACAGAAGTAGAAATGGACGACTTCAACGATGCCGTTGACCGTGTAATTGGTGGTCTGGAAAAGAAAAATAAAATCATTTCTCCAGAAGAAAAAGAAGTCATCGCTTACCACGAAGCAGGTCATGCTATCTGTGGTTGGTACCTGGAGCATGCTAACCCACTGGTGAAAGTAACGATCGTTCCTCGTGGTGTGGCTGCACTCGGATATGCACAGTATCTTCCTAAAGAACAATATCTCTACAATACCGAACAATTGATGGACGATATCTGCATGACCCTCGGTGGCCGCGCGGTAGAAGAAATCGTATTCGGTAAAATCTCTACGGGCGCACAGAACGACCTGCAGGTAATCACCCGCATGGCTTACGCAATGGTCACTGTGTATGGTATGAATGATAAGGTTGGTAACGTGTCTTTCTACGATCCAAACAACGATCAAGCATTCACCAAGCCTTATTCAGAGGAAACTGCTAAATTGATTGACGAAGAGGTAAGAAAACTCATCGACAGTGCATATGTTAGAACCAAAAACCTGCTGACAGAAAAACTGGAACAGGTGAAAATTCTGGCTACTGAACTGCTGAAAAGTGAAGTTCTTTACCAAGCCGACTTGGAAAGACTCATCGGTAAACGTCCTTACGATACTAACAAGGAGCATCATCCTGTGAAAGAAGGATTTACTACTGATGGCGTTCATCCTACTGATATCATCAATCCATCACCATCACCTGCAAACGCGTAATTAGTCATATGAAGATTTCTCCTGCCAAGGAAAATATTCTGAAGCGAGTACGAAATGCTTTAAGTCAGCCAGTACAGTTGCCCTTCCCTAACTCGGAGGGCAACACTGCTGTCTTTAAGACCGAGAGCGAAGGAATGGAGATTCGTTTTGCAGAAGAATTCTCCCGACTACAGGGGAAGTTTGTTTTCTGTTCAGGAAAGACAGAGCTCCTGGAAAATCTCCGTGCTTTATGCGATAACAAGGAATGGCATAATGTATTTTGCCAAACGCCAAACTTGCTGAAGCAGCTTCACAAGGATGAACTTCCTTTTCTGAACCAAGGCACGATGCATGAAGCCGATGCAGCGATTACAGATTGCGAATACCTGGTGGCACGTACTGGTACTATTGTACTGAGTGCAGCCCAGCCAAGCGGTAGAGCATTACCTGTATATACGCCGGTGCATATCGTGATCGCCTATACGCATCAACTGGTATTTGACCTGAAAGATGCGTTGCATAAGTTGAAAGATAAGTACGGCAATGATTTACCTTCTGCCATCTCTTTCGCCACAGGACCCAGCAGAACTGCAGATATCGAGAAGACCCTTGTAGTGGGTATTCACGGACCAAAAGAAGTATACGTTTTTCTAGTAGACGAATAGCATGGATATCAATTTGCCAGCAGGCAGGAAAATATATTTCGCTTCAGATTTTCACCTCGGAGCGCCAAACGCTGCCGCCAGCCGTGAGCGTGAAAAACTCATCATCAAATGGCTGGAAGAAGCAGAAAAAGACGCGCAACATATCTTCCTGGTTGGTGACCTCTTTGATTTCTGGTTTGAATATAAACATGTAATCCCCAAAGGCTACACCCGGATTTTCGGGAAACTAGCCGCCCTCCGCGATAAAGGTATAGGTATCTCCGTATTTATCGGTAATCATGATATGTGGATGAATGGCTATTTTGAAGATGAACTGGATATCCCGGTTTATTATGAGCCACAAACGTATACCATTGGAGGCAAACGCTTCTACATTGGTCATGGCGACGGACTAGGTCCTGGCGATCATGGCTATAAATTCCTTAAAAAAGTTTTCAGAAACCCAGTATGCAGATGGCTATTCTCCGCTTTACATCCAGCTATTGGCATCTCTATGGCGAATTATTTCAGCCGTAAGAGCAGGGCTGCCACAGGGCAGAACCTGGAACACTTCCTCGGAGAAGAAAACGAATGGCTTGCCATTTACAGCCGGGAAGTATTGGAAAAAGAACATTTCGATTATTTCATCTTCGGACACCGACATCTACCACTGGATATCCAGGTAGGGCCGAACAGCAGGTATATCAACCTGGGCGATTGGCTGAACTATTTCTCCTATGCTGTATTTGATGGAAAGGAAACTTCCTTGAAATTCTATACGGAAGAAGGGGCAAAAGCTGCTAAAGTCGCCAAATCAGGCGTCAAGGATGTCGTGGAGGATCGGAGGTGATTGCATCTCCACAAAGTCCGGCAAATGCAGTCGGAAATATTCTAGGTAAGCATACATTAACTTCCTTCTTCTTTCCTTATTCATAGTGATATTACCCAGTTGACCCGCTGCGGTACATTGCGAAAGTGCATCTGTAATTTCAGAAGCCACAGGGTCCAGGTGGTGGATATGGTGCGGTGGTAGATCCGTATAATGCCCTTCTTGCAGGTCTAAATACGGAGTGTATTCAGAAAAGCGACCATTGAGTTTAAAACCCAAGTACTCCCCTACTTTTAAAGTGAAAAAGAGCGGCATATTGGCTGCTATTGGCATTTCGGCCTGGTCTAATACCTGGAAGGCATTTTCCGCAAAATAGTATAATTCTAAGTGTTGTTCTGGCTGTTTCAGGCATTTTTGCAGCAGTTCAATCATGTACAAGGCCACGGTATTCTTTACAATATTGAAATGCAGCGAATTGAAGATATAAGCCAGTTTGAACTCAGCAATGCGTTGGAGGTTTTTGATTTCCTGGTGATATACCACTAGGTCTAGAATATTGCCAGGTTGTAATAGATTGCCTCTGGCAGCCTTGGGTTTGCTGGATCTTACACCGTTAACGATATAAGATTGCATCCCAAATAGTTCAGTAAAAATACTTACTATCACGCTGGCTTCACCGTATTTAACGGTCCGTAGTACAATGCCCCTTGTTTTGTGTAACATGTGAATATGTATGCAATTTAGCTAAAAGACGGCGGTTAACAGACATGCACGATTTTAATTACCTTTACGCCCTTACCAAATTGAAAAATCCACATGTGGCAACGCTTAGCCAGTTTTGTGCTCAAATTTCGACTAACGCTACTACTGTTACTCCTGGTTACCACCGGCATTATGGCCTGGTTTGCCTCCAAAGTGCAGATGTCCTATGATTATGTAGCCACTATCCCCCATGATAATCCCAAATACCTTGAATTTCAGCAGTTTAAGAAGAAGTTTGGCGAAGACGGAAATATGATGGTACTGGGTGTACAGACAGATCATTTTTTCCAGAAAGACTTTTTCCATAATTATATACAACTCAACAAGGATATCAAGGGTATCCATTCTGTTGAAAACATTTTGAGTGTGCCATTGGCCATCAATCTGGTGAAGAATGACAGTACTAAAAAACTAGAAGCTAGTCTGTTATTTAAAGGAGATTTGAATGATCAGGCAGAGATAGACAGCCTGGCCGGTGTATTTCATACATTGCCTTTTTACAAGGGGTTGTTGTACAATCCACAGGAGCATGCGTACCTAATGGCCATTTATGTGAACAGGGATGTGTTCAACTCCCCCAAACGTACTGCAGTCGTAGATTCCATTTATAAAATTACAAAAGCATTTGAAGCGAAACAGCATACAGAAGTGCGATTGAGTGGCCTGCCACTGATTCGTACAGTCATGGCCGTTAAGGTGGCGGATGAGTTGAAGTTGTTTCTTAAAATATCCTTTCTGCTAACAGGATTAATTCTGTTTCTTTTCTTCCGTTCGCTGGGGGCGGTTTTGATGTCGATGGTAGTAGTCGCGATTGGAGTGATCTGGTCTGTAGCTACCATTGTATTGATGGGATATAAGATTACCTTATTAACCGGATTGATTCCGTCATTGGTGGTGGTGATTGGGATTCCTAACTGTGTGTATTTTATCAGTAAGTATCATACGGAATATGCGAAGCACCGGAACAAAACGCGTGCTTTGGTTCGAATGATTCAACGAATGGGTATTGTAACATTGTTTACCAATATCACAGCAGCTATTGGATTTGGTGTATTCTGCTTTACGAATAGCGCCATATTGAAAGAATTTGGAGCTGTGGCTGGATTGAATATCATGTTGATTTTCCTGATTTCATTCATCTTTTTGCCTTCCGTATTAAGTTTCCTGCCGGCGCCGAAGACGAGACATATTTCATACAGGGAAAGTGGGGTGTTCAAGCAAGTGCTGAATATGCTGACAACGTTGGTGTTCAAATATCGTAAATCCGTTTACCTAGTAAGTATTATACTAGTCGTGTTGTCAATCGCTGGTATGACCAGGTTACAGTCGGTTGGGTATATGTTGGATGATATTCCACACACTGATAAGTTGTATACTGATTTGAAATTTTTTGAGAAGAATTTCAAAGGGGTAATGCCTTTGGAGATTGCAGTGGATACGAAGAAAAAGAATGGTGTCATCAATTTGCAAACCTTGGGGAAGCTCGATGAGTTGACGCAACTAATCGCTGCACAGCGGGATTTTGCGCGTCCATTATCAGTAGTAGAGGGAATTAAGTTTGCTAAGCAAGCCTATTATAATGGCGACAGTAGTAACTATGCCGTACCAAATCAATTTGATCTTGGGTTCTTGGCGCCATACTTGCGTATGAAGGCACCGGCTGGTTCTACAGCCAATACCACTTTCTCTAAATTGGTAAGTTCTTTTATGGATAGTACCAAACAGGTAGCCAGGGTGAGTGTAAATATGGCGGATGTTGGGTCGAAGAGACTGCCATTACTATTGGATTCATTGCGTCCGCAGGTAAACCGGATATTTGACAGTAGTAAGTATACCGTTACGTTTACTGGTACCAGTGTGATATTCCAGGAGGGAACTCGGTTTATTATCAGTGGATTGACAGAGAGTATATTACTGGCATTTGTGCTGATCATGGCATGTATGCTATATTTATTCCGTTCTTGGCGGATGTTACTTATTTCCCTGATCCCTAATATTATTCCATTAGTGGTGACTGCAGGTGTGATGGGATGGTTAGGAGTACCGTTGAAGCCATCTACAGTGTTGGTATTTAGTGTAGCATTGGGTATAGCCATTGACGTTACTATTCGTTTCTTGGTGAATTTTAAGCAGGAGTTGCCACATCATGATTTGAATATTTCAGAAACGGTGAAACAAACTATTCATGAAACCGGCTTGAGTATTATTTATACTTCGTTGATATTGTTTGCAGGGTTTATGATCTTTAGTTTCTCCGAGTTTGGTGGAACGAAAGCGTTAGGATGGTTAACCTCTTTGACATTGATTGTAGCGATGGTGACGAACCTTACAATCCTGCCGGCATTGTTATTGTGGATGGAGAAAGCCTTATTGAAGCAAGCGAAGAAAAAGGAATTGTGGAAACCCTTGGATGAAGAGGTGGATATTGCAATTGATAAGCTGGGTGTAAAAGATACAGAGTAGATAAATTTAGGTAATTCTTATAATTTTCGAGAAGCAGTGGTATCCTTTGGATATCATTGCTTTTTTTGTTTTTGTGTATGTTTTTCCACATGTTTTGCTAAAAGATTTGCTAAAGTGGATAAGAAAACGCTTTAAATTAATCTAGTGAAAAACGTTTATCCGACTTATTAACCGTTTATCACAAAACTGTATATTTCCACATAAAAAAGTTAGAGGTTTAGAATGCCATTCTAACCACTAGTTCATGAAAAACAAATACTTAAAGGGCGCTCATTTATCTGAGCGGAAATTTAAGGAGATCCTACGGCTGTTCGCCGACGATCTTACTGCCACGCAGATAGCGAATATCAGCGGAGTAAGCAGGGTAACTATCAATAGTTACTTAAAAAAGTTAAGGAGTCAGATTGCTCGTTATTGTGAGACGTTGCATCCTGTTCCTTTACCTGTGACAGTAATTTATGAGCGGGAGTTATTATCCCGCGTTGACCAGGAAGAGGATACCCTGGTCGCAATTAAATCAGAAGTAGACAAGGCCGTAAAGCCAGTCATTTTTGGTATTATTAAAAAAGCAGACCGGTTGCATACTGAGATTCTCCCGGATGTTACCAGATCGATGATTCATGCCGCCACACGTGGCAGATCGGTTTTGGAGAAGATTAACACGACAGAGCGATTACGTAATTACACTGGCGTTGTGGATCTGGGACAGTATCGTTTGTATCGGTTGAGTACAAAGCCGGCGGATTCGTCCGGCACACCGCAGATGGATGAAGTAGATGCTTTTTGGGGGCTTACCAAACATCGTTTGGCAAAGTTCAAGGGGCTGAACAGAAACACTGCCTATTTACATTTAAAAGAGTGTGAATTCAGGTTCAATTATCGTAATGATGATTTATTTACGGTGTTGATCGAATTGCTGAAAACATACCCATTGACCTTATCTTAATTTCTTCACTAATGGCATTTACCCGGACCGGCATGGCTGTCGGCCGGGTTTTTTTATGCCCATTATTAGTTTAGTTTTCAACCAAAATTTCCGCTAGAGCTAGTTTACGAAAAGTATGCTAGGAATATATATTTATTATTATCTAGTGAATAGCTTGTAACAAATATATTTATATTAGTATATGTTAAAGAAAAGTTAATACTTTGTTATCTAGATGTTATTAGCAAATTTAAATCTTTAAATTTTTGTTAATAATGAATATATTTGAGCTCGATTAAAAATTTCTAATAGGAAATTGCTTACGAGGAAGAGGAACATACTTCATGATTGAAATAATTAGATAGATTGCAACGAAGTATTTGAATTCGTGTCACAGATCAGCTTTGGGGGAGGAAACAATGAAAACCGTTAACCGGTTAACCTTATTACAACCAAACTTCACCCATTACTTTAAGCAAGTGCCTTCTGTTTAACCTTGTATTGTACATCGTCAGGTCCTTTTGCAACGAGGGGGTCTGAAGAAAATACTTTTTTATTAACCAAACAACAAGCTAACAAAATGCTTATGAGGAAATTGTTATTTCTCCTCCTGGCCGTGCTATGCTTTGGCGGGCAGGTCATCGCACAAAGCCGCACTGTTACAGGTAAGGTTACAGATGGCCGAGACGGCTCCCCTATTCCTGGTGTGACCATTCATCTAAAAGGTTCCAATGTAGGAACTACTTCCACATCGGATGGTACTTACAAAATTTCTGTGAACAACAATGCTGTACTGGTATACTCTTTTGTGGGTTACCTGACGCAGGAATTACCAGCTAACAAAGATGTAATCAATGTAAAGTTAGCTAATGATGACAAGCAGTTGAGCGAAGTGGTAGTTACGGGTTATACGCAAGTAGACCGTAAGAAAATGGTAAGCTCCATCGCTGAAGTTGGTTCCAAGCAAATCGAAAACGTTCCTGTTACGGACGTAAACCAGGTCCTGCAAGGACGCGCACCAGGTGTGGTGAGTGCTTCCGGTTCTGGTCAGCCAGGTTCTAAGCAGAATGTGGCTATCCGTGGTATCGGATCACTGTACGCTGGCGCTAGTCCGCTGTATGTAATTGACGGGGTGATCGTGACCAACGGTCAGTTTAACTTCGACGTACAAACGCAATCCAGCGATGTGATGGCGAATATCAATCCAAATGATATTGAAACCATTAACGTACTGAAAGACGCATCTGCAACAGCCCTGTATGGTGCGCGTGGTAGTAATGGTGTAATTGTAATCAATACCAAGAAAGGTAAAGCAGGTACTTCTAAAGTGAATTTTAAAGCACAGTATGGCTTTAACTCTCCTAGCTTTGGTAACTGGAAATTAATGGATGCTAAACAGGCGTTTGACTATCAGCGTTTGTTATATGCTAATGCCGGTTATACCCAGGCTGAAATCGAAGAAACTGTTCCAGATTCTCTCCTGAAACATTCATTTGACTGGAATAAAGCAGCTTTCCAAAATGGGCATACCCAGAATTATGAAGTTAACTCCAGCGGAGGTAATGACAAAACGAAATACTATCTTTCTGGTTCTTACTTCAGCCAGGATGGTGCTTCGATTTATTCCGGTCTTAAACGTTACTCTGTTGTTTCCAATTTGCAACATCAGGTAAACGACAGATTGGATCTCGGTATGAACATGAACCTGTCTTATATCGATATGGATAACTCCGGTGCAGGTAACCGTTACAGCAGCCCGCTGTATGGTAGCTTCGCCAACAATCCTTTACTCCCTGCATACAAACCTGATGGTTCCCTGTATTCTGGTTTGGAAGACTATTGGCAGAATAACTCCAATAACGGAGATAACTTCCTGTATTCTTCTGCGCTGAATAAGAACATTAACCAGAACTTCCGTGGTATCGGTAAACTGTACCTCAACTACAAATTCTTTGACTGGTTGAAATTCACCCAAACCGTTGCCGCAGATTTCATCTACGGACATAATAAGACATACTTTGATCCTTCTACTGGTGACGGTTTTAACGGCGCTGATCCTGGAAAGAGTGGAGATTTGATTGAAGGACAGCAAATGAGCAGATCACTCACCAGTCAGACCTCCCTTCATGGCAATTTCAATGTAGGTAGCAAACATCAGTTTGATTACCTGGCATTGATGGAATATAATCCCAACCATTTTGAATCATTTAATGCGGAAGGAGTAGGTTTTGGTAGCGGTAGAATTCGTGTACTGGATGCCGCTTCTACCCCGCAGGCAGTAGGTGGTTCCTCAAATGATTACAGATTCCTATCTTACCTGGGCCAGATCAACTATACATTTAATAACAAATATTACCTGACTGCCTCTGTGAGAAATGATGGTTCCAGCCGCTTTGGAACTAACAGAATGTACGGTACTTTCTATGCATTCGGTGCATCCTGGAGAGTTATTGATGAGAACTTCATGAAATCCCAAACGTTGTTCAATGATCTGAAACTCCGTCTCAGCTATGGTTCTAATGGTAATGCTAATTTTGGTAACTACCAGTCAATGCAGTTGTACAAGTATGATATTGCTTACAATGGTGTGCCTGCCAGCCGCCCTATCCAGATGGGTAATCCTGACCTGACATGGGAAAGAAGTAACAATACCAACTTGGGTATTGATATGGCGTTCCTGCATAACCGACTGAATGCTTCCGTTGATCTGTATTATAAGAAAACAATCAACATGCTGCAGAACCGTCCGATGTCACCAACTTCTGGTTTTGGCAGTGTAGCACAGAATATCGGTAGTATGTCTAACAAAGGTATTGAAGCTACCATCTCTTCCAGAAATGTTGTTGGTCGCGACTTCCAGTGGAGTACTGATGTTACCTTCGGTATGAACAGAAATAAAATCCTTTCCTTGTATAAAGACCAGGATATTATTAATCCAGCAGATGCAGACGGAAATAGTTATACAGGAACGTTGCTGCGTGTAGGTTTACCTGCTTACACCTGGCGTCTGAAAGAATGGGCTGGTGTAGATCCTGCAAATGGTGATCCACTGTGGTATACTGCTGATGGTAAAAAAACCAATAATGTAAACCAGGCTTCCTACAAAACATTTGGTAGTACCATGCCAAGATATACTATTGGTTTGAACAACACATTCAGTTACAAAAACTTTACCTTATCTGCATTCTTCTATGCATCTCAAGGTAACGAGGTTATCAATGGTGCAGCAAGATATGGTGATGCGGATGGAGCACGTCCAAGCTGGAACTATGCTGTTATGGCTGGTGGTAACTACTGGACTAAACCAGGTGATAATGCTGCAAGACCAAAACCAATTGCTGGTGGTAACAAAAACTCTGTTGCGTTATCTACCCGTTACCTGGAAGATGGTTCTTACATCCGCCTGCGTAACATCACCCTGGGCTATAACCTGCCTAAAGAATGGTTGAAAGCAGCTAAAATTCAGAACGTTCGTGTATATGCACAAGGACAGAATCTGCTGACAATTACTGGTTACACTGGTATTGATCCAGAGCTTGACTTTACTGGTTATGAGTTTTTCAAGTATCCTGTTAGTAAAAGTGTAAGCTTTGGTGTTGACATTACCTTATAAAAAATTAAAGTTGCAATTATTATGAAAAGATATATCATTGGTTTGATGGCAGCGGGTTTGTTCCTCCAATCCTGCGCTGGCAAGCTCGAAGTAAAACCGTATGACTCATTAGTGGATGGCGAGGCGTTGGGAACCTTTGATCAGGTGAGCGTTGCACTGAATGGAGTCTATGATGGTTTGCAGTCTACTTCCTACTATGGCCGTAACTATTGGGTGATGACAGAAGTAAACGGAGATAACGTTTATATTGCCCGTTCCAACAGTAACCGTTTCCTGAGCAGTTTCCGTCACGATTATACTACACAGGATGGGGATGTAGAATCTTTCTGGAAAGCGGCGTACCAGGGTATCCTCCGTGCTAACAGGGTGATTGATGCGATTGACAAAGTGCAGGCAGCTCAGGCTGATAAAGATCTGACAAAGGGCCAAGCACTCGTTCTGCGCGCTTTAATGCATTTCGATCTGGTAAATGTATATGCAAGACCTTATGCACAGGGTGGTGGCAGTCAGCTAGGAGTACCTATCAAATTGAAATTTGAAGACACCTATCCTACACGTAATACCGTAAAGGAAGTGTATGATCAGGTAATCCTGGATTTAACTACTGCCCGGAATTTACTGAAAAATGCGGACCCTACCGATATATATCACGTAAATGCCAATACCGCAACTGCGTTACTGGCAAGAGTATATCTGCAGAAAGGTGATAAAGCTAATGCAGCACTGGAAGCAGCGAAAGTCATTAGCGGTGGTGCATATTCTTTGGTACCTTCTAATGCAAATTTCTATAACAATCCAGGTAGTGTGGAAGAAATCTTCACCCTGCGTTTTATGGATAGCGAGTCTACCGGTTCTGATAACATTGGTCAAATGTATCAGAAACCAGGTTATGGTGATGTTCGTGTATCTTCAGATCTGTACAGCACTTTTGATCCTGCTGACAGTCGCCTGGTATACTTCGGCAAATTGGCTGCTGAAACGACAAACCAGAAATTCACAGGTCAGGGTGGTAAAGCTGGTGCAACCAGTCCTAAACTGCTGCGTCTGGCTGAAATGTACCTGATTCATGCAGAAGCAGTAAGCGCAACAGATCCTAATACTGCAGTTGGCGATCTGAACACCATCAGACAAAATAGAGGTCTGCAACCACTGGCTGCTGTAGCGCCTACTGCCGTGCTGGATTCAGTACTGGCTGAAAGTCGCCGCGAATTCATGTTTGAAGGTCACCGTTATTTCGATCTGCTGAGAAACGGTAAAGGTGTAAATCGTAACATGTGTGGTAGTACACTGGAAATTGTAGCACCATGTACTATTGCTCCGGATGCTTACAACCTGATCTGGCCTATTCCACAGGCAGAGAAGAATGTAAACCCAGGTATTCAACAGAACGATGGTTATGGTAAATAACTAACGCGTTGTAACATATAAAAAAGAGTGCCTCGCCATTTGGCGGGGCACTCTTTTTTTATTCCTTCTTTCGTATATATTTCTTATTCTTTGGCAGAACCTTATGAATATATCTTTTGTTTTTAGTTAAGATACCTACCTAATTATTTGTATTTGAGAAAAAAAATATAGTGATATATTTGATTAAGGAAACAAAATCTAGAACATCGCTGTTATTACCCTGTTATTTAACAAATCTTTAGGTAAAATCATATGTAAAATTCATGGGATCTGTGTAACAACTAGTCACTGTTATACAGTTTAGGTTACTGCTTATAGGGTTTATAGCCCCGTTACGTTAACTTCTTTTTATTAGTCAATCAAAACCAAGTCGCTTATGAAAAAAGAGCTACTACTTTGGCTGTTCCTATTCGGCTGTGTACTGCATTCTGCTGCCCAGACACGAACGATCAGCGGAAAAGTTAGTGACGCAAAAGACGGCTCTGCAATTCCCGGTGTCACTGTTGTTGTTAAGGGCACCACTAAGGGCGTTTTTACTTCTTCTGATGGTACTTACAAGTTAAATGGAGTAGCATCGGGTGCCACGTTAGTTTTTTCTTTCGTTGGTTATCTCACTAAGGAAGTAACCCTGTCTGCCAGTGACATTATTGATGTTGCAATGGAAGCCGACAAAAAACAACTCGGAGAAGTTGTTGTAACTGCCGTAGGTCTGAAAAGAAACGAAGCTTCACTGGGTTACTCAGTGGCCACAGTGAAGCCGGATCAAATCACGCAAAAATCAGAACCTGATATGTTGAAAGGCCTGCAAGGTAAAGTTGCAGGTGTAGACATCAATACCTCCCAAGGTACTCCAGGTGCTGCTACCCGTATCAATATCCGTGGTAATACCTCTTTCTTCGGAAATAACGAACCATTGATCGTGGTGGATGGAGTTCCCTACAACAATGACATGGTGGCTACCTCTAACCAAACCAATGGTGGAGGTGCGTACCAAAACGGGTTATCTTCCCTTGACCCGAATGATATCGCTTCCATGACTGTTCTGAAAGGTGCTGCTGCCGCTGCATTGTACGGTTCCAGAGCATCCAATGGCGCGATTATCATTACCACCAAATCAGGTTCCGCTTCTATGTCTAAACGTAAGACAGAAGTCACCTACTCTTCTGGTATTACGTTTGAAACAATTGCCAGTTATCCCAAATATCAGAATATATATGGGACTGGTTCCAGTTTTACTTACGCCAATGCGAATGGTTCATGGGGGCCTAAATTTGGCACATTGGATTCCATCCCCGTTTGGCCTAACTATCTGACGGCTTTCCCAAATCTGTTTCCTGCATCAGGTAAAATACCTTATCGGGCGGTGCCAAATAACGTAAGAGACCTCTTCAGAACAGGTTTCATCTCAGAAAACTCTGTCAGTGTAAACGGAGGTAGCGACAAGGGTGCCATTAGTGCTACTGCCAGTTATCTGAGCCAGGATGGTTATGTACCTCATTCTTCGTTCAATCGTGGTAGTATGTCTATTGGGGGTATCACACGGCTTGCCAATGGCCTCACTGTGAATGGTAACTTCAGCTACAGTACAACTAACCAAGTCGGTTCTCTCTTCGGAGAAAACCAGGTCGATGGCTCCGCGTCTTCCTTTGCCCGTAACCTCTTCCTCGGAAGAACCTGGAATCTGGCAGGACTTCCTTTCCAAGATGCCAATGGAAGGCCGGTATCTACCAACAGTTCCCAATACGATAACCCGCTCTGGGATTTCGTTCATAATACCGCTACTACCAGAACAGACAGGTATACTGCCGGGCTCAAATTTAACTATGATATCCTGCCCTGGTTCAATGCCAGTTATTCACTGGGTACCAACGTTAATAACTTTACCCGTAAGGAAATCGTTGATTTGGGGTCCCGTGGTGCAAAAGGGGTAGGTCAGATTACAAATCAGGACTATCGCTTCGCGGAAATCGAGTCCAACTTGATAGGTACTTTCACTCCCAAACTGAGAAATAATGATATTGGACTGAAAGTATTGGTAGGTCATAACGTGAACCAACGTACGACCAACTCTACCATTATGCAGGGCCAACAAATAATTTCTCCCGGTATTTATTCACTGAGTAATACCAAAGTGGTGCTGCCACTGCAAAACGTAATGATCCAGCGCAGACTTTGGGGCCTATTCGGGGAAGTAGATCTGGATTACAAAAAATGGTTGTTCCTGACGGTAACAGGTCGTAACGACTGGTCATCCACGTTACCAATGAACAACCACAGTTACTTCTACCCAAGTGTGGCTGCTTCCTGGATATTCACAGAGGCACTTAAAATGGAAAGCAAAGTGCTGACATACGGTAAACTCCGTGCTAGCTGGGCGAAAGTAGGTCGCGATGCAGATCCATATTCATTAATGAATGTATTCTCTGTGAATCCTAACTTCCTCACACAGTCTTCTGTATCACAAAATCCAACAGCAGGTAATCCAAAACTAAAACCTGAGTTTACGCAAGACTGGGAAGTGGGTACCACCTTGGAATTCTTTGAAAGGAGAATTGCATTAGACTTTGCCTACTATCAACGTACCTCTACCAACCAGATTGCCCCATTAACACTGGCGCCATCTTCCGGTTATCAACAAGTGTTTGATAACTATGGTAAGCTGAGTAACAAGGGTATTGAAGTTGATTTGAATTTTGTACCGGTTAAAACAAAGGATCTTACCTGGAGCTTCCACTGGATATTTACCAGAAACGTGAGTAAGGTAGTATCCCTGAAAGCTGGTGTAGACAGGCTCCCATTGAATGGCGTACTGAATACGATCAGTCCATTCTTGGAACCAGGTCTGCCTTACGGTTACTTAAGAGGTACAGTGGATGCACGTGATAAAGATGGTGCGCTGTTAATAGATCCAACCAATGGATTCCTGATCAGGAATAGTTCTCAAAGAATGATTGGTAATCCTAACCCTGATTTCAAAACAGGTTTGAGTACCTCTGTAAGTTACAAGGGTTTTTTCCTGAATGCATTGTTTGACCTCACCAGAGGTGGCGATATATATACCGTAACGGTAAGTTCTCTGTTAGGCCGTGGTGTAACATTGGATACGAAAGATCGTGAAAACGTGTACATCATTCCTGGATATTATGGAGACGTAAACAACCCTGGTACTCCACTGTTGGATTCCAAAGGAAACCGTATTCCCAACCAGACAGGTATTAGCTTGTTTGAATTGTACTTTGGTGAAACCTTCGCCATTAACTCTGCAACAGAATGGAATGTATACGATGCAACTGTATATACATTCCGTGAGTGTACCCTTGGGTATGATTTTCCTAAATCCATGTTCGCAAAAACTCCTATTGGTGGTCTAACAGTAACATTGACTGGTCGTAACCTGTGGTTCTACGCACCGGGTATGCCGAAATATTCACACTTCAATCCTGAAGTCGGCAGCTTTGGTTCCAGTACAACACAAGGGATTGAATTATCAGGTGCACCTACAACACGTCGTTTTGGTGTGAACGTGAAAGTGACCTTCTAGTTTTCATAAAAACAATCAATCGATGAAAAGACTAAGATATATTATCATTGGAGTGTTTCTGGTAATTGCTGCTAGCTGTACCAAAGACTTCCTTAAGATAAACACCGATCCAAATAACCCAACGACGTCCACGCTTCCATTATTATTAACTGCATCGGAAGAAGGTCTGACATACATGTTGGGTTTTAGTAACAGTAGTTCCCGTGGAGCCGTTGGCTTAACAGAAGTATTGGCCGTCTATGTGCATCAGGTAACCGTACGTGAAGATCCGGACCAATATGGGGCGCAGGGAGATGATTTCAATATCAATGGCGCCTGGAATCAGTTTTACACCGCCGCCAAGCAAAACAATGATTTGCTTGGTGCCATGGAAAATCTGAATGTATTGATCCGACAGGCAGATGCCGCCGGCGATCACAGGTATTCCGGTATCGGAAGGATTCTGAAGGCTTATGGCATGAGTATGATGGTAGATGCTTTTGCGGATATTCCTTTCTCTCAGGCCAACCAATATGCATTGGCTGGCATTGGCTATCCCGTATTTGATAAAGGAGCAACTATCTATCCACAGTTATTTACCATGTTGGATTCAGGAATAGCGATGCTTTCCATTAAAGGAGGCAATACCACTGTTCCGGGAACGGATGATATACTGTTTGGAGGAGATACCGTGAAATGGAGAAAAGCAGGAAATAGTATCAAGTTGAAGATGTTGAATCAGGTAAGGTTGGTGCAGAATGTTTCTGCGCAAGCCACCTCTTTGACCTCTTCTGCCAGTAACCTGATTGGCTCCTGGACAGGCGCCATGAAAGTGAATTATACTTCGCAGCAGACACCGGATGACAGAAATCCTGGTTATAATGATTACTACGCTACGCAGAAGTCGCATTACATGAGTCCATGGTTTTATTCCATCTTGAAGGGATATAATCCGAATATTCTCACAGGAATACAGGACCCAAGGATTCCATATTACTTCTACAATCAGAACAGTGCTACAGATGCTGCGCAGAATACCACAGAATTCCGGGATGGAGGATTTATCAGTATTTATTTTGGCTCTCAGGGGCCTAACCGGGATAAATCCCAGGATAACAGTTTGACTGTATTTGGTATTTATCCGGTGGGGGGTAAGTATGATGATGGCAGTCACACCGTGGTTAATAACAACAGTGCAACAGGAGCGGCGCCATTACGTTTGCTGACCTATGCAGATGTGTTATATATCGAGGCAGAACTAATGCTCACTGGGAATATTCCTGGCAACCCAAGAGCCACGTTGTTGGCAGCCATACAGGAATCTTTCCACCAGGTAGATCTCGTAGTAGCAGTTGCAAATAAAGGGCAGAACATCCCTGCATTAGTTGGTTCCGCTGCCATGACTACTTATGTAAATGCTGTAATGGCACAATATGATGCCCGATCAATAACAGGAAAACTGGAAATGGTAATGACGCAAAAGTGGATATCTAGTTTTGGTTTCAGTTGCGATGCTTATACAGATTATCGTCGTACGGGTTTTCCAGTACTCTGGAATCCTAATGATCCTACGATGGCCCCTGGCGGGTTGGTGCAACCTCCGATTAATGGTGATCCTACACAGCCTGGAGCGCAGCCTAAAGTAAAGGTAGCGTTGAACAGAGGGTATCCATTATCGCTTCCATGGCCTATTAATGAGTTGAATGTAAACAAGAATGCACCGGCTCAGAAAAATCCGGCATCATACCCAGTATTTTGGAAACCATAAACAGCATTAAAACTTTGAAAGTATGAAGAAACTAAATAGTTTGATGATAATGCTACTTGCAACATGCATATTCTTTGCATGCCGCAAGAATGATAATCCAAGATTACCGGAAGGCATTGTTAAGTCTGTGCTACCACAACTTAGCATTACCGGAGGAGGGGATGTTATCATTCAGCAAATGAGTGCATTTAAAACGAATATCCAGGTAGCCTTATATTTTCCTAATGGCGAACAGCCGCAGAAGATGGATTTGCGGGTAATCCTTAATGGGAATTACAACAATATCCAGACGATTCAGGCTAATATTACCACCTTCCCTACTACGGTTACAGTTACTGGTCCGCAGTTGGCGCAGTTGTTTGGCTTGAATGTAAATAATCCGCCTACAGGAAGTTCCTTCACCATAGCGCCAGATATTACACTGAAGAATGGGAAGGTAATACAAGCTTTCACCACGGGGCTTTCCGGAGCTACTGTAATCAATCTGCCGCCATTTGGAACAGATGCGCATTCCTTCCCAAATTCTACATTGACCCTGAATTTCCCGATTGTATGTCCTTTGAACATGCATCTTTATGCGCCTGAAGTAGGCTTCAGCATATTAAATGTGCAAGATCCGGACTTCTGGGGGAATTATACAGTCAGGGCGCAGATAGGCTCAGGTGCGGATACGGCTAAACTAACTTTGTTAGACTGGGTGCAAATTCCAAATGCAGCAGTAGTGGCTATTGTGAATGTAAAAACGCAGCAGGTAACGGTGCCAAAAGTGACATATGCACCTCTTTTGCTTACTACGCCTTATCATAATCCAACTGTAAGTGGATCAGGTAATATGAGTACTTGTGATACATCCATTTTACTCACGCTGACCAATACGGTAACGGAAGGTAGTTTTGGCAACGCCAATACGAGAATTAGTGTGCATTGAGTATAACAAAATATTCTTTAGAAAAAGCGGTTCGGATACGAGCCGCTTTTTTTATGTTAAAAGTTGTGTAGAAAAATATATAAGGGCTATTATTTAATTCTCCATTAAATAATTGTTCTTCAATATTTTTCCCATATTAACGATTCTTTAAGTTAGAAAATGTTAAATAATAACACGATAATGTTATGGAATCGGATTGGCATTACAGTATATTTGTCAGATAACTTTAGGGTGTATGCCTTGAGAGTTGACAAAATCTGACGCTTATTTAGGATAGAAGGAGTTTAAATTGCTTATGAGGGAACATTCGCCAACCGAAATTTTCCTGTTATAAAAAGAACAATCCATTTTAGCGATTCAATAGGGGGTATTTAACGATGCTTCCGTCAGTAAGAATGTAGAATGTCTGCTGTAGTGCAGGAGCTATTGTAGCTGATAGAAGTTTTGTCAGATTTTAGAGAATTTTCAACCAATCGAATCAAAATTTAACTGATAAAGTACAGTGGGATTTAAAATAATTATTCATTAAGGTTTTTCAGATGGCTCTCAGTAATAAAGTACTGTAGTAGTATTCATTTTATCTTATTTATTGAATTTGGTTATGTAAATGAAGGCGAAGATGTCTAATGGCACTCCTATACTCATTACCTAGCCAATAATTACCGATTTACTTTTATCTAATCAAGATCGCTTATGAAGAAAGGATTATTCCTCTGGCTGCTAGCAGTCCTCAGTGTCTTTCAGGCACTAGCTCAATCAAGAACGATTTCAGGTAAGGTAACCGATGCAAAAGACGGTTCTCCCTTGCCTGGCGTTACTGTAAAGATCCCTGGTACCAATGTTGGTACGCTTACCACTCCGAATGGTGAATTTAAACTGACTGTTGCAGATAAAACCAACACATTGGAATTTTCCTTTGTTGGTTATGCTGTACAGAAAGTAAATGTCACTGGTAGAAGCAGTGTGAATGTGTTGCTGGAAGGCGACCAGAAAGCGCTGAATGAAGTGATTGTTGTGGGTTATGGTACACAGGAACGTAAAAACGTAACTGCATCTATCGCTAAGATTGATGGTGGTGCGTTAAAGAATGCTGCTTCTCCTGCGATTGACCGTCAATTGGCTGGTCAGGTAGCGGGTGTACAGGCTACTGTAGGAAGTGGTGTACTGGGTCAACCTGCTCGTATCCGTATCCGTGGTACAAACTCCCTGAGCTCCGGTACAGATCCTCTGTACGTAGTTGATGGAGTACCTATCATCACTGGTGATCAGAGTGGTGTAACTCCTTACAACCCACTGGGTGATATCAACCCTAATGATATCGAAAGTATGGAAGTACTGAAAGATGGTTCTGCAACTGCGATCTACGGTTCTCGCGCTGCGAATGGCGTTATCCTCGTTACCACCAAAAAAGGTAAACAAGGTAAAGCTAAAATCAACTATGATGCTTGGTTTGCTGCTGCGTCTCCATCTAAAAAATTCAGCCTGCTGAATGCAGATGAATTCATTACTATCGCGAATGAAAAATATACTAATAAAGGCGCTGCTGCTCCTGCGAAACCAACACCTAATCCTAATGGCGGTAACTATGATACCGATTGGCAGGATATCGTGACCAGAACTGGTTTCCAGCAGAATCACAACCTCTCTATCAGCGGTGCAAATGATCAAACCAACTACTACGTTTCATTAGGTTATTCTGACTTGAAAGGTATGCTGGTGGGTAACGATCAGAAAAAATACCAGTTGCGTATGAAAGTAGAACAGAAAGCACTGGACATCGTAACACTGGGTGTTAATGCTGCTGTTTCTCACACTACCAACAATGGTTTCAATACCGGCGCAAGTGGTCTGTCTAGCTCTATTTCCAATGCACTGCGTTCTTTACCAAACGTACCTGCTATGTGGCCTGACGGTACCTACAATATTGATGTTGCGGGTAACGTTCTGGGACAAGGTGCTAACCTGACTTCCATTGCGGATAACTACACCAACATTAAATATGTACTGGATCACAATATCTACAGAAACAAAAACCTGGCATTCACTGGTAACTCTTTCGTGAATGTGGAAGTCCTCAAAGGTTTAAACCTGAGATCTCAAATTGGTGTAAACCTGCTGAGCGGCGAAGACTACCAATATTGGAATCCAATCCATGGTGATGGTAGAAGCAGCGGTGGTTACGTATTTCAACAACAAATTCCTAGCTTCCGTTACAACTGGGCTAATACTTTATCCTATAACAAAACTTTCAATGGCCACAACATCAATGCTGTTGCAGGTATGGAAGTTCAGAAAAGCAGAGAAAGATATTTCTATGGTCAGGCTAATGGTCTGAGCAGTCCTTTCTTTGGCGATAACAACCTGATCTCTGGTAGCTATACTACTCAGAAATCTGGTGGTGGAATTGTTGAAAGAGCCTTCAGATCAACATTTGCTCGTGTAGCTTATACTTATAAAGACCGTTATATCTTATCCGGTACTTTCCGTAGAGATGCTATCTCTTCTCTGCCTCCGGGTCATCAGAATGCTAACCTGCCAGGTGTTTCTGCTGGTTGGAGACTTTCTGAAGAAAGCTTCTTCAAAAATGCTGGTATCGCAAATGTATTCAGCAATGTAAAAATCCGTGGTGGTTGGGCTAAAGTAGGTAACGTAGATATCGGATCATATCCATATGTAGGTTCTTACAAAGCTGCTGTTTATGGTACTAACGGTGGTCTGGTTTATAACAACGTTTATAACCCTAATCTGACCTTCGAAACCAGTAAAAAAGTTAACCTTGGTCTGGACCTGGGTCTGTTGAAAGATCGTATCACTGTTACTGCTGATTACTTCAAGAACAATATCGACAACATGGTATTGTCTGCACCAGTTGCTCCTTCCCTTGGTGTTCCAAGTGCAGGTGCTCCAAACCAAATCAGCCTGAACGTAGGTAAGATGTACAACCAAGGTGTTGAGTTCTCTGTAAACTCTACCAATATTAGCAAAGGTGACTTTACCTGGACAACTGCATTCAACGTTACTTTTGTACAGAACAAAGTACAGGCACTGGTTAATAACCAAGATATCGTAAAGAGCTACAATGTAACTAGCGTTGGACGTACTATCGGTGAATTCTATGGTTATGTTTACCAAGGTGTAAACCCTGCAAACGGTAACCCACTGTGGCAGAAAGCAGATGGTTCTACTGTACAAGGCGACTACAAAACTGCTGCATACTACAAGTATGATCCTTCCAAACCTGGTGATATGAGTCAGCCTGCTGCAGCGCTTACCGCTACAGACAAACAGTTCCTGGGTAAATCCACTCCTACTTACTATGGTGGTCTGAACAACACTGTTACTTACAAAGGATTTGATTTCAATATCTTCTTCTCCTTCGCAGGTGGTAACAAAGTGTACAACGTTACCCGTCAGGAAACACTGAACAACCAGAAATTCCAGAACAACGGTAAAGAAATCCTGGACAGATGGACTACTCCTGGTCAAATTACCAGCGTACCTAAACTGTACCAAGGTTCTGACAACTTCATTCTGCAGAATGGTAACCTGAACAGCCGCTTCCTGGAAAAAGGTGACTTCATCCGTGCTCAGAACATTGGTCTCGGTTATAATCTGCCTAAAGACATGTTAAACCGTATTAAACTGAACAGCGTTCGTATCTATGCACAGGTTCAAAATGCTTTTGTAATTACTAAGTACAAAGGTGTTGATCCTGAGCTGAACTACAACATTTCTGGTCAGTCTGGTAACATCGAGCCAGGTCTGGATTATAATACTTCTCCAGTTCCTCGTACTTATACTTTGGGTTTAAACATTGGTCTGTAATTGTTGGGAAAAACAAAAATTATTATGAGAAACATGTTCAAGTATCAATATAAAAGAAATGCTGGCCTGGTGCTCGCTGCTGGCCTTATGGCTGCTGCCGGTCTCGCCTCCTGCAAAAAATACACGGAGCTGAAGCCGAAAAACCAGGTGGATGAAAAAGTTGTATTCACAGATTCATCCAATATTGAACTGGCACTGAATGGTGTGTATAACACTGCTACTGTAGGTAGCTATAACGATTCTTACTCCGGTCGTGGATATCCTTTTGGTGCTGCTGCTATCGAACAGGATGAAATGAGAGGTGAGGATATGGTCAACCTGGCTACTTTCTACGAAATCACTTACAAATCTACTTACGGTACCACTACTGCCAATAACGTGGCAATGTGGGTGAACTTATACTCTGTAATTAACCAGGCGAATGTATTCATTGAAGGAATACAGGATGCCGCCAAGAATAATGTTATTTCTGGTCCTAAGGAATTACAGTTAGAATCTGAAGCCCGCTTCCTGCGCGCTTTATCTGCTCACGAGCTGGTACTGCATTTCTGCCGTCCTTATGCAGATGGTAATGGTAGTCAGGCAGGGGTACCTTATCGTACTGTTGCTACCAACACTGTGCAGAAAGTTCAGCAGAATCTTACTATGCCAAGAGGTACAGTAGCGGATGATTATAAAGCGATGCTGGCTGATCTGGATTTCGCAGAGCAGAACATTGGTACTGGAAATGCTATTTCCAAAGCCAACAAAGGTGCTGCTATTGCGCTGAAAACAAGGATCAAACTGCACATGGGTGATTATGCAGGAGTAATTGCAGAAGCTACCAAATTAGGTGCTAACCTGGCTACTCCAGGCAGTCCTGTTAATGGTTACAAACTGGAAGCAGATCCAACTACCGTGTTTGGTTCCTATTCTAAAAACACAGAGTCTATCTTCTCTATCGCCAACAGCGTAAACGCGAATGGTGATGTGAATGGTGCCCTCGCTCAAATGTTCGGTTCATCTGCACCTGCTGCTGGTCGTGGTCTGGTTGCAATCAGTCCTAATCTGTATAATGCAGCTTACTGGCCTACAACTGATGCTCGTAGAAATCTGCTTCTCAGACAATCTGGTAAGCAATACATTTTCACAACGAAGTATACTGATTATGCCAATAAAGGTGATTGGGCTCCAATCATCCGTTATGCAGAGGTACTGCTGAATGCTGCTGAAGCATACAACCGTACTGGTAATGCTGTACAAGCATACCTGCTGTATAAAACAGTACATAACAGATCAAATAAAGTGGGTACAATTGGTAATCTGCCTGACCTTATTCCTGGCACCATTACTGACCTGACGCTGGCTATCCTGAATGAGCGTCGTGTTGAGTTCGTGGCTGAAGGTCGTCGTTGGCCAGATATTCATCGTCTGGCACTGGATGCCAAATACGGTACTGGCGGTATTCCTGCTAAAGTTGATCCAGCTATCCTGAAATCAAGCGGTGCTGATTACGATACCTTAAAAGCGCCGATTATTCCAACTGGTATTGCTGCTATTCCATATAGCGACTACCGTTTCCTCTGGCCGTTCCCAGCCACTGAAACTGCTTCCAACCCAACTTTGAAAGCGTCTCAGAATCCTGGTTACTAATGGTCTTTGCAATAAAGTGTAGAGCAAACTTGTAGATAAACTAGTAAATGAAAGTAAGGGTGTACCAATCGGTACACCCTTCTTTTTTGACCTTTATCTCCCTAATATCCCACAAAAAAATCCCCGGTAGTATCAGTTACTACCGGGGATTTTTTATTCGTTTTATGCTATCATTTTAAGACTTCTTTCAGCTTGGCTTCCAGTTCAGGTCCTCTCAGATTAGAGGCAATTACTTTACCCTGTGGATCCATTAAGAAATTAGCTGGAATAGCATTGATGCCGTACATATTCACCACAGCAGATTCCCAGTATTTCAGGTCGCTAACATGTGTCCAGTCCAGTTTATCCTTTTTGATCGCATCGAGCCAGTTACCTTTCTCTTTATCAAGGGAAACTCCCAGTACTGTGAAGTTCTTGTTTTTGAACTGTTGGTAAGCTTTTACCACATTTGGGTTTTCAGCACGGCAAGGTCCGCACCAGCTAGCCCAGAAGTCCACCAGTACATATTTACCACGGAAGGAACTGAGACTAACCATTTTACCGGTAGGATCAGGCAGTGAGAATTCAGGAGCTGCTTCGCCGATTTTAACTGCGATAGAAGGACCTTCGCCACCTGCTGCGTCAGCGCCAGTGGCAGTCTGCGATTTTTCCATTTCTGCTACTCTATCCAGCATGCTTTTAACCAGGGTATTTTTAGGGAAGCGTTTTCCCATATTGGCCAGCACTTGTTTGTGTGCGATGATCTCCTCTCCGTTTCTTACTTGGCTGATAGCAAAAACTGCATTAGCAGGGAATTTTGTCTTATCGGCAGCAATAAAGAAGCTTTCTTCAAAATCCTTTTCTTTACGCTGGAAATCCTGCACTTTAGGTTGTAAAATGCTGTCTGGCGTTTTAATAGTGTGCAAACTATCCAGGGTACGCATTTCTTCTGTCAGCGCGATGGATTGTTTGCTGATATCTCCCAGGAATTTCTGGAGTTCGGCAGTGGATTCAGAACCTTCCACTTTCATGTTTTCCAAGTCGTCCATATTCCCTTCCAGCTTCATATCGCCGGCATCCAGGGAGAGCACGACGAATTTGCCATTCGGGAATTTGATGCGGTAGAGGCCTTGTTCGGGCACCATGCCTTTCAAGGTGAATTTACCGCTTGCATCCTTTACTGTGGTGGAATCCACCGCTTTAACATTGGCTAATGTCAGTTCTTCCAATACTACAGATCCAAGAGGTAGGTTAGTAAAGTGTCCTTCAATTTTGAATTCTCCTTTTTCCTGTTGCTGACCCGTACATCCCGCGATCAATGCGGCGGCTGACAACCATAAAAAGTATTTTTTCATGTATTCGAAATTTTAAATCTGATTGCGCAAACCTCCAAATTAGGTTAAAATTGCGGATTGGCCTTAACCTTTCAGTTTTTCCGCCAGTAATTCATTGGTGAGACGCGGGTCTGCTTTGCCTTTGGAGGCTTTCATCACTTCGCCCACGAAAAGCGCCAGTAAGCCTTTTTTGCCCCCACGATAAGCCGCTACTTTGTCCGGATATTTTGCCAGTACTTCATCAATGATGGGCCCAATATTGTCGGCATTGGTGTCCTGGAGCAGATTCAGCCTGGTAGCTATTTCCATTGGCTCATCAGGATGGTTAATCATCTCCGGGAGTATGCGGGAGGAAGCGATGGAAAAGCTCACTTTCCCACTGTCGGCCAGTGCGATGAGCTGTGCCAGCCTTTCCGGCGTTATAGGGAAATCCTTGATATCTGCGGAATGCTCATTCAGCCAGGATTTCACTGGTCCCAGCATCCAGTTGGCGGCTGCTTTGTATTGGGCAGTAATGACAGTCAGTGCTTCAAAGTAATCAGCGGTGGCTTTATCATCGCAAATTACCCTGGCATCATATTCTGACAAGTTATACTGAGTAGTATATTTCTGCATCAATTCTTCTGGTAACGCAGGAAGCGTGGCCCGGATGGATTCAATAAAAGCATCGCTGAGCTTGAATGGCGCCAGGTCCGGTTCAGGGAAATATCTGTAGTCATTGGCTTCTTCCTTGGAGCGCAAACTGAAAGAGCTGCCAGTAGCGGCGTCAAAGCTTCTCGTTTCCTGTATGAGCCTCCCTCCTGTTTCCAAAATCTCTATCTGCCTTTTCACTTCTGCTTCAATGGCCCTTTTTACATTTCGGATGGAGTTCATATTCTTGACCTCCACTTTGGTACCCAGTGTGGTGGTGCCTTTAATGCGCACAGAAATATTGGCATCGCATCGCATGCTGCCTTCTTCCATATTACCATCGCAAACGCTTAGATAACGAACTAATCGCCTTAGCTCTGTCAGGTAGGCATAGGCCTCATCGCTGGAATGCATGTCTGGCTCGCTCACTATTTCCACGAGTGGCACACCTGCGCGGTTATAATCCACATAACTGAAGGCCGGGTCCTGATCATGCAGTAGTTTACCGGCATCTTCCTCCAGGTGAATGCGGTTCAACTGAATATCTCTGGTGCCGGCTTCTGTGGAGATGCGGACGTAGCCGCCATTACAGATCGGAGCAGTATGTTGGGATACCTGATATCCTTTAGGGAGATCGGGATAGAAGTAATTTTTGCGGGCGAAATAATTATCTTTTTCGATGGCGCAATGACAAGCTAGTCCCAGTTTTATGGCATACTCGGCCGCTTTTTTGTTCATCCGGGGCAAAGTGCCGGGATGAGCCATGGTAATCGGACTGATATGCGTATTGGGAGAACCACCAAAAGCGGCGCTATCGCTGCAGAAAAGCTTGCTTTCTGTCAGCAACTGGGCATGAACTTCAAGCCCGATCACGGTTTCGTACTTACTGTAATCCAAGAGGTGATAATTTAAAATATTCAATAAAGTTGAACTGACTGCAACTCACCACTAAAATTGTAATCAATTACTACAAATATATTCAAATAATGCTGGGATTCTGGGCAAATTCATGCGAAGAAAGTGCTAAATTGAGTATGAACAAGACATTAAATATCTTCCCTATGATCAGTCATACTCAGGCTGGGCAACTTTATGAGGCACAGAAGGCATATTTCGAATCCGGCGCCACATTACCCTTTAGTTTCAGAAAAACCCAGTTGAAACGCCTGAAAAAGGCCATAGAAAAGCACGAAAGCCGTATTCTGGATGCTTTGCATAAGGATTTGCATAAACATCCGATGGAGGCATATTCCAGCGAGGTGGGATTTTTATATGAGGAAATCGCTTATATATTGGATAATCTAAAGGCCTGGATGGAGCCGCAGGTGGTCACTTCTCCGCTGGTCACTTATCCAAGTAGTAGCCGCATTTATCGTCAGCCATTGGGCTTGACGTTGATAATAGCTCCATGGAATTATCCGTTCATGTTATTACTGAGCCCATTGCTGGGAGCCATTGCCGGCGGAAATTGCGCAGTATTAAAACCATCAGAGCTGGCGCCAGCTACCGCAGACGTCATCAATGACCTTATCAAAGAAACATTCGATCCTAAATACATTGCAGTAGTGGAAGGAGACGGCGGCGTTGTTATTCCTATATTGATGACCTGCCGTTTTGACCATGTGTTTTTCACCGGTAGTATTCCGGTGGGTAAGAAGATTATGGAGATGGCAGTCCCTCATCTTACTCCTGTTACACTGGAACTGGGAGGGAAATCCCCTTGTGTGGTAGATGAAAAAGTGAATATAAAAGTGGCGGCTAAACGTATTGCGTGGGGTAAATTCTGGAATGCAGGCCAGACCTGCGTAGCGCCAGATTATATCCTGGTACATCAACATGTAAAAACAGAACTAGAAGATGCGTTGAGAGAAGCGATCATCTCTTTCTTTGGAGAGAATCCGGCAGAGAGTCCGGACTATGCAAGATTAATCAATGATCGTCGTTTTGATGTGGTATCGTCGTACCTCAGCCAGGGACATATCATTCATGGTGGTCAAACGGATAAGGCTACACGTTATATCGCGCCTACTTTGATGACAGATGTGGAGTGGGATGATCCGGTAATGCAGGATGAAATATTTGGTCCTATCCTACCGATTTTACCTTACACGGATTTGCCACAGGCGATCCAAGCTATTCGGAAACTACCATATCCACTGGCATTGTATGTGTTTACCAACAGTAAGAAAACAGAACGTGCCCTCATCGAGCAGGTTCGTTTCGGCGGTGGCTGTGTGAACAATGCGCTGGTACACCTTACCAATCCTGAATTACCATTCGGTGGCACTGGCTACAGTGGCATGGGACAGTATCACGGGAAATATAGCTTCGATACATTTACCCATCCTAAAGGCATGCTAAAAACGGCCACCTGGTTGGATGTTCCAACGAAATACCCACCGTTTAAGAATAAGCTGAAACTCCTGAAAAAAATAATGTAGAAAAGAAAAGAGCAGCCGGTTGGCTGCTCTCTCTTGCACGCTATAAATTAACCTTGTTAATTTTCTTTGGAATCTTGATATCGAGTGTCTGCGTAGCGCCGTTTCGTATAACCTTTGCCGTTACCGACTGCTTCGTCAAGTTACTACGATAGGCATTAGCCACGTCTCTGGCGGATTTAACCGCAGTGCCACCAAATTCAGTAACGATATCATCCGCTTTGAATCCCGCCTTTTCTGCTGCTGAACCTTCTGCAATATCAGTTACTTTGGCGCCCTGGCCATTCTCTGTATCTTCCACTTGCAAGCCCAGGCGAGCGTTGTTGCCACGTGGGCCCCATCCTGGCTGTTGAAAATTAAAGAACTGCCTATTGGAATGAGGTTCAATCATAATACTGGGTTCTTCGGTTTTACGTTCGCCCAGCGTGATGCTTGTTTTGGATTCTTTCTTATTGCGTATATACGTTAACGTTATCTTGTCGCCAGGATTGTAAGTGCCGATTGTTTCGTATAGGTCTTTCGGCTCTTCGATCTTTTTATTATCTACTTGGAGAATGATATCGCCTGTTTTGATACCGGCTTTTTCGGCAGGACTGTTAGGAGACACGGTTTTCACGGTTACGCCACGTGCTTCACTTTTCTCGGTCAGCACCCCCAACAAGGCTTTGTTTGGTTTGATATTGATGGCATTATCGTTGTCGTCCTGTTCTGCTTCATCACCACCAAAGAGACCCAGGAAGGGCGAGATATCCCCGGTCATGCCGATGGTGTTACCATCCATTGGGGTGATGTTCCGACGAAAGATCGATAAATCCGGGTTATTGTACTGATCCACTTTCTTACCGTCTACCCAAACCTCACCGTTCTTGATTTCTACAGTAACCTTAGCGTCTGTATTGCTTTTACGTTTGATAATGATCTCGTCAAACTCTCCCATTTTGTCTTTTGACTGCTGGGCGAATACTGGCGCACTCAGTAGGCTAAAGCAGGTAAAACCTGCAATGGTTAATGTTTGCAGTAACTTGCTCATATGCTGATAGTTTTTAATTATGGGGACAAATTTAATAACACGGGTAACTAAGGAAAAGTTAAATCCGATAACTGGGCCATCAGTACCGATAGAAAAGCAGAAAGGTGGACATCTTCCGATATCCACCTTTCTTTATAACACTTAATTTCAATTATCAGTTGATAATTTGCTGTATGGCTTTAATCACCTGGTCCAGCTTGTCAGTTTCCTGGCCACCTGCGGTAGCAAAGGATTTCTGACCACCGCCACCACCTTTGATCAGCGGAGCAATATGTTCCTTAATCAATTTAGGTGCTTCCCAGCCTTTCTCTGCAACGAGTTTTTCGTCGATAGTCAGAGCTACGCTGGCTTTACCGCCTACATTAGCAGCGAAGATCAGCACGTGATCAGGGATTTCATTTTTCAACTGTAAAGACAGTTGTTTCAGCCCTTCTGCATTGCTGACGTTAACCACCTGTCCGAGGAAGTTTACGCCATTGATGGTCTGTACTTTGGAACACAGTTCATTACCCAGTTGACGTACTTTTTCCAGTTCCAGCGCCTCTACTTGTTTTTCCAGCGCAGCTTTATCCTGAACCAGTGTTTCAGCGGCCTTCACAATTTCCTTCGGATTTTTGAGGGCAGCTTTAATTTCTTTCAGTTGTTGCAGGTGGTTATTAACGAAGGTAATGGCCTCGTTACCAGTCACGGCTTCCACACGACGAACGCCGGCAGCTACCGCTCCTTCAGAAACGAATTTAAAGAGACCGAGTTCGCCGGTTGCACCTACGTGGGTACCACCGCAAAGCTCTACGCTATAATTCGGGTCCATGATCACTACGCGAACAACATCTCCGTATTTTTCACCGAAGAGCGCCATAGCTCCCAGTTGCAGGGCTTCTTCCTTAGGAAGTTCCTTGATTACAACAGGGATATTTGCACGGATCTTTTCGTTAACGATATCTTCAATCTTCGCCATTTCTTCGTCTGTCACTTTTGCGAAGTGAGAGAAGTCGAATCGAAGCCCAACCGCATTTACCAAAGAACCTTTCTGAGCAACGTGTGTACCCAGTACTTGGCGCAGTGCAGCATGCAGTAAGTGTGTGGCAGAGTGGTGGCGTGCAGTATCCTGACGTTTTTCTCTTGCTACCACCGCTTTCACGCTTGCTTGCGGGTTAGCAGGCAGTTTATCTACAAAGTGAATGATCAGGTTATTTTCTTTCTTGGTATCTGTTACATGGATGATTTCATCATCGAAGTACAGTATACCGGTGTCGCCTACTTGTCCGCCGGATTCAGCATAGAAAGGCGTTTTGCTCAGTACCAGTTGGAATTGGTCTTTACCTTTTGCATTAACGGTACGGTATTTCAGCAGTTTGGTATGTGATTCCAGGTTTTCGTAACCGATGAACATTACATTAGGTGTTTCATCCAGTACCACCCAGTCGCCGGTATCCAGTGCGGTAGCAGCACGGGAGCGTTCTTTCTGTTGTTCCAGTGCTTTATCAAAACCGACTTTATCCACATCGAACTTATTTTCGAATGCGATCAGCGTAGTGAGGTCATATGGGAAACCGTAGGTATCATAGAGTTCGAAGGCTGTTTGGCCATCTATCATCTTGCCGCTGGCTTGTTTCATGAAGTCGTCGATACGGCGGATACCACTTTCCAGGGTACGGAGGAAGTTATTTTCTTCTTCAAATATGATTCTCTTCACAAAATCTACCTGTTGTTCCAGTTCAGGGAAAACATGGGAGAATTGTGCTGCCAGTACTGGAACCAGTTCGTGGAGCAGTGGTTTTCTTACATCCAGGAAGGAGAAGTAGTAACGCACGGCTCTACGGAGGATACGACGAATAACGTAGCCTGCGCCAGTATTGGAAGGCAATTGGCCATCAGCGATGGTAAAGGAGATCGCGCGGATGTGGTCAGCGATTACGCGGAAAGCCACATCATGTTTGGCGTCGGTGCCTTTATAGACTTTACCGGTGAGCTTTTCTACAGTATGGATGGTACCCATGAAAAGGTCGGTATCGTAGTTGGACGTTTTGTTCTGGAGAACGCGTACCAGGCGTTCCAGGCCCATACCGGTATCCACGTGTTTTGCAGGCAATGGCACCAGGGATTTGTCTTTCTGGCGGTTGAACTGCATGAATACGTTGTTCCAGATCTCGATTACTTGAGGATCGTCGTTGTTCACGAGGTTTTTACCGTCTACTGCTTGTCTTTCGTTATCCGGACGGCAGTCTACGTGAATTTCAGAGCAAGGGCCGCAGGGGCCGGTGTCTCCCATCTCCCAGAAATTATCTTTTTTATTACCCAGGAGGATACGATCTTCCGCGATATGTTGTTTCCAGAAGTTATAGGCTTCTTCGTCTTTAGGCAGATTTTCGTTCGCATCACCTTCGAATACGGTAACGTATAAACGATCTACGGGTATCTTGTAAACTTCCGTAAGCAGTTCCCAGCTCCAGGCGATGGCTTCTTTTTTGAAATAATCGCCGAAGCTCCAGTTGCCCAGCATCTCGAACATGGTATGGTGGTAGGTATCGATACCTACTTCTTCCAGGTCGTTATGCTTACCGCTTACACGGAGGCATTTTTGCGTATCTGCCACTCTGGTGTGCGCGGGTACTTTATTTCCGAGGAAATAGTCTTTAAACTGGTTCATACCGGCGTTAGTGAACATCAGAGTCGGGTCGTTTTTCACTACGATAGGGGCAGAAGGCACGATTTGATGCCCTTTTGACGCAAAGAAGTCCAGGAATTGCTGTCGTATTTCAGATGCTGTCATAAAATATTGATGCGAATTAATATATATTTTATATCTTATTGCTCGTGTTATTGGCACCAGACTTTCGCCTGTGTTTCAACCCATTACGAAGTAGTTAGAAAATTGACATTCAAAAGGTTGATGTTTTAATCTAATTACATTAGGTTTGTGCACCTTATTTTCCCGCCGAGTTACAGGGAGTGCAAAAATATTGAAACCTGTATGATTATTCAAAATAGGATAGGCTGACCGGCAAAAAAGTTAAGGCGGCAATCTTATTTATGCCAATTTTATTCATCCGTTTGAACTCAAGGTAATAAAATCTGCTGTCCCAGCGTATTAGCTGAGGTAAGAAAAGTACACCATTGGTGCAATGAAGAAGGTTAAATATTTCTACAATACCCAAACATTAAAATATGAGAAGCTGGTAGTTTCCCTACGGGTGAAAGTGCTGCGTATTCTCGGTTTTGTGTCAGCCGCCATTGTTACGGGCGCTATATTCCTGGCATTTGCCTATCGATTTTTTTCTTCGCCCAAGGAAAAGTTGCTCTTGCGCGACTTGGATGGCATGAAGGAAAAGTACGAGGCCCTGCAGGGACGTATGAAAGAGGCTAAAACCAAACTGACAGCCCTGGAAGAACGAGATAATGAGATCTACAGGGTCATCTTTGAAGCGGATCCGATTCCGGATAGTACCCGTATGGGTAAGGTAGCCGCCGATGAGGAAGCGTCTCAGTTACAGTCTTTTGCCAGCAGTGAGATCATTGCCTCCACGTCTGTGTTGCTCAATGAAATCACCAACCGTATTAAATCGCAGGAGAAATCTTTCGACGAGATTGATAAGCTGGTGAAAAACAAACAGGAAATGCTGGCCGCTATTCCGGCTATCCAGCCTGTATCGAATAAAGATCTGAAACATATTGCCTCTGGTTTCGGTTATAGGATCGATCCTATTTATAAAATGATGAAATATCACTCTGGGCTTGACTTCGCAGCGCCTAGCGGTACGCCTATTTATGCTACTGGTAATGGCGTGGTCGAAGAGGCTAGCCTCAGTGATGTGGGATATGGTAACCACGTGGTGGTACGCCATGGCTATGGCTATAAAACCCTCTACGGGCATATGCTCCGTATGAAAGTGAAAGCCGGCCAGTCAGTAAAACGTGGAGATGTGTTGGGATGGGTAGGTAGCACGGGTAAGTCAACCGGGCCACACTGCCACTATGAGGTAATGAAAAATGGCACCAAGGTAGACCCAGTATACTTCTTCTTCAGCGACCTTACCGCAGAACAGTTTGAAACATTGGTTAAAATGGCCAGATCTGGTAACCAGTCGTTCGACTAAGTTATCCTGATTGGTTATAATATGTTCGTTATTAAACTGGAAATAGACGAAAGCTGCAATAAAAAGGCTAAATTCATGGCTGTAAAAGATATTTTTCAACGTGTTTTTTACTGCCATGCACCAGTTAGACCTTTTTTCTACAGCCGGAATGTCGCCACTGCCAACGGCAGTAAAGGCGGGGCCCAAGTCTAAAGTAAAAGTGAAGGCGGTGGCCCCTCCCGCTGAACCCAATCTGGGTAAAAAACGCGGGCGTAAATCATTGAAAGAATTTTCGGAAGACCCGGATCTGATTATGGAATTGGATAAACTGGTACTGGACAAACAATACTATTCCATCAGTGAAGTAGCTGCCATGTTCAAGGTAAATACTTCCCTGATACGCTATTGGGAGAACGAATTTGATATCCTCCAGCCTAAAAAGAACCGCAAAGGAGATCGCCTGTTCCGCCAGGAAGACATTCACCATCTGAAGTTAATCTATCACCTCCTTAGAGAAAGGAAGTATACGATTGAAGGCGCGAAACAAAAATTAAAGGAAGACCGTAAGCTGGCCGCCCGGAATTTCGAAATGGTACAAGCTTTGCTAAAGGTAAGAGGTTTCTTAACGGAACTGAAAGATCAATTATAAAATACAAGGTTATGCGATTAAAAATGTTACTATTAGGTGGCGGGCTGCTGTTCTCCACACTGACATGGGCACAATCTTCCAGCGACGCTCCTGTCCTGAAAGGCAAGATTGAAATGAAAACGCTCATGAACGGTAGGGAATTTAGCTGGTTCTACAAAGGTGTGAACGACTACCAGCCTAATGATAATATGGTGAATTATATCAAAGCCAACCGCAGCAGCTTTAATATTGTGGCGGTGTTAGGCACTTGGGACCAAACCAGTAAAGAAGTAATTCCTCAGCTATATAAGGTGATGATCCTCGGTGGTAGCCCTGAAGAGCAGATGGTTATGTTCGGCGCTGACCAGAAAATGAATACAGATGCTCCTACTGACTACAGAGTGAAGAAACTCCCTACCATCATCGTTTTTAAAGATGGTAAAGAAGAAGGTCGTATCGTAGGTACACCTAAAGAAAGCATTGAAGGGGAAATTTCACGCATCCTCCTGAAGAGCAGCAAGGATGAGAAGTCCAAAGACGAATAGTTTTTTAAAAAATTCCAGTCTGTTGTTCCTACCCAGCGGGCAGGGACAACGAAAAAATAAAAAGGAAGGAGACGTTGCAGACGTCTCTTTCCTTTTTTTATGCAGCATCAATTGGCGTTCGTAAGCACCACATTGGTACTGCTGCCCGGCATCTTTATACTTCTCTTTTCAAGGATATGCAGGATAGACAGGTTCACACTTTCCCTTAATGCTGCATATTGTGTTCCATCCAAGATCATCGTATTGAAGATCACCTGAATGATGACGGTGTCTTTGTTGAAATCATGGAGGTTCACGGTATACCCTTTCAGTACATTACTGTTGCTATCCAGGAGTTGACGAATATCCTGCAGCGCGCCGAGGATACTGTCTGCCGGCGTATCCGCCGTCATTTCCAGTTTCATGTTTACCCTTTGCTGGGTACGGAGCGACAGGTTATCCAGGATGCTATCTACCATCTTTTTATTAGGAACTGTAACAAAAGTCTTTTCCAGTGTACGGATACGGGTACTTCTTAGCCCGATTTTTTCCACAGTTCCTTGATAGCTGTCTACCTTCACAGTATCTCCTACGCGGAAAGGCTTATCGAAGAAAATGATAAAGGAGCCGATTAAGTTTTCGATGCTTTCCTTAGCAGCGAGGGCAAGGGCCGCAGCACCGATACCAAGACCCGCAACGATTTTCTCTACCAGTCCGACGCCAAATAATATCCGGATAAAGGCAATCGCCCCCATGATAAATATGATGGCCTTAAAGAAATCGCGGAAGAAGATAACAAACTGCTTATCTGTTCTATCCGAAGTGGAATCTGCCTTTTTCTCCAGTACGAGTGCGATAAAGTCTATCAATCGGAGGATGATCCAGATGATACTTGCCGTGAAAGCCAGTTCCAGCAGGGTGTCTGTTACATTCTGCAAACTTACATGCCCATATACGTTTACGTTCAGAATTCGAGGGAATGTGAATCTGTCGATCGTAAACATGAAGGTGATCAGCAAGAAGAAGAACTCCAATGGTTTGAGCAGTAGTTCTACAAAGCTTTTTTCTTCGATCTGGGGAGACCAGTGTTTCACTAGCCGGAAAAGTAAAGCGGCAACAATTTTGGAAATGTACCTTTTAACAAAGGATACGAATAGCAATACCAGTAAAAGGATCATGTAATCCCTGATTGGGTTGTCCAGGATGATGGTATTCAGAAAATTATTCATACTAGCGTGTTAGATTATTCTTTTAGCTTCTTGATTTATTACCACAACACCAGGGCGGCTACCTGGCTGAAAATTACCATATCCTTCCAAACCTAATGCCTTGGCGCCATTGCTGGTAGCCCATTGCAGGAGCTCTTCCAGCGGAATTTCGGGATAATGGCGATGAATGGTCTGTAGTTCTTCCCAGATAGACAGTTGGTGATTAGAGGCCAGGCTGTCTGTCCCAACAACAATATTACAATTCATTCTGCGTAGTAGTGGTATATCGGGCAATCTGTTTTCTATGTACAGGTTGGCTTGCGGACAGAGACACCACCAGATTTCCGATGCCTGTTGCTGTGCAAATCGTATATCCGTTTCCGTAGAGAAGGTATTATGTACCAGGATCATTTTCTGACCGGAGAAATCAGGTAGCCAGGCCTCCAGGCTATTGGTACCAGTAGGCTGAAAGCCGCTGATATCCATTCCGAAGGTCTTGTAGAAATCGAGGAAGTCCCCTGTTTTATTGTGATATAGCTGGTTTTCCGCCGCTGTTTCCTGGTTGTGAATACTCACCGGCGAGTTGGCAGGCGAGTTGGCAATTTTCCCGAACAGGGTCCGACTAACAGAGTAAGGCGCATGTGGCACAATAGAACAACTGTGCATGGGGCCATCCAGTTCATGGAACTGCTGGAGCACCTCCATGCTAAACTGATAACGGCTATCGGCGCCAGTATCGGCCACACCCATACATTCCACGAAGGTATGATAGCGGATAGGATCATTTTTTTTATTGGAGATGGTAGCTGCATTATTACTAATATCTCCCACCACGCTGATGCCAGCTTCCCACATTGCTTGGGCTGCGGAGGCCATTGCTGCTGCTTGTTGATCCGCATTTTGCTGGCGCAATTGCATTACCCGGGTAAGAAAACCGGGCAGTCCGGTCCCTTCCGGAATGACATTTTTCATGTGCGACAGCTCCAGGTGACAATGCGTATTTACGAAACCGGGGCAGAGAATACCGTCAATTTCTTGCACTTCTTCTCCTGCTGTAACGTCCGTAATGCCAGTCACAGTACCGCTTTCATCCAATACCAGCACCTTGTTGGCGCCGAGGAAACGGTATCCGTCAAATATATCTTTCCCTTTTAATTTGATCTGTTTCAACAACCCTGGTGTTTAATTCCTTGAATGATGTTAATTTTGCAACCCGATTGAGTACGGTCACTACCCCATTGGGTGGTATATTCGATCGTCAAAGATAATTATGATAGACAAACTGGAAGCTATAAAAGGCCGATTTGAACAGGTATCATTGGCCCTTACCAACCCAGAGGTGGTAAGTGATAACAAAAAGTTTGGCCAGCTAAGCAAAGAATATCGCCAACTGGAGAAGATTGTGAAGGCTTATGATGCCTATCGTAATCTGCTGGATAATATTGCTTTTAATAAAGAAGTGCTGGACAGCGGAGATGAAGAGATGCGCGAACTAGCAAAAGCAGAAACAGAAGAATTACAGGAACAGAAGTCCGCTCAGGAAGAGCTAATTCGTAACCTGTTGATTCCCAAGGATCCACAGGATGAGAAAAATGCAATCCTGGAGATTCGTGCTGGTACTGGTGGAGATGAAGCGAGTTTGTTCGCTGGGGATCTGCTGCGTATGTACCTGCGTTTCTGTGAGCTGAAAGGTTATACTACTAGTGTGATGTCAGAAAATCCTGGATCAGCGGGTGGTTACAAGGAAGTTGTGTTGGAAGTGAGTGGAGATGATGTGTATGGCACTTTGAAATTTGAATCTGGCGTACACCGTGTACAGCGTGTTCCGGCAACGGAAGCGTCTGGTCGCGTACATACCTCAGCAGCTACGGTAGCAGTGTTGCCGGAGGCGGAAGAAGTGGATGTGGAAATCCGCGAGGCTGATATTAAGATGGATACTTTCCGTTCCAGTGGTGCGGGTGGACAGCACGTAAATAAAACGGAGTCTGCCGTTCGTTTGACGCACGGTCCTACTGGCGTGGTAGTAGAGTGTCAGGAGGGTCGTAGTCAGCACTCCAACCGTGAGATTGCGATGAAAATGTTGCGTACCCGTATTTATGAAGCGGCTGTTCGCAAGCATGAAGACGCGATTGCTAGTCAACGTAAGAGTTTGGTGTCTACTGGAGACCGTTCTGCTAAGATCCGAACTTATAACTATCCACAAGGTCGTGTAACGGATCACCGTATTGGAATGACCATCTACAACCTGGATGCTTTCATGAACGGCGAGATCAAAGATATGATTGAAGCGTTGGCCTTTGCGGAGAATGCAGAGAAGCTGAAGCAGGGAAGCTAGTCTCCCTAAAAATATATTAGTCGCAAAGAAGCTGTATTGGCGGGCTTCTTTGCGGCTTTTTAATATTCTATGAAATCTTACAGGTTCTGCTGTTACTAAGTAGAAAAATCCTACATTTATTAAAGATCGAGAAAATCATATTTACTCCCCTACATTAAATCTAACACACATGTTCGAGCAATTACTGCAATTAGTACAAGAACACGCACAGACCGCCGTGGTGAACAATCCTGATGTGCCAAATGAGCATAATGAAGCTGTGATGCAAGCTGCCACCGAGTCTATTACCAATGGATTACAACAGGAGTTGGCCAATGGCAATACAGCAGGCGTATTGAGTTTGTTAGGAGGCCAGAGCGGCACCGAGGGAAATTCAGTGGTGAGCAATATTTCCAACAATTTCCTGGATACACTGTTACAGAAGTTTAACCTGGACAAAGGGACGGCTACGCAATTGGCTACCAGTCTGATCCCGACTGTAATGGGTTCTTTGGTGAATAAAACCAATGATGCTTCCAACAGTAGTTTCAGTTTGGATGGTATTCTGAGTCACCTGACAGGAGGTGCATCTTCTGGTCTTAACCTGGGTGGTATCATGGACAAGCTGAAAGGCGGCAATTTTGATTTGGGTGAGTTGAAGGATGTATTTACTGGTGGCGCAAAGCAACAGCAAGAGGGTAATTCCGGCAACAGTGGTGGAATTGGTGACGTACTGAAAAACCTCTTCGGATAAGTACTACAACAATTGTAATTTTTTTTATATTTTTTAACAATTGCAAAGCAGGTAATTGCTAAGGTTATATGACTTTGGCAGTATATTTGTTTGCTGGTGGATGGCAAGCAATAGTCATCTATTGAATTATATAATAACTTCATATTTAAAATTACTATGATGAAAAAATTGAATGTTCTGGTAGCTGTGGTTTTATCTGCAACAATGTTGTTTAGTTGTTCCCAATGGCAGAGCATGGACAATACTAAGAAAGGCGCTGCGATAGGTGTTGGTGGTGGAGCTGCTGCTGGTGCCGTAATCGGTAAAGTAGCTGGTAACACTGCACTGGGAGCGATCCTGGGAGCTGCTATCGGTGGTGGTGCTGGTGCTATCATTGGTAAAAAAATGGATAAGCAGGCACAAGAAATTAAAAATGAAGTTCCGAATGCAACCGTTGAGCGTTACGAAGAAGGTATCAATATAAAATTTGATGCGGGTGTATTATTTGGATTTGATAAATCTGATTTGTCAGCGGTAGCGCAGGATAATATTAAGAATCTGGCCACTGTACTGAATAAGTATCCTGATACTTATGTTCGTGTAGAAGGTCATACAGATGCAAAAGGTACAGATGAGTACAATATGGCGCTGTCACAACGTAGGGTAAACAGTGTTACTGCATTCCTGATTAAACAAGGTATTGCAGCTAACCGTATCCAGGGTTTTGCTTACGGTAAAACACAGCCAATTGCAACTAACGATACTGAAGAAGGCCGTGCTAAAAACCGTCGTGTAGAGTTCTCCATCTTTGCGAATGACAAGATGAAGGCTGATGCGAAGAAAGAAGCTGGTCAGCAATAATACTAGAAAGAAACACTTATTTCTCATAAGCAGAAAAACACATTCCCCCCTGGTTTCAGGGGGGATTATTTTTTTATGGGAATAAGCAAAAGCTGCAGTTTGGCGAAGAAAGAGGAGGAAGTAGAAAGCAGATTTTCGGGAGACGCGTGTTACTTTTTCTGCTGATACTTTTCGTAGAGGTGGATAACAATTCTGAAGACCCATACGCCGGCGATAGCGCCAATAGCATCGGCGAGGGCATCATAAAGATCAAAGCTGCGATCTACTGTATAATATTTTTGAACGAATTCTATTGCGAGACCGTAGCCCGCAGAAATCAGCACAAACAGGACGAATAACCCCGGAGATACCTTTTTTCTTTGCCAATAAACGGACAGGCTCAGAAAGAAGACGATTCCTCCAAAGAGGCCGAAATGCACGAATTTATCGAAGTGGATCTTTTCCAGGAATGAGGAGGAAGGAATATCTTTTCCAGGTAATGTACACAGCACAAGGATGAGAATAATCCAGGCAGCAGCGGGCAAAAAGTATTTCAGATTTTTCATTTATTATGATTTCCGACTAATTCCCAAAAAGTTGTCTCGATGGGCTGTAATATGCACAAAGGACAATAGACGCATGTGATAACGCGGCCTATTGTCCTTCGTAAGTATAGTTAGTGTAAAACTGATTATTCAGCAACCAGTGCTTTGTATTGATCTGCGGTCAGCAGGGCATCAACATCAGCAGGGTTTTTAACGGTTACTTTCACCATCCAGCCATCACCGTATGGGTCGGAGTTTACCAGCTCAGGGCTGCCATCCAGTTCTTCATTCACTTCGCTGATAGTAGCTGCAACAGGCAGAAACAGGTCAGAAACAGTTTTTACTGCTTCAACAGTTCCGAAAACTTCTTCAGCTTCCAGGGATTTGCCAACAGTTGGAATATCCACAAAAACGATGTCTCCCAATTCGCGTTGTGCAAATTCAGTGATACCAATGGTAGCGGTGTTACCTTCTAACAGAATCCACTCATGATCCTTTGTGTATCGCAGATTGGACGGAAAATTCATACTAGTTTGATTTTTGAGCCGTAAAAATACAGAAAGTTATATTACAACGTGTTTGTGCCTAAAAGAATAACCATTTTTTCTTTACCCTGATTTTCATAGGAATATCCTCTATAGGGCGGTGATTCTTATCTGTTTTAGCAATAGCAATTTTGTCAATCACATCCATCCCTTTAATCACCTGGCCATAGACCGTATAGCTTTGATCCAGGTGAGGCGTCCCTCCTATTGTTTTGTAGATTTCCCGTTGGTCGACTGGTATCTTCCTACCACCTAGTCTTGTTTTTTCCAGTTTATCCAGTTGCGCATCGGTAAATACTTTTCCTTGTACCAGGTAAAACTGGCATCCGGACGAGGCTTTATCGGGCCTATCTTCCCGGGCAGCCGCTAGTGCACCTTTCCGATGAAACAGGTCTAGCTGGAATTCAGGAGGTATGGTATATCCCACATCTCCATCGCCGAGCATAGCGCCTTGTTTGGCATGTTTGGAGTTTGGATCGCCGCCTTGGATCATAAAGCTATCGATCACCCGGTGAAACAGTGTACTGTCATAGAAGTGAGACTTGGCCAGCTTCAGGAAATTATCCCGGTGATGAGGGGTCTGATCATATAAAAGTACGATCATGGTACCGTACGGCGTGATGATTTTGACCTTGCGATTTTTTGCAAATCCAATGCTGGTCAGCATCAACAGGGAACAAAGGAGCAACAGTTTTTTCATGGAGTAATCAGTTATTCTTCTTCCTGGTGGTTAAAATAAGCAATGACATGTTCTTTCAGGAACTGTTCCTGCTCTTCCATGCCCATTTTTGGAACGGGTTGCAGTTCTTTGAAATGAGGCCATCCGTCTTTATCGTAGCCTTCTATTTCAAAATAACCGCTCTGGCTGAGGAGTGTACACACTGCCACATGCATTAGGTCCTGTTTTTGTTCTTTAGTGTATTTCTTTTTGAGTTTGTTCATTTCGTTCATGCCTATTAGAAAGAGGATGGCCTCCATATTCGGGGTTTTTCCGAAGCGTTGAGTTAGCATCTCTTCTATAGGCTTCCAGCGTTGCGCAAAATCTTCCATAAGTTAAATATTTAGCCTGAATGGCAAATGTACGTTAAGACAAAAATATTATAGAAAATGGAGCTGCTTTATTAAATTGGGCCGCAAACGGGGTGTGATCTGACCTAAATCCGCCACGGTGGCAAGTTTAACAGCACTTTAACGGCGCGTTCACATAGTGATAAGTTTTATTTGTTCTAAGAATGTTTATTTTAGCACACCTGAAAAATAATTAGCATGGAAAATACATCATCCGATATCCGACAACTGAATGAAAAGATTCATCAGGCGAGCGCCTTTGTGGATCTGTTAAACATGGAGCTGGGTAAAGTAATCGTAGGGCAGAAATACATGGTGGAAAGACTGTTAATTGGTCTGCTCGCACAAGGTCACGTATTGTTAGAAGGTGTACCGGGTCTGGCAAAAACCTTGTCTATCAAATCTCTGTCTTCTGCTATCAACGGTAAATTCAGCCGTATTCAGTTTACACCGGACCTGCTTCCTGCAGACGTTATCGGTACTATGATTTATAACCAGCAACGTAACGAATTCATGGTGCGCCGTGGTCCTATCTTCGCCAACTTTATCCTGGCGGATGAGATCAACCGTGCCCCAGCAAAAGTACAGAGCGCCCTGCTGGAAGCCATGCAGGAAAGACAAATCACCATCGGTGATACTACCTTCAAGCTGGATGAACCTTTCCTGGTATTGGCTACTCAAAACCCAATCGAACAGGAAGGTACTTATATGCTCCCAGAAGCACAGGTAGACCGTTTCATGTTGAAAGTGGTGATTGGATACCCTACCAAAGAAGAAGAAAGACATATCATCCGTCAAAACCTCAATCCTCAGGCTACGCCTGAAATCCGCCCAGTGATTCAACCTTCCGATATCATGGAAGCTCGTAAACTGGTGCGTGAGGTGTATATGGATGAGAAAATCGAAAAATATATCATTGATATCGTTTTTGCTACCCGTAATCCGGAAGAGTATAAACTGCAGAAACTGAAGCCACTGATTGCTTACGGAGGTTCTCCAAGGGCTAGTATCAACCTTGCCCTGGCTGCCAAAGCGTATGCTTTCATGAAACGCAGAGGATATGTTATTCCGGAAGATGTACGCAGCATCTGTTTCGACGTAATGCGTCATCGGGTGGGCTTGACCTACGAAGCGGAAGCAGAAAACGTTACCAGCGAGAATATTCTCAGCGAAATCCTGAACGCAGTAGAAGTACCTTAATAGCTGCTTCTCCCCCGTTCCTGTTACATTTCGTTAATCATTAATTGCTTAAAGGTGGATACTGCTGAAATATTAAAAAAGGTAAGACAGATTGAGATCAAAACAAAAGGTCTTACCAACCACATATTTGCAGGCGAATACCATAGCGCCTTCAAAGGCCGTGGTATGTCATTCAGCGAAGTAAGAGACTATCACTTCGGAGATGATGTACGTTCTATCGACTGGAACGTTACCGCCCGTTTCAACCATCCTTTTGTAAAGGTTTTTGAAGAAGAGAGAGAATTGACAGTAATGTTGATGGTAGACGTGAGCGAAAGCTCTTCCTTTGGTACTAAAAAACAGGATAAGCGTCATCTCATTACAGAACTCTGCGCGGTGTTGGCTTTCTCTGCCATCAAGAACAATGATAAGGTAGGTGTTATATTTTTCAGCGATGGCATGGAAAGATATATTCCGCCTAAAAAAGGTAAATCACATATCCTTTTCATTATTCGGGAGTTACTATCGTTCACGCCTAAACGCAAAGGAACCAATATCAAAGAAACCCTGCGTTTCTTTAACAACGCTACTAAGAAGAGAAGTATCGTGTTTGTACTGAGCGACTTCCTTTCCAGCAACTACCAAGATGCCCTCAACATTGCCGCCAAAAGGCATGATATGGTGGGCGTACATGTATACGATCAGCGCGATAAAGAATTGCCCGCTGTTGGACTTATACAGGTGGCTGATGCGGAAACCGGTGCTGTACAATGGATTGATACCAACGATAAAAAAGTACGTCAATATTATGAATACCAGTTTGCCCAACATGGACAATACTGCAAGAACGCTTTCCTGAAAAGTGGCGCAGAACTGGTATCCATTCGCACTGATGAGGACTATGTGAAAGCATTGCAAACATTCTTCCTCAACAGGGCATAAAGCGGAGCAAATAAATCATGTATACAAAACCAGTGATACGAAGCATTTTTTTATGTCTGTTACTAGGACTGATCTTTCCAGTTGTCCTACGAGCACAAACTGCGCCGGAAGTACATGCCGGTGTAGACACTACCAGCATTAGAATTGGTGAACAGATTAAACTTCGTCTTACCGCCACCATCCCAGCTAATCAGTTTGGGACTACTAAAATCGGATTTCCTGTATTACCGGATTCCATCGAACATTTCGAGGTGGTTTCCCGTACCAATATTGATACCAGCGGAGATCAACAACTGAAAGTGTTGGCGCAAACCTTTGTGCTCACCAGCTTTGATTCCGGACATTGGGAAATACCGCCTATGCGCTTTGATGTGCAAAAGGCGAGTAATAATGCAGTGATAGACACGTTGTCCACTTCGCCAGTTGGTGTAGATGTAGGCACGGTAGCAGTGGATACCACCAAAGCTTTCCGCCCGATCAAGACCGTACAGGGAGCTCCTTGGCGGATCTGGGATTACTGGATGGAGATTACCGGCGGTATGTTGCTGGTACTGATTATCATTGGTATTATCTGGTTTATTCGTAGCCGTAAGAAAGTGGTGCCTGAAAAGCCTACTCCTACCGTTACGCCTTATGAACTGGCTATGCAACAGTTACATGCGCTGAAAGCAGAACAAGTTTGGCAACGTGGAGATGTTAAGATGTATTACACGCGTCTGACAGATATTCTTCGTACGTACTTCGAACATCAATTCGGCATTGCGGCACTGGAGCAGACTACAGAAGAATTATTGCAGCATATCAAGCCGGTTACAAAACTGAACCAGCAGCGGGATAAACTGCGCCAACTGCTTTCCTTAGCGGATCTGGCTAAGTTTGCGAAAATGCAGCCAACTGCAGATGAGCATGAGGCCTGTATGCGCCAGACAGAAGAGATTCTGGAGTGGACACGTCCTAAGAAAGAGAGTGAAAACGAAGGCGTAGTAACGCAGGAAGCATAATTATAAGCGAAAGGATTTAATAAGATATTAATGGATTTATCTACCTGGAAAAATATTGAATTTGCCTATCCGGCTTTTTTCTGGCTGTTTTTGCTGGTGCCGGTAATGGTTTATTGGTATATATCCCGGCGTAAACGTCAGCAGGGAGTGATGATGGTATCTTCCTTGGAGGGGCTTAAAGGATTGCCTGTTTCGTGGAAAGTGACCTTCCGGCCATTGCTGCTGATATTGCGCATACTCGCCTTTTCGGCCCTGGTAGTGGCATTGGCCCGTCCGCAAACGTCCAACACTTCTGAAAACATTGACAGTGAAGGGATTGACATTGTTATGGCAATTGATATCTCCGGAAGTATGCTGGCACAGGATCTTTCGCCCAACCGTATGGAGGCCGCCAAGAATGTGGCCATGGAATTTGTGGATAAACGCATCAGCGATCGTATAGGGCTGGTGGTGTTTTCCGGCGAAAGCTTTACCATGTGCCCTATCACTACAGATCATGGCGTATTGAAGAACCAGATCATGCAGGTGAAAAGCGGAATGTTGACAGATGGAACCGCCATCGGGATGGGATTGGCCACTGCGGTAGACAGACTTCGCAGTAGTCACGCTAAAAGTAAAGTGATCATCCTGATGACAGATGGTGTGAATAACACCGGGTTGATAGATCCGCTGACCGCATTGGAGATCGCTAAAGCATATAAAATTCGTGTATACACCATCGGTGTAGGTACCATTGGTAAAGCCCCTTTCCCAATGCCAATGCCTGATGGAAGCGTACAAACAGTGATGCAAGATGTACAAATCGATGAGCCACTGATGAAGAAGATCTCCAAAGAAACTGGCGGTCAATACTTCAGGGCTACCAATACCGGTGATCTCCAACATATCTATAGCGAAATTGATAAGATGGAGAAAACCAAGGTAGAGATTACCTCTTACAAGAAATTTGCAGAACATTTCTTCCTGTTTGCCATGATAGGACTGGCTTGCATATTATTGGAAGTTGTGTTACGTTATACGCTTTTCCGCAGTTTACCATAAGTAGCTGCCTAAAAATTATACAGCGGATGCCTTGCCCATTATGCGGCAGGGCATCCTTTTTTATTCTTACCTTTGATGTTCTAATAAAAATCAAGGCATTGCAAGCATTAATCTACAAATCCACAGGTAGCTGGTACGTGGTGAAGACTGCCACCGGAGAAACATTTCAGGCAAGAATGAAGGGTATCTTCAAGAAGAACGAAGATATTACCTCCACGAATCCTGTTGCCGTAGGGGATCTCGTAGAAATTGAGCCGGAAGACGGCGATGCTGCCAATGCTATGATTACCGCCATTAGTGACCGTCGGAATTATATTGTTCGCAGTTCTCCTCATGGCCGCAATAAAAAGCATATTGTGGCTGCCAACCTGGATCAGGCAGTGTTGATCTGTACTTTGAAGGAGCCCCGTACATCTCAGGGTTTTATAGATCGTTTCCTGGTGACAGCGGCAGCTTATCATATTCCGGTGATTTTGATCTTCAATAAGAAGGATATTTACCGGGAGAAGGAAATGGAGAAATTCGAGGAACTGGAGGAACTGTATACCGGGATTGGCTACCAGGTGATGTTGATTTCTGCGAAAGAAGAAGATGGTATTGAAGAAGTAAAGGCAGTATTGAAAGACAAGACCTCCCTAATGTCCGGCCACTCGGGCGTTGGGAAATCCTCCCTGATAAATGACTTGATGCCTGGCCTTGACCTGCGGACTACTGCGGTGAGTGGCTGGAGCGGAAAGGGATTACATACTACTACCTCCGCGGAAATGTATGATTTGCCCGAAGGAGGCCGCCTGATAGACACTCCTGGTGTGCGTGAATTTGGTATTGTAGATATATCCAAAGCGGAACTCTCCCACTACTTCCTGGAAATGCAGCCCTACCTGGACGAATGCCAGTTCAATAATTGTCTGCATATCAATGAACCCGGCTGCGCTGTGAAAGCGGCGGTCAACTCAGGCGATATCAGCGTCGATCGTTATGTCAGTTATGCTACCATCCTGGAAACAATCGAAGAAAAAGAATATTAACGGGGAAGCACGTACGAAACTATTTTTTCCCAGGAGCATTTAGCTCATCCAGTACTTTTTCAGCGCCCCAGTTGCGGCGTGGCTGAGGGCATCCTTTTTTTACAGTACGGCAACTTGCAGCCACAGCGGCCAACAGTACAATCAGCAGGAATTTTTTCATAGCAGTATGGATTAAAATAAACGTCCCATCTGCTTACCTGCCTTGCGGTTGGAAGCTTTTACATCTTTCGTATAATAGTTGGAAGCGGGGCATCCTTTTTCCTGGGAAGCACAGCTAGCCAGCAGGAAGAGCCCAAATATTAACAGGCAAATACGAGCGTTCATAGGGGGATATTTGCCTGCAATATAAGGAATTTATTTAAAGCGTCTTTTCCTTTGGCAGGACATCGTCGTACCAGGAAGCGTACATGGCATAGTTCTTAGAAATGCGGTTGATTTCCCCGCTAATCAGGACCATATCTATATCCTTCACTTTTTTAGCTGGAACGCCAGCCCAGATGGTTCCTGCTTCCACATGTGTACCTGCGAGGATAACAGCACCTGCGGCAATAATACTGTTGCTATCGATGCGAGCATTGTCCATCACGATGGCGCCCATGCCAATGAGTACATCATGATCTATTGTACAGCCATGGAGGATGGCGTTATGGCCAATAGATACATTATTACCGACAATCGTCTGTGATTTTTGATAAGTGCAGTGAATCACTGCGCCATCCTGGATATTGACATTATCGCCAATCCGGATGCTGTTTACATCTCCGCGTACCACGGCATTGAACCATACCGTGCAACCTTTTCCCATTACTACATCGCCAACAATAGTAGCATTAGGTGCAATGAAGGTATCTTCAGGAAGTTGCGGAGTGTGACCATTTAAGGGCAGTATATAAGCCATAATTAATTGTTTTAACGCGTGGTATACAAATATAACAATTAGTAATTAGCAGTTGTTTTCTACCTTCGCAGTAATAGTGTAGATGAGATATGAATAACAGGCAACTTTTTTTGCAGCACGTAGCGCAAACTTCTGACGCTCCCCTGGCACTGGAAATCGTGAAGGCCGAAGGCATGTACATGTGGGATGCAGATGGGAAGAAATACCTGGACCTGATTGCAGGGATCAGTGTATGTAATGTAGGACATTGTCATCCTAAGGTGGTGAAAGCGATCCAGGATCAGGCACAGCAATATATGCATCTCCTGGTGTATGGTGAATTCGTACAGTCGCCACAGGTATCCTTTGCCAAACAGTTGACAGATCGTCTCCCTAATCAACTCAACTGCGTATATTTTACCAACTCCGGAGCGGAAGCGGTAGAAGGATCTATGAAACTGGCGAAACGCTTTACTGGCCGTACCAACATCGCGGCTTTTAATCGTAGTTATCATGGTTCCACGCAAGGCGCATTAAGTATTCTCGGGGATGAATATTGGAGAAATGCCTTCAGGCCTCTCCTGCCAGGTATTCAGCACCTGGAGTACAATAGTTTCGATTCGTTAGATCAGATTACGGAACATACCGCTGCTGTCATTGCGGAAAGCGTACAAGCAGAAGGTGGTGTAAACCTACCGAACCTGGCCTGGATGAAAGCTTTGCGTGAAAAATGTACTGCCACTGGTACTTTGCTCATTTTGGATGAGGTGCAATGTGGTTTAGGGAGAAACGGTACCCTCTGGGCTTTTGAGCAACTCGGTATTGTACCAGATATTCTCATTCTTGGAAAGGCGTTGGGAGGCGGTATGCCATTGGGTGCATTTATATCCTCCAAAGAAATTATGTGGTCGCTGACCAATACGCCTGTACTTGGACATATTACTACTTTCGGTGGGCACCCTGTGAATTGTGCCGCCGGACTTGCCGGATTCCAGGCATTACTGGAAGAGGAACTAGTACCACAGGTGAAAGCCAAAGAACAGGTGTTTCTGCAACATCTGAAACACCCTGCCATCAAGTCTGTGCGCTCGCTTGGGCTGATGATGGCAATTGAACTGGAGAGCTTTGAAATCAATAAGAAAACGATTGATTATTGCATTGCCCATGGCGTGGTGACAGACTGGTTCCTGTTTGCATCGGAATGCATGCGTATTGCGCCTCCACTGATTATTACGGAGGAGGAAATTATAGCCGCCTGCAAAATTATTTGTGAAGGGCTGGATGTAGTAACGAAGTAAAGAAATAAAAAAATGCTTGTATAAAAAAAGGAATTGACCTTGCGTCAATTCCTTTTTTTTATTTTTTTCGTCGTTCCTGCCCACTAGGCAGGGACGACAGACAGGTGAGTTTTGCTTATTCTTAGAACTGTAGTTTAAAGCTACCGAATACGCCGAATTGTTTGCTTTTAGGTTCGTCAGGAAGTGCGGCGGGAGCCACTCTCCATACAAAATCTACTCGCAGGAATTTGAAGATATTCTCTATACCTGTACCCACTTCCACGTATGGATTTTTCTCCAGCGTTTTAAATGGAAAGCCATTGTTGAGATTCAGTTGTTTGTTGGCATCCGAGAGAGAGCCAATCACACCTTTGGCTGTCCAGAACTGGCGCCACTTCAGCTTTTTAATTAATGGAATATATCCGAAAATACCGTTACCGATGGTATGTTCCACATTGAAGCCCGCATATTGATCGCTGAGGAATTCGAAGCGGTTCATCATATTGAAAGCATACTTATTGTAGTAGTAAATTTCGTTACCTGGATGTACTTCCAGCGAAGTATATGGCAGTGTACCGAAGATTTTTCCTCCGTACACATTATAGTACAGCGTACCGAAAGGAGGCAGCTTCACGTAGTCGGATATACTAAGCGACATTTTATTGTACGACTGGCTGCTGTTAGCGATACCAGGGACACCCAGGGCGTATTTAAATTCTACGATAGGGAATTTACTACCAAGACTATAACGATAATAGTTTCCTTCCAGGAATTCTTCTTGGAAAGCGTAGCGGAGTTTTACTTCCACTTCTGCTGAGGTGAGTGGATCGCCAGTAGTGGTTGTATTTTTATAGCTATCGAGTGTAGGCAGTGGTTCAAAAGGTCTTACTTGTTTATGCACCAGGGAAACCTGATGAGAGAAACCACTGTAATACTCTTTGAAAAACTCTACGCGTTTTTCATCTACCAATAAGAATTTCTGTGGTACATTATTTTTACGGATAGCGAGTGTGAATATGTTGTCCGAGCCCACTTCATCGTAGTAATGAGAGCCGTTGTCCAGGTCGCGGGCATAGGAGCCATATATGTACATGCGTGGATGTCTTTTCAGTAGCCATAGTGCCGACATTTTTCCTTTCCATGCATGATCTTGGAATCCATATGCCAAGTAACCGTAGAGGTAAAGATCCTTATTGAATTTAGGGGTGGTACCGAGGTCTAAACGCATACGGAAGCCTTCCAATCGGTTTTGGGAGAAGGCGTACCAGTAAGGACCCCATTCTAACAGGCCGAGTGGCTTATACCCTGTTGCCAGGAAGCGAATGGTGTTAGAGTACTTTTGGAACAGTGGCATTTTCTGGAGGCTATCCACCATTTTATAGATACCAGCTTCGTTTTTACTCAGTTCTTCTGGGCGATTATTATCCCAGAATGTATCCTTCTTGAAACGGGCGCTGTCCAGCAATGTAATATTCTCCGGGTAACGTTTATCGGAGAAGATATTGGTGGCGGATGTATCGTTTGTGACGACATCCGAGTAGGTCGTGGTTTTGCGGCCTATAAAATCGAATGTTTTACCGGGTTTCGGGCTTGGTGCCCAGAAATCGGCGATAAATTTATCCTTATATAGGAACCAGGAGCTATCTGGTAATTGTTTGAATTCTTGTACCAGGCTTACTTTGCGTACAAAGTTGAGGTTGGCTGCTGAAGGAACAGACAGCGTTGTTTTTTGTACCGCATAAGTTGTATCATGAACCCAAATATCGCCGATGAAAACGTTTTCTCCTTTACGTTTAGGCGTAAAGTTTAGTTTAATAAAACGTTGATTGTTAACATATTGAGTGTCAGATATTTTGTAGTCGTAGTAGAAGGCCCCGTTATTATTGATAGGGCTTACAAACTGTTTATCAAAAACTGGGATGAAGTTATCGTAGATATTGATGTTTTGATACATACCGCCCAGGAACTTATGCACGCTTTCATTATCGATACCGGAGGTACGGGCAGCTTTGATAATTTCTTTTGTTTTATGGGGTTTAGATTGGTAGTAGTAATCGGATAAAGATTCGGTTAGGAAGATGGGAAGAAATGGTTTGTCTTCCGAAGTACTATCGATATTTTCCAGTACGAAAGCAAATGGTTTTGTAAACCTGTTACGGGATAGTTTATCCTTGTTCAGGTTTTTCATATCCAGTTCCAGCTTATTGTAAATTTCGTACTTGTAATTATCTAGTTTCTGATAATTGTTTTCCGGTTTGTGTTTGATGATTTGCCGAAGGAGGATGAGAGCCCAATTGACGTTGGCTTTGATTTCGTATGTTTTCAGCGAAACATCGGAGCGAGTGATTTCGAAGTTGATGGTTTGTTCCTTCAGTGTTCTGTTGACGTACATTTTGGTGAGATTATATCCCATCACACGTACTTGCAGGGAATCTGCGGGGATGACGTTGAGTTCAAACAAGTATTTACCTTCTGCATTGCTAACCATTCCTGTTTGGGTATTGGTGAATTGCAGGGTAGCAAAAGGGATGATTTCTTGGGAGTGAGCATCTCTGACAACTCCACTGATTTTATACTGTTGAGCCTTTAAGCCTGAACACCAGGCGAATACGATTAAAATGATTCCTAATATTCTTTTCCAGTCTATCATATCTAACAACAATATTATAGCATTTAGCGCTAAACTTTGCATCTATGAAGATTCATTAACGGTCCTATGACAAAAAAATATATTTTGAAATATGTAAACTTTGATTAGCTTTGTAGTGCAAAGTGCTTTTTATATGACAGATCACGAACATCTCAAGACATTAACTGATATCAGGAAGATGATGGAGCGTAGTAGTCGCTTCATATCCTTGAGTGGGTTGAGTGGGATATCTGCGGGTATCAGTGCATTAGTTGGGGCGTTTATCGCGAACAGTTGGTTTCGGGAGTATTATGATCGTTGGGAGTTGCGTCATGGGTATAATGAGATGGACTTTATATCGTTGCGTAACAATCTGGTTTTGTTAGGATTTGGCGTGATGGCGGCGGCTTTGTTTTTTGGTTTTCTGTTTACCTGGCGTAAAGCGAAGCGGGACAATATTCCGGTATGGGATAGAAGTGCGAGGAGGTTGGCGGTGAATGCATTTATTCCGTTGGCAGCGGGAGGTATCTTCATCCTGGGGCTGATATATAATCATGCTGAGAAGCTGACGGCAGCATCTTGCTTGATATTTTATGGGTTGGCGTTGATTAATGCTAGCAAGTATACGGTATCGGATGTACGATATTTAGGGCTAACAGAAACAGCGTTAGGTTTATTGAATCTTTTCTTTTTGAACAAAGGGCTTTATTTTTGGGCCATTGGCTTCGGTTTTTGTCACATTCTGTATGGTGCATTGATGTGGTGGAAATATGAACGAAAAGGGAGCCTTCAAACATGAGCATGAATCCGATCGGTAACTTAAATAAGATTTTTGAAAGCCGTATACGCCTAGGAGTGATGAGTATTCTGATGGTCAATGAGGAAGTGAATTTCAATGACCTGAAACAGATGTTGGAAGTAACGGATGGAAATCTGGCTTCTCATCTCAACACCCTAGAGGAAAATGGCTATATCAAAGTGCATAAAGGATTTATTGGTCGGAAGACCAATACCACCTATGCTATCACTACTGCTGGGGAGAAAGCCTTTAAAGGGCATCTCGCAGCCCTCGAAAATATGATCAAGTTTACACGTTAATTTTTTTTGCCTTTATACTTTGAAATACAAAGTACTTTTAAAAATAAAAACACATGGAAAACACGCCATTTTTGTCAGGCTTTTATGCCAGAAATGCTGCAGCTATTAAAGGAGCATTCGTCATATTTCTGATACTCATGTTAATGATCCCTATTGTTATGGTGCGGAACTTGGTGAGGGAAAGGCGGTACACGCGCAACGAAGCTGCAGAGAAGATTGCAGCTAGTTGGGGAGGGGAGCAACAGGTATCGGGACCGGTAATTGCCATTCCGATGGACACAAAAGAGGGAGAAACCTGGGTGTGGCTGATGCCGCGTCATTTGAAAGTAAATGGCGACCTAGTACCCAGCACGTTGAAAAGAGGTATTTATAATGTCAATGTATATCAAACAAAACTGCACCTGAGCGGGGATTTTTCATTGGAAGATTTGCATTCCCTTGATCTCTCTTCTTCCGCCATTCATCTGGAGCGAGCTTTATTGGTAGTGAATATTAGCGATCTCAATGGAATTACCAGCCAGGCGCAGGTATTGTGGAACGGAAAATCCTTGTTGTTTAACCCTGGTGTGCCAGGAGTCGGTAATTCGGAGGATAAAACTCCGTCTGGCCTTCAGGTTCCGGTTTCTCTCAACCTGGAGCCTACTGGCTCCGCCACCAATTCATTTACCATGGACTTGGATCTCCGAGGAGCTTCTCATATCGGCTTCTCCCCTGTGGGTAAATCCACAGAAGTATCCCTGAGTTCCTCCTGGAATAGTCCCAGCTTTGACGATGGTATTTCGCCCTATGACAGAAAAGTTACGAATGCCGGATTCACGGCCACCTGGAAAGTACAGGATTTCAACAGGGGCTTTCCTCAATCTTGGATCGGTAATAAGTATAGTTTGAAAACTGGCACATTTGGAGTGGCGTTGATTACTCCGATAGATACCTATCAACAGAGTGACCGTGCGGTGAATTACTCTTTCCTGATCATCGGTTTAACCTTCTGTATTTACTTCTTTGTAGAGATAGCGCAGCGACGCAGCATTCACCCCATCCAATATGGATTGATCGGTATTGCACTTTGCATCTTTTATGTGTTGCTGCTGTCTATCTCTGAACAAGCCAGTTTCATGGTGGCCTATATTACTGCTAGCGTTATGACGATAGGATTGATTGGCTGCTACACCACCGCAGTACTTAACCGCAAAACCGCACTAGGCATCACTGCAGTGCTTGCGCTTTTCTACACTTTCATTTATGTAGTCATCAGTGCGGAAGATTATGCACTGCTGATGGGTAGCTTTGGACTGTTTTTTACAGTGGCGGGTATCATGTATTACAGCAGGAAAATCAATTGGAACAGAACGCCTGCTGTTCTTACCACTGCCGCGGAAAATTGACGGGCGTTTTTCTGACAGCTCTGCTGGATGCGGGGCTGTCAGAAATCCGTAAATTTGCTAGACTTACCTTCATTTTTTACCTGGAGTACAATGGCCAAAAATTATTTGCAAAAAAGGATCGCTAGTTTCGGTTATGCATTTGCCGGGATATTTGAATTTGTGAAATCGGAGCCACATGCACGCATACACGCCATTGCCACTATCCTGGTGGTGGGGGCAGGATGTTGGTTTCGGGTGGTTAAAAGCGACTGGTTGTGGTTATTATGGGCAATGGCTTTGGTGTGGATTACGGAGATGATGAATACGGTGGTAGAAAAAATGATAGATCATGTCTCACCGGAAATACATCCCCGTGTTGGTTTTATTAAGGACGTAGCTGCTGGCGCTGTATTGGTGGCGGCTATTGCTGCGGCAATTACGGGTGTCTGCATTTTTTGGCCTTATATTTTCTAGTAGTCTATTATCTCTGTTCCATTTACTTTAAAAGAGCTGTATTATGAAGCGAGTAAATGCCATTTTTAAAAAGTTAGGATTACTGATTGAAAATCCGGGTGTAATACCTGTATTATGCGTATCGGTATTGTTTAGCCTGGCACTGATTATTTTTCGTGTATACCATACCGGTAGTATGTTGCGTTTATCGCTAATTTGGAATTTGTTCCTGGCTTTTGTGCCATTTGCGATTACCAGTTGGATGGAGCGGCATCCTGTTGAAATGCAACAGCGATTGAAATGGTATAGCTGTTTTGTGGTTTGGCTACTGTTTATCCCTAATGCGCCTTATATCCTGACCGATCTATTTCACTTGTATGATGGTGGCATTTCACTATGGTTTGAATTGATTTTGATACTCTCTTTCGGCTGGAATGGCCTGATCATGGGATATCTTTCAGTACGTAGCATGGAACGCATGTGGAAGGAGAGATATACCCGCTGGCCAGCTTGGTTATTTACTTTTCCTGTGATGTTCCTATGTGGCATGGGGGTATATATCGGCAGATATCTTCGATGGAATAGTTGGGACCTTTTACAAGACCCAATTCCATTGGCAAAAGATCTGATGGTATTGGTATTACATCCCTGGGAAAACCGCAGTGCATGGGCATTTACCTTATTAATGGGAATATTTCTGAGTCTGGGTTATATGACAACGAGAAATCCAAATGTCCTGTCTGGAAATAAGTACCGTGCATAGGAAAGGTAATACCACTATGTATTTCCGCGATTTTCTGGAATGGGCTGGTTAAATCCACCTGGCATGGCCATAGGAGCGGGTTTACCTACAACCCGCTACATCATTCTTCCTTTATTTTTCGTGCTTTTTGGCTTTGCGCTTGATTTTATTCACTTCTCCCTGTAAATCAGACAAAGCCTTCATTACTTCCTCCATTGTAAGCTGGGAATCCTTGCTGGTGGCTGATCCAGGAGCTGGGCTTGCAGTTGCGCCTTCAGTTGGGCTTGCAGAATTATAGGATAAGTTATATTTTTCTGCGAACTGTACTTCTCTGAAAATAGGTTCCTGTTCCCACATAAACCAATAAGGGTGTACCCCTATTTCTTCCACCAGTTTCTTAAAAACAGGATAAGAAATTCCATTCTTTCCATTCTCAATATCAGACAGGGCTGCCTGTGACACAGATAATAGCTGTGCAAATTCCTGTTGATTTTTCTTTATTAGTTTACGGATGTAGAGTATTCGTTGTCCTTCGGTCATGGATGAAATAATATATAGATAAAGTTATAAAAAAGTTTTTGACTTTATAGGAAAAGTTATATTTTTGATATTATCTGATCAGGGAACAGTTAGTAAAAATAGAAATTATTACTATACCTCCTGCGTCATCCATTAGATTGTTACACCATGAAGTTTGATACCCTCAATAGGCTCTGTATAGAAGGGCAGGAATTTATACGTACTAGTCAGTCGCCCGATGGACTGGTGCCCAAAGGTACCTATGATTCGCTTAAACAGAGAAATAGAATAGAAGTACTGGAACGTGGCGGAAACGGACGATCTGTATTAATCGTCTATGAAACGCTGCCAGAAAATTACAAACAACTTATCCTGGAGAAATATGGGAATCCCTATGCGTATGTAGCCAAACAGCCACTGCTACAGCTTATAAAGAAGGATATGAAAGCGGAGAGTTTCTTCTTGGAATACCGTTATGATACCCATAAATGCCTCCCTCCTACTCATGTTACCAACTATACGCAGGCTGCTTCTTGGCTCAATATGCTCCTGGAAATGCGAGATAACAAACGGCACGTGAAAAAGCAGTTGGGGCTTACTATGGAAGAGTTCTGGAAAGTAGTGCTGGAGATGATCGTTGCGCATAGTATTGAGTTGCCTCATAGTTACAGGCGATTGACCGATAAACTGAAGACTTATGAGGACGCAGGCTATGCAGCGCTTATTGATTGGCGTTTTGGTAATCAGAACAGTATTAAAATAAAAGATAAACTGTCTGAAGCGGTGTTGTTTGAACTCATCGCACATCCAAACCAGCACGATGATATCGTGATTGCCACTGCGTATAACAAATGGGCCCATCAGCATAATTATCCGAGTATCAGTACCGGAACGGTGGGTAATTACCGCCGTAATAACCGGTACCAACTGCAGTTGTTCCGAGAAGGGAATGCGGCCTGGTATAATCAATATGGCCGTCAGACGAAGCGTAACCGGCCTTCTGCGCCGCTGTTGCTCGTAGGATCTGATGATAATGATATTGATCTGTATTTCCGAGATGAACAACTGAATGCGCAAGGTAAGTTGCATATACAGTACTATCACCGGTTTAAAGCAGTGATCATTAGCGACGCATTCAATGATTACCCATTAGGATATTGTTATGCTGATAGTATCAGTACAGACTTGGTTAAAATGGCTTATTTGGATGCCATGCATCATATATACACGCTCACCGGCGCCTGGTATATGCCACATCAATTGCAGACAGATAGGTGGAATTTGAAGGCCTTATTGCCCTTTTATCAAAGTATTGATGCGGAGTATTTTCCTGCTAGTGCGAAATCGCCCAGAGGGAAGTACATCGAGCGTTCCTTTGGAAAGCAATGGCATCAACATTTACGCCGGTTTCAGAACTATGCCGGCAACAATATTACTTCTGATTTCAGACTTAATCCTGATCATGTAGCGAGCGCCAAAACACAATTTCCTCATAAAGAAGAAAGTATTACTATCCTGGAATCGTTTATAGAAGGATTAAGACAAGAAACGGACCCCAAAACAGGAATGAGTAGGCAAGCAACTTGGAAGGCCGCATTCTTGGGCAGTGATATCTCTCAGGAGCGTTGTATATCAGAGGAGCAATTGTTGCGCTTATTTGGCGTTAAACATGAATATACCAATACCATTACCAACGGAGGTATACGACTGACTATTCATGGAAAACCTTATGAATACCAGATTCCGGACGAATTATATCTGCAACATGTAGGAAGAAAAGTGCAGGTGATATATGATCCACTTGATTTTTCGCGTGTATTGGTAACGGATGATCACCAATTGCGCTTTATTGCCAAAGCCTATGAAAAGCTACCGTCGGCAAGAGCTGATTACCAGCCTGGTGACAAGGAGCGACTGTTTCAACTGTTGCAACAGAAGAAAGCCCTGGTGCAGCAGATTATGGATAAGAAGAAAGATAGAGCTGCCCTGCTGGCGCAACATCAGACGGATGCTGTTGGCCTATTGCAAGCCCAGGTTATGATTAAAGAAACCAAGCAGGCAGCGGAAACGCTTGCATTACATACCCCTGTTTTGCCCCCAGCGGATTTTGACCCACTTGATCTAATGTAGTCTCACTAAATAATCAATTTAAATATGAAACTTAAAAAGATTGCACCACAACCGTGGGCGATGGCGGAAACTATTGCCTTTAATACACTGATCGCCTATTTCCAGGATGCGCAGACCTATGGAAATGTTTTTGCCATCACCGGTAATGCTGGCTGCGGAAAAACATTTGCCGCCAAATGGTTTGCCAACGAAAATAAAACCGTTTATCACCTGGAATGTGCGGAGTATTGGAACCGGAAAGCCTTCCTGGAGAAACTATTGCAGGCAATTGGGGTACAGCAGCCCGGCAATAATGTTGCGGAAATGATGGATACCACCGTCCATGCCCTGTTTCAGCAGGAAAGCCCATTGCTCATTATCGATGAAGCGGATAAGTTAAGTGACCAGGTATTGTACTTTTTTATATCCTTCTATAATCTACTGAAGGGGCACTGTGGGATCATTCTGATGGCCACGCCGCATCTAGCACAACGGATAGAACGAGGACGCCGACTCAACAGGAAAGGATATGCGGAAATATTTTCCAGGATAGGCCGGCGGTTTATTCCACTGAGTGCTGTCAGCAAAAAAGAGCTTGCTGCGATATGTGCTGCCAACAGTATATCCGATGAAGAAACCATCACTGCTGTGTATCATGATTGCGAAGGAGATCTACGACGCTTAGAAAGAGAAATTCACAAGAGAAGAAGAAAAAATTTGTCACCCCAAAACAATAAATAATGCGTAGAAAAATTATTTTTCCTTGTACCCAATATCCTCACCTTGCGAATGAATTAATGACAGGTATTTGTCACGCACTTCAGTTGCGTAAGGAAGTGTTAATTTTGGGTAGAAATTCCAAAGAAGTTGCCTGTGCAAGACAGGTTATTTGTCATCTGTTTTGCTCTTTTTCTGATCTTTCTTTTTCCCAGATAGGAGCGCTTATTGGGCGTAGTAGGCCGGCCGTTCATTACAATAATTCGGAAGCCATCAAACACCTGCAAACAAAGGATGAATTATTTGTTAATTATTGGCTGAAATCTATTCGCAGTATCATGAAAAGTATCGACGAATTACCGGTAGAAATGTTCGAAAATAAGCAGTATATTCGTCGTAAATAAAGTGAAACATGAAATGCTTTTGAATTGTAGCTGTTAATCCGTCATAACTATATTCTGACTACAAACTGTTAATCCTTTTTCCTTAACCAATAACCGGAATACCCTATTAACTCCTGAATGAATTTCAGTAGCTATACCTGGCGAGTTACAGCAGCGGGAATGGTAGGTGCTGGTCAATAACAAGTAAACATGAAGAACGTGAATTATCAAAATGAAGGTCTGTTATTGTATATTCCTACTCTTAGTCCGGAAAGCATGCATATGGGTCTGATGCAGGGCATCATTCAAACAGTGAGATACAGCCTTACTCATCCTGACGAAGTTCCTGATCAGGTGAAGCAGGCAAATATTTACCTGTTGGATTTACTATCCAGTATGCTTCCGGAAGAACAGCAAATGGAACAGCTTTACAAATGCTGAGATTACCTCCGTCAACATCTTAATGCTCCCCGTAAGGGGAGCATTTTTTATTTTTGTTATGTGAAAGGAGTACAGACATTATTCTCGCAATTATTAACAACGGCATCTGAAGATGCGACCCGCCGTACACCCGGTAGAAACCGTGAATTGATTGCCCGTAGGGATGAACGATTAGTGCATCGGCATTATTACTACCTGCGTATCAGTAAAAAAAGATATGACGAAATCATTCAACTGCTCTCCGAAGAATTTGATTTGTCTGGATCTACTATTATAGAAAGATTGCAACTGGAAAATAATTTCCAGTTGCTCAAACAATTGACTACCCAACAACCATCTCTCAACGATCTTCGTAAACGTTATCCCTGGATGGTCTGGAAATAACTACTATGGCTAGTGAACAATCGGCTCAGGTACAGGCGTCTTAATCCCCTTTTTCCCTGTAACGGTATCCCTGATCGAGAGTTCGTATCTCACTACAGTTATACAATACTTGTTATTTCTCGCTTCGGTATTACTACTCCTCCTATGTAATCCGGATGATACTCCATCCCTGCTTCCTTGCAAACACTGATGTACCTGCTGTTGTAATTCATAATACTGCGCTGCGGTGCTAACTTCGGGGTCAATGCCTATGCGTACTTGCAGGAATCCCTGTCCCAGTTGATTGTTGTCTGGCAAATCCTCCCAGGTAAACTCCTTCAAATCGATGAGCACACAGGGCAATGTTATTTTAGGACCTGTAGCAGGGTCAAATTGTTCCAGTTGTCCGAAATCCTGTGCTACCGTGGTTTGCACCGGAACGACCTGTTTGATCCGATTGATCATATTAGCGGTAAAATCTCCAAATACACTACTCATATTTATTGCTGTTAGGTTTTAAAAAAGATGTCTCTGCAAATTTGATGTATCGCGGGGTTTAATAAAATTCATTCTGTTATGATGCCTCACTAAGTGGAGTATGATACTATTTCAAATGAAGTATGGTCAAAACCCCATTTGGCAAGGCATTGAGAAGCATGCATCTTTGTGATGTATTAACGGTAGAACATTGTACACATAAGAAGTTGAACAGATCAGTTGTACATATAAGCCGTGAACCCCGCCCGGATCTTTCCCCATCCTGTAAGATGGGGAGCCGGTATCGGGAATCGTTGACCCAGAAGCACCACAGATGAAAAAATTTATCGATGAAGCCAAAGAAAGAATTGCCTCCCCTACCCCGGGATTTTTCAGGAAGATAAAAATTGCCGGTAAAGTACTGATGGCCGGATCAGGAGCTATTCTGGCTCCAGCAGTGGCAGATGTACATATGCCGGGTGTATTGATGGAAATCGCTAAAGGTCTTTTCATTGCCGGATCAGTGATGGTAGCGGTAGCTGCTGTAGCTGTTGAAGGTGAATAATAAATCCCTGCCTGTGAAAAACGCAGCATTGTTTGTTAGCTCCATTTTAATTGTACTGTTATTATTCAGATCCTGCATGCAGCAGGCGCGTATCAGCCTATTGGAGAGTAGTATAACGGAGACGCCTATATTGAAACATTATGAGGATAAATCAGGTTTGCAACATACGGTAACCCCTGTAAAACCTGTATTGCCTGGCACTGCAACAATTAAAAACGTTATTAGTAAAACACCTATTCCGGAAAAGCAGGTACTGCATGTTACTGCTGCCAGCACGATTACAAGAGATACCATTTTTATCAAAGAACAAGTGAAACCAGCGGATACACTTCAGTTTGACTATGAGGATAAATGGATCAGTATTCACGGAAAATGGAACGACTCTCTAATGCTCTCCTACGCCATGCGCGATAGCATTTGGTTTGTTAACTACTGGAAAAAGAAAGGGTTGTTTCGCAAAGAGGAATTTATGGATGGTTTCAGTGCTAATCCCCATACCAGTATCAGCGGCCTTTCAGCCATCAGTACCGGATCACGGAAACAAGCGCCTATGCGGATTTCTATAGGTCCTTCATTAGGCTATCACTATGCTGGCGGTAAATTTTCATGGAGCGTAGGTGTGGGCATACAATACAACATTATAAGATTTTAAATTAACTCATGACACTCTCAGAAAAAGTATTGGCAGTAGCCCTTAGTCAGGAAGGTGTTGCAGAGCATCCTAAAGGAAGTAACAGCGGACCAGAAGTAAATCAATACCTGAAAAGTGTAGGTCTTGGTCCTGGTGCCTCTTGGTGTATGGCGTTTGTTTACTGGTGTACAGAGCAAGCCTGCAAAGCGATCGGCGTAAAAAATGGGCTGGTAAAAACAGGAGGCGTATTGCTGCAATGGCGTACCACCAGTTTAAAGAAAGTAACCAGTTATGGCGCCGTAAAACCCGGATCCATTTTTATCATGGATTATGGTAATGGTTTCGGACATACAGGGTTTGTGATTAAGGTAGAGAAAGACACGATTCACACGGTAGAAGGAAACACCAATAATGACGGTAGCAGAGAAGGATATGAAGTAGCCGTTAGACGGCGTAAACTGGCCACCATAAAAGGTTTTATCCTGCTTGATTAAGATAGTTTTCATATCAATTATTATATATCCATTTTACAAATAATGAGAAATGGCAAGACCTAAAGTAAATATCTCAACAACCAATGGAAATCTGGGCGGATTAGCTCCCAGTGTAGACGGCGTTGCCGGTCTTATCGTGGCTGTGGCCCAAGCGCCAGTAGCTGGTTACAATACCCCTGTACTTATCAGAAGTAAAAAGCAGGCAGCAGATGCATTGTCGCAGCCAGCGAACGTACAGGCACTACAGGCCATCCAGGAAGGTTTTTTTGCGGAAGCACCGGAAGGTTCTAAACTCTATTGCCTGTTTGTTCCCCAGACATCCAAGCTAGAAGACATGGCAGCTCCTGCAATCGCTGAAAAGCTCCTCAATTTCGCAGGTGGTACTATCAGCTTGCTGGCCCTGGCAAAATTCCCTGCCACAGGTTATACACCAGTAGTAACAGAGGGGTTAGATCAAGATGTGGTGAAAGCTGCATCTGCACTGCAAACCCTTGCACAGAGCTGGTTTGATCTCCGTAAACCTTTCCGTGCATTTGTACAGGGTTATGGCTTTACGAAAGCATCAGAACTGAAAGATTTTTCTGCAGAGAAAAAAGACAATGTTGGTATCGTTCTCGGTACTGTGAATGACAACAGTGTAACAGCAGTATTGTTAGCGCTGGGGCGTGCAGCGAAAGTGCCTGTAATGCGCAACATTGGAAGAGTGAAATCCGGCAGCCTTGCTATCGCTGATAGCGCTGTGGTAAAATTGGGCAGCAACAACGCGGATGCTATGGAGAATGCAGACCTGGAATCCATCTGGGAAAAGCGTTTCATCGCTTTCGAGAGAAATGAAGCAGCACCGGGCTATCTGTTCAATGACGATAACATGCTGGGTACTCCAACAAGCGACTACTCCAGCCTGCGCAACGGCAGAACAATCGACAAAGCCGTGCGTATCGCTTATGAGGTGTACTACAACGAATTGAAAGATGATGTAGAAGTAGACAAAAACGGACGTTTGAGCGTGGCTATTGAAGCTGCACTGGAACTGCGCATTGAGGAAGCTATTGGTCGGAGAATGAATGGTGAGATTAGTCGTAATGCAGATGGAAGTCCCGCTGTTGAGGCGATGGTAAACCCTGATCCAGAGCAATTTGCAGGTATGTATAGTGCTGCTGGTATTGATAGCCCTAATCTCAATATCCTCTCTTCTAACCATGTATACATCTTCGTACGTATCAGACCTAAAGGCTGTGTAAAATACATCGACGTATATCTCGGATATACCACTGTTTAATTCTCATTCTATCACAACAAAATTTAAAACAATATGCCAGTATTTGATTCCAGAGAGTTTGAATGGGCAGACGTAAAAGTGGTGTTATTCGGTCGTGAGATCTCCGGATTACGCGGACTTACCTTCAAGAAATCCTATGAAAAAGAGGTGATCTATGGCGCAGGTAATACTCCACAAGCCGTTCAGCGTGGTAATAAGAAGTATGATGGTACGCTGACTATTTTGAAAAGCGAATTTGATATGCTCAATGAAGCTGCTGTAGTAGCTGGATTCGATGATATCGTAGACGTTCCAGCCCATCTGATCAGCATTACCTGTACTTATTCCAATGACAGCAAGATTCAAGTGAATCAACTCCTCAACGTTGAGTTTACCGACTATGAAGACGGTATGAAGCAGGGAGAAAAATTCAAAGAAGTGGCCCTCCCCTTCATCTGCATGAATATCAAAAAATCCTAACTAGGTATTAATCTCTTTAAAAAATAAACTATGTCAAAACAACTGATCGGACAGGCTACAGCAGAACAAATTGAAGCCTGGAAAAATGAACACGGAAAAGTTTATTCCTACAAAGTGGAAGGTAAGGTGTGCTATCTGCGTACCGTGACCCGCGATATCTACAGTCTTGCTGCTACTAAAGTATCCTCTAGCCCTGCCAAATTCAATGAAACCATTATCAATGGTATCTGGCTGGGTGGCGATGAAAGCATCCGTAAGGAAGACCGCTACTACTTTGGTTTGAGCGACTTTGTTGAAGATTTGATGAATAAGAAAAAGGGTGAACTGGGGGAGTGCTAGCAAAAGCCGACGGAGACTTTAGTAGCAACTTTGTTCTCTACATCGACCTCCAGTTGCGGTATTTTCTGGGCATAGACCCATCATCTTTAGATGACGATATGTGGGCACAATACTGGGCTATGCTCGAGAATATCCGCAAAAATGAAGCAAAACAAAGAATCTTCTGATGGCATTAGTCAGAAGATTCTTTCAAAACAAAAGATATGAGTGCAATTTCCGTTGAGTTACAACAACTCACCAGGTTGGCAGTTGTTATTTCGCCGACGCTCTCCACGCTATCCCAATTTAGTAATCAAGGCAGTGGCGGAAGAGCCGTCGAAGGGCTTAGCAGTCTTGCTATAAGCGCAGAAAGAGTTTCGGCGACTTTAAAGTCTTTGAGTCTGAGCATGGGGAACTGTCCATGTCCGGAACCATGTCCGTGCCCATGTGGCGGAGGAGATGACACATTGAAGAAAGCGGCAGGAGCGGCACCGGATGCGAGTGATTTCACCGGAAAAGTAACCGGCTTACTCGGCCAATGGGCTTCTAAAGTGTGGGAGGCAACAAAAACCAAGCAACAGCAGGAAATCACCATGAAAATGGCCTTTGGTAAAGCGGAAGGTAGTGGCATGTTGGAGGAGTTGCAGAAAATGCAGACCCTCACCCCACTTCCTATAGATGCGCTGATGCCTGGGGCGGTAGCATTGAAGAATGTCGGAATGGCTACCAAGGAAATCATCCCGATGTTGTACATGCTGGGAGATGTCAGTGGTGGTAATAACGAGAAGTTCAAATCGCTCACAGATACATTCGTTAAAATACAAGAAAGCGGCAAACTCACCTCAGATACTTTGGGTGTGCTGAAAGCCGCAGGATTGGACCCATTAGATATCATCTCCAAACAATCAGGCATATCGGTTACTACCCTGAAAAAAAGACTGGATGAAGGCCGTATTTCAGTAGATATGGTACGCGGTGCATTCCAGGTAGCGACTGCAGAGGGAGGCCATTTTAATGGCCTTTTGGATGAGCAGGCGAATACGATTGATGGAAAATGGAACATTGTCACCGGCAAGCTGCAAAACATGATGAGTTCACTTGGAGGTGTAGTTGGGCCAGTGGCGGGTGTATTCCTTGATTTTATCAATGGGTTGGTGGATGGTGAAACAGGTGTGTGGATGATGACGACGGCAGTTACCAGTCTTGCATTGGCCATGAATATTGGTGGCATAGGCGCTGGGATTATGGCCGTAGGCATGAGTATAGGCGCTGGTGTAACGGCTGTTTGGCGAGGTGCTATGGCTGCGCTCAACTTAGTGATGAATATGAATCCAATCGCCAGAATTATATGGCTTGTTATGTTACTAGGTGGTGCATTTATTACAGCGTATCAGAAATTGGAAGGGTTCAGGGCATTTATCGATGGTATCGGTGGTAGCTTGAAGAACTTTGGTAAGATGGTAAAGGATTATCTCATCGATTCCTTCATGATAGCAGTAGATGCAGTGAAAGGAGCTGTGAAAGTACTTGGGCTCATCTTCAAGGGGGACTGGAAAGGCGCCATGAACGCTGCTGGGGAAACTGCAGATAAAGTGCAGGCTGGATTTAACAAGCGACTGGTGGATTCCCATCAAAATGCGAATGCAACAGTTGAAGCCTTTAATAAAGCGGAAAAGGCCAGCAGAGAGAATTTCAAGCGAGAACAAGAACTGGCTAAAATCCAAAAGGACGCGCAACGAAATGGCGGAACGCAGGTTTCACCAACCGTATACGGCACCTTGAAAACTGATTTACCGGAGCAACCTAAGAATCGTGCTGAGAACATCAATAACAATGGTCCCAGAAGCATTGTAATCAATATCGGAAAACAGATCGAAAAACTGGAAGTACATGCACTCAGCGCTAAAGAAGGCGTAGAAGAAATGGGCAACCTGGTGAGGGAAGAAATGCGCAGAGTATTACTGAGTCTGAATGCGATGCCTGTCAATTAAAATGTAAACAATGGCGGATTTTGATTTAAAAGAAATATACAGGGATGTGTTCGGCTATGAACCCCCGCAGGATTACAGTATCGCATGGGCCAGGCCGGAAGAGACTTACAGCAGAAAGGGGCAACCCTATCGCGAGAAGGATATCTATGGAAGAGAATTTTTTCTGCCGATTACCCTAGGAAATTATTTGTTGCCATTTGCTACCATAGAGATCTCCTGTAAGAAATCGATTGTCCGTACGGCCCTGCCAGAACAACCAGGAACGGTAAAAGAGATCACTGGCAGAGAGGATTATCAGATCAGCATCAAAGGGATAGCTGTCAATAATAACAACGTATTCCCTGAAACAGAAATTACCAGACTGGAAGAATTGTTTTCCCCTGGCACTACGCTGGTATTGCGCAATGTAATCTCGGATATTTTCCTCAGTGGTGCTCATAACGTGGTAATAACAGAATTCAAACTGCTTAGACCCAACAGTGGGGTGCACAATGCCAGAGGGTACGAAATGACCCTGGAAAGCGATGATGTTTACACTTTAGAGATGTCTTAATATGTTCAAGTTAACAAGTGAGATAAATGTAGGGAGATACAAAGCCATCAAACCTATATCTGTAAAAATCAGCAAGAGCATTTTTGATTTTGTAGACAAGGCTGTTTTCAAAATGCCGGATGCTGCGAAAATTATGAACGGTACTATTCTCGTAAATGATAAAACGGATACAGCACTGCTTTTTAAAGAAGGCGACGAAGTGAGTATCTGGCTGGGTTATAATGATATACTGCAAGATGAGTTCAAGGGATTCGTTACAAAAGTGAATCATACTTCTCCTGTGGAAATTGAGTGTGAGGGCTATGCTTATCAGCTTAGAGGAGGCTCTAATATCAATAAGGTTTATATCAATACTACGCTGAAAAAGGTGTTGCAGGAAATAACAGCAACTACCTCCATCAAGCTGGGAGAGATACCGGATGTAGCCATCGATAAATTAACCATTCATGAAAAATCCAGGACGGAAATCTTACTGTTATTGAAGAACTACTACAAACTAGAGTTTTTCTTCAATGGTGATGAACTGAGCGCCAACCTGATGTATTTACATAGGGAGGCTGATGTAAAGTACCGACTGGGCTTCAATGTGATAAAGGCAGATGAGCTGAAGCTCAAAAATGGTGGGAAAGACAAGATCGTTGTACGGTTTCTCAGTGATAAAAGAAATGGTGAAAAAGTGCAGGGAAAAGTGGGAAGCTCACAAAAAGACGCTAAGGAGGAATTGCTGAAGATTCCCAGTGTTTCTGAAAAGAAATCTCTGGAAAAGATTGCTGAAAAGCATGCCTATACGCTTTCGTATGAAGGTTATGAAGGCAAGATCGAATGTTTCCTTGTCCCCTATTGTATCCCCGGATTCAGGGCCTCTTTTGAGGATTTGAAACATCCAGAGAAAAATGGAAACTACTATGTACAGGCTACAGAGGTAACCTATGGCAAGGAAGGCGCAAGAAGGTCCGTAACAATTGGTGCAAAACTAAGTTCAGATGTCAAAGCAAATAAATGATATCGCGCAGGCGATGGCCAGTTTTTCTTCCAGATATGGTCCGTTAACCATCTTGCCCGCAACAGCAGGCGAATTCAATGAAAAGGATAATACAATCGCGGTAACCCTGGATAGTGGCCTGGAGATTCCAGATGCAAGGCTCAAAAGTGTGGCAAAAGACGGTGGAAAGGTGATAATGGTGCCAGTAAAAGACAGCGTGGTACAAATTGCCAGAATTGAAAACAGCGATGAATTTATTGTTATCGCGGTGGATGAAGTCAGTCAGGTTCTGTATTGTATCGGTAAGACCGTTATGAAAATGGACAGCGAAGGCTATTTGTTGAAAAGAGACAATGAAACCTTGCGCAAAATTATGGATGACCTCCTGGACGGTATCATGAACATGTGCTTTACTACACAGAGTGGACCTACCGTTAACCTAGTAAATCGTACCACTTTCGAACAAATTAAAAATCGGGTAGAAAAATTATTGAAAGATGCTGAATGAGACCAGACTGAAAAATAAGATCCGCGCCGCTTTTAGTGAAGAAAAGGAAGAAAAAGATGCTGCCGCTGCTATGGATAGAATAGCCACTAAACTGGCGCAGGCGGTGATTGAAGAAATAAAACAGATCAGCATTATGTACAATGCCGGTCTGGTGGCTCCAAACGGGCCAGTATCGGGAACCTTTAATTATACGATATCATGATAGATGTGTTATTGGACAATAATTATGATCTCGCTTTTTATGAGGGTGATCTGCAGTTAGGTGAAAGCGTGTCTCAACATCAACAACTGTTACTCATTGCTAATAAAGGCGACTGGCGGGAACATCCTGCTATTGGCGTAGGCATTATGGGATTCCTGAAGGATGATAATCCCGGGGTTTTACTGGGTGAAATCAAGATGGAATTTGAAAAGGATGGAATGATTATTAATGAGATCAGGCTGGAAGCGACCGGCAGTTTAAATATAGATGCATATTATGGCGACCACAGTTAAACCCCAGCAGTGTCTGTTTGATATCGTTTTGCGGGAATCAGGCGCCGCTGATGCCATATTTCAAATGGCGCAGGCAAATGATATTAGTATCACAGATGAACTTATCGGCGGACAGTTACTGGAAACAACCAAAGTAACGCCTGTCAACAAAAGCATCATTACCTACTATCAGCAGCAACAAATTTTTCCGGGTACTTCCATCACCCTGCAAAGCACCAGTACAGCTCGCGGTGGCATTGGGTATATGGGCATTGGTATAGACTTCAAGATTAGTTAACAATGGCAAGAACAATAGAACAGATACAGTCACTGATTGTAGATAAGGTTAATAATACTCCAGATCTGAAACTACTGAACAGTGTTAGCAAAACATCCATTTTTCGTTTATTCATTTACGTTGTCGCATTCTGTCAATGGACGCTGGATCAATTGTTTGACCTGCATAAACAAGAAGTGTCGGATCTGATTTCCAAAATGAAGCCACATAGTCTGAAATGGTACGCGGAAAAAGCAAAGCGATTTCAGTATGGCTTTAACCTCCCAGCGGAGTCTGATACTTATGATAATACAGGTATTCCCAATGATCAGGTGGAAGCCAGTAAAATTGTGCATTTCTGCGCAATTGTAGAACAGCCGGATAGCAGAGGTGTCGTGTCTTTGAGGGTAAAGGCAGCCACTAAGAAAGATGATCTGGATACACTCGATAAGGATCAGTTGATCGCCTTTACGAAGTATATGAATACGGTAAAAGATGCAGGAGTAAGACTCATCGTCAGTTCCGATAGGGCGGATGATCTTCGGATGAAAATAGACGTGTATTACAATCCATTGGTACTGGGTAGTAATGGCTCCAGGCTAGATGGCACTGATTCAGATCCTGTACGAACTGCCATAAGAGAATACCTGATGTCCCTACCCTTCAACGGTTCTTTGGTGCTGGCCTATCTTACAGATGCCCTCCAAAAGGTAGATGGCGTGGTAATTCCGCAGATTATCCGTGCAGAGGCCCGTTATGGCAACTTGCCCTATAAATCCATTGATCTGATGTATCAGCCAGATGCAGGCTATGTACGCATCTGGAGTGAAAAGGATGATTTGGATATCAATTTCATTCCCCAAACCAGCCTTATATAATGAAGATATTTGATATCGATTATCGCCGACTGATAGCATTACTGCTGCCTCCAGGCTTGAGAAAGAGTCGGATGCAGGCTTGGCTGAATGCCCTGGTATACCCCGTACAATTGCTGTATAATGATTTTAAAGCCAATAGAAAGAATAACCTGTACCGTATCAGTATAACCCCTCAGGTATTTTCTCTAGAGAAAGCCGCTAATGATCGTTACGATTACGTAGAACGACGTATACGGATCGCCGATGTACTACTGAAGGAAGTGATTTTCATCTACCAACGGCCGGAGAACAAACCATTAATGCTATTCAGGAGATCCGAAACGCAACCTTTGAACCTCTATCTGAAAACAGAAACGAATAGTGTGACTGTAGATTTCCTCGTATTACTGCCGTCCGGATTAAGGTTTGCGGAAGATGAAATGCGGGCATTCATTGACAGTTACAAATTAGCTAGTAAAGACTATAAAATTCAATTGACATGAGTAATAAAAGAGTGGATTTCGGCAACCTTGGCGGATTCCCGCTTACGCAGGATCTGCTGTCATACATGCAGTCTTCCTACAGAGATGCTATTTCCGGTATGGCAAAAGTTTGCGGCAATAACGTAATTATTTCTGGTATGGAGGATAACGGTACCTCTTTTTCGGACGGCTGGATTGTACTGGATGGAGAATTACTGCCTTTTGTTGGAGGTCCTAAGCAAAGTACATTCATCATAGTAGATGAGAACAGCAATGAAGCTTTTGCAGATGGTATCTCCCGAACTGTTTATTTTACCAGATATGCCAGATTTGGTAGTGGCGGCCGACCTATTTCGGATCTGTTCCGACTTTCTACTATCGGCGCATTGCAAAGTAACCTAACAGAACTGAATAGCAATCTTACTGCGCTGAACAACAATTACGGGTTGCATGCAGCCAATAAGAATAATCCCCATGGCGTAACGAAACAACAGGTTGGTTTGGGAAATATTCCTAACGCCATCTCCGATGACCCAACATTGAATGACAGCAATGTACTTGCCACTACAAAAGCCACTGCTAAGGCATCTAAAATTGTAAGAATGGATTCTGTGGATATCACTGGCATTGTCAATCAGAGTACGGACAAAGATATTCCTATTACCATTCCGAATGGTCCTGTATATGGTCGGTATTTAGTTGCTGGCTCTCTTCGTAGTTATTCCAACAATTTCGATAATGATAACGATGTGTTTTGGATGGTGCGGGGTTTGGGCCCTTATAACTTCGTCCTCTGTACGCGAAAGATGGCTAACAACTACGTTTATCTAATGTTTGATTACGCAATAATCTTATTTTAATATGCCAATCCAGGATAGAAATAAACTAAAAAGCTGGTTCGAAACCGGCGATTATCCCACCCAGCAACAGTTCTGGGACTTGATAGATAGTTTCTTCCACAAGTTGGAAGATGTAATCGATATCAATAATGTCAGTGGATTGCGTGCATTGCTGAATGCCAAGGCAGATTATGAGCAATTACAATCGCATCTGGGAGACAAGGGCAATCCGCATGCAGTAACCAAAGTGCAAGTCGGTCTGGGGAATATTCCCAATAATATTTCGGATGCCATTGATCTCAACCAGAATGATACCCTGGCTACGAGTGCTGCAGTGTTCAAGCTGGCAAGCAAGGTTGTATCCAATACGATTGAGGAAAATACTTACACTGCCGATAGCAGCTATGTGCTGAGATTGGGGGGATTGCTGGAGAAAATTGTGGTGATTCCCACTACTGATATTAATCTGAGTATAGGTACCACCCTTGGTGGAAAGGACCTCCTGGACACGCTTCCACTGACAGGTAAAGCAGGAAACATTATATCACTCGATCTCTTCGCAGCTTCCACTGATAAGAATCTTTTCTTCAGCGGCATCACAGGAAGTGTTCAAATACGATATTATAAAAGATAACATCCGTTAATCCTTTGGTATGGTGCCGGAAATTCCGGCATCACCAAATCTTTACCCCAATTACCCCAAATGAATAGAATTCTTTTATTGATACTGTGTTTGTTTACCCAGTTGACATGGGCACAGAGTAATATCAGTACGAACAGGATTGTAATTAAAGATTCCCTATCTCTTGATGGAAAGTGGATTAAGCGCATCAATAATGACAGCACACTTCAAACTGCTGGTGAACAAAGCGTTTCCACCGATGGAGCGATAAAAAAGTATATAGATAATGCAACATCCGGAGGTGGTGGCGTTTCGCCATCTGAGATAGCAAAAATGATGATGAATCCAGATGCACTTGACGTAGTAGTGCGTTTTTGGACCGGTCAATGGATGACGCCTTTAATTAATTTTAACCTGAGCTTTTTAAGTAGTGATGGGATTAAATCCACTTACTATGTTTCGGGGTATCATCCCAAAGAGACCTTTCCTGTCTATGGCAAACCACCATTTTCCTTATACGTAGCTATTCAAAATGTAACTACAGACTCTGTGTTAGCCATCAATCTATCTACAACAGAACAATCTAGTGTAATTGGTTATGAGAATTATTCGAATTTTGTTCTCATAAAACCAGGTAATACGGCGGTTATTACTGCGGACCGATTAAGAGGGAATTTATTAATTGGAATAGAGTCATGGTTACGAACATATCCTGAAAATCACCTGATCAGTGTTAATGAAAGGGTTAAGAATCATTCCGCCACACAATCGATTAATATGTATAAATCTGGCTATGGAAATATAATCCTGATGCCGGGTCAGGAGATTTCTCAGCCGAACCTATGGTTGGACCAGAATGGTTATAAGGAATGTAGTTTGCAGGGTTTTGATTTTCATACAGCCATTAATGGAAAGTACATTACTGCCGTGCCAATTACTAGTTCAATCAGGTTCAAAGTATACCGTAATAGCGTTTTATACATGACTAAGGAGGTGCATGCATTTAAGGATGATAATCTTGTTTTTGAAATTGATCCGACCTGGACAGATTATGAAATTATTTTGGAAGACATCTAACCCTTCATCTTAATCTATTTTACATGTTAATACGATTGTTTGTTTTCCTGATGCTACTCTCCGCAGTAGCATCGGCCCAGAGTAATGCCACAGTAAACCGCCTGCTGGTAAAGGATTCCATGGGCATTGGTGGTCGTTGGATTCGGGAGATACGATCCGATAGTACCATGAACGGTACCAACGAGGGTACGATTTCAACGGATGGTGCTTGGAAAAGCTATATCCTGAATAATGTTCGGAATAGCCCTTTAAGCCCGGTTCCCGGGCCTGCAAGAGATAGCGCACTTACGATAGATCCGGCTACGGGAAAGCTCGGGATTACACCGATTTCAAGACCCGCTGTTAAACAGTTTGAAGGTTTAACTCATAACCCCTGGCTGAAAGTATCCGCAGGACCGTTGGTTAACGGAGTAACGATTGTGGAGGATACCATTCATGTAGAATGTATGAGCAGTGACGGCATCAAATCCATTATCACCTTTAATGGTGCATATCCTGATTGGAATTATGCCAAAGGTAAGGCCCCATTCACCGTGAAGACAGACTGGGTAAATCGCCACCCTGGAAAATTCGTTCTACTAGATATAACGTCCGCCTTTTACCCGAATGGTAGACAGCCGTTCAATCGCTTTTTTGCAGCCTATAACGATACAATCCATTTCAAGCAAAACTGTATCAGTAGTGATATTTTCTTTGAAATGCGCCTCTCAGACTCGCTGCCAAATTGCGTCATTATGCCTATAACTGTAAGAAATAGGACGTCTGGAATGATTAGTATTCGTTCAGCGGATGGTACTAATATAATCCTGCCTCATGAGGAGCTACGCTTTAAAATTTGGTATGGATCAGGACTGGGTGTAGGTTATCAGAAGGTGTTAAAGTCAGCTACAGGAGAATTAATCCTCTGTGGTCTTGATAACCACCCACTGCGCTGCTTAGTTTATGAAAATGAAACACTCACCAATACCGTAACAGCAGACTCCTACTACGGGTTTCTTGTACCAATTAATGATCCTTCATCACGCTTAGAATTAGTTGTGGAGGATATGCCAATTGTTTCCCAATAGAATATTTATAAATGATGCATTCAATAAGGTTTATTATATGTTTATTCGCAGGGCTGCTCTGTAATTGCCTACAGGCCAACTGCCAGAGCAATCTGAGCTCCAATAGAGTGCTGGTAAAGGAGTCATTGACATTAAAGGATCGTCAGATTAATGCCATCAACAATGACGTAAAGCTTGAGCAAGCCAGTAGTCAAACATTATCAACAACATCAGCAATTCGTACTTTTATTGATGGTCTCGTAGGACTGGCTCCATCTGGAACCACTAATAGAACAGATAGTGTACTCTCCAGGAATCCGATCACCGGCACCATGGAAATGGTTCCGACGTTTAGTTTAAGGAATCTCGTAGAAGCGGTACTTGTTCAGCGACAAATGTTGGAACTCAATATCATGAGTACTACAGATCTGACTGCTGACGTATTGGATTCACTACACGTTACAGTCACCAGTAGTGACGGAATCACTACCAGTCAACGATGTGCAGGAAATCAATTTGCACGAATCTATGGATACGGTAAGCCGCCCTTCAGCGTTTCATTTTTTTGTGTTAATAATACTCCTGGCCGAAATTATATGCTTTTCTCAGACGAAATTTATCTAACAGATCCAGTATTAAAAGTGCAGTTCTTCCCTGGACGTAATTATTTTGAAAAATGGGCTAACTATGGAGATACTATCAAGTACGTTGCAAAAAATATTCGTCAACAATTTGGTATAAGATTCAAAAACGAATCGAATGGACAACCGACTTACCGCGATACCATTGGTCGACGGGAAATGAGTATCGTCAACAACACAAGAAATTTCTGGCCGGTTATTTATGGTCTTGGAACAGGAGTTATCACTGTAACACCAGGAGAAATCACAACATACTCCGAATATTTACTCCCATCTATCGATATAAATTTTCTAAATCTCCTTGTATGGCAGTATGGCGGGTATTATTCTGACAATACTGTCACTGCAAAAATGCATTATAAACTGTATAAGAACGATGTATTGTTTATGGAGGATGATATTGAGAATCCCGGCAATACTTATGTAAGTTATCCACTTGATGCAAGTTGGAAAAAGGTGAAATTGATCCTGGACAATGTTGACTAAGAATTCCCCACAATTATTTCTATTTCAGATGATGAAAAAAATTATAATATTCAGTTGCTTCTTTTTGAGTATCCTCATGCCCTATGGATATTGTCAAAATGTAACAGTGGTAAACAGATTACTGGTGAAGGATTCATTAGCCATCGGTAATCATTGGATTAATAATGTTGCTGATGAAAATGAAATAGTAGCAGGTGGTTCCAATGTGCTCGCTAATGATGCCGCACTGAAAAAATATTTTGCAAATTCAATGCGGTTGCCAGGTTTGACCAGTATATCACATGCTGATAGCCTCTTGACATTAGATCCTGTAACTCGCAAATACAGCATGGCTCCTAACATAACCGCTAGTAATATAGATATGGATGGTATCATCGATATGCTGTTTGTACACCCACACGTCTTTACATTATCGTATGATAACTACAATGCTATAGATACAATTCTAGTGGAGATAACCAGCAGCGATGGAGCCTTAACTCCTTTATTACTTACAGGGAGCAGTGGCGTGAAGTTTGTATTTGGAAAACCTCCATTTTCTCTAAAATCGAATTATAAAAATCCACTGTCTAACAGGAGTACTATTATTACCTTGGCCAAATCAGATGAATACGATAATTTTTTTGGTAATGAAATTAATAGGCCTGTATTGCCTTCTGATACACAAGCTCTTTTTGCAGAGGAATTAACCGGGAGATATCAATTTTATTTTAACCCCTCTCCGAATGTCTCTCTTTCTAAGAAAAAATTGATTTTAAAGAATAATACTCTCAATTACAGATTGGGAGTATTGAGTGAACTTGCATGGCCGCAAAGGAATAGAGAACTCTCCATTCAAGTAATTAATGCACTCGATAGTATACGTATTGGAGCCACTCCAGTTTTGACCACACAAACAGGTGAGAAAGCACTGCTAACTACGGCTGTATCCAAGTATAGTATCCGAAACTTAATTGCTGAAATCTATGTCGATAATCAACTCTATCAGACAAAAACCTTTAAGGAGTTCTTTAAGATCCCCTATGATAAAACCTGGAATACCATCGAAATAATTCTCAAAGATCCCACCATCGCCACACCATAGAACCCCTTTCCATAAAGGCTTTCATCAAAACCGGACGTTTCGCTTTAATCACTCGGACGTCTGGTTTTTCCTGTATTATACCCTCACTTATACCCATAAAAAAACCTGCTCGCCAGGAGCAGGTTTTATATTTATAAGATGATGTACGATTAGAAGTCTACACCCATACCGAAGTACCAAATAGGACCTCCTTTAAAGAAGCCTGTCATTGGCCATCCTGCATCTGTACGGAGGAAATAACCAGCAATAGTAGTTCGGGCGCCAAAGCCATAACCAGCGATGAATGGTCCGAGGAAGCCTTCTTTGATACGAGTTACTACGCCGGTACCATTGTCATAGTTGCCGTAGTTGGAATCCTTAAATTTCAGCGATCCATTCCATGCAGTACCAATATCCATAAAGCTCAATAATTGGAAGTTGCGCAGGAAGGCGGAGTTGATTGGTTTGTCAATGAAGGTGGCGAATACAGGCAAACGCAGCTCTGTATTCAACAACATTACATTATTACCATTTTTCTGATTCTGTTTGTAACCACGGAGGTTTTCTGCCAATGTTTGATAAGCATAGTTCACATTGGTATTTACTGGAGTAGCCCCATTGATCTGAGGATTCAACCAGTTGTCGATACCACCCAGGTAATAAATCATTTTACGAGAGCCCCAGGACATATCCATGGAGAATCTTGTAGCCCAGATAAAGTTGCGGTAGATCTTCTCATAGTGACGAATATCCACTCCCCAATTGTATGTAAACCGACCATTTGCAGCCGGTGAATTAGGATTGAATAACTCATTCAGACCGCCATTGGTAAGCTGTGAATTGACATCCATATACACTTTGTAACGTGTACCATTCCAGATATTAATAGCTGGATTGATGGTGTTGTCGTATACATATTCCAGTCGGCCGAGTACATAGCTTTCTTTGTAATCTTTCACGGCCAGGCTAGGCTTATCCTTGGCTGTTATCACCAATTTATCGGTACGATATCCCACTTGCAGGCGGATGCTCCTCACCTGGTCAAATGGATAGCGCATTTCTCCCTGATAGAGATTGGTAATAAGCTTGGTAGGCAGGAATTGTTGTTGGTTCTGGTCATCCACATAACTAAAACCACCGTTTTTGTCTAGTTTCCTGTAATAAGTGAATTTATAATCAAAACGTTTTTTCAGGTAGGAAGCTGTAAAGAAGTATTCAGATCCTTGTAAACTGGATGGAATACGGAAGCCACCGTTGAATTTAATGTCCTCGAATAAATCGCTTACGCCTATACGAATTAATCCATTTACTGGATCAGTCAGGCGGATAGGATTGTTGCCTGGAGGGCCAGTAAACACTTGGTACCTGTTGATAAGGATGGAGTTATCTAACTGTAAGATGAGATAATCCGACGCAAATTTCAGTTTATAAGGCAACAGTTTAGACTGTTTCAGAATAGATGGCTGTTGCTTGGAAAGTTGTTTAAAACCCGTAACCTCATCATATTCATTCTGCATAACAGGGGCTTTCGCCACTTCTGCCACTGTTGTATCCTTCGGTTCATCGCCAAATTCATTTTGGAAGAAGTTCGGATGGGATGAGGTATCCTTACGAGGTGCCATAAACGTTGGCAGACCCTGACGAAGACTATCCTGGTGCATTTGATCCTGTCTGAAACGCGTGTTTCTGGCGGAAACGTTCCTTCTGACAAGTGTAGTCGTGTCGACCTTTAACTTCATCAAACGTTTCATATCACCATACTTCACTACTTCCGAAACCTCTCCTTTTTCGCCTGTAATCCTGGATTCTAGGATACCGTATGGATAGTTGGAAATAGGGAATGTATAAGTAGAATCATTGGTAATAGTAACTGCTTCTACGGAGTCAGGCGCGCTAGAGCCATAGGCCGCCAGGGCAGAGTCCAGCTCTTCTTTATCCGGGTTATGCAGGATTTCTGAGCCTACATAGAAGAGGGAATCAACGCCTGCACTTTGAGAGTGGAAGTAACCAGCATAGCGGTTACGGATACCGTTTGCATCAGAAACAAAGGTAAAGTGCATGGTATTATACTGCATGGGCAGTCTCGCATTGCCATACTTCATGTCCGTCAACTGCGTAATCTGCCTGTCGGCACTCTTGTTCCAGTTGTCTACCATGAAGATATTATACCGATTGTTCAGCATGGAAGTATCGCTACCACGACCTTTCGGACCTGGGCGATTAGAAGAATAGATAATGCCGCTTTTACCAGGGAATGCTGCAAAAGATGGATCGAGATCATCATACACATCATTGGTGATCTGATCTGTTTTGGAATTGCTGATGTTATAGGTGAAAATATCTGTGTGTCCGTTTTTTACAGCAGACAGCAACAGGGTATTTTCCATGACAGGCATGTATTTGAAGTCGATTACACGGTCAAATTGTGGCAGATCCTGGCGCAAGGTAATACGGGTAACGAGGTCATAGACCATCAGTTTCGTTTTGCCTTCATGTTCATAAATCACGGCGAGGCGATTCCCTTTAGGGTTCCAGGCCATCTGCGGATAATTAGGATCGAGTTGGTTAGCCAGTTGCATTACGCCGCTTTTCAACAGCACTTTAGGCTTATTCCAGCCCAACTGAATCTGTACTTTATAGAGGCCCTTGTGGAATTCTACAACAGCGTAAGAGTTATTTTTCGGATTAGGATTGAAACGGAAGTAATCAGATTTACCGACTTCTTGGGCAACGATAGTGCGGCCTTTAGCGGAAGTTTTACGACGTTTATTATCATCCAAATATCTTTTCTGGTAGAATACGAGGAAATCTTGTGTTGCTTTTTTCGGTGTTAGGTTCAATACTTGTTCGAAACCTTTTTTCAGCCCTCTGTTGATACGGGTGATATACATGAGGTAGGGTACCGCATCTTTCCCGTATTTGGCTTCCACATAGTACCAGAAGGCATGTCCGGCTAGCAGCGGGTGATCATAAGCCAGTTGATTGAAATTGGAATATTTGCCAGAGAGGATGATGGCTTTCAGTTCTTCATCTTCCTGGGCGGTCCAGTTTTCGGCAGCATAGGCGATAAAGCCGTCAGTAAACCATTTAGGGAAGTCAATAAGGGCGGCATTTCCTGCAAATTCACCGATATCTTCCCCAAATAGCAATGTTTCCAACATAATGCGGGCAATCCCCTGCCGTACTTGCTGGCGCAGGTGTTCATGGTTACCGTCGAAGTAAACAATCATTTTGTTGCCCACTAGTTTGGTAACACCACCAGTATTTTGCCAATCGAGGCCAATACCGATATTGGATTGCTTCATTTCGCCGAAGCTGTTATACACCACAATGTTGATACGCTGACGGGGTGTGGTTTCCATGAACTGTTCCAACTGGGGTAATTCCTTCTCCGCGATCTGTACCACGTATTTTCCAAGCTCCATTCCATTTTGGGCGAAATAGGTATTGAAATGCCGACTTTGGTAGTATCTCCACTTGAAATTCTTGAACTGCACACGATTCTGGCCGAATTCTACGGTATTTGTCTGGGCAAACGATACCATCGTTCCAAGTAATAGGGCTCCGTGGAATAATAACCTGGTAATAAATCTGTTCATACAGAAAGTATTGATAATATTGTGATCTGTTTACAAATTAGCTAAAAAACGGGTAACATGATCGAACTTCACCATTTCACCTTTAGTCCGCTGCAGGAAAATACCTACCTGCTTATTAACGAAAAAAAGGAATGCATAATTATAGACCCGGGTTGTTATTTTCAGGACGAAAGAAAAGAAATATTACAATATATACAAACGCAGGGGCTAATTGTTACGAGGCTACTGAACACTCACTGCCACCTGGACCACATTTTTGGTAACAAATTGGTATCCGATACGTACAAGGTTAGACCAGAGATTCACCCCAACGAACAAACGATTTTGGACCTTTCCCAACAGGCGGGCGCCATGTATAATCTGCCTTTTGAGCCTTCTCCCATGCCGGGTCGGTACCTGGAAGAGGGGGAAATCATCACTTTTGGCGATAATTCCTTAAAAGTGCTGCTGACGCCTGGGCATTCTCCCGGAAGTGTATCATTTTATTGTGAAGCGCAGAAATTTGTAATTGCAGGGGATGTATTGTTTTACCAGAGCATTGGCAGAACAGACCTGCCTGGAGGAGACCATCAAACCCTGTTGAACAGCATCCGTACCCAGTTATTTGTATTGCCAGACGATGTGAAAGTATACTCAGGCCATGGGCCTGCTACCTATATTGGCGCAGAGAAAAAGAACAATCCTTTCCTGCAATAAGCGGAAAAAGTAAAATATACGGCCATCCCTATACGAAGTACAGGGATGGCTTTTTTTATTCCCGGATATATTTGCCGATAATAGGGAAACGGGCAAATTCTCTCTTTTCCATCCGGAAAACAAAGACGAGATAGGCTACGAAAAAGAAGGTCGCTAATGCCAGGGAAGAAGCTTTGAGCGCATAGATATGTCCCGGGCTAATAAAGGTGCTGTTGATCCAGTTATAGAGATAGTAACCCCCTATCGCCAGAGTGATGTAGGTAAGGATTTTAGGGAGATGATATGGCACTGGGTAGTGCTTTTGTCCCCATACATAACAGATAATCATCTGCACCAGGTAACATACCATAGTTGCCAATGCGGCCCCGAAATAGCCCATAATTGGAATCCACCACCAGTTGAGTAAAAATGCCAGACCGGCAGATATCAAGGTGATAACCGCTCCAGCACGGGTATTATTGGTTAATTTGAACCAAATAGTCAGGTTGTAATAGATACCCAGGAAAATATACCCCATGAGTAGCAATGGTACTATGCGCAGCCCTTCATAATATTCCGGTTTGCGGAGGAAAATCTTCCATACACTCAGGTAAAGACTTACAAACAGGAACATGGCACATAACAAGATCACGAAGATTTTCATGATACGGGCATATACCTTCTGCGGATTTTCTTGCTCCGCCTGTTTGAAGAAGAATGGTTCTGCTCCCAGTCTGAAGCCTTGAATGAACATATTGATCAGGATGGCCAATTTATAGTTGGCACTGTAAATCCCAATCAGTGCTTTTTTCTTTTCCTCATCGCTGCCAGGGAGGAAAGTAGGCAAGAACCAGGCACGGTCAAAGGTTTCGTTGACCATTCCCGCCATACCCACTATAATCAGCGGTAGGGCGTATACGATCATCTCTTTCCACAATCCGGAGTTGAACTCCCATTTGATCCTGCGTATTTGTGGCAGGAACATCACCAGGGTAAGGCCGCTGGCCAGCATGTTGCTGAGGTAGATGTATCCCAAGGTGGCCCCGCCTCCCAGCACGTCCGGTACCCAGTGGTGGCCGGAGCTGTACAGCATTGGGCATATCTTCAGGAAAAAAATATTGAAACCAATATTGGTAACGATATTGGCTATACGAATGTAGGCATACCGCAGTGGCCGGTTTTCCAGTCGCAACTGGGCATATGGAATCGCTGTCAGGGCGTCGAAGGCCATGATCATCACGATGTAGAAATAGAAAGACGCATGCCCCGCCATACCGGCCATTTCTCCTGAATGAGAATGGGTAATCGGACTTTGGAGGAGGAACAGCAGTAAGGTGGCGCCAATGGTAGAAAAGATCAAGGAGATCATGGAGGTACTGAGTACCTGCTGTTCCTTATCTTTCTTCGCAAAACGGAAGAAAGCCGTTTCCATACCATAGGTTAGCACAATATTGGCAAAGGGTACATAGGAATAGGCGGTCGACATCTCCCCGAAAGCGGAGGCGCTGATGATGCCCAGATAAAAGGGTGTCAGTAAATAATTCAGCAGTTTGCTGATAATGTTGCTGAGGCCGTAGTAAATCGTTTGTCCTGCCAGTTTCTTAATGCTCAAAGCCTGTAGATTTTATACAAATTTATTCAAAGTTTCCTCCTCTGCGCTGCTGCTTTTTATCGGAAAGCCGTTTTTTGAACTGTATGCGCTTTTCCACCATGGCCTTACTAGGTTTGGTAGCAATACGTTTTTTCCTAGGAATGAGCGCTTTATTTATCAGTTCATTGACCTTACGGATCACTTCCTGTTTATTCCCCAACTGGGTACGGGCTGTCTGGGATTTTACCAGCAAAATGCCTTCTGCATTAATACGGTTGGAAAGCTTTTCTTGTAGAATGCTTTTTTGCGCGACTGTCAATAATGCCGACGCGTTAATGTCGAAGTAACCTTCCACCATCGTTTCCACCTTATTCACATTTTGACCGCCTTTTCCACCACTGCGGGCTGTGCGGAATGTGATCTCGGGGGTTACATCTATGTTCATGATATATTAAATAATTTTCTATGTAATGTACGAATACATTATCCGGGGGCAAGTTATTAAAACATTTACCAATGATTTCCATTAATTTCCGTGCCGGATAAAATTGAAATATACATGAGAGCAGTGATACAACGCGTAAGTAGGGCTTCTGTTACAGTAGAAGGGACCGTAACTGGAGCTATTGAAATGGGATTATTGGTACTGTTAGGTATAGAAGATGCAGACACGTTGGAGGATATTCATTGGTTGAGCAGTAAGATTGTGAATTTGCGCATATTCAATGATGATGCGGGTGTAATGAATGTATCTGTAAAGGACGCCCATGGCGATATTCTGCTGGTAAGCCAGTTTACCTTGCATGCCTCTACGAAAAAAGGAAACCGTCCTTCTTACCTGAAGGCCAGTAAGCCGGATATAGCCATCCCTATGTATGAAAAAATGATCCTTCAGTTGGAAAAAGATTTGGAAACCACCATCCAGCGGGGCATTTTTGGTGCTGATATGAAAGTGGAACTCCTGAACGACGGCCCTGTAACAATTATTATTGATAGCCAGAACAGGGAATAAATTCGCCTGTAACTTTCCTTCCGGCGCCCCGTTTAACAGACGGATGTGGTGGGTAATTTTACCTGCCTTTTAAGTAACCCTGTTAAACGTTACCTTGTTATGTTAAGAAATATATCCCTGGCGTTTTGTTGCCTTTTAATGGTCCTTTCCTGCAAAAAAACAGATCTATACGCCCCATCATCTCAGAAAAAATGCATTGTCTTATGCACTAATCCCGGAACATCATTGTCTTTTCGCCTCTTGAATGCCATTGGACAGGATCTGGTTTCTGGTCCTTCACCAACTATTCCATTGCAAGACATTAACCTGAAGGCAGGGAGTACCAATATGAACCTGCAAATCAGCCCCTCCCAGTCTAATACAAGCAACGGATACATATACACGAATATTAAACCTGTTGTTCCTTCCCCGGGCGCATTTGTACAAATGAGATTGATAGTACTGGTGAATGGCCAGCCACAAGTTTACAACCTGAACATACAAACCGTGTATGACGAGTGTTGCGGCCATCATGTATTGGGAATGACGGTGAATAATGGAACCTTCATTCCAAATGACAAAGGTGCTATGGATATTACCATAGCAGCGGGTCCAAGACCTAATTAATGTTTGATGACCCATCGTTACTCTTACCTTGATTGTGTAACGGTATCGGGTATACGATTTTAATTGTTCAGGCCGGAAATCTTTTACTGGCCTGAACTTTTTTTTGCAGCTTTCCTTATCTTTAGGATTACTTAAAATAATTTATCCAACATGACGATTAAGGAAGCGCAGGAAAGAATAGACGGCTGGATCAATACCACTGGTGTACGCTATTTCAGCGAACTCACCAATATGGCTATTCTCACGGAAGAAGTGGGAGAAGTTGCTAGAGTGATGGCCAGAAAGTATGGAGATCAGTCGTCCAAAGAAAGTGATACTAAAAAAGAACTGGCCGATGAGCTGGCAGATGTAATGTGGGTATTGTTATGTATCGCCAATCAAACCGGAGTAGACATGACCGCTGCGCTGGAAAAGAACTTTGATAAAAAGAACATCCGGGATGCAGACCGACATGTGAATAATCCTAAGTTGAAATAATGAAAAGAGAAAGCAAAATAAAGATAATCTGGCAGGTGCTAAAACAGTCTGGCAGCGAATTTATGAATGATAAGGTCCTGAAGCTAAGCGCTGCTTTATCTTACTATACCATATTTTCCATCGCCCCCATGCTGATTATCATTATTTTCCTCTGCGATCTCTTTCTAAGTAAGGAGTCCATTGAAGGTAGTGTGTATAGCCAGATCCGTACACTGGTAGGCAATGATGCTACTATCCAGATTCAATCTATGATCAAGAGCGCTACCCTCTCCAATGATGTCAGTTGGGCTACCATTGTAGGCGGTATCACGCTTGTAATTGGCGCCACTGGTGTGTTTGCAGAAATCCAGGATTCCATCAATTTTATCTGGAAACTGAAAGCCAAACCGAAGAAAAGCGGTATCATTAAACTCCTGCTCAACAGACTACTGTCTTTCTCCCTGGTCATCAGTATGGGCTTTATCTTGCTGGTTTCGCTGGCGTTGAATGGTTTGATGGAAGTACTCAACCATCGACTCTTGGCGCTTTTCCCGCAAGTAGAATACCTGGCTGTATACGTGGCTAATCTCACCATTACCTTCCTGGTGATCACGTGTCTCTTTGCTATTATCTTCAAAATACTGCCGGATGCACGTATCCGCTGGAAAGACATACTGGTAGGGGCTATCACCACTGCCATCCTGTTCATGCTGGGTAAATTCGCCATTGGCTATTACCTGGGCGCCAGCAAAATTTCTTCTGCCTATGGGGCCGCCGGCTCCATCGTTATTATTCTCCTTTGGGTATATTACTCTGCCGCCATCCTTTATTTTGGCGCCGTCTTTACCCGGGTCTGGGTTCAATACTTTGGCTCCCGTATATACCCCAATGATTACGCCATCTGGATACGGGAAGTGGAAGAAGTTACTACAAATAATAACCAACAATCAAGTTGATATTGTTTGAAAATTAATTATATATAGATGTAATAATAATTGCATCCATATTTTCAATTTTGACATTTATCTTTGCGCAACTATGTCTACAGATCAGAATATATTCCAGGCGATTATATCGCATTGTAAAGAATACGGTTTTATTTTCCAGTCCAGCGAAATTTACGATGGACTCAGCGCGGTATATGACTATGGTCAGAACGGAGCTCAGTTGAAGAAAAACATCAGAGATTACTGGTGGAAAAGCATGACGCAACTCCATGAAGATATCGTGGGTATTGATGCGGCTATCTTCATGCATCCTACTACCTGGAAAGCCTCCGGTCACGTGGATAACTTCAGCGATCCCATGATCGATAACAAAGACAGTAATAAGCGTTATCGCGTAGATCACCTGATCGAAGGTCATGCAGAGAAATTGTCTGAGGCAGATGCCGCGGCCCTCCTGGCTACCATGGATAAACTGCTGGCAGATAACGACTTCGCCGGTCTGAAACAACTCATTGAAGACAATAAAATTGCTTGCACCGTAAGCGGTACCGTTAACTGGACAGATGTACGTCAGTTTAACCTGATGTTCTCCACCCAACTGGGTAGCGTAACCGATGAGGCAAGTGAAATATATCTGCGTCCTGAAACCGCTCAGGGTATCTTCGTTAACTTCCTGAACGTACAGAAAACAGGCAGGATGAAAATACCTTTCGGTATTGCGCAGGTGGGTAAAGCCTTCCGTAACGAAATCGTAGCACGTCAGTTTATCTTCCGTATGCGTGAATTTGAACAGATGGAAATGCAGTTCTTCGTACGCCCTGGCACCCAGAAAGAATGGTATGAGAAATGGAAAGAAGAGCGTATGCAGTGGCACCTGAGCCTCGGTATCGACCCTTCTAAATACCGTTTCAAAGATCATGTGAAACTGGCGCACTACGCAGATGCCGCAGTGGATATCGAATTCGATTTCCCAATTGGTTTCAAAGAAGTGGAAGGTATCCACTCCCGTACTGATTTCGATCTGACCCAGCATCAGCAATACAGCAGAAAGAAAATTCAATACTTCGATACTGAAATCAACCAGAACTATGTTCCTTATGTAATCGAAACTTCTATCGGTTTGGATCGTATGTTCCTGTTGGTTATCTGTTCCGCTTATGCAGAAGAAGACCTGAGTACACCAGAAAAACAAGACAGTCGCGTAGTACTGCGCCTGCCTGCAAAACTGGCTCCTACCAAATTGGCTATCTTCCCGCTGACCAAAAAAGATGGTCTGCCTGAACTGGCACAACAACTGATGGCAGAGTGCAAACCGCACTTCTACTGCTTCTACGAAGAGAAAGACGCCATCGGTAAACGTTACCGCCGCCAGGATGCCGTAGGTACCCCTTTCTGCGTAACCATCGACCACCAGACCAAAGAAGACGGTACTGTTACCATTCGCTACCGCGATACCATGGAACAAGAACGTATTCCTATGTCAGAGGTGAAAAACCTGGTGTTGAACAAAATAGCATAGTTCCTAAAACACTATATAGCAAAAGGTCCGGCTACTGCCGGACCTTTTTGTTTATGCGACTAACCATATAATTCTTGGTGTATACTTTTTCGGTCATATCCGAGGGCCTGTATCCGTTGTTTGGCCTCGTCTATCATCTCTTTCCAGCCACATAGATAAAAGTTGGCCGGTCGCCTGTCATCCTTCAGCATCTCCTCATATACCTGGTGTACATAGCCTTTATGCCCAGTCCACTCCTGCTGTCTTGACAAAGTAGGGATGTAATGAAACCCTGGAAACTCCGCTTCCAATTGGCGCATTTCCTCCGCGTACAGCAAGTCTTTTTCATATCTGGTGCCAAAAATGAGGTGTATGTCTTTATGTGGAATGTTATGTTGCATGAGGTACTTAGTCATGGCGCGGAAAGGGGCAATGCCAGTACCTGTGCAAATAAAGAATAATTCCGTGTCTAACGTTGGTGGTAGTACGAAAACTCCCAGTGGTCCTTTTAATACTAATTCACTCCCCTCCTTCACTTCATTGAAAAGGTAATGGGTGCCAGCGCCGCCTTCCAGCAATACGATGACTAGTTCTATCTCATTGGTACCATTCGGATGAGAGGCAATAGAATAGCTACGCCATCTTTTGTTCTTTTTTTCGTGAATGGGAAGGTCGAGCGTTACAAATTGCCCTGGCTTGAAATCAAAGGTTTCCATATCGGGAATTTTGATCCAGAACCTGCGCGTGTTGTGGGTTGCGTCCACAATCTTAGTAACAATGCCGGTATGCCAGTTTTCAGTCATGTGGAATGGGGATTTTCTATTACTGAATATAAGGCAAATTGTTGAAGAATGATGGCATGGTGATGGCTCCTTCAAACACTTTTCAGCCTGTCGTCCCTGCCCAGCGGGCAGGGACGACAAAAAATATAAAACCACTATTTAATCAACCTCTTATTTATTTTTTTGACTAGCAATCAATTGGTTGAAACTATGTAATTATCTAGTTGATTGATAGTTAATTAGATAGGTATGAATGTTGATATGTTTTTCTTAAATTTTTATTCATTTAACCCTTACTTCTTGATGAAAAAAACATCTTCATGGCTGTCCCTATCAGCCCTTATATTCTGCGTATTTGTAGTCTCCTGTTCTAAACGGGATAATCCTGCCCCAGCTACGGTTTTTACAGGGCCAGTGGCTTTGTTGGACTCCGTAGTGGAAACGTCCACTAATAATGAGAAAACACAACATTACTTCACTTATAACGCGGATAGCGGAGTGGCTAAATTTACCATTCTATATAGTGATAAGCACTTTATGTCGGATTTTCTTTTCTATGATAATAGTCCGGTTAAGCGGTTGTTGCTCGTGTCTCAATCACTAACAGGAAAGGTCGAAGATGTTTACGGCACTAGGAGGTGTTACTACAATACAGCGGGCCTTTTAACCACAGTGAAGAATAACTCATCAGACAGCACATCTCTGGTTTATAACAGTAATAAACAACTGATAGGAAGATATTCATACAACAATGATTCTATTTACGAATCGAATGTATTAACCTGGTCTGGCCCAAACCTGGTAAAATCTGTTTATACCTATTACAGATCCGGAGATCCCAAGTTACCAGTGGTTTTTACCTATAACTACAAGTATGATAATAAGAGAAATGCATATTCTTCCGTCGGCTTTTACAGTATGCTAGGATACGCCTCTGCGTTTTATTGGCTGAGTGCTAATAATGTAGTTGAAATGGAACAATCTTCCGGTGGAAATACGTTTATATATACATTCAATTATGAATATAATAACAAGAATTATCCAGTAACGGGTGCTGTGAATGTTTCGAAAAAGCTTCCCGGAGAAAACTTCAACTTTTATAATGCAACGAAACGGTTTGTGTATAAAGATTAACGATTTATTCCTATAAACCTATTATCATCGGAAAGGAAAAGGGAGGTATTATAATAACACTGAATACAAAAGCTAGAAGTAAAAGGGATACCATTCTGGCATCCCTTTCTCTTTTTAACTTTCCTCCTACAAGAGAAATTTAATTTCTTCGTATCTTTGCATCCTTCATGAATTTACAGGCCGTATTACAACTATTTCAGCGTGATAATCGCCTGCAAACCCTGGTGAAAGGGATTAATTCCCCCGCACCGCAATACTTTCAGCTTTCTTCCCTCAGTGGAAGCGCTATAAATTTTGTGGCTGTAGGCACCTGGGCGCAAGCAGAGGCGAACCATCTCTTCATCCTCAACGATAAAGAGGAGGCGGCGTATTTTCAAAACGACCTGGAACAACTCTCCCAGGCACTCGATATCTTCTATTTCCCCGATTCTTTCAAGAAGACAGGCCAGTTCAACGACATCAACGGCAGCCACAGTATGCTGCGCACAGAAGCTTTGATGAAGTTCTCCGGCCAAAGTCCACATAAGAAAATCCTGGTCACCTACCCAGAAGCCCTTTGGGAAAAGGTTGCCGCCAGCAACGCTTTCAGCAATAACATGGTGCAGTTGAAAGTAGGCGACGTGCTGAAAGTGGATGAACTCCTGGAAAAACTGGTGGAATGGGGATTTCATTTTACCGATTTCGTATATGAACCCGGCCAATATGCCGTACGTGGCGGTATCGTCGATATCTACTCTTTTGGTAACGACAAACCTTATCGTATAGAATTGTTTGGGGAAGACATCGACTCTATCCGCCTCTTCGATCCCGAGTCTCAATTGAGTGAGCGTAAACTCACCCAAGTGACCCTCATCGCCAATATGGATACAAGAGCGGCCGAACATACTAAAACCTCTCTGCTAGAGTTCCTCCCAGATAATACCATCGTCTGGATGAAAGATCCATCCTATATCCAAGGGGTGATCGAACAAATGGAACAACGCCTGGATGATTTCCTCCAAACCGGCCAGAAAGTACGCGTAGATGAAGATGAGGAAATGCTCCTCAAAGAAGAAGATTTCGTGAAAGCAGCGGTTCTCATGGAACAACTGAAAAAACGTACTTCCATCATCTTCGGAAATAAAGACTGGCTGCAGGATCAAGGGCTTAATGCAGCAACCATCGCTTTTGATACCCAGGAACAACCTGTCTTCAACAGGCAGTTTGATATGCTCCTGAAGGATCTCGGCACACATAACAGCAGTAAATATTCTCTTTTCATATTCGCAGATAATCCGCGCCAACTGGAACGTCTGCGCAGCATTTTCGAAGATCTAAAAGCCCAGTTCGTATTCTATCCGATTCCGGTGCCTATCAGCCGCGGCTTTATAGATCACTCCCTCAAACTGGTGTGCTATACAGATCACCAGATCTTCCAACGTTTTCATAAATCCAAGGTAAAACAAGCCTACAACAAGAATAAGGCGATTACCATGAAAACGCTGCGGGAATTGCAACCGGGCGACTATGTAACCCATATCGATCATGGTGTGGGCGTTTATAGCGGATTGCAGAAAATTGAAGTAGGCGGAAAAATGCAGGAGGCGATCCGTATTATTTACAAAAACAACGATCTGTTGTATGTAAATATCAACTCCCTCCACAAAATCAGCAAATACACCGGCAAAGAAGGCGTTGAACCACGGGTCAATAAACTGGGTAGCGATGCCTGGGATAAGCTGAAAGAAAAAGCGAAAACGCAGGTAAAAGATATTGCCAAAGATCTGATCCAACTCTATGCGGTACGTAAGGCCCAGCAAGGGTTCTCTCATACGCCAGATACTTATCTGCAGACAGAATTGGAGGCATCCTTCATCTATGAGGATACGCCAGATCAGAGTAAAGCAACAGCAGATGTTAAGAGAGACATGGAGGCGCCTGCGCCTATGGACCGCCTCGTATGCGGCGATGTGGGCTTTGGTAAAACAGAGGTGGCCGTACGCGCTGCGTTTAAATCCGTTGTGGATGGCAAACAAGCCGCGATCCTCGTACCTACTACCATCCTGGCTTTCCAGCACTATAAAACCTTTGCTGATCGTCTGAAAGATTTCCCTTGCACAGTCGACTATCTCAACCGCTTCAAATCTTCCAAGGAAAAGAAAGAAACACTTAAAAAACTGGAAGAAGGTAAAATTGATATCATCGTAGGTACCCATGCTTTGCTGAGTAAAGACGTGAAGTTCAAAGACCTCGGTGTGCTCATAGTAGATGAAGAACAGAAGTTCGGTGTAAGCGCAAAAGAAAAACTCAAACAGATAAAACATAATGTGGATACGCTGACCCTAACGGCAACGCCTATCCCAAGAACCTTGCAGTTCTCTCTCATGGGAGCTCGGGATCTCTCTATTATCAACACTCCTCCTCCTAACCGTCAGGCGATAGAAACCGAAGTGCATGTGTTTGACCATGACCTCATCCGCGATGCGATCTACTATGAAACAGAACGCGGCGGACAGGTTTACTTCGTGCATAACCGCGTGAAAGGACTAGGTGAAATGGCTGGATTGATCCAAGGCCTCTGCCCGGATCTGTCTATCGCCACTGCACACGGTCAGTTGGAAGGACACCAGTTGGAAGAAGTTATCCTCGATTTTATCGATAGAAAATACGATGTACTGGTTTGTACCAACATCGTGGAAAGTGGTGTGGATATTCCTAATGCAAATACCATTATCATCAATAATGCGCATCACTTTGGATTAAGCGACCTACACCAGTTGCGTGGCCGTGTAGGCCGTAGTAACAAGAAAGCTTTCTGTTACTTACTGGCGCCACCGATGAGTACCCTCCCCGCCGATAGCCGTAAACGCCTGCAAACACTGGAACAACACAGTGAACTAGGTAGCGGCTTCCAAATCGCTATGCGCGACCTGGACATCCGCGGTGCCGGTAACCTTTTAGGCGGAGAACAAAGTGGATTCATGGCGGAAATAGGCTTCGATATGTACCAGAAAATCCTGGACGAAGCTATCCGTGAACTGAAACAAAATGAATTCCGCGACCTCTTCAAAGATCAACTGGAAGAGAAAAAGGACTTCGTGTCTGACTGTACTATCGATACTGATCTCGAAATCCTCATCCCAGATACCTATATCGAAAGTATCCAGGAACGTCTGAACCTCTATCAAGAGCTGGATAATATCATTGAAGAAGGTAAACTCCAGGCTTTTGAAACAGAACTGGTAGACCGCTTCGGTCCATTACCGGAACCTGTGAAAGACCTGCTCACTATGATCCGCTGCCGCTGGATGGCGATTCAATTGGGCTTTGAGAAGATGATGCTCAAAGAAGAAAACCTGCGCTGCTACTTTATTAACAACCCGGATTCCCCTTACTTCGAATCCCCTACGTTCAATCATATCCTCACCTATATTCAAACCCGCACCAACAACGCGAAACTGAAACAGGTAGGCAAGAACTTTATGCTCGTTGGTAGCCGCATAAAGAACATGAACGACCTCTTCGACTTCCTGAAAGGCATGACCGACAGCCGTCACTAAAAATTTTTTGTAACATTTTTTGGATGTAATCGTTTCATTTTTAACTCGAAACGCATGTATTTTATTTTTTAATCAAAAATTTTTCACCCCGCTTTATGGAAACGCATCATGATCCCGCATCATGTTGTCGTAATTCACAAAGAACATTTTTTACAAAGAAAAAACATAGACACATGAAAAAGGTAATGTTATTAGCCGCAGGATTATTTTTAGCGATGACCACATTTGCACAGGCTGCAGACAATAAACCAACTGAGAAGAAAATCGAAGTAACCGGTTCTTCTGAAATAGAAATAACTCCTGACGAAATCTATTTCCAGATTTCCCTGAAAGAATACCTGAAAGGTAAAACCAAAGTGGAAATCACTGAGCTGGAAAAACAATTACAGAAAGCGGTAGTAGATGCGGGTATCCCGAAAGAAAATCTCACTGTGGAAAATGTATCCGGATATAACTACGACTGGCTGCGTAAAAAGAAAAATCCACTGGAATTCATGGCCAGCAAACAATATCGCCTGAAGCTGAATAAACTGGATAAAATCAATATCATCCTGGGCGCTGTAGATGCAGAAGGTATTGAAAGCACTCGAATCACTTCTTATACTTCCAGCAAAATGGAAGAATACCGCAAAGAAGCTAAGATAAAAGCACTGCAGGCTGCTAAAACAAAAGCGGATTATATGGTAAACGCTATTGGTGAGAAACTGGGTGGTATCCTGGAAATCCAGGAAATCAATACAGATAGCTATTCCGATGTTCATCCAATGGCAGTAAACATGTATGCTAAATCTGCTGATGCAATGGGTGGCGGTATCTCTGATATAGATTTCAAAACGATCAAAGTACGTGGCGAAGTAAGAGCTGTATTCAGCATCAAATAAGTATAACAGCTATACGGATAAAACAAAAAGGGCTGACCATGTGGTCAGCCCTTTTTATATTGTTCTTACTAACTCAATATTAGAAGCTATATCTCAGACCAAGTTGCATTTGAGATCTTGATCCGAAGAAGTCTGTTGCATAAGGAGTGCCTGGGTTAGACCAAGTGTAAATTGGGTAACCGTTAACAGGAGCATTTTTGGTTGCACTCAGACCAACACTTGAAGTAGAGTTGAAAGTGTTTGGAGAGAATGTTTGGATACCCCAGTTTTTGTTCAACAGGTTAGTCAGATTCACGATATCATAAGTCAGGGTGATAGTGTGAGTGCGTTTACCTGTTTTAATGTTCAGGTCCTGAGACAGACGGAAGTCAGCCTGATAGTTCCATGGAGTGCGGCCACCGTTACGCTCAGTGAAGTTGCCTTTACGAGTGCTCAGGTATTTGTTACCATCAACATAAGCCATGAAATCAGCAGCTTGTTGTGCAGCGGTTTTACCACCAGCGATGTCTACAAAGAATTTCTGTGCTTCGGTTACATCAGTAGGGATGTAAGCCAGGCTCACTTGCTGTGGAGTACCCTGGATGGTAGCGTTTACGAAACCATAGGTATAAGGAGTACCGGATTGAGCGCTGAAGAACAGGCTGAAGTTAGTGAGCCATTTACCTTTAGTACCCCAATCTTGTCTGTAGTTAGCAGTTGCTACGATACGGTGACGGATGTCGAAGTTAGAGTAAGCCAGACCTGGGTTGTTAGGGTTCAGTGCCTGGTTCAGTTGCCAGTTAGACTCCATGGAGTTACGGATACCGTTGGTGATATCTTTCGCTTGACCGTAAGTGTAAGCGGCCATGAAGTTCAAGCCCCAAGGGAAAGTCTTGGTGATCTGACCGGTAATGCTGTAACGGTAACCTTTGTCAGTGTTAGACAGCAGGTAAGCGTTGGTGTACAGCGGGTTGATTTTTTTACCGGAGAAGATAGGCTGTTGTTTGTTTACATCGTAAGCGTAGTAAGTAGGATTGTCAACCAGGTTCACTTGTTGGAACATCAGGTCTTTGATTACTTTGGTAAAGATACCCTCTACAGTGAATTTCCACTGATCCTGAGTAGTGTAATCAAATGCCAGGCTGCTTCTCCATACCTGAGGCATTTTGAAGTTGTTGTCGATCAGATCCACCTGAGTAGCACTCGCAGGATCGTTAACATTAACACCGTTCTGTTTTGCGAAATCAGCGATACCGTTTGCAGAAGGTTGAGCAGCAGGCAGCGGAGTATTTACAAATGGTTTAGCAGAAGATTTCTGATCGTAAGCACCGTAAGTTACACCGTTGTTGTAGAATGCATAACCTAACCATGCGAAAGGAATACGACCGGTGAATAAACCAGTACCACCGCGCAGTACCATAGTGTTGTCACCTTTGATATCGTAGTTAAAGCCTAAGCGTGGAGAGATCTGTACATTGTTCAGGAAGTCATTTTTGATATCCTGTGGTTTAGTGTAGGTGTAGGTAGTTCCGTAGTTAGCATCAACAGGCGCTTTGGTGGTTTTGTCGCTCAAAGGCTGTTTGTTTGGAATACCAGTGTAGTCCAGACGGATACCCGGAGTGATTTTGAAACGATCAGTCAACTGAATCTCGTCTTGTCCATACAGGCTCAACAGGTTTACTTTGAACTGTGCTGGAGGATTGCTCATGATATAATCACGAGAGTTGTTAGCGTAGTTATAGTTACCACGTACACGAGAAGGATTGTTGTTCAGGAAGTCAGCTACAGAGTTGTAGTCCAGACGGCCGTTCCAAGAGTTAACAAAACCATAGGTGATGTTATAGAACTCATTGTGCGTACCGAAGGTGAAGGTATTTTTACCTTTGAAGATGGTAACGTTATCAGTTACTTCAAAAGTTTTCTGTCTCATGTTGAAGATACTAGCTTCACGGTCAGTACCCAAGAAGATAGTAGTACCAGGTGTTTTACCAGCAATCTGGATCTGCGGAGTAGCAGGATTAGACAGTGGATCACGGAAGTCATGTACAGAAGAGTAACCCAGAATAAAGCTGTTGGAAACAGTTGGGTTGAAGTTACTTTTCAGTTCAGCTACTGTAGAAGTCTGGTTATTGGTTTGTTTGAAGTCGATACCTTTGAAACGGAAGTTTTGTTGATCGCGTTCCAGGTTGGTAGCTTCAGATGTGATAGTGTTGTTACGCACTGTCAACGTGTGTTTGGAGTTGATGTGCCAGTCAATGCGGTTGAAGAATTTGTTGGAATTGGAATAGATGGAAGTATTACCATAAGTTCCTGGATCCACACCATATTCTTTCATTTTAGCAGTGATATCCATCGCATCTTTTTCGCTGAGGATATTCGCTACATCTGGCGTACCAGCAGCGAGGATAACTGGATCTACACGACGAGTGATTTCTGCGTTGGTGAAGAAGAACAGTTTATTTTTAATGATAGGGAAGCCCAAACGAACACCTGTCTGATAATCATGGAAATCAGAAGGGATTTTAGAACCGTCACCTGCTTTGTTTTTACCAATCATGAAAGCACCACGACCATAACCATAAACAGAACCATGGAATTCGTTGGTACCGCTACGGGTTACAGCGTTGATAGAACCTCCGAGGAAGTTACCCACTTTTACGTCAAATGGAGCCAGTAATACCTGTACATCCTGGATCGCATCGAGAGAAACAGGGTTAGTACGAGTAGAGCTACCTGGCTGACCGCTAGTGCTAGACTGACCACCGAGAGATGGGCTAAAGCCAATCGCATCGTTGTTGATCGCACCATCCAGGGTAACGTTATTATAACGGTAGTTAGTACCCAGGAAAGAGTTGTTGCTGCTCTGAGGAGTGATCTTAGTCATATCCTGCAGACTGCGATTCAAGGAAGGAATGCGTTTGATTTGCTCCTGTCCTACTCTTACGCCTTCTTTTTTACCACCATTACCAGTGATAACTACTTCATTCAACGATTTTGATTCTTCTGCTAATTTAAAGGAGAATTGAGTGGAACCCAGTGGGAGGTTAATTTCTTTAGCCTCTTCTGCCTTGTACCCGATGAAAGAAACAGTGATAGTGTAAGGACCACCTGGGTTAAGGTTGTTGATGATGTAACGTCCGTCAGTGTTAGTCTGAGTACCAGCTTTAATACCGGTGGAAACGTTCAATATTACTACCGTGGCTCCTGGGATGGCCTGTCCTTTTGGATCTGCTACCTTCCCTGTGATGGAGGAAGTTGTTACCTGAGCTTGCACACTGTAAAAGAACAGTACTAATAAGCTAGTTAATAACGTAATAAATGATTTCATAAAAGTTGCTGTCTGTATTTACTCCGCAAAGGAATAAACTCAAAGCAACCGGAATGTTAACAGAAGATTACGGAATTGTTAAGAGCTTGGTATGATTAACCCAAACTGATGATTATTTCCCAAAAATGAGTTTAAAAAGTATCGATTTGATGAACTTAATGTTAACAGATTACTTAAGATATGTTAAATTTTTAATTTTAATACAACCTATTGAAAACTATAACGTTCTAGTAAAAAAAAGCCCCGCTTTTATAAGCAGGGCCGCTAGATCTTAAAACGATGATTTACTAATAATTGACTTTAAAAGTCCCGTCCGTTAAAGGTTTTTCAATTTCACCACTGGTTAAAGTGCCGGAGAATGTACCTTCGGCATGTTTACTATTGATGCTACTTAAATTAATTTTGATCCCTGTTCCCATACAGTAATACATTACCTTATTCGCTTTCACATCCGATAAAATCAAGAATACATCTGTATTATATTGACCTGCCTTAGCGGAATCCGGGAAAAACAGGGTGAGCGACATGTGTTGATTAAAGTTATTGGTGATCCCATTGATGGTTAAGGCCATCTTCTTTTCTGCAGTATCCAACGCCAACGTTGTTTCTGTGGAGGAAGAGGTGTAAGTCGTATCCCCCAACCTGAAACTAAAGTAACTGGCAGGCATTCCATCCTTGGAAGGCTGACAGCCAACGAAAACAGTTACTATGGCAATCATTGCCACTAACCATAGGGTAAATCTCATAGTTAATTATTTTGAGTGATGATAGTATGCCCAGAGTAATCCCGGAACGCAAGTAGCTGGCGTCAATTTCACAGGTATGGATAAACTGCTGGTCGCGACAATAGGCATAACTTCCCGACCAGCAATCTTTTATAATCGACATAGGATGCCGGTGAGCATCTTGGCATAGGGATAAAATACATTCGCAATATATGTAGAAAATTACAGATTATATAAAATATTTATAAGAAAAAATCATAAAGGGTGTTTCGGGAGACACGAGCCGCTCGGGAAGCCCGTGTCTCTCTAAAATTCATATTTAACAATATTTTTCTCCACCTAATTACCTATTATTACGATCTTACGCCATTAATTAATCTAAGCGCATTATGTCGTCCGAAGTGATCAAACAATTACAGGAAGCCGTGCAGTTTTCCCCGGAGAATGTGCCTCTGCGACTGCATCTCGCCCAGGTGCTACTGCAAGATTTTCAATATCAGCAGGCCGAAGAACAATACAGAAAAGTACTGGAACTCTCTCATGATAATATACCAGCCCAATTAGGACTGGCCCGCACTTTCTATCATCAGCAGAAATATTCTGTAGCCATTGTAGTACTGGAACAACTGGAACACCAGGACCCAGACAACTTCGATGCACTCCTGCTTCATTGTAGAATTCTGGTGAAAGAAAACTCCCTGGAAGCAGCCAGAGATATGTACCAACATCTGCTACAGCTCAATCCCGGCTTCCGCGATGAAGCCCTGGACGGCTATTTCAGAATGCCGCAACAGCAGTCGTCCCCTTCTATGGATGAAGAGGAAGAAATAGAAAAGATATTCACCCTCGAAAAACCGGAAATCAATTTCGGCGACGTCGGTGGTATGGATAGAGAAAAACAGGAAATAGACCTGAAAATCATTAAGCCACTACAATTCCCGGATCTATATAAAGCCTACGGTAAAAAAGCTGGTGGCGGTATATTATTATATGGCCCTCCAGGCTGCGGTAAAACATACCTGGCCCGTGCTACTGCCGGCCAAATACAGGCGGAATTCATCAATGTAGGTATCCATGATGTACTGGATATGTGGATCGGTAACAGTGAGAAAAACTTGCATAGTCTCTTTGAACTGGCCCGCCAATCCAAGCCATGCGTACTGTTCTTCGATGAGGTAGATGCCCTCGGCGCCAATCGCAGCTCTATGCGCAACAGTGGTGCGAGTCATCTCATCAACCAATTCCTCTCCGAAATGGACGGCATCGCCGCCAACAACGATAATGTGCTAATCATTGGCGCTACCAATGCTCCTTGGAGCCTGGACCCGGCTTTCCGCCGCCCTGGCCGATTCGACAGGATCATCTTCGTAGCACCACCAGATCAGGAAGGCCGCGAGGAAATCTTGCGCATCCAACTCCGCAACAAACCGGTGGAAGATATCGACTACCGCGCTGTCGCAAAAGTTACGACGGGTTATTCCGGCGCAGATCTGAAAGCCATCGTAGACTTAGCAATTGAAGATAAACTGATGGAAGCCCTCCAGAAAGGCGTTCCACAACCAATCACCCAGAAAGATCTCATCAAGGCTACTAAAGCACACCGTGCTACTACCAGGGAATGGTTCAATACAGCCCGCAACTACGCGCTGTATTCGAATGAAGCCGGCCTTTACGACGACGTTTTGAAATACCTGGATATTAAGAAATAGCATATGGCTTTATTGATACAACGCGCTCAATTGCTGATGCAACAAGGCCGCGTCCAGGATGCAGTGACCACACTACGCCAACATCTTAGCACTTATGCCAACGATATTGACGGACTTTTTCTACTAACCATCTGCTACCTGGAATTAAATAATATTGAAGAAGCAGAACATATTATCAGCAACGCCCTTGGTATGGCGCCCGCTGACGATAGGTTCCTGTACCTGCGCGCCCGCATTGCCTTTAATAAGAATCAGCTCAGCGCGGCTATTATGGCCATCGGTGAAGCCGTGGCGGTAAACCCGAATGAGCCGGATTATTTCGCGATGTGGAGCCAGATCCTGCTCTATAAAAAAGATTACCAAGAAGCCCTCGTTAAAGCAGAAGAAGGCTTGGCCTTAGATCCTGAAAACCAGGCCTGTCTTAACTTACGCTCTAATGCCCTGTTCAATCTGGGCCGTAAAGAGGAAGCTTTCTCTGACCTCCGTGAAGCGCTGGAACGCAATCCGGAAAATGCCTATACCCACGCAAACATCGGCTGGAAATGGCTACAGGCCGGCGATCACCGTCAGGCGCTGGAACATTTCAGGGAATCCTTGAAACTGGACCCGAACCAATCTTTCGCTAAAGAAGGGATGGTACAGGCCATGAAAGCAAGGTATTGGCTCTATCGCCAGTTCCTGAAATATGCTTTTTTCATGGGGAAACAGAAAGCAGGGGTGCAATGGGGAATTATTATCGCGATCTTCATTTTAGGTCGTATAGCCAGCAACGTATTTTTTCCGTTATACATCCTGTTTGCAGTAATGGCCATCAGCACCTGGCTGATATTGCCTATCAGCAACCTTTTCCTGCGACTAAATCCATACGGTCGCTATGCCCTCACACCAGAAGAAACCCGCGTATCCACTATTGTAGGAATACTCTTGCTGGTGGCCATCCTGGCGGCAGGCGCCTACTGGATCACCTCCTTCGTTCCGCTAGTGGCACTCGCCATTACATCGGGTGTGATGATGTTGCCAGTTTCCAGCTTGTATGCATCCCACGATAAAAAACGGAGAACCCTCTTCCTGGTGTACACCCTAGGCCTCGCCGTGATGGGAATAGGCGGCATCTGGATGTCTTTCACAACAGGTGGCGACTTCGATAATAATATATGCATGAATATTATGCTGATAGGGGTATTCATTTACCAACTCATGGCGAATTTCGTTATCAGCCGCAGTATGTAACATTAGCAAAACTTGCTGCCTCTCGTTCCTGCCCGCAGGGCAGTTATTCCTCCAATTTGCCCAAAGGGAATGAACGCAAAACTCTCCTGCCTGTTGTGCCTGCCCAGCGGGCAGGCACAACAAAAGATAAAAAGGAAAGGGGGTTGACGTCGCAGACGTCAACCCCCTTTCCTTTTATAATATAAGCCCTTCGGGCTTATGCATCAATCTTAGCATACTTCGCATGAGATTCGATGAACTCACGACGAGGAGGCACCTCATCACCCATCAACATACTGAATACGCGATCTGCTTCTGCAGCGCTTTCAATAGTTACTTGTTTCAGGGTACGATTGTCTGGGTTCATGGTAGTATCCCACAGTTGTTCTGCGTTCATCTCACCAAGACCTTTATATCGCTGTACAGTAACGCTGTCTTCACGGCCATTGCCTGCAATACGGGCGATAGCTGCTCTACGTTGTTCTTCTGTCCAGCAGTATTCTTGTTCTTTACCTTTTTTCACCAGGTACAGTGGCGGTTGTGCGATGTACACATAACCTTGTTCTACCATGGCTTTCATGTAACGGAATACGAAGGTCAGGATCAGTGTGGCGATGTGACTACCGTCCACGTCAGCATCCGTCATGATGATGAGCTTGTGGTAGCGCAGTTTGGCCAGGTTCAGCGCCTTATCATCTTCTTCTGTACCAATGGTAACACCCAAAGCGGTGAAGATATTCTTGATCTCTTCGTTTTCGTAGATTTTGTGCTCCATGGCTTTTTCCACGTTGAGGATTTTACCTCTCAGTGGGAGGATCGCTTGGAACTGACGGTTACGGCCTTGTTTGGCTGTACCACCCGCGGAATCCCCTTCGACCAAGTAGAGTTCACATTTTTCTGGATCGTTATCGGAGCAATCAGCCAGTTTACCAGGAAGACCGCTACCGGTCATCACGCTTTTACGCTGTACCAACTGACGGGCTTTACGAGCGGCTTCACGCGCCTGAGCGGCCAATACTACTTTATTGATAACGGTTTTAGCTTCACGAGGATGCTCTTCTAGGTATGCTTCCAGTACGCTGGCAACAGAGCTGTCTACCACACCCATTACATCGGAGTTACCGAGTTTGGTTTTGGTCTGACCTTCAAACTGAGGCTCAGGTACTTTTACGCTGATGATAGCGCTCAAACCTTCGCGGAAGTCATCTCCGGTCACTTCTACCTTTGATTTCTCAAATAATTTATTCTTATCGCCATAGGATTTGAATACACGGGTGATCGCGCGGCGGAAACCGGCTACGTGTGTACCACCTTCTATGGTGTTGATGTTATTCACATAGGAGAAAATGCTCTCACTGAAAGAGTCATTATATAACAATGCTACTTCTACGGCAACATTGGAATCTTTGTCCTGTGCTTCGATGAAGATAGGAGAAGGCAGCAGTGCGTTTCTGCGACCATTCTTATCAAGCATCTGTACAAATTCCATAATACCGCCTTCAGAATAGAAAACTTCTTTATGGAATTGGCCGTGTTCATCTTTTTCACGCTCGTCAGTGAGGGTGATACGAATCTGACGGTTCAGGTAAGCCAGTTCGCGTAAACGGCCGGCCAGGATTTCCCTGTTATAGGTAGTTTCCTTAAAGATTTCGTTGTCTGGCTTGAAGTGTACAGTAGTACCGGTGCTATCAGATACGCCAATTTCACGTACGGCGTACTGTGGAATACCGCGGTGATATTCCTGCTCAAAAAGTTTCCCTTCGGTGCGAACGATAACATGCTGACGGGAGCTGAGCGCGTTTACGCAGCTCACACCCACACCGTGCAGACCCCCGGATACTTTATAGGTGTTTTTGTCGAATTTACCACCGGCGTGTAATACGGTCATTACAACTTCCAGTGCAGAACGTCCCTCTTTTGGAATAATTCCTACAGGGATACCACGGCCATCATCCACAACACGGATGGAATTATCTTCCAAGATAGTTACATCAATGTTTTTGCAATATCCGGCCAGCGCCTCATCGATGGAGTTATCCACAACCTCGTAAACCAGGTGGTGAAGACCCTTAATACCGATATCGCCAATGTACATGGCCGGGCGCTTGCGCACGGCTTCCAGACCTTCCAATACTTGGATACTCCCCGCATTATAACTGTTGCTGGGGCTGGTTGCTTGCACTAATTCTTCGCTCATATGTTGGTGTAAAATCTATTAGAAATAAAATGTGTCGACAATCATGCAAAAGTACGAAAAATAAGCCTTATTTCAATAAAAAAACAACTGTTTTTAAGTAGGATGGATGTACAGTTTTCTTTCTATATTTTGCCAGTCCCTGCGGTTTCCTTCACCCCCATGAAGATAGTTTTCCACACCAGGTTGAAAAAAGACTTCTTAACATCCCGCTGCAAGGTAGGCCGGCTAATTCTCACATTCTCTCCCGGCAAAGGGTTACTTTCTTTCAGGGCCATAATATTGGCTAAAAGGCTCATAAGCCCCTTCCGGACGTACTCATTGTGTTCTTTATCTTCCTTAAGAATAGCAATTCTGAGATGATCGTACAGTAGTTTAACCTGTCCGGAAGCCTTACGCTCGTCTCCCTTAATCTGGAAACTCAGTTCATGGATATGGCAGGATCGGATCTCCACTTTTCCCAGCGGTTTCGTAACGGGATTTAACTCCTTACCATTCATATTTTTCAGCTCTCCTGATACTGCAAAGTTACCGGTTTTGCTGCCAAGGACGAAATCAAAACGGGCGGCCAACTTACCGCTGTTCATCAAAATGGCGTCTATGTCGGCAATACAGTGATTGTTTTTCTTGACCAACGAATCCACATTGGTAATATTCAAAATACGACCATTGACATTGCTCAAACGCAGTTCCCCTGTGCGCCCGGATTCAGGATTGGTTTCTATATACTGTAGGTTCACCCGATGCCCCATCAACGTATCCACCATCAAGGGTACATCAAATTTGGCCAGTACCTGGTTGGGAAATTGCCCCAGTTTATCCCCTGGCGGCAGTGGTAAGCTTCGATCCCGATAAATCTCGAGTTTCCCTCCTCCTATCACCACTTTATCCGCCCAAATCTGTTGATCCTGTAGCAATAGCTTCGGATTGATGTTATACACGCCGATATCGCTCATCGCCACGTGATAATAATCCTGTTGATAGCCCAGCAACTGTTTAAACGCTTCTTTTTCATACCTGGGTGTGATTTCTATCCCTCCGATTCTCAGAATGCGTTCCGCAGCCTCATAGCGTATGCTGTTAATATTCAGGAAATAAAGACTATCCTTTGTTCTGGAAGCATAATCTCGCATACCGATTTCGTAATTCCTGGCATAGAGAAAGCGGGTAGGATCATTCAGGGCTTTGGAATCTATCAGGAAATCATTTACCCGGATACTCAGGTTCCTAAATTCATGCTCCACTACTGAGGAATCCTTCCTGATAAATTTGTACCTGACATGCGTGCTGTCTAGCGCGAGTGTGCCAATCAGAATAGATTTCATTTTGGGAGATATGTGCTGATAGGCCGTCAGCGGCTTGCTCGTATCTCGGACATTGGCATTTTGTTCTATTACGATCGTCGGACAGGTTACCTTCAATAGGCCAGCATTCAGTTCTTTATTGCGGAAATACCGCCATGGTTTGAAGTATTTCAGCTCCAGTTTCTCCACACTAATCAAGTATAACTCAGGAGGAGCCGTATGGTTTTGCAGCATACGCTCATATACAGCAGTATCCATAACCATACTGGCTTTTTGGAGCGTTACACTACCCGTAAGTACATTGAGACGCGCACTTTTATATTCCACTTTATACAGGCTGTCAGACATATCCCGTACATAGCTTTTGAGTTCTTCCCGCATCATGCCATTCCAGCGTTGGTTCAGGTAGAATCCCAATGCGAAAATAACTCCTGCCAGTATTCCGGCAATGACCAGGATCACCTTCAAAGTCTTGTTGATATAATACTTCCTTTCCATGTATAACTGAATGTCCTAAAGTTACGTCAATTGCCCCGTGTTATTCCTGTATATGAACTTTTAAATATATTGAAAAGTCTCGATGATTGTAAGGGGACTGTCATAATAATTTTCAATTAAAACTGAATGCCTAAATTTGTGAGGTTTTTAACACGACAGCAAGATGAAAGAAGTACAGGAAATATTAGCACTGGCCATTCCTCAGCCAGCCATGAGCGATCAGTTGCAACTGGTGGAGCAGGATCAGGTGTCGGTTCCTGACTGTCTGGATTTCACCTTGCAGCGATTCACTTATGATAAGCCTTTGCCGGTGGAAGATGTGGCGATGGTGGTATATCAGCCGGCTAAAAGAGGCCATGCTGCTGCTATTGAGCTGAAGTATTGTGTTGCTGGCAATAAGTATTGTAAGAACCCTGGTTGTACAGATCAAGTGTGTGCGGAATCAAAGCACAAAGCGTGTGATGAAAAGTTACCCTCTGTAGACCTGATCACTGTTAGATTTCAACCTTCCTTTATACAATCCTTGCAAAAAGGATCTACTTCTGTTTCTTTCCTGGAAATGCAGTCCCGTAAGCCATTTGTGAAAACTATTCAGCCATGCACTAAATCCAAAGCAGTGCTGGAAACATTGGTACATCACAATTACGATGGAATGCTGAAGAATATCTTCTTACAGAGTAAAGCGCTGGAGTTGTTGTTGTTCAGTTCTGATCAATTTATCCAGAACGATACCGATGAACGTTACGGTTGTAGGTTCCTCACACAAATGGAAGACCGCGAGAAGATTGAGAAAGCGCGGGCTATTCTGTTGGAGCAATTGGATTCGCCGGTGACTATCCGCGATCTGGCGCGTCGGGTGGCGATGAATGAGTGTTATCTAAAGAAAGGCTTCAAAGCGATGTATGGCACTACTATATACGACTACTTCCAGAAAGAGCGTATGGAGAAAGCCAAAGGTTTGTTATATGAAAAAGGGATGTCTGTATCAGAAGTAGCGATGCTGATGGGGTATTCCTGCATCTCCCATTTTTCCACTGCATTTAAGAAGCATACAGGGCTCAAGCCTTGTGAATTATTGCTTCGCTAATCCTTTACTGCAAAGGGTTTTGCATATTTTCCCAATTTGATTAATAGATTTCCCGATCCGATAAACGGAAGCCGGAATATCATCGTTTCTTTGTGTCACGATAAGCGGATATCGATTCGCACTTCCAAAGCTTCCTTATCAGATTTGACCATGGAAGAAACTTGGCTGGCAAAAAGTAAGTAAAGCCATAAATCTACTTGCAATATCAAACACCATTTGAAAGTGCATTACTTGCCAGAAAGGTTTTGACCACATTATAAAATCGCTTTGCATATTCATGCAAAGCGATTTTTTGTTTCGCGCAAGGTGCGCAAAGAAATAAGATTGCAAAGGGATTGTGAAACATGGTTGCCTAATATGTCAAGTAGGTTTTAGATAGTTTGGAGTACTGATAATTCTAATGACCAACAAACAATAAAAAACAATTCTTTGCTCCTCTGCGCCCTTTGCGAGAAAGAAACCTACGGGTATGAAAAAACCCCGCCCAAAAGAGCAGGGTCTGTCCTATTTATCCCTATACCTATGAAATACGAATTTAAAATTATTCAGTGATGGTGCCTGCATCGTTCAGTAGCACTGCCTTATCTGCGCCATTATCCTGAATAGTTACTTTGTAGTAGGCAGCAACATCTGCCCTTTCAATTTTCCAGCCATCTTTGATGGTAGCAGCCGGGTATTTTGTTTTCAGTGTTGTTGCCACTGATTCCGGCAAGTTCTGTGCGTCGTACTCACTTCTGGTGGCTACCCAGCCTCCATCGGCGTTATACTCTGCTACAGTTTTAATATTTTCTTTCAGGAAACTAACGTTCCAATGTCCAGCACTTGTCTTTGTCCACTTGGCGTCAGTTGTACCTGCAAAATTCTGTTCAAAAGAGCTTTTCACTGCTACGGGTGCTTCCACCTTTGGTGCAACAGTTTTTGTTTTCTTAACTGATTTTTTTTGCTGTGCAAAAGTTATGCCGGAAGAGACCAAGACCGCGCAAATAATTAACGTCAACTTTTTCATAATAAGATATGGTTTTACCGTTGGGTTAAAAAATTTACCAGGTTTCTCAATTCTCCCTTTTGGACACCAAAACAATGCCAAAAACGTAAATTAAATACTCTTTATTGTAATTTACGAATAAAAACACAAAAAAAGTTTGAAAACCGGCAAAATTACGGTACCGACATCTTTAGGTCCCGGCCTATTTTATTAACTTCGCACAATTTTAATCAATTATTGTATCATATAACATCAAAGGACGGGGAATTGTTTTATGTCCAGCAAATATCAGGAATATAACCAACTGAATTTACCTCAGATAGAGAAAGATATACTCCAGCAATGGGAGCTGCACCAGGCTTTTGAAAAGAGCGTGGACGTTCGTGATGGAGCTACTCCGTTTGTATTTTATGAAGGCCCACCCAGCGCCAATGGATTGCCTGGTATTCACCACGTAATCTCACGTACCTTGAAAGACCTGGTTTGTCGTTATAAAACGATGCAGGGCTTCCAGGTGAAACGTAAAGGCGGATGGGATACCCACGGATTGCCAGTAGAATTAGGCGTTGAAAAAATGCTGGGTATTACCAAAGAAGATATTGGTAAGAAAATATCTATTGCAGAATATAATGATACCTGCCGCACGGAGGTATTGAAATATAAAGATAAATGGGATGAACTGACCAAGAAGATGGGCTACTGGGTTGATCTCGAACACCCATACATCACCTTCGACAATAATTATATCGAATCCCTCTGGTGGGCGCTCAAAACCCTCTACCAAAAAGGATTTCTGTATAAAAGTGTCAGCATCCAGCCTTATTCTCCTGCTGCCGGAACTGGTCTGAGCTCCGCAGAGTTGAATATGCCAGGTACCTACAAAGATGTTAAGGATACCACTGTTGTAGCCATGTTCAAAGCGCAAAAGGCGGAAAACTCCCAATTCCTTTTCGACGCTGCCGGCAACGATGAAGTATTCTTCCTCGCCTGGACCACCACTCCATGGACTTTACCTTCCAACCTTGGTCTGACAGTTGGCGGAAATATTGAATATGTTCTCGTAGAAACCTTCAACCAGTACACACACCTGCCTATCAAGGTGGTGATGGCGAAAGTCCTGTTGCATAAATACTTCAAAGCAGAAGGGGAAAACCTGGAAATGAGCTCCTACAATGAAGGAGACAAAGTAATTCCATGGAAAATCCTGACCAGCTTTAAAGGTAAGGATCTGGAGAATGTTCGCTATGAGCAATTGTTGCCTTATGCACAACCAGAAGAAGGAGATCCATTCCGCATCCTGGTGGGCGATTTCGTTACTACAGAAGATGGTACCGGTATCGTACATACGGCTCCAGCCTTCGGTGCAGACGATAACCGTGTAGGTAAAAAATATGGTATCGGTATCCTCACCCTGGTGGATAAAGCCGGTAAATTCACAGATAATGTGGGAGAATTCTCCGGCAGATATGTGAAGAACTATAAAGATGATCCGGACTATAAAGATGTAGACGTAGACATCGCGGTAAAACTGAAGAAAGAAAACCGTGCCTTCAAAGTGGAGAAATATGAACATACCTATCCACATTGCTGGCGTACAGATAAACCAGTATTATATTATCCGCTGGACGCATGGTTCATCAAAACCACTGCTGTAAAAGATAGGATGATTGAATTGAACAAAACTATCAACTGGAAACCTGCGTTTACCGGTACAGGCCGCTTCGGCAACTGGCTGGAAAACATGGTGGACTGGAACCTGAGTCGCAGTCGCTACTGGGGAACTCCTTTACCAATCTGGCGTACAGAAGATGGTGCGGAAGAAAAATGCATTGGCAGCATCGAAGAATTGAATACAGAAATTCGCAAAGCCAATGAAGTGCTGGGTGGAGATGTGAATAAATCATACCTGCATGAAGGTATCCTGGATCTGCACAAACCATATGTGGATGATATCATCCTGGTGAGCGAATCCGGTAAACCGATGCGTCGTGAGCCAGACTTGATTGACGTTTGGTTTGATTCTGGCGCTATGCCTTTTGCACAGCAGCACTATCCGTTTGAGAATAAAGAATTAGTAGATGGCCGTCAGGCGTTTCCTGCTGATTTCATCGCGGAAGGTGTGGATCAAACACGTGGCTGGTTCTATACCCTGCATGCCCTCGGCGTAATGCTGTTCGATACTGTAGCTTATAAAACAGTGGTTTCCAATGGTTTAGTACTGGATGCCAATGGTCTGAAAATGAGTAAACGCCTCGGCAACGTGGTGAATCCATTTGAAACCATTGCCCAATATGGTGCAGACGCTACCCGCTGGTACTTGATTACCAATGCTTCTCCATGGGATTCCCTGAAATTCGATGTGAAAGGTGTAGGCGAAGTACAGCGTAAATTATTTGGTACCCTCTACAATACCTATAACTTCTTCGCGATGTATGCCAACCTGGATAATTTCACATTCAAGGAGGCTTACATTCCATTGGAACAACGTCCGGAGATCGATCGTTGGATCATTTCCGTACTGAACTCCCTCGTGAAGGAAGCAACCGCTTACCTGGACGACTATGAGCCTACACAAGCAGGCCGTGCCGTTGAGCGTTTTGTGGATGAACACCTGAGTAACTGGTACGTTCGTCTCTGCCGTCGTAGATTCTGGAAAGGAGAATACGAACATGATAAGATTAGCGCTTACCAGACCCTCTACGAGTGCTTGGAAAAGGTAATCCAACTGATGGCGCCGGTATCTCCATTCTTTACAGATTGGATGTTTAACAACCTGAACAAGGTAACCGGTCGTAGCAAAGCGGAATCTATCCACCATACAGATTACCCTGTTGCCGATGCTAAAGCGATAGATCCTGAACTGGAAGAAAGAATGCAGTTGGCTCAAGATATCTCTTCCCTGGTATTATCCCTACGTAAGAAGGTGAATATCAAGGTGCGTCAGCCGTTACAAAAGATCCTGATTCCGGTATCAAGTGTTCACATGCAAGAGCAGATTGCGAAAGTGGAAGATTTGATAAAAAGTGAAGTAAATGTGAAAGGGATTGATTATCTTACAGAAACTGAAGGTTTCATCAAGAAAAAGATTAAACCTAACTTCAAATCTCTCGGAGCTAAAATGGGGGCCAGAATGAAAGCTGTTGCAGCTGCCATTCAGGCACTTACAGACGCAGACATTGCTGCAATTGAACGCGACGGGCATTTAATGTTGTCTGTGGATGGTGAGCCGGTGCAGATACAACTCTCTGATGTAGAGATCATTTCCGAAGATATTCCTGGATGGACAGTTGCGAATAAAGGTGCACTGACGGTAGCGCTCGATATTACTATTACTCCTCAATTACAGGACGAAGGCAATGCGAGAGAGCTAGTGAACCGCATTCAGAAAATCCGTAAAGACAGTGGTTTTGAACTTACTGACAGAATAGATGTTAAGGTGGCGGCGGCAGACTCTCTGAAGTCGGCGATTATTAACTATAATGACTATATTTGCACGGAAATTTTGGCAGATAGCTTGGATTTGGTAGCGACGCTACATGATGGTACAGAAATAGAGGTAAACGACCTTAAATTTAATGTATTAGTTAACAAAAAAAGCTAATCCCCCATGGCAACAAAAAAGAAGGTTGCTAGCAAACAGACCCTAAAGGCCGCTCCGGCGAAGTCCACTTCAGCGAAAAAGGTAGTAACAGCGAAAGCTGCCACTCCTGCTAAAAAAGCTTCGTCAGCACCTAAACCAGCAGCTCCTAAGGTAGCTGCCAAAGTTGCGAAGCCAGCAGCTTCTAAAGCCGTGGTAGTTAAGTCCTCCGGAAAAAAGACTGAAACAGTTCAAAATCCGGTTGTAAAGAAGGCATCTGCCCTCCAAAGCAAAACGCCGTCCGTTAAAGTAAAAGTTGCGGTTCCTACAAAATCGACCGTTAACAATGAACCTGCTGCAAAGCAGCAAGGGGTGACCAAAAGCGTTTCCGCTGAAAAACAGAAACCATTAATTTCTAAGTCAGAAGAAAAAGAACTTAAAACGATGGCAGTAAAGAAAGCAGAAAAGGAACAAGTTGCTAAGGAGAAAGAATCCACAAAGAAAGCAGCGGAGAAACCAGTAAAGACGGAAAAAACAGCCAAAGCGGAAAAAACCGCTAAACCGGCTGAAAAAACCGAGAAAACCGAAAAGACCGAGAAAAAAGGTAAAGGAAACACACTGGTGACTTACCAGCCTGAATTCACCAAATCCGTGCTGGATCAGCCAGACCAGCCTACTGGACCAGTATTCAGGTATAGTGATGCTGACCTGCAGGAGTTTAAAGAGCTGATCCTCAAAAAATTGGAAGCAGCGAAGAAAGAACTGGTTTACCTACAAGGCCTCATTACCCGCAAAGATGAAGCTGGTACTGATGATACTGAAAATAAATATATGAGCATGGAGGATGGTAGCGGTTCCCAAGAAAGAGAACAGCTCAACCAGATGGCCAGCCGTCAAATTCAGTTCATTGACCACCTGGAAAAAGCGCTGGTACGTATTGAAAACAAGACTTATGGTATTTGCCGTGTAACCGGTAAATTAATCGATAAGGCTCGTCTGAAAGCTGTACCCCACGCTACTCTTAGCATCGAAGCTAAACTGGCAAAAAGCAAATAAGCTTTACACGCAGCAGCGTAAAAATAAAGCGCCCCTTCGCAACTCGCGAAGGGGCGCATTTTTTTTATCAACTGCAATGAGCCTTCAGTTACTGGCAGCCTAACATGCAGCTATTTCTTTTTTTCGTTTATTCATTTGCTTTACTGCGAAATACAGTATAGTCGCCGCACCCAAGCCCACCAAACTACCTATACCAATCCTTTTCGCTTGCTTTGAATTGATACGAATAGGCGGAATTTTTATTCCTTTTTTTACGGGTGTTACATCAGGTACAATATCCAACAACGGCTGCAACGACAGCCCAGTGATGATTTTGTCTGCAATCTTTTCTACAGCCGCGCGCTGATATTGTGGACAAAAGGCCACACCGATGCCAGCTTTGATGAGTAATTGTTCGTCCTGCTTACCATCGCCTACATAGATGATATTCTGCGTAGCGATACCATATTCTTTGGAAATATAAGCCAACAAGTGACTCTTGTCGTAATGGTGGTCCTTCATGAAATATTCACCCACCGTGAATTTCCCTGTGGATACACTGTTGACCAACTGGATTTTGTTGGAGAAGACGAAATCCATTCCCAGTTTGTTTTTGATATGGCGGGCTACGCATCCATATGCATCCGTAACAAGTCCACATACATATCCCCTTCTCTTCAATTCCTTCACGACCCCTTCAATACCAGGTATGATAGGAATAGCATCGGCTACTTCCAGCAGTTCCGCAAGATTTCTGTGTTCAAATAGTGCTGTTATCTTCTCTAGTTTTTCAATCGGATCCTGTATGGTGGCCTGTAGTTGCAGGTATGCAGGTTCCTCATCAAACGCGATAGCAGCCCAATAGAGATAATCTTGTGTGAATACAGCATGATCGAGATTGAAGATGACCATCTTCTCCATTTTTTCTATGGATTCAAGGATGGAATATTCCATTTGTTCTCTGATCACATTAATGTTGCCGAGGGTTTCCAGGTTTTCAGAAGGAATATTTTCTGCTTTCTTCAGGATGGTGCGGGAAACTTCACGCGACATTTTACTGAGTTGTTCCCAGGTTTGCATGGCATTCTCCAGGCGGCCGATATTGGCTTCTGCGATACGTGCACCCATGAGATGGGTATCAATCAGCAGACCGATGTCTACCCCATAATCATTCTCAAACTGCACTTTGGTCAACACTGATTTTTTGGCGGCAATCATACCGCTGAGTGGTTGCTGGAAATGTGCTAATTCTGGGAAGAGAATACTTAGCAGTGGCTTGGCCACCAGTTGGGTGACCCTGCCTGCCTGCCTTTCAAAATAGGATTTAACGAAATCGGCTTCGTCTTTTTCAATAGGACTGGTTAGTAAGTCCACAATATTGTCGGGGTAGGTAGTAATATCACCATCTACGTAGGCGATGATATCTCCTTTTGCTGCCATCATTCCTTCTCTCATAGAGATGCCTTTTCCGCGCTGGCTACTAGTGATGACACGTACCTCTTCTTTCATCGCTTCCGCTACGGTATTATCCGTTGAATTGTCATCTACTACAATTATCTCTATCTGGCGGGATGTTTTCTTAATCGTTTTAATAACCTGGCGTATGGTGGCGCCTTCATTTAATACAGGAATTACGATCGAGATCATAGGAGTTCGCTATGTTAAAGGTTAAAAAAATATGCTACAAAGAGCTGCGCTGGCATTATCAGCAAGGGGTATAACAAAAACGATACCATAAAAACCGCTGTGGTGGCCAAAAAAAGCGGCTCCGGAATTTCCGGAGCCGCTTTACGTATATGCAATAACGTTAAGTTATTATTATTTGAATTCCTGCATCTCTACTAATTTTCGGTAGATGCCTTCTACTGCCATGAGTTCATCGTGGGTACCTGTTTCTACGATTTCACCTTTTTCCATTACCACAATTTTGTTAGCATGCTGAATAGTACTGAGGCGGTGCGCAATCACAATAGTGGTGCGGTTTTGCATCAGTTTATCCAGGGATTCTTGTACCAATTTTTCTGACTCTGTATCCAGTGCAGAAGTAGCCTCGTCCAAAATCATGATAGGAGGATTTTTAAACACAGCTCTCGCGATGGTGAGGCGTTGACGTTGACCACCACTCAGTTTCATACCACGATCACCAATAGTAGTATCGTAGCCGTTTTCCAGGCCTTCTATGAATTCGTGGGCATTGGCAATTTTTGCCGCCTGAATTACTGCATCCCGATCAACATTCGTCTGCCCAAACGCAATATTATTTAACACGGTATCATTGAAGAGAATTGCTTCCTGAGAAACAACACCCATGAGTCCACGCAGATCATCTAGTTTGATATCTTTCACATCTACACCATCAATGGTGACACTACCTTTATCCACATCGTAGAACCTTGGCAGAATGTCTGCCATGGTGGATTTACCAGCACCACTGCGGCCCACCAAAGCTATCATCTCCCCTTTCTTTACCTGCAATTGTACATTTTTCAGTACTGGTTTATAAGGATCTTTTTCGAATGCGAAAGTAACATTGTTATAAGTGACATCTTTATCAAACCCTTTAACAGCAATAGCATCTGGCTTTTCTGTAATATTTACTTCTGCATCTAACAGACCAAAAATACGTTCACTAGATACCAACCCTTTCTGCAAGGAAGTGATAGCAGTAGAAATATTTTTTGCAGGTTGCAAGATCTGGGAATAGAATACCAAGTAGGTGATAAATGCAGCACTGGTCAGCACTTTGTCGCCAGAAAGTACGATGCTACCACCATAAACAATCAATATAACGACAATGATTACACCGAAAATTTCAGAGATAGGGGAAGCCATCTCACGTTGGTTATAAATCGACTTACTTACTTTGATGAAGTGCCTGTTTACCGAAGCAAATTTTCTTTGCATGAATTTCACTGCACTGAAAGATTGAATCACACGAATACCGCTGATGCTCTCTTCAGAAATGGCAATGGTTTCGCCAAAAAGCGCCATGCTGAAAAATCCTTTCTGCTTCAGCTTCTTGCTGATATAGGATAATAGAAATCCTGATATCGGGAAGAAAAATATCGTAAAGAGGGTGAGTTTAGCAGAGAGATAAAATAATGCAGAGAAGTATGCAACGATGATAAATGGATCGCGGAGGAAAACCTGGATAGAGTTGACCACATTGGATTCTATCTCTTGTACGTCGCTAGAGAAAATAGTCAGGATTTCACCTTTCTTACGGTTATGGTAGAACGAAAGTGATTGTTCTGTCACTTTGTTATACATAGCGTTTCTCACTTTTTCCAGCAACACCATGCGCAGTCTTACGATCACACGGGCGCTCATATATCGGCCCACATTGGCGATGGTTGTACAGATGGCAATAAATGCTCCTACAAATATCAGTGCACCGAATTTATCATTATGCAGTACAATATAACTGTTGAAGTGATATTTAAAGAGATTGATGAAATATTGAATGGAGAAAGTAAATTCCGGGCGTGTTAGCACATCTGGTTTCACCTTGTCAAACAGCACATCGAGTAAGGGGATTAACATGGAAAAGTTTACAAGTCCGAAAACGATTCCTATAATTGTATAGATGATGTACTCGGGCAGGTAATGATGTAAGGGAGAGGCGTATTTCAATAATCGCTTTAAAGTCTTCATTCCTGTTGCTTTAGTCTTGATTTTAAGAACAGGCAAAAATAGTACAATTAGGTATAATTGTGAGGTAAACCGCTTTGAAATCGGCCAATCTTCCGCGGAAATGGTTAATTTCGCAGTTAAAGCTCCCAATTATAAACGAAAAAACTGAACGACATGCAGGAAACTAAGAGGCAAAAACAAATTGGACAGTTGATACAGGAAGAACTGAGTACTATCTTCCAGCGCATGGGCTTTAACGTGCTGGAGGGTGGAATGATATCCATTGCTGCCGTTAAGATGACACCAGATCTGCTGGAAGCGAAAGTTTACCTGAGTATGTTCCAGATCAAAGATAAAGACGGTATGCTGGAGCGTATCAACGAGCGTATGGGAGAAATCAAAAAAGAACTGGGTATGCGGGTAGGCAAGCAATTGCGCCGTGTTCCGGAACTGACTTTCTTCCTGGATGATACCTTGGACTATGTATTTAAAATGGAGGAAGTATTCAAGAAAATTAAAGAAGACGACTCCAAAATTAAAGGCAATTCCGATACAAAAAACGACACTAAATAATTAAAGTCCCGCTACTGGCGGGGCTTTTGGCTTATTCATATGATCTGGCAGTTTGCTTCCCGTTACTTCAGGGCCAAGAAATCGACCAATGCCATAAATATTATAGCCTGGGTAAGTGTGGGGGCTATTGCAGTTGGAGCCGGGGCGTTAATAGTTATTTTGAGTGTTTTCAATGGTTTTGAGGGGCTTGTAAAATCCTTATATTCTTCTTTTTACCCTTCTGTGAAGGTGGCGCCTGTATCTGGCAAGACTATCCGACTTGATTCGGTGCAGTTAACCCGTATCAAAGCGCTTCCTGGAGTGGCCGATTATTCTGCTGTGGTAGAAGAAAAGGCGGTATTGCGTTATGGTGATGAGCCTACTATCGCTGTTTTGAAGGGAGTAGACAGCCATTACACCCGTGTTGCGGATCTCCGCGGGAAAATCGTCAGAGGTAAGTTTAATACAGGCGATGCGGAGGAAGGCTACGGCGCTATCTTTGGCTTGGAGCTGGAAGGTGCATTGGGCGTGGATGTAGAACATAGTCTGGCACCGATTACCGTATATCTACCTCGTAAAACCGCTACCTCCTTTACAGTACCGGAGGATGCACTGAATAGTGGGATTATTTATCCTAAAGGGACTTTCGCCATACAGCAAGAGTTCAATGCCAAATACGTTATTACAAATGTTGAGTTCATGCGGAAATTGCTGGAACTGGGGCCGGATGAGATGTCGGCCTTAGAGGTTGGTGCTGTTCCCGGTACAAATGATGACCAGTTACGTAACCAGTTACAACAATTATTAGGACCTGGCTATAAAGTGCAGACCCGCTTCGAGCAGAATCAGTCGTTATATGCGATCATGCAAACGGAAAAATGGGCCGTGTATGTGATTCTAAGTTTTATCCTAGTGATTGCCGCCTTTAACATGATCGGATCACTATATATGTTAGTGATTGAGAAACAGAAAGATATCACCATTTTAAAAGCAATGGGAGCGCGTCAATCGTTGGTGATGCGGATCTTTTTGGCGGAGGGGTTGATTATTGCGGGAATTGGGGCGTTTCTGGGTTGTGGTTTAGGAACTATTTTTTGTTTGATTCAGCAACAATGGGGGATTATTCGATTGGAGGGGACTTCCTTCTTGGTAGATTCTTATCCTGTGAGTATGCATTGGGGGGATTATGTATTGGTGTTGGTAACGATCTTAGTGATTGGTTTGGCAGCTAGTTGGTATCCGGCGAGGCGTGCATCGAGGGAAGCGATGGAGTTGAAGGCAACCTGATAATAATATAATACTTACGATATAAAATAAAAGGCCGCGATTTTCGCGGCCTTTTATTTTATATCGTTATAAGTGAATACTGATTAGTAATCGCCCAGTGTTTCTGGTAATTGAGCGAGGGCTTTTGCCAGTTGCTCATCACTAGGAGCGATACCGTGCCATTCGTGGTGACCTTCCATGAAGTCTACTCCTTTACCCATAACGGTCGTCATTACGATGCAGATTGGTTTACCTTGACCGGTGAGGGATTTTGCTTTTTCCAGGGTAGCTACTACTTCGTCCATGTTGTTACCATCCATGTGCAGCACTTGCCAGCCGAAGGTTTCGAATTTAGCGCCAATATCGCCGAGGCCAGCCACGTCTAAGGTGGTACCATCGATTTGTTGGCCGTTAGCATCTATGGTGATGATAAGGTTGTCTACTTTATGGTGAGGAGCAAATAAAGCTGCTTCCCAGATTTGTCCTTCTTCGAGTTCGCCATCGCCGTGGAGGGAGAATACGAGGTTTTTATCGCCATTCAGTTTTTTAGTGAGGGCAGCGCCAATTGCAACGCTCATTCCTTGGCCCAGAGAGCCAGAGGCGATACGTACACCTGGCAGATGTTCGTGCGTAGTTGGGTGACCTTGCAAACGAGAGTTCAGTTTGCGGAAGGTATTGAGTTCAGCCAGCGGAAAGTATCCGGAACGGGCAAGCACGCTGTAGAACACTGGAGAGATATGGCCATTAGACAAGAAGAACAGATCCTGATCTTTACCATCCATATCAAATGGAGCTGGTTTATGATCCATTACCTTGAAATAAAGTGCGGTCAGAAAATCCGTACAACCTAAAGAGCCGCCTGGGTGGCCACTCTGAACAGCATGAACCATTCTAACGATGTCCCTTCTAACTTGTGTAGCTATATCTTGAAGCTGTGGCATGATACTTGTTAATTTTTAGAGCCGCAAAACTAAAAGAATTTCGTAGAAATGTGGCTGTTGAATGTTTGATTTGCGCGACCAAAATATCACAAAATCTTTATTTTTTAAGAGAATATTTACACATTTCATTGAAATTAATATCTTTGCACTCTAACCCCCCAATAAATGGAGAATGTATTAATTGCTACCGTCCTAAGTTTTGTTGTTACCTATTTTTCGATTCCCATACTCATTAAGGTTGCGGAATTAAAACATTTATACGACGAACCGGACGAAAGGAAAGCCCATAAAAAGCGTATTCCAACGCTGGGTGGAATCGGATTTTTTTCCGGTTTCATCATTGCTGCAACGGTCTGTGTACCGGCGTTGCAGAATTCCCCTTTCCAATATATGATGGCAGCATTCTTTATCATTTTCATGGTAGGCATGAAGGATGATATCGTAGGGTTGTCTCCGTTAAAGAAGTTGATAGGTCAGTTACTGGCTTCATTTGCTATCATATATCTCGGCAACCTGCAGATTTCAAACATGTATGGCTTTATGGGGATCTATGAATTACCGGCCAGTATCAGCCTGATGCTGACGTATTTCACCTTCATAGTAGTAATTAATGCCTTTAACCTGATCGATGGGGTAGACGGTCAGGCTGGTAGTATAGGCTTGTTGGTTAGTGCCATTCTGGGTGCTTATTTCCTTCATGTTGGCGAAACCACTTATGCAGTGATAGGGTTTGCACTGGCGGGTGGTCTGGCTAGTTTCCTGATTTACAATATTTCTCCGGCTAAGATATTTATGGGAGACACGGGCTCTCTGTTGATTGGACTGGTAAACGCCGTATTGGTGATTAAGTTCATTGATGTAGCTGGTAATCCGGCTGGCAAGATGCCCATCACCGCAACACCGGGTGTAGCTTTTGCCATTCTGATTGTTCCGCTGTTTGATACCCTCCGTGTATTTGCGGTGCGTATGCTCCAAGGACGTTCTCCTTTCTCTGCAGACCGGAATCACATCCATCACTACCTGCTGGATCTGAAACTCAATCATAAACAAACGACACTGGTATCTGTTTCTGTGAATGCGTTATACATTGCTGGAGCCTTTGCGTTACAAGGCATTGGTACTACTGCAATGGTATTCGTAGTGGTTGGGTCGGCATTGTGTCTCACTACATTATTATACCTCGTACGTAGGCGCAAACTGGCAACTGTATTGAAACCAGTAATGGTGCCAGCCGCGGCCTCCGAACCAAGCACAGTTCAGGAGTCGCCCGCCTCCAAGATTCTCCGCGTTTCAAACGACGGTATCTTACAAGATAAATAGTCTCACAAACATATTTTAAAGGGTAGCAAGTGGATTGCTACCCTTTTTTAATCGCCGACAGGCGGCTTTACTTTGACGATTAAAAGAAAACGTGTAGGTTTGCACGCACTTAACTATTTATGTTATGCAAGATGATCTAAATCTTATACTGGATGACGCTGCGGACTCGATGAAAAAAGCAATCGGTCACCTGGAATCGGAACTGACCAAAGTTAGAGCCGGTAAAGCCAATCCGCAGATTCTGGATGGTATTAATGTTGACTATTACGGTGCTGCCACTCCACTGAACCAAGTGGCCAATGTGGCTGTTGCAGATGCCCGTACACTGACCATACAACCTTGGGAAAAGAATATGCTTCAACCAATTGAAAGAGCCATCATTGCTGCTAATATTGGTCTGAATCCTCAAAATGATGGTGTTATCATCCGTCTTTTCCTGCCTCCTCTGACTGAAGAAAGAAGAAAAGAGTTTGTAAAAAGAGTGAATGGTGAAGGTGAACAGGCAAAAGTAGCTATTCGTAACATCCGTCGTGATGCGATTGAGGCTATCAAAAAACTTCAGAAAGATGGTTTAAGTGAAGATACTGCCAAAGATGCTGAGGCTGATGTGCAAACAATGACCGACAAAAACATTGTACTGGTAGACAAGCACTGTGAAACCAAAGAGAAAGAAATAATGTCCATCTAAGACAGGAGAATATTACTATTAAAAAAGCCCCGGATGACTATCATCTGGGGCTTTTTAATGTATAATGACCAATATGGATTTAGGCGTTTTTCGCCCGGTTTACCAGGTATACCCCGAAAAGAATCAGTAACATGCAAGCCACCTGCATGGAGTTGATTGATTCATGGGCGAGCAATCCCCAGCCCATAGCTACAATAGGCAATGCGTATGTAACCATAGATGCGAACATGGCGCCAGCACGGCGTATTAATAGATAGAACAATACCGCGGCAACTCCTGTACCCATTACTCCCAATACCAACCCGGCTGCGAGAGAGCGCCAAGGAGCATGGTCTGTAGTGAACTGTGGGAAGAAATCAGTGAACAGCAAAATAGGGAGCGTAAACAGTCCATTGAAAAACATGGCGATGGACCCCAGTTGTAATGATCCATACCCTTTCAGATGATGATGTACCAGGCTAATATTACTACCATAACTAATGGTAGCCGCTACCACCAACAAACCGTAATACCAGTAATCATTGGTCGCAATACCCTTATTGGCGAAGAGCAACACCACGCCTATGAGGCCTACTCCTACTCCAGTAAGTTGGGCTTTTTTGATGGGACTTTTAAAGAATAAAAAGCCCGTCAATAGTGCCATTAGTGGAGTGAGGGAATTTAATATACCCGCTAAGGAACTGTCTATCTTGGTTTCTGCCAAACAGAATAAGAAGGCTGGCAGGCCATTTCCCAAGATACCCGACAATATGATGATCGGCAATTTTCGTACAGGCGTTTCCTTCAGAGACTTTGGAAGGAAAGGCAATAGTGCCAGTCCTGCAGCCACCAGCCTTAAACTGGCTACCTGGTATGGGCTAAAGGATTCCAGACCGATTTTCATTAGAATGAAGGAACTGCCCCAGGTAAGAGATAGCAGGAGAAATACTCCCCAATTAGCGATTTTTTGGTTCAAAGTGGCAATATTTTATGTCCGCAAAGGTCAGATTATATGGGCATTTATGCAAAAGAATCCGGAAAATTCAGAACAGATATGCTTCCATTTTGTTAAATTTAAAAAACTGAATGTTCAACGCATGGGTAAAATCAAACTAGCAGATATCAGCACTTCCGCTCCAAAAAAATTAGACAAAGAAAAAGTCAAAGCTGCCACCAAAGAAATTTTGCAAGAACTGGACGAGCTACAGAACTTGCTGTATGCAGAGCATAAGCATAGTGTATTGATGGTTATCCAGGGAATGGATGCTAGCGGAAAAGATGGCGTCATCAAAAATGTAACAGGAACCTTGAACCCACAAGGTGTAACTGTCTATTCGTTTAAGACTCCTACCAAAGAAGAAACAGATCATGATTTCCTCTGGCGAGTACATAAACAATCGCCTGCAAAAGGAATGATACAGGTATTCAATCGCTCGCATTATGAAGACATCCTGATTCAGCGTGTACATAAATGGATAGATGATAAGACGGCTTATAAGCGCATGGACGCCATCAATGATTTTGAAAAACTATTGGCGGTGCATGGGAACACACAGATACTGAAATTCTATCTGCATGTATCCCGTGAAGCCCAGACACAAAGGTTATTAGAGCGTACAGAAGATTCACGTAAGATGTGGAAATATAATGAACAAGACCTGGAAGAAGCCAAGTTGTGGGATAAATATATGGCTTGTTATGAGGATGCATTAAACAACTGTAACTACATTCCTTGGATCGTAGTACCAGCAGATCACAACTGGTATAAAGAATATGTTGTTGCAGTAACGTTAAGGGATACACTGAAATCACTCAAGATGAAATATCCCCGTTTGAAGAAATAATGGATTAATAATTAACGGTTTATGATATTATGTTTTAATTTCGTTTACTTATTTAATCAATAAAAAAACCTTGCATTATGTCGTTCATCAAAGAGTTTAAAGAATTTGCCATGAAAGGCAATGTAATGGATCTTGCTGTGGGTGTGATCATTGGTGGAGCGTTTGGAAAGATCGTTACATCATTAGTAGAAAATATTCTGATGCCTCTCGTTGGATTGTTTACCCGGGGCAAGAATTTTAATGACTTCTTTGTATTGTTGGACCATAGTAAGGGGGAAGTAGCCACACTTGCAGAAGCCAAAACTAAAGGGGTGGCGGTATTTGCCTATGGTGCATTTATTCAGAGTATCATAGATTTTCTGATTATTGCGCTCTGTATTTTCATGCTGGTGAAATTCATGAACCGCTTAACCCGTAAACAACCTGCTGCTCCCGCTGAACCTTCTGCACAGGAAAAACTGCTGATGGAAATCCGCGATGCTATCAAAGCGAAACCATAATTTTTTATAGATACCCCGATACCTGTTTCCTCGTAAGGGGAAACAGGTTGGCTATTTCATACTAAGAAGAACAATAAAATAGTAATTGATGAAAAGATTTACTTTATCCATTGCATGCTGCCTGTTATTTTGTTTGATGGTCCAGGCTCAGGATAATAGCTGGATGAAGAACGAGCGGGAAGCTGCCGCCAAGAAACTGAAGAAAAAAGATGATAAGGATACTATCCCTAATGGCTGGAGAAAAGGGGTAAATCTGAATGTTAACATCAACCAAGGAACTTTGAGTAATTGGGCTGCTGGGGGAGACAACTTCTCCTTTTCCCTTGGGTCTACCATCTTCGGTTGGGCTAATTACAAAAATGGAAGAAGAGAATGGAGCAATGTAGCTGATCTGGCATATGGTTATATTAATACTACCAGCCTTGGCGGACGTAAAAGTGACGACCGTATTGATCTGACTACCAAATATGGTTATGACATTGGTAGACATTGGTTTGTGAGTGGATTGGTTAACCTTCGTACACAGTTTACAGATGGTTATCAGTATCCCGCAGATACTACCCCTGTATTTTCCTCTACTTTCCTTTCACCTGCGTATACCTTAGTTTCTCCGGGTTTTGATTACAGACCCAATGATGAGTTTTCACTGTTCCTCTCTCCTGCTACCGCGCGTTTCGTGATAGTAATGGATAAGTATTTATCTATGCATGGGGCTTATGGCGTTGATACTGGTAAGCACGTAAAATATGAAATGGGTGCGTATCTCTCTGCTAACTACATAAAAACTATTGCTAAGAATATTAATTATAAAGGACGATTGGATTTATTCTCTAACTACAGACATAATCCACAGAATATCAATGTCTACTTTACAAATGCATTGGAACTGAAAGTAAATAAGTGGATCTCCACCGTACTGACAGTGGATATGATATATGACGATAATGTGAAAGTGTTTGAAAATAAGAAGACAGGTGTGCTTGGACCTCGATTACAGGTCAAGCAGGTCTTGGGGATTGGATTTGCCGCCAAGTTCTAGTTACCGGGAATTTTGTTATTTTTGATATCAACAGCAGCAGGGATTTGTCTTTTACAGGCACTTGCTGCTGTTTACAATTAAAAACCTAACCGTGATCGATCAATCCACATATAAAATTGTACTGCCACAGTTCGAGGGGCCCTTTGATCTGCTGTTGTTCTTCATTGAGCGAGATGAACTGGATATCTACAATATCCCCATCAACAAGCTGACACAGGATTTCCTTGATTATATTCATCATATTGAATCGCTGAATATAGAACTGGCCAGTGAATTTATTCTCTTCGTATCTACGCTGATGCGTATCAAAGCGAAGATGCTGCTGCCTCGCAAAGAGCTGGATGAGCAGGGAAATGAGATCGATCCAAGGCTGGAACTGATTGACAAGATCTTGGAATATAAGCGTTACAAACAAGCTGCCATTGAATTGGCGGAGATGGAAGCGGATAGAATGCTGGCCATTAAACGTGGAAATATTGCCAAAGAACTATCGGAAATCGGAGAAGCCACCTCAGAAGGAACAGAAGTACAGACCCTCACACTCTTCAAGCTGGCAAAGACTTTCGAGAAAGTTATCCAACGCATGAAAGAGCGGGATAACAAACCGCAGCACGTTGTTTACAAGTATGATTACACCATGGAAGGTTCCAGGATGTATATGGAAGAACTGGCCCGTGCAGAGCGTACCCTTTCCTTCGAGAAAATATTCGATCACTGTAAAGACAGAGTACATGCTATCTTCCTGTTCCTCTCTATGCTGGAATTAGTACAGATGAAGCACCTCGGTATTATGGTGGGAGAAGGTAGAAATAATTTTATCATTGATTATATTGATCCTTCCAATAGGGAGGAAGAACCTGCAGGAGTAGTTATCGATGGCTGATAAAAGAGGAAATATTGAGATAGTGTCCTTACCGGATTATGAACATAGTAACCCTACTTTCATCGTATCTGGTTTGTGCGAATTGGGAGAGAGTTTTTTCCAACAAATAGGTGTGCCTCACCGGCATGATTTCTATACCATTTACTGGATTAAAACCGGAAAACTCACCCAAACGATCGACTCCGTTGTCCATGAAGTAAAGGATAATACCCTCTTTTTCCTCGCGCCTGGACAAGTGCATAATATCCAGTCCAGCCAGAAGATTGAAGGCTATATGATCGCTTTCCAGGATTCATTCATGTGCCTGCGTGATCAACAGCAGACTTCCAGCATTAAATCCAGCCTCTTTTTTAATAATCAGTTCAGTTCTATTATAACTATCAACAATGAGGAATCCGTCGATTTTGAGGCGGTTATCCACTTAATGATGAAGGAATTGAGCCTGAAGGAACCTGACTATGATACCGCCCTCCATGGATTGCTGCGTTACTTCCTTGTATTAGCATCCAGGGTGAAAGGGGAAAGTGTGGTGGCTACCACCGATCAGCTTGCTGCACATAATAGCTCTATCTTCCTGAATTTCAAGAACTTAATTGAAGATAAGTACACGGAATTAAAGAATGTGTCAGATTATGCTAATCTGCTATATATTAAACCAGTGTTACTGAATGAAATAAGTAAGCAATTGTCTGGTATTACCGCTGGTGAACACATCCGCAACCGGGTTATCTTGGAAGCGCAGCGATACTTACATTTTACCGACCTCACCGCCAAGGAAATCGCCTACAAGCTAGGGTTTGAGGACCCTCATTACTTCAGTCGTTTCTTTAAAAAATATACCAATCAGAGCCCTTCTGAGTTCAAAGAAGCCTCCAAAGCGGTAAATACCCAGCCATAAATCCCTTTTTAGAAAAAAAGTCCATTACTCGGTGAGTTTTATCCATTTTACAAGGATGTTGTAACATGTACTTTTGTGTTGTCTTAATCAGGAGGCAATTATGAAAACAATAAAACATGTAACCGACATATATAAAGCACCTGCCCCTCACATGGTAGGAGATGGCTTCAGAGTGCATAGTGTACTGCCTGGCGGTACACGCAATGAAAATAACCGGGTAAGCCCTTTTATCTTATTGGATTACGGCGCACCTGCTTATTTCCCGCCTACCAACCGTCCTCGTGGTGTAGATCAACACCCTCACAAAGGATTTGAAACCGTAACAGTGGTATACCAGGGCGAACTGGAACACCGCGACTCAACCGGCAGCTATGGTAAACTGGCTCCTGGCGATGTGCAGTGGATGACTGCTGCAAATGGTATCGTTCATGAAGAGAAGCACGAAACTGAATTCAGCAAACGAGGTGGTAAAGTAGAAATGGCCCAGTTGTGGGTAAATCTGCCGAAGGCATATAAAAGCGACAAACCTCATTATCAGAACCTGACTAAAGCAGAAATTCCTGTAGTAGCCATTTCTGAAAAGAGCTACCTGCGTGTGATTGCCGGGGAATACAATGGTACTAAAGGCGCTGCCAGTACTTATTCTCCAGTGAACCTACTCGATGTGCAGTTGAAAAAAGGCGACAGTGTAACCATGTCTTACCCTGAAAACTTTAATACCATGGTGGTACTAATGCAAGGTAAAGCCGACTTCGACGGGACACTTGCCAATGCAGTGGAAACGGTATTCTTCGATAAGAAAGGAACTGAAATCACGATCACAGCACAGGAAGATAGCTCATTACTCTTACTGAGCGGCGAACCAATAGATGAACCGATTTTCGCTTACGGTCCTTTTGTGATGAACAACGAAGAAGAAATCGTAGAAGCGATTAACGATTACAATGCCGGCAAGATGGGCTTTTTGAACTAAGTATTATTACATCTACATACATAAACAATTTTATTCTTAACACTTTTAATTCAAATTATATGACTACCTGGAAAATTGATCCTACTCACAGTGATGTTCAATTTAAAGTAAAACACCTGATGATCACTACCGTTACCGGCCAATTCGGTACGTTCGATGCTACTATGCAAACAACTGGTAATGATTTCTCCAATGCTAATATAACTTTCGAGGCAGATATCAACAGTATCAGCACACAGAATGAACAACGCGACCAGCACTTATTACAGTCCGATTTCTTCGAAGCTGCGAAATATCCTAAAATGACTTTCGTATCCAAAGAAGTGAAAAAAGTGGATGATGAAAATTACAAACTGATTGGTGATCTGACTATCCGCGATAATACTCGCCCAGTAGAATTGAAAGTGGAATTCGGTGGTGAAGTTGTGGATCCATGGGGCCAAACCAAAGCTGGTTTTGAGCTGAGCGGTAAAATCAATCGTAAAGATTTTGGTCTTACTTTCCATGCAGTAACCGAAGCAGGTAGTATTATGCTGAGCGACGAGGTAAAACTCCTGGCTAGCATTCAAATGGTAAAACAACAGTAATCATATCCCAATAACAGCTGTATCGGAAGATGTGGCTGTTATTGTCGATTTATAAGATAAAGAAATTTAGAGATGAATATCGTAGAGAAATTGCAATGGCGTTATGCTGTTAAGAAATTTGACCCGAGCAAAAAACTGAGCAAAGAGCAGTTAAATAATTTGATTGCAGCCACTCGTTTGTCTGCTTCCGCTTATGGCTTGCAGCCATATAAAATGCTGGTAATAGAAAATCCTGCTGTGCGTGAAAAACTGAGAGCAGCTTCCTATAACCAGCCACAGATCACCGATGCATCCCAATTGATTGTGTTTGCGAGAGTAGCTGACTTGGCAGAATCACACGTGGATGATTATACGAAGAACATTGCCGAAACACGCAATATAGATCATGCCATGCTGTCTGACTTTTCTAATATGATGAAAGGTACAGTACGTAGCTTGGATGCCGCCGGTGCTGCTGCTTGGACTTCCAAACAGGCATATATTGCCTTGGGTACCTTGCTGACAGCCGCCGCCGATTTAGGTATTGATGCTGCTCCAATGGAAGGTTTTGTTCCTGCGCAATACGATGAAATTTTAGGACTGAAAGAGAAAGGTTTATCTGCTGTGGTAATTGCAGCAGTAGGATTTAGATCAACAGAAGATGCGATGCAGCATGCTAAGAAAGTACGTAAGCCATTGGAAGAATTCGTAGAAGTAATTTAAGGATCAATTGACAGGTAATAGGAATGGCCTCTTTGCGGATATCTGCGGAGAGGCCTTTCTATGTACACGATGAATTCCGGAATTAATTTGTAATTTGGCGTCCTACACTGCTTTTTTCACCGCAAAAAGTAAAATATTAAAACATGAAAAGATTTGCATCTGCCAATTGGCAAGGAACTGGTAAGGAAGGTAAAGGTTCGCTGACTTCCCAAGCTGGTGCCCTGAATAACACACCATATTCTTTCAGCAGCCGTTTTGAAGATGGCGCTGGAACAAACCCTGAAGAGCTGGTTGCTGCTGCGCATGCTGGCTGTTTCACTATGAAGCTGAGCTTCATCATTTCCGGTGCAGGTCTGACTCCTGGTAACATCGATACCAAATGCACTATTACTTTCGAGAACGGCGCTATCGTAGAAAGCCACCTGGAAGTAAAAGCGAGCGTTCCTGGTCTGGATGCAGCTAAGTTTGCTGAATTTGCAAAAGATGCAGAAGCAAACTGCCCTATTTCCAAACTGCTGAATACAAAAATTACCATGGATGCTACCCTGGTATAATCAATAACTGTATTTATCTTTCAAAAGGGCTGCCACTGGCGGCCCTTTTGTATTTTTGTCCATGCTTTTCTATGGAACGTCCATTCTCTACCCATTGCAGATGTGCGATATTTGTATTGTTTAAAAAGGAGTAATTATGAAACAAATAATACATCGTGCAGCAGACAGGGGATTCGCAGATCATGGCTGGCTGAAATCACATCATACCTTTAGCTTCGCTAATTACTATAATCCTGAAATGATTCATTTCGGTGCACTTCGCGTACTCAACGACGATTGGGTAAAAGGTGGTATGGGCTTCGGTTCTCACCCGCACGATAACATGGAAATTGTGTCTATTGTATTGAATGGCGCGCTTGCACATAAAGATAATACCGGCAGAGATAAAGTGATCCAAACAAACGAAATTCAGATTATGAGTGCCGGTACAGGTATGGTTCACTCTGAATTCAATGCCAGTAAAACAGAAGATGTAAACTTTCTCCAGATCTGGGTTTTCCCGAAACACAGAAATGTACATCCTCGTTATGATCAACTGGCTTTCGATCCACAAGATCGACATAATAAAATGCAGGTCGTAATTTCTCCGGAACAAAAAGAAGGTCAACTCTGGTTACACCAGGATGCTTGGTTTTCTCTGGGGAATTTTGATGCAGGGCAACAGTTTACGATTGCTCCCAAACAGGCTGGTATAGGCAGTTATCTCTTCCTAATCAGTGGTGAAGCAAAAGTAGGAGATGATATATTGCAAGCAAAAGATGCAATTGGTATTTCGGATTACCAACAATTGGAGATTGAAGTAAACAAATCGGCAGAGTTTTTGTTAATAGATGTTCCGATGTTGCAATAATTCGAACTATATACTAACCCATTATTCGAGGGCGATAGGTAGCAATCCTGTCGCCCTTTTTTTATTGTAACTGCATTTTATTTTCCGGTAAAAAATTGTAACCTTAGCTCAAAGATCCTTACTAATGAAACGTCTTTCCCTGTTTGTCGTCTTCTGCTTCCTATTAACAGTTTTATGTAAAGCTGGCGAAAAGCATCCCCGCGTGGCTTCTTGCGATAAATGTATCGTTATTGCAGAGCAATCAGAAAATAGAATAGTCATTGTAGATATCCAATCTGGGAAAATGATTTGGGAGTGGAGACCCGATCGCTCCAACGTGCAGCCGGATCACGTAAAATGGTTCAGTAATCCCAGCGAGGCCAAGGTGGTATATAACCGCCATTATGTACTGATGACGGCATCGGGAGGAGGTGTTGCACTGATTCGGATTGCAGACAAAAAAGTAGTCTTTTATGCTTATGCCGGAGGGAATACGCATTCCGCAGAACTCCTACCCGATGGCAATATCGTTAGTGCTTCCAGTACCGGCAATTTCCTGACGGTATTTAAAACAGATACAGATCATTTCCCGGATGGCGTGTATGCGAAAAAGATACCTATTGAGTTTGGTCATAACGTGGTTTGGGATGGATGGAGAAACAAACTGTGGTCCGTGGGAATGTCGTCTATCCGTTCATTTCGTTATAATCATAATTGCGCTGCACCTGATTTAGTGTCAGATACAACGATTGCTATGCCAGGCACAGAAGGACACGATCTTTTTCCTGTATACGGTCAACAACGACTGTGGCTTACCAATGCCAGCAATGTGTATTACTTTGATGTGATCCTCCAGAAATTGACGCCGGCCGACCGCGTATTACAAGATAATATCAAGAGCGTATCTTCTGGCCCTGCTGGCTTCCCTACTATTGTGATCAGGCCTAAAGAATCCTGGTGGACAGACGAAGTACTGGATGCTGGCGCCAATATTATTTTCCAGCATAAAGGATGGAAAATTTATAAAGCAAGATGGGTCTTACCTGATACTTTCAGCAATCCGGAAGGATTTGATTTTCATATCTGCAAATAATTATACTGTATGCTGGTTTCCCTGATTTTGGCTAACTTCATATCGGACTAATGATGGAACCTATGCTGTTGGCTACAGATCTTGATGGAACCTTTCTAGGAGGAACAGACGAAGACAGAACAACTTTATATCAGCTTATTAAAGAATCGCCTGACTTACGCTTGGTATTTGTAACAGGAAGGGGTATACGAAGTGTTTTGAATTTATTGGAAGACACGGACCTTCCGAGGCCTGAGTATATCATCTGTGATGTGGGTGCTACCGTTACGCATTTCCCGACAATGATGCCTGTAGAGCCCATACAATCGGGTATAGCGGCCAAGTGGCCGGGCGATCAAGTACGTGAAAGGCTGAAAACCGTGGCAGGTCTGTTACATCAGGAAGCGCAACAGCAATACCGCTGCTCTTACTATTACGATGCACAAACAGATATTACTTCCGCGCAAACAGTAGCCACTGCTTTCTCTTGTGATCTATTGTTATCTGCCGGCAAATACTTGGATGTATTACCAGGAGGCGTAAACAAAGGATATACGCTCTTGAAATTGTTGGAAGTATTGGGAACAGCGCAGGATCAGGTTTTGGTAGCAGGAGATTCTATGAATGATCTGGCTATGTATGAAACAGGTTTGCGAGGCGTAGTAGTAGGTGGTGCAGAGGATGAATTGCTGACGCAGACAGCCAGTATGCAGCACGTCTGGCATGCCCACAGAATTGGGGCAGGCGGCATACTTGAAGCGATGGAAAAACATCATTCTTTTACCACACTGATTGATAATGTGTGATTAAGATAGTGTAATTTGAAATTATCCATTGCTACGGATAAAGTCCGTACCTTAGAAGAACGTTACGTGAAAATATAACAATAGTCTGGTGTAATCTGTTAATTGGATATTGACGATAGCTTAGTTAATGATGCTTATTTTAATCATCATTTAAATTAATACACCATGGATACCAGCACACAACCCACAGATCTGCATGAGCAGATTAATTCCTGGAAGGAAGAAGTTAGAGAAGTAAAAGAAGAAGTAGGATTGATGCGGGAGAGGCTCGAACAGATCGCTCTGAGTAAAGCACCCAAAGAGGTGATGAGTAGAGTGGAGCACTTTGAGAACCGCATCCTACGGCAGCGAGAGGTCGCAGATGAAATGTTCCACGACATCAAGCAATGTGCAAAAAAACTAGCGGACTCCCCGTCCATAGTGAACCACGATGACCGTCCTGTAGAAGATTACGACACGATACAAGGGCGTATGGAAACTTTCCAAAAACTATATACGGAATTAAAAAGTGAATTCAATCAGTTCATGTCTGCTCATGGCTAGCGCCTCCATTGATAGCACGGGCCTTTGATTCGATTTTATGAATGATTTCATCCAGTTGCAATGTGGATTGGCGTAACCAGTCCATCAACTGAGCATTGAAGCGCATGTCTTTATTCTCCAGATCAAACAATTCTGCGATGCTGAGAATTGAGACAACGGGTCTACGTATTTCATGGGAGTTGATCCAGGATATTTCTTTTAACGTCCGGTTTTGTTCTTCCAGTCGTTTAGCCTGGCGGACATGTTGATCTATGTCTTGCATCATACCAATCATGCGAACGGCATCGCCACTTTCGTAGGTAATATTGGCTCTATCGGTAACATATTTGTAATTACCATCTGCACATCTAAATCTATATTCGGCAGACCAGTAATGACGATGAGCGAAAGTGGCGTTATCCAGCGAAGCGATTACTGAATGACGGTCTTCCGGATGAATATTATTTTTCCACCATTGCAAAACCTCTGTGAATTTATCATTTTTGTAATGGAAGATGCTGGATAGTCCGTGATTCCATACCACTGCGCCTGTGAGCAGATTTCGATCATATACGGCATCATTGGTAGCTTGTGCCAGCAGTTCATACCTTACTCCTTCTTCGCTTGCTTTCCTGGCGGCTTTTATTTGGTTATCCACATCTTTCGCCATAATAAACCTGGCTTCTTTACCGCGATAGATAACAGAGTGACCGTATATTTCAACAAAGAAATTGACCCCGTTTTTCTTCCTGTGTTTCCAGATACCACGATATTCCACACCATTACAACGTTCGCGCACATTATTCATCAGGTAAGGAATTTCTTCCTTTTTTCGGATATCCTTTAACGTTAGTTGTAAAAACTCCTTGCGGGTGAAGCCGTATTGTGCGACGGCAGCGTTATTAACGGAGAGAAAACGGAGCGTACTCTTTTCATAGATCCACATGGGAATCGGATGATCGTAGAAGAGGCGTTCATACTGAATAGATCTGCGAGTTCTTCTGACAGCTAGAATAATGACTATAATGATGGCTGCTATTAACAACAATTCGTTACAAAACAGCAGGTATTGAACATCTGCTGTAAGAAATTGAATGCCTGTATTGGGTGCAAGAAGGAAGTATCCGTTTATGCTTGCCACAATGGTCAACAGGCATAGTACAACGATTTTCAGAGGAACCTTTCGCATTCCTGAAGTTCCTCAATTTTTTGCAATTATGGATGGGCTGATAAAAAATTAATATCAGGCTGGTCCTCGTGATTACACTTCGATAATAGCAGGCCCATCTGTGATATAGCCAGTGCAAGTCAGTACCAATCCTTGCTTAAGGTCGCGGTCGGTGAGTACTTCATTGACAGACATCCACACTGTTCCTTTTTTGCATTGCACTGTACAAGAGCCACAAACGCCACCCTTGCAACTATACGGAAGAGCAATACCTTGGTCTAATGCATATTGTAGGATGGGTTCGTTTCCTGGTACTTGCAGTTCAATTTCTTGCCCATGTAATTGAATCGTGAGTTGTTTGGGACTGGCATCTTCTGGAATGCCTATTCTTTCGATTTTAGCGGCTGTATTTACCACGAAATTCTCTTTATAGAGCTGATCTTCACGGAAGCCTATAAATGTCAGTGTAAGCACAATCATGCGCATATAATCCGGTGGGCCGCAGAGGAAGAATTGTGCATCTGCTGCCTGATAGCGGAGATGTTGTTTTACCAGCATTTCCAGCAGGATATTACTTAATCGGCGATACGCATGTAGCGCATCCGGATCGTTGCTGTATAAGTAGATGACTTTTAATTGAGACGGGTATTGTTTCTCCAATTCCTGGATTTGTTGCAGGAAGATGGTTCTTTCTGGAGAAGAGTTGCTGTATATGAGTTTAACAGCAGCGGTTGGCTCTGTATGGAGGAACTGGCGTAAGATGGCGTAGACTGGGGAAATGCCGCTTCCGGCAGCCAATAGGAAGATATCTCTTGGTTGGGAGGAGGTGGGCCCAGGTGTAAAGCGTCCGGAGGGTTCTAGGGCGGTGACGATATCTCCGATTTGCCATGTATGGAGGATATGGCGGGAGATTTCACCGTTTTCCTTGCGGCGGATGGTGACAGCCAGGTGTTTATCCAATCCGGGAGTGGTACTGATAGAATAAGAGCGACGGTGTGTGATATTATGCAACTGGATGAGAAAGGTGAGAAACTGTCCCGTTCGGTATTCGATTTTTTCAGGTTGGGTGTTTTCCAACATGTAGGTGCGGGTATCTTCCGTTTCCCTGATTATAGCTGTGATTCTGAGTTCCAGGTACATAATGGGTGGGTAAAAAAAGAGTTACAGGCGTTGAGGCCTGTAACTCCGGTATTATGAAAGCATTTGCTGCTTAAGCAGTGACAGTGATTTTGTCTTTCATCATTTCGCGGGCAGCGCGGGCGATACCAGCGGCATCGTATCCACATTCGCGGAAGAGTTCTTCCGGTTTGCCATGTTCGATGATTTTATCAGGAACGCCGAGCATTCTGATATCGGCCTTATAGTTGTGTTGGGCCATGAATTCCAGGACAGCGCTACCGAAGCCACCGGTGATAGTACCATCTTCAACGGTGATAACTTTATCGTATTGCTGGAATATTTCGTGTAGCAGGGTTTCATCCAGTGGTTTAACGAAACGCATATCGTAGTGACCTGGCTGGAGGCCATCGGCGAGGAGTTCTCTGATGGCTTCTGTTACGAAGTTTCCTGGGTGACCGATGGAGAGGATAGCGATATCTTTTCCATCGCGGAGTTTACGGCCGGTACCTGTTTGTATGGCTTTGAAAGGAGTACGCCATTCAGGCATCACACCTTGTCCGCGTGGGTAGCGGATCACATACGGCAGGTTATTTTCCGGCAGTTGAGCGCTATACATGAGGTTACGGAGTTCTTCCTCGTTCATTGGGGCGCTGATGATGACGTTAGGGATACCGCGCATAAAGGCGATATCGTACACACCGTGGTGCGTAGGGCCATCTTCGCCTACCAATCCGGCTCTGTCAAGACAGAAGACTACTGGTAACTTTTGAATAGCTACATCATGTACTGCCTGGTCGAAGGCCCGTTGGAAGAAGGATGAGTAGATGTTACAGAACACGCGCATACCCTGGGTGGCCATACCGGCGGAGAGGGTAACCGCATGTTGTTCACAGATACCCACGTCGAATGCGCGATCTGGCATTTTTTCCATCATGAATTTGAGGGAGGAGCCAGAAGGCATAGCGGGGGTGATGCCAAGGATTTTATCGTTTTGTTCGGCCAGTTCGATGATGGTATGGCCGAAAACGTCTTGGTATTTAGGTGGCTGAGGTCTTTCAGGTACTTTCTTGAAGATCTCGCCGGTGATTTTATCGAAGAGGCCTGGTGCGTGCCAGGTGGTTTGGTCCTTTTCTGCGAGGGCATAGCCTTTACCTTTAGTGGTAACGATATGGAGCAGTTTAGGGCCAGGGATATCTTTCAGGTCCTGGAGGGTATCTGTCAGTTTGGTGATATTATGACCATCGATAGGGCCAAAATAGCGCATACCGAAAGATTCGAACAGGTTACTGGATTTGGATACCACGCCTTTGAGGCTGGCTTCCAGTTTGGAGGCCATTTCGCGGGTGAAATTCTTACCTACCGGCAGTTTTCCCAGCAGATTCCATACGTCATCGCGGAGTTTATTGTAGGTAGGAGAAGTAGTGATATCGGTAAGATATTCTTTGAGGGCGCCCACGTTAGGGTCGATAGACATGCAGTTATCGTTGAGGATAATCAGCACGTTTGCATTGGCAACGCCGGCGTGGTTGAGGGCTTCGAAGGCCATACCCGCTGTCATGGCGCCATCACCGATAACCGCAATATGCTGACGATCGAATTCGCCTTTATAGTGGGAGGCCATGGCCATACCCAATGCCGCAGATATAGAGGTGGAGGAATGGCCTACACCGAAGGTATCGTATTGGCTTTCATCTCTTTTAGGAAATCCGCTGATGCCTTTGTATTTCCTGTTTGTAGGGAATACTTCTCTCCTACCGGTCAGGATTTTGTGGCCGTAGGCCTGGTGGCCGACGTCCCAAACCAGTTGATCGTAGGGAGTATTATATACGTAATGCAATGCCACTGTCAGTTCCACCACACCAAGGCTGGCGGCGAAGTGGCCACCATGCACGCTTACAACGTCAATAATGTATTGACGCAGTTCTTCACAAACCTGGTGAAGCTGTTCCTTGCTTAACTTTCGAAGGTCAGCAGGATTTTCTATTTGGCTCAACAGTTGACCGGCCGTAATATTCATGATAAGGCTCAGGGTTTATTTAAGAGACAAAAATACGGAAAAAAGCTGTTGTTCTGGAGTTCTGGTTGATGGTTTGTTATCAAGCTGATAGTTTCCTAAATTTACAGAACTTATACAAAATTTCGTTCTATTTGTTTGCTACCCGTTCCTGAACCAGTTAACCGGTCATTGCACCTTTTGTAACAATTAGGTTTCAGTAGGGTTCCCAGAAGGGTATATTTGGTTATATACCTAGTATTCTAACATATATTAATGTTTAAGCATATTTCAAAATATTGGTGGTGCCAGATCACTGGATGGTTTTCATATTTCCTTGTCAATGCTTTTCTACATACTGGAGATATCACCGAAAGTTTTTATGGGGGACTGCTTGTCATCATAGTGTTGGGGGTTCTGTTCACGCATTTATTCCGCATGGGGGTAAAGAAGCTGGACTGGGAAGGGTATCCAATGGATAAGCAACTGATGTTCTTTTTTTGGATGTTGGTCGGTTCCGGGACCTTGATATTTGGTGGATTTTATGCCATTATGCGATATGTGGTGCAGGATGAGGATTTTGCCCATGCGAATCCATTCAGGGGATTATTGGGTTGTTACCTGATTATGACGGTCTGGTGGGTGATATATTTTTTATATCATTATATAGAACGGACGCGTATGGAGAAGCTGGATCAGTTGACCTTACAGGCGACGGTGAAGGAATTGGAGTTAAAGACGATCAAGGCGCAGTTGAATCCACATTTTATATTCAATGCGTTGAATAGTATTCGGGCGTTGGTGGATGAGAATCCGCAGCGTGCGCGGACGGCGATTACGGAGTTGTCCAATATATTGAGAAGTTCTATGGCAGCAGAGAAGGCGGAAACCGTGAGTATGGAGAAGGAGCTGAATATTGTAAAGGATTATTTGGCATTAGAGACGATACGATTTGAGGAACGATTGAATGTTACCTACGATATAGACCCGGAAACACTGGGCTTGCAGGTACCGCCGATGATGTTACAGACATTAGTGGAAAATGCCATTAAGCATGGTATTTCCAAGACCATCAGTGGAGGGAACGTACATATAAGTTCTCGACTGAAGGGATTGCAGCATGAAATCTTGATTGAAAATACAGGCCAGTTTGTGGAGAAATTGAAGAATGGGCATGGTTTTGGCCTTGAAAGTACACGTCAGCGGTTGAGTCTGCTATTCGGGAACCGGGCATCTTTTGAGATCAGGAATAAGGATGAAAAAATGGTGGAAGCCAGAGTAATAATGCCATTGCTGTAATAAAAACTGATAACTTTAAACCGCTGTAGCCGGAGCTAATCCAGCTATGGCATTCTTATATTTATTAACTTGATTTAATCATCAACCAAACCTGATATTGCCAATGAAAAAAGCATTGATAATAGATGATGAACGTCTGGCGAGGAGTGAGCTAAAGAAGTTGCTCGCAGACCATCCAGAGATCGTGGTGGTGGGAGAAGCCGTAAATGCGAAGGATGGTATCGAGAAGATAGAGACTTTGCATCCTGACCTGTTGTTCTTAGACATTCAAATGCCTGATAAGACAGGTTTTGAGCTGTTGCAGGAGCTGGAAAAAATGCCGCAGGTTATTTTCACCACTGCCTATGATGAACATGCGTTGAAGGCATTTGAGTACAATGCATTGGACTACTTGTTGAAGCCAGTAGAGCCTAAGCGTCTGGCCGATGCCATTCACAAGCTGCATCAGCAGGAAGAAAAAGAGCGGATGGCTGCCACTGGGGCTGTTCGTACAATGTTGTCTGAAAGTGACCAGGTATTTGTAAAAGATGGGGATCGCTGTTGGTTTGTAAAGCTGCAGGAGATACGTCTTTTTGAAAGTGTAGGAAACTATGCGAGGGTTTATTTTGAGTCTAACAAACCATTGATACTCAAATCCTTAAATGCTTTGGAAGAGCGTTTGGATGAAAGAGTATTTTTCCGTGCCAACCGTAAGCATATTGTAAACCTGCGTATGATTGAGAAAATTGATACCTATTTCAACGGGGGATTATTGCTAGAAATGCGTGGAGGTGAGAAAATTGAAGTGAGCCGCAGACAGGCGGTGAAATTTAAGGAGATGATGAGTCTCTAGAACGATAGGAAGTTACTTAAGTGTGTTGTAATATGCCGGCATAGACCGAGCTTGTAAAAAAAGTTGCTACTAAAAATATTAGGGCCCCTGTTTCTGCAGGGGCCCCATTTTTTATTATAACGCGTTTTAGATCTGTCTATGCTTTTACGGGAGCGTTCACGGAGTGAACGGCATCGGCGAGTTCTTTGATAAGGGAGGGGTCATGTTCGATCGCATTACCTACCACGATGATATCGGCGCCGGCTTTGCAGTTACGGTAGGCTTTTTCCGCATCGCGGATACCGCCGCCCACGATGATGGGGGCACTTACTTGGCTGGCCACACGGCTGATCATCGTTTCTGTGATAGGTATACGGGCGCCGCTGCCGGCATCCATATAGATCACTTTCATGCCCAGCATTTCGCCGGCCATGGCAGTGCACATAGCTATATCCGCTTTATCTGAAGGGATGGGGGTTGCATTACTAATGTAAGATACAGTAGTAGGAGCGCCACCATCAATGACCATATATCCTGTAGAAATTACTTCCAGGCCGCTTTTTTTAACGGCTGCCGCAGATACAACATGCTGGCCAATCAGGAGCTCAGGGTTTCTTCCTGAGATCATAGAAAGGTATAGCAGGGCATCTGCATATCGAGATACCTGCGAAGGGCTTCCCGGGAATAATACAACCGGGATATCGCAACTGGCTTTAAGTTGTTGAACACATTCATCCAGATGGTCGGTAATAACAAGGCTGCCACCAAGGAAGATATAGTCTACTTTGGCAGTTGTGCATTTTGCACCCAGTTCTATGATCCCTTCAGGGGTTACCTTGTCAGGATCAATCAAAACCGCGAATGCTTTTTCCTTCTTAGCCTTCCTTTCGATGAACGAATTGTATATTTTATTGTACATCAATAGCGCATTGTTCCGGTTGTCGCAAATGTATAATTTTTTTGTTAATAACCTACATTGATAAATAAATATGCATGACAGTCATTTTTTATTCATGAAGTTCATGATAACTACATCCTTATAAGTGACATAATTCTAATGCGTCCCTTTCTGGCAAATTTTGAGCCGGAAATATCGGGTTTGGGGATGTTTTTTAATAACAATCCTGCCCGCAAAGAGTTTGTGCAATTATCCACAAGCTGTGCAAAATAAGTAGGTTATTCTACCCGATTAAAAAATTACTTTAGTGGTACCCGCAGCGCAGTAACCAGTATTGTATAATCCTAAGAAAAATTAAGCATGAAAAATCCAGCAAACAGAGAAGCCGGACTTGAGTTTACGCGTCATTTCAGCAAGGCCGGAGTAAGCCCCTATGAGCAGTTTGAATATGATTTTCGTTCTTCTGTGATCAGGAATCCTGGTGGGGATATCGTTTTCGAGATGAACAATGTGGAAGTTCCATCGGGGTGGTCGCAAATTGCGACGGATATCTTAGCCCAGAAGTACTTCCGGAAAGCCGGTGTGCCGCAATCCGACGGTAGTTTGGGGCGTGAAACCTCCGTGAAGCAGGTTGTCCATCGTATGGCTAATTGTTGGAAGGCTTGGGGAGAGAAATATGGTTATTTCGCGTCGCCGAGGGATGCCCAAGTATTTTACGATGAACTGGTGTACAGCATGCTGAATCAGGGTTGTGTACCTAATTCGCCACAATGGTTTAATACGGGGTTGTTTGAGAGTTATGGCATAAAAGGAAAACCGCAGGGGCATTATTATGTGGAGCAGCAGACCGGAAAACTGGAGAAATCCACTTCCGCCTATGAGCGGCCGCAGCCACATGCCTGTTTTATCCTGAGTGTGAATGACGACTTGGTAAATGATGGCGGTATTATGGACCTCTGGCAACGGGAAGCGCGCATTTTCAAGTATGGTTCTGGTGTAGGAACGAATTTCTCCCGCATTCGTGGAGAAGGGGAAAAGCTCAGTGGTGGAGGCACCAGCAGCGGATTGATGAGTTTCCTTAAAATCGGGGACCGGGCAGCAGGTGCTATCAAATCTGGCGGTACCACGAGAAGAGCTGCTAAAATGGTGTGCCTGGACCTGGATCATCCAGAAATTATGGACTTCATCAATTGGAAAGTAGAAGAAGAAAAGAAAGTAGGGGCATTAATTGCTGCCGGTTATTCTTCAGATTATGAAGGCGAAGCCTATAGAACTGTATCCGGACAGAATTCTAATAATTCCGTTCGTATTCCTAATAAATTTTTCCATCAGTTGGAAGAAGATGGTGATTGGGAACTGATTGCCCGCACCACCGGTAAGCCCGTAAAGACGCTGAAAGCGCGGGAAATATGGGATCAAATTGCCTATGCCGCCTGGCGTTGTGCAGATCCCGGAACACAGTACGATACCACCATCAATGAGTGGCATACTTGTCCGAAAGGAGGACGTATTAATGCTTCGAATCCATGTTCGGAGTATATGTTCCTGGATAATACCGCTTGTAATCTTGCTTCCGTGAACCTGCGCAGATTCTTTGATGATAGCAGCAGTATGTTTGATGTACCAGGATTTGAATATACGGTCAGGTTGTGGACAGTAGTGTTGGAGATTTCCGTGTTAATGGCGCAGTTTCCATCCAAAGAGGTGGCGCAGTTGAGTTATGATTATCGTACGTTGGGATTGGGATTTGCCAACCTGGGTTCCATGCTGATGGTAAGCGGAATACCGTATGATAGTGAAGAGGCCAGGGGAATAGCTGGTGCTATCACCGCCATTATGACGGGAGTAGCTTATCGTACTTCCGCGGAAATGGCTGCTCATTTGGGACCTTTTGCGCGGTATAGTGAGAACCGGGAAGATATGTTGCGGGTGATGCGGAACCATCGGGCGGCAGCTTACGATGCCAGTGATGCGTATGAGGGACTGGAAATTAAGCCTGCAGGGATCCATGCAGTATATTGTCCGGATTACTTGCTGAAAGCCGCTACAAAAGCCTGGGATGAAGCCGTGAAGCTAGGAGAAGTGTATGGATACCGGAATGCACAAGCAACTGTAATCGCTCCAACTGGCACAATAGGATTGGTGATGGATTGTGATACCACCGGTGTGGAACCTGATTTTGCATTAGTGAAATTCAAGAAGCTCTCCGGGGGCGGTTATTTTAAGATCATCAATCAGTCGATTCCATCAGCCCTTCAGCATCTTGGGTACGCGTCTCCCGAAATCAAAGCTATTGTAGACTATGCCAAAGGTACTGGCTCCTTTGCCGGTGCGCCTTATATCAATCATCAGTCGCTCAGCGAAAAGGGATTTATAGGAGAAGAGTTGAAGAAGCTGGATAATGCCGTGGTTTCTTCTTTTGATATTGCATTCGTATTCAATGTGCATACGCTTGGGGAAGAATGTTTGCAGCGGTTAGGATTCAAACCGGAAGAGTATTTCAGTTTGGAATTCAGTCTGTTACATGCATTAGGATTTAATGACGAGGAAATTGATGCTGCAAATGATTATGTATGCGGCACCATGACCGTAGAAGGTGCACCATATCTGAAAGAAGAACATTTGGCCGTATTTGACTGTGCAAATAAATGTGGCAAGCATGGGCAGCGGTACATACATCCGCATGGGCATATTCGGATGATGGCTGCCACGCAGCCGTTCATTTCAGGGGCTATCTCCAAAACGATCAATTTGCCACATGAAGCAGAAGTAGATGCGATTGCAGATGCTTATCTGCTCAGTTGGCAGTTAGGACTCAAAGCTTGTGCGCTTTACCGAGATGGAAGTAAGCTTAGTCAGCCGCTGAGTAACAAGAGTGAAAAGAAAAAGAAATCAGATGCGCCTGTGGCGGCCACTTCCCAGATAATAGACCTGGATGATCTCAGTACGGAAGAGTTGTTAGAGGAAGTGAATAAGCGTATGCAGGCCAGTAAGGATACCACATTGAAGCGTCAGTTGTCTAGGATCGTGGAGCGTAAAGCTTTGCCATCCAAACGAGGTGGGTTTACCCAGAAAGCGAGAGTAGGCGGACAGGCCATTTACTTACATACTGGGGAGTACGCTGACGGTACGTTGGGTGAGATTTTCGTTGATCTGGCGAAAGAGGGATCTACTTTACGTAGTTTAATGAACTGTTTTTCAATTGCCGTATCGGTAGGACTGCAATATGGTGTGCCGTTGGAAGAGTTTGTAGACAAGTTTGTGTTTACTCGATTTGAGCCGGCGGGGATGGTAGATCATCCGAACATAAAGACAGCCACATCGTTGGTGGACTTCATTTTCAGGGTATTAGGGTATGAATACTTGGGACGGACTGATCTGGTACATGTATTAGATGCGCCGGCGAATACGGGTGAAGAAGATGAAGAGGCGCCTGGTGTGATGCCGCCATTATCGAATGTGCGGGTTACAGCAGCAGGAAATTCTGCTGCATCCGCTCCTAAGGCCGTAAAGCAGCCTGTGACAGCAGTTCAAAAAGGTGAAAATAGTACGCAAGATTACATGAGAAGTATGCAAAGTGATGCGCCTGCTTGTAATGTTTGTGGTCATATTACCGTACGTTCCGGAACATGTTACAAATGTCTGAATTGCGGTAACAGCATGGGTTGTAGCTGAATTGGTGTTGCAACTCTTGTTAATGATATGTTATTTAGCCTTTAAAATTTCAAAGAAAAATAACATGCCCTTACCTTTGTATTCAAATAGGGTTTTCATAGGATAGTAACAAATTGAGGGCGCTTTTCTAGGCGCCCTTTTATTTTTTAAAAATATAGGTATCCAGGAGCCCGTCAATACCTTCTACTCTATCTCCGATTATTCTGTCGGTGGATCAGATATTTCATTTTCTTTAAAATTTGCTTCTTTTTTTAATTGAACTAAAAAATAAGTCCTCTTTTTTAGTGCTTTTCCAATATTTACCTTGTCGTGATCGTCATGATATAATTTTATTATATTTGTTATTGTATTAATTTTTATTATGGTTACTGTCCTATGAAAAACCAAATATTCCTACACCGCGTGATTCATCATGCACTGTAAATGACTCTCGAAAGCAATGGTTCGCCCATTGCTTTTGTTTTTTTAAGAAATGGTCTCTTTTTGGGCGTTTTTCGTCAATTTTCCCGAAAAAATTTTAACATAACTTAATCCCAAAATAAATTGTATTTTTAGATCCGTAAATTTTGCGCCTTATGAAGAAGCTGTTGTTCCTGCTGTTGGTAGTATTGGCCGCAGCCGCATCAGCATATGCCAACACTGGGTTCAAGAATGGAGATAACAATGGAGATAAAAACGGTGGAGATAACAACGATAACCGTAATAATTCCAAAACTATCGCTAATAACAAGCCACTGCGAGTGGAAGAGTTTGTCTTCTTGTTTCCCAGGGTAGAATCTCCTGAAAAAGTAGATGAGGGAGAGTTGGAAAAAGCTATTGTGGATCTGTACAAATGGTACCTCCAGAACGAAAATAAGATCAACGCCAACGACTTCCTGAAGTCTAGTGGCAAGGAACTGCTATTTCCATTTAAAGTGGATCCTAAGGTGCTGCAACAGTATTTCCTGTTCGTAAAGAAGAATTTTCCAGGTTTCAGCGAAGACGACCTGAGCAACTGCAAGCGGTCTCGCAAGAAAGAAGCCGTTACTGTACGCGACGATATGGATAACCCATTGTCGATTTCCGTTAACAGATAAATTTGGTGGCATTACGTAATGCATGTAGAGTTTAATTACAATAAGGGGGAAGTGTTAAGTGCATTGCGTTATCATTTTATGCATCGAGGCGAAATCAAGGTATTTCGCAACACTATTATCATCTTCCTACTGGCCACTTTCGCTGGCTATGTTTTCCATCTGGTTACAATTGGCGCTTTAACCGGCATCACTGTTATGATCCTGGCTTTAGTGTGGGTATTTTGGTACCTGTTACCCATGTCTATCTACACCCGCGCTGAGACCTTCAAAGATGAAATACGTCTGAAGTTTGAAGACGAAGGATTAATGATTTCCACCGGCACTAGCTATCAAGAACGTAAGATCAGTTGGAATAAGTTTTCCAAAGTGGTGGAAACCAAAGAATTTATTTACCTGTATAGAGATAAGAAATCATTTTTCCTCATTCCAGCCAGCGCGTTTAAATCTCATGAGGCGTTTGAAAACTGTGTGAAATTTCTGAAAGAGAAGATTGCGGCGTAGGTTTTTAGAGGTTATATCAATAAAAAGGGAAAAGGGGTTGACGTCTGCGACGTCAACCCCTTTTCCCTTTTTTGTCGGCCCTGCCCAGCGGGCAGGGCCGACAAAAAAGCTTTGCACTGCTGGTAGGGCGACAGGCAGCAGATTTACGCGTGTCTCCCTATAAATCAAAATTGTGAAATACGCCAAAGTGCAAGATATGATTCATGGTTTTCGCTCCTGAAGTGACCTGTATCAACTGATTCATGTAACCAATATCCACTTTCAGATTCGATTTGATCTGGTAACCAGTGGCCACCAAGAAACGATTTTGATCAAATAGCAAATTGCTGATCTGATTACCCCACAGATTCAAGAAGATTTCATCTTGCAATGCGATATAGAATGGCGTTACCTCCTTTTTGTGTTTGATAGGCAACTGCGTACGATTGAAATACCGGGTTCGGTTGCCATATTTCCAATCATTTACAGGCTTATGTGGGCCGTCTGGATTGGGTTGGCCTACCCAGCGCTGTTCCAGTCGGAAACGATGCGTCATGTCGACCTGTTTGCTTTTGTGGATATACTGCTGGAAAATACGATGTTCTGGTAGCCAAGTATCCGCAGCATTGCTGTAGGTGGGGATATACGCATATCCCAGTAGTACATGATTTTGTTTATTCAGCGAATATTGCAAACCACCCCGCACCAGGAGTTGGCCTTTGTTGCTGAAACCATCGCGAATACGAAGCTGGACATCAAAAGGAATGGCCCATTTATTATTGATTTTAGCGGTACCGAAATAGGTATACCAGTTTTGATATAGATGCGTGACATCCTGCGCCACTGCTTGCTGGCAGACAAACGCCAACAGCAGCAGCCATGAAAATTTTCTACTCATTGCTACTTACGAATATAGGTTGGCATTAAAGATAAAAATTTGATGGAGATCTAAAAAGGTAGGACTGTTAATGAAATATACAATCGCTTTTAAATGGGAAACGCCCGGATCAGCTATAGTAGCTGTTTCCGGACGTCAGATGATTGTTGTTGTGTTATAGTTGCGACTTTGTTAAAATTTATTGTACCAGAGTTTTGTTCCCTTCGTATCCCCTCCTATTGCTTGGGATGCTTTCTGGTAATTGTCGGGGTTCTGCGTGGTTTCAGAAATGAGGTAAGTGAGTCGGTATGGAACGAAAGTAACTTTTGGGTCCACAGTGCCAGATACCGGCGCTATGAATAATGGCGCTCCGCCTGGTTTTGCGAAGTGCAGTCTTGTTCTTTCAAACCATGCCTGAAACCCTTGTGGATAAAAGGCCAGCCATTTTTGTGATCCAATCACATTTCTCCAATCTGCACTATTGTAAGGAACCCTAGTGAGATAGGCATTGATATCCGTATCCGTGTAACTAGCTTTTCCAAGTGTGCGCCAGTACTCCAGCGACGCTCTTACGGCGTTGTTGTAATGCGTGGTGGCATCTCCTACATTCCAACCTCTAGCCGCAGCTTCTGCCAGAATGAATTCCACTTCGGAATAACTCATCAGGATACCTGGCATAGTAGCGCTATATACCTGCTTTCCAGGGAAGGAGTATTCATTTGGCGGAAGCCTGTTTTTATCAGAACTGGAAGTACCATAGGCCAGACCTTTGATAGTATCTGAGTTTCTGGCAGGGCGTGCATAGATATTCAGTCGCGGGTCCTGTACGCTTTTCATATAATCTACCAGGGTAGATGTAACGAAAAACTCGCTGATTTCCCTTTCGGATTCATTGTACGGAAACTTGTTTGGCGCTGCATCCATGTATTGGAATTGCGCATTATCCGCATTGCTGCTGAGGGCATTCTGCCAATGGGCTTCGATGATCTGTTGGGCCAGTTGTGGATTCGCATCTGCCATACGGATAGCCATACGCAGCATGAGTGAATGTGCCAGCTTTTTCCAGAGGGCCACTTTCCCATTATAGATAATATCTCCGGAATTAAAGCTGCTTTGGTTTTCATCCATTACATTAATCTGTTGCTGGAGTGTGTCCAGTAAAGATTTGTAGATGGTTTGGGCATCATCATATGCCGGAGTGATATTGGTAGTTACCTGAAATGCCTGTGTGTACGGAATATTGCCGTAGGTATCTGCCAATATTTGGTAGATCCAGGATTTCATGATTAGCGCAATGGCGTTCTGGTTAGCAACACCCACTTTATTGGTTTTGGAATTGTTTTGTTTTACCAGATCGTCCAGGTTGTGGAGGGCAGTGCTGTACAAAGTGTTCCACAATGCTGCGTTGTTGCCTTCATCCAGTTGGTATTGCGCGTCGTTGGTGCGGGAATTTCCTGTCCAGAATTGCGCGTATTCCATGGCGATATAACCATTTTGTAATCCACTATACAGTACATCCATAGCGGATTTTTGAGCGCCAGTCAGTAGATATTGTGGTTGTGTCTCCGTAGGTTTTGTTGGATTACGGTTATAATCTTCCAGTTTTTTACAACCGGTGAAAGCTGCTGTGATGGCCACCAGGGCTATTGTGCTATATCTAGTTATCTTATTCATCATACATCTCAAAAGTTTAGAATGACACATTCAGGTTCAGGCCGATGGATCTGATAGATGGCAGTGCACCCCCTTCAATCCCTTGGATATTCGAAGCGGAATTGAGGATGTTGGATGGATCCACATTAGGCGCATTGGACTTGATCAGCCATAGGTTACGACCATAGAGTGAAAGTCGTGCGGCTTGTGCTTTTATCTTCTTATACCATGCTTCCGGTAGTGTATAACCCAATTTCACCTCGCGGAGGTAGATATAGCTTGCATCGTACAGGTTGGCCTTACTGATAACATTACCACCATTGAAGTTGAAATGATCTTTTGCAGTGATCAGGGTGGTATTAGGTTTACCATCGTCTGTTACACCTGGAACGATGATACCTTTATCGCGGATATCGTTGGCTACCGTGCTTTCCAGCAGACCTGATTTCTCTCCGTATAGGTTGGTATAGGAGAAGAAGTTGCCGCCTTTTTGGAAGTCGATCAGTGCAGAGAGGTAGATCCCTTTATAGCTGAAGCTATTGGTGATACCACCTACATAATCCGGATAGGCGTTACCGATAGGTTTAATACCACTTACTTGATAATAGCCATTGGCATCCACTTTCCTGTTGCCGCGATCATCGTAGACATAATCCGTACCCATTATGGTACCCAGTGGCTCCCCTACTTTCGCTACCACAGAGACTTTCTGTGTACGTCTGTCTGTACCGATGTTCAGCAGCGATAGCGCCAGGTTATATTGGTTCACCTCCATATTCAACAGTTTGTTCCTGTTGCGGGCCACGTTGGCGTTGATATCCCAGCGGAAGCCGTTTTTCAGGCGGATAGGATTCAGGTTTATGCCGATTTCCACCCCTTTGTTCTGAACAGTACCACCATTGACATAAGTGCTGGTATAGCCAGTAGCAGCAGGGATTTGCAAAGGCAGCAGTTGGTCTTTAGTGGTTTTATCGTAGTAGGTAAAGTCAACGCCTATACGATTATCTAAGAATTTCAATTCGATACCTGTTTCAAACTCTGAAGTACGTTCTGGTTTGAGTTGCAGGTTGTTTTTAGTTGGATCGAAGTTATTGATAGGGTTATTTCCGAATGGCGGAATGAACTGGTAGGTATCATAGAGGCGGTATACATCCGCATCATTACCTACAGCAGCCACGCTACCGCGAAGTTTACCGAAGCTGAGCCATTTCCAGTCTTTCAGCAGATCGGAAAATACGAAGGATGCAGACGCAGAAGGATAGAAATACTGATTATTTCCTTTCAGGAGCGTTGAGCTCCAGTCGCTGCGGCCTGTCAGGTCCAGGAACAGGAAGTTTTTATAACCCAGGTTTGCTGTAGCAAAAACAGAGTTGATTTGTTTTTCTGCATATTCATCGATGATGTTAGCAGGTGTAACAGAGTTGAGCAAATTATAAATACCTGGCGTGATGAGTCCACCGTTGGTAGAACCGCCGGTGGTAGTCCATTTGCGGTGCATGATATTGCCGCCAGCAGTAGCATTCAATTGGAAGCTGCTGCTTAGTTCCTTGTGTACATTAGCAGAAAATTCGTAGTTCAATTCTCTTGACGTGCGGATACGTTTGATGTAACCACCTACCAGATAATCTTTGGCCGTTCTTTCCTCTTCCAGTTGGTTGTAATCGTCCATATAAACGCGGCCGCGGAAGGTTAGCCATTTGGTAGCGTCGTAGTCGAGGCCAGCATAGCCGAACATACGGTTACGGCTATCCGTTTCGTAGTCCATATAACGGTTCCAGTAGGGGCCGTTGCTGGATGACATAGTATCGTTATTCCAGGCGCGGCGATTCCAGGTCATTTGGGAGCCATCTGGATATTGGTAGATTTTCTCTTTATCGAGTTCCAATTGACGTTGACCGTACATGGTGAACTGGAGTGTAGGGTTAGGACCCGTGAAGCCAGTGCCAGGGCGGCCTTTCGCGCTCAGAGAGCTATAGTTGACAGCCGCAGTAGCCGTGAGGCCTTTACCCAGTTTATAGTTTCCGTTGAACGAGAGATTATTACGTTTCAGGGTGGAATTAGGCAGCACGAATTTCTGATCCATATTGCCATAGGAGAGGCGGAAAGCACCTTTATCGTTAGTGCCGCTCATCGCGATATTGTTGGTGACTGTGACGCCTGTTTTGTAGAAATTCCGCACATTATTCGGTTGTGGCGACCATTTAGTGGTTTGACCGAAGAAAGGATTGTTTTTATCTTTTCCCCAAGACCAATATGGGCGGACGATCTGGCCGTTGAGACGAGGGCCCCAGGATTGATCTTCATAGTATTGCGGCATGAGATCGTAGCGGCCTTTCCCGTTGTTATCATCGTAGGTGGCAGCTTGTTCATTGAGGAATCCTTCCGGGTGTTGATTATAGTAGAGTGTATCAAATTTTCCTGTAGCGCCGCCACCGTAAAGGTTTTGGTATTTAGGCAGTACAGAAACCTGGTCTATTTGTGCATTCAGGCTATAAGTAACGCCGATGCCACCTTCCGCATCGGGGCGTTTTTTGGTAGTGAGGAGGAGAACCCCATTTGCACCGCGGCTACCATAGAGGGCTGTAGCTGCCGCCCCTTTCAATACCGAGATATTATCGATATCTTCTGGGTTGATATCTTGGAGGGGGCTACCATAGTCGTATCCGCCGCCACCATTGAGTTGTCCGCCTTGGTTTGTGTTTGTATTCATGATAGGCACCCCGTCTACCACGAAGAAAGCGTTGTTATCGCCGAGGATGGATTTAACGCCGCGGATCGTAATTTTTGAGGAGCCGCCCATAGAGCCGCTGTTGGTGTTTACTTGGAGGCCAGGTACTTTACCGCTGAGGGCATTCACGAAGTTGGCCTCTTTCGCCTCTTGTACCGTATTTCCGGCCACTTCTTGCATCGCGAAGCCCACGCTACGAGGGTTTTTTCGTATACCCAGGGCAGTTACCACCACTTCATTCAGGACTTTTTTACCACTGTTGGCAGTAGATAATTTGATATTGATCTCTCCCTTTTTAGTGATGGGTATTAGTTGTTCTGCGTAGGTAGGAGCGCTAACGATGATGGTATCATGGATAGCGGCTTTCATGGTGTAGGCGCCGGTAGCATCCGAAGTGGTGCCGGTACCTGACTTTTTATTTTTGATCATGGCGCCAGGAATGGGTGTTCCGGCATCATCTTTCACAGTACCGTTGATCGTAAACTTATTGATATCCTGTCGGATGGTTTTTTCATCCGGAGGGAGGATAACACCGGTATCCTTTGTAGGATTGGGTTTGCTGGTATCTTTAGCTGAAACTGTTGTGTCCTTCTTGGGTTTCGCAGGAGTAGTGTCAGCAGCGGGTTTGATAACAGCAGGAGTTGTTGTATCCTGTTGTTGCTGCATAAGCAGAAACCCATGTGGGATTGTGTATGCACTGCTTGAGGTATAGCAGAAAAGGGCATAGCACAGCCCCAACCAGGCTGGTACTTGGCTTCTCATTATATAGTGCTTGATTTGGTTACAAAATTTTTGGGACGGGATGGCAAATGCTAAGCCGTCTACAGTTAAATGGCACGATCTATCAAGTACTATACAATCGAGAAGTCTTTTACAATGGGTTGTAGATTAAAAAAAAATCAGATTAGGTTTTTCTGCATTTCGTAGTGAGGTATCCCAACTTCTGTAAATTCTTTACCAGCAATGGAATAGCCGAGTTTCTCATAGAATCCGGCTGCTTCTTTGCGGGCATGCATCATGAGCGTTTTAAAGCCATCATTGCGCGCGATATTTTCTGCGTAGATGATGATATCTCTGCCGATGCCTTTGCCTTGAAGGATTGATGATACCGCCATTTGGCGAAGCTGCACGATGTCTTGATTTTCTGTTGGAGAGAGAATACAGCAGCCGACGAGGGTTGTTTTTTCATTTTCGGTGTAGAAGGCGCCGATCAGGACATCATTGATTTCCTGTTGGAGATATTCTTCGGAGAAGGTTAGCCCTAGCGGTTTTCGTAATATTTCATCGCGGAGGGCAACCATGTCGTGGTAGTCGCAACTACCGTATTCGAGTATACGAAAAGTTATCATGAGCATCAGGTATTAAGCAAAGATGGGCTATGCCGTTGTTTTAGCACGTGTCTCCCGAAATAATATTTACAAATATATTGCCATCAGGTGAAAAGTTGTTCTTCGAAGAACTGGATGATGAGATGATCTATAGATCTTACTTCCAACATTTCATCTTGAATGCGGAGGGCATTTGGGTGGGTATCTGTACAGATGACTTTTTTGATGATACCGCTATTTTTAATGCGTTGCCAGCCATTTCCCGCGAAGATGCCGTGGGTAGTGATCACATTTATCTCGGCAGCGCCGGCTTCTTTATAAGCCTCCGCAGCATGAATTAAGGAGCCACCGGTGCGGATCATATCATCGTAGATAATGACTGTTTTGTCTTTCACATCAGCGCTGATGGCCGTGATGGCGGTTTCGTCTCCGGAGAGGCGGCGTTTAAAGACAAAAGCAGCGGGCACATGCAGGTCGTTAGCGAGCGATTCCACCCATTTAGCGCGGCCAGCGTCTGTACTGGCCAGGACAAAGGGATGGCCATCTGCCAGTTCCCAGGCGGCCTCTTTAACAAAGGTTTTAGCGTATATGTGGACAGGGCGGACACCGCTTTCAAAATAGTGGGTGATACCGTCTACATGGAGATCTATCAGCACTATTTGGTTCCCATGGGCCGTTTGTGGCAGGGATGAGAACAGGACGGCACGTGTTTTAGCTTTTACGATTTCGCCGTATTTCACTGCTCTTTCCATCGTAGAATAGCCGAAAAACGGGATAACGATCGAAATAGCCGTGGCGCCCATTTGGATACAGCCGCTAGCGAGGTCATAGAGCTCCAGGGTTTCTTTATCGTCAATAGTGCCGCCCAGGAGGACTACCTCGCGGTTTCTCACATTAGAGAGGATGCGGTGATAGTGTTCCCCATCGGGGAAATCGCGAATATCGAGTTGTCCATTTTCCCATTGTGGCAGGGAAATGGCGAGGATTCGATCTTTCAAGTATTGATAGCGCTGGGTAGCGAAAATGATTTTTTGCGGCATGATTAAAGAGTCGTCTATAGTAAAATTAGCTAATAATACGGACAGGTGGGATATTTATCCCCCTGATAATTAATAAATTTGCCGCTGAGCACTGTCGCACTGCAAAAAAATACGTTTAGCCAATTTCATTTTAACGTTTCTTTTGCGGGTGGAAGATTAATTTTGAAAGATTACAACTTACATGGTTCGTTTTTTCGCATATATCGGAGCACTTATTATTTTCTTATTCATCAACCTACAGGATACTGTTGCACAAGTACGATTGTCCGGTATGGTGGCGGATCAGGATACCAAGGTGGGAATTCCTTTTGTTTCTGTTTTAAATAAGAAAGCAATGACGGGCACTCTCAGTGCTGAGAATGGTCGTTTTTATATTGAGGCAATGCCTGGAGATACGGTAGAATTCTCCATGGTAGGTTATGCCACACGGGTAATCGTGACACCAGGAATGAGTGCCACTTTTGACGTATTAATGCAAAAGCGTTTGTATGAATTAGGAGGCGTGAATGTGCAGGGGAAAAGTCATTTGAAGGATTCTATCGCGATGCGAGAAGAGTATAAAAAGTATTTCAATTATAAAAAGCCAGGAGCAGTGGATGTGTTGAAGACATTACCCACTAATCCGATAACAGCGCTCACTTACCTGGTGCCTAGCAAAACGAGGAAGCGTAAAGAAGAATTTAAGGAGCAGTTGATGTACTGGGAGAAAGAGAAGTTCATTGACTATCGTTATTCTCCTGAAGTAGTGGGTAGAATGACGAAATTGCAAAGTCCGGAATTGGATTCTTTCATGTTGCATTATCGCCCTACTTACCAGTTTCTGAATGATGCTTCTGAATATGATTTGTTGTTATATATCAAGAACTCATTTGAAGAGTGGAAGAAGCAGCATGGTGCTACAGGCACCGTTAGTAGCGGGACTGCAGTACACTAAGATTAAGATATAGCGGCATCTTCGGATGCCTTTTTTAATACATGATATTTACCTGGTAGCCAGCTTCACCCAGTATTAGTATACCATCATCTTCCAAGCGTACTGGCTCTTTACATTCTATTCTCTCCCCTTTTACTAAGACGAATGTACCGTAGGTAGAACCTACATCTACTACCCAATATTGATTTTTAGTCAATTTTATCATACAGTGTCGTCTGCTGATACTATTATTCAGGAAGAAAGTGCTACCTATTTCTTGTCTGCCGAAGAAAGCGGTATGAAAGAATTTAAGTTCGAATGTTCGTTGCGAGGACTGTTCCGTTAGTCTTATGCCTATGGGGGCGCGTAAGGTGATGACAGTGGCATCGGCAGGCAGTGGGGCTCCGCAATTGCTGCAGGCAATAGGTTGATTGGAGGGGGAAGAGAAGAGATTGTCCTGTTGGCATTGAGGACAAACAATTTTAAAATGGTTATTCATACTGAAGGCTGATTGAAACGTGTCTCACTAAAAAATAATCCGGACTATAAATATCGACATGAATACTGTCTTACTGCCGCAGTGGTGGGAGAATTTGGGGGATATTGCGACTATTACAGATTTCTATTCAGCTAGATAAACCTATTTATTTTATTTTTTAATGGACCATATAATGTCTAAGTTAATTTTCTGATAAGGAGCCGAGTCAGAAGGATTGATCTATAAATTACCACAGTAGCCATTCTAATAGCCTCTTTACTAGTTATTTTTTATCATGTATTAAATTGATTTTGAGAAAGGATTAAATTTTAGTTGTATTGCATGAAATTTGTTAACGCCGTAATTTTAGCACCCAAATAAAAACCTATCGGTTGTTTTTCGGAATGCAATTTATGTACGTAATAAGTAACCTATAAAAATCAATATTCGTAGTCCCTATATTTAAACCACATGGTAAGAAAACTCTGTTGTGTTCTTCTTGCATTGTGCCCTGTTACCCTTGTTTATGCACAACAAGAAGTTGTTACCCTTGATCTGAAGAGAGATCCTGTAGCAACGCGGGCTGTCAGAGCGGTAATGCTGGATTCTATTTTGAAGAAATACCCTATGGATACGGCTTTGCATAAAGCCGGGATACAATCAGGATTTCAGCAATACGTTTCCCGTAACTATGGCACGCAAGAATTATCCAAAATGAAGGATGCATCCAAGATGATGTCTGATTCTCTCAGCGCCAAGAAATATTTTGATACCAGATTACGTAGCCTGTATGCCATGAAGGATAACTTTCCGGGCCTGTCTGCATTTCCTAAGCATGTGCTGGGAAATAAGTTTGGTGGCGCTAATGCTGCCATCACCTACAATAATGCACCTGGAAATATTGCACCTGTTCAGGTTACAGGATCTGTGAACGATCAGGTAACGCTGATGAATATCCCTTTTGATGTGAATTATACTTATCACACCGGACAGCCATGGGATTACCAGGAAGTGTTTGCAAGAGGTATGAAGCAGGTCAGTTTCAATAAAGAAGAATACGTGGAAAGACTAAGTAAACAGGTGAATAAGTCTTTTGATGTAAATAAATATTTCCTCCAGGATATTAATGTATCCGATGCTGTGAAAAAATACCTGCAAAACAAGCTGGATGAAGTAAAGACAGGCATTTCGCATCTTACTGGCGACAGTACGCTTCGGGATATTATTAGTCCGGAAGAGTTGATCTACCTGGATTCTGCGCAAATAAAAAATGTACTTTCCTCTAATCAAACTATTCGGAATTTTCATCCGACGGATAGTAGTTCCATGCAGCAATACCTGGACAAGATTTATGCACTGAAGGCACAGGTGGCAAAGGATAAAACCGTGCAGCGGTTGATATCATCGCAGGATAAGCTGAACAAAACTATTACTGGGGCTGTGGAAAATCCGGAATCAAAAAAAGATGCACTGCGCTCCCTCCTACCATTAAACTTTATGCAGAAACTTTTTTTGCAGATGAGAAGTTTGCAGATAGGAAATCTTTCCGGTGAAGGCAATGGATTGACGAAAGATCTTTTCCTGTCTGGGCTGCAAGGCTCCCTGCTTGCGAATAATAAGTTTGTGATGCTGGGATTAGGTAGTCGTAATGATGCACGTGATTTAAAGAATATCGGCTTAAACAATAGTATGGAGCCGGGTAGCTTTGCAATACAGTTTATGCAGTTAGGAACTGGTGATCTTAACGGTGCGCATACACATGTAGGCGTATTGAACGCGAACTCCAGGCAGCAGGGAAACTCCTTTAATATGCCAGTATTGCCAAGAAATATTTTTGTAGGCGCTGTTTCGGAGCAGATTGATTTAGGGCAATATGGAGTGATAGCAGCGGAGTTGGAGAAATCAAATGTTAGTTTGAAGAATGTTATGGGAGATAACAATTCTCTCCTGGCTTCTAAGGTAGCAGCAGCGGGCATGTTTAATGATTTTATGGAAACGATGTCCTTTGGACTGGATTATAACGGGGAGTTGAAATCGTGGAATCTTTCCCAGCGGGCATATGCCAAGTTCAGTGGGATGGCTTATAGTAATCCAGGATCGCCAGGTTCCACTAGAGGATCAGTGAAGTATGGGGTGAAGCTGGACAGGCAATTTCAGAAGAGAAGGATTGCGGTAGGATTCAGAATGGACAGGCAGGATACGCGTATTGCTGCCATGGGTGATTCCAAATGGAAGAACAGCCAGTTGGCGTTGGACTTCAGAATGCGTGTGAAAAAGAATTTATCTGTTAGTTCCCGCATTGCACAATCTATGATGAAAGGGGTTACCGATAGTACCTCCTCCACTGGTTACGTGAATAGGAATATCACTGTTTCTTCGCAATGGAATGGACGCTTGTTTGCCGTGAATAATGCTACCAATGCCACTTTTAGTCTGCAACAGGTGGATGTAGCTCCTGTGAAGAGTGTGTTATTGAACATGAACCTGAATCACAATATTATTTTGGGTAGTCATTTATTGTCGGTGAATGTGATGTACAATAAGGATTTGCGAGATGAAGCATTGTATGGTAACCTCATGACAGCGGAAACATCCTGGAGTTATAAGTTGACCAAGTTGCTAAACTGTAGTTCCGGCATTACCTACCTGAATAACAAAGCGGTGGTACAGCAGGCAGGGGTAAGACAAACCATTGGCGCTAACCTGATGAAAAGAATGGATGTTAACCTGTTCTTAGACTGTAGGAAGAATCTGCAGAATACAACTCAAAATTATTTATTCGGAACCTTTACCACTTCGCTGGCAATACATTATCAATTGAACTAATTATGCGCAAGATATTTTTTGGTATTTGCATATTTTTTTTATGTCTCCCGATGTTAGGGGCTGCGCAGGTAACAACAGTGTTTCTCCCCGAAATACAGGGGCGTACGCTAGATGGATTGTTACAGGCTAAATTCAGCAGTTCCTTGAATTCCAGGCAGCGGGTAGTACTTACTATTACTGTTACCGCTGCATCTGTAGGAAAGGTGGTGGTGGTGAAAACGTCTCCATTTGATTTGCAACCAGGTGTTAATTCATTGCCCGGTGGAATGTTGAATGGCGCCAGTGTACAGTTTGGTAATAATAAAATAGCAACGATACTGCGACAGGCAGGATTTTTTTCAGAAGCAGATTATGAATATTGTTTCGAATTGACTTCTGGAGAGAGCCATGGGAGTGGTATGCCAGTAGGACAGCAATGTTTTGATTATGCCCTGAAGCCATTTTCTCCTTTAATGCTTACCTCCCCGATGGATGAGGATAAGATATGTGATAAACGTCCGAACTTTTTCTGGCAGCCATTATTGCCTGCTATACCTGGTGTGCAGTACAGGATAATACTGACTAAAGTAAATACTGGTCAGCGAAAGGCAGATGCATTGAGATATAATGTACCGTTGATTAATCAGTCTTTTATCAATACGCCGATGATGTATTTTCCTCCGGCGATTCCTGAATTGGTAGAAGGGGAGAAATATGCATGGCAGGTGACAGCTTATCGTGGGGATATGTTATTACAATCTTCCGAGATGTGGGTGTTTACTGTGCAATGTAAGGATAGTAGCAAAGCCTTGACTCCAGAAAGTTTCCGTGATATTGATGATCTGGCAAAAGGTAATTTTTACCTGGCGAATGGCTATATACGATTTGCTGTGAGGAATGTGTACACCAATGTGAAACTGAGGTATGACATTCAATGTCTGACAGCGCCTGATAAGAAAGTAAAATATTTGCCGGTTATAGCCTTACAACAAGGTAATAATCATATAGAGATTGATTTGTCTGAGAACCGTTCTATGCAGGATGGCGCCTATTATATATTGACATTGCATCTCCCAGATGGTACTACAAAACAATTAAGATTCCTGTTTAAAAAAGAAGTGAACTGATGAAGAATTATATAGTAGGAATGCTGGTTGTTACTGGGTTCCTGGCCTGTAACCAGGTGAAGAAAGAACTGAAGGAGAAAATCGTGTCTCCCGAAACAAATCTTATACAAACAAAACAGATACATGAAACAACCGTTGGCATGTCCTATTTACCGGCTGGTTGGTTGCGTAAGCAAACACAGGATGCAGAGCGGGATTTCAATCATCAGTTGACCTTTAAAATTAACATCAAAAGTGTTAATGGCGCGCAGTTGCAAGAAGTTAGTCAGCGTCAGGCAGCATCTTATGGATTAGACACTGTTTTTCAGTTGATATCTGGACGGGATACATTAGCACCGTTGGTAGCAGAGCGGGAAGCGAATGGAAATATTGGAGGCGTGGTATACCTGGTTACATTTATCCGACCAGAACAGCCTGCCAATGAAATGCTGCTGGTATACAAAGATTGGCTGTATACCTCTACCAGATTGGTATTCCCGTTAAAAAAACTATTCATTCATCAAGCAGATTCCCTTAGCCAAAGATTATGATATTAAGAAACAAAAGAGTAAAGAAGCCGCTAGCGATATTCTTTTTATCGTTGTGGGCATCCGAATTGTTACTCCCATTACAGTCGCTGGCATTGACTTCCGGCCCCAAACAGCCAGAGACTATGCAATTTCAGCCAGCGGGTACTACAGATATGGTTAACCTGTTTTCAGGTGCATTTAAATATAATATTCCGTTACTGGATATTGATGGTTATCCTGTCAATTTAAACTATGCTTCTGGCGCCGGTATGGACGATGAAGCTAGTTGGGTTGGCTTAGGATGGAACCTGAGCGTAGGAGCTATTAACAGGCAATTGCGTGGTGTTCCGGATGATATGAGCGGAGATAATATCCTCACAGAACATTCTACCGAAGATAATTTGACCTATGGTGTTACGGGGACGGTTAGAGGAGAATTATTTGGGTCTAATCTGGCAAAATTATCTGGTTCTATAAATGTGGGTATATTCAGTAATAATTATACCGGTATGGGCGCTGAAGTGGGTGCCAATGCGGGTTTGAAGTTAGGTTTGGTGACTTCCGGATATTTAACAGCAGGCCTGAATGCTGGGATTAATTCTAATACCAGCAGTGGTGTGTCTGTGGATGCGGGCATGTCGTTAAGTTCTCAGTTAACCCGGTATGATAAAGGGAATGTGAGTGTTGGACTTTCTGCGAACCTGGGATATAATACCAGGGAAGGGTTGAAAGCATTGACGCTTGGTGCTAACTTTTCCGCCATCACCTGGCCTTTTTCTGTAGGCCATGTGTATATGTTCAATACCCCTCCGTTTAATCCTAAGATTAATATACCCTACAAGAACACTAGTAGGTCTTACTCGTTGGATCTGGGATTTTCAGGATTTGGCGCATTCACCGGAGCTGGTCTTACGGGATATATGACTCGCCAGAGCGTTGCGAGTAAATCGCGTAATACTCCCTCTTATGGCGCTTTGTATGCCGATAAGGGGTCCAATAATGTGAATGCCGTGATGGACTTCATGCGGGAGAAAGATAATCCCGCTATTCCTAATCTGCCTAATCTTCCGGTATCTACTTTGACACCAGATGTATTTACCTATGATCATCAGGCTGGTTCCGGACAGTTCCGACTTAGAAGAGGTGGGGCTGCAGTTATTTTTGATAATGGGACCAAGGATCTATCCGACAACTTTACAGCTGGTGGCGACTTTGGTGTTGGAGGTTATTTTCATGGAGGGGTTACCCTTTATAATCAATCGATCGTAAATAAGTCAGGTAAATGGTCATCTGAGAATAGTTATCTGAGAATAGGCGATTATAAAAATGATATAACCAATCCTGCTGAAGAGCAGGCTTATTTCAAGCCGGATGGTGACCTTATTGCGGAAGATGGGCAATATGATAATATGATTTATGGAGAGGATATCGTTGATGTACCGTTGAGTGGGAAATCCACCTTAAAGCAGTTAAAGAATATTAAGAATGATGCTGTTACTACTGTTCCGCTGAAGAAAAACGGTCGCCAGCCCAGGACCACTGTTATTTCATATCTGACAAATGCACAAGCATCCAAGTTAAAAGGTAAGCGTATTTTCAGTTATCCTTTGTTGAATGATAACTTTAATGCGCCTAGTTGCAGTGCAGTTGGAGGACAGGAAGTACCACGATTGGGAGGATATCGCAAGGCAAACCACATCAGTATGTTTACAATTACAGAAACAGATGGTAAACGTGCTGAATATGGTATTCCCGTTTATAATATAGCGCATGATGAGTTCACTGTAGCGGCTGACCCCTCATTAAGGACAGCAGAAGGGGACAAAAATGGCCTTACAGGCCTTAGGTTGGATCCCAATAACAGTGAAAACCTGGCGCCTTACAGCGCTTCCAAGGATAAATTTTATCATCATGAGCAGCAGCCAGCATATGCCTCTTCTTACCTGTTGACAGCATTATATAGTCCTGATTATGTCGATGTGACCAATGATGGTATTTCAGATGATGATCCTGGTACTGCTATTAAATTTAACTATTCCCGTGCTACCGCTAATTACAGGTGGAGAACGCCTATGGCCGTAGGAATGGGGAGTTTGAACAAAGGGTTGAATGCAGATCCGGAGGATGATCGTGTATCTGTTGTTACTGGTGCTAAAGAATTATGGTATATACATTCTATCGAGACTAAAACAAAGATTGCCTATTTCCTGACGGACGACAGAGAGGATGCATTGGGAGTAAAGAATCTAAATGGAGAGCTGGATTTGAACAATAGGCAGCGTCGTTTGAAGAAGATTGTGTTGTACTCAAAGTCGGATCTGACCAAACCTATTAAGACGGTGGTTTTAAATTATGATCCAAATTATGCTCTTTGTGGGGGGGTACCTAACAATGCAAATGGGCATGGTAAGTTAACGTTAGCAGAGGTATATTTCCAATATGGCACCTCCGATAAGGGAAAGTATAACAGGTACACGTTTGATTACGAAAATGCTGCTTTCTCTTATATGTCTACCGACCGGTGGGGAGGTTATAAACCTCAGAACTTTAATGCTTTAGGCGGTTTCGGAGAGATGAAGAATGATGAGTTCCCGTATGTCATCCAGCATGAGAGTACTGCTACTGGTTATCCCGCTCAGTGGAACCTGATATTCATTAGTCTGCCGAGTGGCGGCCGAGTATCGGTGAACTATGAATCTGGAGATTATGCTTATGTGCAGGATAGGAAGGCGATGCAAATGGTAAAGCCAACGGGATTGATCACTGATATAAATGCGACTACCACCACCAATTCACTACAGATAGCGCGTGGGTTTGTATTACCTGCACCTGGACCATTACGAGGAAGTTCAGATGAAGAAAAGGTACGGAATTTTGTAAATGATTACCTGGGAGGCCGAAACGACTTTTATGCCCGACTAAAAGTAAATATGACGGACACTCCAGATGCGACGGATGATTCGAATTATGATATAGTGCCGGCTTATGGGGAGGTGGAAGCCGTGAAGGACAATGGCAATGGCACATTCAATGTTATTTTCAAGAATGTTACAGAAGGAGGTGTTTCTACCAATCCGTTCCAGATGGCAGCCTGGCAGAAAATGCGGCTAGATTACCCCATGTATGCTTATCCGGGTTATAAGAACCGTATTAGAAATGATATGCCTATTGAAGCGGCATTAAATGCATTAGTAAACGCCATTGGAAACTTATCAGAGATCAGGCAGAATTTCAACAAACGTGCAGCCAGGAAAATGTTTGCCAGTAAGGTAAATCTGGAGCGGAGTTTTGTACGTCTTGTAAAGGCCGATGGGCGTAAGTATGGTGGTCCTTCAAGGGTGCGTAGTATTGAGCTAACAGATCTCTGGAGTGTGATGGGAGGTACTCCGGCAAGTGATGCATATTATGGCCAGACGTATGAATATACTCTCCATGAAAATGGTAAGGAGATCAGTAGTGGAGTCGCTTCTTATGAGCCATATATTGGAGGAGACGAGAACCCTATGAGGATGCCGGTGCCTTATAGTCAAATATCCAGAGGTACCCTGAATAATAATTTCTATTTAGAAGAGCCATTTGGAGAATCCCTGTTCCCTGCCCCAAGTGTGGGATATCGTAGTGTGCGTGTCCGTGATATGGTAAATGGCGGTGTAGATCCGAACAAGCTTACCGGCTGGGTGCAGCATGAATTTTATACGGCTAAAGATTTCCCTGTAATTGTAAAAAGTCAGCCAAGGCCGGAAGTATTCCAAAATGGACCATACGGAACTACCAGCTTTACTGGAGGTCGGGAAATATACCAGTTAAGCATGTCGCAGGGGTATGTGGTGATGACTAATGATATGCATGGAAAGCCCAAAGCAGAAAGAGTATTTAACCGTTCTGGCGCTGAGATATCTTCTACAGCATATTTCTACAAATCGGATCCGTTGGATGCTGGGAGAATGAAGTTAAATAATGCTGTTACTACGGTAGATGAGAATGGTGTACTTCATCAGAATGAGGTCATTGGACGGCAGATAGAACTGGTGACGGATATGAGAGAAGCCGAGAATACTAATACCGGAACGTCAATACAAATAGGCGTAGATGTTATTCCTATTTGGGGCTTTTCGGTGCCAATCCCTCACTGGCCGAAGCGGAATAATGACAGTTATAAACTCTTCAGGTCTGCATCTACTTTAAAACTTATAGAACAGACGGGCATCCTGGATCATGTTGTGAAAACTGTCAATGGATCTTCCGCAGTTACTAATAACCTGGTGTTTGACCGTAATACCGGTGGCCCGGTTGTAACCTCCACAACCAATGAATTCAATGATCCAGTATATAGTGTGACGATGCCAGCATATTGGAAATATACAGGTATGTCTGGTGCCTATAAGAATATCGGTTCGGAGTTTCCTCCCATTGCGACTAATAGTACAGGGTACATTGTGTCTGGTTATATTAACCTCTTCACGCAGGGCGACGAATTAATGGATCTGGCTACAGGGCAACGTTTGTGGGTTATCAAGACCGCTGCTAATGGAACAGGGACTAAGTATCTCCGGCTTATCAATGATGCTGGAACAGTAGTGCCTAATTATGCTGGTATGGTGAAAGTAATCAGATCTGGTTACCGGAATCTCCTTGGTGCTCCGGCTGAATCAGTAGTATGTTTGAAGAATCCATTGGGAGGTAATAGGATTAATGTGCTTTCTGAAGGAGATATGAGTGCATATAAGGTTTTGAGTGCTTCTGCTGTATTATATGAAGAAGAGTGGTCAGCCAGGAGGGATTGCAATTGCCCTACTGGATATGTGAGTGCTCCGGACGGAAATACTTGTTATAAATTGGCAGATAAGAATCCCAATCCTTTACTGAACCTGATACGCGGATTACAGCATCCATTATATGGTACGGATGGAGTGGTAATTGATTCCTCTGGGATGACAACGAAGAGTAATTTTTGGGGTGGCAGTTGTGGGATAGTGACATTTATGTCTGCCAATACTATGCGAATGGCAGGAGATACCCCGCTTATGGCCAAAAAGGCGGCTAATGCAGGAGTGTATAGCCAGAATACTACAACAGACACTTATTGCGGAAGATTGAATACATGTGGAATCTGGTTTAATGAGGCGCCCGATTATCCTTATACGAATAGGTGGATTGTGTTGGAAACCTGTCTGAAAGTGGACCAGTCAGGCAATTATACCTTAGGGTATGGGGTTGATAATGCAGCAAAAATTTACATTGACGGGAATCAGGTAGTTAATGCTGATGCTAATGATTGTTGCACGTATCTGAAATGGCATTTAAACCGAGTGTATCTGACAGCAGGTACACACAGGCTGAGAATAGAGGGAATGAATACTGGGTATAACGCAGTCCTGGGAGTGGAAGTTTACAGAGGAACACCTGAGCCGCTGATCACCACAGGAATAGAAGGTGGTGGAGTAGATATAGTTTTTAGTACAAAAGATTTACTGGGGTCAGGTACTTTTTATACTGCCGAATTGCTTAACGCAGATCGTACATCTTTTATGCGTCTATACAATTGCAATACGATAGATGTTTGTCGCGGTATTCCAACATGTGATAGTGTAACCGGCAATCCACCAATCAATCCTTTCATTAAAAATATCCTGGGTAACTGGCGTCCATCAGAAGAGAAAACTTACCTGGTTAACAGGAATGACAACGGTGTGGTGGATAATCGTCAGGATGGGGCCATGGTACGTAGTGGTGGAACATTCACTTCATTTAAGCCTTATTGGTATTTCAGTGCCAGCTTAGGTGGATGGGTGAATGATACGAACAGTAATAAATGGATTACGAGTAGGTATATCACGTCTTTCAATCAGAATGGAGAGGAAGAAGAAAATAAGGATGCTTTGTTGCGTTACAGTGCCGCTTTATTTGGATATCAGCATCTTCTTTCTGTGGCAGTTGGCGCTAATGCCATGAAACGGGAGTTATACTTTGATGGCTTTGAAGATTATAAGTATAGACGGGACTGTTATGAAAACCATGCATGTTTCCAGGATCCCTTTAACATGGAGACAGCCTTACCCAACCTATTCTATAATCTGGAAACTGCGGATGCACATTCAGGTAATTACTCACTAAAACTAACGGAGCCGATTACACTAAAGATGATCGCACATAACCTGGAACACAAGCCTGGATATGGACAATATACGGACGTAGATGCTAATGGGGAGTACATACAAAAGCAGGACAAAAGAATTTATCCTGTAGGGTTCCAGCCAGTACCGGGAAAGAGATACATATTTAGTGCCTGGGTAAAAGATAAGAGTGCTGGTAATATCAAACCATCTCTTTCAATAAAGGTAGATGATAAGGCATTGGATTATCAACTAAAAGCAACGGTAGAAAAATGGAAGCAGATTGAAGGCGAGTTTGTGGTATCTGGGACTGGTACGTTCCAGTTATTTATTCCATCTGCCGCAGGAACGTTGATAGACGACATCCGCATATATCCGTATAACGGTAGCATGCAAACACATGCCTATGATGAAAAAACCTTGCGTCTGATGGCCACCATGGATGAAAACAACTTTGCTACATTCTATGAGTATGACGATGAGGGAACCCTCATCCGGGTGAAGAAAGAAACAGATCGTGGTATCATGACCCTGAAGGAAACAAGATCGGGTTTATGGAAAAATCCATTTCAATAATTAAATCAGCCTATTACCATATAGGGGACGTAAAAATATCTTACTGAAAATTGTATTGCCACTTATGTTAGTGGCAGTAGTTGGGATCGCGTTTGCATGGAGTAAAAAGGGGGGGGATTTTAAATCTGCCCCAGTGGTAACTTCAACAGTGGAGCCCTTTAAATATTCCGTGGAGGAAAAGGATGTACTTCGACGGGTAGCGGACGTATTCCAGAAAGCTATGATGAATGAGCGTGTGATCATTTCCGGAAGCATCGATTACACAGATCCTGCTGATACAGCAGGATCTGTTCACCAGGAATTTAAGTACTGCAGGAAGGACAATATGTGCTATTACAAAACAGATAGCAACGAGGTAATTGCATTGGAAGATGTTTATGTAGTCATCAATCATACTTCCCGGCAGATATACCTTGCTCCACCCCGGAAGGTGGAAGCTCCATTAACAGTTCCTAATGATTCGCTGATCAATACATGGCAACAAGATGGGTATAAACTGACAATGGCAGGCGCTGGAGAAGACTCCCTTGTTCAGCTCAAATGTGATAACCATATCAGTTGTAAGTTGTATGGCTATAAGTTAAATTTTACCACAGGTAAAATATCCGAAATCAACCTGCGCATGACGGATCTGGATGATCCGCTGAATCCTGCTGCGGACAAAGTTTATCACTGCCCTATTTCCAGATGGGAAGTTGGAAAGGCCGATGACGACTTATTTGTAAAGCATCGTTATCTCATCAAGAAAGACAATGGTTATGTTCCGGCAAAGCAATATGCCGACTATGAGCTGATCAATAAATTGTAAGTAACTCCAATCTATTGCCTGTGAAGATATTATCGCTATACCTTAGAAACCTTTTACTGACTGTAGTGTGCCTGTTATTTGCTATTACAGCAATGGCGGGAATAGAACCTTATCAGCAAAAGTTGCAGGGTACTCTGAAGAAGGGAGATACCCTGATTGTAAAAGACGAAAAATTTCAGAATAGTTCCTATAACTGGGCTCAGATACGTAATAACAAAGTAGTGAATGTGATCACATTGGGCTTACGATCAGATACTGTTTTTAAGAAAATTCCGACTTTCAAATGTGAAGCAGATCTCAAAATCGAATACTGGAGTAGTCCAGATCAGGATCTGCCGATTACCTTGCAACATGTGTCGCTTAAAATTGGTTATGATTCAGTTGCTGGGAGTATTTACCAGCAAATGGACCAATATCGGTTTGCCAATGCGTATAAAATCAAGGTAACCATTAATGATATCAGTAGTAAGGAGCTGGGAAAATTGCCTCCGTTATTTTATTTAAATGCAGAGGTGATTGTTAACAGGGATTACCTCCCTGATCCAAAGGCTGATCTGGTACCTATTGTTACGGGGGCTTCTGGAGGTGCCACCAGTCCCAAAATGCGTACCACGCAGTTAAACGCAACGACTGCCGGCGCGGCACCTGCGTATACCGTTAATGTAGTCTGGGAGGGGGCTCCCTCTAACGAACTGTATGACCTGGAGTGGACATTTGTGGATGAAACGTCTGCAAATGGGAAAAGTCTGGCTGCTGCGGGAGCAAATCCAAGTGATGCTTTGCTAGCTGGTATGTTCAGGAATAATAGTACTCGTATTTCCATTGAAGGTAATACCTATTCAATTCCACTGGTGCAACAGCATCAGTATTTACTTACGCGTATTCGTAGAGTAGATGAGACAAAAGGTTATCGGGATGAGGGAGATTGGGTGTATAAGTTGATGGTAAATGGTCAGAAAGTACCAGCGGTGTTGACTTTGGCCAATGGTATTGACTGGTATGAATCTGGCCGTAACTGGCAGTACAGTGCTGTGTATGCAGAAGATGGGAAGCGAAAAGAAGTAGTTTCCTTCTTTGATGGTACATTACGTAACAGACAGTCTGTTACTTTATCCTCTACAGCCAATAAGGCAATTGTGCAGGAAACCATCTATGATGCTTACGGTCGGGCAGTAGCCAATATTCTGCCTGCACCTGTTAACAATGAAACATTGCGGTTTTATGAAGGTGTTAACCTCGGTCCTGATGGACAGCCATATACTTGGCAGAATGTATTGAAAAATGAAACGGGTAGTTGTACTATAAAACCAGATCCATTAAATACCAGCAATGGGGCATCCAGGTATTATTCCGCTAACAATGATATTACCACGGATCCATTTAGAAAAAATATCCCTGATGCAGAAGGTTATCCAATTGCTGTAACTACCTACACTCCTGATAACACGGGAAGGCCAAGTGTGCAGGGGGGCGTTGGGTTCCAGTTACAGCCTGATAATTCAAATCCGCTCACGAACCGTAGTACGCGACTGTATTACGGGAAGCCTGAACAATGGGAGTTGGACCGCATTTTTGGGAATGACATAGGGTATGCAGATCATTATCTGAAGAACATGACCATTGATCCGAATGGGCAAGTGTCTGTTTCCTATCAGAACAGTAATGGAAAGGTAATCGCTACAGCATTGACTGGTAGTAATCCGGATACTTCCCTCCTGCCCTTGTCGGACCGTCCGGAGCCTAGGAGAATAAAATACAGGATGTTTACTCCAGACAGGTTTAAATTTGATGCACAGTTATTAAAGTTAACGGCTACCTCTACTTATCTGGCAGCTGTTCCCTATGTGAAAGATACACTGGAACTGAATATTCCGGACCTGATCAAAAAGTACCAGGAGAATAATGTTACCATTTGCAGTAATTGTTTTTATGAGTTGAGTGTACAGGTGAGTGATGATTGTGGTCAAATACTGGTAGATATTAAAAACGATGAGATAGGTAGCAAATTACCTGATTGTGGTAAAAATGGTAATACCCAGCGTATAATTAATATACCTGTAAATAAGATAGGTGAGTACTATGTTACAGTTACACTTGCACTCAATCCTTATGCTATCGAGGCATTTACAGACGATTTTATTAAAAACAATACCAATCTGAAGACACAGTTCTATTTTGTGCTGGAGCTGTTGAAACGTGAGAATTTTACTAAATGCTTTTCTGATTGTTCTTCCTGTAAAGCGGCGCTGGGTGAAAGGTCTGATTTCATGCAGGCATTTAAACAGCGTATGCAGCAGAATGGTATTGACGTTGTTGCCAATCAAGCGACGATTGATGTGTGGGTATCTGCATGGTATGATGTATTATACAGCAATTGTCAAGCGTCACGGGAAACATGTACACCATCTCCTTGTGATCGGCTGAAGGGATTGTTGATGGAAGATGTTAGTCCGGGTGGGCAGTTCGCACTATTTGATGCGAATGGTAACCCGCTGGAACCTACGATTAACGTTATCAGTAATAACTGGAGGGCTGTATTCCCCGCTATGACCAGTGGACCTGACTATGAGAATAACAAGTTCGAGGTGAATGATGGTGTCATTCTGACCCCTAATAGCCCTGATTTTACATTGCAGATGCTGGTTCAATATTGGCAGCCACAATGGGCAGAGAAATTTATCAATTTCCATCCTGAAAGATGTGCCTATGATTTCTGTTTGGGGAATAGTCAATATAAAAAATGGGATCAACGTTTGACAGAGGTCTATACTTCAATCGCGGAATTACCGGCAGTGCTGAACGGAGTACAATATAGCAGAACTGATCCTGCATGGTTGCTGGCAGCAGATCCGTACTTCAAACCTGGTGCTCCTGGAGCAGCGTATATGGGTTCATTCCAGAATGATCTGATTAGGTATTCAGAAAGGGTATTGAAAATTTCGGCTCCATTAAAGAGCATATCCGATTTTGTGGACTTTAGTCTCTACTGCGTTGATATAACTGGTTCTATCAATCGTTATCAACCTGCCAATACCTCCACCGCCTGGACACAATGTGATCCTGAGCCATCCTGTCGGATTCCAGATCTGGAATGGCAGTATTATTTAAAGTTTTATCTGGAACTGAAAGACAAGTATTATCAACAATACATGGATAGTGCTTTTTGTAAGGGTAAATGTAGGGTAGGCACGTCTTCTGCCCCTGTACCGGGAACAGAATTACCTGGGGCAGATTGTAGTGGAATCTTGCCAAGCGACTTTAGAGCTTATTATGAGGTAATCAACTATGAGGGTTATGTAACTTACGAGTATACAGGGAATCCTATCAAAGAAGGGGTTACTGTAAAGGTTTCGGTTTTTGACAACGGGGATTATCGCGATGAATTTGGTACTGATGTAATGGGAGCTGAATTTACTCATTATACTCCAACTAAGCTGGTGTTCAATGCGGGTAGGGGTAAACATGGGCGTATTCCCAAAGTATTTCTGGAAACGGTATTACAAAGTTGTACTTCAGATCCGGTCTATGTTGACACCTGCGATCCACTCTATCGCAATAAGCAATCCAGAATAGGGAATGCAGCACTTCCGTTTGCAGTTAGTACAGATACCATGACGCTTAAACAGCAGGTCAAAGACTCATTAAATAAGCAGTTGAATTCTGCTTGTTCTGTTAATGTAGATTCTTTCATTGCGAAGCTATCACATTCCAGTACGTATAGTGGTCTGAGTACAACAATGAGAAGTAGCTTACGTGCAGGTCTTCTGGAGATATGTACGAAAGGCGGTGATCTTGAACATATTTTTGGTAGTAATACTGTAAAGCCAGGGGAATCAACAGCAAATGGAGATGTGTCTATGGAGCAGGTAATGAAGCGAGTAATAGGTTATAGTGTATTTACAGTAGATTTTAATCAGTGGTTGACAGATGCATTTTATGCTTATGATAAGCCGGGGCAAAGTGTTGCTAAAGTAACTTCCAAGACTACGGCTGCTATCTGTACAAAGTTGGATGCGCTCAGGGCTGAACAGCAGGTCAATCAGCCTGGAATGTCCCTTTACAATTACCTGGTTTCGCAGTATGGTAGTGCGATGAATTTGAAGGAGGCCGATTTTAATGCATTGGTGAAATCATGTAGTAATTGTCGTTACCTGATAGATAGAGAGATCAAATTACCGGTATTCCTAGATGGAACGGCTAAGGGTTGTATTACCGGCATTGAGTTTAATGCGGCTATGAGTGACCTATCTGCGGCTATTTCAGATTTTCAGAATACATCCAATCCGAATTACAACGATGTAGTAAGAAATTACCTGAACCAACGTTGGGGTTTCACACTTGGTGAAACAGAATATGCCCTTTATAAGGATCAGTTACAAACATCACCCAATGCGATACTCTGTAATATTCCTGTTTATGATCAGATAGACCAGAATCCTTTGCAGTGTATGTTTAACCTGATTGATGGTGCTGTTGAAGGTGGTAAGCGCCAATACGACCAGTATATCGATTCCGTACGTAAGGATTTCAAAAACAGATATATAGCAGTTTGTAGTGGTGTGAAGGCTACCGGGGATTATTCCACCTCTGTGCAGAATTACCACTATACGTTGTATTACTATGATCAGGCTGGTTCTTTGGTGCGTACCATTCCGCCGGCTGGCGTAAAACTGATTGATAGTCCTGAGCAGTTGGAGTATATACGTAAGGCAAGGGATGCAGGTAACAGTTGTAATTACAATGGTCCGATGCAGAATACACCAGTGAGTGATGCATTATTGGCTATAGGGGATGCTGTGGTGAATAATAATCAGGCACTGGAAATGTGGGTAGCAGGATCCAAAGATCCCGTACACCTGGTGACGCCTGTTGGTAATAACAAGGCTTACTTTACAATGGCTGTTCATAATGGTCATATGGAGATAGCCATTTATCGACTCACCTCTCCTTCTCCCGAAATAGAGATCGTAAACAGTAATATCATTTCTGTGGCGGTGGGGACTGACTTTGCATTGCGTCCATTTAACCATATTGTTATCCAGGGTACGAATTTATCTGATGCTACTTCTCCGATGTCTGTCTATATGAACGGGGTATTATTGCAGGAAGAGCAGAATGTACCGGGTTCTCCATTGGAATGGGAGATTGATGGTAGTGGCACCTTTACCACTGATATTGCCATGTTGCGCCAGATGAGGGTGTATAACAGACTGCTGGCCAGCAATGAAATTATGGCGAATGCAGACGAGATGTGTATGGGCTTGTCGCCGGATTATGAAAGTGGATTGCGTAATAACCTGGTAAACTGGAGTAGAATAAATACCACTGATGCAGATGGCTTGCCAACGCAAAACCCGGATGGAACTGTAGTTGGTTATACTGGTGGTATCTATCCAAAACATAATCTGAAAACCAGCTATGCTTATAACTCTTTGGGAGGGGTGGTACGCCAGCGTACACCGGATGCTAAAGAAAGCAAATTCTGGTATGATTACACTGGTAAACTGGTGTTTTCCGCAAATGCCGAGCAACAGCGAGAAGCTGGTCGATACAGCTATACGAAATATGATGACCTGGTTAGAATTGTGGAGGTTGGTGAGAAAAGAAATGCCGCTGTACTGACGATGCCTGATTTTCTGCCTGAGTCGACTGTTCAACAACAATATGGATCTGGTACAGATGGTCAGATGACCACCACCATTTATGACGTACCTGTTTTGAATACCTCGTTATATCCACAAGATAACCTGCGTAAACGCGTAGCAGCAAGCATTTATAGAGATGCCGCCGGTGCAAATCCGATAGCAACCTACTATAGTTATGATCCGTTGGGGAATGTGAAGTCTTTATGGCAACAGTTGGATGGGTTACACGAGATGAAGCGTCTGGAATATAAGTATGACCTGGTGAGTGGGAAAGTAAATGAGGTAAGATACCAGTTTGGCAAGCCGGATCAGTTCTTCTATAATTATAGTTATGATGCAGATAACCGTTTAATTGCAGCTACTTCTGGTATTGCGGATAATGGTAATGGCTGGAAAATTTCCACTCCTTCCAATGATGCGCAATATAGCTACTATCTACATGGTCCACTGGCAAGAACTCTTATCGGTTCCAAATTTGTCCAGGGTATCGATTATGCCTATACGTTACAAGGTTGGTTGAAGTACATCAATGGGGTGCAGTTGGATCCACAGAAGGATCTTGGTAAAGATGGTACTAACGGATATGCACCTGATGTAATGGCTTATTCCCTGGATTACTTTACCGGTGATTATAAGAACATTGGTGGTCAGAAATTGGGTATTAATTATCAGCATGCCACCACTGATATCACTGGTCAGAATTTGTACAATGGGAATATTAGTCGTACTACAGCGGCACTGAGTAATATTAATGGAGGCATGCCTGTGGGATATTCTTATCGTTATGATCAGTTGAACCGTATCCGCTCCATGCGCCGTCATCCATTGACTAATACCACTTCCACATGGGGAGCGGCACAAATTGGCACCAATCGTAATGGAGAAGACTATACCTATGATGCGAATGGTAACATCCTGACTTTGAACCGTAACGGTAATGATGATAACCATCTTGCCATGGATAGGTTGGCATATCAGTATGAACGTGATGGAGAGGGGTATCTGTTGAATAACCAATTACAGTTAGTACATGATGCTGTTCCTGCATCTACCTATCCTTCGGATGTAGATGATATGACTACTGCATTCCGTTATGATTCTATTGGTAATCTGATTGCAGATGAGTCCAATGGCATTTCGGAGATCAAATGGACAGTTTATGGTAAGATACAATCCATTAGTAGTACAAATGGCTCATTAATTTACAAATATGATGCTGGTGGAAACAGGATTTACAAAGAATTCCATCCTGCTTCTTCACCTTCCACCGTACAGCGTACGTGGTATCTCCGTGATCCTCAAGGACAAGTATTGGCAACCTATGGAAATACCAATGGGGATAATGCAACCTATTGGAAAGAACAGTATCTTTATGGAAGTAGCAGGTTAGGCATGTGGCAGCCTGATATGCTGGTGGCGGGTGGATCTGTTGGAAACGCGAGTTCCATCTGGGGGCAGGGTAACCGTAAACGTTATGAGTTATCCAATCACCTGGGGAACGTATTGGCTACTATTGGTGATGAGAAAAGTGGAGATTATGCTACGGTGTTTAACCAGACAGATTATACACCGTTTGGAGCGCAGATGGATGGTGCGGTTTGGAATTTAGGAGCAGGCTACAGGTATGGGTTTAATGGTAAGGAGAATGATAATGAGGTGAAGGGTGATGGGAATCAGCAGGATTATGGGATGAGGGTGTATGATCCGAGGATTGCGAAGTTCTTATCTGTGGACCCGTTGACGCAAGATTATCCGTTTTATACACCTTATCAATTTGCTGGTAATAATCCAATAAAGTACATAGACTTGGATGGTGGTGAGCAATTAGACCCCATTTCTAGGTATTTATTTAATAATGCTGCTTTAACTATTGTCAAAGATCCGACATCTACTAAAGCAAAGGCGCTTAGCATCGGAATGGGAGTTGGTGGTTCAGTGGAAAAGCAAATAGGTTTTTACATTAACGCATTTAGGCATCCTATTAATACGGTTAAGTCCTTAGGAAAGATGCTGGTGCAGACTAATGAAGAACGTATTGCCGACTATGCAAACTCTATTACTCTTAAATATACTGCTCTAGGCGATAACAATGCCATTTATGGAGCTGGCGCTGAGGCAACAACGGATATAATCTTTGGGCTAAGTAGTTTGAAGGCTGGGTTTAAATCGCCTACTGTTGCGGAGCCTCCCGCTCCATCAGAACCAGCTGGACCACCTCCAATAACCTTTGAATATGAAGGTGTTCAGCATGAGGTTCAGGCAACGACTCCATATAGAAGACCAACTAATGCTACTACCAATGCCCAAAGACGGGCAGTGAACCAGCCTGGAGCTACTTGTGTTACTTGCGGTGTATCAAATGTTAGAATGAATGCAGACCATATTACACCATTGTCTATCGAATTTTTGACAAGTGGTAATATAGATGCAACACATATGCGGTCATTAGAAGCTGTTCAGCCTCAGTGCGGAAACTGTTCAAATGCACAAGGTGTAACATTGCGAAATATAACCAGAGTAGTAAATAATCAGATACGACTGAGACAAAGCTCGAATCCAAGCCCAAGTCCAAGTCCAAATCCGCCTGCTACTCCAACTAATATTAATCAAATAGGACAAAATGGATCAACAACTCCTTAAGTTAGAATTGGAAATATCACATAGGCAACAGGAACTGTGCAGGAAATATGGAGCACCATATTTTGAAACATCAATAGATAAATTATTGGGAATTGCAACAGAAACCTTTGCAAAGCCTATGAAGTGGCCTATAAATGGTTTACGCCATCCGATAGAATCGGAGAATTCTTCTAATTGGTATATCTGGGCAGGTGAGGATTTTAAGGAGACGGATGATTTTTTTCAACCAATGCATATTTATCATCTGAATAAAGTATACCCCAAAATATTAGATTATTTGGGGTTACCTCCTGGTTGGCGCTTTTTGTTCGATGATACTTATGAAGATGTTTGGTATGATGAAAGTTTACTACATATTTAATAAGCTTAGTCTATCATGTTTTTCTGAAAGAACTCTTTAAACTTAGACTTGGTAAGCATTGTATCGATAATCCGGTACAATGCTTACTCATTTATAAACGTATTATTTATAAGCCGCTCTTGTTTTAGCATCCCTGATATAGGTGTCAATCAGATCAAAAAGGGTATGTTTCTTTTCTTCTTCGAGTAGTTCAATCTCCTCCAATCTTTTAAGTGTCTTTTTATCGAAATGGGCATTAATACCTTCTCCTACCAGGTAGTCCAGGCTTACTTCCAGGGCGTCAGCAATTTTTTTAGCTGCATCAATAGACGGCAATGCTTCGCCACGTTCATATTTACCAATCATTACACGGGATACATCACTTTTATCAGCCAGGTCAGTCTGTGACCAGCCTTTCTGGTCTCTCAAATCGGCTATAATCTTACCAATGTTCATATCTGAAAGGATAAAAAATATTATAATAATTACGGGTTAAAGCAAAAATAAGTAACTAAAAGGGAAAAATAAATCTGATAGGAAGTTGTTAAAATGAAATAATTGGATACATTACCTCTAGTTCCAATTCCTGTACCGCCTAAAAAGAAGGATGAGTTTAATTTGGAGGAACTGAGAAAGCAAATAGATAATATGCCTAAGAGAGCTCCTTCTACTGGTTATCGTGGGGAAGCAATTGAAAAGTTGGCGGAGAAATTATTTAATATAAAAATTCCACCTTTGTTTAGCCCGACTCCAGCTCCAGTTCCGGCTCCTATTCCATAAATTAAAAATTGAAATGACAATAGGAATAAAAGAAACTTTACATCGTTTTGATACCTTTTTGAAAACAGAATGCACTTATGTGTATGATTACTATGATGCTCCTTTGTCTGATGATATGATTTTAGAGATGCTTGGAGAATTGGAGATATCCGATAATAATTTTTTTAGTTTGTATAGCTGGAAAAATGGCATTTCAGTAGAAAAGTTAGATTATTCAGTGGATTTATCTATTCTGCCCTGGGGTAACTTATTAAGTTTAAAAGATGCTTTGGATGTCGAAATTGATAATAGGGGAAATAATTACTGGAAATTCAGTCTTAAACCCATTTTTGCAAACTTTGAAGGCGAACATTATTTAGTTGAAACAGAAGAAACCTCTGAGTTTTATGGGGTGATATACTTTTATTCTCCAAACTTGGCTTATGCAGTAAATCCTATACCCTATTTTGATAACTTAGAATCAATGCTGAGTTCTATAATGAGGTTTTTTGAAATGAAGGCACAATGGTATGATATTAAAAAAGAACGGCTTGTGTTTGATTTTGATAAATTAGATCAGATTAGGGAAGAATTAAATCCTAAAGTAAGTGGTAGTAAAGGATAGAGCGACAGAAAGATTTAGACTAAATAGTATAATGGCTAGGTCTTCCAACCTGGCCATTATACTATTTAAGTATTGTTTGCAATTTAGCTTTGGTAAGGAATGCAAGATCACGAGATGAAAATCAAGAGTGTTTGCGTAGCAGATGAAGCTGCGTTACTGGTGGAGTATGCGGGTAAAATCCTTGGCAGTGGCTCCACTATCCAGGAGGCGCTTATCCGCTATGGTCAGCGTGAAAGTTAAGCCTGGCGCCGGGGCATCTTTGCCCCGGTTCCTTTTATAGGAAAAACCCAACCTGGCGAAGTTCCCCGGATGAAGAAGAGTTTTTGTTTCAGTTGAAAATTGTATATGAAAAAAAATATAACTTGTTGACAGTTCTTTGATGGAAATTTTTGTAGCAGGCATCGTATGGATAACTGAATTATTTGGAGCTTTAGAGTTTGATATAGCTGATGATTAGCCAGAATTGCCTCTTTAAGTAAAAGTACTGATGATTTTATATCTTAACACAGTTAGAAAACATATCTCCAATGGTGATGCCAAAGCAGCAATAGATTGCTTAGAAACCTATTGCAATAATACTATTAACGATACAGAAGCAGCCTTCTGGTTGGCATTCTTATTTGTAAATACGCAAGTTTACACTGATGGATTTTTGTCCTCGATAAATTTGTTAAAGAATAGTTTACGAGTAGATCCTTTCGATGTCAAGTCCCTGTTACTGCTCTCCTATATTGAAAGTTGGTACACTGGTGGTATGGAAGAGGATTCGAATAAGTTATTGGAAAGTTATCTGGTGAGTAAAGAAAAGAATAATTATAAAAAGCACTTACTTCTGTTGAATGCGGACTATTATTTTGAACTTGATAAGACAATATATGTTTCTCTACTAAGAAAATCGATTAAAGAAGATCCTACTGCTGCTTATAATTATATTTATCTTGGAAGAGAACTTGCCGATAAGGAAATGTTTCAAAAAGGAATCAATAATATCAAAACTATTGTTACTCCTACTTCCTCGGAAACCTATGATCCATTGAACTTTGATAGTTTTATAGATGAAAATGTAAGAGGTGTCAGTATGACTTCTGTAAACTATGATAGCCTTATTGTGGAAATGAATAGTATGTGATTATTCTAATATTATCGTACAACTCTAATCGTAAGCTTATAAAAGATTAATAAAGATGATTAAAAATCAATGAATGTAGTTATCACTAAAGTAGAATATCCATATGTATCATTCATTAGTAACCATGGAGAAGGTATTGCATATACTACTGGTCAGAAATTTGAGCTAGGAGTGACGCATGGTGTTGAATTTGATCTATTGTCGGAGCTTAATATAGATGAGAATACAAAAGTAGTGACAAATCAGAAAGCAGGTTTTTATTGTGAAGATGATCGTACTTTAATTGTAGCATTGGTAGAAAGTATTGAGGAAGATGGTGCTATGTGGTTACGTATTGCCATAGATTGTATAATTGAGGCTTATGGAGTTGATGATACTATTAAAACAGGAGATAGACTGGAAATTAGAATGCCAAAAGATAAATTTAAAATGACCAGTATTGGGACTCTTTTTAAAAGCCGAACGTAAAAGTCAAGTAAAAAACTAGCATGGAATATATATTATTTCCTATATGGTTATTCTATTCAATTCTTATGTTTTGGAGTGGTTTCCGGTGGTCAGCATTATATAACCAGGGACTTCATAACAGCATGACCAAGAAGATATCATTGAAAGGGTTAAAAGAATGTCTTTTAGCAGCCAAGACACCGGATGATGTTGCGTATGTGAAAAGAACGAAAGTAATTTACTGCATAGCTTTGGTAGTGTTCTATAGTTCAATAATTTTGATATTGTGTCCCTTAATATATAAGTTATATCAGCATTCAGAATGATAAAGTCACTATTAATAACAGCGCTAGTTTTTGTAATAGGTATGCCGATTTTTACTCCCGATCGTACCATGCCTGCGACACCTACTGATAGCGGTAAAATTCAAGTTGATACCATAACAGGAGATTTTTTGTTTGAGTTGAATGTTGCTTACTCTTGCTACTCAAGATTTGACCAGATTGAGCAATTAGATGATATCATCATTTACGATTCGCTATTGCTTAAAAGGGACTTGCAAAGGCTCTATCGGAAAGGCATGTACGTAATTTTACCTGCTAAGAGAATTCAAGATTTTTTAAAGCAACCAGAAATTCGGAGTAGACGAAAAGATTCTTCTGTGTTTAACTTCCTGCGACCAACTTTTGTTAAAAAAAGGGCTGGCGATTCCCTCTTTTATGCATCAGCTACAAGTGATAGAACGGGCAGATTATTGTATAGGAAATTCCATGCTACATTAGTTTGTGCTAAAATCGGACCTGTTGAAACAATGATCCCTGATATGAGAAAGTATAAATGTTGCTATGCCAACAAAAAAGAACAAATTGATTCCTGGTATATTTTGGAAGTTATAAATGGTGAATGGTATTAAGGGTATAATTCAATGAGAAGACCTATTAGATCTCCTCATTGCCTCTACCCTACTCTGTCTGAAAGCCATACATCCTGTAAATTCGCTTACCTTCTGCGGATTTTATAAACTTAATGAAATCCTCTGCAGCCTTGGGATGTGGCGCTTTTTTCAATTGGCCAATCATATACGTAGCGCGGATATTTTCTTTTTCTGGAATTACAATCTCTTCCACTGGATGTCCCAGCATATTTTGATAGATTACTTCCGAAGACCATACAGGGGCTACATCGCTCTCTTGGTATAAGATACGCAAGGGGCTCTCACGGTGATGAATCCGTGTCAGATAAGTAGAGCTATCTTTCGTTTTCGCCTGCATTACTGCTTGCAATAGCTCCTCCCCTCCTGCTTTTTTATAGGCAGTTTCGATCTGCCTGCCAATTCCTTCCCAGGCGGGATTCGGCATGCTGATGCGTATACCTTGCTGACGAAGATCAGTAAGTCCATGAATGTTTTTCGGGTTGCCTTTATATACCATCAAACTAAGTTGATTATAAGCATAGGCCGCTGTGGTAGACATGTACGGTGTCATCTCGGTCATGCGGGTTTTGCCTGCTGCATATACATCTGGTTGGGTGGTGATACGCAGATTTCCCATAGTAAGGCTCCCTTGTTTAATTTGATCCGCTAGAATGCCTGGTGGTAGCGTTTCTACAAAGATGCGCTGGTATTGTGGATATGCCTTTTTAAACGATGCCAGTAAGGAATCCAGGCACATAAACTGATTACCTGCAAAGAAGATGACCAATTGCGGATCAGTGATATCGCCGTAGAGGTCTGGTATGTTATCCACACCAGGAACGGTGAAGTTAACACCTGCGGCTGGTGGTTGATTCCAAGGAGGATCAAACTGATGATTTTGCTGCGCAGACACGTGTCTGGCTAGTAGTAGCGTGATCCCTGCTAATAGTATTCTTTTCATAATGCATGATTGATTACGGTTTAATAATGCTCCACCCTTCAGCAGCTCTGATAACCAGTTCTCCATTGGCAGAAGGCACATAGGCAATGAAATCGTATAGTTGCTCTTTTGGGATTTTCCTTTCCCGGAGAGTGTTTTCGCATTCCGCGACAATCACGCCTCTATTAATGAGCGCTACTAGTTTTTCTTCAAAGCCGGAAGTTTTGAGGTAAGCATCTGCCCCTTTGGAAAAGGCGATTAGCTCCACCTGTATTTTTCCTTTCAGCCTGGGATCATCCAGTAGGTTATTGATATTACGAATAGCTTTCTCGATTCTTTCTGGCGCGTTGGTGTCTAGCTGATAGATTGCCTTGTAGGTGTTTGCAGTAGCAACAGCGCCATGGAAAGATTTGTTGAGAGATAGTTTATCCTGGGCTTGGGAGATGCCAGCTAGTAAACAGCAGACTGTTATTATGCTGAGGAGCTTTTTCATGGTGTATTATTTTGATGAGAAGTTATATGGTCCGAATTGATGTTGTTCTTGAGAGATATCGTCTGCATAGGGCGGATATGGGCTATCCTTGGGTTTCTTCGTTAAATCTGGGTAGTCCTTTTCCTTATTGCTTTTTGCAGGTCTTGGTTGGCTGTTGATGTATGCTGCCACGTCCAAGGCTTCTTCATCAGAAAGTTGTGGATTATTGGCGGTGGCGCCGTAGGGCATATTACCTTTGATGAAGGCCGCAGCGGTGAGGAGTCGCGCCATACCAGCGCCATCGTTGTAACTATCAGGGCCCCAAAGTGGTGGATACAGATATCCGCCAGGTTTATTGTCGGGGGTACCTGGTAATCCTTGGCCATCTTTGCCGTGACAGCTCGCGCATTTAGCGGTGTATATTGTTTGTCCTTTTTGTGGACTAGCGGCTCTGTGAAGTGTATTTATCCGGGTGAAGCCGCGGCCGGTAAGAGTATCTCCGGGCTGGGTTCCCCGACTGATATGCTTGATGTAAGTCGCGATGGCACGTATCTCCCGGGAATTCGTATCTATCGCATTGCCATTCATACTACGTTCCAGACAACCGTTAATTCTTTCTTCGAGGGTTTCTATTTTATTTTCACGGCCTATATAAGCAGGGAATTTTCCCGTTAGGCCGATATATGGCGCGGCAAAGGGTTTGGTGCCAGCCTGTAGATGGCAGTTGGTGCAGGCGAGTTTGTTGCCTGTGATTTTCTTTTCCGTTTCAGGACCAATTAATGCATAGGTGTTGGTGACCAGTTGTTCTCCATAGGAGGCTAATCTCCCTTCTTGGGTGGTATCATAGGGGGGCGCCTGAAAATGGTCGATCTTGGGGCTTTCGGTATCGGCAACGGGTATACGTTGTTTGGTATTATACATCCAATATATCCCTCCGCAAAGTATTACCACCATCAAGGAAAGAATAATACAATAGGTTACCAGTTTGTTTATGCGTGAAATTTGGTCTGGATCAATATGCTTACTATCGCGTTCAGTGTTCATGGTCTCAAAAGTACTATGGGCCTACGTGGAATGAAAATTACAATCTATTATAGGTCATAACATAAAGTTATAACTGTTATAAAAATGCTGCATGTACGAAACGTTGCTGGTATGTATTATCGTCAAAAAAAAAGAAGGTACATGATATGAATGATGAGTGGTTTGTAATATTCCTTAAAGCGGGCATATTCTTTATGAATAAATGTTTGTCAAGTAGGCCATGGTAGAAGGATGTATGGTTTTTTTGTGGAGTTGTAAAAGTGCATACCACAATAGTGCTATTTAAAGTTTTTTCTTTAAAGAATGGAATTGAATGGTTATTTTTGCTTATGTAGATATCCTATATCTGTCGAAGATATTTAACGTTAGCCCGAAATAGGAGTGTTATTCTTTTATTCTGTGAGACCATATAAATTAATACTACTATGCCTATTATTCGCTCTGGAAGCGATTTTCGAGAAACGCAGCATTCCATTCATATCAATGAATTTGATATAGTGGGGATTTATATCAATCATCAGTCTTGGATGGGTATCCACTAAATCAAAGTTATCTAGTTCATTGTAATGTTCTCATGAAGAAAATTATCGCTCTATTTATCCCGCTATTGATAGCGAAGATCTCCTATGCCCAGAAAGTTTACCAGATACGAGCAGACAGTGTTCGGATTTATAATGTCTGTGATACGGCTGAATTGATTCTGGAAAACAGGACGCAAGGTGTGAATGGTTACTTGTATAACAAAGGGGCCGGCCGTACTGAGTTTAGGAAGATTCAATTAAAGAAGATTGGTACCTCTCAGATTGCGATTGTGGGGCAGGATACGTTGGATTTGAATACGCTTCCTGGTATTGGCGGAATAGATACCGCTTACAGGGAAGGAGATTATATTAAGTATCTGAAGAGAAGCAATCTGTATGCTATTTATGCGCCCTTGCCGGATTTTAAGGTAGTACCCAATGGTGCGGAAACTCCATTTTCAGATTTTAAGGGTGATGCTATAACTGGTTTCTTTGCGTATAACTCACCAGACATGCCGCCGATTTCAGATCAGGCTCAAATAAATCCAGGCACAGGAAAGCAATTCTATGTAGGGCATGCTGTAAAGTCGGCCGCCATAGGTTATCAGATGGCTGTTAACTGGGATGGAGAAACACTTGGTCCTAAAGGCGCGTTCTTAAGAATAAAGGATGATACTAACACTGCTGGATGGGGAGCTTGGAGGGAACTGTTGTTTAAGGATTATGCAGACAGTAAGTACGCATTGACAAATAGTAGTCAAGATGACTTGCATGCTGTATTGAGCAGGGGAAATCAGAGTACCAATAGAATGTTGATAAATGCTATTCGTGATCCGGGCCCTCCTACCATCTCATTGGCTGTTGGTGATTATGACAGCGGTATCAATTCAGAAAGGGATGGTATACTGACGCTGCGTGCAGATGGGTTTGAAGCAGCGAGATGGATGAAATCAGTATTTGCAGTGAGTGATACGCTGAAAGTGGCTGGTAATATAGCTTGGCATCAGGGTAATGATCAGCTCTTATTAAGAAATCGTGGTGAGTTTGACAATTCGGAACTTGATAATCTTGGCGGTTTGAATGGAACTGCACGAATTGCGTATCCTGATCACTTTTCGAGTTTGTTAAGCTTCTCTAATCAGGGGAGCACGGGTACTTTCCAATTATTAGCGGGTTATACTGGTTCACTTCAATTCCGTAGTAAAATAGATGAAAGAATTTGGTCGCAATGGAAAACTATTTGGCATGATCAAAATGATGGCGCTGGTTCAGGTCTGGATGCGGATCTGCTGGATGGTTATGAACAAAAAACAGAACCGGTAAATAATACCATTGTAAGAAGAGATAATGCTGGTAATATCAGCGCGCAATATTTTAACACCACTGCTGTTACCCAGCCAGGGTTTGATATTACCAAAGTATTTGCAAGTAATGATAACTATGTCCGTGCAGTAGATGCAACCAGTATTAGGAAGTTTATAGGCTTGCCGGATGCGGGGGAAACCTTGCAGAGTGTAACGACTCGTGGGAATACTACAGACAAAACTTTGGTGGCTCCTGGATTACAGTTATCTCCAAGTGTAACGCTTGTAGCACCTCCTATTAGTGAATCATATCTGAGTGTGAATACACCAAGTGGTTCTTTGTCTATAGGTTGTGCTAATCAGGGATGGGCACATTTCTTTACTAGTAACCCTCGTTTCTATTTTGATAAGGAAATAGCTGTCAATGGTGGATTCCGTATTTATTCTTCCAATACGGTTTTAGATGACAAATATCTGAACTTCAATGAGGGACACGGTAATGGTATTCGTTTCTGGAATGGTTCTAATGACTATAAAATATTTATGTCTGCCACCAATGCATCTGGATTTCCGATTCCGAGCATTAGCGCACAAGAGAGCGATTATAATATGTACTTCCGCATGAATGGTCTTAACCGTGGATTTGTTTTTGTGACGGGAGATAATCAACCTAAAGTGCAGATTGATGCTTCTGGGCTGACTTCAGGTGCGTGGCTACGTGTTAGAGGGGATAATGGGCTCTTTTTTGAAGATCATCATGGAGGGTTTCATATGATAGATGATTCCTGGATACGTACATATAATCATGTTTCATTTTTTGTTCCGAATGGATCTATTCTTAGAACTGACGGGGAATTACAAGTGGGTACGGATGGTTCAAAATTGAGAGTTCCAATGGGAGGAATTCCAACCATTGATGGCAACACTATTTTTCACGCTGGAAACTTACTGTATTCTGTAGCTGCAAATCCTGATAGGTTAGCCCAACGCGATGCCAGCGGAAACCTCTTCGCCAGCGGATTTTACCAATCTTCCAAAGCAAGCCTGAAGAAAAATATTGCTGATTTCAATGAAGCCGCGTTGCCGTTACTGAACAAAGTGCAGATCAAGCAATTTGTCTATAAAGACGATACAGCGGAAAACCTGCATTTTGGTATCATCGCAGATAGTACTGATTGGCATTTCTCTACCCGTAATCAGGATAAATTCGATACGAACAGTTCCCTTGCTATCACGATGAAAGCCGTGCAAGAATTGAGTGTTCAGAATAAAACGCTGGCGGAAGAAAATGAACAGTTGAAGAATCAGGTGGCTGAATTGCTGAAACGAATGGAAAACCTGGAAAAAAAGATTAGCAAAGATTAATTATAAAACCTGTATTCTTCTCATGAAGATAATTATCGCCCTATTTATTCCATTACTATTAGGAATAGCTACCTACGCTCAGAAAGTATATCAAATACGTGCCGACAGTGTTCGTATTTATAATGTCTGTGATACTGCTGAATTGATCCTAGAAAACAAGACACAAGGTGTGAATGGTTACCTGTATAACAAAGGTTCCGGCCGTACTGAATTTAGCAAAATACAATTAAGGAAGATTGGTACCTCGCAGATTGCGATTGTGGGTCAGGATACCTTGGATTTGAATACCCTGCCTGGTATTGGTGGTATTGATACTGCTTACAGGGAGGGAGATTATATTAAGTATCAGAAGAAAAGTAACCTCTACACTATTTATGCACCATTACCCGATTTTAGAGTAGTGCCCGATGGCCAGAATAATCCTTTTACAGATTACAAGGATAACGCTATGACAGGCTTTAGTGCTTACAATTCTCCGGATATGCCGACTGTTTCAGATCAGGCTCAGGTGAATCCAGGCACTGGAAAACTATTTTATACCGGTCATGCAGTGAGGTATGGCGCTACCGGATATCAAATGGCGGTGAATTGGGATGGTGAAACCTTTGGACCTAAAGGCGCTTTTTTAAGAATCAAGGATGATACGAACCTTGCTGGATGGGGAGCCTGGAGAGAATTGTTATTTAAAGATTATGGGGATAAAAAATACGCAAAGACAGACAGTACCTACACAAAACTGAATCTTTCTACTCCTGGTCAGGCGCAGGTTTCCTGGAATAACCTGATCAATGTACCCACGCTAAGTGTCGTAGAACAGGATAATTTGACTACCGTACTAACGCGAGGAAATGTCAGCAAACTGAAAATGTATGTGCATGCCGGGACTGACATGGCAGCTCCCACTATTTCACTGGGTATAGGAGGTAATAATAGCGGTATCAATGCAGAAAGTGGATTAGGTATACTAACACTGCGTTCTTATGGTAAGGAAATCGCCAGATGGAGGTACGATTCATTCACTGTGAGTACGGTCTTAAAAGTAAATGGGGATGTATATGCACCGAAATTCAATACCGCTGTTTCTTTGGAGACAAGTATGGTCCCTTCCAGGGTGTATGCCGGTACAGAGGATGGCTTTATCCGCCCAATGGATCAATATAGTATTAAAAAATTTCTCGGTATACCTCGTGATGGAGAAACCTTGGCAAGTGTTTGCAATCGTAACAACCTTACTAACAGAATACTGATTGCACAGGGACTTCAGCTTGACTCAACAAATGAAAATATAAGTATCACTAAATCCAATGATCTAATTCTAGCGATAAATAGTCCGTATGGTACTGTGAACATTGGCTGTAATACGCAAGCCAATGCTAGTTTTACTACCACTGCTAACGGATATTATTTCGATAAGGATTTATATGTACCAACTGCAATACGTGTTGGCGATTATGGTTATAATACAGTCCTGGATGGAAAAAATTTAAGCCTCGCTTCTGGAGATGGTAATGGTATTCGATTCTTGAATGGTAGTGACGAATCGAAAATTTTCGTGTCGTCATCAGCTACTTCTGGATATCCGATGTTGGGACCCTTCTCCAGTGATGTTAATATGTACTTCCGTATGAACAGGGATAACCGCGGATTTGTGTTCGTAACTGGAGATAATAACCCAGCAGTTCAGATTGATGCCCAGGGGATGTATGTTGCACAAGCGCTCCGTTTGATGGGGACTGGTGGTTTAATCTTCCAGAAATATGGAGGTGGATTCGAAATGCCCGATAATTCATGGGTACGTGTATATGGCGGGAAAAATTTCACTACAGCTACAGGCATACTCCGCACTGAAAGTGAGTTGCAAGTAGGCGTGAATGGAACAAAATTGAAAGTACCGGCAACAGGTATTCCTACGATAGATGGTAAGACTATTTTCCATGCTGGAAACTTGCAGTATTCTTCAGATGTATACCCTAATTACCTCGCACAGCGCGATGCCAGCGGTAGCCTCTTTGCCAGCGGCTTTTACCAATCCTCCAAAGCAAGCCTGAAGAAAAATATCGCTGATTTCAATGAAGCCGCATTACCATTACTGAACAAAGTGCAGATCAAACAATTTGTCTATAAAGATGATAAAGATGAAAACCTGCATTTCGGTATCATCGCGGATAATACGGACTGGCACTTCTCTACACGTAATCAGGATAAATTCGATACCAACAGTTCCTTGGCTATTACTATGAAAGCCGTGCAGGAATTGAGTGAGGAAAATACAGTGCTTAAAAAACAGGTAGCTGCATTACAGCAAAACGAGGAAGTAGAACAGTTGAAAAATGAAGTGTCTGAACTGCTGAAACGGGTGGAGAGTGTAGAGAAAATGATAAAGAAGGATTAATTAATAAAACTGAATTCTTCCCATGAAGAAAATTATTGCGCTATTTATCCCACTGTTGATAGGAACTATCTCCTATGCCCAAAAGGTATATCCGATTCGTGCAGATAGTGTTCGTATTTATAATGTCTGTGATACGGCTGAATTGATCCTGGAAAACAGGACACAAGGTGTGAATGGTTACCTGTATAACAAAGGGGCCGGCCATACTGAATTTAGGAAAATACAATTAAAGAAAGTGGGTGCCTCACAGATTGCGATTGTGGGGCAGGATACCTTGGATTTGAATACGCTTCCTGGTATTGGCGGAATAGATACCGCTTACAGGGAAGGAGATTATATCAAGTATCTGAAGAGGAATAATCTGTATGCTATTTATGCACCGTTGCCGGATTTTAAGGTGGTGCCTAATGGCTCGGAAACGCCTTTTGCAGACTATAAAAGTAGTGCTGTGACTGGTTTTAGCGCCTATGATTCACCAGATATGCCAGTAGTTTCAGATCAAGCACCAGTTAATGTTGGTCCAGACAAGAAATATTATGTGGGGCATGTGGTAAAATATGGGGATGTAGGTTATCAAATGGCAGTGAACTGGGATGGCGAAACATTTGGTCCTAAAGGAGCATTCCTAAGAATAAAGGATGATACAAACCTTGCTGGATGGGGGGCTTGGAGAGAACTGTTGTTTAAAGATTATGGGGATAAAAAATATGCAAATACAGACAGTACTTACACGAAACGGAACCTTTCTACCCCCGGTCAGGCGCAGGTTTCCTGGAATAACTTGATCAATGTATCCCCGTTGCCTGCCCTAGAGACGGATAATTTGACTACCGTACTAACGAGAGGGAATGTCAGCAAACAAATAATGTATGTGGATGCCGGGGATGACCAGGCAGCCCCCACTGTTTCACTGGCCATAGGAGGTCATGATAGCGGTATCAATGCAGAAGATAATGGCATCCTGTCGATGCGCTCTCTGGGTAAGGAAATAGCCAGATGGAGCAACGATTCATTCACCGTGAATTCGATCTTCAAAGTAAATGGTTATGTATTAGCACCGAAATTCAATACCAGTGCTCCTTTAGAGACAAATATAAAACCTACCAGGGTGTATGCTGATTATGGGGAGGGCACTCTCCGCGCAATGGATACAATGAGTATTAGAAATTTTCTTGGCATCTCTATCAGAGGTGAAAACTTGTCTGATGTTATCTGGCGTGGAAGCGTCACTGACAAAATGCTGATTGCTCCTGGACTCCAGTTTTATGGCACAATGAATGGAATAACAAGTATCGATAAATCCAAGGAAGGTCCAGTACTGGCTATAAATAGTCAATATGGTACTATGAACATTGGTTGTAATACGCAAGACTCTGCTAAATTTACAACCACTGTCAACGGATATTATTTCGATAAGGGTTTAAATGTACCAGGTGCACTACATATTGGTGATAAGGCAGGCCTGGATGGGAAAAATTTAAACCTCACTGTTGGAGATAATAATGGTATTCATTTCTGGAATGGTAGTGACGAATGGAAACTTATCATGTCGTCATCAGCAGCTTCCGGATATCCCATGCTGAGTCCTTTCTCCAGTGATTATAATATGTACTTCCGTATGAACAGGAATAACCGAGGATTTGTGTTCGTAACTGGTGATAATAACCCAGCAGTTCAGATGGATGTCGTGGGGATGTATGTTGGGCAAACGCTCCGTTTGATGGGGACTGGTGGCTTAATCTTCCAGAAATATGGAGGTGGATTCGAAATGCTCGATAGTGCCTGGATACGTGTGTCTGGCGGGAAAAATTTCAATACAGTTGCGGGCATACTCCGAACTGAAAATGAGTTGCAAGTTGGCGTGAATGGGACGAAATTGAAAGTACCAGCAACAGGTATACCAACGATAGATGGTAAAGCTATTTTCCACGCTGGAAACTTCCTGTATTCATCAGATGTATCCCCTAATTATATCGCACGGCGCGATGCCAGCGGTAGCCTCTTCGCCAGCGGCTTTTACCAATCCTCCAAAGCAAGCCTGAAGAAAAATATCACTGATTTCAATGAAACAGCATTACCGTTGCTGAACAAAGTGCAGATCAAGCAATTTGTCTATAAAAATGATACAACAGAGAACTTGCATTTCGGTATCATCGCGGATAATACGGACTGGCACTTCTCTACACGTAATCAGGATAAATTCGATACGAACAGTTCCCTTGCTATTACTATGAAAGCCGTGCAGGAATTGAGTGAGGAAAATGCAGCGCTTAGAAAACAGATAGCTGAATTACAAAAAAAGCAGGAAGTAGAACAGTTGAGAAATAAAGTGTCTGAACTGCTGAAACGCTTGGAGAGTCTGAAGAAAATGATAAAAGAGGATTAATTAATAAAACTGAATTCTTCCCATGAAGAAACTTATTTCGCTATTTATCCCACTATTGATAGGAACAATTTCCTACGCCCAAAAAGTATATCAGATTCGTGCGGACAGTGTTCGGATTTACAATGTATGTGATACCGCTGAATTGATCCTGGAAAACAGGACGCAAGGTGTAAATGGTTACCTATATAATAAAGGTGCCGGACGTACTGAGTTTAGGAAAATACAATTAAAGAAGATTGGTACCTCGCAGATTGCAATTGTGGGGCAGGATACCTTGGATTTGAGTACCCTGCCAGGTATTGGTGGTATTGATTCACTTAGATATGAATCATCAACTGGTATATTTTACGCACATAAAAGCGCCGGCGGCGAAATTGCAATTCCCACAGGTTTGGTTGATGACATGGCAGCCCGTTATACCAAGAAACAGACAGATATGGGTTTTATTCAGGCCTCACCAAGTTCACCTCAATCTGCTGGGTTCTCCCTATCAGGTGTAGGAACGTTTTATAATTCTTCCTCCACATTTGATCCAGTAAATAATTCGAGCATAATGGTTCAGAATAATTCAAGTATATATACTGGTGGTGCATCCATTGCATTTCGGGCAGCTAATTATCGGGCCACATCTTGGATCGCAGCCCAGACAGGTGGAGTAGGTCCTGGGAGGATAAGTTCGCTTAACTTTGGTAATGATGGTTATACATTGATGTCACTATGGGGATTTACTAACGCTAATACTATGCTGACAGTTAATGGACAAATATTAGCAAATGGCCCATTAACGGTACGTGGCTCCATATCAGGCAATAGTCTTGACGTAGCGGACATTAGATCCAATGGATTACAAAGTGGTCTTACACTGGCTGATCGGTATTTTGCAGGAGTTGATCCTACGGGATCTAATACTAATAGGTGGAGTATTGTGGCAGACACTGAACGGTTATCATTTTTGAATAATAACATTCGCCGCAATGCAACTAATAAGGCGGCCCTCTCAATAGCACCCAGTAACTCAATAGCTTCAATATACAATGTTGGGATCAATGTTCTCGATCCACAATCCACATTGGATGTAAGAGGAGAAGATATGCGATTACGCGGAGCTGGTAGTAATTCTTCCCTATTAGTAAAAATGGATGCATTTAGTAATGGTGCTAGTATTCAGTCATTAGATAGTAATGGTGTTGAATCACGGAGTTTATACCTCAATCCTGCCGGAGGGGATGTAGTGGCTGGAGACCAAATTATTGCAAAAGGATTGTCTTTTAAAACTGCTACAGGATCTACCTCAAAGCTGAGCCTTACTGCAGCAACTAATGGAGATGCTGTGAGTGTAAATTCCGAATTTGGTTCCGTTACGATGGGCTGCCATAACAATGGATGGGCACATTTTGAAACAACCAATCCCAGATTCTATTTTGATAAAGAAGTAGCTATAAAAGGGATATTACGCATTTATGATAGTAATACTACCATCGAAAGGAATTATGTGAATATACATGCAGGTGAAGGCAATGGCCTCCGTTTCTGGGATGGAAGTGATGACTCTAAAATAGTTTTATCCTCGCCCGCAGCATCTGGTTATACTAGCCCTAGTCAGTATACCAGTGACCTCAATATGTATTTTATTATGAAAGGGCTGAACCGTGGTTTTATTTTTGTGACTGGTGATAACCAACCTAAAGTTCAGATTGATAAATTTGGACTGACTTCTAGCGACTGGTTGCGGGTAAGAGGTGACCATGGGCTCTATTTTGAAGACTTCGGAGGTGGTTTCTACATGACAGATAACGAATGGATTCGTACCTATAACGGAAAATCGTTCTTGGTGCAAGGTGGTACTCTCAGAGCTGATGGTGAATTTCATGTGGGCCAGAATGGTTATACAATGAGAGTTCCTAACAACGGCGATCCGACTATTAAAAACAATGTAATTTATCACGCTGGGAATTTACTATTTTCTACCTCTGCCACTCCCAATTATTTAGCCCAGCGCGATGCCAGCGGCAGCCTCTTCGCCAGCGGCTTTTACCAATCCTCCAAAGCAAGCATGAAGAAAAATATCGCTGATTTCAACGAAGCGGCGCTACCGTTGCTGAATAAAGTGCAGATCAAACAATTTGTCTATAAGGATGATAAAGCAGAAAACTTGCATTTCGGTATCATCGCGGATAGTACTGACTGGCATTTCGCTACGCGTAATCAAGATAAATTCGATACCAACAGTTCCTTGGCCATCACGATGAAAGCAGTACAAGAATTGAGTGAGCAGAATAAAACAATTGTAGCAGAAAATGCTGCGCTGAAAGATCAAAATGAAGTGCTGAAAAGCCAGATGGTGGAGTTGCTGAAACGCTTGGAGAATCTGGAGAAAAAAGTGAACAAGGATTAATGATTAGAACTGAATTTATTTATATGAAGAAGATATCCATACTTATAATTTGTCTTTTTACTAGTTGCCTATCATTTGCACAACTGCCAGGTGGTGCTGTCAGTCTTTTGAAGGATGTTTATATCTATTCAACTACCAATTCTCTACTGTATCGTTTAACAACGAACAACTATCTGGTGACGCATAACGAAATTCGACAGAAAATATCACAAGGGTATTTTACAGCATTGAATCTGAATGCTATCCCCGCTGATAACAACTGCATCACAGCAACAAATGCCAAGTTGTGGATAAGTATTGATGCGACGAAATTACCTACAAATGGAAGACTACCTGTATGGCAGGAATTAGTTCCTAAGGCTTCCTGTACAGGAGATTTACAAAAAATGATTAACGGCGTTTGTGAAACCGCAGTGTGGAGATGTTATGATCAGGAATTGGACCATGTTGACCCTCCATCACCTCCTAACAGACCTTTTTCGCTCTATTGGTATCGTGTTTACTCGGACTATGTATGGAGTGATGGAACACGCGCTTATCGATCAACAATGGAGGTTACTATGGATGCATGCTTTTAATGCATGTTAGTGTTCTCTTTCTGAATTATAAGTAGGAGACTTTAGCCAGAAAATGGCGGGAAAAATTGAATCAGCTATAATTCTGAAATTTCTTATTTTCAGATTAAAAATGAAATTTATCCCGCCATTGCTGTCTTTACTTCTGTTGGCCTGTAACAGTACAGAACATACGCCCATCCTTACAGATTCAGTTTCTGTTAGTCGTTCGAGGGATGCTATGATAGATGAGCAGGAAAATGAAAAAGCATATGGACTGGATGATTTTGATCATTACGTTTATGGCACATATGGATACGATTCTACCCGATTTACGTTAATCCCCACCAAATCCACCATCACCAATCAATCTGATGAGGACGATCGCCTCCAGAATACCGCTGAATTTATAAACAAAGATTATCAACTGAAGTATATTTGGACTGGTACAGAAAATGGTGACTCCTCCACTTCGCAACTATTTGTCAATAATAAACCCGTACAATTCTTTGATCCACAAACAAATAAGGAAGGAGACCTTCCCGGAGATCTGGATTTTGTAGAAGGAACGCAACTAGGGTTATATACCTGGCCCTCCAAAAAATATTTACTCATAGTAGGACAGGCACATGGGGCGCAAAGCTGGTACAGAGGAATCCTATATGGTATATTGGTGAACGTTTCAGTTGATCCTATGAGGGCTTATCTGCTCGGTACTTATGAAGATCCTGGGGACTTTTACCTGAAATTAAATACCAATCAACAATTGACTTATATTTCTTGTATGCCGGATTTCGGTGAAAGAGGTGCTGTTGATAGCTTGTATCCGCATCTGCATATCATTGAAAAATAATAGGGAGACAGAGCTGGCTGTCTCCCTATTAACTATTTTATAATTCGAGCCAAACCACTCGCATATTGCTTCTTCTCCCATTAGTGATTTTTAATGTCGCCATGGTATTGGTGGATGGATTATAATCATAAGTGTTAAACTGCATCAGCGCCTGAGAGCCAGAGTTTCCAGTAGATGGGATTACCGGATTTACTTGCAGGACACCCCCACTTTTATCTCCAATCTCTGCATAATAAGCGTTGAAATCGCTCACTTTTTTAGTGGAGTTTGGCAGTTTCCCCGCCTGTATCCGTTCTGGATTTTCTTTGAGATCATTGATGAACAGATAATTTTTTTTGTTGGCAGCTACGTATATCGGTAATGTATAAACGTATCCTTTTCCCAGCTCTTGTCCATATTCTCTGTTAATGCGGCCAGACATGGGTTTAGCCGCCTCAAAGAATAACCGGCGATACATAGGATAAATACTACTGGACGTTTCTTTTCCGTTTGCATCCATTTGGAGTACCACCAGGTGGCTAAGCTTGGCGCCAGGAAACAGAAGCTGGTCAACTGCACCGTTTGAAATTTCATATTCGCGGTCGGATAGCCATGCGGTCATCTGACCATCCGGATGAACCATGAAATCTTCTACTGTTCCGGAGAAATTATCTGCTGTTTTGAATCCATTTTTAAATGCCTCATTCGCTCTGTCAGTCGTCAATTCCATCTGTTTGCTATCATCCAGGTTTTCCGGATTGACTACCGCCATTCCATACTTGTACTGTTTTTTTGAGTTAAGTATAGTGGCCATGATGAACAGTTTTTTACTAACGGGATTATACTGCATCATGAAACCTGCCACATTCAAATCCTGAAAGAAGGGTAATTTTTTTGCCGTCAGCTTGCCATTAATGATACATCTCAGTACAAAGCTGCTTCCTTTGTCATCCATGAAACTGGCTATTCTCGAAAGTATAGCGAAGTTATTACCTCCCAGGTGACATAGTTGTCGGTTATCATCATCAAACAGGGGATGTTTGTTGCCAAAACCTTGTTGCATAGAAGGGTTGTCGTATTCCTGATTGGACACTAACTTATTGTCGCTGGAATAGGTACTAACCCAAACTTTTTCATCGGGCCAGTAGCTGCAAATCGCATATCCTTCTCTGTTATTAATACCTATGATATTTTGGTATTTGCTATAATACTTGATTCTATCTCTTTTGAAGCTTCCATCCTTGCCATTGAATGTGGTTCGGTCTTGTTCTTCTTTGGTGGCGGGAGTTATTAGTATCAGGTTATCCTTTACTCTCACTAACTTATTGCTATAGTAAGGTGGGGTTTTGTCTCCGAAATCGTCTCCATTTAAGGTTTTTTCCACTTTCAGATTATGCTGCGGATCATAATACTTGTAAAGAATTTTCTTTTTAAAGAAATGTAGATAAATGGTACTGCCATTATCCATAGTGTAAATGGTTGGAATACCTTCGGTTTCCTCATCAAAGGTGCTGCTGCTTTCTGCAATTTGTTTTACCTGGGAATGTACTCCTGTAGCTAAAAGTAGACTTGTTGACAGCAGTAATATTTTACTGGCTTTCATAGGCGTATACTGATTTAATGCAAAATTACTGCTGTTAAGAAAACATGCGATCGTGACTTTTATCTCGATAAGTTTATCTCCGCCCAAGCATAAAAAAGGACACCAGGACAAAGGCCCTGGTGTCTCCCTAAATAATACAAAATAGTTTATAACGCTTTGATAAAAGTCAGATATGTGGGGAAGTGATCGCTGAAACCACCTGCGTAATTATCAAAATCGTAGGTGCGTTTAGGATAGCCTTTATATTTTCCGGATGACTGGATCATATCATCTCTTTTGAAAATATTTGCTCTATAAAAGCGGAACTGATCGTCTTTCTTTGCCAGCAAGGCCTGTGAAATCATGATCTGATCAAAGAGTGCCCATGCATCTTGGTAGGCCAGGGTACCGATACCTTTGTTGTAGAAAGATACCCACGGGTTGAAGAGCTCACCCGCTTTCAGTTTATCCTGGTTACCTCCTGCTTTCAATACTTTGGTAATGCTCTCGTTTGTAGGGTTATCATTCAGATCGCCCATTACAACGATGCTGGCATCTGGTTCTGATTGGGAAATAGAATCAATCATTTGGCGACAAACCTGTGCCGCTGCAGCCCTATTAGGCGCACTTGCAGCTTCTCCTCCCAGACGGCTTGGCCAGTGGTTTACAAAAATATGGAAGGTCTGACCATCCAGCGATCCTTTTACCCAGAGAACATCGCGGGTTTTATGACGGTATCCATTGGCATCTGCTGGAAGATCTACCCGCAGCGGACGACTATCTATTACCGTGAAATGTGTAGGATTATATAATAAACCAACATCTACGCCACGAGCATCTGGAGAATCATAATGTACAATTTTATAATTTCTGGATTTCAGATTTGGGTGATTCGTAAGGTCTTCTAACACGCCACGGTTCTCGATTTCAGAAACACCCAGGATGGTGAGTCCTTCTGGAGAAATGGCGGTACCAATGTCTTTGATAACAGAAGATAGGTTATTCAGTTTGTCCAGATAAACTGCTCCTGTATATCTTTTTTTCCCTTCTGGAAGAAATTCGTAGTCGTTCACTCCTTGCTGGTGCACCGTATCGTAGAAGTTCTCCAGGTTATAGAACCCGATATTCACCACCTTGTACTGTTTGTTTTGGGCAAAGGCGCCGCAACAGAAGGCCAGCAGGAAACCTAAAAAGAAGAATTTTTTTCTTTGCATGTACTTAATATAGAATAAGGTATCGGTATAATGGTCGCATAGCTTTGTGTCAACAGGATAAGTTGATCTGCATTACGATCGCTGTATGTAAAAACGAGCGGCGAACTTCGTAAAAATACCTGGGATAAACAAAGCGGGTACTAAAATTAAATGTAAAGTTTCCTTGAATTAATGAATCGTTAATCTGGAATTATCATCTAGCCACCCTAAATTTGCACGTTCGTAAAAAAATGTACTGTCTAGCCTAAATGCACGAGATGCAGGTTTGTCAGCCATGATCACAACGATACCTATACGAAGTACGAGTGCCTATAAATGTCAGCATATCTACAAGATAGATGATTAGCTTATTTAACAAACGTGTATTGTACAAACTTTAATGCATGAATAGATCTGCCAGGTTTTTTTCAAAAAAACTTTTTGCCGGAATTGGCTTTGTACTGGCTGCTCCTGCTGTTTTCGCCCAGGTGAAAAAAGACAGCGTTGCCGTACAAGAGCTGAAGGATGATATTAAAAGTAATATCCCGGTTGTGGTACTGGATGAGAATGATGCGGATAACAACACCGGCTCATCAGGCCAGAGTATTTCTTCGATCCTCTATGGAGGCCGCGATCCTTATTATTCCGGTGTATTCAATTTCAATGTCGCGAGGTTCAGACTTCGTGGTTACGATGCATCTTACTTTGATACCTATATCAATGGTGCGCCGGTTAAAAACCTTACCAATGGTTATACCTCCTGGAGTCTCTGGGGTGGCCTAAATGATGTAATGCATAGCAGGGTTACCAGTAATGGTCTGCGTCCTATCGATTTCGGTTTTGGAGATATCGGTGGTGCAAACTACATCGATATACGCGCTTCAAAGCAGCGTAAAGAACTGAGCGTAAGCTATGCACAGTCTAATCGTAACTATAATAACCGTGTAATGGCAAGTTGGTCGTCAGGAATGCTTGCCAATGGCTGGGCCTTCTCGCTGGCTGGATCTTTCCGCTATGCCGGCGAAGGATTTGTACAAGGTACTTATTATAACGGCGCCTCTTACTATGCTTCTGTTGATAAGAAAATCAACAAAAATCACCTGTTGTCATTCACTACCTTCGGTACGCCCACAGCCACCGGCGGACAGTCCGCTGCTACGCAGGAAATGTACGATCTCGCTGGAAGTAACTTCTACAACCCTTCCTGGGGATATCAAGAAGGCAAGAAACGTAGCGCTAACTACACTACTACTTTCCAACCGTTCTTTATCCTGAGCCACGAATGGACGATCAATAATAAGAGCAGTCTGAAAACCGCTGTGAGCTACAACTTCGGTGAAAGAGCCCGCACTGTATTAGATTGGTACAATGCACCAGACCCAAGACCAGATTACTACCGCAATCTACCTAGCTATGCTACCGATCCGGCTGTAAAAGCAATGCTGACAGACCTCTACAGAAATAATATCAGCTACCGTCAGGTAAACTGGGATAACCTATATGATGTCAACCGTCATAATGCTGCCGGCATGAAAGGTGTAGCTGGTCATATGTCCCGCTATATCCTGGAAGATAAAGTGACTTATACCAAGAAAGCAAACTTCAATACGGTATATAACACCACTTATGGTAAAAATCATGAGTTCACTGCAGGCTTCACTTATAACAGACAAGAAGACCGCAATTTCGAAAGGGTAAATGATCTGCTGGGTGGCGATTACTTCGTAAACCTCAATCAGTTTGCTGAAAGAGACTTTCCAGGTAATACCAATATGAACCAGTTTGATGTGGATAACCCGAACCGTATCCTGAAAAAAGGAGATGAATTCGGCTACAACTACACCCTGACGCTGAATGAAGCGAAAGCTTTTGCACAGACGGTACTGAAATTTGATCACTTTGATGTGTTCCTCGCTGGAAACTATACTTATACCAGCATGTGGAGAACCGGTAACGTGAGAAATGGTCTGTATCCTGATAATTCAAAAGGTAAATCTGATGTATTTACTTTCAATAATGTATCTGCAAAAGGCGGCGTGACCTATAAAATAGATGGTCGTAACTATCTGTTCGCAAATGCTGCTTATACTTCAAGAGCTCCTTTCGTAGAGAATGTATTTATCTCTCCTCGTAATCGTAATACAGCTCAGGGAGATCTTCGTTCCGAGAAAATCCTGGATATAGAAGCTGGTTATGTATTGAACTGGGAGAAACTGAAATTCCGTCTGAATGGTTACTATACCAACTTCAAAGATGGTATGGATGTACTATCTTATTATGACGACAGCTACCAGAACCTCGTAAACTACGCCCTGACCAATATTGGTAAAGAGCATTATGGAGTGGAAATCGGCGTGGAAGCTCCGATTTATAAAGGCCTGAGCGTGAAAGCTGCTGCTAATATCGGTCGTTACTACTATAATAGTCGCCAGAATGCGATTGTAACGGTAGATAACAGTTCTGCAATCCTGGCCAACGAAACGGTATATTCCAAAAACTACCGCATCGGTCAAACTCCGCAAGAGGCATATACTGTAGGCCTGAACTATCAAGGTAAGAAATACTGGTTTGCTAACCTGAACTTCAACTACTTTGATCAGATGTGGGTAGATATGAACCCTATCAGGCGCACAGAGCGCGCTACTACTGGCGTGAAACCTGGTTCTGATCTCTGGAAGAGCATCCTCGCTCAGGAGCAATTGCCATCTCAATACACTGTTGATATCTATGGTGGTAAAACCTTCTCTGTAAAAACTGGTAAAGTAAGATCTACACTGGTGTTTACCGCAGGTATTAACAACCTCCTGAACAATACCAAGATGAGAACTGGCGGCTTTGAACAGCTCCGTTTCGACTATACCGATAAAAACGTAAACAAATTCCCGGCTAAATACTACTACGCCTACGGTCTGAATTACTTTGTCAGCCTGGGTCTGAGAATGTAATACCGGCACCTGAATACATCTAACTAAATAAATAACTTATTAAATAATACATCTGATGAACAAATTGTGTAAACAATTCGTAAGGTTTTCTGGAGGTTTAGCCCTGCTGGGAGCATTAGCAATCGTTTCATGTAAAAAAACTTTTGACGAGCCTCCTTATAACAGTGGAGAGCCTGCCATCGTGGTTAATAGCGGCATCGCTGACCTGCAGGCGCTGTATAAAGGCAGCCCTGTAACTATCACCGACAACATGGTATTTTCCGGTGTAGTAATCGGTGATGATAAATCCGGTAACTTATTTAAACAGATTGTTATCCAAGATAGCACTGGCGGTATCAACATTCAGTTGGATGCATCTAACCTGAATGCAAAATATCCTATTGGTCGTAAAGTGTTCGTAAAAGCGAAAGGTCTGACCCTGGGCGCTTATGGCGGACTGTTGGAACTGGGTCTGGGTGTAAATGACCAAAACCAGCCAGTACGTATTCCTTCTGCTGTAATCGACTCTTTCCTGGTGGGAGGTAGCTCTGGCAACGTAGTAGTTCCATTGGAACTGACTGTGGATAAACTGAGCCAGAAATACCAGAATATGCTGATTACGCTGAAAGACATGCAAGTAGCTACTGCTGATATGAATAAAACCTATGCAGATACTACTAAAGCCGCTGCTAACGTAAATATCAACCTGGTAAACTGTGCTAGCGGTGCTGTAGTAATGCGTACTTCCAGCTATGCCAACTTCGCTGGTATTAAAGTGCCTGGTGGTAAAGGTAATATCACTGGTATCTATACTTTCTTTAACACTACCAGCCAGTTCGTGATCCGTGATACTGCTGACGTGCGCCTGATGACTGGCACTCGTTGCGACGGTACTTCTGCTACTACCATTACTATCGGCGATCTGAGAAAAATGTATAAAGGTGCGGATGTAGTAATCCCTGCTAATACTTCTATCATCGGTACCGTAGTTTCTTCTTCAGCGAACGAATCTACTGGCAACGTAAGAATTGCGCAGGCAGACAACTCTGCAGGTGTGCTCTTGTATACTTTGAAAGGTTCTCCTGACTATGCACAAGGATCTATCCTGAATATCAATGTAGGTGGTGCTACCCTGACAGCCTTCCAAGGTGAACTGGAACTGAAAAACGTTCCTATTGCCAATGTAGTAGCGAATGGTACAGGTGGTGTAACGCCACGTCAGACAGATGTGAAAACAGCTATCGCTAATAAATCTATCTGGTCATCTACCCTGGTAACATTGAAAAATGTAAACGTATCTGCTGGTACTCCTGCTGGTAGCGGTGCAAACTATACCATTACAGATGCAACTACCGGTAACATCGTAGCATATGTGAAAGATCCTGCTATCGCAATCAATGCTCCATTGACGAATGCAACTGTAACTGGATATTTATCCGTATTCTTGTCTGCAACCGCTACCGATACTGTAACTCAACTGGGACTGCGTTCTTCTAGCGACATTGTAGGTGGTGCGGTAAACCCTGCTACCAACATCGTACTGGGTACTTCTCCATATCTGATTGATTTTAATAATCTCAGCAATGGTCTGCCTGCAGGGGTTACGTTGAAAATTCCTACTGCTACAACTTTGGGTGCTGATCCTGCTGCAGCGAATGCGCTGAAACCAGCTTTGAGACCTATGTGGAAAGAAACAACCGGTGCATTCAAAAACTTAGCTTCTGCTAATGATGCCTCTATCACTGCAGCCAGCGATAGCCTGACCCAGGCAGCTTCTACAAACAGGGCACTGGGTGTTCGTCAAACAGGTACATTTGAAGCGGTTGCCTACACATTTGAAGTGAACGATACCAAAGGTAAATCGAACCTGAAAATGTCTTTCTCCCTGCAATCACTGGATGCTACCTCTGGAAGAACAACCACTTGGTATGTAGATTATGGTTTCGGCGATAATCCAAGCACTTTTACGAAAGCTACTAACGTAACTGGCACCCTGACAACAGGGGGACTGGCGCAGTCTAACAATACGATTAATGTAGACTTTGGCTCTGCACTGGATAACCAGACAGGTAAAGTATACATTCGTATTATCACCACAGCCGCTACTACTGGTACTGGTAACCGTGCTACCAGTGCTATTGATGATGTGAAATTCTCATGGTAATAGGGGCAACCCTTTCCTGCATGTCGTTCCTGCCCGATGGGCAGGAACGACGAAAAGATAAAAAAAGGATTGACGTCGCAGACGTCAATCCTTTTTTTATTCAGCTCTATTTTACACAATAAACATTTAACTGTTATCCCCTTGTAACGCACGTTGTTTGCTCCCCCAGGTGCTTAGTAAATCCAATATAGGAATCAATTCAGTAGCGGCAGGAGTAAGCGTATATTCCACGCGAATAGGCACTTCTGCAAATACGTTCCTAATAATGAGTCCATCTTGTTCCATGGATTTTAGCTGTAAAGTGAGCATACGTTCACTGATATACGAAAATTCCTTTTTGAGGTCGCTGTACCTGGAGGTACCTTTCCTGATTTTGTCCAATAGTAGTAGCTTCCATCGCCCACCTATTACGTGTACTGCATAAGACATATTACAGTTGATAATGAGCTTTTCATTTCGGGTATACGTTGAGCTTTGTTTTCTGGTTCCCATAACTAACTAACATGTTTGTTCGTACCACACAATTGGTAGTACCTATTCTAAAATTAATATCAACCACCTACTTTTACAAAAGAATTTCTGGCCAGACATTCTGCTAAACATTACATAAAGCAGAAAGTATATGAACTTACATTTAAGCGGGAAAAAAGCGGTTGTAACCGGCGCAAGTCAAGGGCTCGGACGAGCTATCACGAAAGAATTAGCGCTGGAAGGGGTGGAAGTATTGGCTGTAGCAAGAGATGAGGTAGCACTCCAGGAAATGAGAGATGAAATTATCCAAGCAGGAGGAGTAGCACCACAGTTGTTGAGTCAGGATTTCACCGCCGCCGATGGACCGCAGAAAATAGCTGCAGCAGCATTTGACCGATTGAAACAGGTAGATATCCTGGTGAACAATGCTGGCCGTAGTCAGCCTTTGGACGTGATAGGATCGGATGAAGCCTGGGAAGCCTCTCTTACACTTGATTTTACGCAGCACAGAAGACTGACCCAATTAATATTGCCACATTTTATGGAGCGGAAAGAAGGCGTTATCCTGAATTTGGCCAGTACATACGAATTACGTTCCGTCAATGCATCTGCTGTAGCCAAAGCCAGTCTGATCGTATGGGCTAAACAGTTAGCCTCTCAGTTGGCGCCTTATGGCATTCGGGTGAATTCTATCCAACCAGGTATTATTGACAGTGCGCAGATCAGGCGCATATTCGCAGGAGAAGAGCGTAAAAAATTTGCAGAGCGGGAAATACCCATGGGAGATTTCGGAAAGCCGGAGGATATCGCTAATATGGCTGTATTCCTGGCATCGCCCAGAGCGAGTTATGTCACAGGAACCGTAGCGGTAGTAGATGGAGGAATGAGAAGATATGCTTTTTAGGGAGACAGCCAGTTCTCGGTATAATACCGTCAAAAGAAAAAGCCGAAGTAGGATGATGTCCTGCTCCGGCTTTTCGTTTTCGTAGGGGGAAATAGGCTTATTTGAATAATTTTGCCTTCAGTTGTGTTCTGATTCCTTCAGGAATATTTTTAAACAGGTTGAGCGTAAGGCCTTGGTCTTTAATAGACGCGTTTACTCTAGCTTCCAGTTCATTAACGGTCAGTACGTAATTTTTCCAGGCAGCTTTTCCGGTACCGCTGGTGGTATACAAGGTATTGTCATTAGGCATGTCAACCGCCACGATGGTAGCATTGGCATCAATACGAGCAAGGTCGTTATTGCCTTTAGGAATTACCAGTATTACTTTCCATACAGAAGCAGGAACGGTAATATTACCATTGTCAACAGTTGTTACACTAACCGCGCTGGAGTTTTTGCCTCCTTTGCCATAAGAACCCATGATGATCCAAGCTTCATAACCGGTACCTACAAGGGTATTACGGGCATAGTCTTCCAGACCTTCCCATGGGCCTTGGTTTTGCATAGGCGCCTGCGGGATCATGTTGGTCATGAGGAAGGTGGTGTTATTGGCAATGTCAGTATTGGTACGGTCGCCGGAAGGACAATTATGTCCGCGGTCAAAACCACTGTTTTTATAACTATTTTCATTTACCGCATACCAGGATAAAGGTAGACTCGGGTCTGCGTGAAAATTATTGCTTCTACCGCTGCTGCCGATATCATCGGAAGAGAGGTGCCAGCTTACCCATACAGGCGTACCACGATTTTTACTATATGCTTCAACAAAATATTTCTGATCCATCAGATAGTTCTCAATCTGTGTCAGGTTTCTAGTAGCATCAGTAGGGTTGCCCAGCAACAGATGGGTATCATCGCTCAGAGAAGTGCCGTTATCAATAGGGCCATTGTCTACAGGTGGTTTATAGACGATGGTATCAGGTTTGTTTTGGTTTACTGGTGGTGCTGCTTTACGAATATCATCTTTGGTACAGGCGGCGATCACTAACATGGCGGCATAAATACCCCATAATCTGAAATTCAGTCTCATATAAGTTCGACGTTGTGAATTTAAACGTTAATGTTAAAGTACAATTAGGAATATAGTTACTATCGACGATTTTAGAGGACGCAATTTAGCGATTATTTCGTGGAATAGACCGTCAGGATAAATTCTTAATGAGTTGTTTATATTGCAATATTATCTTGATGATGAAAACTGGGATGGCAGCTATGTTTTTGATAAATTTGCTCCCCGAGTCAACAGTACGTAGCAAATTTGTTGTTTAAATTTTAATCCTTTACTATGAAGAAAAGTTTATTGTTGTTTGGTTTAATCCTTATTGGAGGTGGTGCATTTGCACAAGAAGTTAAATGGGGCGAAGCAGGTTCCCGTACAGATTACAGAAATAATGCTGACGATACGAGTAATCTTTCTGGCTTCTACCAAGCCTTTGACCCCATTAATTATCCTGCCGGAGCTGCTGATTGGTGGCATTTGTTGGATGTAAAGCACTCCAATCCTCAGAACCATTTTGCCATGCAGTTTGCGGGGAGTTTCTTTGATCAAAAACTGTATTTCCGGAAAACCCAGAATCTTCCTAATACGCCTTGGTCTCAGGTGGTATTGATCAGAGATGGTAAAACCGGATTGATGACCGATAATCCAAGAGCGCAATTCGATGTGGGATTGGCTTCCACAAATAATACAGAGGTAATTACCAGTATACTCGCACGCCTACCAGAATGGAATGATAATGCTATTGGTAACTGTCTGGCTGTAAAGGCAGGTAATACGCAACCCATAAACGCCCGATCTTATTCCCTGGAGCATTATTTTGGACCTTACCTCAATTCATCGATTAACTTTCATCGGGGAGCTAATGCCGGAGATGGATTTCTTACTTTTGCCACCTCTGCGGGTTCAGAAAGAATGCGTATCACCTATTGGGGAGATGTTGGTATCGGAACAACCGCACCTCAGTCAAAACTGGCGGTGGCAGGTACTATCACCGCACAAAAAGTAAAAGTAACCGCGACCGGCTGGCCTGATTATGTGTTTGCAGATGATTACCCATTACCATCCTTATCAGCAGTGGAAGAATATATCCGTACCCATCGTCATTTGCCTGAAATTCCTGCCGCTAATGATGTTGAAAAGAATGGCCAGGACCTCGGAGAAATGAATAAAAAACTCTTGCAAAAAGTAGAAGAACTTACCCTATACGTAATTGAACTTCAAAAACAGGTCAATGCCCTACAGGAAAAAGTGAATAAATAATAAGTGTGAAGCCTGGCGAATGCCAGGCTGTTGTTTTATAGATAGGCTAGTATCATCACTCATAGTTGTCTTGTTCCCAAAATATCCAAGTATTGCTATGATATGGCAACAAAATTGCATAGGAATGTTGTATCTTTTATACCTAGATATTTCCCTGTATGCCAGGTTACTATGAACTAACAATAGAGCAAAATCGGTTAATCCTCATTAAAAACAGACAAAGAGTAATTATCCTCACGATCCTGTTTTCTGTGCTCACAATATCTGCTGTTACTTATTTTTCCCTCGCGGAATATATGGCGGGCGTAACGCAGTTACAAGATAATTATATCTCACTCATCATCTTTGTTGCACTAATGTTGGGAGTAGCAGTGTACACCATTGTTCGCACATTGAAGGATAAGGATATTGAGATTATCCGCGAAGGGAAAACGCATTTTTATGTCAATGGAGAATTCCTTCCAATCAATACGCAAACGGATTACCTGGAAGCCCGAAAGCAAAACAACTCGAAGGGAATCCCCTACTACACTTTATTCATTGTAACAGAAACCCGTCAAATCCAGATCTGTAGAAGAATGAGGAAGAATGATTATGAACGAAACAGTACACTAATCGCCGACTTTTTAGGCGTTCCTATTAAATTAGGAAAACCCTGGATAGTACGACAGGTACGGAAATGGATGGGGCGTTCAGATAAAGTGTCATAAGTCTTCCTATATAAAACTGTGTTGCGTGGCTTACTATCAACTTACAATTGAGAACGATAAACTATCGCTGACCAAAAATCGGAAGGGTGCTATTATAAACACGATTATAATAGGTGCTCTCATGATAGCGGTTCCCATAATAGTATTCATCAGTAAACGTTTAGAAGAACCCCATCCGAAGATAGAGAGAGAAGGTGTTTTCACGATGGTAATATTTTCTATCCTGTTTTTAGATCAGCAGCTTTTTATGTGATTAAATCTTCCTATACACTCATTTCTAAACCTATACCTTTTAATTCAATGCACTATGTTTAAGTTCAACCAATTTACAATCGAGAATAACAGAATTTTAATTACAAAGAACCGAATAATGAGACTCGGCTTCCTATTCTTAATGGCTGCACTGAGTGTCGGTTTTATCATCTTCTTTATGCAATCGGTGGAGCTCTTTAAAGGTAATAACTGGGTATTTAAAGGTTATTTCGTTTTAATAATTTTCTCGTTCTGCTATCATCTTATCATCACTTTACGAGATAAAGACATTGAAATTATCCGCCATAGTGAACAAACTTTTGATCTTAATGGGGAACGTTTATTACTGGATAAAAATACGGATTCCCTGGAGGTCCTCGAATCCAGTGGTAGAGGAGGCTCTTTCTATAGTATCAAATTGCACTATGGAGATCGGAAAGTAGAACTCTGTTACGGGCTAAGAGAGAAAGATTATGACGCGTATATGCCACAAATAACTAGTTTCCTAGGATTGCCTGTCACCAAAGGACGTCCTTGGTATGCTAAAATATTCGGATAACCTTAAAGGTTAAATCCCCTTGCATTATTACCAATTATAAACTGGTGTAATGCTGCAACCGCATTAATAAATGATTATGATTTTTATCGTAGAGAGGCCGTTGCTTTTACTTCGTAATTGAATACTGTATCTTCGTTTAATCACAATCATGAACATTCCTGCATGAAAATTTTATCTATTGTACTGGGAGCCGGATTACTGACTACCCAGGCATTTGCACAAACTAAGCTAGATGTACAAGCGCATCGTGGCGGTATGGGACTGAAGCCGGAAAATACGATTCCTGCCATGATCAATGCCATCAAACTGGGAGCCCGCACATTGGAGATGGACTGCATCATTTCCGCAGATAGTAAAGTAGTGGTATCGCATGATGCGTATATGTCGGCAGCCTTTATGCGTAAGCCAGACGGATCTGATATTTCCAAGGAAGAACAAAAGTCATTGATTCTCTTCTCTATGCCTTACGATAGTATCCGTAAATATGATGCGGGTACCAAACCTTATGATCGTTTTCCACAACAGGATAAATTCAAAACTTATCGCCCACTGCTCTCCGAGCTGATTGATAGCGTGGAGGCATATGTGAAAAAGAATCACCTCAAACCTGTTTATTACAATATCGAAACCAAGTCGGAGTTAAACGGCGATGGTCGCTTGAATCCTACGCCAGATGTGTTTACAGCCCTGGTAATGGAAGTAATCAACAAGAAAAAAATCGCCAACAGGGTTACCATCCAGTCTTTCGACCCGCGTACCCTACAAGTATTGCACAAAACATTCCCGAAACAAAAAACAGCATGGCTCGTTGCAAATAAAGAAAGCTTCGCAGACAACATTAAAACATTAGGATTTACGCCATCTATTTACAGTCCTGCGTTTCAGATGGTGACCGCAGACCTGATTAAAGAAGCACACGCACAGAAAGTGGAAGTATTACCCTGGACGGTAGATGAAGTAGCAGATATGAAGCGAATGATGGAATTAGGGGTAGATGGGATTATCACCAATTATCCGGATAGACTAATTAACATCACTGGTAGTTATCAGAAAAAATAAATTTGGCGATACGCTCCTGCCTATCGTCCCTGCTGGGTATGGACAACGAAAAGACGCTCCTGTCTTTCGTCGCTGCCAGGCATGGACAACGAAAAGACGCTCCTGTCTTTCGTCGCTGCCAGGCATGGACAACGAAAAAACACTCCTGTCTGTTTTCCCTGCCCGCAGGGCAGGGAAAACTAAAAAAACAGCCTCTTTAATGGGGCTTACTCGTAAGTAAATTTAGTTCAGAATAGAACCATTCAGTCTACGTAGTTCCGTTTCTGCCAACTTAGTATTATAGCGGGCTAATATCAGCCTGGTATAAGAATCCTCCAAACTCTGCTGCGCTTGTTTCACTTCAATGGTAGTAGAAACACCCTGTTTGAATCTTTCCAACGCTACCATCATGTTTTCTTTCGCCAGCTCTAAGTTCTCTTCTTCCAGTGCCAAGGCCTGTTTGTAATATTCATAATCTTTAAATGCATTGCTCAGCGACAGCGATATCTGCGATTTAATGTTGTCTAAAGAAATATGTTGATACTCCAAATCCAACTGTGCATTGCGTACTTGTCGTTTCACATTAAAGCCATTGAAAATAGGTACTGTAGCAGTTAAACCATAGTTCAAGACCCCGTTCCTATTGAATTTCGGGCTAAAGTTATTCGATGCCGCGTTAGACGTATTCCTGTTGAAGTTGTACGCAGAGTTGAAAGAAACAATTGGGAAATAGTCCGCTCTCTTTTCTTTAACGGTTAATGAAGAAACGGCCACATTCTGTTCTTGCACTTTAATGCTGGCGTTATTCTGTGCAATATTCTCCTGCAATTCGCCCAGTGATAATGCGGAGTTCAGTGGAATAGAGTCTACCACATCATAAAAAGTAGAGGTCTCTGGTACGGCCATCAGTTGATTCAATAAGGCTTTGCTTTGCTCTATTACTGTTTGCTGACGCAGATACAACGCTTTCTGCGCATTCAGGTCCACTTTAGATTGGAGCCAATCTGTTTTAGGTCCCAGTCCGGTTTGAAATTTCGCATCGGAGAGTTTCACTCTTTCCTCGGAAATAGACATTTGTTCTGCCAGGGCTTTCAACTGTTGCTTTTCCTGCACGATGTTGTAATAGCCGCCAATAACAGTAGCAATGCTATTTTGCACCTGGCTCTTGATGGCCAGTTCCCCAAGGTTTTTGATGGCTTCCAGTTTATTACGGGTAGCGAACATCTTCATACCATCGAATAATGTCCAGTTGAGATTGACGCTAGCATTGACGTTCTGCCCTTTGATACCGCTGGTATCTCTTTTAGTACCGTTGGCGAATTCCTGTTTGGTGGCAGTACGACTCCAAGTGGTACCGGCAGTGGCATTGAGTCGGGGGGCAAATGCGAAATTCGCATAGGCGTAATCGTTAGCAGACATCTCTGCCGTATTTTTTGCCAGACGTATATCGAAGTTATTTTTCAGCGCTACATCTATCGCCTGTTCCAGTGTAAGCACCTGCTGCTGTGCCATCGCTACTGAACCAGCAGCGATGATGCACAAAACAGACAAACAAAATTTAGCTATATAATTTTTCATATTTCTCTAAAGTAAATTTAAGCGTGCGCCATTTCCGTCTCTGCCTCAGCTTCTTCCTCTTCTTCTGATTGACCAGTTTTCCTGCGACTCAAATAGGTATACATGGCAGGAATTACGTAGAGTGTCAGTACCAGGGAGAAGATAATTCCTCCCACAATCACAATACCCAAAGGAATACGGCTAGTGGCCGCAGCTCCCAAGGACATCGCGATTGGCAGTGCACCCAGCGCCATGGCCAAGCTCGTCATCAGGATCGGACGCAAACGCAAAGAGGACGCAGTAATTACCGCAGCAGATTTGTCGATACCCTCGTCCCGCTTCTGGTTCGCAAATTCCACGATCAGGATACCATTCTTGGTAACAAGACCAATCAACATAATTACCCCAATCTGTGAGAAGATGTTCCACGTCTGGTTAAAGAGCCAGAGCGATAACAATGCACCGGCAAATGCCAACGGTACAGTAATCATGATAATCAGCGGATCGATCCAGCTTTCGAACTGTGCTGCCAAGACCAGGTAAATCAGTATTAGAGCCAGACTCAGCGCAAACATAGTATTGGAGCCACTCTCTGCATAGTCGCGGGATGAGCCGGATAATGCCGTGCTATAGTTATCATTCAATACATGGTCTTTCTTCAGCTTTTCGTATATGCGATACATTTCCTTGATACCGTCCCCAATGGTTTTGCCAGGGGCCAGACCTGCGGAAATCGTAGCGGATTTGAATCGGTTGAAGTGATAAATGATAGGAGGACTCGTTTCTTCTTCTATCGTTACCAGGTTGTCTAGCTGAATGGCTTCTCCGCGAGCGTTACGCACATACAGGTTCTGAAGATCGTTTGGATCATCTCTGTCTTTACGGAAAACTTGCCCCATTACCTGGTATTGTTTTCCGTTTCGGATGAAGTAACCATAGCGCAAGTTACTCAGGGCCAACTGCAGGGTCTGGGAAATATCCTGTACAGATACTCCCAACTGCGTAGCCTTATTACGATCAATATGTATACGTAGTTCTGGTTTGTTGAATTTTAGGTCGACATCAGTCCCTTGGAATACAGGGCTATTCCCCACTTCGTCCATGAATTTAGGTAACACGGAGCTGAGTGAGTCAAAGTTGATATGTTCCAGTACGAAAGCAATCGGCAGACCGCCACGACGTCCTACCTGGATGGTCTGTTGCTCAATCGCAAACACCTTACCGGTAGGGAATTTGGCCATATTCCTATTGACCATATTCACAATCTCCTTCTGGGATCTTTGCCGTTCATTTGGCTCCGACAGCATGACGTTCACAAATGCACTGTTTACCGCACCGGCGCCACTAAAGCCCGGGGAAGTCACACTCAGCACGATTTTACGTTCAGGTACGGAGTCGGCCATGAACTGTGTCAGTCTGTCTACATAATTATCCATATAGTCAAACGACGTCCCTTCCGGTGCGGTCACCGACAAACGGAAGGAGCTTCTGTCTTCCAGGGGCGCCAATTCCGACTGCAATACCTTAAACAGACCATAAATCATCCCCAAGCAGGCCAATACAATCAGTACGGCTGTCCAACGGAAACGCATAAACGATTCCAGGGAGTTTTTATAACCATCTTCCATCCAGCGGAAGAAAGGTTCGGTTTTCAGGTAGAACCAGGAATGGGTATGTGTTTTACGACCAAGTTTAACGTTGAGTACAGGCGTCAGGGTTAGGGAGACGAAAGCCGAAATCAATACAGCCCCTGCCACCACAATACCAAACTCACGGAACAACTGTCCTACGAAGCCTTGCAAGAAGATAATTGGGAGGAATACGAACGCCAGTGTGATGGACGTAGCGATGACCGCAAAGAAGATTTCTTCAGAACCTTCGCGGGCTGCACGCATACGTGGCATACCGGCTTCGATCTTTTTATAGATATTTTCCGTTACCACGATTCCATCATCCACCACCAGACCGGTAGCGAGTACGATCGCCAGGAGGGTCAGGATATTAATGGTGAATCCGCAAGCATACATGATAAAGAATGCCCCGATAAGAGATACCGGGATATCTATCAGTGGACGGAAGGCCATGAGCCAATCGCGGAAGAAGAGGTATACAATGATGATCACCAGTGTTAACGCGATGATGAGGGTTTCCTCCACTTCTTCAATAGATTTCTTAATGAAGCGGGTGTTATCCATCGCGATATTGATGTTGATATCATCAGGTATTTCCTTTTGCAGTTGTGCATATCGTTTATAGAACTCATCTGCAATGGCCACATAGTTGGAGCCTGGTTGCGGGATCAGTGCGAGGGAAATCATCGGGATACCGGATTCCTTCAGTACAGTTTCCTCATTTTCCGGGCCTAGAACGGCCTGTCCGACGTCGCGAATCCGTATCTCGCTACCATTGACATTCTGGATAATCAAGTTATTAAAATCATCTTCGCTGACCAATCGGCCGAAAGTACGCACGGTGAAGTCGGTGGCATTACCGGCAATTTTACCGGAAGGCAGTTCCACGTTCTCTCGTTTGAGGGCTGCTTGCACATCCGACGGCGTAAGGCTATACGAAGAAAGTTTTGCAGGGTCCATCCAGATACGCATCGCATATCGTTTCTCTCCCCAAATTTGGATTTGGGAAACCCCTGGGATGGTCTGGAGTTTTTCCAGGAGTACGTTGGTACCGTATTCTGTTACTTCCAATTGGTTGCGCGTATTACTCTGCACCGTCATGGAGATGATCGCGTCAGAGTTGGCGTCCTGCTTGGAAACTACCGGGGGCGCATCGATATCTGGCGGAAGACTGCGCAGTGCCTGGGAAACTTTATCGCGCACGTCGTTGGTGGCGCCTTCTAGGTCCTGACCCAGTTCAAATTCCACGGTAATATTGCTGCTACCTTGGCTACTGCTGGAGGAAATATTTTTAATACCAGCGATACCATTGATTTGTTTTTCCAATGGCTCGGTGATCTGTGTTTCAATAATATCGGAGTTGGCGCCCGCATAGGAGGTGCGCACGTTTACGATAGGTGGGTCGATGGCAGGGAAGTCCCTGACGCCCAAGAAAGTAAAGCCCACAAGACCGAATATCACGATAATGATATTCATCACAATTGCCAGTACGGGCCGTTTAAGGGAAAGCGACGGCAGACTCATAATTCATTATTCAGGTTACTTGATCTTGTTGTATTTCAGTGGTGCGCCCGGTTTCAGTTGGAGGATACCGGAAGTGATCACTGTATCGCCTGGTTTCAGGCCGCTGGTAATTTGCACGCTGTTTTCATCGCGGATACCGGTTTCCACTATTACAAATTTGGCTCTGCCACTGTCGGCCACAATTACTTTTTTATCGCGGGTACCAGGAATAACAGCTTGAGAAGGAATCATCATCGCATCTGGCAGATCTTTCAGATTGATCCGGATTTTGGCAAAAGAGCCAGGGAAGAGGATACCGCCATTGTTCGGAACGATGGCACGGAGTTTAACCGTACGCGTAGCCAGGTCAATTTTTGGATCGATCGCATAGATGCTACCGTTGTAGGTATGTTGATCGCCAGCCACCGTGAAGCCGAGTTTATCCCCATTTTTCACCACATTTCTATATTTCTCAGGAACGGTGAAGTCAATTTTGAGGGGATCTATCTGTTGGAGGGTGGTAATCACCACCGCATTGGATACGATCGCTCCCTCGCTGACATTGCGGAGACCCAGGCGACCACTGAAGGGCGCGCGGAGTTCTGTTTTTTGCAGTTGCGTTTGCGTATAGTCCATATCAGCAGCATATGCACTTACTTGGTTGCGGGTAACGTCCACATCTTGGCGACTGATACCATTTATTTTAAGGAGGTTTTCTTGCCTCTCAAGGGTCGTTTTTGCCAGTTGTTGCTGTAATTTCAGTTTTTGCAGTTGGGCTTTCAGGTCCTCATCATAAATTTTTACGAGGAGCTCTCCTTTTTTCACATTGGTACCTTCTTTAAAGAAAAGGCGGGTAATACGGCCATTAATTTCCGGTTTCACTTCCACTTCTTCATTGCTCTGGAGCGTTCCGCTAGCGTCGATAAATTGGTCGATAGGGGATGTTTTTACAATAAAAGCATCAATCACCACCTGAGATTTGCCGGGGCCACCTTTAGCAGGAGCGGCAGTTTCAGCAGATTTGGTGCCGGCTACCTTTTTATATATAAAGAAAGCAGCGATGCCGGCAATCCCCACAATAGCAATTGAGCGGAACGTACGTTTGGCGTTGGACATTAAATACTAGCGTTTAGAATTCGATGATAGCATTAAGGGAAGAGCCACAGTTAAACAACACAGCATCCTCATAAGCCCGACAAATTTAATAAAATGGATGAGCTGGAAGGATATGATTACTGTTAATTACCGTTAATGCTTTAGATAAGTGGCGAAAATTACGGTTGAGTGGGAATTATGGTACAGATATTATATGAGTGGTATCCGAAATATGGGTTTTTCGGATGATTATCTTATTAAATCTTAAAATCGGGAAATCCGTAAAGTATTCACTGTATTGGTTTTGCGAGGATTTTCGGATATAGATGAGGGTTAAAATTTGGCCTTCCTGTTGGCAATTCAATAAAAATTATATTTTTGCAGTCAAGTTTTAAACCAAAAACACTTAAAATTATGTCAGACATTGCATCAAGAGTTAAAAAGATCATCATTGACAAATTGGGCGTTGACGAAGCCGAGGTAACTCCTGAAGCCAGCTTCACCAATGACTTAGGCGCTGACTCTTTGGATACGGTAGAACTGATTATGGAATTCGAAAAAGAATTCAACATCTCCATTCCTGACGAACAAGCTGAAACTATTACTACTGTTGGCCAGGCAGTTGCTTACCTGGAAGAACACGTAAAATAATCCTACTAATCAGAATTGTTTTAATGCAACCAAGACGAGTTGTCGTTACAGGTTTAGGCGCTCTTACACCGCTCGGCAATACTGTAGCCGATTATTGGCACGGATTGACGAACGGTGTATCCGGCGCGGATTATATCAAGCAATTTGACGCTTCCAAGTTCAAAACCCGTTTTGCTTGCGAACTGAAAAATTTCGATCCTACTAACTACCTGGACAAGAAGGAAGCCCGTAAAATGGACCCCTTCACCCAAACAGCGGTTATATCCGCAGATCAGGCTATACTTGACGCCAAGATAGATGCTACTAAAATTAATGCCGACCGTGTTGGCGTTATTTGGGGCACCGGCGTGGGCGGTATGATCAATTACAGTAACGAGCTGAAAGAATTCTATACTGGCGACGGGACTCCCCGTTTCAGTCCTTTCCTTATTACCAGGCTAATCACTGACATCGCTGCTGGCTCTATTTCTATCCGTCACGGTTTCAGAGGGCCTAATTTTTCTGTGGCTTCTGCCTGTGCATCTGCTACCAATGCGATCATTGAAGCAATGTACAATATCCGCTATGGTAAGGCGGATATGGTGATTACCGGTGGCTCAGAAAACGTCATCAATGAGCCTTGCGTAGGTGGCTTCAATGCCATGAAGGCTTTATCCGAAAGAAATGATGATCCTAAAACTGCCTCCCGTCCCTTCGACCTCGATAGAGATGGTTTCGTAATGGGCGAAGGCGCCGGTGCACTGGTACTGGAATCCCTGGATCACGCGTTGGAAAGAGGAGCTAAAATATATGCGGAACTGGCTGGTGGCGCTGCTACCGCAGACGCATATCACATTACTGCTCCACATCCGGAAGGTTTAGGTGCACGCAATGTAATGAGTCAGGCACTGTTAGATGCCGGCCTTACTGCCAGCGACATTGACTATATCAATGTACACGGTACTTCTACCCCACTGGGTGATATCGCCGAAATCAAAGCTGTTCAGCACGTATTTGGTGAAAATGCATATAAGATGAATATCTCATCCACCAAATCCATGACCGGACACCTCCTCGGCGCCGCCGGTGCTGTGGAATCCATCGCAGTTATTATGTCCATCATCGATGGCATAGTACCTCCTACTATCAACCACTTTACCGACGATCCCGCATTGGATCCTAGATTAAACTTTACCTTTAACACCGCACAACATAGAGAAGTAAGAGCCGGATTATCCAATACCTTCGGGTTTGGTGGTCATAACGCCTCTGTTATATTCAAAAAATTTGTTCCTTGATCTTTTGATTGTGTGAATTTACTGCCAGGATTTTTATATCGACTGATATCCAGAAAACGGCACTTGTACAAAGAGCTGCATAACTTACTGGGCTTCCCGCCCGGTAATTTTGCGCTGTACGAGGTCGCACTGAGCCACCGTTCCAGCAAAGAGAAGTTTCTCGAAAGCAATGAACGGCTGGAATACCTCGGCGATGCCATTCTGGGAGCAATCGTAGGTGACTACCTATTTAAAAAGTATCCATATAAAACGGAGGGATACCTCACCGAGATGCGCTCTAAAATCGTGAACCGCCAGCAACTGAATGATATCGCTATCAAAATGGGGCTGCGCAAACTCACGATATACGATAAATACAATAGCTTCTTGAAAATTTCCCAGATCTTCGGGAATACCCTCGAAGCGCTTGTTGGCGCCGTATACCTGGATAAAGGCTATAATAAAACACAACAATTCGTTCATCGCCGCATTATCATGCCGTATATCGATCTCGAACAACTGGAAACAGTGGAGATGAACCATAAAAACAAACTCTATGGATGGGCCAACAAAAATGGCAAATCCCTGGAATTCGAACTCCTCGAGGAACAAATGGATAACGGCCGACGTATATTCACCGTTGGCGCCGTAGTAGATGGACAACTCATCTGCAGCGGAAAAGCATTTAATAAAAAAGATGCCAGCCAGATCGCAGCCTCTCAGGCTATCCAGATCCTTGGCCTCGGCGATGATTCCAAAGACTAATAGACGGCCCGCTGACCCGCGTCTGCCCGACATCTTCTCTTCATGCTGCTATGCTACCGCATGACGCAATATCGTTTTCAGCTTTTCTGGAGCCGTTTTCCTGAAATCTGATAGATAAATCTCATGATGCCGTCCTTTAAACTGTAGATGATGGGATTGTATATACGTTTCCATCTTTTTCAAGCTGGCCGGTTCCTCACTGAAAGGCCCCACATGCAATATTTGAATGGCCCTGCCCCCTTCCATGTGCTTGATATCCACTGCTCTAAGTCGGTGGTTGTTCTTTTTCTTCTCCGCTGTGGTTACCGCTTGCGCAAACTGCTGATGGGTAACGGTATCGGGTATACGAATGACCAGTTCGTAATGCCATTGACTCCGAGGAACCGTTAAAGGGTCTACCGTGGTATCTTCTACCCACCAGTATCCTTCCAGTTTACTGACTACAAAGTCCTGTCCTATCTGCTTGTTCAAGAATTTTATCCCATAACCTATTGTATACAAGGCTTCTACGTCTTCTGAGAACGCAGGGCCGTCAGGGTCGCCTTGCCCGGTAATGCTCAGAAACTGGGCATCTTCAATATTGACCAGTTCCACCGCTAATCCGGCCGTATAATAACTTTTGTAGGCTTTGGTTAAATCCAGTTTATCCATTTCCGTTAGTTTAAGTGTTGAAAAGGGTTATTTAACACTACAAAGCAACGAGGGGGAAATGACAGCCCTATGTCAGGAGGATTATTTTAAATAATGGTCCCTTAATTCGATGGCATGTTGCATCATCGATTCCTTTAAACTTTCTGGCCCCAGGATTTCAATGGAGTTCCCGAAAGTGAGGAGCCAGCGGGTAAAATATCCTTTTGGAGGCTGTAGGAATAGCATTTCTGTTTTATCGCCCATATTCTTTTCAGAAACGAGGCCATAGTAATATTTCTGGGCGTTTATATATTTAACTACCCTGGTTTCCATTAAGATCTTGCATTCCTCCAACAGTCCCTCTTCATGTTTGAACTGTTGCGTCAGGTAATCTTTCAGGGATACGTGTTTGGCTTTCTCGTAACGCTCGGATAAAACATGCACCTTGCGGATACGATCCACCCTGAAATTCCGGTAACCCTGCCGGAGGCGGCACCAGGCAATCAAATGCCAATTGTGGCTCATATGGAATATACCAACTGGCTCTATCTCTCTCCTGGTAGCCACTTCATCCTTAAAAGAGAAATATTCCATGCTCATTACTTGTTGATTACCAATTGATTGTTGAATGTCAGACAAGAATTTATTGGGGAATTCTTCATTTTGGAGATGATGGGGCTGATAGGAAAGCACCGCAATATTATCATCCAGGCTTTCCAGGTAATCTTTATCGCTACCCCTGAGTACGGAGCGGATTTTCTCCATTGCGAAGCCGAATTGCTTCTCATTGGAGTGATCGCTGTACTTTTCCATGAGTTTTTCTGCGGTCAGTAGGGCGGCAGCCTCTTCCTTGGAGAACATCACCGGGGGAAGGTGATAGCCATCTACTATATAATAGCCCGTTCCAGCTTCGGCTCCAATGGGAACGCCTGCTTCTTGGAGGGCTTTCACATCGCGATAAACCGTTCTCAAGCTGATATTGAAACGCTCGGAAATCTCGGAGGCCTTTACGATCTTTTTGCCCTGAAGTTGGATAAGAATGGCTGTGAGTCTGTCAATTCGGTTCATGGGACTAGAAAATTACCGCTAAGGTCGGATGTCAAAAAAATATTTTTAAATTTTTTTTACCCTGAATTAAACTTTGTTGAAAATACGGGGTCTTACTTATATAACAACACTTTCAGAGAACGCAAGAAATTGAGAAAGAGAAATGTAGAATTCTGAAAGTCATTAATTCGATGCTACAGTACAGAATATAGGTTAAATGGTAAGCCCCTGCAAATCATTGCGGGGGCCTGTTTTTTATAGCACTTTTACCTTTTTTTAGGATTACTAACCTCCATTTCTCCCTAATAACTCATTTCGTTTAATTTCACTTTACCCCGGAAAGTCCAAAATACAAAGATGGTGTAGGACAATACCAATGGAGTACCTATCGCCGCAATAATCAGCATTACTTTTAAGGATTTGGCAGAGGACGCTGCCGCGTAGATACTGATACTATTGGCAGGGTCTGTACTACTGATAATGATATTCGGATATAATCCAATGGCGAATAATATCAACAGGCAGGCGATAATGATGGAGGAATACACAAATGCCGTGTAATATTTCCTGCTATCAATATTGCGCTTAATATTCAGGAGTATCAGTACGGCTATCAATGGTAATATGAATAGCTCCGGGTGATGCTTGAAGGACGCCGTCATATGGGGTACATATATCAGTGTAGCCATCGACGTTAGGATGAAACAGAGAATGAAAAACTTACTACAGTTATTCACCATGATGGTCAATTTCGCATAGAGCCTGTTTTCTGTTTTCATCACCAGGTAAATAGCGCCATGGAGCATGAATAGGGCCAGCGTCGTAAATGCGATAAGGACAGCATACGGATTAAAAAAAGTTAGCAGATTGCCGGTGAATTCATGTTCTTTATTGAAAGGCATCCCGTGAATAAGATTGCCCAATACCAACCCTAGCAAGAACGTGATTAAAATACTAGACACACAATAGCTGATATCCCACATTTTACGCCACCATTTCCAAGGTTCTTTGCTTCTGAATTCGATGGAGATGGCTCTAAAAATGAGGGCCACCAGGAAGAGCATAAACGGAATATAAAAGGTAGAGAACAATACGCCATAGACTAATGGAAACCCTGCAAAGAGAGCGCCACCGGCAATTACCAGCCATACTTCATTTCCATCCCAAACAGGTCCAATGGCGTTTAATACCAGTCGTCTGCTTTCTTCTTTGTTAAAAAACAAATGAAGGGCGCCTGCGCCCAGATCGAAGCCATCCAATACGCCATAACCGGTAATCAGGCCCCCAATGACCAGGAACCACCATGTAGGAAGATCTAATCCAAGAATTGTTTCCATACGCTAGTATTTTAAGCAGGAATGTTTTCAATATTTCTTTTGGAGAAATGTTCACTATCGTCTTCATCCTCATCTGTAATATTCGGACCATGGCTGATCTTCCGGTTGAGCAGGAAAATGAACAACACAAATAACAGGATATATACCAATGTGAATAGTATCAAAGAGAACATTACCTGATCAGAAGTAACTTTTTTGGAAAGGGCGTCAGAGGTGCGGAGCAGGCCGTATACCACCCATGGTTGCCTACCTACTTCTGCGGCATACCATCCCAATTGATTGGCAATCTGGGGTAACAGTACCGCCAGTACGAAAATCCACATCAACCAGCGATGATTGAATAACTGCTTCTTCCATAATAATACCGCGGCTGTCAAGGTGAGTAGAATCAGCGTGATACCGATGGCGACCATGAAATGATATGTTTGGAAGACGAAATTCACTGCGGTGGGTCTGTCTTCTTGTGGGATCGATCTAAGGCCTTGTACCGGGGCGCTGAAACTGCCATGGGTGAGGAAGGAAAGTCCGCCAGGAATTTTTATACCGGTTGTTTTTTCTTCTTTATTATTAACCCATCCCATGATGTACATATCGGCCACAGCTAGACTATCATAGTGCCCCTCCATAGCGGCGAGTTTGGCAGGTTGGTATTTGCTCACATATTCCGCAGAGCGATGGCCGGTGAACAATTGCAGCAAAGCCGCTACAGCGGCCACCCGCAAGCCCACTTTAAACATGGCCTGCGCATGCTTGATGTATTTCCCTTTTAATATATACCAAGCGCCTACGCTCATCACTAGAAATGATCCTGCGAGGAAAGCACCAATAATAACATGTGAAAATCTATCTGCAGAGGAAGGGTTGTTGACCATTACCCAGAAATCGGTGATGACAGCGCGTGCTCCCAGATCATGGCCTTCAATCCTGTATCCGGCAGGGGTTTGCTGCCAGGAGTTGGCGATCACGATCCATAGTGCGGAGAAAATAGACCCGAGGGCCACCATAATGGTGGAAAAGAAATGCACCCCTTTACTCACCCTATTCCATCCAAATAGTAATACGCCTAGAAAGCCCGATTCCAGCGCAAAAGCGAAGATCCCTTCCGCAGCGAGGGCGCTCCCAAAAATATCCCCCACGTAATGAGAGTAAGTGGCCCAGTTAGTACCAAACTCAAACTCCATCACAATGCCCGTGGCCACGCCAAGACCAAATATGAGGGCAAAGATTTTAATCCAGAAACGAGTGATATCGCGGTAGACAGGTAGTCCTGTTTTCAGGTACAAACCTTCCATAATTACTAGGCATACTCCCAGGCCAATACTAAGAGGTGGATAGATGTAGTGAAATGCTATCGTAAAGGCAAATTGTATGCGGGAAAGTATCTCAACTGACGGCATAATTCAACGGATATAGTACAAAGTTATTGACATCAATCATCCACGAACCTGACGTTTATCATGTTTTCTAAATTTAATCTTTTTCTCCCCAAAATAAAAAAGTTCAAAAAATATTTCTCCTGTAATTGCCTGCTGTAGCGAGTTCTAAAGGTGGTGTTAAAATAGTATCATTGCGTTAACAACGGATAAAGGAAATGGGACTAGCACTATAGTACCTTTGAATTACACAAAATTACATCATTGGCGAGAGTCAATGAAACTTCAATCTTATAAATGGTAATAATGTAGGAGCCTGATGTCTATCAGGCTCAATTAATTTGGCTTTTTATTTTCCTCTGAATACACATTGGTAGTTATTATGGGTTGTTTTGGTGATAACCTGTAGAGAGAGTCCTGACGAAAGTCAGGACTCTTTACCAAGTTATTTTATTTCCACTACTATCTTCCCAAATTGTTTACCACTCTCCAAATGATAAAACGCTTCCTGTACCGTGGATAAGTCATACACACTATCAATCACCGGTTTAATACCATTGTATTCAAAAGTATTTGCCACCTGCTGTAAACTAGCCTTGCTACCCACAGAATACGCTTGTATCCTCGCTAAACTCTGCCATAAACTCATGAAGTCCATCGGTAGCGACATGCCCGTCATGAAGCCTACCAGTCCTACAAAGCCATGATGGGCAACAGATTTTATACTATTATCAATCGTACTGGTTCCTGCAATATCCAATGTAGCGTGTACCCCCTCGCCGTTAGTAAGGCGTTTTACTTCTTTATACCATTCAGGATGCTCTTTGTAGTTGATTACCTCACTGGCTCCAAGGGCTTTCAGCCTTTCTACTTTCCCTGCATCACCAGTGGTGGCAATTACCCTTGCTCCAGCGGCACGGGCAATCTGCAAAGCAAATAGGGATACACCGCCGCTACCTTGCGTCAGTACTGTTTGCCCTGGCTGAATATTGGCATATTCCATGAGTCCTGTCCACGCAGTGACTGCGGCTACAGGCAAGGTGGCGGATTCCACACTGGTCAGATTCGCAGGTGTACGCACCAGCGCGTAATCCGGCATGACATAATATTCCGCCAATACGCCTGGGGTGTTATTCCCGGTACTGCGCGTTTGCGTATGCGGCGCTGCTTTTCCGCTTTGCCATAACTGGTTATAATGAGTGGTTACTCTATCGCCGGGCTTCCAAGCGGTTACTGCTTCGCCCACTGCTTCCACGACACCAGCTCCTTCTGAAGAAGGGGTAAAAGGGAAAGCGATAGCGCCATATAGCCCTTTTACCAACGCTGTTTCCAAAAAGTTGAGGGATGCTGCTTCCATTTTGATCAGCACTTCATGCGCGCCAGGAACAGGTTTTGCAACGTCTACTAATGTCAATTGATCTATACCGAACTTATTTATCTGAATTGCTTTCATAAAATTGTATTTTTATGAAGGCAAAGTTGGATAGTACTAGCTAATAAGTCAAGTATGCACCATTTGGAAAGGTACTTTCTGATTTGGTAGTATTATTGAATATCAATGAAATAAAAATGAAGACAAAAGAAAAAATTATTCATAGAGACACGGTTTGTGCTGTAGATTATGCTTTCCAACGCATCGGTGGGAAGCACAAAGGAAGGTTGATATATCACCTTTCCAAAGGCACTTTACGCTACGGAGAATTAGGTAGAAGACTTACCGGCATCACACCTAAAATGCTGACGCAAGTACTCCGGGAACTGGAAGAAGACGGCCTCGTAAACCGACATGTTTACCTGGAAGTGCCGCCAAGAGTGGAATACTCCCTAACAGAAACTGGTATGGAACTGGTGCCGTTTATTGTGCTGTTGGCCGACTGGGGAAGAACGAAAATGGAGCAGGAAGGGGTATTCTGCGAAACAGGAAATGAGCCAATAGCCTAATCGCTATCGGCTCATTTTTATAGCTTTTAGGCAGTAGCCATCGATTCGAACTCTTTCTTACGTTCCCTATATTCTTCCATCGTGAAGTTATACACCACAGAGTCACGCTTGTTCTTATTCGCAACGAAATGACAAGCATGTATATACGGTTCTGCAATATTCAGTTTATCCAACGGCGTTACTACCAATAATTGCAGATTCAACTGACCACAATATTCCATTAAGTAGTGACTCTTCTCCGGATCCAGTTTGCTGAAAGCCTCATCCACCGTGATGAAACGGAGACTGCGGTGCTGTCTATTGGATTCGTTTATACCAAACTGATAGGCAATAGCCGCTCCAAGAATGGTATAAGTAAACTGCGCTTTCTCCCCACCGGAAAGACTTGCCGTATCCTCATAATATTTGAAGGCCTTATTATCTGAGATATAGAATTCTTTCGCACCAAAGTCGAGCCAGTTGCGCACGTCCGTTACTTTTTTACGCCATGCTTCATTTTGCTGCAACTCTGTAATCAGTGCTTTGATATTCTGGAACAACTGTTCGCCATAAGCAGCATCTCTTTCTGTCTGATATTGCAGGGTATCCGGCACAGCCAGACTCAGTTTCTCTTTGAAGTTCCGGATTTCTACATCGCGCACATGACGGCATTCCAGTTGTAGATAGGTATCCGGGTTCTTGTTGAAGGTAATATTGCGCAGCGGTTCGTTCAGGTCTTCCATTACTTCACGGATAGCATCTTCTTGCCCGTATATCCATGCACGGTAGTTGGTGATGGCGTTGAGCATACTGGTGTCCATGTATTTGCGGAAACGCTCTTTATGCTCTATCAGGCGCTGATACTTGATTTGCTCGAAGAGGGCGGTAAACTCATCCAGGTACTCTACATTCGGTTTCAGATCTGTGGTATCGCCCATCCAGTCAGGGAATGTATCGTGCACGGATTTAGGCGGATTCACGAAAGCTGCTAGTAGTCGCGTGATGTCCGTTTGTTTCTCGGAGCTGTTGCGCTGTGCTTCTTTCAAAGAGGTATTCAGGCTATCTTCTGCACGTTTACGATAATTGTATAATTGTGCGGCAGAAGTAGCAGGCGCTGTGATGGCTAATTCGGCGAGGAAGTCAATTGCTTTCTGGAGGGCAATCTCATCTGTATTACTCACTTTCAATTGTGCGAAATACTGTTGCTTTTCGTCCAGTTTTTTGTTTAGATGACCTTTTTGTTGGAGGGCATCGGATTTATCGTCTTCTAGCTCGCGAAGGGCGGCTGTAGTGCTATCCAACTGTTCACAGATGACTTTATATTTATCACTGGCTTGTAACAGCGAATCCTTCTCTCTGTGATGCGTTTCAATCACAGCCGCATGTGGCTGCCAGTTGATATCATCGTAGGTGCGAAGGGTTAAGAAAGTACTGAGCACCGTTTGCATAGCGCCGAGTTCTTTCCGCGTGGTTTCCAGTTCCGTCAAACCTGATTGCAGCTCTGTGATAGCGGCTTCACACTCATCCAGGTCTTCTTTTAACAGGCGTAGTTTGTTTTTATTATTCCAGCCGAGCACATAATTGTTTTGCTGAGAGCGGCCTGGGCGGTCATCTTTTTCATGTCGTGTAGCCACGCGCGTTAGTCCCTTAGAGGTAACGGCTTTGCGAGCGCGATTGAAGAGATTCAAATCGTCCGTGCAGATGTAGTCAAACTGATCCAGGAGTTGGTTTTGCAGCCACTCCTTGAAATGTGTGCCTGGCTTGATTTCTATCTTCTGTAAAAGACTGTCTTCTTCTTTCGGCATGCGCAGCATGGTGTAAGACTCGTCTTCTATTTTGTGATATACCAGTCGTGTTTGCAGGTTATTTTCGTTGATATATCTGTTGATACGAGCCACATATCCTTCAGGAACCAACAAGCGTAATGCGAAGTTGTGCAATACTTTCTCGATGGCATATTCCCAGTGGGATTCCTCGTCTTTTATCCGAAGAAGCTCGCCGGCAAAGGGTAATTCGTCTTCCGGAACATCCAACATATCCGATAATTGCTGACGGATCCGTATTAGTTCATGGGGAATATTATTTTTCCTGTTCAACAGCGAGGAAATCTCTTCATTCAATGTGACTGCATGATTCTTTTCCGCTGTCAGATTGCTTTTATGCAAGAAAATTTCTTCCTGGATGCCATCCAACTGTTTGTCGATGGTTTTTAGCTGTTTTTCGGCGCCCCTGATGTTATCATGGAATTGTTGTTCATCTGGTGACGTCGTGAGTCCGAGTCTCTCTGATAACCTGTTATAATCATCCATTTTACTACGTTTCGTATCGAGCGATTTCTGCTCGTAATGGATGGTTTTATCGATAGAGCGTAGTTGCTCATCCACGCTGTTATTGGCTTTCTGCGCGATGAGTTCATCTTTTTTCAGCGTCAGTTTTTCTTGTTTGGCGGTGATGCCAGACAGTGTACTGGCGGTCACTTCCAACTCCTGTTTCAACTGTGTGATCTCCTGTTGTACCAGTTCTCTTTCCTGACGATTGAAATATCCGGGCAGCGTATCTTGTAACGAAAGCAGCTCCCGGCCTTTATCCTGGAGGGTTTCCCATTCTGTACGCTGTAAGATGATCGGCTCCAGCATTTGGAGTTGCATCTCATCTTTTTGGATGGCGCGGTGACTGGAAAGCAGACTGTCGTAGTTTTCGCGGAGTTTCAGGAACTCGGCCTCACTGTCCGTTTCTTCGAGCATGTGCTGACGGATAAAGGTGTTCAAGTCTCCCAACACCTTAATACCCACGGTTTGGTTAAACAATGCTAACGCTTTTTCACTGCGCAAACCGAAGATATTACTGAACATGGAAGCGTATTCCTTGAAGCTGTCGGTGACTTCTGTTTTAGGATATTCCATTTTCAGTTTCTTCTTCCAGTCGCCTTTCGCATCAAATTTACCATTGCCGAAATGGTCGTTGATATTGAGTTTATGGGGAGACACGATGAACTGACGCTTCATTTCTCCCGCATACCAACGCACTTGGGCCAGGGTAATGGTGTGCATCGTAGCGGCATTGTAGAAATAGGCCAGCAGTACGGAATAAGGATTTTGCTCCTTATGGCGCAACTGCTCTGTTTTCGAGGAAAGCGACTCCTCCGAAAACGTTTTACCATAGTATCCCCAGAAATAGGATTCTTCCCCGCGGTCGCGGCGTTGTTCCGTTCCGGAAGACTGGTTATAGAAACGTTTGCCGGAAGGTACCAGCAACGTGAGCAAAGCATCGATGAGCGTGGTTTTACCACTACCATTGGCGCCTGTCAGCAGAGAGGTATTGCCATTGGTGTTGACGCGATATATTTTATTGTGAAAGGTCCCCCAGTTGTATACTTCGAAATACTGTAGTCGGAAGCCACTTTCTTTTGAATCACTATTGAACAGGGTTGACATGCAAGTTTAATTTTGTTTTGATTTCTTCCAGTTTCTCATTGTTTACCAAAGCCTTGATGACGCGTTTTACTTCATATTGCTGTAGCTCTTTGTTCGCAACATCTTCACGGGTCAGGCGCAGGATACCTACGCTGAGCAGGCTGTTGATAGGCTTGTTGAGATCTTTCAGCAGTTTGGATTTGTTATGTCGTTCCTTGAAGAAGAGTGTCAGGCGTTCTTTCATCTCTTTTTGGGTGAGGTACAATTTCGTACCTGTTCCTTTGAGATCAAATTCTTCCAGTGCTTCCCGCAGTACGATGCAGAGCAGCGTGGCCTCGTATGTGAGTCTGGCTTTACGCATTAGTCGCGGTAACGGGCGATCGCTGTTCTCGTCATTCTCCGGTTGCACGATGCGTGCAAAGCCGTCTGCTTCATTAATGACCAGTTGCAGACCTGTTTGTTGCAAGTATTTATGCAGTTCTGTCTGCCAGCTCAGGATATCTTTCCAATAACTGCGTTCTTCTTCATAAACAGGCCCCTGCATTAATTTCAGGAACACATGTGCAAAGGGTGCTATATTTCGTTCAGACATAAAGGTTAGTTTTTAGAGTTGTTGGTAAACAATACCATCGGAAGATTGATGATACGGTTGCCCAACATGACAGGATCAGGTGTTTCGAGAATGATATGGGAAGACGACTGACTAGCGATGGCGAAATAGGTAATCAGTTCTGTGAGCCCTTTCTCGGTGCCGTAGGTTTCCACCAGTTCTTTCAGGCTGACCTGTTTTTTGTGTTGCAGTTGTATTTGAATACGTTCTTCCAACTGTGCACGATCTATATGGAAATGATTGAATAATGCTTGGAAATCTTCTATAGAATAATCGTCTCCGCCCACTCCTTCTGGGAGCTGGAAGGCGGGAGCAATGGCTTTCTCCTCGGCCATTTCCCATCTGTCTGGCAAGTCGATTTCTGGTTCACATTCGAGTTCTATAAAGCATTCTTCGTCTGGATGATTGCCCAGCGCTTGAAATGCGAGCAAACGAATATCATTGATCAACTCGATGGTTTTTCGTCTGTCCGTCATATTCTTTTCATTCAGGACGCGACTCAGTTTATCACTGAGCTTTTTATTGGCATCGATTACTTTTTTACCAGAGGCATGGAGGAACTGCTTTAATTTCCGGAGGAAGCGGTCGTTCTTATATTCGATGTCTCTATCCTCCATTAAGATATAGAGTTTGTCTATAAGATCCCGCATTTCCATTTGCTTGGTTTCATCCATGAGGAATTGCCAGAAGGAGTAGAAGCTTTTACCTTGGTCTTTTTGGCGTAAGGCTTCGAAGGAATCGAGGGTATAAGCCAGGAGGGTACCTTTGGCTACATCGCGTTCACTTTGCTTGCGATATATTTCCTGGGTGATTTGTTCAAAGTTGCCTTCTACTTCCTTGAAATCGCCGAGGAGTTCGCGGGCCATACGGTTTACATCGTAAACTCTTTCTTTGATTTGGGTATCATCGAAAACCTGAACTTTTCCAGTGATGGTGATGGCTTGGATTTCCTGTTCTATTTCGAATTTCTTTCTTTCCAGCTCTTGGATACGTTGTTCTGGGTCTTTATTGCTTTGGTCCACCAGTTCGCGGAGCTTGGAGAAAATATCTTTAAAACGGCTCTCGGTGCCAACAAATTCGCGTTTTTGGAGCGTGGAAACCCAGTGCAGGACCTTTTCTGTATCGCTACTCAGTTCATGGATATCCACACCTTCGTCGTCGGGGTATTTACGCAGGAAGCCCTGGTTACTCCATTGATCGATATATTTCCTGGCTTTGATATCATTATCTTCCAGGAGACTACTCGCATCGATTTCGTCGTCAGCGGCCAGATAGCCGGTATGACTGAGGTAATCAGATAGTCGGGTAACTAATTCCGCATTGGTAATGATAGTCTGGTTTTTCTCTTTGAATACCGTGTGAAAAAATGACAACATCATTGGAGCACTGCGAGCCCGTAGTATTTTGAGCGTTACTGACTGGGCGAACAGTAAACATAATTGTTCATACGTCATTCGGTAAAAATAAGGAAAAAAGGTATTCCTTTACATGATGTAAAGTCCGTTTGCACGCGGTTCTACGGGAGCAGGAATCTCTTTTTCCCCCAATCCTTCCAACAGATTGATTTCTATGGTTCGGGTGATACTGTCTAGCGGCGTTGCCAGCGGGCTATAAGAGAAAGGGTTCATGAGGCTAACGCCATTCAGGTGGGTAGTGTGGAAAACAAAACCGAAGGCCCAGCCAAAGATAATAGACCAGGGCCCTATGGACTCAGTCATCATTAGGGTATTCATCAGTACATAAAACCAGATAAACAGGTTCGTAAAATACACGTAACTGGTAGGAAAGACGGTAGTCTTGATCCGTTCAGATTTCCCCATATTATCCGTGTGTTTTACCAGGAGATTATTGATTTCAAGGAACTGGAAACCGTCTATGGTGCCGGTTTGTTTCAGCCTTTGGAGCTCCTGGGCCTGAATATTTAGAATAGCGTTTGGTTTATTGGTTTGTCGACTAATTATCTCCTTTTCTTCTGGGGAGAGGTATCTTTCAAAATAATTATCGGGGCGGTTGCGGAGGGCTGATTTCAGGGTGTAGAGGAAAGCCAGGTGGCGGTAAATCATATTTCGGGCAGTGGTTTGCCTTTGTTCTGTATTATCAGAGGCATAATAAGAGAGGAGGCTGCGGGCCCAGGAGCGGGAATCGTTGACCAGCGCCCCCCAGATGGTTCTGGCCTCCCACCAGCGGTCGTAGGCCTGGTTGTTCAGGAACCCGATAAAAAATGCGATGGCCGTACCTAAAACCGCGGATATCGTAACAGGAATATTAATATGTGTTTGCAGCCAATAGCGATCCAGGAAGTAAGTGGCGGTACATAAGGCGAGCAGCATCAGATCCACCTTCCAGGTGTAGGAAAAGATCTGCATCAGGGAGAACCTGGATTTTATCAGCATAAGCGGCTTTTATTTTTTTAACAACCTGTTCTGGAGGATTTTTTCCATCGCTGTATCTTTCATGCCCCTGGAAAACGGCACAGTGGCTTTTCCCAGCTCCACCACATTGCCATCAATACCGGTGATTTTTTTACTGTTAACAACAAAGGATTTATGGGTCTGTACGAAATCGTTGCTGTTAATATTGTCTATCACGGATTTCAGGGTAGCGTGGATAATGTGCCTGGTGTTTTCCGTATATATATTCACGTAATTCTCCATAGCTTCCAGGTACACGATGTCCTCACAGAAAATTTTCACCAATTTTTCATTGGCTTTCACAAATATATACGCTGAATCCTGCGGGATTGTTTTACGAAAATGTTCAAAAGCCCTGTTGGCGGCCCTTAAAAAGCGATCAAAAGAAACAGGTTTCAGGAGATAATCCAGCACCTGTAGCTCATATCCTTTGATGGCGTATTGTTCGTAGGCGGTGATAAAAATTATCTGGGGTGGCTGTGGCAAACTTTGTAATAGTTCCAGTCCGCTGATATAGGGCATTTCTATATCGAGGAACAGGAGGTCTACTGGTTGTTGGCGTAGGAGATTGCTGAGGGAAACGGCATCTTCACAAACGCCCACCAGGTCTAGGAAATCCACTTTTTCCACATAGCTGACAATTCCTTTTCTGGCTACCGGTTCATCGTCCGTGATTACGCAACGGATTTTCATAATATCAATTTTAAAGTGGCCGTGTAATGGTCCCCGTTATGAATGGTTTCCAGTTCATGTTTATTTGGGTAGAGCAATGCTAGGCGGCGCCGGAGGTTTTCCAGTCCGATGCCTCCGCTCCTGGAAACCCGCTGTACCGTTGGAACGGCATTGCTCACATGAAACAGGAGCGCTTGGTCTTGTAAAGTGGCAGCTATGTTAATCCAGTAGCTGCCACCGGTGTATTTAAATGCGTTTTCCACAAGTGGGAGTAACAGTAACGGATATACGGGCTGTTGTTGGAGGCCCGGATCGAAGGACACCTGTAATTGCAGGTGATCATTCATTCGTTGCTGTTGTAGGTCTATAAACGATTGTAAGTATTGCAATTCATTGCCTACTGGCACTTGGTGCTGATGATCGTATAGTTGGTAGCGGAGTAGCTCTGATAATTTTTCCACGGTTTGCTTGGCGTCTTGCACGCTTTCATCCATTTGGAAATAGATCAGGTTCAGCGCATTGAAGAGGAAATGCGGGTGAAACTGCGCTTTCAGGAATTGCATTTCCGTTTGTAGCTTATCGTTGGTGATTTTCTCCAGTAATAACTTTTGTTCGTAGTTCTTCCGGAGAGATGCCGTGGCTCGCAGTATGGCATAGTATAACAGGCCAAAGAGAAGGGGAATCAGTGTGATATTCACTACATCATACCATTGTAGGCCGTCATCCGTCAGGGCGGCCATGGGGATAACCGTTACATAAGATATAAGGGTTATCAACAATGTTGCCCTGCCGTATTCTTTCCAAACAGGTTCCTGGATCTGTAGACGCTGTTGTCTTTCAGCTTCTCGCTTTAAAAAATAGATATAGAAGTTACTTGCCACGATGGTCACCACAATCTCTATCGCATTAGTGGTCCATGGGCGTAGCCAGAATTTCATCCCGCTAAGCACATCATTCACCAGGCGAAGACAGATATACACTACCATACCACCAGCAGCGCGAACGAGATATTTTGTCCAGGAACGTATCATTAGCTTCAAGTTAAGTAAAAAAATCAGTAATTGGCTTCAGTGGCTAAAACGGGCGGAGCCGCGATGGTATTATCTTTTAGTGGCTTGACTTTTTCTATTGGTTTCATCCCGAAGAGCCAGCGCATCACCGGAAACGGTCTTATAAACAGGTGATAAATCAACATGGAAGCCCCTAAGGAAGTGATCACAATAAAAGTATATTTCAATCCAATGGTATCCGAAGTTTTCACCACGTAATAGGCCACTATCACAATCACTGTCTGATGGAGGATATAGAACGGGTATACGGCTTGGTTCAGGTAATCCTGTACTGGCAGCTTTTTATTCAGGTATTTTTTGCCATAGCCCACCAATGCAAACACCCAAAACCAGGAATGTAGCGAATGACAGGCGAGATAGAGATAAGAAACCAGGTTGCCATGTGCCCAGTTTGGTTCTGTCTTATTCCAGCGGAAGTAATTAATGAGCACTAGTAAAAGGAAGGCCATGGTGAGGGAAAGTCGGCGGTTTCTTTCAAGACTCTCCATGAGGGCAGGTTGCAGCATGCAGATGAATCCTGCCAGAACAAAGGTAAGCCAGTAAAAGAAGAAGCACCCGTCGTGGACAAGATCATTGGTTTCCCGGTAATGCAGAACAGTAGCCGTAAACCAGATAGTAGAGGGAATAATCAGTAGGTAGACACGTGTCCCCCGGGCCAATCCTGCCAATCTATTCCTAAATCCCAGTCCTTTAGGTCCCGTGGCCCAGGCAAATGCGGGTGCGAGGACAATATCATATATAATCAGGTAGCAGATAAACCAGAGGTGATGCCAACTGGTATTGCCTTTGGGGTATGCCTTCAGCTCAAAGATGGAAGGATAGAATTGCCAGTAATTCCCTTTAAAGCCTTGGGTGAGTCGCTCCATATATACTTGTGGCGGTACGATGATCAGCATACCAAAGAGTAAAGGAATGAAGAGCCGGCGGAGCCGCAGCAGGGTAAACTGACCCGCGTCTCTCTTCTGTAACATAAACCAGGTAACCGTTCCGGAAACAAAGAATAATAAGTGCATCCGGAACCTGCTAAGCCAGTAACTGAACTCTGAGAGCACGGAGCTGTAGGTAGCATTATTGATATGCCAGGGATCATTCTCGGCAAATGGTCTGGCAGCGTGGAAGAGCAAAACGCCGAGGATGGCGAGGATGCGGAGCCAATCGAGGTATGCTTGTCGGGATGTTTGAGGTTGCATGTTTTTTTTATACAAACTTACACTGCCACTCCTGCTACCGGCCCTTCTGTTTGACCACTTGCATTTCTCCGTTGACCAAATGCAAAAATTATTTTTGCGCTGGATCTATAGGAAAATCAAGCTATTACAAAATAATTATCCTAATAGTCTATAGGAATAGTAGGAAATTAAAATTATGTCTGTATATTTGTTATGTGAAAGGGATGAAGCACTGAGTAGCGCGTTTTACCAACCATAAAAATTTTTCAGGAATGTCTACACTTTACCGTTACGCCGATTATCTGCAGCAGCCTGTTCCAGAGAACTTCCCTAAAACGGGCTATCACAAGGAGTGCATTTCTCCGGTAATGTCAGGGATCTTTCCTGAATTTTTCTTAGAGCCTGGCCAGGCCATCCACGATGCTGGCCTGTTAACGCAGGGGGCGAGTATTCACACATTGACGGCGCAGCCGCTGGTAGTAATTTTTTATTCCATCCATTGGAATGGATATGCAGATGATCTACTGGAGCAGGTCGCGGCGCTTCATCCCGTGATAGAAGCTGCCGGGGCCAAACTGCTCCTGGTTTCCAGTGAGAACAGAAAACAATTTGAGGCGGTTAATCAGCAACCATTATCATTTGATGTCGTGTATGATGAAGGGTTTCAACTCGCGAAGAAAGCAGGTATTTATAGAAAATCAGATCCGATCTGGGGTTTTGTAGCCGGCGTCAACGAGGATGTACCCGTGCCTGCGGTCTATGTTATTACGCCTGACTTGTCTATCAAATATGCATTTATTGATAAATACCTGGAACATCCATTGCAGCCAGCGGATTTACTGGCTGCAATAGAAAGTCGCATTGCCATCAGTGCTTAGGCATTGATGGCCTGGTTTTCCAGGTTTTATGCATCTCATTCATTTTCCCTGTAAGTTGCTGGTCTCATTCATTCTCATCATTCTCACCGTATTTCGGCTGAGAATTCTTACTCCATTATAAGTCTCTCCATTTAAGTAGCATTTGCAAGAAGTACCCATCATCATAGGCGGTAGATGATAATCCTGCCCTTTATTTTCCACGCCTAACCCTGCCGTAACGCCGACTTTCGCATACATAATAGTTTCCTGTGGGCTACCAATTTGGGTATATCCTCTTCCGGATATGAAAAAACAGCCGATTGTGAATGAGCAAATACAAGGAAAGTATAGCGGGAGCCATGGAAGTAGCCGTTTCGCAAAAATACCTACATGTAGGTATTTGATGCTTCCTACCATTGGGCTACTTTTGCAGGGAGCATAAAAAAGATATTTTCAAATCATTATATAAAGTCATTTCCTAAATAGTCAAAGTTGATCGAATAAAGTCGGTCAGTTACCCCCAAAATTTGGGTCTCTTCATGAAGGATGGGACCCAAACCTGTTTTTGTAAAATTCCATTACATTTGCAGGCAGTATAAAGAATCAACCACCTGCAAAAAGCCTGATCCCATCAGGTATGAGAATGTGAGAATGCATGAGATGGGCTTCATTATTGTTTTTTTCCCGCTTTGTCTTATTTGTAAATGAACGTATAGAACACGAGTCAAACATGTCTGGAGTACCGCTGGCGGAAAAGATAAAAGCATTACAAGCAATAGAAGACGAACTGCCTGCAGTTTTGATTATTCATAGATTTCCGGAAGGAGGTGTCGAGTATATGTCGCCACGAGGCTGTAAGGAACTGGGATACACACTGGAGGAAATCCAGGAAATGGGTCAGGAGTATTACAATCGCTGCTTTAATCCGCAGGATGTGGAGGATTATGTACCAAAAATTATGGCGTTAGTGCAAACTTCACCAGAGGAAGACAGCATCGTTTCTTTTTTTCAACAAGTAAGACTTGCAGGAAACGACGAATGGGAGTGGCATTTGAGCACCACGCGCGTTTTTTTCCGGGATGAAACAGGCACTCCTACTCATTTGATAACTTGCGCTATTCCCATTGATCCGTTGCATCATGTAACCAGTAAGCTGAAACGCTTGCTGAAGGAGAATCTGTTTCTACGTCAACATCAGCATATTTTTGCAGAACTAACGAAGCGTGAGAAAGAAATTCTCAGATTGACAGCATTAGGTTATAGTGCTGGTGAGATGGCTAAAAAATTGCACATCTCAGAAAAAACAGCCGTAACACATCGTCGGAATGTCAAATCAAAAATCAATGCAGAGTCACTGTACGATCTCACCAAATTCGCGCAGGCATTCGATTTGATCTGATGATAAAATATTTTTTGCGGAGATGATTTTTGTTCCAAACAAAAAATGTAAATTCATATTGGTTTGATATCCTGTAAATCAAATTAAAATTTTGTTGACCCGATTCATGTTTGTTAAAACCGAATTACCATGTCTTTTAAAGCCCGTTGTAGTATTGATGGCTATGACTTTAATGTGTTAGAATGCCATTATACCTTTTCCCAGCAAACAGATAATTATGGCAAGCCAGTGGCCCGACCTACGGGAGGGGTGATTGAATTACTGGTGGAATCCGCTGCAGATACCAGTTTGTTCGACTGGATGATTGCAGATGCCGTTGCGCATAATGGCAGTATTATTTTCTATCGTAGGGATGCCATTTCCCGACTAAAGGAATTACGATTTGCAGATGCTTACTGTATTCGTTATACAGAGTATTTCAATGCGGAGAATGAAAAGCCCATGCAGATTCGCTTTCGCATGTCGGCACGCAAGCTAACGCTCAATGGAAGTACTTTTGAACATCCCTGGACTTTAAAATAATATATCATGTCAGCAATGATGAAAATTACCATTTCCATAGATGGTAAAAAGTATCCTTATTGGCATCAGTTAAGGCTGGAGCAGTCGGTTGATGCCTTGCATCTGTTTGAATTGCAGGTCGTGTATGATCCGGGAGACACGCAGTTATCGCGTATGAAAGCCTTCTTGGGGAAGCGATTGGAGGTAAAAGTACAATCGGCGGTAAAGGATCAGCAGTTGTTTTTTAAAGGGACCGTGACGACAGTTACAACCGGCAGAAAAACCGCGAACGGGCATGATTACTGTCTCCTCATCGGCCATAGTGCGGATGTATGCCTGCATACGATGCAGCGTACGCGTGCATTTGAACAACAGCCCCTGGAAGCGATAGTCCGGGAATTGATAAAATCCGTGACAGATGTAGTCATACAACCCCAGCAAAACCCTCTGTGCGCCTACCATGTACAGTATGATGAATCCGATTATCAGTTGTTGCGCCGATTGGCGGCGCAGTATGGGGAGTTTTTCTTTTACAACGGACAGCAACTGGTGTTTGGAGGGTACGTGCCGGCGCGTATTCCCTTGCGTTGTGAAGAACAACTATCATCTTTTCAGATCACGGGATCTATTGTGCCTGCTATGGCCACTTTCAGCCGCTATGATTATTTGTCGGATAGTGTACAGTCTGCCGCTCCGGCAACATCGAAGAAGGATGCTGTGTTGGATTATCTTCTTTCCATGCGTAATCCGGAACGAAGCTTTCGAGGGAGCGTGGCGGATCCGCAATCATCAGCAGATGCAGCGGAACATATGTCCATCGCCACAGCACTGCGTTTCAACGGAAGGAGCAGTTGCCCTGGAATACGTCCGGGCGATATTATTCTTCCGGAAGATAAATCTGGTAAAAAGTATGGCGGTTTCCTCGTGCAAAAAATAGTGCATCAATGTAAGGTGGATGGTCATTATTACAATGATATTACTGCGGTGTCGGAAAGTCTTGCCCATAAAGCGGCGGAGGTACAGGTCATACCGGCATGTTATCCACAATCGGCCATAGTGGTGGATAACAATGATCCTGAGCGCCTCGGCAGAATAAAAGTTCGCTTCCGTTGGCAGCAGGAGGGCGCATCGCCATGGATTCAAGTGCTACTACCCTACACCGGAAAGGGTAAAGGAATTTTCTTTTTGCCGGAAATAAATGAAGCGGTTTGGGTGAGTTTTCAGGATCAACATCCGGAATATCCGATTGTCACGGGTAGTTACTATCATGGCAAGGCACCCGCCAATGCTGGAGATGCGCAGAATACCTTGAAAATAATCCGTACTAGGTCTGGGCACACCATCCTGCTCGATGATGCACCAGGTAGCGAACAGATTACTATCAGTGATAAATCCGGCAATTCATTGCTCATGGATACTGCTAATAAGCTTATGCAGCTCGAATCCCCCGGACTACTTACCATCAAAGCAGATAATATTCACTTACAGGCAACAGCAACTGTTTCCGTTCAAGCAGGGAATAGTATTGCTTTATCAGCGGCGGAAAACATTTCCCATCATGCTACTGCATCCTACCTGGTAGCCGCCCGCAAAGTGGAAATGGTAGCCGATAAGCAGTACACATTGCAGTCGGGTGAATGGACCGTACACGCAGATACTGTAGCGTTGAAAAGCCTGAAAGGGAATTGCGAAATACACGCTGCCAAAAACTTGGATATTCAGAGCGAAGAGAAAATTAGAATGTGTTGATATAACCCGTAAAACTTACATATATGACCATTGTTAACCAACCAATGCACCTAGTGTGCGAGGGTGCGTTGTGCACCTGTGATAAAGCTGTTAGCCCTGCACCTGTAAAAATAAAGGTGGTCAGTCAGAACAAGTTTCATGTGAAAGACCAATCGGGCGCGCCCGCTGCCACGACCGGCGATAGGTTTGCGGCATCGCTGCATTTTAAACTATGTAAAATTCCAGATCCGCAGAAACCTACACCCTGCGTGCCTATGCTTAACTGGAGCAAATATTATGAAGATATTGTATTGCCAGGTGGGGTCCATCCATTGAGTGAGAAGAGCGAGGCTACGTGTAGCCGTGGTGGTAAGATAAAAATTCTTCAACATGGCCAATCCGCACAGCCGGGAATAACTGATAAACCACTTGAAACGACTACCTCCTCAACACCAGTAAGTACTACAACCATAGCGGCCATAGAAGATCCTGAAGATAGTGCTCCATCCTTATGTGTGGCCTCCTGGCAGGACGATCAAGGACAACCGAAGATTATAACCGGATGGCATGAGAAATCCAGGCTGTATCTGTCTTTCAGCAATGCGGAAGGGATGGTAGTAACCATCGATATAGTTTGTACAGATAGTACACGCCAACAATTAGCCATCCTCAAAGAAGCGGAGCATTATACCGTCACAGAGGGTGTTATTGTGATGGATTTTTTCCCTGGAAAGCAGCAATACCGGCACTTATTGCATGATGGCGATTTCCTCTATGCCCGAATAAAAAGCGTCGGAATGCCTATTGCCAAATTGGGAAATCTTCGTCCACGCCGCCCGTTGTTATTTCGGGAACATCCCAAAATCAGAGAAGTGAAATTTTTCAGAAATGGTGCGCCTGTCATCACTGCGCACTATGGGGATACCATTACCTGTAAAATTGTAGCGTTGAATATGTGCCGCGAAAAACTGGACGTAAAAGTAAAGCGGCTGGAAAAGCTCAATGGGAAAGATTTTGGGAGAATTGATAAAACGGTATTCAATAATACATTGGAAGTAAATGAATATGGTTATGTACAATTTGATTTTGAATTAAGGAAAGAGTGGGAATCGGAATATGAAGAAAAGGTGCAGCGGTTCTATGTTTCATTGAAAACATCGCAGTGGGATAGTTGGTGGCAAAACATCAGCGCCTTTCCTGTTGTCACTACTGTTACAAAACAGCAACATAGCCCTGTAGTGATACAGACCATCAAGCCTGCTGGTAAAGAGCCACCATGTCCCAGATGCGCCGCGCCTGTGAGTTTGGAACAAATAAAACAGATGGCCGTGGATGACAAAGGGAATAGATTTTTGAAAGAGGATCAACTCATTCGGGAAGCACTAGGATTCTTTAATCAAAATTTGCAGACGTTTGAATTAGACACATGTTGTCGCAAGGCACATTTCTTTGCGCAAATAGCTACAGAAACGAGATTTCAACGCCTGGAAGAGAATTTTAACTATGCGGCCAGTGTGTTACAGCAGAAGTTCAAACAATTTCGAAAGGGCGAAGGGCCTGACCATGCTGTGAAATGGGGAAGGAATATAAATGATGACACACCAGTAAACGCCACAGACCAGGAACACATTGCCAACTGGGCGTATGCTGGTATTAATGGAAATGGTAGTTACGCCAGTGGCGATGGTTATCGATTTAAAGGCAGAGGATTCATACAATTGACTGGCAGAGGGAATTACAAGGAAGCAGCCCGATTATATAACAAGTGGATTTCGGGAGGCAATGCCGATTGGGAGAATCATCCAGAACGACTATCAACGGTGGCTACAGATGCGATGGCTGCCGCCATGATATTTTGGCGGTCACATTTACTAGGGGCCAGAGCGGATTATGCAGATGATTATGCGGTGGAAAGCGTAAGTAGACCGATTAACGCAGCACTGGATAATATCCATGAACGGAAACGATTTTTCCGGGAAGCGGTGAATGCATTTCAAGTGAAGCATTGTACGCGTTATAACAGGAGTCAATGGCAAGAACCAAATGAAGACACTATTGTTGTCATAGGCGCGAAGGCTAGTGCTAATGGCGATGAACACTATCAGCGAGAGGATGTGGATAAAGTGTGGCCAGTATATCCTGTTATGGTCTACAGACGTATATCTATGGCCGTATACAAACAGTTGGAAGCCAAAAATGCCCTGCCCGAACCAGACTATACCACTTGGGTTACCAGAGATGCACACGGCGTAAAGTATGGTAAACATGATCCAGCCAGGTATGGTAGTAAGAATGAATGCCCGCCAGGTGAGTATTATCTCAATCGTGGCACAGATGGACAGAAATACAGCATGTATATCTCTGATACGCCAGGACTAGGCAGCGCTGCCATTAGTGGTCCAGATGGCCCAAGATCAGGTATCGCCATACATGGAGGATGGCCCATAGGTAGCATTGGCTGTCTGACTACACATTCTAGCGGCTATCCTACCGGGAAAAACATCCTGGTGCGGCAACTACTGGGGAATTTGCCGGAACTGGACAAGGCTGTGCAAAAAGCTGGGGAAAGACAAGTACGTATCATAATTCAACCCAGAGAAGTAGCAGTGGCATTGTGGAAGAACCCTGCTGTCGGTACCAGCAAATGGACAGGTATTATCAAATCACCTCAATAATAACCATAATCATTTCATTATGAGTTTACATTTTCTCATTTACATCTTTTCTTTAATCGCTATTTGGATGCAACCACAAGAAGACAATGATAAGAACCGCTACATACGGGAATCGGAAGTTAGAAAAATGATGCAGGGTATGCGGCAACGAGGATATCAGTTTCCAGATAAAGCTACCTTCCGAAATAAGGTACTAGCCATAACAGGCATAGACCTGGATACCTCCGCTTATAATGATGTTAAACTACAAGTAACAGCAGATGATGGTCCTACTTTATGGGCTATACGACATGTGGGGTTGCTATTACCAGAAGAAGCACTGGATTATATTTCTCCGAATGAAGAAGGACAGTTAATAAGTAAGCCCCTGGAGAAATGGAATACAGTTATATTCAGGGATTTGATTGCATTGAATCGCTTGTTAATTTATGATGATGCCACACAGCTCATGTCCGTGATGGATCGTTTCCCCGAGCTTGGAGAAGAGGTGGTTTTTTATGATGGTTATACCGGTAATAAAGCGCTTACTCGAAAAATGATCGATGAAATATCGGATGATCGGGATGGAGAGGGATATTTCTCGAAAGCGGTTTATGGATGGGTGCCGGCAAGCCGTAAGAAAGGTATCCGTACGGGAATGTTGGAAACCATTATGGAAGTAAACCCGGAACTATTTGTCAACATTGGGGAAGTATGCCGGGATTTACGAGATGAAAAAGTTGCGGTAGTGCATATTGCGCAACTATTAGAAGCCTCCTTGAAAGCGGGAATCACAGGGTTCGTGGATGAACTATGTATAACAGATCGCCCACTTATTGATGACTTGCGAAAACATGATTACTATGGATTGCCACTGCTGAAAACGCGGGTTAAAACGCATTGCCAGTAGTGATGGAAAATAAGGATGTATAGGTTGGATGGTGATTCCGCCTGGAGCTGCATGTGCTGGTATCATGTGTTAAATCAGTGTGCCTGAATGTGGGGGCTGAACAGAATGTTTGAAGTTAATATAATTGGTTATGAGTAGCATATCAGTGGGTAGACCTGTTAGGTACTGTGTGTAATACGTGTATGCCTTAAAACACAATCCCAGCACTGATAAGGTTCGCAGTAGTTTTGTCGTCTGGAAAGCTAACGACTTGGTTATTTGCCGTAAAGGAAGCGAATTGATAGGTGTAAGGTCGGAAGGTATAAGAGGCGAATACACCCACCTTTCCGAACAGGTAAGAAATACCAGCGCCTACACCGTAAAAGACCCGTCCTGTTTTTTGATAATTGGTAAAGGTAGGGTTGCCATTAACGTCTGTGTAGTGATATTGATAAGTAACCCGATAATTATTGTAGCCAAACTGACCAACGATATACGGTTCTAGCTTCCCAAACGGATATCGAACCTTCACATCTACGAAAGTGGGAATCATCAGGTTATCTTCGAATGAAGTTAATTCTACCCCTAATCCAGCTGCCAGATAGGGATTAAACCCGTAGTCATAGGTAATGCCACCACCAAATTTTGCCTGGTGCAGCATTACATAGGCGTACCCTCTACTTAGGTTCTTCCATTGCGCAGATGACATTAATGGAAAGAAGAGTAATATGATGATAAGCTTTTTCATGCGGAATGGCCCCGTTTTGCGAGGACTATCCTTAGTAAACAAATTGTATTGGAAAGAGTTGCATTGAGCGGAATTTATTCGGATACCTAATTGTTTACTGGGTGGCGTGATTTGGTTCCTGTTGTTGTATGTGAGAGCGATTGGATGATAGCATGTAGTAGTCCATCCAGGTCGTTGAAATAGGCTTTGTCGGCGCGGGTATTGCAAAGGATTACAGCGTTAAATCCGCTAGGAGTATGCAGGATCAGTGCAGCAGTGCCTGGAAGAGAACCAGCATGCCACCAGTTATGGAAGGAATCCACTACCCAGCCACAGGCATAAGCAGGATTGGGAGCTGAGCCGCTTGTCATTTCTCGGATAGCACCAGCAGAAAGCAAATCCGGGAGGGTAGTATCTCCATCAATGGCGTCAAGGAATTTTAATAGGTCGGTGGCAGAACCAATCCAGCCTGCATAGGCATCCATTTTTTGAATCGGAAAACTATAGGGATCCTGGCCATTCTGGCCGTAATATCTAACTATTGATCGATCAGAAGGTGGTGTGATACATAGTTGCTGTATGCCTGCTGGTTTTAATACCTGCTGACAAACATACGCTTCATAGGACAGACCGGTTATCTTTTCAATGATTCGCCCTAGTAAATTGTATCCAAAATTGGAATACATATACATTTCCCCAGGAGGATAGCGCAGCGGTACTTCATCCAGGGTTTTGCTGATAAGGGAATCCTGAGAAAGCGCAGGGTAAAGGAATCCGGGGTCTTGGTCGTTGTTGGGCCATCCACCGGAGGTATGCTGCAATAGTTGTTTGACCGTGATTTGCTGTAAGTTAGCACTGTATGGAAGTGCGCCGTAGTGGGTGCCAAGAATACCTGCTGCGCCGAATACCTTTTCATCCATCCGGAGCCTACCTTGTTCAACGAGTTTTAGTATAGCCGTAGCAGTGATCGTTTTGGACACGCTGCCTATCCTAAAAAGACTATTAACAGTGACGGGCATACGTTGTGCCGTGTCCGCCCAGCCGTATCCCTTGGCGAATACGGGCTTGTCGTGGTAAGAGACAGCTACCGCCAGTCCTGGTACCTGATATTGCTGCATGAAAATATGCACCTGACTATCTATTGAAGGAACCGGCGATAATAGTTGGCAGATATACAATAGCAGACTTTTCACGATACGAAGTTACATCAATGAAAGCATCTGATTATATGCAATAGTAGACTTTTCACGAAGCTAGGTTACTTCATTGATATCATCTGTTTAATAATCTGTTGGGCTGTTTTATTTTCTACAGGCACCTGGATGTCTGGTATGAGCACATTAATGGAAGTGTCTCCGGAGGGTCTTATCCACTCTTTTACACTGAAAATAAAGCTCAAATTTGTGTGGGGAGTCCTAAACCCAATGAGCTCCCCAAAACCGTTGGGATGGCCTTTGATGGGTGTTTCACCGATAAGCGTCGCGAGCTTGTTGTCTTTCGAAATAACAGCAAACATCATAGCGCTGGAAAAGGTATTCTTTCCAATCACCACATATGTTTTACCTGTAAACCTATTTGTTCTGGATACAGGCTGTATGATGGTGGATGGAATGGCCATAATCTCTCCTTCTTGGAGCTTTTCATAGGCAGGATCCTCTATGTGGAGTTGCTTCATCACACGAAGGTATTCCTGGCTTTTTTTCCATTTGCCGCTATAATCGGAATAAGGTTTGTCGTTGAAGTAACTGATGATCATGTCTCCGAGCTCAGAATTGCCACCTCTATTGTCACTAACATCTACAAACAGCGTTTTACATTGCTTACGTTGGATGAGGGTGAATATGGAGTCTATAGACCTACTCCAGTCATTACGTGACAATGTTCCCTGATCGTTGAAATTATTAACGGTGAGGTAAGCAACATCGCCGTAAGTATTAAAGACAATGGCCGCTGGATCTTTTTTGGGTGCTTTATAATTTTGGGCAAATTCAGGTTTGTATTGTCCAGCAACGGTAACGCTATTTCCTGAACGGAAAGTCAGTTGATAAGCGTCCATGAAGAAGTAACAGTACCGTGGAAGATATACCCACATTAGATCCACGAAAGTGGCCTTCCTGCTTTCTTTTAAGCCAGGGATAATATTTTCGCAGCTATCTAGCATGTCGTCAATTTTGACGCCATTAATAGAAAGCAGTTCATCGCCGAGTTTAATGCGGGCGTGGCTGTAGTTCTCTGTTAGGATGACTTTATTATCCCTGAGTTTGAATCGAAGCGGGAATATCTTGAAATTCTCACTCAAACTATCTGTGATACAGTAGTCGCCCAAATCGCTGTGTTCATCATTCAGCGCGTTGAGAATGGGAATTACTTTGAAGTAAAACTCATGTTGCATCATACTATCAGGCAATGAGGCCTTGATTAGGCGGAATTTTTCTTCAAATTGTACTGGGGTAATTTCTGTGAAGGGATTGATATGCGCATGTAGAATCTTGTCATGAACAAAATCAAGGTCTTGTAAGAGTGCTTCGCGGGGAAATTTTTTGTAGTAGAAGTTATTGCAAATATCCTGTCCAAAGCTGGAGATACCGCAGCATAACAAAACTAGTAACAGTGCATTGCGCATGAAAATAGGTTAAATGGCTTGTGATTAGAAAGTTGCTTTCTTTTCCAGTTCTGGAATAGCGTTGTCGATACGCTTGGCCAGTTCGGGCAATTTTATAGTGGGTATGGCTGGAAACAGGTGATGTTCCAGGTGATAAAACATACTGAAGGTGATTTTATTTTTCCAGGAAGCCCGTTGCGTTCTCGCAAAATCAGGATGGTCGTGGGTATCGTGGTGTACCGTCCATACAGCAAAGAAGGCCATCAGGAATTCACCTACCAACATAACGATCATATGATAGATGAGGAAGGGTATTTTCAGCCAGAGAATAATCGCTGCCATCGCAATAATGGAGCCTACTTCCAACAATACATTCCTGACATAATTTTTATTCCCATGTTGCAATGTAACCTTATGAATCAGGAACATATGAACAGGGCCATAAAGAATAGCGCCATACCAGGTCATGGAGGCGGCTTTGCCTTCGTAGTCCTTTTCCGTCAGGCAGTATTTATGATGGCGGAGGTGATTGAATTTTACGGCATGTATAGACGTCATCATGGAGAGGCTGTTGAGATACAACGAAAGCCAAGTAAGAGATCTATTGGTCCCCAGGGAATTATGAAACCCGTTGTGTACTTGTCGGAGGGCCGTTAGAAAATAAAAAGCAGAGAAGGGTAAAGCAGCAATATAGTATTCTTTCCAGGCCAGGAACAGAGAGAGTATCAGCCAGGGTAAGGAAATATTATTCTCAATGAGCATTTCGCGGCTAGATAGCTTCCGCAGATCTTTCCATGCTACTTTTTGGAGAATTTCCTGGTGTGTCATAGGACGGCTTTTTGATCTATAACAAACGTACAGTGTAAATGCAATGGAAACAAGCGTCTCCTGCTGCTCCAGACGTAAATCCCTGGCTGCTGCGCATTCTTATTTATAAGGCGCCTGGATCAAACTTATCAACTGATGCTTGCTGACCTTGCAATTGGTCATACTTGGCCCTTGCCCTAGTTGATAATCTGAAAAATTGAATACTAGGGAATCCTTTAGAATGCCAAAGTTGCTGTCATTTAATCCATAAAATTCCCATGAATTATTGGGTTTTAGTTCTTTGCGCAGACCACCAAATGCCTCATCCAGTGCAAGTAGGATCAAAACGGAGTCCGTTGTTGTTTTGATCCGGAAGTAATCATTGAAAGTGATTACTTTTTGTGATCTTTTATCGAAATTGATACTATGAACGCCATTGAAACCATGTACTGCGCCTGCGTGACTGATGCCAATTGAAAAGCTGGTACTGATGATATTATCGTCGCTGTAACAGGTGGCAGGCGCCGCATCAAACATATTATGCGAGAGCCCATCGAAGTTCGATTTATCCTCGTCTTCCCCTTCCTCCTTCCAAATTTTTCTGATTTCATTTTTGAAATCTGCTAATGCGGAGTCGATGGTACTAGTAACCAGTGATTTGTATACACCCGACGCATCATCTTTGGGATAAGCATAGGCGATATCAACCGCAAGATGATAGGCCGTATCCTGATAGGAAATTGTGTCTATTTTAAAATTGGCTGAAATGTCATTGACAGCAATAGTCGAATCTACAACAGTTGATGAATCACCAGACTGCTTTGGATGACAACAAATCAGCAGCAGACAGCATGCAGAGAACAGAAAAGTTTTCATGTATTGGATAAATAGATGGAGTAAATCTACCAATTCTTCACATCAAACCAAGTGGAAACCTGTAGGCCCGTGCAGATGCTGTCTCCCGTAAAAATAAATTCATTAGACAGCTTATCATGATAGTAATCTTTCTCCCAGGAGCTTACATTCGCGATCGTGATTTCAATCGCATCTAGGATAAAATTAATTTCCGCATCTGTCATCGTAGGATGTATGGAAAATCGCACCCATCCTGGTTTTGCCGACATATCCCCGGCCTGTATCGCATGACGAATTACATAAGACTGCATTTCCTCCACCTGCAATAGCCGATGTCCGTAAGTGCCAGCACAGGAGCAGCCTCCACGCATTTGAATACCAAATCTATCATTCAATAACCTGACAAACAGATTGTAATGCACATCATTGACTGTAAACGAAATCACTCCCAGCCGCTCGGTACTATTGGCTTGTAATACCCTGATCGATTTCATACGCGTCAACCGTTTGAAGATAACAGTCAGCATTTCTTTTTCGCGTTCTAAGATGTTTCCTACGCCCATTTCCTCTTTTAACCGGATGCACATAGCGGCCTTGATCCCTTGTAAAAACGGCGGGGTGCCACTATCTTCGCGGGTTTCAATATCAGTAATATAATCTCGTACGCCCCAAGGATTGGTATACTGCAAGACGCCTCCTCCCGGTTGATCTGGAATCTTATTTTTATAAATATATTTGTTGAAAATCAATACCCCAGGGGTTCCTGGCCCGCCGAGAAACTTATGGGACGAAAAATAAATGGCATCTAGATGTGCATCGTTTTCATCTGGATGCATATTGATCTCACAATAAGGCGCAGCGCAGGCAAAATCCACAAAGCACCATCCGCCATAGCGGTGGATTAGTTGGGCTATTTCATGATAAGGAGTATGGGTCCCCGTCACATTTGAACAGGCAGTAACAGCGGCTATTTTACAGGGATGATCTTTATATTGTTCGAGTAAATAATGGAAATGGGAGATATCCACATTCCCGATTGCGTTCATCCCTATTATTTCCACATGGGCAATGGTTTCCAGCCAACTGATATGGTTACTGTGATGTTCCATATGTGTCACAAAAACGATGGGTCTTAAGGTTTTATCAGCGGGTTGCCAATTAGTAGCTGTATGCTTCAGTCCTAGTAAGCGTTGTAGCTTATTAATGGCCGCCGTCATACCACTGCCACAAAAGAGCAAAACATCATCGGCATGGGCGTTTACATGCTTTTTAATCATCTCTTTAGCCATTGCATAAGCCTCAGACATGGTGCTGCCGGTAACAGTAGTGCCAGTATGCGTATTGCCGATAAAAGGCAATACCGACTGCTGTAGGTAATTTTCAATCGGTCTGTATCCCCTGCCGGTGGCAGTCCAATCTGCATAAACGATTCGTTGCAGGCCAGTAGGAGATACAAAATGCTGTTGATTACCAATGATATGCTGACGGAAAACGGAGAAATAGTTTTCCAATTGCAAGGTAGCCATCATCATTTTGATTTTTCAGGTGATAAAGACTTGAAAAACGCGTGTGGACGCTTGCTATACGTCTCTTTTAATGTCATCGACGCTATTATAACAAGCCCGATAAACAATATCAATACCATCCATTGCGTCCTGGATACTTTTTGAATAGGCTGCCTGTCCTTAATATCACATACTTCTCCGGGGCAATGCTGTACCTTTTTTCGGAAAAATAGTGGGTAAAACAGGCATCCGAGGCATATACCGAATGCGGCTTCAAAAAATAAGAACAACAAGCAAATCAGGCAGATAATTCCTGTAATCGGGCTATAGGCATTGACAACAATGAGGAAATAGAACATGATAGCGGATAAGGCAATGCCGATGATCCAGGCGAATTGCTTTTGCGGGGCACCCACATACTCCGGCACTTGCTTCCGAACCATCCATCGACCTACGATTAAAGCAGGCGAATACCTTGGATTGATGAGCACTCTAATCAATAAATCAAGGAGGAAGAATGTAATCGTAAATTTCACAGGTATAAAATTGCCATCGAAAAGGATAAACAACAACGAGGTATAAGTGGCTAAAAATAGGATACCTGCTGCGGCCCTGATTTCTCTTTCGTTGAGTACCGGAAGATCATAGCCATTAACAGTTTCGCCGAATTGAAATACTTTGTTCATAGTGGGGAGATTTTTGTTGACGATACAAGAATACAGTATCCACCAGGTTGAAATATTGCTTGGTCAACAAACAGCAGGTTAACGTCAATGAAATGCAGGGCTACGTCAATTAGTGTTTTAGCGTATAAAAATGAATTTTTTTTCTCGACATTTACCTTACCAAACAGCAATATGAAAAAACTATCCCAAATAAAAAGATATGAGCTGTATGTATGGCTGGTGCCCGCTTTTTGGCTGGTAAACCTCCTAATGGATGTTGTGAAAGATAGTAGCCATTTCCCCGCCAGAGCAGTCAATGAAATCTGGTTAGTGGCGTATCTGTCGGTGGTCAACTACTGGCTATTGGAATATAATCTGCCTAGGATGAGCTGGAAGCGCTTTTTTGAATCTGCGCTGCTGATCCTTTTGCAGGTATTTCTGTATACGATTGGCTTCTTTATATGGCGACTCCTAGGCGTTACATTGCATATATTCACGCCGTTGAGTAATCCAATTCCTATCGAAGAAAGAATTGGATCATTGACTGGTTATAGCTTTGAATCGATTGTGGTTTTTGGTGTAGCTCGACATATTTATAATTACATAAAGCTAAAACAACATTCCCAACAGTTGTTGATAGCACAACAACAAGCGGAGTTGAATTACCTGAAATCCCAAACCAATCCCCATTTTTTATTTAACACCCTCAATAATATTTATTCGCTGGCCAGAGATAAGTCGGATCTAGCACCGGAGTCTATCCTGCGATTGTCTAAAATTCTACGGTACATGTTATATGAAACGAGTGCGCCATTTACTGCTATCGGACAGGAACTGAAGATCATGGAGGATTATATTGCCTTGGAGAAATTGCGGTATGATGATTCGTTATATGTGAATTTTAGTCATGATTTGGAAGACAGCCAACAGGGCGTACCTCCGTTGTTACTCATTCCATTGGTGGAGAATGCCTTCAAGCATGGTCTCGCTGAAACCCGCGATCATCCCAGATTGAATATATTTCTGTCTGTCAAAAATAAAAGCCTACTTTTTACGGTGGATAACTCAACAGGTGAGCGAGCAGCGGATCATACGTTGAAGGAGAATATTGGCTTATCTAATTTACGCAGACAGCTAACGTTGTTATATACTGATTACAGTCTGGAGATACAGCCCAAAGATTACCTATTTACGGCTACTTTGAAAATAAACCTCAGCAGTCATGTCTAAGATAAAGTGTATCATCATAGAGGATGAACCGCTTGCCGCGAAAGTCTTGAAGGATTATGTATCAGAGGTACATTTTCTGCAATTGCAAGGGGTATTTAAGGATGCGATTTTAGCCTCAGAGTTTCTGATGAAGAACGAAACAGATCTCATCTTCCTGGATATCCATCTTCCCAAATTGAAAGGAATGGCTTTCCTCCGAACGTTGGCAAATCCGCCAGCAGTCATTGTTACCACGGCTTATCACCAGTATGCGGTGGAAGGATTTAGTTTGAATGTTACTGATTATCTGTTAAAGCCATTTGAATTTGAGCGCTTCTTTACGGCTGTGAATAAAGTCAATGCAGATTATAATCGGAAGTTGGCGGAGCCTAGGGATTTTATCTTCGTAAATGTGCAAAAGCGCAAAGTGAAGATTCCCTTTGCGGAGATATTATACATTGAAAGTCAGAAGGAGTACATCAAAATTGTGACTACTAAGGCGGAGTACCTCTCCAAGATGAGCACAACAGAAATGGAAGATTTACTACCTGCTCATATCTTCAAGCGTATCCATCGATCGTTCATCGTATCTGTTAACCATATTGATGCCTATACTGCTGAAATGGTGGAGATAAAGGGAATCGCCATTCCAGTGGGAAGAGGGTATAAAGATGTTATAGAAAAATTATGATTTCGGGAGATGAAAGTCGCTCTGGACGGAAAGCCACATCCATGGTAGGATTGGCGGCTGTATCTATTGTTAGCTACAGCCTGTTATTTTAAAGTTGAGTATTTCTTGTCCGCTGATTCGAGGCTGTTGCTGCTTTCTGCAGTTTAATATTTTGAAAGAAGGAGATGGGAAGTCCTGTCAACTGTATTAATTCCTCCGACATCATCTCCATCGAAGTGTACCCTAGCTTACAGGCAATTTCATTCAAAGATAAATCAGTATACACGAGTAGTTCCTTCACTTTATTCACGCGTACTTCCATTGCATACTGCTGGATGGTTTTTTCATATCGGTCTACAAACCAAGGTGCTACTTCCTCTGGAGAAACCGACAACCGGGATTGTATATAGTCACCCAGGTTGAAACCATCCTTAATTTGACAATTATCGTTATAAATTTCTTCTATTAATGCTACTATGTGATCGAGGATATTTTCGGTTTGAGTATGCTGGTTCATGTATATATTATTGATGATAATTAAGATGCGGGAATGCTATTACACACCCACCAAATCTAGTGGTCTCCGTTCTTTTACTGCTGACTGTTTGTATTGCGTAGGGGTAATGCCTGTAAGTTTTTTAAACTGGGTAGACAAGTGGTGTCCACTACTAAAGCCAACTTCAAAGGCAATATCGCTCAGTGATAATTGGTCATAATCCAGTAGTTCTTTTACTTTTTCAAGTCGTTGTAGCATGAAATAGCGTTCAACCGTGATGCCCTCCATTTTAGAGAATACTTCACTTAAGTATCCAAAATCATAACCTAATTTGCTGGATACATAGCTAGAAAGCTTGTATTGTTGATCTTCCGGACTTATTACCAAGTATGCTCTTACACAATTTTTTATTGCTTCTACTTGCTGATGCACACGACCTTCAATAATTTCCAGCCCGATGCAATGAAGACTGTCGGCCAGTTGTTTTTGGAGGTGGATGTCTAATTCCTGTTGAAAGGTAATTCTGCCAAGAACCACGTCTGATGCGGAAATGTCTAGTGTGTTTAATATGTTTCTGACAATAAGGATGCACCTTTGGCAAACCATATTCTTAACGTGAAGCGTATAAACGAATTCCATAACTAGTGTTGGTTAATAATTAAGATGATACTAACAACTAATCGTAGCACCATTACCAGGAGGAGGCTGTACAGTAATTTCCATTCAGTGGGTATCGCCCGGAGAGATTTGATCGCCATTGGGGTTTTTAGGAAACCCAAGCGGGATGCGGAGTGCTTTACTTTAGAATATAGGCGTTGTTCCATCATATTTGAAATTTAGAGGAACAAAATTACACACGTGAAACCTGACAGACTTGAAAAAAGGAGCTGTCAATTTGAATAAATTGGCTATTTTTTGTGGTGGGAAGATTTAAATATTATGGAAGAATCCAAAATGGTAAAGGGGTTTAAGTGCCGCATAGGCGGAGGGTTGCGCACCGAACATCAAGGAGAAGTTGCGGGAAAAATGCGCCTGATCGGAAAAACCTCCTTCATAAGCGGCGACTTTGATAGATTGACCTTCCATTAATGCTTGGGTAGCTACGGCTACTCGTTGCCAGATGACATACTGCCGTAAGGGGGCGCCTACTTGTTCCCGGAAGAGATGCAAAAATCTATCTTCAGATAAATATATCAGTGAAGCCAGTTCTGACGCAACAATTTTATTATGTATATGCTGACGTATATAATTAATAACGCGTTTGATGCGGTCATCAAGCGGCGGTGTGAAAGGCTTTTCCTGGAGTAGGTGGTGAAAAACAGTATCCGTAAGGGAATTAAATATGTTACTATCAGAGAGCAACTGCTTGCGTGTTATTTGCAAGGCGTCTATGACAGGAAGAATATCTTTTTCGAGGTAATATTTTATCGTTTTACCCGCCAACACTTTATCCTGCACGAGGCGTCCTGTTTGTACATCTGGCATAATACAAGTAGTAACCTGCCAACCGTCAAATTCTTTCAAACTATGTGGAACACTTGACCCAATGAGCACCGCTTCTGCATGCTGCCAGCCATCACTTTCCGTCCAAACACGGAAGGGTTTCCCATCCAGCGAGCAAGTAAACTGGATAACCGCGTGTTGATGAACATCCGTCACCAGGTGTGGGGAAATCAGCATGCTGCGGGTGGAACCTAGGTACATAGCGGCTTTGGGATGTTGCATACAATTCGAATTGATATTGCGAAAGTATCACATTTGTACTTCAGGACCAAGCTATTATCCTATTAATTGAAGTAGAAGCACCTGTAATAAGTCCCTTTTTTGAAAACCTGGAATTATGTACATCTACCACTTCAGGATGTAACAATGGGCCCTTCCCCTCACAGTAATTTTGTGTTATCAAATCATTCAATAATCACAAAAAACAAAAACATGGAAACGAAAAATTGCGGTTGCGCTACCACTACTACTATGAACAATAATATCTGTACTTGCGGCGATAACTGCCCTGGCAGTACTTGCACTTGTGGCTGCGGTTGCGGAGCTTAATGGTATGCAGGAAGAGCGGGGATTTCCGCTCTTCCGCTTTAAAAGATAATAATGGTTGCTTGCCATTCTGAAGCCAGACTTATCTATCTCATAAAATAATTCCCCTAATCAATAAACTATTTAAACGAGGCATAAGCGTCGTGTAGGCTTCTTTTTGCCTTAAAACATTGACAAATAATAAAGATGAAAAAGTATTTACTCCTTCTTCCGATATTTTCTCTTCTCACATATACACTACAAGCACAAAGCATTATTGGAAAGGTAAGCGATGACAAGGGCGCTCCCCTCACAGGCGCCACAGTATCGCTTCTCAAAGCAAAGGATAGTTCCCTTGTAAAGCTGGGTCTCACGAAAGAGGGTAACTATGTTTTTCAGGATGTGCCACATGATACATTGCTGGTAACAGTCAGCCATGTGGGATTTGAGATGCTGTATTCCTTGCCTTTTTATTTCTCAGAAAAAGCAGTGAATCTACAAACCATGCAGTTGCACACTGTAAGCAGTAATCTCAAAGGGATCGGCGTTTCTGCACGCAAACCTGTGGTGGAGGTGAGGCCCGATAAAATCGTGTTGAACGTAGAAAATACTATTAATGCAACGGGGTCGGATGCCCTGGAGCTGTTGCGAAAATCACCGGGAGTAGTGGTAGATAAAGACGATCACTTGTCGCTTAATGGCAAAAATGGCGTGCTAGTATACATTGATGGCCGACCATCACCATTGAATGCACAAGATCTCAGTAATTATCTGAAATCACTTTCTTCTGCTCAAATAGAGGCTATTGAAATCATTAGCAACCCCTCTGTGCAATATGAGGCTGCCGGAACTGCGGGGATCATTAATATCAAGCTTAAAAAGAATAAATCCATCGGTCTAAATGGGAGTATCACTGCAGGTGTTAGTATCAGTCGCCATACCAGAACGGATGATGGTTTTTCACTTAACTATCGCAACGAAAAACTCAATGCATTCGGTTCATATACAGGTTCGTTCGGTAGTACTGGTATGGATTTTAACCTTTATCGTATAGTGCAGGACACTGCGTTTGATCAAAAAAGTGACATCCGCTTTAATAACCGAAGTCATAATTTCAAGACAGGAATTGATTATACGCTTGATGCCAAAAATTCCATTGGAGTATTGCTAAATGGAAGCTTTGCCAGCCCCTCTCTGGAAAATCATAACTACACGCCTATTATGCATGCCCCATCTGGCAATGTGGCCCGCATACTAGATGCAAGTAACAATGATAATATGAAGAATAATAACGTCAATGTAAACCTGAACTATGCCTATAAAGATAGCATTGGTCGACTCCTTACGGTAAACGGAGATTATGGTTATTATTCGCTAAGTTCAACCCAATGGCAACCGAACACCTATCTCCAATCCGATGGTAAAACAATAATAGGTACAAAAAACTACCTGATCGAAAGTCCTACCCACATTGACATCTATTCAGTGAAGGTAGATTATGAGCAAGGTCTCGGTAAAGGACGTTTAGGTGTTGGAGGCAAGTTTGGGTATGTAAAAACCGACAATACTTTCAATCAATATAATGACCTAGGTGGTAAAGTAACAATAGACAATACTGCAAGCAATTTTTTCAAGTATGCTGAAAATGTAAATGCATTATACGCAAGGTATTCCCGTGATTTCAAAGGCTTTTCCTTACAGGGAGGCTTAAGGGCTGAGAACTCAGCAGTGAAAGGGGATTTAATCGGACTTAAAAAAGTGGGCAATGAGGAAATCGCGGCTAACCAATCATTTCATAAAAGCTATCTCGACTTTTTCCCCAATATCTCTTTGACATTAGCACCTAAAACGAACAACCAGTTTGTATTGGCATACAGTCGCCGAATTGATCGTCCGGTATACAAAGACCTGAATCCATTTGAATATCGTATCAATGAATATACATTTCACAAAGGGAGTACGGATATCCGGCCACAATACAGTAACACTATCAGCCTGACACATACCTATAAATTTCAATTGAATACAACCCTTAGCTATAGCCATGTACAGGATGTATTCGGACAAGTAGTGGATACAGCAGATGGCGTAAAAGGCTATCTTTCTAATCGAAATCTGGCATCACAGGATATCACTAACATTTCCATAAGTTGTCCTTTCCAATATAAAAGTTATAGTCTGTTCGCCAATGTGAATAGTTATTATTCAAAGTACAAAGCGTCCTACGGTGCTGGTAGAGATTTGAACCTGGAAGTATATGGCGCAAATGTATTCTTACAGAATAGTATACGTTTTGGAAAGGGTTGGAACGGAGAAGTAAGTATTTTCTACACAACACCTTCCATCTGGCAAGGCAGTATGAAAGCAGCTTCCATCTGGAGTGCGGATGCAGGCTTACAAAAACAATTGTTACAGGGCAAAGCCACCGTGAAGGTATCTGTGAACGATTTATTTAACACGATGAAATGGAGTGCCCATTCTGATTTTGCAGGACAAAGAATCTGGGCATCCGGTAAACAGGAAACCAGGCAGTTTAAAGTCTCCTTTACCTATCGCTTTGGTAATAGTCAGGTGAAGGCCTCTAAACAAGTACAAAGTGGTACTGAAGAAGAAAGCAAACGCGTACAGAGTAATGGTTTAGGACATTAAGATTTTTTTCGGAAGACATCATTCGCTCTAACTAAAAATCCCCCGGATAGTATGATCCGGGGGATTTTCATTAAAGATTATCTATTTATTTAACAGTGATTTTTGCTACAGCAATTTTCGATTTACCCATCATTCTGTCTGATTTACCCACCATGTACATATCATTTCCGATCACAGCGCCTAATCGCGGCATGGCAGTTGGAATTTCTTTATTAGAGAAGAACAAGGAGCGTGTGAATTTACCGGAAGTGCCATCCAGGTTTAACACATAGCAATCCGCTTTTGAATAGCGGTTAATGGCTTTTGCTTTTTGCCCTGCTTGTACAACACCTGCATTTTTAGTGTGGTCATTGAAGATGATTTGGATGGTATTACCAGCTTGAACAGCGCCGAAGCCTGAATAGAAAGGTCTGTTGCCGTCCATGAAGTAAGTGAAGCTAAAGCCAATGCCTACCGTTGGTGAAGAACCTCCATAGTATTGAATCACCTCACGTTGATTCTTAGGGAGTACCTGTAACCATCCAATATTACCGGAAGCATCAATTTTACACATCATCAGATCGCCGGAAATATAGGTGGAATAATAAGTGGTAGAGGATCTTCCAACGGAGAAACCGGCGGTGGGAGAAGAGGTGGTGGTGCTGGAAGTTACATAATGGTGGAAGTATTCTGCAAGAATTACCAGGCCGTTGTCGGCAGTATAGAAGATATTTCTGAACCGCATGCGCTTGGAGAAACCTTCTCCTTCATCTTTCATTTTAGCAAGACTCTCCCGCATTTTTCTTTCTTCTTTGGATTCGTCTTTGTCTTCAGTATCGTCATCGCCGTTATCCAGGTCGGTAGACAGTAAAGAGTTGTTGATTATTTTATCACTGGTAGACAGTACTTTACCATCATTTACGTTGATGCGCTGAACGAGTAATCCATCAATTGTTTTACCTTTCTTCGCATTGCTGTAGAAGGCTGCCAGTACGAGATCTTTATTTCTCTCTTGTACCAGTTTGGAGCTTACGAGCCATTTCCCGTTGATAGTGGTATTGATTTCAGATTGCTGTTTACCTTTTTCGTTATAGATACGAATGTTGTAGTTAGTGAAATCGAGGAATTTTGCCTTTTTCCTTTTGCCTTCCTCGTATTCGTATTGGCGTCCCACGAGTACTACTTTACGATCGCTTGTGTAGAGCAGATCTTCCAGTTCGTACTTGTTAGGTTCAAATTCATTGGTAATGATTACAGGTTTGGCAGCAGGTTTCAGGTTTTTGCCGAGTTCATGAATGATGTATTCATTTTTCTCTTTCCCCTCCACGCTGCTTACGATAATAATTTTGGAACTATCCGTGCTGTAGGTAATCTTAAAGTTGATATCATCACTTTTTGAGTCTTGTTGATAAACAGCTACTTCTCTGAATTCACCGGTTAATTCGCCTGTTTTTTTATCTATCGCAGACGCATATACGGAAAGCGCTCTATCTCGTTTGCTATAGTCGGATGCAAACATGTATAATTTATCTTCAAAAGGAAGGAACTGTACAAATTCTTTGCCTCTTAACTCTTTATTAAAATCATTGCGATAAATTTCTTTTAAATCCTTATCCACTTTAACCAATGTGGCAGATTCTCTTGTGGACATGCCCACAACAAAGTAAGATTTTAGGGCTTGGTGACTTTCTTCCAGGTAGGCACCATCTTTATCAACAGCTACTACGCTCAGGTCTGAAGTCCCTTTCTTTAATTTAAATTCGTCGCCCCAGGTGATGGCTGCTTTTTGGGCATAGGTAGCTAGGCTCAGTAGTGCCAGGCTTAGGGACAGGAAAACACATTTCATTGGGAATGCTTTTAGGTATTAGGTATTTGACAGTATTTAGGTATTATGATATTGGGAATGCAATAGTAGAATAATTTTCGACTGATTACTGAAAAATTAATGTAGTGTGAAGCGGTAAGGATTTATTAAAGAGACAAGCGCTCATTGGTTTTGTGAGTAAACCGCCTTGAAAATGTACATGAATGTGGTTATTTATATCTTTTTTTAAGAAATTTGTGGAGGCATAAAAGTAGTCGAGCTACTGTTTTAAACGCGTCTATAATCTTGTCCAGTACAAGGAGTCTAAACAGAAATTCCAGACTTGAGAACTTAGCAAGCATAAGTAGCGCTTATTCGGAAAGCATAGACCTTTTGATGGGGGGCACGATTGGTATACAGATGGTCTTAATCAAGTTGGTCAGTTCCGTTAGTCCTTTGTCCAGTTGTTCTTGATAGATATTCGCACCAACTGTAAACCCTGGTGTAGCATCTTTCAATTCCATGGCTAATATCTGGTAAGAAGTATGATTACTTGTATCATTCACGTATTTGCTATTTATGCGATCCAGTATGTCGAAATAATTCCTATACGACTGTCGTTCAATAGAAGAAAATTTACTGTAAAATTCTTTCAAGCCGGCATCCTGTAAGAGATAGGTGATGGCGCGGTCTGTTAGTATTGGTTGTGGAGATTGCCGGGCATTCAGGAATTCCTGGCTGTTTTTAAATCTGTAAACGATAGGGCCAATACTTGGGATTACCTCCACCTTACAAGTAGGAGAATTGATTTCCTGATTATCTTTCATCAATTTTCCTGTTGCATCAATCGTAAACATTCTGGTAATCGCCCTACCATTGAATAAGGAGGTTCTTGTAAAGGAGATCATTCCTGATATTAATGAATCGCTACCCATATTGATCATTTGGTCATCAATTCCCCCATTGATGGAAACATTACGCGTTTCGATTTTGGTTAACTGAATACCTGATATGACTGCAATGCTATCCTGCACCAGTTCCGCTATAATATTGGCAGTAGCGCCATCGAAATTTAGTGTATCGCTGATCTCTACCATTTTAGCATATCTTAATCTTTCATGAAGACTTGCAGGCACTTGAATTTCTTTTTCAAGTATTAGTACTTCTTTGGGTTTAGAACGGCATCCATATGCAAGGAATACAAGACATCCCAGATAAATGAATAGGTGCCTACTACAGATATTGCTTTTCATGATGGGGGGTATTTATGATCTGTTCCTAAATATAATGTATTTATTCAGTTGCTAGAGTAGGTACGCAGCGAATATAGTGTGGATAAAGTGTGTAACGTACCTAAAAGAGAAAGCCCCCAGATCTTGCGACCTGAGGGCTTAAAGCTTGCGGAAGAGAAGGGATTCGAACCCTTGATAGGCTTTCACCTATACACACTTTCCAGGCGTGCCAGTTCAACCACTCCTGCACTCTTCCGAGACTATCTTTAAAACTGATACGGATGTTGGTTGAAATTTCCGTTTCAGGGTTGCAAAGATAGCCTTTTATTCAATAATTCCAAGATTTTTTTATTTATTGTCATAAAGTTTCCAAATCACTCCGCCGATAAGCCCGCCAATAATGGGTCCTACGATAAATACCCAGAGGTTGGCAAGCGCTGCACCACCTACAAAAATAGCTGGTCCGATACTACGAGCAGGGTTTACAGATACCCCGGTAACTGGTATACCCACTATGTGAATCATGGTGAGAGCAAGACCTATGGCCACTCCTGCAAAAGCGCCATTACCCGTATTTTTACTGGTGCTGCCATGCACTACGATGAGGAATATGGCAGTGAGTACAATTTCTGCAATCAGACCACTCATGAGCGAGTATTTGTCTGGAGACCCATCTCCTACACCGTTTTGGCCCAATCCGTTGGCAGCAATAGAATAATCAGCCTTACCGGAAGCAATGAGATAAAGAACACCTGAGGCTACAATCGCCCCAAGAATCTGGGCAATGATGTACCCTACTGCATCTTTACTTGAAATTTTCCCAAAGGCCAACATAGAAATAGTAATAGCCGGGTTAATATGACATCCGGAGATATATCCGATGGCATATACCATGGCCAATACACTGATACCAAATGCAAACGCGATCCCTAGAAAGCCAACATGAGAGCCGGCTAAGACCGCACTTCCTGTACCAATAAATACCAGTACAAAAGTGCCAAAGAATTCGGCGATACATTTTTGTGAAAGAGAAACATTCATAACAACAATCATTTAGAGGTTAGTAAAAAGTTTGGGGGTATAGGGTTAGATTAACTGCTATAAATATATTGTAAATTAATGAACATAAAAAACGGGAAGCATCTTTCGAATGCTTCCCGCAATAGTTTTATGATTGGTTGGTCTTAATAAATCTCAGATAATGTCAGCTCTCCGCGCAATGGAGTCTCCATCATTTTCTTGCTTTCTTCGAGTGTCAATCCTTGGCCTAATACAAACATCAGTTTTGTAACAGCGGCTTCAAATGTAAGGTCATGGCCACTTACAACGCCCATGTCCAACAGATGTTGACTGGTTTCATATTTCCCTAATTCCACACTACCACCATCACATTGCGTAATATCCAATACTAATGCACCGGAATCAGATACCCTCTTGATACAATCTGTAAACCAGGATTGCGTAGTGGTGTTACCACTTCCGAAAGTCTCGAGGATCACGCCTTTCAGTCCAGGAATATTCAACGTCGCTTCTACTGCTCTTCGTGTAATACCTGGGAACAGTTTAAGTACGGTGATGTTAGTTTCCAATTCCTTATGAACTTTCAGATGTTTTGACGGCGTTGGAAGAATGGATTGAGGTTTATATTTTATGTCGATGCCAGCTTCTGCAAGCGGCGGATAATTCATCGTATAAAAGGCTTCGAACTTCTCTGCGTTATACTTCTTCGAACGATTCCCTCTGAAGAGAGAGAAGTCGAAGTATATGCAAACTTCCGGTACCATGGCTATTTTACTGCCATTATGTTTGGCGCAGGCAATTTCCATGGCGGTAATAATATTCTCCTTTGCGTCTGTACGGATCTTGCCGATAGGCAACTGAGAGCCGGTAAGGATCACGGGTTTGGAGAGATTCTCTAACATGAAGCTCAATGCGGATGCAGTAAAGGCCATTGTATCAGATCCATGAAGAATCACAAATCCATCGTATCGATCATAGCGATCTTCGATAATACTGGCCAATTCTACCCATATCTCAGGCTGCATGTCTGAAGAGTCAATGGGAGGATTAAAAGCATAAACGTAAAAGTCTATCCCCATCCTGTAGAGCTCAGGCAAGTTGTTTCTGATCTCATTGAATCCAATCGGGCGAAGGGCTTTGGTCTTATCATCATAGATCATACCTACTGTTCCACCCGTGTAAATAATCAATATCTTACTCATTGTTCGTAGTCTGCCAGTTGCATGCAAAGTTATCTTTTAAAAGGTTAGAGCATTTTGAATAATTTCAGCGCATTACTGCTTGTAATGGCAGCTACTTCTTCTATTTTTAGATTTTTTACATCCGCGACCTTTTCCCCTATCAGCGGGATATAACTGCTTTCATTCCGTTTGCCTCTATAAGGTACAGGGGCAAGGTAAGGTGCATCTGTTTCCAGTACGATATATTGCAGGTCTATGGCTTCCACAAGCTTGTCCAGCCCGGATTTCTTAAAGGTGACCACGCCGCCTATTCCCAGGTAAAACCCTAAGTCTATGATCTCTTTGGCTTCTTCCAAAGTGCCGCTGAAGCAATGAAATACACCGCTCAAATTCCCATTCTGCAAGGCTTTTACTTCATCTATGCATTCCCTAGTGGATTCCCGACTATGAATGGCTACAGGCAACTGGTGCTCTCTGGCCAATATTAACTGCTCTTGGAATACTTGATATTGCTGGGTTAGATAGGTCTTATCCCAGTAAAAATCCAGCCCTATTTCCCCAATAGCTTTAAAGGAATGCTGCTGCAACCAAGCTTTTACAAGCTCCAGTTGGGTACTCACATCCTCCTTTACATAACAGGGATGTATCCCTATCATTGGAAAGCAATTGCCCGGATATTGCTTTTCTAGCTCCAGCATGCCTTCGATGGAGTCTTCGTCAATATTGGGCAAAAACAGCTTCTCAACGCCATGGGCCAGCGCACGGCCTATCATCTCCTGCCTGTCGGCAGCAAATTCTTCTGAATACAGGTGCGCATGGGTATCTATCCAAAACATAATATTATTTTTAATATAAAATCCTATCTTTATGGAATACAAAGGTACAGCCTGAAAAACCTAATTGCTAAAAATCTATAACTATGAAAAGCTATTTCTGCACTAACCGTGTGCTGGCGTGGACATTCAGCAGTATTGCTGTTACAGCGCTCTTTTTCGCATGTAAAAAAGATGCCGCCACCAAAAGTACAGACCCGGTTACTTCCAATCAAAATGATAATAAAGTTATGCTAGCTGCCACTCACGAGGGGCAAGTAGATGTTTATTATGCAGATGTGTTTTCAGAAGTCTCCGAAGCTGCCAAACAGCAAGGGATACAATCCGCTGCTCGCCAATCCAATGGCGATGCTGCCCTGCAGGCTACAACCTCCTGCCCTTCCTGGAGTATAGACAATGTAGGTCCAGGATGGCCTAAAACGGTTTCTATCAATTTTGGTACCTCTTGTGCCAGCGCCCTCACCGGTCGCGTACGTGCAGGTGTCATTAATGCGGTATTTAGCGGTCCGCTGTTGCTAGCCGGTTCTACTGTTACTGTAACTTTCGATAACTATAAAGTGAATGGCCTCCCTGTTACCGGTAAAATCATCTATACGATGCTGGGTTATAATATGGTGGCTAACGGCGGTGTTAAATACACCCAACAAATCATCGATGGCAATATCAAACTGAATGATACGGTAAATATTGTGTATAACCATACTAAAACGGTTACACAAACTGCGGGTGGAAATACCCCGGCCAATCCAGGTGATGATGAATTTGATACCGATGGCACTGGCACCATGGCCTACAAAGATGCTACTGGTAATACTACTGCCACTGTAGCACTTTCCACACCTATACCGCTGCACACTGCTTGGAGCTGCCAGTACATTACTAAAGGCCAACTGAAAGCAGTACTGAACAACCTGACTGCTGTTATCGACTATGGCAATGGTACTTGCGATAACCTGGCAACTATCACCGTAGGAGATAAAACCAAGCAAATCACTTTGTAATTTAGCATACCATATAACGGATAGAACAATAACGGCAGCCCAATGAGTGGCTGCCGCTTATTTTTACAAGGCTCTTAATTCGAAATGTTGCTTTTTACAGAATTCCAATACCCTTGGTAGTGCGTAAGATAGCCGCTCCCAGGCTTTTGTACTGTCGTGAAATACAACAATAGCTCCAGGCTTTAATTTGAAAACCACGTTCTGTACACATGCTTCCCCGTTAATATCGGTATCAAAATCACCGCTGAGCAAATCCCACATAATTATTTTAGCTCCAGGAATCTGCCTTTTCAACATACGTATCTGAAAAGGTGTTATCCTTCCGTAAGGAGGACGAAATAATGGAGAGTTAATATATTCTCTCGCTTGCATCACATTCTCCATATATTTTTCAGTACTGGTTTTCCAGCCGTTCAGATGATTGTGGGTGTGATTGCCAATACTGTGGCCTTCTTCGAGTATACGTTGATAAATTTCAGGATAAGCGATAACATTCTTACCAATACAGAAAAATGTACCCTTGGCGCCATATTTCTTTAACTGGTCTAAAACAAAGGGAGTCGCTTCTGGGTGTGGTCCATCATCAAAAGTGAGATAAACGGCATTTGTGCTGGCTGGCATATCCCAGATACAACTGCTATATATTGCCTTGATTATTCCAGGTGTTTTGGTAAGATAGAACATGTGTCAGGCAGCGTTTGAGGCTCTGCTCCTGCAAGATAAGCAATGATCTTTTTGGGATGACAGAATTAAAAAATTTTAATCCAGATCACTATAATGCTGGTAGCCAAATGGTAAAACCTTAACTTTGTCGTCTATGAATAACAGGAAAGTAAGAGTGCGTTTTGCGCCCAGTCCTACTGGTGGCTTACATCTCGGAGGTGTGCGCACCGTTTTGTTCAATTACTTGTTTGCTAAGCATCACAAAGGAGAATTTGTGCTGCGTATTGAAGATACTGACCAGACCCGCTATGTAGCGGGAGCGGAGGAATATATCAATGAATGCCTTCGCTGGTGCGGTTTGGAACCGGATGAAAGTCCTTCCAAAGGTGGTCCTTATGCCCCTTACCGCCAGAGTGAACGCAAAGCTTTATACCGCCAATACGCGGAACAGTTGGTAGCTTCCGGTCATGCCTACTACGCATTTGATACCCCAGAAGAACTGGAAGATATGCGCGTAAGGCTGAAAACAACCGAAAATCCAGCCCCTCAGTACAATCATATTGTACGTGAGCAAATGAAAAACTCACTCACCCTGCAGGATAGCGAAGTACAAGCCCTGCTGGCAAAGAATACACCTCACGTCATCCGCATCAAAATGCCGGAAAACGATACCCTCACCTTCACTGATATGATCAGAGGCGAAGTATCTTTCAACACTGGCATGGTAGACGATAAGGTGCTGCTCAAAGCAGATGGTATGCCTACCTATCACCTCGCAGTGGTAGTGGACGACTATCTCATGAAAATCTCCCACGCTTTCCGCGGTGAAGAATGGCTGCCTTCCGCTCCCGTTCATATTCTCCTGTGGAAACACCTGGGCTGGGAGTCCGAAATGCCTGAATGGGCGCATCTCCCACTGATCCTTAAACCAGATGGCAACGGTAAACTGAGCAAACGCGATGGCGACAGACTCGGGTTCCCTGTATACGCCATGAACTGGACAGATCCTCGCTCCAACGAATTCACAAAAGGCTTCCGCGAACTGGGATTCCTGCCAGAAGCTTTCGTCAACATGCTAGTAATGCTGGGATGGAATGATGGTACTGAACAGGAAATCTTCTCCATTGAAGAACTTATCGCTAAGTTCTCTATGGACCGCGTTCACAAAGCCGGCGCTAAATTCGATTTCGAAAAAGCAAAATGGTTCAACCACCAATATATCCATCACAAGGATAATGAAAGCCTGGCAGCCCTCCTCCAGCCTATGCTGGCAGAAAAGGATGTTCACGCCGGATTGGAATTTGTAGCACAAGTAGCAGGCCTTGTAAAAGAACGCCTCTACGTACTCTCCGAATTCTGGGAACACAGCTTCTTCTTCTTCGAACGCCCTAAAACATATGATACCGGCGCTGTTGTACCTAAATGGAATGAAGCAAAAGAGAAATTCTTCACTACCTGGCTGCCTAAACTGGACAAATTGCCTAAACAACCAGGCGCTGCTGAACTGGAAGCCAGCTTTAAAGAACTGGCCGCTGAAATGCAGATAAAAGTAGGAGAACTGCAACTGCCATTCCGTATCATGCTGACCGGCGGTAAATTCGGCCCTCCTGTATTTGATATCGCATCTACCCTGGGCGTAACAGAAACACAAAAACGTATAGCCATCGGCGTAGATACCTATCGCAAAGCTGCCGATACGACAAATGCATAATTGATTAAAACGCTCCTGCCTGTCGGGGTTGCCCAGCGGGCAGGGACGACGAAAAAGACATAAAAAAAGGAATTGACTCGACGTCAATTCCTTTTTTTATGTCTTATCCAGCGAATACCGGATATTAATCTGATTATTTGCCTTTGGCAGTTTCCTTAGCCCAAGCGTCTTTCAGGGTAACAGTCCTGTTAAAGACCATCTTTTCAGGGGTAGTGTCCGGATCTACACTGAAATAACCCTTACGCATAAACTGGAATCTGTCTCCAGGTTTTGCCTGCAACAGTCCTGGTTCTACATAAGCTGTAGATATTACTTGTAGGGATTCCTTGTTGATAAAGGATTTGAAGTCTCCTTCTTCCATACCAGGATTCTCTACGGTAAACAGACGGTCGTACATCCTAACTTCTGCAGTGGCAGCATGTGCTGCGCTCACCCAGTGAATAGTACCTTTTACCGTCAAACCGCTGTGATCTCCGCCGCTTTTGCTTTCTGGCAGATAGGTGGCATAAATGGTGGTGATATTACCATCTGCATCTTTATCCACACTTTCTCCTTTGATGATGTAAGCATTTTTCAGACGTACCATCATACCTGGGCCCAGACGGAAGTATTTCTTAGGAGGATTCTCCATGAAGTCTTCCCGCTCAATGTACAAGGTATTGCTGAAAGGCAGCTTACGGGAACCGGAATTCGGATCTTCTGGGTTGTTTTCCGCTTCCAGTTCTTCCACCTGTCCTTCAGGATAGTTGGTAATCACCAGTTTCACCGGATCCAGAACAGCCATCGCACGGTTAGCAGTTCTATTCAGCTCCTCGCGGATGCAGAATTCGAGCAGACTATATTCAATAACGTTATCACGTTTCTGTACACCTACGCGCTCACAGAGGTTACGGATGCTGGCTGCAGTATAACCACGGCGGCGTAAACCACTGATCGTTGGCATACGTGGATCATCCCAACCGTTTACAAAACCTTCTTCTACCAGTTGTTTCAGCTTACGCTTACTCATCACGGTGTAATTCAGGTTCAGACGGGCAAATTCATATTGCTGACTTGGGAAGATGGCCAGTTCTTGAATAAACCAGTTGTACAGTGGGCGGTGAGGAATGAATTCCAGCGTACAGATGGAATGAGTAATATTTTCAATGCTATCACTCTGACCATGAGCGAAATCGTACATCGGATAGATGCACCATTTGTCGCCAGTGCGGTGGTGATGCGCATGTTTAATACGATACATCAGCGGGTCGCGCATGTGCATGTTCGGAGCGGCCATATCAATTTTGGCTCTCAGGGTTTTTTCCCCGTCTTTGAATTCTCCTTTACGCATACGCTCGAACAGGTCCAGGTTTTCGGCTACAGAACGGCTTCTGCAAGGGCTGTTGGTACCTGGAGTGGTAGGTGTGCCTTTCATTGCTGCAATTTCCTCTGCGGTGGCATCTTCCACATACGCCAGTCCTTTTTTGATCAACTCCACGGCATATTGGTACAGTTGCTCAAAATAATCGGAGGCATACAGTTCTTTTTCCCATTCAAATCCTAGCCAGCGTATATCTTCTTTGATAGACTCCACGTACTCAGTATCTTCTGTTACTGGATTGGTATCATCGAAACGAAGGTTGGTTTTGCCATTGTATTGCTGGGCCAGACCAAAGTTCAAAACGATTGACTTGGCATGACCTATATGCAGGTAGCCATTAGGTTCCGGAGGGAAACGCGTCAGCACGCGACCCCCTGTCTTACCACTGGCAAGATCTTCTTCTACTATCTGTTCTAAAAAATTGAGTGACCTTTCTTCGCTCATATGAATATAAATGTATCTGCAAATGTAAGGAATAGTGGTTAGGTTTAGCGATTCCTTACCTTTAGGACCTTAATTGAAATTAGGTATGGTCAACCCTCTCAATCGTCCCGTTCGTGTTCTGGTAGCTAAAGTCGGCCTGGATGGCCATGACAGAGGCGCTAAGGTGATTGCAGCCGCACTGCGGGATGCCGGTATGGAAGTTATTTACACGGGTCTCCGTCAAACGCCTGAAATGGTGGTAAATGCCGCCCTCCAGGAAGATGTGGACGCCATCGGGGTAAGTATCCTTTCCGGTGCACATATGACAGTATTTCCACGTTTAATCGCCCTGATGAAAGAAAATAAAATGAACGACGTACTCCTCACCGGCGGTGGCATCATCCCCGAAGAGGATAGTAAAGCACTGCAGGAAATGGGCGTAGGACAACTGTTCCCTCCAGGTACCAATACCCAAGATATCGCTGCCTATATCACCAATTGGGTGGCCTCTCACAGAAATTTCTAGAAATTTATCTTGTAGCCGTAACATTTTGATTGTCGGGTCGTCTTCTGTTAAATTCCATCAGTTACCTAAATAGAACCGCCATTTTATGACAATCAAATCATTATCTGTACTGCTGCTGCTCATGATCGCAGCCACTACAAGTACCTTTGCCCAGGAAAAAGATTCTGTGGAAACAGGAAGCCATGCCCAAGACAGTACTTACAGAGGTGTCAAAGGTCCATTGTTGACCATCGCCTTCGGTAAGTATCCAAAATATCGTAAAGGCGTATATCGCACAAACGGCGGTGATTTGGGCCTGTTATCATTCGCACAGGTAACCAACAACGGAGAACATGTTAGAAACATTCCACGCTTTACCTACTTCTTTAACTTCGGGACCAATTTCAATAAGGATTTCGGCCGAAACTTCGGGATCTTCACAGGAATTAATATCAAAAATATTGGTCTGATTACCAAGCCTACTGATTCGCTGAAACTGAAACAGCGTGTATACACCATCGGTGTACCCCTTGGTTTCAAATTCGGAGACCTGCACAGAGGAACCTTCTTTTTCTTTGCTGGCGCGGAATGCGACCTGGCCTTTCACTACAAAGAAAAAGTATTTATCGATGGCAAAAAGGAATCTAAATTCAGCGAATGGTTTAGCGATCGTACGCCGCTGCTAATGCCTTCTGTATTCGCCGGGATGAGGTTTTCCCCTTCATTCGGCCTGAAAGTACAGTACTACCCACAAAATTTCTTTAACCAGGATTTCAAAACGAAAGATAAATCCGGAAATGCGGTTTATCCTCAGCAAAACCTGGATGCAAAACTGGTGTTCGCAACCCTCAGTTATAACTTCAACAGCCATGTGTACAAGGCGGCACACAAGAAATCCAATTATGTGCGCTTTAAAAACGGCAACGCGAAAGTGGAAATCGAATACTAATCGTTATTGCACTTCGCAAGGGACTCAAAAATTAAATGAAAGCGGAAAACTACTGTCTGCTGTCCCTGTCCAGTGGGCAATCAATGAAGGCAAAACTTAGCTGTCTGTTGTCCCTGCCCGCAGGGCAGGGACAACAAAAAAAACAAAAAAAATGACTGGACGTCGCAGACGTCCAGTCATTTTTTTTGATACCCCCTCAATAAAGAGAGCGAATACACATAGCCCCGACGCGAAAATTGCTTAATATTGGATACACTAAAACTACGGTTCATGTATCAGACATTAACGACACAACTGGAAAATAATACGCTCATTATTACCATCAACAGGCCGGATAAGATGAATGCCCTCAATCAAACGGTGATGGCAGAACTGGCACTGGCCATTGATGAAGTGTACAGCAATAAAGAAATTAAAAGCGCCGTCATCACCGGCTCCGGTGAAAAAGCCTTTGTGGCAGGCGCCGATATCTCAGAATTCCTGAAATTATCAACGAAAGAAGGAGAAGAATTGGCAAAAAAAGGCCATGTCATCTTTCATCGTATAGAAAAATGTCCTAAACCAATCATTGCGGCTGTCAACGGATTTGCCCTCGGCGGTGGATGCGAACTGGCTATGGCCTGCCATTTCAGAATCGCCAGCGAAAACGCCAAATTCGGACAACCAGAAGTAAACTTGGGTCTCATCCCAGGATATGGCGGTACCCAACGCCTTACCCAATTGGTAGGTAGAGGTAAAGCTATAGAATTGATGATGACAGGGGATATGATTGCTGCCGCAGACGCGCAGGCCTGGGGCCTCGTTAACCATGTGGTGCCACTGGCGGAACTCCTCCCTAAAGCGAAAGCCCTCTTACAGAAAATCCATACTAAAGCCCCATTGGCCATTGCCGGGGTGATAAAATGCGTAAACGCTGCCTTAGATAAGGATCAGGACGGTTTTGAAGTGGAAATTAAAGAATTCGCTGCCAGCTTCGCTACAAAAGACCTCCACGAAGGTGCTTCCGCATTTTTGGAGAAAAGACAAGCGAATTTCAAAGGTGAATAAACCGTAATTAGCTACTTTTGTAGCCTTAAAAGTTTACGCTATGGAATTCAGAATAGAGAAAGACACAATGGGCGAGGTGAAAGTGCCTGCAACCGCTTACTATGGCGCTCAGACTCAGCGCTCCATTGAAAATTTCAAGATTGCTCAGGACATCAACAAGATGCCTAAAGAAATCATCAAGGCTTTTGCATACCTGAAAAAAGCTGCCGCCCTGACCAACTTCCAGGCTGGCGTGCTCCCGCAGGAAAAAAGCGACATGATTGGCCGTGTTTGTGACGAAATCCTCGAAGGTAAACTGGATAACGAATTCCCACTGGTAGTTTGGCAAACAGGCTCCGGTACCCAGTCCAACATGAACGTGAACGAGGTGGTGGCTTATCGTGGTCACGTATTACACGGTGGTCAACTGACTGATAAAGAGAAATTCCTCCATCCAAACGATGATGTGAATAAATCCCAGTCTTCCAACGATACCTTCCCTACCGCTATGCACATCGCTGCATATAAAATCCTGGTAGAAACCACCATCCCTGGTATCAAAAAACTGCGCGATACCCTCGCTCAGAAAGCAGAAGCTTTCAAACATATCGTGAAAATCGGCCGTACGCACTTCATGGACGCTACTCCGCTCACCCTGGGTCAGGAAATCAGCGGCTATGTTTCCCAACTGGATCACGGTCTGAAAGCGATCAACCACACCCTGGAACACCTCAGCGAACTCGCACTGGGTGGTACTGCGGTAGGTACTGGTATCAATACTCCTAAAGGATACGCTGAAAATGTAGCGAAAAACATCGCCCAACTCACTGGCTTGCCTTTCGTTACTGCTGAAAATAAATTCGAAGCCCTGGCTGCACACGATGCCATCGTTGAAACACACGGTGCTCTGAAAACCGTTGCGGTTAGCCTGATGAAAATCGCTAACGATATCCGTATGCTCAGCTCCGGCCCACGCGCAGGTATCGGCGAAATCCACATCCCAGACAACGAACCAGGTTCTTCTATTATGCCAGGTAAAGTGAACCCTACCCAGTGCGAAGCCCTGACAATGATCGCTGCACAAGTACTCGGTAATGATGTTACTATCAACATCGGCGGCGCTACCGGTCACTTCGAACTGAACGTGTTCAAACCTGTAATGATTTACAACTTCCTCCACTCTGCACGCCTCATCGGGGATGGCTGCGTAAGCTTCAACGACAAATGTGCGGAAGGTATTGAGCCTATCGAAGCCAATATCAAAAAACATGTGGAAAACTCCCTCATGCTGGTTACTGCGCTGAACACCAAAATCGGCTACTACAAAGCGGCTGAAATCGCGCAGAAAGCCCACAAAGAAGGAACTACCTTGAAAGAAATGGCAGTGAAACTGGGTTATGTAACCCCTGCTGAATTCGATGAGTGGGTAGTACCTGGTCACATGGTGGGTGATATCAAATAAGGATTAAAATTATCTGCATACGGAAGGATAATTTGCCCAAAGAAATGACGGTAAATCTCTCTTGCCTGTCGTTCCTGCCCAGCAAGCAGGAACGACGAAAAAAAAAGAAAAGGATCGACGTCGCAGACGTCGATCCTTTTCTTTTTTGTAACTTAGTATATATCAATACCTAACGGATATGAATATACTTTTTTTCAGCGCCCAACCCTACGATAAGACCTATTTTACCAAGGCCAACGTGTCTCACCAATACAACCTCCGCTTCTTGGATTATCCCCTCAATGCCGATAATACCGCGCTTGTAAAACCAGGAGAAACCGTTGTCTGCGCCTTTGTAAACGATAAACTGGACGCTACCGTTTTAACCCAACTGAAAGAACGTGGAGTGGAACTAATCGCCCTGCGCGCTGCTGGATTCAATAACGTAGACCTGAAAACCGCAGCAGCACTGAATATCCCGGTAGTGCGTGTGCCTGCCTATTCGCCACATGCAGTAGCAGAACATGCGGTAGCATTGCTGATGGCGGTTAACCGTAAAATCTGTAAAGCGTATAACCGTGTACGGGAGAGCAACTTTACACTCAATGGCCTGGAAGGCTTTGATATCTTTGGAAAAACAGTGGGTGTAATCGGTACGGGAAATATCGGGTCAGTATTTTGTAAAATCATGCTGGGCTTCGGTTGCCGCGTGCTAGCAAACGACCTCTATCCCAACGAATCACTCCAACAAGCAGGTGTACAATACGTGGATGTGGATACTATCCTCCAAGAATCGGATATCATCTCCCTCCATTGCCCACTCACACCGGAAACAAAGCATCTCATCAATGAAAAAACAATCGCCTCCTCCAAAAAAGGAGTGGTGATTATCAATACGAGTCGCGGTGGCCTGATCGATACCAAAGCAGTAGTGGAAGCGCTGAAAAACGGACATATAGGCGCATTGGGAATAGACGTCTATGAACAGGAAGAACATCTTTTCTTCCAAGATTTATCCGGGGTAATCATCCAGGATGATGTGTGGGCGCGACTCACCACTTTCCCTAATGTGCTCATCACTTCTCACCAAGGCTTCTTCACGCACGAAGCGCTGACGCAGATTGCAGAAACCACTTTGAATAATATCGCGAAATTCGCCAATAAAGAACCACTCACCAATCAAGTTATTTAAAGCATCAGGCCGGACGAATTACTTGCCCGGCCTGATCTTTATAAACAACTATTGGCAAAATGATTACGACTTCTTCTTAAACACATCGTCGAAAGTAATACTGAAATAGTACAATCCACGGATGGTAGGACCTCCCACATACTGGAAATAACTGGAGTTAAATATGTTGGAAGCTCCCAGCTTAAAGGCTGTTTTAATTTTAGGCACCCGATAAGTTACCTGTGCATCTACGGTGCTGTAAGCAGGAACATCGCCGTTTCCAAAGAGATTCTGCCAGTAGAAATTATCCTGCCAATGCCATACCACATTGAATCCCAAGTTTGGCAAAACATTCCGATTACCGAAACTGATATTGGTAAACCATTCCGGCGTATTGAAACCCGGTATCAACGCATCATCTTTGGTTTTATCCTGCGCCAGTTTGTTATAGTTGGCATTCGCTGAAACTGTGAAAGATTTATAAATGTCATAAGTGACAGCTACGGCAAAACCATAGTTATTCACAGTGGATTTACTGTTCGTCCATACACGGTAACGGTTTTGCAAACTCTTATCCAGCATCTGATTCAAGACCGACTGATCCGGGTTATGCACATTGCCGCTGCTAGGCACCACTGCTTCAATTTGCCCAATGAAATGTTTGTAGGAAGAGTAATACCCGTCTACATCCACAAATAATTTATTGTCGAGCAACACGGCCTTGTAACCACCTTCAAAAGAATGAATTTCTTCTGGTACAATCGGATCGAGGTTCGCTATTTTGAGTATGCCTGCATTCTTTGCAGCCGCTACATCTTTAGTCACATGTTCTGCGTTGATGGTTTTATTCACAGCTATCCCGAACGCATCTACGCTGCTAGTCAGGAAGGAATTTTCGAAATAGCCGAGACCTTGCTCAATGAAGGGCAATCCGCCTACACGCCTTACCTGGCCGTTATTTACGAAAGAATAGGCTTCGAACAGGGAAGGAAATCTAAAGCCATTCTGCCAGCTCAGTCGGAAGTTATGTTTGTCTTTAATACTGTAGACGGCCGCTACACGGGGATTCACTTTGCCTTCGAATTGTTCGTTCTTATCATAACGCAGGGAAGCGGTCAGCTTCAATGCATCATGGAAGAAGGTTTTGGCGCCTTGCACAAATCCGCCTGCCTTACCATACCAGATATGTTTGCCGCCAGGTTGATTACGTTTATCAGCAGGCAAGGAGAAATCCACAAAGTTATTACCATCCGGAATGATCTCATAAGTTCTATAATCCGCGCCCACCAACAGATCCATGAAATGCACGTATTTACGCAGATTCCAAGTGCCTTCCGTATGGTAGAACCGACTCATTTGCAATAATGCTGCGCCACCAGTAGTATTATTCGGATTTTTGGAAGTAGGGTAAATATCCCAATCGTTTACACTCTTGATTTTCGCTACTTGTGCATCAAATGCTGCCGTACCTGGCGTAAACCGACCTGCGTCTGCGGCCGCTCTGGCAGCTTGATGCGCTGCTACGAGGTCGGAATTGTTGGTCAAGGCCTGATTCAAAGCTTTAGTATAATCTGCCAACCATACTTTATCCGATTTGAAGGATTTCTCCAAGTTATCCGCCAACGGGTTCATATTGTAAGAATCCCCTGTATTTTCAATAGATACATAAGAACGAACCGTAAAGTCAGGATGAATCAACTCAATTTTATGGTTCTGGACTTCTACCCCTTTCAAGCCAATACGGTTACCACGTTGGAAGAAACCATCCATATTGCCATAACGATAAGCATAGGACAATTCCAGTTTATGCGGTAAGCGGAAATTAAAACTAACATCCGCTTTGGTGTTCCTTACCTTGTAATCTCCGGCTAAGTCTTTTTCCCAATATCCAGTCCTGTGCACATTATAAGCACGGCCATCTTTGTCGATCACCTGCAAATTGGCATTATCCCCATATTTATTCCAGGCGTCGTTCGCGATATTGTTGACGCCACTCAACTGTGGAAAATCAGGATTGGCTTTGGTTTGTGGGTTAAAGTCGGTTTTGTTGTCGGCATACCAGTCGGTGCCTTCCATGTAGCTGAAATTAATTTTCCAGGCAAACCATTTCGCATAAGATTGTGCATAACGTATAGCCGTTTCCGTGATCGGCTTCGGGCTGCTGCCATTACCGTCGAAGTGATTGAATGCAATTTTCTGGTATACGCTCACCCCCTGGTAGGTGAATGGATTTTTTGTAGTGAGATTCGACATACCATTGATGGCATTCATTCCATAGAGCGCCGAAGAGGCGCCAGGCGTCACTTCCACACTGCTGATATCCAACTCCGTTGGGCCAATGGCATTTCCCAGTGGCACACCTAAGGTGGCGGCCTGGTTATCCACACCATCTACCAACTGCATGAATCTAAAGTTATTCGGTACGTTGAAACCTCTCGTATTGAAGACTTTAAACGTCAATCCAGCAGTGGTCATCTGTACGCCTTTGAGGTTGCCCAATGCATCGTAAAAAGAGGAAGAAGGCGTTTCTTTCAAAGCTCGGATATCCAGTTTTTCAATGGCTACCGGTGAGCGTAATAACTTTTCTTGTTGGCGGGAGGCGGATACCACTACTTCATTGACAAGCAGGGATTGCGTATACAACTGGATGGCCAGCTTACTGTTGCTGTTCTTCACTTCAAATTCCTGCGGCTGATAGCCAATCAGTCGGATCACCAGCTTAAATGGGAATTTGGTATTGGTCGTCAACGAGAAATGTCCAGTGGTATCAGTAGCAGCACCAAAGGAAGTGCCCTGAATTTGTACAGATGCGCCAGGGAGACCCGTGCCATGGTCGTCCACAATTTTTCCCTCGATTATATAAGACCCGTTCAATTGGGCCTGCACCAGGGAAGGGCTCAATACCAGCGCTATCAGCAGGTATTTAACCAATATTGGTAAAAACTTTTGCATAGTTGTTTGCGAATTAGATTGTTGAATAGGGGAATTACCAGAAAGCCGTTGCTGAGAATCAACATCGTGCTGCTGCCAGAATAATGCTATGATCGATTTTTAAAACCATATAGTCTATAGAATTGGTAGACAAATGTAGATCAGGAAATTTTCATTTCAAAACGAAATAGCATATAAATTTTTAATACATTGACTGTCAATGTATTAAAAATAGAAATCTGGGCCGACTAAAAAATCTTTTCAGTACGATCGCTATACCTGCGGTAGCAACCGGGCGAAGCCCGGAACTCCGCAAGTTGACATCGAAGATGTCAACTTCATTGCCCAATAATGGTAATGATTGTTGTCTGCGATATTTGGGAATAGCTGACTTTCAGCAGTGAGGAATTAGATTTGATCCAGGATGCGAAGGAGTTCTGATTCTGTATTTACATCATTATTGTAGATAATCTTGCCTTTAGGATCGATGAGAAACAGCGTAGGAATATAGCTGATACCATAGGCAGATGGGATATTCTGGCGGTCATAGATATGTATCCAATTCATGCCTTTACTATGAACAGTTCGCTGGCATTGCGCTTTGGTATGATCCAGGCTAACGGAAATAATTTCCAGTTTATCAACAGGGTATTTCTTGCGGATATCTTTGAGGAAAGGAATTTTGGCCATGCAAGGCGGGCACCAAGTAGCCCAGAAGTCGAGCAGTACATACTTTCCTTTGAATGCATTCAGTTCTACCTTTTGGCCGTTGAGGTCTGTTGCAGAGAAATTCGGCGCTTGTTGCGCAAATACATGCAGGGTGAGCAAGCAGGTACTAATAAAGATGACGGCCAATTTTTTCATTGTATGCTAATTAGATCCCGAAAATAAAAAACCCGGGGGAATTTCAGTTCCACCGGGTTCTTCTTTTTATAGAAATAATATTATGCGAGATGATCGTTGGTAATCGCGTTATTCGCAGGCGTCTTTGGCTGCATATGTCTACCGAAGAAGCGTTTCTGGAATAATAATATAGTGACAACGCCAACAGAAATAGCTGCATCTGCCACATTAAACACCGGTCTGAAGAACACGAAATAATCGCCGCCTTTGAATGGTATCCACTTCGGCAGATAACCTTCATAAATAGGGAAATACAGCATATCCACTACACGGCCGTGTAGGAAACTACCATATCCGCCCCCTGGAGGCATGAATTGAGCGATTTCATAACCCATGCTGTCATTGAATATCATACCATAGAACATACTGTCTATCAGGTTGCCGGCAGCACCCGCAAGGATCAGGGAACCGCAGATCAACAGCCCTCTGCTGTATTTTTCCTTAACCAGTTTGTTCATATAGAAGAAGCCAAAGCCTAATGCTATCAGTCGGAATAAGGTCAGGAAAATTTTCCCGAAGTCGCCACCAAATTTGAGCCCATATGCCATTCCCTCATTTTCAATGAAATGAATGCGGAACCAGTTGGGGAAAATGACGTATTCCTGCTGCATGAACATGTGTGTCTTAATCCAGAACTTCAAAGACTGGTCAACAACCAGGATGAGTAAGACAATAATGATGACGTGACGATACTTCAAGTGACATTAAAATTTTATCAAAAATAATGGTTTATTTCAAAGAAGGAAACCCAACCATGGATAAACCTATCGCAAGATCCCTATTCCTGGAAATATACCCTTTTTACTCGCTGTGAAATTCCTGTTAATATTTCATAGGGAATGGTGTCTGCCCATTCTGCTAACTGCTGTACTGGCAGATCCTGGCCAAAAACGATTACTTCATCCCCTTCAGCGGCCTCCGGAATATGCGTTACATCGAGCATGCACATATCCATGGCTACTACGCCTATAACAGGCGCAAGCTTGCCCCGGATAAGCATTTTCCCTTTGCTGTGACCGAATCTCCTAACATATCCATCCGCATAACCAATGCGAACAGTGGCCGTTACTGACGGACTTTTAGCCTCCCAACGACGGCCATAGCCCACTGTTTCCCCATCTTCCAGCTCTTTCAACTGAGATATAGTGGTTTTCAAGGTGCTAACATTCCGCAGTTGTGCTTGAATATCCTTCGCACTGTCGATACCATACATACCAATCCCTAATCTTACCATGTCGAATTGTAAATCAGGATGACGGGTAATGGCTGCACTATTAGACAAATGACGAATAACGGTATAACCCAGTGATTTCTGCAGTTCATGGCTCATTTCATAGAACAGGCGCCCCTGTTGCTGTGTAAACTCATCTTCTGCCGGATCTTCACTGGCGGCGAGGTGACTGAAAACGGACTGTACTTTCAGCAATGAGCCGGAAGTCAGTACTTTTATCAGTTCAGGAATATCTTTTTTCACAAATCCCAGTCGGTGCATACCGGTATCCAGCTTGATATGTACAGGGAAATTGGATTTGCCCGCTAAGTTCACTTCTTCCATGAACTGCATAAGAATGCCCATGGAATAGATTTCAGGCTCCAAATTCCAGTGCAAAATAGCATCAAAGCTGGCTGGCTCAGGGTTCATCACCATAATAGGCATGGTAATCCCCGAACGACGCAGTTCCACCCCTTCATCGGCATATGCTACCGCCAAGTAATCCACTCCATGGAATTGAAGCAGGTTGGCGATTTCAAAACTACCGCTGCCATAGGAAAATGCTTTCACCATGGCCATCAGTTTAGTATGTGGCTTTAAGAGCGACTGGTAATATTTTACGTTTTGGGAAATCGCAGTGAGATTGATTTCCAGTATTGTCTGATGGGCTTTCTGCTCCAGGAGTTTACCAATACGCTCGAATTGAAACACCCTGGAACCTTTTACCAGTATTGTTTCGAATTGGAAGTCGTCTCCATTAAACTGCTGTATATACTCATCTGTAGTGTTAAAGAAATGAGACTTTAACCCTTCTATCTGCTGGAAGCTTTTCTTCTCCCTGCTGATATTCTTACCAATAGCGATCAGTTTATTGATTCCATTCTGGCGCAGCAGGTCAGCCACTTCCTCATATAGGGTAGCATCGCTTTTCCCACTTTGCAGGATATCACTTAGAATAACGGTGCGTACCTGGTGTTGCTGTTGTTGCTGCAAGAAATCCAGTGCAATGGTAAGTGACCCCAGGTCTAAGTTATAGCTGTCGTTGATAACGGAACAGTTGTTAATACCTTGTTTCAATTCCAGGCGCATAGCAATATTGCTCAACAGGTCCATGCGCTGTTGAATCACTTCCTGTTCCTTGCCCAGATAGATCATGAGTGCCCAGCAGTGAATGGCATTCTCCACAGATCCTTCATCTGTAAAAGGAATACGGATATGCAGGGTTTCACCTTTGTAGGTGGCCTCAATATTGGTATGATGATCTTGTTTTTCTGTGTTGATAATGCGGAGGTCTGCATCCGTTTTCCTAGACCAGGAAAAGAGTTCAGGGCCTTCTTGCATTTGATTATGGAAAGACAACACACACTCGTTCAGCACCAGGTAATCTTTGCAGTAAATGAGAATATCACTCTTCATGAAGAGAATCAACTTCTCATTAATTTTCTGCCGAATATTAAGGAATCCTTCGCTGTGTGCCTCTCCTATATTGGTAAAGATGCCGATGGTAGGGCGTATGATTTTCTCTAGGTTCACCATTTCTCCCGGCTGGGAAATACCGGCTTCAAAGATGGCTAGTTGGTTTTCGGGTTGTATCTGCCATACAGACAATGGCACTCCGATCTGAGAATTGTAGCTTTTGGGACTACGTACAATGTTGTAATCTTTTTCCAGTAATTGAAATAACCACTCTTTTACAATAGTCTTTCCGTTACTTCCTGTAATCCCTATAACAGGGATGTTAAACTGGTGCCGGTGCCATGCTACCAGCATATGTAGTGCATGCAGGGTATCTTTAACCAGTATAAAGTTGGCTTTGGGATATTTCTCCAGTGGCACGTTTTCACTGATGATAAAATTGCTGACACCTTTTCGGTATAGCTCATCAATGTACTGATGAGCATTGCGTCTGGCACTCACCAATGGGATGAATATGGAAGTTTCGGGAAAGATCAGCTTACGGCTGTCCAGTAAGATATGATCAATTTCTGAAAATCCTGTTTCCTGCAACAACTCTCCTTTCAGAACTTTGTTGATACTCGCTGCGTTATACACGTTTTTATCAGTTTGAATAATCACTTGGCGGCTACAAAAACGTTTTTTCGCAGCAGCCTTTTACTTCACTTGTCCTTTCGGTAATTCTTTCTTTTCGTGGTATAGGGAATAAAGAATAGAACCCCCAAGGCATACTACAATCACAATCAGTGACACGTATACGGGTATATGTATAAAATACTCGGCGAGCATTTTAATGCCTATGAAAACCAGCACAATCGCAATTCCTTTGGGCAGATAATCAAATTTATCCACTGCTCCGCGAAGCAGGAAAAATAAAGATCTCAAGCCCAGTACTGCGAATATGTTGGAGGTAAACACTACCATTGGGTCCTGCGAAATGGCGAATACCGCAGGTATAGAATCCAATGCAAATACAATATCGGTGAATGCCAGCATCACCACTACTACGGATAAGGTGGTCAAATAACTCTTTCCACCACGCTTAATAATGAACTTGCCTTGCGGATCATCGGTCGTCCAACGCATGTATTTGCTGATGAACCTCATGGCGCCACTCTCCTGTGGGTTAAACTGATCGTCCTCCTTGGCGGTGAACATCTTAAACCCGGTATACACCAGGAATACCCCGAAGATATATAGAATCCACTCAAATCTATGTATCAAAACTACTCCGAGGCTAATAAATATTGCCCGGAAAACGATGGCCATCAATATCCCTATCAATAAAACCCTCGCGTAACTCGTTTCTTTTACCTTAAAATATCCGAAGATGAGTATAAAGACGAATATATTATCGATAGACAACGACCACTCCATCAAATACGCGCTCAGATAGCTGATAGCGGCATTATGACCGTCTTCGTACCAAATGAACCCGAAAAACAAAACTGACAAACTCACCCAAAAACTAGTCTGAATCAGGGCTTTTTTGATGGTCATCTGTTCATTCTTCTTGCTAAGCAGACCCAGATCAAAGATCAAGGCAACTAATACTACGATTCCAAATATTAGGTACGTCCACTGCGTGGGTGTCATCTGACGAAATTAAAGTTGAGCAGCAAATATAATTAAGTATAATTAAGTTAAACGGTTCTATTCGGCGAACTTACGCTGCCGGATGAACAAAAATACCATCGCAAAAAGCAGTATAAGTCCTACTGGAACGATAAAGCAGATGGCCTGCCACTTTGTTTTTTCCTTTTTAACTTTTTCGGCATCGAGGAGTCGTAAAGTGATTTCTTTATTACGACTTTCCATAATACCTCGTTTTCCGGTCAAGTATTCCATACAGTTGAGCATAAACTCTTTGTTGGCAAATGCATAGCCGGGATTAAATTCATTGATACCCATCTGTAACGGCCCTTCCTTGCGGGATACGGCATTGGCGATCAGATCTCCGTCGCTCACAATAATCATTGCATTAGAAGAATCAGCTTCGGCTTTGAAAGGCGTTCTGCTCGCTTGCTCTAAAGCGCTGGCTGCAGAGGGTTCCAGACGATTACGGAACAAAGAAGTAAACTTCCCTTCCAGCAACACTGCCGTAGCCAAATGCTGCTGACGAAAATCCCTCGGATTAGGCTGTACTTTCAGCATTTCCCAACTAATTTCAGCCGGTACGCGCATCGTGCGGGTGGTACGGGAACTCGTTAGGAGTATGGTTTTGCGGATACCCTCCGTTCTTACGGTGTCCATGGAACTCACAAAATGACTGAGCACCAAGTCCAGGTTTTTTACAATGGGATGCGCGCCAGTAGGCGTCAACAGCGGGAATAAAGGGAACGGCAACTGTATAATCTGCGGACGTTTGCCCACATTGCCCACTACCATTGGTACGGCGTCAGATTGCAGATCCTGGATCAGATCCTGGTTGATACGCACACCATAGCGGAATAACAGGTCCTCCAGGTTTAACCCGCGATCAAAAGCTAAGAACGACTGCTTCTGTTGCAAACTGTCAAATCCGGCATTGGTCTCATCTATAAACCATAATACTTTACCGCCATTCATGACATACTGGTCAATCTTCAGCTTATCAGCATCGCTAAATGCCTCCGCAGGCTTGGCAAATAATACTACATTAAAATCTTTTGGTATATATGGAGTGCCTTGTAGCGTCAGGGTATCCAGGTTGTAATTGCTCTGGAGAGTGGTGAGGGCGTCATAGACTTCTGCACCGAGGGATTCTCCATGACCGAGCATATACCCAATCAGAGGTTTATGTTCTTCTTGCAATTTGCTGATAGCACTGGCAAACTGGTATTCCAAGAGCGACTCGGAGTTGTTCATGGTTTGCATGGGATCCGTTCCACCTTGGTTTTTCAGCAGGTTTACACCGATTTTTTTCCCTTTATAATGCACCATGGCGCCTGGGAAAATCAGTTTTTCCTGGTAGCTGTCATTGGCTTCCCCCTGTACTTTCATGTTGAAAGGCATGATGCCCTGTGCAGTCAGCTCGCCGAGGAATTTCATGCGGGCGGAATCGCTTAGTCCTTCCACAGGATTCACGAAGGTATAGCGGATGTTCTGTTTGCCGTACTCCCGGAATTCTTCCAATAGTTCTTGTGTGGCCTGGGCCAATTGCTTAAAAGAAGCGGGATAATCTCCCTTCAGGTATACTTCAATCTCCACCTGACCATCCAGTTTTTTTAACATATTAATGGTACTGGAGGAAAGGGTATATCTTTTTTCAGCCGTTAAATCCCAACGTCCGTGCAGATAAGCCGCCGCAATATTGACGCCTATCAGTAACAGAACCACGCCGATCGCCCGTTGAATATATTTTTTTCGTGTAGTCGTTGCCATGAGTCCTTAACCGTTTTGCCAGAGTTTGCGTTGGAGAGATAATTTGGTGAGATAGAGCATCAGCCCGGATATACTGAGGAAGTAAACAACATCCCGACTGTCAATCACGCCCCTGCTCACAGAGAGATAGTGAAATTTAATACCAGCCATCTGCAGGTAATAATCTGCTCCGCCACTGAAAGCAGGTATTTTACTCAGGGCATCAAATCCGTTATAGAAGATAAAGCAGGTAAAAATGGCGATGAGAAACGCCACCATGGCGTTTGCCGTGAGACTGGAAGACCAGATCCCAATGGCCGTGAACGTGGCCCCCAATAATATCAATCCCACATAAGACCCAATGATACCGCCATTATCCAACAACTGTGGGTTTACGCTCAATTGGCGAATCGCAAAGTAATAGATAACCGTTGGCAGCAGAGAAATGGCTACCACCAGCAGGGAGCTGAAAAATTTTCCCATGACCACATCCCATCCGCCCAGTGGTTTGGTACTGAGCAATTCCATGGTGCCGGTTTTGAATTCATCGGCAAAACTGCGCATCGTAATGGCAGGGATCAATAACAGGTATAACAGTGGTGCGAGGTCGAAGAGCGGGTCCAGGTTGGCATAACCGGTATCCAGCAGGCTGGTATCCGGAAATACAAACAGGAAAAGCCCGTTTGCCAGCAGAAATAGTATAATGGCCACATAGCCCGTAATACTGCTGAAAAACTGGTTTATCTCTTTCTTAAAGATGGCTAGCATGAATAGTAATTAGTGTAGATGCAAATATATATTTATTAGATAATGCTTATCAGGGATTTATTATTGTGTGCCCCCTGATTTATATGCCTCCCATTGGGGACTTATTTTTCGCATTTCCGTCACGGCATTTGTAATAGTGGTAATGGCGAAGTCGATTTCTTCCTCGGTAGTAAACCTGCCTACGCCCATTCGGAGGGCATTCCGGCCGAGAGTGTCATCCAGGCCCATGGCCTTTAATACATAGCTTGGTTCCATAGAAGCAGAAGTACAGGCCGATCCAGAGCTGAGGGCAATTTGTTTGGCAAATTGCATGATCAGGGTTTGGCCTTCGAGATAATTTAGAGAGATGTTGGTAGTATGTGGGAGACGGTGAGACACGGAGCCATTGAGTTTACTGGCCTCCAACTGTAGTAGGGCATGTTCCAGTTTATCCCGGAGCTTCCGCAACCGGGGCGCTTCTTCCGGCATTTCCTGGGCACATAATTCACAGGCTTTTCCCAATCCGGCTATGGCAGGCACATTCAAGGTGCCGGAGCGCATGCCCCTTTCATGACCACCACCGTCTATCTGAGCTGCCAGTCGTACCCTCGGGTCCCGACGCCTTACATAAAGAGCGCCCACTCCTTTAGGTCCGTATATTTTATGCGCACTGAGTGTCAACAAGTCGATGTTGTCTCCCAAAACATTCACCGGTATTTTCCCTACTGCCTGTGTGGCATCACATAAGAAAATTACATTATGTTTTTTGGCTATGCTTCCAATTTCCTTTACCGGCTGAATAACGCCGGTTTCGTTATTGGCATACATAATAGCGATGAGAATAGTTTGTGGGGTGATGGCCGCTTCCAATTGTGCGGTGGATACAAGACCATCGGCATCTACTGGTAGCCAGGTTACTTGTGCTCCTTTTTTCTCCAGGTGTTTGCAAGTATCTATGACTGCTTTATGTTCCGTAACACAGGTAATAATATGATTACCGGTAGCGGCATAAGTTTCATATACGCCTTTAATAGCCAGGTTAACGGCTTCCGTAGCGCCGGAGGTAAAAACAATTTCCTGTTTCACGGCTCCGATCAAACTAGCTACTTGTTCTCTTGCATAATCAACGGCCTCTTCTGCTACCCATCCAAAGGAATGGCTTCTGCTGGCGGCATTGCCATACTGTGTTGTAAAATATGGCAGCATCACTTCCAGCACCCGCGGATCGACGGCGGTAGTAGCGTTATTGTCCAGGTAAACAGGTAGTTGCAGCATCAAACAAAAATACGACATTAGATGCTGTAAAAACAATATACATGCTCAAGTTTGAACATATCGGAATCGCTGTTAAATCACTGGATGTAAGCATCCCACTGTTTGAGAAACTATTGAATACACCTTGTTACAAACAAGAAGAAGTCACCAGCGAAAATGTAATGACGGCCTTCTTTCAACAAGGAGAAAGTAAAATAGAACTACTAGAAGCTACTGCGCCTGAGAGCGCCATCGCAAAATACCTGGATAAAAAAGGAGAAGGAATGCACCATATCGCATTTGAGGTGGCAGATATCTACGCGGAAATGGAAAGACTGCAATCCGAAGGTTTCATTTTACTCTCAGAAACACCAAAAAAAGGGGCTGATAATAAGCTGATATGCTTTGTACATCCTAAAAACACCAATGGTGTATTGATTGAAATTTGCCAGGAAATTCGCTAAACTTCCTATCTTGATTTAATTAAATATTTTAAAATTAAATAATAAGATTTTTTTTTATTTTTTTTCCATTTTAGCAATCCAAAAGAATTAAGTATCCGTAAGTAATTATGTAGCACGCTTAAAAAAGCTATGATGTTAAAACCAAAAAAAAATAATTATAAAAAATTGAACAAAACCTTTTTCAACCACGTTAATAATATAACAACACAAAAAAGACAATCATAACTAAAAATATTGGGGCTTAAGCGGCTCTGCTGCAACGCTCTTAACGATTACTCTAAAGTTGGCATAGGTTATGAACACCTGCGGGTTTTTTAGCTTGCAGGTCTTTTTTTTTTATATATGCCTGATGTCTGGTAAAAGGGAAAGACAGGAGAATAATTTAAATTATAGCTATGCTATATAAAACGGCCGTCGTTTCCTGCAAATTGTACAAGCACTCATATAATTTTTACTGCCATTTATTACTTACTATAAACGAAAAAGCCGGTTCATTACGAACCGGCTTTTTCGTTTATAGCTAACCGTTATTAGTTGAAAATATATCGGATACCAATCTGGCCTTGCCAACGACTGATAGTTCCTGTATTGTCTCTCCAGGAATTAGTCAATGGAATTTCATTCTTCGCATCTAAGTACGGGAAGGAGAACGCAGGTGTTGCAGTTGCCTGACCACTTGTTGGATCACGGAACTGACCTTCGTACTTCAGGAAGGATGGCTGATTAGCCAGTTTGTAAGTACCCCATCTTTTGTTCAACAAGTTGCCCAAGTTGATGATATCAAATGTAACACGAATAGTATGTTTAACATTATTCTTACCAGTAAACATAAAGATATCTTGGGTAATATTCAGGTCTGCACGTTTGAACCATGGCAGTACCACACCATTACGCTCTGCGTACTGTCCACGGTGACTGCTCAGATAATTATCCTGCTTGATGAAATTATCCAACTGATTCCAAATAACTGTTTCCGTACGTTTATCAGCATTGGTAGAAGGATTATAAGTTTTGTCTCCATAACCTACTTGTACCAATTTGATATCGCTGGCTTTATTTGGAATATAGATCAGGTCGTTGTTACCGCCAGATCCGTCGTTGTTGAGGTCGCCGCTATAAGTATAGGAAGTGGTTCCATTAGGCGCTGCTTCGAATATCAAACCAAAGGAGGTGGCAAAATGCTTCGCCCAAGTAAAACGATAAGTAGCAGTAGCAATTACACGATGAGGCAGATAGAAGTTGGAATATCCCAGATCATTCGCGTTCGGATCTCCACTCACTGGACGATCGCGCCAGTTACTCTGCGCAATAGTTCCCCCATCATTCACACTGCGTGATTTGCTATAAGTATAAGCTGCACTCACGGTGAAATCCTTGATGTTTTTCTGCAACTGTAATGTTGCAAAGTAGCTGTAACCTTTGTTGGTATTACGCATCAGGATAGCGTCGCTGATGTTAGGATTGCTGAGTGAATTTTTACCAGGACCGTAAATCTGTGAAGTGGTATAACGGGTTCTATTATCAGGACCATCCAGTGTCATACCAGTTGCAGGCAGATTCACGTTTTGGAAATATACGGCGTTGATATCTTTGGAGTAGTTGAATTCCAATGTTCCATCAATTCCGCCTGGCAACCTTCTATCTACTGCCAGCGTGGCTTTCATTACTTGTGGGTATTTGAAATTCCTATCTATCGCTGCAATGTTATAAGCAGTAGATAACTGTCCAGGTCCTGGACGGTATGCATTTGGATCAGGATTGAATGCATAAGGAATGGTAGTTGTATTGGTAGCGGTAGCTACGAAAGAACCAAACTGTACACCGTTGTTACCTGCTTGGTTACTTAACCATACTGCTGGTGGAGGACCTGCAAATAAACCAATACCACCGCGGATTTGCGTCTGGTTATCATGGGTAACATCCCAGTTAAATCCAACACGTGGAGAAAGCAGTGGCGTTGTTTTTGGCCGCTGGCCTACATCCAGTTTTACACCATCACGGAAGGTTAACGCGGTCAGGGAATCGTTTCTGGTGAAGGTGTTGCCAATAATTGGAACGTCTACACGCAGACCATAAGTTAATGTGAAGTATTTGCTCACACTCCATTTATCTTGAACAAACACGCCCAATTCCAAAGAATTAATTTTTGCAAATGGGAAAGAACCATCTGGCGTACTGGCGTAAGACAGTGCATAACGGGCAGTGGTTAATGCGCCGGTGTTCGCGCTGGCGTAGAAGTCTGTCAGGGTGTTGAAACGATAGTTACCTACAAAGTTAGGCGCGAAACCATTCACAAATGTTTTGTAATAGTTCTGTGTACCAAAGGTAATTTCGTGCGCACCTTTATACAGATTGAAGATATCAGAGAGTTGATATACATCTGTACTCAACTTGTTATTATAAGTAAACGGTTCATAACCGAAAGCGGTATAACTCGCACCTTGGCCATTCAAGATATCCACCAGTGGGAAGTTGCCACCAGATAAGGAGGATCTGAAATCGCGCATAGCAGAATATCCTACTTGCAATTTGTTGGACATGTTATTGCTAATGCGGGTATTCAACTCTGCAATGAAGATGTTGAAGTTATTATTAATCGTATAGCCGCTACCGCTGAAAGGTAAGCCTGTATTGCTTGGCTGACGGTTACCGTTAGGGGCACCACTATTACTTGCAGGAATATCTCTGAAAGATTTCAGATAATTGTACTTGAAAGTAAGGGTGTTCTTGTCATTGATGTTCCAGTCAATCTTAGCGGTAATCTTATCGCTTTGTGTACGATAGGGATAGTTCTGGTAATTTCCTGGATCGTAGTGATATTTGTCTATCAGGAATTTCTTCAAAGCATCCAAAGTATCTGCTACCGCTTGTGATACGTTACCACCTGCTACCTGGTTAGGTTTGTTAGCTACCAATGGGGAGGCTGGGGCGCTGATGCGTTCCTGTTCCGCGCTCACGAAGAAGAATACTTTATTTTTTACGATCGCGCCGCCGAAGTTGAATCCACGCAGGTTATAGTTGAAGTCTGGCTTAGGAACCGTGGCTGTTCCTACTTTCAGCCCTTGTAATCCTGGTGTCTGAATAAAAGTATATACCGTTCCTTTGAAGGTATTGGTACCACTTTTTGTAATACTATTGATCCCAGCGCCGGAAAATCCTCCCTGACGTACGTCGTAAGGGGAAACATTGACCTGGATCTGTTCCAACGCTTCCAGACTGATAGGTTGAGAAGCTGTCTGGGAGCCAAGTGTAGGCTGCAAACCAAAGGCGTTGTTGAAGTTGGCGCCATCTACAGTCATGTTGTTCATTTGGTTGCTTCTTCCTCCAATGTTCAGACCATTCGCAGATGGCGTGAGGCGGGTAAAGTCCTGCATAGAACGGCTGATAGTAGGCAGGCGGTCCATTTGCGCACGGGTAATCACTTCCTGGCTACCGGTGCGACTCTTGTTAAACACTTTATTCTGAGCCCCTGTCGACTTCACTACCACTTCGTTTAAGGAACTGGTGCTGGCCTTGAGTGTCAGATCAAGTTTGTAATCTTGTCCCAATGAAAGAAAAATGTTCTCTTTCTTTTCTTCTTTAAATCCTACATACGTTACAGTAACTACATAAGGGCCGCCTACACGAAGGTTAGGCAGGTTAAAACGGCCATCTTTACGGGAAACAGTAACATACCTGGAGCCAGTGGGTTGATGTATTGCGATAATACTGGCGCCAGGAACTGGGTCATTACCACTATTGATGATACCGGAGATATCAGCAGTGGTTTCCTGGGCATAAATAAACGTTGGGATTAGGAGCATGCAACACAGCAGCCCCCAAATTAATCGGGTGATTTTGGGACTCATTAAGTTCAGATTTTGGTAAAGGTCGAAACCGTATGTTAAGGATTAAATATAAATAAATTATGAAATCATTAACATTTCCTATATGAAACAGTTTACCAAAATCTGAGCATAATTAGATAACTCGTTCCATACCAGTGCTTCTGGAGCCTTTAATTAAGATATAAGTATTTGTAAATTGCTGAGATGCCAGCCATTTTTTTGCTTCCAGGGCATCTGGAAGGAAGATATAAGGGTGGTCAATTTTTGCAAAATCTCCTCCCACCAGTACCACTGCATCCCAATGATGCTTGAGTAGGTTATCGGCCAAGATCTGGTGTTCTTTAACACTATCCTCGCCCAATTCCATCATAGCGCCCAGCAGTAGTACCTTCTTAGGTGCTTGCAATCCGGCGAAGTTATCCAAAGCCGCTTTCATGCTGGAAGGGTTGGCATTATATGCATCCATGATAATGGTATTGCTACCCTGTTCTATAACCTGAGAGCGGTTATTGGAAGGTACATATGCAGCGATGGCAGGCGCAATCTTTTCGGATGGCACTTTAAAATGACTGGCAACCGTAACAGCGGCCATTACATTCGGGAAGTTGTAAGCGCCTACCAGGTTAGTCTGAATATTACCTACATGGCTGTCACCGGTGATGGCTACTTCCAGGAAAGCTTTGTCTGCCACCGGATGACCGGTATAATCTGCTTCTTTTTGGCCATAGGTAACGATATGTGGGATGCCTTTACTCATTTCTACCAGGTAATCATAATCGTTACAAACGAATACGGTGCCGTTGTGAGCGCGCAGGTAGTCGTACAGTTCGCCCTTGGCTTTTTTGACACCTTCTTCTCCGCCAAAGCCTTCCAGATGCGCTTTACCGATATTGGTAATAATGCCATGGGTAGGTAAGGCTATCGTGCAATAGCTGGCTATTTCGTGCTGATGGTTAGCGCCCATTTCAATCACCGCGATTTCCACATCTTCTTTTATGCTAAGAATGGTAAGTGGTACACCGATATGATTATTGAGATTACCTACCGTTGCGTAGGTTTTATAGTTGGAAGAAAGTGCAGCATTGACCAATTCTTTCGTAGTGGTTTTACCGTTAGTACCGGTAATGGCAATAAACGGAATGCCTAATTGCTTACGATGATGCAGCGCCAGTTGCTGTAATACTACCAGGGCATCGCCTACCAGCATCATTTTTTCTGGTTGAGTATAATACTTTTCCTCATCTACTACCGCGAAGGCAGCGCCTTGTTCCAGGGCCTTTTCAGCGAATTCGTTGCCATTGAAGTTGGCGCCTTTCAGGGCAATGAAAAGATCTCCTTGTTTTAGTTTACGGGTATCTGTCTGAATGGATGGATACTGCTTGTATATTTGGTAGAGTTGTTCGATATTCACAGTCAATGGTATTTCCTACAAAAATAAGCGGTAAAAGATATGCGCTGAATTTTTTTTAGGGTTGATAAATTGTAGACGTTTATCAGTGGAAACGCCTATACCTTTGTGTATAGGGTGGATTTGGGTGTAGGGAGACACGATTACCTCCGTATCGCAGTCCGCCCTTTGTTTCGGGAATGAACATCGAACCCGACCTGCTGAAGGGTCTGGAAAATTAAAATATCGGTTGTTATGAAATACGTTTTCCTGCTGGCCCTGGGCCTGTTATTGAGAATGCAAGGATTTGCTCAGGATGTTGTTACCGCCAAGAGAGCAACGATCTCATTTTTCTCATCGGCCCCGCTGGAAGATATTTCGGCCCGTACTGATAAAGCCGTGTCTGCCATAAATACTAAAACCAGGGCTATCTACTTCAAAGTACCAATCAATACCTTTGAGTTTGAGCAAGATTTGATGCAACAGCATTTTAATTCCTCCTACATGGAAAGCAACAAATATCCCAATGCTGAATTCAAAGGAAATATCGTCGATAATGTAGACCTCACAAAAGATGGTACCTATCAAGTAACTGTAGCGGGTACACTAAATATCCATGGTGTGGATAAAACCTATCAGGAAAAAGGGACCATTACCGTGCAGGGAGGTACGTTAAAAGCGCACGCCAAATTTCTCGTCAAACTGGTAGACCATAAAATTAAAGTTCCCACCATCGTGATGAAGCATATTGCCGAACAGGTGGAGGTTACCGTAGATGGTAACTACACCGGACAGGGGAAATAGCCCAAAATCCTGCGTTTTTTGTTAAAAATACTAATTCTGCTCCTGCTTTCATCATCGGTTAGGATGCAATATTTCGTGTAGATTTACGTCAGGAAGAAAGCAAACGTGGAAAAAATTAGATGTAGAATCAAAGAGAGGTCGTGGTTGGCAAAAATTGCCGCCAGACGTATGAAATCGCCAGCGCTGGCCATGGTGATAGGCAGTACCATTCACTTACACGGCGCCTCGCGGGGGCAATTCCTTTCAGATATAGAATGGGTCCGTCATGAGGCCTGTCACGTCTTGCAATACAGGGAATATGGAATTTTCCGATTCCTGTATCTCTATATACGTGAATACTTACGGAACGGTTATGTGGATAACTCTTTCGAAGTGGCCGCCAGGGCGGCAGAGATAGATCAACACCTGCTCGATAACTTCGAAATTCACTAAAAAATCGTTAAAGCAAGGAATCGGCGCGTATTTTTCCTTATTTTTACGTTAAAGGTTGTTATTATGGTAAAGAAGGTAACAGAGGGCATCACCATCAGCGTGGAAACATTTTACCAGCCGGATTACTCCAATCCGATTGGCAGCGAATTTATGTTTGCCTACCGCATTACTATCGAAAACAACAATACTTTCCCTATAAAGCTGCTCCGTCGTCATTGGTACATTATTGATTCCAACGGCAACCACCGCGAAGTGGAAGGCGAAGGTGTAGTAGGTGTGCAGCCATTACTGGCTCCGGGTGAAACTTATCAGTATGTCTCGGGATCGAATCTCCGTACTGAAATAGGAAAGATGTATGGTACTTACCAGATGGAAAATCAACTGGATAAGAAGCTTTTCGAAGTGAAAATACCGGAGTTTCAAATGATTGTGCCTTTTAAACTGAACTAACTCAATCAGTATATCAAAAGGCTTTCAGCCGCTTCTCGCGGTTGAAAGCCTTTTGTTTGAAGACATAAAAAAGCCTCCGGCCTAGTTATCTGCCGAAGGCTAAAAAATTATTTCCGCCGCTGGTGGTATGATTATTTCGGTCTGTACTTCGAATCTTTAAATATCTCCATTACATCCTTCTTCTCCATCAATTGCTGCAATGTCAGCTCCGGATGCTTATCCATATATTTCTTTACAATCTGCCAGCCCACAAAATTTCCGATCTTACCAGGTGATCCTTCCGGCATCCCTTGTGTAGCAGGGCCGTCGCCCATGAAATGGCTAGCCTCTTGCCAGTCGGTATTATACAACAGGTTGTTTTGAATGAAAAACTGCCAGATCATCTGCTCATTATCATAGCACCAGCGCAGTTGATCTCCGGTATATCCCAGTTTGATGCTATCCGCAGTTAGCGGCAGCACCTTATCCAGGAAATACTGTTGGCGGCCGGCATCCACCATCTGACTGATCAAATTGCCGCCATCACGAGGAGTAGGATACATTTGGTTATGTATCACCTGCATAGCATTGGTGGTGATATATTCCGGGGTAAAGCGGCGAATCATGTAATTGGGAATGTCCTCGATCATGTGGTAAGGAGGGAAATCCTCGCCCATGTACATGTCCAGCCCAATACCCAGCAGGGAATCCACCGTCACGGCGCCATAGTTGGCAACGCCACTGATGAAAGTAACCACCTTGGGGGCTCGGAAATACGGGATGTAGTACTTGGTATATTTAAAGGCTTGCTCCAGGTCTTTTTTCACGGTGGATAAGTCGCCAAACTTCTGTTGGACGGCACTTTCCAGTTGACGGAAGTCCTTCGTGGTCAGAAACAGGTGCAATTGTTGCTGAATAGCAGCACTGCTATCGGAATAGGCACCAAGGTTCATAATATCGGTCATGTACACGGGCAGAAACATCGGATAGGCCGCGTGCAGCCGTGTCAGCCCTGGCTGGATATTATTGGTGTCTATCGTAAATAGCGCAGAGTCGAACCGCTCCGCACTAACGTGAACGGATATATTACTTACATCCGGCGGCTTCGGCGCGGATTTACAGGCGGCAAGAGCTAAAAATGCCAACAATAGCCAACTGTACCGGGAATTATTATTAGTGTAACTTTGCATCGTTCTTAAAAACTGAATAAAGGGTAAATTTATTATATACCTTGTATTTAAAAAAAGACAATATCCTTAATATGAAGCGGATTTTTATTTTAATGCTGGCGTTAGGTGGAATGAAAGGCGCAATGGCACAAAGCAACTATGGAACCTTTAACAAGAAAGTACGATTGGGTTTTAACCTGGACCCAATGATTTCAACCATGAACCCACAACAATCAGGCGTAAACCGGACCAGTTCAAAAATGGGCCTGGGATTCGGTCTGATGGCGGATTTTAAACTGGGACAATCCAATAACTACTCCCTCGCATCGGGATTCAATGTAGTATTGGGCGGTAGCAAACTGAAATATGATGCCGGTTATGGACTGAGCGATTATAAACAAATCCCAACGGAATATAATTTCAAACTGACTCATATCCAGGTGCCAATTGCCCTGAAACTGAAAACTAACGAAATTGATAATGGAATGGCCTTCTGGGGACAGTTTGGTACTTATGTAGCCTTCCCTGTTAGCGCGAAGGCGAGTGCCACTAACATGACGCAGACCGTTGACAAGATCAATATTTTATCAGATGTAAACCGAATTAACATCGGTATGTTAATAGGTGCCGGGGTAGATTATAACCTGGGCGAGTCGCTCACCGGTACCGTTGGTCTTTTGTACCAAAATGGCTTTATCGATGTTACTCGTAATGCGAAATGGAATGATGGCAGAGTGAATATCAATAGCTTTGCACTCCGACTCGGAGTTTATTTCTAAGCACAATAACTTTGAAATTATGAAGATTATACTGGCACAGCAGAATTATCATATAGGCAATTTCGAACAGAATACCGCCAAAATTATAGCAGGTATCCAGGCTGCAAAAGCCCAGGGAGCTGATCTGGTGGTATTTTCAGAACTCTGCGTGTGCGGATATCCTCCAAGGGATTTCCTGGAGTTTGAAGATTTTATTGCCAAATGCTATGCTGCCATTGATGAAATAAAGCAGCATGCTACTGATATCGCTGTGCTGGTAGGTGGTCCGGCTAGAAACCCGCAGCCTGAAGGGAAAGACCTTTTCAACGCTGCCTGGTTCCTGTATGAAGGAGAAGTGAAGCACATGGTGCATAAAACCCTGCTCCCTACCTACGACGTATTTGATGAATATCGCTACTTTGAACCCGCTTTCGGATGGAATGTCATTCCTTTCAAAGGGCGCAAACTGGCCGTGACCATCTGTGAAGATATTTGGAACCTCGGAGAGAACCTGCTCTATCGAATTTGTCCGATGGACAAACTCATGGAACAGCAGCCAGACGTGATGATCAACCTGTCTGCCTCCCCATTTGATTACGACCACGATCAAGATCGTAAAGAAGTGATTCGTGCCAACGTACTCAAATACCGCCTGCCTATGTACTATTGCAATACGGTAGGTTCCCAGACGGAAATCGTTTTTGATGGCGGATCTTTGATCTTCGATGCACAAGGAAATATCGTAAAAGAGCTTCCTTACTTTGAAGAAGCCATGGACGGTATGGAGCTGGAACCGCTGCTGAACAACACAAGTACAGTAGCTGAAAAGCCCATATTTACGCCGCTTACATCCCTAGTATTCGATCATAACATTGACCGTATATACGATGCATTGGTATTGGGTATCCGTGATTATTTTGGGAAGATGGGCTTTAAAAAGGCCATCCTGGGCTCCTCTGGAGGGATAGACAGCGCTGTAACCCTGGCTATCGCTTGCGATGCCCTGGGTGCAGAAAATGTGAGGGCAGTATTGATGCCATCCCCTTATTCTACAGATCACTCCGTGGATGATGCCATACAACTTTCCAAAAATCTGGATAATCCGTACGATATCATTCGTATCAATGATATATATGAAACCTTCCTGAAAACCCTGGAGCCTTATTTCCAGGGGCTGCCCTTCAGTGTAGCAGAGGAAAATACACAATCCCGCATCAGGGGGAACCTTTTGATGGGATTGTCCAACAAGTTTGGATATATCTTGTTGAATACCTCCAATAAAAGTGAGTTATCCACAGGCTATGGCACCCTTTACGGAGATATGGCCGGAGGACTGTCTGTCTTGGGAGATGTGTATAAAATGCAAGTATATGCGTTAGCGAGATACATTAACCGCGACAAGGAGATTATCCCTCAGAACATCATAGACAAGGCCCCATCCGCAGAATTGCGTCCTGGACAAAAGGATAGCGATAGTTTGCCGGATTATGCCGTCCTCGACAAATTACTGTACCAGTATATTGAACGGAGGCAAGGCCCCCGTGAGATTGTTGCACAGGGCTTCGACTCGGCTTTAGTTTCGCGGACCTTAAAGATGGTCAACGCCAATGAATACAAACGAAATCAGTTTTGTCCTATCATTCGCGTATCTTCCAAGGCCTTTGGCGTGGGCCGCAGGGTACCAATCGTAGGAAAATATCTCATATAGCCTTTATCTTTGCTCAAATTTTTAAATTGTAAGAATGTTACAAGTACCATATATACGTCAGAATAAAGAGCTGGTTTTGGAAAAACTGGCTGTCAAACACTTTAAAGAAACTCACCTGGTGGATGAAATCCTTGCGCTGGACGACAAGCGTAAGAAACTCACACTGGAATATGATGATACGCAAGCCCAGGTAAACAGTTTATCCAAAGAAATCGGTAAACTGATGGCCCAGGGTAAAAAAGAAGACGGAGAAGCCATGCGCGCCAAAGTGAACGAGCTGAAAGAGCACCTGGCCCCCGTTAACGAAGCGCTGAACGCTACCGAAAAAGAATTACTGGATACCCTGGTTAAATTACCAAACCTGCCTTCTCCATTGGTTCCTCCTGGCAAAACGCCGGAAGAAAACGTGGAAGTAAAACAGCACGGAGATATTCCTGCGCTTTATGAAGGGGCAGTACCACACTGGGATCTGGCGAAAAAATACGATCTGATCGACTTTGAACTAGGAAATAAAATCACTGGTAGTGGTTTCCCAGTATATAAAAACAAAGGCGCTCGTCTGCAACGCGCTATGATCCAGTATTTCCTGGATTATAACATCAATGCGGGTTATATGGAGTACGCGCCTCCTTACCTGGTAAACGAAACTTCTGCTTTTGGTACCGGTCAGTTGCCAGATAAAGAAGGCCAGATGTATCATGCTACAGAAGATAATTTCTACCTGATACCTACCGCCGAAGTACCAGTGACCAACATCTACCGCGATGAAATCCTGAAAGATACCGAATTGCCTATCCGCATGACCGCCTATACGCCTTGTTTCCGCAGGGAAGCCGGTTCTTACGGTAAAGATGTACGCGGTCTGAATCGTGTACACCAGTTCGATAAGGTAGAGCTGGTGCAACTGGCTCATCCGGAGAAGTCTTATGAAGCGCTGGATGAAATGGTAGCACACGTAGAAAGCCTGCTCCAGTCTTTACAGTTGCCATACCGTATTCTGCGTTTATGCGGTGGCGATATGAGCTTCACTTCTGCACTGACATATGATTTCGAAGTGTATAGCGCTGCTCAGCAGAAATGGTTGGAAGTAAGCTCCGTAAGTAATTTCGAAAGCTACCAGAGCAACCGTATGAAAATTCGTTTCAAAGAAGCCAATGGTAAGCCACAACTGGTGCATACCCTGAACGGTAGCTCTTTGGCGCTCCCTCGTATTATGGCCTGCATCCTGGAGAATAACCAGACTGCAGAAGGGATACATATCCCTGCCGTATTACAGGCATATTTTGGTGCAGGAAAAATTCAGTAGTCATTTTCCATTTCATAAAAAATAGTTACCTTGAGTGAGGTCAATCAATCTGATGTACTCAAACTAATTTTATGAAAACACTACTCCAGTTAGCTGTTATAGCTGTCTTACTATGGGGGTGCAGTAAAGGCACCGTTCCTACTGAGTCAGCGGCTGCAACGGAAGCGGCTTTCGCAAGATATCCGGACTCGCCTGGTAAAGCGATTTACCGGCAGAATTGCAACAGATGTCACGCTTACAAATGGCCTGAATCCCGCACCGTGGAAAAATGGCCTGGTATCATAGACAAGATGGCCAGAAAAGCCAAACTGTCAGATGATCAAAAAGCCGCAGTACTGGACTTTGTGAGAACAAACGCAAAAGCATCATAACAAAATTTTTAGTAAGGTTTAAAACAATCAGCGACCGGAAACGGTCGCTTTTTTTATTTTCGTATCATGCGACATTTTCTACCCAATGGCGAAGAACTAATCATCCGGGAGGCACGATTGAGAGATGCCGCCGGCATGTTGGCCAATTATCAACGCATGACCGCCGAAACTGATTTCCTACTCCTCAACCATGCGGAAGCCATGGACCTGGATGCAGAGTCAGAAGAGGCATTTATTAAATCTCACCTGGAGAAAAACCGCCAGTTGCTACTTGTAGCGGAAGTAAATGGGCGTATTATAGGTGCGGTGAATGTGGATAACACGGGTCATGACAAACGTACCCACGTATGTGAAATGGGCATAGGTGTGGCAAAGGAATATCATCGGATGGGTATTGGTCGCCGACTAATGACCGCCATGCTCCGTTGGGTGGATGAACACGACGACCTCTGGTTGATTTATCTACAAGTGGCCGCCGCCAATGAAAAAGCCATACAACTCTATCGCAACTTCGGTTTCCAAGAATGTGGCCGCTTGCCAGATGGCATCGAACTGAGACCCGGACTTTTCTCCGATATCGTTACCATGTATAAAAAAGTATAACGTTTTACTACCTTTATCCTTTACCAGGATACCATTTCTTCATCAGATAAGATTGATACCATGCGATACGACAGGCAGACCAGATTGGAAGGTTTTGGACCAGAGAAACAACAACTGCTGCAACAAGCAGCCGTACTGGTAATAGGCGCCGGCGGACTGGGAGTGCCGGTATTGCAATACCTCACCGCCATGGGCGTTGGGCGTATAGGCATCGTGGAAAATGATACAGTGTCCATCACCAACCTACAAAGACAGGTACTGTATACCACCGCAGATCAAGGAAAGCCCAAAGGGCCACTGGCAGCGCAACGCCTGCATCAGTTGAATCCGGAAATAACAATAGATCTTCATGAAACTTGGCTGACTACAGATAATGCTATCGCTATTATCGCTGGCTATGATGTAGTGGTAGATTGCACCGATAATTTCGGCACCCGCTACCTCATCAACGACGCCTGTGTCATTGCCGGAAAACCACTGGTATATGGCGCTATTTACAAGTATGAAGGACAGGTGAGCGTTTTTAATTATCAACAGGGAGCCACCTACCGTTGCATTTTCCCGGAAGCGCCCGCTGCTGGCGAGATGCTGAACTGTAGTGAAATTGGCGTACTAGGCGTACTGCCAGGCATCATTGGTTCCTACCAGGCGAATGAAGTGGTAAAAATCATCACGGGTATTGGTACGCCATTGAGCAATCAGTTAATGACCATAGATATCCTGCAAAATATGCATCATATATTCCATATCCCTCCCGTAGCGGCGAACCGACAGATTACCACATTACAAGCTGATTATGCCCAAGATGTATGTGATCTGACTGGCGTACAGTCGTTAGAGGTACAGGAGCTGGAAAACTGGCTGAATAACGGTAAAAAGGTATTGGTATTGGATTTACGTGAAGATGATGAGTGGGAAATATGCCATTTGCCACAGTCATTGCACATGCCGATGGGTAGGGTGCTACAAGAATTTCCAAAAATGACGATTTCAGGGCCAATAGCGGTACTTTGTCACCACGGCATGCGTAGTCGCGCTGTTGCGCAGAAATTGTCTGAAATGGGCTATAAAAACCTTTATAACGTAGAAGGCGGTATACATGCCTGGGCATGTATGATCGATGATACGATGGCAACTTATTAATTCTCCGTTTTGTGACGATTACACTCTGTTTCTTGTTTTTCCTGGTAGCCTTATTGTATTCTGCTGCCGGATTTGGTGGCGGTTCCAGTTATCTGGCTATTCTGGCCTTATGGGGAGTGAATTTCCAGTTGATGAAATCTACTGCCTTGTTATGCAACATTGCGGTGGTGATTGGCGGCGTGTACCATTTTTGGAAATCAGGACACCTACCTATAAAAAAGGCCCTATGGCTATCCTTGGTGAGTGTGCCGATGGCCTTTATTGGTAGTTATCTCCCGATGAAACAAGAAACATTTTTTCTCTTATTAGGCATCGCTTTAACATTGGCTGCTATTTTCATGTGCTACCGCATGTTTTTTGAGAAGACGAGTGGTGAGGAAACGGTGAAGCAAAGCGGGGGAACGGTGTATGGCATCATTGGTGGGGCTATCGGACTACTTTCGGGTATGACAGGCATTGGTGGTGGTATCTATTTAGCTCCTGTGTTGAAATTGGGGAAATGGGACACATCAAAGAATATTGCAGGATTGAGTAGTTTCTTCATATTGGTGAATTCTGTTGCTGGGATTCTGGGGCAGGTAGCCAAGCATGAAATTGTGTTTAATAAGGATTTCGTACTGCCGTTATTGTTAGCTGTAATTATAGGCGGCCAAATAGGTGCGCGATTGAGTGCGAAGGTGCTAAAACCCAGATGGGTGGCCGGTGCTACGGCGGTGTTGATTCTTTATGCTGGTGTAAGGATGTTGATCCGATAACTGCCTATCCCCCTATAATCGACATACTTTCTTTCTCATCTTCCAGGAAGTTTTTTTCTGCTTCAAACCCATCTCGGAACCGCTCTGCGATAGCTGCTTGTATGCCGCTGCGGATATGCATATCGCGGAATAATGGTTGCCGCATCAGGTCGCGCACATTTAGCATGTTATTGCCATATAGGCATGTTTTTATACTACCGGTAGCGGATATACGAAGCCGATTACAAGTGCCGCAGAAAGTACGACTGTAAGCAGGGATAACGCCTACGGTACCACTGAAACCCGGTATCTGGTAATTGAGAGCAGTAGCATGCGGAGCATCTGGAATCTTCACCAGTTCATACTTTTCGCGAATGGTATCCAGTATACGTTGATAATGCCAGTTGATACCTGAAAAGTCTTTCTGCTGGCCGTTAAAAGGCATTTCTTCAATGAAGCGTACAGCTACTTTCTCTGACTTTGTGAGTGCCGCAAAATCAATGATTTCATCTGTATTCACTTGATCCATCACCACCGTGTTTACTTTTACTTGCATGCCATAAGCCAGCATGGTGTGAAAACAGTCCATCACTGCAGCAAATTTGTTACGGCGAGTGATTTGCTCAAAACGGCCTGCCTGCAAGGTATCCAGGCTCAGGTTGATCTGCTGAATGCCCAGATCGCAAAGCGCTGGGATAAAAGGTTTGGTAAGCACACCGTTGGTGGTAATGGTAATGTCGGTAATGCCTTCAATATTTTTTATTTTTTCCAAGAGAGACAACAAGTCCGGCCGCATGAATGGTTCCCCGCCAGTAATGCGGATTTTGGAAATACCATCATACGCGAGCATCTTCACCAGGCGAATGATTTCATCGTCTGTCAGTAGGCTGGATTTTTGTTCAAACTTCATCTGCTCCGGCATGCAATAGGTGCAACGGAGGTTACAGCGGTCTGTAACAGACAGCCTTACATAATTGATAATACGGCCATGCGGGTCTTGTAACATCCCTATCTAGCAGTTTTTACTAGCCATTGGGTTATCGAAAGATTGACTATCGTCTTCATCGCGGTCGGTAAGGCATTTGAAATCCTTTTCCACCAATACCTGGAGGGTGGAGCCATCTTCGTTAGGAATAGAAAGACTGAACCCTGTTTCCCCGGAACTTATCCACAATTCCAGTTGCGGAATAGGCACCAGCACATGCACCCCATCATGCTCTAGTTTGGCCAGTGGAGCAGGAATGTCTTTTCCACGAATCACAAAGTGCAGGGTATCCGCGCCGATATGTGTGATGGATTCTACCTTAGCCACTGTTTCCAGTAGTTCCATATCAAGTTTATCTAAGCGAAATCGGATACTATTTCCTCTGAGCCTTACTTTCATAAAAAATGATTTTACCTCGAACTAAAATTACTACTTTATCGCTGCTATATTGTAGTTTTAGCCAACAAATTTAACTTATGGGTTTATTGCTGTTTGGCGTGGCGAAAGATATTGCAGGACAATCAATACTAACATTGCCGGAAGGCATTACTACCGTTGGCGAATTAAAAAGCTGGTTACTGGCCACTTATCCCGGCCTCCAACAGTTAAATTCCCTGATGATTGCCGTGAATAGAGAATATGCAGTTGATAACCAACCCATTGCCACTAGCGATGAAATTGCGGTGATCCCGCCGGTAAGTGGTGGCTGAAACAAGAAAACATGGACGTATTACTCAAAATAGAACCTGAAATCACTATTCAGGAAGCACTAGATTTTATTCATTCTCCTGCCTGTGGAGGAGAAGTAGTATTCACCGGTAAAGTACGCAACGATACCAAAGGTAGGGCGGTTACGAAACTCTTTTATGAAAGCTACCGCGAAATGGCCATATCTGAAATGCAGAAAATTGCAGACGATGTAGCCATGCAATGGGATATCAAGAAAATTGCCATGCTACATGCGATAGGCGATAAGTATCCAGGAGATATTGCAGTAGTGGTAGCAGTATCTTCTATTCATCGTGGTATTGCCTTTGATGCCTGTGAATACGCGATTGATACCCTCAAAGCAAGGGTCCCTATCTGGAAAAAAGAATTCTTCGCAGACGGTACGATTATTTAGGCTGACTCATTGCCTCGGCTTTTTCTGCTTGGGTATTGGCATTGAATTGCTCTGCTGACCACGGGTTTTCCACAATTTTTATTTCACTGGATAGCAATGTTTTCCGTGGACATTGTTGTGCCTTTTCCTGTACATTTTGCTGTAATGTAGCAAGTCCTGTTGGTTCCCAAATCGCCACCAGCGGCTCCGGCAGATGATTAACAGGACTGTTAAAGCTAGTAGCAGCTTTGCTATCGTCGCGGGAGGAGATCAGCAACTGCAAACTTTTAGCGCTAAATAAAGGCAGATCACAGGCTACTACCAGCCAGGCTGTGGTTGGTTGCAATGCATGCGCGCTGAGCATACCAGCAGAAGGCCCACCCATGCCTACATTATCAGGTATCACATGTGGATAACTACTGAATCCGGCCAGTTGATCAGGCCGGCAGGAAATATATACTTCCTCCAACTGTGTGGATAACAACTCTACCATGTATTGCCATTGCGGCATGCCATGGTATGCAATACTGCATTTGTCTTCCTGCATGCGGGTACTGTAACCACCGCATAGTATAAGCCCTTTCAGTGGCGCTTTAGCGGCTATAGTCATGTTTGCCTCCTGATTTGCTGATCAATTTTGTTTCCCGGATCACCATTTCCTGCGAGAATGCTTTGCACATATCGTAAATGGTGAGTGCCGCTACAGATGCACCGGTGAGGGCTTCCATCTCTACGCCTGTCTTTCCGGTCGTTTTCACGGTACAACGAATCACCGCTTCTTCTTCCTCCATGACAATAGCTACATCACATCCATCCAACAACAAAGTATGACATAGGGGAATGAGATCCGGTGTTTTCTTCGCCGCCATAATTCCTGCTATGATAGCTGTCTGGAATACGCCACCCTTCCGGGTTTGAATGTCATTGCCCTGAAATTGCTGACGAATGATTTCCGGGAGATAGATGCGACTCTCGGCAACGGCTATACGAAAAGTATTGTCTTTACCACTAACATCTACCATGGCCGGTTGACCGGCAGTATTCAGGTGTGTAAAATCGGTACTTGATTGATTGGCCATAAAAGCATAAATTTAGTGGACTGCTCCATACAAAAATAATATAAATGATGCTGACTGTTGCAGATGCATATGCGTTGGTACTCGGAACCGTACGAGATACCGGTACAGAAATCATTCCGTTTGAAAAGGCTACAGGCCGTATTCTCCGGGAACCTGTGCTGGCGGATAGGCCATTTCCGCCATTTGATAGGGTGATGATGGATGGTATTGCTATCCGGTACGACAGCTTTGCACGTGGTCAGCGGGTTTTTGTAGTGGAAGATATGCAGGCTGCAGGTGCGCCGCAGTTACAGCTTTCCAATACTGCTAATTGTATAGAAGTGATGACAGGCGCGGTTTTACCGGAACTGACTGATACTATTATTCAGTACGAACATCTCCAAGCGGCAGAGCATGAAGGCTTCAAACGCTTTACGGTGAAGCACCCGGAAAAAAAAGGACAACACATCCATCGGATGGGAAGTGATGTAAAACAGGACGCCGTACTGCTCAATAGTGGCGTACTACTAGGTCCCGCAGAAGCAGGCGTTCTCGCTACGGTAGGTAAAACCTCCGTGCTGGTCAGTAAGAAACCAAAGGTAGTGGTGATTGCCACCGGAAATGAACTGGTGCCTGTTACAGCGCAGCCGGAGCCGCATCAACTCCGCATGTCCAACGTGTATAGCTTAAGTGCGTCCTTGGAACAAATGGGGATTGAAGCCACCGTACTGCATTTAGAAGATCATGCTGAAAGTATGTTGCATCAATTGAAACCGCTGATAGCAGATACGGATGTGTGGATCAGCTCTGGCGCTGTATCCGCAGGGAAATTTGATTACCTGCCGGAAGTGCTGCGCCAACTGGGAATGGAGCAACTTTTCCACAAAGTGCAGCAACGCCCTGGAAAACCTTTTCTATTCGGTGCTTTCACGGATGGGCCAGTCGTATTTGCTTTGCCTGGAAATCCTGTTTCCGGCTTCATGTGTTTTTACCGTTATGTACGGCCTTGGTTGCAAGAAGCCATGCATTTAAATCCAGTGCCTCCTCTCTATGCCGTGTTATCCGAAAAGGTGCATTTCGACCCCAACCTAGAATATTATATTCCTGTTAAAATAGAGTCGCAGCCACATGGAAAGTTGGTAGCTATTCCACAACCCTATCAAGGCTCCGGAGACCTTGCCAGCTTGATTTTAGCGGATGCATTTATGGAATTGCCAGCAGATCAAACAGACTTTAAAAAGGGAGATTCTTTCCCTATCTGGAAATTCCGTTAAACCCGGATCTTTATTTGCGGTCATATTGAAAATCGTATCAATATGCCCGTTATTTCCCCACAACAACAAATGTTGCATCTGGCCTGGAGAGCAGGTTTCGGGGCCACCTTGCCTGAAATAAACGAATGGTCCGACAAGCGTCGGAAGGTGATTGTAAACCACATACTTATAGGGAAAGGGAATTATAAGGCACCTGAAGTAAATGTGGTGAGTGAGGCCGACCTGCCTGACTTTCAGAAGATGAAAGGTATGACGCCGGATGAAAAGAAAGCAGTACAACAGATGAATACCCAGGGAATAAAAGACCTGAACGTATCATGGATGAAAGCGATGATCAGTAGTGAGCATCCATTGCGGGAGAAAATGAGTCTCTTCTGGCATGGACATTTTGCTTGTCGTACCCAGGATGTATTGTATAACCAGCAATTGCTGGGCGTAATCCGTGATAATGCCTTAGGGAACTTTGGCGATCTCCTGAGCGGTGTCTCTAAAAGTCCTGCTATGCTGCAATTCCTCAATAACCAGCAGAACAGAAAACAACATCCCAACGAAAACTTCGCCCGCGAAGTAATGGAACTCTTTACACTCGGCAGAGGTAATTACACAGAAAGAGATGTGAAAGAAGCTGCGAGAGCCTTTACCGGCTGGCAATTCGACGAAACAGGCACTTTCCAATTCCGCGATAAACAACATGATGATGATTATAAAACCGTGTTGGGGAAAACAGGGAAATTTGATGGAGATGATGTCTTAAAAATATTACTAGAACAACGCCAGTGTGCGAAATTCATTACCACCAAGATATACCGCTTCTTTGTAGAAGATACGCCCAATGAGGAAAAAGTAGATTACCTAGCAGACAAATTCTATCATTCAGGATATGATATCAAAGCCCTCATGCAGGAAATCTTTATGGCCGATTGGTTCTATGATCCGCAGATCATCGGCAATAAGATTAAATCGCCGGTGGAGCTGCTGGTGGGCATTCGCAGGGCTGTACCCATGACCTTCGACGAAGAAGGCACTATGCTGGTATTTCAACGTATCCTTGGACAAACATTGTTTTACCCGCCAAATGTAGCCGGATGGCCTGGAGGCCGCAACTGGATAGATAGTTCTAGTCTCATGTTCCGACTACGTGTGCCAGAGGTAATCTTCTATTCTCAGGCAATGAATGTGCAACCCAAAGAACTGACTCCTGAAATGGGAGATGGTGGCAACTACAAAATGACGATGCAAATCAATGATTTTTTGAAGCGCCAATATGCTAAAAAGATCAATGCTCATATCGACTGGACGCCTTACCTGAAAGGGTTTGAAGGGGTTACCAGAGACACGCTTGCAGATACCATCGCTAGTACGCATTTGCTGCAACCGGGTGGTGCAAGTCGGCAGTTGCTGGACAAATACGCTGACGCATCTAACCGTGAGGCCTATATTAAAACAGTCACTATAGACGTAATGAGTATGCCGGAATACCAGCTTTGTTAATCATTCATCTCCCTAAAAAACGCATTTATGGATATTATCAATCGCAGACGTTTTATACAAGTTGGATCGCTGGCTTCCGCCGCGATGCTGATGCCTAAATTTCTCAAAGCGCTCGAACGCGGTGAGCTGGTGCCCCCAGGAAATAAAGTGCTGGTTATTGTGCAGCTTTCAGGCGGTAATGACGGCCTCAATACGATTATTCCTTATCGCAACGATATATATTATCGGTCAAGGCCGGCGCTGGGCATTAAACGCACAGATGCCCTCAGCCTCAACGATGATTTAGGTATACATCCTGCCTTGAAAGGATTTAAAGCTTTATATGATGATGGTTCTCTGGGCATCCTGAATAACGTAGGTTATCCAAATCCAGACCGTTCTCATTTCCGTTCAATGGATATCTGGCATAGTGGAAGCCAGGCTAATGAATTGTGGTCTGATGGCTGGATTGGACGTTATTTGGATGCGCAGTGCAAAGGATGTGATAAGCCTACGCAGGCATTGGAAATTGATGATACGCTCAGTCTTGCTTTAAAAGGAGAATATTCGAAAGGACTGGCACTGACAGATCCTAACCGCTTATTGGGTACTAGTAATAACCCTTTCTTCAAGGATTTGCTGAAACAGCGTCCGCAGGAAATGGATGACCATCATAATGTGGATTACCTGTATAAAACCATGGGAGAAACGATTTCCTCGGCGGCATATATTTCCCAACAGTTTAAGGTGTATCAGTCAAAAGAGGCTTATCCCAATACTGATCTGGGTAAGAATATGCGTACCATCGCGAACCTGATCATGTCTGATATCAATACCAAAGTGTACTATGTTTCTCATGGTAGCTTTGATACGCATGTGAACCAACAAGCGCAACAGGAACGTTTATTCCAACAGTTGAGCGATGCGATGACGGTGTTCACACAGGATTTGAAAAAGAATAATCGTTTCCAGGATGTGGTAGTGATGACCTTCTCTGAATTTGGCCGTAGAGTGAGTCAGAATGCCAGCGGTGGTACAGACCATGGTACAGCAAATAATATGTTCCTTATTGGCGGCGGATTACAGCGTAAAGGAGTGTTGAACGATGGCCCAGACCTGATGAATCTGCAAGATGGGGATCTGAAATATAAAATTGACTTCAAAAGCGTATATGCGACCCTGTTAAATAAATGGCTAGGTGCGGATGATGCAGGTATTTTGAAGGCAAAATATAGTCATTTAGATTTTGTATAGGGAGACACGGATCAAAAAGAAAACCCCGGACCACCAAGGCCCGGGGTTTTCTTTTTTTATGGCAATTGTACTATCTGCTAGTGTATTTCAACACAGCACGGAAGGTACCGTCTTGAATATTGGTAGAACCGCCGCTGCTGGAGCTTGAGAGTGTACCGCTGAAAGTACCCTCTACAAACTGGCTGTTGATCTGGGTGATATTGATAGTAAACCCGGCGGCAGTAGGATCCGTTTTTAACGTTTCACCAGTGGTGCTGGCGAGATAAATGGTCATGCTGTTGCCGGTGTTTGTAACAGGGTATGCGCCTGGTGCAAATGGCAATGTTGGTACTGCCAGCGTAAAGGTCACATAATCGCCTGCGTAGGTGGTACCTGTAATTTGCATGCTAGGATACTGGTCGTCCGGATTTGTAGACGTTGGATCAGCCAAGTAAACTACCGCTTTGGGATTTTCTGATAACTGGATACGGGTGCCCATAACCATAGAGATAAATTTTCTATCGGTGGCGTCTCCGTTGCCAGTAGTAGTTTTTTCACAGGATATGCCCAGCATCATTATAGCGCCAAGCAATGCAGTTACAATTATACGCATAGGTAATTCGTGATATATCTGATAAAATTAAGATATTATTTTTAGTAATCTGTTATTTTCTTGCGATACGGTATAGGTACCAACCCATAAACGCAAAAAATGCGGTTCCCAGTATATAATATCCGCCTTCTCCCAGTGCCGACTGAATACCTTCTCCGAAATTCAGCTTAGCGAGAAACTCCGAAGATTTATCGAAACCAGCCAGGATAGCGATAATCACACCTGATACTGCTCCTCCGGCTACCAGACCTGTAGCGAAAAGATTTCCTTTGCCCAGTTCATCTTCCTCCGGGGAAGTTTGTACTTGTTCTTTTTTCTTTTTGTAGTCTACCAGTCCGCGGATAGCGCCACCTACGAAAATAGGCATGGTGGTAGACAATGGCAGGTAAGCTCCTACCGCGAAAGAGAGAGAGTTGATCCCACAGAGCTCCATGGTAATAGCGATCAATACCCCAACTAATACAAACTGCCAATCGAGGTTAAAAGAGAGTATCCCCTTAATCAGTGTAGCCATGAGGGTACCTTGTGGCGCTGGAAAGAAGATACTACCAATTGCGTGGTCTTTTACACCACGGGCAATCATTTCATGTGTAGGGTGATCCAAGAATTTTACGGTCAGGCCGATTACCAAGGAAGACACGATTACACCGATAAATAGGGCCAATTGTTGGTACATAGGCGTAGCACCTACGATGTATCCGGATTTCAGGTCCTGAGAGGTGCCGCCGGCATTGGCTGCAGCAATACAAATCATACCGCCTACCACCAGTGCCATTGGTTCATAAACTTTTCCAGTCCAGCCCACCGCAATGAAAACAAGGCAGGTGCCCATCAATGTGGCGATGGTCATACCGGAGATCGGGTTGTTGGAAGATCCGATCAAACCTACAATCCTACTGGATACCGTCACGAAGAAAGCACCGAAGATCACCACGAGTATACCTACCAGGAATTTTTTTCCGATAGAATCGCCTGGAAGTTGCGGTAGTAAAGCCATCAGGAGTACGAGTACTACACTCCCAATGAGTACCACTTTCAAGCTAAGATCTTTTTCTGTTCTAGGAACTGCTTCTTGAGCACCTTCGCCATTACCTCCTTTCACCGCACCAAGACTCCCTTTGAACGTCGATATGATAGTGGGGATGGTTTTAAGGAGCGTAATGAAACCGCCAGCGGCTACTGCACCGGCGCCTATCTGTCTCACATAAGCAAAATATACAGCAGCAGAGAAATCAGCGAAGGTATGGGTAACCGGATTCCACTCTCCTTGTCCGCCTGCAGTAGTGACGCTAGCCAGTTGCCCGATTTTCACCAGTTGAGCTGCTACGACATCCTGTGGGATAACAGAGGCCAGAAGAGGAATCAATGCTAGCCAGGAAAGCACACCACCAGCCACCAGTACGCCCGCAATGCGAGGCCCGATGATATAACCTACTCCCATATATTCTGGCGTGATATCCGCACTGATATTGGCAGAAGGGAAAAATTTATTGGCGGCTTTTGTGAGGTAGCCAGGAGTGCCGGCAATCACATGAAATACCTTTTGCATTATGGCATACAAGGATGCAAACCCAAGGCCCCAGAAGGCAGTTTTAGCGAAGTCGCCCCCTTTTTCACCTGCAATCAAAACATCCGCACAGGCAGTACCTTCCGGATAAGGGAGCGTACCATGTTCCTTTACAATGAGCGAACGACGGAGTGGAATCATCATCAACGTACCAAGGATACCGCCAATGATAGCCAATGTGAGAATAGTAAAGTAGTTAAAGAATTGGGTGCCGGCGCCATCGCTAAGGAAGAGAAAGCCTGGAAGAGTAAATACGATACCGCCCGCAATGGATTCGCCAGCGGAGCCGGTAGTCTGGATAATATTGTTTTCTAGAATGGTGGTTTTGAACAGCTTTCTACCTAAAGTGATAGCAATAACGGCAATCGGGATGGAGGCGGAAACAGTCAGACCTGCTTTCAGCGCGAGATAAACGGTGGCAGCGCCAAAGATGATTCCAAAGATACAGCCCAGTAGGATGGATTTGAGCGTGAATTCCTTCATCCGGGCATTAGACGGGACAAATGGTTTGAAGTTGTTGTCAGACATATTAGTTGTATCAGTATGTAAACAAATATAACGTACAAAATGAAAAGCCCCGCTGCAGCGAGGCTTTTCATTTTGTACGTTATATCCAAAGGGGAATAATTATTTAACGCCGTGCATCCATTTTTTCAGGAATGGAGACAGGAAGAACAGCAATACAGCCGCTGCACCTGGCAGGATCACGAACACCATGAAGAATTCGAACAGGTTATGAATAGTGAAACCTGCGAAAGTTGGGTAGTGAGCAGCCAGTTTCAGTTCATGCAGTTTGCTGAGTTGTTCTGCAGAAGGAGTGATCACGCCATTCAGGATACCTTTCAGATCAATGCCTGCTTTTGCAGCATCAGCATAGTTATCTGGGTTTGGAGGCAGCAGGGCGCCCAGGGTACCAGCCAGTGCATAACCAGCGGCATTGGCCAGGAACCATACACCCATCAGCAAAGATGAGAAACGATGTGGAGCCAGTTTCGCCACGAGAGACAGACCTATTGGAGACAGGCACAATTCACCGAGCGTATGGAACAGGTACATCACGATCAGCCACATAACGCCAAGTTTCTCGTTTTCGCCCAGACTTTTTACCTGGAATGCAATGATCAGGAAGCCGGCAGACAGCAGGGCAAGACCCAATGCTTGTTTCACTGGAGAAATAGGTTCCAGGTTACGTTTCTGGAGCTTTATCCACAACCAGCTAAATGGCAGTGCAAATATGATAATGAAGATAGAGTTAGCGTTCTGAATGAAGCTAGGAGGCATATCCCAACCAAACAGTCGACGGTCAGTTTGTTTGTCCGCGATGAAGGTGAGGGAAGAACCAGCCTGCTCAAAACAAGCCCAGAAGAAGATTACGAAGAATGCCACTGCATAGAGCACGAGGATTCTTTGTCTTTCGATGGAAGTGATAGATTTATCCGTGAGGATCAGCACCGCCAGGGAGATACCAGTAGCGTAGATGAAAGGATAGATCCAAGATTTGATCGGGTTAGGATCGCTTGCAATGAAGTGGAAAGCCACGAATAATACTGCCAGCAGGGCTGCGCAGCCGAGGATAGCGCTGGAAGTAAATTTAGCTTTGTCCGCTTCGCCGGTAGGAGAAGCAGTTGGATGGAAAGTTGGTTTCGCGCCGATAGGTTTGCCATCAGGCGTTACTACGTATTTGTCTTTCAGGAAGTAAAACAGCACGGTACCCAGGAACATCGCGATACCAGCAGCGAGGAAGCCCCATTTGAAGGCAGCCACTACTCTGACACCACTTTCCAGTTTTACGTCTCCGAGGATTGGGCAAATGAGCATACCGAGGAAGGCGCCCATATTGATACCCATGTAGAAGATAGTGAATGCAGCATCCAGGCGGCCATCATTTTTTGGATAGAGGCTACCTACCATGGAAGAGATATTGGGTTTGAAGAACCCGTTTCCGAAGATGATCACGAACAAAGCCAACCACATTATCAGGCGGGCAGTATCTACGTTACCTGCGTAGAGGGTAGCGCTCAACACCATAAGGAGCTGACCAATACCCATAACAAAACCTCCTAATAAGATACAGTTCCTGTTTCCCAAGTAGCGGTCAGAGATATAACCGCCGAGCATAGGTGTAAGGTAGCAGAGACCGAGGAATCCACCATAGGCATAAGATGATTCAGCTTCTGAAAATTGCAGTGCATTTACCAGGAAGAGGGTCAAAAGAGCCCTCATGCCATAAAAGTTAAACCGTTCCCACATTTCCGTGGCAAATAATACCGAAAGGCCTTTGGGGTGTCCCTTCTGAGAGGCAGTTTCCGGCCCTTGTGCAACAGCAGTTTGCATCATAAATGGTTAGTTTTAAACAAGATTGTTTTAAGGTTCAGTTAAGCTATAAGGAGGCAATTTAAAGAAAATCGGGAATCCGGGTAAAAAAATGGTATAAATAGACAATTTTTGCGCTTTTTTGAACTTTCTTTGCATTTTCTTTCTCATCTGTATTAATTCATTATGAACATACTTTTATTAGGAAGTGGTGGTCGGGAACATGCACTGGCCTTGAAAATGTCGCAAAGTCCGCTATGCGGAAAACTGTTTATCGCGCCTGGGAATGCAGGTACTGCCCAATGTGGTACCAATGTGAATATGGGCGTGAGCGAATTTGACAAGATAAGATCATTCTGTTTGGAGCAGGGAATCACGATGGTGGTACCTGGGTCAGAAGAAGCGCTGGTAAATGGTATTTTCGATTATTTTGCACAGGATGAGGCGTTGAAGCATATTCCAGTAATGGGTCCTTCCAAACTGGGGGCACAACTGGAGGGCAGTAAGGCGTTTGCCAAACTGTTTATGGAGCGTCAAGGTATTCCTACCGCTGCTTATAGAGAGTTCAGTGAAGAGAATTATGAGGAAGGAATTGCTTATATTAAGCAGCATTCCTTACCAATCGTACTGAAGGCCGATGGTTTGGCAGCAGGTAAAGGAGTGGTGATCACCTCTAGCCATGACGAGGCACTTGATGAGTTTAGCCAGATGATCAAAGCGGCAAAATTCGGTGATGCTAGTCGCAAAGTAGTGATAGAGCAATTTTTGACGGGTATTGAGCTGTCTGTTTTTGTATTGACTGATGGCCACACGTATAAGATATTACCAGAGGCGAAAGATTATAAGAGAATTGGAGAAGGAGATAAAGGGCTGAACACAGGTGGAATGGGGGCTGTATCGCCTGTTCCTTTTGCAGATGCAGCGTTTATGAAGCTGGTGGAAGACAAAGTGATTCGTCCTACGGTGGATGGTTTATCAAAAGAAGGAATAATTTATCCAGGTTTTATATTTTTTGGCCTGATTAATGTAGCAGGAGAGCCTTTCGTGATTGAGTATAACTGTCGCATGGGGGATCCTGAAACCGAGGTAGTAATGCCTCGTCTGCAGAACGACCTGCTGGAATTATTTACTGCTGTAAGCGCGGGAAATCTTTCAGCGCAGACGATTTACACCGATCAACGTGCAGCCGCTACTGTTATGCTGGTGTCCAAGGGGTATCCTGAGGCTTATGAGAAAAATAAGGTGATTACTAGCATTCCACAGCCTACACATGATCAAATCGTGTTTCATGCAGGCACCCGCCAGGATGGCGCTTCAGTACTGACTAACGGCGGTCGTGTATTGGCGGTTACTTCCCTGGCAACCACCTTGTCCTTGGCATTGGCACATTCCGTCCAAACAGCCAACCAGATTGAGTTTGAAGGTAAAAACTTCCGCCGGGACATTGGATATGAGTTTATCTAACTAAAATAAATAATCGGCAGCCCCAGCGAGGGGTTGCCGTATCTGCAACATGTTAACTGAAGATAGCAGGGGGAGGGCTGTCTAATTATCACGGAAAAGCGGAGATGTAAGGCGTTATTTTTTAGAAACGGAATTATTAAAACGGGGTTAAAATCCGTTGGATTGATCGGTACTTCAAGAGAGCAGTTACTATGCCGTTTATACTACAAATAAGATTTTTTAATATTTAGCCGTATTATTGCAGGAATATCCACTTTTTGCATCGTATATTCGTTGGAATTATTCATTTTTGCATTCTAATTTTTGACCGTATCAACAATGGGATTTTTTAATTTTTTAACGCAGGAAATCGCGATTGATTTAGGTACAGCTAACACGCTGATAATACATAATGACCAAGTGGTTGTGGACGAGCCTTCCATTGTAGCGATAGAACGGGCTAGCGGCAAAATTGTGGCGGTTGGTAAGAAAGCCATGATGATGCACGAAAAAACTCACGAATATCTTCGTACTATACGTCCCCTGAAAGATGGCGTAATCGCAGACTTTAACGCTGCGGAAGGCATGATCAGGGAACTGATAAAAATGATTTACCCTAAGAAACCTTTGTTTGCTCCCAGCTGGCGTATGGTTATCTGCATCCCTTCCAGTATTACTGAAGTGGAAAAAAGAGCCGTTCGCGACTCTGCCGAACAGGCCGGAGCGAAAGAAGTTTACCTCATTCATGAACCAATGGCGGCCGCACTGGGTATTGGCATTGACGTAGAAGAGCCTGTGGGTAACATGATTATCGACATCGGAGGTGGTACTACCGGTATTTCCGTTATAGCACTGGCCGGTATTGTTTGTGACCAGAGTATTCGTATCGCCGGTGATGAATTCACCGCAGATATCATGGAAGCACTCCGTCGTTATCACTCCCTGCTCATCGGTGAAAGAACCGCTGAACAGATCAAAATTCATATCGGTTCCGCACTGAAGGAACTGGATAATCCACCAGATGATATCCCTGTAAACGGTAGAGACCTTGTTACAGGTATTCCTAAGCAAATCATGGTTTCCTACCAGGAAATTGCTGAAGCACTGGACAAATCCATCTTTAAAATTGAGGAAGCCATCCTGAAAGCGCTGGAAACTACGCCTCCAGAATTGGCATCAGATATTTATCGCAGAGGACTTTACCTGACCGGCGGTGGTGCACTGCTCCGTGGTCTGGACAAACGCCTTGCCCAGAAAATCAAACTGCCTGTGCATGTAGCAGACGATCCGCTGCGCGCAGTAGTGAGAGGTACCGGCATCGCCCTGAAGCATGTTGGTAAATATCCGTTCCTGATGCAATAAAACCTATTTTGAGATTTAGGGCGGCAGATTCACTGCCTCCCTAAATCAACAAATCTCAAAATTCTTGCGCGCTTGTGCGAAATCTAATCATTTTCTTAAGGCGATATTTCAACTTCTTCTTATTTCTGCTGCTGGAAGTGATTTGTATTGTATTGGTGTTTCAAAACAATAGCTTTCAGCATGCTGCATATGTTAACTCCGCCAACAACGTCAGTGGAAAGCTTTACGATAAATACAACAACGTACAATACTATTTTCATCTAAAAGCCACCAACGACAGCCTGGTAGCAGAAAATACCCGCCTGCATAATGCCATCCGCTCTAGCTACGATAGCATGGTTACCACCAACGGTACCAGAGTGGACACCATCCGCAGATACAGTGACGATACTACCCATAAAATCATCAGCACGGAAATCCGTCGCTTCCAATACTTCGAAGCTAAGGTGATCAACAACTCCCTCAATAAACCCATGAACTATATTACCATCCACCGCGGAAGTAAACAAGGCATCAAACCCAATATGGGCGTGATCAGTCCGAGTGGTGTGGTAGGGGTTGTTAGAAGTGTGAGTGATAACTATGCCGTAGTGCTCTCCCTGCTCTCTAAATCCAATTCCGTATCCATCAGCGCCCGATTGGCACAAGGTAAGGAAATGGGCTCCGTACACTGGGATGGCGATGATCCAGCTTATGCCACACTGCGCGATATCCCTAAAAGTGCCCAACTGCACAAAGGCGATACCGTTGTGACCAGCGGATTCTCCGCCCTCTTCCCGGAAAATATCCCCATCGGATACGTGGAAGGATTCTCACAAGGCGACAAAGCAAGTACTTCTCTCACGGTTAAACTACGTCTGGCTACAAACTTCTATAATCTCCAGTACGTCTACGTGATTGAGAACCTCCTGAAAGATGAACAACAAAGTTTGGAAGACTCGACTTACAAGCTGATTAAATGAGTATACTGTTAAGAAATATTATCCGATTCGTGCTCCTGCTGCTGATCCAGGTATTCGTTCTCAACGAAATCCTGATACACCAGTTGGTGAGCCCCTACATATACATGCTCTTCATATTGGTGCTTCCATTTAACCTGCCTCGCCCAGCACTTATGCTGCTGGGGCTGTTAATGGGATTGTCATTGGATATGTTTATGAATACCATGGGTATGCACGCCGCTGCCTGTGTATTCATCGCCTACCTGCGTCCGTTCATTATCAACATCCTGTCCCCGCAGGGAGGATTCGAAACAACTCAGAAAACGCCGTCCATGACAAGTATGGGCGTGTCGCAGTTTTTAATCTATGCAGCTATCCTGGTATTTCTGCATCACACTGTCTACTTCACCCTCGAAGTATTCGGATTTGCCAACCCGTTATACCTGTTGCTGAAGATTATTTTATCCTCCGCAGCCAGCCTTTTCCTCATTATTCTGTACGAAATGTTATTCTTTTCCAGAAAATAACGAAAAGCGACAGTTGCTGCTCGTGGGATCAATTGAAGGTTTAAATTTGCAAAAGCTACAACAATTGCATGTCTGTATTTAATCAGCCCAGGAGAAGAGTAATTCAATTGATCATTCTTGGCATGGTGTCCATCATCGTCGTCAGATTGTTTTTCCTGCAGGTCGTAGAAAAGAAATATGCCAAGCTCGCGGATGCCAACGCGGTGCTAAGGAAAGTCGTATACCCTAGTCGCGGTATCATTTATGACCGCAAAGGACGCGCGATTCTTAGTAACGACGTGCTGTACGATCTCGTGGTGACTCCCAGAAGCGTGAAGAATATAGACACCGCTTACCTCTGCACTATTCTGAAAATAGATAAAGAAGAGTTTAGAAAGAAAATCGCCGACTGTATCAAAAAGAATGGTCCCGTAAGGCAATCTGTCTTCTCATCTCTCCTACAGGCGGACATTTATGGCCAACTGCAGGAAAGTATGTACCTCTTCCAACCAGGATTTGAACTGGTACCAAGGCAAATCCGCTCCTATCCTTACTCTGCCGCCGCTAATATCCTAGGATACATTGCGGAGATTTCACCTACCATGCTGAAAGACTCCAACTACGCTTCCTATAACTCCGGCGATTATCTCGGTATGACAGGTTTGGAAAAAACCTATGAAAGTGTCCTCATGGGCCAACGTGGTATCCAATACCTGGTAAAGGATAACCTCAACAGGCCACAAGGTCCTTATGAAAATGGGGAATTCGATAGTGCGGCCGTAGCAGGTAAAAACCTCCGCCTTAGCCTGGATATTGAATTGCAGGCATTCGGGGAACAAATGATGCACGGAAAAATTGGTAGCATCGTTGCCATCGATCCGCAAGATGGTGGTATCCTGGCCATGGTCAGTGGTCCGAGCTTTGACCCGAACCTCCTGACCGGCTCCTTCCGAAGCGCTAACTTTAATAAACTTTATCTTGATACAACCCTGCCCCTCTTTAACCGTGCCATTCAGGCACAATACCCGCCAGGATCTACATTTAAGCCAATGATCGGCTTGGTAGGATTGGATGAAGGGGTCATCACAGCAAACACGGGATATCCTTGTTATGGCGCTTATATGGGCTGTAGCAGACCTATCAAGTGCGAACACCACGACCCAGGACACGCGGCCAACTTCCGTTTGGCGCTCGCTCACTCCTGTAACTCCTATTTCTCCAACACGTATCGCCTTTGTGTGGATGCGCCTAAATGGGGAGGAATACGAGTCGGCGGTATGCAGAAATGGGCGGAATACATGAATAGCTTCGGCTTTGGACACAAGATAGGTGTGGATATTCCAAGTGAAAGGCCTGGACGTATCCCTGATAAAAAATACTACGACGCTAAATATAAAGGCAGTTGGAACTCCTGTACTTCCGTATTCCTCGGTATCGGTCAGGGTGAGGTGGAAACCACTCCGCTGCAAATGGCCAACGCCATGTGTATTCTTGCTAATAGAGGATCGTTCTTTGTGCCGCACTTTGTGAAAAGTATTGATAACGACGACACGCATCTGTTGGACAAATACAAACAACGTCACATAGTGGCGCATATCTCCGATGAAGCATACGACGCGGTAATCAAGGGTATGACGGATGTGGTGGAAAGCGGTACTGGTCGTGTGGCCCAAATTGAAGGTATTACCATCGGCGGTAAAACAGGTACGGCAGAAAACTACGCCATTGTGAACGGTGTACGTACAAAAATGCCTAACCACGCACAGTTTGTGGCCTTTGCACCGGCAGAAAATCCAAGAATCGCCGTTTGCGTTATCGTGGAACGTTCCGGGTTTGGTGCGAAATATGCTGCACCTATCGCCAGCTTGATGATTGAGAAATACCTGAAGGATTCTATTTCCTCCAAACGTGCAGGGATGTTGAAAACCGTAATGGAAACGGTGACTATTCCGGATGCGATGAGATCAAGGTCCAAACTGGATTCCCTGAATGCTACGGTTATCAAAAAGAGATAATAAAAAAATTAACCATAAACGCCCAAACTGATTAGTATATAATGAACCGCTCGCAAACCAAATTGACGCAAGGTATTGACTGGCCAATTGTTGGCTTGTACCTGGCATTGGTGACCATCGGTCTGATGTCCATTTTTGCTGCGGAATACCGAGGAGATGATAACGTCTGGCAGAATATCATTCATTTGAATAAGAACTACGCTAGGCAGCTCCTGTGGTTTGGCGTATCAATTATATTGGCATCCATCATCTGGCTGACGGATAGTAAGTTCTTTACTGCCACGGCCAATCTGTTGTATGCTGGTGGGATATTATTATTGCTATTGGTATTGGGGATAGGTAAAGATGTAAAAGGATCACATTCCTGGCTGGTATTGGGAGGATTCCAGTTTCAGCCGGCGGAATTGACGAAACTATGTACCAACCTGGCTTTGGCGAAATACTTAAGCTCGCAGGAGACGGATTTTAGTAAGCTACGATCGCGATTAATTGCAGCGGCTATCGCGTTAGTACCGGCTGGTATCATCATCCTTCAATCAGAAACAGGACTGGCCCTGGTGTACTTCTCCTTCTTCCTGGTGATGTACCGCGAAGGCTTGCCAGGCGTTTTGCTGGTGATTGCATTTTCGGCGATTGTGCTAGTACTCTCTGCCCTCCTGGTAGATAATAAGATACTGTTTATCATATTCTCGGTCATAACGGCATTGGTCATCTACTTTAGCCGGCGAGAGATAAAGCGGAACAGAGCCAGGTTATTCTGGATAATAGCTATTTACGGCTTCTGTTCTCTGTTCGTGATGTTTGTGGTGCCTTTCACCTTCACCAAAGTGTTGAAAGATTACCAAGTGCGCCGTATCGAGGTAATGCTCGGTAAAGAAAACGATCCGAAAGCGACTTATAACACCCGTCAGAGTATGATTGCCATCGGTTCTGGTGGTTTCTGGGGAAAAGGTTATCTGAAAGGAACACAAACCCGCTATGATTTCGTACCAGAGCAAAGTACAGACTTCATCTTCTGTACCGTTGGGGAAGATTTTGGTTTCTTTGGCAGCGTGATTTTTATTGGCATTTATGTGGCCTTACTCTTCCGGATTATATACGTCGCGGAGCGACAGCGATCGACATTCACGCGAGTCTATGCTTATGGGGTGGCAAGTATCATATTCTTTCACTTGGCCATCAACGTATCGATGACGATTGGTTTGGCGCCGGTAATCGGTATCCCGCTACCATGGGTGAGTTATGGAGGTAGCTCGTTGTTCTCCTTCACCATGTTGCTGTTTATATTACTCCGACTGGATGCCGACAGGCAGATGGTTTTAAGATAATACCCACAGAACGCCCGGTTTACAGCCGGGCGTTCTTCTTTTCTGAATTAACTATCTTTGTGCCATGGCACGTATTATACCATTATCCGAAGGGTCATTTACCGTAGACGGGACCAAACAATTCACTCCTTTTGATTTAGGAAAAGATCGCATGCAGGATCGTCCACATGGGTCTTTGCTGGTGGAGATCCAGCCTTTCCTCGTGATCACCGATAGGGATTACATCCTTTTTGATGCAGGACTTGGTTTCCGCAATAGCAATGGTGTCATGCAGATTCACCAGAACCTGATTGACAATGGTATCAACCCGATGGAAATTACAAAGGTGATGATGAGTCATCTGCATAAAGATCACTCTGGTGGTATATCTGCTGTAGATCCTGTTAGTGGCGAGCGTAGCATGACTTTCCCCAATGCCACTTACTATGTGAATAACGAGGAAATGCTGTATGCATTGGAGCATGCAGGAAAATCCTATCATTCTGAAGATATTGTACTGTTGCAGCAACGGGATAATGTTGTTTTCACCACCGGTAATGGCACCATAGATGGCTATATCCATTATGAAATGACGGGCGGCCATTGTCCTTATCACCAGGTATTCCTGGTAGATGATGGAGAAGATAAAGTGTTTTTTGGTGGAGATGTGGCGCCTCAGTTATCCCAGATGAAGAACAGGTTTGTAGCCAAATACGACTATGATGGCAAGCGCAGTATGGAACTTCGCCAGGAGTTCATGGAGCGTGGCCGTCAGGAAGGATGGGATTTCCTTTTCTATCATGATGTAAAGACACCGACCACTCGGTTCGAATAAAACGCTTATATGTACAGCCGCTATGAAAATTTCCGTTTAAGTGGCCAGTCGTTTATTAGTACTGCCTGTCACCAGGGACACGACTGGGCGGCTATTTCTGTTTATTCGGGGGCGGCTGTGCATGAATTATACATCCGGCATACCATTATCAATTTCGTGCTGGATGGGGAAAAACGGATGTATAATGGCAACCGTGTGTTGCATGTGAAAAAGGGGGATGTCCTACTGATCCCGCCTGGAACCCTTGTCAGCTCTGAGATTTTACACACTAGTCGGCCTTTCAAAAGTATCAATCTGGTGATCCCGGATCAGGTAATAGCGCGTAAGCAGGTGATATCGGGAGACACGGAGCCCAAGTCGATGGCCATTCTACCACGAGGTAGCGACTGGGCGGGGTTATTGAATTGGCTAGAACCTGTACTCATTGAAAATGGCGATGTAGTCGCAGAAGAGGTACAGGAGCGGGTTTGGCACAATTTGATGGAATGTAGGCCCTTGGCGGGCATGCTCCGGAAAGCCGTAGATTGCCCGATGGATGATATGATGGATCTATTGCGTACCCGGATGGAAGATATCCGGGATGTAGGAGATCTGGCAGAAGCGGGACATATGAGTCCGGCTACCTTAAAACGCCGATTCCGGTATTTGTTTGACTGTAGCCCGATGCAGTGGATTTGGACCATGCGGCTACAAAGAGCTGCCTTGTTATTGCGCTCTGGGCAACGTCCTGTGAATGAGATCGCTTATGCGACTGGATTCTCCGATATTTCTCATTTTTACCGACTATTTCGAAAGAATTACGGCTGCACACCGATACAGTGGCGCAGGTCGTAATAAAAATTGAGCTTTTCAGCCAATAGGACTCGTGTCTCCCGAACTATCTTACATGCAAAAAAAAAATGGTATCAAAAACAACCTTTGCGGCCGAATGGGTAGCAGCGTGGAATGCGCACAATATTGACGAAGTGATGTCTCATTATGATGAGCAGATTGAGTTTTATTCTCCTGTGATACAGCGTATCAACAATGATCCTGAGGGCAAAATAGTGGGGAAAGCTGCGCTGGAAGCTTATTTCAGGAAAGCATTAATAGCTTATCCTGATTTACATTTTGAGCTGTATCATGTATTAGAAGGGATTAATTCCGTGGTCTTGTATTATAAAAGTGTGAATAACAGTTTAAGTGCAGAGATGATGGTATTGAATGAGAAAGGGTTAGTAAAAGAAGTACGGGCGCATTACAAACAGCAGTCCTAAAAAAGAAAGGAGGTGATTGATCACCTCCTTTTTTTATGGTTTAATGTCTTGGTCTCAATTGTTGATTATTCAGTCGATTGATTTGTTGCGAGTTTTGCAGGTGCTTAATCATGATTCTTCGGAATTCCTTTTCGCTGTTAAATACTGCGCTGGCTTTGCTGGCGGGTAGTACGCGTTGGAATTCCGCGGTATATTTTGTTTTGATATCTAGGAATCTTTTATCGTAGCTGAGATCTTTATCCATATTGCTTCTGGCGATGGCGTCTGCATCGGCGGAACGGGTGCTTTTGGTATCTATGGCTTTGTTACGTTCTTTATCAGCAATGAGTTGGTCCATTTCCGTTCGATAATTATTGTAAACGGGCCAGAATTTTTCAGCTTCTTCGGGAGTTAAGTTCAGATTTTTGGCAATGTAGGCTACCTGTATTGATTTGAGCTTTTTGCCAGCATCTTCGTCTTGCGCAAAGGCATGTGGTATGCTGGTTAGCATAACAATGGCCAGAATCAATATGTTAGAAAACTGTTTCATTTATCACTAATTAGATAATTCGTCTAATGACTCTTCCTGCTGGATTTTCTGCAACTGGTCACCGGATCCTTCCCCATTGATCTGTTTTTCCAGTTGTTGCATATTCCCTACCTGGGCGGCTTGGGAAAAGATGGCTTCATTATCGAAGGCATCAGCATGGTTTTGCAGAAAGGCAGCTATATCATCATCGTTGATATTATTCAGTTGATATTCAATATCATCGTTCGCATGATGTTCTCTTCTGATAAAGAAGAGGGCACTTGAGGCCATTATGCCTATGACACATGCCGCTGCGGCCCATTGCCTCCAGGGGCTGCGAGATTGGTGACGTATGGGAATAACCGGGGTTGGTTTGGGTATTTCCGCGGAAATTCTGTCAAAATAATTTTCAGGCAGGGAGAAAGGTGTATTTCTGGGAATACTTGCCAGTAAAGGTGACAATTCTTCCAATTCTTCCTGTACTGATAATCCAGCATTTTTAATGTTGGATAGTATGGTTGTAGGTAATTGATCGAAATAGTTTTCCGGAACGGAATAATGGGGAAACCCTGGCAACATATCTGCACCGATGGCATCAGACAGCAGGATTTTATCTGCTATCAGTTCCGGCAGCCCGTTAAAATAGCCTGCTGGCACCGAGAATGGAATCTCTACGGGCCATTGAGCCATGGGGGCTATTTGGAGCAATTCGTTTGATATGTCTTTACCTTGTTTCATGTACTGATTAGACGGTTGCCATTGACAATGGTTTAATGAGATTTTAATCTAGTAGGAAAAAAGTTTAAAAGTGAATTAAAAAAAGCGGTTGTGGGTTCAGTTTCAACCATTTTTTATAAATTCCTCTATTTTTTTTACCGCATGGTGGTAAGAAGCTTTCAGGGCGCCTTCTGATGTATCCAGAATTTTGCTCATCTGTTCATACGGCATTTCCTCATAATATCTCAGGTTAAACACAATTCTCTGTTTTTCAGGAAGTTGTAATATAGCTTTTTGCAGTTTCCATTCCAACTTATTGGGATCGAACTGGGTATCTGCTTTTAATTTATTGCTAAGCCCTGTTTCCACATCGGTGAGGGAAACAGCATGTTTTTTCTTTTGCTGTTCGAGGAAGGTAAGGCACTCATTGGTGGCGATTTTATAGAGCCAGGTGTAAAGCTGGGCATCTTCGCGGAATCCTTCCAAGTTTTTCCACACTTTTATGAAAACATTCTGCAGTACGTCATTGGCATCTTCATGGTCAATAACGAGTCTGCGAACGTGCCAGTAGAGCCGTTCTTGGTATTTTCTGATGATGAGCGTAAAGCCTTGTTCTCTGGTTTCCGTCTTACGGTAAATAGCCAGAAGTTCTTTATCGTCCTGTGTAACGGCCATAGGTTAAATGGTTCAAGACAGGTTAAGTCATAAATATAGATAAAAAATTATACTGATAGTTTAATAGCTGGTATAGGTTTTTTAAAAAAAGAACAGCGTCGCGGGAGGGCGACGCTGTTCTTTTCAGGCTATGCCGAGCGGCAAGGCTGTTTATTTCTTTTTACGTGCGATTGCTTTTTCAGCAGCAGCAACGATATGATCGGAAGTCAGGCCGTATTTGGCGAGGAGTTCCATTGGTTTACCGCTTTCTCCGAAGGTATCATTCGTACCTACGTATTCGATAGGTACTGGCAGATGACGGGAAGCTACCTGTGCGATACTATCGCCCAGGCCACCGAGGATATTATGTTCTTCAGCAGTAACAGCGCAACCGGTTTTACGGAGGGAGTTGAGTACTGCAGCTTCATCCAGTGGTTTGATGGTGTGGATATTGATGATTTCCACGCTGTATCCTTTTTCTTCCAGTACTTTACCAGCTTCAACAGCGAGCCATACGAGGTGGCCGCAAGCGAAGAGAGTGATATCGGTACCTTCATGGAGGATCTGGGCTTTACCGATCTCGAAGTTTTGATTTTCCGGCGTGAAATTAGGCCATTTTGGACGGCCAAAACGCAGGTAAACTGGACCTTCGTGATCAGCGATAGCGATAGTGGCCGCTTTGGTCTGATTGAAATCGCAAGGAACGATCACTGTCATGCCAGGCAGCATTTTCATCATACCGATATCTTCCAGGATCTGGTGGGTAGCGCCATCTTCACCGAGGGTCAGACCTGCGTGGGAAGCGCAGATTTTCACGTTTTTACCAGAGTAAGCAATAGACTGACGAATCTGGTCATAAACTCTTCCGGTGGAGAAGTTAGCGAAAGTGGTAGTATATGGAATTTTACCGCCAATGGTCATACCGGCTGCGATACCCATCATATTGGCTTCCGCGATACCTACTTGAACAAAGCGATTTGGAAATTCTTTAATAAAAGCGTTGAGTTTCATAGAGCCGAGCAGATCGGCGGTCAGTGCCACTACATTTGGGTTTTTACGACCCACTTCAAGAATCCCTTCACCGAATCCGGCGCGGGTTTCTTTTTCATTCATCGGTTGAATATCTTTTACCATAACGGATATTTTAAAATGATCGCGTAAAAGTAAGCGATTAGAATGATGAATTCTAATTACTTAAAACTTTATCCCGGAGGCTTACTTCCCACTGCCAAGCGGTGCGCATAGAATCCTCGATGCTGATCTGTGGGATCCATCCGAGTTTTTCTTTAGCACGACTGTTATTGGCATAGATAGAGATCACATCTCCTGGGCGACGTGGGCCCATGGCATAATTCAGCTTTACGCCGGAGATTTTCTCAAAAGCTTTGATGGCCTCCAGTACGGTTACACCATTACCGGTACCCAGGTTAAAGATTTCGCAGTTGGTAGCGTTTTTATGACCGATCAGGTATTGTAATGCTCTCGTGTGTGCATTGGCGATATCCATCACGTGGATGTAATCGCGTACGCAAGAACCATCGCGGGTATCATAATCAGAACCGAAGACAGTCATTTTCGGAATTTTTCCGATGGCTGTTTGGGTGATTACTGGTACCAGGTTATCTGGTTTGCCCAGTGGCAGTTCGCCGATTAAGCCGGAAGAATGTGCACCTACTGGGTTGAAATAGCGCAAAATGATGGACTGGGTATTATTTACCCGACTGTAATCTTCAATTATCTGTTCGCCCATTTGTTTCGTACGTGCGTAAGGGGACTGTGCTTCGCCGATAGGGGTTTCTTCCACTACAGGGAGGGCAGTAGTATTGCCATACACAGAGCAGGAGGAAGAGAATACGAGGTTAGGCACATTGAATTCCTTCACGCATTTGAGTACGTTGATAAGGGAAGTCAGGTTATTGTGGAAGTACAGTAAGGGATCAGCTACTGATTCCGGAACGGTTTTCAGGGCTGCGAAGTGTATAACACCTACGATATCTCTGTTTTCGTGGAAAACAGCGTGTGTATCTTCCAGATTGCAGAGGTCTACCTTATAATTACGGACTTTCTTTCCGGTAATTTTTTCGATGCCATCTAACAATTGCGTGGTACTTCTGATATTGCTGTCTACAGAAACCACATCAAAGCCATTATTAATCAGATCAACAATAGTATGGGCGCCGATATAGCCACAACCACCGGTAACAAGAACCTTCATGATAATTTGAGATTTACAATTTTATGTGTTATCAGATTACTTTCTGTTGGAGTACGGTTTCCAGGTATTGACCGTACCCGCTTTTCAGCAAAGGTTTGGACAATTTCTGCAACTGTTCAGCATTGATAAATCCTTTACGATAGGCGATTTCTTCGATACAAGCGATTTTAATGCCTTGTCTTTGTTCAATCACCTGTACAAACTGCGATGCCTGCATCAGTGAATCAAAAGTTCCGGTATCCAGCCATGCTGTTCCGCGAGGTAAGATAGAAACTTTTAATTTGCCGCGCTTCAGATATTCCTTGTTAACATCTGTAATTTCATATTCTCCTCTAGGGCTTGGCTGGAGGTTTTTTGCGATTTCCACTACTTCATTATCGTAAAAATAGAGTCCTGGAACTGCAAAATTGGATTTAGGTTGCAGTGGTTTTTCTTCAATAGACAGTACCTGCATATCTTCAGAGAATTCCACTACGCCATACCTTTCCGGATCGGATACCTGGTAGGCATATACGATTCCTCCGTCAGGGTTGGCGTTATTGGCCAGTTGTGTGCCGAGACCAGCGCCATAGAAGATATTATCACCCAATACGAGGGCCACATTATCATCTCCAATAAATTCCTCTCCAATGACAAAGGCCTGTGCCAGTCCATTAGGCTGCGGTTGTTCAGCATAGTGGAGGTTCAGTCCGAGCTGGCTACCATCGCCGAAAAGACGTTGAAAAGCTGGCAAATCATGAGGTGTGGAAATAATAAGAATATCTTTTATACCAGCCAGCATCAGTGTTGACAGCGGGTAATAGATCATTGGCTTATCATAGACTGGCATTATCTGCTTGCTAATGGCATATGTGATGGGGTGCAGTCGGGTGCCGGAACCGCCGGCCAGGATAATTCCTTTCATTGGTTTTGCAAAATGGTTTAGTAATCGTACAAAAATAGTGGTTTATGGGTATAATTTCAGAGCACACGTTTGCGTGAAATTAAATTGTAACAGGAATGGCCCTGAGGGCTGGCTGTCTCCCATAAAAAAAACCTGCGCTCAGCGCAGGTTTTACACAATATAGTTCAAATGATATTATTAAATAAAAATGCTGGAGATAGCATACACCATTGCTGCCAGCAAGCCACTGATAGGAATGGTAAGCACCCATGCCCAGAGCAGACTCACGGTAACGCCCCATCGTACTGCGGAGAGACGTTTGGTAGCGCCTACCCCCATGATAGCACCGGTGATAACGTGTGTGGTACTGGCCGGGATACCCAGGTGTTCGGTGAGGAACAGGGTAACGGCACCTGCACTTTCCGCAGCCACCCCTTCGAGCGGGGTTACTTTGGTGATACGGGTACCCATGGTTTTAACGATTTTCCAACCACCGCTCATAGTACCCAATGCGATAGCGGTAAAGCAAGCAATTGGAATCCAGTCCGGCATTGCTTTGATATTAGGGATATGTCCGGCGGCCACCATGGCTGCGGCAATGATACCCATTACTTTCGGGGCATCGTTACTACCGTGACCAAGACTCAGTGCAGCACTGGAAAGCAACTGTAGGCGCTTAAACCAGTTTTCTGCATGGAATGGATTGGCTCTACGGCAGACATTCACAATAATCAGCGTGATGATAAAGGATACGATCATACCGATCAATGGCGCTAATACGATAAAGTACACGATAGGCAAAACTTTATGGTAATTGATAACGTCCAGGGTACGGGCGCTGGTAACAGCGGCTCCGATGAAGCCCCCGATCAGGGTATGGGAAGAACTGGAAGGAATTCCCAGCCACCAAGTGAAAAGGTTCCAGGTAATGGCCGCAACCAATCCGCAGAAGATCACTTTTAAGGTAATAAATTGTTCAAATACAGAACTGGCTACGGAGTTGGCTACTTTAAATTCTCCAATGATATATTTGGCAATAAAGAAAGCGGCGAAGTTGAATACTGCGGCCCAGAGTACTGCTTGAAAAGGGGTCAGTACTTTGGTGGAAACTATCGTTGCTATGGAGTTGGCGGCATCATGAAAACCATTGATATAGTCAAAAATGAAGGCCAAAATGATAATAATAACTAGTAAGGTCATGTTGCTACCGGAATTATACGGTCAATACAAGCAGTTCCTGATTAGGAATACTTGATGATAATGGTTTCGATCACGTTTGCACAGTCTTCGCATTTGTCTGTAGCGATTTCCAGCGCTTGGTAGATCTCACGCATTTTGATCAGTTCTGCTGCATTTTGTTCTGTATCGAACAATTCAGCGATAGCCATATCATAGATATCGTCGGCATGGTTTTCCAGGCTGTTGATTTTTACGCATGCATCGGTGATTACACGCATGTTCTGCATGTTACGCAGTTCGTGAATAGCCTTGTGGAGTTCCAATACACCCAGGTGAATCAGTTCAGTGAGTTTACGGATGCTATCGTTGATGTTGTGGACTTTGTAGATGTCCATTCTTTTGGCAGAACCGTGGATGTAGTCAGCTACATCGTCCAGGGTAGCGGCCAGGTAGTGGATATCTTCACGGTCAAAAGGGGTGATAAAGTTCTGACCTAGTTCAACAAATATACGGTGGGTGTAATCGTCGTTTTTGTGCTCCAGTCGTTCGATCAGGTGTACTTTGTCTTTTCTTACAGATAGGTCGGATGTTGCTACCAGCTCATTGAGTACCTGGGCCATTTCTACCAGGTTGGAAGCTACATCTTCGAAGAGTGAATAAAATACCCGGTCTTTCGGCATGAATAATTTAACAAAAGAATTGAAGCCTCCCATACATTTGAGTTTAAAAATTTGCCGCAAAAATAGCTTGCACAACCGATAGCTTCCAACTAAAAGCAGGAATTAATAATTCCTTAACATTGGATTAATATAAAAGTAATATAGCGATTTTTCCTTTGTATTGAAAATAACGCTCATAAAACAAGGGGCAAAACCACTTGTACATACCTACAATTGAATGTCAGACAAGCGCCGATTAGATATAGCTGTAATCTCAGATGTACACCTGGGAATATACGGCTGTCACGCCAAAGAGCTTATACAGTATCTGGACAGTATCGAACCTCGTATACTGGTGCTGAATGGAGATATCATCGATATCTGGCAGTTCAGCAAGCGGTACTTCCCTAAAGCACATACCAAGGTAATCAGACGTATTCTCAAGATGATAGGGAAAGGTACCCAAGTGGTGTACCTGACCGGCAACCATGATGAGGCGATGCGTAAATATTCCGGTTTTGAGCTCAGTAATTTCAAAATTGATGATAAACTCCTCCTTGAGGTAGACGGCAAAAAACATTGGTTTTTCCATGGCGACGTATATGATATCACCATGAAAAACTCCAAATGGCTGGCAAAACTCGGCGGAAAGGGCTATGATCTGCTGATTATATTGAACCGACTGGTCAATAATACCTTGGAACGTTTTGGAAAAGAGAAAATGTCTTTCTCCAAAAAAGTGAAGCAAGGGGTGAAACAGGCGGTTAAATTTATATCCGACTTCGAACAAACAGTGGCAGAAATTGCGGTGGATAAGGGAATTGATGTAGTGTGCTGTGGACATATTCACCAGCCGCTGATTAAAGAAATGCATGTAGGAGACAAAACTGTACTATACCTAAACTCCGGCGACTGGGTAGAAAGCCTTACCTCCCTGGAGTATGCTAATCAACAGTGGACCTTATATCACCATCCCATCACCAGTTCCAAACAGGCGCTTCCAGAAGATGAAGACGACCTGCCCTTAGTATTTCCATCAAATGCATTCTAATTATTTACATATTTTTTAAAAATATATAAGTTTCACATAAACATAACAGGTACTTAATATTAAATTAAAGGTAGGCTGGTAATTTTGCCACATAATAAATTAAGTATCCGTATTGGACCATCTGGAATTGAAAGATCACAATTAAACAATGAAAGTACTCAAGTTACATCCGCTCATGACCATTTCCCTCCTGCAAATGCAGATACAACGTCTGCTGAGCTGCAATGTAGCGGTATATATGCGCCATTCTCTTGCAAATGCGTTCGATACCTTACAGGAAGCAGGATTTGATGAGGAATCCCTGGTGGAATTTCCTATCGATGAAACCATGAGCCTGCGGGAATTTGAGGAAGAAGTAGAAGAAAAATTCAATTTCACACTGGAATTGTGCAATAAGGATAATAAGCCATTTACGAATAAAAGTCAGCATCTGTTCCAGATTTCCTCCACTCAACCTAAGAAAGAGGAACGGAATTATCAGTTGGATATTTCCCTGGATATGCTCACCAATAATAGTCGCCCCCAGCAAAATATTTCGTTCTAAGTTGAGTTAAGTCTTGATTGTTAAAGAAAAGTCCGGTTGCTTCTGCATCTGGACTTTTTGTATTTTAACGCTATGAAACATCCTATCCCTTTCCAATGTATTGATTGGAATACTATTGCTCCTACTGAACATCCGGGAATTACGGGTACTGCCTGGTGGCAGACATTACAACATCCTGGATTGCGTATTCGTATTGTTACTTATTCTCCTGGTTACTTGGCGGATCATTGGTGTAAGAAAGGGCATATTGTACATTGCTTAGAGGGGAGTTTTACCAGTGAAATGGAGAGTGGAGAGGAATATGTATTGCAGCAGGGAATGACTTATGTTGTTTCCGATGATCTGAGTACGCATCGTTCTCGTACCGAGGAGGGTGTGAAGTTATTAATAATAGACGGAGATTTTTTGCAGCCCAAATAAGTAGTTTTTCGTTTGTTCGACCCTGTTCTTCCGCTTTAATGTCGAAATAATGCTCCCTTAATATTGGGGTAACAGGTTGATGGTACTTTTGTGCCGTAGATCGCGGAGCGGTCTGCGAGTGAACCTATTACCTGCGCGGATTTCAGTAACCTATCGGCAGCAATACTGGCTGTCTCCCTAAAATATTGGATTTACAGTATATATGCTCGTGTGAAAATTTACAATTCGCAGGGGTATGATATCGGGAGACACGGGTCCGGTGGCTGAAAGCCTTTGTGGGTAAGCAATTGATAATGGGCCTTAACGTTGATTTATAAGCTGTATTTATTAGTAATCCCCGTCCCGGGTTTCCGGGACGGGTTTATTATATACTAATTATTTACCCAGTTTCGCCATGAATTTTGCAGGATTCTTTTCGAAAACCCCTTTGCAAGTGGTAGAGCAGAAATGGATGGTATCAGTTTTATAGACAGTAAACTCGTGGTAGCTGGTATCATAAGGCATTTCACAAACGGGATCAGGCAGTTTGCCGGAAGCCATTTGTTCAGTTGCCGGAGTAGCTGCTGGAGCTGCAGTAGCTGCTGTTTCAGTTGGTTTGGATTGCTGACCACATGACATAATGAATAAAGCCGCGGCTACGAGTACATATTTCATTTTCTATGATATTTGAACGATCAATAAATAAAGAAAGAGGCAAAGTTATTTAAAATAACCTTGCCTCTTTGCGAATGATTTATGAAGGGTGATTACCAGATCACGACGCGTTTGTCGGCAGGTAAAACCATTTTACTAGCATCGGTGCAACCCCATGCCTGTTGGAATTCCACCAGGTGAGGCAGCGGGCCGTTGATACGCCATCTTGCAGGAGAGTGAGGATCTGTCTGTACTTGTTGACGCAGTGCGGCATCTGTGATATTAGCATGCCATACTTGTGCCCAACCCAAGAAGAAACGTTGCTGCCAGGTGAATCCGTCGATTGGTTTAGGTTGTTCTTTACCTTCGAAAGATTTTTCCAGTGCGTGGTAAGCGAGGGTCAGACCGCCCAGGTCAGCGATATTTTCACCGATAGTGAGGGCGCCATTGATTTTAAAGCCAGGCTGTACTTCGATGCTGCTGAAGTATTCGATATAGCGTTTAGCCAGTTTATCGAAGTTTTCGCGATCGGATTTGGTCCACCAGTTTTTCAGGTTACCATCTGCATCGAATTGAGAACCTTGGTCGTCGAAACCGTGGGTGAATTCGTGACCGATTACCGCAATGATACCACCATAGTTGATTGCATCATCAGCGTTAGCGTTATAGAAAGGAGGTTGGAGGATACCTGCAGGGAATACAACTTCGTTGTTCAGTGGGTTGTAGTATGCGTTTACAGTTTGAGGAGTCATACCCCATTCTGATTTATCCACTGGTTTACCGATTTTGTCAACGTTTTCTTTATGTTGATAAAGCGCAGCGTTGATGGTGTTTTCCACCAGTTTATCCTTTTCGATTACGATAGAGGAATAATCTTTCCATTTATCAGGATAACCGATTTTGTAAGTGAAGGAAGCCAGTTTTTTGTGTGCCATTGCTTTGGTAGAATCGCTCATCCAGGTGAGTTTATCGATTCTTTCACCGTACACTTTACGCACGTTTTCGATCATTTCTGACACTTTCTTCTTAGAGCTTTCTGGGAAATATTTCTTAGCGAAGAGTTTACCCAGCGGCATACCCATTACAGCGTCTGTAGAGCGGATAGCGCGTTCAGGACGGGTTTTCTGTGCTTTTGTACCAGCCATTACCGTTCTGAAGAAGTGGAAGTTTGCTTCATCAAATTTTTTAGGCAGCAGGCCTGCGAAGTGGGACAGTACTTGCCATTTGGTGTAAGTTTTCAGCACTTCCAGTGGCGTAGCTTTCAGCAGGGTGTTAGCACTTGACAGATAAGGTTTATTCTGGATGATCAAGGTATCAGCTTTGATATCCTGGCTTTTGCTGAAAGCATCCCAATCGAAATCTGGCGCCAGTTTTTTCAGCTCAGCGTAGGCAGCGCGGTTGTAGGTAGCCTGCGGATCGCGGAGTTGCACGTTGGTAAGCTGGATTTTAGCCAGATTAGTTTCGAAATCGAGGATGGTTTTACCTGGGGTAGTTTCTTTGAGAAAAGCCAGGGCAAACATGTTATCGACATGTTTAACGAATTCGTCGCGTACATTTTTAGTAGCGGAATCCTGTCTTTCATAATAGCTTTTTTCACCGAGAGACAGACCATCCTGGCTTTGGTACAGCACGTTCATTTTGCTGTCCTTCGCATCAGCTTCTGCATAGAAGCCAGTAAAGGAGGACACACCAATTTTCTGGAGTTCACCAGTCACCTTTGCCCAGTCGGCGAGGGTTTTAATTTCGTCAATCTTAGCCAGGAAAGGTATTATTGGGGTAATACCGCGTTTTTCGATGGTAGTTGTGTCGAGGTAAGAGGTGTAGAAATCAGCGATTTGTTGTTCTTCAGTACCTTTTTTGAGGTCAGTTTTTGCCGTGATATCGGCGATGATGCCTTTCAGACGAACTTCTTTGTTTTGTTTATCCAGTACGTTGAAGGCGCCCCAGCGGCTTTCTGTTGAGGGAACAGGGTTATTTTTCTTCCAGGTGCCGTTTGCGTAGTTATCGAAATCATCGCAGGATTTGTAGGCACTGTCGATATCCGCTAGGTTGAAGGCGGGAACTTTGGTTGTGTCCGCAGTGGTTTGTTGCGAGGGACTGCCGGAGTTACAAGCTGCAAAAGTAACCATCGCAGCCAGTAACGGTAGCTTTACCGCATTGGTTTTACTCATATTAAAATCAGGTTTTACTTAAAGTTATTGAAAACACAGCACGTAACATAATTACTATTACATGAATGGCAAACTTCGCCAAAAGTCTCATATCTACCTAAAAACCGGAAATTTCTGAATATTTAGGTAGGTTTGTAGCTTGTAAAAAGATATTTTAATGACTTTTAGGTTAAGATTATACAGGATTTTAACAGGAATAGGGCTGCTAATGGGCAGTTTTCTGACTATCAGGTCTTTTCTGTTGGTATTGATGACCGGATTTTCCCTGGCATCCTTATCCTCCCTGGTACTGATGAGCATATTTTTTGTGCATAGTTTGTTATCGCTTTATCTGCAAAGGAGTTTGTTGCTGCCTCAGGTACCCTTGAAAGAAAATACGCCGGGAGGTATCCGCATTTTAGGCGGTATAATTCTAGTGATTTCCGGATTATGGTTGTTGGGCGGTATCATGATGGTAAGTGTTAACCAGCAAATGGTGGACATGGTTAGAGATACGATTCGTTCTTCTCAACCAGATATGGTACAATACCTTACTGCCAATGTATTTCGGGCTGCCGGTGTGATGTTATTGCTCGTAGGCGGTGTCTATTTTACCAATGTGCTCCTCTCCTTCAGTTACCTTCGTAAATGGAAGGAACAGCAGCAAGAAAGGGAAAATCAACATCCTGATGATGATAACCTGATGTTATAATACCGATGAGTTATGGAGAGACGTGAAATAAAAATGAGGGAAGATATTGAGCTGTTGGTCAATTCATTTTACGACAAAGTCCAGAAAGATGAGGTTATCGGCTTCATTTTCAATGATATTGCCAAGGTAAAATGGTCTGTACATCTCCCTAAAATGTATAATTTCTGGGAAAGTCTGCTACTAAATGGCAGTTACAGTGGTAATGCCATGGAACCACATTTCAGGATTAACAAATTGATACCGCTGGAACCCGCACATTTTCAACGTTGGTTGCAGTTGTTTGAAGCCACTGTACATGAATTGTTTACAGGAGAGGTGTCCGATCTGGCTATTACCCGTGCCAAGTCTATCGCTGAGATACTGAAATTCAAAATGAACAGCATCAATCATCCTGATCAGAACAATAAAAATATTCCGCTCGTTAACCCGGGCAATCAAAAAGGATAGTGTATGCAACCACTTGCAGAACGCCTAAGACCGGCCACCCTGGATGATCTGGTAGGTCAGGAACATCTTACAGGTCCAGATAGTATTCTCCGAAAGGCCATTGAGCAAGGAAGAATTCCTTCCATGATTTTATGGGGTCCGCCAGGAGTTGGTAAAACCACCATTGCCAATATTATAGCGCATACCTTGAATGTACCGTTTTATACGCTCAGTGCTATTTCTGCTGGCGTAAAAGAGGTGCGTGAAGTGATCGAAATGGCGAGAAGGCAACAACATGCGGTGTTGTTTATCGATGAAATTCACCGATTTAATAAATCCCAACAAGATGCATTGTTGGGCGCTGTGGAGAAAGGTATCATCACCTTGATCGGCGCCACTACTGAGAATCCGTCTTTTGAAGTGAATGCTGCGGTACTTTCCCGTAGCCAAGTATATGTGTTGAAACCGCTTGGTCCTGACCAATTGATGCAGTTGTTGAAACAGGCTATGGAAAAGGATAAGTGGTTGCAGGCAAAAAATATTGAGCTGAAAGAAACCACTGCATTATTCAATATTTCCGGCGGTGATGCCCGTAAGCTTTTAAACTTGTTTGAACTGGTGGTAGGTACCATCCAGGAAAGTCCGGTGGTGATCACGGATAAAGCGGTAATGGAAATTGCGCAACAACGGGTAGCCATATACGATAAATCCGGGGAGCAACACTATGATATCATTTCCGCCTTTATCAAATCTATTCGTGGTAGTGATCCTAATGCCGCTGTTTACTGGCTGGCACGTATGATTGATGGTGGAGAAGATGTGAAATTTATAGCAAGACGACTGGTTATCTTGGCTTCTGAAGATATTGGGAATGCCAACCCTAATGCCTTATTGTTGGCCACCAACTGTTTTCAGGCAGTCAATTTGATTGGTTATCCTGAGTCCAGGATAATTTTGTCGCAATGCGTAACTTATCTAGCTTCTTCACCGAAAAGTAATGCGGCCTATATGGCCATCAATACAGCCCAGCAGATTGTAGCCAAAACTGGAGATCTGCCGGTGCCGATGCATATCAGGAACGCCCCTACGAAAATGATGAAAGAGATGGGATATAGCCAGGGATATGCCTATGCACATGATTATGAGAATAACTTTGTGTTGCAGGAATTTTTACCGGATGCTATTAAAGGGATGAAAATTTATGATCCTGGGAAGAATGCTAGGGAGGATGAATTGAGAAGGTATCTCAAGCAGTTGTGGAAGGATAAGTATAATTATTAATAGTTTTTGTTTCAAAAAACCGTGAATTGACGTCGCAGACGTCAATTCACGGTTTTTTATTTTTTTGTCGGCCCTGCCCGTGCGGGCAGGGCCGACAGGCAGGAGCATTTCGGCTTCAGCCTCTTTGAGTTCGGTGCTCCCGCACGGGGGGCTAGCGCCGGCGCCGGTTTAATGTTCTCTCTCTTTATCGATGATGGTAAAATCACAGGAGATACGTTCGCCGTTTTCATCTACCAATGTGATCGTATGTTTCCCAGCATTAGGGCGTAACGCCATTTGATGAAATTCTGTTGTAGTGCCGATGAAATTATTATCCAGATGCCAGAATATTTTGGCGGCTGTATTTCGGTGCGTAGCGGTGAAGACAGCCTGTCCTGGGCTACCATCAATTTCTACGGGAACGAATATACGTGCATTGGCGCGTGGATATATCAATTCCATTGGCGCTTTATCCAAGCCAAGAGAAGCCAGGCATTCCGGCTTATAAGGCGGTAATGGTTCGTAATAATTTTTACTACGATAATAATATTCTTGTGAAGGGGGCAGAATGAACCACGCTTTATGCTGCATGTATTGCGGCGATTCGCAGGCTTCTGTTACCCTGAATTTGCCGGTTCTATCTAGGTGTACCAACTGATGATATGGGCAGATGCCAGACCGTATGCCCGCAGCAGGTACCCAAATAGAGTCTTTATCATCACATAATTCATTAGCTCTGTAGCCGCTTTTTTTACATACCTCCACTTTTTTCATCTCATCGTAGGGTGCTGTAAACCAGCCACTGGTATGCAGTTGGCGGAATACTTCGAAGAGTATGGGAGCAGCGGTTTGTACCCCGATGAGTCCGGGTCTTCCTTCACCATCTGTATTTCCTACCCATATACCCACCACATATTGCGGTGTCACGCCTATAGCCCATCCATCTCTGAAACCAAAGCTGGTACCAGTTTTCCAGGCAATGCGTTGGGTAGAAGAGAACTGTTGCCAGAGTAATTCTTCACCTGGGCGCATTACTTCCGTCATGGCTTCGAAGGTCCACCAGATAGCAGCAGCGTCCAGCACGCCATTGCGACTAAGACCGTGATTGGAGGGTTGTTCCGCATTGAGTACATAATTTGGCGGGTGGATATCATCCAGGTCATATTTCCCTTTATATTGATCTGTGTGTAGGAGGATACGGGCCATGCTGGCATACATCCCACACATTTCCCAGAGGGTTGTTTCACCTCCTCCTAGAATCATAGATAAGCCGTAGTGATCTGCAGGTTTGTTGAGCGTGGTGATACCCATTTGTTTCAGCAGGGTATGGAAACGTTCATAACGATATATCTGCAACATACGTACTGCCGGGATGTTCAGAGATCTGGCCAAAGCTCTAGAGGCAGGTACGGCACCGTCATAACCCAGGTCGAAGTTTTGAGGGGAATAGCCGGCAATTTGTGTGGGAATATCAGGGATCAGTGTATGTGGCAGCATGAGTCCATCGTGAAGCATGGCGGCGTACAGGATGGGCTTCAGCGTACTGCCGGGACTGCGTCTCGCCTGTACCACATCTACATGGCTTTCTAATTCCGGATCTCCGGGATTGTAAATATTGCCTACATAAGCGAGGGTATTTCCTGTTTCCACATCCAGTACTAATGCAGCAGCATTGTTGACACCATTGGCTTTGTAAATTTGATGATAGCGTGTAACGATAGCCGTTACATTCTTTTGTAAAGCTGCATCCAATGTGGTTTTGATGCGGGTGTCTTCGGAGATGTGTTGTTGTTTGAAGTCCGAACGAAATTTATCTAGTAAGTGTGGTGCATCTTGCGGCAGCGGGAGCGGCTGATTGGGTAAGGGTTCCAGTTGAGCCAACTCGTAACTACTTTTATCAATGGTTTTATTCAGATAGAGTTTATGCAGGAGTTGGTTGCGTTTGTTGAGTAGTATTTGTCTGTTACGTCCTGGGTGAACGAGCGCGGGACTATTCGGCAACACTGCGAGAGCGGCCATTTCTCCCCAGGAAAGCTGATCTGCTTTTCGTCCGTAATAGCGCCAGGAAGCGGCTTCCAGTCCTACTACGTTTCCTCCGAAGGGCGCATTGGCAGCATATAACGCGACAATTTTATGTTTAGATGCCGCGAATTCCAATCGGGTAGCCAACACTGCTTCGATGCATTTTTGCCAGAGGGTTCGGGGTTTATTACGGGCGATACGAATCACTTGCATGGTGAGGGTACTGCCGCCGCTTACTACTTTATGTCCGCCGATATTTTGTTTGATGGCGCGAGCCATTGCGAGGGGATCTACACCCCAGTGGTAATTGAAGCGTTTATCTTCATATGCGATGATGCACTGTTTGAATTTCTCTGGTACATGATCATTATAAGGAAAACGCCATTGCCCGTCTGGAGCGATGCTAGCGTTGAGGAGATCACCGTTGTTGTCTTCCAGAACGTAGGAAGTTGGGTCATTGAACAGGTGTCTTGGCAAACAAAAATAATAGGCAATGAGTACTACTGCGAGGGCAGAGAGCCACCATTTTTTTCGTTTACACCATTGTTTGAATTGCTGTAGGGTCATCAGTTTGCAATGATAATATAAAAGTTTGATCTGTTCATTATCCTTATCCAAGGATAACGCAAGTGAGAATGAACAAAATGGATAAGCTTATTTGAATGGATGTTGTTAGCTTACAGAAATTGTTTTTTAACCCATTATATAAACAAAGTTTAACCCATTATTTTATGACCGAAGCGCAATTTGGTGAAATTGTGAAGCATATCAAGCTTTCACACAACGCTGCTATCAGAAGCGTAAATGTACAATTGATTAATCTTTATTGGCAAGTAGGTGAATATATTCACCGGAAAATTAAGGAGGCGCAATGGGGCGAGAAAACCCTAAGGGAGTTATCTAATTATATTACAGCAACTCATCCTGAGCTGAAAGGGTTTAATCATCGTAACCTTTATCGGATGAAACAATTTTACGATGCCTATCGACATGATTTAGCTATTTATACATTAAGTAAAAATGAAATAAAAGCTGAAAATCAAACTGATATAATTGTGTCAACGCCGTTGACACAATTTACGGATATTCGTAATACGATGTTGCCGCAAGTATCTTGGTCTCATCATTTATTACTAGCAGGATTAAAGACTCCGGATGAGCGGAAGTTTTATTTGCAACTGACTATCAACGAAAATTACACTTTAAAAGAACTGGAACGTCAAGTGAGAAGTGGTGTGTATGAAAGAGTAAAAATCGGTGAGCTTACTATGCCAGAATATCTTAAACAGCATCTTCCTCAAGCTACTGCTGCTTTTAAAGACAGTTATGTTTTTGAGTTTTTGAATCTTCCTAAGGAGCATAAGGAATTGGATTTACAGCGGGCATTGAATCTGAGAATTAAAGCGTTTGTACTGGAATTGGGTAGAGATTTTATTTTTATTGAGGAGCAATTTCGCGTACAAGTGGGGAATGTGGATTTCTTTATTGACTTACTTTTCTATCATCGCAAATTACGTTGTTTGGTGGCTTTTGAATTAAAGGTAGGCGAGTTCAAACCGGAGTATTTGAAGAAACTTAGCTTTTACCTGGAAGCATTGGATAGGGATGTAAAGAATGAAGACGAAAACCCTTCTGTAGGTATTTTGCTTTGCCAGAAAAAAAATGAGCAGATTGTGGAATATTCCATTAACAGGGAATTATCGCCCATTCTTATAGCGGAGTATTCTACTATACTTCCAAATAAGGAGATGCTCAAACGGAAATTTGCGGAGCTTTTTCAAAATGAAATTTAGTCTGATATTTTAAACTGAAATAATGAATAGTTATATGTGTTATAAATGTATAATATAAATTTATTTTCAACTAGTTATAATTGTGTCATCGCCGTTGACACAATTTAATTATATTGTTAATGCGTATCGATTGTCTTAATGAAAAAAGGGAGTGTTTCTACTGAAACACTCCCTTTTTTATGATCTATTACTTTTGATTTATTTCTTCACTTCTACCCATTTACCTGGTGCAAAAGCATGTATAGTATTATCATACATCGCTTCAACGGAGGTAGCTGGCAGATAGTATTTACCGAGATACGCCGCATTCAGTAACACATTGTATGTACGGGATTTATTCTCTTCGATATTGAAGTAAGTATAAACCCGATCATCACGTATATCCATGTACGTAGCTGGTGAAGAGCGATTAGCACTGTCATTTCCCATTAAGCGGGTGTTCAGGATTTCCCATCCTGATGGGAATATCTGAGAGAGTGCCATTTGCTCGTAGTAACCACGTTTGCCTGGATTGGTAATAGTAACGGATGCTACAAAGTCGGAACCTTGCGTCAGCGTAGTTGGATCTATCGGATGCCCATCGCGAGACAGGTATCTCACCTGCATATTCAATATCTCCGGACTATTCGTTGCTATAGGCTCTTTGCCGGATTCTGGCTGTCCGCGGAGGATAACGCGCACGTACAGTAAATTATTTCCATTGTTATTGATGGTAATATTTCCTGCATTGTTTGCTGCCAAAGGAATTTGGGACACAAATGAATTACTGTTAACCGTACCTTTTGTACCATTGATGGTGTAAGTGAAATTCATTTTGTTGGAACCCTTGTTGGTACCGCAGTACTTAGCAATCGCAATGAGGGCATATGCAGTAGTTTGAGTACTGTACCACATGTTGTCTTGCGCCAAGCTGGAAGCGATTTCTCTTGTCAGCGAAGTAGCCCGACTGTTCTGACCTAGCACCGCTTCTGTTTCCAGGATCATGGCTTTATCACGCAGATCGGAGCCGAAGGTGCCACCTAATTGATTATAGGCTTTCACATCTGTACCCAGACCGGTTACTAAGCTATTAGCCACTTCCGGTTGCCCCGCTAGTTTGTAGGCCGCTGCCAGTCTCCATTTGGCAGGTGCGGAAATATATTTGAATTCCTTCAACCTGTTCATCGCACCGAGTTCAGGTACTTTGGCCAGTGCCAGGAGATAGAGACGATATGCCTGTGTTAGATCGCCACCATAGAAGTTGGTAGTATTTGGCGCCCAGGTATTTGCTTTATTGCGCTGGTATTTCTTCCAGCCTTCCAATAAGCCTGCTGGAAGTGCATAACCTTTGGATTGTGCTTCCACGAGGAAATGACCGCCGTAGTTGGTGCCCCATTCGTCCGCAGTGGTTCCTCCAGGCCAGTAGGCGAATCCGCCATCAGAGGTCTGGAAGCCGCGTAATCTGTTGATACCAGCTTTTACATTTCTATCGATTTCTGCTACCTGGCTTTCTTTCAGATCCATCAACTGGTTGAGTACCAATTGAGGGAATACGCCAGAAGTAGTTTGTTCTATACAGCCATGTGGATAACCAATTAGGAACTGTAGGCGCTTGCCCAAGTTGAGCGATGGAATAGTGGATACTTCCAATACACCTGTGTTTGTACCTGTCATGCCTACTGGGCTATATGGTGCGCTCCATGATTTCACTGCTTCCAGCGTAGCTTCGCTGACGTTAGTGATGTATGGATTAGGATTCCTTACCTCTAATTCTACATTGTCTTCCGCAGATTCACGACCACTGCTAGCAGTTACTTTCAGCTTCGCTACGCCTACTTGTGGTTTCACGCGTACATCAAAGTATACCATTTGCTCGCCTGGCATTGGGAAGTTGACCGTTTTAGAGTGCTCTCCTACTACTTCTAGTAAACCATTTGTAGACAGCGTAACCGTAGCACTTTTTACCGTAGGTTCCAGACCAAAGACAGTTACTGGTAATTGCATGGTTTCGGTTGGGCCAAGTACTCTCGGAGCAGAGGTCAATACCATCAGTGGCTTTTTCACTGATACGGCTTTTTCTGCCTGACCGTAAGCACCATCCTGACCCGCTACTACCATGGCTTTCACAGAGCCAATATAAGGAGGCAGTTTGAAGTTATGGGTCTGTTTTTGACCAGATTTCAGATAGAATGGTCCCATGAATTTAACCACTGGTTTGAAACGATTGGCTTTTGCAGCACCAGCGTTTCTATTCAGGCCTTCATCACCACCTATACTGAGAATACGGTCCATATCAACACCCCATGCGCCAATCACATAATCGAAGAGATCCCATGTTCTTACGCCAAGTGCTTCCCTTGCATAGAAGGAACTGTGTGGATCGGGGGTTTTGAATCTCGTCAGATCCAACAAGCCTTCGTCTACGATGGCGATGGTATATGTCATTGCTTTTCCGCTGGCCTCACTTACAGTGATGCTGGCATCGGACTCAGGTTTCAGCTTGTCAGGCATGCTGATAACCGGTTTCAGGATGGTTTCCGGATCTTCTACGAGAATCGGAATAGTACCATACATACGGATTGGCAAATCGTTTTTCGTTTGTGCATGCGGTTGCAGCATACTAACGTTGACGTATATATTAGGCGCCATGTTTTTAGTCGCCTTGAACTTGTAGACAGTTTGTCCTTTTTTGGTATCAATCCAGGTGGTTTGTAGCACCTTGCTACCGCTTTCAATGCTCACGAGTCCGCGGCCACCTTCACTACTTGGAATAGTGAGGGTGATTTCCTCTCCGGTTTTGTAAGTGGTTTTGTCGGAGGTGAATACCAGCATAGCGGCTTCCGCAGGGTTTTCTTTCTGCACGCGTTCTGCCCATCCTGGATAATCGATATAAACTGATTTACCAGCAGTATGTCCGCTTTCCAGGTCTTTTACGCGTATGAGGAAACGACCCCATTCAGGAGAGTTGATACGGAGCGGCCATTTACCTTTACCATTGGTGAGGGTAATGGTTTCTTTTTGCAGCAGTTGGTTATAGCTGTCTTGCGTGAAGTTGGAGTAATCTTCATTATCTCCTCCATCCCACCACCATCTCCAGCGGATTTTATAAAGTTCTACTAGTACTTGTCTGCTACCGGAAGTTAGTCGGCCTTGATCATCTACATCCACGATATCCACCATATGCGCTTGATCGGTAAGCAACATACCAGTAGTACGATCACCGGCAGGGAGGCGTATGCCTGCATAGGTGGCATATGGATTATAAGGCAGGGAGAAATTATCGATACTGAAATCGCCGCCTGGTTCGAATACTTTTACTTCGAAATTAGCTTTCAGTTGTCCTGGAGCAGGTTTTCCCAGTTGGATATTTGCATTTACTGGTGCTGTACCATTATCACTGAGGCTACCTTCGAAGATGGTTTTATTTTCTGTTTCGAAGCGGGTTACCGGATCATCGAAACTATAGTCATTAAAGCCTTTAAAGCTTGTTTTTTGTTGGGTCAGTGCCACATCTACCTTGGCCTTCAAATGCTGAGCGGTAGCGCCAAACAGCCACATTGCAGACAGTTCTCCTGTGCTGGAGGCTTTTGTCAGCATATTGTTTTTGAAGTCCATTTTTATTTTCAGGCGGTTAGGCTTCACTGTTTCTACGCGTACGTTTTTGGTGAAGGTGGCGCCCCCTACTTTCACTTTCGCCAGCCAGCTACCAGTGATATCTTCCGGTTGAGTGGCCGTAGCGAAAGAGTAGAACCCATTCAGGCTAGTGTTGGAATTAATGCGTTTATAGAGCTGGCCTTTTGGATTATACAGCTCCATCGTTACCGGCATATCGGCAGGGAGTTTCTTGTCTTTATCTTCCAGGATGAACGTCAGGTAGATGCTATCTCCTGGGCGCCATACACCGCGCTCGCCATAGAGGAAGCCTTTAATGCCCTGCTGTACTTGCTCGCCCTGTACATCAAATCTGCTAAGAGGGAGTGAAGAACCATCGTCTAGTTTGAGGTAGCCGCGTTCGGTACCTTTTTTCGCTACGAGCAGGTATGGTTTGCGTTTCAGGTCAAATTTAGCAAGACCATCTCCGTCACTCTTCGTTTTGAAGATAACCTGGTTCTGATAGTCTAACAGCTCCAGTTCTACTGCCATCAATGGTTTGGTATCGCGTATATCCGTTACCGCTACCAACATACTGTTATCGTTGCCGCGTTTGGCGGTCAAACCGATATTGGAGGAGATCACGTTGCGGGATACCCATCTGTCTCTGTTATAATAGGACTGCGTACAAGGATCTTCACGTTCATCCCATTTGTAGCCCATTGGATAGTAGGAATCGTATCTCTGCCAGAATTCATCATCCTCATCAATCTTTTCTCCGTAATACTCTCCTTCTTCTTCGGAGTAGTCGGCACTACTGCCGCTGCTATTATCATCGTCCTTATTGGCTTTGGCAGCACAGGACGCGAGGGCATAAGACCGGCGGAAACCGATGGTGATACGATAGATAGCGCCTGGTTCGGAACGGATCAGTTGATCCAGATCCAGGAAGAAACGGTTTTTCTTATGCAGGTTTACTGATTTGTCGTTATCCAGTCGGATGGTTTTCTCTACTACGGGACGGCCTACACGACGCAGTTCTTCTGAACCGTTCAGGTCGTTGCGCTGTAGATATTGCGGGATATTATTCTCGAATATTTTGACGATGGTGACATCTACTGCTTTCAGGTTTACGGCTTCAAACGGCATCACCATTTTGTTACTTTCCGGCAGAATCACGCCTTTTCCAGGGATTTCCACGGATGGCATGGTGTTCTCGAAGTTAACATTGGAGGTATATGATTTACCCAGTTTTTTATCGGTGATGTTGAGGATACCTTCGTTGATGACAACAGCGTAATTTCCTTCCAGGCGGTTAGGTGCATATACGCGCACTTCGCTACCATCGATGCTGTAGCGCAGATCGCTCTGTCCGCTGATGCTGATAAGCCCTTCCAGTGACTGGGCCATGCTGATTGGATCAGAGAATTGAATCAGCAGGTGTTGCTCCGGATCGGCCATGGCTTTTACATCCAATACTTTGAAATCGCCGATGGCAGGAACATCTATGGTTTGTTTGCCTTCCGTGCTGATTTTCAGCGGAGCGCCTGACCAGGTGATGTCCATGGTGCTGGCATTCTGCTGTTGTACGATACCGCTGATGGTAAATTTAGAAGTGTGTTCTGCTGCATTATGTTCCCATTTAATTGGTAGTGATTTACCGAGATAGTTAGCAGTCAGAATTTTCTCAATGGATTGTGGTTGTTCTGCATCGGCGGTATTGATGGTGCCGGAGAACGTCATACGGTCCATAGAGGTGTTGTTTTCGGATTTTAAGCCTCCCAAATCCACGCTGAAAGAAGGTTCCATTACCTTGAAATCAAAATCGAAGGATTTGAGTTCGGAAGGAACGTTCATCACCTTACCCAGACTGAATTTCGCGCTGTACTTTTTGCCAGGCTGCAAATTTTCATCGGGTCTGAATTCGATGGTGGTGGCATCGATCCAGTAGGTTTTTCCTTTGATGGAAGGAGAAAAATCGAATACCTGTTTGTCTACAGGTTCATTTTCTGTATGTGTAACATTGGCCTGTCCGGCAAGGTGTACACGGATGGCGCTTTGTTTGGAAATAATACCGGCAGTATATGCTTCGATATACTTAGCATATGCCGTATTGGGTTCCTTCTTGGTTGTTGAACAACTATTGAACAAACAAACAATTGCTACACAAAATAAGGATGCCAGAATAGCAAAACGTAGTTTTGGGAACATCACGAATTTATTATGGTGATTAACTAAATAGTTGGTGCGAATATACATATTATATCATGTGTCCCCTTTCCAGTCGGAGGAATTTGTTCACGCAGGCGGGTAGCTCCTCTTCATAATGGGTCACGTAGATCAGGGTTACTGCCATATGTTCACAGAGTTGTTCGATCACCTGCTTGAAATGTTGCTTTTGTTGCTGGTCCAGTCCCTGACAGGGCTCATCGAAGATAAGCAGGGGCGGGTTTTTTACCAGTGCTCTTGCTAGTAGAACCAAGCGCTGCGTGCTTTCTGGCAGTTGCTTGAAGGGCGTTGTTGCAGCATGGTCGATCTCCAGTACCTCCATCCATCCGGCAGCTATTCTTTGCTGTTCTTCGGTGGCGGGCTTTGTGCTACCGATGATATCCGAAAAGCCGGAGCAAATGACCTGCATACAGTTATCCCTGGCGGTAAAGTATTGGTGTAATTCTGGGGAAATGAAGCCTATTCTTTTCTTGATGTCCCATATGCTTTCTCCGGAGCCGCGTCTGCGGTCAAAAAGCCAGAGTTTATTGGCATATGCTTGTGGGTTATCGCCATTGACAAGACTCAGTAAAGTGGATTTTCCTGCCCCGTTATGCCCCAGCAATGCCCATTTTTCATGCTGCCGAACCGACCAGTTGATGTCTTCCAAAATGATATTTTCGCCATATTTCACGCGGATATTTTCCATGCGAATGATATGCTCAAAGGAGTCCTGGTGACTATTTTGAACTAGCTGCGCGATTTTATCCGCTTCCAAAGCCGGGAGTTGCACGGTGTGTTGTGGAGAGACACGTGTCTCCCTAAATTCCTCACGTGTATACTTGCCCGTTATATTACCATTTTCCAGCGTAAGGACATGGGTGATATGATCCGGAATTTCTTGTGGTGAGGTAGACAGCAATACAGTTGTGCCGCCAGCGATAATCGCATTTACCATCTCGCTGAAATCCTTGCGGGTCTGGACATCCAGACCGATATAAGGATTGTCGAGCATTAGCAACTGCGGTTTTTTCAGAAGGGCGTGCGCAATCATTACCCGGCGGGTTTCCCCGTTGGAAAGCTTAATCAATCGCTTATCCAGTAAGGTTTGAATCTTCAGCGGAGCCAGTAATGCCGGTACTTCCGTGATATCCAGGTGTTCACTTACCGTAGCGGAGTTTTCGGAATCCATACTGTTGAACCGTTGTTGGTAGTAGAAATCCGTGGTGGTATTGGAATTATTCTTAAACGTATGATGATGACCGACATATGCGATCAGGTTGCGATAGTTGAAATAAGGATCGGTAACGGTATGGATTTGTTTCCAATCGTCATAAAAGTGGTAATGAATACTACCATTGATAATATTAAACTTACCAAGAATGGTATTCAGTAAGGCGGTTTTGCCTGACCCTCCAGGGCCTGTAATAGCCCATTGTTCATTGGGTTGGATTTCCCAGGTAAGGTTGGAAAAGAGGGTTTTATCGAGGTATCTTACCGTGATATGTTCCAGTGAAAGGAACGGGTTAATGTTGGTTCCCATATTGCGCTTTGATTTTAAAAGTTCATCTGGGGGATAAAAATAGCAGGATTATTCAAAGCTTCCTGTATTTTTATGTGAATAGGATAAATGGTTTTAAATTATACATTATGCGTTGGGATTTAAAAAAGTTTAGTGAGTTGACAACCACAGAACTCTATGCCCTGCTGCATTTGCGCAGTGAGGTATTTGTAGTGGAGCAAAAATGTCCGTACCTGGATATGGATTTTTCTGATCAGAAGGCCCTGCATCTCATGGGATATGATACCCGTAACCGACTGGCGGCATATACGCGGCTTTTTGATAAAGGAATTAAGTTTGCAGAAGCTAGTATTGGAAGAGTGGTAACGGCGCCTTTTGCCCGTGGTAAAGGAGCTGGCAGGGAATTAATGGAAGAGTCGCTGCGCCAGTTATATCAGCAGTATGGCGAACAGCCTGTGCGTATTGGAGCGCAGCAGTACTTGGAGAAATTTTATGGTTCTTTGGGGTTCAAGACGGTTAGTGATACTTATCTGGAAGATGGTATTCCACATGTGGAAATGCTGAAATAATATCATTGATTAAGGAAATCGATGCCGAAGGCATCGATTTTTAGTTCCGCGCTTCGCGCGGTGAGCTGGCGCCAGATAGCCTTTTGCTTTAGGAATGAAATAGCCCTCGCCTTAGGCGAGGGCTGTAGAATGCTTTTATTTTTTAGGTTGCTTTTTCGGTGCTGGCGGGTGATAATGTTCTCTGATTTTGTAGAAAGGTATCACGTAGGAAATCGTGTACTGCATATCAAAAACAGCCCGTTTGCTACCACTCCCGAAGCCGGGAATAGTTAATGGTGTGAATCCATCATTTGTTTTTACTGTATTTAACAGGATTCTTTCTCTTACGTTCCAACCCAGGAACAGATTTTTCAAGACTTCCGTTTTAAGACCCAATACGAGTTCTATCCAATGTGCATTGGCGTTGGTTTTAGGATAGCTTCCCGCCACTTGTCCACCCCAATAAGATGAATGCTGTGTATAAGAAGGCACCTCGAAATTAAAGTGAGAAAATCCATAACGGAGGCCGCCGAAGAACATATTCCTTTCACTAGGATATTGTCTTTTCAGGAAATTGTAGTCTATGCCCAATGTGGCAAACATCCCATTCCCTTTATAGGTGTAGTTGGAATCTGAGTGTGGTGTATTCGTATAACCCAGTTCAACAGCAGCGAACAAACTGGGAGTGATTCTAGCATCTGCTACTACCGTATATTCCTGACGGTAAGGATAGTACGCATTATTGATGAAACGGCTTAAGTCCACACCTACCCGTAACCCGCCAGGGATCAGCCATGAGCTATCTTTCGGCTCAGGAGTGATTTTCCCTTTGGTGATGACATGCGTGGTATCTGCTGGTTTGGCAACAGGCGTTGCTGGCTTGTTTTGAGCCAACGCAGCAAAGCTGAGCAAGCAGCTACTCGTTAAAATAGAAAATATATAGGTGCGTGTCATTGCTATTGGTTACGGACTTATTGATAAACTTGACAGAATCGATCAGGTGAGTAGTGAATAACACTGTATCTATTGTGTAGGTAGTGCCGAAGCCACATCCTGCGGAGATGAACACCGGAGTACGTTTATACCTGAACGTGAGCGTATCTCCTTGAAGGAGAGAATCTATTTTCAGCATAAACTGGCTACTGTCGGCCACTGGCGACAGTGGAAAATAGATATTGTTGGTGCTGTTGTTTTTAAGCAGGGTATCGCGGTTCAGTGCCAGTGTGGTAACGGCTCTGAAGATAGTATCCCTGACAATTCCGGCGCTGTCGTGGCGAAAACCTATGTGTAGGTCCGCACGAAGCGTCTGGTCGCAAACTTTCGTTTCATTTTCGCAGGCGGCCATTCCCAGAAGGAATGCGCCTGCGATCAATAGTTTATAAATATTCTTCATGCTGAAATTTCCGTTGGCAATATATTAAATTCCCAGCTCCTTTTTCAGAAAACGCGCCGTATGGCTGTCTTTACAGGTGACAACCTGCTCAGGCGTTCCTGTGCAGAGGATAGTACCGCCACCGGCACCGCCTTCAGGGCCGAGGTCTATAATATAATCCGCCATCTTGATAACATCCAGGTTGTGTTCAATGACCAAAACGGTATTGCCACGGTCTACCAGTTTGTTCAAAACCTGCAACAGTAGCTGGATATCCTGGAAGTGCAGACCCGTAGTAGGTTCGTCCAGGATATAGATGGTTTTCCCGGTATCTTTTTTAGATAACTCAGTAGCCAGTTTTACACGTTGTGCCTCGCCTCCGGAGAGGGTTACGGCAGATTGTCCCAGTGTAATGTAGCCCAGGCCTACATCTTGTAAGGTTTTAATCTTACGATAGATCCATGGAACTGCTTGGAAGAATTCCACTGCTTCGTCCACAGTCATATCCAGTACATCAGAGATAGATTTGCCTTTGTAGCGGATTTCTAATGTTTCCCTGTTATAACGGCGACCATTACACTTTTCGCAGTGTACATATACATCCGGGAGGAAGTTCATTTCGATGACACGCATGCCACCGCCTTCACAAACATCACAGCGACCGGTTTTCACGTTGAAGGAGAAGCGCCCCGCATTATATCCTCGGATTTTGGCTTCCGGCACCTGTGCAAAGAGCGTACGAATATCCGTAAAGAACCCGCAATAAGTAGCCGGGTTACTCCGTGGCGTACGTCCGATGGGCGATTGGTCAATTTCAATCACCTTATCGATATTTTCCAGCCCTTTGATGCTCTTATATGGCATGGGTACGAGTTTGGAATCGTACGCATGTTTGGAGAGAATAGGGTATAATGTTTCGTTGATCAGGGTAGATTTACCACTGCCGGAAACGCCTGTTACACAGAGGAAAGTGCCCAGTGGGAATTTCACGCTAACGTTTTTCAGGTTGTTGCCGGTAACACCTTTGAGCTCCAGGCTATTGCCATTGCCTTTGCGTCTTTCAGGGATCGGTGAAGAAGTAGAGCCGTTCAGATAGCCAGCAGTAGGCGTTTTCAGGCGAAGGATTTCTTTAGGAGTGCCCGCAGCGACTATTTGTCCGCCGTGTACGCCTGCTCCTGGGCCTATATCTACAAGGTGATCTGCATGCAGCATAATATCCTTATCGTGTTCTACAACGATCACGGTATTGCCCATATCTTTCAGGTTGCGGAGGGCATCGATCAGTTGCATGTTATCGCGTTGGTGTAGGCCGATGCTAGGCTCATCGAGGATATAGGTGATACCCATCAATTGAGAACCTATCTGCGTAGCTAGGCGAATACGTTGAGATTCGCCTCCACTGAGGGTGCGGGTAGCGCGGTTGAGGGTCAGGTAGCTCAGACCTACGTTCAGCAGGAAGCCTAATCTTTCCCTGATTTCCTTCAGGATATCTTTGGCAATAACATTCTGTTTGTTTTCCAGTCTGTCTTCGATTTTGGTGAACCACAGTTGGAGTTTATCCAGGTCCATATTTCCCAGTTCGGAAATATTTTTTTCATCCACTTTGAAGAACAGGCTTTCCTTTTTCAGGCGGGTGCCGTTACATTCCGGGCAGGTGCTTAACTGCATGAATCCTTCGGCCCAGTTGCGTACGTGATCGGAGGCCGTGTCTGCGAAGAATCGGCGTACCGTATTGATCACCCCTTCGAATTCCGTTGCGTACTTGCTAGTATCGATATTTGCTTCCAGGTCTACTTCCTGGTCCAGTGCACCGTTTTCGTCGCCGAAGAGCAACACATTGAGGGCTTTCTTCGGTATGTCAGCAATAGGTGCCGTCAGGGAGAATTTATATTTTTTCGCGAGTTGCTGTACCTGTTTAAAGGTAAAGGTATCACGGGCTTCTCCCAATGGTTTTAGGCCGCCATCATTGAGGGATACGTTGTAGTCGGGAATGACTTCGTTCATATCTATCTGGTAGATGCTACCAAGACCTTTACAGCGTGGGCATGCGCCATAGGGAGAATTAAAAGAGAAAGTGTTGGGAGACGGTTCCTCGTAAGAGAGACCCGTGTCTTCACACATCAACTGTTTACTGAACTGGCTAACCTTTCCGCTATCGTGATCTTGGATAAAGAGGAGGCCTTTACCCATGTTCAGGGCTTTTTGCACGCTCTGACTGATGCGAGTACGGGCATCTTCCTGCACTTGGATGCGATCGATCACCAGTTCGATATCATGTATTTTGTATCGGTCTACCTGCATACGTTCCTTCAGATCGAGGATTTCCCCGTCCACACGTACTTTGAGGTAGCCTTGTTTGCGTACCTGTTCAAAGAGTTCGCGGTAGTGACCTTTACGGCCGCGTACGAGGGGTGCGAGTATGACCAGTTTTTTCTTGTTAAAATTTTTGAAGAGATGCGCGATGATTTCCTCTTCCGAGAAGCGGGTCATCCGTTTGTTGGTATTGTAAGAATAGGCAACACCGATACGGGCGAACAGCAGTCGGAGGAAGTCATATATCTCCGTGATGGTACCTACGGTAGAACGTGGGTTTTTGTTAGTAGTTTTTTGTTCTATGGAGATCACTGGTGACAGGCCGGTGATTTTATCCACATTGGGTCTTTCCATGTCGCCGATGAACTGGCGTGCATATGCGGAGAAGCTCTCCATATAGCGGCGTTGACCTTCCGCGTAGATGGTATCGAAGGCTAGTGAAGATTTTCCACTGCCGCTGATACCGGTGATTACTACCAGTTTGTTTTTGGGCAACTGCAGGTCCAGATTTTTCAGATTATGTTCCCTTGCACCGAAAACGGCGATATGGTCATCTGAAAGTATCTGTGGAGCCGGCGTGGCGGATACATTCTCTTTTTTCTTTGCCATAGTATATTGGGTGTTCACACGGTGCATTCTCCGCTTAGGATTATAGTTTCCAGGTTAGCAGCATCTTAAAAGAAGCGGTGGAATGGTGAACGGAAATTAAGGTATAAAGTTACCTGATTTTTTCTATTCTTTTGATTATATACTAGTGTTTGGTACAGTGATGTTTTATCCCGTGCCGCAGGCGCGGGATAAAACCGTTTCGCGATCAAACCAGCGCCGTTGGCGCTGGTTTGATCGCAAGCGGGAATAAAAAAGGCGGGACCATTGGTCCCGCCCATGCCTTCAGGCAATATATTAAAGCGTTATTTTGTTACGCTTTGTATTTTTTGAATACGCAGATTGCGTTGTGGCCACCGAAGCCGAAGGTGTTACTCATCGCAACATTCACTGTACGATGTTGGGCTTTCCCCAGGGTCAAGTTCAGGTTAGTTGGAATATTTTCACCGAGGGTGGTGGTATTGATGGTAGGAGGAACGATGTCTTCCTGAGTAGCTTTGATACAAGCGATTGCTTCGATAGCACCTGCAGCACCGAGCAGGTGACCTGTCATGGATTTGGTGGCGCTAACGTTCACTTTTTCCGCATGGTCGCCGAAGGCAGCCACGATTGCTTTCAGTTCGCTCACGTCTCCAACAGGGGTAGAAGTGGTGTGGGAGTTGATATAATCAACATCTGCAGTGGTGATTTCAGCATCTTCCAGGGCCTGTTCCATACCGAGTCTGGCGCCGAGTCCTTCAGGATGGGTAGCGGTCAGGTGGTAGGCATCGCAGGTCATAGCGCCGCCGATCATTTCGCCGTAGATAGTAGCACCTCTGGCGATAGCGTGTTCATATTCTTCGAGGATGATAGCACCAGCACCTTCGCCCATTACGAAACCATCGCGATCAGCGTCGAAAGGACGAGAAGCGGTAGTAGGATCGTCGTTGCGGGTAGACAATGCTTTCAGTGCGTTAAAGCCGGCAATACCAGCGCGAGTTACAGGCGCTTCAGAGCCACCAGCAACGATTACGTTAGCTTTACCAAGGCGGATATAATTGAATGCATCCACCAGCGCACTGCTGGAAGAAGCACAAGCAGAAACTGTACAGAAGTTAATACCCATGAAACCGTATTTCATGGCGATCTGGCCGGCAGCGATGTCGGAAATCAGTTTCGGAATAAAGAATGGATTGAATTTAGGAACGAAGTTGGCCTGCGCAAATTCCACGATTTGCTCCTCGAACGTCAGCATACCACCGTTACCGGAAGCCCAGATAACACCAACTTTGGTTTTATCAACACCTTCTTTATCGAGGCCTGCATCCACAACAGCTTCATGAGCAGCCGCCATAGCGTACTGTGTGAAGTTGTCCATTTTGCGGGCTTCTTTTTTATCCATATATTTTTCCACATCGAAATTTTTCACTTCACAGGCAAATTTTGTTTTGAACTCTGTGGTGTCAAATTTAGTGATGGGACCAGCGCCACTAACGCCAGCTTTCAAGTTGCTCCAAAAAGTATTTACATCATTCCCGATAGGTGTTAATGCTCCCAAACCAGTGATCACAACCCTTTTCAGTGTAACAGTACGCATATTGTTTACTTTATATAAAAAAAGTTAGAGCGCAAATTTAGTACTTATTGTTATGAATAATCATAATCATTAAGATATTCTGTTATAATATCTGTTAAAATCCTCTAAAAGCAGCAGGGACAGAGGTTTTTTAAACCTCTGTCCCTGGCCAATAAGTTGATATTTCTATAATATGACAAATAGACACTATTAGGCAGCCGCCAATGCAGGTTCCGCTACCACATTGATTTTGCGGGTGCGTCCCTTCAGGAAAGCGATGATTTCTTCATCAGATTTGTATTTCCCGTTGATATTCACAAAATGCTTTGCTAGGAGATCGTAACGTTTGAACATGAGCCATAACCACACATGCAGGAAGTGGATACCATCGAATACAATCGCGTCATTATTGGTGTATTCCTCGAGGGTTTTGCGGAAATATACGGGATGATCTGTCCAGTGCATGTTAGGTTTCACGTGATGGCTGATATGATAACCATCATTCCAACATTTATGATTGTATTTAGTATTTATACAGGTAATACTGTTTTTGTAGGCATTGTTTGGATCTGCTGCGCAGACAAAGGCATGTTGCGCCCAGTTGCCCACCATCATAATGATCCTGGAAATAATAAACGGCAATATAAATACTACGAAAGTTGCAGGAAAATTGATGAAAGATAGACCTACACAGCCAAGAATAAACAATAATTCGCCTCGCACAGAGCGTATCAGCAATTGTTTACGCTTTTTTCTTACAAAATACATGGCCAGATGGTAAATACCAGCAAAGAAGAAACTGCCCAGGTAATGAAGAAAGCCCCGGAAAGAATCTCGCTGGTAGGACATGGTAGAACTTTCATCCTCCGGCATATTGTTTTCCGGATGGTGCATTCCGATATGGTGACTATAATAAGTTTCTGGCGTTTGTCCGAAGAGGGGACCTAGTACCCAAGGGAGATAGTGGTTGAGAATTTGGTATTTCCGCTCGAAGAAAGCGCGGTGACTAGTACAATGCAACATCAAGCCAAAAGGACCTTTAAACACGACATTGTTCAGGATCTGATATACGATGGCGGCTGTCCACCAGAGCCAGGAAACGGTTCCAGGTATATACAGCAGGATAGCCAGTGGCCACAACGTAAAGGTGATTTTCAACGTAAGATATACAAAGGGAAGATCACGTTCATCTTTGATCATACGTTTGAAAAGCCTGTCGAACACTGATTCGCTGGTAGGCTTGATAAATACTGGATCCGTTATGTTAGTGAGTTGCTTCATGTAATTCCGTGTATAGTTGGCTACAGCCTTAACTGCTCCTGGATGGAAAAAAACGAGGGATTTTTACTGCTAAACGCAGAAATCCATCGTATATTATTCAGATTGCAAATTCTCATGGGTAAGTTAAGCATTTTAAAATGGTCTGCGACTATTTTTGTAATTTCCGCCCCCGGAAATCCAAGGATGGGTGGAATCATGCTGAACTGAGCCTGAACACCTGTTCTTTAACTATCCAAAATATTCCCGAAATGAAGAGATTGACGCTCAAAGATGTAGCCAGAATGGCTGGTGTAGCACCGAGTACGGTATCATTTGTTTTAAATGGTAAGGCCAAACAAATGCGTATCCGCGATGAGGTGGCTCAAAAAATCATGGGTGTTGTTAATCAATCCGGCTACGAACCCCATCGTGTAGCGGTTAACTTGCGTACTGGTCAGTCCAAAACTCTGGGCCTCATTGTGGAAAGCATCTCTGGTAGCTTCTTTGCCAGCCTGGCCCGCACTATTGAGATTGAAGCGGAACGCCTAGGGTACAATGTAGTTTACTGTAGTACGGAAAATAATGCGGAAAAAGGTGGCGAACTCATCCGTATGTTGGGCCGCCAGATGGTGGATGGCTACCTAATAACTCCTGCACCAGGTATGGAGAACGATATCCGCCGCCTCGTACAGATGCATAAGCCTGTAGTGCTGATGGATAGCTATTTCCCAGGTATCAAAGCGCCCTATGTACTGATCGATAACTTTCATGGTGTACAACTGGGCATGGATCACCTCTTCGAAAAAGGATACCGAAAAATTGGGTATGTCAGTGTGGATATCTCCCTTATCCAATTGAGCGAACGTCAACGCAGCTACGTACAAGCGCTGCGGAAAATGGAAATCCCCTTCCGTAAAAAAAGGATGGTGGAGCTCAATTATCACGACAGTAGAGAGCAAAACCTCGCTCACCTGGAAGCCTTTATCCGGGAAAACCGCGATCTGGACGCTATCTTCTTTGCTACTAACTACCTAGGTATCCTTGGTTTGGAAGCGCTGGGTCGCCTCAAACTCAGTATGCCTAAGCATATGGCGGTGATCTGCTTCGATGATCACGATATCTTCCGATTATACCCTCCCGGCATTACCTGCATCGAACAGCCGATAGAAGGCATCGCCAGCAAGGCTATCACCCTGCTGATGAAGCAATTAGACAAACAACAGGGCCCGCTGAAAGAGTCGCAGGTAACCCTCCCTGGAAAACTGATTGTTCGCAGTTCCACCTAACCCATTGCTGTTAAAAAAATAAATAGATATTTGTCTTAGGATCTGAAAAAATTTAATACTTTTAGTACACAACTTATGAGCGATAGTGAAGATTCAACCAGCGAATCTTTTTTTATAGGCCTGTGCTAAATCGATTTTGTAAAGATTTTCCATTTATATAGACAAGTATGAAAAAAGTTGGATTGCTAACAGCAGCTTTATTTTTAATGTATGGCGGCGCCAAGAGCCAGACTGTGGATAAAGTCACTGAACCGGTAGAATGGGTAAATACGTTGATGGGAACAGACTCCAAGGTAAGTCTCTCTAACGGTAACACCTACCCTGCTATTGCGCTTCCCTGGGGGATGAACTTCTGGATGCCACAAACAGGCACCATGGGCAATGGCTGGGCATACCAATACACCGCCGATAAGATGAGAGGCTTCAAACAAACGCATCAACCATCACCGTGGATCAACGACTATGGCCAGTTTGCGATAATGCCTGTCAACAGTACGCTGAAATTTGATCAGAACAAAAGAGCTAGCTGGTTTTCCCATAAATCTGAAATCGCTAAACCTTACTACTACAGCGTTTACTTGGCAGATGCAGATGTGACCACAGAAATCACACCTACCGAAAGAGCCGCCCAGCTTAGGTTTACCTATCCTGCTACAGATAGCGCTTTCCTCGTAGTAGATGCTTTTGATAAAGGTTCCTATATCAAAATTATTCCTGAAGAGAAGAAAATTATTGGTTATACCACTAAGAATAGCGGTGGTGTGCCTGCTAATTTCAAAAATTATTTCGTCATCACTTTCGATAAACCATTTACGGTTACGAATACCTGGCACGATAGCGTACTGGTAGCGGGCAAACTGGAAATGCAGGCGGATCATAGTGGCGCCATTGTTGGCTTCAAAACTACGAGAGGCGAGAAAGTGAACGTGAAAACCGCGTCTTCCTTTATCTCCTTTGACCAAGCAGAACTGAACCTGAAAAACGAAATAGGGAACGATAATTTTGATGTTACCCGCAATAAGGCAAAGGCTATCTGGAATAAAGAACTGGGCCGCCTTGCCGTACAAGGTGGTACACCAGAACAAGTGCGTACTTTCTACTCTTCACTGTATAGAGTATTGCTGTTCCCTCGTAAGTTTTACGAGATCAATGCTAAAAAAGAGATTGTACACTACAGTCCTTATAATGGTGAAGTCCGCCCTGGCTACATGTTTACAGACAATGGTTTCTGGGATACTTTCCGCGCAGTGCATCCGTTCTTCACCTTGATGTATCCTAGTCTGAGTAGTCACATTATGGAAGGGCTGGCGAATGCTTACAAAGAAAGCGGCTGGCTGCCTGAATGGGCTAGTCCTGGCCACCGTGATTGTATGATTGGCTCCAACTCCGCTTCGCTGATTGCTGATGCTTATATTAAAGGTATTCGTGGATACGATATCAACACTTTGTACCAAGCGATCCTGAAGAATACAGAGAACGAAGGACCACTGGAATCTGTAGGTCGTAAAGGGGTGAAATACTATAATACACTGGGTTATATTCCATACGATGTGAACATCAATGAGAATACTGCCCGCACATTGGAATATGCTTACGACGACTTCACCATTCTCCAATTGGCGAAAGCGCTGAACCGTCCAAAGGCAGAACTGCAGTTGTTTACCAAGCGCTCCCAGAATTTCCGTAACGTGTTCGATCCGGAAACTAAACTGATGCGTGGTAAAAATAAAGATGGCAAATTCCAAACGCCTTTCAATCCATTCAAATGGGGAGATGCTTTCACAGAAGGTAATTCCTGGCATTATACCTGGTCTGTGTTCCATGACGTGCACTCATTATCTGAGTTAATGGGTGGAAAAGATATGTTTGTGAAGATGCTGGACTCTGTTTTCACTATGCCTCCTACATTCGACGAAAGCTACTATGGCAGCGTTATTCACGAGATTCGTGAAATGCAGATCATGAATATGGGACAATATGCTCATGGCAACCAACCTATTCAGCATATGATTTACCTGTATAATTATGCTGGTCAGCCTTGGAAAACGCAGTACTGGGTACGCCAAGTGATGGAACGACTGTATAAATCTACTCCTGATGGCTATTGCGGCGATGAGGACAACGGTCAAACTTCCGCTTGGTACGTATTCTCTGCGATGGGCTTTTATCCTGTTTGTCCGGGTACGCCACAGTATGTACTGGGTACGCCGCTCTTCTCCAAACTCACCATGACCCTGGAAGATGGTAAGGTGATGGAAATCGACGCTCCTGCAAACAGCGAGAAAAATCTCTACGTACAAAAAGCTTCACTTAACGGTAAAGACTATACGAAAAATTGGATCAGTCATGAAGACCTTCAAAAAGGTGGAAAGCTGATATTCAATATGGGTGCGGATCCTGCCAAAAATAAAGGCACGAATCCGGCGGATTACCCTTATTCCTGGTCTACCGCGAAGTAAATATATTAGAACGATTTCATTGTTCACTGTAACTATTTCATCCCGATTCTTCGGGATGTACTTTTTAGAATAACCTTAATTATCAACCATGAAGAAAGTATTACTGCCACTACTGCTGGCTATTACTGGCGTGGCCACTGCCCAGGAAAATGTACTGCAATATGTAAAGCCCATTACGGGCACTATGCGCATGGGACATACCTACCCCGGCGCTACCGTTCCCTTCGGCGCTGTACAGTTAAGCCCGGAAACAGACACGATTCCATATGAAATGAATGGAAAGTATAACCCAGATGTGTATAAGTATTGTGCTGAATATCAGTATGAAGACAAAACTATAGTTGGCTTCAGTCATACTCACTTTAGTGGCACTGGGCATTCTGATCTGGGGGATTTCCTTATCATGCCTACCACTGGCGAGCTACAATTAAATCCTGGTACAGCAGACCATCCAGAAACGGGCTACCGCTCTGTATTTAATCATAATACGGAAGTGTCTGAACCAGGTTATTATAAAGTAAAACTGGAAGACCATAACATTACCGCTGAGATGACAACCAGCAACCGGGTTGGATTTCATCAATATACTTTCTCTGAAAACGGGACAGCACATATCATCTTGGATATGATGTCTAACATTTACAATTATGAAAATAAAAATGTCTGGACGTATATCCGTGTAGAGAACGATACGCTGGTAACAGGTTTTAGACAAACTAACGGTTGGGCACGTACGCGAATAGAGTATTTCGCTATGGTATTTTCCAAGCCTATTCAGCATTATGGCCATCGCAATTATGCCAAAGATGTGTATAGAGGCTTCTGGCGAAAGTTTGACCAATTCCATGATTTTCCGGAAATGGCTGGTAAGCAGATACGTGCTTATTTCGACTTCCAAACCACCCCTGGAGAAAAGATTAAAATCAAAATGGCCTTGTCTCCCGTAAGCACTACAGGAGCTCTTAAAAACTTGCAGGCAGAAATACCTGGATGGGATTTTGATCAGGTGAAACGAGATGCACAGCAATTATGGGCGAAGGAGCTAAATAAAATTCACATTGAATCTGCTAGTAGAGAAGAGAAAGAGAATTTCTATACCGCCATGTACCACGCTTTTATCAATCCAACTACTTATATGGATGTAGACGGCGCTTATCGTGGACTGGATATGAATACTTATAACACAAATGGTTATACGAATTATACAACCTTCTCTCTCTGGGATACCTATCGTGCGTTACACCCTTTCTTCAACGTTATTCAGCCTTCCAGGAATGCGGATATGATTCGCTCTATGATGGCGCATTATGAGCAGAGTGCGCAGCATATGCTGCCAGTGTGGTCGCACTATGCCAATGAAAACTGGTGTATGATTGGCTACCACAGCGTTTCCGTAATTGCAGATGCTATTATGAAAGGCAATGCACCCTTTGATACCCATAAAGCCCTGGATGCCTGTGTAACCACTGCACGCCATCGTACTTATGATGGTTTGGGTTACTATATAGACAAAGGTTTTATCCCAGAGGATAAAGAAGGTTCATCTGTTTCTAAAGTATTGGAATACGCCTATGACGACTGGTGTATTGCCCAGGTAGCAAAGAAATTAGGCCGTCAGGAGATCTATGACGAATTCATCAAACGCTCGCTCAACTATAAAAATGTATATGATCGTAGTACCGGGTTTATGCGTCCGCGATTAAGCGATGGTAGCTTCAAGCAAAACTTTGATCCGCTGCAAACGCACGACCAGGGCTTTATTGAAGGGAATGCCTGGAATTATAGTTTGTATGTGCCACAATATCCGGCAGATATGATTGAGATGATGGGTGGAAAAAAACAATTCGCGCAACATTTGGATTCCCTCTTTACCATGGAATTACCAGATAAATATTTCGCAGAAACAGAGGATATAACCCGTGATGGTATTATTGGTAACTACGTACATGGCAATGAGCCTTCGCATCATGTGGTATACTTGTATAATCATACTGGACAGCCGTGGAAAACCCAGGATAGAGTAAGAATGATTTTACGGAAGATGTACCACCCTGGCCCTGATGGCCTCGGTGGTAATGACGACTGCGGACAGATGAGCGCCTGGTATATTTTCTCCTCGCTCGGTTTTTATCCTATGTGTCCGGGTTCTGATCAGTATGAGCTGGGAAGTCCTGCTGTGGATAAGGCTACCTTACAACTGGAGAATGGAAAAACATTTGTAGTAGATGTGAAAAACCAGTCGGATAAAAATGTGTATGTACAACAGGTATTACTGAACGGCAAACCTTGGAAACAGCTTGCCATTGGCCATTCGGATATTATGAATGGAGGGATAATTACTTTTGTAATGGGAGCTAAACCGAAAGACTATACGAAATAAAACATCCCTTAGATCACCCAATAATAAAGAAATGGCGTATCAAATTTGATACGCCATTTCTTTATTAAGTAGGAGGTATTTTAAGGGTTACAGTTAATCGTTATCCTTTTTTTTGTTGTCGGCTATAATGAAGGCTGCGTGAACGCTTGGTGGCGCAGGTTTTCCTTTGAGTCCTTGCCATAATACTTCATTAAACAAACGGTCTGAAATATCGTCTTCTTTGGAGAAGTTAAAGGCGGCGCTTTGAATGGCTGCTGGTGTTATCTTAATATTTTTCTCATCCAGATTTACATTTGAAGGCAGATGATGGAATGGTGTGAAATCGGGAGTACTCGTGAATGATCTCCATAAAGGAGTGGCTGCTGCGTCATATTGCGTCATAGGAGGCAAACCCAGTATCAGTTCAATAGTCCTTAAAACAGAAGAGGAAGAATACATGGTATGATCAATCGTACCTCGTTTAATATAGGGGCCGGCGAGGTACATGGTACTTCTATGTGCATCAATATGATCCGATCCGTTTTGTGCATCATCTTCTACAATGATAACAACTGATTCATTCCAAACGGGGCTTTTGCTTAGATGTTCTACAAATAACCCTACCGCCAGGTCATTATCTGCAATATGTGCATAGGGAGTGGGTCTTCCTATTTGCATTCCTTCCGTGTGATCGTTCCCAAATCGGATGGTATTTAAAGCAGTAAGCGCATGATGTGCTATTAATGAATCGAAATCTTTCTGCCAAAGCCTGAATTTGCTGGTATCTTTCACGTTTAAAGACCAGTCGTAATTGGGGCAGATATGATCTTTCAAGATATCTATATTAGGTTTATTTACTCCTGCAAATTCACCATAGCTTCTGTAGCTGACGTTATTTCGTTTACAATTATCCCAGATAAAGCCACCCTTATTATTGGCAATTGGGCGAAAACCTTCCCCATCATAAGAGCCGCCTCTTCCCCCGTAACTGGTGGGCCAAGTTTTTTCTAGGTAGTCTGTTGCATAAGCGCCTAAACTCCAATCATGTCCGTCGGCGCTTACTTCTGCATCGCAGTAAAAGTTATCCAGCAATACGAAATCCTTTACCAGCGCATGTTGATTGGGCGTATATTGTTCACCGAACAACAATAAGCTGGTATCTCCCTCTGCGCCAGGAACATCGCTCAATACCTGGTCAAATGTTCTGTTTTCTTTGATGATGTAAAACACATATTTAATGGGTGATGGGTTTCCTACTTTTACTGGAACAGGGTTTCCTTCCTGTCCTGGGGCGTTCATTTCTTTTTCTTTACTGTAAGGGGTATTACTATATACTATTTTAGATAGAAGGGCTAATTGAGGGGAAGAAGGTACTTTTATTTTACTGAGCGTGCCTGTAAAAAGTGTCCCTATGTGTCGTGCTGGTATGGATTTATCTACTCCGCTTTTATGGCTTGTTACTGTTTGTTTCCTGGCCAGTGGATTGGGTCCATTCCTATTAGGCATGGAATTAAATCCTTTGCCATTACTGACATAAATGTTTTCTCCGATTACTTTTATACTTGTGGGGTACCATCCAGTTGGAATGAAACCTTTTGATACACTTTTGCCTGGTTGGCTCACATCAAATACCGCCAGGCAATTATTGTCGGCATTTGCGATATATAGTGTCTTTTGGTTTTTACTCAGTGCTAATGCGTTTGTCGTGGAACCGCTTGGCGCATTGGGGTATAGCGCGGCATTGAGGGTTTCGACTATGGATTTATTTTTGGTGTCAATGACGGATACGGAATTGTCGTTGGCATTCGCCACATATAACCATTTTCCATTTTGGGACAATAATAAATCATTGGGATGATCCCCCACTTCAATCGTAGTATCGATTTTATTTTCCAGCAGATTATACAGCGCAATTTTTTTTGCTCCCCAAAGGCTGATAAATAGATAATGTTTGTCTTTTGATAATAGACAGGTGTATGCTTCGGAGAGTAGAGAAACCTTTTTTTCCACTTCTTTTGTGTGGATGTTCAGTATATACAGACTGTTGTCTTCCTTTGTTACTACATACAAATGGTTGGTTTTCTCGTCTATATCAAACCCAGCAGGTGAAATATTTTCTTTTTTATTATTGCTCAGATAGCATGTGTCTGAAAGGATAAGTTTATCATTTTTAATTTGATATTGAAGGATCGCATTGTCATTTCCTGCGGAGGCATACAGTGATTTCCCATTGTTACTAAATTTGAGGCCGTACCATGACTTTGGTATCGTGATATCATCTAATACTTCAAATTTTTCTGGATCAATTAATTGTAGCGATTGGCGTCCTTCTCCATTATTGGTAACAGCCATTCTTTTTTGGTCTTTTGATATGGCAATATTTAATGGTAGATCTCCGAGTGGAAGACTTTCGCCAATAGGTGTAATTGACCAGCCATTAGGCAACAATATTCTTTTTGCAGTGCTATCCTGGACGGATTGGGCAGAACATATGTTGGTACCCAGTAATGAAAGGAAGAGAACTAAATATTTCATTCTACAACATTGTACTAATAATTAAAGAAATTATACTCCCGGATCAAGAAGATTGTAGGCTGACTACAAATCTGCTGCTCAATAAAGCGGTTCCGCCCGAAGGGCGGAACCGCAAGTATGGCGTTTGTACTGAAATGGCTTTGCTGTAAGCCCCAGCATAATCTTACCAGCCAGGACTTTGTGTTAATTTTGGATTTAACACCAATTCACTGGTTGGAATGGGATAATAATAGAATTTATCCTGCCATGCCCTGGATACATCGTAGTTAGCTAACCAGTGGATGTTGCCATAAGTACCGTTTGTTAACATTACTGAATTTCCTGCGATAACGTAATAAAATACTCCTTTTACAGGATTGGAAGGCACGGCGCTTACAAAGGATACATTGAGTACACCGTCTCCATTCATCGCATAAGAAGTGTTCATCGCTGGAACATAGACACCGAGATAAGGCATGCTCATTAAATACCCTGCTTTCCAGCGTCTGATGTCGTCAAAGCGGTAGCCTTCACAAGCAAATTCGATACCTCTTTCCCTTCTGATTTCCAGTAGTGCAGGGTCGGAAATATTAGGGAAGTAGGTAGTAGCCAGATACGTGTCTGCGGTAGCTGGGTAAGAAATATTAGTAATTCCAGCTCTTGCTCTTAACAAAGCAATTGTATTTGTCCAATCGGCGTTGGTAAATTGGCCCAGTTCCGCTTTCGCTTCCGCATAGTTCAGCAGTACTTCTGCATATCGGATAATGGGGATAGAATTGTTATTCTGAGATTTATTGTCCAGGCTTTTATCGTCCAGGGTATATTTCATCACCTGGTATCCTGTAAATGTGCCGGAATAGTCGGGTGGTGCTGGTGAACCATCCAAACGTTTATAGCCATTACACCGTATTGTTTGTTGGAGACGCGGGTCTCTCGCTTGCATTTCATTTACAAAATTAATGGTATCGAAATTTGGCTGATCTGTAAAGCGAGAGCCGTCCAGTTTAAGATAGGTATCCACAAACTGTTTGTTGAGGCTCACTCTATTACCGAAGGTAGGACTCGTAAAATAGTAGTTGAGGGAACTCCATTGTTTTAAGGCATTACTATATACCGAAGCAAGCAGCATTTCATCAGACCAAGGGGTTTCTGTAGTGAACAATGCCCGGTAATCTGCCAGTGGTTTGCCGGTGTTATGCAATTTGTAATATCCTGAACTCATGACTTGTGACGCAGCATCGGCTGATTTCTGAAGAAAATCGGTTGCAGATGCGGTAAGGTTTAGTTCCGTATGGTACTTGCGAAAAGTACCTTCAAACAAGCATACCCTGGATTTGAATGCCAGCGCTACCCATTTGGTGATGGTGGAACTACTGTTGTCTTTTGCAACAGGTAAATTGGCGATGGCGAAATCAAGATCCGCTACAATAGAATCCATCACCAAAGTCCTTGGGTCTCTTGGCTTATACAATGCAGGGTCGGTTGGACTTAAAGCATGGCTGTACCAAGGTACGTCTCCATATTGTTTTACCATGCCAAAATAAAACCAGGCGCGGAAGTATTTGGCCACTGCGGCAAATCCATTACGGGTACTAGCTGGAATAGCAGTGCTGTTATTACAATTATCAAGGAAATAATTGATATTCCTCAAAGTTCCCCAAGACCATCCGCTCACATTGTTGGCATTCGTGGAGGATTGCATGAGTGTAGGAACGGTAGCACCTGAGATATTATCAGAAAGATTGTCTGTTGTAGCAATGGTCATGGCCGATGGTGTCTGGTCTACATAGAATGAATTTACGTAGAGAGCCATGTCACTGGCATTCTGAAAAGTTTTATCAGGAGTCAGGCTTGCAAATGGGTGCTTGTCCAAGAACTTTTGGCATCCTTGCAAGGCTATCGCTGTGCTGAGTATAAAGATTATTTTTTTCATGATATTTCTCTGAATAAAAATGCTAAAGTGTAATATTCAAACCTATTGAGTATGATTTCAGCATAGGGTAGGAATAACCGTTACCATAGCCAGATGACAGTTCTGGATCAGATCCGTCAATTACTTCTGGATCGATGTTGGCCGCGTATTTGTGCAAAGGAGTAAGTGTGAATAAATTCTGACCTGAAATATAAATCCGGGCATTTGTTATGCTTGCCCTGGTTAACCATTTCTTAGGTAAGGTCCAACTAATGTTCAGGTTCTTTAAGCGCATGTATGCTGCATTCTGCATGTAGCGGTCATCTGGCGGAGTTAACTCTCTTGTTCCCAATTGGGCAACATATCCGCGGTAACGAGGGAAATAAGCATTTGGATTTTCCGGCGACCATACATTTTTCATCATATACGCAGGCACTTGGTTATATGTTCTGTTGTATTGTCCCCAGAAGTTACCTTCATCCGCTCCTGGCCACCAATCTCTATGTCCAATACCCTGGATAAAAGCATTGAATGCAAAGCCTTTATAGTTCATGCCCAGGTTAATGCCGTATGCATAACGAGGAAGGGAATTACCAATTACTTTAAGGTCGCCATGATCGGCTAATGTACCCTGCCCAATGTTAATAGCATTATCTCCATTGAGGTCTTTGAATTTAAGATCGCCGGGCATCAGGGTATTGGCGTTGGATACGATAAAATAGCTTTGATCAGGATGGGCTTTGTCGAGCTGCGCCTGTGTAAACAAACCATCCACTGCAAATCCCCATATTTCTCCATATCGCTGTCCTTTATAGAAAACATTGCTATTATTACCATAAGGGATCAGGCCATTAGGGTTATTGTATCTGGTGATATAGGCCTTATAGTCAGAAAGCACTACACCAACACTATAGCCCAGGTCATCATTGATATTATCCTTCCAATTTAGGGAAAGTTCCCATCCCAATGTTTTCAGATCGGAGAAGTTACCATTGGGAACACCAGCGCCAAATACGCCAGGAAGCGGTTGGCTTGGGGTAAACATGCCAGTGGTATTTCTTCTGTAATAATCGAAGGAGGCGCTTAATCTGTCTCTCAATACGCTGATGTCGATACCTGCATCATAGGTGGTGGATGTTTCCCATGTAAGTCCCGTTGGGAGTACACTTGGCATCCTGGTATAAGTTGGGTAAGCTCCATTGAGCACCACATTATTTGCCTGAGAAACACCCATCGTTTGAATGAACTTATACGGAGGAATCTGACCATTACCCAAACTACCTACAGACGCTCTCAATTTCAAATTATCCAGCCAGTTGCTGGTGAAGTTCATAAATGATTCTCTTGAAAGAATCCATCCCAGTGACAGGGAGGGGAAGAAGCCAAATTGAGAATAGCCAGGGAATCTGGAGCTACCATCATATCTACCATTTACTTCCAGCAGGTATTTGTCTTTGTAGTCATAGTTGCCTCTAAAGAAAAACCCGGCAACAGCCCACTCGTTACCACCTCCGGAAACCTGATAGTTTTGGCCATTCAGTAAGCTGAAATCAGGCAGTGATGGGTCAAGTACGCCATCCCGCTGTACAAAATTAGTCTCGTACCTACTATCTTCTATATTCACACCACCGAGCAGTTTAACATTATGACTGCCAAATCGTTTTTTGGCTTCCGCATAAAGGTTGGCTGCATAATATTTGGTAACGCCAGTCGTCTTATTTAAGCTGCTGTTTGTAGAAGCGCTATAAACGCCAGGAGCAGGACTGTAAGATACAGGGTAATACTTTCCATCAACGGTGTTATTCGTGTATGCATAGGTAAAATCTCCCTTCAGATTTAAGAGATTCTTAATGATATCGGCTTTGAAAGAAGCCGTATTTCGGAGATAAAATTGTTTGGTGACGGTGGCGTTATTACCAGTGGATAAATCCCCAACGGTTTGATAAGATGAAGGTGTAAGCGTTCCGTCAGGGTTATACATCACCCCTACAGGGAAAGCCGACAAATCCATCATTCTCCATACAGGTACGCCATTGTTGGGAACCGGGTATGTATACTTGTAGCTATTGAAATCAAGGTTATCGCTAAGGGTAAGCCATGGTCTGATATTGATATCGCCTTTCACCCTTAAATTATATTTGTCGAAATTATCGGTATTGTACCGGAATATTCCTCCCTGGCTATAAGCCCTTCCAGAAATCAGGAAACTGGAATTTTGACCGCTTCCTGTAATGGAGATGGCATTGTCTAAACCATATCCATTGTTTTTATACAACTCATGGTACCAATCTGTGCTACCATAATAGATGTATTTGCCAGTAGCTGGGTCTATACCTACTTTCGGCAGGGATGGATCTAAGGATCGAGCTTTTAAGGAGTCCAGGTAGTAGTTAGGGAAAGGTAAAACGCCGTTGATAGTGGTAGGGGACGATTTATAATCATACCAGCCGCCATAGGCATTCGCAAAAGCTTGTGCCCATTGATAACCATCTGTCACCAATTTTGGATCGATGGTTTTTTGATTGACGGTATAACTGGAATTAAAGTTAACCTGCACCTTACCTTTCTTCGGATTTTTGGTAGTGATTAATACCACGCCAAAAGAGCCCCTTGCACCGTAAATAGCTGCAGAAGCAGCGTCTTTCAGTACTGAGATAGATTCGATATCGTTGGGGTTTAATAAAGAAGGATCTCCTGAAACACCATCTATCAAGACCAATGCAGATCCGCCATTAATGGAAGTAATACCTCTCACATTGAACGATGGAGATCGGATAGGCTTACCATCTGTAATCGTAATGTTCAGATTGGGGATTACACCCTGAAGCCCTCTTGCGACATTGGGCATCGGTCTATCAGCCAATACTTCACCACTGACCTGGGTTACAGCGCCTGTGAGGTCCACCTTTTTTTGAGAACTGTATCCTACAATAACCATTTCATCCAAACTTTTTGCGATCTGGCTCATTTGTATAAGGATGGAATTTTTCTCATTAGGTTTTGCAATAAACCCTGCAACTAATTTCGGCGCATATCCAACGTGGGAAAACGTTAGATTATATGCTACTCCTGGCTTTAATCCATGCATTACAAATACGCCTGCTGTATTTGTCGTGGTATTTAAAAAGGTTCCATTCTGTTCTATCCTGACAGTTACATCCGATACAACTTCTTTTTTTTCATTGACAACAGTTCCTGTTATCTCCGTGGTGGCTTGCTGTGCAAATAGTCGATGCGCAGGCATCATCAACGCTAGGCACAAGATCATTTTCATTGTTCTGATAAAAATGTGCTTCATTTATGTTCAATTTTAGGTAATACACTCCCGTTACGCCTTAAGTGCAAAGTCTTAAGGCGTTTACATAACTATTAAATGGCTTATTTATGGAATGGCTTTAGATACGGTATAATTGTCCCCTTCTTCTTTTACCTCCAGTTTGTTCATGGTGCAAATGACTCGGAGCACCACTATTAATGAATCTGAATTAGAGATTGTTCCTGTGAAATTTTTTCCTGCAATATCGCTCGCATCATAGATGACTTTATGATGATGTATAGCAGATAGTTTTTCTATTACTTCGTGTATTGGCGTATTGGTAAATACTACCTCGGATGCGTCCATATTGGCATTGGCAATGACCTCGGTAGGTTTATCAGTTGCAGGTTTTACGCGATTTACGCTCGCTACGGCGAGATAACTATCATAACTAACGATGTCTCCAGGACTCAAAAAGACATCCTTTTTCCATCCTCTGATATCCCCAGTTGATTTTACAACCACCTTACCTGTTATGAGTTTAACTTCCACTTTCCTAGAAGTGGCTGCCACCCTGAAGCTGGTACCCAGCGCAGTGGTTTGCAGTGATCCGGCATAAACGGTAAAAGGATGGTGATGATCTTTGGCAACCTCGAAAAAAGCCACCCCTTCTGCATAAATATCCCTGTGCTGCTGACCATAATCAGAACGGTACCTGAATGATGCGTGAGGTTCCAGGCGAATAGTGGAGCCATCTGAAAGTTTGTAGGATACTGATTTATTGGTATGGTTAGTCTGAATTGTCCAGGTCAAAGAATCCTTTGATGTAGCTCCAGTTGAGACTTCAACAGCAGCTATCACTTTATTTTCATGCTGATGGTGTGATAATTCATATCTCAACCACCAGGTGCCGACTGCAAAAAGGACGATGGCGGCAGCCACTTTTCCCCATGTTTTTAGTGTAAAGACCCTTTGCCTGTGCGTTTCAGTAGCTATTGGGAATACCTCGTCCCTGATATTTTGTTTTAATGCTGCGATATCATCAGCTCCCAATAAGGGAACATTTATCTGCTCATTCCATTCCTCCACCGGAAATAATTCTTCCATGGCCTCAGGATGCTGAGCAAGATATTCCATAACGTATTCCCATTCTTCGGGCTCACATTTGTTTTCAAAAAATCGTTGTAATAATTCCGGATCTATTGGCATGAAAAAATGAATCGCTTTAATATTAATACGATAGTGGAAGATAAAATCCCCTGCTGTTAATAATTCCCTAACATAGAAACTTTCGGGGCGCTATAATGGACTGTGGTAGCGGGTTTATTTAGGGATGGTATATTATTACAGGAAAAAAGGTGGCAGGAGAAAAACAATTTTTAACGAATAGGTACTACTTGGCAATTGAAACGATATGCTTCTGCGCCTTGCTAATATGGTCTTCGACGGTTTTTACGGATATGGAGAGTTCTGTTGCTATTTCTTTATAGGAGTACCCATAAATATGTCTCAAAACGAATACTTTTTGTCGGACTGGGGAAAGTGTCCGCATTACAGAATGGATGTAATCGGCGTTTTCAAGTGACTTGCTGGAATCCTCTACTAATAGCTCGGGAAATGTGTCTATATGCTTTAAAGGGGTCGTCTCTTTTATTTTTAGGGTGTTTTGTTGGCGAAGGAAATCGATCAAACAGGAAGCAGCAATTCTAAAAATTTGGATGTCCACTGACAATTCTGATGATAGCGTATGTCTGAAGCGCCATAACTTAATAAATGTCAATTGTACCAATTCTTTTGACATTTCTTCCGACTTGGTTTTTTTCAGGAAATACCCATAGAGCTTACATTGGAACTCGTCAAAAGCCAATGAAAAAGCAACCTCGCTCCCCTGTATTATATCATCTATACTAACCAAGACCCCCGATAAAATATTGATAGAAAATGAAAATCCATGCGAAAGTAGAGCTAATATATTAATTAAAAGTTAAGATTAGAAAATCTACATCAAAAAGAATCTGATTCTTTTGGTGTAGTATACCAAGAGGCTAATTTTCTATTACAAAAGGCTGTATCCAAAAAAATAAAGAAATGAAGTGACGTCACTTCATTTCTTTATTTTTTTGTCGCCCCTGCCCAGCGGCAGGGGCGACAGGCAGGGATTTCCGCTTTCATTTACCTTTTGGTACAGCTCTTATTAGCTGTCATATTTTAAGAACGAAGTGTAATGGAAGTAATACCCAATGGCACTTGCTCTTTCGTATCAGTAGGTTTGAAGTGCAGCGTCAGCGTATGTTTTTTACCGTCTGTGATAGGGGTAATTTTTATACTGCTATTAGCTGGAACTTTCTCCTGTGCTCCAGGTCCGATAATAGTAGAACCTAGTGGATTACCATCCAGAGAGGCTTCTACCTGGAAGCCAGCTTGCACTGCTTTATTGACCATATAATTTAGGTCGATGGCAGTTACGTCTGTCAGGTCCAGTCCTGCGTATTCTACGGAACTAGGCGTTACGCCAGGGATCAGGAATTTCATACCATTCATTTCGAAGGCAGAAACGCCGTCTGCTTTGCTGTAGCCTGCCGCAGGAATACGAGGATTGTATAAGGAAACAGCAGCCGTACCTGTCATAGGTTTGATGCCAGCGCCACCTTTGTCTGTATAGCTAGCGGTGAGATAAAATACCCCATCATCTTTGATCTGTCCTTTCAGGATAGGATTGATGTTGCCATTAGCAGCCAGCGACGGTTCTCTGTTGGTAGCCCCTCCGATAGAATAGATATATTCCACCAGTTGACGCGCTTCTGTCATAGAGAGGGTTGGGTGGGCCGCCATAGCGGTTTCTCCCCATACGCCACCACCGCCATTGATGATTTTTTGTGCTAGCTTATCTGGTGCAGCAGGATCGGTTTTATACTTCTCTGCTACTTGTTTAAAGGATGGTCCGATAGACTTCTCATCCAGTTTATGACAAGTTTTACAATCAGATATTTCCATGATATTTTTTCCTGCGATAGCACCAGTGATAATCTGGTGGCCTTGTGGCGCCGCCGCTTTATCGCGACCTTGTACATAATCTGCTTTTACATACAGATTACTGAGATCGAGTTTGCCATCTGCGGAATTACCATCTTCATGGTCGCGTACGTCTACCGCATAATTTACCTGCTTGTTAGGGAAATAGAACATCTGGTTCCCTTTGATGTTGATATTTACTACAGGTGCTTCATTGCCCGCGTATACAGGAATTTGGATACTACGTGTTTTAGCACCATGTTCGTCTATAACGTCAACGGATATACTGTATTCACCTGGACTCGTGAATTTATAATCCACTACTGGTTCTTTGGTTTCTTTTTTCTCGCCATTGCCGAAATACCAGAGGTAAGACAGTTTATCTCCATCCGGATCACGACTACCTTTCGCAGAAAGCTTCACGGTGAATGGTAAGCCACCGCTTAATTTATCCACTTCTAATGCAGCCACAGGCGCGCGATTGCCACCATTGTAATCAATGCGGGTTAAAGCGGCATCTGGGTTCTTACTGAACCAACCGTTACCATATTCGAGTACATAGATGCGGCCATCAGGGCCCATTTCCATATCGATAGGTGCATTTAATTTGAGATGAGGCATAAAGCGCTCCATCTTAGAATAGTTAGCATCTTTATCCATGGTAACCGCCATGATCCAGCCACGCATCCAATCGTATATGAAAAGTTTATTGTTGTAGTAATCAGGGAAACGTGTCTCCTTGGGATAATATTCACTATGATATACTGGTCCCGCTTCTGCATTACGGCCACCAGAGCCTACCAACGGGAACTCTGTTGATTTTGCATACGGATACCAGATAAAGGCAGGAACAGCCGGCGGCAGTTCTTTCAGCCCGGTATTATTACGAGAATTGTTAATAGGGTGTTTAGGGTCGTAAAATGCCCCGCTTTTCCCTGTTTCATAGTCATATTCCCGATAAGGCTTATTATCGGCTATAAAGAGCGGATAACCGTAATAACCGGGCTTTTTCGCTTGGTTCACTTCATCATAACCACGTGGACCGCGGAGACTGTCATCCACATTGGCATCCGGACCTACTTCTCCCCAATAGAGATAACCAGTTTTCTTATCGATAGAAATACGATAAGGATTACGGGTACCCATCGCATATATTTCAGGTTTAGTGCCAGCAGTGCCTTTAGGGAAGAGGTTTCCTTCCGGAATGGTGTAACTGCCATCGGCCTCTACTTTTATACGCAGGATTTTACCACGGAGGTCGTTGGTATTGGAAGACGAACGTCTGCCGTCGTACTGCAGATGTCCCGGACGATCATCGGTCGGACCATAGCCTTTACTCGCATATGTCTGGCCTGGCTCGTCGAATGGAGTAGTGTTATCACCCGTAGAGAGGTACAGTAGATTATCTGGTCCAAATGCAATAGAACCGCCTGTATGGCAACAGATATCGCGCTGTGAATAGAATTGCAGGATATGCTTTTCAGACGCCATATCCAGTTTGTTGTTTTCAAACTTGAACCTGGACAAACGATTCACAGAAGTATCTGCTGGTGAATAGAAAATATAGATGTAGTGATTGTTTTTGTAATCAGGATCTGCAGCTAGTCCGAGGAAACCTTCTTCTGCATTCACATTAGGGACATTTGTTTTGTAGTAAACATTTAGGAATCCTACCTGTGTGATAGTTTTGTCCGCTTGTTTATACATCATCAGTTCACCCCTGCGTTGCGCCACGAGGATGTCGAGGTTAGGAAGAATGGTCATCTCCGTAGGTTCAAAAAATTGTCCTGCGGCCAATACATTCTTGGTGAATCGGTCTTCATCCGGTACGCGCAGCGTAGTAGCTTTGCTGTAATCCAGTACTAAGTTATCCCCAATGGCATATTTTACACCAGCTCTCAATTGGTTGAGAAAATTCTCTTCCTTGTAAGACTCAGGCGTATGGCCCATACCTGTGTAGAAAGCGCGTCCGCCGTCATATTCATGATACCAGCAGATAGGGTGATTATTGTTCATATCACCACCTTTGTAAGTGGTTTCATCTAATTTGATGAGCACATTTACAGTGGTGTCTAATTTTTTGAAATTGTACCATTCATCTGTGTGTGAGAAAGATGGTGGCATTTTGTACGGCTCGAAGAACTGAGGTGTTTTAACATCCAGTTTTGCATCGTGCACGCCTTCCGGATGGTTGGCAAATTGCGCACCTACAAGATGGTTGTACCAACCCCAATCGTATTCCGTATCGGTGCCAGCATGAACACCTACGAAACCGCCACCGGCTTGGATATAACGTTCAAAATCTGCTTCCTGGTAATTGTCCAGCACATCGCCGGTAGTATTCAGGAAAACCACCGCCGCGTATTGTGCAAGGGTGTCTTCATTGAATTTGGTTGCATCTTCTGTCGTATCTACCTGTATGTTCAGGTCTTTTGCAATAGTGGTGGTGAAGGCTTCGATACCCGCAGGAATAGAAGCATGGCGGAATCCCATGGTTTTAGTAAAAACCAGGATCTTGGCTTTTCCTTCTCGTTTTTTCGTACAGCCGGCAACGATAGTAACCAGTACTACCAGCAGGAGCAGTCTGTTAATAAGTTTCATTATGTTGATTATAAATGGTAATAGGAATTATTTCACTTTCATGTTGGCTGTATACTGAATACCACCGAGTAAGTGCTGTAGGTACAGCGGATCGGCGTAGGATTCTTTCGTATGGCCCATTTCTGTATAAAAGGAGCGTCCGCCTTCGAAGGAGTGGTACCAACACATAGGATGGTTATCCCCATTTTTACCGCCTTCGTAGGTAGATTCATCAATCTTAATCAGCACATGAATATCAGGATTGATGTCCTTGAAATTGTACCATTCATCTTTGCGAATCCAATCATCAGGTAGATGTTTCGTAGAGATGTGGGTTTTATCCACCACTTTTAGGGTAGCCACCTGCTGTTTAGGGTGACTGGTAAAGTAAGCGCCTGCCAGTTTGCCATACCATGGCCAGTCATATTCGGTGTCTGTGGCAGCGTGTATACCCATAAATCCGCCACCATTGTGAATGTATTTCTGGAAGGCCTCCTGCTGGGCATCATCCAGTACATCACCGGTGGTACAACTGAAGATAACGGCATCGTATTTCTTCAGGTTGTTGTAAGTAAAAACGGAAGCATCTTCGGTCGTGTCTACCGCAAATCCGTTATCAGCGCCCAATTTCATGATAGCTGATTTGGCAACGGGAATGCAGTCGTGCCGAAATCCTTTCGTCTTGGAGAACACGAGTACGCGGTACTTGTGTTTTGCATTGGCCATAATGGAGGCCGCCAGTAATAAAAACGCGAGGAACGTGGTGATTTTTTTCATCGTGTATACGTGGTTGTTATATCGTTGGAATAGAAAAGGCATAAAGCGTGGATTCGCTTTATGCCTTTATAAGAAGGCAATTGTGATTACAACTGCCGGATTTTAATATCGCGGTAAGACACTACGTCTCCGTGGTCCTGGAGTGCGATATGGCCTTTTTGATATTTGCCAAATCCTTTCCAGGTTTTGAATTTACTGTTAGCAACGAGGGCGTCCCATTCGGGTGTGCCCATAGTTGTTTCAACGGTAGTAACGCCATTGAGTTTCAGTGTCAGGTGGCCGTTTTTCTTGATGATTTGGGCGGTATTCCATTCACCAACAGGTTTAACAGCCTTCTGAGAAGATTTCACCAGATCATACAGATCGCCAGCATTATGTTTAATGATTTTGCCATCAGGATGTTTGTCATCATCCAGTACTTGCATTTCCGGGCCAGTTTCGTAGGTAGCCTTGTACTCCGGAGATTCGTTTACACTGAAAATGATACCACTGTTGCCACCTTCGGAGATTTTCCATTGGATGGATAGTTCGTAGTTTTCATATTCATTGTTGGTAACGAGGTCTCCACCGGGAGCACCATTTTTTTTAGCTGCCTGATCGAGGACCAGGGCGCCATCTTCTACTTTCCATGCCGGGCTGGCAGCATCTTTATGAAACGTATGCCATCCCTTAGTGGTTTTGCCATCAAACAGCAATTTCCATCCCGCTTTCTTTTCCTTGGCAGTGAGGGTGTTGGGTTGTTGTGCTGATGCAACTGTACCGATGAATGCGGTGAGTGCAGCAGCCAGGATTACTTTTTTCATGCTGGCATTTTGTAAGATGAAAGTTGATTATTTGGCAGAAAGAGAAAGGATATATTTCACCATTTCTTTTGCATCATCCTTAGAAACACTGGTGTGTGGTAGCATCGCTACTTCGCCCCAGTTACCTGAACCACCTTTGATAATTTTATCAGCCAGTTTATCCACATTTTCATCGTTGTTCGGGTATTTGCCAGCGATGTCTTTGAAGGCAGGGCCTACCAGTTTCATTTCTTCCTTATGGCAGGTTTTACAGTCGGATTGCGCCATCAGTTCCTGTCCTTTGGTCATTGGTTTGTTGGCATTAGGTGATACCATTGAATTATCCGCAGCTTGTTCTGTTTCACTGCTCGTTTTCTGAGCGGCTTTGTCGCCACCACCACATGCTGCGAAGAATAATGCACTCATTACAAACGGCGCCAGATATCTCTTTTTCATTTTCTGTTATTTATTGTTTAGTGATGCTTATTTTATCAGATTCCCAATATTCTTTTGTTGAAAGCGTCGTCTGTGGCGGCGCCTGCGAAATCATCGAATGCCTTGTCGGTCACACGGATGATATGATTTTTAATGAAAGGAGCGCCTTCTTTCGCGCCATCTTCCGGATGTTTCATGCAGCATTCCCATTCCATCACCGCCCATCCGGCGTAATCGTATTGGGTTAATTTGCTGAATATAGATTTGAAATCCACCTGACCATCACCGAGGGAACGGAAACGTCCCGGGCGATCTATCCATGCCTGGAATCCGCCATACACGCCAGATCTGCCAGTAGGATTGAATTCCGCGTCTTTCACATGGAAAGCTTTGATTCTTTCGTGATAGACATCGATATACTCCAAGTAGTTCAGACATTGCAATACCAGGTGACTTGGATCATAGAGGAGACAAGCTCTTTTATGATTGCCTACTGCTTCGAGGAAACGCTCGTAGCTGGCGCCATCGTGGAGATCTTCGCCCGGATGTATTTCGTAGCATACATCTACCCCTTGTTCTTCAAAAGCGTTGAGGATAGGCATCCAGCGTTTGGCCAGTTCTGCGAATCCGGCTTCTACCAGTCCTGCAGGACGTTGTGGCCAAGGATACATAGCCGGCGCCCAGAGGAGTGCGCCACTAAAGGTGGCATGTGCGTCCAAGCCCAAGTTACGACTGGCTTTGGCAGCGTATTTCAACTGGTTAACGGCCCATTCCGTGCGAGCAGCGAGATTATTGTGATATTGTGCAGGTGCAAACTGATCGAACATTTCAGTGAAAGCAGGATTTACTGCTACTAGTTGTCCTTGCAGATGTGTACTCAGCTCTGTAATTTCCAGTCCTGCGGCGTTAACGATACCTTTGATTTCATCTGCATATGTTTTGCTTTCAGCGGCTTGTTGCAGATTGATGAGACGCGTGTCCCAAGTGGGGATTTGTACCCCTTTAAAACCAATAGAGGCAGCCCATTCACAGATACTTTTCAGACTGTTAAAGGGAGCAGTATCGCCCATGAACTGGGCCAGAAATATACCAGGTCCTTTTATTGTTCTCATAATACCTTTCCGTTTAACCAATTACTAGATTTCGAAATTAGTCCATTTGGTGTCACTCTGCGAAGATTTCACCACATTATCGATAAATGCCATACCACGAATCCCTTCTTCCACGCCTGGGAAGTCCAGTGATTCCGGTGCTGGCTGGGTTCCATCGATTTTAGCGGATAAAGTTTGCGCAAAGTTACGATACAAATTTCCGAATGCTTCCAGATATCCCTCCGGATGTCCGCCTGGTGTACGGGTATTATGTGTCATGTAAGACGACTGGGCCTTGTAGCCATTACCGGCTCTATAGATTTCCGTTGGTTTATCCAGCCATTTTACCAGCAGGGTATTAGGCTCGTGCTGTGCCCATTCCAGGCCGCCTTTCTCGCCATATACACGGATTTTCAGGGCATTTTCCTCGCCTGCGGCTACTTGAGTGGCCATCAGTACGCCGGAAGCGCCATTGTCGAAGCGGAGGAGTACAGCGCCATCATCGTCCAGGGCGCGGCCTGGCACAACGATATTGAGATCGGCACATAATTTTTCCAGTTTTGCGCCGCTAATATATTCTGCGAGGTTGAAGGCATGTGTGCCGATATCGCCCATAGCGCCGGCTTTCCCGGATTTTTTAGGATCGGTTCTCCATGCAGCTTGCGCATTTCCTTCTCTTTCGCTTAGTTTAGACAACCAGCCCTGTGGATATTCTACCCATACTTTTCTGATTTGACCGAAATCTCCGTTTTTCACCATTTGGCGGGCCTGTTTGACCATTGGATAACCGGTGTAAGTATGTGTGAGAAGTAAAGAAAGGCCGGTGGCTTCTACTTTTGCTTTCAGTTGTTTGGCTTCGTCCAAGGAAATGGTGATTGGTTTTTCAATTACCACGTTAAAGCCTTTGTCCAGCGCCATCATGGCAGGTTCAAAGTGGGCGAAGTTAGGAGTAACGATGGTCACGAAGTCCAGTCGCTTATCTGCCGGCATGGCAGCTTCTTTTTCCAGCATTGTTTTGAAATCCGTGTAGGTACGTTCCGGATCGAGAAACAACATCTTCCCGGAGTCTACTGCAATCTCAGGATGTACACTGAGAGCGCCTGCTACGAGTTCAATAAGGCCGTCCATGTTGGCGGCAATGCGGTGTATAGCACCGATGAAGGCATCTTTACCGCCTCCAATCATTCCCATTCTGAGCTTGCGTGTCATATAATCAAATCAGCTTTAAAATTTAGAAATTATGCTACTGCGATTTCAGGTTTTTTACGATTGCGCATATAGAAGAACAGCGCGGTGAAGGCCACTATCAGGATAATAGGAATAATCAATGTCACATTCAGGATCTGCGGACCGGCAACGGATTGCGCATGGCCGAATGCTGCTGCTTCTGGCGAGCCTGCGGCAGCGGTGCGGTAAGCATCCAGGGAAGCGCCTGCTGGCAGCTCTTTGGCAAGAATGCTGTCATAGAAACCACCCATGAAAATAGTATAGATAGAAACGGCAAACATACCAGCGCCACCCACCAGGTTCATACCCAGTGCACCAGATTCCGGAATATTTTCAGATACAAAACCTATCATGCAAGGCCAGAAATAAGTTACGCCCATACCAAATATGAATGCAGCGAAAAATACCATATTGCCGGACACGTGCGCTAACATGTAAAGTCCGAGGGCAGACAATACTGCTGAAATCAGCAGTACACCGGTAGCAGACATCCTATGAACGATAGGCCCAGCAAAGGCTCTGCCCAAAGTTTGCACACCGGCGGTCATGGCCAAGATCAGGATAGCGTTTTCGGTGACGTTTTTCAAGAGTACTTCAATCCACTGACCAGTAAACAGTTCAGTGATCGCAGTGCCGAACATCAGGAAGAATATCACGATGAACAGCGGTGTGAAGAGAGATTTATACATCTGTGCATTGGTGATACCAGAAGCTACGCGTTCTGTTACTGGGAAATCCAGTTGCATGAAAAGGTAGCCATACAGCAGGGTAGGAATGATCATGGTCGCCATCTGCACCTGGTAGTTAAGTTTCAGGCCAGAGAGGAAGAACACGGTCAGTGCGCCAATCACAATGCCTCCAGGGAACCATAGGTGAAAGTGGTTCAGTTTGGTGGTTTTGTTGTTGGGGAAGATGGTGGCTACAAGTGGATTACAGGCGGCTTCCACGGTACCGTTGGCCATGCCGATGAACAGCGTGGAGATAAACAGTGTGGTGAAACCAGTGGCGAATATTGTCAGCAGGATACCTGCCAGGTGCAGTACAAATGCGGCCAGGAGCAGGCGTTTCATACCGATGATATCGACCACAAAACCTCCAATAACCACTGCCAACGGGAAGCCCCAGAAAGCAGTACTGGCTATGATGCCCAATTGTGATGCACTTAGGTCGAACTGTTTGCCCAGATCACCGAGGATTCCGGCGCGGATTCCAAAGGATAGGGAGGTAACCAGTAATGCCATACAACTGGCTACAAATAACTTTGATGGCTGGATCGCCTTTGCCATAAACGTGGAGTTTTGTGTGATTTTTAAAAACAAGTAATAAAACGACTAAATTTATAAAAACTATTCACACTTTTTCATCTTTTTATGGATGAATGGAGTGGATAAACCCATTTAGCTTGAAGAAATGTTGCAGTTTTTAGGCATTTTGGCAGTGTCGGTGTAGCAGATAATTCAGTGGAACTGTTAAAAAGTCCTGTGCAAAGCCCCTTGTAAGGTGTTGGTATTGTTAAAATTTCTAATTCAGGAATTACAACCGAAATGAGTCGGTAATTCCCCAAATTTATTACTAATTTTACAGGCCTTGTAAAGCAGCACCACAAATGACACATTGACATGCAGGCTTTCCAAGCATAATATTTGCGTAACCAGAATCCCCGTCTGTTTAACATCACCAGGCCAGCGTCATCATAGTGCCAACGGTACTGGCATATACAGCGAGGAATTGAAATTGTAATCCGTAATTAAACATTCTATATGTTAGGTTTTTTAACAAAACTGTTTGGAGGGAATAAGTCTGACAGAGATATCAAGTCTATCGCTCCAATAGTGAAGCAGATCAATGAGGAGTTTGAAAAGCTGCAATCCCTACCTATTGACGACCTGCGTCATAAAACCCAGGAGTTCCGCACCCGTATCAGGGAGCATGTTGCTACTATTGATGCTGAGATAGCGGAAAAGAAAGAAACCGCGGAACAATCAGAGGATGTTACAATTAAAGATGCTATCTACCAAGAAATAGATGCACTGAAGAAAGACCGTGACAAACAGCTAGAAGTAATTCTACAAGAGCTGTTGCCAGAGGCTTTCGCAGTGATGAAAGAAACCGCTCGCCGGTTTACCAACAACCCAGAAATGACTGTAACAGCTACCCCGCTGGACCGTCAACTGGCTGTTACAAAAGATTACGTTACCATTGAAGGCGATAAAGCTATCTGGAAAAACACCTGGACAGCCGCTGGCAACCAAGTGACCTGGAACATGGTTCACTACGATGTACAGTTGATCGGTGGTATCGTACTGCACCAAGGTAAAATTGCTGAAATGGCAACGGGTGAAGGTAAAACATTGGTGTCTACCCTCCCTGCTTACCTGAACGCCCTCACCGGCGAAGGCGTACACATAGTAACGGTAAATACCTACCTCGCTCAACGTGACTCCGAATGGAACGGCCCTGTATTCGAATTCCTCGACATTACTGTAGACTGTATCGATACCACTCAGCCAAACAGCGCAGAGCGCCGTCAGGCTTACATGGCAGATATCACCTATGGTACCAATAACGAATTTGGCTTCGACTATCTCCGTGATAACATGGTGCATAGCCCTGAAGAAATGGTACAACGCAAACACCACTACGCAATGGTCGATGAGGTGGATAGCGTATTGATCGATGATGCCCGTACCCCACTCATTATCTCTGGTCCAGTTCACCGTGGTGAAGAACAGGAATTCCATATCCTGAAACCACGTATCAACGACCTGGTAGACTTACAGAAAAGAGAAGTTAATAAATATCTGCAGGAAGCGAAAAAACTCATCGCTGAAGGTAAAGACGATCCCAAAACTGGTGGTCTGGCCCTGATGCGCGCCTGGAGAGGTTTGCCTAAAAACAGTGCCCTCATCAAGTTCCTCAGCGAACCAGGTATGAAAGTATTGCTCCAAAAAGCAGAAAACTACTACCTCGCAGATCAACAGCGCGAAATGCCAAAGGTGGACGCGGGTCTCTACTTCACTATCGAAGAGAAAAATAACAGCGTAGACCTCACAGATAAAGGTATCGCCCAGATTACTAAAGCGGGTGAAGATGCAGACTTCTTCATCATGCCAGACGTAGGTTCTGAACTGGCCGAAATCGAAAAAATGGATATCCCTTCCGAAGAAAAACTCCAGCGCAAAGATGTGCTGTTGCAAGACTTCGCAGCGAAATCCGATCGTATCCACTCTATCCAACAACTCCTGAAAGCATATACCCTCTTCGAAAAAGATGTGGAATATGTGGTAATGGAAGATAAAGTTAAAATCGTAGACGAACAGACAGGTCGTATCCTGGATGGACGTCGTTACTCCGACGGTCTGCACCAGGCGATTGAAGCGAAAGAAAATGTGAAAGTGGAAGCCGCTACACAAACATTCGCTACAATTACCCTCCAGAACTATTTCCGTATGCACCACAAGCTGGCTGGTATGACCGGTACGGCTTCTACTGAAGCAGGTGAGTTCTGGGAAATCTACAAACTCGATGTGATTACCATCCCAACCAATCTGCCTATCTCCCGTAATGATGCAGAGGATTTGGTATACAAAACAAAGAGAGATAAATACAAAGCTGTCATCGAAGAAGTGAAGCAGCTCCAAGCAAAAGGCCGTCCTGTACTGGTAGGTACTACTTCCGTAGAGGTATCCGAATTGCTGAGCAAAATGCTGACCTTCGAAAAAATTCCTCATAACGTACTGAACGCGAAACAGCACGCCCGTGAAGCACAGGTAGTTGCTGCTGCCGGTCTGCCAGGAGCGGTAACCATCGCTACCAACATGGCGGGTCGTGGTACGGATATCAAACTCGGACCAGGTGTGAAAGAAGCAGGTGGTCTGGCTATTATCGGTACAGAAAGACATGAAAGCCGTCGTGTAGACAGACAGCTTCGTGGTCGTGCCGGTCGTCAGGGAGATCCGGGTTCTTCCCAATTCTTTGTTTCCTTGGAAGATGACCTGATGCGTATGTTCGGTTCCGACCGTATCGCTGGTCTGATGGACCGTATGGGTTATAAAGAAGGAGAAGTGATCCAACACAGCATGATCACCAGATCCATCGAAAGAGCACAGAAAAAAGTAGAAGAAAATAACTTCGGTATTCGTAAACGTCTCCTGGAATATGATGACGTTATGAACAAACAACGTACAGTTATCTATTCTAAACGTAACCACGCACTGTTCGGCGAAAGGCTGTCTATCGATATCGATAACGCATTCTACGATGTAGCTGAAAACATGGTGACTACCCACAGAGAAAGCGGCGACTATGAAGCTTTCAAAATGGATGCTATCATGAACTTCGCGATCGAAACAGAAATCACTTCAGAAGAACTGGCTCGTACTGATCTCCAGGCACTCGCTAGCAAACTTTATCATGAAGCGAAAGGCAACTATCTGCGTAAAACAGAAGCGATCGATGCACACATGCTGGATGCTGCTAAAACCATCCTGCAAGAGCACAATCAGCAGTTTGGTACCATCCGCGTACCATTCACCGATGGCAGAAGACAACTGATGATCTTCGCTGATCTGCAACAGATCGTTGAAAGCCACGGTCATGAAGTACTCAGCACCCTGGAACGCAATATCACCCTGCACCTCATCGATGATGCATGGAAAGAGCACCTGCGCGCTATGGATGATCTGAAACAGTCTGTACAAAGTGCTGTTTACGAACAAAAAGATCCATTGCTGATCTATAAATTCGAAGCATTCAACCTGTTCAAAGAAATGGATGGCGAAACTAGTCGCGATATCGTTTCTTTCCTCTGCAAATCCATGATTCCGGTACAACAAGATTATCCAGAACAACAACAGTTTGAGGAGAGTCGCCGCCCGGAGGAGAAAACGGACATGAGCCGGATGAGAGCCACCCATGAAGATCTGAGTGATCAAGCGGGTGCATATGAAGGTGCTGCTCCAGCTTATGCCCAAGATGTAGAAGAAGAAAAACATGAGCCGGTTCGCGTAGGTCCAAAGGTAGGTCGTAATGATCCTTGCCCTTGCGGAAGCGGTAAAAAATTCAAACAATGTCATGGTCGTGACCTCTAAGAGGAAACGCCCTGAAAAGGAATACAGAAAACGGATTGCAGATAATGCAATCCGTTTTTTTATTTAATTTCGCCCAATAACATTTACAGATGGAAATAAACCGCTATATTGATCATACCGTACTGAAACCTACTACTACACTGGAAGACATTAAGAAATTGTGCATGGAATGTGTAGAATACGATTTTGCCGCCGTTTGTGTACCCCCGCTCTATGTGAAGATAGCAAAGCAGTTCCTAGCATCTACCAACAGTAAAGTAGCTACTGTAATCGGTTTTCCGTTTGGATATTCTGCTATTGAGGCCAAAGTAGCTGAAACGGTACTGGCTATTGTGGATGAGGCAGATGAGCTGGACGTAGTAATTAACATCTCCGCAATAAAAAATAACGATTGGGAATACCTGGAAAAAGAGATCGCCAATCTCATGTATATCATCCGGGAAAAGAAGAAAGTGATTAAGGTAATCATCGAAAGTGGTGTACTGACAGACGAAGAAATTATCAAGTGCTGCCAGTTGTATGCAAAGTACGGCGTGGATTTTGTTAAAACATCCACCGGTTATGCCGAAAAGGGCGCTAGCGTTCATGCAGTACAACTGATGCGCGCCAACCTGCCGGCAGAAATCCAGATCAAGGCTTCCGGTGGTATTCGTACCTTTGCTTTTGCTAAGGAGCTCGTGGAGGCCGGCGCTACCCGTATCGGAGCCAGCGCAAGTGTGGCCATCGTGAATGAATCCAAAGCCTGATTGCAATTTTGACCAATTAAAAAGCTATGCATAAAATTTTCATCCTGCTCTGCTGCCTACTCGGTACAACCTGTGTTATGGCCCAGGACAATACCGCTACCAGCAATGGAACCGTGAGAGTGATTAAAGATAGCCGTGTTGATGCGCTGATTAAAAAGCAGATTTATATCAACACCCTGGCTATTCGTAATCAACCAGGTTTCAGAGTACAAGTCATCTCCACCAACAAACGCGCTGACGCGAACGAAGCAAAACAACGGGTGATGCAGCTATACCCTGATATTCGTACCTACATGGAATTTCAGGCTCCCTATTTCAAAGTTAGGGTAGGCGATTACAAAACACGTGAAGAAGCCACCGAGCTAAGGGATAAACTGTCCAGCCTCTTCTCTGGAGGAGTATTTGTTGTCCCATCTACGATTAACGTGTCACCGGATAAAGAACTATCTAATGAAGAATCTAATTAAGGAGCTGGCAAAAGCCTATGCTCCTGAGTTCATCGGCATCAGGGAACACCTGCATGCACACCCCGAACTCTCCTTTCAGGAATATGAAACGTCCAAATTTATCCAGCATAAACTGACCGAATTTGGGGTCCCTTTTACAGCAGGTATCGCGGGCACCGGCATTGTAGCCTTGATCAAGGGTAAAAACCCGGAATCAAGGGTGATTGCCCTCCGTGCAGATATCGATGCACTGCCTATTACCGAAGCTAACCAGGTTCCTTATAAATCAAAGCATGATGGCGTAATGCACGCCTGCGGCCATGATGTACATACTACCTGTGTGCTCGGCGCTACTAAAATTCTGAATGAGCTGAAGGACCAGTTTGAAGGAACAATTAAAATCCTTTTCCAACCAGGGGAAGAAAAACATCCTGGAGGCGCCAGCATCATGATTGAAGAAGGCGCGTTGAATAACCCCAAGCCAGACGCTATCCTCGGTATGCACGTGCAACCAACAATGGAAGCAGGTACACTTGGTTTCAGAGCCGGACAATACATGGCAAGTGCAGATGAAATCTATATCACAGTGAAAGGTAAAGGTGGTCATGCCGCTCTGCCACAATCTACTGCTGATACTATTCTCATTGCATCTCACATCGTAGTAAGCTTGCAGCAGATCATTTCAAGAAATAATAATCCTTTCAGTCCTTCTGTACTCAGTATTTGCGCATTCAACGGCGGATTTACTACCAATGTTATCCCCAGCGAAGTGAAACTGATGGGTACTTTCAGGGCGATGGATGAAACTTGGCGCTTTAAAGCCCATGACCTGATCCGTAAACAGGCTATTGGCGTGGCACAGGCGATGGGGGCTGAAATTGATATCGATATCCTCGTAGGTTATCCTACACTGTATAATAACGAAGCCGTTACAGCACAGGCCCGCGGCCTGGCGGAAGACTTCATGGGACTGGATGCCGTGATGGATACAGAAATCAGAATGGGTGCGGAAGACTTTGCGTTCTATTCTCAGATTATCCCGGCTTGCTTTTTCCGTCTGGGAACAGGTAATGCGGCAAGAGGCATAAATTCCGGCGTACACACGCCTACTTTCGATATCGATGCACGTGCCATCGAGGTGGGAATGGGTGCTATGGCTTATCTGGCCACACAGTTCAAAAAATAAGAAATGCCGATAGAAATCGGCATCACTCTTTATAGGAAAATGTTGTTTATGAGAAGTCCTGATGGAAATCAGGACTTTCTTTTTGCTTGTAAAACTGATAAGTATAATTTAATCTTAACACTATTTTATCTCGCTGATCATGCGTGCGCTGGTACCGGAAACTGATATGGCACTTGCGCTGTCCAGCAGAATATTTTTCTTAGTGAAATACACATCTCTCAACTGAAGAGAACTATTTCGGCCCATAGAAATGCTGGCTGCTGGAATAGTATCACTATCATCAAAAGAGAGTGAATTGTACTGGCTACCTGCAAAGCGGAAACTGTTTAATTTCAGGTCACTCAGTTCTGTGTTAGCGCCTGCGGTGCACTGAATTTGTAAGTCGCCACTGGTGTACCCCTCTACTCTTACGTTACTATATTTGTTGATAATGACTGGTAAGTTTGTCGTCTTCACCCAAACCATACCGTCCTTATTCTTCAGGCTAATGAACAGCGTATCGTTTTTCTGCTGATAGTCTATCTCTCTGGCGTCCAAGATCTGGTTGACTGAATCCTGCTTCAATACCACCATATTGTTGCCATGTTTTTCCATAACCGCGTCCAGATCCACATTTCCTTGCATGGTATCCACTACCTGCTGCACGTTTTTATTAAAGACGACTATCACGCGAAATGGTTGCACGGAGACGTAAGGATTTTTTTCATAAATTTTATTTTGGGGTTCCTTGTGCATCCATGCATCGTTTTTCTCTCCTTTTCTATAGCTGGCCCAGATGGTGATATCTGCGAGGAGCATCAGTCCTATGAGGATGCTGAAGAAGCCTATAATGAGTTTGGTACTAGTTTTCATGACCGTTGAGTTTGCTTTTTCTGAATTGGTCGTAATAAGGTTTAAGGTCGTCGAGACTTAAATCGAGCAGGTAAAGGTTATGGAAGAATTGAGGCAGTTCATTGGTGATAAAAGCATCTTTCTTCGCCTGCATGATTTTTTTCACCGCATCTGGTTGAATAAAGTACCCGATACCTCTTTTATTGAAGATGATGTCCTGTTGTTGTAATAGTTCGCAGGTGCGCATCACCGTGTTGGGATTGACTTCCAGGGAGACAGCCAGTTCTCGGACTGAAGGAATTCTTTCCTCAGGGAGCCATTTGCCCAGGAGAATCTGTTCGTTTATATAGTCGGCTATCTGAATATAGATCGCCTGTGTGTCTTTGAATTCCATCGTATTACTTTTTATTGTATTTCCTTGTCAGCAATGCGGAAGTAAGCCATTGTCCAGAAAGCTGGTATCAGCAGGTATTTCCCTATGAAAATGAAGGAGGTGCCTAGCCATTCAGGAACAAAATAACCTGTTGATAGATGAGTGTTGGCGGTACTTGCACCTGGTTCGATAAGCCCTGCCACCACGAAAGGAACACTTGCATTCCAGGACTGCAAATGACCGACAAAGAGAATATTGGTGAAGCCGAGATTAATTACCCAAATACCTGTTTGAATCAGTATAAGGACGAAGAAGATCTTCGGCAGGGCGAATTTATGAAAGAAAGTAGCGCCAAACAGGTAGAGGGAGTTCATACCCAATACCATCAATAAATAGCTGCCAATGGTGAAAGGCCTAGGGAAAAAGCGATCCATATCCGTTGTTATCTCCGCATGTTTATAGTGTGTGGCCAGGTAAGAGAAGAACTGAACGCCAATGTAAACGCAGAGATTAAAAACTACTATTGCGGCGGTGAGCGAAATAATCAACTGGGTCAGAAATTTTTCCAGGTGAGATGCTGGTAACAAGAAGAAATCGATACTCCTTTCGGGTTTGGAAAGTTGATTGAAACTTCTGGATGCCATCAGGGCGGTAAAGGCGAGTAAAAGTGTAAGGTACAATGGCAGTATGTCTGCCAGTTCGAAAGACGTTTTGTACGGGTTCATTGTAATTACGGCAATCAGGCCAAACAGGCAACAGGCAGCGAGAATAGCGGCTGTACCTAGTAGGAATACCTTGTATTGGTCTATGATCTCTTTTCGAAGATAAAGGCCCATTCGGCGTAAAGAGAAAACATTATTTGGTTGCATAAGGGATCAATTGAAAATTTCCTGAATAGATTGGCGGTTGGAGAGAACGGCATTGAACAATAGTTCCATATCAATTCTGCTATGTTCATGCTGTAGGTTAGGCATGACCACGGAATGTCCGCGCAGATTGCTGTCGGCATATATTACCGGAATGGATTTGTCCAGTTGCGGAAGCACTTTAAAACTCAGTTTATCCGTTACCGTTTCCACCGCTTCTCTGAAAATGATGCGGTGATTGTCGATGATCACGATACTATCGATCAGGTTGTCGAGGTCTCTGACCTGGTGTGTGGAGATGACAATGCATTTATCTTCTGTCAGACACCCAGCAATCAGTTTGCGGAAAATGCTTTTGGAAGGGATATCAAGGCCGTTGGTGGGTTCGTCCATGATGAGTAGGTGGGTATTACAAGCCAGGGCAAAGCATATCAAGAACTTTTTCTTCTGGCCGTAAGACATTTCCGTCAGTTTCTGATTAACTGGGATGTCAAACTCTTTCAGATAAGTATCGAATTCCTGTTCATTGAATTTCGGATAGAAAGCAGCTCTGGTGTTAATAAACTGTTGGATGCTGATTTTAGGGAGATAAAATTCTTCCGGTACTAGGAATATTTCTTGTAAGAACGAAGGGGTTCTGAACCGGGTTTCTTGGCCAAGTACTTCTACTTTCCCGCTGGTTGGGAATAGCAGCCCTGCTATTTGTTTGAGTAATGTGGATTTCCCTGCACCGTTCTTGCCCAGAAGGCCATATATGTGGCCGGGGCCCAGTTGGAGGTTCAGGTCATCGAATAATGGCCTGCTGGGTTTGTAGCTGAATTTCAATGACTGGATGTTAATCATATCAGTGTGGTTTAGTGTACTACTTAACTAGTACACTGTAAAAGTACAATTTCTTTCCATATGGCAAAATATTTTTAGGGAGATGACAAGTTGGGGAAATGCAAAACGCCCGTCAGTGCAAGACTGGCGGGCGTTTTGTGGAAAAATTAGCTTTATTGGTTCTTATCCCAGTTCAGGATAGAGAGAGAATTGTTGCATGAAGGTGTTCACTTCACCACGGATTTTAGTGATAAGCGCTTCGTTATCAGCATCCATCAGCAGTTGGTCTACCCAATCTACGATCAGCGGCATATGGTTTTCTTTCAGGCCACGGCTGGTGATAGCGGGAACGCCCATACGAATACCAGAGGTAACGAAAGCAGATTTATCATCGAAAGGCACCATGTTTTTGTTGGTAGTGATATCTGCTTTAACGAGGGTTTGTTCTGCTTTTTTACCAGAGATGTTTTTATTGCGCAAGTCGATCAGCATAAGGTGGTTATCGGTACCGCCAGAAACGATCTGGTAGCCTTTATCCACAAAGCTTTTCGCCATAGCCTGCGCATTTTTCTGGATTTGGTGCGCATACTCAGTGTATTCGTCGGAGAGGATCTCGAAGAAAGAAATGGCTTTAGCAGCAATTACGTGTTCGAGAGGGCCGCCTTGAATACCAGGGAATACGGCAGTATCGATGAGGGAGCTCATCATGCGGATTTCACCTTTAGGGGTTTTCAGACCGAATGGATTTTCGAAATCTTTACCCATCAGGATCATACCACCGCGAGGTCCGCGCAGTGTTTTATGAGTAGTAGTAGTTACGAAGTGGCAGTGTGCAAAAGGTGAGTTCAGTAATCCTTTAGCGATCAGCCCTGCAGGGTGAGCGATATCGGCCATTACGAAAGCACCTACTTGATCAGCGATTTCACGGATACGTTTGTAATCCCAGTCGCGGCTGTAAGCGGAAGCACCACAAACGATCAGTTTCGGTTTTTCGCGGTTAGCGATTTCTTCCATTTTATCATATTCAATCAGGCCGGTTTCTTTGTTTACACCGTAGAAATGAGGCTGATAGAGTTTACCGGAATAGTTCACAGAAGAACCGTGTGTCAGGTGTCCGCCCATGCTCAGGTCCAGTCCCAGGATTTTATCACCTGGCTGGAGGATAGCCAGCATAACAGCAGCATTGGCTTGTGCGCCAGAGTGAGGCTGTACGTTGGCATATTCTGCACCAAAAATCTGTTTTGCCCTGTCAATTGCCAGTTGTTCGCTCAAGTCAACAACTTCACAACCTCCATAGTATCTTCTGCCTGGATATCCTTCGGCATATTTGTTTGTCATCACATTACCCATCGCCTGCATAACTTGTAAGCTGGTAAAGTTCTCGGATGCAATCAATTCAATGCCGTGGCGCTGACGCTCCAGCTCCTGGCGGATGATATCAAATATTTGCTGGTCTCTTTGCATGATGCCTTAAAATTTGACGCAAAGGTAGAATAAACCTGAATGAATTGCAATGCAGATGGGGGGATAAATTTCTATCAGTGTCACATACAATTTATACTATATTTTTATACCCGTCGATCGATCGCTAAAATTATACTATTTTCGCCCCATCATGAAGGCAATAATACCTGTGGCCGGAGCAGGCACCAAACTCCGTCCACATACATATACCCAGCCCAAAGCTTTAATTCCGCTGGCAGGTCGCACTATACTGAGTATCATTGTAGACCAGCTTGTAGAAGCAGGCATCCGCGAATTCGTGTTCGTTGTGGGGTACCTGGGAGAAAAAATCCAGCATTACGTAGAACAAAAATATCCAGACCTCACCTGTCATTTCGTGCAACAGAATAGTAGAGAGGGTACGGGTCATGCTATCTTACTGACCCATGAAATAGTAGGCAGTGATGAAATCCTCATTGTGCTGGGAGATACTATTGTGGAATGTGATTTACAAGAGGTCATCAACTCGCCCTACTCTATGCTGGGGCTGAAAAAAGTGGATGATCCCCGTAATTTCGGTGTGGCGGAATTGGATGAACATGGCGTCATTACCAGGGTGGTGGAGAAACCGCAGATACCTAAATCCAACCTGGCATTGGTGGGTATTTACAAGATCAAAGAAACAGATCAATTGTTTGAATGTCTGCAAACCAATATCGCCAACAAAGTGAAATCGCATGATGAATTCCAACTGACAGATGCTTTGGAATGCATGATCGAAAATGGTGTTCGGTTCAACGGTTTTAAGGTAAACAACTGGTTTGATTGTGGTCGGAAGGATACGTTGTTGGAAACAAATGCTATTCTACTTAAAAAATATAAACTCGCCAACAATCCTGTATTACCGTATGAGAATACCATCATTATCCCGCCAGTAAGTATTGGAGAAGGTTGTAATATCAAAAACTCTATCATTGGCCCTAATGTGGCCATCGGAGATAATACCGTTGTTAATTATTCCATCGTAAAAGATTCTATCATCGGATCATTCAGTAATCTTTATGAAGTAGTACTGAAGTCTTCCTTGATAGGCAGCGATGCCAACATACGCGGACTTAGCCAGAGCCTAAATATTGGCGACAATACAGAGATTGATCTCGGCTAAACCTCACGATTTATCTGTTAGCTTATGAACAGGATTAATACGCTTTTTAATATTCGTTATCCCATTATTCAGGCCGGTATGATCTGGGCCAGTGGCTGGCGACTTGCCAGTGCTGTTAGTAATGCCGGTGGATTAGGATTGATTGGCTCCGGCAGCATGTACCCACATGTATTGAAAGAGCATATTCAAAAGTGTAAAGAGGCTACAGATAAACCTTTCGGTGTGAACGTGCCTTTGCTTTATCCGGATATCGACAAATTGATGGCGATCATCCTGGAAGAGAAGGTACCGATTGTATTCACGTCAGCAGGTAATCCTAAAACCTGGACACCTGTGCTGAAAGCGGCAGGCGTGAAAGTGGTACATGTTGTATCTAGTTCATTGTTTGCTGAAAAGAGTGAAGCTGCTGGAGTAGATGCCGTAGTAGCAGAGGGGTTTGAAGCGGGAGGCCATAACGGCCGGGAGGAAACTACTTCCATGGTATTGATACCTGCAGTAGCTGCAAAAGTAAAAATTCCTGTAATTGCCGCGGGAGGTATTAGCTCAGGACGTGCTATGCTGGCGGCTTTTGCATTAGGCGCGGAAGGCGTACAAGTAGGTAGTCGTTTTGTAGCTACACCGGAAGCCTCTTCCCATATCAATTTCAAAAAGGCCATCCTGGATGCTCAGGAAGGGGATACCATGTTGAGCATGAAGAAGCTCACACCAGTACGACTCATCAAAAATCACTTCTATGATGTCGTGAAAGCCGCAGAAGATAGTGGCGCAGACGTGGCCGCATTAAAAGCAATACTAGGCCGTGCCCGCGCCAAAACTGGTATGTTTGAAGGGAACCTCTCAGAAGGTGAACTGGAAATCGGCCAGGTGAGCGCGCTTATCCATGAGATCAAACCTGCAGCCGAAATAGTAGCCGACATCTGGGAGGAATTCGAAGCCGTAAGAAAACAATTTACGACTTACTGAAAACCCACTTGAAAGCCTCTTTGAGTGTTATCTTCTTACCATACATCAAAATTCCAGTACGGTAAATTCTGCCGGAAAGCCAGGTAGTAAATATAAATCCTGCAATCAACAACACCATCGATAACAACAGTTGCCAGATCGCAACGGTGCCCGGTACGCCCGCTGGGAGTCGCGCCATCATTACCAAAGGAGAACTGAATGGAATAATACTTGCCCAAACCGCCAGCGGACTTGTAGGATCTGCTACTGCTTTTATCACAATCAGGAAGCTGATGATAATAGGAGCTGTAACCGGTAATGTCATCTGTTGTACATCAGAAGCATCTTCATTAGCGAGACTTCCAACTGCTGCAAAGAGAGAAGAGTAGAAAAGATATCCTCCCAGGAAATAGAACACAAAACAACCGATGAACAGCGGCCAGTTAATTCTAGCCATTACAAACGACACCTTTTGCATGGCTTCTGCCATTTGCGGATTGCTGCTACTTTGGCTGGCAGCATGCATTGCGTCTGGTGAAAGGAATAGCGGCATCACCATAGATAAGACTGTCAGGAGAATACCCCAGATAATGAATTGGAGAAGACCTACGGCAGCAATACCGATAATCTTACCCATCATAAGTTGAAAAGGTTTTACACTGGAAATCATTACTTCTGCAATACGACTCACTTTCTCTTCCATCACTCCTCGCATCACAGATGTACCAAACAGGAGCAGCATTAAATAGATGATAAAACCGCTGGCATAGCCCAGGACGAAGGATGCAGCAGAACTGCCTTTCTTTTCATCTTTACTGTTACGGAAATCTACGGTAACATCGGCATGTATCGCATCCAGTTTACTTTTATCGATACCATTTACCTCCATGCGTTGTTTTTCAATGGCATCGTTGAGGTTACTGGTGAGTGCATTTTCCAGCATAATACTGGCTTGTGCTTCGCTATAGTACTCAAATCCAGAAGGGCGGTTCAGGTCTATTGCAGGTATTAACAAAACCCCAGAATAGCCTTCTTTAGCATAGTTTTTCTTGATACTATCTATCGGCGTATCGAGGAATTTAAAATACACATCTTTCACATCGCGGAAATGACCTTTGAAATAGCCGCTTTTATCCACTACCGCCACTTTTTGTGTGCTACCGGAATTGCCAGCTAGGAGGGCCGGAATAATGATAATAGCCGCAAATGCTAGTGGTACCAGCAGCGTTACAATCAGGAAAGAGCGTTTACGGACGCGAGAGATAAATTCTCTTTGTATAATGAGTGAAATCTTGTTCATAATGTTCAGGCAGGTTGAGGTGCAGCAAGGGTTTCAGTACGTTGTACCTGTGAGATGAATACTTCATTGATGCTTGGAAGGATCTCTTCAAAATAAGTAACAGGAATCTCCTGGTTAATAAAATGAAGGAGGATATCGTTGGTAGTACTGTCGGGATTGCGTTTCAGTACATACGCATGATCTTCTACCTTCACAATGGTGAAGTGCCAGGTAGCCATTTGTGCAGGGTTAGGTATAACGCCTACTCCTATACGAAACAGTCCTTGTTTAAAATCCTGTCGTATTTGTTTAACGCTGCCATCCAGGATCTTATGCCCTTTGTTTACCAGCATGATATGGTCACAGATTTCTTCAACTTGTTCCATGCGATGGGTAGAGAAGATAATGGTAGTGCCCTTCTCACTAAGGTGGAAGATTTCCTGTTTGATCAGGTTGGAATTAATGGGATCGAGGCCAGAAAATGGTTCGTCGAGGATAAGTAGTTTAGGTTCATGCAGAATTGTAGAGATGAACTGTACTTTTTGCTGCATTCCTTTACTGAGTTCATCGACTTTTTTGTTTGCCCAACTGTGGAGTTCAAATTTGTCGAACCAGTATTTGATTTTGGCTTGGGCAGTTTTCTTATCGAGACCCTTTAATTGTGCGAGGTAGAGTACTTGTTCGCCTACCATCATTTTTTTGTAGAGGCCTCTTTCTTCCGGCATATAACCGATGTACTGGAGGTCCATCATAGGGTCAAAGGGTTTGCCGTTAAGCAGGATATCACCGGAGTCGGGATGGAAGATACCGGTGATCATGCGAAGGAGAGTTGTCTTTCCTGCGCCGTTGGGGCCGAGTAGGCCAAATATGCTACCCTGGGCGATGTTGAAGCTGATATCATCAACTGCTTTATGGGTGGCATAGTATTTTTTCAGGTGTTGTACTTCCAGGAGGTTCATGATGAAATTTAATCATAAATCATGAAAATCCTCCTGGAGTAGCTGGAAAATGTTTAAGAAGTTAATCTGGCCGCAATCATGGCAGCAACGCGTTCTCCATCCATCGCGGCAGAAACGATACCACCAGCATAACCGGCGCCTTCGCCACAAGGGTAGAGACCTTTCACCTGTGGATGTTCCAGGGTATCATTTTCCCTAGGAATACGGACAGGAGAAGAAGTACGGGATTCAGTGGCTACCAGCACCGCATCGGCAGTATAATATCCTTTCATTTTTTTGCCAAATGCTTTGAAAGCTCCTGCTAGTCGGGTATGTACAGTAGCGGGTAGTACTTCTCGGAGATTGACGCTATTGAGGCCAGGAACGTAAGAGCATTCTGGCAGTGAAGCAGATACTTTACCATTCACAAAGTCCGTCATACGTTGTGCTGGCGCTACAAATTTGCCACCACCTGCATTGAAAGCAGCTATTTCCACTTCACGTTGGTAGTACATAGCAGCGAGGTTGCCTTTATCGGCAAACGGCTGAAAGTCGGATGCCTCAATACTTACCACCATACCTGAATTCGCGAAGGGGTTATTTCTTTTGGAGGGCGACCATCCATTGACCACCAGTTCACCTGGATCGGTGGATGCAGGTGCAATGATACCACCTGGGCACATACAGAAAGAGAATACGCCGCGGCCATCTACTTGTTCTACGAGGCTATAGCTGGCAGGAGGCAGGTATTCGCCTCTTAATGCGCAATGGTATTGAGCGCTGTCGATCAGTTCCTGAGGATGTTCCACGCGAACGCCCAGAGCAAAAGGTTTTGCTTCCAGGAGAATATGTTGCTGATCGAGCATGATAAATATATCGCGGGCGGAGTGGCCGGTGGCGAGGATCAGGTGTTGTCCGTTGAAATAGGCGCCACTAGCGGTTTTTACGCCTTTTATCTGACCATCCTGGATATCTATATGATTAATACGTTGATCGAAGTGAACTTCCCCACCACATTGAATGATTTGTTCCCGCATAGCGGTAATGATATGTGGTAGTTTGTTGGTACCGATGTGGGGATGTGCATCGATGCCGATTTTTTCATCTGCTCCGAACTGGATAAAGATATTAAGGATACGATTGATATCGCCGCGTTTATTGGATCGGGTATATAATTTACCATCCGAGTAAGTACCAGCGCCACCTTCACCAAAGCAGTAGTTGGAGTCGGGGTTGACGATACCTGTTTTATTGAGTGCGGCAAGGTCTCTTCTGCGGGCGCGTACATCTTTACCGCGTTCGATGATGACTGGTTTGATACCAGCTTCCAGGAGTCGTAATGCAGCAAAGAGTCCTGCAGGGCCAGCGCCGGCGATCAGCACAGCGGGGGCATTAGCGGGGAGTTCTTTGTATACAAAGGCATTGTGTTCATTTTTGTGAAATGGTTCATTCACAAAAACCTGGATGGTGAGGATGAAGTAAACCTGTCTGGAACGGGCGTCAATAGAGCGTTTGAGCAGGTTATATCCCGTAATGGATTTAGCGGGGATGCTGAGAGCGGCGGCGGCGGCATTAGTAATAGCGGCGGGAGCAGCGGCTTCGGCTGGCAGTAATTTTACAGATATTTGATGAATCATGTTAGGTAGTTATCCTAAAGAAATACGGATTTGGAGAGTTCCGGTTTAAGCCGGTGGACTCTTCAAATCCGTAAGTTATTAATGGTAATTTCTTAGAAAGGGAGATCGTCGTTGCTATCGCCGCCAGCAGGCATTTGTGGCGTATTGTAGTTAGGCATTGCATCAGCGCCCGGTGCAGGGGCAGCCATAACAGATTCCATACGCCAAGCGTCGAGGTTGGTGATGTAGTTTACTTTACCATCTTTTTCCCAGCGGGTACCTTTGATATTGAAATAAACTTTAACATTTTCACCCTCGTTGAACCGGTCAACAATACCAGTGCGGTCCTGTACAGCCTGGAATTTGATATAGTTATTGATAACACGGCCGTTGATATCATCAGATTTTTCGATAACGAACTCTCTTGTTTTAAAGGTTTCGCTACGTTGCACCGTATTATATTTCACAATCAGCTTTCCGGTAATTTCAAAACTCATAGATAATTAATTTAAATTCAGAAGGCCCAAAGATAGGTATTCGACAAAGGGCGTACAAATAATTTTTATTTGAGTACAGGCGCGCGGGTATATAAAAAAATAGTTGCTTATAAACTAGCCCTAAACACATTTTTTTTAATGGAGATACTAACATAGTTTTGCACCCTCGCAAAAAAAAGTGTGAATATCTCAGGATTTTTCCTGGAATAGAAACATGTAAAAAAATCGGTACGATGTTATTTTATCATGAATGCGATACTATTTAAGATAAAATGGCCAATGCTTCAGAAAAGCGATTGCAAATCAAGCCGGTTTGAAATGCCAAAAAACCGAGGTATGTCAGTGCTGTAAAGCGCTAGCAGCGGGCAAGCAGAGGGTGTTTGCACACTGTATTCAGGATAATATAAACAAGGGTAGATAAATTTTTTTTTTCAACATTTTCTACAGATATTCGTCGTCCTGTCTGAACATTTTTTCGACATCCTGCGTTGAGGAATAGCGAATTCGAGAACATCCTTAATTAAGAAACAAACTAATTTTTTTTATCTCAATGAATAAAACTTGCGAACAAGTTTGGGAAAGGTGTCTTAATATAATTAGGGATATTGTTGAGTGGCAGCCATTTAAGACATGGTTTGAACCCATAAAACCCATTAAACTTGAAAACAATGTTTTAACCATCCAGGTCCCCAGCCAATTCTTTTACGAGTATTTGGAGGAGCATTATGTGGGATTGTTAGGAAAAACCATCAAGAGAGAATTAGGTAAAGAAGCCAGGTTGGAATACCGCATTGTAGTCGAGAACGGTACGCCACACCAGAATCCTAGAACCGTAAACATGCCGACGCAGTTTACAAAACCGCAAAAAGACAATGAAGTAGATTTCCCGTTAACGATTCAGAATCCTGTAAAGAATCCCTTTGTGATTCCTGGAATCAAGCGCGTACAGATAGATTCACAATTGAATCCGAATTATACATTTGATTCGTATATCGAGGGTGATTGTAACCGTGTGGCACGTCGTGCTGGAAAGACTGTAGCAGAAAAGCCAGGAGGAACTTCGTTTAATCCGCTTGTAATCTATGGTGGTGTGGGATTGGGGAAAACGCATCTTGCACAGGCAATTGGTAATGAGGTGAAACGCATTCACCCAAACAAGGCCGTATTGTATGTAAGTGCGGAAAAGTTCATCAATCAGTTTATTGATCACTCGAAGAATAATATCATTAATGATTTTATACATTTCTATCAGTTGATAGATGTATTGATTGTAGATGATATTCAGTTTTTCGCGCGTGCAGAAAAAACGCAAGATGCATTCTTTGCTATTTTCAACCATTTGCATCAATCGGGAAAGCAGTTGATTCTGACTTCAGATAAGGCGCCGAAAGATTTGGATGGTGTACAGGAGCGTTTGTTGAGTCGTTTCCGTTGGGGATTGAGTGCGGATATTCAGATTCCTGATTTTGAAACCAGGATGGAAATTCTGGAGATGAAGATGCGTAATGATGGGTTGGAGATGCCTAAAGAGGTAGTGAAGTATGTAGCTTATAATATTCAGACAAACGTAAGAGAGCTGGAAGGGGCGCTTATTTCTCTGCTGGCCCAGTCTTCCCTGAACCGTAAAGAAATTGATTTGGAGTTGGCGAAACGTGTGCTGAAGTCTTTTGTAAAAACGTCTTCTAAAGAGATTACGATAGAAAGTATCCAGAAGATGGTATGTGAATATTTCGATGTACCTTATGATAAGCTGTTGCAGAAGACGCGTAAGCGAGAGATTGTGCAGGCTCGTCAGATTACGATGTACTTGGCAAAATCTTTTACTAAAAACTCGCTGAAAACGATCGGTGAACATTTTGGAGGAAGAGATCATACCACAGTTATCCACTCTTGTCAGACCGTAAAAGACCTGATGGATACTGATAATAATTTCAGAGATAGTGTGATTGAACTACAACAAAAAGTGCAGTTGGCAGCAATGTAGCCCCCTTGTAACCTATTTACATCATGCCCCCGCTAAAAGCGGGGGCATGTTTGTTTTGGGAGGTGTTGTGCGCTGGAACTCAATGCAGTAGCGGGTTTTGGCATATTAAAAGCAATTGTTTATTTGATTGATTTTCATCTATTTGAAAATTTTTTTTAAAAAAATATCATTTGCTTTTGGTGGATTTAAAATAATTCCTATTTTTGCAACCCCTTCACGGAAGTACTACGAAGGAAAAATGGTGAGGTGCCTGAGTGGCCGAAAGGAACGGTTTGCTAAACCGTCGTACGGGTTAAACTGTACCGAGGGTTCGAATCCCTCCCTCACCGCTGAATACAAACCGGGATCGGGGCGTAGCGTAGCCCGGTTATCGCGCCACATTTGGGATGTGGAGGTCGCAAGTTCGAATCTTGCCGCCCCGACGAAAACAAAAGGACAAGTCATATAGGCTTGTCCTTTTTGTTTTTATACTTTACCACTTCTTCTACTTGCATTCATCATCTCTTCGTTATATAAATTTATAATGCCTGTAATGTGCATTCTCCTGTTATTGTAAACCGCATGACACTTTATGATTGTTCCTACTTGCATCCATCATCTCTTCGTTATATAAAGTTATAATGGCTATAATACGCATTCTCCTGCTGTTTTAAACCGCTGGAAGGCAAAGGGCTCCGTGTCTCCCTAAACACGTTTTAAACACCTGAAATAAGCGCATTAGCTGTACAATTAGGATATTACTATTATACAGGGTTTCGCGATAGAAAAAGAAGAGGCGCAGTAGTTGTAAATGCTATTATGCAATCTTTGTTGATATTACCTGTTGAAAGGGTGCCTATGAAGTAGTAGAAAATAAAAAGCGGAGACAATCTCGCTGTCTCCGCACATGGGGCCAACAAGATAACTCCTGCTACCCGGACAGATTAATAAGATGAATGATGGAAAATTTGAGGATACAAAAACAGGATGTAAGCTAATATAAAGGTAGTATGGTCCTGGAGTATAGGAGGCTTTAAAATGGCAATTGGTATCTCCTTTTTCCTAAGTGGTCATTTTGGGCTTATAAGTGTCGGCTTAAACTTACCTACTGGAAAATATATTTCCCATTACCCAACCTTTCGGTTTTAGTTTCCCGTTTACTATAATAAACAGACTTTCTATGAGATATCTTCCCCTATCTTTTTTGGTGTTAGTGCTTGGTATTATTTGTATTATTGGTTGCAGAAAGGACAATAATGTACAGACCTTGCAGGAAATTAAAGCTAAAAGTGCGGCTTTAGGATTAGATTCTACAGGTCATCCCCGTGACACTACTCATCGTGATTCGATTCCTCATCCGGGCGATACAACGAAACCACATTGGCCGGTAGATACCCCTAGGCATCCGCGCGATACGCCACGTTGGCCGGTGGATAGTCCACGCTACCCGATTGATACGCCGCATTGGCCAGTGGATTCGCCTCGTCATCCGGTAGATACGCCAAGATATCCTGGTTCGGATACATTAAGGGGATCTGTGAGGAGATTTTAATGACGTATAACCGATCATGTTAGTATACCATCAAGCTGTTTGACACGTGTAAACAGTGGTAAAAAACAGTGGTAAACACAACAGATAGTTGCTGTAAGACTGAAAAGTCTATAGCAACTTTTCCCATTTTGGTAACCCATATTTAGTTCTGTAATAGGTTAATCCTTTGGAAGATTTACAGCAATTGATACGTGAGTGCCTGGCCAATGACAGACGTAGTCAGGAGAAGTTATACCGGAAGTTTTATCCGGCGTTATTCTTATTGTGTAGAAAGTTCTTCAGTCAGCCTGAAGAAGCCGTTGAAGTGCTGAATGATGGGATGCTACAGGTATTTACACAATTGGAGAAGTATGATGCTGCAAAAGGAGCGTTTTTTAATTGGGTATATACTGTAGTCAGAAATACGGCACTGGATAAAATCCGCAAGAAGAAATGGCCTGTACACACCGCCATAGAGGAAGATGTGATTGTAACGCAGAATAATATTTTGAGCAAACTAGCATGGGAAGATATTTATAAGTTGCTCGATACGTTACCTCCATCTACCAGGGCTGTCTGTTCATTATTCTACCTGGAAGGCTTTCCTATAAAAGAAATTGGCGAGATGCTCCAACAAAGTCCTGGCACTGTAAAATGGCACCTGAGCGAAACACGAAGTAAATTGAAACCGATATTGGAGAAGTACTACCTTAAATGATATCTGAGTGAGCGAAAGTAATTTGCATATGCAATTTTTTGATGAGGAAAATGTACCCATTCCCATACCACCCGCTGATCAAAGCTGGAAGCTCATGGAACAGGCACTAAATAAAGCCATGCCCGTGAATTCCCCATCCGGCGGGAATGCCAGCCCCTTTGCCGGTAGTATTGGCGATAAATTGCTCACCATTGTCAAATATGCCGTCGTAACTGTATTGAGTGCAGGGGCGATCTATTATGGGATCCACCGAATGACGCACTCAGAAAAGGCAGCATTGCTCGATAAGCATCACTCAACGATGACAGGGCGATCAGATTCCTTGTCATATCAGGCTGGGGCAACTCCTGGAGCGACGGTAGCTGAGGCAGAGAATAATGGGTTATCCACATCTGGAAATGTTCCATCTAGTGTAACCGGCCAGGGATCCTCATCACGTGGTGCAGTGAATAATGGGGCGACTACATCTGGGAAAACTTCTTCTAGTGGAAATGGCCAAGGTACAGCATCCGGTGGTGTTGTGAATAATCGGGTATCTGCATCTAGTAACGCGCAATCTAGTGTAACCGGCCAGGGAGCTGTATCAGGAGGTATTATGAATAACGGCGTGGCTACATCTGGGAAAACTCCTTCCGGTGTAAATGGCCAGGGGACAGTATCAGGTGGTGCTGTGAATAATGGGTTATCCACATTTGTAAAAAACTCTTCTAGTGTAAAGGGGCAAGGCGCTACAATTGGTTCTGCGAGCGCCAATAGAGCTACTGTTACTGGTCCCCCTATGACACTACCAGTTGGGCATACTACAAAGCGAAAAGCAGAAAAGAAGAATGCAACTGTTGAAAAAAGTGCAATAGGTCCAGAAAAGGCAAGAGAGGGTAATTTGTCGAATAGTGGAAAGGAAAACCTCTCCACCACGAATAACCCTACCAGCACAAAAGAAAATGAGCCGACGTCTAATAACCCATCATTGGCAACTCCTGATCTGGCCAGTGGTAATACCATTCCAAACAAAAAACTTATACTGAAAAATAATTCCTTTACTGGTAGAAAAAGTCAATCTCCAATTGCGCAGCAATCAGTAAATACAACTGTGGTGGACCATCCTGGAATGGTGGCCCCTTCTGATATTAGCTCTCCTGGTACTATGGGCACGGGGCAACCTGGATACCCCGCCATTATTCAGTGTCAATCGCTCCGGCCCTCAGGAAGCATTCATGCTACATTAGAGCCATTGAAAGTAAGTGCTGAAACAATGCAGCTCATGGCCAATTACCGTATGCCGAAAAGTAAAATACATATGCCCGGAAATTGGGAAGCCATGGCCCAGTGGAGCGTGGCAATGCCCATCAATAGTAATGCGGGTTTTTACAATGGTCCTGCCGGCAACTCGCAGCTATACAGATTAATAATTCCAGGTATACGTGCCCAACGAACTTGGAAAAATGCCGCCATCAGCCTTGATCTTAATGTGATGGCTACTCAAACCTATGACCATCAGCCTTACATGTGGCTCCCCTGGGCCGGAAGCACAGGAGGTACAACGTCTTTGACCTTGTTACAGACATTCGGATATAAGGCAGGCCTAGCCTATCATCATCGGTTGGTAGGTCAGTTCTTCGGTAGTGCTGGTATACAAGGCTATATTGGGCATACAGGTTCCATTCAGCGTGTATCTTATATCAGGGATAGTTTGGGCGTTCATAGTAACACTACCATCAATATAAATAAAGATAGTTTGTGGAACAGCATTGGGAAATTCCAGGGAAATATAACAGCAGAGGTTTACTATGACCTCAAAAGGTGGCAAATAGGTGCTCGTACAGCTATTCCAGTCATACATTCCGCTAAAGATTCCGCCGGAATCAATATAAAACCAACGGTTCAACTAGAAATATTGCTTCGCTGGAAAATCTGGAAGAATAAATAGCGATCCTTTGTAAGTGTCTGTGGTGGCCGTTGTGTATTGGTTAGTCGGCTGAAAGCTATTGTGCCAGCTATCTCCCTGAAAAATTATTTTTAAAAAAACTGAAAATCAATTTGGTTTTCTCGCAAACTTCTCGCTATCTTTGCACTCCGCAATCAGGGAATCAAACATCTGAATTGCACACCGGAACAAGGTTCCGGGGCGTAGCGTAGCCCGGTTATCGCGCCACATTTGGGATGTGGAGGTCGCAAGTTCGAATCTTGCCGCCCCGACCAAAAAAGAGAGAATGGTTTTATTACCATTCTCTCTTTTTTTATTCCTGCCTATAATACAATGCAGGTTTGCAATATATGTATTTTTCGAGGTTCGAACTTGTAATCCGAAATTGATTTAAAGCCCTCAGAATTTTATCTTTTCATATAAATATATCAATTGATTTTTGACTGCGCTTCACGATGATCTTATTATTTTCCAATGATTTGTTAGCTAAATAACTCCTTATAGTCGTTTACAAATTGCTCAAAACTAATTGGAGCGACATTGGTTATATCGCAAGCCGTATTATAGATTTCGGCCGCCTCTCCCCTGGAATAGTGCGCATAGTCTTCGATCAAGCCTCCTACCTGCCATTCAGGAAATCCCGCATCTCTTAAAGCTCTTTCCATCTGATTTGGAGTTACATCGACGAACACGATCTCCTTTCCGAGCACACGAGAAAATATATCTGCCATTTGATTGTGCGTGATGGCTCTACTACCTGTGATGTTATATATCTTATTTTCATGCCCCGCTTCAGTCAGTGCCTTGGCTGCAACTGCTGCAATATCTCTGATATCGACCGCACTAATGGCGGCATTGCCCACAGATGCGTAAAACTTTCCACTGGTTTTGATATAGTCCTTAAATGCGATCAGTCCCTGCATATACAAATTTGGCCTAAGGAATGTATAGCTCAATCCCAGTTCTTTGATCTTGTTTTCTACCTTGGCATGGTAACGCAGGAAACGAACAGGAGAATTTTCATCGGCAGCATATTGAGATAATTTTACAATATGTTTTACACCTGCACGATATGCAGCATGTACAAAATTCAATTGCAATTGCTCTGCCTGTTCTGATGAGTTAGTCAGCAGGAATGCTTTTTCGATGTCTTGCATTGCATCAATCAATGCCAATTCATTAGCCAGGTCACCTATGATGATCTCGGCTTGTGGCAGGCTTTTCAGTAGCTCGTTATGATCGCCATTACGTACCAAAGCCTTAAATGGTATGTTTAATGCTGCAAGTTGTTTTACTAATTGGGTGCCCACGTTTCCTGTAGCGCCTGAAATAAGAATTTTTGTCTGTGTCATAAATTAGTTTTTGATGACACAAAATTGGCGATCAGCGATTTACTAAAATTGTAAGAAAACGAAAGTCAGGACCTGGGATTACAGATGCCTTGCTGGAACTTCAGGTATTTAGAAGGAGTAAGGTTGAGGTAATATTTAAAATCGTGAATGAGCTGGCTCTGGTCGTAATATCCACATTCATAAATCACTTCGAACCAGTCCACTTTTGCATCATTTGAAGCAGCAATTGACTGCACTTGCTGTATAGCTTTTAAAAAACGTTGATAGCGGCTGATCTCCTTGGCAGAGTAGCCGAAATGTTTTTTATGGTTTAACTGGATTGTCCTTTCCGATATCTGATTCTTTTCGGAAATTTCTTTCACAGGGCTCAGGTTATCGACATTAAAACCAGCTATTTGACTGGCTATATGGTTTCGGCTTCTTATATATGGCTTGCTAAAACTAAGGATGTGATTGATCCGGCTTTCGTTATCTGTTAATTTACCTAGATCCGACCATAAGAGATGGAAACAATTTTCGTTCAACAATTCATCGGGATGTACAGCGATATTTTGTGTTAGAATTGCATGCCCGAAAAAACGAAAAAAGGCATCATCTTTAAAATTGGCTACCAGTATTTCTGACGAAGATGGTAAAATATAATCAAAAGCATGTTTGATAGGGCCAATCACTAGGCATTTCTCTACTGATACCTCATCATTTTCTTTAGTTATAAAAGAAACCGGGTTACCAAAGCTGAAAACCATAATCGTTTGGAAGGAGGGCATTAGGGTCTGAATAATGGTTGTACCGGATATGTTTTCCGCAAAATAAAAATGTGAAAACATTTCTTCAAATGCCGACGGCACTGGAATCCGGTAACTATTATAGCCTTCTTTATTTTCCATTGTTGTAAAGATAACAGGTCTTCTTTAATTCCGGTAAACATCGATATTTCGTTTTCTTACAATTTCTGCGCATCATGGCTTTCTACTTTTGTCACTATCAATCATAGTCAAAAAAAGTATTAACATGAAAAAAATTCTTTATAGTATTCTGGCAACAACATTATTATTAGCTCTTACTATTGGAGCCTTGGAATTCTTCAGCGCTTACCCGTCCCAGGCGATTGTCTACAATACAAAGGCTCCAGTTCAGTCGATCAAGACTATAACCATTCATGCTACCCCTGAAAAAGTATGGACAATACTGACAGATGTCAATAAATGGGAGAGGTGGGAAAGTGATAATAAAAGCCCTGTTTTAAAGGGAGATTTTAAAGCCGGTAATTCATTTACCTGGAAATCAAATGGTTTATCTATATGTTCCAATATTAAAGTAGCTGAACCATATTCAAAGATCGCCTGGTCTGGCCCTGCATTCGGAACATTTGCCATTCATACCTGGACATTTACACCGCTAACCGGAGGATATACAAGGGTGGAGATCCGGGAAAGTATGGAAGGTTGGCTGGTAAAATTACTCACGCATAAATTTCAAACCGGCCTTGACACTTCTCTGGATAAGTGGTTAGCTTCCCTCAAAGATGAAGCAGAAAAACAGCGTATTTTATAGGTAGAAATTAGTGCCGGTTGCCCCGACCCAAAAAGCCTTCAAGTCAATAGATTTGAAGGCTTTTTTGTTTTTAGTATGTTTGATTAACCCTATCCATTCTTACATAATGTCAGGTTTGTTCTCTACATGTCAAAGTATAGCGGTCAAGCGTTTTTAATATAGCGTCTTACTTTGAAGGATCTGTGTTTAACAGATTAGCAACAACCTACTCTCTCCAGGCTTTTCCTCTGGTGCACGGTGAACACAAGAAGGAACTTTACTTTCAGGATGATCAACCGCCAATCTCCATAGATGACCAAGACCTAAGCTTATTGGACGCGCATTACGTTTTGCCTGATAGTGCAGATCAAAGAAATGGTCACTTAAGAATGATTCAAAACCTTCATCTGTTCCATGATATAGTTTTTTAAGTTCATCACGTATTTCCGGAATAAGTACTTTCTTTTCGCTTTGCCCGTTGGGTAATATTTCACTCGACTCTCCATAGTAGGTGCATAAAAAGGTATCAACTGGTATGGGCGAGCGATCAACATGATAGGAATAAACATCGGTGGGGAAAAATGGGTAGGCATTATCCCGATCATAGTATTGGATGACATTAAGGATGGGCGATGCGCCGTGATCTTCCAATACCCTCATGTCATTTAAAAGAATTTCACGGGCAAGTTGTCCTTGTTCACTCAACTGCAGCTCACGTAGTTCCTCTTCCCCAATGGTCGTTATATTTCCGCTTAGTACTACCTTTTTAACAATCTCAGAAAAATCACCTATTAAATTACGAGTCCAACACATCGCATTAATTTCTCCAATAAATGGCGTAGAAACGAGGTCTTGAAAATTCGTGACACGGTGAATATGTTTCTCTGTATGAGATAAATCTATCATAATAGTTTATAAAAATATAAAATCACTTGACAACGAAGGACAGGCGTAAATTCAGGTCAATATCCTTAAGTAGCACCCACCTCCGGCATATAAAGGTAGCCAATGATAACTATAAAGTAGGAATCAAACCAGGCATAAAGGCTGAATGGTACAGTAGCTTAAACTTTCCTGTTGAATTATTGTCTGACCTCTGTACTAAAACAATTGGGGAGCATGAAACAAAAGGGAATCTATGCCTTGTTTATATTAAGTGTTATCAGTTTATTCTCGTACGGATGCAATAAAAATGACCAGGTATCTGGTACAGTTGAACCTCCAAAAAGGTCTTTTGTCATATATAGCCAGATCCATTACAATCACACCCCCAGTGATTTATCAGGGTATGGGATCAGTGCTTCTGTTATACATTATCCGGGAAATTTTCTGGACACCATTGCTGGGGATCCTTCGCGCAAGGGAAATTCGAATCTGGATTGTAAGGTGATCAATTCATCCAAATTGGCTACCCTGGCACAGGCAGATGCAAATAGAGATCCTAAAGTGCCTATCATTTTAGACATTGAGGCTTGGAGCTTCGCTGCTCAGGATTTGCCTGCAACAATAGATAGCTTTAAAAAAGTAATTAATTTATACAGAAGCTATAACCCCAATTCTCCATTGGGTTTTTATGGTAATTTCCCACAAACGAGATGGACTTGGAATAATATTTCTACCCCCGATAAATATCAAAATTGGCAAAAGACGAATGATCGAATGGCAGAAATTGTACCTATGGTACAATTCTTTGCACCCGACAACTACGTCTATGGTAGTACCATTGATAAGGCCACTTGGGGGCAATATGTTCAAGCCAATTTGAGCGAGATCAAGAGATATAAGAGCAGTAATCCGGCTTATGCTTTTATATGTCCTCAAGCGATTGGAGGCAATTTTTTAAGTTATGATGATTGGAAATTTGTGTTGAGCACTTTGTACAACCTTGGTTATGATGGCGTATTTATTTGGACAAGTAATCGCGATAGTGCAGGGAATGGAATGGAATTTACTATAGCATCACAGCTCGATTGGTGGAAAGCAACACTAGATTTTATCAAAGAGAAAAATATTACAGCTCGTTAATCAGGCCCAGTGTATACCAGGGAGCGCCTTGCAGCAATACATTAACCGTTTTCAGGACGTCCCAAATCTAATAAGGTTGAAAATTATATAAAGAAGTAAACTAAAAAAAGCTCGTAATAATACGAGCTTTTTTTATCTATATATGTGACCTTACTAATCCCAAAAGATAGCATCTATTTTTAAGCGCTGCCCTTTTATTGGTAATAGATCTGTTTAAACAGTCTGTGCAACTGGTTTCTTGGCATGAGCTGGCAGTGTAACACCTAAATAGTTCGCGTAGTTAAATAACTGATGTTGGAAACCTGCCTGGCCCAACCAATCCTGAATATTGTCTTTCTCCAATTCAGGAAACAGTTTAGCGGTGAAGGTGATGTAGTTCTTTTTGGGTTGTTGGTAACCTGCCAGGAGAAACAGCTCTCCCAGTAATTGAAATGCACTTTGCAAAGTAATCTGCTTATGGTTAAATGTAACTTTAATGGCAGATGCTGCTGGGTGAGGGTTATACAGATTACCTGTAGCTGCGAGTCCCTCTGCAACAGGGAAGTAAGGAACTACATCATTTAAATTCTGATAATGATATGCAGTAGGCAATTTGGCATCCAGATCCTTTGCGAAATCACTGTTGCCAGGTGCTGGTGCTGCAAATGTGAAGAGAGAAATGTTGTTAAGAGGTAAGCCCTTCCGTTTAAGCGTTTCTGCATAATAGGAAGCATAAACATTGGCCATATTGCCGCCCAGGCTATGTCCTGTAATAATCAGCTCTTTACCCTGTTTGGCTGTATGGGTAATCAGAAAATCGGCGAGGGACTGGCCAGATCCCATGGTATCTTGCATCAGCAATAAACTTGTGAAAGCAACATAAGCCCCAGCACTGATGCAAGGCATAGCGGTACTAGCAAATGGCCAATATGCCAATGCTACGTCCAGGTCTTCCAGTACCCAGTCAACGAATACATCCCACTGATTGAATACATCACTAGGCACAACTGAACCTCTGATGGCCAGTGCGTACTTTTGCCCAGTAACGTCTATGGCAACAAATGCATAGTTGGGATCAGTTACCTGACCTCCATTCCAGACTATTTTCCAGCCTGGCATGAGTGTTCCGATATTCTTTACAGGATTGGTGTCAATGGCAACATTACAGAGTTGTACTGCATCCCTTGCATTTTGGAGTGAAGTGTTGTTTTCTGTTTTGGGTTCCATAGTTTTATTTTTGAGGTGTGAAAAATAAAGAGGGTTTCTGTTTGTTTTAGTTGTAATTATAGAAACCGTTGAAGTAGTAAATTTGTTTGGATTCCTTATTAGATTTTTATTAGTTGATAAACGCATTGTCATTCGTTTACCCTATTTGATCAGTCTGATTATTTATTTTTTAATCCTTGATGTTACGCATGTAACAATTACTCCACTGTTGTATTACAACAACTGGAAAGAGATAGGATGGTTTCTTAGGTTTTTTCTAAACTTTACTCCGCAGTGGTAGGGTCAATAATGGCAGACACTTCGCTGATAGCGTTGGCGGGGAATCCTCCTTTTTCTGCATGCTCACGAATCAGTTCTTCATTGGGTGCGATATAAACGCAGTAGATCTTGTCACCTGTGACATAGCTGTGTACCCATTGAATTTGTGGGCCCATATTGCTAAGAACGCCACATGAAGTTTGTGAAATTGCTTTCAATTGTTCTTCTGAGAATTTACCTGCACCAGGTATTTCGCGTTCGATAACATACTTAGGCATAATTATCAGTTTTAGTTTTTTTCCTGGAAAGTTGTATCCTGCTTGTGGTCGGGGCTTTCTGGTGTTTTGAGGGAAGCAAAAGGAGTAGTAGAAAGTATACATCCTAAATTTAAACAATTCTTAGAAGAGATCCTTCTGTTTTTTATCTGCAATAGTTGTATTTTCAATAGATAAAGGATAGCCACGGTTGAACTTACTTTGGCTTCAAAAAGGCCCCCCATTAGCATTATTACCCCTAAAATATTAAGCTATGATAAAAAGAATATTTACACTCTCCATTATTATGCTATCGCTAGCATTCAACCAACTTAATGCAACTAATCCTCCAGCAACACATCATAACGCATCAATATCGCAAACGAGCAAACCAGCAGCTCCCCCTGTAGGCTTTAAACATGCGTCCGCAGTGGTAAATGGTGTAAGAATACATTATGTCATCGGTGGCCAGGGAGAACCGCTGCTGCTTATACACGGCTTTGGCCAAAATTGGTATATGTGGAACCGCCTGCTGCCTGAGTTTTCCAAACATTTCACCGTGATCGCGCCTGACTTGCGGGGTGTTGGCGAAAGTGATAAACCAGCAACGGGCTATGATAAAAAAACAATGGCTACTGATGTACATGAACTCATGAAGAAATTAGGCTACAACTCCGTTAATCTTGCTGGTCATGACATTGGACTAATGGTGGCCTACGCCTATGCTGCACAATTCGGTAATGAGGTGAAAAAACTGGCATTAATGGATGCATTGCTCCCTGGAGTAGAGCCAGTATGGAGCCAGGTAAGAGCGCATGCATGGTGGTTTGGTTTTTATGCATGGCCAGCTTCCGGAGAACTGGTGGCAGGAAGGGAACAATTATTCCTGACCAATTTTTGGCCTGTAGTAGGATATGTGAAGCATCCATTTACAAAAGAGGAAGTGACTGAATTTATCCGGGCTTATTCCGTAAAAGGTGCTACCACCGGAGCTTTTCATTGGTTTGGTGCATTCAACCAGGATGCTGCGGATAATCTTCAGTTCATGAAGAATAAATTAAAAATGCCTTTGCTCGCGCTGGGAGGGGATCATTCAGCATCATCCTACCTCGTTGATCACTGCAAGCTGGTAGCGGAAAATGTAGTAGGTGCTAATATTAGTGAAGCCGGACATTGGGTAGTGCAGGAGAATACGGCGCAAGTGCAAAAAGACCTGCTTGATTTTTTCCTCGGTAAGTAAATGCTGATTTAGCAATTATACCAGAAATATTATGGATACAAATTAACTAAACCTACCAATACGCACCTATATGGAAGGTTTAGTTACTTATTTCATTGCTTCTCTCTCTTCGGCGCTATATTCCAATATATCTCCAGGTTGACAGTCCAATGCTTTGCAAATAGCTTCCAGTGTATCAAATCGGACGCCTTTGGCTTTCCCATTTTTTAAAATGGATAGATTCACATTTGTAACCCCAACTTGTTTAGCCAGCTCATTCAGTGAAATTTTGCGCTTGGCCATCATCACATCCAAATTGACAACTATCGCCATAACTAAATAAATGATTCGTTTTCATTTTTGACTACTATCGCCCTCACCACGAACTGGCGTACTATCCACAATATGGCTGCTAACAGCAGGTACATCGTTTGTGGTTCATTTAGCACAAAGAAGTGCATGGAAAACTGGAGCAATCTATTAGTTATAGCCCATACAGATGTCCACTCATCTGTATGTAAGGCGTCTATATTGTTGAAAAATGTTTGAATAAATCCTAATAATGCCAATATTAAACAGGATATAATAACCTTGTCGAATACACGAATACTATCCTCTGCAAAATAGCCAGCTCTCTTGTGCTTCCGATAGAGGCGTAGCAACAGTATCCCAACCGTCATAAATATGCTATAACTGGCAATCTTCACCACAAACCATAGAACGGGAATACCAGTACTGGGTGCTACATAAGAATGTTGACCCGAAAGCAATGGTATTAGCCATCTGGTAAAGTAAATTAATGCCACAGCAGAGGAAACAACGGTGGCCCATGCAACCAGCCCAATAAGGTGCCGACCTTGGAGTTTATTCATAACAATTTTTAAATCGAAGATAAGTGAATTTAAAATAAAACAAAAAATATTTATCGTTTTATTTTAAATTTTCCTAAATCCACTCCTCTTTTAGTTGCCACCACTTTAACCTCCCATCCTCTACTTTAAAAACAGCACTGGACCTACGAACCGTTGTCTTATTCCCCATCTCCTGTTTTTCTTCATAATAAGCCAGCGTATGATGAAAAGTGCTGAAAATTTCCAAGTTATCAATAGTGATAACAATATCCGGTCTGCTGCCTTTTGCACCCGGCAGCCATGCTGCAAATGCTGCTAATCCCATAGCATTACCACCTGGACCTACCATGTGAAAGTCTTCACTGAAATACGATAATAACTGATCTATACTGACGGTCTTATCTGCCCTAAACCATTGCGCAATGGCAATATGAAAGTCTATGACCATCTTCCGGGCCTCTTCTCTATGATTCATATGTTTGCAAAATGTGATTTACTATAGCTGATCGCTAGTCGCCATCCAGTGAAGAATATCACTGATAAGGTGATAAAAGAGATCTCAATAGAACGACTATACGAAAAATATTCCAACAAGGTGAAAAACAAAGTACCTATGACTGCCGTTCCCGTTACACTTCCCACCTGAATAGCGGTACTGACAATCCCTGATGCTTGTCCGGCGAGGGATACGTCTATATCAGACATGATTTGTCGGAGCATGGCAGGCATCACGGTACCATGACCAATTCCGGCCATTAACAGTCCTGTTTTTAATAACAGCCCAGGCTCTGGTTCAAAGTGAATCGCAACAGCGCCCAATATACAACCCATGGTAATCAGTAATAATCCTCCTTGTATTAAACGATGGCCTGAAAACTGGAACCGATGACTTACGAGTGGCGCTATAAAGAATCCAATGGCATAGGGCAAGACAGCCAGTCCTGCTTCAAATGCGTCTTTGTGGAGGCCATTCTGTAAGTAATATGGAAAGATGAGGAAAATCGCAGCAGTATGATTATATAGGAAGACGACACCTGCACCTTTCAGAAAGGTCACATTCCGCAACAAGGGCGTGTGCAATAAAGGCGATTTCTTTAGCGCCAGCAATCGTTCTTCATAGTGAAATAGCAACCAGCCTGTAACTCCAGAGAAGAGAATAGAAATAAATACCCAAAGTGGCCAGTGTGCTTCCCTACCTTTTACCAACGGATAAATAAACAATAACAAACAAACTGTTGCCAATACGATTCCCCCAATATCCAGTTTCGGACGCACTGCCGCTTGGTTCTCTTCCATAAAGAAATAAGCCATGGTACAACAGATGAGACCTACCGGGAGATTAACCATGAACACACTTTCCCAAGTCCACCCAAAGAGATGCGCATCTATCAATATACCACCCAGCAACTGACCAGCTATTACCGCCAAACCAAATACGGCTCCAAATATGCCCATGGCTCTGGGTTGTTCTGCTGGCGGAAATATTACCCTAATCGTGGCGATTACCTGTGGCGCAAGCATGGCCGCGCCCATTCCCTGGATAATCCTAGAGGCTATCAGCCAGTTAATGTCTTTCGCATTGGCACAACAGGCGGATGCAAAGGTGAATAACAACATCCCAGACATAAACACTCTTTTACGTCCGAAAATATCTCCTAACCGTCCCCCTGTAACTACCAATACCGCATAAGTCAGTCCATATCCCGCCACTACCAGTTGCAATGCGGTTTCTGATGCATTAAGGGCCGTTTTAATATCTGGTAAAGCCACATTGACGATAATAAAATCCAGCGGCGATAAGAACGCTCCAGCAGATAATATGGCCAGTATCAGCCATCTGCGCGTGGAGTACGCCGATTGTATTGCATCCATTCTGATTTATTTGAATAGCAAAATAACAGTAGATAGTACAATAAAAATGGTATTTTAAGGGGTTTGTTTTGTACCTTTAAAGATGGCATTTACGAAAATTATTGATCAGGCAGAAGTGGTGATAGTGCAGATGGGAACGGAAGTTTACAAGTTTCGTTCTGATTATTATTTTGAGATGGCATTCGTGTTGGAGGGCAGTGGTCTACATACAGATCAAAAATATAATTATCGGTATGGGCCTCGTAAATTGTTTTTACTACAACAGGGCGTACAATATACCTTCGAACCGGAAAACAATAGCAGTATTGCGTTCTTGCGATTTAGTCCTGGGTTTATTGATCAAGTACGATTTGAAAATGAGCGCATCGAAACCTGCGATAACCTTAAAAAAATCGGCTATATCCTGCATCACTTCCATGCAAAAGCAGGATGTATATTCCGAGAGAAAGTAGATGAAAAAACGGCCCATGTGCTGCTGGAAGGGATTATTCGGGAATATCAGCAGAAGTCATACGGACATGTGCTCATCATTCGGCAATCGCTATCCATTCTCATCAATCTGATTGCCCGAAACCTCATTGCCAGTGAAGGGCCGGGCGTCAACACCGGCAGCGATCAGCCTGCGGGCATGCGCCTGATTACGTATATCCAACAACATATCACTGATCCTGTAGCCCTGAAAACGGAGGTGATGGCGGAAAAGCTGAATATATCCCCGCATTATTTGGGCGAGTATTTTAAAAAACATACGGGTCGGAATATCCAGGATTACCTAGTGGAATACCGAATGAAATTGATTGAAACCCGATTGGTGTATAGCAATATGCGCTTGAAGGAAATAGCATCTGAACTGGCGTTTAATGATGAAAGTTACCTGACGAAGTATTTCAGGAAGTATAAAGGAATGACGCCAGGAGCGTATAGGAAACGATATAGAAATATCAATCAATAATAAAGTAATTATGTGGAGTGATCGCTATGGCTATTATGAAATTCGTAACGACGCCGACTATACGAAGTCCCTGCCTACAGCAGAGATAGTGCAAGTTTTACTGAACACAGGCGTGTTCCATCAGAAAGCGCCGCTTATATTTGAGAACAAAGAACCATTTCCCTGGTTGAATATCAGCGTTGTTTATACCACAGATGGAGGGTTCTCAGTTGGGCCTAATAGTACCAGTGAAATCAGTACTTTATTGTCAATTGTTACTAGTAAGCGATTCCATCAGGATATGTATTTGCCTGTGTTAATTGATATCGCAAAACAATTGGGTTGGCAATTCATTCTCGAAGAGGATGATGAGGGCAATGAAGGAGTGGTTATATTTGTACCTTAGAATAGTAAAAATCCTATGAAGAAAATACGCCCTGAAAGACTTTTTTCTAAACCCCTTATTGGGCCTTGGCAAAACCCTGTAAGTAGTCCCTATTTTAAACCCTTCGGAAGCTATTGGAATGATCCGGTTACTTGCCCGGAAATTGGAACTACCTATTCCGTTTGGATGAATGGCAGTCTCCCTATTATGCCACAACAAAAGATATGGCTATCCTATCTTCCCAATATTCACCGCGACCAGATTACGTATTCTTATGAGGAAGACGGAGTGGTACATGTGGCTCGTTGGGCGGATTTCCAAGATTGCATTTGTTACGGCACCATACAGGCGTTTGGAGAAGTAGATGATGCGCATAACCTGGAAGTATTTTTTCTAGTGGACCAAGTGATCATGCTGAAAGATATCCCTGAAATGTTCCCCGTACAACCATTTCCCACGGAACTGGAAGAGCGATTGGATTTTAATATGATGGGAATGGCTTACTTCGGCTCTGCGTCTTATCGCGAAGAAAATGGAGTTTATTTTATGTCACATTGCGCGCACACTGAGGGTGAACATATTATGGCCGTGGAATACAAGGGAGATATTCGTATCGTTTTATCAGATTATTATGAGGAAGATAAAAACGATGAAATCACCTATGTAGGGCATTTTGACGCACCAGATTGGATGAAAAGGAATATGCGTGACCCCGACTAGTATTATTTACGGGAGACACCATCGCCCGATTTTCAGATTGTCCACTCAGCAACGATTACTGGCTGTCTCCCTATGATATTATTTTTCCTAACTTTAACTAGATGTATAAAAAATCACACTGATGGCAACCAAAGTTATCCCCGTTTTACGCATCTTCGATGTAACAAAAGCTATGGAATTCTATAAAGACTGGCTGGGCTTCCAGGTAGATTGGGAGCATCGTTTTGAAGATAATTCCCCACTATACATGCAGGTTTCTAAAGGAGATATCCTGCTTCACCTGACAGAACATCACGGCGATTGTTGCCCAGGTGCAAAAGTATTTATTGAAACGTCAGGATTGAAAGATTATCACCAAATACTGATGGATAAGAACTACAAATACAACAAGCCAGGCCTCGAAGAAGCTCCCTGGGACGCCATCACTATGCAAGTACACGACCCCTTCGGAAATAGATTACTGTTTTCAGAAAGTACCACCCATTAATCAATCAGGCCGTCCACCTTCAATTGATGAAATGCTTTCAATACACCCGGGACCTGGTGTTCTTCATGCGCATAATCTGCTGGACTGAAATATTTCACGGCCGCTATTTCTGCCGTTGGCTGTGGGGGAGTTTTCAGTTGACATAGAAATGTATGCTGCTTCATTAGGGTCTGTTGTTCCCCGAAAGCAGGCGCCTCTATGTAATAATATTCCTGTAAATCATCTGGTGTAAGGTCCAGGTTAAGTTCTTCTTTGATCTCCCTGGTAATGGCTTCCAGATTGGTTTCTCCGGGATCCACTTTTCCTCCTGGCAGATACCAAGCCTTTTTATTACTACTGAATGCCAATAATAATTTTCGATTCTCTAATGCTATCAGGCCAACAGTGTTGATATATTTCATCTTGCAAAAGTACGATGCTAGTCTATCATCTTCTTTAATCTTTTCTCGTCTCTGATTGTAATCTCTTTGCCAGACACGAATACAAGCCCCTCGTCTATCCACTCATTCAGTATTTTAAAAAGCGTTTCGTACGTCGTGCCTGCAAAGGAAGCGATTTCCTGTCTGCTCAATGAGGATAGTATCACGCCTTCTTTAGTGGCTCCAAAGAGTTGTTTGATTTTCAATAAAGCATTGGCCACTCTGCTTTTGGCGCTCATATGCACCATGTCTCGCATACTCTGCTCCGCCTTTTGTAATTCGTTGGCATAGAAAAGTACCATTTTATACGCCAATTCATGATTGACCAGTAAGGTGGTGTGGAAAAATTCAGCCGTGATGAAACAGGCATCCACATCTTCAATTGCAGTAGCCGTTACCGGGTAGTGATGCGCTTCTCCCAAGCCCCTATGCCCTAAAATATCTCCAGCTCCGGAAAATTTCACGATAAGATCCTTATTGTCATCCGCCCATTTTTTGTGCACTTTCACCTTGCCGCTGTGTATAAAGTAAAAGCCTTTTACATCTTCTGTTTCCCGGAATATTATCGCGCCCTTCTTGAAATGCTGAATTTTGGCGTTGGTGGCAATAGCGCCCTGCCATTCCGGTAAACTATGCTGGCAAAGGAAGCAATGCTTATGTTTTTCCATACGTTATATATAATAAAAATTTCCTTGGCAATAAAAATTAACTTAAATATTGAGTTTGTGTTTGCAAAAATATTGTCTTTGCAATATTTTTGCGTCAAATTTCGTCCCAATGAAGCACAAAAATAGGAAGCCGGCAGTATTTATTGCTCCTTCCCTGGATAAATCCGCATACGACTCGAAGAAAATGACTGGAGATAAGACAGTTTCAGGGAGACTCTTTTACCTCTCCCTACAAGCAGTACTCAATGCGGTGATTATCGGTGTGATTGCCAAGGGACTCGTAGGTCTTATTAGCCTAATCACGAATATATCCTTTTACGGTAAATTTTCCTTCGGAGAAGCTAGTCCTACCCATAACCAATTGGGTTTATGGGTAATTATCATCCCCGTTTTAGGAGGACTGATCATTGGGGTAATGGCGAGACTCGGTTCTGCTGCCATCCGCGGTCACGGTATTCCAGAAGCGATGGAACAGGTACTAACAAATGAAAGTCGTATCAAGCCAGTGATTACGATCCTGAAACCATTATCTGCCGCTATTTCTATCGGTACGGGTGGTCCTTTCGGGGCGGAAGGTCCTATTATTTCTACTGGGGGTGCTTTCGGATCGTTTGCCGGACAAATCATGCGTATTTCTCCCAATGAGCGAAAAATCATGCTCACAGCCGGAGCTACAGCGGGTATGGCGGCGATCTTCGGTACGCCAGTGGCAGCAGTGTTGTTGGCCATCGAGCTGCTGTTGTTTGAGTTCAGTCCGAGAACAATTATTCCTGTGTCATTAGCCTGCGCTACAGGCGCAGCTATGCATATCCTAATGTTTGGCAGTGGTCCTGTATTTCCTATGCCGGAATTCCCTGCGCCAGATGCACAAGCCCTGGCATGGTATGTACTAGGCGGCGCTATATTGGGCGTTCTCGCTGCACTGGTGTCTAAAAGCATTTACCTGATTGAAGATCTTTTTGAAAAACTACCCATACACTGGATGTGGTGGCCAGCTATTGGCGCCATAGTAATTGGCGTGACCGGTTATTTTGCGCCTTATACACTTGGTGTTGGTTATAATAATATCACTTCCCTTTTGAGCGGACAACTCCCACTAACAATGGTATTGGGACTCTGCTTCATGAAATACATTTCCTGGTCTATTTCTTTGGGTAGTGGTACCAGCGGCGGAACCCTCGCTCCGTTAATGACCATCGGTGGCGCCGCAGGCGTGCTTTTCGGATTAATAGTACTGCATTTCTTCCCAGATAGTCATATCAATTTATCTGTTTGCGCACTGATTGGTATGGCTGCTATGTTTGCAGGTGCTGCAAGAGCGCTGTTGACAGCAGTGGTCTTTGCTTTTGAAGCTACAATGCAGCCACACGGATTGTTGCCGCTGCTGGGTGCATGTACTGCTTCTTATTTCGTATCGTTCTTCTTGATGAAAGGCTCTATCATGACGGAAAAAATCGAACGTCATGGAGTGGCTGCTCCTAACAGCTATGAACCGGATATCCTGCAACGCCTGAAAGTAGCAGATATTATGGAAACTATCCTGCAACAGGATGGTACGATGGATACTTCCATTTTCGTTTACCAGGATGTTCCTTTGAGTAATGCGGTAGATCTTTTCAGTCTACACAAACTGCAAGTATTGCCCGTATTAAACCCGGCGGATAACAAGTTAACCGGACTACTTACGCCTGCACGTATTTTAGACGCTTATTCAAATAGTCGAATCGCTGCAGAGCAATACCAACAAGTATTTTCCATTCGTAGAAGACGTAACCGTTTACTGATTAGGAGTCGCCATCTATTTTCCAAGTAAAACAATAGCTTTATTACGCCATATTTTATATTTTTAGCCCTGAACAATTGAACTAATATGGCATGGTAGATCCGCCAACGGATAGCGATTTACATAAACGTTTGATGGAGGGTGAGGAAAAAGCCTTTGCTGAGCTTTATAATAAGTATCAACCAAAACTCTATCTATTTATTCATCCTTTCACCGGTTTTTCAGCGGTGGATACGGATGAAGTAATACAGGATGTTTTCTTCAAACTATGGCTGCGCAGGGAGTTACTTCCTGGTGTCAGCGCTATGTCGGCATATCTTTATATGATGGCTCGCAATTGCTTGCGCGACAGGCATCGGCGCCAACAGGTGAGAGAACAAGCGATCGCTGATTTCCAACAGCAGCAACCGGAACAACTTTCCCATGTGGAAGAAGAAGCTCATTTTCAAGAATATTCCGCTATTGCAAGAAAGGCCATCTCCCTATTACCTGCGCGTAAACAATCCATCTTCGCTATGCGTCACGACGAGGGTATGTCGTTGGATGAGATAGCGGATACACTGGGCATCACCAAATTTGGTGTGAAGAAACAATTATATGATGCCGTTAAATTCGTGAGAGATTATCTCAAAACGCATGCTGGTATTGATATTCCACTGGTCCTGCTGGTCGTGTTTTACTACTCCCGATAAGGTTGAGAAAATATTTTTTTAAAAGGAGGAGTGCTTTTACTCCTTGCCTGCGTCTTATTACTGTATGCCGATTGATAAAGCCTATATCACCAGGTTACTGGATCAACATATTGCTGGGACACTCAACCAGGAAAATCAACAGGTATTGAATGCTGCCATTCGTGCTGCCAGCGCTGCTGACAGAGAATGGATGATGCAATACTTGGAAAATGCCCTGGCTACCACCCATGTACCGGCTGCGCCAGACCAACAGCTTTATGAACGCATATTATACCGTATCCAACAATCAGAAAAAGAGTTGCATACGGTGAAGCCTATACGTAGCATATATTATGCAGTAGCAGCAGCGGCGGGATTACTCTTATTGGTGACAAGTGGCTTGATATGGCAGCAACGCAGCCACCAGAAAGACTTTCCGCCAATGGTCATTATGCCAGGTACCAATAAGGCCACCCTAATCCTGGCAGATGGTTCTCACGTGCAGTTGGACAGCACTACGAAAGAAATTGCACAAGGCAATACCGCTGTACGGCAACAAGAGGGCGCTTTGAAATACAGTAAAAATAGCCATACAACCACCACTTATAATACGTTGAATACACCGCGAGGCGGGCAGTTTCAGGTGGAATTGGCCGATGGTAGCCATATCTGGCTCAATGCAGCTTCTTCCCTGAGATATCCTGCCGCTTTCAATGATAGTGAAAGAGTGGTAACACTTTCAGGAGAAGCCTATTTCGATATCAAACCAGACCCACAGCGGCCTTTCCACGTGGTGTGCGGGAATACCACTATTCAAGTACTGGGTACCAGTTTTAATATAATGGCTTATACCGATGAACCGAATCTCCAGGCATCCCTGGTAGAGGGGAAAATTATGGTGAAAGCCGCCGGCAGTGAACGTATTATCCGGCCAGGACAAATGGCCGTTACGGATCAATACAGTCTGTATGTAGCAGAAGCAGACCTGGACCAGGTCACCGCATGGAGAAACGGGATGCTGGCCCTAAATACCACCAGCTTTAAAGGACTGATGCGCCAGGTAGAAAGATGGTATGATGTAGAAGTCGTCTACCAAGGAGAAATACCGGATCGCCAGTTTGGAGGATTACTGAGCAGAAACACACAATTGTCAACACTGCTAGCATTTATGAGAAAAAATGGAATTAATGTAAAACAGGAGGGTCGGACCATAACAGTCATGCCATAACGTAGACAAACAGCTTACAGCAACCAATCAACCATTATATACTGCGCTTTTAAGAGGAAGTGCAGCAGGGCATACTTATGCCTTACTAAATCGTAAAAATCAAAAACCAACTACATGAATTTTTCGCCAACCAAAATGTTGTCGGTTATGAAGATGACTGTCACCCTGTTGCTGGTCACCGTTATGCAGGTGAGTGCCAGCAGCTATGCGCAATCCGTGACGATGACTGCGCATAAGATGCCGCTAGAACGCGTGTTCAGCACTATTGGAAAACAAACCGGGTACGCCTTTTTTTGGGATCAGCAGGTGGTACGAAACCTGCAACCGGTAGATGTAACATTGCACAATGCAAGCTTGAACGAAGCACTGAAAATCTGTTTAGCTAATCAGCCATTGACATTCGAACTGGCTGAAACAGACAAATCTGTTTTTATTCGCACACGCGCTGCGGAGAGAAGAATCACGGAAGACCAACAGCAACTGATCACCATTACTGGTAGAGTTACGGACGATGGCAAAGAACCGCTTGCCGGTGTAACCGTAACGGTAAAAGGGACCGGCAAAGGCGCGGCTACCAGCGGCGATGGTACTTACTCTATTGCTAACGTAGATCCAAAAGCGGTACTGATCTTTAGCATGATGGGTTTTCAAACCCATGAAATGCAGGTGAATGGCCGCGCACAAATCAACATCACACTGGCGAAGAAGGTGCAAAACATGAACGAGGTAATGATCACTACTGGTATCTTCACGAGAAAGAAGGAATCCTTCACGGGTGATGCTGCTGTGTATTCCGGTGAACAACTGCGTACTGTAGGGAACCAGAACGTTATTCAGAGTCTCCGCTCCCTGGACCCGGCTTTTATCCTCATGGATAATAACCTGGCCGGAAGTAATCCGAATGTCATGCCTAATATGTCTATCCGTGGTAAAACCAGTATCATTGGTACGGTAGACAAATTTGCACGCGACCCCAACCAGCCACTCTTTATCATCGATGGATTCGAAAGCTCCATCGAAAATGTAATGGCCCTGGATATGAATAGGGTAGCGAATGTAACTATTTTGAAAGACGCCAGCTCCACCGCCATCTATGGTTCCAAAGGCGCCAACGGTGTAATTGTCATCGATACAAAATTACCTCGCGCAGGTAAAATGAACCTTTCCGCGGTATATGATAATACTTTCTATTTCGCAGATCTGCGCGATTACAATATGATGAACGCTGCGGAAAAACTGGAGTTCGAACGACTCACCAACGTGTACACACCGAAGGATGCCTCCAATACTTTGATGTGGAACTCCATGAATGAACGCTACAACAAGAACCTGAACAATGTACTCAGTGGTGTAAACACTTACTGGATGGGCTATCCAATTCGCCCTACTACATTGGCCAATAGCTACTCTCTACAAGCCGATGGAGGTGATACTAAGTTCAGATATGCCGTAGGCGGAAGATATTCCACTTTGCCAGGCGTCATGAAAGGATCCAATAGGAACACCGCTTCTGGCAACTTGGACCTGATCTACAGACCCGGTAAATTCTCCTTCACCAACAGAACCAGTTTGACCACTTTCACCGCAGATGAATCTCCCTACGGCAGCTTCAGCGACTGGGTGAAAGCAGTGCCCTACTATAAACCAACCAACGACAAATACCTGGATTATGGTATCAGTCCTTATGCGGGTGATACTATCCTGGTCTATAACCCCATCTATCAGTTGAATTTGCCTAAGATGGACAGAACCAGGAATGTGAATCTCCGTAATAATATCAGCGCTTATTATCAATTTAATGATCATCTCCGCATTGATGGTCGCGCTTCCATTACCTATAGTAATCAACAGCATGAAATCTATCAATCTCCTCAGATGAAGGATTTCGATAAAAAAGAAGCGTCCCAAAAAGGCTTATATAAGAATAGCACAGACCGTGGATTATCCTACGAGGCGTACTTACAGGCCAGCTACGGTAAGATGTGGCATAATATCCATGAGCTCAATTTAGTTCCAGGATTCAATGTGGCATCCAACAGCATTTCCTCTGACGGCTATTCTGCAACAGGATTCCCTGCTATCGATAAGATCTATCCAGGCTTTGCTTCTGGTTATCCTACTGCAGGCGTTCCGGACTATGCTAGGTCTGTGAATCGTTCTGCGAGCTTCTTTTTAAACGGCTACTACGGATATAAACGTCGGTATATGGTGGATGCGATTTATCGTAAAGATGGTTCTTCCATTTTTGGTAGTAGCGTCAACCACACCAATACCTGGACGCTCGGTCTTTCCTGGAACCTACATAATGAATCGTTTTTTAAAAATATTGGATGGGTGAATTTCCTGAAACTCCGCGGTAGCATTGGTAATCCGGGCAACCAGAATTTCAGTTCTTATAATTCCTTTACCACTATGGTATACAACCGTGGCGTAGTGAACTCATTCGGATTAGGTTCCAATGTATATTCATGGGGAAATTCAGACTTGGCTTGGCAGAAAACATTGATGAAAACATTAGGTGTGGATGCCAGATTGCTGGATGAACGCATTTCCATCAATGCCAACGTTTACAATAACCTCACAGACCCGATGATTATCAGTATCGATAATGCACCCTCCACTGGTTCTAGTAAGATCATGTACAACATCGGTAATTCCCGTGTGAAGGGCTACGATGTGGCAGTAAGCGCCACAGTATTGAATAATACGAAAGAACGTTTTTACGTACGTATCAGCGCTTCTACGAAGAAAGAAACGACTACCTATGGCGGCCTTGGTAATATCTTGGATCAGTTGAATAAATCCAATGCGGGACTGATCAATAGCAATAACAAGGATAACTATCACAGTTATGCTACTATTGCGCAAAACCTGGAAAGGTACATGGATGGCGGCCATCCGAACGACTTATGGGCCGTTCGTTCCATGGGTGTAGATCCTGGTACAGGAAAAGAATTATACCTAGATAAAAATGGTAACCTCACCTATACCTACGATGCAGTAAACGTGGTGAATGTGGGTAATAGCTATCCTAAAATGCAGGGAACTGTTGGTGTGGCGGTGCAGTACAAGGGTTTCGGCCTGAATACGATCATGCGCTATAAATGGAAGTCCTACCAGTTTAATAATGCCCTCTTCGGGAAAGTGGAAAACTTAACGCGTCAACAGGTGATGGGGGAAAACCTGGATAAACGGGCGCTTTACAACCGCTGGAAAACTACGGGCGATAAAGCGGAGTTTACCAATATTCCGGACTTTAGATACGGTGTTTCTACAAAAGATATCAGTATGTCGAGCCGCTTCATCCAGGAGGAAAGCAGCTTTGCTGGTGAATCTCTCTCCCTGTCTTATGATTTCTATGCTAATAAGTTCATTAAAAAAGTTGGACTGCAATCATTGTCCGTGTCTGCCTATATGAACGACTTTTTCTACTTATCCAACCTGCGCAGAGAAAGGGGAATTGATTATCCATATGCAAGATCCTGCTCCTTTAAAGTGATGGCTGCATTTTAAACATCTCAACTATTGCACATGAAGAAAGTTATTATATATTTTTCCTTACTGGCAGGCACTTTGCTAACAATGGCCTCCTGTAAGAAATACCTGGATGTAAGGCCGGAAGACAAGATTCTGAAAGACGAGGCCTTCTCCAAAGAATCCGGTTTCATGACGCAGCTCAACGGCGTTTATTTGAACATGTCTTCCTACGAAATGTATGGCGGTAAAATGCATATGGTAATTCCAGATGTATTAGGACAGCTCTATAACACCAATGGTAACTCGCCTTATAACAATATGTCGAGATACGCGTACACCGATGAAAAAACAAAGACATTCTTTGCGGATTACTGGTCTAATGCATACGGCAGTATTGCCAATCTAAACCTGATTTTGGATAATATTGATAAAGCAAAAAACGTCTTCACCAATAATAATTACAACTTGGTGAAAGGAGAAGCGTTGGCATTGCGTACTTTTCTACATTTCGATCTGATGCGGCTTTTCGGCCCTATCTACGCCTCCACCGATTCCTCTACGATGTCTATTCCTTATTACAGCTATCGTTCGCCAATGGCGCGGCCTTATCTCAAAGGCAATGACATGATGGATAGCTTGCAACGGGATATCACGCTGGCAGCTACTTTGCTGGCAAATGATCCGGTATTGAAATATGGCCCAGGAGGAGATAGTACTTCCAACTTTACCTCTTATCGTAAGTTTAGGATGAACTATTATGCGGTGAAAGCACTACAAGCAAGAATGTACTTGTATAGGCTGGATAAAGTCAATGCACTGGCGGCAGTACAAGATGTATTGAATGCACCGGCCGCTTATTTCCCTTTCAATACAGGTGGTTCTATTCCTGGAGATCCAGTGCTGTCGCAGGATTGCCTGTTTATGTTGGAGAATTATAAATTGGAAGATAGCTATAACAAACTGTTTGCGACTACACTGTTTGAATGGAATATATTGATGCCAAGAACAGATGCATTGACCAGTCTCTTTAATCAGAGCGCAGACGTACGCATTTCTCCTTACCGTTGGAATCTGCCGTCAGACGGATCTAGAACGGAAAAGGTATTTTATAAGTATTCTCCAATTATCACCAGCCAGGGTAATAAAAATGTGCGTATCCCTATTATGCGAGCGGCTGAATGTTATTTGATTGCAGCAGAAGCGGCGGCAGACAGACCTACCCAATTGCAATATCTCAATAAATTGAAAGCAGCCCGTGGTGCAGATCTGATCGTGTCTACCAATGATTTCACTGGAGAAATTACTAAAGAATATCGCCGTGAATTTTATGGAGAAGGCCAGATGTTCTTTTATTATAAACGCATCAATGCGGCGAATATCCAAGATGGCACTGCCGCTACAGGCACGGTGATAGCCATGGGGAAAGCCAAATTTGTAGTGCCCCTTCCTGATGCAGAACGCCAGATACATTTACCTAATCCTTGATGTAACATGAAAAAATTAGCTCTCTTTATATCGCTGATAACAGGCGTCCTGTTATATTCCTGCAAGAAATCAGGACTGATGCAATTCAATGCTCGTAGTAATGTATACTTTCCATTATCACCGGATAAGTATTCGGCGGGTGTTGCAGATGAGAAAGGTACCGTCTCCTATTCGGACTTCTCTAATTCCGCAAAGGATACAGTAGCGGTGGATACGCTGGTTACCAACTTTGGTTTCTTCGGCAATGCGCCAAAAGAAATGTATGTGTTAGTAAATGTGGCTGTTATGGGAGACACGAGCGCCTCCGACCGGAAAGTAAACCTGACGCTTGACCCATCGAGTACGGTACCAACAGGTATCGTTAGTTTTGATCCTGCCACTTGTATCATCCGTCATGGTAGATCTTCTGCGAATATCCCTATGAAGATTCTCCGCGATCCTTCCTTGGCGACAAATAAATACTTTATTACACTCAATCTAGGCGTTACCGAACAGTTGAATACGGACTACAAAGGTGAGGTGGTAAATACAACGCCAAAGAAAATCAAAACCTGTCTGCAACGTACTTACTCCATTACAGACAATATCCCTCAACCTACCTGGTGGGTGGGTAGTAATAGTATTGGAAATTATTATTTCGAGGAGTATTCCCCCACCAAAATGCGTTTCCTCACAGAAAACTTGTTGATTCCTTTGTCTTTCTTGTTGCAGAATCAGCCTAATCTTTCCATTGTTGGTAGCTATAGCCAAGCCTATAATTGCGGACTTGCCAGAGCGAGAAAGGCAGGCACTCCTATCATGGATGTTAGCTTGACTACTGGTCTTACTTTCCCAATGAAAGCCTCTATGGCAGGTGGTACTTTGTGTGATTAATCAAAAATAAACAACATGAATCGCTTTATAAATATACTCTCTACCTTGTTGCTGTTGGCTGGTTTTATCCTCGGTGGCTGCTATAAGGATTTGGGGAATTATCAATATGCTCCGGTGAATGAATTGCGCATAGATACCTTCCCTTACGGAATGACTGTATTCCAGTATGATACGATCCGCCTTACACCGAAAGTAACGGCTACAATAGATAAAGTTGCCACAGACGATACCGCTAGATTTGGCTATCGCTGGGTACTCGGTACGCCAGACAGTAGCGCTACTGGCACGGAATATCAACAGTTGGCAACTACCTTCAACCTGAATGCGAAAGTAGTGGTAGGTGCCGGCGTTTATGGTCTCTATTTCGAAATAAAAGACAAGCAAACCAAACAGGTGTTCATGCGTCATATGAACAAGGTAACGGTGGCTTCCAGTACTTATGAAGGCTGGTTAGTATTGAGCGATATCAGTGGAAATGCTAGATTGGATATGATCAATTATGTCAATGGCAAATCTATGTTTACTTCAGATATTCTCAGTGGCTCTCCTGACCTGCCAAAACCATTAAAAGGACCTAGGAAAATCTGTTACTATCCAACGAGTAACTATAATACCATTCCTTCGCCTGCATGGGTAGATGCGAAAGGTAATCAAATGGCGGGTGGTAAAGAATATATTTATCTCTCCACAGACCAGGGCTCTTGGAAATTACGCAGCGATGCCTTGATCACACAATGGGCCTGGAATACCTGGAAGGAATTCCTGATACCGCCGGCAGACAGTGCCTCCTTCTCTCCTGGGTTTATAGGCGCCGGGGAAATCCCAGCTAATGTGAACTATATTCATGTCTATGATGGAAAAGGAAACTTCTATCAACGAGGTCCGCTGAATTACTTCGTTACGGCAAAAGCGAATCACATGGCTGGTGGAGATGATTTCCGTGCAGCGCCATTTATTGGTAGAGCATATTCCAGTGCAGCAAATGATTATGCCGCCATGTTTGATATGGATCTGAAACGCTTTGTACGACTGGCTTCTAGCGGTGTATGCGTGGCTTTAACTAATCCTGCCAATCCATTATTTGATTTCAATAATGTAGGTATGGATCTTGTTTGGATGAAAACAATGTCTACGTTGCTGAATACCTACGCTATTATGAAAGATCCTGCTGGTGATATGTGGTTGCTGGTATTTGATGTGAGAAGTACTGTTACCCAGAATGTGAAAATGAAACTGGATTTCCCGGACATTAAAAACGCGAAGTACTTTACCATCGATAAAAACTATGGCACCCTGTATTATGCGACAGACAGTAAAGTATACGCGGTGCATAAAGATTATGCAGGCTGCTATTTATTGCTGGATGTGGGTGCTAGGAAAATCAGTTGGATAGATCAGCATACGTTCACCAACTACGCTAAAAGATATAACGGCGATCCTGCGTCAGGTACCAATACTACCAACCTGGAGCCTTTTATGGCCAACTGGCTGGGTGTTGCTACCTATAATCCTGCAGATCCAGATCATAGTGGAAAACTGAATTTCTATTTCTCGAAGTCATTCCAAACAGAACAGGCCGTGTTGGTGCCTAAAGATGAGTACAGCGGCTTTGGTAAAATTGTCAGCGTGACTTACAGAGAAAGAGCACAATAATTAATCCCTGAAACCCTATTATTCCTATACCATTGATAGTGAACCCCAAAACGTACGGCTGCTTCAACGAAGCAGCCGTTTCTTCTTAAAAACTATTCTTCAGGTAAAGGGACAAATGGGGCAGATATATGCGACAAAGAAATGGGAATTATTGTAATTGTAGCACTATCTAGCCCAAAATGGCATTTACGTGTTAGGCTTGATTAATGGGTGGCGGCTTAAGAAAGCCTTCCGCATCTTCGCCGGCATGAACCGCTGCAATCAATGCTGTCATCAGTTGTTCTAATCGCATCAGCGTCTCCATATGTGTGATAACTGGCTCATTATTAATCTTTGTTTTCACCGCAGGAATCACCAACTGCATCTCTTCACTGATCCGCGACTCTATCATTAGTAAGGTGCCTAACAAAGATTTATGTTCATGATAACCGGAAGTACCTGCTGTTATTAATGCTACTGGTTTTTTGGAAAACTCCATGCTGGAAACTGTCCAGTCAATCGCATTTTTAAGTGTTCCTGGTACGCCTATGGCATATTCTGGTGTACAAATCAAGACTGCATCCGCCGCCCGGATCTGTGCCCTGAAATCCGTAACAGGAGCCGGTGCATGTTCAATGTCCATATCCAGGTCCGGATTGAAATGTGGTAGTTCTGTAAGACCTTCAAAAATATCAATGGCGACTCTTTCTTTATATAATGTTGCCAACGCTTTGATCAACAAATGATTGGATGATTGTTTCCGGGTACTGCCTGAGATGGCTAGTATCTTAATGGGAGCAGACATAGTGTAAATTTTCACACCGAAGATAAGTTAAAGCGCACCGTAAACCATATGCTGCAGATTTTGTCCCAGTCCGAAGAAATCTTCCGGCAGATGCTCCTGTGTCAGCAAAATACCGATGATCTTTTGGGCTGGATCTACCCAATAATGCGTGTTGAAAGCACCACACCAATAGAATGATCCTACACTAATAGGCAGCATATGTTTATTACGTGGACTAATAACGGCCACGCCTAAACCGAATTGAAAGGCATCGTTATTGGCATTACCCATTAACTGATTGCTGGTGAATAATGCAATCGTAGCAGGGCTCAAGAAATGATGTCCATTTGCAGTACCGCCTTCTTGTAACATCAGCAGGAAGCGGGCATAATCTGCCGCAGTAGAGGAGAGTCCGCCGCCACCAGAGAAAAATGTAGCCTCGTCAAGTGGGTACATAGGATCGGTGGATTCAAAAATCGGGTGCGTGATTTTTTGCAGTCCATGACCCCCTTTTTCCTGAAGCGTAACCAGGCGGTCAGCTTTAGCTTTTGGCAGATGGAAATAAGTATCTTTCATACCTAACGGTTTGAATATACGTTCTTGAAAGAATTGCTCCAATGATTGCCCGCTCCAGATTTCCACTAAGTATCCTAATACATCCACGTTCAGGCCATAGGTGAACGTTTCCCCAGGTTGATGTGCCAATGGAGCGGCAGCCACTTTGTCAATGAACGCTTTCAAACTACCGTGTGTACCTATACCCACCGTGAGTCCGGCTTTGGCAAAAATCGCCTGGATGCGCGGGTCATTAGAAATGGCGCCGTATTCAATCCCGGAAGTATGCGTCATAATATCACGAATAGTAATAGGACGAGCGAGGGGCTTGGTCGTATAGCTGCTATCCGCTTCATTAAACGTATTTAGTACAGTTGTTTTGGCAAATGCAGGTATGTATTTAGACACGGGTTCGTCCAACCGGAAACGTCCCTCTTCCAACAGCATCAGGGCTGCCACACTCGTAACCGCTTTGGTAAAGGATGCTATACGGTAGATATTATCATTACGCATAGGTTTTCTAGTGGCCACGTCTGCATAACCGAAAGATTTATTATAAATTGGTTGACCATCTTTCAACACTAAAATGGTGGTACCAGTAATCTCACCGGATGACATTTTTCTGGCAACAAATTGGTCTATCTTTGTAGCCATATTAATGACAGCATCCGGATTAACCTGTGCTGTAGCGGTATAACTGGCACCTGCAAGGAGCAGGCTAGTAATTATCGTTTTCATTGCGTATTGTTTTTTAAATTTGTATTGCAAAGATAAAACCCAATAACCCGCAAATCCAATACTGCAGCGGATTGTGAGGAACTAACAATAGTGTAAGTATGGCAAGAATAAAGAAAAACTCCACCAACAATATCAATAAGGAAAAGATCATGGCTACCTGTACGGAAACATATGCCATGGATATGATTGGTGCCAGATGGAAACTCGCAGTGTTCTACCATCTAAAAACAGGACCACTGCGTTTTAGCGTACTAAAAGAGAAAATAGGAGATGTGTCTGACCGTATGCTGACACTGCATCTCCGGGAAATGGAAGAAGATGGACTCCTTATCCGTAACGTATATCCGGAAGTGCCGGTAAGAGTGGAGTATACCCTCACCAGCAGTGCGATGGAATTACAGCCAGTATGGGATTTCCTCCGTGCCTGGGGCCGCAGACACCAAAATATCATGAATGGCGTAGAGCCGGCACCGTTAGATATGACGATTGCTTATAAGCAACCGCTGGCATCATGATAACAATGGTACTGAATATTACTTCTTAACTGGAGGGTGTGTTTTTATGCGCATCAATGCCGCCATCACTATAAACCCATACATAACCCCACCCAGTATGGTGGCTAAATAATCCAATCCTTTGCAGGCAATGTAATGGTAATGCTCATTTACCAGCAGTATTAGGAAGGAAATTAAAGCGGTCCCTCCCCAGAAAATTAAAGTGGAACGGGAAGTAGCGGTCTGCTTACGTTTTCTTTTTATCGGTATTTTAAAAAAGTAATAAAACAGAATAATCAATCCGGCAACGGAAGTGAGAATCTGCATCCAATACCAGGCTGGCATCTTGCCCCAATTACCCTGTAAGGAAGGGCTAAGCATTACAAAAAAGCCTGCCTGATGAGTAAATGCATCCAACAACAAATGTGTGGCAATACCCAACAGCACTGATTTGAGGACTACCTTATAATGTCGAGTGAAATATCGATGCCAGTTGAAATACTGATAGCGTTGGAGCCGTGCTGCTGCAAAGGGCGGCGCATACTTCATTACCGGATATCTCCACCAGTGATGCCAGGCATAAGCCAATAAGAGCGCCAGGGGGATATCATACAGGAATATACCAAGTAAATGATGGCCATCATCCGCATAGGGATTAAGCCGGAAAAAATACAGGAAATCCGGTACCATACTGCCAATAATCAGGCCGCTAAGGGATAAGGACCGGCGGTCAGTCCGGTAAAAAGGCGAGGCAACGGCGGCATGTGATATCGTAAACGGCATTGATCGTATATTAAAAATTGCGATTGTAAAAATCGTCCATCAATTCCAGCAATTTATCCAATTATTTCTAGGTTATAACACCTAATTTTATGGAATCATTTTAAAACGAAGAAATCATGACTACCTGGAAAATTGATGACGCACACAGTGAAATAGGCTTTAAAGTTAAGCACCTGATGATTACAAACGTTAGCGGATATTTTACCCGCTTCACAGGCGAAGTTAAGACAGAAAGCGAGGATTTTCACGACGCTACTATTACTTTCGAAGCAGAAGCAAACAGTATCGATACCGCCAATAAACAACGTGACGAACACTTAAGAAATGGAGAGTTCTTCGATGCTACGCAGTTTCCTAAAATCAGCTTCGTGTCTAAAAAAGTGAAAAAAATAGACGGCGACCAATACAAACTGCAAGGTGAGCTGACCATTAAGGATCAAACCCACCCAATTGAACTGGAAGTAGAACACTTTGGCGTAACCACAGATCCTTGGGGTCAAACTAAAGCAGGATTTGCCCTGAAAGGACGCCTGCACCGTGCTGATTATGGCCTTCGTTGGAATGCTACTACTGAAGCTGGTGGTATCGTTCTCAGTGATGAGGTAAAACTGAACATGGAAGTACAGTTGGTAAAGGCGTAGAATGCGCTGCCTTCTCCTTATCTTTGGCGAATGAAATTTGAACAGTACAATATTTCGTCCGAAATAAAGGAAAGCTTAGCAGAATTGGGATTCAAACGCCCTACAGATATACAATTTAAGGCCATACCATCCATCCTTAAAGGGGATGATGTAATGGCTATCGCTCAGACAGGAACCGGCAAAACAGCCGCTTTTGCCATTCCTGTCTTGCATCGCCTGCAACAGCAGGACCATAAATACGACAAACGCCGTTACGAGGTGAAATGCCTGGTAATGGTGCCTACCCGGGAACTGGCTATCCAGATCGCCGAAGTATTTCAGAAAATAGCACAATACACAGACCTGCGTATCCTCGCCCTGGTAGGGGGAATGGATCAAGATCCCCAAATCAAATTCCTGGAAAAAGGCGTGGATGTCCTCATTGCCACCCCTGGTCGAATGTTCGATCAGCTCAACCAGGGCCATATTGATCTCCGTAGCGTTCAAACCCTCATCCTTGATGAAGCCGATCATATGCTGGATCTGGGTTTCATCCGGGATATCCGTGATGTGATCAAACATATCCCCCGCAATCACCAAACATTATTCTTCTCCGCTACCCTCGATAAAGATATCAAGGACCTGGCCTATTCCGTAGTGAATAATCCTATCCGTATCCAGATTTCTCCACAAGACCCGGTTTCCAAAAATGTGACGCACTCCGTTGCCTACGTAGAAATGGATGACAAACGTTTCTTCCTGGAAAGACTGGTAAAGGAATTCGCAGAAAGCAAAATCTTGGTATTTGTTCGTACGAAAGTGCGTGCAGAACGCGTAGTGGCGGCTATGGCAAGAGTGGGCATCGAAGCCCTGGCCATGCATGGCGGTAAAGAGCAAGACGATAGATTATCCGTCATGGAAGAATTTAAAACCGGGAAGGTAAAAGTACTGGTGACTACAGATGTAAACGCACGTGGTATCGATATCCCGAACGTAGATTATGTAGTGAACTATGATCTGCCGGATGTTCCTGAAAACTACGTCCACCGTGTAGGTAGAACCGGCCGTGGTGTACAGAAAGGAAAGGCCGTAGCCTTCTGCAGTGAGGAAGAAAAACCATTGCTCGCAGAAATCCAGCAATTTATAGGAAAGGATATTACCGAGATGAAAATCAATAAAGACGATTATCGCGAAACAATCAGCTTCTCCGAAGATATCCCGAATGATAACTGGCAACTCTTGCTGGATCAGCATAACAAGGAAATGGAAGAGCAGAAAAAGAAGAAGAAAAAGAAAAAATAAGCATATAAATAAATCAACTGTCGTCCCTGCCCATCGGGCAAGAGACGTAAAAAAACAGGTTGTAGGCAAAACGCTTCTACCTATTGTCGCTGGCCAGCGTACAGGCGACGAAAAAAAAGGTTGTAGGCAAAACGCTTCTACCTATTGTCCCTAGCCAGTGTACAGGCGACGAAAAAATAAAAATTAGGTTGTAAGGAAAAATGCTTCTTCCTGTCGTCCCTGCCCAGCGGGCAGGGACGAAAAAAAATATAAAAAAAATGGATTGACGTCGCAGACGTCAATCCATTTTTTTTATTGATACAACTCTTTTTTACGTATGAAAAAGCAATAGCTTATTGTTTAACTACTTCTGCATTTACCAGAATATCTACATTAGCCCCTACTGCATAAGTACCACTTGGCAATTTGTCTGCATATTTCAAACCAAAGTCAAATCTATTGATAGTAGCTTTACCTGTAAAACCAGCTCTTCTTAAACCCCAAGGATCTTTAATTACACCGTTGAAGCTAACGTCAAAGGTTACACGTTTTGTAGTGTTGCGGATAGTTACATCAGCAATCATCACATATTTGTTACCAAGTAATTTCTTAAAAGAGATACTTTTTACAGTAATGGTTGGATATTCACCTGCATTGAAGAAATCATCAGTTTTCAGGTGACCATCGCGCTGCGCAATGCCTGTGTTGATGCTGTTTACATCAGCAGTGAAATCCACTTTTGCATTCTGGAAATTGGTGCTGTCAGCAGTTTCTACAGTACCTGTGAATTTGTCGAATTTACCTTGTACGAAGTTGATACCAAGATGGTTTACACTAAATCCGATAGTAGTGTGTGCAGGATCTGCAGCCCATTTAACCTGTGCAAAAGAAGTAACACCAGCGAGCAGTAAAGATGCGGTGAATAAGAGAACCTTTTTCATGTAATTTTATTTATTCTTAAAAATGTGTGTACTGATTATTTTTTAGAGATAGCGCGATCCACAGACCAACGGCCTGCACCAGCAATTAATAATGATACCGTAATAGCCAGTACCAGCAGATGGTACTCAAATCCTTCACCAGCCTGTTTTCCATACCAGTTCATGAAGAAGCCATTAGCTTTATGTATGTTCATCGCAACAATCATAATGACTGTCAGTAGTCCTGCCCAAATACGGGTAGTGAATCCAAATAATATCAATAATGAACCAATTGACTCTGTGATAATCACTAGGAAGGCCAGGATAGCAGGCGTACCGCCTTTTGTAAAGAAATCCATTGTGCCACTGAATCCGTAACCGCCGAACCAGCCTAATAATTTCTGTGCACCGTGTGGAAACATCACTAAGGCTACGACTACTCTTATAATAAAGGATACAATGTTGTTGTCTGTTTGAAATAATAATCTTTTAAGCATTTTGTAGATTTTTAGGTAAGTGGTCTATACTATTATTGTATATACAAGTGTTATGGTAAAAAATTTTTAACCTCTGAGCTTATCCAGCAATATATTGAGCTGATGGGCTTCTTCCGAAGTCAAGTGACGGGTGATTGCTTTATTGTTTTTCTCCATAATTGGATCCAGTTCAGCCAATAGTTGAATGCCTTTTTCCGTTATTTCGATTTCCACCTTTCTACGGTTCTGTTCACATTGCACGCGGGTCAGCAGCCCTTTCTGGCGCAGCTTTTCCACAAGGCGAGTAGCATTACTCATCTTATCCATCATCCGCTCCTGGATATCAGAAAGATTCAATGGATTCGGCTTGCTTCCACGCAAAATGCGCAACACATTGTATTGTTGAGAAGATATATCATACTTCTTCAGTGCATGCAATATGCTCACCTCCACCCAACCGGACGTAAATACGATATTCAGCATCACGCGCTGAAACTCGTCCTTAAATTTCGATTGCTTCAATTCATCTTCCAGTTTCATAAATACAAATACAATTGTTGTATAGACAACAAAGGTAAATGTATTTTTCATCTCTCCAAAAAAATAATTCAAAAATTTCTGCCAACCTACTGACATAAGGTTGTCATCTACCGGTTATTACTTTGTATTAACAAAACAAAATCAATATGTTACATGCCGCTTCTTCCCTCTTTACAAACACTGTCGTAAACCATGTTCTTGTAGGTATTATGCAGGAACAAGTGAATTATAATCTTTGGGCGAATACCCAAATCATCAATTTCCTGCGTACAAAACCGGAGGAATTAATGGAAAAAGAAGTGGCCTCCAGTTATGCAGGCATAAAGGCTACATTATTACATATTTGGGATTGCCAGGATTGGTGGCTGATTAATATGAAGAATGGACCGGCATCAGCAGCCCGCGATATTCCTGCTGCCTCCGCCACTGTAACGGAGGTAATGGAAGGCCTCCTGGCACATTCCCGCGAAATGGTGAACTACATTGAACAAATGACGGAAGAAGGATTAAATGAAACCTGCCTGGTGGCCATCCCTTTTACGGGCGATTACCTGATTCCCCGCTTCCAAATGCTGCAGCAGGTAACTATGCATAGCGTTTATCATCGGGGACAAGTGGTAACCATTGGCCGCCAGTTAGGTTTCACAGATGCACCCAATACAGACTATATGTACTATATGCTGCTGGGCAGAAATAAATAATTAACTGTTGTATCCTGCGTCGATGGTCTGTGCCGTACCGGTAATGAAACTACTTTCTGGTCCTGCAAGAAAGGATACGAGAGACGCGATCTCCGTGGTTTTGCCATAGCGCCCCAATGCTGTGTAAGAGGCTATGGTAGGTGCGTGGGAGCTATCAGCAGGATTCATTTCAGTATCAATTGGTCCGGGTTGTACCAGATTGGCGGTAATACCTTTACTTCCCAGGTCCCTCGCCAGTCCTTTATTGAGGCCTATCAGCGCAGACTTACTCATGGAGTACAAGGTGCCGCCAGGCGACACTACTCGGTCGGCCATATTACTACCTATGGTTATAATTCTACCACCAGCCTGCATATGCTTGGCTGCTGCCTGAGACGCTACAAACACAGCTTTGGTGTTAACGGCCATCATCAGGTCATAATCTTCCAAGGTGTAATCTTCCAACATTTTATATTGGTACATACCGGCATTATTCACCAGGATGTCTATGCGGCCAAATTGTTGCACAGTGGTTTCCACTGCCTGCAAAATATCTTCCACTACTGCATTATCCGCTTGCAATGCCAGCGCCTTCCTACCATGACGAACCACGCGGGCAATTACTTCGTCCGCTCGTTCTTTACTTTTAGAATAAGTGAATACCACATCGGCTCCCTCTTCGGCCAATCTTTCTACAATCGCGGCGCCCATTCCTCGGCTACCACCTGTTACTAATGCTACTTTATTTTCCAGTCGTTTCATAAAATTTGATTTTGACAGGACAAAACTAGTAGCTCCCGTACTCCGAAAGAAGAACGGCAACAATTGTTAATTACTAACCAGAATGTTAGAATTGAGCAGGGCAGTGGTTTCCAGGAATCATTACAGATATCTTTCTTTCAATATCTGCATATGGTGTATCTGGTGTCCGATGATGGTGAAGCCCATGGCAATCACACTGATTTCATATTTCCAGGAGATGCCAGTACGCAACAGTACGGCTTCTGAAAATCCATTGAACATGGCTTCTGTGGCTTTGCGGGTATACTTCATTTCCTCTACCAAACTCTCCAGGGTACGTATTTTTGAGAGTCCATTGGCAACAAACTTGTCTTGGTCGAATCCGGCGAGAGGCCCTTTGTCATTACGTGCGAATGACATGGCTCTGTATACAAATACTCTTTCCGTATCGATCATATGCAGGAAAACATCCTTGATGGTCCATTTACCGGGAGCATAGGTCCAATCGCCCCTTGGTTCATATCTGGCTACATCAAAATTCTCCAGATCTTTGTAAGCCAAGGCAAAGGCATCTTCTAATTCCAAATCCGGAACCTGATTGATATAGCGGTCAAAATAGGTAGGGGTAGGAAAAATCGCTGCTTTCTTCATAATAGAAAATTCATGGATTGAAATTACTTATTTGCTGACTAAGCTCGTTGTTAGCTTGTATTTTTTTTGTCCAGCTCATCACTTCGGGTAGGTTAACCGTTTTTACACTAAAATCATTATCAACATTGTAAACGGCCTCTGTGCCTGGCTTCAATGTAACAGTAGTTCGTTGGTCCGTTACTGTTACTGAGCCCCTTACGAGTATCGTTCTGACATGCTCCCGATCATAGGAGTTGATAAGGAAATCTGCTCCACTAGCGGTAATATCCGTTACTGGCGTATGTACGGTGAGTAACGTGGTATCCCCAGGTACCAGCCTGAAATAGGCTTCCCCATCTATGAAAAGCTGTTTACTACGTCCTGCATTTACGAATTTAAAGCGGATGGTGGTTTTACCGTTCATCAAAACTTTTGTCCCATCCGCCAATACAAGCGTATACATCTTCCTTTCTGGAACCTGTAAAGTGTTCCAGGAGGTAACTCCCGCTCCTTTTGGCGAATAAGTAATGCCTTTGGCAGAAATATAAATGGTGGCGTCGGGTGATTGGAGAATCTGGTGATTACCGGATATATCCACTACTTCACCGTTGGCGAGCGTAAGTTGTATTTTCTTTTCAACAGGGACAGCAGTTGGCGCTATGATTGCTCCTGGCTTTTGCGCCCACCACCCGATGGCGCCCACAACGGCCAGTATGCATATAATCGTTATCCACACTGCCGGTGTTGCGGCTTGTTTAGGGTGTGGTCTCATACACAGTATTTACAGGTTCGGTACCAGGCAATGCTATTATTGCCTTATGAAAAGTACAAATTGCCAGCAACCTTTCCAACTGGAGTTGAAGGAAGTTTGTTAGCATCCTGTTAAATCTGTAATACCCCCACCAGGTGATGTGCGCTAATGATTACCCAACAACGGCTGCCTTAGCCTGTTTGCCGGCATAGATGTAATTAATACCAAGTACACCAATGCAAATAAATAATCCGAAGAACTCCCTGGTTTCTTCTATCCAGGGCTTTGTGGCCTTCATGGTCTGCGCAATATTTTCTGCCTGATGTTGTGTCACCCAGTCGATCACACCATCCTTGGCGACAAAAAGATAACCAGCATAAACGGCATACACGGCTATCCCCACGAGATAAAGTTTCCTGTAAAATTGTTTACGCGCTGCATAATAACACATGGCAGCAGCATAGAGATAAATAGGCATCCATACATAAGGATCTGGGTCGTTGTATTGCAAACCCGCAAAAATGATGAACAACACAACAAAGATGATGTTGAAAACTCGCATGAGATAATGATTGTGCACTAAACATACAATTTAAACAACGTTTTTTACAGGAAATCACCACAATTGCGAAATGAAATCGGGCTGCTTAAGAATTATTTTAAAAAAATGTTAAACTGATACTTGTTTGAGTTAAAATATATTTATAATTTAGTTCCGAAGAACTTATAAAATTCCACGTGAGAACCAAAATCTGGTGTTTAGAAAGAAATTTGAAACGATAGCGCACACTTCTCACATTTTTTTAATTAACTCATTGTTTTTCCTTAATCATTAAAAAACACACTTGTTTTTTTTATGAGCTGAATTAGTGTTGGCGCAAGTATGCTATGTTAACGCTTGCTGCCCGTTTGTTACGCAGTTATATCTAGCTGTTATCTAACTCTATTGTCTAATGCTTACAGGTACCGCAGACTCACCTGTACAGTACGGGAAAGCTATTGCCCCGTTATGACTACCAAACCATAGATGGATAACACGAAAATATAAATGACAGGTACTCTATTTATTCATCTTTCTTAAACGTCACCCTTAAACCACGTTATGAAAAAACATTTTTACCAGGCACTCGCCGTCCTATGCGGCTTATTGCTGTTGCTGCTGGGTACTAACGTGTACGCACAAACGAAAATCACGGGGAAGGTAACTGATAAAGCATCGGGAAATCCCCTCCCCGGAGTAACAATTGTTATAAAAGGTACCAATCGCGGTACCGCAACAGATCCCAACGGAACTTTTTCTATTCAGGCAAAACCAGGCGATGTACTGGTAGCCTCATTTGTAGGCTTCGACCCTAAAGAAGCTACTGTAGGAAACGGGCCTGTATCCATCACCCTCTCAGAAAAAGTAGGTTCACTCGAAGAAGTAGTGGTAACCGGTTATGCCAGCCAGAAAAAGAAAGACCTGACAGGCGCTATATCGGTAGTGAAAGTGGATAACCTTACCAAACAGCCTACTGCTCAGATCTCCAGTCAACTGCAAGGACAAGTATCAGGTATCACCGTGCTTGGTTCCGGCCAGCCTGGTGAGGAACCGAAAGTGCAAGTGCGCGGTGTAAATACATTCGGTAATAATACACCGTTGTATATCGTAGATGGAGTACCTATTAAAAGTTTGGTAGATCTCAATCCAAACGATGTGGCCACTATGCAGGTACTGAAAGATGCTGGCGCAGCTTCTATCTATGGTGCCCGCGCTGCCAACGGTGTAATTATCATCACCACCAAAAGAGGCACCGGCAAAGTAAAAGTATCTTATGATGCTTACTATGGCCGCCAAGTTCCGAAAGGCGGAAATGTTTATAATACGGCAACGCCACTGGAACAGGGATACCTGGCCTGGGCTGCTATGAAAAATACAAACCTCCGCAATCCGCCGGATCAACAGATTCCTATTGCGGATGCACAATACGGTAGCGGCCCTGTGCCTGTCGTTCCTGATTATATCGCTCCTTCCGGTGTAATGAATGGCGATCCTGCTGCAGACCCTAGCAAATACTATGTAAATCCGTTTTATACTGACCCTAATGAGGTGGGTAATTTCTATCGCATTTCAAAAGCGAATAAAGCAGGTACGGATTGGTTCCATGAAATATTCAAACCTGCTCCAATTACCAGCCACAACGTATCTGTTGCCGGTGGCGGAGATATAGGTAACTATTTCTTCTCTTTCTATTACTTCAATCAGCAAGGTACGCTTACAAATACCTACAATAAAAGATATGCTGTTCGCGCTAACACTAACTTTAATGTAACTGATCATATCAGAGTAGGAGAAAACATGGAGTATTCCGTGATCAGCAATCCACAAATAGGTGCATTGACAGAAGGTAGTGGTATCGGTATGGCTTTCCGTGAGATGCCGATCATTCCAGTATATGATATCAAAGGAAACTACGCTGGTAGCGGTTCTAAAGGCCTGGGTAACTCCCGTAATCCTGTTGCGATCCAGGATAGATTTGGCTCTACCAAAACTTTAGCCAATCGTCTCCTCGGTAACGTTTACGCGGAAGCAGACATCTTGAAACTCTTCACATTAAGAACTACGTTTGGTGGTGAAATCTATTCTTTCGATAATCACAGCTTCACGTATCCGGAATATGAAAATGCGGAGAATAACTCTAAAAACTCTTATGCTGATAATACCGGCAACGGTTATGACTGGACCTGGACCAACACACTGTCTTTTCATAAAAACTGGCATAACACGCATGACTTAAAAGTCTTGCTGGGTACAGAGGCTTACCAGGATATCAGCAGAACCGCAGGTGGTACCACCAACGGTTATTTCATCTTCGATCCAAACTTTACGAATCTTTCTACTGGTACCAGTACACCTACTAACTACAGTGGCTATGGTGAAAACAGTCTGTGGTCAACCTTTGCACGCGTCGATTACGCTTACCGCGATAAATACCTGCTCGGCGCTTTGATTCGCCGCGATGGTTCCTCTAGGTTCGGTTCCAATAACAGGTACGGTAACTTTCCAGCGGTAAGTGCCGCCTGGCGTATATCGCAGGAATCCTTCATGAAAGGTCTCACCTGGATTTCCGACCTGAAAATCCGCGGTGGATACGGTGTGATGGGTAACCAGATCAACGTGGACCCAGCCAACGTTTTCAATGCTTTCAGCTTCAATAAAGCCTCTTCTTTCTATCCATTAACAGGTGGCGATCTCTATACTGGTTACAATCAGTTCCGTATCGGTAACCCAAATGCTAAATGGGAAAGTAATATCAACTCCAATATCGGTATCGATGCAACATTGCTGAAAGGACACCTAGAAATAACAGCAGATTATTATCAGAAAGTGGTGAAAGACCTGCTCTATAATCCTGAACTGGCGGGCGTTTACGGCGGTGCTACCGTGCCTTACTCCAACGTGGCCAAAATGAAAAACAATGGTCTGGACCTCTCTATCAATGGTAATACCATGCTGTCAAAAGGCCTGAAACTGGATGTAACCGGTACCTTCACTACTTATCATAACGTGATTCTCGCGGTATCCAATGGTGCGGATTATTTTGACTCTGATCAACGCCGCTTCGGTAGCCCTATCATTCGTAACATGGTAGGCCACTCTATCAGCGAATTCTATGGCTATAAAATCATCGGCTTCTGGAATTCAGATGCTGAAGTGAAAGCAGCCAATGATGCAGCGAAAAAAATATATCCTGATCTGGACCAATACCAGAAAGATATGGCCCGCGGCCGTTACAGATATGCGGATATCAATGGCGATGGTAAAGTGGATGCGTCAGACAGAACTTTCCTCGGTTCTCCTATCCCTAAATTCAGCTATGGTCTGAATATAGGACTGAGCTACAAAAACTTCGACTTCAGTATGTTCCTCTATGGTGTGTATGGCAATAAAATCTGGAATCAGGTAAGCTGGTGGACTGACTTCTACGGTTCTTTCGCAGGTGCTAAAAGTAAAGCGGCCCTGTACGATTCCTGGACAGAAGATAATCACAACGCCAAATTACCGGTACAGGAAACCAAATCATACGCCAGCACAGCAAGCGAGCCTAACTCTTATTTCGTACAAAACGGTTCTTACCTGCGTGCGAAAAACATGTTACTCGGATATACGCTGCCATCTACTTCTCTTCGCCAGTTGGGTATCACCAAGTTCAGAGTATATGTGCAGGCGGCTAACGTATTTACGATTACAAAATACAAGGGCGTAGATCCTGAAATCACTGGTACTACTACTTCATTCGGTATCGATGAAGGCGCTTACCCAAGTCAGCGTCAATATCTCCTGGGTGTAAATGTGACATTCTGATAGTATTATTCAACCAGCAAAATTGAAAGAGATGAAAATATTTAAATATTCAGGTATAGCTTTATTACTGGCAGGAGCCATGCTGTCTTCCTGTTCAAAAAACTTCCTGGACAAGCCTTCGTATGGTGCATTGACTGAAAATGATATGGCTACAAAGGCAGGTATAAAAGTGATGCTCATCGGTGCTTATGCTGCTTTGGACGGACAAGCTCCTGGCAATAATGCCCTTGGTGGCAGCGGCTCCGGTTGGATGGCGTCTCCTACGAACTGGGTGTATGGAAGCGTGGCCGGTGGCGATGCCCATAAAGGTTCTGAAAGCACTGACCAATCAGATATTAATACGATTGCTATCGGACAGGAGTCCAGCACGAATACTTTTATCAACGCTAAATGGAAAGCAGTATATGAAGGTGTTACCCGTTGTAATATCACACTGCGGCTGCTGCGTCAGACAAAAGATATGACGGCTGATGAGAAAAAACAGGTAGAAGCAGAATGTCGTTTTCTCCGTGGCCACTATTATTTTGAGCTGAAGAAAATGTTCAATAATGTACCATTGATTACAGATACGACTACGGATGTAATGCAACCAAATACAGTGAACATCTGGCCTTTCATTGAGGCTGATTTCACTTTCGCTATGAATACATTGCCTGAAACGCAAACGGAAGTTGGTCGTGCTAATAAATGGGCTGCTCAAATCTACCTGGCTAAAACCCTTCTCTACGAGAAACAATATCCACAGGCATATACCTTGTTTCAAGGAGCTATCAATGCGGGCGTAACTTCTAATGGGAAGAAATACGCACTGGTGCCAAACTTTGAAGATAATTTTGATGCTTCTAAAAAGAATGGCCCTGAATCTGTATTCGCTGTACAGATGACTGCCAATGATGGTACAGGTTCTATCTCAAACGCAAATGCGGGCGATATGCTGAACTATCCTTATAACAGTCCTTTTGGCTGCTGTGGCTTCTTCCAGCCTACACAAGACCTGGTAAACTCTTATCGTACTGATTCTATTAGTGGCCTGCCTTACATCGATAACTATAACGATCCTGGCAATGTGGTGAAGAATGATATGAAAGTAGCTGCTGATGCTGCTTTTACACCAGATGCTGGTTACCTGGACCCGCGCCTCGACTGGACAGTAGGTCGTCGTGGACTTCCTTATCACGATTGGGGCCTGCATCCTGGGGCTAAATGGGTACGTGATCAGAATAGTGGCGGTCCTTATGCGGGTAAGAAAATGATTTTCTGGCAGTATAATCAGAATTTGTATAGAGACAACAACTCCTGGGCCCCAGGATCTGCCATCAACGTAGTGTTGATTCGCTTTGCGGATGTATTACTGATGGCGGCAGAATGTGCGGTGGAAACTGGTGATCTGGCTGGAGCGGAAGCTTACGTAAACCAGGTGAGAGGACGTATTGCTGATAATCCAGCATCATGGCTACATAAATATGTGGTAGACACGCTTCCATTGAAAGGGTTTAGCACTACAGATTTGGCTGCTAAGTACAAAATCAGCAGGTATCCTGATAGCTATTTCGCCTCTCAAGATCAGGCCAGGAAAATCGTTTACTTCGAACGTAAACTGGAACTGGCCACCGAAGGTCACCGCTATTTCGATATCGCCCGCTGGGGTCAGGCAGGCGCGGATATGATGAATAAATTCTATCAATACGAGAACACTATTACGACGGATCTTGTAGGCGGTATCTATAAGGTTAAACGAAATGAGTATTTCCCGATACCACAACGGCAGATTGATCTTTCTATTAAGAATGGAAAATCGGTTCTAACGCAAAACTCGGGATACTAAATAAACGCAAAACGTTCCTACTTGCATTATTGATTTCCTGCCGTCGTCCCTGCCCATCGGGCAAGAACGATGAAAAAGGAGAGGGTGTATCAAAAGTGCATTATTGATTTCCTGCTTGTCGTCCCTTTCTGTCGGGCAAGAACGATGAAAAAGGAGAGGATGTATCAAAAGTGCATTATTGATTTCCTGCTTGTCGTCCCTTTCTGTCGGGCAAGAACGATGAAAAAGAAAAGGGTGTATCAAAAGTGCATTATTGATTTCCTGCTTGTCGTCCCTTTCTGTCGGGCAAGAACGATGAAAAAGAAAAGGATGTACCAAAAGTGCATTAATGTTTTCCTGCTTGTTGTCCCTGCCCAGCGGGCAGGGACAACGAAAAAAACACAAAAAGGAATTGACGTCGTCAGACGTCAATTCCTTTTTGTAATACTTTAAACAAGGTATTTGTTATATTAGATGAGGTAGAAAAAATTTATGTCGATGCCTGTTCCTCAACCATCCTATCGCCAACATTTAATGCTTGCCTGTGCCCTACTGGCAATCATTTCCTCCGCCATGAATGGCTGCCACACACCATCCCGCGATGAGAAAGCGCAACTCCTCGCCAATCAATATTGTGGGTCCTGCCACCTCCCTGTGTCTCCAGCACTGTTGGACTCAGCCACCTGGACGGACCACGTGTTGCCCGCCATGGCAAAAAGATTGAAAATAAGAGTATGGGGAGAAAAAGAATATTATCCTCCGATGGCTGGAGATGAACCCGCATTGCTACCATTTAAAGACTGGACAGAAATTGTAACCTGGTATCAACGTACGGCGCCAAAGAAATTGGAAGCTGCCAAACGGGATGTCCCCATTAAAGAGGGATGGGCAGGATTTACAATGGTGCATCCCATTATATCAGATACAAATATGGTTGCTGCCAGTACACTGGTGGCATTCACGGAGGATGGAGATATTTATAACAGTAATGCCTACACGAATGAATTGTGTCGCTGGAATATGCAGATGGAAAAAATAAGTGTATGGAAGACCACTTCTCCTGTGGTGGATATCAGTTTTCGAAAAAACGAAGCAGGAAATAAAATTGCACGTATTACACAAATAGGTGATATGCGCGCGGTAGACAAGCCTTCAGGGATTATTTCAGAAATAAATACAGATTTAAAGGAAAGTAATTTAAAAGACATTAAACCTTACCTCCAAAGACCAGTCCAAACCCTGTATGGCGATTTTAATAAAGATGGCCAAGAGGATATGATTGTCTGTGCTTTCGGGCATAATACAGGTGGATTATATTTTCTCAAACAGTCTGGAGGCAAATACGAAGAAATTCCCATGTTGCAGCAACCAGGCGCCATACATGCTGTAGTCGGCGATTTCAATAACGATGGTTGGCCTGATGTCATGGCGTTGTTCGCAGCAGGAGAAGAAGGAATATGGCTCTTTGAAAACGACAGGAAAGGTGGATTCAAACCTATTAACCTGCTGAAATTTCCTCCCATATATGGATCTACGAGCTTCCAGCTCTACGATTTCAATGGCGATGGAAAACTGGATATTTTGTATACCTGTGGCGATAATGCCGATTACTCCATGGTACTGAAGCCCTATCACGGCGTATACATCTTCCTGAATCAAGGAAATAATCAGTACAAACAAGCATGGTTCTATCCTGTAAATGGTTGCACTAAAGCAGTTGCAGCAGATTTTAATGGGGATGGCTGGCCAGATATTGCCACCATCGCCTTTTTTGCAGATCTACAACATAACCCTGCAGAAAAATTCCTGCTGTTTCAAGGTGGAAATAAATCTTTACAGTTTACACCATTTGCCCCACCCATCGAAAAAGAAGGTCATTGGATAACGATGGATGTGGCAGATGTAGATAAAGATGGCGACTTGGATATTATACTTGGAAATTATGCCAAAGGATTTATTATTCAGTCCGAATATCAACCTAACTGGAAAGAATATCAACCGTTTATAGTACTTTTGAATACGTTATATACACATTAGACGTCATAAAAAATAGAAGACAGATTTGGTAGAGAAATAGAATAATATGTATATTACAGCCGTAATTAACTTCCAAGACCATTAAAGTACATGCCGGGCAACACTGTGAATAACATTCACAGGTGATATTTGATCATCGTCGTTTTTGTTTTTGCCCGCTTTCCATAGTGTTATACCTACTTGACACATCGCAGATACGCCATCTGTAACGTGTTATATAAAGATATCCTGATGAATAGTCAGGCTTTAGAATGGCGGAAGGAGAGGCATTATTGCCTCTCTTTTATTTTATATCATTCCTGTTCGTCAACCATCCATCATAAATAATTCAGCATCCTATATAAATCCGGGTTTACTGGTTAATTTTATTGGGTAATTATTTTTCGCACTATTAAATAGGTTTGATGTGACCGCTTATGTATTTGACCACGTTAAAGTGAGAGCGCTGCTAGGTCAACTCCTCCAGAATCAGGATCAGCCCAAAGCCTGGGAATGGCTGCAAAAACGCCAAGAAATCCAGGAAAAAGACCCTTCCACGCAACAATTCGTTTTAACATTCACCGCTATACCTAGGTTTACCGGCAAACATTTGCTCCAACCAGGCACCATTCCCGCAAAGGAATTACAGTCGCTCGTTCCAGGACTTTTCGTATATAATTGGACGTTAGACCGACTTGCACGCGTATGGTGGTTGTTATTTTTACCGTCGGATGATAAATCGCTCTATCTCCAGCAGATAGAAAATCTTTTCAATGCGGCGGAAATGAATGAACTGGCCGCACTATACAGCGCGCTGCCACTGCTGGCATACCCCGATGAATGGATTGCCCGCACCGCAGAAGGAATTCGCTCCAATATCGGCCCTGTACAAGAGGCCATCATGGTACAGAATCCTTACCCAGCCAAATGGCTGCCAGAACCTGCATGGAACCAATTAGTAATGAAAGCGATCTTCACGGATAAACCATTGCAAACTATTCAAGGTCTCCGCGAACGCGCCAATCAGGCCCTCGCCAATATCATCACCGATTTTGCGCACGAACGTCAAGCTGCCGGCAGAACAGTGAATCTCCTGCAATGGCAACTCCTAGAGAATTTCATCAACGATGCCAACTTCCAGGATATAACACGTCTCTGGCATTCAGCTTACAATGTGGAGAAAGAAGCAGCAGCACTCGTATGCTACCATAGCCAGTATCAGCCGGCAAAAGCCCTCCTGGCAACAGCCCCGGAACTCCTGTCGGATATAAACCAAGGCAACATCTCCTGGGATACCATCTCCACAAAAATCAATTTATTATAACAACGATATTCCTATTCAAAAAATATTAATCTATGTGTGGCATTCATGATTTAACAGAACAGGATCTGCAACCTTTAACCCATTCTCCTGCCTGGCTTGATAAAATTAAAGGCATGCGATTTTTTGATCCGCATATTCATATGACTTCCCGTACCACGGATGACTATCAAGCTTTGGCGGATGCCGGCGTAGTTGCTATTATCGAACCTGCATTCTGGCTCGGACAACCACGCACTGGTGTGGATTCTTTCCGCGACTATTACAGTAGCCTCGTTGGTTGGGAGCGTTTTAGGTCTTCCCAATTCGGTATCAAACACTACTGCACTATCGGGCTGAATTCCAAAGAAGCTAACAACGAAAAACTGGCGGAAGCGGTCATGGAAATACTCCCGCAGTTTATCTACAAAGAAGGTGTAGTAGGCGTAGGTGAAATCGGTTTCGACGACCAAACTCCTCTGGAAGAAAAATATTATCGCGCACAACTGGAACTCGCTAAGGAAGCAGGTTTACCGGTTCAAATCCATACGCCTCACCGCGATAAAAAACAAGGAACCCGCCGTAGCATGGATATCGCCATTGAACATGGCCTAGACCCTCATATGATTATCGTAGATCATAATAATGAGGAAACCGTAAAAGAAGTGCTAGACCGCGGTTTCTGGGCTGCTTTCACTATTTATCCTTTTACCAAAATGGGCAATGAAAGAATGGTGGAAATTGTCAAACAATATGGCAGTGAAAGAATTATGGTGAACTCTGCCGCGGATTGGGGCATTAGCGATCCCCTTGCTGTTCCTAAAACAGCGGCGTTGATGCACGAAAGTGGTATTGACTCGAATGACATTCATTTGGTAACTTACATGAATGCACTTAAGGCCTTCGCTCAAAGTGGACAAATTAACGAAGCCGATTTCGGAATTGTGGTTGATCAAAGCGAGAAGTTCAACGGCAGTACTGTATTGCGCGGCGGACAACAACCAAGACATAACAAAAATACAACCATCATCCGGTAGGCCCTATACACGAGTATTGGCCCAAAACCATGAAAACCTGTTAATGAGGTGAGTTATATTGCTAGTAAATTGATAGGATATCTACGCCTGATGCGCCCGGCCAATATTATCACTGCTATCGCTGATGTGCTGGCAGGGGTGGCCATCTCAGGCTATTTCCTGAACGAGACTACAGGTACTATTACGCTGGATTTTATTCTCCCCGTAATATGTCTGTGCCTCGCTGCCGCCGGTCTTTATGGCGGTGGGGTCGTTTTTAATGATGTTTTTGATGCGGAGCTGGATTATGTGGAACGGCCTGAACGCCCTATTCCCAGCGGCGTGATATCCGCTACCCAGGCCATTATCCTGGGGGCATACCTGCTCCTCGTAGGCGTGCTCGGCGCCTTTTCTGTAGGACACCTAACCGGTTCTACCGGTTGGCTCGCCATAGCAATTTCCCTTTCCGCACTCATCTACAACAAATGGGGGAAACACCGCTCCTGGGGCCCGCTGAATATGGGCCTCTGCAGAGGCTTAAACCTATTGCTGGGTATCAGCATAGTACCAGATGCCCTGGCACACTACTGGTGGATGGGAATTATTCCTGTTATCTACATCGCAGCTATCACCAATATCAGTAGGGGAGAAGTACATGGCGGAAACGTGAAAAGCCTGAAAGTAAGCGCAGCCGGCTATGCGTTAGTATATATCGCGATGATTATACTAGCCATCCTCCAAGAACGCTTATGGGTGGCACTGCCATTTATTTTGCTCTTCATCATCATGATCAACAGACCATTGATCCGAGCTATCAAAGATCCTTCCGGACCTAATATCGGAAAAGCTGTAAAAGGTGGCATCATTGCACTGATTGTAATGAATGCTGCATGGGTGGCTGCTTTTGGACAAATGCCATTCGCAGTGGCGGTACTGCTATTACTACCTGTATCTATTGGACTGGGCAAACTATTTGCCGTAACATAAAAGATGAGGAGTATCAAAAACGCTCCTGTCTGAATAAAATCAAAAAAATGGAATTGACGCAGTCAATTCCATTTTTTTGATTCCTACTCTGCAAGGCCCCTTCTCATGGCCTCTTTGACCAAACCTGCTGTATTCTTTACCGCTAATTTCTGCGCAATTTTCAACCGATGTGTTTCCACCGTCCGCAAACTGATGAATAGTTTATCTGCAATCTCCTGGTTGGAAAATTCATCTGCAATCAATGTCAAAATCTGTTCTTCCCTTTTCGTGAGCAGTCCATCATTGTATGCACGCTTTCTACCCATGAGCATTTCCTGCAACGCCAGTTGCTGTAATTGCTCATCGAAATACTGCCGACCAGCAGCTACCGTTTTAATAGCCGCCACCAATGCTTCCTGGTCGGCGCTTTTCAGCAGAAAACCGCTGGCGCCACTACGTATCATCTGCCTGACGTAATAGGATTCAGAAACATCACTCAGCACAATGATCTTAATAGCGGGATATAAACTTTTTATCTGACGACATACAACTACACTATCAGCCCCACTCAACCTAATATCCAATAACAATACATCGGCACAATCCATATGCAGCGCGTCCAAGAGCGTTGCTACAGATGTACAAGTATGCAGTATTTGTATGTGTTGTTCTGGAGCCAGCATGGCTTTGATCCCGTTCAGTATCATAGGATGGCCGTCTGCAATTGCTAGTTTAATTTGCATCTTCACAAATTTTTATTCAATTCTCTTTATGTCAGCGAATGCGCTTCACTGACGTTAAATGCAATACAGGCCATCGTTCCACGTCCCGTATTGATATCAATTTCCAGGTTTCCATTTAATGCCTTTATCCTGTGATGCAGGTGCTTCAAGGCAACATCATGTTGTAATGCCGGTTGATGCTGAAACCCAATACCATTATCTTCTAATGTAATGGTCACTTGCTTCGGATGCTCTGAAAGCTGTACCAGTGCAGCACTTGCGCGAGAATGCCGAACAATATTATTAATCAGCTCCTGCGCAATACGATAAACACTCAACTCAAAGCCAGCTTTATATCGCTTCATCTCACCCTGATGGCAATACGTAATCTGTAGCTTAGGGGCGTGACTTACATTTCGACAATAAAATCCAAGGGCTTCCGAAAGTCCCATCCTGGAAAGGATTTCAGGCTTCAACTGATCGGCTGTCTTCCCAACTTCCTCCACTGCGCTATCCAATAATTGCAGGACATGTTGAAAAGGCGCTGCTGTTTGCAATAAAGTATCTTCCTGTTGGAGTTTGTTGACATCTTTTTTTACTGCCGACAACAGTCCCCCGACCTTCTCTTGCAATTCTTTGGATAACCGTATCCGTTCTAATTCTTCGCCCTTTAGCATTGCTGCTTGCATATGTATGGTCCGTTCTGCATCCATGATTTGCAAGATCTTTCGTCGCTGCCATGTTCGCTCTCTGCGCCAACGCGCATATACATAAGTCATCAGCAACGCTAGTAGCAGCAATAAAACACCTAATCCAATTCTTTGCTGCAATTGCAAGGCATGTTGTAATTGCCCTATTTGCCGAGCCGCACGCGCTTTTTCCTCCTTTTGAGTCGCATCTTGCAATGCGATCAACTGTAACCTGCTGCGGGTGGTATTGCCAGCCAGGGAATCATGAAGCTCCTCCTGGATGGTCTGCAATCGCGCACTCCAAATAGCGGTCTGCATGCTATCTGCTTGAAATGGGGCCAACTGCAAGGCTTTGCCATAATATGTGGCTGCTGCTTCGTAATTGCCCACCTGGAGATATTCTTCACCCAAATTGGCATTACAATACATGCTACCACTGGTATCCCGCAGATATCCATAAAGCTTATCCGCCTGGTGTAAGAGGAATAAAGCGGCTACATAATCACCCCGAACATCAAGCCAGTAGCGATAGTACCCCGGAAAATCTGCGATGCCCTTATAGTACCCCAATTGGATACTAAGGTTAAGCCCTTCCCGCATGAACTTTCCGGCTGCGGTCATGTTGTCCGGTACTAATGCCGCCCCCAATTGGTAAAGCGTCTGTACCTTCTCCATGCAGGGAGGTAGCTGTCTTACACGTTGATATAGGCTGTCCTGCTGCACATTTATTTGTGCAGTGCCGGCAATACTCACCGCCAGCCCAGTTAGCAGCAGGAACAGTTTTCCGTACATAACGCGAATAATTGGTTATGATATCATGATAATTTGCGTGTGTTTCGCAGCTATCGCAATGCAACAAGAGTGCAGGAAGAACATCAATCGTTACAGGGTTAACTCCTTGGGGCACTTGTAGTCACGCACAAACAATATTAATACCAATGCCTGCAAGTAAAATTACAGGGACATAAAGATCGCCATTTTCTCCCGATTTTCATAAATAAATACCCATTTTTTTCATTCCTCTCTCCGGAGCGCAGACATTTACCGGCAGTCACTTTCCGATAGGAAGAAATACGGAATTTTTGTACATTTAATCGATTACTAACGGAAAGAATGCAAGCGATTAGCCATGGAATATTTACTGCAGAATTTTGATGTCAACTTTAACTACCAGGTTCACTTTACCACTCACCTCTTTGACCCGGCAAATGAATGTTTGCGTAATTACCTGCACCATCAGGCAGTTACCGCATACAAAAAGAAATTACTGGTCATTCTAGACCAGGGGATGGCGGATCAGCATCCCGGCCTCGCCGGTCAGATAGTAGCCTACCTCCGCACAGTGGATGGCTTTGAGCTCGCCCCGGAAATACTCACCATCGCAGGTGGAGAAGCGGTAAAGAATGACCTCGCCCTCTTTCTCAGTCTGGTAAATGCAATCGACAAATACAAGATAGACAGACACTCTTTCGTCGTTGGCATCGGAGGTGGCTCCCTGCTGGATCTAGTAGGATTCGTAGCCGCTATCTCCCATCGCGGCGTGAAACATATTCGTATCCCCAGTACCGTGCTCTCACAAAATGATTCCGGTATAGGGGTGAAAAATGGTATCAACTTCAACGGCAAAAAGAATTTCCTCGGCGCCTTCGCACCGCCACAAGCCGTTTTCAACGATAGCCATTTCCTCACTACACTTCATCCCCGCGATTGGAATTCAGGTATGGTAGAAGCGGTGAAAGTAGCCCTAATTAAAGACGTGGACTTCTTTAACTGGATAGATGAACACGCTACAGCCCTCAGCGAGCGCCAGATGGAACCTATGCAGGAACTCATCTATCGCTGCGCTGCCCTTCATATGCAACATATCGGCAACGGCGGAGACCCATTCGAAAGTGGCTCTTCCCGTCCGCTCGACTTCGGCCACTGGAGCGCACATAAATTGGAACAACTGACCAATTTCGCACTCCGCCATGGAGAAGCTGTATCCATCGGCGTGGCGGTAGATAGCGCCTACTCTTACCTGCTGGGCTGGATCTCAGAAAAAGATATGCACCGGGTTATCCAGGTGCTGAAAACATTGCAATTGCCCGTATGGCATCCGCTGATGGAACAACAGAACGGCGATCCTTCTCCAGTGATCGCAGGACTGGAAGAATTCCGCGAACACCTCGGCGGCCAACTCACCATTACCCTGCTCCGAGCCCTCGGACAAGGGGAAGAGGTGCACGAAATGCACACCGATAAACTCTATCAGGCTGTCGCCATCTGTAAAGCATTGCAATAAGCAAAACGAAAAATCATGCAAACACCATATGGACAGCTCAGTTATTGTTCCAATATCCATCCCGGCGAATCCTGGACAGATCATTTTCAACAATTACAACTGCATGTCCCTGTTATTAAACAGCAGGTAAGTCCGCACCAACCCTTTGGAATAGGGCTACGACTAGCCAATACCGCCAGCCTAGAACTGGCAAAGGAAGAACCATTGACAGCATTCCGACAATGGCTGCAAGAAAATGATTGCTACGTGTTTACCATGAACGGCTTTCCTTATGGCAGCTTTCATGATACGGTAGTGAAAGATCAGGTACACGCGCCCGATTGGACTTCTCCAGATAGAGTGGCTTATACTATTCGCTTATTCCGCATCCTGGCGGCGTTGCTGCCGGAAGGCATGGAAGGTAGTATCTCCACATCTCCACTCAGTTATAAATATTGGTGCAATCGATGTGAAGAAGAAAAAAACTCTGTTACCGAAAGTGCCACATTGAACATACTGCTGATAGTAGAACAACTGGTGAAAATTCATCGCGGAGGTGGCCCATTGATGCACCTGGATATAGAACCCGAACCAGATGGACTACTAGAAAATTCAGCGGAATATATCGACTGGTTCAGACATACCCTGATGCCTGCTGGTATTCCATTTCTCCAGGATAAATTCCGAGTAGATGAAGCCACCGCGGTCGCCTGGTTGAAAAACCATATCCGCCTGTGCTACGATGTCTGCCACTTCGCACTAGTGTATGAAAATCCAACAGACGTACTCCGCCAAATGGAAGCTTATGGACTGAAAACAGGAAAGATCCAAATCAGCGCTGCATTAAAATCAGCCATGCCAACAGATACGGATAAGCGAAAAATCGTCTTAGATGCTTTTCGTCAATTTGAGGAACCGGTATACTTGCATCAGGTCATCGCGCAAACAGCCAGTGGTAGCCTGATTCATTATCCCGATCTTCCGCAAGCACTGGCAGATGGCTATAACCAGGAGGTAAATCAGTGGAGATCCCATTTCCATGTACCAGTCTTTCTAGACAGATATGAAGTGCTGGAGTCCACCCAGTCCGATATCCTGGATGTGCTGCAATTACAGCGGCAACAACCGTTTGCTCCTCATCTGGAGGTGGAAACATACACCTGGGATGTACTGCCATCGGGCTTGAAACAGGAAATCGCAGCTTCTGTCTCCAGGGAGTTACAATGGGTAAAACAAGTGTTGGAATTCTGACACTGGAATTATAGTTTTATGGCATCACAAGCAAGGCCAAAGAATCTATGAGAAAGACAGTAGTTATTGATGTGGTAGGACTCTCTACCTCTTTGTTGGAGCACATGCCTTTTTTAAAGGCATACACTGAAAAACGGCATCTGGCAACCATTCAGCCGATGTTACCGGCTGTTACCACCGCCGTACAGAGCACTTATCTTACAGGTCAATGGCCCTGCGAACATGGCATCGTCGGAAATGGATGGTATGATCGCACCGACAGCGAAATCAAATTCTGGAAACAATCCAACAAACTAGTGGATGCACCTAAAATTTGGGATAAAGCTAAACAGTTGAATCCTGAATTTACCGTTTCCCAGATGTGCTGGTGGTATAATATGTATGCCAACGTAGATTACTCGCTGACTCCACGTCCTAACTATCTTTCGGACGGTAGGAAAATCCCGGATTGCTATACTACGCCCGCTGATTTGCGCGATTACCTCCGCGAAAAGTTAGGCACCTTTCCTCTTTTCAATTACTGGGGGCCAACAGCGAGCATCGTGTCTTCCAAATATATTGCTGATGCATCTATTCTTACAGATCAGCGCTATCATCCTACCATGACCTTCATCTATCTCCCGCATCTGGACTACTGTCTGCAAAAATTCGGACAGGACATGGAGAAGAACCGCAAGGAAATATTGGAAATAGATCAGGTGGTAAAACAACTGGTAGAATATTATGAAGCGCAGGATACTGCTATCATTATTCTTTCAGAATATGGTATTTCCAATGCCACCAATCCAGTAGATATCAATCGACTATTACGAAAAGAAGGATTGCTCGCCATCCGGGAAGAAAGAGGGCTGGAGATATTGGATCCTGGTGCTTCCAAAGCCTTTGCTGTAGCCGATCACCAGATTGCGCATATTTATATTAACGATCCTACTTGCTACAAAAAGGTACGCGCACTGCTGGAAGCGCATCCAGATATCGAACTAGTATTAGACCGGGAGGGGAAAAGACAGCATCATCTGCATCATGCCCGCAGTGGCGATTTGGTGGCTGTTGCAGCCCCAAACAGTTGGTTTACTTATTACTACTGGCTGGATGATAATAAAGCGCCGGATTTCGCACGATTAGTGGAAATCTTTAGGAAACCAGGATACGATCCGGTTGAAATGTTCATGGACCCAAAAGATCCCTTTGTTAAATTGAAAGCAGGCTTTAAACTGCTGAAGAAAAAATTGGGCTTCCGCTATCTCATGAATGTTATCCCGCTGGATGCTACGCTGATAAAGGGTTCTCACGGCCGATTGGAAACTACTCCTTCGCTTCAACCGGTAATTATTACCAATGATGCATTGCCTACAAGCAGTATCCAGGCTACAGATGTATACCAGGTCATGTGGAAAACTTTGAATCAATTACCACTCAGCCAATAATCATTCACCATCAATCAAAAAAATTTAGGTTCTCTCAATTATTTATCTATTTTCATGCAACCGATTGCTAAATAGAAAAAAACTAAACTACAACGCTCTGTTATGAAAAGAAGGGATTTTATCAAAACCAGCACAGCAGCGGGTCTGGGAGCTGGTCTGACCTATCTTAATTTTCCTGTATTTGGTAAGAACGCCCCCAGTAATAAGATTGTGCTGGGAGTAATGGGTGTGAATTCCCGTGGAAACTGGCTAGCACAAACCGCTGCCAAGTTGCCCAATACGGAGATTGGATATATATGTGACGTCGAGGATGGCGCCATTGCCAAAGGCATGAAAGCCGTAACAGCAGCGCAAAGTCGCACTCCCACTGTGATCAAGGATATCCGCAAACTGTTGGAGCGAAAAGATTTCGATGCACTGATTGTAGCTACGCCGGATCACTGGCATGCACCCGCTGCGATCATGGGTACAGCCGCAGGTAAACACGTGTATGTGGAAAAGCCTTGTGCACACAATCCTCGCGAAGGTGAATTGTTGGTAGCTGCTGCTGCTAAATATAACAGGCATGTGCAGATGGGAAACCAACGCCGTTCCTGGCCTAATATCCAACAGGCAGTGAAAGAAGTAAGAGATGGTATTATTGGTGATGTATATTATGCTAGAGGATGGTATGTCAACGACCGTAAACCAATAGGAATTGGTAAAAAAATCCCCGTTCCAGGTACGCTCGATTGGGACCTCTGGCAAGGCCCTGCGCCAAGAAGAGATTACCTAGACAATATCGTACACTACAACTGGCATTGGCGCTGGCATTGGGGTACTTCCGAAACCTGTAACAATGCAACCCATGAACTGGATTGTATGCGCTGGTTCCTCGATGTAAAATTCCCTACTAAAGTAACATCCGCTGGTGGTCGTTATGCTTATCCGCCAGATGATTGGGAGACACCAGACACTCAAACCCTCAATTTTGAATTTGAGAATGGTAAGAAAGCTATCAGTTGGGAAGGTCGTAGTTGTCATCCTTTTAACCTGGAAGGCGCTGGCCGTGGTTTCACCATTTTCGGTTCTAAAGGAGCGCTCTATAACAGCGGCGGCGATACTTACAAAATCATCGACAACTCCAATAAAGTCATTAAGGAGGTAAAACAGTTGGACAAAGATCAACGCAGCGTGACGAATACCGTGAGTCCTGCTGGCGAGTTCTATGATGCGATCCACATCCAGAATTTCTTGGATACTATCCGTGGCGAAGCAAAACTTAATTCTGAAATCAATGAAGCATACCGCAGTACGCTACTGTGTTTGCTGGGAAATATTGCGCAACGCACTGGCCGTGTGTTGCACACCGATCCATCCAATGGTCATATTCTCGCGGATGATGCCGCTATGAAACTGTGGGGTAGAGATTATGAGAAAGGATGGGCGCCTAAAATTTAAGTGAAGAAAAATCACGTGCATTTAACCTGTATTCAAGTGGAGAGGTTGTATCAAAAGTTCATCATTGGGCATTTATTAATCAAATTTGCCCAAAGGAAATGAAGGCAAAACTCTCCTGCCTGTCGTTCCTGCTCAGCGGGCAGGGACGACGAAAAAAAAGCGAAATTGACGTCCACAGATGTCAATTTCGCTTTTTTGATACAGCTTTTTTAAAATCTCAATTCCCTGAAAACCCTTATTCCTATTCTGTTTATAGACTAGAAATAAATATAATTATTAGTTATCTCCCATAACTTATAGTTATCGGTATTATTTCGTAGCGGAATGATGTTGTCCTACCTTCGTCAAACCTGTAATACTATTTTTTAGACCAACCACCATTTACATTGAACTTTTTGTTACAACAATCTCATTACCTGCCGGTATTGATAATCGGACTTATTGTAGGTTATCTTTCCGGACTACTGGGAAAAGGAGGCAGCGCCATTAGTACGCCGGCACTGCAAATTTTCGCCGGTGTGAATCCTTTTTTTGCGTTGGCATCGCCATTGCCTGCGTCTATTACCAGCACCCTTTCTGCTACGGCTGTTTACAGAAAAGAGAAATTGTTTAGTGCAAGAGTGATCCTGCTCTGTGCTGTTATTGCAGTGCCTTCTACTATAGCAGGCTCATGGATGAGTAGTTGGTTGCCAGGAAAAACACTGATGCTCCTGACAGCATTGTTTATCGTTACATTGGGCTTTATGTTGTTGTACTCATTTACCCGGAAGGAGCAAACAGTAAGAGCCGCAGAGGAAATCAATGCAGAAAATATTCCTGCTTCCAAACTGATGGGAGCGGCATTGGGTATCGGTTTACTGGCGGGCTTATTGGCGAATGCGGGTGGTGTATTGTTTAGCTCCTTTTTTATCAAGCAATTGAAAATGCCGATTAAACAGGCATTGGCTTGTGCAGTGGTATTGTCTGCCATCCTCTCTATTCCTGGAGCGATTACGCATTGGTACCTGGGACACATCGACTGGAAAATAGCTTTGGTCTTGTCATTGACAGCATTTCCTGCTTCTTATCTGGGGGCGAAAACGGCGGTTAAGATGAAAACGCCGTTGTTGGAGAAACTCTTCGCTTTTACACTCATCCTTTTTGGGCTATACGATATCTTCTTTACGTTGTTTGCGTAAGCAGTATGGGGTAAATAACATACGGACGCATTATGCATGCGCTTCATGATTACGGATATACTGCTGGTCTTTTTCAGGTAAACTTCCGAATACCAGTTCATAGGCGTTGTGCAAGTAATTTTCCAATTCAGGTTCTGGTATCGTATCATCCTGATTCAACTGTACCCAGTGATATCTGGCCAAATATGGCGCTGGTACAATTCCAGGCTTCCCAATCAGCTTGTGAAATTGTGCAGGGATACATTTAAAGGAAATACGATGTGGCTCATCCATGGAAAGCATGGCAAACAATTTTTCGCCTACGAAAAACCGCAGTTCATTATCCATCTTCATTTCCGTAGTTACGGAAGGTAATGCACGGCAAAATGCCAGGGTATTATCAAACATAACAGCAGGTTTTAAAAATCATACAATAGCAAATCAATCAGTCATAACGAGTATAAAGGCGAAACGAACACTGTATATTACAAAGCGTAATATGCAGACTGGAGGTTATAATTTCCGTAAATAGTGATGGAACTGCATTATAAAAATACAAAAATATTCATCCCAAAAACTGCACTCAAATAAACTTTACAATAAATTTTTATCAGCAATTGACATAAAAAAACAGGCAACAATGAATGCTGCCTGTTTTGCCGAGATAAGTCCGGCTACTTATGACTTATAATTTCATTTACCGTTGTTCATCATGACCATGTCCATGTCCGCGTCCATGATCCCCGTGATCGCCATGGTCTCCACGATTGCCATGATCTCCGTGTTCATTACCGTGACCACGCCCCCAACCATTTCCTCTCGCATATTTCGCATCATGACTATCGCGAATAATAGTTTGTTTGCCATACCAGCCTTTATAATGTCCGTACCTTTCACGGTACACATCCGCCCGTAACCATGGATCCGGATCATTCACCACTACCTTGTAACCACGGTAGAGATCATAATTATAGGATGGAGGAAGCGATGAGGCAAATACCCATCGGTTCCCATGGAAATAGACGAATTGTTGTCGTGGAATGGAATAGTAGGCGTCAATATCCGGCATATAATAATACTGTGCGTAATCATAGCCTACAGGTCCCCACACAGGCTGGCTTCCAATATTGATATTCACTCTCACCTGCGCATTCGCTCTATTTCCCAACATACCCAGCGATAAAAACATCGCTAGAAAAATCATTACCTTTTTCATACGAATATTTTAATAATACCAATGCCAAAACAATGCCAGCTAAATGCAGTGAAACCTATAAAAGGTACCGTTTTTACTAATCATAATGAATAGATTTATATATGTTTACAGTTTTAATTATTATTTAATTTAATTAAAAAAGAGCGGCATAGATCTTGATAAAATTGTGTTAAAATCACATATCATGAAAAACCGATTACTGGCTGTTGCCACAGCCGTTGCCTCAACTGCCTTGCTGTTATCCGCTTGTTCCAAAAACGACTATAACAACAACAACGGAGGAAATGCCAAATTCAGCGTTTATCTTACCGATGCGCCTGCCAACTACGATGCCGTAAATGTGGACATTCAAGATGTACAAGTAAATAGTACCACAGACACTAGCAGCGGTTGGCAATCACTGCATATTCTACGCCCAGGAGTTTATAATCTCCTGAATTTCAGAAATGGTATAGATACCTTGCTGGCTTCTTACAGTATTCCTGCGGGGAAAATTTCCCAAATCCGCCTGATTCTTGGTACCAATAATACCGTTGTGGTTGGTGGTACCTCCTATCCATTGCAAACCCCTTCTGCTCAACAGTCCGGATTGAAACTAAACATCCAGGCTACGTTGACAGCAGGTGTGGAATACCGGCTGTGGATCGACTTCGATGCTAACCGCTCTGTGGTTACTACTGGTAACGGCGGCTACATCCTGAAACCAGTTATCCGTTCTTATACACAGGCGATTGGCGGTTCTATTAAAGGTATCGTTCTACCGCCACTCATTACCAAAGGGGTATTCATCCTCCAAAATTCCGACACCATTGCTTCCGCTATTCCTGACGCTACCGGCGCCTTCCTCGTGGCTGGTCTGAATGCAGGCGCATACAATGTATCTGTTACTGGAAATGGCGTATTGAAAGATACCCTCGTGGCCAACGTAACTGTTACTAACGGACAAGTATCCACCATCGGTACCATCACGCTTCATCAATAATTCGCTGACTCAAAAACATATGCAAAAAGAAAGGCCGCTTCCATCGAAGCGGCCTTTCTTTTTGCTATATGCTGATTTTATCTGTGATCACGCCAGTGTCCATTATCGCCTCTGTTATCGTTTCCTCTCCAGTTGTTGTCTCTACCATTTCCACCATTCTGATTGTTCCAGTTATCTCGTCCATTTCCGTTGTTCCAATTGTTGTCTCTGCCATTCCCTCTGTTCTGATTCCAGTTATTGTCTCTACCATTGTCTCTCCAACCATTATCGCGATCGTGATTCACTCTCCAGCTAGTTCCTCCATTATTCCATCTGTTGTCATTGTCGCTATAATATCTTCTGTCATCCCTTCTATCATTCCATCTGTGTACTTGTACATACCTTACGTCGTTGGTGTTTCTGATGATACGTTGTCTGTCATAATAACCTCTGTACTGTACATATCTGTTTCTGTAGTAATCACCGCGCATCCATGGGTTCGGATCGTTCACCACTACTTTGTAGCATCTGTCCAGATCGCATTGATAATAGCCAGGTAAAGCGGAACCATACACCCACCTATCGCGATCCATATAAATAAATTGACGATTCGCTACGTTGTAGTAAGCATCTACATCTGGGAGATAATAATATTGCACGTAATCATATCCGGTTGGGCCCCAAAGTGGCTGACTGCCGATGTTGATATTCACGCTCACTTGTGCAAAACTACGTTGGATGCTAACTCCTGCTATTAATAAACCTATGAGTAAAATTGTCTTTTTCATATACTGTCCTTTTGCTTACTGTAATGCGAAAGCAATGCCAAATGTAGAGACCCTTTACCAGGTTAGTTAAACGTTTTTGCAGTTTTAACGATTTGTAAATCAATATTTTGACGAAATAAAAAAAGGGAGAGATTTTTTTAATCTCTCCCTAAAAAATCTGTTAAAATCTTTTTAGAATGTTTTGGCCCAACGTGCCATTTTCTGTTCCAATACGGAAAGCGGCACACAACCATCTTTCAGCAGTTCATCGTGGAACGAGGATAAAGAGAATTTATTTCCCAGTTCTGACGTGTATTTATTGCGCAACTCACGGATCTTTAATTCTCCGATTTTGTAAGATAACGCTTGACCCGGAATCGCCATGTAGCGCTCGATTTCAGCCGTTACTTCCTGTTCAGAAACGGGTTCATTATCCATCATATATTTAATGGCTTGTTCACGTGTCCAACCTTTGCTATGCAATCCAACGTCAACCACTAAACGAATAGCGCGATGAATTTCATCACTGAGTCGGCCGAAGTACATATAAGGATTCGTATACAGTCCCAGTTCTTTACCCAGACTTTCACAATAAAGCGCATAACCTTCGCCATAAGCGCCTATCCAAGTGAAACGACGGAATTTAGGCAGAGAGTCATTTTCCTGTTGCAAAGAGAACTGGAAGTGGTGACCAGGAATCGCTTCATGCAGGAACAGGCATTCCATCCCTGTATAGCTGAATTTGGTAGCATCGAGAATAGGTACGTAAAACACGCCTGGTCTGCTGCCATCAGGTGATCCTGCTTGATATTCCGCAGAGGCAGAAGCTGCACGGAAGGCTTCTGTTTGTCTGATTTCAAATTTTGTTTTAGGGAGACGACCATACATCTTGCGCACGCCTGGCATAATCTTATTTTCGATCGCCTTAAAGGAATCCAATACTTCCGCAGGCGTTTTGAAAATTCTGAATTGTTTATCAGTGCGTACAAATTCAAAGAATGCAGGCAGGTCCCCTTTAAAACCTACACTGGTTTTCACGGCTTCCATTTCCCCACGGATGCGTGCTACTTCCTTTTCGCCCAGCGCGAAAATTTCTTCTGGCGTCTTGTCTGTAGTCGTCCAGTTTTTAATTAAGAAGCTGTATAGCGCCTTCCCATCAGGGAGACTATCAATACCGCTGCTGGTACGGGCTTTAGGCAAATATTCCGTTTCCATGAACTGTTTCAGCTTAGCATAGGACGGAAGGATATATGTTTCCACAGCCGACCTATAATCCGCTGCCAGTTTGGATCTATCTGCCGCTGGGATGGAATCTGGAATGGATTTCAGTGGAGCGAAATAAATATTCGTCGTATCGTTTTTGGCAAGATCGGCCAATTGTGGAAGGGTTTTTACCACCAGGGCTTTAGGCAGCACATTGCCTGTAGCGATACCACGTTTCATGTTGGCGATAGCCGTGTCTGACCACTCGGCAAAACGTTGCATACGCTTCATGAAGTTGTGGTAGTCTTCCAATGTTTTGAAGGGTTGGGCGGAAGAGCCAGAACCAAGTTGCGCCATGGTAAGCGGCAGACAGGTAAACTGCTGCACTGGCATCAGGTTATCATGAAATTTGAAAGATTCCCTGGTCATACTCAGTTCACGAGAGAGCATATCAAAGGTGATACGGTCGTTGGGGCTGAGGAGGGAAGTATCAATGCTTTTCAGTTCGTCCTGGAATTTTACACAAACGGAGTCTGTGGAGGCTCTCCAGGAGTCGCTGATATCAATGGCCAATTCGCCATTGTATTTGTTTTCCCCATTAAAGGTGGCTTGCAGGGGATTGAGGGCCATATTGGCGTCATAATAACGGGCGGCAATATCCCGGAGTTTAGTGGCGGTTTCCTGTTGGTTGCCCCCGTTTTTACACGAGACGGCCAATAGGGTTGCCAGGGCAACGATGCCGGTTTTGTACTTGGATAACGTCATAAGAGAGGTTTAGAGACAATAAATCTAATAAAAAAGAAAGCATTCCGAAGAATCGGAATGCTTATTTAGAACAGTGAACAATGAAAAAAAAGATAAAATATTTTATTTGAGTACTTTAAGTCTTAAACTCCTGAAAGACACTTCATTACCGTGATCCTGGAGGAGAATGTGACCTTCTGGCCACAGACCAAAGTTAGTCCAGTTTTTATATTTGCTGATAGCCACGAGATCTTTGAAGGCTTGAGAACCTCTTTCGTATTCCAACACTTTAAAACCATTCAGCCAGTGTTCTACGTGGTTATTTGGATACACAATAATACGACCTTTGTTCCATTCTCCAATGGGTAATATGGCACGTTTTTCCTGTTTTCTTGCAATCAGGTCATAAAGTGAAGCCAGTGTGCGGTTTCCATCTCTTCCGAGTTTAGCATCCGGGTGAACTTCATCGTCCAGTACTTGGTACTCCAAACCGATTGCGGATTTACCTTTCGTGTCATATGACTCTTTTACGAAATATTTTACGCCGGAATTGGCACCCTTGGTAAGTTTGAACTCGAATTCCATTTCAAAAGCGCCGTATTCCTTATCCGTAACGATGTCTCCCCCACTACCTTCTTCATTACCATCGCTATGATGGATCGTCATGGTACCATCGTTATAAGTCCAACCTTTATCAGGGAAGGTTTTCATATTGTAACCTCTCCAGCCTTTGTTGGTTTTACCATCCCAAAGTAATTGAAAACCATTCTTTTTCTGTTGTCCAGAAACGGTATTCACCACATTATTCACCACGTAGATGTTATCGTAAGGAGAATATTGGGAAGCCTTAGGATTTTCTATGATGCGCAGATTACGCCAGTGGATACTCTTATTGGCATCTGCCTCATTTTTGCCAATGCCGTGCACCTGCAAGGCAATGAAACCCTTTGGTAAAGCCGTGTCTATTAGGTGAGCAGTAGGTACGCCATTCACCCAAGTACGCATCTCATTACCTCTACATTCAATACGATATTTATTCCAGCCATCTTTTTTGAAAGCGTTTTGTCCGGCAGTATTCAATTCCATTGGATATTGCCATCCTCTGCGACCTTCTTCATAAATACCACCGCTCCATTTACGGTCTGACGGATCTATTTCCATCTGGTAGCCGAATACGCGACCATTCTGGTAATCATCACGACTTTGGCTACGGAATTGAATACCGGAGTTAAAATCCTTTTCCAGTCTGAATTCCAGTTCAAGGATAAAATCACCATAGTCTTTATCTGTGGCGAGGAAAGAGTTAGGGGTATTGATCACTGTAGTACCAACGATTTCCCCGTTTTGCGCGGTATAGATAGCCTTACCGCCTAGCTGTTTCCAGCCTTTCAGGTCTTTCCCATTGAAAAGGTCCTGCCATCCTGATTTGTCGGCCTTCTGGGCCAGCAGTGCGCCGGACATGAGGAGCACACCGCCACATACAAGTAGTAATTTTTTCATAACTAAACCGGAAATAAGTGGTGTCCAAAATAGGAAATACATTTCACTTTTACAACCGATTGCATGGATGATTTTTATGAAGTTGTTAATTCTTTGGATAGAAGGAAAAGTGGCTAACTGAAATTCCTTATCTTCAGAAGCGTTTTTAATTACTCAATTTTAAACCATTAATCCATGGCACAAAAGAAAATACTGCTGCTCACCGGCGATTACGCAGAAGATTATGAAACAATGGTACCCTTCCAGATGCTCCAGATGATTGGGCATGAGGTGCATGCTGTTTGTCCGGATAAGAAAGCAGGGGATAAGATTAAGACAGCGATACATGATTTTGAAGGAGATCAGACTTACAGCGAGAAGCCAGGCCATGGATTTGTGTTGAATGCGGCCTTTAACGATGTCAAGGCGGCGGATTATGATGCCTTGGTGATTGCTGGCGGCCGTGCGCCCGAATATCTGCGCTTAAATAAGCAGGTATTGGAAGTGGTAAAGCATTTCTTTGCCAACGATAAGCCAGTGGCCGCGGTATGTCACGGTATTCAGATATTAACGGCCGCAGATGTGGTGCGAGGACGTAAACTGACGGCATATCCGGCAGTGGCACCAGAAGTGACCGCTGCGGGTGGAGAGTATGTCACCGTGAATGTTACAGAAGCCGTGGTAGACGGTAAATTAGTGACTTCTCCAGCTTGGCCTGCTCATCCTCAATGGATAGCGGAATTTTTAAAGGTACTGGGCACTACTATCACACTGTAATGTTTTGGTATTTGTAAATTACTGATACCCATAGGCATAAATTAATTAGAAATAATCTCATTACGGATTTTCAAATTAATCTGGCAATGCTTACCTTTGCAGCCAAATTCAAGGGTCAAACCTCGGGTTTTACATCTTTTGTAATTCGTAATCGATTTTAAATATATGTCCGGACAGCTTAAAGAAGTTCGTAACCGAATCAAATCTATTCAATCTGGTCAGCAGATCACGAAAGCCATGAAAATGGTGAGTGCTGCTAAGTTGAAACGTGCACAGGATGCCATTACGTTGATGCGTCCTTACGCGCTGAAACTGCAGGATATGTTGCAGAATATTGTTTCCAACAGCGAAGGCAATATCGATACACCACTGGCTGCTCAACGTGAGATTGAAAAAGTACTGATCGTGGTAATCACTTCTGACAGAGGGCTGTGCGGCGCTTTCAACTCTAACCTGATCAAAGCGGCAAAACGCGTTATCCGCGATAAATATGCTGAACAATTTGAGAAGGGAAATGTTGAAATCATGCCTGTCGGTAAGAAAGGTTATGAGCACTTTGTGAACAACGGTTATAAAGTAAATGACAAGTTCTGGAACATGTTCGGTAATCTTACCTTTGATCATGTGAAAGAAGCTGCTGGTGCTGCGATGGAAGGTTTTATTGATGGTACCTATGACGCAGTAGAAATCATCTACAGCCAGTTCAAAAACGCCGCGATGCAGGATTTTGTAGCAGAACAGTTCCTCCCAATCGCGAAAGTGGAAAACCAAGATGAAAAAAGCCTGAAAGCTGATTTCATCTATGAGCCTCAGAAAGATGTACTGATCGCTGAATTGATGCCTAAAATTCTGAATACTCAGTTCTTTAAAGCAATCCTGGATTCTCATGCATCCGAGCATGGTGCACGTATGACCGCGATGGATAAAGCAACAGAAAATGCTTCTGAATTGCTGCGTAACTTGAAAATCTCTTACAACCGCGCACGTCAGGCTGCCATCACCACCGAGCTCACTGAGATCGTTAGTGGCGCCGCTGCACTCGCTGGTTGATAACTATTTCAGGTTATTCACACCTAGTCAACAACTGAATAATAATATTTTCAGAATAGGGTCAAAGACTGTATTTTCGGTCTTTGACCTTTTTTGTAAATCCGCCATTACCACTATTATTTTATGGAGATATCTCAGATCATTCCACATGTGGAAGCACTTATTTTTGCTGCCGATAGGCCTCTGCCCATGTTGGAAATCCTGGATTTATTAAACAATGCCCTGGCTTTCCTCGAAGATCGAGCCACACTCGATCAGGTGGAAGCTGCCATTGAAGCCATTAAAGAAAAGTATAGCTCCGAATTCTATGCTTTTGAAGTGAGAAGTAGTGGAGGCGGATTCCAATTCCTTACCAAGAAAGACTATTACCAAACCGTTGCCCAGTTGAATGGCGACAAGTTTCTCAAACGCTTGTCCACTGCCGCACTGGAAACACTGGCTATCATTGCTTATCGTCAGCCTATTTCTAAAGGCGAAATTGAATACATACGCGGTGTAAGTACCGATTATTCCATTCAGAAACTCCTGGAAAAAGAATTAATCATCATCAGTGGCCGTAGTGAAGAACTGCCGGGCAAACCGCTGCTGTATTCTGTTTCCCGTTCCTTTATGGATTATTTCGGTATCAATTCTCCAGCAGATTTACCTAAACTGAAAGAACTCTTTGATGAGGAAATGGTACAGCCTACTCTCATTAATGACGAAACAGCCACCATCGGACGGGGAGAACATGCCAAAGGCGACCAAACTGGCCCTGAAGGCCATGCCATGATGGTTTCCGAAGATGGAGAACTCCTGGACCCAGACCATCAACTGGATCACCTTACCAGCCCCAATGCCACTGATTTTACTATGATGGAAGATGAATCAGATCCGAACGTTCCTGCCTCCGAAGACGAAGAAGCAGAACCAGACGATGAAATCATCCATTTCGAAACTTTCCTGCAAGATCAAGCCGAACAGGAAGATCGCAGCGGCGCCGCGGAAGATGAAGATGCAGAACCCGATGACGCCCGTAGCGGAGATGAACAAGATCATGAAGCGGAAGAAGAAGACGACGAAGATGAGGATGATGAAGATGATGAGGAAGATGAAGATGAAGAAGATGATGAGGAAGAAGACGAGGACGATGAAGATGACGAGTCGGAAAACGACGAAGACCATCCTGAAAAGAAATAAAACACATTGCCTATTAGGCCAAAAAATAAGCCCGACATCCTGAATGTCGGGCTTTTATATTTTTAAGCTGTTCCTACTGGATTACTGCGTGTCTCCCCCTAATCTTACAATCACTTCCTTCAGTGCCGCTGCTGCCAGATGAACGGCTATCTGCCAATCTTCTGCTGCTTTTCCATCGGCCCCATCAGAAATATATTTCAAGCTGAGGAAAGGAATATTTTCCTGTTGCGCGATCCAAGCCAGTGGATAAGCTTCCATATCAATGACATTGTAATCATCCGTCACATGGCCTATTTCAAAGCTGTCGCCAGTTCCGCAGGTACCCATCGGTAACCCTGGTGCTTGGATGCCATATTCCAACAGGGGGGCCTGTCCGGATAACGGCGTTTCATACTTCGCAAACCCCAGTGGACGCACATCCATATCCCGTTGGATAAAGCGGGTGCAGCATACTACTGTACCTCTCTCAAACTCATTGCTACCGGCAGAACCCAGGTTAATAATAAGTTTAGGACGTTTTTCTGCAATTTTTTTAGTGAGATGATAGGCGGCATTGACCTTTCCTATCCCTATAAACAGTTTGTCGGCGTGGTCAAATTCATGAGTACATTCAGATGCCAGCGCGAACACGAACAGGGGATCCTGTTGCAGCAATTGCTGCAGACTGGCAGTTTCAACGAGGGTATTAGTTGCTTGCATAATTCGAAAATCTGCTGCAAGTTAATTCCCTTTCCGGGCAATCACATAAAAGAGTGGGGGAAAATATCTTTTTATCCACAAGAGCACCTTTTCCATCCTGGCAATTTTCACCAGTTTTTTACGTCGGCGCATAGCGGAGAGGATCTTACGGGCGCATACTTCCACCGGAATGCCATGCTCCTGACCGGGGTCCATTTTCCCGAAAGGCTGGCCATCCGCCGTGATAGCAGAAAAAGTGATAGGCGTATGTATACGTCCTGGGCAAACGATGGTCGTATATAATTCCGGGATAGGCTGTTCCGTTTGCAGCGTTTCAAAATAGCCATTCAGGGCATGTTTGGCGGCATTGTAGCCAGAACGCCAAGGGTATCCAAACAATCCAGCCATACTACTCACCACTACGATCTGTCCTTGCCCACGCTCCTGGAAATGAGGCAGCAGGGCTTTTGTCAGCATAACGGGTCCGAAGAAATTAACCTCCATCAGTTGTCGAACTGCCGATACAGATGTATCAATTAGCTTGGATCGTTGGGTGACGCCGGCGTTATTGACTAATACATCTATATGGCCGAAAATGCGTAGGGCAGCAGCGGCACCAAAGTTTACTGCTTGTTCATCCGTAACGTCCATGATAAGGGTTTCGCAATGAGGCGTATGTTGGAGACATTGTTGGGAGACAGCCAGTAATCGGTCTGCATTGCGCGCTACGAGTATGAGTCGCGCTTTTTCCTTTGCAAGCAACAGCGCCAGCTCCCGACCAATTCCGGAGCTGGCGCCTGTAATGAGTATAACTTTATCTTGGTAAGTCATTATGATTTCAATGGTACCAATTTAACGCTTTTCCATCTTACCTTAATGCCTCCACCTGAGTGAATCTGTAATGCAATCTGGCCATTGGCGGCGCCGATTTTTTGATCTTTCAATTGGATCATTTCATGACCATTCAGCCAGGTAGTAACGCTGTCGCCCACCACACGGACTTTCATGGTATTCCATTCCCCCATTTTCAGGTATTGTTCTTTTTCCTGATCTGGCTTGATGAGCCATCCGCGGCCATAGGATTCATAAATACCGCCAGTATGTTGGTTAGGAGGCGCTACTTCTGCCTGCCAGCCCGTGATTTTGGTGCCTTCCAGGGAAGAGTGGAAGAACACGCCGCTGTTACCATTGGCTTCCTGTTTGAACACAACGGTCAGCTCGAAATTCTTGAAATCCTTATCCGTACCGAGATATCCGTATTCTTTGTCTGGGCCGCTTTCGCAAACCAGTTCACCGTTATCCACATACCATTTTTCGGTACCATACACTTTCCAGCCGTCAAGGTTTTTTCCATTGAACAAGGAGATGGCTTTTTTCTGTGCGAATGTTTGGCTGGCGCCTAGGAGGATGCAGGCTCCCAGGATGAGCTTAAACAAGGGTTTTGTCATAACGAAATTTACATTTTACGTTTCAGGAATAAAAAAAGTCCTTCGGTGATTAGCCGAAGGACCCAATATAAAATGTAAATTCTTTTTTTCTAAATTTCTTATATGAACTAACGGGCAACGTTTACCGCGCGTTTTTCGCGGATAACGGTTACTTTGATTTGGCCCGGATACTGCATCTCTGTCTGGATTTTGTTTGCAATTTCGAAAGAGAGGCGATCAGCGTCGTTATCGGAAACTTTATCACTTTCCACGATTACGCGCAGTTCACGACCTGCCTGGATAGCGTAGGCTTTTTCCACACCTTCATGGGAGAGGGCCAGGTTTTCCAGGTCTTTAATACGTTGCAGGTAGCTTTGCATGATTTCGCGGCGAGCGCCTGGGCGGGCACCGGAGATAGCATCACAGGCCTGAACGATAGGAGAGATCACATACTGCATTTCCATCTCGTCGTGGTGAGCGCCGATAGCATTTACTACCGCAGCGTGTTCACCATATTTCTCCGCCAGTTTGGCGCCGAGGAGGGCGTGGCTCAGTTCAGTTTCTTCGTCTGGTACTTTACCGATATCGTGGAGGAGACCGGCACGTTTAGCTAATTTAGGGTTGAGGCCCAGTTCTGCTGCCATTACAGCGCAGAGGTTAGCTGTTTCTTTAGAGTGCATGAGCAGGTTCTGACCGTAGGAAGAGCGGAAACGCATTTTACCTACCAGGCGAACGAGTTCTTTATGCAGACCATGGATACCCAGTTCGATAACGGTTCTTTCACCGATATCCATTACCTGTTCTTCCAGTTGTTTCTTAGTTTTTTCTACTACTTCTTCGATACGTGCAGGGTGGATACGACCGTCCTGAACGAGGCGTTGCAGGGACAGACGTGCGATTTCACGACGCAGTGGGTCGAAGGAAGAGAGTACGATAGCTTCAGGAGTATCATCTACGATCAGATCTACACCAGTAGCGGCTTCGATGGCACGGATATTACGGCCTTCACGACCGATGATTTGGCCTTTGATTTCGTCGCTTTCGAGGGTGAATACGGTGATGGTATTCTCGATAGTCTGTTCAGCAGCAGTACGCTGGATAGACTGGATGATGATTTTCTTAGCTTCTTTGTTCGCTTTTGTTTTAGCGTCTTCGATGATTTCCTGGATATGAGCCAGGGCTTGGGAGCGGGCTTCTTCTTTCAGGCTTTCCACCAGTTGGTGTTTAGCTTCTTCAGCAGTGAGGCCGGCCACTTTTTCAAGACGACGGATATGTTCTTCCTGGTGCTTTTCCAGTTCCGTACGTTTGATGGTTACCAGTTCCATTTGACGGTTCAGCGTCTCTTTAATCGCGTCATTTTCATTGATTTGTTTCTGAACCTGTTCATTTTTCTGGTTAAGACTCTGTTCCTTTTGTTTGATACGGTTTTCAGAGTCAACGAGTTTTTGATTGCGTTGGAGCACTTCCTTTTCGTGCTCGCTCTTCATTTGCAGGTATTTTTCTTTCGCTTCGAGCAGTCTGTCCTTTTTCATGTTCTCGCCGGTAGTCTGTGCATCGGCGATGATTTTTTTGGCCTGCTGTTCAGCGTCGTCTATTTTCTGTTGTGTATTTTTAGCAAATATCACTTTTCCTGCCGCAATCCCTATTATTAGCGCTACTATAGCAGTTATTATAAGCGTAACATCCATATGAATTCTTTAAAACTTGATTTATGTAGTATTCTCTAAACCCTGTACTTCATGCAGTTTCAGGGCGAGAACTGACCCGCGAAAATACAAAAAAATAGCAGTAAAGCGTGTTTAATACGTGATTATTAGCATTTTAGCTAATTCATTGTTTAACAACGCGTAACGTGTTAACCCAGTGCTTGGTTGATTAATTCTTCGAGTTTTTCGAGCTTTTCCTGTAAAAATGGGGCAGTAATTGCCTGGGCTTTGCCACCACTGGTTACGGGGTGGGTAGCATACATAATGAGGGCCATCGCGATGTAATCTTGAAGGTCTTTCCCTGCGTAAGAGGCCTTGAAATCAACTATTTTCTCATTCACTTCTTTCATAATGCGACGTACCTCTTCTTCCTCTTCCGGTTTTATCTTGATCCGGTAAGAGCGGTCCGCCACGACAATGTTTACTGGAATGAGCTGGTCCATTCGGATATTTGGTTTACTTCAAGTGACACTTATGCATTCAATAGGGCGATACATCTGTCAATTTCTTTGATATAATCATTGATTTTGCCGCGTATCTCCTTACGGAAGGCTTCATCTTCCTCCGCTACGGGATGAGTTCCCTGGGTACTGGCAGCGATTTTCATCAACTGCAGCCTTTCTTCCAGACCCTGTATAACTCCCTGCTGCTCATGCAACTCCTGTTGCCTGGTGTTTAGTTCTTCGCGCAATGACGCATTTTCGGACTGCACCTGCTGCATTTTTTTCAGCAGCAGGTGCAATTTTTCCTCCACACGTTGTATGTATTGCTCAAGAACCATATTACTGATTAATTATTTTCGGATCTCCGCCTGCAGTTGTGTCTGGAAGTTTTTTACCAGTTTATCCATTACACTGTCAATTTCCTTGTCAGTGAGGGTTTTCTGGCTATCCAAGAAAGTGAAGCTCACGGCGTACGATTTCTTATTCGCACCCAGTTTTTCGCTCTCGAACACATCGAACAGATTGATATCCTGCAATAAAGGCGATTTCACTGCCTTTGCTGCTGCTTCCACGGCGGCAAATTTCACTTGTCTGTCTAACACAAGGGCCAGATCACGACGAACTGCCGGGAAACGTGGTATTTCTTTGTAAAAGTTATCACTTTTTTGCAACAGTCCGATCATTTTATCCCAATTAAAGTCCGCAAACCAAACTGGTTGTTTAATATCAAACTGTTTCAGTTGTTGTGAAGATACACCACCAAGCGTTACCACTACCTGATTTTTTACTTTAATTTCCCAGGAAGGGGTCAGGCCAGTACCTTCACTTTCAGCCCATTGTAGGTTACGATAGCCCAGTTGTCCGAGAACGTTAATAACATACCCTTTCAGGAAGTAGAAATCCACCGGAGCGGCTTTGTGCATCCAAGTTTCTGCTGTTTTCTGACCGGTCAGATATAGGCTTAAGTGGTTGTTTTCGATGTACTTGCCTTCTTTAGCCAAGTATGTTTTCCCGAATTCAAAGAATAACAGATTTTCATTCTTACGGTTCAGGTTATGGGAAATTGCTTCCAGACCAGTTTCCAGCATGGATGGACGCATGATGTCCAGTTCCACGGTGAGACTGTTCATCATTTTCACCGCAGTAGCCAGTACCTCTTCCGGATAGTATTTGCTGTTCGTGATAGAGTTGGTAAAGATTTCATTGAAACCATTACCAGCCAGGTAATCAGCAATTTTTTCCTTCACTTTTTCAGGATCTGGTTGTGCCGACAGTGCTGGGGAAATAGATACTTGAGAAGGAATCGCGATGTTATCAAGTCCGTCAATGCGCATTACTTCCTCTACCAGATCTGCAGGGAGACTGATATCAGGTTTGCTGAATGGAACGGCTACGCGAATACCTTCGGCGGTTTCCGCGAGAACATCGAAGCCCAGGCTAACGAGGATATTCTTGATTTTATCCGCAGGGTAGTTGCTACCACTCAGTTTGCGTACATATGCGTAGGTAGTTTCCACTTCAGTTTTACGTTTAACGGAAGGGTAAACATCCTGTACTTTAGAGGCAATTTGTCCGCCTGCCAGTTCTACAATCAGATTGGCAGCGCGTTCCAGTGCGAACACCACATTGGAGATATCCACACCTTTTTCGAAACGGGTAGCTGCGTCTGTGCGGAGGCCGTGACGGAAGGAGGTGGTACGGATCATGCCTGCATTGAAGAAAGCACTTTCCAGGAAGATTTGGGTAGTCGTATCCGTTACACCGGAGTGTGCGCCGCCGAATACGCCGGCAATGCACATTCCTTCACCAGCACCGTTGCAGATCATCAGATCAGAGGCATCCAGTTTCCTTTCTTTGTCGTCCAGGGTAACGAAGATGGTATCTTGTGGCAGGTTTTTTACCACGATCGCATTTCCTTTTACCGCAGTGGCATCGAAAGCGTGTAAAGGTTGGCCGGTTTCATGGAGTACGAAGTTGGTGATATCCACAATATTGTTGATAGCACGTACGCCGATGGCTTCCAGTTTGTTTTTCAGCCATTCAGGAGAAGGACCCACTTTTACGCCGGTGATGCTTACACCGGAGTAACGAGGACACCCGTCCGTATTTTCGATGGTGATACTGATAGGCAGTTCAGGGCCGGAAGGAGTCAGACCGTTGAATACTGGCAGTTGCACCTGGTATTTGTGTGTATGTTCGAGGTTATTGAGGAATGCGCAAACGTCTTTGGCTACGCCGATATGGCTCATTGCATCCATACGGTTTGGCGTGAGACCAATTTCGTATATCCAGTCCTGTGCGGGATGGAAAATTTCGCTAGCAGGTGTTCCTGGAACGAGGGAAGGATCGAGTACGAGGATACCATCATGGCTGGTACCCATACCGATTTCGTCTTCGGCACAGATCATACCTTGACTTTCTTCGCCTCTGATTTTAGCTTTTTTCATGGTTACGGGTTCTCCGCCAACAGGGTAGATGGTAGCGCCGATAGGGGCTACGACTACTCTTTGTCCTGCTGCAACATTGGGAGCGCCGCAAACGATGTGCAGTGGTTCTGCAGCACCGATGTTCACTGTAGTCAGGCTTAGTTTATCCGCATTGGGGTGTTTGGCAGTTGTCAGCACTTCTCCGATCACTAAACCTTCCAGGCTTCCTTTAACAGCTTCAAATTTTTCGAGGCTTTCCACCTCGAGGCCGATGCGGGTTAAGATGGTGGATAATTCCTGTGGTGTAGGCTTCACCGGTAAATAATCACATAGCCAGTTGTATGAAATCGTCATTTTATTAATCTGATCAGTTAATATATAAGAGCCGTAAAGTTAAGCCTTGGCGCGCAAAGGCGCAAAGATTTTGGCTCGCAAAGTCGCAAAGGGTCAAAGGCGCAAATGATATCAGTAGAATTAAATAAATAACAATTATGTATATAATTGATTATTACAATGAAATGATATTGTTTCAGTAGACACGTGTCTCCCGGAACAACATCATTTATTCTACATTGCGATCTTAATTTCTTTGCGACTTTGCGATACAAAATCCTTGTTCTGAGAAAAAAAAGCAAATGTGAAAATCTTTTTTTCACAAATGTGTGTGAATAATCAGACCTTTGCTAGGGATTTTCCTGGCTTTTGGTGGAAAACTATGGTTGCGTCAGTGGATAACTGACATTTCGCCGGTGGATAACCTGTGACTGAGGCTTAATAAATTTAGTCCGTTTCGGGACAGTGATAAATGAAAAAATGCCATTACCTTAGTTTGTACGGCTCGAAAAAGTTTACAATTTCTTAAAGTAGCAATAAGCGTCAGAATGCGAGAATAATGCATACCAATCAATTGTAAAGCACCAGGAAAAGCCCATTGACAGTAACCTTTTATTAACTTTTTTTAACACACTAACCATAAATGGATCTCAATCTCAAGAAAGACCGCAATGTGCGCAGAAAATCGTCCATTGAGGTATCGTCCTTAGTGTACGGGAAAGTACCCCCTCAGGCTAAGGAACTGGAAGAAGCTGTTTTGGGAGCCATCATGCTGGAAAAAGGTGCCTTTGACGTTGTTGTAGAGATATTGAAGGGAGAGTGTTTTTACGTAGAGGCGCACCAGTTAATATTTTCCGCCATGACCCGGTTGGCCTCTAAGTCCATGCCGGTGGATATTCTGACTGTTACAGAAGAGCTGCGTTCTATGGGATCTTTGGAGGCTGTAGGCGGAGCGTTTACAGTAATGAAGTTGACCAACTCGGTTGTTTCTTCTGCCAACATCGAAGCCCATGCGCGTATTATCCTGCAGAAATTCATCCAGCGAGAGCTGATTCGCATTTCCGGAGAGATCCTTACAGAATCTTACGAAGATACGGCTGATGTATTCGACCTGCTTGACAGTGCCGAATCAAAGCTGTTTGAAATCACAAATAACCACTTACGTAAAAACTATGACTCCATCGACCGCGTGTTGGTTAATACCATGAAACGTATCGAGGATCTGCGTAATAAAGGAGATGATATTACCGGTGTTCCATCAGGATTTCCTTCTCTGGATAAGGTTACATATGGTTGGCAGTCGACGGATTTGATCATTATTGCGGCACGTCCGTCTGTGGGTAAGACCGCTTTTGCGTTGAACCTGGCTAGGAATGCGGCGTTGCACCCAAGATTTCCAAAAGGTGCGGCGGTATTCTCTTTGGAGATGTCGTCCGGACAGATTGTACAACGTATTCTTTCTGCGGAGTCAGAGATTAAATTGGAAAAAATTTCCCGTGGTAAACTGGAAGAATATGAAATGAAGAAGCTGATGACCCATGGTATTGAACGCCTGGCGAAAGCTCCGATTTTCATTGATGATACCCCGGCCCTCAATATTTTCGAATTACGTGCCAAGTGTAGACGTTTGGTGCATAATCATGGCGTAGGCGTTATCATTATCGACTACCTCCAGTTGATGAGTGGAAGTGGCGATGGTAGAGGAAGTAACCGTGAACAAGAGATCAGTAAGATTTCGAGGGATTTGAAAGGGCTTGCAAAAGAGTTGCAAGTACCGGTGATTGCGTTGTCGCAGTTGAGTCGTGATGTGGAAAAACGAAAAGACGGTAACAAAATGCCGCAGTTATCCGATTTACGTGAATCTGGAGCGATCGAGCAGGATGCGGACATGGTTATGTTCTTGTATCGTCCTGAGTATTATGAAATCAATACCAATGAAATGGGTGAATCCAATAAAGGTGAAACCCACGTTCGTATAGCCAAGCACCGTAATGGTCAGTTGGATACTATCAAATTGAGAGCTGTACTGGAATTCCAGCGTTTTGAAGATGATGGTAGTTTGGAAAACCCAGGTGGTGGTAATCCATTCGCAGGTATGCGTCAGCAACATGGCGGCGGTGGCGGCAATGATGAAGCAAAACTCTATATCCAGAAAGGGTCCAAGATGAATGATATGGACTTTGATGAAGGATTTGAAGATGCTCCCTTTTAGCAGGTAAAAACTTATTTGCAAAAGCCGGCATCGTATGATGCCGGCTTTTTTATTGATATGAAATAACAGAAGAACCGATGAAACAATTGTATTTAAAGTATAGATCATACTATCGGGATAATTTCAGTTTAGCTTATCCGGTGGTGATTAGCCAGTTGGGGCATACCTTGGTGGCGCTATCCGATAGCCTTATTATTGGACATACGGGGAAAGTACCGCTGGCAGCGGTTTCTCTGGGAAATAGTTTGTTTTCCATCTTTATGGTGACAGGTATTGGCATGTCCTATGGATTGACCCCATTGATTGCACAAGAGAATGGTCGAGGTAATAAAAACAGTATTGGACATCTGCTCAGTCATAGTTTGATTATCAATATGACGGTAGGGGTATTGTTATCCATGGTTATTTATTGGGGTAGTGGACATATGGATTTGTTGGATCAGGAAGCCGATGTAGTGGCCCAGGCGCGGCCTTTCTTGCGTTATCTTGGGTTTTCGTTTATACCCTTGATGTTGTTTTTGACCTTCAAACAATTTGCAGAGGGATTGGGCTTTACTAGGCAGGCGATGAATATTTCTATCATTGGGAATATCATCAACATTGTCATTGGGATATCGTTGGTATATGGACTGTTTGGCTTACCGCGCATGGGCGTAGTAGGTGTGGGGATTGCCACATTTACAGATAGGTTGTTGATGGGGATTACCATGATGATTTATGTATTGCGTTCGCCTAGGTTTAAGGATTACCTGCGATCTTTTGGCTTCAATAATATCCAATTTTCTAATTTGAAGAAAATCCTGGGGATTGGTACGCCAGTAGCGTTACAGTATATTTTTGAAGTGAGTGCATTTAGTGGCGCCGCTATCATGGTGGGTTGGATGGGTGCTGCAGAACTGGCGGCGCATCAGATTGCGTTGAGTCTTGCTGCGATGACCTATATGATGGCCAGTGGAATATCTGCTGCTGCGGGGATTAAAAGCGGGAATAACTATGGTAAGAAAGATTTCCGAGGACTGCGTATGTCCGCCATTGCCAGTTACCATATGGTGTTGGTATTGATGGGAACCACTGCGTTGTTGTTTATGTTTGGGAATCATTTGCTGCCGATGTTGTATATACAGGATCAGCAGGTGGTAAGTATTGCAGCCCGATTATTGATTATTGCTGCGTTTTTCCAGTTGTTTGACGGTACGCAAGTAGTAGGATTGGGGGTGCTTCGTGGATTGGGAGATGTGAAAGTGCCTACGATTATTACCTTATTGGCTTATTGGGTACTGGGTATCCCATTGGGTTATTTCCTGGGTATTACCATGGGTTTTGGCGTAGAAGGCATATGGTGGGCGTTATTGCTCGGATTATTGACCGCATCCGTTTTACTGTTTGTAAGATTTCATACGCGCACTAAAAAACTGGAATTAGAAGCAGATATTTAGGACTTTTGCAAAAAACTGACTGATTGTAATATGGAATTACCTGTATTTTATGCACCGGAAATCCGGGAGGATGCTGTTTCCTACACGATGAATGAGGATACTTCGAAGTATTGTATCCAGGTATTACGGCATGAAAAGGGGGATACGGTATTGTTGGCCGATGGTCGGGGGAATAAGTATACCACAGTAATTACGGACGACAACAGGAAGAAGTGTGTAGTGCAGGTGAGTGGGCGGGAGCAATTGCCAGCGCCATCGCCTGCACTGCGTATAGCCATTGCTTTCACCAAGAATGCGTCTAGGATAGAGTGGTTTTTAGAGAAGGCCACCGAGATTGGTATACAGACGATTATTCCACTGGTGAGTGCTCGTACAGAGAAAGAAAAAATAAAAGCAGAGCGATTGCAGAATATCCTGGTATCAGCGATGTTGCAGTCGAAGCAGTTTTATCTGCCGGTATTGGAAGACCCGCAGGCTTTTGACAAATTGGTGGCCTCAAATAAAGATGCGCAGCGGTTTATAGCACATTGTTTACCGGACCAGAAAACAGCTTTGGAAGATGTGATGCAAGCGGGTAAGGATACGATTATATTAATTGGCCCTGAGGGCGATTTTACGCCTGAAGAGGTGAATGCTGCGCTGGCGGCAGGTTTTCAGCCGGTATCATTGGGGGGTACACGGCTTCGTACAGAAACTGCAGGTATGGTAGCTGCTGTAATTATGAATATCAAATCTTAACTACTTTTCTCATACAGATCTGTTCATTATCATTTAGATCTGTTCATTCCATTCGCGGAAAAGATTCTTGCTAGGCGTGGGTTTTCGATGTTTTTTTGATCTAGTTTTGGGTGGTGAATGTTTGTTTCCAACTTCAAAACGAGATCAAAAATGATAACCATCGGAAGTTCACGCCTATATTTTTATTGTTTGGACCTTTTGTTGGTTGACCTGATTTTACGCTATCATTAGCGTGGTTACACTACGGGCGTATACTCTCTCTCCTGGCCTGGTAATGGATTTTTAAACCTTTAAATATTTTAAGAATGATGACATCAAAACAGTTTGAAGAATTAGGAGAAAGGATGAAACGAAGGATGGCTCATAACATCTCCTCTTACGAAAATTGGGAGCGATCTGTATTGGAATTAAATCTTCCGAGGATAAATACAGTATGGCTGCTAGAGTATTATAGAGTCGTTTTCTTAAAGGAGGATCCGAGTCTTGGTTTCTTCGCAGCACCGCTTGATGATAATGATTAGAGGAGGATATTATACATAAGTATTTTGGTGATTCTTCAAATAAGCAACTGACGAAACTAATTTATAACCCAAAAATTGATTTCAAAATGATTACATCAAGAGAACTTATTGACTTAGGAGAAAGGCTTGAAAAAAGAATTGAGCATAACATTTCCTCCTATGAAAATTGGGAGCATTCTGTATTGGAATTAAATCTTCCGAAAGTAAATACAATATGGTTGCTGGAGTTTTACAGAGTTGCTTTCTTAAATGAGGAACCAAGTCCGGAATTTTTTGAGATAATGGACGATGATGATTGATTAGAGAAAGGGCCACAGAAGACTTCTAAGTGATGTTATTAATAAGAAACTTACTTACAGACCATTTTATAACGCATAAAATTGATATGAAAATGATTACATCAAGAGAACTTAAAGAATTAGGAGAAAGTATGAAAATAAGGATGGCTCATAACATCTCCTCTTATGAAAATTGGGAACGCTCTGTTTTAAAATTAAATCTTCCAAAGGAGAATACAGTCTGGTTGTTGGAGTTTTATAAGGTTGCTTATCTTAAACAGGAACCGAGTCCTGAATTTATACAAGCAATGATTGATAATGATTAATGAGGTATCTAATTATTTAACTGTTAACCCACAATAATGAAGAAAATACCACTTTTATATGGATCTGACCCTGGTTTACTATTGGGCTTCCATGGTTGTGATAAATCAGTTGCAGAAGGTGTAATAGCGGGAAGGATAATGCTTCACCCGAGTGTAAATAAATATGACTGGCTGGGCCCAGGTATTTATTTTTGGCAGAATAATTATGAACGGGCAATGGAATTTGCCTGGGAACAAGCAAGGCGAGGTAAGGTATCTGAACCAGCGGTTATAGGAGCTGTTATAAGTTTAGATAATTGTTTGGACTTACTAGATAAACAATGCATCGATGTGTTAAAAGATTTTGCTTTGAACTCGATCTATGAAGTGAAAACAATTTTTGATTTTGTATTAAAAAAGCAGCATCCCATTCCAGAGACAGGAAAAAACAATACACTTTTGCGGGTTTTGGATAATTATTACATTGAATCATTACATGATGAAAGGGAGATGAAAAGAAAACCACCCTTCGATACCGTCCGCTGTGCATTCATAGAAGGTGCTCCCATCTACCCTGGTGCAGGGTTTTACGAGAAAAGTCATATTCAAATATGTATACGTAATCCTAACTGTATAAAGGGCTTCTTTAATCCTAGAGAAGAGATGGAATGGCCGGTTGCCAACAAGGCGCATTCCGAAGAAATGCCAAGTATTTTGAGTTAATCCTCCTGTAGCTATGTTCCTTCCCTTTGTAAGCTGAAGAATCGTTCCATTCAATTGTACCGCCCTAAATCTTCTCCCATGGCTGGTTTGCAGCCAATGCCCCTCTTTTTCTCCCGTTCTGTTCATTTTGTTCAATTTATCATGATCCTGTTCATTCTCATTCGGGGATTTGAAAGTTGAAAAACGCGGTTTTGGCTTTTCGCTTTTGAATAGTTTTGAGCTATCAATTAAAAACGACGTTATCAAAATGAGCAGCACAATTAAATACACCTACTATAAAAGTAACAGCATCACTAGGATTTCAACAGATCATCGTTTGTTAACCCAATGTTTGTTAACCCAATTTTTCTGTCATGAGTCAAAAACCAACCCATTTAATTCACAATGACGATGACCTACAAGAACGGCTGACCATTTCCTGGTCAGCCCCTTGTTTCGAGAAAATTTTTTGATGAAGGACCATTGCAGGGATAGCTTCAAGTGTGGGGCAGAGAAAGGGGAGGTTCATCGGTAATCTGCCTCACCGCCGGACGGGCCGGCTTTATTCCAGCCGGCCCAAATCCCGGTATCATATGCCTGTAGTGATTCATCGCATACTAACCCTTGCGTTTTCCAGGTAGTGAGGGATGCAGCTATAGGCATCCCGTTAGTGTAACCAATAACGGCTGGCCATTTCCTGGCCAGCCCACTATTGAAAAATAAACACATTTAACTATAGGTAGCGATATGATAGAAATGGAGATTGGCTAAAGATAGCCAATAGGGGAGGTGTTTGCCTATAGGTCTGTATAGACTTATTAAAGGGTGCTGGATTCATTGGCTGTAAAAGGTGGTGTATAATGAATTTACTGTCTGTAGAGAGAGGGGTATCTGTAAAGGATTTGTAAAGAATTGGTTTGTAATGGATTGCTTTGTAATGGATTCACTGTCTGTAAAGGGGCTGTAAAGAATGCTTTGTAATGGATTCACTGTTTGAAAAGGAATACATATAATGTATTCATTGTTGGTAGCCTATTCTTAAAATATCTTATAGCATTAGTTAATTTTTTTTATTTGGGGTAACGAGTTAGAAAATGAGTAGCAGATACGATTCGTTCGTATGCTGTGTGTTACTAAAGTATTTATTAATGGAGAATTCAAAGAGGAATCCATATCGGATTATCCATATCAATAATCCATATCGATTATCCAATTAAGGTTATCCACAGCGGATGTTATTTGACGATTTTTATTTTTCATAGTTTTTTTAGAGTTAAACAAATACCAAAAGTTAGGAGAAGGCGGATACGATTTTTCGTGTACTGCGATTACTCAAAGTGGCTGGCCATCTGATAGGGGATGGTCGGCCCTTTGTTCCCAAAAGGATTAGAAGATTAAACTCATATGGAGAGAGCAGTGAATATCTGTTTCTGAAGAGCATTAGGTGTTAGCGACGGAACGATTCTTCGCTGAGATACTATATGCCTGCGCTGGATGAGGAAGCTGGCAAAAGGGAGAGGTGTCATGAAGATTTCGTGACCCTCGTATGCACAAGGTGGCTGACTAACCTAAGTCGGCCCCTTGTTTCCATAACTGAGGATTTTATGATTGGAAAAAAACGTAGGATGGCGAAAAAGGCAGCACATGTGGTGATGTTTTTTACTGCACTTTTAACACTGCATGCTGCTGCTGCTTTCGTCAGATTACTCATATTGAGGTAACTCAGTATTGGTAAACCTTCCTTGTTTGTTAACCCAACTTTTTTTCATGGTTAATTTGTTAGTACAATTGTTTTGGTTAATGAAACGGTACGATTCCTCGACTGTTGTTCTGTTTTAAGAGACTGGCCTTAAAAAAGTCAGTCTCTTTTTATTCCAGGTTGCCAGAAACCAGATATGCTAGTATGCATAAGCTAACATCTGCCAGTATGCAATAAGCTAGATATACCAGTATATCATAAGCCAGTTATTCCAGTTATTCCAGTATACAATACTACCAACTAAAAACGGCTGATCCTTTTGGAATCAGCCGCCTAGTATTATGTTGTATTAAATAATCTATTCCTTGATAGTCGGTTCCTTTAATTCTACGGGCTTACCGTTCTTACGAACACGCATATTCAGCAGTTCCACCGCGAAAGAGAAAGCCATGGCGAAGTACACATAGTTCTTCAGGTGTAAAGCGTGTGCCTGCTCTGCATTCCAGCCCTCTACAATGAGGATAGCTCCTACCATCACCAGGAAGGACAAAGCCAGCATTTTCAGCGTTGGATGTTTGTGGATAAAGTCACTGATGCGTGGTGCAAAAAAGAACATGACTATCATCGCGATAACTACCGCAATGATCATCACTGGAATTTGACGGGCCAAGCCCACCGCAGTAATGATACTGTCGAATGAGAATACAGTGTCGATCAGGATAATCTGGCCAACAATATTGGCAAAGGATGCGCCACCTTTTTTGGGACCAGCAGCCGCTGTTTCCTCCTCTCCTTCCAGTTTATGGTGTATTTCCAATGTGGTTTTCACCAACAGGAATAAACCACCACCGAGCATGATAAGATCACGCAGACTGATTCCGTGATCGCCAATAGAGAAGAGTGGATGTACAGCACGAACAATGAAGCCGATGCAAAGCAATAATACAATGCGTATTGCCATACCTGCAAACATCCAGATACGCCTTGCCGCTGGTCGTTTGTCAGCGGGCAATCGGTTCAGTACAATAGATACAAAGATGACGTTGTCTATACCCAGGACGATTTCCATGAGTATAAGCGTGAGCAGACTGATGAGGGACTCAACAGTGAGAAATTGTTCCATATAGGTTTTAGTTCAGAATAAACATGCTACTATCGGCGGAGCCCAGCACAGATCTTCTTCACAATAGTTGGTCCTTCGTAAATGAATCCGGTATATACCTGCACCAGGGATGCGCCTGCATCTAATTTTTCCTGTGCATCCTTTGCAGAAAATATGCCACCTACTGCAATAATGGGAAAATTCCCATTACTTTTTTTGTGAATGTACCGTATTACTTCAGTGGATTTATCTTTTACGGGCAGTCCACTTAAGCCTCCAGCGCCAATAGCAGCGACTTCCGAAGCAGGTGTTAGCAGATCTTCCCTGCTGATAGTGGTATTAGTGGCAACAATACCCGCCAGTTTCGTTTCCTGTACGATTTCTACGATGTCGTCCAGTTGTTCTGTGGTCAGATCTGGCGCTATCTTGAGAAGTATAGGCTTAGGTTTGGGTTGTTGATTATTGAGCATTTGCAGGTGATGCAGTAATTGTTTCAATGGTTCTTTTTCCTGCAATGCACGCAGATTAGGCGTATTGGGAGAGCTGACATTCACTACAAAATAATCCACCACTGGGAAGAGTGCATGGAAACATTTTTCATAGTCACTGATGGCCTCTTCGTTTGGCGTCACTTTATTCTTACCGATATTACCACCAATAATGATATTGGATTTTTTATGCTGTAACCTTTTTGCAGCGGCCACCGCGCCTTCATTATTGAAGCCCATGCGATTAATCAAGGCCTTGTCTGCCGGCAGGCGAAATAATCTCGGTAAATCATTTCCTGGTTGCGCCACTGGCGTAACAGTACCAATCTCCACAAATCCAAAACCCAGACTGGCCAGTTCATCAATGAATTTGGCATCCTTGTCGAAACCGGCTGCCAATCCTACCGGATTGGGAAATTTCAGTCCAAATACTTCGCGTTCAAGGCTTTTGTCTTTTACGCCACAAAAAGCTTCCAGGATTTGTTTGCCCAATGGCAAAGAATAGATTGTTTTCATACCACGCATCACGCTGTGGTGAATGTTTTCCGGCGGATAGCGGAAAAGTATTTTCTTAACTAGATTGTACATGTTGGAGGCAAAGGTAGAAATTTTTATTCCTTTATTGTTGAAGGGAGATCACCTATATTTGCACCTCATCATGTTGGCGCTCCAAACTTTTGAGGAATTGTTCAGGGAAAACCATGCCCACTGTCTTGCTTTTGCGACTCACTATACCGGTGATTCCCATGAAGCGGAGGAAATCGTGCAGCAGGTATTCCTGAAACTATGGGAAAAAAGGGATACTATCGTAATCACCGGTCCCGTAAAGGCATACCTGTTCTCAGCCATCAGGAATGCTGCCATTAGCCAATGGCGAAAAACCGTTGTTAGCAACGAAAAAGAAACCGCCTACGGCCTTTCCCGCGAAGCCGCTACCCAAGCCACCGATGTAAGGGAACTGGAAAAACTATACCACCAGGCCCTGGAAAGACTCCCGGAAAGATGCCGGGAAGTATTTATTCTCAGCAGACATCAGCAAATGAAATATGCCGAAATCGCCGAAACCATGAATATTTCGGTGAAAACAGTGGAAAATCAAATGGGTAAAGCCCTGAAAATTTTGCACCAAGAACTCAAAGAATACCTCCCTTTGCTGGCAATATTCTTGTTCTGAAAAAATATTTCCGGCTACATAGGGGAAAGCCAATAGCAGATGCGTCTATTATAATGCATATGACTGTCATGCTATCATTAAATAGACTTTAAAAACCATAAACTGTATAATGATACCATCGTTTTCTGATGAAGCACTGTATACCTTGCTCTGCAAATATCTGCTGGATGAAGCAGATCAGGAAGAGCGTGCCTGGGTAAACAGTTGGCTCGCAGACCACGAGGATAATGTCCAGTTACTGGAAGCACTCCGGAAAGTACTGGATACGGCCGCTGCTCAACAGTACTCCATGCCAGTCAGCACCGACTCCTCCTGGGACCAGTTGTATAGCCGTATGAACGTGGATGAGAAACTGGCGGATGAGCCAATTTTGACCCCTGTCAGCAATTTCTCCTGGTCTACCTTCCTGAAAGTAGCCGCAGTACTGCTGCTACTAGTAGGCGTTGGCGGATGGTTTCTAGCCACCAGACCTGCCGCCCGCTATAATGGGCCTGTAGCCACCACACTTGCAGACGGTAGTAAAATCGAGCTGAAAGGAGATGCCTCCAGCCTTAGTGTAGCCAAAGGATTTAACGATAAGAACAGAAAAGTGGAGCTGAAAGGTAGCGCCGTTTTTGATATCACTGCTAATCCCGCTCAACCATTTATCGTTTCCCTCGGACATACCGAAGTGAAAGTGCTCGGTACCCGCTTTACCGTAAATTATGAACCCAATAAGTCTGTCCTACAAGTACATGTTAGCAGCGGAAAAGTAATGGTGATAGACCATTCCCGCTCCGATAGCGTTATACTAACGGAAGGTATGCTCCTGCAACAGGATGCTAATAAACCTGATTTTCGTATAGCCGCCCATGTACTGGACCCTGCAAATAAATCCCTGACATTCCGTAACGTGCCGCTGGAAGAAGTATTACAGACAGTAACTGCTGTATATGATGTGAAAGTAGTGGTAGATAATACTTCCCTCCTTAAACTGACTATTAATGCTGACCTGACTGGATCGCCAATTGATAGTGTCATGGAAACCCTCGCCGTAAGTACTTTGGCGCATTGGGAAAAAACAGGCGACAGACAATATCGCATTTATAAGGAGCGATAGTATCACTATAATCTGTACATCATACTTTTAATTTAACCATAATATGTCGTTAGCCGGAAAACTGTTAACGGGCCTGCTGTTATTGTGCATGCCGTTACAGGTTTTGGGTTGGGATTGGCAGACAAGGGTATCGGTAAGTGTAAAGGATCAGCCTATCCAGGCTGTTTGTGAGTTGTTGGAAAAAAATTATGGTATCCGTTTCTCCTATAGTCGGGATCTTGTCAATTTATCCAGGAAAATAACATTAACTGTCCGTCAGCAACGCCTCAAAACGCTGCTGGAAGACCTCTTTACCCCTGATCGTATCCGATTTACCCGGGTAGGAGATCTCATTGTATTACAACCACAAATCCTTTCTACCCGTACTATCAGCGGATATGTACAAGATGCTGTAACTGGGGAAAAACTGCCTGGAGCAACCGTTTGGTCGCCCTCCTTGAAGCAAGGCACTGTTACCAATCAATTTGGTTTTTTTAGTTTTACGACCACCGCAGATACTAGCGCGGTGATTATTTCATATATAGGGTATCAATCCAAATGGCAACAACTACCTTCCCATAATACGCTCCTAAATGTTGCACTGGAATCCACCACCAATCTCCAAGAGGTAGTCGTGAGCGCTGCAGAAGGCCATAAACTGCAAAACCAGACTCAGATGAGTAAGGTGAATATCAACAGTGCAGATGTTAGGGCCCAACCGAAATTACTCGGAGAAGCGGATCTGCTACGAACTTTACAGGCCATTCCTGGTGTCAGTGGCGGTATGGATGGGATTTCAGGAATACATGTGAGAGGTGGAAGTCCGGATCAAAACCTTATCCTGCTGGATGGTTCACCTATATTCAACTTCTCTCATTTCTTCGGGGTATTCTCGTTGCTGAATGCGGATTTAGTGAAATCTACGGATCTGTATAAAGGCGCGTTCCCGGCTCGTTTTGGAGGGCGACTCTCCTCTGTATTAGATATCACCTTGAAGGATGGTGATATGAAGCAGTTGCATGGCGATGTTGCCATCGGTTTGATCGCTGCTAAATTTGATCTGGAAGGGCCCCTCATCAAGGATAAAACATCTTTTATTGTCAGTGCAAGAAGGTCGTACCCAGACCTGTTGTATAATACGGTGGTCAGCCTGAAGGATGGAAATACAAATTCCTCCCTGCTGGCTTATTTCTATGATGTGAATTTGAAAGTCAATCATATCTTTTCTCCGAAAGACAGGATCTTTCTCAGCTACTATAAAGGAGAGGATAAGTTGAGTGTTAAAGAGGCCGAAGATGGTTCCCCCATCGATACCACCCGCATCAATACACAGTTTAACCATTTCCAGATGGGATGGGGGAATATCGTTGCAGCATTGCGTTGGAACCATATTTTCGGACCAAAGCTATTCTCCAATGTTAGTGTGAACTACTCCCAGTATGCCTTTAACACGGAAGTGGGCTATAAATATTCCATTCCAGCTATCAATGAAGTAGGTGATCAGTATGGTCGATATTATTCGCGGATGGAAATTGGTGGTTTGAAGGTGGATTTTGATTACAGGCCAGAACCCAAGCACAGCATGCGTTTTGGGACTGCTATTAATACACATTATTTCCGACCTTCCGTTTCTTCCTTTGTGGATAAAGGTAGTAATGTTACTCCGCTGGACACCGCTACCAACGGTCCCAGAAATACGGCTGTAGAGATGCTGTTGTATGCGGAAGATGATTGGCAGTTGCTGCCTTCCTTATATGTTAATATAGGGCTGCATGCTTCCGCATTTATGGTGTCTGGACGGTTGTATCATAGTTTGCAACCCCGTATGGGCCTGCGTTACATGTTGCCGAACAACTGGGCGCTCAAAGCAGCTTACACACAGATGAATCAATATATTCACCTGCTCTCCAATAATGGGACTGCATTACCTACTGATATCTGGGTGCCATCTACGGATAAAGTAGGCCCTATGAGCTCTCAACAAGTGGCCCTGGGGATTGGTAAAACCACTCGTGAACAAGCATGGGAATTCTCCATGGAAGGGTATTACAAAACGATGTCTAACATGATCGAATATACGGAGCCGACAGGTTTGCTGACGACAGACGTATTGCGCTGGGATCGGAATGTTAGCATTGGGAAAGGATGGAGCTACGGCGGAGAACTGATGATTACCAGAAAGAAAGGTAAACTGACAGGCTGGTTGGGATATACGCTGGCCTGGAGCAACAGACAGTTCCCAGATATCAACAATGGCCGCATCTTTCCTTATAAGTACGACCACCGGCACGATATTGAATTACTGTTGAATTATGAGATTAACAAAAACTGGGAATTCTCCGCGGCGTGGAGGTTTACCTCCGGCGCACCGCTTACCTTGCCTGTAGCGAGCTATGAAGGCATTGAAACCGGGTCTCCCTGGGACCCTGCTCCCAGCAACACTTCCCCGGTGGATAAGTATACATCCCGGTATAATTACAGAATGGAAAACTCGCACCGACTAGATATTGGCGTCACCTGGGTGAAACAGAAAAAACGATGGAGTCGCAGTTGGAACTTCAGCATCTTTAATGTCTATAACCAGCAAAATCCCTTCTACTATTTCGTGAAGAAAGATGATGGCGCAAAACAACGTTATCTCTCTAAACTGGTTATACTACCACTACTCCCTAGTATTACCTACAGTGTAAAATTCTAATGCAAATGAAGAACCGAATCATTTTCATATATGCGTTGACGTTACTATTGCTCGCAGGTTGCGAGCGAAAAGTGGATGTTGCATTTTCCTATGAAGGGAATAAACTGGTGGTCAATAGCCTGATCCAGGCTGATAGTACTATTTATGTCAGGGTAACAAAGAGTGTTCCGGTAAATGTTTATAATGATGCCGACTTTCGCGAGGTAGAGCATGCGAATGTCAATATACAGGACGATAAAGGGAACACCATCCCTGTTACCTACAAGAATATTCTCGGTAACAATTATTTCGTGTCTTCCCAAACTGCTACCACTGGCATAAAATATACCATATCAGCGTCTGCTCCTGGTCTTACGCCTGTATCCGGCACGGATACCCTGCCTGCCCCACCGCAAGTATACGGAGCTGCCGCACAACGAACTTTTAGTCGTGTCACTTTCGGGCTAAAAGACTATCCGATGGCGGAGAACTACTATCGGATTCGTTTATTCCATGCCGATAGTAATGGCGCTATCCTGTCTGGTATGTTGTTCCGGCTGGACCCTGCTTTTAATAATAATGTGGTAGACATCATCTCCTCGGCCCCAGCCGCCAATCTCATTATGAGCGATAAACGCTTTGATGGCAGAGAACTCACCTTCGTTTTACAGACACAAGATGCCCTGACTCCCACCAGTTATCTAGTGGTGGAAGTCACAACACTGACCTACAACGCCTATCAATACCTGAAAAGTGTTGCTGCTCAACAACAAAATGTAGGAGGTATCGTATCTGAGCCAGTGAGAGTTTTCTCAAATGTATTGGACGGTTATGGTATCGTAGCTGGCATAAACGCTAGAAGATTGCTGTTTAAAGTTGACTAAATAGGTAGCAAATTTTTATTCCTCTTCTGTTCCATTGTTCATCGCTTCATGAATGGCATTGGCCATCTGTACGGACTGACTGATGATTACCCGCTGCAATTGTTTACTGTCTTCCGGCGATAATTCCCGCGATGCCGGATAATGCCTAGCTATTAGCTCATTTGCCGCAGCAACAAGACCATCCTGCATATTGACGATTCTTAAGTGTTCCTCCATAGCATCCTGAAAATCTGGTGAAAAAGGATCTAATATCTCATCCCAATCCATGTGAATAGCAAATTACTTTTGCGCGTATAACACATAAAAGAAAAATTAGTTGAACAACGAACTATATTTTTTCAATCGATTTATCTAGTGCCGGTATTGGGGCTATTTGTTTGTGTATGAACCTTTTCTGGGAACGTGTGTTGTCTTATCGGCGCCCCAAATGCATAAATTTTAGTGTTCGCTCTTTGGATCTCGTCCTATTCCCCAATGGGTGCTACTATGAAACCCCAAACAGAAAATCCGCAACACTAAACAAGGACAACATGCGCAAACAATTGTGCTATATCAACTATAAGGTTGCTCTAATCGTACTGCTTTCCCTGCTGCCACGTATGGTATCCGCCCAGGCGAAACTGGACAGCCTTATCAGGAGAATAGACAGTCTCGAAGCTAAAATGAACCAGGTGCAAGGACGTATTATACGTCAGATGCCTGCCAGTAGAACGGAAACAAGAAGCGCCCTCGAAGCTGGAAAGCTCGGCGGCTTTGTGGTGGCGGATTTTAGGAATACGAAACTAACTATTGGCGGTTTTATTCAGGCGGATTTTATCTATGATTTTAAAGAACCGGGAAATATACATGCATTTGTCCCGTCTTCTATACCCATCAATAATTCACCAAAGGGCGTACTTAATTTTTCACCAAGACAGACCCGCCTGGGCATTGGTTCAGAGTCTGATACCAAATTAGGAAAACTGAAAACGATCCTGGAATTTGACCTGTTTAATCCTGATGGCACCTCTGTGCCGAGGCTTCGTCATGCATGGGGACAAGTGGGCAGATGGGGGGCAGGTCAATACTGGTCCACATTCATGGACATTGATGCTTTTCCCAACATATTAGATTACCAGGGCCCAAATGCGATGGCAATTTCCAGGCAGATACAAGTCCGTTATACACAACCGCTTACCTGGAAATCGAGTTTGGCTTTCAGTTTTGAAAATCCCGGCAGTGATGTGAAATACCCCGCTGATTCAGGACTTTCCGTCCGTACCATATTTCCGGATTTCGTTGCACAGTATCGCTACAATTTCACAGATATCACACATTTCCAATTGGCAGGCTTGCTACATCCAATCAGCTACGATGATGTATTGAAGCGGGACCATTCTAGTATTGGCTGGGGCTTCAACCTGTCCGGTTCAGTGGAGGTGAATGAGCGCATCAAAGATAATTTCGATTACCAGGTAGCCTATGGGCAGGGAATCGCCCGATATTTCAATGACCTGGCCGGTAGTGGACATGATGCCGTAGCGAAAAGCAAAGCTAGTATTGAGGTGCTCCCGCTATTTGCTGCGATGCTATTTTATGAACATTGGTGGAGCGACGAACTCAGTTCTGAGCTAGGTTATAGTTATCTGAAACTGGAACAACAACGTTTTCTGCCAACCACGGATTTTAGTTCCTCACAATATGGCGTACTGAATTTGCTCTATTATCCATCTGCTTTTGTGAAATTTGGGCTCGAATTTTTATACGGCAAACATACTACGATCGATAAGCAACATAGCGATAATAGTAGGCTGCAGGTATCTATGATGTACAAATTTTAAAATACCTTTTATGAAAAAAATGAACGCTCTCTTTTGTGTACTAATATGTACACTGTTGTTTGTCAACAGCACGCTGGCACAAAAGAGTAAAGCGCCTCTTACGGAAGCGGCTATACGTAGTGCAGTGAATGAGGCTTATGAAAAGTTTAAGTCGGCCCCTGGAGGAGAGAATGCTAGTTATATTCCCTACCTGGCAGGTGTGGACCCTAAGTTATATGGTATTGCCGTATGCACGGCAGACGGAAAAGTATATGAAGTTGGCGATACAAAATATGAGTTTGGTATTGAGTCTATTTCCAAAGTTTTCGTACTGGCGTTGGCGATGGAAGACCGAGGCGCTCAGGCCATACAAGATAGCATCGGCGTCAATGCTACTGGGATGCCTTTCAATTCCGTACTGGCGATAGAGTTAGAACCGGCCAGAGCGGTAAATCCATTGGTGAATGCTGGCGCGATGGCCACCAATAGTTTCGTCAAAGCCCCTAACAGCGCAGCGAAATGGACTAAAATTGATGACATTTTCGCCAAATTCGCCGGCCGTCGCTTGCCGGTGATAGATAAGCTTTATGCCTCTGAAACTGCCACCAATCAGCATAATCGCGCTATTGCATGGTTGCTGTATTCTTATGGTAGATTTTATGATAATGTAGATGAATCGGTGGATTTATATACGAAAGCCTGTTCTTATGGTTCCAATGCGCGAGATCTGGCGGTAATGGCGGGTACATTGGCCAATAACGGTGTTAACCCTATTACAAAACAACACGTTATTAAAGCGGAGTATTGTCCTAAAATATTAGCCACTATGATAACAGAAGGCTTGTATGATTCTACCGGCGATTGGGTATATCATACTGGCGTACCAGGTAAAAGTGGTGTTGGTGGAGGTATTATTGCGGTGGTACCCGGTAAATTGGCCATCGCTGTGTTTGCTCCCCCCTTGGATAAAGCCGGAAACAGTGTGAAAGGGCAACTGGCTGCAAAATATATTGTGGATAAACTGGGCCTTAACCTGTTGGACGGCAGATAATAATTTTTAATACCGCCAACTGTCCGCAATGGTAGTCGACTGACAAAAAAATGTCAGCTATTCCGTAATTTCATAGAACAAGTTCTCACCATAACAAGTTTTATAATTATGGATGTAAAGGATTATTACAAAATATTAGGCGTAGAGAAGAGTTCGACCGCAGAACAGATAAAGAAGGCTTATAGAAAATTGGCCGTGAAATACCATCCTGACAAGAATCCAGGAGATAAAGCAGCGGAAGATAAATTCAAGGAAATCAACGAAGCATATGAAGTACTGAGTGATGCCGAAAAACGTAAAAAATACGATCAGTTCGGAGAAAACTACAAGTACTATGAACAGCATGGTGGCCGTCCGGAAGATTTTGACTGGTCGCAGTATGGTGGCGGCGGCGGAGGAGGACATACCTATTCCTATTCGGGAAATATGGAAGATATGTTTGGGGGAGAAGGCCATTTCTCGGATTTCTTTGAACAACTTTTTGGCAGGAGCTTTTCGGGAGGTGGTCGCCGCCAACAGCAGTCGTCCCGTGGAAGAGATGTACAAGCCACCATGGAAGTGAGCTTGGAGGATGCGTACAATGGAGGCACCCGACAAGTAGAAGTAAGTGGTAGCCGACTCAATATTAAGTTAAAACCGGGCCTGTATGAAGGGCAAGTGATCCGTTTGAAGGGAAAAGGTACTCCCGGCCGTAAAGCAGGCGAAAATGGGGATCTGCTGATCACTATTCAACTGGCGCCACATCCGGGATATGAGCTGAAAGGGAAAGACCTGTATGCAGATGTGGCGGTACCGCTCTATACAGCCGTATTGGGAGGGAAAATTACCGTGCCTACGCCTGGAAGTGCCCTGCATATGAATATTCCGGCTGGCACCGATAGCGGAAAAGTATTCCGACTGAAAGGAAAAGGTATGCCAGCATATGATAACAATGGCACTGCCGGGGACTTGTACATAAAATCAGTGGTACATATCCCTACCAAACTGACGGAAAAAGAAAAAGAACTGTTTCAGCAACTTTCACAACTAAATGGTAACAGCCATGCTTAAACTATTTGATTACTTGGAAGATTTTGTCGCAACAGAGCGCATCTCGCACTTGCATCATCCACCCTTGCCCTATACGGCCAGTGAAATCCTGAAAGAGCTGGGCTATGAAGAACTGGGGATGCTACAGGAGCCGCTGGACCGTGCCATGCATGCCTGTGCGGCGCTGAACATACCGGTGGACTACAACTTCAAAAAAGTTTACTGCTTTAAAGACGGCGAAATGATGACCGATTGGCAACTCTCCGAGTTGGCCTCTTATCTCTTTATGATCAACTGCAATCCATTAAACCCAGTGGTTGCCAAAGCACAACTGATATTCATGATGAAAGACAGCGTATGAGAGATGTAAACAGGACCGGAGTACTTATAGTGATCATTATGGGAACTATCATGGCAGGGATAGATTCCAGTATTGTAAATATTTCTCTTCCTGTAATGAGTCGGCAGTTCAACTGTACCCTCGATGAAATAGAATGGGTCATCACTGTGTACATGTTGAGTTTCTCCGTGCTCATGCCTTTGACCAACTGGTTGAAAAACCGTATTGGATTCTTTAACCTGTATCTAGGCGCTATTATCATTTTTACTATCGGGTCCTTACTTTGCGCACTCTCCGATAATTTACCTTCCCTTCTGGCTGCCCGCATTTTACAAGCATTAGGAGGAGGCGCCATGGCGCCTACCTCCATGGCTATTATCTCTTATATTTTCCCCTCGCGGGTACGAGGCACTATTCTCGGATGGTGGGGACTGGGCAACCTCGTAGGACCCGCCATAGGCCCTACGCTGGGTGGGATATTGACGGAAAAATTCGGCTGGCCGTCTATCTTTTATATTAATTTACCAATCGGTATACTGACTGTTTACATGGCCTTTAAATACCTGGGCATACTGCGTAAGCAGCCACGGGTAAAGCTACCTTTTGATTTGGCTGGATTTAGTATGCTGACCATCTTTTTGGTATGTCTCCAATATGGGATTGCAAAAGCTGAGCGGGTGGGCATCACGTCTCCCCAAATCCTCTTTACACTCGCTATCGCCTTCATCGCATTAATCGCTTTTATCATTGTTGATCGCAGGGTGAAGACCCCGATTATGGATTTGGAGTTATTCAGCAATTATTCATTTGTCAGTTGTATACTGGTGACGATCTCGCGGGCGGCAGCCCTGTTTGGCGGACTATTCCTGATGCCTTTCCTACTACAGGAACAGATGGGTTATTCAGAAGGTATGTCTGGGTTGTTGATTCTTCCCAACTCCGTATTTATGGCCGTTTTGATGCCTTTTGCAGGGAAGTGGTCCGATAAACATGGTAGTAGGGAAATATCCCTTGCCGGGATTTTATTGCTAGCACTATCCATGTTTCTCTTTGCCGGATTGGATAAAGGGAGCGGCATCAACTCCGTCATCATCACCATGACGATACGCGGATTGGGAATGGGATTATTACTGGCGCCCCTGAACGCTGCCACACTCAGTGCGGTAAGGCCTGCAGAGGTGACCATGGCATCCAGTATTAGTACCTTGATGCAACAGGTAGGCGGCGCGCTGGGCATCGCCATGCTGGCGATTATCACGCAAGACACTTACAACAAGCATATCCTCGAAGGACTTCCAAATATGCAAGCGCATCATTTCGCATTGAAGCAAGGGTTTCATATATCCATGGTGATACTATTGATAACCCTGATACCAGCCTGGTTTATGCCTCGTAGAAATGTTGTGCGTACTACAGGAGGAGATGAAGCCCATATCGATACTTAAGAATATAATTTATCTTGCCTTATCTTTTCAGTGATGCCCATTAGCACTAAAAAACGCATTTTGATGATCGATGATGACGAGGATGATTTCTTTCTCGTCAATGCCCTGTTGCAGGACATTTCGCCGGATCAGTATTTGCTGGAATGGGCATCGTCCTATCAGAAAGGAATGGACGCTATTGCCCGGCAGCAGCATGATTTGTACCTGGTGGATTATCGCTTGGGTAGTCATACGGGCATCGATATACTGAAGTATTTTCATGTACTGCGATATGAAGCACCGGTGATACTATTTACTGGTAAAGGTGATTACCAGATTGATAATGAAGCCATGGCGGCCGGTGCGTCTGAATATCTGGTGAAGAGCGAAATTACGGCTACCTTACTGGAACGGGCTATCCGTTATACCTTGGATAAATATGCGCATCTCCACGAGATCGCGAAAAGTGAAAAGCGATATTTCAGCATTTTTGAAAAATCGAATGACCTGATTTTGCTGGTAGACAGACATCAGCGAATTATGGCTGCAAACCCCGCAGCTATTCGACTATTTGGCTATGACGAAAACGTATTATACAGTTTCCATTTAAGTAGATTATTTGCAGTTACGGAAGACGCGGTTGCCTTTGACAGCAAAAACCTCTCGCAGCACGGAATTATTCAGCAAGAATACGTGCTCCGCAATCGGGTAGGTCAATTATTGGATGTGATGATGAGTATTTCCATGCTGGATGAAAAGAACGATCAATATCTATGCATCATCCAGGATATCACTGCACGTAAACAAAAAGCCAGGGAAAAACAGCAACAAGAAAAATTCGCGATCACCGGAAGGATCGCGCGCGTAGTAGCGCATGAAGTGAGGAACCCGTTGACAAACATTTTGCTGGCCACTTCTCAATTAAAAATGGAGCCCTTGGCAGAAACAGATGAGGCACAGTTGTACCTGGATATTATGGAGAGAAACTGCCAACGCATTAATCAGTTAGTGAGTGCCTTGCTGGAATCCACAAAAATGGTGGAGTTAACTATGAAACCCGTGCTCTTGAATAGTTTACTAGAGAAAGCATTACAACTAGCTGCGGATAGATTGCAGTTAAGTAATACGAGGGTAGTAAAAGAATTGACAGACAAACCGTTGGAAATACTTGCAGATGAGGATAAGTTGGTGATAGCATTTTTGAATATCATTATCAATGGAATAGAAGCAATGACGCCGGGAGAGGGCGTGCTGGAAATCAGTTCTGTCGTGGAAAACAAGACGGTTATTATTCGTATATCCGATAACGGTAGTGGTATACCGGAAGAGAACCTCAATAAATTATTCGAGCCCTTTTTTACTAGTAAAACAAAGGGTACTGGATTGGGATTAACGGCTACCCAAAATATCATACTGAATCACAAGGGATTAATAAGTGTTAAGAGTAAACCTGGTAAAGGAACTAGCTTCTTTATCACGATTCCTTTGTTGCCCTGATTTGAAAAAAAAATATAAATTGCCAAAATATACACTATCTTTCCAGCCGATTTTATACCTACTTCGTTTTAGCCACCCTAAAGAAAAGCTCCGCGTTACTCATGCTTGCAGCATTTGAGATTCGCTTACAAGATCAAAATCAATAATTTAAGTACCAACCAATAGCATGCAGGTCATGCCTGTGTCCTTATTGGCTATTCATCCGACTATGCACCAACTTTACGTACATTGTCTGAGAAAGCGATCTATCCTTTCTCTAGTGTTGCTCCTGTTATCGTTTCTTTCTGTAGTTAGCACTGCTAATGCTGCACGTAGAACAGTTCCTGCAATTGTGCAGGTACAGGGCCCCAACAGCGGAAATTATAAGAAAGGAGATAAACTCCGATTCGCTGTCACCTTTAATACGCCAGTGAAAATTACTGGTGTTGCCAAAATCCCCATAACATTGACGAGCGGCACCCGTTACGCGCAAAATGAAATAGACCTGGTAGGCGGTACTGTACAGTATTTCAGCTATGTTATTGCGCCCGGCGATGATATGAGTGGAACTGTTTCTTGGGGTAATTACATAGATCTATCGTCAGGGTTAATCAAAGATTTAAATAGTACGGATGCGCTGGATGTAGGCAAATATTATTTCCCGGCAGCAACGCCATTGCAGGTAAGTAATGTAGTCATTGATGGTACGCCACCGACAGCTAGTACATTTACTACTAATGGTGCTATCAATGTGCCTAATACCAATGCTGCCTTAACTTTCAATGTCGTTTTCAGCGAACCGGTGATGAATGTGACCAATGCTGGATGGATCGCTTCTGGTAGTAATAAAGTGACTACTGGCGGTTTTACCATTGCGATGAATGCAGATAAGAAAACGGGTCTTGCTACATTTACCAACGTAGTCAATACAGATCCCAGTGCCGTGTCCACTTTTGGTCTGGTGCTAAAAGCGGCGCTCTGTGGTATTACAGACCTTGCAGGAAACCCATTGGGATTCGATGTTCCCAGTAACTCTTATTACCTCGATAAAGCGCCGGAAATTGGGCCGATGCCTACTATTACTGTTGTTGGAGGGAAAACGAATGTCAATGGCCCCTTTAGTATTAATATCACTTTCGACAAGTCTGTTACAGGCGCTTTTGATCCCACTAAATTATTAGCTTCTAACGCCAGCGCTACCTTTACTGGTACGGCAGTTGGCGGTCCCTACACCTATACTATCACCCCCAATGCTTCGCCAGTTGCAGGGACTATTACCCTGCAACTGCAGGCGAATGCCGTCAGCGGACAAACAGGAACACCTAGTAGCGCTTCCGCACCTGTCACTGTTAATTATGATTTACAGCGACCTACTGTTACCATTACGCCCAATGTAGATTTTATAGCAAAGCTATTTAAGCCTGTAATTACTTTCAGCAAACCTGTAACAGGTTTGACTTTGAGCGGATTGACAGGCACTAACGGCACACCCACATTAACGGAAATTTCTCCGTTCGATCATACTACTTACCAAGTAAGTTTTTCACCAGTAGCAGATGAAACAGATATCACTTTTGGTGTAATAGATAATGCCGCTACTGATAATTTTGGAAATGGGAATATCGCTAATTCCATTACCTATCACTATGATGTGAAGCCGCCAGTAGTGTCTAAAATTGTGGCATTGATTACCGGTCCTACTAATGGTACTACCGGTTCCTTCCAGGTTACTTTCAGCGAAAATGTGCAACCACCTGCTGCTACTGACTTTGCGGCCGTAATGTCTGCTGGATTAACTGGTGCAACCGTAACTGCTGTTACGCAGATTAGTCCTACTACTTACCAGGTAGACTTCGGCAATATTGCTGGAGATGGTAACCTACAGTTACAAATACCTGTGGGTAATAATATCAAGGATCTGAGCGGAAATTTGTTGGTGGGGCCGATTGTTAGCAGTGCTTATATTACGTATGATCATACTGCACCAATACTCACCTTACCAACCGCCACCACTTTTAACGCACCTTTTACTTTCGTATATACGTTCAATGAACCTGTAGTCATTGGGAATACATCTTCTGTCACCTGGACGAATGCAACTGTTTCCGCCATTACACAGGTGGATGCTACGCATTATCAGCAAACAGTAACGCCTACGGCTATAGGGAATTTTTCTGTAAATGTGCTGGCAGACGCATTTCATGATATTGCCGGAAATCCTTTAGCACAGGCGTATTCATTTACAGCTACCTATAATAATACGATACCTACTGTCACGCTTTCCGGACCAGGTTCCTATAATAGTCCGTTTACCATTAATGTACACTTATCCGCAGCATTGACACCAACGCTAGATGTATCTTTTTTTTCCATCACTAATGGTACGATAAGCAATATAGCACCTACTTCTGCTGTGGATTATACATTCGTGGTAACGCCAAATATGGCCGGGCCTATAACTGTTTTTATGAAGGCGGGTATGGCTACCAATGGATTTGGCGTATCCAATGCCCAATCCAATATGCTCACTTGGACTTACGACCCATTACCATTCAATATAAATCTGACAGCCCCAGTAAATGCCATCAACACGTTTGATGTTACGGTGAATCTCACGAAACCAGTATCGCAATTAACTACATCTAACCTAAGCATTACAAATGGTACTGTAACAAATATTATCAAAGTTTCGGATCAGGAATATACCGTGACTGTAGGTATAACATCAACTGGCGCTGTAACTGTAACTGTTCCTGCGAACCAGTTTACGGATGCTGTAGGTAGGCCCAATGCACAAGGAGGGCCCATTACTGTTAATGGTGTGTTGAATCATGCTCCAACGGATATTGCGCTAGATAATAGCACCATAGCGGAAAACAAAGCAATCGGTACGCTCATAGGGAATTTCAGTACTACAGATGTTGATCCTGGGAATACATTCACTTATACTTTGAGCGGCGCAGATGCAGCCAGCTTTGCAGTGAATGGTAGTCAGTTGATATCCAATGTGGTATTTGATTACGAAGTAAAATCTTCCTATCAGGTTACTGTTACTGCAACAGATAATTATGGCGCTTCCTTTACTAAGACCTTTACCATTACTGTTCTGGATGCCAATGAGCCCCCAACGGATATTACGCTGAGCAATAGTAGCATTGATGAATTCAAGCCACAAGGTACGTTGGTTGGTACGCTCAGCACCACTGATCCTGATGCTGGCGATACATTTACTTATACATTTGCCGGTGGTGCAGATGATGCTTCGTTTAGCATTGTAGGCAATCAGTTGAAATCTAATGCAGTATTTAATTACGCCCTCAAGAATACATATCAGATTAAGATTAAAGTAACTGATGTTGGTGGATTGAGCTTCATGAAGGATTTCGTAATAACTGTTATCGCTACTGTGCCAACAAGTATCAGTTTGGATAATACCACTGTTATTAATGGTTCTCCTGTCGGTACATTGGTAGGTAATCTTTCCGCTACCAGTCCAATTCCTGGAGATAATTTAACTTATGGATTCGCTGGTGGCCCGGATGATGCCTCCTTTACCATTGTGGGCAATCAGTTGAAAGTAAATACTGTAGTTGATTACGCCACGAAAAATACCTATAATATCGCGATTTACGTATCCGGTTCCGGCGGCACTTTCTCCAAACCTTTCGTCATAAAGGTGATTAACCATGCGCCAACGGATATCAACCTTGATAATACTGCTGTTCCAGAAGGATCTGCAGTGGGCACTACCGTAGGAAATTTAACAGCAACAGATGTAGATGCGGGAGACACGTTTACTTACACCTTCGCAGGCGGCACAGATGACGGTGCATTTACCATTTCTAATAATCAGCTAAAAACGGCTGCCGTATTCAATTACGCGACGAAGAACACTTATAATATCAAGATTAAAGTAACCGATGCCGGTGGATTAAGCTACACCAAAGATTTCGTGATAACCGTTACGAAAGTGAATCATGCACCAACAGATATCAGTCTGGATAATACGGCTGTTCCAGAAGGTTCTGTGGTTGGTACTACCGTAGGAAATTTAACAGCAACAGATGTAGATGCGGGAGACACGTTTACTTACACCTTCGCAGGCGGCACAGATGACGGCTCATTTACGATTGCTAATAATCAGCTAAAAACGGCTGCCGTATTCAATTACGCGACGAAGAACACTTATAATATCAAAATTAAAGTAACGGATGCCGGTGGATTGAGCTACACCAAAGATTTCGTGATAACCGTTACGAAAGTGAACCATGCACCAACGGATATCAGTCTGGATAATAACAAAGTGCCAGAGGGCTCCGCTATCGGTACTGTAGTAGGTAATTTTACTGCAACCGATCCAGATGCCGGAGATACATTTACATATTCCTTTGCAGGTGGTACAGATGATGCGCAGTTTACTATCAGCGGCAACCAGTTGAAAACGGCTGCTGTGTTCAATTACGCGACGAAGAATACTTATAGTATCAAGATTAAAGTGACCGATGCCGGTGGATTGAGCTTTACGAAAGATTTCACGATCAATGTTACAAGTACGAACAGTGCACCTACCAATATTACCCTTGATAAAAACACGATCCTGGATAAAGCGGCTGTAGGAACATTAATCGGTAGCTTCTCTGCTACTGATCCGGATGCGGGTGAAACCTTCACCTGGGCATTTGCCGGCGGACCAGATGATGCACAGTTTAAACTGACAGGTAATCAGTTGTTCTCTAATGCTGCAATTAACTATCTGCAGAAGAGCAGTTATACCGTTCGTATACGCGTTACCGATCACGGTGGACTGACCTTTGAAAAAGATTTCGTTATCAACGTACTGTTTATAAACCAGCCGCCAACTATCGATCCGGTGACAAATCAGGTGGCGTGTGATGGCCATCAAGCGCAGGAAATCAAGCTAACAGGACTGAGCGCAGGACCTGAAACAAATCAAAATATCACCATTGTGGCTACTAGTAGCAATGATTTCTTCGAAAGCCTGACTACCCGTGATAATAAAGATGGTACTGGTGCTATCCGCTATACTTTAAAACAGAATATCAGCGGTACTACTACTATTACTGTGCTGGTACGTGATGATGGCGGCACTGCCAATGGCGGTGTAGATCAAAAAATCATCACCTTCCAGTTATTGGTAAATGAATTACCTGATGCGAAGATTGTGAGCGATATAGCCAATCCGGTGCCTGCCGGAAGTATCGTACACCTGACCGCCAGCGGCGGAGTGAGCTACCAGTGGGGAGAAGCGCCTGGCATTGTGGATGGTAAAAACACCGCTACCCTCACCATTAAACCAGAAGCTTCCAGTACTTACCTGGTAACAGTTACTAACAGTAACGGCTGTACGGTAACAACAGATTTCAAACTGGAAGTATCAGGGGAAGTAAAGGTAGAAGCTACCAACCTGGTTACTCCAAACGGCGATGGTATCAATGATCGTTGGATGGTGAAAAATATCTCCAGGTATCCGAATAATGAAGTGAGAATTTTTGACAGGGCAGGAAGACTGGTATACAACCGTAAAGGCTATGCCAATGAATGGGATGGTACACTGAACGGCCATCGCCTGGCAGAAGGTACTTATTACTATCTACTGGACCTTGGTAACGGTCAGGTGGTGAAAGGATTTATCACTTTAATTCTTCAACAGTAAACCTATTAAACCGATGCTGAATAGTAAGTTTATTCGATTTGTGGCCATCAGTATAGTATTTACTGTCTGCCAAATGTATACTGCCTTCGGGCAGGATTGGTCTAAGGGAACAGCGCCGCTGCAGCCTTTGGGTAGCCAGTATTTTCAGAACCAGTACCTGGCGAATCCGGCTTTTGCTGGGATTGACACGGGGCTACATATCAATTTATCCTATCGCGGGCAATGGAGCGATGTGCCAGGATCCCCAGTAACCAAGGCTGGTACGGCAGATTACTACGTAGGAAATAGGGTAGGCGCAGGTTTGAATGTTTTTAATGATAAGGCTGGGTTGATTAACCGGACAAAAGTGAGTGCCACTTATGCCTACCATCTCCCACTGAATGCATCCGGAAAAGATATGCTGCACTTTGGTTTGTCTTTGGGAATTAATTCAGAACGCTTAGATAGATCTGCTATTGTTGGGGAGACGAATGACCCTACTATCGGAGGGTTCAATCGTAGAGACAATTATTTCGAGGTTGACTACGGTATGGCCTATACGAATCACAACCTGACATTACAAGCGGCGGTGCCGAATATCATGAATTACTTGCGCAAGGATGATAATAAGACCGTAGATGCCACTACGTTATACGCAGCGGCTTCTTATAAAATTGAATTAAGTGATGCGGTGCCATATATAGAACCGAAGGTATGTTTTAGAGGGGTTCGCGGTTACGATAACCTGGTGGATATCGGAGCGAATGTCGTCTTCCTACAAAAATACTTAAACGTATTTGGTATGTATCATACCAGTAAGAACTTTACGGTAGGGGCTGGTTTAAATTACAAGTCGCTCGCCGGTTTCCAGGTGATGTATACCACTCAGACAGCAGGATTGAAGAATTACACCAGTGGTGCCCTGGAAATAGGCCTGGTAGTACATCTTTTCAGATAATCAGTCAAGATATATCTATTTAGAAAACCCAGGATAAGCAGTCGCCACCGTGCGACTGCTTTTTTATTGGTATCTTTGTGATCAATTTGGTAACCCATTGAAAAAAGTGATAATCTTTTTTGCATTCTGATTCCTCTTCTAGCTTACTGAATTATAGCGACTTATATATCTAGCATTTGGATACTAGTACTGTATTACTCGTGTTGCCGTGCGCGCACTGGGTATTTTCGGGCATGGCGGAAAAAAATGAAAATATAGCAAAGCAGTTCGGTGCCAACCTTAGGAAAATAAGGAAGGGGCAGAATCTGACTCAAGTAGACGTCGCTTTTGACGCGGAACTGGAGCCAAGCTATATGACGCGCCTCGAAAATGGCCGAAGTGAGCCAAGTTTGAGTACTATCCTGGTACTTGCCAAAGCATTGAAAGTAAAAGTGACGGAGCTTCTGGAAGGAATTGAGATTTGAGTCAATCGCCAATAGAAATCTTAAAAATCACTATAGCAGCGGCTAACAAGTAAAACTAGGGTTGGTTATTTTGAATCTTTAAGGGTCATATATTTATTTTTCATAACAGGTCACATAATAGGGAAATGGTTTGGTTCCCTGCTGTTCGTTAATCCGCCTCATCTGCTCATCCACGATTAATTGCTCCGTATACCCCGCTTTTGGAAAGTACTTCGCATCAACTGTCAGTGTAATTGTGATCATTGAAACTGCATTTTGCTCCAATTCTTGTAATTCTTTGAAAAATTTTGAAATAATGATATTTAATTTCTCGTCGTTTTTCATGTCTTTTTGCATGAATGTAAGCATTTTATAGATATTGTACAATTGTGCTAGTTCGATAGTGCTCATTCTGTAATCCTAGTGCTATGTAATTTACAAGCATGGCAAATAAACCAGATATAACCGAGGAAATGCTAGAGGAAAAGTTCCTTGAAATAATCTGTAATTTCAATACTATTCTGAAAGAAAGAAATATCCAACAAGATGATTTCGCTCATGACGTGGGAATTGAGCCTTCCTATATGAATAAGATCCTGAACGCCCACAAAAATCCAGGCTTAAGGATTGTGATAACTATGATATTAGTATTAGAATTGAGGGCGGCAGATCTTATCGATAAAATTCCGCCCCCAGATGTGTTACTCGATTTCAAACAATCGCTGGCGGATAAGCGTCTGCGAAAGGAGGAAAGAAGAGATCAGAAAATAGACACTGGAAAATAACATTAATGCAATTCCCCACAGCCCAAGCTGAAAGAAGGTTTTAATATCAATCAACGAGTTTGCTCCCGCAATAAATGCACTCAAGGCAATGAGAACGCCAAGGGCTGCGGCAATAATAGCCAGTTTTTTCATAAAGGTTATGGTTAGGATAGTAATTGTCTAAAGATAACACTTATGTGTTATGAATGCAAACTCGTGTGAAATTTTTTATTCTTCTACTGCCTTAATCCCTGTTTGTGTAAATATTATCTTTTTTTGCTTGTACAGATTACCAGTGGTCATCTTGAAGGTCTTCTTACTCATACCGAAAAATTCCTGGATTTCTTCCGGAGTAGATTTATCATGATAAGGCAGATAACCATTATTCTCCTGTAAAAGGCGCAAAATCTTCTGCCCCTCATCTTCTACACGCTTATATCCTGGCTGCCCCAATGCCACATCTATTTTGTCGCCCTTTACCTGGCGGATAAAGCCTTTCAGCTTATCTCCAATATCTACTGTACGAAATACATCGCTGAAATGCAGGATACCGGTATGCTGGTTGTTGATGATTACCACATATCCAATCTGCGTCCGACGATAAATGATCAGATCTACTGGATCTTTTTCTTTCAGTTCTATCACTTCATTACTGAGAGTGGCCTCTATACGTTCAGTGGCGGCTACTCTGCCCGTCATCTCATCTAAATAGATTTTCACCAGGTATTCCTGTCCGGGTACCATTTTGGAAATCTGCTGAGACGCAGGTACGAAAATATCTTTCATCAGGCCCCAATCCAGGAATGCGCCCTGATTGGTGGTACTTACCGCCTTCAAGTTTACAATATCACCCACAATGCCATAAGGCTTCTGTGTTGTCGCGATCAGGCGATTTTCAGAATCATGGTAAAGAAATACCTTCAGCTCATCACCTACTTTGGTACCGGCAGGTACAAACCGCGTTGGCAGCAGGATTTCCTGGTCTACACCTTCCAGATACACACCAAATTCTGCTTTTTTCTTTACCCTCAGGAGGTTGAATTCACCTACTTTTATCATCATATTCCATTAATTACAGCCTGCAAGTTACTTATAGATTATCGGATTGCGAGAATCATATTCTTGTTACTTTTGTAACAATCGGATTAAAATCCGGTTTTATACCTGTAATACCGTAGAACCAACCAAACCATCTTATGACGATTTTATTATTCACATTGATCCTACTAGTGGGGGCATTCCTTGCTGGCATGTTGGGATCGCTTACCGGCCTAGGAGGCGGTGTTGTCATTATTCCATTGTTAACCCTGGGCTTCCACACTGATATCCGTTATGCTATCGGTACCGCTCTTATTGCTGCCATTGCGACCTCTTCTGGTTCTGCTTCCGCTTATGTAAAGGAAGGTATCACCAACATCCGACTGGGGATGTTCCTGGAAATCGCCACCACTACGGGCGCTGTCATCGGGGCGCTCATTGCCGTTTATATGCCCACGAATGTCGTGGCGATTATTTTCGGCTGTGTGCTGATATTCTCTGCGATCATGTCTTTCAAACCAAAGAAAGATCAAAGTACGGATGATGATAAGAGTGAACTGGCGCGTAAACTGCGACTCAACAGCACTTATCCCACGCCTACAGGCCCAGTACACTACACCGTAAGACATATACCTGGCGGCTATTTCATGATGATGTTTGCAGGCGTGATGAGCGGATTGTTAGGCATTGGTAGCGGCGCTCTGAAAGTATTGGCCATGGATAATATCATGCGCATTCCTTTTAAAGTGTCTACCACTACGAGCAACTTCATGATCGGTGTAACTGCTGCTGCCAGCGCTGTGGTATACCTGCAAAGGGGATACATTTCACCCGGACTCTGTCTGCCAGTGGTAATAGGCGTACTGCTGGGGGCTTTCGGTGGTTCCAGATTGCTGGTGAAAGCGAATGTGAAAGGACTGCGTTTAGTCTTTAGCGTAGTGATAACTTTCCTAGCCGTACAGATGATTTATAATGGTTATACCGGAAAACTGTAGTGCACATGAAGCGTTATTTCTCAAAACATTACTGGGCTGACAGAGATATTCAGCAACTAATCGGCAAACAATTACGTTTCGGTGTGATACTGTCTAGTATCCTGGTACTCATTGGCGGGATTATTTATTTGTACCGTCATGGGGCCGAAATGCCTTCCTATAGGGAGTTTAATGGTGTAAGAGCGGGTCTCGACTCCTTCTCCGGTATTATCCACGGCGTACGTGGAATTCATGGCATGGAAATCATTCAATTGGGCGTGGTATGCTTAATAGCGACTCCTATTATGCGGGTCGCCTTTTCTGCAGTGGCTTTCCTCTTGGAGAAGGATTACCTGTATGTGCTCCTCACCCTGGTGGTGCTAGGGGTGATCATCTTTAGCATGACTGGCAATCTCGCTGGATAATAGCATTTTCCTGCTTGTCGCCCGTGCCCGATGGGCACGGGCGACGATAAAAAGAAGGGAGTGACGTCTACAAACGTCACTCCCTTCTTTATTCTTTTCGTTAATCGCTTAACTATAACCAACCAGGATTTTGGCCATATGCCGGACCCGTAGATACCGCATTGATCTGATCCTGTGGAATAGGCCGCAGCAAATTCTTTGGACTTTGGAAATTCGCCCTGCAATCTGGTGTATGCTTCTTGATGCGTACTTCCAGTTGACCAGTGCGTACAAGGTCTAGCCAGCGTACATTTTCACCTGCCAGTTCTCGGGAACGCTCATCCAGGATGAAATCCAGATTGAGGTCTGCAGCGGTAATATCCATCAAAGCTTTGTTACCAGTTGGATAAGCGGCTCTTTCCCGAATAGCATTCACATAAGGCACGGCATCGGCTACACGCCCATCCATGAGGAGTGCTTCTGCGGCTATCAGGTAGGTTTCTGCGAGTCGGTAGGCTATCACCGGACGAATAGAGGGCGCATTCATATCAGAGCGCTTCGTGTCTACATACTTACTTAACGCAGGTCCCATACGGGGATTATATTGCGATGATGGAATCAATGTATATGGGGCCGCTGCAATCTGCGCTGCTGTACGAGGCCCCTGCGGCAGATAGATGGCCGTGTCTCCCAATTTAAATTTCGGTCCGCCTGCTACTGCTCCTGCTGGCGCCCCCGCTGGCAAAGGATTTGGCCATTTCGGAATACTATTGGCATTGTTGCAATACCAAACCGTTTGGAAGGTTTTGCTATAACGGGTGTCATTTACACGCTCTTTAAAAATGGTATCAATCAGCCACAACGTAGGAATGGTGCGGATATACGGACGCCCATCTGCGATATCCCGTTGCATACCGTCTACTTTTTCATACTGCGGCACAAATAAATGCACGAGCATATTATCCGGTGTACGGTTATCCTGATTGGGAGAACCGTTGTAAGCTAGGCTGGACGTATGTTGCACCGCCCATAGTACTTCGTTGCTGTTTTCATTTCCTTCGGCAAATACAGACCCAAAATCCGGCAACAGCGAAACGCCCGCTGCACCTGCATTATTGATCACATCCATGGCGGTCGTATAGGCGTCCTGGTAGTCGGTGCCTTGCTTAGCTTTACTGCCGGCGCGAGCCAGGTATACCTTCGCCAATACATGTTTGGCAGCTACTACAGAGGCTCTGCCTGGATCAATGCCCTTTGTACGCGGACTCAAAGGCAGATCTACGATAGCATCTTTCAGATCCTGGATGATGGAATTGTATACATCGGCCATAGGATCGCGTTTGGCGGAGGTAGAAGGTACTGCATTGAATTTAGTACTCAGCGTTACATCTCCCCAAAGCTGCACCAGTACGAAGTAATAATTGGCACGGAGGAACTTCGCTTCCGCTACCATTCGTTTCTTTAGATCATCCTTGATACCGGTTACATCTGGCGCAAACTGGATAACAGCATTACAGGTGTTGATATAGGTGTAACAGTTGTTCCAGAGTGCATTCCCTTTGCCGTCAGTCGCTTGATAGGAGGGCGCTAACAGAAACATATCTGAATTCCCATCGTTGCCACGCATGAACTCATCGGTGGCAGGAGTGGTCAGCGAAAAGTAATCTTCACAACCCCAAATGGTACGTGTGCCTGCATAAGAAGCCGTTAAGGCAGCATTCAATCCCTGGGTGGATTTATAAAAGTCGGGTGTTAATACCCCGTGTGGTTGTTCTTCCAGCATCTTTTTGCATCCGCTAAAAATGAATCCTGTAGCGAGTATGCAGGTAAAGAGAAATATTTTCTTCATAACGATCTCTTTAAAAATTATAAAGTAAGGTTTACACCAAATATCATAGACCAAGTTCCCGGCGTATCTGCATTGATATTGCCGGCAGACTCTGGATCTACGCCATGATATTTGTTTCTGTAGACAGAAAACAGGATGAATGGATCCTGCGCAGTGGCATATATGCGCAGTGATTTCGCCTTCAGGCGCTGTACAAAAGACTGTGGCACGTTGTATCCTAGGCTGAGACTACGGATTTTCAGGAAACTACCATCGATGTAACCCAGTGTGGAATTGTATTGTGTTTGTGTAGAAGAGTTGTTGGGTTTTGGATAATAAGTTTCGCCATTTGTGGGCGTCCAGTAATGCACATTCAAGTTGTTGTAATTACCTTGGAAGGTGTTGGCATAGCCGCCGCCATACAGTTTACTATTGAGCATTCCGCCGATTCTCGCGAATACCACTACGGTGAAATCCAGTCCCTTGTAGCTGAAACGGTTGGTCATGCCGCCTTCCCATTTGGGTTGTGCACTACCAATGATGGTTTTATCGGCGGCGCTGAAAGTGCTGTCACCATTCACATCGCGAATACGAATATTTCCAATGACGGAAGTAGGTCCTGTTACTTTCTGTTTGTAAGCCAGTGCAGTAGCGGAATCCTGCTTGGTATTCTGCCAGATGCCAATGCGATCATAATCATAGTATACACCAATTGGTTGGCCGACGAACCATCCATTCGCAATATCCTGTTGAATGCCGTTATAGAGCTGTGTGATTTTACCGCGATTGAGGAACCAGTTCAGATCAGTGGTCCAGTTGAAACCATTGGCAGTCTTGGATTGTACGTTCACTGTAGCCACATGTACTTCTACGCCGCGATTTTCCGTTTTACCCACATTAACGAGTACATTGCCGGGAAGACCGTTGGTACCAGGCAGTTTCTGTGGAAGTAGGAGATTACTGGTTTGTTGAATATAAGCATCTACACTACCGGTGATTCTATTGTTGAATAGCCCGAAATCAATACCAGCATTGGAAGAAGTGGTGTACTCCCATTGCAGTTTCATATTGGGAGCAGCATTCAAATAAGCCCCTGTAATATTGGTACTACCGAAGTTATAATTGATCGCGGTGAGAGAGCCCATGGTTTGATAAGGATCGATAGCCGTATTTCCCGTACGGCCGTAACTCAAGCGGAGCTTTAGATTGGAGATAGCTTGTATATTTTTTGCCCAAGACTCCTGGCTGATATTCCAGCTAACAGCGGCTGATGGAAATCCTTTGAACTGGTTGCCAGGCGCGAGTCTGGAACTACCGTCTGAGCGCATGGTGAGTGTAAGGAGATACCGGTCGTCGAAGCTGTAGAATAGCCTACCCATATAGGAGATGATGTCCCACTTTGGATCGGAGCCGCTGCCAGCAAGGTTTGAACCATATTGCGGATTGGCAAACTCCAAATTATCGTACAAAAGATTATTGTTCGTATACTTTGTATTGCGGGTATTGGATTCCTGCACACTATATAATCCTGTGAAATTAAAACGATGCTTACGGATAGATTTATCGTAGTACAGCAGGTTTTCAACGGTAAAGCTGGTATTCTGACTGTAATTGGTTTCGCTGGTATTTAATCCTCCTAAGTTGTTGGAAGTTTTACTGGCGTAGAAATTACCGTAGTTATCGTTTTTGATTTCTGCACCCGCATTCAGGCGGTATTTCAATCCAGGTATGATATTAACATCCAAATAGGCAGTAGTGAAGGTTCCTGTTCTTTTTCTTCTTTCCACCACGGAGCCAGGGATGAAGTTGGCCAGTGGATTCCATATCTGCGCAGCACTTCCTGCAACAAAATCATTGAGAATAGCGCCAGTGCTGTCAAATGCAGGCGCCATCGGACTTGCACGCAATACTTGCCCCATAGGGTTGGCGCTTTCGCCAATGGTAGTGGAGAAGTTATTGAGTGAACTCAAACCTATTTTGAAAGTCTTGTTGATCTGGTGATCTACCCCAATCCTGGCGGTGAACCGTTCGAAAGATTGGCCTGGATATACACCGGTTTCCTTGTAATAGCCGCCGGACGTACTGAATTGCGTACGCTCATTACCCCCTGAAATACCAATCTGGTGGTTGGTTTGCAGGCCAGTCCGGTATACGAGATCCTGCCAGTCGGTACTGCGGCCTTTGGCCAGTCCATCTCTTTCTACGGCATCAAATCCATCCAGCATGATTTTAGGATCATCGGGACTGCTATATTTCACGTTATCCGCATTGTAGAGTGCCCATTTCTTCAATCCTGCATACTCTTGAGAATTCATCAAATCATACTTTCCGGAAGGCTTTACAAAGCCTGCATAACCGCCATAGGTGATCGTGGTACCGTTTGCACTACCATGTTTGGTAGTAACGATAATTACGCCGTTTGCACCGCGAGAACCGTAGATAGCAGTGGCAGACGCGTCTTTTAGTACCTGGATACTGGTCACATCGTCCGGGTTAATATCGTTGATATCGCCGTTGAAAGGAATACCATCTACTACGAATAGCGGGGAATTGGTGGCCTTGATAGAGCGACTCCCACGTATCAGAATAGTCGGTTTGGCGCCAGGTTTACTATTGCCGCCATTTTTTTGTATGTCGATACCAGCGCCCTGACCTTTCAATGCTTGGCTAAGATTGGCGGTGGGAACATCTTTTAGGGCCTGTGCATTGATAGAAGTAATAGACCCTGTTAGATCAGATCTTTTCTGCGTACCATAACCCACTACCACTACTTCATTCAACTCTCCCTTATTGGCATTGAGTTGAATATTCATATGTGGCATGTCGGTAGTGCCGATTTCCACTTCTTTGGTCAAAAAACCGGTGTAAGTAATGCGAAGTGTGGAATTCGGCGGAACGGTGAGGGAAAAGGTGCCATCTACGCCGGTGGCGGCTCCTTTGCTGGTCCCTTTCACCAGCACATTTGCACCGGGTAATGGATCGCCGTTTTGAGAAGTGATACGGCCATGTATGTTTACATTTTGTTGTGCATATAACGTAGATGAATACACGCAATTAATTAGTAATAACAAAAGGTATCCGCATTTTCGAATACCGGGTGGAATTTGTCTTTTCCTGTTTTGGGAAAGTTCTTTCATAACGTCTGTTTTTTGGATGATAAAAGGGTGTAGTTATCCGTGTCGGCAACATGGTGGAGATGTTGCCGGCAATACGATGCCTGGCCGCACTATTGCAGCCGTTCTTGATTGTTGGTATGTCTTGCTATTGTTTCTTTACAGCGTTCGCTGGAACGTTGTTATCTACTACCACCGGCAGCTTACCGGGTACAACAATGCCTTCACTCTTGTCGCCACTTACCTGAAGGAAGGTGGAAGTGCTTGCGGGTGGAGTAATGTTTTTGAATTGAATGTTTTTTGCGTCTGTAATTTTTGCAACAGGTTCATTACCTCCTGTGGAGGGCAGTTTCCATTTGCTGATAGTAATGTTTTCCAGGTCGTATCCAATTATGGCCGGTCTTTCGTCTGTTTTATCGGAAGTAAATACTACATTATTGAATTTGATATGCTTTGCATGACGGATGTATAGGCCGTATGCAGGGATTTTTTTACCAAACATCTTGATTTCAGGATAGTCGGCAGGCCGTTCTTCCAGTACAATTTTCGCATCTTCTGCCGTGCCTTCTCCCGGAACATTGATGCGAATATTTTCCAAATTAACACCATCGATATAATGATCTGGTATGCCACTGATGAGCATGCCCGTCCAGGTGCCTCTATTCACGGATACATTACGGATGTTGATATTGTTGATACTACCAGGCGATTGTTTCTGATCCCCTTCCCGAAAGGTTTTGAGTCGTGCGCCCAGTCGCATGATGATAGGCAGATTGACGGAGTCCATTTCCACATCGGAAATGCTGATGTTGTTGATGTGGGAGCCATCCACAGAGAAGATTTTGATGCCGCCTTCCCTGGCGAAAGCCACTTTAATATTTTTAACGGTAATGTCTTCGAAGTTGCCGGCGGATTCTGTACCGAATTTGATAGCGCCCTCGCCAGTGTTGAGGCGTATACCCGATACCGTTACATTTTTGCAAGGGAATGGACTGGTAGTTTTAAAGCAAATAGCGTCGTCGCCACTGTTGATATCACAGTCGCGTATGATGACATTTTCGCAGCAATCGATATCGATGCCATCGTTGTTGCCGAGTCCGCGACTATAAATACTGATTCTTTCTGTCAGGATATTTTTACAGTGGAAGAAGTGCATGGTCCAGGCGGTGGGGCCTGTGAGGTGTACTTCTTTCACATTAATATTGTTGCAGCGTACAAAACGGATGAGGAAGGGTCTTCTGCTATGTCCTCCCGAAGCGTAGACGAGTTTACCTTGGCCGTTGATGGTGCCTTGTCCGATGATGCCCGTGTTATTCACATTCACAGCACCAATGAGGGCATAACCCATTTGTTGGCCAAGGCCATCTTTGAAACCATCTACTACTTGGTAATCTTTGATATCTGTGCTGCCGAGGAGGGTAGCGTCTTTGTCGAGGTTTAGGGTGACATTGGTTTTCAATAAAAGCGTACCAGTGAGCCAGGTACCAGCGGGGAAGTGTATTGTACCGCCGCCAGAAGCGGAGCAACTGTCTATTGCGGATTGAATGGCAATTGTATTCAGCGTTTTGCCGTCACCGTTAGCTCCAAACTTCTCTATTTCAAATATGGCTTTTTGTGCCAGTGCATTCACAGCAAACAGGAACAACAAAACAGAGAACAGCAGTGATTTCTGTTTCATGCGACCAGTTGTTGATAAAATGAAAAATTAGACTGTATCAAAAACTAAAAAAATGAAATGACGTCGCAGACGGCATTTCATTTTTTTTAGTTTTTGTCGCCCTGCCCAGCGGGTAGGGGCGACAGGCAGGAGATTTCTGCTTTTGATACAACCTCATTTATATGGTTGATTAAAGTGTTGTAGTTTCTACTTTGATAACAGATGCGATACTGTTTGGCGCCTGTGCAGGAACCGATACCACAATACCATCTGCATCCGCAGTAGTATTCAGTTTAGCGCCGCCAGTCAGCATAGTGGCTTTGCTTACTTTGTTCTTCAGGCCTGGTACTACCAGTTTACCATCCGTAGGCCAGTTGAAAACATGCAGGTAATAAGTCGTTTTTTTACCATCTGTTTTTTGGGTGCAACGGCCCCATGGGAGGGTAGGTAGACTGCTACCAGAAGTGCCGTAGATGGCTTCTCCGTTCGCTTTCATCCATTTACCGATAGTTGCCAGATCATCTATGCTTTGTTGTGGGAAAGTACCTTCCGCAGTAGGGCCTACGTTCAGGAGGTAGTTACCGTTTTTAGAAGCGATGTCGATTAGGTTTCTTACCATTGTTTCTGGCGATTTCCACTTCGTATCCCAGCTTTTGTAGCCCCAGGTACCGTTCATGGTCATGCAGGTTTCCCAATCGCGGCCATCGAGTTCCTCCTTAGTAGGGATTTTTTGCTCCGGCGTTTTGTAATCTCCCGCGAAATTCGGGCGTTTCAGTCGGTCGTTGGTAATAATATTTGGTTGCAGTTTCAGTACGTTCTGTAATTTCTCTGCATATTCATCTGTCATATTAGTAGGCGTATCCCACCAGAGCACCGCCACATCACCGTAGTTGGTGAGCAGTTCTTTTACTTGTGGTACTGCCACTTTATCAATGTATTCAGACATCGTAGCCGTAGTTTGCGCAGGGTCCCAGTGGCCAGTGTGTTCAGCCGTGTAAGCATCTATTTTGGTGCTGTCTGGGTTAGGCCATCCTTCGGAAGCCACTTTGCGGGCTGCTGCGCCGCCTGGGTTGTTCCAGTCTTGCGCCTGAGAGTAGTAGAAGCCCAGTCTTACACCATATTTTTTACAAGCAGCGGCTAGATCTTTCAGTACATCTTTACCATACGGTGTCGCATCTACGATATTGAATTTGCTGGCATTGGATTTAAACATTGCGAAGCCATCATGGTGTTTGGCGGTGATCACGATATATTTCATACCGGCATCTTTCGCCATTTTCACCCATGCATCCGCATCATATTTAACAGGATTGAATTGTTTCGCATATTGTTGGTATTCCGCTACTGGAATTTTTGCGCGGTTCATGATCCATTCGCCGCCACGTTGTACCTGTTGGCCTTTGTACCATCCGGCAGGAACTGCATAGTCGCCCCAGTGGATGAACATACCGAATCTGGCTTCTCTCCACCATTTCATACGTTGTTCGCGGGAAGCGTCTGCGGTGATGGCCGCAGCGGTTTTTGTTTTTGTTTGGGCAGGCAGGCATTGTGAAATGGCCAGCAATGCCGTGAGGCAGCAGGTCAGTTTTTTCATTATGGAATCTTTTTAAGTTCTTTATGCAATCGTTTGCATTACTTTTTCAAAAAATAAGCGCTCGTGCGCTTTTTCATTGATTTTCAATACAGAATTAGTGTTGTTGGTACACTTTACAATTGTTCTACTAAAATCCGTAAAAAAAATGGAATCAGGTGATTTGATTTTGGCTATTGCAGGTATTTTTTTCACTTAAAAGCAAAACCGCTGCAGTGGTGAGCTGAGCGGTTTTGAGATAATAATTATGACAGACCCTTATTAAGCTGTTTCCATTTGTTTCAGCTCCAGCACGTTGGTAGTCCAGCGGCGGAGTTTTGCAGTCATTTCCGGATTGTTCAGGAGAGACTGGCCATAGGAAGGGATCATTTGTTTCAGTTTCTGTTGCCAAGCTTCTGTTTCTACTTCTTCGCGGAAGCAGCGTTTGAGGAGATTGAGCATAATAGATACCGCAGTAGAAGCACCAGGGGAAGCGCCCAGCAGTGCAGCGATAGAACCATCGGCAGCGCTGACAACTTCGGTACCGAATTCGAGGATACCACCATGCACAGGATCTTTTTTAATTACCTGTACGCGTTGTCCTGCGATTTCCAGTTCCCAGTCTTTCATTTCCGCTTCAGGGAAATATTCTCGGAGGGCATCCAGGCGATCTTCTGGTTTCTGACGTACCTGAGCGATCAGGTATTTGGTCAATGGGATGTTATCCAGGCCAGCAGACACCATTGGGTGAATGTTATTGGCTTTGATAGACATTGGCAGATCGAAGATGGAGCCGTTTTTCAGGAATTTGGTAGAGAAGCCAGCGTATGGACCGAAGAGCAGTGCTTTCTGGCCATCGATCATACGGGTATCCAGGTGCGGCACGGACATAGGCGGTGCGCCCACAGAGGCTTTACCATATACTTTAGCCTGGTGTTTGGCAATGATTTCTGGGTTATTGCAACGAAGCCATTGGCCGCTTACAGGGAATCCGCCGAAGCCTTTACCTTCAGGAATGCCTGATTTTTCCAGCAGCGGAAGGGAACCGCCACCAGCGCCAATGAAAACGAATTGAGTTTTGAGTACATTCTTTTCGCGGGTTTCACGGTTTTTCACTTTCACGATCCAGTTGCCATCATCCGCTTTTTTCAGATCACGTACATCATGGTTGAAATGCATAGACACACCTTCCATTTGTTGTAGGTGCTTGAACAGCTCGCGGGTTAATGCACCGAAGTTCACGTCTGTACCCATTTCCATATGAGTGGCTGCCACTTTCTGTTTAGGGTCGCGGTTTTGCATCACTAACGGCATCCATTCCGCCAGTTGACCGTGATCTTCAGAATATTCCATGCTGTGGAATAAATGGCATTGTTGTAAGGCCTTGTAACGCTTTCGCAGGTAATCAACATTCTCTTCACCCCAAACAAAGCTCATATGAGGAATACTTTGTATGAATTCCTGGGGATTGGAAATGATGTTATTTTCTACCAAATAAGCCCAGAATTGGCGGGAAACTTCAAACTGTTCTGCAATGTTCACAGCTTTCTTGATTTCCACAGACCCATCCTCTTTCTGCGGCGTGTAATTCAACTCGCAGAATGCAGAGTGACCGGTACCCGCATTGTTCCATGCATCGGAACTTTCAGCAGCAGCTACATCGAGTCTTTCATAAATGGCAATGGTAATATCCGGTTGTAATTCCTTCAGGAAAATCCCAAGGGTGGCACTCATAATTCCAGCGCCAATTAAAACCACATCCGGACCTGTTTCAGACGTACTCTTGCTTCTAAACATAACCCCTATTTAATTCGAGGTGCAAAGTTACAATACAAACAATTATGCAGGGTGAATAATATGCTCGATTGGCATCAAATTAACAAACTGATTACAATTCTTTCTGAATAAATTGAAAGTTTAATATCAATCGTACAGAGTAATACGTTATATTAAAAAAAATCCTATGTGGAGAAAAAATTTTCTGAAACTTTTTTCTGCTCAACTTATCAAGTGTTTTTAGGGAGATTTTTGTCCCTCAGGATGCTTCCTGTAATTCTTATTTTATATTTATGTTAACCCTAATCCAGACCTTTTTTATCCCATTTCAATAGATATAATTTTATGTTATGATGAACAGAAGAGATTTCCTCAACGGCATTTCCGCAGCCGTAATTATTTCTGCCTGCGGGAAATTTGCCAAAGCAGCCAACCGCTTCCACTTCGATAGTGAAACCGTATTCCGTTTTGCAATAGGCTCCGATTGGCACTACGGTGAACCCAACACGCCCTATGAACAATATTTCCAAGACCTGAAAAAGGCCTTCGATAAAGCGAATCAAACAGCTCCATGCGACTGTTTCATCCTCAACGGAGATGTGATCCACAATAACCCGGAACTCCTGGAACCCGCTTCCACCCTCTTCAAAACCATTCACCCGAAAGTATTTGCCACCCGCGGTAATCACGACCGTGTTACCGCAGGCGCATGGGAGAATGCCTGGGGACTCCCTCTCCAACACGATCAGGTAATCAATAACCAAGTACTCCTCTTCGGCGATACCTCTGATATTGAAGGAAACTTCCTCGCACCTGACGTTGCCTGGTTCACAGAAAAACTGGCCCAATACCGCCGCGCAAAAAATATCTTCATCTTCTTACATATCACACCGGTAAAATGGACGCAATGGGCGGCAGATTCTCCTGATTTTGCCAAACTCATCCGTCAATACCCTAATGTGAAAGCCATCTTCAATGGCCACGACCACGATCAGGATAATGTAAAACTCCTCGATGATAAAATTCCTTTCCTCTTCGATAGTCACATTGGTGGTAGCTGGGGTACACAATACCGCGGTTTCCGCATTGTGGAAGTGAAGAAAGATAACAGCATGCTGACCTACATGCTGAACCCAACAGAGAAAATGAATGAATATCACAAAGCGGCGGTTGCTTCTAAATAATTTGGCGTTTTTTCTGCAAAGTGAGTAACTTGACGCCGCTGAAAAACCGGTATTATCAAGACTTATTATGCGTCCCGAAGAAATTGAACAGTTGCACAACTTTAGATACCCTGCACTATATAAACAATTATATGCAGACGGTATGCTGAACTGGGGCGCCTTCGGCCCGGAGTGGTATAAACAAGTACTACCCACGCTGAAGGAGCATCCACCTTTATTACTGTACGCCAACGACCTGGAATTACTCAACACCAGCATGGTAGCGGATTACATGGAAGAGGGAATGCTCTTCGCCGATCCGATACATAAATTTGTACCCATTGCTACTTCAGGAGCGGGCGACTGGTTTGCATTATATTATAATCTCCAAGATGGAGAAGATGTACCTGTCGTAATGGTATGGCATGATGCCAATGAAGCATGTATCCTCGCTAAGAACCTACAGGATTTCATTTTCCTGCAAATGCTGGAAGCGGTAACAGATATGAGCACCACGTATCCTGGCCTGCTTACGATAGGGGATTTTGCCGATAACTGCCAAAAATGGCTGCAATCGCATGCACCTTACCTGACGGAGCGTCAACAAGCAATAGTAAAATCAACTTTTGAAAAAGGAGCGCTGACCAGCGCTGAATTGCGAGACATCCTCGAAGCGGAAATTAATTTCCAATGGATGGATAGTAGTTTCCCTTACCAGGAAGAGATATAGGTGGAAGGCGCCCTCGGTGCTGATTTTTCGCGGATGTTTTTCTTACAAAGCAGCAAGGCAGCAAATGATTATGTTTTGTTATATTTCACGCAAAGTCGCAAAGAAATAAAGGACTAAGTTTTGTTGTTTAATTATGTTTTGCTGTTTGTAGCGCGCAAAGTATAAAATTACTATTAAACTATACTGGTAATTACATAATGTATCCAGGAGAGGTTCTACTGCAAATTGCCTTTGCGGTCTAAAAACAACAAAACATAATCCTTATTATCCTTTGCGCCTTTGCGAGCAAAACAGCAAATCACAACTCTTTGCTGCTTTGCAAGCCCAAATATTAATCTTTATAAAAATCAATAATCGCCCCGAAATACTGATCTACCCAGCCTTCGGTGATATCTTCATACGCTTCATCCGGAATATTGGTATGGCGTAATTCCACATCTGTACCTTTTTTATCAGGATGCAAAAGGATGGTAACGATAGACGGCGTTTCCTCTTCTTCTCCAAAATACCATTCCTGCACAATCTTCTTACCTTCTTCAAATTCCAGGTTACGGCCCACAATACTATCTTCCCAGAGAGAAAACTCTGAGCCCGGTTCTGTGGACATCTCCGCTTTTTCCCCACTCCATAACTGAATAGTGGCGGGATTTGTCAGGGCGGCATACACTTCCTCTGGTGTGGCCCGCACAATGAAATGTTTCTTGAAATCTTTCATATGCCAAAACTAGGCATTTGCAGCATTTGTTAAAATTAAAAATAAATTAGGCCAAATGTCCTAATTTGAATTTTCTGTACTTATCTTTGTGTCAGATTAATGCTCATGATATGAAGGCGATTATCATCGGGGCCGGTATTGGCGGTCTCACCACAGCAATAGCACTGCAACAGCAGGGGATTGACTATGAAATATTTGATGCTGCACCAGCATGTAAGGCAGTAGGCGCTGGCATAATGCTAGGAGGCAATGCCATGACGGTTTACGAGCGACTGGGAGTAGGAAAAGCCATTCGGGAACTGGCTGTCTTCCCGGAAAATATATTCGTACGCAATTACAAAGGCAAAGTATTGCAGCATATCAGTAATGCTTATATCCGCGATCATTACGGGCAAGGCGCACAGTTGTTGCATAGGGCTACCTTGCAGCAATTACTGGTGGATGAGGTGGCAAAAGAAATCCAGTGGGGAAAGAAGTTTACCACTTTGCAACAGCATGCAAATGGGGTTACCGCTTACTTTGAGGATGGAAGTTCCGCCAGTGGCGATTTCCTGATTGGCGCCGATGGTATTAGATCTGTTGTTAGGGAGACATATATTACACCAGCCCAATATCGTTACTCCGGGCAAACCTGCTGGCGGGCTATCATCCCGATGACGCTGTCCAAAGAAGAGCGGGAGAATGCAGTGGAAGTTTGGGGAAATGGAAACGGGCTGCGCGCTTCTTATGCACAAATTGATGGTGGCCGTGTTTATTTTTGGTTTACCAGCAAGATGCCTGCCGGCAAAGCGTTTACGGATGAAGAAGCGATTGCCTTTATGCAAAAACAACTGGCGCCTTTCTATGGCAATATGCCGAAAGTAGCGGCAGCACTGCGTCCGGAGATGTTGATACGTGCAGACCTATACGATATTAAGCCCATCAATACTTGGTATAAAGACAAAGTAGTATTACTGGGAGACGCGGCCCATGCTACCACGCCAAACCTTGGCCAAGGTGCGAGTCAGGCTATTGAGGACGCATTGATGTTATCTAACTGTCTTGCACAAACGAAATCAACGGCCGCTGCCTTTAAATTATACCAGGAAAGCCGTATTGCACGTGTACAAAAAGTAGTAGGTGTATCCTGGCAATTGGCGATGATCACCAATTGGAAAGGGTCTCTGGCCGCTTCCTTCCGCGACTTCATGGTGCGCATGGTGCCTAATAGGGTCACACAGCAGCAACTGGAATTCCTCTATAATGTAAAATGGTAGCCGCTCATAAAGCCCGCATTGATTCGGTGAAGAAAGTTTTATAGCTTTATTCGCCTAATCCACGGACGCTTATGAGAAAACTAATATTTTGTATACAACTGTGCCTTTTTACTGTGTTGCAAGTAGCTGCACAACAGCAATGGATACGTATCAATCAACTGGGATATCTGCCTACAGGCACCAAGGTGGCGGTGTTTGGTGCGAAAGAAATGCCTTTCCCAAAAGATTTTCAACTCATTGACAGTGTTTCTGGCAAAGTGGTTTTTACGGCGGTGGCAGGCAAAGACTTTGGTGTATATGGTCCGTTTCTGCATACGGCTCGGCTTGATTTTAGTAAATTCAATAAACCGGGCGTTTACCAGTTAAAAGCTGCGAACGCCCGTTCTCCTTATTTTCGTATAGGCGCAGACGTTTATGCGGGCGCTGCCGATTTTTGTTTGCGTTATATGCGTCAGCAGCGGAGTTGGTTTAATCCGTATCTCCGAGATTCCTGTCATACCCACGACGGCTATACGATGTACGGGCCTATGCCAGATAGTACCCACATAGCTGTAGCAGGGGGCTGGCATGATGCCACCGATTATCTACAATATGTGACCACTTCCGCCAATGCCACTTGGCATTTACTGGCAGCTTACCGCGATTTTCCACAAGTATTTTCCGATCAATATGCCGCGAATGGATTGCCCGGCGCGAATGGCGCTCCGGATATCCTGGACGAGGCCCGTTGGGGCCTGGATTGGCTGCTGAAAATGCATCCAGCAGATAATATTATGTTCAACCAAATCGCGGACGACCGCGATCATAAAGGTTTGCGTTTACCCAAAGAAGATCCGTTTTATGGAAAGGGTTTTGAGAGACCCGTGTATTTCTGTACAGGCCAGCCACAAGGGTTAGGGAAATATAAGAATAGGTCTACCGGTGTCGCATCTACGGCGGGGAAATTTGCCAGTGCTTTTGCATTGGGATCTTTGCTGATACAGGATCGTGATCCGGCGTATGTGGCTTTATTGAAGCAGCGTTCACAATCCGCTTATGCGATGGGCGTACGTCAGCCGGGTGTTTGCCAGACTGCCTCCGTGGTTTCTCCTTATATATATGCAGAAGACAACTGGTCTGATGATATGGAGTTGGCCGCAGCCGCTATTTATGAAGGAAATAAGTCTGATCAATTCCGCCATGATGCGTTGCAGTATTCCGCTATGGAGAAAATCACGCCTTGGTTGGGAAAAGATACCGCCAATCATTACCAGTGGTATCCGTTTATCAATATTGGACATTATGAGCTGGCCAAATCCTTAGCGGGAGCGGAAAGAAAAGAGATCATGGGTTATTATAAAGAGGGGATCGATCGGGTATGGAATAAAGCGAAGCAAAACGCCTTCTATAGGGCCATTCCGTTTATTTGGTGCAGTAATAACCTGACTGTTTCATTTGCCATTCAATGTTATTGGTATCGTCAGTTGACGGGAGACAACAGCTTCTCCCAACTGGAACAGGCCAACGTAGATTGGATATTTGGCTGTAATCCATGGGGGACGAGCATGGTATATGGTTTGCCGGCACATGGGGATACGCCGGAAGATCCGCATTCCGCGTTTTCCGCGATTGGCCATTACCCTGTGGATGGCGCGCTGGTAGACGGTCCTGTGTATACCGCGATTTATAAAAACCTAATCGGAATTCGTTTATCCAAGCCCGATGCCTATGCCGATTTCCAGAGTGAGCTGGCCGTATACCATGATGATGTAGGCGATTACAGCACCAATGAACCTACTATGGATGGAACCGCTTCCCTGGTTTATTTATTGGCGGCTATGGCCGACGGACATCGTGTCTCCCTAAAAACATCCGCCGGGGCTATCATCCGCGGCGATACTACGCGCAAACGCCTGGCTATTGTATTTACCGGCGATACATTTGCAGATGGTGCTACGGCTATTCGTAAAACCCTGCAAAAAACCGCAACGCCTGCGTCTTTCTTCCTGACAGGTAATTTTTATCGGCAATATCCGGCAGTGATTCAACAGTTGAAAAAAGACGGTCATTACCTAGGACCGCACTCCGACAAGCATTTGCTGTACTGCGATTGGAAAAATAGGGATAGTCTGCTGGTGACAAAAGAAACCTTCCGGAATGATCTGGATGCGGTGTATCGGCAGATGCAACAAGCAGGGATTAGTAAGTCGGCTGCCCATTATTTTCTACCGCCTTATGAATGGTATAATGATACCATCGCTGCATGGACGCACGAAGCGGGACTGCAACTGGTGAACTTCACGCCAGGCACGCGTTCCAATGCAGATTACACGTATCCTCCTGAGAAAAATTATGTGAGTTCCCAACAAATAATGACCTCAATTTTAGAATATGAGTCCAACCACCCAACCGGATTGAATGGTTTTGTGTTATTACTACATATTGGAACAGATCCTCGTCGGAAAGACAAATTTTATAATCAATTACCGGCATTGATTGCCGCATTAAAGGAGCGTGGATACCGCTTTGAGCGGGTGGATAGTCTACTAGAAAAGTAGATTCCGGCATGAACCTGCAAATTTTTGCTGGTTTATATTTGGATTGATGCATTTTTTTGCCGAATTTGACGGAAGATTCCTGATCCATGTTAAAAGAAGAACGCCAGGCATATATACTTCATCAAGTAAATCTGCATAATAAAGTACTGTCTTCACATTTGAGTGAGCAGATACAAGTATCAGAGGATACTATACGTAGGGATCTGATGGAGTTGGCCCGGGAAGGTAAAATCCTGAAAGTACATGGTGGAGCGTTGTCTAACTCCTACCACCAGGGGATAGCATCCAGGGATGTATATGCAGTTGCAGAAAAACGCACGATTGCGATGAAGGCGGTGCAATTGATACATGATGGCATGTTTGTGTTGACAACAGGTGGTACTACCATTATGGAGTTGGCGAGGATATTACCACCAGAGCTACGTGCTACATTTATAACAGTTAGTTTGCCGGCCGCATTTGAATATTCCAATCATCCAAATATTGAAGTTATTGTTATAGGCGACAGGCTAGCGAAAGATTCCAAAATCACTGTAGGCGGAGAGGCGATTACCAAAATCATGAATATTCGAGCTGATTTATGTTTTCTCGGTGTGAATGCAATTGATGCTGAAGCAGGCCTGACAGATAATGACTGGGAAGTGGTGCAAGTAAAAAAGGCCATGATTGCGACTTCCCGCAAGATTGTCGCGTTGTCGATCTCGGAAAAAGTAGATACAACAGATCGTTTAAAAGTATGTGATATAGATGCAATAGATATTTTAATCACTGAATTACAGCCAAAGGCAAAGAAATTAATACCGTACAGCAAGAAGGGTGTAAAAATATTGTAGTAGAACATCCTGTAATTGCGCCACTATTCGATTTATTTCCAACTGCTTTGCCTGGGGGTAATAAAAGGCCACCCATTTATCAACAAGTCTAAACAACAATTATGAAATTGCTCCGAATCAAGCGAGCAGCGTGTCCGCGCTCCATGTTGCTCTTTCTGCTATTCTGCTGCATGTCCCTGGCGGCATCTGCGCAAACTGTTATTTCGGGAAAGGTATCCGATAACAAGGGTACGCCATTACCTGGGATTACAGTAGCTGTAAAAAATACTTCTCAGGGTGCATCCACCGACGTGGATGGAAAATATACCATTCGTCTTACACAACCTGCAGGTACTTATACCCTGATATTTTCTGGTATCGGTTTTCAGCAGCATCAACAAACAGTAACAGTAGGCGCCAGCGGTAATGCCACTGTGAATATGACAATGGAAGAATCCGTATCCAAACTGGATGAAGTGGTAGTAACTGGTACTTCTCAAGGTACTACTCGTAAACAGTTGGGAAGTTATATCAGTACGGTGAAAGCAGATGCGTTGAATCAGGGATCTACCGGCAACGTACTGGCTGCACTGCAAGGTAAAACTGCTGGTGCGCAGATTGTGCAGAACTCTGGTGATCCATCTGGCGCCATGTCTGTAAAACTACGTGGTATCAGTACCGTTAGTGGTTCTACCGAACCGTTGTACATCGTGGATGGGGTTATCATCGATAACAGTACTACTCGTGTTACCAACTCCGATCCTAACTATAACGGGGGTACGTTTGTAGGTAATGTGGGACAAAGCCGTATCTCCGATATCAACCCGGATGATATTGACCACATCGAGGTGTTGAATGGCGCTGCTGCCGCTGCGATCTACGGTTCCCGTGCAAACGCTGGCGTAGTGCAGATCTTCACTAAAAGAGGCGCGGAAGGCAAACCAGTTGTTTCCTTCTCTACTAGCTTCAATGTAAACCAGTTGCGTAAGAAACTGGACCAGAACATGGCTCCTGTTAAATTTGGTGGTAATCCGCAGGACTCCACACAGAATATTCTTACGCCTGCTGTTGTTTCTCAGTTCCCTGTTAAACGTTTTGATTACCAGGATTTCATTTTCCGTACAGGTGTTGGTACAGATAACAACGTGTCTGTATCTGGTGGAAAGGATAAAACAAAATACTTCGCATCTGCCAGTTATTTCTACAATCAAGGTATCATTAAGAATACCGATTTCAGTCGCTATAGCTTCCGCCTGAACCTCGATCAGGAGATCACCAAATGGTTGACCTTCAATGGATCAGTGAACTATGTATATAGTAAGTCTAATGAGAAACCAGATGGAAATACTTTCTATTCTCCGCTGAACTCTATTACCATTCTGGGTAACTATTATGATATCCAACAGCGTGACCAATTTGGTAATTTGATGAAAGTAGGTAACCTGGGTCGTGTGAACCCGGTATCTATTATCAACGATATCCAACAGGGTCAAACAGTGGGTCGTGTGATTGCCGGCGCTGGCCTTACATTAAGACCTATCAAGAATCTGAGTATCGATTATAAAATGGGTATCGATAACTACTATCAGAATGGTAGCACCTTTATTCCAGCCTATGCCTACTTTGTGAGTACTGGTTTCTTTGGTGGCGGTGTAACAATGGACCCATCACAGAACGGTTACGCCAGCGCCGCCAATAACATTTCCTTCATGATCAACCATGATGTGAATGCGACGTATACCGCAGATATCAACAAAAACCTGACGTCCGTAACGCAGGTAGGATATTCTGTACAGTATCAGCGTATGCGTTATCAATTACAGCAGGGTAGAGGTTTACCTCCTTTTGTGCAAGTGCCAAGCAAAGCCACTACCCTCATTCCTGGCGATGATCAGCGTACTGAGCTGAGCATTGCGGGTGAATTCATTCAACAGAACTTTAAATACCGCGATCACTTGTTCTTGACGGGTGCTTTGCGTTTGGATGGATCCTCTGTATTCGGACAGTCTGAACGTAACCAGTTGTATAGTAAGTTGAGTGGTAGCTATGTGATTTCTGGTGCTGATTACTGGAAGAACTTAGCGATTTCCAAATGGTGGACCCTCTTCAAGCTCAGAGCTGCTTACGGTGAATCCGGTAACTTGACTGGTATTCCAGCCTATGCCCGCTTTAACACTTATAATGCTACCGCATTCATTGGTGCTTCTGCGTTCCAATCGCCTGCTACTTTTACGAATCCGGATGTTAAGCCAGAGAGACAACAGGAAATCGAAGTGGGTACAGACCTCTCTTTCCTCGGTGATCGTATAGGCCTTAGCGTTAACTACTACCGTAAAAAAGTAAAAGATCTGTTGATCAGTCGCGCGATTGCACCAACAAAAGGTTTCAGCAACTACCAGGCAAACATCGGAACTCTCCAGAACAATGGTTTTGAGGTAGTATTAAATGCTATCCCAGTAAGAACCAAAGATTTCACCTGGGATCTGACAGCCATCTTCAACCGCAACAGAAACAAAGCGGTAGATATTGGTGGTGGTCTGGTACTGTTTAATACCGTGGGAGGTGCGCCTGTTGCCATTGCGAATGATGAGCCAATTGGTTTCTTCTATGGAACTTTCTTTGGAAGAGACAATAATGGTAATATCATCAAAAATGCCGCTGGTATTCCTTTGACAGAGCAAGGTGTCCAGAATACATCGCTGACATACACGCCTCAGCGCGATGCGAACGGTCTGCCTACTGGTAGCGTATTGAACAAAAAAATAGGTGATCCTAATCCAACTTACACTTCTACCATTACCAACGATTTCAAATACAAACGTTTGAGTTTGCATACACAATTGGATATTGTGCAGGGGGTAGATGTATTCAATGCCGACTACAGAACCCGTCAGGGTGTGGATAACGGTAAGGTAGCAGAAGCAGAAGATCTTGGTAAGCTGCCAAGAGGCTATATTGCTGGTATCTACAATATCCAGGAGTTCAGAATTGATGATGGTTCTTTCGTAAAACTGCGTGAAGTTGCCCTCAGTTATAATTTCGGAAAAATTAAAGGATTTAGCGATCTGACAGTTAGTCTCGCTGGCCGCAACCTGTTCTCATGGGATAATTACAAAGGATATGATCCAGAAGTGAACGCTGCAGGTCAGAGTACATTGCTGCGTGGTATTGACTTTGGTACTGTTCCTATTCCAAGAACATACAATGTTGGTCTGCGTGCTAAATTCTAAATCCTTAAAAGCGAAACATCATGAAACGATATATTAAATATTGCCTGGTTGGTACAATGGCTTTAGCTGCTTGTTCCAAGAATTACCAGGATGCAACCGGGCCTTCTTCAGCGCAGGCATATAGTACGCCTACCACTATCACCGATGTGGCAGTAGGTTTGCAGGCATGGTATGTGAAAGATCGTACAGGGTTATTGTATAATTCTATTACTGCGGGCACCTTGCTCACCGGCGAAGCTTATGTAACCAACGCTGGTAACGCAGATGAGGCGCAACTGACAGCGGGCGGTATCAAGGTATTGAACACCAATGCCGTTGTTAACCAGTTGTGGGCCGTAAGTAACAAGATTATTTATGAGTCCAATAATATCCTGGCGGCTACTCCTAAAGTGATTACAGATAAAGGATATGCTAGTGGCGTCATTGCTTACACCTCTATTTTCAAGGCTTGGGCCATGGGCGTACAGGCTAACTTCTTCCAGCAGATACCAGATACCAGTGGTTCCCCGAATGGGACAAATAATGCAGTGCATTTTATCTCTGGTCAGCAAGGGTACCTGAAAGCTGCGGCTATATTGGATAATGCTATCAACGTAGTGAAAGCAAATCCTATCAGTGCCAGTATCAATCCTTACCTGCCTGCTGGAATTAACATTGTGAATACCTTGTATGCACTGAAGGCGCGTTATTCCCTCTATGGTGGCGACTATGTTTCTGCGCTGGCTGCTGCTAATAGCGTGGATCTAACGGTGAAGTCTACACTGAATTTCAATGCACAGGTGAATAACCCGATTTATTCACTGGTAACAGCTACCAATAATATTTGGCAAACAACAGGCCCTACAATGGGCTTACCTGCTGGCTTCCAGCCTGATGCAGGTGATTTGCGTGTACCTTTTTATATTGTAAAACCTACTTCCGGTACATTACCATTTGTACTTACCGGATTTTACACCACTCCGCTATCTTCCATACCAGTTTACCTTCCAGGTGAAATTATGTTGATAAAGGCAGAGTGTTATGCTCGTCAGAATGACTTGATCAATGGACTCGCACAGTTGAATTTAGTAGTGACCAAACAACCATCCGCCGATGCATTTGGCGTTGGCGCAGGATTGCCGCCAGTAGTAGCTGCCACTCAACAGGCGTTACTGGATGCTATCTACAAGCATCGTAGAATAGAGCTCTATTCTGCTGGCCAGGAACTGGAAGACAGTCGCCGGTTTAACAGACCGGTAGCTGAGCGTAAACGCAGCTACTTCCCTTATCCGCTGGTAGAAAGAAACGACAATCCAAACACACCGGCAGATCCTGCGTTCTAACAGCAAAGATCTTGCGGTAACCATGCTTATGCTAAAAAGCCAGGCTCTTTGAGGGCCTGGCTTTCTTTATTGGCAATAAGTTATGATTATATTGTTTCTGTCTCTTTTATAATTGCTTGCATTTTTTCAATGATCGTGGTCATTTCTTTTTCCTGTTTTGCTATCGTTGTTTTACGGATAAAGAACCAGGTGAAAGCCATCCAGATGCCAAATGCAAGCGATCCCACGATGGCCACTTTTAGAGAGGTTTTCATCATAAATTCAACCATGTAAAAACTTGCGCCAAGAAATAAAGTAATAAAGTAAAAGGTGAATATGTTTTTTTGCATAAATCGTTGTCGCTCTCTGACCTGTATCATATGCAGTAGGTACTCTTTTACGGGTGTATCAGTATTTGTTGGCTGATATAATAACTTCAATAGTACAGTGGATGAAACCAGGTAGGTGATGATCCCCAGAAATAGCAATCCGAAACCAATCCAGGTGGTAATCATCTTTGGAGGTTGTTTGTGAAATATCCAGGATATAAAGCCAATAGTAACTAAGAGTGCTATGCAGCAGAATAATAATTTCAACCGCATCTTGTTTCTTACTTTCCCTGCGCTGGCAATTAATTCTTTGGAACTGGGTGCAGTAACTGTTTTCTTACTGCGCCATATTGCCTGCAATCTATCATCAGCGTTCATACTCTTTAAATTTTTCTGTTAGTTTTTCTTTAATACGATGTACTCTTACTCTCACGTTTGATTCGCTCATACCCATGATACTGGCGATTTCTGTTTGTTTTACATCTTCCAGTTCCATAGAGATAATCAGTCTGTCTGTTTCACTTAAAGTAGCGATACATTTATAAAGAAAATTGATCTCATCTTCATTCACGCGGCTGTTGCCTTCATCGGCTTTGTCTACTTCTTTGTGAACAAATTTGCTGCTGCGTTCCAACTGGCGTAAACAGTTATTACACGCGATCCGGAATATCCAGGTGCCTATAGCGGCTTCCTGTCTGAATTTCGGGAGTTGTTGCCAAACGGTGATAAACGTATCCTGCGCAATATCTTTGGCCCAGTCGTCATCATTGACATAACCCATACAGAGGCGGAAAACTTTATCCCAGTAATCTGTGTACAGTTGGTCGAAGGAGGATTGGAGACTATTTGAGGAAGTTGTCGATTTGGTCAAGATACCATTCTTTATCGTCATACATGATGAAGTGTAAACCTTTGTTGGCGAATTTTAAAGTAGCGGTTTTCAGTTGTTTGTATTGATCTTCAATTGCAGGTTTAAAGTTAACAAAACGCGCTTCTAAAAGTACCAATGCAGGGATTTTTATTTGGCCGATGCTTTCTCTTTGGTCCATATTCGCGAACTGACAGTAGGTATCTGCATAGGTTTTTCTATCGGTGGTAACACCCCAGTTAACGATGGCTTTTTGTGCGAGGGTATCCATGCAAAGCTGTGTGATAGTCCTTTTCTGCATCTTATAGAACTGAGAATCAGTCAATGGCATGATTTGGTTCTGGATAGCGCTGCAATCAGGTTTCACTTCAGATTTAAAGGCAGGGTTCATCAGGGAGCCGAGGCACGGTAACGCATCAACGATAATTATCTTGCTAAATAAGTCAGGATAACGGGTGGCCAGTGCCATTGCAACGCCGCCACCAAGGCTGTGACCAATGATTACTGGGTGATCCAGTTTGTTTTTACGTACATAAGCAGCAATATCTTCAATCCAGATATCGAGGTTAGGAGCTGCTTGTGCAGGCGAGCCAGCATAGCCGGACATTGTCAGTACATAACTGGTATATGCATTGCCCAGGTGAGCAGTTGTTTCGTTCCAAACATCGCCACTGCAAGTAAAGCCAGGGATAAAGAGGATGGGTTGTTTACCTTTTCCGCTAGTTTTAACAGAGAAAGAAGGTTGTTTATCTTGTGCGAATACATTCAGAAATAGGGCGCCCATCAGTAAAATCAGGAAGAGAGCAAATATCTTTTTCATAGTGTGTTTGTTTTAAATTTCCATTTAGATACACAGCCTTTTAAAATGTTACAGTGAATCTGAAAAAAAAAATTAAATATTTTTTCTCTCTATCCTGAAATCCTTGTCCCTATTCGGTTTTAATACTTTTTACGGGGTTAGCTAGTGCTGCCCGAACCGCCTGCATACTCACCGTTAATAATGTAATAATGATGGCAGCTATGGCAGTCAATACAAAAATGGACCATCCAATATTCACCCTATAAGCAAATCCTTGAAGCCAGATATTCATAATATACCAGGCTACCGGGCCTGCAATGAAGAAGGCTATAATGACCAATTTCAGAAAATCCATCGATAGCATGGTGATGATACTGCTTACACTAGCGCCCAATACTTTGCGGATACCGATTTCCTTGCTGCGCTTCCTGGCGGTGAAAGTAGCCAGCCCAAATACGCCCAAACAGGCTACAAATATGGTTAATGCCGCGAAGATGGTCAGTGTCTTTGCCGTATTGGCTTCTGCATGGTAAGTATCTGTATATCGTTGGTCGAGGAAGGAGTAACTGAATTGCACATCGGAATGCATGGTTTCCCAGGCATTTTTCAGATCGGCGATAAGAGGGCCTGGATCTCCGGCGTGGGTCTTAATAATATATAACGGTCCCCATCCATTCAGTTTCATCACTAATGGAGATATAGGGGTATGCAAAGATTTGAAATGGAAGTCCTTCACCACTCCTATGACATGGAAAGTGCCACCGATACCGTTATTATTTAAATGAGTGAACGTTTTCCCAATCGCGTCATTTCCCCATCCCAACGCTTTTACGGCGGACTCATTCAGGATAGCGGCAGACGTGTCTGTCCCAAAGGCGGGAGAGAAATTCCTGCCAGCGGCCAGGGTCATGCCCATTACAGGAATGTAATTTTCATCCACGTCGTAGGCCAGCGTTTTTATCTGGGCACTGGTGTTATTCTCAAATATGAAAAAGTTGTTGTTGTAACTATTGCCAGAAGGCAGATAGCCGGATATGGTCAATCCCGCTACTTGTGACTGCTGGAGAATATGGTTCCGCATGAACTCCCGTTGTGGAGCAGGTAGCTTATCCATATCTTGTAAGACCAGGATATTGTCTTTATTATATCCCAGCTTTTTATGTTGGATATAGGATAGTTGTTTATAGACGATCGCAGTGCTGATCATTAATGTGATGGAGATGATGAATTGGAAGACGACAAGTCCGCTGCGTAATCGGGTGCCCTGTTTGCCACCAGGACTGAAGCTGGTTTTCAGTGCGGCTTCTGGCTTGAAAGAAGAGAGGAATAGGGCGGGATAACAGCCAGCAATTATTCCTATTGTCAGCCCAGAGAGCACCAGGATAAGTAGTAGCCATGGTTGTTCGAACCAGCGGATTTGAATATTTTTTCCTGAGATCTGGTTGAACGTAGGTAAGGCGATTATGGCCACCACTATGGCAATCAGCATAGCGATGCAGGTCAGTATGATGGATTCCAGAAGGAATTGTAGTGTGAGTCTTCCTTTTGGAGCGCCTAATACTTTCCGCATGGCCACCTCTTTCACGCGACCCACTGCATTAGCGGTGGTCAGGTTCATAAAGTTGATGCATGCAATCAGGATCATAAACAGCACGATAGCGCCGAAAATATAGATATAGCGGATATCTCCGGGTGTATCCAGGTCAAAGGCGAAGTTGGAATGCAAGTGGATATCCGTGAGTGGTTGGAGGTAGATACCTACGTTATTGCCGCCTGCCCGGAATTCCGATAAAGTCATATGCATAGATTGCTGCATTTGCGGACTCATATATTTGTCCAGCAGGGATGGGAATTTAGCCTCCAGCTTGTGGTAATCATAACCAGGAGGGAGGAGTAGGTAAGTCCAATAGCCGGAAGTCATCCAGGAATCGGACTTTGCATCTGGTACGGAGGCCATTGAGCCGAGAACCTCGAAATGGAAATGTGCATTATCCGGCATGTCTTGGAATACGCCGGTGACGAGGTAATCTTGCCCGGAGTCCTTGAAACGAAGCGTTTGGCCTACTGGATTTTGATTCCCGAAGTATTTTACAGCAGTCGAAGCTGATAGCACTATGGTATTCGGCGCATTCAAGGCCGTGTTGGCGTTGCCGTTAATGAGGTTGATACTGAAGATTTTAAAAATAGATGGATCGGCGTATCCGAGGAAAGGTTCCTGGAAGGATTTTCCATTATGCTCCAGGATAGTGCCTCCTCCATAGCGAATACGCACCGCTTCTTCTACTTCCGGGAATTCAGCTTTCAGTGTAGCCGCTACCGGTGGAAACACATTTGATTCATTCATCGCCTCCCCTTTCACCATTCCGCGAAATACTACTCTGACAATGCGATCAGCATTCTTGTTGAATCGATCATAGCTGAGTTCATGCGCGATGTATAGCATGATGACAAGGCTGGTAGCGATGCCTATCGCCAATCCAGTTATATTGATGGCGGAGAAGGCTTTATTCTTCCAGAGGTTGCGAAATGCTATTTTCAGATAGTTGCTTATCACGGAATTAGTTTATTTATTGATGGGGGTCAAAGTGAATGCCGTAAAGTAAGTGTATTGGTTATCAGTTGTTTGTAATTTAGTCTTATCATAGAAATGTCCGTTTTTGAAACATTTGTGTCCGTATGCAGACGTTCGCTTTGCTAGTATAAATTTAGGGATGTATTACATTTGAGCTATGAAAATTTATCAGCAGGGAATGCGGTTACGTCCGCGGAGCAGGGGTTTTCACCTGATAACGGGAGAAGTATTACAGGCGATGCCGCAGATATCGCGCATCAAGATGGGCATGTTGCAGGTATTTATACAGCATACCTCTGCGGGTTTGACGATCAATGAAAATGCCGATCCTACCGTGCGAGTGGACTTTGAAACCTTCTTCAACAAGGCCGTTCCGGAAGATGATCCGGATTACGAACATAATTACGAAGGGTCTGACGATATGCCTGCACATCTGAAAGCCTCGCTGCTGGGGAGTTCTGTGATGATACCTGTAAATAATGGCAGGTTAGCCCTGGGTACTTGGCAGGGAATATATTTGTGTGAGCATAGAAACGATGGCGGTTCCCGCAGTCTGGTACTGACTTTATGGGGAGAAGAATAATTATTGTTGTTTTAGACAGGTTGCTTTATACGCCTGTAGCATTAATAGGAGCACAGGCATAGATACTTGTAAGATATCTCTCATATTTTTCAATGCCCTGGCAGAGAGTTTATAGGCGCCTTTTACAGATATATTCATAATAGCGCCAATTTGATCGTAGTCCATTTCTTCAAAATAGCGGAGATAAATAATTTCCTTTTGCCGGCTATTGAGTTGGTTGAGGGCGTCTGCTATTTGTTTTTGTTGTTGCTGTAGTTGTTCATTTTTAATATATGCGTGCTCGGTAGAGAAGTGCGCTAGGAAGTCGTGTTGATCTTTATCGAAAGAGATCAGCTTTACATTTTTGCGGGGGCGGAGGCGGTTGTAGAGGGTGCTGCGCATCGCTACAAATAGGTATGGGCGCAGGTCTACCGTGTTGCTGAGATTTTGTCTGTTGGTCCAGAGTTTAATGAACAGTTCCTGGATGGTATCTTTCACGACTTCTTCTTCGGGATGCAGGCGCATAGCGTATTCATATAGCCGGTTGAAATACCGGTCGTATATTTCGGCAAAAGCTTGTTCGTTGCTTTGAAGCAGTGCTTCCCAGAGTGCAGTATCAGATGCTGATGAAAGATCCATGTCCCAACTTCTCGCATTAAATGTACAAAAAAAATCCAGGTGGTGGCTGCCTGGCGTGTTACTCTCTTTGGTTGAATGATATAAGGATATAAATACGATCGTAAAAGTATAAAAACAATTGAGTTAAAAATTCTTTTAAGAAAAATTAAAATAATTAAAAAAAAGTGGGGTGTTTTGCAAAATCCCTGTGTTCTTGTTTAAGCGTGGGGTTGTTACTACCTATGAACGCCATTGTAATACCAACTAAGAAAGGCTCTTGGGAAAGGATAACTATCATTTATATACGAAAGAACAGTTTCTGGAAGATGCGTTCTTCCTGGAGTGGGTGAGGTATGCGCGGCCAGCAACTGTATCATATTGGGAACAGTGGCAGCAGGCAGCACCTGGTAATCTGGAGGAGATGCACGCCGCGAAAGCGGTTGCAGAGGGGATATTCAGCCTGGAGCGGATTTCGTCTCCCGAAACCATCAAATCCGCTGTCTGGAACAACATACAGGCAGGTATTGCAGCAGCAGGATCACCACCGCGCGTAGTATCGATGTCGCGGCGGATCATGCGATGGGCAGCAGCTATACTCGCGCCAGTAGCCTTGGCCGGAGGGTATTATCTCTATGCTAATCGTACTAGGCATTTCAGCACAGGTAACGGACAACATCTGTTAGTAACATTGCCAGATGCCTCTACGGTAATGCTGAATGCCAATTCCAGGCTGACTTACAGCAGATGGAACCAAGGAGATAGGGAAGTGTGGGTAGATGGAGAGGCCCTCTTTGATGTCAAACCATCTCGTATACACGTAGCCGCGCCGTTTACGGTACATGCTGGAAAATTGAATGTAGAAGTATTAGGAACAGTTTTTAATATAAAATCAAGAAGAAACAGCACAGAAGTATATTTGCAGACCGGAAAAGTAAGAGTCACAGATTCGGAGCATCACACATCCATTGTATTGAGTCCTGACGAAAAAATAAGTTACGATAAAACCAACTACCAGCTAGTAAAAATACCTGCCAACAGCTTATCCACCACGGCTTGGAAGGAAAATAAAATGCAGCTTGTAAACACCTCCGTGAAGGAGATATTTGAAACATTGCAGGACCAGTATGGCTATACGATAGTACTGCAGGACTCATCCATTGCCAATAAAACCATACAGGGTACCTTATCGCTTCGCAACATTAACAATGTACTGTTTGAATTGTCAGCGATACTAAATGTAACCATAGACAAGAATAATGACACGCTGACTATTAGAAAAAACGGTCAACGAGGGTATTAACAACCATTACTAAAACCAAGATCAATGAGGATTTGTACCAGACAAAGCCTAAGGGGCTTGCTGTACCTATGCGTACTGTTACTTTCCTGTACTTTTGCCAGCGCTCAACATTCGGGGCCTGCCACAAAAACAGAGCAAACCATCAAAGAAGCATTGGACCAGATTTCCAAAGTTTATGGCACTACATTTATGTACGATGCGCAACTGCTCAATGGAAAAACAACCAAAGTTTTTGTCAAATCAGCAAGTGGACAACTAGTAGAAGAACTACTGAAAGACATCCTCTATCCCAACAAACTGGTATTCCTCTATACCGACAGAAATCATTATGTAATTGTACCTAGTGAGCGCAAGCCCACAGTTTTGGAACCAATGGTGAATCCCAGTATTACACTGGTATTACAGCAGAAAACGCCTGCAGGTATGAAAAAAATATCCGGTACTGTATCTGATGAAGGACAGAATCGTTTGCCTGGCGTTTATATTCAAGGTGCTACAGGCAAAGATTATGCGGTATCCAATTACCTGGGCCAATTTGTAATCCTTGTTCCTGAGTCTACCAAAGAGATCACCTTTACTTATACTGGTATGGAACGTGCCACTATTTTTACCGCCAATGGTGATGTACAAAATGTGGTGATGAAAAATAAAGTATTGAATGAAGTGGTGGTAACCGGTTATCAAACCCTTTCCCGTGAACGCGCCACCGGTTCATTTGCTTCCGTTAAATCAGCAGATCTCGATAAACGCCGTATCAGTAGCCTTTCCCAAGTATTGGAAGGAAATCTGCCAGGTGTAATGACCTATAAAGGAAATATTGTTGTAAGAGGAACATCTACTTTCAATGCTACCAAAAATCCACTGTATGTGATTGATGGTTTCCCCGTAGAGAACTCTTATGTAGATGCCTATGGTAGATTGTCGGATGATATGCCGAATATCAACCCGGAAGATATAGAAACGATTACGGTACTGAAAGATGCTGCCGCTGCTTCTATATACGGCGCCAGAGCGGCTAACGGCGTTATCGTGATCACCACGAAGAAAGCGAAACCTGGAAAAACCCAGCTTAGTTTCAGTGCAGATTATGCTGTTACACCGAAATGGAATCTCGCGTATCAAAAAAGAGCCAACTCCAACGAAATCATTGATGTACTGACACAGTATTATGATAATGATCCTGCATTCAAAACTGCGCCATTGACCGAAGCTGCCCGATTAAGGGATGCTGCCGGTGTGGTGAACCCTGCGCTGGACTTACTGTTGCAGGTAGCCGAAGGTAAGATTACCCGTGCCCAGGCGGATGAAGGACTGAATAAGTTACGTGGCATCAATGTATACAATCAACAGGTATTGGATAAGCTGGTTCGACCTAGGTCCAATCAACAATATAACCTGTCTGTAGGTAAAGCCAGTGCTGCCAATATTTTCAATTTCTCTGCCACTTTCCGCAACGATCAGGGATATGATAAAACCAATAACAGCAAATATGTGGGCGTGACCGTTCGTAATACCACGGAGATTTCCAAATGGTTGAAGGCAGATGTGGGTATTTATATGAATTACAACGATGGTTCCGGCCCAGATGGAAGTATGGATTTAGCAACTGGTAGTAGCTATCTTAATCAGCAACTCCCATTTGAATCTATGTTGGATCAGAATGGCAACGTTACTTTCCTGAGATCCAAACTATCGGCAATAGACAGAGCAACCTATACCAAGTACGGTCTGTTTTCTGTAGAAAGAAATCCGGCCCAAGAAATCCGTTATAACCAGATTGTAGACAGAGGATTACAGACTAGAGGCTATGCGAAATTGAACGCCAAAATCACAAAATGGCTGAATTATGATGTGATGTTCCAATATGAACGCAATTATGATAAAACAGAAGAGGTGCTGGATCAGGATTCCCGCTACATGCGTAATCTGTTCAATTCCTTCTCTGCATTGGATACCAAAGGTAATACCATCTATAAACTGCCAGTGGGCAACGCTTTCCGTTCCACTATTTATAATCAGCGTGCATTTACTTTCCGTCAGCAGTTGAATTTCAACCATACATTTAACAAGAAACATGAACTCGTAGGTTTGCTGGGCTCTGAAACCCGTGAATCCAAAGTGAACAGAGATTTCTATTCCGTATATGGATATGATCCGCTGACGATGAAATATATGCCAGTGAATGCGGCAGATCTTGCACTCGGTATGACTGGGTTGAATAGTGTCCGTTCTTCTATCACTGATCTGATAAGGTATTCCGAGGCAATTAACCGTTATGTTTCCTTCTATGGAAATGCTTCGTATACGTATAATGACAAGTACATGGTATCTGGAAGTATGCGTTATGATTTGTCCAACTTATTCGGTACTAATCCAAAATTCCAATATCGTCCGTTATGGTCTGCTGGTGCTAGCTGGATTATCAGTAAGGAGCATTTTATGTCTGATATCAACTGGTTGGATATGTTGAAACTGCGTGGTTCCTATGGTATTAATGGTAACGTTGCTAAGAATGCCGGACCATTCATGGTGGCTTCTTACGGCGTAAGTATACTCACAGGAAATCTGACTGGAGATATTGGTACGCCTCCCAATCCAAACTTGCGCTGGGAAAAAACGGCTACCGTTAATGTGGGTGCTGATTTTGCCGTCCTGAATGATAAACTGACCGGTAGTCTTGATTATTATGTAAGAAACAGTTCAGATCTGTTGTCTAGTAAGACAATTGACCCTGCATTGGGCTTTAGTTCTGCATATGTGAATAACGGGGCGATGAGAAACAATGGTGTGGAATTATCCCTGCGCACACCGATCGTGACTAGTAGAAATGTGAAATGGGATATTACTGTCAACAATGCTTACAACAAGAATACAGTTACCCGTGTGGATTACCAGGCGAAAATGGCTTCAGAACTGTTGCCTTCCTCCAATTATCCAGTACAAGGTAATTCATATTACACCCTCTATGCCTATAATTATGCAGGGCTGAACAATAAGGGAGAACCCATGATCATTGGTGCAGATGGCAAACCAACAGACAAACTGGTAACATCTACTGGTGTGGTACATAGCATGGGATCGTACATGCCTTTATACACTGGCGCGCTTATCAATAATGTCAGTTATAAACAATTCCAGTTGTCTGTGATGTTTGTGTACAATGCAGGACATGTTATGAAGTACGATGTACCTTATATGAACGGCGCCTTTCCTACCTATGCATTTCGTGAAGGGTTGAGCAATGCATGGAAAAAACCAGGTGATGAGTTGGTAACAGATATTCCAAGACTGGTATTCGATTATGATAAGACTGGTAATAATTACAGAAACGACTACTGGATTAACTCTGATAAAACCGTCATGAATGCCTCTTATATCAAGGCCAGAAATATAGCATTGACTTATAATCTGCCTAAAGATCTGCTGAAGCGTATGAAAGTAGCTGCGGCAAGGATCAGATTCCAGGCAGATAACCTGTTCTACATCGGATTCAATAATCAGGGCATCGATCCTGAAACAGGCGGAATGATTGGTTCAGCAGCTATGCGCGGATTACCAATGATGCCGACCTACAATTTCGGTGTTAATCTTTCACTTTAATCACTGGCAGAAAAGAATTCCAAATGAAAAAGTTATTTTATATCATATTGTGCGGAGCTACGCTGACAGGGGCTTCTAGCTGTAAGAAATACCTGGATATTGTACCTAGAGGGCAGAAAATTCCTCAAACATTGGAGGATTACAAGGCCTTAATGGAGACCAAGAATTCTCATATAGTGGATATGTCCAATCAGTCGAATATTGCGAATGAGTGGGGTTTTATGCAAAGCCAGATTCTTAGTACCAATCTGAGTAATATTAATTACCTATGGCAGGAATCCCAGGATCGTATGCAATATCTGCAGACGGATATGGGCTACAACTGGTCTTATAGCGGGATTTTTAATTATAACGTAATTATCAACCACCTTCCAACTGCTACCACTGGAACGCCTGAAATAAAAGCGCAATTGATTGCACAGGCAAAGGTGATGCGTGCTATTCAATATTTTTATCTGGTAAGTAGTTATGCCAAGACATACGATCCGGCAACGGCACCCACTGATCCTGGCGTTATTATCAATACCAGTGATGACATGGAACAGAAGCTGACACAATCTTCCGTGAAATCGGTATATAACTTCATTATCAGTGAACTCAATGCAGCTATTCCGGTGCTTCCAGATATGGGTATTAATCCTATGTTTCCTGGTAAAGGAACGGCATATGCCTTGCTCTCCAGGGTTTACATGTTCCAGCGGGATTTTACACAGGCGGAAGCGATGGCAGATAAAGCCCTGGCAATAAACAGTCAACTGTTTGACTATGTGCAGTATTATTACGATAATAAAGCCCTGGCAGATGGTACCAGTCCTTCTATCAATGTACCAAAATACGAATTCAAGAATCCTGAAAACTACATCTTCAATTACGGTGGTCAGATGGCCCAGATGCAAGGGTTCTACATCAGCCTGATCAAAGCGGCAGACTCAACGCAGTATGACAGGGGAGATGCCCGTCTGAAAATCAATTTCGCGGCAAGAACTATTGGTGGTGAGGTGATCTTATCTTATCGTCGATTTGATGATGCCAATGTAGGCGGCATCCGCACACCGGAGATGTATTACTATAAAGCAGAGTGCCTTGCCCGCGCGGGAAAAATCAGCGAATCAATGGATGTATTGAATCAAGTGCGTGTGAAACGTATCATTAAAGAATTCTATACTCCGGTAACTGCCACTACAGAGGCGGATGCGATTGCGCTTATTCGTAGAGAAATGCGTTGTGAATACCGTGGCTATGGCGGATGGTACTTGGATTACCGCCGTTTTAACAACGATCCGAAGTACAAGGCAACTCTTACCAAAACCGAATATGGTACTAACTATTCCATTTCGCCAGAATCGCATCTTTGGATAATTCCTTTCTCGCAAACGGCTATTGCCTATGGAGAAGGAAGACTCACACAAAACTCCAAATAACTTCATACAAAAGCCAACTGTTGAAAACAACGAAGGGGAATGCCGCCAGGTGTTCCCCATTTTATTTGTGTATCTTCCACCTTTCCTTTGCCTATATTTCCCTCTATGAACAAAACAGATCTAATCCGTGCTATAAAAATCATTGGTATTCCGGTTGCCTTTGCCCTCATCATGCGGTACTGCTTCGGCCTCGACTCCTGGGCTGCCCTGTTTAGTGTGATGACGATTGCTTTCCTTGTAGGCATTCCTTTTGGCGTAGGGGCGTTGATGATATATTTATCCAGTGTAAAGAAAGTAAAAAGTTGGAGTTACCGCTTTTTTGTGCCATGGATACCGATAATCATCTTTTTCTTGTTCACGTTGGGCCTGGCAATAGAAGGTTGGGCATGTTGGCTGATGATTATGCCGGTATTTTTGCTGCTTTCTTCCATTGGAGGGCTGGTAGCGGGTTATTTCAAACTGCGGGACCAAAAAAGAGATGAAAATATTTTTGTATCGGTGATTGTATTGCTGCCATTGGTAATATCCCCCCTTGAAAAGTTGATTGCTGTCATTCCAGGTACCTATGAAGCCTATACGTATATCGATATCAAAGCGCCTAAAGCGGCCGTCTGGCAGCAGGTTACTCGTGTAAAAGAAATCAAAGCCCAACAGGATAAAGGGTGGCTAACGCAATTCTTGGGATTCCCTCGTCCGCTAAGGGCTGAGTTAAATTATGAAGGGGTAGGGGCCTATCGAGAAGCGATTTTCACTGGAGGACTCATCTTTCATGAAACCGTAACGGAGTATAGCCATCAACGTAAGATGACTTTTGATATCCGTGCAAATCCTTATGAGATTCCATCCACCACGATGGATGAACACGTGGTAGTAGGAGGGGATTATTTTGATGTGCTGAATGGGGTTTATGAATTAGAACAACTGGATGCAAACACGTGTAGATTGCATCTCTCTAGCCATTTCAAGCTATCTACAACATTTAATTTTTACGCCAGTTGGTGGGCACGCTGGATTATGAAAGATATTCAGAATAATATTTTACAGGTGGTTAAGCAGCGTGCGGAGCATTAATTATGTGAGGTTCTCCAAATCAAATTGGCTACTACTTTGTTAGCCTGCTCTACTTTGCTTACTTTATTTTTGATGAAATATATGTATAATAAAATAGATGTAAGACGCGGTTCCACTGGCTTCATAGAATATTCAATGGATGATTATCTGCCAGCATGCACAATAAAGTATTAATAAAATCGTTGATACCCAATTCCTAATATTAAAGGAATTTTAATACCCGGGTAGGTGTACTTATAGGTTTTGATATTATTTTTGGGCCCTGATGATGAGAATAATACTAAGATATTTCCTATCACTGTGTTTCCTTTTCTTGGTAGGCTACTGTCACGCACATGAAAGCGGGGTAGGTAAGCCTGCCATCAGGATATCCAGGGCTACATTGCAGGAGGAATCGAATGTTGTCAGAAGCAGCTTCGCCCTGCAGGGTAAAGTGCCACTATCCAGGAAAGGAACACTGCGCGACAGGATTAAAGCTACGGAAGTCGAAGATGAAGGCGATTCGTTATTCGCCAGGAAACAATTAGAGACAGGATATATGCTTATTTCCTGTTTTTATGCCCATGAATGGGCATGTGGTCCTCCATGTCTTGCCAACTTGGAATTAGCCCACCATCAACCATCCTATGGAACCATTGACAAATGTGTCCTCCATCATGTTTTCAGAATTTGATACCTATCCGCTTTAGCTGAGAATAGGCCACTATCCTGCCTATCCAGTCTCCGTTTACCCATATTCACTGATACTTACTAGCTATATTCAATTGCCTGCATAGCACTGCTATGGGGTCAAGGAAGTCATGTGTCCATTAAAAGCGTTGCGATAGCCAACCTGCAATAATCATAATACTTTATGAAAAGAATCATCATGCTTATGGGCTTGTATGCCGTTGTGTGTCATACAGGCTGTACCTCCTCAAAAGGAGAAGAAAAAGAGGAAACCACTAAGTTTCTTGTTACCAGTCCATTGAAAATGGATACCGTTATCACTAAAGAGTACGTATGCCAGATCCGCTCCATCCGTAATATCGAATTACGGGCGCAGGAAAAAGGGTACCTGGAGAGCGTGGCCGTGGATGAAGGACAACCTGTAAAAGCAGGACAGCTCCTCTTCAAGATCATGCCTCGATTGTATGAAGCCGAACTGCAAAAAGCAGAAGCTGAAACCAAAGCGGCCGAAATTGAAATGCAGAATACAAAAGTCCTGGCCGACAAAAACGTAGTTTCTGCCAATGAATTGGCCCTTGCCAATGCCAAATTGCAGAAAGCAAAAGCAGAACAATCCCTCGCCAAAGTGCATCTCGGATTCACTGATATCCGCGCTCCTTTCGACGGTATCATCGACCGCCTCCGCATGAAACAAGGGAGCCTTGTTGGAGACGGCGACCTACTGACCACCTTATCCGATAACAGCCACATGTGGGTTTACTTCAACGTTTCAGAACCTGAGTACCTCGACTACAAAGAAAACCTGAAATCAAAAGAACCACTGAAAGTAAACCTGCTAATGGCCAATAAACAGGTATTCGGATATCCAGGCGTAGTAGAAACAATAGAAGGGGAATTCAATAATGAAACAGGAAATATCGCCTTCAGGGCCAATTTCCCTAACCCGGATAAACTCCTCCGACATGGAGAAACCGGTAGCATTCTTATGCCGGTGCACATGAAAGGTGCGCTCATCATTCCACAGAAAGCCACTATGGAAGTAATGGATAAAAAATATGTATTCGTGGTAGGAAAAGATAATGTGGTGACCATGAAACCTATTACTATCGAAGCGGAAATAACGGATCTCTATGTGGTAAAAGACGGTCTGACTGAAAATGATAAAATCTTGCTGGAAGGGTTGCGTAAAGTGAAGGACAAGGATAAAATAGCCTTCGACTATGAGAACCCGAAACAGGTAATCGCTCACTTAACGTTACCAACGGAATAATGTAACCATCCAAAAAGCAAGAGAAATGTTTAATATTTTCATGAAGCGGCCAGTCTTTGCGATAGTGATATCACTTGTCATTATCTTCATGGGCTTCCTGGCCATAAATACACTCCCCACCTCACAGTTCCCGTCCATCGCCCCTCCCAGGGTGATCGTGAGTGTGGCTTATCCGGGCGCGAGTGCGGATGTATTGGTGAAGTCCGTACTGATACCTTTGGAAAAAGCGGTAAACGGTGTACCCGGTATGAAGTACATGACCTCCGATGCAACCAGTGCGGGCGAGGCCAATATTCAAGTAGTTTTCGATCTGGGAACAGATCCGAACCAAGCGGTGGTAAACGTAAAGAACCGCATTGAACAAGTTACTAACAGGCTACCAGAACTGGTACAGCGTGAAGGGATTGTGGTAAACATCCTGCAACCCAACATGCTGATGTATGTGAACGTATACAGTAAAGACCCACATGCAGATGAAAATTTCCTGTATAACTACGCCAATGTGAATATCCTCCGCGAACTGAGTAGGGTGAAAGGGATCGGGAATGCTCAGATCCTGGGTAGCCGGCAGTATGCGATGCGTATCTGGCTAAAGCCAGACAGGATGCGGGCTTACAACGTATCCACAGACGAAGTGATGGCAGCCCTCGGCAGCCAAAGCGTAATCGGGTCTCCCGGTCGTCTCGGTAGAAGCGATGGTAAACGCTCCGAAGCACTGGAATATGTACTCACCTACCAAGGACGTTATAATCAGCCGGAACAATACAAAGATGTAATCATCCGCGCTAATGCCAACGGTGAACTCCTGCGATTGAAAGATGTGGCAGATGTGGAACTGGGTAGTGAATTCTATGATATCTACTCCAACCTGAATGGACATCCTTCGGCGGCGATCGTGCTGAAACAAACCTATGGTAGTAACGCGAATGATGTTATCAAGGAAGTAAAATCCCAATTGGAGGAAATGAAAAAATCCTTCCCTCCAGGCATGGATTACGAAATCAGTTACGATGTATCCAGCTTCCTGGATGCCTCCATTGAAAAAGTAATCCATACGCTCTGCGAAGCCTTTGTACTCGTGGCTATTGTGGTTTTCATATTCCTGGGCGACTGGCGCTCTACGCTGATTCCTACACTAGCAGTACCGGTGTCGCTCATCGGCGCGTTCTTCTTCATGCAGGTATTCGGACTCACCATCAACCTGATCACATTGTTTGCGTTGGTACTGGCAATCGGTATTGTGGTGGATAATGCGATCGTGGTAATTGAGGCGGTCCATGCGAAGATGGAAGAAGAACACCTTTCGCCATATGCGGCTACCAAGCAGGTATTGCATGAGATCAGCGGCGCCATCGTAGCAATCACATTTGTAATGACAGCAGTATTCATTCCAGTGGCATTCATGTCTGGTCCTGTAGGTATTTTCTACCGACAGTTCGCTATTACCATGGCTACTTCCATCGTGTTGTCTGGTATCGTGGCACTCACGTTGACGCCTGTACTCTGCGCTATCCTGCTAAAAAACAATCATGGGCAACCGAAGAAAAAAACGCCTGTGAAAATGTTCCTGGATGCATTCAACAGAGGGTTTGAAAAACTCACGGGCAGGTATACCAGCCTGATGGAGAAAATAGTAAACCGTAGAGTGATCACTTTCGGTATCCTCATCGCTTTTGCTGTCAGCATTTTCGGTATTAGTAAATCATTGCCTTCTGGTTTTATTCCTAGTGAAGACCAAGGTATGATCTATGCTATCATCCAAACGCCTCCAGGTTCTACGCTGGAACGCACCAATGACATGGCGAGAAAAGTACAGAACATTGCAGAACACGTGGAAGGAATCCAGTCGGTATCCGCGTTGGCAGGTTATGAGGTGTTGACAGAAGGTCGTGGTTCCAATGCCGGTACTTGTATCATCAACCTGAAAAACTGGTCAGAACGTAAACATAATGTCAACCAGATCATTGCTGAACTGGAAGAAAAATGTAAGGATATCCCCGGTGCTACCATTGAATTTTTCGGTCCACCAGCCGTACCTGGATATGGTGCTGCCGGCGGTTTTGCGCTGCGTCTGTTGGATAAAACCAATAGCGACGACTATAAGGAAATGGAGAAAGTGAATGATGAGTTCATGGCAGCGCTGCGGAAACGTAAAGAGTTGTCAGGGTTGTTCACTTTCTATAGTGCCAACTATCCGCAATATGAGTTGCAGATCGACAACCAGGCAGCCATGCAGAAAGGGGTATCTATTGGTAAAGCAATGGATAACCTTTCCATCTTGATCGGTAGTACCTATGAACTTGGATTTATCCGCTTTGGTAACTTCCTCAAAGTATATGTACAGGCAGCTCCTGAGTACAGAAGATTACCAGAAGATCTGATGAACCTGTATGTGAAGAATAACCGGGATGAAATGGTGCCTTATTCTGCGTTCATGAGTATTAAAAAATCACATGGTCTGAATGAGATCACGAGGTATAATATGTACAATTCATCTGCGATTAGAGGGGAACCTTCAGCAGGCTATAGTAGTGGTGAAGCGATTAAGGTGATTCAAGAAGTGGCCGCCAAAACATTGCCGAATGGTTACGGTATCGACTGGGAAGGTCTTTCCAAGGATGAATCTGGTCGTGGTAATGAAGCGCTGTACATCTTCCTGATCGTATTATTCTTCGTATACCTGATCCTCGCTGCGCAGTATGAAAGTTTCGTATTGCCGTTGGCGGTAGTTCTCTCTCTTCCTGCCGGCGTATTCGGATCGTTCTTGTTATTAAAAATCATGGGCCTATCCAATGATATTTATGCACAGGTGGGATTGATTATGTTGGTTGGTTTGTTGGGTAAGAATGCCGTACTGATTGTGGAGTTTGCGGCACAAAAACATCGTTCAGGCGTTCCCGTATTAGAGGCGGCGTTAGAAGGCGCCAAAACGAGGTTCCGCCCGATTTTGATGACATCCTTGGCATTTATTGCCGGATTGGTTCCGCTGGTTTTTGCTACAGGTCCTGGTGCTATCGGGAACCGTACTATCGGTGCGGCCTCTTTAGGCGGTATGTTGATGGGAACCATTTTCGGGGTAATCCTCATTCCTGGATTATATTTCATCTTCGGTAGTATCGCTGCCAAACGTAAGCTGATCAAGGATGAAGATGAAAAACCACTGACGGAAAGGAAGATCCTTATTATTGAAGAACAATAACTGATTGTGATGTTAAAAAGAGTAAATAAATATATATGCTTTGTCTGTCTCTCATTGAGCTATGGCGCCTGTAAGGTACCGGAGTTGACAGGGAAGACAGCCAACAATCATGTGCCGGATGGTTACACAGATGCACGTGATACCATCAACACGGCCCAGGTAAAATGGAAGGAATACTTTACGGATCCCAACCTGGTATCCTTGATTGACACCGCTTTGAAGAATAACCAGGAACTGAATATCACGCTCCAAGAAATAGAGATTTCCAGGAATGAGATCAGGGCTCGGAAGGGGGAGTATTTACCTTTTGTGGGTGTGAAAGGGGCGGTAGGATTGGATAAGGTAGCCCGATATACTAGCGCGGGCGCAGTAGAGGCGAACACAGAGATCAAGCCAGGGAAAGAAATGCCGGACCCATTGCCGGACTATCTGTTAGGCGTATACGCTACATGGGAAGTGGATCTCTGGCATAAGCTACACAACGCTAAGAAGGCGGCTGTTACGCGTTATCTGGCTACGGTGGAAGGCAAGAACTTCGTTGTCACCAACCTGGTAGCGGAAGTGGCTAATTCCTATTACGAATTACTGGCCTTGGATAATCAGTTGGAGATCGTCAATAAAAACATGCAAATCCTGCATGATGCCTTGGTGATTGTAAAATTGCAAAAGGAAGCCACCAGGGTAACGGAGCTGGCCGTACGAAAATTTGAAGCGGAAGTACTGAAAACACAAAGTTTACAATACGATATTAAGCAGCAAATTACCGAAACGGAGAACAGAATCAATTTTCTGTTAGGTAGATATCCACAGCCTATTGTCAGGAATGACCATAGTTTTGAGGAACTGTTGCCAGCGCCTGTGCATGCGGGTATTCCTTCTCAACTGTTGGCCAATCGCCCAGATATCAAACAGGCGGAACTGGCATTGTCGGCGGCTCAATTGGATATAAAAGTGGCCAAGGCGCAGTTCTATCCTTCTTTTGGAATTTCTGCTGCCGTAGGTTACCAGGCATTTAATCCATCTTATCTGCTTCGTACACCAGAGTCATTGCTGTATGGACTTGCAGGGGAACTAGTAGCGCCACTCGTGAATAAGAATGCGATCAAGGCAACCTATTACAATGCCAATGCGAAGCAAATACAGGCGGCATACAACTATGAGCGTACTATCCTGAACGCATATATGGAAGTAGCTAACCAGTTGGCGAAAATCAGCAACTTGGAAAAAAGCTACGACCTGAAATCGAAACAGGTGGATGCCCTCACACAGTCGATTGCCATTTCCAATGATCTGTTTAAATCCGCTAGGGCAGACTATATGGAGGTGTTACTGACGCAGCGAGATGCCCTTGAATCCAAATTTGAATTAATCGAAACGAAAAAGCAACAACTGAATGCAATGGTGAATATTTACCAAGCATTAGGTGGTGGCTGGAATTAACATTTGTTTATTTTAGAGTTTATATTTTAAGGGAGATAATAGCCGGTTTATCCGGCTATTATCATTTAAATGAACGTTTGTCACCCATTCTCCTGCGCTCCTGTACTTTGCTCCCTGTTGAATAGAGAAATCTCCTTTCTTTGTAGGTAAATCTTTATTCAGTTGAACAAAATCGCTAACATATCGCTCTACTGGAAATGCCAGTTGATTGGCTGGTGTATTGCAGCCCTATACTGGGGATTGGAAGGAATGCGTGCGCCGCAGGCTACCTGGACAGCGTTCCTATTCCACCTCATAGGGGATGTGACCATCGGCATTCTTGTGACGCATTGTTATCGCTACCTCGCGCTTAAATTCCGGTGGACAAATCTATCCCCAGGAAAGCTGGCATGGAGGCTGATACCTGCCGTGTTGTTGATTGGGGCGACATATGCTTTATTGATCGCGCTAAAACTGTATTACATTCGTTACACTATCGGAGGCGAGGGGAATTTGTCTCTCTACAACTACCTGACACATACCTATAGAACCTTGTTACTCACAGGAACAAGATTAATGGCCATCTGGATTTTGATCTATCACGGGTATCATTATGCGCAAAGGGAAAATAAGATTGCCCTGGAAAATGCGCAACTCATCATGGCTACAAGAGAGGCGCAGCTTAACCAGTTGTCAGCCCAATTGAATCCACATTTCTTCTTTAATTCTTTGAATACGATTAAGTTTCTCATTGCTGAAGAGCCTACCGCAGCAAGGCGGGCAGTGGATTTGTTGTCTGATCTACTAAGGCATTTCCTTTATAATCACGATGATCGCGTTATTACGGTAACTGAAGAATTGCAGTTGGTAAATGATTACTTGGAACTAGAGAAACTCAGATTTGAAGAACGCTTACAAACGACTGTAACTGTTAGTGATGATTGTCTCCCTGTAACACTGCCTCCTTTGAGTATACAGACCTTGGTGGAGAATAGTATCAAGCATGGTATATCCAAATTGAAAGATGGCGGTACCATTACTATGCAGTTGGATAGAATAGATCAGCAATTGAGGATTATTGTGACGAATTCGGGAAAGCAAGCACCAGCAGAATTCAGTAATGGTCTAGGATTGAAGAACTTACGAAAACGGCTGGAATTGCACTACGATGGAAGATTCACAATGCATCTAGGTGAAACAAATAATCAGGTGTCCGTTGAGTTAATAATTCCCGCATATGTTTAAAATAAATGTAGTAATAGTAGACGACGAACGCTCTTCCCGGGAAGAGCTCAAACGGGCATTAAAACCTTATACCGACTTCACTATCATTGGGGAAGCCCGACATGTGGAGGAGGCGAAAATGTTGATTAAGGAGAAAAATCCAGATCTGATATTCCTAGATATACAAATGCCAGAACAATCAGGTTTTGATTTACTGGAACAGTTGGAGGTGGTGCCGCAGGTAATTTTTGTAACTGCATTTGACCAGTATGCAATACGCGCATTTGATAGCAATGCATTGGATTATTTGCTGAAACCCTTCAGGGAAGAGCGGTTTAGGCATACGGTAGATAAGATAAGGGTGAAACAAGCAGCCATTCAGGCCAGAGAACATTTGTCTACCTACACTAAACAACTCTTTATTAAAGATGGAGAGCATACTTACTTTGTAAATCCATTATCTATTTACCTAATTACATCCGCAGATAATTACTCAAAGGTATATTTTGACGATAAAAAGGTAATTGTCAAACGTTCCCTTAATCAGTGGGAGCATATATTAGACACTGCAATATTCTTTCGTGTCAACAGAACCCAATTGGTTAATACACACTATATACAACAGGTTATTACCCTCTCTGGAGGCCGACTACAACTGATATTGAAAAATAGTACTGCGTTGGAAGTATCTATGCGTCAATCTGTAAAGTTCAGAAGTATTAACCGCATATAATTCGATCATTAAATTTAGTATATGGACAAAGTAGTAGTGTTACTGCTTAGTGGGATCATTATGTTTACCCATGTCGGCGCCCAGCAATTGCTATCCCCTAGCGAGTGCCGAATAGATAGTGTTGCAATTCATACAAATGACGGTGCCCATATCTCGGCCATTGTGGTCAGAGAGAAAGGAAGGTATCCTCCATTGCCTACTGCACTTACTTTCACTATCTATGCGGATGGCAAGAGCCTTACTCGCGCTAAAATGGCAGCAGCACATGGTTACGTAGGAATCGTTGCTTTCAGTAGGGGAAAGGGATGGAGCCCAGATTCGATTGCTCCCTATGAACATGAGGTGCAGGATGTAAACAGCGTGATTGATTGGATTATACAGCAACCTTGGAGCAACGGGAAAGTGGGAATGTACGGAGGTAGTTATGACGGCTTTTCTCAATGGGCAGCAACAAAGAAATTGCACCCTGCATTGAAGACGATAGTGCCTTATGTTGCGGCTATTCCTGGTATAGGTCTCCCAATGGAGAATAATATTTTCTTAAATGCCAATTACGGTTGGGCTTTTTATACAACGAACAATAGAACCCTGGATAATAATGTCTACAATGATCCTATTCGTTGGAGAACGATGCAGCAGCAATGGTTTCACAGTGGTGTGGCCTACAGAAAAATAGATAGTATAGACGGTGTTTCGAATCCCTGGCTACAGCGTTGGTTACGACATCCAGACTACGATGCCTACTGGCAATCAATGGTCCCTTACGGACAAGAATTTGCCAACATCAGTATTCCTGTACTCACCATTGAAGGCTACTATGACGACGGACAGATTTCCGGTCTGAGATATCTCCAAGAACATTATAAGTATAACCCACATGCGCAGCATTACCTGGTGATTGGCCCCTATGACCATTTCGGAGCGCAACGCGGTGGAACCCCTCAGTTACGTGGATATACCGTCGATTCAACTGCCCTTATTAATACGAGTCAGCTCACCTTCGAGTGGCTTGATTACATATTACAGAATGGGAAGAAACCAGCGCTTTTGAAAGATAAAATCAATTTTGAAGTGATGGGCGCCAACGAATGGCGGCATGTCTCCTCTATTGAAAAAATGAATAACGATACGCTTACCTTCTACTTATGTGGAAAGCCATCTCAGGGAGCATACACGCTTTCCGCAAAGCATCCAACAGATACCAGTTACCTCTTACAGAGCATTGATCTAGCCGACAGAAATACATGGTTGAATGATTATTATCCTAACCCCATCATCCGTGATAGTCTGGATACAACTAATGGCCTGTTCTTTTTAAGTGAACCGCTAGAGAAAGCAATAGATATGAACGGTTGCTTTACAGGTGAATTACTGGCGTGTATCAATAAGCGGGATATGGATATTGGCGTGGTATTGTATGAACTGATGGCAGACGGCCGGTACTTTAATCTGTCGTATTTCCTTGGCAGGGCTAGTTATGCCAAGGATATGACGCAACGGCATTTATTACAACCAGGAAAATTAGAAACGATTCCTTTTAGTAGAACACGCATGGTCAGTAAACGATTGGAGAAGGGGAGTCGCCTGTTGGTGGTATTGAATATCAATAAGAATCCATTTGCGCAGATCAATTATGGCACGGGTAAAGATGTGAGTGATGAAACAATACATGATGCAGGCGGGCCTTTGCAGATAAAGTGGTATTCCGGTAGTTATATAAAAGTGCCGGTATGGAGATAATACAATTTCTATGTCGAAAAATGACTGATTTTTCGACATGAATGTTCTCTAATGATGAAATTTTTAATAAATAATCCATTTTCATGTCGAAAAAAATGAATAATTTCGACATGAAAATGGATGTGTGTCGAGGAAATCACCATTGGAATTAACTAAAAATCATTAATATAATGACTTTTAATAGGGCTCAACCAAATAATGACTTACCTAAATTACCACCGACAGATTTTGTGGAGTCCCCAGAAATATTGCGGCATCTTGCCAAGGCATCCAGATATTTGGGTGAATTAAATGGACTTTGTGCAGCTTTACCTGATTCTCAGCTATTAATCAATATAGTTGTGCTTCAAGAAAGTAAAGATAGTTCCGCAATAGAGAATATTGTTACTACACAGGATGAGTTGTATAAGGCAGCAACTGAGGAGGGGGGAGAAAGCTATGCGGCAAAAGAAGTATTGAGTTATCGGGAAGCATTGTATGTAGGGTTGTCAAGAATGCGGGCGCAGCAAAATCTTTTACGGATAAACACAATAGTTGAGATTGTTCAGACTATAAAACGGAGTAATATTGGAATTAGAAATGTACCTGGAACAGCATTAAAAAACGCTATCAATGGTGAAATAATTTATACTCCACCGTGTTGTGAAGATACAATAAGAGAAATGTTGGCAGCATTGGAACGCTTTATTAATGAATCAGAAATCTCCACATTGGACCCTCTGATAAAAATGGCCTTGATACATTACCAGTTCGAAGCAATTCATCCTTTTATAGATGGAAATGGGCGCACAGGGCGCATTGTAAATGTATTATACCTTGTACAACAGGGCATATTATCCCAACCGGTTTTGTATCTCAGTTCGTATATCGCAAAGTACAAGGCCGAGTATTATCAGCTCCTGCGAGGCGTAACAGAAAAAAATAATTGGCATGATTGGGTGATGTATATGCTTACGGCATTAATTGAAACAGCAAAGTTAACAGCGAGTAAAATTAAATCCATGCTGTTGTTGAAAGACGAAACTGAGAATAAAATGAAACAGGTCTTAGGGGCTTCTTTCAATTTTGACTTATTGCAGTTGATGTTTACACTCCCTTATTTAAAAATAGAATTGATAGAGAAAATGGGACTTGCCCATCGTCAAACAGCATCTACCTGGCTTAAAAAGTTGGTTGATGCTGATGTTTTAAAACCACAAAAAATTGCAAGAACGACCTATTTTGTTAATTATAAATTGATGGAGTTACTAACTTCGAATTAATAATTTTGAATGAAAGATTCGTGTGCAACTGAAGTACAACATCCTTTGTTATCAGATCCCTTTTTTCATATGCAAAATTGGAAAAGGTTTCCCCATGCTATCTAATGCAGATCTTCCCGTAACCTCAAATCCGCAATGCTTATAAAACCCAACAGCACCTTCGTTTTGTTCATTTACATCCAGCTCCAGCACTTCCATTTCGTTCACTGCGTAGGAGAGTAGTTGTCTGCCCAGGCCTTTTCCATGAGCGTCTGGATGTACGAATAACATTTCCAGTTTTTGATCAGCAATGCCGATAAAACCTAGTATTGCCCCATTGCTATCAATAGCACAACGTAATTGCACTAGATGGAAGTATTCGTTTTTTATCAGCGGTTTGAAATACTGGATATCTTCTTCATGTAGGAAATGATGGGTAGCTCTCACAGAGGCCTCCCATACGTCGATCATTTCATCGTAATTGGCGGGAGTGGGTTGTTCTATGCGTATCATCGGTTTGGGCTATGGGTCAGCTACGAAGGTAAGTATTGATCATTTAAAATCCAACAATGTCAAAGGTGCTATCCTGCTAACCTTTGACATTGTCAGGGAATAACCTATTAGAGGCAAAGGATGGTTAACTTGCAGGTGGCTGGGCAAGTGGTAGCATCAGCAGAAGTATCACATATTTTTCTTTTTCCTCTAGGAACGCTCAATGCAGCAACTTTGATTTTGGTTAATTGCAGTTTCTTTGAAGTGGTGTTTTGTTTCATAATAGAAAATGTTTAATGATTATTTCTCTCCTGTCTCTTGCTGGAGGAGCAATGCCATGGAGTGGTTATTCAGCATATTTTAAATAATCCTGCAATTAGAGGCAGGTCAGGGATACCTTGCAAGTAGGGCAGGTAGTTGCATCAATAGAAGTCATACATACTTTTCCTTTCTCTCTAGGAATGCTCAGGTTAGCAACTTTGATTTTGGTTAATTGCAGTTTTTTGGGAGCAATGTTCTGTTTCATAAATAGAAGAAATTTGATGATGATTCCTCTCCTGTCTTTAGCTGGTGGGGCAATGCCATGGAGCGGTTGTTCAGCATGTTGCCAGATATAATGCTTATTGAGGGCAGGTCCGGGTTTCCCAGCAGGTAGGGCAGGAAGTGGCATTGATAGAAGTCAAACACACTTTTCCTTTTTCTCTGGGAGCGCTCAGGTTAGCAACTTTGATCTTGGTTAGTTGCAGTTTTTTAAGACCAGTAGTCTGTCTCATAATTGCAAATATTTAATGATAATTCCTCTCCTGTCTTTAGCTGGTGGGCAATGCCATGGAGTGGTGTTTCAGCATATAACCAGATAGATCTGCTTATAAGATGCAGATCAGTGTATCTCTACAACCAGGGCAACTGGTATTTGCAATGGAAGTGACGCAAATTTTTCCAGCAGCTTTAGGAGCGCTCAGATTAGCAACTTTGATTTTGCCTAACTGTAATTTTTTGGGAGCAGGAATTTTTTTCATAATAGTAAATGATTAATGATTATTCCTCTCCTGTCTTTAGCTGAGGGAGCAATGCCATGGAGCGGTTGTTCAGCATTTCGTTATGCAAATGCCTATTAGAGGCAAATCGTAGTTAATCTGCAACCAGGGCAGGTGGTCTGATCCCAAGAGGTCAGGCAAACTTTACCTTTTTCTTTAGGAGCGCTCAGGCTAGCCACTTTGATTTTGGTTAACTGCAGTTTTTTGGGAGCGGTGGATTGTTTCATAAAAAGAAAATATTAAATGATAATTCCTCTCCTGTCTTTAGCTGAGGGAGCAATGCCGTGGAGCGGTTGTTCAGCATGTGATGATTCTTCTCCTATCTTTAGCTGGAGGAGCAAAGCCATGGAATGGTTGTTTAGCATGGCAACGAGCAGTTAATGGTCTGATGGCAAAATGGGCAAGTGGTTTGTGCCAAAGATGTCAGACAAACGCGTGCGCTATCTTTAGGAGTGGTCAGCTTAGCCACTTTGACCTTTGTTAACTGTAATTTTTTTTGAGCATTGATCTTTTTCATACCGGTAAGTATTTAATGATTATTCCTCTCCTGTCTTTAGCTGGAGGAGCAATGCCGTGGAGCGGTTGTTCAGCATATAAATTAGATATTGTTGCTATTGGTAGCAGGCTTGTAGTAAATGAAAAGATGATATCATGGAATCAACATACAGGCTTTGGGTTCATTGGGTTAATGATCGCGACTAATCAAACACATTAGTACTTCTAACCAATTTAATAGAAAAAAATTGATGTTAAAAATTTTTTTAGCATGCGTAAAAGCAAAATATCTATTGTTGAAATGGAAAATTTGAAGATTGCGATGCCCCTGAACCTGCACGCGTGAGTTATCTTGTGGTATGGGTGAAATATAGCCTCAGTGTATTTGGAATGCGATTAAATTTTTGAGGGGAATTGGTCTGGCAGACACGTGTCTCCATACAATATCTTTCGCGATTACATTCGCACTGGGTACAAATAATGGGATAAATATTTTTCTTGTTTTTTTAGGGAGACACGTACCAACAAGAACTGTCGGAGTATACAATGCGTGGGGAAAAGCTATCTAGTAAAACTAGTAAACCTGCTGTGAAATGTATTGCACAACAGGTTTACTAGTTTTATGGAATTTTCCTTAATTCCAATTATCAATCTTGATATCATTAGGAGAAGGTGCGCCTTTCCCCGTTTCTACTAACGCTTTCAGGCTCATTAGAAAGATCGCCCATTTGGTACTGCAATGATACATGAACTCCACAGGTTCTTTCCAGTTCAGATGTTGAAATAATACAAGTACATAGTCATCCTCTTGTCTCATCTCAAAATTAATAGTGGTGCCTACCCATTCTATAGGTCCATCTATGACCTCCCATTCCACTAGATTCGGTGACTGGAGCTTTTTAACTTTCATATCAAATCCTCCTTTGTCAAACCGGAATAAAACGATATTTCCAACTTGATCGCCTTCTCCGCTGGTGTCAGTGGTCCACCATCCAGCAAGGCCCGCGTTTGTGGTCAATGCCCGGTAAACATCCTCTATAGAAGACGTTTTGATACCTACTCGGTGTAAGATATTTGCCATAAGTGATTGTTTGTTCAAAAGTACTTGCTTAGATCAACTTTCGTGTAGGGTAATATGGACAATATTCAGTGGTGATGTGGACAAGCCATCGCATCATTTACGAGCTACATTTTCCCTAATGAGAGACCATGTGAAATGCGTAAAGAAGGGTGTAATGCAAATACAGATATGAAAATTGTATGCAAATGAAAAAAGGCTTTCAGCAGTTAATCCGCCAAAAGCCTTTACTGTAGTGACTCTGTAGGGACTCGAACCCTAGGCCCGCTGATTAAGAGTCAGCTGCTCTACCAACTGAGCTACAGAGTCTTGTAAACTGTTAAATTTCAGGTTTCCAAATTTAACTGTTCTCCCGGATATTTATCTCCTTAAATTAATTAAATTTGAAAGGATAGTCAAAAATATCGTTAACTCAGTATAAAATACTTAGTCTGATGCAAGAAGCGTATATAGTTGCCGGGTACCGCACTGCGGTCGGCAAATCCAAGAGAGGAGGTTTCCGCTTTTACAGGCCTGATGATCTGGCAGTTGATGTAATTACCGGATTGCTGAAATCAGTACCACAGCTCGATCCTAAACAGGTGGACGACCTGATAGTAGGTAACGCTGTGCCGGAAGCAGAACAGGGCTTGCAAATTGGACGTATGATCTCCGTGAGAGCTTTAGGTATCGACGTACCGGGAATGACCGTAAACAGATACTGTGCATCCGGACTCGAAACCATCGCCATCGCTACCGCAAAAATCCAATCAGGCATGGCCGATTGTATCATCGCTGGTGGTACCGAGAGCATGAGCCTCGTTCCCGTTGCCGGATGGAAAACAGTTCCTAACTATACTGTAGCCAAATCCAACCCGGATTACTACATCGGTATGGGCCTCACCGCAGAAGCAGTTGCAAAAGAATTTAACGTCACTAGAGATGCCCAGGACGAATTCTCTTATCACTCTCATATGAAGGCCCTGAATGCCATTAAAAACGGCTATTTCAAACAGGGTATCCTCCCGATAGATATCAACGAAGTATATGTAGATGCGAAAGGTAAAAGAGCTTCCCGCACTTTCACCGTAGATACAGATGAAGGTCCTCGCGCAGATACCTCCATGGAGGCCCTCGCAAAACTGAAACCTGTATTCGCCGCCGGTGGCAGCGTTACCGCCGGTAACTCCTCCCAAACTTCCGATGGCGCCGCCTTCGTAATCGTGATGAGCGAGAAAATGGTGAATAAACTCAATCTGAAACCTATCGGTAAACTGGTGTCCTGCGTGTCTGCCGGCGTACACCCTCGCATCATGGGTATCGGCCCCGTTGCCGCCGTACCTAAAGTGCTGGAAAGAGCAGGCAAAAAATTAGGCGATATCGACCTCGTAGAACTCAATGAAGCCTTCGCTTCCCAGTCCATCGCCGTAATCCGTGAACTCGGCATCAACCCCGATATCGTTAATATCAATGGTGGCGCTATCGCCCTAGGTCATCCCCTCGGTTGCACCGGCGCTAAACTCACCGTGCAAATCCTCGGCGATCTTAAACGCCTCAATAAAAAATACGGTATCGTTACTGCCTGCGTAGGTGGCGGCCAAGGTATCGCCGGTATCATCGAAAATATCAACTAAAAAAAATTTCCACTCATAAAATTTAACGAGCCCGGTCCTGCCGGGCTCGTTTTTTATTGTCTGTTATCTATCAACATCTTACGTTTTTTTCTATATAGATTAGGATTGCATGTGATCTTTTTATTTATAATATTTTAATCAAGTTGAATTAAAGTTTTTACTAATTTACTGCCTGATTTAGCCTCAAAGCTATCAACCATATCATTTTTTATGGATCGCAGACAATTCCTGACCTTATCGCCTGCACGTAGTTTTAAAGCCGCTACCATGGCTGCAAGAACTACTACCGGCATCACCCCTTATGCTGGCGCCTGGGGCCCTCAGCAACTGATTCATCTCCTCAAAAGGACCATGTTCAGCACCAATCCGGTGGATATCAACGCCTTCAACGGTATGAGCATGCAACAAGTAGTGGATACCTTGCTGACAGCCCAGCCTGACCCCCAGCCCCCAGTAAATAACTATGGTACTGACTCCTCCGGCGTCGCCCCCGGCGCTACCTGGGTCAGAGCCTCCAAAGGGGACATCACTACAGAAGATAACAGGATCACCTCCTATAAATCCTGGTGGATCGGTCAAATGATCAACCAATCCAGAAGCATACACGAAAAAATGGTGCTCTTCTGGCATAACCATTTCGTTACGGAAACCATTACTGTTAAAGACAGTAGATACATCTATCAATACAACCTTACCCTCCGCCAAAATGCCCTGGGTAACTTTAAAGCACTTACCAAAGCAATTACCCTCGATCCGGCAATGTTGATTTACCTAAACGGTTATCTCAACTCCAAAGCCGCCGCCGATGAAAACTATGCTCGCGAACTACACGAGCTGTTTACCGTCGGAAAAGGCCCGGATTCCCACTATACAGAGGATGATGTGAAAGCCACCGCCCGCGTGCTCACAGGCTTCCGCATCGACGATGCCAATATCACCAGTACCTTCAATACTACCCAACACGATATCGGTAATAAACAATTCTCTTCCTTCTATCTGAATAAGGTTATCTCCGGAAAAACCGGCCCCGCCGGCGCTACGGAACTAAATGACCTCCTAGATATCATCTTCGCGCAACCAGAAGTGGCTAAATTCATCTGTCGGAAATTGTACCGTTTCTTCGTATACTACGATATAGACGCTGCCACCGAACAGAATGTCATCTCCCCACTGGCCGATATCTTCCGCAGCAGCGGCTATGATATCAAAGTGACATTGAATGCGCTCTTCACCAGCGAACACTTCTTCGATCCACTGAACTACGCCTGTTTGATTAAAAGTCCGGTCGATTTTTGCGTGGGCGTTTGCAGAGAATTCAGCGTACAATTCCCTTCAGATTATACTAACCAATATCTTGGATGGAAGGCGATTCAACGTACTGCAGCGAATATGCTCCAGAATCTCGGAGATCCACCGCTGGTAGCTGGTTGGGAGGCCTATTACCAGGAACCTTCTTACCATGAACTCTGGATCAATACGGATACACTGCCAAAAAGAAATCAACTCACGGATGCCCTCATCAGCGATCCTGGCTTTAACCGCCTCCATATTGATCCACTGGCTTTTGCAGCACAACTGCCCAATCCTGCAGATCCTATCGCATTGGTGTCCGATTCCCTGAATATACTTTATCGTGTAGGCGTTTCCGATACTGTAAAGGATTTCCTGAAAACGACTATTCTCCTCACAGGCCAGACTACCGATTACTACTGGACAAACGCCTGGAATAAATACGTCTCCAATCCAAATGATATGCAGGCCAAAAGCGATGTTCATATCCGCCTACAGGCCCTGTACAAATACATCATGGACCTCTCTGAATACCAATTATCCTGATAAGCTGAAATACCTTTTATGAAAAGAAGAGACTTCCTTAAATATACAGCCCCTGCTGCCATGCTCCCTACACTGCTTGGCGGTTTTTCAGTAAAGGCTTTCGGTACTACGCCATTGCTCGCTGCCCTCAGTGGCGCAGCCTCGGATAATGACCATGTACTGGTAATGATACAGCTTACAGGTGGTAACGATGGCCTCAACATGGTGGTGCCATTGGATATCTACGGTAAATACCAGGCTGCCCGTACCAATATCGCGATCCCTCAAGGAAAAGTGCTTAAACTCGACGGCTATACGAAATCCGGCCTACACCCGGCTATGACTGGCGTCCAGAAATTATATAACGATGGCAAAGTGAGTATCATCCAAAGTGTGGGATACCCTTCTCCCAACTTCTCTCACTTCCGCGCTACTGATATCTGGCTGACAGGCTCCGACTCCAACCAGGTATTAAACACTGGCTGGACAGGCAGATACCTGGAAACACAATACCCTGGCTTCCCTGATGGCTATCCTAACGCTGATAACCCAGATCCACTCGCCGTGCAGATAGGTTCTATTGTTTCTCCGGCTTTCCAAGGGACCAATGCCAGCATGGGTATCGCGATTACGAGCGCTACTGATTTCTATAACCTGATCGATGGGGTAATGGACCCCGTTCCCAATACCAAAGCTGGTAAAGAACTGGAATATATCCGCCTCATCGCTAAACAAGCTAACAGCTACGAACAATCTATAAAGAAAGCAGCAGCCAAAGTTTCTTCTCAAGGTGCATACCCTGCGAATAACTACCTAGCTGCACAATTGAAAATCGTAGCGCGACTCATAGCTGGCGGACTTAAAACCCGTTTGTATATGGTGAGCACTGGCGGCTTTGATACACATGCCAGCCAAACAGATGGTGGCGATAATGTCACTGGGCTGCATAGCAACCTGCTGGGAGGCGTTTCTGATGCGATTAAGGCCTTTATGGATGATCTCCGTGGCCTGAAAGCGAGTCGCCGCGTGGTGGGTATGACTTTCTCCGAATTTGGCCGTCGTATCAAATCCAATGGCAGTATGGGTACAGATCACGGTGCGGCTGCCCCTATGATCGTCTTCGGGGATTACGTGATGCAAGGCGTCCTAGGAAATTCTCCATCTATCCCAGATGCTGCGTCCGTGAATGATAATATTCCAATGCAGTACGACTTCAGATCTGTTTATGCTTCTATCCTCCAGCAATGGTTCTGTGTGAAACCGGACCAATTACAAACGATCCTGCAAAAAGATTATCAACAACTGCCACTCATCAGCGGTGTGGCTTGCGGGGTCATCACCGGTATTCCTGACCTGACGCCAGGAGAAGATAAACACCTGATCGTCAATAGCCCGAATCCTTTCACAGACTATACTACTATTACTTATATCACTGGCGCCGGTAATACCATGATTCAAATCTTTGATACCATGGGCCGACTCGTTAGCGTGCCCGTGAATAAAGTACATGCTGCCGGTACCTATACGATCAACTTTGATGCGTCTTATCTGCCTACAGGCATCTATTATGCCCGCTTCCAAAATGGACCCGTGCAACAGGTGAGACCCATGCTAAAAGTGAGGTAAAACTTGCCGCTTATCACTTACTTGAAAAGAATTTTTGTGCAACATTGTTGCAAATAGATTGGTTTACCTATCTTTGTCCTCGTGCATAAACGGTTTTGGCATAAAATCTTAGCAATACTGCTCCTGGGTGTATTTTCCTTTAATACACTCCCGAGAGAGTTTATACACGAATTTGCCAACCACCACGATACGCATGATATCGTTCACCCAGTTGGTAAAACAACCATATCATCCCTTCACAAGCACTGTGATTTTCTGCAAATCGGTATCGAACCTTATGAACCGTTTGCTGTTTCATACCTGACACCGGTTATTAAACTGACATGGATTTTCCAATCTCCCATGTTTTCGTCACCGAGGTATCAGGTACATCGTGATTTGTCTCCAAGAGCACCTCCAGTGGAAGCTGTAACGATTGCTTATACCGTCGCCTGACGGAATTTTTAATGGATTATCTCCAGGAGGAACTCCTGTTTTATTTTTTGAATTATCATTCTAATTGATATGCAATATCTGCGTGTATTCATCACTCGCTTTTCTATTGCACTGCTGGTAATGCTGGCTGTGCCTGTCTATATGTATGCAGCTTCTCCTGATGAGGGAGTTAACGATAATACCCTTAGTGGTAGAATAACGGATAAGAAAACCGGCACTGCATTGCCGGGTGCTACTATTTATCTGCCGGATCTCCGTGTGGGTGCGGCTGCAGATGCTAGTGGTAATTACATCATCAAACACCTGCCTAAAGGGAAATTTGTGGTAGAACTGCACTACGTAGGCTATGCAGCTTATACGGCTACTGTGACAATTAACGGGAATACTACACAGAATTTCGAGCTATCTGAAACGCTCATCGAAAAAAATGAGGTGGTGATAACGGGTGTGAATATGGCTACTTCTGCCAAAAGCAACCCCGTGCCTGTTAGTATTATCCGCAGAGATGATCTCGATCAACAAATTTCTACCAACATCATTGATGCGATTGCAAAAGTGCCAGGCGTGAGCCAGTTGTCTACCGGTCCTGCTATCGGCAAGCCTTTTATCCGTGGGCTGGGTTACAATCGTGTGGTAACTGTTAGCGATGGCGTAAGACAAGAAGGTCAGCAATGGGGAGACGAACATGGTATCGAAGTGGATGATTACAATGTAAACAGAATTGAAATCCTTAAAGGGCCTGCTTCGCTGATGTATGGCTCTGATGCGTTGGCAGGTGTAGTGAATATCATATCGCCGTCTCCTTTGCCTGCTGGTAGCATCAAAGGAAACGTGGCGGCCAATTACATGACCAACAACGGTACAATGGCGTACCATGCTGATATCGCAGGTAATCAAAACGGCTTCAACTGGAGTGCTTATATCACCCAGAAACAAGCGCACGATTACAAAAATAAATACGACGATTACGTTTTTAACTCTCGTTATAACAACACCAACTACGGTGCAAGTATCGGTATCAATAAACAATGGGGTTATTCACATCTGACTTTCACCTCTTTCAACCAGAACCTGGGCCTGGTGGAAGGTAACAGAGACAGTGTTGGTGGATTCCTGAAACCGGTGAATGTAAACGGTGTGGCGGAAGATGAATCTGTCTCCTCCAGCGATCACAGGTCTTACAGTATGATGGTTCCAAAACAGAAAATTACTCACCAGAAACTGGTATGGGATAATAGTCTCTACCTCAATAACGGCGGCCGTATCGGCCTGACGCTCGGTTATCAACTGAACCAGCGCCGGGAATATGGGAATGTATTGTCGCCCAATGAACCGGGCTTGTATCTCTATTTACAAACATTCAATTATGGGGCAAGTTATTACCTGCCGGAGATGAATGGTTGGCAGACGACAGTCGGCGTGAATGGTATGCAACAAAAAAATACGAACAAAGGAGTGGAATTCCTTATTCCTGCATATGATCTCTTCGACATAGGTGGATTCGTTGTAACAAGGAAAACCATTAATAAAGTGACGCTCAGCGGAGGTGTTCGATTTGACAATCGATCTTTGAGTGCTAAATCTCTTTTCCTGGACACTAATGGTCATCCTGCTGCTGGTGGCGAAGAGAAATTCACTGCATTCACAAAAGATTTCAACAATATTTCTGCTAGTGCTGGCATCAGTTACGCCGTTAGCGACCGCGTAACCCTGAAAGCTAATGCTGCTCGTGGTTTCCGTGCTCCTAATATTGCAGAGCTGTCTGCAAATGGTGTACATGAGGGCACTATTAAATACGAATACGGCAATACCAACCTCAAACCGGAGGTAAGCACTCAGGGAGATATTGGTGTTGATTTCAATACAGAACACGTTTCTCTGAATGCCAATGTATTCTACAATCACATCACTAATTTCATCTATTCTCGCAAACTGTTCAATGCAGCAGGTACAGATTCCATTCCTTCACATGATAACGAGCAAGGATTTGCTGCATTCCAATACCAGCAAACAAATGCCAACCTCTATGGAGGTGAAATGATGCTGGATATACATCCTCATCCGATCGACTGGCTGCATTTTGAGAATACCGTATCCTACGTGCGTGGGGTAGCTACTAACGGTACCGACTCAACGAAAAATCTGCCTAATATTCCTGCTGGCAGATGGCTGGCTGAACTGAAAGGTAAATTCCGTAAAGTAGGTAAGAGCTGTCTGCAAAATGCATATATAGGCGTACAAATGGACATGAATTTCGCTCAGAACAATGTGTTCAGCGCTTATGAAACGGAAACGCCTACAGCAGGATATACCCTTTTGAATGCAGGTTTTGGCGCCGACTTCGTCAATAAGAAAAGTAAAACGTTATTCTCCCTCTATTTCGCAATGAATAACATCACAGATGTGGCGTATCAGAACAATCTCAGTCGTTTGAAATATGCAGATGTAAACCCAGTTACTGGTCGGGTAGGGGTCTTTAATATGGGAAGGAATTTCAGCGTTAAAGTGGCGATTCCAATCAATTTCAAATAGAAGTAATCCTTTTAAAATCTCTGAATTGTCGACCCTGCCCGCTGGGCAAGGTCGACTAAAAAATAAAAGACCACCTGGGCAGGTAGGTGAAAATAAAAAAACACTAGTTGTTGCCTCCGCCCAAGCAGGGAACGGAATCAAAATCTCCTAGTTGTTGCCTCCGCCCTAGCAGGGGAATGGAATCAAAATCTCCTAGTTGTTGCCTCCGTCCTAGCAGGGAATGGAATCAAAATCTCCTAGTTGTTGCCTCCGCCCTAGCAGGGAATGGAATCAAAATCTCCTAGTTGTTGCCTCCGCCCTAGCAAGGAATGGAATCAAAATCTCCTAACTATTCCCTCCGCCTTAGCAGGGAACGGAATCAAAATCTCCAAACTGTTTCCCCTGCCCGCCGGGCAGGGGAAACAAAAAAAATAAAGAAGAGAAAGGGACGTCGCAGACGTCCCTTTCTCTTCTTTATAAAAATCGCCAAAAAACATTCATTTTTAGCCAATTTCAAAAATAATTACTTCGCCGGATGCATAAACTCCAACACAGAATCCCTCGCCTGCAACTCCGGCACCTTATGCGTAAAAAAGTGATCAAACAACAACGCTTTACTATTTGCTATTCTATACGCAGTAAATTTCCCTGCAGCATATAGGCCTAGAATCGTATCATTATCGTAGATATATAGGTAGGGAGACGGCAGTGTATCGATCTTCCGTATGTAATTGATAAGTCGTTTCTGAGGATTACTAATCGTGATGGTTTGCATGGAATCCTCTCCGTTTTCCACCTTGATAATTATATTGGCGGCGGTATATACGGCTGCCGAATCCGAAGGACCCCCGGATTGCAGCTTGAAATGTTGAGGATGTACTGTTTTTCTCCCCCTTTCAATCACTTTTGTTTCGTGTTCCTGCTCTGGGTCACTATTACATGACCAACAAGCCAACAGGATGATTGCAAGACGAAAACAAATTCTTTTCATTGAGTATTGGGTGTTTATGGTGGTGGTTGCTACTTGACATTAACCGCAAATACAACCTTGTTGCCACTGATATAAATATTTGAACTAAATATATGTGGATTTTGTAGTTTAGCATGGCATTTTTGGTAGATGCCATGAGGAAACAAAATCGGCTTCACTGTTTACCAAATTTCCCTCTGTTACATATAAGTTATTGCCTCTTAAAAATCTTCTGACCACCATTGGTTCAGATTTTGGTTGAAAAAGATAGGGGCTGTTTTTACAGCCCCAAATTATTTTCCAACTTAATGATGGTGATGCGGTTTCTCCAGTTGGGCTGTCTTCTCATCATAATACACAAAGAAATACAGATAAATAGCCCTCGATAAGCGCATCAACCACGGCTGTATCAATACTAACAATACACCATTGATTCCCAGCCATATAAGTATACTGTTATCTCTCCAACTAATGCCGAAAAATACAGCGTACCAAATCAGGTTAAATACAGAAAAAGCTACAGATAAGGCATAACTCACATACCCCGTCCCGAACCAAAAGCCTGCTTCCAGCTCATATTTCTGCCCGCAAACCGGACAATTATCGTGCATGTCAAAAATCTTCGACAACTTGAAATGAAAAGGATTCGAATCCTTGAACATAGGCCCTTTCCGGCATCGAGGACACTTCATGGTCAACATGCTCAGAAAGTAATTCGGGCGCGTAGGCTTATTCGTACTCATCCTGCAAATTTAATCATTTACTTTAAGCTGTTTCAAACTTCCTTTCTCCGATCTGCTGACGCCACATGGCATAATACAGTCCTTTTTCTTCTAATAAGTCCGAATGACGCCCTGTTTCCACAATCCGACCCTTCTCTAATACGAATATCCGATCCGCATGCATGATAGTGGATAACCGATGCGCAATCATCACCGTGATATGCTGACGGGTAGCCGTAATTTCCCTTACTGTTCTGGTAATCTCCTCTTCAGTAATGGAATCCAGCGCGGAGGTAGCCTCGTCAAATACCATCAGTCGCGGTTTACGCAGCAAAGCCCTGGCTATCGACAGCCTTTGCTTCTCCCCACCAGATATTTTTATACCACCTTCTCCAATCACGGTTTCAATGCCTTTATCAGCACGGGCAAGCAAACTATAACAAGACGCTTTATCCAACGCTTCCTTCACTTCTGCATCGCTGGCCCCTGGATTCACGAACAACAAGTTTTCCCGAATAGTGCCCGCAAATAGCTGCGTATCTTGGGTTACAAACCCTACCTGGTGACGCAAAGCTTCCATGTCCACTTCGTTTGCTTCCACGCCGTTATATAGGATGTGTCCTTCATTCGGTTTGTAAAGTCCTACCAACAATTTCACTAGGGTAGTTTTACCAGACCCGGAAGGCCCTACAAAGGCAATGGTCTCTCCAAGATTAGCCTTGAAACTCACATTATCCAACGCTTTCCCAGTTGCTGTCAGATGCTTAAAGCCTACATGACGGAATTCCAGATCATCGATATGTGATACATTGATCGGATTAGCTGGTAATTCTTCTACCGGTGTATGCAGGATCTGCTGGAATTTCTCTAAAGAAACCTGTGCTTCCCTGAAGTTCAGGATGATATTACCCAACTCCTGCAATGGCCCGAAAATAAAGAACGAATACAATTGCAAAGTGATGAGCTTTCCTACAGATACATAATCATGATAGATATAATATAACAGCAGAAACAAGATGGATGCCCGCATCAGGTTCACAAAAGTACCCTGCACAAAACTGATACTGCGAATACTACGCACTTTCCGCAACTCCAGCATCAGAATTTTTAAGGTCGTACTGTTTAAACGTCTGATCTCCTGATTTGTTAAACCAAGACTCTTTACCAATTCAATATTTCTTAAAGATTCTGTGGTAGAACCCGCCAGAGCAGTGGTTTCCTTCACAATAGTTTTCTGTATGCCCTTGATTTTTTTAGAGAGCACATTCATCAGGAAACCCAGCAGCAAACTACCGATCAAATAAACGAATGGTAAAGTCTTATGCACAAACCAGGCATAGATAATCACGAAGATCACACCGATCAGTGAAACAAAAAGTACATTGACAAATGAGGTGATAAATTTTTCGCAGTCTGTTCTGACTTTTTGTAAGATAGCCAGTGTTTCGCCACTGCGCTGATCCTCGAATTGTTGATAAGGGAGCCGCAGGGAATGTTTTAATCCATCGGTATACACCTGGGCGCCAAATTTTTGTACAACTACGTTTACGAAATAATCCTGAAATGCCTTTGCAATACGGGAAATCATCGCAACGCCAATGGATGCACCTAATAATAACAGGACACCTGTTACATAACTGCTTTCCGATCGTAATACGTGTCCATCCTTATCAACGCTTTTAGCATGGGATGCAAACTGATCTATAATACGCCCGAAAATGTAAGGGTCCATCATGGAAAACAACTGATTCACAGCCGCTAGTAGCATGGCGAAAAAACAAAGCCATTTGTATTTCTTCAGATATTGTAGTAATAGTTTCATAATTCCGGTTTTCTGAGTCTTTTGAGTCGAAACTTTTTTCGTATCCAAAGGTACTATATGTTATAACATTCTACTTCCACCATTCCGCAAAAATGACTAACTTAATATAGAAGTTCTTTATAAGGTTATTGGTGATTATCGGTTCATCTCATAAATCTCCACATATGAAAACGTATGATGAAAAACACGTCAAAAACATCGTACTGTTGGGAGCTGCGAAGAGTGGAAAAACTACCCTCTCAGAAACAATGCTGTTTGAAGCCGGCATTGTCAGCAAACGCGGTACAGTAGAGGAAAGTAATACTGTTTCCGACTACCACGATATTGAACATGAACGCGGAAATTCCGTATATGCAACAACAATGCACACGGAATGGAGAGACTACAAAATCAATATCATTGATACCCCCGGCCTGGAAGATTTCATCGGCGAGGTAATAGCATCCATCCGCGTCTGCGACACTGCTGTATTACTGCTGAATGCCCAGTACGGCGTGGAAGTAGGTACAGAAATGATCTGGGATTATATAGATAAATACCGAAAGCCGACCATCCTGGCGGTCAACCAGTTGGACGGAGAACAAGCCAATTTTACCAAAACCGTGGAGGAGGCACGGAAGGCGCTGGGAAATGCCGTTACCATCATGCAATACCCGGTAAACCAAGGCCTCGGATTCAATGCAATTATAGATCTCCTCAAAATGACCATGTACCGTTTCCCCCAAAACGGTGGAAAACCCGAAAAACTCCCCATCCCCGACAACGAAAAGGAAAATGCCAACAAACTCCACAATGAACTCGTCGAAAAAGCTGCTGAAAACGACGATACCCTCATGGAAAAATATTTCGAACAAGGTAGCCTCGATGAAGACGAACTCCGTGAAGGCCTCAAAATAGGTATGCTCCATCATCAGGTATTCCCCGTTTTCTGCCTCTCTGCTAAAAATGATATGGGCAGCGGCCGCCTGATGGGTTTCATCGATAATGTAGCTCCTTCTGCAATCGATATGCCCGCAGATATTACGGAAGATGGCAACGATGTGGGTTGCGATCCCGCTGGCCCTACTTGCCTCTTTGTATTTAAAACCCTCCAAGAACCCCACGTAGGACGCCTCACTTTCTTTAAAGTCATGTCCGGTGAAGTAAAACCAGGCATGGAATTGATTAACGAAAAAGGAAATACTACGGAACGCATTAGTCAACTGTTTATCGCTGATGGTAAAAACCGCAATAATGTGGATAAACTCCGCGCCGGTGATATCGGTTGTACACTGAAATTAAAGAATACGATCACCAATCATACCCTCTGCGAAAAGTCCTTCCACGGACAAATCGCGCCCATCCAGTTTCCCGGTACTAAAGTGCGCGTGGCCATCGAAGCAAAAAACAAAGCCGATGATGAAAAACTCAGCGAAGTATTAGCTGAAATCCACATGGAAGACCCCACTCTGGAAGTGGAATTCAACCGAGAACTGAAACAGGTAATCCTACACGGACAAGGAGATCTGCACCTCTTAGTCACCAAATGGCGACTAGAAAATATCTATAAAATGCCAGTGGAATTTTACGCTGCTAAAATTCCTTACCGAGAAACTATTCAGAAACCAGCACAGGCGTCTTATCGACATAAAAAACAATCCGGCGGCGCAGGCCAATTCGGGGAAGTATATATGAAGATAGAACCCTATTATGAAGGAATGCCGCCGTTGAAAGAATACCCCGTGCGGGATACAGAAGAAATCGTGCTCTCTTGGGGCGGTAAACTGGTGTTCAATAACTGCATTGTCGGTGGCGCTATTGATGCAAGGTTCCTGCCCTCCATCCTGAAAGGCGTCATGGAAAAAATGCAAGAAGGCCCACTAACGGGATCGTATGTACGCGATATCCGCGTTAGCGTCTACGACGGAAAAATGCACCCCGTAGATAGCAACGATATCTCCTTTAAAATTGCTGGTATGATGGCCTTCAGAGAGGCTTTCCACCAAGCAGCTCCACAACTCCTCGAACCTGTATTCGACCTGGAAGCAACGGCACCCGACTTCATGATGGGCGATATCATGAGCGAATTACAAAGTCGCCGTAGCATTATAACGGGAATGGATACACTAAATGGATTCCAGGTGATAAAAGCCCGTACACCACAGGCGGAACTAGACAAACTATTTGCTGCCCTGCGCAATGTTACCCAGGGTAAAGCCAAACTGAAATCCTCCTTCGCCGATTATGCGCCAGTACCGCCCGAAATACAGAAAAAATTAAGCGAAGATTACCGCAAAACAGAAGTGGAGGTTTAAAAGCCCCAGGTCTGCCTGTCCAGACTCCTGTATTGAATGGCTTCTGCCATATGTGTGGTGGTGATAAATTCACTACACTCCAGGTCTGCGATAGTGCGACTCACCTTCAGAATGCGGTCATATGCACGGGCAGAGAGCTGTAAACGTTTTAAAGCAGTACGTAACAGCTCTCTGCTGCTGTCGTCGGTAATGCAATATTTTTTCATCATCGCCGCAGTCATACGGGCATTACAGTTGATGCCGGGAAAATCTTTGAATCTATTGGCTTGAATCTCCCTGGAAGCAATCACCCTGTTTCTGATAACCGTACTGCTTTCCGATTCCCCAGGATTAGACAACGCCAGATACGAGACTGGCGTCACTTCCACATGTAAATCAATTCTGTCCATTAGCGGCCCAGATATGCGATTGAGATATTTATACACCACTCCTGGTGAACAACTACATTTTTTCTCCGGATGATTAAAATACCCACAAGGACAAGGATTCATACTTGCCAGCAACATGAAATTAGCAGGAAATTCAATGGTTTGCCTGGTTCTGGCAATAGTCACTGTACGCTCTTCCATCGGTTGCCGCATCACTTCCAACACGGCCCTTTTAAACTCAGGTAATTCATCCAAGAATAACACGCCATTATGTGCCAGCGATATTTCCCCCGGCGATATAGTACTGCCACCGCCTACCAGGGCTGCATCGCTGATCCCGTGATGCGGCGCCCGGAAAGGTCGACGAGAAATCAATCCTCCCTGATGGGTTAATTTTCCTGCTACAGAATAAATCCTAGTAGTATCCAATGCTTCTTCCAGCAGCATAGGTGGTAGTATTGTGGGGAAACGCTTCGCCAACATGGTTTTCCCTGCACCCGGCGGCCCTATGAGGATCGCATTGTGGCCCCCAGCGGCGGCTATCTCCAAAGCTCTTTTAATATGTTGCTGACCTTTTACTTCATTAAAATCAACATCGTAATATAGTTGCTCTGCCATAAAGCTGCTATTGGAAGCAGACGAAACAGGTGTCAGGGAAGCGTTCCCAGAGAAATGATGAATAATTTCCGTGAGATGGCCAGCGCCATATACGGCTATCCCTGCTACCAGCGCGGCTTCCTGTGCATTCTGCTGTGGCAACATAATGCCGCTGAAGCCTTCTGCCTTCGCTAGCATGGCCATGGATAATGCGCCACGGACGGGCAGCAGTGTGCCATCGAGAGATAGCTCGCCCATCAAAACAATACTGGAAAATAAATCGGCCGGAATATGCTCACTGGCGCCAAGAATACCAATGGCAATGGGTAGATCATAGGCTGCACCCGCTTTCTTAATAGCTGCAGGCGCAAGATTCACCACCGTGCGGGTTCTGGGCATCTTCAAGCCCAAATGCTGCAATGCAGAGGTAATCCGCTGCTCGCTCTCCTTGACGGCATTATCTGGCAGGCCAACGATGTAAAATTTATTTCCCTGGGAAGATACATTCACCTCAATGGTGATGGTAATGGCATGCACGCCTTGTAAGGCGCTGCCAAAGGTTTTAACAATCATATGGATGTAAGCTATGGTTAACAAAACCCCTGCCACCAGGGCGGTGGCAGGAATCAAACTATCTCAAATATATTACTTTATCTGTGTTAGGAGATCAAGAACTTTCTCTCTTTTTAAAATCAGGTAACCGATTTTTTCTTTAGCGATACCATCTTTCAAGAGATAGGTAAAATGCAAATCATCTTCTATCACGGTGGATTCAAAATATTTGAATTGAATTTTCGATTCATTCTTCAATTCTTCTGCTACTTCATACAGATGCGTAGAAAGAATAAACAGACAGTTACTGGATTGCAGCAGTCCACGAATCACTGCCAGCGAGCAATTGCGGGCATCTTCCACATTGGTGCCTTTAAACATTTCATCAATCAGTACCAGCCAGTTTTTGCCGTTATTGATCTGTAAAATAGTATTCTTAATACGCTGTACTTCGTTGAAGAAATAGCTTTCTCCTTTGAAAATATTATCCTGCACCTGGATATTGCTGAAAATACCATGGAAGAAACTCAGTTCCATTTCTGCTGCGGGTACGCCCATACCGATGTGTGCAAGAAATACGGCTATCCCAACGGCACGGATAAACGTAGTTTTACCAGCCATATTAGCGCCGGTCAAGAACATGAAATTACTATCCCTGTCAAGGCCCATATCATACGCTACTGGCGTATCCAAGATCAGGTGATACAACTTTTTCGCTTTGATAACAGGCATCTCCGTGCCCAGGAAGGTGGGGAAGTGCAACTGATGGTGTTTCACGGCTTTTGCCATGGAGTAATATGCATCAAGTTGATAATATAGGGAGATGAGTTCTTGTATGACCTTCCGATTGCGCTTGCGAACATAGTTGTCGAATCGAAGAATATTGGCGGCATGCATTCTTCCGTCTGCATCTGCATCCAGGATAAGGGCAAAATCTGGTTGGTTGAGTAGACGTTGTGCTCTGTCCAGCAATACTTTCAGCGTTTTTGGCGCATGATCGGAATTGAATACCTGCACAAATTCCTTGAAACCACGCAGCAAATTCAATACTTCTGCAAAAGCGAACTTGATATGCTTAAAATCAGGTGCATAAACGGTTTTATGCAAGCCTGTTTGAATCCAGAGTCCAAGCCCTTCTGTGTTACTGATCGGCTCTATCTGGGCCTCCAGGAAGTTTTCCACCACTACGATGGTTCCGTTGGTAATAACAGATGGCCAGCTCTTTTCGAGACTCAGTATATATTTTAATGCTTCCTGTCGTTGTTGAATAGATACAAGGTCCTGCAGCGGTTTATTGAAAAGCTGACGTAGAAAATCCTTGCCTCCGGCTGTCATAGTAAAATCCAGCCTGCTAAACAGTGAATATTCTTCATCGCGATTGAAGATGGATAGGTCGTAATAGGATGTTTTGTCCAGTTGCATTGCAGGTCCTTTTTTAGTGAATATACGGATACGTAGGTTAGGATGCAAAGAAAGGAATATTCCATAAATATTTCACGCAGAGGGCGCAAAGGAGCAGAGACGCAGGAGATGGTAAATTGATAGTTTGGCTCGCAAAGCAGCAAAGATGCAGAGCAGCAAAGAAATAAATAAATATATTGTGTCAAACAACAAAACATAATCCTTTGCTGCTTTGCATCTTTGCTGCTTTGCGAGAAAAACTATTCGCGGTCAAATAACATCCGCATACCTTTAACGGATTCATCAAAACGGCCATTTTCATAGACCAGATGCCCGTTTACAAAGGTATGAGTAACGGAAGCCGGGAAGGTATGCCCTTCAAACGGACTCCAGCCGCATTTATAGTAAATATTTTGTTTTTCTACAGTAGCAGGTGCGTTCATGTCTACAATCACGCAGTCGGCATAATAGCCTTCACGCAGATAGCCTCTGTCTTTGATCTGGAAGCAGATGGCAGGTGCATGACTCATTTTTTCTACTACTTTCTCGATAGAAATCTTTCCTTGTTTTACATATTGCAGCATCAGCGGCAAACTATGTTGTACCAATGGCACACCAGATGGTGCTTGCAGGTAGGGGAGTTGTTTTTCTGCCCAAGTATGCGGTGCGTGATCTGTGGCAATGATATCTAATCTGTCGTCCAGTAATGCTTCCCACAGCCCGTCCCTGTTTTCAGGGGCTTTGATGGCAGGATTACATTTGATAAGATTACCGTATTGTGCGTAGTCATCTGCGGTGAAGTGGAGATGATGTACACATACTTCAGCAGTGATGCGCTTTTCAGCCAGTGGCATCATATTACCGAAGAGTTGTAATTCTCTAGCAGTGGATATATGAAGAATGTGCAAACGTGCATGGTGCTTCTGTGCAAACTGAATGGCTACCAGGGACGATTCAAAGCAAGCTTCCACATCGCGGATGAGTGGATGATCTGCTGCCGTGAGGGCATCTCCTTTGGCTTGTTTAAAGGCTTCCATATTCCGACGAATGATCTTCTCGTCTTCACAATGCGTAGCAATTAACAGCTCTGAATTGGAGAAAACTGTTTCGAGGGTGAGGTAGTTATCCACCAGCATATTACCGGTGGAAGAACCCATGAATATTTTTACGCCACAAACGCGATCTTTCTTGTCATTGGTTTTCAGAATCTCTTCCACATTATCATTTGCAGCACCCATGAAGAAAGAGTAGTTGGCCAACGCATGTTGACTGGCGATCTGGTATTTATCTTCCAGCAGTTCTTGTGTCAGGGCTGCAGGCTTGGTATTGGGCATTTCCATGAAACTGGTAGTCCCGCCGGCAACGGCTGCACGTGCTTCCGAATAAATAGTGGCTTTCTCTGTCAGACCGGGCTCACGGAAATGCACCTGATCGTCGATGACGCCGGGCAGTAAGTGTTTTCCTTCTCCGTTAATTTCTGTGTAATTGCCGTTGACAGTGATGTTGGGCGCGATTTTTTCAATGCGGTTATCCTTGATCAAAACATCCTGTACCGTGGTGCGCCCTTCATTTACCACGGATATATTCCTGATGACGTAGTTCTGCATGCTGCAAATATAGTCGCTTTTATCCTTCCAAATGGATGGAGAATACGATCATATGGGATTGCAGCTTATCGATCACATTGGAGTAGCGAAGATTCGGATCTTTTACCAACACATTCCCGATACCATTGCTCACTTTGAATTCCGGAGAGAAGATAAAGCTCTCAAAGTAAAACTCAAATCCAGCGCCTATTTCATAGCCATAATCGCTTTTTTTGATTTTGATCATCGACTCCGTTTTCTTGGCCCTGGCATTGGAAGCCAGATCAAAGTCGTATTTCATACCACCAATGGCATAAACACGCATATTCCCAATACGATCGGATTTGAATTTGATCTGTAGCGGAAAGCTGAGCAGGATGGATTCAATCTTTTTCTGAGTATCTGTTGGTTTGGGATATGTTTCCCGGTAATAGAGGTTTTTAGAAGCAAAAACCAGTTGCGGATTAAATCTAAGGTCAAAATGCTCCGTCAAACGGGCATTCGCCAATAACCCTAGGTTGAAACCGAATGTTTTCAAGGGTTCGGCCACCATAATAGAGTCATCAGCCAGGAAAGCCTGCGCATGAAGTAAACGGAAATTGGACTGGTTCGTAGCCAGTGAAATTCCGAAATAATAGGGTTTTGCATCGTGTTCCAGCATGTTCAGGTTTTGCTGTGCCTTCGCAGGCAAGAGCAAAGTCAGGAACATTCCCGTCAGCGCGAAGCGCAGTAGATGGAACATATGCCGAAAGTGAGCGTTTTGCATGTAACGGCCTGAAATCCAGAATTGGTTAAAATATTGCACATTTCTTCACCCTGAGGAAACGCTTTCACAGATTCAGGCAGATAGCTATATGCAGCTTCGCTTTTGGCTATCCACTTCCCGATCAGGGGTGTTATATAACGAAAATACAAATTATAAAATTGCTTAATAGGGAAAACTGTAGGGTTGGAAAATTCTAGGATCACTAATTTTCCGCCAGGTTTCAGTACCCTTTGCATTTCTCTGAGCCCCTGTTGCAGGTTTTCAAAGTTACGGACACCGAAGGCTACCGTTATGGCATCAAACGTCTTATCAGGAAAACTTATTGTCTCACTGTCGCCCAATTGCAGCGTAATCTTATCAGAAAGGCCCGCTTTCTGGATTTTCTCACGGCCATGGCTCAGCATCCCTTCAGAAATATCGATTCCCGTAATATGGTCCGGTTTCAGGCGTTTAGAGGCCATAATGGCAAAATCTCCAGTTCCTGTGGCCACATCCAACATCTTTTTAGGTTGGAGGGATTTCAGATAACCCAGCGCTTTTTTACGCCAGATGATATCGATTCCCATCGACATAAAATGGTTCAGGAAGTCATAGCGGAAAGCAATATCATCAAACATGGCTGCTATCTGCTTCTTCTTGCTTAATTTTGACTCCGAAAAGGGAACGATCTTCTCAACATTTAATTTTTCTGACATAGTTCGCAAAGTTAAAGAATTTGTATTCATATGACAGAATGAACAAAGCATTTATTATGGTTATCAAAACAGCAGAATATCTTATCAGTAGTCCGGATTGGGAAAAGTGTCCAAAGCCAAACCTGCCGGAATATGCATTTATAGGCCGGTCTAATGTGGGAAAGTCTTCCTTGATCAATTTGCTGGTGAATAATGAAAAACTGGCTAAAACTTCCGGTACTCCTGGTAAAACTGTACTGATTAACCACTTTCTCATCAACCAGTCGTGGTACCTGGTGGATCTTCCCGGTTATGGTTTTGCTAAAAGATCTATGTCCCAACGTAAACAATGGGAAAGAATGATCGAGGATTATCTGCGTAAGCGTCAGAACCTGGTGAATATCTTTGTGTTGATCGATAGCAGGCATTCTCCACAAAAAATCGATATCGATTTCATCAATCAGTTGGGCGAATGGGAAGTACCATTCAGCATTGTTTTCACCAAAGCGGATAAGAGCACACAGGCGGAAGTAAGCAAGAATGTGAAGGCTTTCCTGAATAAAATGAGGGAAACCTGGCAATTCCTGCCACCGCACTTTGTTACGTCTACAGTAAAGAAAAGCGGAAGAGATGCGATCCTGGGTTATATCGAGGAGTTAAACGCGCAGTTCCGGGCTATTGCTTAGCGCAATTGATGGGGGAAGGATAGCTGACCGGTGCAGGATACCGCATCGGTACTTATTGAAGGAGGTATAACATTACGTAGCTTAGTTGACTACCTTATTGGCGCAACTGCTACTGGCAAAGGCCTCTGGCTTGGCTTTGAAGGCAAATCCCATTCCGAGGATATAGCCCATTGCTTCGTGTAAAGCCTGATTGCTCTTAAACTGAGGATTCGTATTGATGTCTGCATGTACTTCCATGTCTACATCATATTCTGTAAACAGGTCGCATAATTCATAAGCAATCTCAATACTTTTGGCTACTTCAATCAGCATACGTTCTTTGATCGTATAGCATTCTTTCGTTTTATCATTGTGGATAAACATAAACCCACCATGACCTTCGCGAAGAAACACGATAACAGTGGCAAATTCCGTGTCCAGGCCTTTCACCTGCGAATCCGTACCAATGCATACTTTCAAACGAAAGCCTTTGGCGGTTTCACGGATGATGGCCTGGCGGACCTCCTCCTTGACGGGAATGGAAATGAGCTCTCCATTAAATCTTCTCCATTGCATAAAATGTATATTAAAGGGTGAACAAGCGGTGTTAGTATAGTAGTCTCGTGAGATGACAGCCAATCAAGTTCTATATAGCCTATCTATGGGTTAACGTACCGAATATACGAAATGACGTCGGTTAAAAAGCGCAGGTAGAAGGATTTAAGGAAAAAATATCAGGCAGTTTAATACTGCCCTGTACTCAATAATACCAATGTACAAGCCTCCTGTGGCTGAATGCCGTTCTTTATTGCCAATGCTTTCAATGCTTCATTTTCGGTACCTGGATTGAAAATAATTCGCTTAGGATGCAATTGCAGGATATAATCATAATAACTTTCCTGCAGTTTTGGATTCAAGTATAAAGTAACTGTATCCACATTTTCCAGTGCTGGATGTTCCGTGATGACCCGTGTCTCCCCAATATTTGCTTCCCTATTACCAATCGCTACAACCGGATGACCATGTGCAGTGAGCCTACTCACCGCTAAATAGCTGTAGCGTTCAGGATTAGGAGAGGCGCCAAGTACTACTGTCAATTTCTTATCTGTTTCCATACATTAAATTTACAAAATTCAGAACAAGTGCCAGGCTTTCCGCGGCATACGGTCCAGTATATCCGCTATAGCAGTATCCAACTGAGGATAATTAAACTGGTAGCCATGTTGCAGCGCCCTGGTAGGTAATACCCACCTGCTCTTTAATAATAGCTCAGTTTCTGTGCCAATCAATGCAGCACCTACCTCCAACAGCCAGGCTGGCGCAGGCAACCCGACAACATGACCGGCTTGCTGCCTCAGGGTACGCATAAAAACAGTATTCGTTACCGGGTTAGGAGCAGCGCAGATAAACACACCATCTAATGTTGGCTGTCCTGCCAACCAGTCTATCATCCCAGCAACATCTGCTACATGCACCCAAGAATATCGCTGCTTGCCACTTCCCTGATGCCCGCCCAGTCCCCATTTCATGAGATTGCAATACGGCTGCATCACGCCTCCTTGCTGCCAACCCAGACTCACAGCAATACGCAGTATAACTTTTCGTGTATGCGGTAACGTTATATCATTGAATGTTTTTTCCCATAGCTTGCAAACGCGTACAGAAAAATCATCGGCTATTTCTCCTGTAAATTCATCCATGGGCCTGTCTTCCGCATGCCTGTAAATCGTCGCAGATGCGGCATTTACCCACAATTTCGGTGGATGTTGCAACTGCTGTACCGCCTGTCCTAATGCTTTTGTGGAAAAGCTTCTACTGTCGAATATTTCCTGCTGATTGGCGGGTGTATACCTGCAATTCACACTGCGTCCGCTGAGATTTACGAGTACGTCTGTATGTTCCAATTCAGCGGCCCAATTGCCTACTGTTTTCCCATCCCAAGGTACCCATGTGGCGTTTACATCCGTGGCAGGCGCTGTTCTTGAAAGTATAACAATTTGATTATCAGTGCCCCAAAGTTCTGTCAGACTCCTTCCCAGGAATCCAGTGCCGCCGGCGATGACTATTTTTTTGTTTTTCATGATTGTAGTATTGTAAATTCGGAAATTTCAGAAAATATTGAAAGAATACTGCAAAAAAAATTACTTGATGAGTTTCAGCAGGCTGCTGTAGAACCAGGATTCTTCTGATTTAATAAAGGCGCTGATAGTGCGGTCAGTTTGTTGGGCAAACTTGTTAATATTCTGAATGGAATCTTTAAAAGCCTTCAGTTCTTTGTCTTTAGGGTCGCCTTCTGCCTGCTGCAATTGTTGCAGTACTTTCATGATGGGATCCAGCTCGCGCTTCTTGCGCTCGCGGGCAATATATGTGGCTACTTTCCAGATATCTTTCTCGGCTACAAAAAACTCCTTTCTTTCACCAGGAATCAATACACGTTCCACCAAGCCCCAATTGATGAGCTCGCGTACGTTCATATTAGTATTACCACGGGAAATATTCAGTTCTGCCATGATATCATCGGCGCTCAACGGGTCAGGTTTCACCAGCAATAACGCGTGGATCTGGGCCATAGTACGGTTAATACCCCACTGTGCACCGAGTGATCCCCAAGTTTGAATAAACTGCGCTTTTGCTTCTTCCAGATTCATTTGCAGGTTCTTTTTTGTTGCGTTTGTTGTATATAGGTTGCAGGCAAATGTAAACCAAGTTTTTGAACTTTCAAAAGTTAATGAAAAAATATAGAATAGGGTATTTTTAGTTTTGGATTTCCGCCCGCCGGGCGGAAATCCAAAACAGTTGCAGATCATTGCCCACCAGTTATCGAAGTTCCGACCTACGGGCAGAGGGAAATCCCTACCCCATCATCCAACTTCCGCCCGTCAGGGCGGAAGTTGGATGCCGCTCAAACTGACAGCGAAGCTGTCAGTTTCTAAAATCCGCTACTAGCATCACAAAAAACAAAACGGCTGCGTATCCAATACGCAGCCGTTTATATATAAGGTAGTTAATCTCCGATTACACCAGCATAGTCACTGGATTCTCCAGGTAACCTTTCAGGGTAGCCATGAAACGCGCACCTACAGCACCATCCACACTTCTGTGGTCGCAACTGAGGGTCAGTTTCATAATATTAGCAATCTTCACCTGACCTTTCTCTACGATAGCAGTTTCTTTGATACCACCAACAGCCAGGATAGCAGAATCCGGAGGATTGATGATAGCAGTGAACTCGTCTATACCCAGCATACCCAGGTTAGAGATAGTGAAAGTATTGCCAGAGAAATCCTGTGGTTGCAGTTTCTTGTTTTTAGCTTTGTCGTACAGACCTTTCGCTTCACCAGCAATCTGGCTCAGGGATTTCTGATCTGCAAAACGGATAACAGGGACAATCAGACCGTCTTCAATAGCCACGGCAGAACCGATATGCACATGATGGTTATGACGGATGAAATCGCCCATCCAGCTTGCATTTACATCAGGATGTTGTTTCAGTGCCAGGGCAGAAGCCTTGATCACCATATCGTTGAAGGAGATCTTAACAGGAGATACTTCGTTGATAGCTTTACGCGCTTCCATCGCTTTATCCATGTTAACATCGATCTTCAGGTAGAAGTGAGGTGCAGTGAATTTGCTTTCGCTCAGACGTTTTGCAATCACTTTACGCATCTGTGACAGCGGCGTATCAGTGAAGCTTTCCTGACCAGCAACATAAGCAGCGGCAGCAGGAGCAGCAGCACCGGTAGTTGCAGCAGCAGCAGGAGCAGCAGATGGTTTGAAGTTATCCACATCCGCTTTGATTACACGACCACCATCACCGGTGCCTGGAATCTGGCTGATATCAATACCTTTTTCAGCAGCTACTTTTTTAGCCAGTGGAGACGCTTTCACACGACCGTCAGCAGATACGGCAGCAACAGGAGCAGCAGTAGTTGCGGCAACTGGAGCAGGAGTACCGTTAGCGGTAGGAGCAGCAGCGGCAGGTGCAGCAGTGCCACCACCATTTTCTGCAGCCAGAATAGCATCTACATTAGTGCCTGGCTTACCAACGATGGCTATAATACCATTTACTTTGGCAGCATCACCTTCTTTCACACCAACATATAATAAAGTACCGTCAGCATAACCGATAACTTCCATCGTGGCTTTATCAGTTTCTACTTCTGCCAGTACATCATCACTTTTAACAACGTCACCTACTTTTTTATTCCAGGCAACTATTTTACCTTCTGTCATGGTATCGCTCAACAGCGGCATACGGATAACAGTAGCATTTTTCAGCGCTTCTTTAACTGCGGCATCATCAGCAGCAGAAACAGCAGGAGCGGCGGCCGGAGCTGGCGCTGGTGCCGGTGCGGCTTCTTTCGCTGGAGCAGCAGCACTACTTCCACCTTCCAGTAAGCCTTTATAATCTTCGCCTGGTTTACCCACAATGGCTATGATTGCATTTACCTTCGCTGCTTTCCCTTTCTCAACACCAATGTACAACAGGGTTCCTTCTACATAACCCATTACTTCCATCGTTGCTTTGTCCGTTTCCACTTCAGCAATAACATCGTCTGCTTTTACGGTATCGCCCACCTTTTTATGCCATTCCGCAATCACCCCTTCCGTCATTGTATCACTCAAAAGGGGCATTCTGATAACTTCTGCCATAGTGTTTATTCAAAATTTTGTTCAAACCTACATGATTTTGCGCAAAAACGCAAAGAAGGAATTTCAAACTGTTTAAAAATATCTATAGTTTCTAAATATAATATTATACATGACCATCCCGGATTTCTAGAAATCCAGTTCCATGTTCAAACGGTCCTTTAATTCTTTTACCAACGGATACTGTTCACTCATCTGCTGGAACTGTTCCCTACTGGATAATGGTGCTGGCCCCAGATCTTGGGTCTGCTGACTCTCATCCAACTGTAAAGTCAATATGATAGCGGGATTGTTGAATTTTTGCTTGAAGAACTCGGAAATAACTAGCTTCTCTTCTTCCATGAAACGGAACTGTACAATGTTCCTACTCACAATGCCTATTTCCTCCGTTGCCAATATTTTCAGATTGGCCAACTGCAGATTACTAACTACCGTCATTTTGTTGGCCTGACGATATTGGTCAATGAATTCCTCCCAGTATACTTCTATCGCGCCAGCGGTGAGCGGTTTCACTTGCTGGGTAACTGTCGTCTGCTGTTTGGCTGCCAATGCCTCTTTCATCGCTGCCAGTCCTGTCAGTTTACCCCCGCCAGATGAAGCTGGAGCAGGATTAGGAGTGGCTGCAGTAGGCGTTGGCGTTGGAGCCGGTGCAGGAGTAGGAGCTGGTGTTGGTGTTGGAACAGGCGCTGCAACAGGAGGTACTGGTGCGGCCTGTTGTACGGGTGGCTGTACCGGTGCTGGTGGTTCTACTTTCATAGTAGGAGCAGCTACCGGCCCTTCCGGTTGTATAGTGGCAACTGTGGCGGGTTTCTCCGTGATGCTTTTGGCGGTTACCGGCTGTGCGGCCGGCGCGCGAAGCTTCTGCGGCGTACTGCCATCAGGTACTAATTTTTTTTTTGTTACCTCTCCGGTATTATCATCGCTGACGAGGGTTACGGCCTGTTGCAGGAAGCAAAGTTTAATCAATGCCATCTCCACATGCAGGCGCTTATTACGTGCAAGGCGGTAATTAATCTCGGTTTCATTCAGGAGGTTCAATGCCGATATCAGGTAAGCGGGACTCACCTTTCCGGCCAGTTGCTTATACCTGTCTTTCAGATTACCGGATACTTCCACCAGGTGCATGGCTTTCTCTTCCTTGCACAGCAAGAGGTTGCGGAGGAATTCCGCCCAGCCTCCCAGGAAGTTATCACCTTCAAATCCTTTCTGCAATATTTCATCGAATAGCAGCAGTGCAGCCGCTACATCCTGGCTCAATACATGATCCATTACCCGGAAGTAATAGTCGTAATCCAAGATATTCAAGTGCTCCAGGGTATTTTGATATGTGAGATGACCAGCCGTAAAGCTGACAATCTTATCCAATGTACTAAGGGAATCACGCATACAACCGTCGGTTTTCTGCGCTACTAAGTGCAATGCGTCTGCCTCTGCCTCAATATTTTCTTTCCGACAGATTTCTTGCAGATGATCTACCGTATCCTGTATGGTGATGCGTTTAAAATCGAAGATCTGACAGCGACTCAAAATCGTTGGCAGGATTTTATGCTTTTCCGTGGTGGCTAGGATGAATATCGCATAGGAGGGCGGCTCTTCCAGTGTTTTCAGGAAGGCATTGAATGCCGAAGAACTCAACATGTGCACCTCGTCTATGATATAGATCTTATATTTTCCTGCCTGTGGTGCAAAACGTACCTGTTCTACCAGGGTACGGATATCGTCTACCGAGTTGTTGGATGCAGCATCCAGCTCGTGTATATTAAAGGAACTACCCTCATTGAAGGATTTACAAGAGTGACATTCATTACATGCTTCCCCATCTGGCTGGAGATTTTCACAGTTGATGGTCTTCGCCAGGATACGGGCACAGGTGGTTTTTCCCACCCCCCTTGGTCCACAGAAGAGAAATGCATGCGCTAACTGATGATTGCGGATGGCATTTTTAAGCGTGGTGGTTATATGTGCTTGTCCTACTACTGTTGAAAAGTTTTGTGGACGGTATTTACGGGCTGAAACGATAAAATTCTCCATAGACTGCTACGCATTCGCGAGCGCCGAAAATACGAATAACATTCCGAGATTTATTTTTTTGCGCGCGTCGAAGTTGATATTATATTATTATCAATTGTTTATGCAGATGCAAATTTAATTATTTATGGTGTACTTGTGGTCGATCTGAAGGATTAATTCCAGGTAAGTTTTTTTCTTCAGGATGATACAATTGTTCAAGTATTCCATCAGGGAATTGCTGATATCATGCAGATCCTTGATACTGGCATAATCAGGAATGCCGTCTTTGACAAAGTTGCAGTCATGTTCCCTGAAATGGTTGATTTTTTCCGAAATATCAGGAGGTAGGTTGCTTCTGATGAAGGGGTGGGAAATCACATGGAGCAATAGTTTCCGGAACTCCTGGGCATCATCGGAGAGCGCCTCAAAGAAGGGGAGGGCTGTTTCTATCGTATAGCCGCTGTTACTAAAAATAATACTGATACTGTGGATAACGCGGATAACCAAATCGCTCAGTCGGATAGCATCTCGCTGGTAATGCAATATCATTTGATAGTTATCCACCATTTCCCTAGCCATTGCCGGGTCTAGTGCCAAGGCCTGGGTGTAGTGATATCTACAGGCCAGGATATCGTTGGCCGCCAGCCATTGTTGCTCGTTTTCCACTTGCATGAGGAGTCGCTGTGCGAGCCGCCCTGCTTTGTTGGCCCGATACCGCTTCCCGTCAAATTCAAACTGGGGCGTTTGCAACTGCTGCATAGCGATGGCCTGTAAGGTTTCTGTATCCTGGTAATCCCGATAATAGGTACGCATACGTAACACGACATCCGGATGATATAGCGTCCCAAAGCTGACCTGGGAGAGTTCCCCAGAGGTCATTGGCCGTAGGAGGGTGATATCTGTATGGGTGAAAGCTCTGTTATCGTAGTAATCATTAAAGGCTTTTGGGTATTCGTATATACGGTGTCTTTGCTCCAAATCTTGGATGTATTCTTTGGCGGATATCCAGTTGCATTCATAGGTTTCCATTGTCAGTACATCGTAAACCCTGGCGGTAACTTGTTCTTGGAGGGCTTCCGGGTTGCTAAACAGTTGCCAGGCACTGTTCTGTACCTGTTCCTTCTGAATGGCTGCCTGCTTGAATCGCTGTATCCTGGCATCGGTGGTAGGCTGTATGGCCCAGTCGGTCCGCAATTGTACCCTGCTTCTCAGATGTACTTTATTACATGGGCCAGCCACTATTGGCAGTCCTTCATTATCCAGACTGGCATAGCTCTGCATGGTATAATACCCGATGAGATTACGTTGTACCTGGTAAATATTTAGGAAACGACGCTTCTCTTCATATAGCTCAGGTACCTTGTGCATACAATGATCCATGCAGTAACTGCCAATATCTGCGCGACGAATGGCGCTTAAGGCGGCGGCAGTACCAGCGGCATGAACAGCAATATCATCTGCCTGAAGGGCTATTTCCCGACTCACCTGCTGATAGGCTTTGTGGATAAGTCGGTAGACACGCCGCAGGAGCGATTGTATACCACTGATAATCGTACAGGTAATATGTATGAAGAATCCAGGAATGCTGCCACTATGGCGATGATGGGAGAGGTCGTTCCAGCCGTCGTTCTCATACAGCATCTGGTGCAGCATTTTATTAGTGCTGTAGATATAACTGCCTAGTTGCATGCTACCACCTGAAAAATGCCCCAACTCATGTGCTAATAGCATTCGGAATTCACTGATATTGACACTATTCACCAGCCCCAATCCAATTTCCAGGTTTTTCCTGACAGGCCAGAATAAATGGAAAAAACTGGAATGATAGAACAACGCTGTATTCATATCCGGTACTACAAATACCTTCTTTGGAAACCGGACGCGCGTCTCCCTAACTAGCTGTTGTAAAAATGCTAGTAACCCCGGATGATCCTTAGGATCAATTTCTGTGCGATATGGATTGACAGATTTATTGCGATGAAGCAGGAATTTCGCTAGAAAATACAGGATACTACAACCCAGCATGATGAGAGCTATTCCCGGAATGGCCGACCATACGGTGCCGTAATAGTGCATAAGCATTACTCCGCCTGCAATGCAACTTGCTGCAAGCCCAATCGCAGTGAATACTAATACCACGTACAGAAACAGAAACAAAATGATATAGCCCAACACTTTTATCAATTGCTGCCTTACGGTAAACGTGGTTGCAGGGATCGCAGTCGTATCAATCCTGTGATCCGGTTTCAAGTTGGTCATAACAATTCATCACGTTAAATACGATTGTTACCGAATTAGGGATTTATTTAAAGACACAATTCCCGACCTAAATGTTGACAAAAAAGCGCCCCATATGAGTGTATGGGTGGGCGTAATGTAATGCTGTAAAGGATTTGCAGGAAATATTGGGTTGGATATTTTTTTATTTTATGCGTTGATTTTTTTAAAATAAAGCTCAAATAAAAAGCATCAGTATTATGTAAGATAACATATTACTGATGCTTTTATATATAAATAAAAGTTATTTGTTACTCCAATATCGGATGACGCTCAAATGGGGCATTCGGGTCAAACATATGCCGGTAGGTAGTCAACCTACGGGTAGGCGTTGCACCGAGATTCTCTGCCACATTGATCATTTTAGGGTTGAAATCACCGATCCACTGCATCTCATAATCATCATAATCAGATTTGTATTGGATAACATTAGCCCCTTCAATGATCAGGTAGGCATCTGCCCCTTTACCCTGCCATTCTGGAACAATCCCAAACAGGATGCCCACAAACTTCTTACAGCCACCCGTCATCCTCATCCAAAGAAATCGCAGTTTCTGTAGTAATCCGAATTGGCCATTGAAATGCTTTAAATATTGGTTCAGGTCAGGCAGATTTAACCAGCAGCCCACAGGTTCGTTGTCGTAATAAATAAACCAGGCGAGCTTTTCGTCCAACAGCGGTTTCATTTGCTTGAATATAGCGTAGGCCTGGGCCTCGTTCATATCCTTACCACCGGCATGTTTTGCCCATGCTTTGTTATAGACGGTACAAAAATCATGTGCATAACGTTTCAGGTCATTTTTCCTGATATGTTCTGAATGGAACTTCGGATCTTTTGCAATGGCCGCATGACGGGTGAAAAACTTCTCCTGGAGCTGGTCGCTTACTTTCATACCATAGCATATCTGGTTAAAAAAGAGGCGAAAACCATAGGTTTCCAGCAACTGCTTGTAATAAGGTGGGTTGAAGTTCATGCCATACAGGGGTTCATGAAAACCCTCTGTGAGTAAGCCCCACCAGTTATTACGCTCCCCGAAATTGATAGGGCCGTCCATAGCGCCCATCCCTCTTTGCTCTAACCAATTTTTGACGGTATCCAGCAACAGATTAGCTGCCTGCTGATCATTGATACAGTCAAAAAATCCCATTCCACCTACTTTGCAGGTGTCGCCTTTGTTCTTATATTTTTTGTTGACAAAAGCAGCAATTCTGCCTATCAGCTTTCCGTTATTATCCTTCAATATCCAGCGGATACATTCGCCGTGTCTGAATGCCTTGTTATGGGCAGCATCAAATACTGCGTTAATATCCTTATCCAGCGGACGTATCCAACCCGGAACGCCTTTGTTTAGCTGTACATGAACATCCAGAAACTGCCTTGCTTTTATGTCGTTATCAACAATTATCAATTCCATAGGAATATTTGTGCAAATGTAATAAAAATGCTATCTGTGACCGTTGTTGGGCTACTGGCATCATTTTTTCAGGATGATACCAATATGAAACAACAGTATATTATACCCTCCGTACTGCTGCTGCTCACCATGTTGCTGAGTTTAGGTTATTGTCAGCAGCAAAAACATGTGAGAAGGATCCTCGCTGAAAACGAACGACTGCACAATGAAAACCGCGACCTGAGAAAGAGTCTCGAACAATCAGGGTTGATAGCCCAACAGATTTCAGATCGCAAAGATATGCAGCAGCGAGTAAATGCCCAATTTGTTGACAGACGTGTTTACTTCCGTAAAAACTGGCAACAATTTATCACCGTATCTGTCAACGATTACCGTACCGGCCTGTTTGGAGGGATCAAGGATTTGAACATCACTGTCCGGAACCAAACGGATTATCCGCTGGAAAATGTGGTCGTGTCTCTCCAATATCTCAAAAACAATAATGAGGTTTTCAAAACAGAGCAATATACGATTAATAGTATTCCTGCCCAGGGGCAGCAATCCCTCGCCGCTTCCAATAGCCGCAAAGGCAGCAAGGCAGTGGTCAAACTATTGAGTATTACTAGCCAGGCGATGAACTTCTGCTGGTCTGTGGATAAGGTGGCTACTCCTGGTAACCCGGACCCATATGCCTGTGTTCCTGCTTCATCTCCGTCTCAGAATCAGTAACTTCGGGGTATGATACAGTTACAACAAAGTACGCATCCTTCCACCGATGTGAAGGTCTTATATGATGAGGCTTTTCCCTTGGCGGAACGTCGTCCGTGGCCAGCTCAGCTTCGGTTACTGGCGGAAAGAAAACTGCAATTAGTGGAACTTAGGAAGGAAGGGCAGTTTGCAGGGTTTGTCTTCTACTGGTCACTGCCATCATTTTCCTTTATCGAATATATTGCGATTGCACCTGCGGCTAGAGGCGGCGGCGCCGGTACGTATGTCATGCAGCTCATGGCGGATAAATTAGGTCCTATTGTGCTCGAAGTAGAGCCGCCAGATACGGAACAGGCAATACGGAGAATTCATTTCTATGAGCGACTCGGATATCAGACTTTCCCAGATCCCTATGAGCAACCGCCGCACCATCCGGGACATGGTGGATTACCACTTCGGCTGATGTACCTGCATCTCCCTACAGATCTACAATTCAAGGATATTAAACAAACACTTTACAAAGAAGTATACCAGGTGACATAAAAAAAGATCCGCATTACGCGGATCTTTTTTTATGCATTATTGAGATTGACCTAGTCTCGTCTTGGGCGGTCGCCGCCATTGTTGTTATCCCTTGAAGGCTGCGGCTGTTGCTGTTGTTGACGCATCACACGTTCCGGCCTTTGCTGTTGCTGTTGTTGCTGTTGTTGACGTTGCATCTGTTGTTGTTGAGCCCTTTGCTGTTGTACCTGTTGTTGTTGGATACGCTGTTGTTGTTGCTGTTGGTCCCTTTGTATACGTTGCTGCTGTTGGATCTGTTGCTGTTGCTGTTGTTGCTGCTGTTGTTGTTGGATACGCTGTTGTTGCATCTGCTGTTCCCTTTGTATACGTTGCTGTTGGATCTGTTGTTGTTGCTGTTGCTGCTGTTGTTGTTGCTGTATCCTTTGCTGTTGTTGGATTTGCTGTTGTTGCTGTTGATCTCTTTGTATACGCTGTTGCTGTTGTTGTTGAATCTGTTGCTGTTGTTGAATTTGTTGCTGTTGTTGTTGCTGTTGAATCTGATCCCTGTTGATACGATTGCCCTGATTAGTATTTCCGTTAATAGGCTGGTAATTATTGCCTGGTTCAACGCGGGAAGGTCTGTTGCTATTATTTCCCGGATAGACGTTACCGTTATTATTGCCTGGTACTACACGACCACCATTGTTATTGTTATTTACCGGGTTATTGTTGTTGCCTGGAGTTACTCTGCCACCGTTGTTATTATTATTGAAACGGTTAACATCCTGTTCCCGACCACGTTGCAGGGCGGTAGCATCCGGGCGGTAGATTCTCATCTGATTATTGTTTACAGAACTTGCACCTGGTGTATTGGTGTTGGAAATTCTTACCGGTCTGATATTAGAAGCCGCTACTGGTCCGCGATTGATCCTGTTGTTGTTATAAATAGTGGTGTTGTTAATGACAGTGGTATTATTGATAATAGTGGTATTCCGACTGTTATCAATGTAATAGTTGCGGATATGTGGACTATTGATATACTGTCTGTTGACGAATACCCAGTTAGCAGAAATAGCAATTCCGCCACCAGGGCTCATTGGTGCCCATCCGTAATAGTCGCCGCCGGATCTCCAGTCAACCCATGCAGGGGCCCAGTCGTATCCAGGAACCCACATCCAGCCGTACATTCTGTCGAACATCCAACGACCGTAGTGGAATGGAGCCCAGCCCCATGAATAATCGGAAGCCCATGTCCAGCCATAATCTGTATATACCCAGTGCCCACCGGAAGAATAAGGTTGGAAATCTGGACCCGCATTAGGTATCCATACTTGGCTATAGCCTGGGTAACTGGTCCAACGACCATAAGGACTTAAGGCATCATAGAAAGATACGGAACCACTTACCTGTAAATTTGACCCATATCCGCTGTTATAATCACCAGATGCATAGTAGGTACTGGCGCAGCTAGTCAGGAACATGGATATGGTAAGAACCGGGATAAGTGAACTTTTTATAAACATTTTCATACTCCTGTTTTTATGATTGTCGCTGTAATTTAGACGGCGAAAATGGGGTAAGGTCTAAAAGGCAGTGTCTAATCTTTTTATAGAATTTTGTTAAAGTTCTGCTAATGCATTTTTAGGGTTTAGCATTGCTCTAAAACAGTAATTGCAAAAAGAAGACCAATTTTTTATTGTGACTTTAGTGAGATGAATGTCAGCTTGTTACAGCCGATTTTTTGTTCGAATATTTAATTTCATAGTTATTAAGTTAAAATAACATTTCTATCAATTTAAGCGATGTATTAATATTGCGCCATGATCGAATTTTTCAGCATACAGCATATCTTTTTCACGGCATTGGGATATGAAGTCAGTTACATTGAATTTATAGGAACATTGACCGGCTTATTATGTGTATGGCTGGCGGCGCGGGATCATATTCTGACCTGGCCGATAGGTTTGATTAATGTAGCTTGTTTTTTTGTGCTTTTCTGGCAATTGCAGCTATATGCAGATATGTTTCTGCAGATCTATTTCTTTGCCACGGGCGTATATGGCTGGATATTCTGGTTTAGGAAACAACCTGAAAATGAACCGATTTATGCCCTGAAAGTAGCTACCAGGTGGTTATTGGGGATACTCGCATTCGTACTCACATTCTGTACTGGATTTGTGATTGCTAACCTACATAACTGGTTCCCGACTGTATTTGAACATCCTGCCGCCTATCCTTATACCGATTCATTTGTAGCAGTACTGAGCATATTTGCCAATATCTTGTTGGCAAAGCGTATCTGGGAAAATTGGCTGTTGTGGGTAACAGTAGACGTGGTGGCCACTGCAATTTATTTTCAGAAAAATGTGCGCTTCCTGGGTGTGGAATATTTCATTTTACTCATCATAGCAACGATGGGATTGATAAAGTGGGTAAAGACTTACCAAAAACAAATCAGCTAAATATTTCCGTCATTCTTAAACCTTCTATTTTATGTCAACCTTTACCCGCAAGGACCTAAAGTGTCTGTTGCTAGCCTGTTGCTGTATTTTCCTATTGATGTTTGGTTTGCGATTGTTGTATGGTTATTTGTATACCCCCGCTAATTATGAAGGCGGTGAATCTCGTGGCATGTTCAACTTTGGCAGGGGCCATAGGAACTATGCTTCTGCATCGTATAAGGTAAAAGATATGGGTGTTGCTACCAAAGCTGGACCCGCCGCCCCTATGGATATGGGAGAGGTGCGTGCTATTGCCAGTCAGAAGTATGAAAAAATTGCCCGTGTAGAAACAAAAACCACCAATTATACGCAGGATGAAGCTTCGGTCTATCAGTTGATTGACAGTTCAGGATCTGTCATTCAGTTTGAAAACAAAACAGGTAATCCTGGTTCCAGGAGTATGCAGTTGTTGGTGGGCGTAGTGCCGGAAAAGTTTGATTCTTTTTACCAGGCCGTACAGCGTGTAGGCGTTGTCGTAGTACGCGAAGTGACCAAAACAGACAAAACCAACGAGTATAGTAAACTCAATGCCCAAAAGGTTTCCCTGGAAAAATCATTGGCCTCTCTCAATGAATTAAAGAAACAGCCAGGGAAAATAGAAGATTTCATCTCCTTACATAACAAAATTTATGATATAGAAACATCCCTGCAAAACCTGGGCGTAGAGCTGGGAAGCTTTGATTCCGTAAATGAATTCTGTACCGTTCAGTTATATCTGTACGAATCGAAGAAACCCGTTGCAAATACCATCCATTTCACTACTCGCTTGGTTAGGGCATTGGAATGGACGATAAAGTATTATGCCATTTTCATAGTGTCTGTTGCGGCTACATTGGTCGGTTCCATTGTACTACTGCAGATTATAGTAATATTCAGGCGATTGATGAATAAAGTCTAATAGAACAAAAAGGATATCTCAAAAGTGGGCAGTTACAAAACAAATTTGCCCAAAGGAATAAAGGCTGAAATCTTCTGCCTATAAAGAAGCGGGATTGACGTCGCAGACGTCAATCCCGCTTCTTTTATACTTTATATTCACCTACCACTTCTCCATCATCGCGGAGCATGGTGAGTACCAATTGTTGTTGATCCGCCTTCACTTTAATCAGTGTGCGTTTACCATCTTTGGGGCCTCCTCCGATAATCATCGGATAGTTATGTTTGCCTTGTTCTGGCGGATGTACGCCATAGGTATGCGTATGGCCGCAGATCAGGATATCAATTTTGTATTTATTGAATAAGCCGCCGAAAAGGTCTCGGCAATGCACCGTGCCATGCCATTCTCCACCATGGTAGTGGGGAATATGCATCATGACCACTTTGTGTTTAGCTTTTTTATAGGCAGGAGATTGTAATTGTTTTTCTAACCATGCCGCTTGTTCTTGGCGATAGGTGTCGAAATCCACGATGCCGGCATACACAGGGTGGGTATCTTCTTTGTCTTCACCTGTGTCTAGTACGATGGCAAAAACAGGTCCCCAGGTGAAGGAGAAATAGTTGTTTCTGCCGGGGTTTTCGAAATACTGGTGCCATTCGCGGGCGTATTTACCGCGGGTTTCGTGGTTGCCGCGCACGTATAAGAATGGTGTTTGGGTGGAGAAGGTATCGCCGCAGGCGGTAAGCATATGATTAATGATCTGTTGTTCATCCGCTTGATAGTCGAATACATCCCCATTGAAGAACACGAAATCGTATGGAGAGGGGCCATTGAGTTTCATCAGATGAGGGATGGACTCCGGACGATCATGGATATCATTGATAATCACCCAGGAAACTTCTTTTGACTGCGGATTGGGTGCAGTGAAGGCATAAGTATCGCTGGTGATGGTTTCGCCATAGGTAAGTTTATAAGGTTGGAAGTCCGTTATTTCTTTAGAGAAGACTTTATAAGTATATTTTTTTCCTGGTTCCAGGTGATCCAATGCAATTTTATGTAGGCGGTTATTGGCGTCTACGAGTCCGTGGTGAACGGAATGTGCTTTGCTGGCTGGTTTACCTTCTTCTGCATATTCCACCCAGCTATAGGAGGGCTTGGCGGTGAGCCACATCACAGAGATGGTATCTGGGGCGGGATATTGGAGATAAGGTTTACAAAGGAACCGGTGGGTATTTGTTTGATCTGTTGGGGCCAGGCTGGCGGCGCTGGCGATGGATGGTATGCCGGTGAGTCCAAGCAGTCCGGCTTTGGAGAGGTTGCCGAGGAATTTCCTACGGGATTGTTCACTGTTTGTTTTCATATTGTGTTATTATATAATACTATAAGGGAAAGAGCAAAATACAGTACTGGGTGGTATGATTTGGGAAATATTTTATGAGTGGAGGAGGGTGATTTGGATAAATTTTTGGGGAGAAGTTATGAATTAATTTATTTAATAATATTATAGGTTTGATGGTCAATTGAGGGGAGAATGGTTGAGTATAATTGTAAAAGGCTATGAAAAAGCCGATTTAAACCTATATTTTTACAAGGTCGTGTTTTGATTTTCATGCATTTCCTCTTACCTTTGCGCCAAATTTTGGAAACTAAAGCAACGAGTTTTGGTTTTTGAGGAAATAACTTTTAGTATTTTATAAACCTCTTTAGAAATATGCCTAACACAGGTAAGATCAAACAAATTATCGGTCCCGTGGTGGACGTGCACTTTGAAAACAAATTGCCCGAAATCTACAACGCATTGGAAATCACCCGCGAAAACGGTCAGAAAGTAGTATTGGAAGTACAACAGCACCTGGGTGAGGATAGCGTTCGTTGCGTAGCGATGGACTCCACTGACGGTATGGTTCGCGGAATGGAAGTTGTGGATAAAGGCGCGCCTATTAAAATGCCAATTGGTGACCAGGTTAAAGGACGTTTGTTCAATGTGGTAGGTGAAGCGATCGACGGTCTGGGTCAGATTGACACTTCCAATGGTTATTCCATCCACCGTCAGCCTCCTAAATTTGAGGAACTGGCTACTGAAACAGAAGTACTGTTCACAGGTATTAAAGTAATCGATCTGATCGAGCCATATGCAAAAGGTGGTAAAATCGGTTTGTTCGGTGGTGCCGGTGTGGGTAAAACTGTATTGATTCAGGAGCTGATCAACAACATTGCGAAAGCACACGAAGGTTTGTCCGTATTTGCTGGTGTGGGTGAGCGTACACGTGAAGGTAATGACCTGATGCGTGAGATGATCGAAGCGAACATCGTGAGATATGGTGATAAATTTAAAGAATCCATGGAGCATGGTGACTGGGATGTTACCGCTGTGGATAAAGAATTGCTGAAAAACTCCCAAGCTACTTTCGTGTTTGGACAGATGAACGAGCCTCCAGGTGCGCGTGCACGTGTGGCATTATCTGGTCTTACACTGGCAGAATATTTCCGTGATGGAGATGGCTCTGCAGGTGGTGGTCGTGATATCCTGTTCTTCGTTGATAACATCTTCCGTTTCACCCAGGCTGGTTCTGAGGTATCCGCACTGTTAGGTCGTATGCCTTCTGCGGTAGGTTACCAACCAACCCTGGCTACTGAGATGGGTCTGATGCAAGAGCGTATCACATCTACCAAAAACGGTTCTATCACTTCCGTACAGGCAGTTTACGTACCTGCGGATGACTTGACTGACCCTGCTCCAGCTACAACCTTCTCTCACTTGGATGCTACCACCGTATTGGATCGTAAGATTTCCGATCTTGGTATCTACCCTGCTGTGAGCCCGCTGGATTCTACTTCTCGTATCCTGACTCCTGCTATCGTAGGTGAAGCGCATTATAACTGTGCTCAACGTGTGAAAATGATTCTGCAACGCTATAAAGAGCTGCAAGATATCATCGCGATCCTGGGTATGGACGAATTGAGCGACGAAGACAAACAGACAGTTGCTCGTGCACGTCGTGTACAACGTTTCTTGTCTCAGCCATTCCACGTAGCAGAACAGTTCACCGGTCTGAAAGGTGTACTGGTACCAATCGAAGAGACTATCCGTGGTTTCAATATGATCATGGACGGTGAAGTAGATGAGTATCCAGAAGCTGCGTTCAACCTGGTAGGTAACATCGATGATGCTATCGCAAAAGGTAAGAAATTACTGGAACAAGCTAAATAATTATAGCTGATAATCCCCGCCACAGCGGGGATTATACAATATATTTAACCATTTACGATTATTCTCATGCTATTAGAAGTATTAACACCGGAAAGAAAGTTATACTCAGGTGAGGTGTACGGCGTACAACTCCCAGGTATCGACGGTTCTTTTGAAATACTGGATAAACATGCGCCGATCATTGCTGCGCTCGGAAATGGTAACATGAAAGTGCTGAAGGATAAAACGCATGCTGAATTCTTTACGATCAGCGGCGGTTTCGTAGAAGTTTTACGCAATAAAGCCACTGTGTTGGTTGAAGGCGCCACAGCACTGGAGAAGAAATAATACCACCAGTTGACATAATTTACTAGGCCGGGTAAGAATACCCGGCCTTTCTTTTGTCCTAACTATTCCAATCTTAGAAGAAACCCGCCAATAGCAAGATTACTCCGCGGGACTCCAACACCCCGCCTTCGGAAATACAACGGTAACGGCTATACGAAATAGTCGCCATAGCATTCCCTCCAACGGGGCAGCCCTTTTAAAGGCTGTGTATTATTACCTAATGAATTTGCTGATACTGATTGTGTTTGCTGTTAATAAATGGTATGCAGGTAAATGCACGACAATGCGCGTCGCCAGAGAAGGAGCACTACTTTTCCATGTTAATATTTTCGCCTTCATAGGAATTGGTATTCGGTTTTTCTTTACCTGAAACGGGTAACAACGCGCTCTTACACTTGATTCTTACTTTAGCAAGATATTTAATTTGTTTTAAAAAATCATATATATTCCTGTTCATTTTTATAGACATTATACACTCGCTACTGTAGAATACAGATATTAGTTTGGGAATCACCCACTAAGCAAAAAGTAATAACAGGAAATATTTATTAATTAAGGGAAGGATCAATCGGGAAATTCGCCATCATCGCGAAATTACTACCCATATTCTTTAAAGCATTCTGCCAGATTTGCTGCTCATCTTTCGCAAATACCAAGGTTGGCAGCGCAGCAGTTACGATCCATGACTTCTCTTTCATCTCCTCGTCCAGTTGACCAGTGCTCCAACCGGAATATCCAATGAAGAATTTAATCTTATCAAGGTCTATTCTACCCTGGTTGATATTCGCTACTACACTGTCAAAATGCCCGCCCCAAAATACACCAGGACAAATTTCCAGTCCCCCGCTAATGATTTCTGGCTGCTGATGCACAAAATGGATCGTGTCCATCTGCACCGGCCCACCTACATATACAGGAATATTTGCCATTATCACCTCTGGAATTAACTCGCCCAAACGCTGATCAAACAATTTATTCAATACAAATCCAAAACTCCCCTTCTCCTGATGCTCACATAATAACACCACTGTGCGGGAAAAATTCGGGTCCTTCAGAAAAGGATCTGCTATTAATAACACGCCGGGAGCCAATGCTGTCATAATCTATCGTTTTGATTCACTTATATAAATTTAAGGGTTTGCTATAATAAAAAAGAAACTCACTGCGAGAAAGGCAGTTCGATAGGGAATTATATATGTAGATAAAATTTAATCTATAGGGAAGGGCATAAAAAAAGGAGGCTAGACAACCTCCTTACCATTTTATCAACCAAAATCTAAATCGCTTATGGAACGAATCCACGTCGATGTATGTAGAAAGTTTAATTTCTTGTGCTTTTGTCAAACTTAACTAAGCAAATTTAGTACCAGTTTGATAGAACAAAGGTAAGGAAAGATGCTATACAAAAATCAGAAGTTTGCCGTTAAAATTACGTTAAAGTAATATTGAATTGTAGACAGAGGCTACACAAGCTCTTATAACTATCTAATTTTGTATCATTGTTGCTATAGCAAGCATCTTTTTTAACAATTTTAGTGTGTTTAAAAGTTCCTGATTTATTTAAATTTAAGTCTTACTCATTTTTTGCATGATACCGTTGAAGCGAATTTTCCCTGTTATTGTTGTTCTGATCACCGTGTCACTCTTTGGAATAATTTATATCCAGGTTAACTGGATAAAAAATGCTGTTGTAATCAAAAATAAACAGTTGGATCAAAGAGCCATTGAAGTGGTGAATGAGGTAAGAGAATACTTTATCAGTCATAGAGGAACTACTGTTGCCCTCCGAATATCCCCCAGTTCACCAGATCCAATGAATGGTGGACTATCGTTCGATTTTGGTAAACCCCAAGTGGTACGCTCTTTTGTGAGCGATCGCTTTACACCCGCTGAAATTGAAAAGGTGATCATCAACAGTCTGAAAAACCACCGACTGGATACCAACCATTTTGAATTCGCTATTGCCGGACCTGTAGCAGGGATAGGGACCGCCGTCTGGCGTATGCAAACGCCCGGATTCCAGAAGTTGTTTAATATCCTTGCGCACGACTCGCTCCAGCAGAATAAGGAATACAAGATGAAAGTCATCATGTTGGATGAAAACCTCGGCCCCAATCCGGAACAATTATTTCTGATTACACCTACCCAGGACGAAGTAGTTCGCCAACTAACCATCATGATAATAGGAGGGATCAGTTTTACCCTCATCATCATAACGGCATTCGCACTCACCATCCGAACGATGTTGAACCAAAAGAAATTGTCGGAGATAAAATCAGACTTCATCAATAACATGACCCATGAGCTGAAAACGCCGCTGGCCACCATTTCCCTGGCTATTGACGCTATTGGAAATGAAAAGGTGATGGATAATAAAGATAAAATCCGCTATTTCTCTGGTATCATTAAGGAGGAAAATAAACGCATGAATAAACAGGTGGAAACTATCCTGCAATCTGCCCTCCTGGAGAAAGATGAAATCGGACTGAAACTACAGGCAATGGATGTGCATTACGTTATTCAACATACGGTGGATAACTTACAGTTGCAATTGGCTAACAAAAATGGTGTGGTGGATCTCCAACTGAATGCAGTAAACCCTGTAATCATGGCGGATGATGTGCATTTCTCCAACGTGGTTTTCAACCTCCTGGACAATGCCATCAAATATTCGAAAGAAAACCTGGAAGTCACTATCAACACTTATAATACTCGCAAAAGCTTATTCATCATCATTACCGACAATGGTATTGGGATGAGTAGAGATACTATTTCGCGTATCTTTGAGAAATTCTACCGCGCACATACCGGCAACGTCCACAATGTAAAAGGTTTCGGCCTTGGACTTAGCTATGTGAAAGCGATTGTAGATGCTCATCACGGTAAAATCAAAGTGGAAAGCGTAGTAGGTAAAGGCAGTAAATTTACCCTCGAGTTTCCACAGGAATAGTAAAAGGAATAGCGCATGATCTTAAGTGAAAAGGAAACACAGCACTTTAAAAATTCTATAGCCGTACCCGGTTTCGGAATGGCTATGCAGGAAAAACTGAAACTCTCCCGTGTGTTGGTAATTGGCGCCGGCGGCTTGGGAAGCCCCGTCATTCAATATCTGGGAGCTAGTGGCATAGGTATTATCGGTATTGCAGATTATGGCGTGATCAATGCCGAAGATATGCACCGTCAGCCTATTTTTCATGTTCAGGATGTGAAAAAACATAAGGCGAAAATGGCTGCCAGTCGACTGTATGGAGTAAATCCATTTGCAAGACCTTTCCCTTTCCTCTTACAGGCAAAGCCTGAAACAATGGCGTACCTGTTAGATGGGTTCGATATAGTGATTGACTGTACCCAGCATCATGGCTCGCATCTCCTGATAAACGACGCTTGTATTCAACATAACAAACCATTGGTAATTGGTGAAGTACATAACTGGATGGCTTGGTATGGCGGTTTTAATATGCCCATGCTAGACGGTACTGTTTCTGCTTCTTATCGTTGTGCCCTGGATATCACAGACGATTACCGCAATTTTGATGCAGGCGCATTAGGTGTTACCCACGGTACTACGGGCATGCATATGGTAACGGATGTGATCAAATACTTGATAGACGTACCTATCGGCCTAACCAATAAAATCTATGGTATCGATTATCTGCACAATACCACTACTGTACACGATTTGACTGCCAACAAAGAACTGATAGCTGCCACCAAGGCAAACGGCCTCCTGTCCGCAGATGACTACGGACTGGAAATCGTTCCGGATGTAGAGGATTAATCTTCCTGGAGTTTCAGGACGGTTTTGGACTCACCTATTTTCAGGTGATGTTGCATACCCAGCTTAACGGCATAGTTTTCTGCCTGATGACCAATTGGGAAATTGAAGCATACTGGGTAATCATATTCCTTGACCATATTGCGAATAATTTCATATTCAGTCTGGCCGAACGGAGTACTATTTTCTTTACCTTCAGTAAAACTGCCAACTACTAGTCCGGCCAGCTTATCCAGCCATCCGGCCCTTTTCAGGTTGTACATTAAGCGGTCTACATTATACCTGTATTCGCCGATATCTTCCAGTAGGAGAATTTTTCCTTTGGTATTCACCTGAGATGGCGTGCCAGAAACATTGGCTAGTATGGAGAGATTACCGCCTACGAGTATGCCGGAGGCACTTCCTTCGCGGTTGAGCTCATGACTAGGTGTATTGTAGCTGTATTTTTTTCCTTTCAGTACTTGTTCCAGGCTGTGCACATATGGATCTTCCACGGTGTCTGCGGTAATTCCGCTGCACATCATGGAGTGAATAGTGGGGATACCATAACGTTCCTGGATATGTGAATGCAAAGTGGTCACATCGCTGTAGCCACAGAGCCATTTGGGATGTTTGCGGAATTTTTTGAAATCCAGTTTGTCTAAAATACAAACCATGCCGTAGCCGCCACGGCCAAAGACGATGGCTTTGATTTCGGGATCATCCAGCATGTCTTGCAGCTCTTCCAGTCTGAGTTCATCTGGGGCAGAGAAATTATGGAAACTGGTTCCAACGGTAATGCCTAAATGCACCCGGAACCCCCAGGAGCGCAATACCTCTGCCGCATATTCCGCTGCTGCCAGTTCCATTTTACTACTGGAGCAGGTTACGCCAATTAAATCACCTTTTTTCAGATATGGTGGAATTTTTACCATTGTAGTTTTGTTTACCTTTGCAAGATTGGGCCGTTTTTCTGGACGGTCCGCCCGGACTAAGTTGATGAAATGTATCGGCTATTCCAAAAACACAGTCATAATTAGAATTTATTTAAGTATTCTTTAAGATAGTATGGCAAAATTTAATAGATATTTAATAACTGCGGCATTACCGTATGCCAATGGACCTGTTCACATAGGTCACCTGGCAGGATGTTACATTCCAGCAGATATCTACGTGCGCTATCTCCGCGCTAAAAAAGCAGACGTGAAATTCGTTTGCGGTACCGATGAACACGGCGTGCCTATCACCATCAAAGCGATGAAAGAGAATGTTACTCCGCAAGATGTGGTAGACAGATATCATAAGATCATTGGAGATAGTTTTGCTGCCATGGGTATATCTTTCGATATCTTCTCCCGTACCAGCAATCCTGTTCACCATAAAACGGCTGCTGATTTCTTCCTGAAAATGTACAATGATGGCCTTTTCGAGGAAAAAGAATCAGAACAGTTCTACGACCCTAAAGCCAATATGTTCCTGGCGGATCGCTATATTATCGGTACCTGCCCTCATTGCGGTAACGATAAAGCATATGGCGACCAATGCGAAAAATGTGGTAATAGCCTCAGTCCAGATGAACTGATCAACCCGCATTCCGCTCTCAGCGATGCAGCTCTTGTGAAAAAGACAACCAAACACTGGTACATGCCGCTGCAGAACTATGAACCATGGCTGAAAGAATGGTTGGTAGAAGGCCATAAAGACTGGAAAAATAACGTATACGGACAGTGTAAAAGCTGGCTGGACACCGGTCTGCAAAGCAGAGCCATGACCCGCGATAGTAACTGGGGTATTAAAGTGCCACTGCCAGATACAGAAGGTAAAGTTTTGTATGTATGGTTCGATGCACCTATCGGTTATATCTCCGCTACCAAAGAACTGACCGAAAATTGGGCCGATTACTGGTGTAAAGATGATACCAAACTGGTACACTTCATCGGTAAGGATAATATCGTTTTCCACTGCATTATTTTCCCATCTATGCTGAAAGCGCACGGTGGATTTGTATTGCCGGAAAATGTACCTGCCAATGAATTCCTGAACCTGGAAGGTGAAAAAATATCTACCTCCAGAAACTGGGCAGTATGGGTAAATGAATACATCGCGGATTTCCCTGATCAACAGGATGTACTGCGTTATGTGCTCACCGCCACGGCTCCTGAAACAAAGGATAACGATTTCACCTGGAAAGATTTCCAAGACAGAAATAACAGCGAATTAGTTGCCAACCTGGGTAACTTCGTAAACCGCACCATGGTGCTGATGCACAAACTCTGCGGTGGTAAAGTACCTGTGTTGCATGCAGATCTCGTAAATGACGATGATCGTCAGATGATCAGTGAATTTGCAGCAGCAAAAGAAAGAGTAGAAGCAGCACTGGAAGCTTATAAATTCAGGGAAGCATTGTCAGAAGTAATGGCCCTTTCTACAAAAGGTAACCAATACATGCAGCGCAATGAGCCATGGATTCTGGCGAAAGCAATTGAAAGGTTGAACAAAGGTGAAGTACTGGAAAAGTATACTACTGATGATTTACAAATGCTGCAACAGCGTATTGATATCTGCCTGCACATCTGTCTTCAGTTAACTGCTAACCTGGCAATCCTTATCAATCCATTCCTGCCATTTACTGCGAAGAAAATGATGCATATGATGAAAGTAGTAGATCGTATGCTGGATTGGGAAAATGCCGGATCTGCAAAACTGTTGAGCGTGGGCTATACATTGCGTGAACCTGAACTGCTCTTCAAGAAAATTGAAGATGAAGCCATCCAGGCACAATTGGCCAAATTGGAAGCATCCAAAGTTGCCAATGCGGCCGCTGCTCCTGCACCTGTAGAAGCAGAAAAACCTGCTGCTCCAGCTAAACCAGAAATCCAGTATGATGATTTCGCGAAATTGGATCTGCGCGTAGGTACCATCCTTCAGGCAGAGAAAGTCGAAAAAGCAGATAAACTGTTGAAATTATTGGTAGACATTGGTTCTGAACAACGTACAGTCGTTTCCGGTATCGCCATGCACTTCAAACCAGAAGAAATCGTAGGCAAACAGGTAACTCTCGTGGCTAACCTGGCCCCACGTAAAATGCGTGGTATTGAAAGTCAGGGTATGATCCTCATGGCGGAAGATAACGGTAAACTCATATTTGTCAACCCATCCGAAGCAGTGAAAGCTGGTAGTGGTGTAAGTTGATTCCTTACCAGATAAATATATAGGCTGACTAAAAAGTTAAAGAAACTTTTTGGTCAGCCTTTTTTAATGGTTAATCCGCTGAAAATGTACTGTTATAGCGCATTTTCAGCGGATTTTTTATACTGGCATACTGATAATAATCTTTCCTCGAGTAGTACCTTTCTGTTGTTCAGCAAAGGCGGCTTTCATAGCTGTAAAAGGAAATATACTGTCGATGGTGGTAGTCACACTGCCATCCTGTAACAGTCTGGCGATATCTTCAATGTCGCTTTCAGTAGATGTTACCATTTTGAAAGTGGCGTTGAGTCCTTGCTCCTTGTAAAGTTGCTCCTGATGGGCGGTCAGACGGGATGGGAGATAAAAAAGAGGGGAGCCTGGTTTCAGGTGTCGGGAGAACCAGGTGGCAGGATTGCGGCCACCAGCATCCACCACCAGGTCCAACTGCAATGGAGCCGCAGTATCCGTATCGAAGGTGGCATATTCCAATATTTCATCGGCGCCCAGTTCTTTTGCCAGTGCAGCATTGGCCGGATTGGTCAGCGCGATAACGTAAGCTCCTAGGTGTTTGGCCATTTGCACGGCATAATGCCCTACGCCGCCTGTGGGTGCAGTGACCAAGATACGATCTCCTGGCCTAACGGTATAATGCGTTGTAAGGCACTGCCAGGCGGTAACCGCCGCCAACGTGGCGCCCGCGGCAACTTCAAAGCTCACCTGTGCTGGCTTCAAAGCCAGATGCGCTGCCGGTGCAGCTACATATTCCGCATATGCTTTACCGTGACCAGGGAAATGTACCATACCAAATACCGCATCGCCGACTTTGAATTTGGTCACATTATTACCAACTGCTGTTACGACGCCGGCAAGGTCCCAACCCAGGATAATCGGTGAAACGCCGTCAAATGCCGGCGCCGCGCTGGCACGTAGCCGCTCCCCATCACGCACTATGGTATAGTCTTCTAGTGTTTTATAATCTACCGGGTTAATAGCCAGGGCATGTGTCTTTACCAGCACTTCATCAGGGGCTATTTCGGGAATGGCTGTTTCAGTTAATTCCAGCGTAGCAGTTGGATCGAGTTTTTCTAAAACAATTGCTTTCATTTTGGGAAAATTTTAATGCTGTCAAAGGTAGCTGGCCGATAACTGGTGGAGCGGTAAGCAAAACGGGAATAACAGTAACGAGATGGGATGCCCCAATGGAGAGAGCGTTTGAATAAGTAAATTAGCAGTATGGAAAAAGTACATGCCCCTTTCAATATCAGTCTGGAAACACTGGATTACTGGGAAAAAAGGAACCGCAGAAATAACTTCTTTGAATTGGTATATATTCTCGAAGGGAGTGGAGAACAGTGTGTCAATTATAGCCAGATCCCTTATAGGGAGGGTAGTATCTTCCTCTTACCTGCCTCTGATTGCCATACCTATAAAATCGCGGAAAAAACTACTTTCCTGTTTATCCGTTTTACAGCTACCTACTTTTCCAGTGAGGAAGATTGTGTAATTGACTTCGGCAAATGGTTTTGCCGGCTCAATTTCATTATCGGCAATTATAACCGGCTGCCGGGTGAATTAATCCAGGATCCACTGGATAAGCAGCATCTTGTACAGCAGTTACAGTTCCTGATGATAGAAAATAAGCGCAACGATTCCCATACTCGCCGCATCATACAGGCCACGATGATTACCGTGCTGGAACTGATTGCCCGCAACGTGGCTGCCGCCATATCACCCCAACCCCTATACGAAGAAAAGAAATTCGCGGATATGCTGTTGCACATCCAATATCATCTGCTCGATGAAGAGATGATCTCTCCACAATATCTAGCAGAACGTTTTCACATATCAACCAGCTATTTCAGCGAATACTTCAAACGTAACGCACACGAAACCTACCAGGAATTTATCTTGAAATCCAAGCTGAAACTGGCAGAAGCCAAAGCATTATACACGGATATTCCATTTAAGGAGATCGCATACGACCTGGGCTTTACAGACAGCAGCCATCTCAATAAAATGATGAAACGCTTTTACAACAAAGGTATGTCTGCCATCCGGAATAGTGCTATAGCCACTGGTCATCCGGCCTGAGCTTTTGCCAATAGAACAAAGATGGTTGGGGTATGCCCGGGAGCAAGATAAATACTGGATTTTTTAACATCCTCACTTACTTTTATCCCCCAAAAAATCCTAAATTCAAGAATCTAAAAATATTGTTTGTATTCACTAACAGATTAAAGCTGGCCGTAATATGCAAAGACACATCAATAAAGTAGCCGTACTGGGCTCTGGGGTTATGGGTTCAAGGATTGCCTGCCATTTCGCAGGTATTGGCGTTCAGGTACTGCTGCTTGATATAGCACCGAAAGAACTGAATGATGCAGAGAAGAAGAAAAACCTCACATTGGATAGTCCTGCTGTGAAGAATCGAATTGTGAATGACGCCCTCCAAGCAGCTGTTAAATCAAACCCATCGCCTGTTTTCACAAAAGATGTGATCAAAAATATCAAAACAGGGAACTTCACGGATGATATGAAGCGCATTGCAGAATGCGACTGGATCATAGAAGTAGTGGTGGAAAACCTGGCTGTTAAGAAAATAGTTTTCGAACAGGTAGAACAGTTCCGCAAACCAGGTACGCTGATTACCTCCAATACTTCCGGTATTCCTATTCACCTGATGGCGGAAGGACGTAGCGAAGATTTCCAGAAACATTTCTGCGGTACCCACTTTTTCAATCCTCCTCGCTACCTGCGTTTGCTCGAAATAATTCCTACTCCTCATACAGATCCTACAGTGATCGATTTTCTGATGGAATACGGAGATTTATATCTCGGGAAGACAACCGTTCTCTGTAAGGATACACCTGCATTTATCGCCAACCGTGTTGGGGTGTACTCTATCATGGCTATTTTCCATATCATGCAGGAAATGGGACTGGGTATAGATGAGATAGATGCGCTGACAGGGCCTGTAATTGGTCGCCCTAAATCGGCCACTTTCCGCACCGCCGACGTAGTAGGAATCGATACCCTCGTGAAAGTAGCGAAAGGCGTGCTGGAAAACTGTCCAGATGATGAAGCGATATCTATCTTCAAAATTCCTGATTTCCTCCAGAAAGTGGTGGATAACAACTGGCTGGGAGATAAGACCGGCCAAGGTTTCTATAAGAAAACCACCGGTCCTGGTGGTAAAGAAATCCTCACGCTGAACCTGCAAACCATGGAATATGGTCCTAAGCAGAAAGCGAGATTTGGCAGTATTGACGCCGCCAAGCCAATTGAAGATCTCAAACAGCGATTGAAAGTGCTGGCTGCCGCTACAGATAAGGCCGGACAGTTCTATCAACAATTCCATGCCTACCTGTTTTCTTACGTTTCTCATCGTATTCCTGAAATAGCGAATGATCTGTATAAGGTGGATGATGCCATGAAAGCGGGCTTCGGATGGGAAATAGGACCTTTCGAAAGCTGGGATCTCCTCGGGGTGGAAGCTTGTACCAAACAGTTGGAAGAGAAAGGCCTTACAGTTGCGAGCTGGGTGAAAGATATGCTGGCAAAGGGAATCACGTCTTTCTATAAAGTTGAAAACGGTAAAAAATTCTACTACGATATTGCTTCCCAAGCCTATAAAACACTGCCTGGTGAAGGCGCGTTCATCATCCTCGAAAACTACTCCAGTAATGTGATCTGGAAAAATAGTGCGAGCAGATTGGTGGACATCGGCGATGGCGTAGTGTGCTTCGATTGGCAAACAAAAATGAACACCATTGGCGGGGAAGTGCTAGAAGGCCTGAACAAGGCGGTAGACCGCGCAGAGAAAGATTTCCGCGGACTCGTAGTGGCCAATGATGGCGCTAATTTCTCCGCAGGAGCCAATGTAGGAATGATTTTCATGATGGCCGCAGAGCAAGAGTTTGACGAGCTGGATATGGCCATAAGGTTGTTCCAACGTTCCACTATGCGTTTGCGTTATTCCAGCATACCCGTTGTTGTAGCGCCGCATGCGCTCACACTCGGCGGTGGTTGCGAAATGGCACTACATGCTGATAAAGTACAGGCAGCAGCCGAAACTTATATCGGTTTGGTAGAACTAGGCGTAGGCTTGATTCCTGGCGGTGGCGGCACCAAAGAAATGACCCTTCGCGCCAGCCTCGAATTCAAAGAAGGACGCATTGAAGAAGAACCACTGAAAGATTATTTCATGACCGTAGCCACCGCTAAAGTAGCTACTTCTGGTTTTGAAGGTTTTGATATGGGGGTCTTGCGCAAAGGTCATGATGAAGTTACCATGAATCCTGGCCGTTTGATTGCAGATGCGAAACGTAGTGTGATTGCATTGGCAGATGAAGGCTACACCAAACCAGTGGAAAGAACTGACATCAAAGTAATGGGCCGCAGTGCACTGGGAGCATTACTGGCAGGGATATACGCGATGAAGTTCGGAAACTATATTTCTGAACATGATGAGAAAGTAGCGCAGAAACTGGCTTACGTAATGTGTGGCGGAGATCTGACCGAGCCTGCATTTGTAAGCGAGCAATACCTGCTGGACCTGGAACGCGAAGCATTCCTGAGTCTTTGTGGAGAACGCAAAACCCTAGAAAGATTACAAAGCGTCATTAAAACCGGCAAACCAGTCCGGAACTAATAAACCTATGTCTATATTATCCTTACAAGGCATCTCCAAAAGGTATGGTGCCATCCAGGCGCTGTCCGGTGTATCATTTGATGTTCCACCCGGCAGCGTCTTCGGAGTTTTGGGCCCTAATGGTAGCGGAAAAACAACCCTACTGGGCATCGTAACCGATGTCCTGAAAGCCGATGAAGGCAGTTTTCAACTGTTCGGTACTGCCGCTACTGCCGTACAAAGGCGTAAAATAGGTACCCTGCTAGAAACCCCTAATTTCTATCATTATCTCAGCGCCTGGAAAAATCTGGAAATCTCCGCATCCATCAAGCAACGCGGAAAAGAGGATATTGAACGCGTACTGAAAGTGTGCGGCCTCTATGATCGCAGAGATAACGCATTCAAAACCTATTCCCTCGGGATGAAACAGCGCCTGGCCATAGCTTCCGCATTATTGGGAGATCCGGATGTACTCATCTTGGATGAACCTACCAATGGCCTGGACCCCGCTGGGATCGCCGAAGTGCGCGCTCTCATCCACGACATGGCCAAAGTGGGAAAAACAATTATTCTCGCCAGTCACCTGTTGGATGAAGTAGAAAAAGTATGTACCCATGTGGCCATCCTGCAAAAAGGGAAGCTGCTTTTATCCGGATCGGTGAATGAAGTGATCCAACGCACGGATTTCGTGGAACTAGCAGCAGGCAACAATGAGGAACTGGTGAAATTGATGCTGCAATATCCCGGTTGTACCAGTGCCGTTATCAACAACGATAAGGTCATCGCTTCCTTTGCGACAATTCCCGATCCCGCCGCCATCAACGGCTGGTGCGCCAATCATGGCGTATGGCTCAAACATTTACAATTGCGTAAAAAATCGCTCGAAACTGCATTCCTGGAAATCACCCATACCGTTGCCTCATGAAACAAATCATTCTTGCCGAATGGCTTAAATTAAAATACTACCGTACCTTCTGGGTGATCTTAATCCTGTCTGTATTATTACCAATTGCAGGAAATTATATCGTCGCTGAAATCATCAGCAGCAAAGAGTTAAAACAAGCACAGCTATTACTGGGCGGCCCTTTTAGCTTCCCGGATGTATGGCAGACGGTTGCTTGTGTTTCCAGTTTTATTTCCGGTTTATATGGAATATTGCTGATTATCATCGTTACCAACGAGTATACTTTCCGTACCAATCGCCAGAATATCATTGATGGCTGGGAACGTAAAGACTTCCTGGTGGCAAAACTATACTGGGTAATGAAACTGGCTGTTTTATCACTGGTAATAGTGGCACTCATTGGAATGTTCATTGGTACTATTTATGGCAGCAAATCATTTTCTATAGAAGGATTCAGGTATGTTTTCTATTACTTTATGCAGGTAATGGTACAACTGATGATTGCCTTACTGATCGCCGTATTTGTAAAACGATCAGGTTTAAGCATCGTGATATATTTCGCATATGTTATGATGATTGAACAAATGCTGGTATTCCTGCTGAAAAGATACGTCGGTGATATTGGTGGCTTATTGCCCTTACAGGCGGGGGATGAACTATTACCATTCCCAGGTACCAAAATGGCGTCAAATATCGCTGGTTTTGGTCCTGCTTACGATACTTATGTGTATATCCTCGCTATGATAGGGTATATCGCTTTGGGTATCTGGCTGATTTTCAGGAAAGTAACGCGCACAGATCTATAAATGAATCAATATATTTTACATTCTTTTAAAACAAAATGTATCGGATAGCGCGTAAATTTGTGAAGAATGTAAAAAAGTGAATTATGGCTGAACAGGAAAAACTCATACTGGTAACAAACGATGATGGTATCACCGCTCCGGGCATCCGTGCGCTGATAGAAGCAGTACGCCCGCTGGGTAGAGTGGTGGTAGTAGCGCCAGACAGCCCACAATCGGGCATGGGGCACGCTATCACCATTGGAGTGCCACTGCGCTTAAACCAGGTGGAAATCTTTGAAGGTGTGGAAGCCTGGCAGTGTTCCGGTACGCCTGTCGACTGTGTGAAACTGGCGAGAGATAAAATCCTGGGCCGTAAACCCGATATCTGCGTGAGCGGTATCAATCATGGCGCTAATCATTCAATTAATGTAATTTACTCCGGAACGATGTCCGCTGCAATGGAAGCCGCTATTGAAGGAATTCCATCTGCTGGGTTCTCATTCCTGGAATATGACTATAAGGCCGATTTCTCCCTGCCTGCGAAGGTAGCACGAGACATAACCGAACGTATGCTGCGCAATAACTTGCCGGCAGGTACCCTGTTTAATGTCAATATCCCCATTGTGGAGGAGAAAGACTTTAAAGGCATTAAGATCTGCCGACAGGCAGATGCCAAATGGGTGGAAGAATTTGATGAACGCAGAGATCCTCACGGCAAAAAATACTACTGGCTGACCGGCGAATTCAAAAACCGCGATGCAGGCGAGGATACCGATGTATGGGCACTGGAAAACAATTATGCTTCACTGGTTCCGGTTCAGTTTGATCTGACCAACTACAAGTTGAAAAAAGAACTGGAAGAAAAGTGGAAGGATTTTTAGCAATCAGACTGGATTTCATTTTATCGCCATTATAAATATGCTATGTTTAAGAAAGACAATTTACCATTAGGGATCATGCTAGGACTGCTGACGCCCGTCTTTGCATTTTTTCTGTACTATCTACTAGCAGTGCGTCCATCGCATATAGACTTTTTTCAATTCCTCAGTGAACTGAAAGGAAACTATCACCTGATACCCAAATTAACCAGTATTTGCCTGCTGTTAAACGGACTTGTGTTTTATCTTTACACTCGTGTCAGGAAAGACGTAACCGCCAAAGGCATTTTCCTGGTAACCATGCTGTATGCGATTGCCATATTGCTGATGAAATTGATCAGATAATTTTTAACAGACACCAGATTGAAATATTACATTATTGCGGGAGAGGCTTCAGGGGATTTACACGGTAGCAACCTGATAAAACAATTGAAGAAACAGGATACCAGCGCGAATATACGTGGCTGGGGTGGCGATATGATGGAAGCCGCCGGAGCCAACATTGTAAAGCATTACAAGGAACTGGCTTTTATGGGCTTTGTGGAAGTATTGATGAACCTGCGCACCATCCTTCGCAATATCGATACCTGTAAGAAAGATATTGATGCTTTCAAACCTGATGTGCTGGTGCTAGTGGATTATCCCGGTTTCAATATGCGCATTGCTGAATGGGCCAAAACCCAGGGCTACAAAGTAGTGTACTATATTTCTCCACAAGTATGGGCTTGGAAAGAAAATCGTGTTAAAAAGATCAGACGTACAGTAGATAAAATGCTCTGTATCCTGCCTTTTGAGCAGGAATTTTACCATAAATGGAACTATGAGGTGGAATATGTCGGTCATCCCCTAGTGGAGGTGATAAAGGCAGAAAAATCCAAACCCGCAGATGCGCCATTGGCCAATAAGCCTATCATTGCTGTGCTGCCAGGCAGCCGCAAACAGGAAGTCAGTGTGAAATTGCCTATCATGCTGACAATGGCCAAACATTTTCCTGAATATCAGTTTATTGTTGCCCAGGCCCCTAGCCTGGACGACGATTTCCTGCAAAGCCTCACTGGAGAACATCCCAATGTATCCATGGTGAAAGGAAAAACTTATCCACTGTTGCGTCAGGCTACTGCTGCACTGGTGACATCTGGTACCGCCACCCTGGAAACAGCTTTATTTGGCGTGCCTGAAATCGTTTGCTATAAAGGAAATCCGGTTTCCTATATTCTTGCGAAAAATTTGATTAAAGTAAAATATATCTCCCTAGTCAACCTCGTCATGGACAAACTGGTGGTGAAAGAACTCATCCAGAACGACCTTACCGAGGCGAATCTGCTGAAGGAACTCACTGCCTTATTGAAGGATGATAACCGTCGGAAAGAGCTATCTACCGACTATGCCGCGCTTTGGCATAAACTGGGTGAGAAAGATGCCAGCCATCGGGCGGCAGAAGTAATTTATGATTTTGCACGTAGCTAAAAAATTGGCTCGCAAAGGCGCAAAGAAAAATAAAGATGGTGTTTTGTTGTTTTAGGCCGCAAAGGTCATTTATGATACTTGTTATCTGTATTTTATAGATTGAAATTAGTATAGCTTTCTTTATGACTAATACAACAAAACATCATCAAACAATGAAAAATAATCCTTTGCGCCCTTTGCTTCTTTGCGCCCTTTGCGTGAACAATCCGCGTTAATGCCTTCTGATTAATCGAATAATCATTATTATAATTGCAATGATAAACAGCAATATGCTGATGCGGTTCATCCCGTGCATCATTGCCACATAGCTCGTTTTCGGTGCATTAGGGTCCTTCTTTCCTATATAGAGATATCTTAGTATTTGTTGCCAGATGCTTTTCATACTGTAAAGATCGGAAAAGTATTATTTCCGATTCTCTCTGAGATTGTTATTTTTGAACCTATCCAAACCACTCGTATGAAAATGAAACTGATAGGTCGCAGGTTGCTGGTGATCTTTTTTTTAACATGTTTTACTAAATCGATTTACTCACAAAATATTGAGATAAATCGCGGCTGGGAATTTGCAAGGGCAGATGAACAGATCTGGCGTGCTGCAACCGTTCCTGGTACAGTACATACAGACCTGATGGCACAGCAACTCATACCTGACCCATTTAAAGGGACAAATGAAAAAGCCGTACAATGGGTGGATAAAAAAGACTGGTTGTACCGCTGTAGTTTCGATGTGTCGCAGGACATGCTCCAAAAGGACATGCTAGAACTGGAGTTCAACGGATTAGATACGTATGCCCGTGTCTACCTAAATCATCAATTGATTCTTACTACAAATAATATGTTCATCCCCTGGAAAGCGGAGGTGAAAAAATATCTCCATCCAGGTAAAAATGAGCTGCAAATAACGCTGGAAAGCCCTATCAAGCATGATATGCCGTTGTTCTTAAAGGATAGCCTGATCTATCCTGCAGGCAATGACGCCAGTGATATTCCTTTGAGCGTATACGCGCGCAAAGCGCCTTATCACTATGGTTGGGATTGGGGGCCAAGATTGGTAACCAGTGGCATCTGGCGTCCAGTGATACTGCATGCCTGGAATAAAGCGACTATCCGCGATATGGCATTTCAACAGGATATTAAACCTGGTGTGGCCTTAGTGAAAAATACAATCACCGTGGAAGCTGCTGTGGCAGGAAATTACAAGCTGAACGTAGTGGCCGTGTGGAATAGAAAACCGGTAACAAGTATAACGGTGCCGGCTATACTAAAAAAAGGTATCAATGAAATAAATGTACCACTGACAATTAAGCAACCACAGCTCTGGTGGCCTAATGGCATGGGAGCGCAAAATTTGTATCAAGTGAAAGTGAAGTTGTTCGATGAACAACAGGATATTGCTTTTACAGAGAAAAATATTGGTCTGCGTACCATCGAAGTGGTGAATAAACCCGATAGTCTGGGTGAAAGTTTTTACGTGAAAGTCAATGGCCGCCCCGTATTCATGAAAGGCGCCAATTATATTCCCCAGGATAATTTCCTGCCGCGTGTAACAAAAGAAAAATATGCACAACTGTTTAACGATATGCAGGAAAGCCATTTTAATATGGTACGTGTGTGGGGAGGAGGAATTTATGAAGACGACCAGTTCTATGACCTGGCGGATGTTACAGGAATATTGGTGTGGCAAGATTTCATGTATGCGTGTACGTTATATCCATGGGATCCAGCATTCCTGGATAATGCTGCCAAAGAAGCTACAGCTAATATCAACAGGCTGAAACACCATCCTGCATTGGCATTGTGGTGTGGCAACAATGAGGTGGCAGTGGCTATCAAAAACTGGGGATGGCAGAACGGTTACGCCTATACGAATAATCAGTATGAGCACATGATCGCGGGCTACAATAAATTGTTTAAAGAAGTGTTGCCAAAAGCAGTACAGGAGAATGATCCAGGGCGATTCTATTTCCACTCGTCTCCTATCTCCAACTGGGGAACGAAGGAAGACTTCACCAAAGGGGATAACCACTACTGGGGCATCTGGCACGGTATGGAATGGTTTGAAGCTTTTAACACACATATCCCTCGATTCATGAGTGAATACGGCTTTCAGTCGTTCCCCGCGATGGAAACGATCGACAGCTTTGCTACCAAAGCCGATTACAATATTTTCTCCAATGTGATGCAATCACATCAGAAGAGTCCCGCGAAAGGTAATACGGCTATCAAAATTTATATGGATCATTATTACCGTACACCGGTGGATTTCCCGGCTTTTGTATACCTCAGCCAGGTATTACAAGCGGAAGGGATGAAAATGGCCATAGAAGCGCATCGCAGGAATATGCCTTATTGTATGGGGACGTTGTACTGGCAGTTGAACGACTGCTGGCCTGGTCCGTCTTGGTCAGGGCGTGATTATTACGGTCGATGGAAAGCACTGCAATACTATGCCAAGCGCGCCTTTGAACCCGTTATCACCTCTACAGTGGAAGAAAATGGTCAGTTGAACACGTATCTCATTACAGATGCATTTCAACGTGGTAATACTGTTATCAAAATGAAAGCAGTAGACTTACAAGGAAATACTATTTGGGAGAAAAATATCAATAAATATCAATTGCAGGATGATCGTAGTGTGCGAGTAAATAGTGTTCCTGTGAATGAACTGTTGAAAGGAAAACAGCGGAATGAGGTAATATTCTATTCGCAATTGATAATTAACGATAATGTTCTGAATCCTAATCTGTATTACTTTGCAACTGCGAAAGATATTAATTTAACCGATCCACAACTGACTATCCGTTGCCAACCGGGAGCAGTGGGAGAGGTAAAGGTGCTAGTAAAAACAACGCAATTGGCCAGGAACGTATACATTTCCCTGGACGATGCCTCAGATGAACATTTTAGCGATAACTTTTTCGACCTATTACCAGGCGAAGAAAGAACCATCATTCTGCGCACAGCACGTAGTGCAGCAGATGTACAACAGCATTTGAGAAAAACTACTTTGATAGATTCTTATAATCACTGACTATGCGTAAACTTTTAATGGCAGCCGGTTTGGCTTTGGCGGGACTTTCAGCCCAGGCCCAGCACGAGGAGTTGCCTTATGTTCCAGAGCCTGACAAGGCGGTACAACAGAAACTGGATGAGTGGCAGGACTGGAAATTCGGTATGTTGATTCACTGGGGGCCTTATTCCCAATGGGGAGTAGTGGAATCTTGGAGCATCTGTCCCGAAGATGAAGGCTGGTGTCAGCGCAAACCCGCTGGTATTCCTTATTACGACTACCTGCAGAAATATGAAGCACTGGGTAAAACTTTTAATCCAGTGAAATTTAATCCGGAGCATTGGGCGAAAGCTGCCGCAGACGCGGGTATGAAGTACCTCGTTTTCACTACTAAGCACCACGACGGTTACTGTATGTTTGATACCAAACAGACCGATTACCGTGTTACGGCGCCAGGTGTGGCATTCAGCAAAAATCCACGCGCTAATATTGCCAAAGAAGTGTTTGAAGCATTCCGTAAAGCCGGCGTTCACGCAGGCGCTTACTTCTCCAAACCTGACTGGCACACAGAATACTACTGGTGGAGCTACTTCCCACCAAAAGACAGAAACGTGAACTACGATCTGAAAACATATCCTGAAAGATGGAATAAGTTCAAGCAGTATACCTACAATCAGATTGAAGAACTGATGACGGAATACGGTAAACTGGATATCCTCTGGCTGGACGGAGGTTGGGTACGTCCGTTGACGCACCAGACGAAAGAATCGCTGTCTTGGAGCAAAACGCTCCCACAGGATCAGGATATAGATATGCCTAAGATCGCATCTATGGCTCGTAGTCACCAACCAGGCCTGATTGTAGTGGATCGTAGCGTACATGGACAATATGAAAACTACCGTACGCCGGAGCAGCAGATTCCTGATAAGCCACTGAGCTATCCTTGGGAAACCTGCATGACCATGGCTAGTTCCTGGTCTTATGCACCAAACGACAAGTATAAATCTGTAAATACTATTATCCACAACTTGGTTGATATCGTTGCCAAAGGTGGTAACTACCTGCTGAATGTGGGCCCTGGCCCTGATGGAGAGCTGCACGATGAGGCTTATACCACCATGAAAGGAATAGGAGAGTGGATGCATCTGAACGGGGAAGCTATTTACGGTACCCGTGCTGTCGCTCCTTACAAGGACGGCAAGGTTTGCTTCACCCGCAAGAAAGATGGTAGCGTATATGCTATTTACTTGCTGGATGAGCAGGAAAAACTACCGGCTACTATCTCCTTCAAAGGACTTACTCCTGCTAAAAATGCACGTGTGGAAATCCTCGGCGCTGCTGGTAAGCTGGTGTGGAAAACGAAAGACGGAAGTACCGTTATTAACATTCCTACATCCGCTCAGGGTAAAGGTTTAAAACATGCCCTGGCGATTCGTATTTCTGCTGTGGATAAAGTGTGAATTTATGTGAATTGATGTTAATAAATATAAAAGACTGGTAGGGGACCCTGCCAGTCTTTTTTTTGTTTTTTTACGTAGATATAATAAAGCCCCGGATAGACGTTACGATAGGCCATTGATAATCTTAGAGTTAAAATGATACCATTTTGAGTTAATTTATTATTCAGATTAACGATTGATTAACCGCAACTGACAGGAATTTTATAAAAATTGCAGAAGTGGAGATTTTGAGGAATAACCATATTAGACGAAGGAATTAGTATTTGCAAGGATTAGTAATGTGAATAAGACCCCCGCATTAAATCATGAATAAGAACCCTCGTATTTTGTTGGTGGAAGACGACCGTATTTTTGGTGGCTTAGTCAAGCGTCGTCTGGAAGAAGTTGGTTTTCGGGTGGAACATTGCGCTAACGGGGCGCAGGCCTGGAAACTGTTCCAGAAAACAAGATTTGATGTTTGTTTACTGGACATCGTTTTACCCGGGATGAATGGTTTTGAGCTGGCCCGGCAAATAAGAGATAAAAGTACCCTCGTATGTATTATCTTTTTTTCGGCGGAGCGAACGGCCGTTGACGACCGCATTACCTCCTTTGAAATCGGCGGGGATACCTATCTCACGAAGCCTTTCAACATTACTGAATTGATGAAACGGATCTTGGTGTTTTTAAAATATTCCAGACCAATCCGTTCAGACCTGCTCCTAGGCCATTCCATCGACGACTACACCTTCCATTACCGAAAGCTCAAAATTTTTGATAACCGAACCAAATTGCCGGTAGGGAAATTATCCCCCCTGGAAGCGAAGGTGATACGCTATTTTTTCAGCCGGCCCAATGTCATCATCCGACGGGATGAACTACTGATCAAGGTTTGGGGAAAAGATGATTCGCAGAACAGTCGCAGTATGGATGTGTATGTTACCAAAGTCAGGAAGCAAATCCGCGAGTATCTAGATGGTTTCGAATTAGAAACCTATCACAATGCGGGTCTGCGACTGAAAGTGCCGGAAGGAAAGGTAATAGAAAGAATTGCAGTGCCACTGGAGAACCCCTTACGCTTATAAAGTCTTCACTATTATTGTTTTCCCAAGCCGTGTTTCTTTCAGATTATATTTAATCGTAACTTTAAGGCAATGGAAACAGTGGTAGTTCAACAATACAATTTAGACGAAGAGCAGGAAAAAAAGTTAATTGTACGGCATTACCGTGCCCTGCTGAGGGCGCTCAAACCGCGTCTGAAAAAGGGAGACAGGGAGCTGGTACGTACAGCTTTTGAAATGGCAGCGGATGCCCATAGGGATATGCGTCGTAAATCCGGCGAACCCTATATCCTTCATCCGCTAGCTGTAGCACAGATATGCGTGGAAGAAATCGGCCTGGGCGTACGCTCTGCCATCTGCGCACTGCTACACGATACCGTGGAAGATACGGAAGTAACCCTCGAAGATATTACCCGTGAATTCGGAACCGAAATCGCTCATATCGTAGATGGCCTGACCAAAATCAGCACCGTTATTGACTCCAGTACCAGTACTGCACAGGCGGAAAACTTTAAGAAAATACTCCTTACCCTGGCCGATGACCCTAGGGTAATACTGATAAAACTGGCGGACAGACTGCATAACATGCGTACACTAGACAGCATGAGCAGAGAGAAACAACTGAAAATCGCTTCCGAAACAGTATTTATCTATGCTCCGCTGGCGCATCGCCTCGGCTTGTACAATATCAAATCAGAAATGGAGGACCTCTCCATGAAGTACACCGAGCAGCAAACCTATAAAGATATCGCCCGGAAACTAAAAGAAACAAAACGCGAAAGAACCCGTTACATCAACGAGTTCATCAAACCTATAAAGGAAGTACTCCAAGAAGAAGGATTCAACTTTGAAATATATGGTCGCCCTAAATCGATCCACTCCATCCACAATAAAATCAAAACAAAAGGAGTGGCCTTCGAAGAGGTATACGATCTTTTTGCTATCCGTATTATCCTGGATTCCCCCATCGATAAAGAAAAAGCGGATTGTTGGAAAGTATATTCCATCATTACGGATTTCTATCACCCAAGTCCTGAACGTACGCGCGATTGGCTCAGTAATCCTAAGTCCAACGGATACGAAGCCCTACACGTGACTGTAATGGGCCCTCAAGGTAAATGGGTGGAAGTACAGATACGTTCCAAACGTATGAACGACTACGCCGAAAAAGGCGTGGCCGCCCACTGGCGCTATAAGGAAGGTAGCGGTACTCCTCAACAGGAATCCAAGTTTGATCAGTGGTTTATGCAGATCCGTGAGATCCTCAGCAACCCTGATTCCAATACGCTGGACTTCCTCGCAGATTTTAAAAGCAATCTGTTTACTGAGGAAATCTATGTGTACACTCCGAAAGGCGATCTCAAAATATTACCTGTCAACTCAACGGCCCTCGACTTTGCCTACTCCATCCACAGTGCGGTGGGAAATAAATGTATAGGCGCCAAAGTAAATTATAAACTGGTACCCCTGAGCCATAAACTGCGCAGTGGAGACCAAGTGGAAATTATTACCTCCAATAAGCAGAAACCCTCGGAAGACTGGCTAAACTTCGTGCTGACAGCCAAGGCCAAATCCAAGATCAAAGATGCCCTGAAGGAGGAAAAACGTAAGATTGCCATGGATGGTAAAGCTGCGCTCGAACGTAAGCTGGACCATATGAAAATCAACCCCAGTCAGCATAATATCAATGAGCTGGTACAATTCTACAAGCAATCTTCTCCACTAGATCTGTATTACCAGATTGCAGTGAAAAATATCGACCTGAAAGAGCTGAAAGAATTCTCCCTTTTAGGCGATAAGCTGGAACCGCCAAAACCAGCTCCAGTGAAGCAACCGGAACATGTGGCAGAAGAAGCAGTGAAGCATCAGATTCCATCCAAAAAGGATGCGGAGCTGATTATTTTCGGAGAAAGCTCCGACCGCATTGCTTACAAATTGGCCAATTGCTGTCGCCCTATTCCTGGAGATGACGTATTTGGTTTTATCACAGCCAGTGAAGGACTGAAAATTCACCGTACGAACTGTCCGAATGCCGCACAGTTGCTGGCCAACTATGGTCATAGGGTGGTGAAAACCAAGTGGGTGAAAAACCGCGAAATCTCCTTCCTGACCGGTTTACGTATCATTGGTATGGATGATGTGGGAGTTATTCACAAAATTACGAATGTGATCTCCGGTGAACTGAAAGTGAATATTTCCGCCTTGAGTATTGAGTCTAAAGAAGGTCTTTTTGAAGGGCTGATTAAGGTATATGTGCATGACAAAGAAGAGCTGGACGAGCTGGTAGAAAGGCTCAGGAAATTGGATGGAATCCAGTCTGTACAACGATTGGAAGAGTCATGATGTATGTTGTAGACCAAGATTTTTTTACCACATTTAATAACCATTATTTCAACCGTATACTGGTGGCTGATCCCACTGGTATACGGTAAATGATGGCTTTACATCCGCCCTCGGCGGCGTTCCCCAATTTCCTTTGTTTGCGATAGAAATTTGTAATTGTTATAATTCGCTTTAATTTTGCGACTTCTTTAAATGCAACCTCCGATAAATAATTAAATCATTATGGTAGACGTTTTGTTAGGCCTGCAATGGGGCGACGAAGGTAAAGGTAAAATTGTGGACTATTTTGCCGGTAAATACGACGTGATTGCCCGCTTTCAGGGCGGTCCGAATGCAGGACACACATTGTATGTGAATGGACAGAAAGTAGTACTGCGTACTATTCCATCCGGTGTATTCCACGATAACACTGTTAACTTTATCGGTAATGGTGTGGTGCTGGACCCAGTTGCTTTCCAGAAAGAAAGCGAAGATATTTCCGCACTGGGCATCGACCTGACAAAAAATCTTTTCATAGCAGAAAAAACCCATATAATCGTTCCTACGCACAGAGCCCTGGATAAGGCTTCTGAAATATCGAAAGGAAATGACAAGATCGGTTCTACCCTGAAAGGTATCGGACCTGCTTATATGGATAAAACTGGCAGAAACGGTCTGCGCGTAGGAGATGTACTGTCTTCTGAATTCGAGCAGCGCTATGCTAAACTGAAACAAAAACACCTGGAATTACTGTCTCACTTTGATATTAGCGAATTCAGCGCTGATATTGCTGCTTGGGAAGCAGAGTTCTTTGAAGCTGTAAAGTTCCTGAAAACTATGAACGTAGTAGCAGGAGAATATTTCATTAATGAAAAACTGAAAGCTGGTAAGAAAATCCTGGCTGAAGGCGCTCAAGGTAGCATGCTGGATGTGGATTTCGGTACTTATCCTTTCGTAACTTCTTCCAATACCATTTCTGCAGGTGTCTGCAATGGTTTGGGTATTGCACCTCAATGGATTAAGGAAGTAATCGGCGTAACTAAAGCTTATTGCACACGCGTAGGTAGTGGCCCTTTCCCTACTGAGCTCCACGATGCTACTGGTGAAAAACTGCGTGCTGCTGGTCATGAATTCGGCGCTGTAACTGGTCGCCCACGTCGTTGTGGCTGGATTGACCTGGTTGCACTGAACTATACTTGCATGCTGAGCGGTGTAACGCAACTGGTAATGACCAAATCTGACGTACTTGATGAGTTTGATGAAGTGCTGGCCTGCACTGCGTATGAAATCGACGGCAAACAAACAAAACAATTACCTTTCCAAATGACTGGCCTCGACATCACTCCGGTGTATGAAACATATCCAGGTTGGACAGACAAGACTTCTACTAGTAAGCAATTCAATGAGTTACCAAATGAAATGAAATCATTTGTAACTTCCGTAGAGAAATATCTCGGCGTTCCCGTGAAATTCGTTTCCAACGGGCCGGGACGTGACCAGATACTGGAACACTAATTGCAAAAAATTACGGAAAAAAAACGGCAAAAAAAATTTGGCGAATAAAAAAAACTATTAAAACTTTACGGCAAAGAAATAAGTGAACCTATTATGAAATCAAAATCTGATAAAGAGAAAGAGACTAAAAAAACTACTTCTCCTAAGACTGCAAAAGACGCTCCTAAAGCTGCGGCCAAGCCTAAGAAAGAGGTGGATGAAGATGATGAGGATGAAGAGGATGAGGAGGAAACAACTTCTAAATCTTCTGCCAAAAAATCAGATAAATCTACTTCTAAATCTAAGCGTAAGTCAGACGACGATGATGAAGACGACGATGACGGTGATTTCGATGACGCTGATGATGCTGACGCATGGGAAAAGGGAGAAGAAGAGGATTATGATCCTGACTTCGAAGAGTTCGATATTCCTAAATCTAAAGGAAAACGTGGTCGTCCTAGCACCAAAAAGGATGATGACGATGATTTAGGCTTTGATGACGAATTCAAAGATATGGATCTGTTCAACGATCGCTTCGATGACGATGACGATGATTTCTAAGCATTAAATAGATTATTATCAGGATATTTCACACTTTCCCGGTTGATGATCACAAAATATTTAAACAGCAAATGTTGAATTGGTGCTCCCGGTTCAACATTTGTTGTTTATTAGACAATAATGACTATCCCTCGTCTTATCATCAATTCGAAGCTATACTGGCAGCCGACGCAGTTGCAACCCTCCAACTGCCCGCAGGCAACGCCTTTGATGAACTACTGCAGTTTCATAACACTCATCAGGATTGGCTGTTTGGTCACCTGGCCTATGATCTTAAAAATGAAGTAGTTCCTAACTTACATTCCTCCAATCCGGATGGTTCCGGTTTCCCGGATATGTTCTTCTTCCGCCCTCGCATCGTATTGATGCTGGAAAAGAACCAACTCAGTATTGGGATGGAAAATGGAATGCTGGATCAAGCCCGCGAAATTTTCCAGCAATGCCTGGAAATGCCCGCTGCCATTGCAGATCACACTGCGGCTATTTCGCAATCGCTACAGTCACGTCTCCAGCACGATGCTTATATCGATGCGGTAAAATCCCTGCAAGATCACATCCTGCGCGGTGATTGCTATGAGGTAAACTTCTGTAGAGAGAGCTTTATCGAAGATGCAACCGTATATCCACCAGCGTTATACCATCGCCTCAGTACCTTATCTCCGGCGCCTTTTGCGGCTTATTACCGGCTGAACGACCATTACATGGTCTGCTCTTCTCCGGAGAGATTCATGCAGAAAAAAGGCCATAAAATCATTTCCCAGCCCATTAAAGGGACCAGTCGCAAAGACAAGAATCCACAAGTGGACGAAGCCCTGAAAAAGGCCTTGTTCAACAATGCCAAGGAACGTGCTGAAAACGTAATGGTAGTGGATTTGGTAAGAAATGATCTCTCCCATACTGCTGTCAGAGGCTCTGTCACTGTAACGGAACTGTTTGGCATTTATTCCTTCGCGCAGGTACATCACATGATTTCTACTGTGGCGGCAGAACTCCCGCCAGATCTGCCTTTTACGGAAGTGCTGAAACAATCATTCCCGATGGGCTCCATGACAGGCGCCCCTAAAATTAAAGTAATGGAACTGATTGAATCACATGAAAAAAGCAGAAGGGGACTGTATTCCGGAGCAGTTGGATATATCACCCCAGCAGGTGATTTTGATTTCAATGTGGTGATTCGAAGCATTCTGTATAACGCTACTGCGAAATACCTATCTTTCCAAACAGGATCCGCCATTACTTTTTACAGTGATCCAGAAAAAGAATGGGAAGAATGCCTGTTGAAAGCCGCGGCCCTCCGGAGTGTACTCAGCGCTTCGGAAACAACTGTTCCATCGCCTGGTCAATAGTGGGATAGGAAAATTGGAAGCCCGTTTGTTGAATTTTTTCGGAAGACACGCGTACACTTTTCAATACCTCTATACTAAACTCCCCGAGAGCGAGCTTTACGAGTGGAGTAGGCATGTAAGCCAGCATATAGCTCTTGCCTTTTGCAGCCCTGGCCATACTTTGTACCAGTTCCTTATTGGTAACAGGCTGGGGAGCTACTGCATTATAAGTTCCATCCAACTTATCGTTCACAATGGCATTGAAAAATAGGCGCACTAGATCCTGGATATGTATCCAACTGTAATATTGCTCTCCACTACCCATGGCCATTGCAAATCCAAAACGTAAGGGCTTGTAGAATTCTTTCAATGCCCCTCCATCTCTACTTAACACAATGCCTATACGAAATATTACCAGTGGCTTCTCGAGGGATCTAACCTCACTAATGCTTTTTTCCCAGCGCTCCGTGGTACTGCCCAGGTAATCCGTAGCAGCAGGGTCGGTTTCTACAAAAGGATGATCTTTATATGGCCCATAATAACCTGTAGCCGAGGCGCTGATGACCTTTTTAACTTTGTTTGGGGTAGACAACAAGGCCTTGACCAGCAGCTCGCTACTTTGGGTGCGACTATCAACAATTTCCTGCTTGCGGGCGGCTGTCCAGCGTTTATCTGATACAGATGCACCTGCTAAGTGAATAATATAATCTGCCTGCTGCAGAGCAGCAGTGTCTATGGTTTGATGAAGGATGTCCCAGCGGGCATATGTTACCTGTGGGTTGGAGCCTCGTTCCGGTATACGCGTTAGTACAATCACCTTGTACCCTCTTTCCAGCAACAGGGCCGTTAATGCGGTGCCTACCATGCCGGTACCACCGGTTATTAAAACGGTTTCCATTGAAAAATGCTGTTTAAAAATATTTTCCTAAAAGTACACAATAAATCCAGGCTTTTAGTATTTATGTAACGGGGAAACCCGTACGGAATTGTGCACGGAAATTGCTTGTCAATATTCTAAATTTTAATGTAAGTTTGAAAATCATATATGCAGTACACTCCTGCAACACATTACCACAACTTATTGAAATACATCTGACGCATGCATAGACTATACCGCATTCAATTGTTTTTGATAATGCTACTGGCCGGAACTACAGTGATGGCCCAGAAAATAACCTATACCCAGCCGGAAAAGGATGATTTTAAAAACACCGAATTCGAAATTATAGGTAAGGTAGGAGGAAATGTCCTGGTCTATAAATCAGACCGCGGCGCCTATGCAGTGTCGGTATATGATAATGGGATGGAGCTGAAAGAAAGGGTAGCGCTGGACTTTCTTCCTAAGAAGGTAATCAGTATGGACTTTGTAGCTTATCCCAACAAAGTACTCATGATCTACCAGTTTCAGTATAAAGATGCCGTTTACAGCTTCTGCGCTTCTATGAGTCCGGATGCGAAATTCTATTCTGAACCGCTGTTGATCGACTCTACTCGTATCGGCTACTATTCCAAGGAAAACAAAGTGTATTCCATGGAAGTATCCGAAGATAAGAATCGGATCATGATCTACAAGATCAATCAGGATAAGGAAGATAATAACCTTTTCTACACCTTCCTCTACGATAGCACGATGAGCCTGGTGAACAACAGTAAGGTGAGTCTGCCTATGCAGTCAAAGAAGTTCTTCCTGAACAACTTTAACCTTACCAACGACGGCGATTTCATTTTCAATAGACTGGAACGTACCAACAGTAAAGACTATGTGGTAAGTGGTAATATGATCATCAAACATCCGCTGGTGGATAGTTTTGAGGTATCGCCATTACAGTTCCACTCCCAGATGCTGGATGAGATCAAAATGAAAGTGGACAACCAGAAAGGAACGGCACTGATTACCGCTTTCGCTTATAAGCAGAAACGTGGAAATGTAGAGGGAATGTATCTCTACAAATATGATTTTAAAAATCAGAAAACTAATTATGAGAAATTCCTGGCTTTCTCACAGGAACTGAAATCAGCGGCCCGCGATGAATCCAGTACCAATGCTGCTTTTAACGACTACTTCATCCGGAAGGTTATCAACACTGCCAATGGCGGATTCCTGTTGACTGCAGAATCTTTCTCCACTTCCAGCCGCTATCAGCCATGGAACCGCTGGAATTACATGTATGGCAGTCCTTATAGTGGCCTCTATTCTCCCTACTACTATTCTCCGTATTCTCCATGGTACTACAATCCCGGTTACTGGAACAATTCCCAGGGATTGCGCTATCATTATGATAAAGTGATTATAATGTCCTTTGATGAGGAAGGCAATATGCAATGGAACAATTTCATTAACAAAAGCCAGTACGACGATAATGCAGACCTGTATCTGTCTTACATGATGGTGAACATTGGCAGTGAACTGCGCTTCCTCTACAATGATTTGGACAGAAGAAGCTATATACTGATCGACAATAGCCTAGACCCAGGTGGTAAAGTTAACAGGATGCCTACTCTGAGAAATCTGGATAAAGGCTATACCTGGATGCCACGTTACGGTAAACAGATCAGTGGCCATACTGTAGTGATACCATGCATTTACAGGAATTATATTTGCTTTGCTAAAATTGACTTTTAATCACACCTTTGCACTGTGATAAAATTTTTTCGTTCCGGCAACCCACTGACGGTATTGCTGCTGCTGATTTATACACTTGTTGTTAAGTTTTACTACCTATTGCATCCGTCTACATATTTGGCGGATGGGTCAGATGGTTTGTTATATAACCTGTTGGTGAAATGGCTACATGGTCTGGTAGGGCCAAGTCCCGTTTTTTTCACCACGCTGGCCATCTTGTTGATATTGGTGCAGTCGCTCTTGTTTACGAAAATTATCAATCATCACCGGTTGTTTGCCAAGCCTACGTACCTACCGGCGATGTGTTATATCCTCTTTACATCCATGTTGCATAGCTGGAATGTATTTTCTCCAGCGTTGATTGTGAATGTGATCATGCTCTGGGTATTTTCCAGTATGACCTCCCTGTATACGCGTACATCCGCCAGGGACGTGGTTTTTAATATCGGATTTGCACTTGGGGTATGCGGATTATTTTATTTTCCGTCTATCATCTTCTGTCTGTTACTCCTGGTAAGTATGCTGATTATGCGTGCTTTCAGGCTAGCAGAGTGGATTATAGGCATATTGGGGCTGATTTGTCCGTTATACTTAATGGGCACTTATCTCTTCCTGACCAACCAGATTGGCCTGTTGAGAAAGATCCCGAACATTGGCCTTTCATTGCCGTTGATTACCGATTATAAAGTGTGGGGAGCCATGGTGGCCTGTATGCTGTTCTTCATTCTGGGTTGGCTGCTGTTGCAGCGTCCTTTGAAGAAAATGCTGATCCAGGGTAGGAAGATTTGGGCAACGCTGATTGTATACGTGGTCGTAGCGATGTTGATTCCTTTCTTCAATCCGGAGTTTTCTCCTGCCTATTGGGTACTAGCGGTACTGCCTGTTTCTATGTTCGCTGGCAACGTTTTCTGGTGTATCCCTAACGATACTTTTGCCAATGTCGTGCATCTAATTACCTTCTCATATGTGATAGTTATGCAATATTTCAGCTAAAACGAGCTGATAAGGTATTGGTTTTCAGTAATTTGATATTTGAGGATGAACGGCGATGGAAAATTGCGAACGGCGAAGTAATTTTGTCCTTTCCTTGTAGATTTGTCATTAGTGGATTTGCTGATATGAATCACAGGAAAACAGTGAATTTTAAAGCATTTTTTTCTACATAAACACAAAATATTTTCAAATGAAATTTGGTGTTGTCACCTTTCCGGGTTCAAACTGTGATCATGACATGATTGATTCTTTACGTAATGATTTAGGTCAGGAAGTTATAGAGCTGTGGCACAAGGATAAGGATTTGAGCGCATTTACTACAGAAGATTGCATCGTGCTGCCAGGTGGTTTTTCTTATGGCGATTACCTGCGTTGCGGTGCTATTGCTCGTTTCAGTCCTATGATGCAGAGTGTGATCGAGTTTGCTAACAAAGGTGGCCGTGTAATCGGAGTATGTAATGGATTCCAGATTCTGTGTGAAGCAGGTTTGCTGCCAGGCGCCCTGCTGCAGAACCAGAATCAGCAGTTCGTATGCAAAAATGTATTCCTGAAAAGTGAGAATACCACCGCATCCATTACCAAAGATGTAACTGGTCGTGCACTGATGATTCCTATTGCTCATGGTGAAGGACGTTATTATGCAGATGAGGCTACATTGAATGAACTGGCTGAAAACAATCAGATTCTGTTCCGCTACTGCGATGAGTTTGGCAATGTTGTTGACGCAGCTAACCCAAATGGCGCTCTCCGCAATATCGCAGGTATTTGCAATAAAAACCGCAATGTATTCGGTATGATGCCACACCCAGAGCGTGCTACTAATGGCACCCTGCGTAATAGAGACGGACAACTGATATTCCAGAGTCTTATCAATAACAATTAATAAAAATCAAACCACACCAACCAATTAAAAAGCTAAGTATGAAGAAGTTATTAACAGCAATGATTCTGTTTGCGCTGCCATTTCTGGCAAGCGCGCAGATCGAGAATCCAGTGAAATGGAAATTTGCCGCTAAGAAGATTAATGACAACACTTATGAGCTGCACATGACTGCTACTATCGACGGTGGCTGGCATCTGTATGCACAGGAAGCAGGTGAAGGCCCTGTTCCTACCTCTTTCAAATTCACTAAAAATCCACTGGTAACTGCTAATGGTAAAGTGACTGAAGTAGGTAAGCTGCATAAGAACTTTGATAAGAATTTCAATTCTGAACTGAAATACTACGAGAATACTGTAGACTTCGTACAGAAAGTAACTGTGAAAGGTAAAGCTGCTACCAAAGTAAAAGGTTCCGTTGAGTTCATGGTGTGCGACGATCATCAATGTCTGCCTCCTAAAGACACAGAATTCACCATTACTGTTGGAGGTAAATAAATTGTATCTACCTACACATAATAGCAATTTATTAAACGAGTTCCACCCCGCTGGAACTCGTTTCTTGTTTTCTTTGAAAAGTATTATTTAAAGCCTATCTACTTTATGAAGCATTTGCTTTCATGGCTGATCCCTGTCTTCGCATTATTCACAATGCAGGCCAACGCACAGGATCAGAACCCGAAACCAGTGAAGTGGGAATATTCCGCTGAAAAAAAGAACGATTCTGAATATATACTCCATCTGAAAGGTACCATCGAAAAAGGATGGCAGTTGTTTTCCACCACCATGGCGGACGACGCTCCTAATACCCGCGTGGTACTGGACAGCGCTACCAGTAGTGTTGCGAGTATTGTTGGAATAAAAGAAATCGGAAAACTGGATACTCACCAGGAGCCATTATTTGATATGGCAGTTAGCGTTTTCGAAAATAATGTACAACTGGATGTGAACCTGAAAGTAAACGGTACACTGCCAGCCAACGTTAAAGGAAGCGTTAATTACATGGCACTCAAAGGAGAAGAAGCCATTGGACCTGAAGAAGACCAGTTTAAATTCAATAACAAATCCGGAGAGCTGGTAAGTGTAAGCACTGCCCTAAAAGAAGCTACGGGAGATAAGTCGCAATTAAAACGCGCTTCTATCGACCTAAATAATCCGGTAAAAAACTGCGGTGGTACTGGTCAGGAAGGCGGAGAGAAGAAGAGCCTCTGGGGACTGTTTATTCTTGGTATGTTGGGTGGGTTTATCGCACTCTTCACGCCTTGTGTATTCCCAATGATCCCACTGACGGTATCCTTCTTTACCAAGAAATCCCAGGATAAGAAAAAAGGAGTAATGAATGCATTACTATATGGGTTCTTTATCTTCCTGATTTATATCTTGCTGAGTCTTCCGTTCCATTTCCTGGATTCTTTAAATCCGGAAATTCTGAATAACATCTCTACCAATGTGGTGTTAAACCTCGTGTTTTTTGTCATTTTCATTGTTTTCGCTATTTCCTTCTTTGGTTATTTTGAAATAAGCTTACCAAGTGGTCTGGCAAACAAAGTAGATGCAAAAACAAGTGTGGGCGGATTAGTGGGTATCTTCTTTATGGCATTGACCCTGGCCTTGGTATCTTTCTCTTGTACAGGTCCGATTCTCGGTTCCCTGTTGGCTGGTTCCCTGTCTACCGATGGTGGCGCAATGCAACTCACTGTTGGTATGGGAGGCTTCGGATTTGCACTGGCACTGCCTTTTGCATTGTTTGCACTGTTCCCAGGATGGCTGAATTCCCTGCCAAAATCCGGTGGATGGCTGACTTCTGTGAAAGTGGTACTGGGCTTCCTGGAGCTGGCTATGGCTTTGAAGTTCCTGTCCAATGCGGATCTGGTAAAACACTGGGGACTGCTGAAACGTGAAGTATTCTTTGGAATCTGGATTATTATCGGCGTTTGCCTGGTATTATATCTGTTGGGTAAGATACGTTTCCCTCACGATTCTCCTATCAAAAAACTCAGTAAAGCACGTATTATCCTGGCATTGCTGTTTGGTGCATTCACACTGTACCTGATTCCTGGCGTAACCAATACCAAATATGCCAATCGCTCATTGATCAGCGGTTTCCCGCCACCATTGAGCTATAGCATTTATGGTGAAGATGCAGCTAAAGGGGTGGAACCAAATGTCATTAACGACTACGAAAAAGCACTGCAACTGGCTAAAGAACAGCATAAACCAATTTTGTTGGATTTCACCGGATGGGCATGTGTTAACTGCCGTAAAATGGAGGAAAATGTTTGGCCGAATGATGAAGTAAAAGTGCTGATTCAAAAGGATTATATCCTGGTTTCGCTGTATGTGGATGATAGAAAAATGCTGCCTGAAGATCAGCAGTACATCTATACTACCACCAATGGACGTAAAAAGGAAATCAAAACAGTGGGAGATAAGTTTGCCACTATGCAGACAGAGAACTTTGTGAATAACTCACAACCATTCTATGTGTTGATTAGTCCAGATGAGAAACTCCTGACGCATCCTGTTGGCTACACACCAAGTGCAAAAGAATATGCAGATTGGTTGAAATGCGGACTGGAAGCATTCAAGAGTCAGAAATAACAATCACAGTAATGTGGAAACATAAAAAAGACGGCCATTTGGCCGTCTTTTTTACGTTTATATAACTTCAATCAAGTCTATTAGAAGGCGAAATCCGCTACAGCAGCAGCAGCTACTTTCTCCTGTTGGCCTGTCTGTAAGTTTTTAATACTCACTAGATTTTCCTGTAATTCAGATTCTCCGATGATGGCTACAAACGGAATACCGCGCTTATCAGCATATTTCATTTGTTTATCCATTTTGGAAGACTCGTGATAAATTTCTGCGGCAATGCCTTTATTGCGCAGCGCTTGTACATGTCCGAATGCGGCGCGGGCATTAGCTTCGCCGAGGTTCAGGAAGAGTACGCGGGTAGATTGCTGTGCCGTTTCTGGGAAAAGCTTCAGTTCTTCTAGTACATCATAAATACGATCAACTCCAAAGGAAATACCGACGCCGGAAATGCCTGGCAGACCGAAAAGACCAGTAAGGTCGTCATAACGACCACCACCTCCGATACTACCCATTTTAACGGTAGCAGGCGCTTTTACTTCTACAATCATACCTGTATAGTAATTCAGACCGCGGGCCAGTGTTACGTCTACAACAGGAATACTATTGTAGGTGGTATAACCAGAGTTCAGTACAAATGAAAGTTCATCGATACCTTTCTGAGCGGTAGGGCTGTCTTTCAGCAGTGTGCGCAGTTTTTCCAATTTCTCTTCGCTGGTACCATCAATAGCCAGGAATTGTTCAATCGTGTTGATATCCTCAGTAGTAAGGCCTCTTTCAGCGAGTTCTTTACGTACGCCTTCCGCGCCTATTTTATCCAGTTTATCGATGGAGATAGTGATATCTGTAAGGAGACTCGTTTTACCAATTACTTCTGCCAGTCCATAGAGGATTTTGCGGTTGTTCACGCGCAGTTCTACGCCCTGGAGGCCAAGACGAGAGAAAACGGTATCGTAAATGAGCAGCAGTTCTACTTCATTCAGCAGGGAATTGCTACCTACCACGTCCGCATCGCATTGATAGAATTCACGGTAGCGGCCTTTCTGTGGTCTATCAGCTCTCCAAACTGGTTGCATCTGGTACCTTTTGAAAGGCATTGCCAGATCATTCTGGTTCATCACCACGAACCTAGCGAATGGAATGGTAAGATCATAACGGAGGGCTTTTTCACTGAGCGCGCTTACGAGTTCCTTGTTATTGGTCGCCTTTTCAGCATCTGCGAAAATTTCTCCGTTGTTCAGGACTTTAAACATCAGCTTATCGCCTTCTTCACCATATTTGCCTGTCAAGGTCGACAGGTTTTCCATGGCAGGGGTTTCCAGCGGTTGGAATCCGTAGAGTTCAAATACTTCACGGATGGTCTGGAAAATATAATTACGCTTTCTTACGATCACCGGGCCGAAGTCGCGGGTACCTTTGGGAATGCTGGGCTTAATCATTATAAAAAGTTAAAAGTTATTGTTCATTTTTTACTATTCGTTCGCAGGCTTCGTATATTAATCTATATACAGGAGCGAACATGGTATCATCGAAGTATGGATCGGGCACTTCCTGTTTATTTTCCAGCAGGAAATGGACTTTCTGGCGATCGGCTTCATGTCTGGCTTGATGGATAACGTTACTGTAGTTACTGCTATCCATGACGTAGATACGATCGAATCGGTCGAAATCGCTGCTATTAAATTGCTGGCCCCGGTGTCCGGAGATATCGATACCATAGCTCCGGGCGATTTTAATGGATCTACGGTCAGGAGCGTCCCCGACGTGCCAGTTGCCCGTTCCGGCGGAATCGATGTGCCAGTCGTGATGATGATACTCGGTCGCTAGGTGACGCATAATACCCTCCGCAAGGGGGGATCTGCAGATATTACCTAGACAGACCATTAAAATTTTCATGTTAAGGAAATTGAAATTCTGGCCGCAAACCTACAAGATATTATGGAAATCTGCATTGATTTGCATCTAATAGGTAGGTAATGAGATTATTGAAAGAAAAATCTGCTTAAAAAATGTTATTTGTTGAAAAAATGCCTCAAATTGCCGCTGGTTGTGTAATTGAGTGTATATTTAGCAGGTTTTTTTAACAAACTTCTAAAAGTTCATATACCTGATTAAAAAATATTTTTTTGTATACTTGTAAATCGCAATCATAGAATGATGCAGGACGAACGAACAAATAGACGTATAGAAAATAAGTATAGACCAATAGGCGAATTAGTTAGAGGATTATTCTTTCTTCTCTTTGGTCTTTTCGCGATTTTCGCACAAAAATTAGGCTTTGGAGAGTTCCGTTTACCGCCGCAGTGGATGACATTTTTGGGAATTGCACTGTGTATTTACGGTCTCTTTAGAGTTTATAATGGAGTGAAAAAACTTTTTTTTAACGGGAAATAGCGAAAGGAGGTTTGTTTATGGGAATACTCAATTTTACTAAAACGGCGGCGGCCTGTATGATAGCGATGATTGCTATGGCTGCTTGTAATAACAAGACTGGTAAACAGAAGATAGACACGCCAACCGAAGGAACCATCCGGATCAGTGTTGATGAAACATACCAACCGCTGATGGAAGCTGAGATCAAAGTATTTCAGTCTTTGTATCCAAAAGCGCATATTATTGCAGAATACAAGCCGGAATCAGAATGTTTTAAGGATTTGTTGGACGATAGTTCAAGACTGATAATTGTTACACGCGAATTTAACCAACAGGAAAAGGATTATTTTAATCAGCAGATCAAGATTAAGCCACGTAGTATGTTACTCGCCTGGGATGCGTTGGCGCTGATCGTTAATCACAGCAATCCAGATTCTATACTTACCATGGACCAGGTAAGGAATGTGATGGATGGCACAGATACTGAACGTAAATGGCAACTAGTGTTTGATAATGCCAACTCAAGCACGGTTCGATATATAAAGGACTCCATCAACAAAGGTAAAGCGTTACCTGCCAATACTATGGCGGCAAAAACCAATCCTGAAGTAGTGGGTTACGTTACAAAGAATAAAGATGCCATTGGAGTTATAGGTGTTAGCTGGATCTCCGATCCGAACGACTCCCTGTCACTGGCCTTTACCAAAGACGTCACAGTAGCCAAATTGAGAGCTGATGGCTATTCTGAATTTGTAAGACCTTACCAGGCTTACATTGGAATTGGTAGCTACCCATTGAAAAGAGGTTTCTTTTATTGTTTGAGAGAACCATACAGTGGACTTGGCTCGGGGTTTGCCACATTCCTAGGGAGCTATGAAGGACAGCTAGTAATCAAGCAGTTCAGATTGTTCCCGGCCAGATTGAACGTAGTTTTCAGAGAGGCCAACCTGAAGTAGAAAAACACAACTAAAAATTTAAAAAAATCAGATTGCAAATGAACAGACGGAAAAGTTTAATCGTAGCAATGCTGTGCGCTGCATCCAGCAGTGTGATGGCTCAATCTGTAGAAGATGGATTGAAAGACCTTTATTACGGAAAGAATCTATCTGCAAAACAGAACTTCGAAAAAGTAATTGCTGCGAAGCCAACAGAAGACAAAGCCTATTATTACATGGGTATAGCACAACTGGCCATGGGTGATCAGGCTGGTGCTGCTGCCACTTTCCAGAAAGGTTTGCAGGCTGTTCCTACCTCTGCATTACTGCAAGTGGGTATGGGCCGTATCGACCTGTTGAATGGTAACGCTGCTGCTGCCAAACAAAAATTTGAAGGCGCAAACGCTGCTACTCAAGGAAGAGATGGCGATGTGGCACGAGCTATCGCTGATGCCAACACAGAAGTGAAAGGTGGTGATCGCCCTTACGCATTGAGCGTAATGGAAAAGCTCCTCAATAACGAAGGACGTAAGAAAAAAGAACAATATACTGCTACTGCAGCGGATTACATTGAGCTGGGTGACGCTTATCGTTTCCTGGGTGGTGAAAATGGTGGTAAAGCCATCACTACTTACGAGAAAGCTTTGGAATTACAGCCTAACAATGCAGAAGCAGTAATGAAAGAAGGTTTGGTAAACTATAATGCCCGTCTGAAATCAGAAGCGGTATCTGACTTTACCAAAGCAACCAACATGGATCCTAAGTATGCTCCTGCATTCTACGAGCTGTTCCTGTTCTACACCACTCCTAAAAAAGATCAACTGGATTGGAACAGAGCTGCTGGATACCTGCAACAATATATGGAAGTTGCTGACCCTGCAGATAAAGCTAAACTGCAATATCTGTCTGCTTCTGTAGCTTTCTTCAAAAAAGACTACGATCAAGCTATCTCCAAAGGACAAGCTGCCCTGGCTGGTGCTGATGCACAAACCACAGATAAATTAAGTCTGCTGATTGGTGACTCTTACCTGCAAAAAGGTGACTCCCTGACTGCTAAGAAAGTAATGGATGAATATGTAGCTAAAGCTGGCGATGCACATCTTGGTATCCAAGATTACAAACTGCTGAGCACTATTTACCTGCGTCTGAAATCTTCAGATTCTGCTACCCAAGCTGGTTATTCCGATAAAGGTCTGACTTACCTGGAAAAATATGCAGCCCTGGATACTACCAAAGACGTAGAAACCTACAATGCAGTAGCTGAAGCATATAAATCCGCTAAAAAATATGGCAAGGCTGGTGAATGGTATCTGAAATCCAATGATATCCGTGTTGCTAATAAAGAAACACTCCAGGCGATTGACTATTATCTGCCTGCACAGATGTTCTACTATGCCGGTGCTACCAGCAAACCACAGGATACTGTTGCATTAAATAAAGCAGATGAACTGTATGGTAAAATGATCGAAGTAAAACCTGATTTCGTATTGGGTTGGTATTACAGAGGGATGGCCAACTATGCCAAAGACCAGCAAGGTCTGTCAGGTATTGCAAAACCTTACTTCGAGAAATATGCAGAAATCGCTGGTGGCGACCCTGCTAAAAACAAACTTAACCTGATCAATACTTACACTTACCTGCTGCTGTACTACTACAACAAGGAGGATAAAGCAAACATGAACACTTACATGGAAAAACTGCTGTCTGTTGATCCAAACAGCGTTACCGTGAAAGAAATCAAAGAAAACATGTCTGCTCGTGAAAAACCTGCCAAACCAGCAGGTAACGGTGCCAAAACGGCTGCCGGCAACAAGAAGTAAGTAATCATCAAAGATTATAGACAAAAAACCCTCTGAACTTCAGGGGGTTTTTTTGTTTCTGGTTAATGAAAAAATCTAATATTTTACAGGTTTATTCATTTGATATTTAGATTACTTGCAGTATTTTTGCGCATTCGGTCAATATTTTTATCGGGAAGCTTATGTATACAGAAACTGAATTTTTGTCAGCAACGACTACTCCTTTCAGCTATCTCCCTATTGTATTGCAATTATTTGCAGCTATAGGTTTTGTTGGGATTACCATGTTTGCCACCCATTTTCTTGGTCCCAAACGTAAAACAAGCGATAAGCTTATTAACTTTGAGAGTGGAATTGAACAAGTTGGAAATGCCCGTCAGCCGGTTGCCATCAAATATTTCCTCACTGCGATCCTGTTCGTGTTATTTGATGTGGAGGTAATCTTTTTCTATCCCTATGCTGTTAATTTCAGAAGCCTTGGCTGGGAAGGATTTACTGCAGTGCTGATGTTTGTTGGTTTCTTCCTCTGTGGTTTTATCTACATTGTGAAGAAAGGAGCCCTTAAATGGGAAGATTAATCATAAATCTCTAAAACTTATACCATGGCTCGTCCGGTTCAATATAATACTAACGTGAAGATGGTGGAAATCCCTGAGGGATATTCCGGTGAAGGATTCTATGCCACCTCTTTTGATAAGGTGATAGGTTTGGCGCGTAAGAACTCTATCTGGCCACTGCCTTTCGCTACTTCCTGCTGTGGAATCGAATTCATGGCAACAATGGCTGCTACTTATGATATGGCACGTTTCGGTGCGGAACGTATGGCTTTTACTCCTCGCCAGTGCGACCTGCTGATGGTAATGGGTACTATTTCTAAGAAAATGGGACCTATCGTACGTCAGGTATACCTGCAGATGGCTGAGCCACGCTGGGTAATGGCAGTAGGTGCCTGCGCTTCTAGTGGCGGTATTTTCGATACTTACTCCGTTCTCCAAGGTATTGACCAGGTTATTCCGGTGGATGTATATGTACCGGGTTGCCCTCCAAGACCAGAAGGAATTATTGACGGCTTCATGAGAATTCAGGACCTCGTTGGTAATGAAAGTCTCCGCCGCCGTCATTCTGAAAGATATCGTGAACTCATGGAGTCTTACGGTATCAAATAGTGAAGAACTGGTAAATCGTTAATCGTAAATTACTCTTGTTAATGTCTTTAACAAACGAACGCATACAGCAACGACTCACGGAGAAGTTTGGAGAACAAGTCAGCGGCTTTGAAGAGCCATATGGCATGCTCACCTTCACCGTGCAGAAAGACTATAATCTGAAAGTAATGCAATTCCTGTTTGATGACGAGGAGTTGCGTTTTCAGTTTTTAACGGATATCACTGCCGTTCATTATCCAGAAAGGAAAAATGAAGAACTGGCTGTGATTTATCACCTGCATAACTTCCAGGATAATGTGCGCATTAGAATGAAAGCGTTTGCACCGGTATCCGCACCTAAAATATTTACCGCTACCAGCCTGTTTCTCTCTGCAAACTGGATGGAGCGTGAAACATATGACTTTTTCGGGGTTGACTTTGTAGGTCATCCTAATCTGAAACGTATCCTCAACGTGGACGAAATGAATTATTTCCCCATGCGTAAGGAATTCCCGCTCGAAGACTCCATGCGTATTGACAAAGACGATGAGATGTTTGGTCGGGGAGGAAACATTTAATACTACCAGGATATGCTAGACCAGAAACAACACGTAAAGCTGCCGGAAGGCTCAATAGAGAAAACAACTACCACGCTGAACCTGGGGCCTACTCACCCTGCTACCCACGGCGTGTTCCAAAATATTCTGGAAATAGACGGTGAACGAATTGTAAGCGCAGAATCTACAGTGGGCTATATCCACCGCGCCTTCGAAAAACTCGCTGAACGTCGCCCTTACTACCAGATCACTCCACTCACAGACCGTCTGAACTACTGCTCTTCCCCCATCAACAACATGGGCTGGCATCTGACGGTAGAAAAGCTGCTGGGTTTAGAAATGCCTAAACGTGTAGATTACATGCGTGTAATCATCATGGAATTGGCGCGTATTGCAGACCATCTGATCTGTAACTCAGTAATGGGTGTGGATACAGGAGCCCTCACCGGTTTCGTATACCTCATGACCTATCGTGAGTTGATCTATGAAATTTATGAAGAAATCTGTGGGTCCCGACTCACTACCAATATCGGCCGTGTAGGCGGTTTTGAAAGAAATTTCACACCTGCTGCATGGGCTAAAATTAACCGCTTCCTGGATGAATATCCGGCTGTACTGAAGGAGTTTGAAACCCTCCTGACCCGCAACCGTATCTTCATGGATCGTACCAAAGGAGTAGGCGGTATCGATGCCAAACGCGCTATGAGCTACGGCTTTACAGGCCCTAACCTCCGCGCTGCAGGTATCGACTACGATGTACGCGTGGCGAATCCATATAGCTCTTACCAGGATTTCGACTTCTCAGTGCCTGTAGGTACTACCGGCGACTGCTACGACCGTTACCTGGTGCGTAATGCAGAAATGTGGGAAAGTATCAGCATCATCCGTCAGGCAATGGAAAAATTAAAAGGCCTGCCAGAAGATATCTACCATGCAGATGTTCCAGATTTTTACCTGCCTCCTAAACAAGACGTATACACGAAAATGGAAGCCCTGATCTATCACTTTAAGATAGTTATGGGTGAAACCGATATGGTTCCAGGAGAAGTGTATAACGCCGTAGAAGGTGCCAATGGTGAATTGGGCTTCTATCTGATTAGCGATGGTGGCCGCAGTCCTTATCGACTGCACTTCCGCCGTCCATGCTTTATCTACTACCAAGCTTATGCTGAATTGGTACAGGGAGCCATGCTGAGCGATGCGATCGTCTGCATGAGTAGCCTGAACCTGATCGCTGGTGAGCTGGACGCGTAAAAGAGAGATATAAACTCCGGTTTATATCTTACACGTATTAATAAATTTATTCAATTATAAATTTGAATAGCAGTGGTTCAATTTTCTGAAGAGAAACTGAATAAAGTAAAAGAGATCATCGCACGCTATCCGGAAGGGAAGCAAAAAAGTGCGTTGATACCGGTGCTGCACCTGGCACAGGAGTCATTTGGTGGATGGTTGAGCGCAGAAACGATGGACTATGTGGCAGGATTGCTGCAACTGACACCGATCGAAGTATATGAAGTGGCTACTTTCTACAGTATGTTCAATCTGAAACCTGTAGGAAAGTACCTTTTTGAAGTATGTCAGACGGGTCCTTGCATGGTGAGTGGCTCCGATAACATCATTGAGTATATCAAAACCAAATTGGGTATAGCGGTAGGTGAAACTACCGCCGATGGCATGTTTACACTGAAAACAGTGGAATGCCTGGGTGCCTGTGGTTATGCTCCGATGATGCAGTTGGGTAAACATTACCGTGAACATCTCACCCCGGCAAGAGTGGATGAAATCATTGCTGAATGCAGGTCTAAGGCTAACTAATTTCGGTTACTAAAACATTATTACCATGATGCGGTTAACAGACATCTTTGTACAGAATTTATTACAGAACAAATTCATCCTGGTTGAATCAGCCCTGCTGGTTGGATCACTGACAGCACTCTGCAGAGTGGATGATACTTTTGCTTCTTTTATTTTCGGAGTTACTTCTGGATATCTGTTGTTCCGGCTAGGTGACCGTATTGCAAAAAGAGGAGCCAGTAAGGCCTGATGGTCAAAAATCATTACATCACAAATCTGTTGATGACAGCTTTCAGAAGGAAGATTGTCGTCAAACTATAAGAAGAAAATGGGACGCAAATTACTGTTAGAAAACGCACATATTGAAGGCATCCGGTATTATGATACTTACCGGAGCAAAGGCGGTTATGCGGCAGCGGAAAAGGCGCTGAAAAGCATGGGCCCAGAAGCTGTACTGGAAGAAGTGAAGAAAAGTGGTCTCAGAGGCCGTGGTGGAGCTGGCTTCCCTACCGGCATGAAATGGAGCTTCATTGCAAAACCAGAAGGCGTTCCCCGTTACCTCGTTTGCAATGCGGATGAATCCGAGCCAGGTACGTTCAAAGACCGCTACCTTATGGAGTTTATCCCTCACCTCCTCATCGAAGGATTGCTGATCTCCAGCTTTACCCTGGGCGCTAATGCCTGCTATATATATATCCGTGGTGAATATGCTTGGATTCCTGATATCCTGGAACAAGCTATCGCGGAAGCAAAAAATAACGGATGGTTAGGTAAAAACATCCAAGGAACTGGTTTCGACCTGGAAATCTACGTTCAGCGTGGTGCTGGCGCCTATATCTGTGGTGAAGAAACTGCGCTCATTGAATCCCTGGAAGGTAAACGCGGTAATCCACGTATCAAACCTCCATTCCCTGCGGTAAAAGGCCTCTGGCAGTGCCCTACCGTAGTAAACAACGTTGAAACACTGGCTGCTGTAGTACCTATCATTAACTACGGCGCAGATGAATATATCAAACTGGGCACTGGTAAATCTACTGGTACTAAACTGATCTCCGCTTGCGGTAATATCAACAAACCGGGTGTTTACGAAATTGAAATGAATATCTCCGTAGAGGAATTCATCTTCTCTGAAGAATACTGCGGTGGTATCAAAAATGGTAAACGCCTGAAGGCTTGTATCCCTGGTGGATCTTCCGTTCCAGTGCTCCCTGCCAATCTTCTGCTGAAAACAGCTAAAGGCGAAACCCGTATGATGACATATGAAGGTTTGGCAGATGGCGGTTTTGCAACAGGTTCCATGCTGGGTTCTGGCGGTTTTATCGTAATGGATGAAGATCAGTGTATTGTTCGCAACACGCTCACATTTGCACGTTTCTACCACCACGAAAGCTGCGGTCAATGTAGCCCATGCCGTGAAGGTACCGGTTGGATGGAAAAAGTGCTGAAAAATATTGAATACGGAAAAGGTAAAATGAGTGACATCGATCTGCTCTGGGATATCCAGCGTAAAATCGAGGGTAATACCATCTGCCCACTCGGCGATGCAGCAGCATGGCCAGTAGCAGCAGCTATCCGTCACTTCCGTGATGAATTTGAATGGCATGTGAAAAATCCGGATGAAGCGCAGCGCCGTAATTTCGGCTTGGCCCATTACGCAGACCCACTGCCAGTGCCTGCTGCTGTGTAGGTTGCTCGCAAAGGGCGCGAAGGAGCAGAGACGCAAAGATTTTCCCCAGTATTGTTAACCTTTAGATATTTCATCCATGGAGGAAAATGTAATCTCGAAGGAGATTTTAAATGTTTGCTTTGACATTCATAAAAAGTATGGACCAGGATTGTTCGAATCAGTGTATGAGGAGATCCTATGTTATGAACTAAGAAAGAGAGGCTTTGATGTTATTCGCCAAAAGGAAATTACTCTTGTTCATGATGAGGTGAAATTAGATAAGGCGTTTCGAATAGATCTTCTGGTAAATGAAAAAGTTCTTATTGAGATTAAATCAGTGGAAGAATTGGGAAATGTACATTTTAAACAAGTATTGACATATCTGAAACTGACGAATCTGAAATTAGGAATGTTAGTGAACTTTAATGTTTCATTGTTGAAGCATGGCATTCATAGAATAGTTAACGGGTTATATTAAAAATCAGTTAAAAATCAAACTTACTCCTTAGTTCCTTTGCGAACTTTGCGAGAAAAAAAATATACAATGGCTGAGGAAAAAAAATTGTTCAAGGTCAAGATTGATAATATCACCGTGGAGGTTGAACCTGGTACAACCATTCTCAACGCGGCGCGTGGTATCGGGGGAGATGTAGTTCCACCGGCAATGTGCTATTACTCTAAACTGGAGGGTAGTGGCGGTAAATGCCGTACTTGCCTCGTGAAAGTAACCAAAGGATCCGAAGCAGATCCTAGACCTATGCCTAAGCTGGTAGCTAGCTGCCGTACAACCGTAATGGATGGTATGGAAGTGGCGAATATCACGTCTCCAGAAGTCCTGGATGCACGAAAAGGTATCGTTGAATTCCTGTTGATCAATCACCCGCTGGATTGCCCAGTATGTGACCAAGCCGGAGAGTGCGACCTGCAAGATCTGAGCTACGAACATGGTGCTGAAACCACCCGCTACGAATTCAAACGTAGAACTTTTGATAAAGTAGATCTCGGCGAGCATATTCAGTTGCACATGACACGCTGTATCCTTTGCTACCGTTGTGTTTTCACCGCTGATCAACTGACAGAAAAACGTGAACACGGGATACTCGATAGAGGTGATCATTCTCAAATCAGCACTTATATCCAGCAAAACCTGGACAATGACTTCATTGGTAACGTAATCGATGTTTGTCCGGTAGGTGCGCTGACAGATAAAACGGCTCGTTTCAAAAACCGTGTATGGTTCCTGAAACCTGTGGATGCACATCGTAACTGCGAGAATCCAAAATGCTGCGGTAAAACCGTACTCTGGATGCGTGGTAACGAAATCTTCCGTGTAACTGCTCGTAAGGATCAGTTTGGGGAAGTAGAAAATTGGATTTGTGATACTTGCCGTTTCGAGAAGAAAGACGTGAAAGACTGGGTAGTTGAAGGTCCTCGTAATATCGATCGTCACAGTGTGATTTCTCAGGGTCACTATGTAAATATGGTGAAACCTAAAGATCCTCTGGTGGAAGTATTGGATGGCCGTCAGCCACAATTACTTTTCGATATCCACACTACCAGCCAGGTAAACAGACCGGATATCGATCTGTCTAAAATTGACGGACCGGCACATTCTGACGACTTCAACAAGCCTAAATCGTAATTCGTAATTCGTAATCGTACTTGATAATGACGTTATTAAGCATAGACTGGTTTTATTTAGTGGAGAAAATACTCCTGATTTCCGGAGTATTGGTGCTCTCACTGGTGGTGGCCATGTATTCCACCTGGGGTGAAAGAAAGGTGGCCGCCTGGATTCAGGACCGTCTGGGTCCTAACCGTGCGGGTCCAATGGGATTGCTCCAGCCGCTGGCGGATGGTGGTAAACTCTTTTTCAAGGAAGAGATTATCCCAACCAACTCCAACAGATTTCTGTTTATTCTGGGTCCGTCCATTGCAATGATGGTGGCCTGTATGACCAGTGCTGTTATTCCATGGGGAGATACCATCACCATCGCAGGACGTTCTGTTTCCTTGCAGGTGGCTGATGTGAATATCGGTATCCTCTTTATTTTCGGAGTAGTGAGTATGGGTGTGTATGGTATCATGATTGGTGGTTGGGCTTCCAACAACAAATATTCCCTGCTGGCATCTGTGCGTGCTGCCTCCCAGATCATCTCTTATGAGCTGCCTATGGGTCTGGCTTTGATCGCGCTGCTGATGCTGACAGGTACGCTCAGTTTGAAAGAAATTGTTGAACAGCAGCGCCATGGTATGTGGAATGTATTCCTGCAGCCACTGGGCTTTGTGATTTTCCTTATTTGTGCTTTCGCTGAATGTAACCGTACTCCATTCGACTTACCAGAGGCAGAGAATGAGCTCAATGGTGGTTATCACCTGGAATATTCTTCCATGAAACTGGGCTTCTTCCTGTTTGCGGAGTATATCAATATGTTCATCAGCTCTGCATTGATCGCTACCATGTATTTCGGAGGTTATTCCTTCCCAGGTATGGACAGTCTTGGTTGGAATGAAAATGCGATAGCCCTGTTAGGGTTCTTCTTATTTTTCCTGAAAATATTGTTCTTCATTTTCGTATTCATGTGGGTACGTTGGACAATCCCAAGATTCCGTTACGATCAGTTGATGCGTTTGGGCTGGAGAGTATTGATTCCAGTGGCATTGGCAAATATGCTGATCACAGGCGCTGTGGTATTATTACGTCAACATTAATCATGTATTTTCCCTGCCATTGGCAACAATGGCAGGCCTTAAATAGCATTTATTATGCAAACTTTAACTAATAGGGCAAAACCGGTTGATCGCAGTCCCATGACTCCCATGGAGAAATTGTATATCCCCGGTATCGCAAAGGGGATGTGGATTACCCTGAAACACCTTTTCAGACGTAAAGCTACCGTTAGCTTTCCAGAGAAGAAACGTCAATTCAGCCCTGTATTCCGTGGACTGCATGTACTGAACAGAGATGAAGAAGGTCGTGAAAGATGCACTGCCTGCGGACTCTGCGCAGTTGCTTGTCCGGCTGAAGCGATCACTATGGAAGCAGCAGAAAGAAAACCCGGAGAAGAACATCTGTACCGTGAAGAGAAATATGCTGCCCGCTATGAGATCAATATGCTACGTTGCATATTCTGTGGTTTTTGTGAAGAAGCATGTCCTAAAGACGCCGTTTACATGTCTGAAACCTTCCCTCCAGCGGATTATCAGCGTAAAGGCTTTATCTATGGGAAACAAGATCTCCTGATCCCTAATCCCAAAGACAATAAATAATTTCTTCCTAAAAACACAATACAATAGTCAAACATAGCAGAGATGGGAATGAGTATACAACAAATAATTTTCATGGTGCTGTCGTTCGTTGCGCTGGTATCAGCGTTGGGCGTAGTATTGAGTAAAAATCCCGTTACCAGTGTATTATGTCTGATCGTGACATTCTTCGCGATAGCCGGACATTACATCATGCTGAATGCACAATTCCTGGCAGTAGTACACATCATCGTTTATGCAGGAGCCATCATGGTATTGTTCCTTTATGTGATGATGCTGATGAATCTGAATGCAGACATTGAGCCGCACAAACGCAACTGGCTGAAATATGCCGGGGCTATCAGTGGCGGCGCGCTGTTGGTAGTACTGGTAGCAGCACTGCGTGATGCAAGCGTACCTGCACTGAATGATACTGCGGTTGAAATTGGTCTGATCCATAACCTGGGTAAACTCCTGTTTACACAGTATGTGGTGCCTTTTGAGATCAGCAGTATTCTGTTCCTCAGTGCAATGATAGGTGCAGTAGTAATTGGTAAAAAAGACTGATCCTATCAGGTCAGTGTAGTTCGTAAATCGTAATTCATTTATATGCCTGTTCAATATTACATATTCCTGAGTATCGCCCTGTTTTGCATTGGTGTTATGGGAGTGTTGATGCGTAGAAATGCCATCATCATTTTTATGTGCATAGAACTGATGTTAAATGCAGTAAACCTGTTGCTGGTTGCCTTCTCAAAAATGTGGGCAGATGCCGGAAAAGTAGATGCCGGATCAGCGCAGTTATTCGTGTTCTTCATCATGGTTGTAGCAGCTGCTGAAGTAGCAGTGGGCCTGGCCATCATTACAATGGTCTACAGAAATACAAAATCCGTAGATATTAACATTCTTAACAGGCTGAAAAATTAATAATTCTCATCCTTCATAATTATTAATTTCTTCGACGTCGTAAATAGAATTGATAAATGATTAATCTAGTTTGGCTGGTACCATTTTTACCATTATTAGGTTTCCTGGTGAATGGATTGGGACGCAGATTTTTATCCAAGTCCCTCGTAGGGTTTGTTGGAAGCAGTACGGTGTTGGCTGCCTTTGTGGTGAGCTTATTGATTTTTTTCCAGGTGAAAACCCCGGGATTTACTGCACAGGTTGTTAGCCTGTTCGATTTCATTTCTGTCGGATCACTTCATATTCCCTTCGCTTTTCAGGTAGATCAACTGAGTGCACTTTTCCTCCTGATTATTACCGGTGTAGGTACCCTGATCCATATCTACTCTACTTCTTACATGCATGATGAGAGCAATGAGAGCTTCGCAAGATATTTTGCTTACCTCAATCTCTTCGTATTCTCTATGCTGATCCTCGTATTGGGTGCCAACTATGTGATGATGTTCATCGGTTGGGAAGGCGTAGGTTTATGTTCTTATCTCTTGATTGGTTTCTGGTTTAAAAATACCAGTTATAATAATGCTGCCAAGAAAGCATTCATCATGAACCGTATCGGTGACCTCGGTTTCCTGATCGGTATCTTCTTCATGATTATGCAATTTGGTACAGTTACTTTCCCTGAAGTATTTGCAAAAGCAGCGCCACTGGGCATGAATAGCCCAGTTCTGGCGGCTATCGCTATCTTCCTCTTTGTAGGTGCTACCGGTAAATCAGCGCAAATTCCGCTGTATACTTGGTTACCAGATGCGATGGCGGGTCCTACTCCTGTATCTGCCCTGATCCACGCTGCCACCATGGTGACTGCCGGTATTTACATGATTGCTCGTAGCAACGTGATTTACACATTGGCACCTTGTGTTCAGACTATCGTAGCGGTGATTGGTTTGGCAACTGCACTCTTTGCAGCTACCATCGCCCTAAAACAAAACGATATCAAAAAAGTACTGGCCTATTCTACAGTAAGCCAGTTGGGTTATATGTTCCTCGCACTGGGCGTTGGCGCTTACGGTGCGGCGGTATTCCACGTAATGACACACGCTTTCTTTAAAGCGCTGTTGTTCCTCGGTTCCGGTTCCGTTATCCACGCAATGGGTGGCGAACAGGATATCCGTAAAATGGGTGGACTGAAAAAATATATGCCTACCACTCACTGGACATTCCTCGTAGGTTGCCTAGCCATTGCAGGTATCCCTGGATTCTCCGGTTTCTTCTCCAAAGATGAAATCCTCGCAAATGCCTTTGGAGTGAATATCTCTTATTATGCGTTTGGACTTATCGGTGCGCTGATGACAGCCTTCTATATGTTCCGACTGTATTATATCACTTTCTGCGGTCAGTTCCGTGGCACACACGAACAAGAACATCACTTGCATGAAAGTCCTGCTGCTATCACCATTCCACTGGTAATTCTTGCTGTACTGTCCATCTTCGGTGGTTATGTTGGCATGCCGGAAGTATTTGGTGCCAAGAACTTCCTGGCGGAATACCTGGAACCTATCTTCGCACCGTCTGCACCGTTTGCAGTGGCGCATCATCTGGGCCACAGCACAGAATGGTTGCTGATGGGATTGAGCAGTGCGTTGGTAATAGTAATGATCTTCTTTGCACGTTCTCGTTTTGTCAACTACCAGGATACTGGTGCTGAAAGCACAGGCTTAGGAAAAGTACTGGAAAACAAATGGTATGTTGATGAGATATATGATGCGGTAATCGTAAAACCTCTCTATGAACTGAGTCGTTTCTTCCGGGATACTATTGAAAAATCCGGAATTGACAGACTGGTAAATGGTGTCGGTCGTGGTGTTAAATGGGGTAGTAACCAGTTCCGCCAGTTACAAAGTGGAAATGTTGGGTTCTACATCTTTGCCATGGTAATTGGTATGATCGTATTATTTGTGATCGGATTCTTATTATAAACCAAAAGCAGAAGTTACAAGCGCAGATAAATTATGTTGACAGTTTTATTAATATTGATTCCTTTCATAGCGGGCCTTATCGCATTTGGCCTGAAGGGATCCGGGCCTAAAATGCTGGCGATGGTAGCATCCCTGGCAACGGTGGCAACAGCAATCGGCGCATGGTGCCGCCTCGGTACTGCACCAGCAGATTTGAGCTTTGCAGCCAACTGGATTCCTCAGCTGGGGAGTCAATTCAAAGTAGGGTTAGATGGAATGGGCATGATGCTGTGTTTACTTACAGCCATTGCTTTTCTGCTTGTTTTCATCAACATTCATAACCGCGAATACGAATCTTCCAGCAGCTTTTACGGACTGATGTTATTATCGCAGGCGGGTCTGACCGGTGTATTCACCGCGTTTGATGCCCTGCAGTTCTACATCTTCTGGGAGCTGGCACTGATTCCCGTTTATTTCCTCTGCTCACTCTGGGGAGGCGAAAAACGTATAGCCGTTACCTTTAAGTTCTTCGTTTATACATTCCTGGGTTCACTGCTGATGCTGGTAGGTATCATCTACCTATATGCACAAACTCCGGATCATTCATTCAGTTGGGAAAGCTTTACTACCCTGCATTTGGGTGCTGATCAACAAAACTGGCTCTTCTGGCTGTTTTTTGTTGCATTTGCCATCAAAATGCCAGTGTTTCCTTTCCACACTTGGCAGCCAGATACTTACGAACAATCTCCAACCCCTGTAACCATGATCCTCTCTGGTATAATGGTGAAAATGGGTCTGTTTGGTCTGATTCGTTGGTTGCTGCCGGTATTGCCAGAAGGCGCTAGCATGTGGACAGATGTAGCTATCGTATTATCTATCATCGGTATCATCTATGCTTCTTGCATCGCCATGGTACAGAGTGATCTGAAACGATTGATTGCTTATTCTTCCATTGCGCATATTGGTTTGATGAGTGCTGCTATCTTCTCCAAAACGGAGCAGGGTATGCAGGGTGCGCTGTTGCAGATGTTCAACCACGGTATTAACATTATCGGATTGTGGATAATCGTTGAAATTATCCAGCAACGTCTGAAAGTGAAAAATATGGACGATTTGGGCGGTATGGCGCAGAAGGCTCCTCGTATGGCTACCTTCCTGGTAATCATCAGTCTTGCCAATATCGGTCTGCCATTGACGAACGGTTTTGTAGGTGAGTTCCTGATGTTTAGCGGACTTTTCCACTATAATCACTGGTTTATGGCCATTGCCGGACTGGGTATCATACTCGCAGCAGTGTATACACTGAATATGATTCAGAAAGTAATGTTCGGCAACACGAATGCATTAACAGATACTACTACTGACCTGCAGCCTGGTGAAACACTGGCGCTGAGCGTGGTGGTTGCTATCATCCTGATCTTGGGTGTTTATCCAAAACCAATCCTGGATCTGGTTAGCAGCACAACAGCAGGGGTTCTTAAATTTTAAACGGGGTTTTGTAACGCAAAAATATGAATGCACTAATTTCTACTGCTTTATCGGGCGTTGTACTGATGTTTGTTGGTTTATTTGCACGAAATAAGCAGACCATTAAATTTTTTGCCATAGCGGCCATTATTATAGCTTTTATAGCTAACCTCGTACAGTATCCTTCTGTTGAGCTGGGTAGCTATACTATGTTTGGCATGATTGAAGTGTCTAAATTCAGTGTGATCTTCAATGCCGTAGCATTGGGTTCTACGTTGATATATTTCCTGTTATCCGGCAGTGATTTTGAAAAAGTGGGAGAACATGTCGCAGATTATTTTGCGCTGATATTCTTCATTTTGGCTGGTATCTCTCTGGCATCTACCTTCAGCAACCTGCTGATGTTGTTCCTGGCCATTGAGATTATGTCCATTCCACAGTATATCCTGGCAGGTAGCGATAAAAAGAATCAGAAAAGTAATGAGGCTTCCCTGAAGTATTTCCTGATGGGCTGTTTCTCTACAGGTATACTCCTGATGGGTATCACCTTGATTTACGGTTCTGCAGGTACTTTCGAAATCAGTTCCCTCGGACTGGGTGCTGAGAACGTTTCTCCACTTGCATTATGCGGTATTATCCTGGTGGCTTTTGCACTGTCTTTCAAAGTATCTGCAGTGCCATTCCATTTCTGGACACCAGACGTATACGATGGTTCACCAACCGTATTCACCTCTTTCATGGCAACAGTAGTAAAAGCAGGTGGTTTCATCGCTTTTGTAAGGTTGTTCCATGTAGGTTTCAATGGCGGTACCATCAGCCAGCATTGGATGCTGATCTTGTCTATCATCACTGCACTGACTTTGGTACTCGGTAACTTCACCGCAGTATTCCAGCAAAGTGTAAAACGTATGCTGGCTTACTCCAGTATTGCGCAGGCAGGTTTCATGCTGTTTGCTGTCATCGCTATGAATCAGATGGCTGCACAAGGAATTATCCTGTATGCTGCTGCTTATAGCGTGGCTACCATCGGTGTTTTTGCAGTACTGATGCGCATGCATGACTATACCTTCGAAGGCTTCAATGGCTTGGCTAAGAAAGAACCGTTGCTGGCTTTTGCAGTAACTGTATTCCTGTTCTCTCTGGCGGGTATTCCCATTACTGCTGGTTTCTTCGCGAAATACTTCGTACTGGCGGCTGCCATCCAGCAAGGACACATGCTTTGGTTGGTAATCCTAGCAGTGCTTTGTGCAGCTATCAGCGTATACTACTATTTCAGAGTGATTATCGCTATGTACTTCAAACAGGGCACTCCTGTACTGGAACCAGTTTCAGGTGGCTTTAAAGCAGCCCTGATCCTGACCGTTATCATCGTTCTGGCGATGGGTATCTTCCCTCACCTGGTGATAGGTTGCCTCTAAACACATAGTAATACGATATAAGATGAGGGCCCGCGCAGATAGCGCGGGCCCTCTTGCTTTAAAGGAACCATTCATCCCAAATAAGCGCGTTTCGAATGCATTATTATATTAACTTTACTATTAACCCGTAATTATGCAATCCCGAGATATATTTTCACTAGCATATCGTTCCGTTACCGGTAACAGACTACGTACCGGGCTTACTGTAGCAATTATCGCTTTAGGTATCACCGTTCTGGTAGGTATTCTCACAGCTATCGACAGTATGAAGAGCAGCATTTACAGCAGCTTTGCTATGATGGGTGCAAATAGCTTCAGTATCAGGAACAGGGATATCCAAGTACGCATAGGGGATGATGGTGGAGATAAAGCCTCAAAAGGGAACAAAAACATCAAAAAAGTAAAGAAATCAAACAGTAATAAGGTTATTTCCTACCAAGACGCAATGGCGTTCAAGGAAAGATTCAAATTTCCAGCCCAGGTCAGTATTAATGTTAGAGCTTCTGGTATTGCCACCGTTTATAAGGATGATAAGAAAACGAATCCTAATGTGACCGTGTTGGGTGGCGATGAGAATTATCTCTTGATATCCAACTACGAAGTCGCCCAGGGAAGAAACTTTAACTCCCTGGATGTTAACTCCGGTAGAAATGTCGCCATCTTAGGTAAGGACGTGGCCGAAAAACTGTTCGGCAAGAAGCTGAAGAATGTAGTGAATAATACCATTCGGGTAGGAGATGTGCGTTATCGCGTAATTGGTGTGCTGGCCTCCAAAGGTAGCAGTAGCCTGATGAGCGCTGATAATGTGGTCATCACTACGGTCAACAATACACGAAGAATATTCAACAGACCCAATGTTTCTTACCAGATTGGTATCGCTGTGAAGGATATCAATCACATGGAACCCGCACAGGGAGAAGCTACGGGGCTTTTCCGCGTTATCCGCGGACTGGCAGTGAATGAAGAGGATAACTTTGTTATTAGTAAGAGCGATAGCATTGCGGAAATGCTCTTCAAAAGTCTTAGCCAGGTGAATCTTTTCGCCGTTGCGATTGCCTTTATTACGCTCTTTGGTTCGGCCATAGGCCTTATGAATATCATGTTGGTTTCTGTGGCAGAGCGTACCCGCGAAATCGGGGTTACCAAAGCCTTGGGCGCCACCAGTAAAGTTATCCGCAAGCAATTCCTTTACGAGGCTATTATCATCAGTGTAATGGGTGGCTTAATAGGAGTGATTGCAGGTATGCTGCTGGGGAATATTATGTCCATTCTCCTGAGTTCTCCATTTTATATTCCATGGTTCTGGATTTTCGTAGGAGTGAGCCTTTGTGCGCTAGTGGGCCTGATCTCCGGCCTTTATCCGGCCTTTAAGGCTTCCAAACTAGATCCTATCATTGCGCTGCGATACGAATAAGCAGCTTCACTTTACATCTGTTTTTTTATATCTTGTTCATTACCTAAAAAATGAGCAAGTATGCCATTACTCATTGTTATTGCTGCTATTCTGCTGCTGGTAATACTGGTTACCTGGTGCAAGCTGAATACCTTCCTCTCTTTCCTGATAGTATCCCTGCTAATGGGATTGGCCCTGCATATGAAGATGACGGATGTTATCCAGTCTATCCAGACAGGTATCGGGAAGACACTAGGCTCTTTAATTGTAGTCATTGTTTTTGGCAGCATGTTGGGAAAGCTCGTAGCGGAAAGTGGTGCGGGACAAAGGATTACAGGTGGACTCATGCAATTACTCGGTCCAAAGTACGTACAGTGGTCACTGATGATTACCGGTTTTGTAGTGGGAATTCCCCTCTTCTATAACATCGGATTTGTATTGATGGTGCCGCTTATCTTCATGGTGGCAGCGCGTACTGGATTACCGGCTGTCTACCTGGGCATTCCTATGCTCGCGTCTCTCTCTGTAACACACGGTTATCTACCTCCACATCCTTCTCCCTCTGCACTGGTACAATATTTCCATGCCAGTATGGGACTAACCTTGTTGTATGGTATACTGGTGGCCATTCCCGCAATCATCCTTGCAGGACCTGTTTTTAGCCGCTTACTTAAAAACTACACTACCACTCCATCCAAAATGTTTGAGGCGAAAGAACTGCCTGAAAATGAGATTCCAGGTATGGTAGCAAGTCTGCTGGCTGCTATGCTACCGGTACTGTTGCTGGCTATGACTGCATTGGTAAAGCTATGGGTGCCAGCAGGGAGTATCTGGTACGATATGGCCACCTGGTTGGGCGAACCCCTGATAGTGATGCTGCTGGCCGTGTTGAATGGTATGTATTTGCTGGGGTTCCGTCGGAAGATGTCCTCAAAAAGAATGTTGGGATTGATGGATGAGGCAGTGAAGGATGTAGCCGTGATTATACTGATCATAGGCGGCTCCGGGGCATTGACACAATTGTTGCACGACAGCAAGGTAAGTGCTTATATCGCTGATTCATTGCAGCAGTTGCATTTACATCCATTGGTGCTGGCATGGGGCATAGCCGCTATTATCCGAGTATGCATAGGATCTGCTACAGTGGCGGGTCTTACTACTGCTGCTATTATAGCGCCGATGATCCCTGCATCAGGTGTAAATCCTAATCTAATGGTACTGGCCACTGGCGCCGGAAGCCTCATGTTTTCTCATATAAACGATGCTGGTTTCTGGATGTTCAAAGAATACTTTAACTTGTCTGTGAAAGATACGATTAAGACTTGGTCAGTAATGGAAACCATCGTATCCATCACAGGACTGGCGGGCACATTGGTGTTGAGCCTCTTTGTATAAATCATCAACTGAAAATCGGGAAAAATGCTTTGGTACGAATTAAGAAATGCGGCACAGGTGGATTCTCCTGCCATTGTGGTATATAAAGACAGAATTATAGAGAATATAAGGCTGATAAAGGGAATGATCGATGATGTACAACGGTTACGCCCACACGTTAAAACGAATAAGATTACAGAAGTGGTACAGCTCATGCAGGATGCGCATATCAACAAGTTTAAGTGCGCCACCATTGCTGAAGCGGAAATGCTGGGAATCGCTGGGGCAAAGGATGTACTGCTGGCTTACCAGCCTGTTGGCCCTAAAGCGGTACGCTTGCTGGAACTGGTACAGAAATATCCTGCAACTGTATTTTCCTGTCTCGTTGATAACATAGAGGCAGCTAACCAACTCAGCCATTTATTTACTACGGTAGGAAAGAAATTGCCGGTGTACGTGGATTTAAATGTAGGAATGAATCGCACGGGTATTCGTCCGGAAAATGCCCTGGAATTATATGAATACCTGCATACGTTGCCAGGAGTATTGCCTATAGGATTGCATGCCTATGATGGCCATCTGCATGATACGGATATGTATATACGTACCCAACGTTGTGATGAGGCTTATTCGCCTGTTGAGCAACTGCGTGCGGCTATCGTGGCAGCGGGCTTCCAAGAGCCTGTAATTGTGGCGGGAGGTTCTCCTACTTTCCCAATACATGCACAACGTAAGGGGATCGAATGTAGTCCGGGTACTTTCGTATTCTGGGATTTTGGATATGCCCGCAATCTGCCGGAGCAGCCATTTCAGTATGCAGCATTGGTATTGAGTCGGGTGATATCTGTCTTGGATGCGCAGCACATCTGCCTGGATCTAGGACATAAATCCGTTGCTGCCGAGAGTCCGCAGCCACGGGTGGAATTCCTGAATATTCCTGGTAAGATCATTTCACAGAGTGAAGAACACTTGGTAATGGAGGTAGATGACGCCACGAAATATCCGGTAGGCACCCTGGGATATGGCGTGCCACTGCATATTTGCCCAACGGTAGCCCTATACGAGAAAGCATATGTTGCCGAAGCAAACGATGTGATAGCCAATTGGAAAGTAATAGCGAGGGATAGACAGATCATTGTCTGATCCACAATAAAATTCGGTATCTTTATATAGCGCTGAATGGTGCAGTCTAAAGATACCGATTATGCATAGTGTAACCTCAAGAATCATGACGTTCAACCAGGGGCGTATACCTGAGTTGTTAAATATGAAGTATGATGCTATGCGAGAAAACCCATTTCGTTTTTTTCGCGGCACCTGTCATTTGTTTTATGAAGATCTTCCGGCGAGGAGCCCTCTCTTAAAGTCGCCACTCACCTGGGTTTGCGGTGATCTCCATCTGGAAAATTTCGGCAGCTTCAAAGCGGACAATCACATTCCGTATTTTGATATCAATGATTTTGATGAATCTGTTCTGGCGCCATGCCTGGTAGATCCTACGCGATTGCTTTGCAGCGTATTGTTGGCCTCCGATGTATTAGGGATCAACAAAAAGGGCGCTAAAAAGCTGTTTGATACCTTCTTGGATACTTATGCGAATACGCTTGCCACGGGATATATCCGCTCCCTGGAGAAACAGGCAGCCACTGGTACGATCAAGCTGTTTCTGGATACGGTACGGAATAGAAAACACAAGCCATTTATCATGAAGCGCATGGAAATGCGTAATGGCAAACCACGACTAATAATTGATAAAATCAAAACTTTAAAGGCGCCTAAGGAATCCAAAACACAGATAAAGGAACAAGTACAAGCGTGGATGTCACAACATCCGCAAACAAAGGGGTATAAAATTTTAGATATCGCTTATCGTATTGCCGGTACCGGTAGTTTGGGTGGAACGAGATACGCTTTACTTGTAACGCATGCAGATATGCCAGGAGAGCATTATCTATTAGATCTGAAACTAGCGCTGCCTTCTTGCATATTAAACTATCATTCTTTCTCTCAGCCCGAATGGCCTGATGAGGCATCTCGTGTAACCGAAGTCCAGAAAAGGTTTCAGGCAGCTTCGCCTGCATTGTTACACGAGGTGGAAGCGGGAAATCAGCATTATATCTTGAAAGTGCTACAGCCTTCTGCAGATAAGATTGACTTTCAGTCGTTCAATGGGAAAACAAAAAAACTAGAAGAGATTCTTTATTGTATGGCACAGATTTGTGCGTGGGATTGTTTGCGGTCTGGAGGGCGTCAGGGATCTGCTATCGCAGATGAATTGATTGACTTTGCTGCCAAGGCTCCAAAATGGAAGGAAGCTGTATTCGAATACGCTTCTTCCTATGCAGTGCAGGTAACAAAAGATTTCAAGGCTTATGCCGCAGATTATGATGCGGGCAAGGTAAAGGCTTAATATTATTACTTTATAATGCCCCACCACGGTCTATTTCCGTGGTGGGGCATTTTTTTATTTCGCGTGATTCAGCACACGGATATTATTAATTTCTCCTGCAAAAGACTGACCGTTATCGCCAATGAATTGTAGTGGGAAGACAAGTGTCTGCACTTTTGCATTCTTGTCTTTTGTATTAGGGAATGTAATGAATTGTCCCTCCAGTCGCTCTACGAGTTGCCCATTTACGAAGAGGGAAGTTCCTATATTGGTACCTGCAATTTCAATATGCGTCCAAGTGTTGGTAGGTACGGTGTAATTGAAGTTGTAGTTATACCCTTCTCTAGAAAAGCCGAGTTTACCGGTGTTCTGTTGTAGTAATTTCACTTGTGCATATGGTGAAGAGAAAATAACGGCGTTGTTCTTGTTGCCTGCATCTGGCTTGATATCGAAGCTAATCGTATAGTCGTAGCCGATAGCAGTAATAGGTGTTTCGAAATAGCTTTGTCCGCCATTTAAGCGAAGATTTTTTTCGATAACAGCATTCTTCAATTTACCTGCTGGTTTATTTTTTCCAAACGATAAATTGTAAAGTATGGAATCCTTACTATGTTTTTTGTGACGCAGGTTTAGACCCGGACCTTCGCTCAGATGTTGGCTGTTCTGGCTGAAACTGTCGAAGTTGCTAGCGTTGGTATGTCCGTTCCACATTTTTTCAGCGAGTACTTGCATGGCTGGGAATGCGCGGTCGTGTACATCATCGGCGGTGATACCATTGCCTGGGTGATCGTTCCATACGGCAAATGCGCCACCTTTGATTTTAGGATGCCCCATGGGAAACACTGCTGCACCGATCATATTCGGTTCCCATTGGTTATAGATTTTTTTGATATTGAGGTAGTCGTAATAATAGCCTGCTGCTGGAACGATATATAACCAACCATCCGGAGTACTAATGAGGTCATAGCCTTGCTGGATCATATCTTTGGGTTCCGCATAACCATTGTACCAGGCGTTCATAGTAACGCCTTCGGATTTAACAGGCGTTTTGCCCTGTGCATGTGTCAGAGAGCCCCACATACGCACCTTTTTGCCGTATCCTTCCACGAATTTGATCAGATGGTCCGTAAACGCCCTGAATTTCTCTGCTTCATGTTTATCATACTCATCAGTGCCAATATGTACTTCTACGCCTTTAAAGACAGGATTAGGGCCTTCCAGGTACTCTTTGAAGATGTTATCCACCATGCCCCAAGAAACAGGGTCCAGGTTGAGATGATCACGTCCGTATTTGGTACTAGCCACTGCCGGATTGGCTTTGCTGAGCGCCAAGGAGTGTGCAGGCACATCGATCTCAGGAATGATGCGGATACCGAAGCTGTCGGCCATATCCTGCAATGCCATAAATTCTTTTTTGGTATAGAAACCATCTTTGGCAGTCAGTCCTGGATAAGTATTATTTTCTAGGCGGAAAGCGGAATAGGTGCTATCCCAGTTGTCGCCAAAGAATTTTGAAAAGCCGTTATCATTGAGGTGGATATGAAAATCATTCATTTTATAGTAAGACATGAACTGCACGTAATTCCGTAGGAACTCCAGGGTAAAGAATTTTCTACCATCGTCCAGCACAAAACTCCTGATCGCGTACTTGGGATAATCGCGGGTGATTCCTTTTGGTAAAGAGGAATGTAAGGAATCCTGTTCAAGTATTTGGAGGATGGTGCGGGTGGCCCAGAAGGCGCCTTGCTTTTGTGGTGCAGAGATCTCCACTATATCGTTAATGCCTATACGATATCCTTCATTGCCTAAACTGCTATCTGCTTTATTGATGTTTAGGGAGATGTCACCTTTCGAGGGCTTCCCGGCGATACTCTTGATATTCGCTTTTGGTATCACGAGGTTTAAGTCGGCCGCCAGGCGGGCTGCCACCGGAGCGAGGACTGCTTTATCTGCGGGATTGAACACCACCTTGGTAGTAGGAGATATTTTGAATTTCCCTGTAGTTCCATGCCATTCACGCAGTGCTGGAATTACGAAAGGGGCGGTATTATCTGGCGCACCATATTTACCTGGAATTGTCAGTTGCATCGGGGCATCCATTTCAACGCCGTCTTGTTGGCGTTTCAGTACGAAATAGAGATTTACCGGTGCATCTGTTAATGGTTGGTGTATATTACCCTGTGGATCGATTACTGGGTGTCTGTCAGTTCCTTTCAATAGGAGTTTGTATCCTTTTGGAGGAACAGGCAAAGTAATTTTTGTTTGTCCCGGTGCATAACTAATGGCCGGAATGTTTTTCACCGCCTGGGCAAAAGTGGCGGAGTCTGGAATTTGCTGTGCCTTTGCGATGGATACTGGAAGCAGAAATGCGGCCAGCAGCAAAGTACGATTGTCTTTGAGCAGTTTCATTGCAAATAGAAGTTCACTGTTTAAAAAAACGCTTCACTTTGTAAGAAGTGAAGCGTTGGTGGATAAATCCCAAAATAGGTATTTAAAATGAATTCTAATAGTATAGTTGTGTCAGCACGTTGGTGGCGTCTTCTGTGGGTGGTTTCAGATGCATGAACTCGGTGTACTGTGTCAGATTGAGCAGTGGTTTGAGTTTAGCTAACAGCCCATTTTGCATGCTATTTAATTTTGTCTTGTATGCTTTTTCGTTGGTGCGCTGCAGTGACATCATATTTACTTTCTGTAGAAGGTAATTAGTAACGATACTGAGTAACCTTGATTTTTGTTGGTCTGTAAGTATCAGTGATTTATCCAGTTTGCTAACAATGGAGGAGGCGGTGCCTTCTACATTCATGGTGGGGTTCTGAGCGGATACGCGCAGCAGGATAAAACTGAAACAAATAAGCAAAAATGCAGGAATGGCCAGCTTTTTCATGTGACTTGGGATTAAATGTTCGAGTCTATCTAAATCCCTTTTAAGTTACAAAAAAAAGCGACAGGCTATCCATTATTGCATGACCAATTTGACATATTTCGACTGTGTAATTCCTTCTTCATCGATGGAAATATATTGGCAGAGAATTGTTTTTGGGTCCACCCATTTTGTTTGAGTAGGTCCCCAGGTTTCCAGGTTGGCTTCTCCGGCGTATTTAATTTTGTCTTTATCAATATCATACAACTGGAATCCGTTGGGCAGAAATGCCGCTACGAGGTCCATGGAAGCACAGATGAAATGTTTTTTATCTGGAGAGAAAATAGGTTCTGCCCAGATATGGAGGGTGTCACCATTACGGGTATCTACCAGCAAGAAATCCTGCGATTCGTAATAGTAAACGATCACACCTTTTTTGTTGATCTCCGGATAATTGGCAACGTATAAATAGTGGCCAAAGCTGGCAGAACTATCGTTGTCGTTATCAGTAAGGGTAAGTGTTTTACCATTTTTCAGTTTGAAGAGCAGGCTGCTACCGTTGCGTTTTACAGTGGTGTCTTTCGAGAGAACTTGCGCTTCGCAGGTGTCTTGTGGTGGTAATTTGAATTTTTCGAATGCAGCGGAATCGATAGTGTATACGAAGAAAGTTTTGTTGGCCAGGGTGATGGTATCTACAGGTGTTTCAGAAGTAGCTGGCACATCTGCCATAACAACCCCGGAAGAATCTTTATCGCCCGACTTGTTGCCTTTCTGCTGTCCGCAACTCCATAGGAGCGTGACTGCGGCCATCAGGTAAAACAGGTTTTTGTACATATTCATTTGAAAATTTCTGATCTACAAATGTAAGTAATTATGATATGGTCATTTCGTTTAGCCAGAAAGTTGATTCCCCGCTGTTTTTGACAAAGTGAAATAGAGCATATATCCTAACAGGATGCCAATACAAAATCCGGTCAGATGAGCAATATTATCGATTCCTCCACTGAAAAATGCCAGGATAATGTTAAGGCCTACGAACAACGCAATAAACGCTAGTAATGGTTTGCGTATTGTTGGGCGATATAGTGCTGTTGTTAAAAGGGCTAATAATGTACCATAAACGCCGAAAATTCCACCGGATGCGCCTACGCCTAAAGTATCTTTATGGAACCAGATACTGGCAAAATCAGCTACAATTCCCGTACAGAAATATACCAGGCACAACCTGGGGCCTTTGATGACAGGTTCCAGGAAAATCCCTGCTATGAATAATCCTAGCATGTTCGTAAACAGATGCCATAGACCTCCATGGAGAAACATGCTAGTTAACAGGCGCCAATACTGGTGATGGTCGATCGTATATGGCCAGTAATTTCCGCCTGCGTGTAGCAGCGTGTCGGGATTTCCTGACCAGATATTTAGTCCGGAAAATACCATCACAAAGAAAACAATGCAGTTGATTGCAATCAATGCGAGGGTGACAGGTATTTGTAGCAGTTGCTTCTGGAGTTGCATGCAAGATAAGTTACGAAAATTCACGCAAATCCGACTAACAAATCGCTGGGTATCAGCTATTCGTAACTGTAATTAACGACCGTATTGGCATCTGTGTTCAACTGCGTATATCCTTGTGCGTGAAGATATACCTGTGCCTTTTTTGGATAGCCGTGACCGTTACTGGCATACATAAATTGTACAGTGGTGGAGCGGGACAAGCTGGCGGTAGCATTACCAATATTGTTCTCCTGTTTTTCTTCCAGCTTTATCCTGGAAGGATTGTTCGTACTGATATGTAGGAGGAGACTGGTAATATCTGGTAGTGGAGACGCGGGTCTGGCTTGCGGAATGGTATCTGTCAGCAACAACTGATTGGCCATCTGGGCCATTGGATTATAGGATGATGGGTCCCATTCACAAATAGCTTTAGTGAAATAGATGGTGTTATTGTCTGGAGAGGTGGTATCCTGTAGAATATTCTTCCAGTCTGGGTTTCCTTGTACATAGTTCCAGCTAGTAGCCTGACTGGCATTCGAATATTTCAAGGAGAGAGGTTGATTTCCTTGCCAGAGGACTTGTGCGGTAGTGACCTGTTGTTGGTCCTGGTCGAAGAATTCAATTTTCTTGATATTACCGTTGATATCCCAATCTTTCACTGTTGCTCTTTTAGTGACTTTCACTTGATGATTGACATTGGATTCGCATACCATGCCACTGAGGCGTTGATAGGAATCGTAGAGGAATTTGTAGGTATTGGAATCCTGTAGGTTATTGAACCGGGTCATGGCGGTGAGGCGACCGGCGGCATCATAACTGAAGGTGATACAGGGTGCGTGTTCTCCCTGGATGGTCAGGGCTTTGAGATGGGGAATATTATATTTCCCTTTATTGGAGCTGCAAGCCGTAATGAGAACAGGCAGTAAGAGTACATAGAGATATTTGAGCATACTTATGGCGGTAAGTTGCCCTGAAAATACATAATAAAAGTAAAAACCCCACGCTTTTAAGGCGTGGGGTTTTTACTTTTTCCAAGTAAGTTTGGATATTACTCAGCAACCACTTCGAATTCCATTTCGGTATCGTTTCCTTTACCGAAGTCGAGGCGAGCTTTGTAAGTGCCTAATTCTTTAACATCATCGATGATGTGGATACGGCGACGATCGATTTCGTAACCTTTTTGTTCTTTAATTGCGCGAGCAATCTGAACACCGGTAACGCTACCGAAGATTTTACCGGAAGTACCGGTTTTAGCACCGATTTTAACAGGAGAAGCTTTCAGAACTTCTACTACTTTAGCGATTTCCGCCAGCAGTTTCTCTTCTTTCACTTTCTGTACTTTCAGGCGCTCCTGCAGCTGTTTCAGGTTAGAAGGGCTAGCTTCTACCGCAAACTTCTGAGGGATCAGGAAGTTCCTGGCGTAACCATTCTTTACGTTAACCAGTTCATTCTTTTGACCCAGGTTGTCTACGTCTTGTATTAAAATAACTTGCATAACTTCTTACTTTAAAAGGTCAGTAACATAAGGCAATAAAGCCATTTGACGAGCTTTCTTAATAGCCTGGGCTACTTTACGCTGAAATTTCAGAGAGTTACCTGTAATACGGCGAGGCAGCATTTTGCCCTGATCGTTCAGAAATTTCTTCAAAAACTCCGCGTCTTTGTAATCTACATACTTGATGCCCATTTTCTTAAAACGGCAGTATTTCTTCTGACGTTTTTCAGTTTTTACGGCTGTTAAGTATTTGATTTCTTGTTTCGGTTTAACTGCCATAATTTTAAGCTTCAGTGGTTTTAGATTCAGCATTAGCACCAAAGTTCTTACGGTTGTTATACGCTACAGCGTATTTGTCAAGCGCAGTTACCATGTGGCGCAATACATTTTCATCGCGGTTAAGCTGAATTTTCAGCTTCTCATTGAGGTCGGTTGGCGCAGTATATTCCAGAACAACATACATTCCTGTAGTTTTTTTCCGGATAGGGTACGCCAGTGATCTTAATCCCCAGGGATTTTCGTGCGTTACATTTCCACCGTTATCTTTAATGATATCAGCGAATTTTTTCTGAGCCGCTTTGTATTCGTCTTCAGAAAGCACAGGGGTAAAGATCACCATCAATTCGTAGTTCATAATTCCCTGTTTTTTGTATGGTTTAATAAAAAAAATTGGACCGCAAAGATAAAGAACTAATTCCAATTTCCCGTGTTTGCTGCTTTTTATTCTAGAATATTCTTTTTAATAGGCATAAGTAATTGAAAAATAATTGGTTATATATTTTGACTCGATTCAACCGACGCCAACGGCGTCGGTTGAATCGAGTCTTAGGGATTCCGCGCCACCGGCGCGGAACCCCTAAGACCGTGGACAATGGAATGGGGCAAAACTACCCAGCCGGTCAACTTGGCAGCCCACCTCCCACTGGCATAACCTTTGAATCAATCCAACCGAAATAAAAAATTAGTTTACCCATGCAAAAAGGTGCTATACGTGTACAAACGGAAAACATATTTCCGATCATTAAAAAATTCCTGTATTCCGATCATGAAATCTTTATCCGTGAACTGGTAAGCAACGCCGTGGATGCCACCCAGAAACTCAAAACCCTCGCCAGTGTTGGTGAATTTAAAGGGGACCTGGGAAACATCGATATTGAAGTGCGCCTGGATAAAGAGAAAAAAACAATCACCATTGCGGACCATGGTGTGGGTATGTCCGCAGAAGAAGTAGATAAATACATTAACCAGGTGGCTTTCTCCGGTGCGGAGGAGTTCCTGAAAAAATATAAAGGCCAGGAAAATGGTACCAATATTATTGGTCACTTCGGACTTGGTTTTTATTCTTCCTTTATGGTTTCCAATCAAGTGGAAATCTTTACTAAATCCTGGAAAGAAAGCGCTCCTGCCGTTCGTTGGGAATGCGATGGCAGCCCGGAATATACACTGGAAGAAACAGCTAAAACAGAACGCGGTAGCGAAATCGTGATGCACGTGAATGAAGAAAGCGAAGAATTCCTTGATGAAGGCCGCATCCGCTCTATCCTCACCAAATTCTGTAAATTCCTCCCTATCCCGGTAAAATTCGAAGGCGAACAAATCAATAATCCTACTCCAGCCTGGACGAAGAAACCAAGTGAACTCACTACAGAAGATTACCAGAACTTCTACAAAGAATTATATCCTTTCGCAGAAGCTCCTCTCTTCTGGATTCACCTGAATGTAGACTATCCGTTCAACCTGACCGGTATCCTCTACTTCCCTAAAATCACTAAGAGCTACGAAATCCAGAAAGATAAAATCAATCTTTACTCCAACCAGGTATACGTTACCGACGAGGTGAAAGATATCGTTCCAGAATTCTTGATGTTGCTCCATGGTGTGATCGATAGCCCGGATATTCCACTGAACGTTAGCCGTAGCTACCTTCAGGGTGATCCAAACGTGAAGAAGATCAATGGTTATATTACCAAGAAAGTGGCGGATAAACTGGATGAAATGTTCCGGACAGATCGCAAAGGCTTCGAAGAAAAATGGGAATCCATTGGCCTGTTTGTGAAATATGGCATGATGACAGACGATAAATTCCTGGACAAAGCCAATAAATTCCTTGTCCTGGAAGATGTAGACGGTGGTACTTTCTATACGCAGGAAGAATACCGTACCGCTGCTACTGCCCTCCAAACCAATAAAGAAGGGAAACTGGTGGTACTGTATGCGACCAATCCAATCCAACAGGATAGCTATATTCAAGCTGCTAAAAAGAAAGGGTTTAAGATCATTAAGATGGAAACCCTCGTGGACGCAGCCTTTATCAACAATATCGAAATGAAATGGGAAAATGTTCAGTTTACCCGTGTCGATGCAGATATTGCTAATAACCTGATTGATAAAGATGAAAACGCAGATACCCTGCTGTCTAAAGATCAGGAACAAACCCTGAAAGATCTCTTTGGTAAAGAAGTAAATCAACCGAATATCAAAGTGGATATGAAAGGTCTGACGGCAGATGTTCAACCAGTAATCGTTACACGTCCTGAATTCATGCGTCGTATGAAAGATATGGCCAGCATGGGCGGTGGCGGAATGAACTGGTATGCCAATATGCCGGATGAAATCAACATGACTATCAACGCGAATCACCCAGTGTATCTGCAAATCCTTCGGGAAAAAGATAATGGCCTCCAACAGAAACAAATCAAAAATCTGGCAGATCTGGCATTACTTTCGCAGAACCTGCTGACAGGTGCAGATCTCACCGCTTTTGTCACTAGAAGCGTGGAACTAATGACCAAAGAAGAAGAGGAAGCATAAATGAATATCCATTACAAGTATCATCCGATATAAACGAATACTTATTCATAATAGAAAGGCGCTGTAACAAGCGCCTTTTTTATTTTTTGAAAAAAAAATTTATCTCCTTAATATTTTAATAACTGAAGGTTAGTATTCTGATGTCTAACAAAAAAAATATTTGTCTTTTTCTCTACTTATAAAAAATTAAAATACATGTCGCTTCAAATGCTGAAATAAAATAGTTCAGGTCGCGTTATTGTACTTTATTTGCGTACCCCACTGCGAACAGTTATCGTAGGAAATTATTGTAAAACCTGGTCTCGGCAATTGCCGGGACCTTTTTCATTTATATGAGTTATATGAAAAAAAGAAAGATTAAAAATTTATGCCATGTCTTAGTGCTGTTAACAGCATTATTTTCCTGCTCGAAGAAGGATATGTCTGGGCCAGACAAACCGGGAACCAATCCGCCTAAAGAGGATGTTTTTGATCCTCAAACAGTTGGTATAACCGCGAAGAAAGTAGTAAATGGTGGTGGAAACATTAGTGATTATCTACTCTATATCCCTGACGGATATAATACCAGAAAGGATTACAAATGGCCGCTGGTAATTTTCCTGCATGGGATAGGAGAAATAGGCACCAATGTGGATATCCTCAGAAATGTGGCTTTGCCAAGGGTCGTCAAAGGACAACCATTTGTAATGGTAGCACCACAATGCACCAAAAGCTGGTGGAACGGGGCTACGCTGCAAACCTTCTACAAAGAAGTAGTGGCTAAATACCATGTGGATTCTAACAGGGTTATCTTGACTGGCCTGAGTATGGGAGGAATGGCCACATGGGACTGGATCTGTGCAAGTCCAAATAATTTCGCAGCAGCCGTTCCTATCAGTGGAGTAGGTGATCCAAAACTGATGGGCAATGTGAAAAAAATGCCGATATGGGCATTTCATAGTGCCGATGATCCTACTGTAAGTGTAAATGGGTCCAGATTGGCGGTGCAGGCACTACAAGCAATTGGTGGGAATATCAAATACACAGAATATCCAACCGGCGGCCATGATGCATGGACTAGGGCCTACGCAACACCAGAGTTATATACTTGGATGCTAAATCAACATAAATAAAACAGCAAAACTTTTCCTGCCATATCATGAACCTAATATCCGGAGCCCTTTCGAAAAGGGCTCTATCCCTAAACCATAAAGGCTCCAATCGGAGCCTTTATGTATTTATATGATAATTTATTTATCGAATATCTATCACTTTCAATTGTAAACTTGTCTGCCCATTCCACTCATTTTCATCCAAGGTAAACACCATATCAAATGGTTTTTTACCACTGATGATGTCCATTTTCTCCGACATATAAAAACCAATGCCAGACATAGTTGGTCCACCATTGCCCTGACGAACGGAGAATTTAATATGCTCCTCTTTCACCAACTTGGAATAGCCTGTATCTCGGAGGTTCCTTGCAAGAAACACTGGCCGCAGATTCTCAGGGCCTAGTGGCTCAAATTGTTTGAGAATATTATAAAAAGCGGGGGTGATATCACTCAGCATGATTTCTGTATCTATTACAATCTCAGGAACCAGCATGTCCGCCGAAATGGTGTTGGCTACTACTTCTTCAAACTTTTCCTGGAATGCTTTTACATTTTCAGGTTTTAAAGTCATGCCTGCTGCATAGAAATGTCCGCCATAATTTTCTAGTAGATCTCTACACTGGTGTACAGCTTCATATACATTAAACCCCATCACAGACCTGGCAGAACCAGCCACCATATCATTAGATTGTGTGAGAATAACCGTTGGGCGGTAATAAAATTTATCTATAAGTCGGGAAGCTACAATCCCTACTACACCCTTATGCCAGTGGGCCTGGAAAAGGACCGTCGATTTCCGGGCGGCCATGGAAGCATCATTTTCAATCAATGAAATGGCTTCCTGGGTAATAGTATTATCGATTTCTTTACGATCAAAATTATCTGCATGGAGGGCTTCCGCAATCGCTTTGGCCTTTTCGGGATCATTTTCTATGAATAGATTCACCGCCTTGCGGGCATCATCCATTCTACCTGCGGCATTTACCCTTGGTGCAATAACAAAAACGAGGTTGGCTATTGTCAGTTTCTCAGGCTGGGCACTGAGTTGGATCAATGCTTTAATGCCAGGCAGCGGATTTTCATTGACTTTTTTGAGTCCATGATAGGCCAATACCCTGTTTTCGCCTGTCATCGGAACAATATCAGCAGCGATGCTGGTAGCTACGAGATCCAGGTATTTGTTGGGGGCACTATCAGGTAATCCTCTTTTCAGGGCAATTGCGCTGATGAGTTTATATCCGATTCCACAACCGCTTAACTCCTTATATGGATAAGGGCAATCATATTGCTTGGGATTAAGAATAGCGATGGCAGGAGGGAGGATAGCGTCAGGGAGATGGTGGTCACAAATGATAAAATCAATCCCTGCTTGTTTGGCCTCAGTAATTAGCTCAATAGATTTAATACCACAGTCGAGTGCAATGACCAGGCTGAAATCATTTTCTTTCGCATAGGCAATGCCCTGGGGGGAGATACCATATCCTTCGCGGTAGCGGTGTGGGATATAATATTCTATATCGGAGTAGAGCTGATGGAGAAAATCATACACGGTAGCTACTGCTGTGGTGCCATCAACATCATAATCGCCATAGATCAGAATTTTCTCATGGCGAAAGAAGGCCAGTTCAATTCTGGCGATGGCTTTGTCCATATCTTTCATGAGCCAAGGGTCATGAAGATCTCCTGGGAGGGGTCTGAAAAAAAGCCGGGCAGCCTCGTAGGTATGAACATTCCGTTGCACCAGCAGTCGGCATAACAAGGGATGTATGCGTAGGGATGATTGCAGCAGATGTTCCTGATTTGGTTGATAAGCTTTTACTGTCCAGCGTTTTTGCATTATAAGTTCAGGATTCTTTAAGCGTTATGTAGCATCCGGCGTAGGTATCAGGTGCTCATTGCAGTTTACATTTATTATTTTATATTTTTTGAAAATTCTTTTTAGTAGGTGCGGTCAGTGGTATATCGTACCATGGCTTCTAGGCCATTTCTGATATCGCTTTCTGGGAATTGGCGGAGGATTTCCAGGGCTTCATCCCTATAATCGAACATTTTCTGGCGGGTATATTCAATACCGCCGGAGGCTTTCACCATTTCGATTACTTCTTCCACCTTGTCTTTATCTGTATTATGATTTTTTACAATATAGATAATTTTACGACGGACTTCCGGTGTGGCATGTTGGAGTGTATAGATAAGCGGGAGGGTCATTTTTTTCTCTCGAATGTCTATTCCGGTTGGTTTTCCGATTTTGGCAGAGCCATAATCGAAGAGGTCATCTTTAATTTGGAAAGCAATTCCTACTTTTTCACCGAACAACCTCATTTGTTCAGTTGTTGTTTCATCGTTGGTAGAGCTCCATGCGCCAGCGGCGCAGGCAGAGGCTAACAGGGATGCGGTTTTGCGTTTGATGATTTCGAAGTAAATATCCTCTTTGATATTGAGTTTCCTGGTTTTCTCTATTTGGATCAGTTCACCTTCACTCATGGCCTGAACAGTGTCAGATATAATTTGTAAAGTTCTGAATTCGTTGTGGTTAAGACAGAGGGACAGCCCTTTGGACAGGAGATAGTCGCCCACCAGTACGGCGATTTTATTTTTCCAGAGTGCATTAATAGAAAAAAAGCCTCTACGTTCATTGGCATCGTCCACTACGTCATCGTGTACAAGTGTTGCAGTATGGAGTAATTCCACAAATGAAGCAGCACGGTAAGTACTTTCTGGGAGTTCATCCCTGAAAAGTCTGGCTGTGAGAAACACGAACATGGGGCGCATTTGCTTCCCTTTTCGCTTAACAATATAGTGCATAACGCGGTCCAGTAGCGGAATGTTGCTTTTTACTGAATCAGCGAATTTGCTTTCAAAATCATGTAATTCCTTACCTATCAGGTGTTTAATATCATCCATGGCCTAAATCAAAAGGATTGCTAAGCTAGGTTTAAAATGTGAAATTTTAACATTTTGGCCTCTAATTTGTATAAGGAGTATAACAATCTTTTAACAGCAGTTAAAGGATTTGTTAACACGAGGATTGCAATACTTTAACTTACGCGGAATTAAGGTATATAAATACTTTCGATTACGCACTGCTTTCTAAGCACTTATCAATGAAAATAATATTGCAAGAAAAATTTGTATATTCATTAATGATTTTTACCTTTGCTTGGTAAAAAACGGGTTATTAGTAAATTTTTAACAGTTTTTAAATAAAAAACAATTATGGCAAGCAAAAAGTACTTTTTACTGGCAGGCGCTGTGAGTTTATTAGCCGCGTCTTCTGGTTTTGCACAGGTTCAACCAACCGGCTATGATGCTTTGGATTCTTCCAAAGTGCCTAGCAAGAGAATGGTACAACAGAATAACTTCCAGAACCACACTTCCAATTTCCCTGCTAAACCAAGGGATATGTGGGAACTTGGTTTCCATGGAGGTCTTCACCTGATCGATGGAACTGTTCCTCCAAGACCAGGTTTCGGTGGTGGTGTTTCTATCAGAAAATCTCTGGGTCACACTTTCTCACTGAGAGCAGAATACACTGGTTCATTTGACTATGGTCAGGACTATAAACTTCGTCCTACTCAGATCAGCGCTGATGGTGCTAATCCTTGGGCTAAAACTGCTGCTCTGAATGGTGGCATGATCGTTCCAAACTACAAATCTGCTAACCACCAGCTGTCTTTGGACGTATTGATGTCTCTGAGCAACATTATGTTCTACAAAGCTGAACCTAAAGCTAACTGGTACGTACTGGCTGGTTACTCTATAGTTGTGGCTGATGTTGACGTTGATGCATTGGATGCAAACGGTAATGGTTACAATTACTCTAGCGTTAACTTCAATGGTAAACGTCACGATATCATCAATCAGATCAGAGCTATTCAGGATAAAAAATACGAATCCAATGCTCCTGCACAGGGTAACCGTATTGCTATCGGTCGTCACAACAACAACCAGCTCCTGCGTCACGCACTGGACCTGGGTACTGGCGTAGCGTTCAAAGTAACTAAACGCTTTAACATCGGTCTTGAAGAAAAAATCACTATGCCATTTGATGCTTACCTGGATGGTTATGCAGGCCCTGGTGGTTCTTCTAAAGATTTCTACTCTTACACCAACGTACGTCTGAACTTCAACTTGGGTAATCCAAACAAACGCGTTCAGCCATTATGGTGGATCAACCCGCTGGAATACGCTTACAGCGAGCTGTCCAACCCACGTCACATGAAACTGCCAGTTCCAGTATTACCTGATGCTGACGGTGACGGTGTAACTGATCAGTTCGACCGCGAACCTAACACTCCAGCAGGTGCACCAGTTGATTCTCACGGTGTATCCCGCGATACTGACGGTGACGGTGTTCCTGATTACAAAGACAAACAACTGATCACTCCTACTTACTGCCAGCCAGTTGACGCTGACGGTGTTGGTAAATGCCCAGATCCTGAGTGCTGCAAAGGTATGAAAGCTGAGAACACTTGCTCTAGCCTGGTTCTGCCTTCTGTATCCTTCAAAGGTGCTGCTACCAAAGTATCTAAAGATCAAGAAGCTATCCTGTCTTCAGTAGCGTCTACTCTGAAAGCTAACCCATCTTGCAACGTTCTGGTTACCGGTCACGCTGGTGCTAAAGGTAAAAAAGGTGGTGTTGATCTGAGCAGCCGTCGTGTTGACGCAGTTATCGACTACCTGGCTGATAAACAAGGTATCGATCGCGGTCGCTTCATCAAACAAAACACTCCTGGTGAGTCTTCTACTGTTGATTTAGCTCCTGCTAACTAATCAGTATCACTCCCAAAGATGATAATGCTGAAAAGTCCTCCGGTTCAATCGGAGGACTTTTCCTTTTTATCCTTTTTCCTCTGTCCTCTCCCTTAATTGACATCTTAAGTCCATTTTTTCCTTTCCTTTGCTCTGTATTCCAAAATCATATAATTTTGGGGGCTTTTTAACAAATTTACTTTTGTGGGTATAAACATTAACAGGGTCTCCCTGGCAGGTTTAGTAGTAGCGCTTGGTATTATCTACGGCGATATCGGAACCTCTCCGCTCTATGTGTTTAAAGCCATAGTCGGTGGAAATCCCATCAGCGACCTACTTGTAATAGGTGGTATTTCCTGTATCATCTGGACACTTACACTGCAAACAACGATTAAGTACGTTATCCTGACGCTCCGCGCAGATAATAAAGGGGAAGGTGGTATCTTTTCTCTCTATGCCCTCGTCAGAAGACATGCCAAATGGACGGTTATCTTTGGCATGATCGGAGGCGCCGCCCTCCTCGCCGACGGGATCATTACCCCGCCCATTACTGTAACCTCTGCGATTGAAGGTCTTCGAACGCTCGAAGTCTTTAAAGACCTTAGCCAGTTAACTATCGTCAAAATAGTGCTGGCCATCATTACCGGACTGTTTATCATGCAGCAATTCGGAACCGTATCTATTGGCCGCATGTTCGGTCCTATCATGGTACTCTGGTTCACTATGCTCGGTATCCTCGGGATTACTCATATCGCCGATGACCTCAGTATTTTCAAGGCATTCAGTCCGCACTATGCCATTGAGTTATTAACAACATACCCGAAAGGATTCCTGATCCTAGGTGCCGTATTCCTTTGTACCACAGGGGCAGAAGCCCTGTATTCGGACCTTGGTCACTGCGGCCGAGGAAATATCCGTATTTCCTGGATATTCGTTAAAACCTGCCTTATTCTGAACTATCTTGGCCAGGGTGCATGGCTCCTGACCCAGAAAGGTCAAATCATTCCTAAAGATCAGAACCCATTCTTTACGATCATGCCAGAATGGTTCATCATCTTTGGGGTATTGATCGCAACAATGGCTTCTATCATCGCCAGCCAGGCGCTGATTTCAGGTTCATTCACACTTATTGCGGAAGCAATGCGACTGAACCTTTGGCCTAAAATGAGGGTCAATTATCCTACTGAAATGAGAGGCCAGCTCTATATCCCAGGTATTAATGTTATGCTGTTTGTGGGTTGTGCTTCTATCGTGCTGCTGTTCCAGGAATCCTCCCATATGGAGGCGGCATACGGGTTGTCAATCACGATATGTATGTTGATGACATCCTGTCTGTTTGCTTTCTATCTCTATACGCGACGCGTATGGGTGGGGTGGATATTATTATATCTAGTCGTCTATTTCACGATTGAATTCTCCTTCCTCTTCGCTAACCTTGTGAAATTTGCTCACGGTGGTTATGTGACAGTGGTGGTAGCAGGCGGCCTCTTCTTGGTGATGATGGTATGGTTCAAATCCAGGAAAATCAAAAACCGCTACGTGGAATTTGTACGCCTGGAAGATTACCTGCCTATCATGCAGGAACTCAGTAACGATACTACCATCCCGAAATATGCGACCCATCTGGTGTATATGAGCAGTGCCGATAATCCAAAGGAAATCGAGCATAAAATCATTTACAGCATTCTGAATAAGAAACCGAAACGCGCCGATATTTATTGGTTTGTACACGTAGACGTAGTGGATGAACCATATCTCAGCGAATATTCTGTACAAACTATCATTCCTAATGAGGTAATCCGCGTGGAATTCCGCCTAGGATTCAAGGTGGAACAGCGTATTAACCTGATGTTTAGAATGGTGGTGGAAGACATGGTGCGCAATAAAGAGGTGAATATCACCAGCCGCTATGAATCGCTCAGTAAGAATAATGTGGTGGGCGATTTCCAGTTCATTGTGATGGAGAAATTCCTTTCCCATGATAACGACTTACCGCTCTACGAAAGAATGATCATGAAAATGTACTTCTTCCTGAAGAAAATCAGTCTTTCTGAAGAAAGAGGCTTCGGACTGGATTCCAGTTACGTTACCATTGAAAAATATCCGCTGGTAGTTGCACCGGTTACTAACCTGCAACTCAAACGGATTGTACATAAGTTCTAAGATTTCCATGAACGGAGATCTCCAAATTGCCCAATATCTTAGAAAAACCGGTTTTTTTTAAGATATTGGGCAATCTTCTTTTGGTAAATGGTGGTCATTTCCCGAAGACACAATGGAAATCTCTTATTATGGTGAACAAATTTTTTGGCATGCTGGTACTGCTGGCATTGCAACAAAACGTATGGGCGCAGTCGCCATTTACGCGCGACTACACCGAACTTCCTGATCCTCGCCCAGTTAATACTGCATCCTGGCAAAGTAGTCCGGATGGTATTGCATTCGGTAATATAGACACCCGTTATGAAAAACGAAATTCGCCGGATGCCTCCCAAATTTCGCAAACCTGGAAAGGCAATGCCTGGAGAGGGGAACGTGTCTCCCTACAACTACTTTTCTGGACATCTAAACCTGTACAAAATCTTTCTATTCGTACTGTTTCCCTGCAAGGGAAAAATTATTCCTTCCCTGCTAGCGCTATAAAAACTGGCTTCGTTCGTTATATCATGACAGATGAGCTGAATAAGAATGGTGGTGGATGTGGTTACAGGAAGCCACAGGACTTCGATTCTTCTTTGGTGGCTGATGGTATTGATTTGCGCAGTTCCAACGCTGTAGTAGCCCATAATACACAACCTGTATGGATCAGTATAGAGGTGCCTCAAGATGCGCCTGCAGGCATTTACACCGGAACTATTCATATCACTGCAGATGGCGCCGAAACTGTGAAAAAATTTGAGTTGGAAGTACAATCACGTACCCTGCCAACCCCCGATAAATGGGCTTTTCATCTGGATCTCTGGCAAGGCCCAGATGCAGTTGCCAGGATGTATAACGTAAAACCTTGGAGTGAAGAGCATTTCAAGGCCATGAAGCCTTATATGCAAATGCTGGCGGCAGCCGGACAGAAATGTATCACTGCCACACTGATTTATGATCCATGGAACAGTCAAACGCAAGACGTTTACAGCGGCATGATTAAATGGACCAAGAAGAAGGATGGTAGTTGGTCTTATGACTATTCTATATTCGATAAGTGGGTAAACTTCATGATGGGATTAGGTATTAAAAAGGAAATCAACTGCTATAGCATGATTCCTTGGAACCTGAAATTCTATTACTACGATGAAGCATCCGCGAAGGATACTTTTATTGTTGCCAAACCTGGTACACCGGAATATGCTGCACATTGGCAGCCGATGCTGAACAGTTTTGTAAAACATCTGAAACAAAAAGGTTGGTTTGATATCACTACCATTGCCATGGACGAACGTCCTATGAAGGATATGCAAGAAGCGTTGGCGATTATCCGTAAGGCAGATAAAGACCTGAAACTCTCGCTGGCAGGTAGTCATCACGCACCATTGGTGAATGAAATCTATGATTATTGTATTGCTTCCGGAGAGAATTTCACGAAAGAAGAAATGTCCGCAAGACATAAAAAAGGATGGCCAACAACCTTCTACACCTGCTGTACAGAAGGGTATCCGAATACATTCACCTTCTCGCCCCCAGCAGAAGCCACTTTTATGGGTTGGTATGCTGCAGCAAAAGGTTATAATGGCTATTTGCGTTGGGCATTTAATTGTTGGGTAAAGGATCCGCTGACAGACAGCCGATTCAGAGCTTGGGCTGCCGGTGATACTTATTTCGTATATCCGGGACCGAGATCTTCCATTCGTTTTGAAAGATTGGTAGAAGGTATACAGGATTTCGAGAAAATAAGGGCTTTAAGGGCAGAATTTGAGAAAAACAAACAAACTGCTAAGGTGAAACAACTGGATGAAATCTTGAAGACGATAGAGATTAGTACGTTGAAAAATACACCTGCGGCTACTGTTATCAATGCCGCGAAAGCGCAATTGAGTAAATTATAAGCAAGGCAAAACTCTCCTTCTTGTCGTCCCTGCCGGCAGGGACGACGAAAAAGATCAAAAGCTGTAATTGACGTCACAGAGGTCAATTACAGCTTTTGATCTTTTATGCTAATAAAAAATCCTCCGGAGAACCGGAGGATTTTCTTAACACAACTAAAAAACAATCAAATTATTACCGAAAAAGATGCATTTAACGTCATCAATCGGGTTTTTTCCCATCTAAAAAGGTATTTATAGTATTGATTTCTGATGGATTATTTTGGCCAGGCTCGCCGCTTACAGTGTAATTGGAATAGAACTGTTCAGCAGATCCTGCGCCATTATCCAACGCTACATTCCGACGCAGATAAGCAGGCACGTTTTCGATTTCAGCATTGTTGTCCATGTTTTTCACATTGAAACTTATGCTGCGCAATTTTGCTACGCGTTCTGCCTGTTTACGTTTTTGTTCTTCCAGGTCTTCATATGCATTATGCATAGGAACTTCCGGTGGCATAGGAGTGTGGTTGTGATCCTCTTCCTTGTATACCATCTTCATTTCCTGGGAAGGAGTAGTACCTGGCTCCACGTAAATGTGTGCTGGTCTGTTCGTATATCCGCCAGCGTTACCAGCTTGTGGCTGAATAACGTTGATGTTATTCTGTGTATTGTTAACTGCAGATGGCTGCATGGGTTGCACTGGCTGTACCTGTTGCACTTGTTGTACAGGCTGAATAGGCTGCACCTGTTGTACTATTTGTTGAATAGGCTCCTGCACTGGTTGTACAGGTGTTTGTTGAATATTCAGCACGTAGTTCTGACGGGAAGGCGCGATAGGCGCTTGTTGTCCGGCAGGAGGTGGAGGAGGCTGTGAATAAGGCATAGCAGGTTCAGGATGGTCCATTAATCGTGGTGCCATCAGGTCCTGTGGTTCCTGGAAGAGTACTCCCTGGCTTTGGCCCATATTCATTTTTTTCTCATCGCCATCTTTACCCAATTGCATTACGATTTTTGGTTCTACTCGTTCAGGGTTACTGGGAGTGGTTTTCATCTGCTGAATAGGTTTCTGTTCGAAACCGGTAGCGATGATGGTAACACCCAGATTTCTGTCGAGGGATTGATCGTAGCCCACACCGAGGATTACATCGCAATCCTCACCGGCCTGGCTTTGTACGTAAGCCTGGATGATATCCATTTCATCGAGGGTGTGTTCGAATTCACCTTCAGAAGAAGAGATATTGATAAGGATCCATTTTGCACCACGGATATCGTTGTCGTTCAGGAGTGGTGAAGTAAGTGCATCTTCGATAGCGCGTTGTGCACGGTTTTCACCTTCAGCGAGCGCGGAACCGAGGATAGCAACGCCACCATTGCGCATAACGGTACACACATCGGCAAAGTCCACGTTGATTTGACCGGTGGAGTTGATTACATCGGTGATACATTTGGCAGCCGTAGCGAGTACGTTATCCGCTTTTTCGAAAGCGGCCTTGAATTTCAGGTCGCCGAATTTTTGGCGGAGTTTATCATTAGAAATGATCAGGAGGGTATCTACGTATTCTTTCAGACGGGAAATACCTTCATCTGCCTGACCCATTCGTTTTTTTCCTTCATAAGAAAATGGGGTGGTAACAATACCAACGGTGAGGATACCCAGCTCTTTACATATACGTGCGATAATAGGGGCGCCACCAGTTCCGGTACCACCGCCCATACCAGCAGTAATGAATGCCATTTTGGTATTCACCTCTAGTATTTTTTTGATTTCTTCAAAGGACTCTTCTGTAGCCTGTTTGCCGATTTCGGGGTTAGCGCCGGCACCTAATCCTTGCGTGAGATGGGGGCCCAGCTGGATTTTGTTGGGGACAGGACTGTTTGCAATAGCCTGAGCATCGGTATTGCAGATAATAAAATTCACGCCTTCAATGCGCTGGCTATACATATGATTCACCGCATTGCTTCCGCCACCACCAATACCGATGACTTTGATGATAGAAGATTTTTCTTTAGGAAGATCAAAATGTATCATGACTCTGTCTCATTTATGGGTTAGTACGATTAGTTAATAATGAACTATTAAGAATTAAGTGTGCTTTTACTATGTTGTTACTATGGTTCATTTATCCCTTCATTATTAACGATCGTTCTTAATTCTTATTTATTATGTCCGTTAGTTTTAGCGCAAAGTTACCCGGAAGGCTACTAACAGCAACAATTGCGCCATCTCTGTTATAGTTTAGCGTCTTCTTCTTCCGTGAACATATCAATGATCTTTGTTTTCATTTTATCGAGGAAATTTTTCAAAGATGCATTTCTTTCTTTTGCCTTTCTATCCTGGATTTCCTGGGACGTTGGTGTATTTTCTTCTGTCCAAGTTTCCTGTTCGGCCATTGTTTGTGCAGCTTGTTCTTTTGCGAGATAGCTGGTATTAATTTTTACGTAATTCTCTTCCATGGCTTTACGATCATTTTCATAATCGTTATAACCTTTGAGAATTAAACCAACGCAAGTAGCATACATTGGTTTGGTCAGTTCGTCGATATGACCGCTGGCCAGATGTTCGTTAGGGAAACCGATACGTGCACTTACACCTGTAGTGTATTCTGTTAACTGAATTAAATGTTTCAGTTGAGAACCTCCACCAGTAAGGATTATACCACCATTCAGCATTTTGTTATCCATGCCGATTTGTTTCAGATGGTATACCACAAAATCCAGAATTTCACTCATGCGCGCCTGGATGATATGTGCCAGGTTTTTCACGGAAATTTCTTTCGGGCTCTGGCCACGCAGTCCCGGGATAGTGATATATGCATTGCTTTTCGCTTCGTCTGCCAGGGCGTAGCCGAATTGCACCTTCATCTGTTCTGCTTGTGTTTTCAGTACACCCAGGCCGTTTTTAATGTCGTTGGTGATATTCTCACCACCGTAAGGGATCACTGCAGTGTGTTTCAGGATACCTTCATAGAAAACAGCTAGATCGGTTGTACCACCACCGATATCTACGATGGCTACACCTGCTTCAAAGTCCATATCGCACATTACAGCAGCGGCGGAAGCCAGTGGTTGTAATACCAGGTCTCTTATTTTGAGTCCCGATTTTTCCACACTACGGTTAATGTTGCGGATAGCGTTTTTATCGCCAGTGATGATATGGAAGTTTGCACCCACCTTCACCCCCGACATACCAATGGGGTAGGTGATATTCTGCAGACTATCCACTATATATTGCTGCGGGATCACATCGATGATTTGATCACTTGCAGGGATGACGGTTTTGTACTGATCATTGATCAGTTGATCTATATCTTTCTGGGATATTTCCGCATCGGTATCGGCGCGGACGATATCGCCACGGGTTTGCAAACTCTTGATGTGATGTCCTGCTATGCCAACATATACTTCATTGATTTCCAGGTTGGGGTTGGATGCATAACAATTTTCCAGGGCTTGCCTGATTGCCTTTATAGTTTGGTCTATATTCAGCACCATACCGTGCTGAACGCCAAACGATGTGGCTTTACCGAATCCCAGGATTTCCAGTTTCCCGAATTCATTCTTCCGTCCTGCTATGGCAGCAATCTTCGTAGTACCTATGTCGAGGCCTACAATGATAGGAGCTTCCTGATTCATGGCGTGTTTTGTTTTTTTGATGTGTTAACAGATTTATTCCCTGGCTTATACACTGCTTTAGGTTGTGGCTTAGGCTTTTCTGCCCGGGCCTTTTCGTGCGCTTTCACTTTGTCTCTTTTCTCAGGCTCCTTATGCTTTGCTGCCTTTGCTTTGGCTTCCGGAGCGGGTTTGGAAGCTGGTTTTGCAGCTACCACCGTTTCCGTTTTTTTCGTATCATTTGAAGAGGAATCAGGGTCGTCGTATGCGGGTGCTTCGTCTGCGCCGTTTACTTTAACGCTATCGGTTGCAATAACGGGTTGCAAAGGTGGCACTCCGTCTTTCCTGGTACATACTACCTGATCTTCAAATGCTACGTTGATGCGTGAATAATTATTCCAGCCTACTTTATTCAGGCCTTCCTGATAAAAAGCCAGTAGTTTGGTGAATTTTTTATCGATGTCATTGCCATCGCCCAATGCGATTACCTGGTCGCCTAATTGCGGGATGAACTCGAATTTGCGATCCGGCGTAATCATTAGTTGGGCTACTTGCGCCATCCAAAATGGATGTGTAGCGATGTAGTTGCCCATTTGCACAATTTGTACGGTGAGCAAGCTATCTGGCTGTTGCAGTTTTTCCGCATCTGTTGGAAACCCTGTAAATACAGGTACTTTGGCGGCATACTTGGTAGAAACAGGAATACGTTCTCCTGATTCATCCAGGTAAAAACTGTTGCCAGAGAAGGTGAAAACCCTGGCCACTGGCTCTCTTTGGGTAATTTTGATATTCAGTTGTTGCTTATTATCAAAATACAGTTCTGCATTTTTTACCCAAGGATCGGCACTGATAATTTTTTCCAGTTGCGCTACATCAATACTGCCCACCCGTTTGCCAACAGGATTGATAGATTTATCTTTGTTGATCAATGATTTGATATCTTTTGCTTCGATGAAAAAGTTATCATCTTTCCCTTCGAGCTTTACATTGACCTTTTTACAAACCGTTTCTGTTCTGGCATTATTGGCGGCTACCATCAAAATGACAAAACCGGTCAGTACCGCCGCCCAAAGGGTGACGATTCCCAGTCTTTTCAATATGGTGGTAGTTTTAGACATACTATTATTGAACGATTTTTTTAATTGGTTCTCTTAACTGATCGATATCACCTGCTCCTGCTGTGATCAGCAATGGAGAAGGATTTGACTCCAGCCATTTCAACAATTCCTCTTTCTGCATGACACGTACCGGTGCGGTGATTTTGTTGGCAATCATTTCGCTGGTAACGCCTTCTATTGGCAGTTCGCGTGCCGGATAGATAGGTAGCAGTATCACTTCGTCGGCGATGGACAGCACTTCTGCAAAGCCATCTGCCAGATCGCGTGTGCGGCTGAACAGGTGCGGCTGGAAAATCACTGTTGTTTTTCTGCCTGGGAAGAGCGCCTTTGCACTGTTGATCAGTGCTCTCAGTTCCTCTGGATGGTGTGCATAATCATCGATGTATACCTGACGATCATTTTTCACCATATATTCAAACCTGCGTTTGATGCCTTTGAAAGAGGCCACCGCTGCGCGGATCTTATCAGCGCTGATACCCAGCAAATGTGCTACGGTGATGGCTGCCACTGCATTCTCCACATTGTGCATACCACCGATGTGCAGTTCCAGGTTGTCAATCATCCAATCTTGCTGCATCACATCAAATTCATATCCACCGTGCTTCATGCGAATGTTGGTAGCGTATGCATTTGCTGCATTGTTCTGTAAACTGTACAGCATTTTTTTCGTTGCATTCAGTTCTCTATCGCGATGAAGGCCGAACCGAGCAATCAGCGTGCCATTCGGTTTAATATTGTGTGTATACTGAATAAAAGCTTCTTCCATTGCTTCCGGAGTGCCATAAATGTCCAGATGGTCTGGGTCCATAGACGTCAGAACGGCAATGTCAGGACTTAATTTCAGGAAAGAGCGATCATATTCATCTGCTTCAATGACTGCCACTTGTTTATCGCTGCTCCAGAAATTCTTATTGTAATTCACACTAATGCCGCCGAGGAAAGCATTGCAGCCATAGCCGCTATCTGTGAGCAGATGGGCAATCATGGTGGAAACAGTTGTTTTACCATGTGTACCGGCTACTGTAATTGCAAACAGGGTGCGGGTGATTTCTTGTAATACATCACTGCGTTTCACGACTTCATATCCATGTTCCCGATACCATCCTAGTTCTGTATGATTAGCAGGAATGGCTGGCGTATATACGACGAGGTTAGCATCTTTGTCCAGGAGATTAATGTCGTCTGTGTAATGGATTTGCATACCTTCCTCTTCCAGTTGCTTGGTCAGCACTGTTGACGTACGATCGTATCCGCTCACTTTTACGCCTTTTTCATTGAAATAGCGTGCAATGGCACTCATACCGATACCGCCGATGCCAATGAAATAAACCCTATGTATGTTATTCAAATCCATATTCTCACTATAAAGACAGATATCTATGATAGCTGTTTAAAATTTTTCTGAAGAACTGTTATCAGATTTTTCTTCAGATTGCGTTTCTGTATGTGGAAGCAGACCTTTTTGTCCTGCTTTTTAATTTTTATTGGGCGATGGCCAGTACTTGTTTTGCAATGTCCATATCTGCGTTTGGATGGGCCAGTGTCCCGATGTTCTGTTCCATTTGTTCCATCAGCGCCTTGTTTTGCAGGAGACTGAAGAGTACACTTTCCAGTTCGGATTGCACTGCATCGTTCTTAATAATCAAACCAGCCTTCTTATTTACGAGATTCATCGCATTTGAGGTTTGATGATCTTCTGCAGCAAATGGATATGGTACGAAGATGACTGGTTTTTTAACCACGCAGAGTTCAGCGATGGCGAGTGCTCCAGCCCTTGATAGTACTACATCCGCAGCTTTGTAGGCGAAATCCATCACGTTGATGAATTCGTATACTTTCACATGTGAAGTATAAGGAGCCGCTGCTGCTTTAGCCGTTTCATAAAACGGTTTACCTGTTTGCCAGATCAACTGTATGTCTTTCTTCACCAATGTTTCCAGCAATGGTTGCAGCGCTTCATTGATGGATTTAGCACCCAGACTACCACCTACTGCGAATACCGTCTGCTTAGTGTCCGACAAACCAAAATGCTGCAACGCATCCTGTTTGGTAACGGCCGATTGCGTGATATTATTTCGTACAGGGTTACCCGTTAGTATGATTCGATCGGCAGGAAAGAATTTATCCATGCCGTCATATCCTACGCATATTTTTTTGGCTTTTTTCCCCAGGATCTTATTGGATTTGCCGGCAAATGAATTCTGTTCCTGTATTAGGGACGGGATATTCATTTTTTGGGCAGCCCTCAGGATCGGGAAGCTCGCATATCCACCAACACCCACTACTGCATTAGGTTGGAAGTTTTGGATGATGGACTTCGCGTCTCTCAAACTTTTCCAGATTTTAAAAGGCAGCAGTATATTTTTAAAGATATTGCTGCGATTGAATCCTGCAATTTCGAGTCCGACGATTTTGTAGCCGGCCTGTGGCACTTTCTCCATTTCCATCTTTCCCTTGGCGCCTACAAAAAGAATCTCCGTATCTGGCTGAATCTTCTTCAACGCATTGGCAATGGCAATGGCAGGGAAGATATGTCCTCCGGTACCGCCGCCTGCTATGATAATTTTGCGTTGCATTTGCTATTGTTCTTTAGTTTTTTCTGAATATTATTAAGCTATTGCTTGGTCTTCTCTTGCTGCCATTACTCTTTCGAGTCTTTCTTTTTCGGCTTGTTTACCCTCCATTTCTTCCACATTTCTAGCCACACTGAGAATAATACCGATGGCCAAACTGGTGAATATTACGGAGGAACCACCCATACTTACCATGGGGAGCGTAACCCCTGTAACTGGGAATAGGTGCACATTTACCGCCATATTGGTGAGTGCCTGTATGACCAGGGTGACACTAAGACCTACTGCGAGGAATGCACCGAAGGCGTAAGGACACTTGCGATATATACGAATACACCGTAGTAGTAGTAACATATACGCCGCCAGGATCAAGAAAGCGCCTACCATTCCATATTCTTCAATAATCGTTGCATAGATATAATCCGAATAGGCATGTGGCAAGAAGTTACGCTGGGTACTATTGCCAGGGCCTTTCCCCAGAAATCCGCCACCAGCAATCGCAATATTTGCCTGTTGTACCTGGTAGGGTGTTTCTGTGTGATCATCATACAGGAAGCTGTCGATACGTTTTTGCCATGTTTTGGTACGCATTTCCTTTCCTGTCAGTTTGGCTAGCATGAACATCAGCACTACCAGTACCATTCCAGCGGCTATCATAGCTGCTAGGAAGCGGATAGGTACTCTGCCAATGAAGCAGAGCAGCATACAACTAGCACCCAGCAATAGCGCCGTACTCATATTGGCAGGCATGATGAGCAAGCAGATAACGCCTACTGGTATGATGATGGGAAGGAAACCCTTCCGGAAATCTTCAATAATGTGTTGTTTTCGCGATAATTGCCTGCTTACATACATGAATATGGCCAGTTTTGCCACGTCCGATGTTTGGAATGTCAGGTTAATGATCGGGAGTCTGATCCATCTACTGGCGTCGTTGATATGTGAACCGAAAGCCAGTGTATACACTAGTAGCGGGATCGATATCAGGAAGCCCACTTGTGCCACGCGAGAATAAATGGTATAATTTACCCGGTGCGCAAAGTAGATGATCAGCAGCCCCATGACCAGTACGGAAAGTTGTTTAAGGAGATAATACTCTGTATGTCCACCTCTTTCCCTGTAGGCCAGTGAGCCGGTTGCACTATATACCGCCAGCAAGCTAACCAGCGATAGGAAAATCACTATCGTCCAGATAACTTTATCGCCTTTGGTTCTATAGAGCAGATTATTCATATTCGTTTATTCTTGACCGTTACAATACCTCTTTACCCAATTATTATAATTCCCTCACCGCATCTTTGAATTGTCGGCCTCTATCTTCATAATTTTTAAACAGATCGAAGCTCGCACAGGCAGGAGAGAGGAGTACTACATCTCCTTTATCTGCCAGTTTCAGCGCAGTGGTAACTGCTTCTTTCATACTGGTAGTGCTCACCATCACTGGTGTATCTTTAGACAGCGCTTCTTCGATAGGTTTATTATCCACGCCCAGACAAACAATCGCTTTCACCTTTTCCTGTACCAGCGGACGGATAGCACTGTAGTCGTTTCCCTTATCCACACCTCCCATTATCAGCACGACTTTTTTCTCAATGCTTTCCAGTGCAAACCATACGGAATTGACATTGGTGGCTTTGCTGTCGTTGATAAAATCCACACCTTTTACCGTGGCTACATATTCCATGCGATGTTCCAGGCTTTTGAAGCTGGTAAGACTTTCGCGGATTTTTTCCTTACGAATGCCCATGGTTTTGGCAGCGATGCCTGCGGCCATGGAATTGTAGAGATTATGTTTCCCTTTCAGTGCCAGGTCATAGATGGAAACTATCACTGGGTCCTCGTCTACCTTTATGTGCAACTGGTCGTTGTCGACAAAGCCGCCTGCTTTCAATCGTTTCATGATGGTAAAAGGTATTGATGTTGAATAAATGGGTTGCTGCGTAAGGTGCTGCGTGATCTCATTATCATCCATGCAATAGACAAATTTATCGTCATTGGTTTGGTTCATGGTGATTCTGAATTTGGATTTGACATAATTTACCATTTGGTAATTATATCTATCCAGGTGATCAGGCGTAATGTTCAGGAGGATGGCTACATCGGGTTTGAATTCCTTAATGTCATCCAACTGAAAGCTGCTAACTTCAATCACATAATACTCCGCTGGAGCGGTGGCCACCTGGCGGGCATAGCTGATACCGATATTTCCTACCATGGCCACATCATAACCTGCGGTTTTGAAGATGTGGTAGGTGAGGGCAGTGGTAGTGCTTTTGCCGTTGCTGCCGGTGATGGCAATAATCTTTTTACCTGTCGAAAAACGGTATGCCAGTTCAATTTCGGAAATGACAGGAACGCCTTTTTCGCGTACCTTTTTCATCAGATCTGATTTCTCAGGGATGCCTGGGCTTTTCACGATTTCATCCGCATTCAGGATAATATCCCAGGAGTGATGTTCTTCCTCAAATGGTATCTGGTTTACCGCCAGTTCCTGCTTATAAATGTCTAATATTCGACCTCCGTCTGACACAAAAACCTCATATCCCTGCTGTTTACCCAGCAAAGCTGCGCCGATTCCACTCTCTCCCGCTCCCAATATGATTAGTTGATGTGCCATTTCGTTTAATCTTCTACGTTAGTTTTAATGAATTGATTCTCTTTTTACTATCTCATTTTCAGTGTTGCAATGGCGGAAACCACACACATGATGGTTACGATCCAGAAGCGCACTGAAATTTTACTTTCATGATAACCCAGTTTCTGATAATGGTGGTGTAGTGGCGACATCTTCAGCAGTCGTCTACCTTCACCATATTTCTTCTTGGTATATTTAAAGTAGGACACCTGTATCATTACAGATAGTGACTCTACCAGGAATACGCCGCAGAAGATGGGGATCAGCAGTTCTTTACGAACGATAAATGCCAGGGAAGCGATGATACCACCGATGGCCAGCGAGCCCGTGTCTCCCATAAATACCTGTGCTGGAAAAGCATTATACCAAAGGAAACCAACGCAGGCGCCTACGAATGCCGCAATGAAAATGGACAATTCACCGAGGTTCGGGATGTACATCACATTGAGGTATTCTGCGAATTGTATATTACCGGAGACATAGGCAAAAATACCCAAGCCTATCCCTATAATCGCCGAAACGCCCGTTGCCAGGCCGTCTAGTCCATCCGTTAAATTCGCACCATTAGATACAGCCGTAATTACAAAGATTACAATCAGTATATAGATCGCCCAGGTATACTTTTCAGCGCCGGGAATCCAGGAGATGAGTTTAGCGTAATTGAACTCATGATTTTTTACAAATGGGATCGTGGTGATAGGCGTTTTCACATCCGCAAAGCGGTGACCATCGCGGGTTACTCTTTCCGGGTGATTTTTCGCTACGTGTTCATAAGGCGCCATTTTCTTTGCCCCCATGATTTCACGGGACACCACTACATCATTATTAAAATAGAGTGTACATCCCACGATCAATCCGAGTCCTACTTGACCCATGATTTTGAATCGTCCGGCGAGGCCTTCTTTATTCTTTTTAAATACTTTGATATAATCATCCAGGAAGCCGATTAATCCCAGCCAGATGGTGCTGAGCAACATCAGCCAGATGTATACATTGGCCACCTGTGCGAATAATAATGTTGGAATGACAATGGCAGACAGAATAATAAGACCACCCATAGTAGGTGTTCCTTTCTTGGTATTTTCACCGGTGAGTCCTAGTTCGCGGATAGTTTCCCCGATCTGACGACGTTGGAGCAATCTGATAATTCTTTTACCCAACAGCAGGGATATCACCAATGACAGCAATAGGGCCATGGTTACGCGGAAGGTGATAAACTGGAACATTCCACCACCCACGATGCTGAAGTTGAATTGAGTTTTCAGATAATTTAAAAAATAATATAACATATAGTTTTAGTAGTACCTGCCTGGCCTGCCATTGATGGCGAAGCAGGTGTTTAAGTCATTGAGTTATTAAGATTATTACATCAACTGCACGTACCGGTTTCACGGATTTATTTTTCCAGCATTGTCAGCATTTCATGTAGTACCAGTTTATCATCGAACGGATGTTTCACGCCGTGAATTTCCTGGTATTTTTCATGACCTTTTCCGGCAACGAGGATGATATCATCTTTACCGGCGAGGGAGATAGCCGTTTTAATGGCTTCTTTTCTGTCAACGATGGAGATACATTTTTTCTTCAGATGCACAGGAACACCTTTTTCCATTTCAGCGATGATAGCCGCCGGGTCTTCAGAGCGAGGGTTGTCCGAGGTGAGGATCACACGGTCGCTGTTTTCCACGGCTACATCCGCCATAATAGGGCGTTTTGCGGTATCTCTGTCGCCCCCGCATCCTACCACCGTAATCAGTTGTTCATTTCCTTTACGGAGGTTTTGAATGGTAGCCAGTACATTTTTCAATGCATCAGGCGTGTGGGCGTAATCCACAATAGCGATGATCTGGTCTTTATCTGAGATAAAGTAATCGAATCTGCCTTCCGCGCCCTGGATATTGCTGAGGGCTTGGAGTACAGTGGCTTTATCTTCACCTAGCAATCTGGCGGCGCCATATACGGCTAGCAGATTATAGGCATTGAACTCACCTATCAGACGGAAATGTACTTCTGTATCATCTATCATCATGATGAGTCCTGTCAGGTTATTTTCCAGGATTTTTCCTTTGAAATCCGCCAGGGTATGGAGACTGTAAGTCGCCTTACGGGCTTTGGTATTTTGCAGCATCACATTACCTCTTTTATCGTCGAGGTTGGTGAGTGCGAAAGCCGTTTGTGGCAGGTTATCAAAGAAGGATTTTTTCACGCGGATATACTCATCAAAAGTTTTGTGGTAATCCAGGTGATCGTGGGTGATATTGCTGAACAGTCCACCAGCAAAGCGGAGGCCTGCGATGCGTTGTTGATGGATAGCATGGGAGCTAACTTCCATAAACGCATAGAGACAACCATCTTCCACCATTTTAGCCAATAGGGCATTCAGACTAATAGGGTCTGGGGTGGTATGGGTAGACGGGATAACGGTATCGCCTATTTGATTTTGTACGGTAGACAGGAGTCCGCAATGATAGCCCATTGTAGAGAACAGTCGGAACAGGAGAGTAGCGATGGTTGTTTTACCATTGGTACCTGTTACGCCCACCAGTTTGAGTTGGTGGGAGGGGTTATCAAAGAAGTTTCCTGCCATGATGCCGCTGGCGGCAGCACTGTCTTTCACCTGAATATAGGTGACATTTTCATGCATTATCTCTGGCAGGGATTCGCAGATGATAGCGGCTGCACCGAGGGATACAGCTTTCTCGATATATTGGTGACCGTCCGCATGTACGCCTTTTACAGCGATGAATGCATCTTGTTTACCAATATTCCTGGAATCGATGGCCAGTGCATTCACGGAGATGCTGGCATCTCCATGGACGGCGATGATGCTTACATTGTATAATATGTCGCGCAGCGTCTTCATCTAGCTCAGTTCAATTACGATAGTTTGTTCGTTTCCAATTTTAGTTCCGCCGGGGAGTGATTGTGTTTTCACTTTACCAGCGCCTTTGATGACAACGCGGAGGCCTGCATTTTCCAGCAGGTACAGCGCATCTTTCAGTCCCATTCCGGTAACATCTGGCACAGCGCCTCTAGGTTGGCTGACCTGTTGGAAGGTTACCTTCTGGTTATCTACTTTGGCACTTACCCAGTTAGAAGCCGTAGCATTACTAGCGGGGAGGTGAAGGGTTTGAAGGATTTCGTTCCATTCAGCGCCTTTACCATTTTTCATGGCCAGTGTAGAATCAATTTTTAAAGTCGCCTGCATAGGCGCTTGTTTTTCCACTGCCAGGGCGAAGAGGCGATCTGCCACTTCTCTAAACACCGGACCCGCAACACTCGCGCCATAGAAGCGCAGTGCATGCGGTTTGTTTTTGATTACTACCACGCAGGTATACTGCGGATCATTGGCAGGGAAATATCCTGCAAATGAGGCTTGGTATATTTTATCGGCATACCCTCTGCTGCCATTGGCAACGAGGGCGGTACCTGTTTTCCCAGCGAAAGAGTAGTATTGGTTTTGCAATTTCTTAGCTGTACCGTTGGTGACAACGCCAGCCAGCATTTGCTGCACCTGCCTGAGTGTACTTTGAGAGCAGATGCTGTCCATTACTACCGTTGGTTCAAAATGTTTTACTACCTGGCCATATTCCATAATAGAGTTGACGAGGTAGGGTTTCATCATTTTACCGTTGTTGGCCACTGCGTTGTACAGCATGGCTGTTTGCAGTGGGCTGATCAATACTTCATAACCGAAGGCCATCCAAGGGAGGGAGGTATTGGACCAGGTGCGGGAGCTAGTGGATTTAATCACCGGGCGTCCTTCGCCTAAGAGGTCAATACCGGTAATTTGGTCGAGTTTGAGTTTCCTCAGATGTGCGACAAAATTATTCGGTTGTTTGCTGTAATACTGAACAGCGAGTTTGGCCATACCCACATTAGAGCTGAGCTCGAATGCATGTTTGATAGTTACGTTCTGTGGGCCCGGATGGGGTTCAGAATCATATACTGTTCTACGGCCAACTTTCCATTTACCGCCATCCATGTTTACCATTGTATTCATGGTAGCATATTTATCTTCCAGCACAGAGATCACGGTGGCCAGTTTAAAAGTGGAACCTGGTTCACCTACCTGCAGTGCGTAGTTCATATTTTCCCAATAGCTGCCATCTGGTTGACGTCCGATATTGGCGAGTGCTTTGATTTTCCCTGTTTTCACCTCCATGAGGATACAGGTACCGTGATCTGCTTCATTTTGCACCATCATATTCATGAGGGCTGTTTCCACGATATCTTGCATATTCACATCGATGGTAGTTACAATATCGCGGCCATTCTCTGGTTCGATATCGTATCCTTCCACGGGAACGTAGGTACCGCCGGCGATGCGACGCATCAGGCGTTTACCGGTAACACCGTGGAGGTAATCATCGTAGGTTCTTTCCAGACCAACGCTCTGAGAGTTCTCGCGGGCGAGGCCGATTGTTCTGTTGGCCAGTAATTTAAAGGGGTTGATGCGTTTACTTTTTGTTTCCGCGATCATGCCACCTTTATTTTTACCGAGTCGGAACATCGGAAGTGTTCTCAGGGTTTGGTATTGATTGAATGGTACGTCTCTTTTGAGGAGGAAGTACCGGTCTCTCGATTTATAACCTTCCTGCAGCATTTTTTTATATTCTGCCTGGGAGCGGTCGTTGAACAACTGTGACAGGCAGAGGCTGAGGGAGTCCAGATTTGTTCTGAACACCAGTCCTTTTTTATCCGTGAGGCCATCAGCGGCGAAGTCTATTCTGATATCGAAATAGGGAATAGAAGTGGAGAGCATTCTCCCTTCTTCAGAATAGATGGTACCTCTGTCGGCATCGAGGGCAACGTAGCGGGTATGGAGACTATCAGCCATACTGCGCCAGTAGGAGCCCTGGATATTCTGGATATAGAAGACTTTGGCGAGGATAGCGACGCCGAAGAGCGCCATGCCGATCAGGCACAGATACACACGCCACAATATGTCTTTTTTTACATCCACTGCTAAGTTATTAGGTTCTCCAATGGAGGAGAGCTATAAGGTATGATACCTGACACTGGCGGTTTTATTGAGATGCTTGCCATATAGTATTTACCAGCATCCCCGCCGGTATGGTAATACAGGCGGGCAGAATCAGGTATCAATGTGTTATTCATTTTTTATCTGTTTCGTTATTCAGCAGAATTTTTCGAGGAGGGGAGCTGAGTTGTTTAAGTCCCAGTTGCTCTACGGATTTGCTGACTTCGCTCATTTTGCTTCTGAACATGAGCTCACTCTTCACATTGATATATTCCCACTTGAGCTCTTTAATTTCTTTGCTAAGCTGATTGATACGGCGTATTTTCTTTTCAGCGAGGTGGCTGTTGGCGATATAGATTAGTGCCAGGGCAGCAAGAAACAGGATACGGGGCATGTTCTGTACCAACATGGAATAGTTGATACGGAGCCGCCACTCTTTTTTAGGTTCCAGCGTTTCAGGGTTACCTTCGACGGCTGGATTTTCCTGTTTTTTTTCGATTATTTCTTCCTCTAACACGCGCTATGCTTTTTTAAGAATTACGAAATGGATATTGCATTAGCCATCATCAGATAAGCAATCACAGTGAATAGGAATGATAGGATTGAAGCCAGGTTTTTTTTAGGACCGGGCTACAAGGTTTTTTCGGCTACGCGCAGTTTTGCGCTTCTAGATCTGCTATTGCTTTTCAGCTCTGCTTCGCTGGCGGTAACCGGTTTTTTCGTGATAAGTTTGAACAATTTAGGGGGTGTTTCCAAGCCAAACGGATCGTCCTGTGCTTCCTCGAAACTGCCAGATTTCATAAAGTTTTTCACCATTCTATCTTCCAGCGAGTGAAAGGTGATAATGGCGAGTCTGCCTCCTGGTTTCAACACTTCTGCTGATTGAGAGAGCAGGTCTTTTAGTGCGCCGAGTTCATCGTTAACGGCTATACGCAGTGCCTGGAATACTTGGGCCAGGTATTTCTGCGGATTCCCTTTTACGATTGGCTGAATAACAGCTTTGAAGGCTGCAATCGTGCGCATGGGGTGTGTTTTTCTGTTCTTCACGATGGTTTGTGCCAGTGTTTTGGCATTGGTTACTTCTCCATATTCTTGGAACAGGAGGTGTAGCCTTGCTTCGGACCATGTGGCCAGCAATTGTGCTGCGGTGAAGTCGGTTCTGGTATCCATCCTCATATCGAGATCAGCGTCGAATCGGATACTGAAACCTCTTTCTGCCGTATCGAACTGATGGGATGAAACGCCGAGATCGGCCAGAATGCCGTCTACTGGTTCCGCTTTATGTAATTTCAGAAATCGTTGCAGGTGTCTGAAATTCTGTTGTACAAAAGTGACGCGATCGTCTATAATCCTGTTTTTGTAGGCATCTTCATCCTGATCAAATACAATCAGTTTACCGTTTTCGCCCAGTTTTTCCAGTATGGCTCTTGAATGTCCTCCGCCTCCAAACGTAGCATCCACATATGTTCCAGAAGGATTGATATGTAAAAGCTCCGTTGTTTCCTGCAGCAGAACGGGTAAATGATATTGCTGTTCGCCCATATGCTACAGATTTAAATTGTGATGTTATTATCTCCTCCTCCCATTACCTGTTGTGCCAGATCACTGAAGGCTCCCGGTGAGAAATTTTCAAAGAACTCCTGGTATTTTGCACTGTCCCAGATCTCGATTTTATTGGTGGCCGCAGCCAGAATAATATCCTTGTCAAGATTTGCGTAAGAAAGCAGGTTTTTTGGAACCAGCAATCTTCCTGCACTATCCAGCTCCAGTATGGTAGCTCCGTTTAGAAAGTAGCGCCTGAATTCCCTTACCTTCGGGTCAAAGTCATTCAGCTTGCTAATGCGTTCGAAAATGGGCTGCCATTCATTCATCGGATACAGGGACAAACATTTCTCAAACCCTCGGTTAATTACAAACTGCCCCCCGGCACCTTCATGTAACTGCTTCTTGAATCCGGCAGGTAACAGAAAGCGCCCTTTTGCGTCCAGCGTTGCTTCGTATTCACCGAGAAATCCAGTCATACCATGGGGTAAAGTCCTTGAAATCCATTTTCTAACACAAAATAACACTTTTTCCCACTTTTTAACGAAAAAATACTTAGTAAATTTTTTCCACAGAAAAGAATGCCCTCTTAGATTGAGTTTCACCCCTGTTATGTGCGGTGTTGTGTGTATTACTTGTGGATATATGTGGATAATGTGTTAATAATATCTGAGAGGATGTTTACAAGGAGTGAATAGCCCTCCAGTCCTCAGCTTTCGCTCTTCTCCATCAGTGGGAATTTTTCACCCAAACCAAATTTATATGTGGATTTTAATTCTAATCTGTGGGCCGTCAATCCCCCAATTTTTATCATCAAAAAAAAATATTTGAATATTTCATTTCTTTTTCTATCCCATCTCCTCGAACTCCCATTTCGTCGATTTAATCGCCTCTTTTGCAAAATTTTAACAGCATTGAAAATCTCCCTACCTTACATTTACATTTAATTCTTAATTTTGCCACTCTTTTATGCGGAAATTTTTATTGTACTTTAGTCTCCTTACCATTAGTGTAATTGCTTTCTCTTCCTGTAACAATGAGTTACGCAGGATAGAAAAAAGTAATAACTTTGAAAAGAAGCTGGCATACGCCGATAAGATGTACCAGAAGAAAAAGTATAACACTGCACTCACTATCTATAGTGAACTCCTGCAGGTATACAAGGGTACCGATAAATTCGAAGGACTTTACTACAATATGGCTTACTGCTCCTACAATCTGAAGGACTATGTACAGGCAGGTTTTAACTTTAAAAACTATCTGGACCTCTTCCCGAACAGCCCAAGAGCAGTAGAAGTAGATTATATGCAGGCATATTGCTATTATAAGCAGTCGCCAAAGGTATCCCTGGATCAAACCAATACCGGTAAAGCGATCGCCGCCATGCAAACCTTCATCAATAACTACCCTTCCGCGCCTAAAGTGGCAGAAGCCAACCTCGTGATTGAACTCTGCCGCCGTAAACTGGAAAAGAAAGAATTCAATGCCGCTGAACTATATTATAACCTCGGTTATTTTAAAGCAGCCGGTATCGCCTTCAAAGGACTCATGCGCAACTATCCCGATTCCGATAAATCGGACAGCTATAAGATAATGGCTATCAGGGCTTATTATCAATACGCTAAAAACAGTGTGGTGGATAAACAAAAAGAACGCTACGAAACCGTGGTTACCGAATACCTGGATTTCGCCGATCACTATCCAAACAGCAAACTGAAGGGAGATGCCGAAAAATTTTATACCTTAGCACAATCAAACATTAAAACTCTGGAAAATGAGCAAAATAAAGCGAAGTCTAACCAGTAGTCTTAATCCATGGGTAGAAACCAGAAATACTACCGATATTAAGAACAGAACTGGAAATTTATATGAATCTATTGCCGTGATTGCAAAACGCGCCAATCAGATCAATATTTCCGTGAAAGAGGAGCTCCATTCCAAACTGGAAGAGTTTGCCAGCCATACAGATAATCTGGAGGAAGTTCACGAAAATAAAGAGCAGATCGAGATCAGCCGCTTCTACGAAAGAATGGCTAATCCTGCTATCCAGGCTACTCAGGAATTCCTGGATAACAAGATCTATTTCCGTAAAAATGATGATGACCTGTTCAGCTAATGTTGGACATGCTTTCATTTAAAAATACTATTTTCATAGCGGCAGATATTTCTCTGCCGCTTTTTTATTCTCTATGATGTCCATGGACAATACCAAAATGCTGCAAGGCAAGAAAATATTGCTGGGGGTAACCGGCAGTATCGCCGCCTATAAGGCTGCTACTATCGTGCGTCTCCTCGTAAAAGAAGGCGCTCACGTGAGAGTAGTGATGACCCCAGCCGCTGCTGATTTTATCACACCTCTCACGCTGGCCACCCTATCTAAAAATGAAGTCCCTCTTCACATTAGTGACCATAACAGTTGGAATAACCACGTGGAAATGGGCCGATGGGCAGATGTAATGCTGATTGCTCCTGCTTCTGCCAATACCATTTCTAAAATGGCCCAAGGCGCCTGCGATAATCTCCTGATGGCGGTATACCTCTCCGCTACCTGCCCCGTGATCTTCGCGCCAGCCATGGATGAGGATATGTGGCATCATCCCGCTACCCGCAGAAATGTGCAACACCTGATCTCATATGGTAATATCCAAATACCAGTGGATTCCGGCGAACTGGCGAGTGGACTGGTAGGCGAAGGTCGCATGGCGGAACCTGAAAGCATTGTGGCTTTCCTCCGTCGTCACTTCAGTACTGCGATAGGAACTAAGCCCCTGGCCGGAAAACTGGCCGTGGTGACCGCCGGCCCTACTATTGAACATATTGACCCTGTAAGATATATCAGCAATCACTCTAGTGGTAAAATGGGGATCGCTATCGCGGAAGCCCTCGCGGATGCAGGCGCCCAAGTGAAACTCGTACTCGGCCCCACTTCTCTCAGTACCCATCATGCAGGTATTGAAACAACGCGTATCCAAACAGCGGAGGAGATGTTCCATGCTGTGATTGCAGCTTATCCGCTGTCTGATATTGTGGTGGCAGCAGCTGCTGTGGCAGATTATCGCCCGGTACATACGGCAGATAGAAAAATTAAGAAAGGAGAAGAACAACTCAACATTGCGCTGGAGAAAACCCATGATATCCTTCGCACTTTAGGGAACAATAAAGGCCCTCAGCAAATGCTGGTAGGCTTTTCCCTGGAAACCAACAACGAAAAGGAATACGCGCTGAAAAAACTGCGAGAAAAACATCTGGATATGATCGTGATGAATTCCCTCGCAGATGCGGGCGCCGGTTTCAACTATGATACCAACAAAGTTACCCTGTTTGATCGCAAAGGCCGTGAACGCAGTCTCCCCCTGAAATCCAAACAGGAAGTAGCTAAGGATATTGTTTCTGCTATAATCGAACTGCAACATGCTTAAATGCTTATCAGTATTGGTGCTCCTGTGTTCATTGCTGTACACTGGCGCCAGCGCACAGGAACTGCGTGCCAACGTAACAGTGGTAGCCAACCAGCTCCAGGGTGTGGACAAAAAGATTTTTACTACCCTACAGAATTCCCTGAAGGAATTTATCAACAATCGCCGATGGGCAGATGATTCCTATACACCGTCGGAAAGGATTGAATGTAACGTGATGCTGAACCTGACAGGAATGCCCAGCTCAGATGTTTATCGCGGCACACTAACCATTCAGGCTACACGACCTGTTTATAACAGCAGCTATGTTACCAGCATATTCAATCTCCAAGATAATAATGTGTTGTTCCGCTACACGGAATTCCAACCCTTGGAGTTCAATGATAACCGTGTAGGCGGTAGCGATCCACTGGCGGCCAACCTGACAGCCATCGTGGCCTATTACGTGTATGTGGTGCTGGGTATGGATGCTGATTCCTTCTCTCCCCGTGGTGGCGATGGTTTCTTCAAAAAAGCCCAGAATATCGTGATTAATGCCCCAGATGGGAAAGATGTGTCAGGATGGAAAGCTTTTGAAAGTCAACGTAACCGCTACTGGCTGACGGATAATCTGCTGAATGTGAAGTTTAATAACTTCCATGATGTGATGTATCAATACCATCGGATGGGACTTGATCAAATGTATGAAGATGTGAACGCGGGCCGTAGCGCTATCATGAATTGTATTAACCTGTTATATGCTATTTACCAGGATGTTCCGAACTCAATGCTGATGCAGACTTTCTATTCTGCGAAAGGCGATGAACTGCTGAAGATTTTCTCCAAGGCGATGCCACAAGAAAAATCGCGCGCAGCGGAAATGCTGGCCAAAATGGATATTCCCAATGCGGGTAGATACCAGCAGATGCGTTAGTCCCGTATTATTTTATCAGCAAATGTTGATAGCTTTACGCTTTGGCAAAAAGCTACAATTGACAAGCTAACATGAACTATTTCAAGAAACTCAGTGCAGCGGCCTGTATGATATTTTTATTCGCCTGCGGCGATGCAGAACGAACTCCAAAGGGTATTATGCCGCCAGATAAAATGAGTGCTGTGCTGAGAGATCTGACCATTGCGGAAGCATATGGTAATAATGTGTCCAGCGATCAGCCAATCCTATTTGATTCGCTGCGCCAGGAAAAAATTAAGGTGTATTCTAAACAAGTACTGGATTTGAATCATGTCACAGTGAAAGAATTCACCACCAGCTATGCCTGGTATGAAGCGCATCCAGACAGACTTCGGGAAGTATTGAACACCGTACAGGCCGATATTATGGCCCGTAAGAATAAAGCGCCGGATATGGGCGAGATGTCTGCTCCTGCGGCATATCGACTACGTACCATTTTCCCATATGCTGAAAGGGCTATCCTGCTGAAGGCCAATAGCGATACCATCAGACCATTTATCAAACGCCAGAAGATATAAGCTGCTATAAATAAAAACACCAAAACATGAACAAAGTATTCGCAAATGCAGATGAGGCCATCCAGGATATCACGGATGGTACTACATTAATGCTGGGAGGGTTTGGTTTATGTGGTATTCCTGAAAACAGTATTGCTGCGTTGGTAAGAAAAGGCGTTAAAAATTTGACCTGTATCTCCAACAATGCCGGTGTGGACGATTTCGGGCTGGGATTGCTGCTGAAGACAAGACAAATCCGCAAAATGATGTCTTCTTACGTAGGAGAAAACGCAGAGTTTGAAAGACAATTACTGGCAGGAGAGTTGGAGGTCGACCTAATCCCCCAAGGCACACTCGCTACCCGTATCCAGATGGCTGGCATGGGTATTCCTGCATTCTTTACCCCTGCTGGCTACGGAACTGAAGTAGCAGAAGGAAAAGAAATACGCGTATTCGACGGTAAACATTATCTGATGGAAATGGCGCTGCATGCAGATTTTGCCATTGTAAAAGCCTGGAAAGGCGATACCATGGGTAATCTGGTATTCCGCAAAACTACCCGCAATTACAGCGTGCCAATGGCGAAAGCCGGCAACGTCACCATTGTAGAGGTAGAACACTTGGTTCAACCAGGTGAGCTGGACCCAGACCAGATCCATGTTCCCGGAATTTATGTACACCGCATTTTCCAGGGTAGTAATTATGAAAAACGGATTGAACGCAAAACGGTAAAAATCTAAACTATGGCCCTCGATAAATATGGCATCGCCAAAAGAATCGCACAGGAATTGCAAGACGGTATGTATGTAAACCTTGGCATAGGTATACCAACACTGGTATCCAACTATGTTCCCGCAGGTATCAGTATTATGCTCCAGTCTGAAAATGGAATGTTGGGCATGGGACCGTATCCTACGGAAGAAGAAATAGATGCGGATCTGATCAATGCAGGAAAAGAAACAGTAACCATCATCCCTGGCGGTAGCTTCTTTGATTCAGCAGAAAGTTTCGGTATGATCAGGGCTGGAAAAGTAGATCTGACGGTATTAGGCGCGATGGAAGTTTCTGATACGGGAGACATCGCCAATTGGAAAATCCCAGGTAAAATGGTGAAAGGAATGGGTGGGGCTATGGACTTGGTGGCCGCTGCACGCAATATTATTGTTGCGATGATGCATACCAATCCTAAAGGCGAGAGCAAACTCCTGCCTGCATGTACTTTACCTCTCACCGGTGTAAACTGCGTTCGCAAAGTAGTTACTGAACTGGCAGTACTGGAAATCACACCAAGCGGATTCCTGCTGCTGGAAAGGGCTCCAGGCGTTTCTGTAGAAGAAATCAAAGCTAAAACTGCTGGCCGACTCACTATCAATGGTGATGTTCCAGAAATGAAAATATAACAGTATCGGCTATACGCCGAAATGCAAATATCTAATTGTAAAGCCTTCTGTTACCGCGGAAGGCTTTACTTTTCTAGTGAAATTAATTCGTTACATATGCTTGAATAATTGAATATTTATTAGATCTTGTGCCCCAAATTTATCCTAAACCTATACCCAACCTATGAAAAGAATTTCTACACTTCTTTTCCTGGTATGCAGTGCTGTTGCTGTTAAATCCCAGGATCTCCCCGGTTTCCATTCTAGTAATTATGCAGGCATTTACAGCGTATATGGCAACCCTGCCAATATCGCAAACAGCCGCTATAACTGGGATGTGAATATCATTGGTGTCAACGCGTCTGTTGGCAATAACCAGGTGAAATACAAACTGAGTAACATCGGTACTGCCTTCGGCAGCGATACGCTCAAAAGCCAGCTCTTTGGCCAGAATAGCGGCACTGTCAAAGCCTTGGTGAATGCACAAGTATATGTGCCTTCTTTCATGTTTAAAGTGAAAAAATTCACCTTCGCTTTTACCAGCAGAGTAAGAGTAATGGCGAATGTTTCCAACCTCGATGGTAAGCTTGCAGATAAGGTTTCCCGCGATTTTACGAACAATGACCCTGATCTACCTTACACCATTGCTTCTAACGACAAAATGCGGGTAAGTGTGAATGGTTGGGCAGAATACAATGTATCTGTAGCGAGAGAAATTATTCAGGTCGGACCACATTACCTGAAAGGTGGCGTGACCCTGAAATACCTGAGTGGCGTAGGTAATGGCAGTCTGCAAATCGATAACCTGAAAGGCACTATCATCGCGGATCAAGCGAAACAAGATGCAGCGTTGACAAATGCAACGGGTACTATCGGCACCAACTTTGCGGGTATCAACTTCTCCGGAGATAATAATGATAATATCCAATTTATAGGCCGTGGCGTTGGCTTTGAGCTGGGTGCGGTATATGAATATCGTCCGGGTGGAGGCAACGATTACAAATTCCGTTTAGGTCTGTCCCTCACGGATATCGGTAGTATCAAATATGATCGTGATATTACTAGAAGCGGTACTTTCGCGATCAATATTCCTGCCGGCCAAAACTTCTACCTCAGCAATCTCGACGGTGTGGGTATCGATAACTACAAATCAACATTGAATAAATACCCGCAATATTTTACGGCTGACAGACAAAATGATAAATCTACTTACAATGTAAGTCTGCCAGGCAGAATGCAGTTGGATGGTGATTATCACATCAAGGATAAATTCTTTGTGAATGGTAACGTACAGTTTTCGTTGACTAGCCTTAAAAGCAAAGCCTTTAACAGTCAGTATTTCGGCGGATTCTCTGTAACGCCGCGTTATGATGGTCGTATCTTCGGATTCTTCTTGCCATTAAGTTACAATACACTGACGAAGTTTAATGCAGGCGCAAGTTTGCGCATAGGCCCACTCTTCTTGGGTAGTGGTAGTTTACTCACCGCAATGGGTGGTGCGCACCAGGCAGACTTCTTTGTGGGCGTGCGTTTCGGACGACTCTCGCACAAATAATTTTCAACCTTGATGCAGCTTTTTTGTTACAATGGAAGACATTGGATATTAACAAAAAAGCTGCATCCTGGCTTATTTAAATCGGAAAAAATAGGGTAACTTACAACTTGCTAAAAGTGTTAGAAGTGCAAGTTGGATACCTTAGTTATAACGGCAAATTTATTCCAGCCGGAGAGCCTGTTTTTACAGCTGATAACCGATCTTTCCGTTATGGAGATGGATGCTTTGAAACGCTGAAAGTCTACCAGGGAAATGTGCTATTGGCCGATCTGCACTATGAAAGATTAATGGCCACTCTTCACCTACTTCATTTTGACATTCCCGCTGCTTTAACAAGGTCTTATTTCGTCAAGTCAATCACAGATTTATGTGAGAAAAATAAACTAACAGATTTGGCGAGAGTAAGACTGGCTGTATTCCGCTCTGATGGCGGTTTATACGATCCTATCAATAATTTACCCAATTTCGTTATACAGGCATGGCCGCTCAGTAGATCTGTTTTAGAACTGAATGAGAGTGGCTTGATAACGGATATTTACCCGGATGTCAAAAAGGGTTGTGATAAACTTTCTTCCATAAAATCGAATAACTGTCTGCCTTATGTAATGGCTGCTATGTATGCCCGTCAGCATCAGTTGAATGAGGCGATTCTTCAAAATCCATATGGCCGCATTGCAGACAGTACCATTGCGAATGTATTTATTGTTCGAAATAAGGAAGTTTTTACGCCACCGTTGTCTGAAGGCCCTGTCTGTGGCGTGATTCGCAAGTATTTATTGCAGGCTGAACTGCCATTCAAAGTGAAAGAGAGACCCCTGGAAATAGAGGATCTGGAAAATGCGGATGAAATATTTCTCACCAATGCCATTTATGGTATCCGATGGGTAGGTACCTTCCGCGATAATAGTTATGGGAATGCAACAGCCGCGGTGCTCCATGAATTGCTGCATGAAAACATCCTCTGAATATGGCCGCTCCTATTGTTAATATCTGCTGGTTCCGCCGTGATTTACGGCTGAAAGACCAAGCTGCGCTCTATCATGCGCTCCGCTCTGGAAAGCCCGTGCTGCCTGTATTTATCTTCGATACAAATATTCTAAATGACCTCGAAGATAAAGCAGATAAAAGGGTATTGTTTATCCACAATACGCTGGAACAAATCAATAAGCAACTGAAAAATTTCGGTTCCACCATCGAGATATATCATGGTACCCCTGTGGAGGCCTTCCGCCACTGGACCCAAAAATACCAGGTAGGCACAGTATATGCCAATCACGATTATGAACCTTATGCACGTCAGCGGGATGCCGCTGTGGCAAAGGAGTTGGAAGTGCAAGGAATTGGTTTCCTAACTTTCAAAGACCAAGTGATACTGGATAAAAAAGAAGTCTTAAAAGATAACGGTGAACCATATACGATTTTTACTCCCTATAGTAAAAAATGGCGGTCTGTGCTGACGCCATTTCATCTAAAATCTTATCCGGTAGATAAATATCTTTCGTATCTGTTTAAGGCGCGGAGTGAAACCCTTCCTTCGCTGACTAAGTTAGGGTTTGAAAAGCCTGATAATACGGAGTTTCCTGCTGCTGAACTGGATGAGGATATTATCAGTGATTATCGGGAGACACGTGATTATCCGTACCTAACAGGCACTACGAGGATTGGTCTGCATCTTCGATTTGGTACGATCAGTATTAGAGAGGTTATGCAATTGGCGCTCGACTTGAATGATACTTTTGTCAATGAACTCATTTGGCGGGAATTCTATCAGATGATACTCTGGCATTTTCCACATGTGGTAGGGCATTCCTTCAAGCGGGAATATGATCGTATTGTATGGCGAAATAATGAGGAGGAATTTAGTCGTTGGTGTGAAGGGAAAACAGGCTATCCCATTGTAGACGCTGGCATGCGAGAGCTGAACAGCACCGGTTTTATGCATAACCGGGTGCGCATGATCACCGCCAGTTTTCTGGCCAAACATTTACTCATTGATTGGAGATGGGGAGAAGCCTATTTTGCTGCTAAGTTGTTGGATTATGATCTCGCTAGTAATAATGGAAACTGGCAATGGGCGGCTAGGTCGGGATGTGATGCGGCCCCTTATTTCAGGGTATTTAATCCCAGTCTGCAAACGGAGCGATTCGACAAAGAAAATATTTACATCCGAAAGTGGGTACCAGAGCTGGGTACAGCGGATTATCCACCACAAATAATTGCCCATGACACGGCACGAAAGCGCGCGTTGGAAGTCTACGGTGCTGCGTTGAAAAATAAATGAAAAAGGTCCGGAACTTCCGGACCTTTTATCTTAGTTAGTTTCTTGCTTTTCCTGCTGCCATCATCAGCGCATCTACGGCTGCATGTCCCTCTTTGCCAAGATCTAAGCTGAAGTTATTCACATACAGATCAATATGTTGGCGCATCACTTGTTCATCCATTTCCTGTGCATGTGATTTCACATAATCAGACAATACAGGATATTCACCGTATGCATGCTGGAGGCTCTGATGGATCAGTTGATCCAAGGCAGCGCGTTTTTCGGCGTCGATATTCTTTTTGATGAAGATGCCGCCCAATGGAATAGGATTACCAGTAGTTTGTTCCCAGTATTCGCCCATATCCATCAACTTTTTGAGTCCTTTCAACTGATAAGTGAAACGGTTTTCGTGGATGATCACGCCGGCATCGGCTTCTCCGTTAAGTACTGCATTTTCGATTTCTGAAAACACCATGATCTTTTTCAGCTTTGCTTCTGGGAAAGCAATGGAGAAGAGGAGGTTAGCCGTGGTATTTTCACCAGGGATGGCGATGGTTTTGTTTTTAATATCATCCAGGGAGATATTGTCTCTCGCGATGAGCAGTGGCCCACAGCCGCGACCAAGTGCGCTACCACTGTTCAGGAGTTCGTATTGATCCCTTACTTTCAGGTATACGGCAAATGAGAGTTTAGTAACATCGAGTTTGCCTTGAATAGCCCAATTGTTGAGGGTTTCTACATCTTCCAGGTTCGTGTCGAAAGTAAATCCGTTCGTATCAATCTTATTATTCACCATGGCATCGAAGATGAAAGTATCATTCGGGCATGGAGAAAAGCCAAGCGTTAAATGCATATATCAAAAGTTTTTAATTGCAACAGCATAATGTTCTGTCAATTGCTGAATGGTATTGGTCAGCGTTTCATTGAGACTTTTCACGGCCTGTGGTATCTGCCATTTGCTTTTGTCCCTGACTTCCACGTAGTTGGAAAGGCTACGTAGTTGAAGGAAAGGAATATTTTGTTCTAGGCAGGCAAAATGAAATGCGGCACCTTCCATGCTTTCCACTTCCGGCTGGTATTTGGCTTCCAAACGAGCGATGGTAGGGGCACTGCCGCTTACCAGGTTCACAGAAACGCCTGTGGCAGCGGGTAGTTCGATGGGCAAAGGCCATGAACTGAAATTGTTTACCAAGCTGATCCCTGTAAAGGGCCGTTGGTCTGGCTGCCAGAGGTTTATATCAAATAAATCTTTAAACTGATCATTATCTTCCGCACCTAGATCTGCGAGGTATTCCTTTTCAATGGCTACAACGCTGCCCAGTGGCCAATCTTTCCGAAAAGTTCCTCCAATACCCGCCTGAATGGCGACATGGGGTGTATGGAGCGACAGGTATCTCCCTAAACTATAGGCGGTATGCATCATACCTATACCCGCAATGAGGATATCTATTTCGCAAACAGATAATCGGTATTTATGATTTGAAACCTGTTGGCTATTATGCTCCAGGAACTGCAGGAATGGCTGGATTTCCAGTGTGGTAGCTGCTGTGACCAGTATTTTCATGGGATAAATGTACGTCAAAAAAGAATGGCTGAAGTGTAAAACAATTGACAAGAATCGTGGTTATTTGGATACACTCATGGAATAGTGGTAAATTTGCGCAAAATTTATTTGCAATAATGATTTATTTAACGCGAGTAGAGAACTTTAATGCAGCGCATAAGTTGTCTAACCCGAACTGGAGTGCAGAAAAGAACGAAGAAGTTTTTGGAAAATGCGCCAATGTAAACTGGCACGGGCATAATTACGAACTGCATGTCACTATAAAAGGCAATCCTGATCCTGAAACAGGATTTGTTTTCAATGCTAAAACATTGGGAGTAATCATCAGGGATGTAATTATCGAAAAGATCGATCACAGAAATCTGAATATGGATGTGGATTTTATGGCGGGTAAATTTACTTCTGTCGAAAATCTTGCTATTGCCATCTGGGACCAGTTAGCCATGCATCTGCCATCCGAAATACAGCTACATTGCATCAAATTGTATGAAACTCCACGTATATATGTGGAATACTTTGGTGGTAAGTAAAAAGTACCATCAGACAGGCCAAGCATTTTCGAACTAAAACATATAAGGATGGCGTATCATAAGAATGACAGCTATGACGAGCAGACAACCACAGGTCTGATGGCAAACTACAAACAGTGCCTGGAATTGTTGGGAGAAGACTCGGAAAGGGAAGGTCTGGTGAAAACTCCTGAGCGTATGGCGAAAGCTATGCAATATCTTACGCAGGGCTACCAGCAAGACGCAAGGGCTATCCTCCATGGTGCTAAGTTCACGGAAGCATATAGTGAAATGGTGATTGTGAAAGATATTGAGTTATATTCCATGTGTGAGCATCATATGTTGCCTTTCTTCGGGAAAGCGCATGTAGCCTATATTCCGAATGGTTATATCACTGGTCTGAGCAAAGTGGCCCGCGTAGTAGACGTGTTTGCACGTCGTTTGCAGGTACAAGAGCGCCTGACACACCAGATCCTGGATGCTATCCAGGAAGCCCTGGAACCACAAGGAGTAGGCGTAGTTATCGAAGCACAACACCTCTGCATGATGATGCGTGGTGTACAAAAACAAAATTCGGTAACCACCACTTCTGCTTTCAGCGGTCAATTCCTACAGGAACCTACCCGTTCGGAATTCCTTAAACTGATCGGTAGATAGGAATGATCCCTTCCCTCATCACCTTTTTTAGGGGCTGACCAAAAAGTCAGGTAATCAGCGAGGCGTTACCGCTATCTGGCAATATAAGTTGACACCTTCGGTGTCAACGTGCGGAGTTCCGCGCTGCGCGCGGGTTGCTGCCGCAGATATTGTAAAGATGCTGCATTGACTTTGTGGTCAGCCCCTAATTTGTATATTTGAAATAATTTTTATTTGATATTCATCTTAATAAGATAACCAAAATGAAGCATGCTTTCGTATTTCCCGGACAAGGTTCACAGTTCCCGGGAATGGGCAAAAACCTGTATGACACCAATGCCAAGGCTAAAGAGCTGTTCGAGCGCGCCAATGAAATCCTGGGTTTCCGTATTTCCGATATTATGTTCTCCGGAACAGAAGAAGATCTGAAGCAAACTAAAGTTACGCAGCCTGCCGTATTCCTGCATGCCGTAATTGGTTTCCTTTGCACAGAGCATGGCCAGCCAGACATGGTTGCAGGTCACTCTCTGGGAGAATTCTCTGCCCTGGTAGCTAATGCCACTCTGTCTTTCGAGGAGGCCCTGAAACTGGTAGCCATCCGTGCCAATGCTATGCAAAAGGCATGTGAGCTGCAACCTTCCACTATGGCCGCTATCCTCGGTCTGGAAGATGCAAAAGTTGAAGAAATCTGTGCTGCCGTTACCGCTGAAACCGGCGAAGTAGTAGTAGCTGCAAACTATAACTGTCCTGGTCAGTTGGTAATTTCCGGTTCTATTAAAGGAATTGAAATTGCTTGCGAAAGAATGAAAGCTGCTGGTGCAAAACGTGCGCTGGTACTGCCTGTAGGTGGTGCTTTCCACTCTCCGCTGATGGCTCCTGCCAAAGAAGAACTGAAAGCAGCTATCGAAACAGCTACTTTCAACACACCTAACTGCCCTGTATACCAGAACGTAGTGGCTAAAGCCGTTACCGAACCTGCTGAAATCAAACAAAACCTGATTGATCAGCTAACCGGCGCTGTAAGATGGACACAATCCGTACAAGCAATGGTAGCCGATGGTGCAGGCGAATTCACCGAAGTAGGCCCTGGTAAAGTATTACAGGGACTGGTGCAGAAAATTCACAAAGAAACCGTGGTAAACGGCATCGAGAATAAATAATCTGGCGCCAGCGCCACCTAATCCAAAAAGGGGAATCGATATCACTGATATCAATTCCCCTTTTTTTCGTCGTCCATACCCAGTGGGCAAGGAGCCTTATTTTTTGATTTAAATCGACATAATCATTTCATACTGGCTCAGGTAATTCGTCATGCCGGCTTTTTCCAAGAAAGCGGCCATGCCATCTACCTTTTCCTCGATATTAATGATGGTGAATGTTCCTTGGAGGGTGGTGGCCACATGTTGTAACAAGGCACTACCAATTCCTTGGCGTCTGTATTTCGGAGCTACCGCCATATTACGTATACGCTTTGTGGGGGTATTGACACTAATGAAACCTGCTACTTCCCCGTTTACATGGGCTTCCCAGGTAACAGTGGTGACTTCCCGAATAATACTTCCTGGAAGATTGCTCCAGGACGGCTCCATGTCCATAAACAGGGAATATAAAGCCCAGTTGGGCTCCGGCTGTTGTACTATTTCGATGATGGGATTCATTGGCCCGGATAAGTTGATGTCTCCCTTAAAACATTGAAAAAAACGTTTTTTCTCAAAGCCGGTCTTTTCGTAGGTCTTGACAGCAGGTGTATTGGACGTGATCACTTCCAGCTTCAACGAGCGGATACCCTGCTCTTTGTAGCTAGGGATAAAGGTATCATACATTTTCCGGACGAGTTGCTGTCCGCGGAAATTGGGAATAACGCCTGTTCCGCCATTGTACAGCATTAACGGATTCGTGTCATCGTCTGGGCCTTGTAAGATAAAACCGGCCAGCTCATTACCATTGAAAGCGCCTATAGAGAAATGCCGCTGGAGGTTTTCCAGTTTCATTTTCTCTTCCAGTACAGCGTTGGTTAGGTGAAACGGAACGACGTAGTCACTGAAAGCCAGGTTGAACGTATTACAGATCTTGTCAGTAGCTTCGTTGTTCAGGTTTCTGAAATCGTTGAGAATGTTCATAACAATATGGATATACTCAATATTAAAGAGGAAATATATACGAAAAGCAGGGATTGTTATGAACGGAATTAGTGCTGCATTTCAATGCTGACATTAATCCACTCTGGATCGAATTTCGCTTGGAATTTTTTATAGAAATTGATAGCAGGTTCATTCCATTCCAATACCTGGAAAGTGATGCCACAGAACTGTTTTTCCTTTGCTTCCTGAAAGAGTTGATGGAACAACATCTCCCCAATTTTCTTCCCTCTCCATTTCTCTGTAACAATGAGATCTTCCAGGTATAAACGGCTACCTTTCCAGGTAGAATAGCGAACGTAATAGAGGGCAAAACCTGCGATAAATTCTTTCCCATCCACTTCTGTAACCGCCACAAATGCCTTCCATACTGGGTTCGGACCGAAACCTTTTTCTTCAAAGTGTTCCAAGGTTACCGTCACTTCTTGCGGCGCGTTTTCATATTCCGCCAGTTCCCGAATAAGTTCCAGCAAGCGCGGACAATCTTCTTTTCGTGCAACCCTTACCGTGATATTTTCCATATAGGTCTAATTTTCTAATGTATCTGCGATTTGTTTGAAGAGATCGGGCCACCAGTCTATCTTTCCCCATTGTTTTCCCAGTCGTACAATAACGGCCTGTTTGCGGGGACAAACATAAATAAACTGTCCTTTGACGCCCAACGCAAAGTAATCAAAATTGTGCGGATCTACCTGGTATCCCCACCAGAGATAGCCATAGTAGCCATGTGGCGCCGCGCTCCACTTGCATAAAGGGGGCGACATCCGGTTCATAAACCGCTTGGTATCTGCTTTTTCAGCCGGAGGCTGTACGGAAGCTTGTATCCAGTTGGCCGGAATAATTTGTTTTCCGTTCATGTGGCCGTTTTGGAGATATAGTTGCCCGAATTGTGCAAATGCCCGCGCCGTAGTGTTGAAGCCACTTTCCATTTTTGCGAAGCCCGACTGCTGGCTGTCTGTACTCCAGGTGGCGGGCGCCTCCGCGCCCATTGGTTGCCAGATGCGTTCACTGAGGTATTGTGCTGCCGGCATGCCAGTGGTTCTTTCCAGGATCAACCCCAATAGCAACAGGTTATAATTGCAGTAGTGATAGGCTGTTCCAGGGGTATATTCTAACTTGGCTTTGAGGGCGCTTTTTCGAAGGTCTAAGCCGTAATAAACAAGACCATCGTCCGACCAGGGAGTGACGCCTTCCCGGTATTGGAGGCCGGATCTCATCTCTAGCAAATGTGCGATCGTAATATCCCGGTATCCCTGGCGGTCAAATTCCGGCAGATATACTGCAATGCTATCTTGTATACTTGCTATAGCTCCTTCTTGGATGGCAATACCTATCAGCGCTGATGTGATCGATTTGGCAATGGAAAAGGAGGTATTGATGGAATCGGCATGATAGCCATTGAAATATTGTTCCGTAATGATCTTTCCATGTTGCAATATTAGGAAGGCAGTAGTGCCGGAATGGGTGAGTAAAGTAGTAGGATTGCCGGAAACTGCCGCCCCTCGAAATTTCCAATGCCATTGCGGTGGGAGGGGATACCTTGGGCCGTACTCCAGCAAGGTTTTATTCGGGCCGTTATGGACCGGGAAATGGGGAAACCGCTGGTAGTCGGTAATACGGGGGATATTCCAGCATATACATCTGTACAGATAAGTAAAGGAGTAGGGCATAGTGATGATTGTTTTGTAAATTGTTTCCATTTTCTGGCATTTGAAATCATGCAAAAAAAATGAAGGAACTCCTGCAAAAATATACAGCCTATAATCATTGGGCAAACAACGAAATAGTGACAGCTTTATTAAAATTGCCCCCTGAGCAGTCGGAACAGGAGCTGGGAGGTAGTTTCGGCACATTGAGAGACACGGTACTGCATATATGGAATGCAGAAAGTGTTTGGTATCAGCGTTTGATACTGGTGGAAAAGCCAGTAAGACCGGGAGATAACTACACTGGGGCCTTCGCAGATGCTTGCTCCGCCTGGGTTCGGCAATCCAAGCAGTTGGCCGACTGGGTGGCTGCTGCCACTCCGGCCAGATTGGGCCACGTGGTGGCTTTTACCCGCCAGAAGAATGAACATTATAAGATGCAAGTAGAAGATATTTTGATGCACGCCTGCAACCATAGCACCTTTCACCGGGGGCAGATTGTCCATATGTTGCGCCAGTTGGGAATAAAAAAAGTACCATCTACTGATTTCAATCGTTATACTAATAAGATTTAGTTCATTTTAATATTCATTATATTATTTTTGAACACATATTTTCAGGACAATCGTATAGTATATGAATGCGGCTTCTTTTTATAGTAAGGTACCCAGGCATCTGGTAGCAGTAGACTGTATCATTTTCGGCTTTGATGAAGGTAAGCTGAAGTTACTGGTAATAAAGCGTAAAGTGGCGCCAATGGCGGGAGAATGGTCGCTGGTAGGTGGATTTGTGCAGACAGATGAAAGTACTGATGATGCCGCGGCCAGGGTATTGAAACTGACCACAGGGCTGGATGATATTTATATGGATCAGTTGCATTGTTATGGAGAGGTGGCCCGGGATACTGGCGCCAGGGTAATTTCTGTAGCATATTACGCGCTGATACGCATCAAGGATCATGATAAGCCGCTGGCCCAGGAACATGGCGCACACTGGCTGGAACTGGAGAATATGCCTGAACTCATTTTCGACCATAAGAAAATGATCGAGGATGCATTGGTAAAACTCCGCGATAATGCACAATTCCATCCAATTGGATTTGAACTGCTGCCGGAAAAATTCACCTTGTCTCAACTACGCTGTCTGTATGAAGAGATCTATGGTCGTACATTGGATAAGCGTAACTTCCGTAAAAAGATATTATCCCTCGATGTAATGGAGAAGCTGGAAGAGAAGGATAAAACTTCCAGTAAGAAAGGAGCGCATCTCTACCGCTTTGATGCCGATAAGTACGATCAGTTAAAACGAAAAGGTCTCGTTTTCGAAATTTAAATTTCGTTCTCCATATAATCTGTTCATTGTCTTTCTCAGTTGTTCATTTTGTTCATTTTTGTTTACATGGAAATGAACAGTTGTTCTACTGCGATTTTCGCGATTTTTTGACTATTTTGGGTCATGCAATATGCATGCATGACTGAGTTGTATCCATATCTGAAAAAATTTCCGATTATACTTTTGCTACTGATGATGGCCCTACGATCGAAGGCACAGACTGCCGACATTGTTAGGCTACGTAAGGCATTAGAGCAAACCAAAGATAGCATCGCTTATGTAGACGGACTGAACAGACTGGCAACATTATACCAGGCTTGTCAGTTGGATAGCTGTGGCGCATATGCCAATAAGGCCGTGAAACTGGCTAGTAGTGTGAATTACGACGCCGGTCTTGTCACTGCGTTGAGAAATATGGGTAGCTATTATGCCTTTAAACCCAACCGTTACCTTTCCTACATATTTTATAATGAAAGTCTGACTGCCGCTAGAGCAGCAGGAGATTCAGCCAGTGTGGCCATGAATCAAATGAATATTGCCATATACCATCAATTTCTTGGTCAGCGTCAGGAGGCAGTGCATCTGATGGATACAGCCTTGAAGCGGGTGAAAGAAGTACACAACGATTCCCTCCGGGCATTGGTGCTGGCTAATTATTACATCATGCATGCCGCAGATACTGGCGTCAGCACACATCTAGCTGCTGTTGCCGCTCTAGACGAAGCCGCTGATGTCGCTAATAGATATCACGATTTCCGAGAGGTATTGTATACACGACTGTTGCACGCCAATGAAGAGGCGCAAGCAGGCCATCTGAAAGAGGCTTTTCATAGTATAGACAATGTGATAGATACCGCTGCAGTAGCAGGACTCAACTATATGGCGCTATATGGTAGTTTGCAAATGGCAGGATATAAATCGGCATTGAAACAGCCTGATAGCTTGGTGTATTACAACAAGGCATTGGATTATGCATTGAAAGGTGGCTATGGTGGGCTGATGCGACAAACACTCATCAAGTTGTACGAACACAGTATGCACCAGGGAGATACAGTACATGCTGATTATTATGCTGGCTTGCTAAAACAAGTACTACTGCAAGAAGAGGATACCCGTAAATCAGGAGCTGCTATTTTTATGGATTTTGCGGCTACAGATCGCCGGCTCGATTCACTAAAAATGCAACATTTATATCAACGAAAAGTATTAGCTACAAAAAGTACGGAGAACATCTTCTGGCGATACTTTTTGATATTCTTGTTAGTGATGTTGATTCTTCTAACATCATTATTGATCCATCTTTTTCAAGCGTATCGTGTCTCCCGTAATAATTCTCGTAAACTCGCTTTTATGCAACGGGAGCTGAATGAAAGAACAGAACAGTTGAAGATCAATGATGATTTTAAAAATAAATTGATTTCGTTGATTGCGCATGATTTTCGTAGTCCGTTAAATAATATTATCAGCATCAGCAATTTTGTAGAGGAAGACACGATTTCCTTGGACGATGCCAAGGATATGATTTTACAGGTGGATGTGCGGGCCAAAACAACGCTGCAAGTCTTCGATGGTATACTGCGATGGATGCATACACAGCTCAGTGGATTTGTATATCAGCCAATACCCTGTGTGGTAAAGAATCTTATCGGTGCTACAATTTCCACTGTGCATCTGTTAGCTGAAAAGAAGTTACAAATAGAGCTCAATATCGATGAAGATCTTAAGGTAATGGCGGATTATGAAATGTTACAGTTTGTGCACCGTAATTTTTTACATAATGCAGCTAAATTCACTCCAGATGGAATGACTATAACGGTAACGGCTATACGTGAAAATGATATGATAAAAGTGGCTGTTATAGATGAAGGTAGTGGAATAGATGCGACCGTGTTGCCCAACCTGTTTTCAGTAGAACAAACTACGGCGGCTAAAGGCCGTAAGCATAAAGGAGCGGGTGTTGCGCTCATTATTTGTAAAGATTTTATTGAGAAGATGAATGGCCATATCGGAGCAGAAAATAACAGTGAGAAAGGAGCGACCTTTTTTTATAGTCTGCCTGCTGCGCCTACAACCTGATAATTATGGTATTGCCTGTAAAATATAGCTATGTTTTGTGGATAGGATGCCTCCTGTTTGGATGCATACAGGTATCCTATGCCGGAACGCCTCGTCTGTCCAATAAAATGACAAGGGAGGAAATCTATCAACTGGCGAAAACCACTGATACCGCGAAAGATAGTATCAACTACCTGGAGTACCTGTTGAAACAACGCGCAGGAGCATCACTTGCGATGAAAAACAAATTGCAACAGGAGGCGATTCAGCAGAAAATACAGGAGAAAAAAAATACACAATTATTAACAGCAGGTGTGATAACTGTCACCCTATTAATGGTGATGCTTATCCTTAGTAGGTATTTTCATTTCCGTAGATCCAAGCGCCAGGAGGAAGAATTGACAAAAGGATATGCGGATATTTCTGAAAAAAATACAGCACTTAAGTCGCTGGATGAATTTAAGAATAAGCTGATTACTATTATTGCCAATGATTTTAGAGAACCGTTACAACAGATCACCACAGTAGCAGATGAGTTGAGCAGTGGACATATGAGTCGAGAAGAAATGCTAACTGCGATGAGGCGCATCGGAGAATCATCTCATAGAACATTAGAGGTATTTGAGAATGTGTTGCGCTGGATAAAGTTGCAACTCGCAGGGTATGTTTATACGCCAGGAGTTTGTAAAGTCGGAGAGGTGATGGAACAGGTGATCCCTGGCGTGTTTACACCGGAAACTAGTTCTTCATTATCTGTAGTGGATCGTATCCCGGATGACACAGAAGTATATGCCGATTATGAAATGTTGCAATTTGTTAGTCGACATATCCTGATAGCGGCGCATCGCAATGCCGTAGCAGATAGTTTGATTATCATGGATGCATGGCCAGATGAACACTTGATTTATATTTCTGTAGCCATCGATGTAGGCAAGAACGGGACGGATATTGCCGAAGGAATGTTTGCATGGCAGCGGGATATACGTGCATTGGGAATGGCTGTGAGTCGCGACTTTGCCATTCGCATGCGTGGCGATATCCAAGTAGAGGCAGGGGGAGATCGATATATTACTATTACATTGGCTTTACCAGTAGCATTGTAGCCCTATATCACAGTTCAGCCAACCTATATTTGTTATCAAATGGTAATGGTTGTTATTTCAAATAATTGTATTTTTATTGGATAGTTATCGTCGTACCATCCCCGTAAATGCCATATCAACTGAGTAGAATTCCGTATTCACGTAATCACTCATTTTTATGCGTAAATCACTGTCCCTTTTTCTGTTATCACTAGCATTAATCTTTTTGTTGCTGGTATCTCTGTTTTTCTTTGGGTACAAGGTACACCAGACCAGTGCTCATCGTTTGCTGAATGCAACAGATACCTTGATGTTGGAGAATCCTGGTATTCGTTTAATGGACTCGGCATTGTTTGTATTAAACGATGCTGAGAGTAATTTCCGTTTATATACGGTCATGTATAAACGTAAAAATCTGGAAGTTTTTTCAGCGGAACTAGGTACTGTTTTATCCCTCGTAGATTCTATTAGTCATGGTTTTGCGATCGCTGGACCCGATGCACATTTTGATTCCCTGATCAGGCAGAAGGAAGATATATCCGGTAGGATAGGTACCCTGAAAAAGAATACAGATGCCGCGCTGGCCGGCACTTTAAAAAATGACCTGTTAGAGCGGCTGCTTAGTGGTATTAAGCAGTATAACATGAGTCAGATTAAAAAGGAAAAAGTAACGATAGACACGGTCAATGTAGCCCAAGCGCCTGCACAAGTGGCAAAGAAAGGGTTATTTAAAAGACTGGGAAATGCGCTCTCCAACAAGAAAGGCAGCGATACCGTTAAATCACAGATTAAAATCCTAGTGAAAACAAAGGATGGCCGTGTGATTGATAAAGAAAAGTATGATGCAGAGCAATTGAAAAATGTAGTAACTGGTGTCAATGATTACTATAAAACGATGCTGCGCAAGCAGTTGGCAGACCGGTTGAAAATTAACCAAGAGGAATCGGCCTTGGTAACTACCAATGTTGCCATGATGAATGAAATGAAGGAACTCCTGATAGCGTTGCGCTCATTTGCAGAAATGCAGGGACGAGAAAAGAAGAAAGTAGCCCATGGCATTGTTACAGGTAGTACACAGGAAATGATATCGATTGTAGGGATAGGATTGATTGCATTACTGATGTGTCTTGTGGGGATAGCCGGTGCTGCATGGATTATCCGAAAAAACAACCATCTGTTGAAACAGGGGAAGTTATGGGCAGAAGAACAAACCCGCATCAGAACGGACTTCCTGAATAATATGAGCCACGAAATGCGTACACCATTGAACTCTGTGGCTGGGTTTACAGAGCAATTATCTTTTACACAATTAACAGGTGAACAACAACGCATTGTACACTCCATTGAAACCTCCACCAATATGCTCATACAGGTGGTGAACGATGTACTGGACTTCTCCAAATTGGAGCAGGATTATATTCCATTGACCCTACAGGATTTTGTTCCTTACCAGGTATTCAATGATGTAGCGGATATGATGCGGATACAGGCCATGAAGAAGCATTTGGAATTTAGTGTCAGCTTTGAAGGCGATAAGAATGGACAAGCAAATGGCGACATCTTTCGATTGAAACAGATTATGCTCAATCTGATAAGCAATGCAGTGAAATATACAGATAAAGGATCGATCACTGTATCCGCCACCTTAGCCCCTCATGAAGATAAAAACTGGCTATTTGAAATGCGGGTGACTGATACCGGAGAAGGCATTAGCCCAGAAGCGCAAATGCACCTCTTTGAACGTTTTTATCAAACAGATAGCGCCCGGAGAAAAGGGAAAGGAACTGGCCTAGGACTCGCTATTACCAAACGATTGGTAACTATGCAAGGAGGAGATATTACCGTGACGAGCGAGGTGAATAAGGGCACTGAATTCGTTTTTCGGATTCCTTATGAGCGGGTGAATGTTCCCCTGATGGTGCCGAATAATATCAAAGATGTAAGCGAAGCCACAGGCGCCACTATGGAAGGCCGTTATATATTGGCAGCAGACGATCAGGAAATGAACCTGTTGTTATTGAAAATGATATTGACCCGCTGGAAATGTCGGTTTGATATGGCTACTAACGGCGCGAGTGCTTTGGAGTTGTTTCGGCAGTACCGTTATGACTATGTGTTATTGGATTTGCAGATGCCAGAGATGAGTGGGTTAGAGGTGATAGAAGCTATTCGTAAGGATAGTGATCCGGAAAAGGCGTCGGTGAAAGTATTTGCGCTAACGGGTAATATCAATCCAGAAGAGGAACTAAGGTTCAAAAAAGCCGGATTTAATGGTTGGTTATTGAAGCCATTCCGGGAAAAAGATATTTACAAGGTAATTACGGAGTCGTCTATGAGCGCTGAATGACCCCATTGAGGGAGGCATAAAGAAAATAAGAAGGGATGCGGTATGCATCCCTTCTGTATAATGAAATCAAACATTTTTTCTGAACGTCGGTTAGATTTTATCCCCGTCGTAGGCCCATTTGATGTAGCTGGAGCCCCAGGTAAAGCCACCACCGAAAGCAGCTAAAATCAGGTTGTCACCTTTTTTCAGTTGTTTTTCGTAATCCCAGAGGCAGAGTGGAATAGTACCGGCGGTAGTATTACCATATCTGTGGATGTTCATCATTACTTTCGCATCTGGCAGTTCAATGTACTGAGAGGTAGCGTTGATAATGCGTTTGTTGGCTTGGTGAGGAACGAGCCATGCGATATCGTTTGCAGTAAGGTTATTACGTTGCATGATATCTTTGGCTGCTTCGGCCATGTTGGAAACGGCATATTTGAATACCATTTTACCTTCTTGGTATACGTAGTGTTCGCGGTTTGTAACGGTTTCAATGGAAGCTGGTTTCACAGAGCCACCGGCTTTCATGTGCAGGTATTCTCTACCATGACCGTCGCTTTTCAGGATACTGTCTACCAGACCATATCCTTCTGTATTTGGTTCGAGCAAAACACCGGCAGCGCCATCACCGAAGATGATGCAGGTAGTTCTGTCAGTATAGTCGATAATGGAACTCATTTTATCTGCACCGATCACCATTACTTTCTTGTAGCGGCCGCTTTCGATGAAGCGTGCGCCTGTATCCAGTGCATAGAGGAATCCAGAGCAGGCAGCGCTGATATCGAAACCAAATGCATTTTTAGCACCGATTTTATCAGTAACTACGTTGGCTGTAGCGGGGAATGTCATGTCGGGAGTAACTGTAGCTACAATGAGCAGCTCAATATCTTCCGGAGTAATACCTCTTTTCTTGCAGATTTCCAGTGCCACAGGTACGCACAGATCGGAGGTACCTTTACCTTCACCCTTCAGGATTCTTCTTTCAGAGATACCAGTACGGGTAAGTATCCAATCATCTGTTGTGTCGACTAATTTCTCCAGCTCCTTATTGGTAAGAACGTAATCAGGAACATAGCCACCCACCGCTGTAATAGCGGCCGTAATTTTATTCATATGAATTAAATATGTGTTTAAATCGAGGCGTAAAAATACGACATCTGGCAATATTTCCTAAAAAAGTCGAATATGATGCAATCTAAGGGATTGACAATCCGTTAAAAGTTAGCATCTTTGCCGGTATCCGGGAAATGTGAATATTAAACATTTTCCATAAGTTTCATTAAATTACTGAACCTTTACCTTCTATGATTGCTTATTTGTCTGGAAAATTGGCTTACAAATCCCCTGCTCTGGTGTATATTGATGTAAATGGGGTCGGTTATGAAGTCCAGATAAGTTTGAATACATATTCCCGTATTCAGGACCTGGAATCCTGTAAATTGCTAACCTGGCTGCATATTAAGGAAGATGGTCATACCCTGTATGGTTTTTTTGAAGAATCTGAGAAAAGCCTGTTCCTGCTGCTAATAAGCGTTTCTGGAATCGGCGCCAACACGGCCCGTATGATGTTATCTTCTCTTCAACCGGAAGATATTACCAGGGCTATTTTGATGGAAAATGAGAAAATGCTCGAAAGCGTTAAAGGCATTGGCGCCAAAACTGCTAAACGCGTGATCCTCGAGCTGAAAGACAAAGTGAAGAAAGGAAAAGAAAATCCTATACATTTATCTCTGCCGGTAGACAATACTATCCAGGAAGATGCGTTAAATGCACTGGTTACTTTGGGTATTGCTCGAAACATGGCGGAATCGGCAATTACAAAAGTGATGAAAAATGAACCACTATTGCAAAACTTGGAAGAGCTGATAAAGAAAGCCCTGAAAAGTTTATAATTAATGTTAATACCTCTATAAAAACCTATTTTTCTTGGCAAGTAAGAAACCTTTTGGTGTTTTTGCGGTACTAGGAATTGTATCTTTTATCATTGTTGACACTGCCGCCAGGGACCGATCAGGAGGAATGCATTTGAATGCAGCTGTAAACGAAACCCGGGCGCCGGAAAGGGATTCACCCCCACCGGCTGTAACAATCCCGGATTCAACCAAAACGAAAAAAGATACCTTGAAATATCCCTTGCAGGACAGACGTGGCCCCAGTATTACTGATCCTACGTCCAAAAATGCATTGGATCTGAAGGACCCTGCTAACATCAACAAAACTGTCGAATACGACCCTGTTACCAAACAATACACGGTTACCGAAAAAATCGGTAATCAGTATTATCGTAACCCCACTTATATGAGTTTTGACGAATTCTATAAGATGCAGGCTGCGCAAAGTGAACAGAACTACTGGCAAAAAAGAGCCAGCACCCTGGGCAATCTTAACCAGAAAGGTAACGGGCCAACCATGTACAACGGAAATAACCTGTTCGACAGGATTTTCGGCGGCAGCAAAGTGGATATCATCCCACAAGGTAGCCTCGACCTCACCTTCGGCTACCAAGGCCAAAATATTAAGAACCCCGTTCTCGTAGAACAAGCCCGCAAAAATGGCGGGTTTAACTTCGATATGGGTATCAATATGAACGTGACAGGTAAAATTGGAGATAAACTCAAAATTATCACCAACTATAACACCCAGTCCGCATTCGATTACGAAAACCAAATCAAACTCGAATATACCGGCTACCAAGACGAGATTATCAAGAAAATCGAAGCTGGTAACGTTAGCTTCCCGCTCCGTAGCTCCCTGATTTCCGGGGTGCAATCGCTGTTTGGGGTGAAAACACAATTACAGTTTGGCCGACTGACAGTGACCTCTGTATTGTCCAACCAGAAATCCCAGAAACAAAACCTTCAACTGAAAGGAGGGACCATGGTGCAGGACTTTAATATCAGAGCCGATGAGTATGAAGACAACCGACATTTCCTCCTGTCACAGTTCTTCAGGGATACGTTTAATTACGCGATGGCTAAACTCCCTATCATCCAATCATTAGCCACTATCACTCGCTTAGAGGTTTGGGTAACCAATAAAACCGGCGTCACCACACAAACCCGCGATATCGTGGGTCTCATGGATATCGGTGAATACAAACCTTATAACTCAGGGATCTCCGTCCTCACCAGTTCCCATCTGCCGGATAATGGGGTCAATGATCTCTACCCGCGACTGATCAATGATCCAAGCAGTAGAGCCACGGGAACAGCCGTATCGCGATTACTCGCCCTAGGATTGCAACCCGTCTCGGAATTTGAAAAAACATTCGCCCGCAAACTCGATTCTACGGAGTACACGGTGAATAAACAATTAGGTTTCATCTCCCTAAACCAACAATTACAGCCAGACGAAGTACTGGCTGTCGCCTTTCAATATACCTACAACGGAAAGGTATACAAGGTAGGGGAGTTCTCCCAGGACGTACCGCCAGATCAGAACAATTCTGCCAATCAACCGGTACTCTTCCTGAAACTCCTGAAAGCTACTTCCGCCAGACCAGCACTCCCTATCTGGGACCTGATGATGAAAAACATCTATAACACCGGCGGTTATGCACTGAATAAAGAAGATTTTAAACTGGATGTCTACTATAAAGACCCTGGTGCGGAAGGCAGACCTCCAAGCGATAAACGTTATATCCCAGATGCACAAGGCTCTTATGCCGGCGCACCGATCATCACCATCCTGAACCTCGACCGTCTCAACAACCAAGGGGACCCTCAGCCAGATGGGGTATTCGACTACGTGGAAGGATATACGATCAACTCCATGAACGGCCGCATGATGTTCCCAATGCTGGAACCTTTCGGCGCTGGCCTCAAAAAAGCATTCAACGGAGATATAAACCTGGAAAAACAATACCTGTACAATGTGCTGTACGACTCCATTAAAGTGGTGGCGCAACAGTTCCCACAACTGAACCGGTATGTGCTCCGTGGTTCCTATAAATCCGCCTCTTCATCGGAAATCAGCCTGGCACCAAATATTCCGCCAGGATCTGTAACCGTAACTGCTGGCGGACAACTACTCCGCGAAAACGTGGATTATATCATCGACTACAACCTGGGCCGACTGAAAATCATCAATGGTGGCGTATTGAATGCAGGTGTTCCCATCAATGTTCAATATGAGAACAATTCCCTCTTCGGACAACAGGTCCGAAACTACTTCGGAACACGCTTCGACTACCTGGTGAATGATAAACTCAGTTTAGGCGGTACCGTGGTTCGAATGAGCGAACGACCTTACTACCAGAAAGTCAACTACGGCGACGACCCTATCAAAAACACCATGTTGGGCTTTGATGTGAACTATAACTCAGAATGGAAAGGACTCACCAAGTTCCTGAACAAACTGCCGAACTTCGAATCCAAAGCGCCGTCCAATATCATGTTTACAGGGGAGGTAGCCCGCTTATTCCCTGGTCACAGTAAACTGATTAACCAGCCCGGAAGTAAACAGGGTGTCAGCTACATCGACGACTTCGAAGGGGTGAAAAGTGGCTACGACCTGAAATTCCCTGCCACCAACTGGGCACTGGCATCTACGCCAAAAGGCGCGACAGATGCTACCGGACAAATCCTCTTCCCAGAGGCAGAATATAATAATATACTGGACTACGGTAAAAACAGGGCGAAACTGGCTTGGTATATTATCGAGCCTACCCTCCAATTGCCACAGTCGCCTAACCTGCCTGCCGGTATCGATAAAGATCAGCAGTCAGATCCCCGCGTACGCCTGGTGTACCAAAGTGAAGTGTTCAAAAATAAATCTACCGACTTCGGTCAGAGCCAGCTCAGTACCTTAGACTTGGCTTATTATCCTAAAGACCGCGGTCCGTACAACTTCACCAATAGCCCGATGTCGATGGACAGAAACGGTAAACTGCTTCGTCCACAAACCCGTTGGGCGGGTATCATGCGCGCTATCGACAATAGTGACTTCGAAACAGCCAATATTGAATACATTGAATTCTGGATTCAGGATCCATTCAACGTAATGACCAATCCTGCCGGCGGTCAACTGTATTTCAACTTGGGTAACGTTTCCGAGGATATCCTGAAAGATTCCAAGAAGTTCTTCGAGAACGGTTTGCCTAATCCGAAGGAAACCAATAAACTGGATTCTTCCAACTGGGGCCGCATTCCTAAATTCCAACAACAGATCACGCAGGCATTTGATAATGATCCCGCTATCCGCGCCTTCCAGGACGTAGGGTATGATGGTCTGCAAACAGCCGATGAACAAGTATTCTTCAAAAATTACCTGGATAGTATTGATATGAACTTCGGAGCCGGTTCCCCAATTGGACAACTGGCACACTCCGATCCTTCTAACGATAACTACAAACATTATCGTGATTATAGCAATACATCTATCCTCGGTAGGTATAAGAATTACAACAACCCTGAAGGAAACTCTCCGGCTTCCACAGGTAATTCCACTTATTCTACTGCCGCTACCAATATCCCTGAGTCGGAAGATCTGAATCATGATAACACGCTGAACGAAACAGAAGAATATTTCCAATACCGCGTTGATTTGAAACCGAACATGGAAGTAGGTAAAAACTTCCTGGTAGACAAGATCGCAGCCAACGTGAAACTGGCCAACGGTAAGGATACTATTGAAAACTGGTATCAGTTCAAAGTTCCGATCAATCAGTATAATGCGAGAGTAGGAAACATCCCCGACTTCAAGTCGATCCGCTTTATGCGTATGTTCCTGACCAACTTCCAAGACTCTATCGTACTGCGTTTTGGTAAACTAGAACTGGTACGTAGCCAATGGCGTAAATACGATTATGAACTGAAACCAGGCGATCCTATTCCATTAGATAATAACACTACCTTCAATCAGGCAGCGGTAAACATCGAAGAAAACTCTTCCCGCGAACCGATTAACTATGTGCTGCCAAATGGGGTAGTTCGTCAGAATACCATTAGTACTAACAATACCACCTTGCAGTTGAATGAGCAATCACTCTCCTTGCAGGTCTGCAATCTGAAAGATGGCGATATCCGTGCAGTATACAAAACGCTGAATATGGATATGCGTCAGTATAAGCGGATGCAGATGTATATCCACGCGGAAGCCATGCAAGGCTCCGGCGCACTTCACGATGGAGATGTGCAAGCAGTCATCCGTTTCGGTAGTGACTTTGTAAGCAACTATTACGAATATCGCATTCCATTGAAAGTGACCAATCCGCTGGTATCTGGAGGTAAAACAAATCCAAGTCTTATCTGGCCTGATTCCAATAGCTTGGATCTGCTATTGAATAATCTTACCCGACTGAAACAGCAGCGTAATATGTGCGACTCCTGTTCGCCGTTGCTGCCTTATCCGCTCACGCCTGTGAAAGACGAGCATGGTAACTATATGTCGGTGGTAGGTAACCCAAGCCTCGGTGATGCTAGAACCATGATGATCGGTATCCTCAACCCGAAAGATGACGGTATGCCGAAATGTGCGGAAATCTGGTTGGATGAATTACGTTTGGCCGATTTTGATGAGAAAGGTGGATATGCAGCCCTCGGTAGGGTAGACATTCAATTGTCGGATCTGGGTACTATCTCCGTCTCGGGTAACATGCATACCGCTGGTTTCGGAAACATAGATCAGCGCGTGAATGAGCGATTCCGAGATAACTTCCTGCAATATGACGCCGCTGCCAATCTGGACTTAGGAAAACTGCTGCCTAAAAAAGCGGCTATCTCCGTACCTGTTTATGCTGGCTATTCACAATCTGCCAGCAATCCAGAATACGATCCATATGACTTGGATATTAAGCTGAAAGATAAACTGGACCTGGCGAGAAACAGACATGAAAGGGATTCTATCCGTAAGAATGCGCAGGACTTTACCTCTATCACCAGTCTGAACTTTACGAATGTGAGGAAGTTGAAGGTTGGTAAAGGAAAGCGTCATCTCTGGGATATTGAAAACTTTGATGTGAGTTACTCCTTCTCACAGATCAACCGACATAACCCACTCATTCAAAACGATGTGCTGACCAAGCACAGAGGCGGACTGGGATATAGTTACGCAGGTGAACATCGCTATGTGGAACCATTCAAACGCTTGATCAAAACGAAGACGCATTGGTTGGATCTGGTGAAAGATTTCAACTTCAACTATGTGCCAACTATCCTCAGTTTCAGGGCCGATGTATCCCGTCAGTTCGGCGCTACGAGGGTGCGTAACGTAGGTGGAGATGTGAAGTATCAACTGCCAGAAACCTATAATAAGTATTTCACTTTCGACAGATATTATACCTTCAAATGGGATCTGACCCGCAGTATCAACGTTGAATTCAACGCGGTAAACAGAGCCCGTATCGATGAACCAGACGGACGTATCAATACTTCTGCTAAGAAAGATACTGTATGGGGCAACTTCTGGAAAGGGGGACGTACCACTACGTATATGCATAATGCAAACTTTACGTATACGTTACCAACCTCCAAGTTCCCAGCATTGAGTTGGACGAACGTGGCCGTTTCATATGGTACAGAATATCACTGGAATGGTGCTTCTCAGTTAGCGCTTTACTTGGGTAATGCGATTGAAAACTCCAATCAGAAAACCCTCACCGCTGAGCTGAAGTTCAGTGAGTTGTATAACAAGTCGAAGTTTCTGCGTGCCATCAATATGCGCAGACCTCCTTCCAACAGCAACCAGAATAATAATAATAAAGCTGGCGCCAACAATAATGCAAAAGATCCGAAGGCAACAGCGGCCAATAATCAGAACAATAACAATGCGGAAGAAGTATCCCCGTTTGTTCGTGGGGCCTTCAAAGCCTTGATGATGCTGAAGCGTGTGAGCTTCAACTTCAATGAAAATGCTGGTACGCGCATGCCTGGTTACCTGGACAGCACCAAGGTATTGGGTATGAACTGGGCTAGCATGTCGCCGGGGCTGAACTTCGTGTTGGGTTATCAGCCAGACAGGGCCTGGATGGACCGTTTTGCGAAGAAAGGTATTATCACACCGGATCCATTACTGAACCTTCAGTTCCAGCAGCAGTTTACTCAGCGCTGGGATGTACAGGCACAGTTAGAGCCGTTCAATGATCTGCGTATCGATCTGAATATGACCAAGTCATTCACGAAAACGCATGCAGAGTTGTTTAAGAAAGTGGATGATACAACCGGATTCCAACACCTGAGTCCATATGATGCGGGTGGTTTTGAGATTACTTATATCGCGGTTAAAACGTTGTTTGGCAATATTGCTACAGCGGATGGCGTGTCTGAAACCTTCAGAAGATTTGAAAGCTATCGTAATATTATCTCTCAAAGGTTAGGTGCGGCGAACCCGTATAATAAGGACCCAAGCGTTCCTTTCTACGATCCTAAAGATCCGACCTATCGTTATGGTTATACCCGATATGCGCAGGATGTGCTAATTCCAGCCTTCATGGCGGCTTATACGGGTAAGAGTCCGGAAAATATCGGCTTGTTGAAACAGGGTAATGATAATGTGAAGAGCAATCCATTCAGCAATTACATTCCGAAACCCAACTGGTCTCTCACCTATAATGGTTTATCGAAGCTGGAGCCGTTCAAGAACTTCCTGACCAATCTGACTTTGACGCATAAGTACACTGGTACGCTGAGTATGAGTTCCTTCAATACTTCCATGTATTTCGAAGATCCGCGACTGGCAGGTTATCCGGCGTTCCGAGATACCATCTCCGGTAACTATTACCCTTACTTTATGGTGCCGAACCTCACCATGACAGAGGCCTTTGTGCCATTGCTTGGTATAGATATGACCTTCAAAAGCACGCTCAACGCCAGGATTGAATTCAAGAAGTCCCGTAGCTTGAGTCTCAGTTTGGTCGACTTCCAGTTGACAGAGCTGCGTTCTACTGAGATTGCGATTGGTGGCGGTTATCGTATTCGCGGAGTGACCTTGCCTTTTGTGATTAATAAAAACGGTGGCAAACGCCTGCAGAATGACCTGAACCTCCGACTGGATCTGAGTTTCCGTGACGATAAAACCGTGAATAACCGACTGGATGCCGACCTGGTGATTCCTACCAGTGGTCAGAAAGTGATCAGGATTGCGCCTTCCATCGATTATGTAGTGAATAACCGTTTGAACCTGCGCTTCTTCTACGACCGTTCGCAGACCATTCCGGCGATATCCTCTGCATACCCGATCACCAATACTAGAGGAGGTATTACCTTCCGCTTCGTATTGTCGCAATAGTATTTATAAAGACAAAATTCTCCTGTCTGTTGTCCCTGACCTTCGGGCAGGGACAACGAAAAAGATAAAAAACGGGGCCGACGTCGTAGACATCGGCCCCGTTTTTTGATAAAATCGCGAAGCGCGGAACGCAGAAAAAAGGTATCAGAAGTCCATCATCTCTCCAGCTTGTTGTTCCCGCCCAGCGGGCAGGAACAACAAAAGAAAATTGTTTTTTTAAGGGAGACAGCCAGCCCTCATATGGCCAATACTTAAATATGATCAATGACATTTCTCATGTCTATATTTCGATTTAGGTCATATCTTTGCTCGGATTTGAAATACTTAGTAATCATATTAGTGTTTGCCGGTCTGTTACTGGAGAATTGCAGTAAGGGGCTGATTGTGCTACAATACTGGGCTAATGAGTCTTGGGTGGCACAGAACCTTTGTGAGAACAAGGATAAGCCTCAAATGCATTGTAATGGTCGTTGTCATCTTCGTAAGGAATTGGAGAAAGAGACCCAGCAAGAAAAAAACGGTAACAGTGGGAAAGAGCGTTTCGAAGTAATGTTTGTCAATGAATTACAGAACTTCCTGGAACTGCCAGAACCTAGTGTTGTAGCGCATATCGGTTACTATAACAATCCTCATCTTCCTACACCCATATTTGCGATATTCCATCCTCCTCAGTGGCTCCTCAGCTAACAACTATCTACATTCTTATTTTACCTGATTCACCATCGGGACTGCACGAAATCTTCATTTAAAATCAGCATTGCCATGCTTCACAGGGTGATGTGATGGCGCTGTATTGATATTTCTCAGTACCGACTACCTTATTGTACCCATATGAAACAATGTTGTTTACTCATCATTGCGTGTGTGGCTGCCTTATACAGTCATGCCCAGCAATTAAATGGAAGGATTGCTGATAAATCAACCAAAGAAGCATTACCTGGCGCGGTTATCAGTGTATTGCGCAATAGTAAAGGATGCGTTTGTGATGAAAAAGGCGCATTTTGCTTAACTACAGGAACGGCCGATTCCGTGCGAGTTTCTTGTGTAGGATACATCCCTCGTCAATTGCCAGTGGCGGCTGTACAAGGAGTGACTGTCATCTACCTGGAACCGATGACGGCCAACTTAAATGAAATCATCGTTTCTTCTTCCCGCGATAAGCAGTATCGTACCGATGCGCCAGTGGCCATCAGCACTATATCTCCGCAAACCTTACAGGAAACCAAGGCCACCACATTAGATCGTGTACTGAATAAAGTCAGTGGCGTTTATATGGTGGATTTGGGAAATGAACAGCATACGATGGCTATTCGTCAACCTATTGGGTATAAAAGTTTGTTTTTATACCTGGAAGACGGCATTCCCATCCGCACAGTGGGCGATTTTAACCACAACGCCCTCATCGAAATAAATATGGCGGCCCTCAGAAATATAGAGGTCATCCGTGGTCCGGCTTCTTCTCTCTATGGTAGTGAAGCTGTTGGTGGTGCGGTGAATTTCATCACATTGTCTCCTACACTCGTACCTACCGCCAAAGTACAGGCCGAAATGAGCAACTGGGGCTATAAACGCACCGATTTCAGCGCCAGTGGAACCGCTGGTAAATGGGGGGCTGTTGTCTCCGGATATTATGCTAACCAATCCAATGGCTACATGGACCACAGTGATTTTCATAAACTGGGTTTAAGCCTGAAAACAGTGTACCAAGCTAGTCCTAAAACAAAATGGACCAACGCCGCTACTTTAATCAACTATCATACAGACCAGACCGGCGGATTAGATAGCGCCCATTTTTATAGCAAAGATTATCGCAATTTCCAGACGTTCACCTATCGTGATGTACAGAGTCTGCGCATCCGCAGTACTTTGGAACAAGACTGGAATGCTACTAACAACACTTCTTTCACAGCCTTCTATCGCCATAGCGATATCGGACAAAATCCTTTCTATTCCATTAAATCCACTAGGGACCCACTGAAGGCCAGCGGCCAAATCAATAGTGATGCTTTCCATAGCTATGGTTTAATTGTACAACACAAAAAACGCTTCTCTTGGAAGGATGCGGCCTTTATTGGCGGTGCTAGCGTGGATTACAGTCCTGCTACCTATCATGCAGGCTATATCACCATCGATAAAAATGCTGCGGGATATTATACCAGTTATCAGAAAACAGATTCTGTATTGACGGATTATAAGGTAGGACTCCTGAATACTGCGGCGTATGCACAATTTGAATTATCACCAATCAATAATATGAGAGTGGTAGCAGCGGTGCGTTACGACCGTATGGATTATAATTTTGTGAATCACCTGACGCCATCCGCCTACACGGGTGCGCCTAGTGAACGCAATAACTTCAATGCCCTGACTCCTAAAATAGGGTTTACTTATAACCTGGGTAGTAATCACGGGCTGTATGCTAACTACAGCAGAGGTTTTGCTCCTCCAAATATCTCTGAGCTCTATCAAGGTGTGAAAGTGCCCGTGCTACAACAGGCTATCTATAACAACTATGAAGTTGGCGGCTGGTTGGGATTTGGACATAATAAAGGTTATGCAGATATCAGTCTCTATAACATGAGAGGTACTAATGAAATTATTAGTGTACGACAGGCAGATGGTAGCTACATGAACCAGAATACAGGCGCTACTACGCATAGGGGTATTGAATGGAATGTCAAGTACAATGTGCTGAAAAGTCTCTTTGTGCGCACTAGCGGTACTTATGCGCTGCATACCTTCGACGCCTATTTTGATGGTAATAAAACCTTTGATAACAACCGGATGAATGGCGCGCCTAATTGGATCACCAATAGTGAAATTACCTGGAGACCCGCTCTGCTGAGAGGTTTCAGATTGGGTGGCGAATGGCAGCATATCGGCAGTTACTATATGGACCCTGCTAATACCGCTAAGTACGGCGGATATGATCTCTTCAATCTGCGCGCTGGATATGGTTTCAAAGGCTTTGAATGCTGGATTAACTGTATGAATGTAGGCGACAAACTATATGCCACTACAGCAGAGAAATCTGCATATGGCGTTACTTACCGTGTAGGGCCACGACAAACATTCAACTTTGGTATTGCATATACGTTCACTGGAAAAAAATAGAAAAATGAGTTCGCAGTTATTCAGGTATATTATGGCAGTTTGTCTCATCGCACTGCTGGGGGCTTGCAGCCAGCGGAGCAAAGAGGATAAATCGGGCATCCGGTTTTTATCCCATGGGACCAATGCATCTTGTCCTTACGTTACCCGCGATACCGCTGGCAATACCGTAGTGAGCTGGGTAGAAACCGACAGTGCTAGCAATACTGGCGTTATGTATTATGCAGTAACTAACGATGATGGTTATACGTTTTCTGAGCCTAAGAAAATCAGCAGTACTACTGGGGTTTATCCACATGATGAAAATCTGCCTAAGTTGCTGTTTAAGCCGAACGGTACTGTGATTGCTTTGTTTGGTACGGAGCAGCATGATCCAAGGAATAAGTATGCCGGTAAAGTGATGTATTCACAGTCATTCGACGGTGGCCATCATTGGGAAGCGGCGGTACCTTTAGTAACGGATACCGCCGGCTATGATCAGCGTTATTTTGATATAGCGCTGTTGCCGGATGGAGAGGCCGCTGCTATATGGTTGGATAACCGTAAGGAAACGGCTGCGGAAGGATCTACATTATATTTTGCCCGTACCAGTGGCCGGGAGGGATTCCAATCTGCGAAGCCCGTTGTCGAAACTGTTTGCCAATGTTGCAGAACCAAGCTGCTGGTAGATAAAAAAGGAGTTATCCACATTGTGTATAGAGATATTATCAACGATTCTATTCGGGATATGGTGCATCAGGTATCGGCAGATGGAGGTAAAAGCTTTTCAGCGCCTGTTCGTATCAGCGCAGACAATTGGGTGGTGAATGGTTGTCCGCATACAGGTCCTACCCTTGTTGCAAACGACCACGGACTCCACTTTGCCTGGTTTACAATGGGCCATGGGAAAGGTGTTTTTTACTGCCAGTCGCTCGATAACGGGAACACCTACACGCAAAAGGAATCCCTGAGCACTGCGCCAATGGCCAAGCATCCGCAAATGACCATCGATAAGAAAGGGGAGGTTTACATCACCTGGGATGAGCCTGTGAAAGTGGGAAATGATTATAATAGCCGGGTGGCGTTTCTACATAAATCAGCGGATGGCCGTACACTCGATAGCCAGGCGATCACTTCAGATACTACGTGGTGTAGTTTCCCTGTGCTAGGGGCTTTGCAGGAAGGAGTGTTGGTGGTATTCAAGCAGCGTGTGGGTAGTGGCACTGCTATTGCCTATGGCATCATGGAACATTAGTCTCTCTAAAAATAACAACGCGGGGCCTACTACTGCTCCGCGTTGTTCAATTCACTTAAGCTTTACAACAAAACATCAACTGTAACCGAAAGAGAAACCTTTCTGTCCAGCCCAATCTTTTCCAGTAACCCAGCGGCCATAATTACCTTTCCTGGAATTACCAAAATAAAAGCGCCATTGCTCTTTCCACCTGGGATAGTACAGGCGCATCAAGTACATTGTTAGAAATGTAAGCATAGGGATATGGTTTTCATTAAATTAACGGATAGTCAAGTTAGTCTTGCATTGGGCTCGGCCTTACATTTTTCCGGTGCAATGTACACCCAGAAGATATAAGATTTTTCAAATATAAAAATCTAAACTAAATCGTTGTATCACATGTATGTGTTAATTTTTATCTATGTAGTAAGCATTGGCTTGTTGTAAAGGTGTGAGTACCAGGTCATTGATACAAACATGTGCGGGTAGGGTGGTTACATAATATACCACGTCAGCTACATCTTGGGCGCTCAGTGGAATGAACCCTTGATAAACAGCCTTGGCTTTATCTTCGTCCCCTTTGAATCGTACGAGGGAGAATTCTGTTTCTGCGGCTCCTGGATGAATAGCAGTTACTTTAACGCGATAAGGCAACAAATCGATACGCATACCCTGTGAAATAGCATCCACAGCGGCTTTGGTAGCACAGTAAACATTTCCTTTTGCATATACATGTTTAGCAGCGGTAGAACCCACGTTGATAATATGTCCAGAAGTACGGGAACGCATCCACGGCATTACGATCCTAGACACATACAGTAAGCCTTTTACATTGGTATCAATCATGGCATTCCAATCGTCTACATTGCCATCTTCAATGCTGCTCAGTCCTGCTGCCAGTCCGGCGTTGTTCACCAGTACATCTATAGCGCGCCATTCTTCGGGGATATTTCCCAGCACTTCCGTTACTTGTTTCTCATCTCTCACATCGAAGTGAAGCGGTAATACATTGGTACCGTATTCCTGTGTCAGTTGTGTCTGTAATGCTTCCAGTCTTTCTTTGCGGCGACCGGTAATGATAACGTCATATCCTTTTGAAGCGAATGTAATGGCGCAAGCCTCACCAAATCCTGCTGTAGCGCCTGTTACGAGAACAATACCCATGAGATGTAGTTTTTAGATAAGCAGAGAATGCAAAAGTAACAGATTTTACAAAGCTTTCACCTGACAAGGGTAACAGTTCCTTTCCGCTGAATCTGGTTGCCATTCAGATCTGTGGCATCCAAGATCCAGATGTAAGTGTCTACAGGTGCGGGTTTCCCTTTGATAGTGCCATCCCAGCCATTACGAAAATCAGTAGAGGCATATAATTGTTCTCCCCAACGATTATAAATTCTGAAATATTTATAACTCATCATACCTACAGGAATAAAGCGGAAACGATCATTTACGCCATCTCCATTTGGAGAAAATGCATTGGGAACATACATTTCTGGGCCTGCATAAAATTTCACATGTATTGTATCATATCCGCTACAACCCTGTAAATTGGATACTTTCAGGATATACGCAGTATCACGGTCCGATATTAATATCGGGTTGGCGATATTCGGATTACTCAGCCCATATGCGGGCGACCAACTGTAAATATCGCCACCACTGCCATTCATAGTAAATGGTAATCCTTTTACGAGGATGGTATCGTTGCCTGCGAAAGGATTCACCGAATAGACCTGTATTTTTTTCGTGACCGTTTTCACGCATTGTGTATTGGTACTAACTGTCAGCGAAACGGTATAAGTCGCAGCCGCAGGGAAGCTATAATTCAGCGTGGTGGTACTCATGGGAGGAATGGTACTATCGATATTAATGTCCCATTTGCGCGAAGTAATCTTTCCATACTGATAAGTGGAAAGATCATCAAATTGTATGGGTGTGCCTTTACAAAGTCCTACATTATTGAAATCGGCTTTTAAGCCGGGATAATTGGCTACCAATCCCGTCATGCTGTCTGTACATGAAAGCCCACGATTGACAACCAATTTGACCTTATAAATGCCCGTATCGGGGTAGTTATGTTGGAATACGGTGCGGTCTTTTGTAATGGTATCAGTGCCATCTCCGAAGTTCCAGTAGTAGGTAGATGTATAACCCGCATTGCTGTAATTGGCCATCGGCACGGAGAGCGAAGGCTCGTCAATGCAATTGCGCAGGAGAGAGGCTATGCTCGCCGTAATTTTCGTGCTGCAATCAAAAACAGTCAGCAATATATCCTTGCTATGTGTACCCAGCAAGACTTTAGTGGTTTTATCATATTCATTCACACAAACGGTGACTACATATTTTCCGGGTCTGTTGGGCGTACAGGAGATCATTCCCTTATTGTCGATAGCGATGGCAGGATTGCCTCCCATTGGATTGCTACCGTTATAAGGCGCGATGTATCGTACAATGCTGTTGTAGGGAGGCGGCGTATTGGAACTGCGATCGCTACTGGCAGTACCATCCGTTAATGCGCTGCAAAGGCTATAGGTAAGACTATCGCCATCTTCATCATAGGCAGCATAGTTAATGGTAAAAGGCATGGCATTGCAAATAACGATAGCGGTATCTTTATCGAAATAGGCGCTATTGTTATTGGGCTTGGATTCTATGCCAGGAATGACGGTATAAAAGGTAGAACCTTCATGTTCTGAATCGTAGATGTTCGTCAATTTTTCGCCTCTGCAACAACGTTGGGAAGAAACATAATATCCACCGGAAATCGGCGGCAGTTCTATAATAGCTTCGTAAAAGGCTACTTCCAAGTGTTGTGCCTGTGGAGCAAGACAAGGATTTTTAAGCGTATCGATCAAAGGCTTGACCGTTTTGATGTATAGATATACGGAAGACAACACTCTACTACCATTCGCGGTGTACACATTAGCAACAGAAGGGTTTTCAAACCGGTCTATACAACCCTGCCTGTCGCCACAGGTGAAATCCGCGTCGCGATAGAGTTTGAGTGTAATGAGATAACGGTAGCGGAGGTTATCTGCACTCATACCAATGGTCTTGTAATAAATCTCGCCACCAATAATATGATAGCCAGCTGCATCTAGGAATAACAAACAGCAGCCAAGTACCATGTAAATGACTCTCTTCATAATTGGGGTACTGCAAAGTTAATTTAAACAATTAACCAGCAGTTCCGGTTCACTGAAGCGTCATTATCGTACTAGCGTTACCGTACCTTTTAAAGTAATAGTTTTTTGATAGATGTCTACCCCTTCTACCATCCAAACGTAGGTGCCTATAGGGGCTTGTTCTCCCCGGACGGTGCCATCCCAACCTTGCATATATGTTGTAGATGAATACATTAGCTTTCCCCATCGGTCGTAGACGCGGAAATAATTCATCTTCACGATGCCAACAGGCAGCGGTCGGAATATATCATTTAATCCGTCTCCATTGGGAGAAAATGCGTTAGGTATATAGATTTCTGGTCCTTTGATGAATCTTACGAAAATATTACTAGTGCCGGTGCAGCCTTCTTTCGTATAGGCTGTAACGGTATAGGTAATGTCTTTATCGTATAGTGCAAATGGTTCGGCACTACGGGTATTACTTAGTCCGTTTGGTGGAGTCCAGGTATAACGGATTCCTCCTGTGGCATGGAGCTGGAACGGGGTTCCCAACATCACGATGGTATCATTTCCGGCAAAAGCATGTACAGGCGGCACTACGGCCACGAAAGCAGTATCCATGACCTTCTTAGGACATCCCAGTGTATCCGTTACTGTTACAATGAATAAGGTGGTGTCTTTTGGCGTTGCCCAGGTGATAGAATCCTTTGGGGATTTTACATAATAACTTGGAGACCAGGTATAAAATGCACCTCCTGAAGCCCGCAGCAATACCGGACTACCACTACAAATACTGGTATCAGGCGCAGCCTTTACATTCGGAGGATTTACCACTTTCAATGTCAGGGTATCAGATGTATGACATTTACCTAATTCCGCCAGGATAGCATATTTATTCACTGGTGGCGCTGGTTGCACAGTGGTATTCAAAGTGGTGCCAACCACCGTATTTGTTTTTAGGTCTGTCCAGGTGTATGCATAATTCCCATCTGTGGTAGCCATGAGCTGTATAGGATCTCCGGTACATACAGTACTGTCGCTCATCGTGTGTACAATCAGGGAGTCTCTAACGTTAATGAATACACTTTGTGTACTGACACATTGTTGCTGATCTGTAAATGTAACGGTGTAAGTAGTATCCTTCAGTGGAAAGACGATTGGATCGGCGGTATTGGGTAATAATATTTTATAGTCATTCGGCGCCCAACTGTAAGTGCCCGTAGAGGTACTGGTAGCACGTAATTGCAGGGAATCCTTGATGCAAAGTAAGGTGTCAGAAGTAGTGGAAAGCGGTGGTTTATCGTAGACCGTCACAGTACTGGTATCGTATTGCTCGCAACCATTACTAGTGATACCATACATGATTACCCGGTAATTGCCAGGTGTTTTATAAAGGAAGGATGGATTCGGATTATTGGAACTATCTGCGGCTATACCCGTGCCGAAATCCCACTTGAGATATAACATGCTTCCCATATCCATGGTGCTGGTATTGGTAAACTGCACTGGCTTCTGCACGCAACTGCCTTTAGAAATGAAATTGGCTTTATAAACCGGGAATACGTAGACTTTCGCAAAGGCACTGTCGCCGCAATTACTCTCTTTATCTACATACAGTTTGGCAGTATATAATCCAGGGGTGGTATAAGTATGCTTTAAAGGACTAGGGTCGTTGGTATCCACCGTAGTGCCGTCTCCAAAATCCCAATGATAAGGCTTTCCAAGCGTACTGTTATTCATGAATGTAATCGTCATGCTTTTACAATCCGCATATTTAGTTGGCTGGGAAGCCACTACCTGTTTTACGCAGGTGGTCACATTGATGTGGAAATCCTTGCGAAGCGTACCAATCAATACATTGTTACGGTATTCATTTACACAAACCGTAACCACATATTTGCCTGGATTAGGGGCAATACCGGAAATGATACCAGTATTAGGATCTATGGTAACATTGGGTCCTAACGGCGAAGAGCCAGTATAAGGTGGCGTATAAGTAACCGTTTGGTAAGGTGGTGGATCTGATTTCGCTGGAATGCCTGATTGGTCGGTGGTTTTACCGCCTTTATAGGCATCACAGAAAGAGTAAGTGAGTTGATCGCCATCAGGATCTGTGGCGGAAAAATCGTAGGTAAACTTTTTATTGGCACATACCAGGGTTGCTTCTTCTTTATTGAAGGTAGGGCTGGAATTGCCTTGTATGCCTACTTCCGTGCCAGGTAATTCTGTAAAATAAGTGGCACCGGTACCGAAATTGTTGCCGGGGCCTGGGAGTGGGTCTGCTTCTATGTTGACCATGAAGTTATCGCGGCAGCAGCTTTGAAAGGATACGATATATCCCTTTTTATTAGAGGGAATAGCAATATCTGTTTCAAATGAGGCTACCTGGAAACATACTGGTGGCGGATTCACAATGCAAGGATCTACCTGTGCCAGGTTTTTTTCCTGGAAGGTGGAACGATTGACAGTATAGGAATTAAACTCTTGATTATTGTCTTTGTTAAAGGCCGTAAGGTAAACGGTGGTGGGCATGTCAGCGATATTGGGACCATGTTCGCAGATGCGGTATAGTCGCATCGTTACATGATAAACATAGTTCCCATTGGCATCTATATTAACAAACTTGTAATACACTTGTCCACCTATGATATGTTTGGCTGAAACAGTTAACGTGCCGAACATGCATAGGAGGATGAACAGTAGTTTTTTCACAACCGAAAATGTTTGTCTGCACAATCTTACACTTGGCAGAATGAAATAAATTGTTTCAGTAAGTGATTACTTTCTTCAATTTTTTCCCACATTCCCACGTGTCCCACTTCTTCAAAAATGTAAACGCTGCTGGTTTTAGGTAACATCACCTGGTCTAGCACGGCGACAGGTGAAACAGCGATATCATCTTTCCCGATCACAAATAACACGGGTGATGCAACTGAAGGGAGCATCCCTGTAAGATCTGGTCTTTGCATGATTGCATTGATTTGGGCAATCACAGCTTCTTGGGGGCATTGGATACACATTTCAACACCCGCTTCTACTAATTTTGGTTTATGCAATCTGGTTGCCGGGCTAAACAGGTTAGGGATTGTTTGCCTTACATATAATTCGCTGCCGTATTGCTGAATGAATTCTAAGGATTTTCTACGCGTTTCCTTCTTTTCCTCGGAATCTGCTGCGGCAGTTGAATGAAAAAGTCCCAATCCTTTCATCACTTCGGGATGGCGATGCTGCAATGCAAGTGCAACGTATCCTCCCATAGAGTGACCAATGACTACTGCCTCCTTAATGTCTTCTGCTAACAGTATCGCATATACGTAGTCTGCCATGGCAGCAATGGTAAGCCCCTCCGTCAATTTAGTTTTACCAGCACCTGGTAAATCGGGTATAATCAGTCGATAATCATGCTTTAGAAATTCCTGCTGGTGGACCCACATGGAACTATTCTCTGTAAGACCGTGTATGAGTACTACCGCGGGACCTTGTCCTATATCCTGGTAGCTGCCATTTCCATTATTGATTGTTTTCTGCATTTTTTATGCCTGGGATAAACCGTGAAAAGATAGCATGTACCAGCAACAAGATACAAAATAATATTGCTCCGCGAGAAATAAGATCTCCATATTTTACGTAAAACGTGTAGTCTTCTCTGGATGTTACAGTAGCCTTGAATACTGCTTCTTTCCAATAGGGTTGTGGTTGATCTATATTACCCGCAGGATCGATTACTGCTGAAACACCGGTGTTGGCACTACGTGCAATCCATCTACGTGTTTCTATTGCTCTGATGCTGGCATATCGCATATGCTGACGATGTCCTTCTGTATCTCCCCACCAACCGTCATTGGTAATGATTACCAAGAAATTGGCGCCCGCTCTGGTATGAGCAGCTACGTAGTTACTGAAAACAGATTCGTAACAAATAGTGGGGAAGATGTTGATATTATCAACAGGGTTAGTTAATAATTCCCGCGCCGGCGCACGGCCATAACTGCCTGTAATACCGCCCATATCAAGGGCGAGCGATTGCATAAACGACAGGTATCGCACATACGGAATCAACTCTACACCTGGTACCAACTCATATTTATGATATACCTGAATGGCGGTAGAGGTATCTATCTGTAATGCGCTGTTAAAGGCATCCCAACGAGTACCATCGTTCATTACCCTTGCTGTAACTGCCTCTGGATCATCTGCTGCATACTGTCGCATAGTCAGTGCACCGGAGATGATTTTAGCTTTAGGGAATTTGTGCAAAAACTCCCGTATGGCTTGAATTTCAGGGGTATAGTTTAACTGTGTTTCCCATGCAGCCTGCGGAAATAAAGCAGTTTCAGGCCAAACAATATAACGGGTATTACTATCCGTTTTTGCTGCAGTTAGGCGTAATAGTTTGTTTACCTGGTCCATAGAATTACCACCAGCAAACTTTTCATCATATGGGTCCACATTAGGCTGCACTACTACTACTTCAAATTTCTTCGCTGGATCATCTGGTGCTGGATGTATAAACTGAGAAAGGAGTAACGGCGCTACCGCCATCAGTAAAGGCTTCCAGGCCGTTTTGACTATCGTCTCCCTAAGACTATAATCAAACATCCGGGCCTGTTTCCAGGCTGCATAAAAGAATATATTAGTGAGTAATACCCAAACTGTTCCTCCACTAGCGCCAGTAAATTCATACCACTGTATCCATCCTGGACGCATGGCAAAGGCATTTCCCAATACCAACCATGGCCAACTCAGTTCCCAGGTTTGGTGAATATATTCGAAGGTGAGCCAGTAAACAATCAATGCCAAAAAGCTACCAGTGGCCGGCAGGCGTTTCCGACTGTTCTTATACATCAGCCAAGGAATCGTCATCAGGAAGGCATTGAAACTGTTGGCAAATACGCCACTGGCGGGTACGGGCGTATTGCCTACCCACCATGTACTGCCCACATTCCAAATGAGGAATGAAAGAAATATCAGTCCGAAGTAAGCGCCCCGGTGCCTGATTTTTTCCGTCAGGTAAAATAACGGTGTTAGTGCAATGAATATCAGTGGCGTAAAGGGCATAGTTGGCCATGAAAGCCAAAGTAATAAACCACTTATGATACTTAGAATGATGGAGCGCAGCTTCATTTTGTAACCTGAAAAATTGACGGCAACGAAGATAAGTTTGCTTTGCCGTAAAACAAAAAGGGATACGCCTGCATCCCTTTATAAATATATTATTTTTGATGATGTGACGCCATTACTTTTATCACGACAACTTGGTGCTAAAACGAGAAACCGCAGCAGATAACTAGTATCCGCTGCGGTTCAATTATATTTAACTGTATTCGTTTATCTGCTATAGTTAGGCGCTTCTTTCGTGATTACCACATCATGCGGGTGGTTTTCTTTCACGGTTGCGGCAGTGATTTTTACGAATTGAGCATTCTGTAAAGTTTTAACATCTTTAGAACCGCTCAGACCCATACCTGCACGAAGACCACCAACAAACTGCTGAATTACTTCAGACAGGTAACCTTTGTAAGGTACACGACCTACGATACCTTCTGGAACCAGTTTCTTGATATCGTCTTCATCTTGGAAGTAACGATCTTTACTACCTTCTTGCATGGCTTCGATAGAACCCATACCACGGTAAGATTTGAATTTACGTCCTTCGTAGATGATAGTTTCTCCAGGGCTTTCTTCCACCCCAGCGAAGATAGAACCAGCCATGATGCAAGAAGCACCAGCAGCGATGGCTTTCACCATATCACCAGTATAACGAATACCACCATCAGCGATAACTGGAATACCTTGTTTTTTCAAGGCTTCTGCTGCATCCATTACTGCGCTCAGTTGAGGGAAACCAGCACCAGTAACGATACGGGTAGTACAGATAGATCCAGGACCTACACCTACTTTCACCGCGTCGGCACCAGCAGCAGCCAGGGCGAGTGCACCTTCTGCAGTAGCAACGTTACCTGCGATTACTTGTAATTTAGGGAAAGTCTTTTTCAGTTTTTTCAGCGTGTTGATAACTGCAATGGAGTGACCATGTGAGCTATCCAAGCAAACTACATCCACACCTACATTGATGAGGGCCTGTGCACGATCCAGTACATCTGGCGTAATACCCAGTGCAGCACCTACCAGCAATCGACCGAATTCATCTTTTACTGCATTAGGATAGCTGGTCAACTGGAGGATGTCACGGTAAGTGATCAAACCAACCAGTTTGCCCTGCTTATTCACTACAGGCAGTTTTTCAATCTTGTATTGTTGGAGAATTTTTTCTGCTTTTTTCAAGTCTGTACCTTCAGGAGCAGTCACCAGGTTTTCGCTGGTCATCACTTCTTTTACCAGACGCTTTTTATTCTTTTCGAAACGCAGGTCTCTGTTGGTTAAGATACCAACCAGTTTATTGGAATCATCTATGATTGGAATACCACCAATGCCGTTCTCTTTCATGAGTCTCAAAGCCTCTCCAATAGTAGCATCGGGCTTTAAGGTAACAGGGTCCATAATCAGACCGCTTTCGCTACGCTTAACACGACGCACCATTTCAGCTTGTCTTTCAATACTCATGTTTTTGTGGAGAATACCAATTCCACCCTCTCTCGCCAGGGCGATAGCCAAATTGGCTTCGGTAACAGTATCCATAGCAGCAGAAACCATTGGTAAGTTGAGCCGTATAGTTTTTGTTAATTGCGTAGAGATATTTACATCTTTTGGATGTGTTTCTGAGTAGGCCGGAACGAGGAGTACATCATCAAATGTCAGTCCGTCAGCTACAAATTTGGGTTTAGATTTTCCCGCAGGCATGATGCAACTATTTGTCAGTTAAAAAATAATTGCACGCAAATATACACCTATTCCCCCAATAAATAAAATTTACACGTTAAGCAGATCTGAATCTTCTGAATCATGACACCGGGCTGACAGGTTCATATTGCTGCCCTGGTAAGCATTTTAATAACTGCTGCATTTCCAGATTGAACACGGCCGCCGCTACTTGACTCCCGCTTAGTCGGCTCAGTATATAGATCTCCTCCAAATGTAACCGCGACTTATTATTAAAAAGTTGCATGATTGTTTGCTCCTCCGGAGCCAACGTATGAAACAGGGATGACTGAACCACCCTTCCTGTCCGGGCCGCAGTTTCCTCCCATCTCATCGCTTGAAGGATATCGGCGGCCCCTGTTACTAATACAGCCTTGTGCTGGCGAATTAGCTCATGACATCCGGATGCATGCCAATCGTCCACATGACCTGGAATGCAGAATACATCCCGGTTATAGCCTCCTGCTAGCTCTGCCGTAATGAGGGAACCTCCCTTTAGCCCACTTTCTATGACGATAGTAGCATCTGTCAATCCCGCTACGATCCTGTTCCTCCTGGGAAAATTCTGCTTATCCGGCTGCGTTTTGCTGCGATAATCCGTCAGTAAACCGCCACAGTGCATCATTTCCCTAGCGATTTCCATATGCGCAGGAGGATATATCCTATCCAGTCCATGTGCCAACACGCCAATAGTAGGACATCCTTTCTCCACCGCAGTCCGATGTGCGAGGATATCTATTCCATATGCTAATCCACTCACAATAGTAATACCTGCCTTACAAAGCTCCTGCACCAATTGTACACACACTTTACTGCCATATGGAGAAGGTTGCCGCGTACCTACTATACTCACCATCCTAGAGGCATGCAATGGTGAGTTACCTTTGAAATAAAGGAGTGAAGGCGCATCTGCACAGTGTTTTAGCCGGATAGGATAATTGTCGTCTCCATAAAAAATAACTTGTACACCATATTTTTCTATGAACTTCATTTCCTGGACTGCACTGTCGAAATCCCGGAAACGCTTGATAGCCGTAGCTTTGATACTACCTACCTGTTCAATTCTTTCCAATTCCCGCTGCCTGGCCTGAAAGATGGCCGTGGCACTTTGAAAATGGTCCAATAAATTTCTGATGGTAACATCCCCGATCATAGGGACTTGGGTTAATGCAATCTGATACAGTAATTCGGAGGGCATAACAAACAATTTAGCCTTTTAAATTACAATTTATCAACGGTAGTTTTTTCTTCTCCAGGTGATTTATTTTTGCAGCAACTAACAGCCAATAAAATGATGATGAAAAGGATTTGGAGTGTTGTACTGCTCGCCGGAATGATGGCCTGTAAATCTACACAAACAACTACCAGCCACACTGCTGCCGGTAATACCACACTGACTCCACAAGGCGCGGCATGGGCTGCACTGTGGCAACAACAGTCAGGAGAATATAAGGCGCTCTGCCTGCAAGCATATCAGTTGGCAGCATGGCGACTGGATCAATATCTCGCTACAAAAGGAGATAAACCACTTGCCGTAGTGACGGATATCGATGAAACAGTGCTGGATAACAGCCCGTATTCTGTTCATCAGGCGCTGAACCACAAAGGATATGACGAGAAGACCTGGTTGGAATGGACCGCGAAAGCCGCTGCTGATACCGTTCCTGGCGCACCTACATTCTTTAAATACGCTGCCTCTAAAGGGGTGCAAGTATTTTATATCACTAACCGACTGGAATCGGAAAGAGCCGTTACACTAGCTAATCTGCGTAAACATAATTTCCCATATGCGGATGATCAGCACCTGCTGCTGAAAACCACTACTTCCGGTAAGGAACCTCGCCGCCAGCAAGTGTTACAGCAGTATGATATCGTACTGCTCTTCGGAGATAACCTGAGCGACTTCTCCAACATCTTCGATAAAAAACCTTACGAAGAGAGAAACGCCGCTGCCCTGAAAGCCGCTCCTAACTTCGGTTCCAAATATATTGTATTACCTAATCCCATGTACGGCGATTGGGAAGGAGCACTTTACAATTTTCAATACAAACTGACGGAACAACAGAAAGATTCCATCATGAAATCGAAACTAAGAAACTACTAATACCATAAAAGTGAAATCCCCGCAAATCCATGATTTGTGGGGATTTTTTATTTAGAGCAGTTGTCGTCTTACAAACTAATAACTTTGAAAACTGTTCTTCTGTTGGTAGCTCTGCCTTCCTCTGTATCATTGGTAGCAACGGGCTGCGATTTTCCATAACCCTTACTGCTTAAGCGTTTGGCATCGATGCCATGTTGTACAAGATACTGTACAACTGCTTTGGCCCTGTTTTCAGAGAGCAACTGATTATCTTTCTCCGAACCTACATTATCCGTATGACCGGCAATCTCAATTTTCAATGTCGGGTTTTCATTTAAGAGTCGTACTAGTTTATCCATTTCCAATACGGATGCGGGTTTTAGCACATATTGCTTGGTGTCGAAGAAGATGTTATGTAACACGATACTGGCATTTGCGGCAAGTGGTTGCAATGGTATATTCTTCTCAAACGGATGATCTGGATTATGTTCTTTCAAGGAGAAATTATCAGAATAAAACAGGTATCCTTTCTTGCTCACATGAAATGCATAATCTTTGCCAACCGGTAATGGCGCTAGGAATTCGCCGTTTTCTAAGGTGGTAAATCGCGCTACTTGTGTGCCGCCTTGTAATTCAATCACATCCACATTGGCGGGCAGTCTTGCCTGGGTTACGCTATCGTACACAAATCCTTTTACATACAAGGTTTGCAATGGTCTTGCTTCTGGATACAATTCAAAACTATAGATGTCCAGGGAGCCTTTTCCCTCGGCCCTGTCGGATGCGAAATAAGCCGTTTTCCCGCTGGCATCTACAATCAGCGTTCCTTCTTCGTCGATGGTATTAATGGGATAGCCGAGGTTCACAGCGGGGCCCCAGCTACCATCGGGCTGTTTGCGGGAATAGTAGATGTCAAGTCCGCCATAGCCGGGAAGTCCGTTCGATGCGAAATACAGCGTTTGTCCGTCGGCGTGAATAAAAGGTGTGGTTTCTCTGCCTTTGGTATTGATATTAGGACCAACACTCTCCGGTTCGCTCCAGCGGCCGTTTGGCAGCAGATGTGAAACGAAAATATCGGAACCATTTGTAGGTGTTTCGCGGGCAAAATAAAGCGTTTGATTATCGGCAGTCAGCGAGGGCTGCGACTCCCAGTCGCGAGTATTTATAGGCGCGCCGAGGTTTTGCGGTTTTGTCCAGCCGTTGCTTGTTTTATGGGAAATATAAAGGTCACAGCTTCCTTTGCCTTCCGGAAAATCGCAACCAGTGTATAAAAGAATGGTGCCATCTTGTGAAATATGTTGTGCGCCTTCATTAAACGAGGTATTTATAGGCTCTCCCATGTCTTTGGCTGGGCTCCATCCGCCGGTGCTATCGCGGTGACTGATATAGAAATCCTCATTGCGGCCATTCACTCTTCTGGTGAATACCAATGTTTTACCGTCGATAGTGAGAGACGGAAAGTACTCGGGATCGCTGCTGTTGATATGATCACCGAGGTTTTGTGGATGAAATGGGATTTCTTTCTGATGGCTCACCGCGAATTCATAGTTCGCTTTCAGCTTTTCCGCGTTTTTATTACTCACTTTAGATCCTGCGATATACCGATTAACCAGTTGCAGCGCGCCCTGGAAATCGCCGGTACCAGCGAGGGCACGGGAATAGGGCAGCATTACTTGGCGTAAACTGGCGCTATCCAGTTGTTTATAGCGATTAAAAGTAGTTACCGCGTCTTTATAGTCTTTGGTTTCCAGGTAGCACATACCTAGTTGGCCGTATGCATCGAGGTAATTAGGGGCAATGGTAATGGCCTCTTTCAGGAAGGGAATCGCCTCTTTGGTGTTGTAGGTACTGATGGCAGCTTGTGCTTTGTCGAACGCCGCTTTTGCCTTTTTAGGGGCATTCTCAGACGTTACGAACTGAGCATGCAACTGCATGACCGATAGGAAAGCTGTGAGTAACAGCAGAAAGGATTTTTTCATAGCAATAATACAACGTGAAAATAGGATGTTTATTTAAAAGAAAAATCCCCGGTGGGTAACCGGGGACTAAACTTTTAAGGAACGTTGATATACTTGTGTACCTGCAACGACAGTTGCCATTGCGGGTTGTCCTTGATGTAATCGATGATGAGCGGGAGCATTTCCGCGCTCTTGCTCCATTCGGGCTGCAAGTAAAGGCGACAGTTTTTGCCGACCATAGCAGCATGTTTTTCTGCCCAGGCGAAATCTGATTTGTTGAAGATCACTACTTTCAGTTCGCTAGCAGCATTACATACTTCCGGAAGGGGCGCTTTGAATTTTTTTGGCGACAGCGTAATCCAGTCCCAGTTGCCACTGAGAGGGGAGGAGCCGGAGGTTTCCATATGTGTACGGAAACCTTGTTTGTGTAAGGCCTTGGTAAGGCCATCCAACTGGTGGAGCAGCGGTTCTCCACCGGTAATAACGGCTATACGGCCAGGATAGGAAGCCGCTTCACTGACGATATTATCTATGGTCAGTTGCGGGTGTTTATCCGCATCCCAGCTATCTTTTACGTCGCACCAATGGCAGCCTACATCGCATCCGCCAAGACGGATGAAATAGGCAGCTCTGCCCTGATAGAGACCTTCCCCTTGAATGGTGTAGAAGCGCTCCATCACAGGCAGGGTGTTGGCGATATTTGAAGTAATTACTGACATTGTTATAACCCTGCAAAGGTCCGTCTTTTTTGCGGAACCTGTTAATTCATACCACCTTTCTGACCAATACAGGCCAGGTAGGTGTTTTTCAGCAATGCTGCAATGGTCATAGGTCCTACGCCACCTGGAACGGGAGTGATATAGCTGCATTTAGGAGCAACTTCATCATATTTCACGTCACCGATGAGGCGGAAACCACTTTTCTTGCTAGCATCTGCTACGCGGTTGATACCAACGTCTACGATTACGGCACCTTCTTTTACCATATCAGCGGTAACGAAGTTAGGCTTACCAATAGCGGCTACGATGATATCTGCCTGGCGGCAAATTTCAGGCAGGTTATGTGTCTGGGAGTGCGTGAGCGTTACGGTGCAGTTACCAGGATTGGTATTGCGGCTCAGCAGGATGCTGATCGGCGTACCAACAATATGGCTGCGACCTATCACTACCGCATGTTTACCTTTGGTAGGCACGTTGTAGTGTTCCAGCATCAGCATGATACCATAAGGGGTAGCAGGAATGAATGCAGGCAGGCCACTTACCATTTTACCCACGTTCATGGGATGGAAGCCGTCCACATCTTTACTAGGATCAATGGTGTTGATCACCAGTTCTTCGCTGATATGCTTAGGTAAAGGCAATTGTACCAGGATACCATCGATATCTGGATTTTCGTTGAGCAGGATGATCTGGTCCAGCAGGTGCTTTTCAGAAATTTGCTCATCAAAACGCAGGAGGGTGGAGTTATAACCGCATTCTGCACATGACTTTACTTTGGAAGCAACGTAGGTCTCGCTGGCAGGATTGTTTCCTACCAGGATCGCTGCCAGGTGAGGAACTTTTTTGCCAGCAGCCTTTAATTCAGCCACTGAAGCAGCTAATTGGGCTTTGATAGCCTCAGAAACATGTTTACCGTCTAAAATTTGCATGCGCAAAGGTAGGTTTTTTTCTCGCAAAGACGCAAGGGAATGCGCAAAGACGCAAATGGCGCCTTGGCGCGATTAGAAAGAATGTATCAGCTCGCAAAGCAGCATAAACTACAAAGCAACAAAGCAGCAGAAATTATTATGTAATATTTTATTATATAATGCTTTATATATGTAGATATATATCCTTGAGTAGGAAAGTTGTATTATAATCAAACATAATACAATAAAACATCAAAATTTCCTTTGCGACGCTGCGCATTCCTTTGCGACTTTGCGAGAAATGATATCTGGGCTGGTTCTGCAAACCAGGCTTCTGATGAAACCTGGTTTGCGAAGACAGAATGTCTTATTCGAACCGTTGATTGTTGTGGAAATTATAAGGCAAACAAAGACGGTAATCAGTTAGCAAAAAACAGGAAAACAGTATTGTTGGTAACCTGAATGGCTTGTATCTGATTTATTGATCACAATATATTTAAATTTTTGGAGCTGAAGCAAGTATTTCTTGATCAGCGGCAGCAGCATATTTCTGGAAGTTACGAATAAACTGGCCTGCCAGGTCCGCAGCTTTTGCATCGTAGGCAGCTTTATCTGTCCAGGTATTGCGGGGATCCAGGATATCCGCTGGTACGCCAGGAACGGTTTCTGGGATCGCCAGACCGAATACTGGAGTGCTGCGATATCTTACATGTTCGAGTTTACCGTCGATGGCAGCAGCAATCATGGAGCGGGTATAAGCCAGTTTGATACGGCTACCTACACCATAAGGACCGCCGGTCCAGCCGGTATTGATCAACCACACGTTCACATCATTTTTACGCATTTTTTCGCCCAGCATCTGTGCATATTTTGCAGGGTGCAGTGGGAGGAAAGGTGCGCCAAAACATGCGCTGAAAGTAGATTTAGGCTCGGTTACACCTGCTTCTGTTCCGGCAACTTTTGCAGTATATCCAGAAATAAACTGGTACATAGCCTGGCCTGGCGTCAGACGGCTGATAGGAGGCAATACGCCATAAGCATCTGCTGTCAGGAAGAAGATATTTTTAGGAACCGCACCTACAGAAGGTTCCAGAGCATTTGGAATAAATGTCAGCGGATAAGATACACGGGTATTTTCCGTGATGCTTTTATCTGCATAATTCACTTGATTCGTGCCAGGGAAGAAGGTAATGTTTTCCAGCAATGCGCCTGGGCGTACAGCTTGGAAGATTTCCGGTTCTTTCTCTGCACTGAGGTCAATACATTTTGCATAGCAACCACCTTCGAAGTTGAATACGCCGGTGTTGGTCCAGCCATGTTCATCGTCGCCGATCAGCTTACGCTTAGGATCCGCACTCAGTGTGGTTTTACCAGTACCGCTAAGTCCAAAGAAAATAGCAGTATCACCCTCTGCGCCTTGGTTGGCGGAGCAGTGCATGCTAAGTACTTGTTTATCTTGTGGCAAGATGTAATTGAGAATAGTGAAAATGCCTTTTTTGATTTCACCGGTATAAGCGGTACCGCCAATCAGGATAACCTTACGGGTGAAGCTCACTACAGCAAAGTTGTGCTGACGGGTAGCATCCACCGCAGGATCAGCCAGGAATCCAGGCGCCTGGATCACTGTCCAATCGGTCTGCATGTATTCCAGTTCCTCTTCATTAGGACGCAGGAACATATTGTAGGCAAACAGACTAGACCAAGGCAATTCTGTGATTACTTTCACACCAATGCGATAGCTAGTATCTGCACAGGCAAAGCAATCGCGCACCCATACATCTTTACCTGCGAAGTAAGCAGTTACTTTGTCGTATAAACGATCAAAATTTTCTGTAGTAAAGGGAATGTTAAAGTCATTCCAGTTAACCGTGTCGGCAGTGATGGGGTCTTTAACGATGAATTTATCTTTAGGTGAGCGACCGGTAAATTCTCCGGTGTTAACTGCAAGCGCACCAGTGTCTGATAAAACGCCTTGATTGCGTTCTAGTGATTGTTTTACCAGTTGGGCTGGTTCAAGCTGGTAGTATACGTTTGACGCGTTCTCTATGCCCAGTTCCCGTAAGTCAGCAACAGGATTCCTTACGCTACTCATTTGCATAAAAGCAAGATTGTTTTGGTGTAAAAGCAAAACTAGGCATTTTTTGATATCGTCTAATTTCTTTGGTGTTGAACCATCGAAATTTAGAAAATTGATGCCTCTTTGCTGAATTTGTTGACAGATCTTCAAAATGTTCTGGAATCCTTGCAGGTTATCAAAGGTAAATTGTGTGAATAAAACATTAAGTAATAACACATAAGTATCATTGCTGGAGATATAATGTGGTATTGTATTTTTTACGTTTCTTGTAACACTGCGATTACCTTTCCTATATTCTGCTGGCTTCAAATAGGGAAATTATCCTTAGGTTTGAAGCCTCATTTGAAAATTACAGATATGAAGAATCTGCCTTTGGATCCGCAGCTGTTTGTAAAAAACCGCCAGCGTTTTTTGGCTAAGATGAAGCCTAACTCAATAGCTATTATCAATTCCAACGATGAACTTCCCACGAACGGCGACGCACTGTTCAAGTTTAAACAGAACTCAGACCTGTATTGGCTTACAGGAATAGACCAGGAAGATACAATGGTAGTTTTGTACCCGGATAATCCGGACCCTAAATACCGTGAAGTACTGGTACTCGTACGCCCGAATGAGCTGAAAGAGAAATGGGATGGTAAACGTCTGAGGAAAGCAGAAGCCACTGCGATTTCTGGTATGACTACCATCGTATGGCTGGATACACTGGATGCCATGTTGCAACAGTGGGTGCACGAAGCGGAAAATATCTACCTGAATTCCAACGAAAATAACCGTAAATCTAATTATGTTCCTGTTCGTGATTACCGCTATGCGGAAGCCATGAAAGAACGTTTTCCACTGCATAACTACCAACGTGCCGCTGTGATTTTCAAGCAAGTGCGCGCGGTGAAAACAGCAGAAGAAATCAAAGTATTAGACGTGGCAATGGATATTACGGATAAAGCTTTCCGTCGTGTGCTGAAATTCATCAAACCTGGCGTTTATGAACATGAAATCCAGGCGGAAATTGTACACGAATTCCTGCGCAACCGTTCTGCTGGCGAGGCTTATGGCTCTATCATCGCCTCCGGCGACCGTGCCCGTACCCTCCACTATGTATTCAATAACCAGGAGTGTAAAGATGGCGAATTGATTTTGATGGACTTCGGTGCAGAATATGGCGGTTACAATGCTGACCTGACCCGTACCGTGCCTGTAAATGGTAAATTTACTGCCCGTCAGCGCCAAGTATATGATGCTTGTTTACACCTGCATAAATATGCGGTTTCTATCCTGCGCCCAGGTATTACCCTGGCTAAATACCATGAAATGATGGGAGAAGAAGCAGGAAGAGAATTCATAAAACTGGGCCTGCTCACAGAAGCAGATATCAAAAACCAGGACCCAGAAGCTCCAGCTTACCGCAAATACCTGTATCATGGTATCTCTCACCACTTGGGTGTAGATGTGCATGATCTGGCGCCTTCTATGGTACAGCCAATTCCTGAAGGTAGTGTACTGACCATCGAACCAGGCATCTACATTGAGGAAGAGAATATGGGCGTACGTATCGAGAATAACTACTGGATTACCGCTTCCGGCAATGTTGATCTGATGAAAAACATCCCGATCACTGCTGACGAAATTGAAGCTTTAATGAAATAACTTTCCGGCCCCTCACCCTTTCAGTGGGGGGCTATTTTCGTCAACATAAATATTCGAATGCGACAGATTCCCAATATCATTACCCTATGTAACCTTTTTTGCGGCGCCCTGGCCATTATCTGTATACTCCATGCGCCCGAATTCAGGACTGAATTTAACGGTACAGAATACACGATTATCACACCAGAACCTATATACTGGGCTTCTGGGCTGGTCGTACTGGCCGCTATTTTCGACTTTTTTGACGGTTTGGCAGCACGCCTGCTCCGTGTACAATCTCCAATGGGCAAGGAGTTGGACTCCCTCGCCGATGTAGTAACATTCGGGGTAGTACCCGGTATGATGCTGTATCGCCTGCTGCGCAGCGCCTATTTCCAACAACCGGATGTATTCGACGTATCCTTGTTCAACCTGGCTCCGGCCCTGCTGGTGCCTTGTTTTGCGGCTTATCGCCTGGCAAAGTTCAACATCGATACCCGTCAGTCCGAAAACTTTATCGGAGTGCCTACCCCGGCTGTAGGACTGCTGGTGGCCTCTTTCCCGCTGATCGTACTGTATAATCCTTATAACCTGGGCCATTGGTTCCAGAATATTTGGGTACTGTATGGGGTTATTTTCGCGCTCTGTTATTTGATGGTGGCGGAAATCCCGATGATCAGCCTGAAAGTGAAGCATAAAACACTGAAAGACAACTGGACCCGCCTCTTACTGGTGGTGCTGACCCTGGTGAGCATACCGTTCCTGAAATTCGCTGCGGTTCCTTTTGTATTTATCTGCTATGTAATTTTATCGTTGTTGTTCCCGCCAATGAAGGCTGAGAAAGCCTAAAATGCCCGGCAGGAGCACATCAATCATCAATAACCTGCTGCAAATCTGCAAGTACGAGTTTATTATTCGTAATTTTTAATGTAGGTTTGCGGCAAAATTTAAAGCACAATGACTTTTACTGCACATATCAATGTGATGCCACTGAAAGAATTATTGGACCCTCAAGGGAAAGCGGTAATGGGTGGCCTGAAAAACCTCGGTATGAACCAGGTTCACGATGTACGCATAGGCAAACACATAACCCTGCAAATCGAAGCTAACAGCAAAGAAGAAGCACAGCAGATCGCTGAAACTGCTTGTCAGAAACTGTTGGCTAACCAGGTAATGGAATACTTTGAAGTACACATTCAATAAATAATTTCGAATTACGAATTACGGATTTGCGGAGCATTTTGCATGAATCCGTAATTCCTGATTCGTAATTCGTCCTTTCAATGAAGTTATATATCGTTCCTTCCCCTATCGGCAATCTGGCCGATATCACTTACAGGGCTGTAAAGGTATTGGAAGATGCCGAGCTCATCCTAGCGGAAGACACTCGTACTTCCAGCGTGCTACTCAAGCACTATAATATCCATAAGCCGATTACCCCTTATCATCAGCATAATGAACATAAAGTAGCCCAGCACCTGGTAGAACAACTCCAGGCCGGTAAAGTCATGGCTTTACTGACAGATGCAGGTACTCCCGGTGTTTCTGACCCTGGATTCTTGCTGGTAAGGGAATGTATCCGCCAGGGCGTTTCGGTAGAATGCCTGCCCGGCGCTACTGCCTTTGTTCCTGCGCTGGTCAATAGCGGTATCCCCATGAACCGCTTTATTTTTGAAGGCTTCCTGCCCCTCAAAAAAGGCCGCCATACCCTCTTTACACAACTCGCCACCGAAGAAAGAGCCATTGTTTTCTATGAGTCGCCTATGCGATTGGTACGTACCCTCGATGATCTGATCCAATACTTTGGAGCAGACCGCCAGTGTTGCGTTAGCCGCGAACTCACTAAAATGTTCGAAGAAAACAAACGCGGTACCCTCCAGGAAGTAGCCGATTACTTCCGTGAAAAGGGCGTCAAAGGCGAAATTGTGGTGGTGGTGCAAGGCGCAGAATAATTTTTCCCACTCCTGACATAGGGCTGTCATCTCCCTATTGTTGCTTTGTTATTCAAATATGCAATTATGCTGATATCTGATATTGCAAGGCTTCGCTTACATGCCCAGCAAGTTTCTAAACATACCTGCAAAACGCCACAGGCGTTAGTTTCCTATATGGGCGCCCTCCAAGCGCAGGACTTCCCTGCTAGTAAATACGCGGTGGGCGCACGTCTGCCAAATACTACTCTCAAACAGGTGGAAAAGGCCGTCAATAAAGGAGAAATCATTCGTACCTGGATCTTCCGCGGCACCTTGCAACTGGTAACGCCAGCGGATATACGCTGGATGATCGAACTGGTAAAAGACCGACTGGAAATGCGTCTGAAAGCTACGGAGAAAGCCCTTGGCGTAGACGCTACTATATACCCCCACGTTTTTAAACTACTGAGAGAGGCCCTCCAAGGCGGAAAACGGCTCATGCGCAGCGAAGTGGAATCACTCCTGCAAACACATCATATCGGCCCGGAATACATGCGCTATGGCCTTTTTAGGGCATCCCTGGAAGGAATCATCTGCCATGGCCCCATGAATGGCAAACAATTTACCTTCACCCTGCTGGATGAATGGTGCCCTCCACAACCTGCTTATAGCAAGGAGAAAGCCCTGGAATTACTGGCGGAACGCTATTTTACCAGCCACGGACCCGCTACGATAGCGGACTTTACTACTTATGCGGGCATCACCCAGAAAGAAGGACTCATCGGCCTGGAAGCAGCCAAACCCCGACTGGATCAGCTAACCATTGCCGGAAATACTTACTGGTGCGGAAAAGACCTCCTGGCGGCTAAAACAGGGGTGCCTAATGCCCTGTTACTACCCGCTTTTGATGAAATCAATGTGGCGTATAAAGATCGTTTACCCATGATTGCCAAAGAACATGGGCATAAAGTGATGACGATCAACGGAATCTTCCACCCAGTGATGCTAAACGAAGGCCAGATATGTGGCCTGTGGAAAAGAACTATTGCCAAAGATGGTCTTGAAATTTCCTTTGAACCCTTTATTAGCCTGAAAAAATCCCGAAAAGAAGAATTTGAAGCGGCAGTTCAACACTATGCCGATTTTATGGAACTCCCCGTTAAAAAGATGGCTTTTCTGTAACCGTTCATCCAACATAGCAACACCTTATCGGTAATTGTTTATTTTCGCAGTTTGAACAAAATCTAACAGAATGAAGCACCCGGTTATCGGAGGCTGTCTGGCCATGACTCTTTTGGCAGGCAGTTGGTTACAACTAAATGCGCAGTCTGACCGCTGGCAGCAGAGAGTGAAATACACCATGAACGTAGATGTTGATGCACCAGCGAATAAATTCAGCGGTAAACAACATTTGGAATACTATAACAATTCCCCCGATACACTGAAGAAAGTCTTCTACCACCTGTACTGGAACGCATTTCAGCCAAACAGTATGATGGATGTGCGCAGTCGTGAACTGGGTAAAATCGTGATCGGAAAAGATAAAAACGGTAATAATGTGTACGACTGGGACAACCGCGTGCGCGACCGTATATCTAAATTGAAACCAGACGAAATTGGCTACCAGAAAGTAATTTCTCTGAAAAGAGATGGTAAACCACAAAGCTTCAAAACAGTGGAAACCATCCTGGAAGTAGATTTGGATCATCCAATTATGCCTAACTCCAAAGCGGTATTCGATATGGAGTTTGAAGCACAAGTGCCTGTGCAAATCCGCCGCAGTGGCCGCAATAATTCCGAAGGTGTGGATTACTCCATGGCGCAGTGGTATCCTAAAATGGCGGAATACGATTACGAAGGCTGGCATCCAACTCCATACATCGCCCGTGAATTCTACGGCGTGTGGGGAGATTATGAGGTGACCATCAATATGGATAAAAAATATGTGATTGCCGCTACCGGTTATCTGCAAAATCCAAATGAAATCGGCTATGGTTACGAGGCCCCAGGTATTAAAGTAAAACGCCCTGCTGGCAATAAACTGACCTGGCATTTTGTGGCCCCTAACGTGCACGATTTCGTATGGGCGGCTGATCCAGATTACAAACATATCACCCAACAGGTAGATGGCTTCACCGCCCATTTCTTCTATATTGAAAATGACACTACCCGTAAAACCTGGCCTGCACTGGCTAAATCCATTCCTAACGCTTACGCCTATATTAAAAAGCACTATGGCGCTTACCCATACAAGCAGTATTCCTTTATCCAAGGTGGAGACGGCGGTATGGAATATCCAATGGCTACGCTGATCATGGGCAACGGTACACAGTCTGGTTTATACGGTGTAGCAATGCACGAATGGATGCACAGTTGGTACCAGGGCATGCTGGCTACTAACGAAAGCCTGTATCCTTGGATGGATGAAGGTTTCACCACTTTCGCAGAAGAAAATACCATCTACAATACAACGGATTCTCTGAAAGGCAAATGGCCGCTGGAAGATACTTACAAAGGTTATTTCCGCCTGGCTAAGAGCGCCTTCGAAGAACCTGCTACTACACATTCCGATCATTACAATACCAACTACGGTTATAGCAACAATGCTTATCGCAAAGGAGCAGTATTCTTAGAACAGTTGGGTTATGTAATTGGTGCTGAAATCCGTGACAGTGGCTTGATTCGCTACTATAACGAATGGCGTTTCAAACATCCTAATGCGAATGATTTTGTGCGCGTGATGGAAAAAGAAAGCGGTATTCAACTGGATTGGTACAAACAATACCTGATCAATTCTACTAAGCATATCGACTACGGTATTGATGGCGTTACAGAGAATGGTAACAAAACAGTGGTACGCCTGCGTAGAATCGGCGAATTCCCGATGCCAATTGATCTGATGGTAACAGATAAGAAAGGCAATCAGACGATGTATTATATTCCATTGTCTATCATGTTTGGTGAGAAACCAAATGAAAATCCTGCGATCAAACGCGTGGTAGCCGCTCCATGGTTCTGGACACATCCAACTTATGAAGTGGAAGTAAATCTACCACTGAGCGATATCCAAGCAGTGGAAATTGATCCTAGTCAGCGTCTGGCGGATATTGACAGAAGCAATAACAAAGCGGTAGCGAAATAAGCTATAACTCTCTACCTGAAAAAATAAAAAAGCGAAATTGACATCTGCGTCAATTTCGCTTTTTTAATACATTTTACTTTTACTAAGCGTGCGTTATCATATCAGAAAATCAGTTGCTGTAGCTGGTTTTCCCATGTGTGTGCATTTTGTTCCTGGTGGATTAATTTTTCCAAGTGATGCTGGTTGTGATACGCCGTGAAATACAGCATTTCCCGGACGGTGATCTTCCCTAAAATTGGATGAGGTAACCTGTATCTATCCAGGTCACTTTCCGTCCAATTCCTGATTTTATCATCCAGTTTAAATTTCTGGGCAAGGAAGCCCTGAATCAGTACTGGCCGTTGTGCGTTATAGATCACGCCAGGTTGGTAGGGAACAGTGGCAGTAGCGCCGCTATTCAGCTTTTCCAGATATTGTGATACCACTAGATCATATGATCTAGAAGGTTGCTGGCTGACGCCAAAATATCTGAGTGTAAATTTAGGAAATCCCATAGCGCTGCTAACGGGCCTTACGGATTTGATGAGGTGGTCCAGTTGTTGGCCGGCCGACCATTTGCCGTAAGGAGATGCTGTAAACCGATGATCTGACAGCGTGTTTACATAGTCGACCATATTGTCGAAACTTTTGCTTAACAGAGATCGAATCTCATGCTGATTCAGGTACATAGGAATTCATTTTAAAGGGTGCGAAAAATAACACAAAGCCTGGCGCCTTTAGTGGAGAATATCCCGCCTATTGCATACTGTCTGAAGTTACGCCAGTTTTCCCAACCAGCCAACATATTTATTAAATAAATATGTTAGGTTTTTCGGTCAGATATGGATGAATAACGGCAATGGATGAAAAATTTCTTAATTATTTCTGATAATTGTAATAATTAAACAGATGGCGATGTAGCATTCCCTGCATTTTCATCAGGACCAGGCTTTTTCTCATCGCTGTCGTTCCAGAATTTCCCGAAATGACGTTCGAAGTGTTCGGAGCCACCACAGCGGTTGCGGAACTTTTCACGGAGGTGTTCCTGTTCCTCAGGACTAAGATGAGCCATTTTGTTTTTGATGCGCTCTTTCCAGTCGCCACCGCCGCTGCGTTTAAAACCTTTGCCATTATTGTGCCAGCCAAACAGCAGTTTGCCCAGCAACAGCAATCCGAAGGCTTGCCAGTAGGTGATGGTAGGACCATGGAATATTTCGGGTATTAACCAGTTCCAGAGGATCATGGTTAGGAAGATGACTACTGCTACAAATGCAATACCACAGCAGATCATCAAGAATATTTTTCCGGCGGATTTTTTACTGAAGCGTCCCATATCTAATAGTAAGTTTAATCAGTTGTTGAGAATTTCATGATACAGTTCTTTCAGTCTTTCTCTCAAAAACAGTACAGCATAGCGTTTGCGCGAAAGCAATGTGTTGACGCTGACGCCCGTTTCGGCACTCATCTCCTTAAATGATTTTCCCAGGATTTCATGACTGATAAATACCTGTTTCTGATCAGTAGGGAGGTCTTCAATGGCGGCGGTAATGGCTTCGGAAATGATTCTCTGCATCATTGGCGTATCCGCATCCATAGCGGAATCTGCGATGATTTCAGGGAGGAAAAGGACTTCTTCACCTTCTATTTCCCTGGTATATTCAGCAAATGGTGTTTCTTTCTTTTTCCTGAACCAATCTGTGATCCTGTTCCGGGCAACGGCAAACAACCATCCAGTGATGGAATCTACCTGGCTGCCCAGTCGCAGATATTCTGTAAACTGGTACAGTACATCCTGCAAAATATCCTCTGCGTCTGACACATTGCTCACCCGCTGACGGATATAGTGGAGCAGGCGCCTGCTCTCCTGTTTAACCGCCTCCTGAATACGCTCATTTTGCTCTTGGGCCATAACTGTATTTGATAGGAGCAACTGTTTCATCTTACTATTGAAGACGAACTACTATTGCGGATATTTTAACTATTACAGAAAAAATACAACAATGCCTCCCCAAATGCAGCTTAGAACTTGGCCATCACAATGTATTTTTCCTTGAAACTCTCTTCGGGGAAGATGTCGTAGATGTCGATGAGTCTTGGTTTCAGACCACTTTCTGAGATTTCCTGGGCCAGATCTCCACCTTTCAGGCAGATCAATCCTTTTTCAAATTGCTTTCCAGGTACAGTGGATTTTTTCATCAGGTGTTTGCTCCAACGCCAGAGATCTCCCAAAGGAGCCACTGCACGGGATACCACGATGTCGAACTTACGGTTCTTAATATCTTCTATGCGGGAATGAGCAGCAGTAACGTTTTTAAGTCCGAGAGACTCGGCCACTCCTTCCACTACCTTGATCTTTTTGCCAATGGAGTCTACTAGATGGAACTGTACTTCAGGGAAGAAAATGGCCAGTGGAATACCGGGAAATCCACCACCAGTGCCCAAGTCAATAATCTGGGTGCCTGGTGCGAAATCCGCAATGGCAGCAATACTTAATGAATGTAAAACATGCTTTTCGTAGAGCTGATCAATGTCTTTCCTAGAAATAACATTAATTTTCTCATTCCATTCGCTGTATAATCCCTTTAACGCTTCAAATTGAGCCAACTGGGCCGGCGTGAAGTCGCTGAAATACTTTAAAATAATATCCATCCTGCAAAAGTAAACTTATTCGGTGAGGAACAAGCTTACCAGCGGTTTTTAGACTTCACCATCAGGGCTGGTGTAAAGATGAGATAGTAAAATAACATGAAAATATCCATGAACCAACTGTAGACGAACAGGTCTTTCTCATCCAGTTTGCGCATAGCAGACCAGGTGATGACAGACTGCACCAACATCTTGAAACCGAATATTCCCAGTACATACCACAGGATTGGTGGCGGGAAAAATAACGCCAGGATAAAGGCAGGGTAGTAGAGGAAATGTGTCAGGGAGAAGAGCCCTAATACAAACTTATGCCCGAACCGATAGTGCTTGCCAGTGGTCATATGCCTAGTTTTCTGGCGGAACCAGCTACTCCAGCTATTTTTAGGCTCGGAATAAGTAAATGCTTTTTTATCGATTACTACCGACACATTTTTGCGTGTAGCGGCTGTGTTTACGAATAAGTCGTCGTCTCCACCAGCCAAATGCTGATGACTGGTAAAACCTTTATGACGGTAAAAGAGCTCCTTTTTATAAGCCAGGTTACGTCCTACGCCCATATAAGCCATACCGCTCATAGCAAACGACAGGAATTGCATGGCACTGAAGAAGGTTTCGTAACGAATCACTTTATTCAGGAATCCTGGCTTCTTATGATAAGCGCCATAGCCCAGTACAATTTCCTTTTCGTCCGTAAAGCCCTGACTCATCAAAGACAGCCAGTAGGTACTTCCTGGTTTACAATCAGCGTCGGTGAGGAGAATATTATCGTAGATCGCGCCGCGAAGTCCCATAGACAGTGGAAATTTCTTTCCAGGGATGAATTTCGCAGGTTGTTTGATTTCGATGGTGCGGTAATGTGGATAACCTGGTTCGATGGATTGCAGGTAATACCGGCTTTCGTCTTCGGAGTTATCGTTAACTACAATCACCTCATATTCAGGCTTCAGGTGATCATGATAACGTTGTTGCAATACGCCTGGGAGGTTACGCTGCAAATTCAGCTCCTCATCCTTGGCGCAGATGATGACAGAGAATTTCTGTTCCGGCGACTGATCCGGGTCAAATTTCTTACGGTAGAAAGCCAGCCGTGAGAAAATGAACAGATAATAACATATCTGGATACCAGCAATGGTAGCAAAGGAGTATAAGGCAATTTCACCTAGGTGGTCAAGCATAATGGACGCAAAAATATAATATTTTTAATATCTGTAAAAAGATAAATTATGGGCGAAGGTACTATCTGTTTTTACTTATTCGCAAATAGATTTGCATTTCGGTATCTTTGCACGCTGAAATGGAAATCTCGTGAATTTTGAACTGATAACTACAGATAATGGCAGTAAGGCCAGGGCAGGGAAAATCACCACTGCCCATGGGGAAATCGAAACGCCTATATTCATGCCGGTGGGTACCGTTGGCAGTGTAAAGGCGGTTACCCAAGAACAGTTGAAAGAGGCGGTACAGGCCCAGATTATTCTGGGGAATACTTACCACCTGTACCTGCGTCCGGGATTAGAAGTACTTTCTAAAGCCGGTGGTTTACATAAATTTAACGGATGGGACAGACCTATTCTGACTGATAGCGGTGGATACCAGGTATTTTCCCTGGCAGCCAACCGTAAAATCAAGGAAGAAGGCTGCGTGTTCCAGTCACATATCGACGGTTCCCGTCATTTGTTCACACCGGAAAATGTAATGGACATCCAGCGTACCATTGGTGCGGATATTATTATGGCGTTCGACGAGTGTCCGCCGTATCCGTCCGAGTACCGTTATGCTCGGAAGTCGATGGACCTGACCCATCGTTGGCTGGACAGATGTATACAACGCCTGGCGGACACCATGCCAGCATACGGTCACGAACAAACGCTGTTCCCTATCGTACAGGGTTCCACCTTCAAGGACCTCCGTAAAGCATCTGCTGAGTACATTGCCTCCCGAGGAGCGGCTGGTAATGCTATTGGCGGATTGAGCGTAGGAGAGCCAGAAGAAGATATGTATGAGATGTGTGAACTCGTATGTGATATTCTGCCTTCAGATAAGCCAAGATATCTCATGGGCGTAGGTACGCCATGGAATATCCTAGAAAATATATCATTGGGTGTAGATATGTTTGACTGTGTGATGCCAACCAGAAATGGCCGCAATGGTATGCTCTTTACTTGGAATGGGGTTATCAACATTCGTAATAAAAAATGGGCGGATGATTTCACTCCGATAGATGCCAACAGTGAGTGCTTTGCTACCAACGGTTATTCCAGGGCTTACCTGCGTCACTTGTTTATAGCAGGAGAGATTTTGGGCATGACACTTGCCAGTATCCATAACCTGGCGTTTTACCTGGACCTGGTGAAAGAAGCCCGTCGGCAGATCTTGGCAGGCACATTCAGCACCTGGAAACCGAAGATGATCAGTCAGTTGAAAACGCGTTTATAATACCAGCAAATCAACAAATAATCCAATAAACTAATATCTTTGGGTTCATGCCGAAATTTCTGACAAAAGTAGATTGGTATATATTACGTAAGCTGATAGGTACCTTTATTTATTCACTGGCGATCTTCCTCCTGATCTCCGTGGTGATCGACATTACGGAGAAAGTGGATGATTTTATGAAGAATCATCTGACCTTACGGCAGATTGTAGTGGATTATTACTTCGGCTTTATTCCGCATATCCTGGCATTGTTATTCCCGTTGTTCATCTTTTTGTCGGTAATCTTTTTTACCTCGAAGATGGCCTATCGTTCGGAGATCATCGCCATATTGAGTGCTGGCGTGAGTTTCCGCCGTTTCCTTCGTCCTTACTGGGTGGGGGCTTTCCTTTTCGGTGGTATCCTCTGGCTGGCCAACTATTGGGTGGTACCCAATGCCAACCGCATTCGTACCTCCTTTGAAAATAAATACCTGCACAGTCACGATAACCAGAATACGCAATTTGAACGAAGTACCCGTATCGACAGTTTCACCTACGTTACTTTCGGTACATACGATCCAAATTATGCCAATGGTTCCACTTTTATATTGCAGAAAGTACATGGGCAGGTAATCAATTACCGTATGAAGGCGGATCGTGTTTCCTGGGATTCTACGACTCAAAAATGGCGACTGGACTATGTAACCATTCGTACCATGGATGGTTTGCATGAAAGCTGGAGAAGTTTACAGGATACCGCTATAAAAATTCCCCTGGTACCAAAAGACCTGGTGGATGAAAAGAATATGCAAGAAGCCCTTACCACACCGGATCTCAGACGATATATTCATCGAGAGGCGATTCGTGGCGCTGAGGGGCTGAACACTTACTGGGTAGAGTATTACAGGCGTACAGCCGCTGCTGCAGCCGTGGTAGTACTAACGCTGATTGGAGGGATTATTGCCGCCAAGAAAGTGCGTGGTGGGAGCGGGCTCCACCTGGCTGTGGGGATTGTTATCTCTGCTAGTTATATTATCGCCTTGCAGTTTGCCACTGTATTCTCCACTAAAGCGGATCTGAATCCAATGGTGGCCGTATGGATACCCAATGTAATCTTCGCTGGACTTGCCTTCTACTTGTATAGAAGAGCGCCTAAGTGATTTTGCTTTTTAACTTTCCTACATGTTGTCCCTGCCCATTAGGCAGAGACGAGGAAAAATAAAAAAGAGGGCTGACCCAAAGCCTATTTTTACTTTTGGGTCAATACCTCAAAACTTTCTTGTCTGTTGTCCCTGCCCAGCGGGGCAGGGACAACGAAAAAAATAAAAAGCGGAAGGTGACGTCGCAGACGTCACCTTCCGCTTTTTTTATCAAAATCGTTTTAAAAATCGCAAAAATCAAGGCATCTTCTTTCAATATTTTCAATTCATTCTGAAAAAATTTATAATTCTTTCATCAGATATGAATTTTTAATTATTTTAAAATATACTATATTGATAGCTAGATAATTGTAGGGAGAAATAATTGATTTTCAAGTGGCCGGATCGCACATGATTTTGTTGTTAATTTGGCATTAATAATCGTGTAAGGGTGGTAACTTCGTTAACAAATCATTACTTTTGACAATTGATCGATTTTGTTTTTCATTATATAAACAATAGCAGTAAAATGGGGTACATAAAAGAAAAATTCAAGGTTAAAGCGGATGAACTGAACGCTGAAGTAAAAGACCTGTTGAAGAATCACGGCACCACCAAAGTAGGAGACGTTACACTAGCACAGGTTTACCAGGGCATGCGCGGTATTACCGGCCTGGTAACCGAAACTTCCCTGCTGGACGCGAATGAGGGTATTCGTTTTCGCGGATATTCCATTCCTGAGTTGAGAGAGGCATTACCTAAAGCGCCAGGAGGCCAGGAGCCACTGCCAGAAGGTTTGTTTTACCTGATGCTGATTGGAGAATTACCTACGGAAGAAGATGTACAGAACTTATCCGCTGTGTGGGGACGTCGTTCACATGTTCCAAACCATGTGTTTGACGCCATTGAAGCTTTACCTATTTCTACTCACCCTATGACCATGTTTACCGTTGGTATCATGGCACTGCAGACAGAATCTTTATTCGCTAAAGCTTACGCTGAAGGTATCAATAAAAAAGACTACTGGAGCTATGTATATGAGGATACTATGAACCTCATTGCACGTCTGCCACGTATTGCTGCTTATATCTACCGTCGTAAATATAAAGGTGGTGATCATATTCAGCCAAACGGTATGCTGGACTGGGCTGGTAACTTTGCGCATATGCTGGGTTACTCAGACGAAGGCTTCCGTGAACTGATGCGCCTCTACATGGTAATTCACGCGGATCACGAAGGTGGTAACGTAAGTGCACACACTACTCACCTGGTAGGTTCCGCACTGAGCGATGCTTACCTGTCATTCGCAGCAGGTATGAACGGTCTGGCTGGTCCGCTGCACGGATTGGCTAACCAGGAAGTAATCAAATGGATCCTGAACATGCGCGAAGAACTGGGTGGTGGTATGCCAACCAAAGAAGAAATCGCTGCATATGTACGCAAAACCCTGGCTGAAGGTAAAGTAGTACCAGGCTATGGTCACGCAGTACTGCGTAAAACAGATCCTCGTTTCTCTGCGCAGATGGAATTTGCTAAAAACCACCTGCCAAACGATGAACTGGTAAGAATCGTATGGATGGTATATGAAACTGTACCTCCAATTCTGCAAGAACTGGGTAAAGTGAAAAATCCTTGGCCTAACGTAGATGCTCACTCTGGCGCGCTGCTGGTACATTATGGCATGGTGGAATATGAATTCTACACCGTATTGTTCGGCGTATCCCGTGCACTGGGCGTATTAGCGTCTCTCTGCTGGGATCGTGCTCTCGGTCTGTCTATCGAAAGACCGAAATCTGTAACTACAGAGTGGATGAAGCTCTTCGTAGAAGGTAAGGTAGAAGCATCTGCCGAATAACCGAGTGTTATAATTGTTTTTTATAGAAAAAGGCAGGTGGTGAATTTTTACCACTTGCCTTTTTTATTTTTGTGAATCGAAAAAAGAATTAACCTATTTCCACATTTACTGCCATATTATCCAATCCGATCGAATACCTGAAAGGTGTTGGCCCGCAAAAGGGTGAACTGTTGCGTAAAGAACTCAGTATCCACACCTTCGGAGACCTCATCCAATATTTCCCATTCAGGTATGTTGATAAAACGAAGATCGACAAGATTTCCGCCGTTAGCGGATATGAAGATTTCGTGCAAATTCGTGGTCGTATTATGCATATGGAAGTAGTAGGCGAGAACAGAGGTAAACGCCTCGTGGCCACCTTCCGCGATGAAACCGGCATCATTGAATTGGTGTGGTTCCAAGGATGGCAGTGGATGCAGAAATCATTGCAGCAAAATGTAACCTATCTGGTCTACGGACGCGTGTCTACCTTTAACAGCAATATACAAATCGCGCATCCGGAAATGGACCTGGTAACAGAAGAAACTGCTACAGGTAAACAATTCCTGGAACCGGTTTACTACACTACCGAAAAATTGAAGGCAAGAGGACTAACGGCAAAGGCTATAGGAAAATTGACACAAAACCTCCTGCAACAATTATCACCGCTGGAAATCCGGGAAAATATTCCCCTGGAAATCCTGCAACAATACCGCTTGATGCCCCGTTCCATGGCCTTTTTCAAAATACATCTGCCAGGTAATGAGGAAGAGGCAAAACAAGCACAACGCCGACTAAAATTTGAAGAACTGTTCATCGCGCAGATCCGTATCTGCCGACTAAAAATCAAAAGACAAAAAGCCTCACAGGGCTACACTTTTGGTGCTGTAGGCGAACAGTTCAATAATTTCTATAATCATCATCTGCCCTTCGAACTTACCGGCGCCCAAAAACGCGTACTGAAGGAAATCCGTCAGGATACGATGCATGGCCGACAGATGAACCGCCTCCTGCAAGGAGATGTGGGCAGCGGTAAAACCATGGTGGCCCTCCTGACCGCCCTGCTGGCCATTGATAACGGTTTCCAGGCCTGCCTGATGGCGCCTACGGAAATTCTTTCCCAGCAACATTTTAAAGGACTCTCCGAACTACTGGCGGATATGCCCGTAAATGTGGCACTGCTAACTGGTAGCATCAAAGGAAAAGCAAGAAAACAAATCCTCGCCGGTGTAAAAGATGGCAGTATTCACCTGCTGGTAGGCACGCATGCCCTGTTGGAAAAAGAAGTCGATTTCCAAAACCTAGGTATGGCTATTATCGATGAGCAACATCGCTTTGGAGTGGCCCAACGGGCACGACTGTGGGAAAAAAATAATATCCCTCCGCATGTACTCGTTATGACGGCCACGCCTATACCAAGAACCTTGGCCATGACCGTCTACGGGGACCTTGATGTTTCTGTCATCGATGAAATGCCGCCAGGTAGAAAGCCGATTACCACTGTGCATCGCACAGAATTCCAACGCCCATCGGTGATGGACTTCATCCGGCAAGAAGTGAAAAAAGGCCGACAGGCTTATATCGTATACCCGCTGATCGAAGATTCTGAGAAGATGGATTACGAAAACCTGATGAAAGGGTATGAAGAAGTAAAAGCCTTCTTCCCGGAACCGCAGTATTATATCAGCATGGTACATGGTCGTCAGCCGCAGGAAATGCGGGAAACCAATATGCAGCGCTTCGTTGCTGGCGATACGCAGATCATGGTGGCCACTACCGTTATCGAAGTAGGCGTGAATGTGCCGAATGCTTCTGTGATGGTGATTGAGAGTACCGAGAGATTCGGACTCTCGCAGTTGCACCAGTTGCGCGGACGCGTGGGTAGGGGAGCTGAACAGTCGTTCTGTATACTCATGACCGGCAACAAGGTCAGCAAGGATTCCAAAGAGCGTATTAACGTGATGGTACAAACGAATAATGGCTTTATCATTTCAGAAAAAGATATGGAACTCCGTGGCCCCGGAGATATTGAAGGTACCCGCCAGAGCGGTGTGCTGGATTTCAAACTAGCCGATATCCTCGCCGATAAACCTATCCTGGATGCCGCACGTGTGAGTGCAGAAAAACTGTTGGAAAAAGATATGGATCTTGTACTCCCTGAAAACCAGGGACTCCGCGATTTTCTTGCTTCCCAGAGAAGTAAATCTGTTTGGAGCAAAATTTCCTGACCGGTTTTAACGTTTATTATATATCGCCGTCTAAATTTTCAGTATCAGTAACCAAGATAACCCTTAAAAGTGTGTAAGTTATTGTGTATGACACCGTAACAATTAGGTTGGCTTGTGCGTTTATAATAGTATATTAGATTTTTCAGATAATTTAAAATGCTTATCCCGTTGAAATTTACCCTCCCGATCGGATTTGTTGGAATGATTATCCTTATGCTGTTCACTGCTAATGCAGGAGCGCAGCAAACCGCTAATTATAAAAACTATTCCCCGCTTACATTCGCGGAGAATAAAGGACAGTGGAACCCCGATGTCCTCTATAAAACCGATCTGGATGCCGGTGCGGTATTCCTGCGTAAAACTGGCTTTACGTTCAGTATCCTTGATCCAAAGGATATGGAAAAAATGTACGAATACATTCACGGCCACTCGCATACAGGCGATACCGTTTGGGTACAAAGTAGGGCCTATATCAATGGCCAACAAATAGCAGGCGTCACCAGGAAAGAAGCTGCTCCAGATAAGATGCCTGAAATTCACGGTCATGCCTATACGGTGAATTTCCTCAACAGTAATCCTAACGCTACCATAGAACCTGAAAAGAAACAGGAATACTATAATAACTACTTCATCGGCGACGATCAAAGTAAATGGGCTTCCCATGTGTTCTCTTATCAAGGCGTTAATTACCACGAAATTTATACGGGTATTGATGCGCATGTGTACTCCGAAGCTTCTACATTGAAGTACGACATGATCGTGAATCCCGGGGCTAATCCAGATCAAATACAGTTGGAATACACCGGTACTTCTTCCCTGGAAATCAAGAAAGGACAACTGATTGTGCATACGACCGTAGGTGATGTAGTGGAACAATTACCTTATGCATATCAGTATGTTAACGGTGAGCGTGTATCCGTTAAGGTTAGCTACAAACTGAATGGTAATAAATTAGGATTTAAAATCGGCAGTTACAACAATGCGTTTCCGCTGATTATCGATCCTACTTATGTGTTCTCTACTGTATCCGGTTCCCGCGCTGATAACTGGGGCTTTACTGCTACTTACGACAGCGATGGTTACTTCTACGGTGGCGGTATCGTTTTCGGACAAGCCTATCCAGTGACTCCTGGCGCTTTCCAAGGCGGTTACATGGGAAATATCGACATCGGGATACAGAAATTCACACCCAACGGAACCGGTTTGGTGTATTGTACTTTCATCGGTGGTAACGATATGGAACAACCGCATAGTCTCTTCGTCAATAAAAATAAAGAGTTGGTAATTTCCGGCAGAACTAAGTCTGGCAATTATCCCTTTACAAAAGTGATTGGGAGTCGCGGTGGCTGGGATATCGCAGTGAGCATGCTTTCCGCTGGTGGCGATAAAATGGTGGGATCGCTTGTAATTGGTGGTTCCTCTGATGATGGGGTGAATATCCGCGATCAGCGTGCCGGTGGCGCTTCTACCTTATTGAGAAATTACGGAGACGATGCCCGTAGTGAAGTAGTGGTGGATAACGCTGGATATATCTATGTGGCAAGTTGTACCCGTTCTACTAATTTCCCTGTTACTGGTGGCGTATTCCAGAGCACTTTTGCGGGTGCACAGGATGGAGTGGTGATGAAAATTAACCCACTCTGTCAGGATATCGTTTGGGCAAGCTTCCTGGGCGGTACTAAAGAAGACGCCGGTTTTGTAATTGCGTTGAATGACTTGCAATCATTGTATGTAGCGGGTGGAACAGCAAGTACAGACTTCCCTGGTACGAGCGGCGCTTCCTATAAAGGCACTTATACTGGTGGGGTTTGCGATGGCTTTATCGCGCATATTAAAAGTGATGGTAGCGCGATCATTCAAAGCACTTATGTAGGGTCTACAGATGGTCAAGCTGATCAGATCTATGGTATTCAAATGGATACCAAAGGCTTCATATATGTGACCGGTACTACAGAAGGGGTATGGCCTATTAAACAACCCGCAGGAACTGCCACATTTTATAATCAGAATGCGGCGCAGTTTATCATGAAACTGCAACCGGATTTATCCGATATCGTTTACTCTACTACATTTGGTAAGAGTCGTTCTATATCAAAATTGCCTTCCATCTCCCCTACTGCATTCCTTGTTGATAGATGCGAAAACGTATATGTATCTGGCTGGGGTGGTGGTATTAATCCTGCTGAAGGATATCCGAATTCTGGTACAGGTGGATTGCCACTGAAAAATCCATTGCAGGCCATTACAGACGGTATGGATTTTTACTTCATCGTATTGCAGAAAGATGTAACAGATATACTTTTCGGAAGTTACTTCGGTGGTGCAGGTTTGTATGAACACGTAGATGGTGGTACCAGTCGCTTCGATAGAAATGGTGTGATTTACCAGGGTATCTGTGCATGGTGTAATACCGGTAGTGCTAAACCGCGCTATCCAACAACACCTGGCGCCTACAGCAGTACACCACCGCCTTCCTGTAATTTTGGTGCGCTGAAAATCGCCTTTAATTTGGATGGGGTAAAAGCGGGTATCAAAACGCTGGAAAGAAAAAATAATTATTGTATTCCTGACCCTGTTACTTTCCTGGATACCACACAGGTATATGTGAATACGTCTACTTATCGCTGGAATTTCGGAGATGGATCAGCGGAAGTAGTGGGTACTGCGTTGGATACAGTGAAACATGCATTTACAGCGGTGGGTATTTATCGCGTAAGATTGATTAAGACAGACCCGACTACCTGTAATGGCGCTGATACCGCTTATATTGATATTAAAGCAGGTACCAACAAAGCTATCCTGGACTTACAGCCTAAAAGACTTCCGCCATGCGAGGCTTTGAAGTATGAATTCCTCAATAACTCAACGCCAATCGGAGGATTCCGCGATAGCTCCTTTATCTTCGATTATGGAGACGGCCCGCCGATTTATGTATTACAAAATCCGCCTACATTCCCATATTCACATGTGTATCCGGCGCCAGGCCTTTACAACGTAAAACTGACACTGATTGATACCAACTATTGTAATGCACCACAAACAGAAAGTATTGCATTACGTGTAGCCGTCAACGTGAAGGCACAGTTTGTAATGCCTGATACTGTTTGCGTGGGTACTACGCTGGTGATTAACAATACCTCTATGGGTGGACAAAGTTTCGTATGGACATTCTCCGACGATCCTACACATCCATCTACGGATGCTTCTCCGCAGCATACTTTCCTCACGCCTGGATTGATTAACATCAAATTGGTAGTAAAGGATAGTACCACCTGTAACCTGATAGACAGCGTCATGCGGACGGTATTGGTAGCACCGCTACCACAACCTAAATTCGATTTTACACCGGTGAAACCGGTTGAAAATACCCCTGTTCAATTCAGAAATTTAAGTTTGAATGCTACTTCTTATCACTGGAATTTTGGAGATGGAGATTCTACATCGCAGGCACAACCAGTTCACCAGTATAATACGACAGGAACATTCTTGGTGTGCTTGACTGCATTTAATCCGGAAGGGTGTGACTCTACTGTATGTGAGAACGTGAGCGCTATTGTGGTGCCGTTATTCGACGTGCCTAACGCGTTTTCACCAAATGGAGATGGTAACAATGATGTCTTTTATGTGAAAGCATTCGGTGTATCCAAATTTAACCTGAAGATTTTCAGTCGTTGGGGACAACTGGTATTTGAGACCAATGACTATCGTATGGGCTGGGATGGTAAGTTCAAAGGAGAACCTATGCCTATGGACGCATATGCATATGTTGTAAGTATTGAATTTAACGACGGAACCAAAGGTAGTCGTCAGGGAAGTGTAACCTTGTTAAGATAGATGACACATGAAGCAGCTAGTTAAAATTACCGCAGGTGTAGTCCTGCTGTTGATCGCCGGTCTTCACGGATATGCGCAGGACCTGCATTTTTCGCAGTTCTTCAACTCTCCATTGACCACCAATCCGGCTAACACAGGATTCATTCCCGACGGTAACTACCGCCTGGGTGTCAATTATAGAGATCAGTGGACTTCTATCCCTGTTCCATATAAAACCATGTCCGCATTTGGCGATTGGCAAGTATTCCGGGACCGTCTTAACTACGGATGGCTGGGCCTAGGCGCTGTGGTGCTCCGTGATGTGGCGGGAGCTGGCAATCTCTCGTCAACAAAAGCCTATGGATCTATTGCCTATCATCAGTTATTAGGCAATAGCAGCCTACTTTCCCTGGGATTCAATGCTGGAACCGCCAATAAAAGAGTAGATATCACCAAACTAGTATTTGGCGATCAGTGGAATGGAAAATTCTTTGATGCCAGGGTTCCCACAGCGGAGCCTATCAACTCTTCCAGTACCAATTATTTCGACTTACAGGTAGGTATGAATTATGCCTATTTCCCTACTGATAATATTTATTTTAATGCCGGTTTCTCTGTACAGCATGTGAATACGCCGAGGGAAACGTTTTATAATACCGATAATAAAGTGCCCCGCAGATATATCGGCTTCCTGAATGGTAGCTTTAAAATGAGCGATAAGGTGATCCTTAATCCTGGCGCGTACTTCACGCAGCAATCAAATACGCACGAGCTTGCTATAGGTTTAAATGCGGCCTATAATGTTTCTGGTGATGGCACCCAGCAAGCTTATGGCGGATTATACTATCGTGGAAACGATGCTGCTATCTTCTTGGTAGGCTATCAGTTAAGTAATATTAAACTGATGTTCAGCTATGATGTGACCACTTCCCAGTTGGCCGCCGCCAATAGCAGCAGAGGGGCGTATGAGATAGGTATTATCTATACCGGCATGTACAAGAACAGATCGTTTTCAGATGCGATCCGCTCCACCTTCTGTCCTTCATTTTAATTCTTCTGCTTATTGATTACTTTTGTTACATGACCACATTGAATAAAGTAACCGCCGCGCATGTAGCGGCATTGCGCGAAATATTAGGCGATAAAAACGTGCTAGTGGACGAAGAAAGTCTGAGCCACTATGCACATGACGAAACAGAAGATTTGCATTATTTACCAGAGGTAGTAGTTAAGCCGGAAACCACAGAACAGGTAAGTAAGATCATGCAGCTTTGTCAGCGTGAATTACTGCCCGTAACTCCCCGTGGTGGCGGTACAGGCCTTAGCGGTGGCGCGCTCGCCCAGTTTGGCGGTGTGCTGATTTCCATGGAAAGATTCAATCACATTCTGGATATAGATGAACGTAATCTGCAGGTAACCACAGAACCGGGTGTTATCACAGAAGTACTGCAAAATGCTGTAAAGGAAAAAGGGTTGTTTTACCCGCCAGATCCAAGTAGTCGTGGTACCTGCTTTATTGGTGGGAATATCGCTGAAAATTCCGGCGGTCCTAAAGCAGTGAAATATGGTGTGGTAAAGGATTACGTACTTAACCTCGAAATGGTACTTCCATCTGGTGAAGTGATCTGGACAGGCGCCAATGTATTGAAAAATGCGACTGGATATAACCTTACACAACTGGTAGTAGGTAGTGAAGGAACACTGGGAATCGTTACTAAAATTGTACTGAAGCTGATTCCGCTGCCTAAGCATGATTTACTGATGTTGGTACCCTTCCGTTCTGCGGAGAGTGCCTGTGCCGCGGTGAGCGCCATTTTCCGCGCAGGCTATACGCCGAGTGCTATGGAATTTATGGAAAGAGATGCACTGGATTGGGTATCTCAGTTCGTACAAAGCAGCACCGTTCAAATTCCTGATGATATCCAGGCCCACCTGTTGATTGAAGTGGATGGCAACTATCCTGAAGTCCTAATGCAGGAAATGGAAGGTATTGCCGGCGTGGTAGAAGGGTTTGATATAGGAGAAATCTTGTTTGCAGAAGATTCTACTCAGAAAGATGAGCTTTGGAAGCTGCGCAGACGTGTGGCCGAAGCAGTGAAAGCGAATTCTGTGTACAAAGAAGAAGATACCGTAGTGCCAAGGGCAGAACTGCCGGTACTGCTGAAAGGGGTGAAAGATATCGGTCGTAAATATGGCTTCCATTCCGTATGCTATGGTCATGCCGGTGATGGAAACCTCCATGTGAACATCATTCGTGGTGAACTCACAGAAGAGCAATGGAACGGTACCCTCACGGAAGGTATACGAGAAATCTTTCAACTGGTGAAACAACTGAAGGGAACTATCTCCGGTGAGCATGGTATTGGACTGGTACAAAAAAACTATATGGATATAGTATTTGACAGCACTTCCATGAACATTATGAAGCAAATAAAACAGATATTTGATCCCAATAATATCCTCAACAGAGGTAAAATATTTGATTGCTAAAAACAGATATATGAAGAAGCTGCTGTTAAGTTTGTTGCTGCTGACAGGTATGCAAATGACATATGCCCAGTATTATAAAACAGATACTGTTAGAAAAGCACCCGTTCAGAGTGGATTTGATCCAAGCAAATTGATCTTGGGAGGTGCTTTGGGAGCCGTTTTCGGAGATTATACCAGTGTGGAAATCTCTCCGTTAGTGGGTTACCGCTTCAACAACTATCTCGCAGCCGGTATTAACATCAATGCGCAGTATGCACAGATGCGTTACCGGGATTATGGTGGTAATACATTAAGGCGTGAATCTTATACCGTTTTAGGCGGTGGCGTTTGGGGCCGTGTATACCCTATTCCACAGTTGTTTGCGCATGTGCAGCCAGAATACAATGCTATCTCCCAGAAAACCACTTATTACTACGATCCTACAGGGAATTATAAGCCTAGTACTACCAAAAGCAACTATGTGGTTCCCAGTCTCCTCATGGGCGCCGGTTATACCCAGGGTGTAGGCGGCAGAGTAGGTATCAGCTTCTCTATCCTCTACGATGTGCTGCAAGACAGCCGTTCTCCTTATAATAATGGTCTTATATACAGAGCAGGTGTAGGTCTGGGCTTCTAAGCCCGGACCTCTGTCTTTTATGAACAGATTAACCCTGTGTTAATTGTTTATAAATGCTAAACTTTATTTTAGTTGGTGTATTACCTTTGTCGTGTAATTAATACATAGTCAGATGGGAATACAGTTAGCTGTTTTTGATATTGCAGGAACGACCTTGCATGATGAGTCGAATGTTGCGCAGGTATTGCAGCATGCGATAAAAACTGCCGGTGTGGATGTTACACTGGATGAAGTAAATGAAGTGATGGGATATGCAAAGCCCTTTGCAATCCGTTACCTGCTCCGTGAAAAACAGGATGCCCGCCATGCGGATGATCAGTTTATCCATTCGCTCCATGAGATCTTCGTGGAAAAAATGAAAGCTCACTATGCTACTAGTCCTGCTGTTCGCGAGAAAGAAGGTGTTTCCGCCGTATTTGCCGCTTTGAAACAGAAAGGTATTAAAATAGCCCTGGATACAGGTTTTAGCAGAGATATCACCAATGTAATCCTACAGCGTACTGGCTGGCAGGAAAAGGGATTGATTGATGCCGTGGCTACCAGCGATGAAGTACCGCACGGACGTCCATATCCTTATATGATTTACCGTCTGATGGAGCAGTTGGAAATCGGCACTATTACGGCTGTTGCAAAAATCGGCGATACCACCTCCGACCTGGAAGAGGGTACCAACGCGGGTTGTAGCGTAGTTGCTGGTGTTACCACTGGCGCTTACACTCGTGAGGAACTGGCCAAAGGTCCACATACCCACCTGATTTCAAAACTGGACGAATTACTCACTATTATCTAAAATATTCACCTTCTCATGCAACAACAACAGGCGGAAGTAGCCGTAATCGGCGCCGGGATTGTAGGTCTAGCAATGGCATATAAACTGGCTAAACAGGGAAGAAAGGTAGTATTGTTTGAAAGGAACAGTAAAGCTATCAGCGCATCCATCAGGAACTTTGGTTTAGTTTGGCCTATCGGCCAGACGGCTGGTAAAATGTATAACAGGGCTATGCACAGCAGGGAAACTTGGCTGGAAGTGGCTGCGGCTACAGGTATCCAATGCCAACCTACCGGATCACTGCACCTGGTATACGAAAAAGACGAGCTGGCAGTACTGGAAGAATTCACCGGTAATGCTGCTGCAAATGGTTATGATTGCGAACTGATTACCCCAGCCAACATCGGAAAATATACCCAAGCTGTGAAAACAGAAGGTTTACTGGGTGCGATGTGGAGTAAGACAGAAATGACGGTAAACCCACGTCTGGCAAGTGCTGGCATCGCGAAATACCTCGGAGAACAAATGAATGTAACCCTTCGTTTTGGTACCGCTGTGAATGCGATCAATATGCCTTACATCGAAACAAAAGATGAAAAATGGAAGGTAGATCAAGTGTATGTATGTAGTGGGGCCGACTTCGAAACGCTTTATCCTGCTGAGTTTGCGCAAGCGTATATCACTAAGTGCAAATTGCAAATGATGCGTACCATTCCACAACCGGGCAACTGGCAACTGGGTCCTGCGCTCTGTGCTGGCCTTACCCTGCTGCATTACGCGTCTTTCAACAGTTGTACTACCCTCGAAGCGGTAAAACAACGTGTGGAAAAAGAAATGCCGGAATATGTAAAATGGGGCATACACCTGCTGATATCCCAGAATGGAGCAGGAGAGCTGACCATCGGGGATTCTCATGAGTATGGTCCTGACTTCGAACCATTCGATAAGGCATTCATCAATGACCTCATCTTGAAATATATGCACACCTTCCTCCAGGCGCCAGATCTTACTATTCAGGAGCAATGGCACGGCATCTATCCGAAACTGAAAAACGGTAAAACGGAGCTGGTATTCTCACCAGAAAAAGATGTTACCATCGTGAATGGCCTTGGTGGTGCGGGTATGACACTTTCTTTTGGCCTGGCCGAAGAAGTGGTGAAAGGAACTTACCAATAATCGTCTGTATTTACAAGTATGAAATGTCCTGCGGTGTGCGCTCCCTGCACGCTGCGGGGCATTCATCATTTCTATACTTAGTGTATAAACGAAAAACTTAAATTAGGTTATTGCATAAATATGCGATAAATTAATCACCGGTTAACCGTTGTGAACAATCTGGATTTTTTTTATCCAACCGCCAAACCAGCTTTAGTAAAACGATTCTGCAGCATTGTAAAAAAACTTTGCTGCACGTTCATAACGTGTTAAATGGAAAGCAGGTTTCTTTTAAGTTACCTGCTTTTTTTTGTTGCTCGCGGAGGCGCAAAGAAAAATAACGCAAAGGCGCAAAGAAATATTTTCGGTAAATTCCTCTTTGCGCCTTTGCGTATCAAACTTTGCGACTTCGCGTGAAAAAATTCCCTAAATTGGGCAACGCATAAATACTAAAGCATGAATGATAGATTAAAGAACCTTAAGGAAAGAGATTGGACGGAAACTCGAGCTCATTCAAGTTGGCAAATTTTCAAAATCATGGCGGAATTCGTGGATGGTTTTGAATCCCTCGCGAAAATAGGCCCTTGCATCTCTATATTTGGATCTGCCCGTACCAAACCAGGTAATCGTTATTATGATCTGGCAGAGGAAATCGCCTTCCGACTTTCGGAAGAAGGATTTGGTATCATCACTGGTGGTGGTCCTGGGGTAATGGAAGCTTCCAACAAAGGTGCACAGCGTGCCGGCGGTAAATCCGTAGGCGCAAATATTACACTGCCACACGAACAGTATCCGAATCCGTTCATTGATAACGACAAGCGACTGAACTTCGATTATTTCTTTGTTCGGAAAGTAATGTTTACCAAATATTCGCAAGGCTTTGTCATGATGCCTGGCGGATTTGGTACCATGGATGAATTTTTTGAAGTAGCCACCCTGATCCAGACCAAAAAGATGGAAGAAACACCGATGGTACTGGTAGGCCGGGAATACTGGAGCGGGCTGCTAGACTGGATTCGCAATACCATGATGGAAAAAGAACATAACATCGGTCCGGATGACCTCGGATTATTACAACTGTTTGATACAGCAGACGAAGTAGTGGAATACTTCCGCGTATTCTACACCACAAACAAACTCCGGCCGAATTTCTAATATTATCAAGCCTGATAAAGGTTTTCAACGCCATAGTTTCGCATAAAATGCGGTACTGTGGCGTTATCTTTTTATCATGCACATTGTAAAAGGCAGGTGTTCAAAGCTTAAGGGTTTTCTTTAGCTTTGCAGAAATTTTATATATGGAGCTGATACCAGTAGCTGTGGAGCAATTTTCAGAGAAATACACGACCCCCGAAAATGAGGCAATGTATAAGTTGCATCGGGAAACATATCTGAAAGTGGAGTTGCCGCATATGCTGAGTGGTCAGGTGCAAGGGCAGTTATTGAGTATGGTGAGCCATATGATTCGCCCTATGCGTGTGCTGGAGCTGGGAACCTATACTGGATATTCCGCAATATGTCTGGCACAAGGCTTGCAGCCTGGCGGCATACTGCATACGGTGGATATCAACGAGGAGCTGGAAGCGCTTTGTCAGAAATACTGGCAAATGACTGGTACTGCAGATAAAATAAAAATGCACATAGGCAAAGCCGCAGACGTGGTGGCATCGCTGGAGGAAGTGTTTGATCTCGTATTTATCGATGCAGATAAAGCAGGTTACGAACACTACTACGATCTGGTTTGGGAAAAACTACGACCAGGCGGTTTCATTCTGGCAGATAACGTTCTTTACCATGGCCAGGTGCTGCTCCCTGCGGATCAGCAAGGTAGCCAAGCCCGGGCAATGGTGAAATTCTGTGAGAAGGTGCTGGCCGACGACCGTGCAGAACAGGTGTTACTCACGATCCGCGATGGCGTGTTGCTAATCCGGAAGAAGTAAACACCGCTATGAAAAACGCCCATTAAATTCAACGATACATGCAGGTAAAGAAATTCTTGCTGGTGGTCAGTTTTCTTATAAGCACCGCTATGATGGCGGAGGCGCAGAAGATGACAACTCAGCAATACATTGCCACCTATAAGCAACTGGCTATTGAAGAGCAGAAACGCACTGGCGTTCCTGCTGCCATCACGCTGGCGCAGGGTGTTGTGGAAACACAGTCCGGCAACGGTACGCTGTGTCTGCAATCCAATAATCACTTCGGTATTAAATGTAAAAATAACTGGACAGGGAAAACCATCCGTTATGACGATGATGAGGCACAGGAATGTTTTCGTGTATACGAAACAGCGAGGGAATCCTACAGGGATCACTCTGATTTCCTTCGGAATAATCCTCGTTATTCCTTCCTTTTCCAATTCGATGGAGATGACTATAAATCCTGGGCATATGGGCTGAAACAGGCTGGTTATGCCACTAATAAAACCTATCCCCAACAACTGATCAAAGTAATTGAGGATAATAACCTGCAAAGATATTCCCTTATTGCTTTAGGTAAAGTAGTGCCAGATGCGGATGTAGAGACTTCGGGAGATGGCATTGCCGGTAACAGCGGCGGTTCCAGGCCAAGTGGTTCCACGAATCAACCAGGCAATAACAACACTGCTGCTAATAAGCCTCCCCGTAGCAGTAAGCCGGTAGCTGGTAATTATCCTAAAGGCGTTTTCGAAATTAATGGCCGTAAGGCTATTTTTGCCAAAGCAGGTACTTCCCTGATTGGCCTCGCCAGTCAACGAGATATCCGCCTCAGCAAACTGGTACGCTTCAACGATCTTCCCGGCGATGGCCCACTGAAAAAGGATATGATTATCTTTTTGCAGAAGAAAGGAAAAAGAGGTGGGAAGGATACCCATCTCGTGGCCAAAGGAGAATCTTTACACGATGTGGCCCAGGCAGAAGGGGTGATGATGAAATGGCTCCGCCGTCGTAATAAACTGCATGAAGGCGAAGAACCTGCCGCAGGCCAGCAATTGGCACTGACAGGCTTCTCCTCCAATACGCCTGCACTGGCTAAGAATACCCGCTACCAGGAAGAAGAAGAGGAAGAATATGTGGCGCCTAAGAAAGTGGAAACACCGCGCCAAGAACCTGCCAGACAAGGTGGAGTGGCTGCTGTGCCATCCAAGAAACCTGAACAGGAAAATACTGGCGGTATTCCAGTGGCGATGATAGAAGATCTGAAGAAGAACGGGGAAGTCACTACGAATAATCCACCAACAAAGGCTACCATGCCTAAACCGGTGCCTGTAGAGCCTACTCCAACGCCTGCACCAGCGCCAGTTCAGAAGAAACCGGCTACAGGAACGCAGCAGTACCACGAAGTACAGCCGAAGGAAACCCTCTACGGAATCGCTAAAATGTACAATAGGACTGTAACCCAGTTACAGGAATGGAATAATTTGCAGGGCTTTGATATCAAAATTGGTCAACGCCTGCTTGTGGGAAAATAAGTGCCATCTTTTTGGTGCTTTCAATTGTTTAAACTGGAAATGAGAAGTATTTATGTCGGTAATCACAGTGCATGACAAACAATTTCAACCCTATATCAGCGCATCAGAAATTCAGACGCGCATAAGGGAAATGGCTACCCAGATCAATCATGATCTGAAAGGTGAAAAGCCGTTGTTTATTGCTATCCTCAATGGTTCTTTTATGTTCGCCGCTGATATGTTTAAATATATCAACATCGATGCGGAGATCTCTTTTATCAAACTGGCGTCTTATAAAGGCACCAAATCCACTGGTAACGTGGTGCAGGCAATTGGCCTGGATGAAGACCTCTTCGACCGTACCGTGGTAATCCTGGAGGATATTGTGGATACCGGCAAAACATTGAGCCAGTTCCTGCCACAACTGGAACACCAGCAACCTAAAAGATTGATGGTGGCCTCTCTGCTGACCAAACCAGAAGCAATGGTACACCCTATCAAAATTGATTATCTCGGATTCTCCGTACCTAATAAATTCCTGTTGGGATATGGTCTGGACTACGATGGCCTGGGTCGCAACCTGCCAGAAATCTACCAACTGGTAGAGTAGAATGATCACTAAAAAGACTAAAAATCCCGGTTTTGTGCGCAAAACCGGGATTTTTGTTTGTATATCCTAGGTTAATCATGGTTATATCAGTATAAATTATTAATTTAATACATGCGAAAGTTGCTTTTGCTACTGATATTGTACTGTAATTTAGCTAACGCCCAAAGTAGCTGGATTTCCGGAGCAATTGAAGATAGTGCAGCCCATAGGCCCCTTTCCGGTGTAGCCGTCAGCGTTATAAACGATACTGCAAAGACAGTAACGAATAGTTATGGTCTGTTCAGGATTCCAATTGCCCACCCAATAGTACAGTTGAAAATGGAGCTGGCTGGCTATCAGACAAAAATCATCTACGCCAAACAAGATGACCGGTTGCTGATCTCCATGGCTCCCCTGCGCAAACCGATGGATGCAATAACACTGGCCAAAGCGAGGGCAAAAGTCTCCCGAAATAGCAATCCCAACTACACCAATGCCGGCATGGGCATTCATACTTTCTATAACGAAACCTATGGCGCCACGTACGAAAATAAGTTCCAGCGTCCAACAGTGGCGGCTGTATCCAACTTTGCCGTGGATGTAGACAGGGCTTCCTACAGTAATATCAGAAGATTCCTGCGACAAAAAGAAAAAGTGCCTCGAGATGCCGTGCGTATAGAGGAAATGGTGAATTATTTCAGCTATAATTATCCGCTTCCTCCTAAAGGGCAAACGATCGGTTTGTCGGCTAATTATGCTACCTGTCCTTGGGAGCCGCAGCACCAGCTTTTACAGATTGTGATACGCGCAGAAGCAGTGGATATCGACAGTCTGCCCTCTTGTAACCTAGTTTTCCTGATAGATGCATCCGGCTCCATGGATGCCCCCAACAAGCTACCGTTATTACAAGCCGCTTTCCGGGTGTTGGTGAATAATCTACGCGCTAAAGATCGGGTGGCTATTGTGGCTTATGCCAGCGAACCTGCTGTGGTATTGCCTTCTACGGCTGGTGATCAAAAAGAGAAAATCCTCAATGCGGTGGATAATCTCAAAGCAAATGGCGCTACTGCTGGCGAAGCGGCTATTAAAATGGCCTATAAAGTGGCAGAACAACATTTTATTTCAGATGGGAACAATCGCGTGATACTGGCTACAGACGGGGATTTCAACGTAGGCCGATCCAGCGATGAGGATATGGACGACCTCATCTCTAAGCAAAAAGAAAGTGGCGTACTATTGACTTGCTTGGGGGTAGGGATGAAAAATTATAAAGACTCCAAGTTGCAAATCATGGCCGCCAAAGGGAATGGCAACTTCGCCTACCTCGATAACCTGGAGGAAGCCAACAAAATATTTGCCCGCGAGTTTGGCAGCACTTTATTCACCATCGCCAGAGATGTAAAGGCGCAGGTGAGTTTTAATCCTGCTACCGTGAAATCGTATAGGCTTATAGGTTATGAAAACAAAGTGTTGACAACTGATATTTCAGATAAGGATTCCATTGCTGGTGGCATTATTGGGAGCGGACATTGTGCTGTAGCCTTGTATGAAGTCCAACCAGTAGATAGTATTTCGGGAGACACGATTCTGGCGAAAATCAAGGTGACCTATCGCAGACCGTTCCAGGCAGGGCCTGAAAGTAAAGAAATGCAAATATCGGCCAGTAGTATGGCATTTACAGATGCGTCTGCAGACTATCGTTTTGCCGCCTCTGTGGCCTTATTTGGGATGTTGTTAAGAAATTCCGCGTACAGGGGATGTGGAGATTGGGATATGGTGGAAAGTATGGCGAAGAAATCAATAGGAAATGATAAAAATGGCTACAGGCAAGAGTTTCTGAAGTTGGTGCGATTAGCCCGTAAACAGGAATAATTCCTTTTTCCTGCGGATACAGGAAAAAGGAATATTATTTATTTGATGATTTTATAGCAATAACGGATCATCTTCTGCTGGAAGTCGAACGGCAATGTTTGTGCCGTGATATCCTTGATGGAAGAGGCTTCTATCTGATCGGACTCCATCACAAAACGACGGTAGTTTGTACTGAAATAAATCACGCCGCCTTTTTTAGTAGCCAGCAATACTTTATTGAGCATCACCACATGGTCCCGTTGGATATCCAGGAATTCCTTCATACGCTTGCTGTTACTGAATGTAGGCGGATCTATGACTACGAGATCGAACGTATTTATTTTAAGTGTATCCAGGTATTGCAGTACATCTGCATGTACAAACTCGTGTTTGGAAGTATCTATATCGTTGATACGGAAATTCTCTTCCGCCCAGGCCAGGTAAGTCTTTGAGAGGTCTACAGAAGTTACTTGTGAGGCGCCACCTGCGGCTGCATACACGGAGAAAGAACCAGTATAGCAGAAGAGGTTCAGTACTTTTTTATCTTTCGCTTCGTCTCTCACCATTCCTCTCGTGATACGGTGATCCAGGAAAAGGCCCGTATCCAGGTAATCGGAGAGGTTTACCTTAAAATTGAGTCCCGCTTCATGGGCGATCATTTCATGGCTTTCGGTGCTGAGTTTTTCGTACTGGCTTTGTCTATTTTCTTTGCGCTGACGTTGTTTCACCCATATTTTGGAGGGTGCTACATCCAATACTTTGCTGATGAGTTCCAGGCAACTGTCGAGCCATGCTTCGTGCGCATCTTCCTCCATACCGTGTTTACGGTTATATTCCGCGATGTACACATAGTCTTCATAAATTTCTATGCTAAAAGGAAATTCGGGAATATCATCATCATACACACGATAGCAGGTGATGTTTTGGCGTCGGGCCAGTTTGGATATATGCCGGTAGACTTTCGTCAGCCGGTTTTCGAACATCTGCAGTTTATTATCCATAGTAGAAAAGATAAAGCTGAAAGCAGTGAGGAGTGTATAAAGATCGTCACTGTTTTCAGCTTAGAGGAGCCTGCCGGGGCAGGAGTTATATATCTGGGCAGCAGCAGTTGTTGCTGTTGGCTGCGCAGGAGATTTATCAGCTAAATATATCCCTTACCTTTTCGAAGAATCCTTTTTCAGATTTTTCTGGGTTAGGTTTGAAATTGTCGGAAGACATCATTTTCTCCATCATCTCACGTTCTTCGCTAGTCAGGTTTTGTGGCGTCCACACGTTAACCTGGATCAGTTGATCGCCGCGGTCGTAGGAGTTTACGGAAGGGAAACCTTTGCCTTTGAGGCGGAAGATTTTACCGCTTTGTGTTCCTGCTGGTATTTTGATTTTAGCTTTACCGTCGATGGTAGGTACTTCTACAGAAGTGCCGAATACGGCATCTGGGAAGGAGATATGCAGGTCGTAGGCTACGTTGAGGCCATCGCGTTGCAGTTCCGGATGTGGTTCTTCTTCAATCAGGATGAGGAGATCACCGGGAGCGCCGCCTCTTTCGCCTGCATTACCTTTACCGCTCATGCTGAGTTGCATACCTTCTGCAACACCTGCTGGGATATCGATGCTAACGGTTTCTTCGCCGTACATGCGACCTTCGCCTTTACAGTGGTTACATTTGCTGGTAATGATCTGGCCTTCTCCATGACAGTTAGGACAGGTCGTAACGGTCTGCATTTGGCCGAGGAAGGTAGATGTCACTTTTCTTACCTGACCGGAGCCGTGGCAGGTGCTACAGGTTTGGAAGGAGTTTTTGTCCTTTGCACCAAGACCGCCGCAATGCTGGCAGGAAACGTATTTTTTAACTTTGATTTTTTTGTTGGCGCCTTTGGCGATTTCTTCGTAGGTAAGGCGAATTTTCACGCGCAGGTTGGAACCGCGGGTACCGCGTCCACGGCGGCCGCCGCCACCTCCACCTGGTCTGCCGCCTCCGAAGAAGCTGCCGAAAATATCGTCACCGAATATGTCACCGAAGTTGGAGAATATGTCGTCCATGTTCATGTTACCACCACCTCCAAATCCGCCACGGCCACCGTTCATGCCCGCATGTCCGAAGCGATCGTATTGCGCGCGCTTATCAGGGTCGCTTAACACTTCATATGCTTCGGCGGCTTCTTTGAATTTCTCTTCCGCCTCCTTGTTGTTGGGATTACGGTCAGGGTGATATTGCATTGCCACCTTGCGGTAGGCCTTTTTAATCTCATCCTGTGTAGCTGTTTTTACAACAACAAGCACTTCGTAATAATCTCTCTTGGTAGACATTATAAAAAAAACTTATTGCTCCGAATAATCGGAGTTTTTGGTTCGGTAATAATTATTGTATTGCTGTCGGTTATCGGCATAGCAACAAATGCATTTATGCCACATCGTCATTTATTTACCCACAACTACCTTTGCATGACGGATTAATTTGTCATTCAGGTAGTATCCTTTTTGTAATACGTCCAGTACCTTGCCCTGCAGATCAGGGGTTGGGGCAGGAATTTCGGTAATAGCGTCGTGCAGATCTGCATCGAATGGCTGGTGGAGGCTTTCCATTTCTTTCAGGCCTTTACTTACCAGGTTAGTCTTAAACTTATTGAAAACCAGCATAGTACCATCTTTAACAGCGGCTACATCTGTGGCAGTTTCCATTTGTTTGGCAGCGCGTTCGCTATCGTCCAGAATATCCAGCAAAGATATGATTACATCCTTGCCAGCAGTCTGCACCAATTCCATTTTTTCTTTAGCAGTGCGTCTGCGGAAGTTGTCAAATTCTGCTTGTAAACGCAGGTATTTGTCGCGCAGCTCGGCAATTTCCTGGTCTTTTTTCTCCAGTTCACCAGATTCATCCAACTCATTATTCATATGCGAAGTTCCACTCATATTCTCATCAGCGTTAATATCTGGCATGCTGTTCTCATTTTCGGTATTGTTGATGTCCTCTTGATGCATGTCTTTTTCTTTTTCTGTCATAGTTGTAATGATTGTCTGCAAAGATAAGCAGTCAATTACTTTGCCAAGCCTTATTTGGCGACAAATTGACACGGAATTGATAGTATCTGGTACTTGCTGCCTGCTATTTCTTACCTTTGCACCTCGAATTGCGATAAATGACAAAAGTTTTTTTAAAGAAAAAGATACAAAACAGGGTATTGCAGGGACATCCCTGGGTTTTTGGCAATGAGGTTGGAGAGATCGACGGTCCGGTGAATGCTGGTGATATCGTGGATGTTTTCACTCATCAAGGCCATTTCGTAGGGCGTGGTTATATTAACCCGCAGTCCCAGATCTTAGTACGTATTCTTACCCGCGATAAAAGTGAGGAAGTCAATGAAGAGTTCTTCTATCGTCGACTGCTGAAATGCTGGGAATACCGCAAGAAAATCGGTTATCAGGAAAACTGCCGACTGGTATTTGGAGAAGCCGATGAGATGCCTGCCCTGATCATTGACAAGTTCAATGATTACCTGGTAATCCAGACGCTGGCCCTGGGTATGGATAAATGGAAAGGAGCGATCGTAGATGCGCTCAACAGAATCTTCTCTCCTAAGGGAATTTACGAACGCAATGATGTGCCAGTTCGTGAATTGGAAGGTCTTACCCAGCAGAAAGGCTTCCTCTCTGCTCCATTTGATACCAATGTTATCATCAATGAAAATGGCTTGAAGTTCCATGTAGATATTGAAAATGGCCAGAAAACGGGCTATTTCCTCGATCAGCAGGACAACCGTAGGGCTATTCAACATATCGTTAAAGACGCCGATGTACTGGAAGCATTCTGCTACACCGGAACTTTCTCTTGCCATGCCGGTCACTATGGTGCGAAAAGCGTACTGGGACTGGATATTTCCGAGCATGCCGTAAATACGGCTCGCCGTAATGCCCAACTGAATAATCTGCAGGATACCTGCAAATTCCAGGCGGTAAACGCGTTCGATCAGTTGAAACAATGGACTAGAGAAGAAAAGAAATTTGACGTGGTGATATTGGATCCTCCAGCATTTACCAAAAGCAGGGAGAATATCCAGAAAGCCATTACTGGTTATAAGGAAATCAACCTGCGTGGTATGAAACTGCTGAAGCCGGGTGGATTCCTCGTAACTGCTTCTTGTACCAACCTGGTACCGCCAAGCCTTTTCTTGGAAATCATTGATATGGCAGCGAAAGATGCCAAAAAGAAACTGCGTCAGGTTACCTTCCAGACACAGGCACAAGATCACCCGATCTTATGGAATATTGAGAATACTACTTATCTCAAATTCTTGATTGTAGAAGTACAATAATTTTTGCAATAGCAGCAGCAAAGAAGCTGTATCAAAAAACGGATTTGACGTCTGCGACGTCAAATCCGTTTTTTATTTTTTTGGTCGTCCCTGCCCGTTCGGGCAGGGACGACAGGCAGACGAGTCTCCAATATTAACAATTACCTCCTGGGCTTTGATCTTTTTGGTAATCCCTGCCTGTTCGGGCAGGAACGACAGGCAGATGAGTCCCCACAAGATTAACCAATTACTTTCTGGGTTTCTCTCTTTTTGGTAGTTCCTGCTCGACGGGCAGAAACTACCAAAAAGAGAGAAGCCGTCTCAAAACAAGAGACGGCTTCTTTCTAATATTTTTTCAGGTATAGCGTTATTTCACAACATTAAATTTACCAGACTCCACCAAGTTACCTCGTTGATCTCTCAGTTGATAGATATACAGCCCACTGTAATAATTATCTAGGTTTACGGATGTTCTTGTTCCAACCGCTTTCAGTTGGTCAATTTTTTTCCCTAGAAAATTATATACAATAAGATCGTATGTCTTTTCGTTATTATGAAGTTGCTGAATTTCAAAGTTTATGATAGAGGTAGCAGGGTTGGGATACAGTCTGACAATTTTACTACCCCCGTCCGAATTCGGCTGGGATTTATCGTTTTGCGCCTTTCCAACAAGGGTAAATAGGCAGAAAACAAGTGTGAAAAGGAGGGTAGAGGATTTTAACATAGTACTATAAAGATAAAATTATTTTCAAATATATTATAGTTTTTTGATTGATAAATCTCACAATTATTCAAAACCCACGCTTACGTAAATTTAACAAAAACAACGCCATTTGGTTATATTTTTTGCTCTTTTTATGTAAAATTTAACGCTTCCAGCCTGCTTTTTGCCCTAATTCTTTGACTTTCATTTTCTTTTAATGTTTAAAATCTTGGGCAATTCACACTCTCCAAAGTACTATTTCGGCTATTCAGGAAACCTTTAAACACCAGGGAAATTTCAAAGCCTCCGAAACTCTGGCTGGCAGTTCTCAATTTGGAAATATTCACATCATAGCTCATCCCTAATTCATACTTATCCATATCGAGCTTAACCGTAGGAATGATGGCGTCGTTCCAGCGAAGGAAGAGCCCGCCATAGATGCCTTTTGTAGATTCCAGCCCGCGGTCCATGAGGGCGTAACGCAGCATAGCACCTCCGATATATTCGGAGTAGGTGCCTTGATGCAGTTGATTGTATTCTGCCACTAACTTCACGCGCTCGTCCAAAGGAATCGAGATACCGGCGTTAAATGTCAGTTTAGTATTCAATACGATGGACTTATCATTGTAGAAGGAAACCCTCGGACTGTTGAAATGAAAGTAACCAGCGCCAATGTAGTAGTTGATGTCTTCCCGAAATACACTATTGTAACTCAATCCAAATCCGGCATCCAAATAGCTGTAACCACGGAGGGCCAGTCTTCCTTCCTCACCTGTAGGCATGCTTGGGTCAAAACGGCCACCAGTATATTGGTTGTCGAATGTCATATTGCCCAGATCAAACTGACGCTGTACAAAACCTCCCATAAAACCCGCAGACAGATAGCTGGTTTTATCCGCATTCAACGATTTGTGATAGTTGATAGCCGGCAGAACCTGCGTGGATTGTAACCTCGAAGTACCAGCACGGTCATAAGTGAATTGAAGGCCGGTTGTCAGGTAGTCATTTCCCTGGCCTACAGGGAATTTGATTTCCCCGCTTAGACTTCCCGTCTGGTACGGAATGGTCACTTTATTCCATTGGTTCCTGTATACTGCCTGTACCCGGAAATCACCATTGAAAATCCCTATCAGCGCTGGATTGCGGAGGATGGGTGTTTCATAGAACTGCGACAGGTGTATATCCTGCGCGGAAGCAACGCCTCCGGCAAGCAAGGCTATAACACAGCATAATATGCAATACAGGTGTTTCATGTTTTCTTACGTTACTATCTCAATAATGTTAAATTCCCTTTCAGTTGCAGGAAATCGTTGGTATCACAATACGCTTCTAGGAAATAGATGTATACATCGGAAGATTGTGGCTTCCCTTTGAATGTACCATCCCATCCTTTGCTTTTATCATCGGTGTTGAACTGTTCCCGGCGATATACTTCCTGTCCCCAGCGGTTGAAAATGCGCAGCGATTTCACGAAGCTGATGCCTTTTCCGCGTGGATAGAAAATATCGTTTATGCCGTCCCCGTTAGGGCTGAAAGTATTTGGAATATAAATGGCGTCGCTATTGCAAACCAAATCTACAGTAACGGTTGCACTTTTCGTACATCCGAAAGCGTTAGTACCTGTAATACTGTATGTCATTGGTTTGCGAACCGCCGCAGTTACCACTGGGCAGAAAGAACAATCCAGGTAGTCTGTCGGAGACCATTGCCACTTGATAATATCGCCGCTGCCGGAAGCCATTAGTTTTACCACAGAGCCAACAGGAACCGTTTGCGATTTACCGGCATCTACATCCGGTACTGGTTTCACATTCACTTTCACGGCCACTGGTGCACTATATGGACACATAGGATCGTTGGTGGCAGTTACTTGGTAAGTAATATCTGCAGTAGGTGTAGAGATGGGATCTGCAATGAGGTCGTTGGTAAGACCGTCTACAGGAGTCCATTTAAAATAGTTGGCGCCGCTTGCCTGAAGTTTAGTACTGCTGCCGAAACATACCATGATATCTTTGCTAGCCACAGTCAGCGCTACTTTCGGTACCACGGCAATATCTACAGAATCGCGCATCGTACAGCCGAAAGGGTTAGTGGCTTCAGCTAGGTAGCGGGTATTGGCTATTGGTGAAACAGTAGGCGTAGTACAGTTTACACAACTGATATTATTTGCAGTGAGCCATTGTATACTAGCGTCCGTGGTGGCGGTGAGCGTGGTGCCGCTTCCTTCGCAGATTTTAGCTTGGGCAGTGGTTACTTTCAGGAACGGTGATGGATTGATACTGATGGTTTTGCTGATGGAATCCATGCAGTTTCTTGCATCTGTGATCACCAGTTTCACTTGATAATCGCCGGAAGCCGAATATTTCAGGGCCGCAGGCGTTTGTGCAGTGGAGGTTTGACCGTTCCCTAAGTCCCATTTCCAGTTAGTGATAGGTGTATTCGGTGAGGTAACTGACGTATTATTAAAGGTAGACGGCTGACCCGCGCATAGGCCGCTGGCCAAAGTAAAATTGGCCTGGGGCGCCAGAATGCGAATATTCGCATTCCTCGTTACGATATCATCGCAATACGCAGGATTGTTGTATTTGATAATTAGTTGGTCATCGAAAGTGCCGGCAGTATTCATAGTTTTGGTGTAACTCTGTTCCGGACCCGTGTAAGTAGTGCCGTCTCCAAAGTTCCAGGTATAAGAAGCCACCAGTTCTTGTGGTACGTTCAGTACTTCGTAAGTAATCTTGTTACCTCTACAAATAGCGCTTACGCCAGTGGTGAAATCAGCCAGGAAATAATTTACCGTCTGGAAGCTGCTGTGAGAGCAGGTTCCGTTATTGTCGAACACCGTTAAACGAACCGTGTATTTTCCGGGAACACTGTATCTGTGGGTGGCATCTTTCGTGGTTTCAATGGGTGAGTTATCGCCAAAGTCCCACTGATAGGTAGCTGCCGCAGAAGCATTAGAAGAAGTATTAGTAAAGCTAAATTCGGTTTTCACCGAACAGTTACGGATATACGAAAAAGAAGAAACCGGTCCGTTGATAGTAACAGGTATAGAAGGAGCGCTGGTATAACAACCATTGCTGCCAGCTTTCATATTTACGATCAATGTACCGTTGGCATTGAATCCATGTTTAATATCGTTGGTAGTAGTTTCTAGGGTGCTACCATCGCCGAAATCCCAACTATAGGTATCCGCATATTGCGCATTTGCGAGCAGGCGGATAGGTTCGCCGGTGCAGGCATTCGTAGGGGAAGCCGTAAAACTGACACCAATCGGTGGATTCCCGGTATGTACTTGTTTATCGAATGAAGTGCGTACTGTACATCCACTGGCGGTTTTTACGGTAACTGCTACTGCGTAAGTGCCTGTTTGCGTATAGGCGTGACTGATAGTAGCCCCACCATTTTGAGCCGGACTTCCATCGCCAAACTCCCATGTGTAACCCATTACAGGGTCATTTACGATGTTGGTGGAAGTGGCTGTAAAGTTGGCCGTGTAAGGAACACAACCTGCTACTGGCGTGCTCAGTTGAAGGGTAGGCAATGAAACATTGATGTAGGCTGGTTTTATGAGTTGTGAAGAACAACCATTGCTATTGGACACCGTTACTTTTACATCAAACTTCCCCGCTTTCGTATAGGCGTGTGTGATAGTAGCTCCAGTAGTGGTTACTGGAGTTGTACCATCGCCGAAATCCCATACGCGGTTAGTACCACCGGGCGTTTGATCGGTGAATGTGGCGGTATAGAAGCTACAACTTTGGGTCACGTCTGCCGAAAAATTAACCGCAGGAATATCCCCGATCGTAAATGTTTTATAAACTGAGTTATCCACATTGTAGTTGTGTGCCGTTAACGTGATTTTTTTCACGCCGCCGGTGGAATAGGTCACTGTTGGGTTGGCATCGGTAGAAGTTCGTCCGTCGCCGAAATCCCAGGTATAGGTCAGAGCTGTACCTGTAGAGGTATTCGTCAGAGAGACGGTTACGGGAGCACATAAGGACGCAGGGGAAACGGTATATTTGAAATCGACCTGGGCAAACAGGAGATTACCTGTCAGCATGGCTGCCAGCAACAATAATGTTCGTAAACATCTTGGCTGAGGATAGTTCATAGGAATCGGCGGTTTTTCTCAATTGCGTCCACAAATTAATGAAAAAAACGAATAATGACCTATTGTATCTGTTTTGTGCTGATAATCAATTTATTGCCTATCTTAAAAGCGTCAAATTACCTTTCAAGAGTCCTGAGCCTCCTGTATCACAGATGACTTCCACGAAGTAAACGTATACATCCGGTGGGAGCATTTCTCCTTTGAAGGTGCCATCCCAGCCTTTGGAAATATCATCGGTGTTAAAGTTCGTTCGTTCAAAAACCAGTTGTCCCCAGCGGTTGAAAATTCGCAGCGACTTCACTTCCTGCACGCCACGGCCGCGGATATAGAAAATATCGTTCACCCCGTCTTTGTTGGGAGAGAAGGTATTGGGAATAAAAATATTAGCGTTGTCACATATCACTTTGATATTGAGTGTGTCACTATTCGTACATCCGTAATAGTTAGTGACGTCTATCACGTAGGTCGCGTCTCCTTTAGGCGTCAAGATAGGATTGGCGCAATTGGAACAACTGAGGTTATCTGGCGGTATCCATTGAATGGAAGTAACATCTGCACTGATATTTGGCTGCAAAGGCGTGATGGAACCATTAGATAACGTAAGATCAGGCCCTGCGTCTACCGTAGGTTTCGGTTTAACGATAACACTGGATGTTGCCTTTATATGGAAGCAGTTATTGGAATCGGATCCAGTTACTACATAATCTGTGGTTACCAGTGGAGAGGCAACCGGGTTAGGAATATCTGTCCGGTTGAGGCCAAGGGCCGGCGACCAGGAGTATTTATACGCACCGCTTGCATTCAGTTGTATACTGTTTCCAATGCAGATGACCTGATTAGGAATAGTCAGCATATTGAAAGGTTGTGTAACCGTGAGCGACACGGATTTTTCATTTTTACAGCCAAAAGGACTTGTTGCAATAACCGTGTAAGTGGTGTCTGTTTCGGGAGATACCAGTGGCGTTTTTGATGTTGGGTTATCGATTTTATAGTTGGTCCATAATACGGATGCATTCGCATCGGTATTGGCAGACAGTTGTAGGCTGGAACCACGACAAACATTCGCCAGCGTTGGTGTAGGAGATAATAACGGTGTTGGGTGTACGCTGAACTGAGCAGTGGCGATATCAGGACAACTACTATCTGCATTGGTGATCGTCAGTTTCACAGGAATGACGCCTGGCGTATTACCAGTGTAATTAAACGGAGTGATGTTATGGTTTGTTATATCGCTGCCTACATTCCAGGTCCATATTACATTTGGTACTCCTCTTAATTCTTTGCCGCTGATAGCAACTGTTTCTGATTGGCAGATATCTGGGATACTGTCTATACTGGCTTTGGGCTGTTGGGGTATGATTACTGTTTTAATCATTTCAGCCTGACAGCCATAGGCGGTGGTAATATCTAGTTTAACCGTGCTGGTGCCTGGTGTAGGATAGGTGAATGTAGGATTCCTGGTAGTGGTAGTATTGCCTGGAAGTCCGGGCTGGCCAAAGTTCCAGTTACTGGTATAAGGCATATTCAGCACATCTTCTGTAAGGGTTTTTGACAGATTGGTGAACTTGACCACACCTCCACCGCAAGCCATGGAATTATCGATAGCAAAATCGGCGGTTGGTTTATCCACCGTGATTTTTCCGTTGATGAAAGCGGGTACAGAACAGCCTTTGTTGTCCGTCAGGATTACGCGTGGTGTAAAGATGCCGGCATTTTCATAAGTGTGAGGAGGGGAGGCTGGTGAAGATGTTGTCTCCACAACACCATCATCAAAATCCCAGGCGTACTTTACTGTTTTCACCGCATTGGCTGTCATTCCCACTACCAAAGGAGCGCAGCCATGATCGGGATTAAAAGTAGCGGTACCATCAGGACCATCCACTGTCAAGGTTTTTTTCACCTGGTTGCTGCAACTTTCCCGGGTGTATACGGTAAGTGTGATGACATAAGTGCCCGGACGGGAATAGATATGTCCATCGGGAGTATTGTTTGTAGAAGAACTACCATCTCCGAAATCCCATAATGAACGTACGAAATCCGTAGAGTTATTGGTGAATGTTACTGTCACGGGCGGGCATGGCAGGTAAACCTGTGGCATGGTGAAATCTGCTTTGGGATTCGGTACGCGCAGGTTTTGAGTAGTTGAATCCATACAGCCCTTGGCACTGGTGATTTTCAGTTTGATCGTGTAATTACCTGGTGCTGTATATGCTTTAATCGGACTGGTTACTATGCTGGTGGTACCATCTCCGAAGTCCCATGCAGAACTGGCAGCACCGGTAGAAGTATTGTAGTAAGTACGCATTTCATTGATACAAGGTTCATTCGTACTCATGGTGAAGCTGGCGCTGTTAGGGTCCAGTTGTACGAATTGGGAGACTGCAGCCGTACAGTTGTATTTGTCTGTCACCAAGAGTTTTACGGTATATCCGCCATCACTTGTGTACTGATGTGTGGTGGTAATCGGTGTATTCGTTAACGTTACTGGTGGTGTATTATCTCCGAAGTCCCATTTCCAGTTAACCAGTTGGTTGCCGGCATTTGTGGAGGAGTTATCCGTAAAAGTGATATTTGAATTACGACAAGGTTTTCCAGAGATGGTAAATTTTGGAATAGGTCCGTTTACTGTTACTTGTTGAGTGTTGGATTGTCTTTTACAGTTGTTCAGGTCGTATGTCGTTGCTTGCATGGTATAAACGCCCGGCTTGGCGTACGTGTGTGCAATTGGGGTGTTCCAACCAGCGAAAAACAAGGTAGTGCCATCTCCCCAATCTATCGTATAACCTCCTTGTAGGGAAGGATCATTGATGACAGCAGTAAGGCTCACAGGATTACCGATACAAACTGCATTTGCGCTACTGGTGATAGTAGGCGATTGATTGATGATATAGATGCTATCTGCAAATATGTTATCGCAGACAGTATTGCTCACTTTTAGGGTGACCTTGTAACGTCCTTGATTTGCATAGGTATGGGTAGGATTAGTGGTAGTTACCACAGGTGTTCCGTCGCCAAAATTCCATTCCATGAGGTGAGGTAGCGTTGTGTCTGTACCCCATTGAGATTGGTCTTGAAAGGTCCTGTTCATAGGGGTATCGCAGTTCGGGGTTGCATGCCACAGCGCGATTGGCGGTGTTACAATCACGATATCTGATTTGATCAGGGAATCTTTACAACCATAGTTATTTACCATTAGTTGTACCGATTGTTTTCCGATCGTGTGGAAATAATACAGTGGGTTTTGAACTGTGCTGCTACCTCCATCAGTCAGGAAAAGCCATTGCCAGCTCGTGCCTTTATGATTTGATAAATTAGTAAACTGAACAGGGTCCTTTGCACAAACGATAGATGGATTGGCAGAGAAATCGACCACTGGTTTGAAACCCGCTCTCAGTGAGGAGGTCGCTGTATTTTTACAACCATTGCTAGTGGTGAAGTTGAGGGTGACAATAAAATTGCCTTCAGTGGTGTAGGTATGCATGGGGTTGGCGCCTGTGCCAGTAGTACCATCGCCGAAATTCCAAGAATAGTTGGTGATTGTTTCACCTGGCCTAGTATGGGGTGTTGTATTGAAAGTTACATCCAGGGGTATACAACCTTCAATTTTGTCAGGGGTTATTGTTGCTGTTGGCAATGAGTAGTTCAGTGTTACAGGGGTAGTTGCCGTGCAACCGTTTGCTGTGGTGGCCGTCAGTGTGGCGGTGTAAATATTGTTGGCGGTATAGCTATGTGTTGGATTCATAGTTGTTGAAACAGGGCTGCCATCGCCGAAATTCCAGGACCAGCTTACCGAATTGCTATTGGAGACACTGAACTGCGTAGTAGGTGGTATCGCGCAGCTATTATCCGGCGCAGCGAATGGCATATCTGTTGGCGCTGGATACAGTGTGACCGGCAAGGTTATAACATCTGCACAACCATCCAGGGCTATAGACAAGGTTACCCCTTGGCCGGAAATGTTCATCACATGTTGTGTATTCAAGGTGTTGGCGCTGGTGCCATCTGGGAATGTCCAGACGGAAGAGGTAGGCGTAGGTGTTGAAGTATTGGTAAACTGTACCAGTTGACCTGGGCACACCACTGAATAGGTGAAGTATGGTTTCGGACTGCCGATATTGATATAGTTATTTAGTGTTGTTGAATTGCTACAAACCCCATTGGTGGCTGTTAACGTGACCGTATAGCTGCCTGTATTTAGATAGGTGTGGCTAGAGGAATTTCCCGTAGAGCCGTCGCCGTAGTCGTAAGTGAAAGTGAATGCGTTATTAGGGTTCGGCGTATTGTTGATGAAGTTGGCATTAAATGGGGCGGTGCAACTGTTTGGTTTTACCGCTTGAAAAGTGGGTGCTGGTGGTGCGCTACGGATGGTTATCGGCAGCGGTGTACTGCTGGTGCGGCAGCCCCAGTTACTGGTAACGATAGTGGTTACATTGAACTGGCCGGAGGCAGTGTACTGATGCCCAACCGTTGCACCACCTACCGTTGTGATGATGGTACCATCCCCCATATCCCATTCCACAGAAGGGATGGTACCATCTGATACGTTGGATAGATCTGTAAAGGCGATGAGTGTTTGTGGGCAGGCGGTAGTAGCTGTGGCTGCGAACTTGGCATTAGGTACATCATGCACCACGATGTCCAGACTTTTGGTAATAGGTCCGGATGGGTAGTTAGCTGTAAAAGTTACATGGTATGTTTGGGGGACAGTAAAAGTTTTCTTGGGGTTCAGCAGGTTATTGACTGTTGAACCCTGATCGAAAGTCCATAAATAGCTGGTGTACCCTGGATCCAGGGTAGCATTAAAGCTGACTAGCAAGGGTACGCAGCCACTAGTAGTGTCGGCGCTGATAACCACATTTTGTGCATGCACATGGGAAATTCCAGTCAGTAATACCAGCAGAAAGATAACGCAGCTTTCATAGAATCGGTTGATATATTTCATGACGTTTGCATGTCAAGACCCGATCATAGTAATAAATGAAATACCTAAATTGTTTAGGGCTGCATCATAATCTTTTGAAGGGAAAGTGATTTTAAATGGAGGCTTGCTTTAGCGGTCTCTACAAAGGAACTACGTATATTCATTCCCGGTGGAGGTAACAGTTGTAAAGCAACATCTCCCTGGGATCAGGGAGATGTGCTGATAATCAATTGTTTATTTATCTCAGTAATGTAATGTTGCCTTTTAACAGTCCTAATCCTCCTTTATCGCAGACTACTTCCGCAAGGTAGACATATACATCTGGCGGCAGGGGTTGACCTTTGAGTGTGCCATCCCAGCCTTTAGAAATGTCGTCTGTGCTAAAGTTATAGCGTTCAAAAACCAGTTGTCCCCATCGGTTGTAAATCTTCAATGACTTCACTTCCTGGGCACCCCGACCACGGATGTAAAAAATATCGTTCATCCCGTCCTTGTTGGGAGAGAAGGAATTAGGTATGAAGATATTTGCGTTATCACATACCAGTTTGACATTGATATCATCCATATTCGTGCAACCATAAGCGTTAGATACTTCTACATAATAGGTAGCATCTGCTTTTGGTGTCAGCGTTGGATTGGCGCAATTGGAGCAACTGAGATTATCTGCTGGCGTCCATTTGATACTTGTTACATCCTCGCTGACTTTTGCATGTAGCGGGATGATGGCGCCATTAGATTGAACAATGTCTGGGCCTGCATCTACAAGCGGTTTCGGGTTTATGGTTACATGTGCGGTCGCCTTCACTTCAAAGCAGTTGGTTTTATCGAAACCAGACACCACGTAATCTGTAGTTATCCGTGGAGAGGCGATTGGATTAGGGATATCTGTTCTGCTCAATCCAGTAGCAGGGGACCAGGTATAACGATCTGCTCCCGTAGCATTCAGTTGAACGCTGCCACCGAAGCAGGTGGTATGGTTGCTGGTAGTGACCGTGAATGGTTGTGTAACGGTCAAAGAAACAGCCTTCTCTATTTTACAGCCGAAAGGGCTGGTGGCAATGACCGTATATGTCATGTCTTTATCTGGTGAAACTAGTGGCGTTTGAGATGTTGGGTTATCGATTTTGTAGTTGGTCCATTGTACAGCGGCATTGGCGTCTGTATTGGCGGACAACTGCAGACTGGAGCCAGCACATACATTCGCTAGCGCCGGCGTTGGAGATAATAACGGCGTCGGGTGTACGTTAATCTGTGCGTTTGCAATATCGGGGCAGCTTCCGTCGGCATTAGTGATGGTCAACTTTACTGGGATTGTTCCCGGTAGATTGCCATTGTAGTCAAATGGAGTCGTATTGTTATTGGTGATATCGCTACCTATATTCCAGGTCCATTTTACGTTATGCAATCCTAGCGTTTCCTTACCACTTATGGTGACTGTTCCTGCTTCACAGATATCCGGGATAGGATTAATGCTAGCCTTCGGCTGATCTGGTATTGTCACCGTTTTAGATATGTCCGCAGAACAACCATAATCGGTAGTAATATTCAGTTTAATGGTATGTGTGCCAGGGCCAGGGTAGTTAAATGATGGATTCCTGGAAGTGGTATTGTTTCCAGGCTGGCCCGGTTGGCCAAAGTCCCAGTTACTGGTGAGTGGTAATCCCAGTGTACTTTCGGTAAGTGATTGAGATTTGTTGGTGAATTTGATAATACCACCGCCGCAGGGAATGAGATTATCGATATCAAAATCAGCGATTGGTTTATCAACAGTAATTGTTCCGGAAATGATGGCTGGTACTTCACAGCCTTTACTATCCGTCAGGATGACGCGTGGCGTATAGATACCGGCATTTTGATAAGTGTGCTGGGGAGAAGTTGGTGTAGTAGTCGTCTCCACAATACCATCATCAAAATCCCATGCATACTTTACCGTTTTTACCGCATTGGCAGTAAGGCTTGGTTCAAATGGAGCGCAGCCATGGTCCAGGCTTATAGCGGCTTTACCATCAGGGCCATCTACTGTCAGTGTCTTTTTGGTTTGGTTACTGCATCCTTCGCGGGTAAATACTGTTAGCGTGATTTCATACACGTTGGGTCTGGCATAGATATGACCGTCGGGATTGTTATTACCCGTGGAAGTGCCATCGCCAAATTCCCATTTCGAACGTTCGAAGTCAACAGAAGTATTGGTGAAAGTAACATTCGCAGGGGGACAAGGTAAGAGGTCCTCTGGCATGGTGAAATCCGCCTTCGGGTCTGGTACGCGGATCTTTTGTGTGGCCTCATCCACACAGCCATTCAGACTAGTGATTTGCAGTTTTACATTATAGGTGCCAGGTGAAGTAAAAGCCTTATTGGGATTAGATTGTGAGCTGGTGGTACCATCCCCGAAATCCCAAGCATATTTGGTAGCGCCATTAGAGGTGTTATAGTAAGGCCGCGGGTCGTTGACACATGGTTCATCCGTACTAGTTGTGAAGCTGGCATTATGATTATCCAGTTGTATGAAGTTGGTGGTTTCAGCCGTACAATTGTATTTATCTGTTACCAGCAATTTTATCGTATAGCCACCATCTTTCGTGTATTGATGTGTGGTCACCACAGGAGCAGTACCGATTGTCACTTCTGGCGTATTGTCTCCAAAATTCCATTTCCAGCTAACTAGTTGATTGCCGGGATTCATGGTGGAATTATCTGTCAATGTGATATCTGAATTTCGGCAAGGTTTACCTGCAACAGAAAAGCTCGGTATAGGACCGTTTACAGTTACTTCCTCCATATTGGATTGTTTATCGCAATGATTCAGGTCAGTTGTAAACAGTTGTATTTTGTATACACCTGGAGTGGCGTACATATGTTCTATTGGCGCATTCCAGCTAGGTGTGTCAGTGGTGGTACCATCTCCCCAGTCGATAGTCGTAGCGCCTTGTAATGAAGGCTCAGGAATATTTGCTGTAAGGGTCAGTGATTTGCCTATGCAAACGGCTGGTTGGCCGAGGGTAATAGTCGGTGATTGATTAACGATATAAATTTCCGATGAGAACTCGTTATCACAGATATTATTGCTCACCTTCAATGCCACTTTGTAAATGCCTTGTTGGGCATAAGTGTGGGTAGGATTGGTGGTGGTAACGATGGGGGTACCATCACCGAAATCCCACTGTAGGATACGAGGAAGTGTTGGATCTGGATCCCATTGGGATTGGTCATCAAAGGTTCTCTCCATTGGCTTATCACAATCGGCTTTAGTGCGCCACTGTGCAACTGGAGAGGTTACATTGACGATATCTGTTTTAAGTAATTTCTCTTTACAACCGTAATTACTTACTTCCAATTCTACTGATTGTTTGCCTATCGTGCGGAAGTAGTGTAGAGGGTTTTGTTCTGTGCTGTACCGTTCATCATCGGGTGTGCGCGGATCATCCTGATCTGTTATGAAATGCCATAGCCACGATTGTCCTCTAGGGACAGACAGGTTGGTAAATTGAACGGGGTCCTTCGCACAAACGACCGGAGGTGTTGCCGAGAAATCAACTACAGGTTTGAGTCCGGCTTTCAATTGGGTGTGAGCGGTGCCTTTACATCCGTTGCTGGTAGTGAAGGTCAGGGTCACGCCAAAATTACCTTCCGTTGTATAGGTATGAGCAGGGGAAGGGCCTGTACCTGTAGTACCATCGCCAAAATCCCAAGCGTAGCTTACGACTGTCTCAGCACCGGTACTCGTGAGGTGTGAGCTGAATAGTACATCCAGCGGCACACAACCCTCCATTTTATTGGCGTAAATATCCATGTTGGGGAGGGAGTAATCCAGTGTAACAGGAATTACGGCTTTACAGCCCTGTGCGGTGGTGGCCGTTACCCTTGCGTTATATACACCGTTGGCAGTGTAACTATGCTGCGGATTTGTTGCGGTAGATGTTGGACTGCCATCACCAAAATCCCAGGACCAGCTTACTGCATTGCTGTTGGTGATTTGAAACTGCGTAAAAGCAGGTACAGCGCAGGTATTATTGGGAGTAGCAAATGCTTTATCAGTAGGTTGAGGGTAAAGTGTGATGGGCATGTAGGTTACATCCGAGCAACCATCTAAGGAAACGGATAATACTACGTAATCTCCGGAATTGCCGATAGCATGCTGTGCATCTTTCGTATTGAGCGTGGAATTATCCGGAAATGTCCAGATTGTAGAAGTAGGCGTAGGTGTAGATGTATTGGTAAACTCCACTAGTTGGCCTTGGCAGGAGTTGGAATAGGTAAATGACGCTTTCAGATTACCTATGTTAATATAATTTTTGAGTGTTTTGGAACTGCTACAATCGCCATTGGTAGCAGTAAGTGTAACCGTATAAGTTCCTGGATTTTTATAGGTATGATTGGGTGATGTTCCCGTAGAGCCGTCGCCGTAATCGTATGTAAACGTAAATTCCTTGTTGGGGTCAGGCGTTTTGTTGATAAAGGTAGCATCAAAGGGAGCTGTACAACTGCCTGGTTTTACTGCTTCGAATGTAGGCTCTTCCGGCGCTGTGCGAATAGTTACAGGCAATGGCGTACTGCTGGAGCGGCATCCCCAGTTATTGGTAACGATACTGGACACATTGTACTGGCCAGCAGCATCAAATTTGTGGGTAACTGTTTTTCCTTGTAGATCCTTCAGCAAGGTACCATCTCCCATATCCCATTCTACGGATGTAACAGTGCCGTCTGGAGTGGTGGACTGATCTGTGAAAGATAGCGTAGTATGTTGACACGCTAGTGTGACGGCGCCGGTAAAAAGCGCTTTAGGTGCATCATGTACCACAATATCCAGGCTTTTGGTAATAGGTCCGGATGGATAGTTGGCCGTAAAAGTGACATGGTAGGTCTTCGGGACATCAAAGGTTTTCTTGGGTGCCAAGAGGTTATTGATGGTAGAGCCTTGATCGAAAGACCATTCATAGCTGGTGTATCCGGGGTCTAGTGAAGCGTTGAAGCTCACCAGCATGGGAACGCAGCCGCTGGTATTATCAGCTTTGATGACCACATTTTGTGCCTGTACGCCAGATATCCCAGCAAGCAATATCAGGAAAAATATAAGGCAAAACGAACAGAATTGGTTAGAGTTTCTCATGGCATAGCGCCCGTCAGGGCGGATCATAGGTATGTTAAGTTGAATAAAAGTAATACATAAATTATTATAGCCGTATTATATCTTCTATCACCGATAGTTTTTCATGGAATTTTAAGGTAGTGACCTATATTAGCAATCTTTACAAGTGTATGCATATGGATAGTAAATACTGGAATGACCGCTATCTGCAAGAGCAGACCGGCTGGGATATGGGTATGGTGTCTCCACCATTAAAAGCCTATGTAGACCAGTTGTCGGATAAAGAACTACGTATACTCATTCCCGGTGGAGGTAACAGCTATGAAGCGGAATATCTTTGGAATCAGGGTTTTAAGCATATTACGGTACTGGATATAGCGCCTATAGTTATCGAGCGACTGCGTAGTCGATTAATGGGAACAGCTATCCAATTGTTGGAAGGCGATTTTTTCCAACATAAGGGACAGTATGATATTATCCTGGAGCAGACCTTTTTCTGCGCCCTGGAACCTGTTATGCGTCCAGATTATGCGCGTCATATGCTCACTTTACTGGCGCCGGGAGGGCATTTGGCAGGTGTGATGTTTGATAGAGTATTTGAGCGTCCGGGGCCGCCGTTTGGTGGCACTGAAGAAGAGTATAGGGCATTATTCTCTCCCAACTACCAAATAAAAACGTTGGCGCCTTGTTATAATTCTCATCCTGCCAGGCAGGGAAGTGAGGTATTTATTAACTTTATCCCGAAATAAAATTCCATGAAGAAGATAGTTATCATGGCATCCTTGCTGCTGGCGGGTTTTAGCCTGTATGCGCAGCAGTTAAAAGAAGATGCCGCCACCTTTGCCAAAGAGATTAAGCAACCAGGCGTACAAGTTTTTGATGTGCGTACCGCCGGGGAGTATAACAGCGGACATATAGCCAATGCTTTGCAGGCAGATTATAATCGCCAGGATGAATTCCTGGAGCGTGTGAAGTACTTGGACAAGAAAAAGCCTGTGTATGTGTATTGTTTGGGCGGAGGACGTAGCGCCAAAGCAGTGGCATGGATGCGCGAAAACGGATTTACCAATGTGGTGGATTTGGAAGGAGGTATTAATGCCTGGAAACAGGCTGGTTTGCCGGTGGAAGGAGTTGGCATCGCCAAAAAACAGTTGACAATGGATGCATATAACAGCAGCATTAAGACAGGTTGGGTATTGACAGACGTAGGCGCAGTATGGTGTCCGCCTTGCCGTCAGATGGAGCCGGTGTTGAAAGAGCTGCTGGCAAAGCATAAGCAACTGAAACTTGTAAAAGTAGATGGGGGAAATGATACCGATGTAATGAAGAATATCAATGCATTGAAACTGCCTACTTTCATCATGTATAAGGATGGTGTGGAGAAAGGTCGTGTTACAGGCGTAGTAAGCAAAGAAACGCTAGAAGCGATGATGCAATAACCAAAAGTTATTAACATAATAATTTAGAGAGAAGAAATTTTGACAAAAGCAAAAGATTGACGTCGAAGACGTCAATCTTTTGCTTTTGTTTTTTTAGTTGTTCCTGCTCGTAGGGCAGGAACAACGGGCAAGAGTGTTTTACATACATTCATGCCTATATGAATTTTTTGGTCGCGTAGTCCAGGAAGTAGCTGAACTGTAACGGTTTACCAGTGATTTTTTCGCATAGCTCATTGGAAGTATAGTACCTTCCGAATGGATGAATATTATTGCGCAGCCAGTCTAACAGCGGTTGATAATTACCATTGGCAATGGCTTCTTCCAGTTCAGGCACTTGTTTCTGGGCAGTAGTGAAGAACTGTGCAGCATAGAAGCTACCGAGGGAGTAGGTGGGGAAGTAACCAAAGCTACCGTGCGACCAGTGGATATCTTGCAATACGCCTTGTACATCATCCGGTACATTTACGTGTAGGTATTGACGATAGTAATCGTTCCAGGTATGGTTTAGGTCTTTTGTGCTGATGCTACCGTCGATCAAGCCTTTCTCGATTTCGTAGCGGATCATGATGTGGAAGTGGTAAGTAATTTCATCTGCTTCCGTACGGATCAGGGATGGCTGCACATGATTGATGGCTTTGTAAAAGTCTTGGAGAGACACGTTACCGAGATTATCCGGGAAGCTGCGCTGGAGGCGTGGATATTGGAATTTCCAGAAAGCGAGACTACGGCCGGCATTGTTTTCCCATAGGCGGGATTGCGATTCGTGTATACCCAGGCTGGCAGCTTCGCCGCAAGGGAGGCCATATTGTTCCTGGGGAAGACCTTGTTCGTATAATGCGTGTCCGCCTTCATGGATGCAGCTCCAGGTCATGTTACTGAAATCATTTTCATCGATGCGCGTAGTTACACGCACATCCAGTGGATTGAAGCTAGTCGTGAAAGGGTGTTCAGAAATATCCTGACGGCCAGCTTTCATATCGTAGCCCATTTCCTTTAAGATATCGATGCCCAGTTGCCATTGCTTATCGCGATCGTAGTGGCGATGTAGGAAATCGCGTTGGGCAGGCTTTTGCTGGGAAATCTTATCCAGGAGGGGAGAAAGGGCTGTTTTCACTTCCGTGAAGATCGTATCCAGCATGGTCGTGTTAGCGCCTTTTTCATATTCGTTGACCAGGGCGTTGTAGGGATGTCCTTCGTAGCCGAGGATCTCCGTTTCTTTACGTTTCAGCTCCACCATTCGGGTGAGGGCTGGTTCAAAAACTTTGTAGTCGTTCGCTTTGCGGGCTTTTATCCAGGCGTGATAGGCTTGGTTGGTAGCTTCGGAGATCTCCGCCACCAGGGAAGCTGGGTATTTTTTATTTTTTTCGTAGTCTTCCAGGGAGAGTGCGATATTTTTTTGTTGTACGGAATCCAGTGAAGCATCTCCGTTCAGTTTGTGCAGGAGTGTGCCTAGTTCTTCCGAAGTGAACAGTTCATGGGCAATTGTGCTGAGCGTCGTAATTTGCTGACCGCGGAAGCCGGCTCCTTTTTCTGGGAGATAGGTTTCTTGGTCCCAGCCTAAAACGGCGATCGCATTTCTAACATCTGCAATTTTTTGCATCTTTAGTTTGTAATCCGCATATTGTTCTGCTGTAGATTTGCTTCCTGGCATAACTGATGTTTTTTTGCAAATGTAGGTGATGGCCGGAATGAACCATTAATTTTTACCCATATGAAGATAAAAGAGATTATCCAGGCGATAGAAAGCTTTGCCCCGTTGCAGTACCAGGAGAGTTACGACAATGCCGGACTGATATTCGGGGATGCTTCTAGAGAGGTCACCAATGTCTTGCTGACGCTGGATGCCACCGAAGAGGTGATAGATGAAGCCATTGCCAGGGGATGTAACCTGGTGGTAGCGCACCATCCCATTGTATTTGGTGGGTTGAAGAAGATTACTGGCGCCAATTATGTAGAGCGGGTAGCCATCAAGGCCATCAAACATGATGTAGCCGTGTATGCGGCGCATACCAACCTGGATAATGTGCGGGATGGTGTTTGTGCAGAGATGGGCCGTCGGTTGGGGCTGGTAAAAACCAGGGTATTGCAGCCGAAGAAAGGATTATTGAAAAAGTTATACACATTTGTGCCGGTTGCAGATGCCGAGAAAGTGCGTACTGCCTTGTTTGAGGCTGGGGCCGGGCATATAGGGAAATATAGCGAATGCAGTTTCAATGGGCAGGGAGAGGGTACTTTTAAGGCTGGAGAGGGGACGGATCCGTATGTGGGTACCCAGGGAAGCAGACATTTTGAAGTCGAGACGAAATTGGAAGTGATTTTTCCGTTATATTTGGAAGGTCGGGTGATTTCCGCCTTATTGAGCAGTCATCCTTATGAGGAAGTGGCTTATGATGTGGTAGCGTTGGATAATGCTTACCAGGAAGTAGGATCGGGGCTGATAGGGGAGTTGCCGGAGGAGATGGAAGAGATGCAATTTTTACGTTATGTGAAGGAGCAGTTTGGGACTGGTTGTGTGAAATACACGCCATTGAGGGGTAAGTCGGTGAAAAAGATTGCGTTATGTGGAGGAGCGGGGAGTTTTCTGCTGAAGCGTGCCATTGGTGCGGGGGCAGATGTCTACATATCCTCAGATTTTAAATATCATGAATTTTTTGATGCTGATAATCAAGTAATTATAGCAGATATCGGACATTTTGAGAGCGAGCAGTTTACAGTGGAATTATTTTATCATATATTGACTGAAAAATTCCGTAATTTTGCGCCTCTTAAATCTACGATTAAAACAAACCCGGTAAATTATTTATAATACATGGCTACCGTAAAAGAATACTCCGTTGAAGAAAAATTAGCGTCTGTACTCAGATTGCAGAAGATTGATTCCAAGCTGGATGAGATCCAGGTGCTGAAAGGGGAGTTGCCGATTGAGGTAAAGGACCTGGAGGATGAGATCGAAGGATTGAATACCCGTCAGTCACACATCGAGAATGAGATCAAGGGTATCCAGGATTTCGTTTCCAACAAGAAAGCGGCTATTAAGGAAGCAGAGGCGCTGATCAAGAAATATGAGAAGCAGCAGGACAATGTGAAGAATAACCGCGAGTTTGAGGCGATTACCAAAGAGGTGGAAATGCAGAACCTTGAAATCAAGTTGGCTGAAAAGCACATCAAGGATGCAAACGAAGAGATAAAGGATAAGAGCCGTGTGCTGGAAGGCGCTAAAAGAGCTGTAAGTGATAAAGAAGCGAACCTGAAGCACAAGAAAGGTGAGCTGGAAAAGATCATTGCAGAAACTGAGAAAGAAGAAAAAGGTTTTGAAAAAGAGAGTGATGAAGCTCGTTCTAAAGTAGATCCTCGTCTGCTGGCTGCATATGAGAAAATCCGTAAAAACTATCGTAATGGTCTGGCAGTGGTTACCATTGTTCGTGATTCTTGCGGTGGTTGCTTTAACGCGATTCCTCCTCAACGTCAGGCTGAAATCCGTCAGCATAAGAAAATCATCGTGTGTGAGCACTGTGGTCGTATCCTGGTAGACAATGACCTGGAAGCGTCTGTGACTATCTAACTGACAATGCCTCGGGCATAAACTAATTAAAGGCCTTTGCCGTATGCGGCAAAGGCCTTTTTTATTAAAAGCAAGCTAATAAAATTAGTTTCATATTACTAAAAATATTAGTTTTGCTTTCATGAACCTCCACGCATATACGATGCGTATTAGTTCTTTTTATTTGTGGCAGGAAATTCGCTGGAATAAGGCAACTTTGAAAATTGTAGATTGTTAATTTGAGATTGGCTTTAATTTCAGGAATTTTGTCAGTATGCGAATCGTAGTTTCATTCATTTTGCTACTTAGTGTAGCCTTCAGTGTTAGTGCAAGGCAAAAGGTTTATGACTTTAACACCCGGTGTGAACAGGCTTATGACGCTATCATGCAGCTCCGGTTGGACGCAGGTAAATCCTTATTGGAAGAAGAGAAGAAGGAACATCCAGATAATCTGATGCCTTATTTTTTGGAAGATTATGCGGATTTTTTCCCCCTGTTTTTCAATGAGGATGCATCGGAATACTCCCGCAAGAGAAGTTTGCGGTCTTTCCGGTTGGAAAAAATGTCAGAAGGGTCTGCGGATTCACCGTATTACCTGTATACACAGGCGGCTATCAAGTTTCATTGGGCACTGGTAAAAGTGAAGTTCAACGAAAAATGGGATGCCACCTGGGAAATCAGGAAAGCTTATATGATGCTGAAAGAGAACCAGCGCCGCTTTCCAAATTTCATTCCCAACAAATTGTTGTTGGGGACCATGCAAACGGTATTCGGTACTATTCCGGAGGGATATAAGTGGATCACGAATATCCTGGGCCTGAAAGGCAGTATCAAGGAAGGAATGGAGAATGTAAATGCTTTCGTAGAAAGTAATGCTCCAGAGGCAAAACTGTTCAGAGAGGAATCCTATTACTTTTACTGCTATCTCATGTTGTTCGTAGTGAATAAACCGGAAGATACTTGGCAGTTCCTTAACCGCAAACAACTGGATACCAAAAATAATTACCTCTTCGCTTTGATGGTGGCCAATCTGGCCCTGAATAACCAAAAGGCAGCGGTAGGGCTGAAAGTGTTGCAGGAAAGAAATACTTCGGAGGATTATGCGGATATTCAGTATTACAACTACGTATATGGGTTACTGAAACTGACAAGGTTGGATCCAGATGCGCATGTTTACCTGGAGCGTTTTGTGAATAACTTCAAAGGGAAGTTTTATGTGAAGGAATGTTTGCAAAGACTCAGTTGGTACTACTATTTGGAGGGTAACCAGGCCGCCGCAAACAAATACCGAGAATTGATTTTCAAACGTGGCGGAACAGAAACAGATGCGGATAAACAGGCGCTGAAAGAGGCGGAAAGCGGCAAATGGCCCAATCCATTCTTGTTGAGAGTACGGCTACTGAGTGATGGCGGCTATTTCAATGAGGCATTGAAGTTATTACTGACAAAGAAAGCGGCCGATTTTGCAGGTATTGAAGAGAAACTGGAATATGCTTACCGACTGGGACGCATATACGATGAAACTGGCCAGGACGACAAGGCCATTCAGATGTATGATGTAACCGTGAAGGTGGGAGCCAACAGGCCGGAATATTACGCTGCCAGAGCTTCCCTCCAAATGGGATACATCTTTGAGAAAAGAAACGAGAAAGCCAAAGCTATCCAGTGTTATCAGCGATGCCTGGATATGAGAGGCCACGATTATAAGAACTCCCTCGACGCACGTGCCAAAGCCGGGATTCAACGTGTAAACGGCATCTGATCGGGGAGTATAGCAGTTAGCTTATTTTATTATTATCCTGACTTATGTTACAGCGTTTAATCATTAAGAATTACGCCATTATCGATCACCTGGAAGTGGATTTCTCCGGGAACCTGAACGTAATCACCGGTGAAACCGGTGCGGGTAAATCCATTCTGCTCGGTGCCCTCTCTCTTATCCTCGGCGAAAGAGCAGATCCAGGTGTGCTGTTTAATAAAGAAGACAAATGCGTGGTAGAAGGCATCTTCCAGGTAAAAAACAACCAGGTAGCTAACTTCCTACAGGAACATGAACTGGATGTGGAAGATCAACTGATCATCCGCAGAGAGATCAGCGCTGCCGGCAAATCCAGGGCTTTTGTCAATGATACGCCTGTCAACATCTCCCAACTTTCTTCCCTTAGCCAGTTCCTCGTAGACCTGCACCAGCAGTTCGATACCCTGGAACTAGGAAATGCAGATTTTCAACGAGAAGTCATTGATGCCCTCGCCAAGCCATCGGCATTACAACAATACCAACAACTGTTCCTGCAATACCAGCAGGTACATCGGAAATATAAAGAACTGTCCGACAGCAGAGATGTAGCCAACAAGGAATTAGATTATAATAAATTCCTGCTGGATGAGCTGCTGGAAGCGGATTTTAAAGAAAATGAAATTGAAGACCTGGATGGGGAATTACAGGTACTGAGTCACGCAGAAGAGATTAAAAACACACTCTCCCGCGTATATTTTCAACTGAAGGAAGACGAACAGCCTATCCTGCAACAGTTGAAACAGATTCAATCCTCCCTTCTAGCAATATCCAACTTCCATAAGGATGTACCGGCAGTGGCTGAACGAATGCAATCAGCCTACGTGGAACTCCAAGATATTACCGGAGATATTGACCGCCTGAGCGATCAGGTACAGTATGATGGAGCCCGTATTGAGCAGGTAAATGAAAGACTCGCACAAGGCTACCGTTTCTTTAAGAAACACGGGGTACAAACCACCACTGAACTGTTGGAAATCCGAGATAACCTGGAACAAAAAGTAGCTGGCGTACTCAATCTAGATGATCAATTAGCTGCGTTGGAAGCGGAACAGGTGCGTTTGCAAGAACAATTACTGCAAATGGCGGAAACGATCACGATGGCACGTAAAGAAGCGGCAGTGCCTTTTGAAAGAAAAGTAAATGAATTGCTGTCGCAAGTGGGTATGCCTAATGCGCGCATGAAGGTGGATATTGTTACCGGCGAACTGAATGCACATGGGCAGGATACAATAGATCTACTCTTTGATGCGAACAAAAGCAACCAGTTTGCGCCAGTAGGCAAAGTGGCCTCCGGCGGTGAGTTGTCCCGTATCATGCTGTGTGTAAAATCATTGGTAGCGCAGTCTGTTCATCTCCCTACATTAATATTCGACGAAATAGATACAGGTATTTCTGGCGAAGCCGCCAAGCAGGTGGGTATTATCCTGAAAGACCTTGCCCTAGATCACCAGATCATTTGCATTACGCACCAGCCGCAGATCGCAGGAAAGGCAGATGCTCACTACTTCGTGTATAAGGATGCCGCCGCTGAAAAAGTACGTACCAGCGTACGTCTGCTGACGTTGGAAGAACGGGTCAACAAGATTGCTCAAATGTTGAGCGGAGAGAAGCCTACGGCCGCTGCCCTTGAAAATGCAAGGGAAATGGTCCGCTAAAGAAATCAAATAGCTTTTTTCAACTATAACGACTATTTTTGCCGAAATTAATTTTTGACCAAATGGCTCATAACTTATTAAAAGGGAAAAAAGGTATCATCTTTGGCGCATTAGATGAAAAGTCTATCGCTTGGAGAACTGCACTTCGTTGTGTGGAAGAAGGCGCTGAAATCGTGCTTACCAATGCCCCTATTGCCCTTCGCATGGGTGAAATTAAAAAGCTGGCGGATACCTGCAATGCGCCGGTTATTCCTGCTGATGTGACCAACATGGATGATCTGAACAACCTGTTCACTAAATCTATGGAGCATTTTGGCGGTAAGATCGATTTCATACTGCACTCTGTAGCTATGGGTATGAACATTCGTAAAGGAAGAAGCTATACCGACCTGGATTACGACTTTAACCACAAAACATTCGATATCTCTGCTATTTCTTTACACCGCGTGCTGCAAACAGCTTATAAACTGGATGCACTGAACGAATGGTCTTCTGTAATTGCGCTGTCTTACATCGCTGCAGAACGCGTATTCCCTGATTACGGTGAAATGGCAGATGCTAAAGCGCTGTTGCAGTCTATTGCACGTAGCTTTGGTTACCACTATGGCGTACACAAAAAAGTACGTATCAATACCATTTCTCAGTCGCCAGTTAAAACAACTGCTGGTAGCGGCGTACAAGGCTTCGATGGTTTCATGCGCTATGCTGAAGAAATGAGCCCACTGGGTAATGCTTCTGCTGATCAATGTGCTGATTACGCAGTTACCCTGTTCTCAGATCTGACCAAAATGGTGACTATGCAGAACCTCTATCACGATGGTGGTTTCTCTTACACTGGTATTTCTGCTGGTGTGGTTGCTCAGATGGAGAAATAGTAAGGATTTACAAGATCAATATAGAAAAAGGCGATACCAATCGGTATCGCCTTTTTTATTAATCTAACTAGCGTAGCGCCACCGCCCGCAGGGCGGAACAGACAAAATCGACATCGAAGATGTCGATTTATAAATCATATGCGGGGAGTTATAAGTTGACAGCTTTGCTGTCAACTTGCGCAGTTCCGCGCTGCGCGCGGTGACGCTTCGCTGGCAAGCGAAGATTGTGTTGTTAAGATGGCGAATGATCGAACTGCGTTTTGGAGCTGGCGAATACAGGCCGGTTAGGCACTGACGCTGCACTGGCAAGCGGGAATTGGCTACGCACTGCGTAGCTGAAGCTGGCGATTAAGAATATTATTGGGAGATGACAGCTAAAAAAATAGCCGTTCCACCGAGGTGGTACGGCTATAATACTTTCGGCATAGGATGCTCAGGAGCCTAAGTAACAACGGATTATCTGATTAATATTCATCTTCGTTAAAGAAGAAGTCGTCCTGCGACGGGTAATCGGACCAGATATCCTCAATACCTTCGTAAATCTCTCCCTCATCCTCCAGCTCCTGCAGGTTCTCAATCACTTCAATCGGTGCACCGGAGCGGATTGCGTAGTCAATGAGTTCGTCTTTCGTAGCTGGCCATGGAGCATCCTCCAGGTATGAAGCTAATTCTAATGTCCAGTACATCTTATTAAAATTTTTACTTTTTTAATTTTTCGCAAAAGTATTCATTAATTTGAAATAAACAACTTTTACTATTTTATTGGTTATTTACTTTTCTTTGGGTTATGCTAACCGCTCGCAATGTCACCAAAAATTATTCCAACTTACCGATTCTGAAGGGAGTGGATATTACTGTCAGTAAAGGAGAAATCGTGACTATTGTTGGCTCTTCTGGAGCCGGCAAAAGTACTTTGCTGCATATCCTTGGAACGCTGGATACGCCTACTACTGGCGAGATTCTCCTAAATGATGTCAATCTGACTCGTCTGAAGGGCAATGCCCTCGCTGATTTCAGAAACCGCCATATTGGCTTTATCTTCCAGTTTCACCACCTGTTACCGGAATTCACAGCCCTCGAAAACGTTTGTATACCTGGATTTATTGCGGGTACTGCCAAAAACGCTGTGAGAGAAAAAGCCATGTTCCTGTTGGAAACACTTGGTCTGCAAGATCGTATGGACCACAAACCGAATGCCCTCTCCGGTGGTGAACAACAAAGAGTAGCCGTTGCCAGAGCCCTCATCAATAATCCTGATGTGGTCATGGCTGACGAACCTACCGGTAACCTCGATTCCCATAATGCCAGAGAACTACATAACCTGTTTTTTGAACTAAGGGAGAAATTCAACCAGACTTTCATCATCGTCACACATAATGAAGAACTGGCCCCTTTAAGCGACAGGCAGTTGGTCATGAAAGATGGTCGGATTATCTCTCATTAACCGCTTTATCGCCCCCTCCGCGGGGCGATAGCCCGGCTTAATAGCCGTAAATGTCTATTCCCTCCCGGAATGTCTGACAATGAGCGTCCACCACATGCTTTACGCGAGGGGAATAACCACCGCCCATGACCACCGCCACAGGTATATCATGCTGCTTTAGCACGCTGAATACCATGGCATCCCGTTCCCGACAGCCAGCAGCCGTTACTTTCAGCTTACCCAGCTTATCCGTTTCCAGGATATCCACACCGGACAAATAGTATACAATATCAGGACGTACCTTGTTTATCAAAACTTCCAGGGCTTCTTCCAACAACCTAAGATAAGGGCCATCGGTGATGCCATCCGGCAGGGGAATATCCCAATCTGATCTTTCCTTGTGGAAAGGGTAATTATGCGCGCCATGCATACTGAACGTGTATACATGGTTGTTATTTTCGAAGAGGGAAGCCGTTCCATTGCCCTGGTGCACATCCAGGTCTATCACCAATGCTTTACGGATTTTCCCCTGTTCCAGTAAGTAGTTGGCCGCTACCGCGATATCATTCAACAGGCAAAATCCTTCCCCTTTAGCAGCAAAGGCATGATGGGTGCCTCCAGCTACATTAAACCCCAGCCCATGTTCTAAGGCGTGCAAAGAAATTTCTATGGTGCCTTGTGCAATAACGATTTCCCTTAATGTAAGGCGGGGCGACTGCTCAAAGCCTATCTGGCGCTGTTCCCGGTAGGAAAGACCCTGGTCCCGCAGCTTTTCCCAATATTCCCGATGATGTGTGAGCAAGATAACTTCTTCCTCCGCCGGATCAGGGGCGAAAAGATGCTCCTCGCGAATGACGCCTTCCCGGAGTAACTGCTCGGGTATCAGCTCGTATTTGACCATCGGAAAACGATGATTGGGCGGGAGCGGATGTATATATACTTCGTGAAATGCAATCTTCATAAGCCGGGGTTTTATTGTGCCCTTACCACTGAATCGCCAGCTATTACAAATACTGGTTCATCTGGCTCCGCATTCATGGAGGCGAGGCCGGTAAACTCTCCAAATGCTGGTAGTATGCAGCAGTGCTTGCTGAAATAGAAGCAAGGCAATCTCAATCGCTGTTTGGCGATGCCTGCCATGACATAACCAGGGTGCAGATGCCCAGAAAACGTATAGGTATAACCGTTATCATGACCACATGGTTCGTGGATAAAATGAATGTTTCGGATGGTGAGTTCAGGGGAGATGTGGATATTCAGCCGGCTATATATTTCTTCCGGCATGATATCGTGGTTGCCCACTACCAGGTGAAAACGAATATGAGGAAACTGCCTTCTCCATACCTCGAAATAGTCCACTTCCTTGTTTTCATGGCTGTGGAACATATCTCCGGTGATGATAATCTGTTCTGGCTGATAGCGCGTGATGAGGCGTTGCAGGCGGAAGAGATCTTCAGCAGCAATCCCTGCTGGCACTGCAATGCCGGATTTCCTGAAATGTGTAGCCTTGCCCAGATGGAGATCTGATACAATCAATGCCTTTTCTTCCTGCCAGTAGATGGCGCGTTCCGGCAATAACTGCCAGTGTTGCGACCGATAAAAGAATAATTCCCCTGTCACGTTCTCTGCTAATTTTAACAGGGTGCAAATTATCAAATTCCTATCCGTTTGCAGCGATCAATTTTTTAATGCGGTCTGCCAGTTTTTCGCTGGTCATGGTATCGCGGAGACTGTCCACTTTAATAGGAAAACAGAAAGGCGTCAGTTTTTCTGGATGAGTGACCACGATCTTGCTAACAGCAATACGGTCCAGCGTTTCCCGGAGGCGGGCTTCTTCCATCTGGTAAAAGAAAGCCTCATTGAAAGCCTGTTGCAGCAAGAGATTGTGCGGGTCGTAATCCCTGAATACATTGAACAGGAGAGACGAGGATGCCTGTAAATGCCTATTGGCCTTGTTTTTACCGGGATATCCCTGGAATATGAGTCCGGCTATTACGGCAATATCCCTGAACTTACGACGGGCCATTTCCGTAGAATTCACACTGGCTTGCAGTTCTGTGGTTAGGTTATCAGTGGTGAATAATGCTTTGGCATTTTCGGCGGTAAGTGGGATGGGTTGGTCAGACAACAGCTCAAAGCCGTAGTCATTCATCGCTATGGAAAAGGTAATGGGGGTAATCCGGCTGATACGCCAGGCCAAAAGGGCCGCCATCACTTCATGTACGAGTCGGCCTTCAAAGGGATAAACGAAGAGGTGATAGCCATCTTCTGTTTGAATATGTTCTATTAGTAATTCATCATCTTTTGGAATGTGCGACAAATCTTCCTGTAGATTGAAGAGTGGCTGTAAAGCCAAGAGCTCCGGGTCTTTGGTTCGGCGACTAAGCGCTTCGTTGAATTTACGACGCAACATCCATCCCAGGTTGGACGATAGCGGGATGCGGCCTCCTTGCCAACTGGGAACAATGGTTCGCTTAGAGGTGGATTTGCGGACAAAGGCAGTCATGTCTTTCGTCATCACAAATTCCAAATTTCTGCCGGCCAAGGTAAAGCTGTCTCCCGGTTGTAATCTCGATATAAAACCTTCTTCAATCACGCCTACATAGCCTCCGCTGATAAACTTCACTTTCATCATCACATCGCTGACGATCGTGCCTATATGCAGTCGGTGGCGCATGGCCAACATTCTGCTGGAGCAGCGAAAGTAGTTGCCAGTACGGTCCATTTTCTTGAACTCATCGTAACTGAAGAGGGCATCGCCGCCTGTGGTAAGGAAAGCGAGGAGCCATTGCCAATCGTCTGGCGTGATATGTTGATAACAGTAAGTATTCCTCACTTCCTCCCAGATATCGTTGGAGTGAAATCCATCGGATACGGCTAGGGTCATCAGGTATTGGAGCAGTACATCCCAGGCCAGGAGCACGGGCATCCTGCTTTCTATCAGTTCTTCTTCCATGGCAGCTTTCAGGGCTGCTGCTTCCACCAGTTCCAGGGCATGGGTAGGCAAGAAATAGATATTGCTGATAGCATTGGGCTGGTGACCGCTACGGCCGGCCCTTTGCAGGAAGCGGGCCACACCTTTAGGGCTACCCACTTGTATCACCGTGTCCACTGGGCGGAAATCCACTCCCAAGTCAAGGCTGGCGGTGCAAACCACCACTTTCAGGATACCATTGTGCAAGGCTTCTTCCACCCATATACGCAGTTCGGTGTCGATAGAGCCATGGTGCAGCGCGATGGCGCCTGCCAATTCAGGACAGGCTGTTAAAAGCGATTGGTACCAGATCTCGGATTGGGAACGGGTATTGGTAAACAGGAGGGTAGTCTGACTCTCCATAATCACAGGAATAGCCTGCGGGAGCATTTTAAGGCCTAAATGTCCTGCCCAAGGGTATTTGTCCATCTCGGCAGGAATCACGCTTTTTAGGGCTATATTTTTCTTTAATTGAGCCTTTATGATGACGGCATCCTGGTGGCGAGGGCCCATTAATACCTGCATGGCCTCCTCCAGGTTGCCGATAGTAGCAGAAATACCCCATATTTTCATGGGTGGGCGGTCTTCCTCCGCCGTGATCCCTTTCAGGCGACTCAGGGCGAGTTCCACCATCACTCCGCGTTTGGTACCAATGAGCTCATGCCATTCGTCCGCAACTACGGTATGGAGATGCTTGAAAAGAGCGGGATAGTCGCGCTGCGCGAGCAAGATATGCAAGCTTTCAGGCGTGATAATCATGATTTCCGGCATCTGCTTTTTCTGGGAAGCGCGGGTGCTGGTACTCGTATCGCCACTACGAATACCTACTTGCCAGGGGATTTCCAGTTCCTCCAGTACTTCCGTCATAGCACGTGCGATATCTTTCGCGAGGGCGCGCAATGGAGATATCCACAATAATTGCAGTCCATTTTTGGTTTTTTTTCGATAATGCTGGGGATGTTTATCTATCCAGTCGATGACCACTGCGAGGAAAAGAGAGAATGTTTTACCGAAGCCCGTAGGCGCGTTTACCAGTCCTGATTTGCCCTGTTGATAAGCCTCCCAGGCCTCTTCCTGGAACTGGAAGGGCTTCAGTTCCTTTGCTGCTAGCCATGAGGTAATGATTTGTTTGCCTTTCATGCACAATCTCCTATCCGGTTATTGGATAAAATTAAGACACTATTTTTGCAACATGCTATCTAAATTTTTCAGGCTGGAAGAAAACCAGACCACTTTCAAAAAAGAGGTCCTGGCTGGCCTCACCACCTTTTCTACCATGGCGTATATCCTGGCGGTAAACCCCAGTATATTGTCGCAAACGGGAATGGATTTCCATGCCCTGATTACCGCCACAGCCCTCGCTGCCGCCATCGGTACGTTGGTGATGGCGTTTTACGCCAAACTGCCTATCGGCGTCGCGCCAGGTATGGGGCTGAATGCTTTCTTTGCCTATACCATCGTGGCTTCGATGGGTTATAGCTGGGAGTTTGCACTCACGGCCGTTTTCCTGGAAGGAATCATTTTCATATTTCTCTCCATGTTCAAGATACGGGAAGCCATTATCAACAGTATTCCCGGCAACCTGAAACATGCGATATCCGTAGGGATTGGATTGTTGATAGCCCTGATAGGCATGGCCAATGCGGGTATTATCGAAACGGGTATGCATCATATCGGGAATGATAAATTAGCGGGTGTGGTATTGAAAGTGGGAGATCTCACCTCCGCAGGCCCGCTACTGGCACTGATTGGCGTGATTGTGAGCGCGGTGCTGATGTATAGAGGCGTGAATGCAGCGCTGTTGATAGGGATACTGGCGGCTACTTTGGTGGGGATACCACTGGGAATCACGCATCTGCCGGAGAATGGCCATTTCGTAAGTCTTCCCCCATCTATTGCACCTATCGCTTTCAAAATGCAGTTCGATAAAATCTTTTCCATGGACATGGTGATGATCCTCTTCACCTTGTTGATGGTAAACCTTTTCGATACAGTGGGTACGCTCATTGGTTTATGCAATAAGGCCGGACTGCTGGACGAGAACGGGCGTCTCCCTAGAGCTAAACAAGCGCTCATGGCCGATGCTGTAGGCACCACCGCAGCAGGACTCCTGGGTACCAGCGTGGTAACGGCTTATGTGGAAAGTGCCAGTGGTATTGCCGCCGGCGGAAAAACAGGACTGACCTCTTTTACGATTGCCATTATGTTCCTGCTTTCCCTCTTTTTTGCACCGGTGTTTGCAATGATTCCACAAGCGGCAACCGCTCCTGCATTGATTATTGTGGGTATGCTGATGATGGGCGCTGTCACAAAAATCGATTTTAACGATGTGACGGAAGCATTGCCTGCATTCCTGGCTATCGTGATGATGCCTTATTCCTACAGCATAGCAGAAGGAATTGTATTCGGTATGTTGTCTTATGTATTGCTGAAAGTCTTTACAGGTCAGTATAAGCAGATCAGTCCTGTGATGTATGTATTAGCCATACTGTTTATCATCACGTTCTTTGTGAAATAAGTTGTTCTGTCAGCGTAGCACCTGTGTTGGTAACTTCTAAAGTATGCACTGCATTGGATTTTAAGGCATAGTTGTTACGCTGATGCCCTACTGGGAAATTGAAACATATCGGGTAGTTGTACATTTTTACCCGTTCAAATACAATATCATAAATGGTTCTACCAAATTCTTCTCCCGGATCATCTGGTTTGATACGATTGAAACCGCCTATGATCAAGCCTTTCAGATGACTAAGTTTTCCGGATCTTTCCAGTGTTCCCAGCATCCGATCCAGGTTGTATAAGTATTCTCCCACTTCTTCCAGGAACAATATTTTCCCATTCGTATCTATTTCAGAGGGTGTCCCAGAGACAGATTGTAATACGGAGAGATTGCCACCCACCACAGGCGCAGTGGCCTTTCCAATTCGATTGTGGGCGTCATTATCGGCCCGGTATTGCATCTTCACACCTGTCAGCGATTGATAAATCGAATTAATGGTATCCTGCATCACAGGGTCGGAGCCGCGCAAATCAGATGGAAAGCTGTTACACATTTTGCTATGCAAGCTCGCAATCTGGAACTGGCTGTTTACATGGCTGTGCAATGCTGTTATATCGCTGAAACCAATGATCCATTTCGGTTTCTTCCGGAAATTTTCGAAGTTGAGATGATCTATAATCCTGGCGCAGCCATAGCCGCCGCGGGCGCAGAGGATAGCTTTGATATCAGGGTTGTCCATCATGGCTTGGAAATCCGCTGCCCGCTGTTGATCTGTGCCGCCAAAGGAACCATCTTTTAATCCAATGGTAGTGCCTAAACGCACCACAAATCCCCAGCTTTCTATAATGCGAATAGCATCAGCGATTTCTTCTTTTTTGATATATCCGGCAGGACTGGTAATCCCAATGATATCGCCTTTCTTAAGGTAGGGAGGAAGGTGCGACTGTTGGTTTACTTCCTGCGGAATGAATGCTGCGGCAGACTGTATCGCCGGGAGGGTAGCTCCGGCGGCCAACAGGGAGGATAAAAAATGCTTACGATTCATTGAATCAAAGTAAGCATTTTTCGCATAACTTCTTACTGCACTTCCCGGATAGACCGATGATTGAGATATCTGCCGTTTTCTAGTTCAATGATATCGATGATACGCATTTTGAAAGGCGCGCCAATAGTGGTTTTACCCATGAATGGCCCGCGGAGGATGCCGGTAAAGGTTTTGTGCGTAACTATTTTATTGCCTTCTCCCATCATATCATGTATTTCCAGGGAGAGTTGGTCTACATTACTCAAACCTTCCCGGATGAAGGTTTTAAGGGATTCTTTATCATTCGCAAAACCTGCTGGCGCCGTATAGTTGATAAATCGGGGATCAACGATTTCATCCAGGGCTTCCATATTGGCTTTTACCAAGCATTCTTCATTAAATCTTCTAACGATGGCTTTGTTTTGTTCGATATTGTTTTGCATAGTTGGATTATTTGTATGCAAAGGTAGTGGGGGAGACAGCCAGTCCTATAACGGGAAAAGCTCAGATAATAGCAGTTTTGGATCGAAAAGCTTGTGGTGTTTGTCCGTATTGCTGGCGGAACAGAGAGATAAAATGTGGAATGTGTTCGAATCCGCATTCCTGGCCAATTTCAGCTACCTGTTTGTTAGAGTTGAGCAATAGTTTATGCGCGTAGGAGAGGCGTTGTGAGGTAATCCATTTGCGTGGACTGGTCTGAAACTGGCGCTGGAAGTCACGTTTGAAGGCAGCCAGACTTCTATTAGATAATTTGGCGAGTTCTTCTACCCCTAGCGGTTCGAATAGATGTCGTCTCACGACCCATTCAATATCTAAGGAAGGAGCAACAGCGATATCCTGTAACATCCCTGCGAAGGCCGCCTGCTGCGGAGTAGCCATGAGGAGTAATAACAGTTCGAATAATTTCAATGGCAGCAACTGTGCAATCGTATTCGGTGCTGCGGAGAAATATTGGATGAACTGTTGGGAGAAGCTTTCCAGTTGTGGTGTTAGTGACAATACCAACTGGGCAGTATTTTGAGGGGCCGAAGGGAATTGATCGCCGTATTTGTGTAGGAATTTGCTGATATATTCATCCGTGATATAGATGATCAGACTTTTGAAATCCGTTCCATCTTCTACGATATCGGACATGATATGAAATCCTTTACGGAGGAGGAACACAGAACCCGCTTCCACCTTGATGGTGCCTGCATCTGTGTGTAGTAGCTTATATCCGTTCAAAACGAATATGAGTGTATGTGCGCTCAGGAATACCCTACGCTTTTCGGCCATGCGTCTTTGTTTCAGCATGGCGAAGTGCCGGTTGCCGATTTTCAGCATTTGCTGACCGGGAAAATCCTGGGGAAATTTCAGCAGCATATTAGTACACTACCTGGTGAGTGGCTTTAATAACAGAGATCACAAAAATGCTCTGGGTATGACTGAGGTTGTCCAGTTCTCCGAGCTTGTTGACATAAAATTCGCGGTACTCGTCCATATCTTTCACTTGTACTTTAATCATGAAATCGAATTCCCCGGAAATGTTGAGGCATTCCGTGATTTCAGGGAAATTGAGTATTTCCTGGATGAATTTTTTTCCGTACTTTTTGTTGTGTTCTTTCAAGGTAATGTAACAGAGCACTGTTAGACCTTTCCCGATTTTACTGGGGTCTACAATGGCGGCGTATTGTTTGATGATACCTGCCTGCTCCATTTTGCGGATACGTTCATACACCGGCGTAGTGCTCATATTCAACTGTGCAGCGATATCCCTCATGGTCATTTTGGCATCCTGTTGCAATAACTTCAGGATATTCATGTCTTTCTCATCCAGTACAAGTGGTGTTTCCAATATTTTTCTGTTTAGTTGAAAGAATAAAAGTCTATTTGGAATAAAAATCCACATAAAGATATAAATAAAGTGTTTTATTCCAAAATTTTAATTCAATGTAGATTTATATTCTATATTCTTTAGGTTTACATTCTCTTAAAACGGATATATGCACCAAAGAATAATACTTACCATTTCCTGTCTGGCAGTGTTTTTTGAAGCGTTGGATGCTTCGGTATTGAATATGGCCATACCCAGTATGGAGCACTATTTCAATTTTGGGCCGGATGCGATACAGTGGGTACAGACGGTATATCTGTTGTTTTATGGTGGGTTTGTATTATTGGGTGGTAGGTTATCTGATATTAAAGGGAGAAGGACTATCTATATCACAGGAGCGGCATTATTCGGAGCAGCTTCCTTTGCAGCCGGATGTGCGGGCGGTTTTGGCTGGTTGCTAGCATTCCGGGCGATACAGGGAATAGGAGTAGCATTCGCCATTCCGGCGGCGATATCCATTATCATTAATACATTCCCAGAGGCGGCAGAAAGAAACAGAGCCATGGGAATTTTCGGGGCGATGGCCGGCACTGGGTTTGCCACTGGTTTGGCTATTGGAGGTATGATTAGCACGTACTTAGGATGGCAATGGGTCTTTTTTATTAACGTGCCTGTTATTGCTTTGGCAGTGGTATTTGCATTGTTGTATGTGCCTGCTGATAAAAAGCAGGAGCAGGTAGTGAGCAGCGATTACAAAAGCGGGATCATGATTACCTTGTTGATGTTGGCAGCCGCCTGGTTGCTGCATTCCCTGGGAACCATAGGGTCCAATCCGTGGATGTTTGTGGGTACACTGGTAGGCTTACTGTTATTAGGAACGATTTTTATCCGTCGGGAACGCGTACAGCCGTTTCCGTTAATGGATTTCAGCATATTCAAATTACACGGAACCATTGCAGGGAACCTAGGAGCATTACTGACGGGCGCTGCTTTTGTCAGTTATCTTTTCCTGCTGACGCTCTATCTCCAGCAGCACCTGCTGTTCAAGCCTGATGTAGCCGGATTATTACTGTTACCATTTAGTATTATGTCTGGATTATTTGGGAAATTCCTGCTGCCATACTGTTTTAAAAAAGTAGGTGTTGTGCGAGTGGGCATTATTGGGAATGTATTTATGCTCCTGGGTTTTATTTGTTTCTTCTGTAGTTATTATGGTTTCTTTCCATTGCCGCTAATTGTGTTGGGTATCTTTTGTACCAATACTGTGGGCATATCCATGATATTCCCAAGTGTTACCATTTTGAGTGTGCAGTCGGCCGGACCGCATCAGCAAGGATTGGCATCTGGCGTAAACGGCACTTCCAGTTCTTTTGGTGGTGGATTTGGCCTTTCCATTATCGGGTTGGTGATGCAGGTGGCGCCAATGCTGCATATGGATATCCATGGTATATCATTGATGGTGCTGATGGTGATAGAACTGGCTGCCATTATAACGTTGGTGGTATTTCAGCGTAAGGAATCCTCATTGCTGGCGCAGCAACAGTTGGCTTAGTGAACGAGTGAATTATCGGCGTAGATTGTTTTGTGGTTTCTGTACCTTTGCGGCAACGCGATAAAATTTATGAGTCAGTTTCCTAATATACACCTGCCATTAAAAGCAAAACTAACGTTTACGGCTAACCCTGTAAGTATAGTACCTATTCCGAATGGTGAAATCCTGGTCAACTTTGCCAGTCAGCCCCTCATTACCAAATTGGATAATCAACTGCAAATTGTTTGGGAGAAAATCCTCCAGGGACAAACAGTCAATTATGTGAGCAGTAAATTGTCTGCCTCTCCGGATGGCCGACAGATGGCGATTGCGGGCATCAGCGATATGCGCATCCTAGATGGAGAAGGTACAAAGGTATTGCACACCGTAGCACATCAGCCATGGGGCTATTTTCTAGGATCTGCTTGTTATTTTTCCACAGATAGCAAAACCATCTGGTTTGTTATTCCTGGCGTTAAGGAAGAAAACAATGATGAGTTGCAAGTATTGGATGCTACTACTTATGAATTGTTGGCCACTCATACCTTAGAGGGTAGACAGGAGTATGCCTATAATTTCCATGCTACGCCGCATGCTGATAAAATATTACTGGAAGCATCTGCGGGTCAGGATACGAATTTGTTGAAACTGGTGGAGTGGAATAACGGACAGATTACCATTACAGACCTGCCGCAATGTAATGATTGTATCATGGGGAATTTTTCTCCTTCCGGAAAAGAATTCGTGACGGCGCCGCATTATGACGGACCTGCTGTTATCTTCTCTTTCCCTGCATTTGAACAGGTAGCATCTGTAACACAAGATGATATTTTCCTTGGCAGTCTGGATTATCCAGCGCATGAACCAGATGGACTTAATTACACCATCTTCTTCTTGGATGATAAGCGTATTCTGACGTTTTCAGAGTTTGGGAGACTACTGGTGCTTGATAGGGAAAGTCTTCGCGTTAGCGCAGAGCTGATGCCTGAAGGTATTTCTTTTACTGCGTATGACTATGATGGACGTCCTACTACTACCCGTGATAGGATATTTGATTACAGCAGCAATATTATCACCATTACCGTTGTGCACGGCAAATTGCTGATTACTACTAGCGAAGGCGTGTTGTGCAGCTATGCACTGAACGTGTAACATCAAAACGCTTTAGTCTGTCGTCCTCGCCCAGCGGCCGGGGACGACGAAAAAGATAAAAAAGGAAAAGACGTCGCAGACGTCTTTTCCTTTTTTATCTTTTTCTGTTATATGCAGATGGTAACTTAATTCCTTGTATTCATCTTGATATCTTCATTCTCCCCTTTCTGGATGATGTAGATATTTTTATTCTCGAAGTAAGATGGCATCAATTCCCCTTCTTTGATATAAACAGGTTGGAAGTTGTATTGGGAGATGATTTTGGGAGACTCGTTCACCTCTGGATTGAAATACACCCCATTTTGTCTGAGTTGGCGTACGAAGTAATACGTCATATCAAAACCTTTGAACGCCATATCAGAAGGGCGTGCGCGGTATGTTTTGCGGAAGTAATCCGTTATATAGCGGCTGTATGGATCGTTTTTATCGTTGAAGTAAGGAGAAGAGTAATAGATCTGCATTCCTTTGAATTCCGATTCTTTGAAGCGGAAAACGTCCCAGGTAGGCATGCCGTAAATCTGCATAGGGTAGGTGCTAGCATTGGTGCCCAGTTTGCGGAGCAGTGATTTAGCGCCGTTTTCATCCAGAGCAGTAACGATAATGATATTGGTACGATCTGTCAGCAGGTATTTAGACAATTCTTCCGGTGTAGTCCCTTCCTGCCAGATAACTTCGCGGATGCGGGATTTTTTCGGATTGTCCATTTTCTCGTAAGCTCCTTTGAAATCCGCTGCCATGCGGTTTTCGAAAGCCGTATTTCTGCGTAGCAGTACGATGTTTTTGCTAGCAAAACTTTCCTGTACATATTTCTGAATGGCTTCGCAGTGTGTTTTCAGCGTGCTATTGGAAATGAAGAGGAAAGGGTTATCTGTTACACCGCCATCGTTGGGGTAGGTAGCAGAAATGAAGTTGATATTTTTATCGCGGGAGAAATCGCTCAGTTCTTTCAGGTCTGGGTTGGTAACAGAACCGATGATGAGGTCTGTAGCATCCAATACTCTGCTGCGGATGATGCTGGCAATATTTTGTTTGCCTTTGCTATCGTACACTGTTACACGGAGGTTATAGCCTTGGCTCTGGAGGGAGTCCAGCGCTAGTTGAGCGCCTTCGTAGAATTCGAGACCTGGCAGTACATAACGGGGCATGGTACGGCCTGGAATATCGTTGGAGCCTGCAAAAACAGAGTCGAGGTACAACGGTGCGAAGATGGCCACATTATAGGAAGCTCTTTTCACGTCTTTCGCGAAAGCGGGAACGTTAAAAGGAATTTTTTTGTCGGCCTTGGGTTCCGGCTTTTTCTCAGGGGTGGGTTTGGTGGTGGTGGCGGTTGGAGGAGGCGCCGGTTTGGAAACGGATTTGCGTGAAGAGGAGCAGGCGCTGAAAGCTAATGCTATAGCGGCTCCGGCCAGCAGGTGTTTTATAGAAAAAGATAGGTTCATAACAATTGGCAGTTTGTGTGCTTGATATAAATTTAACAACCGATCGGCAGCTACTGCATAAGTTGTGCCGATCGGTTATTTGCAGGTCCAAAATCCTGTTATTCCCACTCGATGGTAGCAGGAGGTTTGGAGCTGATATCGTAAACAACACGGTTAATACCTTTTACCCTGTTGATGATGTCATTGGACATTTTAGCCAGGAATTCGTATGGCAGATGAGCCCAGTCGGCGGTCATACCATCTACGGAAGTCACGGCACGGAGTGCAACGGTGAATTCGTAGGTACGTTCATCGCCCATTACGCCCACACTTTGAACAGGGAGGAGGATAGTACCTGCCTGCCAAACTTTGTCGTACAGTCCTGCTTCGCGGAGGCCTTCTACATAGATGGCATCTGCTTCTTGGAGCATTTGTACTTTTTCTGGAGTGATAGCGCCGAGGATACGGATAGCGAGGCCTGGGCCTGGGAACGGATGACGTCCGAGGAAGATTTCGCTGATACCGATTTCACGACCTACACGGCGAACTTCATCTTTAAAGAGGAAGCGCAGTGGTTCTACCAGTTGCATATTCATTTTTTCCGGCAGACCGCCCACGTTGTGGTGGGATTTGATCGTTACGGAAGGACCGTTTACAGAAACGGATTCGATAACATCTGGGTAGATGGTACCTTGTCCGAGGAAGGAAATATCTTTCAGTTCAGCAGCTTCATGTTGGAATACTTCGATGAAGAGGCGACCGATGATTTTACGTTTCTTTTCAGGATCGGAAACACCGTCCAGTTGGGCGTAGAAGAGGTCTTTTGCGTTTACCCCTTTCACGTTGAGGCCCATGTGTTTGTAGGATTCGAGTACGGTTTCGAATTCATCTTTACGGAGCAGGCCGTTATCCACGAAGATGCAGAAAAGGTTGCTACCGATCGCTTTGTGTACCAGTTCAGCGGCAACAGTGCTATCTACACCACCGCTGAGGGCCATTACAACGCGTTTATCACCTACTTGTTCCTTGATTTTTGCTACTGTTTCCTGTACGAATTGAGCTGGTGTCCAGTCTTGGGTACAGCCACATACATGGAGCAGGAAGTTGCGGATGATCTGTTTACCTTCCAGGGAGTGTGTTACTTCTGGGTGGAATTGGAGACCGAAGATTGGATTGGCCGCAACGGAAGTGCTTTTGAAGGCAGCTACCGGGATATTTTCGGTGGTAGCGATGATTTCGAAGGATTCAGGAATGCGTTTGATGGTATCGGAGTGGCTCATCCAAACCTGGCTTTTTCCTGAGATATCGTATAATAACTTTTCCTCTCTGTCATTGTGCTCCATAAAGGCGCGACCGTATTCGCGGATATTACTTTTAGCCACTTCTCCGCCGAAGTTTTTGGCCATCAGTTGTGCCCCGTAGCAAACGCCCAGTACAGGTACTTTTGCAGCCATAGCCGCAATGTCTACCGTAGGAGCATTCGGATCATTCACGGAAAACGGACTTCCGGATAAAATAATTCCTTTGATGGATTCGTCCCAGGCAATTGGCTGGAGACAAGGCTTAATTTCGCAATAAACATTCAGTTCGCGGATGCTGCGAGCGATGAGCTGCGTATACTGAGAACCGAAATCGAGGATAAGTATCTTTTCTGTCATGGTGGTGCAAAGATAAAGTCATTCGGGGAAATTCGAATTTTGAAATTCCAAATTCCGAATTCTGGTTGTATATTTCGGTTTAATCTACCATAATCTAACTTTTTATGAGACTCAACTTATGCCGTCTTTACTGGCTAATTTTACCCCTGATTGTTGTTGCCTTCCTGCCTTCCTGTAATTTTGTAACCGTTAATGGTAATGACAATGTAATCAAGGAAGAACGTCCTATTACGCCTTTCACCTCCATTGCTGTGAAAGGTGGGATGAAGGTGCACCTGCAGCAGGGAGAGGCTAAAACCGCCGTTATTGAAGCCGAAAGCAATATTGCTCCCTTGGTTATCCTGGAGCGGGATGGGGATAAACTGACAGTTAAACTCAAAGATGATGTCAACGTGAGAACACATAAGGCGTTTGACGTTTATCTCTCTACAAATGAATTAAATAAAGTAGTTATTGCCGGTGCTGGAGATATTGACCTGTTGGGTACTTTCACTAGCAAAGAGGAAATGTCCGTTAAAATTGCTGGTGCTGGTAGCATTACCGGTAAAGTGGATGCCCCTGCAGTTTCTTCCAGCATTGCTGGCGCGGGAGATATCAAACTGACAGGCCAGACAAGGGACCTGAAAGTATCTATTGCAGGTGCAGGGAGTTTCATCTCCCCAGACCTGATGTCAGAAAATGCTAGCGTTTCGATTGCAGGCAGTGGTGATGCACGCGTTCATGCTAGTGTAAGTTTGAAAGCTAAGATCGCAGGAACCGGTGATATTATCTATAAAGGATCTCCTCAGCTTAGCTCATCTATCGCGGGTTCTGGCTCTATCAAAAAAGCTGACCAATAGTACTTTTACAAAATTTTAACATTTTTTGTATCATAATCAGACTGAATCTTAGTTATTTAGATGATTCAAAGTCCTTAAGTCCGGGTACTGCACCAAATTCTTAGTAAGCCGATTGATGCAGTACCTGGCCTGGGGCACAAGACAAGAAACCTGCTATTCAGCCCCATTTTTCCCCCATATGTTCACTCCTCCTTATATCAAATTATCTTTAAATCATATAAATGATAATATCTTTTTTGTAAGTTTACGGTTTGAAATTGTTGAACCTCCTGTTCTTTTATGAATGTAAAACCGAAGGTCCTGGTGGTATATTATACGCAAACCGGGCAATTGAAAAGGATTGTAGATCATGTGTTGGGGCCTCTAGAAGGCAAAGTGGATGTAACTTATGAGCAACTGGTTCCAATCGAGCCTTTTGTTTTTCCATGGAAGAAGCAGACATTTTATGATACCATGCCGGAAACGGTACTGGGTAAGCCTCGTGGCATTCAGCCGTTGAGAGTGGACGTGAATGCGCAATTTGACTTGGTTATACTGGCCTATCAGCCTTGGTTTTTATCACCCTCCCAGCCCACAGCCGCTTTCTTACAAAGTGAACAAGGCAAGCAATTACTGAAAGGTAAAAATGTGATCACCCTGTTGGGCAGCCGAAATATGTGGCTGAATGCCCAGGAGAAAGTGAAAGGATACCTGGATAAGGCAGGTGCAAAGCTGGTTGGAAATATTGTTCTTGTAGATAAATCCCCTAACCTGGTTTCATTAATTACGGTGTTGCGTTGGGCATTTAAAGGTAAAAAAGAGGCTACCCGCTTTTTACCACAGGCCGGTGTGCAAGAAAATGAAATCATTACCAGCAACCGGTTTGCCGCCCCAATAGAAAAGGCGCTTACCAATAATAGCTGGGATACCTTACATTCGGAATTATTGGCATTGAATGCTGTAGAACTCCTGCCTAATTTGATCCTGTTGGAAGACAGAGGTATCAAAGCTTTCCGTTTCTGGGCAAAATTTATCAGCGCCAAAGGCGGGCCTGGAGCACAGGCACGTCAGCCGCGTGTAACTATGTATAGATCGTTGTTGCTAGTAGGTATTTTTGTGCTGACACCTATCACACTCATATCTTCTCTCATCAAGTTAAACCTGAAGAAAAACGAGCTCCAGCGCGAGGTTGAGTACTATAAAGGTATTTCGCTGCGCTAGGTGAAGGAAACTTTTCTATGCCAGCCCGAAATTTACAGGGCCGTTTTTGTCTGGTGGCGTAATAATTGTAATTCAGATTAGAATTCTATATTTACGTCCGTATAGTATTGTATACAAATCAAAACATGTTTATCACCGTGGCGCTGCTAAGGTTGTGCATGTAACCTTAATAGTCGAATTATTTTCAAATGAAGGAAGTATATATTACCAGGCTCTCTAAATTTTTACCGAACAAGCCTGTCGAAAATGATGAAATGGAAAGCATTCTTGGGATGGTGGATGGAAAACCCTCCCGTATGCGCCTGAAGATTTTGGGCAATAACAAAATCAAAACCCGTTATTATTCGCTGGACAATGAAGGCAAATCCACTCATACCAATGCGGAAATGACTGCTGAAGCGGTAAAGGCACTGTTTGATGAGAAAAATCCCATCAGCAACCTGCAATTGTTGGCCTGTGGTACTACCTCTCCTGACCAAATGCTGCCAAACCACGCAGCGATGGTACATGGTATACTGAGATGCCAACCCGTTGAACTTATTGCTGCTACCGGTGCTTGCGCTGCTGGTATGCAGGCCTTCAAATATGCTTGGATGTCTATCCGTTGCGGAAATACCTCCAATGCAGTGAGCACCGGTTCTGAGAAATTCTCTGCCTGGATGCTGGCGGAAAAATTCCAGCCAGAAGCAGATGCACAGAAAGCCCTGGAACAAAATGGTTTTATCGCCTTTGAAAAGGACTTCCTTCGCTGGATGCTCTCCGATGGCGCGAGTGCAGCACTCTTCTCTGATAAACCTAATGAAGAAGGGCTGTCTCTCCGTGTAGACTGGGTGGAAATTGCTTCCTATGCCCATGAACTGGAAACATGTATGTATTCCGGCGCTATCAAAACCGACGATGGCGAAACCAAAGGATGGATTGAAATGACTCCAGACGAATGGGCGTTCCATAGCGTATTCTCTTTCAAACAGGATACTCGCCTCCTCGGAAAAAATATTGTTCCTTCCGGAGCACAGATGTGGAAACAGCTCGTAGAGCGTTATAATATTAACCTCGATGAAATCGACTGGTTCCTGCCTCACCTGTCTTCCGAATTCTTCCGCCTTAAAATCGATGAGGAAATCACCCGTATCGGCGTTCCTATTCCGCTGGAAAAATGGTTTACCAACCTGGCGAACGTAGGTAACGTAGGTACTGCATCTCCTTACCTGATGCTGGAAGAACTGATGAACACTGGCCGACTGAAAAAAGGTCAGAAGATTGTGATGATGGTTCCAGAGAGTGCACGTTTCTCTTATGCTTATGCTCAAATCACTGTAGTGTAAGTATTCACCACTAAAAACTGCTACCATGAAAAAAGAGGAAGTACCACAGGATAGCGATAACCTCCATGAGGGTACATTCAAACAGATTATGTATGCGGTGGATAACACAGGAGGTTATGTACAGGTGCAGAGTTCAGGCTGGGAGCCTGAAAACATTGCCCTGGGACAGGCCTGGGAAGAAGTGAATCAACGAATAGAAGCTGCAAAGCAACGGGTGCTGGCCGGAGAAATCAGTCCGGTAGCCTATTACATGGAAAAGAACATCATGGATCTGGCCTTGTTGGCGAACTATGTAGGCAAATTCCAGTGGCAGGTGAAGCGACACATGAAACCCACTGTATTCCGGCGACTCAGCCAGAAAATGTTGCAGCGCTATGCAGATGCTTTTAAGATTAGTATCTCAGATCTGCAGCATATTAAATAAATAAAATCACCAGTATCAAACGGAGTTTCGATAACCGGAACTCCGTTTGATTCTTTTGGGTATATAACTATTATGAACAATACTTCATTCCATCACGCACAAACTGCACACTGTGAAAGCGGTGTTATCTCCAATCTGCTGGGGCATCAGGGCCTGAAAATCAGTGAACCCATGGCTTTCGGCATTGGAGCGGGTCTTTTCTTCGGCCATCTGCCGTTTGTGAAAGTGAATGGCGTACCGGGAACTACTTACAGGATATGGCCAGGCGCCATTTTCCAGCGAGTATGCAGCCGGCTGGGTGTAAAAATGACCGCCCAAAAATTCAGCAGCCCTGAAAAAGGTATGTTGGCCCTGGATGAAACCATTGCTGCAGGAATCCCTGTAGGACTGCAGTCCAGCGTTTATTACCTGCCTTATTTCCCTGCTTCCTACCGATTCCATTTCAACGCCCATAACCTGGTCGTTTACGGTAAGAAAGACAGGAACTACTTGGTGAGTGATCCTGTAATGGATACCGTTACAGAAATTGATCCGGAAAGCCTTATCCAAGCGCGTTTTGCGAAAGGATTTCCAGCGCCTAAAGGAAAAATGTATTACCCGGTAAGTGTGCCTACCCAAGTGTCTTTTGAAAAACCGATTATCGAAGGCATCAAGCAAACTTGTCACTATATGCTGAAGGTACCTATACCCATGTTTGGTGTAAATGGTATCCGTTTCCTGGCAAAAAGAGTAAAGAATTATCCGGAGAAACTGGACGACCGCCGTGCAGCCCTTTACCTGGGCAATATCATCCGTATGCAGGAGGAAATTGGCACTGGTGGCGCAGGATTCCGCTTTGTATACGCAGCCTTCCTACAAGAAGCTGCTCCTATTCTCAAAAAACCGGAACTGGAAAAACTGGCAGGAGAATTAACCCAGATCGGTGATCTGTGGCGCAACTTCGCCTTTTCAGCAGGCCGTGTCTGCAAAAGTCGCAGTGCGGATAACACCTCCTATAGCGATCTAAGCGAAATGCTTTTCAGAACTGCCGCTGCCGAAGAAGCCTTTTTCCGTAAACTCAGTAAGGCAATTTAAATTTCAGATATGGCCGGCATTGTCGTAAAAGATTTGTATAAAACTTACAAAGGTGCAGAGGAACCTACGCTCAAAGGCCTTTCCTTTTCCTTTAGAGAAGGTGGGATTGCAGGGCTGTTGGGACCTAACGGAGCTGGTAAGACAACCACCATTTCTATTTTATGCGGACTGGTGCGGGCAGATAGTGGTGAGGTATTGATCAATGGCCTCTCGCAAGAGGCTACGCATCGGGAAGCCATCAAGCAATTGATAGGAGTGGTGCCACAACGAATAGCCCTGTATCCGCAGTTGAGCGCAGTAGAAAACCTGACCTATTTCGGGAACCTTTATGGTTTCAAAGGAAAGGCGCTGCTCCAGCGAATCATGGAGCTGTTGGAGGTTTTCGGTCTGGAGAAAAGCGCAAACAAAGAAATTTATAAATATTCTGGTGGTATGAAGCGCAGAGCCAATATCATCGCGGCTATTTTACATAAACCATCCCTGCTTGTACTGGATGAACCCACCGCTGGTGTGGATGTGCAATCGAGAGGGATGATTTTACAATTCCTGCGTGACTATAACAGTCAGGGCAACAGTATCCTATATACTTCGCACCTGCTGGAAGAGGCACAATCATTATGTGAGGAAGTGGTGATAATGGATGAAGGACAGTTGATTGTGCAGGGCAACCCGAAAGAGCTGATACAATCGCAGCCATCCTGTGATAACCTCGAAGATGTATTCCTGCACTATACCGGTCATGCCTTACGCGATTAACACTATTTTAGATTCATGTTACGGTTACTGGCTACTATAAGAAAAGAATGGCAATTACTGGTACGCGATAAAACAGGGCTTATCCTGCTTTTCGTGATGCCTGTAGTGTTGATTACAGTGATGGCTCTGATCCAGGATGCGCCGTTTAAAGATTATCAAGAAGTAAAATTTGATATTTTAACGGTAGACAACGATCATGGCCGCCTAGGACGTTCTATCCGGGAAGGATTGGAAGTAGGTGGGCAGTTCCGCATTATCGATTCCTTAGATGGCAAGCTGCTGACCACAGAGAAAGCCAGACAGTTGGTTAATGACGGTACTTATAAAATTAGTATCATCATTCCTGCTGGTGCCACTGGCTCTATTGTCAGCAATGCCAACAGAATAGTGAACGATATTTCTCACCGGATGGGCATGAGCCTTTCCTTGCCGGTGAAAAAAGGGAGCGATTCCTTGAATGTAGTGGTCTATTTTGATCCGGCTGCCAAAAAAGCCTTTAAAGGGGCTATTCACCAGGCGATTGATAATTTCCTGACCCAGGTGGAAACAGATATGTTATTGGGGCGTATTCGTCAGGAATTGCGCAGTAAAGACACTACTGTCACTGCCGCATCAGATACCCTTCCGATAAAGCTGCAAGCAGTAGGACTCAAAGAAGAATCCACTGGTATTGGTCAGCAGATAGACGTTATCTCCAATTCCGTACAGCATAACGTACCAGCATGGAGCATATTCGCGATGTTCTTCATTGTGATACCGATTGCGGGTAATATGATTCGGGAGAGAGAGGATGGTAGTTTGTTGAGAATGAAGCTGATACCGGGTTCTTACCTGGAGATTCTGGCGGGGAAGATGCTATTTTTCGTAGGTATCTGCGTAGTACAATTCTACTGCATGATGCTGGTGGGAATCTATCTGATGCCATTGTTGGATTTGCCTAGGCTCACGATGGGCAGTGATGCTGCTGCTACATTGTTGGTGGCTGCGGCCATTGGCCTGGCAGCTACCTCTTATGGTATCCTGATAGGTACCTTATTCAAGACGCCTAATCAGGCCTTGAATTTCGGAGCTATCTCCATTGTGATTCTCTCTGCCATTGGCGGTATCTGGATTCCATTGGAAATCATGCCAATGAAGATGCAGGTAGTGGGGCGTTTATCGCCGCTTAGTTGGGGCCTGGATGCCATCAACGACATTTATCTCCGGAACGGCAATATCGCCTATGTATGGAAAAACGTATTGCGATTGATTTTGACAGGATTGGCAATGCTGGCAATTGCGGGATATGTGGAAAAAAGAAGAATGAACTAGTAAATATTTTCAAAACAGTCCTAAAACTGTATTTTTACCACTTAACATGGGCTTCTACTGTTAGTAACGACAGTTGATAAACCTACAACATTATGGAAGAATTAAAAAAGAAACTGAAAGAACAGATTATCGAAGCATTAAACCTGCAAGACACTAAACCAGAGGATATCGACGATAACGCGCCGTTATTTGGGGAAGGTCTGGGGCTGGACAGCATTGACTCTCTGGAACTGATGGTATTGCTGGAAAGACAATATGGCATCAAAGTGGAAGATCCACGTGAAGGCCGTAAAATCCTTCAGTCTGTTCAGTCAATGGCCGAATTCATTCAGTCCAAACAACAACCCGCTTAAGTAAATCAGTTGCATGGCGGAAAGAGTGTTTATAACTGGGATGGGAATGGTCACCGCCATAGGTGATAACGTAGCCGAGAATCTTCAGCATCTACGTCAACAAAAGAGTGGGCTGGGATTTACGGACTATATTGATACTATTTACAAACAGGTATTGCCGGTAGGTGAAATAAAGTTATCAAACGAGGCTTTATTTAACAGGGCCGGCATTCCTGTACAGGGTGGTTTCACCCGCACTACCTTACTCGGACTGGTGGCGATGCTGGAAGCCCTGCAACAAGCCGGTATCAGGAATCTTTCTAAAGAACCTACCGGGTTTATCAATGCCAGTACGGTGGGGGGTATGTGTGATACAGAGAAAGTCTATTTCGATCTGATCAACCCAGAGAAGGAAGGTGATTTTATTGAGAGTATAAATACCTTGGATTGTGCGGATTGTACCCAGCGTATTGCGGATACAGTTGGGTTCCACGATCATATTGCCACTATCAGTACTGCTTGTTCCTCCTCTGCAAATGCGTTGATGTTTGGAGCGCGTATGATAAAGCACGGCATGTATCGGCGGATGGTATGTGGTGGAACAGAAGCGCTGACTCGATTTACGCTCAATGGTTTCAACTCCTTGAAGAATGTGGATAAGCAGTTTTGTCGGCCTTTCGACAATCAGCGTACCGGTTTGAATCTGGGAGAGGGAGCGGCTTATCTCGTATTGGAAAGTGAATCTTTCGCCCGCGCGAATAACAGTACTATTCTCGCGGAACTGAGTGGTTACTGTAATGCCAATGAAGCATTTCATCCTACATCTCCTTCTCCGGAAGGCGATGGCGCTTATGCCGCGATGAAAAATGCCCTGGCAATGAGTGGCCATAAGTTGGAGGATGTGCAGTATGTCAATGTACACGGTACAGCCACCTTGAACAATGATGTATCCGAAGGGCGAGCGCTGGAACGATTGTTTGGTAGGAAAGTGCCTCCGTTCAGTTCCACCAAACCTTTTACAGGTCACACTTTGGCGGCAGCAGGTGCTATTGAGGCAATTTATGCGGTACTGTCTATACAACACGGGATTATCTTTCCTAACCTCAATTTTTCAGAGAAGATGGAAGAACTCAGTATTATTCCAGTAACTGAATTACAGGAAGGAGTCCTTATTAAAAACGTAATTTCAAATTCTTTTGGCTTCGGAGGTAATAATGCCTCTCTGGTACTCAGCAAGTATGAAGGTTAAGTGTTATATTCAGGGAATGGCGGCTATCTCTCCCCAATCTACATTTGAGGGAGATATTACCAATATGCCGTTGGTGCGAACGGAAAGCAACCGTCTGGCTTGCATAGAGCCTGATTACAAGCCGTATATACCTGCTAACAGTCTGCGTAGAATGACCCGCATTCTGAAAATGGGACTGACAGCAGCACTGAAATGCCTGGCCGAGAGTGGCGTTTCCACACCGGGACCAATCGTAACCGGCACAGGTAAAGGCAGTTTACAGGATACAGAAAAATTTATCAAAGAGATCGAGCAGTATAAGGAAACTGCTTTGAATCCGACCCCCTTTATTCAGTCGACTTACAATTCTGTTAACGGCTTGATTGCACTGCAACAGCAAGGCACAGATTACAACAATACCTTCGTTCACAGAGGATTTTCATTCGAAAATGCATTAGTTGACAGCATGATGCTGTTGCAAGAAGGCTATACGCATACGCTGACGGGCGGATTTGAAGAAATCACTCCGGAGCATTTTTATATCAAGAGTCGTATAGGACATTGGAGAACAGAGCCAGTTGCCAATACGGACCTGTTTAATCAAGAGCTTCCTGGAACCATTGCAGGAGAAGGCAGTACTTTTTTTGTACTAGGGGCAGAGGCGAATGAACATTCCATTGCTGCTTTGAGTGCATGTAAGCTACTATATAAACCTGATCCAATGCAGTTAACCGCCACCCTCCGGGAACTCGGTGCAGACGCTGATTTGATCATCAGCGGCACTAATGGCGACAGTAATCATGCTCATTATTATCATCTGCTTAATAACACGCTGACACAGCCATCAATTCCTTTCAAACATCTTTGTGGAGAATACGAGACTGCAGGCGCATTTGCCTTGTGGCTGGCGGCATCTTTGCTGAAAGCAGGTACTATTCCATCTGCATTATTCCCAATGGTACAGCAGCTTCCAAGTAACTTTAAGAAGATTGTGATTTACAATCATTTTTATGGAGAGCAGCATACGGTGATGGTGGTGGAGAGGGTGTGAGGATTATGATCCTGAAAATTTAAGTAAACTATAAGGGGCTTTGCCCCTTTTTTTATGTCATGTCAATTTATTTTCCCGGACATTAATAATTTTTTAACTATTATCTGATTAAACAATTGTTGTCGGTGGGAGTCTATCTTATGTACAATTTATTTATTATATTAAACTACTCTTTAAGATGAAAAATCTCTCCATCCTCGTGTCCACTTTGGCTTTAGGCCTGCTATCCTTTGGAGCTAATGCACAGAACCATCGCGCTAATCATGACCGCGCTGATATCCACCACGATCGTGCGGATATCCACCATGATAACAACGCAATAAACCACACCAAAAAAGATATCAACAACGATCGCAACGACGTAAAACACGATAACAAGGATATCAATCACGACAGAAAAGATATTAGCAACGATAAGAAAGATCTGCACAAAGATTACAGCGATGTAAATAAAGATAAACAAGACATCGCCCGTGATAAAAAGAAAGGAGATAAAGCTGATCTGGCAAAAGATAGAGCTGATCTAAAAAAAGATTACAAGGATATCGCTCACGATAAAAATGATATCCACCACGACAGGAAAGATCTTTCCAGTGATGTACAAGACAGAAACAAGGATGTAAAAGACGTTCAGCAGGATAAACGCAAGTTGAACCGCGAAAGAAAAGACAGAAATAAAGATGTAAAAGATCTGCAGCACGATAAAAAAGATCTTCAACATGATGCTGGCAATCAATAGTTCTATCGAGTAAAATTACTTAAGAACGCGAAGGGGGCGCAGTTTTCTGCGCCCCCTTTTTAGTGTGTCAGGTACTTTATCCGCCTATTATTGATATTTTCTTTATTATGAGTATTATCAATATTATTTCTATTATTTAGTAAATTTGAGAAGGACCAGAAACAGAATTATGAGATATACTGATTACATAGAATCGAATAGCGACGTTATGCTGGGTAAACCTGTTATAAAAGGTACCAGGATCACGGTTGCTCTGATATTACAACGCTTATCAGAAGGAGCTACTCCAGTAGATTTACTCGAAGCATACCCAACTTTAACTGTTGAGGGAATTTATGCAGCGTTGGCTTATGCATCTGATGCGATTGGCAATGAAACAATAATTGCGGTAGCATGATATTAGCTGATGAGAATATTCATTCATTTATTGTCAAGTTTTTAAGGGAGCATGGTTTTGAGGTAGTCTCTGTCACAGAACTTAAAAAGGGTATAAAGGATATTGAGGTAATTGAATGGGCATTGCAAAATGATTACCTGTTACTTACAGAGGATAAAGATTTTGGAGAATGGGTGTTTGCTCACCATATTAAGAATTTAAGTGTACTGTTTTTGCGCTATGATTATCATGAGTATAAAGAAATAGCACATTCATTGGTATATATGTTACAAACCCAGGAATTGATGCGCCCAGTTTTCGTAACCCTTACTCCTAAAAAGATTCGAATTCGACAACTGATTGATTCTAAAAATTAGCCTATAGCCTTAAATAAATATCTAAAGCTATAGGCTGAAAATAATTTGAGAATCTCTATTTCACTCTATACACCGGATACCTCATATATTCCGGTTCTGCATAAGGCGATTGCTGATAAACCCAACGTAACTGTGCTGCGCCATTATTGGCAAAAGCAGTATCTGCGGCTTTTTTCTTCGCGAGTTCGGCTTGTATTTCTGGGTGCTGTTTCAGCCATTCGTAGCCCGTGTCTTCAAAAACATACGAACTATATCCTTCTTTTTGTCCGAGTACTGCATCAAAGAAATTCCATGCGAAATAGGAATCGCCACCAGTTGGCTCCAGGACTTCCATGAGGAATCGATTGGCCACCTGATTGAGGGGGATGTAATAATCTCCCTTACGGAAATGGATAGAATCTAGGCTGGTAGCTACTTTCACATCCGTATGGAGATAATGTTTTTCGAAAGGTTTATTATAAGACTTATAGTCAGCAATATGATAGACTTCCACCAGGATGGTAGTATCCTGTTTTAGTGGTTGCATGATCACCTTATTATTTTTTAGTAGGTCGATGACAGTCCACCAGCCTTGGGGGATCAGATACGCAGTAGGTTTATTCACGAAATGCACCGCATCGGCGTGATTGTAGAATTTCACCTGACGTTCATAAGGTTTGGTGCGATCATAATACAAGCGCGGTAAACCAGAGATATCACTTGGTTTATGGCCGGAAGTAAAACCCTTGAAAGTAATGGTGCTGTATTTGGTCATATCAAACTGCCAGTCGAGGGGAAACTGCTGTTGGGTGAGCACCGCTTTTTTGGTAGCTGCCCGCAGATCGCGGATGGTAGTACTGTTTTCGGAGGTGAATTTAATAAAGCACTCCATCAGTGCGTAGGTAGCTGCTACTCTTTGTGGATAAGGTTTCAGCATATGCGTTTCGGGCACAAAGCCGAAAGTATGGAAAAGGGTAGTGAAGCCGGAAGAATATCGGGGAGAATCGTTGAATTCTACCCAGCCGCTATCTGGTGTTTCGCCAAAGTGATTGACATAAGGCACAAGGTCATAGCCTTTTTCCTTCATGAGTCGGAAGAGGCCAGGAGTGAAGGTGTTATTCAAAAATTCTCCCATAGGGCCACCAAGTTTATCATGCTGCGTAGGCAGGAGGGTCATGATATGTTGGTAATCGGCGCCATTGCTTACGTGGTTATCCAGGAAAACATCTGGGTCGGTGAGGTGGTAGATTTGTTGGAAACTTCTGGCATTTTTGGAATCGGATTTAATAAAATCGCGGTTTAAGTCCAGATTTTGGGCATTTCCGCGGCTACCGAACGCATCTGGGCCGTTTTGATCCACGCGGTAGAAGGTAGAACGGTTGAGTGCGCCACCGATATTATATACTGGGATTACTGCCAGCACAATATTTTTCGGGAGGGATTTTTTTCCTTGAACGATATCGCGGAGGAGCATCATGGAAGCGTCGATGCCATCGGGTTCGCCGGGGTGAATACCATTATTGATGAGGATAATCCGTTTATCTTTTTTCCGGAGAGACACGAAGTCAAAGTCGCGGTCCGGGCTTAACACGATGAGGTGAAGGGGGAAACCGGCGTCGGTGGGTCCCATTTCCATCATTTTTACCTGTGGGTATTGTTTGCTGAGTTGTTGATAGAAGGAAATGACTTCCTGGTAGGTGGCAGTTTCTTTGCCATTGGTTTTTTCGTAACGGGTAAGTAGTTGTTGGGCGGAAGAAGAGAGAAAAATCAGGGTGAAAATGCCTGAAATACAGAGTTTTCTTCCCAAAAGTTGGAAAAATGGCATGAGTATATATTTTTCTTTAATATAAATGTATTAAAAAAACAAAAAGCCCTTCCCTTGAGAGGAAGAGCTATAAATATTGTTACTGAAGCAATTAAGCCAGAGAAGCTACCTTCTTAGCCAGCTTGCTTTTCAGATTTGCAGCTTTGTTTTTGTGGATAACGTTACGTTTAGCCAGTTTGTCGATCATAGAAGCTACATCTGATAATTCTTTCTCTGCTGCCGCTTTCTCAGTAATCGCTTTCAAGTCACGGATGGCATTACGAGTAGTTTTACCGTAGTAACGGTTACGCTCATTACGCTTTCTGCTCTGACGTACGTCTTTTTTCGTTGCTTTATGGTTTGCCATTTTTCAAATTTCAAGTTTCGGACGGCAAAGGTAATACATTTTTTAAATCAATACAAATAAAAATTAGCCATCCTTAAAGGGTGCAAATATAAAGTATTGAATCGTATGTTGTACATACTAAATCATCTTATTATTTTATAATTTTTTACGTACTCGGTAAAGAAAAACGAGCGATATTTGCAATCCCATACATTATATAATGTGGGATTTCTACCTATATAATGATGGATCAACAGAAAAGTATTTGAACTGAAGATCAGCAAAACTCGTTGTAAATGAAGGACTTCTCATTCGTCACCAACTCACATCCTGCTTACATTGAATCTTTATATCAGGATTTCCGCAAAGACCCTAATTCCGTAGACCCTGAATGGGTGAAATTTTTCGAAGGGTTTGATTTTGCAGTATCCAACACCAATGGTAAAGCGGGAACCGCAGCGCCAGCGGCAGTAACAGGAGGCGGAACGCCGGTGACCAACGACCAGCTGGCTAAAGAATTAAGCGTATACCGTTTGATTCAGGCATATCGCAAAAAAGCCCACCTGATCGCTAAAACCAATCCAATCCGCGAGAGAAAAGACAGAAAAGCGGGGCTCGAAATGACCAATTTCGACCTCAGTGACGCGGATCTGAAAACAGAATTCTACTCAGGCACTTTCCTCGGCCTTGGAAAAACTACCTTGGAGAACATTCTCGCATTCCTGAATAAAATTTATGCAGGATCAGTAGGTATTCAATATACCTATATCAATGACCGCGAGAAAGCTAAATGGCTGGAAAAAGAATATGAAACCACCATGGGCACTCCATTATCTTTGGAACAGCGTCGTCGCATTCTGCAGAAGTTGAACCAAGGTGTAATTTTTGAAAAATTCCTGCATACCAAATACATTGGTCAGAAGCGTTTCGGTCTGGAAGGCGGTGAATCCACTATTCCTGCACTGGATGCGATGATCACTACTGCTGTAGAATATGGCGTTCAGGAATCCGTTATTGGTATGGCTCACCGTGGCCGTCTGAACGTACTGGCAAACATTCTCGGCAAAACATATGAGCAGATCTTCAATGAATTTGAAGGTTTGGCCATCCCTGATATGACCATGGGTAGCGGTGACGTTAAATATCACCTCGGCTTCCGCTCTCAGGTAGCTACTGCCACTGGCAAACAGGTAAACCTCCAGCTCATGCCTAACCCTTCCCACCTGGAAGTGGTAGATCCAATTGTTATCGGATTTTCCCGTAGCAAGGCGGATGTCATCTACAACAGCGATTACGATAAAATCCTGCCTATCCTCATCCACGGTGATGCGGCGGTTGCGGGTCAGGGTATCGTATATGAAGTAGCACAGATGAGCAAATTGAAAGGTTACTACACCGGTGGTACCATTCACTTTGTGATCAATAACCAGATTGGTTTTACAACTGATTTCGATGATGCTCGTTCTTCCGATTACTGTACCAGCGTTGCCTCCATTGTACAGGCGCCTGTGTTCCACGTAAACGGCGACGATGCAGAAGCTGTAGTGAAAGTATCCCAACTGGCTGCTCGCTACCGTCAAGAATTTAACGAAGACGTATATATCGACATGGTGTGCTACCGTAAACACGGTCACAACGAAGGGGATGAACCTAAGTTTACACAACCTAGTCTGTATGCACTGATCGACAAACATCAGAACCCTCGTGAAGTATATACCCAATTCCTGCTGAACAATGGTGAAGCCGATGCGCAGACCCTTGCTAAGGAAATGGAAAAAGTATTCTGGGATGAACTGCAGGCGCGCCTGGATGAAGTAAAACAACATCCGCTGCCTTATGTAAATCAGAAACCAGAAGAATGGTGGCAAGCATTGCGTAAAGCAACACCACAAGATTTTGAACAATCTCCTGTAACTGCTATCAACGAAGATGATTTCAAACGTCTGTTCGACGGTTTGATGAAATGGCCTGCCGACTTCGTTCCGCTGCGTAAAGTGAGCAAATTGCTGCAGGATAAAATCAAACTATACCAGGATGAAGGTAAAGTAGACTGGGCAACTGGTGAACTCCTGGCTTACGGTAGCTTGCTGATCGAAGGACGCGATGTAAGAATGAGTGGAGAAGACGTTAAACGCGGTACTTTCTCTCACCGTCATGCAGTATTGTTCGATGAGAATACCAATGCTACTTACAGTCGCCTGGGTGAACTGGCTCCTGAACAAGGTAAATTCAGAATTTACAACTCTCTCTTAAGTGAATATGGTGTACTGGGCTTTGAATACGGATATGCAATGGCTACTCCGAACAGTCTGGTAATCTGGGAAGCACAGTATGGCGACTTCGTAAACGGTGCGCAAACTGTGATTGATCAGTACATCAGCAGTGCAGAACAGAAATGGACTACACAGAATGGCTTGGTAATGTTACTGCCTCATGGTTATGAAGGTGGTGGACCAGACCACTCCAACGCACGTCCTGAGCGTTTCCTGCAACAATGCGCTGAAGAAAACATGGTCGTAACCAACATTACTACTGCGGCTAACTTCTTCCACGCATTGCGTCGTCAGTTGACCTGGCAGTTCCGCAAACCACTGATCAACTTCTCTCCAAAAGCAAACCTCCGTCACGTTGGTGCTTATTCCACTATGGATGAATTCACCAATGGTTCCTTCAAAGAGGTACTGGACGATCCATTCATCCAGGATGCTTCACTGGTGAAGAAAGTATTGCTGTGTACTGGTAAAATGTATTTTGATCTGAGCGACAAACAAGCAAAAGATGATCGCAAAGATGTGGCTATCGTCCGTTTGGAACAGTTGTATCCGCTGCCAGTAAAACAACTGGAAGCTATCGCTGCCAAATATAAAGGAGCTACTTTCTTCTGGGTACAAGAAGAGCCGCTGAACATGGGCGCTGCTTCTTATCTCCAGATGAATCTGAAACAGATCAATTACGGTGTTATCAGCCGTAACCCAAGTGCATCCACTGCTACCGGTTATGCAAAAGTGCATGCCCGCGAACAGCAGCAGATCATTGACACCGCTTTTAACATCTAATCAAAAAATTCAAAGTAATAAAACAGATACCTGGTATTAACTGTTAGCCTGTTTGACAACTACTGCAAGACAGTAAATATCAGGTTCACCATCAACTGATAAAATATGGTTATCGAAATCAAAGTCCCTACGGTAGGCGAATCTATTAGCGAGGTAACAATTGCGAAATGGTTGAAAAAAGATGGAGATTATGTGCAACAGGACGAAGTATTGTGCGAAATGGAGTCTGAGAAGGCGACCTTCGAACTGAATGCTGAAAAAGCGGGTATTCTCAAAATAGCTGCCAATGCACAAGAAGGCGCTACGCTGAAAATCGGTGATGTTGCCTGCACAATTGATACTGCAGCAGCAGCACCAGTGGCATCCGCAGCTCCGGCAGCCGCTCCGGCAGCACCAGCAGCAACTCCTGCTCCTGAAGCAGCACCAGCCGCTCCAGCCGTAAACAAAGGGGTGATTGAAATGAAGGTTCCTACAGTAGGTGAATCCATCAGCGAAGTAACCCTGGTAAAATGGACTAAAAAAGATGGTGATTATGTAGAACGTGATGAAGTGGTTTGTGAACTGGAATCCGAGAAAGCTACATTTGAACTGAATGCAGAAGAAGCAGGTTCCTTGATCCTTGTTGCGAAAGAAGGCGATACCCTGAAAATCGGGGATGTTGCTTGCAAAATAGACACCGGCGCTGCAAGACCTGCAGGTAAAGCTGCTCCAGCACCTGCTGCTGCTGCTCCTGCTGCGGCTCCACAGGTACAACAAGCACCTGTTACTGCGATCCCTAACGACATCAAAGCTACTCCAGTAGCTGCTGCCGTTATTGCTGACAAACATGTAGATCCTTCTACTATCAAAGGCACCGGCGCTCACGGTAAAATCGTGAAAGACGATGTATTTGCTGCCCTGCAAAATCCAGGTGTGGCTATCGGTCAGGAAATGTTTACCCGTGGCGAACGTCGTGAGAAAATGAGTAACCTCCGTAAAACTGTTTCCCGTCGCCTGGTTGAAGCTAAGAATACCACCGCTATGCTCACTACCTTCAATGAGGTAGATATGACCAAGATCATGGAGCTGCGCGCTAAATACAAAGATGTATTCAAGAAACAGCACGAAGTAAACCTGGGCTTCATGTCCTTCTTTACTAAAGCTTGCTGCTTCGCACTGCAGGAGTTCCCATCTGTAAATGCTTACATCGATGGCGATGAGCTGGTATACCACGATTACTGCGATATTTCCATTGCAGTATCTGCACCTAAAGGGCTGGTAGTTCCAGTGATCCGCAATGCTGAAAGTCTGGATATGGCAGGTATCGAAAAAGAAGTGTTGAGCCTCGCTACCAAAGCGCGCGACAACAAATTGACTTTACCTGAAATGACTGGCGGTACCTTCACTATCACCAATGGTGGTGTGTTTGGTTCTCTGATGAGTACACCAATTATTAACATTCCGCAGTCAGCTATCCTGGGTATGCACAAAATTCAGGAACGTCCGATGGCGGTGAATGGTCAGGTGGTGATTCGTCCAATGATGTACATCGCGCTGAGCTATGACCACCGTATCATCGATGGTCGTGAGTCTGTAAGCTTCCTCGTAAGAGTAAAAGAAATGCTGGAAAGTCCTGAACAACTGTTGTTCGGTAAAGATCCACTGAAAGCATTGCTGAAATTATAATTTGAATTTTTTAGTGAGACACGGAGCCCTGGTGAAAGCCAGGGCTTTTTTATTTGAGAAAAGTGCGAAGGGATTCACGCAAAGGCGCAAAGGAGTAATGGAATTATGTTTTGTTGTTTGTTAAGCCCGCAAAGGTCTTTGGAAGTACTAACTCACTTACAAGTCCTTTGCGCTCTTTGCTTCTTTGCGCCTTTGCGTGAAAAAAAGCTAACTTCGCGCATGACCCGTTGGGAAAGTTATCTCGTATCAGAAGCCAAGGTAATCAACAGCTATAAAGGCGATCTTCCGCTGCATCATTTTCTGAAAGCATTTTTTAAGCAGCACCCACAGATGGGAAGCCGCGACCGGCGCTGGATTTCACAGTTGGTGTACCATTATTTCCGCCTGGGATGGTGGCATATGGATTTGGATATCTCAGAGCGGTTGCTATTGGGAACCTTCCTTTGTGAACAGCAATCCAATGATTTGTTGGAACAGTTACGACCAGAGTGGAACCAGCATATCGCCGCAACTCCGCAAGAAAAGCTGGAAATCAGTAGGGCTGGCAGTCTCACCGCTAGTCAGTTGTTTCCCTTTATTGACGAGCTTTCGCAAGGAATTGATGCGGATGCTTTTGCCTGGAGCTATCTGCGGCAACCACATTTCTTCTTACGCGTGCGCAATAACAAGCAGGAGCAGATCGTGTCTGCCTTACAAAAAAACGGCATACCGTATGAGCTCCTGGAAAACCGCACTACGCTTGCGTTACCGAATGGTACCAAAATAGAAGATATCCTGAAAGATAAGAGTTGGTATGAAGTACAGGATGCTAGCAGTCAACAAACAGGTTTGTTGTTTAAGCCTGCGAAAGGCCAAAGCTGGTGGGATTGTTGTGCGGCTAGCGGCGGTAAATCCATCCTGCTGCGTGATCAGCAGCCAGGCGTGCAACTGTTAGTAAGTGATGTACGGCGGTCTATCCTGGAAAATTTACAGCAACGCTTTACTGCGGCTGGTATCAAAAATTATGAGGCAAGGGTGGCAGACCTTACCAATCCTGCGTTTCCTGGGACAATGGGACGTGTAAAATTCGATGGTATCATCCTGGATGCACCTTGTAGCGGTTCTGGTACTTGGGGCCGTACGCCAGAGAATCTTCGCTTTTTCAAGAAAGAAGAAATCGACAAATTCCACGACTTACAAAAACGTATAGCCACTAACGTTATACCTTTTGTAAAACCCGGTGGTGTGTTCATTTATATTACCTGCTCTGTGTTTAGAAAAGAAAACGAAGCAGTGGTAGAGTACATCACAGCTAACAGCTCGTTGGAAGTTGAGGAGGGGGGCGTGATTCCGGGTTATGGTAATGGTGCGGATACGATGTATGCGGTGCGATTTAGGAATAAAGAATAGCTGTACTTGCAGCTTTTGTAATAAAAAAAATGGCGTAACGTCTGCGACGTTACGCCATTTTTTTTATCTTTTTCGTCATCCTGCCCACTGGGCAGGGACGACAGGAAGGAAATTTTGTTGTACTTACCTGCTGGGCAGGGACGACAGGACTCTTTACAGGTTGTCTAATGTAGCTGCGCGGTGAATGATACCACCGGCAATTACATCGTCGCCTTCGTAGAATACGGCAGACTGGCCAGGAGCGATACCTTTTACGTTTTCGTAGAAGTTCACTTTGATCAGACCGTTTTCGTTATGGAGGTTGCTGAGCGCGCCTTTATCTTTGTAGCGGATTTTGGTAATCGCTTCCATGCCATCCGGAATGGTTTCGTATTTACCCATATTCAGGCCACCTACAGTCATTATATTCTTCTGCAATTCATCCTCATTACCCAGTACGACAGTATTGGTTTCCGGAATGATTTCCGTTACAAACACCGGACGTCCGAGTGCAATATCCAGTCCTTTACGCTGACCGATGGTATAGAAAGGATAACCTTTGTGTTTTCCTACGATCGTACCATCTGCGAGGACGAAATTACCGCCGTTTACACGCTCTTCCAGGCCATCCACTTTGCGTTTCAGGAATCCGCGGTAGTCGTTGTCTGGAACAAAGCAGATTTCATAGCTTTCTGCTTTCTTCGCCAGTTCAGGATAGCCAAAATCGAAGGCCATCTGTCTGATTTCGGTTTTGCGGTAATTCCCTAATGGCAGTATGGTGCGTGCCAATACATCCTGTTGGATACCCCACAGTACGTAGCTTTGATCCTTTAATTCATCTATACCTTTGCTGATGACATGTCGACCATTATCATGTTGACGAATCTGGGCATAGTGACCGGTAGCAATAAATTCGCAGTCCATTGCATCCGCACGTTTCATCAGTGCGCGCCATTTGATATGGGTATTGCAGAGTACACAAGGATTAGGAGTGCGTCCTGCAATGTATTCATCTACGAAATTATTGATTACGAAGTCGCCGAATTCGTCCCTGATATCCAGCACAAAGTGCGGGAAACCGTGATGCACTGCGGCTGCGCGGGCATCGTTGAATGAATCGAGGTTACAGCAGCCGGTTTCTTTCTTGCTGGCACCCGCTGAAGCGTAATCCCAGGTTTTCATGGTGATACCCACCACTTCATAGCCCTGTTCATGTAGCATCAGTGCTGTAACTGTACTGTCAATACCGCCACTCATGGCAACCAGCACTTTTCCAAGCTTGCTCATTTACAATTAATTTAAGGCTGCAAAATTACTTAAAATCCCGCCAACCCTGGTACATATATTATCGATTATGCCAATACCACAATCGATTTTGACTATTTGATGATATCATTTTCCCAATTTGAGGATTTATTTAGCTTCTTGCTACAAATTATTAACTTAGCGCGCTATATTTATTGTCCAAAGCTAAGATGTAAATGTTACCGACACTTAATAAGGAGCTCGTTCTAAAAAGAGCAGATTCCGGCGTTCATGAAGCTCAGTTCAATTTTCCAGAAAGGATATTGCAATTCGGCACCGGCGTGCTTTTGCGCGGCCTGGTAGACTACTTGGTGGATAAAGCCAACAAAAAAGACATTTTCCAGGGTCGTATCGTAGTGGTGAAATCCACCGATGGAGATACCAGCGATTTTGACCAACAGGACAGTCTCTATACCACTCACATCAAAGGAATTTCCCAAGGTGAATTAGTTGATAGCGTACTCATCAATTCCTCTATTTCCCGTGTTTTGCAATCGAATGCAGAGTGGGCGCAGATCTTAGAGGCCGCGCATCAGCCTGAATTACAAGTAATTATATCCAATACTACCGAAGTAGGTATTCAATATGTAGCCGAGAAGGTATTGGAAGGGGTACCTTCCAGTTTCCCAGGAAAACTGTTAGCGATATTATGGGAGCGATACCAGTACTTTAAAGGCAGCAGCAACACTGGTTTCGTGATTGTGCCTACAGAACTGGTAGTGGATAATGGCAAGCTATTGAAGGATATTGTATTGCAATTGGCCGCCTTTAATGAAATGCCGGCGGCATTTATTAACTGGATTAACACTGAAAATCATTTCTGTAGTTCCTTGGTAGATCGTATAGTGCCCGGAAAGCCCCGTAATCTGGCAGAACAGGAGCAGAAAGCCGGTTATGCAGATAAACTATGGATAGAAGTAGAACCCTTCCTTTTATGGGCTATAGAAGGGGATGAATTCATTAAATCTGTTTTGTCATTCCATACTGCGGATGAGCGTATGTTGATTGCACCGAGCATCACGCCGTTTAGAGAGCAGAAATTGCGTATACTCAATGGTAGTCATACTGCCGCGGTACCGTTGGCATTTCTGAGCGGATTGAATACCGTGTATGAGTGCATGGAGCATGAATATATGAAGCATTTCTTCCAGCACGTGATCTTGCAGGAGATACTGCCCACCATCAAGGATATTTGTCCGCAGGCAACCACCTTTGCCCAAGATGTACTGGATAGGTTTGCCAATCCTTTCATTGCGCATAAATTAATTAGCATCACTTTCCAGGAGAGCTCCAAAATGAATGCTCGTAATGTGCGTACGTTAGTGCGTTATTATGAGCAGCATCAAGCGTTGCCGGCACATATGTGCCTGGGATTTGCTGCTATGCTGTTGTTCCTGAAACCTGTTAAAGTAGAAAATGGCAAATACTATGGTGGACGGGATGGAGAAGAATACCTGATTACCGACGATAATGCTGCTATTTTCGCAGCATATTGGCAAGAGCAAACTAATATCCGCGATATGGTAGCGCAGATTGCGCGTGATCAGCGTTTGTGGGAAGTGAACTTAGATGAAATCCCTGGATTTACCGCTACTATCAGTGAACATTTAGAACAATTACAAGAACAGGGAGTTAAGCAGTTTATCCGTCGGGAGCTGGCTTCTCCACGACTATAAACCCATTAAGGCATATGAAAGCATTTTTGTCGGAGGACTTTTTACTACAAACAGCAACAGCGCAGCGTTTATATTTTGATTATGCGCAATCCATGCCGGTAATTGATTATCATAATCATCTGCCGCCAGACGAGATTGCACAGAACAAAGTATTTGAGAATCTGACAGCCATCTGGCTGCGTGGCGATCATTACAAGTGGCGCGCCATGCGGGCAAACGGCGTAGCGGAGAAATATATCACTGGAGATGCCGACGACTATACGAAATTTCGTCATTGGGCGGCTACAACGCCGTATACCATGCGTAATCCGTTGTACCACTGGTCGCATATGGAGCTGAAAAATCCGTTTGGTATCCAGGAGTTGCTGAGTGAGTCCACCGCCGAAAGTATCTATCAGCGCTGCAATGAGCAATTGCCTCATTTCAGCACCCAATCCCTGCTGACGCATTACCAAGTTAAAACGCTTTGCACCACAGATGATCCAGTGGATTCGCTGGAGCATCATGCCGCCATTGCAGCCAATCCGTTTGGCACTGTGGTATTGCCTACATTCCGTCCGGATAGGGCCATGGCTGTGGATAACCCAGCGATGTTCAATGCCTTTGTGGATAAGCTATCGGAAGTACTGAGCACAGATATCAACAGCTTTGATAAGCTGATGGCCGGTTTAGAGCAGCGTCACGATTATTTCCATGCGAAAGGCGGCCGTTTAAGTGATCATGGGCAGAGTGCCTTTTACTTCAAAACAGCCACCCCTGCGGAGTTAGAAGGGATTTTCCAGAAAGCGCGTAAGGGGCAAGTAGCTACCGAACTGGAAAATGAGCAGTTCCGGACAGCAGTACTGTTGCAGATATGTGAATGGAACCATGAGAAAGGATGGGCGCAGCAGTTTCACGTAGGCGCGATCAGGAATAATAATAGTCGGCTTTTGGCCTCTCTGGGCGCAGATGCAGGCGTAGACTCCATTGGCGATTGGAAGAATGCTATGGCTATGAGTGCATTCCTGAATGAGCTTGACAAGAAAAATAAACTCGCAAAGACCGTTCTGTACAACCTGAACGGCGCCGATAATGATGTATTTGCAACGATGGCGGGCAATTTCCAGGATGGTAGTGTACCGGGTAAGATCCAGTACGGTTCCGGCTGGTGGTTCCTGGATCAGAAAGACGGAATGGAGAAGCAAATGAACTGTTTAAGCAATATGGGCTTGCTTTCCCGCTTTGTGGGGATGCTGACAGATTCACGTAGTTTCTTATCTTATTCGCGTCATGAATATTTCCGTCGTATTTTGTGTAACCTACTGGGTAAAGACGTAGAGAATGGAGAGTTGCCTAACGATATAGCATGGTTGGGTAGAATGGTCCAGGATATTTGTTACAATAATGCAAAAGCATATTTCGGATTCTAATGAAAGCAGTAAAAGTAATTACGTTCGGGGAAATCCTGCTGAGGCTTTCCCCGCAGTTGTCTGAACACACAGCTGCCATCTACGTAGGCGGTGCAGAGGCCAATGTAGCCGCCGCCCTGGCACAATGGGGAACACCTGTTTCCTATCTCAGTAAAGTACCGGAAAACGGGCTTTCCAGAGATGTGCTGGCACAACTGACAGCCCTGGGTATTGAAACGGATCGTATGCTGTGGGGAGGGGATCGTATCGGCATATATTATCTCGCACAAGGCAGTGACCTGAAGCATGCAGAGGTAGTATATGATCGGAAGTATTCCTCTTTCTCTGCTATTGAGCCAGGATCAGTAAACTGGGATGGTTTGTTGGGAGATGCAGAATGGTTCCATTGGAGCGCTATTACGCCCGCTTTAAATCCTACTGCAGCGGCCATCTGCCTGGAAGTCTTGAAGGCTGCTACGCGCAAAGGCCTGACTATCTCCACAGATCTAAATTTCCGCAGCAAACTCTGGCAGTATCACAAGAAGCCTTATGAAGTAATGCCAGACCTCGTGGAATATTGTGATGTGATCATGGGAAATATCTGGGCTGCGCATACCATGCTGGATACTTCGCTCAATCACGCAGCATTGGAGCTGGATAAAAGAGAGATTTATCTGGAACAAGCAACACATGTCGCGCAGCAAATTACGGAACGCTATAAACGTTGCAAACGCGTAGCATTTACTTTCCGTTTCTCCAATGCTCCTACTCATGCGCATTACTATGCGTTTTATTACAACGAAGGGAAAGTAAGTGTGAGTAAGACTTACGACACCGATCAAGTAGTAGACAGAGTTGGAAGTGGCGATTGTTTTATGGCGGGATTGATACATGGGCAATTGGCAGGAAAGGATGATCAGGGTATTATCTCTTTTGCCGCTGCAGCAGCGTATTCCAAATTCTTTGTAAAAGGCGATTTTAATACTACTTCGGTAGATGACATTTATAAATTGATGTAGAAATATGGCACCGAAATCTGAAATTATTTTTGCCGCTTTCCAGCAGAGCGGCATTATCCCTGTATTTTATCATGAGGATGTAAACGTTTGCTTGGAAGTGTTACAGGCTTGTTATGACGGAGGACTTCGCGTGTTCGAGTTTACGAGTCGTGGTGCCGCTGCTAGAGCGAATTTCACTGCTATGTTGGAGCGTAAGAAAGCCACTATGCCGGAAATGTATCTCGGTATTGGCACTATTAAAAATGCAGCCGATGCCGCTTTCTTTGCAGATGCGGGCGCCGATTTTATTGTATGTCCGATAGTAGATCCAGCAACGGCTGAAATATGCCACCAGCGCCAGATTACTTGGATTCCTGGATGTATGACACCTACTGAAATAGCATTGGCAGAGAAAAATGGTGCAGGGCTGGTGAAATTATTCCCAGGAAATGTACTGGGGCCGGGCTTTGCCGCAGCTATCAAGCCGCTGTTTCCTGGATTGAAATTTATGCCAACAGGTGGTGTAGAGCCAACTGCAGCCAGCATGAAGAGTTGGTTTGACACAGGTGTTATCTGTGTTGGTATGGGATCCAACCTGGTTTCTAAATCCGTCGTAGAGAATCGCGATTGGGCCGCGTTGAAAGAAAAAGTTATGCAAACGTTTGCAATTCTGAAAGGCTTGCAGTAAATTCAGCCACTTTATCATTACCAAATTCAGCCAAATGAATTCCACAACTTTAGGTAAATATCGCTGGCGTATATGTGCGCTGTTGTTTTTTGCGACCACGATCAATTATGTAGACAGGCAGGTTATTGGATTATTGAAAGACACGCTGGCCGTAGAGTTTAACTGGTCCGAGAAGGATTATGGTTATGTGGTAACAGCGTTTGCTGCAGCATATTCCCTTGGTTTGTTGGCATTTGGGCGACTGATAGACCGTATAGGCAGTAAGTTGGGATATGCCGTTTCGGTGGCTGTCTGGAGTATTTCTGCCATGGCGCATGCTGCTGCCAGATCTACCTTTGGTTTTGGTGCTGCCCGTTCTGTATTGGGTGTAAGTGAAGCGGGTAATTTCCCTGCGGCCATTAAATCTGTGGCGGAATGGTTTCCTAAAAAAGAAAGAGCCCTGGCAACCGGTATATTCAATTCCGGTGCTAATATTGCCGCGATTGTCGGCCCTCCTACTGTGTACTGGATTTTATCTAATTATCACTGGCAGACAGCCTTCCTATGGACCGGAGCTATCGGTTTTATATGGTTGTTCTTCTGGTGGATATGGTATGAAATTCCTTCCCGTCAAAAACGACTTAGCAAAGCAGAGTATGATTATATCCACTCTGATAATGAGGAAGTAACTGTTGCAAACGAGAAACAATCTTCTGTGAAGTGGGGGAAACTCTTTACCATTAAACAAACATGGGCGTTTATATTTGGTAAACTGTTGACAGATCCGGTATGGTGGTTTTTCCTTTTCTGGCTGCCTACCTATTTATCTACCACTTATGGTATTGATATGAAAGCCTCCAAAGGTTGGCCGCTGATCGTGATTTACTCAATTTCCAGTATTGGAAGCATTGGTGGTGGCTGGTTGTCATCTTACCTGATCAATAAAGGCTGGCCGGTGTTCAAAGCACGTAAAGTATCTATGCTGTTTTTTGCATGTTGCGTATTGCCGGTAGTTATTGTACCTCATGTTAATAACTTGGTGATTGGACTGGGATTGATTGGGTTGGCTACTGCTGCTCACCAGGCATGGTCTGCAAATATTTTTACCACCGTATCTGATATGTTCCCTAAGAAGGCAGTGAGTTCTGTTGTAGGTATTGGTGGAATGGCTGGTTCTGTGGGTGGAACCCTGGCGCCGCTGCTGGTAGGTTCTATACTGGATCATTACAAATTGTTAGGCAAAATTTCCACCGGCTATGGCATCATCCTTACTTTCTGTGGAATTGCCTATTTGCTGGCCTGGTTGATGATGCACCTTTTTGCGCCTAAGATGGATCCTGTAGTGCTGGACGAACCAACGCCTGTAAATAATTTACCATTGGAACAATTGAATTAAAGTAGGAATATAAAAGTTTCAATCGATTAAGAAGAGTACCAACATGTAAAGAGTCAGGGGATGCGGCCCTGACTCTTTTTTTATGTGTAGTGTTATTGTTTTTTGGGATAGAGTTTGTAGAACTTAGTACCGTTCGTATAGGGGTCACCGTGGTAGTTGAAGAAATACACTGCTCCGCTTTTATCCTGACCTATGAACCTGGTGTCTGTGAAGTCCACCCATTTGGCTCGTCCTGTGGTTTTATTCTGTTCCGGAAATACCTCCCCTTGTGCTTTTTCCAGACCTGCATAACAGTAGAAGTTTTTGTTGAATAGATCGAAGCTATATAAGGAGGCTTGCTTTGCTGTCAACATAGTTCCATCTGTTAATATGAGGCAACGATTCAATTCCGTATCGAATCCATCTACCCAGAATCCGCTCATGCCTGTCATTTTATACTTTGGATCTGTTTCAAATGATCTGAAAGTAAATTGAGATGTCAGGTAGGGAGGAAAAGAAAACCCTTTACTATCATCTGCTAAATTATATTGTACCAGGTTGAATTGAATAAAGTTTGTGGTCCAAAAAGAGAACAGATTATTTCCCATTGGGTCGTGGAAGTATTGTCCACCACTTATTGCGACACCACTGCCTTTTATGGAGGAGAGGTTATTATACATCAGTCCACGACAATTACCAGTAGGCGTCATCGCGGAAATTTCATTCACACTATTGTAAGCATAATCACCCACCGAGCCAGAGGACATCGCATTGTACCAATTGATATGATTATTATATAGATTATCCTCGGCATAAGAGTTAGTATAATACAGATTACCATTTACGTCTGTGTGGAGCATCAATGCCACGATTTTCAGGGAAGACACGTTGCCCTGAAGGTCGAAAGATTTCTCTGCAACAGTGGCCTTTACCCTCTTCACCAGTGTACGATTGAGCGTAGTCAATTGTTTGGTGGTCAGGTTCATTTTACATAGGCGATAGATGTAATTATCGGTGGTATCTGTGCTGTTTTCCTTTGTTTCAGCGGAGATGTATAAGTTATCTCCTTCAAATGTAACCGCGGAGCCAATGTACTGATGGAACGTAAAACTATTGCCTTTATCATCTTTGGCATTCGCGTTGATTTGCAGCAGTGGTGTGATTTGTCCGCCAATCAAGGATTGTATACCGAGACTATTCTGAAAATAAATATTCCCATTTTTATCGTTTGAAACAGAGTAGAGGAGGGAATAACCTTGGCTGGAATAGGTATCCAAATCGGCCGGTTTCCAGGTGGCGATTTCATCTACCCAGAGGGTAGTATCGGTACGCATGTTGCCGGTATTAATCAATTTGATATTGATAGGAGGGCCATAGGATGTAACGCCGTTTGCCGTTACAGATACTTTCCTGTTGGGGCCTACACCCATATCTTTTGTTACAACGAAGCGGATCGCATCGATCTGGTCTTGTGGGCTGTAGTAGGTGCCAACTATGGTCAGCTTAGCAGTGTCCTGGATGGTTACAGGTATGCCTCCAACAGTGATAGACGTTCCACTGAGCGTAGGAAAGAGCTTTCCGATCAACATAACCGTGTCTCCCACTACTACATCTGTTGGATAAGTCCAGTCTACAGGCGCAATACGTGTTCCACTGAACTGCGTATAATGATCAGCGAACCATGGTTGTGCCTTCACCATCACGGCATGTTCGTCTACCTTTTTACAACTGCTCCATAAAAGGATGGCTGCGATGAAAAGAAAAATATTTTTCATGATGATTGTTATTAGTAATTGTTTGTGGTGAGAATGGTAAGATTCGGGGTGATGCTAACCGTACGCCCCGTTGTTGGATCGATATAAGAACCTGGATTGTTATTGGAATAGCCATAAATCACCAGCGTATAGGCGTGACCGGGAGTTACGGACATGCTACCGGTGGCAATATAGCTGGAGGTATTACTTACGCTATACAGCTTGATATTGAAAGTGGTAGGACCTGATACAGGCAGTGACAGGAAACCTGTGTTATCCTTGTATTTCGTAGATGCAGGAAATGATACTGGCACCTGCTTGTTTAGCGTCATGTAAACTGGGCCAGTAAAAGGACTCAGATTAATGATGCGAACGCCTACTTTCGCGGTGTCTACCAAATACTTATCGGCGGCTACTATGTGCGAAAAATTTCCGCAGCTATCGCCATAATAAACGATGGTGGGCGCATCGGGATTGATGTCTACCTGCATACTATCCAGTATTCTACGTTTGCCAAAACCGGAGGTATCTGCCAGTAGGAGCTGGTGTTTTCCTTTATTCAGATTGGTGAACTTTGTCCAGATAGAATTCAGTCTTGGATATACGGGTATTGACGCATTATCCACTCTGTAGAGATAAGGGTATTGAGAATATTCAATCGTTGGATTAGCAGTATAGGTCGTATCGCGACTATCTACCAATACCATGGCTCCGGAAGAAGAACCGGCTACCGCATTGATGATGGCGCTGGAAGAAAAAACGTAACTTATTTTTCCAACTTCTGGTAATTCAGGAGCGGTGACATCCTTATTACAGGCCGCTACCAGGCAAATCATCGACAATAAGGCAATATATCTTTTCATAAAAGGATTTGTTAGAATGAATAGGTGAATTGGAGTAGGAAATACCTACCAGGCTTGTATTTCGTGTAAATATTATCGCCTTTATAAAAGACTTTTCCATCCGCTCTGGTAACCGGTTCTTCTTTATTGTAACGGTGATCAAAATTCTGATCTTCTACTAAGCGATAACTCTGATCCAGTAGGTTTTGTATACTGAATTTAACCTGTAATGATTTGATGATACGTTGGGTGATGGAGAAGTCCAGCAGATGCGTACCGAGTTGCAACAGGTCTGGTCTGGTGTGTAAATCCGTCAGTGTAGAATCATGGATCGTTCTGATACTTTTAGCATAGATAGAAGGACCATTGATGTTATATACAAAGCTTACTTTGGTACCAGTTCCTACGTTTTCATAGAACAGTCCTGCGTTTGCGATGTAAGGCGCCTGTCCTTGCAGTGGACCACCATCTGTATGGGCGGTGTCGCTGGAGTAATCATTGTGCACTTTGCGTCGTTCTGTAGAGCTGTGGATATAGGAGCCGTTCAGGACAACAGACAGATTTCTGAATACATTGCCTGGAATGAATGAAAGACTCTTTTTGATTTCTGCTTCCACGCCCATTACTTGCGCACTTACGGCGTTATCATAGAAAATCGAGGAATAGTTCCATCCATCTTTAAATTCCGTATTGGTCACATCTTCCCGCATTTTTTCGATAGGGTGTTGTAAATGTTTGTAGAACACGCCCACATTTATCACTTCGTTTTTACTGCGGGGATATAGCTCTGCACGTAGATCTACGTTATCTATAACGGCAGTGACTATATGCGGATTTCCTTTGATTTCCTCATTGCGTTGGAAGTCGAAATCACCATAAGGAGTGAGCTCGCGGAAATCGGGGCGGTTCACCGTACGGCCATATCCGGCGCGGATTACAAAGCGTTGGTCCGGGCGATAACTCACATTGACGGAAGGAAGGAGGACTGTTTTTTTATGATCTACATCTACAGATTGGATGGCAGTTTCTCCCATGTTCATGTCTTTTGCACCTGCCAGTTTCTGGCGATCGTATTCTAGACGAAGACCTGCGTTGATGGTGAGTTTTTCTTTAGCCGTTTTCCAATCGCCCATGGCATAGAACGCATTGTATTGTTCGCTAGCAACATAGGCATCTGTAGGAGAGGTGAGGTCATACACCGCGAGGCCGGTTCCATCATCGGGGAAATACTGGCTGCTCCATACTTTGGACAGATCTCTTGGCTGGTATTGCAACAGGTTAGGATTGTTGTAGTTATAGCCAAGGTTCCATTTCATATAGTCGTTGTTAGATTGTGCAGACATGAGCTCATCTGGTCGTAATCCTGCTCTGTTCACACGGAAAAACCTTCTGCCCACTTGTCTTACTTTGAAGAGCATATACGCCCCTGTTTTGAGGGAAAGGTTTGGGCTTACCTGTACCGCATAATCGGCTGAACCATTGTATACCTGTTCCAGGTTGCGGATATATAGTCTCGCCATCATACCTTGTTTGGCGGTACCCATGTCCCAGTTAGATCCGCCTGGCATCCAGGTGCCGCTATCCGCTCTGGCAGGCAGACTGCTCAAAAAATGGATGATGCGCTGGTCTGGCACACTTTGTAGATCATGGGTATAACCCAGGTTCCAGTTGATCGTATGTTGTTTGTCTTTTCCCAATTGATGTGTGCCGTTCAGGTTTCCAGAATAGAGCAAACGTTGTTGGAAAGACAGCACCATATCTTGTCTGGAAGAGCCATACGTCGATCTGTATTCAGAAGGTGCCGCATTACCTGCGGCCGTGTACACGCTGGTAAAACGTTTGCCATCATTTACAAAGAAGTTCTGAAATGAAATTTGATGGCGATCGTTAAAACGCAGTGTCAGGTTTTCCAGCAGGTTTATTTTTCCGGTTTCTGTAGATTGTGGACCATGACCAATTTTATTGGCATAACCATCTGCCTGTCCCTGATCACTGGAGAGGTTCAGTCCATAGGTGTTACCTGTTTGGCGGTACACATCGTAGGCTACTGTTTCTTTGGTAAAAGTCAGGGAGGTCAGGTCGAAGAGACGCCATGAGCCTAGTTTCCAGCTATTGTAATAGTTGCCGAAAATCTGCATGTCCGGGAGTGCATAACGTTTGCCGGTGGATAAAACTGGCGACATACTATTCACCCAGTCGTGTTGGGCCATGTTGTTATTTCTGCGGTTGCTTTCGAATATTCTAGGGGAGAAAGCTGGTAATTTACGGGTACCATCATCGAAGCCCAGGAAGTCCGTTTTACCGCCGTTGTAGCTCTCGATATTGCTGAAAGCTGCACCATCGCGGGCTGCAAACTGAATACCCGCATCAAAGTGACGCACAGGCATTGCATTTTTGGTAGACACCTTTATGGCTGCACCTGCGTAGTCACCCACTAAATCGGCCACAGGCGACTTATACACCAGTATTTTATCGATAACGCTGCTGGGTAATAAGTCGTAGGCAAATGCCTTGGAGTAAAGCTCCGTAGAGGGCGCCACGTTACTATTCAGGTAAGTGAGGTTGTAACGTTCATTCATCCCGCGTACCACGATGAAACGATCGTCTACCACCGTAATACCGGAAATACGTTTTACCACCTCCGCCGCGTTGCGGTCCGCTGTTTTGGAGATCAGTTCATTGGATATGCCAGAAACCACGCCAGTAGCGCCTTTGATCTCTTCCAGTAGTTGTTGTTCCGTACTGTGTGTAACGGCTCTCACTTTGCGTGGGCCACTCGCAATTTGAACTTCCTTCAAGTTGCTACCCGTCTGCATTTTCACATCACGGGTACTGTGTTGTCCATTGCTAACCTGTACATTGGAAACTACCGCCTGTTGATAACCGATGAAAGTAATTACCAATGAATAGTTGCCGCTAGGAATGTTATTCAGTTGATAGAACCCTTTATTATCGGTCACGGTGCCGAAGGTGGTACCTTCCAATCGGACAGTGGCTCCCGGAAGGGGAGTAGTGGTTTCGAAATCCACTATCCTTCCGCGAATACCGCCATAGGTAATACTTTTGGACGGGTTAGCCAGTTTAACCGCAATCGTTTGTCCGGTGATTTGGTATTTAATACCATAGCTGGTTGCCAGTTCTTCCAGGATGGTTTTCAGTGGAACGGCATTCCACTGTATACTTTTGAGGGTAATGCTAGCAAGAGAAGCGCGATCATAAGAGAAGCTACATTCACTTTGTTTGTCTAATTCAGCGATGACAGCCGCCAGATTGGTATTGGTGGCATGGATGGTAATAGGCTTGTTGAGTGCCGGAGATTGCGCCATTATTTGGCTGGAAATCAACAACAATAACAGCCATCCTAGCTGCCGCCATTTTATTGGCAGCAGGAATGCAAAGGTTTGTCTAACTTTGTCCATAAGTAAACTTTAAAAACAATTGTTTTTGATGTCCCGCTGGCCGGCGGGACATTTTTTATTGATTAGTGAATAAACAAGGTGTCGTTGGTCACCTGCCATTTAAAGCCATATACAAAGGCCATGTTTGTCAGCATGTCGGGCAAGTTGGTATTATTGAAAGTGCCTGTAAACCGGGCTTTCCCGGAGAGATTTGCGTTCACTACCACCTTCTTATGATAACGGTATTCCAGTCTGCTGAACACCGCATCCAGTGGCACATCATCCAATACAAAAGCGCCTTTTTTCCAGTCGATTTCCCGTTCTTTTACAAAAGGGCGAACGGTTACCTGTTGTGTAGCGGGGCGGGAGATTAGCTTGAAGCCTGGTTTGAGCACCAGGGAGCTATCCCGCCGGATGCGGATAGCCACGCTGCCGGCAGTGAGGGCGATGGTGGTGGCTTTTTCTCCAGGATAGGCTTCCACATTGAAATGCGTGCCTAAGACATGGGCTTCTAGTCCGCCGGCAAAGACCCTAAATGGCGTGGTATGTGGCGCTACTTCAAAGTAACCTTCTCCGGAAATGGTGATATCCCGGCGGCCTGTGTTATAGTTGGCAGGAACGGTGAGGGCGGCGCCTGGAGAGAGCCATACGAGGCTACCATCCGGAAGGGTCACTTTTCGTGCATGCATGGACGTATTAGCCAATTGGGTGGGTGGTGCAGGAACCGGAACGGTTGATTTCCGTTTTTGCAGGAAGAACAAGCCTGTAAGTAGAATTATACAGGCGGCAGCCACCATCCTGCGAACCAGGCGCAGTACGCGGAAAGGTCTAGGAGCAGTAACGGGAATGCCTATATTTTTTAGTTGTGTATCCAGCATAGTGGCAGCCTCCGCAGGCATGGGGGCAGGTGTCTCCCCCCAGCCAACGGCCAGCAAGTTTTCCAGCTCATTATCGGAGAGCGATTGTAACCACTGGTGTGTGGTTTTCCGTGTTTCCTCATTGATATTGCGATCGATATAATTTCTCAGTTTGTCCGTTCCTTCCATAGTTATCAGCTTCGTACTATTGTCTTCACGTAGGAACGGATTTTTACCTCAGTACCCAAAAGGGCAATTAACAATTTGGTAATACGGTAGGTGCCGATGGGGCAGCCTATCTTTGCATTACTTATGCAGGATGCCGCCTCAAATAAAAGAGAACAGTTGTTCAACAGTTTGTACCATGCCTCGCGGGACAAGCTGTATCAATACCTGCGTCGTTATACCCACGATACTCATTTGTTGCAGGATTTGTTGCAGCAGAGTTATATGAAAGTTTGGGATAGAATAGATAACGTCTATGATGTAGAAGCCGCATTACCCTTGTTGAAAGTGATCGCCCGTAACTTGTTGGTAGATCTTATCCGCAAACGAATGAAAGAAGATGAAGCCTGGATGGAGAAAATGCAGACCGAGGCCGGGCAGTTGCTGATGCAACCTGAAACTGGCAGCAGAGAGCTCATGCAGGCACTGGATACAGCGATTGATCAATTGCCTGATAATTGTAGAAGTGTGTATTTATTGCATCGGGATGAAGGCTTGTCTTACCGGGAAATATCCCTACGTTTATCCATTTCCGTTAGTATGGTAGAGAAACATATGAGCAAGGCGATACGTTTGCTAAAACAGGAGCTGATTGTGAACGGGGATTTAGTATTGTTGCTGGTGGCTGTGAACAGGTTATTGTAGTTTTTTCTCGCAAAGCAGCAAAGAAGCAAAGCAGCAAAGGCTTGTGTTTTGTTGTTTATTCTTTTCCGTATTTTTAAAATAAAAAATGGAACCCTGGATTGAACATCCGACGATATTAAAAGGCAGGGAAATAGACCTGCTGCCGCTGGAAAAAGATCATTTTGAAGCGCTCTATCAGGCAGCAGTTGATAGGCGGCTATGGGAGCTGATTCCCACCAATTGTGCTGATCCCGAAATATTTAAGAAAACCTATACTGCGGCGTTAGAGGGCCGGGAAAAGGGCACCCAGTATCCTTTTATCATTTATCATAAAGCCACTAATAGCATTATCGGGTCTACCAGGTATTTTGAGATCTATCCGGCAGATAAGAAACTGGAAATTGGTTGGAGCTGGATCATTACCAAATATTGGGGCACTTGTATCAATCTCGAATGTAAACTCCTGATGCTAACCCATTGTTTCGAAGTGTTAAAGGCCAGGCGTGTTCAGTTGAAAACAGATGAAAACAACTGGCGGTCGAGGAAAGCGATTGAAAAGATAGGCGGATACTTTGAAGGCGTTTTAAGAAAAGACAAAATCAAAGCAGATGGCACTTCCAGGAGTGCGGCGTATTACAGCATATTGGATGATGAATACCCAGCTGCTAAAGAGAAGATATTGGCTCAACTAGCCCAGATCGACAAAAGATAAGAGGTTGTCTCAAAAATAATTCCTAACAAACAACAAAGCACAAGCCTTTGCTGCTTTGCCCCTTTGCTGCTTTGCGCGAAAAAATCCGCACAGCGCCGAAGGCGCATTTTGAGACAACCCCATTTAATCAGATTACAAGCTTACGCCGCGTTTCCAAGGAATGAAATCATCCTGGTGGAGCAGTTCCGCTTTCGTATATACTTCACCGCTAGCAGACTGGATCACATATTCCAGGATCTGTTCGCCCATTTCCGCGATAGAGTGTTGACCGCTGATGATAGAACCGGTATCGATATCGATAATATCCGGCATGCGGGTAGCCAGTTTGGTGTTGGTAGCCAGTTTCACTACAGGAGCGATCGGGTTGCCGGTAGGCGTACCCAGACCAGTCGTAAACAGCACGATATTAGCACCGGAGCCCACTTCCGCAGAAGTAGATTCCACATCGTTTCCTGGAGTGCAGAGCAGGTTCAGACCTGGCTTGGTGACATACTCTGTATAGTCTAGTACATCTGTAACAGGAGAGGTACCACCTTTTTTAGCAGCACCAGCGGATTTGATAGCATCCGTGATGAGGCCGTCCTTGATGTTTCCTGGAGAAGGATTCATGTAGAAACCGGAGCCTACAGACTGTGCTTGATTTTCATACGCACGCATGATGCGGATGAATTTCTCAGAAGTATTTTCTGTTGTACAACGGTTAATCAGTTCTTGTTCCACGCCGCATAATTCAGGGAATTCGGAGAGGATGGAAGTACCGCCGAGGGCCACCAGGAGGTCGGAAGTATGACCTACCGCAGGGTTAGCAGAGATACCGGAGAAACCATCGGAGCCGCCGCATTCCAGACCGATCACCAGTTTGGAGAGAGGAGCAGGCTGACGGTTTACCTTATTCGCTTCTACCAGCGCCAGGAAGGTATCTTTGATAGCAGCAGAGAGCATCGCGAATTCAGATGCGCTTTTCTGCTGTTCGTATACCAGTAATGGTTTGTTGAAGTTTGGATTTAATTTTTTCAGTGATTCCTGCAGGATACTTACCTGTGCGTGTTGACAGCCGAGGCTGAGGATAGTGGCGCCTGCCACATTCGGATGGTGGATATAACCTGCCAGGAGGGCGCAAAGCGCATCGGAGTCCTGACGGGTACCGCCGCAACCGCCTTCATGTGTGAGGAATTTAATCCCGTTGATATTAGGGAATACGGTATGGTGTTTAGCGGTTTCACCTGCTTTGCCTGCCTCATAATTTTTGATGGCATCGATGTCACCTTTTTTATAGAGAGACACGAGGTCCGTTACCTGCTCGTTGTACACTTCAGCAGGAGCGAAGCCCAGGCCTTTTTCGAAGGCAGTTTTGATCACATTTACGTTTCTGTTTTCACAGAATACCAGTGGTATTACCAGCCAGTAGTTGCGGGTGCCCACTTGTCCGTCTGCGCGGTGGTATCCCATAAAAGTGCGGTCTTTCCATTTGGAAACATCTGGTGCTTGCCATTGTTGGCTGCCATCTTTCTCATGGAAGGCGTTTGCATCATGGATCACATTTTCAGTAGTCATCATTCCGCCCTGTTTGATGGTGGTAACCGCTTTGGCCACTAGTACGCCATACATGGTGATGGGATCTCCGCTCTGCACATCGTTTATGAGAAATTTATGTTTAGCAGGTGTGTTCTGCAGGAGTTCTATGTTGTGGCCGTTGAATGTAATCTTCGTTCCAGCCTGGAGGTCTTGTAATGCAACCAGCACGTTATCTGCTGGATGAATCTGTAGGTAACTGTTCATAAAGGCTAAAGTAGTAAATAGTGCTACCGGCTTGTAATACTATAATGTTAATCTCTGATAAAATTTTGACTTGTTATGAAATCCGCCGAAAGCATTTACAGCAGCAAGTTACAAATGAATCAGGAAATGATAAATAACAATTATGAGGGTTTAAATACCATCTGAAAAAATTTTATGCAAACGTTTGAATAAAGTATTACATTTAGATACTTTTTTAACACCACGTTTTGATAGGTGAACAATGAAACTTGGCGAGCGCATTTGAGTTGCTGCCCATTACAATCGTAAATAATAGCCCAATGAGGTTAAAGAATAATATATTCCACGTAATGTTGGTGGCTGGGATATGCGTTGCCGTACCGGTAACAGCGCAGCAATCCACGCCCCGTAATTACCTTGAAAATGCCTGGAAACAGGCTGGCGGCGCGGCCGCTTTTAGTCAGACAGACAGTTGGAGACGCGAGCTGAAAGAGCAGATCGCTGCGCAGATGGAAGCCTTGCCTGCCACCGTGAAGCAGGGATTGATCGCCGATGCAGAGAAGGCCATGAAATTTGCCTGGCCAGCCCTTACAGCCGACTTATACCTCCAATACCGGGATAACGGTAACAGGAGCAACTTTGAAGCCGTACAGGGAGAGCGCCGGAGAGTGTTGGCAGCCCTGATTGCAGGGGAAATGGCCGAAAAGAAAGGTCGCTTTATTCCACAGATAGGCAATGGCCTCTGGCTGATATTGGAAGAAAGCACCTGGGTATTACCTGCCCATGTTGGCGTACAGAAAATGGGCGCGAATCTTCCTGATCCAGCAGAAGAAATAATAGACTTAGTAGCTGGGGAGACAGCCGTCACACTGGGCTGGACACAGTTTCTCTTACGTGAGGAGCTGGATAAATTCTCTGTCATGATCAATAAAAGAATTGATTATGAACTGGATCGCCGTATTTATACCCCTTATCTCCAGCGCAACGATTACTGGTGGATGGGCTTTAAAGGTGGTACTGTGAATAACTGGAATATCTGGGTCAATACCAATATCATGAAAACGGCGTTGCTCAACCTTGATGATGCTGCCAAACGTGGCGCCATCATAGAAAAGAGCGTACGTAGCTCCGATAACTTTGTCAATGCCTACGGTGCGGATGGAGGTTGTGATGAAGGTCCTTCCTACTGGGGCCATGCCGGTGGTAAATTGATAGAACTGCTGGATAATCTCAACAGCGCCTCCCATCAAAAGTTGGACTTCAGTAAGAATGATCTGATGCATGCCATAGGTGCTTACATTTATAAGATGCATGTGGATAACGATCGCTTTGTGAATTTCGCAGATGCTTCCGCCCGTAGTGTACCGCCGCCGCATGATGTGTACATGTACGGAAAAATGTACAACGATACCCTCCTGAGCCGCTTCGGCGCCTATCTGTACCGAATTGAACATCCGGATATGCAGATACAAAAAAGCAGCACCATTGCCAATTTCGTATATGAGCTACTGTTAGCCGGCGAAATGCGTAAAACCGTTGCAGCGGCTCCTTATACAGATGTAAACTGGTTGCCTGATCTGCAAGTGTTGTCGCTGCGTGCCCGCAAAGGCTCGCCTAAAGGCATGTTCTTCGCAGCACAAGGTGGACATAACGCCGAAAGCCACAACCACAACGATGTAGGCAATTTCGTGCTGTACTTAGATGGACAGCCAGCTATCATTGATGTAGGCGTAGGTACCTATACAAAACAAACCTTCAGTAAAGACAGGTATAAACTGTGGTATATGCAATCGCAGTGGCATAACTGTCCTACTATTAATGGCGTGATGCAACAGGATGGCAGGAGTTTCCGCGCCAGCAATGTACAGTTTACCCGTGGTAAGGATGGTAGCTCGCTGGGAATGGATATTGCCACTGCTTATCCAGCTACCGCAGGCGTTATATCCTGGAAACGTAATTTCAATTTCGCGCCACAACAGCAACAATTGAAGATTTCAGAAGATTATGAACTGAAAGAATGGAAAGAGCCTTTCCGTATACATTTCATGACAGCTTTAGTAGCAGATGTTTCTAAACCTGGTAAAGTGGTATTGAAAGCGACAGCAGGCAATCTCGTCATGACTTACGATCCTGCGCTATTCACGGTTCAAACAGAAACACAACCGATAGACGATCCTCGTTTATCTAACGTATGGGGCAATGGCGTAACGCGTATCAGTCTTGTGCCGAAACAACAAAAACTGAAAGGCAGTCATACCCTTACCTTCCGAATGGAATAACGATTTAGCAACATTGGGAACAATGTCGAGATATATTTTTTAAGCATTTTAAATTCAGTGCAGGCAAGCATTTACAGTGAACAGTAAAAAATAGGGCTTGGATTATTGCAAACGTTTGCATTAAATTAGAGTCTTGGTAGGCCGGCATTTGGTAACAACCAATAAAAATATACAGTTTTGGAAAGAAGAGATTTTATCAGGATGGCCCCGCTTGCCGGAATTGCAGGAATGGTAGCACCAGGAGCAGCAGTAGCTGCTGCTGCAAAGACAGGAGAAAATGTGCATACCGCTGCCGGTTTAACAGATCGGGAATACCAGGTGCAGTTGTTGCAGCGCATCGCTAATCCCATTGTGGATAACATGGCGAAAGGCACGCTGAAAAAGAACTTGCCGAAAGAGAAAGGTCCGGGTTATGGACTGGGACTGGAAAAAGTGACTTACCTGGAAGCATTTGGTAGATGTATCTCCGGATTAGCCCCATGGCTGGCCTTACCGGACGATGCTACAGCAGAAGGTAAACAACGCAAGAAAGTAAGAGAACAGGTTTTACAGGGCATAGTGAATGGCGTGAATCCCGCGTCTCCCGACTATCTAAACTTTCGTTCTGAAAGTCAGCCCTTGGTAGATGCCGCTTACTTATGCCAAACGTTTATGCGTGCGCCAGAAGCCCTCTGGAAGCCGCTGGACAACACTACTAAAAAGAATATCGTGACGGAGCTGAAAGAGCTGCGTCGTATCAGACCTGCATATAATAACTGGTTGCTGTTTGCCGGCATGGTAGAGGCTTTCCTGCTGTCTATCCATGAAGAATACGAGCCACTGAGAACCATGGTGGCCACTCAGAAAATGAAAGAGTGGTATGCCGGCGATGGTTTCTACAGCGATGGCCCGCAGTTCTCTTTGGATTATTATAATGGTTATGTGATTCATCCTATGTTGACAGACATGCTGCGCGTATTGGTGGACAACAACCAAGGTTCTAAAGCGGATTATGACCAAGCGATGAAACGTATGCAGCGTTATGCAGAATTGCAAGAACGTATGATTGCGCCTGATGGCACTTATCCGGCAGTGGGTAGGTCTATGACTTATCGTACTGCGGCTTTCCAGCCATTGGCACAATTGGCGTTGATGCATCAGTTGCCGGAAGGCATTGTGCCTGCGCAGGTACGTTGTGCGCTGACAGCCGTGATGAAACGCATCTTTGAAATGGAAGGCACCTTCGATAAACAGGGATGGCTGCAGTTAGGTATCTGCGGACATCAACCGGAAGTGGCGGATGTGTATACTTCTACTGGCAGTCTCTACATCTGTACCAACGGATTTCTGGCACTTGGTCTTCCTGCGGAAGATCCGTTCTGGAGTGCAGCTCCGGCAGAATGGACTGCACAAAAAGTATGGTCCGGTAAACCAATTAAAAAAGATTACCACGTTACGTATTAATCCAATAACTATTATTCGATAAAGCATTATGAGCAGTAAATATGAATCCCGTTATGCAAGTAGTCCTGCGGAAGTAAAGCAGATGAACACGGCACAACTGAGAGAGGCATTCCTGATAGAACGCGTATTTGAAGCAGACCAAATCAATTGGGTACATACCCATTACGATCGTTACCTGACTGGTGGCGCTATGCCTGTGAAAGGCGCGATGACACTGGATACCATTGATCTCCTGAAAGCAGAATATTTCCTGCAACGCAGAGAGCTGGGTATGATCAATGTGGGCGGCGATGGATTTGTAGAAGCAGACGGCGTGAAATACGATATTGCTTTCAAAGAAGCGTTGTACATTGGTAAAGGCACACAGAAAGTTACTTTCCATAGTAAAGATGCCGCTAATCCCGCGAAATTTTATCTCAATTCAACTCCTGCTCACCATACTTACCCTACAAAGAAAGTCTCTAAAAACGAGGCGGAAATTGTAACGCTGGGCGCTCTGGAAACTTCCAACCACCGTACTATCAACAAACTGTTGGTAAATTCTGTATTGGAAACTTGCCAACTGCAAATGGGTATGACAGAACTGAAACCTGGTAGCGTATGGAATACAATGCCAGCACATACACACGATAGAAGAATGGAAGTGTATTTCTATTTTGAAGTACCAGAAGCACAGAGTGTATGCCACTTTATGGGACAGCCGCAAGAAACCAGACATATCTGGATGCAGAACGAACAGGCGATTATTTCTCCGCCATGGTCTGTTCACTCCGGCGCTGGTACCAGCAATTATACCTTCATCTGGGGTATGGCGGGTGAGAACCTGGACTACGGTGATATGGATCACTGCAAGATCAACGAGCTACGTTAGTAACTGATAATATCTGTCATCATGATGAAAAATATACTGAAGGCAAGTCTCGCAGGACTTGCCCTATTCCACGCATCCGGCGTTATGGCGCGCCCGGTGGGCGACTCCTCTCTGTCGGCCCCGGCGGTTATTTCCCAGATGGAAAAAGTAGGTACCTGGCAATGGAAAAATATTGATTCCAAGGGCTGGGCGAATAGTCAAACAGACTGGACAAACGGTGCGATGTATGCCGGTATGTTCAAACTGGCACAGGTATCTGAAAATCCTTACTACATCGAGCGTTTGCTGAAAGTAGGCGCTGATAACAACTGGAATACCGGTCCGCATAGATTTTTTGCAGATGATTATTGTATAGGACAGACCTATTCCCAACTATTTAATGTATATAAAAATCCAGTGATGATTGAGCGCTGGCGCAAGCTGGCCGACAGCATCGTGGCTGCGCCTCATTCGGAATCGCTGGAATGGGAGAAAGGCATTCACTTCCGCGAATGGGCATGGTGTGATGCGCTCTTCATGGGCCCTCCAGCCCTGGCTTATCTTTCCACTGTTACCGGCGATGCCCGTTACCTGGAAACAGCCGATAAACTCTGGTGGAAATCCACCGATTTCCTTTACAGCAAACAAGATAGCCTGTATTATCGCGATGCCCGCTACTTCAGCCAGAAAGAACAAAATGGCGCACGAGTATTTTGGAGTCGTGGTAACGGATGGGTAATGGGCGGCCTGGTACGTATGCTCGACAATATGCCAGCCAACTATGCCAACAGAGCGAAGTTCATAGCACTGTATAAAGAGATGGCTTATAAAGTAGCCGCTTTGCAAACCAATGATGGCACCTGGCATGCGAGTTTGCTCGATCCAGAAACCTATCCTTCCAAAGAAACTAGTGGTACCGGATTCTACGTATATGCGTTGACGTGGGGTGTTAACAATGGCATCTTGCCGGCGAAACAATTCATGCCAGTGATTCGTAAAGGTTGGGAAGCGCTGGTGGGCTGCGTGCAGCCGAATGGAAAGCTGGGCTTTGTGCAAGTAATTGCTGCTGCACCAGGAAAAGCCACTGCCGATGATACAGATGTATATGGTGTAGGCGCCTTTCTGCTGGCGGGTTCTGAGCTGATAAAATACGATGTTCGTTTGCAGAATCCTAAGACAATCGAACTGACGAATACCATTGGCGTAGATCGTCAAGGGGAGATAGTAGAGGTAGACATGGCCACACTGGCCAAAGCTGGCACTACTAAGAAAGAATTTAAAATTGTAAATGCAGTAAATGGTAAAGAGATACCATACCAACTGATTTATAACGGTGAAAAAGCGCCACAGTCGATACTGCTGCAAATCAACGCCGCTCCTGGCGCTACTGTCATTGCAGTTGTGAAAGAGGGCGCGCCTGCTCCTGTGAAAGCAAGAGCGTATGGTCGTTATGTACCTGAGCGTAAAGACGACTATGCCTGGGAAAATGATCGCATGGCATATCGCATGTATGGCGCAGCGTTGGAGCAAACACCAAAAGAGATGGCGTACGGCATCGATGTATGGGCAAAAAGAACAGAAGAGCTAGTTATCAACGAATGGTACAAAACCGATAATTATCACCATGATAATGGCCAGGGGCTGGACTTCTACAGCGTTGGCCTGACACTCGGCGCAGGTGATAATGCTCCTTACGGAAAAGATACCATCTACTATCCTAATAATTATCGTAAGTATAAAACGCTGGACAATGGTCCGCTGCGCACCTCATTCGCGCTTTCCTATGAAACATGGAATGCTGGCGGCGTACCGGTGACTGTTACTAAAACAGTTAGTCTGGATGCAGGTTCTCAGTTGAACCGCTACTCTTACCAATATAATTTCAAAGGAAATGCATTGCCAGTAGTTACTGGTATCGTAAAACGTAAAGACCCAGGCACTATTCTCCTGGACGAGAAAACCGGTGTAATGGGCTATTGGGAGCCACAGCATGGAGAAGATGGCACCATGGGATTAGGGGCAGTGTTCCCTGAAGCGAAAGCAGGCATGAAAACAGATGCCGTACATCTGTTGACACCGGGAGTAGCCACCGCCAATGCACCGTATGTATACTATGCAGGAGCAGCTTGGAGTAAAGGCGGTAGAATTGCCTCTTCAGAAGAGTGGTTCAAGTATCTTGAAAACTTTGCTGCCCGCGTACAAAATAAAATTGCAGTAACTATTCAGTCTTACCCTTCAAATCAGAAATAATGTTTGAACTAAACGGAAAAGTGGCCCTGGTAACGGGTTGTAAAAGAGGTATAGGAAAAGCGATGGCGGTAGCCCTGGCAAAGGCCGGCGCAGATATCATTGGCGTATCCGCATCCCTGGAACTGAGTGGAAGTGAAGTGGAGCAGGAAGTGACCGCATTGGGTAGGAAATTCAGTGCCTATCAGTGTGATTTTGCAGACAGAGAGGCCCTGTATACCTTCATCCGTCAGGTACAGAAAGATCATCCAGTTATTGATATCCTGGTGAATAATGCCGGCACCATTATGCGTAAGCCAGCAGCAGAGCATCCGGATGAATTCTGGGATAATGTGATTAATACCAATTTGAACGCCCAGTTCATTATTACCCGTGAAATTGGTAAGACCATGATTGCCAAAGGCAGTGGAAAAGTTATCTTTACAGCCTCCTTGCTGACCTTCCAGGGCGGTATCAACGTACCTGGATATGCAGCTAGCAAGGGAGCAGTAGGCTCTCTGGTGAAAGCATTCGCCAATGAGTGGGCTTCCAAAGGAGTAAATGTTAATGCCATTGCCCCAGGGTATATTGCCACAGACAATACCGCCGCCCTGCGTGCAGATCAGCAGCGCAGCACCTCTATCCTGGAACGTATCCCAGCAGGTCGCTGGGGAGAACCCGAGGATTTCGCAGGTCCTGTTGTATTCCTTGCTTCCAAAGCAGCAGATTATGTACACGGTACTATCCTGACGGTTGATGGTGGCTGGATGGGAAGATAAAGAGCGATAAATCATTGCAGGAAAAAGCATATAAATTCCATGAGTAAACGTACAGAAAAGACGATCGTCGATATAGCGGAAGAACTGCAGTTGTCAGTATCCACAGTATCCAGAGCACTGAACGATCATCCTAATATCAGCGCAAAGACGAAAGAACGTGTGAAGAAAACAGCGCGAAAGTTAGGCTACAGACCCAATGCCCTCGCGGCAGGTTTGCGCAATAATAAGAGCAAGACCATCGGTTTGATCGTCCCGAGAATTTCTATGTTTTTTCCTGCAACGATCAGCACTATCATCCAAAATAAATTACAAGAATTTGGCTATAACCTGATCATCTGTCAGTCGAACGATTCTTATGAACAGGAAGTAGCTTTAGTAAATACCTTGTATTCTGCTAGGGTAGACGGATTGGTGGTATCTACCACCCTGTATACCTCAGATTTTTCTCACTTTGATATCTTCCGCGACAACAATATTCCATTGGTGTTTTTTGATCGCGTACCAAAGGATTATAACGTGAAGGTGATTAAGGGAGACGACTACCGCGGCGGATATATTGGCACTACTCATTTAATTGAGAAGGGTTGTAAGGATATTGTGCATATCTCCGGACCGCTCACATGCTGTCTTTACAGTGATCGAGTGGCTGGTTATAAAAGTGCCTTACAGGAATTCAAGTTGCCATTTAAGAAATCGCGTGTGTTCTTCCAGGAACTGACCAAAGAAAATGCTTGGCAGACCTGTGAAAAGATATTCAGCCAGAAGCCATACCCAGATGGGATTTTTGCCTCTAACGATACCACGGCTATCACTATCTCGGAATATTGCCGTAGCATCAATTTGCGTGTACCCGAGGATGTGAAGATTGTAGGCTATTCCAATGACCCGCGTACCGAAATCGTATCGCCACCGGTGTCTTCCATTGATCAGTTTCCTGGTATGATGGGAGAGCGAGTAGTAGCGGTATTGATGGAATTAATCAACGGCCGTCAGACAGTTGGTACGCGCTATTCACAGGAAATTATTCCTATTCAGTTGATAGAAAGACAATCTAGCGCCGGAAAAGTGAAAGTAGGCAAGAAGAAATTATCGTTGTCATAACTCAGACGCATATACGAAATCATGAAAAGAAAACTGATTATTCCATTATTGCTTTCTGCACTCTCTTTGCAAACGTTTGCACAAGTGGGTAAGGCCAACAAAGCATTGTTGAAGAAAGCAGACGAAACATTGCAGTTCGCAGCACGTCAGTATAAACTGATGGCAGCACATGTACCTGATTCTGTACTACCAAGAACTACCAACACACAAAACGGTTCCTTGATGACCTCTGGCAGTGGCTGGTGGACATCTGGATTTTATCCTGGCACCAACTGGTACCTGTTCGAGTACACCAAAGATCCGGCATTCAAGGCCGAAGCCCTGAAACGCATGGCGCTGGTGGAAAAAGAGAAGAATAACACCCGCACGCACGACCTGGGCTTCATGATGTATTGCCCATTCGGAAATGCTTACCGTATTACTAAAGATCCTGCTTATAAAGCGGTGCTGCTCACCAGTGCCTCTTCATTATCTACTCGTTTCAACCCGACTGTAGGTTGCATCAAATCTTGGGACCATGGTACCTGGAAATATCCTGTGATCATCGATAACATGATGAACCTGGAATTACTGACCTGGGCTACCAAAATCAGTGGCGATAAGAAGTTTGCCCAAATCGCCAAAACGCATGCTAATACCACTATTAAGCATCATTTCCGCCCGGATTACAGCTCTTACCATGTAATCGACTATGATCCGGCAACAGGCGCTGTATTGCAGAAAAAGACCCACCAGGGTTATGCAGACAGCTCTGCATGGTCTCGCGGACAAGCATGGGGGCTGTATGGCTATACGATGATGTATCGTGAAACCAAGGATAAAAATTACTTGGAGCAAGCACGTCACATCGCAGCGTATATCCTGCATAACCCAAACATGCCGGAAGACCTGGTTCCATATTGGGACTACAATGCTCCGAATATTCCAAATGCGCTGCGTGATGTATCGGCTGCTGCTGTAGCGGCTTCCGCACTGTTGGAACTGAGCAAGTACACCGATAAAGCCACTGGCAACCGCTACTGGGCCGCAGCAGAAAAAATGCTGACCAGTCTTTGTAGTCCTGCTTACCTGGCTAAAGAAGGTGAAAACAATGACTTCATCCTGATGCATAGTGTAGGGTCGCTCCCTCATAACTCGGAGGTGGATGTACCACTGACCTATGCGGATTACTATTTTGTTGAGGCGCTGTTGCGCTACAAACAATGGGCTAAATAATATCTTAAAGGTAACGGGGTGATGGTTTTCCATCACCCTTTTTTTGCATCAATCTTTTGAACATGGACAGAAGAATATTTCTGAAATCAGTTCCCCTAGCGGGTTTGGCAGGAGCTGCCGGTACAGATAAAGGAATCCTGAAAGAAATTGCAGCTAGTACTGCCAAACCAATCTCCGACAGAGATTATCATACCGATTTACTTTATCGTATATCCTCTCCCGTTATACAGCATTTGAGTGAAGGGAAACTGAAAGCCATGATGCCGCGGGAAGTTGCTCCAAAATATATGAAGCCGGTGGATAAAGTCACTTACCTGGAAGCATTCGGGCGTACCTTATCCGGCACTGCTCCCTGGCTGGAACTGGGGGCGGACAACAGTGCAGAAGGGCGCCTGCGTGGAAAACTCGGCGATGCAGCACGACAGGCCATGGAGATGGCATGTGATCCCGCCTCTCCGGATTATATGAACTTTACCGGCAAATTTGATCCGCAGCCATTGGTAGACGGTGCGTTTCTCGCATTAGGGTTATTGCGCGCGCCGCAACAGTTGTGGGGAAAACTAAAACCCGTTGTGCAGCAACAAGTAATCACCGCCCTGAAGCAACTACGGAGTATCAAAGCATTCACTAATAACTGGGTATTGTTTTCCGCTACCATTGAAGCCGCATTGTTGCAATTTGATGCAGGCTGGGAGCGTCAACCGGTAGATTTCGCGATACAGAAAATAATGGAGTGGTATAAGGGAGATAGTATGTATGGAGACGGCCAGTCCTTTCACTACGATTATTACAATGCGTTTGTCATTCATCCCATGTTGGTACAGGTCCTGAAAGTATTGGCCGACAAAGGTGAGGGAAGTAAGGAACAATATGAATTGGCACTGAAGCGGATGCAGCGTTATGGTATTATCCAGGAACGCCAGATTTCTCCTGAAGGGACCTTTCCGGTAGTAGGGCGTTCTATGGCGTACCGTAGTGGAGCTTTGCAGCCACTGTCCCAATTGGCTTTGGAGAATCATTTGCCCGCCGAGCTCTCACCTGCACAGGTGCGTTGTGCCCTAACAGCCATGCATAAACGTATTTTCAGTAATCCGGAGAATTTTGATAAAGATAACTGGTTACGCATTGGGTTCTGTGGTCATCAACCGGAAATTGCGGATGGTTATATATCTACAGGTAGCTTATACCTGTGTACCAATAGCTTCCTGCATTTGGGGCTTTCGCCAGATCATGTACTATGGACAGCACCTGCTGCTGATTGGACGGCAAAACTGGCCTACAGCGGTGCAAAAGTACCGCGGGATCATGCCATTGATTTCTAATTCTATTACCGTTACTGCTGTAATAGCTCCGTTCAGCACGAAATAATTCCGCTCACCAAATAATTTTTTAGCCATCTATCATGTGTAAAACGGTGTAAATCATGGTTTTGGAATAATGCTGAATGGAGTTTTTAAAATAACACTGAAACGGCTGTTTGAAAATGAAATATTTTATTATTTTTATCAAAGCCTACAATTTGTAGAAAAATTTTTAAAAATGCTTATTGAGATATTGGGAACAACGCCACTTTTTTAGAGTTTTCCAATAGAAATATAAAGACCAAAATCTGATTTTAAACCAATTTTTATTAATACCGGAAATACATTTTTTGCTTGGGAAAACTGAGGGAGGGAATCCTTTCCTGACTTGTATTGTGCACGTGCCTTGAGAGTAAATGTCGTCTACAACTGATTATTCACCACTAAATTTAGTAACCATCAACTAAACGCGCCATTAACAACGATAATTATAATAGCTAGCAGGAGGAAATATATACCAAGACAGGTATTATTCATTGCAATTATTTATTCAACCAAAATCTGAACTTCATGAGGAGATTATTACTCGTGGTAGCCAGTATATTATTACTGGCCTCTTCCCTCTTGGCTCAAAACCCCCGTACTGTAGCAGGACGTGTCGCAGATGAAACCGGAGCAGTACTCCAGGGAGTGACCGTTAGTTTTCCCGGTGGAAAAACCGGTACTGTAACCAATGCCAAAGGGGAGTTTTCCCTTAACGTGCCTGCAGGCACGAAACAATTACGTATCTCAATGGTGGGATATGAAACCAAACTGGTGGCTATCACCGGCGACAATCTTCAAGTTACATTAGGGCTCGATGCCAAGTCTATCTCTGAAGTGGTAGTCGTAGGTTATGGTACCCAGCGTAAGACAGAAGTGACTGGTAACATCAGTTCTATCAAAGGTGGTGCTGTCGCTGAAATGCCTATTCAAAGCTTTGAAGCTGGCTTGGGTGGCCGTGCTACCGGCGTACAAATTTCTGTACCTAACGGTGTGGTAAACAACCCGCCTGTATTCCGTATCAGAGGTGTTAACTCACTTTCTCTGAGTGCTTATCCACTGATTATCATTGATGGTGTTCCCACCTTTACAGGTGACCAGGGTGCTACCAACGCGCCACTGAACCCACTTGCCAGTGTTAATCCTGCGGATATTCAATCTATCGAAATTGCTAAAGACGCTGCTGCCACTGCGATCTATGGTAGCCGCGCTGCCAATGGTGTAGTATTCATCACTACCAAAAAAGGTAAACAAGGAAAAGCTAAATTCAATTACGATGGCTGGGTAGGTTGGACCAACCCCACCCGTTTGCCAAAACTGCTCAATGCAAAAGAATACATTGAGATCAAAAATGAAGGTATTCTGAATAGAAACCCTTCTGCCACAAACCTATATGTGCCTAATACCGATGCCAACGGTAACATGATTGACACAAAATGGTACGATGTTGTTTATCGTCACAACGCCTTCTCTCAGAGCCATAGCTTCAATGCTTCCGGCGGTACTGAAAACACCAGCTACTATTTATCCGGCGGTTATACCAGACAAGAAGGTATTCTTCGCCGCAATGATTTTGGCCGTAAAAACATGCTCGTTAATGTGGATCAGAAAGTAGGTAAGATCTTATCTATCGGTACCAAACTTTCCTACAGTAATGAAGAGAGTTTGATCTCTGGTTCATCTGGCTCACTGGAAGGGGAAGCGTTTAGCTCCGGAGGCTTGGCCCGTCTGGCTTTCCTGACTTCACCGATCACGCCAGCCTATAAAAATGACGGTACTTACAACGTTACATCGAGTGGTACTATCAGCGGTATCAACAACTCTAACTCAGTAGGTATCTACAACCCGAAAGTATTGTTGGATCTGGATCATTCCAATACAGAATCCAATCACCTCCAAGGTTCCGTATATGCGCAACTGAAACCTTTTGAGTGGATGACCCTGAGAACTGTTTACGGTATCGACTATATGTTAATGAACAACGATATCTATCGTAACAATATCAGTGGTGATGGCGCCTCTCCCAAAGGGGATGCATTCAGCATCTATACGCAACTGAAAAGATGGGTATGGACCAACACCATGCAATTGGATAAAACCTTTGGTGATCACAACTTCAACCTGTTAGCAGGTCTGGAGCAACAGCGTGATACCCGTCAACGTTATGGCCTGGAAAGACAATTCCAATCCGATAACTATTTCAATAATACAGCAGGTGGATGGTTGATAGACCTCTCTTCGGGCTTGCTGCGCAGAGAAAACTACTTGGTATCTGGATTTAGCCGTCTGAACTATAACTACAAAGAGAAATATTTCCTGAGTGGTAATATCCGTCAGGATCAATACTCCGCGTTGGCGCCAGGACATAAGAAAGGTGTGTTCTTCGGCTTCTCTGGAGGATGGGAAGTGTCCAAAGAGAAATTCTTTGAGGAAGGTTCTCTGGGTAAAATCTTCAGCAACTTCAAACTGAGAGGAAGTTATGGTAAAGTGGGTAATATGTCAGGATTGGGAGATTACGACTTCATGTTCCTGTACCACCCATTGTTGTATGGTGGTAACAACGCAATGTATTTCAACCAGAGCGGTAACAGAGATCTGGGTTGGGAACAGAGTAAGAAAACAGATGTGGGGATTAACTTCGGTATCCTGAAAAACAGAGTGAACTTCGAATTCGCTTATTATTACAATAACATAGATGGTTTGATCCTCTATCTGACACATGCCCCGTCAGCAGGTTTGCCTTCTAACATTCCTGCGAACGTGGGTTCTATGTTCAACAGGGGGCTGGAAGCATCTGTAAACGCCACTGTACTGGATAAAGGCGCATTTAGCTGGAACTCTAGTTTCAACTTCACCTACAATAAAAACCAGATCACCTCACTCATTGATGGTATCACAGAAATTCCAATGACCACCAGTGGCCTGGAACAGACCTCCATTAACAAAGTAGGTTATCCAGTAGGTATGATTTACTGCGTACCTGCGGGTGGTGTAGATCCTGCTACCGGTAGACGTATTCTCTACAATCCTGCTGGCGAAGCAGAAATTTACAATCCTATCAATGGCGCCTATACGTACCTGGATGGTAAACCTGCACAATCCCTCGGTGCTAAGACTGCACAGCCTTATGCCAACACCAATCCTCGGTTCCTGGGCGGTTTTGAAAACACCTTCCGTTATAAAGGATTTGAACTGAATATTATGTTGACTTATCAGGCTGGCTTCTCTGTATACTATGGTTCCAATGCCGGTTTGAGAGACCAACGTTATTGGAATAACAGTACGGATGTGTTGAGAAGATGGAAGAAACCAGGGGATGTTACCGATATCCCTCAGTTGATTAATGGTGATAACGTATCTAACGGTTCCGCCTATGCGATTTCCACCAACGTATTCAAAGGTGATTTCGTGAAACTGCGTACCATTGGTCTGAGCTACAATCTTCCTTCCCAGGTTACCAAACTGGCACATATCAGCGGCGCCAGAGTATACGCGCAAGGTCAGAACCTGGCTATCTGGACCAAATATCCAGGACCAGATCCGGAAGTATCCTCCAATGGTAACAATCCATCCGGTCAGGGTATTGACCGTAACACACTGGCCAATGGTCGTACTGTTACTGTGGGCGTAAATATTAACTTCTAAACCGAATGAAGATGAAAAAAATCAGCGTATATACATTACTGTTAGCGATGGGGATTTCTGCCGGTTGTCAGAAGAGTCTGTTGAATCCGCTCCCAGCTTCAGATATGCCCGACTATATCGTATTTGACAATGCTGATCGTATTGCCAGCCAGTTGAATGGTATGTACACCGTGATGAAAAACGGTAAGTTCCTGGGTGGAAAATTCCAGATCGCCAATGAAGTGAGGGGAGAAGATTATAACAATGAATTATCCAATAACGTTACCTTACAAGCTACCTGGAAACGCATTGTAGGTAATGAAGTACAGGAAGTGAAAGAAATCTGGAGCCAGGCTTATTTCACGATCAACAATGCCAACCTATTTATGGATGGCATGAAAGCTAAAGGCACCAAAGTAGTAGGTGATTCCTTGTCTAAAATTTATATTGGAGAAGCAAAGTTTGTTAGAGCATTGTCTTACTTCTGTTTGCAGCAGTTATATGCACGTCCTTACTGGGATGGCAATGGCGCAAAACCAGGAATGATCCTTTATACACAAGGTCATACAGAGAGAGGCAATTATAACAAAGCAAGAAACACGACTGCTGAAGTATATGCACAGATCCTGCAGGATCTGAACGATGCAGAAGCTGCGCTGCCTAAAACAGCGCCAGGAACGGCTGCTGGTACCACGCATGCCAACTGGTATTCTGTGATTGCCTTGAAAACAAGGGTATACCTGTATATGGGGCAATACGCGAACGTGTTGACAGAAGCAGCGAAAATTGTAAGTGCTACGGCACCTTTCGTATCTCCTGGAGGACATGCACTGGTGGCGGATATCAATAAAGTGTATTCCGCGCCTTACACTTCTGTGGAATCTATGTTCTCATTGCCGTTTACAGGTACTTCCGGAGACTATCCAGGTACACAAACGCAACTGGGTTACTACTTTACGCCAAAGTCGCTGCCATTGCAGGGTAACGGAGAGTATTCGCTCTTATCTACTGGTATCATCTCTGATTCCAGTTGGAAATCTACCACCGATGCCAGAAGGAAACTGTTAACTAAAGTAGGTTCCAAATACTACATGACTAAGTTCGCAGGACCTCCTCCATTCACCGACTGGGCGCCGATTATCCGGTATGCAGAAGTACTGTTGAACTATGCGGAAGCAAAAGTACGTGTATCCAACAGCGTAGATGCAGGAGCCATCGCATTACTGAATGCAGTACGTCAGCGTAGCGATGCTACTGTAACCTTTGCTGTGACCGACTTTGCTTCACCGCAAGCATTAATTGATCAAATTCTGAAAGAAAAACATATTGAATTACTCGGAGAAGGATTCAGGAGTATGGAAGTAACGAGGACTGGCGCCACATTCGCTGCCAGAGCCACTTATGTGGCAGTGCCTCCAACCGCTTCCAACTACATCTGGCCTATATCTTCCGATGAGCTGGTGTACAACAAACTTTGTGTGGATAACCAGTAGCAACTTTGTTTCCTCTTTGTAGCGGCGTGGCATTTTCCAATGCTGGTCTTATCATAAGCAATAATGGAGTCCCTCTCTTCCCAAGGGAGGGACATTCATTTTTTCATACAACGCTTACAGGCACGGTAGCCCATCGATAAGGCCTCGTCTTCCGAAACAAAAAATACGCGGTTAACAGTTTTCATTCTTTTTCCCGAACTACATTGCAGGGTCCCATAAATTTTTAGTTTACGATTCCCCCCGAAACGTATTTCACCTTTCTTTATAGCCGCCAGCAAGGCTTTGCTGCGGGCAAAGGTAGTAGCGCCTAATTGTTCGTGATAAATCATGGTCTTATTGCTCGGTGTGTGTATTAGCCGCTTCCCATCCCAACATAGCGGATTTCCTGACATCACCCCAATGATACTGACCCGTTTCGCCGGTGGCTTTGATCACACGATGGCAAGGAATCAGGAAGGCTACTGGATTACTACCCACCGCAGAACCAACAGCCCTAGCTGCTTTGGGGTGTTGGATCTTTTCAGCAAGTTGAGAATAAGTAGTGATATTACCCATGGGCACTTTCAACAATGCCTCCCATACTTTAATCTGGAAAGGAGTGGCTTTCAGATGCAATTTGATTTCAGATAATCGGGACCAATCATGCGTAAAAATAAACAATGCATTCTGTTGCATCATATCCGTCATTTGGCGAAAAGTGGCTGCAGGAAAGAGCGCATGGAGTTCTGCCAACGCTGCGGTTTCATCATCCGCAAAGGCCATATAGCAGATACCTTTGGCGGTACTGGCAACAATCATATTACCGAAAGGACTTTCCGCAAAACTGTAATTGATATGGAGGGCTTTACCACCGTTTTTGAATTCTCCTGGCGTCATGCTTTCGATGTTCACGAAGAGGTCGTGCAGCCGACTAGGGCCAGACAGGCCCGCTTCGAAGGCCGCATCCATGATGGAAGTATCTGGCTGTCGAAGCATAGATTTCGCGTAGTCCAGCGTGAGATATTGTAGGAATTTTTTGGGAGACACGCCTGCCCATTCTGCAAATACCCTTTGAAAATGGAAGGGGCTTAAATGTGCAGCAGCAGCTATTTTTTCCAGATCCGGTTGTTCCCGGAAATGGTCTTTTATGTACTGAATGGCCGTGGCCACTTTTTCGTAATTGTTCATATCTACTGTTTTATACAAAATTACCACCAGTAAAGGGAGGAGAAAACCCGGAACTTGCGCTTTTCATCTATATAATATTTCCGGATATGAGATTTTTTTGTAGATTTCCGAAGATAAAGGAAGCAAATCACTAACTAAACCCATTGGAATGAAAATTAACAAGAGCGTAGCTATTATTGCTGCCGCACTAATTACAGCAGGTTCGCTGTGCTCTCTCACACTGCCACCTAAGCAGGAGAAGCCAAAAAACCTCAAAGTACTCCCAAAAGATATTGGACACGAAGAACTGATAGTTGTTATGCGTGGCTTCAATACTTCACTGGGCGTAAAATGTAATTTCTGTCATGCGCCTTCCAAGGATGACGCCAAACACCTGGACTTCGCCAGCGATGACAATCCACACAAAGACGTTGCGCGAGATATGATGCGCATGGCCGACACCATCAACAAGCAATTCTTCAAAGGTAGTCAACAAATGACTGTTACCTGCTACACTTGTCACCACGGTAACAAGGAACCGTTAAGCCAACCATCTGACTCAGCAGCGAAACAAATCTCTGCTCCGCCACCACCACCCGCGAACAACAAGTAAAAAAACATTCAGCAGGCCTTCTTAAGGATGGCCTGCAGTTTTTAACATTCCAGATATCGGAAAAGATGTATCTTTGCTGCCGTCTTCTGAGAATAAAGCATTATATCCGAAAAACTTGCTCTCCTCATTGGTCATATTTACAGGAACACGTTCTGTAACTCATTCATAACAGACCAGATAAACTTTCAATTATTTTATAATAAGCGCATCCGGTCACCCCGAAGCATATACGACACCAGCCAGTAACCCGTTGGCAGCAGTGTAACAATACCGGGCTTAAAATACTAAACATGCAATTTGAGCAATTAGGGCTAATTGCGCCTATTTTAAAAGCAATCAAAGCCGAAGGCTATACAACCCCAACGCCGATTCAAGAGCAGTCAATTCCCATCGTATTAAAGGGTAAGGATTTATTAGGATGTGCCCAAACAGGCACCGGTAAAACCGCCGCTTTTGCCATTCCGATTCTTCAGCAATTACATAAAGAGGATGCACCCGCACAAGGATACAAGCATATACGTGCCCTCATCCTGACGCCTACACGCGAACTAGCCTCCCAGATTGGCGATAGCTTCAAAGCGTATGGCCGTCATACAGGACTGAAGCACGACGTGATTTTTGGTGGTGTGCCACAACATAAACAAGTCATCTCCCTACGTAATGGTACAGACATCCTGATTGCGACGCCTGGTCGTTTACTGGACTTAATGAACCAGGGATATGTTTATCTCAGTCACCTCGAAATATTTGTACTGGATGAAGCCGACCGTATGTTGGATATGGGCTTTATCAACGATATCAAAAAAGTGATCCAGGAATTGCCTTCAGAGCGTCAAACGCTTTTCTTCTCGGCCACCATGCCACCGAAGATTGCGCAGTTGGCTAATTCCATGTTATATAAGCCTGAAAAGGTAACTGTGACACCAGTTTCATCTACCGCAGAACGCGTAGAACAGGGCGTGTACTATATCCGTAAGAAAGATAAACAAGCCTTGTTAGAAATGATCCTGAAAAATAAGCAAATCGATCGCACCATTGTATTTACGCAAACAAAACATGGCGCAGACAGAATTGCTAAAAACTTGAAGAAACGTGGTATCAACGCAGATGCGCTGCATGGGGATAAGTCGCAGTCGGCTCGTGAGATTGCCCTTACCAGCTTCAAGAGCGGTCGCTTAAGGGTATTGGTAGCTACTGATATTGCGGCTAGAGGTATTGATGTGGATGCATTAGAACATGTGATCAACTATGATCTGCCGAATGTACCAGAAACCTATGTACATCGTATTGGTCGTACAGGTAGGGCGGGTGCTTCCGGTATTGCGCTCTCTTTCTGCGATACAGAAGAAAGGGATTATCTGAAAAGTATTAGTCGCCTAACTAAACAGGAGATCACTGTACTAAAACATCCGTTTGAAGAGGCCGCGTTGATAGAGGCCAGGAATGCGAATCCTGACAGTCCGCGTCCGGAGCCGCGCCGTCCTAAACCAAGGAATATGCATAAGAAGCGCAATCAGCAAGATAAGCGCAATAAGATAGATTTTTAATCAATATATTTTTAGAGAGACCCCGCCACGCGGGGTTTTTTTATACCGCTATCTGCGTGGAATTGCGGATAATCATATTTGATTTTATTACCGTATTCTGTTCCCACTGTTTTCCTTTTCTTTTTTCCAGCATGTGGAAAAGTACAGTAGCTGCACTTTTTCCCATATCGAACGCTGGTTGGATAATGGTGGTCAACGAGGGATTTAGCAGGCTAGCGGTTTCCAGGTTAGAAAAGCTGAGGATCTTCACATCGTTAGGAATAGACAATCCTACTTCTGCACAGGCATGATAGCTGGTAATGGCCAGCTTTTCCACAGAGGCGAAAATGCCATCTGGTTGTTCATCGCGTAACAATTGACAAATCCGTTCATAGTTTTGATGGGTATCGTTATTACAAGGAATCATCATGGTACGCATACCGGTTGGCTTATCTTGTATGGCATGATTAAATCCGTGCATACGTTTGCAATCGATAGACAGATGTGGGGAGATAGAGAGATACGCGATCTTCTTGCATCCCACATCCATGAGGTGGCGGGTGGCTTGGCGGGCGCTTTCAAAATCGTCTGTAGTGACAGTAGGTGCGTTGAGGGTATCGCAAATTCTGTCGAAGAAAACGATGGGCAAGCCCTGTTCCATCACAGGTTCCAGATGATGCGTGCTACTCGTAGTGCCTGTCAACGACATCAGGATGCCATCTACTCTTCCACCTAGCAGATGCTGAATAACTTCCGCTTCTTTCTGTTGGTTCTCGTGCGTGAAATAAATGAGCACATGATAGTTCTTTTCCTGTGCAATGGCTTCAATCCCATTGATAACATGAGAAAAGAAGTTATTTGATATCTCCGGGATAATCACGGCGATGGTTTTGCTGCGCTGCTTTCGCAGACTACTAGCATAATGGTTTGGTTGATAGTTTAATTGCTTCGCTAATGCTGTGACCTTCTGTTTAGTTTCCGGACTGATTTCATAACTATCCATCAATGCCCTGGAAACAGTGGAAATAGCCAGGTTCAACTCTCTAGCCAGCATTTTAATGGTAACAGTACTCATAATTCTTGACCAGTTTTTCTATCTCGTGGAGTGGTACTAAATTACCAAAAAATGGCATTTTATGCAAACGTTTCCGTAGAATTTTCTGAAAGCGACCCTAATCTCTTCTACATTTACGAGAACTGGTACAAGAAAGGAAACAATCAACATCTAAATCGCACCACTAATTCTATTATTATGGCCGCCCGTAAATTCCTACTGATCGTTATGATGCTGTTTGGCGTGCTTTCCACGCAGGCCCAAACACGAAAACTGACAGGTAAAGTGACAGGATCAGATCATGCACCCTTACCTGGTGTTACCATCCAGGTAATGGGTAGTAAAATCGCCACCGTGACTACTCCTGAAGGTACTTTTATTTTGAATATCCCTTCCGGCTCCAAACCTGTGCTACGCGTATCTTATATCGGTTATGAACCGATGGAGTATATGCCTGAAGGTGATAACGTAACAATTACGCTTAAAGAGGCAGTAAAATCCCTCAGCGATGTAGTGGTAGTGGGTTATGGTACTACCAAACGTAAAGACCTCACCGGTTCCGTTAGTTCCATTCCTATCGCCAACACAGAAAAATCTCCCGTATTCGGCACCAGCCAATTGCTGCAAGGACAAGTGAGTGGGGTACAAGTGACACAAACCAACGCGCAACCCGGTTCCAGCTTTACGGTACGTATCCGTGGTACAAATTCCATCACTGCCAGCAGCGATCCGCTATACGTAATAGATGGCTACGCCGGCGCTGATATTACCACCATCAATCCAAGCGATATCCTCTCCATGGACGTACTCAAAGATGCCTCTGCTACAGCGATTTATGGTAGTCGCGGTGCAAACGGTGTGGTGATCATCACCACGAAGCAAGGTTCCGCCGGCCGTAACAACGTAACGGTAGAAGCTTACCACGGCTGGCAACAGATTTCCAAGAAGCTGAAAATGATGGATGCCAAACAGTTTGCGCAATACCTCAATACCGTACTGGCCTATCAAGGCAAACCCGCTGCCTATACCCAACAAGGTATCGACACATTAGGGAAAGGTACCGATTGGCAGGATGAAATCTTCCGCGTAGCACCGATCACTAACGCGAACGTTTCCTTCTCTGGTGGTAACGAAGGAACTAAATATTTCCTCGGCGCTAGCTACTTCGACCAAGATGGTATCATCATCAATTCAGGTTACAAAAGAGGAACGGTAAGATTTAATCTCACCCGCGATATCAGCAAGAAATTAAGAATCGGCTTCAACTCTTCTACTTCCTATACACTACAGAAATTAGCGAATGTCAATACCAGTGGCGGCGCTGGCGGTGGTACACTGCTAGATGCATTGCGTATCAGTCCTATAGGTCCAGTTAAAGATGCTAACGGTAATTATACTTTTATTGGCGCTAATCCTGAATATCTCTCTCAAATTGGTAACCCAGTAGCGGCAGCCATGTTGAATACAGATAAACAACGCGATCTCAGGGTGTTTGCCAATATCTACGGAGAATATGAAATTGTTCCTGGGCTGAAACTCAGATCCAGCTTAGGTGCAGACTATAAAGATACTAGGGAGAAAATCTTCCGTCCTACCACCACTTATCTTGGTTCTCAGACAAACGGCTTTGCTTCCATTGAAGCACGTAGTAGTTACAACTGGCTGACAGAGCATACTTTGACCTATGATAAAGCGATCAATAAGAACAACGCTATTACTGCCGTTGGTGGTTACACTTATCAGACATGGTTGGATGATGGATCGATCAATACCATCAATAACTTGACTTCCAATAAGTATGGTACGGACAATATGAACGTGGGTACACCAGTGCCTACGCAGGTTTTGCCTGTTCCCCGTGTGATGGAATCTTTCCTGGCAAGGATCAACTATCGCCTCATGGATAAGTACCTCTTTACTTTCAGTTGGCGCGCAGATGGTTCCTCTGTTTTCGGGCCTAACAAGAAATGGGGTTATTTCCCATCCGGTGCATTTGCATGGAGAGTATCCGACGAAAAATGGCTGAAGAATATTCCACAGATTAGTGATTTGAAAGCGCGTTTGAGCTATGGCGCTGTGGGTAACCAGAATATTCCTCCCTATTTATCACTCACCCAGTATACTACTAATACCTATGTGTTGAACGGTGGCCGTGTAGTAGGCGTAGCAGCCAATAACATCGCCAATCCGGACCTGGGCTGGGAAACCACCAAAGCATTTGATTTTGGGATTGACCTGGGCCTCTGGAAGAACCGTGTCTCCATAACAGCAGATTACTACAACAAACAAACCACTGATCTGCTCTTTGGAACTACCATTCCATCTACTTCCGGCTTCACTACTGTGATGGCTAATATTGGCGCTGTGCAGAACACTGGTTTTGAATTTGCGATCAATACCGTAAATGTCAACACTGCAAAAGTGCATTGGAATACCAGCTTCAATATTTCTGCCAACAAGAATAAGATTAAGAGTCTTGGTAACATTGATTATCAACCTAGTGGAAACGTTAGTTCCAGCGTATTTCCTGGCGGACAAAATTCCGGTATCCTGAAAGTGGGCGAGTCGATCGGTTCTTTCTACGGTTATCAGTTTGGCGGCATCTGGCAATCTGTTGAACAGATCAAAGCCAGTGGTACCAAGCAAAACGTGAAACCTGGCGATCCTATCTACATCGATCAGAATGGCGATAGCGCGCTGACAGCGGATAAAGACAGGGTGATCATCGGTCATGCATTACCTAAATTCACTTATGGCTTTATCAGTAATCTGACGTATGGTCGTTGGGGACTGAATGTATTCCTGCAAGGTGTACAAGGACAAGACATCCTGAATGTGAGTAAAATTGAAATGGAAAATGGTGCCGTGTTTAGCAACAAATTTGCTTATGTAGCAACAGACAGTTGGCATGGACCAGGCACCAGCAATACTTTGCCAGCCATTGGTAGTGGATTGCGTAGAGCGTCTAACATCACCAGTGATATCGTTGAAAATGGTAGCTTCCTGCGTATTAAAACAGTAACGTTGTCGTATAACCTGCCGCTGGACAAGATCACCCGCAATGTGTTTAAAACTGCCAATGTATACGCTACTGTTCAGAACCTGTACACATTCACCCATTATTCTGGTTACGATCCAGAGGTAAATACTTATTCTAATTCAAATGGTAACTATACCTCTCTCAATATCGACTACAATCCTTATCCGAATATCAGGACCTATTTGGTAGGTGTTAAGTTTGGATTTTAATTTTCGTAATCAGTGAAAAACGATCATGATGAAAAAGAATATCTCTATCATATTTTTAGCGGCCACACTCGGTTTAGGGGCATGTAAGAAATCACTGGATGAAACGCCAAAAGGGTTCCTGACACCAGACAATGCCTTCCAGGACGCATCCGACGCACAAACAGCCGTAAATGGGTTGCTTAGCCAACTGCAGCCACAGGCCTATTATCAGCGTACTATTTACATCATTACGGAATGTTCCACAGATGGATTGATGCCGATCACCGGACAAACGCCGGAACGTACCGAAATGTATAACCTAACTTATACCGCCGGAAATGCCGAAATAAAAAACTGGTGGCAAAATAGTTATAAATTGATTAGTCGTGCAAACGATATCATTGCCAACGTTCCTAAAATTTCCATGGACGCCACACAGCAGAAAAACCTGTTGGGCAATGCTTATTTCCTGCGCGGGATGGCTTATTTCGACCTGGTGAGAAGTTTCGGAGATGTGCCACTGTTGCTGAGTACCGTATCTGGTTTGAATGATCCGAATATCAGGCCAACACGTACCGCTGCTGCCACAGTATACAAACAGGTGATTGCAGATTTGCAATATGCAGAAGCCAACTGTTTTCCGGAGAACAAAATCACATTGAAGGGAATGGTGTCTTCCGGCGCTGCATCTGCAATGCTGGCAAGGGTTTATCTACAACGCAACAGTACTGCCTGGAAAGAAGCCACTGATAATCAGAATGCACTGGATGAATGTAATAAAGTCATCAATTCTGGATTGTACAAGTTGTTGGACAACTACAAGGATATCTTCGATTGTGATAAGAAAAATGGTCCGGAGCATATTTTCTCCGTACAATTTGGTTCGAATGGTACCGGTACCACGCAGAATATCATTGTGCGTATGTTCTCGCCAGCGGGCCTTGGTGGCTCCGGTTCCTTCCTGGCTAGTCCCTATTTCTATCAGCAGGGCTACTATGGTACAGACGATGTACGTAAAAGCTGGAACCTGTCTAATTCCGATGGAACAGCTACGCCAGTATCTCCTTATATCGCTAAATACCGCGATCCACAATGGGTGAAAGGTAGTAACAATGCTCGTAACAACTGGATTGTGCTGCGTTACGCTGATGTATTGATGATGCAGTCGGAAGCCATGAATAACCTGAACCCTGCGGATCCATCCAAATTCAACGGATTGAATCAGGTACGTCAGCGTGCAGGCCTGAAAGCAGCTTCCTACCAACTGGATCTGACCAATACGCCTACACCAGATGCCTTTGTGGATACCCTCGTGAAAGACAGAGCGCGTGAATTGTGTGTAGAAGGCCATCGCCGTTGGGATCTGATCCGTTTGGGCAGATACAAACAAATCGAACAACAATTGGGTAATACCCTGAAGGATTACCAGTTGTTATTCCCGCTTCCACAATCGGAACTGGATGCAAATCCTAACCTGAAACAGAACCCGCTTTACCCATAAGGAAGACAAAATACTTCTGCCTGTCGAAAAATAAAATCCTTGGGCAGTTATTCATCAAATTTGCCCAAAGGAAATCCAGGCAAAAAGCTCTTGCCTGTTGTCCCTGCCCAGCGGGCAGGGACAACGAAAAAAATAAAAACGGGAAATGACGTCGTCAGACGTCATTTCCCGTTTTTGCTACCGCTTCTTTTTTACTTAATTTGAGCAACTATTTGAAAATAGATCATGATAAGATTGTGCATTTGCCTTGCCTCTCGTATGGATATGTAGTTTATATTGCTATTTTTTTGAAATTGACCCTTAATTAAAGATGGATACCCGAGCCAACAAATTGAGTGAATTGATCCGTACACGACCTGCGATGTTCATAGGAAATCTGAAATTCACCGGTTTTGCCAACATGCTAGAATTTGTGTTGGAAGAGATGTTAACAGAGATCAACTTAGAGACGACCATAGAGATTGAATTCCTGCAATCGAACACCATCCGGTTACATGCTCGCCATGTGAATACTTCCGGGTTAATGAACTGTATCTTTCACTTGGATCATGCAGATATGCAACAGACGGATTCGCTGCCTGTAGCTATTCTCATTTCCTTATCTGTAGCCGCTGAAATTGAAGTACATCATCAAGAGGAGGTATATACGTTAGACAGTAAACAAGGTGATTATATTCTGAATAAAGCGCCTGGTAAAGGAAATGCAGGTACGCTCTTAGTGGAGTTCACGCCTGATCCGCTGATATTCCATGATTTCGAGGCAGATTATGAGCAAACCAATGTACTGTTACAGAAAATTGCCTGTTTATATCCCGGTGTGAAGATTATATCATCCGACCTCCGGGGAGATCACTGCCGAAATGTGTTTCATTATCCCCAAGGGATCACCAGGCTACTGGACAATGCGATTGCCACGCATCCTCATGCCAGCCCGTTTTTTAGGCTGGATTTGAAAGCAGTGATCCGCGACTATGCCTACCAGGTGAGTTTCTGTTATCAGCCGTTATGGATAACTACTTCCTACGTTCGTTCCTTTGCCAACCACTATGAGTTATTCCTGGGCGGCTCCTTGATAGAAGGCGTGCAGGAAGGCATCATCATGGCGATTCGGGATGCTGCGGCTAAAGCTAAAACCAAGATTCGCATTAGTAAAAGAAAACTCCTGGAAAGCATGGTGGTAATAGCGGCAGTACGTGGAAAAGAATTTGAGCTTACTGGCCCTGGTAAATGGAAGTTGGACGCTCCTGCCTTAAAGATGGATATAAAGCGATATGTGTTCGCCGAGGTAGCCCGTTATCTTTCCCTGCATGCGGAAGACAGGAATAGGGTGATCCTGAACTTTGCTGATGAATTTGAATAACCTGCGGAAATTCCTGAAAACAAACATTCTCTGAAAAAGAAAATATCGATTATTACTTTTGTGCGTTGATGTTAAAATCCGCAGTCAGTGAATAAAAAATATTACATAATCGATTTCGACAGTACTTTCACGCAGGTGGAAGCCCTGGACGAGCTCGCACGTATTTCCTTGCAAGATCATCCGGAAAGAGAGCAGATATATAAAAAAATTGAAGACCTCACCAACCTGGCCATGGAAGGGAAACTTTCTTTTAGGGAAAGTCTTGCTGGCCGTGTAAAGCTGCTAGAAGCGAACCGCGACCACTTAAAGCTGTTGGTAAAGCATCTGAAGAAGCTCGTGTCTCCCTCCTTTGCCCGCAACAAAAAATTTTTCCAGCAACATGCCGATGATGTATTGATTGTATCGGGTGGATTCAAGGAGTTTATTACTCCGGTGGTAAGGCCTTATCATATCAGTAAGGAAAATATATATGCCAACACCTTTGTGTTTGATAAATCCGGGAAAATTGTAGGCTACGATGAAGCGAACCCGTTATCCAATGAAGGCGGAAAAGTAAAGCTGCTGAAGGAATTGCAGTTGCAAGGAGAAATTCATGGCATCGGCGATGGCTACTCGGATTTTCAGTTGAAGGAATTCGGCATGATTAAAAAGTTTTACGCCTTTACAGAAAATATTTCCAGGAAATCTGTGGTAGAGAAAGCGGATCACGTTACACCGAGTTTGGATGAATTTCTTTATCTCAATAATCTGCCTGCTGCCATTTCTTATCCTAAAAACCGTATTCACTGTGTCGTAACCGAAGAAGTGCCGGATACGATCGTTAAGGAGTTGAAGAAAGAAGGGTATACGGTGAAGCAGGTAGAGCAACTGGACACTACTAATATTGCGAAAGCAAGCATCGTAGTAGCAGGAGGGAAGGAGAAAATAAATGAAACATTACTGGCAGCCGCTAAGAAACTCAAACTGATCGCCTATTTGGGCAATGCTGCCAAACATGTGCCAGTAGAGCTTTGTACTGCACATGGTATCATTGTATTTGACGATATTAATAAACCATCTTCGGTACTCAAACGTATCACTGGCTTTATCAATAACGGCGATAGTTTTAAAAGTCTGAATTTCCCTAATATACAATTGCCGGAAGTGAGTGATGTACATCGTTGCATTCATATTCACCGCAATGTACCGGGCGTACTGGCGAATATCAACCAGGTGTTTGCAGATCACCGTATTAATATCGTTTCACAATACCTAATGACCAACAAACAGATTGGGTATGTGATGGCAGATATTCATGCAGACTATGACAAGCAACTGCTGAAAGCTTTGAAAGGAATTGACAATACCATAAGTTTTAGGGTATTGTACTAAAGAAAAAAGGTTGTCTCTGCGGAGACAACCTTTTTTCTTTTATGCGTTTCTTTTGCAGACATAACTGATACCGGAAATTTGTAGGTTGTTGACCTTTTTGATCCCTGTAGATTCCGCGAAAGTGTAAACAATATGATAGTTATTAGTACGGAGCGTTTGCTCGAATAACTCTCTCTTGAGGCTCGTATGTGGATAACGCACAATCTTTTCCGTGAAAGCATCTGGCAGTGTGCTACCGCTGCCATGCCAACTGAGTGGAGATGATTGTATACTAATGATATTAAATGTTTCTTCAGAAAGACTCTGGCGGTTAAACACCAGGTAATCCGCTTGTACCTTACAAAGATCCGTTACTGTTTGCTGTGGATCTGGCGTGTATTGAATGGTACCGGAAGTAAACACGATATTCACCTTGTTGGCTATTTCCAGTGCTTTTTCCAGGGAGGAAACAAAGAACAGTTCTTGGGTTTGATTCGCCTGCATGGCTGCTGTCATAGCGGGTGTTTCCACTACAATCCATTTCATTTTTATAAAGGAAGAAAGCAGGAGTCGGGTAGTATGATAGTAATCACCATCGCCACCACCAAAATCAATTACTGTAATAGGCGTATCAGGTTGTTGTATATATATTTTGTTTGCCAGTTCCAGGATCGCGAGGGCGCCTGGATTGATAGGCTTATGGTTTGATACAAGGTTATTTGCCTTACTGGCAACAAGATGCACAATTTCTTTATTCTCGTATAATTTATCGCTGCAGTTGGCGGAAGCCTCTGCATAGGATTGATAAATCTTTTCTTTGAGAAATTTTTTCCTAAGCTTATAGGATAAAACGGCGAAGTTCATTGATGCAGATAATTATGATCTTTTGTATATATAACTGGTTCCCTTTACGTTATAGTTATTTACTCTTTTGACACCTGTGCCTTCGTCGAAGGTATAGAGCAGTTGATATTTCGTATTTTTTAATTGATCTTCAAATCTGGAACGCTGAATGCTGGTATAAGGATATTTAATAATTTTCTCCTTAAAGTTTTCTGGCAGTTTAGTGCTGCCATGCCAGCTAAGCAGGGAGGTTTGGATGCTGATGATATCAAAGTTTTCTAGGGAAAGGCTTTGGCGGTGAAATACCATATAGTTACTATTGGTATTGCAGAGCATTTCAATGGTTTGATATGGATCAGGCATCACTTGCAGTGTACCGGAAGTGAAGAGGATATCTAGTTTGTTATCGACGAGGGACATTGCTTTTTCAATCGTATCAGCAAAGAAGAGTTCTTTTGTTTGATAAGGTTGTAGCACTTGTGCCATCGCCGGGGTTTCTACTACTACCCATTTCAGTTGAACGTCATTATTGAGCACTCTGCGGGTGTTATAGTAGTAATCGCCATTGCCGCCCCCGAAGTCTATCACTGTTACTAGTTTACCAGGATATTCGATGAGATGTCGGGAGATGACATCTGCAAGGGCCAGGCAGCCAGGATTTAGTGGCTTGGAAGTGGGGGTTGTAAAGGAATTATCTTTTGCTTTATCAGCCAGCAATTGTACGATGGCGTTATCTTCATAAAGCGATCGTTTACATTTTTCGGCAGCTTCCGCATAAGTGTTGTATGTTTTTTCCTTTAATATGCGATTATTGAATTTCTTTCGCAGATGAAAGGAAATAGTGGTCAGATTCATATAATGGCGAAACGGTTAGATGAATGGTTTAGCATTACTCGGCTTAGGCTCCTTTACACATTCTCGGACGATACAGTACGCGTTAAGTAAAGTGGAAAGTTATCCCGTTTTTAAATGCTATGCAAAATTACTTTAATAAATTCATCTAGAAAAGGGAAGGTGGGTTAAAACAAAAAAGCCTCTTATCATACGATATAAGAAGCTTTTAAACAGTGGGCAGGATAGGATTCGAACCTATGAAGTCGTAGACAGCGGATTTACAGTCCGCCCCATTTGGCCGCTCTGGAACCTGCCCAATAAATTAAGAATAAAAAAAGGAATGGACCTTATGTCCATTCCTCTGAAAAGTTTGCGGACCAGACGGGACTCGAACCCGCGACCTCCGCCGTGACAGGGCGGCATTCTAACCAACTGAACTACTGATCCTCAATACTGGTGGCCGTTTGGGCCATTTGAGTTCCCCGTTTGGGGTTGCAAATATAGCAACATTATTTTCAATTCACCAAAAATATTTTGAGAAAATAAAAATATTCGCATTTTTACGTCATCTTCCGATATAAATTTTTGATACCTATGACTTCCGGATTCACTGTGATTATACTGATACTCATCACTGCTATCCTCTCCTGGATGGGGTTTCGCAATCCTGCTTTTTTGAATAAACAGATTTTCGAAATAGAGCAGGTGCGCAAAAACAAACGCTATAGCCGCATTATTTCTTCCGGATTTGTACATGTCAATTGGTGGCAGTTGCTGCTAAACATGTATTCCCTGTACTTTTTCGGCACGCATCTCTCTTCGGTAATACTGGAACCCCTAGTACTGCTTATTTATTTTGTAAGCTTGGCTGGAGGGAATCTCATTGCATTATACCTGCATCGTCATCACGATGATTATAGCAGCTTAGGCGCCAATGGTGCTGTTGCTGGTGTGATGTTCACGGCATTAGCACTTAGTCCTGGTATGGAAGTGGATATGTTGGGATTGTTTGCTATCCCTGGATGGATATATGCTATTGGTTATATTCTCCTTTCACTCTATGCCATTCGATCCCAAAAATACAATATCGGGCATGAGACACATCTGGCGGGCGCATTAACAGGTCTTACCTTGGCCTTGGTACTCTTTCACAGCGCCATAGATTTCTTGATGATGGCGGCGATGCTGCTTCCTTGTATCTGTTTTATCTACCTTATCGTCACAAGGCCATACGTATTGTATATCTCCAATAACTTCTTCCAGCAACATTACAAGTATGTGGATATCGATGATCAATACCGCATGGACCGTGCTGCCAGAACAAAAAGAGTAGATGTTATATTGGAGAAGATACAGGCGAAAGGCATAGAAAGCTTATCAACAGAAGAAAGAAAGATATTGGAAGATCATTCCTCTAAGCTCTAGCCTCGATAGAAAAGCATACATTGCAGTGTCCGGAAAAACAATATTTCGCATGAACCAGATGAAAGAAAAGTTTCGAATTTTCGTGTGGCCTTACCTGATAGTTGCCCTTGCCTATTTGCTGGTGTATACTGCATTGCATTGGCTCCTGTTTATTAAGCTGGACCTATTTGAACTAGATGAAGACCTGCTGAAATTCTGGTTGCCTATTGCTTTGGCCTGGTTGCCGGTTTTGTTCTGGTTGCGCCCATCGCTGCGGAAACTGGAGTCGAATAATCCGGAGAGATCAGAATTTATATTACAGATAATTCTTTGGCTAGGATTGGCGCTGCCAGTGATCTTTGCGCAGCATTATATGATTAGTGCTACCGGAAAATTATCGGCAGTCCATCATCCCACGGCCATCTCACAACAGTCTGGCACACGGTATTATACGCTACAGCAATATTATGTCGATAAAAATAATGCTGGCATCGTGAATGATGCGCAAATCACCGGACGCTATAATGAGAAATATACCATGTCGTTATATGTGGTATTACCTGTGTTGGACCAGGCTAGCGATACCACTGGAAAGACTTGCAATACCTGGTATGCATTGTATTTTTCAAAAACAGTGAGCAACGATTTGAGTGCGGCTGAAAAAGAAAAAGCTTATCGCCAATTCCTCCATGAGAGTCAAAACGAATTTGATACGTTGTCGCTTAATAATTTTACTTACCTGGAAAAAGTGCCGTATGGAGACAGCCGATCAGCTTACCTACAGGCCGTTCAGGATAACAAGCGTTTTTCTGCTGCAAAACCAGTCATATTACAGCCTAGGTTTACTCCATTTGAGGCGCATACGGTTTCTCCAATTTGGACCATCTTGGTATTCATTGCCTGCTTTGTCATCTGGGTGGCCATTGTGGTCTATTCCCGGTTAAGAAATCCACATGAAAAATTGTTCAATTTCCATGAGGCTTTTCAGCGTGTGCACCCGGATCATCCAGCACATGCTGCACGTACGGAAGATACACACCCGCGCCCAGTGCCACCTCCAAGGCCCAAATATTCCCTCTTAAAGCCACATACTGGCTACAAGGTTACTCCGATACTGATGTATATCAATGTGGCTATTTACTTGCTGATGGTGCTGAAAGGAATGGGTGTCATGGAATTCAGAGCCGAAGACCTACTGAAATGGGGAGCTAACTACCGGCCTTATACCGTTAATGGAGAGTGGTGGCGATTGCTCACCAGTACTTTCCTGCATGGCGGATTGATACATTTAGCCTCGAATATGTTCGGACTGGTGATTGCAGGGGCTTTCCTGGAACCGATGATAGGGAGTCGCCGATTGCTGATATCCTACCTAATAGCAGGCATTGTAGCCAGTGGCGCTAGTACGCTGTGGCATCCGGATACCGTCAGCGTAGGAGCTTCCGGTGCTATTTTCGGATTGTTTGGCATCTGTATTCCTTTCCTGGCGAAGGCCTATCATAATGAAATGGCTCGGCGACAGTTGTTTAATATTTTATTCCTGGTGGGGTATAACCTGGTATGGGGAATGAGTGGCGGTGTGGATAATGCGGCGCATATTGGAGGGCTCGTAGCCGGACTGGTGACAGGACTCATTATTCATCCCGCTGTCAAAAAAGAGTACCTCGCTGCACATAATAAAGAAATTCCTGAAGAAGAAACGCTGGATTAATTACAAAAAATCGCCATATTTGAGGTGTGAAAAACCTTATTATCCTATAAAAGTAGACCTTATGAAAATAAAATCGTCCCTTATCCTGCTGCTGTTGGCGGCTTCAGGGGCTTTTGCCCAGGCTCCGGATTGCGATTGTGCTGCGGAGTTCAGGTTGATGAAGCAGAAGGTGGAAACCAATTATTCCGGTTTCAATGATAAAATCAATCTTAAAACCCGGAAATCCTATGACAGCTTGTCGAATCACCTGCTGAAATTGGCGCCATCTGCAAGTAAACCTACCTATTGCCTGTTTTTATTAAAACAGTATACCGATTTCTTCAATGATGGTAATCTGCGCATTGAGCGACTTCCCAATGAAAATGATCGTCCGTTTGAGGCATTAGTACGCGAGGCGCGAAAAGAGCCGATTCCTGTACCGCTGAGCCAGAAGAAAATAACCTATCTGAAAGTATCTACTACGCCAGAAGGAATTTATTGGAGTCCGGATAAGAAAATGCGTATAGCCGTTACCGAGAATGTGAATGCTTTTCGGAACTATGTGGCCCAAGTTATGGTGTCCAATTCCAACAGTTGGCGCAGGGGAGATATCCTGATGGAATTGCAATTCGATTCTGCTACCAACATCATGAAGGGTTTTCAATATACTGAAACAGGATTGATAGAGCCCGTGAAAATGGATTTCAATGTAAGTTATTTGGGCAACTGGCGTCGGGAGTTCATTTATGCTGATGAGGGCAGGCAAATGGCGGAGAAAGTGGCGCTGCCGGCGACTTCTGGCAAAAAGCTCTCTGATAAAACCTATTATCTCCGTATCGCTTCCTTTGAAGCAGGAGAGGCGCATGTAATTGATTCCGTGATGCAAGCGAGCAAACAAGCCATGGCCGCTTGTCCGAACCTGATCTTGGATTTACGTGGCAACGCTGGTGGAACTGAACCCACTTTTGCACCTGTAAGTCCGCTGTTGTATACCGATTCCATGCGCGTAATCGGAGCAGATGTATGGGCCACTACGGACAATATTAAAAGCTGGTCAGACCTCTTGAACACGCGTCTCCCGGAAGATACAAAAAAACAAATCCAGGCAGTGGTGGATACCATGACTAAGAATAAGGGTAAGATGATTCCATTGGCAAAAGATTATTGGAAGAAAGTAACCGTTGCCGGCCCTGTTCCTAAAAAGATTGTGGTGTTGATGGATCACGGATGTGCAGGCACTACAGAGGAATTCCTGCTGGAAGCGCGTCAGAGTAAGAAAACGAAGCTGATGGGGATGCATAGCGCCGGCAACCTGGATTATGCCAACGCCCGTTCTGTGAAATTCAAATCCATTCCATTTATGCTTTCCTATCCTACTTCCAGAAGTAGAAGAATCGACAAAGGACAAGGTATAGATAATAAAGGGATTGCGCCGGCAGTATTGCTGACCGATACGCAAGACTGGATTGCCACCGCGCAACAACAGTTGGAAAGCTTATAAATAGCAAATTTTCTGTCTGTCACCTCTGCCCAGCGGACAGGGGCGATGAAAAAAGAGAAAGGAAGTGACATCGCAGATGTCACTTCCTTTCTCTTTTGATACAGCCGCTTTTTAGTGGGTCATATTGTTACGCTTATATTCCTCCAGTGCTAGTCGGCCATAATGATCGGCAATGCGAGTAGTTTCTGGTAGCCTATATTGTTTAGCGAGACTTAAAACTATATTGGTAGCGGTTTCTAGGGAAATCATATGTCCTACCGAAACAAATACCGGGTTGATTCCCTCTTGGGTGCGCAATACCTTACCAATTACAGCATTATCGTCTTCTGCGAGTAATGGCACACTACTTCCTTTTCGTATATCCAACTCCGTATGGTTACCGTATAATCTTGTTTTACCACAACCAATAGTAGGTTTGCCGATGGTCACACCCAGGTGAGAGGCCATACCAAAGCGTCTGGGATGTGCCATCCCTTGCCCGTCGCAGACAAGCAGATCCGGTTTTTGTTGTAGCTTTTCCCATGCAACCAGTAGTGGTGGCAGTTCTCGGAAGGAAAATAATCCTGGGATATAAGGAAAAGTAACATGCATTACATGGGTGGCAATCTCCACGACCTCCAACGTTTTATAATCCATTACTGCAATACAGCCCGCAATCAGGTCTGATTCTTTATCGTATTCTACATCTGTTCCTGCAATAAATTGAATGGGATCAGGGAGTTGATCTGTGGTGATAATTTGTTGTCGTAATCTTGTTTGTTCAGCGATAGCAGCGGCTTCACTTATCATGGCTCATAGGTGTTTGTAGCAAGGTCGGAATAATTTATGGAAACAAATCTGCATTTTTGCAACATGAAACTGTATATCTTCGGCGCTTCAGGATCTGGTGTAACCACGTTGGGGCAAGCACTGGGACTTTATCTGGATATTCCTTACTTCGACAGTGATAATTATTTCTGGGAGGCTACTGTCCCGCCATTTACTGTAAAGCGAGATCCTACCATACGAAATAGTATGATATCGCGGGAGCTGAAAGCTGTGCCTGAATGGATTTTTGGCGGTTCTGCACTCAATTGGGGCGCGGATGTTTTTCCGCCATTTGATCTCGTAGTTTTCCTTTGGATTCCTGCCGAAATTCGTATGCAACGCATAAAGGAGCGAGAGCATGCCAGATATGGCGATGCATTGGTGAATGATGCCGCCATGCAAGCAAAGCATGCCGATTTCTTAGCGTGGGCGGCAGATTACGATCATAATACAGGCATTGCCAATCGTACGTTGCAGGTACATGAAGCATGGCTACAGCAGATGACCGTGCCTGTATTAGCATTAAGGGGAGACATGAGTCTGGAAGAACGGATGGAGCAAATCATGGCTTGGTGGAGGAGTCATCATGAATAATACATCCGTGGATATTATTAGGATATCCATTCGTTCATCACCTCAATAAATCTTTCTAGTTCAATTTCTGCATTATAATAATGTGGGGAGACACGCATCACCCAATCCACTCCTTTCTCTTGAAAATCAATAACAGCACTATTCTTAGCAACCGTATGAATATTGATTCCTAGGTTTCGAAAATGTTCTCTGGTGCCGGCTTCTTCTTTTCCATCTACGGAGAAAGTAACGATGCTACATGGATGGGCTCCTTTATCCATCAGGTGTACACCGGGTAAAGCAGCCAGTTCCGTTCTGAGATATTCGCACAGTAATGCATTGCGTGCTTCGATTTCCCGGATACCTAGTTGCAGCACATATTTCAGGGCTTCTCTACAACCGAGCATAAGGGCGGGCGATTTTTCCCATAGTTCAAATCTTTTTGCATCGATGCGGGGCTGGTAGTTAAATTGGGAGATCCAATCGGCACCACGGAGATCAGGCATTAATGGTTCCATTCCTTCGTGGAGAGCTCTGTCGGATACGTATAGGAATCCTGTTCCTCTTGGGCCTCTCAGGAATTTGCGGAAGGTGCCACTGATAAAATCCGCCTGGATAGTAGCGGCATCAACAGGCATCTGGCCTACTGATTGGCAGGCATCCAGGAGGTAGAAGGTATCGAATCTCCTCGTAATTTCTCCAACGGCCGCCGCAGGTTGTACTAGTCCGCTACTGGTGGGCACATGGGAGAGTGATACCAGTCGCGGATTAAATTGCTTCATGCATCTTTCGAGGTCTTCCAGGTCTATTTCGCCGCTGGGAGTATTTCTGACCAGTTCCAATCTGATGCCCAGGCGTTTCTGGAGAGATAGCATGGTAATGAAATTGGAGGGGTAATCATTTTCAGAGAGCAATACCACATCATCTCGTTTCAGTGGAACGGATGATAGTGCTAGATTATAGGCATCTGTAGCACTGGTGGTGTAGGCGATATTTGTAGACCTGGTATTTAATAATTGTGCCGCAGTATCGTAGAAGACAGACAGCTCTGTAGCCCATTTATCGGCTGTTTCATATCCTCCGTGTTCGGCCTCCTCGCGAAGATATAACTGGATAATTTCGATGACGGGTTGTGGCATGAGGGCCGCGCCTGCATTATTCAGATGGATAACGTTGCTGCATCCGGGTGTTTCTTTTCTGAGTGAATTGAGGTCCATATTACATGATTACTTTAGGTGTTATAAATTTACAAACAATCCCAGTTTGTTTTAAGTTGGATTATTCAAATTTCAAACCTATGAGAAAGATTTTCTTATTGCTGACTATGTTAATTTCCTTTAGCGCTGTACGGGCACAGAAAATAGAGGGTGGAGGTTTCAGTACCATGTATAATATAGACAGTGATGGTACCATCAGAGGGAGCGGATTCAAGAAGTTGGGGCGTATTAACAGTGATGGTCGGGTGGAGGATGCAGATGGTAAAACGATTGGTTATGTAGAAAGTGGTCGCATTCAGAATGCGGGTCATTCTACAGTGGGTTATGTGACGGATAATGGTACCGTACAAAGCAGCGGTTATTCCACTATCGGGTATATTAATAAAGACGGGAAAGTGCAAGGGCCTGGCTATCGCACCATTGGTTATGCCTCCGGCATAAAGAAGGAATGGGCCGCTTTGATATTTTTCTTTTTTAAGTTTTAAGTAAATTTTTTGAATGGAAATGCAGGTAGCGTTGCAGGAATTGAGGAGACAAGTGCCCGTTGGGCTGCAACAAGCGCAATGATTCTTGTCAGGTCTTGATTTGATTTTGAACAGCTTGTATGGCAATAGGATAAATAGGAAGGCGTCATTTTCAAGATATGACAAGAATCATTCTGTTGGCAAACTATGGTCATATGCATGACTGCAAACTATTGATAGCTTTGGCTTAAAATTCAATATATGCAAAGGATAACCGCTGTTTTTGATAGTCTTAAACTGTCCGACAGTACGCTTCACTATGCATTAATGATTGCCAAAAAACAAGAAGCGCAGCTTATAGGAGTCATGCCAGATGATCCTGCATACGACAGTTACAGTATATACCAGCTCTATAAAGCAGGTGCAGGGGAAAATACCTTATTGGAGATGGAACAGGCCGACCGCAATACCAGGATGGCTGCTATGTTTAGGGTCGAGAAATCCTGCCAAGAGCGAGGCATTCCATGCAAAATTCATAATGAGAAGAATTATTCGTTAACGGCTGTATTGGAAGAAAGTATATATACAGATTTAATGATAATTGATGAGAAGGAAACTTTTTGCCGCTATGATATGTCTGTGCCATCGCATTTTATACGGGATTTATTATCGGATGTACAATGCCCGGTGTTACTGGTGCCACATGACGTAACCGCGTCTCCCTTATTTCCTGAAATTGATAAGGTAGTAATATTGTATGATGGCGGGCCTTCTTCCATGTATGCCGTTAAGGTCTTTAATTATTTGTTTCCTGCTTTTCATGAGTTACCAATAGTGGTACTATCTGTAAACCAATGGGATAAGCCAATAGGGGCAGCAAAATTGGTCAAAGAATACATTAACGATTATTTCCCCAATGCTGAACATAAAATCATCAGTGGACATCCGGAGGAAAAAATAGTAGGCTACCTGGAGTTACAGGAAAAAGGGACGATGGTTGTACTAGGTGCTTACAGTAGAAGTCGTGTTTCCAGGTGGTTTCATGAGAGTATGGCCGACATTTTATTGGATAACTTATCGATACCAATTTTAGTTGCCCATAACAAATGAATATTCACCCATTTGTATGATTCAAAGATTTGATTACAAGTATATTATTAGCCTATAATGTTGAATGAAGAAAGGAATAAACTGTTTTTGCAGCAAGCGCATTGCAGCATTACGCTGCGGGATCTCGAGGAGAGAAATGTATATTTGAAAATGAAGCTGGCAAGGGTTTTAGCTAATAACCTGGAGAGGGATCAGTTGGCGTTTTTGGAAGCATTTCAGAACAGGTTTTTGAAACATGATGGACAGATAACTTTGCTGAAGCATGAGGTGAATGAATTATATATGATGATTAATGATTTGAGAGACACGAACCAATTGAATGCAGTGGCTATACTAAGAGAGGGTATTTATAATCGTATTAATAGAACGCAGCTTGAATTTGAAAATCTGAACGCCGATTTTAGTAATTATTTGGTACATCAGTTTCCTGGGATTTAATAGAGCATATTTGTTAGTTTTTGCTCATCAAGTATAAGGATGACACTTCCTTTGATATCTATTAGTTTTTCATCTTTAAAATCGCTGAGTGTGCGAATAAGTGATTCTGTGGCAGTACCAGCAACCGCTGCAAGGTTTTCCCTGCTGAAATCAATGGAACGTGGGAGTGGTTGCTGATTATTATATTTTTTATCGAGACTTATAATTGCTTCCGCTACTTTTTTTCTTAAAGAGTTGTAAGCTAGTCCCAGGAGTTGTTGTTCTTTATTGCTGATATTTTTTGCCAGCATTCGAATGAATTGAACTGCCACCTCGTGATTATTATGAAGGAGTGCTTCGAAGTCTGCTATCGGGATAATGGCGATTTCGCTATCTTCCATGGCTGTGGCGGTTTCTTTGTAGGTAGTACCCTCCAGGAGGGCGGTATATCCAAAGAAATCTTCTGCTTTAAACAGGTCTATAGTTAGTTCTTTACCGGCATCGTTGGATTTATATGTTTTGACTTTTCCTTGTTGAACATAAAATAATCTACTTGGGCGATTTCCTTCTGTGTAGATGACCTGTTTCTTTTTATATTTTTCGATATCTCGTCCTTCAGCGAGCGTTTGCAGGGTTGTTTTACCCGTAGCCTCTTTTATTAGCTGTTGCAAACCTTGTAGATTAGGAGGGAAATATTGCTTGCGTATGGCCGCCTTGCGAAGTCTGCTGGAAATTGCGTCCCAGAGTTCAGTACCTGTGAAGGGTTTGGTGATATAATCATCGGCTCCCATGCCCATGGCTTTTCGTAGATCGGCTCTTTCTGTTTTAGCAGTGAGAAAAATGAAAGGAGTGTCTTTGACCTCATCGTTTCGTTGCATCAAATGTAATACGCCAAATCCGTCTAGTACGGGCATCATAATATCGCATATTACCAAGTCTGGTTTATGTGCGAGAATCATTTCCATCCCCGTTTTGCCATTGTCGGCGGTAATAACCTTATATCCTGCAATGGCTAAAATATCGCTGGTATTTTCTCTGAGTTCGTCATTGTCTTCAATGAGTAAGATCGTTTCCATAATGTAGGGATTTATTTTTCCTGAGGGAATATGATCCTAAATGTAGTGCCTTCGCCCAATTTGCTTTCGCATGCAATACTGCCATGCAACATTTCTGTATATTTTTGAACGATATGAAGTCCAAGACCGGTTCCTTGAATATTACTTACGTTCGTACCTCTGAAAAAGCGTTCAAACAGGTGTTGCTGATCATTCACGGACATTCCAATGCCATTATCTGTGATTGTGAACTGAAAACTCTCTGGACTTGCTGCTGTTTGTAAGGTGATATTCCCATCTGCCTTTGTAAATTTGATGGCATTCCCGAACAGGTTCATTATGATGTGTTTTAAAAGGGAGGTATCTAAGGAAACCATTTTATCACCAGTGTGCTGATAGGTAATCGTTTGGTTCTCTTTTACGAGTCCATGCATTTCCTGGATAATAACATTTACAAATTCCTCTGGTTCGAAGCTGGTATATCGTACCTGTATTTTCCCTTCTTCTATTTTTCCTACAGACAGGAAATCATTCAGTGTATCGGTGAGAAGACTCACTGCATTCACAATCCGTTGTAAGTGTTTATTACGGATGGGTTGATCTTGCTCTTCTCCATAATGTTTGATCAGGAAGGCGGACGAAAGGATTGTACTTAAAGGCGTTCTGAACTCGTGAGATGCCATAGATACAAAACGGGATTTCATATCGCCCAACTCCTTTTCCTTTCCGAGCGCTAGCGTAAGTTCTTCTTTGGAATGTTCCAGTTCTGTCAGGGCTTTCCTTAGTTGCAAGGTGCGTTCTTCTACAATTTCCTCCAGTTCATTATTTAATTTTTCAATGTTTTCTTCTGCTTTTTTTCTTTCGGTAATATTATTGATATAAGCGATCACAAAACTGCCTTCTTCATTGGAATAGTGGCTAAGACTGATTTCTACAGGAAACTCCGTACCATTTTTACTTACAGCGAAAAGATTTAGTCCAATTCCCATCGGCCTGCTTTGGGGATGGTGGTTATAGTGATGCCGGTGGTTTTCATGTTTATGATGTACTCTTTGAGGAATCAGTATTTCCACTTTCTTGCCCAGCAATTCTTCTCTTTTGTAACCAAATTGGTCGAGGGCGAAGTTATTCACCATTGTAATGACACCATCCTGATTGGTAACCAGGATACCGATGCTAGCATGATTAAATAACGCTTCAAAGCGTTGTAATTCTTTATTTAGCTGGCGTTGCAGTAATTGGTCTGATTGAATGGGGAAAATGCGGAAGATACGATACTCCTTTTGCTGATAGGTGAATATAGATTCCACAAACGTGCCCGAAAATGAAATATTATTGAAGTTTTTCCATGTCCCTTGGGTAGGGGATGATGTAGTTGAAATGGGGGCTGGATTATTTTCATCGAACAATAGTTCAAGGGTGGGTAGATCATCTGTGCCCATCAACGTAGCACCTTCTTTATTGATATAGATTAGCTTCCCTGTTGCCAGTTCCCTGATAGCCACCAGATAAGAAGCGTCTTCCACCATAGCCATCAAAATACTGAGCTGGAAATTAGAATCAAGATCATGAAAAGCGATGCCCATTTCTTGTGCCTTTAGTTGCCTGTAGTATATCTAAGTGAAATAACTGTATGGAAGTTAATCATTTTATTCTTTGAAATCAAATACTGCCGTTAAGGTGTGACGACTGTCATATCCTGTCCTGATGATACTCATTCATAGGAAAGTGGAATGATGGTAATATTGTATTGAGAAAAATATAATCTTATGAACATCTATATTAGTGAAGAAGCAGTTGTGGCGGATATTCAGGAAAGATTCCACTCTTTATATCCCCAATTAAAGCTACAGTTCTATAAGAAACCATATAACTGCGGCGAGGTGATTCCTGCAGAGGATATTATTTCACCAGGTACCCCTATAGAGAAAATCAGGATGATCCATAGTTTTGGATGGTTGGATGTGAGTTATTACCGTACAGTGGTGGCTGTGGAAAATGATTTTAGTCACCTCTTTGGTCTGAATGTCAGGATATTGCAGCTTGGGAATACTAGCTGGCAGGATACAACGGATAAAGGGGCCTGTACACTGGACGAGCTGAATCTAATGGCGGAGGCACAATGACTACTGTATTATTTAAAAGCCTGACAATTTTGTCAGGCTTTTTGGTGTCCGTCAGTGTAACCATCTAATTTTTCCTGGGAGTCGCATTAGTGATGTGTTATAAATACAGGGTAGGCTAATGTTTTCAACATTAGCTCGGTGTAACTGTGGCGGAATAATCGAGAAATAAAGCTACGTTTATCAGCTCCCATGATTATAATGGGATTTTGTTTTTTCAAAAGATAATCTAACAGTACTGGTTCATTTTCATCGTTTATATCCAAAAAATCGGTATATCCAAAGTGCCTGCATAACCAATTATTTATTTGCTTTTTTTCCTCACTGCTGATAGTTTTTTTATTGGTATTTACAACAGTAGCCCTTGCCTCGTCTAACTCCGGAAATAAGTAACAGAATTGTTTGATGGCAAAAACCGCAGAGGGGCTACTATCATAGAGAAAGATTACTTCCTCCATGGATGAGAATCCTGTTGGTGTAATAATGACGGGGCATTGCGCATTAGCCAGTAAATGTTGGAGAAAAGAGGACAGTTCATCCTGCTTGTCTGACAAGTGGCAGAAGGTTGCATCTACAATAATAACATCAGCAAATCTACTATCTGTTATGAGTGTTGGTAATACTGGCCATTCCAGGTAGGAAGAGGACGAAAAAATTCCTTTTTCACTACAGGTATTTTCGAATTTTCGCCGGTGGTCATTGATCGTTTTTTTCTTTTCAGCAAGCTCTGGGAGATCCTCTGCAACAATACTTTCTACAAATGGAAAACCTAATATTGTTTTTATCTCCGGTTTATCTGCATATAACTCATACTCAAAAAAGTATCCTATAAGTTTGGAATGAGTCATGCCAGCCAGGTAAGTTGCAAACTGAGTGGCCTGTAGTGCAGGTGATGAGCCAGCTATTACGAGCATTATCTTTTCCATGATTTTTTTATTTAAAGGTACAGGCACTTAACAATGGAAATGCTGATTATCGTCAGTTCATTGTATGATAGTTGGCAGTATTAGCATATACTGATGAAGATCACATAAACGGATGTTTAGGATCATTCATAAGAAGATGCGAAGCATGTAGATTAGCAGTAGATAAACAAGTTAATTCTATTAAAGCATATTTTATGGATAAGATATTATATGTAACCGATGCAGTAAGGTTAAACAGAAGTTGCGTTGAATTTGCCTGTTACCTCTGTAATTTGACACATTCTCACCTTACGGGGATATTTCTTGAGAATCGCGAACTCGAATTACGTTCTCATGAGCAAATCAATGAAATTGCAGGCATGCCTTCTATTCCAGGCGGACGTTTAGATGAGCAGAAAGGGCTTTACAGGGATGATAGCATTCGCAGGTTTACACATACTTGTGGGTATAATGGTGTGAATTGCATTACCCATATCAATCCTGGAACTCCCTTAACGGAGGTTGTTACGGAAAGCAGGTATGCAGATCTGATAGTGGTAGATGCTGCTAGTTCATTTAAAGGAAAAGAGGAGGCGGTGCCATCCACTTTTGCAGTGGATTTGCTCAAGCATTCAGAGTGCCCAGTAATCATTGCTCCGGATAGCTTTAATGGTGTTGAGGAAATCGTTTTTGCCTTTAATGGAAGTGCCACGGCTATGTTTGCTATAAAACAGTTTACCTATTTGTTTCCAGAATTATCGCATCATAAAGCAACTTTATTAGTCGTGTCTGAAAATGGGAAAAAAATTGAGAATGAAGTATGGCTGAAAGAATGGTTGGACGATCATTATGATGATGTGGAGATAGATATACAGGAAAATGCTAGGGCTGGTGAAGGCTTGCTGGAACAGCTTTTTAAGAAGGATAATGCCATTATCGTTATGGGGGCCTTTGGAAGAAGTGCCATGTCCGAGCTGTTTATTCCTAATCCTGGACATGCGGTAGTAAGGATGGTTAATCAACCAATATTTATTGCTCACGCTTAAAGTATACAACTATGAAAAGGTTTATTGCCGTTATCAATCCATTGAACTTTACAGAAAATGGTATTGGTGCATTTAAATATTTTGCGAACGCGGGAAATAGCCAACTTTCCGTTATTGCCTTGGATAATCAAGAGCGTGAAGCGCTATCTTTATATGAAATGGTTCCTGAATTATATGCTTATACGGATGAACGGGTATTAGCTGAGATTAGGGCATCCAGGGACTTTGAGATGAATTCAAAAATGACGCAACTGCATCATCTTTGCAACGAAGGGGAAGTGAAAGTAGACGTGCGTAGGGTGGGGAATTTCCCTGATCAAGAAATTATTTTGGAAAGTAGGTTTTCAGACTTACTACTGGTGGGAAGTAAAACTTCTTTTGCGATGATGGGAGACACGAATCCACCGATTTTTGTGGAGGAAATCTTAGTTAAGGCCGAATGCCCAGTCCTAATTATTCCTGATACGCTATTTTCTGTTAAGGAGATTATTTTTTCCTATAATGGTACTGTCTCTTCCATGTTTGCCATTAAAGCGTTTACGCAGTTGTTTCCTTCATTTTGTGAACTCCCAGTTAGAGTGGTATATGTGGGAGAACGGAATATAGAAACGATTCCCTGGGAACATCAATTGAAGACGTATTTAGAGCTTCATTATTCCCGGGTTGATTTCCAAATGTTACGGGGAGACCCATCCATGGAATTCATGAAGTTACTGATGAACAAGAACGACTGTCTTATAACCTTTGGAGCGTATGGACGTAGCCGCATGTCGCGGTTATTCCATCATAGTGATGCGGAAAATATTTTGAAGTGCACAAATGTGCCCGTTTTTATCACACACCCTTAACAGGAGGTAAGATAAAGTTGGCTACGAGCCAACTTTATAATGAAACTTATTAGTGCTGTTTTAATTTAGCGATACGTACCACCAGGTCAGCCAGGCGGTTAGAGTACCCGAATTCATTATCGTACCAACCTACTACTTTCACCAGATCCCCCACGATAGAAGTCAATAAGGAATCGAAGGTACAGGAGTACGGATTATCCACGATATCAATGGAAACGATAGGATGATCTGTATATTTCAATACCCCTTTCATGCTGGTTTCAGCGGCCTCTTTAAACTTCGCATTGATTTCCGCTACGTTCGCAGGTTGTTTTTTCAGGATACAGGTAAAATCTGTCAGGGAACCATTTAAAACAGGAACACGGATACCGGCGCCGCCCATTCTGCCTTCCAGGTGTGGGAAGATAGACGTAATGGCTTTAGCCGCACCTGTGGAAGTAGGTATGATAGACGCAGCAGCAGCGCGGGCTCTGCGGAGGTCTCTGTGTGGAGCGTCGTGCAGGTTCTGATCTCCGGTCATAGAGTGGACAGTTGTGATATATCCATCTACGATTCCCCAGTTATCGTCCAGTACTTTTACCATAGGTGCCACGTTGTTGGTGGTGCAGGAAGCATTGGATAAAACGGGAGAAGTGAGGTCGATCAGATGATCGTTTACGCCTAAGACAACGGTAGGGATATCTTTATCAGGAGAGGGAGCCGATACAATCACTTGTTTGGCGCCTGCCTGGAGGTGCATTTCTGCCGCGGTTCTGGTAGTAAATTTCCCGGTAGATTCGATCACTAGGTCTATATTCAGCGCTGCCCAAGGCAGTTGGAGAGGATTACGTTCTCCTAAAATCCGAATGGCTTTCCCGTCTATCACTAAGGAATCCACTGTTGCTTCCACTGTTCCTTTGTATGGGCCATGTACGGAATCGTAGCTGTAAAGGTGTGCTAATGTAGGTACATCTGCCAGATCATTAATTGCCACCACTTCAATCCCTTTTTTCTCCAGCAGCATACGTAAACATATTCTGCCTATGCGCCCGAATCCATTTATAGCTATTCTCATGATTATGCTGTTATAGCCTGTAAAATTATTTGATAATCATCAAAGTAACAAAAGGATAAGGGCGCGTGTCTTGCCAAATATTACGACTTAAATATATATGGCTTATACATGCAGTGCTACAAAGGATTTCATATAGTCTTTAATCAACTGTCTTACTACCCGGAATTGCTGCATAATTTCTTCTTCCGTGCCGGTAGCTTTGGCCGGATCGGGGAAGTTTTCATGGAATAGTTGTGCCGTGCTTGGGAAGAATGGACATCTTTCCTTTGCATTATCGCATACGGTAATGACAAAATCAAATGGTATATCGCTGTATTCCGTGATGTTATTGGAAGTATGATGAGATATATCAATGCCATCTTCCGCCATAGTGGTGATAGCCCGTGGATTGACGCCATGTGTTTCAACACCTGCACTATACACTTGCGCTTTATCGCCGGCAAAATATTTCAGATAGCCTTCTGCTATTTGGCTGCGGCAACTGTTGCCGGTACAAAGGACGAGGATTTTTTTCATGGTAAATGAAGTATAAAGATTTAAAGTTTTATGCTTTTACAGTGGAGACGAATGTATTGTAGTACTTCTTGCGGAGCCAGAAGGCTACATTCACCAATGCAATCAGTGCAGGCACTTCTACTAGTGGTCCGATTACACCAACGAAAGCCTGGCCGGAGTTGATACCAAATACGCCGATAGCCACTGCGATGGCTAGCTCAAAGTTATTGCCCGCTGCTGTGAATGCGATGGAGGTATTTCGCGAATAGTCGGCTCCCAGGGCTTTGCCTAGCAGGAAACTAATTAGAAACATAATAGCGAAATATATCACCAGTGGGATGGCTATCCTGATTACATCGAAAGGTATTTGTACGATTAGTTTCCCTTTAAGACTAAACATTACCACAATCGTAAACAGGAGAGCTATTAAGGTAATTGGTGAAATAAAAGGGATATACTTCTCCTGGAACCATTTTTCTCCTTTCCATGCAATAAGGCTATATCGACTAATAACGCCTGCAGTAAAAGGGATGCCTAGGTAAATGCCTACGCTTTTAGCTATTTCACCAATGGAAATAGCTACAGTGACTCCTTTCATACCAAAAATGGTAGGAAGCCAGGTGATGAATATATAAGCGTAGATGCTATATAATAATACCTGAAAGATGCTGTTTAAAGCCACAAGTCCGGCCGCATACTCTCGGTTTCCTTCCGCCAGTTCATTCCACACCACTACCATTGCAATGCACCTGGCAAGGCCGATTAGAATAAGCCCTGTCATATATTCAGGATATCCGTGTAGAAATAATACTGCCAACAAGAACATTAGGAGTGGGCCTATTATCCAATTTAGTAGCAGCGAGGCAGATAATACTTTTGTATTACGAAATACCTCTCCCATATTCTCATATTTCACTTTTGCCAGTGGTGGGTACATCATCAGGATAAGTCCTATTGCCAGCGGTATGTTTGTAGTACCGGAAGAATAGGAGTTGATAAAGCCTGATGATGCGGGTAGTATGTATCCAATGCCCACCCCAATGCCCATTGCCAGGAAAATCCAGAGTGTGAGGTATCGGTCCAAAAAGCTCAATTGCTTGCGTTTAGTTGGATTACAATTTTGCATGATGTTGTTTTAATCGCCAGTTTATATTAGCAACAGCCAGGAGGACAGCAAGCAACATCCGCAGGTTTTTCTGCATATACCGTGATGCTGTAAATACCTGTATCTCCGGCATGGAAAGCAGTGATTTCTTCAGGAGTGAGATAGTTGGAAAGGATATCCTCCGGAATAGTGATTGTTTTTTCTTTTTGAATGGTAATATTTTTAAATCCGTTTTTTTCAATGAGGCTTAGGTATTCCTGTTTTTGTATAGCTCCAGATACACAACCAGCGTACATTTCCGCGGCTGCCTGTATTTGGGAGGGCAGTTCGCCTTGCAAAACAATATCAGAGATGCTAAAATGGCCTCCAGGTTTGAGTACACGGAATATTTCGCTGATAACCCCGTTTTTGTTTGGCACCAGGTTCAATACGCAGTTGCTGACTACGACATCCGCCATATTTGCGGATACGGGCATTTTCTCGATATCACCTTGACGAAATTCCACATTGTTGAATTGCAGTTTTTCCGCGTTGTTGCGGGCTTTTTCAATCATAGCTGGTGTGAAATCTATTCCAATCACCTTACCTGTTTCCCCTGTTTCTTGTCGAGCGATAAAGCAATCATTTCCGGCGCCGGATCCGAGGTCAATCACTGTATCGCCTTTTTTGATCTTCGCGAACTGTGTAGGTAATCCGCATCCAAGACTTAGGTCTGCATCAGGATTGTAGCCGCTGAGGGTGGAGTAATCTTCACTCATGATATTGTATACCTCGGTAGAACAGCCGCCCGCACCACAGCAGGATGCAGCGTTGGTAGCTTTGTCTTGTAACGCGATTTCGCTGTATTTCTGTTTTACTATTTCCTTCAGTTGATCGTCTGTATGCATGATGATATGATTTATTGTATTATTGCAATATTGCGATTGATTTATGCAAAAAAATATTAGCAGCAGGTATTTTTCAGATCCACCTCTTTAAAGAAGGAGTTGAACAGTTCTTTATACTGTTTCCATACTTTAGGGTTGATGCAGTAGCATACGCTTACGCCTTCGATGCTTCCTTGTATAATACCTGCTGTTTTTAGTTCTTTCAGGTGTTGGGAGGTGGTGGCTTGCGCCAGTCCCAATTCATCTACGAGATCGCCGCATACGCAGGCGTTCTTTTTCACCAGGTACTGGAGAATGGCAATTCTAGCAGGATGGGCCAGGGCTTTGGCCATTGCAGCTATTTCATTCTGTTGTTTGGTGAAGAGATCTGTTTTTGTTGCTCCCATGGATATTATTTATATCGCAATATTACGATTGATTTTTGAGATAACAATGAGGAAATTTTTATTGAGAATAATTGAATGGATATCTATTGATTGAATGCTGTTTTTATTTGTTGATAATTAAGTTTTTATCAATTTGGCTCTAAGTATTTAGATATACTTAAAGCCAAATTGACGGAATTTATAAGACTTCAGAAATGATTAAGGGTTCATTATTTTTATCAGTTGTTGGCTGACGATGTAAGTGGGTGCATAGAGGGTATTGTCGGTAGCAGAAGTCAAAGGAGCATCCCGATCTATTGCGTAGCCAAATACGCCGCCTTTCTTACCTGTTTTGGGTTCCCAGCGGGCATAATCATATGCGCGACCGGTACCGTTTACAGGATAGGTTACATCATACCATACATTGGAAGGATATCCATTTTCTTCATAGAAAGAAAAGCCAGGTACGAATTGTGTTGATTGAATATAAGGAGAAAAGCTGTTCCATGTTGATTGCAATGTACTAGCGCCACGTCCATAAGCTTGAAGCCATACATAGCTTACCATGGAATACACTTGTCGGAAAAGATTGTTGGTTCCACTTTGATTAGTATCAAACGTGAGTAGCTTTCCTGTACCAGATTTTGGTCCGAGGTACCTCGAAAGTGCGGTGTATACGCCCGCCATGTCTGTCAGGGTTTGGCCGGTTGGGTTACTTTCTACGTCTATGTCGTAACCATCGAAGCCATATTTATTGACGATGCTGTCCACGATATATTTTGCTGTCATATTATATCCAACTGTATCATGGGTAGCACCCGCCACAAGATTTAAATTTCCTGTCAGGATTACTTTGGTCCCTTTGGTATGTAGGGTATTGATCCATCCGGGAACCTGACTTACTATGGGAGAGCTGGATGAAAAGCAAAATAGAATGAGTACATCTAGACTGTCGGGTACCTGTGAAAAATTAGTACCAAATGGTGCTGCTCCATAGCAAGGACCCTGTATGCGATAAAAGCCTGCATAGATTTCATGCGGGCGACTTTTATAGGCAATCAGACTATCTAAGGGTACAGAGAGCGTAGTGGAACTGGTGCTCTTTGCTATAGCGGATTTACTGTTGGTTAATAATTCATCGGAACGTAATTGTTTGGTACAACCAGTGCCAAGGATCAACATTACCAGTGCAATTAATACTGTAAATGATAAACACTTTTGTTTCATTTTGGGTGATTTTTTATGGTGAATAATGATGCCGGTAGAAAAAGAGGAATGGTGGAATGGTCTCTTCAACATCACTTTCATTGGTTGTACAACAACGACTTAAACAAGTGATTTTCAATGTCACTGCATTTGCTTAATCGATTTACCTACGAGGGCAAATAATCTATTCGGGTACATAATGGTTTACATAACAATTGGAATTATCGGGGCATACTGGACCTACAACATAAGGACAGCAATACCCATATCGTTACTTTCTGTGCTAATGCATTGTGTGCTGTAATAATGGGCTAACATAATTATAGCAATACAATGACTCGGGTTTGATTATGCGTCGTGATTCATGGATCGATGTTATGTGAACGGCTCTCTTTAAGATAGATTAGATACGATCGAGATAATGTTAATTTACATAAAAAATAGAAATGTTAAGCATATTTTTTTCGTGTAGTAGTGATGCTATTTAAAAGCATCATGGGAATATTCGATAATAAACCCTAAATATCCCCTACGATAGAAAAGAATCAGAATGAGGCAACTTAAATGGAAAAGCTGAAAATAATTGAAGAGCGCGATGAAAATGTTCTTTATTGAACGTGACAAACTTTCGTATTAAACTTGATCCTGTTCGAATAGAAAAATTTAGGAATACACTGCAGCCAGAAATTTCCGATATTAGTGAGAAGGATCATCACGGTTTATTTTATAAGAAATAATATATGAACAAGGAGAACCAAAATATAGAATGGAAGGAGACTTGGCGCGATGAATATCTTAAATGGATTTGTGGGTTTGCAAATGCACAAGGTGGTGTTATTATAATAGGGAAAAATGATGAAGGTAAAGTAACTGGTATTCCTAATGCTCATCAGTTGCTGGAAGAAATACCTAATAAGGTAAGAGATATGTTAGGCATTATGGTGGATGTGAACATAGAGCAACAGAAAAATAGAGAATATTTGGAGATTAAGGTTGATTCATATCCTAATCCAGTTAGTTATAAGGGGCAATATTATTATAGGAGCGGCAGCACTAAACAGGAATTAAAAGGCGCTGCCCTTGATAAATTTTTGTTACAGAAGCAAGGTAAGCGTTGGGATGGAGTGCCTGTACCCAGTGTGTCTTTAAGCTCACTCAGCAAGGATGCATTTTCTTTTTTCCGTAGAAGTGCTACCAGAACAGGACGCCTGTCGCCAGAAATTATAGTAGAAGCCAACAAGTTATTACTAGAGAATCTCAAATTATATGATGGGGCTTATTTGAAACGGGCGGCTGTACTACTTTTTCATCCCGATCCGGAAAAGTTTGTAACAGGTGCTTTTGTAAAGATTGGATTTTTTAGAACGGATGATGATTTGCTATTCCAGGATACTATTCATGGGGATCTTTTTGAACAGGTAAATAAGACCATGGATTTACTACTTACCAAGTATATGAAGGCGATGATCAGTTATGACGGAATTACGAGAATAGAGACTTATCCTTTTCCAGAGGCTGCATTAAGGGAAGCAGTTTTAAATGCCATTGTGCATAAGGATTATAGTGGTGGGGTACCTGTTCAAATCAGTGTATACGACAATAAGATTATTTTCTGGAATCAGGGACAGTTACCGGATAACTGGACAGTGGAGCGTTTGAAGCATAAACATCCTTCCATCCCTTATAACCCAGATATTGCTACTGCTTTTTTCCGTGCCGGGCTTATTGAAACCTGGGGCCGCGGTACGATTAAGATGATCAATGAGTGTAGGAAATCTGGTCTGCCAGACCCGGAGTTTAATTATGATCTTTCTGGATTTATGATTGAGTTCAGGAAGAAAACGTCGGAGAAAACGTCGGAGAAAACGTCGGAGAAAACGTCGGAGAAAATCATAACGATTATTAAGACAAATCCGCGGGTTACTATACAGGAATTGGCCTCCAGAATTGAAATTTCTGAACGATCTATAGAGAGGAATCTTCAAAAGCTACAAAGAGAAAATAAGCTGGAGCGTATTGGACCGAACAAAGGAGGATATTGGAGGATAGTTTATTGATCTTGGATCCCAAAGGGAAGCAACCTATTAAAACGAAAAAAGGATCATCATTGCTGATGATCCTTTTTTGCGGGGTGGAGGGGACAATGTTCGAACTTATTTACTACTGATTTGGAAAACATCCACCAGTTTATGAAGCTTACTATACATTAAAAATACTTATGATAGGTTTAATACATGATTAAATTGGGTATAATTGGGTAATTTTGCGGGGATTTAGAGGTAAATAATTGGGTATAATTGGGTAATTTTATGGGTATATGATAAAGACTACAACCATAAATATCACCACCGAGGTGCTATCCCTAATTTCAGAAATTGACGAATTTAAAGGTGCATGGCGCGCCTTAGGCCAACTGGCACCAGAACATCTCACTTCATTAAAGCGGGTTGCTACAATTGAAAGCATAGGGTCATCAACTCGTATTGAAGGAGCGAAATTAACTGATCAACAAGTAGAAAAATTGCTTGGAAACTTAGCTATAAAGCAGTTTACATCTCGAGACGAAGAAGAAGTTGCCGGATATGCAGATGTCATGAACCTTATTTTTGAAAATTACACATATATCCCGCTAACTGAAGGCTACATTCAGCAACTTCACCGGGAATTATTAAAGCATAGTTCCAAAGACAATTGGCATCGAGGGAATTACAAAAAATCACCGAATCATGTTGAAGCTTTTGATCAGGATGGCAAAAGCTTAGGTATTGTATTCGAGACCGCCAGTCCTTTTGACACACAGTTACGCATGCAGGAACTTGTTAGCTGGACTGTTAATGCTATTGAAACGAAAGCCCTTCATCCGCTTTTAATAATATGTATTTTTATTGTAGTTTTTCTTGCTATCCATCCATTTCAGGATGGTAATGGCCGGTTATCGCGCATTCTAACAACAGTCCTTCTACTACGAGCAGGATATGCATACGTGCCATATAGCTCTCTGGAAGCTGTTATTGAGCAGAGTAAAGAAGGGTATTACCTTGCTTTAAGAAGAACACAAGGCACCTTAAAAGCTGAAAATCCAGACTGGATGCCCTGGATATTATTTTTTCTACGCGCTCTTCAGCAGCAGAAAGCCCGACTTGAAATTAAAATTGAACGGGAAAAACTTCTTTTAGGACAGCTACCAGAATTATCTATAGAAATACTTGAATTGGCAAAATCCAGAGGTCGTATAACAATCAGTGAAATAGTTGTTTTAACAAAAGCCAACAGGAATACTGTCAAAAAACACCTGGAAAGCCTCGTTTCTGCTAAGCATCTGCAACAACATGGCGCTGGACGTGGTTCCTGGTATTCTATGTAAAGTGAATTTTACCTATCCGCGAGAAACAAGCTGTCAAAATTTCTAAACTTATCAGGCTATGTATAATGTCTTTTGAAATAACTGAAGAAAAATTAGCATTATTCCAATCCCTTTTTAAAGCAAAAGAGGATGCTTTTGCCATTAGATGGGAAAAGGATGGCAAGAGCGGATATATGCCTTCCTATCAAATGGACTGGGATGCTTATAAGATGCATAAAAATAAAGGAGGCACATTCTCGAATTTTAAGGACAAAACATTATTGCCCCTTACTACAAAAGAGTTTGTTAAACATTTAACAGGAGAGCAGGTAACTGGTATATATCCTTTACTAGATGATAATACCTCGTGGTTTGTAGCAGTTGATTTTGATGAACAAGGATGGGATGATGAATGCCGGAAATTCCTGACATTATGTAAACAATACAAGATACCAGCTTCATTAGAACGGTCAAGATCAGGAAATGGAGGGCATGTTTGGATCTTTTTCACCAAACCTTACCCAGCTTACAAAAGCAGAAAAATTGTCAAATATCTGCTTGAGCTGGCGGGTATTATTTCCATATTTGACAAGAAGCCCAGCTTTGACAGAATATTTCCAAATCAGGATTATCACAGTGGGATAGGTTTAGGAAACTTAATTGCATTACCGTTTCAAAAGCAGGCTATTGAAAAAGGAAACTCCTGCTTCATAGATCCTGTCAATTTAATACCGTTCGAAAATCAATGGAAATTTCTGGGCACTATCTCAAAAATAACTACTGAAAATCTGGATATAATTTATAATCAACTTTTTAATACTACTATACAACAATCAGATTCTCCTGTAAATATTGTATCCAAGCAGGACCATCTTATTAATATAAGTTTAAGTAATATTATCTCTCTAAGCCGATTTCAGTTGTCTACCCAATTAATTGATTTTTTGAGAGAGAACCTCAATTTTATAAATACTGATTACCTGATCAAAAAGAAAATGGGAAAATCCACTTACGGTACAGAGGCTTATTTTAAAATATTGGAGGAGAAGGGAGATAGCATTATTATTCCCAGAGGATTTATCGGCCAGTTACTACGCTACTGTAAACAAGAAAGTATTCCCTATGAACTTAAGGATAATAGAAGAAAATATGCCGATGTCAAGATCCCTTCAAAAATAACATTGTATGATTATCAGGAAGTAGCAGTTGGAATAACTACAAAAAAAGATTTTGGCATAATAGTGGCGCCACCGGGAACTGGAAAGACAGTGATTGCATTATCCATTGTCGCAAACAAAAGGCAACCTGCCCTGATCATAGTACATCGCAAACAACTGTTTGATCAATGGATAGAAAGAATACAAACCTTTATGGGAATTCCCAAGCATTTGATTGGTAAGATTGTGAGTGGGGAAAAGAAAGAGGGGCTGCTAATAACTGTTGCTATGATGCAAAGTTTGGAGGTAATAAACGAGAGTGACCCCATTTTTCAAGATTTTGGAACTATCATAATTGATGAATGTCACCACGTGCCTGCTAAGACGTTTCGGGATACAATTAAAAGATTCAATTCATTTTTTCTATATGGGCTGACAGCCACACCATTCAGAAAGAATAAAGATGAACAATTAATATTCTCTTTCATCGGAGATGTTATACATGAAATAAAATCCAATAGCCATGAAGAAGGAGAACATAATAATCTTTCAGTAAAAATCCGGGACACAGAATTGTATGTCCCATTTGATTATAAAACAGATAAGTTTGAATCTCTATCCCAAATTCTCATCCATGATTCAGCAAGGAATAATCTTATCATCAATGATGTAAAAAAGGAAGTTGGAGCAGGAAGAAGAGGATTAATTCTTACAGAAAGGAAAAACCATATTGATACACTTTGTCAATTTCTTAAACAACAATTCGAGATAATAACCTTATCTGGTGATGATAGTGAGCAATTGCGAAAAGCAAAAATGAAGCAGATTGCTTCAGGAGAGTTTCAAGTTCTGATTGCTACTGGACAGTTTATAGGTGAAGGGGTTGATATAGATAATCTGGATTGTCTGTTTCTTGCTTTCCCTTTTGCTTTTGAAGGTAAACTGATTCAATACATAGGACGTGTTCAGCGTAGCAGGACTTCTCCTATTATATATGATTACCGTGATACTAAAATTGAATACCTGGAGAAGCTATTTAAACAAAGAAATAAGTACTATCGCAAATTACAAAAGGCAGGGCAAGTGCAAAAATACGATGAATTGCTCCTTTTATTTGATGGAGACAAAGTTTATCTGGATCAAAAGAATAATGCATTGCCAATTTCCATTTTAGACCTCCCATTTGAAATTAAACAATTTAAGAAAGACGTTGCCTGGAGAATAAGGGTATTGAATTATAATGAGGTGGAGGAGGTAATATTTGCTGAAATATTAAATTATCAGGCTGAACAAAATCCATTAACTGAAATGCAACTAAGTTTGGATCTATTGGGAATTGAAAAGATTAAATTCCGGTCAATTAGTTCTGACTATCTATTGAGGTCCGTACAATTAAAACCTAATATGGTACAGGCTTCCGGTAAAAAAATGGAATTTCCTGATAAAGAAGATATGGATAAATCTATTTCAAAACTATTAAAGATTCCATTTAATAAAATCAAGTTTGGTAATGGCTTTGTATCCTTTTCGTATTTTATAGAAGAGCTTAATAAATCTTTAGATTTTGAGATTGAGAACAATGATATAAGACCTGAATTTGAGGTATTGAAAGATTATTTTATCAAAGTACTTAAAAAGAAAACACTTGCCATAACCATAAGGATAAAATTTAATAAATCCGGTATTACATCCACAGCAGCCACATCTGATGATATTGATAAGATAAATAGTACTATAGTAGAAAGTGTGAGATTTGAATTTGTCCGAAAGGGGATTCTGACAACTCAAGGCACACTAAGTAATAATAAATTTATGGCTACAATGGAAGAGCTAATGGCCATTAATAATAATCCAATAACCAATTTTTTCAAATCTGATAAGGATTTGCTGGACGATATTCTCAATGTTAAAAAAAGCAAACACTATTTGCAGTTAAAGTACCTTTCTACACAACATGAGGCATCTATTTTAAAGATCCGTTTCGTTTTACAGCCGCTTTCGTTCATTTTTTTAGTTATGGGAGCTGAAAAGTATCATCTTGTATGGGAAACATTAGATAGTAACGAGGCGACTTACATTTGGCACGTTAGCAAAACCAAAGAGGCATTACGTCAGGCAATTGGGATGATAGAGGGAATTCTGCAAGAGATCAAGAATACTGGCAAGCAGGAGTATCTAAAGAAAGATCATCCTGATTTTAGCAGAATATTCCATGATTATTCCGATACTAAAAAAGGATTTGTTTTATGGAAAGGGCAGTTGGAGGAAAGGGTTACGTGATTACTATTTGCAAGAAGCTAAAGTTTCTAGATAGCAATGTGCATATGTGATATAATAATAATGTGCAATACATATGATATGATATGATACTCCTCAAAATTTAGATATAAATGAACTTCACAATAATGCTATTGATTCCCAACGCTTATTTAACAGTTCGAATAGGAAATTTTAGGCTCCATTTTATACATCTTCCAGCTCCCCAATAATTTCCTCTGCTTGTATTTTATTTCCCAGGCTTATAAGGCAATCAATAACATTATTGACGCTCAATTTATCTTTGGTTTTGTATGCCAATAAATAGAGGAGCGCTTCTGAAGTCAGTAGTATAAATCTTTTAATGTCCGTATTCCATGTTATTTCATTGATAAAACTATCGAGGTTAGATTTAAATGAATTGCTAATTATGATAAAGCCTATTTTGGTAAATCCCTCTTTTTTGAGCAACGGGCAATGATAATTAATATATTCTTTAATGGCTCTATCATCAAGCCCCAAGTTATAACCATTACTATAAGCCTTTGCATCTACAATAAAGGCCGTATGATCTTCCCGGTATTTAATTACTGCATCAGGATTTCTGCCTTTTCCTTGCCCTAAAATACATACTTCAAAGTCTAGTTGTTTAAATATTTCGAGAACCATTTTTTCATATTCGCTGCCTTTCGCAGAGCCTGATTTATCCGAATCTTGACCAAGTTCAACCAGTCTGGCTACTTTGGGGATAAGGTATTCATTTTTGTCAAAATTTGCCACTAATGTTACCAGCTCCTTATTTTCAGTAAAAGTCATAGCAGGTGCCTGAATAGCCTGCTTTTCCTTCTTCATAGCAACATGCGGGTTTCCTGTATAATTCCAAAAAGCATGTTCTGCAGACCAATTATTTACAACATTCTTCGTACAGTTCTGCAATATGACCTTGATATCTTCATTCAACTTATAGAAAAACTGATAACTTTCATTTTGCGTATTATGGTTTTCCCATAAATCAAGATCCTTAAAAGCATTGATGAGAGATGTATAAATAATAGGCCATTTTTCATAGTTATGTATTTGCCAGAAGTAAGAAAGAAAATAACCTGATGAAGCAGGGTTGGGTGCTTTTCTTTTGTCGGGAGCGTTATTGAAAATTTGGCTTGCAAATTTTTCTAGTGAATCGATTTTATCTCCAGCTTGGAGTAAATCTGTGGGTTCTGAAATACAGGTTTTAACAAGATCGCTTAGCTTTCCAGGATTAGATTCACTACTTTTAGTAAGAAGATTAAAAAACATTTGTCCCTTGGCAGCAGTAAATCCCCAAAGATTATTCCGTTTGTTATAACTGTCTAAATCTGTTTTAAATTCATAGAGATTGATATGACCATTAAGAAAATCCTGAATAATCTTTTTTATATCCACTATCGCCTTTAATCGTTCTGTGTCAATTTGATTAATAGGCTGCCCTTTGGTATTTAATACTGTTTTATCTGATTTAATATAATCATTCCAAATAGTTGTAATTTTGTTTTTTATATTTTCTGGAATCTTTTTATTTCTGCTCATTTTAAGTGGAAATATATACTGATAACTAAATTCTGAAATGAGATTGAACTTATGATTACAACTCATTCAGTTTTTTATAAATTTTTTTCATCATTAACTCTTTCACTAAATCCCCAAATACTTTGTCTTCAAGTATTTTTTCGAAAATTTCCTGATTCTGATCCATACGCCCAATCAATTTATCTATAAATTTGTCATTAAAGGCAAATTTGAAAGTGTCCAATTTATTCACTTTTGCTTGAGTTTGTAGGGTTGTATCTTCCATTAATTCTGCCTCAATTTGGTCAAAGAAAAGTTTGTCAGCTTCCTCGAATTCTGTCCCAAAGCGATCGTTAAGAATGGAAATGATTTCGGAAAGCAAAGCCTCTTCTTCTTTGAGCCTTTTTAATCCGGCTTCGGCAGTACCGCTAAGTTTGCCAATTTCTCCTTTTACTAATTCAATAGCTCCCTCCTTGATCTTTTGTAATCGGTAGTATTCAAGTGCAATTTCATCATCGAACTGTAATGATTCCGAAAGGTCTCTCTTTGGAAGCCTTGTCTGAAGTAATCGGGAATAGGCATAGAATTTCTCGAACTCAGTGTCAATAAATGGCATGATCTGAGAAAGAAATGCGTATAAGTTTGTCCAGGAACGTAGTCCCTTTTTAAATTCTTCTTGTTTATCTTCTGTTAACGCTCTATAACGATCGACTGCAGAATCCGTATATGCATAAAGACGTTTTTGATCTTTGAAATTAGTTGCCGGATTAAAGTATACCTGCGCAAAGTCTTCGATATCCGCCTCCCAATATACTTGAAACTGATCTAACCTGGCTTTAAGATCATAGAGATGGTTGATTTCAGTTTCATCCTCCACTGTCGTTACTTCATAATAAGGTTGAAAAGAATCTAAAATGGTTTGCCGGTCATTGACAAAATCTAAGACAAAAGTATCTTCTTTGCCTGGGTATATACGATTCAACCTTGAAAGAGTTTGCACAGCTTTTACTCCAGATAGTTTTTTATCTATATACATTGTATGTAATAGTGGTTGATCAAAACCGGTTTGATACTTATCCGCAACTATTAGAATTTTATAGTCATCTTTACCAAATACGTCAGGTAGCTCCTTCTCTCCGTACCCTGTTAATTGTGGTTCAGAAACTCCGTCTGGGGCGTCATCATCTATTACTTTCCCTGAGAAAGCAACTAAAATCTTTAATTCTTTATCATACCCTTTTTCTTTGATATAATTCTCAAATTCTTTAAAATAGCGTTTAGCATGTAAACGTGAGCCGCAAGCAAGCATTGCTTTAGCTTTTCCACCAATTTTCTTCGAAACTATATCGCGAAAATGTTCTATGATTATTTCTGTTTTTTGCGAAAGGTTATAAGGGTGAAGTGATACGTATTTACCTATAGCCTTGGCTGCTTTCTTCTTGTTGATTTGCGGATCTTCTTCAATTGCCTTTGTTAGCTTAAAATATAGTTCATAGGTTGTGTAATTCTGTAACACATCTAGAATGAATCCTTCTTCAATAGCTTGTCGCATTGAATAGAGGTGAAAAGGTTTAGGTTTTTCGTCAATATCCTTATCACCGAAAACCCTTAGCGTTTTGTATTTTGGAGTAGCAGTAAATGCAAAAAATGAAATATTGGGTTGCTGCCCCCTTGAAGTTGCCGAACGCTCTACTTGTTCTCTGATGAAATCGTCCCCTGTATAGTCGTCTATGTTTTCTTCTTCTTCTTCAGCTTTTTCTAAGGATTTAATAGCGAGTATTTCTTTCATTTTCTTACTCGCTTCACCCCCTTGAGAACTATGGGCCTCATCAATGATAACTGCATATTTCCTATCAGGTAATTCTCCCACTTTATCCACAACAAATGGGAATTTTTGCAATGTGGTTATAATAATGTTAGTGCCATATCCTAATGCGCTAGCTAGCTGGGAGCTGTCTTTATCAATTTTTCGAACTACTCCTGCTTTATGCTCAAATTGATAAATTGTATTCTGTAGTTGTTGATCCAATACATTTCTATCTGTTACCACTATTACGGAGTCAAATATTCGTTCGTCAGTTTGATTGTGTAAGCTTGATAAGCGGTAAGCGAGCCATGCAATGGAATTGCTTTTTCCGGAACCAGCAGAATGTTGAATTAAATAGTTCTTGCCAATTCCATTTTTAAAAACATCTATGCTTACTTTACGTATAGCATCTAATTGGTGATATCTGGGAAAAATCAATTTTTCTTTTCTGTAGATTCTTCCATTAACCTCAACTTCTTCTATTTGTAGATGGATGAAGCGTTGAAGGATTTCCATCCAGCTATCTTTCTGTAATATATTTTCCCATAGATAGGCTGTACGGTATCCGTTTGGATTGATAGGATTGCCTTTCCCACCATTATATCCTTTATTAAACGGTAGCCAAAAGGTTTTGTTACCATCCAACTTAGTGGTCATGAATATTTCATCCTGATCAACTGCAAAATGTACCAGACTTCTTTTCTTAAATGTAAATAGTAGGTCCCGATTATCTCGGCTTGTATTGTACTGTTTTATTGCATTACTTACATCCTGTCCCGTAAACTGATTTTTAACCTCCAGCGTAGCAACAGGAAGTCCATTTAACGATACGACAACATCGACAGAATTTTTCACTTTGTCACTATAGTAGACCTGACGATATACTTTAAGGCTGTTCTTATTATAAAGGATTACAGCATCAGGATTCAATCCAGAGACTGGTGGAAAGAAAGCCATTTGAAAACGAACACCATAGTCCACGAAGCCATTACGGATAACATCTAAGTTGCCTCTTAAGTCCAATTCTTTGTAAAGCCGCTGGATTACCCGATTTTCGGTATCGGCTCCGTGAATAGTTGAAATCTTTTCCCAGCGATTAGGTTGTGATGCTTTCAAAAAGTCAATTACTTCCTGTTTAAACATACCTAATTCAGTATTATAACTACTCGCGTCACCTAGTGAATAGCCTCCATTAATAAGTGAATGCACTAAAGCTTCTTCAAATCTATTTTCAGTTGTAATACTCATGATATGTCATCATTTGTAGATGAACCTTGTGGATTTTTCTCTTGTTGTCCTAAAAATTGTCTATATGCTACCTCTTTAAGAATTAATCTTAAAGTGTGTTTTGATTTATCCGGTAGATTATCTTTTAAGTAGCCAGCCTCATCGTAACACTCTCGTACAAATTGGAAATTATCAAGATAAAGCTCTTCCTCAATATTAGAAAGCGTATTGGGTAAATCAGATTCTATTATTTCGAAGGTGTCGGGATCAAAGTATCTGACAAGAGGTTTATTTATTTCTTTATACTCTCTACCTTGGAAGCATGGTTTTCCTTTACTTGATTGCCAGTAAATTCCAAAGAACTCAGACCTGTTTGATTTGTAAACTTTAGCAATTTGCAAACTACCATCTATAGCTCGGTTAACACCCTGGGTCACCATATCTCTCAGTATCATCAATGGTTCCATGTCTATGGGATCATCCTGTTTGTCTCTGTTATATAGAAGATCTTTGTATCGCTTTTTAGCTTCTTCTTCCATTTCACCAGGATCACTTAAAAAAGTATAGAACCTTTTTTTTGAGCCGTTATTGGTTAATTCATCAAAAATGAATCCCTCAATATCTCTTGAGTAGAATAGTTTCCAAACTCTAAACGCTCCTGTTGGCCCCTTTTGCCAATCCCAACCACCGAATAAAAACTGTACTCCGCTTCTTAATGCATGAATATCCTCTCCCTTAATTTCCGAAATGATTTTTGATGTCAGATCAGTAAATAGATTGGATAAATAATCTAAAACGTCTTCGAGACTAGCATCCGGAGATTGTAGATTTTTATCCAGATGGATGGAAGAAACAAGGTTTAATACAAGTGGATAAGCTCTTCCAGTGCTTCCTGCAAAGCATAATAAGCAATCCTTTTTTGGGAGTTTAAACAGTTTTATACCATGTTTCCATTTTTCACCGCCAGTCAAGCAACTATCCGTTGCGAAGATTAATTCTTCCGTATCATTGGCTTGGCGTATATATGCAATACAAAGGGTCATTTTAGAGGTTTTATGGTAGCTACTACTATATAAGAATATTAATCATTCACCTTTACTTTTCCAGTTATAACTTGGTTAATTAATGCTAAACGATATTCTATTAAGAGGCTAATTAATTTCTTTGTTTGAATAATTTTCGCTTCTATTTTTGTACATTCAGACTCTATATGATTGATGATTAATTGTTGTTCTTCAATTGGAGGTAGTGCCAAAAGAGTAGATTTGATAATATCTGTATTTAGGTTTGGTTGCCCGTTTCCTTTCATTTCTTCACGATAAATTTGCGTATGTGAAAAGAAAAAATAATATAAAAAATCACGCAATAAAATACTCTTGAAGGAAATAAAAGCAACGGACCCGTCATTTATACACCCGCGAATTTTAGATATTTTCGGAACCCCTAGAGTGGCTCCACTATTGGATAAAAGAAGAGTTTCTGGATTAATTATTCGACTTAACTTGCTTCCTTCTTCTGTTAAGAATTCTTCGGTTGATTCTACAAATTTCCCATTAGCATTTGTTACTTCTTTGACAGTTATCCAATGTATGAAATTTCCCAAGAAGAAACGAGGATCTCCCGAAGGCCTTGGGCTAGCACCTCTTACAATTGTCGAGCAATGCCCTATTTTTTTTATCTCCCAGTGACATGGAATGTTTCCTAAATAATTAACATAACTGTCTTTCATTTCCATCTTAGGGTTAATGCCTTTCGTAATTGCCTCATTTATAATGGTAGTTTTTTCTTCCACATAAAGATCGATTAATTTCTTTTTGTCAGCGATTAAAGCATCGAGATCATTAGTTTTCCTATCAAGATAATTGACTATGTTGATTTGCTCAATTATTGTAGGAAGATGAATTTTTAAATTTCTTACTTGCTCTTGATTTATATTAGGTTGACCACCTCCATAACTCAGGGAAATAACATGTTCTTTTACTGAATTCAACCAATAAAATGCAAATTTATAGTCTATACTTTGAGGCTTGGCAAGTACACAACATGCTTGATTAGTAGTGGATTCAATTTTAAGTATTCCTGTTCTCCCTATAGTAGCACCATACATTGCAATCACAAGACTATCAACAGGATAAGTGCGTAAAGTAGGATAGTCATCTAATGCTTTACTAGTTATTCTTTTCGAAGTGTACCATATTTCGGAATCATCCAAATCACCTGTTTGTAGCCAATTAAAACTACCATTATCATAATATTCGCTTTCCCCAGCTGCAGGTGTGGTACCACTCCCTATTTGAGCAAAACAATAGCTGATTTTTTTTACGTCCCAATGTTCTGGAATGAGCCCAGCCCATTCAATACCAGAATCTTTATATTTATCATATTTCCTCATGACTCAAGTATTGTTTTTTCAGTCTCAAATGTTTTTTCTTCCAATGCCAAAATATCTGCCCTAATTTCAGCTAACGACCGCAGCTGTTTGAACTCATAGAAATACTTGGTGAAATTTATTTCATAACCAATTTTGGTTTTGCTATGATCAATCCACGCATCAGGAAGATGTGGTTGTACTTCCTTTTTAAAGTACTCTTCAATAGTTTGAGGTGTTAACCCAACGTTTTTATCCTTTTTCAGAAAAGGTATATTTTCATAATCTCGAAGAGACGAGTCAGGCTTAAATTGTTTGTTTTTGTCTTTGACAACCTTGCCATTTTCCTTTAGTGGTTGTTCCACTGTTATGCGCCAATATGCAAAAAAGTCATTTGGATAAATTTTGCTAAACTCATTTTCTTCGAAGTTACCATACAGTTGGGTAATAAAACCTATTCCTTTGGTGTTACCATTTTCGGCGATTTTCTTTCGCTTATTTCCAAGACTTCTATCCATTTTTTCCCAGAAGCGATTTACACTGAGTTTACCTTCTTTCGTTAATTCATCATCCTTTGCGCCGGTTGCATTTATCAATTGCACCTTTCCTTTTCGTTCCTTGCTCTTATGGTTAGTTACTATCCATATATAGGTACTGATACCAGTGTTATAAAATAATTGATCAGGAAGTGCGATAACAGCTTCCAGCCAATCATTTTCAATTAGCCATTTCCTGATATTACTTTCACCACTTTCAGCAGCCCCACTGAATAAAGGAGATCCATTGAAAACAATACCAATTCGACTGCCACCACCTTTCATCTTAGATATCATATGCTGCAGAAATAGCAATGAACCGTCATTGATTCTTGGCAATCCTGCACCAAAACGTCCGCTCATTCCTTTTCCATCCGCTTCTGCTTTTATGATTTTCTCCGCTTTTTTCCAATCTACTCCAAATGGAGGATTGGAGAGCATATAATCAAATTTTTCATCAGGTAAGCCATCAATTGTAAAGGTATTCCCAAACTTGATGTTACTTGGGTTTTGGCCTTTGATAAGCATGTCTGATTTACAGATAGCATATGACTCAGGGTTTATTTCCTGACCAAACACTTTCAGTTCTGCTTTAGGGTTTAATTCTTTTACATACTGTTCTCCAATGGATAACATACCACCAGTTCCACATGCGGGATCATACAATGTTTTTACTATTCCTTCTTGGGTGAGAATATCCTTGTCTTCAATGAAGAGGACATTTACCATAAGACGAATTACTTCGCGGGGAGTAAAGTGCTCTCCGGCAGTTTCGTTGGATTGTTCTGAAAATTTGCGAATTAATTCCTCAAAGGCATACCCCATTTCCATGGAATCCATATCCGAAAGATCAATTTGTTGAAATGATTTCACCACCTGGAAAAGAATATCCGCTTTGGGATCATCCATTCGATCAATTTGATCATCAAAATTGAAATATTCAATTATTTCCCTTGCACTAGAAGAGAAACCATTGATGTAGTTTCGCAAATTAACAGCGATATTGTCTGAGTCAGCAATCAATTTTTTAAAATTAAACTGACTCCTATTATGGAAGTTATATCCTGCAATTTTATTGAGTGCAATATCCTTGGCACTTTCTTTTAATGACTCTACTTTAGGAAGATATTTTAATACTTTATCTTTAGTGGGTTCCAGTACACAATCCAATCGCCTGAGTACAGTCATTGGTAAAATCACTTTGCCATAATCTGATTGCTTGTAATCACCTCTGAGTAGATCGGCTACTCGCCAAATTAGATCTGCTTTTTCTTTAAAATTCTTCATTTTGTATATTTAACCTGTCATCCACTTGGAGTCAGGAATATTATATTCGTTGATTGTTTTATATGTATTGTGGTATTAAATTAGTTTCTCAAGTGACCACAAATAAATTCCAGCATATCGCATGGTTCTACATCAATAGCCAACGCTATTAAATATAGTTCTTCAACTCTCAATTTTGCTGATTCCTTAAGTGTTAATTCACTTAATCTTGCTTTGCTAATTCCAGTTTTGCGTGCCACCTCTGACTTATTAACCGATTTCTGAATAAGATATTCACCAAGCTTTGTCATTGATTGTTATGATTTTCTATACATTTTTATAGAGGAAATATAAATAAGTTTAGAAAAAATGAATTCTTGTTTGTAATTATGATAGTTTTTCATTATAATTGTATTGATTTTCTGTACTTTTTTAATGAAATTCTTACCATTAAATTTTTAATAAGAATGTGTTTCGATACTTCATAACCATATTATATTGCAAACACTTAAAATATTAAGCGTATTTGCTTTATCTCGCTCCTGAAAACTACGACCTTTTGGAGATGGCGGGAAATAAGGTAAATCGCTCACGTTTTCCTTATATTTAAGGTCAAGACGTGGGCGTCCTTTTTCGCCATCGGGGGTGTCGTAGCCCTTCAGGAACGGTAAGGACTAACCCACGTCTATTTTGTTACACTCCAATTGGTTAGTCCTTACAGGCAGTTTTCTTATTTCTCCACTACTTAACACGCTGCTATGAATTGTAAGACTAACCACAATCTTCCCTCTATAGAAAAAAACATAATAATCATCCCAGGGGATCTCAAGGCATTCGAAAATTTTGTGGATACCTATCAGGAACGAATATTTGCTACTATTGCTTGCTTATCTGAACTGGGTACTGCTTGCATTATTGAGAAAATTACGATCGACGTTTTTGTTGAATTATGGCAGCAAAAGGTTCAGCTCATCCAGGAAAGGGGAATCGGTATTCTTATTTACAAAACCTGTCTTCGTCACACGCTTTTATATCTCAGACAACATGGATTTGAAGAGCGCATCCAGCTATTAAGGGATATTCTCCTTTGCAAAGAACCATTTTTAGGATTAGAAAATCTGTAACCCCTTCAAACTTACTTTATATGATCCGGAGAGACTATCCCGAAACAGAATTGTATGCCCAAAATCTCAGCAATGAAGAAATTGCTAATCCTTACCAGGTTATTTACGAGCTATTTGATTTTGACCATTTGCCATATATCCGTGAACTACATTGGGAGTTCTTTAAAGCTACCGTGACAGGTAGCTTTAGCAGTCATCTTAGCAAGAGGGAGAAGTGCACACTGGTTTTATATCATGAGAAAATTGGAAAGCTTGTAGAGGCGGCGCATATTATTAACAACCAGTATATGCAGCGCAGAAAGCTCCAGTTTGAGGATCGTACCGATCTTCAGCAGATATTAAATAGTAAAGAGAAGACGTCGGAACAAAAAATTATTGATCTCATTGTGAAGGTTGCTGAACCGGTAAGGCTATTCTTAGTAAGTACTAGTCTTGATGCTGGTAAAGAAATGGTGTTGCACGATTATCTGGTAGTATTACCTGCAGAATCCTTACCGTACGAGGAGATTAAAAGTCTGGTTGAATCGGCTTGTGCTAAGTTAGGATCAGTCATTGTTTCATTAATAAAAGAGGCTGAGTTAATCAAACTATTGGATGAAGGCCACATTTTCTACTCAATAATTTGCAGATCTACGAATCTTATTTATGAAAGGGAAGCATCAATATCGACCATGCCTGTTATAAGAAATGCCTTTGGTATTATTGAAAAGGCACGCTCCCATTTTCATGATGAATTTAGAAAGGCTGAATCTTACCTGGGAGGTGCGAAATATTATATGCGTAATAACGAAAATAATTTGGCGGCCCATTCTTTACATCAGGCAACCGAGCACACCTTGAGAGCTTTACTAATCTCTCTAATTTCCCATTATCCTTATGGGCATAATTTATCCAGAATGTTACGATATAGTCTGCGTCTTACAACAGAGCTCAATGAAATTTTTCCACAGAATACGGATAAGGAGCGCGAGTTATTATTGCTACTGAATAAGGCGTATACCCACACTCGTTATAGAAATGATTATGTAATAAATGATAAGGATTTGAATATTTTATTGGATCGTGTTACTTTATTTCAATCGACTGCGCTTAAAGTACTCGAAGAAAGACTGAATAGCTTTTGTCTGTTGGCAGAAAATTCTTGAGATACTTTTGATTAAATCCACATGATCAATATCTCATTTCCCGAATGATACAATATTAACCTGAAATCAAATAGACGGCAAACATTTTTAAATATCGGAAATTGGTAGTCAATGATTTTTAAATGGAAATCAAATCGGCACTTATGCAGATTGTCTCGTCCTTGTCGTGATTACGCTATTGTATATCATGCCTAAAATCTATCTAATTTGAGCAATTTTGTAAAAATCTGTCCAAATCGATCAAATTTGAACAAAAGTGGAAAATTAGCTCTACGCGTACTAGTATTTTTGTAGCGACAAACATTCAGCAAAAGAATTTAAAAATGAATGCCGTGGCTAAAATGGGAAATCGCATTACTGAAGAATCAGTTTTTAAAGCTATCGTTTCTGTAGGTAGGTATTCACTGTTAAGCATTATTGAGCATAACTCCACATAAAGCAACACTGATGTGAAAGCATGTTATTGGGACTAAGTAGTCTTGTTTAACGCAATACTCCAAGTAAATACTATGAATATGATTAGCCTAATATAAGTTCATCGTTATGGATAATGGGAATATCTCTGAAGTATCGACAAACGCCGCCACGCCTCATGCATCGCGGGAGTCTTCATCTACTATGGATACTCATAATATGATGTCAGTAGACTTGAGGCATACACAAGATTCTCAAATCATAGAATCACTTCATGTATTTGCGAGGATTCTGTTATCAATGCAAATGCCAGAAGCTATTAATACGAAAATTGTCAACTTAACCCTAACGCCTAAAAAACGAGCTGCATGAGTAGTTTAAGCGCCTTTGCCCAATTCGGTAACTATTCAAAGAAAAAAGCACCCCAAATCGCCGACCAGGCTGCAATTGTTTATACACGTGTATCCAGCAAAGAACAGGCAGATCATAATCTGAGCCTCGATGTTCAGCGGAAAGCTATCGAAGATTATGCACAAAGGAATAATCTTGCTATTATAGGTTATTTCGGAGGTACCTATGAAAGTGCTAAGACAGATGGTCGCAAGGAATTTATGAGAATGCTGGAATTTGTTAAGAAGCATAAGGGGAAAGTAAGCCATGTGTTGGTTTATACCCTCGATCGCTTTTCCAGGACTGGTGGCGCAGCTATAAAACTGGCAGAAGACCTAAGAGATAGATATGGTGTCACTGTATTTGCAGTTACCCAACCGGCGGATACTTCTAATCCGAGTGGTGTACTACAGCAGAGTATTCACTTTATATTCAGCCAGTATGACAATCAGCTACGTAAACAGCGGGCGATGGCTGGCATGAAGGAGAAATTTGATAAAGGCATTTGGGTAAGTAAGCCTCCGCAAGGGTATGATATCGTGAGAACAAACGGACAACAAAAGATCGTTGTGAATGAAGTGGGGAAGAAGCTACGAAAGGCTTTTATTTGGAAATCTGAAGGCATGAAAAATGAGGAAATCATTTTGAAACTAAAGGCCATGGGGGTTAAGATGTATAAACAACAGCTTACCAAAATCTTTAAGAGACCCTTTTATTGTGGTATTATCAATCATGGATTGTTAGAAGGGAAAATAGTTGAAGGCGAGCATGAAAGGATGGTTAGCCCGGAAATCTTTTTAAAGGTGAATAACATTCATACGGGTTCTGTTGGTTATGGTGTACCACACAAAAAAGAAGATAGTGCGTTGCCACTAAAGGTATTTATCAAATGTGATACGTGCCACCAGCCATTTACAGGGTATGTTGTAAAAGCCAAAGGACTATGGTACTATAAATGCCGTACTGATGGTTGTAAGTGCAATAAAAGCGCTAAACGAATGCATGAACTGTTTGAGGGCCTATTAAACCGATATTGTGTACAAGAAGAACTATTAGAGTCATTCAAATCAGTACTTATTACTGAATATAATGAAATGAACAAGGGTAACCTGGAACAACAAGACATTCTAACCAGCCAGTTAAAAGAAATAGATAAAAAGATAGATAGCCTGGAAGAAAGCCGTTTTGTGCTAAAGGAGATGACCCAGGAAACCTTTGATAAGTTTTACCCTCGTTATATTAAGGAACGCGAAAATATAGTCACCCAATTGGATAAATGTAGGCTGAGCATTTCGAACCCGGAAGAGGCAATTCAATATGCACTATCACTTTCTTCTAAATTGCCTATGGTATGGCATTCCAGTGATGCTGGTATGAAAGAGAAACTGCAAAAACTCATATTCCCAGAAGGAATCTTCTATGATCGCAAAAATGAGACACTTCGAACCGGAAAAGTAAATGAAATATTCTCGCTCATCGCGCACCTGTCGGGCAATACCCCCGAAAATGCAAAAGGGACAAATCATACTGATGATGATTTGTCCCTTTTTGCGGACCGGACGGGACTCGAACCCGCGACCTCCGCCGTGACAGGGCGGCATTCTAACCAACTGAACTACCGATCCTTCCCGTTGGGGTTGCAAATATAGAACAATTAAAATGAATTAACCAAGAGATATTTCAAAATTTCTACAAATTATTTTTTTCTAATACCTTTATTGTAAACCCTTTACGCTTTATTCTTTTTGTGAAATCCGCTACCCGACTGGGTTTGATGCTGTGTTTGCTTCGCACTGTCCGCCAGGAAAAGGCCCCAGGAATTTTCTAAAAAAGATTTGAATAAACTGATAAATGCCCGAAAAACGACAGAAAACTCACCTCTCCAAATATTAAAATAAAAAACCCCGGTGAAAACCAGGGTCGCTATTTAACGCTATAATTTGTTGCCTTGCACAAATTGTCTGGCTATAATACATAGTACTTTGGACCATCTAAAACATCTTCTTTCGGCGCTTCATACTGCTCATGCAGCATCTGGCGCAGGTCTCTTTCGATAGTACGCGCAATAGTAGTTACTGGCGTATCTGTTGGTTTGTTCTCGAAAGGATCCTGTAAACTGATACCCATACGCTCAATCAACAAGAAAGAAGCCGATATCGCTATCACCAAAGGAATCTCCATAAACCCTAAAGAATCTATCAAAGCAAACGGTAACAACAAGATGAAAAACAACACTGTGAAATGCGTGTATAAGCTGTAGGTGGAAGGAAATACGGTATTCTTGATCCTTTCACATTTACCCATCGCATCACAAAGTCTGGTCAAGGTGGCATCGAGGGATACTTGTTGATAACTGTTGATCCACTCGTTTTCTAACGCCAACTTGATATCCTTTCCATGTAAAAGCAACAGGGCAGCCGGTACATTATCATACTTCATCACATAGTTCAATTCCCTTCGTGTCAGCAATCGCTCTAGCCCCTTTACCGGATCCGTATTACGTAGTGACTGACCAAGGCTGTAACACCAGGCTGCCTGTCGCTTGATAAATCGTTCCCTGAATTGCTCTAATTCTTCTGATGGATAAGCCGTTGCTGTTAAACTTAAAATCTGTCTGGACAGAGAACGTGAATCATTTACTATCGCACCCCATATACTGCGTGCCTCCCACCAGCGGTCGTAAGCTTGATTGCTTCTAAACGCCAGCAATAATGACAATACAGTTCCCAATACCATCGGTACGGCAATTGGAATGCTTATATTCTTCATTTGAAACTGGTAATACAACATATTCACCAACATGCTGTAAATGGATACTATCAGGATCTCATATTTAATCTTACCGAATACATATCCAAACGGAATGTTCTTTTTGAGCAGCATATAATACTGTTTATTCGTTATTCAGATGCGAGCAACAAAGAGGAAATGGTTGCTTTAACCACTATTTTCCTACTTCCCGGCAAAGACGCACTCAGCTTAGGAAATTTTGATTTGGCGATCAGTTTTAGCAGGATTGTAACTGCGTTTTCCTGGTGCGTTATATTCCAAATCTGCCGGTTGTAAAATCACATCTATATTGTTAGCAATACAAAAATTCTTAAATGCAACACCAGTATCGCCGTGGAAAAATTCCACTTTCAACTGCCGCACATGTGAGGCATATTTATTCCGGATAATTTCACAACCATCCTTGAAATCGGCTGTAATCAGGTCTATATGCCTACTATTACGTGTAAAGGTGACGAGGTCGAAAATGGAATCAGGCATCCGTAAGGCATGCATGAAAATAATATTGACCATTTCATCCGGATATTGTGATACTACGCTGTGTACATAACCGAGAGATCGAATCGAAAAGTCTGTAGGAATCAGTACATTTTTCATAGCTGTTGCGTTTATGAATACAAAACTATGAGTAGGGGGTTAGAAGCCGGTAAGAAGACGGTTAAAAGGTGGTAAGAATGTGGTAAGAAAACGGTAAGAAACACACCGAATTATAATGGTAACTCAATCCTGATCTCGGTTCCAGCGTTTACTTGACTATTTACTATGATATCTCCTTTGTGCATGCGTATAATGTTCATGGCCAACGGCAACCCAATGCCGTATCCCTTGAACTGCCCAGTGTTAGAGGCTCGAAAGAATGGAGAAAATATATAAGGAATGTCCTGTTGTGGAATACCAATCCCTTGATCTTTGACAATGATGATAACTTTCTTATCTGTTGCTGCGAGGGCGATGGACACTGGCTGATTATTGGAGTATTTACAGGCATTCATTACAATATTGCTAAGCGCCAGCTCTAACAGTTGTGTATTGCCTTTCACGGTGAGCTTTTCTTCTTCCTCTGGAAAGAGGCTGTAGTCAATGTTTACATGGCTACCAGGGATCATTTTATCAATGGTATCCTTCACGGTGAATAATAACTCATCCGTTCTGACCTGGTCCCAGTCCTGCTTTTTGCCATCGAAGCCGGTCTGTGCAAGGTGAAGCAGACTTTTAGTAATATGTTCGAGTCTTCCTGCTTCTTTCAGGATATTCTCCATGGCGTATTTATAGTTCTCCTGGCTGCGGTCCTTATTGAGCGCCAGTTCTGCCTCTCCAATAATTGCTGTCAATGGTGTACTCAACTCATGAGATGCATTGCTGACAAAGTTGTTCTGGGTTTCAAAGGCGGTTTCTAGTCTGTCAAGCATATTGTTAAAAGTGCCGGCCAGTTCATTGATCTCATCCCCACTCTTGTCTACATCCAGCCGCAGGTGCAGGTTCCGGGAGCTGATACTCTTCACCTGGGTCATGATGCGCCGTATGGGCTGAAGGATATACCGGGAAAATACTGCTCCTACCACCACTAAAATTACCGCGGATACTATAAAGCAGATGAGCAATATTTTTCGCAGCCAGGCCATGTATTCCGCGCTATACTGATTGATGGCAGACACAATTACGATATATAATCCCTGTTTAGATTTATAAAGTACGCCTTCATAAAAGCGGTTCCCTTCCCGATAGGTACCACGATGCTGTATCATCACTTGGTGGTAAAAAGACGCTGGCAGCGCGAGACTACTGTCTTCCTGCATCTTTCCACTGCTATCTACTTTTAAAAAATATTCCCTTTCTGCGGGTAGTTTTTCCAGGTGTTCTTCCCTGATTTCATTATAAATAACGGAGTCAGATTCGTAGTAGGGTAAAGTGGCTTTGGCAGCTAGATAGGCACGTATTTCCAGGCGCTTGTAAAAATCCTCAAAGGAATGTTGACTGGCGAAATAATACACCAGTATCCCCATTACCATGATGGTGGATAATGTAAGTCCTGCAAATACAATCAATATCTTATGCCGTATCTTCATTATTCTCCTTCATCATGTAACCCAGTCCTGTTACGGTTTGTATCAGTTCGGGCTGATTGTTTTTATTTATTTTCTTGCGTAGGTAATTGATATAAACATCTACCACCTTCGTGTTCATGTTAAAGTCGATGCCCCATACTTGTTCCAGCAATTCCATTCTAGATAGTACCCGACGAGGATTTTTCAGCAGGAATTCTAGTAGTCGATATTCGGTGGCGGTCAGTTGTATGTTGTTACCTGCGCGGGTGGCCGCTTTGGTATCTGTATCTAAAGTCAGGTTCCCGATTTGTAATAACGCGCTATTGATAACAGGAGTGGTATTACTTTTTCTACGCAGCAAACTCCGGATTCTTGCTTCTAGTTCCGCTAGTTTAAAGGGTTTAACCAGGTAATCGTCTGCGCCGCTGTCGAGTCCCATCACGATGTTTTCCGTAGTGCCCAGGGCGGTCAGCATGAGAATAGGAGTGGCTATTTCTTCCCTGCGAATGGCTTTACACACTTCAATACCATTGAGCGCCGGTAACATGACATCCAGGATGATGAGGGAGAATGTGCGGTTGTCCAGTGCCAGTTGCAAGCCAGTGGCGCCATCCGGCGCTACGGTGACTTCGTAGCCGGCCTCTGTCAATCCGCGAGTAATCACGGATACTACAGCAGGTTCATCTTCTATGAGTAATAATTTCATCTTAAACAAATATAGGGGATTGCTATTAGCTATCCGAATTGTCAGAATTCCAAGAAGCATTTCCGGAAAAAATTTATCTTTCGCATAGAATTCCCGTTATGTATAAACGTTCGTTTTATTTAGCAACATGCATTACTGCCTGTGTGTTGATTTTATCCCAATGTATAGGCAGAAAAGAAGATCCAAGGGGAGATGCTTTTGCGGGAGACGCAACCTGCTCCAGTTGCCATCCTTCCGCATATGCTGCGCACCAGCATACTGCACACGCTTTTGCCAGCGCACCTGCGGGTGGACATTCGGTATTAGGTAGTTTTATCGCTCCAAATAATTCCTTTCTTTTTCCTGGTAATGTGGTGGTGCGCATGGAACAAAATAAAAATCGTTATTACCAATCCGCCTATGCGAATGGCCAACTCCAGGAGCAAGCTACATTTGATATCACGATAGGACAAGGCCGTAAAGCACAAACCTACCTTTCCTGGCATGATGGAAAATATTTTCAACTCCCTTTATCCTGGTTCAGACCTGTGAATAACTGGGCGAATAGTCCAGGTTTCCCTGCAACTTATCCGTATTACAAACGAGAGATTGCCAGCTCTTGTTTCGGCTGTCATAGCTCTTATGTGCAATATGAGACTCGTTTTGAAGGCGTCAGAAAAACGGAGTCTTTCCGGGAGAATAAAGTAGTGTTTGGCATCACTTGCGAACGTTGTCATGGGCCTGCGCAGGAACATGTGGCCTTTCATCTGCAACACCCGGATGAAAAATCGGCGCATAATATCACGCGCATTGGTCAGTTCACTCGGCAACAACAGGTGGATATGTGTGCGGTATGCCATGCAGGGCTGAAAACACCTCAGCGCGACTTGTTCGAGTTCCGCCCCGGGGACCGGCTGTCTGACTATATTATGGCAGATTATTTTGCTACTCCTGCGGAACAATCGGCCAATGATGTGCATGGCCGACAATACCAACTGCTGACTGCCAGCAAATGCTTCCGCATGAGTAACACGATGACTTGTACTACCTGTCACGATCCCCACCAGGATCAACGCACTGACTTAACCGCCTATACGAAAAAGTGTATGAGCTGCCACCAGCCGGGAACTGCCAATTTCTGTACCAGTAAAGAAGATATAAAGGTATTACAACAGCAATGTGTGAATTGTCATATGCCGGAACAGCCGTCTAGCGTGATTACGCTGCTGGCAGGCGGACAACAACAGCCTATTGCCGATTCGTTGCGCTCCCATTTGATTAAGATTTATCGCTAACCTGACGATAGGGAAAATGGCCTTTGATATGTTGGTTGAGGTAAGTGCCTTTGCTCTCCGCGGCTTTCAGCGCTTCGTATACTGCTGGAGGTACAAACAAATAGTCATATACGCTACCCGACTGAAAAACAATTCTCAGGGTACCCTTCTTAGGGGAATAACTAAAACTTGCAATTACGCTGGAATCCATACCAGTAGAGGCCACAAGCATCGTACCTGATTAAAGGCTGGGACTGGCAGAAATAGTCGGATTTCGACCTGAATCTGTCGGATACAACCCTGTTAAAAGTGGTATGGATGCTGTAATTTCAGGTATAAATTAGCTGTTATGGAAAGACCCAACGTATCCACGATTGATGCCTATATCGCAACTTTCCCCACCAAAGTGCAGAAAATACTGCAGCAGGTCAGAACAACTATCAAAAAGGCCGCTCCCACGGCGGAAGAAAAGATCAGCTATGGTATTCCCACTTTCGCGCTCCATGGAAACCTGGTGCATTTTGCGGGTTATGAACATCATATTGGATTCTACCCTACTTCTTCGGGGATAAAGCATTTTGAGCAGGAGTTGTCTCCCTATAAAACATCCAAAGGGGCTGTCCAGTTTCCTATTGATGCCCCCATGCCATTGGATATCATTACGCGCATCACAGTATTCCGGTTGAAGGAAAACGAAGAAAAAGCAGGTGCAAAAGCAAAGAAAACCAATAATGATTCCCTGGTTCCTGGATTATCTGCGCCCGCATCCAGAGCGCTGGCAGGAGCAGGCATCACCACTTTGAAACAATTAGCCGGCTATACGGAGCAAGATATACTGCAATTACATGGCATGGGGAAATCTTCCCTGCCTAAAATGCGGGAAGCATTAGCGAAAAAAGGGCTGTCTTTCAATAGCTGATATTCTTAAAGCAGTGTTAAATTTCCTGTAATCCGCTATGTGAAGCAGAAAGCGGTATAATAACTGAGGGGCCTATACGTTTTTGAGCTAAATTTGAGAACGAAAAATTATTTGCCAACAAAAACATTGTGACGACAGCATCTCAAAAAAATTCAGGCCAATCTATCATGAAGAAGAACATCCTTACTGCCATAGCTTTAGTAATGACCTCCAGTGTATTTGCACAGACAAAGCCACTGATTGGTATCACCTTTAAAGGAAAAGACAGCACTTCTTACCAGGCACCTATCCAGAACACCGTGGAAGACGCGTTCCTCCGCAGTAAACGTTTTGACCTGGTGGAAAGAGGGGCAATGGAAAAGGTGAAAGCTACCGGTTCGGAAAGCGGCGCCATTGCAGAAATGAAAGAAAACAATGCACAATACCTCCTGGTAGGAAATGTAGTAAGTGTCATTGAAGAACAGAAACAATCCAAAGTACCTGTTCTCGGTACTACCGTTACACCGCAGGCGGAAATTATTTTTAGCTTAAAAGTAATGGATGTCAACTCCGGTGAGCTGGTGGCTTCTGGTAATTTCGAAAACACCGGAAAAGGGAAGAATGCTTTCAACGATGCGCTGATGGGCATTCGTGGTCGCCTGGATAAATTCATCCGCGATAACTTCAAACTGACAGCTACCATCGCTTCTATCGAGGAGAAAAATACTTACGGCGATGCCTCCAAAGTATTACTGACCGCCGGTAAAGCTGTGGAAGTAAAAGAAGGCGATGAATTCAAAGTATATGAAAATGTGGAAGTTAATGTAGACGGCCGCAAAATCAATCGTAAGAGAACAATAGGTAAAATTGTGATCTCCCGCGTGGAAGATGAACATTTCTCTGTTTGTACTGTTGTAGAAGGAGCTGGGGAAATCACAAAACTGTCTAACAGCGGAGCCGCACTGCGTTGCGAACTGACAGGTGAGGCGCCTAAGAAACTATTCTTTCAAAAGTAAGCCATAATTAATATTAGGAAGAAGCTGTCTTAAAGTAATTTGAGGCAGCTTCTTTTTTGTAGTACTATCAAAGCTTAGTAAGCGCTGTGCCTTTGTGCGCTGCAATATGATCTGACTTGTCGCTCTTAATTTCATATTGAGGGTCCGCCGGTGTAGCATGATGGGTGTAGCCTTTATAATCAAAATCTTGGGTGTGAATGCGAATAATAGTGCCTGAAACCCTACCAGCTTCGGAATTCCAGCTTACTTTATCACCTACTTTAAATTTTGTTGCCATTTATTCCTTCATTTTAAGACCCTATACTTATTGATGAGCGTTCCCCGTTCATTTACTTTTTCTGAGCTTAATAATTCCAGTTCTACTTCGATGGGCTCATCCGCCACAAAGTTGCTGCCATGGCCGAATATTTTCGGTTCCACCGTCAGCCAAAGCTCGTCTATCAATTTTGCTTTTAGAAATGATGTGGCGACGTGCGCCCCTCCTGCCACTAACATTTGCTGATAGCCGGCTTGCTCATATTGATGAAAAATTTCCTCCGGCGAGGCACTGGTAAATTCTAATTGACCGGCTACTGTATAGGACTGATATTTTTCGGGATGGCTGGTCATTACCACCAGGAGATGCGTTTTAGTGGGGGAGATAGGGTCCACATCAAAGGTACGGCTACCTATAACGATTACTGGGGCCTTATCCCATGTTTCTTCAAAATAACGTTTATCCTCAGATGAACTCCACTTCTTTACAATAGGATCATCCCAGTGCGTTATTTTGCCATCTAAGGAAGAAACAAAAATGAGCTTAGCGTGCATGATCTATATAATTTAAAGATTAACACTTTTACGTCACTGAGAAATTAAATGATTTTCATGATATTGCAAAGCAACGTCAACGGGGAGACACTATTACGTGACCTACCTCACATACTTGTAGAAGTTGAATAATAGTGGGTGTTGTCCGGTTCCATGGTAGATTGTCCGGAATTGAACAGAAAATCGTTCGTGTTAAAAATATTTAGGTAGGCTTAAATCCTTTGTAGTGGCTGGTTTGTAGAATGTGCTAAATAATGGTATTGTTTCTGTTAAAATGGAGTAATAATCCTCGTAACTATGTACAAGCAATTTTTGGGCGGCCTATTTTTACTCCTAGCAGCCCTGACAATATCAGGGACCCTTTCCGCAGGACAGCCAAAAGGAGTGTACGTTGCATCCGTGATACTGCGGTGCGACAGCCTCTTCTGGAAGGCATACAACGACTGTGATATCAACAGATTTCAGGCATACCTTTCATCAGATGTGGAATTCTACCATGATATAGGTGGCCCATTATTCGGTTTGCCGGCATTGACTGCATCCGTGAAAAACAATTTGTGTAAAGATAGAGAGCATTTCAAACTGCGTAGGGAAGCCGTTCCTGGGACCGTGAAAGTATATGAATTGGAAAAGGATCACGAAGTATATGGCGCCGTGATATCTGGAGAACACCGGTTTTATATCACTGAAAACGGGAAACCAGAATACCTTTCTGGTATCGCCAGGTTTACACATATCTGGATCTTACAGCATGGTGAGTGGAAAATGACCCGTATTATCAGCTACGATCATCAGTCGGCAAATTAAGTAGTATGGGTTTTCATCTTCCAGGATCGCTGGTGTACAAAATAATAAAACAAAGCCCCTCCCAGATAGGCGGCAGCATCCAGCATATCCGCGGTGTATTTGCTGGAAAAAGCCGGCATCACTAATTCAAACAGCACCGTAGTATACAGCGCGATGAATAGTAGGTAAGAGAGTGGGTACGTGTACTGGCTGTCTCTCAATATCACCGTACGTGTGAAAGTAAGCGCCAGATGCGCAATGACAGGTACCGCTATGAAATCGGTCAACTGCCCGTTCAGCAGGGGAATGGGCGTTCCTAGTCGCCTACAACCGTGTATAATGATCCATATAGCGCAGTAGCTAATAAACAGCGGATCAAATAGCTTTTTCATATTACAATACAAAAGTGATGGCGGCGGCCAGTGCCAGTGTCACCAAGCCTACCATGAGTGCTCCCAGGTAAAACGCTGAATTTTTCAGTGTTTTCTGTAGCATGTTATCCGTTGGCTTAATGGGAAAGAACATTTCCCGCATCCGTTGCCATAACGTCTCTTCGGTTTCTTTCTCTTGGTCCGGTATCATATTATTAATATTTAGTACAAATGTACTAAAAAATAGTACAAATGGCCTAATTTAATTTCGAGCTGTTATTTCACCCTTTTTCCTGGTTGTATTGCCTTATTAGCAGAATCATACAATTAGAACAATATGACAATTGCTAAATACTGGCGCTTCCTGCCCTTGCTGGCAGTGGGCGTGACTGCCTTTGGCCACAACAACACAGACGAGCAAAAGGAACTCAACCGGAAGAATACGATTCGTTTGGTGATGAAGCATATCCGAGAGGAACATTATGCGCCTAAAGCCGTTGATGACGCGTTTTCTAAGGTTATCTGGAAGAAATATTTGCAGGCATTAGATGCTAATAAAAATACTTTTTTGCAGTCGGATATCACCGCTTTGCAGCAGTATGAAACGAAGATAGATGATGAACTGGAGACACCATCCCTCGATTATTTCAACGCTATTTTCAATATATCCATGCAGCGTTTACAGGAACTGCAACCAGTTTATCGGGCATTGTTAAGTCAGCCCATGAATTTCAAAGTAAAAGAAACCATCAATCCTGATCGCAGTGAGGCTGCATTTCCGGCAGATGAAGCGGCCAGAAAAGAAGTTTGGCGTAAAAGTCTGAAATATCAGGTGTTGCAAAAAATGGTGGAGATACAACAGCAGGATAAAACCAAGAGTGATAAAGTAGCGGAACAGGAAGCGAGAAAAGCGGTATTGACGGCTATAGACGGACTGTTTAAAAACTTGTTGTCTCAAAGCGCTTCAGACGATCGTTTCAGCGCATATATGAATACCATTACCTTGGAAATGGACCCGCATACTTCCTTTATGGCGCCGGCAGATGCGGGTATGCGAGAAGCCATGATGGCGCATCGTTATTTCGGACTAGGATTGGAACTAACGGCGAAAGATGGCGCTATTATTATTAAAAGAGTGTTGTCTGGCGGAACAGCGGATCAGAGTGGATTGTTGCATGTAGATGATCATATCCTACAGTTGAGCGATGATAAAGGGAAAATGGTAGATGTAGCAGGAATGAACATTGTAGAGGTATCAAGAATGGTTCGAGGAGAGAATAATACTACCTTAAAACTATTGGTACGAAAAGCTTCCGGTGTGGAGAAAGAAGTAACAGTGAAAAGAGGAGAGATTAAGGAAGACGCGAATGCCGCCAAGAGTGCAGTGATTACACAAGGCACAAAGAAATGGGGATTAGTCCAGTTGTCAGAATTTTACCTAGATGCGAAAAGAAAGGATGGCGCTCATTGTGCAGTGGATGTGGCTAAAGAAGTACAAAAATTAAAAGATGAAAAAGTAGACGGCATCATCATTGACCTCAGAGGCAACCCAGGAGGCTCTTTGGATCAAGTAATTGACATGACCGGACTTTTCGTGAAAACCGGACCGGTACTACTAGGAAAAGATAGAATCGCCATTCAGCCGTATCCTATGCAGAATGGGGATACGCCGTTGTATGAAGGTCCGCTCGCAGTAATGATCGATGAAGGGAGTGCATCTGCTTCCGAAATATTTGCTGCAGCGATCCAGGATTATCACCGTGGTATTATCATTGGTAGTCCGTCTTCTTACGGAAAGGGCACCATGCAGAATACCGTGCCAATGGGTAAAATGGGAGACGATACGAAAGGAATTCCTAATATCAACTATGGTTCTCTAGTATTGACCATCAAGAAATTCTACCGTATCAGCGGAGGCACTACACAACTGAATGGCGTAATTCCGGATATCATAATACCTAGCAAAAAACAAAATGCCAAAATACGGGAACGGGACAACGAAACAGCGTTGATTTGCGATTCCATTCCCAAGGCTTATTACGTCCCTTCCACTACTGGAGAGGCCCTGAAAGCCCTCGCAGCACAAGCCCAACACCGTATTGATCAGGATAGCGCTTTCAATGTGGTCAAACAAGATGTAGAATGGCTACGACTACACGGAGCACCGGTATTCAGCCTGGAAAAAAATACGTACAAACATCAAATAGACGAAATCCAATCTTATAACAATGCCATTGATAAGGCATTAAAACTACCGGCAAATCAACAACTGGCGATAAAAGGTAGCTCCAATAAACAGCCATCACCAGACAAACTAGCTAAATACGAGGAGTGGATGACCAATTGCCGTACCGATAGGCCACTTGCCGAAACAGTAGCAATCCTCACGGATATGACGGGTAAATAGTCAGGGATTAAAAAAAATCCGGATTTTAGTCTATTTTGTGTTGATAAATTTATGGAGGGGGCAATGGAATATGTATCAACCAAATTCGATGGAACCGGCCTCATTTGAGGAGCTTTTCCGTACACACTATTCTTTTTTATGCGCAACCGCTTACTATGTAGTAGAAGATGAAAATACTGCCAAAGATATTGTTCAGGATTTCTTCCTCTATTGTTGGGATAAGCGACAAATTATTCAGATCACACAAAATTTTAAAAGTTATGCCACGCGTGCCATACGAAATGCCTGCCTAAACTACCTGAAGAAAAAAGGTAAAATCATATTTAATGACCCTTCCAGTTTTCCCGATGAGGAGATGTTGCCACCAGAGGACGACAAAGAACTGGAAGAAACACGAAATGCCGCCCTCTGGGCGGCTATCGGTCGTTTGCCTATCCAACGGCAACGCATATTCTTATTGAGTAACCGAGATAACCTGAAGTATAAGGATATCGCCGATCAGCTCAATATTTCTGTCAATACCGTTAAAACACAAATTAAACTAGCGTACCAGTTTCTGAGGAAGGAGTGTGAATGGATGATCGTATGCATTATCCTATTGATATTATTTTTTGAAAAAAAATAATTCCCCTTCACCCTTTTTTTAAAGAAGATTGCCTTTAATATATATCGTTATGGATACACCAGGAAACGACATGAATTGGGACAAACTACTGGAAGCATTGGAAAATGCGGATACTACTGCACTGAATGAAGAAGAACTGGCTATGTTACACGCAGCCAGAGACATGAAGAGCAGGGTACAAACAGCGGAGAAGTTCCCTACAGAAGAAGGTTGGCAGCGGTTTGTTGCGGAGCGCGACAAACGGCAACTGAAAGTGCACTGGCGTAAACGACTGACAGTAGCCGCAGCAGTAGCGTTGCTGTTAGTAGGGGCCAGCACATGGTGGATCACACAAAAACAACACCATCTGAAAACCATTGCCAAAGCGGATCTAAAACCACAAAATGGTGTTCAGATCAAGTTGTCAAATGGGAAGGTCATGAAATTAGACAGCGCTGGTACCATCGTGCAAAGTACTAGTGGCGCTTTGATTAAAGCCGATAGCGCAGGGATTGTATATAATGCCGGCGCCAACCAGGAAGCTGTTGTCGCAAAGAATGATACCTTGGTGGTGCCCAAAGGAAATAAAATTCGTATAGCCCTTGCAGATGGCACACGGGTATGGGTAAACGCAGCTTCAGAATTGATCTATCCTTCCGCTTTCAATGGACCAACGAGGGAAGTGCAGGTGCATGGGGAAGCTTACTTTGAAGTAGCCGTCAACGTTCAGCAGCCTTTTATAGTGCAAGCAGGGGAGGTAAGTGTTCAGGTATTAGGCACATCCTTTAATGTTAATACTTATAATACCAATATTCAGACTACACTTACCAGCGGTAAGGTAAGTGCAACAGCCGATGGTAAAAAGGTGGTGTTATCGCCGGGACAACAGGCGGTATATCATCCTCAAACTGGCGACTTACAGCAACTGACCGTAGAAACCAGAATCTTTACTGCCTGGAAAGATGGCGACGTTTATTTTGAAGAAGAAAATCTATCAACCATAGTAAAAAGTCTGAGCCGTAGCTATGATTATGAATTCAAGTTCGAGGATGCTACACTTGAAAAAATCAATCTGACATTGGATATGCCCGGACCAGTTAACTTACAACAGGTATTGGACCATATCCGGATTTCCAACAGAGAAGTGGTATTCCGGATAGAGGGTAGAACCATCTATGTAACACGCGTCGGACAGGCAGGACAATGAAAAAACCGATAGAAACAATGCAACTGGCTCCTCTCAGGTGAGGCCAGGTAGGGAGTTTAATCTTTTATATCGAACCAAAATGAAAAAAATGTTGGGCTTGCCTTCATTCAGGAGGGTCATGCAAGGCTTTGCCATGCCATTACTACTGCTATCCATTTTGTTGCTGCTGGGAGGCAGACTACTTGCACAGGAGCATTCCGTGCTGGATACCAAAGTCACGTATAAGGCGGTGGGACTGCCTTTATCCACTGTATTAAAAGAAGTACGTACACTGACCAAAGTCAGATTTACTTATAATACAGACGCTATCCGCAAGGCGCCGGCTGTTACGGTAGATCAGAAGAATGGTACCCTCCGGGAGTTGCTGGCGCGTATACTCGTCAATACAGGACTTGATTTTACAGAAGACATGCTGGGCGTAGTTATTTATCAAGAAAATCAACGGGCGTCAGTGATAAAGGACAGACCTTTCTTTATGGTACGGGGACAAGTCATAAACGCCAATAATGAAACGGTTGGAGGAGCTACCGTACAAGTGGTGGGTACCAAAGATGGTACGGTTACCATGCAGGATGGTATATTCTCCCTGTTGGTACAGGATCAGCAACAGTTACGTGTATCCATGCTGGGAATGAAAACAACCCTGCGTACCGTGACTGAAAAGGAGTCCAATGGTAATTTCATTAAAATCAAACTGGATACCGCTGCACAAGCGGTACAGGAAGTGGTGGTAACGGGCTATCAGAAAATTGATGCCCGTATGTCTACCGCTTCCACCTTCAAACTGAATGCTTCGGAAATAATACAACCTGGAGAACCTTCCATCGACAAAATGCTGCAAGGTAAAGTACCGGGCCTGATGATCATCAATACTTCCGGTAGTGTCAATGCCAGGCCTACCATACGTATCAGAGGTACTTCTACCTTCGTAGGTAATGCTAGTCCTCTCTGGGTGATTGATGATGTAGTGAGACCCGATCCTGTCGATATTTCCACCACCCAACTAAATAACGTCGTGTCTGATGCGCAATCCGGTAACTTCTCCATGATCGGAACAGCTATTAGCGGTATTAACCCCTATGATATTGAAAGTATCACCTTTCTGAAAGATGCCGCTGCTACTGCCATCTATGGTGTGCGCGCTGCCAATGGGGTGATTGTGGTGACTACCAAAAAAGGTAAAGCAGGTCCCATGCAGGTGTCTTACAATAACAGTTTCTCTTTTCAACAACGTCCATCCTATAGCAATTTAAACCTGATGAACTCTCAGCAAAGAGTGGAGCTGTCTAGGGAATTGTTTGCAGATGGACTGTTGCAGACTTCTCGTAATGGTCTTAAAGAGAATATTTCCTATGAAGGTTTAATGCAAGCCCTCTATGCGAAGCAAATCACAGAAGCACAGTTCAAAGTAGCGGTAAGCAAACTGGAAACACAAAATACAGATTGGTTTAAAGTCCTGTTCAGAAATGCATTCAATATGCGCCATGCATTGTCAGTGAGTGGTGGTACTGGAAAGACTACCTACCACAGCTCTGTGAGTTACCAAGATGCTAAAGGTGCTGCACAACTGGATACGAAAAAGAATTATACGATAGACCTGGCAGTGCATACAGAGGCTGGAAAAAGATTATCTATCGATATTAATCTAATGGGTAATTACTCAAAGATGCAGGGATATTATCCTGGCATTAATCCACTCACCTATGCATTGCAAACTTCCAGGATACTGGACCCCAATGTCGTGTATCCGTGGGGAATCGCTAATGTAGGTTATAGGGTCCTGCCTTTTCCACCGCCTATTACGTTCAATATGCTGAATGAAATTAAGCAAACGGAGAATGGCAATACGCAAAGTGCCTCCTTTGCAAAGGTGGCGTTGAGTTATAAAATTGTGAAGGGATTGTTGTTCCAGAATGTATCCAGTTTTATCTCTGATGCGATGGAATCTATGTCGGCAGCCTATGAAGGAAGTAAATATGTTTCAGATCAGCGTGGCTGGAACCTGGATTACATACCGACCGACCAACAAATAGCAGTTTCCCCGCTTCCTTACGGGGGCTTAGCCAACCTGGCCAATCAGAATGTCATCACCTGGAGTACCCGTAATCAACTGGATTATAATACCAGTTTATTCAATAACAGAGATCTGTTTACTGCCTCTGCTGGTACAGATCTCAGCTCCATGCAAATAAAAGGATATTCATCTGTTGAACCAGGTTATTTCCCTGATAGAGGAATGAGTTTTTATCCTAGTCCCAATAGCATGTATCAATGGGGAAGCCGCCATCTGACCAGATCCAATATCAATACTTTTGCCCTTTTTGGGATTGCTTCTTACAGTCTGAATAACAGGTACATTATTGGTGCAACGGTCCGGACAGATGGTTCCAACAGGTTTGGACAATATGCTAATGCGAAGTTCCTACCCAACTATGGATTATCCGCCAGATGGAATATTACAAATGAATCTTGGCTGCAAACGTCCCGCGTTTTCAGTGGATTGGATCTGAGAGCTTCTTTCGGAACACAGGGAAATGTGGTGAGTGCGGTTGGTCCGGAATTGATAGCTACCTATATGCAGCAATCGAGATATAGCTCCAATCCTATTACCGGCGTACCTTACCTGGGAATCAAGAGTTTACCATATCCCAACTTGCGCTGGGAAAAAACCTACCAATGGAATATAGGCATAGACTTATCCTTGTTTGACCGTAGAGTAAATTTTATGGGTGATTATTACCTGAAACGTAGTAAAGACCTGATTGCCTCTAAAATCCTTCCGGCAGAATTTGGAGTGGATGTAATGTATAAAAATGCAGGAAGACTTACCAACCACGGCGTGGATATGCATTTGAGCATCGAAGTATTACGCAAAAAGAATACGAACCTCACCCTGACTTTCAACAATAGCAAGAACTTCAATGAAGTTGGTGTGAATGATTTTCAAAATGATTTCGCTTCTTACCTGAATGGTAGGGCATATGTCCCCGGCCGACCTATCAGCGGATTTTATTCTTACAAGTATGCTGGTCTGGATCCAACCAATGGTACGCCTACTTTCAGTAACCTGAAGAATAATAACGAGCAGATAGATCCTACTACTTACCTGGTGTACTCCGGACAGTTACAACCACTTGTTACCGGTGGCTTTTCACCAGCCTTCAGATACAAAAGCTTTTCTGTAAATGCTGAATTTTATTATGCGCTGGGAAGTCATAAACGCCTGAATCCATTGAATCCGCAAGTCTTCAGCTATGATGGTGTCCCTCCTCCATTTACAAACGTCAGCAAAGACTTAATTAACCGCTGGCGTAAACCTGGCGATGAAAAGATAACGAATGTTCCTGCCATTGCGGACTATACTACCAATACCCTCCTGCCTGGCTACCAGGACAACATTTACGCCATGTATAATCAATCAGATTATCGGGTAGTCAACAATAGCTTTATGCGTTGCAGGATGCTAAATTTCGGTTATCTGCTCCCACGACAGGTAGTAGCTAGAGTGGGCGTTAAAAGTATTACTACAGGATTGTTTGTAAGTAATGTATTTACGATTGCCAGCAAAGCCTTACAGGGTCAGGACCCTGAAATTGATGGAGTAGGAACTACTGCACTGCCTGTTGTAAGGCAATTTGGATTCAATATGAATGTGAATTTTTAAAAACGAGCGTATGAAAAAAAGCATAGTTGTCGCCGTATTAGCACTGGGGCTGGTATCCTGTAAAAAGTTTCTGGCAGAACAATCTCAGTCCGATGTTATTCCAAAAACAACAAAAGATTTTGGTGAGATATTATATACAAATGGTTATCCAGATAACCATTCGTTGATGCAGCCATACATCGCACTGATGAGTGATGATATACAGTGTTACAATGGTGTAGCGGTGGCGGACCAACAGATTACCATTACTGCGAATGCAGGCGCATTTCAATGGCAACCAAATTTTATCGATGTCTGTGCACGTGCAGGTAGTCCGGATAAAGCCAACTTTAATTCCTGGACCACCTATTATCAACTGATCCTTGGTACAAACATTGCCTTGCAGTACCTGGATAAATCCAATGGCAGTGCGGCGGAGAAAGCAATGTATAAAGGAGAAGCATTTACGTTGCGCGCATTTTATCACTTTATGTTGGTGAACTTGTATGCCAAACCATATAATGATTCCACTACCACGCCGGATCAGAGTCCTGGTGTTCCGCTGAAATTGAATGCCGACCTGACAGATAAGCTCCCGGTAAGAAATAGTGTGAAAGAAGTGTATGCACAAATTACTTCCGATTTGGATAGTGGTATATATTACCTGGGCCTGAATAAAACGGATCAGAAACTATTCCGTGTTTCCCATGTGGCTGCGCATCTGCTGGCCAGCAGAGTGTATTTATACATGGAGCAATGGAATAAAGTAATTGAAAATGCCGATTATGTCCTCTCTTACCATCCCCAATTGATGGACCTGTCTAAGTGGGGAGACCCTGATGCATTTGATAAACCAATTGTGGGTATTGGTAATGTGGAAACCCTCTGGTACTACGGAAGTATGACGGAACAAGCGCCAACAGGCGCCGGCGTTTATACTGTTTCGCATGATTTGGCAAATAATTATGAACCAAATGATCTAAGGACTAGTATTTATTTTGGTCCAGTACCGGATGTATGGAAACCATGGTTCTCAGCAGATTTTGTGGATTTCAAAAATTCCGGAAATACGACCCCTAACGCCTCCGGGCAGATAAATATGGGTAGTAGCTGGCGTAGCTCAGAAGCTTATTTGAACAGGGCTGAAGCATATATCCAACTATATAAAACCAAGGGAGATGGAACTGCTGCACAGAAGGCATTGAACAGCTTGAATACCCTCCGTGCTAAGCGATTTGACCCTTCCAGCTTTACGCCATGGGCCATTCGTCCGGCTGCTGAAATGCTACAAATGTGCAGGGATGAGCGCCGCAGAGAGCTATTCTTTGAAGGAACGCATCGCTGGATGGATCTCAGAAGATATGGTATGCCAGCTATTAAGCATTTATATCAGCCTTCTATTGGCATGACGCAGGTGTTTACGCTGCAAAAACATGATCCGCAGTACACCATTCCCATTCCAAATGATGTTCTACAACGGAACCTGGCGCTTACACAAAACCCGCAACTGGGAAGCCTGCGACAACCAGATTAACCACCTTCGTTTATCAACAAAAACTATTTTATGCGTAATTCCTTTCTGCGTATAATAATGATAGGACTATTGCCACTCATGCTGCTGTCAATGTCCGCATGCCATAAAGAAAAAATTGTGGCAACTGGAGTGCCTGATTTCTATGTATTGCCACAAGGCAATCAGTCATATGACGATTCCATTGTAGCATTCCATAAAAAATACGGCTCTTATATCTTGTATAAATTTACTGACCGGGATTTCAAATTTGACTATGTCAGAAACCTGAATGCTGCTGCTACCGTTGGTAATCTGGCCTATGTTGCCAATACCCTACAGTTCATTAAAACCCAGTATCTGAATTTTTATACAGAAAGCTACCTGCACCAAACATTGCCCTTCAAAATATTGCTGGCAGCAGCGATAGATACCGTTGCCGCAAATAGACCCAATGGTCCTCTGGTGAGATCCTATTCCGGATTTTATGCTACCAGTTCTATGTTGGCCATAGGATGGACGGATAGTACCCTGTTACAGCTATCTCCATCCCGATTCAAAGAAATACGGGGTTATATGCACCAGGCGTTCGCACAACAGGCGGCATTATCCGGCGCTTTAACCATTCCGGCAGAATTTATGAAATATATCCCCGCATCCTATACAACAATAGACCTCGATATGGGAATAAACGGTTTTACAACGGATATACGTAGTGTACCTATTATTGAACGGAATGTGGCCTGGGACTTCGCCAGCTTTGTTGGACAGATTACCTCTCACACCAAAGCAGAACTGGATGCAACTATTTTAAGTCCTTCCTATGATAAACTGGGACTGCTAAATGCTAAGTATAATGCGGTCATCCAGTATTATAATCAACAAGGTACAGACCTCCAGGCTATTGGAGAGCTTCCATAAATATCAAAGGAATCATTATGCGTTACTTTATTCATACCATCGTTACTTTTTTCCTCTGCACAATGCTTGTTAAGGCACAGGAAAAAGAAACGGATATATTACCGTTCCGCTCTGCTGCTCCTGCATTTTCCCTCTCTGCCACAAATGGCCGTCAAGTTAGATTAACAGACTTCAAAGGAAAAATGGTAGTGATCTATTGTTGGGATAACCAGGATAAAAACAGCCATGTCCTGGATACCATCAAAACAGCATTGAAAGATTATGCAGATGATACTGCTATCGTTTTTCTGGCAGTGACTCGTCAGTCAATAGCACCGGGTGTCCTCCCGAAAAAATCAAGACTCATCAATGCAGTGATCCCTGCAAACTCCACGGATGCGCACGCACAGGCCTTCCTAAAAGATTATAACATCATGGCACTGCCTCGTACGATCATGATCGGCAGAAAAGGAGATATAATACTTGCACAGTTGCCCGAAGGTTTGTTTTCTATGTTCCTGAAAATGTGGAGCCAGGTAGAAGAACGCTCCGATGAGGCCAACCATTCCACCTATTGGGATTATAAAGCAAGACCCGGAGACCTCATTCCTGGTAATATTAAACTGCAAGTAGTAGATGGCAAAAGCTATACGATGGCTGAATTACGCGGACAGGTAGTGCTACTGGAATTCACGGCCAGTTGGTGCGGTGTTTGTCGCGAATTAATGCCGCACTTGGAAAAGGAATTCTGGCAGGCTTACAAAGATAAAGGCTTGAAGGTATTTGGTATTGACCTGAAAGAATCCCCCGCGACTATACGAAAATTAGCAAGTGCCACTGGCGTTACCTATCCACTAGTGCCGGATGTAGATGGTAAAATATTTTATCATTTCGTGCGGGATCTTGGAAGTGTTACCAAAGTCCTGCTGATCGATAAAACAGGCCATATCGTTTATTTAAGTAACCAAAAAATGGGCGAAGCAGAACAGTCCGTGCTGCGCGAGAAAATCGTCTCCCTATTATAGAAATAATTCCGCCATTCCCTTCACCCTTTTTTGTTAACTCCTTGCCTTTTGTATAACCATAAAACTGAACGATGAGGGCTATAAGATTTATTGCAATCATTCTCCTATGCGGCAGCAGGCTCTTTGCGGCTGATCCGGCAACCACATTGAATGTAAAGGTGAATACCTATCCAAATTTCACAGGCATGATCTCCCTGAATTTACTGGGTGTAAGCCAGGAATATAATGGAGAAATATTATTTGTAGAAACAAGCAAACCAACCGCTGCATTTACCAGAAAATTAGGTGCTGCTACACAGATCATGGCGTTGAATAATTGCACACTCCTCATCAATGCCGGAGATCAGGTGAAATTGGAACTGCTACCATTTTATAATAAATCTGCCCTCGTAACAGGCAAATTCCGCCCGGTATGTACCGGGAAAGACGCTGCCAGACAGCTTTTACCTTATCTGATCGATAGCTTATATGCTAGCGCTGATTATTCCACCATTACGAACACGCAACAGGCGGATAACTTTATTGCTAATATTTCCACACAGGTAACAAAATTAATCGCTGCTGCAAAAGTAAATAATGCAGAAAACCTGGCAGCGCTCAAAACCTTCGAGCAATCCAAACAACTGCTGTTCAAATTTAATTTACTGGATGCGCATAAAGAATTAAGCCATACGAAAGAACTGGGCGACTGGTATCTGAAAAACTTTGATCTGTCAGCTCCAGGCCTGGCCTCCATTGGAGATGAAACGCTGGCCCGTCAAATGGTGTACCTGTGGAAGAACGGTAGAAAATTACAGGATTCCACTATCACAGAAGAAACCGAGCTGAAAGAACTGTTATTTCAATGCAAGGCAGATAAGCTCAAAGAAAGAATGGCGATCGACTGGATTCAACTGGAAGGTAAAAACCATGCTTTTACCCCGGATATGAAAACTATGTATCCGCTCATAAAAGGAACGCTGAAACCGCATACCCTGGCTACACATACAATTGACTCGCTGTATAAGTCTTATCAGCAGTTGGAACCAGGAATGCCTGCTTTTAACTTCGCCCTAGAAAATGATAACGGGAAAATTGTCCGACTCTCTGATTTAAAAGGAAAGGTGGTCATTGTGGATATCTGGGCGATGTGGTGTAGCAGTTGCGTAGCATCTTTACCTACTTTCAGAAAAATCGCTGATTCCTATAAAGATAAAAACGATATCATTTTCCTGACGATTGCATGGGAAGGACCTGAGTCGGATGTCCGCAAAACGCTGAAGAAATTCTCTGTGGATCATCACATCGCTGGAGAAAATAACCTATTTCTCAGTGCCGACAGAAATGACCCGCAAGCCAAACAATTTATTGAACGTTATTGCCTGACTGGTATTACTCGCTGGGTGGCCATTGATCAAGATGGTAATATCATGGATGGTAATCTGGGACATCCAATGGCAGAAGGCTTCGAACAGAAGATTGCCAACTGCTACCAGAAAAGAAAATAGCATCTCACACTTTATAAATAAATGGGTCTGCCATATACTTTATGATGGATTCCTATGTATTGTTTATCCATTTAAAACTTTAAATGCCATGTTAAATAAAGGACTGTTCTTAGGCCTCGCGCTCTGTACTGCATTGGGTGCCAATGCACAAAAAAGACTACAACTGGATGTGAATATAAAAGGCTTGCCGGAAGGAGATAGAGTGTATTTGTGGGCGCCGTTACCGCAGGTAACAGATTCTGCATTTGTGAAAAACGGACATTTCAGCTTTGATGTTGATATGAGCAGAGGCGGTACCACGTATATTCTCCAAGTAGGATCGAGTGGAGATCCTAATCAGGGTGTCGTATTGTACCTGGAAGCAGGTAAAATGAATATCACGGGTAAAGGACCTTACTTTAAGGATGCTGTATACACCGGAAGCCCGTTTGTAGCTGATTGGACGGATATCGACAAAAATGTTATGCCACAACTGACGGCTGCTGGTACTAAAAAAGAAGCGTTGGAAGCTAAACTTGGTACTGCCGTAAGTCTGGGTGATCAGGAAGCTGCAACCGCCATTCAGAAGGAAATCAGTCAGATGATGACCCCAGCATTGAATACCTGCGTGGAATGGGTAAACAAACATCCGAATGCAGGTGCCGGATCATTCCTCATCAATGCATATCTATCGCAATACATGAGTAGAGATGAGATGAAAGACCTGTTGACCAAACTGGGCCCTGATGCAAGAAATACCTTTACCATCAAAAGGATGACTACCCAGAGTTTCGGAGGCGAAAACATGCTTGGTTTGATGAATAAAATGGCGCCAGGCATTAAGCTGAGTGATAACAATGGAAAAACGGTATCCCTGGAAGATTTTAAGGGTAAATATGTATTGGTAGATTTCTGGGCTAGCTGGTGTAAGCCTTGCAGAGAGAGCCTCCCGGCTTTAGTGAATGTCTACAATAAGTATAAAGACAAAGGTTTTACCATCCTATCGGTTTCCCTAGATGATAAAAAAGAAAAATGGGCACAAGCTATCGCGGAAGAAAAATTGACCTGGCCACAGGTATCCGATCTGAAAGGTGGTGCTAGTCCTATTGCTACGGAATATGGTGTCATGGCTATTCCTGCCACCTTCCTGGTAGATCCTAACGGTAAAATAATTGCCTTGGGTGCTACAGGAGAAAGATTAGACCAGAAGTTAGCTGAGTTGATAAAATAATATAAAAGAAACCAACCATATCATAGGAGGCTGTCTCATTTGTTGAGACAGCCTCTTTCGTTGATGTCTATACGAAATTTTTTCGGGAGACACGATCTGCTCGATCCTCCCACCGCCCACTGGGTAAAGGTTGCAGGCTCCTCAGATACGTGTCTTCCGAAAAATATATTTTATAGTTAGCCGACTAACGTCAATTTATTACCTTTGCGCGATGAAGTCAGGCAAACCGCATAACTCATTGAATGGGTTATTAGTTGAGATCAGTAAGATCAGAAGAAACAAGAGCAATGAATTATTATCAGGAACAGGTGTACACGCAGGACAGGATATTCTGCTATACTACCTCGATATGGAAGACGGACAAACGGTATCAGCCCTGGTAGAAAAAATGGGTATCCAACAGGGAACCATCGCAGCAATGATTGAACGGATGGTGAATGCAGGCATGATTACCAAAAAGAAAGATGCCGCCGATAAACGTATATCCAGGGTGTTTATCACAAAAAAAGGAAAAGCAGCCCATCAACAGGTCACAGAAACCTGGCGAAAAATGGAAAGTATCACTGCTAAAGGACTTTCCCCTATAGAACAGGCGCAACTCATCACCCTGTTAGAAAAAGTTAGAGATAATCTCTCCTGATAAAAATCGCCGGTAACCCACCGGCGATCTTTGTTTTACAGAACTTATCAAGTAGTTCAGTTGTCCAAAACCGGAAAAAAAATTGCTCTACCTTCGAGGTATTCATTAAAGTGAATGCGTTTTATATGCAGCAATTGAAATGCCCTAACTGTGGCTCCAGTATATTCTCTTCTGCCGAGGGAGATGATGATCAGATAAGCGTTACGATTAGTTGTGAATATTGTGGCAGTGAGTTTGAAACAGATAATCCCAACTACCGTCCTCCCGCTGCCTCTGTGAATATTTACCATACAGAAGTCGGGTATGGGTACCGTCGGTATTACGGATACAGGCATGTTCCAGGCTGGAAGGAAGCTCCTGATTGGCAGCACAAGGTGGCTAACGTGGGCGGCTATATTCTAGGTGGAGTGGCAACGTTTTTCGCGATCATCATGTGGGTAACTGCATTTATGCCAGGAACCGACATGCCGGTGGGCGTCCCGGTTATATTTAGCGTGTTTGTGGCGGGAATCTTTTTGTTGGCATGGGCCTCTGGCAGAGAACTAAAACTCCGACATCCGGAAAGAAGCCAGCCCCAGGGTAACAACCACGGCTATACGGCGCCTGTTAAGAAACCACGACCAACACCTAGCCAAAGGAATGTGGGCATCCCTATGCCGCCTCCTGGCAGTGTGGTGAAAGTTACCCCAAAATGGTTGTTGACCGTAGGCATGGTATTCGGGTATTTAGGAGTGGCAGGTACTAGCTGTTCTGTAATCGCTGGACTTGTGAATAAAAACAATGAATTGATCCATAAGGTGTTTGGAGTGGCCTTTTTGGTGGTGATTTTTATGATACCATTTTTTATTTTGGGTAGGAGATGTCAAATTGCTTTGCAACAACGTATAGCGGAGGAAAAAGCCGCAGCGGAAAGGTGGGAGGAACAATCAAAACAAAATAGGGCAGAGAAACTATAACACAATAATATTCCCCAAAAAGAGACCGATCTACAGTGCTACCATGCTGTATGTCGGTCTCTTTTTGTATACTTGTTAACCGAAAAACCGTGTTTTATGTCCCATAGAATGTATTTGTATAACCTGGATCAAGTCCCCGAAAAAGTAGCAAAAAAGAACCCATTGCCTGGGTATAATAGTGATGAGGTTACCATGATGATGGAATGGAAGTATGAGTTCCCTTTGTTTTTCCACCCACTTTTTTCAGATAAGATTAAAATTGCTCCTCCAATATACAATGGGGAGGAAGGTGGGCTCTATGCGGCTGCGTTTCCAGGTATTGATGCATTTCGTGCATTCTATGCTTTTATTGAAAAACACGGGGATCAGTTGTTGGACGATAAAGCAGCTTTCCAGGAGGCTCAACTACAAATACGGAAGTATTTCAGACGGAAAGTCCATCTTTCCTGGTTTCACCTGGATGCATGGGACGTATTCAATATAGAAGACGATGGTTTCCCAGGAAGTCATACCCTACAGGCAGAAAAACTAAAAGCCAGTATGGAGGAAAATAACCGCATTATTCAAGCGGCGATCGCCGCTGATGATCCGGCATTGCTGGATTCGTGCCCGTTTTTAAAAGAAACAGGTTGGGCAAAATCATTCCGACAATTCCTAAATGAACCAGTATATGGTTATGGCTGGGAAGTGATCAAGTCTTCCATTTTCGAGGAAGAAGTAGAGCTGGAAGTCTTTATAGAGACTGATTTGAAAGGGCTAAAAGATCTAGATGGAAATATTGTTTTGCCTGCTGAATTCGATGAAATATATGAATTTCCATATGGGGAAAACCGTGCTGTAGTAACCAAGCAAGGAAAAGCAGGATACATAGATAAGCAAGGAAGACTAGCGATTCCTTGTATCTATGATGATGCGTTTGATTTTTTAGGAGGATACGGGCACGTAGTGTGGGAAGGGAAATTCTTAGTGATTGATGAGGATGACCAAATGGTCATATTGCCTACGTACGAAGACGGTTTCCTATTAGGCCCGGAATTGTTTGCTGTCAGCAATAAGGAGGAGTGGGGCGTAATAGTCCCTAGTGGCAAGTTTGTATTACCTATGCAGCCGGCTAAGGGCATTGAAGTTATAAAAGAAGGTAGTACTACTTATTATAAACTGGAAAAACCCGATGGTACACCGGTTTGGCTATCGCATACTTTCCATACGCTGATAAGTGGGGAGGCTACTATCGAGATGATCGATGGCTATTATCTCATTACTCGTGGAGAAGAGATGGCATTATTAGATGATGCTGGCAATATCCTGCTACCATTCGCTGCACATCATATCCACTACGACTACAACCTACAAGCTTACCTGGTAACAGATACATCGAATACGGGTATCTTCCTCCCTTTACAAGGTTGGTTGCTCCCTGCCACTTTCCAACAGATCAAACCATTGGAATACGCAGGCACCGCGGCAAACGGTGAAAGATATGCTATTGTTGAGCATCATGGAGAGGCCGGACTATTTGCCATAGGAGCCAATCCCCACTGGGTCATGCCGATGGTATATAAAAATTTTGTATTGCTAAAAGAAGGATATCTAGGCTTCCAGGATAAAACAGAAGCTTGGGGCATGGCGAATTTCGAAGGACGCATCCTAAGTACGATGTATTTCACCAGCATCAATGGTAAACAAGGCTGTTTGACTTATGGCGTGGCGTTAGGATTCCAACATATGGATATCTATGTATTGTCGGAAGATGGTAGTCACAGACGCCCAACGGCGCAACAAATAATAGATGAATTAGCCTATTACCCGGATGCGTTTTACAGCAAAAGTGAATTGCATGCACTGACGGTTTTAGCAGAAAGTGGCCAGGCTGCATTAGACGCTCATGCAGCGGGCAACTTGGCTTTGGACGAAGAACGTTATGAAGATGCGATCAAATCTTTTGAACAGGCTATAGAAGGAAACTGTCTGGAAGCCATTACAGACCTGGGATATCTCTATGAAAATGCACCAGGTTATCAACAACCTGAGAGAGGCTTTTCGCTTTATTTAAAAGCTGCAGAGCTAGGAGAGAAGGTGGCCATGAATAATGTAGGTCTTGCCTACCTCGCGGGAAGAGGAACAACAAAGAATATTGCTAAAGCCGTTGAGTGGTTAGAACAAGCAGTAAAACGATATTATTCTAGTGCGATGGCCACTTTGGGGGATGTCTACTCTAACCCGGTATATGAAATGGTAGATACCGCAAAGGCATTGGAGCTTTACTTGCAGGCCCTGGATTACAGGGAAGATGTATCCCAACAGATCGGCCATATCTACGAACAGGAACAGGACTACGAAAAAGCCGCTAAGTATTACCAGCAGGCCGTAGATGCAGGTCATGCGTTCTCTAAATGGCGACTAGGATTGCTATACTACGATGGAAAAGGGGTGCCTTTTGATCTGAATAAAGCTATGGAACTCTATCAGGGCGCTGTTGGAGAATATCCTGAAGTACATTTGGATATTGCTACCTTGTATATGAGTCCTGATTTTTACAATCCGAAAATGGTAGAAGCCCATTATTATATGGCGAAAGAATGTGGTGTACCACATGCGGATGAGTATTTAGCCGCATTTCAATTGAATGGTAAGTAAAAGCACTGGTGGTAAATTGTCTGATGAGGAGTATGTTGGAATCAGGCAGCCTTTAGATCATATTAACAGATTACAATTGTGACGGAAGAAGAACATTATTTATCAGCATTTAAAACAAAGCTCCTTTCATATTATCCGCTTTCGGATGAAGCCTTTGATCTGTTCAAGCGTATCGCAGTTTTCCGAACTGTTGAAAAAGGCGAAATATTATTGCACATAGGACAGGTATCCAAACATATTAACTTTATCTGTAAAGGAGCCATGATCGCTTACTTTACAGATGACCAGGGAAATACCTACAATAAAAATATCTTCCTGGAAAATCAGTTCGCCGGATCTGCGGTTTCTGCAATATTGAAAACCCCTTCGGAATTTACCCTTCAAGCAATTGAGGATACCACCTTTATCAGCATGGATTACCAATTGTATAAAGAACGTATCTACCAAAACGATGAACTGAAAAGCTTCTACATTGCTTACTTGGAAAAGAACTGGATCATCGACAAGGAACAAAGAGAAATTTCTCTCGTCATGGAGAATGCCACGATGAGGTACCAGAAACTATTGACAGCCTATCCTGACATAGATAAACGCATTCCGTTGCAGCACATCGCGTCTCACTTAGCCATTACACCCACTCAATTGAGTCGGATCCGACGCGATTTAAAGAAAAATAACCCGAATCAACATATGTAAAGCAGATTGCAAAAATAGAGAGATAATTTTGCCCTAGGGTTCTATTAGGGCCTTTCTGTAAGTCATTTGGCTGGGCCTGCCGGTGGGAACTATCCAGTAAAAAACAATCGGTATCGCTGCCATGTTTACAGTAATAATTTTAATCAATTCAAAATAATATAGCGTGGAAAATTTGAATCAACAGAACATAAATAACCTGACGACTTTGTGGACCATAGTAGGTAATGCCTTTGGACGATATCAACAGGATCATCATTTTAATGTCAGTCAGGTGACAGGTTCAGAATGGCCTAATAGAATTTGGTTTAATGAAGCCGTTACTGGGGCTGCTTTGAGCGCTGCTGTAGATGCCATTAAAAATAACCAAGTACCATTAACAGTGAGCCATTGGGGGGATTTTGAAAATGGTTTGCGCCCACTGTTCGAAGCAGCGAGCTTTGAGGTAAGATCAGAACAAATCGGCATGTCGTTGAAATTGTCTGAACCATTTGAACAGCTCAACCGCATCCAGTTGGAAAGCGTTACTACTCCAGAACAGGCAAAAATATGGGAAGAACTTTATCCGCAGAGTTTTGGTTACAGCATTTCGGCGGAAATACTCCATAAAACGAAAGAAGCAGTACAGTTTTACCTGGTCCGGAAGGCGCAACAGGCAATAGGAACGGCTATCGTACTGGAATCTAATGGTATTGTCGGGATACATGGTGTGGGCATTATTCCTGATTTCAGAAAGCAAGGTTTTGCGGAAGAAGTGATGGCTGTCTTACTAAACAATGCGATAGCAAATAACACAAAACTGGCAACGCTGCAATCCTCTGCCATGGGGAAAAATATTTACAAAAAGTTAGGATTTACGGAAGATTTCCTGATGACCAATTATCGGTTAAAAAATTAAGCATATGAATAAAGCAGATATCCACCCTAAAGTTTTTGAATTGTACAACGATTATGCACATAATCGCATCAGCAAAGAAGACTTCACAGATCAATTGTCTGCTTACGCCCATAATGGATGGACAGTACCCGGGTTGATGGCTTACTTGATGCCGGATTATAAAGCCGCCATACAAGTAAAAGCAGATGATCCACGCATTGTTTCCACCTATGTCAATTATCCATCTCCCAAAGGTGGAGGTACTATAAAAGCATTGCTATGCATGCCTGCTGGTAATACAGGAAAAATACCAGGGATCGTAGTTGTGCATGAAAACAGAGGACTGAACCCACATATTGAAGATGTGGCCAGACGCGCCGCCCTGGAAGGTTTCATCACGCTCGCTCCGGATGCATTGAGTCCTTTAGGTGGTTATCCTGGGAATGATGATGAAGGGCGCACCTTACACGGTAAGCGGAATCCGCATGAGATGTTAGCAGATTTCATCGCAGGATTTGAATACCTCCAACATCATGCGCATTGCAATGGGAAAATAGGAGTGGTAGGCTTCTGCTTTGGAGGCTGGATTGCCAATATGATGGCAGCACGCATTCCTGCATTACTGGCAGCCGCACCTTTCTACGGAGCACAAGCTCCCCTGGAAGAAGTACCTTCTATTAAAGCGGCATTACAGTTGCATTACGCGGAGTCAGATGCAAGCATCAATGCGGGTATTGATGCATATGAAAAAGCCTTGCAGGATAATAATAAGGATTTCATTATTTATCATTATCCGAATACGCATCATGGTTTTCATAATGATACTACCCCGAGATATGATAAGGCTGCGGCGGAATTAGCATGGAATCGCACGATAGCGTTTTTTAAGGAGCAATTGGGGGGATAGTTTAATTCATTGTCTCAAATATAATAGCCGGATAATTGATGAATTTATCCGGCTCTTCTTTTTTTATTGTAGAAACCTTATTGATGATACGCAATTACCTTCTCCACATATCTCAGCAATTCTTTTTTCTCCTTCGCATAATCTTCCTCACTTAATCGCGGCCCAGCTTCCATATAAAGATTTGTAATTTGTTCAGGACTCATCAGTTCTGAAAAATGTAATTCTATAATCTGCTGAATAAACTGTTCCCTTCGTTCATCGAATATTCTTTTTTCTTGTAGAATGGCAGGATCTCTATCGATAATGCGTAACCTTTCAATTTGTGTACGATCTGTTGAGAGAAATACTTCATTAGGCGCCACGCTTTCAACAATTTTAGGATCAACTTTCCCTTTCGAGTTACAATAGGCGCATTTGCCAGGTAACCAATACAATTCATTGCCAAGTCTTGTAATGTCATCCTCATCTACATGTCCTTTGCCGAGGCATCTGGGACATTGAATATAATCTTGGGGTTGTTGGAATAGGCGTTTAATGAAATTCATAGGAGAGGATTATTTTTTTTGCCAAATATGGAAATTTTCGGGAAAAATGAAAAAGGAGTGGCATCGAAAATAACTGTTTCCGGTAGACGCTGGTATAAATAACCCACTGCGGCCCTGATGCAGCGGCTATTTTGATAAGCGGTCAAAAAAGAGCAATATGTGACAAACCAGTATGCGTAAATAGTGTTAACTTTTCTAGGTGATGTTGTATCGTTAGCTACTATTATTTACGCCCCAGGCTATCCATCTCCCGCCCCATAGGAGAGAATGCCCGGTAGCTTTTTATTCCTCATCAAAAAAAACACGAAATGAAAAACACAATTTTTGCTTGTGCGATTTTGTTAACAACCCTTACTGCTCATGCTCAGTTCACCACGCTGCCTAGTGGCGATAACAAACGTGCTTCCGTTAGTGAAGGCATTGGTATCACACAGGTAACCATTAATTACAGTCGCCCTGGTGTTAGGAACAGGGACGGCCATATCTGGGGAGAAGTAGTCCATAAAGGCTTTGCGAATCTCGGCTTTGGACCATCCAAGGCAGCGCCGTGGAGAGCGGGCGCCAATGAAAATACCACTATTACTTTCTCTACAGATGTCATGGTAAACGGACAACCACTGGCCGCTGGCACCTACGGCTTCTTTGTGGCCTATGATCCTAATGAAAGCACCCTGATTTTCTCCAAAAATTCCAGCTCATGGGGTAGCTTCTATTATGATCCTAATGAAGATGCGTTGCGCATAAAAGCAAAGCCAGTTGCCACAGATAAAAGTGTGGAATGGCTTAAATATGAATTCATCGACGAAACGCCTACCAGTGCTACTGTAGCCCTGGAATGGGAAAAGCAAATGATTCCGTTTAAGGTAGACGTGGATGTGGTAAAGACACAGATCGCTTCTTTCCGCAAAGAGCTGAGGGGCACTAGTGGCTTCGCCTGGCAATCCTGGGATGCAGCAGCTAGCTTCTGTGCACAACATAATACAAACCTCCAAGAAGCCCTGCTATGGGCCGATTCCGCTACCAGTGTAACTACCGGAGGTACCCAGAGCTTCCAGGCATGGAGCACCAAAGCTGCTGTCCTGGATAGTCTTGGCCGAAAAGAGGAAGCGATGGCGGTTATGAAAAAAGCCTTGCCCTTCGGCAATGTGAATGAACTATATTTCTATGCCAGGAATCTCGCGCATCTCAAACATGGCAAAGAAGCCTTCGAGATCTTTAAAATGGACTACGATAAACACCCCGACGAATTTCTTACCAACGCCGGTATGGCCCGCGGATACTCTGCACTCGGAGATTACAAGAAAGCATTGACCTATGCGCTAAAAGCCCGCGCACAAGCGCCAGACCTGCCAAACAAAGATCGATTAGAGAAATTTGTGAAGACGCTGCAAGAAGGAAAAGATATTAACTGATAATCAAACCCGCGCTCGCCGCGGGTTTGATGTTTTATATAAATACATTTGCCAATATAAAATCGTACCTTGACCAACCGCCACGAGCTACAACCTATAGCTTCTGGCACTCTTATTGTAAATCGGGGAGCAAATCAAATAGCCAAAATTTATGAACAGAATTCTAAAGACTGTCAGCGTATTTTCAATTATCGTATTAACGGCGATGGGAGCTGTAGCGCAAAAAGTAGATAAAGACTATATCAATTCGTTAAAAAAGGAAAAAGAGATCCTGAAAGAGGAGACAAAATTAAACGCGCTTAAATTGAAAGCCGCCTATGAAACAATTGATCTGCAAAAAATGATGGATGATGCCGAGAAATTAAATAAGAAGGCAGATGACGCCATGAGAACTGCGAAGAAGCATTCTGCAGAAATGACGAATGGAGAAGTGGGTGATGAAAAACTGTCCAAAAAGGCCAGCCGCTCTGCTAAAGATGCCAGCAAGTATGCGAATGATGTACATAAGCAAACAGAAAAAATTGCTAAATCAAAAAAATACATTGAGCAATTAGAAGAAGATATTCGTAAACAAGGTCTTCGCATTGAAGACATGAAGAAGAATAATGCGTAAGCAAAAAATTAAAGAACAACTATACCGGTAAAGTAATCACTTAAGCTCCCCGATACAAAGGAAAGCGGGTGTCCTTAGAAGGGCACCCGCTTTTCTTTAGGTGATTTTATGGGTAAAGGATAACCCATGTAAAAATTTATATTCCCGATATCTTTGTTAACTTGTACCGAAGATAAATTATTGAACATCAGTAACGAGTCAACATATCACGCCGACAATGGGCAACTGTTATCTGGCTGGCAAAAATTCCTGGACGGTGACAGTGAAGCTTTTGGTCAGCTCGTTGCCCTATATTATGCTCCCCTTTTTCAATATGGCATGAAAATCCATCCCGATAAGGATTTTGTGGAAGACTGTATCCAGGAGATGGCTACCACCCTATGGACCAAAAGATCGAATCTGAGCCGGGAAGTACATGTGAAAAGCTATTTCTTCAAAAGCCTGCGTCACAAAATGCTCCGGGAGCTACAAAACCATAAAACACAACAAAAGCGCCTAGGCCTGTGGATACAGGATTACCAGCCTCCCTTCAACGCTGAATTATCGGTGGAGTCGTTCATTATTGATGACGATGGGGAACGGGAACGTAAACAACAGCTCCACAACTGCCTCCAACAACTCAGCCACCGCCAACAGGAGATCATTTACCTCCGTTATTTCCAGAACCTGGAACATGAACAGGTGGCCGCCATCATGAAACTGACCAAAGAGGCCGCTTATAACCTGCTATCGATGGCGCTCAAACGCCTCCGCAACCAATGGGAATTGCTGTCTGGAGCCGTTTCCGGGTGCATCATTCTGCTCCAAGGAAATTATTTTTAAAATTTTTCCTTTTTCATGGTGAGATTTCTACAACTTTTGTATTTAAGAGGTAAATGCAATAGCAGTTTTTATTTGTGAACAATGAGTGAAAATCCATTTCATTCCATCCAAGATTTCTGGGCCGATGAATCCTTTGTAGATTGGGTGCTGGGCAATAACCCGGTAGCCGCTGCACATTGGGAACAGTGGATGCTCGCACATCCGCAACAGGTACCCGCATTGCAGGAGGCCAAACGCCTGCTGCTGGCTGTTCGCGTGCAGGAAATATCCATACCTGAGCAGGAGATACGTGCAAAAGTGGACCATATCCTTCGCCAACTACCGGAAACGCATCAACGGCGAATCTGGGGAGGATGGCGTATGGCCGCTGCCGTGGCAGGTATCATCCTGCTGGGAACTACCGCCTGGATGCTGGTCAACCGGCAGAAAGCCACTTCCTTGCAGTCCGGCCACCTGGATGAAGTGTTGGCTACCACAAAAAATGTCACCGCACACCCAATGCCGGTAACCATGAAAGATGGTAGTACCATCACACTGGAACCTGGCGCCAACATTCGATACACTGCCAATTTTGGTGCGTATGCACGTACCGTTTATCTCGAAGGAAAAGCCAACTTCGATGTCCGGCCACTGTCCTCCGCACCTTTCGTCGTGAATGCCGGTGGTATCGAAACACGGGTATTAGGGACCACCTTCTCCGTGGAAGCATCCAATACAGCAAAGCGTGTACTCATAATAGTGCAGCACGGAAAAGTGGCCGTAAAGAAGAACCAGGACCGGGAATTAATCCTCTCAGCCAACCAAGAGGCCAGCTATGAAGCCGCTAAAGGGAACCTTATTAAAAAGTTGGTATCATCCCCATTAACTCAAGTAGCTGTAAGGCACCAAGAAGATTTTATTTTCACAGATACACCCGTCACCACAATTTTTGAAAAACTGAAGAAAGTCTATGCTATTGATCTCATCTATGATCCAACTATTTTAAAGTCATGTACGATCACAGCCAACCTTAATCAGGAAGCTTTTTATGATAAACTGGACCTCATCTGCAAGGCACTCGGATTGAGTTACCAGGAGTCAAACGGTCAGTTGGTCATCAGCGGAAATGGCTGCGGAAACAACTGAGTCGCTAAACGTATGTAAGCATAAAAGACCATCAACCAGGTCATATTACCGAAACTAAATCGTTCATCATTCAATAACAATGTTATGTCCACGCGCTAATGAAATAACGTAACAAACAAAAATTAAAAAGGGATTGATAATGCTGTCACATTACCAACCCCTGAGTCGTTCCGGCTCCGCCAACTTATACTGATGTAAACTTCAGTAAAGCCTTCTATTGCTATTACAGAACCGTAAACAACCAAAATTATGTGGAATTATTGTATTAATCACCATCAGCTGAGAAAAAAGCTTATGCGTATTTCGGTTATTCAATTACTATTACTTTTTACCCTTACTGGCATCAGTTATGCCAGTGAAGTGAGATCCCAATCACTGCTGACCAACAAGGTTAGTATCAACGTACAGGACAAGTCGTTGAAGCAGGTATTACTGACGCTGGAAAAATTGGTAGATGCCAAATTTATCTATAGTGGTGAACTGATAGATGTAAAAAGAGAAGTTAGCATTTCAGCTACAGAGCAGCCTTTGGCAGATGTATTAAATACCTTGCTGGTAGGCACTGCAGTACACTATGAAGTAGTCAATAAACAGATTGTGCTTTGGTCGGAGTCGGTGAAAAAGCCTAGCATCCTATTGAATCCGCTAGCCGGTAATCTCGATCAGCAGGATAAAACCATTGCTGGTACGGTAAAAGGAGAAGATGGGACGCCGTTACCCGGCGTAACGGTATTGGTGAAAGGCGCCAATACAGGTGCTGTAACCAATGCTAGTGGACATTTCCAGCTAACGGTGAACGGCAATGCTACCCTTGTGCTCACCCTGTTGGGTTATGAAAAGAAAGAAGTACCTGCGGTGGCAGGCAACCATAATATGGCCATCACACTGGCCGTATCCCAACAAGGTCTCGAAGAAGTAGTGGTAATCGGCTACGGTAGCGTTAAAAGAAAAGATGTTACTGGCGCCATTTCTTCTGTAAAAGCAACAGATATTCCCAAGTCGGCCAATACATCCATTGATCAGGCGTTAAGCGGCAGGGCCGCCGGCCTTATGACAACCCAGGCTACCGGCCAGCCAGGTGCAGGCGTAAATGTACAAATCAGAGGTAATGCTTCTTTTGCTTCTGCAGGAGTATTGTATGTGGTGGATGGTGTGCCTGTTAATGGCGCAGCGGACGAGCCAGGATCTGGTAACCGCTACGGTGGTATCAACCGTTCGCCACTGAACTTCCTGAACCCCGATGATATTGAATCTATCGAAGTCCTGAAAGATGCCAGCTCCGCTGCTATCTACGGTGCGCGTGCAGGCGCAGGTGTAATTCTTATCACCACGAAAAGAGGAAAGGACGGCGCGGCACGTGTGAACTATACCTTCAGTCACGCTTTCCAGGAACCAGCTAAGTTCTACGATATCATGAACAAGAAAGATTACATGACGGAACGTAACAACATCCTACATGAACGCTGGTTACTCAATAATAAAATCGCGCCTTACGGTTCTACAGATCCATCTACAGTAACGCCATTTGTACCTCGCTATACCCAACAAGAAATTGATACGGCCAGTCCTGCGCAAAGCGCTATCAATGCGGTAACACAGTCGGGCTTCATGGATCAGCATAATCTCTCCGTTGCGGGTGGTAATGACAAAACGAAATACTATATCTCCGGTAATTACCTCAACCAGGAAGGGGTGATCAAAACATCCGGTTATAAAAGGTATACCGGCCGCGTAAACCTGGATCAACTGGTGGGTAAGAAAATCAAACTGTCTGTAAATGTAAACGGTACCCGCTCTATCAGTAATAACCCTGCTATCGGTAGTGGCCTGTATGAAAATTCAGGTATCATCGTGGCGGCCTTCTATCATCCACCTACCGTGCCTTTGCGTAACCCCGATGGCAGCTATCCGCTCAACCCGGATTACTCCAATGCACCAAACCCGCTGTCGTTCCTGGAGATCACGGACCAAACAGTAGGTTCCCGCCTGCTCGGATCTGCCTCCGCTACCTGGGATATCACCAGCGACCTCAGTGCCAAGGCAAATTTCAGTTTCGATCAGTCGAATAATAAAAGAAGTAACTATCTCCCTAAATCATTCCTGTACGGTGCACGTACTGGCGGTCAGGCCAATATCCTGGAATCTTCTGCCACTATAGGATTGGTGGAATATCTGCTTAACTATAACAAGAAGATCGGCGCTTACAGCCACCTCAATGCGGTAGCTGGTTACTCTTACCAGGTGCTGGAACAGGAAGGTTTAAATGCAGGCAACCAGAAGTTTATCACGGATAATTTCGTGTATAACAACCTAGGTATGGGTGAATTTGCAAGACCTACCGTAGGTTCTTTCAAAGGTCGTGAAAGATGGGCGTCTTACTTCGCACGCGCTACTTTTGATTTCAAGGATAAATATTTGCTCACCGCTTCTCTACGCCGCGATGGTTCTTCTAAGTTCGCAGAGAATAAAAAATATGGCTGGTTCCCATCTGTTTCTGGCGCATGGAAAATCTCTAATGAAGAGTTCCTGAAACACAGTGATGTGATCTCCTTCCTGAAACTGCGTGCCAGCTTCGGTTCTACTGGTAATAGTAATATCGGTGGAAGCGCATTTTCATATTATTCCACTGGTAAAAGCTATGTTTTCGGTAGTACCCAAAACACAGGCGTATACCTGAGCCAAGTAGCCAACCCTAATCTCACCTGGGAAACCGCCAGAGAGGTAAACCTTGGCCTCGACTTCGCCCTGTTCAGAGATCGTGTCAGCGGTACTTTTGAATATTTCAATAAAGTGATCAGCAATCTGCTCAGTTCACGCCCATTACCTAGCTATTTTGTCGTTAGCTCTATGGCGGCGAATATCGGTAAAACCCAGAGCCGTGGCTTTGAGTTCACACTGCGTACCACCAACATCAGTACGAACGATTTTTCCTGGAATACCGATTTCAACATCGCTCGCTACCGCGATACCTGGAAAGAACGCGATCCATTAGTAGTAAAAACACTGCCTAAATACGTAGGTCTGCACGATCCTATCCGTGCTGTCTATGGTTATGAAACAGATGGTATCCTGCAATCAGGTGAAAAAGTACCTGGCTACCTCACTGGTCTGCAACCAGGTATGATCAAAGTGAAAGACATAAACGGTTATGACGATAATGGTAACCTCACCGGAAAGCCTGATGGCAAACTGAATACCGCAGATCAACGATATTTCGGTACCACTGATCCTGGTTATACCATTGGTTTCAACAATAGCTTCGCCTATAAACAATTTGACCTGAGCGTATTCTTCTATGGCCAGTTGCAACGCACCAAATATAACTCCGACCTCGCCACTGCCTATAGCCTGGAGTCTACCCTCGCGCAGTTCGGATGGAATGCACTGAGCATCGTAAAAGACAGATGGTCATCTTACAACCAGCAAAGCAGTCGCCCTAGTGGATTGAACAATCCTTATGGTTCCTATACCGATAACTATTTCCGCGAGAATGCATGGTTCCTGCGCTGCCGCAACATTACATTGGGGTATAGAATGCCTGCCAGCACGCTGAAAAAACAGCATCTCATTTCCTCCGTACGTTTCTATCTGGATGCACAGAACCTGTTCGTGATCACTCCATATAGCGGTATCGATCCAGAACTGGAGAGCTTTGCTGCATACCCAATGCAACGTTCATGGATACTCGGGGTGAATGTTTCTTTCTAATATCAAAAATGCAAAACAATGAACTTCAAATCATCAATTATATATGGTAGCCTGGCACTGTTGGGATTTACCACTTTCACTTCCTGTGAAAAAGACCTGAAGCCGGATGTCTATGACCAGTTCACACCCTCCACCTTCTTTAAAGATGGTAATGATGTGAAGGCTGCCCTCACTTCTGTATACAATGGCCTGATGACAGGCGGATATGCCGGATGGGGCAGTGGTAACGGCTCCTGGCATGTACAAAACAGCATGACCACGGACGAACTCGTGTGCTCATGGGGATGGGATGGCTGGAAGAAAATGAACGACCTGAATTTCGCAGAGAATTTCGGAGAGATCACCGGTCACTATACCACCTTGATCCGAAAAGTGTCAGAATGCACCATCTTCATGGACAAGGCCAACAGCGTGACCATGGATGCTACACTCAAAGCTAGGTATATCGCGGAAGCGAAGGCACTACGCGCTCATTTCTCCGCTATCCTGTACAGCTACTATGGTCCTGTACCAATTGTAGTAGACCCTAAAGTTGCACAAGACCCACTGGCGCCATCTGTGGCACGCCCAACTGATGATTGGATGACCAGCCAGATTGAAAAGGATTACAAAGATGCGGCGGCGGCATTACCTACTGCCTATAGCTCGTCCGACTATGGTCGCTTTACGCAAGGCGCTGCGCTCACTGGCCTGATGAAATTATACATGCAGAAAAAACGTTGGTCCGATGCCGTTACTATCGGCCAACAACTGCTGACATTGGGAGACGGCCAGCACGTGTATGAATTGCAGGCCAACTACGCAGATATTTTCAAGATCACGAATAAAACCTGTAAAGAGATCATTTTCGCTATCTCTTGCCGTAACGATGCAGACCAGACTAATATGTGGTTGGCGCACGTATTGCAGGGCGACTACTACGATCCTGCCGGACAGGCGCTCACTGCATGGGGTGGATATAAGATGCCATGGAAAACGTACGATAAATTTGATCCAACTGATAACAGGCTCACAGTGTTACTGAGGAATTATCCTGTTGGCCGCGATGCCAGCGGCGCCCTTAAATACAAGGATGCCAAGGCTGCCGGTTTACCAGGTGCATTGCCTGTTAAATACGGTCCTGACCCTGCCGCCAGCGGCGAATCACAGGGGGTAGATATGGTGGTATGGAGATATGCAGATGTATTGCTGCTGCTGGCAGAAGCACTCAATGAACAAGGTGGACCTTCCAATCAAGCCATTGATCTAGTGAACCGGGTACGTGTACGTGCAGGGCTCACTGGCTATGCCTACGGCTCCCTCTCTCAATCGCAGCTCCGTAGCAAGATCCAGGACGAACGCCTGTTTGAACTATGGACAGAGGGCTCTCGCCGCGATGACCTTATCCGTTGGGGCCTCTTTGTAGAGCGTGCCCGAGAAAGTGGCTCTCCTTTCGCCGATACAAACAAAATATTCTACCCGATCCCCCGCCAGGCTATTGATGAAAGCGGTGGTTTGATCAAACAGAACCAAGGATACTAACAACGGTTGATGACGGGCATCGGGGATCAAATCTCCAGCCCGTCATCTTCTTTTAATACGATATTATAACGTGGAAGGATATATGAAAGGGAGACGCTATCTAATGCTGCTTCTAATGGCACTTTATGTAACGGGGTGTGACAATGACAATGGAGAACAGATAGCTCAGCGGACCTGTGGCAGTTGCCATCTTTTCCCTAAGCCATCCTTATTGCCGGCTGGTATCTGGGAGCAACATGTGCTGCCACAGATGGCCAAGCGTTTGGGTATTACTACTGAGCTGGGAGGTAAGCAACTGTCGGAATTGGAACGTAGGCAAGTGCCTGCACAGCCCTTAATCAGTGAAGCAGAATGGAAGAGCATCAAACGATATTATCTGTCTCATGCCCCGGCCAGCCTAACCGATTCTCCGGCTGTACCTGTGGGCGCAAATATTGGTAGCTTATTCCGCATCCAGCAAGTGCAATTGCCTGCCGCAAAGCCCGCAAATATCTCCTGTGTACGTATCAATCCTCCAAAACACGAACTATATGCTGCCGATGCGGTCAACCATTGTATATGGTATATCGACCAGTTGGGCATCGCCACAAATGTGTATAAAAATGAGAACGAAACCATTACAGATATACAACTGGAAAATGAGGAAGCGCTGGAAACCAGCATCGGTCCCTCGCTGAATCTTACGCCAGAAAAACTAGGATCAGTATCCCGCCGCGGGTTGTATACCGGACAGAAAGGACAGTTGCTACTAAATCATTTATATAGGCCAGTACAAACCTTATCCTGTGATGTAGATGGAGATCAACAGCCGGAGATGATTACCTGCGAATTCGGCGTAGATGAGGGAAAGTTGAGTGTATGGAAAAATAACGGAAATGGATATACGGAGAAGGTGTTGTACAATGTACCTGGTGCCATACATATGGCCGTTACGGATATGAATGGAGATGGTCGCCCGGATATTCTGGCGCTCTTCGGTCAGGGCAATGAACAATTATTGTGGTTCGAAAACAAAGGCCATTTGACATGGGAGCCACATGTACTTTTGCGTTTCCCACCAGTATACGGCTCCACCAGTTTTGATATCGCGGATATGGATGGGGATGGTCGTCCAGATATTATTTATACCTGTGGTGATAATGCGGACTATTCCCCGGTTTTAAAACCCTATCATGGCATTTACATCTATCATAATGATGGTGGACAATCCTTTTCACTGCGCACCTTCCTACCTCAGAACGGTGCATACAAAGTATTGGCCCGCGATTTTGATGGGGATGGAGACATCGACCTAGCAAGTATTGCGTATTTCCCCAATACCAACGCGGAATTTCAGGACGAATTCCGCCTGTATCTCAACAACAATGGAAAATTCTCTATGCTGACCAATCATCTTGGAAACCTGGGTCGCTGGCTGGTGATGGATGCAGCCGATATTGATGGCGATGGCGATTGCGATATTGTTTTGGGTAGCTTTCCCATGATGGTAATGGCGCCTGGAGGTTACAGGAAAGAGTGGCAGCAAGGAAGTGGGGTAGTACTACTACTGAACCAAAGCAAACATTAATGCGCTCAATCAATCCCACAGGAACTAAAACAGAAATCCCCAGATCAAATGATCCAGGGATTTGCTGATTGTTTGGATTTTGAATTACGATAATGTGGAGTTCTTAATAAACATCATATGGCGGCTTAAGACTATAGTACCAGTTTATTTGCGCCAAATCCCCCTTTGTAAAAACATAAAACGGATTAGTGCCGGCATCAAAATCGGCTGGCGCCCCATCATATCCCGTCAACGAATAAAGGGCGTTATAGCTCGACATGATGGCCAACGATGGATCTTGTGGAGTATTATGTGTATTAGGAATGGCCATCTCCATCACGTTGTTGTCATAGTCGCCTCCAGATACCGCGCCAGTATGCCCATAACCAAGGGTATGCAGAAATTCATGAACAATTAGTCTGGTATAATACACATGCGCCCACTTTAACCCCGTTTGGTTTAAATCAAGATTGATGGAAATCAAATCACCGACCTTACCGCTACCATCAGGAATATGTGCCCATGCCGGTGCGGCATTCGTTCCACTATTATCTCCTCTGATCACCACATCATAGGTAGTGCCCAACGTTGGAAGCACATCGCCATAGGTGATACTGGTAATATTGATATTGGGAGACACCTGACTTAGATACTTTTGGGCCACTGGAAGCGCGGCGGTGATGGCTTTTGCAATAACATTCCCATCGGCCCCTGAAAGCTTGTTATCTACGAATACCGTGATGTTTTTGCTTCTTGAAAAATCTACCTTTTTATTAAACCAAATATTATCAGCCGGTTTGATGCTGGTCAGGTTGTTGTCGAAGAACAGCTCCTGCTGCTTATTGGGTTTACTGCAGCTAAAGCAAAGTAACAATGCTGCGATGATGATATATCTGTGTTGCATAAATTTCGTGTTCCTAGTTAAAATATAGTTTAGGGTCTGTCACTAATAAAAGTCAGGTTATCATAAAACCATACTTTGGAGCCCTTCCATCCGCCTTGATAGGTACCATCATACATTAAGAAATATACCTTTACATTCCGTGTGGTGGGGTCCCAGGCAGAATTGGCAGCTTGTGTAGCATCCGGACTCAATGCCGCTGAGCGGCCCCTTATGGCCTCTGGCTGTCCGAAGTAATTAGTGACACGTATGATCTGACCATTGCCATTTGGATTGAAATGCAATACCGGGCAAAAATATCCATACCAGTTCCAACTATTGCTGGCTGTACTCCAAAATATATGTGCGTTTAGCGGCTTGCCATACGGATCGGTATAGCCATTATGAAACACGTAGGAGTCTCTCATAATGCAGGTAGAATCATCTACCGTCACTAAGTCAACAGTAGTACTGCCAATAAAAGTATTCTCTGGGAATTGATAGTCAGTCATACCGCCGGAACGTAAGGAATAATAACCGTCGTATTTGTTTTTAACCACCATTTTGTAATACACATAAAACCTGTCGGAGCTGATGGATAGTGGTTTCGGCACTTGCGCGATGTTGTAGGCGATCATGTATTTGTCGTCCGATTTTACATTCAGCGTATTCACTACCAATTTAAAGTAACCCACATTTTTACCCGCAGGTATCGTTACTTTTAAGTTCTCACTAACGATGGTACTCTCCGGGAAAAAGCTCCAATTCGTGCCTTTAGCAATATTGTATTTGGTAATAGCAGCAGTGTCTCGCGCTAGCGTCACCGTTACATCCTTGTCAAAGGTGCCAGCGGTATTGGCGATGTAAACTGGAATGGTAATAGTATCTGTGGCACTCAGGGAAGAAGGCATGCGATTGATCGTTTTCATCCTACTATCTACCGATATGGTAGCCGCATTATCTAATGGCGCCAATTCTACGATGCTGGTCGCAGGAACATCTGACAACGATATGCCAAATTTATCTTTCATGCACGACTGCATAGTTATTGTCAGAAGACTTATATAGATTAGTTGAATATGCTTTTTCATCTTTCAATATTTTGTAAGGACTATTAAAAAATTATCTGCCCCAGAATATTTTTTTAGTAAGTAAATCTTCTCCTTGAGCCTTAACATTAGCCCCATTGGTGGCATATTCTATACTTGGATAAAATACTCTTTTAGGTAAAGCCGGCGCTCCTGGATATTTAGATCCATAGATGTAAGTGGGCCATCCTGTCCGGCGGAAATCGGCGTAAGGTTCAAATGGATTGACCCCATTCATGGCAATCCATTTTTGGGATAAGATAGTTTGTAATGGGTCAGTGGTTAAGTCAATATTGAAGTTGTTGACCTTTCCTGTCGTTTGTGCCATATAACCATTTGCGTCTGCAATAGCATCGCTAGGTTGATAGAAAATGTTACCAGAAGGATCTGGCAGTGAGCCTTTGTACAAGTAGGTAAAGTTGGCGCGAACACCGTTTTTGTATAACTCTTTATAGTCGCCGGGAATGAGATTTCTGTAGGCTGCTTCGGCTTGCAGGAAATAACTCTCGAAGGAGGTAAGCATTGGAATAGGCTGATTAACATTCTTAATAATGCCATAGCCATTCGTTCCGGAGAAGCTGCCATTCACATTATCTCCCCAAGCAAAGCCAGACAAGGTATCATTATTGGCAGTAGGTACCCCAAAATAAGCCCCTTTGAAGTGGTTTGGATTATTATCATATGGTGCGTACATCCTGTACAAGCGCCAATCGCCATAGCCATTGAATCCATCCCAGTAGAAGTTAACAGCCGCGGCATTTGCACGGAACGAGTTATAGTTGGATGTCTGCTGATTTTGACTGATATTCCAAAATCTTTCTACGAATGGATTGCCTTTGCCACTTTGGTTAAAATATCCTGGGTTTACATTCCCTTCTGTTTGCGTACTGGAGATATATCCATCCACAGCGGCGCTACTCAGCAAGTGTTGCAGGGCAGTGGCATAATAGGGCGGTTTGTTAGCTACCTGGCTCACGCGTAGTATAAGTCTTAACTGGAGCGTATTGATGAATTTAATCCAGTTAGACTTATTCCCATTATACATAATATCCCCTTTCGGTACGTTTCCTGTCCAGTTTTTAATCAGGTCTCTAGCGCTATCCAATTGCTGATATAAATCATTGTAAATAGTGGCTGCATCGTCATAAATCGGCGTCGGATATTTATCGATTTGTAGCGCCTGTGTATAGGGAACATTGCCAAAGAGATCAATCAGGTTATGATAACAAATGACATTCATCGTTTTCACGATACCTCTGTAAAAGTTATTCCCCTGAGCATGTTGGTCTATGTATTGCAAATTACCCAGGTTGCCGTAGTAGCCGGTCCACATCCCTTGAAACCACTTGTTGTCGAAGGTATAATTGAACACATAAGAGTTCACAAAGGAACCGCCGCCAGTAGTCCAATATCCCATCCAGTACGACATATCATTTGAACCCATATTTTGTAAGTAGGCAATGTCCCTTAATTGTGGCGATAATACCAGCGCAACATCTACATTGTTGGGATTATTGGGATTATTTTCATTTATATCAAAGTATGTTTTTGAGCAAGACGATATCCCTGCTATCAACAACAACACGAATAAATATTTAGTGAGTACTTTCATTTTGTAAAAGTTTCCTTTTGAAAAAATTAAAACCTGACGCTGATATTTCCACCGATGAATCTTGTTGGCGGTGTTTGTGAAGTATTGGTAGTACCATCTGCATTATAGTTGCCGCCAAGATTGAATTCAGGATCGGTCCAGATGTTTTCTGATGGCCTCCACATCAACAGGTTTCTGCCAGTAACGGCTACAGTAGCGCCTTTGATGGTTTTAACTCCTTTGAATAAAGATGCAGGGAAAGTATAGGACAATACTACTTCTCTGAGTTTCCAGAAAGCATTGCTGGTAACATATGGTGTACCCATGGAGCTATACGCCTGCCAGAATTGGTACACATTGGCAATTTGTCGGGAGGTATTAGGTACATAATGCCCACTACCATCATCATAAACAGAATTAGGAAATACAAATCGCTGGCGATTACCATAAGTGGAGTGCTCTGAGGCACCTGTCCAGTCTAAGGTTTGGCCGATCTGGTTAAACAATACACCACCACCTCTGTAATCCGCTACAATGGAAAGGGCGAAATTTTTGAAGGAAATAGAAGTGTTCAGGCCCAAGCGATAGGGTTGGAAAATAGACCCCATGAATTTATAAGCCGCTGCACGGGTAGGATAACCGTTATTGTCCACAATGACTTTGCCAGTGGCTGGGTCTCTGGAGAAATCTGTTACTTTTAATGCAGGGAAAGCATAGCCAACTACTGCATATGCATCGTTGGTCATCGATAAATCGGCGCCGTTATTGGGTAATGAAATTACTTTATTCTCGATATACGTGAAGTTGCCGCCGATATCCCATCTGAGGCCGTTAGACCTGTTGTCAATCAGTGTAACTTTAATATCTGATTCTACGCCGAAATTGGAAGTTTCTCCACCATTCACCAACATAGAAGAAAATCCTGTTGCAGGAGATACTTGCGTAGGAATCGTCTGATTTTTAGTTCGTTGCTTGAAAACGGTTCCAGTTAAGTTAATCCTGTTTTTCAGCAGGCTTACTTCAAGTCCTCCTTCTATTTCTGTGGTACGTTCATCTCGCAGGTTAGGATTAGGGGCCAGTGCATTTTTACTATAACCTACGCTGTTATTATACGGATAACCATAAGCAACATTGAATGAAGGCGTAGTTAAGTAAGAGCCATAAGTACTAACGGTGCTTAGGTTTACCTGACCCGTTTGGCTGTATGCGAGTCTCACCTTACCAAAATTTATCACATCATTATTAAATAATGTGGGTAATGCATCTGAAAGGATAAATGCTGCATCTGCTGATCCATAGGAAAATCTTCTATGAGAGGCAGCCAGGATAGAAGTCCAGTCAAACCGATAACTACCGTGTAAAAACAAATACTTATTTATGCCAAATGATAAGTCAGCAAATGCTGCCTGCTGATTGCGTTCAGCCTTACTTTCTCCGGCTGTTTGCTGGCCAATATAACTGGAGATATTATAAAAGTCATTAAAGGCAAGCGTGTTGGCATTAAAATTCTCTGAATTGTATTTATCCTGAACAATGGAATGTCCTAATAGGAGTTTGGAGTTAATATTTTGTGACAACTGCTTTTTAAAAGTTAATAACAAATCACCTGTGATACGTGACTCAAAGCTAGATCCACCATTTGCGGTAGGTAACAACACCTTATTGTTGGATGCTTGGGTACCACCTGGAATATTGTAAGGATTTCCTTGCTCGTAGTCAGAATATTTCCAGCCATTACCCGTGTTTTTATAGTTGTAGGAACTATAAGTATAACCAAATCGATAACTGGCTTCTATATTATCAGTGATGGCGTATCTGGCTGCCACATTTCCCACAAATTTATTATCGTATCCTTTACTTCTGAAGTTACGCAGGTTCCACCAGGGATTATCATTCCAAGCATTGTAGTAGTTGTCTGGAGAAGAAAAGAAACCATCTTTAAACCAGTTTAAATCCACATGTGCCGGCGAATTCAGGATTTGGTTGTACAAACTTCCTCTGCTCCATATCTGATCTGTATTGGTATTGGTGTATCCTAATGCATAATCAAGACTCAATTTGTCGTATTTAGTACTTCCATTCAGTTTAAAGAAGTTTTTTGTTAGCTTATTTCCAGGTATAATATCAGATCGGTCTGTCCGTTGGAAGGCTACATATACTGAGGAATTCTGTGTAGCAGTACCGATTGATAAGTCATATTGTTTGGTGATACCTGTCTGGAAAAAATCCGTGCGTGATCCTTTTTTCGGGGAGTAAGTGGTTTTTATCACCGTATCTTTGTAGGTACCATCATTAAAGTAGATTCGCTTGGGAGTGCCTACTTCTACTATACTTCCATCGTATTTAGGACCGAATTGTTGATTCTCAAACGGAACATTTATCGTTTGTCCGGTAACAGGATCTACATACTTCGATTCGCCTCCCCAGCCACCGTAAGTGTATTGCAGATTAGGCAGTTTTGAAATACTTTCCCACTGTATACTGGTTTTGAAATTTATCTCAGTTTTGCCAACAGGTGTTTTCTTTGTGGTAATGACCAATGCGCCATTACTACCCATAGAGCCATACAAGGAGGCCGCAGCACTACCTTTGAGTACGTTTACACTTTCAATATCATTAGGATTGATATTGTTCAAAATATAAGGTTGTACAATGGCGCCATCCAACACAATAATAGCCGCATTATTCCCGGTAATAGACCTATTCCCACGTAGGTTGATTTTATAAGAAGGATCGAGGTTATTGTCTTGTGTTTGAATAGAAAGGCCGGATACTTTACCAATCAACCCAGCAGTGGCATTGATGTTTTCTGCCTGGTTTAATTCTTTACCGCTGATAGTGGTAGCGGCATATCCTAGTTCTTTCGGCTGACGTTTGATGCCATAGGCAGTAACCACCACTTCTTGCTGAAAGGTGGTCTTTTGTTTTAAGTGGATAACAAGCGGGTCTTCGTTTGTCACCTGCACTTCTTGGACCTCTGTTCCAATATAGGTAAACACCAGTATTTTAGTGCTATTGGCCGGAACAGAAAGTTGAAAACGACCATTCGCATCGGTACTGGTACCGAGAGAAGTACCTTTGATCCTGATCGTTACACCTGTTAATGGCGTGCCTTTTTCGTCCGTTACAATACCCTTAATTAACATAGGGGATTGTTGAGGGACAGCAGCAGCGCGTGTATGCGCGTCTGACTTTAATACAATGATGTTATGACCAACAATAGAATAGGTGATTGGTTGTCCTTTTAAACAACTGGCCAGCGCATCGGAAACCGGAACATTATTCAGATTTACTGAAACGGGTGTAGTGAGTCGCAGTGCATCATCTTTATAAAAGAAAACGTAGTCGGTTTGGTGTTCAATGGCCGAAAAAATTTGTGAAATATTCAATTTTTCACCCTTCAGCGTAACATTCTGTGAATACGATTTGGCGCTTAGTTGAACACTAACGACCAACAGAAAAACGAAGATCGTTTTCACCTTGTGTAGCTTTAGGTTAGGGCGTGGAAATCCTTGTATTCTCTCAAATACATTTTTTAAGAAAATCATATTTTTTTGGTTGAGAAATGAGCAATAGACGTTGGTCTCTCTTAAATTCAAAAGCGCTTTTGTAAATTCAATGGATACCCTTATTGATTGATCTTTTATTTGATAATAATCGTGGAGTTGTTTACCTCATACTTGATATTATTTAGGTCTAATATTTTTAAGAATTCAGATAGATTTTCGTTGCGTTTTAATTTACCAGTGAATTTTATGTCTGCCACATGACCTTCAAACTGAACATTCACGTCGTACCATCTTTCTACTTGTCGCATCACAGCAGAAAGGGGAACTGCGGAGAATTGGGTATATCCGTTTTTCCAAGCGATGACGGCATTCACATCTGCCGGTTGGGTAAGGTTCATTTCACCTTTCGGGGTGATGTTTACCTGCTGGTTGGGTAATAATACCTGGGATTGCATGGAGTTATATGCATGTACTTTTACTTTCCCTTCTAATAAAGTGGTACTTACAACAGGTTCATTCGAGTAGGCGTTAATATTGAATTTGGTGCCTAATACTTCCACTTTATAGCCAGGATTTTGAACTGCTGGATGATCTGTTTCCACTGTAAAAGGGAGGGGTTGTGCATGTTTACCGACCAGGTGTGCCACTTCAAAATATGCTTCTCCTGTAATGAATACTTTTCGTTCTCCGGCAGGAAATACAACTGGGAATCTAATGGAGGAAGCAGCGTTCAGCCAAACTTTGCTGCCATCTGAAAGTTGCAGGAAATATTGGCCACCACGGGGAGTGCTGATGTTGTTATACAATATTTGATCGCTGTTCTTTTCTGCCCCACTATAAATGATTTCGCCCGTTTTTGTTTTTACTACTCGGCCTTGTCCTTGCGTGGCCAGTAATCCATTGGGAACGCTATCTAACAAGATGGTTTGTCCATTGCTCAGCGTGAGGGTAGCTTTGTTACTACTGCTGCTGGTATGCCGACTCGATTGGGCAACTTCCCGCAATGACTTGTTGGGAGATGGGTGTAGGAAATAATAGCTAGTTAGGCCGACACATGTCATCACGACGGCTGCTGCCACCCAGCGCCACCATCTCAGCGGTACTACCTTAGGTGGTACATGCGCTACATCGGACGTATGCGGAATAATTTCGCTTAATATCTTCTCTGCATCCGTCGTCCTTAAGTAAGTATCTATTTGTGCTGGGTGCTGGTGTATGTCCTCAATAGTTTGGGCTATTAGTTCCTTTACAACTGTTTCGTTTCCGCTAAGGGAGAATAATTCGAATAACTCCGATAGCTCTGCTTCGGAACAGTTATCATTTACATATTTATGGAATAGTACTAGCAATCGATCCTGCATAAACGCGGTATAAAAGTGCCTTCAATATTATTAGACGCACGGCATTTATGCAAAGGGGTAGTAGAAAAAATATTTTTTTTCGAAAAAAAGCGGGTATTAGCTAACGTATTCGAAATCAATGCTGAAATCGTTCGAAAGTGTATGGTTGGTAGGAGAGTGGTCGCGAAAATGGGGGTTGTAATCGCTGACACAAAGGAAAATTACCAGCAGGAAGCTTTGGTCACGCAAAAAGGTTTGTACAATTTTATTGGCGGCCATTATATGTTTCTTGACCGTTTCCTTGGAGATCTTCAGTTGTGCCGCTATTTCTTCATGGCTAAATCCGGCTGTTCTACTTAAATGGTACACATGTTTTTGCTGGGGTGTCAATAAGCGTGCGGCCAGGGATAGCGTGGCTTGCAGGTCCCGTAACTTAATGGCTTCTTCTGTACCGTCATCAATATCCACACTATTTTCCTGTATCGAATGGATAATTTTTACTTCTGTTTTCTTCCGTCTTAGCTTGCTGTAAATATTATTTCGCACCATGGTGTGCAGATAGGCATTAAAGTTATCTATCTCATGGAGGGATTCCCTATTGAGCCAAATGGTCGTAAATACTTCCTGTAGTACGTCTTTGCTGGTACTGTCCGATTTTAATAACTTCTGGGCGGCGAAATATACTTTCGCCCTATATTTTTCAAATAGTTTTACAAAGGCAGATTCATCTCCCTCCGCTATCGCGAGCAAAAGTCTTGTATCTTCCATTGTTAGGCAATTACGTGGTCGTACTAAAGTAGTGAAATTTAATTATAAGTTTAAAATAGATCCATAACCTCAATGTAAGGAGAAATGCCCAACGTCAAACTTTTTCGCTACTTACTTGGAGGAAATTCAACCGTTCATGCGGTTACCCTAAGTATCTAAGTTACCAGACTTATTGGGAATTGGGTACAATTGGGTAATTTTATGGGTATTTAGGTTTTAAAAAATAGTATTATTTATTTTGGTAATATAATTAGGGATGGATCTTTCACTCAAAAACTTCAAGGCTGTACTAAATAAAGAACTTATCAAAAAGGCCGGCAAAAATATTGTCAGAGAATGTGATGAGATTGAAAAAGACAGCTTTCAGGCTTATGTAGATGAAAATGATGAAAGTTTTGACGTGGCTATCTCAATAGATAATAAAAAAGTAATCGTCAATCATTCCTGTGACTGCAACAGCAAAGTTGGGTTCTGTCAGCATAAGACAGCCTTGCTGTTGCATTTAAGTAAACCGGAAGGCCGACCCGTAAAAGGAAGCAAAAGAAATAATCAACTTGAAACTTTAATAGAGGAGATAGACCCGGCTAAACTAAAGTTATGGATTAAGGAAGTCCTGATAAAAAACAAAGATCTTGAACTGGCGTTTATACATCAGTTTACCAGTCAACAAAAAAAATATAGTCCTGCAGATGTAAAGGAGTTTACCCGGAATGCTGTTAAAGCCGTTATAAAAAACAGGGGTAAGGCAGAAGTGAATGAAGTGAAAAAGATCGTTGAACTATGGACGGAGATCCATGATACCATTGTAAATGAATATTGCTCACAGGTAGTAGACGAAGCCGCATTTCTGAATGTTGATGCATTAATAGCAGCAGTAGAAGATACGCAGGCAACAATCATAACTTCCAGTAACAGGTTCAGTAAGTATGTGGAAAGCCAGTTGCTCAAAGTGCTCGTTTCATTACAGCAATTATCAAACGACGAAAGCTGGTTTACGGCTTGTAGTTATTTCGCAGACCGGATTACAGGAGCGGATTTTGATCTCAGAACCTACTATTTGTCTTTCCTCGTGAATATGCTTAATAATAGCAGCCAAACCAGAAAGATTATAATGATAAACAAGCTGGTGAAGCAATATACTACAAATAATCCGCAGGCGATGTATCATGGCAACATATATACGAAAGCCCTCTTTGGTCTGGTAAAGGATAGTGATTTATTTGAAACCTATTATAAAGTATTTAAACCGATTCGTTTTAATAACGATTATAACGAAGAACTTATTGAGCAGTTAATAGATTACAACCATCTTAAGTTGGCGGAAAAATATTGCCAGGAACAGATAGCGGCGAACGTTCGGGAGGAATACAATGAACCTTACCTACAATTCCTGAAGGAAATATATACTATTGAGAAGAATGACAAGAAGCTGGCAGGGGTTTTACAGGAGCTTTTTCCACTCACCTTTAATTTCGATGATTATTTATTTATCTGTGGACAAATGGAAATAGAGGAAGAAAGGAAGAAATGGCGAACCAAAATATTGACAAAAGCAAGGCAAATGCCTGCTATCTATCGGAACGCTGTAATATTTCCTTTCAGGTTAATGGACTATGAGCAGAATTATAAAAAAATGATTCAGTATATAAATGCTACTACTCCTTATAACATTGTAGTGGCGTATGCAAACAAAATGATACTTGTTGATAAGTATGGTTTCCTGAAAGCTCTTCTCCATAAAAATGACGACTTTTCCGATATGGAGGATCATGAAATGCCTGCAAGCCTGGAAGCACTAGCACAAATATTAGAAAAAAATTATGACAAAATTGAATTACAGGCGATGTGTAATATCCAAAAAGGGGGATGGTTTTCCAAGGAAAATATGTTGATCTCGTTTCTTAAAAAGAGAATCTTGTAGGATATTCTGACATTTTGCGGACACCGTCCGCAAAATTGTATTGTCTGATTCGTAAGGCGTTAGAATAAGTATTAGAAGCAGATATAAAGACTGCTTCTAATCTATATTGAGCAAGACCTTATTAATTGGCGGATTAAAAAATGGCGTTTTTAAAGAAAGGCTGTAAAAACGAAAAAGCCACTTCTTTAAAAGAAGTGGCTTTTTGCGGACCGGACGGGACTCGAACCCGCGACCTCCGCCGTGACAGGGCGGCATTCTAACCAACTGAACTACCGATCCGTTAGAATTTTGTGAAGATACTTGCTATCTTTCTGTTTCCCAATTGGTTGTGTTGTTCCGTTTTGGGATTGCAAAGATAGCAACAAAGTTTTCATTTTAGCAAATCTTTTTTAAAAAAAATTTTCAGCACTATCTTTACACCGTACTTTAACCAATTTATTCAAATTATGCAATTCCTGGATTTCGAAAAACCTATCGAGAATTTATATGAGCAGCTGGCCAAGTTGAAGGAGAATGGTGAAAAGTCAGGTGTAGATGTTTCAGCTACCGTTAAGGAGTATGAATCTAAGATCGTAACTACCCGCCAGGAGATTTACGATCATCTGACCGCTTGGCAGAGAGTGCAGCTCAGTCGTCATCCCGATAGGCCCTATACTCTGGCGTATATCGAAAAGATGTGCTCCAACTTTGTGGAACTGCACGGCGACCGGAATGTGAAGGACGATAAGGCCATGGTAGGCGGCTTTGCAGACCTGGACGGCGAAACAGTAATGTTTATCGGTCAGCAGAAAGGTGTCAATACCAAAATGAGACAGCTCAGAAACTTTGGTATGGCCAATCCGGAAGGTTATCGTAAAGCCCTCCGCCTCATGAAACTCGCGGAAAGGTTCAACAAACCTATCGTTACCCTGATCGACACTCCCGGTGCATACCCTGGACTGGAAGCGGAAGAAAGAGGCCAAGCGGAAGCTATCGCCCGTAACCTCTTCGAAATGGTGAAACTCCGCGTACCAGTTATCTGTATCATCATCGGTGAAGGTGCTTCTGGTGGCGCCCTCGGTATCGGTATCGGCGACCGTGTACTCATGCTGGAAAATAGCTGGTATACTGTTATCTCCCCCGAAAACTGCTCTACGATCCTCTGGCGTAGCTGGAACTTCAAAGAAAAAGCAGCCGAAGAACTGAAACTGACTTCCGACTACATGAGCCAATTCGGCCTGGTAGACGGCGTTATCCGCGAACCACTGGGCGGCGCCCACGTAAACCCGGATGAAATGGCTGATATCCTGAAGAAACGTATCAAGGATGCGCTCGCTGAATTGAAGAACATCGATCCAGAAACCCGCATTGAACAGCGTATCGACAAATTCTCCCGCATGGGCTTTTACGAGGAGCATTAAAAAATAATTTAGAGAACACGATAAAAAATTAGAATTTCGGCCTCCGAAATTCTAATTTTGTTTTTTCGTAAACACAGTCATGGAACAATTAAGAGGCACCGGGGTAGCTTTGGTTACACCCTTTAAAGCAGATGAAAGCATAGACTGGATCGCTTTGGAAAAGCTGATCAACTATGTGATTGAAGGCGGAGTGGACTACGTTGTAACACTCGGTACAACAGGGGAAACACCAACACTTTCTTCAGAAGAAAAGCTGGATTTGATAAAGTTCACCTTTGAAAAAGTAGCGAAGCGGGTGCCTGTAGTGGTGGGTGTCGGCGATTATAACACGAAGAACGTAGTAAAACTGCTGGAATCCACAAAGCTGGATGAAGCAGCAGCTATCCTCAGCGTGGCGCCTTTTTACAGCAAACCTACTCAGGAAGGTATCTACCAGCATTATAAAACAATCGCAGCAGCTTCTCCTAAGCCTATCATCCTTTATAACGTTCCTGGTCGTACCGGTCGTAATATGACGGCAGATACAACCCTGCGCCTGGCGCACGAAGTAGAGAATATCGTAGCCATGAAGGAAGCTTCCGGCGATATGATCCAATGCATGCAGATCCTCCGCGATAAACCAAAAGACTTTATCGTTGTCAGCGGAGACGACGCCCTGGCCCTTGCTCAACTGGCATGCGGCATGGATGGTGTTATTTCCGTAGCAGCCAACTACTTTGCAACGGATTTCTCCGCAATGGTAAACGCTGCCCTCAATAACGATTACCCAGGTGCACGCATCCTGAATAACAAGATGCAGAAAGGTTTCGACCTGATGTTCTGTGAAAATAATCCTGCTGGTATAAAGGCTTTCCTGGCCCATAAAGGTATCCTGGAAAACTATTTCCGCCTGCCAGTAGTGCCTGTAACAGATGGCATCTATCAGCAAATCGGAGATTATCTCAGTAAATATTAATTTTAAAATAGTCCTGTCGTTTCTGCCCGCTAGCCAGAAACGACGAAAAAGATAAAAAGGGAATGACGTCGCAGACGTCATTCCCTTTTTTATGATAAAGCTTCTTTTAAAGCCTTTATTTGCCGTTTTAAACCAAAAAGGTCACTCCCTCTTCAGCAATGTCCGTATTGGGAAATACGGGCCTTGTTTGCTCTAAAAATTGATCTAGTTCTGTATACATGGAAGAGAAGTGTCCAATTAACAGGCGCTTAGCATGAGCTGCTGCTGCCAAAGAGGCTGCCTGTACCGTGGTACTATGGAATCTTTCTGCCGCCCTGGTCTCCAGTTCATGTAAATAAGTAGTTTCATGATAGATCAGGTCCGCACCTTCCAAATAGGGGAGGAGGTTGATATCGTAAATCGTGTCGGCACAATAAACATATCGCTTACCTTTCTCAGGTGGAATGGTCACCCAATCATTTTTTACCAACACTCCGTCTTTCCGGAGATAGTCGGCCCCATCCTGTAACTTGCCATAATAGGCCGATGGCACTTCATACGCCTTGGCCTGATCCGGAATGAGTTTGCGTTTTTTCTTCTGCAATTCTACAGAAAAACCAAAACAGGAAATCCGGTGCTGTGTGGGGAAACAGCTTACCGTCAGATCCTTGTCTTCCAAAATTACCCCATTATACCCCGGCATCAGCGGTACAAAATTAATTTCATAGCGAAGCGCTGTTCCGGAACATTCCATCTGCAACTGAATAATCTGTTCCATTTCCGGCGGAGCATAAATACTGAGCGGATCCACTCTGCCCATCAGGTTCAATGTATTCAACAGTCCTATCAGACCAAAATAATGATCCCCATGCAAATGACTGATGAATATATAACGCAGTTTTCCGCGTTTGATCCGGTACTTCGCTATCTGCAATTGGGTACCTTCCCCGCAATCAATCAGCAGCAGCTGATCATTACAGGTAATAATCTGAGCCGTTGGGTGCCTATCCAGGGTTGGGATGGCCGAGTTATTTCCTAATATCGTTACACCAAACATTATTTCTTTTTACTTGCCTGAGGCTAATTTATTCCAATCCATCCAATAATTCGCGCTCCAATTCTTCCATCATCACCAGGTCTATCGCTTCCGCCATAGTAGGAGCCAGATTAAAATTATCAGGTCCGGCTGATTTTAACTGGTGTGTTAAAGTACTGTTAATGCCTGTAATCGCACAGCTACGGTTATTGTCATACATATGTGAATAGACTGCTAAAATGGCTTCTATCCCTGCGTCGTCGGCCGTTTCTAGCAAATGTAAATCCAGTATGAGATTGCGGGTGTCTAATCCAGGAAGGGTAGTGGCTGTTGTGATAAAGGGGGCTGACAAATTAGCATCCAAAGCATTGATTTCTGGACAAAAAACCACTATTTTTTCTTTGGTATCAATTTTGAATTTCATGCGTTGGATATTGTTTTATATTTTAGTAAAGATCAAATTTCTGACTTAAATAATGGGCACCCACCTGAAAAAATACCCTGGAGAGAACGAACAATTACATTTGTTTCTTCGTAGATATTTTTAAAAAGACCCGTACCCGTTTCACCACAAAAATAAATATTACTATTAAAGTGTAAGATGCCAGAGTGTAAAAAAGGAATAACTTCAATCTGGCAGACACGCTGTCAAGGGAAATCAGAATTATTCGTTATTATTGTATAAGCATGCCCCCGTAAGGGTTTTTCTAATCTAATTTATTCACAATGGACCAGAATTTTTCACCGCAAGTTAAGGAGATCATTTCGTTCAGCAGGGAGGAAGCTTTACGCTTGGGAAATGATTTCATCGGTACTGAACACCTGCTGTTAGGTATAATTCGCGAAGGCGAAGGGACGGCCATAAAGATTCTGCAGGCGCTGAACGTAGATCTCTACGAACTCCGCAAGGAAGTAGAATTGGCCGTGAAAGATAAGACGGGGAAAAATATTCCAAACATTAATAGTTTGCCCCTGACCAGACAGGCAGAGAAAGTTATCCGGGTGACCGTGCTAGAGGCCAAAGCCCTCAAAAGCGCCACCGTGGAAACGGAACACCTCATGCTGTCTATCTTAAAGAATAAAGAAAACGTTTGTACACAAATCTTACAACAATTCGACGTGGACTACGATACTTTTAAAAACGAACTAGGCTTTGTAAAATCTGCTGATCCGAAAGCAGAATTTGATGATCCGGGTGAAGAAGAGTTTGAAGATGAGAGAAAGAGCTATGCCTCCAAAGCCAAACAGACAAACACTAAGTCCAAAACCCCGGTACTGGACAACTTCGGTAGAGACATCACCAAACTGGCCGAAAGCGGAAGCTTAGACCCGATTGTAGGACGTGAACAGGAAATTGAACGCGTTTCCCAGATTCTCTCCCGTCGTAAAAAGAACAATCCTATCCTCATCGGCGAGCCTGGTGTGGGTAAAACTGCCATCGTGGAAGGCCTCGCCCTCCGCATCGTTCAGCGCAAGGTTTCCCGCGTGCTGTTCGATAAACGCGTAGTTAGCCTCGACCTCGCTGCACTGGTTGCTGGTACCAAGTACCGTGGTCAGTTCGAAGAAAGGATGAAAGCCATCATGAATGAACTCGAAAAAAACAGAGACGTTATCCTGTTTATCGATGAAATTCATACGATCGTTGGCGCAGGTGGAGCTTCCGGTTCCCTGGATGCTTCTAACATCTTTAAACCTGCCCTCGCAAGAGGTGAACTCCAATGCATCGGCGCTTCTACCCTCGATGAATACCGCATGTACATCGAGAAAGATGGTGCACTTGATCGCCGTTTCCAAAAGGTAATGGTAGAACCACCTAGCGTGGAAGAAACCATCCAGATCCTCAATAACATAAAACCACGCTATGAAGAATATCATAACGTGAGCTACACAGACGATGCTATCGAAGCATGCGTTAAATTGAGTGATCGTTATATGACGGACCGTCTCCTCCCAGATAAAGCAATCGACGTACTGGATGAGGTAGGCGCCCGCGTACACCTGAAAAACATCAATGTTCCGCAAAATATCCTCGATCTCGAAAAACAAATCGAAGATATCAAGCAGGAAAAAAATAAAGTAGTGAAAAGCCAACGCTTCGAAGAAGCCGCTGCACTGCGCGATACTGAAAAGAAACTAGGTGAAGACCTGGAACGCGCTAAAGCAATGTGGGAAGAAGAAGTGAAGCACAAACGCTACCCAATTGATGAAGAAGCTATCGCGGAAGTAGTATCCATGATGACTGGTATCCCTGTGAAAAGGATGGTACAGGCAGAAAGCGATAAATTACGCCGCATGGGTGAAGACCTCAAAGGCGCTGTAGTAGGCCAAGACGAAGCGATCAGCAAAGTCACCAAAGCCATCCAGCGTAACCGCGTCGGTCTGAAAGATCCTAAAAAACCAATCGGTACATTCATCTTCCTCGGCCCTACCGGGGTGGGTAAAACAGAGCTTGCCAAATCACTGGCCCGCTATATGTTCGACTCAGATGATGCACTGATCCGTATAGATATGAGCGAATACATGGAGAAATTCTCCGTTAGCCGCTTAATCGGTGCGCCTCCGGGATATGTTGGTTATGAAGAAGGTGGTCAGTTGACTGAAAAAGTTCGCCGTAAACCTTACTCCGTAATCCTCCTGGATGAAATTGAAAAAGCGCATCCAGATATCTATAACCTGTTGCTGCAGGTACTGGATGATGGTATCCTCACTGATGGCCTCGGTCGTAAGGTGGACTTCAAAAATACCCTCATCATCATGACCTCCAACATCGGCGCACGCCAGTTGAAAGACTTCGGCGCAGGTGTAGGTTTTACCACCTCTACCCGCGTTACCAACGAAGAAGAGAACACAAAAGCAGTGATCGAAAAAGCACTGAAACGTACCTTCTCTCCTGAGTTCCTGAATAGAATTGATGATGTGATTATATTTAACCAGCTCACCAAAGAGCATATCTATACCATCATCGATATCACTATGCAGAGTGTGCTGAAACGTCTGAACAGCCTGGGCTTCAGCCTGGAACTGACAGAAGAAGCCAAAGGATTCCTGGCAGATAAAGGCTACGATCAACAATTCGGCGCCCGCCCACTGCACAGAGCTATCCAGAAATACCTGGAAGATCCACTGGCAGAAGAAATCCTCAACATGAATATTCATGATGGCGATATCCTGGTTGCTGACCTGGACAAGGAAAACCAAAAACTGGTTTTTACCCTGAAAAATAACTCCAGCAAAAGCAAATCAGAAAAATCAGAAGCGTAATAACTCTTTTGAATAAACGAAAAGTGGTCTCTACTCAGTAGAGACCACTTTTTTTTGCCCAAAACGCAATGCCAACAAAGCTCTCCTCCCTGTGGCCATCGGCCCAAAACAGCGATAAGACAAAACACTCCTGCCCGTAGTGCCTTCCATCGGCTCAAAACAGCGGTAAGACGAAACGCTCGTACCCGTCGCATCTTCCCATCAGCAGAAAAAACAACGAAAAGACAAACGCTCGTACCTGTCACCCCTCAGCAAAAAAATATTACGAATAGACATAACTCTCCTGTCTGTTGGCCCTGCCCCACTGGGCAGGGCCAACAAAAAAAATAAGGAAACGGGAGGGACGTCGCAGACGTCCCTCCCGTTTCCTTATCAAAATCACCTAAAAATATTTAATCCCTTAATTACATATCATGAAATTTTACTCCCCTCATTTCTCATATTTCCAATATTTCTGCGCATAACATCTTTATGCTATATAAAAATTTTATATTAAAAGAAAAATATATTTATATTTGTCGCGTGATATTTAATGGTAATATGACGAAGAGCTTGCCAGTACATTGTTTATAGAGATCGTACGAGCATACCAGTTTGAAATAATCGCAGAAAATATTTGCTGAAGTTTCAATAACAGGAAAATGGTATTATAATGTCATTTTTCCCGCTTGATGGATAGTATATTTTTGCATTATATAAAACCATAGTATTTACTAACTATTGTCTTATAAAATATTAATATTTAAAAAGGAAGATCCTTACTGAAAACACCTAAAGAATAGTCGAGTAGTCCTATGCCTGGTTTTTCTATGAAGCCTTTTGTGAACATGGAAAACACAAGAAGAACCTGAATGTAGCAAGAAGACAATGTCCCTATTTAAAACTGTTTATTAACGATTTTATCCGTATATCTATGACTAAATCTTTACAATTCGCAGTCCGCGGTTTGCTGTTGGGTGGTCTTGCGATGGTAGCATCTCAAGCTAATGCACAGCTGAAAGTAGGTACCAACCCTACAAAAGTGGACAAATCTGCGATCCTTGAGCTCGAATCTGACAGACAGGGTCTATTACTCCCTCGCATCGCGGACACTTCTTTAATGACAACCTTGAACCCGCCAAATGGTATGATCATCTACCTGACTAAAGCAGGTGAACAAGGTCTGTACGTTCGTGATCTCGGCAAATGGGTACCTATGGGAAGAGGTGGCCAATCCTGGGATATCCTGGGTAACGCATTGGATGCATCCAAAAGTCCATTTATTGGTTCTACCAACAACGTTCCTTTTGTCCTGAAAGGTAACAACATCGAAGGTATCAATATCGATAACGGTAAAGTAACTGTTTCTAATGGTATTACCATTAAGAACATTGCGGAAGATCAAACTGCTACTAAAGGCATGATGTTAGATCCTACCACTGGCATCGTTTCTTGGCGTCAATTCGGTACCAGCGCATTCACGGATGCTTTCGGTATCAACGGCGATAAAACGCCTGACTTCAACCTGGAAGTTCCAACCGGTGTTGCCTACAAATTTGTAGCGCCATCTGCTGGTCACCTGCAACTGAACATCCCTAACCAAGATGGTACTGGTACTGTTTCTGCAGGTTTACTGACCCTGGCTGACTGGCAAAAATTCAATTCAACTTCTCAATACCTCGTTGTAGCTAATTTCAGTAATCTTCCTAGCGCAGGTGGTATCACGATCGATAGTACAAGCGTTCCTGGTAGCAAAAGACTCTCCCTGACCGCTGCTGATGATACACATCCGGGTGGTATCTCTATCGGTAACCAGGTTTTCGCGGGTGAAAAATCTTTCCTGGATAAAATCACTGCACAATCTGGTCTGGATGTAACCAACGGCGACGGTAACTTCAGCAACAACATCACAGTAACTAAAAACGCTACTGTAAATGGTGACCTGATCGCTTCTGGCAACGCTACCATCGTAAAAGATGTAACCTTACCGGGTGTACTGACCAGCACGAATGCTGCTGATAATAGCGTACTGATCCTCGATGCTACCAATAAAGTAGTAAAGAAAACTTTACCAGCTAGCGCTTTCACTCCACCTACTTATGATACTGCACACTACGGTACCACTAACGTAGCTATTGCATATGATGGGAATGCTAATAAAGTAACTGTCAATATTCCTTATGCTGATAAAGCTAATGCAGGTGGTCTGGTAACCAATGGACAACAAACTATCGGTGGTCAGAAAGACTTCGATGCAGCTATTTCCGTGAGAGACAAAGCCTTAATTGGTGTTACTACTCCTACTCCTACTCCTGCTACCTCTACGCTCCAAGTACAAGGTTCCGTAGCGATGGCTTTCAAAGAAGTAATCAGCTCTTACACCCTGACTGACCAAGATTATACTGTAGTGGTTAAGTCTGCTGCTCAGACTAATATTACACTGCCTGCGGCTAATACTTGTCCTGGCCGTACTTATGTTATCAAAAAAGGTGCTTCTGCTCTCTTCGGTAACATAGATAACGATATCACCGTAAAACTTGCTGGTGCAGGCGATAATATCGAAGGTGGTTCTACTTACACCATCTACAATGACTGGACTTTCATTACCGTTCAATCTAACGGTAAAGATACCTGGTACATCATTAAGAAATAATGCAGTAATGCATCACAACGGTCATGCCTATACGGCATGACCGTTATATCCTCTCCCCTGATTACATAAAAAAAGTTGTATGAAGCTGAATGGAATGCTGAAACTTTGTGCAGTCGGTCTTTTATTAACATGCGGCAACGAGCTGTATGCTCAGCAATTGAAGCTGGGAACCAATCCTACCCAAATCACCAAAAGCGCATTACTTGAACTGAATAGTAACAGTCAGGGGCTTCTCCTGAGCCGCGTTATGCTCAGTCAGCTTTCCGGAAGTGGTACACTCGCCGCCGCACCTGATGGTATGATGGTTTTCGTGGATGATGCCACGGAAAAATCCCTCTACGTGCGCAAAGGAAATACCTGGAAACGAGTAGTGGACCTCGGTAATATCACTGCCGTTCAATCCTTTAATACACGTACCGGAAATGTAATGCCTGTAGCTGCAGACTACGCAAGCTTCTATACTCCGCTCACCCGCACACTCACTTTCAACTCTGGAAATACTGCACTCTCCATTGATATCGCAGCCCAGAACCTGAATGATGATCGCACCTGGACGATCACCGCGAATAATGCGAGCCCATTGTGGAATGCTAACGCCCTTAATAATATTCAACTCGATTACTCTACTCTTCCCGTAGAAGGAGACCTGCTAAGACTGGTTGGCGGTAAATGGAAACCGCAAAGCAATACTACTATTCTGAACAATACTACCGGTACGCCACAAGCTGCCGCTATCAATATCTCAGGTCCTGCTACCTTCAGCGGATTAATGAAAACGTCTGCACCGATCAACTCTACTGCAGATATCGTTACCACGCAAACTGTGTCTACCAGCGTGCTCAATGCCTCTGGAAATATCACTAGCGCTGGAGATCTAATTCTTACGAAATATACTGCCGGCTCCGTGCCCTTCATTAGTGGCACTAAAACCCTGGCTGAAAATAACGCTAAATTCTTCTGGGACGCTACCAATGTTCGCCTAGGTATTGGCAACAATACGCCGAACAATACCCTGGAAATAACACCTGCTACCGCCGGTACCAGTGTATCAGGACTTCGCCTCAACGGCCTTGGTGCTGCTACGCCTGCTGCTGCTTCTACCAAAGTATTATCTGTAAACGCTAACGGCGATGTAATTGTGCAAGATAATGCGGCTGTTGCAGGTTGGTCTATGAACGGTAACAGCAATGCTACTACTGCCAACTACCTCGGTACTTCCACCGATATAGATATGGTGGTGAAATATTTCAACAAAGAATTGTTCCGCGGTACCAAAGGGAATAATGGTTACAGTAACTACAGTACTGTGTTATTTAATGGTGCTAAAGCATATAATGCCCATCCATTCATTATCCGTGCAAATGGTAATGATATCATGGCTTTCGAAGATTCAACCGGTACTATTAAATATCATTGGAACTCGCTCGGTGGTGGTCTGAATTTCGTGGAATCCAATGTGGCTGATTATCGCATCTTTATGAGAGATAATGCAAATGGTGGTGGGGTAGGTATCGATACCAATACACCAACAGCTAACCTGTCTGTAAATGGTTCTTTCTCTACAAATATCCGATCTACAGCGGTGTCTACGACCCTGGCGGCTAATGATCATACGCTGATCCTAACAGCTAATAACCTTACTATAACTGTTCCGGCAGCGAGTGCATCCAACAAAGGACGTGTTTATGTGATCAAACAAGGAACAAATGGTAACTCATTTGTTCTTGCACCAGCCACTGGACAGCAAATCGATATAAATGCACTGAATGCCAACGTGACTATCAATAATGGAGCTGCAAAACAAGGTGCTTCAGCAACCATTCAGTCTGATGGTACCAGATGGTGGATCGTGACTTTTTAATAAACTTTTCTTACGGGATTACATGAGAAAACTTTTACTCATACTGTTTTTGCTGCTCAACTTCACCCCATGGCTTTCTGCCCAGCAGGGTGTATACATCCCAATGGGGAGCACTGTCTGGTTGTACAACAACACCCAGATAGGCATTTTCAGCAGTGTGACAAATGAAGGAATTCTCGGTTCTAATCCCGGTAGTACACTATACATCCTCGGCAAACGCTGGGTAAATGGTCTCAACGCCAGCCTCCCAGACGAAAGCGCCGACGGTAAATCCGGCGTAGGAGGAAACTTCCTCTTCTCCTCCCTCAACCCTATATTAGGTGATGTAGGACAACAATCCATCTTCGGTAACTATAGCGCTATTGGCCGCCAGGGAACCAGCTTCCCCAATATGGAAGTCAATAACGGAAAAGGCGTTATCCTAGATGACCTCAGCGATCTCAAAATAAGAGGGACCCTGCACTTTACCAGTGGTAAAATATATCTCAATGGCTGGAACCTCGTAGTAGGAGAGAACGGTCCCGGTAGCATTACCGGTTACAGCGATCTACGCTACGTAGTGACTGGCAATACCTTCGCGGGTGGCTATCTCTATAGAAACGGCATTAACTCCGCTGCGAATAAAGTAGTCTTTCCAATTGGTGCAGATGATGTCTCCTATTCCCCCGGCGCAGTCCTCCTAGACGGCGGCGCTACCGATAATTTCGGCATGAGGGCATTCGATAGCGTGTATACCATGGCAATCGGTGGTACCGCTTTCCGCGATACTTTCGTGAATAAAACCTGGAACATCCAACGTATGGATAATACCGGTGGTAAAGCTACCGTTATCCTCCAACACGCGGATAATACAGAACTACCTGCTTATAAACTAAAACGCGACAGCAGCTATATCTCCCGTTTCGGTATCACCGGATGGGATAAACTGGCTAATACACCATTTAAGCCATTGCCTGGTACACTCAGCACGACTGTAATGCTGCAATCAGCTACCATGCATATGCGCGAATTCATCGACTTAGGCCAAAACACCTTTTTCTCCAAAACTATCCTGAATGTCAGGATGGACCCGGCTGTATTCCTAGTGTTTGACGCTTATCGTACGAACCCTGGCATGGTGAAGCTCGACTGGACCACCTCCAAGGAAATCAATAATCTGCAGTTTGAAGTGGAACGCAGATACGAAAAAGACGAGGCCTTCTCCACCATCGCAGTGGTGCCTTCAAAAGCAGTTAACGGCAATAGCACTTCGCCGCTCTCATATACCCTCAACGATCCTAACGACTACGACGATAATACCTATTATCGCATAAAAGCCGTAGCGAAAGATGGTACAATTACTTATTCCGAAATCCGGATGGTGCCGCCAGTATTCAGCGTACAGGTATATCCGAACCCGAACCATGGTAACTTCCACGTGAAGATCCGCGGTACGAAAGATGACATGTTCCTGCAACTGATCGACACATGGGGTCAGGTGATGCGCCAGTACACTGTCAAGAAAGACGCGGATATCCAGTTCACGCATATGCCTTCCGGCGTATACTACCTGGTGCTGATCAACAAGGACACGAATAAGAAGGTGTACACCACAAAAGTGATCGTATTACCATAATCGGCTACAGATTTGCTTTTTTCAAAGAATTGCGTCAATTTTGTAGGGTCCTTTCCGTATAGGCATAAGCAAAACAAAACCTGACGACTTTGAAAAAAATAATCATCACGATAGATGGCTACTCTTCATGTGGCAAAAGCACGCTCGCAAAACAACTGGCCAGAAAACTGGACTATGTGTACATCGACAGCGGTGCTATGTATCGTGCTATTACTTTGTATTTTCTTCAAAATCGGATAGACTGGACTACTACCTCAGCAGTAGTAGCCGCCCTGAAAGATATCCACCTGGAATTCGTGCCTAATTCCCTCACCGGTATGTCAGATATGTACCTGAATGAGGAAAATGTAGAACATATGATCCGGGAAATGCTGGTGGCGGAAAAAGTAAGTGAAGTGGCTGCCGTTAAGGAAGTACGCGAGTTTGCCGTAGCGCAACAAGTGAAAATGGGTGCCCGTAAAGGTATTGTGATGGATGGCCGCGATATTGGTACAGTGGTATTCCCCCATGCAGAACTGAAAATCTTCATGACCGCAGATATCACCATCCGCGTAGAACGCCGATTCAAAGAATTATACGCGAAAAATAGAAATATTACCATCGAAGAGGTGAAAGCAAACCTCGAATTAAGAGACTATATAGACGCCAACCGCGAAATTAGCCCACTTCGTAAAGCAGAAGATGCTATCATCCTGGATAACAGCCATTTAAACTTGGAAGACCAGCTAGAACTGGTGATGCAATGGGTAGAGGATGCTACCCTGGCGCACTCCTCATAAAATAATATTTTATATTATTAAAATCCTTTTATACATTTGCGATAGCACTTCCAAAGCTGACGTGCTGATCCCAATAATTTTCCTAATCCTGAAGAATTTCCTCTCTAAACCTTATCCTTCCTGAAAAGCAATTGCAAGGAACAGGGAAGTCGTTTGTGTAAATGAACAGCCGTGTTAGACCCCGACTAACTGCATAAGACCTATATACTGGTTTTTGTGAAATGATCGTGTATTCCCATTAGGAATATCGTCCGAGAAACGTCTTATTCGCTGTATCCCAACACTTTGCTATTAATCGTTTACTACAGGTATTTTTTTATGTATACAAATACCGGAATAGCTATGCGTTCCGGCGAGTCAACTTAATGTGGGATAGCATGCTTTGCATGTGATGTGTCCCATATTTTCAGTAGGTGTATTCGGTTAATAGGAAGAAGGGGCGAATTCTTTCGCCCTTTCGCCTTTTTAACACCTATCTAAATGAAAGTACGGGTGCCAGCAAAATTCTTCCGGAACTCTGATGGCGTACTGCCTTTTTTCTTCTTAAATATCCGATTGAAATTGGAGAGATTCATAAACCCACACTGATAACAAATCTCCGATACCGAATGCGTCGTATCTATCAACATCCGCGATGCATGCCCTATCCGAATCTCATTCAAACTGTCGATGAATGTCTTCCCCGTCCGCTTTTTAATAAAACGACTCAACGAGACCGGCGTCATATTTACATGCTTGGCCAATTCGTTTAAGCCAATGTCCTTGTCGAAATGCTGTTGCATGTATTCGAACGCCTTCTCTATACGGCGACTATTATACGTATTCAATGACTCCGCGGGCGCACTGCTGAGTACGCGAATATTCCGGGAAATAGAAAGGTCATGCAGAATAGATAATAATTCCAATACTGAGTCAAATCCCGTTTTATGCGGTAACGCCAGCAGCCTAGGTTTGACAGCCATAATCGTTTCCCTGGAAAAAGAAATACCCTTGCTGGCATTCTCAAATAAGGACCGAATAAAGCTCAGTTGATTACGCCGCAACAACTTCGCATCCAATAACTGCGCATGAAATTGTATAGTTACTTCCGTAATTTTTTTACTCTTACAATGATGATCTAACCATACATGCTCCACACTTGGCGCTACCAGCACCAATTCCAGGTCGTCGATGTCTTCCACATGATCTCCCACAATTCTCCGTGCACCAGCCGCATTCATAATGAAGTTTAATTCATACTCCTCATGGTAGTGCAATGGGAAGTTAAAATTGCTTTTTACCCTGCTGAAAATCATGAAACAATCATGTTCTGTTAAGGGTGTGATCTCTTTGTATGCCTGTGTCTTGCGCATATTTGTTCATGTCTGATGATATAAATATAGTACAATTTGGTATTAAAAGTATTATGATAATAGTTGTATGTTATTATAGATAAAAATGGAATTAATTAAGCATTATTAGGCGTTTTGCTAGATAGTTTTAAGGAGACACGAAGTAATCGTTGCTAGTTTTGTAAAACTTAGGATAAAAAAGTATCACAGTTGAGTTGTTTAATAAAATACTTTTGATTCAATGTTCTGAGACAGTAACCAACGTTATGAAGGCCAACCGAAATAGCTGCCGGAACAAAAATTATCAACACAACAATCAAGTCGCTGACAGACTAAAATTTTCAATTCCATTAAACATTACGCTATGCAATTACAGCACAGTATCCCTTCAGTATTGTTCAGGAAAATACGGCAAGCAGGCCTCTTCTTAGTGCTGCTGCTGTCTTTCTCCAGCGTCGCAATGGCGCAACAGGTGCAGCTAAGCGGCACAGTGACCAATGAAAAGAACGAACCGCTTCCAGGCGTTTCCGTTAGCATTAAAGGCGCTGTGAATGGTGTAACCACCAGCCCAGACGGTAAATTCAAAGTGAATGCCCCGGCAAACGCTACGCTGATCTTTTCCCTCATCGGTTATGAAACAAAACAAGTGCCCGCAGCCGGCCAAACCAACCTGGACGTAAAACTCCACGAACAACTCACCCAACTCAGTGATGTGGTGGTAACCGCTATGGGTATTAAAAAGGAAAACAAAGTGCTGGGTTATGCCATCACCCAAGTGAAAGGCGAATCCATGACCAAAGCCCGCGAAACAAACGTCATGTGGGGCCTCCAAGGTAAAGTAGCAGGGGTAAACATCGTTAAACCTGTTACCGGTACCGGCGGTTCTAGCCGTGTAATCATGCGTGGTGGCGACTTCGGCTCCGGCCAACCGCTCTACGTAATCGACGGTGTGCCTATGCGCACTGAAAACAGAGGTAGCATTGATAACATGTACGGTGGCGCCGATGCCGGTGATGGTATCTCTTCCATCAACCCAGATGATATCGAAACTATCAACGTGCTGAAAGGTAATACCGCTGCTGCCCTCTACGGTGCAAGAGCTTCCAACGGTGTGATCGTAATCACTACCAAAAAAGGAACCGCTCGTAAAGGTATCGGCGTGGAAGTGAATAGCACTTACAGCATGGAAAGTGCAATCGACTATACAGCTAAAGATTACCAATATGTATACGGTATCGGTACTGGTGGTAATAAACCTACCACTGCTGCAGAAGCATTGGCTGATGGCCGTGGTAGCTGGGGCGCTAAACTCGATGGTTCGGCTGTGATCCAAGGCGATGGCGTCTCTCGTCCATACTCCGCTAGAAAAAATAATGTGAAACATTTCTACAAAGATGGTAGCACCTTCACCAACTCTGTGGCACTCACTGGCGGTAACGAAATCGTAAACTTCCGCTTCTCCTTCGCAGACATGGACAACAAGGATATCATGCCTAACTCCGGCCTGCACAGAAATAACTTTACCCTCAATACCAACGCAAAACTGGGTAAAAACCTCACCGCTACTATCAACGCACAGTATATCCGCGAAAAGGCGAAAAACAGACCTCAGTTGAACGACTATACCTCCAACGCTGCAGTTGCTGCTTTCCTCATGCCTACTAACTACGATATCCGCGATTGGCAAACTACCCGCAACGCTAGCGGTGGCGAAAACCTATGGACTACCAACAACTATTGGGCAAACCCTTACTTCGTTGCGTACGAAACACCTTCTGGTAACAAAGACGATCGCTTCATCGGTTCTGCGGACCTGAAATACGATATCACCGAACACCTCTACGCTCGCGTACTCACCGGTACCGACTTCACCTATCGCAATAGCTTTGGTGTATGGCCTTCTGGCGTAGGTTTCTATCCTGGTGGTTCTATTAGCCAGTCTACTGTTTACCGTGGTGAATTCAACGGTCAAGCAATGGTGGGATACAACCATAACTATGGTAAAACATGGTCCCTGAACGCTTTCGTAGGTGGTAATACCATGAAACGTAAATATACCAGCGTATCTTCTAGCGGTGATAAATTTATCGTTCCTGGTTTCTACGCTATCGGTAACACTACTACCAAAAATGGTGGTTATAACCTGAGCGAAACACAGATCAACTCTGCCTTCGGTTCTGCGGAAATTGGTTTCCACAACTATCTCTATCTGACTGTTACTGGTCGTAACGACTGGTTCTCTACACTGGACCCAGCTAATAACAATATCTTCTATCCTTCTGTGGGCGCTAGCTTCGTGCTCTCCGATGCGGTTACCCTGCCTTCATGGGTGAGCTTCGCGAAAGTAAGAGGTTCATGGGCACAAACCGGTAGCGATGTGGATATCTCTGCTTATCAGTTGAACCTGCCTTTCGGTTTCAATAACTCTATCAATGGTGTTCCTTTGGGTACTATCGGTAGCTCTACTGTACCAAATGCAAAACTGCACCCGCAGGTAACTACTACTTATGAAGGTGGTATCGAAGCACGCTTCCTCAATGGCCGCTTAGGTATGGACCTGGCTGTGTACAACCGCCAGGTAACAGATGCGATCCTGAATTCACCTGTTTCTACTACTTCCGGTTATTCTAATACATTCAGAAATGCTGCTGCTATCAGTAATAAAGGTGTGGAACTGTTATTAACAGGAACGCCTATACGTAAAGATAAATTCCAATGGCAGACTAGCTACAACCTAGGTTACAACAAAAGCAACGTAAAAGCGCTGATCGATGGTAAAACATCTATGGTGCTGGCACAGAACCGCTCCGGCCTCTGGGGCGACGGTGGTGTACCTTCCTATACTTACGCACAAGTAGGACAGCCATATGGCATCCTGGAAGGTACTACCTACACCCGCGATGCACAAGGACGCATTGTATACGATGATAAAGGTTTACCAGTAGTAGGCGCTATCCAGAAATTGGGCAACGGTATTGCTCCGCTGACAATGGGCTTCAGCAACTCCTTCACTTATGGTCAATGGAACCTGGACTTCCTGCTGGATGCTAAATTCGGTGGTAAAATGTTCTCCGGTACTACAAACCTGGCTTGGTACCAAGGTCTGAGCAAAGAAACATTGCCTGGACGTGACGGCGGTATCATCGGTAACGGTGTAACTGCTGACGGTAAAGCAAATACAGTGAAAGTAGCAGCGGAAGATTATTACAAATTCATCGCTAACAACATCACTGAACAGTTTGTGTACGATGCATCTTTCATAAAACTCCGCCAGATTGTACTGGGCTACTCACTGCCTCAGCGCTATATCAAAGGCTCTGCATTCCAGTCTGTAACGCTGTCTTTCGTGGCAAGAAATCTCCTTACGCTTTATAAGAAAGTACCAGTGGTAGACCCTGAGTCTGCTTATACTACTGGTAGTGGTCAAGGCTTTGAAATGCTGGGTCTGCCTGCTGTTAGAAGCTTCGGTTTGAACCTGGGTGTTAAATTCTAATTACAGTTAAAGAGAAAATTTATGAAAAGAAAATATCTGGTATATATCGGTGCTTCCCTCATGCTGCTTTCTGCGAGCTGTACGAAAGACCTGGAAAACGTCAATAAAAACCCGAATAGCACTACGGCTATTCCTCCTGCTACTATGTTGAGCAATGTGGAACTGGCTACCGCTACGTTGGGCCGTGGTACCATCCGCCGAACAAACCTGAGCTTCGACATGATGGCGATGCAGCAGTTGTCTTCCACAGAAACAATAGATGGCGGTGAAGGAGACAAATACCTGAAGAGCGATAACGCTGGTAACCTGCAGGATGATTCCTATATGCTGATCATCAACAATGCGGTGCAGTTGATCGAAAACGTGAAGAAAGACCCTGCACAAATCAACTTGTTGAGTGCGGCTAGAATCTGGAAAGTGCTTGTCTTCCAACGCCTGACAGATGCATACGGCGATGTACCTTACTTCGATGCAGGTAAAGGTTATATCACAGGTAATGTGACGCCTAACTATGATAAACAGTCAGATATCTATGCAGATATGCTGAAAGAATTATCTGAAGCGGCGGCGGCATTCGATGCTTCTAAAACAGCTTTGGGCTCCGCAGATATCGTGTACAACGGTGATCTGAATAAATGGAAAAAATTGGCTTACTCCCTCATGCTGAAACTGGCGCTGCGTATGGAAAAACAGGATATCGCGAAAGCGAAAGACTGGGCTTCCAAAGCGATCGCTGGTGGCGTGATGAGCGATCCAACCGATGTTTGTATGATCAAACATACTTCCGAAAGAAATGAGGTGTCCAACCCAATTACGTATACCTTTAACAGTTATACACTGGCAGATACCAAAATCAAAATCAGTAAAACTTTCCTGAGTCAACTGGTAAACACTGCCGACCCAAGAAGAGGCGTGTTTGTTAGTACCGTTAGTGGAGACACGACCCTGGCTAACCTGAAAGGCTTGCCAAATGGCCTGGACCTGGCAGCTTTCAATGCTGCTTTCCCTGGCGATCAACTGCAATCTTACGCTACTTTGAATACCAAAGTAATCTTGCAGCAAACAGCTCCTACTTTTCTCCTAACGCCTGCTGAAGTACAACTGATGCAGTCTGAAATAGTAGTAAAAGGTTGGATGAGCGGCGATGCTGCCGGCCTGTATGCGCAAGCTGTTACCAACTCTATGAAACAGCAAGCGGCATATGGTGCAGGTGGTGTAATTACCGATGCTCAGACACAAGCTTACCTGGCTGCCAATCCTTTCCCAGCAGTAGCTGCTGATCAGTTGAAAGCGCTGGGTACTCAATATTGGATCGCTACTTTCCTCAATGGCTGGGAGTCTCATGCCAACTGGCGTCGTACTGGTTATCCTGTGCTGACTCCAACGAATTACGCTGGTAATATCACCAACAGCCAAATTCCAAGAAGACTTACCTACCCTCTGAATGAAAAAGTGAACAACCCGAAAGGTATTCAGTCTTCCTTAACTAATCAGGGTAAAGATGAATATATGACCCGTGTTTGGTGGGATAAACAGTAAATTACTTTCACAACAACGCCGGGGGAAAATTTCCCCTGGCGTTATTTTGTGAAGATCAAAAACCAAAAGAATGCTGCAATTAACTGACTGGATCATTATCGGAATTTACCTGGGTATTATCGTACTGATAGGACTACTCTTAAGAAGAAAAGCAAAACAAAATAAGACGGCGTATATGTTGGGTGGAAAGTCGCTCCCATGGTACATGCTCGGACTCTCCAATGCTGCGGATATGTTCGACATTTCAGGTACCATGTGGCTGGTGACACTGACTTTCGTATACGGCATGAAGAGCATCTGGATCCCGTGGCTGTGGCCTATCTTCAACCAGGTATTCATGATGGTGTTTGTCAGTGCTTGGCTCAGACGCTCTAATGTTAGCACCGGTGCGGAATGGATCATCACCCGTTTTGGAAACGGCAAAGATGCAGCGCTCTCTCATACGATCACAGTGGTTTTCGCTTTGATCAGTTGCCTAGGATTCATGGCTTATGGCTTTGTGGGCTTAGGTAAGTTTATGGAGATATTTATCCCTTGGTCTAATATTGCCCCTTATATTCCTTTTACCGTTCAACCGGAATACGTACCTCACTTATACGGAGTAGCTTTTGCACTGTTTGCAGTGTTCTATAGTATTCTGGGTGGTATGAGTAGTATTGTTTGGGCAGACGCGGTACAATATGTGATTCGTACTGCCGCCGCCATTATAATTGCGGTTATTGCGATGAGAGCCCTTGCGGTCCATGCACTGGACGTCCCTGAAGGCTGGATGAATCCTTTCTTCGGTTGGAAACTCAACCTGGACTGGGGTCGGATCATTCCGGAAGTGAATGAAAAAATTAACAGTGACGGCTACACGATGTTTGGCGCCTTCTTCATGATGATGGTCTTCAAAGGACTGCTGGTAAGTCTTGCCGGCCCTGCGCCCAACTACGATATGCAGAAAATCCTCAGTACACGTAGTCCACAAGATGCAGCTAAAATGAGCGGCTTTGTATCCATTGTGTTAATGCCTGTAAGATACCTCATGATAATCGGGTTTGCAGTACTCGGACTGATCTACTACAAACAGCTCAATCTGAAAACTGGCGACCATATCGATTTTGAAAAAATATTACCTGCTGCTATCAGCAGCTTTGCGCCTGTAGGCGTGATGGGATTGCTGGTGGCCGGTATGCTGGCCTCTTTCATCGGTACTTTCGCTGGTACGCTGAATGCAGCCCAGGCATATATAGTGAATGATGTCTACCTAAAATATATTAACCCTGAAGCCAGTAACAGGAAAATCAGTAGTGTAAACTATCTCGCAGGTATACTCATCGTGGTGATTAGTATTGTCATCGGTGTATTCGCGAAAGATGTAAATAGTGTATTGCAATGGCTGGTATCCGGATTATGGGGCGGCTATGTAGCAGCCAATGTCCTGAAATGGTATTGGTGGCGGTTCAACGGCTACGGCTTCTTCTGGGGTATGTTGTCCGGTATCGCAGCGGCACTTATTTGTCCCTATATTTTTACAGGCTTAAATCTGTACTATTTCCCAGTGATATTAGTGATTTCGTTGATTGGTTGCATAGCCGGAACATTATCTACTCCTCCGGTGGATGCAAAAACATTGGGACAGTTCTATTATAACGTACGCCCTTGGGGCTTTTGGAAACCGGTACTTCAACAAATGCAGGCGGAAAATCCCGACCTGGAATCCAACCGGCATTTCGGCAGAGACATGTTCAATGTAGTGGTAGGTATCATTGCACAGTTGTGCTTGATGGCATTACCTATGTACCTGGTACTGGAACAAAAAGTGCCTATGTACGTAACAGGTGCTATCCTGGTAGTCATGCTCTACCTGCTGAAAAAATACTGGTGGGATAACCTCAATAAAATATGAAGCGATATAAATTATGAGAATGCGAGAAACTTTCGGTGAACGATTAAAGCAATTACAAACAGCCCAGGATGCGCTGATTCAACTGGAGAACAAACCGGTGCTCCCAGGCAACGGTATCTTTGAACGATATCAGCATCCCGTCCTGACGGCTGCGCATACCCCTCTTACCTGGCGTTACGATTTGAACCAGCAACGTAACCCCTTCCTGATGGAACGCTTTGGCATCAATGCCACTTTTAATGCGGGCGCTATCAAATGGCAAGACAAATACCTGATGATGGTGCGCGTGGAAGGCGCTGATCGCAAATCTTTCTTTGCTATCGCTGAAAGTAAGGATGGGATCCAGCAATGGCAATTCCGGGAAATGCCGGTAGCCATCCCTGAAACAGAAAATCCTGATGTAAACGTTTATGATATCCGACTGACCGCCCACGAGGATGGATGGATCTATGGGCTGTTTTGTACAGAAAGAAAAGATCCTGCGGCTGCTCCCGGTGATATGTCTTCCGCCATCGCGCAATGCGGTATTGTCCGTACCCGTGATATGGAATCCTGGGAAAGACTCCCGGACCTGATTACTAGCTCTCCGCAACAACGCAATGTGGTGCTGCATCCGGAATTCGTAAACGGCCAGTATGCACTCTATACCAGACCCCAGGACAACTTCATTGAAGCTGGTTCCGGCGGAGGTATCGCTATCGGCTATACGAAAGATATGACAAAAGCAGTGGTAACTACGGAACAAGTGATCGATCCAAGACATTACCATACTATCAGCGAACTTAAAAACGGTCAAGGCCCAGCGCCTATCAAAACGGCGGAAGGCTGGCTGCACCTGGCTCACGGTGTAAGAAATACCGCTGCTGGTTTCCGTTACGTGCTCTATATGTTCATGACAGACCTGCACGATATCACCCGCGTGATACACAAGCCTGCAGGCTACTTCATGGGACCAGAAGGGCAGGAGAGGATCGGCGATGTGTCCAACGTGCTTTTCTCTAATGGCTGGATTGCCGACGAGGATGGCCGTGTCTTAATATATTATGCTTCCTCTGATACCCGCATGCATGTGGCAGTTTCATCCATAGATCAGTTGGTGGATTATGTAAAACACACCGCTCCTGATGGCTACCGCTCCGCAACAAGCGTAGCTACTATTATGCAGATTGTAAACGGTAATAAACAGCCCCACACTGCTATTTAAGCAGTTCTTTCCCTGACAGGGCAGTTGGTGATGCGGCTGCCCTGGGGGATACCCTTCCAGCCCCGCGTTTTTCGCCTGTAAAAAAATATTATCTTGCTGCTGATGTCAATCAGATCAGTATGTAGTTGGTTGCTCCTGTTCCTAGGGGTAATTCCTGGCGTTTTCGCCCAGGATTCGCTGTTTACATATCATTTGCTGGATTCCCTGCGACAATTGAGGCCAGATACTTCCACCGTAAGAGTATGGTTGGAAGAGAGTCGGGCTACCGCCGCTTATTTCGATGCCCATAAAAAAGAGAATATCTTCCTGCAAGAGGCCATCGTGATGAGCCAGGAGTTGAAATATCCACAAGGGCTATCCATGGCCTATACTGAACTGGGTATCGCCAAAAGGAATAAGTCGCAATACATCCTGGCGGAAGACTATCACGAAAGAGCCATTAAATACGCCCAAGAGGCCAAAGACTCGGTGTTGTTATGCCAGTCGCTCAACAATGCCGGCGTCGATTGCCGCCGCCTGGATAAGCTCCAGAAAGCCTTCGATTATCATTTTGCTGCCCTCCAGATCGCGGAAAAAATTGGCAACGTGAAGAATATCTGTGTAGCCACTAATAGCATCGGTAATATCCAGTTATCAGAAGGGAAATATGAGTTGGCCATCGAACGTTTTCAACATGCGTTGAAGCTGGAGGAGGAAAGTAATAATCCCCTCGGAATGGCTATCAACCTGGGAAACCTGGGCTATGCCTATCAAGGCCTGGGCAAACTGGACCTGGCTATCCAACATTATAAAAGCTCCCTGGCGATCAATGAAAAAATAAAGAGTAGCACCGGGAAAGTCATCTGCTTTAATTCCCTGGGCTCCGCATACCAGGAAAAGAAAGATTATGCCACCGCCATGGAATATCTCCAGAAAGCCTTACAGGTCAATGATCAGGTAGATGATAAAGTACACATGGCAGAAAGCTATCTGAATATCGGTAAACTGCTGAGCGTACAAAACAAACATGAGGAAGCCCGGCATTTCTTCCAAGAGGCAATTGCATTAAGCACTTATTGGGGCTTCAAATCCCTGCTCATGGATATTTACAAGGCCTTGGCATTGGATTACAAGAACAACGGCGACTTCCAGAAATCCCTGGATGCCACAGATAAATCACTGCTCTACAAGGATAGCATCCTCAATGAAAAGTCCGCGATGGCCCTGAACCAGATGCAGGCCATCTACGATGTGGACCGGAAAGATAACCAGATCCGCGCCCTGGAACACGATAAAATGGTAGGAGAATTGCGCACAAAAAGAAACGTAGTTTTTATCTTTGCGCTGGTGGCCTTTCTGACGATGCTAACAGTAGGAGGGTTCTTCTATATCCGTCACCGGAACCTGGAAGAAAAGAAGCAAACCTTGCAGTTGGAACTCCGGTCCCTTCGTTCGCAGATGAATCCCCACTTCATTTTCAACTCTCTTAGTTCCATACATCGGTATATCTGGAGCAATAACCAGGAAGAAGCGTCGGACTATCTTACCAAATTTTCCAAACTAATGCGCCTCATCCTGGATAATACCCAGCATACCTTTGTTTCCCTGAATAAAGAACTGGAATCCCTGCGCCTATACCTAGACCTGGAATCCTTAAGATGTAATGGTATATTTGATTATCGGATTACGGTGGCGCCTGATATCCATGATGAAGAAGTACTGATTCCTCCCATGATATTACAGCCCTATGTGGAAAACGCTATTTGGCACGGACTCGTACATAAATCGAATGAGAAAGGTCAACTGGATATCGGCATCCGACTGGAAGGACGCAGCCTTGTATGTACCATTACCGATAACGGTATCGGAAGAAAGAGAGCTATGGAAATCAAAGCCAGGAAAGGCAAAACGCATACCTCTGTTGGTATGAAGGTAACAGAAGGCAGAATTGACCTGATTCGTAAAATCAATAACAAAGATGCCAGCGTAATAGTGACAGACCTGGAAGATACTACCGGAGAACCAACTGGCACCCTGGTTACTATCATATTGCCTGCGGAATTTATTTTCTAGCATATAACTAAAACCTACATAAATGAGTGACATAAAAGCCATTATCGTAGATGATGAGCAACACTGTATAGACGCACTCCAAACAATGCTCCTTAAGAAATGCCCCGGTGTGCAAGTGATTGGAGCGGCCAATAGTGTCAGGGAAGGCCGCGAATTAATCGATGAACTCCAGCCAGATCTGGTATTCCTCGATGTGGAAATGCCCCACCAAAACGGATTTGAACTATTGCGCCAATATGAAAAAGTAACCTTCGATGTTATTTTTACAACGGCTTATGAACAATATGCCCTGAAAGCGATTAAGTTCAATGCTTTGGATTATCTGCTGAAACCCTTTAGCGTAAAGGAACTCCAAGATGCGCTGGATAAATTCCGAGAGAAGCAACAGAATAAATCCAAAGATCAGTCTGTTTCTCCCCTGGAAGTTTTCCTGCAAAACATGAAAACCTTACAGCAGACGCATAAGAAAATCGCCTTGCCTACCATCAACGGATTAGTGTTTATGCCCGTACAGAATATCGTGAGATGTGAATCTACCGGCAACTACACCAAAATTTTCTTCACAGATAAAAAGAACCTGATGGTGTCCCGTCCGCTGAAGGAGTTTGAAGAACTCCTAACAGACGTGGATTTTTTCCGGGTGCATAATTCTCATTTGATCAACCTGCAACAGATGCAATCATATATACAAGGAGAGGGCGGTTTTGCATTGATGAGCGATGGTACGCAAGTCGAAGTGTCAAGAAGACGCAAAGCCGAATTCCTGAAAAAGGCAATGCAGTTCTAGCCTTCAGCTATTCAGCAACTTAGAAATGTTAATTCCAGATTTTAACGTTTTTATACCACTTATGGTAATTTAGCTACCGGATAATAATTGGAAGTTGCATGCCTTTTTGCTAACAATTAGATTTGTATCAAGATTACAATATAAACCTTATATAAAGATTTTATTCTCTGCATTACTAGCGTGATTAGCCCCAAAGAAAAAAGACACCTGAGTGGTGTCTTTTTTGTTATATGCCTATTTATAAGTTCTTTACGAATTGTAATTTTATGCCATAGCTAGTTCATCCGCTTTGTGCTCCAGTTGATAGAAAGAGAGCAACTTGCGGATAACTCCTTCCACTAAAGCATCAGGGCAAGAGGCGCCGCTTGTCAACAAAATAGTGACCTGATCTTTTTCCGGCAGGAAGCTTTGGGAGTACTTTTTCTCTTTATTATGGAAGTTATAATGACGTACTGCTGTTTTGGATTCCAGTTGTTCCGGATCGGAAACAAAGAAAGTAGGTAGTTGCTCTTCGCAGAGCTCTACCAGGTGGGAAGTATTGGAGCTGTTATAGCCGCCTACTACCACGGCCAGGTCTGCCGGTTCGCGAAGCATGCCGATTACAGCACTTTGGTTATCGTTGGTGGCATAGCAGAGGGTATCTCTGGTATCGGCAAACCTTTCGGATAAATTTTCTTCCGTTAATCCGAAAGTGGCTACCATCACATCTTTGATATGATCGGCAATAGCCTGGGTTTCTGTAGCCAGCATGGTAGTCTGGTTTACTACGCCCACACGCTGCAAATCTTTTTCTACATCAAATCCTGGTGAAAACTGACCGGCAAAGGCGGTCGCGAATTCGGCAGCAGGTCTTTTGCCATTGATGAATTCACCCAGTAGGATGGCCTCTTTCATATCTTTCACCACCACCGTTGCGGTATTGGCTTGACTATGGCTGAAAGTAGCGCGGGTCTCTTCATGTTTGGGTTTGCCGTGCACAATAACAGTATAGTCTTTCTGACCAATCTGTTCTGCCTTATTCCACACTCTTTCCACGAAAGGACAGGTAGTATTGTATTTCAAAGGTTCTATACCCAGTTGTTCCAGTTGCTTTTCGATTTCCAGGGTAGTTCCGAAAGCAGGGACAATCACAATATCTTCCGGCTGCAATTCAGACCAAGGAACAAGTTGTTTGCCACTGGTATCCATGAGAAACTGTACGCCTCTGCTCAGCAGATCGTTGTTCACATGAGGGTTATGAATCATTTCACTGAGGAGGAAAATGCGTTTGCCGGGATTCTCGTCTACCGTCTTAAAAGCAATCTCGATGGCATTCTCTACACCATAACAAAAGCCGAAATGCCTTGCCAGCAGTATCTTCAGCGGACCGAAATCCAGTACGGTAGGGGTGAAATCTTTTTTCATACGGTCCTGCTGTTTGCGCTGGTTTTTAATAGCGGTGATCAGCGGACTGCGATATATTACCGGAACGTTGAATGTTTTCATGTCTTGATGAGCCTATAAATTGTTGGCAAAGTTAATCAATTGATTGGGATGAAGGATATTTGGGCCAGACAGCCAACCCTTTAGCTGTCCTTGCTTACTTTTTCCAACCAGGCTTTTTCTTCTGCGCTCAGACTCGAATAACCTTTTTCATTTATTTTATCGAGGAGTTGGTCCAGTCTGGACTGGGTATTTTCGTCTGTTTTCTTCACTATTTTCAGTGGAGATTTTTTAGGCTTGAATTTTTTGGTAGCTGGTTGTTTGGAAGACTTCCTTTCACTAGGCGTAAAGAGCCAGATGAGCGGCCTTGCCATATCTGTCCCATTTTGCAGCAACTTGATATAAGCGAATCCGAATGCAGCTCCTCCTAAGTGGGACATGACCCCGCCGAAGTTACCGTCAAACATCGTGATGATACCAATGATCACCAAGGCGAGCGCCAGCCATTTCAGTTTCACAGATCCAATGAACAGCAGCCCGATTTCATAGTTCGGTACCTGTGTAGCAGCAGCTACCAGCAGGCACATAACAGATGCAGAAGCCCCTATCATTAGGGCATCCATGCTATTATGGACCATCAGGTAATAGGCAGCCATATACACCAGTCCACCAGCTAATCCACCTAATAGGTAAACTGGCAATACCCGCTGATTACCGAGCATTTCCCGGAAAATATTTCCGAACCAGAAAAGGTTCAGCATATTAAACAGAATATGGAAAATCTGCACATGGGAAAACATATAAGTAATTAAGCCCCATGGCTTCACAATGAAAATGGAGAGGTTGGAGTGAAGGGCTACCTGGCTATATACCCAGTCATACATGCCACTTTGTGAAAAACGATCTACCAGGCGTAAAAGATTTAATGCCAGGAAAATAATTATGTTCCAGAAAAGCAGATGGTTAACTGTATTTCCTTGCCTTAGCCAATAACGAATATCCGATTGAAAAGAGGTCCCGTTCATATCTACAAATTAATATAAAAATCCGGGAATTTGAATGCAGCACATTCAAAAAAAAATACTGCTGGATTAACTAAAGTGGCCAGCAGTATTTTATAGAATATTAAACAAAAAAGTATAGTGATAGTTCTGTTAAAACTTCCCTAATTTCTCACCGGAGGGGCTTCGGAAGGAGGGGCTGCTTCGGAGGTTTCCTCTTCCCTGTCTTCCTTTATCGTTATATCATCCTTTATAAAGGAAGTCAGGAATGCATCTGTAAATAGGCCCAGTTGAGATCCCATTTTCTTGATGGTAGGATTTTCCAAGTTCCAATTGGTGCCCTTTACCGGCTGGCCGCCGCAGAGGATATAGCCACTTTTCCTTTTCGTAATGGAAGTATCTACATCTTCCTGATAGGACTCGTACTGACAGGTGTATTTATATATGAAATAGCTTAATGTGTCAATGGTTTTTGTCTTTACCAATTGTAGGGTATCTACTGTATTCACCTCTTCATCCTCATTGAAATAATCCTTTACCTGTAAAGCAGCAATTCTTTCTGCAGTCAGGAAAGGGTTAATAACGGCCAATTGTTTGGCAGTGGCTACTTTCTGAATAAACCACAAAGCATGTGAATCATTAGCAATTAAGGCTTTGAGGTCTTTGTCTGCCACTTTCTGGCGAGTATTCATCAAACCTAATGCGCCGTAATAATCACTCATGGAAATGGTATCTGCCAGCATACGTCTGAGAAGAGGTGCATTCCCTTCTGCCAGATTAGGTTTGCTCAGAACTTTCATCAATTGTATGGCATTGGTACTGGAGGATTCTTTTTTCCTCTCCAGGTTCATTCTTTCCTCGTCATACAATTTTACTAAGCCTGATTTCAGTCTTCCCAAATTGCATTTTTCATAATACGGAGAATTCCACAGGCTATCAGGTAAATCAGTACTCAAATAGGCCAATAGATTCGGGGAAGTACTGGCAGTCTGAATCAAATCTGGCAAGTGCTTTTCATAAAATAATTTCTTGGGCAGATTAAATTGGAAAGTTCCCCTCCAGTTTAGAGAGTCTTTCGGAAGTGCGGATGCATTTTGTATACATAATTGGTAACCCTCTTCACTATTAATACCAGACATGCATCTTACGACGAGTTGTCGTTCATGCAGGGTTTGCGCTTCTTTCATGAGTTGCTTTACCGCTGCTATTTTCTCAGCAGATGTGAGATGTGCAATTGCTGTTGCATTTTCTTTTTGATTATCCGAAGCGGCTACATCATCTGCATTCGCTAGTGTATAATCTTTCCTCGTCATCCAATTATACAAGTTGAGTTTCAGTGGCGCACCTTCCATGTGTCGGTTCAGTGGAAGATCCTGGAAAATCAACTGATGGATCTGATGCAGCAGATTATTATCAGGGGTGATGTTCCAAAGCGCAGTACGGGCGGCTTTTACCTGGAGGGTATCCGTAGATTGCAGATGCTTGATCAGTTCCTGTTTCTTATCAGATTGAATATCCAGCGTATCAATATGCGCTTTGTTGATAGCAATGCTGGATAGAAAAGCCTTATCCAGACCAGCTTTTACAGCATCGTCTGTCAATAAGGCTGTAAACATAAAACCATGATGACCTGCTATAATTATCTTTTTGAACATGCGAATACAATTGGAATGACGTGGCTTATAGGTAACCTCATAAACATACATTCCATCTTGTTTATATTTCTTTTCATTCAGGAGCTGCATTTTCAATGTGTCTGATGCAGGCGTAAACTCCTTGTTGATCAGTGTATAGGGATCTGAGGAGGTGTATTCCCCAAATTTCTTTTCTAATACCATGTAAGATCCTTCAGAAGTAGGATCATAAGCATAATAAAAACCAGTTCCGTTATTAGGTATTTTACCGGTATAAGGAGCATATTCAACTGGCCCTTTGAGCGTAAAGGAACTGTCTTCCGCCGTAAAGGTAGTGTTCAGGGAAGTTGCTGGCAGTGGAGTGAGACTGTAATTATCCATGAACTCTTTTACAGGTGCTGGGGGTACATCTCCTGGATACTGTGTGATGAAGCTGTAGACGTTATTTCCACGGTAAATAACTTTTAAACTACCATGGAAAATATTTGAACCGGTGAGGCGATAGGTAATTGTTTTCAATCCATGCTCTTGGTGAATATTCTCCTCTGTAAATTGTACGAGACTATCTCGTAGTAATATTCCTTTTTTGAGATCAGCCAATATGAGAGAATCATTGGTGATATAGTATCCGGGTAGCATTCGTTGTCCACTGAAAGTAAAAGTGATCCCTTTTTCGGCATCACTAGCACTATGCACTTCTTCATATCTGCCCCCAACATCCATATGCGTTGCATTTCCAACATTGAACGATTGGTATTGTTCTGGGAATTTAAAGGAGATACCAACTTTATTCAAGTTAAGAGTACCATAGGTGGTAGTCGTTACAGCAATATCATTGAAGCGTACAGAGTTGAAGAATTTAATGGCTTTACTGCTGTCTTCAGCGGTTACCGTATGCATAAACAGATATCCCTTACCATTCCGCACAAAAACGCGGGCACGGTATAGGGCGCCAAAGCCACTGATATCTGCTTGTGTTCCGGCAACATCCATATATTGAATTTCCTGTAGGTTAGCAGGCATAGAGCCAGCTTTGGTAGCCATCCCTTTTATCATATTCAGGCGAATTCCTTTGGCATCACTACCAGTCTGTATATTGCTCATGGAAAAGGCGAAAGCTGCTTCGGCTGCTGCTTCGTTTACACTGAAGTACATTTTGGTATTGGAGCCTGGAATTGGGTAGGCATAAGGAGCGCCTGGTAATACCACCGTATAACCTTCCGCCAATTTATGAAGGGTATAGCCGCCCAGCTTTTCATAATCATCTTTATACTTGGCAGCTACTCCTGTAAAGGTGGCCGTTACGGGAGTAACGGTATATCCTTTTTTGCGGAGTAATTGCAGAATACTGTTTTTACCGGTGAGATGGCCAACGCCCACTACCGCAAAGAGCCCTCCTTTCGGCATCTGGCGGATAATACTTGCAGTCATGTCCTGGTTACGCTTTTCCATCCATTTACCTTCCTCGGATGTTGGATCTACCGCGTCAATAAACCAGTGGGTGATTTTATCAAGATCGCCGGTATAGTACAAACTAACCATGGAATCCAGATAGCGGGCTTCCGGGTTGAGGCCATTGGGTGCAAGTGTTTCTACAATGGGAGGGGGGCCAGGAGGAGGCGTATTTTTATCTACCTTATCAGGGGTACCTACTGGTGGTGTAAACATGTCTCCGGATGCATGACTATTATAGTAGCCCATTTCGGCGAGAAACACCTGTTTATCTACATCCGATATTGCACTTTTAAATAGGGAATACTGATTGGAAATTGGTTCCAGGCCCATTAGTTTTTTATTCAGTATGGCTGCTTTTTCATGGAACCAGCCATCCAGGAAGATGCCTTGCCGTTGGGTGTTTTTTTGCTCCGAGATGAGCGCCTCTTCTTGGTCTAACAACAACTTTTCTATTACCCATACGGTTTTTACACGCATCTGACTGATGTGAATCCCCGCTTTTTTAAATATAAGACTATCAATAAAGCGGTATTCCTCTTTGTTGAGTTGTTTGCGAAGGTGGTTGGTAGTATCCTGTAAGGGGCCGTTTGCATCGATTAAACTAGTCATGAGTGAATCCATGTCCACTTCCGTAGCAAAATTGCGGGCCTGGTGAAATGCCAGCAATACCGAGTCGCTGAACTCAAATACTCTGGGATCGCGCAGGTGCATGGAACCATAGAGGTAGGAAGATTGTTTTATACCAGGACCGTCTATGCGCCAGAGCAACTGGTATTTACTTCTTGATTGAGCACTGACAGATTGAATATTACACATTATCATTAAGAAACATGCAATAATAGCTGGCATCATCTTGGTGCGTGTAGCTTGCAACGGTGGCGTTGCCCTATGGGCTTGGGTCGACAGCATAGGTTATATGGGATAATATGTTAATGAACAGCGAAAGTATTCAAAAACAATGGTAAAAAGGAAAAAAGGCGTGGCAGATCGGGTTAAATAACGTATTTTTGCAGTCCCAATTAAAAAGGGAATCCGGGTATTCCGGGTTAAAACTTTAATTATTTTATGAGCGAAAACAACATTCCTAACGCACAAAACGCTGAACAACAGGCTGCTGGAGCTACTCCAGTGGAAACAGCGACAAAAAATGCTCCTGTTGCTACTGCTCACGACGATTTCGATTGGAGCGTAGACAAACGTAACGTTTCTTCTTACAGCAAAGAAGAAAAAGAAAAGTACGATGCAACTTACGATTCTACTTTCAAAGTATTTGAAGAGAACAGTCTGCTGAATGGTACTGTAGTTGGTCTGACCAACACAGATGTAGTGATCAACATTGGTTTCAAATCTGACGGTCTGATCTCTCTGAACGAATTCCGTGACTTACCAGGTCTGAAAATCGGCGACGATGTAGAAGTACTGGTAGTAGAAAAAGAAGACCGCGATGGTAACCTGCACCTGAGCCGTAAACAAGCTCGCCAGAAACGTGCATGGGAAAAAATCGTGGAAGTTTACAAAACAGGCGAAGTGGTTACTGGTACTGTTACCAGCAAAACCAAAGGCGGCTTGATCGTAGACGTTTACGGTATGGAAACCTTCCTGCCAGGTTCACAGATCGATGTGAAACCAGTTACCGATTACGACCAGTTCGTTGGTAAAACTATGGAGTTCAAAGTGGTGAAAGTAAACGAAACCATCCGCAACGCCGTAGTTTCTCACAAAGCACTGATCGAGTCCGACATCGAACAACAAAGAGTAGATATCATCAGCAAACTGGAGAAAGGCCAGGTGCTGGAAGGTACTATCAAAAATATCACCGACTTCGGTGCATTCATCGACCTGGGTGGTCTGGATGGTCTGCTGTATATCACCGATATCAGCTGGGGCCGTATCTCTCACCCAAGCGAAGTGCTCCAAATGGATCAGAAAATCAACGTTGTTGTGCTTGACTTCGATGACGAAAAACGTCGCATAAGCCTGGGCTACAAACAACTGACTCCGCATCCTTGGGATACTTTACCAGCTACCATCACTGAAGGTGCTAAAGTAAAAGGTAAAGTAGTTAACATCGAAGATTACGGTGCATTCCTGGAAATCATGCCAGGTGTTGAAGGTCTGGTTCACGTATCTGAAATCTCTTGGGCTTCTACCCCTATCAACGCTAAAGAATTCTTCAAATTAGGCGAAGAATACGAAGCAGTGGTAGTTACCCTGAGCAAAGAAGAGCGCAAAATGTCTCTGTCTATCAAACAACTGACAGAAGATCCTTGGGCCACTATCGAAACTAAATTCCCTGTAGACAGCCGTCACAAAGGTATCGTGAAAAACATCACTCCTTATGGCGTGTTCGTTGAACTGGAAACTGGTATCGGCGGTATGATCCACATCTCTGACCTGAGCTGGATCAAACGTTTCAACCACCCATCTGAGTACACCAAAGTAGGTAACGAAATCGATGTAGTTATCCTGGGTATCGACAAAGAAAACCGTAAATTGAGCCTCGGTCACAAACAGATCGAAGAAGATCCTTGGAACACTTTCGAAACTATCTTCCCAATCAACTCCGTACACGAAGGTACCGTTGTGAAGAAAGATGAGAAAGGTGCTACCGTTCAACTGCAGTACGGTCTGGAAGCTTACGCTCCTGCTCGTCACCTGAGAACTGAAGATGACAAACCTATCAACGTTGAAGACGTGAAAGAATTCATGATCATCGAATTCGATCGCTCTGAAAAACGTATCCTGGTTTCTCATACCAGAGTTTGGGAAAAAGCACAAGCTGAAGAGAAAGAAGCTATCGTGAAAGAAAAACGCGCTGAAGCTGACAAAACTCGTAAAGCTGTGAAAAACATCCAGGGTAAAGTAGAAAAAGCTACTTTAGGTGATCTGGGTGCTCTCGCTGAACTGCGCGAAAAACTGAAACAATCTGAAGGCGGAGAAGAAAAATCTGCTCAGTAAGATCAGTTTCACTTGATCAATATTTAGAGATCGCAAAAGGAGCAATCCTTTTGCGATCTCTTTTTTTATGCCATGTTATCAGATAGTTTGTTGATTCCCGCTACCCGCCATTACTTACCTTTTTATAGTATCATACAATTCGCTGCCAACGTACAATACTCAGATGTCTTATTTACTTTCGCCAATCATTTTAGTGAAACGACATATGAAAACATTAGTAATCATTATCCATCCCGATATCGCCAGTTCAGTTATCAATAAGCGATGGATAGAAGAATTAAATAAGTACCCTGACACCTATCATATCCATCAATTACATAGCATTTATCCCGATGAGAAAATTGATGTACTGGCAGAGCAAGCACTGATAGAACAATACAGCGAGATTGTATTTCAATTTCCTTATTACTGGTTCAACTGTCCGCCTTTCTTCAAGAAATGGTTGGACGATGTTCTTACTTATGGCTGGGCTTATGGAAGCAATAGCGAATACAAAGTGGAAGGGAAGAAAATCGCTTTGGCGATGTCCGTTGGGGTAGATGAAGAAGAATATAGCACCACAGGTAAATACAAGTACACCATGGAAGAACTCACGCGACCTTTTGAGCTCACCTTTGAATACATAAAAGCCGATTACAGGCCATTCTTTGCATACTATGGCATTGAACGGAATGCTGATAAAGAATGGATAGAGAAAAGTGTGCCCCTGTACATTGATTTTCTGAATAACCTCTGACAGATTTTCTCGCTGCCCCGATGGGGCAGCGGGAATCCCTCTGAAGTGTTGCAGGACCGCAGGTCCTGCAACACTTCAGAAAAATAAAATACTATTCAAATATCGCCACCACTCTCGCTGGTGCGGCACTAGCGCCCTTAATCTTCAATGGAAACACACTTACCTTAAACCCAGACGGAGGCAATGCTCCCAGGTTTACCAACTGCTCCATATGACAGTACTCTTTCTGCTGCCCCACCAAGTGCGCTTGCCAGAAATAGTCCTTTTTTCCCAGTTTTTTGGCATTTTGCGCCATATATTTTAACGGGAGATCAAATCCCCATTGGTCAATACCCATCACCTTCACTCCCTGATCAATCAGCCAGTGCGTGGCCGCCGCACTCATGCCAGTGCCGCGCATAGGATAGTCTTTCGTGCCTATATATTTATCCCGGCCTGTATGGATCAGCACAATGGTGCCTGGTGTAATCTTTACGCCCGTTTTAGCGATGTCTGCCTGCACATCCTCCAACGTTATCTCCTCAAAATCCTGCTTATGCGTCATGTTTAATACCACACCATCGCCATAACACCATTCCAACGGAATTTCATCTATTGTTTTGGCTGGCTTTCCATCAACAGTGGGCCCGTAATGCCAAGGTGCATCTATGTGCGTAGCGGCATGTACGCCCATTCCCAGGATCTTGTCGTCTGCCCATCCGGTGAATCCCTCAGGAAACAATCGGGCCGGCAAGCCGAGAAAAAACCTTATCAATCCTTTACTGCTGCGGTGAGGCTTATGCTTGATGCGGATACGCATAAACCAAGGGTCTTGCTTGTTGTAAGCAATGGTTTTGGAGAGATCTACAATTTTCATAGGAGAAAAATATATCATTTCCCGCAAAGAACGCAAAGGGCAAAGGATTATGTTTTATTGTTTGATTTTGTTTTGATATTATGAGCTCTCAAAGAACTTAACCACCGTTGAATTAAATGGTTATAGTCTCTCCAGTATAGAATACAAGTACTGTAAATTGCTCTTTGCGGTCTTAAACAAACAACAAAACATAATCCTTTGCCCTTTGCGCCTTTGCGAGATAATAAACTTACTGCCGCAGTAAATCCAGTTTATCATCGTTGAAATCCAGCAATGAATTCAACTGGATATTGGCCAGTTTATACCTTGCATCTTGCCGATTATGCGGCTCCGGTACCACCACCGTTACCATACGAGCAGCCTTGGCAGCTGTCATTCCGGTAACAGAATCTTCAAATGCAATGCAATCCAACGGATCGCTACCCAATGCTTTCGCACAGGCCAAATATACTGCGGGATGCGGTTTGCCGTAATCTTCAAACTCTGCAGAGGTCACCGCCTGAAAATAATCGCGGATCTGCAAATGCTCCAAAACGGCATCTATCAAGCGTTTAGGAGAAGACGATGCCAAACCAATCTTGAAATTACGCTCCTGGAAAAACTGTAAAATATAGTGCAGGCCCTCCATAGAGTGACCATCCGCTATTATTTTGGAAGTAACACTGTCAATAATTTCTTCTGTTACCTGTTCTGGACTCTTCGTATTCCATTTGAAGTAATTATGCCAATAACTCACCACTTCCTTTGTCCGAAGCCCGGTGGTTTTATGTGTCAATTCAGGGGATAATTGTACGCCCACTGTGCTGAATACCTCCCGCATGGCTAATCCCCAGAGTGGTTCTGAGTCTACCAGCAGGCCATCCATATCAAATATTACCGTGTTGATCATATTGCCGATTTGCGCCGCAAAGTTATCACTTTTATTTTCAACCGCTGGTTTACCCATAACAATAAGTTATCACCCATAATAATAGGTTATACCTTCCATAGCTTTCTCATGCGGCATAATTGCAGATGAGTTTCATGTAATCCATACGGGTAAAGGATTTGCAGATAACGGTCTTGTCCATATGCTGCTATAATCCATTTTAGCCCCTCCTGAATTTTGAATTTTATCTAATCAAGGCCCCCAATTTTTATGAAAAAAAGTTTTGGAATAATAGGGACGTCTTATATCTTTGTATTACTCTACTAAAATTATAGGGAATATGGGTAATGGACAAAAGATGATGTTTATCGCGTGTTGTTGTATGTCAATGACCCAGGAGGCGTGTGCGTTATGATATAGTTGATTATCAATCTGATTATAACATACTACAGCCTCCGGAACAATCAACCGGGGGCTTTTTTATTGAAGCAGTAGAGCCCTGAAAGAAATAAAATCTGCTATCTGCCACCAGAAAATATTTTATATGCAAAGCTTCAGAACAGAACTCGAAAATCCCATCGTAGAACGCGATATCATTGAGTTGGAGAAGAAAATCCGCGCTTTCCGTGAAGGTAGTATCCCGGAAGAAAAGTTCCGTAGTCTGCGCCTGGCACGCGGCGTATACGGCCAGCGCCAGCAAGGGGTACAAATGGTGCGCATCAAGCTGCCATATGGGAAAATGACCCTGCAGCAATGGCATCGTATCACTGAAATCTCCGATGAATATTCTACCGGTAATCTCCACCTGACTACCCGTCAAGATATCCAAATTCACTTCGTGAGCCTGGACAGAACACCTGAACTCTGGTCTAAACTGGAACTGGATGATATCACCATCAGGGAAGCCTGCGGTAATACCGTTCGTAATATCACGGCTTCTGATCGTGCTGGCATCGACCCGGATGAACCATTCGATGTAACGCCATATGCTGATGCTGCTTTCCGCTATTTTCTCCGTAACCCTATCTGTCAGGATATGGGCCGTAAAATAAAAATCGCTTTCTCTTCTAGTGATAAAGACTCTGCTTGGGCTTTCATGCACGATTTCGGCATGATTCCTAAAGTGAAGGAAGTAAACGGTAAAACAGTACGTGGCTTCAAAGTACTGGTAGGTGGCGGATTGGGCGCACAACCTTTCCTCGCAAAACCTGCTTTCGAGTTCCTGGAAGAAGATCTCCTGATCCCATACATCGAAAATGTATTACGCGTATTTGATCGCTACGGAGAAAGGGCCAGTCGCCATAAAGCGAGAATGAAATTTCTCGTGCAGAAACTCGGCTGGGATGAATTTGACAGATTGGTAAAAGAAGAATATAAAGCGGTTAAAAACAAATCTATAAAAGTGGATTATGAGGGCTACCAGAACACGGTTCCCCCTGTAACAGACGCTGTTCCAGCCTTCACTATCCGCGATCAGCAACAATATGAAACCTGGAAAGCAACGAACGTATTTGAACAGAAACAAAAAGGATACTTCGCTGCCTATGTAAAAGTAACATTGGGAAATATCTCTTCTGTTACCAGCCGCAAACTGATTGAGGCCCTGCGCCCTGTGATCGCGGATGATGTACGCGTAACTGCCAACCAAGGCTTGCTGCTGAAATACATCCTGCCAGAACACTTGCCATATGTGTACAGTGTACTGGACGCGGAAGGCTTTGCTGCACCGGGTTTCGACAGTATCGCCGATATCACTGCTTGCCCTGGTACCGACACCTGTAACCTGGCTATCTCCAGCAGTACAGGTATTGCCGAAGCACTGGAAAACGTGATTGCTGCTGAATTCCCAGACCTCGTTCATAATAAGGATATCAAAATAAAAATCAGCGGCTGTATGAATTCCTGCGGCCAGCATGGAATTGCCAGCATTGGTTTTCATGGTAGCTCACTGAAAAGTGGCGGTAAAGTACTACCTGCGCTGCAAGTATTGCTGGGCGGTGGTATCGTAGGGGATGGAGAAGGTCGTGTAGCCGACAAAGTAATTAAAGTACCTAGTCGCCGTGGACCAGATGTACTCCGCGCACTGCTGCATAATTATGAAATCAATGCGCTGCCTGAAGAAAAATTCAATCAATACTACGATCGCCAAGGAGAGAAATATTTCTATGAACTGTTGAAGCCATTGGCAGATCTGACCAGCCTTTCTGATGATGCATTCGTCGACTGGGGTCAGGCACAACAATTTGCTACTGCGATTGGCGTAGGAGAGTGTGCCGGCGTAGTAATTGACCTGGTGGCAACCCTCTTACTGGAAGCAGAAGAAAAACTGGAACTCGGTGCTGCTGCACTGGTACAAGGTGCTTATGCGGATGGTATCTATCATGCTTACTCTGTGTTTGTACAGGGAGCTAAGGCGCTGCTGCTGGGTGAAGGAATTGCTTGTAATACACAAACCGGTGTGATCAACGATTTTGATAAAAACTTTGTGGCTACCGGTTTATTCAACTTTGAAAAAGATTTCAGATCGCTGGTATTACAGATTAACGAGAACGAGCCTACGGAAACTTTCGCAGGCACTTATTTCAAACAAGCGGAAGAATTTTATGCGAAAGCGCAGGCTTATCGTATCCAGAAAGCCGCTACTGTGCAGGCTTAACCACTGCCGTGTACAGTAACCACTATTATTTATCTTTCTAAAACTTAACAACATGCAGCATATACAACCGAAACTCACCCTCGTAGGCGCCGGTCCCGGTGATCCGGAACTGATTACGGTAAAGGGCCTGAAGGCTATTCAAAATGCCAAGGTGATTCTTTACGATGCGCTGTCGAACAATGAACTCCTGGAACATGCGCCCGCCGACTGCCTGTGCAGATTTGTAGGGAAGAGAGCTGGTATGCATGTCTATCCACAGGAAGAGATCAACCGCATGATTGTTAAGTATGCACTCACTTATGGTAGTGTAGTAAGATTGAAAGGGGGTGATTCCTTTGTTTTCGGCAGAGGCTCTGAAGAAATTGCATTTGCACAACAATTTGGTATTGCTACGGAAGTGATACCAGGTATCACGAGTGCGATCGCGGTACCGGGAATGAATCAGATTCCCGTTACCGCCAGAAATGTAAGTGAAGGCTTTTGGGTAATCACTGGAAATACAAAGGCCGGCAGCCTTTCCCGCGATTTGCAACATGCAGTGGCCGCCAATACAACGGTAGTAATTCTCATGGGCATGGGGAAACTGCAAGAAATAGCAGGTATCTACGAGGCTAGCGGCAAAGGCGATACGCCTGCTGCGATTATCCAGAATGGCACGCTGCCTAATCAACAGATTGGTGTAGGTAAGGCGGCCGACCTGGCAAAAATTGCTGAAATACATCAGTTACATAACCCTGCCATTATTGTGGTAGGAGAAGTGGTTCGCTTCCATGAAGCGTTCCAAGCCCTGCAAACCAGGGTTGCAGAAGGACTCAAAATTGCTGTATAATGGAAAATCAGTTGTTTCCCGTATTCTTTAAGTTACATCGCCTACACGTTTTGGTGGTGGGTGGCGGTAATGTAGGAATGGAAAAGGTAAATGCCATGCTGCAAAACAGCCCGGAAGCAACGATTACGGTGGTGTCGCTTTCTTTTTTGCCGGAGCTGCAAGCACTGGCAAAGCACTATGCAAATGTTACCCTCATTCTGAAACCTTTTTCTTGTGGAGATCTGCTGGGGAAAGACCTGGTGATTGCTGCCACCAATAATAGAGAACTAAATCAATGTGTTTGGGAAAAGGCCAAGGGAAGCAAAGTCCTGATAAATGTGGCGGATACGCCAGAGTTATGCGATTTCTACCTCGGCTCTGTAGTACAGAAAGGTAACCTGAAGATTGCCATCTCTACGAATGGCAAATCACCTACTGTGGCCAAGCGCCTGAAACAGGTGCTGCAAGAGGCTATTCCAGACAGCCTGGATGATGTCTTACAAAAACTACATATTATACGCGACAAACTAAAAGGAGATTTCGCCGCGAAAGTGAAAAAACTGAATAATATCACCGATGTACTGGTAGATCCGGATACAAAGGAACTTTAATCAATGTTTTTTCGCGAGCACTTCAGCCAATACTTTGGCTTGATTATGTTCTTCATCGTGCGCGCCATATAATAAAGTTACCCGGTGATGTGCCGCTTTTGTGCGGATTTGATCTAACAAATCGGCATGTTCCTTCAGCTCTTTTTCATACCGTTGTTTGAATTCCGGATAGCGCTCCGGTTCATGATTGAACCATTTTCTTAATTCATCCGTGGGCGCTATATCTTTGAGCCACTCGTCTACATGGGCCTTCTCTTTGGAGAGGCCCCGTGGCCACAGACGGTCTACTAAAATCCGATAACCGTCTGTCTCCCTAAATTCTTCATATACGCGTTTGATTTGTATCATATCATTATAACCCCTAATATCAGCAAAATGTTGGCAGATCAGTTGACCGGCCTGATATTCCCCTTTTTGTAATAGTACTCCACTTTAAACTTCCTATCTTTAGCGCTATGGAAGAACAACAGCAAATTATTGATGCAACTGTAGCATATGTGCAACGGGAACTGGCCGAAGCAGAAGGTGGACATGACTGGTGGCATATTTATCGTGTTTGGAATCAGACGAAGCGTATTGCAAAAAGTGAAAATGTAAATATGTTGGTGGTGGAGTTGGGCGCTTTATTACATGATATTGCAGACTCCAAGTTCAATGGTGGCGATGAAGAAATCGGACCTGCAAAAGCGGTTGCTTTTATGCAGCAGCAAGGATTATCGGAAGAGGTGATCAAGCATGTAGAAAACATTGTGAGGTATATTTCCTTCAAAGGTGGCCATAATGAAAATGGATTCTATTCCTTAGAACTGGGTGTGGTGCAGGATGCAGACCGATTGGATGCCATTGGTGCTATTGGTATTGCGAGGGCGTTCAATTATGGTGGTTTTAAAAACAGGATGATATATGATCCGAATATTTCACCTGTGATGCAACGTAGCAAAGAAGATTATAAACACAATAATGCGCCTACCATCAATCATTTCTACGAAAAGTTATTATTGCTGCGCGATAAGATGAATACTGAAACCGGTAAGCAACTCGCGGCACAGCGGCATCAGTTTATGGAGCAGTATCTGGAGCAATTTTATGCGGAGTGGGAGGGAATGTAGGGAGACGAAAGTCGCTCTGCATTCGTTACTTGCACAATTTTCACAAGTAATTTGCAAGCAACCTGCTGCGGGAGGAGTTACCGCGCGCAGCGCGGAACTCCACAAGTCTGTATTAAAAAAATAAGAAAATGGAATGACGTCTTTGACGTCATTCCATTTTCTTATTTTTTTGTTGCCCCTGCCCAGCGGGCAGGGGCAACAGGCAGTAAATTTCAGCTTTTATTATATATTAAAGAGTGCTTTCAGTTCATCCGCATCTTCTGGCTTCATTCTTCCACCGAGGATAAGTCTGAGCTGTCTACGACGCAGCGCGCCCTCATATAATCTTTTTTCTTCTTCTGTATCCACGGTGATAGGAGGAACAGGTCTGGAGTTACCGTTAGGGTCCAGTGCTACAAATGTCATGAATGCTTCATTTGATTTATAGCGATATTGCTGTACAGGATCTTCACCCCATACGCGCATATGTACTTCCATGGAAGTATTGAATGCCCGGCTCACTTTCGCTTCAATATGTACCACATTTCCCAGTTTGATGGGATTTTCGAAAGAGATATTATCTACCGAGGCGGTAACCACGGGAGCAGAGCAATGTTTCATGCATGATAGCGCTGCGGCAATATCCATCCAGTACATCAGTCGTCCTCCCATCAGATTACCAAAAGTATTGGTATCATTTGGTAACACGAGTTCTGTCATCTGAATCAGGGAGTCCTGCGCTCTTTTAGGCGTTAATGTCATTATTTATGTATTTCGGACGCAAATTTACGATATCTGATCGATAGGGGAGATGCATTAAAAAAGATAGTATTTTGTTAAAGGTCGAAATTTGGAATTTGTCTATCGTAAGATGATAAACAGTTATGATATTCCAATGTTTTAGGGAGATTTTTTGAATGATACGTGTTTGCAGTGCGTATAATTTTTATGATTTTCAAAATCTGATGGAATCCGCTGCCAGCAGGGGTTGACAGGGGCCGATTCCAGGGGATTTTTTTGCTTGTGAATTGTCAAATCCACATAAAAACTTGGGCGCGAAGCAAATTTGTGTAACTTTGCATGACCTTCGGAAGTATTTTACTTGACAGGTATCGCACCAAAAGCAGTCCGGCACTTCCCCCATTATAGGTCAAGTATTCTTAGCAGAATTTTAGTTTTTATGGCAAAATATATCTTCGTAACGGGAGGTGTTACATCTTCTTTGGGTAAAGGAATTATAGCCGCCTCGCTGGCTAAACTATTGCAAGCACGCGGCTTTAGAGTGACTATTCAGAAGTTTGATCCGTATATCAATGTGGATCCGGGAACATTAAACCCATATGAGCACGGGGAATGTTACGTAACCGAAGATGGTGCCGAAACCGATCTCGATCTGGGTCACTACGAGCGTTTCCTGAATACGCCTACCTCTCAGGCCAACAACGTGACCACCGGTCGTATCTATCAAACAGTTATCAACAAGGAAAGAGAAGGTGCTTACCTCGGTAAAACCGTTCAGGTAATCCCGCACATCACAGATGAAATCAAACGTCGGATCCTCCTCCTCGGTAAAGACGGTAAATATGATATCGTGATCACGGAGCTGGGTGGTACCGTGGGTGACATTGAATCCCTGCCTTATATTGAGTCTGTTCGTCAGTTGCAATGGGAACTTGGTGAAGAAGATTGCCTGGTAGTTCACCTGACACTGATTCCTTATCTGCGTGCAGCAAAAGAGCTCAAAACCAAGCCTACACAGCACTCTGTACGTCTGTTGAGCGAATATGGCGTACATCCGGATATCATCGTTTGTCGTACGGAAGAACCAATGTACCGCGATCTGAAAAAGAAAATCGCCCTGTTCTGTAATGTACAGGTAGATGCGGTGATTGAAGCCAACGACGTTCCTACTATCTACGAAGTACCACTGGAAATGATGCGCGAGAAACTGGATGTTTCCGTGCTCAAACGCCTGAACCTGCCAGTTGAAAAAGAACCAGAACTGGTAAAATGGCGCGAATTCCTGGATAAATTGAAATATCCAAAAACAAAAGTAACCATCGGTCTTATCGGTAAATACGTGGAATTACAGGATGCTTACAAATCCATCCTGGAATCCTTTGTACATGCAGGCGCCGTGAATGAATGCAAGGTGATTATTCAAAATATTCACTCCGAACACCTGACTCCTGAAAATGTATGTGAAAAACTGAAAAACCTGGACGGTATCCTGGTAGCCCCAGGCTTCGGTCACCGTGGTATTGAAGGTAAAATCACTGCTATTCAGTATGCCCGCGAAAATAACCTGCCTTTCTTCGGTATCTGCCTCGGTATGCAGATGAGCGTTGTGGAATATGCCCGCAACGTACTCGGTTGGAAAGATGCACACTCCGTGGAAATGAACCCGGATACTGCTCATCCAGTGATCAACCTGATGGAAGAACAGAAGAAAATCACTGCTAAAGGTGGTACCATGCGTCTGGGCGCTTATGGCTGCGAACTGCGTCCGGGCTCCAAAGCAGCGGAAATCTACGGCAGCACTCATATCAGCGAAAGACACCGCCATCGTTATGAATTCAATAACGACTTCCTCCAGCAATTCGAAGAAGCAGGTATGGTGCCTTCCGGTAAAAACCCGGATACTGGCCTCGTAGAAATGATCGAACTGCCAAACCATCCATTCTTCGTAGGTTCTCAGTTCCATCCAGAACTGAAAAGTACCGTAGAAGCGCCAGCACCGCTGTTCGTTTCTTTCGTGAAAGCAGCCAAAACCTATGCAGAAAGCAAAAATGGCAAAGCTGTTCACAACGAGGAAGCAGTTGCTAAATAATTACTGTTGATATATTACTTTTAATAATATAAATATTATTAAAAGTATAGGAAAAGGAAATGATTCCAGCCTGTCGTCCCTGCCCAGCGGGCAGGGACGACGAAAAATATCAAAAAACCAAAAGTGACGTCGCAGACGTCACTTTTGGTTTTTTGATACAGCTTCTTTTTCTTTTAACAATTCTTTAATAAACAATAAAGGGAACAGTATATAACCTTTGGCGGCTTTGCCAGAAAAAGGATTACCTTTGCTGCCTAAATTTTAATTGCATTTCATGGATAGAAATTCGGTTATTGGCTTTTTATTAATGGGCTTGTTGCTGGTAGGATACATTTTCTACAATAACAAACAGCAGCAGAACATTGCCCACGAAAAGGCCATACAAGATTCCATCGCCAATGTGAACAAGCCTAAAACAGTACCTGTAGATACAGTTGCTGCATTGGCTGGTACTCAGCTCGATTCCGCCCATCAGGCCCAAATTTCAGGAGAATATGGTGTATTTGCAGCAGCCGCTGTTGGTACCGAACAAACCAGCGTCCTGGAAAACGATGTAGTAAAAATTACCTTCTCTAATAAAGGTGGTCAGCCAGCGTCTGTACAACTGAAAAAGTTCAAGACCCACGAAGGTCAGCCGCTGATGCTCACTAATAACTCTTTCAACCGTTTATCAGTAGAAGTTCCTGCCAGCGCTACCAAAGTACTGCCAAGTGCGGACCTGTTTTTTACAGCTTCCCAACCACAACAGTCCGGCGATCAGCAGTCTATTTCTTACAGATTGAACGCTGCTGGCGGCGCTTACCTGGAGTTTACCTATGCCCTGAAACCAGGTAGCTATGTGGTAGACTACAATATCCACGCTGTTGGTTTCAATAATATTCTCCCAGGTAATCAGAAAACCCTCGCCCTGCAATGGAACTCTCAGGAAGACAAGCAGGAGCAAGACATGCAGAACGAACGCCTGAACAACCAGGTGCACTACATGACCAACAAGGAGAAACACGATTACTTCACCATTCAGCGTACTCCGCACGAAAAACTGGATAACGAACTGAAATGGATCAGCGTTAAACAACAGTTCTTCAACACTACTTTCATCGCTAAGAAAACTGATTTCGCTAGCGCTGATATCAATACCAAAGTACCTGAAAGTGCTAACATCGTAGGTCAAACTTACACTACACTGCAGATCCCTTACGACCGCTCTGCTGATTTCAATTTCCCAATTGAAATCTACTACGGTCCTAACCACTATAAAACACTGAAATCCTTCGATCTCGGCCTGGAAAAAATCATTCCACTGGGCTCCGGTATCTTTGCTTTCGTGAAATATGTGAACAAATGGCTCATCATCCCTGTGTTTAACTTCCTCAGCGGATTTATCCACAACTATGGCCTGATCATCATTCTGCTCACTATCTTCATCCGTCTGCTCATCGCTCCGTTTACTTATCAGAGCTATGTATCTCAGGCGAAAATGAAAGTGCTGAAACCAGAAATCGAAGAACTGAAAAAGAAATATGGTGATGATCAACAGACTTTCGGTGTAGAACAAATGAAACTCTTCAAGAGCGCAGGTGTAAACCCGCTCGGTGGATGTTTACCAATGTTACTGCAATTGCCGATCTTGGTAGCGATGTATAGCTTCTTCCCATCCAGCATTGAGCTGCGTCAGGAAAGCTTCCTCTGGGCATCCGATCTGTCTACCTACGATTCTATCGCTCACCTGCCATTCAATATCCCATTCTATGGCGATCACGTGAGTCTGTTCACCCTGCTGATGACTGCTACCAGCTTCATGCTTGCGTTCTATAACCGCGGTATGGCTGATCAGAGCAACCCTGCTATGAAGTACATGCCTTATATCATGCCTATCATGTTCCTGGGTATCTTCAACAGAACAGCAGCAGCGTTAACGTTCTACTACTTCCTCTCTAACTTGGTGTCTATCATTCTGCAATTTGTTATTCAGAAATTTGTGATCAACGAAGCAAAAATTCACGCACAAATCCAGGAAAACAAAAAGAAACCAGTGAACAAGTCTAAATGGCAAGGTAAACTGGAAGAGATGCAGAAACGCCAGCAGGAAATGCAGCAGCAACGCAACAAAAAGTAATAGCATCTGAACAATTCAGTCATAAATTTTAGCAGAAGGCTTCCCTCAAAGGAAGCCTTCTGTCGTTTATTAATATACTTGCAGGATAACCAAGGATTTAGTGCAATGAAAAAGGTCTTATTTACCGGATTATGTACAGTCGCTTTATTTATCGGGGCGCAAGCACAGGATACCCTTCCTTCCGCTTCCAGGATTCAGCAAACAGTGAACTATCTGGCATCCGATAAGCTGAAAGGCAGAGGAACAGCAGAAAAAGGCGGAATGAAAGCGAGTCGCTGGGTAGCGAAGGAATTCCGTAAACTTGGCCTCCAACCATTAGTGGAAGGCAGCTATTACCAAAACTTTACATTCGATCGCAACAGCCACAAAGATGTTCCTAGTCGCAATGTGATTGGCTACCTGGATAACGGTGCCGCACGTACGATTATCATCGGTGCGCATTACGATCACCTGGGAACAGCGGGTCTTTTCGATGGTAAATATCCTATTGGGCAGATTCACAACGGTGCAGATGATAATGCTTCCGGCGTAGCAGGATTATTGGAACTGGCTCGTTATTACAGCCAGAATAAAAGTAAAGAACCCTTCAATTTCCTCTTTATTGCATTTGGAGGAGAGGAGCTAGGTTTGCAGGGATCAAAGTATTATACCAGTCATCCTGTAATGCCATTGGAGAACATGCATTTTATGCTGAATATGGATATGATTGGCAGGTATAACCCGGAAAGAGGTATTGGTATTGGCGGCTTCGGTTCTGCGAAAGAGTGGCCGGAAGTATTCCAGGGCGTGCAGCAAGATGGAATTAAATTTTTTACCGATGCCGCTGGAAAAGGCGCGTCTGACCATCATAATTTTTATATGCACCAAGTACCGGTATTATTCTTCCACACCGGAGGGCATGATGATTACCATAAACCAACGGATGATGCTCATAAATTACAGGCAACAGCAGAGGAAAAGATTGTTCGGTTAGAAATACAGTTGATTAATCGGGCGATGACATTCGCCGAATTGCATTATACAGAAGTAAAATAAGAATGATGAGTGCTGCCGTCAGATTGGCGGTGGCACTTTGTTTTATGACTCCGTCACCAATTCCACCTCGTACACAGGACTAAAAAGATATAATCTTTTAGAGGCTACTTCTTCACAACGATAGCGTTTCCTGATTTTCTCTCCTTTTTTGAAGATTCTGCCATCTTTTGTTCTGAATAGTTGATGTAAGGGTACCTGCTCCACAAAAAAATGGTTGTCTTTTTTTCTATCATACCTGCTGAGCACGCGTAACAAATCTTCATCTGCACAAGAGCTAGCAGCAGGATTGAGCATACTTTGTCTCACCGCCAATTCAATATCCGGTGGCAGGTAATTTTTTCCAACAAACCCACTCAGTATAAAAGTAAATTCCGCCTTCCATTCTTTTCCATGTGCTGGCACACGGTTGCCATGTTTATTGAAAGTGGTCAGGTGTGCCAGTTCATGCAGGAGGGTGATGAGAAAGGAATACCTGTTCAGCGATCCGTTGATGCTGATGCGATGGCCTTTCCCAGTTCCATCCGGGTGACGGTAATCTCCGAGGATACTCTTTCTTTCACGGGTAATGGTGAGATGCACCTTAAATATTCGGATGAATTCCATTACCGGTTCGAAGGTACCATCCGGCAGATACGCCGCTAATGCATGTAATGGCGCCTCCTGTTTCATTTACTTTTTCTGTCGGATGAATTTGAACAAGCTGAGTGTTTCAAAAATGGTATAAACCAGGTAGAGGCCAAGCAGGATAAAGATAGTAGCCTTACTGACATGAGGCCTGTAAGTGAAAACATAAGCGCCAATACCCAGCACGCAGATCATTAATTTGCTGAGTGTAGAACCGTAGACAGCTCTTACAAAGGCATTGTTGTTGGCAGTTTGAAGGCCTTTGCGGCTCATCATGTAGGAGAAAAGAGAAACTAGCGCCAGGACCAGGTTGCCGATAAGCAGCACATAAAAGTGTGCGCTGATATCCATCAACCTGGGTTTGCACGCCATTAAAATTCCATTTAAGATGCCGAATACGGCAAATAGTCGAATAAAAAATCTATCGCTCATTACCTGCGGGTGTCTTTAATAATTTGCCACAAAATTATGGCTAAACCGAGTAAAGAAAAAATGACAAGACATACAGGGAAACGCCAGCCAATTTTTTGGTCCAGCTTGTACCCTGCAAATACTGCCAGTCCGAGCGTTGTCATCATCTGAAACGCAAGACCCGCATAACGCATAATAGTGCCTGGTCTGTTATCCTCAGGCTTGTTGCTGTTCGGCTTCTTTTTTGGCTGATTTTCCATTTTTGTGAGCTTCTGCCGGCTTTTCATCCTCCATGTAGCAACGGCCATTGAATTTGGCGGTTGGCTCCATTTCGAAATGATTCGTGTAGACATCTCCTTTTACAAGAGCGTTTCCTTTTAAGAACAGGAGTTCATCTACTTTGATGATTCCAGTCACTTTCCCCATAATGTCGGCACTTTGGCAAATCAAATCTCCGGAAATGTCTCCTTCCGGGCCTACTACTATTTTGGCTTTGGTTGATACCAGACCGTTTACCTGGCCATCAATACGGATATCGCCTTCACATACGATATCGCCCTGAATGGAGGTTCCGCTTCCGATGATGTTGATAGTAGAGGAGGGCAGCATATTCTTGCTGTCACCTTTTGATTTTGAACTGTTATTAAACATAGGTTTTCAGGTTTTTCAAGTTTGAAAGTTAAAACGATGTAAAGTAAAATAATATTTTGAGATTTATTGATTATCTATAATTAATTAATATTCAATAACTTAATCAAAATACCAGGCTGTTGGCTAGTAGGTGCTGCCATCTACTTTGGGCACCTGTATCATCGTTGTATCTAGTTTACCGGTAAACTCGCCGTTGATCACCTGTTTGATATTATTCAGGTATTTATCACGGGCATTTACGGCATTTTCAAGGGAGTCTGCCCGCATTTTGAGATGGATAAATTCTCTGCGCTGCTTCAGATCGCCGTAACCGGGAATATAATAACGTAAGGGCGTGAACACGATAGTAGCTACCGTAATAGCCACCAGCAATACAAAGAGGGTACTCAATGCTATGTATACGCTCATTCTCGACAACTTGAACGAAGTCACCTCATCATAGGTTTCATCGTTCATAATCACCAGACGATACTTATGTTGGAGCTTCTCTAAATTTCTTCTTTTATTTTTATTCCCCTTCCTTGCCATTGCAATTTTTTCGTTTTCAGGCGGCTAAAGTTAATCATATTTGTTTTATTTGTTGTTTCGATTATCAGATATAGGGAGATACCATAAAAAAAATCGGATAGTTTACACATTCTCAAGGTTGATTATCAGCCGATTAAATGATAAATTATTATAAGATTTTCCACATTTTTACAGTATCTTTAAAATATTTTTTTAATCTGGAAGTTATATATATTCAGCCTATACACCCTGGCATCCATGAATTGCAACAAGTTACTATTAAGATATTTTGCTTTACTTTTTTTATTGTGCATGGGAATTCCAGCGGCTTGGGCGCAGATTCAACCGCCCCAAAACCGTAACCAGCAAACGGTGATACGGCCCCAGAACCAGTCACAAAGAAGCAACCCCCAGGGTAACACTACCCAAGGAAAACCGTTGATTCAACTCGGCGCCAATAATAAAGTACAGGACCGACGTACGCCAGCCGAAATCATGCTGGAGAAAAAACGCTGGACCCTCTATCGCGCCTTCTGGCAAAACCTGGCCACCCGCTATAACTACTATTTTCATGCAAGAACAAAACTGAATAAGGTAGTACGCGTTGTCAATCGCCAAGGCCAGGATAACTATAACGTTTTGCTGCCTTTCTATCCTTTTAACATGAAGAATCAAAGCTTCAGCAAAAAGGAACTGGACTCTGTGGTGGAAAAGGCATCTACCGGCATTCAACTACATGACCCAAGAGGTAAATGGATACCTGATTGCTACGTACTCATGGGACGTGCCTACTTCTATGAAGGGGATCTGGATAATGCCAATAAAACCTTCCAATACGTTAACATCGCTTTCGCACCAAAGAATAAAAAGGAATATAAGACGGTGATCGGCTCTGCTGAAAACGATCATATCTCTGTTGCTACCAAAGAAAAAACAAAAGGCATCCTAGCGCCTTTCCGTCATAAAAGAGCCCGCAACGACGCCTTCCTTTGGCGCGCTCGCACCCTCTTGGAACAACATGAATTCGATGAGGTACAGGCTTTACTGAACGTATTACACAACGATCCTAAATTCCCGAAACGCTTAGAAGGCTCCCTCGCTGAAGTGAGGGCCTATAGTAACTATATCCAGGGCCGATACCCTGAAACCATCGAGCCTTTACAAATAGCGATCGATAAAAGCAGGGACAAGGTGGCCAAAGCGAGAATGTCTTTCATCCTCGGACAGCTCCTTGCCATGCAGCATCGCCCAGACTCTGCTATTGAACAGTTCCGCGAGGTGATCCATCAGAAACCAGACCCGATGATGGATTTCCAAGCACGTATCCAGATCGCCAAACTCAATGCCTCCCTGGAAAACGGCGATCCTACTAAAAGTATCGAAGGTCTCCGCCACATGCTCCGCAAAGAAAGATTCCATCCTTACCGAGATGGTATACTGTACACCATGGGTATGTTGTCTTACCCTAAAGATGCGGATGCGGCCATCGCGTACATGCAGAAATCACTCAAAGAACCTAGCAATAACCTGGTACAACGTACCCTCACCTATAAAGGCATTGCGGATATCTACTATGATCAACGCAATTACTTGGAAGCGAAAAAATATTACGATAGCACCGCCGGCGTAATGACCAACGATTTTGCAGATGCAGCAGTGGTAAGAACCCGCAAGAATGTATTGGGAGACGTAGCTGCTAGAGTGGCGCTCATTCATCGAGAAGACAGTCTTCAACGCATCGCTTTAATGCCTGAATCCGACCGTAATATTTATCTCTCTAAACTTGCCGGAACAATTAAAAAAGAGGCAGCGGAGAAAAAGAAAGCCGATGCTAAAAATGCGGCCAACGCTAGCAATTCTTTTGGTAGCAGTCTGGTGGGAAATTCTCCTGGCGCCTACGGGCCGCAAGCGGATGGAAATGGCGACTGGTACTTCTATAACCAGGCGGCAAAATCTGCTGGTTATTCCGAATTCAAACGCAAATGGGGAAATAGGCAACTGGCTGATAACTGGCGTCGAAGCCAAACGGGTGGAAATGCCAATATTGCCAATAATAGCCCGGCCATGCTCAACGCACCCGGAGAACAAGCGCCTAAAGAGGTATCGCCTGATAGCGTAACCGCTGAAAGCCTCGCTCTGGGCCTGCCACTGACCAAAGAAAAATTAGAGACTTCCAAAACTAAATGTGAAGATGCCTGGTTCGAACTAGGTAAACTCTATTACGATAAACTGGAAAATGCGAAACTCGCTATAGAAACGTACGATTCCTTATTGCTCATTTATCCAAACCATCCAAAGAAAGCGGAAGTATTATATTCCCTTTACGTGTGGAATGGAAAGCTGGGAAGGAACGATATCGCAAATCGTTACAAAAACCAAGTACTTAACGAGTACGCACAAACGAATTTTGCAGATTTCATACGTTTTGGCGCGCTGAAAGATATTGATGCCGGTAAAAAGAAAGCGATTAGCCAAGCTTATGACTCTGCCTATACCGCCTTCCGCAATGGTAACTATGATGCGGCTATCGCTATGCGTGCCATGGTGGATTCTGTTTATGGGGTGAATTACCTGCAACCAAAATTTGACCTGCTACAGGCCATGGTGGTAGTAAAAACAGATACCTCTTTCGCTACAGATACCACGATGCGTTCTGTTCGTGCTGTTCAATATGTATTGAATAAATACGCCTCAGACACCGCGGTATATGCCCAGGCCCAGGCCCTGATGGATGTGCTGAGCAAACGCACCGAGTTATATAATTACCTGGCCCAACTGGAAGTGAAGAAAACTAACAATGGAGGTGCCCTCGTGGATGAGAATATTTCTATTCGCTACCCATGGCAAAACCCTCAGCCTTCCCTGACTGATAAGGTAAACACGGCCAAAACCAAAGCTGATAGTATTAAAGTGGCTGCCAATGTAACTACCGCTACACCGGTGCTGAATACAGTAGCTACTACCTCTACTCCAGCGGCAGTGACTCCCCCACCGCCACCATCTAAACCACTGACTCCGTATAAGTTAGACGCAAACAATCCGTTCTTTGTGGTACTCTCTTTCCAGCGCGTATCCAAAGATTTGATGGATGAGGGCCTGAACCAGTTTACCCGTTACAATGCCAGCAAACATGCCAATGATAAAATCGAAGTAGGTAGTTTTGTGCTCACACCAAATGATATCATGTTAATATTCAGGCTGTTCCCTAACGAGGACAAGGCACTGGAATACTTCGATGAAATTCGTGATGCGGCCTCTGCCAATATTATCCCACGTATCAAGCCGGCGGATTATTCCATGTTCGTGATTTCGCGAGATAACTTTATCTTGCTGAATAGCACAAAGGACCTGGAAGGATACCGTAAATTCTTTACTGATAATTATGTAACACAGTAACAGTACGAAAATCCTGAAAAATTCCATTAGCTTTGTCGGTCATACTTTAGGTAAGTTTAGCCATTTAACAAATCAGAAAAACGCATGAAAAAATCGGTGAAAATATTGTGGGGAGTGGCTTTTGGGATTTTAGCATTATTCGTTGTCCTTATATTGCTCATTAACTTCCGTATCATCGGCAATATGCCATCTATGGAAGAATTGGAGAATCCTCGCGCAGCCCTGGCCTCCGAAGTAATAGCCGATGATGGTACCATATTAGGTAAATATTATCAGGTAGACCGCTCTAGTAGCGACTATAACGAGATATCTCAAAATGTTATTAATGCATTGATAGCCACCGAGGAAAGTCGGTTTTACGAAAACTCCGGTATCGATGCCAAAGGTACTTTTGCCATTCCTTTTTACCTCTTAATCGGTAAAAAACGTGGTTCCAGTACCATCACACAACAGTTGGCACTCAATCTCCAGGCAGATGTGCTGGGCAAACAAAGGGCTTCCAATCCTATTTCCCGCGGCTTCCAGAAGCTACAGGAATGGATTATTGCTATCAAGTTGGAAAGAAATTTCACTAAAAAGGAAATTTTAACACTTTATTTAAACACGGTTGCTTTCGGAGATAACGTATACGGTATCGAAAACGGGGCGCGTACTTTCTTCAGTAAAGATGCAGGGCATCTTTCTATCGAGGAGGCAGCGATCCTGGTGGGTATGCTCAAAGGAAACACCCTTTACAATCCACGTCGTAACCCGCAAATGGCACTGGGACGCAGAAATACGGTGATCGACAACATGGTGGATAGTAAATTCATCACGCCGGCCGAAGCCGCGTCTGCCAAAAGCAAACCTATTGTACTCCACTACAATAAAATTGATCACAACAAAGGTCTCGCTCCCTATTTCCGCGAAGTACTGCGGGATGAGCTGAAATCGTGGTGTTCCAATCATAAAAAAGCAGATGGTTCTACCTATAATATCTACCGTGATGGTCTGAAAATCTATACGACCATCAACCCTCGCATGCAACTGTATGCAGAAGAAGCGGTACGCCACCACCTGATGACGCTCCAGAAATCATTGTTTGCGCAAAACAATATCAAATCTGGTAGCGTATGGAAAAACTGGCAGAAAGAACTGAATAAATTCATGCAGGAATCGGATCGCTACCAACAAATGAAAGATGATGGCGCAGATGATTCTACTATTGCCCGTGTTTTCAACACGCCGGTGAAAATGAAAGTATTCGGTTGGAAAAGCTTTACAGAACCAGATATGAATGATATCGACACCGTGATGACGCCGATGGACTCCATCCGTTATACACGCGCTATCTTGCAGGCTGGTTTCATGGCCATGGACCCTGAAAGCGGTGAAGTGAAAGCATGGGTAGGTGGTCCGGATTTCCGCTACTTCAAAAACGATCACGTTTCGAAAACGCGCCGTCAGGTTGGTTCTACATTTAAACCATTCCTGTATTGCTTTGCCATTATGAACGGATTTTCTCCACTCACGATGCTGCCAAATGAACCGATCAGCATCGATGGTTGGACCCCCCATAACTCCGAAGGGAGCACCGGTGGTTCTATCACCATGGCAGGCGCACTGGCTAAATCCCTCAACTTAGTAGCCGCTTACCTGATTAAGCAACTGGGCGCTAAAAACTTCGCTGATTTCGCTAAGAATAAAGTAGGCTTTACACCTAAAATTGATCCGTATCCTTCTATCGCGCTGGGTGCTGTGGATCTCTCCCTGTATGAAATGCTCCAGGGATATACGATGTTCCCGGCCAGAGGTATCAATACAAAACCTATTTATATTACGCGTATTGAAGATAGATATGGCAATATCCTGGAAACCTTCGCGCCAGTAAAACGTGAGGTGATCAGCGAGCATGATTCTTATACTATGGTGAAAATGATGGAAGGTGTGACTGGGCCTGGCGGAACCGCTGCCCGTCTGCGTTCCCGCTATAATATCCAAGGTGAAGTGGCTGGTAAAACCGGTACCACCAACGATAATACTGATGGTTGGTTTATTGGTTATACACCAAAAATCCTGGCTGGTGCCTGGGTAGGTTGTGAGAACAATTATCTCCACTTCAGTACTACCGCTATGGGTCAAGGTGCTAATACCGGTTTGCCTATCTGGGCTTACTTCATGCAGAAAGTTTATGCAGATCCAACGCTGAAAGTATCTTCCAGCGATAAATTCATCATGCCAGCAAGTATGGCAAATGAATCTTTCTCAGACTTTAACTCCAATGTACAACCAGGTGCGGAAGCAGAGAATTCCGGAAATGGCTCTGAACAGGATTATATCGACTCTTCAGGTTATGGTGACGAACCAGCTAATCCAGGAGGAGAAAAACCTAAGAAGGAAGAAATTAAAGAGAAGAAAGAAGAAAAGCCTGCGCAGCCACAGCCTAAAGCAGTGATGCCTAAAAAAGATCAACAATAAAACAGCATATTTAAGTAGACAGCCCGCCGATTTACCGGCGGGCTGTTTCTTTTATTGGGCGTTGGTAATCATTCCTTTTGGATAGGTAATCGCGTATTTCAATACCCGTTTTTGCTCTGTAGCCGGAGGTATGGTGAGATGCCAACTCAACATCCTGGTATCTTCCTCCAATATGGCATCTCCGTATTCCACTCTAGAAACCTCCATCTCCGAAGATGTTTTAATCGGTAACTGATCCTGTACAATCACATTCACTGGTACGCCTTTGTTGTTGCGTATACTGATTTCCCAGGCTTTAGAGAAAGTAGTTTTACCACCGAGGAATCCTTTCTTGCTCTCATCTTTCTGCATGGTACGGTTTACAATGACTTGTTTATCCTTACCCAGCGATATCTGTAGGGAATCGGCGCCAGATTGCAGGTCCAGTAAGGTTTTACCTATGTAAGTGCCTTCGTAAAAGATACTGGCTTCTCCATCTAGTAAGTTTAGTTGTTCCCAATCTGTAACAGAAGCGGTGAGAAATGCAGATTTCTCCAGTTTAGGAATAGCGTAATACTGGTAAGAGGCTGGTATCTCCAATTCCTTGATGCCTACGCTGTAAGGCTTGCCATCAGGCAGAATAGTGTAAGGAATAGGTATATCAAAGGTAACGGTAGTAGGGGTGAATGCTTCCGGTACATCCAAGCCAGCGTTGAAACTGCGTACTTTTACCGCCTTTTTCTCTGCGCGATAATTACCGTTGAATGCTTGGCGGTCGTCCATGTTACTATCCATCCTTTGGGTATAACCAGTTACTACAACTTCACTCAGTGATTTATTATCGGACCTGAGTACAAAGTGCATGTTACGGCTGGCAAGCATTTCTTCAGGGGTATACCCAAGAGAAGTAGCCCGAATGGTATTGTTTCCTGGTGGTTGTTGTAAACGGAATTTTCCTTGTGCATCTGACAACACTCCAATGGTTCTGCCTTTGATAATAAGGGTAACACCTGGCAGCGGGCTGTTATTTTCATCTGTAACAACGCCGGTAATTTCAGAAGGGGCGGTCTGGCCTACACTTGCGATGTCTGCATTGCGCTCAGAAATGGAATTGTAACTGCGCAGATACCAAGGCATGAGTGTTGGTTTTGTGCTGCTTTCTTCCGGAGAGCCTGAACTGAGGCTCAATTTCACGTTCTTCCAATCTTCCCCGCATTGTTGAAATACATTGGCTTTGTACACCAAGTTCACCGGATGATTGATGTCTTTCACACGAATATCGTAGGAGGGAATCCAGCCTGCATTACGCACCATATAGCTCACTGTAATTTTTCCTGTGGTAGCGGATTTGGACTGTATATCCAGGATAATATCACTTGTAGGGATATTGTCTTTGTTGTTGAGCGCCAGCAGTTGGTGTTCCACCCTATTCAGCTCTAAAGCTGTTTGTTTGGACGACTGCTGGATATCCAGGATTTTAGATAATATTTCGGATAGGCGAGACCGTTGGAGGTCCAGTGACGCTTGGAGGTCTGCTGCTTTCACGCCATTATTGCCAGTAACGGTTTGGTTTTTCAGCAGCATATTTTTCTCCTCCGTATATACTTGCTCGTTATTATTTTCTTTGGCTAGTTGTAATTGTAATTTTTCTCTTTGTTGCTGGAGGGCGGCAATTTCCTCTCTTTTATTCTGCTGACGCAGGATGTTGGATTGGCGGGAAACCGCCAGCAGCGTGAAGTCTCCATCTCCATTTACTTGGATACTCTTTTCTTCCACATCCGGAGAAACTTCAGAAATCACCACTTGGTTAACCCCTGGCGTCAGGGCTATACTGCCACTGCGTGTAACCTGGGCCCCCTTGATAAATACAGTTACTTTACTGATAGTGGTGGCCATAGTCTGTTTTTTAGTTTGGGCAGACACGGAGCCTACGACCATCAGGCAGCCTACGAAGAATAGCGTTCGATTCATGGGTATATTTTTAGGAATGATGTGTTCTTGGTATAGGATTCCATAAATCCGTTAAAATTTTTTTTCCTGCCGTTTATAAATACTAATCACCAGTGAAAAAGAAGCATATTGAATATCATACTGTTTTGCTAGTTTCAGCACTACAAACCACCATTAAAAAGAAAATGATAATGAAGAAAACCATCTTTGCCCTGCTCCTGGCGGGGCTGCTGCCATTGGCATCCATTGCGCAAGACAGTACTCAATTTATCAAGGCCTCCTGGAATGAATTGTTAACCAAGGCTAAAAAAGCAAAGAAGCCCATTTTTGTAGACACTTACTTTGAAGGTTGCCATGCCTGCAAAGACATGGAAGTTCGAGTATTCCCTAGTAAAGATGTAAAACAATACATGCTGGATAATTTTGTGAATACAGGCTTTGATGTGTTTAAAGAAGAATTTGGTAATGATTTATGCGCCAGGTATCTACTGCATGGCTTTCCTACTTACTTAATCATTTCCCCGGAAGGAAAATTGGTCAATGTAGGCATTGGGTACAGTGATGCCAATGTATTCCTGCAGTTCCTAAACGAATCCGTAGCAAAGTATAAAGCAGGTAAGTTCCACAATGGCTTCTCCACTACGATTGTAAAGGAAGGCCCACAATGGTACCAACAGTTTTACAGTAAGAGCAGAGAATTCCCGAAAGACTCTGTACTACAGGATTTCCTAGCCAAGCAAAAGGATAAGAAAGCCGAAATGACGGTTAAAGCCATGGCGCTGTGTCGTAATCTGCCGGCCGACTATAGGACTTATTATCTCGCTAATCGTCAGTCGTACAACGACTTATTTGGCAGTGATGTCAATTATAGCATCCTGAGTAGAATGATGAACAATGATCTTAAGGAACTGCCCGCGAAATATGATGAAGCCGCATTCACCGCATTCATTAACAAGCATGAAAAAGAATATGCAGCAGGAGGAGATTGGGACAAAGTAAAAATGGAATTTGCGATGTCCTATATGGTGCGAAACAATAAAGACGTGAAAGCATTCATTGCATTTGCCATTGCGAACCATGATAAGAATGATAATAATGCACGTATGCTACCATTCTATGGTTATGAAGGGTTGAAAGATCCAGCAGTGGAAGAGCAATATTTAACCTGGGCCAGATCCCTGGTAAATGAAGGATCTTCATTGGAATTATTACAGGCGGTAGGTCACCGTTCCATAGAAAAACATCCAGAAGATGCGAAAAAATATCTCACCTGGGCATTGGCCAAAGCAGAAGTGATGAGTATGACTGATGTCGCAAACAGCCTTCGGGAGAAGCTGAAAAAAATCTAAGCATCCATGTATAAAAAAAACGGGACCAGCATCAGCTAGTCCCGTTTTTTTATGTAGTAAAGTGAAAATCAGATTAAGCGCTAACAGCTTTGTTAACCAGAGCAGCAGCTTCACTCAACAGAATGGCAGACTGAACTTTCAGACCTGATTCTTCGATCAGTTGTTTCGCTTCGGTAGCGTTAGTACCCTGCAGACGAACAATGATAGGAACAGTGATGTTGCCGATAGATCTGTAAGCATCGATAACACCTTGAGCAACCCTGTCGCAACGAACGATACCACCAAAGATATTGATGAGGATCGCTTTTACTTTAGGATCTTTCAGGATGATACGGAAACCTGCTTCTACGGTTTGAGCGTTTGCAGTACCTCCTACGTCCAGGAAGTTAGCTGGTTCACCGCCAGACAGTTTGATCATATCCATGGTAGCCATTGCCAGACCGGCGCCGTTTACCATACAACCTACGTTACCGTCGAGTTTTACGAAGTTCAGGTTGAATTTACCTGCTTCTACTTCGGTAGGATCTTCTTCAGTGATGTCGCGCAATGCTTCCAGGTCCGCATGACGCATCAGCGCATTGTCGTCCAGGTTTACTTTAGCATCAACAGCGATGATTTTCTCGTCGCTGGTTTTGAACAGTGGGTTGATTTCCAGCATGCTGCAATCCAGACCTACGTATGCATTGTACAGGTTAGTAACGAATTTCACCATGTTTTTGAATGCATCACCGCTCAGACCGAAGTTGAAAGCGATGTTACGTGCTTGGAATGGCTGCAGAGCCATGTTTGGCTTAACCCACTCTTTGTATATTTTTTCTGGAGTGCTGTGCGCTACTTCTTCGATATCCATACCACCTTCAGTGGAATACATGATAACGTTCATGCTTTTTGCACGATCCAGCAGAATAGACAGGTAGAATTCCTTTACAGGATTAGGGCCTGGATAATAAACATCCTGTGCCACCAGTACTTTGTTAACCAGTTTACCAGCTTCGCCAGTCTGGATAGTCACCAGGGTACCGCCCAGGATATTACCAGCAATGGTTTTGATATCTTCTGCATTTTTTCCTACGGCCACACCTCTCTGCTCTGTACCACGGATTTTACCCTTACCGCGTCCACCGGCATGAATTTGTGCTTTTACAACAGCAAACTCATTACCATATTGTACTTTCAGTTGTTTGTAAGCCTCGGCGGCCGCTTCAGGCGTATCTACCGGAATGCCTTCCTGTACCGGTACGTTATATTTTTTCAACAGTTCTTTAGCCTGGTACTCGTGTAAGTTCATCGGAATAAAATTTGCCGCTAAAATAGGCTATTATGACTTAAATATAAAACTGAGTCATTTGTGAATTAAAAAATAACTTTGCGCCGGTTCGCCGGTAATACGATATTGCAGTGTAATTTCCGGCAGGCAAACAGAAAATTAAACGAATTAACGAAAAGTAAAATATGAGCGAACTCACCGATCAGATCAAAGTAGCGAGTGATTATATCAGTAAATTCTGGAATGAGAAGCCGCTGGCAGGGGTGATCCTGGGCAGTGGCCTAGGCGACCTGGCAGAGGATATAGAAGATGCTATCGAAATTCCCTACAAAGATATTCCCCATTTCCCAGTATCCACGGTAGAAGGCCACTCCGGGAAACTGATCCTGGGATTCTTGGGCGATAAACCTATCGTAGCCATGGCCGGCAGATTCCACTATTATGAAGGTTTCTCCATGAAACAAGTAACCTTCCCTGTACGTGTAATGAAAGCCCTGGGCATTCATACCTTATTTATCTCTAACGCTGCCGGCGGTATGAACCCCGAATTCAGCGTGGGCGACCTCATGATTATCCGCGATCATATCAACTTGCAGCCAGAACACCCACTGCGTGGACCAAACGAAAGTGAACTGGGACCTCGTTTCCCAGATATGAGCGAACCATATAATAAAGAACTGATCTATCGTGCGGTGGAAATTGCAGCCATGAACCAAATTGATCTGCATTCAGGCGTTTACGTTGGCGTACAAGGTCCTACCTTCGAAACCCGCGCTGAATATAAATATATGCATATCATCGGTGGCGACGCCGTAGGTATGAGTACCGTTCCTGAAGTGATTGTAGCCATCCACTCCGGACTGAAAGTGTTCGCGATGAGTGTGATTACCGATATCGGCATCCGTGAAGAAGAAAATGTAATTACACACGAAGAAGTACTGGAAGCTGCGAAAGCTGCTGAACCAAAACTGACACTTATCTTTAGTGAATTAATCCGACAACTATAAACGTATTGTCATTTTCGGATGAGATATTTTATCATCATAATCTTGCTGCTGTTGGGCGGACAGCAATTATCAGCCCAGTTCAATACCAATCGCTTCGGTAATGTGGGCGGTGGCGGTACCGGCAAAATGTCGAAGGATACTGCCCATCACCAAGAAGAACCGGATACACTGACGCTCAGCTACCGCTTCCTCGGTGAACCGACCGACTATACGATCGATTCTTCCGTAGTGGATTTCAGCACCCAGTTCCTGAAAATTCCCGGCAGTTACATGACTACCGGGAATAGCGGAGGCGCCGCCAGGAACCTCATTTTTACGCCTTACATGAAACCCGGCTTCGATGCGGGCTTTCATGCTTACGACGTATATGGCAATACCCACGCAGGCGCCCGTTTCTACAGCACCACCCGGCCTTACACTGAAATGCAGTACCTGGTGGGTAGTAAACAGGAACAAATTCTCGGCGTTTCCCATACCCAGAACCGCACCGACCGGTTCAATTTCTTTTTTGACTACAGAAAAGTAAATGCACCAGGGTTTTATAAGTCACAGACTACCAGTCACGATACCTATCGCCTGACCGCCCGCCGTCAATCTAAAAACAAACGGGCGAATACGTACCTGGACTTCTACTACAATAACTTGAAAGGTGGGGAAAATGGCGGTATCAGAAATGATTCCTTCCTCCATAAATCGGAATACAGCAACCGCAGAACTATTCCGGTGAACCTGGGGAACGATAACGCCTCTACGTACAATTTCTTTACGACCTCCATCCCTGTTAAAAACCAGTATAAGCAGGCGGGATTATTATTCATGCAGCAATACGACTGGGGCAGGGGAGATAGCATCCACATCAACGATTCAACGGATTATTATAAATACGATCCGATCTTCCGTATCCAGTATACTTTCAATCTCCAGAGCGACAATTATGAGTTCATGGATAATAATCCGGATACGGCATTCTACCCATTGCATTATAATATCCCGATTCGTGCGCAGGATACTAGCCTTTTCTCTCAACATAAGTGGAGACTGCTGTCAAACGATTTCTCACTGATTTCGTTCCCTATGCCTGGCAATCAGGGACACTTTATCAATGTGGGGGCCCGTTTTGAAAGTTGGAAAGGTAGCTTCCTGGATGCGGATATCAACTTCAGTAACCTCGCGTTACATGGAGAATACCGCAACAAAACCAGAAATCAGTTGTGGGATTTCTCCGCCAAAGGTGAATTCTATATCGCAGGGCAGAATATCGGAGATTATAGTGTGGGTGGTATGTTGCGCAGACATGTAAATGATTTGTTGGGAGACATCAAACTCTCTGTCAACAACGTGAACAGAGAGCCGTCATACGTGTACAAGTATTTCAATAGTAATCGTACCACCTGGTACAATTCAACGCTGGCGAAAGAAAACATCACCCAATTACAGTTTGCCGCCGATAATAAGAAACTATCATATCATCTGGCTGTGAACTACTTTCTGTTTACCAATTACACTTATATGCAGGACTATTACCACAGTGCACAAGCCAGTTCACTGTTTAACCTCCTGCAAGTGGTATTCAGCAAGAAGATTCGTTTTGCACCATTCTCCTGGTACATGGACATAGCTTTCCAACAAGTACAAGGCAATGGCCCGCTGAATGTGCCTACATTCTGGACACGTAACCAGATAGCCTTCGAAAAACGCCTGTATACCAACCTGAACCTGGTAACAGGTCTGGAAATCCGCTACAATACAGACTATTATGCGGATGATTATTCTCCGTTGATGGGACAATGGGTGTACCAGAAAGATACCAAAATAAAATACCTGGCGCCGGATATCGCGGCATTTGCGCACTTCCGTATTAAGTCCTTCAACGCATTTGTACGCGCAGAGAACTTGAATACACTATTTGCCAACAGTAACATGGCAGCTCCACTGTATCCATACAATAATTTCGACTTCAGAGTAGGTATTCGCTGGTGGTTTATTAACTAACCTATAATATTTACCGTTTATATATTATTAAGCCCCCTTACAGTTTAAGGGGGCTTTTTACGTCAAAAAGCCTTACTTTTGTGGCGGAACATGAAAAGATTTTTTGCCATATTATTTGCCGCAATGTATATCACGTTGACCAGCGGATTCGCAGTTAACGTACATTACTGTATGGGTAAATTGGCTGCTGTAGAGCTGCAATCGGCCCCTGCCGACTTCTGTGGCAAATGCAAGAAGCCTGCAAAAAACATGGACTGTTGCAAGAATGAATTCAAGTTCTGCAAAGTAACGGAAAGCCACCACGGCGCACCTGCTATCCAGCAGGATTTTACAGTGGATGCTGATTTACAGGTACCGGTAAGAGTGCTGCCTCAGCCCGCTATGGTTCCATTGCAGCAAGTTGTTACGGCTATTCCGCATGGCCCACCGGATCGACCGGAAGTCCCTATTTTTCTCCAGAATTGCACCTTTTTGATCTGATTTTACAGTTTTTGCATGTTTCCTTGCGGGGAAACGAATGCCCTAACTGTAACCAATTTCAAACCCAAATAAATATCAGATCATGAAACTCTTAACAATAATCGCCTTCGTATTAGGTATAACCTTTAGTGCAAACGCACAATATAAAAAAGCAACTGTTCAGGCTACCGGTCTGACTTGCGCCATGTGTTCCAACGCTACCCTGAAAGCACTGGAAACACTTCCTTTTGTGGATAAAATTGAAACCGACCTGGAGAACACCACTTTCATCTTGTACTTCAAGCCAGGTGCTAACGTGGATATCGACGCCATTAAAAATAAAGTGGAAGATGCCGGTTTTTCCGTTGGAAAACTGGTAGTAACCGCCAACTTTGACGCTACTTCCGTGAAAAATGATGCGCATATAGCATTTGGTGGCAGTACACTGCACTTCATGCATGTGAAAGATCAGGTGCTGAAAGGTGATAAAGAACTCACCGTTATCGACAAAGATTTCGTCTCTACAAAACAATATAAAAAATACGCAACTGAAACCACTATGCCTTGCTATAAAACAGGTGTAATGGGAGATTGCTGTCACGCTGGTAAAGCAGCTTCGAACAGGGTATATCATGTAACCATTTAATACCCGGTGAACATGAAGAGATGGTTAATCACAGTGATGACCCTGTTGGGGTTCACTGGCATCGTATCCGCACAGGAATTATACGTCAACACGGAGCCTGCCAGTAATATGCCGGCAAACTCACTGGGAATCCGGCTTACAGGGAAAACCATGAATATGGATTACGACGGAAGTACCGCCGTCAGACTGGAACCGGAAGTGATGTGGGGCATCAATAAAAAATTAATGGTACACCTGGCCGGATATACATCGAATATGATGCAAGCCGGTTGGAAAGTGGAAGGAGGAAGTATCTACGCCAAATACCGCTTTCTATCTCAGGATCAGCAGCATGCACATTTTCGCATGGCTGCTTATGTAAAAGGTTCTTTGATAAACAATCCGTTTATGCCAGTCATGGGAGACAGTCATATGTCCTATGTCAACGCAGACGGTGATCTGGACGGTAACAACAGTGGCGTTACCGGTGGAATCATTGCTACCCAGTTGCTGCATAAATTGGCCTTGTCCGGTACTGCAGGATATAGTCGTTATCTGAATAATACAAGAGATAACCTTCCTCCGGATTTCCCGCGCAATGCCATCAATTACAGTTTCAGCGCAGGTTATCTCGTGTTGCCCGTAAAATACAAAAGCTACAAACAGACGAATTTAAACCTGTATGTAGAATTTTTAGGGAAGACGAATGTTGCTGATGCGGAACAAGCTCGCGGTAGTTACCTGGACATTGCCCCAGCAGTGCAGTTGATTTTCAATAGCACTACCCGGCTGGACTTCTCGTACAGAACCCAACTAGCTGGCAATATGCCCAGGAATATGTACAATTCCTGCCTGATCAGACTGGAACACAACATTTTTAATATCATCAAAAAACGATAAACGCCCATATGGCAACTACCGAATTATTCATCAAAAATATGGTTTGCCCGCGTTGTATTAAAGTGGTAAAATCCGCTCTGGAAGCAGAAGGATTTAAAGTGCAAAAAATGGAGCTGGGAAAAGCTTCCGTGGAAGGTGAAGTAAGCGCGGAGCAACTGAATAGACTGGTTCCAATTTTGCAGGAAGAAGGATTTCTGCTCATAGACGATAAAAAGCAACAGCTAGTAGCCGCCATCAAAAGTATCGTGGTTGATACCGTTCACTATACAGACCTGGATGAGATGAAAGAGAATTTTTCTACTCTTCTCTCCACACGACTGCAAAAGGATTATCATCTGCTCAGCAGTCTGTTTTCTGAATTAGAAGGTACTACCATTGAACAATATATCATTCAGCAGAAGATTGAAAGAGTGAAAGAATTACTGCGGTATAATGAACTTAGTTTGAGTGAAATTAGCTACAAACTTGGTTATAGCAGTGTGGCGCACCTCTCTGCTCAATTCAAGAAAGTAACCGGCCTTACGCCTAGTCAGTTCAAGCAAATGAAAGACACTGGCCGTATTCCGCTGGATAAATTATAGTCGTATAGACATATACGATACACCTTAGTTGTTTTAGTTTTAGTTTTTAAGAGGCTGCTAATCGTGGCAGCCTCTTTTTAAAAAATTGTGAAGTATGAAGAAGGTATTAATAGGGGTATTGAAATTTTTACAATCTTTATTCATGAAGAAAGATTGTTGCAGATAATTTTATATATGAAAGTGTGATAGGCTAAAATATTTAGCATAGTATTTGCAAAATGCTATCTTTACATAGCGATTAACTGCAAATGAAGAACACAAATTTAATGTTTAGTCTTTTATGCGGCTCCGGCATTGTCCTGTTGTTAGCCTGCGGAGAGCATAAAAAGAAGTACACCGCCCCGAAAGAAAAACAGATTGTAACAAACGTCCGTGAATTGGACGAAGTTGTGAAAGAAAGCATTACCGAAAGGCTTTCCCTTATTTCTGACAACGACGGCATTTTGGAAGACAGTCTACCTGCCTTCAGACCCAAGGCATTACAGGATTTTTACAAGGAACATGAAAACAAAGCAGAATGGTCTGACCATGGCAAAATGCATCCTGCTGCGGATTCCATGATGGAATGGATCACGCGCGCTGATGAGTATGGCTTGCTCCCTAAGCAGTACCATGCCAACACCCTGACGAAAGTCTGGTCACAGCTCCACGATGATGCTGCCGCAAAGAAAGATGCCGCCCTCTGGGCAAAAGCAGACATCCTGCTCTCTGATGCATTCATGAAAATGACCTCAGACCTACACTACGGTGCAGGTCCAAGAGATAGTGTCACTTTCCGTACAGATTCCCTGTTCCCCGATAAATTCCTGAAAGATAAACTGCGTGCAGCGATTACGGATGGTAATATCACTGCTACTTTCGAAGGACTCGAACCTGTTCACCCAGGCTATGTTGCCTTGAAAGAAGGGATCAAATACTTCAAGGATAAATATGAAGGCCGAACTTGGGATACCCTTCCCCTGAATTATACAGATACACTCCATTTCCGTCAGTTACTGGCCAACAGGCTGGTACAGGGCCATTACCTGGATACAACCGGCAGGGTGGTAGATACTACCATGATTAAAGCTGCCGTGAAAGCATTCCAGAATGAATTCAATATCTACCCAGATGGTGTAGCCGGCAAACGTACCGTCATGGCGCTGAACCGCAGTGCGGCCGACTGGCTGATGCAAGCAGGTATCAACATGGACCGTTGGCGCAAACTGCCGGATACCATGCCAAGAGAATATATCCTGGTGAATGTGCCTGGTTATACCATGCGTGTAATTGATAGTGGAGAAGTGATGTTGGAATCTAGAGTGATTGTAGGTGCACCTCGTACTCGCACACCACTATTGAATTCTTACATGACCAACGTGGTATTATTCCCATACTGGCGAGTGCCTTACAGCATTGTATTCAAAGAAATGCTGCCTGCCATCAAAAGGAATGTGGGATATCTCGCCTCCAAAAATCTGGAAGTAATTAATAAAGACGGAGAAGCCGTAGATCCCAATACGATCGACTGGAATAAATTGAGTAAAGATCATTTCCCTTATGTGCTGCGCCAGATGGATGGTGTGGATAACTCTTTAGGGATCATGAAATTCAACTTCCGCAATAAATACAGCGTATACCTGCACGATACCAATAACCGCGGTCTGTTCAAGAACTCCATGCGCGCCATGAGTCATGGTTGCGTGCGTGTACAGCAGTGGGACAGTCTTTCACAATACTTGGTTAGAATGGATACTACACAGCATCGTGGGGATAGTATCAAAGCATGGATTGCGCGTGGAGAAAAGAAGCAAGTGGATCTTACGCGAAGATTGCCTATTTACCTGCGTTACTTTACCGCAGAGGGTAAAGAAGGAAAACTTGTTTTCTTCGATGATATTTATGGAGAAGATAAAGTGCTGCGTAGAGAGATGAAGTATAATTAATCAATTGCCATAAAAAGAAAATGCCCGCACCATCGATGGTGCGGGCATTTTCTTTTTATGCTTGTAATAGCAATTAATACTTATTTCGCCAGTTTCACTTTCAGTGCAGCGTCCAGTGCTTCCAGGAATTCTTCCGTATACAGGTAATCTTTACCGTGTTCTACTTTGTTACCGTGGATACAAACGGCCAGATCTTTGGTCATTTTGCCGCTTTCAACTACTTCGATACAAACTTGTTCCAGTGCGTGGCAGAAGTTGATCAGTTCTTGGTTGTTGTCCAGTTTACCACGGAATTCCAGACCGCGAGTCCATGCGAAGATAGATGCGATTGGGTTGGTGGAAGTTGGTTTACCAGCTTGGTGATCGCGGTAGTGACGAGTAACGGTACCGTGAGCAGCTTCTGCTTCCATGGTTTTACCGTCTGGTGTAACGAGGGTAGAAGTCATCAGACCGAGGGAGCCAAAACCTTGTGCAACGGTATCAGATTGAACGTCGCCATCGTAGTTTTTACAAGCCCATACGAAGTTACCGTGCCATTTCAGCGCAGAAGCCACCATGTCATCGATTAGACGGTGCTCGTAAGTCAGGCCAGCTTTATCGAATGCAGTTTTGAATTCGTTCTGGTAGATTTCTTCGAAAATATCTTTGAAACGACCATCGTATTTTTTCAGGATGGTGTTTTTGGTACTCAGGTACAGCGGCCAGTTTTTCATCAACGCTTGGTTGAAGCAAGCGCGCGCAAAACCTTTGATAGATTCGTCGGTGTTGTACATTGCCAGTGCAACGCCATCGCCTTTGAAGTTGTACACTTCATGTTCGATTACTTCACCGTTTTCACCTTCAAATTTGATAGTCAGTTTACCTTTTCCTTTGGTAACGAAATCGGTTGCACGGTATTGATCACCGAATGCATGACGACCGATACAGATAGGAGCAGTCCAGTTAGGAACCAGGCGTGGAACGTTTTTCATAACGATTGGCTCGCGGAATACAGTACCATCCAGGATGTTACGGATAGTTCCGTTTGGAGACTTCCACATCTGTTTCAGGTTGAATTCTTTTACGCGTGCTTCATCCGGAGTGATAGTGGCACATTTGATACCAACGCCAACTTCTCTGATAGCGTTTGCAGCATCAACGGTAACCTGGTCATTCGTCGCATCACGATGCTCCATGCCCAGATCAAAATATTTGATTTCTACGTCCAGGTAAGGAAGTATCAGTTTGTCCTTGATAAATTTCCAGATGATTCGTGTCATCTCATCTCCATCCAGCTCAACTACCGGATTAGCAACTTTAATTTTTTCTGCCATTTCGGGTTTTTTTAAAAAAATTAGATTAAAAATCTATTCACAACAACTATTCAAGCAAAGTCCCGGTTAGGGATAATCCCGAAAAATACGATTATTTTATTTCCTGCAAAATTTTTTTTGTGTAAGATGTACATAAAATGTTTTAGCGCGTATAAACAGGTGAATTTAATATCTGAATTTAGCTGGGTACCGGGTATTAAATTGAAATCCCGCGCCATCCGGCGCGGGATTTCAATTTAGAATTAAACCCTGGGCCGAAGGCCCAGGGTTTAATTCTAAACATCGCCAGAACATTCCGGGGAAAACCCCATAAAAATGAAAGCCCTGACCGCAGGTCAGGGCTTTCGCTAAATATAAAAATGTTGAAAAAACGATTAGTGATGATTGTTCATCTGTTTGATCACTTCATCCGCAAATTCTGAAGTTTTCACCAGCGTAGCATCATCCATCAGGTTGTAGAAGTCGATGGTAACGCGTTTGCGAGCGATCGCAGTGCTCAAACCATCTACGATGATTTTCGCAGCTTCTTTCCAGCCCATGTATTCCATCATCATTACCCCGCTGAGGATAACAGAAGATGGGTTCATGGTGTTGGTATTTGCGAATCGTGGAGCGGTACCGTGAGTAGCTTCAAACACCGCATGACCAGTTTTGTAGTTGATGTTACCACCTGGAGCGATACCGATACCACCAACAGCAGCAGCGAGTGCGTCGGAGATATAGTCACCATTCAGGTTGAGGGTAGCTACTACGGAGTAATCTTGTGGAGCAAGGAGAATTTGTTGGAGGAAGTTGTCTGCAATCACATCTTTAATCAGCAGTTTGCCTTCAGCAGTAGCGATTTTGAGAGATTTGTTCGCAGCGTCTTCGCCTTCTTCCTTCTTGATTCTTTCCCAAGTTTCCCAAGTATACACTTTATCACCGAATTCTCTCTCAGCAAGCGCGTAGCCCCAATTTTTGAAGCCACCTTCGGTGAATTTCATGATGTTACCTTTGTGAACGATCGTAACGGAAGGACGTTTGTGTTCCAGTGCGTACAGGATAGCTGCACGAACCAGTCTTTCAGTACCTTCAACAGAAACAGGTTTGATACCGAGAGAAGAAGATTCTGGGAAGCGGATTTTTTTCACTCCCATTTCATTCTGCAGGAAGTTCAACAGTTTGTCACATTCAGGCGTACCTGTCATGTATTCGATACCTGCATAGATATCTTCAGTGTTTTCACGGAAGATAACCATGTCCACCTTTTCCGGATGTTTAACAGGAGAAGGTACTTTGTTGAACCAACGTACAGGCCTTACGCAGGCGTACAGGTCAAGCTCCTGGCGCATTGCCACGTTCAGAGAGCGGATACCGCCACCTACTGGCGTGGACAGCGGGCCTTTGATAGACACCAGGTACTCTTTCAATGCATCCAGTGTTGCTTTCGGCAGCCATTCGCCGGTTTCCTGGAAGGCTTTCTCACCTGCCAGTACTTCTTTCCATTCAATTTTCCTATCAGCACCATAGGCTATCTCCACAGCTGCGTCGAATACGCGCACACTTGCTTTCCAGATATCCGGACCAATGCCGTCGCCTATAATAAATGGGATGATGGGGTGGGTAGGGACCTGTAACAGTCCATTGTTCATCGATATTTTTTCTGCCGGCATAAAACGGTTTCTTTATGCGTTACGTAATTGTTGTAATCGGGTGCAAAGGTAGGCATTCTGAACTGAAAAGGTAGCCAGTTTTTGATAGTTTTAACTTAAAAACTGATGGTGTATATAACTTTTTGCTTATGTTAAGATTAATCCTATTTTGCTAGCTGTTTCACCATTACCCATAATCTTTTTATCTACCATGAATCTTACCTATCTCGCCCTGGGCGATAGCTATACAGTTGGAGAAAGTGTGCCCACGAATGAAAGTTTCCCTGCACAAACGGTTCAAATGCTGCAAAATGGCGGCTTTTCCATCGATTTGCCGAAAATTATCGCCGTTACCGGATGGACCACCGACGAACTGGATGCTGGCATAAAAGCTGCAGCCATCCAAGGAAACCAGTATGATTTCGTGAGTTTACTCATCGGGGTGAATAACCAATACAGAGGCAGAAGCTTGGAAGAATATGAAACCCAGTTTACCGACCTCTTGCGTAAAGCGATTGGATTTAGTCGCAATGGGGCCGATCATGTAGTGGTATTATCTATTCCCGATTGGGGCGTAACTCCCTTTGCCGCTGATAGAGATGTAGCGCAGATTGCTAAGGAGATAGATGCCTTCAATGCCGCCAATAAACGTATAGCTGCGGATTTCCAGGTACATTACATCGATATAACGCCATTTACCCGTGAAGCGGTGCAAGATAGTACCCTCGTAGCAGCGGACGGACTCCACCCATCTGGGAAAGACTATCAGCGCTGGGCGAAGCTTGTCAGCCAGTTGTTCACGCGTCTCCCGATAACTAATAAATAGGGAAATATTTCTTAAATTCATCTTGATAGTTTAATTACTCCCAAAGCAACCTGCAACATGGAACAGCACATCGTTAAAGTATTGTCCGTAACACCCGTTACACATGATGTAAGACGATATAAAGTAGCTAAACCCAAAGGGTATACGTTTTTACCCGGTCAGGCTACCGAGGTAACTATCAATAAGCCCGGATGGGAAGACCAACGTCGCCCATTTACCTTTACTGGCCTGAACGACTGGGATCACCTGGAATTTACCATCAAATCCTATCCGGAAAGAAATGGCGTTACTGGCCAATTGGCCTTGCTGAAAGCCGGCGATGAATTGATCCTACATGATGTTTGGGGCGCTATCCATTATAAAGGAGAAGGCGTGTTTATTGCCGGTGGCGCCGGTGTAACGCCTTTCATTGCCATATTCCGCCAACTGCAGCAGGAAGGCCGATTGGGCAATAATACCCTCATCTGCTCCAATAAAACCGTTGGAGATATTATTCTGAAAGAAGAATTCGAACAAATGCTGGGCAGTCGGTTTATCAATACCCTAACCCGTGAAAAGGCCGCTGGATATGATCATCACGTCATTGATACCGTCTATTTGAAAGAGAAAGTAAAGGATTTTCACCAGCATTTCTATATCTGTGGACCTGACCAAATGGTGTCGGACCTGCAAGCCACTGTAGCAGCGCTCGCCGGCAAGAATGCCTTAATCACCGTGGAATTATAGTCCGGTAAATCCGCCAGCATATTCACCAATTCATTTTCACCGGTAAATTCCTGCATTTTACCGGTAAACGTATCACCTTGACCTATCCCCTCTTGATAGGGGAAGTCTGGTGATCTACTTTTGTATTATAAAATTCGAACAATGTCAAATACAGAAACAGAAATAAAAGATAACAGAAATAGAAGAGGAGGCGCCGTTGGCGGTATCATCCTGATCTTGATCGGTACAGGTCTCATTCTTCGCAGAATGAACCTTGATATTCCATATTGGATTTTCTCTTGGCAGATGCTCCTGATCGTATTGGGATTGGTGATAGGCTTTAAACACAGTTTCAGAGGTGGTGGTTGGCTGGCGATGCTAATGGTAGGCGGTATCTTCCTGGCCGGGGAAATTCTCAGTTGGCCTTATAATACCGCACAGTTTATTTGGCCGGTGGTATTGATCGTAATCGGTGTGGTAGTGGTGCTGAAGCGGAATTCGGATTTCTGGGCAGGTGGCGATCATCGGAAGCAGTGGCGAAAGATAGGAGAAACACATTCAGATACGGCCGGCAATAGCGGCTACAGCTATACTTACACGTATAACTACAACAGCGGCGAATCTTTCACCGACGATGTAATCAATACTTCCGCGATTTTCAGCGGTGTCAATAAACTGGTGATGTCTAAAAACTTCAAGGGTGGTACCGTATCCTCCGTCTTCGGTGGGGCAGATATCAACCTTAGCCAAGCAGATATTCAAGATACCGCAGTGCTGGATGTAACCGCGATCTTCGGAGGTTGTGAAATCGTAGTACCGTCCAACTGGATTGTAAAAACAGATGTCACTACCATCCTGGGTGGCGTAGAAGATAAACGCTCTCCTGAACTGATGCGGGCAACCACCCAAGGCAAAACCCTGATCATTAAGGGGAGCTGCATATTCGGTGGCGTTGAGATCAAGAGCTATATATAAGTTGAAATGTACATCCCGTTAACCCCTTCTTATACTCTCATCCTGAAAAACATTATGATATGAATTGGTTTGTTGCAAAAGTCGTTTATCAGATCATCTGCGGAAGCGGTAACCATACCCCGCAGTTCGACGAACAAATCCGCCTGATCAGTGCGGGAACTAAAAAAGACGCACTGGCAAAAGCTCATGAAATAGGTATGCAGGAACAATATGCATTCAAAAATCATCAGGAGGAATTGGTTCAATGGAAATTTATCAATGTACCGGAAATATACACCCTGTCTGATCTGACAGATGGCATGGAAGTATATTCCCGCATTGAGGAGCCCGGTGATCCTAAGTCCTACGTGGCCTGGTTGCAGACAAAATCTGCACAACTCCAGGAACATCCTTTGGCTGAACTTCATAACTAAACCTTTCCTTGGCAAAATCAATATATAGCGGCACCACTTCAAGGGTATTTATCGCAACCTTTTCCATAGTCTTTATCGTGTATACGTTACTGTTATGGCAATGGTTCGATTTCCCTTTTTGGCAATCGGTGACCGATAGTTCCGTTCATACATGCCTACTGGCTTCTGTGTGCCTGCTGATTAGCAGTAACTTGGCATATTACCGGCCAGGGTCTAGTTTGGTCCAGTTTCTCTATGTATCTGTTGTTAGCTGCGCGATGACATTCCTTTGGGTCGCATCATCTCAATGGATATTGTATAAAACCTTTTCAGAAGATGCTTATTACCTAATGTGGCTGAGCAGGGGCATACCTGTTTATTGCATCATGGGTTGGTTAATAGTGACGGGAGTGGGCTTTCGCAGTATCATGTGGTACGACCTGGAAGAACAGCGACAGGCACTCCAAAGAAAGGAAGATACCGAGAAAATTGTACGCGAAGCAGAGTTGTATAAATTAAGACAACAATTACAACCGCACTTCCTTTTCAACAGCTTGAATTCCATCAACGCATTGATTATGCTCCGGCCTACACAGGCACGCGAAATGGTGCTGAAGTTGTCCGATTTCCTGCGCGGTTCCATCAAAAGAGAAGACGATCAATGGATCTCCCTCACGGATGAACTGCAATACCTGGGATTATACCTGGATATTGAAAAAGTGAGATTCGGCCACCGATTGACCACCAATGTTTCTTACGATGAAGGCGCTGAGAAAATGTTCATGCCACCTATGTTGCTACAGCCAGTGGTGGAAAACGCCATCAAGTTCGGCTTGTATGACACTGTGGGTGAAATAGCCATCAACATAAGGGCATGGGCAGGAGAAAATACATTATACCTAGAAGTACAAAATCCTTTTGATACCGATTTACAACAGCCGAAAAAAGGAACCGGCTTCGGCCTTAAATCCATTCATCGCAGGTTATACCTGTTGTTTGCCAGACATGATTTGCTGGAAACCTCCACGAACGAAAATATATTTACAACACTGATTAAAGTACCGCAAACACATGATAAAAGCAGTAATAATTGATGATGAGCCATTGGCAAGAGAAGTAGTCAAGGAATACCTGATGGGCTTTCCACAGGTGGAAATACTGCAGGAGTGCAACGATGGATTTGAAGGATTAAAAGCCATCCAGCAGCATCAGCCGGATATCATTTTCTTAGATATACAAATGCCTAAAATTACCGGTTTTGAAATGCTGGAACTGGTAGAAAATATGCCCGCAGTTATCTTTACCACCGCCTTTGAAGAGCATGCTATTCGCGCTTTTGAAGTGAATGCGGTAGATTACCTGCTGAAGCCATTCTCCAAAGAACGTTTTGATAAAGCATTGCAGAAATGGCTGGATCGTCAAACGCCTGTGACACCTACGCCTACACCAGATACCAACGCCCTCTTGGAAGCGGCAGGAAGCTCTCCTGTACAGAGTAATCGGGTGGTGGTGAAAATAAATGGTAAGATTAAAATCATTCCAGTGCATGATATTCACTACCTAGAAGCTGCGGATGATTATGTGAAAATTGTAACGCAGGAAGGTAATTTCCTGAAGAATAAAACCATGGCTTTCTTTGAGCAAACATTGGACCCGCAACAGTTTACAAGGGTACATCGTTCTTATATCCTCAATGTGAACCAGGTGACGAGAATCGACCCTTACGAAAAGGAAAATCACCTGGCTATTCTACGCAGTGGGGCTAAAGTGTTGGTGAGTAAAACAGGGTACCCTCGCCTGAAAGCGGCCCTGGGACTATAAAATATCTCGCAGCATTGCTCCTGTTTAGGAGGAATGCTGCGAAAATAATTTGTTCAGTTTTTCTTTCTTTAAGATCTTTTGCACTTGTGTGCCGCTTGCAATCAGTCTTCCATCTACATGAGCGGTATAACTACAGGTAATCGTATGATGGAGTATATGCGTTACCGTAGCCGTGAATTCTACCGTGGCGCCTACTAATGCAGGCGAGTGATGTTCCACCGATAAGGCAGCTCCAATCCCCTCTTCATCTTCCTCTTTCATTTCCAGTACAAACAATCTGCAACACCATTCTGCATCTCTGCCAAGGGCAAACGTGGCATATACAGGATGTACGTTACCGCTCTCAAAAGTAGCGCAGTCTTCCGAACGCACCACACGCCTAAATGATTTGGTATCGCCGGGTTGGAATAATTGCAGCATAGAAAATTATTGTACTACCAATACGGGCACTTTCACTTTATGACGCACCTGGTTGGCAGTTTCACCATAGATAATATCTTTCAGTCCTTTGTGTCCGTGTCCACCTAAAACCAGAAAATCTGCGTTCTCTTCTCTCACAATTCTCGCAATTTCATTCGCTCTTCTGCGATATCCAAGTACGCCACGGGCGTGGATATTCCTGCTTTTGAGTAACGCAACGTAGGTATCCAGTTGTTCTTGGTCTTTACGGGTTTCTAGGTCAAAGGAATCTTTACCAAAGTATTTTGCGGAAGCACTTTCCACGATATGAATGAGGATATACTCTGTCAGTTCGTTCCCATGAGCAATGGCATTGCGAATAATTTTTTCGTCAATTTTCCCGAACTCTAAGGCCATCGCGATACGGCGATATACCGGGTGTTCCAGCTCGCCGAGAGAAACCTGGGCGGTGTGGATGTTCGGATTGGCAGGCGCCAGGCGGTATCTCACAATCAATGGATAAACCACAGTGTAAATCAGCAGCACGATAAAGGCGAGTCCTACGAGGATGATAATGACATCCACGATAGGATTGCTTTTACCAGCGATATAGTTACTTGCTTCTTCGTACACCATTTTGATATTCAGATAAACCAATATGGCAGCGATGAGCCAACTTAGGATTTTTGTCGGGGTTTTGATGGCAAAATCTCCCATGGTTTGTTTATCGCTGACGAAATGAATCAATGGGATGATCGCGAATCCAAGTTGCATACTCAGTAGCACCTGGCTGAAAACCAGCAGGGCGCCTACTTCTTTATCTCCAGCGATGAGGATTACCAACAATGCAGGAATAATAGCGAGCAACCTGGTAATCAGTCTGCGCAACCAGGGGTTGATACGCAGGCGGAGATACCCTTCCATTACGATCTGACCGGCAAGTGTACCAGTAACGGTAGAACTTTGCCCGGCTGCAATCAGCGCCACAGCGAAGAGAATAGGGGCTAGTTTGGTACCCAGCAATTTCTCTAGTAACTCGTGCGCATCCTGGATTTCCGCGATTTCAGTGCGACCTGTTTTGAAGAACACGGCAGCGGCCAAAATCAATATGGCGGCATTCACCAGGAAGGCCAGGTTCAGCGCGATGGTACTGTCTATAAAGTTAAGTTTTATTGACTGACGGATGCCTTTATCGTCTCGTTTTATTTTCCTTGTTTGTACCAGTGCTGAGTGCAGGTAAAGGTTATGCGGCATTACGGTGGCTCCGATAATACCAATGGCGATATACAGTGCTGTAGTATCTGGAATGATCGGCACAAAGCCTTTCACTACTTCGCTCATCTGTGGTTTGGCCAGCAGCAGTTCTATCAGGAAGGAAGTGCCCACCACCGCCACCAGCGCGATGATAAATGCCTCCATTTTGCGCATGCCGAAGCGTTGTAATACCAGTAGCAGGAAGGTATCCAATACGGTCAAACTAACGCCCCAAATTAGCGGCAGACCAGTCAGCAGTTGTATACCGATGGCCATACCCAGTACTTCGGCGAGGTCTGTGGCGGCGATGGCAATTTCTGCCAGTAAGTATAAAACAAAATTGACAAAGGGAGGGTACGTTTCGCGATTGGCCTGTGCAAGGTCGCGCCCACGAACGATGCCCAAGCGAGCGGCCAAACTTTGCAGTAATAGTGCCATGAGGTTACTCATGAGCAGTACCCAGAGGAGGGTATAGCCATATTTACTACCGCCGGCGAGGTCTGTGGCCCAGTTTCCGGGGTCCATATAACCTACACTAACGAGATATGCGGGTCCAAAGAAGGCAAATATTTTCTTCCATTTAGATTTACTGCCGGTGTCTATACTTTCATGTACTTCGCTTAATGACGGTCCCATTGGATAAATGTTATAGCGGTCTTACCATTATATTTTTTGCCACCTGTTCACTGATGGTCAGACTAGATAAATGTTTCATTTTAATTTCGATAGAGTTATCAAACTCATAGTGCGCAACGATTTCCAGTTGTGTGCCCAGCTTGATGCCTTTAGCGTTTAGGAAGGCGAGGAGGGCAGTGGATTGATCGCTTACGGCGGTTACTACCAATCGCTTCGCGTTTGCCTGATCCAGGGGCGTTTGCGGGCGTGGCTTGGCCATGCGTCCATGGGCGTCGGGAATAGGATCTCCATGGGGGTCTATGACTGGGTTACCGAGGAAATCGCTGAGGCGGTTGATGAGTTTTTCACTGCGTACATGTTCCAGTTCTTCCGCCAGTTCATGTACTTCTTCCCAACTGAACGACAGTTTATCTACCAGGAAGCATTCCCATAGGCGATGGCGGCGTACCACTTGGAGGGCTGTTTTACGGCCTTCCGGGGTGAGGGTGATGCCTTGGTATTTTTCGTAATCGATCAGTTTTTTTTCTTTTAATTTTTTGGCCATGTCGGTCACGGATGCCGGTTTAGTGTCCAGTTCATAGGCGAGGGCATTGGTGGTAACTGCCTGATCGCCTTCCTGTAGCTTATAAATGGCTTTGATATAATTCTCTTCCGCGACTGTTAAATTCATATAACCTAAATTAAAATTTAGACAAAGCTAAATAATTAAAACGAACTTTTATATATCCGGTATGTTTTTTGTTTTTGGAGGCGCACATATCAAAATTTAATTTAACTTTTGCCTAGAATTTAATCGAGAAATGAAGCGTTATCTGTTAGTACTATTGACAATAGGTGTTTTTGCGGCCTGCAAGACGAAAAAATCCGGCCATGGTGGAAATGAGCCTATGACCTTGGAAGAGTTCCGAGAAGAGTTTCCGGTGAGCCAATTGCCTTACAAGCTGTCGCCCGATTCCTTGAAATTGACGTTGGCGGATTCGCTGACTTTGGATACGGCAGACATCCATCGTTTTTTAACGGATACGCTGACGAAAGGGGATTTTGCAAAGAATGAGAAAGTGAAATTTTGGCCTTTGCAACGCATGACGGGCAATCCTGTAGATTATATGGTGGTGAAGGCATCTGGCCGTTCGGGCACGGTGGCTTATCTCTGCTTTATGGATAAGAAAAAAGGGCATTTCCTGAAAAGAATTCGTGTAGCCGATGCCGGTAGAAACGGCGTATTTTCTTCTGTATTGATAGACAACAGAAATGTGATTAAGCTGACTTCAGAACTACAGAATGGGAATAATAGGGAAACGCAGCGGGAAGATTTCTTTGGCGTAGCGGCAGATGGCAGTACCACGCTGATTATGACGAATACCAGCAGTCTTTCTGTACCAGGACAGATCTTCAATCCTTTGGATACGCTGCCTCGCAAGCATAAATTCTCCGGTGATTACACCAGTGGTGATATGAGTTTGGTGTCTATTCGTGATGGTGAGGATGGTAAAACATTCCAGTTCTTCATTACCTTCTCAAAAGATAATGGAAAGTGTAAAGGAGAGGTAAGTGGAAAAGGACAATACCTCGCCGGTAACAGAGGAGAGTTTAAAGATAAAGAGACATCTTGTGGTATTGCATTCCAATTTTCAGCAGGTAGAGTAGCGATTCGTGAGATGGGGGGATGTGGTGCATACAGAGGTATTAAATGTTTCTTCGAAGGTAATTTTGTGAAGAAGGCAGAGAAGAAAGTAGAGAAGAAAAAGAAGAAATAATTAGGGAGACACGACCCAAATTGTATAAAAAGTGACAAGAATTAGGATTGGTGCTACATCAATCCTAATTTTTTTTATAACCTTGCAAATCCTTTGCTGATAAGTGTTTGAGGTTCATTGAAGTAGATATGAAAACAAACTTTTTTTCTATTTTTTGAAAAAATATTTGGTAGAATAAAAATAGATTATACCTTTGCAATCCCATCGAACGAAAGGCTCGACGGTTACGAAGAAAAGAATGGGAGTTTAGCTCAGCTGGTTTAGAGCATCTGCCTTACAAGCAGAGGGTCGATGGTTCGAATCCGTCAACTCCCACTTTATAAAATATTAAAGATCTTTTTAGGGAGTTTAGCTCAGCTGGTTTAGAGCATCTGCCTTACAAGCAGAGGGTCGATGGTTCGAATCCGTCAACTCCCACTACTTCAAATAACTATAAAGATCTTTTTTAAGGGAGTTTAGCTCAGTTGGTTTAGAGCATCTGCCTTACAAGCAGAGGGTCGATGGTTCGAATCCGTCAACTCCCACAGATAAAGACTCGCGTTTCACGCGGGTCTTTTTTTTTGTTTGCACGCAAAGACGCTAAGAAAAATTATAAAGGCGCAAAGGGAATTTTGTCTCCATAAAATTCCCTTTGCGCCTTTGTTCCTCTGTAACCTTTGCGAGAAAAAACTATTTCTTCCCTTTGAAAATACGTTTCACCACTTTACCAAGTTTGTTCAAATTGGCGAGTTGTTCTTGAATAGGAGCCAGCGTAAGATCTTCCGGTTGAATACCGGCTTCCATATAATCGATCGCTGTTTGTTCAGGATATAGCAGAATTACGTTATTATCCTTGAAATGGCGGTCTATTTTGCTTGGGAGGGACTCCATGTAGGCATTATAGGATAAGGTCCCTTTACGGGCTGTAACCACTACTACAAGGTCATCTCGTGTTACTTCCCTGCTGAGCACTAGGAAATCTTCCATACCGTCGAAATCTTTGTAAATGATTTCAATGCTCATTTTGGATTGTACCAGGTAATTTTCGATTTCTTTTTTAGTGTTTGGTGCGCAGAATATCAGGAGACGCGCGCCGGCTTGTTTGGCCAGCATCAACATTTTCTGCAAGTAATGCAGGAAGCCCATTTCATATTCCGCGTTTTTAGGCAGTGCGAGCACCATCTTCTTAGTAGTGTTTAATGGATGCTGGAAACTGCACACGTATAAGGTTTCCCAAACACTTTGCAATACGTTGTCCAGGGTACTACCGAAAAACGAACCGAGGAAACGGTCTGTAGCACTGGTTTTATCTGTCCATCCGAGGATGACATCGCTTACCATCAATTCTTTGGTAGCGCGGGCAATACCATCTGAAACGTTGAGATCTATACGCGTAACTACTTGCAATTCGCTCTCTGTGGCAGCAGCATGGATAACGGCTTTCTCCATCATCTTGTTGCTCGCATGGATGCTCTCTTTAGCTACTGCATTATCCTGTACAATGGCCAGTGGATAGATAGGCGTGCTAGCATGCGGATCTTTTATCATTACGGCAAAATCCAGCAATGATTCTATACGTTCTGGATTGGCTACGGGAATGAGTATACGTTCTGGCTGATCTGGGATCTCTGGTTTTTCTGTAGCTTCTTGTATCGCCAGTTTACGACCTGCGTTTTCTGTTACGAAAGAGCCTACCAGGCAAGTGATGAGGATCAGCACAACAGTACCGTTCAATACATTCTCATCTACGATGTGCATATTGAACCCGATGAGAATAACGGCAATCGTAGCGGCAGCATGCGCGCTACTAAGACCGAAGATCACCCTGCGTTGCACAGGACTGTATCGGAATACCAACTGTGTAAACCAGGCTGCCAGCCATTTACTACTGAGTGCCATTAATGTCAGCGTTCCCGCGATGATCAGCGCTTCCGGTCCTTTCAATAGTACGCGTAAATCTACCAGCATGCCTACACTGATGAGGAAGAAAGGTATAAACAACGCATTACCTACAAACTCAATCCTGTTCATCAACGGCGAGGTATGTGGGATCAGTTGATTTAACGCCAATCCGGCTAGGAATGCCCCGATAATACCTTCTACGCCGGCTAGCTCGGCTAGGAAGGCGGCGGCAAACACCAACGCCAGTACGAAGATGAAGTGAGAGGTTTTATCGTCTTTGATTTTCTTAAAAAACCAGCGGCCCAACATCGGCATCAGCCACAAGATGATGGTGGCGAATACAATCAGGGAAATGCTCAGTTTTATCCAGAATTCCGCATTAAGATTGCCTGCTTCTGCACCGGTAATCACTGCCAAAATCACAAGTACGGCGGTATCTGTGATAATGGTTCCTCCCACGGCCACCGTCACGGCTTCATTCTTGGTAATTCCCAATCTACTGGCCAGCGGATAAGCCACCAATGTATGGGTGGCAAACATACTGGACACGAGCAAGGTGGCCATAAAATTGAAATGTAAGAGGTAGGTGCAGACGATGTATCCCATGGTGAGTGGGATAAAAAAGGTGAATGCCCCGAAAACCATACTTCGGTATCGGTTTTTCCGGAATTCATTCATATCCAGCTCCAGGCCGGCTAGGAACATGATATACAACAAACCTGCTTTACCAAACAGGTCAATACTTCCCTTTTCAATAATTTTAAATCCATGGTCCCCAATCAACATCCCTGCCAGGATAAGCCCGATAATACTGGGAATCCTGAACTTTCTGAGAATAATGGGGGCCAAGAGGATGATAAACAATACCAAAGAAAAAATAGGAATGGGATCTTTCAATGGTAGGGCAAGTTTCATCAATAATACCAAGCTATACTTCATGTGACCGATTTTAAAAGACTATCGGAAAATAACTGAATTTTTAGTGATGATTTTCAGTCATTATCTCGACACATCTATATTATCATTACTCAAATGTGGATAAATTAACGAATATTCCGCGTAATTTTGCATAAAGCTTTCTTTAACAATGATCGAACACACTAATACAGAAGTAATTACGGAAGAACAGGATGATGTGCTGGTGGCGGAAGATGAACAGTTTCCGTTTAACCTGGTAGTATGGAACGACGATGTAAATACATTCGATTGGGTAATTACTTCATTGATGGAAGTTTGCGGTCATAACCACGAACAGGCCGAACAATGTGCACTTATTATCCATTTTAACGGTAAATATGCCGTTAAACAGGGCGAATACAGGAAATTGCGTCCTATGTATGAGGCGTTGCAGGAACGTGGGCTGAGCGTTACGATAGAGGAAGCGGTTAATCAATAGCATGATATTCCGACTGTCGAAAGACTTAATATTTCCAGATGTATCGTACGCGGAGCCGGATGGGCTGCTGGCTGTGGGTGGAGATCTGAGTCCTGCACGGCTGGTATTGGCCTATCAATCTGGTATATTCCCTTGGTTTAGTGAGCCGCCTATTCTCTGGTGGAGTCCTGATCCCCGTTTTGTTCTCTTTCCTCAAAATCTGAAGGTATCTGCCAGTATGAAGCAGGTATTGCGTAAAAAAACATTTCAAATCACTTATAACCGTAATTTTCCTGCGGTGATCCGGGCATGTAGCCATATTCCACGAGCAGGGCAAGATGGTACTTGGATTACCAGCCAGATGGAAAAGGCTTATATCCGTTTGCATGAGCTGGGATATGCCATGTCTGTGGAGGCTTGGTTAGAAGGGGAATTGGTGGGTGGATGCTATGGTATTCGACTCGGTAGAGTTTTTTTTGGTGAGTCGATGTTTAGTAAGGTCAGCAATGCATCCAAAGCAGCTTTTATAACTTTTGTACAGGATCATGTGGATCAATTCGGCATGATTGATTGCCAGGTGGAAACGGATCACCTTCGCTCGCTGGGAGCCGGGTTCATCCAAAGAGAAGAGTTTTTATCATTGCTACGTACACTGGAAGTTTCGTAACTTGTTTATACTTTCTATTTACCACCAAACACTATCACGATGAAAAAATCACTCTTATTGATCCTTGTCGTGTTATGCGCTAGTTTTGTTCCCCCTAAAAAAGCCCTACATCGGGACGACAAAACATTGCTATTAACACTTCTCACCGACACAAAAGCAAACCTGCTGAAAGAAGTGCAGGGGTTATCTGATGAACAACTGAAATTTAAGCCTGCACCTGATCGCTGGTCAGTTATTGAAGTTGTAGAACATATCAATCGCGCAGAAACAGGCATGTTTGCAGGAGAACAAGCCATGATGAAAGAACCTGCTGATTCTTCAAAAAGAGCCATGATAAAAGTAACTGATCAAATGATCGTTTCTGGCGTAGAAGATCGTAGTAAAAAATTCAAGGCACCAGAACAGTTTGTTCCAAAAGATGATCAATCACCGCAACAAACTATTCAGAACTTTATTACAAAACGTGATGAGGTCATCGCATATGTTACCAATACAAATGACGATATGCGTAATCACGTGACAGATAAAACGCCTATGGGTCCTATTGATGCGTATCAGTTGCTACTGTTGGATGCTGCACACACTAACAGGCATACGCAACAAATTGTGGAAGTGAAGAACAGCCCTAACTTCCCTAAGTGAGGCACTTCATGATGACCAGGTGATGTTGAAAAAAATAACCCCGACAGTTGGCTGTCGGGGTTATTTTTTATGGGAGAAACTACCGCTTAACGCAGTTCCCAGTCGATGATATTATTGCTCCATTCTTCTCTGAAAGGAGTAGTGATCTTGATGTAATTATCGGTATATCCTTCCATCATCCCTTCTTTGTTATGAGATTCGAAGAGGACTTTGCGGGTTTGACCGATATGTTGTTCCGTAAAGAACTGCAATTTTTTATGACTGAGGTTACGGAGCATTTTATTTCTTTCATGGCGCACATTTACTGGTACTACTGGTTGGATGTCCAGCGCCAGGGTATTGGCTCTTTCTGAGTAAGTGAATACGTGCAGGTAAGATACATCCAGGCTATGGAGGAAATCATACGTTTCGCGGAAATGTTCATCAGATTCAGAAGGGAAACCTACAATCACATCCACGCCAATGGAACAATGTGGCATGAATTGTTTGATGAGACCTACTTTCTCTGCATACAGTTCTCTGCGATATCTGCGGCGCATCAGGCCCAGAATTTCGTTGCTGCCACTCTGGAGTGGAATATGGAAATGCGGCATGAATTTGCGGCTGTTGGCTACAAACTCAATGATTTCCGGTGTCAGCAAATTAGGCTCGATAGAACTGATACGATAGCGTTCGATGCCTTCTACTTTATCCAGCTCCTGTACCAGCTCATAAAAGGTTTCTTCCCTTTTCTTACCGCCTTCAAAGCCTTTTCCGAAGTCGCCTAAGTTTACGCCAGTGAGTACAATCTCTTTTACGCCGTTGGCAGCGAGTTTTTCCGCATTTTTCACCACGTTTGCAACACTGTCGCTACGACTTTTACCTCTGGCCATCGGAATGGTGCAGAAAGTACAGTTATAGTCACAACCATCTTGTACTTTCAAGAAAGTACGGGTACGATCGTGGAGTGAATAGGAAGAATGGAAAGAATTGACATCTTCGATATCGCAAGAGCAGATTTTGGCACTGTTGCCCTTGGTGAGGGTTTTCAGGTGTTCTGCGATATTGAATTTCTCTGCTGCACCGAGTACGAGGTCTACTCCTTCGATAGAAGCGATCTCTTCAGGTTTCAACTGGGCATAACAGCCGGTGATCACCACCATGCTTTCTGGGGCGCGGCGCTGAATGCGGCGTACCAGTTGGCGGCATTCCTTGTCAGCATTATCAGTTACTGAACAGGTATTGATCACATATACATCTGCCGTGTCGTCGAAATCCGTTTTCACAAACCCGTCCTGTTCCAGTAACCTGCTTATTGAGGAGGTTTCTGAAAAATTCAGCTTGCAGCCGAGTGTATGAAAAGCTACTGTTTTTACTTGTTCCATAAAGGAGGGCAAAGGTAGGAACTTTTTATGTCATAGTCAGGTCAGGAATTTTACCTAACTTACGCGCCGTTCGAATGTATATATGAAAACTGCACAGAAATATCTGCCGGTCGGTTTATTGGCCCTGCTGTTAATAGCAGGCTGGCAGCAAAAATGGTGGAGAAGTGAGCACTCCACGGCAGCCAGCAATAAATCTGTTGTCACACATCCTCCTAGGTCTGCCGCCGATTATTCCGGCAGCCTCCTTAATCGTCATGCCAGGCTAGAGTATACTAAGCATGCCAGGTGTCGCATGGAATGCCGACATGTGACAGAAGGGGAAGTGCAAGAGATTCTTGCCAATGGCGAAGTGAACCTTGAAAAATCTAATCCGAACGATCATCCTTGTCCTACTTTTGCCCTGGAAGGACATTCCCATGAGGGCCAACATCTTCGCATCGTTTTTGCACCATGTGATGAAAACAATGCCAGGGTAATCACCTGCATCGACCTAGATAAGGACTGGACCTGTCATTGTGAATGATGAATCTTGTCTAAAGAATTCATATTTAAATCGTAGTTTTCCGGTTTAATTCAAACCACTGTTAAGGGGCGTTTATGAAATTATTATTGAAATTGTTGCGTGTTATTTATGTAGTATACGCCGCCATTATCTTCCTGGGAATCATGTTTCTCATTCTTCCGCCAATATTTCTGGCATCCTTGCTGGGAAAGGAGAAAGGTGGAAATATCATTTTTTACTTTCTTCGGTTCTGGGCGCATGCTTGGTTTCCGCTAGTAGGAATGCGAGTGACCAAGGAACATCTTTGCAAAGAGGGTAATGAACCTTGCATTTTCGTGGTAAATCACCGCAGTTACTTGGATGCCGCCATCGCGGTGAAGGTAATGCGGCTGCCTTTCCGTCCACTTGGAAAGGTGGAAATGTCCAAAATTCCCTTTTTTGGCTTCATTTACAGGAATTCTGTAGTACCTGTTGACCGTTCTAACGCACCAGCCCGCGCCAAGAGTGTACGTGAAATGATGAGTATGCTCAAAGCAGGTATCTCCGTGTTAATGTTCCCAGAAGGTACTACCAATGAAACTGAAGCGCCATTAAGACCATTTCATAACGGCGCATTCCGTATGGCCATAGAAATGCAGATTCCTCTGAAACCAGTACTTTATGTAGATGCAGGAGATCGTTTTCCTGCTGGTAAAGGAGGTCTGATGAGACTGAATCCTGGCAAATGCCGCGTGGTATATTTGCCGCCGATTTCGGTAGATGGCCTAACCCTCGACGATATCAATACGCTCAAACAACGCGTTTACGATGTGATGGACGCAGAGCTGCGTAAACGCCGCAAATATCCAACATTGGAAGTCACCCGATGAAGTATGCAGATGTAATATTGCCACTGGCTTTACCTAAAAATTATACCTATTCTGTTCCCGAAAATATGGCGGGTAGTATCCAGGTAGGCAGTCGTGTGGCTGTACAACTGGGTAAACAGAAGAAGTATGCCGGTATTGTAAAGGCAATTCATCAGCAAGCGCCGGCCGACTATAAAACCAAACCTTTGCTGGATCTCCTGGATAAGGAACCTGTCGTGTATCCCACACAGTTAGCATTCTGGTCCTGGATTGGCAGTTATTATATGTGTAGCGAAGGGGAGGTGCTCAATGCCGCTCTCCCTGCCCATCTGAAGCTCTCTAGCGAAACATTACTCCTCTATAACGATGCCTTCGGCGACGATTATACGCAGTTGGACGATGATGAATATCTCATCGCGGAAGCCTTGCAAATACGCAAGGAGCTACGCATTGAGGAAGTGCAACTGATATTAGATAAATCCGAGGTTTACTCTGTGATCAAGAAACTGATTGAGAAAAAAGTTTGCCTGATCTATGAGGAACTGAAAGAAGTATATAAAGAGAAAACAGAAAACTTTGTTTTGCTTCATCCTGATTATCATGAGGAGGAGAAGTTGGCGGTACTCCTGAATGATTTCGGGCGTGCGCAAAAACAAATGGAACTGTTACTGGCTTACCTGCATCTGTTGAAAACAACGGGAGAGGTAACGCAGAATGCCCTGCTCCGTAAATCAGGCGCCACTACTGCCCAGTTGAAAGGGCTGGTAGACAAAGGCATTCTATTGGTGGAGAAACGGGCTGTTGATCGTATTAAGCAGCATAAACTGGAAGCCCAGATTGATTTTAGTCTGAGTCCCTCTCAGGAACAGGCTCTCCACCACGTAAAAGACCATTTCAATACAAAGCAGGTTACTTTACTCCATGGGGTTACCTCTTCCGGAAAAACACAGGTATATGTGAAATTGATGGAAGAATGCCTGGCCTCAGGGAAACAGGTGCTATATCTGCTTCCAGAGATTGCCCTTACCGCCCAGATTATACGGCGTCTCCAGAAACATTTCGGACAACATATCGGTATTTATCATTCGCGTTTTAATAATAACGAACGAGTGGAGATCTGGAATAAGGTAAAGAATAGTGAGCTGAAAATCGTATTAGGCGCACGTTCTAGCCTCCTCCTGCCTTTCCAGGACCTAGGACTTATCATCCTGGATGAGGAGCATGATTCTTCCTATAAACAGCAGGACCCTGCTCCCCGTTACCATGCCAGGGATGCAGCCATTTACTACGCCGGACTGTTTAAAGCCAAGGTGCTACTAGGTTCTGCCACTCCTTCCCTGGAATCCTATTACAATGCGAAACAAGGAAAGTACGGATTGGTAGAGTTGAATGAGCGATTTGGTGGTGTAGAGATGCCAGCTATGGAAGTGGTAGACATCAAAAAAGAGATGGCTGAGAAGACCATGGACGGTAACATCTCCCTGGCCCTCAAAACAGCTATCACAGAAAGCATTGCGGCAGAAAAACAGGTCATTTTATTCCAAAACAGACGCGGTTATGCACCATTTCTGATGTGCACCACTTGTGGATGGATACCACATTGCAAACAATGTGATGTATCCCTGACCTATCACCGCAACCAGGATAAACTGCATTGTCACTATTGTGGTACCCGTTATCCTTATGTTTATACCTGTGCTGCTTGTGGCAGTCAGTCACTTATACCCAAGAGTTTTGGTACGGAAAAAATTGAGGATGATCTCCAACAGATCTTCCCGGAAGCCCGTATTACCCGTATGGATGTGGATTCCGTGAGGAATAAAGACAGTCACAATAAAATGATCAAACTGTTGGAAGATCGGGAAGTAGATATCCTGGTAGGTACGCAGATGGTGGTGAAAGGGTTGGATTTTGAAAATGTAAACTTGGTGGGTATTCTAAGTGCCGACAGCCTACTCAGCTATCCTGATTTTAGGGTAAATGAGCGGGCATTCCAGTTGATGGAACAGGTGAGCGGTCGTGCAGGACGTAAACATGAAAAAGGGAAAGTACTGGTACAGGCCAGCAATACCCGACATCCGGTGTTACATTATGTGCTAGCGCATGATTATAAGGCGATGTACGAAGCGGAAATCGCCGAACGGCAATTCTTCCACTATCCGCCGTTTTATCGCCTGTTGAAACTCACTTTAAAGCATAAGAATCAGCAAACAGTAGAACAGGCCGCACAGGTGCTGGCTAGCTGGTTGCAACCTCATATAGGACAACAATTGGTTGGCCCGGCAGCCCCGCCAGTGGCCAGGGTCAGGAATAATTATCTGCAAGAAATGCTGATAAAACTGCCCCGTGATACCAAAATTATTAACCAGACGAAATACATGCTGCGGGAATATTTCATACAGTTGCTGGCGGAGAAGAAATTCAGGTCGGTCGTGATTGTTCCGGATGTGGATTGTGTGTAGGATCTACTTTAAACTGCCCGACTGATTATTGCAACGCTTTGAGACAAGCCAACTCTCTTTAATGTTTGTAATACTTGATCCATTGTCTGTGGTGGATTTTTAAGCGCATTTAAAAGATTTCTTAAAGCTTCCAGCACTTTTTCTTTATTCATTGCAAGTAATGCACAGACAAATGTATCAGGAGTTTGCGCATCGATGCCGTAGATCCTAAGTTCCTTTGAAGGAAAATCTCTTTTGTTTGCAGTTATAATAATGCGTGCCTGACCTTTGATGGCTGCTGCCAATACATGCCTATCATTAGCATCCGGCAACCTTAGATCGGATATAAGACTCTTATAGCCGGTTACATTTGCTGTTGGAAATGCACTATCCATTGCCTGGCGAGTTTTTTCTAACTGAGAAGGCTTTAGGTCTGAGCGGTTTTTCAACAAATTCTGTGTCCATTCATCATGGATTTCGACTGACCATCTTGGAGTGAAAAGTTCGGCCTGAGCAAGTCTAAGTAAAAAATCGCGTAGCGGTGCAGGGTACAGAACATTAGCGTCTAAAAGGGCAACAAACCTTTTATTGTAACTCATATTAATAACCCATTTTTAGGTCCTGAGCTTGTTCTGTCAGAAAATCTAACTTGTGGGCCCTATTCTTCTTAATTTTCTGATTATACGCAATTAAGTCCTTCATTTGGATCCTTCGATGCGTACCTATTTTAGTAAATGGAATTTCACCTTTTTCCAGCAGGCTAACAATATATGGACGAGAGGTGCCCAGTAGTTCAGCCGCCTGCTGTGTGCTGATTTCAGACTTATCATCAGAAAATAGTAATGAAATAGAACTACCATCTGCCATTTTATCCAACATGTCAAAAAGCAATAACATGGCAGACTTAGGAATCTTCAGAGTAGATTTAAAACCTTCCAGGTGTAAAGCCACCGTATCACTATCTGTCTTGGCTATTTCTGCAGAGGCTTTTGTTACTTGTGCTCTATTTGCCTTGGCTATTTTTTGATCATGCTTTGTGGTTTTATTGAGAATTGTTTCCATATACATCAATATTTTCTATTCAAATATAACTAATTAAACGAAATAAACGAAACAAAAGAAATAAACGAAATGACTATTATAATATATCATTTGAATATACATTATAATTATTTTTAATTAGTTGGCGCAAAAAAGACATCATCGATGTCTTTTTTGTTTTTAGTTCAGCGCATTGGGTGGAACTATTATAAACTCACTGTATTATTTTACAAAAGTTAACTCCTGCTGTTTCAGTATCAGTACGCGTTCCAGGATTTTGCGGAACAGATCTTTATCAGCTCCGTTGAAGCTTACATCTTTGAAATATTGTATTACAAAGAGATGTACTTTGTTACCATCCTGTACCATGCGCATTTTGAAGCCTAATTTATCAGCAGCATTGGTGATATCAGCAGCAAAATCTTCCTTGTTTTTTATTTTATATCCTTGTGGAATATCTAGGTGGAGGCGTGTTTCGAAATAGAATGGAAACGCTAGTTCTACAGGGTATTGGCCTGGAGGCATGATGGGATTCATCAACAGGCTACCACTGAGTAATTCACCGAGTTTTAAATGCTTGCTGCCATCTGCTTCGTTGGTGAGCAGCGAAGAGGTGAGCAGTGTGGAGTTGACCACCACGGGCTTATCCAGCGGTTGATAGGTGAACGTTTCGTTGGTGGCACTGTATTTTAATACTTTCCTTTCATCCGATGATAAGGGCAGAATGGAGTTGAATGTGCCGTTGCGCATGGAAACATCGCTACCGGCGCGTGTGAATGCGCGTTTCAGATTGATGGCAGCAAAACCGCCAAAAGACTGCGTTAGCTCCCAAGTGGGGTTATTGAAGTCCGTCAAAGTGGCGTCGGTACTAATATTACTCAACGTATATGCAGGCAAAGGAGTATTCATCAGATCGGTGAGTACCTGGTTTTGATCGTTCACCAGCGTATCCCTGGAGCGCACTGCTAGTAAGTTGACCCAGTTGGATGGATAGCAAGGGAATCGTGTATCCATTTCCGTTGGGGCCAGCGCCTGACCCAAGGTTGGGAAATAGATTAGGATATTCTCTGCCAGAGAGGGATTTACGAGATCTTTGCTCAGCGGTATTTCACTGCGGGAGGAAGTAAACATCATCTGGCAAGGAATATTGAGATAGTAGAAGAAGGAGTTAAACAGTTTGATCATGCCCTGTTTGTCCGTTCTTTTATTGCGAATTGCTGTAGCGAAATTACCAGGCTCACTATACATATCCTGTTCCTCGGTGAGATCGTAGGTGGTTTTGAGGTAATGCTCAATCATGTAGATCAGTTGTGGCAGCGGATAGCGCTGTTGCAAGAAAGGAATGTTACTGAGTTCTTTCTCCACCAGTTTGGCTTCCTGCTTATTGATAGCCACATAAGGAACATATGATGCTTTTCCGAAGTCTTCCCAGGTTACGACTGTTGATTTACCATTTTCTGTAATATTATGCAAGCCATATTCTACGCGGAGCAGGAACGGTTTTACATTATAGAGGGGATTAATCGGAATAGCCCCTACATTATGGGTAGTGAGTGAGTAGATGCGGTTATTATCTTTCAGCTCTTCCCCTGGTGCAATCTGGGGTTGATTGGAGCGAACGAGGAACTCCATATTTTTAGGGGCAATCAGCTTGAACTGGGCTTCTGCACAAGGTACATCCGATTGTATCACCATATTTCCTGCGTAAGCGCCCCGATTTTTTACCAGCAGTTCATATTCGATTTCATCCCCTTTCTCCACATCGAGGTTATTGATGGAAATGGTGGTGATCCCTGTTCTGCTGGGATTTACCCTAACTGATTTTTCCAATGGGGTGACAGTACCATCTGCACCAATCTTACGAACATGCAAGCTCCGGGCGTCCTCATTGGGTTTGAGCTGGATCTGGATAGAGGAGAAGCTGTCTTTGTTCAGTGCTTGTTGTACCTGTAGACTTTTATACAGCGTCTGGTAAAAAGTATAGCCTTCGGCTTTATCGCCGTTGGTGATATTGAAATCAATGATTTCGCGGTGGAACAGCGTGAAATACGGTACATGGTACATGTTACCGGTGGGTACAGTATGTTTTTGGGCTGTTCTAGACCAGCTATCAGGGAAGCTATTGTCTTGTGCTTTACCGGGTTGGGATAAAGCTATAGCAAATAATACGGTGAGGAGGAATATAAGTCGTTGCATAAGGAAATAAAGATACGTACAGTTCATCAAACCGAGTCGGGTGTTTCTCCGATTTCCTGGATAGCATCTGATTCGTAAATGGCGATTCCCGCTTCTTCTTTTTTGGCAATTTTTTGCATGGCGCTGGCTACAGTAGCGGCTTTGATCCCTCTGTACTTTTTCCATCTTCCTTGGAGCAGGAAGTAAAATAGCTGGATAAGGTATTTACTGATCCATTCTCCAAGGCGGAATTCCTGTCGCTGTCCTATTAGGAAGCTAGGTCGAAATATGGAAGTGGATTTAAATCCAACCCCTTCGATAGCCGCTTCTAGTTGACCTTTGGTGCGCAGATAGAAATTACGGCTGTAAAGATTGGCCCCTATGGACGACATGACAAGGAATTGTTGGACACCATTGGCATGGGCCAGGCGGGCGCATCTTACCGGGATATCAAAATCCACTTTCCGGAAATTCTCCTTGGTGCCCGCTTTTTTGATGGTTGTACCGATACAGCAGAAGAGTACATCGCCCTGTAATAAATTTTTTAATGTTGCTTCATCTTCATAATCCACGATAATACTTTCCAAACCTGGCCTGGAATGGAAGAAGTGCTTGCGGACCAGCACGCGTATATGCGTATAATAACCGTCATGTAGTAGGGCCGAGACGAGGTGTGTACCTGTCAGGCCAGTGGCGCCAATTACAATAGCAGTTTTTTCCATGGAGATTATGTGCTGATGTTAGTAAATCCAGTTTATCTTTGTCAGGATCTAAAGTTAAGTTTTTGAATGCTTAGTTATGCTCATATCTGAAAATGTTCTCCTGAAACCGTATAATACTTTCGGCATCTCTGCTACTGCACGCTATTTTGCTCCTTTTGCCAACAAAGAAGAGCTGGAAGCCCTGCTTTCCGATAGTCGCGTGACCAATCATCCCCGTATGATCCTGGGCGGTGGTAGTAATATCCTGCTGACAAAGGATTATGACGGCACCATGCTGAAGAATGAAATTAAAGGAATTGAAATATTAGGAGAAGATAACGAGCACGTATATGTGAAAGCCGGCGCTGGTGAAAACTGGAATGGCTTTGTACAGTATTGTATCGGTCAGAACCTGGCCGGATTGGAGAATCTTTCCCTGATTCCGGGTAATGTAGGCGCCAGCCCTATGCAGAATATCGGCGCTTATGGTGTGGAAATAAAAGATTGTTTCCATGAGTTGGAAGCCTTCCATTTGCACGACAGAAAAGTAGTGAAATTCGACAACGCAGCCTGCAATTTTGGTTACCGCGAAAGTGTTTTCAAACGCGCTTTCAGAGACCAGTTTGCTATTCTGAATGTGACCTACCGATTGAACAAGGTGCCGCACTTTAATACCAGCTATGGCGCTATAGAAGCGGAACTGGAGCATATGGGGGTGAAAGAACTCTCTATCAGGGCTATTGCAGATGCTGTTATCAATATTCGTACTTCCAAACTGCCTAATCCAGCGGAAATTGGTAATGCCGGTAGTTTCTTTAAGAATCCTTCTATTGATGCAGCGCAATATGATTCCCTGAAGGCAGCGTTTCCGAACCTGGTGGCTTATCCTTTACCAGATCATCATTACAAGCTAGCAGCAGGCTGGCTGATTGAGCAATGTGGCTGGAAAGGTTATCGCAATGGAGATGCAGGGGTACACGCTAAACAATCCCTAGTATTAGTGAACTATGGTGCCGCCAAAGGCGATGCTATCTACCAACTGTCGCAACAGGTAGTAGATAGCGTACAGGAAAAATTTGGTGTAACCTTAGAACGGGAAGTGAATATTATTTAAACTCTAGTTTTAATATGCTGAATAATTTTATCAGCATGTTCGCGGGAGTTTTCTATAAACCATACATGTGTGTCCATTCCGCCACAAACCACGCCAGCAAGGTAAATGCGCGGCATATTGGTTTCCATGGTGAGTGGATTATAAGCAGGATATTTTTTGGCATCGTCTGAAAGGGCGATGCCTGTTTTTTCCAAGAAGTTGAAGTTAGGCTGATAGCCAGTCATCGCAATGACAAAATCGTTTGGAATCGTAACCAATCCTTCTGGCGTATTGATGACTGCTTCATTCTCGCGTACTTCCGCTAAAGAAGATCCAAAATAAGCCTTGATACTACCTTCCTTGATACGGTTCTCAATATCCGGTTTTACCCAGTATTTAACACGTTTTCCGATACTTTCCTCTCGAATCACCATCGTTACTTCCGCACCTCGGCGATAGGTTTCCAACGCTGCGTCTACGGCGCTGTTGTTGGCGCCCACTACCAGCACTTGGCGGGTAGCGTAGAAATGAGGGTCCTTGTAATAGTGGGTTACTTTAGGCAGTTGTTCTCCAGGAATCTGCAGCAAGTTCGGGATATCATAGAAGCCAGTGGCAATAACAACGTGCCTTGCATGATATAATCCTTTAGCGGTATGCACCGTGTATTCTTGACCGTTAGGTTTAATTTCATTTACTTCCTCAAACAGGCGAACATTCAGATGATTGGCGGTAGTAACCCTGCGATAGTATTCCAGGGCTTCCGGCCTGTTGGGTTTAGGATTGATACAAACAAAAGGAATATTACCCACTTCCAATCTTTCCGAAGTAGAGAAAAAAGTCATGTACAACGGGTAATTGTAAAGGGAGTTGGTAAGACAGCCTTTTTCCAGTATGAGGTATGACAATCCTGCTCTTTGGGCTGTCAGGGCGCAAGCTATTCCTATTGGTCCTCCGCCGATGATTACTACGTCGTATGCTGCATCCATATCGATTGATTTATTTTGTTACCCGAGAATGCTGCAAAGATATTTAATCATGAGGAAGAGTAATGTTATTTTAATGCTGCCCGTACTACGCGAAAGAATTCATACCCTTTCATCCGTTGGCTGGACTTCCCGAAGTAAATGGGTCTATATTCGTCTGCACCGCCGTCATAGCTGACTTCCATATTTCTGTTTTGAAAGATATTATTCCATGATCCGGGATAAACGCCGAAATCCCAGGTTTCTCCACCTTTTTCCAGGGAACGGGAGGCCTCATGATAGCCTCTGAACATATCGGGATTATCGATGGCGGCTTTATGAATATACGTCATGATGAGTTGTGTACCGGCGGGATAGCGGCCGATATAGTGAAAGAATTCAGCGATTTCTTTTGCTTTTAGGTTGGAGGTAACGCCTTCCCAGAGAAAAAGTGTTTTGTAATGTTCGCGTTGGAGATGACCGATCATCCCTTCGGAAAGGCTTTGCTGATGGATGTCTATCGGGATATAATCAATAAAAGTTACTTGTTCTGGGAGGATGTTGAATAGTTTTTCTTGTTTATCCAAAATAGATTCTTGGAGATCCACTTCTACAAAATGAACAGGGATAGCCGTTTTCAACCGATGAGCGCGCGTATCTTGTCTTGCATTGATGATAATGATTTGGTTGATACCCTGATTGATGACGGCATCCTGGATCATATCATCAATAAGTCGGGTGCGTGCGATGGCGGCAGTAAAGGCGCCAGGCCAGCGTAATTGTAGAACAGACTTGGTAACTGATCGTAGTACGCCTACATTACAACAGGCAGTAACAGTTTGCATCCAGGTTGGTAGAAATACAGCGGCAAATGGATCGTAGATGATTCTTTTGGTTGCTGGGGCCGTACTTTCAATTGCTCTTGCGAATGCCATAAACAGGGTGGCGCGTCCGCCGTGCATCCAGCTCATAGGGGTATTGCATACATAATGGTTATTGAATAAGTGATTTTGGTGGCCAGTCTTTTGGAATTTATCTTCTGCCGATTCCTTCAGTATTTCAAATGTAAGTAAATGCCATCATATTTCCTTGCAGTATTAATGCAGCCAGAGAATGGTCATTAATGCCCCTGTACTTATAAATGCCCAGAGCAGAATGCCCAATAGTAGCGGTTTCCAGCCGATACCACGCAATACCTCTTTGGTCAGATTAGCACCAATAAGGAATAAAGTCAGGGATAATCCAGTTTTAGCACTGCTCGTGAGTACATGGCTGATATTGCCAAGCGGAAAGAAAGTATTGAGCAACATCGCCAATATAAAGATCCCTATGAACCACGGTATTTTAATTTTGCTGCCGCCATTGCGGAAGAGAAAAGAGGTGATCAGTGCAACAGGAATGATCCACAGTGCACGAGAGAGTTTTATCATCGTCGCTACTTGCAGCGCCTCGTCGCCGTATTTGCTGGCGGCGCCTACAACAGAGCTGGTATCATGAATGGCAATTGCACTCCAAAGGCCGAACTGTGTTTGGCTTAGTTGAAACAAGTGACCTAATACTGGGAAGAGAAAGAGCGCGGCACTATTGAGTAGAAATATGATACCCAGGGATACAGACAATTGTTTTTCATTTGCCTTTACCACCGGGGCGATAGCCGCAATGGCGCTGCCTCCGCAGATGGCGGTACCACTGGAGATTAGGTGTCCGGTATGTTTGTCAATTCCAAGTATTTTGGTAAGTCCCCATCCTAGTAAGAGTGTACAAGTAATAGAAGCAATGGTAAGTAGGAATCCTTCCTTCCCTGCTTTGAGGGCGCTATGTGCGTTCATGCCGAAGCCTAACCCAATAACAGACAATTGCAGCAGCCAATGGGTGAGTTTCCCCGTTGTGCGGGCAAAAGGATTGCCAATGGTTTGTGCCAATATAATACCCAGTAGCAATGCAAATGGAGGAGATACCACTGGCAGTAGTGTGGCTGCTGCAGCGGTGATAAACAACGTTTTGCTAATGGCTGGTTGCTGTAATGTGCGGGTACTGGTGTGCTGTTGTTGCATGATCTGAACTATTGATTTACAGTGCAAAGTTCAGTGCAAACAAGGCCGGAGTCAAATCTTTAAAAGTAATTACTCATAACTAAAAGTTATGAGGTTAATCAACGGAAACTATAAATGAATTGAATTTTTTGCAGAAGTCTTCTTTGAGATAAGCATCAATTCCAGGTAGGAAATTAACGGCAAACCCGCGCTGTAAGCGGCGAGGAGAGGAACCTTCCATCGTCAATGGGCGAGAGTGAAGTATGCCGATCAACTGATTACCTTGGCAAACAAGGGCCAGGCGGTAAGAGGGACTCGGGTCATCAATACCACTTTCATAATTATAGAACAGGGCGTAAGGTTTGAGTGTACTGTCGGCCTCCAGTTGGAAGTTGTGGATAAATGGTTGTAAGCTGGATAGGCTATAATCCTTATGCTGATTGAGGTAGTTGACTGCGGCTACTTCAATGATGGTACCTTGGCGGATACTTTTCTGTTCTGTAAATCCGTCGATGGTAGCCCACATTTTATCGCCATTGGTGGATACTGGCAATTTAATATCTGTGAGCAGGGTACCGGCAGGAACGCCATTTACTACTAGTTTACGGCCTTTATGGAACAGTGGTTGACGGTATTCGTCTGCAGTGATATCTATATCAATATTTACCGGATACCAGCCTTTGCGGATAGAGGCACAGCGTACCGGCACATAATCGAGTAAGGAAGCAATAGGTGTACCATCTGGTTTCGACCTGACAGTGGCGGAGCCGCTGATACGTTCGCCCACAATAGGTTTGGAAGATTTGGTAGCAGTTTTTTGGGGAGTATCGAACTGAGTAGAATCTAATGCACGATTGTAGGTAGACCCGCTTTTATTATTGCAGGCAACTAGTACTATGGCGCAAAACACAACAATGATTTTCTTCATAAGTCACACATATACAGGCGACTAAGATAAAGAAAAAAGCTATACCCGGAAGCGCATTACTTCATGGAATATAACAGTTGGCCTTCCTGCCTGATTTCCTCGATTTCATTGAGGCTGGAGAAGGGGTCTAGCGGGGACCATGCATGCGCAATGAGGAGTTGTGTTTCTTTGCCAGCGAGTTTTTGTTGCAGGGTGGTAGCAGTGAGCCCGTGGTTATTTTTAGGAGATATAAAGTAGATTTTAGGATCGTTCTTCAGGTGTACTACGATGCCGGGAGAGGCTTCAATGACTGTTTCCACGATGGCCAAGCGGTTAGCGCATTTATTACGTGATACTGAGCGGGCGCCGGGAATCCCGGACACGAGTAAAACAACGATTAGCACTCCTGCTAAGAGCAGGCCGGCAACGCCTTTGGTGGAATTACGTGTAGTCATGGTCGTAGGCATCAGGTTTAGTAGTATAGGTCTGGCTACAAATTAGAGAATATTCCCGAATAAAAAATCCCCTCCTTGTGGGAGGGGATGTAATATATTTGATTAATTTTTCTTGTTTTCTTCTTCGTCTTCCCACTCATCTTCGTCCCAGTCTTCGTCTTCCCAATCTTCATCTTCGTCTTCATCGATCAGTAGACTGGCCGGGGAACCTGGTTCCACCTGGTTATTCCGCCAGTAGGATACGATTTCGTTGGCTTTCAACTGAACGGGATCGAACGACTGGATAGGCTTGCCATCGAGTAACACTTCTGTATCAAGGGCAGATTTGATGGTATTAAAGCATTCTTCCAGGACGCTGATGGTTTCCGGTGTATTGCGAAGCGCGCTATAAGATAGACGGATCGCATCAAAAGGGCCGCTGTTATGGAATACTTCCTCGCCGTTTTGCATAGGAAAAAGCCATACCAGTACATCATCGCCAGTTTCTTCAGTGTTCAGGATGCCGAAAAAGTCATCTAGCTGTTCAAACCCAAGTGGGGCCAGCTTTTCAAACGCCATATTGCGAGGAGAGAATTTGGGATGGGTATCTCCTGTAATCAGGAACAGGTCACCAAATCCGGGTTTCGTTTTAGTAAAACGGAAGTCAATGAGGATATCATTTTCCATTGAAAGGCATTGTAGTTTATTGCTGTAATTTAAAGGAATAATCGGAATAACAAGGGCAAATTATATCAATGGCATGAGATAGAAAGTTATGCTAATGTTATGTAATAGGTGTTAAGATATAATTTAGATCAAAATAATAAAGCTGTATCAAAAAACAAGAAAATGGCGTGACGTCTGCGACGTCACGCCATTTTCTTGTTTTTTGTGGCCACTGCCCAGCGGGCAGGGGCCACAGACAGTTTGAGTTTAGATATTCCTATTACATGAAATGGTAGCGAACGAATGCTTCCATAGCGGCATACTGTTGCAGACCCAACTTATCATATAGGCTTGCGGTATTGGCGTTACGGTCTTCTGCACGCTCCCAGAATTCGCGGCTATCAGTACCTTGGAAAGGCACCACGTCTTTCTGGCTTTGGTGGATGAAGATACCCAGACGTTTTTGGTATACTTGGTCAGGGCTCATTGGAACAGCCATTTCGATTTCATGGATTTCCCATTCTTGCCATGCGCCCTTGTACAGCCAAACCCAGCAATCTTTAGCCCAGTCGTCGTTTTTCACGATTTCCAGCGCAGCGAAGATGATATCCAGACATACTTTGTGGGTACCGTGTGGATCGGCCAGGTCGCCAGCGCAATAGATCTGGTGAGGTTTGATTTCACGGAGCAGATCTACTGTCAGTTTCACGTCTTCAGGACCCATTGGTTTCTTTTCTACCAGACCGGTTTCATAGAAAGGCAGGTTCATGAAATGTTCATTACCTTCTGCGATACCTACATAGCGGCAAGTAGCTTTTGCTTCGCAACGGCGGATCAGTCCTTTGATGGAGCGGATTTCCGGAGTATCCTTCTGGCTTGGCTTTTTGTGGTTGATAAACGCTTTAGCGTCGGCCATGATTTGGGTACTCTTGCTACCATCGATATCGAACATATTTTCGAAACCTACGGCGAAATCTACGAAGCGCAGTAAGAATTCGTCTGTAACAGCGATGTTACCGGAAGTTTGGTAAGCTACGTGTACATCGTGGCCTTGCTCGTGCAGGCGGATGAAGGTACCACCCATAGAGATGATATCATCGTCCGGATGCGGAGAGAAGATGAGTGCACGTTTTTTAGCTGGTTCAGAGCGTTCCGGATGCTTAGGCAATTGTTGGCCTGGTTTACCGCCGGGCCATCCAGTGATGGTATCGCGGATAGCGTTGAATTCTTTAATATTCAGCTCATAGGCAGAACCGTATTGTACAATGAGGTCGTTCAGACCATTCTCATTGTAGTCTTTATCGGTCAGCATGAGGATAGGCTTGTTCAGTTTCAGTGCGAGGCCGGTCACGGCTTTGCGGGTCAGACCTGGTGTCCATTCGCAATCGCCGGTGAGCCATGGCTCTTTGAAACGGGTGAGGTCAGCGGCTGCCTGCTCATCGATGATGAATTTGCAGTTAGCATGCTGTTGCAGGAGAGACGCAGGTACTTGATCCGTGCTATGTCCTTCTACAGAACGGCAAACGATTTTCGCCTTGTGAGAGCCCCAGGCCATCAGCAATACGCGTTTAGCCTTCATAATGGAGCCGATACCCATGGTGATAGCCAGACGAGGCACCTGGCTCATATTTGGAAACTCGTAGGCATTTGCCAGGCGAGTGCTGTTGTCCAGGGTGATCAGACGGGTGTGGGAATTAATATTGGAGCCTGGTTCATTGAAACCGATATGCCCGTTGTTACCGATACCCAGGATTTGGATATCAATACCACCAGCAGCTTCAATGGCGCGGTCGTATTCTTCGCAATATTTCTTGATCTGCTCTTTAGGAATAGTACCGTCTGGCACGTGGCAGTTTCCTTCCGGAATGTCCACATGATTAAAGAGATGTTCTTTCATAAAGCGGTTGTAGCTCTGAAGCGCATCTGGCTCTATTGGGTAGTATTCATCCAGGTTAAACGAAATAACATTTTTGAAGCTCAGCCCTTCTTCTTTGTGCAGGCGTACAAGTTCGGCATAGAGGTATTTGGGAGTGGAGCCTGTCGCCAGTCCTAATACACATTTTTGATTGGCAGCCTGACGCTCGCGAATCAACGCAGCGATTTCCTGAGCAACTGCTTTGGAACCCTCTTTGGCAGAGGAATGAATTTCCACAGCAATTTGTTCAAAGCTGTCGATCAGTTCGATTTCCTGATGATTAATCGTCATTTGTTAAACGTTTTTGATTAGATGCGGTTTAAAAACGAGCCGGAAAATTAAAAAAAATACTGCTAATCTGTATGAATTTTTAGCACTTATTTAATCAAAAATTCTTTTTGCTGATCAGAACCTTTTCCCGAAGATTTCCGTTAATATAACTGATTGTCTTTCGAGAATGCTTTTTTCATAATATAAATTGGTGTAGGAGTCAACAAACAAAAAACCGTCCGGTATTACCAGACGGTTTTTTATTTGAGAATATCTTATCAATTGATAATCATTTCATCTATGAATAACCAAGCGGGATTGCCGGCTCCTTCGCCTCCAGCCGGAATAGTTCCGAACCGTTTGGCTTCCATCTTCACAAACTTCGCACGTACGGGAGCAAAATTGCCTCTTACCTGGTTAATACCGGTTTGATTAAAGGCAGACTGCTTGTAAACTTCCTTATATTGTTTCCCATCTTCAGAAACAGAGAAGACTACCTCTTTAGGCGGATAGATCCAGTTTGTTTTAATGTTAAGGGTATTAGTTCCTACTTGACTGATATCCTGGATGCTATCCAGTTCTACCACTGCTACCAGGTCATCATTCTTGTAACCAAACCATTGGTTATCATTGAAAGAGGAAATTCCTTCGATACCATTTACCAGTGCGAAGTTGCTACCTGGGTTATAGGCTTGATCTGGCTGTGCATTCAGGGTAACTTTTTTACCCAGCCCTTTATGGAAAAGGAAATGCTGGTTATATTCATTACCGAATGGTTTACCATCCTGGAATACTTGCGCGCGAACAGTGCTGGTTTTCAGGATTTGTACGGGCGCAGTATAGGCGGTTGACTGTGGCGAAGGAGCAGTGCTGTCTGTCGTAAAATATATCTTACCACCATCCAACTTCGCGTCCAGCTTCACTTCTACACCACCTTTGTGGTTATCGTCTACATTGCCGGTTACTTCAAAAACATGCTTAGCATAGTTTACCTTTTTCAGGTCTAGGCGTTTAACATGGAGTTTAAGTCTTTCCAGGAAATTATTGTAATCACGTTTTTCAGGCTGGCTCCAAAGTACTTCTGCCAGGGCTGTTGCACGTGGATATACCATGTATTCCATATGGCCGGTGCTGCCGATATATTCTGACCAAAGGTTCGCCTGGGCGCCTTTGATGTATTTTGCTTCTTCCGCAGTCAGTTCTTTTGGAATCGGTTCGAACTCATATACCTTGCTCACTGGGGTAAAACCGCCGATGGCCAAGGGTTCTGTCTTGCCTTTAGACTGATAATGATCAAAATAAACATGAGAGCCTGGTGTCATGATCACATCATGATGTTGTTTGGCAGCAGCGATACCCCCTTCGATACCTCTCCAGCTCATCACTGTAGCGTTAGGAGCCAATCCGCCTTCCAGGATTTCATCCCATCCGATGATCTGACGGCCTTTGCTGTTCAGGTATTTTTCCATGCGCTGGATAAAGTAGCTCTGGAGGGCATGTTCATCTTTAAGTCCCAATGATTTGATGCGTGCCTGGCACTTAGGACATTTCTGCCAACGTACCTTAGGGCATTCGTCGCCACCAATGTGGATATACTTGCTAGGGAACAGTGGCAGTATTTCATCCATCACCCCTTCCAGGAAAGTGAATACGCTGTCGTTGCCCGCACAGTAAACATCATCCAGTACGCCCCAACGGGTGCCTACTTCGTATGGTCCGCCGGTGCAGCCCAGGTTAGGATAAGCCGCCAATGCAGCCAGGGCGTGACCTGGCATTTCGATTTCCGGAATAACAGTCACGAAATGTTCAGCAGCATATTTTACTACCTCTTTTACTTCTTCTTGTGTATAGAAGCCACCGTAAGGTTTACCATCGTATTTGCCATCATTATAATGGCCAGCCATGGTTTCTTTACGTTTGGAGGCTACTTCTTGCAAGCGTGGATAACGTTTGATTTCAATGCGCCATCCCTGGTCGTCGGTGAGATGCCAGTGGAAGGTATTGAATTTATGCATCGCCATGAGGTCGATGTATTTTTTGATGAATTCCACCGGGAAGAAGTGGCGGGATACATCCAGGTGCAAGCCGCGATAGGCAAAGCGTGGGTAATCTTTGATGTCGGCGCCTGGAATGTACATTTCGCTGGCTTTTTCCACTGGTAGCAGTTGGATCAGCGTCTGCACACCGTAGAAAGTACCCGCAGGTGTGTTACCGTTGATGGTAACAGTCTTATTGTTTACATCCAGCGTATAGCCTTCCGCGTGAGTGGTATCGGCTGCGCTGTGAAGGATGATAGCGTTGTTATCTCCTTGTGCGGCGATCTGTAATTCATAGCCGGAGAGTTCTTTCAGCCAACTGTTGAACAGTGCTGCTGTTTGTTTGTCGGCCTCATTGGAGGCAACGATTACAGTACGTTTATTCAGCAGGAAGGAATCTGCTTTTTCCTGTACGCTTACTGGCATAGGGATGATACTCACCTTACCTTTAGGAATACTGTTGTTGCCCGTGTTTCCGCAACTGAACAGGCCCAGTATGGCCAACGAGAGGCCCAAGTGGGATAGTTTTTTTAAAATCATATCGTGTTTTATAATTTACTTTATAATGATGTCAGCCATCACCGGACGGTGGTCGGAAGCCATTCTCTCATCAATCACCTCTGCGGTTCCGCCTTTCCAGGTTTTAGGTGCATGTATCATAATATAATCCAGCTTGATAGACGGTTTATCCGATGGAAAGCTAGGACCCGCGTTGGTAGTGATATCGGTGAAGAATTGTTTGAACTCACCGATTTCGTTGGTATTAGGTTCCGCATTGAAATCGCCGGCAATGATGACTGGATACTTGCTTTTGCTGAAGAAGCTAATGAGTTGTTTGGCTTCTTGGATACGCCAGGTATCTTCATCTTCTACATCCAGGTGCGTGCTGGCAAATTGTATCATTTTTTTACCAGGCAGCTCCGCGGTGATAATGCCGGTTGCTCTGGGTTCTTTACCGTCTCCCACTGTCATCTGCAATGTTTGTGCAGATTTGATAGGATATTTAGAGAGAATGCCAGTACCATAACCACCACCATCATACCACATAGAGCGACCGAAGTAACAATACATGCCGGTTAATCTCGCCAATTCTTTCAATTGATCAATTTTTCCAGTACGACTGGTTACGCTGTCTATTTCCTGGAGCGCTACCAGATCAGGATGCGCGTTGTTAATCACTTTTGCAATGGCCGCTAAGTCGATCTCATTTTTCATATTGGCGCCATGATGCGTATTGTAAGTGAGTACTTTTATTTTATGTTGTGCGGATGCCTTGAAACCCAGTGTCAGGGCGGTAACTGCGATAAATATCTTTTTCATCAATGATTATTTAAAAGCTTCCATAACCGGACGACCAATCCATACCTGTGGTGTTTTCAGACCGAAAATCCATGCGATTGTAGCAGCGGTATCATAAGTCATGATACTGGATTTCAGTTGATTGTTTTTGCGTACCCCTGGTCCTCTCATGATCCATGGAATCTGCATTTCCTCCATCGTTTTACCACCATGTCCTTTTTTGATACCACCATGATCCGCTGTGAGGAGGATGATGGAGTTATCCCACATGCCCGCATCTTTTATGGCTTGCAGGATTTGACCTAGCAATGCATCGTTTTTCTTCACCTGATCGTAATATTCAGGTGTGTTATGACCGATATTGTGTCCTACGCCATCAGGTTGGTCGAAATGGATGAAGAGGAAATCTGGTTTTTTCGCTTTAATATAATCAATCGCTGCTGTGGTTGCAAGGGAATCATTGTCGTGCGTACCAACTTCTTTATTAACGGCAGCTTTAGGGAAAAGATAACCGATACCTGCCCAGCTATAGATGACACCAATTTCCGCATTAGGCTTTTGTTCGCGCAGGATGGTATAGATAGAAGGGAACATGCCGTATTTATCGAGTACGCGGGAAGGTAATTCCGGTTTTTTGCTGTCCCACTCCGTATATCCGTGGAGTTCAGGACCGGCGCCCATTACCATGGATGCCCAGTTTACAGCACTGGAGGAAGGGAGCACACTTCTCGCTTCTAATGTCCAGGAGCCGTCTTGCATCATTTGTTTCATGTTTGGGTTGTCGGCTTTCGGAAAGGAGTAGGCGCCGAAGCCGTCCATACCGATGAGAATAACGTGGCGTACACCTTTGATCTGGGCGCTGGAATAGAGTCCGCCCAACAGCATGGCTGCTGCAAGGATGAGCTTTTTCATGGTTGTTCACTTTTAACTTTAACTGAATACTAGCAATGCCGATAGTTGGCGAATAGCGAAAATACTTTATTAATGTATTTCTGTCAATGCTTTTTCCGCAGTTTCGCGTATTAATTGCACTTCTTTTTCTTGTGTATCAGAGATGCCATATTCAGGTACGCCAGGGATTCCACCCATGCTAACATTAGGGTTGCGATAGACCATTTTGCTATCAGTATAGGCTTTTGCGGAGGTATGGAATTCCAATACGCCCGTTGTTTTAACAAGTTGCGCAATGTTGGTACTACGTACGCCGGAACCGGCCATGATAGCGATTCTATCATTAGCGCGAATAACAAGTTCCTTCAGCAATTCAGTGCCTTCCACCGCAGTATTCCTGCATCCGGAAGTGAGAATACGTTCGCAGCCAGTGGATATGATGTCTTCCAAAGCCTCAAACGGGTTATCGGTCATATCGAAAGCTCTGTGGAAAGTAACGCCCATAGGAGCAGCGAGTTCCACTAATTCTTTGGTTCTTTTCTTATCTACTCTGCCGTCTGGGGTCAGGATACCGATTACGACGCCATTACAACCCAATTGTTTGCACAGGGTGATATCACGTTTCATGGTTTCAAACTCGATATCAGAATAGAGGAAATCTCCGCCACGAGGGCGAATAATGGGATAGATAGGTATTTTGACAGATTCGCGTGCCAGGGCAATAGTGCCATAGCTAGGTGTGGTGCCGCCTTCTAGGAGGTTATCGCAGAGTTCTATTCTGGTAGCGCCACCTTTTTCTGCTGCGATGCAGGAGGTGACGGAGCCGGCGCATATTTCAAGGGTAAGCATAAATATTATTTTTATTTTTTTACTGCTTTATCGCGAAGGTAAACCAGCCGCCAGCGGCTGGTTTACCTGGGGAGAAGCAACTATTTAAAATAAGATTTACCGTTAATCAACACATTGTTCTGTTCCTTATTAAGAACAGCGTAACTGAAGCCTGGTTGCAGGCAATATGCGCCTACTTCGCCTTTTTTATTCAGGGCGAGGAAACCTACTTGAATTTCTTTTGCTTTAGACGGGCTGCGTTTTACGATGCGGTTTACTGCCTCTTTGCAGGCTGCCTCTGGTGGATATCCTTGGCGCATGAGTTCCACAACGAGGTGGCTTCCCACGATTTTAATCACTTCTTCACCAACGCCAGTGCTGGTAGCAGCACCAATTTCGTTATCTACGTATAGACCTGCTCCGATAATAGGGGAGTCGCCCACGCGGCCATGCAATTTGAAAGCCATACCAGAAGTGGTGCAGGCGCCGGAGAGGTTGCCCTCCACATCCATGGCTATCATACCAATTGTATCATGGTTATATACGTTACCAGGTAGCATCAACGGGTTGAAAGCCGTTGCGCCAGCAGGGTTGCCATCGTATGATTTGTTTTCGATATTCATGACAGGCTTGTATTCTGATTTCTTCAGCCATTCTTTCCAGGCTTTTTCAGATTCAGGCGTCAGCAGGTTTTCTTTTTGGAAACCGTTTGCCAGCGCGAATTGCAAAGCGCCATCACCAACGAGCATAACGTGTGGCGTTTTTTCCATCACCAGTCGAGCAACAGAAATAGCATGGGTCACATGTTCCAATGCAGCCACAGATCCGGCGTTGCCGAGTTCGTCCATGATGCAGGCATCCAGGGTAACACGGCCATCTCTGTCTGGGAATCCGGAATAACCAACGGTATGGTTATTGGGGTCTGCTTCAGGAACGCGAACACCGGCTTCCACTGCATCGAGGGCGCGGCCGCCTTTTTTCAGAATGTCCCATGCCGCGGAGTTGGCAGCGCGACCGAAGTCCCACGTGGAAACCACAATAGGCTTACCTTTCACGAGGTTTTTCTTCCCTTGTGCATCTGCTGCAGAAGCGATGCTGTCTAAAGAGAAAACAGCGGCGCCGAGGGCCGCTGTTTTCAGAAAACTTCTTCTATCTTTCATTCATGAATAGTTTTTAATCTTTCATTTCCCAAGCCAGAGCACTGGCGCCCAGAATAGCAGCATCACTTTCCTTCAATTCTGAGAACAGCAATTTAACTTTATTCTGGAATATAGGGAGCACATTATTTTCCATGTGTACGCGCACTGGTTTCATGAGTAGATCGCCGGCTTTCGTCAGGCCTCCGAACAAAATGATAGCTTCAGGGCTAGAGAACATCACAAAGTTGGCCAATGCTTCACCGAGGATTTTTCCGGTGTATTCATAAACCTCTTTTGCCAGCGGATCATTTTTTATCGCAGCCTCATAGATCATTTTGGAAGTGATTTCTTCCAGCGGATACTGGCGCAGCGAGCTTTCTGCATCTGGGCGGGTACTGAGGAATTCTTTTGCCGTATTGCACACACCTGTAGCAGAAGCGTAAGACTCCAAGGAGCCGCGCATGCCGGTTCCTGGATGGAGGCGACCACCAGGTTGTACGATACAGTGACCAAGTTCGCCAGCGAATCCATCATGACCATAGATCAGTTGACCGTTGGCCACGATACCGCTACCAACACCTGTTCCCAGAGTGATCATGATAAAGTCTTTCATTCCTCTGGCAGCGCCATAGGTCATTTCACCTATGGCGGCTGCGTTTGCATCGTTGGTCAGCACTGTGGGCAGGCCGAAGCGCTGTTCCAGCAGGTTAGCCAGTGGTACGATACCGCGCCAGGAAAGGTTTGGCGCATATTCGATATTGCCGGTATAGAAGTTACCGTTAGGCGCACCTACACCGATACCTCTTATATTTTCTGCGCCGCCAGCCTGTTCAATCAGAATGCTCAGGTGGCCGTGAAGTTCCGTTAAGAAATCCTCTACGTTGTCATGGCTTTTGGTTGACATCTTTCCATCACTCAAAATATTTCCTCTTCGATCTACGATGCCGAAAACTGTGTTTGTCCCTCCGATATCAATGCCCACCGCTAGTTGCTGACTCATAATCAATTCCTTGAGATTTTAATATGTTTTTAACTCTGAATGCAAAGAACGCGAGATATGCGAAGCATATGCCCGGGATAATGTAGGAATAATGGATACCGATAGCAGGAATATCTGCCAGACCACCTTGAACAGGAGGAACGAGGGAACCACCGAGGATCATCATGATCAGGAAAGCAGAACCTTGTCCGGTATATTTTCCAAGACCGCCGATAGACAGTGCGAAGATGCTTGGCCACATTACGGAGCAGAACAGACCGCCGCTGAGGAAAGCGAAAGTAGCCAGTGGACCGCTGGTGGTCAGACCGATCACTACCGCGAGGATACCCAGTAAACCGAAGATCATCAGGGTTTTAGCTGGTTTATCCTGACCTGCGAAGAAGCCCAAGATCTGGATAGCGATGCAGATCGCATAAGGATACAGTTCTTTTACTTCGTTGCCTTTGAGGACGTTAGCGCCCAGTACTACACCATAAGCGACGAAAGGAACAACTACGCAAAGTATCTTACGGGTAGTTTTGGAAACATTGAATACGCTGATAGCGCCTGTCCAGCGGCCGATCATCATAGAACCCCAGAACAGGGAAACATAAGGGTCCAGTTGAGATTCCGCGAGGCCTTCCGGCGTGAGGAAACCCGGATGTTTCAGTAATGCGCCGAGATTGGAGGCGATGGTTACTTCCACACCTACATAAATGAAGATAGCCAGCATACCCAGTGTGAGCTGTGGATATTTCATAGCGCCCCAGCCTTCCGCATTTTTCTGGGAAGACAGTTTGGCAACGAACAGAATACCAATGATACCCACGATACCCGTGATAAACAGAGGCAGTTCCATTTTGAGCCAGAGGCCCAGGAGTATAAGGATGAACATCAGTGAGATACCGATGATCGCCTTGGTTGCTTTAGGAGAAGATTCGAAAGCCTCGTTGGCATCTGTATTTTCAGGCATTTTTACAAATGCGAAGATTGCAGCAGCTACTAGGAACAGTATGATCAGCATGATATACAGCGTATTGATTTTGCTGATATCAGTGCTTACCTCGCCACCTTTAGCGCCACCGAAGAGCAGCATACTAACGATGATTGGTCCGATGGTAGTACCGAAAGAGTTGATACCACCTGCGAGATTGAGGCGGTGGGAGCCTTTCGCCGGATCACCGAGGAGGATAGCGAATGGATTGGCCGCTGTTTGTTGCAGAGAGAAGCCCAGTGCCACGATGAACAATGCCATGAGGATCAGGCCAAAGTAACCGAAAGTGGCTGTCTGCTGGAAGTCTGTCTGCAGAACACCTAATACTTTTTCCAGGTTATCTTTTTTAAATGTACCTGCGTATTCTTTGCCATTGGAGGTGAAACCACCGGGAACAGAAGCCAGGAGATTGGCGTTGCTGGTGTATTTCGCGCCATTTTCGTTATTGGCGATCAGCAGAGAATAAGTGTCTTTTTCTTTTTCGCGACGGATTTTTATTGCGCGATCAGAAGTTTGTAATTGTTGTTCTGGTTGGAAACCGCTGATATCCTTTACAGTTTCCGAGATGGGAACGATTCTCTCCTTGTTAATACAAGGGATCATGATAGCAGAGCCGAGTACAGAAATCAATAAACCGTAAATAATACCCTTCTTGTAACCGATCTTATTGAGGATGTCTACCTTTCTTGCCGCGGATGCCAGATAGAGAATCAGGGAACCGATAAAGTAGGCACTATAGAAAGAGAAGTCGATCAGTTGAGATTCAAGCTGGGTCAGGTTAAAGTGAGATTTGCAGAACGGGATAAATATACTATTGGATGCAGCCAAGAAGCCCCAAAAAAAGAACACTAAAATTAGCACAAAGAAAGAAGGGTGCGTACTTTGCGCCCCTTGCCGTGATTGCTGAGACATAAACGTGTTAAGTTACAGTGAATTTTTGCCGGATAAATGTATAAATATTTTTTTATCATTTTCTAAAAAACCGGATAAACGCTTGTGTTTTTTTTCGGAGATAAAACGTTTTAGCTAAGATATTTATGAAATATAGAAACTGTTTCTTATGTTCGCAAATACTTTAAAACAATCTACTCAGCTTATGTCGAACCAAACAGTAACAATGGAAGTACCCGCGAAGAAGGCAGGGTATGGGCAGGCAATGGCTATTATGTCCATGCTGTTCTTCATCTTTGGATTTGTGACCTGGTTAAATGGTACACTGATCCAATTTTTTCAGATTGTTTGTGAGCTTAATGTATCACAGGCGCTGCTGGTAACTTTCGCTTTCTTCCTGGCGTATTTCTTTCTTTCACTCCCTTCATCCTGGATATTGGAAAAGACAGGCTTTAAAAATGGTATGTCATTGGGCCTGGGTATCATAGCTATTGGTTCTCTTGTATTTATACCTGCTGCTAATGCCCGTAGTTATGCGATGTTCCTGACTGGATTATTCATTCAGGGCGGTGGACTGGCATTGTTGCAGACAGCTTCCAATCCTTATGCCAGTATCATTGGGCCAAAGGAGAGTGCTGCAAAAAGAATCAGTATTCTGGGTATCTGTAATAAGACCGCAGGGGCTTTGGCGCCGTTGATCCTGGGTACGATTGTATTGGCGGGAGCGGATGAGCTGAAGGCTAAAATTGCTGCTACCACCGACATTACCGCTAAAAACGCGCTGCTGGATAGTCTGGCTTCCCGTGTAATTGGTCCTTATACTGTAATGGCAGTAGTGTTGGTAATCCTGGCGTTCTTATTGAAACGTTCCGGCTTACCTGAAATTGATACCAATGAAGAAGACGCGGAAACGGCTGCGGGTACTACTGGAAAAACCAATGTGTTCCAGTTCCCTCACCTGTTGCTCGGGGTACTTTGCATCTTCGTTTATGTAGGTGTGGAAGTAATGGCAGGAGACGTAATCGGCACCTATGGCCACTCTATGGGCTTTGGTGTAGATCAGACGCGTTATTTTACCACTTTCACCCTGGTGGCTATGATGGTGGGATATGTAGTTGGCATTATCACTATTCCTAAAGTGATCAGTGGTAAAACAGGGTTACAGATATCTGCTGTATTGGGTATTGTATTTACTGTGTTGGCCTATTTTAAAACAGGCTTTTCTTCCGTGACTTGCATTGCCCTGCTGGGATTGGCGAATGCCTTGATGTGGCCTGCTATCTTCCCAATGGCCATTGATGGTCTGGGTCGTTTTACCAAAACGGGTGCTGCATTACTGGTAATGGGTATCGTAGGTGGAGGTGTACTGCCACAGATTTATAGTGGTATGTTCAACCAGGAAAGTATGTTCAGCTTCCTGTACAGCGCCAATATCGATTTCAGACATGCCTTCCTGTATTGCATGCTGCCATGTTACCTGTACATATTATTTTATGCTGTAATAGGGTATAAGGTGGGTAAAAAATAACCATCCTCACTCCCTGAAATAGATACTTGATAAGGAACAAAGCGATTTGAAGAAATAATTTACTTCAAATTTCTTTGTTCCTTGTTTTTTATTCACTTATTTTAGGCGTAAATTTTACGTTTAATTTACTTGCTGGAATGATACAAAAAACAAAAGAGCAATTCATCGAACTGTTTCAGAAAGAGCCAATAATTGTAGTTTCCCCGGGAAGAATCAATCTGATAGGTGAGCATACAGATTATAACGACGGGTTTGTATTACCCGCAGCCATTGATAAGAAGATTGTTTATGCTGTTGCTCCGAATGGTACCAACCAGTGTAATGTACATGCGGTCTTTACCAAAGAAACGGTTTCTTTCTCCTTAAATGCGGTAGTACCTACGCCAGGATGGATTAATTATATCATGGGAGTGGTCGCTCAGCTCCAGGAAAGGGGGCTGAAAGTAGAAGGCTTTGATTGCGTACTGGCAGGAGATATTCCTGTGGGCGCAGGTCTTTCCTCTTCTGCGGCAGTGGAAGGAGGACTGGTAGCAGCGCTGGATAAATTATTCGGCTATAACCTTTCCCGCATGGACATGGCGTTGATAGGTCAGAAGGCCGAGCATACCTTTCCAGGTGTGAAATGTGGTATCATGGACCAGTTTGCGAACCTACACGGTAAAAAAGATCAGGTAATCAGGCTGGATTGCCGGAGTCTCTCTTACGAATATTTTCCATTCGAATTCCCAGGTTATAAGGTAGTACTGTGTAATTCCATGGTACATCATTCCTTGGCATCTTCTGAATATAATGTACGCCGTCAGCAGTGTGAAACTGGTGTGAAAGCAATTCAGCGCCTGCATCCGGAAGTGAAATCCCTCCGAGATGCCACTATGGCAATGCTGGATGAAGTAAAAGCAGAACTGCCAGGCAAAGTATATGATCGTTGTGTATATGTGATTGATGAGATTCGTCGGGTGCAGGAAGCCACTGGCTTATTGCAGCAAGGAAAGCTGAATGAATTCGGCAAGCTGATGTACGAAACCCACGAAGGACTTTCCAAATTATACGAAGTAAGTTGTCCGGAACTAGATTTCCTGGTATCCCTGGCCAGCGAAAGAGAGGAAGTAGCGGGTGCACGCGTGATGGGTGGCGGATTTGGTGGTTGTACCATCAACCTCGTTGCAGCGGATAAAGTAGAAGAATATACTGCGTTTGTACGTTCCCGTTATTCTTCGAAGTATCACAAAGAACCAGAAATTTATGTTACCACCATTGAAAATGGTGTAACAGTTTTATAGTTTAATTGCAAGCTGACAGGAACCGCCTTTTAAGGCGGTTTTTTTGTTTTCAAGAGGAATATATTTCAATGCTGTTGGATTGATTTATTTATATTTGGCTAGTATTCTGTATTAAAAAATACCTATGAGATTTGTAAATTTATTGTTGTTAATCCTTGTTATAGCAACTGTTTCCGCGAGTGCACAAACCATTCAAAACATTCCTAATCCCATAGATGTAACCAGTAATGGACGGGATTATTATGTGAATAAGCCGATTCCTGGATGGACGCGGGATTCCGAAGGGCCGGATTATATTCTTCTGCATGAAGCATACACGAATGTATTATTGGAAGATCATCATGTAATGGGAAAAATATCAGCTATAAGAGGAAATCCTGGTGCATTTAATAGGAAGGTTACTCTTGAAGTTAATACAGCATCGGCCTACAATGGAAATCAGGGGACAATATTATGTTATAATGAATTTGCTTCACTGGTACTACTGACTCACGCAGGTAAACGATATATAGCAGTTGAACTGGCTAACAGTTCTACCTTATCCGATATTTCTTTTACAGGATATGCCAAAAATGAAACATTGGCGATAGCGTATGGTAATACCGTTTCTGATGTGCAACCGTTTAACAAGACGACGCCTATTTATTTTCCACAATCTGTTTCGATTGGAAAGTATACCGAGTCTCCGGCACCAGCAAGCCTGAGTATTTCAGGCGGCCCTATATGGAGTATGAATTATTGGATGAAAGCAATCAAATTAACTGAAAGCAACGCGATGGAGTTTGCTGGTGAAACTAATTCCTATGGCATAGGTGCCGCTGGCCCTAACTTATACTTCTTTACCACTAATCCACAGGGACAGGGCTATGTAAAATATTACCAAATCGTGAATGGTGAAGGTGAAGTTGGGATGGGAATGGACCCTGTGGCTGGTTACAAGCTCCTGGTAAATGGTACTTTAGGTGCTACCAAGATAAAAGTAAAACAAGGCAACTGGTCTGATTTTGTGTTCCAGGATAATTATCAACTGCCATCCCTGGCAGAGGTGGAAGCATACGTTCGTGAGCACAAGCATCTCCCCAATATTCCAACAGAAAAAGAAGTAGTGGAAAATGGTATTGATGTGGGAGATATGAATAAAAAACTGCTGCAAAAAATTGAGGAAATGACGCTGTATATGATTGAGATGAAGAAAGATAATGAGCAGTTGAAAGCAAGAGTGGAGGTGTTGGAAGGGAAGAAGAAGTAGATTATATGTAAATAGATATAATTATTGAACGAAGTTTAAAATTATATCTATTTGCATATAATTTTAAAAAAGCAGGTTTTAAGTATTTTTACGGAAAACCTGCTTTTTTATGAAATATTTGGCAGAACTAGTAAAACAAAAGCGCAAGGAGACAGGGTTAAATCAGATAGACTTTGCTGATCGTGCTGGGGTAGCACTTACGGTTATACGAAAGATAGAACAGGGAAAAACAGATTTACAATTAGAGAAAGTAATTCAAGTTTTGCGCATGTTTGGATACAAAATGGTCCCTATTCACAGAAGTGAAATTACTAAAATCAAAATAGGAGTGGACTAACGAATAAGTATGCCGGCATCATGTGTACACACCTTCTTCTATCCGGGTGAGTAAAGCATTCACTTTCTTTAAGTCTGTGGACGTATTTATTACATCAATTGGTCGTTTCCCTTCGAGTGCCATATTCGGCTTAGATGCCCAGTGGTTAAATTTTTCTATGGTTTCAAAAACCTGTATGCCATGGTTGAATATAGCAGCAATTTCAATTGTTTGAGAAGACATAGACTCATCTTTCATAACAAACATTTTGGTCGAAATTAACTACATTTTTTGGTCGGAATTGCTATGAGATGCGTGTGGATTTTTAATGTTATTGATAATGAAACGATCATTATTACTTTGATACAAGTATCATCAATATTCGTATAAAACTACAACGGCGAACCACCTGGTTCGCCGTTTTAGCATAGTTTAGTTCGATTATAGATTAATACTGGTCGTCCAGCGCGAAGATAGCTTTCCTGTTCATCCAGCGGCCGCGGGTGAAGTCAGGAATGTATTGTACGCTGCCACCTTCTGCTACAGATTGTTCTGTGAGCGGAGTGATAGCATACCAAGTAGCCATATCATATACGTCGAGTGCGAATGGCGCACCGCGTTTAATACTTTCCACGAAAGAGTTCATTACGAACCAATCCATACCACCGTGGCCAGCGCCAGCAGCGTCGTTTGCGTAACGTTTCCACAGCGGATGGTCGTATTTACCGTAGTAAGACGCGGGATCATCGAATTTACCGGTGCTTTCCCATACGTCGTTCTGCTTACTTACTTTCTCGATATAAATTTGTTTCTGATCATCCATCCACAGACCGTTAGTACCCTGCACACGGAAGTTCAGTGAGTAAGGACGAGGGCTGTTCGTGTCGTGAGACAGCATGATGGTTTCGCCGTTGTTGGTTTTGATTAAGGTAGACACGATGTCGCCGAGTTTGAACTCTACCTTTGCGTTTGGATGACTTTCACTGCTATTGTCTACAATATACTTGTGCAGACCACGAGATTTTGTAGCCACGGAAGTCAAAGACAGCAGGCGATTACCGCGGTTGATATTGATAGCGTTGCAGATAGGACCCAGACCATGTGAAGGATACAGGTCGCCATTGCGGTGTACGGAGTGATTAGTTCTCCATTTAGCTTCGGAGAGGGCGTTGTCGCCGAATTCTACTCCACCGCCATAGTATTGTTTACCGTTGTTGAATTTAACACCACGGAGATCGTGTTGATAGCCGCCTTGCAGGTGTGTCAGCTCACCAAAGAGACCTTGACGAACCATTTGCAGTACTGCCATCACATCGCGGCGGTAACATACGTTTTCCATTCCGAATACTGGAATGCCGGTGTTTTCGCTGGTATTAACCAGTTCCCAGCACTCCTGGATATCAGAAGCACCACATACTTCCACTGCAGGTATTTTACCGGCTTTCATCGCAGCGATTGCCATGATGGAGTGCCATTCCCAAGGAGTAGCAATCACCACCGCGTCAATATCATCGCGTTTTAGCATATTACGAAAATCATCGGGGCCGTTAGTATATTCTGCTACTTTACGTTTTGCGCCGTAGATTTTGGTGATCATATCTCTTGCCTTAGGTACAGTGTAAGCAGTATCCGGGTCAGCAAAAGCAATTACATCTACATCATCTCTGTGGAGGCACAAGCTCAGGTGGCTCAAACCGCGAGCACCAACACCAATTAAACCAATTCTAACTTTGGGTTTCTTTTCATTGGCAAACAGTTTGGCAGATGAACCGAGCATAGACAGGCCTATTCCTGCCGCTGCGGTGTTTTTCAGAAAACTTCTGCGATGCAGTGGTTGTTTCATCATTGTTCAGTTTTAAATAGCGTATAGTAAATACGTTCAGAAGAGGCTAAATTTATAAAATAAGATTTATCAATTGGGAGTCGATCACTACTTTTCTTACATTTTTGTGATAAACGGTGATTTTTCCCATAGCACTAATGGTTTTCAGCAGCGCGGCCTGCTTTTCCTGCTAATATTGGATCAGGAAAAGTGAATTAGAAATCGCTGCTGCTAACATATCTGTTTTATCTTCGCTGGCAACGTAATCAACAGTGCTACATGAAAATAACACCATTACTGGCGGGCCTGCTGGCCTGCAACATGGCCATCGCCCAGGAAATTAAACCTTATGGCGCATTACCTTCCAAAGCACAATTGGAATGGAATGACATGGAGTATTACATGTTCATCCACTTCGGCCCTAATACCTTTACCAATAAGGAATGGGGACATGGTGATGAAGATCCGAAAGTCTTTAACCCTACACATGTAGATGCCCGTCAATGGGCTCGTACTGCGAAACTAGCCGGCATGAAAGGAATTGTACTTACTGCCAAACACCACGACGGTTTCTGCCTCTGGCCTAGTAAATACAGTACTCACACCGTGAGAGAAAGTATGTACAAAGGGGATATTCTTAAAGAACTTTCTGCTGCCTGTAAAGAGTACGGACTGAAATTCGGCGTCTACTTGTCTCCCTGGGATAGAAATCATCCGGATTATGGCACCCCTAAATACAATCAAACTTTTGTAAACACGCTCTCCGAAGTACTCTCCAACTACGGCCCTGTGTTTGAACAATGGTTCGATGGCGCCAATGATGGCACCAAACCGCAGCAATACGACTTCCCACTCTTCAATAATACTGTTCATAAATTACAACCAAACGCTGTTATCTTCAGTGATGTAGGACCTGGCTGTCGTTGGGTAGGTAATGAAAACGGTATCGCTGGTAAAACCAACTGGAGTACCTTGAATATTAAAGGGTATGGTCCTGGTAAAGCTGCGCCTGCACAGAAATCCCTCAATGAAGGTGTAGAAGACGGTGAAGCTTGGGTGCCTGCTGAATGCGACGTAAGTATTCGTCCAGGATGGTTCTACAGTCCGGATACAGACGATAAAGTAAAATCATTACAAGATCTGCTGACGATCTATTATGGATCTGTAGGTCGTAATGGTAACCTGATCCTGAATGTGCCTGTAGATAGAGATGGGGTGATCCATCGCAATGACTCTACTCGCCTGATGGAAATGCGCAGGGTACTGGATGCTACTTTCAAGAATAACCTCGCGAAAACGGCTACCGTAACGGCTTCTAGTACCAGGAGTAATAACGCCGCTGTGAAAGTTAGTCGCCTCAATGATGGTAATAGCAAGACCTACTGGGCCACTCCAGACAACGTTACGAATGCCACTATTACCCTTTCCTTCAAACAGCCTGTTACCTTCAATAGAGTGGTATTACAGGAATATATTGCATTAGGACAGCGTGTGAAAGGCTTTACGGTAGAAGTAATGGAGAATGGTACATTCAAGGAGATCGCAAATGAAAGTACTATCGGACACAAGCGTATCCTTCAATTCCCGAACACTACTACCAAAGCAGTAAGAATTCACATCTTGGATGCTAAGGCTTGTCCGGTTATCAGCGAGATCGGATTATTCAAGGCGCCAGTAGTATTGGCACAGCCGATATTACACCGGAACCGCCTGGGAGAGGTGACCATTGTAAATGCCAGCCCCGATCAGCATATATTGTATACGCTAGACGGTAGTATACCAGATATCAACTCACAGCATTATGTAGCAGGACAGATGATACCCATGCCTAAAGGTGGCGTCATCAATGCGGTCTCTTTAAGTGAAGAGAGCGGAAAGATAATGCGTAGTGCTGTTATAGAGGCTAAATATGATGTAGCTCCGGCTACTTGGGTACCATTGGCTACTGATGGAGCAGAAAGTGCCGCCAAAGCTATTGATGGCAATATCGGTACTGCTTGGGTGTCTACTGGGGCTGCGTATCCTCATGAGTTGGCAGTAGATCTTACAGAGGTGTTATTACTGAAAGGGTTCACTTACACTCCTGTGACAAAAGAGCATGCTGCTGGCGTGATCTACGGGTATGAGTTTTATACTAGTATGGATGGCAAGGAGTGGACAAAGGCTGCAGCAGGCAGTTTCGCCAATATCAAGAATAACCCGGTTCCACAGAATGTGGCCTTTTCCGCCACTATGGCCCGGTATATCAAGCTGGTAGCGGTTACTCCGGCAACGGAAGGTGATCAGAAAGCAAGTATTGCTGAGCTGGGAATCATCACTAAATAGTAAAAATTAATTATATCTATAATGCCCGTGCCGCCCAAGATGTTGGTGGTACGGGCATTTTCTGTTAACGCAATGAAAAAAAATCAATAAGCGGAAAAAAATTTGGACTATTTAAAAATATAATGTTATAACTTTGAGGATAATCTAAACTAAAGACAATATTTATCACAATTTAACGCTGAACTGAAGTTGGAAAAAACCGCAACTCATACCAACATTTCTGCATATCATCCCGCTTTAAATAAAGGGGTATATTCTGTTGGGTTCAATGTCTTTAGATACCTTTCCCGACGACCTAGGATTTGATAGCGCGCTTGACATACAGGGCCGCTGTCGCACCATGATTCCCAATCATAAGGTGTCACTTTTTCCGTAATGGAAGTTTTCAATGTAGTTTATTGATTCACGATTTCAATTTTAAAAGTTGGAAAATCAACATATCATCGTTAGGGTAGCCACTCCTGACGATATTCACTATTCAAAGACCATCACAGATGAGATGGAATCGTCTGCAAAAGCGCGTGGAACCGGAATTGCGAAGCGTTCCCCGGCTTATGTGGAACTGAAGATGCAAGAAGGCAAAGCGGTGATTGCTTTGACGGACAAGGGCGATTGGGTGGGCTTCTGTTATATTGAAGCCTGGGGCCATGATAAATTTGTTGCCAACTCAGGACTTATCGTGAATCCCGCTTTCCGTGGCCATGGAGTAGCAAAGTCTATCAAAAAGAAAATCTTCGAACTTTCCCGCAAGAAATATCCTGATGCAAAGATCTTCGGACTGACAACCGGCTTAGCCGTTATGAAGATCAACTCCGAATTGGGTTATGAGCCTGTTACTTACTCTGAGTTAACAGATGATGAAGAATTCTGGAAAGGCTGTCGTAGTTGCGTAAATTTCGATATTCTTACCTCCAAAAACCGTAAGAACTGTCTTTGTACTGCTATGCTGTACGATCCGACAGAGAAATTGAAAGAGGCAGAGGAAAAAGCGATGGCGGCTAAAGCCGAAGCAGAAGCGGCAGAAGCAGAGATAGAAAAAATGAAGATGTCTGTTGCTGCCAACGGACAGATCCACCATGAAAGACGTCGGCGTCGTTTCAAGGGAAATATCAAATTGTATGAACGCTGGCTGCGATTCAAAAGATTTGTATTGCTGAATAGCAAAAAAGAAGGAGGCGCTGCAGGTTCTAAAAAGAAATTCCTGTTTTTCCTCTGAATGAATGAAAGTAAAATATTGTTATCTGTATAAAACGTTGTTATAATGAAAAAAGTAGTACTGGGATTTAGCGGTGGACTTGATACCTCCTATTGCGTTAAATATCTGACCGAAGAAAAAGGTTATGAAGTGCATTCAGTGATTGTTAACACAGGCGGTTTCTCTGATGAGGAACTGAAAGAAATTGAACAACGTGCGATTAGCCTGGGTGTTAAGAGCCACAAGACTGTAAACGCTATCCGCAGCTACTACGACGGCGTGATCAAATATTTGATCTTCGGTAATGTACTGAAGAATAATACCTACCCACTGAGTGTTTCCGCTGAACGTATGAGTCAAGCACTCGCGATTGCAGAATATGTGAAAGAAGTAGGTGCAGACGCTGTTGCACACGGTTCTACCGGTGCTGGTAATGACCAGGTTCGTTTTGACATGGTATTCCACATTATGATCCCAGGTGTGGAAATCATCACCCCGATCCGTGATATGAAACTGAGTCGTGAAGAAGAAATCACTTACCTGCAATCTAAAGGTGTAGCAGTGAACTTCGAGAAAGCGATGTACTCTATCAATAAAGGTATCTGGGGAACTTCCGTAGGAGGTAAAGAAACGCTGACTTCCAACGGTATGCTGCCAGAAGCTGCATGGCCTACTCAGTTGACCAAAAACGGCGAAGAACAAGTGAAACTGGTTTTCGAAAAAGGAGAACTGGTAGGTATCAACGATAAAAAATTCGCTCATCCTTCTGAAGCAATTCAATATCTCCAAACACTCGCAGGTCCTTATGCTATTGGTCGTGATATCCACGTGGGAGACACTATCATCGGTATTAAAGGTCGCGTAGGATTTGAAGCAGCCGCTCCAATGGTGATCATCAAAGCACACCATGCGCTGGAAAAACATGTACTCACTAAATGGCAGTTGAGCTGGAAAGATCAACTGGCACAATTCTACGGTAACTGGATGCATGAAGGTCAGATCATGGACCCTGTAATGCGCGATATCGAAGCATTCCTCCAGCATACGCAAGAAAATGTAAGCGGCGAAGTATTCGTAACACTGATGCCTTACCGCTTCCAGGTGACTGGTATCCAGAGTCCTTATGACCTGATGAGCAGCAAGTTTGGTAAATATGGTGAAATGAACAGTGGCTGGTCTGGTGATGATGTAAGAGGCTTCAGCAAAATTTTTGGTAACCAGACAATGATCTGGCATCAAGTTAAAAATTCCAATAAATAAGTGATGAGCAACAGCAAAAAAATAAAAGCAGGCATCATTGGTGGCGCAGGATACACTGGTGGAGAAATGATCCGGCTTTTGCTGAATCACCCGGATGTAACCATTGCATTTGTACACAGTCGCAGCAATGCAGGAAATCCCCTCTATGCTGTACATGCTGATCTGCTGGGTGAAACAGAACTTACCTTTACCGGTGAACTGAGCAACGACATCGATGTGATGTTCCTCTGCCTCGGTCATGGTGAATCCAAAAAATTTGTGGAAGCAAATGATATTGCTGACCACATCAAAATAATCGATCTCAGTCAAGATTTTCGTTTAGGCGAAAGCGTTAAGGGCAGAGAATTCGTATATGGCCTCCCTGAAATGAACAGGGAAGCCATCAAAACCGCCAGGAATATTGCGAACCCTGGTTGCTTCGCTACCGCTATTCAGTTAGGACTGCTGCCTTTAGCGAAAGCGGGCCTCCTGAAAGAAGTACATACTACTGGTATCACCGGTTCTACTGGCGCAGGTCAGAGCCTGCAAGCCACTTCGCATTTTACTTGGAGATCAAATAATATCTCCACTTACAAGGTACTCACGCATCAACATCTGAAAGAAATCCGACGAAGCCTGCAACTGTTGCAGCCTGGATATACAGCAGATGTAAACTTTGTACCGGTAAGAGGCGATTTTCCTAGAGGCATCTGGGTGACTTCCTATCAACAGAGTGATCTGTCATTGGAAGCCGCTGTGCAGTTATACCAGGATTTTTATGCTGGTCATCCATTCACGCATGTGAGCACAAAACAGATCGATCTCAAACAGGTGGTAAATACCAATAAAGTGCTGATACAGTTAGAGAAAGTAGGAGAGAAATTGGTGATTCATTCCATCGAGGATAATCTGCTGAAAGGCGCTTCCGGTCAGGCTGTACAGAATATGAACCTGATGTGCGGATTGGATGAAACGGCAGGACTCAAATTGAAGTCCATCGTTTTCTAAACCTTTTTTTCATTGTCAATCTGAATTCACAAATGAAACTTTTCGACGTTTATCCCGTAAACAATATAGTAATCGATAAAGCACTGGGCTCCAATGTCTGGGATGATCAGGGAACTGAATACCTGGACATGTACGGTGGTCACGCAGTAATATCCATCGGGCATACACACCCGCATTACGTAAAGCGCCTGACAGACCAGTTGCATAAAATAGGCTTCTATTCCAATTCCATCAAAATGCCGCTGCAAGAGCAACTCGCAGCATTGTTGGGGAAAATTTCAGGTAAGGAAGATTATCAACTTTTTCTCTGCAACTCAGGCGCAGAGGCCAATGAGAATGCACTTAAGCTGGCGTCTTTCCATAACGGTAAAAAGAAAGTAATCGCTTTCAAGAAATCCTTCCATGGCCGTACATCGCTTGCTGTAGCAGCGACTGACAATCCAAAGATTGTTGCGCCTGTGAATGAAACAGCAAATGTTGTTTTTCTGCCTTGGGAAGACACGGCTGCACTGGAACAAGCATTTAAAGACCATGAAGTATCTTCAGTTATCATTGAAGGTATCCAGGGTGTTGGTGGTATCCGTGTAGCTAGCGAAGCATTCCTGCAAAAGATCCGTTCTCTTTGTGATGCCCATAATGCAGTATTCATCGCGGACTCCGTACAATGTGGATATGGCAGAAGCGGTAAATTCTTTTCACATGACTATGCCGGCGTAAACGCTGATATCTATACCATGGCTAAAGGCATGGGGAACGGTTTCCCGATCGGCGGTATTATCATCTCTCCAAAAATTGCCCCTAGTTACGGTATGCTGGGTACTACTTTCGGTGGTAACCATTTGGCATGTGCCGCAGCACTGGCAGTATTGGAAGTGATCGAATCCGAAAGCCTGTTGCAAAACGCAGCCAGCATTGGAGAATACTTGATCGCGGAACTGAAAAAATTCCAACAAGTACTGGAAGTAAGAGGTCGTGGTCTGATGATTGGTATTGAACTGCCGGAAGAACTGGCGCACGTAAGGAAAAACCTGCTGGGTAATCATAAGATTTTCACCGGTGAGGCCAAACCAAATGTAATTCGCCTGCTGCCTTCTCTGGCACTGACCAAAGCACATGCAGATCAATTTTTAGAAGCATTCAGAAAAGAAGTGAAATAATAATGAAACAGTTTATTTCAACAGCCGATGTTCCCAGTGTCCCGCGTTTGGTGGAGGTTGCACTGGAGTACAAAAAGAATCCCTTCAAGGATAGAGAATTAGGAAAGGATAAAACATTGGGAATGATATTCCTGAACCCTAGCTTGCGTACGCGTCTGAGTACACAGGTAGCCGCGAAGCAGTTGGGAATGGAACCTATCGTTTTCAATATTGATAAAGAAGGGTGGCAGCTCGAAATGAATGACGGCGTTATCATGAACGGGAATACTTCCGAACACGTGAAAGAAGCCGCTGCGGTAATGGGACAATATTTCGATATTCTCGCTATCCGTACTTTCCCTGGATTGAAAAACAAAGAAGAAGACTATACAGAGAAATATATCAATCAGTTCATCAAGTATGCTGGTGTGCCAGTGGTAAGCCTGGAAAGCGCTACCCTGCATCCCCTGCAGAGTCTGACCGATGTGATCACCATTAAGGAAAGATGGCAGGAAACCCGCAAACCGAAAGTGGTAATGACCTGGGCGCCGCATGTAAAAGCACTCCCACAAGCAGTTCCCAACTCATTTGCGCAATGGATCAATGCATGGGGAGAGGCCGACTTCGTTATCACACATCCGGAAGGTTATGAACTGGACGAGAAATTCACCAATGGCGCTCGCATTGAGTACAACCAAGACGAAGCGCTGAAAGATGCTGATTTTGTTTACGTGAAGAACTGGTCTTCCTATAAAGACTACGGAAAAATCACCTGCACAGACAGCAACTGGATGGTTACAAATGAAAAACTCAAACATACCAATAACGCTAAGGTAATGCACTGTCTGCCAGTGAGAAGAAATGTGGTGATTGCAGACGAAGTGCTGGATGGACCGAACTCCATCGTGATTGAAGAAGCAGGCAACCGTGTATGGGCTGCGCAGGCGGTATTGAGTGAAATATTAAAAGGATTATGATCGACCTGTTTATCATTAAAGTAGGCGGAAACGTAATCGATAACCCGGCATTGCTGCAATCTTTCCTCGGAAAGTTTGCAGCAATTTCCGCTAAAAAGATACTCATTCATGGTGGCGGAAAAGTGGCCACCAGAATAGGGGACAAGCTGGGAATTGAATCGAAATATGTAGACGGACGCCGCATCACCGACGCAGATACGATTGACGTAGTTACGATGGTGTACGGTGGTCTCGTTAATAAACAATTAGTAGCGCAACTGCAATCCCGCCATTGTAACGCTATTGGTTTAACAGGGGCCGATGCCAATATTATCCCTGCTACCAAGCGCCCGGTGAAGGAGATCGATTACGGATTTGTAGGTGATATCAACACGGCCGATTTAAATACCGCGCCGTTGATTTCCTTGCTAGAAGGCGGTGTGACACCCGTTTTTGCGCCGTTGACACATGATGGGAAAGGACAGATCCTGAACACCAATGCAGATACCATCGCCTCATCATTGGCTATTGCATTGTCGAAGAAATATAATGTCAGACTGATTTATTGCTTTGAGAAGAAAGGCGTATTGAGTGATCCGAATGATGATAATGCAGTAATCAATCTGATTAACAAAGAAATTTATCAGCAACTGATGGAGCAGAAAGTATTGTCGGACGGCATTTTGCCTAAGCTGGCCAATGCTTTCGGTGCAATAGACAATGGTGTGAAGGAAGTGCTGATTGGCCATGCCGAAGATGTGTTGAGTAATACAACAGATACGGTAGTGGGCACCTTAATTTGCTAACTATGTGGAACGAAAAATTATATGATGTGGCGGTTGCACTGCTGAAGCAGATGATTGCCACACCATCATTGAGCAGAGAGGAAGACGGAACAGCTACGCTGATCAGTGATTTTCTAACTGCCATGGAGATACCGCATGAACGGCATCTAAACAATATCTGGGCATACAATAAACATTTTAACCCGGCGAAACCTAATATCCTGCTGAATTCTCACCATGATACGGTGAAGCCAAATCCGCAGTACACTCGTGATCCATTTAGTCCGGATGTAGTGGATGGTAAATTATTCGGTTTGGGTAGTAATGATGCAGGTGGTTGTTTAGTGAGTCTCATCGCTACTTTCCTACATTTTTATCATCGGGAAGATCTCAAATACAACATCATACTCACTGCCACTGCAGAAGAAGAAATCAGCGGTAGCAATGGTATAGAAAGTATTATCGAGAGACTGCCAGCCATCGAATTTGCTATTGTCGGCGAACCGACGCAAACACAGTTGGCCGTAGCAGAAAAAGGCCTGATGGTATTGGATTGCACCAGTACAGGTAAGGCAGGACATGCTGCGCGTGAGGAAGGAGAGAATGCCTTGTATAAAGCATTGCCAGATCTAATGTGGTTTAAGGATTTTCGTTTCCCTAAGGAATCCGCAACATTGGGGCCAGTGAAGATGAGTGTAACCGTTATCAATACTTCCAATAAAGCACATAACGTAGTACCAGCAGATTGCACCTTTGTAGTGGATGTACGCGCCAATGATCAGTACACCCTGGAAGAGTTGTTGGAGATCATTCAGGCGAATGTGAAATCCGATGTAAAGCCACGCAGTATGCGTATGCGACCATCCTTCATACCAATGGATCATCCGTTTGTACAGGCAGGTATTGCAGTAGGTAAAACCTGTTATGGATCGCCCACCACATCTGACCAGGCGTTAATCCCTGCTACCAGTGTGAAAATGGGACCAGGTGATTCTGCGAGGTCACATACCGCTGATGAGTACATATATCTCTCAGAAATAAAAGACGGGATAGACAGTTATATAAAATTGCTGGAAGCCATTAACTAGAAATATCTGAATTATGAAATTGTGGCAAAAAGATAAGACATCACTGGCAGCAGTAGAGAAATTCACCGTAGGTAAAGACCGCGAGATGGATGCCTTCCTGGCGCCATTTGATGTACTGGGTTCTATGGCCCACATCACCATGCTGGAATCTATCGGTTTGCTGGAAGCAGAAGAACTGACAGTATTGAAAGCAGAACTGCGTAAAATATATCAGGAAATCCAGGAAGGAAACTTTGTACTGGAAGCAGATGTTGAAGATATACACTCTCAAGTAGAACTCTTGCTGACACGTCGTTTGGGCGAAGTGGGCAAGAAGATACATAGTGGTCGTTCCCGCAATGACCAAGTGTTGGTAGACCTGAAACTGTTTCTGCGTCATGAATTGCAACTGATCGTAGAAGAAGTAAAATCACTCTTCGATCTGTTGCAGCAGCAGAGTGAGCAGTATAAAAACCACCTGATACCAGGTTATACGCATTTACAGATAGCCATGCCATCCTCTTTCGGATTATGGTTTGGCGCTTATGCAGAAAGCCTGGTAGATGATCTGACCATGTTGCAGGGAGCATATCGGGTAGTGAATAAGAATCCACTCGGTTCTGCTGCAGGTTATGGATCTTCGTTCCCCCTTGACCGTGAGTTGACCACCGCATTGTTAGGTTTTGATACCCTTAACTACAATGTAGTGTACGCACAGATGGGTCGTGGTAAAACAGAAAAGCTCGTAGCATTCGCCCTGGCAGGTATTGGTGCTACCCTGGCTAAAATGGCCATGGATGCTACTATGTTTATGAACCAGAACTTTGGTTTTATCAGTTTCCCTGATGAACTGACTACAGGTTCTAGTATCATGCCGCATAAAAAAAATCCGGATGTATGGGAACTGATTCGTAGTCATGGTAACAAATTGCAGGCATTGCCGAATGAAATTGCCATGATGATTACTAATCTGCCTTCCGGCTACCATCGCGATTTACAACTGTTGAAAGAAAATCTTTTCCCTGCTTTCCAAGCACTGAAAGATTGTATTCATATGAGTAAACTGATGCTGGAAAACATTCGCATTAAGGAGAATATCCTGGATGATGAGAAATACCAGTATCTGTTTAGCGTAGAAGTGGTGAACAACCTGGTATTACAGGGTATGCCTTTCCGTGAGGCGTATAAGAAAGTAGGAATGGATATTGAGCATGGTACTTTCTCTCCTGAAAAAGAAGTGAAGCATACGCATGCAGGTAGCATTGGCAATCTGTGCACAGCACAGATTGCTGGTCAAATGGAACTGGTGCTGAAAGGATTCCCTTTTGAGAATGTGGATAAAGCTTTGGAGAAATTGCTGAATAGTTAATTACTTTTGCAGCAGATAAAGATCAAATCTTTGTTGACGATAAAGATGAAACCGGGTAAGTTACTTGCCCGGTTTTTTATTTTTGGGTAGGCATTTGTTCTCCTGAACTAGTAATTACGAAAGCACAAAAGGGCTATTAAAGGATATACCAGCCTAGATTATTGAAGGCTAAAATATTCATGGATAAAGGGAATCATATTTACAAGGCAGGAGCTCCTGTACCGTCGACAGTAACTTCTTCGGCAACTCCGTTATTAATCACGCGTACTGCATAACGATCCACTCCATTGACAGGTTTCAGTGCAGTAACATCATACAGTGCAGCGCCATATTTAGTTTCGAATGTACTAAGTACATCGTGAGGAATATAATCTTCCATTACCGGGAGTGCAGGTTGAGGCCATGGAGGCATGGAGTAATTATTTGTGTTTTGAGGCGCAATAGGAGTCATGGAAATATAACGATTATGCTTACGTTCCCTCCTTTCTTCTTTTCTTTCTTCCTTACTCATTTTATGACGATGACTGGCAGATGCTGTTGTTGGTATCATAACGACTGTCATCATACCCATACTAGCTGCTAATAAATATACTATCACCTTTTTCATAGCCTTAATTTTTTTAGATGAATAGAACCTATTTGCACTATAAAGTTCCGACAAAATAGATTAAGAAGTGCATTTGTGGCGAGGTCTGGGCTAAGGCCGATCTCGGCCATAAGAGGGATAAGTAGCTGTTGTAGAAGATTTAGGGAGATATAACAACTTGATCAGTTAGGGAGAATTTTAACATAGTATATATAATGGATTGGGTAGATGTAAGTATCATTCTCCTAATCATACATTGTAGCCGCCATTAGTATATTAGCAAAAACTTCCAGTCGATGTTTATGGGAACGGGTGCATTTAGAGCTTTATCGATACAATGCTTACCAAAATTATAGAGATATTTTAAATGAATGTCATACAATTCATCTCCGTCCCCATTTCATATTTTTATTGTACACTACTGGCCTCAAAGAAGGATCTTGTTCTACATATTCTTTATTAGGCAACACAGATAACGCTTCATCAATCGATACTTGAAATTTTGACGACCAATCAATCCAGAATCCATCTTCCTGATCATTGTCGATCAATTCATCAACAATAAAAACTTTCTTACTAGGTTCCACCAAGATCCATTGGTATGGATCTTTACTTTGGTCATGAATAACAATATCTTGAGATATCTCTTTCGAAAGTGGCAACGCTATGTCAAGAGCATTGTATACTTTTCTATCCAAACAAAAGGATTCTGGACAAATCAAAGTTAATTCCATTATAAATTCGGTAGGAATGCGAATTAAAATATCGTACGAAACTATGGGCTCTAAACTTTCTCCCATTACATTATCAATTTCGGAATCCTTTAAATTCAAAATTTTCTTAATGCCATTAATCACTTTACTTTCAGAAACCCCATCTCTAAAATTCAAAATGAAATGAATCATATCTTAATACTTTTTAATAAAATCTTCAGCAAATTCTCTTTCTGCAGGTGTTACCTTATTACCTTGCAAAGCACGATCTACCGCATGTGCTGGCGTGTTTTTTAATATTTTGATTGCTCTTATCTGGCCTGGGGTTACTTCCATAAAACCATTTCCACTAATCGGATAAAGGGTCTTTCCTTCATTTTTAACTCCATAGACATTTCCATTTATTAGTAGATTTCCTCCTTCTATAACAGCAAACTTTCCACTATTGTAAGATGCCAAGTCCTCACTCAAGGTCTGTGAAGGTGCTAAAGTTGTATTCCCAGTACCAACTTTACCGCTTGTAGCAATTTGATGCGAATTTAATTTATGTCTTGAATTAATTTGTGCTTGTGGGCGGCTTTTGGGGCTTGTATTACCATCATTCTTAGCCTGAGCCTGCGGAATCGAAATTGCCCTGGATAATAAATCATCTGTTATTTTCTTAAGCGCAGCTTGCTTTGCCTGGCCTTGATACATTGCTTTTCTAAGCGCAGCAAAACGAGGATCTAATTTACCAGCTCTGATTTCAGACTCAATCCTTACATCATACTCATCTTTAGCCATTCTTTCCAGAGCTCTAAAAGCCCTCATCATGTAGCCTTTCGGATCCCTGTTAAGCTCCTCGAACGCCCTCGCTTTAGCCTCTCGTTCAAGTTCAGTTTCAGGAACCAAACCACGATGCATTTCTTCTATTTCTGGCTCTCTATATTCTAATGCTTCTCTCTCCTCTTCAGCGGGTGCCTCCTCAGCACCATCCAGATCAATATATTTAATGGGTTTATTACCAGCAAACTGATATGGTGTATAGAAGGCATATTTCTTCGTCAACGGATCCACGCTCAAAAATCGCCCTAATCTCGGATCATAAATCCTCATTCCATAATCCTGCTGATTGCCTTCCCCCTTGACCTCATTATCATTCTCCTTGCCATTAAACCCATACCTATATCCTCCATTCGTCGCGCTGCCACCAGTACCGCTACTTCCACCGCTGCCAGTTTCCGCAGCTACTATCCTTGCGTCAAATTCATCAGATACGCCGGTATCAAACCCATCTTCAAAACTAATCGAATTGCTCACCAGGTATTCCGATGGCTGATTGCCGCTTCGACTATTTACTGTTAAATCTACCGGGATAGCGCCTCCACGTGATACAGTCCAGTTCCCGCTGGTATCGAGACTCCCCCCACGACCAGGCATCAGCATGCCAAACGGATAATAATCATGGGCGCTTAGCCTAAATAATTCAAAGAACTAGTCATTACTAAAAATAGTAATAATTACTAAAAGTTATACAATATGTATGGTGGAAAAATGACTAGGAGAGAGCTTTTATTTCAGGTGTTAATAAAGATTGCACAACTGTTCGGCATGACCGTTGACGAACTAATACACCTGGAAGGTAAAGTGCCCAGCGACGTGAGGGTGGAAGATAAATCTATCGCGGAGAAGCTGCGTCTAATTCAGCAGCTGGAAGATGAAGACAGGCAAGCACTGCACCGGATCATCAATACAATGCTTACCAAGTCTAAGTTTAAAGAGTTCTTTTAGAAAAATATGATAGATAAAATTGCTTTTTCGATCTAATATTGATCTTTTACTATCGATAGAAATTGTATATCCTTTATTTCTATTTTGCTCGTAAAAATTTCAAATAATTATTCATCTTATTCTCTCCTTCTGCCCATTTAATATCAGCTCTTCTGTATTCTAGACACTCTAGGGCCTGAAAGATCCATTTATTCTCCATTGAAATATCTTGATATTCCCTAAGATAGCGAGTGAATAATTCAATGGATTCATCTTTATCTTTCATTACTAGTACAGCCAGGATATAACCTTTTATTTGTTTTCCATCCACTTCCGCAAACAGCATATCTATTATCAAATTCAAAAATTCAACTTTCCTATTAAACACGATACAAAAAGTCGCCAGTAGTTTTTCTCTCCACCCTTCTTTTAAATAGTTAGAAATTTTATTATTCGTCATCATGATGCTGTATATCTCAACATCCCTTCTGAAATCATCAGGATTGAATAGATTAAAATTCGTTAAACATCGCAAAATATCTTGCTCTATTATCAACATACTATGGTATATATAATGGGTTTGGAATAAACTCTCCGAGAGATCCATCTTTGTTATATTTATATGCGCCTTTTATATCTGTATTTTTAATTTGTGTGGGCACTGCTATCTCCTGCTCATACGAATATCCATGAGGACCGAGTTTCGCATTTACGTCAATTCCATTAGGTTGCCATTTAATAACATATAAATAATCTCCATATTCTGCATTAAACCCTTGAATCTTTGTAGTGGAAATAAACCCACTATTCTTTGGATTATATTTTACATGCTGTTCCAGATCATAGTTATCACCTTTTGCCTTAAATCCATTCAAAAATTTGTCCGAAGGAAGACTGCTGCTTTCCCTATATAATTCTATTTCCTCTTTTACTTTAGATTCAATTCTAGCAATGCCTGTCTTTAATCCAATTGAAGACATAACATTAGCATAGAAAATATCATTCTGGGATGCAGTCCCATTCTTTACTCTTTCAAAAATCGCTGCTTTTTCTTCAGCACTCAAATCTTTCGAAGGATCATTCGTTAAATGCTCTTTAGCAATCTCCCTAAGAACCTGCTCCGCAGTTTTAGGCCGTATGGGGACATCTCCAGTGCCTAGTTCCACCGGTTCAAATATCAATTTCAAGAATGTGTAACCTGGATTTCCTCCAGTATACTTACCAATCTTCCCAAGTATCCTAAGCGTTTTCCATCCGGACCCACTTTTGTTTTCCTCTGGCACCATTGTTCTCACTTGGTACCTCCGTATAGTAGGTTCTGCTTTAGTCTTTGTTGGAGGATCAACAGTATTAGATACGGCTGCCGACATCCCTGCAACATCTACAAGGTAAATAGGACTATTTTCAGCGTACAAGAACGGACTAATATCAGCATAACCTGCGGCCAAAGGATCAACAGACAAAAACCGTCCTACTCTTGGATCATATATCCTCGCTCCGAAGTCCAGGCTATTCCCATCCCCCTTCACCTCATTATCATTCTCCTTACCATTAAACCCATACCTGTAGCCTCCCGTCGCCACACATCATAGCTATACCATGCCTGGTATAAAAATTATCATCAAAGAACTGTCGACAAGTTATATTTTTTTCAGATGCAATTTTCAACTGAAACAAAAAATTCTTTTCCATCCGGGGCACTTCGCCAGGTGGGGTTTTTCAGTTAATAGGAGCCGGGGCAGGTTTTGCCCCGGTTCCTATTATTTTAAAACATGTACTGACTACGGTACAGCGTGCGCAGCTGAGGGCTCCCGTAATGCTGACATTCTAACAGCAGCTGCCGCGCCTCATCTATGTAATGACGGAGCTCTATATCTGGTGTCTGGAACAACATGCCAGTAAGTTTATCCAGGGCACACCGATTACAACAGGTATCCAGGCGCGGAGAATAATTAAATTCCGTTCCGCATACCTCACATTCAAAAGTTCCGTAATCCGCATCCAGTGAAGGATTGATAAAACGTAATAATTCCATATGATCTATTTTACAGGTTAAAAAAACGCCGGCCGGCCGGCAGCTTTTAAAAGAAAAAAGAGAAAAAAAGAAAGCCATCTCCTCAGCCGCCGCCGTTCCACACGCCAAAAGGAAACGGAATAAATGTGTGGATTACCGATGCCGATTGGCTTGATGTCGCTGGTGCAGGATAAAATGTTGATGCTATATTCTGTCGCTTTATGCCGTAGTCTTTTGGCTGCTGGGTTTTATTATCCGCTGATAGATAGGTAACGCTGGGGCGGCGGCTATCTTTGCTTTCTATTGTCGCAAAAACACAATCTCGGCAATCGTATACTGGAACTCCGTAAATCTAAAGGATGGTCACAAACTGAACTCGCTGATAAAGTGGGGATTTCATACGCCCAGATCGGACGCTATGAGACTAAAGGTGCACAACCACCCGCGGAGGTAATTAAAAAAATCGCAGAGGCATTAGATACTTCTGTGGATTATCTCATCTTCGGCAGTTCCGCTGATAAAGCCAGTGAAGCAATGCATGATGCAGAGATCATCAGGTATTTTAAAGAGATTGAAGCACTGCCGCATGAGGATAAAGATGCACTGTTGAGAGTGATCGCGGCCTTTATTAGAGATGTGAAAACTAGACAAACATATACACACTAGATTTCCCAACCTATAAGCATTAAAAAGAATAGCCGACATGTTTGCATGCCGGCTATTCTTTTTAGTCCATGGATATACTACTATACAAACTTAAAACATTCAATTTGCTCAAATTCTAATCCTGAAAAACCTAGATTCTTATACACTTGCAAGAAATTTTCTGTAGCATATAATGCTGTACCCAATTTAGGAAAGGAAAATAAATCATAATTATTGATTAATTCTTCTTTCAAATAAACAAGTTGGGGAAGTATTTCGAAACGACGTTTTTTCACCGCATCGTTCATTTTTTCCTCAAAATCTATTTTATCTTCAGAAACAAATTCTATATCATCTGCTAATATCCCACGTGCTATGAACTTTGATCCTTTATAATTGATATAGTCATAAAATTGGTAATCAAATAGGTTTACCCAATACTCCCCTTGATATCTCATATTCCGAGCTGATGTAGTTAAAGTTTGAACAGGTGGTAACTTTAGTTCTTTGATGGCAAATTGTGCCTTATCACTGAACACCATTCCACGCGGCATCATACAATCAACAATATTTAAAAAGTCAGTTAATTGCGCTTGTGCGGTTAATTCAATACCAGCAATAACTTTAGATAAATCCAAACTAAAATCAATAGACTCATAATCAGTTCCCGGATAGTATTTAAACTGCCCTTGTGGGACACTCCCAATATCTTTTAAATTGGTAGAATATTTTAAATAATAAATTGAAGTATGGCTCATAATTGTTTCCCTGAACTATTTAGTTCTCTAAAGTACTCATTTATTCGTTTGTCCACTTTTTTAGTATCTTTTAATAATTCTTCAAAGACATTATTAATCTTTTGATTCATTTTTCTTATTTCTACTTCCGCTTCAGGTAATGAAAGCTTGGAGTTTCTCACTGCCTCATCTATTCTATCTAATACCTTCTGAACATAAGTATTGTACTCAGGATGCTTGGAATGCATACCATCTGCAAGTCCTCTGGTTGTACTATATTTCGGTAATATTGTACCGTTCTCAAGCCCTTCAATATCAAATAACTTAGCCTTTGTCAATTTTTTTATTAATGGATGCTCAGCCAAGCCTCTAGGTACTATATGGTGAATCTCCCAGCTAGATGCAAAATCAACCCACTTTGTTCCAAATCGTTTCGCAGACCTATTAAAGTTTTGAATGAACTTTTCCTGGAGGGAACCACCAACTTTGCCAGCTACAAAAATGAAAGTGGCTTCTGTTAGTCCAGCCTCCAATACTTCTTTTCTTGATGTACGACGAGGATCTAACAGAGTAAATAACGTATTCCCCCCAGGTAGCCATGAATAAATTCCTTTTTGAAAGTCTAGCACTTTTTCTGACTTCTCACTCATAGAAGAAAATGCATCCTTTCCGCTAGCTGCAGAAGCTTGCCTTTCAGACTCAACCTCTACGTCATTGGAATGCCTGCTTCCAATTTGCACAAACATCTGAACAAATTGCTTAAATAAGGATGGCTCTTCTCCAGCTCCATTGGCATCAATAAAGGCAATCGGCTTATTTCCAGCAAAAGAGTACGGAGTATAATGTGGGTACTGTCTTGTTAATGGATCCACACTCAAAAACTTCCCAATCCTCGGATCATAAATCCTCATTCCATAATCCTGCTGATCTCCTTCCCCCTTTACCTCATTATCATTCTCCTTACCATTAAACCCATACCTGTAGCCTCCCGTCGTCGCGCTGCCGCCACTGCCGTTACTTCCACCGCTTCCAGTATCCACAGCTACAATCCTCGCTTCAAGTTCATCAGATACACCCGTTTCAAACCCATCTTCGAAAATAATGGAATTACTTGCCAGATACTCAGATGGCTGATTACCACTTCGACTATTTACTGTTAAATCCACCGGGATAGTACCTCCACGAGAAATAGTCCAGTTCCCACTGGTATCGAGACTCCCCCCACGACCAGGCATTAGCATGCCAAACGGATAATAATCATGGGCGCTTAGCAACACAGGCTCATAATGATCTATCGTAGTGCCATCAGTAGAAATAGCACGCTTACGGTCAGATACAGTTTCAAGAACGTTGCCTAGGTGATTGGTTAATTCAAAGACCTTATTACCTCTGGTAAAGATATTATTTATTCCATTACCTGCGCCTTCTATATAGGTAGTATCCGGATAAGTACGGTTTTCTACATTAATAGCCTGATTAATAACACCTAATCTACTACTACCATAAATATCTGTTTCGATCAGACTCAATTGACCACCATTAATACCAGCATTCCCATTACTGTAGATTGACATCACATTACCTGACGCGTCCCGCACATAATAGGTACCAATACCGTTCACCTGCTTACTGATCCTGTTACCCGCAGCGTCATAACTATAACTTATAACTGTATTGTCAAACTTCTTAATGCGGCTGATTTTACCATATACCGTCCAGTAGATGGAATCTATTCCTCCTCCAGCATCTCTTACCAGATTTCCGATCTTATCGTACTTATAATTGCCTGGTAGCTGTTTGTCTATATCATTGGTATAGTTGGCAGAATCTACAGTGTCGTCAACATAATTCAGTTGATTATTATTAGGGTTATAGAAATAGGTGAGTCGATCCATTGCCAACTGATTACCTGGAACCATCGTATTACCATTACGGTTATAAGTCTGGATATTACCATTGGCATCATAAGTCACCTCCTCTTTGAAATCAGGTATAGCAGCAGGCAGCCAGATATTGTTACTGGTATTCAATCCTTTGGCGGCCGTCATACTGCTTATACGGTTCAATACATCATATTTATAGGTATATAACAACGGATCTCCCAATGATGGGATGTTTACACCCATTGCGGCGATATTACCATTGTACAATGGCCTGAATAGTGCAGTATTACTACCGGCTCCCTTTGCAATTTTATCAGACAGGCCGATTGCCTTATAATCATTGTCTCCATAATAATTCAAGGAGAAGGAAAAGGCATCTTTAGGAATAATAGTATTAGTACCACCATCTCCACCCATATCGCCATTAGCTCCAATAACACCGCCATTCACGCCTTTCAGCCAGCCTTGTAAGGTATAGGCATAATCAATACCTTGTACCTGCTGCTGACCGATTACGGCTCTTGCTAGCGGACCATGTTTGTAGTAGCTGTAGTACGCATCCTTTTCCCAATGGAAATCATCTGTACTAGTTTCTACATCTGTAATACGATTCTCTGCATCATAGGAATACCTATGGTAGAAACCATCTATTTTCCCCGGTTGATAAGACACCTTGTTTACCTTACCAGATACAAGATCATAGTCATAGGCAATAGCCTTAAACCTGTTCATCTTATTATCCATCACCGAACCTCTGAAGTCTTGCAATAGCGTATCTACATTCCCATGGATATCATAACTATAGAATGTACCATGGTTGAAGACAGACATATCTGCCACATTATTCAGATAAGCGACCCAGGACACCCTGTTTCTGAGATTTTTTTGTGTGATCAATTCCGTAGATCCAACAAGCTGGTTATATGGTAAATCATAGGTCGTTTGAACAATCTGTGTGCGGGTGCCTCCCGCATTATTGATCCAGCTTGCTAGGCTGTTCTGATTCTTGCTGATGGCATCTGTCATAGCCAATGCAGATGTAATCTCTCCCACTTCAGTGATACGACCTAAATAGTCATATAGCGTATAACTGTAAGCGTTATTATCAAGCTGACGACTGTTTTGTGAAACCGCCAATCGGCCCAAACGATCATACCAGAAATGGCTTTGCCCTCCATCGGGGGATAGTTGATCAGTTACCTGATTCAAGGAATTATACCTGTAACGGGTGGTCAGTTGATGGTTTGGCACCAGGCTCATTCCGGCTTTACGGGCAAGGCTTACCCTGTTTAACCAAGAAGTTGTAGTATCCAGACTTACGCCGGCCGGAGGTACCGTCATGGTCAGGTTGCCCGCTTGATCGTAATAATAAAGGGTATAATGATATTCGCTCTGTGAATGAGATACTGTAAACTGTTCGTTTTCTGATGCTTTCAGACAATTGCTGAGATATCTGGCTGCAAAGTCGGTCTTCACAGAATCAATTTTCGCATTATATATCTCTGTAACGGTATTGTTAATAAAGAAAGTACTATCAGAACAACTATTGATGGTATCCATTGCCGGTAATTCAAAAGTTGCCCTGGATTGTCCGCATAAAGTAGGTCCGTAATAAACATGATAATCCTCACTAGTGCCACCTGTACCACAAGGCAATATACTTGCTGTAGCAGTAAGGGGGGCTTCCTGCTGTGAAATCGTTCCGAATACAGTATTAGGCAGTGTGCTTTCTGTGGTCGAATACTGTGAAATAGTATAAGAATTAGCTAATGTATCAGCAACAGCGGCAACAGCAGATTCACAGTCTGATGCTGCTGATGGCTTAAAATTATAGATGGTGGGTTTACCACTGTTATTACCTAATGAGATTACTCTATTTCCCACCATACCTGTCCACTTCATATTCCCATTTGCGTATGTCAGCTTTTTGGCCCAGTTGACTGTTCCCGCACTACTGATACTGAGCAAATATGCCGGATAACCTGAATTGTTGATATCCGGCGCCCAAAGCATAGAACCATCTGGCTGAAGGCTCGTCATCAGCCAGGAAAAAGTACCACCTTCCACAGTGGCTACCTGCCGCTGCCGTGTAATTACCCCCGCAGGTGTAACATCTACAAAAACTCCCGGACCATTTGTTGCTGCATTACTTCCAGATTGCACCATGCCCAATCGGTAAGCCCCGTTTGGCATCAGTGTGAAACTGCTGATGTCGGATTTTTTCGCACTTTCTAATGAATAACTTTTTATAAAAACACCTGTATTTTTATTCCAGCGGAGAATATATGGTTGAAACAAAGCGTTGCTTACGGTACTTAACCCTGCCACTACCAGGGTGTCATTATCTTCAATAATTCTTTGAGCAAGAGAATTCGTCCTAACAGCCAATTGCTTACGCCATAATAAATTACCTGAACTGCTTATAACACCAGCCATCCATTGCTGTACTCCTCTGTAATTATAATCACCGGTAAATGCATAGTCGCCATTTTTCAATTCTATCATCTCACGAACCATTTCCGGCTGGCCTCCATTAATGCCCTTATTCCACAAAATCGTTCCAGCAGAATTGAACTTGACAATAATACCAGCGCCATTTACTGTAGTCGGAGCACTTCTGGTTAATATATCATCCGTGTTAATAGTTACCGAACCATCCGCCGCGCCACAAGCCAAAATACTCCCATCTTTTGTAACCATCACGCGATAGAAGAAACTATTAGAAGTACTTATCGAATTGATATATTTCTGCCATAAAGGGTTTCCTTTACTATCCACCTTAAGAATAAATGGCATATCTGAAGCGATAGGGATACTTCCGACAAATACAAACCCACCGTCTGGAGTGGGACGACCATCCCTGAGCGTTACATTCCTTGGAAGAGTAATCGCGGAGGTAACAAAATTCGGTGTGGAGATGATTGAGTCTACATAATAGGAGTGTTTGCAACTGTCAATAAATGCCAGATATTCTCCGGCTTGGTAATTAAATCCAAGCCTGCTGTTCATATAGTTGGCAAATACCTGATTATACATTTGATGAAGTGAATCAATGCCAGTGCTATCTGGTTTAATGCCAGGATATGTTTGCAGGAAACTATTATAATAATTATTAACAACAATGCAGTTAGTACATGGCGGCGGATTATAACACTGAAACGCTGCCGGAATTACCAGTGGCCTGTCGTTATAAACACAGCTACCCATTCCAATACAGGCATTCAGCAGATCATCCAACTGTGTTTGTGTTAATTGTATTTTTTGTGTTCTTAAGAGATATTGAGCAAATGATTCTCCGGAAATATGGGCCACATTATATTCATTTTTTGCGGCAGTTATTTTAGTACACTCGCAATCAGCCGGTCTAGAATAGGTGGTTTTGGTGATGGCAATATTCTGCGCATAATACGGCGCAGGCATAGTAATCATTGACGGACAGCCCTGTGGTCGTTGTGGGTTTGGATGATTGCTATTAAAATCAGTTAATACGAATTCAAATGAGGTATCTCTCATTCCATTTCCACGAGGAACTGAGCTAGCGCCATAAGGATGATCGACGTCTATGCTAGCTTTACAAACCGCCAACAACCGACTTTTGATTTCAATCAGGTCATTTTCTGTATACTTACATGGTTGCAATTGTTTCATCCATGTAGCTATATACATATTACATATTGAATCTTTGGAGGCAGCATTCGCTGAATCAGAGAAATGCTGTACCGTTGCTTGGGAAACTCCAGGAAGCAAAGCACCATATCCGTTCTTTTTAAGCTGATCTGCCGCATTTCCAAAATGCGTTACTTTGCCGGCTTGTGTCAGCTCATTGGCAGTGATACTACCATTAAGATTGTCAATCGCCTTGGAAATCAGCTCATCTCTCCGCGCTATATACATTTCACGAAACGATCGCCAGATCATATTCTGATCACCAACACAGGTATTTTTAGCACTGAATACATCGCTGTATCCCTGATAAGTATCTATACAAGAACCATCCTGGCAGGCAATCGCTGCCGCAGACACACTATAAATATTATATTTCTTACTGTCGCCAGCATAGTTATAGGCCGTCATGAAGGCTTCCACATCAGAAAGGTTTTTGTTACTCATCGTAACAAAAGGGTCCATGTTTGTGGGAGTTGGTGATCCATAGGCGAGGCGGCTTGAATTATTTGTTGGATTAAGATATCCTTTAGCTAATGCTTCCTGATAAGTATCTACCTTCCTTACCTGATCGGACCATTGTTTACTTGGATCATAGCTGCTGTATTCCTTGTACTTGCTGTATTCAGGATGGTAAGGCAAAAGCTGTTCTGCCCAGGATGCTTTAAACTTCGCGGTAAATTGTTCCGGCGACAGCAACTGAGGTATCACATCTTTCTGTGTCATCTCATCAAATACAACAGCGCATTTTCCATCTGCATCCAAATAAACGATTGACGGATTTTTGTATGGAGGTATACGCTTATCATCTGAGCTGAAAAAAATAGAGTACTTATCTGTTACATCACCAGGATTTGCATATTGTCCGCCGGGAGGGATAAGATCCTGCAGCATAGCGGTCTTAATCCTGTCAGTTTCGTTGGCGGTGTTACATAATATTTTGCAATAATCCTGCTGTTGAGCATAGGCTGCTGCAATCTCAGCCCGGTAAGAGGCTGAATCAGCAACATTCAGACCAGCTCTTTGCATATATACGGTAGAGAAAGTAGCAAGTGGTCCCAACTCAGCAAGACAAGAAATACAGGTAGGTGCACACCCTTTATTATTTAACAGTGTACGTTGCTCCTGGGTAATCACCTCCTTACTAATACAAACGCTCCCAGGCAGAAATACTTCATCACGATACCGGTTCATCTCCGCTTCATTGATCGTCAGTGATTTTGTTATTTCATAATTACCTTTTCGTAAGAAAATCGTGAATGTATCAGAATAAGGTCCTGAAATAGTTTTGGTTTTAATAAAAGGACGTTCGTTCTCCAGCAGCAAGTTCTGAACATCATCTGTAATTTTTATTTCCAGGTCATACTTACCGGTATAACTGACGTCATTTTTATTACAGTCTTGTAGCTTTAAAACAGGCGGTACCAGGTCATATTTGAAGAAGTAAACGCCGTCAGATTCTACCAATAATGATTTCCTGGTGGTCAGCATAAAGTCCTTTACCTGCGTATTGGAAGGGCCACTCAACGTATCAATAAGTTGTTTCGGTATATTGGTCGGTAAACCATTCAACTGTTTACCCTCATCTGTACCGGCCAGCGCAGTAGCTACGGTGCGTCCGTGCATATCTGTATAGGTTACGGACATTTGTCCATTTGCATCTTGCACCATATTTTTAAAATAGTGTGATGCATCCCCAGCTTCTGTACCAAACAAACGATCCAGTTCCTGCTGGCTTGGGCTACCATAATAATACCTGGTGGCATGACCACCATTGATCCTGAATGTTGGCCCAACACCACCCTGCTTGCTGATCCTTCCTGTATTGTCGGGTGTATACATTATTTCAGTAAATGGATAGCCTTCGGCATCAGGAATAAAGGCATTAGCGCCTTCATTAGCTTTAGGGTTCTGCGGAGAATAATATTGAGAAGCGCCTCCATTACGTCCCATCTCCGGAGCTGCTCCTGAGATAATATCTCTAGGAGAAAGGATCGTATCATACTGCCCCTTATCATATTCCTGCCCATTAATACCCGTATTAAACCTGGCAGTATATTGAATAATATTACTCAGGGTAGGAGCAGGAAGTACCTGAATGGCAGGGCGTCCCTGCTTATCATACAGGGTTTCTGCCACGACAGTTGTATTGGTGGTATTATCTTTTGTAACGGTTTGCCGGTTCATGAAATTACCATCGAAATAATTCACTACCGCCTTTCGCTTTCCTCCCTCGGCATAAGAGACCGAAGCCTGCCAGTTGAGATTATGCTGGTGCCCCGGATAACTAATGGAAGCCACACCTCCGTTGGCAACATTACTCCATAATGTTTCCAACCTGCCATTATTAGGCTTTACAGCAACTGCACGTACGCGTACATACAGAAAGCCGCCATTATCGTATAACAATGGAATATTATACTTATTACTCTCAACCGTTACTCTTGTTGTATTATTTCTGAATAAGGTTTCATAATTGATAGGACTACCATATCTGCCACTGGCTATAACACTTGAATCAATATACGCCCACTCCACGTCATACACATCTGCCCCCAACACATAATTCCAGCTTACAACCGCTTCATCCTTATCTGCACTAACCGGGTCAATCTTTATATTTTTTACGGCATCAGTTGTTCTATCCAGCTTGAAAGATGGCTTAACCATCATTTCATTTTCTAACATTACAGTTGCTAAGGCTGTATTATTAGTAGAAGTGATACCCAGGAGTTTTACTGTTACCTGGTGCGCATTACTGAAAAGAAAACTAGACCTGTTCGTATATGCCTTACCGGTATCATATCTCAATTCCAATTGTTTTTGCATCGACCGCTGGACTTTATCATTACCTATATAGGTGATCTGCAGATTAGCGGTTACGGTAAATGAACTATTGATATAGACAGAACTATATTCATTTAGCTTTAAGGTAATGGCATTTTTCAGCGGATATTGACTCTCCAGTTTATTCGTCAGTGTAGCATTGAAAAACACACTGTCCTGAACAGAAATTTCCGCATTGGGAACAAGTTCTGCCGAACCGTTCAATACCTTTTTGATCGAGGTATAGGATTGGGACTTAGCCACTACAACAATTAACAACTGTAGTAGCAAAGCGCCAAAGATGGCTAATAATCTATATTTGGGACGCATCAAAATAACTTTTAAAAATTAGGGCTTGCAAGGAATACCTGATAGTCGGCATACTTCGGAGATGGTTTAAACACATTCCCCGTCCTTGTAAAAAACATATGCTCATCAAATGTGGAAGGGTCAACCTTTTCAGACTTGAATCCAGAAAATACACTACTGATAATAACATAGGTATCAGATGCTGCCTGAGCATCCGCATCTCCCGGCTTCTTAACCTGCGCCTTCATAGACATAATCCTGAGCGCAGTTTCATCTATCATGACTTCTAGTGTTTTACAGGATGCATTCTCATCATATTTGAAAATAATGGAAGTCATCTGCTTGACTTTCTTCATGCTGCAACTGACAACGCCGGTTTTCTTCAAGGCTGCAGTAATCGCTGTTGTTGGCAATTGGACACTTTCCGTCAATTCTGAAGGCCTGGAGAGCATCATTAATTTATCCTCCTTGAATATGGATATACTATAGGATTTATTTTTTAGTAAGACGACATTCCCTATGCTTGTCAGACAGTCTTTACCGCTCATTTTTATTTCACCAGTCAATGAATCCGTAATTATATTCGGCTTATCGGCGGCAGCATAGGTATACTTCATCTGAAAAGACATATTGGCGGAATCATAGGCGTTTTTCACGCGCATCATTAGGGCAGTAGCTTTTTCAAGATCATCCTGTGCCATCAGGCTGCTGCTAAAACTGATACACAACAGTAAGAATAGGTATTTAGGGATAAATAGCTTCATAGTATCAGAGTTTATCTTATTTAATCAATGCGCTTCTGGTTTCTTTGATTGTCATAATACCCCTTTCTGTTTCTTTCTTTACCCTTACCAATGTGCCATCATCGTCATATTCATAGAAAGTAGCATAGTTATTTTCATCCAGTTGCGCCATCAGACGTAAGGTGATGGGGTCATACGCATAAGATTGCATATTGGCGTTATAAGGATGAATACGGAGGTCATCGAAATATACATCGGCCGATGCGGTTAAATCCACTGTCATATAGGTAGCATCAGCCGGGATATCCAATACCTCTTCAATACGTTGCCATCCATCAATGATATTGCCCGATGGTTTACAGGTAATGGTGGCACCACCAGCTCTTACGGTCACTGTTCCTTTCGTATAGGTGCTGCAGTTACAGTCATTCTTTTCTTTTATCCATACACTCAGCAACATTTTCTTTCCAGGGTAGGGGGCAAATGAAGGAATGATCACTTTCGTATTGGCTCTTATTCCTTGCAATCCAACGCCTGGTGTACATGCCATATTTCTCTTATTAATGGCAAAGTCAAAGTCAGTTACATCAGTAGTCGTCAAATAGACGCCTATGGAGTCTTTATGTCCGCCAGGAATAAGCAATGAATATATACCTGTATGCGCTACCGTACTATCAATCCATTGTTTATATGGCAGAAAATCAAAGCCCTTACTTACCGGACAAGCAGTGTCATAGGCTGACATACCATAACCATAGTCTTCAAATCCATCATAGGCCACCTCCTGATATCGTGCATTTTGAATAACGGCAACGGGTAATTCATTATCGTAGCCGTACATCCCAGCGTTATATCTTCCCAGCGGATCTTTATTCTCCAGCTCAAATCCTTTTACATTATAAATCGTCGATTGCTGATTCCATACCCAGGGAGTATCTGTATTTGCTTTCCAGGCATTATTATCGCGCTTCCAGAAAGGAACATACGCCGCCAGTGTTCCGGCCTGGCGTATGTTAATATCCTGTGCGGCATTCGTTTCGGTCCTGTTGCCATAAAAAACATAGGTCGCCTGCGGACGCCAGTTCCCTGCAATTCCCAGGGTATAGGGGTTCACCGCAGTATCAAGAATGGCACTGTAACAGGTGCCACTGGTATCGACCTTAAAAGATCGGATACCAGTAGCGGATGATGGATTCATCTTGAACAGAGAAACCAGTAATATTATTGTTAATATCTTTTTCATGTAAATCATGTATTTACTTGATGACATATTCAACACTAGGGACTAAAGTATAGGTGGTATTAGTAGTGTAACCATCCGTTGGCACTACCTCAACAGGAGGTTGCCCTTCCCATTTTCGATACTTTACATCATCCATCAATAGTTGATTTGTAAGTAATACAGCACCGCTTTGATTACTGATGGTGAATGTGTATGGGTCTTCATATGTGTCTGTTGGCAATGGTTGATCATCCTGCCAAGCACTTCGAACACTGGTCGCCTTCAGCAGAATGGTAGCTTGTGGCACAACATAAAGCATTGTGCAGGTGGCGTCTTTATAAAAATCAACACGAATATCACCAGAGTCCCTGGTATAGCTTTCTGTCGAGTTTTGGCCACTTCTATGTCTGAAATTGACAATGCTCAATTTTGCATAGAACTGGCATTTACCATACATTCTGGCATATTCCTTCCCTTTATCTTGCAAATGAATCTTCGCTTTCTGATTGGCATCCGCCAGACTATATTCAGATGAATCGTATCTGGCAGGGAGGGTATAATCTATTGCTAACGGAGTTAAGCCATCAGGGCAATCATCTTTATAGAAAGTCCCCGGTTGCGGATCACTGTAGAATATGCATTTTCCATTGGCGTTGGCATAACTGTGGCCTATCCTTGCTACTTCAGCTCTTGCCATATTGTTGGCATCTTCTACACTTATGGTGGAACTGAATGTATTAGCCGGTACAACAACCTCTACGAGGCTGCCTTCGCCATTGGTACCACAATCAAGTTTACGATACCAGTCTGATTGTTTTTCATTATAGTATGCAGGACAAGGTGTCTGTTGCTGGGCTAGATACATACCATTGTACCGCAAGTAAACCTGTGCCAAGTCATCAGCAACTTCTTGGCTTACAACAGACCAGAACTTTTTGGCTTCCACTTTTATATTAACAGTAGTAGACGTATTGCCGCAGACAACAGTAAAATCTTGGCTAATAGCCGAGTTATAGAAAGTATCAATGATAACAGCAGGTACCTTGTGGTCAGGAACTTTCCAGAACTGGTTATAGGTTACCATAGATGCATTCAATACCTGTTTAGACTGATCAATTACCAAGTGGTCTCCCATCATTGGGTTCCCTTTCATGATTACCTGTCCGCCGGATGCAGCAATGTTTCTACGGCCGGAGCGTATAATCTTTATCGTCATCTCATGGCCTGTTAAAGGGGAGCCATCCTGGTTGATAAAATAAATATCAGGAGTACCCTTAGTCAGCATATTGGCATCAATAGCCCATGCCTTGTAAGCGCCAGGCCAACGGGCGAGTTTATAATCACATTCGGTTCCAAATACTTTCTTTTTGGAATACACCAGTATCTCATCTCCACTGAAGAAATAATCAGCAAGACTACCAGTTAAACCACCTGTAATTTTACCATTGGTAATATCAATACCTTCCAGCACGGTTCCTATATTCTTATAGGCGCCGGCCATTCCTTCATAGATCCATGCGGCTGGATAACTGAAATGATACACCCTGTCATTATATTCGTTTTGTACACTGGTCAAGGCCACATCGCCGGTTTCCTCATCGTATAACAGGTTATGCGTTACTACTTTGCTACCTTTATCAATAGCTACCACACTGTCCAGTATGCCATGACGATTAATCACCTTGGTAATACCCACGGAACGGAACCGGTTCTCCTCACGTTGAGGTAGTGGAATCAGGGACGGTATTGTCGCAGGGAAAATACCAATAGTAAATATGTCAGAATTAATACCATATGAGCCGCTATTGGTGAGCGTTCTCTGTTCACGCAAGTCTACCATCAACTCCACATCTTTACCGATAACACTAGTATTGATAGTGCCATCAGCAGATATGGTAGATACCTCATTATTAAGATGTTTCTCTGGCAACTGCTGATTGTCTACTCTATAGAAATTCTCTGTATATGTGATATAATTATTTGGATCAGACTCTGAGTAAACAGCATGAGATTTTACCTGACCATGCATATCATTCAATTCTACCTTGAACCCTTGAGAAATGGTGAGATAATGAAGGGTATTGACCTTCAGGAAATCTGCAAGGTCATTTTTGAAACGTTTTTTGGTAGCATCATTAATAGTGGTCCGCTCCGTTATGACAGGAAATTCCTTGGCTGTATAAAAACAGGTCTCTTCAAATCCGTTAGCAGACTTTGTTTTATCTCTATTAATGGTTCTTACACGAACCTTTGAATATCCAACACTTGCTGCAGGGAAGAAAGTTTCACCTAAAGGTTCTTCGGTATATCCCATCACCACAGGAGATAATGGTGTTACTTCTTCCATATATTCAATGGGTAATCTGAAAGGATTCTCTTCTCCGCCGGCCATTGGCTCATATGCTGCCACACCACTACTGATTACCAGCGTATCTTTATCAACAACTTTAGTGGTCGTATACTGATATTCTTTTCCATAGGTGGATTCCCGTTGCCCCGTCATTTTGTTCCAATGGTCATAACTGATGATGCTCTTCACACGTAATCCACCACCATATTTTTTATAGTTCGGATTATTGAGTCTCACCAATGATCTGGATGGATCAAATTTGCGCGCCAGTTGCCTGATTTTCGCCTGTCCTTCAAATTTGGTTATCAGTTCAGTGATATTACTTACTTGGTTAAGCAAAAGGTGAACTGCCGCCTGTGCACCATTTTCGTCAGCTCCTACATCAGAACCCGGATAGGCTTTTGATGGTAGGTTTTGCTTCATAAAGTTAAAAGCGGTAACCACCAGCGGACTCGAAGGCCCAAAGGAATGCCCCATTTGATCTATTCCCTGTATTTTAATCCAGATAGTCTTTCCGCCATTATAAAAACCATAACCTCCGTTTGGATCTAAACGGGCATAGCAGGAAACAGGCTCATAACCTCCGCCATAGCCATCATCAGGCACCTGTATATACATCCGAAAGTAAATCTTACCGATTCCTTCCAAATACTTATTATATAAATCTGCATTGGAGGTTACAGGTATAGGTACATTGATACTGATATACTTATAATCCAGTCCTCCCGGAATACCATAAAGATTATTTGAAATATCATTATCTGTTCCAGGTTTATTCATACTTAAGCCAGCTACCTGAAATAGCTGCATGGCGCGCCTGTTTTGAACATAGGCATAATCATCAGCTTCATAATTGACCTTCATAGCGCCTCCGGCCGGTGTTATAATAGAGTCCAATGTCCATGCGGCCGCAAACTTCGCTGCTGTGGTACTATCCTGAATAGCGTATGGGAAATCTTCGTTACGTATAACCTTTCCTGGTACAGATGCCGGATTTTTTGCCGGATCTTTATAGTTACCCCAACGATCATAATACTGAGAATTATAGTGTGGGTTGAGTTTGTTATAATTAAATACATAGGCATTATTCCGTCCTTTGGTATTTCCATTATAGGAAAACCAGACTCTTTTAAGCGTCAGCTTTCCGCTGTCAGCAGGATAGCCGGCACCATTGATGCCAGGGCACAGCTCATAGCTATACTCAAAATGAACTGATTTTATAGGAGTTGCTTTAGTACCATTCTTTCTATAATCGGCTTTTGTATACAGATCTATCCGTTCCAGCTTTTTGGCGCCATTCACTGATTTTACACCGGTATTGCTAATCTGCAACTGATCTTTTCTGTCGCTCAGAAGGAATACAGCTATCATGTTTTTAGACTCTACGGAATTGAGATACCACAATTCTTTTGAGCCACTGATATAACTTCCTCTGTCATCACGATAATCAGATCGGAGTCCCGCATTATAAGTGGCCATATCATTGTATGGCACTCTCCATTTGTATGGATTGGCTGCACCAGCGGTTTTTGTATAGTTAAACCGGATCGCATTTCCTATATCATCATCGCTGATACCATTACCGGTAACATCCACATAATCGGGAGAAAGAATGCCCGTAAGCAGGAACGAATGCGGATAGGAAGGCATGATTTCAGCGGAATAGTACTTGTCGGGGCCACTAATATCATCGTTAAATCCTGGTGTATATTTTACCAGGGCATTTGTTGTATCTGCACCATTTTTATCTACGTAGAAACTTGCTTCCTTCTGTTCCAGGTTATACACTGGTATGCCATACACATATTTTTTTCCATCTCCATTCAACACACTTACTTCTGAAATATGATTTTCTTTTCTGTAAGAGGTAACACGTTTCTCCATCGTCACTATCTTGGAAGTACTCACGGTATCACTAACATCCGGCAGAAAGAAATATTCAGGTGCTATTGGCTGAAACTGATCATTCGGCCCCATCGCTTCTGATTTCCAGGATAGTTTTAAAGTTGCTGCGGATGGACCATTATAATACAACATTCTGAGATTATAGAGACGCCCGCCCTCCAGATAAAGCGTGTCATAATGATCATACGCACCATGTTCGGTCATATCCGATGAAATGGATTCATTATTCAGGAAAAATGAGAATCCATCATCTGAATTTATTTTGAAGATATATCTGCCAGATTGAGGGACTTTCAATCTCCCCTCATACTTCGCCCTGAAGAAATCATACAATGCGGGCTTCATTCCTGATCTGTTAAAGTCTTTATTGTTATTGAAGTTTAGATCAGGTTCGATCACGGTATAAAGAGAATCTTTGGTGCTATAACCTTCAAAATGATAATAAGTAGCCCTCAATCCATTTCCTTTTCCTACAAAATCGACAGGTGTATTTTTAGTGTGAACAGTAATATCAGGATAGGTATTCAGGGCATAATTCTCTACATATTTTGACAACCCTGCTTCCGAAGCCTCCTTGGCTGTAAGAAAGGAAATTACCTGTGAACGTTTTTCCCTCGCTGGCTTAGCGGATGTATTGCTGTTCATTGGTATATCAGCCTGTGGACTGGCATTCTTATATGGTGTTAGTTTGGCCTCAGTTGAAATAAATGGAGACAACCATGTTCCTTGATTTAACTTGGCAGTTACTACCATGTCCCCGCCAATCCCATCATAGAAACTGCGGGAATTGATGGTCTTTTCTCCAGGATTTCTGAAGTATACCGACTCAAAATTCTTTTGTGTCTTTCTAAATCCTATTACTGATTTCAGTGGATTTTCATGTTCCCATAGTCCTGTTCTTGTATAGGATCTGGATGCGCCCAGGTCTATACCGCCATGAAATAAATATCCAATACCCAGATCTCCACTGGCATGGAAAGAATTATCCCTGGTCGTAATTTCCGCATCAAATACATAGCCGATATCATTACGATAGCCTCTGAAAGTGCCTCCTGTACCCTCACCACTGATAGAGAACACATCATAGGTATAGGAAGGCACAGCAATATTGGGTACTGCCGGTTTATCACGATAAGTGATATCACGTTCACGGTTAAAATCCATGATGGCAGTGGTATTTGTATAGCCGTTCTGATAGTTCAGGTATCCAAAAGCCGGCAATGAAAATCGTTGATCTGATTTGGCTACATACTGCCTGTTCAAATAACCGCTGATAAAGAGGTTAGGAAAAACGACGGTCGCACTTGGTCCGGCTTTTAAGGTAACCGCAATATTCTCACTGGTATATGGTATCGTAGAGGAAGGAGTATAACTTGGTGAAACAAAACTGATATATGAACTATGATTTTTACTAAACCGATCCTTTTGACTCACTATTTCATCATCCCTTACTTTATGTATTACTTTGTCATATTGACGAATCCCTGCAGACAGTTGGAATCCTCGCATACCAGATCTTGTATTATAGGAAGTTCCTATCGAAAATGCACCAGTAACTGTGCTATGGTCTTTCTGTTCTTTTCCTGGAAGTTCATAACCCAGAGAAGGAGACATGGTTGCTCCCCCTTGAGAACTGTTGGATAAGGATAACCCACCTGTCATTGCTCCACTATTCTTGCTTCCAAGACGGATATTGACATCTGTAGCCGTCTCCAGACCCCAGCCACGAAGTGAATTCTTGTAAACACCGAGACTAAACCCTGCTTTTATTCCTCCCATATTCTCAGGAAATCCGACCAACTCTACATCCGCTCCAGCAGTTACACCTACTGTTTTATTTTCTTCTACCTTTATTTCCTTGGTGATGGAATCGGTTCCATTGAAATCATCCGGAAGGCCACGCATATTACGAGTAACCGCACCGGGATTCAGATTCCATCCAAGTCCAACCCAGCTGGCTTCCTGATCCATGGATACGCCACTGTTGTACCCAAGCGTCAGCGGATATCCGCCTACATCTATTAACGGAATAGAATAATTAAAGTCTCCGCTGAAAAGATTCACCATATTGTCATTACCTGCAGAATGGAATGTTTCCATTTCCGGCTGGGTAGGACCTCCGTCGTCCATGGTTTTAGTACTGCTTAATGCCGCTGCTGGAGGCGGTGGAGCCGGCGCATAAGTTTCCATGGGAATTACACGCGATGGTACAGCACTACCAATTGGGTTCCGTTTACTATTCTTTTCAGCTACAAGTGGGACATATGGAACGGCCGCCTGTAAATGCAGCGGTACTACCGTTTCTACATATAATACAACAATCAACAGGCTAGCAATAACTTTCCTGGCACTCGAAATTCTTGCCAATATCATTTAATAAATATTTATAGGTAAGGGCACAGTTTTTAAATTTTTATTTGGGAGATGAATACATAAACTTCAATTCCCAGCTTTCATTTCTCGCATTTACGAATCGAAAGGAATACAGGTTTCCTCCTGAAAGATTACCCACACGCTGTAAGGGGATGCTGATCATATTAGGACCAGGCTGGAGTGTAAGCTTACCTTGTGCAACCACTTTATTCTGCTGTTGCAAGGCAATTATTTCATAATTAACCGCCTGCTCGCCCGACTCATTATTATAAGAACACTTCAAGGTGGTCCCTACCTGCAGGGGCTTGGTAGTACCATTGCGCGTTAATCCTACAAAAGAGGTAAGATCCTCTTCCGTTACCGGAGCTGCCTTCGCCACCCGAAAAGTATGTATATCCGTTTGCGCAGAATATTGACGACCATTCAATGCGGTTACCATCCAGGCATAGTTTACACCTGTATCCAATGTTGGCGCACCAGCAGGATAATTCAGAAATGGTTGACGTAAGGCAGCACCATGATACATCGGGATGTTCTGCTGTATGGCATCAGCTGGCACCTGACCAGGCCAGACAGCCACTACGGTGATATCGTAATTCAAATCACTATACAGATTCAACGGGGCAGGGGGAATCCAGGTAAATGCCGGAAGTGACGTTTGAAGCGTATCTTTATCCACTGGTAAGTTCAGTATAGGTGGACTTACCGGCTCCACTACAAATCTGATACAATCTTCAGTCCCAGGAGCCACTGTCTTATCACGATCTACAACTACACTATAGCAAATAATATATTTTCCGGGTAGCAACATGGCATTCGGACGCTGATCCTGCACCGGCAATAAATACTCGGTAGAAATGGGCTGAAAATCCGCCAGATGCAGCATAGTAGCACCGATCGGTAATTCGACTAAACGTGTAATGCCAGTCATCACACCCTGCCCGGTTACTGCATCTGTTAAACGCATGATCACCTTTACATAAGATTTGGTTTTGTTGGCATTTGTCAGCAGGATATTCCAAAGCTGGGACTGCTGCATAATTCCGGCAGGTGGCACCTGCGGCGCTATTGCTACCTGGGCTTTAACTTTCAGCATCGCTGTTACAATAAGCAATGCCGCAAAAAATGGGATTCTTAGGTACTTCATAATAATTAAAATATCTTGGTATAGGTAATTCGTCCGGTATTATTTGACACCAATTGCTTCGCAGATCCTGGCATATAACGTTTCTCCGCTCTGCCACTGATTTCACCAACATATGGAATGATAAACCTCAGGTTCATACCATAGCCATATTGGGTGATGTTATATTTAGATTGATAATTATGTTGTAGAGACGCGCCTGCCTCCAACCATTTCAGCGCCTTCCAGCTTACATCTCCAGTATTGCTGTAAAGGTTATAATCAGCTGTCAGCGAGGCATTAAACTGGCCGGTGATAGTGAATTTTTTCAGAAAAACTGTTTGGCTGCCAGTAACATTGCGACTGTTATAATAAACAAATGAAGTATCCGTCTGCTTATTATAAAAACGAGAGTACATCAGCATGCTGTTCATCATTATACTTTTGTACTTGTAATTGTAAACAGCAGTGCCGGAGAGGGTATTAAAGATTTGCTGGGTGAAATTGCCATCACCCAACTTTACTAATTGTGATGTTGGCTGATAGGCTAGCGTTACAACCGGCAACTTAGGTATACGCATAGTTACCTGCAAACTCTTGAAGATAGTGTTACTTTCAAACACTGCCGGCTCATAAAAAGTGGCATAGGTATTTTTACGCAATGCACCTGTTACCGTTAACTGACGTTTAAAGAAAGGCTGCTCTGCCTGCAATGTCCAGGCGGTCTGCTGTGAACCGGTAGTATACATACTGAATGATTGAAAGTCGCCCCCCATGCGTTTATACATACCACTCAGTTTTATAGCTGCGCGCGGCACAACGGTTTCGGCACCAACGCTCCATGCCTCATTTGTATGACCGGAAAAATTCAGCATACTGGAAACGTTATTCTGTCCGTGTACACGTCGGATATTATAAGGTAGGGATGACTTCGCCACTTCGCCGGTAATGAATGTCTGACGTCCCAGGCTCCACTGCCCCTCCAGCGACACACCCATGAGATGATTATCCACTTTCACAGCCGAATCCAATGGTATTGCATTTGCACCATACAATTCCTTTTTCCCCATGTAATAGGTGAGATAGATATGACTGGATTCTTTTTGGCCAACGCCGGCTCTTATCAGGTTAATATATTGAGGGGAACGCTTTTCTTTTACAATAAAATTCCGGAAAGTATAGTCGACGGAACCACTGGCTACAGCCAGGTACCAGGATGGATTTAACTCCAGTTGTACACCGGTAATACTGATGTTTTTTGCCGTGAGCTCAGAATAATCAACCATCGCTCTGCCTATACCTACACTACGTATAGCCAGTAAGGTTCTATAATTCCTGGGCAATACCGTATCCGGCAGATTCATCGCATCCAGCGCATCAATGAGCTCTTTATTATTTTTGCTATGCTGCAACACATCCAGTAGCTGCACTTTCTCAGCGCCTATTTTCGCATTCAGTTTATCATACTTTTGTTTAAGTTTTGCATACTTATCCTGTAAGGAGTCTACCTCTGCCTTATACCGGTTACCTTTTTCCAATAAGGCCATGTATTCAGCATCTTTTTCACTCAACGGCTTGACAATACCCAATGCAGAATCTCTTTTCCAACGGAACATAAATTCTCTGGCCTCCACTATCTTTTGCTGGTACGCTTCGCTATTATAGTGTGTATGTACACCGGATATCTGCATACGGAGACTATCCATTAAGAGCTTCATCTTATCAGCATCCAGTTGTTGTTTATACTTTGAAACGACCCATCTGCGTGCATTCATCAATAACTGATTTTTGAAATCACTGCTATGATAAAATAATCTCGCCCCGGTCAGATTCCTGAACAGCGATGAGTTTCCCTGTTGTGTACTGAAAGCAATCCGAAACGGATATTGATCCTTTACAGTAACAAGGAGATTTGTCTGTAAGATATGTTGATGGATATCCCGCTCTGTAAATGGCGTATCAACATTCGACTGGTAAAAGAAATCATAGGTAACATTCCCCTTTATATTCAATAAAGGCGGCTTTGGTGGCGGCACATACACAGGTTTTATCCTTGGGCGGGAAGCTACTAAATCCACGTGTTGAACAGGCCCATAAAGCATTATCTTCATAGCCTCCTGCATCTTACATCCTTTGGAAATAAGAATATAGGCAGAATCAACAGGTATGCTACCTGGCAGCTGCTGCTGCGCAGAAACAGTCAGGCAACAAAATATAAGGGCCCCAACATGGACAATTTTCTTCATTAGTACACTAAAACATTTCATTCGTTGCTACTTTTGAATTCTTTTAGTGGCGCTACTAATCTCATAGACATAGGTGTGCATAACAACAATGTTATTTGGATAGATTGCTAACACTTGATCATTTCCGTTAAATAAGCCTTCTTTTAGGAGGAATGCATAACAACATGACAACTGTATTAATAATGATAATAAAGGTGGATAGTCATGGGGATACTACATAATCATTATGCTGTCCTTTTCGGGCATAAGATGGCCTCACGGGCCTGTCTGACAGCATTCAATATTAGGTATACCGCACTGATATCTCCTTGGATTTTCTCTTTGTTCCACAATACAAAACGCTATATGACCACAGTAATACAGACTCTATTGACCAGGTATAGGGGACAAGGGCGTATTAAAATGACAATTTGCTCTTGTGACAGTTATTATCAATGCAAAATTATATCACCTGTATATCATCCACAATACAACTAATATTTCATTATTATCATTTTTTGACAGTTGAAAATATCATGTTGAAAATAAATAGCAGGAATACTAAAGTGTGGCTTTACTATAGGGGTAAAACATACAAAATATTTTTAAGGGTAAACAAACATTAAACCAGACAATCTGTTGAACCGATATAGTTATCGCGATTGTTCTGCAATGTACATTTAAACGATCAAACAACAATTTTTAAATCCAACTCGATAAGAAATTTGGATGTAGTTTTAAAGGAATGCCGGTTTACTCATTGCATTAAAAACAGGACATTTCCTGAATGACCATAAGTGTTTTAAAAATTATACCCCATCCTTAATTTCACCGGATCCGTTCTTGGAATATGACTATTATATAGAAAGTCAAATAACAAACTCACATCTCCTTTCACTTTCGAACTAACTTTATATTTTTTCTTGATCCCTAATAATGCACTTTGTGTCCATGAGGCAGGATTAGGGATATTGGTAGTGACCTGAATGGGTTGGTAATTTTGTTCATATCCGCCATTCAGGAAGAAGGTATTTTTCAGTTTCCAGTCGATAAAGGAACGGAGACCGAGCCCTTCACTACTGAAGCCGATGTGATTAAATCCCTGGCCTAATCCCAATTTATAGGCCATACCAAAGCCTGCGATACCATTCTTATGGAATTTGTAGCCGATTTGAGCCGCGATATCACTGGTGGTGGGGTAGAAGTTCGTATTACGCTGGAACTGGATATTTCCGCCGTATTCGAGTCTTTGTACGAATCGTTTGGCTTTCATCTCATTTGGCTTGAAATTGGGTATTTCGCCAGCGTTATCCAGATCGGGGAAATTCTTTTTAAGATCATTCATTTTCGCGCGTGCTTCTGACATAGAGGTGCTGACAGCCTGAGATGCATTGGGGCCACCGCCAAGTCTTTGTTGGATGACTTGTTCCACTTGGTTACGGGTTTGTAATCCTTCCAGGTTGGGGGTACCTCCGTTAGCGCCAGCACCGGTGCCCAGTAAGCTGGCGAGGTAACTATTTTTGGCCATGAAATCGTTATAGGCAGGTATTTTCTGCGCTATTTCCAGGGCTTTCTTTTCTATTTTTTTATGATCACTGAAAGTTTCTTTCAGGTCTTTTACCTGTTGTGCATAATAGTAGGCTTCTTTGTTAATGCTTTTAAGGCTTCCGGCGAGTTCCGGTATTTTTCCTAATTGTGCATTCAGGAGTTGTCTGCGGGATTGAATAAATGATTTTGCTTCATTCAATATCGCCAGTTTATCCTGTAATGCGGTCACGGATTGGAGACTACTGTTAAGCTTTGGCAATTGAACGCCTTGTGCTTGTTTGAGGAAACTGAGTGTGTTGAACAGCGAATCTGTACTGAGGTTGTTGCCTAATAACTTTTTGCCTGGAATATGATCAGCTTTTGATTTCAGTTTATTTTTCAGAGAAGCGAATTTCTCCTGGCTTTGGTCGAACATTTTTCTGGCAGCGGAAGAGTCGATTTTCATCATACCTTTATTCATCTTCTCCTCATACTTGGAAAGCCGATTAAGTGCTTTCTCTGTTCTGCGGGTCAACTGTCGGTTGAGTACATCTGCTTTTCGCTGGACTGTACTATAATATTTATTGGGAATATCTATGCTCTTCTTTAATAAACTATCCTGTGCTTTGGCACGGGTAAGGCATACAGTTAAAAGAATGATCAGGTATACGGGTCGCATTAAATAAGATTAATATTTGGGTAAATGGATGTGGGCAAATATAGAGAAAGAATTCTAAGGAGATAGGAAAAAGGGTATTGGGTGGATAGGAGTACTGTATTGAACTGGAGTAGAAAATAATAAAGTTATCAAGGGAAGATGGGAAGATAGCTTTGCCTGGGGATGGGACGGAGCAATTTTAAATTTTTTTTGCTTTCCCTGTGATTTTTTGCCAATAAATGCGAATAATAATTCAGTAGTGAGATGACATTTGCACCTCACTACTGTTATTACTCTTAGAAACCAATATTTAACCCGACAAAGAAGTTAAATCCTGCCATTGGGTAGTAATAGTTATCTGGGACTACTTTCCCATTAGCATACATACCATATGTACTGCCATTGGGTTGATAGAGATTGTTGAAGATATTATTCAACATCAGTTGCACGCCTAATTCGCGGAATAAAGGTTGTGGAATGATGTAGTTGAATCGCAGGTCATTTACATAATAAGGATCCAGGCTACTTTCTTTGTTGCCGGTGTTATCCATGTATTGTCTGCTTACGTATTTACCTACGAGGTCAATATTCAAGTTTTTAATTGGTTTGGCGCTCAGTATATATCCTCCTACGAATGCAGGGGAGAAGGAGATATCTGTTTTGCTGAATTGCAGTGTATATGGTTTACTAGCTGCGTCGTAATAAATTGCGGCGAAGTCCAGCACTTTATTTTGGCTGAGGGCAGCATTCGCGGAGAGGGAGAAAATGTTATTGAGTTTTACATTTCCTTGGATCTCTACACCGAGGCGATAGCTTTTAGGAATATTGGTACGTACATAAGCACCTACATCATTGAGTTGACCGGTTTGAACCAACTGATTTTTGTAGTTCATGTAGTACACATTACCCTGAATGGAGGCGATGCTGTTGCTCCAGTTGTATCCAGCTTCGAGGTCGCGGAGTTCTTCGGGTTTAGGTTGATTTGCACCGATATTGGATTCAAAGTCGGTACGATTGGGTTCCTTATGTCCTACTGCGAAAGAGGCGAATAATCGGTTATTGGTATTGATGAAATAGTTGATACCCGCTTTAGGATTGAAGAAATTATATTTCACGTGTGGCATATAAGCTGGAGCTGCATCAAAACCGTTCATGTTATACTGTACATTGCGGTATTGCATGTCCACAAATAATTGCAGGGCAGACGTGATTTTATATTGTCCTTTCCAGTAGATATTGAAATCATTTTTATCTGCGGGGAAGCGACTGTATTCATGGTCTTTATCAATACCAGTATATGCCCAGATGATCTTATTATAATGTTGTCCTTCGTAGCGGTTCCAGCCGCCACCAAGGCTCCAGTTGAAGACATTACCGGTGCGGTTTACAGAGAAGATACCGCCATAGAAGTAGTTATCCAACCAGAGTTGACGAACAAGATCTGTGGTGTCAACAGTTGCGCCATTGATATGTACAGGTGCCAGGCCGTAATCCGCGAAAGCCTGGTTCGCTTTGTACTGCTCATAGTATCCGCGACCACGAGTGAGATGGCCGGCAACGTTGAAGTTCAGATGTGAATTAATTTCCTGGTTAAGGAATAACTGGTAGTGATCCTGTTGGTAGTTATCGGTTTCGTTATTATATGGAGTACCGGGTTTTTCTGTACCAGCAGAATTGTAAGTGCGATCTGTTGCCAGCAATGCTTGTGGAACGCCATTCCATGCCTGATAGGTTTTCTCCTTTCCAGAGAAGACATTCAGTCGAATAGCGGTTTTCTTGGAAATATATGCTGCCGATGTATAGAATGATTTCAGGTCTGATGTGGCGCGATCAATGTATCCATCTGACGATATTTGTGAGAGGCGTGCATCAATGGTGAAATGATCATTGATTAGTCCGGAACCTGCTTTAACAGTATGTTTCCAGCTATTGAAAGATCCAAAGCTGTTGTTGATGTCGCCATAGGCTTTGTCGTGGAATTCGTTGGTGCTAAGATTGAGTGTTGCGCCAAATGCACCAGCGCCATTGGTAGAAGTACCTACACCACGCTGTAATTCAATGCTGCTAACAGAACTGGCAAAATCAGGCATATTCACAAAGAATGTTCCTTGTGATTCCGCATCATTGATGGGAATACCATTGACAGTAACATTGATGCGTGTAATATCAGAGCCACGCACACGCATACCTGTGTAACCAATGCCTGTACCTGCATCAGAGTTGGTAACAACAGCAGGCAGTTGGTTCAGTAATATGGGTAAGTCCTGACCAAGATTCTCTTTTTTGATTTCTTCGGCAGACAGGGTACTGTTGACAAAAGGAGAGTTTTTTCCTGCACGGAGACTGCTGATTTCAACTGGTTTTACAAATAAACCAGTTTCTTCCAGGCCAATATCCTGCTTGGTGTTGTCCATGATGTCAATAGGGAAGGAATATGCTTTGAAGCCTAAATAGGTAGCCTGTAACTTGAAATTACCCTTCTTTTTCAGGTGGATGCTGTAATGCCCTTTGCTGTCAGTCAGTGTGCCTTGTTGGTTGATGGATACGGATACCCCTTCCAATGGTTGGCCGTTGGTTTTGTTAGTAACGGTACCGGTTACAACGGATTGTGCTTGTAAAGTGCCTACTGTACCCAGTAGTACCCACAACAGTAACTGTTTCATGTATGTGTATATATTAACTATTTTCACTTTCCTAACCAGCATTACCTGGTCCAGGTTCTTTGGGTGTGATCTCAGCCTGAAAGTAAGGCACCCCATGTGAAAGCGGCTGAAAGGCCGTTTCCGATACAAAGGTATGCAGGTCTAACGAAAAAAATAATAATTTTTTCAAATACTTGGGTTTAGCTGACCATAATGACCCTGTTCAGCTTTGTATTGGACCTTCGGTTTTGGGTTGATGTTTCTTCCTTTTGTATAGAAGCTTCCAGTTTTATATAGGAGCATTCAGGTTTATATTAGGAGCTTCCAGTTTTGTGTAGGAGTGTTTTCCTTTAGTACAGAAGCATTTAGTTTTATAATAGGAGCTTCCAGTTTTATATAGGAGCGTTTTCCTTTAGCATAGGAGCATTCAGGTTTATATTAGGAGCTTCCAGTTTTGTGTAGGAGCGTTTTCCTTTAGTACAGAAGCATTTAGTTTTATAATAGGACCTTCCAGTTTTATATAGGAGCGTTTTCCTTTAGCATAGGAGCATTCAGGTTTATATTAGGAGCTTCCAGTTTTGTATAGGAACGTTTTCCTTTAGTACAGAAGCATTTAGTTTTATAATAGGAGCTTCCAGTTTTGTATAGGAACGTTTCCTTTAGCATAGAACCATTCGGTTTAATAGTAGGAGCCTCCAGTTTTGTGTAGGAGCGTTTCCTTTAAGTATAGAAGCATTCAATTTATATAGGAGCGTATATAAGGGCAGATAGCCATGTGAAGTATTCCTATCGCTTTTTCAGTCAGAAAGGTACCATTCCCGAAATGTATTGTTTAACCCTTTTAATCTTTTACAGAAATGATTAAACTACAATTGATCGGCCATTTAGGTCGGGATGCAGTACTTAAAGAAGTAAACGGTGTATCCGTGTTGAATTTCACAGTAGCCGCCAATGAACGATTTAGGAATGCCGCAGGTGTATTGCAAGAGCGCACTACATGGGTCGACTGCTCCTTATGGGATCGACTGAACATGGCACCCTACCTCTTACAGGGTACTATGGTGTATTTAGAAGGATCACCACGTGTAGACGCATATATCAGCAATAATACAGGTGTATTGTCTGGCGCCTTACATCTGCGGGTAGCCACTATACAACTGCTTAGTCGCAAGGACGAAGAGAAACGGAAGGCTACTGCCTCCAACATCCCTCCACTACCGGAAGGTATACCTGAGCAGGAAATGCCCGCAGACGATCTTCCGTTTTAAGAGCAAGATAGCCTGACGCTGAGGTTTTGATGCATGATTTGTGGTTATAGTCAATTTCAAAGTCACAAGGCTGCAGACTGTGAGCTGAAGCTTATGGCCTGTGCCTTGTGGCTATTATCAATATCGGTTATCTATTATGTATTATCTATTGTTGGATGGCTATTGCTTTATCTCTTTATAGGGATTTCAAATTGACGATCACTATAATTTGATCTCTTTTGCTTAAATTCTAATAGTAGGTGGCGCCGTTCTTTGATAAGTATAATTTGACCTCTAATGCTTAATTCGAATAGTAGGTGCCTCCGTTCTACGATCTGTAAAATTTGATCTCAAAATTCAATAATCGGATCTCCATGGTTTGATCTCCATCATTAGATCTTACTTGTGACGGTGCCATTAACTAGGGTTTAATTGCTTTAATAGGGGCTCTTTAGTTTGATCTCTTTTATTCCACCAGTTTTATTTTTAAGACCCTGTAATCATTAGTCAGATATCCTCAATGCCTTTACTGTGGCTCATTTATGTGGTTTATTATATAGCTATTATATGCTATGAGTCATGCAATTATGCGTGATTTATCCCTATTTATTTAAAATATATTTGGTGCTAATTGAAAAAGCCCTATCTTTGCACCCTCATTGCGAGGTAGAGCAGAGGTAGCTCGTCGGGCTCATAACCCGAAGGTCAGTGGTTCGAATCCGCTCCTCGCTACAAACAGATGTCATGTGCATCAAAGAAACAGAGCCGAAGAAATTCGGCTTTTTTTATTACAGGGAGTTCTCACAGCGTTTTTCTCGCATAGATACACCGCCGCGTAGATACAAAGATGATTGAACGGGACTTTTCCCGGGAAACAATACTGGCAACAAGGATTTTTTGATGGATATTTGAGTAAAGATTACACCTTACTCCTTTGCGCCTCTACGGGTAACAACACACAACTAAACAGGGATATGATGCATAAAGCAGGTTTTGTAAACATTTTCGGTAAACCCAATGCGGGGAAAAGCACACTGTTAAACGCTATCATCGGCGAGAAACTGGCTATTATTTCACCCAAGGTGCAAACCACCAGGCATCGTATTACCGGCGTTCTTACCGAACCCGGATATCAAATCGTATTTTCCGATACTCCCGGAATAATCGACCCTAAATACAAACTCCATGAAAAAATGATGGGCGCTGTAAAATCAGCACTCGAAGATGCAGACGTTGCTCTGCTCATCATGGACGCAAAAGATAACCTGGAAGAAAACCTAGAACTCTTCAGCTCCCTTAAATTAAAAGTACCTACCATCCTCGTCATCAATAAAATGGATAACCTCCTCCAAGAAGATGTGGATGCCCTGGTGAAAAAATGCCAAGAATGGGGTAAAGCCAAAGCTGTCGTTCCTATCTCTGCCAAACAAGGCAAAAATGTGAAAGACCTCATGGCTGCCATCGTTAATCTGCTCCCAGAAGCAAACCCATTCTATCCAGAAGATACACTAACGGACAAGTCTACACGCTTTTTTGTGGCAGAAATGATCCGTGAAAAAATCTTCCAATTATTCGAAGAGGAAATCCCTTATCATACTACAGTAATCGTGACGCAGTTCCAGGAAAAGGATACACTCACAAAAATTACTGCTGAAATAATTGTTACCAGAGAATCACAGAAAGCGATTATCCTTGGCGAAAAAGGAAAATCTATCCGTGAACTGGGAACAAGAGCCCGTCAGGATATTGAGAAATTTATCGAACGCAAAGTATTCCTTGAACTGTTTGTGAAAGTAAGAGGAAAATGGCGCGATAATGATCTCTTCCTGAAAGAATACGGGTACTGATTAATAAATTCCTGGACAGCAACAGTGCCGTCACAGGTGATTACGACAATCAATTAATTATTAAAAGAGATTATCATGGCTGGATTTACTGTTGCCATCGTTGGTCGCCCGAATGTGGGTAAATCAACATTGTTTAACCGCCTGCTGGAACAACGCAAGGCGATTGTGGATGATCAGAGCGGTGTTACCCGCGACCGCCAGTATGGTGTGGCTGATTGGAATGGAAAAACTTTCAACGTAATTGATACCGGCGGATTCGTTGCCGGAAGTGATGACGTTTTTGAACGTGAGATTCGCAAACAAGTGAAAATCGCTATGCAGGAAGCAAACGTCCTGCTGTTCTTGACAGATTGTACTACTGGTATTACTGACCTGGATTCGGAAGTAGCTGACCTGTTACGCCGTAGCTCCAAACCAGTATACCTGGTTGTAAATAAAGTGGATAACCAACAACGCGCCCTCGAAGCTACTGAATTCTACAGCCTCGGCTTCGAGCACGTATTCTTCCTCTCTTCTATGACAGGTAGCGGTACTGGCGAACTCCTTGATGAGGTAGTAAGTCATATCACGGATGATATGGGTGATGCTTCTATGGAATCAGATATCCCTAAAATTGCGATCATCGGTCAGCCTAACGTGGGAAAATCTTCCCTCCTGAATGCACTGATTGGTGAAGAACGTAATATCGTGTCTGATATCGCTGGTACTACCCGCGATACAATCCACACACACTATAACATGTTCCAAAAGGAATTCATGCTGATCGATACGGCTGGTATCCGTCGTAAAACGAAAGTGCAGGAAGACCTGGAATTCTATTCCGTAATCCGTGCCATCAAAGCCCTGGATGAGGCGGATGTAGTAATGCTCCTCCTGGATGCTGAAAAAGGTATCACCGCGCAAGACTTGAATATCTTCAGTCTCGCTGCAAGAAAAGGTAAAGGAGTTGTGGTGCTGGTAAACAAATGGGATCTCATGGAGAAAGCCACTAATACAGCGCGTGACTACGAGAAAGAACTCAAAAAACGCCTGGCTCCATTTTCTGACGTACCTATCATCTTCACGAGCGTGATAGAAAAACAACGTATTTTCAAAGCTATTGAAGTGGCATTGGAAGTATATGAGAACCGTACCCGCAAAATTCAGACTTCTAAACTGAATGACGTGATGCTGAAAGCAATTGAGGCATACCATCCTCCAGTGGTGCGCGGTATTCCTATCAGAATCAAATATGTTACCCAGTTGCCTACGCATACGCCTGCGTTTGCCTTTTTCTGTAACCTGCCAGATGATGTGAAAGCGCCTTACAGAAATTACCTGGAAAACCAGATCCGTACTAACTTTGACTTCAGAGGAGTACCAGTTAAAATATTCTTCAGAAAGAAATAATTCGACCAGTTGTAGGTATAAAAATTTTGTAATTTAAAATTATTCTATACCTTTGCGCCGGTTTTAAAAAACTATAAACAACACAAAATGAAAAAAGTATTTGTATTCGCAATCGCTGCTGGTATGTTCTTCGTAGCTTGCAATGGCGGTAAATCTGCTACCACTGACTCTACTGCTACTACCGTTGACACTATGGCTGCTCAACCAGTTGCTCCAGTTGCTGCTGATAGCGCTGCTCACGTTGATACTGCTGCTCACGCTCCAGTTGATACCGCTGCTAAAGCTGCTCCAGCTCCAGCTGCTAAGTAAGAGATTATTTATTGATAATATCTTTCTTGCAAGAAATTGAAAAGCTCATCGCTCTGCGGTGAGCTTTTTGACTTTTAGGATGCTTCGTAATCTTAATGGCATAAAAAAAGACCGGTTCATCGAACTGGTCTTTTTTATATATCTTCTATTTATTATCAATCATCTAGCAAACTGCACAAATTCATCAATTCCTGCTGCCTATAGGAGTCCTTTTCTTCCCGGAAACACTTAGACAGCTCTTCCAGCAACAACTGTATAATTCGCTTATTAGATTGTGGCTTGAAGAAAGAAGGCATCGATGGCACAGATACTCTCTTCAAATAGGTATCCACATCCTGTTGGGTGTAAATCTGCCCCTGGATCGGATCTATGAAGAAAAGAATCCGGTAGTCATCCGGCTCTATAGGCTCTGAAAAATCCACAAAGGTGTCGAAATACGCCAGGATAAACTGCCGGGGTATATTCACCGCATAAACAGGCAAATCCAGCATATTACATAATGCCTGATATATTATCCCGTTGGTATACGGGTTCCCCTTCTTGGATTCTACTACCTGGTTAATGAAAAACTGATTCTTCCGCTGATAGGAGATTTCTTCGCCCTTTAAACCGAAGTAGTTATAAATCATGCTGTTGAGCACGTTTATCTGCTCCAGTGGAGTGAGATAGTTGTTCAGTTCCAGCCAGATATTCCGTTTAATACGTTCTATTTCAGTATTTATCTGTCCGGGTACCAAATCAGGAAACTGATAGCGGGCAGTGAGAATAGCTCCCTGAAGGAGATCCTGTGACTCAGAAATGCTCCATTCACGTATGGCGACTTGTAAATCCTGGTAGTGCACACGATGAATGAGCAACTCTATTCTTTCCTGTATAGATTCGTCGATTGTATTCTCCCACAGATTCTCCAAATTTGGAATAATATCCTTACCGTACAGCAATATCTTGCTGGCAACGGTATCGAATACTTCCTGATCCGGATCATCCAACAGGTGGAACAAAGCGTTTATTTCTCTGTTTTCGTGCATGTCAACTGTGTAACAATGGTCAATCCCTTCGCCAGTTCCATGAAAATGGCTGTTATTAAGCCTTTTTCTTCCTTGGCGGAGCTTTCTTCTTAGGCGGATTTGCTTTGGCTTCTTCAATGATCGCCTTGGCTTCTTCCACGGTGATGTCTGCTGCGTGATCTATCCTTTCTTTAGGAATCTTGAAATTCTTCAGTCCTTGTTTGATATAAGGTCCGTAAGGGCCTTTCAGAATCTGGATTTTCTCTTTCTCAAATACTTTGATAGTACGCTCGTCTTTGGCAGTACGTTTTTCTACGATCAGCGGGGCTATCTCATCCAGTTCCACTGTGTAAGGGTCCATTTCCTTTTTGAGGGAATAGAATTTCTTGTCGTGCTGTGCGTATGGTCCAAAACGACCAATATTAATGATGACATCGGAATCTTCGAATTGTCCGAGGTTACGAGGCAGGCGGAATAGTTCCATCGCCTCATCCAGGGAAATCGTTTCGATGCTTTGTGTAGGTTTCAGTTTTGCGAAGCGTGGCTTCTCTTCATCTTCTGCCTGACCGATTTGGATCATTGGGCCATATCTACCCATACGGGCAACGATAGGTTTACCAGTAGATTCTTCAACACCCAACTGACGTTCCCCTTTTACGCGTTCTGCTTTTTCCAGGGTGTTTTCTACATCCTTATGGAAAGGTTGGTAGAATTCTGCCAGCATTTTGTTCCAAATCTTACGGCCATGGGCGATTTCGTCAAATTCTCCTTCAATTTTGGCAGTAAAACCATAATCCATTACGGAGTTGAAGTATTGATTGAGGAAATCTGTTACGATCATACCCAGATCTGTTGGGAACAATTTTGACTTTTCAGCACCAGTGTTCTCACTGTCGGTCTGTTTGGTGATTTTATCTGCTTTCAGACTAAGGATACGGAAATCTCTTTTCACGCCTTCTTTATCTCTCTTTTCTACGTAACCACGTTTCTGAATAGTGGTGATAGTAGGAGCATAAGTAGAAGGACGACCAATTCCCAGTTCTTCCAGTTTTTTAACGAGACTAGCCTCAGTATATCTTGGCGCAGGACGGGAGAAACGCTCGGTAGCTTTCATTTCCTTCAGGTCCAGTGACTGTTTTACGGCCAATGGAGGCAAGGAACCTTCCTGACTGTCATCTTCATTTACATCTTCATCGTCATGGCCTTCCATATATACTTTCAGGAAGCCGTCGAATTTCAGCACCTCTCCGCTGGCGGTCAGCTCTTCATGATTGGTGGAAATATCGATTTTAGCGATGGTCTTTTCCAGTTCTGCATCGGCCATCTGGCTAGCGATGGTACGCTTCCAGATGAGTTCATACAGCTTACGGGCATCCGCGTCATTTACAGTGGTATTTTCCATGTAAGTAGGACGGATGGCTTCGTGCGCTTCCTGGGCCGACTCATTCTTATTCTTGAACTTTCTATGTTGGTGGTATTTCTCTCCGTAGTTACCGGTGATCGCTTTCTGGATATCAGCTAAGGCAGTATCAGACAGGTTTACGGAGTCCGTACGCATATAGGTGATGTTACCGCTTTCATATAACTTCTGCGCGAGCAGCATCGTTTTGGAAACGCTGTAACCCAGTTTGCGGCTGGCTTCCTGCTGGAGCGTAGAAGTAGTGAAAGGTGCTGCGGGAGATTTCTTCCCTGGTTTCACCTGAATATCCTTCACGGTGTAAGCCGCGCCTACACATTGTTGCAGGAATTTCTCCGCATCTTCTGCGGTCTTAAATTTATTAGGACCTTCTGCTTTAAAGGAAATGCTCTTACCATTAATATCTTTACCGGTGAACCAGGCTTCTACCTTAAAAGTACTTACCGCATTGAATCCATTGATCTCCCTTTCTCTCTCCACAATCAATCGAACGGCAACAGACTGTACACGGCCGGCAGACAATGAGTTACGCATACTCATTTTACGCCAGAGTACAGGAGATAATTCAAAACCTACAATACGATCCAGTATACGGCGGGCCTGTTGTGCATTCACGCGATCCATATCCAGCTTACGCGGATGTTGAACGGCATTTTCAATGGCAGGCTTGGTGATTTCATGGAAAACAATACGTTTAGTATTTGTTGGATCGAGGCCCAAAACCTCGCACAAATGCCAAGAAATGGCTTCTCCCTCACGGTCCTCATCCGTTGCTAACCATACCTCATCGGTATCTTTGGCTAGCTTCTTCAGGTCTTTTACAACCTTTTCCTTATCTTCCGGTATAACATATTTAGGCTTGAAGTTATTATCGATGTCAATGCCCATGTCATCCTTCTCAAGGTCACGTATGTGACCAAAGCAGGATTTGACTTCAAAGTCCTTTCCCAGAATCTTTTCAATGGTTTTGGCCTTTGCTGGGGACTCAACTATAACTAAATTTTTTGCCATGTATGCTTCTTTAATATGCTGCTAAATACGCAAAATTTCGTAAAATAATAGGTATACGAATTCTGCAAGTATATAAAAGTACCTTGAAAATAAAAAATAAGGTACGCGATTGCGTTAAAATCAGTTGTAATGTAATGAAAAAAACGGGTACCGGCGCAAACGCTGTATATTGGCGGTCTGAATCCCTGTTTATCTACCATCAAATAAATTAATATTAATGGATATTGTAATAGTTGGTACCGGAAACATTGCTCATTGCTTCGGACATCTGCTTAAGCTGCATGGTCATCAGGTGTTACAGATTGTAGGTCGAAATCCGGCCCATGCCGCTGAACTGGGAGACCTCCTCCATGCGCCCTACACCACCGACCTGCTAGATATAAATATGGAGGCTGATATGTACCTACTGGCAGTTTCCGATAGTGCCATTCCCCTATTAAACGACGAATTGCGCCTAGGACGACGGATGGTGGCTCATACTGCTGGTGCTGTGCCGTTGAGTGCTATCTCCCGTATATCTACTAACACGGGTGTTATCTATCCGCTGCAGTCCATTAGAAAGGAATTGAAGAATTACCCTCCTATACCCATTATGCTGGAAGCGAGTAACGATGAGGTTTTAAAGAGACTCCAAGCCCTCGCGCAGAGTATCGCCTCTCGCATCACGGTGACAGACTCCCACCAGCGCCTGCAATATCATCTTACGGCGGTCCTTTGTAATAACTTTACGAACCACCTGATTGCTAGGGCTAAGGCATACTGCGAAAAAGAAGACCTGGACTTCACACTCCTGCAACCCATCATCAGGGAGACCTTCGACCGACTGGAGAAATTCCCCCCAGAATCGGTGCAAACAGGTCCTGCGATTCGTCAGGATGAAGCCACCATGGAATTACATCGTAACCTGCTGGCTGGAGATGAATATCTCCAATTGGTCTATAGCGTACTGTCGGACAGTATTTACAACTTCCATGAAAAGTCTAGTAAATAACAGTCTAATCCATAATTCGTATTTTCGCCGCCAACTATGAATATATTATCGCTTTTTAAACCGGTGACTACATTTGTACTGGATGTAGACGGTGTACTCACGGACGGTACACTCCAATTATTACCGGGTGGGGAAATGTCCCGCAAAATGAATATTAAAGATGGCTATGCCATGCAACTGGCTGTGAAAAAGGGTTATCGCGTGGTGATTATTTCAGGCGGTAAGTCTGAAAGCGTGGTAAGTCGCCTCCAGGGGCTCGGTATTAAAGATATATATGTAGGCGTGCAGGATAAAAAAGAAAAACTGCAAGACTACGTATTCGAAAATGATCTCCGCTGGGACGAAATCCTCTATATGGGCGATGATATTCCAGACTATGCGCCCATGCAGTTGGTAGGTCTAGCCACCTGCCCTACAGATGCGGCTCCTGAGATCAAAAGCATTTCCAGGTATGTATCCCCGTTAGGTGGTGGACAAGGTTGTGTAAGGGATATTATGGAAAAAGTACTCAAATTGAACGGCCACTGGCTGCTGGATGAAGGAATTGCATCCAAATAACTGTACATCTCACTACAATTATTAATTATTGATCCCATGAAACTCTGGGCTGCTTTTTTTAAACTGGTAAGATATCCCAATCTATTATATATCGCACTTACCCAGTTCCTGCTGCAGTATTGTGTAGTAGCGCCAGTACTGGAAAGTGCTGGGGAGGAACCGTCCCTGTCAGTAACCCAGTTCGTTTTACTGTGCCTATCTACCGTATTCGTGGCCGCTGCCGGTTATATTATCAACGATTATTTTGATATCAATATCGATATCGTGAATAAACCGGACAAAATGGTATTGGATAAGGTGATCAGTCGCCGATGGGCGATGGCCTGGCATACCATTCTGAATATGACAGGTGTGTCCCTAGGTTTTATCGTGGCCTGGAAAACAGGACAGATCTATCTGGGTTTCACACAGGTGGTTTGCTCCCTGCTGCTGTGGTTTTACAGTACCTCTTTTAAAAGACAGGTATTGATCGGAAATGTTGTCATCTCCCTACTCACTGCCCTGGCAGTTGTAGTAGTTGGCTTCTACGAAAAACAAATTTATCACAGCTTCGAAGCGATTATGTCGCCAGTAGGACGGAAACTCATCCAAATCATTGGGGTATATGCCCTGTTTGCGTTCATTATATCTATGGTCCGGGAAATTGTAAAAGACCTGGAGGATATGATCGGCGACAGTAAAGACGGCTGCCAGACCATTCCTATCATCTGGGGAGTACTACCCGCTAAACGTCTTTGCAATTCGTTGTTGTTGATTTTAATGATCACCGTAGTGATGGTGGAAATAAGGGTAGGGCTGTTTGGTTGGTTTACAGCCATCGGTTACTTGGTACTGTTTGTGCAGGCCCCATGCGTATACGTATACCTGCAACTGAAGAAAGCCACCACCGCAACAGATTATCACAAAGTCAGTTCCATGGTTAAACTGATTATGCTGACAGGTATTTTATCAATGATCTTTTTCAAAATATTGCTATAAATGTATACAGGTTCGCCGGTAATACTGGCCTCGCAGTCGCCCAGACGCAAACAATTGATGGAACAGGCAGGCATTCCTTTCGTTATTAAAGTAGCTGATACAGATGAATCTTTCCCTGATACCATGCCTATCTCGGAAGTACCGGTGTTTATAGCCCGACAAAAAGCCATCGTTATTCAGGCGATTTCCTCTCCGGAAGAAATTGTAGTAGCTGCGGATACCGTGGTAGTACTGGATAATACCATCATCGGCAAACCGCAGGATCGCGAAGATGCTATTCGTATCCTCACTGCCCTCAGCGGCCGTGAGCATCTGGTTATAACGGGGGTGGTTATACGTAGAGGCGATAAGGAAGTGGCTTTCTCCAAAGAGACTGGCGTCTTCTTTAATCCGCTAACACCCGAACAGATTGCCTATTATGTGGATAATTACAAACCTTATGACAAGGCAGGCGCATATGCCATCCAAGAATGGATTGGTGCAGTAGCCATAGACCGTATCGAAGGATGTTTCTATAATGTAATGGGATTACCGGTGAGTAGAGTAGTGGAGGAGTTGGAGCGGTTTGGTTAGGCGTTGTTAGCGCTAATGACTAGTGTCCTTAAATAACCAATACAAAGGTTTAAAATTAAATTTTGAGAGATCGCAAGAAGGTTGTCCCTTTTGCGATCTTTTTTGTTTTATACGTTTTTATAGAGATGATATACCCTTATTTTGTCACAATTATCAAGTCAGTATGTTCTTTGTCTTTATAATTAGACTTCCAATCTTTCAGGTGAGAATGATCATAGTCTCCCTTTATTTTAATCTGACTATGTTCTTCATACGCTTTTTTTAAAAACCCTATTAGATCCTGGATTTCGTCTAGTGTTACTAAAAGCGCGACTTCTGATAATTCTAAAGAAGTTAATTCTTCATCACCTGTTGCATAACCGTAAGCTTTCATATATAATTATACTTCTATTGTTTTTTGGAAAAAAATACGGCGCAGAGAACTGCGCCGCCGTTGGTTGGTTCCGCTATGCGGAAAAATGCATTGCGGTTGGTGTTTGATCGATTTGTTTTCCTTATACTTAATCTTGACAATGCAGTACTACTCTTCCAGTACCAGCAGATTCACATCTTTATTTTTCAGCCAATGTGCATCTTTCAGTTTCTGCAGATTGATGGTACCCACAACATAGCGATAAGTAGCAGACTCATATTTTTCAGAGATATTGAAAAACTCAGTCAGGTCCACTTGATCAGGCGTTTTGTAGCGGAGGTATACTTTCAATTTAACATCGTTGCTGAAAGCAGGCTGATTATTTTGTTTAATTTTTTTATACTCGTAACGATAATTGTAGAGCAGTGCGGAGATATCGGATAATACGGCACTACCAGTTGCGGTACCACCTGCGCCTTTACCTACAAAGAATTGTTTATCTGTGAACGCACTTTCCAGCAAGATACCGTTGTATTCATTGTATACATCGTAGAGCAGGTTATGTTCTTTCACGAGATGCGGCAGCACGAAAGCGTGTACGTTACCGTTGTTGCGGCGACAGTGACCAATCAATTTGATGGTACAGTTGCGGGATTTCGCGAATTCGATATCGAAGTCGTTCAGGTGATGAATACCGAAGTTGAAGACTTCTTCTGGTTTCACGAAAGTACCGAAAGCATGCAGCAGCAGGATAACGATTTTGAATTTAGGATCGAAACCTTCGATATCGAGGGTAGGATCAGTTTCTGCAAATCCCAGGTCCTGGGCTTGTTGCAGGGCTGTTTCGAAGCTGAGATTTTCTTCGAATATTTTAGTGAGAATATAATTAGTAGATCCGTTGCAGATACCTTCTACTGCGTTCAGCAGATCATTATCGTAGTATTCTTCCAGGTTACGGATGATAGGAATACTAGCGCAGCTAGATGCTTCGTAGAGGAAAGGCACTTTATTTTCTGACTGCAATTGGTAGAGGGAAGCCATGTTTTCAGCAATCATACGTTTGCTGGCGCTTACTACCGCTTTACCGTTACGGAGTGCAGTGCTGACGATTTCAAATGCTGCATCAGTTTCGTTGATGAGTTCCACAACCACGTCAATGGTAGGATCTTCGAGGATTTCATTTTTATCCGTAGTAAAGTAACTGCTGTCGATTGGTCTTGCTTTGTTAGGGTCTTTAATGCAGATTTTTTTGATTCTTGCATTAATACCTTTTGTTCTGTTCAAAACTTCGTACAATCCTTGTCCTACACAGCCGAATCCGAAAATACCTAAATTGATGATCTTGTTTTCCATACTTTTTTCAAACTTGTTGCGGTCATCAATCAGCCTTGCAGCTATTTATACCGCTTTTTTATTGTAAAACAGTTATTTGCTTTCCGGCAGGAGAGTTTAATCTGTCCAGTGCCTGTTTAAGGTCATTGATAAGATCTTCCGCATCTTCGATTCCTAGGGAGAGTCGGATGGTGGAGTCCTGCAGACCGGTTTTTTTCCGGAAGTCTTCCGGTATATTACGATGTGTCATAGTGGCCGGATGGGCCAGCATGCTTTTCACGCCGCCAAAGCTTTCCGCGAGTTTAAACAGCTTGGTCGCGTTTACAATGCGGATGGCGTTTTTGATGTTATCGCTTTTCAGGGAGAAGCTCACGAGTCCGCCGTAGTTTTTTTGTTGTTTACGTGCGATGTGGTGATTTTTATGGGTGGCGAGCCCAGGATAATACACCTTATCAATCGCAGGATGTGTGCTGAGCCAGTTGGCCACAGCGGTGGCATTCGCGCATTGTTTTTCCAATCGGAGGGCGAGTGTTTCGATGCCTCTGATGGTGAGCCATGCTTCGAATGGGCTGAGAATACTACCGGAGATATTCTGGTTATATCGTATTTGATCAGCCAATGCTTTGGAATTCGCGACAACCAATCCTGCAATGACATCGCAATGTCCGCTGAGGTACTTGGAAGCGCTATGAATCACGATATCGGCGCCTAGTGTAAGTGGTTGCTGCAGCAGTGGCGTGCTGAAGGTATTATCTACCACTAGGAGGATATTATGTTGTTTGGCGATTTTGCTAACAGATTTGATATCTGTGATGCGCAAAGTGGGATTTGTAGGGGATTCCAGCCAGATCACGCGTGTTTTTGGTGTGATCGCAGCCAGCACTTTATCCATATTGCTGGTGTCTACAAAATTCACTTTGATGCCGAAGCGTTCGAACATATGGTTGAATATCTGGAAGATGCCACCATAGGTGTCTTCCACGGCCATAATTTCGTCGCCAGTTTTGAGTAATTTTAAAACAGCGTCAATGGCAGACATGCCACTGGCAAAGGCGAAACCTGCATAACCTTCTTCGAGGTTGCAGATCAGGTCTTCCAATACTTTCCTGGTAGGGTTGTTGGCCCTGGAAAACTCGAAACCTTTGTTAATGCCTGGTGATTCCTGCACAAAAGTGGACGTTTGATAGATCGGTACGGAAATCGCACCTGTCAGTTCGTCTACCGGAATGCTGTGAATCAGTTGTGTTGCTGTTTTCATTGTCAGAACTGTTTTAATGATGTCAGAATAAGGAAATATATTCTGCAACTTTATCATTAAAAATCAACTTAAACAACCACAAATCCATGAGGGGGTGGGGAGGAGCAAAAAAAAAGCTCTTCCTGGTGTTGGAAGAGCCTTTCAAATATATTTATCAGGTGAAGATTAATCTCTGCCAACTTATCTTTCCCTGGTAATACCAGGGCAGGAATTAGCACCTTTTTCCTGATGATCAATCAGGAAAGGTTGCTAAGGCATCATCGGGCCAGACCCTCCGCCTTTCTGGATAAGTGATGTGTAAGAACTGGGTGCAAAGGTAATGGCACTTATATCAAATTTCCAAATACTGTTTCAAAATTTTTTTTCAGGGAGACACGTTTCCCTACTTTTTCTGACATATTTTCGTATCAACCAACCATATCTGTATGCCTGTTAACCCATTGCTCCCAGAGGAGCTACTGCATTTTATTTGGCAGCACCGGCTGTTTCGTCAGCAACCCTTATTTACCACGGGTGGAGATCCCATTCGGATTTTATGTCCTGGTATTCATAATCATCATGATGGACCTGATTTTTCCCATGCTAGTATTCATATCGGCACCACTCGATGGGTCGGAAATGTAGAACTGCATGTACGTAGCTCCGATTGGTACCGGCATCTCCATCATCATAATCCAAAATATGTTAATATCATCCTACATGTCGTTTTTGTGGATGACAAGGAAAAACAACATTTTCCAGCGCCTTGCCTGGAATTGCAGGAGCATATATCGAAATTGATGTTGCGGCATTATTCGGCCTTGAAAAATAATACGGCCTTCATTCCTTGTGCAGGCCTAGCTTCCAGGGTGCCACCATTGCATTGGATGGCATGGGAAGAACGCCTGTTGGCGGATCGTTGGGAGCAAAAAATGCAGCAGTGGCAGCAGTGGTTAGTGGAAACACGGTATAACTGGGATGAACTCTGTAACTTCGTATTGGCGGAGGCGTTCGGGCTTCCTCAGAATGCGGCTACCATGTTGCAATTGGCCCAATCGATTCCTTGGAAATTGCTACTTCGTTATCGACATGATTTGCAATTGACAGAGGCGTTATTGTTTGGTCAGGCGGGCATGCTGGACATAGAACATCCAGATGGCTATACGCAAGCACTACAACGGCATTATTCCTGGTTATGTCATAAACATCAATTGACGCCGATTCCTGGCTCCAACTGGAAATGGCTGCGGATAAGACCTTCCAGTTTCCCCTCTATGCGTATTGCCTGCTTTGCAGCGCTCTTGCACAGACATCCGCGTTTATTTGCCGGGCTGTTGGATATCACTACTGTTGCCGCTTTGCAGGAAATCTTTTTCGTAGAGCCATCCCCGTATTGGCGAACGCATTATCGTTTGAGTGGCAGCGAGCAGGCTACCACGGCCACTATCGGGCAGCAAGGGGTCAATAGTATCATTATCAATGCCGTACTGCCATTATTGTTTTTCTATGGCCAGGTTTGTAATTCCTATTATCGGCGACAATTAGCCCTGGAATGGCTATTGCAGTTGCCCGCAGAGGATAACAAGATCATAAAAGGATGGAAGAAAATTGGTATATATCCACACAATGCCCTCGAATCTCAGGGATTATTACATTTAAAAAAATATTACTGCAATGAGAAAAAATGCCTGCAATGCGCAGTAGGAGCAAGATTGATGATGAAGGAAGGCATCACAGTGTGAAGATTTAGGGAGACACGGATACGTCGGGAGTCCGTGTCTCCCTGGAATTACCAGTTAAACACTACATTTTGTACGATATCTGGATGGATGCTTTTCGCCACTGGGCAGGTCATTGCGGCTCTTTCCAAGATGGTTCTATCTTTCTCTTCAAGACCGTTGCCGGCAGGCATATCAAAAGTAACATCGATGCCTACAATACGGCGAGGCTCTGTACCCATAATTTTCTTGATACTTACCTTGGTGCCTTCTATTTTCCATTGGTTATCCCTTGCTTTGATACCCATGATGGTGAGCATACAGGAACCGAGGGCGGTAGCCACCAGGTCGGTAGGGGAAAACTTTTGGCCAAGTCCGTTGTTATCAACGGGAGCGTCGGATTCAATGATGGTGCCAGATTGCAGATGAGTGGCTACTGTGCGTAATTCTCCTTGGTATATAATTTCAGCAGTTTGCATGTTATATGTTTTGATTTTATTGCAAGTTACAGATTGTGATCAAACCATAAAATAAGTGTATTTTTAATATTCGTAACATAACAATACCTTTAATCAAGCGTTTTACTAATATATCAACAGCCCAATTACTGTGAAAAAATTATACTTGATAATCCTTATTTCAGCTATCAGCGGGTCTTTGAGTGCCCAATCCACGTCTTCGGAAAGCCCTTCCAAAACTGCTGCTAAGTCAGAAAAAGAGCAGCGAAAGCTGAAACGCATAAAAGTATTCAAAGAACAGGAAGAAGGTGAAAATGTATTCCAGCGTGATTTTTCGTTGGGCGGCCGCCTCAATACTGACGGCTGGACAGGATTTTTTGAGCTGGGATACCGTAAGAGCCGTAAGGTAGTCAACTATTTCCAATTTGAGTTCTCTGAGAAAAAGAGCCTGAAAGAATATAAGCAGCAGGGATTTGCGCCTACCTCTATGGGTATTGCTTCTCGCCCTTATATCTATGGCAAACAGAATAATTTCTATCCAGTAAAACTGGGTGTAGGGCAGCGCTACCTGATTGGGGGCAAAGCCAATAAAAATGGGGTGGAAGTAAGTGCCATCTACTATGGCGGTATTTCTATCGGTCTGCTGAAACCTTATTACCTCAATGTGGCCATCGGCAACGATCAGATTAAAGAAATCAAGTATGACCCTAATGGCCCTTATGCAGACGCCTTCCTGGATGATAAAGCGATCACTGGTGGCGCTGGCTTCGGGAAAGGCTGGGGCGAAGTGAGTGTTATCCCTGGATTACATGCCAAACTGGGTATGCGATTCGACTGGGCCCATTTCAATGAAGTGGTGAGTGCATTAGAGGTGGGGGTGAATGCGGAGGCATATACCAAAAAGATCCCTATTATGGTCAATAATGATAATAAACAGTTCATTTTCAATGCATACTTAGGCATTCAGTTCGGTAAGCGCTGGAATAAGAGATAAGTTATTACCTTTGTTTTCCTAAAGAAAGGAGTAAGCGATGCAAGAATTACCCGTAATAGCTGCCGAACCGGCCACCGCAAGAGTGAAAAAGCCCGACTGGCTGCGTGTAAAATTACCAATAGGCGAGAACTACAAACAGGTTAGAAACCTCGTAGATACCCATAAATTACATACCATCTGTGAAAGCGGCAACTGTCCTAATATGGGCGAATGCTGGGGCGCCGGCACTGCTACTTTCATGATCCTTGGAAATGTCTGCACCCGCAGTTGCGGCTTCTGTGCCGTTGCTACCGGTCGTCCGGACCCAGTGGATCACGATGAACCACAACGCGTAGCGGAAGCGATCTACCTGATGAAGGTAAAACACGCTGTTATCACCTCTGTAGACCGCGATGAGCTGAAAGATGGCGGTTCTATCATCTGGGCAAATACCATTAAAGCAGTACGCGCCCTGAACCCACAAACCACCATGGAAACACTCATCCCTGATTTCCGTGGCCAATGGGAAAATCTCCAACGTATCATTGACGTGGCTCCTGAAATCGTTTCCCATAACCTGGAAACGGTAGAACGCCTCACCAAACAAGTGCGTATCCAAGCAAAATATCACCGCAGTCTGGAAGTAATCCGTCGACTGAAAGAAGGTGGTATGCGTACCAAATCTGGTATCATGCTGGGCCTCGGCGAAACAAAAGAAGAAGTAATCCAGGCGATGCAGGATCTGTATGATAATGGTTGTGATGTAGTTACACTCGGCCAATATCTGCAACCTACCCCTAAACACTTGCCGGTAGTACGCTTCGTACATCCTGATGAATTTGCAGAACTGCGCGAAATAGGATATAAGATTGGTCTCGACTACGTAGAGGCTGGACCGTTAGTAAGATCTTCCTATCATGCAGAAAAACATATTGTCAGCGGTCGTAATCAAGGATGATCGGCCCTGAATTTCACCTAATTGTTAAAATCCACCCTAGGGGTGGATTTTTCTTTTTAGAATATTATCTTAGCGCCTCGTTTGAAATAACCTGAGTAACAGTGGACCTACTGTAACCCACTACATTTTTTATTATTTACCTGAACACCTACCTGTTATCTGCGGCTGCACTGCATTAGCAATACTATGCACTGAAAATAATTTTGTTGTGCCTTAAAGGGGCAACATACTTAGACGATAATCTGGCTTAACACTATGTATCTGCGTATATACATATACGTTATTCCTCCTTGTTGTCTGCGATTGGAACAAAGAAGAACTGAATGTCAAAAGCCTTTTATGAAAAGAGCATTTTACTTGTTAGCTGTGTCGTGTGGAGTAACGTTTTCCGGCCAACTTCACGCACAGCAATCTACGGACCCTCTGCCAACGACCGCTTCCCTGCAGGATTGTATCCGATATGCATTGGAGCATCAGCCAGTGATTCATCAGTCCGTCATCGATGAAGCCATTACGGACCGCAGTGTGAAAAGTAAACTGGCCGACTGGTACCCACAAGTACAGTTGGACGCCAACTTACAACACTACCTGGATTTGCCTACTTCCATTTTTGGTGGCAATCCTACTAAAGTGGGTGTGGCCAACAACTCTGCTGCTACCTTTACACTGAACCAGAACCTGTTTACCCGCGATCTCCTGCTCGCCACTAATACGGCAAAGGATATACGAAAACAGATCAAACAAACCACTACCCGCAATAAGATTGACGTAGTGGCGGATGTGAGCAAAGCATACTATGATGTGCTCCTGACCCAACAACAAATCAATGTATTATCGGAAGACATTGTACGGCTGGAACGCAGTCTGAAAGACGCTGTGAATCAATACCAGAGCGGCGTAGTGGACAAAATAGATTCCAAGCGCGCTACTATCTCCCTAAATAATGCTAAAGCACAACGCAAATCCGCCCTGGAACTGCTGATTGCCAAACAAGCTTATCTCAAGAACTTGATGGGGTATCCTGCCAATCTCGGAGACATTCCCGTTTCCAGCGATACTACCAAAATGGTGGCAGAAGTGAATAGCAGCGATACCTCCGTGGTAGCCGACTATCACAACAGGATAGAATATCAATTGCTGAAAACACAGGAAAGCCTGCTGCAAGCAAATGTGAAATACAATAAGTGGGGCTATCTCCCCTCTGTATCTGCATTTGTGAACTATGCTTTCGCATGGCAGAACCAGAGCTTCGGACAACTGTATAGCAACAATTACCCTAACTCTTTGATGGGTATCAAATTATCCCTGCCCATTTTCCAAGGGGGGAAAAGAGTGCATAATATCAGAATGGCCGAACTCCAGTTGGAACGTAATAAGTGGGACTTTGAATCACTCACTAATGCTGTCAATACCCAGTATTCACAGGCAATGGCGGCATACAGGAGTAACCTGAACGACTATCTGACGCTGAAAGAGAATGTGGCAATGGCACAAGATGTATATAACCTGCTGCAACTGCAATACAAGGAAGGTATTAAAACCTACCTGGATGTGCTGATCTCAGAAACAGAACTGCGTACCGCACAACTCAGCTATTATAATGCGATGTACCAGGTACTGAGCAGTAAAATAGACCTGCAGAAAGCATTAGGAACCTTAACTGTAAATTATTAAATGGTAACCGGAACGGATATGAAAAAAATGAATCACCTTGTCTTTTTAAGTGCTGCTGGCATTTTGGCCTTTTCTGCCTGCAAGGGCCCCGGTCAGAAAAGCGCTCCTGTAATGCCCCCAACATCGGTGAGTATTACAGAAGCTACTGTGGCGCCAGCCGTTTATTACGATAAATACCCAGCGTCAGTGGTAGCACTGAACCAGGTAGAACTGCGCTCCCAAGTAGCTGGTTTTATCACCGGTCTCTTTTTCAAAGAAGGAGAGGTGGTACAAAAAGGCAAGCCCCTATATGAAATAGATCGTCGTAAATATGAAGCGGCATTCCGCCAGGCAGAAGCCGGCGTTGCTAGCGCTCAGGCCAACTATAACAAAGCGAAAAAAGATGACGACCGCTATAAGCGCCTGGCAGAACAGGATGCGGTAGCTCGTCAAATCCTGGATAATGCAGAAGCGGCCCTGGAAACCTCTCGCAGTCAACTCGCTGCTGCACAAGCAGTACTCCTCGCTGCGCGTACTGATCTGGATTATTCCCTCATCAAAGCGCCGTTTACAGGTCGTATTGGGATTTCGCAGGTGAAATTGGGCGCACAGGTGAGTCCGGGTACCACGTTGTTGAATACTATCTCCAGCGAAAATCCAATTGCAGTAGACTTTGTGGTGAATGAATCCGATGTGTCCCGCTTCGCGGAGATGCAAACCAAAACGGCCAGCGACAGCACTTTCCGCCTCACGTTGCCGGATGGTACCAATTATCCACATGCAGGTCATATCCTCGCTATTGATCGTGGTATTGATAACCAAACAGCCACTATTAAAGTGCGCGTGGAATTTGCCAACCCAGATAATAAACTGATTGCGGGTATGAGCTCTGTGCTGAATGTACTGAACCAACAGTCGGGTCAGCGTCTCATTATCCCATCAAAAGCCCTTACAGAGCAAATGGGTGAATTCTTTGTATTCCTGGCGAAAGATAGTTTTGCTATCCAACGTAAAGTACATCTCGGACCAAAAATGCGCGATCAAGTCGTAATCATGGATGGTATAGAGCAAGGCGATAAGGTTATTACAGAAGGCTTCCAACGTCTGCGCGACAGCGGGAAGATAATGATTGGCATGCCTCCTCATCAAGGAGCTGCACCGAAGAAATAAGTTCACCAGATTCAACTTTAGATCATGATTGCAAATACTTTTATTAAAAGACCGGTAACTGCAATAGTTATTTCTGTTGTGTTGGTACTGGTGGGCATATTGGCGATGATGAACCTGCCGATAGGCCAATATCCGGAGATCTCTCCACCCACCGTACAGGTAACCGGTACCTACACTGGCGCGGATGCGCAAACCGTTGAACAAACGGTGGCCACGCCCGTGGAAGTACAGGTAAACGGTACCCCCGGTATGACATATATCTCTACCAACAACACCAGCAGTGGCCAGATGAGCATGACGGTGAACTTTGAAGTGGGTACTGATATCAATATCGCAGCATTGGACGTACAGAACCGTGTGGGTATCGCACAGCCTACCCTGCCACAGGAAGTACAGCGTTTAGGGCTTACCGTTAGAAAGCGTAACCCAAGTATCCTCATGTTGGTGGCGTTGTATTCACCTAAAGGCACACACGATATTACTTTCCTGGATAACTATACCAACGTATATGTAAAGGATGCATTGCTCCGTGCAAAAGGGGTGGGTGATATCTTCACCCGTGCAGACGACTTCTCCATGCGTATCTGGCTGAAGCCTGATAAGCTTGCGCAGATGGGCGTTACGGCAGATGATATCCGTGCTGCACTCCAGGAACAGAATGCGCAGATTACAGCAGGTTCCGTAGGTGCGCCTCCGCAACCAACCGGACAAACATTTGAATACAACATCTTCACACAAGGACGTCTGCAAACGCCGGAAGAATTTGGTAACATCGTGGTGAAAACCCGTCCTAGTGATGGTTCCCTCGTATACCTGAAAGACGTAGCCCGCATTCAATTGGGTAAATTCAACTACGCCGGTAACAACTTCGTGGATGGTAAACGCGCTGCCTACCTCCTGATCTATCAGGCCCCTGGCAGTAACGCGATCGAAACCGCTGCCAACGTAACCGCCGCTATGGAGGAACTGAAGAAATCATTCCCGAACGATGTCGCTTACGTAGTACCTTTCGAATCCGTTTCCGTGGTGAAAGTATCCATCGAAGAGGTGGTACATACCCTCGTGGAAGCGTTGATGCTGGTGGTGATGGTGGTGTTCCTCTTCTTGCAAAGCTGGAGAGCTACCATTATCCCGATCTTGGCGATCCCGGTATCGATTATCGCTACCTTTATCTTCTTCCTGCCATTAGGCTTTACTATCAATACCTTGACCCTCTTCGGTTTCGTACTGGCGATCGGGATCGTGGTGGATGATGCGATCGTAGTGGTGGAAGCGGTACAGCATAATATAGATCATGAGAAGATGACGCCTAAGGATGCTACCATCCAGGCGATGAAGGAAATCTCCGGGCCGGTAATTGCTATTGCGTTGATATTAGCGGCCGTATTCGTACCGGTAGGATTTATTCCAGGTATCGTAGGCCGACTCTATCAGCAGTTCGCCATCACTATTGCGATTTCTGTATTGATCTCTGCTTTCGTGGCTTTATCCCTCACACCGGCACTTTGTATCCTTATCCTCCGTCCGATGCATCTGGATAAAGACTCCAAAGGTTTGAACAAGTTTTTCTACAAGTTCAACCGCTGGTTTGGTCATACTACTTCCAGGTATTCTATGGGCGTGAAGAAGAGTATAAAATATGCTCGCTATGTAGTGATCCTGCTGCTCTGCATTTTCGTAGGTACGGTGATGTTATTCAAGGGTAAACCAACAGGCTTTATTCCTACAGAGGATGATGGTCGTATCATCATTACATTCGACTTGCCAGAGTCTTCTTCTACAGAACGTACAGTAGAAATCCTGCACAAGATGATGAAAGACTTGGATGAAACGCCTGGTATTGCTCACTATGCAGCGTTGGGTGGATTGAATGCGGTAAGTTTCTCTACTAAATCCAACAGTGGTACTTTGTTCTGTCAGTTGAAGCCATGGAGTGAGCGTAAAGCGGATTCCTTACAGGTATTCGGACTGGTAGCTACCTTGCAGAAAAAGCTCTCAAAATATAAGGAAGCCAATGTGGTGGTAATTCCTCCTCCGGCCATTCCAGGTCTGGGTCAGACGGCTGGTTTCTCTTTTGTATTGCAGCAGCGTACTGCCGGCGATATTAAAGCCTTTGAAAAAGTGCTCCGAACTTTTGTGGACTCTGTAAACAGACGTCCTGAAATTGCAAAAGCATTTACTTTCTTCACGGCTCGTACACCAGGTTATCAATTGGATATTGATCGTGAGAAAGCGAAGAAAATGGGTGTGAAAATCTCTGACATTGCTTCTACCCTGCAAACCTATATGGGTAGTGCTTATATCAATGATTTCACTATTTATGGCCGTAACTTCCGCGTGGTAACGCAGGCGGATTCCACTTATCGTGGAGATATCAAGAACCTCAGTGGATTCTTTGTGCGCAACAGTGCTGGTACCATGGTGCCACTGAGCGCCCTCACTTCGTATAAGGTAGTGGAAAATGCACCGGTTATCTCCCATTATAACCTCTTCCGTTCTGCTGAAATCAACGGTAACCCTGCACCAGGGTATAGTTCCGGAGATGCCATCAATGCGCTGAAAGATGTGGCGGCGAAGGTGTTGCCAGATGGTTATGGATATGAGTTTTCTGGTTTGAGTAGGGAGGAAATATTATCCGGCAGTAAGACCGTTTACATTTTTGCACTGTCTATCATCTTCGTATTCCTCTTCCTGGCTGCATTGTACGAAAGCTGGTCCGTACCATTCTCGGTACTGTTGGCGGTGCCTATCGGGGCATTTGGAGCGATTACGGTATTGACTTTCCTGCCTAAATTAAGCAACAACGTATATGCGCAAATCGGTCTGATTACCTTGATTGGTTTGTCGGCTAAGAATGCGATCTTGATTGTGGAGTTTGCGAAAGAGCGTGTAGACAGAGGAATGGACGTTGTTACTTCCGCTGTGGAAGCTGCTAAGCTGCGTCTACGACCTATTATCATGACCTCCCTGGCCTTCCTGTTGGGTATTATGCCGCTGGTGCTGGCCTCTGGCGCGGGTGCGGAAGCACGTAAAACAATGGGTTGGACGGTACTAGGCGGTATGTTCACAGCTACCTTCCTGGCGATCTTTATTGTGCCGGTGCTCTTCGTAGTTATTACAAGACTGGCTTACGGTAAAGAAAAGCTGGCGAAGATGAAAGAAAATTATCATGCTATTCCTGACCATGATGTGCAGGGACATGGTTGATAAAACGTTCCTGTCTGTCGTCCCTGCCCAGCGGGCAGGGACGACGAAAATAAAAAAATGGGCCGTGACGTCGCAGACGTCACGGCCCATTTTTTTAGATATAATTAGGCTTTCAGCGTTGCCAACTCTTTCCTGGACAGCCATACCCATTTGCGGATGGTACGTCTGATATATCTTGGATGCAGGCCGATTTCCGCCTTGGTTCTTTCGAATTGGGCTTTGGCTTCGGTGTTGCGTCCTTGTTTGCGTAGCATTAGTCCGTAGTAATACATGGCTTCTAATGAGTGATGTACCTGGATGATCTTTTGGTAGGCCTTTTCTGCTTTTTCAGCTTCCATAGTAGCTTCCAGGGCTTGTGCATACATCAGTTCATCGGCTACATTGCTCATTCTTACGCCTGGCATTTTATTCAACTTATCGAAGTTAGCGAGGCTATCTGCGTATTGTTGGTTCATGAATTGGAACCTAGCCAGTTGCAGTAAAATACCTTGATCGGAGGAGTAGGAGGCTGCACAAGATTGCGCCAGTGCGATTGCTTTGTCGTAATGATTTTGTGTGGCATATGCGGCAGCCAGCTCCATCCTATTGGTAACAGTATCAGATACTTGTACCCGTTTTTCCCACTCCCTGATGCGGCCATTCGGAGAAATAAACCGTAATAACTGCTGGCCGATTGTACCATTGGTAATATCAGGCAATATCTCCATGACAAAATATAAACCAGCGCCTATTCCTGGCAGGAAAATCAATAGGTAAACGGCTTCGCGGTTACCGCTTCTGATAGCGTGAACAAGACATGCTAATTGCAGTACAATAACGAGATAATAGTAATCACTCCAAAATGGAATCATAGGTAAATCGACAATCAGGGGTCTGTGGCTGATTGCGGTAAAAATAATAAAATAAAAAATAGTTTAGTGAGACACGTTTCGTTTGTTTAATACATTCACCCTATACATCACAAGAATAGAGGCGAGTATCAGTAACAGATAGCTAACCCCCAGGTTACCGCCGTCTTTCGCTGGTAACACATAGGTGATCAGGTAACTGAGGAAAGACACGATTACATAACACAAACCACCTGTTAATCCCCCTGCAATACCTGCATTTTTCGGGAATTTAGCCAGGCAATAGGTGAAATAGTTGTTATAGGTAAACCCTGCACCCACATGGACAAGAAAGGCAAAAACCAGTATTACGGGGAGTGTATTCAATCGCTGTAATGTCAATAACATCAAGGTGGCGAATAGTAACTGTAACACCACGTTCGTATTCATTTTACGAGTGAATGGCCGGTCGATCATTGCTTTGCCTGTAAAGCCACCAACCATCCAGGCCAAACCTAGCAGCAGGGAGCAATAGCCGGTAACAACCGGAGACAGGTTAAAATGATGCTCAATAATGAACGGACCAGACATGTTATATACCATGATCATGCTGTAACCTAGTCCCAGCATCACTATACCGAGTACAAAGCTGCCGGTACGCAACATATTAGTGTAAATTCGGATAATACTCCCCAGATGGAAGGGGATTGCATGTTGCAAGGATTCTCCGCTGAAAATTAATTCCCCAATGAATAAAAGGGCGGCAATCCCCGCGAGGAAGTAAAAGTTAGATTCCCATCCAAAGCTGACTTCCAGGTAACCGCCAATGAAAGGGGCTACAATAGGCCCTGTAGACCAGATAATAGTAAAAAGACTGAGATAGTGTTTAAGCTTTTCTCCAGTGAATAAGTCCACGAAGAAAGCGCGTTTGGCCACTACCATGGCGGCAATGGTGATGCCGTGAATAATACGCATCGCATAAATGACATATATGCTATGTGTATTGGCAATGGTGATACAACTGACGAGAAATACAAGTATTGCTGCCAGGGAGATACGATATCTTCCGTAGCTATCGAGTAACCCGCCCACAAAGAGTTGGGATACACCATAGCTGATTAAAAATAGACTGAGGGTGAGCTGCGCTTGACTGCTGCTAATACCAAGAGCAGCGGTCATTCCAGGGAGGGAGGGCAGGTAAATGTCTGTAGCGAACCCCGACATGGGGATCATGGCAAAAGCCAATAAAGTAGCGATTCCTAAGTTTTTTTTCTTAATTGAGCCTAAATGAATGGTGCTGTCTGTCATAGATTCGTTGCTTGTTTCTTCAGACCGCAAAGTTGGGTCATAAGAAAATAAGAATTGTCATATAACCTACAGTTTTGGTGGAATACGCCGTTTGCCTTCCTCATCAAACTCGTTGCTTAGCATCCATTCTGTGTAGCCAGCAATATAGAGGGCTCCTGCTACTACCGCGCCAACAGTGATGTACATAAACCAATCGGACTTTCGCTCGAAGAACAGGGCGCAGCAAATGCCTAGTAATATGAGTATAAATCCTACTTTCCGGGAAACCATGGCGGCGTCTTTGTTGCCGGCATCCCACATTTCTTGGTTGCGAGTGGAAAGGAAAGTACGGTATCCATACCAGGTCTTAATACTCTTGGGAGGAAAACGCCTGATGAGATAGCCCATTACCAGGAATATCGATCCAGCTAACAAGGCTGCATTGCACCACGTACTGTGAAGGATGTTTGTTATCATGGCGAATGGGTTTTGGGTTTCTATAAGTTACGAATTTTTCTTTTGGTATTACTGTGCCAGTAGGCATAAATAAAAAAACGGATTGACGTCGCAGACGTCAATCCGTTTTTTATTTCGTCGCCCCTGCCCAGCGGGCAGGGGCGACAGGCAGTAAGTTAAATTATTAGTGTTTAGTAGTATCTGTAGCAGGTTGCTGCTTTTTCTTACCAAACAGGCCATTCAGCACGCCTTTGGCAGATTCGCCGGCTTGCTTGCCGAGATTTTGTACGCCATTACCGTTGGAAGTACTGTCTTTTTTACCCAGTAACTGGTTTTTCAGTTCATCTTTAACGGTGTTCACCGCCTGATTTTTCAGGGAGTTAACAGAATCGCGCACAGTGTGTTTGATGGTGTCTACTTTATCTTTCACGAGCTGCGTAGCTTGTGCTTTCAGGTTGTTAGCGCTTTCACGGAGATCTGTTTTCAGGGCAGGTTTCATGATATTACCACCCATCGTAACAGCCAGGTGAACGCTGTCGCCCACATTTACATTCACGCCTCTGCTCTGTGCTTGTGAAGCCAGATTGTTGACCAGGGTATTACCGGCAGTACCCATCAGACTGCGTGGCAGGGCCAGTTGCAGGCTGTAGTCCAGCGATTGGTCAAATCCATGAGAACCGGCAATATCCATGCGAATACCCGCTACGGTCACTTTGAATGGATTCACTTTTACGCGGCCATTTTCGAAAGCGAAGTAGTTTTTAATATCACGGAGACTCACATCTTTCAATTGAGAGATATTCAGTGTGCTGGCGAGCTGATCTACCGGAGCGAATTGTTTCAGTACCCCTTCAATCAGCAGGAGATTACCATCACCAGTGAGGGTATTCATTTCCGGCATCATGTCTTTGCCCAGTTTACCATGCATGGTCAGTTGGGAAGAGATTTTGCCGTTCAGGAATTTACCGATAGGCATCAGGCTACGAACAGTATTGAACGCATTAAATGCCTGTTGAATATCGATGCGCTGTACATCGTAGGTGAGGTTGATATCTGGATTCAGTTTGCTCACTTTAGTACTGTAGCTACCAGTGATCGCCATTGAACCTTGTAAAGCATCCGCTTTCAGTTGCTGCATGGATACGGTTTCATCTTTTACCGTCAACGCACCAACGAGATTATTCAGGTCTACTTTATCATAGTGTACTTTGCCTACATTGGCATTCATGGCGATATTCAGGTTCGCAGGAACCGGGAATGGCGCACTACCAGCGGCGGCGGCTTCTCCTTCTTTCTTTTCAGCAGGAGCTGGTGCAGGAGTAGTACCGGAAGTAGCCATCCATTTATCCAGGTTGATCTGGTCTGCTTTTACATTGAATTTACCATCCAGGGCTTCGTTTTTCAGCGTGTAGGCGAGGAGGTTATTCACTTCACCGTCAGCTTGGAAATGAGAGCCAAGATATTCCGCATTCAGATCCTTCACGGTTACGTTTTTAGGATTGAATTGGAGGAACAGGTTATTCACTTTTACGCCGTCAGGATAATCTTTGCTTTTATAGAGCATATTGCTCAGTTGCAAGGTGCCGGCAGCATAGAATTTATCATATTGCTGTTTTTCGATAGCGCTCATGTTACCTTTTGCACTGATATCTGCATCGAGGAGACCTTGGAGAGCTGTACCTGTGGCCAGTTTTACATACTGGGGAATTGTAGAGAGATCCAATTTACCTTTTGCGGCCGCGTCTACATACATATCAGAAATCGGGGTCTGCACCAGTACCCGCATATCTACAGGGGTATTGTCCATTTCCAGGTGGCCTTTAGACATATTGATCACCGTATGATCTGGAACGCCGTCAGGATTGGAGATCTTAACCGCCAATTGGATGTTTTTAACTGGTTTTGGCAGATCAGGATATTGGAAGAAACCATCGGTTACTGCCAGGTTCAAGCCGAAAGAAGGCATTTGTTTCGGAGAGTAATTTCCTTTTACAAAACCATCGAAAGCGGCTTTACCACTGGTTTTGATCTTATTGAAATCAGCCGCGTAAATGGCAGGTACCAGCGACAGGAAGTCTTTAAAATCATTACCTGGCGCTTTAAAGGTAAAGTCCATGCCGTAGGTAGAATCATTTACAATGTGGAACAGACCTCCGAAATTCAATGCCAGGTTGTTCAGGGATGCTTTAGCATCTTTCAGCGTGTAGGTGCTGGTGGTATTATCGATCTGGATATCTGCATCCAGCGCGGTTTTTACGCTGTTCAAATATGGAATCAGACCATATTTGAAGGTAATACCATTGGCATCTGTATGGGTATTCAGGGTGAATTTATCTTGCGTGAAATCGCCGCTACCTTTGTGATTTAGGCCGGCTACTTCCAGGAACATATTACCCTGGCGATCGTCGTAGCTGATATAGGCATCTTCGATGCTATATTGTTTGAGACTGAGGGCAAAACTGCTTTTGCTGGTATCAGTCGGGGTTTTGGTGGCAGTATCCGGCTTGGTGATATCCCAGTTCGGATGGCCGTCTTTATCCACAATAGCGTGTATACGTGGCTGTACCAGCGCGATGTTGTAGATATCCATCTGTTTACCTTTGATAACGCTCATCAGATTGAGGGCTACATCAATTTTGTGTACAGAAAGGAGGGTATCATCTTTGAAACGATCCTTGCCAGTGATTTGTAGGTCTTCGAGGCCAACTGCCAGTCGAGGGAAATGCCGTATCAGGCTGATATCCACGTCTTTAAAGTCTACTTTGGCATTCAGCTTGTCGTTGAGTTCCGACTTCACTTTGGCCATGATTTTGTCCTTAAAGAAGTAGGGAATAGCAATAGCAGCTAGCAACAGGATAATAAAGGTGATGCCCGTAAATTTGAGTATCTTTTTGAGCATAGGTTTTGTCTGATTTTAAGATTGTGCGGTGAAATTACCTTATTTCGTAATTTTACGCCCTTCAGGATAAATAATTTTTTTATATGACACCAGAAAGACGGGAAAGATTATTGTCTGTACTGAATAAACGGCAGGGAAATTTGACGGTGGTATTGGAAAATGTGCAAGATCCGCACAATATTTCCGCTGTTATGCGTACATGCGATGCTGTTGGGATACAAGAGATCTATGTACTAAACACCAAAATTCCCCGGCATAAAAAATGGGGTGCCAAAAGTAGCAGTTCTGCCGCCAAGTGGCTAACCGTGCATCAATTTGACAATATTGATGCCTGTTTTACCGCTTTACGCGCCAAATATGATAAAATTTTAGCCACGCACCTAGCACACGATGCCGTAAGTCTCTATGATATTGACTTTACAGGTTCTGTAGCCTTGGTTTTCGGCAATGAACATGCGGGCGTGAGTGAGGAATTGATCGAAAAGGTAGACGGTAATTTTATCATCCCTCAGATGGGAATTATCAAGTCGCTCAATATTTCTGTGGCCTGTGCCGTGAGCATTTACGAAGCGATGCGTCAGAAAACCCTCGCAGGGCATTATGACAAACCTGGATTACCAGAGGCGCAGTATAATCAACTCCTGGACCAGTGGGGCTTTGAAGAGGAAGAGTAGATCGTGTCTCCCGAAATTATTATAAATCAGGATGCTCCTGCCTGTCGTCCCTGCCAAGTGGGCAGGGACGACGAAAAACAAAAAGCGCAATTGACGTCGTAGACGTCAATTGCGCTTTTTTATTATACGGCAGGCAGGAACGTTTTACCTTTATCTGAAAGAGATATACTTCTGCTCTGCTTTGATGATGCCATTGAAGAAGGTTTCCAGTTCCTTCATTTCGGCTGCGGTGAGCGTTTTGTTGCTATTGGTGGTAAAGCGTCTGGTTACCACTAGGTGGTCGTCTGCTACTTTATTGAACTCCAGCGCGTATACCATATCGCCCATTTTCAGGTTAACAGTAGCCGGTACCTGGTCAAATTTCTTGGCATCGGAAAGGCGTATGTGCATTTCCGTTAGATAGTTATCTACCGCTTCATAATCGCGGTACATAAACGGATACTGCCTTGCTTCCGGCGTAAAGATGTTGGCAGTAGCAATTACTTCCATGAAAGGCAATTTGATCATGTTGATATCGCCCACACTGATGACCTCATTTTTAACTGTGAAGTGAGCATTGAGCCAGAGTGAGTCTGCAAGGTTATCCAGATTACTGAAGTTATACTTATCTAGTACTACCTGGTTTTTGAAATTTCTGCCTACCTGTGTTTGAACGCCATCTTTGGTCTCGTCCGGTGTTTTATGGAGATAGTCAGCTCTCAAGCCTTCCGTTAGCTCACCTACATAAGCGCAATTGGACTGAATGACCGCATCCGCATCCTTCAATGTTACCTCCATCCGACGATAAATGGATTTCGGTGAATAATTGCTGGTGGGAATCATGGTCAGCTTTTCACCTGGTTTATAATCGTACGGGATGTTCAGTATCTGCGCGCCAGCCAGTGATGACGGCAGTACGCCAAATGGCAATGTGTTGGAAGTCAGCTCCTGGTAATACGTTTTGTTATTCGCTTTGAATGCAATGATGCAATGGTTGAAGTCCAGCGATGGTAACTGCATATTATGCTCTCCATTTTCGCGGGTACTTACCAGGATAAGGTTTGCCGGCAGGCCAGCTTTACGGGCAAATGCAAGGAACAAAGTAGAGAGGTCTTTACAGTCGCCCAGTTTGGTAACCAACGTTTTACCGGCTTTCTGAGGTACGTAAGCACCTTGTCTGAATGATACAGAGCTGTAAGAGATATTCTTCTCTATATAATCATAAATTTTCTTCGCTTTCGTTTGGTCGTCTACGTTAGCCGTTCCATTTGGGAATATTTCCTTGAATGCCTCGTTGACTTCGTAATTTTCATTGGATTGTTCACGGGTGATATCGCTGTACCATTCTCCAATCACATCCCAGTCTTTTACAGTAGAAACATGGAGTACCTTCCCTATTTCCGTAATGCCTGGCATATAAAACTCAGTACGGATGGGAGGCACATTTTCCTCTCTCCAACTGTACATTTTAAACTGTTCATGCTGGGTGATTGTTGGTTTTGCATTACCGCCATTTCTGTATTCATAATATAACGGAATGGTATCTGCAACGAGAATGTTGTAGGTAGAGATATTAGTAGGCACATAGTCAGAGAGATAGAATTTATCCCAGAACTCCCGTTTCAGTCGGCCGCGCCCTACGCTGGTCACTTTATAGCTATAGTACACCACATCGCCTACATCCAGTTTGGTAAAGACAATTTGGTTTTCCTCTGTTTCTGCTGGAATCCTTGCTCCGCTGGGTTTTATGACTTCCGCTTTCACGATCATCATATCTTGGTAAACGCCATTGTAAGGGAGTGAAATTTCTTTCCAGCGATTAATACCCTTTTTGTTTTGGATATAGATGGCGGTGTTGATCATTTGTTCACCAGCGCCTTCCGGATATAATACTACATTCTTCTCATCGAAGATGAAGGAATAAGGTTGGGTGCTGTCCTGGGGTTTTTGGGTATACTTCTCAATTTCTTTGTAGTAATCCATTGTTGGGAAGTACTTATCTACCTGCTGTCTGTTTTCCAGCATACGCAGTTGTTCCCGATATCCAAATCCTCCTGCATGGAGTGCCAGTGCTTTCTTGAAATAGAGAATAGCAGAGTCTTTTTCTTTCATTTGCGCATAGCTCGTGGCTATATCTCCGAGGGGGCCATGAAAGTAAGGACTGATCTGATGTTCAATGTTCAGATAGTGGATAGCAGAGTCATATTTCTGACTGGCAAAATAGTACTTCACTAATGGTGTGTAATATTCCAATTGATAAGGGGCAGTACTGATCATTTTCTTCATCTTCGCTACTGCTGCATCGGTTTTCCCCTGGTTCAGATATACTTTTATCAGTAAGTTATTCATGCCATAATCGTAGAATTTTTCACAGAATTTCTCCAGCACAGCTATTCCTTTTGCGGGGTCGTTGTTCATCTGTGTTTCGTACTGGTACATCGTTTGCACGATCTGTGAATTATCAGGGTACTTGGCATATGCATCTTTGAGCAGTTGCACCATGCTATCTATTTTCTCCTGTTCTCCAAACAGCTCCAGCTTTTTAATAGTGGTCAGTTCTCTTTCGCCTTGCATGCTGATTAATTTGTTCAGCAGCTCCTGGGCTTCTGTGTAATTTTTCTCTCCTTCCAGCTTTAAGAGCTTTGCATACACTGTCCAATAGTTATCTGGCGTCAGGGTTTTGAATGTTTCCAAACTTTCTGCAAAGTCGCTCTTGTCGTTGGTACCAGACATGCAATCCAAATAGTAATTCGTAATGAAAGCATCCTTTGGATAAGCTTTCAGCAATTTTGCCATGACTGATTTTGCTTTGTCCCATTCCTGGTTGCGGATATATACCCTGCTCAGCATGATGGAATGAATCAGGTCTTCTGGTTGTGCAGCGATCTGTTTTTTGAAATATTCTTCTGCAAAATGTGGAATGAGTGTGGGTTGATCTTTGGACTGGTCTATCTGGTATTTTTCAGGAGATGTCTGGGATGCAATCCCATTGATAGCCCTATAGTTTTGGTCTGTTAACCGCACGATGAAGTTCTGACGGGCGTTATCTTCTGTAAAGCCTATCTGTACTAGGATGCGGTTAAAGCCTTTGTTCAAATGTACTTTTGCTTTCCACCAGTCCATTTCCGTTGTACGTTCTTCAGGCTGACTGATAATGAGTTTATCGTTTACCCAAACTTTCATGGCGCCGGTACTACCGAGGCATAGAATTGGGTCCATATCTGTGGTAGCATTCACAAACGTTTGTGCATAAGTGACAGCGCTTTTCACTGGGAAGAAAGACCCGATGGTATTCCAGCCCTCATAGCTCGTATACAACGGTACGAACCAGTTTACTGGGCTGTTATTGTTGCTGCTAACGAACGCAGGACCAGTGGGCTTGTTGACAGGGCCATAATCCTTATCAAAACCGCTCCCCATCACATTGTCGAATGGACCTACATACGCCCATTTTTCCAGCGCGTATACTCGGTTATAAGAAGGCTTCGCCAGGTCAGCACGGTCACTGAGTTGGTGGTTAATGCCAATGAAATAAGCCGCGGCTGCGTTCATGGAGCCGTTGTAGTTCAGAGAATCTGACAGTATGCGCTGCAGGTTTTCCATTTGGACACCTTGTTTCGGCCCGTACTCGCCCAGTAAGGCATTAAAAAACCACATGGCATACGTATATGGCGCCGGGTGCTGTAATTCTTTCAGGGGATTGAAATACAGTTTTGTGAAATCGGCATCATAACCTGTCATGTTATTGAGCAGTACTAAGGTAGCGATGGCACTGTTCTTTTTAGGACCTCCCGCCTTGATGGCTTTTTGGAGATAGATAGTGGCAGATTTAAAATCATTTTTGTGAATAGCCTCCCAGGCTTTTTCATAGTCGCCTGCAAAAAGTAAAAGGGGGCAAAGGGTTAACAGAATAATAGTGCTAACAGCTCTTTTCATGGGTAAAGGATTTAACATCACAAAAATAAATATTTGATTCTACGTATTTATCATACTAACACTGCCAGTAGCACGGATTTGCTGTGAAATTATCTTGTCGATAGGATTTTATCAGCCTTGCTAACATGTCTGTGGGATGTGGATTGATGGCACAAAAAATTAGGGGTTGATTGTCGAGATCAACCCCTAATGTGGTATCCATTTTTTCTTTTCTAGTAGGTAGGGAGGACGGTGGAAATAAAAAAGGGCGCCTGGATAAGAGGCGCCCTTTTTATGTACTTACATTTTGATAACCCAGATTATGCGGAGCAGGTCACGCAACCTTCTTCCATGGTGCATACAGCGCCCACCGGTATTTCATCGATGGAAGGATCTGCACCAGCAGCTACCACTGGTTGCATTTGTTGACCGCCTTGTTTTTCAACGGTGAACTGAACAGCCTGTGTAGCAGCTTGTGTACGGAGATAATACATACCTGTTTTCAGTCCTTTCTTCCAAGCGTAGAAGTGCATAGAAGTCAGTTTACCAGCGGTAGGTGTATCTACGAACAGGTTGAGTGATTGTGACTGGCAGATGAACGCACCGCGATCTGCAGCCATATCGATGATATTACGTTGTTTGATTTCCCATACTGTTTTGTACAGTTCCTTGATATTGGTAGGGATTTCGTTGATATTTTGGATAGATCCGTTGGAAGCAATGATTTTGTTTTTCATGTCATTGTCCCAGAGGCCCAGTTCTACTAAGTCTTTCAGCAGGTGTTTGTTTACTACCACGAACTCGCCACTCAATACACGACGGGTGTAGATGTTGGAAGTATATGGTTCAAAGCACTCGTTGTTGCCGAGGATCTGAGAAGTAGAAGCTGTTGGCATTGGGGCCAGCAGCAGGGAGTTGCGGATACCGTGTTTTTTTACGGAAGCTTTCAGGGTATCCCAATTCCAGCGTGCAGAAGGTGTTACACCCCACATATCAAACTGGAAGATACCTTTGGAAGCAGGTGAGCCAGCGAAGGTAGCGTAAGCGCCATCTTTTTTCGCCAGGTCATTGGAAGCGTTCATGGCAGCGAAGTAGATGGTTTCAAATATTTCGCTGTTCAGTTTTTTCGCTTCATCGCTTTCGAATGGATAACGCATGAGGATGAAAGCATCCGCGAGACCTTGTACGCCCAATCCGATAGGACGGTGGCGGAGGTTACTGTTGCGGGCTTCTTCCACAGGGTAATAGTTATGATCGATGATTTTGTTCAAGTTGATAGTAGCCTGGTAGGTTACTTCATACAGTTTTTCATGATCAAACTGACCATCGGTTACGAAGCGTGGCAGTGCCAGGGAAGCGAGGTTACAAACCGCTACTTCATTCGCATCTGTATATTCGATGATTTCTGTACAGAGGTTGGAGCTCTTGATAGTACCCAGGTTCTGCTGGTTGGATTTGCGGTTGGCCGCATCTTTATACAGCAGGTAAGGAGTACCAGTTTCGATCTGTGCATCCAGGATTGCGAACCACAGTTCTTGTGCTTTCACTGTTTTGCGTGCACGACCTTCTTGCTCATATTTCTGGAAGAGTTGTTCAAATTCTTCACCCCAGCATTCATGGAGTCCTGGTGCTTCGTGCGGGCAGAACAGGGACCATTCGCCGTTTTCTTCTACGCGTTTCATGAACAGGTCTGGAACCCAGAGGGCATAGAACAGGTCACGGGCGCGGAGTTCCTCTTTACCGTGGTTTTTACGCAGGTCGAGGAATTCGAAGATATCTGCATGCCAAGGTTCCAGGTAGATGGCGAATGCGCCTTTGCGCTTACCACCGCCTTGGTCTACGTAGCGGGCAGTATCGTTGAATACGCGCAGCATAGGGATGATACCATTGCTGGTACCGTTGGTGCCGCTGATATAAGAACCTGTTGCACGGATGTTATGGATGCTTAGTCCGATACCACCAGCGCTCTGGGAGATTTTCGCTGTTTGTTTGAGGGTATCGTAGATACCTTCGATGCTATCATCCTGCATAGTGAGGAGGAAGCAGGAAGACATCTGCGGTTTAGGTGTACCTGCGTTGAACAGGGTAGGAGTAGCGTGTGTAAACCAACGCTCACTCATCAAGTTATATGTTTTGATTGCAGACTCGATATCTTCTTTGTGGATACCAACGGAAACGCGCATGAACATATGTTGTGGGCGTTCCTGAATGCGACCATCTGTTTTCAGCAAGTAAGAGCGTTCCAGCGTTTTGAAACCGAAGTAGTCAAAAGCGAAATCGCGGTCGTAGATGATATTGGAATCCAGCATTTCTGCATTTTTTTCGATGATTTCCCAAACATCATCAGAGAGCAGGGCTGCCGACTTACCAGTTTTTGGATCGATATAGTCGTACAGTTTTTTCATCGTTTTGGAGAACGATTTTTCTGTATTCTTATGGAGGTTGCTCACTGCAATGCGAGAAGCCAGCAGGGCATAGTCCGGGTGTTTAGTAGTGAGGGATGCCGCAGTTTCGGCAGCCAGGTTGTCCAGTTCGGTTGTTGTTACGCCATCGTATATTCCCTGAATCACTTTTTTTGCAACGTCAATTGCGTCTACGTATTCCGTATTGAAGCCATAACATAGCTTTTCAATACGGGCAGTGATTTTATCAAATTTCACTGCTTCTTTTCTGCCATCTCTTTTGATTACGAACATGGGGGGTGAATTTAAGAGGTTAGAAAAACTTTAGAAATCTTCTTCCAGACTGAAAGTCTGTGATTCTTTACTGCCGCCGAGAACGCCGGCTTTCTGATAGTCACCTACACGTTTTTCAAAGAAATTGGTTTTTCCTTGGAGGGAAATCATTTCCATGAAATCGAAAGGATTGGAAGCGTTGAACAATTTAGTGTATCCGAGTTCAGATAACCATCTGTCGGCCACGAATTCAATATACTGTTGCATCAGTCGTGCGTTCATACCAATCAGGTCAACAGGCAGGGACTCGGAAACGAATTCTTTTTCAATTTCCACTGCGTTGCCGATGATCTGATGTACTTGTTCTTCGCTCAGTTTATTTTGCAGCATGCTATAGAGCAAGCAAGCAAATTCACAGTGCAGTCCTTCGTCTCTGCTGATCAATTCATTGGAGAAGGTGAGGCCTGGCATCAGTCCACGTTTTTTCAGCCAGAAGATAGAGCAGAAGCTACCAGAGAAGAAGATACCTTCTACTGCGGCAAATGCTACCAGTCTTTCTGCGAAAGAGCCATTTTCAATCCAGCGTAAAGCCCATTCTGCTTTTTTCTTCACAGCAGGCACTGTTTCGATGGCGTGGAATAATCTGTCTTTTTCCACTGGATCTTTTACATAAGTATCGATCAGCAGTGCATATGTTTCAGAGTGAATATTTTCCATCATGATTTGGAAACCGTAGAAGCAGCGTGCTTCTGGAATCTGGACTTCACTCATAAAGTTTACAGCCAGGTTCTCATTTACGATACCATCACTGGCAGCAAAAAATGCCAGTACATGCGATATAAAATGGCGTTCCCCATCATTCAAATTGGCCCAGTCTTTTAAATCACTGCCCAAATCTATCTCTTCCGCCGTCCAGAAACTCGCTTCATGTTTTTTATATTGCTCCCAAATTTTAGGATAATTGATTGGCAATAACACAAAGCGATCCTTGTTCTCTTTTAAAAGAATTTCATTCTCGTTGTTCATATAAATATTTTATGGGTACTGTCGAAGGTTTCTGATTTCTCAATAGGGGGTTAGCATGACTAAAAATCATTATACCACACTACATTCATTCCGTCATTTTAGCTTCTGAAATCCAAACGCCCAGGATTACAAATGTAAGTGCGATATCTTAGTGAGCTACTTTTAGTTTTCCACGGGTGTGGAAAAAGAGTGTGAGTATTCTTGGACATCAGAACTGCATTGGGTTTGAGAGGGGTGTGGATAACGCACATCTATATATTTTTTATGTGTGTAAACAACGGGGATATATACCTGTTTTTTATACTGTTTTACCTAAAGTGATGAGCTTCAATAGAAAAAAAGTAGCAGAAAATTTTTGACAATTTCAGGATATATATCCCACAATTTTTCATATTTACAGTATTAATCATTTTTTATATGTCCGATCCGGTAATTTCACTCCAACAGGTCCGTAAGCATTATCAGGATGTTCCCGTGCTGGACATACCACAACTGGAGCTTAATGCCGGCATCTACTGGCTCAAAGGAGAAAATGGCGCTGGCAAAACCACTTGCATGAAGGTGATGGCTGGTTTACTCCCCTTCCAAGGAGATATTACCATCAATAACACCGTGAACGCCCGCCAACACCCGGTACAGTTCCGTCGCCTCATCAACTATGCGGAAGCGGAACCCCTGTACCCCGCATTCCTCACCGGCCGAGACCTGCTACAGCTCTATTTCCGCACGAAAGGAGGCCCACAAGAGCCCATCCTGGAACTAGCCGAAAGAATGGGTGTGGATAACTTTGTGAATAACCCGGTGAGCAGTTATTCCAGTGGTATGCTTAAAAAATTAAGTCTTTTGCTGGCATTTGCCGGCAACCCGGCCATTATATTGCTGGACGAACCACTTATCACCATCGATACCAGAACCCTGGCCATCTTGTATGATGTGATCCGCACCTGGAGCCAGTCGGGCGCCTCTTTTTTGATTACCTCCCATCAGCCACTGGACACAAATGAACTGACCGTGGCCGGAACACTCACTATCGCCAACAGAAATATTACTTTGAATTAACATGGGAATTTTCAGGAGGATATTCACCGGTAGATTTTACGTGGAAAACACAGGGTTTTTCCTGGTGTTATTTTACTTTCTCTTTGGGATCGTTAATGCTTCCAATCTGCTTTATTATCATATGGGATTAATGATTGGCTTTCTCTCCAGTTGGTCCTTCCTCATCTTGGTATTGGCTTTATGGCTGCTGTACAACCTTCGGATAACGGGTTTTGTCATCAAAACATTGGAACAACCGCAATATAGTTTTCTCTATAGTACCATGACTTGCATGGATGATCAGGAGAGACGCGGCCGCTGGCTGCGGCTACAGTTCCAAATGTACCTGCCGGTATTCGTGTACGGCCTGATAGCTGCTGTAGTTGGCATCTTCCGACATTATTACCTGGCCGCTACTATCATCCTAGTATTTAATATAGTGATGTGCATCTGGCCTATTCGCTTCTATGAGAAAAAACTCTGGCAACCAGATGTGTTTTTCTTTATGACCCGTTTTTCCCGCTGGCTAGACCGGCACTTTGTGAAACCGCCCGTGCTCTACTTTTACTACGAATTGTTTACGGCCTTCCCCCGGAAAATATTCACCACCAAACTTTGGTCTGCCGGCGTACTATGGCTCACTTTCTTCCTCATGCATCAAAGCGATTTCCTGGATCTGCGCGCGCTGCAATTAGGAATGATTGCTTGCGTATTACTGCATACACAACTGATGATTCACCACCGGGCTTTTGAGGAGATATACTTGCCGTTTATGTCGAATCTTCCTATCAGTACGCTCCGGAGCTATTCGCGGGTGATCGGTTTTTATGTGTTGCTACTAGTGCCGGAAATCATCATTATTTTTTTTCAGAGTAATGGTCGTTTTTCTACGACAGCTATCGGGACTGCTGCTATCACCGGCATGACGATGTTGCTGTTATTCAGAGTGCTCCTGTATTTCCCCCGTATGAATGCGGAAGTGCATTTACGCTGGATATTAGTGATTGCTTTTGTAGTGCTTTTTATGATACTCGGAGGGGCAGTATGGTACGCTGTTGCAGGGATGCAACTTGTTTCGGCATTGATATTCTTCAAGCAATTCCGGGAATATGAACCCTGGATAGATATAGAATGAGGTTGCAGGTTATTTATTTTGTCGCCCCAGCCCAGGCAGGGACGACAAAATAAAGCACGAGGGTTTCGTGTCTCCCTAAATTCTTTTCTCTTTATTCAAAAATTTCCGTTGTATCACATCCTGTACAGGAATGCCTTCGATTTTACTTTCCAGCCATGAAATAATATCCAGATAGAGGAAAGACCTGCGTTCGTATGGGTCTTGCGAAATCACTTCCAGCCTGCTTTTCAAATCCAGGAAGGCATTGCGCAATTCCTTCGGATTGGCATAAATATATTTACGAAGGAATTTCATAATTTCTTCCATCACCAATCCCAAATCCTTATGTTTGGAAATGAAGTGATAAACAGATTTGATCAGATATTCCACCAAACTGTAATTCTCCAATTCGTAATGTGCAATCAGGTGCAGGATACGGGCAAAACATTGAATATCTGCCCGCAAGTTGCCGATTTTTAAATTGATAATTTTGTTGAGATAAATGATTGCTTTGCTATTATCCCCACTTCCAAAATAAAGACAGGCAATTTTGTAATAAAACACCAATACCCGGTGTTGGTCAATCTTTAGCGTATGATTGCTGATTTCTGTTTCCAGTTCAGGAACCATCGCCAAACCCTGTGTGAACGTGCCCTCTAGGAAATACCGGTTGATCTTCGCCGTGTAGAGGTACACGAAAGCAGAAGTGCGGGTATTCTCATGGAAACATTCCTCATTCGTTGCGATGAAATTTTCCAACTCACAGAGCGCTGTTTTGAATTTCTCAAAATTGGAAGTGTAGAAATGGGCGGTCAGCAGGTTATGCTGCGCTTTGATATACAGGTCCATATCCGTCTGTTGCAAGGAAGGGTATTGCTTGAACAGATCTACCCATTTCTGCGTGTAACGGTAATACATGACGAAGTCCTGCAAAATATAGAAATACCAGCAAGAAGCCTGGTACATATACACTTTCTCATAGAAGCTCATTTCCGCCATGCGCATGGGAGGCAGTTGACTTTCAAAGAAAGATTTCACCATTTCTGCATCGCGCTCATTGCGGGCATGCCCCAGCTTCAGGTACAGGCCATACATACGCAGCGAAAGGGTAGACAACATACTGATATTGGTCAGTTGTTGTTGTATTTGTTTGGACTCCGCACTAAGTGCTTCCGCCCTATTCTCCAAACTACGCGTGATATGCCTGGATTCTATCAGTTTTTCAAATTCTACTATTTCATATCCCAGCATGACTTCTTCTTGGTCAAATGCCATGGCTTTGGCCTTGCCCAAGATCTTCAAACTTTGGTTATACAACCCTTTATTGTACAACACCCGGGCATAGTCCAATTGCTCCCGTAAATCAATGACAGGATCTTTCTGTTTATACAACTGACGCAAACTAGTCAGCAGATGTTTGTACAGGTGCGCCTTTACATTGGACAACTGCTGCTTTTTCAGGTCAGGTACCTTCCTCAGTATCTGCTCCTCATCGTAGTCTTTCATTTTGTCCAGTGTGGTGAACAACTGGATGAAAAGTACGTCTTCCTTGGTATTATTCTTATTAAAAGCCAACTGAAAACTGCGTTTTTCAGCTTTTGTTAGGGTTTTTATTAATATGAATAATGCATCACTTTGACTGTTGGGCATCGTTAATAAAATCTTATAAGTAATTGACAAACAGTATGTTGGCGTTTATCGATCGCGTTTATAGGTTGTAATTAAGACAAATTTAGCGATATGTCAAATATATATCGTCCATTAGATTTGAAGGTATAAACAATTTAAAAAGGAAGCAATAAGGATGGGAAAAACGTTATTTGACAAAATCTGGGACAGCCATATCGTGATGAGCAAACCGGGACACCCGGATGCAGTGTACATCAACACGCATTTTATTCACGAGGTAACCAGTCCACAGGCGTTTGACGGTTTACGTAAACGTGGTATTCCGGTATTCCGCCCTGAGAAAACCAGAGCCACCGCAGACCACAACGTGCCTACAATGGATCAGCATCTGCCCATTAAGGAGGCGTTGAGTCGCCACCAGGTGGAAATGCTCACCAAAAATACTGCTGAATTTGGCGTGGAACTCTACGGCCTGGGCCATCCATACCAGGGTATTGTTCACGTGATAGGCCCTGAGCTGGGGATTACCCTGCCAGGTATGACGATCGTTTGTGGAGACAGCCATACCTCGACCCATGGTGCCTTTGGCGCTATTGCGTTTGGGATCGGCACCTCCGAAGTGGAACAAGTACTGGCTACCCAGTGCATCCTGCAGTATAAGCCAAAACGTATGAAAATTGAGGTGAACGGCACCCTGAAAAATGGCGTTCTCTCTAAAGATATCATCCTCTATATCATCTCTAAAATCTCTGCATCCGGCGCTACTGGCTACTTTGTGGAATATGCCGGCGAGGCTATCCGCAGCCTGAGCATGGAAGCCCGTATGACCATCTGCAATATGAGCATCGAAATGGGTGCCCGCGGTGGTATGATCGCTCCAGACGATACTACCTTTGCTTATATCAAAGGCCGTGAATTTGCCCCACAAGGCGAAGCATGGGATAAAGCACTGGCATACTGGAAAACACTCTACTCCGATGCAGACGCACAGTTCGACGTGGTACTCACCTTCGACGCTGCCGATATAGAACCACAGATTACTTACGGTACCAATCCAGGTATGGGCATGGGTATCACCCAGCACATTCCGGCCCTGAGCCAACTCGACGAAAAAGAAGTGCCTTCCTTTAAGAAGTCGCTCGACTATATGGACCTCCAGCCTGGCGCTCCGCTTCTCGGCAAAAAAATCGATTACGTATTCATTGGTAGCTGTACTAACTCCCGTATTGAAGACCTCCGACTGGTGGCTGATTTCGTGAAAGGTAAACAGAAAGCCGAAGACGTAGTGGTTTGGATTGTACCGGGTTCCAAACAGGTGGAAGCACAAGCCAAAGCAGAAGGCATTGATAAAGTGCTGATGGCGGCAGGTTTCCAACTGCGTGAGCCAGGATGCTCTGCCTGCCTGGGTATGAACGAAGATAAAGTGCCTGCAGGTATGTATTGCATCTCTACCTCCAACCGCAACTTCGAAGGTCGTCAGGGACCAAATGCCCGCACCTTCCTGGCTAGCCCGCTTACCGCTGCTGCTGCCGCCATCACTGGTCGCGTAACAGATGTAAGGGAAATGGTGTAATTAACTGCCACGACTAAACGTATTACCATGAACTACTGGAATGCCGACTTATACAAAGATCAACACGCCTTCGTGTTCGAACAGGGGAATAGTCTGATTGAATGGTTGCAGCCAAAGCCCGGATCTACCATCCTGGACCTGGGTTGCGGCACCGGCGAACTGACCGCCAAACTGGCGGAAACAGGAGCAAATGTTACAGGACTGGATGCTTCCGAAAGCATGATTGCCAGCGCCAGAAAGCATTTTCCAAATATCCATTTTGAGATAGCCGACGGTACTGAGTTTCAGTTGCCTACCCAGTTCGATGGTATTTTCTCGAATGCCACCCTTCACTGGATACGCGAACCAGAAAAAGTGATTGAACGCATGTACGCTCATCTCAAACCTGGCGGCCGACTGGCCTTCGAAATGGGCGGAAAAGGTAATGTCAACAGCATTCTCAGAGAATTGGAATACGTGATGCAGGAAAAAGGATATACCTACGAACCACTCTGGTATTTCCCCTCTCCAGCAGAATATTGCACCCTGCTAGAAAAAGCAGGATTCACCATAGAACGAGTATCCTTCTTTGACAGGCCCACCAAACTCCATGATCCGCAGAACGGCATCAGCACCTGGCTGGAAATGTTCGGCGATCATTTCTTCGCAGCAGTACCAGAAAAGGTGAAAAAGGAAATCCTGCAAGAAGTACAACAGGAGCTGGGACCAGCTTTGACAAGAGAAGGTAATTTATATGCAGACTACGTCCGGCTGAGAGTAGCTGCCGTCAAAAAATAATTAATAATGAGCAAAATATTTCAACACTTAGTTTCTTCAGCGGTACCTGTACCCATTGAAAATATCGATACAGACCAGATCATCCCTGCACGCTTCCTGAAAGCTACCACCAGGGACGGTTTCGGAGAAAACCTGTTCCGCGACTGGCGCTTTGAGGCAGATAACACGCCTAAAGCAGATTTCGTCCTCAACAATCCTATCTATAGCGGCAAAATCCTAGTAGCCGGTAAAAACTTTGGCTGTGGCTCTTCTCGTGAACACGCTGCTTGGGCAATCGCAGATTATGGCTTCAAAGTAGTAGTGAGCAGCTTTTTTGCAGATATCTTCAAAAATAATGCACTCAACAACTTCATTCTCCCTGTACAAGTGAGTGAGGCCTTCCTGGATAAAATTTTCAAAGCCATTGAAAATGATCCTAAAGCTGCGATAGAAGTAGATCTGGAAAATCAGTTCATCAAAATCAATGCTACCGGCGAACAGGAAAAATTTGATATCAATCCATACAAAAAAACCTGTCTGCTCAACGGCTATGATGACATTGATTATCTGCTGAGTCTGCGCAAAGAGATTGAAACATACGAGCAATCCAGACCATTCAATTTTTAAGCACACCATAACCATCAAAATAAAGTACACTCTACATGGGCGTTGAAAAGAAAATATTAGTAATACCAGGCGATGGTATTGGACAGGAAGTAACAGCATGGGGTCAGAAAGTATTGGCTACTATCGCTAACAACTATCATCATACTTTTCATTTTGAAGAGGGCATGATGGGGCACGTAGCGATTGAAGCTACCGGTGAGCCTTTACCGGATTCCACCCTGGACAAAGCGAGGAACAGCGATGCCATTCTATTTGGGGCTATCGGTCATGCGAAATATGACAATGATCCTACGCTGAAAGTAAGACCAGAACAAGGGCTGCTGAAGATCCGTAAGGAACTGGGATTATATGCCAACCTGCGTCCAATCAAACTGTTTGACGAACTGCTGGAAGCATCCAGTATCAAACCGGAAATCCTTCGTGGTGCTGATATTCTCTTTTTCCGCGAACTGACTGGTGACGTTTATTTTGGTGAAAAGAAAAGATCAGAAGATCGCAGTAGCGCTTCTGACCTGATGATCTACCATCGTTACGAAGTAGAGCGTATTGCCCGTAAAGCATACGAAGCTGCCCGTACCCGTCGTAGTAAACTGTGTTCTGTAGATAAAGCAAACGTACTAGAAGCAAGTCGTCTGTGGAGAGAAGTGGTACAGGAAATAGCGAAAGAATACCCTGATGTAGAAACAGAGCATATGTTCATTGACAACGCCGCTATGCAGTTGATCAAAGATCCTAAACGCTTTGATGTGGTACTGACAGGTAACCTCTTCGGAGATATCCTGACAGATGAAGCCTCTCAGATCGCGGGTTCTATGGGGATGCTGGCATCTGCCTCTGTGGGTGATAAAGTAGGTTTCTACGAACCGATCCATGGCTCTGCACATGATATTGCTGGTAAAGGCATTGCCAATCCGCTGGCCTCTATCTTATCTGTTGCACTGATGCTGGATATTTCATTCGGTCTGAAAACAGAATCACAGCGCGTGATCAAAGCGGTAGAAGCTACACTGCGCCAGGGTTACAGAACAATGGATATTGCCAACAAACATACGGTGAACGAATTCATTATGGGTACAGACGCCATGGGTGCGAAAGTACTGGAGAACCTGAACTAATCTTACTAAACCGAAAAAGTTACGCTATCATGGATAAAAATCGTGTATACGTCTTTGATACCACCCTGCGCGATGGTGAACAGGTACCAGGATGCCAGTTAACTACTGTAGAAAAAATTGAAATCGCGAAGAAGCTGGAAGCGCTTGGCGTGGATATTATCGAGGCTGGTTTTCCTATCTCCAGCCCTGGCGATTTCCAGAGTGTTGTGGAAATTTCCAAAGCCATCTCAGAACCAGTTATTTGCGCCCTTACCCGCGCTAATACCAAAGATATAGACGCTGCTGCAGATGCGCTCCGCTTTGCAAAACGTGGCCGTATTCATACCGGTATCGGATCTTCCGATATGCATATCAAATACAAATTCAACAGCACCCGTGAGGAAATCCTCCAACGTGCAGTAGATGCAGTAAAATATGCCCGCAAATTCACAGATGATGTGGAATTTTATGCAGAAGATGCTGGTCGCGCTGATAATGCGTATCTCGCACAGATGATTGAAGCAGTGATCGCCGCAGGCGCTACTACTGTTAATATTCCTGATACCAACGGCTATTGCTTACCTGATCAATATGGTGCTAAAATTAAGTACCTGATGGATCATGTGTCCAATATCGATAAAGCCATCATCTCTGTTCACTGTCATAATGACCTCGGACTGGCTACTGCCAATACGATTGCAGGTATTCAAAACGGTGCACGCCAGGTAGAATGTACCATCAACGGTATAGGAGAACGTGCAGGTAATACTTCTCTGGAAGAAGTAGCCATGATTCTGAAAACGCATCATGCCCTCGGTTATCATACCAATATCAATTCAAAAGGTATCTACGAAATCAGTAACATGGTTTCTACGATGATGCGTATGCCAGTGCAGCCAAACAAAGCGATCGTGGGTCGCAATGCGTTTGCGCACAGCTCCGGTATCCACCAGGATGGCGTATTGAAACACCGTGAAAACTACGAAATCCTGAATCCAGAAGATGTGGGTATTAACTCCAATGCGATTATCCTGACAGCACGTAGTGGCCGTCATGCATTGAAACATCACCTGGAGCGCCTCGGTTATAAAATCGATAAAATCAACCTGGATGAAGTTTACGAACGCTTCCTCTTGATGGCAGATAAAAAGAAAGAAATCTCCGATGCTGATCTGTTGCAACTGATGGGCGATGGCGATACTAAAACATACGATGATAAAGGTATCAAAGTTACCCTGTTACAAGTGGTATGCGGCGATCCGCTGCGCCCAATGGCTACTGTGAAACTGCTGGTAAACGGTCAGGAGAAAGAAGCCAGTGCAGCAGGTAATGGTCCTGTGAATGCTACTATCAATGCTATTCACGAGATCATTAAAGACGACATCGATCTGGATGAATTCAGTATCCAGGCGATGCATGGAGGTTCTGAAGATGTAAGTAAAGTAAATATGCGCGTGAAATATAACGGGCAGTCTTACTACGGCTTCGGTTACTCTACCGACATCGTGAATGCTTCTGTACATGCCTATGTAGATGCATTGAATAAAATCTACTAGTATTCATAACGATTGATTTACGTTTGATTTCGGCCGCTGAAGTAGTGCCTCAGCGGCCATTTTTATTTATAAGAGGTAGGTATTGGCTCCCCCTCCCTGTCGACCCTTCCCAGCAGGCAGGGTCGACGAAAAAAAGAAGGAAAATGGTGTCGCAGACACCATTTTCCTTCTTTTTTTCGTCCATATTTTTGGGAGATACTATTTCCTGGTAGGAATGCCTAATCGCACTTGAATGCCATACCCTAGCAGTTTAGCGCTCTCCATGCCATTCCTTTTTAATATGCTATTGGCATGCATGTTATTGATACCTGAGGAAGAATAGGTGACCAAAGTGCCGTCACTAGGCTTGTCTGCGAGATTGTTGAGTCCGTAGTCCATGTAGATGCCTGTATACAACCGGAAATCATTCCATTCAAAACTAATACCTGTTGCCGCACTGATGGTAGCAGTAGCCTTCAGGGAAAGTGCGCCTTTATCGCTTCTCCAGTTGTTGACAGTGCCAAAGCCCAGATGCGGTAGGTCTTTCAGTAGAATGTTATAATCAGGATAAAATCCTGTTGTGATCACTTGAGTGGCGCTGGAAGTATATTTCCCACTGAATGGAAAGAGCAATTTGGCGCCGCCATTGATGTACCACTGGGTTTTACCGCTTGTATGATACTGCAGCATTACAGGAATTCCCGCTGCGATGAAACGTTGTTGTTCTTTGTATCCATTGATGGTAACATTATAGATAAAGGCGGATCCAGATTCATCTACCTCGTAAGAGTTAAAAGCGTGTTGCCCATTTAGCACTATTTCGGAAGTATAGGTTCCACAAGTAATGCCTGAGATAATGCCCAAATTTTTTCCTAACGGAAATGTATATCCGATATCCAGGATAGTCCCTGCTTTAAGTTGACTGTTTTGTTGGTTGAATTTGTATTGTAGCCCTTGCATGCCGCCGCTAAGCCCGATTCCTAATTCCTGTGCCATCGCAGTTGTGGAGAGGAGTACCAGGCAAATACAGGTGGTTATAATAATTCTGATCATTTGATGTAGATTAAATCCGAGAGAAAATAAGACCGGTAGACCGGTCTTATTTTTCTTTAGTGAACGATAACATTGGTAGTAATCTTCTGTCCATTGGCCATTTGCAATGTGATGATGTAAAATCCACTATTTGCAGGCATTTGTATGGTTGTGATCGGATGTACATTTTTCAATTGGTCGATAGCGTTACCTCTGATATCAGTGATATATAGCATAGCGCCGATGAGTGCATCTTCTGTGAAGTTGCAGGTGAGGGTAGCGCTTTGTCCTTTGATCGCAGGATTTGGAGAAACCCTGATACCGGCAATTCTGGCGGTAGCCGCGCTTACCTGGATCGGACATGATTGTATGTTATTACCATTCTTGTCTGTAGCTATTACGGAATAAGATCCATTTAATCCCGTTGGATCACTGAAATACGCGTTGGTAGCTCCTGGTATAGAAATGTTGTTTTTATACCATTGCCAGGTCAGGTAATTATTGTTGCTGTTATCGAAGATCAATAAATTATTCAGTTGCTGTCTTACGGCTGATGGTAACATTACTTTCAGCTCTTTGCTAACTGAAGCAGCAGCTTCGTAATTGTTATCACCATCCTGGGTGGCTGTTACAGCTACAATGCCAATAGTATTAGCGGTTAAGCTGTTGCCGCTAAGTGTAGCGATATCGTTATTGGCGATACTGTATGTTACTGGTAAACCGCTGTTAGTAGCTGCGTTGAGTTGGATAGTATTGATTCCATTACAACCGATATTCAAGTCCTGCGTCCAGGTGATGGATTGTGGCGCCTTGGAAATAGTGAATGTATTAGCGGTGAAATTAAAGGTGTAGTTATTGCTAGGGTTTATGCTTCCCTGACTGATAGTGTAAATGCCAGCATTTTCACCCGCGTCTCTACTTAAACTTCCAATGATCTTATCTCCGCTGATTAATCCGGTAGTGGTATATGTCAATACAGGATCATTACTACCATATACTTTCAATTTCGCATCAGCGATAATTTGCAATGCAGCAGGTGTGATATTCAGTGTATTGTTATTGAATGTTAGGTTGTAATTATTCCCGGCAGATAACGAACCTTGTGTAATGGTGTAACTGCCTACGTTTTCGCCTGCATTTCGGCTTAATGTGCCGCTGATTTTATCTCCGCCAACAAGCCCGGTAGCAGTATAGGTGAGGATTGGATCATTCGTGCCATAAACTTTTGATTTGGCGTCGGCGGTAACTGTTAGCGTTGCCGGCGCAATATTCAGGTTATTACCATTGAAAACAAAATTGTAATTATCACCTGCTTTTACACTGCCTTGTGTAATGGCATAACTACCGGCATTTTCGCCCGCTACTCTGGTTAATGTACCAGTGATTTTATCATTATTAACTAATCCGGAAACAGTATAGGTAAAAGCTGGATCAACTGTGCCGTAAACTTTTGATTTGGCATCAGCAGTAACGGTTACCGTAGTTGGCGTAATAATCAGATTATTACTGTTGAAAACAAGATTGTAATTATCACTTGCATTCACACTGCCTTGTGTAATGGCATAACTACCAGCATTTTCGCCCGCTACTCTGGTTAATGTACCAGTGATTTTATCATTATTAGCTAATCCGGAAACAGTATAAGTCAAAGCCGGATCAACTGTGCCATATACCTTCGTTTTTGCATCCGCAGTAATGGTTAAATTGGCAGGTGTAATTTTCAGGTTTTTGCTATTGAAGGATACATTATAGTTGCTACTTGCAGATAAAGTGCCTTGTAAGATGGCATATTCGCCAATATTTTCACCTGGCATTCTGGTCAATGAACCTGTGACGATTTCATTATTCACTAAACCGGTTACAGTATAGGCTAATACAGGATCTGGTGCACCGTAGACTTTCGATTGTTCTTCCGTATTAATAGTTAAAGCAACTGGTGTGATAGTCAGGTTGCTGCCAGTGAAGTTGATCGTATAGTTATTATCGGCAGATATAGATCCTTGCGTGATGGCATAAGTACCTGCATTTTCACCTGGTACTCTGCTCAGTTTTCCCATAACGGTGTCCTTCCTGACTAATCCCGTGGCGGTAAAGGTCAGTACCGGATCTTGACTGCCATAACTTTTGCTTTTAGGATCGGCGATGATCGTTAAAGCAGTTGGATTAATAGTAAGATTATTGCTATTAAAAGTGATGCTATAATTATTTCCGGCAGACACGGAACCCTGTGTGATGCCGTAGTTACCTACGTTTTCGCCTGGGAGTCTGCTGAGGCTACCGGTTAAAGTATCATTATTGATTAATCCTGATGAGGTATAGGTTAATGCAGGATCAGTTGTGCCATATATTTTCGTTTGTGCATTTACGTTAACTGTAATTGCTTTCGGCGCAATGTTCAGTGTTAAGCTAATTGGAGTAGCAGTGGTAAAGTTATCATTACCATCCTGACTAACAGTGATCATAGCTGTGCCTACTCCGTTTACAGTCACTTTCCCTGCATTATCGATGCTGGCTACGCTGGTATTATTACTACTGTAAACTATCGGTAATGAAGATGTAGAGGTGGCTGTAGCACTGATAGCATTATCTCCATATTTAGCAGATACGGTACTTCCGGCTGTTTGTGAAGTGAAAGTCAGCGTTTGTGGCTGTCTGACAGTAAGTGTTACCGGATCGCTGCTACGAGAACAGTTACTAAAGGGAATACAAATGTATTGGTAACCGTTCATATCTGCGGTAACCTTACTGATAATTAATTGTCCAGTGTGGCTGCGGCTGTAGGTAGCATCGTCAGAGATATTGTAATAGAAGCCATCCGTTTTTATTACCTTCCAATCATAGCCACTTATAGTCCAGTCGTTTATTGTGGCTTTTATACTAAAGCTGGTACTGTCGCCAATGTTAGCAGTTGTATTGACAGGGGCTAGCGTAATGACAGGCTTTTCCAGCGCTTTGACAGTGAATGGAACAGATACTGGACTAACACATCCCGAAGCTTTATGTACTGACTGTGCGTAGAAGGTCCGATTCCGGTTTAATTGAGGAGTATAAAACCCACCATCTTCGGAATAGGAAGTTTCACCACTATCACTGGTCCATCGTACACCTGCATTATAAGAAGGTGTAGCATTAAGTTTAATGTAATCTCCCATACAACCCACCGTATTATCAGTTGCTAATGTAGGAGGCGCTACAATTCTGGCGACATAATAAATAACTACAGACTGTTTGGCAATTGGGCTGTTTTTCAAACCAATTCTGACGTTGTAACACGCTGCTCCTGGGACGAATTTTATATAAGCATTGCTACCATCAATAGTAGCCTGATTATTATTAATTAATGTTGTCAGACTTTTGACATCATTGTTCTCATTTAGCGATGATTGTCCGACATTGGCATCACGGCCAGATGAAATCAGAATGTTATCGTAATTGGGCAGATCATCCAGATTGCCTATACCAAGTTTTATTGTAATTGTATCTGTGGCACTTGATGAAAAATAAGCCCTGACGCCACAGGACGAATCACTGGAAGCCTTCTTGGCAGTTAAAATGGAATAGGTCGTTGTATCTGTATCAGCGAATAATTGAGCATCCTGTACCCAACCCATAATCTGTAATATAAAATCTTTAGGGTCGGACGGAATTTCTTCCCGGTAGTTAACAGGAACATCACAGACAATATCCCTTGCCGAATGCCAGACGATTTTATAGTTATAATAGCGCCAGTCCATATCTACATTGTAGTATGCTTTGCCTGTACTTTTATCAATATTATACTCTACAACGAAAACTGTATAAGGAACTCCGGTTGTTGGTTCCACATAACTGGCGAAATTATCCGATCCTGTATATACACATTTCCAATTAGACCATTGGTCGCCTACCTGGAACTCTGTTCCCACAGCGGGAAAACTTGCAAAATCCGGATAGGAGCCTCTGCCCCAAAAAACAGCTCTCTTTTCCCCATTTCCATTCTGCCAATTAAAATAGAGGGTAGGACTGGCATTATCACTCGCCTGCACCCAAGAGGCCTGTACAGTAGGCGCACTCACCTGGGCGTTTGAAAGTTTAGGAAATAAAATGCTGCAACAGCATACCAGTACAAAAAATAATCGCGCTACAGCGATCGACCTCGGTTTGCTCTCCGATTTCATAGGTAAGGATTAAAAATAATGATGGCGCAAAGCTAGATATAATTTAATGTAGGCATGCAATTATTGATATACATGATAAGAAAAAACAAATAGCGAAGAAACCAATCCATTTGATGGCTACTGGATTAACAAGGATTTCATGTCCGGGAAATATCTATTATTCCTAATTTTGCTCCACCTAAATAAACCTTCCTATGAAAAAAATCTTACTGGGCATATTCGCCGTGAGCATGATAATATCTTGTTCTAAGCCTGTTGAACCCATGATACCAAATGAACCTAAGCCAGGTACTGGAACAGATACTCCCACTCCTCCAGCAGAAAAAGTAAAACTTTATCCTGTACAGATATTGGATCCAATAGACAGCTTCGTCTATGAATACAATACAGATAAAACAATGAAGCGCATGGCCTATTTCCGTCATAATTCAGATGGATTCCATTCTTATGTGGCATTTGATCGACAGTTATCGTATGAGAACGGAAGATTAACCCAAATGGGTAACTGGATCATCTATTACAATAGCAATGGCGAGATGGTAGACGCACCTGGAGGAACTACAAGGTACGTATTTGATGCACAGCATCGCCAAACTGAAATGTACTATGGTACTGAGTTAGTAGAAAAACTCTACTGGGACGGAAAGAACATTATCAAACAAGAAAGATATGCTAGTGGGCGCGTTACCAGCACGCGTGAATACAAATATGATAAAGCGCCAAATGGCTATTATAGCTTGTTGGGAGCAATATCTGCCGACTATCGTACTTTCTACAGTGAGAATAATGTTTTGGAAGAAAAAGTAACGGATGGTAGTGGATCCTATGTGATATATTATAAATATAAATATAACGATTCTGGCTATCCTGTCGAAATTGAATATCACCCAGATAGCCCGGATGGTGCAGCGGTACATGTCACTAAAATCACTTACACTAAATAATTCTCTATAGCCTGTCGTCCTTGCCCAGCGGGCAGGAACGACGAAAAAATAAGGAAGGGAAATGATGTCGCAGACGTTATTTCCCTTCCTTATTTTTTTGATACAGCCCTTTTTGGGTTTTTTAAAACACAATATCCATCAACGGATATTTTTTATAATTCGGGAGATAGTAATGCCACCATTCCGTACTAGACCCTTTAAACCCACAGCGTATCATAGTCTCCCGCAATAACTGCCGATTGGCCGCCACCACTGGGTCTGCGGGTTTATAATTTTCATGTGCCTTGTGTGTGAAGTCGTCAAAATCAGTAGGCATTGGCACAGGTTTGCCTGTCTTCAAATCCACCATACTCAAATCTACCGCTACACCGCGGTTATGTCCCGATCCTTTGCGAGGATCTGCAGCATACAGATCGTTCGGAACTATCTTAAACATCAACTCCGTACAACGATAAGGTCTATAAGCATCATAAATTAATAAGCCGAAACCTTTCTTGTGCAGTATCTCCTGCACTTTCTTCAGCGCAATAGCCGCCGGTCGGCGTAAATAAATGCCGGTGGAAGTATATAGTCGCTGATGAGTAAAGTTGTTGGTAGTCGCGTACCGGACGTCTTTCCTTATACCCGGTATAAATTTCTCCAGATCTACCAACTGTTGACTACTGTCTTTCTTTATCAGTTGTTCATATTGCTGCTTGTCCTGTAAAACGGCCAATCCATACTTGTTTAGAGGGATTTGTTGGGCAGACGCCATCCTAAAGAGGCCAATTCCAGTACACAGTAAAATCCAGGATTTCAATCTCATATCGGTCATAAATTCACATAAATACCTCAAAAATTACGGAATATTGTGAAAATTAGGCAAGAAAGTATAAAATACAGCGAAAATACAATTGCTAAACACTTGCTATAATAGGTATTTTAGAACCCTTAAATTTTTATAAAAATGGAGCTGTTCAGATTAGATAATAAAGTGGCAGTTATCACCGGTGGTGGTAGCGGCATAGGACAGGCAATTGCGAAGAGTTTTGGCGCACAGGGTGCAGCAGTGCATATCCTGGAATTGAATGAAGATGGTGGCAAAGGAACTGCCGCCGAAATTATTGCCGATGGTGGAAAGGCACAGGTACATGCCTGCAACGTGGCCGACCAAGCCGCAGTGATTGCCGTGATGAATAATATTATCCAATCTGCTGGTAAGCTGGATATCCTGGTAAACTGTGCAGGCATTGCCCACGTAGGCAAGCTGGAAGGCACTGCTGAACAGGATTTCGACAGAGTTTACCAAGTGAATGTGAAAGGTACCTACAACTGTATGTACGCAGTAATTGAGCAAATGAAAAAACAAGGTGGCGGCGTAATCCTGAATATTGCTTCTATCGCTTCTAGTGTAGGTATACCAGACAGGTTTGCTTATTCTATGAGTAAAGGTGCGGTACTTACCATGACCCTCTCCGTTGCGAAAGATTACCTGGGCCATAATATCCGCTGCAACTGTGTTTCTCCTGCAAGGGTACATACGCCGTTTGTAGATGGCTTTATCGCTAAAAACTACCCTGGTAAAGAAGCGGAAATGTTCGATAAACTCAGCAAAACCCAGCCTATAGGTCGTATGGCTAAACCTGCGGAAGTAGGTAACTTGGCCCTCTACCTTTGCTCGGATGAGGCTGGCTTTATCACAGGCTGCGATTACCCAATTGACGGTGGATTTATCAGACTGAATAACTAGAAAGTTAAATGTGATGGACGTAACTTTAGGCCGAATGCCTATATTTAAACTTATTCATCACAAATTTTGAAACTTCCATGAAACACGTTCCCGTTTACCTGGCGATGGCCGCTTTAGGGTTTGCCGCTTGCAACAATCAACAGAAATCGGCAAATGGCGCCAGCCAGCAATCTGATTCCGTTCCTATGACACCTGCTACAGCAGCAGGAAAAGTGGACGTAACCATTAAGAACAGGAATAAAGATACCGCCGAAGTAGTCATTAAATTCGCTATCAACGGCCAGGAAAAGGAAAAATCATTCGAGCAACCTGTACTCCAGGAAGGAGCCGAAAATGATGTGATCCGCATCGCCTGGGATAAGCCGAATAGTGCTTACATCGGCGTAGTAAAGCCTAACCGTACACCAAGATACTACCATGCCAGCGTTGACAGCAGCAGTGGCGGCCTGAAAATTTTCTGGGCTACCGTTCCGCCAAAACCAGTATGGCTGTATATGGAAAATGTACAAGGACTTGGAAAAGTGGCTGCTGCCGGATCTTCCACCAATGCGTACAGAAAGAATATCAAATCCGGCAATATCATAGAAGACTTCATTGTCAACATCAAACCTACAGACAATCCGGACGAGGTAGTCCTCTACGTTGAATTTGCAGGGGTGAATAAAACAATGACCATGCCGGTACCTAAAGGTTATAAACCTACTATTCAAACTACCGCCAAACCAGAACTAGTTTATTTCTCTATGGAAAAAGACGGAAAACTGGATGCTGTAATGGAACTGAAAGTAGAGGACGGACACCTCCAGGTGCAGCATATTAAAGAAGTAAAATAATAGCAAACAAATAAAAATATTGTAATGAAACTTATCAGGTTTGGTTTACCAGGTGCAGAGAAACCAGGTGTTGTTACTGACGCTGGAATGTTTGATGTCAGCGCATTTGGCGAGGATTACGGCGAGAAATTTTTTGAAACAGATGGGCTGACCCGTCTGGAGGCCTGGTGGTCTGCCAATGCCAACAACTGCCCACAAGTACCTGCTGGTACTCGTCTGGGCGCTGCTGTGCAACGTCCTTCCAAAATTGTGTGCATCGGCCTGAACTATGCTGATCACGCTAGAGAAACAAATGCACAGATCCCTGCTGAACCAATCGTATTTTTCAAAAGTACTTCCTCCCTGGTAGGTCCTAACGATAACCTGGTCATTCCTCGTAACTCTGAAAAAACTGACTGGGAAGTGGAACTGGCAGTAGTTATCGGGAAGAAAGCCAGCTATGTAGACGAGAAAGATGCTATGGATTACGTGGCCGGTTACTGCCTGCACAACGACTATAGCGAGCGTGCTTTCCAACTGGAAAGAGGCGGTCAGTGGGTGAAAGGTAAAAGTGCTGATACTTTCGCTCCTTTAGGCCCATGGATGGCTACTAAAGATGAAATCGCAGATGTAGACAACATGCGCCTCTGGCTCACCGTGAACGGTCAAAAGATGCAGGATGGTAACACTTCTAACTTCATCTTTAAAGTACCTTTCCTAGTGCACTACCTGAGCCAGTTTATGACACTGCTCCCAGGCGATGTTATCTCCACTGGTACACCTGCAGGTGTTGGTCTGGGTATGAACCCACAGGTGTATATCAAACCAGGAGATGTAATTGAACTGGGTATTGATGGCCTGGGTACTTCCAAACAAACAGCCGTAGCTTACAAATAATATGACAAACAGATATTGCCTGGCATTGGATCTGGTCAACGACCCGCAACTGATCGGCGAGTACGAAGCCTATCATCGCGATGTATGGCCAGAAATCAAGAAAAGTATCACGGACAGCGGTATCACCGCGATGGAAATATATCGCGCTGGCAACCGCCTGTTTATGATAATGGAAACAGATGCGTCCTTCTCCTTTGAGCGCAAAGGAGCTATGGATGCCACTAATCCCAAAGTACAGGAATGGGAACAGTTGATGTGGAAATATCAACAAGCGATCCCTGTGGCGAAAGAAGGGGAGAAGTGGGTAATGATGGACAGGATTTTTTCTTTATAGACTTATTTACGCCACGGCCCAAACTTTGTGCCGTGGCGTATCTGTAAACAGCCGTTATGATTATTGATGCGCACCAACATTTCTGGAAGTATGATCCCATCCGTGATGCATGGATAGATGATACCATGGAAGTGATCCGGAATGATTTCTTCCCGGAACACCTGGCACCCGTGTTCAAAGCACATGGCATTGATGGTTGCGTTGCCGTTCAGGCAGACCAGTCTGAGAAGGAATCAGCATTCCTGCTGGACCTGGCCGCAAAACATGATTTTATCAAAGGGGTAGTAGGATGGACAGACCTCCGCTCTCCTGATATACACGCGCAACTGGCACACTATGCCAGCTTTCCGCGCATGAAAGGATTTCGTCATATTGTACAGGGGGAACCAGATCCCATGTTCCTGCTGAGGGAAGATTTTTGCCATGGGATACTGGCCCTTGCACAATATGATTTTACCTACGATATTCTCGTATATCCGAAACAGTTACCCGCCGTAGAACAGTTCGTAAAGCGTTTCCCGGAACAACGATTGATTATCGACCACCTGGCCAAACCCGATTTCAAATCAGGAGAGCTAGCCGAATGGGCTGCCTCCATGAAGCGGATTGCTGAGTCGCCTAATGTTTACTGCAAAGTAAGCGGACTGGTAACAGAGGCGGATTGGCAACATTGGGAGGCCAGACACTTTGCTCCCTTCCTAGATATTGCCCTGGAGGCCTTTGGGGCGGACAGACTAGTATACGGGTCCGATTGGCCAGTATGCCTGCTCGCTGCCGAATATGGAGAAGTGAAAGGTATCATTACTGATTTTATCAGCCAGTTGAGCATAACAGAACAGCAGCAAATAATGGGTGGCAATGCCATCGCATTCTATCATTTATAATATTTTGATGACATGGATTTAGGATTACAGGATAAAGTGATTATTGTTACCGGTGGCGCCAAAGGTATTGGAGAAGCGATCTCCCGTCTGATTGCAGAAGAAGGTGGTGTGGCAGTTATCGCAGGTCGCAATGCGGCAGATAATGAGAAAACCGCCAACGCTATTATTGCTGCAGGTGGTAAAGCCTTCGCCATCTCCAGTGAACTGGGCAAAGTGGACGACTGTAAAAAAGTAATTGATGCTACCGTTGAGAAATATGGTAAGATAGATGGTCTGGTGAACAATGCTGGCGCTAACGATGGCGTAGGCCTGGAAAATGGCAGTCCTGAAGGATTTATGAAATCCCTGCAGAACAACCTGTCCCACTACTATAACCTGGCACACTATGCACTGCCGTACCTGAAAACCACAAAAGGTAATATCGTTAACATCGGTTCTAAAGTAGCGAGTACCGGACAGGGAAATACTTCTGGTTATGCAGCCTCCAAAGGCGCTATCAATGCCCTCACCCGCGAATGGGCGGTAGAACTGTTACCTTATTCCATCCGTGTCAATACAGTTATTCCTGCAGAAGTATGGACACCGCTGTATGAAACCTGGATCAATTCACTGCCTAATCCGCAGGAGAAACTAGCGTCCATCACCGCAAAAATTCCTTTCGAAAAAAGAATGACCACTTCCGAAGAAATTGCCAACACCACTGTGTTCCTGCTTTCCGGAAGATCTGGGCATACAACCGGACAAATTCTATACGTAGACGGAGGTTATACACACCTCGATCGTTCCATTAGCTAGGCAGAGCCAACTGATACACACTTTATATTCACTTGAACACAACATCTCATTATGGCCGGAGGCGCAGTTAGTAATTCCACCTATACCAGCAAAGCTCCAGTAGGAGGGAAACAACCTAGTTACCTGTTTCCGTTTATCCTGGTAACAAGTCTTTTCTTTTTATGGGGCCTTGCATATGGCCTGCTGGACGTGTTGAATAAACATTTCCAGGAAGTTTTAAGTATTACGCCACGCAGATCTACCCTGTTACAAGGCGCTTATTTTGGCGCATACTTCCTGATGGCATTGCCTGCTGGCGCCTTCATGAATAAATTCGGGTACAAAAAAGGTATTATCATGGGACTCCTGCTGTATGCTGCAGGTGCTTTCCTGTTCTTCCCGGCTGCTAATGCACTGAGTTTTGACTTTTTCCTGATGGCATTGTTTATCCTGGCTTGCGGACTGGCATGCCTGGAAACGGCTGCAAACCCTTATGTAACGGTATTGGGTTCGCCTGCTACCTCTGAACAGCGTCTGAACCTTTCCCAGTGTTTTAATGGCTTAGGCTCCTTCCTGGGCCCCATCATTGGCGGTGCATTGTTTTTCGGTAGCGGTAAAGACGACCTGTCAACTGTAAAACTGACCTACATTGTTATTGGGGTGGTGGTACTGTTGATCGCAGGATTCTTCTACAAAACACAACTCCCTGAAATTAAAGAAGATGTAGCCGAAGGGCCGCAAGTAGTAGCAGATGAACGTCCGCTGTTTGCACACAGACATTTTGTACTGGGCGTAGTAGCGCAGTTCTTTTATGTGGCTGCTCAGGTGGGCGTAGGCGCTTTATTCATCAACTATGTAACCACTTACTGGCAAGGCGCTTCCAACGAAAAAGCGGCGTATCTGCTGTCGGTAGGTATGGTGCTGTTCCTGGCAGGTCGCTTTGTAGGTACAGCTATCATGCGTAAAATAGCGCCTAATAAAATGCTGGCCCTCTTCGCCATCATCAATGTGGCGTTATGCGCGGTAGTGATGAGTGGTAGCGGCGCAGCATCTGTATATGCGCTGATCGCTATGTTCTTCTTTATGTCTATTATGTTCCCTACCATCTTCGCACTGGGTGTGAAAGATCTGGGAAGAAATACCAAAAAAGGTGCTTCCTTCATCGTAATGTCCATTGTGGGCGGTGCTGCGGTACCTTACCTGATGGGAGTTGTTACAGAAGCGCAATCACTAGCTTTCTCCTATGGTATCCCGTTAGTATGTTTTGTAGTAGTGTTCTACTACGGCGCATTGGGTTATCGCAGAAAATAATATCACTAGGCTACTGGTGAGTAGTCAAATCCGCAAAATCATCGTACCTTCCTGACATAAACAGGATATCATGATTTTGCGGATTTTTTATGCCTGGCTGACTATCCTCCTATCCGGAACCCTGCTTGTAATGGCCGCTTGCTCTAAATCACTGCAGCCACAAGCCAATGCCCCTATTACCGCCGTTCATATTCAGTTTAACAATTATGTAGGCAATGTTCCCCTCCAGCTTAACGCAGGCGCCTATATGAATACCGCCGGCGAACAGTATACCGTTTCCAAATTTCTCTATTACGTCAGCAATTTCCAGTTGACAGATATCAACGGTAAAACGATCACCTTGCCCCAACGATATTTCCTCGTGGATCAAGCCACCGATTCCACCAAGAAAATAACGCTGGACAGTGTTCCTGTAGGGCAGTATACGGCCATTAAATGGACGATCGGAGTAGATAGTATCCGCAATGTCAGCGGGGTACAGGCAGGCGCACTTGCGCCGGAAAACGGGATGTTCTGGACCTGGAACAGCGGTTATATTATGGCCAAAATGGAAGGACATTCTCCCCAGGCAACTACTGCACTGAATGTATTCCTGTTTCATATAGGCGGCTTTAAACAGCCTTATAATGCCTTGAAAACAATTTCCATTACCTTACCGTCTACATTAACCGCAGGTGCTAATCATCAAGCCAAAATCAATATAAAAGCAGATGCAGACAAATGGTTTCATACACCCAATACCGTTAGTATCGCGCAAAGCAGTATCATCATGGCTGCTGGCGTAAATGCGATGGCTATTGCAGAAAACTACCAACAGATGTTCTCTGTTATGTCTATAGCAAACTAAGCTGCAAAAATGCCCTATGAATCGTAAAGTATTATTTATCGTAGGCGTGATATGCCTCGTGGTGGCGATCGCTGACGCCTGTAAGAAAGGTGGCTCCGGCGGCCCAGACGGCTTCGTGTCTCCCGAACCCTATACCCTGCAACTCCCGCCAGGATTCCCTGCGCCTGTATATGACCTTTCACAAAATCCACTGACAAAAGAAGGCATTGCCCTTGGCAGGTTTATGTTCTATGACTATCGATTGTCGAAAGATAGTACCGTTTCCTGTGGCTTCTGTCACCAGCAATTTGCGGCATTCGGCCACTTCGATCATGCGCTTGGTCACGGTGTTGGCGGCCGCCAAGGCAATCGTTCAGTGCCCGTTATCTTTAACATGTTGTTTCAAAAAGAATTCATGTGGGATGGCGGTGTGAATAACCTGGAGATACAGCCACTTACACCATTGACAGACCCTAATGAAATGGGCGTAGATCTGAAAGTGCTGCTCAGTAAAATGCAATCAGACCCGCAATACAGAAAAATGTTCCGGGATGCCTATGGTACAGAGGAAATTACCAGCCAGCGCATGTTTCGGGCTATTACCCAGTTTGTAGTAACAATGGTTTCCGGTAATAGTAAATATGACTCGGTGATCAATCATGTGGGCGGGGCCTCCTTTACGGCAGAAGAACAAGCGGGCTATCATATCTATCAACAGAAATGCGCCGCCTGTCATAAAGAACCGCTGTTTACGGACCTCTCTTATCGCAGCAATGGCTTACCTTACCTGAAACAACTCAACGATGTAGGCAGAATGAAAATCACAGGAAATACCGCTGATTACCTGAAGTTCAAAGTGCCTTCACTGCGCAATATTATCAAAAGCGCTCCGTATATGCATGACGGCCGCTTCTTCGATATATACCAAGTATTTGATTTCTATGATCATGGGGTGGAAGTCACTTCGGCTACTGATCCACTGGTGAAAAACGGTATCCCGCTTACAGATGCAGAAAAACGACAACTCTACTTTTTCTTGAATACCCTCACGGATTACACATTAATTCAGCGCTCCGCGTTAAGTGAAGTACGGATTAACTAAGCCTTTGCCTTCCAGCAATCGCCAAAATGGTCATTTACCATGCCCACTGCTTGCATATAAGCATAACAGATAGTGCTGCCAACAAACTTAAATCCACGCTTCAGCAAATCCTTACTCATGGCGTCGGAGATAGCTGTTTTTGCAGGTACCTGCTTCATGTCTTTGAACTTATTTTTGATGGGCTGATGATTTACAAATGACCAGATATATTTATCGAAACTGCCAAATTCTTTCTGCACTGCCAGGAAAGCTTTGGCATTGGAAATAGTGGCATTTATCTTCAACCTGTTGCGAATGATACCTGCGTTACCCATCAAGGCTTCTACCTTTTTATCGTCGTATTGCGCGATTTTTTTGGCATCCCAATTATCAAATGCTTTGCGATAATTTTCACGTTTTACGAGCACAGTATACCAACTTAAACCTGCCTGTGCGCCTTCCAGGTTCAGCATTTCAAAGAGATGTGTATCGTTGTGCTGAGGGGTACCCCATTCGTTATCGTGGTAGTCGATGTACAACTGATCTTTCGTGCACCAGTTGCATCTTGCTTTTTCTTTCGTTGCCATAACTCAAATATACTTGCTTTTACAAGGCAACCCAACAACAAAGAGGGTGCAAAACGCTACTATCTATTGTCCCTGCCCATCGGGCAGGGACAACAGAAAAAAATAAAACAACAAAATTGACGTCGCAGACGTCAATTTTGTTGTTTTTGATACACCCTCTTTCAATTAATACAGGTAAAACGAATTTGATTACAATTCCCATTCATTGATCATGCGGCGTACTTTTTCTTTGTACTCGCCCAGCTCATTCATGGTTTCATTGATAAAGCTGTTATGTTCCAGGCTTCCTACAACGATGTTCATTTCTTGCTCGTTGCTGTAAGCCATTTTACGGAATGGATTGATATAATCTTTTTCTCTGGATTTATAGATGCCTTCCGCCATCCATTCCAGGGTTTGCACGCTGTCTACCAGCCATTGTGAGAGATGTTCGGTACTGAAATTCTTCAATGGCACTTCCTTAATTTCCAACATACTGGCTACGGCGTGTTGTAGTTTGTCGCCTAAGTATTCCTTGCTGATATCGCTGTAAGCTTCATGCAGTTGAGGCCATCCAGAAATACGGTTTTTGCGTATCCTTTGTTTCAGTGCCTCTACTGTTTCTGCTTTCATCAACTGACCGCCGATATTCAGCCATGGCGTACGTTTGGCGTTCTTTATGGCTGCTTGTAAAGCCAGGAAAGAAGGCTTGCCAGCGCTTATGATATTTTTGATACCATAGTATACAATCAGGTCCCTGAAAATAGGATAGGCTTTATGTACCTTCAGGAGTTGCGTACGACGGCTGCTATTCTCGAAGTTTTCTGCGTAGATAGTCAACCTGCTTACGTCTTCTGGTTTTTCCAGGAGCAGTTCCTTCCCTTTTTTTCGTAGGTCCTTTTCCGTTAGGTCCTTTTTAGGTTTGTTTTCCGGCAGTGCTAACCAGGCTTTGGCAGTAGCAATTTCCATGATCGCCATCGCGTGGAACATTTCTTCCACGGAGTCTGGCGCCAGGAAATCGTATTCTATCAATTGTACTTTATCTGTACGCCTGTCTCTGTCCACATATTTCCAGGAATTCCTAGCGATGGCGTACATGTTATACATGAACCAATAGGCTGGCATTACCCGAAGGGTATTGTCATGCTCGTCATTGCTGACGAGGGAGAATGGAATCGGGATGTGTAACTCCGACATATAATTCCCTTTAGACAGCAGTGTGAAGTTGGCGAAGCGAGAATTATGCTTCAGACTAACACATAGACCAGGCCAGAACCCTCTGCCGGCAATGATTTCACCATCGGCGCCACGGGAGTTGTGGTTGGAACCAACCGTTGCTCCTGCCGCCATATTACTTTGTCCCATCACGAGGGAGGCACAAAGGAAGGAGTTGTTATGGTGTTGCTCATGTGCTGGAAATATGAGAGAATTCAATACTTCACAGCAGGAAATAGTAGAATTATTACCGAGATAAGAGTTGATCAGACGTGCGCCATATTTCAGTTGACTGTGAGACGCCATTACAAAACGCACTGCCTTTACACCATAGAAGGCACGACAGCCATAACCAACAATACCATTCACCATTTCGCAGCCTTCTCCAATCTGGGAGCGGGCTTCCGCGCTACTGTTGATGGTTAGGTTTTTTAGTTTGTTAGCTCCTTTTAGGTAGGCATCCGTACCAATGGTAACGTCTTTGATCATGCGACAGTTCTTAATAACGCTGCGATCGCCTACCATGCCATAATAGCCACGTCTTTTATCAAATTGCTTTTCGGTAAAGTTGCGGAACTGTTGTTGTAATTGCTCATCATCCCGGTAGCGGGTCCACAGATAAGCGTCTCCCGGCAACATCCCATCGAAGGGCAGTACTGCACGGCCACCGTTTTCATTACAGAGTTCCAGTTCTATACGGAGATTTTCCTGCTCTCCGCTTTTCACCACACCATTCCCGAATTTGGCTACATCGGAGGTCACCATCTCATTTACATTGGCAATGATGACTTCATTACCCAGGATGTAGTGAGAGAGATAATTGACATTATGGACCACCACATTATCCCCGAAATCGCAAGCGCAGATCGTACTGTTATACAGTCCCACCGGCAGTTTCAGGTTACGATATTCGAGGTAATAGGGCTCTAATTTACCGATGCGTACCATTCCGAAGAAATGGCAGTGTTGTACCAGTTTCGGATTGAATTCATTGGATACGAAGATATTATTCCAGTTATCGGAAGTATTGTCATTACGCACCAGTGCTTCCACCTCGTAGGCTGTCAACTGGCGATACTGATCCTGACGTTGCCATTGTTCATTGCGCAGGTAGTATTCGTCTTTCCCTTTTGGAATTTCGTCTTCAATAAAATTATACCCCAGTTGTTCCAGGGGCATTTTTCGGATGTTGTTCATGGATACAAACTTAAGTCTATTCAACAGTTACACTCTTTGCGAGGTTTCTGGGTTTATCCACGTCATATCCTTTTGATACGCCGATATGATAAGCCAGTAACTGCAAAGGTATAACACTAATGATTGGCGCCACCAACTCATCTGCGGATGGAACTACAATCACATCATCCACCATAGACGGAATAGTATCGTCGCCTTCTGTTACAATGGCTATCACTTTGCCTTTGCGGGCTTTTATCTCCTGAATATTGGAAACAATTTTTTCGTAATAGCTATCTTTTGTTGCAACAATCACTACTGGTAAATTTTCATCTACCAGTGCGATAGGACCATGCTTCATCTCTGCAGCAGGATATCCTTCTGCATGTATGTATGAAATTTCTTTGAGTTTGAGTGCGCCTTCCAGGGCAACAGGGAAATTGTATCCACGGCCGAGGTAGAGGAAGTCGCGCGCATTTTTATATTTCTCTGCCACTTTATGCACTTGTGCATTCAGTTCCAGCGCAACGGCTACTTTATCTGGTACCTGGTTCATTTCATCCAGGAGATGCTGGAATCTTTGCGTAGTAATGGTACCTTTTTCCATGGCTACTTTCAGTGCAATGAGTGCGAGTACGGTCAACTGTGCCGTGAATGCTTTGGTGCTGGCTACGCCGATTTCCGGACCTGCGTGTGTATAAGCGCCGGCGTCGGAGATACGTGCAATAGAGGAGCCTACCACATTACATACGCCCAGGATGATCGCCCCTTTTGCCCTGGCGCTGTCTATGGCCACCAGTGTGTCGGCTGTCTCCCCAGACTGTGATATCGCAATAATCACATCACCTTTGCCTACTACCGGATTCCGATAACGGAATTCAGACGCATATTCTACCTCTACTGGAATACGACATAATTCTTCGATCATGTATTCTGCCACCAGGCCCGCATGCCAGCTAGTACCACATGCAACGATGATGATACGATTGGCATTTTTCAGCAGGTCCATATGTTCGCGAATACCACCTAATGTGAGCGTGCCTTTTGACGCATCCAAACGGCCGCGCATACTATCGTAAATAGTTTGTGGCTGTTCGAAAATTTCTTTCAGCATGAAGTGATCATAACCGCCTTTTTCAATGGCTGCCAAGTCCATATCCAATTTTTGGATATAAGGCGTCTGACGTTCATTGCTGATATTTTTCAGGATCAGTTCATCCGGTTTGATAATGGCAATTTCATAATCATTTACGTAAACTACTTCCTTGGTATACTCGATGATAGGAGAAGCATCGGAAGCGAGGAAATGTTCATCTTTGCCTACACCGATTACCAGCGGACTACCTTTCCTGGCAGCGATGAGCGTATCCGGATTTTCTTCATCGAGGATAACGATCACATAGGCGCCTACTACGCGTTTCAGGGCAATGCGCAGGGCTTCTTCCAGCGCGCCGTTGTTGCTCCTTTTGATTTCTTCAATGAAGTGCAGGAGTACTTCTGTATCCGTGTCACTTTCAAAAATGTGACCTTTACTTTCCAGCTCTTGTTTCAGTTGTATGTAGTTTTCAATGATACCGTTATGTACCATCGCTAGTTTACCATCGCTGGAAACGTGAGGGTGGGCGTTACGGTCGCAAGGTTCGCCGTGTGTGGCCCAGCGGGTGTGGCCAATGGCAATGCGGCTGCGCATATCTTTACTGGAAGCATAATCTTCCAATGCGGCCACTTTGTCCTTCTTTTTATAAATTTTGAGGCCATCATTGATGATAGCAACTCCGGCGCTGTCATACCCGCGGTATTCCAGCCTTTTAAGGCCTTTCAGGACGATCGGGTAAGCTTCACGCTGCCCGATATAAGCTACGATTCCACACATATGGTTCTTATATTTTTTGTTGAGGTTTTGAATTGGGAGATAGAACTAAATACAATTGAGCTGCCTGCTGAGAGACAGCTAGTTTAACATGACGCGTGCATTCAAAAAGTTTTTAAAAATTTAAAATAAAAAAAGGGATACGGTGAGATGACAACCAGTCATTAACATAGTGTTAATACTGTTTTTCATCATTCACCGTATCCCTATAATGTTTTTCTATTGGGACAGGAACGAGTTACTTCAGAAGTGTTTCGTTAAAGAGTTTCAAAATTCTTTTGTACTCGTCTGTCCAACTGCTGGGGGTAGTAAATCCGTGATCTTCCACGGGGAATACCGCCAACTCCCAATTATCTTTCTTTAGCTCAATGAGGCGTTGTGATAGTCGCACAATATCCTCAAAGTGTACATTCGTGTCTACCATTCCATGACACATGAGCAGTTTGCCTTGCAGTCCTTCCGCGTGGTAGATGGGGGAGGAGCGAATATACGCAATACTATCCTTAAAAGGTTCATTTAGGATATTGCTGGTATACCCGTGGTTATAGTGCGCCCAGTCTGTTACGCTTCTCAGCGCTGCTCCTGCGGCAAAGGTACCTGGTTTGGTGAACATAGCCATCAAGGTCATAAATCCGCCGTAACTACCGCCATAAATACCTATGCGTTTGGCATCTACACCTGCTTTTTCTGCCATATATTTAGCCGCATCCACCTCGTCGTCCAGGTCTTTTCCGCCCATGAAGCGGTAAATACCTGTTCTCCAGTTCCTACCATACCCTGAGCTGCCGCGGTAATCCACGTCCATCACGGTATAACCGAGGTCTGTCAATAGATTATGGAACATATATTCCCTGAAATACTGACTCCACCAACGGTGGGCATTTTGCAAATATCCGGCTCCATGTACAAAAATTACGCCTGCTCCATTTTTCTTCGCTGGATCAGGGGTATAGAGTCTGGCATACACCTGCTGATTGTCGCCGGTAGTATAAGTGATAAGCTGTGGTACGCGCCAGTTATAGCTTTTGAATTCGGCTGATTGTGCCAGATTCGTTACCTGTTGGGCTTTTGCGCCTGGTGTATTGGGCTGGATGTATAATTCCCAAGGTTGATTGGAAGAGGAATAACGGAAGGCGATCCATTTTTCATCCGGACTCACACTCACTTCGTTGGCGCCTTGCATTGTGGTGATTCGTTCCGTTTTTCCACTAACCAGACTCAACTTGTAGAATTGTTTCTCACCCGGATGCACTTCATTCGTGGTGATATAGAAAGTCTTTTTATCATGGGAGAGATCGGCTTCCTGTACTTCATAATTGCCGCTGGTGAGCTGTTTTGCTGCACCTGTCAGCACATTGCTCGTGTACAAATGAGAATAACCGCTAGCTTCAGATTGATACCAGCAGGTATTTTCATCTATCCAACCCAGGTTAGCATTCCATCCAATACCAGGGCCTGCAATCCAGGCTTCATCCCGCTGACGATTAATGGATTTCAGTTTGCCGGTGGCAGGGTCCAGCAAGGCAATCCAACGATCCTTATTATCCTGGGAGCGAATATCCACTATGGCATGTGTACTATTTTCAGACCAGTATGGACCAAGAATAAGTACCTCCCGTACTACAGGGGAGTCTTTTTTCGTATAGTCTTTTACGTAATCAGGTAAATCCTTAATACCAGGTAATTCTTTGATACTGACAGGCAATACGGTATCTGCAACACGGTCGTAAATGAAGCTAGCAAAGCTACCTTCAGGGTTACCTACCTTTTCTCTGGAAGGGATATCCGTAGTAAAACCAGTGCTGGTAACGAAATCAGGAACTACCGTGTTTTTCGCATCTTTAGGAGCGGTAAATAATCGGTAAGTGATATATCTGCCGTCCGGACTTATCGTGGCATCCTGTAATTCTTTATCCTCAATATAGATGGGACGAAGTGGCTTAGGAATATATTGTTTATTGAAAGCGGTGGCGGCATCGGCTTTTGCTTTTTTGTCGCGGATCACTTCCAATAATTCCAGTTGCTGTGCTTTCAACCATTTTTCTTGGGCATTACCTTTTTCAAGGTCTGGTTTGACGGCTGGGGGAGCGGCACTGAATTTGAAATTGGTGAGTTGGGAAATACTGCCATCATTACGGTTCCAGGCATAGAAATCACCGCCTTGCTTGAAGGCAACCGCCTGACTGTTGTTGATGAAAACAGGCGCATATTCCTGTGCAGTCGTATTGGTGACACGGATTACCTTGCCTGTTTTGGTTTCCATCAGGTAGATATCACCATAGAGGGAATAGGCGAGGAGGGAGCGATCCGCATTATAGGTGCCATTTTTCCGTGCATTCAGGAGTGCCCTGTCGGCGGCAACGGTTTTATGTGGATTAATATCCTTTGTATGAATAAAATACAAGGAATCGGCCATAGCTTGGTCTGGATTCCAGTTGAAATAGACCGTTTGATTGTCTGTACCCCAGAATACACGGTCTGGGGAAGTGCCCATCCACTTAGGATCGCGCATGATTTTGTCCACTGTTAATGGCGACAATTGGGCATAGGCGGTATGGGCAGATAAAAAAATAATGGCAGGAAGAAACCATTTTCTCATAGCGGTTGATAAATTTGTTGGGAATTAAAAGTAATGGATAATGTCAGAAAATCCTCTTTTATAGGGATATTCGGTTCCATTATTATATGCCTTAACTTTACAGTATGCGAATCCTGTGCTTAATAGCCCTGGTGAGTCTTGCGGCATGCAAGCCCAAAACTCCCGCCCGATTGCCGATACCGGTTTCGGAAGACACGACTTTTCTAACAGGCACCTTTTACTTGGTGCGGCATGCGGAGCGATACGAAGGGCCCGACTCTACACTGACGCCGGAAGGGCACGCCAGGGCTGGAGCATTATATCATCTGCTGAAAGATTCTGCTATCAAAAAGGTATATATTACCCCTTATCGTCGTAGTATTCAGACTGCGGATAGTCTGCGTTTATTATTACCGGTAGACACGAGCTTCTACAAACCGGATACCTCCGGCGAATCATTGATTTATGAACTCACACGTCATGAGGACTGGGGAAAGCATGTAGTCATCATTGGACATGCAAATACCTTGATACCTATTATCCGTAGCCTAGGGGCTAAGTCGCCAGTGGATTCTATTGGAGATAAAGAGTTTGATCGGTTGTTTATCATCAGGAAAACCCATGAAGGAACTACGATAAAATCGACTTGCTATTAATAGGCAAAACGCTACTGTCAATCGCCCTGCCCACTAGGCAGAAGCAACAAAAACGCTACTGTCTGTCGTCCTGTTCACTAGACAGAGTAACAAAAAATCTACAGTCAGTCGCCCTGCCCACTAGGCAGAAGCAACAAAAACGCTACTGTCTGTCGTCCTGTTCACTAAGCAGAAATAACAAAATCTTTCCTATCTGTCGTGCCTGCCCAGCGGGCAGGCACGACGAAAAAAATAAGAAAGGGGATTTGACGTCGCAGACGTCAAATCCCCTTTCTTATAATAAAAATACACTATAGACGCCTAGAAATTAAACGCCACTTTAGTAAACAACCTTATCCCATTGAATCCCATCTGCACCGCATCCCAAGCACCACCGGTTTCTCCGTCATAGGCAGATAGTTTGGCGCCAGGTACATAACCAAGACTAGGATGTACATTGAAAACATTATCCGCCCCTAGGAACCAACTGATATGTGAAGAAAACCGCCAGCTCGCATATACATCGGTGACGGCTTTGCCTTTGTAGTTGAATTCTTCTGGAACCAAAGCGCCGTTGCTGTCGAGCGCTACGAGGGGACTGATACCGGTACCTTCCAGGTTAGGGTCTCCTGGAAGCCCAGTGCCCGTTTTAGCGGGATCTCCCGCAAAGCCATAGCCCAACAACACAATCTTACCGAAGTAGGTAACGCGTGCACCTACACTGAATTTATTGACGCCATATTCCACGTTTAATCCCAGCTTTACGGGCGGGGCAGATGCGAGCACAAAATGTTGTTCACGCTCACTGAAAAATTCGCCGCGGTGCAGATAGCTGTCATTCAGTTTATCCGGCACATTGATTTTATTGATATCCATGTGTTGCAGGTTGCCGGTAAACAAAGTTCTGAAATGCTTATTGCTCCATTTTTTGTTGTAGTCTATTACGATGTCCACGCCATAGTTGGTAGTGTTTACGGCATTGGCAAAGAACTGAGCATTATTGATCCTAAGTGAATTGAGCGTATCCCGGAATTGTGGATTAAGCGTAGCATCGCTGGCATCAAACTGTCCGGATAATACGATACGGTCTTTCACCTTTACGAGGTAACCATCAATTGTGATGGTCAGTTCGTTGAGCGGTTTCCAGGAGAATCCGAGACTGGCATTCACCGACTTTTCCTGTTTCAGTTCAGGGATACCAGCGGCTTTTGTAATAGGACTATAATTGGGTGCTATTTTTACTTCCGTAATACGACCTCCTTGTACATTGGTGAATTGTGAGCTATAATTAATCTGTTGCAGAGAAGGAGCGCGATAACCAGTACTAACGGAACCGCGTATATTAAAATGTGGTGCTACCTTATAACGTGCTGCCAGCTTGTAATTGCTGGTAAAACCAAAATCGCTGTAGTTTTCTGCCCTAATAGCAGCGCCCAACAGGAATTTAGTAGTAATATCCCATTCTGCATCTACATATCCTGCAATATTGGAGCGTTTGGCATTTACCACATCGCTAGGGCGATATCCCGGAAAGCCCTGTGCACCGCTGGCCTGAATGGTATCCGGGTCAAAGTTGCGCCATGATTTTTCTTCACCCGCATAAATCTTATAATTCTCATAACGGTATTCTGCGCCCAGTGCCAGGTTGAAGCCTGCGCCCATGTTAGGGATTTCTTTGGTGAAAGTGAGGTTGGCAGTATTTTGTAAGAAAGAGAAACCACCATCATCAAAGTGGGTAGGACTGGCGGTACCTATCAATGATGCATTGAAGGTCTTATCGCCGTAAAAATGGAAATCATTTCTGCCTAATGTATTACTGAGATCCCATTTCCAGTTGTTGCCCAAGCTACCCTTCACGCCTGCTGCCAGCGAGGCATCTTGGATATGTGTCTGTATATGCGGATTATACACAGTATCTGGAAGATCGCCTGGAGTAGGAATACTTTCCATAATGCCTGGAACAAAAATAGCATTGCCGCCTTTCTGTGTAATGGGGAACCGGTTAGGATGTGCGCTGGATAAAGGATTGAAGCCATGCAATGTTCTTGTATAGGCATAAGCGTCGGAAGCTTTATAGTTATAGCCACCAAATGCATAAACCGTGGTATTGCTATGCGCTACAGGTATTTCCAAGTTTACCATACCGCCACCAGTGGTCACGGAGCCATCGCCATGCGCACGACGACCGGGATTGATGGGCAATCCGTCGGGATGGGTTAAATTGGTATCCAGCACCTGCCGGAAGGTTTTACCCTGCCGCAGGAAGTTGCCTGATAAATTGAGAAATCCGCCGTTCTTTCCTATAGGGAACCCGTAATTGGCGCCTATAGTGACCGTGTTACCATCTATAGCACTGGCAGATTCATATTGATTTAAACTGCGCTTAAACCAGGTATTAAACTTATGATCGTAAAAGCCTGCATAGCCGGCATTTACCGTTAGATGGTTCACATCCTTTTTGAGGATGATATTGATAACGCCAGCGATGGCATCAGAGCCATATTGTGCGGAAGCGCCATCACGGAGAATTTCCACCCGGTCGATGGCCGATTCGGGAATGGCATTCAGGTCGGTACCGGAGTTACCACGACCACGAGTGCCAAACACCGATACAAAGGCGGTTTGATGTCTTCTTTTACCGTTGACCAATACCAGTGTTTGATCCGGGCCTAATCCACGAAGGGTGGCCAGGTCTATCTGGTCGGCGCCATCACTACCACTTTGTTTATTGTAGTTGAAAGAAGGAGCGGCGGCATTGAGCAAAGAAGTCAGTTCCATTTTAGCGCTGGGTAGTCCGGCCTGATTGACACTGATAACATCTACTGGTACCGGTGTTTCTGTTTTGGCGCGTCCGCCACTGCGACTACCTACCAGCACCACCTGCGTCAATTCGGCCACTGCCGACGCTAGGTGTATATTTATTTCCGTTCGTCCGTCCACACTCACCTCCTGAGGGATAAAGCCCACAGAACTGAACTCCAGCACACCATTGGCCGGAGCTTCCAGGGTATAGATCCCATCTTTATTGGTTTGAGTGCCTTTGGGTGCCGATTTCACCCTAACGGTAATTCCTTCCAGTGGCGCGCCTGAACTAGCATCAGTGACTTTACCACTGATTTTTAGATTTTGGCTGAATGCGTGACCTGCACATAGCAAGAGGATTGCCAGACAGGATAGTAATTTGAGGTTCATATCTGGGGGTATTTGGGTATTTCCTATAATTTAAGGAAAAAAAGTCATAATTACCGTATAGGCGGTATAGTTGTTTTGGTATGCATGTGAAACGCCCTTTAACAAAGCATAATCAATTATCCCCTAAACGTCAAAAGGCGCCGATAGGCGCCTTTTGACAAAAAAAATATCTCCTTGATTAAAGTAAAATCCCACGCATAAGCGTATAGGCAACAGTAAAATAGATCAACAATCCCGTTACATCAACGAGCGTCGCTACAAACGGCGCCGAAGACGTCGCCGGATCCGCCCCTAATCTCTTCAACAGCAGCGGCAGCATAGAACCCGAAAGGGTCCCCCACAACACCACCCCGATCAGGGAAAGACCTACCGTCATACCAATAAGCACCGTATGTTCGCCATAAGTATGGAAAAACGAGTTCCAGAGCAGGATACGGATAAATCCGATGGCACCCAGTACACTTCCCAACAGTACGCCGGAAATAATTTCCCGACGCATTACGCGCCACCAGTCACTAATGGTGATCTCACCCAATGCCATGGCCTGAATGATCAGGGTAGAGGCCTGAGAACCACTGTTACCGCCACTGGAGATAATCAATGGCACAAAGAGCGCCAGTACGACCGCTTTGGCAATTTCATCTTCGAAAAAGCCCATGGCTGTTGCAGTTAGCATTTCGCCGATAAATAATACCACGAGCCAGCCTATACGTTTTTTTACCAGTTTGAGCAGGGGCATATCCAGGTATGGCTCATCCAATGCCTCGGTACCCCCGATTTTCTGGATATCTTCTGTATGTTCTTCATTGGCAATCCACAACATATCGTCGATGGTGACAATACCGAGGAGAATACCCTGGTCGTCTACAACGGGAAGGGCTACACGGTTTTCCATTCGGAATATCTGTATGGCTTCTTCCTGATCATCATTGACGTGCAAGGATACAAAACGATCATCCATCAAGGTATGTACCACCGTATCCGTAGATACCAGCAGAAATTCCCGGATACGGAAGTCGTCCAGCAGATGGCCATTGCTGTCGATCACATAAATTACATCAATCGTTTCACTATCCTTTCCATATTCCCGGATATAATCCAGGACCTGTTTCACTGTCCACTCTTCCCGAACGGCGATATAGTCCGGGGTCATGATACGGCCCACACTGTTCTCCTTGTAGCCCAGTAGGGACAAGGTGATACGGCGCTCTTCTGGATCCAGGAGCTTAATCAGCTCCTTTACCGCCTCACTGGGAAGTTCTTCCAGGAAAGAGGTACGGTCATCCGCGGGCAGCTCATTCAATAGCTCGGCGATTTTGGCGGGGGCTAACGATTTGATTACATCCTCTTGGAGAGGAAAGTCGAGAATACGGAATGCAGCAGCAGCACGACTAATAGAGAGATTATTGATGATAATCCCTGCATCGTCAGGCTCCTCATGAATAAGGTCTGCAATGTCCGTAATCAGCTGGTCATCCAAGTAAACTGTCAATTCACGGTAGTTTTTCTCTTCCGTCAGTTCGCTGAACTTTTCCTGTAATGCTTCATTTTCCATGTACAAATTGACTCTGGCTGCGAAATTAAGTTAAAATAATACGCATACGGGCAGGAACTATAATATTTCTCCCACATGTTGACGAATATTACCGCAAATGCTGTCTGTTGGCAGATCATTGGCATCTTTACCAAATGGATCTTCAATCTCCTCGGCGATCAATTCAAGACTCGCCAGTACGAAGAAAATGAAGACAATCATAGGTATAATTAGGTAACCCAGACTAAATACATAGCCAAAGGGCATCGTCATGATATAAAAAAAGATGAACTTCTTAATAAAAACAGAATAAGAAAATGGTATCGGGGTATTCTTAATACGTTCGCAAGCACCGCAAACTTCTGTAAAGGATTGTAATTCGTTGTTCAAGATGATGAGCTGCTCTCCACTCAGTTGCCCCTCCCGATGTAATTCCATGGTTTTTTGCATCATCATGCCCGCCAGTTGGTTGGGAATATGTTTGTTGGGATCTATGGTAACGGACTGCCCATCGGGTAAGGCCTCCATCTCTTCTGGCAGCCAGGTTTTACGCAGATGATTTTTTAGACAGAAAGCATAATTGGGAATCATCACTTTAAACCAGGCCCTGGTGGCTGTATTGCTGGCTGGCAGCATTGCCTGCAGCTTGATGGAGAGATTGCGGCTACTATTCACAATAGTTCCCCACTGCCTGCGACCCTCCCACCAGCGGTCATAAGCAGTATTCGTGCGAAAGACCAGCAGCAGGGATATTACAAAACCCAGCAAACCATGCATCAGAGAGATATTCTTCACTTCACTGTTGGAAGATAGTTGCCAGTACTCCAGTTCTAGCCAAGCTATTATAGCAGCATATATAGACAAGGCTACAAACATGGGAAAGAGCTTTCTTACCGTATCCGCTTTGTGAATACGGAAGATAAACGTAAACCATTCCTTTGGATTATAATTTATCATCAGTCCTTATTGATTCAAAATACAAAAATTGCATGACCCCCGAATAAACCGTTTCGGGGCGCAAACCTAAAATTTTTCAGGATGATTTTGATAACTTCCTGCTTTAACTTTACTTTACGCCTTCTTTTATATTGAAATAGTGCTATGATTAAGCCATACTTGTACGTGCAAAAATCCAAAGGTAAAGGCCGTGGAGTTTTTACTAAGGAAGACATTCCCGCAGGAACAAGGATAGAAACATCCCCAGTATTGGTACTCAACCATGAAGATACCGTCCTGGCCGATAAGACTTTCCTGCATAATTATATTTTCCTCTGGGGAGAAGATGAAACTGAATCCTGCATATCCTTGGGTTTCTGCTCCATTTATAACCATGATTACACACCTAACTGTAAGTATGAAATGGATTTTGAAGAGGAAACCATGAGCATCATCACCCGCCGTGCTATCAAAAAAGGGGAAGAACTGTTCATCAATTACAACGGCGTTCCTACCAGCAAATCCCCGCTCTGGTTCGACGTGAAGTCCGATGATGCCCAAAAAGCCACCGGCGAGAAAAAGGCAAAAAAAGCTAAAGAGAAGAAAAAGTAATTACGAATCTTTGCTACCAGATTACCGGACAATACCCCCAGGTATTTTCCGGTAATCTATAATTATGCGGATTCGTTATTATTTTGTAATATTGTATAAGTGCTTATATAATTTACCGACATGTCATTCTACGCATCCTTAGGTCATCTCGTATTCGGCACACGTCTGCGCCGCCTTAGCGAATACTTCCTCATGGAAGTAAATAAAGTCTATGAGCAAGAAGGCATTCCCTTCGATGCTAGCTGGTTTCCGGTATTCTATATCCTCTCCGAAGGCCAGCCCATGCCCATGATAGACATCGCTGATAAACTGGAAATCTCCCATAGCGCCGTCAGTCAGATGGTAACAAACCTCCGCAAACGCGGACTGGTACGCACCGATTCCTGTAATGATGACCGCCGCCGCCAGTTGGTGGCCTTTACACCTGAAGGAGAAGCGCTCCTCAAAAGAGTCCAACCTATCTGGGCTGCCATCACCAAAGCAATGGAAGGTGTAGCCGAAGAAAATAAACACAGCCGCAAAATATTGGAGGCCATTACGGAAATGGAACAATCCGTGCAGCAAGTGCCCCTCTCAGAAAGAGTAAGACGAGAAATTTAATCATACACCAAAGCAATATATCACCATTAACTACGCAACAATGACCAACGTTTTTAATTACGGTATCGATACCTTAACGGTGGCGAAAGTCCTGGACATCGCCAGCGGTAAGATCAAAGGCATACTCACGCCGGAAGCCGTTGCCCGTATCCAAGCCAGTGCCGGATATGTACAAACGATTGTATCCCAGCATACTACTGTTTACGGTATCAACACCGGATTTGGCCCGCTCTGCGATACCAAAATCTCTGAAGAAGATACCCGCACCCTTCAATATAATATCCTCCAAAGTCATAGTGTGGGCGTAGGAGAAAGCATACCGGAAGAAGTTGCCCGCATCATGCTCATCACCAAAGTGCATGCCCTGGCACAAGGCTATTCCGGCGCCGCTCTCGCTACACTGGAACGTATCATCTGGCATATCGACAATCGCGTAACACCACTGGTGCCTGAAAAAGGCTCTGTTGGCGCCTCCGGCGACTTGGCCCCGCTCTCTCACCTCTTCCTGCCCCTCATCGGTTTAGGTAAGGTGTGGTACAAAGGCCAAAAAACAGATATGCAGGCGGTGTTTCAACAGGAAGGACTACAATCTGTGGCCCTCGGCCCTAAAGAAGGCCTCGCCCTCATCAATGGTACACAATTCATCCTCTCGTTCGCAGTGAAAGCGGTAGCCCGCCTCCACAACGCATTAGACGCTGCAGATATCATAGGAGCCCTCTCATTGGAAGGCCTCATGGGCACGTCCAAACCATTTGACCCGCGTCTCCATACCATCAGACCATTCGCTGGTAATCAGCTCGTGGCACACCGACTCAAAACTATGCTGGATGGCAGTGAAATCATGTATTCACATGCGGATTGCGGTCGGGTACAAGACCCATATTCCCTGCGCTGTATGCCACAGGTACATGGTGCTTCTCGCACGGCATGGCAACATCTGCATCACCTGACTACGATAGAACTGAATTCTGTTACGGATAACCCAATTATCTTCAGTGCAGAAGATACGATCAGTGGTGGTAACTTCCACGGTCAGCCAATGGCACTGCCGCTGGATTACGCTACTGTGGCGGCTGCAGAACTAGGTAATATCTCTGATCGTCGTTGTTATATGATGATCGAAGGCCGATTCGGTTTGCCTAAACTGCTCATCCAAGATGCTGGCCTGAACTCTGGATTTATGATCCCGCAGTATACTACCGCCGCCCTGGTGACAGAAAATAAAACACTCTGCTTCCCTGCTAGCGCTGATAGCGTTCCGACCTCTCTCGGTCAGGAAGATCACGTATCTATGGGATCTATCAGTGGTCGCAAATTGAACCAAGTGATTTCTAACCTGGAATATATATTGGCGATTGAATTGCTGTACGCTGCACAGGCGATCGATTTCCGTCGTCCGCTGAAATCAGGCCCTGTATTGGAAGCTGTACATGCATTCACCCGTCAGCATGTTACTTTCGCTGATAAGGATCGCATCTTCGCGCACGATATCGAAGCATTACACAATATCATCACCAATCAATCCCTGGTAAACGTTGCCAATGAAGCAGCTACCAGCCATCAATTATCTTTAAACGGTATTTATCATGAACAGTTTGGACTTTATTAAATCCTATGCGGCTCATCCGCATTATAAAGCGCCACATGGCGCCACGCTGCACGCTAAATCTTGGCAAACGGAAGCGCCGCTGCGCATGCTGCTGAACAACCTCGATCATGAAGTGGCCGAAAACCCTGATGAACTCGTGGTATATGGTGGTATTGGTCAGGCTGCACGTAATCGGGAAGCGCTGGAAAAAATTATTAAAATCCTGCTGGAACTGGATGAAAACCACTCCCTGTTGGTACAATCAGGTAAACCAGTAGGCATCGTTCGCACGCATCCACAGGCGCCACGCGTGATGCTGGCCAACAGTAACCTCGTTCCAAAATGGGCTACCTGGGAGCATTTCAACGAACTGCGCGCCAAAGGCTTGATGATGTATGGACAGATGACTGCTGGTAGCTGGATCTATATCGGTACGCAAGGTATCCTCCAAGGTACCTATGAAACCTTTATGGAATGCGGTCGTCAGCATTTTGGTGGTAACCTGAAAGGCAAACTCTTGGTAACTGCTGGTATCGGCGGTATGGGTGGCGCTCAGCCGCTAGCAGCCACTATGGCGGGTGCCGTATTCCTCGGTGCTGATATCGATCCTACTCGCATCCAGAAACGTATTGATACCCGTTATATCGATCGCATGACGCACTCTTATGAGGAAGCGGTGCAATGGGCGAAAGAGGCCATGGAAAAAGGCGAAGCCATCTCCATTGGCTTAGTGAGCGATGCAGGTGATATGCTGGAAAGACTCCTGAAAGATGGTATCATCCCAGATATCCTGACAGACCAAACTTCTGCGCACGATCCTATCAATGGTTATATTCCTAATGGCATGACCCTGGAAGCCGCTGCTGATCTGCGTAAGAAAGATCCTGCGCACTACAAGCAACTGTCGCTCAAGAGTATGGCGCGTCACGTAGGCTTCATGCTGGATATGCAGCAAAAAGGCGCTGTGACCTTCGATTACGGTAATAACCTCCGTGAATTTGCTAAAGAAGGCGGTGAACCAAATGCGTTCAACTTCCCAGGATTCACACCTGCGTATATCCGTCCACTTTTCTGCGAAGGAAAAGGACCTTTCCGCTGGGTAGCCCTCTCCGGAGATCCTGAAGATATTTATACTACAGATAAAGCATTGATGGAGGCTTTCCCTGAGAATACGCATCTCATCAACTGGCTCAAACAAGCACAAGAAAAAGTAGCATTCCAAGGATTACCTGCACGTATCTGCTGGCTGGGCCTCGGCGAACGCGAAAAAGCAGGCCTGATTTTCAACGACCTGGTGAAAACAGGTAAAGTGAAAGCACCCATTGTTATCGGTCGGGATCACCTAGATTGCGGTTCTGTAGCTTCTCCAAACAGAGAAACAGAAGCCATGAAAGATGGCTCCGATGCAGTGAGCGACTGGACCCTGCTCAACCTGATGTCCAACACTGGTGGCGGCGCTACATGGGTGTCTTTCCACCACGGTGGTGGCGTAGGGATGGGGTATTCTCAACATGCCGGTATGGTAGTGTTGGCTGATGGTACTGACCGCGCTGCAGAATGCTTGCGCCGTGTGCTTTTCAACGATCCAGCAATGGGTATCTTCCGTCATGCAGATGCAGGATATGAAAAAGCACAAGAATGGGCAGATAAATTTGGTATCAACATCTAAAATAAAAAACGATGTTAATAGGTCCTTTTACACAAATACTTCCCATGAGCGGACTCCCGCTGAAAGGAGCCCTGCAGGATGAACAACTGCCGGTAATTGCCCATGGTGGTATTGTTGTGGAAAATGATAAGATTCTTGCTGTGGGCGACTTTAAGTCGCTCCAGCAAGAGTACGCCGGACATGAGCTGCATTGGATCGATGAGCCAATGGTGCTCATGCCTGGATTTATAGACTGTCATACGCATATTTGCTTTGATGGTAGTCGCAGTAGAGATTACGCCATGCGTATAGCAGGCAAATCCTATCTTGAAATTGCCCGTGCTGGTGGCGGTATTTGGGACTCTGTCACAAAAACGCGTGTAGCCGATATCGTTACACTGGCGGAAAATACCGTTGCTCGTGCGAACCGTCACCTTCAAGAAGGTGTTACTACCATAGAGGTAAAAAGTGGATACGGTCTTAATTTTGAAAGTGAAGTGAAGATGTTGCGGGCTATTCAACAGGCTGGTCTGCATACGAAGGCTACACTTATTGCTACCTGTCTGGCAGCACATATGAAGCCGCGTGATTTTGAAGGTAGCGAAACCGAATATCTGGATGTTGTTTTAAACGAGCTGCTGCCAATATTAAAGCAGGAATCACTGACCAACCGGGTGGATATTTTCATCGAAGAAACTGCTTTTTCCACTGATGCCGCTACCAATTACCTGCGTAAAGCCGCAGCATTGGGTTTTGCAGCAACCGTACATGCGGATCAGTTTACCGCAGGTGGCGCGGAAGTTGCGGTAGCAGTAAATGCGCTCTCTGCCGATCACTTGGAAGCAAGTACTGATAGGGAAATACAGCTATTGGCAAAATCTGATACGGTAGCCGTAGTATTGCCAGGCGCTTCTTTGGGATTGGGGATGCATTACGCTCCGGCACGGAAACTGCTGAATGAAGGAGCATGCTTGGCGATTGCGAGCGACTGGAATCCGGGATCTGCGCCAATGGGAGACTTGTTGATGCAGGCAGCGGTGATGAGCGCGGCAGAAAAGCTATCTTCTGCGGAAGTATTTGCTGCACTTACTTTCAGAGCTGCGCCAGCATTGCAGTTGACAAATGTGGGAAAACTGGCTCCGGGATTTGTAGCAGATATGCAAGCATATCCTACTACAGATTATCGCGAGATCCTTTATTTCCAAGGAAAATTAAAGCCTTCCCGCGTTTGGAAGAAAGGTGAAATAGTTTCGAACTTATGATAACAAATGAATTCTATCATCCAACCGCTGCTGGTACTTGGGCAGGTCGCATGGATGGCGCTTCGGCGGATCTGTTGCGCTGGCATCAAGTAGTGCAGCCGGTTGATTTGTTGAAAACAACCTTGCCAAAACTGCTGCCGAATCAGAAAGGTGTTGCCTTGTTGGGTTTCGCTTGTGATGAAGGCGTCAGGAGAAATAAAGGTAGGATAGGGGCAAAAGATGGACCTGCCGCCATTCGTGCGGTGCTAGGCAATTTGCCGGTACATCTCACGGAAGGGGCAGTGCTTGTGGATGCGGGCGATGTGGCCTGTCTGGATGGCCGCATGGAAAATGCCCAAGCAGTGCTGAGTGAAGTGGTGAAAAATATCCTGACGGCAGGATACCTGCCAGTTTTGCTGGGAGGTGGCCATGAGATCGCTTATGGCCATGCTGTTGGTATCCGCGAATACGGAAAGCAAAAGATAGCGACAGTAGGTTATATCAACTTCGACGCTCATTTCGATATTCGTGTGCCCGGTGCAGAAGGTAATAGTTCTGGTACCAGCTTCTTCCAACTGTCGCAGGATGCTAAATTGGCCGGAGAGCCTTTTCATTACCTGGCATTGGGTATTCAAAAGCTGGGAAATACCCGTCAGTTGTTCAATATCGCCGGTGAAGCAGGTGCAACATATGTAGGGGCAGACGCGTTTCATCTGAATGATAAGGATACCCTCTTCGCTGCAATTCAGCATTTTCTCAGCCAGGTGGATTTTGTTTATTTAACTACTTGTTTGGATGTATTTGCAGCGGCATATGCACCAGGGGTAAGCGCTACAGCGTATAACGGTATTCAGCCCAACGGACTTTTCTTGGAAAGTTTCCGTGCTATCCTTGCCAGTGGTAAGGTAAAAGGTACCGATATCGCAGAACTGAACCCTACATTTGATATTGACAAGAGAACCGCGAAACTGGCGGCAGCACTGGTTTTTGAAACCGTGATGGCGTATTGTGGAGAAGATTAGTAGTAAGACCGATGTTAGCACCAGTGGCAGCGTTCCACTTGTGGAGAAGATTTAGATTAACACCAATAGCATCGTTCCGCGCGTAGCGCGGAACGATGCCCCCAAAAATTGACATCGAAGATTTATATATCTACATTTCAAATCAATGGTGAAGGCTACTATAATCGATTATCTCCAAACAGAATGTACCGCTCTCATTGCGGCACACGATAAGCTATTGACACAGCCCCGCAATGCCTCAGCAGTACACGAACAGCGGGTAGGAGTGAAGAAGCTCCGCGCCTTCTTCGCACTGACGGATAATATTCCCCATCTTTCGTTTAAGCATAGTCGTTATCTCAATAAACTCCGGGTATTGCAATCTATTGCTGGTATTGCAAGGGATGCGCAATTACAATCACGTGCATTGACTACCATTGAAAAGCAGGAAGGATGGCGGTTTTCGTATGCGCATTTTTTGCTACAAGAGCGCCAAGAAGTGGCTGCTGAATTGCTGACTACTGCCAGTAAAAGATTAAAACCAGGAACACTGAAAGAAGTGCCAGGCGTGTTTCGCCAGAAGCTGGAGAAAGTACGAGAAGAAACGTTGATGGAGGAATTGCTGGCATATATCGACAGTCAGTATAGGGAGATTGCCAGTCCTGATGTGCGTGCAGGTCATGCTGCATGGCATGAGGTCAGAAAACAAATGAAAACCGTTTTTTATCAGTTGACCATTCTCCAACCAATATTACCACCGGAACCCCATTACAAACAGATGTTAGCCTACTCAAAAAGGGCAGGAGAACTGCTCGGTGGCTGGCACGACCTCACCGTGCTGCACCTTTTCGTGCAAGACACTATTCGTAAAGCCAAAAAGGAAAGTATGCCGGTACCCGTGAAAGCCATGCGGTTATTGAAAACCCTCCGACAAAATGCGCAGGAGGAATTGGCCCTGAGTGCTGCGTATCTCCATAAAAAATCACTCGATTAAAAGACAATCGTTTTATTGCCTACTACTATCACTCTGTCGTCAATGTGTGCTTTTACAGCACGGGTTAGCACGTGTCTCTCAATATCCCTACCCAACATCACCAGATCGGCAACTGCATGTTTATGGGTAACCCTGGCTACATCCTGCTCAATGATAGGGCCTTCATCCAATTCATCCGTCACATAGTGCGCAGTGGCGCCAATCAGTTTCACACCTCTGTCATAAGCATGCTGGTATGGCCTAGCCCCTGCAAATGCAGGTAGGAAAGAATGATGAATATTAATGATACGATGTGGATATAAACTGACAAATTGGGGCGACAAGATCTGCATATACCTGGCCAGTACCATAAAATCTACGTTATTTTCTTCTAGCAGTTGGGTGATGGCTAACTCCTGTTCTGCTTTAGTGGCGGCAGTTACGGGCAGATAATAAAATGGAATACTGAGTTGCTTACAGTCGTTTTCCAGGCTGTTATGATTGGAAATAACCAATGGAATGTCTACTTGCAATTCCCCGCTACGCCAGCGCCATAGCAGATCTAGCAAACAATGATCGTAAGCAGACACCAAGATGGCCATGCGCTTCCGATGATGGGAATAACTAATTTGCCATTCCATTTCCAGTGGCGCCGCCACTTGCTCTTGAAATGCTTGATGGAACCCAGGCTGCTCCTGGATTTCCAGTTCCATGCGCATAAAAAACAAACCTTCAGCGGGATCTGTGCTGTGTTGACTGGCATCCAGTATATTTGCACCGGATTGGAACAGAAATTGAGAAACACGGGCTACAATTCCTGGCTTGTCAGGGCAACTAATTAATAACCGGGCCGTTTTTGGGGAGATATCAAGTTGTTCCATTGTGTATCAATCTGAAGTCTACCCGCCCAAAATATAGAAAAATCATTGAAAAAAATAGGCTTGATGTCGGACACCCATAGCTACCTGCATCCGCAGGTATTCACCTATTTTGAAGGGGTCGACGAAATATGGCATGCCGGCGATATCGGCGATAGTAAGATTGCCGATCAACTGGAAGCATTTAAACCTTTCCGCGCCGTTTGGGGAAATATTGACGGCAAGGATATCCGTGTCCGTTACCCTGAAACCTTGCATTTTAACTTAGAAGGGGTGCAGGTCATGATCACCCACATCGGTGGTTATCCAGGGAAATATGCGCCAGGCGTTAAAGCGGAACTGATAGCCCATCAATCCAAATTATTCATCTGCGGTCATTCGCATATCCTGAAAGTAATGCCCGATCCAGCATTAGGATTACTCCATATGAACCCAGGAGCCTGTGGCCAGCAGGGTTGGCATAAAGTAAAAACGCTGCTCCGTTTCCAATTGGAAGCAGGTCGTATTCAAGAACTGGAAGTTATAGAATTGCCCAAATAACGACAAAAAGCCATCATTTGGCTATTTTTTAAAGGTATTGAACGGGGAATTTGTATTTTGCCGCGCCCCTCCAACTGAATGACGCATATGACTAAACGATTACTCCTGTTAGCTTCTTTGATCTGCGCTGCTGTCATCCCCGCAGCCGGACAAAATGCGTTCTGGAGATTTCTCAAAACAGATACGGACACTGCTTACGTAGAAGACTATACGAAAGAACTGACAGCTAGGGTATATGCATCACGCAAGTATAATCGCTACGATATTGTAGATGCCAGGCAAAAAAAAGATATTCTTTATCGGCCCAATTCGCCCTTGAATATTGGGTTTGGAGCCAATTACAAGTTTCTTGGCCTTAACCTGGGTTTCAATTTCCCGTTTATCAATAGGCATAATGATAAGTATGGGAAGACGAAATACCTCGACCTGCAAACGCACATTTATCTGCGTAAGGTGGTAGTAGATTTTTACGGACAAACGTACAAAGGCTTTTATATCGCAAACCCTGATAAGGTATATGGAAATGATAATGCTGCCCAAAACCCTCATCCACAGCGTCCCGACATACGCAATGCCGCAGTAGGGTTAAATGCGCAGTATATCTTCAATGACAAGAAATTCTCCTATCGCGCGCCGAATTTGCAGAATGAATACCAAAAGAAAAGTGCCGGTTCCTTCCTCGTAGGCGGCGATATTTTCCACATACAAGTAAAAGGAGATTCTTCATTGGTGCCTTTTAACTTAACTGATACAGCATTCCTGCACGATTTCCACTATTATAAGTCCAGTATCATCAGTACTACTGCCAATGCGGGCTATGCCTATACTTTTGTATATCGCCATCACTGGTTTTTATCCTTGTCGGTTACAGGAGGATTGGGGATTAACCGTACCAAGTTATTCCTGGAAGATGGTACTATCAGCAGAAGTTTCGGTTGGCAGGTCAACAGTACCATCCGTGCCGCTTTGGGATATAACTCGGCCAACTTCTTTGCAGGCGTTCACTATGTTGGCACCTCTAACCGAAGTGAAATGCCTTTGCCAAATGCTTATCAGACCTTTGGCGCAGGCAATTTAAGGTTCAGTATTGTGAGGCGTTTTAAGATTAGCCACAAAATCAACTTTCCTTCGCGGAAGGTATCCACTTAGGACCTTCCAAAGGCTTGTACTGCTGCATCTTTTCCAGCAATAGATGGATATCAGCGCTGTGAAGCAGCATTTCCCGGTTCGCATCAGAGAGGAATCCATTGGCCGACATATTCACACTTAAAGAAATCAATGCATCATAGAAGCCGTTTGTATTCAGCAGGCCAACTGGTTTGTTGTGCAGGCCTAGTTGCCCCCAAGTGAGCATTTCATACAATTCTTCCATGGTGCCGAAGCCGCCAGGTAAAGCAATCGCACCATCGCAGAGTTCATTCATTTTCGCTTTACGTTCATGCATGGTATCTGTGAGGATCAGCTCTGTGAGGCCCACATGTGCCAGTTCTTTCTGTTGCAGGAAGTGAGGGAGAACACCAATTACTTCGCCGCCTTCAGAGAGTGCACCATCTGCTACAGCGCCCATCAGTCCTACTCTGGCGCCGCCATATACTAGCCCGATTCCTTTTTGGGCGAGGGTCGCGCCGAGGAGCATAGCCTGTTCCCGGAAAATGTTGTCATTTCCCATACTAGAACCACAATAAATCGCTATTCGTTTCATATTATAAAGTTGCAATTTCGTTTTCGATATTAATTCTGGCACGTTGTTCGCGCTCATTCCTGAAAATTTCTGTACGGTAAATAAATGGCATCTCAAGGAAATGATACAGCACTTTTTTCCGGCCAGGAAGATATAGTTCATCCGGAAACATCGCATATTCCTTGCGGATATTGGCCGCATATTCCTGGTATACTGCTGGTTCAGCACTCAATATTTCCAGGTCCAAATCCAGGAAAAGGTTCATGTCTGCATCACTGTTTGTGGCCGGATGTGTTTTGGTAGCGAGGATCAGGTCCTGTACCTGATTTCTTTCTTCTTCCCAAAAATCTATCTTTTCCAGGAAAAACAGGGCTTTTTCGGCACTTTTCTCCTCATTGTCTTTGCTCGTGGCATCATAAATAACATCATGAAAGAATATAGCAAAGAGAAAAGCATCTTTATCCCGGATGAGCGCCTCATGTGTGACTGCACTATTTAGCATGTTGCGTATATGCGTCATCGTATGATAAAAACGACCACTTTCTGCGTAGTGATGACTGAGATCAGCAAGGGTTTGTGCAATAAGCGTCTGATCTGAAGTGTATTTCTCACATAAGTCTGTCCAGAGATAGGCTGTAATAGACGATTTCATAATTAACAAATGTAAGCATTATTCCCTCCGGGAAATTTGAGACCCTTGATCTTAGAAAACAGCAGATAAAAAGCATCCTCATGATAAAGCAAATGTTAACCACGGCGATTGGAATCCTATTATCTTATGGAACAATAATAGCACAACAACCGGAAATCGCCCTCAGTGCCGGGTTTGCGGATCCTGGCGAAGAAGTATGTAAACTCCTGCTAATGGAAAACGGCAGTACAATGTTTTTCCACTTTAGTCCTAAAAACGGGATCAATACCACGGTGTATGATGCGGAGCATAAAGTGGTGTCCACGGTGAATAACCAAATTTCCAGCTTTAATGCCAGCCGGCTTAAAAATGTCTTCTTCAGAGGAATGTATGACATGAATGGCCAGGCGGTATTGTTCTTAGTACGGTATCAACGAAAATCTTCCACCTTGTATCGTTTCACATTTAATGGGAAAACGGGAAAATTAGCCGAAGAAAAAATCGTGGACGATGTGGCCAGATCCCCAATGATACTGGGTATTAAAGGAATGCCTGATTATTGTGTGAAAAAAGACCCAGCTTCAGGATACTATGCAGTAGCATCATTGAACCTGAATGAAAACTATGGCAAAGGTCAGATCAAGGTGACCCATTATGCGCCTGATCATCATGTTATTCATCAAGCAACCTATACCACTCCTGAGCAACAATTTAAATATTTACGCTTAAAGGATATGTATGTGCATGGAGCGGATTATGTCTTCCTAACAACGCTCGGTATTAATATTTCCTTCCCGGCACACGGCAAGGTTTTTATTACTCGAATATCAAAGGAGCATGATACTGTCGCAGAAAAGTATGTTGAATTAGGGAAGCTCCTAGCAGAGCCTTTAATCGGTATAAAATATAATCCAGCCAATCAGTTGCTGTATATGTTGACTGCGGTAGGGGGCAGAAATCCCTGGCAGGAGTCTGTCATGAATAGTGCAGAAGGTGGAATGTTACTTAAAATGCATACTGTTAATCCTACCACCATGGAGATAAGCCCAGAAGCATCTATCACGCATCCGGCATTATCCACCTATGCCAAAGCAAACTTGAAGTACAGAGATCCTTATAGAGGAATCATACAGGATTTCCGGCTGCATAAAGATGGTAGCGTTACAGTAATGCAGGAAGAGTTGCATATCAGTAAGGATACTTCGGCTAGGCTGGACGAAGGCGTTGAGTTTTCTGGTGCCGGTAGTACCACGTTTGGAGATATAGGCATATTCCGGGTAAACGCAGAAGGGAAGGAATTACCAGGCAGTTATGCCATTGCAAAATCGCAACACACCCATCATTGGATCAACCCATATCTCATTTACAGAAGGCCGGAAATTGCTTGGAATTACTACCCAGCGGTGCACTTAGCGGGTGTATACAATGATAATTATTGCTCTTATGATTATTTGGAAGCAAATGATAAGTCTTATATCGTTTACAACGACTATCCAATAAACATCAATCGCAAAACCGAGGATCACCGGAAAAAGCGGTTATTGCAATCATTGAAACCAGCCAACACAGTGCTAGCCTGGTTCGACGGGGAAAAAGTACAGCGTATGTATCTTTTTGGTGATCCGGAAGGGGAACATATTGCCCAATACAGCAGGATAGACATGATTACCCGAGGGGCAGGAGATTCCTCATTTGTAACGTTGATGGTAGAACGAAAAGGTAGTCAGAGAGAAGCCCATATTGCCTGGGTGAAGTTATAACTGGAGTTTACCTCCATAAAAAAACGGACAGCAATTGCTGTCCGTTTTCATTTATTTCCATTCAAATGGTGCTTACGCTTTCTTTGCAAACTCTGCACGGATTACGTTCAGAGCGCCACCAGCTTTAAACCACTCGATTTGTTGTTCGTTGTAAGTATGGTTTACAGCAAATTCGTCTTTGCTACCATCTTTGTGATTCAGTACAACGGTCAGTTGTTTGCCAGGAGCGAAGCTAGTCAGGCCCAGGATATCGATGTTGTCATCTTCCTGAACTTTATCATAGTCTTCTTTATTAGCAAAAGTCAGACCCAGCATACCTTGTTTTTTCAAGTTGGTTTCGTGGATACGGGCGAAAGATTTCACCAGGATTGCACGAACGCCCAGGTGACGTGGTTCCATTGCTGCGTGTTCGCGGCTAGAACCTTCCCCATAGTTTTCGTCACCAACAACAACTGCACCCAGACCAGCAGCTTTGTAAGCGCGCATGGTAGCTGGAACTGCACCGTATTCACCAGTCAGTTCGTTTTTAACGGTATCAGTTTTGTCGTTGAATGCGTTTACTGCGCCGATCAGCATGTTGTTGGAAATGTTATCCAGGTGACCGCGGAATTTCAACCATGGACCAGCCATAGAGATGTGGTCAGTAGTACATTTACCTTTTGCTTTGATCAGGAGTTTCAGACCTTTCAGATCAGTACCTTCCCAAGCTGCGAATGGAGCCAGGAGCTGCAGACGCTGAGAATCAGGAGATACGATTACTTGTACTTTGCTACCGTCAGCGGCAGGAGCTTGGTAACCAGCATCTTCAACTGCGAAGCCTTTAACAGGCAGTTCAAAACCTACAGGTTCATCCAGTTTCACCTCTTCCCCGTTTTTGTTTTTCAGGGTGTCGGTCAGTGGGTTGAAAGTCAGGCTACCAGCGATGGCCAGTGCAGTAACGATTTCAGGAGAAGCAACGAAAGCATGGGTAGAAGCCAGACCGTCGTTTCTTTTCGCGAAGTTACGGTTGAATGAAGTGATGATGGAGTTTTTGCGGTTTGGATCATCGATATGACGAGCCCATTGACCAATGCAAGGTCCGCAAGCGTTAGCCAGTACAACACCACCTACTTGTTCGAAGGTATTCAGCAGACCATCTCTTTCGATAGTGTAGCGTACCAATTCAGAACCAGGAGTGATAGTATATTCAGATTTCATATCCAGTCCTTTGTCGATGGCTTGTTTAGCCAGGGATGCAGAACGGGAGATGTCTTCGTAAGAAGAGTTGGTGCAAGAACCGATCAGGGCAACTTCCAGTTTCTCTGGCCAGTTGTTTTCTTTAACTGCCTGAGCGAATTTAGAAATAGGCCATGCCAGATCTGGAGTGAAAGGACCATTTACATATGGTTCCAGCTCATCCAGGTTGATTTCGATTACTTGATCGTAGTATTTTTCAGGAGAAGCATACACTTCAGCATCTGGGCGCAGATGTTCTTTAACGCCATCAGCCAGTGCAGCTACATCTGCTCTGCTAGTCATTTTCAGGTACTCCGCCATTTTGGTGTCGTACGCAAACAGAGAGCAAGTAGCACCGATTTCAGCACCCATGTTACAGATAGTTGCTTTACCTGTAGCGCTAAAGCTGTCAGCACCTTCGCCGAAGTATTCAACGATGCAGCCAGTACCACCTTTTACAGTGAGGATACCTGCTACTTTCAGAATGATATCTTTTGCAGAAGTCCAGCCACTCATTTTACCGGTCAGTTTTACACCGATGAGTTTAGGCATTTTGAGCTCCCAAGGCAGACCCGCCATAACGTCTACGGCGTCAGCACCACCCACACCAATAGCGATCATACCCAGACCACCAGCGTTTGGCGTGTGAGAATCGGTACCGATCATCATACCACCAGGGAATGCGTAGTTTTCCAGTACTACCTGGTGAATGATACCTGCACCTGGTTTCCAGAAACCAATGCCGTATTTGTCGGAGATAGAAGACAGGAAGTCGTAAACTTCTTTGTTGGTATTGTTAGCTGCTGCGAGATCTTTTGCAGCGCCATTTTCAGCTTGTATGAGGTGATCACAGTGTACAGTAGAAGGAACCGCAACTTTGTCACGACCACAGGTCATGAACTGAAGCAACGCCATCTGGGCCGTTGCATCCTGCATCGCAACACGGTCAGGTGCAAATTCAACGTAAGATTTGCCTCTTTCGTAAGGAGTAGCAGTTGGTGCAAAAAGGTGTGCGTATAAAATCTTTTCGGCCAGAGTGAGCGGACGACCTAACATCTTCCGGGTCGCTTCCACCTTACCCGGTAAGGCCGCATACACTCCTTTAATCATGTCAATATCAAACACCATGATAAAAAAATATTTAAGAGCGGTTATAAATTGCTTGCAAAATTAATCATTAATCAACAAGTTTTCGAATTAAATACCATGAAGATGAAACCTCACGATGTTAATGTTAATTATTATATTAAATAATTGAACATCGTTCAGCCTGGCAGTTTCACCGCAGTAGATGACAATAATCTGATTTTCAGTCAGAAATAAGTCATCCATATTGCCTTGCCAATGCTTGTTTTTATAGGGGGAAAATGATAAATTTGAAGCATGAACCGAATTAAAGACTTCGTTGAATGGAAGGCCTTCGGTGTCTGCAGTACTATCGGTGATAAACTTGGTGTTGCTACCTCCCGAATTCGCCTTTTTTTTATTTATGCCACTTTCCTAACCATGGGATCACCCGTCATTGTTTATATGATCCTCGCTTTCTGGGTTAACATGAAAAATTATATCCTGAATGCGCGTCGTAATCCCGTGCGGTATCTCTGATTTTTGTATTCATGCCCTTTCATATTACTTTTAGTACTTATTTTAAGTGCACAGAAGTCCTATGAAAAATTTACTATGTACCAAGACAATTTTCACTCTATCTGCCTTTCGTGGATGAAGTAAAGAATAATATCAAGCATATCAGCTTCAGCTACCTCACCCCTGCGCCTAATGACAAGTATTATGCGGATATGGAGTATTCCTATGTATACGACAAATGGGGAACCAAAATAGATACGGCTTATATAGATTACAAACTCTTAAACGGCACTACCGGCAGATGTTACTTTAGCATGGGCTATAATTGCCAATAACGCTTATCAACTTATGAGAAAGCGTATCTGTATTGATTTTGGCAGACACGCTTTTCTCGCACCAATAAGTTCACTGCTGATCCCAATGCTTGGCCATCAGGCATAGAACGGCCAACAGGCCCGCTGTTCAATGCGAATCAAAATACAATCCAACCACCATCGCTTTGGTGGGAATAAATAAAAAGACCCCGGACTGTAAGGCCCGGGGTCTTTTTTATGTCGTCTTGATTACTCCAGATGGAAATTGGTCATACCATGATAATGATTTTGTAATTCATTCAGCGTGATATGATGTGTCAACTGGCGGGATTCATCCCGGTAATGCAGTACTATCAAGGGTTCATGCCCATCAGGAAACCAACGTACAGAAAATGGCCCTCTCACATAGAGCGTACCCTTTCCCTGACCTGATTGCGATTCATCCACATGAAACTGTAGCTTGAGCAAGGTTTCAGGCGTCAGATGAATCGGATGGAGACTATCCAGATCATACCAGAATTCATTATCATTTTCAGTGGCTACCAGCACTTTCTTTTCGATATGATCCACCTGGATTATTTTGCCAGGTTTTTCCACTCCTCCAAAATTGGTAATCACTGAATCACCGGATTTCAATTGGTGTAAGTTTATCATATAGAAGACGATTTAAGTGTTATATGAATATACGTAAAACGCCGTAAATCGTCAAGATGTTCGCCACGAAAACAATCAACTATTTCACCACCTTGCGGATCTCTACCAGTTTTTCCAGCAGCTCTTCCAAGTGATCCAGGTGCAACATGTTGGCGCCATCAGATTTCGCACATGCAGGGTTCGGATGTGTTTCGATGAACAGACCGTCTGCCCCAGTCGCAATAGCAGCTTTGGCAATTGTGCTGATCATTTTTGGATTACCACCAGTAACGCCACTGGTCTGATTTGGCTGCTGCAGGGAATGCGTACAGTCCATAATCACCGGATGTCCAAATTCGCGCATCACAGGAATATTACGATAATCTACCACCAGATCCTGGTAACCAAATGTAGTACCACGCTCTGTCAGCATAATATTGTTATTGCCTGCTCCTTTGATTTTCTCTACGGCGAATTTCATAGACTCGCCACTGAGGAACTGGCCTTTCTTCACATTTACCACTTTACCAGTTTCCGCTGCTGCCAACAGGATATCTGTCTGACGACACAGGAACGCCGGGATCTGCAATACATCCACGTAAGCAGCGGCCATGGCAGCTTCTGCAGCGGAGTGAATATCTGAAGTAACAGGTACATTGAATGTTTTACCTATTTTCTGCAACAACTCGAGTCCTTCTACATCTCCAATACCAGTAAAAGAATGAACACTGGTACGATTGGCTTTACGATAGGATGCTTTGAAAATATAAGGGATTTCCAGTCGCTTACAGATGCCGGTAATTTTCTCGGCAACGGTCATCAGTAACTCTTCTTCTTCAATCACGCAAGGACCTGCAATCAGGAAGAAGTTTTCTGGGTTATACTGTTCCTGGAACAATGATTTTAAATGCTTCATCTTGAAATTTTTTCTGTTGAATCAGGTTGCAAAGGTAACTCTTATATCCCAGTTATTACCCCTTCCAACCACCCTCAAATGCTAAGAATGTCATAATATTGTAATCCAGTAACTATTCCGCTCACAAAAGGGATGAGCTATTGTTATTACATTGTCATGGCCGGTGTGAAACCGTTGGAAATAGCGGGGAACCCGTTAATATTACGTCCGTTTTCAAAATATTGCTTCAATATAAAGTTGTTATGAAGAAAGATAAGATCCTGGTAATTGGTGCCTGTGGACAAATTGGCGTGGAGCTGACGCTGGCGCTCAGGAAAATGTATGGTGAAGCCAATGTACTGGCCTCCGACCTCCGTGAAGAACATGATCTCCTGAAGGGTACTGGCCCGTATGTGTCGCTGGATGTGATGAACAAGGAAATGCTGCACGTACTGGTGATCCGTCATAATATTACCCAGATCTATCTGCTGGCGGCAATTCTGTCTGCGACCGGTGAGAAAAATCCACTGCTGGCATGGCATATCAATATGCAGTCTCTGCTCAACGTATTGGATATCGCAAAAGAAGAACACCTGGATAAAGTATACTGGCCTAGCTCTATCGCTGTATTCGGTCCTAATTCTCCGATGCAGGATACGCCACAACATACCATCATTGAACCTACTACTATCTACGGTATCAGCAAATTTGCGGGCGAAAGATGGTGTGAATACTACAACCACCGCTATGGCGTGGATGTAAGAAGTCTGCGTTACCCTGGCCTCATCAGCTACAAATCAGCTCCAGGCGGCGGTACCACTGATTATGCAGTGGAAATCTTCCATGAAGCAAAAGAGAATAAGCAATACACCAGCTTCCTCTCTGAAAATACTTATCTGCCAATGATGTACATGCCAGATGCTATCCGCGCTACCATCGAACTGATGGAAGCCGATGCCTCCAAAATCTCCATCAGATCAGCATATAACCTTTCTGCTATGAGCTTCTCTCCAAAAGAGATTGCAGCGGAAATCAAGAAGCATATTCCTGACTTCACTATCAGCTATGAGCCGGATTACCGCCAGCAGATTGCTGATGGATGGCCAAACAGCATGGACGATCATCTCGCCAGAAAAGACTGGGGCTGGAAACATGAATATGACCTGGCAAAAATGACCAAAGATATGCTGGATAACATCTAAACCATATCCTGGAATAATAACTATTCTTAAAATGCAGAAAGCCGGCCTTTACATCGTGAGCCGGCTTTTCTGTTGTATATATCTTCGTATCTATTCTATGAAACCAACGCCTACAGTGGTGTTGTTGAATTCATCTATCAGGATGAATGCACCATTTGCTGGATTGCTGGCGTAGGTATCTGCCAGTATGGGAGACGCGGTTTTCAACGTAATGCTACCGATATCATTCAAACCGAGTGAGGCTTTGCCTTCTACTGGCTGGTGACTGGTAACATCCGTTACGTAGTGGAGCTGTTGCACTTTGGCTTTCACCCGGTTTACGCCATGTTGCACCAGGTAAGTTTTGCCAACCGTCAGTGGCTGTTGGTCCATCCAGCAGATTTGGGCCTTGATTTCTTTCAGTTGCTGTGGCTGATCTTCAGGCTTTACTAGCATGTTACCGCGACTACTATCAATTTCATCTTCCAGGGTAATCACTACGCTTTCTCTTGCCTGGGCTGTCTGCAACTGCTTTTCAAATTGTTCAATCGTTTTGATTTTGCTTTTCTGACCGGAAGGAAGACTAATCACTTCATCGCCTACACTGAAATGGCCGCTGGCCACTTTTCCTGCAAACCCTCTGAAATCATGGTACTCCGTTGTTCTCGGACGAATCACACTCTGAATAGGGAAGCGAGCGGGATGCTTACTATCCGCATGATCAAAGCTGATTTGTTCCAAATATTCCAACAGGGTAGGACCTTGATACCAGGTGATAGCGCCATTGGTAGTGGCCACATTTTCTCCATAGAGGGAGGAAACCGGTATGAACACTACTTCCGTAGCCTGATAAGAAGCATTGGCCAGCAATTGCTGGAACTCTTCTACAATCTGGTTAAAACGTGCCTGGCTGTAATCTACCAGGTCCATCTTGTTCACACAGATAACGAGGTAGGGTATACGTAGCAGACTGGCAATAAAGAAATGCCTGTAAGTCTGTTCCACAATGCCTTTGCGGGCATCAATCAGGATCAGGGATGCCTGCGCGTTGGAGGCGCCGGTCACCATGTTACGGGTATATTCAATATGGCCGGGAGTATCGGCGATAATATATTTACGGGTAGGAGTAGAAAAATAGATATGTGCAACATCTATGGTGATGCCTTGCTCTCTTTCCGCTACCAGTCCGTCTGTCAGCAGGGAGAGGTCGGTGAAATCCAGCCCTTTGCGTTTACTGGCGGCATGGAGTGCCTCCATTTTATCCTGGGGGATGGAATGGGTATCGTAAAGTAAACGGCCTATGAGTGTGCTTTTACCATCGTCAACACTGCCGGAAGTGGCTATACGTAATACTTCCATTTATCGTTAGATTTTGGGCAGTATAAGAATAACTGCCGGATGATTCCGTGCCGGGTGGCCCGGAGTATTGTTATTTTGCCTTTGCGGTATTTTCAACTGCGGATTAGAAATATCCTGCCTGTTTGCGTTTTTCCATAGCAGCTTCGGAGCGTTTATCATCAATACGTGCACCACGCTCAGAGATTTTGGCTTCCATAATCTCTGCGATGATATCTTCCAATTTATCTGCTTCAGACAGCACAGCAGCAGTACAGGTCATATCGCCCACGGTACGGAAACGTACAGTTTGGCGGAATGGTACTTCATCTGCAGAGGTGTTGAGATAGGAGGAGTAAGGCCAGTAGAGCCCGTCGCGCTCGATGATTTCTCTCTCATGTGCAAAATAGATGGAAGGAATCTGCAAGTTTTCTCTGCGGATATAATTCCATACATCTAATTCTGTCCAGTTGGAAATCGGGAACACGCGAACGTTTTCGCCTATATTAATTTTACCGTTGAGGATATCGAAGAGTTCCGGACGTTGCATTTTAGCATTCCATTGTCCGAATTCGTCCCTTACGGAGAATATTCTTTCTTTGGCGCGTGCTTTTTCTTCATCACGTCTGGCGCCGCCGATGCAGGCATCAAATTTACCTTCTTCGATGGCATCCAACAGGGTAACGGTTTGCAGCGCATTTCTGCTGGCGTATTTTCCAGTTTCTTCCTGTACCTTCCCTTGATTGATGCTATCCTGTACGGAGCGCACAATGAGGTCCAGCCCTAATGATTCCACGAGCCAGTCGCGGAACTGGATGGTTTCAGGAAAGTTATGACCAGTATCTACATGGAGTAACGGAAAGGGGATTTTCCCCGGATAGAAAGCTTTTTGGGCAAGTCTGACAAGTGTGATAGAGTCCTTTCCACCTGAGAAAAGCAACACAGGCTTCTCGAACTGGGCGGCTGTTTCACGAAGAATATAAATACCTTCATCTTCCAGTGCCTGCGGAAATTCCCAATTGATCTGATTCGTCATTGGACTATAATTAAGTTGATACAAATATAATTAGTGTGTGTTGGAAATTAGCCATGGAGGCCACATTCCTTGTGCGATGTTTCCCACCACCAGCGGCCGGCTCTTGGATGTTCGTCTGGCTCGATGGCGCGGGTACATGGTGCGCACCCTATGCTGATGAAACCCTTATCATGCAGTTTGTTGTAAGGAACATTGTTTGTCGCAAGATAAGCCAGTGTTTCATCATATCCCCAATGAATCAGGGGATTATATTTGTATAACCGTCTTTGTTCGTCCCACTCAATGATCTTCATATCATGACGATTGTCCGACTGTTCTGCACGCAACCCAGTGATCCATACCTTGACGCCTTCCAGGGCCCTATTCAAGGGTACGACTTTCCGTATGCCACAACATTCTTTCCTGTTCTCTACGGATTCATAAAAGCTATTGGGTCCCTTCTTTTGCAGGAGCTGTTCTACTGCAGCGGTTTCTGGGAAATACACGTCAATGGGCTGTTTGTATCGCGCCATTGTCAGATCAATCAAGTCATAGGTTTCCTGGAACAGTCGCCCTGTATCCAAGGTAAATACCCTGACTGGTAGTTGGTTACGCCAGATAATATCTGCAATTACCTGGTCTTCCTGGCCAAAAGAGGTACTGAAAGCAACCGCTCCAGGGTATTGCTCCGTTAAATATCGGATGCCTTCTTCTACCGACTTATTGTCCAGCGCAGTGGTAATGTCTGTCATGTAATACTTCCTTATGGTGATATGCTTGTGCCAGCAAGTATACAAAATTACATAAATCCTATAAAAAAGATAGACTAAATAGAAAATTCGATAAAAAAAATACCCCTGCGGATGCAGAGGTATTCTAAATAGTTGAAAATCTATCTTTTAGCTATTTCTAGTTAAGATGTCTTTCAGTGTTTTGTTTTCCAGAATTTTCAAAGCGGAATCCCTCACTCTTCCCATTACTTCATTGAGGCCACATACCGCTTCATCGCGGCAGTTTTCGCAACGTTCGTAATAATTCAAACTCACGCAGGGAAGAAGGGCAATAGGTCCGTCCAGCAGGCGAATAATCCTTGCCAGCGGAATTTCTTTTGGAGGTTTCATGAGATAATAACCTCCTCCCTTACCTTTTTTACTGCCTAGAATGCCGGCGTTTTTCAACTCCAGCAGGATATTTTCAAGAAATTTTATGGATATGTTTTTTTCCTGCGCTATCTCAGAAATAAGGATAGGTCCTTTGTCTACATTCTCGGCTAGGTAAATTAAAGCGTGAAATGCGTATTGTGTTTTTTTCGATAACATACCGTCTGATTTGCATCCCTCCTGGATGAACTTTAGGTGCAGCGAACATTATTTATCTGAACAAATATAAGTTGTTCCTGCGTCTTTTTGGACATTTTGACTTTAGAGGTTCAGCACATCTTTCATGGAGTAGACCCCTGATTTGCCTTTCAGCCACTCTGCGGCTACTACAGCACCGGCAGCAAAGCCTTCGCGACTATGAGCGGTGTGGGTAATACTAATATCGTCTATAGGAGAGGTATAAGTAACGGTGTGTGTGCCTGGAGCCGGATCTATACGTTTGGAGATGATCACCAATTTATCATCTACAGCACTTTCTTGATTAATCCACTCATGTTTGCGTGGAATACCTGCCAGCACCTGTTCTGCCAGGGTAATAGCGGTACCGCTAGGACTGTCCTTTTTCTGGGTATGGTGGATTTCTTCCATACGCACATCGTACTGTGGCTGGGTAGCCATCAGTTCAGCCAGTCTTTTATTCACTTCAAAGAAGATGTTCACGCCAATACTGAAATTGGTAGCATGGAGGAATCCTTTCCCTTCTTTGGTAGCAATAGCATTGATTTCCGGCAGCTTTTCCAGCCAGCCAGTAGTGCCAGAAACAACAGGTACATTCGCTTCGAAGCACTTCATCACATTGAAATAGGCTGTTTCTGGGGTGGTGAATTCTATGGCTACATCTGCCTGGCCCAAGTGTTCCTTGTCCAGCAGGTGTTTATTATTTAAATCTACTCTGAGAATTACTTCGTGTCCTTTGGCGGTGGCAATGGCATCAATGGCTTTACCCATTTTACCATATCCGATAAGCGCAATTTTCATGACCTGACTTGTTTTATTATGGTTGCTGAAAGGTGTTATCTGCCTGCATAATACAGTCGCTTCGATTTCTTACCTCCAACGGAGATATTAACACCTATTCCTAATGTACGATTGTTGATAATGGTGGGTGAAATCCGCATGGTAAGGTCATTGGAAACATCAAATGACCGCAAATGCGCGAACACCGTTGCATCTACTATATTCAGTCCGTAGGAGAGTACAAAGAACAACACGGAATAATCCACGTATTCCCGGTACTGATCCCTGATTAATTTGATCGCTTCCGCTGGGTAAGTACGAGGATAGATAGTTTCAAACTCATCATGTATATCCGGATTTTTCAGCATACGGATACGGTAGGCATCACGGTAACGCGTATACTCTTTCATATTAAAGATGAAAAAGCCGGTACAAGTACCAATAGCAGCGTATATGATGGGGATTTTCCAATATTCCCTGTTATAAGCTTGTCCTAGCCCTGGTAATACGGCAGAGTACAATGCTGCTTTCCTGGGACTGTGGATTTTAGGTTCCACGGCTGCCCGCATATCTGCTGTGGAGTCGATCCGGATGCCTTTAATAGCGGAGTCGGACGCCAAATGCGCGGCTCTGCTGCTATCTTGCGATTTCAGCACAGGAGCCACGGTATCTGCCTGTGGGAGCACAGTAGATATAGCTGATGCCGATAGTGAGCACACTACCAGCAACAGGAAAAATATATTACGTAAAAAATGAGTGATCTGTCCAGCCTTAGCCACCGTAAATGTCTATTTTTTCCAGAATACTGTTCAGTTCTTCATCTGAATAGAATTCGATCATGATACTGCCTTTTCCTTTCTTATCTCTGTCCAGTTTAACTTTAGTGGAGAAGTGTGATGCCAGGTTATCCTGAATTTTCTGGAATGCTGGCGCCAGTTTAACTTTCGCCTTTTGCTGGTTTCCTTTATTATCTTCTGCCTGATGCATGCGGCGGGCCAGTTCTTCTGTCTGACGAACGGAGAGGCCACCTTTCAGGATTTCATTAAAAAGAAACAGTTGATTTTCCACCTTCTCGATACCGGTGAGCACGCGGGCATGGCCCATGCTCAGGTTTCCGTTGCGCACAGCCACCTGGATATCAGGAGGTAATTTCAGCAGGCGGATATAATTGGTAACAGTACTTCTTTCTTTGCCCATACGGTCGGCTACTTGTTCCTGGGTGAGGTTACATTCCTCCATCAGGCGTTTGTAGCTAAGTCCAACCTCTATGGCGTTCAGGTTTTCGCGCTGTAGGTTTTCCAGCAGGGCGAGTTCCAGCAGTTCTTGGTCGTTGACCTGGCGAACATAAGCCGGAATGTCTTTCAGTCCTGCCATTTTGCTGGCACGCAGCCTGCGTTCACCTGCAATCAGTTGGTATTTTTTATTGCTGATTTTGGCTACAGTAATCGGCTGGATAATATCATGGAGCTGGATTGATTGACTCAATTCCTGTAATGCCATCTCATCAAAATCACGGCGGGGCTGTTTGGGATTGGTCACAATCTGGTCCAGGGGAATACGCTCTATTCCGGCCGCAGTAGCTACAGCAGCTTTATCGCCGAGTGCACCGGCGGTTTGCTTCAGATCTGTATCAATATTCTGCAGGAGTGAGCGGATGCCTTTACCCAGCGCCTCTTTCTTACTTGGATTGGTCATCGTTAATTGCTAAGATTTTATCTTTTGTTTTGATTTTCGTGAAGTTATGTTTTTGCAGGATTTCCTTGGCCAAGTTTAGGTAATTAATGGCGCCGGTGCTAGCTGCATCGTACATAATAACGGATTTACCAAAGCTGGGGGCTTCTCCCAGTTTGGTATTGCGATGTATAATAGTATTGAAGACGCTTTCTTCAAAATGCTGCTTCACCTCATCCACCACTTGGTTGCTGAGTCGCAGACGTCCATCGTACATGGTCATGAGAATACCCTCAATTTCCAGTTCCGTATTCAAACGGCTCTGCACAATTTTAATGGTATTCAACAGTTTGCCCAACCCTTCCAGTGCGAAGAACTCACACTGTACTGGAATAATCACAGAATTGGATGCCACCAGGGCATTCACCGTAATCAATCCCAAAGAAGGAGAACAGTCAACAATGACAAAATCATAATCCGCCTGGACACTATCTATCACTTGTTTCATCACTCTTTCCCTGTTGGGATGATTGATGAGTTCCAGTTCTGCACCTACCAGATCTATATGGGAAGGAAGTACTTTCAAATTGGGTGTATCTGATTCCAGGATCACATCTTTCGCCTGGATATCATTGACCATACAGTCATACAGACTTTGCTGCACATTGCGCAGGTCAAAGCCAAGACCAGTGGTACTATTGGCCTGAGGATCGGCATCTACCAGCAGCGTCTTGAACTCCAGCACGGCCAGGCTGCTTGCCAGGTTGATTGCACTTGTAGTTTTTCCTACGCCACCTTTTTGGTTAGCGATTGCGATAATTCTTGCCATTGTCTAAAATAATAATTCAAGGTTTATTTATAGGATATAAAGGATAAATCAGTCTTACCACCTATTCCTCAAACCTCTGTAGTACTCCCGATTTCAGGTAACAACAGTTCCAATCCAGCTTCGTCGAATTGTTCTATTGCTTCCTTATGGTCAATCTTAATATAACCAAAAGTATCGAAGTGGACGCCAATAATTTTACTGCACTCGATCATTTCTGCTGCCGCAATCGCATCTTCCACACCCATGGTGAAATTATCACCAATCGGTAATACCGCGAAATTTAGTTTGGCCGCCGCAGGAACCAGTTCCATATCGTATGTCAGGGCGGTATCTCCGCTATAATAGAAATTACCTTCGTCTGTAATGAAAATGAATCCCATTGGGTTGCCACCATAGCTGCCATCAGGCAAACCGCTGCTATGTTGGGCCACAGTACATTTTACCACTCCAAAATCAAACTTCCACTTGCCCCCCGTATTCATGGGATGTAATTTTTCCAGGCCTTGCTTGCCTGCCCAAGTCACAATCTCAAAGTTAGATACTACGGTGGCGCCTGTACGCTTTGCTAGCTCCACCAGGTCGGCGGTATGGTCCTCATGTCCGTGCGATACAAAAATGTAATCTGCCTGTATCGCGTCTATATCCACTTTTTTTGCCAGCTCATTATGACGGATAAAAGGATCAAATAATATCTGCTTACCCTTTATCTCCACAGCAAAGCAGGAATGTCCGTAATAGGTGAATTTCATAAATTAATGATTTGAATGAATTACAGAGACACAACTACACAGGAAGGCTGTCTGCAATTTGGATTTCAATATTAATTTTACACAATTAAAAGTAACCCCAATCGGACAAAAATACAACGATTAGGCAAAAATCAGGCGCTGTAGTATATTTATTTATTCACACTATAAGCGTTTGAAAGCTATTCACCACTCAAACACTGCCTGAGACCCAATGTTAATGGGTTAATTCCTAATAACTTCTGATCGTTTCAAATGTAACGGTTTCTTTCCCACGAAAAAAAATAAAACATACAATTAATCTTCTTGTTATTCGTCTTCATAACAACTGAATGATATTTAACTTTTTGGAGCCAGGGAGAATTGCTACCTTGCCCCATTCATTATATATATTAACAGAAAATCTAATAATGAGACCTGGCTCGAATTCCTTTATCCTAATTTTTATCCTTCTCCTGTTGGACATTTATGTATTCCAAGCTGTGAAAGCTATGGTGTACATGTCATCTCCCCGGGTCAGAAATATTACCTATAGTACTTATTGGCTTATTTCGATTTCCTGCCTCCTGGTGGTGGCTTTATTACCTTATATCAAGTGGCAGCATTGGCCAACCGCTGTTCGTTCCTATGTGCTAGCGATCATTATTGGTCTGGTTGTGGCCAAACTGCTAGCGGCCGTATTCCTCCTCCTAGACGATGCCAGAAGAGGTATCACTTGGCTGATTCGCCGCTTCTCTGCATCTAAACCAGTGGAAATGGAAGCCATTAGCGGACTTTCCCGCTCCCAATTCCTGAACAGACTGGGCCTGATTGCCGGCGGTAGTCTCTTCGCAACTCTCGTATACGGTTTTTCTAATAAGTATAATTATCATGTACGTAAGCTGAAATTATCTTTCAGCCACCTGCCTGCCAGTTTTAAAGGGATGCGCATCGTACAGATATCCGATATCCACTCCGGTAGCTTTTCCAACCGCCAGGCGGTATTGAAAGGTGTGAAAATGATCAATGACCAGAAACCAGACCTCATTCTCTTTACGGGCGACCTGGTGAATGACCGAGCCATTGAAATGGAACAATGGATGGATGTTTTCAGCCAGGTGAAAGCGCCGATGGGCGTATATTCTACCCTCGGAAACCATGACTATGGCGATTATTACCCTTGGCCCGACAAACAGCCCAACGGCTACAGCGCCATGCAGCACCAAAACCTGGAACATCTGAAACGCATACACGGAGAACTGGGTTGGAACCTGATGATGAATGAAAGTGCAGTACTCACACGTGGAAATGATAAAATTGCCCTGCTGGGTGTGGAAAACTGGAGCGCTATGTCCCGATTCCCTAAATATGGGGACCTGAAACGGGCCCACGAAGGCGTTGCGGATATTCCGTTTAAGATCCTGTTGTCACATGATCCTACCCATTGGAATGCACAGGTAAGACCTGAATACCCAGATATTGCCCTCATGCTGGCTGGCCATACCCATGGCATGCAGTTCGGTATTGAGATTCCCGGCCTGAAATGGAGCCCAGCCCAATATATTTATAAAGAATGGGCAGGCCTCTATAAAAAAGGAGAACAGTTCCTCTACGTGAACCGTGGCTTCGGTTTCCTTGGTTATCCAGGAAGGGTAGGCGTACTCCCAGAAATTACCGTTATCGACCTCGTTTAAATGGATCACCCTGCTTGTTTATCGACAAATAAGCAGGGTATACCTACACTTACCGCCTCTTCACCCAAAGCTCCCCCTCTTTAATCGACTTTAACCCCTATATTGCATATAATATAAAAATTAGGGTAAAAGCATTTTCATGCGCGTATACTTAGTATTCCTGTTGCTGTTTTGCATCCATTCTGCGATGGGCCAATCTTTAGCTGAGCTAGAAAACCAGTTAGATTCTCTGTTAAGCAAAAAAGAGAAAAGCGAGCTGGTTGCTGGCATTGGATATGGCAATAATCCCGCCTATGGAAGCAAAGTTCCCAATTACGACGAACCGCTCGTAATGAAGACTTTTATTACCCCATCTCTAACTTACTACCACAAGAGCGGCTTCTATGGCAGCTTTAGCGGTTATTACCTCTTTGACGCTTTTAAGAATCCTTGGTTCGAATGGGATTTTACCGCTGGATATGATTATTCCAAGAACGATAAATTTATCACAGGCGTTTCCTATACCCGATATTTCTTTACAGATAGCAGTGATGTACCACTATCGCCCATCAAAAATGAAACTTTCGCCTATTTCTATTACCGGGGATGGTGGTTACAACCTGGTGTGAGTTTGGATTATGGTTGGGGAAAAACTGTCACTGAGGGTCTTCATACCAGGGAAACACTTCGCGGCAGCGATTTTAACGTGATTACAACGGTACGTCATCCATTCATATTTACCGGATTGCTATCCGCCAAAGATGCTGTCTTACTAACTCCTTCCGTATCCTTAACCATGGGTACGGCCAATTATTTCAGCAATCTGAAAGCATTTCAATACTATACACGTACCCCAAAGGTGAATAAACTGGTGAAACACCCTGGCAAAGAAACATCCATAGAACAAAGGACTGAATTTCAACCAAGGGCAGTAGATCTCACCGTTAATTTCTCTTACTTAATTGGTAAAGTAACAATCTCACCTTGTTACACGATGTTCGAAACTTTTAATCTCGGTGAAAGTGGCCTCCTGAGCTACTTTACAGCACGTGTTTCCTATACGTTCTAAAATACTTAACATATAGCACGGAATTTGTATAAAACGCCACTGCGGATAGTCGTAGGGGTGAGAGTCCTCTTATGCGTCTATATTTTAACCATGATTAATATTGTTTGTATGAAAAAACTATTCCTCGCTGTTGTACTGATGTCAGTAACAGCCGTTTCGACTGTAAATGCGCAATCACTACTGCGCTGGGGTGTTAAAGGTGGCGCCAACCTGGGTAAACTGGATGGTACCGGTTATCAGAATGGATTTAACCTGGGTTACCATCTGGGAGGTTTCGTTCAGCTCAACCTGACAAAAGGTTTCGGAGTACAGGGAGAAGCAATTTTCTCTTCTACCAAAACCAAAACTACCGATGATTTCAGCCAGATTTACAACACAGGAAATTTGAGTGATAATGGTAAAACTATCAACCTCAATTACCTGAGCATTCCTCTCCTGGCAAATATTGACCTCGGTACTCCTCGCCTGAAACTCCAGCTCGGACCTCAGTTCAGCGCATTAGTGAGCGACAAAAAAGTATTTGGTGCAGCAAATCAAGCATTCAAAGGTGGTGATATCTCCGGCGTTGGCGGTCTCTGGCTGCAACTGCCTATTATCAACATCTCTGCCCGCTACATCATTGGCTTCAACGATGTAAAAGACATCAACAGTGTTACCAACACCAGCAACTGGAAAAATCAAGCGATCCAGTTGGGTGTAGGTGTAACCCTGTAAGATATTTACCCATAACCGTTAAAGGCGCTTTTATTGCTACTCATTTGGATAGTAGCAATAAAAGCGCTTTCTTTTGGCAGGGGTTTTCACTTGGCATTAATCTTGACTAAGTACCCCTGCTATTAATCCGAGCGGATTTGGTTGGCTAATCTGACAGAATGTCCTCGGTGGCTTTAAATATTTCAGATGAACAGATTTTATTTAGGAAATTCGGAAGATGAAATGGAGTTCATGCCTATTATTCCCTTGAGTGAAGACGGAGAAGGGCAGGAGGACGAAAAGATCCCCGATGAACTGGCATTATTACCATTACGAAATACAGTACTCTTCCCTGGCGTTGTGATTCCTATCACTGTTGGCAGGGATAAATCCATAAAGGCAGTGAACGATGCATACAAGACTGACAAAATGGTCGGGGTTGTTGCACAAAAAGACAGTTCAGTTGAAGATCCCACTGTAAACGACCTCAGCGAGGTTGGTACCGTAGCACGTATCGTTAAATTGATTAAAATGCCGGATGGTGGCACCACCATCATCATCCAGGGCCGTAAACGCTTCAAAATCGAAGAAGTAGTAACGGAAGAGCCTTATTTCAAGGCAAGAGTGGAAATCCTTCAGGATGAAACCGCAGAAGATGATACAGAATTTGATGCCTATATCGCGTCTATTAAAGACCTGGCCACTCAAATTATTCAGTTGTCTCCCAATCTGCCTTCAGAAGCCAGCATTATCCTGAAAAATATTGAGAATCCTGGGTTCCTGGTGCATTTTGTCTCCTCTAACCTGAATTCTGAACTGAAGGATAAACAGCAACTGTTGGAGATCAACAACCTGCGCCAACGTGCAGAACTGCTGATGAAACTCCTACAAACAGAATTGCAACTGGCAGAACTGAAAAATAAAATTACCAATAAAACCAAAGCCGATCTTGATAAACAACAGCGCGACTACTTCCTGCAACAGCAGATGAAGTCGATCAAGGAGGAATTGGGCGGCGATTCCAACGATCGGGAAATCCGTGAAATGAAACGCAAAGCAGAGGACAAAAAATGGCCTGCTGCTGCAGCGGAAGCATTCACAAAAGGCATCGAGAAACTGGAACGCATGCATCCTAGCACGCCTGATTACAGCGTGGTTTACAACCACCTGGATCTCTTGCTGGATCTGCCTTGGAATGAATATACCACCGATAGTTACGACCTGAAAAAGGCGAAGAAAGTACTGGATAATGACCACTACGGCATGGAGAGAATCAAGGAACGTATCCTGGAATACTTAGCCGTACTGAAGTTGAAAGGCGATATGAAATCTCCGATCCTCTGCTTTGTAGGCCCTCCAGGTATTGGTAAAACCTCTCTGGGTCGCTCTATTGCTAATGCAGTAGGACGTAAATATGTACGTTTGAGCCTAGGCGGTATGCACGACGAAAGCGAAATCCGCGGACACCGTAAAACCTATATCGGTGCGATGCCAGGCCGTATTGTGCAGTCCATTCGCAAAATAAAATCTTCTAATCCAGTGATGATCCTGGATGAAATAGATAAACTGGCCAATGATCATAGGGGAGACCCGAGCTCCGCGATGTTGGAAGTGCTGGACCCAGAACAGAATAGCACTTTCTATGATAACTACCTGGAACTGGAATATGACCTGAGCAAGGTGTTATTCATTGCTACCGCCAATAATATCAGCGCTATCCCTGCGGCACTGCGCGATAGGCTGGAAATCATCGATTTGAGTGGTTATAGCATCGAAGAGAAGGTGGAAATCGCGAAGCGTCACCTGATCCCAAAACAGAAGGAAGCACATGGCCTGAAAGACATGAAATTCCGTATAGCCAATAACGTTATCGAACATATTATTGCTGATTATACCCGCGAAAGTGGGGTGCGTGAACTGGATAGACATTTTGCCTCCATCATGCGTAACCTCGCCAAGGAAGTGGCTATGGAGAACGAACTGCCAGAGGCCGTGACCAATGACCGGGTAGAGGAAATCCTCGGTAAACCGCGTTATTCCAATGAGATATACAAGGTGGGCAATCCTCCAGGTGTGTCTGTAGGACTGGCATGGACTTACGTAGGCGGGGAAATCCTGTTTATTGAAAGTAGTTTGAGTGAAGGTAAAGGTGATTTGAAACTCACTGGTAACCTGGGTAATGTGATGAAAGAATCTGCTGTAACGGCGATGACTTATTTACAGGCCAATGCAGCCGACTACAAAATTGACCCGAAAGTATTCCGGGAAAAGAGCGTACATATCCACATTCCAGAAGGCGCCGTGCCTAAAGATGGTCCTAGTGCGGGTATTACGATGTTGACAGCGCTGGCGTCTTTGTTTACTGGTCGGAAAGTGAAGTCTTATCTGGCGATGTCAGGGGAGATTACCTTGCGTGGACAGGTATTACCAGTAGGAGGACTCAAAGAAAAAATTCTGGCGGCAAAACGTGCCGGAATCCGTGAAATCATCCTCTGCTGGCAGAATGAGAAGGACATAAGAGAGATCAATCCAGATTATATCAAAGGATTGAAGTTCCATTATGTGAAGCAAATGAACCAAGTGCTGGAAATTGCGTTATTAAAGAAGTAAATCCGTGTATCATTACTGTCAATCCTGACGGTAACTATTATAGCATTCATACCGGTTTGTTGTGACCCCGGTATGGATCATGTTGATTGTTTTAAGGGTTCGATAAAGCCATTTGCGTGAGTGAATGGCTTTATCGCTTTTTAGGCAAGACATGAAAAAGGCCTTTGGTGCTTTCCTGGAAAAGGAAGAGCGCCAAAGGCCTTTTAATTATTGGTTAGAGCGGGACTGGATAGAAAGCATGGATAATGCTATCTATCCAGCGGGTATCCACTATTTGTTATTGACAGAAAGGTACACCTGGATAATCCGCACTGTTGCTAGTCACGCCCTCGAATCTATTCGCTTTGATATCATAGGTAGCATGCTGTGTACCACTGAAGATGATTAACTTATTAGTAGTGGAGAACCAGGTACTAACATAAGTTGCACTGAAGGTACTGAATGGCACGCCTGGATAGTGGCTAGCGATATCGGTAATACCCTTAAAGGCATTAGTAGGAATATCAACACGTGCATATTGGGTACCACTGAACAGGTAAAGCTGTGGCGTTGAATAGGTCACGGTATCCACATAGGCGGCATCAATAGAGGTGAATGTCACTCCTGGATAAGCATGGGAGATGCTATCCAAGCCTAAGTAAGTATTGGACTTAATGTCGTAACGGGCTACCTGCTTACCACTGAAAATAATCAGCTTTGGCGCCATGGGATCAATCCAGATGTTTGCATAGACAGCATCGAAGCTGGTGAATGGTACGCCTGGATAGCCAGCAGAGATAGGGTTAAGACCTTTGTAGGTATGTGTCAACAAATCTACACGGGCATACTGATTTCCATGGAAAATATACAGTTGTGGGGTGGTATAATGCCATACGTCAGTATAGGTAGCTCTGTAGCATGCAGAATCAGGTAAAAGAGTAGTCGGTTTGTTTCCAGGAGTCTCTGGTTTGTCATTGCCTTTTGAACAGGATTGGCTAAGTAAAGCCATGGATGCGCCGAGCATCAGCATAAATACTTTTCTCATAGTAAGAATAAATAGGTTTTAAAGGGTTTGATGGATAAAAAACAGTTGAGTTATCAAAGAATACCGTGCATTCCGGTATCAGGGTATTCGATTGAACTTATAAAGTTTAAATGTATTGAAAATTGGATTTAGTAACAGTAAACGATATATAAACATTTTATGCTGGATAAGAATATTATATGACAGCATATTAGGTGTTGGTTACTTGTTGGGTTTATAAAGGAAAGGCCAAAAGAACTCAGTTCTTTTGGCCTTTCCTTTTCAATTTTTCAAGTAATATTTTAATCAGCTAATTGCCTTTTATACAACTGGATGGTATTTTCCAGACCGAAGTAGATGGCATCAGCAACGAGGGCATGGCCGATAGAAACCTCTTTCAACTGTGGGATATGCAGTTTAAAGAAACGGAGGTTATCCAGGTTGAGATCGTGGCCTGCATTGAGGTCCAGACCGATGGCGGTGGCTTCTCTGGCGGTGTTTTTATAGTCGTTGAACAGTTGCAGGTTCTGTGGCTGCGTACGCGCATTCGTATATTCTTCCGCGTAAGGACCGGTGTATAATTCAATACGATCTGCACCAGCAGATTTAGCGCCTGCTACTTTGTCGACTTCCGGATTGAGGAAGATGGACACGCGGATACCTGCTTTTTTCAGTTCCGAGATAACATCTTTCAATTGAGATTGATATTTGATTGTATCCCAACCGGTGTTGGAAGTGATGGCATCAGGAGGATCTGGCACCAGTGTACATTGGTGAGGTTTTACGGACAATACGAGGTCCATAAACTCTTTGCTGGGATATCCTTCGATGTTGAACTCCGTTGTTACAAGTGGTTTGAGGTCAAGAACGTCCTGGTAGCGGATATGGCGTTCGTCAGGGCGAGGGTGAACGGTAATACCGTCTGCGCCAAAGCGTTCGCAGTCCTGTGCTACTTTCAATATATCTGGGATGTTGCCACCGCGAGCATTGCGCAGTGTTGCAAACTTGTTGATATTAACACTAAGCTTTGTCATGCTGCGAAATTATTGATTTTTTCTTGCATAGTAGTGATATAAACAAAAAGCTCCTGCTTGCGGCAGGAGCTTTTTGTTATAATATTTCGTGACTGATTAGTAACGATAGTAATCAGGTTTGAATGGACCTGCAACTGGAATACCGAGGTATTCAGATTGAGCAGAGGTCAGTACATCCAGTTCTACGCCAATTTTTTTCAGGTGCAGACGGGCAACTTTCTCATCCAGGTGTTTAGGCAGTACGTAAACTTCGTTTTTGTAGTTTGCGGAATTCTGCCAGAGTTCCAGTTGAGCCAGTGTTTGGTTGGTGAAGGAGTTACTCATCACGAAAGATGGGTGACCAGTAGCGCAACCCAGGTTAACCAGGCGGCCTTCAGCCAACAGGATGATATCTTTACCATCGATAGTGTATTTATCTACCTGAGGTTTGATTTCAACTTTAGTATGACCGTAGTTTTGGTTCAGCCAAGCTACATCGATTTCGATATCGAAGTGACCGATATTAGAAACGATACATTTATCTTTCATCAGTTTGAAGTGCTCGCCGTTGATGATATCGCGGCAACCAGTAGTAGTAACTACGATATCCGCTTCTTTGATAGCATCGTTCATTTTTTTCACTTCATAACCTTCCATAGCAGCCTGCAGTGCGCAGATTGGATCGATTTCAGTTACGATTACGCGAGCGCCAGCGCCACGGAGAGACTCCGCAGAACCTTTACCTACGTCACCGAAACCAGCAACAACCGCTACTTTACCAGCGATCATTACGTCAGTTGCACGACGGATAGCGTCTACGCAAGATTCGCGGCAACCGTATTTATTATCGAATTTGGATTTGGTAACAGAGTCGTTGATGTTGATCGCAGGCATTGGTAAAGTACCATTTTTCATGCGCTCATACAGACGGTGAACACCTGTAGTGGTTTCTTCACTCAGACCTTTAATGTGCTGGATCAGTTCTGGGTAACGGTCCAGTACCATGTTGGTGAGGTCACCACCATCGTCCAGGATCATGTTCAGCGGACGGTCAGCACCACCGAAGAACAGGGTTTGTTCGATGCACCAGTCAAAATCCTGCTCGTTCAGGCCTTTCCAAGCGAAAACAGGCGTACCTGCAGCAGCGATAGCAGCAGCAGCGTGATCTTGTGTAGAGAAGATGTTGCAAGAGCTCCAACGTACTTCCGCACCCAGGTGAACCAGGGTTTCGATCAGTACAGCAGTCTGGATAGTCATGTGCAGACAACCAGCGATACGAGCACCAGCCAGTGGCTTAGTGTTACCGTATTCTTCACGGAGAGACATCAGACCTGGCATTTCAGCTTCTGCCAGTTCGATTTCTTTACGACCCCACTCTGCCAGGGACATATCTTTTACCTTATATTTCAGGCTAAAGTCAATGTTAGATTTTGAAACAGTAGACATTCTTACTTTTTTTTACAAATCTATGGTTATTTTTTCTTTCTGCATAGTCTTTCACCTCATGATTTTTCTTTTTAACCGTTAAATTTTCTACAAAAAATCTAAAATACCAGGGTTTTGACCACTTGCATATTTTTATTTGAATAAATATATTTTATGTTATAGATTTGTAAATTAAAATATATGATTTTATAATTTATTGTTCGGAAGTAGTAGACAAGAGGTAGTAGATATAATAAATTATATAAATCATCCCCAGTGCAGCAAGTGTGCAGGGAACTTGTTTCCCCCACGTTGCTATGCCAACGAACTAAAACGATAGATACACGACACACCGGCAGCAAGGTTTTTCTGCACCTGGAGAGGTGTAAGCCGTCGGGAGCCATTAAAGGAAATTCGCATCAACGCATATAGGTTGGGTAAAGAATAGTTTTTTTCATTTTGTGACTTAAGAATCTATATGCATAAATAGAAATTTACAAGCTTATTATGTTAGTTCAGTCCTATCCTATGAAAGATACCCAGACTGCTATGCCCCTATTTTTCCGTCGGCTTGCCGGTGGCCTAGTAATGGCATTGATGTTACTGTTCTCCACGCAAAATGCCTCCGCACAGGTTATCATTAATCCCTCAGGTGGAACAAATGCCAGTGATGGGCTCAAAATTGTTGTTCAAGCCAATGGCGATTTCCAGGTTTTCAGAAATGGAAGAACGGAAACTGGAGTGGATCGTCTCGACGCTGGGAAAGTGGGGATCCGGAATTATTTCAAATTTTTCAACTATACTGGTGGTGTTTATACCGATACCATTTCCCCTACTTTTGACCAGATAACCGGTGTAATGGGGGATGGTACTACTGCCAATCCTTATGAAGTAATCATCTTCTCTCATTTGGATGTACCGAAGGGTGCAACAACTTATCGCTTTGTGCTCAGGAAGACGATCAGTTATGAGGCCCCTAAAAAATATTTCCACCTGAAATATAACCTTTATTGCACCACTACTGGGGCTACTAATCTTTACCCGATCCTGTACTTTACAGAATACCCTAAGCTCCAGGATAATATAACAAATCCCCAGGACGATAATAACCGTAACAGCTTCGCATCCACAGATAATGGAACATCTACCAATGCGAAGTTTGCAGGGATATATAGGTCTGCAACCACCACTGCACCAAATGCTAACAATGGTAATTACTCCCATGTGTTTCGTACAATAGATACTTCCAAATTTCTTGGAATGAGTATCAACTATGATTATGACAGGGAAGATGATCCTAATATACCAGGTCAATTCCTGAACGGAATGTTGAATACCAGTAACCCACTGAATTATTACCGTGGAATTGGGCTTTGCGTTTTAATGCCAATGACTGGTTTGACATCTACCTATGCCTCTTCAGGAACTGTTATTCGTGTTGGTTATGATGATACCCAAACGATTAAAAACACTACTGCATACACTGATCCAATGTCTACTGCACACAGTGGAAAGAGTACTCCAGTGACAGTCGCATTTGCAAGTGCTGCGCAGTCGCAGCCGGAAGGCGATGTTGTCGCTACCGCAAGTAATCTGAATCTCACCGTGTCCGGAGGAATTTTGACTGCACCCGCCTTCGTACAGATAGACGTGGCCCCGCCTGATGTAGGTGAATTACATCCAGCTATAGAAGGAACTGATTTTACAATTAACAGAGTAGGGTTCATGATTCCAGCAGGCGATTACACTGCCGGAAAAGTAGTTCCTGTCCCTGTGGTCACTATTAGAGGAAATAAAATCCTGGAATATGATAGACGACTGAATTTGAAGTTGTTGGCGTCTCCCGATAATATGATCAAGTTGGGCTCTCAAACTACTACACAATATACGATAGTAGACGATGAACCCAGTGACCTCAGCACTACAACGCCGACCCTTACTGTATTGGAAGGCAATAGCGCCACTATTCACGTGCAATTACCAACTGGGATCAACGCGTCTGAAAGAATAAAAGTTTCGGCAACTGCTATTAATGATGCTACGCCAAATTTAGCGACGCCTGGTCTGGACTATGTAGACCCAATCCCTGACGCCTATATTGAAATAGGCGCTAACGGTACAGATCTTACCCTGACCGCAAAAACAGACCTGGTGCTGGAACCAGATGAACTGGTGAAACTGAATATCACTGCGGTAGTAATGGGGAAAACAAAAACGATTACCCAAACGACCACTATCCAGGATGCTACCCGCCTCGATGCCAATAATACAAAACTGACATTCTCCACCATTCCTGCTACAGGCCTGACAGAAGGTTATACTGGTAAACTGGCAGTGGCACTACCTGCGAACGTTACTACCACCGTTCCTATCAATATTAACCTGAATAATATTACAGGAACTGCGTCTACACTGGATTATACAATAACCTCTCCGTTCACGCTGAGCACCGGCAATGCCACCACTACAGACTTGGCATTATTAACGGATAATCTGCTGGAAGGAGATGAAACCATGATTCTAGGAGGAGTTGCCAGCGATGGTATTACTAACTTTACGTTGAATCCATTTACGATTACCATTGGTGATGCGAGTTATCCACCTGCTCATCCTGTGATCGTACACTTGGATCAAACTTCCGTGAAAGAAGGAGATGCCACCGGCGCCGCGTTCTGGCTGGAATTACCAGACGGACTGGTAGCTGGTAAACAGTGGACTTTCAACCTGGCTGCCGACGCTACTTCTACTGCGGCTGCCTCCAGGTATGTACTTCCTGCTACCATCACCATAAATACTGGTAAATCTGCCTCCGATAAAATATATATCAAGGCAAACACCAACAATGTGCTCTATGATGATGCCATCCTCAAAATTAATACTACTTGCACCGACCCAAATATTCCAACAGATGGGCAGAAACAACTGACCATCCTGGATAATACCAGTCAGACAAATGCAGGCAGTAAAGTACTGACTATCACTCCTGTGAAGTCTACTATCAAGGAAGGAGAGACGGTGAAATTCACCATTGCATTACCTGCCAATGTGACTAGTACTAAGGATATTAATATTACCCTTACGAGAGATGCTGCGTCCACTGTTGGTTTAACAGGAGACTATACGCTCCTGAAGAATGTGATCACATTGCCAGCAGGAACTAACAGCATCACTACTATAGATGATATTGTAAGAGCTGAAACAGATTTGATCATTGAGAACACAGAAACGCTGTTCCTCAATACCACTGCTGATGTAGATGTAACCACCAACCAGGTAAGACTGGATATTACAGATGTAACTCGCAATGATCCGAATAATCTCAAACTGAGCATTACTTCTCTCGCTGCTCCAGCAGATCTGAAAGAAGGCTACACCGGACCATTAACGGTATCACTGCCACCGAATGTTACGACGGAAGTGGAAATTAATTTCACTTTCAAACCGAATACAGGAACTGCTAGCCCGGCCGATTATACAATTACACCGTCAACTTTCACGCTGTTGGGTCACTCTCAGGATGTAAGTCTGGCGCTGCTCTTGGATAATCTTGTGGAAGGGCCTGAAACACTGGTATTGGATGGTACGGCAACAGATGCTATCTCGACACCATATACTGTTACTGGCAAAACCATCACGATTATAGATGCGGATTATCCTCCAGGTAATATACTACTCCATTTGGATCAATCATCTGTAAAAGAAGGCGATGCCACTGGCGCCGCTTTCTGGGTAGAATTACCAAACGGTCTTACCACTGCATCTCAAATGAACTTTACCTTAAGTGCTGGTACAGGAACCACCGCTGCGGCTGCTCGTTATAATTTGCCAACCACTATCAGCATTCCTGCCACAAAAGGTACTTCTGATAAAATTTATATTAAAGCTCCCGCGAACCTGGTGCTCAATGATGATGCTGTGTTGTACATCAATGCAGTGTGCACCGATCCTATGATCACTACGGTGCCTGCTGTAAAACTGGATATCCTGGATAACACCAGCGTCACTTCTCCAGGAAGTAATGTACTCACCGTAACGCCTGTAAGTACCACACTGAAAGAAGGAACGGCGACTAAGTTTACCATTTCCCTGCCAGCGAACATCACGTCTGCGACAGCTATCACGGCAGATCTTACACCTGTATATGTAGCTGGCGGCGCAAGTGCTTCCGATTATACATTGGCAAACCTGCCACTGGTATTAAATGCCGGCAGTAACAGTACCACTACTACCAGCGATATCCTGACTGCCGTTACTGATATGATTCTGGAGACAGATGAAGCAGTACAACTGACAGTTACACCATCTGCTGGTATTACAGCTACACCAGCTACGCTCAACCTGACTATCACAGATGAAACCCGTAAGGATCCTAATAATCTGAAAATAAGCTTCACAACAGATCCTGCGAATCTGCTGAAAGAAGGATACAGCGGCAAAGTAACGGTGGCATTACCTACTGGCGTAACCACCGAAGTACCTATCACAGTTACCTTCAAACCAAATATAACAGGCGTAGGAACTGCTGATTTGAATGATTATAGCCTGACTTTACCTACTCCATCTTTCACTGGTCACTCTATCGATGCGGACCTGGTGCTTAAATTGGATGGCCTGATGGAAGGTCCGGAAACACTGGTGATCGACGCTACCGCTGTAGATGCATTGTCTACCAGCTTTAACGTTACGCCAACTACTATTACTATCATTGATGCGGATTATCCACCGGCACATCCAGTGATTCTTCACCTGGATCAGACCTTTGCAAAAGAAGGCGATGCCACTGGCGCTGCCTTCTGGGTAGAACTGCCAGATAATCTTATTGCTGGAAATCCTGTGAACTTTACGCTGACTGCTGGAACAGGTACGACTGCGGCTGTAGGGAGATATAATCTTCCCGCCACCATCACCATTCCTGCGAATAAGTCGGCCTCCGATAAAATCTATATTACCGCTACCTCCAACCTGGTATTGAATGACAATGCAGCGCTCTATATTGCTGCTACCTGCACTGATCCTTTAATCACCACAGCACCTGCTGTAAAACTGGATATCCAGGATAACACCAGCGTCACTTCTCCAGGTAGTAATGTACTCACCGTAACGCCTGTAAGTACCACACTGAAAGAAGGAACGGCGACTAAGTTTACCATTTCCCTGCCAGCGAACATCACGTCTGCGACAGCTATCACGGCAGATCTTACACCTGTAT